>Ga0247814_10000002_pt1 | contig 1758931 bp, 1576 predicted proteins | sample UWRJL179409R1_FD_179947 | JGI IMG/M metagenome (GOLD analysis project Ga0247814, IMG submission 179947) | Plant litter microbial communities from Arlington Agricultural Research Station in Wisconsin, United States - UWRJ-L179-409R-1 | ecosystem: Environmental > Terrestrial > Plant litter >...
GCGGCAAAGGCTGGCGCGCAATACAGGCCCGGAAGATTCCTGGAATGCGGGGGCTTTCCCCCCTAGCCCCGATGGCGCCGTTGTCTGAGCTCTCCCGCCACCCCTGAAAGGTGGCGGGAAGCGAGCGACGTCCAGCGGGAATTGCATATCCTGATAAGTTACTGGCGTTGCGCTGCTGAAAAAAGGAAAACTTTACACCTTATATATGTGTAGAAATCCATCCTTATATTAAGGTATAAAAAAGACAGTCCGAAGACTGTCTATATAAGGTTTACTTTGATTTGGCTAGTTTTTCATTCCATGATTTGGAGAGCTGTTCGTAGTTCAGGCTGATTGCGGGTTCTTGTCTAGGGAGTTTTCCTTCTTGGAAGAACTTGACCAAAATGCTTTCGATTAGGAAATCTTCGGAAACCGAATAAGGATTGTACTCGGTTTTGAGGTTGATGCTGAAAACTCTTGCTGTTTTGTTTGCCCAAAAAGCTTTCCATCCACTTTTTTGTTCTTTGATCAGGTCAAAAGTCGTGCTTCCGGTTTGGCGGTGGATTAACTTTACCAAAATCTGTCCGTCTTTTCTGGAAAGCTGTTTTAATTTTCCCTCGAATTCTTTCTCGAGATATTCTTCTACGATCTTGAAATACTTTTTCTTCTCTCTATCTGATTTCAATTTTGCCATTCCTTTGTTAAGTGAAGTCAATCTTTCGGACGTTGCTTTCGCAAATGGATAGACGCGAAGAATTCTACGTTGAAGAATCAAAAAATTCTTTTTGCTTTCTTCGTCAATTTCTCCTCCTTTATATATAAGGACTTCTGGAAGCTGAACGACTTTCATGGTATCGATGTCTTGAAGATACTCATCGTTTTTGTCAACTTGTGCACTTAAGGCATTTGACATCAATAATAGGAAGACAATATATTTTATAGGTTTCATCAATTTCGGATATTTACTGTGTAAAATTATACAATATATGGATAACTGTGATTTCAAATTTATATTTTAGCAGAAAATTACTTTTATGGCAAATTCTATATTAAAGGAGTCGTCTTTGACTTTTTTGGAAAGTTACTTAAATAATGCTTCGCCGACGGGTTATGAGGCGAGCGGGCAGAAAATTTGGATGGATTATCTAAAACCATACGTGGATACTTTTATTACCGATACTTATGGAACGGCTGTTGGAGTTATTAATCCTGATGCGAAATATAAAGTTGTGATCGAAGGTCATGCTGATGAGATTTCTTGGTATGTAAATTATATTACAGACAACGGTTTGATTTATGTCATTCGAAATGGTGGTTCTGATCATATGATTGCACCTTCGAAGCGTGTCAATATTCATACCAAAAAAGGAATTGTTCAAGGTGTTTTCGGCTGGCCGGCAATTCATACGAGAAATCGTGCTAAGGAGGAACCTGCAAGAATAGACAATATTTTTATTGACTGCGGTTGCGAGACGAAAGAACAGGTTGAAAATTTAGGAGTTCATGTGGGTTGCGTAATTACATATCCGGATGAATTCATGATTTTGAACGAGAATAAATTTGTCTGCAGAGCGATTGATAACAGAATGGGCGGTTTTATGATTGCGGAAGTTGCTCGTTTGTTACATGAAAATAAAAAGAATTTGCCGTTTGGATTGTACATTACAAATTCAGTTCAAGAGGAAGTTGGTTTGCGTGGCGCCGAAATGATTACCAAAACAATAAAGCCAAATGTGGCGATTGTAACTGATGTTTGCCATGATTCTACAACGCCGATGATTGATAAAAAGATTGAAGGTGATACTCAAATCGGAAAAGGTCCGGTTATTACTTATGCGCCAGCCGTTCAAAATAATTTGCGCGAGCTGATTATTGATACTGCTGAAGAGAAGAAAATTCCGTTTCAGCGATTGGCTTCTTCGCGAGTTACTGGCACAGATACTGATGCTTTTGCTTACAGCAATGGTGGTGTTGCTTCAGCTTTGATTTCTTTACCTTTGAGATATATGCACACAACCGTGGAAATGGTACACCGTGAAGATGTTGAAAATGTAATTTCTTTGATTTACGAATCTTTATTGAAGATTGAAAACGAAGAAACTTTCAGCTATTTCAAGAAATAAAATTTACATCTTATAAATAAACAAGTCCCGTTATTGATTAGATAGCGGGACTTTGTTTTGATTGATGATTTGTGTTATGCTTTTTTGTAGGTTTTAATTAGTTCAGCTGCTGCAGTTGCATTTGATAATTCAGCATGTTTTAAAGCTGTAAAACCTTTGTCATCTTTTAAGCTAGTTTTTGCTCCATTGTCTAAAAGAAGTTTTACAATTTCCACTTTGTTGTAACGTGCAGCATACATTAAAGGTGTCATTCCGTTTGAAGATTGGTTAATATCTGAACCAAATTCTATCATTTTTTTTACTGTTTCAAAGTCACCTTTTGCAATTGCTTGGCACAATGGCGAAACAAGTCTGTTTTTTGTAATGACTAATTTTTCAGTTTTTCCTTTTTCAGTTGTTGATGCGATTGCAACATTTCCGAAAGCTAATAAAGCGATTGCGATGTAAACGATTGATTTTTTCATGATGATTGTTTTTTAATTGATGATGATTTAAATTATGATTTGATTGTATAGTTAAGACGACTGATTAATTTGTTTGTTACACGATATTTTTATTATAACATAATTTTAACATTTAAAAGCTTTATAACCAAGCAATTATGACACTACAAATAACAAAAAAACCACGCAGAGCGTGGTTAAATTACTATTATAAAACAATTAGATTATTGATTCAAAAAATCTAATACATGCTTTTCGATTCTTTCGTGAATATTCGAAATATCAGCCTTGAAGAATTTCTCCCCAAGAATGTTTTCGTATAATTCAATATATCTTTCAGAAACAGAATTCACATAAACTTCATCCATTGCTGGAATTTCTTGTCCTTCTTTTCCTTGGAAACCATTTGCAATTAACCATTGTCTCACGAATTCTTTTGACAATTGTTTTTGTGATTCTCCTCTGTCTTGTCTTTCTTCGTAACCTTCTTTGTAAAAATATCTTGAAGAATCTGGCGTATGGATTTCGTCTATCAAAACGATTTTACCTTCCTTAGTCTTTCCGAATTCGTATTTTGTATCTACTAAAATCAAACCTCTGTCGGCTGCGATTTGTGTTCCTTTATTATATAAGACCCTTGTGTAGTTTTCTAAAACTTCATAATCTTCCAAAGTCACTATTCCTTTTTCAAGGATTTCTTCTCTTGAAATATCAGCATCGTGTTCGCCATTGTCAGCTTTTGTTGTTGGCGTGATGATTGGTTCTGGAAATTTGTCATTTTCTTTTAAGCCTTCTGGCATTGTTACACCGCAGATTTCTCTTTTTCTTAAAGCATATTCACGTGCTGCATGTCCTGAAAGATAACCGCGAATTACCATTTCTACTTTGAATGGTTCACATAAATGACCAACGGCAACGTTTGGATCTGGTGTTGCAATCAACCAATTCGGAACTAAATGTGAAGTCATTTCCATAAATCTTGTTGCAATTTGATTCAAGATTTGTCCTTTATATGGAATTCCTTCTGGCAAAACTACGTCAAAAGCAGAAAGCCTGTCTGTAGCGACCATTACTAATAATTCGTCATTGATATTGTAAACTTCGCGAACTTTTCCGCGGTAAACCGATTTTTGGCCTGGAAAGTTAAAATTTGTCGTTGTGATTGTGTTGCTCATTATGGTTGTTTGTGTTGTTTTATTTGAATGTAAAAGTAATTGGTTTCACGGAAGTTTCAAAGGAATATTTCACAGAGATTCGCTAAAATTCACTGAGATTCACAAAGATTTTCAAGACAAAGTTAGCACGCAATCGTTCAGAAGTTTCCAAAAAAGCGAAAAGTTTCTCAAATAGCCCCGATGGTGCTCCCGAAGCTTCGGGATCTGAGCTCTTGCTTTTGCGATCAGCAAAAGTAAAGCGAGTGGCTCCAGCGGGAAATGCAATTACTGAAAATGCCCGAGCCACTCGCTTCTAAAAATTCTACTTGATAATTGAAATGTACATCATTCCACGCAGTGACTTTGCAGTTTTGAAACTCTGCTACTTTGCAACTTTTTTAATCGTGATTTTCTATTTGCTTGTACGCGTCGATCACTTTTTTCACCAATCTGTGGCGCACGATATCTTTGTCATCTAAATAAATAATTCCGATTCCATCAATATCTTTTAATACCAAAAGCGCTTCTTTTAGTCCAGAAATTGTTCTTCTTGGTAAATCGACTTGGCCAGGATCTCCCGTAATCATGAATTTCGCTTGTTTTCCCATACGCGTCAAAAACATTTTCATTTGAGAATGTGTCGTATTTTGAGCTTCGTCCAGAATTACAAAAGCATTATCTAAAGTTCGTCCACGCATAAATGCTAAAGGCGCAATTTGGATAATTCCTTTCAACAGATAATCCTCCAATTTTTCATTCGGAAGCATATCGCGCAACGCATCATATAAAGGTTGCATGTAAGGATCGAGTTTTTCTTTCATATCTCCAGGAAGAAATCCAAGATTTTCTCCAGCTTCCACGGCAGGTCTTGTCAAGATGATTCTCTTGACTTGCTTTTCTTTTAGTGCTTTCACGGCCATTGCAACTCCGGTATATGTTTTACCAGTTCCAGCTGGACCAACGGCAAAAACCATATCGTTTTTGTTCATCGTGTCTACAAGCAATTGCTGATTTGGCGTCATTGCCTTGATGATTTTTCCACCAACGCCGTGCACCAAAATTTTATCTTGGTCGCCCATTCTCTCGACTTGCTGTGCTCCTCCTTCGATTACCCTTTCAATGACGTTGTTGTCAATGTTGTTGTAACGCGAAAAGTGAAGCATCAGTCGCTGAAAACGGTTTTCGAACTCGTCTAAAACTTCTTTTTCTCCAAAAGCTTTGATCGTGGTTCCTCTCGCGACGATTTTTAACTTTGGATAATACTTTCTAATGGTTTCAAGATGAGAGTCTTGAGCACCCCAAAAATCTTTTGGTGCGATATCTACGAGTTCTATGGTTCTTTCGTTCAAAAGCTGTAGTATTAAATTAAAAATTTATCTGGCTATTTTGTTAGCTTTGCATATCTCAAATTTAATAAAAAAATAGGCGCTTCGGCGGTAATGTTATAAACAATTTTATGTCAATAATTACTCTCACTACTGATTTTGGATGCAAAGACCATTTTGTTGGCGCTTTGAAAGGCAAAATCTATTCAGAGTTTTCTGAGGCTAAAATTGTGGACATTTCGCACGAAATTGATTTATTCAATGTTTCCGAAACGAGCTATATAATTGGAGCATCTTATAGTAGCTTTCCGAAAGGAACAGTACATATTATAGGAGTAGATTCTGAATTGCACCAAGAAACGCAACATATTGCGATGGAATGGAACGATCAATATTTTATTTGTGCCGATAACGGCGTTTTGAGCATGCTTACGCAGAAAATCATTCCGCAGAAAATTGTGGCGATAAATATTCATGATCGATTGGCAATTAATGCGACGGCAATGGATGTTTTTGTAACGGTTGCCTGCCATATTGCACGAGGCGGATTATTAAACGTAATTGGAAGAGAAATTACGCAATTGCGAGAAGTGACCGAATTGCAAGCTGTCGTAAATCAAGATGGAAATTCAATTAAAGGTTATGCAATTTATATCGATCATTGTGGCAACGTGGTAACAAATATTTCAAGACAGCTTTTCACAGAAATCGGCAAAGGCAGAAAATATGAAATCGGTTTCAAGAATTATAAACTGAAAACGATTCTGCCAAATTATTCTGCGATTGTAAATTTTGACCAAAACCCGATGAAGTTTTATGAAGGAAAGGAATTGGCGATTTTCAACGAAGCTGGTTTTTTAGAAATCGCAATTTATAGAAGCAATCCGAGTTCGCTGGGAAGTGCTTCGAGTTTATTGGGAATGAGTTATCGGGATTTGGTGACGATTAGTTTTTTATAGGCAAGAGAGAATAGCCAAGAGGCAAAAGAATTATAGCAGATGAAAAAAGTTATATCAGTTTTTGTTTTATTTTTCACTTTAATTTCTTGCAATCCTAAAGAGGTTGATGGAATTATCATTGGAAACAACTTAGAATATAAGGACAACTTTGAAAATAAAATTTCTGATTTAATAAAATTGACTTTACAAAAAGACCAAAATGCTTTAAGAAAGTTAAAAAATTATAGTTGTCAGGGAGGCGCAAGTTGTTATAATTTAGGTTATGTAATAACTCAGATTATTTATAAACTTGGCGAAATAGAATTTATTTCTATCATAGACAATCTTGACAAAAAAGAATTGTTTGGAATCGAGGGTTTAATTGAAGTTGGCCTTAAATATGGAGATAATAATTATGATGGAAAAATGGACAATAGAAAATTTGAAAATGAATTTCCGAATTTGAAAAAAGTACTATCCATCAAGAATATTTAAATCATTAAATTCTTAAATTTTAAATAAAAAATATGTTCGTACGAATTGTAAAATTATCTTTCCACGAAGAAAATATTCCGGCATTTCTGGAAAATTTTGAATTGATGAAAGAAAAAATACGAAATGCTCCAGGAAATCGTTTCTTAGAATTGTACCAAGACAAAAACAACAAATGCATTTTCTTTACTTATAGTTATTGGGAAACCGAACAAGATTTAGAAAATTATAGAAATTCTGAACTTTTTGACGGAGTCTGGAGTTTTACGAAGAAATTATTTAATGACAAACCAGAAGCTTGGAGCGTGGATAAATTGGCAAGCTTGGCATAAATTATGAAAGAAATCAAATTATACAAATCTCCTTGGAAATCTATAAAGCTATTTTTTTTATGTTTGCCTTTTATTATAGGTGGAATTTGGATGTTATCAGAAGATAATATTCCGTTAGACACAAAAATCATTGCTTGGTCTTCAATACTTTTTTTTGGTTTAGGACCGATAATAGCAGTCTTTAATTTATTTGACAGAAGGGCACAAATAATTATAAATAAAATTGGAGTATTTGACAGAACGATTCATAATGAATTCATTAACTGGGATATCATTCAAAATGCCTATATTTTGAACTTAAATAAACAAAAATTTATTTGCCTTGTGATAGATGATAACTTTAAGCCAAGTACAAAAAAAGGCAAGGCTTATAATTTTTTCGCTAAACTAAACGAAACGATTGGCGCACAAGAATTAAATTTGAATCTTAGTCAAATCAAAGTTGACAGCGAAAAACTGAAACAATTTATACTATCAATGATAAATTCTACTGAAGAACAAAGAGCGAAAAACTTTGAAACTCTTAAACTTTAATAACTTTGCAACTTTAAAAAAATAAATGAAATCAATTTTACTACGAGAAATCAAATCCTTTTTCGGTTCGCCGATAGGTTATTTGGTCATTGCCATTTTCCTGTTGATGAACGGGCTTTTCCTTTGGGTTTTCGAGGGCGATTTTAATATTCCTAACTCTGGATTTGCAGATTTGAGTCCGTTTTTTACTTTGGCGCCTTGGATTTTAATTTTCCTGATTCCAGCCGTGACAATGCGAAGTTTTTCGGACGAAAAAAAACAAGGAACAATCGAATTGCTTTTCACAAAACCGTTAAGCATTTGGCAAATCGTGAATGGAAAATTCTTCGGAGCTTTCTTATTGATCTTAATTGCAATAATTCCTACCTTAATATATGTCTTCGTACTTTCGAGTTTAGGAAATCCGGAAGGCAATTTAGATTTTGGAAGCACTTTGGGTTCGTACTTCGGATTATTATTTTTAATCGGAGCTTATACTTCCATCGGAATTTTCACTTCCACACTATCTGAAAATCAAATTGTTGCGTTTATAATTTCAGTATTTCTTTGCTTCGTATTTTATTTTGGTTTCGACGGAATTTCTTCTTTCGCAGGAAGTTTTGACTTGGTCGTTTCTTCCATCGGAATGGATTATCACTTTAAAAGCATGAGCCGTGGCGTTTTAGACACGCGCGACATCCTTTATTTCGTCAGCATTACGGTAGTTTTTTTATCGTTTACAGTTTACAAACTTAAATCTTTGAAATCGTAATGAAAGCATCCAAAAAACAAAGCCTGAAGCAATTAGGATTTATTTTAGTGGCAATTATCGCCCTGAATGTCGCTGGAAATTTCTTTTTCAAGCGATTTGACCTGACGCAAGACAAACGTTATACGCTATCGCAAAGTACTTTAGACATGATTAAAAAAGTGGATCAGCCACTTTATATCGACGTGTTTTTAGACGGACAATTTCCCGCACAATTCAAAAGATTGCAAAGCGAAACTCGACAAATGCTAGAAGAATTCAGAGCTTATAATTCCAATATCATTTTCAATTTTACCGATCCGGCTGGAGATGAAGCTACGGCAGAACAATATATGGCCGAATTGGTACAGCTTGGTTTTACGCCGACAAACATCCAAAGCAATAAAAACGGAAAGAAATCTATGGTTCCTGTTTTTCCTTGGGCGATTGCAAATTATGGTCAGAAATCTGTCCGCGTCCCTTTATTGGTAAATAATTTTGGAAATAATGCTGACGAAAATATCAGCAAATCGGTGCAGTTGCTAGAGTTCGCTTTCGCGGATGCGCTGACAAAATTGGCCACAAAAGACATGAAAAAAATCGCTGTCTTAAAAGGAAACGGCGAAATTGGCGATAAATATTTGGCCGATTTCATATTGAATTTAAGAGAATATTATTTGATCGGAGAATTTAATTTAGATTCGCTGACAAACGACCAAAACAAAACGATGCAGAATCTAGATCGTTTTGACGCAGCAATTATTGCAAAACCAACGGAAGCTTTCACTGATTCTGAGAAATATATTCTGGACCAATACATTATGAAAGGCGGCAAAACGCTTTGGCTGATGGATAACGTTGTGGCAGATTTAGACAGCTTACAAAACAAATCGCAGTCGGCCTTGGCTTATCCAAGAGAGCTGAATTTGAATGATATGTTTTTCAGATACGGCATCAGAATCAACTATAATTTGGTGGAAGATTTATTGTCGACTCCAGTAACGGCACAGTCTCCAAATGGCGAAGTTCCTATTGACTGGTTGTATTCTCCGATTATTAAATCTCAGGAAAATCATCCTATAAATAAAAATGTGAATTTGGTCAAATTAGAATTTGCCAACCAGATTGATACGTTGAAAAATAATATAAAAAAAACAGTTCTTTTGAGAAGTTCTCCACAGTCGAAAGTTGTCGGAGCACCAATAGAAATTGGATTGCAGCAGTTTACTGATGGCGTTGTAGAAGACGAATATGTAAAAGGAAATCAGACAATTGGTGTTTTATTAGAAGGAAATTTTACTTCGGCTTTTAAAAATCGCGTAAAACCTTTCAAAGCTGAAAAATCGGCTGACGACGGCGTGAAAAGCAAGATGATTGTCATTGCCGACGGCGATATTGTAAATTATATGTATGCCAATAAAAAGCCTCTGAAAAATGGAATCGACCAATGGACACAGCAAGTTTATGGCAACAAAGATTTCTTGATGAATTCGATGAATTATCTGCTCGATGACAGCGGACTTATTAACATTCGTGGCAAAAACGTTGAACTTCCATTGCTTGACGAGAAGAAAGTTTCTGAGAATTATACGTTTACGCAATTCCTAACTGTTGGATTACCAATCTTAATTCTGGCAATTTTTGGTTTAGTCTTCACTTATTTGAGAAAGCGTGCTTACAGCAAATAATGTTAATAATTTGGTTTTGATTTAGAATTAGTTTAAGATATATTTGTGCATCGTAAAATTTATATAGATTTTTACACTTATTAAAAAAAACGAAAATGAAGTTTATAGTATCGAGTTCGTACTTATTAAAACAATTGCAAGTTTTGGGAAGCGTTATCAACAGCAGTAACACCTTGCCAATTTTAGATAATTTTCTTTTTGAATTAGACAACAATCAGCTGACTGTTTCTGCTTCAGATTTAGAAACGACGATGTCTGCTACTTTAGAAATTGATTCTACAAGTACGGGAAGCGTTGCCGTTCCTGCGAAATTGCTTTTGGAAATCTTGAAAACGTTTCCAGAACAGCCTTTGACTTTTACGGTTGAAGAAAACAGCACGATTGAAATCAGCTCTAATTCTGGGAAATATGCGTTGGCCTATGCTCCGGGTGAAGAGTTCCCAAAATCAGTAAATCTTGACGATCCGTCTTCAACGATTGTTCCTGCGGGCGTTTTGGCGACTGCGGTCAGCAAGACGATTTTCGCTGCGGGAAATGACGATTTGCGTCCGGTAATGTCTGGCGTATTTTTTCAATTTTCTCCAGAAGGATTAATTTTCGTGGCAACAGATGCGCACAAATTGGTAAAATATGCAAGAACTGATGTGAAAGCGTCTCAAGTTGCTGATTTTATTATGCCGAAAAAACCTTTGAATATTTTGAAAAGTATTCTTGGCGCTTCAGAAGCTGATGTAAAAATCGAATATAACGATTCAAATGCGACTTTCTCTTTTGACAATTACGTATTGACTTGTAGATTAATTGATGGAAAATATCCAAATTATGAAGCGGTTATACCAAAAGAAAATCCGAATAAATTAATGATAGATCGCTCTCAATTTTTGAGTTCAGTTCGTCGTGTTGCGATTTTCTCTAATAAGACTACGCACCAGATTCGTTTGAAAATTGCTGGCGCAGAATTGAATATTTCTGCGGAAGATATTGATTACTCAAACAAAGCCGAAGAGCGTTTGACTTGTGATTATCAAGGTGACGACATGCAAATTGGTTTCAATTCTCGTTTCTTGACAGAAATGCTGACCAACTTGCAATCTGACGAAATCATGCTTGAAATGTCATTGCCAAACAGAGCCGGAATCCTTACTCCTGTTGACGGATTGGAAGACGGTGAAACGGTGACAATGCTTGTAATGCCAGTAATGCTAAACAATTAATATGAGTAAATTTTTCAAAACTATAATAGCTATTTTTGCAATTTGCGTCTTATTTTCATGTTCTGACGATGAAGGAGTTCGTGATTTGGCACGCTATGGATTCAACTATAATTCGCAATTTTATGTTTTGAATACTGCTTCTTACGTTGATGAAAATGTAGAAGATGATACGGCACCTAGCCCACTTTCAATTACATTATCAAATGTTGATTTGTATAATTCTGATGCCACGTCAAATGTGACTTCTTTGTATTTTGAATTTGACGGAATTGTTTTAGAAGCTGGAGAAATTGCTCAAATCAATGATTATTATATTGAAATTGGAGGTTCTTTTGTTCCAAATACAGATCCAGAAGCTGAAGAAGCCACTTACACTTATGTAAACGGAACTTTTCTTTTAGATGCTCAACAATCAGCATTAACAGCGACCGAAAAATCAGTTGTTATTAACTCAATTACAGATGACACAATCAACTTGACTTTTTCTTTCACAAGAGCTGACGGTCAAGTATTTTCTGGAAATTACATCGGAACTTTTACAGATAATAGTCCTTTACCAGAAGAATAAAAAACTAAACCCAACCAAAACCAACCACTATTTATTACAAAATGCCGTATCCTTTTTAAAGGTTTACGGCATTTTTTTTATTACAAATCTTATAAATAAATTATATTTATTCGCTTATGCGGATGAGTTTTTTATTTAAAAATTCTTCAATTCCCAATTCAGAAAGTTCGCGTCCATAACCAGAACGTTTTGTTCCACCAAAAGGCAAATCTGGGCGAGAAGCTGTGTGTTCATTGATAAAAACCATTCCGGTTTCGATTTGACTTGCTACATTTATTGCTCGTTCAATATCTTTACTAAAAACAGAACCGCCTAATCCGAAACTTGAATCATTAGCCAAAACAATCGCTTCATTTTCATCTTTTACTTTATAAAAAGAGGCAACTGGTCCAAAAATTTCTTCGTGATATGCTGTCATTCCTTTTTTGATATCGGTCAAGATTGTTGGTTCGAAGAAAGCACCATCACGGTCAATTCTTTTTCCGCCGATAGCCACTTTTGCTCCAGCTTTCACCGTTTCATTAACTTGTTTTTCGATTTTTTCTGCTGCTTCTTCACTGCTTAGAGGTCCGACTTCGGTAGTTTCATCCATTGGATCGCCAACTTTTAATCCGACTAATTTTTCCTTGAATTTTTCTAAGAATTCGGCAGCAATCTTGTCGACAACAATAATTCTTTTGGAAGAAGTACACGCTTGCCCCATATTTCCAAATCTTCCGGTTACGGCATTTTCGACTGCTTTATCTAAATCGGCATCTTCTAGAACTATGAAAGCATCGCTTCCGCCTAATTCTAAAACTGATTTTTTTAGATTTTTTCCGGCTGCTTCGGCTAAACTTGAGCCTGCGCCTTCACTTCCTGTTAAAGACATTCCGGTGATTCTTGGATCTTCCGCCATTTTTGCAATTTTCTTGCTAGACAGAAATAAATTGGTGTAGATTCCCTCTTCCGCACCAGCTTCTAAAAATAAATCTTCAATTGCTTTGGCACATTGCGGTACGTTTGAAGCGTGCTTTATTGCAATCACATTTCCGGCCATGATATTCGGCGCTGCCATTCTTGCGACTTGGTTAAACGGATAATTCCATGGCATGACGCCCAAAATTATTCCGATTGGCGAATTACGAATAAATGCTTTTCCATCTTTAACATCAACATCTTTGTCTTTTAAAAATTCCTCTGCATTTTCAGCATAATATTTATATACAGAAATGCACATGTCAATTTCAGACTCGCTTTGCGCAATTAATTTCCCCATTTCAAGGGTAATCATCGCTGCTAATTCTTTCTTTTTCTCTTTCATAAGAGAAGCCACTTTGTTCAATAATTTGGAACGTTCCGCAAAAGAAGATTTTTTCCAATTCTGGAAAGTCTTGTCAGCAGTAGCAATTTTGTTTTCTAATTCTTTTTCGGAAATTTCGTCGAAAGTCTTTACTGACTTATTGTTGTATGGATTTATTGTTTCTATTGCCATGATTTAAATGCTTTGATATTCGTTTACAAACCAGAATATATCGTTATTTAATTTGTCTTTTTCTGTAAAAAATAATCCGTGCGGTGCGCCTTCATATTTTATGTATTTTGCTTGAGGCAGTAATTTTGCAGTTTTGTCACTTGAAACTTCAATCGGAACCGTTTTGTCGTCAGTTCCATGAATGATTAAAACTGGAACATTGATTCTTGGAATATCTTGTCTGAAGTCAGTTGTTGACCAAGATTGCATACATTTTACTGTCGCATTTCCGTTGGAAACTAAAGTTAAAGATTGGTGCCAGTCTAAAAATTCATCGCTCACAGTTTTATTCAATAAAGAAACGCTGTAAAAATCTTTAGCAAAATTAGCTAAGAATTTCGGACGATCATTTCGAATTTTTTGTTCCATGTCGTCGAAAGCTTCTTTTGGCAAACCATCCGGATTGTCGTCTGTTTTTAATAGAAAAGGAAGTACGGTGCTGACCAAAATCGCTTTTGTCACTCTTCCTTCCTCATTATATTCTGAAAGATAACGCGCAACTTCTCCTCCACCCATGGAAAAACCTACAAGCGTCACATCGGACAAATTTAATTCTTTCAAAAGTGCGTCTAAATCTGATGCTAAAGTATCATAATCATAGCCGTTCCAAGGCTTGTCAGACTTTCCAAAACCTCTTCGGTCATAAGCAATACAGCGAATATTGTTCTTCGGAAGGACATCAAGTTGCGATTCCCACATTTGGTGGCTCGACGGCCAACCGCCAATTAAAACTACGGGTTTTCCTTCTCCTATATCTTGGTAAAAAATTCTAACTTCCTGAGAAGTTCCTTGGTTTGTTCTAATAAATGGCATAGCAATGTATTTTTAATTTTACTATCCCTAAGTTACCTATTCTGCTAACCAATTGAAAATGAATTAGTCTATCTTTAACATCTGTAAAAATTAATCTTCTTCGTGCAAAGCCATTATTGGGACATCCAATTGATAAGACAATTTTTGAGTCAAACTAGTGCTAAATAGGTCTTCAAAAAAGCCTCTTTTTTCAGTAAGTATTGTCAGCAAATCAATATGTTGGCTATGCAAAAAATCTTCAATTGTTTCCCTTACATTATTGTGCGGAATTACAAAAAACTGAATTGGCCACTGTTTGCAACGTGCTTCCCAAAGTGCAATCTGGTCATCGGTAATATCAGAACTTGATTTTTTTACATAAAGGCATTTGACAGACGCATTTAATTTTTCGGCAATATCCATTACTCTTTTTAAAGCTGTCATGTCTTTTTCTCGATACAAAGTCGTGAAAGCAATCGTCTTGATTTTATGATATTTAGTTTCAAAAGGAATACTCAAAACCGGAACAGGAAGCATGGTGAGCGCTTCGCCCGCATTGGAACCCAAAAGCGTTTCAAACCAATTGGAAGTACCGCTGGTTCCCATAACCACCAAACTTATATTTTGCTCGACAACGGTTTCTTTCATTGCATAAATCAAGTCACCTGATTTCAAAATGTGCGATAATCTGATATGTTCTAAATTATTTAAAGACGCGATTTCTTTCAGATTTGGAATGTGATCTTTGAAACTTGACATTTGCTGCACTTCCAATGTATCATAAATTTCTTTAAAATTCATGGGCATTTCGGCATTATCAATGATCGGCAAATCAAAAGTATGGAGCAAGACAATTTCTGCTTCTAAAGTGTCTGCCATTTTCAGGGCATAAAGGAAAGCGTTGTTTGCAATAGCCGAAAAATCTGTGGGAAAAAGAATTTTTTTCATAATTAATATATATTAATTTTCCTCATAAAGTTACTCAAATTCAATATAATTCTAAAATTTATAAGTTTAAGTTTTGTTTTATTTAACACCAAAACCCGTTGAAAGCAAAATTGCCATATCCCAACTTTACCACTATCTTTGCACAAAATAAAATTTATGGTTTCACAAGACACAATTGTTGCTTTGGCGACGCCTTCGGGTGCTGGAGCAATTGCCATCATAAGAGTTTCGGGGAAAGATGCGATTTCGATTGCTTCTTCGGTTTTTGATTCGATTTCTGGAAAGGATATGACGAAGCAGAAAACGCATACGATTCACTTGGGTCATATTGTGGACGGACCAAAAATTTATGATCAAGTTTTGCTTTCCTTATTTAAAGGACCAAATTCTTATACTGGAGAAAATGTAGTGGAAATCTCTTGTCACGGTTCAACTTATATCCAACAGCAAATTATCCAATTATTGCTTCGTAAAGGTTGTAAAATGGCCGAACCAGGGGAATTTACACTAAGAGCTTTCATTAATGGAAAACTAGATTTGTCCCAAGCGGAAGCAGTTGCAGATTTAATTTCTTCAGAAAATGAAGCGTCGCACCAAATCGCAATGCAACAAATGCGAGGCGGTTTTTCTAATGAAATTGCTAAGCTTCGTGAGAAACTTTTAAATTTCGCTTCTTTAATTGAGCTAGAATTAGATTTTGCGGAAGAAGATGTGGAATTTGCAGATAGAAGTCAATTCAATGATTTATTAGACCGAATTGATTTTGTTTTAAAACGTCTGATTGACTCTTTTGCTGTCGGAAATGTGATTAAAAACGGAATTCCTGTAGCGATTGTTGGTGAACCAAATGTTGGAAAATCTACACTTTTAAATGCTTTATTGAATGAAGAAAGAGCGATAGTTTCTGAAATTGCTGGAACAACTCGCGACACGATTGAAGATGAATTAGTAATCAATGGAATAGGTTTCAGGTTTATAGACACAGCCGGAATTCGCGAGACAAAAGACGTTGTAGAAAGCATCGGAATAAAGAAAACATTTGAAAAAATTGAGCAAGCGCAAGTTGTAGTTTATTTATTGGATAGCAGTTTGCAATTTTCTGATAATTCAGATAGCTTGAAGCAAATTCAGATTGAAATTGAAAAAATCAAGAACCAATTTCCACTAAAACCATTAATTATTATTGGAAATAAAGCTGATAAATTAACTGAAAATCAGGTGCAAGCTTTACAATCTGAAATTTCAGAAATACTTTTGATTTCAGCTAAAGAAAATAAGAATATTGAAGATTTAAAGAATAAATTAATGTCTTTTGTCAATACTGGAGCACTTCGAAATAATGAGACAATAGTGACCAATACAAGACATTATGATTCGCTAATCAAAGCTTTAGAAGAAATTCAAAAAGTAAAATTTGGAATTGCAACAGGAATTTCAAGCGATTTGATGGCAATTGATATCCGTCAGGCTTTGTATTATTTTGGTGAAATTACTGGGCAAGTTACAAATGATGAGTTATTAGGGAATATTTTTGCTAACTTTTGCATCGGAAAGTAGGGAAACAAAATAACACAAAACAACAACAAACAAACCAGTTAAATTGTCTTAAAAAGAGCAATTTAGCTGGTTTTTCATTTGCATTTACTTTGCGTTGTTTGCAGATGATTGCCATTTTTTTGTACCCCATTTGTACCTCGAAAAAAATCTTCACAAAATCAAAATTTTTCGGCGAAATTATGGCACACAGAGACACAAAAGCCATCTATGAGCTCAAACATGAAAATTATCAGAATTTGCGAATTCTGCCGAGAGCAGTTTACCGCAAAGACAACACGTACCAAGTATTGTTCGCACCGTTGCAACAGCAGAGCCTATAAAGTAAAGGACCGTAATGAAAAAGTCGAAGCCAGCGATCAGGAAACCGCCGCAAATTTCAGTGCTGATTTGGAAAGAATCAGGCTCCGAGAATTTCTCAGCATTACCCAAGCTGCATTGCTTCTTGGCATCAGCAGGCGGACAATTTATAGGCTAATTGACCGAGGGGATCTGAATATAGCCAAATACGGTACTAGAACGGTAATCAGGAAATGCGATTTAGAAAGCTTTTTTGCCGTTCCTATTGTGGAGACAACCATGAGACCGTTGCAGCAGTTTCCAGGGACAGACAACTGCTATAGCATCGGAGAAATCCAGAAAAAATTCAGCATTTCCCCTGCAGGGCTGTACCTTCTTCTGCAACGCCAAGGAATAAGCAAGTACACGGTCGGAAAGTATACCTATGTGCCAAAAGCAGATATTGATCTAATTCTCAATTGTGCCAGAATATGAAAAGGATAAGAGTCACATTGCGAAAAAAAAGTATATCAAACGGGAGGCTCTCGCTGTACCTTGATTATTACCCGCCATTTTTCAACTCGGAGTCCGGTGATTATTCCAGACGCGAATTTTTAAAGCTGTACCTGATAGCCAAGCCTACGAGCCAGATTGAGAAGATCCTGAATGCCGAAAACCTACACAGGGCCGAACTTATCTGTTCCAGAAGGCAGAACGAGGTGAACAAGGAATTTATCTACACCCCGTTTGAATTGGAAGAGCTGAAGAAAAGAGAAGTAGGCAGAAAGTCCTTCCTAGAATTCTTCAAGAAGGAAGCTTCGCTTCGGAGCGGCAAAAACCTTTCTCTCTGGGAGTGTGCAATAAAACACTTTGAGAAATTTCTGCAAGGACGGGACCTTCTATTTACTGATGTGACTGCCGACCTAATTGAGGACTTTAAATCATACCTGCTAAAAACAAGGAGCATCAGGAATATAGGAAAAAATCTGTCTCAAAATACGGCGCTCTCATATTTCAACAAGGTCAAGGCCACGCTGCGAAAAGCCTACAAGATGAAAATGCTTGAAAGCGATATAAATTTTCAAGTTGAAGGAATAAAGGAGATGGAATCTGACCGAAATTATCTTACGCTCGAAGAATCAATCGCACTTTACAATACTCCATGCAGAAAGGATGTGGTAAAAAGGTCAAGTCTTTTTTCCCTGCTGACAGGCATGCGCTATTCAGATATCGCAAAGCTAAAATGGACCGATATTCAGACCCATGGCGACGGGTACTATATAAAGTTCCAGCAGCAGAAAACTCAAAAAAATGAGATGATGCCCATTTCAGATCATGCCTACCGCTTGCTATATGATGGAAAAAATGATGGCAGTAAAGTATTTGAAGATCTGAAAAAGTGGGACATCGACCGGCTACTTCCGATATGGATCTCAGAGGCGGGTATAACGAAGCATTTCACCTTCCACTGCTTCCGCCATACCTATGAAACCCTTCAGATATCGGCTGGCACCGATCTATTCACGGTATCAAAAATGCTAGGTCACAAAAGCATCAAGACTACCCAGATATATGCAAAGCTGGTTGATTGCAAAAAAGTGCAGGCTGCTGGCAAAATTATACTCGAATAAAGCAAGCAGGATATTTATTAAAATAAGCCATCAACCTCTTTCCTTATCTCAGCAAGTGTCTTTATTTTTCCTGACTTGATCCACAAAATGATCTCTTCCTTGCTGAAATAAAGGCGCTTGCCAACCTTGAAGGCCGGAATCTCATTGCGGCTGACCTTTGAATAAATAGTAGAGACAGAAAGCTTAAGCAATTCTGCCGCTTCTGAAATTGTCAAAAGTTCGCTTCCTGAACCTGCAGAAACTTCTTTTTGATTGAAATCTTTTTCAAAAAAAAATTCTATTCTATCAATCTTTCTTAAAAAATCTGCGAGAATGCTAAGTATCCTCTCATATTTACCTGTCTTCATGATTTATTATTTTCGATATCGTGTGTGTCGTATTTCTCAATCCCAACTTAACATTAAATAAAGTATTACTGAAATACTCCCAAGGTCGTAAATAATAGTGGTTACCATCGATTGCTGTTACAAAATGGCAAATTTTGGCACCCAAAGTCTAATATTTTAAGATTTTAAAATCGCATTTTAAAAAGAGATAAAGAGAGTGAAGTGACTTAGATATTATAGCTTAAGATTTAACACGTTCGAATCCCTCTTTCTCCGCGAGCCGAAAGGCAAATTATTACAAAACCCACTAAATTCAACAATTAGTGGGTTTTTCTTTTATGGCTATATTAAATCTCAAAGCTAAGTCGGTAAAACTTGGTTCTAGGCTACGCTGAATCCATAACGGAAGTTCCTCCTGATTCTGATATATATTTTGCTGATCCTTTCTACAAAAGTACTTTTGATTATTTGGCAACAAAATCTTAGCTCTTAATCCTAAGAATACCAAATCATATTTCCGAAAATCTAAATTACGAGTAACAGATTAAAAATAAATATTACAATTCGGTAGCGCTTTTTCAATTCTCGCTTTTTCTAATTTGCTCAAAGGATTTCCCAAAAGAATTAATGTTTTTAAATTGCTCAATTTTTCGATATTTACAGGAAGTTTTTCTATTTTATTATTTGCTAAAGAAAGTAGTTCTAAACTTGATAATTCTACAAGTTCTTCTGGCAATGCTTTCAATTTGTTGTCATTCAGCATTAATATCTTCAATTTTTTTAGCTGTCTGATTTCTTTAGGAAAATTTTGAAGCTGGTTAAATTCTAGACTTAAATCTTCAAGAGAATTTAATTTGGCGAGCTGTTGCTCAAATTCATTGAACTGATTGTATCCCAAATGCAGTGTTTTCAGCTTTTTTAAATGAGAAACCGATTGTGGCAGATAACTCAGCTGGTTGTTGTCTAATTCTAATACTTCCAGGTTTTTACAGTCGCTTATAATTTCAGGAACCGAAGTGATTGAATTTAAAGACAAATGCAGAAATCTGAGTTTTTTTAGCTTGATAATTTCCTCTGGAAGGTTTGAAATACTATTATTTGATAAATCTAAACGAATAAGATTTTGGAGATTTCCAATGTTTTTTGGTACATATTTCATTGAATTTAGCTTCAAAATAAGTACTTCTAGCTTTTTTAGGTCAAAAATAGCATCATCCCATTTTTCTAAATTGTTTCGCATTAAATTTAAAAAGCGAAGGTTTTTGAGCTGGCTGATATTTTCTTCTACATAAAAAATATGCTGGTCGCGAAGATTTAACTGTGTTGCATTTTTATCAGAATTCAAAGCTTCTGAAACGCTGTAATATACTTTTTCCTTTAACGGATTTGCATTCTGAGCCTGACTTAAAAATCCAGAAACCAATAATGATAAGAGTATAGTTTTTTTCATAATTTACTTATAAATTAAAAAAAGGATCGGCAGATTAGCGCCGATCCTTCTAAAAAATTTTAATTCTATTATTTCACTTTAAGCATTTTGAAAGTACCTGATTTTCCATCCACGTCAATTTGGATAAAGAAAACTTGGTCGCTCACAATTTGCGAAAGGTTTAGAACAATCTTTTGATTAGGTCCAGTAGTTTGATTCTTAACTTGAGAGATTTCTCTTCCTACAAGATCATATACTTTGATTGACACTTTTTTGCCTACTTCTTCGTCCAATTCAACGGTTACTAAACCAGTTGTTGGATTTGGATACACGCTTACTTTGTCACCTAATCCGTTTGGATTATTTACGCCTAAAGCTTCTTCTACTAAAATATATTCTGCTTTTGTAGCCGTTGCACTTCTTCCCGCAACGTTTGTAGCGACAAGACTTACGTCATAAACTCCAGCAGTATTGTAAGTAATTGTTGGAGAAGCTTGTGTTGAAGTTGCAGGAGTTCCGCCTTCAAAAGTCCATTCCCAACCGCTTGGCATATTTGTACTCAAGTCAGTAAATGTTACTGTTTCTCCTTCGTTTACACGAACCTCATCAGCAACGAAATCTGCCAAAGGAGCTTGCAATCCAAGGTTTTCATCTAAAGAAAATACAACCGTAGCCGAACCATTAAAAGTTACATTGTTAAATGTCGCGTCTAATTGTGCCACGTTATTTCCATTTGGATGCTGAACTGAGAAAAATCCATATTTGTAATCTGGTGTAAAAGTCAAACCTGTCGGCTCAGAACCAGCTGGCATCGAAGCGAAGATTTTCACTTTTGGATTATTCTGCGTGTGATTTGGGTCAATTACCCAGATGTACATTAATCCGCCATCTTGACAAACCCAAAGATTTCCTTTGTCATCAAAAACAAGATTATCATTTCCGTCAGACCAAGGTTCGTTTACAACACCATTTGCCGTCTGGATTGGATAAGAAACACCTCCAGCAAAAGTTTCAAACTCAGAAACTCCTGTGTCGCTATCTTTAAATCTGTAGATTCTGTTTTTACCTTTAGAAGTAAAATAGATTTTTCCGTCAAGCGGACTGATTTCACAATCTTCTACTCCATTAAAGTTTGTTCCTCCAAGTGCCGATGCAACTGTATTCAAATTATTTCTGTCAGATTGCGTTGCATTTGGAACTAAAATCCATTTTGCCGTGCTTGAACTTGGCTCGTCACTTGACATTGCCAAGTCTAATTTCAAAACATATACTTTACCAGAATAAAGATTTCCTGGCGTATCGGCTACGAATTTATAAACACAATGTGTTCCTCCATCTTCGCCATAATAAGCTGTTTTTCTGTCAGAAGCAACCACAACATTTTCGTGATTCATTCTTCCCATAGCCCACAATTTTTCTTGTTTGCCATTTCCGTATTCTTTCACCAACCCTGTTGCAGGATCAATTTCTACTAACCAGCCCACATCTTGATAGCCGTCATTATTGACATCACCAGCATCTGTAGCTTCTTCAGAAGTAACTACAGTTCCCCAAGGAGTCGTACCACCAGAACAGTTTCTGTTTGTAGTCACCAAGTTGTTGTTGTAAAAATCAACTGGTTTGCTAGCGTCAATATTCCATAAATTTTGAGTGGTATCTAAATGAAGATCAATCATTGAAACTCCACCTGGATTATTTTCGTGATTTACAGATAAATGACCCAACGTACTGCTTCCTGAAATTGGAACGTAAGCCGTGTAATCATGATTTCCTGGTACGCTTCCTGCTCCGTTCGTATAAGCAATTCCTTGCTTGAAAATCAATTGGAATCGGTGTTCTTGAGGAATAATCATCTTGGTCGTTTGACCTGTTGGCATAATCGACGTGAAACATGAAATATGTGGCGCATCGCAAGTTATCGGAATAACTGCTGGCTTATTTTTTACATACATATCAAATTTCAAGTCAGAACTTGATCCGTCGCGGTTATGAACTTCCACGGCAATTCTGTTGATTCCGTTTTGGAAAGCCGTTTTTGGAACATCTTGCGTGTAATATCTGTTTTCATTCAAACCGTCAACCGTAGTCGCTGAATTTGTAGTATAAGTGATTTCGCCAGCTGGCATATTTTCTCTTAAAACTTCCACTCCATTTACATAAACCACAGCTCCATCATCTCTTTTTACTCCAAATTCAACCAAGTCTGAAACCGTGTTCAAATCAACCTGAATGTCTTTGTAAAAATAAGTCGTAATGTATTTGCTAGCAGAATTCGGACCGAAAGAAATCGTAGTCGCAACAGGATCTCCATATCCAAAAGGACCGAAACCTCTAGACCAGTTTTCATTTACATTCGCCGTTTCATTCCAAGGATTGGCATCTAAATTAGAACCGTTATCCAAATAATACCATTGTGATTCTTGTGCCAAAGGATAATTTGTCGTTGGAATTGGAGGCAATCCAGCCGTTACTTCCATTTCAAATCCTGTGTCAGAACTTGTAGCATTTACTTGGTGAAGTTCCACCGCAATTACGTTTGAACCATTTTGCAATAAATTCGCAGTTTCGATCAATTCAAAAGCAGTTTCGTTGCTTCCGTCGATTGCAGTTGATGCAAAAGTTCCGTAGTTAATTTGGCCTTCTGGCATATTTCTTCTGAAAGCTTCCACTCCATTTACGTAAACGACAACACCGTCATCTTTCATTATATTGAAACGTAAATTTCCATATTGAGAAGCATCTTCTACATTGAAAGTATGTCTCAAATAATAAGTCGGACGCTTGTTTTGAGCATTTCCTCCATAATTAAGTGTCGTACTTTCTCTGCTGTCTCCATAACCAAGGATTGCGTTTCCAAAAGCCCAAGTTGTGTCATTGTAAACATTTGTTTTCCAATCTGTACCTAAATCAACTCCAGTATCGTTGTATTTCCACAAACTTTGTAAAGGAATTGGGAAAGTTCCTTCAGGATAAGTCGCTACGTTTTTCCAAGCCAAATAAACTGGCATTGAATCAAGCTCCATTTCCGTGAAAGTCACGACATTGTTTGATTTTGTTCCTGCTGCCAAGATTTGAACATCTTGTGCCGGATTTCCTTTCAATAAGAAATATTGGCTCGCTAAAAGTCTTACGTCGTTTAAGTTTGTAAAAATCTTAGACAAATCTACTTTCAAGCTTCCTCTTTCTATAAATCTAGGATCAAGCATAAAACGGCTGTTCAAATAAAGCGTGTCATTTGCCGTTGAAGCTAAAGCCGGAAGAATTTCTTGTCCAGATTGTCTTCCAACCACAAGATTGCTATTTAAATTTGTAATTGCATTTTGCAATGAAACTCCATTTTTAGCATCATTTTTCACGCTCCAGTTTCCTGCCACATTATTTCTATACGAAGCTTCCATTGCTCTAACTGGCGTTGTTGCTGGAATAATATTCGCATTGGTGTAAGGAACTTCTACGTTTTGAGAACCGCTGTTTAGCAAAAATCCGTTGTTATCTTGGTCAAAAGTATAATTGTAAACCAAGTTAGGCGTTGCATCCGTAATCGTCAAGTACATGTCTGCACGAATTTCTTCGATAGATTTTGCCTTGCTCCAAATTCTGAATTCATCGATATTATTTTGCGTTGGCGCATTGTTTGCCAAGTTTTTACCCAAAGCCAAATTATACGTATTTGGAATAAAAGCTTGTGCTTGCGAACTGCTGATCAATTCTCCGTTGATGTAAAATTTGAATTCTCCGTTTGGCGTAAAGGTTACTGCCGTGTGGTTCCATTCGTTTAATTTCCATACGTAAGAAGAATTTAATGAGTTCCAACCCGCATCGTTTGAGCCTTTTCCTGTGATGGTTTGCAATGTTTGGTTACCCAAAAATTCCATTTCCCAACCTCTGAAAGTACCACCGCCATAACTGCTGAAACCAACTAATTTAGTATTGTTTCCTGCTGGCTGTGTCAAACGTGCCCAAAGTTCAATCGTGAAAGGTCCGGCCAAAGCCTCGTTCACGCCTTCTTTTGGAATTTCAACCGAATGACCGCTTGCTAAATCTAAAGCACCACCTTGAACTCCAATGGCAGCATTTTCATCTGTTTTGTAAGCCAAGTAATAGTTTCCTTGTGATAATGCAAGATTTGCAAAATCTACTTTTCTGTTAGCAGCAACTCCTGTAGTGGCAACAATTTGGTAGTTTCCTGCAGGATCTCCTTTTAAAAGGAAATAATTTTCTACTAAAGCATTTATACCGTCAGTATCAGCTCCAAAGATTTTCTCTAAGTCAATTTGAACTGTTGCAGTTTCGATATTCAATGCATTCAAATGCCATCCGCCTGCAACATAAGACGAATCTCTGCTTGTGCCCAATTGACTGTGTTCGTTGTTTAATTTGCGACTTACAACTAAGTTTTCTGTAAAACTTGTAATTGCGTCTCTTACATAAAAACCATTTTCGGTTTCATTTTTAATACTCCAGCTTGCTGCAACCTTATCTGGAAATTCCAAATTGGTTTTATTTACCGGCGTTGTTGCAGTAATAATTGTTGCATTTTGATAAGGAATTGTGTTTGCTAAAGTTCCGGTGTTTAGCAAAGTTCCGGTGTTGTCTTGGTTGAAAGTATAGTTGAAAACCAAGTGATCATCAGCCACATCAATAATTGAATGCATTTGAGATTTGATTTCTTCCTGAGTTTTCACTTTATTCCACACACGGAATTCATCCATCAAAGATTTAGATTCCGCACCATAATTGATACTTTTTCCTAAAGATAAATCCCAAACATCATTGATTGCAAAAGTCGTGAAAGGATTTGACGCTTTCAATTCGCCATTTACATACAATTTGATCATTTGGTTTGGTTCCACTGTCAAAGCAACGTGGTTCCATTCGCCAATTCTCAAAGGCGTACCTGAATTGATGGCATTCCATCCAGAACCATCAGTTCCAAAAGTTGCCGTAATTGAACGGTTTGCCGGAATTTCAATAGCAAAACCTTTGGTATTGTTGTTCACACGTCCATTATTAGCGATCAATTTCGGATTTTCACCTGAAGCTTCAATGATGTTTGTCCAGAATTCTACCGTAAATCCACTGCTTAAAACTGGATTGATTGTAGCACGAGGAATTGAAACATTGTGGCCTCCAGCAAGTGAAAGCGATCCGCCTCTTCCCGCTTCTGTTCCTGTTTCAGACCAAGCAAGGAAATAAGTGGCATCTTGCAAATTTGTATTGAAGAAAGTTACATTTTGCCCGTCAAAGTTTCCGTCAGCAACGTTTGAAAATTGCGTTTCAGATTCTTTCTTTAGCAAATGATATTCTCTTGCTGTGCTTGTGATTGAATCAAATTGCGCTTGCGTAAAGCTTTCTTGCAAATTGATTTTTACTGTAGCAAAAGGACTATTTACCGGATCAATTCTCCAGCCTCCTTTTAAGTAAAACAAGCTAGTGTTATTTGGAACATTTGCCATTGTAGCATCTGCACTTTTTCCGATAACTATATTTGTATTGTAAGCTGTAATTGCTTCTGGCAATGTTAATCCGGCAACATTTACCGCATTGTTTTTGCTCCATTTTCCTTTTACAACACTTTGAAATTCTGGTGCAATATCTCCAATTGGCGAATTTGCTCCAGCTAAAACGCCTCCATTATTTAGAATAATTTCATGCTGAAATCTTCCTTTGCTTATAAATCCAGTTCCAGTTACATTTGGGCTGAAATCATAGTAAACGGCTAAGTCTTGTTCCGTTCCCAACAAAGGATAATGCATGTGCTGTTTGATTTCAACTTCTGTTAAGGCTTTTTCCCAAAGACGAACATCATCAAGTTCAGCATTGATTAATCCAGCACCATAATTTGGACTATTTCCTAAACCTAATCCGAAACTATTTGCAATATATTGCGTGAATGGCGCTTGCGCAACCAACGTTCCGTTTACATAATATTTAATGGTTCCGTTTTTTGTAGCAGTTACTGCAACGTGGTTCCATTCGCCCACATTCCAAGCATCTCCTTGGTTTGAAAGCGCTGTGTTCCATGAAGAAGTATTGTTTCCTAAAACAACATTCAATTTATTTGAATCTGGATATTCAAAAGAAAATCCGGTTGTGTTGTTGTTGATTCTTCCGTGGCTTCCAAAAATCGTGTAATTTGTTCCTGGATCAGCATTTAGTTTTCCCCAAAATTCAATAGAGAAATTATCACTGAAAACATCATTTACAATCGAAGCTGGAATCGACATTTGCTGTCCTCCTGTTACTTTTAAGACCTCACCGCGATTTGTTTCAAAATCAGCTTCATCTGCAATTGACTGGTCAGAAACCAATCTTCCGTGAAGTAAAAGCCCGTCTAAAAGACCTGTGAATCTTTTTCCTTCAAAGTTGTTTCCGATTTTTACATATCCTGTAGATTCAACTGGAGAAACTATGTTTGACCAGCTTTGAATCAAGAAACCATTGTAATAAAGCGACAATTTTTTTCTTACGTTGTCATATTTCCAAACTACATACGACCAGCTGTTTGGCAAAAGGCTGTATTGGCTTGTTTGTGTAATTCCGGTTGCATAATCTTTGTAAGTCAATTTACCATTTCCGTCAATTCCAAAAGAAACTCCTTTTCCGGTAACAGCATTTGAAAAGATCGTGCCTCCATTTGCAGCAATTGTTTCTGGATTTACCCAAAAAGCAAGCGTGTAAGGACGATCGTGAAGATGAAGCGAAGTGTGGTTTGAAATTTGAATTTCTGTAGTAGCATTCAATTTCAAAGCTCCGTTTGGCACATTATCTCTGTCCACATCATAAGCAATGTTTGACGATTGCGCCGTGTTGTGAAATGGCGAAGCATCAACAAGCGAACTGTTCATCTTCATGTCAAGTTTTACAGCATCAGCATCTTGACTTGTCAGCATGTCTTCGTGAATAACAGCTTGAAAATAAGGCTGACCATTTAAGCCAACATATTCCACTTTCATTCTTCTGTCATTTTCTTCACCAAAAACATTTACTCTCAAATAGGTTTGTTTTACCCCATTTAAAATACTGCTATTGTTGTAATCTACTGTATAATTTCCGCTTCCAATATCAGAATTCAAATTACCAGATAAAAGATCATACAATGGATATTTTGTATCTCCGTCACGCACCATGAATCGTTGTTCATGAATGTCTGCACTTAATGAAAGTACGCCGTTGATATTGTTATCTTGGATAAATCTTAAGAATTCTGCAGCCTGATGGCTTACGCTAAAATTTCTTCCTCCATAAGGTGTAAATGTTGGCGTTCCATTAATAATAACTTTAAATGTAGCCGTTGAATTTAAAAGACCTTGTTTTAACCATTCTAATTGTTCAGCACCAAAGTGGTCTGCCGTTCCATCTCTGAAACTACGATTATCCGTTAAAAAATATTCTACGTCTTTGTATTTATACGAAGAAAAAAGTCCTTGTCCTTCTGCCGTGCTTTTGTATTCAGGATTAGGCCACCAATCCATGAAAATTTCACGCATCTGCCCAATAGTCGGCATGTTTTTATCAAACTCATTCGGACCCAAATCATGATTGTCTGGAATTGACAATTGCGGCATCGCCTTAGTCAAATTATCATGAAATTTTCTATAAAACATATAGCGGTCAAACGCCATATCTTTATTCGCCCAGTCATCAACACCATCAGGACATTGCCCCATTGCGTGCTGCAACCCTAAAAGATAAGTGGCATCACCCAGCCAAACCATCATGTCGCTGCCTTCGTTAGCCATGACATTATACATTTCTGGATCACCATTCACGTGCGTCACAGATTCAGGAAGGTCAATACAGCGCGTCAAGTCATAAATTCGACCGCAACCTCCTGATAAAAATTCAAAATCGTCAATGGTATTCTGACCATTTTTAATTGTTGACACACGAGCGGAAGGTGTTCCATTAACAAGAACTTTTGCCGTGTAAGTCGTGTTTGGCTGTAGGTTTGTGTATTTAAATGATCGCAGGCTGTAACCCAAACGATCATCAGAATTGTAAACTGTTCCTGTCAGCGGTGTGGCATTTGCGCCAGTTAAAGAAATGGAAAGCGTGTTTCCACTACCCGTTCCATTTTTTGTCAGCACCCAAACCCGGACAGCGTTGTCGTAAACGGGGCTGAACATGGGGCCATAAACAATCGAATCTCCCGGAATGGCCTGACCGTGAACGGTAAAGCTCCAACTGAGAGAAAAAAGCAATGCTAAAAAAAGTAGACTTTTTTTCATGATTAATAAGTAATTTTTAATAGGTTTATGACTGCAAAAGTACTGTTGCAACATTGTCTTGCAGTCAACTATTTTTTAACATAAGTTTAAAAAAATGTAATGACCGTTATGAAATAATTAAGGGAAGAAATTTATTTAACTTAGTGTTATTAATAGCTTTATACTAACACAATATTGAAGTTTGTTTTGTAAATAAATTCAAATAAGAAAAACTTATTTTTTGAATTTTTCAGGATTATCTGTCAGCGATTTCATGAAAGCAATGATGGAAGCAATTTCTTTTTTCGTAAGATTTAGCGGTGCATCAGATAAAGTTTGGTTGGGTATTTCATAAGATAATCCCATGCCTGCGCCACCGCCTTGGTTGTAAAAATCGAGTACTTCCTCTAAGGTTGAATAAGCTCCGTTGTGAAAATAGGGTGCTGTCAGTTTGATATTTCTTATCGTTGAGGTTTTAAAAGAATGCCTGTAGATTTCTTCTTTGTCTTCTACCAGCTTATTATCGATTCGCCCCAAATCAGAATCAATTTTCAATACATTTGGAGCTTCAAGAACACCCAAAACCTCACTTTCGTTTTCATGAAATAATGGTGGCACCAATCCGGAGAAAGTAGGTGCAAAATGACAAGTAGCGCAATTGGCCTTTCCCATGAATAAATTAAATCCACGGCGAACTTCCTCTGATATCTTATTCGTTTTTCCTTGCACAAATTCATCAAACGGACTGCTGTAAGAACGCAACGAAGCTACATAAGAAGATAATGCCAATGAAAAATTATACCGCGTGATTTCTTTTTTATTTCCAAAAACTGCATGAAATAGCTTGGCATATTTTTCATCTGAATTGATCATTTTTACCAATTCAGGAAAACTGGTATCAAATTCTAAATGGTTTTCAATCACATGCTCGCCTTGTTCTTCTAAATCAAGAGCTCTCAAGTCATAAAAATATTTATCTGAAAAAATAGCGTTAATCAAAGTCGGCGAATTTCGCATCACAAATTGCCCTTGAACACTTGCCAATGATTTTCTTTCGCCGTCGGTAAAAGCAAGTTCGGGTTTGTGGCAAGTGGCACAGCTCATTTCTTTATTCTTGCTGAAATTTTTATCATAAAAAAGCAGTTTGCCCAATTCACGCAAGCCTTCGCTGTCTTCTTCTTTTTTCAGCAACGTATAATAATAAGGATTGATGAAATCTTCTGCAAAGATATTTTCGCTGTAAGCATTCCAGCTTGGGACTTTGTTGTTAATTTCAGTAGCTGATTTTATACCCAAATCTTTCTGAACCTCAAGCAGTTTTTTATACAAAGGATTTATAAATTCTGATAGAAAATCTAAGCGGTCAAAAGTGTCGAAATTCTTATTTTTATTTAGATATGAAACCGTCTTTTTAAAAAGCTGGTTGATTTCTTTGCGCTGTTTTTCATTAGATTTCAATAAAATCGGGTACATGATTTGCTGTAAGCTTAACACAGAAACGCTGGCTTCTTCAATAGCGTTCAGCGATCCTGGCGTGTCAAAACCTGTGATTCCAAGGGTGTAAATTCTGACCAATTCAATTCGCGACGCTTCCATTATTTCGTAGTCATAAAAGAAGTTTCGCTTTTTCAAACCTGTTTCTAAAACCTGAAAGGATTCTTTCAGTTCAAAAGTCAGCTTCTGGATTTCTTCTTTACTGGAAATCGCTTCGTCAGAAAAAACCAATTCGTCTAAAACTTGAAGTCCGACTGGCGCAACCACACGTTGATCATCTTTGTAATGATCTGTATCTAAATGATCTAAAGGCTGGCTTTTGCTATATTCTTTTGGACTAATGCCATAATAATTGTCGCTTTCCTTAAAAGGAAAAGGGTCAAGATGGTTTAATGGCGCTCCGTTGATGTAATATTTTATGTGCTTTGGAAAATAATATTCTAAAGCAAATTCTACTTTTTTGTATGATTTTCTAGTGTTTTCCAATTGATTTCGCAATTGTTTCAAACTTACCTTATCAGCTTTGAAATCAAAAGCCATCTGGTTGAGCAAATCAATTTCGCTACTTAAATCTTTTGTATTTTTAGAAATTACCTGACGAAAATCATCCTGAAAATAGTCATCTTTTACACTAAATTGCAAGTGGAAAAGTAACAGCGCAGGTGCTAAAAATAACAATCGAAAGGCTTTTTTAAAATTCATTTTAGTTGGAATCTATTCAATTACAGATAAATCATTTAAGGATTTCATGAAGGCAATCAGCTCCTTTTTTTCTTTTTCGGTAAGATTTAAAGGATCAGGAGAAAGCGTTTGGTTGTACACCGAAAATCCGAGTCCTTCCCCACCGCCTTTATTATAAAATTCGACGACTTCTTCTAGCGTTTGGTAGGCTCCGTTGTGAAAATAAGGCGCAGTCAATTCGACATTTCTGGTAGTTGTTGTCTTGAAAGAATGTTCGTAAATCGGTGCTTTTTCACTTAAAATTTGGTTGGCATAACGGCCTTTGTCTGGATCCATTTTAGAAATTGCTTCCTGTGGATTTGCCAAAACACCTAAGATTTCGCTTTCATTTTCACTGTAAAATGGCGGTACCAATCCGGAGAAAGTTGGGGCGAAATGGCACGTACCACAATTTGCTTTTCCCATGAAAAGATTAAAGCCGTTTTTTACTTCCTGTGTAATTTCAGAAGTTTCATTTCTTACAAATTTATCAAACGGACTGTTGAACGAATTCAAAGAAAGCACATAAGAAGCCAAGGCTTTTGAAAATTTTTCACGGTTGATTTCCTCTCTATCAAATAGCTTTTTAAACTTTTGGACATATGCCGGACTTGCATTCAGCTTTTGAAGGATTTCGGCGTAGGCCGTATTAAATTCGCTTGAGTTAAAAATAACATGTTCCGCTTGTTGCTCTAAAGTAAAAGCACGCAAATCATAAAAAAATCGGTCGGCATACACTGCGTTTAACAAAGTCGGCGCGTTTCTCAAAACTGTTTTTCCTTGCAAATTGCTGAACGATCTCGCGTTTCCATCGGTGAAGGCTTTTTTGGGATCATGGCAAGTAGCACAGCTCATTTTTTGGTTACCGCTGATAATTGGGTCATAAAACAATTGTTTGCCTAAAGCTCTCAATTCATTGCTGTCTTCTTCCTTTTTTAAATCTGTAAAAAAATAAGGATTCAAAAAATCAGCACCAAAAATCGAAGTGCTTTTTGAATTCCAAGAAGTTATGTTTTTTAAGAATTCAGGATTTGTGGAACTATCTAACGCTCCTAATCTTGCATAAAGCGGTTCAATATAAGATTTCAAAAAAACCAATCTGTCAAATTCTTCAAATGATTTTGATTGTTTTAAAACCGCAATTGCCTGCTCAAAAAGAAGCCTGCAGTTTTTAATTTCAGTATTTTCAGATTGATTTTGAAGTAGAAAATCACGCATTCCTTCCATTGAAGATGTGGCTTCCTGCAAGGCGTTTAAAGATCCTGGCGTATCAAAGCCGGTCAGGCCTAAAGTAAAAATTCGCACTAATTGCAAGCGCATTGCCGTTAATTGCAAATCGCCCGCAGGAATTTTTTTCTGAAGGCTTTCATATAACATTCCATAATTAATGGCCAATTTCTTAGACAAGGCGCCAATCAAGTTTTTTTCTTCTGGTGCTTCGTCTGAAAAAACCAATTCGTCTAAAACCTGAAGTCCTTCTGGTTCTAAAACCACAGGACTCGTACCTTTTTTTATAAAGAGCAAAGGTGCACCGTTTATGTGTTCTTTTACATATTCTGGGTAATAAAAGGCCAGCAGAAATTCGATTTTTTTATAGTTGATTCTGGTTTTGGCTACTGAATTCTGGAGAGAATCTAGGCTTATTTTTTCAAATTGAAAGGCTGTAGCATCCTTTTCTAGAGCGAGCACGGAAGTATTTAATTCTGAAGCATATTTTTCTAGCAATTGCTTGTTGACTTTTAGTGGCACGTCATAATAAGAAGATTCAGAAGTGAAGGAAAAAGAGGCCAAAACGATAACAATGCCTGTCAATCCAGAGAATAAAAACTTAACTTTACGGCAATAAGGAAACATTTTTTGCAGGATATTATATTAATAGAATGCCGCAAACTTAGCCTGTCAAGTCGCAAAGTAAGTTAATTTGTGATTAAGAAATAAGCAAGGGATCTGAACTTGTGTTAAATAATAGTAAAAATATTCTTTAAAAACTCTATTTTATAATTCCTTGGATTTCCTTTGAAAGACAAGCATACATAATTAACAATAACATATACTTTTAAAAAACTGCTGACTAGATATTTTGCTGACTTTTGCAAAAAAAATATTATGAATATATGGACATGTTGGCTTTCTGCCTTTCTACTCCTTTTTACCACTAATTCCCATTCACAAACAGCGTCAAAAAACCTACGCATCGCCTTTTTAGCTGACGTTCATTTGCAAGATCTCTACGGAAGTTTTGAAGATAATGAATACGTCGGTATCGTGAATCCAAAGAATGGAAAACAGACACTTTTGCGCACGATGGAATCGCAATTGCATTCCACCAGAATTTTCAATGAAAACTATTTTGCCTTTTTAGCGGCACTTGACGACATTGCAAAACGTGACATCCATCTTGTAGCACTTCCAGGAGATTACAGCGATGACGGCCAACCGATTCACATTCGAGGATTGCGAAAAATTCTAGATGAATATTCTAAAAAATACAATATAGAATTTTTTATAACCACCGGAAACCACGATCCAGTCGGGCCTTTTGCACAAGAATCTGGCAAAAATGATTTTTTGGAAAGCAATGGAAAAAACCAGCCTATTTATAGCAAAGAAGGAATTTATACTTCCAAAGAAAAAGAACTTCCAGCCGTGATTACAAAGGATATTTCTAAAATGGGTTATCTCGAAATCACTTCTCATTTAAAAGATTTTGGCTTTTTTCCAAAGGAAAATTATAAGTTTTGGGCAACTCCTTTTAGTACATATTCTTCAGAAAATTATGATTTTGCTAATGCAAAAAAGGAAGCCGTTTTAAAAAATAGAACTTATGAAATTCAAAAAGGATTTACCGTTCCGGATGTGAGTTATGTCGTTGAACCAGTCGACGGAATTTGGTTATTGGCCATTGATGGAAACGTTTATATTCCGAAATCTAACAACAATCCTGAAGATCCAAAAAATTATTCTGGAGCAGATTTGGGTTACAATAATGTACTTTCCCATAAAAAACATCTTATCGATTGGGTTCATAAAATTACAGAAGAAGCCAAGAAAAAAGGCAAAACCGTGATTGCTTTCAGCCATTATCCGATGGTGGAATTTAATGATGACGCTTCCGCGGAAATTGAATCTTTGATGGGAAAAGGAAAATGGCAATTGAACCGAATTCCAAAGGAAGAAGTAGCACAGACATTTGCAGATGCTGGGTTAAAAATACATTTTGGCGGTCACATGCACATCAACGATACAGGAATCCGGGAAAGCAAAAAAGGAAATATTTTGGTAAATATTCAAACTCCGTCGCTTGCTGCTTACATTCCTGCTTATAAATTGCTGACAATAAAATCAGGAGAAATTGCCGAAGTTGAAACCATAATTATCGACAATGTTCCTCGTTTTGACGAACTTTTTGGCCTTTATAAAATGGAATATGAATATTTAAAAAGTCAAAATGCTCCAATTTTATGGAATAATGAAATTCTAAATACAAAAACCTATCACGAATTTACTGATTTTCATCTCAAAGAATTGGTCAGATTGCGCTTTTTGCCCGAGGATTGGCCAGCTGATTTCAGCAATTTCCTTTCCACTATTTCTGGAGAAGATTTGCTTGTGATTTCAAATTTAAAAACGAATGTAAATTTTGACGAACTGCTAAAAAACAGAACCAATTTCAAAGAAGATTGGGCAAATGCAAAAAAAGAAACCAAGAAGCAATTAAAGCTTCACAATTTAAAATTATCGAGTTTTCAGCAATGGAAAGGAATCGATTTAATTATAGATTTTTACAGAATTCGAAGTGCCGACAAGCTTGCAGTTTTGGATATTGGAAAAGAAAGAATCCAGCAATATCAACTAATTTCAGATTGCTTTTTCAAAAATTACGAAGAAAATAAGAATGATACAACACAAAAGCAGCTTTCCCTTTTTCTTACGATCTTAAATAAATTTTTAAACGGCGCTCCAGCCGATCATTTTTCTGTTGACTTAAAATCTGGTAAGTTTTTAGAAATTCAGAAGTAAAATAAAGCCACGAATTGTTATAATTTTCACGAATTTATGTATGTAAATTAGAATAATTCGTGGACTAAATTTTATTTTCCATTCACAGGATTTGTTCTTACATAAGTTCCATCATCAAATTTAACATGATAAGGAGAATCGAAATAATTGCTCGGTTTGTAATAATCTGTCGTGATGATTTGCGCTCCAGAATTCTTTGCGTCATTAAAATGTGTGTAATCATTTTTTCGCGCTTCAACTGTGCTATTATCGGCTCTTGTTCTGATAATGTATCCTTTTTTTACCAAATCTGATATTGATTTATCTTCCGGATCATTTCTAAACATCGCAGCAGCTTCAGGCGTTCCGGGTTTTGCATTTACAAAAACAACGCGTCCTTTTAACGACGGATGGTTTTCTACATATAATTTCATTTTCTTATCACTATCATCTAAAATGAACAGAAATTTGCCTCTCGCCTGTTTCAATTCTGGCCAATTTCCTTTCAATACAGCTTCTTCCAAAGTCTTGTATTTTCCTCTGACCAAATCTGGCGTAATTAATTTTTCAGTTCCTAAATTTGTTTTGATAACTTCATCCATTTCATCAAATAATTTTGGCGTAAATAATTCAGGCGCAGTTCCAAATCTATTTTTATCGCCGTCTTTTGGTTCCAACGTAATAAAAATTGGCGTGTGATTTGGGTTTGCATCTGACCAATTTTTAAGTGCCTGCAAGATTTCCTCAAAAGTCAATATTGAACTTCTGAAATCAATGTCTGGCATATGTAAAACTTTAAATCCAGGCTTTTTCATTTTTCCTTGTGGATCGTATGCTTCTACTGCTTTTGCCAATTCCAAACCTTTCGGATTAGCAAACTTCCCTCCTTTGCTATCTGCATAAATATCAATTTCAAGATTTCGAAGTCCCATATTCAATTGATCGGTAATCGCGATGTGTTCATATTGCAAACTGCTCAATGAATTGGTAGAATCTTTAGCTTGCAAAACTTTATAAAGTGCCGGTTCAATTGCATTTTTATAGCTATTGTGCGAGCCAATAACTTGCAATTTGTTGATTTTTAAATGGTCCTCCTGAGCTTGAGCTTGATAAAATGCTGTGCTGGAAAGGAATAGCGAAAATGCTGCAATAATTGGTTTCATAGTGAATTTTTGAAGTGATTTCAATGGTGTTTTTACCATTAAATAAATGCTAGTAAAAGTAAAATCACAAGGTTAAGATTTTGTTATTTGAAGAAAAAAAAATCAAAAACTAAATATGATTTTTACGTAAACAAATTCTCCGAAAACGTTGTATTTGGTGGCTTTCAATTAATTTAAAGATAATAATTAGAATAAATACTTTGATTGAACATTCGCTTATTTCGCATTTAAAATTGATCAAGCACACAACCTATTAATTTAAACCAATGTATTTAAAATCTAATTTTTCTAATCTAAAAAGTTCCAGCTTTTTAGTTGTTGCTTTACTATCTCTAAATTCGGGATTTAGTAAAAACATGGAGAATGAACCTCCAAGAATTCATCCAGAAAGCCATTTTTCAAAACTCATCAAGCAAGCCGTAAAAGGTAAAGTTCTTGATGAAAACGGAATTCCGCTTCCAGGCGCGACAATTGTTGAAACAGGAACCACAAATACTACTGTAACCAACTTTGACGGTGAATTTGAGATTACTGTCGCTGACGGAAACACGATCGAAGTACACTTTATTGGCTATAAAAAACAAATTTTGCCAGCTGGCGCTTCCATGACGATTCGTTTAGAATCTGATTCTTCACAACTGGAAGAAGTAATGGTCGTTGGTTATGGAAAACAATCAAAAAAAGATGTTACCGGAGCTGTTTCTCAATTAAATGCAGAACAGTTTAAACAAGGTATAAATATTTCTGTAGATAATCTTTTACAAGGAAAAGTTGCGGGAGTTCGCGTCGTTCCAACAAGCGGTGAGCCAGGAGCTGGCGTAAATGTTTCTATTCGTGGCGTCGGTTCTATCAGAAGTGGCAGTACGCCTTTGTTTGTCGTTGACGGTGTTCCTTTGTCAAATGACGATGTGAGTCCGGGTGCTGCGAATGTGGGTTTTGGAGCTTCTTCACCAAAAAATCCTTTGAACTTTTTGAATACGAGCGATATTGAATCGATTACGGTTTTAAAAGATGCTTCTGCTGCCGCAATTTATGGTGCTAGAGGTTCGAATGGTGTTGTAATTGTTACGACTAAAAAAGGAAGCAAAGGAAAAGCAAGTTTCACTGTCGATACTTATTTAGGAATGTCAAAAGTGGCAAACAAACTTGATGTGCTTTCGGCTGACCAATACAGAAATGCCATCTCTGATCCTGCTTTTGACCACGGAGCAAAAACAGATTGGCAAGATGTGATTTATAGAGAAGCAGTGACAAAAAATAATTCGCTGTCTTTTTCAAAAGCTACAGAAACTGGAAATTACTACGTTTCGTTATCACAAATGGATCAGGAAGGAATTATCAACCAAAGTAATTTCAAACGTACTTCAGGAAGAATCAACGCTGCCGAATCCTTTTTAGATGACAATCGCTTAAAAATAAAGATGAATCTTACGGCAAGTGAAACAGTGGATAATGGTGTTCCAACAAGTGATGACGGTGGTTCAAACGGACAATTGATCGTGCACACTTTGATGGCAAATCCAACACGACCTGTTTTTGCAGAAGACGGACAATATTCAAATTTCAACATGAATGCGCACTATAATCCAGCTTATTTGTTGAGTATTTATGAGGATGAAACGCGCACGCTAAGGGTTTTAGGTAATCTTGAAACTTCTTTTAGAATCGTTAAAGGATTAGAATACAAATTGAATTTAGGTATTGACCGTTCAATCGCAGAAAGAAATACAACGATTTATCCAAATATTACTGACTTGAATCCAACTGGAAGATATGTTCAAAACAATATGGAATCAAAAAGTTCTTTGATCGAGCATTATTTGACTTATGAACTTACAGCTTCAAGACACAAATTAGACTTTTTAGCTGGATTTTCTTATCAGAAATTTGAAAGATCAGGCACCACTTTCAGCCTTGACGCTATTGCAAACCAAGGAACAGTTTCTCCTGGAAACAATCCTGGTTTTAAAGGAACACAAAGCGGTGTTGCAGGTTTTGCACAAGAAAATGAATTGCAGTCTTACTTTGGAAGAGCCAATTATTCTTTTGATGGAAAATATCTTTTGACGGCTTCGTTGAGAGCAGACGGTTCAACTCGTTTTGGAGAAAGCAACAAGTATGGATACTTTCCTTCTTTTGCTCTTGGATGGAATATCGCTCAAGAAAATTTCTTAAAAGAAGCTACTGCTGTTGATAATTTAAAATTAAGAACAAGCTGGGGACAAACTGGAAATCAAGAAGTTCAGAACAAAATTACACAAAGAAGTTATGCGTTGTCAGGTCCTTACGGATATTATCTGTATGACGATCTTGAATTGGTTAATGGAATTTCTATTGCCAGAACTCCAAATCCTGATTTGAAATGGGAAGTTGTGACGCAATACAATATAGGTCTTGATTTTAGCTTCTTAAACGAGAAAATTTATGGTTCAGTAGATTATTTTAATAAAACTACAACTGATGCGATTTTGAATATTCCTTCGGAAGTGCTGAGCCCGACAAATACGGTTTGGGTAAACATCGACGGAGAAATTGTAAACAAAGGTTTTGAATTTATGTTGGGATCAAAAATCGTAGACAACGATGATTTTTCTTGGTCGATGGATGTAAACGGAGCGACTTTAAAAAATGAAATTAAAAATCTTCCTATATCTGAAATCTTATCAGGAACAATTTCTGGCCCTGGACAATCTGGCGTTTTGGCAAATATCTACAAAAGCGGTTATGAAGCCGGATCATTTTATTTGCTAGAGCACATCGGATTTAATGAAGATGGAGGAAATATTTACAAAGATGTAAATGGCGACGGTACAATAAGTAGTGCTGACCGTCAAATATTTGAAGGAGCGCTTCCTAATTTAACCTACGGCTTAAACAGCCAAATGCGTTATAAAGATTTTGATTTTTCGTTTTCTTTCATTGGTCAAAGTGGTGGTTATTTGTTGAACAATACAGGTTTAAATGCTCTAAATATCAACAACCTTGCTTCTGACAGAAACGTGGCTACTGGATATTATAATTCAGGAGCAAATGCTGCGAATGCACCGCAACTTTCTACTTTATACCTTGAAAAATCAGATTTCATTCGCTTGAATACTGTTCGTCTTGGTTATACTTTCAAAACTGACAAATTGCAATGGTTGCAAGGCATAAATCTTTATGTCACAGGACAAAATTTATTCACGATTACTGATTACACAGGATACGATCCGTTAATCAACAGCCCAAAATCTAGCGGTGGAAATCAATCTTTAGGTATTGACTACGCGAGTTATCCTACTTCAAAAACATTCATTCTTGGTGCAACACTAAAATTATAAAATCATGCAATTAAATAAATTATTCAATATAAAAAATATTACCGCAGCCTGCATCGCCGTTGCCTTTGTGGGATGCACAGATCTTGACGAAAAAGTTATGGATGAAGTTTTGGGAGATGAATCTCTAAATCCTGAAGCTGCGATCGCTGCCGCGTATGACCGACTTGGCGATAGAACTTTTGTCGATAATGGAGGCATGTTTGCCATGCAAGAATATTCAAGCGACATCGCAATTTTGCCAACACGAGGAAGTGACTGGGGCGATGGCGGAAAATGGCGCGCCATGCACGAATTCACTTGGGGTCCAGATAACGCAATTGTTACTGACAACTGGAATTTGCTTACTAATGGAATCACGCGTTCGCTCACAGCAATGAAATCGATCAATGCAAGCACTATTCCTGAAAAGCAATTATTTCTTGCAGAAGCTCGTGGCTTGCTAGCTTTTTATACTTACAATACTTTAGATTTATATGGACAAGCGCCATATCGCAATCCTTATGTAGAAAATGCACCTTTGGAAATTTTAAAAGCAACTACTGCAATTGACGATTTGATTTTGGAAGTAGAAGAAATTCTTCCTGATTTGGCTGAATTGGGTACACAATCTACACATAATGGAAGATTTACAAGAGAAGCCGCACATGCATTATTGGCGCAGATGTATTTGAACCGTGCCGTATACAAAGACCGTTACAACGCAAGTTCAGCTTTTAATTTTAATGAAGCGGCAGTTGACGGAAGTGGTACAGACATGGACAAAGTGATTTATTATTCTTCGCTATTGATCGATTCTGGAAAATTCAGTTTAGAAAGCAATTATTTCAAAAACTTTTCTTTAGGAAATGAGACGGCAAAAGAATTAATTTTTGCAGTAAGCCAAAAAATTGACAATATCAGAAACGGAGATAACGACCCTGCTTACACTTCGATGGAACGTAATCAGAGAGTTTCTGCAGCCAATCGAGGAACAAACGCTTCTTGCCTAACACCCGAATTTTATGCCAGCTGGCAAGGCAACCACGATGACCCAAGATTTCACAGATATGTGCAATATCAAGATGGAACTTGGTTTATGAACAATGCCACAACGCCAAGTGTTCCTGCAACTGATATCGTAAAAGGAACATCAAATCCTTGGTTTCACTTTAATTTCGGAATCATGGCCGGACAGCAATATGGTCCGAAATTAACTGCAGCCGGTGCTTTTGAAATGACTGCCGACGGACGTATTAAAGTGTCGCAATTGTTTATGGAAAAAAGTGCAGCAACTCCAATGGATTTTACGCCAGCTTTAACTTTTGATAATGCTTCACAGGCTGTTTTGGCTCAAAACCAAATCAATCGTGGTGCACGCTGTTTCAAATTTGAATTTGATCCAGAATTAGACAATACGAGTAGCAATGTTGATATTCCATTATTCAGATTGGGAGGAATTTATACGATGAGAGCGGAAGCGTATTTAAGAAAAGGACAAAGCGGAGAAGCACTTTCAGATATTAATATGTTGCGCACTAGCAGAACTCGTGAAGCCCTTTTTGGAAATGTACCAGGAACGCCAATCGGTTCAATAGATGCAGCAACTTTATATAAAGAAATTGGTTTTGAAATGTATTGGGAAATGTGGCGTCGTCCACAAATGGTAAGATTTGGGAAACTAGATCTTGCACAGCCAGGTTCTGCAAAACCTGTAACGCCAGCTTTCAGAAGAATTTTCCCAATTCCTCAAGAAACTATGGATGTTAACAGAACATTTATCCAAAATCAAGGATATTAAGTCTTGGAAGATTTGACCTATACAATATTCTAGGCTAATAAAAAGCCATGCAATATTTCACCTAAATCCACGGATGCTTTTACACTAAAGCATCCGTGGATTTTTTATAGCAATGAACATAACTTTCTAATATTCCGAAAAATTGTCAAAATATTATTCAGGCAGATTTTATTTATCGAAGGCTTAAAAGAATATGTTATCATTCAAACCGAAATCAAAAAATACTCACGGCAATGAATATGAAAACCATTTATGGCATTGCCAAACATATTTATATGCCTCAGCAAAATCTAAATCATCAATATTAACCAAATGACATTTCTAGGTTTTAGAAGAAAAATTACCTTATGGTTCTATTGGTGCGTAATCCGAATAAATGTATATTTGATAACAACATTAAACCTACGATATGCTATTGAGAATTTCTATTGCTTTCCTGCTTTTTGTTTCTGCCGTTACTGCAAATGCACAAGATGTGAAATGGATCCCTTTCCACTGGACAGGCGATACTATTTCTGGAAAATATTTTGACAAATCTTCTATAGTCATCCCCGTCAAGATAGAAAATATCCCCGCCAGCTTCAATATGCAGTTTGATCTGGGAGCTGTCAGAACCGTCATCTATGGAAATTCCATCCAACCCTACTTAGATGCTTATCCCGACCTGAAAAGCAAGATCGACACCTCGAAAACGTTTTTGATCCAAGGAGAAAACAATCCGATATTCACCGGCATGTCCCTCGAAATGGGCGACGCTTCATTTAAAGGTATAGAGATCGGCTATTTTAAGAATTTCGGTTCCAAAATAAGTAAAGACTCCATGCTTTCTGATTCCGAAAAACATATTGGAACGATTGGTCCCGATCTCTTTCAAAACAAGATTCTGATTATAGATTATCCCCAAAAGCGAATTGGCATCTGCGAACAATTGCCAAAACAATATCAGTCTGCCACTTTCCAACCATTTAAGAGTAACGATGGAAGGCCTAAAATTCCGCTGGTAATCAATGGCAAGACAGAGCATGTGATGTTTGATACCGGTTCGAGTATCTTTACATTGCAGACCACAAAAAAAGATGCCCTAAAAGTGGCAAACCCCAAAATTGTGGATTCTCTAAGCGTATCTAGCTGGGGAAAAAAGCTGACCTTCAATGGTGTCAAGATAAAAAAACCGATTAAGTTCGGGAGTAAGACCCTAGACGGCTCGCTCGTATATTATGATGAGCAGGAAACTTTTCAAGATTTTTACAAATTTGTAGAAATCTGGGGCCTGACAGGCAATGTCTTTTTCCTGAAGAATACTGTCATCATTGATTATAAGAATAAGCTCTTTGGAGTATTGTAATCTTAGGTAACATGTGTTTTTGGCTGAGTGATGAAAGAAAAAAGAAAGTCTTCTGTAACACTAATAAAATACCATTGATTTCTGCCTAAATCAAAAAAACCCGCTCTTAAAAGAGCGGGCTATTAAAGGAAATACATTTTTCTTATAAATACTCATACCTTCGTTCAGTCCCGTTTCTCTATCCGGGCTTCAAACACCTTCACAAATCCTTTTTGCTGGAAGAAGTCGACCGGATAATATATAAGGTTCTTTCTGCCCAGAATTGTGCTGTGGAATTCTTCAAGTTCGGCAACCCTCGGCACATAATCGTACTTTGCTGCGTTTGTCTGATGCAAAAGTTGATAGCACAATTCAGAGCAATAAAGCTTCTCAGAACCTAATTCGAATAGGTAATCAAATTCAATATTCTTTTTCGCAAAGCCTGCCAATTCTTTTTTTAGCTTCTGCAGTTCAGCCAACGTACTGTCAGCCTTCCAGATCGATACATATGTGGTACCGCGGTCTATAAAAGATTCGTAAGTATCGATCAAAAGAGCACTCTCACCAGGAAGTCGGTCATCTACCATATTGAAAATTCTGACCATCCCAGATTCGACATATCCAATTCCGACGTGGGATATCAGTGTGTCTGCCACATTAAATCTCCTAGCTATGGCGCCAGCCTTAGTCTTGCTTCCTCTTGCAAAAATATAGATTGCGGTATCACTGAGAATACCATCTACCCTGTTGTAAGACTGTCCAATCGCTATATTAGTCGACATGATGTAGCATATCGAAAATACCACCAGCTTGAATTTGGTTTTGTCAGTCATGGGTCCATACTTGATCGGGTTGCTTGCAAATAGATATATGTACTTGTTCGGAAATATTGTCTATTTCCATTAATATGTTTGGCCTCCTCTGAAGGATCCAGGAGCGCGCCCATCTGCGATATAAGATCCGGTACAGAATCGGCCAATTTTTTTAAAGCCAGGCCTTTAGGTAGGTTGTCGTCCTATAAGCCCCGCTAGTTAATTATTTCGTTGCCCAAGAAGTAATGAAGCCGACGATAAATCCGACGCCTGCACAAGGTGGGCCACAGATCAGGCCGCCTGCTATCCCGCCAATACCTCCGATAAGCATATGGTCATCAAATCCTCTTCTTTGCAAATTATAGCCCGTGGATAGATATATCAATATTTCCTCCTTTTCATCTGCTGCCACAGAAGATCGCACCATCCTGTCAACAAGCGCTTCATAGTTGGGAGTGCCCGTTGACGCGGCGCGAAGCACGTCTTTTGAAACCTGGCTGAAATTGCTTCTCGCCAAAGAACCGTCAAGATCCCTTCTCGCAGTTTCCCTTAAGATTGTGGCCACCATGTCAGTAGTCGGCGTAGTTTTCAGCACAAATAAAGGAGCATACTTGTCGATAGTCTGCTGGTTGAATTCCTTTACAATACCTCTGTCATAGTCTGCTTTGACCCTGATGATACCTTCTGCATTTCTGACCCCCTTGTCGTTGTGGGGATTGTTTGATTGTCCATAGACTCCAGCTACTGACAATAAGCACAATACTGCTACTCTTAATGATTTTCTCATGTTGTTTATGATTTAAGTTTTCCCAAAGTTACCATGGCAAGCTTTGGCTACTGTTATCTAAATCAGGCAGGAATTATCCAAAATCAATCATTTATGTTAAATTTTTCATTCTGTGCATCTTCTGAATTCTGTAGGAGAAAGTGAGGTATGCTTCTTAAAAAAATTACTAAAAAAAGAAGTATTAGAGAATTCCAATTCTTCTGTAATCCGACTGATGGGAAGGTGACTTTCTTCTAATAAGGCCTTAGCTTCTGTTATAACCGCACCTTCGATGAACTGCTTTGCTGTCTTACCTGTAATTTTCTTGATCGATTTATTAAGATGCCCAGGAGTGATGCACAGTGCTTCGGCATAAAATTTGACCCCGTGTTGTTTCCTGCAGTTGGCTTCCAGAACGGCAAAAAATTGTAGGGCCAACTTTTCCTTACGAGTACTTGTGGCATGCGTTATGTTAGAGCTGAGTAGCACCCCTAGTTCGAGCGCTACTAAGTTGAAGTTAAGCAGCAATAATTCTTTTCTAAATGGATTTCCGGAACGAACATTGCTCTTAATCTGCAACATCCTTAATAGATAGCGCATGTTCCGATAGTGTTGCCTGCCCAGAGAAATTTTGCCAAATGAGCTACCTAGAGCAAGCTTTAGGAATTCCGTTCTCGATGCTTTCAGGGAATTTTCCATTAAACAATCAAAGGTAAAGGACAACAGGCCGATTTCGAGGCGAGGACACATATCGATTACTTGGCACAAAGTTCCTTTTGGTATCGCTACAAGATCATGCTTCTGCAGCCGCAGGACCGAGGCTCTAAGTTTCAGACAGATGTGTCCCGATTCAACTAGCAGGACTGACATCCTTCCTACAGTAAACGATCCGTCGAAAGGTGCCTTGAGCATATTACTTTTCAGAAAATGTACGCTCAGCCCAAGAATGCTTTCAGTAACTTCAGGCCGGCTCACAATATGATTTATCATAGCAAACAAAAGTATTTAGTTATTGGCAGGCTCTGGGTCTAGGCTCCTGCCTTTTGAATAAAAATCTCATCTCTTGTCTTTCATCCACTTGTCCATAAGCACGATAGACACGAAAAGCAGGTTCGCAGTTCCGGTAACAAAAAGCAGATAGAACGTCATCCTCGCATCACTCCTTTCTTCCGTATGGTCTGAAAGGAAGCCACTAGTTTCTCCATAGCTGAAGAGGTCGATGGTGAAATAAAGACTGATGAGGTTAAAGGCAAAGAGCACTATGCCGCCTATACCCACTAGGGTCGTTTCGATTTTGAATATCCTCTCGAACATCATTCTGTTATATTGCCTTCCTGAGCAATCCCGGTCGCTACCGCCATGACTGCGCCCTTGGCAGAATTTGAAAGCGTGCCTTCTACCATTGCTGCTATATTCCCGACCGAGGTTTCCCAGTCTTTGTCTTTTCTTCGTTTGCGATAATATAGGGAATGCCTAGCGATCGTAGCTACAGTAAGAACTACGCGCTTGTCTTCTTGTAGGAGAAGCCCACTGGCACTAGCTTCTGATTCGTATGAAACTATGTAACTGTACTGGATGTCAAAACTGCTGGCGCCTAAGGAAATAAGCCCATTGATAAAGCTAGAGAGACTCAATTTTGCAGGAGAACTGAGAGAAGAGTTGGATAAGGTTTCATTAAGCCGCACCGAAGGATTATCCAATATTGCCGCAATTGCAGCCTTTTGCGGAAGGTGACTATCATCAAAGTTAAACTCCAAAATTTGCTCAGCAGCCATACCAGTTCCCTCAATTACCTTTGCCAGGGTACTATCTTTTCTTCCAGCGGCAAAGTAGATATCAAGAATATCATTGTGAGCCTTTCCGAATGCATCAAATGGATTTAAGGGATTGGCCGCCCCGTCTCCTTCTGTACCATACCGCGCCAGCCCATGGCTAGCTTTAACTGGGTTTACTGACATTTCTTTCCCGTCGTCAGCGGTGCAGGATACTATTGCCAATGAAAGCAGCGGGATCCAAAGTAATTTTTTTTTCATGGTAAATGATTTTAAAGTAAATTTTAAATTCGTTGCTTGGCAAAACTAGAATAAGACACCGGGAGCTACAACTCTTAGTTCCTACATTTGCTGAAATGCCTGTATGGATTTCATGGAAATCCATACTATTTTTTTTATCTAAAACATATTATATATTAAACTTTTTTTAACTAAAATATCTTGAATATCAAACGTTTAATTATATTTGAGGAAATTTCTCTCAGGATTCAGTAGAAAGCTTTTTCAGCTATATGGCTGGTATCCAAAAGTCATTTGCCCCATCATTACGACGCGATCCTATGATAAAAAAATATATGAATGTAGCATGCTTTCTGCTGGCAAATTTCCTATGCCCGCAACAAGCTCTCTCGCAAGCGACGGATTCCCTTGCTGAAAAGGACTACGATTACATTTTCGACAAGATAGAGGATTCTAAAACCGACAGCATCCTTCGTAGTAGATATCTTAAATATTTCCTTACAAAGGCACGGTCAGAAAACAATTTTGAGGAGCAAGTAGATGCATATAAGAATTATCTCCACCATTCCGCTGAAAATCTGAAAATTGCATACGCCGACAGCATGATATATGCCGCACGTCGGTCAGGAGACAGTGCTTTAGTTGGAGCCGCGCACCTTTCTAAAGGGGTAGCTTTTTACGGAATGAAAAAGCATGCCCAAGCCCTAGATCAATATCTAGTCGCCGGCAGATTCATTTCTACATCAAATGACCGATACCTTGTCTACAAAGTGAAATACCATATTGGCCTCGTCAAGCATTACCTTGGTTATTATGGAGAAGCAATCTTGCTATTTAAGGAATGTATAGCTTATTTCAAGAATGAAGACAGCAGGGCTTACCTTAATTCACTCCATTCGCTGGGACTCTGCTACAATAAAATAGGAAATTATGGACTATGTTCTGCCACGAACAACACGGGTTTGCGCGAGGGCGGGCGTCTGGAAAATCACGACATGGATGCTTATTTTAGGCATTCAGAAGGAATCAACCAATATAGCAGGTCCAACTATTCCGCGGCGATTTTGGGAATTTCCCAGTCGCTTCCGTCTATAGCAAGGGACAAGGACTTCGCCAATATCACGGTAGGCTATTTTTACATTGGCAAGAGCTACTGGAATATCAACAATAAGGAGAAAGCGCTCGCTTATTTCAGGGAAGTAGACAGAAAGATAGACGAACATGGCTACATTCGGCCAGACCTGAGGGAAAATTATGAAATGCTGATACGCTACCACAAGTCCAAAAACAACCTCAAAATGCAACTATACTACATAGAAAAGCTTATGAAGGCGGACAGCATACTTCACGACACATTTCGATACCTTTCAGATAGGATGCACAAGGATTATGATGCTGGAAAACTGATACAGGAAAAAAAAATTGTAGAGGAACGACTGAAAAACCGGAGCAGGAACGATGCCTTACTGATCGCCACGATTATAGTACTGTTCCTTGCCTTACTGTATTTGAGCTACAGATACATTATAATTAGGAAGCAATACTTAAAGAGTTTCGAAGAATTGATGAACATGCGCCACGCTACGCCTGCTATAGGAAAAAATATCGATCCGTCCTCGCTTGGCATCAACCGGGAAGCCGTCGCGGGTATACTAAAGCATCTAGAAAAATTCGAGAAGGAAAAAAAATTCCTAGCCAAGGACGTTACCCTTGCTAAACTGGCCGTAGCATTTAACACTAATACCAAATATATCTCTCAGGTCATTTACAGCTCCAGAGAGAAAAAATTTGCTGAATATGTTAACGGCCTGCGCATTGATTACATCGTTTCCGCGCTACAACAGGACAGGATGCTTAGAAATTACACCAATAAGGCACTCGCTGAAGAAGCTGGATTCAGTAGCACGGAACGCTTTGCCAAAGCTTTCTTGGCAAATACGGGAATGCCCGCCACATTTTTTATCCAGCAACTCAAAAAAGAAATCCGTGATCTGGCAACAGAAAGTGCTGAATAGTTTTCAGTTGCAACTAGCTACTTCCTGCTTTATTTAATTATAGTAGAACTAACTAGCCATGCCCAAGTATCTGAAATAAGGATGCTGGGGAATTTTTCAAAAATCAAGGTGGAATCAGGCATCGAGCTTGCTTACACAGAAAGTAGCGAATTTTCATTGACGGTGGAAGCTGGCACAGATAAAATTATGAAAAACATAATCACCGAACTTGAAGGCAATACCTTAAGGGTCTATTACACTAAAGCGGAAGAACTACACTCAGTCAAAGTTCCGCTGAAAGTATATGTTAATGCCAATAATGTAGATTTCTTTGAAGCGCTCACCCAATCAAAACTGGTTTTCAAGAATTCCGTAAAATCTGATGCAATCAAAATTACCGTTTCTTCTGGAGCTAGCTTTATTGGTACGGTCGCCAAAAATTCAAAAGCGATGATCAGGGCAGATTCGGGAGCCACAGTTTGTGGCCGGTTTGATACCGAATATCTGCATGGCAATATCAAGAGCGGTGCCATAGCTGTCCTTTCTGGAACAGCAAAAAAAGCAACTATTTCTACTTCATCAGGTGCATGTTGCAAGGCAAAAAATCTAGAGACGGATGATGTCTCAATTTTTACAAAAGGGCTTTCTTCAGTTCAGATCTATGGTCAGGGAAAAATCAGTGCCCATGCTGAAGCAGGATCATCTATTTCCTACTTTTCAAAGCCCGATAAGATAACATTGTCGCCAGATTCTTATTCAATTACTAGAAACATAAAAGAGGCGAAAATGAAGCTAGTACATAAGTAGCATTGTTTTCCTGGTATAAAAGAACATTATTCATTTAATTATTTGGGTTGGTGAGCTACTTTCCCGGCAAGCTTTACTATAATTCCAACTATTTAATTCAAATAGTAGTTGCGGAACAGTATTCGCTATTTAGAAGCAGAATCCATTGATTATACGACAGATAAAATACAAATTCAGTAATTAAATTATGTAATATTAAACAAAAAATCATGTATAAGTTCCAAAATAAATTTTACATGTTGCTAATTTAAAATATGAATTGAAATATCAATATAAAAGTAAAGCCTGTAAAATTTACAGGCTTATATAGGCATTTCGAAATAAATTATTGCAGCATATATGGCACTATATTATTCGTGAAAGCAGTCCCTGTGTTATTAGTCAGTGCAAACCATCCTCGATCATCCCAAACACTATATGACATTTTTTGTCCTAATGTACTTACTGCCATTGTTCTGTAAAATCCTCTGACAATATCAGTATTGCGTTCAGATGCATTGGAGCTTCTTCCTACGCCAAACTCTCCATAATTCACAGGTACATTTAGCTTGATAGAATGCACGCTAACCGTCTGGATTCCTGTTTCGATGGCAGCCGTGCCAGGAAAAGCAGCATTGCTTCCTGTTTCTCCACAAAAAGCCCACGGATTATAACTATGCACTTGAATCGCTACATAACGATCTGTTCCACTTCCTGGCACACTTGCTACATTTGGATATACTGTTGCAATATTAATAGCATTTCCTTGTCCATTTAATCCAACCATCACGATGCGTGTAGCATTTTTACCTCCAGTTGCCCTGATGGCATCATATCCTACTTTGTTCACTTTTCTTGTGTAACCTATTGCCGTTGGGTCGCTCGCATCAGGAAACGGTCCGCTTCCGTCATTTTCTCCTAGAGTTCCCTCTGGTTCATTTAATACTTCAAAAATTAATTTATTTGGATAATCTTTGAAATATGTAGCAATTCCTGTCCATAAAGTTTGGAATTTTGTATCATATGTCGCCGTTCCATCATAATTGTCTTTCAACCAATGCTCGTGATGTGTATTTAAAACAACATACATATCAAGACTGATAGCATAATCAATAGCTTGAACAAGTTGCAAAAACCTTGGATGATTGTAATTTACATTTCCATTTGCGTCGGCAAGATGGCTTTCAAAACGATCCATCCAAGTTGTTGGAATTCTGACATGTTTCATTCCAGCATTCTTATACAAATCTAGGATTGGCTTGACATTTACAAATTCAGTAGAATTGATTCCGTTGTCAAAAGTATTGCCCAAATTAAAACCGGCACCCATATCTAAAATTACCTGTTTTGCATAAGGAAATTCTGGATTCGTTGGTTCTGCGCCAACTTCTTCGCCATCAACAAAAACAACTTTATCGTCATCTGTACATGAAAAAGCGGCGAAAAAAATTAATAGCCCAAAAATTCTAAATTTATTTTTCATCTTATATTTTTTTAAAATTTAAACCTAACAATTAGTTCTTTTTAACCATTGTTTTGTTATTGTAATAGTTTTGTAATATGTAGAATGCCTTTTTCTTTTTCCCCGTTTCTGAAATAAGCCCTTTTCTGTTCCAAAAATTTTGGTGTACAGGATGCTGGCGTCTTGGTGATTTAAAATCTACAAGTATCCAAGGCGTCATTCCTCGAAGTCCGTCGATTTTATCAAGCATTTCAAGCTGGTTTTTATAAAATAATTCCTGAAATTCTTCTGACCAAACTGTGTCTTCATCTCCGTGAAAACCGGCTACAGCTTCCGCACCAAATTCTGAAATTACGACTGGCTTATTAAATTTGATATCAAATGAATATTTCGGAAGTTCTTTTGGTTCTGACCAATACCAACCACCATATTCGTTAAAACTGGCAAGATCTAGTTTCTCGCCAAGCGCGTCATCTACCGTAACCGTATATCCTACACGTTCCACTTCAAGTGCTGCCGCGACCAAACGCGTGTTGTCAATACTTCTAACTTTATCAATAAGTTTTCCCATAAAAACGTTTCGCTCATTGCTGATCGGCGTCTCGTTTCCGACTGACCAAATGGCAACACAAGCTCTATTTTTATCACGTTCTATGCCTACGGCTAATTGATTCTCAGCATTTTTATAGGTTTCCGGATTAGACCAAGAAATCGTCCAGTAAACAGGAACTTCAGCCCAAACCAATAATCCTACTTCATCAGCCAAGCGAAGCATTGCCTCATTGTGCGTGTAATGTGCCAGACGAATATAGTTGCATCCCAGTTCTTTTGCCCAAGTCAAAATCATTCGCATATCGCCTTCTGATCTCAATCTTCCTTGCAAAAGCGGATTTTCATCGTGAACAGAAATTCCTTTTAAGAAAATTGATTCTCCGTTAAGAAAGATATCTTTATTTATCGTTTTTATAGTTCTGAAACCTATTTTATCGGATACTTTATCACTCTTGGAAGCTATTTTTACAGTATATAATTTTGGAGTTTCTGGCGACCAATATTGTACTTTTTTAACAGGAACGGTAAATTTTACAAATCCGTTTTCATCAGTAGTAAAAGACGATTTTATTTTCAGCTCTGGAATTTCAAGCACTACAGTTTCTTTTTTAGAAGCGCCTTTTATATGAATAAATCCTTCGACCAAGTCTTTATTGTCTTTCGCAAGTTGCACTTTATAATCATCAATATATGACAGCGGTGTTGCAACTAATGTCACATCTCTTGTGATGCCACCATAATTCCACCAATCGGTGTTGATTGTTGGAACTTCATCTTTTTTGCGGGTATTGTCGACCATGACAACTACAAAGTTTTTTCCATCAGCCAACTGTTCTGAAACATCAAACTGAAATGGCGTGAAACCTCCTTTGTGAACTCCCAATTTTTTTCCATTCAAATAGACGTGGGATTCGTAATTTACTGCTCCAAAATGCAACAAATATTTTTTATCGCTTTTTTTGGCAACTACAAAATCTCTTTTATACCATAAAGTTCCTTCGTAAAAAGATAACTTTTCCACTTGAGAATTCCAATCTCCTGGCACTTGCAGGCTTGGCTCAAAATCAAAATTATATTCTGCTTTTGATTTTTTATCCATAGAAGTCAGGTTGTCATAAAAACCGCCTTTTCCTGACTTGCTTTCGTCAAAAGGTTTTTGTCTGTAATCTAAATAACCCATCTGGTAAGGATCTATGATATATTGCCAAGATCCGTTTAGGCTTAAATTTTCTCTATCGTAAATGTTTTGGATGGTCTTCTGGCTATATCCGTCCAAATGGAATAGGATGGAAATGGCAAATAGTAAAATTATTTTTTTAAAATATATTCTTAACATAAAACTCTTTTTGGATTTAAAATAATAGTTAATAGAGGTTTAGGAATCTCGCTTAAAAGATTCCCATATGATCCTCCTTACTAACTAACTCTATTTTTATTAATAACCGATATTAAATTGTGCTCCTTGCTCTCCCATCGCATCGATTTGGCCTTGAGGTACGGGACAATTCACATAATGCGGTTGCCAAGGCGTCTGGCTGTTCAAGGCATCAGCAGCTTCAGAAACTGAGGTGTCTCCATTTCTATAATAAAGCTTCACTCTTTCTCCAAGCAAACCAAGTCTTTTCAATAAAAACCAGCGGTTATTTTCAAACGCAAGCTCTCTTGCTGATTCCTCTAAATAATCATTCAATGTCCAAGTAGCGAAATCTACAGCAGGCGCTGCTATAGTTGGGCTTAATCCATATCCTCTTCTTCTAACTTTATTTATATATTCGAGTGCAATACTTTCATGCCCCAGATTATGGTGCGCTTCAGAAGCTAACAATAATGTTTCGGCATAGCGATAATAGATATAGTTTTTAAAACTTTCATCTTGATTTGGAAGCTTAGTTTCGAAATCGGCATATTTTTTCAAACTCCAATGGTATCTTCTATAGTTGTCTTCTGGCGGTGTGATTGGTTGTCCTAATCTTGGATGAAGCGGATTATTTACAATATAGCTTGTATAATTCTCAGGCCAGAAATAAGTAATAAATCGCTTGTCATTTGTTCTGTCGTATAAGCTTTTCAGATAATTATTTGGGAAAAACCAGCCTAATGCCTGACCACCATATTCAGTAGTGAGTGTAACTTCATTTCCGGCAACAGGATCTGCACCAGATTGTTTTTCGTATATCCTTTGGTTAAAAACACTTCCCAACCAGAAACCACCACCACCGGCAAGATCATCGCCTTCGCCAAGAGATTGGTTTCTTTGATAAACGAATAAGGCCTCTTTGTGATTTACGTTTGCTCCAAAAACTTGGCTGAGTTCTACCAAATCGTGAGTTCCATCGTTAATGATTGCGTCAAACTGGTTGGTGGCTTCCTGCCAGTCGCTTCTCCACATGGCTGCTTTTCCTCTTAAATGTCTTGCGACACCTTTTCCATAACGGCCTGTCGGAACCTGCCAATCAAGATGTTCAACTGCAAAATCTAAATCGGAATTGATTACGCCAAAAACTTCATCATCGGTAGCTCTTTTATAATCTACAGCGTCATTGATATTCTGAGGCGTTGTTGGCACGGTGTCTAGAATAATTCCTCCATACATGCTGATCAAATCTAGGTATAATTCGCCTCTGATAACTCTTGCTTGTGCTACAAGTTTGTTTTTTGCCGTGGCATCCATTGAAACAGATCTTGCGCTTGTAATAATTGCTGAAGCTCTGTCAATTATACGGTAGGCATTGTTCCATTTATCTGCAGGAAATCTTGCCGGGGTGTGTGTTGAAGGACCATAAGGTGTAAACCAAGTTCTGTGCAGTCCTAAATCTGTAGCAGCTAAAAAGAATACATTTGCCTGTAAGTTTGTATTGTCTCCCGCTGGAGCGTTGTACAATCGCATTCTGTTGTAAAGTGCATTTACGCCAACTTCTAATCCCTCGGGAGTATTATAAATAAAATCTACAGAAACGTCTATAATTTCTTCTTCAAGAAAATCTTCGCATGAAACGAGTGAAAGGGCAAACAGAAATGAGAAAAAGAATAAATATGTATGTTTTTTCATAATCTTTAATTTAATATTTTAAACAATCAATCTTAAAATCCTATTTGTAATCCGGTCACCAACGTAACAGGTTCTGGATACTCATTGGGGCTTCTTTCAGGGCTGTAAGATTGGAAATCTGTAATAGTGAACAAATTGCTTCCGGTCACATATAATCTAAAATTAGACAGGCCTAATTTTTCAAGAATAGGTTGTGGCAGTTTGTATCCTAATGTTATATTTTGCAATCTTACGTAAGAAGCATCCTGAAGTCCTAACGTACGGATATCATTCGGGTCATTTCCTTCTCTTGGGCGTGGGAAATCGCCACCCGGATTTTCTGGAGTCCAATAATTCTGCTTGATACCATTTTTAATACCTCTCAAAGAACCTCCTTCTGAATAGCCATAAAGAAAAGGATTGTCTTTGGTAACGCCTTGAACGGTGTAAAAATCGGCTGACATATCAAAATTTTTATATTCTAAATTTAGAGAAAGTGTTCCATACCAATCTGGTGCTTGTGAAGTAATCACACGATCTTTATCATTGATAACTCCGTCTCCATTGACATCGCGCAACTTTATATCCCCTGGTTGAGCAAGTGGCTGTGCTGAATTAACGATGTCTTCGCCTTCTTGAAAGATTCCGATGGGCTGATATTGATAATATACGCTAGCTGACTGACCGATAAACCATCTGTTAGCAGCATCATCATCTTCTCTGCCGTCACCATTACCATCAATACCATATAAACTGATAATTTTATTTCTGTTTTTAGTAAAAGATAAACCAACGCTGAATTTCAAATTATCGTTTCTGATTACGTCCCCGTTCAGCGTAACTTCAATTCCCTGGTTTTCAACTTCACCTATATTGCTCCATTGGAAATTATATCCTGAAGAAGCATTTAATCTTTTTCTAACTAACAAATCTTTTGTGCTGGTATTATAGAACTCGACTGTAGAAGTAATTCGATTATTAAAGAATCCTAAATCGATTGCGGCGTTAAACGTAGTTGAAGTTTCCCATTTAAGATCTGGATTAGGCAATTCATTACCTGGCACATATCCGGTAACGGGATTATCACCAATAATGTAATTGCTTGGATCTGCTGTACTCTGGCTTTGACCTGGACCAATTGCCTCATTACCGACACTACCATAACTAAATCTTAATTTTAAATTACTGATCTCTTCTACATCTTTTAAGAAATTTTCATTGTACACATTCCAACCCAAGTTAGCTGCAGGAAAATAAGCCCATTTGCTATTTCTTCCAAATACAGTGGAACCATCTGCCCTACCTGAAACTGTAAAATAGTATTTACTATCATAATCATATTCAATTCTTCCTACAGCCGAAACGATACCTCTTCTTGTTCCAGAAATTGATGGCGAATTTAAGAAAGCCCCACCAAGTCCATAAATTCCCAAGATGTCATTTGGTATTCTGCTTGCTGTATTTGTGAAGTTATTAAATTCTGTCTTAGCAATACTTTGTACAGCAGTAATATTAAAGTGATTTTTTTCTTTAATATCAAATTTATAAGTCAAAATGTTTTCAAGTTGCCATTCTACATTATCCTGAAATTGAATTGCGCCACTTCCTTGACCGCTGTTGGCAATTCCTGCAAGCGATTTAGTTGTATTGTAAGATAATCTTTTATAATTAGACGATCTTCTGCTCGCATTTATCCTGTAGTTAAATCCTTTAAACGGAGCTACGTCAATAAATAAATTTAAGATGTCATTTCTTTGTTCCACCAAATTTGTAGTTTCAAACAAATCAATCATAGGGTTTTTATTCTCAGCAAAACCGCCTGGCAAATAACGCAATGTGCCGTCTTCATTATAAGGGTTTCCAAGAGGAGCGGTAGTAATCGAAGTAATTAAGATACCGCTATTATTTGTGCCGCTTTCATTTGGACTGTTTGTATTGGGATTATTTGTATCAGAATATTGGAAAGAAGTATTCAGTCCTACTTTCAACCAAGAATTAACTTTAAAGTCTGCGTTCAATCTTAATCCGACTTTATTATAGTCTGAATTAGGAATTACTCCTTCCGTTTTTATATAGTTAACACTGCTGAAAACGCTCACTTTATCACTACCTGCTGATAAATTCAATGCGTGGTTTTGGGTTGTCCCAGTTCGCATGATCAAGTCTTCCCAGTCAATATATTTACCTGACTGAATGCTGGCCAGCTCTAATGCAGAGAATATTTCTGAATCTGGTCTATAAACGCCTGCATTGTTTGTTCTGTATGCTTCTCTTTTTAACTGGGCGAATTCTTCACCGCTGTAGATATCAAAATTTCTATTGATGTTCTGGATACCTGAAAATCCATTATATGAAACACTCAATCTTCCTTCCTTTCCTCTTTTGGTAGTAATTAAGATGACACCATTTGACGCTCTGGCTCCATAAATTGCCTGTGCTGCCGCATCTTTTAAGATTTCCATCGATTCGATATCGTTTGCGTTGATGTCGTTAATGCTTCCAATTCTTACACCATCGGCAATCACGATAGGATCATTTCCAGCAGAAAGTGAACGCTGTCCTCTGATTCGAATTGTCGAAGAACCACCGGGAGCACCACTGGCAAGCGTAACTTGTACACCCGCTGCTTTTCCACGCAACATTTCACCAATATCAGAAGTAGCAACCTTTGTCAAGTCTTCTGCCCTTATAGAAGTTACAGAACTGATAACATCGCTCTTCTTTTTGGTTCCGTATCCAATAACAATGACTGTTTCCAGCATTGTATCTTCTTTTAGAATCATATCAATTTTGGTCTGGCTTCCTACCAATGCCGAATTTGATTTCATTCCTACGTAAGAAAACAATAAGGTTTGAGATGGTGCAGCTTGAATGCTATAGTTACCATCTAAGTCCGTATTGGTTCCAGCAGTAGATCCTTTAATTGTAACACTGACTGCGGGAAGTGGCATGCCCAAAGTGTCAGTAACCTTTCCGGTGATGGTGCTATTTTGAGCATTGGCATTCGTGAATGCAATACAGAGCAGCACCATTAGCTTTATTTTATTATTTAATAGTAAAACTGCATTTTTTGCAATATTTTTTTTCATATGCTGTATAAAATTAGTTTATTTTTTAGGATTAAATCAGTAAGCTTGTTATTCCAACAAATTTGATTTATTAAATATAATGTCAGGGGATTTATATATTCGTTTCTAGGGGTATGAATGTCTTAACAAAATCAAAACACTGATTAACAATTAATTAACAAACAAAAAATATCCCTTTTGATCGTATAAATACTCAAAAGGGATATTTAAAACCCTGAACACATGACACATTTTTATTCCTGAGAACTTTTATAAACAGTTGGTGAAAGCTTATAAACTTTTTTAAACTCTCTACTGAAATGCTTCCTGTCATTAAATCCAACCATAAAAGCAACTTCAGAAATTGGATAAGTGGTATTTAAAATTATGTCTGCCGCTTTTTTCAATCTAACATGTTTAATCAAACTAGCAACAGAATGGCTCGTTAGCGAATTGACTTTTTTATAGAGAATTGTTCTACTCATCCCTATTTCATTTACAAGCATATTGACATCAAAATCAGGATTTTCCAGATTTTCTTCTATGACTTTCATCAGTTTTTTAATAAACAGTTCTTCCGGAGTTGTCAGTTTGTCTAAATCAGAACCGACGATAAAATTACCGCTGTATTTGAGACGCAAAATCTCTTTGGAAGAAAGCAGATTTTGAATGCTCAATTTTAAAACTTTTATGCTGAACGGCTTTGAAATATAAGCATCCGCACCCGTTGACAAACCTTCAATTTTGTTATCAGTAGAAGCTTTTGCTGTCAATAAAATTACCGGAATGTGATTTGTACTTTCATTGGTTTTGATATAACTGCAGAATTCAAGACCATCCATTTCAGGCATCATGATGTCGCTGACAATAAGATCTGGTATCTCTTTTTCCATATGGGAAATCGCATCCATTGCATTAGAGAAATCAAGAACATTATAGTCTTCGATTAAAATATTGAGGATAAATTTCCTTACTTCGTCATTGTCTTCAACGATCAGAACTGTTTTTTTATCTACGTCTAAATCATTATTTATAAATTCAGCATCTTCTTCAAAAGAAACTTGAGGTTTTGGCGGTACATTCTCAGCATCAATCAGGTAATTGTTAACTCCCGTTGTGGTTTCCACAATTTGATCGTGCGCAAGATGTTCATCGCCAAGCAATAACGCAATCTGAAAAACGGTATTTGCCCAAGATTCTTTTTCATCAGGAATTGATATTTCCCCTTTGTGCAGCTCAACAATACTTTTTGAAAGTGCAAGTCCGACACCGCTTCCCATATTGTGGACACCGCGATCGTCTACTTGAAAAAAGCGATTGAATATGTTGCTTTTGCTGTTTTCTGGAATCCCGATTCCGTTGTCTTTGATTCTGATAAAAACTTTGTTTTCAGAGACACTTCCCTGCTCGACTGCAAATACAATTTTTCCGTTTTTCTTCGTAAATTTAAATGCATTTGAAAGCAAATTGAAAACCACTTTCTCCATCTGGTTTTTATCAAAATACACGTGTATCGAATTAGAGTTCAAGACGAATTTATACTCGATGTTTTTTTCGACCGCCAATCCTTTAAAAGATTCATAGATTTCAAAACAGAAAGCCACAATGTCTTGCTTTTCACAATACATTCTCATGTGTCCTTTTTCTGCTTTCCTGAAATCCAAAAGCTCGTTGACAAGTTTTAAAAGTCGGTCAGAATTTTGCTGGATGGTTTTTAGTTTTATTTCCGTTTTTGGATCATTTTGGGAAGCCAGCAATTCTTCAACCGGACCTTTTATCAACGTCAAAGGCGTCCTGATTTCGTGCGAAATGTTGGTAAAGAAATTAAGTTGCATATTAAAAATCTCCTGTTTTCGATCATTTTCAATGTGTTCCAGCAATAATTCTCTTTTCAATTTCACTCTGTTGTTGATAAATCTCACAATCACATACGTACTGAAAATAAAAATCAAAGCATAAATTGAATAAGCCACCCAACTTCTCCACCACGGCGGTAAAACTTTGATTTCCAAGGTTTTTATATTGGGATTCCAGCTTCCGTCTTCGTTGGTAGATTTGATGGAAAGCAGGTAAGTTCCGGGATTTAGATTAGATAAATTAATCCTGTTTTGAGTTCCGGTGTTATGCCATTCGTCCTTACTTGAGGAACCATCTAATTTGTAGGCATATTTGCTTTTCTTCGGATTTACAAAGTTTAAACTACTGAATTCTAGTCCGATATAATCTTGGTCATAATTAATTACAATTTCAGAAGTCTCAGAAATGGTCTTATCTAAAATAGAACTTTCTTCTCCAGAATTTACGATTTCATTGTTCACGATAAGTTTAGTAAGCACAATTTCGCTGTCATTTGGCGATTTGAAAATTTTCTGCGAGTTAAAAATTGTCAGTCCTTTTGTTGTTCCAAAAGCAACTTGGCTGTCATTTAATCTGATACCACAGTTGTAAGAAAACTGTTTTGCAGAAACACCGTCTCTGCCTGAATATTTGGTGATTTCAAAATCATCTTTTGATTTAACCGCCTGTTTTTTTATTTTAATCTTATACAAAACATCTTCAGAACTTACCCAAAGATTGCCTTGAGCATCTTCTGTTATGCTTTTAATGGCGGCATCTGTAAAACCATTTGCCTTATTAAATGTGAAGAAAGTTTCGGTAGTTTCATCTAAATAAAATAATCCGTCATAATCTGCACCGATCCACAATCTTCCTTTTGAATCTGTAAACAAGATGGTCAAACTGTTGTTCCCGATTCGTTTTTTGGTATTCGTTTTGTATATTTTAGTAACTTTTTTCAAGGATTTGTCGAAATAATTCAAACCGTTTTGAGTCGCAACCCAGATGCCTTTTTTCCTAATTTCTAAATCCATGACAAAATTATCCGAAAGCGAATTTGGAGAACCATCTGCTCGATAATTTTCTACTTTTCCATCCTTTAGAACTCGCTTTATGCCGTTGCCATTTGTACCCACCCAAATATCGCCATTGTCTACCATTAATGAAGTAATTGGGCGCTCGTCTTCTACCAAACCATTCGCAGAAAGTGCAATTGGCTGGAATTGTTTTGTATTTTTATCAAATTGGAACAAGCCATTAAATGTGCCGCACAAAAGCTGATTTCCACCTTTATCGGCAAGAGCCGTAATTAAATTTTTGGTCTTTTTTTCATCTTTTTGATCGACGATGTAAGAAGCCGAAATCTTGTTTTTAAGATCGAGATAATTTAAACCCCCACCGTAAGTTCCTATCCACAAAGCATCAGAATTTTGCTTGAGAACAGCGCTGACTATGGCATTATTCAAGCCGAAATTTGGTTTTATGGCTTCTCCGATACTAGAAAAATTAGAATTGGCTTTATTATAAAAATTTATACCGCCAGCAGTCGTCCCTGCCCAGATGCAGCCGTTTCTGTCTTTCAAAAAACATTTGACGTCATTGTCAGACAAGCTCGAATTATTCAGCGGATTGTGCTTGTGTCGCGTAAATTTTTTTGTTCTCTTGTCAAAAACATTTAGCCCATCTTTTGTGGCGAACCAGGTCGTATTTTGATCTACTGAAATGATATCGCTGATCCAATTTGAAGAGATTGATTTTGGATCATTGAAGTTATTTTTGTACTGAATTAATGAATCGCTAGATTTGGAATAAAAGAAAACGCCTTGATTTTCAGTGGCAAACCAAAGATCGCCGTTGGCTTCCTTAGAAATTTTCCAAATCTTTGCTTTTAGGAATTCCTTGTTGTTTTGAAATCCTTTTGGAAATTCTTTGATGTCTGAAGTGGTTGGGTCAAAGCATTGAATTCCTAAAGAAGTTCCTACTAAAATGCCATATTCCTTATCATAAAATAAGGAAAGCACGCGACTTTGGTTCAAAATAAAATTAGAATCGCTTTTTATATTATCTAAATGATTCGTCTTTTTATTCAAGCGTTTTACACCGCCAAAAGTCCCGATCCAAAGGTTTTTATTGCCGTCTTCTGCAAACGAACTAATGTAGCTTTTTCCACCTTTTGTAGTAGAAACATCGATTTGCGTGAAATTATCTGAATTTTTATTGTAGCGGTTTACGCCATGATTTGTACCGATCCAAAGGTTTTCACTGCTGTCTTCAAAAATAACGTTGACATGATTGTTGCTCAAGCTTCCTTTGCGGTCTTTATCTCTTAAGTATCTGTAAAAATTGTAAGCATCATATCTAAACAAACCATTTTCAGTGCCAATCCAAATAAATCCCTTTTTACTTTGAACCATGCTAGAAATCATGCTTTGCGAAAAATCTTCATTGTCGTTAATTTGCTCAAAATATAATCCTGAATCTTGCGCCAGCATATTTAAACAGCTGGTTAGTAGTAAAAAAAAGAGAATTTTATATTTTTTTAAACAAATCATGGGGACTTACGATATTTAATTAAATCATTAGATGACAAATATGCTATTGTTTTTCAAAATAAACAATAACTTTTACCTGAATAAAGGGCTTTAACTTACCTAACTATTTTCGAAGAGTTTTTATAATAGTCAAAAGTCGTTCTACTTCTTGCCTTAATTTATCATAATTCTTGGCATCAATAATCTCTTTAGAAATCAATTGTGAACCCATTCCAACGCAGGTAACTCCGGCATCAAACCAAGATGAAAGACTTTCTTCTGTTGGAGAAACGCCGCCTGTTGGCATTATCGAAGTCCAAGGTTGCGGTCCTTTTATGCTCTTGACAAAATTTGGTCCGTAAATCTCGCCTGGAAATAATTTGATTATCTCACAACCCAATTCTTCTGCTCGGGCAATTTCTGTCAATGTGCCGCATCCTGGCAACCATAAGGCTTTGCGTCGATTGCAAACAAGAGCAATATCTTCTCGCAAAACTGGTGTCACTATGAAATTTGCGCCAGCTTGCATATAAAAAGAAGCCATTGCAGCGTCTGTAACGGAGCCGATTCCTAAAATCATTTCAGGCAATTCTGAAATTGAATATTTTACTAATTCTGTAAAAACTTCGTGGGCAAAATCACCTCGGGCTGTAAATTCCATCAATCTTGCACCGCCGTCGTAACAGGCTTTCAAGATATTTTTGCTTGCTTCTATATCACAGTTGTAAAACAACGGAACCATTCCGGTTTCCTTCATTTTAGTTGCTACTTCAATTCTTGTAAATTGGGCCATACTTATTTATTTGTATAAAGTAAGAAAATACTATCGGGCTACTTTTCCAGAAGTATCTCCGTCCAGCAATTTCTGAATTTCTTCTATTGTAGTTTCGTTCAAATCGCCTTTTATTGTGTGCTTCAAACAGCAAGCTGCAACAGCGAAATCAAGTGTTTGTTGTGGATCAAATGCTTCGTTCAGCAAGCCATAAAGCAATCCACCCATAAAGGCATCGCCACTTCCAATTCGATCCAGAACCGGAACGATGTCTACTATTGGAGCATTGTATAATTGCTTTTTATCGTATAAAATTCCTCCAATCTGCTGCTGATTTTTATGCAAGGAATAGCGGAGCGTTGTCGCCATCTGCTTTAAATTCGGACATAAATCAAATATGTAATCATACTGACTTTTCAATGATTCCAAATCTTTATAATCAGGGTCAAGTTTTTCCTTTCCTAACATAAATAAAGCCGTATCGATATCGCCCAGAATAAGGTCACAATACTGCAATAAATTAGGCATAATATCTTTTGGCTCTTGTCCGTAATTCCAAAGTTTGGCTCGGTAATTTAAATCGCAGGTAATTGTCAATCCTGCATCGCTGGCAAATTTTAAAGCTTCGAGGCAAACAGCCGCTAGATTTTGAGAAATGGCAGGCGTAATCCCGCTCCAGTGAAAAACTGTTGCATTTTTGAATATATTTTGCCAGTCGATCTTTCCTAGTTCCAGGTTTGCAATCGCACTGTCTGCTCGGTCATATATGACTTTGCTTCCTCTGATACTTGAACCTTCTTCTAGAAAATAAATACCTAATCGATTGCCTTCAAATACTACATTATGGCAGGAAACATTATGCTTTTTAATTTCCATCAAAGCTCTTTTTCCCAAATCATTATTGGGTAAGCAGGTTACAAATTCAGTATCGATTCCGAAATTTGCAAGCGAAACAGCCACATTAAATTCGCCACCTCCGAAGCATAAATCAAAAGAATTAGCTTGCGAAAACCGCAATTCGTCTGGCGGAGAAAGTCGCATTAAAATTTCGCCAAATGTGATTACCTTGCTCATTATGTGTTCTGTATTTTTTGGTTGAACTAATTATTGGTTGAAATTAAAATAGCGAACGGCGTTGTAATAACTGATATCCTGAACCATTTTTCCAAGAAAATCAATATCATCAGGAACCAATCCTTTGTTGGCGTCTTCGGCAATCAAATCGCATAAAATACGCCTGAAATATTCATGCCTTGGAAACGACAAGAAACTTCTGCTATCGGTAAGCATTCCTACAAAACGGCTCAACAAACCTATATTTGAAAGCGTGTTCAATTGTTTTTCCATGCCGTCTTTTTGATCTAAAAACCACCAGCTTGAACCCCATTGCATCTTTCCGGGAATACCGCCTTCATTAAAATTTCCCATCATGGTTGCAAACACTTCATTTTGGGACGGATTTAAATTATAAGTAATGGTTTTGGTCAATTGATTGGTCGCATTTAACGCATCGAACAATTTAGACATAAACGCTGCCATCGGAAAATCGCTGATAGAATCGCATCCGGCATCAAGGCCAACTTCGGCTACTAATCGGGTGTTGTTATTTCTAATCCCTCCCAAATGATATTGCTGTACCCAATGGTATTCATGATATTTTCTTCCTAAATGAACAAAAATATACGATTGATATTGGTGAATTTCAAATAAGGAAAGTGATTCTTTTTTTAGAGCTTTCGTAAAAATTGCCGTTGCTTCTTCTTCAGTTACTTTTTCAAAAGACAAAGCGCTTCCTACTCCAAAATCAGATAATCGGCAACCATTTTCATTAAAAAAATGAATTCTTTCATCAATAGCTTTTACCAAATCAGATAAGCTATTTATAGGAAATGAAACACTTTCTGAAAGCTTGTTAATGTATTTTAGAAATTTTTCTTCTCCTATAAAAAACAATTCATCTGAACGAAAAGTCGGCAACACTTTTGTGAAAAAGCCTGATTTTGCAATGGATTTATGATACTGAAGATCATCCGTTGGGTCATCTGTAGTACAAATTACTTCAACCTTTCTGTCTTCCAGTAATTGCGCAGGCGTTTTATGTTCTAGAATGGCATTTGCTTTGGCATAAATCGCTTTAGCCGTATTGGGTTGTAAAATTTCATCAATATCAAAGTAACGTTTCAACTCTAAATGTGTCCAATGAAACAAAGGATTTCTTAAAGTATAAGGAACTGTTTCTGCCCATTTTTCAAACCTTTCTTCCAAAGAAGCTGTGCCAGTTATAAATTTTTCGTCAATACCGTTCGCACGCATTCCTCGCCATTTGTAATGATCGCCATTAAGCCAAGCTTCGGTAATGTTTTTTACTGGTTGGTTTTCGGCAATTAATTTTGGAGACAGGTGATTGTGATAATCAATAATGGGCAAATTTTTCGCAAAATCATGATACAGCTGTTTCGCCAATTCAGAATGCAGCAAAAAATCATCCGTGATAAATGTTTTGGTATTGATTGTTGTCATTTATTATAAGCTTTTAGAAATTCCCAATTCCAGGCCTCTCAATTCTGCCAAACCTCTCAACCTGCCGATTGCTGAATAACCCGGATTTGTTTTTTTATGCAGATCATCCAGCATTTGGTGTCCGTGATCTGGTCGCATCGGAATCAAAGCATCTTTTCTTCCTTCAGATTTTCTTCTTTTTTCTTCCACAATTACTTCTTTTACAACGCTGAACATATCTACATCGCCTTCTAAATGGTTGGCTTCATAAAAATTTCCTTTTTCATCACGAGTCGTACTTCTTAAATGCAAAAAATGAACTCTGTCAGCAAAACGTTTGAAGATTTGAATCAAATTATTATCGGCACGAACTCCTAAAGAACCGGTGCAAAAAGTAATTCCGTTTGAAATATGGGGCACTTCTGAAAACAAATAAGCATAATCTTCTTCAGTACTTACCACTCTTGGTAAACCTAAAATCGGATAGGGCGGATCATCAGGATGAATGCACATCAACACCTCATTTTGTACCGCAACTGGTATAATTTCCTTTAAAAAAGAGACTAGATTTTCTCTTAATTTTTGAGCGTCAATTTCTGAATAAGTATTCAAAATAGTTTGAAATTGCTCTAATGTGTAACCTTCTTCCGCACCTGGCAAACCTGCAATAATATTTTTAACCAGCTTTTGCTTTTCTTCTTCAGAACAATTTTCTAGATAAGCTTTTGCTGCATTTTTTTGTTCTTCTGAATACCAATTTTCAGCTCCTGGTCGTTTCAATAAAAATAATTCAAACGCCGCAAATGCCGCAACATCAAAACGCAATGCTTTTGAACCATCTTCTACTTCAAAATCTAAATCGGTTCTCGTCCAATCTAAAACTGGCATAAAATTATAACAGACGATTTGGATGCCGCAACTTGCTAAATTTTCAATGCTTTTTTTATAATTCTCAATATAAGTCTGAAAATTTCCCGAACGTGTTTTAATATTTTCATGCACCGGAATGCTTTCCACGACGCTCCAAGTCAGTCCCGTATTTTCTATTTCTGTTTTTCTTTTCGTAATTTCTTCAACCGTCCAAACCGTTCCGTTTGAAATATGATGCAATGCTGATACAACGCCTGTTGCTCCTGCTTGTTTGATGTCTGATAAGGATACGGGATCTTTTGGTCCGTACCAACGCCAAGTTTGTTCCATTATATTATTGCTTAATTATAATTTATATTTTTTCGATTAAACACCGCTAAAAGCACTGAATCCGCCGTCAATCGGAATCACAACGCCAGTTACAAAGGAAGAAGCTTCATCACACAAATAAAGCGTTGTGCTTACTAAATCTTCTGGTTCTCCGAATCTTTCCATTGGCGTTTGGCTGATAATAGTGGTTCCTCTAGCCGTTAGATCTCCGTTTTCATCCGTAAGCAAAGCTCTGTTTTGATCGGTCAAGAAAAACCCTGGAGCCAAAGCATTTACTCGAATCCCAACTTTAGAAAAATGCACTGCAAGCCATTGCGTAAAATTAGAAACCGCCGCTTTTGCACCGCTATATGCCGGAATTTTAGTCAAAGGCGTGAAAGCATTCATAGAAGAAATATTCAAAATACTGCATCCTTTTTTACCTACCATATCTTTCGCAAAAATCTGCGTAGGCAATAAAGTTCCGATAAAATTCAGATTGAAAACGAATTGAATTCCGTCTGGATCCAAGTCGAAAAAAGTCTTGAAACCTTCTGTTGTATTTGCTAAATCTTCTGCTAATAAATAAGGATTAGAAGTTGTTCCGAGTGGATGGTTTCCTCCTGCTCCGTTAATTAAAATATCACAGCTTCCTAGTTTTTCGTTGACTTCTTTTTTAGCAGTTTCCAAAGATGCTTTTTCTAATACGTTGGCCATAACGCCAATTGCGGTGCCTCCTTCAGAAATAATTTCATTGGCTACTTTTTCTGCAGCTTCTAATTTTAAATCTAAAACAGCAATTTTATAACCTTGCCTTGCCAAAGCTTTTGCAAGCGTACTGCACAAAACGCCACCTGCTCCTGTTAAAACAACAATTTTATTCATTTATATTTTTAATTTAGTTTCTAAATTTGATGGGTTGAAGATTGAATTACATACCCTAACAAAAATAAAGACTCTCCTGAAAAACTGCTATTTCAAACATTTCTTTTTAGGGGTAAGGATGTACGGATTGATTGACCGTAAATGATACTTTATTCAACAAAACATTAGCAATCAATTAATTAAACAAAAACAAGTATCCCGTACTCGAATATTTCTAACGCTCTAAAAAATCTAAAAACGAAATCGATTGAGGAAATGTACAATTTTCCCCCTAAAGAAAAATTATTAGAGTCCTTTCAATCCTATTAAATTAAAATATTTGTTAAAAATTTATTTTATTATAAACTAAATATAGTTACCTATGATTTTGAAAAATAGTACCAGGTATTTCTTTATGTTTCTTGCCGTTTTTATTTTCTCGTGCGAGGATGACGATGTGAGGGAAGTAACCTTATTTGACAAAGGCTTGACAGAAGCCAATGCATCGAGCACCAATATTCGATTTGGTGAGACTGTTGAATTTACAAGCACTTCGCAGAAAGCCCTGACAACAAACTGGATTTTTGCAGGAGGTTCTCCAGCAACATCCATTAATCCAGATGTTAATGTTACTTATGCTCTTCCTGGCACTTATGAGGCTAAATTGACTGTTAAGTATATTGACAATACTATAACAACAAAAATATTCACAATAGTTGTAGCTGGAATTGATGCAGCGCTTCCATTTGGTGGCACTCCAGTTGAAATCGCAGGAACTATTGAAGCTGAAAATTATGATCTTGGTGGTGAAAACGTTGCTTACCATGACAATGAAGAAGAAAATCTTGCCGTAACTGCCGGAAGCGCAACTTACAGAGAAGATGACGGAGTTGACGTTGAAGTGGGTACAACTGCTACTTATATAAGCAACACAAACGCTGGCGAATGGGTAAACTATAAGGTAAATGTTAGCGAAACTGGCAATTACAAGTTTGATTTCAGAGTTGCATCAGGAAGCGCTACTGGTGGAAAATCAATCCGACTCCAATCAGTAAATCAAAGTACTGGCGCTACAACTAATTTAGGCGAAACAGGAAACTTTCCAAATACTGGCGGATGGTCGGTTTTTACAAACAAATCAATCTCTGGAATTAATCTGATGGCTGGTTCAAATACCTTGCGATTCTATTTTACAGGTGGTGATACAAATTTGGACAAAGTAACTGTAACTGCTGTAGGTCCGGTTCTTCCAATCAATGGATTAGGCGTTTTTACCGAGCGTGACATCACGGCAAGAAATCTTGGACAGACTCCTGTAAACAATGGTAATTTTGTTATAACTACAGTAAATACAGGCGCTTATGAAGGAACTAAAGCTTACATGTATCGCTTTGATCCTCTTAACTCAGGAAGTAATGTAACTGGGTTTGCCTTGTCAGCTATGGCTCCTACAACTTCTCCTTTAAATGCTACTGCTTACAATTATTATAATATTGCACTTAAGACAACTTCTACAAAAAATTTGAGAATTCGTATGAATACCAGTGCTGGAAATTATTGGATAACTCTAAATAGCACTACAGATTTAACTTACGGAATGGCTAGAGATGGTGCTTGGCATGCTTTGAAAATTCCATTGACTGACTTTAAAAAAGATGGAAATGGCACTGATATTTTACCTAATAGAGATAAAATCACAGCCTGTTTTGTAATGAGAACAGATGACGCAGATTACCCAACTTATGTTGCAACACCAAGTGCTTTTGAATGGTATGTCGATGATATATTCTATTCTGTAGAGTAACAATTTATTTGATTCTAAATCATTAAAAACCGTGTACAATTTACGTCACGGTTTTTTAATGACTAAAACTATAAATATGAAGAAAACAAGCATAATCTTAGTATTCGCCCTATTTTCAATTTCAATAAAGGCACAAAATAAGCTACATCTCGACAAGAAAAAGCCTATCGAAGAACGCATCACTTTATTGATGAAAGAAATGACTTTGGAAGAAAAAGTCGGACAGATGAACCAATACAATGGTTTTTGGGATGTAACTGGTCCGGCACCAAAAGGCGGTTCTTCTGAAAAAAAATACGAACACCTTCGAAAAGGCTGGGTCGGTTCAATGCTGACAGTTCGCGGTGCAAAACAAGTTCGGGCTGTACAAAAAATAGCTGTTGAAGAAACACGACTTGGAATTCCGCTGATTATTGGATTTGACGTAATTCACGGTTATAAAACTTTAAGTCCTATTCCTCTGGCAGAAGCCGCTAGCTGGGATTTGGAAGCAATAAAAAAATCTGCTGCAATTGCCGCTGATGAAGCTTCGGCCTCTGGAATCAATTGGACATTTGGACCAAACGTAGATATTTCACGTGATGCTCGTTGGGGACGCGTGATGGAAGGCGCTGGCGAAGATCCTTATTTGGGAAGCAAGATTGCAACTGCAAGAGTCAAGGGTTTTCAAGGCGATGATTTAGCAGCAAACAACACGATTGCAGCTTGTGCTAAACATTTTGCAGGGTATGGTTTTGCAGAATCTGGAAGAGATTACAATACGGTAGATATCAGCAATTCCATGCTTTACAATACTGTTCTTCCTCCGTTTAAAGCGGCAAAAGATGCTGGAGTACGAACAATGATGAATGCTTTCAATATTTTAAACGGAATTCCGGCAACGGGAAATAGTTTTTTACAAAGAGATATTTTAAAAGGCAAATGGCAATTCGACGGATTTGTGGTTTCTGATTGGGCTTCGGTTCGGGAAATGATTGCACACGGTTTTGCCAAAAATGAAGCAGATGCTGCAGAAAAAGCGGTAAAAGCAGGTTCTGATATGGATATGGAATCTCATATTTATGTGGCTGAATTGGTAAAATTGGTCAATGATAAAAAAGTAGACGTTGCTTTAATTGATGATGCCGTTCGAAGAATTCTTCGTGTAAAATTTGAACTCGGACTTTTTGATGATCCGTATAAATATTGTGACGAAGCTCGTGAAAAAGCGGTTATCGGAAGCAAAGCCAATCACGACGGCGTTTTGGACATGGCAAAAAAATCAATTGTATTATTGAAAAATGAAAATAATCTGCTACCGCTAAAAAAATCAGGTCAGAAAATTGCCTTGATCGGCGCTTTGGCCAATGACAAAAACAGTCCGTTGGGAAGCTGGAGAATTGCTTCTGATGATAATACGGCTGTTTCCGTTTTGGAAGGAATGCAGCAATATAAAGGAAATCAGCTTACGTATGAAAAAGGAACAGACCTGACAGTTGGAAAGACAACTTTTGTACAAGAATTAGTTTTCAATACAACTGATAGAAGCGGTTTCGAAGCGGCAAAAAATGTGGCAAAAAATGCTGACGTCGTGGTCATGGTTTTGGGAGAACATGGTTTTCAAAGCGGTGAAGGAAGAAGCAGAACTAATCTTGATTTGCCAGGAAACCAACAAGAATTATTGGAAGAAATTTTTAAAGTAAATAAGAATATCGTCTTGGTTTTAAACAACGGTCGTCCGCTGACCATTCCTTGGGCGAGCGAAAATATCCCAACGATTCTGGAAGCTTGGCAATTGGGAAGCCAGACTGGAAATGCCGTGGCGCAGGTTCTTTATGGAGATTATAATCCGAGTGGAAAATTGCCGATGTCTTTTCCTAGAAATGTGGGTCAGGTTCCGATTTATTACAACAATTATAGCACGGGAAGACCTGTTGACAGTGATAAAAATGTATTTTGGTCGCATTATTCTGATGTAGAAAAAACGCCTTTGTATCCGTTTGGCCATGGATTGAGCTATACTACTTTCAAATACAGTAATTTAAAAATTAACAAAACTGCTTTTGCAAAAGGGGAACCCGTAAAAGTAAGTGTCACCGTTGCTAATACTGGAAAGTACGATGGAAAAGAAGTCGTGCAATTATACATCAGAGATGTAACAGGAAGTTTGGCCAGACCCGTAAAAGAATTGAAAGGTTTTGAATTGGTGACGTTAAAAAAAGGCGAAACAAAAACTGTAAATTTTACCTTAACTGAAGCAGAATTAGGTTTTTATGACAACGACGGAAACTATTTGGTAGAACCAGGAATTTTCAAAGCATTCGTTGGAACCAGCTCAGTTGATGTTTTAGAAGCTGAATTTGAATTAAAATAATTTCATTAGTTTTAGATAGTTTGTTTATTAGTGAAAGGAGGCTGCCTGAGTATTTGGGCAGCTTTTTTTTATGGAAAAATTCTATTAAATCGTCTTATATCCTATAATCACGTACTGAAAGACAAATCGACCCTCTTATAAGCATATTTAAAACCTTTCGGGTCTTAAGAAATTTCAACCTTTGATTTATTAAAATACATTAATAGAACCCAAAATGAAAAGAAAGCCTACTGCCAAAATTGTAATCCAAAATATGCAATTATTTTTTATAGGATTGATGAGCGTGACGACTTTTGCCCAAAGTAACAGCAGCGAAAACAATTTAAAAGTGTCAAAAAACTATCACGAAGTTATGGCAAGAAAAAATGCCGACGACACCATTTGGAAATCTTATACAGCCAAAACAATCGATAAACTTCCAGATTTCAACTATTCAAAAGATCCTGAAACAGATTCTTATGGAGCTTGGAAAATCGACGCTTCAAAAGCGACTGGTTTTTTCAGAACCGAAAAAAGAGGTGATCGCTGGTGGATTATTGATCCTGACGGAAATCCATTTATACATAAAGGAATGGCCGTTTTTAGCCCGGGAACATCTGACAATCAACAGAAAGCTTTAGTTTCAAAATACAAGTCTGAAAAAAATTGGGTTTTAGAAGAAAGCAATTTTTTAAAACAGCAAGGATTTAATGGAACCGGCGCTTGGTCGAAAGTAGATTTGATGCGAGAAACTAAAAATCCATTGGTTTACACGGTAATTGTCAGTCCGATGAGCGCTTACAAACACCAACATTTGAAAAAATTTGGAGGAAAATATGAAGAAGCTGGTTGGCAAGGTTTCCGTTATGATTTGGCAATGGTTTTTGATCCAGAATTTGACGCTTACGTAGAAAAAGAAGTTTCAAAAATAGCAAAATACAAAAACGACAAATATCTTTTGGGCTATTTTACTGATAACGAATTGCCTTGGATTGACGATGCCTTGGATCGCCATTTAGAGAAACTAGGAAAAAATGAAGCTGGTTATATCGCTGCAAAGAAATGGCTTGACAAAAGAAAAGGAAAAGATGCTGCTGTAAAAGACATTACTGATGAAGATCGCCAAGAATTTACAGGTTTTTATTTTGAAACGTATCTTAAAAAAGTATCGGAAGCAGTTAGAAAATACGACCCAAATCACTTGTATTTAGGTTGCCGTTTCAATCAAGAATTAGATGAACTTGACAATTCTAAAATCTTTGAAGTTGCCGGAAAATACATGGACATCGTTTCTATAAATCATTACAGAAAATGGGAGCCTGTGCAATCTATTCTTAAAAACTGGGAAAAATGGTCAGGAAAACCTTTTATAATTACTGAATGGTATTCTAAAGGCGAAGATTCTGGATTGCCAAATAAAACGGGCGCTGGATGGAATGTTCCTACGCAAAAAGATCGCGGTTATTTTTATCAAAATTTCATCATAGAATTATTAAAAAGCAAGTCTTGCGTGGGTTGGCATTGGTTCAGATACCAAGATAACGATCCTGAAAATTTAAAAACTGACTATTCAAATCGCGATTCTAATAAAGGAATTATTGACAGCAAATATGATCATTATATGCCTTTAATAGAAAACATGAAGGTTTTTAATGACCATACCTATGAACTAATTCAATACTTGGATAAACAAAAATAAGGCAGCAAAATTCAATCAATCATCACAAAACGAACAAAATAAAAATCAATAAATTGGAAAACACAACCATTGAAACCAAGAAAAAATACCGATGGACGATATTGTCCTTAGTGTTTTTTGCAACCACAATAAATTATCTCGACCGACAGGTAATCAGTTTATTAAAGGACGATTACTTAGAACCTTTATTTGGTTGGAACGAGTCAGATTATGCCAACATTGTAGTTGCTTTTCAGGTCACTTATGCTGCCGGACTTGTTGGCGCGGGATTTATTATTGATCGAATTGGAACCAAACTTGGTTATGCATTGTCATTGATCATCTGGAGCCTTTCCGCAATTGGCCATGCTTTTGCAAAAACCACTTTCGGATTTGGTGTAGCAAGAGGTTTCTTAGGCATCAGTGAAGCTGGAAATTTTCCTGCTGCTATAAAAACTGTAGCCGAATGGTTTCCTAAAAAAGAGCGTGCTTTGGCTACAGGAATTTTTAACTCCGGAAGCAATGTTGGGGCAATTATTGCGCCTTTGACAGTTCCGCTCATAGCTATTTCTTTCGGCTGGCAATGGGCTTTTATCATTACCGGAGCCATTGGAATAATATGGCTGTTATTTTGGTTTATCCATTATGAAATACCTGCAAAGCATAAAAAATTATCCAAAGAAGAATTTGATTACATCCACAGTGATGACGAAAAAGATTTGGGTTTATTGGAAGGAAAAATAAAATGGCTTGATTTATTAAAACACAAACAGACTTGGTCTTTTGCGCTTTTAAAATTTTTTACTGATCCGGTTTGGTGGTTTTTACTGTTTTGGCTTCCCTCCTTTTTAAATAAAGAATACAATATGACAAAGCTGGATTTGGCCTTGCCGATTGCCGTGGTTTACACAATGGCAATGTTTGGAAGTATTGCTGGAGGATGGCTTTCTGGACATTTCATCAAAAAAGGATTGCCGATATACAAAGCACGAAAAAGAGCACTTTTGTTAATCGCATTATTGGCATTGCCGATGCTTGGCGCTCAAGAATTAGGCAAAATAAATTACTGGTTTGCCATTGTAATTATCGGATTAGCAACTGCCGCACACCAAGCCTGGTCTGCCAATACTTACACAACTGTATCAGATATGTTTCCGAAAAAAGCCGTCGCATCAGTTGTTGGAATTGGAGGAATGGTTGGCGCAGTCGGTGGCATAATTGTAGCAAAATCAGCCGGAATACTTTTAGACCATTACAATGAACTTGGCAAAATAGAAACGGGTTACTATGTAATGTTTACGTTTTGCGCCTTGGCTTACTTGCTGTCGTGGATACTTTTCAACCTTATGGTTCCAAAAATGCAGAAAGTCGAAATTTAAAACCTACTTACAATAGAATACTCATACCGCATAATTACAATGAAAAAAACGCTTACACTAATTGCCCTTACCCTTTTTTCTGTTTTAACGCTTTCTGCACAAAACAAAAAAGCAATTTACAAAGACAAGAATGCTCCGATTGAAACACGCATCGAAAACCTCATCAGTTTAATGACTTTGGAAGAAAAGATTATGCAGATGAATCAATGGACGTATGGAAAAAATGCCAATCCGAATAACATTGGTGAAAAAATGAAGGAAGTCAATGCCGAAATCGGATCCTTGCTTTATAGAAGTACAAATCCTGAATACCGCAACCAAATCCAGAAAAAAGCGATGACAGGATCGCGATTGGGAATCCCGATTATTTTTGGTTTTGATGCCATTCACGGTTATCGCACGATTTTTCCAATTCCGTTGGCTCAGGCTTGCTCCTGGAATACCGATTTAGTCAAAGAATCATGCAGCATTACTGCAAAAGAAAGCTGGCTTTCTGGATTAGATTGGACCTTCTCTCCTATGCTTGATGTGGCCAGAGATGCACGCTGGGGAAGAGTTTCTGAAGGTTATGGCGAAGATACTTATACAAATTCCGCTTTTGCAGTTGCTGCCGTAAAAGGGTATCAAGGCAAAAGTTTATCTGATAAATATACAATTGCGGCTTGTTTGAAACATTACATCGGCTATAGTTTATCAGAAGGCGGACGCGATTATCATTACAGCGATATTTCCAACCAAACTTTATGGGAAACTTTTATGCCTCCGTTTGAAGCCGGAATTAATGCTGGCGCTGCGACTGTGATGAGCGGTTTCAATGATATTTCTGGAGTTCCCGCTTCGGCAAATTATTATACATTGACAGAAGTTTTGAAAAAGAAATGGAAACACGACGGATTTGTAGTTTCTGATTGGGGTTCGGTTATACAACTAGTGGATCAAGGCGTTGCAAAAGACACCAAGGAAGCCACTTTAAAATCGTTTATGGCGGGCGTTGAAATGGATATGGTTGACAATGCTTATGTAGATTATTTACCTGAATTAGTTGCTGAAGGAAAAGTTCCGATGGCTTCTATCGATGAAGCTGTCAGGAGAATTTTACGTGTAAAAATGAAATTGGGTCTTTTTGAAAATCCATACGTAGATGTTGTGCCAGAAAAAAAACGTTATCTATTGCCAGAATATCTAAAAGTAGCCGAAGAATTGGCGGCAGAATCAATGGTTTTATTGAAAAATGAAAAGCAAACTTTGCCGATTTCTTCCAAATACAAAAGCTTGGCAATAATCGGACCGATGGTAAAAGATTCCACAAATATCATGGGTTTTTGGGAAGGAATGGGACGACCGCAAGATGTAGAAACTATTTATGAAGGTTTGCAAAAGGAATTTAAAAATAAGGTTGCGTTGAATTATGCCTTGGGCTGTGATTTTGAAGGAGACGATAAAAGTGGTTTTGCAGCAGCTTTAAATGTGGCAAATAAATCAGATGCAGTAATTGTATTTTTGGGAGAAAAAGCAAATTGGAGCGGTGAAAATGGTTCTCGTTCGACTATCGCCTTGCCAAAAATTCAAGAAGATTTAGTCGCTGAATTACAAAAATCAGGGAAACCAATCATCTTGATGCTTTCCAGCGGAAGACCTTTAGAATTAATTCGATTGAATGAAATGGCTGATGCAATTGTGGAAATTTGGCAACCTGGAACAAAAGCTGGCTCGGCAGTTGCCGGAATACTTTCGGGTAGAAGAAATCCGTCAGGAAAATTGTCGATTACTTTTCCTCAAAGTACTGGACAAATTCCGATTTATTACAACATGCGCGAATCTTCTCGACCAAAATCAGGACATTATCAAGATATTCCGAGGGATGCTTTGTATTGGTTTGGTCATGGTTTGAGTTATACGACTTATGATTATTCTCCTGTAAAATTATCTGCTACTAAAATTAGAAAAAATGAAAAGCTAATTGCGGAAGTTGAAATAACCAATTCTGGAAATGCGGACGGAAAAGAAACCGTTTTATGGTTTATCAAAGATCCTTTTGCAACCATTTCCCGACCTATGAAAGAACTAAAATCTTTTGAGAAAAAACTAATCAAATCTGGAGAAAAAGCTGTTTATCGTTTTGAAATTGATCCGATGCGAGATTTGAGTTATGTTGACAGTGTTGGCGAAAGACATTTAGAAACGGGTGATTTTTTTGTATTAGTTAATGATCAAAAAATACAATTTGAACTTACGGAATAAATATAAATCCGAAAATAAACACATTTTTTTTAGATAAAAGACGATTGAACCCCTAATGATGTATTATTATATTCCTTGTAAATAGCCTGATAATTGTAATTTTCCTAAATTATTAATCAAAATATTTACAATATGAAAAAAATTACTTTAATTACATTTCTATTAGTAGCATCATTTGTGAGTGCTCAAACTACATTCGCAATTTATACTGAAGATTCTTCTATTGGCACAGGCGTAAATTCTCTTAGATTCAGCAACGGGCAAGCATTTGCTCTAACTGAGACTACAACGGTGCCTTTTGAAGGGACGAAAAATTATCTTTTCACATTTAACGGAACCAGTTCTTATTTTCACGGAATTTTATTTCCAAGAAATGCTGCCAATACTGCAGATGCTTCTGTAAGTTTAGCGCCTTATTCTTATTATAATGTTTCTATTAAAACGGTTTCAACTACGCCTTTTTATATTCGAATAAGAGGAAATAATGTTACCGCAAAAGTTTTGATTGATCCTATAGCTGCTAGTTATGGATTTACAAATGACAATCAATGGCATCTTGTGTCTATTCCTATTGCAGATTTTATTCCTGAATCAAGCGCTTTTACATTAACAAATATCACCGAAATATTTGTCTTAAGAAGCAATACTACAGGGACAACTGCAGGATTTGCAAATAATTTTGAAGTAGATAATATTTATGCTTCAGTAGAAAGGGTACTTGATTTAAAAGAGGAAAAACTTGTGAATTTTAGCATGTATCCAAATCCAGCGACGAACAGTCTTACATTAAATGCTTCAGAGACTATAGAAAAGATTTCAATCCACAATATATTAGGACAAAAAATTATTCAGATGAATACTAATAACAGCAGTATTACAACAGATATTTCAGCATTACAAAATGGCATCTATTTAATTACTGTTGAATCTATGGGAAAAACTTCAACGGCCAAACTGATTAAAAAATAGTTTATTTGGCATGAATATTTGATATTTCTAATTACCAAGCTTTGTTGCTATTAGCTTGGTAATTTATATATCTCCTATTCCTTATATAAAGATCATTCGAGTCATGCAATTTAAAAATCATTGAGAAATCAATGATTTTTTGTTTTAAAATATATTTCTAATTACTATCTGATTTAAAGAAGGTTGACCTAAAATTAAAATTAGCTTGCGCCTTGAATATAAATTTCAGTAAATTTGGAACGAATTTGAAATATGTCTAACTCTCAATGTATCAGATTTATGGAAATTTTTTTAGCGGAAAGCAAAGCGCTTCTCAAAGATTTCATAGAGGATATTCCTCACGATCCCAGAAGCGAAATATACCAAAACGCAAGAAAGCAACATGTTGTAAATAGTGCAGTTAGATTCCAGGAATACATTCAAGTAATGTGGGACGAGTGCAAAAAGAGAAACAATCTCAGCAGCGATGAAAAATTAGAGGCCATGAAGCACATAATAGCGCTCCAGGATCAGTTTTTAATGATGGCATGACGAGAACCCAATATAAATAGTCCTATCAAATTTTAGTATAGTCGAATCTCAAAAAACATTAACCATTTATTAGCATCTTTTTCAGATTGGAATGCTAAATTTAATACTATGAAAGACTTACAGTTTAAAAACTGGGACAGCCTTGTAGATTGCACTAGTACACGCTGGCGTCATTTTTAAAATAAAAACCACAACAGCTAAATAAAAATACATGGACGAAATCACACAGGCGCTGTTCGCAGCCTCGCGTCAGGGAAATGTTCCCGTGCTCAAAGAAATATTTGCACTTAAGGATAACCTTGACGTCTACGATGAAAAAGGTTTTACACCGCTTATTATAGCAGCCTACAACAACCAGCCGGAAGCCGTCGCGGCACTTCTTGAAGCAGGTGCTGCTATTGATGGTACAGACAATGGTGGAAATACTGCTTTAATGGGTGCATGTTTCAAGGGCTATGCCGAAATTGCAGCGTTGCTCATAAGCCGAGGCGCAACACTCGATGCACAGCATGGCAATGGTGGCACTGCCCTAATGTTCGCAGCCATGTTCGGACGCAATGAGATTGTGGATCTGCTACTGAAAAACGGTGCAGACGCTACCTTAAAAGATATTCGGGGATATACTGCGCTCGATCTTGCCGCCCAGCAGGGAAATGCCGTAGCGGTTGAAAAACTTCTGGAAAATTGATTCAGTCAGTAATATCTTAGCACCACATCTGAATGAGGAAAAATAATTTTAAAACTAAACTATTTCACGAATTTTTATAGCTGTAAATAAAAAAACCTCCTTACCGGAGGTTTTTTTATTTAACTAGTTCACCGTTTTCAATGTAGTGCTTAAAATTCCTGATATCCTCTAGTACTATTCTTTCAAGCATAGGATTTAAAAGTTTTCCGATAGCTTCACCTACAATTCCGGCTGGAGCATGGTAAGATATTATGGCATGAATTTCAGTGCCAAACTTCCCTATATCTTTAAAATGAATCATCCCTGAATTCGTTATATCTGAACCTTCATCTGATCTCCATCCTATCCTCTCATTTTCCTGATCTAGAAAGAGCGTACTTTTCCATTCAACTGTTCCTAGACCGCCAGGCACTTTTACTTTCCAGATGGAGGTTATTCTATCTGTTACTTTTACGCTCTCTAAATGTTTCATGAAAAGAGGCAGGTTTTCAAGATTGCGCCAGAAGTCGTAGACTTCCGAAACTGGCTTATTTACTATAAGAGAAGTATTGATGATACTATTTTTAAGATGCCTGTCGGTGTCCAATCTTGATACTGCAGCATAAGCAGGACAATTTCCTGTTGCTCCTCTGTATAATAAAAAGCCACCCGCAAGAATCTTGAAGGGACTCTTTTTTCCAAACAGCCCATGTGCTAGTAACGCTCCGCCTGCTAAACCAGAAAGTATCCTTTCTGAATCGCTGACATTCTTTTTTTGCAACGGTGTATTGCTAAGATGCTGTTTTCCCATATTATTGATTTTTTTAATAAAATTAAGTACTGAACGATCAATTTCATTATAGGATTAGTGTGTTTTATTATAAAATTAATTTCGAGATAATTTATTCATAATCTGTTTTCTTCAATGCTTTTTAAAAGTAACAAGTTGCATTTGCAATTTAATTTCTACGATATATCGTTATTTATATCTTTTAAGATGGCTTAATTTTAAAATTCATGCCAGTTTACTAATTGCTATTTCTTAAATTTACTGGCTACTAAGCATTCCGCCTAATTATTATTTTATGGAAAAGCAGACCGACCAAACAGCAATTTTAATGAAGAGATTGCAAGATAGGGAAAGAGAGCAATCACTGATTTTGTCAATGTGCACTGACTTATCTCTTGCACTGACTAAAAAAGAATTTGGTTTGGCAGTAAATATATTGAAGGAAAATCTCCATTTTGATGATTTCATAATTGCCACTGCAAATCAAGATGAATTGGACTACGATATCTTTTATCAATTCTTGCAACAGAAGTCAGAAAATATAAAGTATTCTACAAATGACGGCTTTTTTGATCTGTGTGTAGAATCTGCAGATGCGGTTACTTTCGACTTAAAAAATTTGGCAGAAAAGAAAAATAGCGTTCCTGACTTTATCAGTAAGGCAAATAGTTCTGGTTTGAGACATGCTGTGGGATGCTGCCTTCCATATATAAAAGGAAACAGGAATGTGCTTTTTTTGTTCTTCAAAAATCCGATAGCTTTCAGCAGAGAATCCAATCGAATTGTCAAGGGAATTGGATTGCAACTTTCGATTACGATTCGGAATATCTTAATGGCTGAAGAATTTGAAAATAAGATTACAAACTTGAAAATGGTCAGTAAAACTTCGGAGGAAATTACGCCAGAATCTGATACTGACAAAAAAGGTTTTCACGGAATTATTGGAAATAGTCCAGCGATGCAAAATGTTTATGACCTCATTTCGCAAGTCGCTTACTCTCAATCTACGGTTTTAGTCTACGGAGAAACTGGAACAGGAAAAGAATTGGTGGCGAAAGCCATTCATGATTTGTCTCCGCTTTCAGGAAGTAAAATGATCAAAGTGAATTGTGCTTCAATTCCAATAAATTTAATAGAAAGCGAATTATTTGGTCATGAAAAAGGAAGTTTTACAGGAGCCACAGAATTACGGATTGGAAAATTTGAGCAAGCAGAAAACAGCACTATTTTTCTAGATGAAATCGGTGAACTGCCATTAGAACTTCAGGGAAAATTGCTTCGGGTTTTGCAGGAAAAGGAAATCGAAAGAATTGGCGGAAAACAGACAATCAAAGTAAATGCTAGAGTAATTGCAGCCACAAATCGTTCCTTGGAAAAAGAAGTAGCAACAGGAAATTTCAGAAGCGATCTTTATTACCGATTAAATGTTTATCCAATTTTACTGCCGTCGTTGCGGGAAAGACCTGAGGATATTGTTATTTTGTCTAATTATTTTTTAGAAAAACATTCAGAAAAAAATCAAAAAAACATAACTGGTTTTTCTAAAAAAATATTAAATGCAATGGTCGCATATCCATGGATGGGAAATGTTCGTGAATTGGAAAATATGGTAGAGCGAAGTATTTTAATTGCTAAAAACCAAGTTATCAAAGAGATGGAATTTCCAGAAATAATGGCTTTGCCATCAAATTCTGAAACAGATTTATATACAAAAACACTTCAGGAAATAGAAAAAGAACATATTTTAAAAGTTGTAAAAAAGTGCAATGGAAGAATTTCTGGATCACAAGGTGCCGCCGTTTTATTAGATTTGCCAGCGACGACATTAATTTCAAAAATGCAGAAATTGGGTATCAAAAAAGAACATTTTCTAGTTTAATTTATTTCAATTATTCCTTCGAGACATTTATTTTTCCGGATGAAATTGCCCAAAATATCCATAATCCCATGCTGATCATTAAAGCAACTGTTGGAAATTGAAATGAAAGTCCGAAGGCAATCAAGTAAGTTGGAAATCCATATAAATAGTTATTTCTGATTTTTATTATTGCCGAATTTGTAATTCCTGGGCGCAAAAGTTTTTTGTTATGGCTGGCTATAAACCACAACAAATTATAAGAAAGATTGATCAAGACAAAAATTCCCGTGTAAAAAGCAACAACAATTGACGAAGCATTTCCATCGAAAAAGCGTGCCAGCAAAGCCGTTGGATAAGAAACAGCCGAAACCAAAAACAGAATCAATCCGTTTGAGAACATTATTGCAGTATTGCGGGCATAAATCTGCTTGAAAATTTTGTGGTGATTGACCCACATGATAAAAATGCTGAAAAAAGAAAGCGTAAATGCTAAAAATGACGTCCATTCGTTTTGCAAATAATGCAGTAAATCTGTTCCGTTTTTTATGGCTTCCTGCTCAGGAACGTGAAGATCTAATACTAAAAGTGTTATTGCAATGGCAAAAACGGCATCGCTGAAATTTTCGATTCTTACGGTTTCTTTTTCCATTTTATAGTTTTATAAATAGTGATTTGCGAGTCCGATTTTCAAGATTTTTAGTTTTGTGGCCTTTTCCTGTTAGGTCTTCTACTAATAAAATCGACCCAGTTTCAAAAGTCCTTTTTTCTCCTAAAGAAGTTTCAATTTCCACGCCTCCGTCCAGCAAGATTATATATTGCCGATCTGGTGCGTTGTGAAAATCATAGTCATACGAAGCTGGTACTTCCCTGAAAACAATCGATTTTACAGCTTCATCTTCCGATAAAAATCCGATATCGCCATGGTTTTGCAACGGCATTTCATATTCTTCAAAATGGCTCTCCCCTTTTGAATCGCTGTATATTCTTGTTATCTGAAACATTTATTTTGCTTTAAAAATCAGTCTATTTGCTAAGTCAATCTTATTTGATTAATTATAGCCTTGTTTTATTCCTAATTTCTTCATTTTTGAATACAAAGTCTGCGGTTGCATTTTCAAAAGTACTGCCGCGCCACCTAGTCCAGAAACTTTTCCACCGCAGGTTTGCAATGCATTCATGATGTGTTCTTTTTCCATTTCTTCCATGGATTTTAGTTTTCCGCTATTTTCTTGAAATGGTTTTGAAATTGCTGAAGGAAGGTCAAATTGTTCAATTTCGTTGGTTTTGGCAAGCAGCACATTTCGCTCAATCAGATGTTCTAATTCACGGATATTTCCAGGCCAGTCATAATTTAATAATTGTTCCAAAGCACTTTTGCTGATTCCGGTTACATTTTTTCGAGAACTGGAAGCATATTTATTTAGGAAATAATTTGCCAAAGCTTCAATATCTTCTTTTCGATCTTTCAGCGTTGGCAATTCAATCGGAAATACATTCAATCGATAATACAAATCAAGTCTAAATCGACCTTCAGCCACTTCTTTTTCTAACGAACGGTTTGTTGCCGCGACAATTCTAACATTTACTTTTATAGTTTTATTACCACCAAGACGCTCAATTTCTTTTTCTTGCAAAACCCGAAGCAATTTTACCTGTGAATCTAAAGGCAGTTCACCAATTTCGTCTAAAAAAATAGTGCCTTCGTTGGCTTGTTCAAACTTTCCGATCCGCAAAGCATTTGCTCCTGTAAAACTTCCTTTTTCATGCCCAAACAGTTCAGATTCAATCAATGAATGTGGCAATGCAGCGCAGTTTACTACAACAATAGGCTTTGATTTTCGGGTGGAAAAATCATGAATCGAATGTGCGGCTTTCTCTTTTCCGGTACCGCTTTCGCCAAGAATCAGAACAGAAGTTTCTGTTGGCGCGACAATTTTAATTTTTTCAATGACTTCTTGAAGAAGCTGGCTTTTTCCAATGATTCCTTCAATATTCTGATTGGCAATGTGGTCTGTAATTTCTGTGCCTTTTTCTAAATCAAAACGGTATTTGGCAATGTCCAGCATTACTATCAAATCTCGCTCTCTGAAAGGCTTTACCATGAAACCATAAGGTTGCGTTTCTTTGACGGCTTCTAGTGTAGATTGGTTGGTATTGGCTGAAATATATAAAAATGGCAGGTGGATTTCTCGTAATTCCCATGCTAAATCAATTCCTGTCAAATCGCCTTTGAGCATGATGTCGAGCAATACCCAATCTGGTTTTTTATCAGCAATTAATTTTCTGGCCAGCACTACGGAAGAAGCGATTCCGGTAACTTCATAGCCTGCTTTGAGCAACATGATTTTCAGGTCATTTGCCACAATAAATTCATCTTCGACAATGAGAATTTTCTCCTTCATTTTTTGATTATAATAGTGTAGGACTTTCGGCCGAAGCTTCAAATTCTATGTTTTTAGTAAACGTAATTTCGATTTTCAGACCATTTTCATTGCTTAAGTCAAAGCTTCCGTCTATCTGGTCGCTCAATCCGCGCATAAGGTTCATGCCGAGTGACTCAGTTTCTTCAATATTAAAATGTGCTGGAAGACCAATTCCGTCGTCTGAAATGATCAATTGATATTTATTTTCTCCTGCATTTTTTAGAGAAACGATTACATTTCCCTTTCTATCCAAAGGAAAAGCATATTTAATTGTGTTATTAATCGCTTCATTGATAATCAATCCAAGTGGCACTGCCTGGGCAACATCAAGATGGACTTTTTCAGTATCTAATATGAAATTTATCTTCTTTTCAATTCCAAAACATTCCTTCATGTAATTTATCAATTCATAAATATACCAAGACATGTCAATGCTTGCCAAGTTATTTGATTGGTAAAGTTTCTGGTGTATCAGAGACATGGCATGCATTCGATGCTGGCTGTTTTGAATTGCCATTAAAGCATCTTCGTTTTCTAAATAAGCAGACTGTGTGTTCAAAAGACTGATTACAATTTGCAGATTATTTTTTACGCGATGGTGTATTTCTTTTAAGAGCCATTCTTTTTCAGCCAGCAATTTTTTTAATTGTTCGTTTTGCTCATCTATCTGCTGACGCTTGATTTCAAGTCGTTTGTTACTTCGCTGTTTCAATCGATAACGGTTATAAATTAAGGCTAAAAAAAGTATAAGAACCACCAAACTTCCGATGAAAACATAGCGAATGATCATGTCGTTGTAAATTTGCGTTTCCTGCAATTTCCCCTGCTGTGTGAGCAGTTTTATGTTTTTATCTTTCTTTTCTGTTTCAAATTTCAACTGCAATGCTGAGAATTGTTGGGCTCTGTCTAAATTAAAAACAGAATCGCTCAAAATTTTATATTGTTTGATATGTTCAATGGCTGGCAGGTATTTTTTGCAAGCAGAATCTGATTTAAAATACATGCCTTCCAGTTCTGAAAGACGAATAATATTGTTTGTTTTCTTAGAATATTCTTTTAATTCATCTAGGAAAGGATAGGTCTTTTCGGCTTGCCCAGATTGCTGTAAATAGATTATGATACCCATTAATTTGTAATCAAGTCCTATGTCTGCTTCCAAATTATTTCTATAATGATTTAACATTTTTTCGTAATAAGGCTTTGCATTTTCTAAATCCTTCAACATAGAATAAGACACTAAAAACATGAAAGTCTGTCTCAATTTACTTCCTGAATCTGTCGGTGGATAGTCTTTTGCTGTCATTTTTATAATCCGCAATGTCTCCCGAAAATTCTTCTTTCGATAATTCAGCGAAGCCAGATTCGTGCTGATCGTATTGACAGCATCCACATTTTTATATTTCAAGGCAATATTTAGCGATTTTTCAAAATAAGACAAAGCCAGATCGTTCTTTTTCAAGTCATAATAAGCCAATGCCAAATGGTTGTAAATCGTGGAAAGCTGGAAAGATTGGTCGTTTACTTCTTCAGCAATATTTTCTGCCATAAGTGCATATTGCAATGCCAACTTAAAATTTCCCATTGTTCTGTAATTTCCAGACATCAGCGTATAAACGCCCTGAAGTTGCTTATAACCAACCGATTTGTAAATGGAAACGGCCTTTTCAAAGAGTTCTAAAGCTTTTTGGGTTTCACCCATAACTTCATAAAAATCACCGAGTTCTTTTAAAGCATCACCTTCTTTTTTCAGCGCTTTTCCTTTTTGATAAAGCGGAACTGCCAATTCATAATATTTTATTTTTTGAAGGAGTTCTTCTTTTTCATTGCCAAAATGATGTCCGAGTTCTGCGTAAGTGTCGGCTTGAAGAACTGGCATATTATTTTTTTTGGCGTAGGCCAAAGCATTTTTTGCAATATTCCAAGCCTTTTTCTGGTCGCCTTTTTCTTTTGTAATTTGAGATTCTAGCAATACGCTTTTTCCGATGCCAAGTTTGTAATCTAAATTCTTGCTGATTACTCTCGACTGATTATTTAAAGCTGTTGCGCTGTCAATATCGGCTTTAAATTCGCCTTCTTTAAATAAGATAATTCGGCTTACATCTAAAAGTAATTCCGCTTTTTCTATGGTATTTTTATTGCTTTTCGCTAATTTATATCGAGCTAATTTAACTTCCTCTTTCGATTGTGCCTGCGCATAAGGACTTGAAATACAAAAAAGTATTGCAAAATAAACATAGGCAAAATACCCAGCGGAAGTTTTCTTTCTATACATGTTCTAAAAGTAATCCTTTATAAGTAATCATCAAAGTGCGTTTTTTCGGACTTTATTATTTTTTAAATAACATAAAATCATGACTATTCCAGGAACAAGAACAGTTCCCAATCCCCAAAATTTTCCGGCAATTGCTCCCAAAAAACAGCCTCCTAAAAATCCAAGAATTGTTACCGATTGATTTTTTAATGCGCTAGTAAAATCTTTATTTTTGAATTTTGTCTTGAGACTATTTCCAAGATCTAATGATGCTTGCGTTACATTTCCGGTCATCATCGTTGTTGGTCCAAAGGTTTCTTTGGCATAAATTTTTCCAAAGGCATTTTGCAAACCCATTGCAAAAACTACCAACATCGCAACGATATACATTGGCCAAAGCGAAAAAATTCCTAAAAATCCAAAGAAGTAAGCTCCGATGCCGCATACAGTCAAAATAATTCCTTCCCAAAGTAGAATTTGGTATTTGTAAGGCGATTTTCCCGCAATATAACCTCCAACGATTACTGAAATGATAAATATTGGAAAAGTCAGCAATTTTATGGCCGCATTTATGTCAGAACCTTTGATAATTTGGTAGGCAAAAACGATAAAGTTTCCTGTCACGTGTGCCGAAAAAATGGCATCTGCGGCAACAAAAGTTACCGTATCACAATATCCGGCGATTGCGGCGAGAAGCAAAGTTACATAGCCGATGTTTTTAGTTTCCATACTCTTTATTTTAGATGAGAACGTAGCATCCAAGCCATTTTCTCATGCGTTTCTAAAAGTCCTGTGATGTAATCGCTGGTTCCTATATCCTGCAAATCAGAGGCGAAATTGTTGATATTTTCTCTCAAATGAATTAAAATACTTTCGTGATCGCACAACAATTCATTCATGTAAGTCAAGCTGTCATTTGTTTCCAAAGGATGTTCTGAAAGATGCGTCAATGCCAAATATTCTTTCAAAGTTGCAGGAGCATAATGGCCTAAAGTTCTAATTCTTTCAGCAACCGAATCGATAATATCATCGAGTTGCCTGTATTGCTGTTCGAAGAAAAGATGCTTGTTGTAAAAATCAGGACCTTCTACATTCCAATGCGCTTTTTTTGTTTTCGTATACAATACAAATTCATCAGCAAGAACAGTTGTCAATATTGCTGCCACCTTTGACAGGCTTTCTTGTTTTATTCCAATAGAAGTTTTCATTTAAAGTAAGTTTAATAAGTAAGTATCAAGTGAATATTTTCCGGCACCAAGTGCAAGAATTAAGAGTAAGGATAAAGTGTACATGTAAGGAACATCGCGAACTTCAAGCGAATCTTTTCGATGGACTACAAAATATCCAATGGCTGTAACTCCAATGGTTGGAAGCACGGCGAGCCTTGTCCCGATTCCTAAAATGATTAAAAAAGGAACGATAGTATCCGAAAAAGTGGCAACCAATCCGTTTAATTTTTCAGGAAGATGCAACGGATTTGGAACCTGTTCTTTCTGCCCGTTTTCAATTCTGAATTTCTTCAAACCGTGAACTCTGAATAACTCAATGGCTAGAAGAATTCTGAAAATAAGAAGCGCAGTATTATTTAATGTTGATCCTAAATCTGAATAGAGAATTTGTTTTATAATTTCCATAATTTAAATTTTAAAATGCAAAGCAAGAACAGCCAAGCGCGCCCCAAAAAGCATTGTAATTATTGACAGGAACATTGCTCAATCGCGCGGCATCATGATTATGAACATGGACATCGCAACTGCCATTGCAACTATGAATCTGAGAAGTTAGTTTTGGTTTTGCATCGGCTTTCGAATTCTTTTCGATGGCGCTTTGCAAATGACCTCCAGCTGGATAATATCCGTTGTAAATATTTATCGGAGACCAATCTGGCAAAATCGGAATTGTTGGAGGCGAAAAAGAAGAGAAATCTCCTTTGGCATACACAATTTTTCCGTCAACAACCGTCATTTCTGCTTCAATATTTTTTACAGCTTCGTCTTCCACATTAAAATAATCGTTGTCTAAAACGGCTAAATCAGCGAACATTCCAACTTTTATATCGCCTTTTTTCTGTTGTTCTTGCGAAAACCAAGCACTTCCTCTGGTGTATAATTCTAAAGCAGTTTCACGGCTCAATCTCGTTTCATTGTACAATTGCAAACCTCCAACAGTTTTTCCAACCGTAAGCCAATACATTGAAACCCACGGATTGTAACTGCTCACGCGAGTCGCATCTGAACCGCCACCTACAGGAACTTCCATTTCGAGCATTTTTTTAATCGGAGGCGTGTTTTCTGCTGCTTTTGCACCGTATCTATCCGTGAAGTATTCACCTTGATACGCCATTCTGCTTTGGATGGCAATTCCTCCGCCTAAATTTTTTACGCGTTCAATATTTCTTTCGTCGATAGTTTCGGCGTGGTCAAAAATCCACGGCAATCCGTTGAACGGAATATCTTGGTTTACCTTTTCAAAGACGTTTAAAAATCTTGAAATGCTTTCGTTGTAAGTCGCATGAAGTCGGAACGGCCAGCGATTTTCTACTAACAATCGAACGACTTTTTCTAATTCTGCTTCCATATTTTCAGGAAGATCTGGTCTTGGTTGCAAGAAATCTTCAAAATCGGCAGCTGAAAAAACTAACATTTCTCCTGCTCCGTTGTGACGGTACATGTCATCGCCTTGGTATAATTTTACAGAATCAATCCATTCGCTGAAATCTTCGAATTCATTTTTCGGCTTCTGCGTAAATAAATTATAAGCAATTCTGACAGTCAATTGTTTCTTCTCATTTAACTCATTTACAACATTATAATCATCTGGAAAATTCTGAAAACCGCCTCCAGCATCAATTACACTTGTAATTCCAAATCGATTCAACTCTTTCATAAAATGACGTGTAGAATTGATTTGATGGTCGTAAGAAAGCGTCGGACCTTTAGCCAAAGTTGAATATAAAATCATGGCATTTGGCGTGGCAATGATCAATCCCGTCGGTTCGCCGTTTGAATCTCTTTCGATTTGACCACCTGGAGGCGCTGGCGTATTTTTGGTATAACCAACCGCTTTCAAAGCCGCACGATTCATAATGGCTCTGTCATACAAATGCAAAATAAAAACCGGAGTTTCTGGCGCAATTGCATTGATTTCTTGCAAAGTTGGCATTCTTCTTTCCGCAAATTGAAATTCAGACCAGCCTCCGACAACGCGAACCCATTGAGGCGAAGGCGTTCTGTCAACTTGTTCCTGCAACATTCGAAGCGCATCTGAAAGCGAGGGAACGCCATCCCAGCGAAGTTCTAAATTATAATTCAGTCCGCCACGAATCAGGTGAATGTGCGAATCATTGATTCCGGGAACGACTCTTTTTTTATGAAGGTCTATGATTTTTGTAGTTTCAGAAGCAAATTCCATGATTTGGCTGTCGTTTCCAACAGCAATGAATTTTCCGTCTTTGATGGCAACCGCTGTAATATCTGGAGTTTCTTTGTTGAAACTATGGATTTTTCCGTTGTATAAAATTAAATCAGATTTCATAATTTTGTTATTTAGCATTTAGTTGAGCGATTGCTTCCTTGATTCCTTCACCTGCGACAGTGTAAAATGCTGGTCCGGCAAGCAGAATCAATTTCTTGAGTGATTTTTTTCCTGATAATTTTTTATCTTCCAAATACGATTGCGTTCGGAAAGCTTCAAAAGAACCTAAAACTACATTGGTTGCAACCAAAGCCGTTGGCGAATCAATTCCGGCATCTTTAATGTCGCTGGCAAAAGAAACTGTTGCCACATCTAATCGCAAAGCTTCTCTCATAGCAACGCTTCCCACGTTTTTCATCAATTCTGGAGTGAATTTATTTCGATCTCCCAAACCGATTAGTAATAATTTTTTAGATGCCAAAGTTCCTTTTGGGGGCGTGATTAGCAAAGTTTCTAAAGCATGTCCTTTAAACTTTCCGTTTTTTCTTAAATCGGTGATGATTCCTTTCAAAGCTTCGTCTAAATGTACCATCCCATTTAAATTTGCCGGAAGTGCTGGAGCGTTGAAAATATCACCTTCGGTATATTCAAAAACGCAGGCAATTTGCAAATCTGCAACTGCGGCAGAAGGTCCTTGAACCAATCCGTCAATCGAAACGCCGTCAACTTTTCCCCAAGTTGTGGTAGTTCCGAGTGCTGTTGTTTTAGTTTCAGTTTCAGTTTGTGCATTAATTTTGTTAGAAAATGAACCTGTAAACAAGAATGCAAAAAGCAATAATTGTGAGATTCTAGAATATTTTGAGATTGTATTTTTCATTTTATAAGATTTAGCAGTTATTAAAATTTGAATCCGAGTCGGGCGTTGAAAAATACGCCGTCTTTTGAATTGGGTATGATATCGTTGATGAAAGCGCCAGTTTTGAAATATTGGATACCGCTTACGACGGAAATATGTTTGCTGAAACTATAAGTGAAATTTGCTAGATAAGCCGTTCCGATATATCTTTCGTTTGAATCGCTTCCGGAAAGATTGAAAGTGCCACTTGGTCGGTAAACGCCGTCTTCCAGCGAATATCTCCAGTTGAAAACCACATCGACTTGCATCTTTAAATTGGATAATAAATCCATCGTGGCGTAAGGATGAATGTCGATAAGATTTACCGGACCGACTTGCGGACTGAAGCCGAAATAACCGCCTTTTGGATACAACGGATTGAAAGTTTGCAGATTTCCATCGCCACTTCTTTTATCTCCTGAGATATAATCATTTCGGAAATTTATTGTCGGCTTGAATTTTATATTTTCGAAAGAATATCCCAAATCAACCGAACCAGTCCAAGCATTTATGTTTCCATTTCCAAAGCTTCCAAATTGGTAAGCGGCTTCAAGATTATAAATAAAACCGCCTCCATATTTCCAAAATCGTGTTCCGATTGTGTGGCGTCTTTCTTTTGCAATTCCTTCTTCAAAAGCAGCTTCGTCTCTTCTGATTCCGATGTAATACAAATCAAGATTTCCTGCTTTTGGAAAAATTATTTTGGAATAAGCGCCATAAAGATTTATTTGTTCAGAACTTTTATTGTCAAAAACATCAGTATTTATAGTATCTGCCATCATTGCAAAAGCATCAATTGAAAATCTGGAAGAAGTATACATCACTTTTGCTCCTGTAAAATACAAACGCGCATTCGGACCTTCGCGAACAGAAATCAATCTTCCTGAACCATAATCCAGTTCTTGTTTTCCGCCTCTGAAAATCAATTGCTTGTCAGATTTTTTCCATAAATTAATATCTATAAATAAATTCTGGAGGTTTAATTGATCTTCGTCGATTCCTCGTGGGCCGTTGGTTCTTCCGTCTTGCAAAGCGCTTCGGAGTTGGGCAAACACTCTGAAATTTTTTCCGAAGTGAACATCGGCATGTACATCATATCGCTGCAACAGAAAATTGTTATGACCAATATTTAATCTTCCCCAATCTTCATTGTTGAAATCAACATATTCATAGCGCGCTTCACCTCCAAAAGACACATAAATATCTTTTTTGTCATTCAACGGAAGAAATTTTATGTCTTCATAAAAGCTTCTGGATGAGTCTTTTAAAAATTCATAATTTTCGTCATAACGCAACAGCTTAAAACCTTGAGCTGAGGCATTTCCGAAGAAAAAAAGACAAACAATTACCGATAGTAAGGTCTTGATTTTAAACGATATGGATTTTGATGATTCCAACATAATGAAGCTGAAGAGGTTAAAAAATTATAATTAGTGTTTCAACATATTGTGTGCGTACTGAATTCCCAAACCGTAAGAACCACCATATTTTTTCATCAGATTAGTTACCGGAACATACGTTTCTTGACGTGCCCAATCTCTTTGAAGTTCTAATAAATATTGGATAGAAGTCACAGGTTTTACTCCGGCGTGAACCATTCTTTGGATCGCTCTTTCGTGCGCTTCATTGCTGACATCGCCACAAGCATCTGTGATGACAAAAACTTCATAATTTTCTTCAAGTGCTGATAATGCTGGCCCGACGATGCAAACGCCTGTCCATAATCCGGCTAAAACTAATTTTTGCTTTTTGGTTCCTGTGATTGCTTTGTAAGCCGCTTCATCTTCCCAAGTATTCATTGATGTTCTGTCGATATAGCCTGAAGTTGCTTGAGGATAAAATTCTTCAATTTCTGGAAAAACAGGACCTGCGAAGCTTTCTTCTGCAACCGTCGTTACAATTGTTGGAACATTGAAAATTTTTGAAGCGCCACAGATGATTGCCACATTATTGCGCAATTCGCTCAAGGCAATGCTGCTGGTTGCGAAAGCCATTTGTCCTTCAAAATCGATTAAGACTAAGGCGTGATTTTCTGGGGATAATAAGTTTTTTGCTGGTTTCATAAAAAAATAATTTAAGAGTTATTGTTTAGTAAAGCCAATGGAATGCCATAATCGTAATCCATTGACAAGATGCGTTTTGTGTTTTTAATATTGATTTTTAATCTACGATATATCGTAAATTTATTAATGCTATTATTATAATTTGTAGTACTACGTTTATTCTTTTACAAACCTAGTTTTCTAAAAATCGACCGACATTGAACTGGTACAAGAAAAAAATAATTTAGTTTTTAAGAAGATATCTATGTTCTCCTTTTAAAACCAATTCACTGTTTTGATTGTGAACAGTGGCCCTTGTCACGACAGTTCCTGTAGCACCATTATCAATAAGTTCGATGATTTCAAGTGCGGAATAAAGTGTATCACCAGAGTGCACTTCCTTCAAAAATTCACAAGAAAGCGATGTGAATGCTATAAAAACATTGCCTATATAATGAGGAAATAAGGTCGCACCTGGAGCCGTGAAAGCCAATACTTGAAGGCCGTGAACAACAGGAGCCGTATGTCCGAACCTTTGTGCATATTCCACATCATAATGAATCGGATGATTGTCAGCCGAAACTGCCTGAAAAGCAGAAGCATGCGCATCAGTTAAAGTTCGGCTTGGCGCTCTGAAAACTTCACCGATTTTTAATTCTTTGAAAGTTCGTGGTGAAACCAGCGCAAAATCTTCCTTGTTAAATTGTATGTTATTTGTATTTTCCATTTTAATAAATTGAAAGTTTCTTGATCATTTCTGCAGAAATTGCATCCGCATAAATTCCAAAAGCGCTTGTCAAGACACCTTTTATATTATGAGAATTGGAACTAATTCCGTACACAATATCTTCATCGCCAGGATCAGTATCTCCTTCAAAACGAAATACATAGTTAATTTTAAATTCTTCAGGCGACATTGCTAATTTGTTATTGTTATATCGGATGCAATTTTCATCCAGATTAAAATTTTCAGAAAATCCTTGTTGATTGAGCCATTGCAAAGCTTCGGTTACCGTATCAAAAGCAGGTTGTGTGTCCATAATTTTTAAAAATAAACTGCCTGTAACATTTTGCCACAGGCAGTTTTAATTAATTTATTGTTTCAAAAATTTGATGAATTCAGCATTGAATTTGTCTTTTTCTTCTAAGAAAGAAGCATGACCGCTTTTATCAAAGGGAACTAATTGAGATCCAGCAATCGCTTTGTTCATTTGTTCTGCCAAAGCAAAAGCTACGATTTTGTCTTCTTTTGCATGAAGAATCAAGGTTGGAATTTTAATTTTCGGAAGATCGCCACGCAAATCTTCATCTCTCAAAGCGATCAATGCCTGTTCCATCGCGTAAGCAGAAGATTGCATTTCGATACCGCCTAGCCAAGCACCGATTCCTGGAGAAATGGAAGTTGGAGATAACGTAAATTTTTCGCCCACGGCAGCTAACAAAGCCGGTCTGTCAGTATTGTTTAACTCAATCCATTGCGAAATATCTTCTTTGGTAAAAAGCGGATAAGGATAATCTTCTTTTTTAGTATGGCAAGGCGCTGCAGCTGAAAACAAGGCCAATTTGCTAACGTGCGCGCTGTCATATTTGGCAACATAATGCAAAGCAATTGCGCCTCCCATTGAGTGGCCACCTAAAGTCGCGTCTTTGATATCTAATTTGTCCAAAACGACTTTGATATCTTCTGCAAATTGATCGTAATCATATTTTCCGTAAGGTTTGTCAGACTGTCCGAAACCTCTCAAAGTGATTCCGATTACACGATAACCTTCCTTTACAAGCGCGTGATATTGGTATTCCCAAGAAGCATCGCTCAACGGATATCCATGGATCAAAACAACAGGTTTTCCTTCACCAAGGTCAGTTATGTGAAGTTTTACATTGGGAGCAACTTCTATATATTCTGCTCTTGCTTCTGTTGGTTTTTCTGTTTTTTCTGTTTTTTCTGAAGTTTTTTCAGCTGGTTTATTTTCTGTATTGCAAGAAACAAACAACGTTGTTAGCAAAATTACAGCACTGGTACTTGATTTAATTTTCATGATATATAAATTTAAAAGGTTGATTTTTGTACCTAATTTCTTTCTAAAAACGGTACTTTATATTAATTTTTGGGAATTAAGAGAAAAGGTTTTTCTTCAAATCTGCAGCAACATATTCAAACAAAGATTTTACTTGAGGCAAGTGTGCCAAAGGATTCAGTAATCCAAAATCATGGATCATTCCATTATAACGAACCGTTGTTACCTCAACTCCAGCTTCGTCTAATTTGCGACCGAAAGCTTCGCCTTCTTCACGAAGTACGTCAGCTTCTGCCACTTGAATCAAAGTTGGAGGGAAATTTTTAAGCTGTTCTAAAGTCGCATTCAATGGGGAAGCGTAAATTTCTTCTCTTTGAGATAAATCAGGTGCATAATTATCATACATCCATTTCATCAGAGATGTTGTTAAGAAACGGTCTTTACCAAATTGCTTGTAGGTTGCCGTTTCAAAATTGGCGGCAACAATTGGCCAAAGCATAACTAGAGATGTGATTTTCGGACCGTTGTTTTCCAGCGCTTTTAAAGCAGTTACCGCAGTCATATTTCCACCGACACTGTTTCCTACTACAGATAGTTTTGTTCCGTCAACATTGATTTCGTTTCCGTTTTCGGCAACCCATTTTGTGGCTGCATAAATTTCGTTGACAGCTGTTGGATATTGTGCTTCTGGAGAAGGTGTGTAATTTACAAAAACGCCTACCGCTCCTGATAAAACCACAAGATCACGAACCATTCTTTTGTGCGTTGGATAATCTCCCAAAACCCATCCGCCACCGTGGATAAAGATAAAAACAGGAAGTTTTTCTGTAGCGCCTTCTGGTCTTACAATGTTTAATTTCACCGTGTAGCCGTCTTGCGTAATTGTTTTTTCAGATTCGTCAATGCCAGAATAATCGACGTCAACAGATTTTTGCGCGCCAACCAAAACTGCTCTCGCTTCTTCAGGAGATAAAGTTTCCAAGGGAACTCCTCCAGAATTTAAAGCAACTAGAAATTTTTTTGTTTCTTTTGAAATAGCTGGATCTTGGAGAAAAGAAACCGTGCTGTTTTCTTGAGTAGGTGTTGTGTTCATGTTTACTATTTTAAATTATTAATTTGATGTAAAACATGTAAACAAGAAACAAGCCTTTAATGTAATTAACTAAAAATCAGTTATTTATATTTATTCAGAAGATTTATGACTTACGATATATCGTAATTTTATATATAGTCTGATTAAAATTATAAATTCTATCAATAAATTCAAGAATTACCTAGCGACTTTCTGTATATAATTCTAGCTATATTAACAAATATTCTATGATAGATATATGACGCCAAATTCATATTGGTAATTTATTTTTTTTACAATAGAAAATATTTAATCCATCTTACTACTCTAGAATTGTATACTTGGTAATATATAAGATTCACTTCAGTCAGGTTAAAGTACCCGCAGATAATAATGCTTTTTAGGAAGGAATGACAATATACAAACTGCAGACAAAAGAAAGCAGGATTATCCTATTTAATCAACAACCTATTTTTCAGATCAGTCAAACAAAATAGTATTAAACCAAATTCCTCGGAGCAGTCTTGGCATGGTGAAACAATATTGCTAATAAATGATAAACTATCGCACAGTAATTCACCGCTTAAAGCCTCAGAAAAATATAAGTACGACAAAGGTCATGCACTATGTTATATTCATACTCCCGTAATTTTTTATTGTAAAGAAATTCAAGATTTATCAGCTATTATTAAAGTATTTTGTCAAGTGTTATCGGTAGCTCACGTACTCTTTTTCCTGTTGCATTGAATACCGCATTTGCAATTGCTGGCGCCATTCCCACCAAAGCTGTTTCACCTAAACCTTTCGTTCCCATCGGATTGCTGTATGGATCTTTTTTATTTACAAAAAATACTTCCTGTTTTTCAATATCTGCGTTTACCGGAACATGGTAATCCGCAAAATTATTATTGATCGCACGGCCAAAACGATGGTCGATTTCCAAAGCTTCCATCATGCCCATTCCGATACCGCCGACAGCACCGCCAAACATTTGTCCTGACGAAGTTTTTTGATTGATAACCGTTCCAATATCAGCACAGGAAACTACATGAGCCAGTCTAATTTTCCCTAGATTTGGATTAACCAATACTTTTACAAAATGTACCGAAAAGGAATAAATCGAATACTTTTTTGCTTCTTCACTATCTTTTGAATCAGTAACAGCCTCTATTTCTTGTAATTTCTGACTTTCTAATAAACCAACCAATGAGATTGATTTTGACTTGTCTTTTTTGGAAGAAATCAATCCTTCGGCGAAAGCCAAATCTTCGACCTTAGAATTTTTGAACGTATTTGTTTCTTTTGCAATTGCAATAGTTTTTTCGACCAAAGATTTACAAGCTTCAAATACAGCCGATCCTACTGAAGAAGTTGTGGCAGAACCGCCTTGCGTCGGGCCTTTTGGCAAACCGCTGCTTCCCATTTCAATCTTAATATTTTCTGCGGATATTCCTGTGGATTCTGAACCTATAGCGGTCATCATCGTCGCTGTTCCCGGTCCCATGTCGTTAACGCTGCATTGCAGAACTAAAGTTCCGTCAGCTAAAAATTTAGCCCTTACCGATGTGGGATTTCGAGAAGAACCAAAAGTTCCTGTTCCCATGCCATAGCCTACAAGCCATTCACCTTCTTTTACAGAACCAGGCTTATTTTTACGGTTTTTCCAACCGATGCGTTCTTTTCCAGCTTCATAGCATTCTAAAAGATGCTTGCTGCTCCAAGGCTTATTTTGTTCCAGATCTGTTTCAGCATGGTTTATCTTTCTGAATTCTATCGGATCCATGTCTAATTTATATGCCAATTCATCCATTGCGCTTTCCAGAGCAAAAGAACCTGTTGCTTCACCAGGACCACGCATCCAAATTGGGGTACAGGTATCAATGGCAGCAATTCGGTATCGCGTGGCAACATTTTCGCAATCATACATAAACCGTGACATGTTTACCGTTGCTTCTGTAAAATCTTCATAGCTTGAAGTCTGTCCGACTGCTTCGTGTGTCATTCCGGTCAGTTTTCCTTTTTTTGTCGCTCCCAAGCCCATCTTTTGGATCGTAATCGGCCTGAAACCTACATTCGTAAACATTTGTTCGCGATGCAAGACCAATTTTACGGGTTTTGACAATTTCTTTGCCGCGATCAAAGCTGCAATTTCATAAGGCCAAGTATGCAATCCCATCCCAAAAGCGCCTCCGAGATATTCTGAATGCACCGTTACATCTTCCGAAGGAATTCCGAAAACATCTCCTACGCTTTTGCGAGTTCCTTCCACGCCCTGACTTTTTGTGTAAAGCGTCGGTTTATTTCCGTCCCATTTAGCAATGATATTTGCCAATTCCATCGGATTGTGGACTTCTGTCGGCTGCACATATTCTGCTTCAAAAACAACTTCAGCATTTTTATAAGCGTTATCAATTCCTCGCAGATAGTCTTTTGAACGCTTGTCTGAAGGCATTTTTCCATTATTCTTGACTTTATGCAAATCGGTAGAATGCGCTTCTTTGATATATTCTGCCTTGATTAGCTTTGCCGCATATTGCATTCTTTCAAAAGTATCGGCCACAACAATGGCAATCGGCTGGTCATAATAACTTATGGAACTGTCTTTAAATATCTGAAGCGGCTGTCCAAGATTCGTAGGTTCTTTTACTTTTTGGTAACCAGCAGGCTTGTCCACATTTAAATGTGTAATTATTGCCAAAACGCCTGGAGCCCATTCCGCTTTCTTAGTATCTATTTTTTTAATTTTTCCTTTGGCTATTGTACTTCCAACCAAGCAGGCATAAGCCACACCAGCGGTTTTATATTCTGCAGAATACGTCGCAGCGCCAGTTACTTTTGCATGTCCGTCTACCCTATTTAAGTTGCTTGTCTTGCTCATAGTTTGTTATTTTGATGCTGCGATTGTCAGTGCTTCGGTGATTGCATTTGGTCCTAATTTCAGCTTGAAATTATTTTCTCCTTGTCCTTTTGCGCCTTTCATTGCCATTTCGGCTGCCTGCCTAAAAGTAGTTTCATTAGCTGCTTTCCCTTTCAGGAATTTTTCAACTTCTGTAAGCCTCCACGGTTTGTGCGCCACACCGCCAAGTGCAAGCCGTGCTTCATTTATCGTATTGTTTTTCATGTCTAAAGCGACGGCAACAGAAATTAAGGCAAAGGCATAACTACTTCTGTCCCTTACTTTTAAATAATGTACTTTTTTCGTAAATGCATTATCTGGTATTTCAATTGAAGTTATTAATTCCTTGCTTTCAAGCGTATTGTCTTTTTCTGGATTATCTCCTGGAAGACGGTGAAAATCTCCAAACTTAATCTCTCGTTTTCCTTTCGGACCTTCCACAGAAACCGTTGCATCTAATGCGGCAAGCGCCACGCACATGTCACTCGGATGCACAGCAATACAGCTTTCTGAAGCACCAAAAATTGCATGCATTCGGTTATAGCCGCCAATCGCACCGCAACCGCTTTTTGCTACCCTTTTATTGCAAGGCATATCTGTATTGTAAAAGTAAGGACAACGCGTTCTTTGCAACATATTGCCACCAACTGTTGCCATGTGCCTAATCTGTTGTGAAGCTCCAGCAGCTAAAGCCAAGGCTAACAAAGGATGGGTTTCCTTAATAAGTTTGTCTTCTGCAACCTGGCTATTTTTTGCCAAAGCGCCAATAGAAATTTTTCCTTCAAGGCGATTTATTCCTTTTAAGTCTAAGCCGTTGATATCGATAAGCTTATCCGGACTTGCCACATCTTTTTTCATCAAATCAACAAGATTTGTCCCGCCAGCGATGAACATCGAAGTATTGTCTTTTGAAATTGTCCCAACGGCTGATGCGGTTGAAAAAGTCCTTACTAATTGAAAATTTTTCATAACTGCTTTCCTCCTTCCTTAACTTCTTGAATTGCATCCACAATATTATGGTAAGCACCACATCTGCAGATATTACCGCTCATGTATTCACTAATTTCTTCTCTGCTATTTGCATGGCCTTCTTTTATACAGGCAATTCCCGACATAATCTGTCCAGGCGTGCAATAACCGCATTGAAAACCATCATGCTTTATGAAAGCTTCCTGCATCGGGTGGAGTTTTTTACCTTTTGAAAGTCCTTCGATTGTGGTCACTGTTACATCTTGCTGCATCGCCGCCAGAGTCAGGCAAGATAAAACTCTTGTTCCATTGACATGTACCGTACAAGCACCGCATTGCCCATGATCACAGCCTTTTTTAGTTCCTGTAAGTTGCAATTGTTCTCTTAAAAGATCCAGCAGTGTGGTTCGAGGCTCTACTTTCAAGTTGTGCTTTTGCCCATTTATTTCTAAAGAAAGCGGTACCGTTTCAAAATAAGCCGCTAGCTTTTCATCCCACTTGTTTTCTGACGCCATCACCAAGGAAGGCGGCGCCATGGCAAGTGCCGTAAAGAGGCTTGATTTCTTCAGGAAATCACGGCGTGAATTGTTTGAATCGTCTTCTGGTAAAATGTCTTTGTGTATGTTTTTGTCAGCCATGCTTTGGGATTTTTAAGTTAGCAACGAGCAGTGGAAAGCCTTATCTCTCAAATTTAATGATAGTTATCTACAAAAAATTACATATTTCAAACATGATTGTCTTTTTAACATAAATTCAACATTTATTGCTACCCGATTTAGAAACACAAAATCGTATTTTTACGGCAACAGCTACATTTATGACTACGCAACAAATTTACTTGGATAATAACGCAACGACCAGAATCGACAATCGTGTTCTTGAGGCGATGCTTCCTTATTTTACAGATTTATATGCCAATGCAAACAGCAGTCACTTGGCAGGATTGATCGTGAATGAAACTTTGGAAAATGCTGCATGGCAGACTGCAAACTTGATCGGGGCAAAACCAAGCGAAATTATTTTTACTTCGGGTGCAACGGAAGCTATAAATCTGGCAATCAAGGGACTTGAAAAGGAAAGCAGAAAGCATATTGTAACTGTTTCTACAGAACACAAGGCGGTTCTAGATACGTGCCATTATATGGAAACAATCGGCTTTCAAGTAACTTATCTGCCAGTAAGTAAAGAGGGAATTTTAAATTTAGATGAATTAGAAGCAATCGTTACCGCAGAAACTTCACTGGTAATTGTCATGATGGCAAACAATGAAACTGGAACGCTTCAAGACATGAAAAAAATTGGGGAAATTGCGCATTCAAAAGGTGCCCTGTTTTTGTGTGATGCCACACAGGCCGTGGGAAAAATTCCGATTGCTGTACAGGATTTGGGAATTGACCTGATGCCACTTTCTGCCCATAAATTTTATGGTCCAAAAGGCGTCGGCGCTTTATTTATCTCCAATAAAATCAAGACTAAAATCAAGCCCCAGATTACCGGCGGTGGCCAGCAGAAAAATCGCAGGAGCGGAACTTTAAATGTTCCTGGAATTATCGGACTTGGGAAAGCATGTGAAATCGCTGGTCTTGAAATGGAAAGCGATCAGGAAAGGATCAATAAACTGAGAGCTTTTTTAGAAAAGGAGTTATTGAAAATTGAAGGTTCTTTTGTAAATGGCTCAGAGGAAAAAAGGCTGTACACAACGACCAACATCTGTTTTCCAAAAGTAAATTCTGAAAATCTGATTCTTGCCCTGCAGCATATTTCTATTTCCAATGGATCAGCGTGCTCTTCAGTGACAACAGAACCTTCCTATGTACTGAAAGCGCTGGGATTATCAGATGAAGATGCGTTGAGTTCTATTCGATTTAGTTTGGGAAGATTTACTACTTTAAAAGAAATTGAACAGGCTATTTCACAAGTTACTGCATTGGTACCACAAATCAGGTCTTGAAAAACTCTTCCTATAAGAATATTTGACTATTGTTATTGTTTCTTTCAAAAATGTTTTCGTGAATTTTCGTAGCATTCATCAGCTTCCCAAGAACACAAATGAGCTTCCTATGAGTGCAAATGAATTTCCTATGAATGCAAAGGAGTTTCCTACAAGTGCAAATGAATTTCCTATGAACACAAAGGAGCTTCCTATGAGCGCAAATGAATTTCCTATGAACAAAAAGAAGCTTCCTATGAACACAAACGAATTTCCTATGAACAAAAAGAAGTTTCCTGTGGACACAAAAGAGTTTCCTATGAATAAAAATGAATTTTCTACGAACGCAAAGGAGTTTCCCAAAAATTAGAGCAACTTATCAAAATGTATTGGCAGGTCATTGATTCTTTTTCCGGTGGCATGGAAAATTGCATTCGCAATGGCTGGTGCCATTCCCACTACTCCTATTTCCCCTACTCCTTTTACGCCCAAATCGTTTACAAAATCATCATTTTCTGCCACAAAAATTACATTCAGATCGTGTAGGTCAGCGTGAACCGGAATGTGATATTCTGCTAAATTGGCATTCATGTATTTTCCAAATCTGTGATCTAGAATGGTTTCTTCGTGCAGCGCCTTGCTGATTCCCCACACCATGCCACCTAGTATCTGGCTTTCGGCCGTTTTTGGGTTGATAATTTTTCCTGCAGCAACTGCCGTGATTGCTCTTTTTACTTCAATGATTCCGAGTTCTTGATCCACTTCCACTTCCACAAAAACCGCACTGTGCACGGCTCTCGCTTTTTTTCCGTAGGTCAGCGGATTTGGCATTGCAGAATTGGTGGTTTTGATACTTTTTCCTTCGTTTGATGCCATTATTTCCTTGAAACTTACTTTTGCTGCTGCGTTATTTTTGGCAATTATGAAGCCGTCCTTACTGATAACTTCTTTGAATTTCAAGTCTTTTAAGACGGAATCTTTGCTGTTTTTTGCTTTCTTGAACAATTTTTTATTTAAGGCATGGCACGCCGCTTTTACTGCTGGCCCGACTGTTGCCGTTGTAAAAGAACCGCCTTGGATTGGTGCAAAAGGCATCTTGCTGTCGGCATACGAAAAAGTAATATCTTCAATGGGCAATCCCAATTCGTCAGAAGCAATCTGCGTCATGATCGTCTTTGTTCCCGTTCCGATGTCGGTCACGGCACTTTTTATCTCGACTTTTCCGTCGGGCGTAATGATGGCTTGGGCACGTCCTAAAATCCTGTTGGCATCCCATATTCCCGTAGCCATTCCATATCCTACTAATTTATTGCCGCGTTTCATGCTTCGGGGTTCAGGATTGCGGTTTTCCCAGCCAAATTCTTTCGCTCCCTGCAGGTAGCAGTTTCTCAGTTCTTTGCTGGAGTATTCCTTGTCGCTGCTTTTGTCAATTTCAGAATAATTGATCAGGCGCAATTCAACGGGATCGATATTTAATTCATGCGCAATTTCATCCATTGTTATTTCGACGGCGTGCATTCCGGTGCTTCCGCCTGGCGCTCTCATATCTAACGGACTGTAAACATCTAGCGGCACGACTTCGTGTTCCAGCAATGTGTTTTCTGCAGGATAAAGCATGTTCGCCCAATTGACGACGACTTCTATATAATCTTCAAACTGTGAGGTTTCTCCGATTGCCTTGTGGTAGATTGCATTTACTTTTCCGTTTTTGTCAGCTCCAAATTTGGTGTGCTGCAAGGTCGGAGGACGATGCCCAAATGTGTACATCTGAGCCCTGTCTAAAGTAACCCTAACATTTCGTTTCAACGCTAGCGAAGCCATGACGGCCATAAAAAGCTGGTATTGCGGACGCAAGCCTGATCCAAAACCGCCTCCGACAAATGGCGCGATGATTTGAACGTTCTTCATTTTCAATCCGAATACATTTGCCACATACATCTGGGAATTGATTGTTCCCTGCGTCTTGTCGTATATTTTTAATTTTTCTTTTCCTTCGTAAATTACCGTAGTGGCAAACATTTCCATCGGATTATGATGTTCTGTACCATGCCTGAATTCAGAATTTGTTTTTATAAAGGAGTTCTCATATTCTTTTTCAAAGTCGCCGGTTGGTTCAGGCGGTGGCGGTTTTAATAAGGAAGCAAGGCCTTGCTTTGGCTCACGCGCTTTCACCTTGTTTGCCTCAAGATTGGTTTCGAATTCTTCTTTTTCATACACCACTTTTACTTTTGTAACGGCATAGCGCGCCATTTCAAAGGTCTCAGCAATTACCAAAGCGATCGGCTGTCCGTTGTATTTTATTTCATTATCCTTTAAAGGCTTGAAAACTGTTCCCGGGGGCGCATCCATATCGGCATATTGAAAGTCAAACCAAGCAGTTGAAGGCCTGTTGTCATGCGTAAAAATTTCAATGACGCCTTCCAGTGCTTTTGCCTCTGAAGTATCAATTGACTTGATCTTTCCTTTGGTAATAGTGCTGTTTACTACATATCCATATAACAAATCTGGCGCATCATATTCTCCTGCATACTTTGCAGTTCCGGTCACTTTTTCACGGCCTTCCAAACGGCTGACCGGTTGTCCTATTGCGGGTAACTTTGTCATAATTTTATTTATTGGGAAGAAATTATAAAGACGGTCTTGCTCCAGGACGCTGTGATTCTGGATGCATTGCCATCACGCAGTTGCGGATTATTGCTTTTTTTGCCAATTCGATTTTGAATGCGTTGTGCTCGAAACCTTCTGCACCATGCAAAATAATGTCGGTTGCCTTGCTGAAATTCTCAAGAATAGGTTCTTTTTCTTTCAGAAAATCTTCTGCCTCTTTAATGCGCCAAGGTTTGTGGGAAACACCGCCTAATGCAATTCTGGCTTCTATAATTTTACCATTTTCAAGGTCAAAAGCTGTTGCCACTGAAACCAATGCGAAAGAATAAGAACTTCTGTCTCTTAACTTTAAATAAGAATATTTTTTATTAAAATTATTTTCCGGAAGATTGATTCCCGTGATTATTTCACCTTGCCTTAAATTGTTATCAATGTGAGGCGTATCCCCGGGAAGCCTGTGAAAATCGGCAAAATCTAGCGTTCTTTCTCCTTCCGGACCAGAAATAGCTACTTTTGCATCAAGCGCCGCCAATGCCACGCACATATCTGAAGGAAAAACGGCAATGCAATTTTCGCTGTGTCCCAAAATGGCGTGAATCCGGTTATAGCCGCCGATTGCCGAACAGCCTGATCCTGGTTCGCGCTTGTTGCAGGGTGTATTTACGTCATAAAAATAATAGCATCTGGTGCGTTGCATCAAATTGCCTCCGTTGGTTGCCATATTTCTGATCTGTGCCGAAGCGCCAGCCAAGATTGCTTTTGACAATAACGGGAATCTTTCTTCAATTATCGGATGGTAAGCAGTGTCGGCGTTGGTCAGCAGTGCACCAATTTGAATGCCTCCATTTTCAATTTCAATTATAGAATGATTTTCAGAGATTGGATTGATATCTATCAATTTATCGGCCTGCGTCACGAAATATTTTAGCAGGTCATTGATATTTGTTCCGCCAGCGACAATCTTGTTTCCTTCATTTCCATTGAGTTGCGAGATGGCCTGATGGACATCGGTCGCTTTTACATAAGAAAAATTATTCATGACTGCCTCCATCCTTTACTTCCATGATGGCATTGATAATCCCTCGATTTGCACCGCATCGGCAGAGATTGCCACTCATCAATTCTTGGACTTCTTCTCTGGTTTTTGCCTTGCCTTCTTGAATCATTCCAATAGCGCTGCAGATCTGTCCTGGGGTACAATACCCACATTGAAAAGCGTCGTGTTCGATAAAAGCTTTTTGCATTGGGTGTAATTCTTCCCCAGAAGCAATGCCTTCGATAGTGGTGATTTCGCTGCCGTCTTTCATGACGCCGAGCGTAAGACAGCTCAGTACTCTTTTGCCATCCACAAGGACTGTGCAGGCACCACATTGTCCGTGATCACAGCCTTTTTTAGTACCTGTCAGATGAATTTCTTCCCTTAAGGCGTCAAGCAATGATACCCAAGGCAAGAGATCAAGACGGTACTCAGTGCCATTCACTCGCAACGAGGTTTGATGCGTTTCGTTCGTTTTCATAGCTCTATTTTTTCTTTTTTTTTTAATGCGGACGGTTTTCTCGTACTTCAAAAACATGCAACACCTGCGGAAACAAAGCCTCCATGGTTTCTTCCACACCTTTTTTTGATCCGGGCAAAGTCATGACCAGCGTATCTCCTGAAAATCCTGCAACGCCACGTGAAAGCATTGCTGTTTTTACGCGTTGCTGGCCGTAATTTCTGGCGGTTTCCATAATGCCTGGAATTTCTTTGTCAATCAATGGAAGGATGGCATCTGGCGTAACATCTCTGTACGAAAGTCCTGTTCCACCGGTAAAAATGACCAAGTCTATATTTTGTTCTTTGTAATTTTTCAGGGAAGCTTGGATGGTATCGAAATCATCTGGAATGATTTGGTATTCGATAGTGTTCAATCCATTTTTTTCTAATGCGGCAACAATCGCTTTTCCAGAAGCATCTTCTTTTTCACTTCGGTAAACTGAATCAGAGCATACGACGACTGCACATTTTAATTCTTTTTCAGAATAACTTTTATTTCCTGATTTGCCACCATGCTTTTCTTGCAGTCGGATATTTTGGATTTCTACTTTTTTATCAATAGGCTTTAACATATCATACATTACCAACGCAGCAACCGAAGCACCGTGCATGGCTTCAACTTCCACTCCAGTTTTGTAAATGGTATGCACTTCTACCGAAATTAATACAGCTAAATTTTCAATTTTATAAGTAATCGAAGCGTATTCAACGGGCAAAGGATGGCAATCTGGGATTACGTCGCTCGTCTTTTTTATGGCAAATAAAGCGGCGGCTCGAGCAAACTCGAAGATGTCACCTTTTGGAACTTTTCTTTGTTCAATGGCATTTATTGTTTCAGCCGAAGAAGTCAGGACTGTTGCCGTTGCAATCGCTTTTCGCAAAGTGTAGGATTTGTGTGTAATATCAACCATATTAGCTATTTACTTTCCACTGATGGGATTCATCATTAAAAATTTCTTTTCCCCAAATTTGGAGTTCGGCCTTTATCCTTTCTACGATTTCATCGCAAGCTTCCATGGCCACTTTTCTGTGTTTTGAAGAAGTGAATACAAAAAGGCAAATTTCGCCTGCATTTACAACTCCCAAGCTATGGTGGACGTGCATGCAGGTCAAGTCGTATTTTAAAAATATCTCTTCTCTGATTTCGTGCATTTTTTCCAAGGCCATATCTTCATAAGTCGTGTATTCGATCGCCTCAACTGTCTTTCCGTCGATGACATCAGCTCGGATTTGTCCCAAGAAAATACTGTGGGCGCCAATGTCTTTCTTGGAAGCATGTTTGGCTATGCTATCTGAAATAAATAAGGGACTTATTGCCCCTTGTGTAAAAATATTTTTAATTGTCTTGCTCATTATTTTACTTGTAATGCAATGATGCCGCCTTTTAAGTGGCTTATCTTTTTTGTAGTGCCAAATTTTTCCAGTAAAATTTCCGCTGCTTTTAAGCTTCGTTTCCCGCTTTGGCAGAATACCAGGATATTGCTATCTCTAAGTTCCGATAAATTTTCACTCAACTCTGATAAGGGAATGTTAAGGTTTGGGAAATTGGCTTTTGGAAGCTCGTGCTTTTCGCGGACGTCAATGATTATTGTATCTAAATTAGAAATTTTACTTAAGAAATCACTTGGTTCTAGTGTTTCAATTTTGCTGTTGGAAAGTCCGCAAAGCCAATTGTAATCCGTATTTTTAAATTCGATTTCATCCTTAGGAATCAAATGAGAAACAGCATTTTCTGCAATTTCCATTATATAAATTTCATAGTTAAGCAAGCTGAAGGTGAGTAATTTGCCAGTCAGCACCTCTCCTATCCCTGTAAGTAATTTTATAATTTCAGAAGCTTGCATCATTCCTATAATTCCAGGCAAAATTCCTAAAACGCCAGCTTCGTTGCAATCTTGGACTTCATCGGGTTTTGGAGGATGCGGAAATAGGTTTCGGTAATTTATCCTGCTTCCGTTTATTTCGCTATTGAAGACGGCGACTTGTCCTTCATACTGATAAATCGCTCCGAAGACAAGTGGTTTTTTCAGCAATACGCAGGCATCATTTATGAGGTATCTTGATGCAAAATTATCGGTGCAATCTACGATAATGTCATATTCTGAAATTATTGCGAGCGCATTTTTTGAATTGATTTCTAAAGTATAAGTGTTTATCTGGATTTCTGGATTTAACAGGGAAAGTTTTTGATTGGCGACCACCGCTTTTGATTTGCCGATGTCTTCTGTGGTGTACAAAACTTGGCGCTGCAGATTGCTCAGAGCGATGACATCGTGATCTACAATTCCAATCGTTCCGATTCCGGATGCCGTGAGATATTGCAGTACCGGACAGCCCAAACCTCCAGCTCCGATTACCAAAACTTTAGCATCTGATAGTTTCTGCTGGCCTTCTTTTCCAAAATCTTTTAGTGAATAATGCCGTGCATACCTTGCATTGTAATTTTCCATATTATCCTCCTGAATAAGGCGGCATGAGTGCTACCGTGTCATTTTCTATCAATTCTATATTTTCCTGAACTAATTTTTTATTCACTGCGATTGCATATTTCCGGCCAGAAAGTGATGTGAATTTTTCCTCGAGCGCAATTTTCAAAGATGTAATATCATTGGCTTCTAAAGTAATTTCCTTGCCCGTAATTTCAGCAATCTGCCCGAATGCTATGATCTTGATTTCCATAATTATTGCACTTGGTGAATAGTGATTCTGGATAGGTTTTTTACATATCTTCTGCCAGTCGCTTTGTCTGTGGGCGTGATTAAAATAATTCCTTCCTTTTGGGTGATTGCGACATTCCCATTGATTTCAGTCAGTATCAAAGCTTGATCTCCTGTTGGACTGTTAAAGATTTCATTCCAAGAAAATACGACTTTGTAACCGTCGTCAGCGATGCATATTATATAAAATTCACTTAGCACCTTTGGCGAATTTACTGTAAATTCAGCTTTTGCCAAAACCTCTTTTAGCAACACGCCTTTCAGCTTTTTCAGCGTACTTTTGTATTCTTGCTTGTGGTTTAAAATTACAAGACTGTCGATGGAATGTGAATTATAGTTTTTTAAGTCAGTGAAATTCACAGTAACCGGTTTTGCAATATTTCCTGTAATTGAAATTGTTTTGGTTACCTGTGCATTTGCAGTTAAACTTAAAAACAAGATAAGAAGTGCTATTTTTTTCATAATTAAGCTTTTGTGAATAATAATTTATAAGAAGCCAACAGCAGGACCGTGGCTAATACATATTTTAAAACGTTTTGGTTGAATTTTTTCGAACCTAGATAAGCGCCCAATAATCCTCCGACGAAAGCAACAATAATATACATCACCATATCGCCAGTGAATGAAATTCCTTGTGTGAACATGCCACCAAGTCCGGCAACGGAATTTACGAATATAAATCCTGCGCTGATAGCAGCAGTTTGCTTTTGGTTCGTCCACTGCAATAGTAATAAAATTGGAGAAAGAATAATGCCACCGCCGATGCCGATCATTCCGGAAAGCAAGCCCACGATGCCACCCGTAATAATTGCAATCGAAACATTGTGCGTCTTCAACTCGCTATCATCCACATTTTTGAAAAAGAAAAAACGGATCACTGGAAAAAGCAATAATATTCCGAGAATTCTTTTATAGACATTTTCTTCAACTGTAATCATACCCCCAACGAAAGCCAAGGGAATCGATGCGGCGGCGATTGGAAAAAATAGCTTCTTCAAAAAATAACCGCCTCTATAATACTGAATGAATGAAGTCATTGAAACAAAAAGATTCAAGACTAATGCTGTTGGTTTCATTTCTTCGGGAGCGACACCATAAAGCGCCATCAATGCGAGATAACCACTGGCACCGCCGTGACCGACAGCAGCATATAAAAAAGCAACGAAAAAGAGGATGACGTAAAAAACTTCGATAGACATATTAGTATTATTACTTGAGGGAAAATTAAATTTAAGCTTTTTTAATTATACTACAACGGCAAGAGATGCACAACAACATTTTCTCCTGCAAGACAGCCCGTAGATTCTTCTTCCAAAACGAGGAAACAATTTGCCTGTGCAAAAGAATGCAATCTAAAAGATTCCTGCGCATGCAACGGCGTTACTTTTCCGTCTGCGTAAAAAGCTTTTAAAAAATGCGTAAGTCCGGCAGGTTTTAGATAATCGTGCGTGGCTGTTGCTTTTATTTCTACCAAACTAGAATTCAACCCCATACACTTTTCTAAGGCAGGGAGCACATATTCATAAAAACAGGTGAGCGAAGACGAAGGATTTCCAGGAAGTCCGAAAATTAGCTTGTTGTCTTTTGTTCCAAAAAATAAAGGTTTTCCTGGCTTTTGCTTGATTTTGTGGAATTTTTCTTGGACACCGCATGACTTTGCCACTTGCGTCACGAAATCATAATCACCAACGCTTACACCGCCATTTAATAGCACAATATCATTACTATCAAGTGCTTTCTGCAAGACTTTTTGAAGTTCTACCGGATCATCTTCAGCTGTCAGTACTTCAATATTCTTAATACCGATGTTATTCAAAACAGCTTTCAATTGAAAAGAATTTGCTTCATAAACTTGTCCGAATTCCAACGGATTTCCCGGTTGCTGCAGTTCGTTTCCAGTTAAAATAATGGCCACTTTTGGCGGTTCATATACAGAAACTTCCACACATCCAATTCCTGCTAAAAACCCAATCGCTGCCGCAGAAAGATAAGTATCTGAAGCCATGGCTGTTTCTCCTTTTTTGACTTCAGCACCTTTTGAACGTACATTTAATCCTAATTTCAAATTTTCATCTTCGATAACCAGCAGGCTGTTTTCAAAGCGTATTTTTTCCTGCATCACCACAGTATCTGCATTCTCTGGCAGTGGCGCTCCAGTAAAAATTCTGGTAGCTTCGCCATTGCTTATATTTAATTTTACGGAGGTTCCTGCGGCCATTTCGCCAATTACTTTAATTGAAGCGTTCTTATCTTCAAACTTAAAAGCGTAGCCGTCCATGGAAGACTGTGCAAAATTCGGAATGTCTGTAGTGGCTATAATTTCTTGTGAAGTCACCAAACCAAAGGCTTTAGATAATGGTAAAATCACAGTTTTTTTTTGTAAAGCCGCTTGCAGGATGATTTGTTTTGCTTCTTGTACAGAAATCATTTTATTTGTGTAAGTTGTTCGTAATCGGCTACTGTATCAATGTCTATCGCTCCTTTTTCAAAAGCTATCTCGGCAACATCTTCTTTAAATTTCAGCAGCAGTTTTTTAGCTCCTTCATTTCCAGAAAGGCCTAATAATGCTGGAAAATATTTTTTCGTGAATAACACGGGTGTTCCCAATGTTTTGGAATAGGTAGCAGCAACGATTGCTTTTTGTGATTGTTGCTGCTTCTGTATTAATTCGGAAAAAACAGAGGCTTCAATGAAAGGCTGATCACAGACGGAAATTATACAGTTTTCCATATCTTGAAATACAGTCAGCAGTTGTTTTAGGCCAATATTCAAAGAAACGCCCATGCCTTCTTCCCAATTTGGATTTTCGGCGATAAGCACTTCTAAACCATTTATTTCGTTTTCTATTTTAATCCCATTTGAACCTGTAACAACAACTACAGCTTTTGATATTTCAAGCGCTTGTTCTGCAACATGAAACAGCAAACTTTTGCCATTGAATTGCAACAATTGCTTTGGCTTTCCGAGTCGTGAAGAATTTCCTGCCGCTAAAATTAGTATTCCTGTCTTGTCATTCATCAGCCTCCGATTGTTATCATGCTTCGGTTTTCTAATTTGGTTGCATCGATATCTTCAAAAATGCCACTGAACTGTCCGCCCAAAGCTTTGGCTTTTGCCGTAATCGTTTCTTGGATCAAAGGCAGAATTTCTTCGCCGTTGCGTAAAGCTCTGAGCAAATCAGTTTCACTTTTGCTGAACAGGCAATTTTTTAATTTTCCGTCAGCAGTCAGCCTCATGCGGTTGCACGTATCACAAAATGGCTCACTCATCGTGCTTATGACCGCAAAAGACCCTACATGTCCGGGAATCATATATCTTTTTGAAGTATCGTTTGGTTCAGGCTCCACAGGAATAGCATCATATTGAGAAGCTACCTGCATCAAAATTTCATGCAATGTAAAAACCTGGTTGCTTGTCCATTGGTTGCCGCTGAAAGGCATGAACTCGATAAAGCGCACTTCAATGTTGTTGTGTTTTGTCAAAGCGATAAAGTCTAGAATTTCGTTGTCATTCAGGCCTTTCATCACTACGACATTTATTTTTACCCGAATATTGTGTTGTAACAGTAATTCAATATTGCTTCTGACGCGGTGGTATAAATCCCGTCTTGTAATCTTTAAAAACTTGTCAGGTTGCAAAGTATCGAGGCTGATATTTATAGCTTTAATATTGGCTTCCAAAAGTTCGTTAAGCATTTCATGAACCCGAATTCCGTTGGTGGTAATGGCGAGTTCTATTCCTAATTTTCCTAGAGATTTTATGATTTTAGGAGCATCTTTTCTAACCAAAGGTTCTCCTCCTGTCAAACGGATTTTCTTTACGCCATTTGCAACAAACAACTTTGCAATGGTTTCTATTTCATCAACTTGCATTAATTTTGAAGCTGGCGCAAAGGCATATTTTTCTTCTGGCATGCAGTAAAAACAGCGCAGGTTGCAATTGTCAGTGAGCGATATTCGTAAATAATCATGTACGCGTCCGAAGGTATCTGTTATCATTTTCTATCTTTTAAACCACATTCGTAGCGTTATGTATCTTGTCTGTTTTGTATTTTAAAGACGTTCCCTTTTTTCCTTCGATGACCGCTTTTATTTCAGCAATTATAGAAAGTGCGATTTCTTCAGAAGTTTCTGCCCCGATATCCAGACCAACCGGACCGTAAATCCGATCCATCAGTTCTTTGGTTACTGTAATTCCTTCAAATTTCAAATCATCAAGCATTCGATTGAGCTTTGTTTTTGGACCTAAAATCCCGATGTAACTGCATTCGCTTTTCAAAAGCAGTTTCAATACTTCCAAATCATATTTGTAGTTATGAGTCATCAGTACAAAATAAGTCTGGGCGTCAATCACAATACTTTCGACTAATTGTGCTGGTTTTGCTACAAGTATTTTTTTCGCTTCTGGAAAACGTTTTATGGTTGAGTGCGTGACACGCCCATCGCCCAAAGTTACTTCCCATCCTATCAAATCTGCCATTTTCACAAGTGGCTGTACATCGTTTCCTGCGCCAGCAATAACGAGCGAAACTGCTGGTGCAATATATTCAATCAATGCTTCGTGATCGATATCTGCTACTTTTATCTTTTTGATAATTGTTGCTTTTTCACGCAAAACCTCATTTATATCATCGAGCAATCCAAAATTATTTTCTGGAGAAAAATCATTTATTCTAAATAACAACTGTGTTCCGAGTTGTGATGCATTTCTATCTAAAGAAAACAAGGTCAGAATTACGGCTTCTTTTCGCGCTACTTTTAAATTTTGGAGCAGTTCCATCGGATTATTTGGCATGGCTTCATCAATATATTCGAAGAGAATGTGCACGATTCCGTTGCAACCTAATTGTACTCCGAATTCAACGTCGTCATCATTGCTCGTGTCATATGTAATCAGCTTGTTCTGTTTCTGGTTGATTGCCAAAAGTGCTTTTCGCAAAGCATCACCTTCAAGGCAGCCACCGCTTATTGCTCCGGTTAAAATTCCATCTTCTGTTACAAGCATGCGGGCTCCAGGTTGCCGGTATGACGAACCTTCTACCTTAACAACTGTTGCCAGAGCAGTTTTCTTTCCGTTTTTTTTGGCTTGTGAATAAGACTTTAAAATATCGGTGATTTCTTTCATGACTGAGATTTCAACTAAGAAAAACTATATAAATTGCTTTTAGATTTAGTTGCTTTTGTCAATTTTATACAATCGTCCTTGATCAGTAATTGCATATAATGCGCCATCGGCAGTTTGCGTAATGTCTCTAAATCTTTGATTTTCTTGTACCAATAATCTTTCTTCTCCAACAACACGATTATTAACTATGACAAGTCTTGCAATGTGTGAACCGCTTAATGCTCCTACGAATAGATTATTTTGCCATTCTGGAATTCGGTTTCCTTTATAAAATGTCATGCCACTTGGTGAAATTACTGGATCCCAATAATAAACTGGCTGTTGCATTCCGTCCTGTTGCTGGATCGCATCACCGATCGGCTCCCCACCATATTCGATTCCATAAGTTATTGTCGGCCAGCCATAATTGGCTCCAGCCTGAACGCGGTTTATTTCATCTCCACCTCTTGGTCCGTGCTCGCTTTGCCACAAATCTCCAGTTGTCGGATGAATTGCAAGGCCTTGAGGATTTCGGTGCCCGATGCTGTAAAGTTCTGGCAATGCTCCTGCTAGGTTAAAATTTGGATTGCCTGGTGCTGGTGCTCCTTGTGTCGTAATTCTGACTATTTTACCCAATGCTGCAGTAACAGATTGCGCTAAAGGCCTTGTTTCAAGAACCGAACGTTCACCTGTACTTATAAGAAGATTTCCTGTGGAATCAAAAAGGATGCGACCGCCGTAATGCAAAGCACTACTATTGGCAGGATTGGCACGATAGATTACCGTTGATGCTTCAATTGTGGATTCATTATCTGAAAGCCTTCCTTTGGCTACTGCAGTTACATTTCCACCTGAAATGCTTTCTGAAAACACCCAATAAACCATTCTATTTGTGGCAAAATTGGGATCTAGGCACAAGCCTAATAATCCGCCTTGACCGCTATCATTTACAGAAGGCAAGCCTAAGATAGCTTCGCTTACTTGTCCCGAAGCAGTTACAATGCGTAAGTTTCCTCCTTTTTCAGTAATCAGAAGGCGCCCGTCGGGAAGGCTTGTGATTCCCCATGGGGATGCTAGAGTAGATGTAACAATACTTGATGCGTAAGCTGTGGTCGTAACTGCTCCGTTTGCACGGGTTTGTCCTTCAAAAGCAGGAACATAATCAGTATTAGGATCAGTAGTTTCTACTGGCGGACCATCTGGCAGCGGTTCTGTAAAAGTATCTTTGTCAGACGAACAGGCAAACATAGTAGCTATGGATGCTGAAAAAATTGTGATGTAGGTTGCTCTTTTCATAATCTTGCAATTTTATGACTTAATCATTTAGGGTTTAGCAATTATTTTTAGAATCAGCTTCAGTCAAATTATTTTTGACTACGCTATTTCACTAAGTTACAAAACTTCTCTAGAACGAGCCGTGATTTTATTGTGAATAGGTCAGCAAAAACACATCGCTTTGTTATATTTTTGACATTTCAAAAGGCAATTTTCTGATTCTGGTTCCAGTCAAATCAAATATGGCATTCGTCAAAGCAGGAGCAAATGCTGGAAGTCCGGGTTCACCAACGCCGCCAGCATCTTCTTCATTTTCCATGATATGGATTTCTATTTCTGGAATGTCGTTGATTCTTGGCATCTGGTAAGAATGGAAATTTTTCTCGACCACCATTCCGTCTTCAAAATGAATTTCATGAAAAGCTGCCGCTCCATAGCCCATTACGATAGAACCTTCGACCTGTGCCCTGATTATATCTGGATTTACATACCAGCCACAATCCATGACTGCCCAGACTTTATCAATTTTTATCTTACCGGAAGCATCTCTGGAAACTTTCACGATTTGTCCTACGGTTGATTTAAAACATTCCGTTATTGCAACTCCATACCCTTCGTTCTTTTTCTTGTTTTTCCAGCCAGAAACAGCTTCCATCTTATTTATGAGGTTTTGGCTGCGTTCGTCTTTTAAATATTTTCTTCTGAAATCTAACGGATCTGTTTTTGCTTCAATCGCCATTTCATCTAAAAAACTTTCATAGGCAAATCCGTTTGTAGAAGCGTACACAGATCGCCACCACATCGTAGGAACAGGAGTTTCAAAAGGAACTTCTGCAAAACTCACGCTTTTGATCGAATCAAAATAAGGCTTTAAAAATCCTTCGGAAGTGCTTCTATTTGCTACATCTTTTTTGCCGCCTCTCCAATGATCGTTATTCTGTCCGGCCATCCTGAATTTTAAGGCACTTATTTCTCCGTTTTCAATTACTCCTTCGCATCTGTATGAAATTCCTGGTCGGTAAGGTCCCTGCGTGGCATCATCTTCCCTACTCCAAACTACTTGAATTGGAGTTCCCATTTCTTTCGAAATCATCACCGCTTCATGTGGATAATCCATGAAGGCTTTTCTTCCAAATCCTCCGCCGAGAAAAGTTGGGTTTACAATAACAGATTTTCGTTCAATTTTCAATTCCTTGCTGATGTAATCTTGCACCCAGTCAGGTGCCTGGATTGGCCCCCAAATTTCAACCTTGTCGGCTTGATAATGTGCTACGCAATTTACAGGTTCCATGCAGTAATGTGCTTGGTAAGGCGTTTGGTAAACAATATCCAGTTTCTTTTTTGCATTTTTAAGCACCTCATTCGGATTGCCCTGAGTGCTTAATATTAAACCTTCCTTTTCCTTGATAAACTCCTCTTGGCGCTTGAATACCGAAGCTGAATTTATATGTTCAAACCCTGAATCATCCCAAACGATGCGAAGCGCTTTCTTACCCTGCATTGCGGCCCAAGTGGAATCTGCTACAACTGCAACTCCTTCTCTAAAGGTATTGTGGACGCCCATTTTTACCTTAAAGACTTTTTTTACGCCTTTTACTTTTAATGCTTCCGTCTCGTCATAGCTTTTTACTTTTCCTCTCAGTCTCGGATTTCTTTCAACTGCTGCATAAAGCATCCCTGGAATCTTTTTATCAAGTCCGAAAATGGCAGTACCATTCGTTTTCAAAGGTGTATCGCGTCTGTGCAAAGGCTTGCGGATCAGCTTATATTCTGAAATAGTTTTTAATTTGATATTTTCAGGCGCTTTCAATTTTGAAGCTTCTTCTACAAGCTCTCCATAATGAAATTTCTTGCCAGATTTTTTATGGATGATATAACCCAGTTCGGCATAGCAATCCGTAGGCAACACTTTCCATCTTGAAGCGGCTGCCATGATCAGCAATTCTCTTGCCGTGGCGCTTAATTTCAATAGGTTTTTATAAGAAGTTCTGATTGTCGAGCTTCCTCCTGTTACTTGATTTCCATATTTTTCTTGGTCTCCAGGTGCGAATTTTATATCCACGCCATAAAGATCTACTTCTAGTTCTTCGGCTACAATCTGGGCAATGGAATGGTAGGCTCCCTGACCCATTTCTGCACGGTGGCTTACGATGGTTACCAAGCCAGAAGTATTGATTATGATCCATGCGCAAAGCTCAATATCCAGATTTTCTGAATAGACCTGCCCTTCTTTCAATACTTTTGCCTCAGCGCTGTCAGGCATGTAAAGTCCTAAGCACAGTGCCGTGCTTCCCAAACCTGCGAGTCTTAGGAAAGATCTTCTTGATAAATTATTTTCAGTATCTGTAGTAGCCATGTTTCCTTCTTTTAATTATTATTTTGGAGCATAAGCACCTTTTTCAAGCCATGTGATCCATGCTTTTTTAAATTCCTTGTGGCTCATCGGAGGAAGCGACAATCCTTCTCCCGGATTCCATCCTGCAAGGACAAGACCGTCATCAGCATGCTCAATTAATTTCTTGATATCCTTGTTTCCATTCTGTTTCGGATCTAAAAGCTGTTTTGCCAGCTGGTGAGGTGTTCTTCCCTGGAAGACCATTTTCATATCTGCTGGAGGAAGATGCCAATTCGGATTTCCTGGAGGCGAATGAAGTCCTGGTGTATTTTCAAATTGATGGCAATTGGCACATTTCATAGCATAAACGCCTTTACCATCGATTCCTCTTTTTGGAGACATTTGATGCAAATGGCTGTCATCACCCTGCAATGGAATATCACCAATGGGATGGCAGTTCATGCAGCGCGGACTCATCAAAACGCTATACACTTTTTCAAAAGCTTTTACTGAGGCAATGCTGTCTTTATTGGTAACGGGAATGTTTTCATATTTTCCGTCACTGTAGTTTTTTTTCGCAAAGCTAAATGCCGTAATTACTGTTAAAAATAATATAGCCACCACTATCCTATACTTTCTGGTGTTTCTTGCAGAACTTATTTTAAGATTTTCTTTCATAGTATTTGTTTTATATCTTCCAATAAGTAATCTTAACTGCCTTTCTGCTTGCGTTGCAATTCAGCTGCATGATGAATGGCTTTTCTAATCCTTGGATAAGTACCGCACCTACAGATATTTCCAGCCATGGCATCATCAATATCGCTGTCTGAAGGATTTGGGTTTTCCTTAAGCAGTACCGCCGCCGACATAATTTGGCCTGAATGGCAGTAGCCACATTGGGGCACATCAATTTCTGCCCAGGCTTTCTGTACCGGATGAAGATTATCTGCAGATAATCCTTCAATGGTGGTAATCGTTTTTCCTTGAGCACGGCTCATTTTGGTCACACAAGAACGGACTGCCTCTCCATCCATGTGGACTACGCAGGCACCGCATTGTGCGACACCGCATCCGTATTTTGTTCCTGTCAATCCGAGCAAATCTCTAACCGCCCAAAGAAGTGGCATATTTGGATCTGCATCTAGCTCAACTGAACGGCCGTTTACTTTCATTGAAATCATAGTTTTCTATTTTTTTATTATATAGGAAATCCTAAACACATACCTAAACTACTGTTATCCATAAAATTAGCAAAATATTTATTCAAGTTAAAATAAAATTCAAACAATGTCTTACGAAAATCAAATAATTTAGAAGATTAATCGCGAATTATTATTTTATCAAGCCAATTTTCTGAAGCCAAATTTTAACCTCAGCTGTTACAGCTATTTCTTTTTTATTTTTCATCACAAACAAGATTCCGTCTTTTTCTTTGCCCCCTTTTGTTGAATAGCCTTCTAGAATTGTGCTGTCTGGACAAAGCTTTTTTACGGTCTCAAAACTGCTTCCGATTCCGTAGCCTGCATTTGTATTAAATGGTATTATTGTTTTTCCTTTTAGATCATTGTTGCTGAGAAAGCTTTTCATTGGTGGCGGGAGTTCCATTCCCCAAGTAGGAAATCCTATGAAAATGGTGTCATATTTCTCGATGTTGTCAATTTTTGTTTTTAGCGGAGGCAGAAAACCTGATTCGTTTTCCTTTGCTACTTGATCAACAATAGCTTTGTAATTTTCAGGATAAGGATTTTCAAGTTCGAGAGCGACGAGTTTTCCTCCCACCTGCTTCTGGATTATCGTTGCAAGAACTTTTGTATTCTCGGTTCTTGATAAGTATACGATTAAAATATTTTTTTCTTCCAATTTCATAGCTGTTTCTGCCACCTCTTTCTTTGCCTTAGAGCAAAAAGATAATAGAAAGAAAAGTGCGGTAATTCCTGTACAATATTTTAGTGAATTTCTCATATTTTCAAAGTTCTAGAAAATAAGTGATCTTATTGTATACGAATTACTGCATTGCTTACCAATATTACTGATTTGGGAATTATATAAAATAAAAAAGCAGGAACTATGTCCTGCCTTTATACCTCGTTATTGATTTTAATATGTTATAATTTCTTGTTTTCAATTCAAATTTCTATAAACATTAGGGCTCACGCCTACCTTTTGCTTAAACAATCGGGTAAAATGCTGTGGATATTTAAATCCTAGATCGTAGGCTATCTCGCTGATTGATTTTCCGGCATCGAAAATTCTTTCTTTAGCTACATCGATTACTTTTGACTGTATGTGATCTTGAGCTGACTTTCCTGTTTCTTTTTTGATCAGGTCGCCAAAATAATTGGCTGAAAGATGCAACTCTTCCGCAAAATAAGCAACGGAAGGAAGTCCCAGGTTTTGGGGTTGGTCTGAAGAAAAATAGCCATTTAGCGATTGTTCGAATTTTTCAAGGATTCCTCTGTTTGCAGTATCTCTCGTAATAAACTGGCGGTCATAAAATCGGGTACAATAGTTTAGAAAAAGTTCTATGTTTGATATAATCAGCGATTTGCTATGCTTGTCTATGGCATGTTGCAATTCATATTCTATTTTTGAAATGCAATCCAAGATTATTTTCCTTTCTTGTTCAGAAAGGTGCAGGGCTTCATTCACTGCATAAGAGAAAAAGTGGTAGTCGTTGATGTTTTTTCCAAGCGAAGTGCCTGCAATCAAGTCAGGATGAAATACCAAAGCAGTTCCCTGTGGCTGGTAGTACTCGTTACTATTCTGTCCGATGACCTGTCCCGGAGCAAGAAATATTAACGTACCTTCTTCATAATCGTAATTATTCAGTCCATAGCGTAGATCACCGCAATGTATCTTCTTTAAAAAAATAGTATAAAAGTCATAACGCAGGCGTCTGTATTGCCTTTCATCTGCTTTTTCTAAATCGACTATGCTGACCAAAGGATGCAATGTCATATTGTTATTGAATGCATTATATTCTTTTACGGTACTGAAATTTAAGATGTCATCCATTTGTCTCTTTTTAAAGTCTGCTATACAAATTTAGTGAATCGAACGGCACCTTTTACCATGTTGCGTTCGAATCAGTGATTTTGGTAAAAAGTATAGTTATACATTTCTCTTGTATTCTTGGAATTTATATGAGTGACATGCAAGAATTTTATAACTAAAAAGACTTGGTTATGAAGAAAGTCATTGTATGAGTAAGCTGACAGCCATATTGCATACTACTTGTCAACAGCTTTGTCAACGCGTGAAACTTTCATTATGCTTCCATATGCCATAAATTTACTTAGCTATAAAAATTTATGTTATGAAAACCATACGTCTTATAATTGTCTTTATTACCTTCTTTTTGAGTTCTACAAGTATAGCACAAGAGGCCAGCTTAGAAAATCAAAATGGATTTAAGGTATCGAAGGAAAGCGGTATTGTTGCCCAGCTTATGAGTTGGCAGAAATTTGGTTCCAGTGAAACTAAAAAGTTATTCCAAAATCCGCAAGAAAGACAGCTTTTACAGTCTGGGGTTCGTCCTCGGGAGATGAGAATTTTTACTAATGATTATGAATTTTATGGAGGCGAGCATACTACCGGAAATAACGTTCCTTTTGACATGGCTAGCGATGCGCAGGGCAACACTTATATAACTGGCGGAAGCAGTAATGAAAACTGGCCAGCCGGAGATTTTTTTACTATGAAAGTAAGTCCGCAGGGAACCATTCTTTGGCAGGCAAGAATTCCGGCAGAAAAATATGCTGTCGAATATGGCATGAAACTTTTGCTGGACAATGAAGGGAATGTTGTCGTAACTGGATTAGAATGGAATGGCAACGATATGGATATCCGAACTATTAAATATTCTCCAGATGGTACGACATTATGGACGAGCAACTACAACAGCCCACATTTGGGTGTTGATGCCCCTGCTGCAATGGTAATTGGAACTGATGGTTCAATTTATATTACGGGTATAAGTTGGTTCGGTTCTTCTGTCGATTACATTACGCTCAAATACAACACCAATGGAAACTTAGAATGGCAAGCGCGTGATAACGGACTTGGAGCAAACTCTTGGAACGAGGCCACGGCTATTGCAATAGACAATGCTAATAATGTTATAGTTACTGGTTTCAGTCCGAATAATGATGGATGGCTTAATTATCATACTGTAAAATATAGTGCAAACGGTACTGAACTTTGGACACAGGATTATAATTATGCCAGCACTGATCCTGAAAATCCTTCAGATGTAACCAATTCTATACCTCGTTCTATTACAACTGATGCTAATAACAATATTTATGTAACAGGTATTTTTGATACTTTCTTAGGCCGTATTGGAACTATAAAATATAATGCTAGCGGCCAACAGCAATGGCTAAGAACTTTCAAAACGCAAGGTGAAAAAACAGAAGGTTGGCAAATTGCAATACGGAATAATAAGTTATATGTTGCAGGAAATCATAACGGGAACTTTGCTAACAATGGCAATGTACTGCTCTCATATGAACTAGATGGCACTCAAAACTGGGCCAGAGAAACAACAGACCTCATCGATGCCATAAACGTAAAACTTTTGTTCGATATGCAAGGAAATCCTGTCGTAGCAGCAAAAGGAATGACGCCTGGCGCAGAAGAATGGACGCAAAATCTTGCAACACGCGCTAAAAAATATTCGCCCCAAGGAAATCTTTTGGGTCAAGCAGCATTTGTAATCGAAACCGGATCTGGTACAGCGACTATGGGCGACATGGCGGGTATTGGTATAGATACGAATAGCAATATTTACTTTTCCATCAATTCGTTTTATAGTGAGCAAGGTGCGGTTTTTGAAACTATAAAATCTACTTTTGGGATGACAGCTCCTGATCCTGATTGGCATACGGTATACACCAATACTGCAGCGCCAAATGCTTCAATGCTACATTGTTTTGCCGATACTACTGGCAATACTTTCTCAACAGGCTATTATTATAACTTTGAAGATGGCATGCTCAATGCAAATTATTTTCTTGTGAAATATAACGCCCTAGGCAATATAGCTTGGCAAGCAATTTATAATGCTGAGAATGGCAATGCGGCAGATGGTATTTTAGGAAGAGTAGACAACAATGGAAATTCTTTTGTATTGCTACTGCCACAATTTGGCGGACCATCGCAATATATCCTTAAAAAAATATCGCCCGCTGGTGTAGAATTATGGGAAACCGAAATTAACCTTAACAATCCGCAAATAAATGTTATGGAAACTGGTGCAGATGGATCTCTATATTTGGGCGGAACAGCTTATGAAAATATAAGCGACGAGAATCCTTCCTTTGTTGGTATTCGAATAAGTGCTACAGGGCAAGAGCTTTGGAAAACTTTTGTAACAAGTTCAAATGCAAGTAATACTATATATGCAATTCAAGGTGGAAAAGTAAGTCCAGGAGGAGATTTTATTGTAACTGGCAAGTGCGGCAGTGGCGATTTTATTTCCCAAGCAGTAAATCTCACTGTCTTAAAATTTAATAGCAATGGCACACCAGCTTGGCAAACGCCTGTAGTCATTGCAGGAAGTTCTGCAAGTGGCACTGATGTAGTAATAGACAATGATGGAGCTATTTATACCAATGGTTTCATACAAAACAATACTACATTTTTAGAAGATATTTTAACTGCAAAGATAAGTGCTGACGGAACATTGCAATGGAGTCAAGTTTTTGGTGCACAAGATAAAAACGAACGTTCTTACACGCTTAAGCAGTTTTCTGACGGAGCTATCGCAGTTATTGGCTACAGCCTAAATAGCAACGATGATATCAATAATGTTTTGATTAAATATGACGGCGATGGCGAGGAATTGTGGCATTTTGAATCAGAGAATATGCGGTATTATGATGGATTTCATATCGATGGCGCTGACAATTGCTACATTATGGATCAAATCATAATAGATCCGTTTCCTCATAAAATTTATACGCCTCCCTTCCCTATTGCAACGCTTATCACTGTGGATGCTTCTGGAAATGGTGAAGAGGAATTTTTCGTAGGCCCAGAATATGCAGAATTTTATGGACAAGATCTTGTACCGCACACAGACAACAGGTTGCTTTTGGCAGGAAATATAGCAAATCAGTTTTTCTATCAAGGATTGCATTTCTTTGAAACAGAACACATTCCGTTGAGTGTAAATGAAAATGAAATTGTAACGCCTAAAAACAAGCTTGGCCAAAATTATCCTAATCCTGTTCTCAATACCACAACCATTCCGTTCTATCTTGTTGATGGTGGAAAAGCAAGTATTAAATTGTATGGTAGCGATGGCAAATTAATAACAGAAATAGCAAACGATACTTTTACAACAGGAAATTCTACTTTAATTTTTGATACCAGCAACCTTACACCAGGCACTTACTTTTACCAGATAACTGCTGGGAAATTTAAACAGGCCCGAAAAATGGTAATTTCCAGATAAACTTTCATCAATCAGAATCCACTTAAATCCCTTTGTTTACTACTTAGGGATTTATCGTTTTAATCCTATCCTAATTCAGCCTAAATTATATAAATTTGATGGTTCAACTCAATTTATGAAATTAGCCCATTCTATAAATGTATATTTTGCAATGTTGCTATTGCTGTTAAGCGCTTGCCATCAAGATTCTAAAAATGAAACCGCTATTGCAAAAAAAACACCCGTAAATCAAGCAGAAATCCTTACAAATCTTGGCAATGAAGAATGGCGCATGGGCAATTATCAAGAAGCCTTAAAATATTTTACAGCGGCTTATGACAAGGTAAAAAACACTGGAAATGAAGAACAAATGGCCACACTTCTCAACAATCTTGGCCTTGTGCATTGGAGGCTTGAGAACAATTTGGCAGCAATGGAATGCTATAGTGAAGCGGCACAGCTTGCAGAAAGACTGAATTTGCAGCGCTTGCTCGGACTTACCTACACCAACCGTTCTCTTATTCTTAAAGAGCAGCGTAATTTTAAAGAAGCTTTCGATTATAACGGCAAGGCTATTTCTATTTTCAAAAAAAGTAACGAACCGCGTGACCTTGCTATTGCTTATAATAACGAAGGACAAATATATCGCTACAGTCACCAGCCAGACAAAGCGCTTGCTTATTACAACCTGTCTTTAAAAGAGTGCCAAAAAATAAATTATGCAGAAGGTATGGCAACGGCTTATCAAAATCTCAGCACGGTTTATACGATTAAAGCAAATCCTGAGAAGGCTTTTTTGAATGCACATAAAAGTCTTGACCTTAGTCTGAAACTCAACAGCAAGGTACGCACAAGCGAGGCTTATCGGGAACTTTCTAAAATACATGATAGTTTTGGACAGCCTGATTCGGCATTGTATTATTTTAAAAAGCATTATGACCAAGAAAAAGAACTTATGGATGCTACGCAAAGCGAAAAACTTTCCCGCTATCAGGCAAATCTTGGTATAGAAGTAAAAAATCTCCGAATACAAAATTTACAAAATGAGCGTCAAATAGCAAATAATCGACTTTGGTTTATTGCCACGGGAATCTTAATTATGCTATTAATCAGTGCCTTTTTTCTGTACCGTTTTTTATCTAAAATGCGTTTTAAAAAGCAGCAGCTCGAAATGGAACTTGCCAATTCTCGCAAACTTATAGAAATTAAAGAACAGGAACTAAAAACATACATTATCGACCTTTCGAGGAAAAGTTCAATTATCGGAAATCTGCAAGAAGACAGTCTGGCTACAGCCACTTATGAAGAAAATCAGGAAGTCGCCAACCTTCTGCGTCAAAAAATACTTACTGATGAAGACTGGGCCAAATTCAAAGTGCGGTTTAATGCTATTTACCCTCTATTTTTTACTCGAATAAAAGACAGCCACATTACCGTTACAGAAGCAGAAGTTAGGATATTAGTACTCATGCGACTGGAATTAAATGGTATAGACATGGCGAACATATTAGGTATATCGCCCCAAAGCGTCAGGGTTTGCAAAATGCGTCTTAAGAAAAAACTTCTTGCAAGAGATTATGAAACGGTTGAAGATTTTTTGCGATATATTGTAAAGTAAAACAGCCTCAATCAGTGAGCGCTCGTTTTCTTAGTCTTTAAAAATGATAACAGCAGTAACCCAATACCGCAACCAGCAATACTGCCCAATATAAAATCAGAAAGTTTGACATAATGAGCAATTATCTGCGAAATACTCATGATTAAAAGTCCGACAGCGATAAGAATCTTGATGTGATTTGTTTTCATCTTGCTTATTTTAATTAGTATGCTGTTGCAAAATTAATATTTTTTTGAATTGCTTCTATTCACAACTCTTAAAAATTTTACATGCAGCACTTTAGCTTCATTTATTTTAAATATAAAAATTAAATGTATATTTGTCTGTCGCATTATTTTCTTTCATCTTATGAATGATTTGAACAAAACTTATACGATTAACCTCCGTTTTGAGGAAATCAAACTTCCCCCTTTTCAAGACATCTTAGTGCTTGGAAAAAACTCTATCCAAGGAAAAATTGGGCTTTCAAAATCTTTTGAATTAATGGTGCCCAATGGTTTTGATACTATTGATGTCAACAATTCAAACATTGAGACAGTCTTTGTTAATAAAAACATCCTTACTAAAATTGAAAGAAAAATTGAAAGCCCAATTAATCATCCCACTACTCTTGACCGAGTCGACCAAGATGGTTTTGGATTTGTTTTGTATTGTAATACTTTTCAACTTGGCGAAGAACAAGCTGCATTGTTTTTAGCTTATTCTTTTAGCGACTTTCTTATTAAAAAATATGGTTTTAAACTTTTTAAAGATTCAAAACCTGAATATCCATTGAGGGGCATGACTTTAAAATATAACAAGAATGGTGTTGTATTATCACTATATCCGTATGAATATGCTTCCAAAGTTTTAAACGGAAATCAAACTTTTTTAGAAATGGAAGAAAAATTAAGTTCTCAACTTGCTGCAATGCCAAAATTGGACGACTTAATAAATAAATTTATAAAGCCTGAAAACGAATAACAATAATAATACTTTTAAAACCTGATGCATAAGTAACTAAGCTAATTATTAAACTAATGAAAAAAATATTTATATTCTTTGGAGTTGTCATACTGCTCATTTTTGCTTCTGATAAGATTTATAAAATTTATAGCAGCAATTACATAAACGATCACGAATCAATTATTTTGATCAATAATCATCTTTCTGAAAAAGATGTTGATGCTTTTTTTAATCTGAGTGCTGGTACTTATGATTCTAAAAAGCATAGGATAATTTATAGCTTATTAAAAAAAGATGTCAACCTTTTAGATGCGTATATAAACCTTCCTGTAAAATATAGCAACGATCAGTTTAATTGCGATATTGTTTATTCAGAAGCAAAGCCGTATGGATTTTATGATTATGAAATTGGGAGTTCTAGTGTAATTGCGAGGGTCATCTCAGCTGATGCCAATGCTAATAGGCTATTGAATTCAGAACAAGTTATTTCGGAAAAGCAATTAGGTGCAAGATATAGATTTGGAAAAATAAATGTTTTGGATGTTAATAAGAGTGGGATTATTGAACATTGTAAATAGAAAATAGGATTTAATTCGGCTAGTTACCTAACACTTTAAAATACAGATTATGAGAAACATTCTACTAATATTGATCGTGACATTGCCAAGTTTATGTTTTTCACAAGTTGACTGGAATAAAGCAAAAGTAACGTATGGTACAGAAAACGAACTTCTGCCAATGTTGGAGATACAATTAAAGAATATCACAACGAAACAAAAGTTCTTAAGAGTTTGAAATAGTAAAATTCATGAATAGCTTATCATACACACACCAAAAACACTAAACAAATGAACCAAGAAGAACTATCAGAATTAACAGATCAAGAACTGTTAGCTGTAGCAAAAAAGGCGAAATCAACGTCGATAATCAATGCCGTATTGATTGGATTTATGATGGGCGTTGTAGTTTACAGCATTGTAAAAAACAGTTTAGGATTTTTTACATTAATACCTTTGTTTCTGGCTTACAAATTATTTAATAATTCTAAAAATAATAGAGCTTTGGAGCAATTATTAAAGGAAAGAAATTTGAAATAGATTGTTTTTAAGATGGAGAAGCAAATAGAAAATAAATCCCTACGATTTCTATTAGCAGTTCACGGACTACTGACTCTTTTGGCTAGTATTGTTCTTATAACGGCACCTGATGTTATTCCGAAAATGGTAAATATTAATCTTTCTCCAGATGAATTCTTACTCTGTTATTTTTTAGGTGCAGGAGAATTGTGCATCGCATTTCTTTCTTTTTTTGCACGAAAACTCAGGGACAAAAGTTCGTTACGCCTCATTTCTGCAACTTTTATTGTATTTCATTTTTCAACTGGAGTGTTGGAAGTTTTTGCTCTTGGAAAAAATGGAATTAATTCAACGCTAATTTTAAATGTCTTGTTGCGTATCTTAATTTCAATTTTGTTTTGGTACTTTGGTATTTATAGGAATAAAAAATAGCAACATATTTAGTTGTAGCAAAAATGTTTTGTTTTCATAATTTCGTTTTATTTTATAATTGCATACTATATATAACCTGGCAAAAATAACTATACATCAACCATCATTTTGAATTGACCGATTTAGAGTTTGAACAGCAATTTGCTAACCACCAAATTGATCCAGCGATTTTTAATCATGAGGCACACTTAAGGCTAGCTTGGATTCATATTGACAAGTATGGCGTGGAGACAGCAATTGCAAATAGCTGCTCGCAATTAAAATCTTTTGTGCAATTTTTAGGCGTTTCAGAAAAGTATAATGAAACTGTAACGATTGCTGCCATTAGAGCCGTGTATCATTTTAAGTTAAAAACAGCAACAAAAAGCTTCCAAGATTTTATTGTAGAAAATCCGAGATTGAAAAATAACTTTAAGGAGTTGCTTGATCAGCATTACAAAATCGATATTTTTAATTCTGCAAAGGCAAAAAAAAGATTTATAAAACCTGATTTATTGCCTTTTGATTAGTTGGGTATTGCTATATAAATCAAAATTCTAATTCAAATAATATCACATTAAAAATATGACAACAACATTGCAAAGCATAATTAAGAAAGCATACACTGCTTTCAACGAGAGAAATATTGACATGGCACTTTCAACAATGCAACCAGATGTGCAATGGTCTAAAGCCTGGGAAGGCGGTTACATAAGCGGTCACGACGAAATAAAGCACTATTGGACAAGACAGTGGACAGAAATTAATCCGAATGTGACGCCGGTCGGTTTTGACGAAAGAGAAAATGGAAGCCTAGAAGTACAAGTTCATCAAATAGTAAAGGACTTGCAAGGGAATTTGATGTTTGACGGAACGGTTTTGCACGTTTATACTTTTGAAGATGGGTTGATAAAAACTATGGATATTGAGCTGGTATAGATTTTATTTTAATATTATTGGCTTTGCTATTTAACCTAAAATATCTCGATTTTAGAACACTTAATCTTTCAAGACATTATACAGTCAATACCACGACAACACATGAAAAACATAAAAAAAATTGCAACGCTTTTAGTCATTTTGACAACTTGTCTAACTTCTTGTGGACAGAAGTACAAATATCCTGGGCAATTGGAAATTAAGGGTTATAAAATTGGCGACAAAGTTGACATGACTCTTTTCAAAAAATATGATGATCTCTATTTTCCAAATTACTTGGACGGTTCAACAATGGAAAATGCTAGCTCGCTTCCTGAAAAATATAAAGGTCTTCCTATTGCGATTTGGCAGTTAAAAGATGACACAAATATTACTTTGACTTTATTGAATGACGAAATTCTGAATATTGTGGTTTCTAATATAACAGCAGCAGAAAAGGATAAAATTTCAAAAATGCTTACAGAAAAATTCGGAGCTGCTGGAAAGGAAGAATCTTATGAAGAAACTCATCCATTGCAATCTTGGATCACCTATTGGAACCTAAAAACTTGGGAGAATAAAGATGCAATATTCCAAATTGGAAATAGTGATATGAGAAAAGCTGAAGATCCCATACCGAGAGACATTCGTTGGAACTTAGTTTACTCTGACTTTATTCTAGAGAATGAGATAATTAATGCTTATAGAAAGAAATAATATAAAGTAATTAGTTCTAATTTACATATTGTCACTAAAAAACTGTAATTCAACCATTAATAATATGAAAGTATTTATACTAATTTTTCTCTCAATGTTTAGCTCAACTCTATTGTCTCAAAATGAAAAGAGGAAATCATATAAATTAGAAATTGCTGTTGATGAAGCACAACAATATATAATGGATGTTCCAGAAAGTCCTTATTTTGTTAGAGAAAAAGTACTTCAAATATATTGTAATGAAACTGTTTTGGTAGAATGTGAAATTCAAGGTGATTCAATAAGTACAATGAAAGTCGTTGACAAAAATATTAATCCAGAAAAGACAATTGTCATTAATTTTACTCAAAACTCTGATGACAGAAAAAATATTAAAACTGATTTGCATGTTAAAAATCCTTTCGACAAGAAGCTAATTTATAATGCGATGATGTTCACTCCAACAAGCCAAAAATGGAAATCAACTTCAATATTTCCTATTCAGCCAAAGCTTGAAAATTTTGAAATGTGGCCACACCCCATCATAACTTTAGTACTCGAAAACTGGAGTTTTAAATAGAAAATAAAAAAATCCCAGATTCACTAAAACAAAAAAACAGCAGAAAGAGTAACTAACGACTTGGAAAATAGTGCTTAAATAATTATTTTAGTAGCATAATACGCTATGCTTTAACAGTATGACTTCCGGTCATTGGAAGAAAAGCATTTCAAAAGAAGCAATAGAAATGAAACAGGCAATCCCTTTTCTCGCATTGACAATTTTGTTTTTGGCTTCCTGTACTTACATTAAAAAAACAGAAACAAAGCGCAACAGTATGGCAACAACCGACAGTTTGACTTTTCAAAGTGGTTACTCTGAAGTAAATGGGCTGAAAATGTATTATGAGATTTACGGACAAGGAAAACCACTCGTTTTAATTCATGGTGGTGGTTCTACGATTCAAACAAGTTTTGAAAAAGTCATTCCGTTATTTGCAAAAAACAGAAAAGTAATAGCCGTTGAATTGCAGGCACACGGACGCACGAGTGACAGAAATGCCGACCTAACCTTTGAACAAGATGCTGACGATATTATCTCACTTCTGAAAAATCTAAACATTCCTAAAGCCGACTTTTTGGGTTTCAGCAATGGAGGAACAACAACACTGCAAATCGCTATTCGCCATGCAGAAAATGTTGATAAAATTATTCTAGGCTCAGCACTTGCCAAGCGTAACGGAGTGCCAGACCAGTTTTGGGAATTTATGAAACTGGCGCGATTAGAAAATATGCCGGCACAATTAAAAGAAGCGTATACTAAAGTTTCACCAAACCCCGATGGCTTGCAAATAATGCACGACAGAGACGCAAAAAGAATGGTTGATTTTAAGGATATTCCAGAGGAGGAAATCAGATCAATTAAAGCTCCGACTTTAATAATAATTGGAGATAAAGATGTTATCACACCTGAACATGCCATTGAATTGCACAGGCAAATTACCAACTCTGAATTGGCCATAATTCCGGGTGGACATGGAGAATATATTGGAGAAATAACTACGTTGAAACCTGACTTTAAAGAAAGTGACCTTGCCGTTTCTATTATTGAAAAATTCCTTAACAAAAAAGTAGAATAAGTAATTTATGCTGGATATAAAGCGTATAAAATATGGAAAAACAGCACTATACTATACGAAATGCTAAGCCAAGCGAATTTGAAACAATTGGCGAACTGATGGTTGCCGTTTATTCTCAATTAGAAGGTTTTCCAAAAGAAGCTGCACAGCCAAACTATTATAAAATGCTCAGAAATATTGGCGACTTAACAACCAAATCTGAAACCGAACTTTTAGTGGCTGTTTCTTCGGATAATAAGATAGCCGGCGGTGTGGTTTATTTTAGCGACATGCACTATTATGGTTCTGGCGGCACTGCTACTCAGGAGAAAAATGCTTCCGGATTTAGATTATTGGCTGTAGCTACTTCGGCGAGAGGACAAGGCATCGGAAAAATTTTGACCCATGAATGCATCAGAAAAGCTAAAGAAAAAAAGCACAGCGAAGTGATTATCCATAGTACAAAGGCAATGCAAACCGCGTGGAAAATGTATGAAAACTTAGGCTTTAAAAGATCCGAGGATTTAGATTTTATGCAGGGAGAACTTCCTGTATTTGGCTTTAAATTGTTTTTATAAAGTATTAATTTTACGAACCAAAATCAACATAGCAATACTATGGCTAAGAAAAATAAAACAACCGAAACGGAAGTCAATATCAGTGATTTTATAAATTCTTTTGTGGAAGACGAGCAAAAGAAAGCAGATAGTCTCCAACTCATTGAACTGATGAGCGGGTGGTCAGGGTTTGAACCTAAAATGTGGGGACCGTCTATTATTGGATTTGGCAGTTATCATTACAAATATGCCAGCGGACACGAAGGTGACATGCCACTTATTGCATTCTCTCCCCGAAAAGCCGCCTTTTCCCTGTATGTTCACTCGCCAACGGAAGACAATAAACACTTATTGGAAGACTTGGGGAAATTTAAAATCAGTAAGGCGTGCATTTATGTAAAAAAAATATCAGATATTAGTATTCCCGCCTTGGAAAAAATCTGTAAAGCAACAATCGCCCATTTAAAGGAACACCACGAATGCGCTTCTAGGAAAAATAACTAAAAAGCAGTTAGTACCTAAGCCATTAGCGGTAAAACAATTAAATATAAATGAATTCAAAACCGAATTTTATAGCTCTCCTGACTTATCTTCCTGCCAAAAAAGGCAAACAAACCACTCCTGTTTCATCGGGTTACCGACCTACAATAAAATTTCCTTTTGATCAAGGCCAATTTACAGGAATTCAAAATTTCATTGGCACTGATTTGGTATTTCCCGGAGACGCTGTTACTGCAGAAATAACGTTGCTTTCTACAGAATTCTTTGCAGGAAAAATTTATGAAGGACTGGATTTTGATTTCTTTGAAGGAACAACTTTAATTGGGCACGGAATAATATCCAAGCTAATTGAACCTGATAATGAGGATTCGTAATTTTCTTAGTCCATAATTAAAAATTGAAAATACAATCATGAAAAAAATACTGATCCATTTTTTTGCACGACTTTTAATTATTTCTGTTCCTCTATTGGCCTTGTATTTATTTGCAGAAATGTCTTTTAAAGCGAATAGGGAAAAAGAACATCCGACTGACGTGGGATTGGGAATTGCAATCGTTTTGTTTATGCTGCTTTGTTTCCTGTGTTTTGGCTTGCTGATCGATTCGATCTACAGAATTCGTCGAAAAGAATATGGTATCGCTTTAACCAATTTGCCTTTTTTGCTTTTGTTCTCTTTGCCAATTTTATACATCAATTGTAAAATGGGTTCTTACTGTGAAGATTGCTTTTGCAGTTGGTTCACAGAGTTGATTTAGTGATTGTCGTGCAGCTTTAAACAGCATTTATAGTTTAAAAAGGCCCTCCAGAGGAGGAAATGAGGGCCAATTTATTATTCCACCCAAATTTTCACATTGCCGATAGCAACGCTCGGATTTCTGATAATGAAGAAAGTACCAGAGGGTGCCAAATTTTCAGCCAATCTTGAACGGGTTTCCCCTGCGCTTAATAGCACTTCTTCAGTTCCCGCCGTATTTTCAACAGCTGAAAGGCTAAAAAAAACCGTTTCAGTTCCTAAATTTTGTACCGTATAAAAAGTATCTGGGTTATAGATTCCGGCAGTGTGCACCGTTTTTAAAGTTTCAGGTAGCACTTCGCTGACAACCGTCGGTTTCAAGACAGAACCGTTAACATCAATAGCCCTTGCAGAAAGATAAAGTGAATAAAGACTCGGATTATTTACCTCAAAACTGCGCATCAGCACATCTAATTTTTCTATCAAAACAGTTCTGATTTCATCCAAAACTACCACTACTCTTTGGTTGTCATTTTTGCGCTGGTCAATTGCCAGGCTTGGGTTTGAGATGATATCTGTAAATGAATTAATCGTTGTGCCGATCGCAGTAACATCTGCTTCCGCTACACCAAAATCCACTAGATTGGCACTTAAAGGCGCTGCTAGATTTTTAATAATCGTGGCCTGCGTCACCAATTCTTCTTCAGAAAATTGATACCAAGCACTTTTTGGAAAATCGGCTCTTTTTTGAAGCACATAATCATTGTTAACTACAGCATAAGAAGCCAAACCGTTGCTGATATTTAATGCCTGTCTTTCTAAAGTTTCCCGAGTTCTTGATTTGGCGATGGCGTGACCTGAAACGTCAGAACGCCCTCCGGCATCGGCCAAAATCAAGTCTGTTATTTTAGACTTTACTGTTGCAAAAAATGGCGGTAATGCTGGAACCACTGCCAAGGTTTCCTTATTCTTCTCATTAAAATTTCGCACTTTCAGCATCATCGCAAAACTGCTTTCTTGTTCTTTGTTCATTGTATATGTATTTAAATATTTTCAATAAATATATCAGTAAAGCAATGTATCGTTTAATTTTTTTGTGATTTTTTGTAGGAATATCAATAAATTAATTACATTTAACAAAATTATCTCTACAGATAATAGAACCTTCTCTACAGAAAGGAGTTACGGCTCTACGGATGAGAGTTCGACCGCTACAGATGAGAGAACTTTCTCTACAGAAAAGAGAAAGACCTCTACAGAAAAGAGAAAGTTCTCTACGGATGAGAGTCCCTTCTCTACAGATGAGAGAACCTTCTCTACGGATGAGAGATATAGACATAAAAAAAGAGTATAAACCAAAAAACCAGTACCATGTTAACACACAAAAGATCATCGATTGAAATGAAAGAATGCAGCATCGTTTTAGACCTGATGCCAGTATTCAAATCAAGAAACATCCAAAATGCGTTCAGTTTTCTACTGAAGATTGGCATAAGCAACGCAACTGCCAGCAAAATGCTTAAGGGCAAGGCCGTTCAGATTAATTTTACGCAACTTACCAAGCTGTGCCTAAATCTCAACTGCACGCCAAACGACATCATGGCGCTGCGCTATCTCCCAATTCCAGAAAATCATGCCTTGAAAGTGATTCGCAAATTAGAGTCTCATGAGGAATTTAAGACTGTTGACGAATGGGTCATGGGGAAGAGTTTTGAGGAGGTGAGGGAGATTATGAAGAAGTAGGTTGATCAAGTTGCTTTTTAGTGGATAACTTAACAGTTAGCGCAGATTTACAATCCGTGCCGACAAAGTAAAATGATTTTGATTGTGGGCACGGATTGTAAATCCGCGCTAACGGAAAAAACTGAATAACATTTTAAAGGTTTTTATAAATAGCGGGCAAGGATTACAATCTAATGAAAGTGGCAAAATATATCCTACTCAAAATAATACAAGAACTATAATTCAAGATAAAACTAACACCCAAACAATTGTAGAATAAATGTATAAAATCCTCGTATGTCTATATACTGCATTTGCTTTTTCGCAAAGTGATTCGATTTATAAAAAAGATCTTTATTTGGAAGTTTGTTCAACCAAGCAAATTTCAATGTGTGGCAATTATTTTGAACAGAATTTGATGAGAGAATCTTTTTTAATTGCACTTGATAAAAAGGACTTTTTAAAATCTTATGATACAGTTTTTTCTTTAGACTATAAATCATTAAAAAAAATAAATAATTATGTACAAGTTAAAAAGATGGATTCATTAAATATTATCTATCCTAATAAATTTACCAGGAAAATAAATAAATTCTTGAATAAAAATAAATTCAAAGAAAAATATGCAAATTCGTTTAAATACATTCATATAAATTTTAGTTTTAAAATTAAGGAAATTAGAATGGACGAAATATGTATTGTGAATCCAGATTTTTGCAATATAAAAAAAGATAGCTTGTACTTAATTAAAAAGGTTGTTGTTATTGATATAGATGAAATTTTCTTAGATAATAATTATAACGATAATAATAAAAAAGAATTTTTATATATTGATAGGACAGGAAAAGTAATTAGATAACTTAGATCTATAAACATAACAATAGTGTAAAATTTTCTAGCCACAAATAGTAGAGATTTTCAAACATAAGTATTTGAATATCTTTCCATATTTTTACACTTTTGTGTAAACCTATTTTAGGACGAGACACTTGCCATTTTATTCTCCATAAATTGTCACGCCGAAGGCCAATATGGTTTAGGAACTTTTATATTTCTAACTTATCTTTTTTGTATTTGCTTATACACTTTGATTTTAGGATTTATAGTAAAAGCAATTTTTGAAGCGTTTCATTTTAAAAACAACCTGAATCTATTCTCATATTTAACAGCTTTGATCATTTCATTAGTATTAGCAATGATTTTTGAAGAAGATTTTATATTTTTCCTCTGAAGAAGTGTAAACTAAAAAACGCAATCAAAATTTAATCAGCCAAACTGCTACAGCCATGATAAAAGACTATAAAAAAATTGATTTGTTCGGAAAATCAGTAGTTCAAAAAATTGTCTTGAAACCGCCTTTTAAATTTGATTTTCCGGTTGCTGACCAAGCTTGTTTTCTCTATTTGTTAGAAGGCGAACTACAATATCAACTTGATGACAACAAGATAAATATCCCTACTAACTATTCTTTATTTTTAAATTGCATAAACTCAGGAAACCAGATTCACAATTCAAATTCAGAAAGCAATTGTGAGATTGTAATCGTTACCTTCCATCCTGATATCGTCAAGAAAATTTATGACAGAGAGTTGCCTTTTGTGCTTCAGGCTCCAAAAAATAGGATTTCGAATAAGTCAAGCGAGAAAATAAATAATGACTTTTTAATTCAGAAATATATTGAAGGCTTGCTGTTTTATTTTGAAAACCCTTCCCTTGTAAATGATGATATCCTGATTTTAAAATTTAAGGAAATCCTACTTTTACTTTCGCAGACCCGAAATGCCGAATCGGTACAGGTCATATTTTCAAAACTGTTTTCACCAATCGCTTATACTTTCAAGCAGATAATTGAAGCGCATCTGTTTTCGCAATTGACAATTGAAGATTTGGCACAGCAGAATAATTTAAGCGTATCTTCTTTCAAGCGGGAATTTGCAAAATTATATAACGATACGCCTGCAAATTATATCAAAGCCAAAAAGCTTGAAAAAGCAGCTGAATTGCTTAGAGTCTCTGAAGAACGTATTTCTGACATTGCCTTTGATTGTGGCTTTAACAGCTTGGCAAATTTCACTAAAAGCTTCAGTAAAAAATACAATACTACGCCTACAAATTATCGCCTGAAAAACAGCTAATGGCAAGTTTTCTTTTGAACTAAATTGCCAAACAATTGAACTGATTTACAAAAGCCGCCTTTTTTTTCTATTGCACCTTTGTCCCTTGTTTAATCAATTAAAATTTTAAAAATGGGACTATCGAATTTAGGAATTTTTCATACGGCTATAGGTGTAATTGCCATTGTGGTAGCAGTAATATCGCTTATTAAATATGGCAAAATAAATTTGGCGCAACATAGCGGGAAAATATATTTTTATACCACAATTATCACTTCCCTGACATCTTTGGGCATATCTAAGCATGGAGGATTTAATGCTGGGCATGTATTTTCGATATTTATTGTGATTTTAGTAGTCGTTGCCATTTATTTGTATAGTTCAAAAAAAGGAAACAACAGCGCTCGTTTTTTTGAGAACTTCTGCCTGTCTTTCAGCTTTTTCTTATCGTGGGTTCCTACAGTTAATGAAACGTTTACCCGTATTCCTGTGGGACATCCCTTAGCGAAAGATATTACTGATCCAGTGATTGGCAACACGCTTTTTGCTCTATTAATTCTGTTTATCGCAGGTTCTGTCTATCAATTTATCAAGCAGCGGAAAATTAATAAAGCTGGCAATTAATTAAGTTAGAGACAAAATGTTCATTAATCACTTGACGAACATTTTTATTTAAAATCTTGGTATTTTAAATCAGAGTAAAATATTTTGGGAGTGAATAAACAAATTTTTCAATATTATTAGATAAAAAAATCATCACTATTTTTTAATTGGAGCAGGAAATTAAATCTTTTTAACTATGTAGATGCCTAAATGCAATAAGTTTCACACCAGCAAAATAGTTGGATAATTGTAGATTAAAAGTTTTTATGTATTTTTAGATATTCACACCAAACAGCAATGATAATAAATTCAAAATGAGACTACTATATTTAAATCTTTACCATAAAAAAACAGACGAAAACTAAAAGTTAAATTGTACTTTTAATTAAACAAAAGAACTTTAACATGCTTACATTCAAACCAAAAACCACAGTTAAAGCACAATATTTCCTGTTGCTATTTTTAATCTTAACTTCTTGTAAAAAAGAAAATGACAGCGTCGAGAGTGCAAAAAAGACTGCTGAAAAGGAAAATAATTTTGTAATGGCTGAGAGAATTCCTTCCGAAATAGACAGCTTAAAAACAAAATCTGAAATTGAAAAGTTCATCCAAAAAAGTGATACCAATTACAGAGAATATGAATTGAAATACCTGCAAGATTTTGATAGAGATGCTAATTATGACAGCGTAAATAAAATTTTAGCCAATAAGCTCAATGTCAAAACGTATTTTGAAAAAGCTGATTTTGATAACAATGGCTATACTGATTTACTAGCAATTGGAGACGATCACACTTGTTCTAGCGGCGGTGGAAAATCGTGCAGCTTCTCTCCTATTGTTTTGCTAAATTTTGGAAAAAATAAAACTAAGATTTTTACTCTTACTTTAGAATGGGGACAGATGCTGGTTCCTGTAGTCGAATATGATGACGGCAAGCCTTTATTGGCAATCTACAAGCAAAAGTTAACCGATTGGGAAAAAAGAATATATACGGAATCAAAGACTAGATTGACGTTCAAATTTGACAATTTAATAGAATACAATAAAAATCCGAAGAAGACTAAAATCAGCAAAATTGAATTTGAAACCTCTGGCTGTTTTGGAAGTTGCCCTATTTATAAATTAACGCTAAATCGTGATTCTATATCAATCTTTAATGCCAAGTATTATAACTTTAATCACAGCGGAATAGCAGTTTATGGCAAAGAAGAAGGGATTTTTTATGCTGAAATAAACAAAATTAAATTTGATGAATTAGCGGACATACTAAACTATTGTGATTTTGAAAATCTGAAAGAAAACTATGCTGTAATGCATACTGACGATCAAACTGGAGATTTGAAAATAACTTACAATGACGGATCGATAAAAAAAATAAGCGATTATGGAATGATTGGAACTTATGGGTTGAGTTTTCTTTATATGAAATTAGCCGAAGTGAGATTCAGTGAAAAATGGACAAAGAAAAAAATAGCGCCATAAAGGATAAATTATGATTTCAAATACTTCGCCAAAGGATGTCCTTGCCTTTTCAATTCACCCACAAAAATCTTAGCAATTTCTGTAGCCCCTAAAACGGATAAATGTGTGTTATCGTCAATTCCCTTCGGAATATAAGCATTTTCATTTGGAGCAAAATGCAAGTGCAATTTCTTTGAACCTTCCACGCCATAAGATTCTTCTAAAAGCTCTGTAAAATATTGCATATCAAAAAACGGAACATTCATTTCTTGTGCCACCAAACGTGCTTGCAAAGTATAATTTCCGTGAGAATCTAGTAAAACGCCCTGTTCATTAAACTTTCTTCTGGCAATTGACGAGAATAAAATTGGGATGGCGCCTTTTGATCTAGTTTCTTCTACGTAGCGAATCAAATTGTGTCGGTACGAAGTCTGCGGATTTGTATATCGTGTAGGATCTGTTTCTTTTCCATCGTTATGTCCGAATTGAATAAAGACATAATTTCCAGGTTTTAAAGAATCTAAAACAGGTTGCCAATGCTTCAAATCTCTGAAACTTCTCGTGCTTCTACCATTGACAGCGTGGTTTTTTATAGTCACTTTATCGTTGAAAAATGGAGATAAAACCTGAACCCAACCTCTTTCTGGATTTTCATTAGGATTTGGCTTATTTGCCATCGTAGAATCTCCAATCGTATAAATTACAACAGGCGAATTCTCGTCAGTCTGCGCACTTTTACAGCCGATTGTAAGAATTACGGCCAAAAATAAAATCTTATAAATTCTCATACCACTGCGTTTTTACATCCGTATTATTTTCTCCCAAGATATTTTTTATCGTATATTTTTTTGCTTCTTTTTTTGTAAGTTGGTAAGACCATTTTACTCTGAAATCTGTTTTTGAACTTTCACCGTCATTTTGAAATTCTGCGTAAAAAGTTCCTTTTTCAGCTTCTGGTTTTGCCCAATTGTTCCAGCCTTCTGGCAAAATATGTTTTCCTAAATTGCTGTTCATGAAAACTGTTTTTCCATAAAAACGCCAAGGTCTTCCCAAATACACTTTTGAAATTGAATCTGCTGCAGTCAGCTTGCAATTTTTGAAAATAAATCCGAATTCCACACCTTTTGGAGTTGATGAAGCGGTTACAAATGAATCACTTTTGCTGTGAACTTCACAGTTTTCAAAGTAAGCCGTCGCACTTCCGAAGATAAAATCTGTCGTTCCGTCAATGTAGCAATCTTTGTAATATTGCTTTCCAATTCCCGATGCGTAAAGCGTATCTTGGTGTCCCAAAAGCTTGCAATTCACAACTGCAACATGAGTTGAAGTCACTGATAAAGCAATCGCTTGCCTAACTTGTCCCGAAGAATTTTCAATCGTCAAGTTTTTCAAAATCACGTCATTCGCTTCCACAAGCATCGTATATGTGTAAAAAGTGCTGTTTCTGCCTACTCCAATTTTATCGAAATAATCATTGAAAGTAATAATCGTATTTTCTTTGCTTTCGCCTATCAAATGCAGGTTTGTATTCCATTCGTGGACCTTAATTTTCTCTTTGTAAATTCCGTTTTTTATGAAAATTACAATCGGTTCATACGGATAAGCGTGGCTTTGATTGATCGCTTCTTGAATGGAGATAAAATCGCCAGAACCGTCTAAAGCCACCGTAATTTTATTCGGATCTTTTGGCGTCGGCATTTTGTTTTCTTTCCTCCAAGTGGCAAATTTCACGATCACTTTTTCAGGAGAATTGACATACCAAGCATAGCCATTTCTGCGTTCGTGTCCGATTTGCGAAAGCGAATCTTTCTTGATTCCATCTCTATCGCAAAAGAAAGGCTTATTATTTTCCAGTTCCATGAAACGTGCCCAGATTGGCTTTTCATTTTTAGAAAGCACCATTTTTCGGTCGATCTGCTTGCCGTTTTCATCTAAGATTTTGACTTCCTTTAAATTGGTGATTTTTGTTTTTTCAAACCAAGTAACAGCGTTGTTTACTGCCGTTATAATTTCTTTAGAAGGATTTTTTATAGACATTAATAAGGAAACGATTCCCGCTGATTCTCCGCCACTTAAGGACTTCAACTCAAAACTTCTAGCATCTGCTGGCTGTAAAGTGAACTCATCATGTTGAGCACACCAAGCGGTTAAAACCCCATTTTGCTTGTATTGCGTTTTTAAAATACAATCGATTCCTTTATTAAATGCCAGCATGGATTTTTGCCTAATTTCTTCGGATGGTTTTACCGAATAAAAATCCGTCTGCTCTTTGATTTCCTTTAAAACCTTTAAAACATTGACCATCGCATCATCATTGTAAGTAATGTGCGAAGAATATTTTTTCTCCAAAGGAAAAAATTGTGGCCAGCCACCGTTTTCATATTGCGCTAGAAGCAAGTAATCCAAGCCTTTCAAAAAAGCAGTTTTGTATTTTTCCAGCGGATTTTGTTTGTACATTTTAGATAGAAAAAGCATTTCCATCGTGGTTGCGCCATTGTCAATCGTGCACTCTTTTATACTTGGTTTCAAGGCTAATAAATCCGCCTTCTGTTGGGCTGAAAGCGGTTCTTGCATTTGGATATTTTTCGGCCATGCGCCGATATTCCTTTGGTACAACAATACGTTCTCCCCTATTTCTTGAGCTTCCTTCGACTGAAACCAAGCTTCGTCTTTGCGGTTTACAATTTCTTTCCAGGTAACTTTCGAATTTTGGGCTTGACCCTTTGAAATTCCTAGAAATAGTACAAAAAGTATTATTTTTTTCATTATTTATTTAGTTCTAAAGCCGCTAAAATAAACGGTCCCGTTGCTTTTGGATCATTGTCTTGCTTGCGTTCGTTGATGTAATATTCGTATGAGCCATCACGATAAGGATTTCCTCCTAAGCCAGCAACAGCACAAGCTTCGGTGATAATTACGTAACCTTCTGGAGTCACTTTTACCAAATTTTTAGTCATTCCGTCGAAAGCTTTTTCTGCTGTTTTTTTATACTCTTTCGGAAGATAGCCTTTGTTGGCGCCTTTGGCAAAAGAATACGCAAACATAGCTGAGCCTGAAGCTTCTAAGTAATTTCCTTTTCTATCTCCTTGATCTGTAACTTGGTACCACAATCCTGAAGAATGCTGCTGTTTTTTCAAAGCATCTGCCAATTGATTGAAATAAGTCACCAATTCTTTATGTTTCGGATGATTTTCTGGCATAAAATCTAAAACTTCAACCAATGCCATCGCATACCACCCCAAAGATCTTGACCAGAAATTAGGCGAAGTTCCTGTTTCTTTATTTGCCCAGCCCATTTGCTTGCTTTCGTCCCAACCGTGGTATAAAAGTCCGGTTTTTGAATCTACCAAATGCTTTTGGATGACCTCAAATTGCTTTGCGATATCATCAAAGTTTTTTCCATTTTCAAATTTCGAAGTGTATTGTGCATAAAACGGCGAACCCATGTATAATCCGTCGAGCCACATTTGATTTGGATATACTTTTTTGTGCCAAAAACCGCCTTCAGAAGTTCTTGGATGTTTTTCTAATTGTCTTCGAAGCGTTTGCAAAGCCTTTAAATACTTGTCTTCTTTGGTCTTATCGTAAATAAAGAAAAGTGCATTTCCGGCCGCCAACATATCGATATTATAATTTTCAATTTTGTAGCTCGGAATGCTTCCGTCTTCTTTAATCGTCGAATCATAATACCCTTTTATGTAGTCAAAATAAACCTGATTGTTCGTTTTTTTATACAATTGCTCAAAAGACGACATCACCAAACCGTGGACATAATCCCACTTTGGCTCTTTTTTTTCATCAATCTGATACGCATTCGGATGTTTTTTCATCAATGTCTGCGCCAAACGTTCAGACCATTTTAATTTGTCGGAAACTTCTAAATTGGCACTATTTTTTGGAGTTTGAGATTTGCAATTCGCAAGTAACATAATAGCGAAAACCGCCAATAAAGTTTTCTGTAAAAAGCTATTTTTCATATTAGTCTAATTTATTGCTTTTGTTCAATTTGCTCAAATTTGCATCTAAATATTGGATAAATTGCTCTTTCGATTTGATGCCACCAACTTCTTTTTCCCACGCGCCTAAAAAGTAAAAAGTAACTTTTTCTTTCGAAGGCTTGAATTGAATCAGATGATCGTGCGGACCTTCAAATGGTTTTTCAGCTGTAGAAACTTCATAAAAAACAGCCATTCCTAAATTATCATTGAAAAGCGTTTGGTTTCCGTAAGTTGCAATGTAACCCCATTTTTTGTTTTCGCTCCACTTTTCAATTACAGGAAGATTGTTCAATTTCACAATTCCAGTACAAATTCCGTCCATCAATTCCGAAGATTGGATCGTATGTTTTGTGTAGCGTTCCTCCGGAAAAATAGTCAGCCAAGATTGCAGATTTGTTTTTTGGTTGTTGGTTTTCCATCCGAAATAATCCACTTTTATTTCTGATTTATCTTTGTCATTTGACGCTTTTGCGAAAGTAGAATCCACATCTTTAAAATGATACATTTCGTTTTTAATCACTCTTCCGATGGAACCGACGCCCATTCCTTTGGCCACTTTTAAAATATCTGCGCCCCAATTGCTCATGTTGTGATAAGAATCGAAACCGTCTTGACCGACTTTTGAAAGCACCAAAGTATCAGTTAATTTTCCATAAATATCGATGGCATTTCTCCAGTCTAAATACAATCTGTAGCCGACTTTATTGCTTTCCCAACCCGGACCTTCATAGCGAATGTACCAAGAATGATCGGTATGACTTGCAGGAACTTTTAAGCTTTCTACATTTTTAAACGTACCTCCTTCATATTTTCTTCCGTTCCACTTACCGCCTTCTTTTACAGAAATTTCGACGTAGGTTTTTTGATTTTTTGATTGCAGGCTAACTTCTTTTTTTGAACCGCAACTTGCTAATATACAAAGTGTCGCGCCTGCTAAAATTGATTTTGATAAATTCATTTTTTAAGATTTTAATTTTTCGTCTAGGAAATTTATAGTGTACTGTATTGTTTGTTCGAACCAAGGATGAAACAGCCAGAAAGTGTGCGGACTATCTAAAATCTGTTCCACTTTTGAATAAATTTTATACTTATTCAATTTTTCAATCATGTCATTTCTTCCGGCGTGAAAACGGTCGTGCTGGCTGTTTATGAATAAAATTGGAGGCGTATTTTCAGTTACATGAGAAAGCGCCGAAGCATCATTCCAAATTTCTGGAACTTCTTCATATGTCCCTCCGAGCCATAATGTGGCATATTTTCCTTCGGTGGATTCTGGATGGTGGAACGCTAGAACTCCGTCGATATTTACAATTGCTTTTATATCTGCATTAAATTTTGTTCCTATTAAGGAAGCCATTTGGCCTCCGGAAGAACGTCCTAAAATTGCGATTTTCTTTGCATCTACATTAAATTTTTCATCATTATTTTTTATATATTCTATAGCTTTCAGAACATCCTCAATTCCTGCAGGATATTTTGCTTCGTCTGATAATCTATATTCAATTGCAAAACATTGGTAACCTTTCAAAGCAATAGCTTCTGCAAAAGGCTGGAACATTGATTTATCTCCAGATTTCCAACCACCGTCGTGTAGCATTATTATCGCTGGAAGTTTTTTATTTGATTTAAAGATATACGAATCTAAATGCAAATCTCTAGCACCAACAGACTGATACACAATATCTTTTTGTTCTAATACGGAAGAATTTAGTTTCGGCTGTGCAACTTGAATAGTAGGATATTTTTTAAGTTGCTTTTTATATTCTGAAGAAATTGTATACGAAGTATCCTTTGAAACCTGACTATAGCCAGAAGAAACAATTAAGAAAAGGAAAAAATAAATTAAAATCTTCATTATCAGATAGTTGAATAAAATAATTTGAATACACTTCTTGCAAAAAAGTAATCGATTACACAAAAATACAAAAAATACTATATTAATAAAAATAATAGCTTAAAAATTAATATACTATTATTTATAAAGCATTACATTCTATTATATTCAAAAATAAACCTCATTTGCAAATTGATTTGGAACTAAATAAATGCTTTTTTGGTATCAAAATATCCAATTGAGCAGAATTTCATTAAACAAAGTCAAAAAAACCGATTTTATTTCTGATTAAATTAAAAAATAAAGATTAGCACAAAACTATTGATACCGCCAAAAACCCAGTAAATATGCCCATAATATCAATATTACGTAAAAAAAAATGCTAATAATTTTATTTTATATAAAAAATTTGGATTATAATTTTTATTTTATAAATTCGTGTAATCCATTACATAAAAAATATACACTAATATTAAACCTATTTTCTCATGAAAAGACTTTTATTTTATTTAACGATTCTATTAACTTCCATACAGCTAAAGGCACAAACTGTGACGATTACGCAAGCAACAGGATGGTTGGAAACTGCCTTTGTAAAATGGACGCCAGTTGCCGGAGTCGACAGCTATAATGTTTATTATTCTGGGGCTGGATTAACTGACCAAAGAATTGATACACAGCTGATACGCAACTATGGCAGCTATTTTCGCGCAGATATTTTAGGGCTTGCTGCCGGCACTTATACAATTAAGGTTGTTCCTGTAACAGCAAATATTGAAGGCACAGGAACAATTTCAAATAGCGTAACAGTTGCTGCTCATGACAAAAATGGTTTTGCCCATAGTGGCGGAAACATTCCAGGTGCATATAATTTGAATGGAACGCTAAAAAACAATGCAGTAGTTTTATATATTACTCAAAATACAAAAAACACGGTATCTTTAGTGGTGACAGGAGCTACAGCGAATCCATGCGTTGGTTTGCAGACCATTTTAGACGGATTTAAAAAGGGACGCGATAATCGTCCGTTGGCCATTCGATTGATAGGAAATATTACTGACCTGAATTATATGCTAAATGGAGATCTTGTTATTGAAAATGACAATAATGCTTTAAGCTCCATAACTTTTGAAGGCGTAGGTTCTGATGCTTTGGCAAATGGATGGGGACTTCGCATCAAAAAAGGAACAAATATAGAAGTCCGCAATCTTGGATTTATGCTTACCAATGCCGCAGAAGGCGATAATGTTGGTTTGCAACAAGATAATGACCATGTTTGGGTTCACAATTGCGATATGTTTTATGGTGCGCCAGGTGGCGATGCCGATCAGGCTAAAGGTGACGGAGCATTAGATTGTAAAAAATCAACTTATGTAACCTTCTCTTATAATCATTTTTGGGATAGCGGCAAGTGCAATCTTTTAGGCTTAAGCGAAGGCACAACTGCTGGATTATATATTACTTACCACCACAATTGGTATGACCATTCAGATTCTCGCCATCCACGTGTTCGTTATTATTCTGCACACGTTTACAATAATTATTTTGATGGAAATGCAAAATATGGAGCAGGATCAACTTTAGGCTCTTCTGTATTTATGGAAGGGAATTTCTTTCGCAATTGCAAATATCCGATGCTTACTTCCATGCAAGGAACAGATGTTTACAATGGCGCTCAAGGAACATTTTCAGGAGAAGATGGCGGCACAATAAAAGCATACAATAATACCATGAGCGGTCAAACAAGATTTGTGGCTTATGATGCGGTGGCTTTTCCGATAGAATTTGATGCTTATGTGGCGACAACAAGAAATGAAGCAGTAAGCAGCAGCATTACTTCTAAAAGAGGCGCAAATACTTATAACAACTTTGACACCAATCCAGCACTGTATGTAAACAGCCTTACAATCGACCAACCTTCAGTCGCAAAAGACAAGGTAACACAATATTCAGGTCGCGTTTCAGGCGGCGATATAAATTGGGTCTTTAATAACGCTATTGATGATCCATCTTCTGCAGTAAATACCGGATTACTTGCTGCTTTGAACTCTTACACTTCAGGATTAGTTAGCGTGCAAGGTGAGTCGACCACAGGCGGCAGCACTCAGACTCTTACGCTGCCAGATAATAACGACCAGACTGTTGCAAGCAATACCGCAATAAGCACTATGACTTTTACTTGGGGCGGAACTGCAACCGATGCCACAGTAACTGGGCTTCCAGCTTCAGGAATTGTTTTTGTAAAAGATATGACTGCCAAAACTGTTATCATTTCTGGAACACCAACGGCTGATGTAACTTTTTCAGTTACCACAAGCGGTTCGTCTGGAACACCAGTTTCAGGATCGGGAACAATCTCAATCAGTGACGCACCAGCAGGAAATCAAATACACAATTTCACTTTATCGGGATTAACGAGTACGTTTTACACTTTTACTTCTGCAAATATGAATTCCACTGCGGGTTCTGCAACTTATGATGGTTTGACATTGACAGCGCGTTTAAAAATTGAATCTGCTACCTCAATTGCTTACACAACTCCTGCTGTATCAACATTGATTTTGGTATTTGACCCAACTTTTAGCGGCACGATTAAACTTAATGGCGTGAATTATACAGCTTCTGCAGGATTAGTGACTATTCCCTCAGTTCCTGCAGGATTAAATACTATTACTAAAGGTGGCACTACCAATTTATATTACATTAAAACTGAATATGCATTAGGAGTAAATCAACCGAAAAATGAGGATCAAAAATTGATTTTATATCCAAATCCGGCTACAAGCGAATTAAATATAGCTCCTTTAAATTCTAGAATTGAAAAAGTTAGCATATACAGCTTTACTGGTCAATTGGTAAAAAGTGTTGAAGGTAATATTGCGAAAATTGATATTAGCAATCTAAGTAGCGGTATTTATTTAATAAAAGTACAGACTGATCAGGGTGTACTAGATCGAAAGATTATTAAAAAATAATCATACTATAAATTCAAAAAACCTCCTCTTGAGTACTTAAGAGGAGGTTTTTTGTTACTTATATAGTAGTTTATTAATACATATGATTACAATAGCTATTTGCTAAATCTACCTGCTCTTTCTTTTCATATATTATATTTTAGCCTAACTATCTATCCAAAGCATTGATAGCGATTGAAGTTATTTTACACCTTTCTCTTTTCTCTAGAACCTGAACTCCATTCTCTAAATACCTAGCTCCTTTCTCTAGAGGTCGAACTCTAATCTCTAGAGAAATTTGCTCGTTTTACTGCTAGAAAGATAAAAATTGAAGCCTAACTTGAATGTATTTCATTTTATAGTAAAAAAACAGCACTAAGCTTTTGCTTGATGCTGTTTTAAAATAAAAATTTATTATTACTTAAAAGTAAATTTATTTTAGAATAGGTGTTATTGCATTACCACTTTAACAGCTTTTCTACCTTCTTCAGATTGAACATTTACAATATAAAAACCTGGGTTTAAAGAATCAAAGCTAGTATCAGCATCTATTTTAAAAGATTTCACCAAAGCGCCAGTCATGCTGTAAACATCCACTTGCGTGTTTGAGATTACATTTGAAATATGAACTTGTTTTCCGTTTGAAAAAACATTTACGGCTGAACCAGCTTTCAAATCGTTAATACCCAAAGTTGTTGTCACAGTTGCTCCAGTAACAGTAATTTTATACAAATTAGACGCTTGATCTCCATAAATATAAATTTTACCAGCCGCCGCTTGAGCAGCAGTAACGTTACCGGTTAAAATGAATGCATCTCCCGAAGTACTTGATCCTGCTGTAGCAATTAAATTGGTACCATCAGTTATAAAAATATTACGCGCTCCTGACCCACCAGTTCTGAACCACACTTTCACAGTACACGCACCACTTGCAGTAAAATATAAATAACGTTGGGTTGGCAAATAAGTACCTGCAGCCGGACTACCACCACCATTTAATTGAAAACGATTTACAGCAGTAAAACCATCAGCAGTAAAGGTGTAAGCATTTGCAGTAACCGCGCCAAAATTTGTATTGGTAGGAGTTGGAAATAAACCTAAATTATCAATTACAAGTTCATTGGAACCAATACCAGCACCTTGCGGCCAAGTTGTTGTATCATTACCAAAATTCCATGTTTTGGTTTGGGCATTTGTGATACTTGAAGTAAGTACCATTGCAAAAATTAAAGAAAGTAATTTTGTTTTCATAATAGTATGATTTTAATTGATTTAAATAATTGTAATCGATTACGTAAAATTAATACTTTTTTCCATATAACAAAATTTTTGGCATTTAATTTTAATATATCACAATTTATCTTTCTTAAAAATACGTAATGTATAAATATATAATTCTCAAAAAAAACCGCAGCTTTCACATAAAATGGAAAACTGCGGGCTCATTATTTTGATGTTATTTTTTGTTATGCTGGCTAATTTGTAATTACTTTAATCGCCTTATTTCCATCAGGAGCTTTAATTACTACAATCCAAAGACCATTATCCATATTGAATTTTAAATCAGATTCAATGTCAAATGATTTTATCAAAGAACCTGTCAAGCTATAAACTTTGACTTCTGTATTGTCTTTAATATTAGTCACCGAAATAGTATTTTTGTAGGCAAATACATTTACTGAAGATTGTGGATTAAAATAATCATTTCCCAAATCATTGGCAATCAATTGTGGAAACGGATCCCAGTTGTCAGTGCCTTTGGTGAAATTGAAAGTTGTTATTGGAGTTCCGTCATTTAATATTGGCGCCGTCAAAGATGTTGCCCATGTAGCACGAACCGGCGTGTTGTTTACACCAGAAACTTCAATAGTTCCATATTCTTGCATGCCACTTGAATTGCCACTCAAAGTATTCAACCAACCTGCTGGCATAATTAGTGAATTTCCGATAAAACCTGGAGCATTTGACGTTTCGATTGTTGTATTATAAAAAACTACTTCACTCGTATTTGCCTGCCAAGGACGTCCAAAATATCCCGGTTTGGCTCTATAAGTTGAAGCCGATTCTACTTGAGGAACAGCGGAAGTTATCCTGCATTCATACATTAAAAAACCTCGTCCAGAAGCTTGTTGTGCAGCCGTGATATATGACAAATCATTAGACTGGTCGCTGATATTCATGCTCAAATTGCTTTTATAGAAAACAGCGGTCATGCCTCCAAAAATATAATCTACGGCACCCATCATGTCTCCTTTGTAAACGGCAACTCTTGCGCCAACTCCGCCAAAAAAGGAATCTTGACGGCCTACAACCCTACATTTATTCAAAACTACTTTGTCAATATTATTAGCTATTGCAATTGCTGCCGCTCTTTCCACAAAAGTTTTATTTTGAACATCGGTATTTCCAACATTTGTCGGTCTTTGCCCTGGGCTTCCAGAAGTCCATGTGACAACTCGGTCTTGAGATTCTTTGAGGGAAATATATTGATTGAAAGAATTTTCAAAGATGATATTTTCAGCTTCAAAACCATTTGCATTGACCACAACAGTAGCATTCCAATACGAACCGTTTGTTGTTCCCGATCCTGCATTTTGATGCGATAAATAACCGTTTTGCAGATTTATATTCAAGGCTTCCTGACTCCATTTTTGATTTGACATGCTGTAATAATTATATCCGTGACCATAATAAGAAGTCACTCTCACCGCGCCGTCTGTAATACTTACACCACTATTGCTAAGATTGGTATTTGGAGCAACTGAAGCATTTTTTAACGTAATATTCGGCTGGCTGATAACTAGCATTTCTTCATAATTTCCTGAGTCAACAAGAATAGTTACCCTTTCAGAATTGCTTCTGTTCATGTTTGAAACCGCCTTCAAAGCTTCATTGATCGTTTGATAATTCTTATTGGTTCCAACCGTTATTATCGGACTGTAAGCTATATTCGGAACCACTTTTATTTCTGTAAAATAAGTAGTCAAAGTTGAAGCGCCACCTACTGTAATTGTTACATTTCCATCTGCAGTTCCTGTATAAATATATTCTGTATTTTCTAAAATCGACGTGCTATTTGTAGCCGTTGTAATCGCTGTTCCGCCTTCAATTGAAAAATTTGCAGTATAATAATAAGACACGATAACTTTTTTTCCTGGACTAACCGGAACTTGAATTGTAGCACCTGTTTTTGCTAGCAAATGTCCTGATGCCGTTACAGCAGTTACATTGCCATTCAATAACATTCCTTTATAATAAATACTTGTAGTTGAAGTGAAAGCTTTGTCATCAAATGACCAATTTGTTACTGGTTTGAACGCAAGCGATTTTGTTGCTGCGTTTCCGTTGATAGTTAAATTTGAAACCAATCCTAATTCTACCGGATAATTGTCTAAACCGCTGAAAGAAATTCCGTAAGTTCCATTTCTGAGGGAAATATTGCTTAACGTAGGAAAATTATAAGTATAGCCACTTTCATTTAAATTTGTAAAAACCAATTGCAGACTACTTAACTGCGTAGCACTCAACCCAGAAACATTTACGGTAACTGGGAAAACAGGTTTTGGTGTAAATGCGATATTTGCTATTGAATTTTGGGCAGTTAAAGTTAAAGTATTCGCTAAAATTTCATAATTATTTACGCCTTGAGCGGTAATTGTATATTGAATATTTGGCTCTAATTGAACAGTATAAGTTGAGTTCGTTGTATTTATGACGGGATTTGGAACATAAATACTGCCACTTGCCGCATCGGGTATAAAATTCAATCCTAAACTAGAAATCGCAGTTCCCAATCCAGAAATTGAACCTGTAACCGTAAATAAATCAACTCTTGAAATGGCAATATTGTGGCTGAAAGTTGGTGTAGAAACTGCTGTAAGATTTAATGAATCTCCAGAATTAATGATATAACCGCTCGCATTTACCAAACTTGCTTCATAAGTGAAACCAGCAGGAAGATTTACAGAATAAGTGCCAGAATTAATTTGCGCAGTCCAAGATTTTCCGGCGGCATTTGTAAACAAAATCGAATAGCCACTCGGAATTCCAGATGCTTGTGAAAGGTCTATATTTCCTGAAACTGTAGTATAAAAAGCATCTTTTCTATAAACTCTATAAATACTTGCCTTGGCTGTGGCATCATAAAATCTATAATTTCCAGCATATTTTGCTACGAAATTTACCTCGGTTACGCTACTTGCTGTTGCCGTCGTTACAAAAGTATCAGTCTGCAAAGAAGGATTTAATTCATATAAAAAACTCAATAATCCGGCGGTATCTCCACGGGCAATAATTTTTACTTCGTCATCTTCATCTAATGCTAAAGTAAAATAGCGCGACGTCGGCAAACCGCTTGTTATTGGAGCATTTGCATTGCAATACACTCTTCCGTTGTGTGTAGTTACATTGGCAATATTGTTGTCATAGCGCGTAATTGCTGTGTTTGTTGTTCTTAATCGATCGCTTGAACCGCCTGTCCAAGATAAAGCGCCAGCCGTAAAAGTGAGTGGCATTGTATTCGTTGTTCCGGCACTTCCCGGTGTAATCGTACTGCTGTACCAAGAATTAATGATTGACTCGTTTAACTTATTGTTATACAAAGTATTGTCTAATTGCACTGCTCCGAAATCCCATACATCGGTTGTTTGAGCCTGCGCAATTGTCACATTTATCAGTAATCCTAGAAATAATAATTTAATTTTATTAATCATGACTTTATAGGTTTTGGTTGAACAATTATTTTTTGAAACTCTTATAAATTTTTAAAGATTTATTCTAAAGATTTTTTCCAATTCGGATATTTTTTCAAAACTTCCTTTGGTTCGTTTGTGTACCAAGCATAGCCATTTCTGCGCTCATGTCCGATTTCGGCTAACGAATATTTTTTTACACCATCACGATCACAGAAAAATGGCTTGTTGTCTTTCAATTCCATAAATCTTGCCCACAAAGGTTCTGCATCAGCACTTTGCACCACTACTCTGTCTTTTTCACCCCCTTTTCCTGTGGAAATTGTTTCAATTTTGATTCCTGTAATTTTTGTCTTTTCAAACCAAGCTACCGAAGTTTCAACAGCATTTATAACCTCTTTAGATGGATTTTTTATAGACATCAAAAGCAATGTAATTTTCGAAGATTCTTTGCCACTTAACGAAGGCAATTCATAAGCTCTAGCTTTTGCCGGTTGCAATGTTTCTCTATCGTGTTGGGCGCACCACGCAGTTAAAGTTCCGTTTTGTTTGTATTGCGTTTTTATAATGCAATCGATTCCTTTATTAAAAGAAGCGTCGACCATCTTGGCAATTTCCTCTGGAACAGGAATAGAATAAAATCCTGTTTTGTCTTTTATTTCCTTAAACATATTCAAAATGTTTACCATTGAATTATCGTTGTAAGTAATGTTCGTGTAATATCCTTCCTTCAAGGGATAAAATTGTGGCCAGCCTCCATTTTTATATTGCGCTGTAATCAAATACATTACACCTTTTAAAAATGCATTTTTGTACCTAATATCTGGTTGCGTTTTATATACTTTTGACAAAAAAAGCATTTCTTGGCAAGTCGCGCCATTGTCAGTTGTACATCCAGCAGGATCAGATTTTAATTTTGTCAAATTCTGTTTTTCAGAAGGAGACAATTCTTTTTGCATTTCGATATTCTTTGGCCAACCGCCAATATCACGTTGGTAAAGCAACACGTTTTCTGCAATATTTTTGGCTTCGGGAGTTTCAAAAAAACTTTCGTCCTTGCTTTCTGCAATATTTTTCCACGTAATTTTCTTTTCTTGAGCCGTCAAACTAAATGACATAATTATAAAAGAAGCCATTAAAAAGGTTCTGAAATTTTTCATAGTTTATTCAATTTTATTAAATCGTATCCAATCAATTTTTATATTTCCTGCGTCATTTAAAAAGCCATTTCTCAAAGCCACGAAGCCTATTTTTGCTCCAATCCATCTGCCTTCCTTGGCTGTAAATGGTTTTCCTATAGTTTTAAAATTTGTTCCATCTTCGCTGTAAGAAAAAGCACAATTTCCGTTTTCGGTTACTTTTACTTGCATGTAAATCAGGCTGTTTCTTATTTCAATCTTGTCGGTTTCCTTCTCCGCTTCCTTTTTATTGGCATTGGTGCAAATTACTTGCGAGAGAAACATCTTTCCATCTAATTGCTTTATTTTCAAATAGCTGTAATCCAATCCCATAATTAACAAACCTGCTTCTTCACCTTCCGCATGCGGATGAAAAGAAAATTTAGTAGTGGCTGTAAAAGTATCGTTTGGAAATTTTTGCAATAGTAAATTCGGAACATCAAAAAGATTGACAATTTCTTTTGGTTTTGGAATGCAATTGAGCGTGAAATAACCCATTGCGCTTGGGAAACCCCAATTTATCTGCGGATTTGCGTGCCATTGCCATTGCAATCCTAATTTGGCTTCATTGAATTCATCAGAATCAGGTGGTGAATTTAGCGGATATGTTTTGCCTACATTTGGTTTTTTATAAGTGATAACTGGTTCTCCGATTCCGTCGCCATCATCGTCAATTCCAATTATTGGCCAATTATTGTTCCATTTTATAGGCTGTAAATGAACCACTCGCCCATAAACGCCTTTGTCTTGAAAATGCAAAAACCAATCTTCGCCAGTTTGCGTTTGCACCCAAGCACCTTGATGTGGCCCGTTAATTTGAGTTTTTCCTTGGTCTAAAACTTTTCTTTTTTCATAAGGACCATAAATATTTTTAGATCTTAAAACCGTTTGCCAGCCCGTTGCAACGCCTCCAGCTGGAGCAAATATGTAATAAAACCCATTTCTTTTGTAGATTTTCGGACCTTCAATTGTTGGCTCGTCATTTCGTCCATCAATTATTAGAACATTGTCGTTGTTTGCAACTGTTCCTTCGTTATTCATTGTAGAAACAACCAGCATATTCTTGATTCCAGCTCGGCTTCCGGCAAAAGCGTGTACCAGATAAGCTTTTCCATCGTCATCCCAAAGTGGTGTCGGATCAATTAATCCTTTGCCTGATTTTACCATAATTGGTTCCGACCAAGGGCCGTCTGGTTTTTGGGATTTGATCATGTAAATTCCAAAATCAGGATCAGGATAATAGATGTAAAATTGCTTGTTGTGGTATCTTATGCAAGGTGCCCAAACGCCATTTCCGTGTTGAGGCAAATCATAAACTGTTTCTGGTTTTTGCTTATTTAAAGCATAACTTATTAATTTCCAATTCACTAAATCATCAGATTCTAATATTGGTAACCCCGGAATACAATTAAAGGAAGAAGCGGTCATGTAAAATTTATTGCCCACTCGTATTGCATCTGGATCAGAATAATCGCTGTTGATAATCGGGTTTTTATAAGTTCCGTCACCGTTGTCAGCATTCCAAATCCATTTGGGATAAGTAATTGGATTTTCCTGTGCAAAGAGGAAAGAAGTTATCAGTAATGCTAAAAAACAAAAACTATTTTTTTTCATTATACTTTAAATTGTATGATGTAACAAACTGAATTTTAAAACAATAACTTATACAATCAGCAATTGATTTTGAAGAAGAAAAAAAAGATCTGCTTAAGGGATTAATTATTTTAGCAATAAAACTTTGTAATAAACCATTACCAAAATCACTACAAAATCATTATTTATTGAAAAACAACTAATCCCTTTAAACAAATCAACTAACTAAGACAAACTAAGAATTAGTTTAATACCCATAATCATTAAACAGTGTATTGTTACTGCCATCTAAGAAAACTTGCCAGATTGGCCAGAATTGTTTTGTATCTGGATTTAATCGGTAAAGTGAATTTATCTTAGAATCTGAAAGTGCGTTCCAAGCGAAAGAAGTGTAACCTGTTCCTGGATTTGTGTTTTCTCCTCTGTTTAATCCATAAATAATTAAGGTTTCATTATCAGCCGCATATTTAAAATACAAAGTCGATGGCACGTTTTGATATTCGCCAGTACGATCTTTTAAGCGAGTCATTTTTTCTTTTGCTTCAGCCATTTTTGAACCCAATAAATTCCAACGAATTAAGGCTTGCTTGCGTTCCATTTCACCTGTAAATTCAAATTTATGTTCTTCAACAATTGCATTAAACATGTCTGTTTTGCTAGACAATGCGTTTATATAAGCATCTACTTTTAGAGCTTGATCTTCTGGTCTGAAGGCTCTTGATCTTAATTGTTTTAAATAAGCTGCAGCTGTTGCTGGTCCTTCTAATTCATTTGCAGTTTCAGCAGCCATTAATAAAACTTCTGCGTAGCGCATATATATTTTGTTTACGCCGTCATCATTGGTAGAAGTAACTTTTCTGGTCATCCATTCATAGCGATATTTACCAAAATACCATCTGTTGAAAGCGCCTAATTGCTGTTTTGCAAATAATGTTACTGGTGCTGGCGTTCCATATTTATAAGGAACACAAGTCACATCTCTTCGAGTATCTGCTTGGTCATAATCATAAAAAACAGTTGGTAGTGGTCCTGCTACTCCTCCTCTGTTGGCACCATTTGAATGGTATTGATCATTATTTGTATGATTTACAGCAAAAGTGAATAACATTCTTCCTCTACCTGGCGAGAAAGGAATTTCCCATAGTGATTCTCTTCCTGCAGTTAGTACTTCTTGATTATAACTTCTCCAAAGCCCTTCAAAAGTTGGTTCTAAGCGAGCTTTTCCGCTTTCTATAACCAACCTACATTCTTTGAGAGCCAAATCATACATTTTTGCTACAGAAAGTTCAGGATCAGTGCTTCTTCTAATTCCATCAGGATATTGCTGAAAACCACTTGCAGCTAATGCCAGACGCGCACGGAAACTTTTCACAAAAGCTTTGTTAACTCTTTCAACATTATTTGTTGTAGCACTTTCATTTGGCCAAGGAACCAGTGTAGCTGCTTCATCTAAATCTTGAAGAAGCTGTTTGTAAATAACATCTCTGCTCGATTTTGGAACATATAAATTCTCTGAACTAACAGGTTCAAAACGCGCTGGAACATCACCCCAGGCTTTTACTAAATCTGCATAAAATATAGCTCTTAAAGTAAGTGCTTCTCCTAATAAATATCCTAATTCAGAATTTGGTGTAGGATTTCCGTAGGTGCGAAGTCCTCTGATACAAAGATTTGCACGTTCAATACCAACATACATCATTGCCCATGCATTGGTGGTTTTGTTCATTTCTGAATTGGTAGTTTTAGCATCATAAACTGCCAAATCTGCCTTGTCATTTGAAGTACTTTCTGATGAATTATACCATTCAACATCTGTATTCATTCCGTACCATGGAAGAAAACGGCCTCTGTAAGATTCTGTTTCTCCGAATGCAACTTTAATTCCGTTTACTGCGGCTTCAGCTAAACCTGGCGTAGAAAAAGTATCCGCTTCTGCCATGGCTGATTCTGAGTCAACATCTAGGTAATCTTCTGCAAAATCATCACAAGAAAATAAAAATAATGCGATGAACAATCCTGAAAATAATAATTTATTTTTCATGTCTATAGTCTTTTTTTTTTATTAAAAATTCAAGTTAATACCAAATACAAACTGTCTGCTTCGCGGATAAGGAGAATAATCCACAGCTGGCGTTAACGGCGTTGCTCTTCTGGTAGAAACTTCAGGATCTAGGCCTGAATAATTTGTTATTACAAAAACATTTGTTGCAGTTCCATACAATCTAAATCTAGTAAGTCCTAATTTTTTTATAAAATTGTCTGGCATGCTGTAACCTAGTGTAAGTGTGTTCAATCTCAAGAAAGATCCGTCTTCAACAGCCCAATCGCTCATCACGAAACGAGCCATATAAGGAGACCACATTGTAGTATTTTGGTTTAAAGCAGCTAATGCAGTTGGATCAGTTACAACTTCACCTGTTCCTGGATCAATATTGGTCCATCTTTTACCATCTCCCATTTCACTCATTAAGTTTCTATATTGCCCGTTTGGAGAAGATGGAGTTGCAGTTGTATGCTCAATTTTACTTGCATTGTAAACATCATTTCCATAACTCCAGTTGAAAGATGCAGAAAGGTCAAAATTGTGTACTACAGCATTAAGGGTAAGTCCACCAGTATGTTTTGGATTAGCATTTCCAATTACAGAAAGATCTTTTGAATCTACCTTTCCATCGCCATTTAAATCTTTCAATTTCATTGTTCCTGGCGAAATATTTCCTACAACTTCAGAACTATTTGCTACTCCTGGTTTTAGAGTATAAACTCCTCCTACATAGTCAAAATCTGAAACTTCATAACGTCCGTCACTTTTGTAACCGTACATTTGGCCTATTGACCCTCCAACATTTACTAAATAATCATTTCCAATTGCAGTTGAAGCCCAGTTAGTTGGCCATCCGAAATTATCCATTATACCTAAAGAATTGATTTTATTTTTATTGAATCCAATATTGAAAGAAAGATCTAAACCATAATTTTCTTTTTTGATTGCACCAACATTTAATGTCGCTTCAAAACCTTTATTTTGCGTTTCTCCCATATTTCTATACTGATTCAAATAACCTGTACCTGATATTGGAAATAAGATCAATAAATCTTTGGTTTCGTTGTCATAAGCTTCAAGTGATCCTGAAATACGGCCTTGCATCAATTCAAAATCTATCCCTAAATTTTTAGTTGTGGTTGTTTCCCATTTCAAATCTGGATTAAATAAAGTTGTTGGTGTTGCAATGTAATCTCTTACACCATTTACCCAGCTTGTAGCATTTGGAAAAAAACCTCTTTTGGTTTGGCCACCGGCAATATTATTATTTCCAGCTTCACCATAACTTGCTCTAACTTTCAATAAATTCAACCATGAAACATCTTTTAAGAAACTCTCTTCAGAGATTTTCCAAGCCAAAGCTGCTGATGGAAAATATCCCCAGTGGTTTTCATTCGCAAAAATACTTGATCCATCAGCACGGAAAGTTGCAGTAAAAAGGTAACGGTTTTTATAATCATAATTCACCCTTCCAAAAAATGAAAGCAATTTATCTTCTGGATTTATAAAATTATTTACTGAGAATGGAACTCCAAGCGGCGTGTAATTTATGGCATTGTCTAAAGTGAATGCTTTTGGAAATCCATGCATCGTGTTTGTCAACATCGTTGATTTGTTAATGATCATCTCTTCTCCTAAAAGTAATTTCAACTGATGGTCTGATCCAAGTAATTTTTTGAAATCATAGTTGAAAGTATTTGAATTTCTAAATCTTGAGTCGTCTCTAGAACTAAAAATCATAGCTGGCATTCCTTGATATTGTACTGCTGGAATGTTGCTCACATAATAAGTAGAACGTCCATAAAAACGATAATCTTGATATCTGTAATAATCTAGACCGAAATCTGATTTAAACTGCAATTCTTTGCTGATTTTCCAATTAACTGCACCTAACATATTGTAATTTCTTCTTTCTTGTTTTCTATCATTGTCAGCAAGTGAAACAAAAGGATTTACAAGATATCCTGCAACTGCCTCGTCAGTGTCGTCAGTAGTTAAAGCATCAATAGGCACTGGCGCATAACCAATTGTGTGTCTTAAACGTGAATCTTGTGCTGAAAATTCTTTTTGATCATTGGCACCTCCTCCAGTAATTTTTGTTCTAGAATAACGCATTGTAAATGACAAGTCTACTTTATCACTAGCCTTACTTTTTAAATTAAGTGACAAGTTATCTCTTTTAAAATTTGAGCCAATCATAATCGCTTCTTCATCATAGTGTACATAATTGAAATTGTAATTCAATTTGTCTGAACCACCGCGAATTCCGAGATTATGGTTTTGTACAGCACCTGTACGTCCATAAATTTCTTTTTGCCAATTTGTACTTTTAACATTATCATATTGTCCAATTTCGGCATAGGTACCAAAGAAATTTTCATAAGATGGCAAATCATTTTCTATTGCTGCAAATTCATATTGCCATTTGGCATAATCTGCAGGTTCTAGAACGTCAATTGTTTTTGCAATGTGCTTAAAACCCGTAAACATGTCATAAGAAACATTGATTTTCTCACCTGTTTTTCCGCTTTTTGTAGTAATTAAAATTACCCCATTGGCACCTCTTGAACCATAAATTGCAGTTGAAGAAGCATCTTTCAAAACTGTAACCGTTTCAACATCAGATGGAGAAATATCGTTGATGCTATTTACCGGAAAACCGTCAACTATCAAAAGCGGCGAACCGTCTTGCGTCAACGAACCTCCTCCTCTAATTCTAATACTAATATCCGCATCAGGCGAACCTTCTGACGAAGTAACTTTAACTCCTGCCAAACGTCCTGTTAAGGCTTCAGCGATATTTGAAATCGGCTGTTTTTTCAATTCTCCTCCCGAAAGTGTGGCTACCGAACCTGTCAAATCTGATTTTTTTACAGTACCATATCCAACTACCACTACTTCTTCAAGAGCTTGTAATTCTTGACCAATATCTATAGTTAAGGTAGTTTTTCCTTTTAAGGCAATTTCTTTGGCTTTATATCCTGTAAAACTTACAACAATAGTGGCGTTACTGGAACTAACATTAAACTTAAAAGCACCATCCATGTCGCTTAAAGTTCCGTTTGATGTTCCTTTTTCAAGAATGCTGACACCTGGAAGTGGCAACTTATCGTCAGAATCTATAATTATTCCTGAGATTTGTACCGTATTTTGTGCCTGCGCTTTTTGCACCACAAATAAGGATAAAAATAAGAATAGCGCTAAAGTATATTTAAGTCTATTCAAAACTAACAAATTGATTTTCATAATATGTTTGGTTAATTAAAGGGGGTTGTTATCTAATTTGGTTTATCAATTTTTTTATTATTTATATAAGTATCAATTACTTGTAGATTTGTAATATGCTCTAAATTGAAAGCTTCTTTTACCGTTTCAATTTTCACATTTTTAAATACCACATTATCTATCTTAGAATTTTCTAAGCCGTCTGCATAAATCGCATATTTTCCTGCATCTTTAACCGTAATATTTTCTAAATAAATATTGCTGATTTTTGGAATAAAGTTTCCGGTTTGGTTTCCATAAACAGAATAATGCATGTTGATTCTCAATACCGATTCTTTGACTTTTCCTACCTTTATATTGCGAACATAAACGCCGTCTACAAATCCGCCTCTTTTAGTATTGGTCTTGATTCGTATAGCTCTGTCCAAATTTGGGCTGTCCATAATACAGTCTTCAACATACACATTTTTTACTCCAGCAGACATCTCACTTCCAATCACAACACCGCCGTGACCGTCAATCATATTGCAGTTTCTCACGATGATATTCTCACACATGATTCCCACTTTTCTACCTTCATTATCACGTCCTGCTTTGATGGCAATACAGTCATCACCCGTATTAAATGTGCAGTTTTTGATCAATACATTTTTAGAATATTCTGGATCACAACCATCATTATTTGGGCCATGACTTTGGATATTCACACCGTCAACAATAACGTTGGTACTCTTTATAGGATGCAAAATCCAAAAAGGAGCATTTATAATTTTAATTCCCTGAATCAAAACATTTTCACAACCAAAAGGCTCAATAAAATTTGGTCGCAGATAATGTCCTTTTCCAAAGATTCTTTTTGAGATTGGTGTATCATTAGCAGCCATTTCCATCAATGCCGGAAGGTTTAATTTATCTTTTTGCGAAGGCATTCCTTCTTTAAAACCATATAAGTGTCCTTCAGAATCACTTCCTTTCCAAGTCCACCAGTTGCCTTCGTTTGCCTGGCCGTTTAAAACACCTTTTCCGGTAATGGCAATATTTTTTTTATTGTAAGCATATATTAAAGGAGAATAATTCATCAATTCCATTCCTTCAAAAGAAGTATGAACCAACGGAAAATCTTCTGGATTGGTACTGAATCTTATTTCTGCTCCATCTTGAAGATGAAAGTTTACATTATCTTCTAAATGAATTGCACCGCTTAAATAAATTCCTTTTGGAACTATAACTTTTCCACCGCCATCTTTTGAGCAAGCCAAAATTGCTTTTTTGAAACTTTCAGTACAAAGCGTCTTTCCATCAGCAATTGCTCCGTAAGCTATAACGTTATAGTTGGCCCCTCTAAAAAAAGGCTCATTTATAGCCTTTTCAATTTGTTTCAAATTTTCCCAAGGTTCCTTGAGTTGCCTTGAGAGTGTCATATTATTTTCAGTTTTACAGGAGCAGAAAAAAAGCACGCCTAATAGAAGTACGCTTCTGTAATTAAATAGATTTGGTAATAGTTTAGACATTTAAAATAATTTAATTTATGTAATCGATTACCAAAAATAATTAATCCTATAATAATAACAAAGTTTTTTTTTATAAAGTTTAAAAAAAACTTAAAAAAAATATACATCTGGCATAATAGCGTTAAAAATAGCCCAAAATGAACTCCAAAAGAAGAATTATTTTTTTATCTTTAATTACATACATTTGTATAATCGCTAAAGCGCTTGCACCGAACAACTAAAATATTTTATGAAAAAGAAAATCACGATATACGATATTGCGAATGCATTAAATATTACCGCAGCTACGGTTTCCAGAGCGCTAAATAACAATCCAAATACCAGCAAAGCCACAATTGAATTAGTAGTAAGCACTGCAGAAAAAATGGGTTATGAACAAAACAGACTTGCTTTAGCTTTAAAAAGCGGTAAAAGCAATAATGTTGGTGTAATCGTTCCCAGAATTGACAGTAATTTTTTTGGATCTGCAATTCGCGGTATCGAGGAAGAGTTGAATAAATTTGGCTATCACGTAATTATCTGCCAGACTTATAATGACGAAGCAAAAGAAATTGTAAATATTGATGCTCTTTTGAATTCTCAAGTTGATGGCATTTTCATCTCTACTTCTAGCAAAGACGTGACTTCTTTTGAAAGAATTTTGCGGAAAGATGTTCCCTTGATATTTTTTGATAGAAAGAAAACAATGGATAATGTGAGTTCTGTAACCATAAATGATTTTGATGGAGGTTACAAAGCAACACAGCATTTAATCGATAACGGATGTACGAGAATTGCCCATTTTGCTGGGGATTTCAACCTAGAAATTTTTAAAGAGCGTTTTTCTGGCTATAAGCAGGCTTTGAAAGACAATAATATCGATTACAATGAAGACTATGTTTTCAAAACTCGTAGTAATGTCGAAGACGGAAAAAAGGCAGTAAAAAAGCTTTTAAAAATGAAAAATCCGCCAGATGCTATTTTTTCTGCGTCAGATTGGGATGCCTTGGGCGCGATTCAAGAATTGAAAGCAAAAAATTATAAAATTCCGGAAGATGTTTCTGTAATTGGTTTCAGTAATGAGCCTTTTACAAAATTTATGGAATTGACAATCAGCACGATAGATCAATTTCCTTTAGAAATGGGAAAAATTGCTGCCAAAGTATTTTTGGAACAAGTCAACAATTCAGAAAAAGTAAAAATCGAAAAGAAAGTAGTTTTGGAACCTGAATTGATTATAAGGAAATCAACCAAAAAGATAACTTCAAAAAAGTAAAGAAATAAAAAAATCCGTTTAGAAATTCTAAACGGATTTTTATTTTTATAGAAAACTGTATTACAAAGAAACTCCTCTTTTCCAAGGAATAAAGTCATCTTGCTGTAATAAATCAGCTTTTGTCGTAGTTCGCCCGCTTGCTACTTCTATGATGTAATCGATAATATCTTCACCTATTTCAGAAATAGTTTTCGTACCGCTGATCACATCTCCAGCATCAATATCAATGATATCGCTCATTTTTTGTGCCAAATACGTATTAGAAGAAATCTTCACAACCGGCGCTATCGGATTCCCCATCGGAGTTCCCAAACCTGTTGTAAATAAAACCATCGTTGCGCCAGAACCAACCAATCCAGTCGTACATTCTGCATCATTTCCTGGAGTATTCAATAAATTCAAACCTGGTTTTGTAACATATTCTCCATAATCCAAAACGTCTGAAACTGGCGCCGCGCCTCCTTTTTTAGAAGCTCCGGCAGATTTCATCGCATCTGTAATCAATCCGTCTTTAATATTTCCTGGTGACGGATTCATGTCGAAACCTGAACCTGCGTCAACCACAGATTTCTCAAAAGCTTTCATCAAAGAAAGAAATTTGTTAGCTTTTTCTTCATCAACACAACGGTTCATCAATTCTTGTTCTACACCGCAAAGTTCTGGAAACTCCGCTAAAATCGTCTTTCCGCCTAAAGCTACAAATATATCAGAAACCACGCCAAGTGCCGGATTTGCTGAGATTCCAGAGAAACCATCAGAACCGCCACATTCTAAACCGACAACCAATTTTGACAAAGGCGCTGGTTTTCTTTCAATAGCATTTGCTTTTAAAATCGCCGCATATGAATCTTTGATAATCATGCGCAACATATTATCGACAGTTCCCATTTGCTGTTGCTCATAAATCAAAATCTCTTTATTGAAATCTGGATTTATTTCTTTCAAAACATTTTTGAAAATATCAATCTGTAAATTTTGACAGCCCAAACTCAAAACAGTTGCTCCAGCCACATTCGGATTATTTACATATCCGGCTAAAAGCCTCGCTAAAACTTCAGAATCTTGACGAATTCCGCCACAACCGCCTGCGTGCGTAATAAATTTTACATCGATGTTGTTTAATTCTGGTCTTCCGTCTGTTGGTTTTGGAGCATCCACTTCATTATTCCCCATCAACGAACGCAAAAGTATTTGATAATCGTCTTGCTTTTTTGGAAGCAATTCATTCTCAAAAACCTCTTTCAGTTTTTCAATATTCTTGTTTTCACAAAAAACCAAAGGAAAAAACAACCAAACATTTTGCGTTCCCACTTGCCCATCTTCACGGTGATAACCCATAAAAGTTTTATCTTCCCATTTAGAAATATTGGGCGCAATCCAAGGCAAAGTCATCGTTTTATGACTGACTTCCTCGCTTTGATGTCTTACATTTATTGTGGTTAAAACTTCTCCTTTTTGGATAAATTGCGTTGCTTTTCCAACCAAAACGCCATACATAAAAATACTGTCGCCGATGTTAAAATCGTGTTCTGCAATTTTGTGTTTTGCTTTGACATCTGTAGCAAGAATCACTGTATTTCCTTCGAATTCCACTCTATCGCCTTGCACCAAATCGGTCAAAGCTACAATCACATTATCGGCAGGATTTACTTTAATTAGTTTTTTCATCTCAATTTTTAATTAAAATTGTTTTTTAAAATTCTCGAAACCTTTTTCAATTCCGTTAGCTTCAATTTCATTCAAGGCAAAAATTATGGCTTCGGTCAAACCTTTTACTTGGTTCAAATCTTGGTCCCAAAATTCGGTATTGGCTAAAATTTCTTTCGTTACTTTTTCTGAATCATTTGAACTCCAAGCCTCTTTGAAGGTATCCACAATTTCTTGGTTGTCTTTTATCGGAAGCGCTTTTCCATTCCATTCTCCTTGATAAAAACGAATTGTGCACGCCAAAGAAAATGTCAAGTAAACCGGAAGTTTTTGATTTAATTCTACGTATTTCAATAAACTTGGCAAAACTCGAACCTTAAATTTTGAAATCGAATTCAACGCAATATCAGACAATTGGTGTTTGATAAACGGATTTCTGAAACGGTCCAAAACTTCTTCCGCAAACTGATTCAATTCAGATTTGTCCATATCCAAAGTTGGATTGATTTCGTCAAAAATTACTTTATTTACAAAATCTCCAGTAAATTCATTATCAACACTTTGCTTTACCGTTTCATTTCCATATAAAATAGAAAACGGAACCAAAGCCGTGTGTGCACCGTTTAAAATTCTCACTTTTCTGGTACGATACGGTTGCATATCTGAAACTATTTTTACGTCTAAGTTTGTTTTGTCAAAAGGCAATTTTGCTCTCAATTTGTCATCGCCTTCAATTACCCAAAGGAAAAATGGTTCAGCAGTAACAATCAAATTATCTTCATAATCAATCTTGCTGTTGTATTCTTCAATTTCATTTCTTGGATAACCCGGAACGATTCTGTCCACCAATGTATTATGGTAAGTACAAGCATTTTCTAACCAATTTTTAAAATCTTCGCCCAATTTCCAAAGGTCAGCATATTGCAATAAAATGGCTTTCAAAGTATCGGCATTATGATTGATCAATTCACATGGAATTATCGTCAAACCTTTAGAATTATCTCCGTTAAAATGCTTAAAACGCTCGTGCAATAAAACCGCCAATCTCGCTGGAAAAGCCTTTGGTGGCGTCATATCTATTGTATCTGAATCAATAAATTCAATTCCAGCTTCGGTTGTATTTGAAATTACAAATTCCAATTCTTCTTCTTTGGCCAAAGCCAAAAATTGATCAAATTCTTTATAAGGATTAATTCCTTTTACTATGTTTTCAATGACTTCAATTTCTTGGATTTTTTCGCCTTTTTTAATTCCGTTTAGGAACAAAGTAAATAATCCGTCTTGGTCATTTAACATGTGAACTAAACCGCCTTCAAGTGGCTGAATCACTGCAACTCCCGCATTAAAATCTACTTTTTTATTCAATACTTGAAAAGCATAATCTATGAAAGCACGCAAAAAATTTCCTTCGCCAAATTGCACCACTTTAATAGGAAGTTTTGCATCTTTTCCTAAAATCTCTCTATTTAATTTTTGTTTTGTCTGAATACTCATTTCTTAATTTTTGATAACTTTATAATTTGGGACCAATGATTTCATAACTGTCCACGCAATTAAATACGCAACAGCACAAACCGAAAAAATGATCATATAACCTTTGTCAATTCCGTCCACAACAACGGCTCCTGTTTTCTCTAATTCTGCGAAGAAATTTTCAGGAAGACGTTCGTTTACAAACTGAGGAAATTTCTCTAAAAACGGAACTCCGTCCACTGTTGTCCACGTTTTATGCGAATAATCAAATAGAACCCCAGAACTTTTGTTGATGATAAAAGAACCGATTCCTCCGGCCATTCCTCCGATTCCAGTGATAGTTGCAATCGCTCTTTTGGGAAACATATCGCCAACTGTTGAAAAAATATTTGCTGACCAAGCTTGATGCGCTGCCCCTGCAATTCCAATAATTATGATAGGAATCCAATAACTGATTTCTCCTCCAGGTTGTGCCAATAAAGCAAGCAACGGGAAAAAGGCAAAAATCAACATGGCGCGCATTCTTCCTATGTAAGGATTCATTCCTTTTTTATCTACAAAATATCTTGGCAACCAACCTCCGATAATCGCCAACAGCGTAATCGTATACAAAACCACCAATGGAATTGAAGTCTGCGTGCCAGTCATTCCATAAACCGAACCCAAATAAGCCGGTGTCCAGAACAAATAAAACCACCAAACGCCATCTGTCATGAATTTTCCAAAAATGAAAGCCCAAGTTTGTCTGTATTTAAAACATTGTTTCAAAGTAAATTTCGTCTCCACTCTGGTTTCCGAATTTACGACTGAATCTTCTATATCTTGCTGAATATAAGCCAATTCTTCAGGATTAACTTTTGGATGAACTTCTGGTTTTTTATAAAAAAATATCCATAATCCCATCCAAACAAATCCTAATCCGCCGATAATAATGAAGGCCATTTCCCAACCCATTGCTTCTGCAATATATGGGATCGTAAGTGGCGCTGTCAAAGCTCCAACTGTTGCTCCGGCATTAAAAATACTGGTTGACAACGCTCTGTCTTTTTTCGGAAAATATTCTGCTGTTGCTTTAATTGCTGCAGGAAAGTTTGCAGATTCACCGACTGCCAATACAAAACGGGCAAAAATAAACAGCGTAACACTTGTGCTGATTACTAATGAAACATCATTTACATTTTTGATAATTTCTTTAGATTCGTGGAAACCTACAAACCAATTTCCTGTAATGAAACCTGAGGTTGCAATACCGCAAAAAGCATGTAAAATAGCTCCAATAGACCAAATGAATATGGCCCAAAGAAACCCTTTTTTGGTATCCATCCAATCCACAAATTTTCCTGCAAAAAGCATGCTTCCTGCATAAAAAATTGAAAATAAAGCGGTTATATTTCCATAATCGTTGTTATTCCAATGAAATTCAGGCTGGATATACTTCGTCCAAGTAAGGGAAAGCACTTGCCTGTCCAAATAATTGATGGTCGTGGCAATGAAGAGCAATCCGCAGATGCTCCACCTGAAATTGGATGCCTTTTTTGGTGTTTCTAAATTCATTATTCTGGAGGTTTTTGGTCGGTTTTAGTTAATGAAATATTGAAATTTTACTGCTTTCTTATAGATTTAATTATGTTTAATGTATTTTTAGTTGCCGTGGTTAATTCTGAAAAATTCTTATCTGCGATTAACTTTTCGCTTATTAATTTGCTTCCCATCCCGACACAGACAACTCCGGCGTCGAACCATTGTTTCAGGCTTTCTTCTGTTGGAGAAACGCCTCCTGTTGGCATGATTGAAGTCCAAGGTTGTGGCGCCAAAACACCTTTTACGAATTGTGGTCCGTAAACATCTCCTGGAAATAATTTCACGATTTCACAGCCAAATTCTTCCGCTTTTGCGATTTCTGTCAAGGAGCCACAGCCTGGCGACCAAAGCACTTTTCTGCGATTGCAAACGATTGCGATGTCTTCCCTGAAAACTGGCGTGACTATGAAATTGGCTCCCATTTGAAGGTAAAGCGAAGCTGCCGCAGCGTCAGTTACAGAACCAACTCCCAAGATCATTTCTGGCATTTCTTTTATAGAAAATTTCATCAATTCTCTAAAAACTTCGTGTGCGAAATCGCCTCTTGCCGTAAACTCAAACAAGCGCGCGCCACCGTCATAGCAAGCTTTTACTATGTTTTTACACAATTCAACATCTTGATTATAAAACAACGGAACCAATCCAGTTTCCTTCATTTTTTGTGCAACTTCTATTCTTGTAAATTGTGCCATTTCTTTATTTTATCGAGATACTTTTCCTGAAGAATCTCCATTTACTATATTTTCAATTTCAAATAATGTTGCCAAATTATAATCACCTACAATTGTATGTTTTAAACAACAAGCGGCAACTGCAAAATCAATATTTCGCTGTAGATTTTCTGGCGTTGTAATCAAGCTATAAACTAAGCCTCCCATGAAGGCATCGCCCGTTCCCACTCGATCTACAACTGGGGTTACTTCTTTTACGGCAGCTTTGTAAATCGATTTTCCATCGTATAAAATCCCGCCGATTCTTTGATGCGAAGCGCTAACCGAATAACGCAAAGTCGTCGCCGCAATCTTTAGATTCGGACATTTTTCAAATATCTTCGTATAAAATTCTTTTAAAGCAACTTCATTTGTATAATCTGGATCTGCTTTTTCCATGCCAAGCATGAAATTAGCGGTATCTATATCGCCCAAAATCACATTGCAATAACTCAACATTTCAGGCATAACTTCGCTTGGCTGTTTGCCATATTTCCATAATTTTGAACGGTAATTTAAATCGCACGAAATAGTCAAACCTAGTTTATGTGCTATTTTTATTGCAATTAAACATTCTTCAGCGGCGTTTTCAGAAATTGCTGCTGTAATCCCGCTAAAGTGAAACCATGTTTTTCCTTCGAAGATTTTTTCCCAATCAAAAGCGCCTTTTTCAATCGATGCAATTGCGCTGTTCGAACGGTCATAAACTACATTGCTTCCTCTGTTTCCTGAACCTGTTTCTAAGAAATAAATGCCCAAACGATCACCGCCAAAAATTACATTATTGGTATTGACTTTCATTTTTCGCATTTCTTTCAAAGCGCATTCTCCGATTTCATTTTCTGGCAAGCGTGTAACAAATTCAGCATCGATGCCGTAATTTGCAAGGGAAACAGCTACGTTGAATTCGCCTCCGCCATACGTTGCAGAAAAGTTTTTTGACTGTGAGAAACGCAGGTATTTTTCCGTCGAAAGACGCAACATTATTTCCCCGAAAGTAACTACTTTACTCATTTTCTTACTCTTGTATTACTTTCGAAATTAAAATTTGAAATACTCTTTTGCATTGTTGTAGCTAATATCTGCAACCATTTTCCCGATCCATTCCATATCATTTGGTAATTCGCCACGCTTAATTTCATCACCTAAAAGATTGCACAAAACGCGTCTGAAATATTCGTGTCTTGGAAACGACAAAAAGCTTCTTGAATCGGTCAACATTCCGATGAAACAGCTGATCAATCCCATGTTTGACAAGGCATTCATCTGTTTTGTCATTCCGTCTTTTTGGTCTAAAAACCACCATCCTGAACCAAATTGTACTTTTCCTTTAATGCTTCCATCATTAAAATTTCCAATCATTGTTGCCATCACTTCATTATCTGCCGGATTTAAGTTGTAAATGATTGTTTTTGTCAATTTATCCTTCGTATCCAAAGCATTTAAAAACGCTGATAAATTCTTAGCTTGAGAAAAATCTCCGATAGAATCCCAACCAGTATCTGGACCTAAAATGCTGTGCATTCTCGCGTTATTGTTACGAAGAGCACCTAAATGAAATTGCTGAACCCAACCATATTGATGATAAGCTTCTGATAAAAACAGCAAAATGGCACTTTGGAATTTTAAAGCTTCCAAAGATGTAATTCTTTCTTTTTTTCTCTTTTTTTCGAAAATTGATTTGATTTCACTTTCTGTAAAATCTTCGAAATAAATTTGGTCTAAACCGTGATCTGAAAGCTTGCAACCATTTTCATTGAAATATTCAATTCTTTTTGAAAGCGCTTGGCGCAAATCATCATACGTATTAATTTCAATATCAGCTACTTTAGCCAATAAATCAATATAGTCATTATAAGTTTCGCTAGAAATTAAAATTGCTTTATCAGGTCGGAAAGCGGTGCTCACTTTTACCGAAAAATCACTGTTTTTTAACGCTTGGTGATACTCTAAATTATCCGTTGGATCTTCTGTTGTACAAACTACTTCGGCATTTGCTTTCTTCAATAAATTCTGGCAAGAATATGCCGCTGTATTTAATTTTTGAGAAGTTTCTTCATAAATTCCAGCTGCAGATTTTTCATTCAATAATTCGTGAATATCGAAATAACGCGCCAATTCTAAGTGTGTCCAATGGTACAAAGGATTTCGCATCGTGTACGGAACCGTTTTCCCCCATTGCAAAAACTTGTCTTTATCAGAAGCATCGCCCGTGATAAATTTTTCGTTTACGCCTAACGTTCGCATTGCTCTCCATTTGTAATGATCGCCGTTGATCCAAACATCTGTAATATTTTTAAAGATGTTATTTTCTGCGATTAACTTCGGAGATAAATGATTGTGATAATCTATAATTGGCTGATTTTTAGAATAGTTGTGATACAATTCTTCAGCATATTTATTTTCTAATAAAAAATTGTCGTGAATAAATGTCGTACTCATTTTATAGTTTTTATTCTTCGTTCGAAGGTTTTCCGATGGTGGCCAAAATTCCTCCATCTACATAAATTATTTGTCCGTTTACAAAATCACTCGCTTTTGAAGCCAAGAAAACTGCGGTCCCAGCCAAATCTTCAGGATCACCCCAACGTGCCGCAGGAGTTCTGCTGATGATAAATTCATTAAACGGATGACCGTCAATTCTGATCGGTTCTGTTTGAGAAGTTGCAAAATATCCTGGTCCGATTCCGTTGACTTGAATATTGTGTTTTGCCCATTCTGTCGCCAGATTTTTTGTCAGCATTTTCAAACCTCCTTTTGCAGCTGCATAAGCCGAAACACTGTTTCTGCCTAGTTCGCTCATCATGGAACAGATGTTGATGATTTTCCCTTCTTTTCGTTCAATCATTTGTTTTGCAACTAATTGCGACATAATAAAAGGTCCGACTAAATCAACGTCGATTACTTTTCTGAAATCTGCGACAGGCATTGTGATCGCTAATTCTCGCTTGATAATTCCTGCATTATTTACTAAAATATGGATATCGCCAACTTCTTGAATAATTTTTTCTACGTTTTCTGCAGCTGCATTTTCATCGGTTACATCAAACAAGTAACCTTTCGCTTGATAACCTTTTGAAGTATAATAATTTATTGCTTCCTCCATTTTAGAAGGCGTGGTTCCTGTGATAATTAATTGTGCTCCGGCAATTGCCAAACCTTCTGCGATTGCCATCCCTAAACCGTGCGTTCCGCCAGTAATCAGGGCATTTTTATTGGATAAATTGAATAATTTCATAGCTTATCTTAGTTCGTTTGGAGGACAAATATCCATGTCGCTGTAATCTAAATTTTCACCCGCCATTCCCCAAATAAAAGAGTAATTTGAAGTTCCAGCACCGGAATGAATTGACCATTCTGGCGATAAAACTGCCTGGTGATTTTGCATAAAAATGTGTCTTGTATTTTGCGGTTCGCCCATGAAATGGCAAATCGTTTGTCCTTCTTCTAAATCAAAATAAAAATAGGCTTCCATTCTTCTGTTGTGCGTATGTGCTGGCATTGTGTTCCAGATATTTCCTGGCAAAAGTTCTGTCAATCCCATTTGCAATTGGCAAGTTTCAACAACGCTATTTACAATTAACTTGTTTATAATACGCTTGTTAGCATATTTATCTTCGCCCAAATGCACTATTTCTGCATTTTCCTTAGTCACTTTTTTATTAGGAAAATGAGAATGCGCTGGAGCAGAATTGATATAAAACAAAGCAGGATTTTCTTCTGAACTTGAAAAAATCACTTCTTTTGCGCCACTTCCTACATATAGTGCTTCTTTTTTATTCAGTTCAAAAACTTCTCCGTCAACGCTCACTGTTCCTTTTCCGCCAACATTGATAATTCCCAATTCTCTTCTGTCTAAGAAATTTTCAGACTTCAAATAAGGAATTGTTTCTAATTTCAATTTGTCTTTTACTGGCATGATTCCACCAACGATATAGCGGTCATACATAGAATAAATCAAATTAATATCTTCTGGAGTAAATAGATTTTCTATTAAAAATTGTTCTCTAATCTTTTGTGTATCATACGATACCACGTCAAATGGGTTTGTTGCGTAACGGAAACTAAAATTTATCATGATGTAATTAAATTGTAATCGATTACACAAATGTAATATATTTTTTTTATAAAACTATATTATGTGTAATTTTTATAGCAAAAAAATAGAGATTATTGAATAAAAGGTTTTAATATAGATAAATAATCAGTATCATTACTCTTATAATTGTAATATTGATTAATAAAGTAATCATCTTTGACATGCTCAGAAATTGATCTCGTACAGATGTAAGATATTTAGTATCTTGAATTAGTTATTATATGCTTACAATTCCGCCTTAGTTATTACTTGTAAACTTTTTAAATAAAAAAGATATTTATAATTTAAAAATTTAGTTAATAAATTAATAATATGTGAAATAAAACTTAAAAAAGAAGATAGATGATAAATTATTTGTAATTTGTACATCCCCAGCCTGTTACAATTTATAACCAATTGTAACAACCCCAATAAAATGCAATCCCTAGATAACAATTATAATATTGACAGCATTATCCGGAAAGTCAAGATTTATGCAAAGAGATACTATGCATATCCATTTCCTGAAGAAACTTTTTTTGAAGAGATCGTAAAAAAGTGCGTATGCGATGCCCATGGAATATGTGGCAATGAAGTATTTAAAAATTTAAACATAAAAAATTTTTGGAAATATTCAAAAAGCCAAGCGTTGCGTTATGTGATGAAAGCTATTGACGAAATTGAGGGAAGAATAGCAATACCAGGACAGAAAGAATATTATGCCCTAAAATTGGGAATACCAGAAGATCAAGTAAACGCCAAACTTTATGAATTAAAAAGTCAATTTGAAAATACGGAAGATTGCATTCAGAGATAACAATCTATTTATAATGATCCTTTAATTACAAAATTTTCCATCAAGATAGTTTCCCTGTTTTCCCAATCCTTCATTATCACAATTTCTAGCAGAGATTTCAGTGATTCAAAACTTGATGGTTTTGTAATGTAAGCATTAGCACCAATTTCAAGGCTGCGTTTCTTATCATTATAATCAGAGGATGTCGAATAAATGGCAATGATTGGAATTCTATTGAGCTTATCTTCCATTCTTATCTTTTGCAAAGTATCAATGCCCGAAAGAAGAGGCATATTCAAATCTAAGAATACCAAATCTGGAAGTTCTTTATCTGAATCATCTAACCTTTCTATAAGTTCCATTCCGTTTTTATAAAACTCAAGAACACAGTCCAATTCTAATGATTCAATTGCATCTTTGAAAAAAATTCGGTCGTCTTCATCATCATCAGTCATGACGATCTTAAGTCCTTTTTTGTATATTTTCATAATCTGGGGAGTTGGGTCAAAACTACAATAAAAATTAACATTTGGCTGAGAAATCTAAAAATATATGGCATAAAAAAAAAGAGGCTCATTTCTGAACCTCTTTTTCTGTGGTAAATCTAATAAAATAAATTCAACTTTAGCAACTATCAAAAGTCCCCACTTTGATAATTGCATCATGGCAAAGATATTTGGTATTATAATCATAAGATTATATGATTTAAGAAATACCTTATAATATTATTGCAAAATATTATTTTTAAATTTGGCTTAGGCCTTGGTATGAGGCTAATCTTTAACAAATTTATTTATTATTTTGAATATAAAATCTTAATTTACAACTTATTCTTTTTCTCTTCAGCAATAGCAACATCATCTTCATCAGGTTTTAATGATTCTTGTTGATGAACAGCCATTTTCTCATGTTGTATGTGAATATAGATTGGAAAATGATCTGAATTAAAATTATCAAGTCGTTTCATCCCCACAAGTTTAAAATCAGTTGAAATAAAAGCATGATCTAAAGGAAATCTCAAAAACGGATAGTGTGCGTGAAAAGAATTGTAAAAGCCTCTTCCTCGGCGTGGATCTAGCAAACCGCTCATTTTCAAAAAAAGTTCAGTCGTATAGCTCCAAGCAACATCATTTAAATCTCCAATCACTATTACGGGTAAAGTTGCTTCCTTGGCAAGTTCTGCTACCAGCAAAAGTTCTTTGTCGCGTTCTGTAGATCTTGGATTTTCGTTTGGCACTGGAGGTGTTGGATGCAAAGCATAAATCTGTACCAATTGACCGCTATTCAAAACAATTTTCGTGTGAATGGACGGAATATCATTTTCTACTAGATAATGCACAGCCGCGTCTTTAAGTTCCAACTTTGAATACAAAAGCATGCCGTAAGTATTTTCAAGAGGTATTTTTTTGCTGTATGGAAAAATATTTTCTAGCTCTTTAGTATTTTCATCCCAGTTAGAATCTGTTTCAAGTAGCAAAACCATGTCGGGATTGGCCTTTTTAACAGCTTTTATGCATCCTTTATAATTGGTGTTATCTTGATAAACATTTGAGATCATGATACAAATTTGATCATCCTTTTTTGACTCGCTAATTCGCAACACTTGTTTATTTGCCAAAAAAGTAAAGGGACGAATGAGTACAAAAAGGTATATGATATTGCAAAACATAGCAGGTATCAATAATTTATAAGACCAGTTATCTTCATAATTTAACAGTAAAAGCACTAAGCACGAAATCGACAAAACAAACTTCTGAAGCCTGGGATAATCAAATATTCTAAAGGTCCAATAATCACTTTTGATGAGTGACATAACAGAAAAAAAAAGTAGAAGAAGGGAAAAAACGATGAGGAAAATTGTCATTAATTGTATTGGTTTTGGGCTATCAAAATAAAAGATAGAAAGAATATAACAGCTCTAATTTTGTAAATATATTGGTTAGTTGACTATCTTTTATAAAAACAATTACTAAATTTAAGTCAAAATTTATTGCTCCAACAATGCATAACATTGATTTGCAATTTCAAGTTCTTCATTTGTAGGAACAATTAATACTTTCACTTTTGAATCAGCAACATTTATTTCTCTTAAACCTGGCTTTCTCATATTGTTCAATTCTCTATTGATTTGAATTCCTAAATATTCCATATTTTCACAAATCATTTCCCGAATTAAAGCGTCATTTTCTCCGACTCCAGCCGTAAAAATTATTGCATCAAGTCCGTTCAGTGCTGCCACATAAGCTCCGATATATTTTTTAATTCGGTAAGAATACATATCATAAGCCAGTTTTGCATCAGCATTTCCATCATTAATAGCGTTTGTAATATCGCGCATGTCGCTGAAACCAGTCAATCCAAACATGCCACTTTCTTTGTTCAATACATTGCTTACTTTTTCAATATCGTGACCCAAAGTATTTACCAGATAGAAAATAATTGTAGGATCAATATCACCACTTCGAGTTCCCATAATCAAACCACTCAAGGGTCCGAATCCCATGCTCGTGTCAATAGATTGCCCGTTTTTTATGGCAGTCATGCTGCAACCATTTCCTAAATGAATAGAAATTAACTTAGACTCTTTTGTTCCTAAATAAGCGTTCGCCTGTTCAGAAACATATTTATGGCTTGTGCCGTGGAAACCATAACTGCGGATATTATAATCGGTATAATAAGAATTCGGAATGGCAAATCTATACGCTTCCGATGACATAGTTTGATGAAAAGCTGTATCAAAAACCGCAACCTGAGTCGCCTTTTCAAATATTTTTTCTGCCACCTCAACACCAAGATATCCCGAAGGATTGTGCAACGGTGCAAGCTGAAAAGTCTCCTTCATTTTTTCTTTTACTTCGGAAGTAATAATTGTAGTTGTTGAAAAAAGTTCTCCGCCATGTACAATTCTATGTCCGACAACGGCAATTTCAGCGCCATCTTTTACCACTCCAAATTCTGAATTGCTAAGCAAAGCATTGACTTCATGCAACCCTTTTTCATGATTTGGAATATCTATTTTTAATTTTAAAGTTTCTTCCTCGCCATCTTTATAAATTTTGTGGATGATTACTGAATCTTCTTGCCCAATGCGTTCGACCAAACCTGAACAAACAGGCTGTGAAGAAGGCATTTTAAACAATTGGTATTTTAATGAGCTGCTGCCCGAATTGATTACGAAAATATTCACTTGAAATCTGTTTAAATATTAATTATCTTGACATTGAATCGCCGTAATGATCACTGTATTAAAGATATCATCGACTGTACAGCCTCGGCTCAAATCGTTTACCGGCTTGTTTAATCCTTGCAACATTGGACCAATTGCCAATGCGCCGGTTTCTCTCTGAACAGCTTTGTACGTATTGTTTCCTGTATTTAAATCTGGGAAAATTAAAACGCTAGCCTGACCTGCAACATCAGAACCTGGCAATTTGCTGCTTCCCACAACTGGATCAACGGCAGCGTCATATTGAATCGGACCTTCCACTTTTAAATCTGGTCGTTTTTGTTTTACAATTTCTGTGGCAAGGCGCACTTTTTCTACGTCTGCTCCTTCTCCAGAAGTTCCTGAAGAATAAGAAAGCATTGCAATTCTTGGCTCAATACCAAAACGGGCACTGCTTTCTGCCGAAGAAATTGCAATTTCTGCCAACTGTTCTGCCGTTGGATTTGGATTAACGGCACAATCTCCGAAAATGCAAACTCTGTCTGGCAAACACATGAAGAAAATGGACGAAACCACAGAAGTTCCGGGTTTTGTTTTGATGAATTGCAACGCAGGTCTGATGGTGTGTTGCGTGGTATGAACTGCTCCAGAAACCATTCCGTCGGCGTGGCCTTTGTAAACCATCATCGTTCCAAAATAAGAAACATCGGTCATTAAATCGCGCGCCATTTCCATTGTCACGTTTTTGCTTTTTCTAAGTTCATAAAGCGTTTCTACATAGTCATTATAATAACTGTCGTCTGCTGGATTTACGATTCTAATGGAATTTGTATCTAAATTTATTCCTAATCTGTTGATAATTGCCATGATTTCAACCGCATCGCCCAAAATAGTCAGGTCGACAATTTCCTGGCTTACCAATCTTGCAGCGGCTTTTAAAATTCTCTCGTCAGTTCCTTCAGGCAAGACGATATGTTTTTTCGAGCTTCTCGCCCACTCGGTTAATTGGTATTGGAACATTCTTGGCGTAATTCCCGATGGTGCTGAAGTCACTATTCTTTTATCTAGTTCTGCAGTATTTACGCCACGGTTGAAAGCATCGATTGCCAGCTGAATTTTCCTTGGATTGTCAATCGTAATTTTCGAACGAATGGCTCCTACTTCATTGCTGGTCTGAAAAGTTCCAGATTCTACCGACATAATTGGAACCACAGTTTGGAGTCCGTTGATCAATCTTAAAATCGGTTCTTCGGGTTCATAACCAGCGGTTAAAATGATTCCAGCTATTTTTGGATAATTCGTAGAAAGATTTGCTTGCAATGCACTGATAATGATATCACCACGGTCACCCGGAGTAATAATTACGACATTTTCTTTGATATAATTTAAGAAATTCGGCACTTGCATCGCTCCTGTCACAAAATTATCTGCTTGGTTGGAAAGATGTTCTTCTCCGAATAAAATTTTTGCCTTAAGCTTATGGCTGATTTCCTTCATCGTCGGACTTTGCAAACTTTTGTCTTCAGGAATTACGGCTAAAAGAACTTCGGGTGGCAATTGTCTTTTCAGTAAATCTTCAATATCTTTTACGTTTTCAGGCTTTATTTTATTGGCTACCAACGCCAAAACTTGAATTTCGCGAACATTGAAATTGTGAATTGCCGTCAAAGCGCCATTTACAACCTGAGCCGTGGATTTGTCTTCTCCAGAAATAACGATTATTGCAGGCGCTTGCAGGTTTTTGGCAATCTGAACATTTATTTCAAATTCAAAAGCGGCACCTTCACCTTTGTAATCTGTTCCTTCGACGACTGTGAAATCATATTTGCTTTCTAAGTACTTGAATTTCCTGATAATAGTGTCAATCATGTCGCCTTGGCTCGCCGTTTCGGTCTTTTGCATCGCCTGTTCCCAAGTGAAAGCAAAAGTATCTTCATAAGCCATCGGAAGTCCGAAATGATTTAAGATGGTATCAATGTGATCGTCTTTTTCAAGAATGCTGTTGTGGCTGATGATGGGTTTGTAATACCCTATTTTCTGTGCTTTTCCTAAAAGCATGTTTACCAATCCAATAGAGATAATCGATTTCCCGCTGTGGGCTTCTGTGCTTGCAATAAAAACTGTTTTGATCATATATTTGTTTTAATCGATGGGGATGCTAACAAAATTATGGATAATTTGACTATTCTAATATGATTTAAATCATTAATTTGGTAAGAAATCACGTTTTATTCCTGATTTCTTTTTTCTAAATATTTTGTTCCGTTTGTAATCCTTGTTTGACAAATAAGCCATACTAATTAAATAATAAGTAGAACACAACGAATAATAATCAATTGCTTTTTGGTCTGAAAACATATTATACATTTGCCATAAGAACTTAAACGTATAAAATTGAAAACTAGAAACTTCCTATTCTTATTTTGCTTTGCGACAACGATTCCCACGCTTTGTTTTGCACAAAATAAAGCGACAGATAGCTTGAAGAAATTGCTGGTCAAAACCACCACTGACAGTTCAAAAGTTAACTTTTATAATAAGATCGCCACTAAATTTCAAGAAAGCAATCCTGATTCTACCCTTTTTTATGCACAAAAAGCGACGGCACTTTCCTTAAAAACGGATTATGGTTTTGGATTGGCAAACTCTTACATTACTGCCGGAAATGGTTCGATTCTTTTAGGAAATTATCCTCAGGCTTTGGCCAATTTCAATGAAGCGCAGTCTGAATTTCAGAAATTATTGGAGGAAAATTCTAAAGATAAATTCTTGAAAAATGGATTGGCGCGAACTTTTGCAAGTTCTGGCGTTGTTTATTCTGAACAGAGCAACTATTTCATGGCTTTGGAAAACTACCAAAAAGCTTTAAAATTATATCAGGAAATCGAGGAACAGGCAAGTATTTCAAAAGCCTTAAACAACATCGGAATTGTCTACAAAGCGCAATTAAATTATCCAAAAGCATTAGAATATCTCAAAAAAGCTTATCAAATTCAATTGAAGCAAGGCGAACCAAATTCGCCTGTCACGTTGACCAATATCGGTGTGATTTACTTTGAAATGGGGCAGAACGAGAACGCTTTTACTTATTACAGCAAAGCCCAAAAACTCTTCAAAAAGTCAGAAAACAAGCGTGATTTTGCTCTTTTATGCAATTATCTGGGTGATTATTACAGAAGACAAAAGAATTCAGATTTGGCTAATGACTATTATCAAAAGTCGCTTTCAGCATACGAAGAAATACAAAATAAATTTGGCGCTTCTTTGGCTTTGTATAATATCGGATTGCTTTTGCAAAGTCAGAATCAATCTGAAAAAGCAATGCCTTTTGCGGAAAAATCATTGGCTTACGCTAAAGAAATCGGTGTTCTTGACCAAACGTATCATTCTGAAAAACTGCTGAGCGAACTGCACGAAACGCTAAATCATCCGAAGGAATCTTTAGAACATTACAAGAATTATATCGTTGCCAGAGACAGCATCGCCAATCAGGAAGCGAGCAAGAAATTTGCAATGGCAGAAATGAATTATGAATATAAAAAGAAAGAAACCTTGCTTTCAGAACAAAATAAAAGGCAACTTCAATTTATTATTTTTTCTATCATCGGAGGTTTGCTTTTAATCGGATTAGTTTTAGTTATTTATAACAGAATGCAGGTAAAACGCAGGCTGACACTGAAAAAAGAAGTTGCAGAATACGAACAAAAAGCGTTGCATCTTCAAATGAATCCGCATTTTGTTTTTAATTGCCTGAGTTCAATTTCAAGTTTTATCGTGCAAAACGGAACGGATTCTGCCTTAAAATATCTTTCTAAATTTTCAAAACTGATGCGGCTGACTTTAGAATATTCAAAAGGTTCGCTGATTCCCATCGACAAGGAAATTGAAAGCCTTCAAAATTATTTAGAATTGGAACAACTTCGGTTTCATGACAAGTTTGAATTTGAAATTCGTTCTAGTGAAAATGTGGAATTTAATATGGGCTTGCCTCCGTTGCTCATTCAGCCTTTTGTGGAAAATGCAATTCTTCACGGCATGGTTCCAAAAGATGGAAACGGTAAAATTGAAGTGAATTTCGATGTGCAAGACGGACAATTAATCTGCACGATAACCGACGACGGAATTGGGTTGTCAGAATCTAGAATATTAAAAGAAAATTCAGTGACTGCACACAAATCAATGGCTTTAGAAATCACGAAAAAGCGATTGGAAATCATGGAATCTATTACGTCCAAAGCCGCACAAATTGAAATTGCAGAGTTAATAAACAGTACCAAAAAGACAGGAACCAAAGTGACGCTTCGTTTGCCTGTTCAATATATACCATAACTTTAAAAAGATGATAACAGCAGTATTAATAGACGATGACAAGCATTTGAGAACGGGCTTGAAAGCACTTTTGGAACGTTACACCAATGATATTTTTATTGTTGGCGAAGCAGAAAGTGTAAAAACAGGAATCGCTGCAATTGAAAAATTAAAGCCACAGGTGATTTTCTTAGACATCCACCTCAGCGACGGAACCGGTTTTGATATTCTGGAAAGCCTGACAAAAACCAACGGAAAAATAAATTCGCACATCGTTTTTATCACGGCGCACGAGCAATATGCGGTCAAAGCTTTTAAGTTTAGTGCTTTGGATTTCATCCTAAAACCTGTAGATCCTGAAGAATTGCAAAACACAATGGCCAAGATAAAGGAAGTCGTGGGGAAGACAAATTCTTTTGAAAACATTGATTTATTGCTTGAAAATATTAGGAAAAAAGTTGACAATTTTAAACGAATTGCACTTTCTACAAGCGATGGAATCCATCTTTTTGAAGTCGCAGATATTATCAGATGCGAGGCAAAAATAAATTATACGCAGTTTTATATTAAAAATCACAAGCCAATTTTAATTTCGAGAACGCTGAAAGAATATGAAGAATTACTGACAGAACACGGATTCGAAAGAATTCACCAATCGCATCTCATTAATTTGTCTTATCTCAAATCTTATATAAAAACCGACGGCGGTTATGTCATCATGGCCGATAACAGCAACATCCCAATTGCGCAGAGCAAGAAAGAAAAACTGCAAGAATTGATCAGGGCGCTTTAAAATTTATAGAAAAATCAACCAAAAAATCAATAAACACAAACATCACTCAATCATGAACAAAAAAATACTTCTGCTATTATTGCTTTTTACCGCCACGGTAAATGCGCAGGTGCTCAATTTTGCCGATACCTCATTAAAGGCGATGCTGGTGAACGGCGGCGATGCCAATTTCATGGCGTATTCAAACAACATACGCATTTTCACAATCGACACAAATGGTGACAGGGAAATCCAAGTTTCTGAAGCGGCTGTAATCGATAAACTTTGGATAGAAGGCGATAATGCATATGCAGTTACCAACTTGCAAGGAATTGAAGGGTTTTCAAATGTAACTGAACTAGGTTTCAACGGAATCAGCACGCCGACAATCAATTTATCAGGAATGCCAAACCTGCAGTATTTATTTACTGTCAGCCCAACGCTGACCAGCATAACAATTTCTGGAATGTCAGGCTTAAAAACTCTTTCGCTTAGTGATAATGCGATGCTTTCTTCTTTGACGATTTCAAATTGTGCTACTTTAGAGACTTTAATTGCACAACATAATCCCGTTTTATCGTCACTGAATCTGAACAACTTATCAAGTGCTAAGCAATTTTTTATTGAAGACAATCAAATTACGTCACTCAACTTAACGGGTTGCCCAAATCTTGAATCGTTTAATGCGAATAACAACGAACTTACGACTATAAATGTTTCTGGATTGGCCTCTTTGGTTAGCTTTTTAATCGAAGAAAATCCTGATTTAACAACAATTAATGCTTCTGGATGTACTTTACTCAATTTGCATCCACAGAATTTTATAGCAAAAGAAAACCTTCAAACTTTAGATTTTTCAAACTGCTCAAGCCAGCAAACTTTTATTATCAACAACACCAGTTTACATTCTTTAAATATTTCTGGATGTAGTGGTTTACAGCAACTTGATATAAAAGACAATGCGTTGACCAGTTTAAATTTATCGGGTTGTACTGCTTTGATGAATCTTGACTGTACTAACAATCAGCTGACTTCTCTGAATATGAGCTTTTGTCCAGCTCTTCAAAATCTGGTAATTACAAATAATCGAATAGCTGCTTTAAACTTGACCGGATGCACCAATTTGTCAAGCGCCGTTTTAAATACAAATCAAATTCCTGCAATAAATCTTTCTGGATACAACAGGCTTGAATATTTTTCGTTGGAAGATAATCCAACGGCTACTTTAAATTTTTCAGGATGTAATGCGCTGTTTTACACCAATTTTAATAACACGCAGGTTGTAAGTGCTGATTTTTCAAACTGTCCGATTTTAACGAGATTAAGTTTCAACAGTACTGCGATGTCTTCGTTAAATGTGCAAGGAAGCAATGCTTTGGAAAGTATTACGATCAATGGCTCAGAACCGCAATATGCCCCAATTACAACCTTAAATTTATCAGGTCATGCCAATTTGAGACAGTTGATTTGCAACTATACCAATTTAACCAATGTAAACCTTGATGGCTGTTCTGGATTAGTAGATTTGTTTTGCGGTTATTCTCCGCTGGCAAGCTTAGATTTTTCTGATTCTCCAAATATTGCCAATTTGAATTTGGCTTACACGAGACTTACGAGCATTGATGTATCAAATTTATTAAGCCTGCAAACTTTATCAGCAAGTGGCAATAACCTGCTCAAGTCTATTTTTGCAAAAAATGGCCATTCAGAAATATTATTTTTAAACAGCCAAAACGCTGCCTTAGAATTTGTCTGCCAAGATGATGCCGATGTAGAAAACACGCAGCTTCGCCTGCAAAACATAGGCCTTTCCAACGTAGTTGTAAATTCTTATTGTTCTTTTACGCCAGGCGGCAATTACAACACCATTACCGGAACAATTTCTTTTGATGGAAATAACAACGGATGTGATGCCACTGACTCAAAACAACCAAACTTGCGAATCGACTTAAACGACGGAACTGAAGAAGCGGCGACTTTCACAAATGCTAACGGAATTTATAAATTCTACACCGGCGCAGGAAGTTTTAACTTGACACCTCGAATCGAAAATCCAAGCTTGTTTGCTGTTTCGCCTTCGACGGCTACGATTCCTTTTGCTACTAACAATAGTAATTTGGTTACACAAAATTTCTGCATAACAGCTGTTGGAAATCACGCCGATGTGGAAATTGTAATCGCGCCGATATGGCCTGCAAAACCTGGATTCATGGCTTGGTATCAAATCGTAATTAAAAACAAAGGAAACCAGACCGTGAATGGCAGCTTCAATTTTACTTACAACCAAAATCTATTGCATTATGCCCTTGCCACGCTTGCGCCAAATTCACAGTCTGCCGGAATGATGAGCTGGAATTATGCCAATCTTCTGCCTTTTGAAAACAGAAGTTATTATGTGGGATTAAATGTAAATAGCCCGACGCAAGTACCGCCTGCAAATCTTGGTGACGTGTTGAATTTTACTGCTACGATAAATCCAATTGTGGGTGATTTTAGTCCTTTAGACAATCAATTTATTTTTAATCAGGAAGTGGTTGGTTCTTTTGATCCAAATGATATTACTTGCATGGAAGGCGAAAGTGCTAGTCCAGATGCAATTGGCAATTACCTTCATTATATAGTTAATTTTGAAAATACAGGAACGGCGCCAGCTGAAAATATAGTGGTAAAAGTGATCATTGACGAAACAAAATATGACATCAATTCGCTTCAATTGCTGAATACTTCCCACAGTTCTCGCACAATTATTAAAGGAAATGTGGCTGAAATTATCTTTGAAGGAATTCATTTGGGCGTGGCAGGAGATCCTCCGGTAAACGGACATGGAAATGTTTTGTTCAAAATTAAAACGTTAGGTACGCTTGTCAATGGCGATACCGCAGGAAAAACAGCCAGTATTTTCTTTGACTACAATGCGCCGATTGATACCAACCTTGCTGCTACTACTTTTGAATCTCTGTCAGCTCCAGGATTTGAAACTGATTCAAGTATTGCTGTGTATCCGAATCCCGCAAAGGATTTTGTAACTGTCAATGGTAAAAACAGCTTGAAATCTATTGAATTGTTTGATATTCAAGGTAGGATTCTGCAAACGGTCATAGAAAATAAAAAGACAACTACGATTGATCTTTCAGGCAAAGCCAGCGGCGTTTACTTCTTGAGAATTACTTCTGAAAAAGGAATTATGGTTTCTAAGTTGATCAAAGAATAAGTAGAAATTTTATATAGAAAAGCCTCCAAATTGGAGGCTTTTCTTGTTTATACAGAATAAAAAATGCCCGTGAAAAGTTCCACGGGCATTTACAATCAAATCAACCAATCAAAAAATTATTTTTAAACCATTCCACTGATAATTCCACATCTTCTTGTGTCAAGTTGTGGCTTGCGTTTATTTCGGGATGGCTTACTTTAAAACCTGCTTTTTTAAGTATTTCGATGTACTTTTCAGTATCTTCTGAATTTACCATTGGGTCAAACTTTCCTGAGCTGAAAAACACGGGAACATTTTGGCTCGCACTCGCAGGAATCTTGTTCTTAAACGGATTCATAGGTCGGAATAAAATAGCTCCTGCTAAAAAATCAGGCTGCATTACCAAAAGCGATCCTGCAATATTGGCTCCGTTGGAATACCCCAAAGCCACCAGCTTTTTGATATCAAAACCTTCTTCTTTGGCAAGCTTTTCTATAAAATCTACCATTTCATTGGTTCTGAATTCTAAATCGGCCTCATCGAAAACGCCCATTCCCAGTCTCTTGAAAAAGCGCGGCATTCCGTTTTCAGAAACATTGCCACGAAGGCTTAGGATGTTAAAACCTGTTCCGAATTCTTTTGCCAAAGGCACCAAATCATTTTCATCGCCGCCAGTCCCGTGAAGAAGCAGTAGCGTGTAAGCTTCAGGATTTCCTGTACTTTTATATACGTATTGTAATGGCTGAAAGTTCATAATTAATTTATTTTTACAAGATGTGCTTCGATTTCGCTTCTTCTTGGTTCATATTGTGCCGGCAATTTCAAGCCTTTGCCCAAGTCTTCCAAAGTTTCATCAATAGTGAATCCTGGATTGTCTGTAGCAATTTCAAAAAGCACGCCGCCTGGTTCTCTGAAATACAAAGAGTGGAAATATTGTCTGTCGATTTGAGGCGTAATTGACAATCCGTATTTTTCGATTTTTTCACGGAAATGCATCAAGATTTCGTCATTTTTTACTCTAAAAGCTACGTGGTGTACTGATCCGTTGGCCACATGTCCTTTTTTTTCTTCTGGCAATGCAACTAAATCCACGATTGAAGCATTTTCAACGGTGTCGGTTGCATAACGGTAGCGGTTTACTTCTTGGCTTATCAATTTGTAACCAAAAACTTCTGTCAGCACTCCCGCCGTTGGCTTGATATCGTTTAAAGTCAGCGTGATGTTGTGGAAACCTCTTGTGGCAACAGCGGCTTTTACTTCGTCAGTTTCCCAAGGTTTTCTGTTGTCTTCTGTGGCTGACTCGATCAGTTCTAATTTCAATCCGTCTGGATCAAGGAAGGTCAAGTATTTTTCGCCGAATTTTTCTGCTGGCTTGTTGTAAATTACGTTGTATTGCTCAAAGCGTTTTACCCAAAAATCCAAGCTTCCTTTTGGAACAGAATAGCCGATTTCAGTTGCCATTCCTGATCCTTTTCTTCCTTGTTGGATACCTTCGCCCCAAGGGAAGAAGGTTAAGATTGTTCCTGCGCTTCCGACTTCGTCTCCGAAATAAAAATGGTAGGTTCCCGGATCGTCAAAGTTGACTGTTTTTTTGATGAATCTTAGTCCGAGTATTTTTGAATAAAAATCAAAGTTGCGTTTTGCATCTCCTGCGATGGCTGTAATGTGGTGGATTCCTAAAATTGTATTTTCCATGATATTTGTGTTTTTAATTGTTATTAATTGTTTGACAAATTTAGGGCGATAGCTTGATGCGTACATTGAACTAGGACAAGAAAGGAGATTTTGGATCTTGGATTTTTGATTTATGATTTATTGATTGTGGATGGATGCTTAATGGAACGCGGAGGTAACTGATTCTTCCGGATTATTCGGATTTATTATTGAAGAAAAGATTGCCACGAATTCACGAATTTGTTTTGGAGGATTTGTTGCTATTCTAGCTATTATTTTAAAAGGAAAATTGAAACTGACATAATCTATTGAAAGATTCTTTTTCTTAACTTCGTTGTTAAGTCGAGATAATTCAGTACCAATTTTGTAATTATTAAATTTCTTTAAAAAACAAACCTATGGGATTTTTCAACAAAATTTTTGGACAAGATGACAAGGAACCACAGCCTAGCGCACCAAAACCACAGCAAAATCTGAAAGCTTACAAAACGGAACAAGAACTTATTGAAAGGTTTGGTGGCAACGCATTTGACAAGCAGCTTGACTTGGGTGAAGTTATTGGCGAGAACAATTGGAACGTCGATATGACCAAAGGAGAAATCAGCTTTGGAACAAATCTTGTTTTTCCGATTCAGGTTTTGGGTACGTTTTCACATGCTTCAGAAACCTGGCTTTGGGCTTGGGCAAACACACAATCTGGTCTTTCAGATGATGTAACCCAGCAAGCGCAACAGCTCAAAAAATATGGAGAAGAAAATGAAATTGACTTGTTGAAAAATAGCGAATTTGATGCAACTACAAACGATTTACATTTAATCGGACTTGTGGCTTCGGGATTGTTTGATGCAAGCGGTTACTACATTGCCGACTATGGACAAGGCGCCATGGTGGTCACTATCAAAAGTGACAAAGTAGATAAAATCCGCAAAGACAAACACCACCGAATTCTGACAGTTTTTCCGCAACTGATTTCTCAATTTGAGATGAACCACAAGCTCGCATTGACAAATTATTTGACTGATAAAGGATATGAAATTTCAGATGACGGAGCTAAATTAACAGCTACAAAAAATGGAGATACAATTACTGCTGCGTTTGACGACCTGTTTAGGCTGACGAAATTAAATGGATAAAAAATGGCAAAAACAAAAACTACAATTCTGATTATTTTAATCGTACTTAACGGTATTGTTTTGCTAGGTCAGATTTGGCCTGAAGGCGCTCCCCCATTTGCAAGAATTGTAAATATTATTTTTCTTATTCTCAGTCTGCTATTTTTTATTTTCACATTGAGAAAAAAGTAACATCTTTATTACAGGCTAGGTAAATATTGAAAATCACAATCTTAACACAAAAACAGATGTTTGCCCTGCATAAAGCCTACCTTTAAGAAAAGTAAAAAAAATTATGTCAAGTAAAAACAAAAAAGTGTTTGGTGTTTGGATGGATTCGCACAACGCAACAATCGTAGGAAAGGAAAATAATGATATTGAAGAATTCACAGTTCTTGGACATGTAAAAAATGACGGACCAGATAATAATTCGAGTGAAAATGCGGCGAACAATCAAGAAATTGCATTGACTCAGAAATTTTTCAAAGAAATTGCCAGCATAATGCCTAATATTGATGAGATTCACCTAACTGGAACTGGACAAATTCAAGAGCAATTTATAAAGTTTTTAGCAGAAACTCCACAATATAAAAATGCAATAGCAAGCGAAAGCACTTCTAATAAAATGAGCGACGAAAATTTTGTTTCTTTTATTATAGAACATTTCAACTAAAATAATATTTTTAGTTAATGAAAAGACTGCAGTTCAATCTGCGGTCTTTTTTGTTTATAACTACAATAGCTTCAACCAAATACGTTGTTTTTATTTCTTGTGTTTTTGAATTTAATTCCTGTTTTTCCATAACTTTGTTTTGTTCAACAAAAAATATTTCTAAAATAATTAGCAAATCAATTTACAGGAAATCTTGATTCACAACCTGAAACCCTACTATAAAAAATTAGTATGAAAAATTTCATCAGTCGTTTTTTAGACAAAACATTTTCAAAAACTTCCTTTACGGTTACAGGCGGAAGGAAATTCAAAGATGATTCCATTTATTGCTTTCATACTGACAAGAAAAAATGGGGCGTTATGAAAATCAATGAAGCCGGGAATTATGAAACACTGCTTCCACCGATTTATGATTCTACAGAATATCAAGCAAGCCACGACTTAATTGTTGCGGTAAATTATACCAACGGCGAATATACTGTAGGCAGAAATTCTTATTTTATATTTACTACAGATGGCCTGGAAGTTGCTTCATTTGAAAATATTGATCGGATTTTTTTCTCAGAAACTGGCACTGTTTTTTTAGTTAAAAATAAGAAATATGGTACTTTAGATGAGTATTTTCAAATTGCCATTCCATGTGAGTATGCTTCGCTTACTTCCCTATCAAAAAACATTTTTTCGTTTGAGAAAGTTGATTTAGACAACCCAAATGATAAAGAAGATTATGACAACTCCACTGGTATCATCACCGATGCTAATGAAATTTTAATAAGTTTTGAATTTACTTTTCGAGTGTTTCCTTATGTATATTTGGATACGGTTATCATTGGAACTGACCACCGTTTTTTAATCGACCGAGAATATTTTTCATATAACATTCAATCAAAAGAAAAAAAGCGCTTGCCCTTTGATAAAATAATAGACACAGAAAATTCTGGCTATCATTTCAATTCCCAGCCTTATTATAGAACTATTGCAGCCATTAATTATGCCACAACTTTTCCTTTTGATATTACTTCAACTTCTATGGAAGAGTATGAAATTGGCAAATGGGGCGTTATTCTTCCAAATGGTGAAATTGTTATACCAGAAAAATATGATTATATTGAACGGATTGCGGCAACTTATTTTAAGTTTGGCATTGGAATTCCGGAAATAGAAGAAAATGCAGAAGGTGATATTCTCTATTTGAAAAATATAAAATGGGGCGTAATTGATTGCAATAATAAAATCATATTAGAACCTGAATTTGAATGGATTAGCTTTCATGAAGAGCAAAATATTTTTATTACAAACAAAGGCGGTTTGCCAAGCTGGAATACTAGACTTCACAAACCAGAATGGGAGATTTTAGGAGGAACAGATGAAGAATTTAGTGTAAAATCAGGGGACTGATAAGAAGCATTTTCTTCTAACAACATGAGACACAAAACAATAATATAAAAGATTGCAATAAATCGTAAAAATGAAATTATCAAAAACATTAAAATTATTGCTTCTTATTACTTTCCTTTTCATAAATGTTTATACGTGTTTTTCTCAAAACTCTATTGCTGCAATCAATGAGAAAACTCAAAAATTGGCAGAAAAATATTTAAGCAACAACAATATTCCGGGAATGTCGATCTCCGTTTCTTTGAATGATACGATTATTTTCAGCCAGGGTTTCGGTTTTTCTGATATTAGAAGTAAAACTCATGTAAATCCTTCTAGTACAAGATTTAGAATGGCAAGTATTACAAAAACAATGACTGCGGCAACGCTTTCTAAATTGGCCGAATTAAACCAAGTTGACCTTAAAAAAAGTATATATTTCTATCTAGACAGCTTGCCTAAAAAAGAATTTGATTTTACAATTGAGGAAGTCGGCGGTCATTTGTCAGGAATCAGAAGGGTTGCAAGTGCTGAAAAATATACTTGTGATAATCAATACAATGTAAAAGATTTTTACAAAGTTTTTGCAACCGATAAGCTATTATTTCAACCAGCTACAAAATTTGAATATAGCAATTATGGCTATAAATTATTAGGCATTCTGATTGAAAAAGTTACCGGAAAATCTATTATCGAGAATCATAAAAAATATATTATTGATGCGATTGGATTAAAGAATACTTTTCCTGAAACTAGTATAAAAGACAGCTTAGCTTCAAAATTCTATATCGAAAAAGATAAAAAAATAGTTGATGCACCTTGTTTAGACTGCACTTTTAAATATTCTTCAGGCTGTTATTTATCAACATCAGAAGATCTCGTTAAACTGGGAAACGCTTATCTTTTTGCAAATAGGATTCTCAAAAAAGAAACTCTTGTCACACTTATAAAATCTAAAAAACTGAAAAACGGATTGAAAACGAATTATGGTTTTGGATTTGAAACGTATAAAGATATTTATGGAAATTATTATTACGGACACAATGGTGGTTATGATGGCTCAAGGTCATGTCTAAGAATTTATCTCACGAGCAAGATCGTAATTTCTATTTTAGCAAATCGCGATGTTGATATTTCTAATTTAGCGGCAGAAATAGCAAAAAATTATATGAGTGAAAAGTAATCTTTTGCACAATTACTATTAAAAACTTTGATTTTCATATATATATAGTTTTTTCAATAAATTTTTTATCTTAGCTAAACGAATGTTGCTTTTGCAAAGACATTAGCAATCTTACCCTAAATCTTGAATAAATGGGACATAATATTTGTGCAATAGTTGGTAAAACTTCAATCAACGAATCCAAAGTAAAGGAATATCAATTAGCTGTAGCTTTTGAAAATGAATATGCAGTCGTCATTCTTGATCAAGAATCTATTGACTATTGGTCTGAAAAATTAAATTTGAGCTACCAATCTGTATCAGAAAACATTAATTGGGCCTGTGAATTAGTATTCTTTTGGGCAAAAGAATTAGGCCTAGAAAAATACGGAATTATACAAACTGATTATTTTGGAGGTATGGGTTCGCAATGGGCGTCGCTATATGAAAATGGAAAACCACTGCTCACAGAAAAATCCATAAATGAAGTTTTACAGGCATTAGGCGTTTCTAGAACTCAAGAAAAAGATGAATTTGAGACAATTAATTTAGATGAATATAGAGAAAGTGAATATTATTATTGGGACACTTCGAATTTTGCAGACAAAAAATCAAACATGATTGCTGGAAAAATTCCAAAGAACAGCTACTAGAAAAATAACCTTCTATAATCCAACAAGATGGCAACAAAAAACAAAAAAGAACTGGCGCCAAAAGAATCTGAAGAATTACTCAATATTCTAAGAACTCGTTTTGAAAAACATAAAAACCGCCATGAAAATATTGATTGGGCAAATGTACAAGCAAAACTTGAAGCCAATACAGAAAAATTATGGTCGCTCCATGAAATGGAAAAAACTGGCGGCGAACCAGATGTCATTGGTTTTGATAAAAAATCGGGAGCATATCTTTTTTGCGATTGTGCAACAGAAACACCCAAAGGACGCAGAAGTGTTTGTTATGACCGAGAAGCTCAAGAATCAAGAAAAGAGCACAAACCAGAAAGTAATGCGATCGAAATGGCAACAAATATGGGCATTGAAATTTTATCAGAAGAACAATACCGAGAATTACAGCAACTTGAAAATTTTGACATGAAAACATCGAGCTGGCTGAAAACGCCTTCAGAAATCAGAGAACTTGGCGGTGCTATATTTGCTGATTTTAGATATGGAAATGTCTTTGTATACCACAATGGTGTGCAATCTTATTATAGCGCTCGTGGTTTTAGAGGATTGTTGAGAGTTTAAGTTTAAAAATTCAAGTGCAACAAGCTTTAAAAAATTCCCATGTTTTCTGGCTTGAGTACAAAACCCAAACGCAACATGCTTTTGTGTTCCTGATAATCGATAAGACTTTCTGTATAACCCACAAACCACTGCAAAGTGACATAGTAATTTTCTCTTTTAATTGGTTTCCAATTTACCTGCGTTTGTAACGAGCCATAATTTAGAAGTCCGCTTCCTTTTCTAAAAATCACGTCAGCGCTCCAGCGTCCTGGTTTCAGCTGATAAGTGGCACTCGCTTCTCCATATCCTACATATTCTACTAAATCTGGATTATCTTCTTTATCAATTATCGGAATCCAAGCACGAAGTCCCAAAGTCCATCTTGGCGTCACTTGTGATTTTAATGAAAAGGCGAAAAAATTCCAAGTTCTGGAGTAGATCGAATCTCTTCCATTTGATTCATGTTCGAGAGAAACGCTAGCATAAGAAAGTCGGTGTCCCTTGAAATAAAAGGGACGCACCAATGCCATTCCAGGATTAAAATTGAGTTCTGCAAAGGGTTTTGAACTGGCATAAATATCCCAAAAAGCTTTTTGGCTGTACATTAAATAAGGAAAAAAACCTCCGATTAAAGGCTCTTTGCTGATACGTTGCTTGAAACTGACTTGATATTTTACGTCAGCATTATTTCGGGTTGTGGCCATATTCAGCGGAATACCCGTTAAAAAATAATTGTCTTTGTGGATTGAAAAACTTGATTCTTTTTTAAGGGAATCTGCGGCGTGAAAGTCTCCGTCTCGTTCAAAAAGCTGGGCAGATGTAGCGAATGTAAAAAAAAAGAAACAGTAAATAAATAAAGATTTCAAATGCATAAATAGTAGTTTTCTGATGCGGTTGGAATTCGCTCTTACTGCAAATTACGCTTTTAAAAAGAACTTTGTAAATAAATAAGGAAAATTTGGGTAAGAATTTACTTTTGTTTTTTTTACAATTTAAAATATAATGAAGAGTGAATAAGGAATTTGAATATAAAAATTATTGTGCTTTTTTCATTATATTTGAGATAAAAGGAGAATTTTCCAATCATCAAATCAAAAAAACATGAAACTATATTTCACAATTTTCCTTTTATCATTTTGCAGTATTTATGCCAATGATGGTGCTTTTTTTGCCAAAGGAAATCAACTGATTCCGATTTCAGAAACTGATATAATGGTCAAAAAAGAAATATTGACCTTAAAGAAAATTAACAACCAGTTTATCGAAGTAACCGTGTATTATGAATTTTTTAATCCAAAAGAAGAAAAAAATCTGATTGTCGGCTTTGAAGCTTTTTCACCATCCGGAGATGTTAATGGCACGCCTAAAAAAGGCAAGCATCCTTATATGAAAGATTTTACGGTAGCTTTAAATGATCAGATTCTCAAATATGAAATTGCTTATGTAGATAATGAATCCTATGTGCAAAACGGACTTGTGCAAAGCAAAAAACTAGATGACGTCATTAAAAATATTGACGATGTGAATCAAGTAGATTTCTATTATGTGTATCATTTTAACGCTAAATTCAAAAAAGGATTAAACAAAATAAAACATACTTATTTGTATGATCTCTCTGGGTCAGTAGATTACAAATATGATTTTGAATATGTTTTGACCGCTGCAAATCGCTGGGGAAATAAACAGATTGATGACTTTACCTTAAATATTGACATGGGCGAATTTGAAACCTTTGATATTAAAAAGACTTTTTTTAGTGAGAAATCTGACTGGCAAATCAAAGGAATTGGCAAGACAGAAAATGTAAAAGGAATAACAAATACCTTGATAGAAAATGATGCCTTGAAATTTCATGTCCAAAAAGGAACGATCACTTATCAGAAAAAAAACTTCAAGCCAAAAGGCGAGTTATTTGTATATTCTATAAATTTTCAAAGTGATAAAAGCTTTTCAACGCTTCCATTTTCTTATTATCAGCAGGAACAAATTAGCGATCCAAAAAATGATTTTCAAAAAAAAGTGTTTAAAAACTTAGCTTTTGCAAGACGTGGTTTTGTTTTTAAAAATCCGGAGTTGAAAAATTATTATGAGAAAATGGACTGGTATATTCCAAATTCAGAATATGTTCCAGATTTAGAAAAGCTTCATAAAGTTGAAAAGGAATGGATTTCAAAGTGGAATTAACAAATCATTGCCTTTTATAAAGAACGGAATTTGAGAATATAACGTTATTTTTGCACTTTATAATTTCAGAAATATATCAATTTATGCAATTTATTGAAGATTTAAATTGGCGCTATGCCACAAAAGCCATGAATGGTGAAAAGGTAAGCGATTCAAAAATAAATACCATTTTAGAAGCAATAAGCCTTGCTCCGACTTCTAGCGGTTTACAGCCTTTTGAAGTTTTGGTCGTAAAAAATCCAGAACTAAAAGAAAAAATAAGACCTATTGCCAACAATCAATCCGTAATTACAGACTGTTCTCACCTGCTAATTTTTGCAGCTTGGGACGATTATACTGAAGAACGCATCAATAAAACTTTTGACATTTCACATGGAGTTCGCGGTTTTAATGAACAGTGGGACAACTATCGAAAATTTTTGATCAAGTCTTATGTTGGTCGAAATCCAGAAGAAAACTTTGAACATGCTGCGCGTCAAGCTTACATTGGATTTAGTTTTGCCATTGCTGCTGCGGCAACTGAAAGAGTCGATGCTACGCCAATTGAAGGATTTAAACCAGAGGAACTTGATCACTTGCTCGGACTCAGAGAAAAAGGTTTTCGAAGTGTTTTATTATTGCCTTTGGGTTATAGAAACCATGATACAGACTGGCTTATCAACTTGAAAAAGGTTAGAAAACCAAAATCTGATTTTATTCAAGAATTGGATTAGTTTTTATAAAAACAAAACCCTGCAAAAAATATTTGCAGGGTTTTTTATTTTTATTGTCCTTGATAAAGCTGTCTGCAAACTTCAAGATCAAGCTTCATTTTGTCATATTCCTCCTGAAAAGTCTTAGCAATCTGAGCAAGGCTATCCATTATTTTTTCATTGTAAGAAAGATTTCTAATGTGCTTTTTTGAATCAATCAATTGCTTGTATGTCAAGATTACATTAGAGTACATTTTTTTTCCTTTCAGGGTGTCTTTTGGAAGAATCGCATACATTTCTGCTAGCTTTTTCAATGCCAATTGCTCTTGGAAAAAATTATCCTGACCTGGAGCATTGATGGAATCTATGTATTGTTTTGCACTGTCAATCTTGAAAGAAAATTGCTGTTGAAATTCAAACTCTTTTCGTAAAAGTGCATTTTCATTTCTCAAAAAATTATTTTCCTCTTTCGGAAGTTGAAAATTAAAGAAGATTCCGAAGATGATAATTATGATTGTAATTGTAAATACGGCGAAGAACAGCCAGAATGCTTTTGTCCTTTCTTTTTTATTTAATACTTCCATTTAGTCGTTGATAAAAGTGCGGTTTCTGCGTGCGTTGGTTACTATTTTTTGATTTTCATCTGTGATTTCTGTGACATAAATACTGCCATCTTTCCTCTTTCCAATGTAATCTAGCCTTGTCAAGATTGAGAAAAGTTCTTGGATCGTCTGCGTAAATTTGAATACTTGAGCAGAAGTTGCATCTATGTGATTGTGATTGTAGCCACTATTTATAGTATCATTAAAAAGCACTTCAAAATCTCCTTGGGAAATATTACACCATTCTGAAAAATAATTCAGCAGTTCTTCTTTACCAGAACCTGATCTAGAATCAATATAATTTTTTAAAATTCTTGCCAGAGAAATAATCGAATTATACATGTAAGCTGGCGGACGATTTGGCATAAACCATCTAAAAACGTTTATTTCTTGTCCTAAAAAAGTCAACGTTTTATCACAAATCACATCCAAAAGTTGGGAAAGGATATTATTATTCTGACTCTTGCTGTTTATTTTTTGGGAAATTTGATTGGCATAAATTTCAATCTGTCCTAAAAATTTATCAAGATCATTAAAATCTTCCAATAAAGACAAGTGACTACTGACCGTTGTTGAAGGCGGAATATAAGAATCATCGATAGAAGTTTCACTTTCGCTGACGATAATCCTTCCAACCGTCAAAAATGAATTTCCTAATCCGTTATTTTTAATATTTTCTTCTGGTATCAAATGCAAAAGATATTCAGGCTGTGTATAAGGATAACGTGGCGGATTTTCGTCAGGATCAAGTTCTCCGAAGGGAATTCGCTTTTTACTATTTACAGAAATACAAGCCAAAAGTCCGATTTTTTCTCCTGAAATAATCGTGTGAACGGCTTCAGGATAAACCAAAGATGAGTCCAGATTGTTGTCAATTTCTCTATCAATTTCAATCCGGTTACCACTTGGCGTAATGGCATGGCATTCATCAATTTTTACTTTCAGAAGCTTGTGATTGTCTACAATCAGATTCATCTTGATCGAATTGCTATTCCCATTAATCGGAAGCAATCCATAATTAATAGAAGTCAATTGCGAACTGACCGCTTCTTTAACAGCTTCATCAGTGTTTTCCTGCATGGCAAGAAAATGATTTTTGTTGATTTTCATGCCGTCAATCCAGTTAACGGGAAAATGTTTTATTTTTTCGGGCATATAATTTAGTTTTAAATTAGTTAGTATTTATTGACATTCAGCTCTCGAATTTCATCTTCTTCAAAATTATCGAGTGCTTTCTTTTTCATCCGATAGCACAGAATTCGGCTATTATCATTAATTCCATTCATGTAAAGTGTATATTTTGGATCAATATATTTTGGTTGCGTAAACCAATTCTCTTTCAAAAAAAATACCCAGCTATAAGAATCTTCCGCATCATTTGTTTCAATGCCATTTTGCGGATGCTCTTCGTTAAAATCTAAGATGAAATGATAAAATATTCGTCCAAAGTCAGCTCGAGTCGGTGCTTTTGCGCGAAGAGTCAGATATTCATTATTTTGTGGACTCTTGCTTATATTAAAAGATAGAACGACCATGTCACGCAATTCTTCATCGGCAAGTTCAGTATAAGCTTGATTTTTTTCTGGAAAATCCCAAGTCAAATAAATCTTGGAAGGGATGATAATTGCTCGTGTAAACGAAATATAAAACCAACTCGGAACCATGAGCAAAATAATATGCGAAGCCATTATAAAAGTAAATCCCGGACCATTTAAAAAAGTGTAAACAAGCACAAACGGTAACAATGTATAAAGCGAAATTAGGAAAACAAAAAGTGCTTCCTTCCAAATGCTATCCTCCTCAAAACTTGAAAAATAATTTCTATAAAAATAAACGTGCAAGATCCCGATTACTATAGCGATTATCTGGTGGAAGACAAAAACTTGGTTCAGATTTAAGAACATTTTGTTATTCCCTAAAAAGGTTACCAGCGCATAAACCAGCATCAAGATAATAATGTAAGGCAGAAATTTGCTCTTGAAATTCTTCTTAAAATCGGGAGTAATTTTGGTGAAAACCATCGTGCCGATTGTACCTAAAATTAAGAGAACAATAATTGTGGAAAGAATGTTTACATCCACTAAATTTTTAAAGTATGATTTCATTTAAAGGCGTGTATTGAAGCCTAAGACTGGCTCATTATTAATGTCAAATTTAAATTTTTCTTGTTTTTCATTGAGTAAAATTGTGGTCGTTGTTTCAATTTCTATTGGAAGAAATGTTTCATAAAACAAATTCAAAAATTCATGAACTGGTGCTTGGTGCATAAATTCAGAAAGTTTGTAATTCTGCAATGGCCCGATCGAAATATTGATATGCAACGAATAATCTGTGAAAGTGCTTCCGGCGATAAAATCAATTCCAAGTCTGGTATCACCTAAATTTATGCCTTGATTTTCATCATTGTAGCTTTTATATCCTGATTCTGAAAAATGAACTTCTTCGTCTAAAATGTAAGAAAGACAATTGATAACCAATGGAAGATTTCCGGTAAATTTATATTTATAAGGTAAGAGCCTGACAAATTTCGCTACCAAAAGTTCTGGAAAATGCCTTGGAATTCCCCAAAATTCATATTGAAAATCTAAAGGTTTGTTTCCGTCCAAACCAAAAAATAATTTCTTTTCGATAGTTTCTAAATGGGCAGATGCAAAAAATATTTCATTTTGAAAGGGTGAAAAAAACTTCTTTGCCGCTTCTGCTTCAATTTTAGATTCTCTTGATGATTTTACCATTCTCTCCACAGATTGCGACAAATTATCACTTTTTGGAGTGTGCGTAATTCCTTGTGGAAGCGTGTTATAAATACTATCTCTAGACAATGAAATTTTAATAACCTGCTTTGCATCAATTTCAAAATCAGTTACTTCAGATTCAAGAATATCATGTCTGTAAGTTCTGTTAAATTGCCCAGAAAAATTCATCAAAACATGTTCATCGTCATCAATAAAGTTGGTAAGTATATCATCCACAATAACTTCTGCTCTTATATCTTCTTTGATAGAAGAAATCCATTCGTTTATTTGCTCTATATTTTTCATGGCTTATTTCTTTTCTTTCTGTCTTCCAGCAGCAACAAAACGCGTTTGGAAATAGTCGTCATTAAAATTATATATGTTCAATCCGTCTTTTAAACCGCATGCTAAAATTCTATCATTCCGAAGATAAAGTCCCACGTCAGAATAAGGAGAATCTTTGCTGTATCTAAAAAACACTAAATCTCCTTCTTGCAAATAAGCACGCCCAGAAAACTTTTCAATTGAGGGATGATTTGCCATTCCTGTAGCATTCTTAGGAAGTGTTTCTCCATAAACTTCGCTAAAAAGCGTCTGGATAAAATAAGCGCAATCGGCTCCAGATTTGTCAAGCGAGTTTTTTTTATAAGGAGTTCCGAGCCATTCATCGATGTAGCCATAAAGTTTATAATTTTTAATTTCCTTCGGATTTGCCATCAACAGTATTGCATATTTCTCTTTAATTTTCAAGGTTTTATCATCCAATTTTTCAGGATTATCGTCATAATTTTCATATTTGCTAGACTTTAAACTGTCAATCAAACTGATTTTTTTATTAATTGCTTTGGTGTAATCATATTTTGTTGGGACTTTTTCTATGTAAGAAGAACTTCCGCAGGATATAAAAACGAGTAAAGCCAGAAAAAATATTTTATTCATGTTTCAAAAATTCATTAAAATTGATATTACTAAATAAATTTATTTAGATTTGCTTACTTTTTAATTATTTACAATCCAAACAAAATAATATAACAATGAAAGACTCATCTTCTAAATTCGATTCAAAAATCATCTTCGCGTTCGCTTTTTTTATTATTCTTGGTGCTTTTGCATTTTTTTACCAATATTCAAATCACATTGACTGCAACAATGCAAAGTATTTCATTACTGCTGACAATTTCACTGTTGGTGTTGCCATAGAATTTAGAAATGAAACTGAAAATTCCAAAAGTCAAGTTTGGGATTTTGGTGACAATACTTCCACAGATGACAGAAAACATACTTTTCATCAATACTCAAAACCAGGCGAATACAAGGCAAAATTGATAATCAACGGCAACTGTGTTCAAGAACGAATTCTTAAAATCAGCAGTTCACAAATAGTAGATCAGTCAAGAATTCCTGTAATTTTAGCGCCACAAGCTGTTGAAGTTGGAAAATCTATCAAATTTGATAGCGAATTTCCAAATGCATTAACTTGGGAATGGAGTTTCGGTGAAACACAAGGACTTGATGCGGTCAAAAAATCTGAAGTTTACTCTTTCAAGACTGTCGGCATCAAAAAAGTGACGCTTATCATCAATGGAGACTATGATCATGTGGCCACAAAAACAATATATGTAGCACCAAAAAAGATAACCAAAGTTCAAAAACTTGATCTTGATTCTTATAATCCTGAATTGCCTGCAGAAGCTTTTAACCTTCCGATTGGCAGTCCGCAAAAAGATCCGCTAGTTGATATGATGCAATATATTCCTGTGGCGCCAAAATCTTCACACAAGAAAGACTCTATTGCAACTGCAAAAAAAGCACCTCTTATTTCAGAAGACCAATTCACTTTGCTTTTGCGAGGCGTTGCAAATCAAAATAAAACCAAGGAAGATTTCGCTTCTTATCTTTGTGAAGACTATGAAATTCCAGTAGTAAAAAATGGCAAAGAACTTATTACGTTTACCGAGCTGTGCAAGGCAATCGCAGGCAAAAACATTAAACTTTTAGCATTGCGTTTGAACAAAGACAAACTGAACTGCATCAAAGGCGTTACTATAAATTATAAAGTCAAAAAATATATGATTTGGGTTACAGAATAAATCCATAATCCATTTATTATCAGTCAATAATCAGACGATAAGGATAAATATTTGATGATACTTTTTTAATATTTAAAAGAAAGCTATCGCAAAGGTATTTCCATTCGGCATCTTTTATTTCATATCCCATTGCAGCATTTTTGGTGATTTTGACATCAATAGTTCTGCTGAAACCTTCTTTGTTTGAATTCTCTTTTTTTGTTCCTTTTGCCACTTCAACCTTTTTTATTGAAGCTTTAAAATGGTTCAGTGCAAAAGCTTTTATATCGGCAATTGTAACCACTCTTCCTCTGGTTAACATGGCACTTCTATAGGATAAAATTCTATCGTTGCTGTTCATCTGTCGTTCTCCGGCAAATGTTGGCGTAATTAGATACGCTGATCCAGGAAAAAAATCTGCTCCAAAATGAAGTGCTGTTTGAGGCTTGATATCATTGGCATCTTCGCCAGAAGTTCCCCAATAAGTAACATTTAAAGAAACATCGCCCATCGAATCGCCTTTCTTTTTTACCATCAAGTAAGGAGCATTGGAACTTTCAGAATTATTCTCTTTTATATTTTGATAAATAGAGGCCAAATGCTGGCTGATGGAGCGCATGCTTTCAATTGTAAAATCGCCGCCAATTCCTGAAAAAGCTCCTACTTCATCTTTAATTAGCGCCAAAAGATAAGAAAGCAACTCAGAAGCATCTCTTTCGTCAAAACGGGAAACTCCAGATTTTCTGACCGTGCCACTTCCCTCTTCAAGTATGCCATCTGCAAACTCTTTTAAATGATAATTAATTCCAGAATCAGAAATTACAGTGTCCAAATCAAGAAAATAATCACTTGTTTTCAAAGGAATATAGAAATATGGATTGACAGCTCTACCTCGAGTTTGGTAATATTCTTTATTAAAAAAAGGAAAGCAGTTTAAAGAGAATTGCACATTTTCTAAAATTTCCCCAACTAAAGTTTCTGGAAAAACGAATTTTAACCAAATAATATCTTTTTCTTGCTTAAATATTTCAGTTTCGAAATGATCTGAAATAGGAATATTGATTTCTTTTGACTGCTCTTCTAAAGAAATTGAGTCTTGAAGCGTTATAAAATTTGGTTCAAAAAATTCATTGATTTCAGAACTTATTTGGTCAATATGAGTGTAATTTTTCTTTATTATGCTTTCAATATTGATGTTTTGTATTTCAATATTATAGCCTTCTTTAATACCTATCTCTTGATCTCCAAAAAAGCATTTAGCCTGCTTGAGATTGTAAAAAAAATAGTCTTTCTGGGAATTGTTTCTACTGTCAACGTACAACATCAAATCTTTAAAATTGACTGCATTATTTAAACATTTTATTCCCATCCACATAATTCCAGGCTCAAGATGTTTTTTTGCTGTAGCTATTTTTGTCTTGGAGAAAAAATTTTCTGCCCTGAAAAAAGAATTTTCATAAGCAAAATATTCGATTTTTGCAGCATGCGAGACAAAGGGTGAAGTTGGTCCGAATGCTACTTTTTTTATAATCGGATTTGCAGGATCATAAACGTTATTAATCTTTTTATTGCATGATAAAAGATGGTGTTTAATTGAAAGTGGAAAATTATTTTCCAAAGGTTCAGCATGTATTATAGCACGCGAAGGATAAACTCCAGAAATCGTATCTGGGAAAATTATCTCTAAAATTCTCTCAATTACGCGTTTTTGGGTATTATTAAATTCGCCATAGAGTTTTTCCAATTCTGATGAAACAGCATTCAGCATAATCGCCATTACCGGATCAAAAGCATTTTGTGAGTCAACTTCTCGGCTTCCCCACTCTCTTGCTGCTCTTTTGAGAATTCTGTCTTTGATTCTGTCTTTGTTCATGGCGTGATTATAAATTTCATGGATTATATTCTTAAAAACTAATATGACAATGGCCCTACGAAAAAATATCCCTTGAAATTAAAATCTCGATTTGTTTCTGCAATTTTCCCAATAATGGCGATGTCTATCTTTTTTTTTATTCTGTAACTTTTCATTGATTCTATACGATGTTCTTTGATTTCAATTTCTACTTCTTCTAAAACAAGACGGGTTTCATGCATTTTTATTGACTTTTTTAAGGCTGAAGAAATTGTTTTCTTGAGTACATTTTCATTCATCAAAAAATCAAAATCCATATTCCAAATATCACAACCAAATGTTTCATCAAATTTACATTCGCCAAAATATGTTGTTGCCACAAGTATCAACTGTTGCGCAATTGAATGCTCTAAAGTTGTGACATCAAGCTCTTTTTTCTGCATTAACTGCTTAAAATCGATTGGCAATTTTAAATACATCTTTATATATAAATAATTTTATTGATAATGCCATTTTTGTTAAATTCGATAGACTTTGGAATTTTCTTGCGTCTAATAATCTTCAGTTCCACCTTTGGCGTAAGCTTTAAAAATTTTTCTCGATAAAGAATATCTCCAATAAACCGCTGTCCTTTTTGCCCATCAATAACTAGAAAAAGTGTATCCAAATTTTCTGGTTTTTCAAAAGAATCAAAGTCTCCCGCAAAAAGGCTTATTGTTTTTTCTTCATTTTTAAAAGAATAATGCAGCAAGTCATGATTCAAACTTCTATGTTTCAAAAGTTTGTAAGTCACTTCTTCCTGTACTTCAGGTTCAAAAGTCATAACATCATATAAACTTGTTTTTGGCTTTAAAAAATCAAAAGACAAGAACGACCAAAATGAAGATTGCTTTTCCTTTTTCTCAACAATTGCTGGAATTACAAAATCTCTAGTAATTTCATAAACCTTTTTTTCTTCTGTCAGCGAATCAGTAACCATCATTTTGTAAGTTGGTATTTGCAGACTATTTACATTTTTACCAGTGCAGTTGGGTAGATTTATTACTGCTTTTCCTGATTCTTCGTCAGTAATATAAATAGTGATTGTATGCGTTAAAAGTGCCGAATCTGTTCTTACAATTATTTGACTCCCATCATTTTCAGAAGAAGAGATTTTGTTTTTAGAACTGCTCAACGTTAAATCAAGTTGCGGTAATGGCGCCATTAATTTTTTATTTTATAATTTTTCAGGCATTCCAGCGAACCCATAATTTCTTTATATTCTGAATCTTTTAGAGAGAAATAATAATCCTTTTTAAAAGTATAAAGCCTAATTATATTGATTTTACTATCTTTAATATCCTTAATATCTTTTTTGCTAAGTGCTTTTACAAAATCTCCTTCACAATTAATAGGATAATCATTTTTTAGCGTGATAATCTTCCCGTTTTCTAAATAAATCTCAATGGCTTCCTTATTTTTTATGCAAGTATTATTTACGAGAATCTTTAGATACAAATAAATTTTACTTTTTCTTTTCCCCAATTGCAATGCACCAAATTCACGATTTTCATTCTGAACTTGCAACATTATTGGTTCAACACTTGCAAATTTCTTATTGTCTAAAAGAAGATTATTTTGAGAAATATTAGCTTTACAACTTACATCACCAACCTCCTCTTTTTGAGCCCTAATTTGAATGGAAATGAGGAGAAAAAAGAATAAAACAACAGCTTTTTTTTTCATGTTAAAGGCATAAAAAGAAAGCTCTTTCTCAAAAAGAAAGAACTTTCAGTCTAGTTAATTGATTATTTATGCTTGATCATAATCGGTATCCCATTCATTTCCTTCATCACCTTTATGTCCGTCCATTTTGATAAGGAAGTTTTTTGCCGGAAAGTAAGGTCTCATGTGAATATCAAGAAAAATGCGGTCTTTTTGATTCGGATCTTGTTCAAATCTGCGAATTTCAAAATTTTCAATAAGTTTATCCGGACCAGTAATACTGTCAAGAAATCTTACAATCTGCCCCATAATTTCTTTTCTTGTCTTTGCAGAGAAATTTTCAAAAGCTCTTCTGTTTAAAAAATCCATCAGCACTTTTGTAACATAGTCAAAAACACGAACAACAGAATAAGTCTGCAACCCTAAATTATCTCCATTGAAAAGCGTTTTGCCTGAGAAAGCCATTACTTTGCCATATTCATTGACCATCGGAATAAGTCCCATATTTTCAAGATTGGCAATTTCACTCTTCTTAAGGTCAAATTTAACGCCTTCAACTTCATTGATTCCTCCAAATTTCTTACCTGCCGTTACTTGCGACATCAGTGTTTTATATATTTTACCGGCCAAAGCTGCAGAAGGCGGAATAAAAAGATCGTCTGCTTCATCTATTACTTCAAATCTTCCTCTTCCCACAAGCCAGTTGCAAGTCAGCATTACGTTTGAACGGTAGATATCTCCGCCTGTTAAATAAGCCGCATCAAACATTTCCATCACATCATCAGCTTCGTCAAGATGCTCAAAATCTGTGATCAACATGACCTTATTTTCGTGAGCAATCTTTGCCCATTTTTCTATAACTTTATTTGAACCCAAATATCCAGGAATAACTAAAATTCCGTAATTGCTTTTTAAATCAAGCCTGTCATAACTATTTACAAGTTCTGAATGAACAGTATCGATAAATCTAGTGTTGTCAAGATCTTTCAACTGGTCTAAATCTGCATTTAATATCGTTACATTTTTTACTTTATCAGATTCTGTATTTTTATAAAACAATGCAACCGTTCTATAATTCGCTTCTAATTCTCTAGTTGCTTCAACCGCAAAAGATAAATTTTTTGTCAACAACGCATCAGCCTGCTTGGTTTTGTAATCAGCCTCAGCAACCATATCTGTCAAAGCATTATTTTTTTTCAAAATTTCAGCCCACAGTTGCAGTGTTTTTTTCAAGGTTTCCCTTTCTTTTTCTTTTCCTTTTTCAGCAAGAAAAATTTTTCTTCTCGCTTTTCTTTCTGGATTTAAATTCTGAACATTTTCTATAGACATTTCCAAAAGGTCAAAACCTCCGTATTTGTCAAGTTTTGAGATACTTTTTTCTAAAGATTGACCTCCTTTTGAAGTTTTTAAAACGGCTGTATCGACTCCTTCTACTTGTAATTCTTCTTTGTTTGACATAAATTTTGTTTTAAATATTCTTCTTATTCATTCGTATCCAATTCAGCTATAAGTCCTTCAATTGAATCAATCAAAGCCTTTTTAGCATCAGCATCTTCAAGCGCGGCTTTTAAAATTTTATTCGTTTTTAATTGCTTGATAATCTTTGAATATTGATCTTTTTCAGTTTCAAGATCAGTTAAAAAATTACTTTGGGCTGTAATTCCTTTTACTCCAAAATCTCCCATTCCGTTGAATTTCAAAGTTTCATTTTTTGTAGCTCCATCAGCATTTTCAAAACCCACTTTTACTTCAGGCTTAAAATGCCCAAAAACGTGTTCTACAGTATTTAATCCTTCAACAAGTTCTGGTCTGATGGGTGTTTCAGCAGATAACTTTTGGGCGATTAATGTTCTATTTTGAGGAATTTCAATGATTCCTTCATTGGCATCGAGTTTTACTTCATTACCTCCAATTCCATAATTTGATTGCATAGACTTATATTTAGGATTAAATTGTTTTTAAGTAATTATCTGCGTATTTATAACGAAGCTATAGAAACACAGATACAATTACAAAAAAAATCTATGAAATGCAATTAAATCCGATTAAGTGTAATTTTTAAAACTTTTTATGATAAAAAAGCGACTATTTTTTAACTAATTGTTTTTAAATTCTAAATTAGATGAGATTAATTTCCAATTTATAGAGCCTTCAAATAGAAAAATTTGAATTTTATCGCCTTCTTTAAATACTGAAGAAATAATTTTTTTAGCCAATGGCCTTCTCAATTCATTGCGTATGATTCCTTTTAGAGGACGTGCGCCATACTTTATATTATAGCCGTTATGAGCCAAATATCCTTTTACTTCTTGAGAAATTTCTATGTCTATTTTTAAGTTTTTTGCCAGATTGAGGAACTCTTTTTTAAGATGTACTTCTAAAATCTTTATCGCATTATCTTTTGAGATAGGTGCAAAAGGAATAATTTCTGTAATCCTTCCTAAAAATTCTGGGCGAAAATGACCTGTCATAATTTCAAGCAAGTCATTCGATTGAGGAATTGCACCTTTTGAAAAAGAGTCAACTATAAAATCGGCGCCTATGTTTGAGGTAAATAATACAATTGCATTTGAAAAATCGCCCTCTTTTCCTAATCTATCATGAAGTTTACCTTCATCCATTATTTGAAGAAAAACGTCAAATACAGAATTATGCGCTTTTTCAATTTCATCAAACAGAACTATTGAATACGGTTTTTGCCTGATTTTATTAACCAAAAGCCCGCCTTCTTCATAACCAACATATCCTGGAGGTGCTCCGTATAAAAGTGCGGCCGAATGTTCTTCCTTAAATTCAGACATGTCAAATCGTATGATTGCATTTTCATCCTGAAAAAGGAAAGACGCTAGACTTTTTGCAAGCTCAGTTTTTCCAGTTCCTGTTGGTCCGAGAAAGAAAAAAGATCCGATTGGCTGTCCGGCTTTGCTTAAGCCAGATCGAGATTCTAGAATAGCTTCAGAAATAATTTCTATAGCGTGATTTTGGCCAACAACTCTTTCCTGAAGAATTGTTTCCATTTGATTCAATCGCAGTTTTTCTTCCTCTTGAAGTTTCCCGATAGGAATACCAGTTTTGGTGGCTACAATTAAAGCAAGATCCAGCGGTTCAATAGTAGTTCTTTTTTCAAGAGCTATTTTTTGCAGTCTTTCCAATAACAACGAAACATAATTTAAAACGGCATCTGAATTATTGAAATCCAGAACTTCACTTTTTTCTTTCTGTTCTGCCAACGTATTTAGATAAGATGTTTTTTGAAGCAAGTCATTCAATAGCCATTTGCATTGCATAAACAATTCTTTTTCAGAAAGTTCTTCTTCATTTTCAACCAAAGCTTTTACCTTTTTATCCAAATACTCCTTCTCTTTAAGAAAAGTTTCTCCAGCAGTTTTAAGCACTGACATTGTGTAATCAATAAGGTTGATAGCCGATTCAGGAAGCGAATTTTCTTTCAGGTATCTTTTTGAAAGACGAATAGATTCCCAAAGCGTATCATCATTCACCATGATTTTATGATGATTTTTCAGTCTTTCAACGTTCAGCATCACCATCCTGAAAGTAGCTTCATCTGTAGCCTCCTGAATTTTCCTGATTTCAAACATGCTGGAAAGCCCTTGATCTTTTTCAATTCGCTTAGTATATTCTTCAATCGTGGAAGTCGCAATAATTGTCAGCCCTTTTGAAAGCTCGCTTTTAATTATATTTGAAGCGCCAGAATCATTTCCTTGTTTGTCTAAAAGCGTATGAATTTCTTCAATAATTAAGATCGCCTTGCTTTGTGTTCGAAGTTCTTGGAAAATGTTTTTCAGACGATCTTCAATTTCTCCTTTGTAAGAAGCGCCGGCAATTAAAGCACTCAAATCAATTTCATAAACTTTTGTGTCTTGCAAAAGATTTGGAACTTGATTGTTATTTATATTTTGAATAAAGCCGTTGATTAACGCTGTTTTCCCAACACCGTGATCGCCAATTAGAAGAACATTTGGCTTAGAAAACCGGCATAATGTGTCAATTATAGAATTGATCTCAAATTCTCTGGCAACAGCTAATTTTTGTGTATTTTTTTTAAGTTCTTTTGATTTATTGATGCAATATTTGCTTAAAAAAGTATTCTTGTTTGCTTTTGCTAGCTCCGTTTGATTGGGCAAAAATACATCAGAATCTAGCTTCTCCTCTAAAAGTTCATTTCTTGAAACTGGAAATGCCTTTAATTGGTCAAAATTAAATCCTACACCCGGAGTGCTGATAGCGGTCATTACACAAAGAAGGTCAATTTCATCAAAGCCATTTAAAATTCTTACCGCATCTGCTTCATCAATAATCTTGTCAATGGCTTCGTCAGGAGACGGAGAAAAAACTTGGCTTGATTTTGGCATTTCCTCAATGCGGACGTCGGCCCATTCTAAAATAAAAAACACATCAATTCCCATACTTTCCAATTGCTTGAGCAAAGAAAGATCTCTGTTTAAAATGGCCTTTAAAAAATGTGGTGAAGAGTAAAATTTGTTGCTGTTTTCTTTAGCAATCAATTGTGCTATTTCGATAGCTTTTTGAAGTTCTTGAGTGTAAGTGATTTCGTTTGTGTTCATGGAATTGAATTTATTAGTGCTTTGTTGCGTGTAAATTATTTGGCTTTAAAAATTATTATTTCTACCTACTTTGTAGATTTAATTTACGCTTTTGCTTTGACTATTCTTTTTTATTATTTTCCCCATCACTACCATTTGCAATATGAAGCTTTTTAAGCATTTTGGAAACTGTGTACTCGTTAGCCTTTGCAGAACCTAAGAAAACTGCCTTCCCAATAGAACAAACATCAGAAATATACATGTCATAAAGAGTAGTATAAGAACCATTATTGTCATCTGTAAGAAGTGTTTTTTCTTTCATAAGCGCAGTTTGAAGGTTGCTCAAATCAGTTATTTCATTGAAGGAAGACTTTAAAAGTGGAAAGAATGCAGCTTTCATTCCCTTTGAGATCAAAAGTTCATGATTGCTTTCAATAACTTGAATTAGTGAATTTATTTTTAACAGGGCGCCTTCAATATTGCGACTTTTCAAATTAGACATTATTTGGTTTGGCAACTTTGTCAAAAGTGCTGCTTTTTGAACTGCGATTGTAAAGATTTTTAGAGGCTGTTTTAAGCTGTCGGCCTGACGATAGAGATTTTTTGTTATCGATTTTTGCCTCACCAAAATTGCATCTGCCTTTTCCATTTCCCTAACTTCTTCAGTCATTGCCTTGAATTCATTCAAAAAAACAACAGAATAAAAACTGTTCTCAATTTCTATAACTGCTTGGTCACGTTCAAAACTTTCAATCAGCATATCTGCCAAGGGAACCATTTCTTCTTTTTTAATACTCATCATTATTTGTTTAATTGTTACTATTTTTTTCTTATTTGTTTCTATGCTCTACTTCTAGTCTTCCGAGATTTACTTCTTATCTTCCAATACTCTCTTCTGGTCTTCCGAGACTTACTTCTTAGTTACTAAGACTCTCTTCTATGCTTCTGGGGTTCACTTCCAATCTTCCAAACCTTGCTTCGGGTCTTCCCAGCCTAACTTTTTATCTTGTAAGTCTTACTTCGGGTTTTCCAGACCTTACTTCTGATCTTCGCAATCCTATTTTATCTCTTCCTGAGCTAACTTCTGGTCTTCTGACCACTATCTGATATGTACCAGATTCACTTCTACAGCTTCTATTTTTCATTCTTTAAATCGTTGCTCTCATCCAAAGTAAACAACCGCAAAAGTGCCTTTTCAAGAACAATTTCTTTCTTGTCATTTTTTAGGATGACATTAAATTTCGTAAAGTCATCATCCACATTTATGCGCATCGTTATCACTGCATCCGGACTAGCTCTTTTTAATGCTTTAAAAGATTCTATGGTTTCCTGTTCATCAAGCGTTTCCAGCCTAATCAGATAATTCTTGCCGTTTTGGGCAGTAGCGTAAATACCTATGTACTTTGGAACTACTTTATTCTTAGGCTCTAAAATATTTTTGTTAAACTCTTCCTGAGTAATAGAAGGTTTTAAATAACCTAGTTTTTCGCTATTGAAAAACTCTATATCAAAACAATATACATCCAACGAAAATATTAAATTCTACTTTCCAATCGTATCGAAGGCGGTAATCATCCCACTATTTGAAGTTATTTTTCCTTTCAGGGCGAGCGCGATAACCTCATGACTCACTCTTCTTTTAATTAATTCTTTTTCTTCTACACTCCTTGGCATTGGAATAGGATTTTCTCCTCCAGCTCCTCTAAAGTTATCCAAATGTATTTTTTCTGCTTCTTTTCTATCCACTTCTTCTGCCTGATAGCGTCCAATTTCGACTACGTTTTGCCCGACGGCCCACACTACCACCATGCCCTGCGGTGCCAAACCTACAGTAATAGAACTGTAGGTTTCCCTATGCAGGTCTTCTTTTCCATCCTTCCCATCTGGCCGCTGACCATAAATCATATAGCCATCCTTGAACAGCCTGTATAGTTTTTCTTGTGGAAGCTTAAATTCTCCCCTGTAAATTTTCATCTCTGTTTCCGATAGCCACAAGATACTTAAATGGTCAGGCACAGGCTTGGGGTCATTTGACCAAGACCGGGCAGAGCCGTCCCAGCCGTCTTGCATGTTGCTCCTATTCGGAATCAGATTTATAAATTCTCCATTGTTAGAATAAAATATATTAGGCGACAATATCACCATCGGATAGCTTGAAGGTGCAGTGGCCTGGGCATCCCAGTCAAATTTTTCTGTAGTCATATTTTCTTTTTCTTGGCAAGAAATTAATTGTATTGTAAGTAGGCTGAACAGAAAGATGATTTTATGTTTCATGATTGTGCTTCATTGTCTTGAATAATATGGCGTGTTCTTTTAGTACTCCAGAAACTTGGCACATTTGGTCCCATCCCTGTAGAATCTGAATTGGCTGAAACGTGAAGGTATTTGTTGCGGAGTTTTTTTAATTCTTTTTTTACAGGTAGAGTTGCTATTTTGCTAACCGCTCCATAATTTGAAAGCGCAAATTTTAAAAGTGTTTCTTTTATATTTTCAAGATCTTTAATGACTTTAAAATCTTTATTTTGGTTGTTATCATCAAAACCTTCATAAGTAATATAATTTTTAGAAAATTCCATCATGATGGCCATGCATACAAACTGGTAAGAATTTTTTAGTCTTCTGGTTCCAATGCAGTTTATCGTCCCGCGTTTCTCATGCGGAATCTGACTCTCAGTATACCAGCCATCATCTATCCAATCTTGTACATTATGTACTTTATTATCTATATGCCTTTTTTCAACATGCTCATATTCTTCATATCCTCCACCTACGTCTGAATGTGCTCCTGGCAATTGCAGTTCATAACCAACTCCTGCTTTTATGGCACTAGCAATAGTGGTAAGTGCAAAGTTTTGACGATATTCATCGCCAGCAGTAAGATGAATAACCTTTTGTGGTACTTTATCTAATCTTAAACCTAGTTCTGTCAAATCATTGTCGAAATCATAATCAAGCACTGACCAAACACCTGCAGGATCATAAGAAGAAACGGTATCGAAAAGACCTACAAATCGATAGACAATCTTGGCTTTAGGATAAGCTACAATAAGTTTATTCTTTTTAGATATAAAATGCCTTGCCGCCGCTCCACCGCGACTAAAACCAAACACATCGAATGTAAGTTCTTTGACATATTCTTTTTTTTTATTAAAAATCTTATCGAGTTGTGTATTAATATTTTTTAACCCTTTATCAACTTTAGCGGTTATACCAGTTGAACCTGACCCAAAAGCATAACCAGACGTGGAGCCCTTTTGATTATCTTCAGTTCCTTCTCCTTCAATATATATAGAGATTTCTCTTTTAGATTTATCGGCAATGGTCATATATGATAATGCAGCCACATTTGAATAACCATTTTCATAACTGCTTTCTGTTTCCTTAGTTTTATTATACACCTTTTCACTATCGCTGCTAGTTGTACTTTTGCTATCCTTATCTAAACGGCGAAATGTATTATTCCTATTATTTTTTGTGCCATCAAAAAATATAAAGACAGTTACCTTCACTCCTTTTAAAGTTTCGATAGGTTCATATGTACCTGGTTCGCCATAATTTATTCCTTTAGTTGCTGTTTCAGAAATAATGCTGTTAGAACTGGTTTCAATATTACCTGCTGAATAAATTATATGGTCGCCTCCTACTATTTCTGTCAGTTTACCACCTATTATTCTTGTTCTAGACATAATTAAAATTGTTTATTTTTTTCAGCACTGTTATTGTGTATTTCTTTTTCAGAATGTTTAACTACTGAGCCATTATTTATAGATTCAATTCCTTTCTCACTGTTAATTGTAGTTTTTCCTTTTTTAGTTTCAGAATGTACATCACCTTCAATTATTTCAGTAAGTTTTCCCATCACATTCACAACACTATTGCCACCTATAAAAACACTATGTATTGCTGCAACATTAGTCATTTTATCAATTCCCGCACTCTCAGAAATATTCATCCCCGCTGAAGTAGAAACATTCATTCCTGCAGTCAAAGTAATATTCTCCCCTGCGTTGATACTAAAATTCTTCGGCGCATTCACGCTGATATTTCCCTTCCCATCCATCAGCCAGGTATTCCCGCTAGGGTCTTCAATAAAAACACTTCCAACTGAGTCGTTCATGATAATTTTGTCACGCTCTGCATATGAATCGCCTTTTTACATTATTTCATATAACCGCTCAATACCACCATTATAAATCGTGCCGCTCACAAAAGGCTTATTGGGATACAAAAAACTCTTATTACATAATCAATCTACAATATGAAAGTAATCTTCTATTTCTTCTTCTATCACCCTATACATAAAAACAGTATATTTTGGGTTTTCAGCACTAGAAACATTTTTGAAAATGTCAATCCTAAGCTCTTCTCTAGTTTTAGAAACTCCTTTTAAAAGAGCATTTAGTGTGGTTTGAGTTATATCGATTTCTGTGAATTTTTTATCAATTGCCCAATAACATCTAATAAAACTTTTAGCACTTGCCAAACCTTTAGCTTTAGCATTTTGCCAATCAATCCAAAGTTGTTGATCCACAGCCTCATTCATTTCTCTTATCATATCTGGGCAATCCTTTTGTAATATCTAGTGTGTCATTTTTATAAATAGGATGTAAGCGAGTCGTTTCGTTTACTCCATTATGATAATATCCTATTTTATAAACCTCTTTATAATTTCCATTTTTACTAAAAATTAAAGAATCTTTCCAAACAGTATTGAACTGCTGAATTACTTCCAGCACAATTTCATTATTTTTTTGTTGACTGTATCTTAACAAAAAAGGAATTTTTGTAGCTACTAATTTTGTTTTCAAAACAAAAGCTCTTTTTTCTATATTATTTAGAAAAATTTTATAATATACTACACTGTCATTTTCATGATTTGTCCATATTAATGAATCAATTTCTATTTTTTCAGAATTAAATGCCAAGCGTCTCTCACCAAAATCTTCAAAAACAACATTAAAAACAAGAGGATTTATTTTTATATTTTTATTTATTATAATCGTAGTACTATCCGATCCTTTACAGATTACTATTAATAAATAAAAAATCATAATATGTATTTTACTTTTCACGATTTACTATTAGAATTGTTATAATAACACCTTATTTAACTAATATACAATTAGTAAAATTGTCAATTGTGCAATCATAGATTGTATCTTTTTGTAAACTTACAATAGGTAAAATACAAATCTGTTTCGAAAATTGTGAATTGTATAAAGGAATAATATTGCTAACTTTATAAATAGAATAACTACCTCCTATTTTTTTTAATCTAAATTCATCTAAAACATAATCTCTTGTTTCTGAAGTCATTTGTAGGATGTATTCTCTATCCTCTTTTTTTAATTCCCAATTAAACTGTAAATACCCATAATAGTTAGTTGTTTTTATATATAAAGGTTTCTCTAAAATATTTTTCAAGGTTATTTTAAATTGGTAATCTTTATATGCATTTCTCTTAAATTTTATATTATGATATTTTAATAAAGTAGGATTATTAAAAATTACGGTAAAGTTGCAAGTATCAGTTTGTATGATTTCTCCTTCTTTATTTATTATATTCTTAAATATAATTTGTTGTTTTTGGTACTCTGTATTATTCTTTTTCTCAACATCTTGCCTGCATTGATTATTTTTTTTATTACAACAAGAAAAGAAAATAAATAAGAATAATGAAACTATAAGCTTAATGGTTTTCGCAGTCATTATATTTCATAATTTGTTTCAACAAACTTGTAAACTGTTGTCTTTTATCCAAACCATAAGGGTTGGTTACATTCCCATTAATTGCTCTTGAAACTAATAGAACGTTATCTTTATCAGCAAGTAAGTTAATATTATCACCGACGGTAGGTACTCCTTTAAATTTCCAATTCCAACCAGCAGAATCGCACGCATATGATATTTTAGTAGAAACATTTTTACAAAAAGGTACCAATACAGTTTTATAAAAATTGCTATTTCTATCTATTGGGTCTGTTTTCTCCTTACATGTCGGGTATAGATATTTATAATATGGGAGATATCCCCAGTCATCGTGGGTTACTTGTATCAATCCTCTACCTCTAAAATATTCTCCTCCATGGCAAATTGATTTTGGTCTCTCTTCATAAGACAATGTAAAACGTTGGGTTTCATGATAAGCTTGTGCCAAGAAATGAATTTTCCTAATACAAGTATTTATTTCATAGTCAGTCATTGCTGTATTAATCGCAGCTGTAAATGATTCGAAATTGGCTTCATTAATATTTATTTTTTCTGGAAGGTCTAAATTAAATAAGTTTTCTCCTATCTCATCATATTGGGTTTGTTCGATTTTTATAATTTTACCATCTTCATTGAGAACAGGTTCACCCATTTCATACCTACTAGTATTGTTTTTATCTCGTAACGTTTGTGTAGCTCCCGTTTTCTCTTGTTTTCTTAATTCTATTACTATTTTTTTCAACTCCTTTACTGTAAAATCCCTCTTACAATAGCATCCTGTAAACTCTACTGCCCCACAAAAAACATCTTTTATACCTCCATCTGTGACAAAAAAATCCTCATCATTCGCATAAAATTGAATATGATGATATTCTTGCACTTTTGAAAGTTCCAATACAATAGTTGTATCATAGCCACTTACTTTATGCTCCGTCCGAATGCTTGAAGTTTTATCATTTGCTTTAAAATAACTTGCTCTTATTATCCCTCCGTCGCTATCATTCGCATTTACATATCCTTTTTTTACATTGAACTTGATTTTAGTTTTATCATTACTTTTCAACCTGATTGCCATAGCTTTGGTTTTTCTTTTATCCTCATCTATGGGACTGTCCAGAGTCCAAGTCATATTTTGTTCTTCAGAAACTTTGTACAGTTCATTATCCGACTCGTCAATTAAAACTATTGGAACAAAAGAATTGTCATTTTCGGATGCTTCCGAACTATCTTCAGGCTCACCAAAGATTGTCCCTCCGTCAGCAGTAAAATGGCTTCCTTTTCCTGCATAAACATGAAAATCCTCAGTAAAAACTTCCCAAATCTCGGTTTCTATAGTGTTGCTTCCACCAACTATTCTTGTAATATTACCGCCCGCCATAATTAGTGTAATTTTGAATTCTCTCCGCTATTATTATTAAAAGTACCTTTGGTATGAATTTCATTCTTTTCCTCCGAAATTATCTTCTTTTCTTTAGATTGGTCTGTGACTTTTTGGGCTTTAGATTTTCTTTCCCCTTGCGCAACCTCCATAATATTAGCTGCCATCAGAGAATAATCTGCAACCGCATTCTGCATCATCATCGCTCCTGCAAAACTACTGTGGTTCAATCCTGCTGTTTCAGAAATATTCATCCCCGCTGAAGTAGAAACATTCATTCCTGCAGTCAAAGTAATATTCTCCCCTGCGTTGATACTAAAATTCTTCGGCGCATTCACATTAATATTCCCCTTCCCATCCATCAACCATGTATTCCCGCTAGGGTCTTCAATAAAAACGCTTCCTTCCGCATCATTCAGTAAAATCTTCGTACCACTCCGCGTATGGATCGCTTTCACATTATTTCCAGAATCCCCATAACCACTAACAGCACTTCCATTATAATTTGTTCCGCTCACAAAGGCCCTATCAGGATTTCCTCCTTCAAAATCAACCAAAACCTCTTCCCCGATTTCAGGAATAAAATAAAATCCCTTTCCTGAACCCGCATGCGCTTGTGGAAAACGAATCCAATCGCTTTCATTGTCAAATTTTCCCCAGAAATATTTCACTTTCAAACGTCCCATTCCTGCTGGATCATTGTTGTCAGTGACAGTTGCTGATTGTGTTTTTGCCTTGCCGTGTTTATCTGGGTTGGTGTAAGGTGGCTGTTTTGCTTCCACCGGAATCGCTTCAAAATAACACACAAGATTCCCCAAGCCTACACTCTCAATAGTAGATTTGGTCACAATCAAATTATGATCAACTGTTTTATTCTTAACGGTCACCAAATGCCCAACATTGATAGGAACATGGCTTTCTGCTTTATAGACAACCATGCCTACTGACTTTCGTGCAGTAGCCAATTGGTTCATTCTGTCAATAGCAACTTGATTTTCGGCATTTGAAACATATTTGTGAAAAGGAATGTCGCTTTCTAAACTTCTTGGATATTGCAGTTTTTGTGCGGTCAGCGAAGTTTTCAGCAAGCTATCTCCAAAACTTTCTTCTGTTTTTTCCAATTCGCTATTGATTTGAATAGCAGAATTATAATCATATCCTGAAAAAGAAGATTTATTGCTCGAAAGTTTACTTCCCATTCCGAAACTTTTCAAGTGGATGCCATTTACAAGTGTCATTTTCGAATCCTTGAGCCTGCCAAATTGCAATCTTGTTCCGTCCCAATACAGCCATTCACCATAGTTTTTGGCAAGCCTAGTGAGGTATTTCCAGCTGTGTTCATTGCTTTGCATACTTGACTTGATCCTTTCTGAATACACCGGAGCGATGTCTTCAGGTTCCCACATGCCATGAGTATGCCCTTTCAAACTGTCTTCAAAAATGGCTTTCAAATCTTTATCAAGATGAATTCTGCTGTGTTTCAGATCTTCCATCGCAATGGTGTGGCTGTGTCCTTCCACTAAAAAGCCACTTCCCGCGCCATCTTTTGTAATAATTGACATTCCGTCGATTAAACCTTTGAAAAGTACTTCCCGCTGGGTTACAAAATTGAAAAAGGAAAAGGTGACTTCTGTACCAAAAAAATTCTGGAAATTCTCAAAATCTTGTGAAGGACTTGAAAGTATTCCGTCAGAAATTCTCCAAAAAAATTCAAATTTACTGTGAGAAATCAATTCCTGACTGATTTTTAAATTCTTGAAATTGACAAATTTATCATAAGCCGGTATTCTGATTACAACCTTTCGCTGAATGGGATCTATATCGTTAAGTAGCATAATATCAATGTTTAAGAGAATTCTTTTTGTTATACTTCAATTGTCCAAGGTCTTTCATAAATGGTTCCTGAAAAATCAAAACCTTTTGCCATAATTTCCAATTCAATCTTCATCGGAACTTCCGTTGTACTTTTAAAACTTTCTTTATAGTCGATGCAAAATGCCTTGGAAAACTTTAATTCTTTAAGCTTGCTCATTGCATCACGACGGTAAAAAACAATCGAACCGTCTTTCATTTCGTTGGTGCTCAGCATCCAGCTTAAAAAATCGGTATTTCGGTCAGATTCAATTACAATTTTAAAGCTTCCGCCACGCGTAATATCATCGGGTTTACCCATTCCGTCTGTCTTTTGTGAAAAGTGGATATCAAATTCAAGCACATTGAATTCTTCTCCGTCTATTATTAATTTTGCAAGAAAACTCATTTATATATTTTAATAGATTGTCATTATTAGTTTATAAATCAAAAACTTAAGTGAAATTAAGCGGAAATAAAAAAGGGCTTTTCAATCGAAAAGCCCTAGAAGCTTCAATGGAATTGTATAAAAATTACACCCATTGGTTTTCAAATTCACCGCCACCCATTTGGATTTTCTTTGCCGAAATTGTGAACGTTTCTGTAAGCGGATTTCTTCCGTTTGATTCAAAGTTTTCTTTATATTTCACCATGTAGGCTTCAGTAAACTTTAATTCTTTTAATGTGGCGTCAGTGTCTCTTTTTACATAAACAACCGCTCCGTCTTTTCTTTCAAAATTGTTAGTCATCCATTCAAAAAGTTCTGTACCGCCTGTGGATTCTACTTCCAGCATGACTCTTCCTCCTCTTGTAACAGAAGAAGGTCTTCCTGTTGGATCAGTTTCCTGTGCAAGATCATAACTTACATTTAACACATTGTACTCTTTACCCCCTACTTTTAACTTGGCTAAAAAACTCATAGTTATATATTTATTGATTTATGTTACGAATCTATATATAATATTAATTTTACAAAAATTTAATCGTCAAACAGTAAATAAATCTGTTAAACGGTAATTTTATAAAAATTTTAAGAATATTTTTAAAAATATACATTTTTGGCATGTAAATTAAAAATTATTATAAATACAATATATTCCGTCACAAAAAATAACTGCCTTAAAATCAATATTCTAACTGCTATACTTAAATAAATCCTAAATTATTTTTAGCTAATAGATATATCGGAAAAAGTCGATACATTTGCACTATGGAACACATAGAAATATTTAAAGCATTGTCAAATAAGTCAAGACTTCAGATGCTGGAATGGTTAAAAGAACCAGAAATTAATTTTCCAGAACAGCAAGCATCGGGTTTTGAACATGGCGTTTGTGTGGGACAAATTCAAGCAAAAGCGGGACTTACACAGTCTACAGTTTCTGAATATTTATCAATATTGCAACGTGCAGGATTTGTTGAAGGAAAGCGTGTTGGACAATGGACATATTATAAAAGAAACGAAAAAGCTTTTCAAGAACTGAGCAAAATTGTTGGATCAAATATATAAATTGAATTAAAATTATGAATACAAATAGCCTGTTTGCACCTTTTTCATTAAAGTCACTGCAATTGAAAAACAGAATCGTAATGGCGCCAATGACGCGCTCATTTTCTCCAAACGGAATCCCAACTGATGAAGTGGCGACTTATTACCAAAAAAGAGCTGAAGGTCAAGTAGGTTTGATTTTATCAGAAGGAACCGTAATCAATCGTCCTTCTTCGTCAAATGATGGAAATATACCGCATTTTCACGGCGAAAAAGCATTAGCCGGATGGCAAAAAGTCATCAATGAAGTTCATGGTGCCGGAAGCCAAATGGGACCACAAATCTGGCACATGGGAATTATGGACAATCACCATTCTGGATGGACGCCACCAGTTGCTTTTGAAGGTCCATCTGGGTTGAACAGACCTGGATTTAGCAACGGAAATACCATGTCACAAAAAGACATTGAAGATACGATTATTGCTTATGGACAAGCGGCTGCAGATGCCAAAAAATTAGGTTTCGACTGCGTTGAAATTCATGGAGCGCACGATTATTTGATTGACCAATTTTTCTGGGATGCAACGAATCAGAGAACCGATATTTATGGTGGAAAAACTTTAGCAGAACGTACAAAATTTGCCGTTGACGTAATCAAAGAAGTTAGAAAACAAGTTGGTGAAGATTTTGCAATAATCATCAGACTTTCCCAATTTAAGCCTTCAGATTATGGCTATAAATTAGCAAAAACACCACAAGAAATGGAAGCTTGGCTAACTCCACTAGTAGAAGCTGGAACAGATATTTTACACTGCTCACAACGTCGTTTTTGGGAACCAGAATTCGAAGAATCTGACTTAAATTTTGCTGGATGGGCTAAAAAAATAACCGGAAAAACTACAATAACTGTTGGTTCTGTGGGACTTTCTGGAGATTTCTTCGGAGCTTTTGCAGGCGAAAGTTCACAACCAACTTCGCTTGACGAATTGACAAGACGTTTCGACAGAGGCGATTTTGATTTGATCGCTGTGGGAAGACCGCTTTTATCTGACCCAAATTGGGTTGCAAAAATCAAAGCCGGAAAAACTGACGAACTAAAAGGTTTCAGTAAAGAAGCTCTAGGCGAATTGGTCTTGGAATAATTTTTTTGAATTTTTTAAAATCTAAATGGGGTACTTTATCAAGTGCCTCATTTTTTTTATGTTTACATTTAAGCCATGTTCCTATGAAATTTTAGATTAAATACTAACTTTACGACATAAAAATTTTGAATGCTATCAAAAAGAGTAAAATATGCAATTAAGGCGCTCCTTTATTTATACCAAAATATAGAAGCGATTCCGATTTCAGCCAAGAAAATTTCTGAGGCAGAAAGAATTCCATATAAATTTCTGGAAGCAATCTTAAACGACTTGAAACTAAACAAAATTGTCAGAAGCCAACGCGGTCCATCAGGAGGTTACAGTTTTGCAAAAGATCCGACAGAAATTAGCGTTGCCGCAGTCATGAGAATCATCGACGGACCAATTGCTTTGACAACTTGCACCTCAGAAAATTTTTACGAAAAATGCGATACTTGTCTTGATGAGCACACTTGCCAAATCAGAAAATTGTTCCTTACACTCAGAATTGAAATGATTCCGATACTTGAAAAATCCATAGCACAACTGGCTTCTTCTTGATTTTTCATAAAAGAATATAATTCCTATAGAATTAGTATGAATTAATATTTTATTTTATATTTGCTTCATCGCATCTATACGTTTAATTCATAAAATTGATGAATGTTATTACATAAAAATGAGATGCTTATCTCAATAAATGTATTACGATTTAACCATCTAGACTTTCATCAGCAACTAAATTATGGAAAATATTAGTTTTTTAGCTTTCGCAATGCCTGCTTTTTTTCTCTTCGTATGGCTGGAATTTAAGCTAGCCCAAAAAAGAAAACAACCAGAAATTTTTAATTATGAAAGCTCAGTTTCAAATATAAGCATCGGCCTCGCAGAGCGCTTGATCAACCTTTTTATCGCCGGAAGTTTTTATCAAGCCTTTTATTTCATCTATGAAAATTACCGAATTTTTGACCTTCCGAGCACTATTTTTATGTGGATTGGCTTAATTCTCGCCACAGATTTTGTTTGGTATTGGTATCACAGAATGGGGCATGAAATTAATTTTTTCTGGGCCGCACATATTGTCCACCATCATAGTGAGGAATTTAATTTGACTGCCGCCGCGAGAATAACTACTTTTCAAGCCATTATTCGAACAGGTTTCTGGTGCATTCTTCCCTTTTTCGGCTTTCATCCAAAAATGGTCATTACCATGCTTTTAGTCCATGGCGCCTACTCCTTTTTTACGCACACGCAAGCTATTGGAAAAATAAAATGGCTCGAATATATTTTTGTTACGCCTTCTGTTCATGGGGTTCATCATGCTTCTGATGAGAAATATTTAGACAAGAATTATGGCGACATGTTTACTTTTTGGGATAGAATGTTCGGCACTTTTCAGGAAGAGGAAGAAAAGCCAAAATATGGATTGACACATCCTCTGAAAAGCTTCAGTTTTTTGTGGCAGCACTTTCATTATTACTTCGAAATTTATGAATTATGGAAACGATCTAAAGGTTTTAAAGCACGATGGGATGCTGTTTTTGGAAGTCCGGCGACAATGGATCAAGACATTCGTCCAATGCTGGAAAAACGTTTTTTACAAGACAAAACTGATCGAAGCCATCGCTTAAAATTCCGAAATTATCTTTATATACAATTAGCGATCAGTACTTTACTATTAACAATTTTCACCTATTATTTTGATGGATTGAATTCTTATGACAAAACATTCGTTCTTTCTTTCATATTAATCACTTTGATAAATTGCGGTGCGTTGCTCGAACAGCGAAACTGGATTTACTACTTAGAATACCTTCGCCTTTTTATACTTTCCACCTATTTATTATATGTTGAAAATGCCACAGAATATTTCTTTATTCCAATAGTGATTATGTTGCTGGCAGAAAAGCTGTTCTCTCTCGGAAAAAGATACCAGTATTTTGTCCTGCAATTGGAAGAAATCGATAATTAAATTTGACTAAATCTAAACCATGAAACAATTCAAAATATTCTCAAGACCTCACTGTTGGTTGTAGTTTTTCCTTCCTATAAATAATAAATTTTATTTCTAAAAATTGTCTGTTTCCAAAATATTCTAGGGAAATGGATACAATAAATAGTGCCTAATTCAACCAATAACAATGAAAAAAATTCTTTATAATGTACTCCTATTTTTACTTTTTTCGACCCTATCATTTGCCCAAAAGCAACAGTCGGGAATCATTAAAGACATTGACGGATTGCCAATTTCAAAAGCTAGCATTTCAATTAAAAATACAGCTATCCAAAAAATTTCAGACGCAGACGGAAAATTCACACTTTCCTTTGACCAAAATTTTCCAATAACGCTACAAATTACAGCTTCTAATTTCAAAAAACAGGAAATTACGATTAATGAAATTTTATCTTTTTTAGAAGTAATTCTGGTTATGGATAAGGATGACAAAAACCTTAACGAAGTTGTAATTACGTCAAGACGACGAAAAGAAAATGCACAGCAAGTCCCTATTCCGATTTCAGTTATCAGCGGAAAATTGGCGGAAGATGCGGGCGCTTTCAACGTAAATCGCTTGAAAGAATTGGTGCCTTCTGTACAACTTTATTCTTCAAATCCAAGAAATACTGGGTTGAGCATCCGCGGATTGGGGACTACTTTCGGACTCACAAATGATGGTATTGACGCCGGCGTTGGATTTTATGTCGACGGAGTTTATTTTGCACGTCCTGCCGCCACGACTTTAGATTTTATCGACACCGAACAAATCGAAGTCTTGCGCGGTCCACAGGGAACTTTATTTGGAAAAAATACAATTGCCGGTGCTTTCAATATCACAACTAAAAAACCCAGTTTTAATTTTGGGGCAACACTTGAAAGCAGTTATGGAAATTATGGTTTTGTACAGACGAAAGCTTCCATTACAGGTCCGATTGCCAAAAATGTTGCCGCAAGATTTTCTTTTTCAGGCACACAGCGCGACGGATTATTGTACAATGTGGCTACCCAAAAACATGTCAACGTCTTAAATAATTTGGGCATGCGAGGCCAGATTTTATTCCAGCCATCCAATGAATTCGATATTTTATTTGCCGTAGATTTTACACGCCAGCGACCAGATGGATATGCACAAGTTATTGCCGGAGTTGCGCCAACACAGCGTGCGAGCTACAGCCAATTCAATGCAATTATTGCCGATTTGAATTATACTTTGCCCTCTACAAATCCGTTTGATCGGGTCATTGACCATGATACGCCTTGGCGTTCTTACCAAGATTTAGGTGGCGCTTCGATGACTATGAATTTGAAATTAGGCTCAGGAACTCTGACTTCCACAACAGCGTGGCGTTTTTGGGATTGGAATCCGTCGAATGATAGAGATTTTACAGGATTGCAAGGTTTGGCCTTGTCAGAAGCGCCTTCAAAACACAGGCAATGGTCACAAGAAATTCGTTGGGCGGGTTCGATTTCAGAAGATTTGAGCGGGGTTTTCGGAGTATTTTTATTCGGACAAAAACTTAATCCTGATGGCGCGCACACTGAAGAAGCTGGAAGAGATCAATGGCGGTTTTCGCAAAACAGCACTAGCGAATTGTGGCAGACACCCGGACTTTTAGAGGGTTATGGAATTAAAACTTATCCGAATTTAAAAACGTTCAGCGGTGCTGTTTTTGGACAGTTGGATTGGGCAATTACAGAAAAACTAACGATTCTGCCAGGTGTAAGATTGAATTATGACGACAAGGAAGTAGATTTCAGAAGAGAAACTTACGGCGGTTTACAAACGGATGATCCCGCATTGATTGCCTTGAAAAACTCAGTTTATAACAACCAAGCTTTCAAAAAACAGATTGACAATACTAACTTTTCTGGTCAGCTGACTGTAGCTTACAAAGCGACAAAAAAGATCAATACTTTTGCCACTTTCTCTACCGGATTCAAACCTGTAGGATTAAATTTGGGTGGACTTCCAAATTCTGGCGGACAGCCAATGGTAGAATTGGCAGTTATCAAACCTGAGCGAGTGCGCCATTATGAAATAGGTGTAAAAACCAGTCCTACGCCAAAATCAACTTTAAATTTAGTAGTTTATAATACCGATGTGAAAGATTACCAGACGCAAGTTCAGGCCTCCGATCTTTCAGTAAACCGTGGTTATTTGTCTAATGCTGAGAAAGTAAGAGTGCGCGGTGCTGAAGTCGATGCAAATATAAAAGTAAGCAAGAATTTAGCCTTTTATGGTGCTGTGGCTTACACCGAAGGGATTTATAGATCCTTTAAAAATGCACCTGTTCCATTAGAAGAAACCGGAAGCGCAAATTTCAAAGACATTTCTGGAAGCGATCTTCCAGGAATTTCAAAATGGGCGGGATCAATTGGTGGCGAAGTTTCAAATCCGGGGAAAATATTGGGCAGAACTGGGGAATTTTTCTTGGCTGTTGATAGTTATCATCGTTCTAAATTTTCGTCAAGTCCCTCTCCTTCTGCCTATTTGGTTGTTGAGGGTTATTCACTAGTCAATGCCAGATTGGGTTTCAGGGTGACAGATAAATTTTCTGCGTTTTTGTGGGGACGCAATATTTTTGACAAAGATTATTTCGAGCAATTGTTGCCAGGTGCTGGAAATGCTGGCCATTATGCTGGCGTTTTGGGTGACCAGCGCACTTATGGAATTACTTTGAGAGTTTCGATTTAATTGCTGTAAATGTTTGCTAGACATAATTAATAGAAATTTAAACTTATTAAACCTGAAAGAAATTCTTTCAGGTTTTTTTATGTCTTAATTATTATTCTAAAGCATTATTCCTAGTTTTTTTGCTGACAAGTTTGATTTTTACCTTCCCGTCATCTCCGTCAGAAGCTAAGAGATGCAGGACAATTCCATTATTTCTTCTTTCTTCTAATAATTCTTCGTCGGTAATATCTTTGTCTTTCTTCGGATTTCTGAGCGGGACGTCAAGCGCAATGTTTGTCCCTTTTCCGAAGGAATAAATACCCGCTAAATCCATATTTAATACACTGGAATTGATCTTCATCGGATAAATTTCAATTTTTTCTCCTTTTACATCAAACCTTCCGTTCAAATTCGTGAATGTGATCGTATCCAAATTACGAAACGGAAAAGCAAATTTCCCTACGCTTTTTACAGGTTCAAATCCTACCAATGCTCCTTTTTTTAAGTCAAAGGCAATATTTCCATGAATGGTATTTGGAATCAACTTTCCTTCATTTGATACGCTTCCAGAGATATTTGCTTTGGAAAAAAGAAAACCTCGGAGATTTTTAGAAGACATCGTTTCCATCCCAAAATTATTGAAGGCGTGAAAGAACTTCTGGATGTTGACATTGCTGACCGCCGTGTTTAGTGAAAACTGATTGTTTTGATTTCCCTGTGTCATTTTTCCTGAAAGCTTAACGACGCCACCCGCATGATTTACGACAGCATTCTTAATAAAAATTCCTGATTCAGAAAGCAAAATATTAGCATTTACGTTGGTTGCCATGAATTTATTGTAATAAAAATTATCAATCTTTACGTTCATCGCCACATTGCTTTTTTCAAAAAGAAAGTTCAAATTATCTGAAATATTGCTCTTTTGGGTTTGCTTTTTAGCGACTCTTTTTGTTTTTCTGGTTCCTAAAAAGCTAAGAAATTCAGCCATGTGCATTTGTGGACTGCGAACTTTCCAGTTTAGAACTATCTTTTCAGGATCAGTGTAATATAAATTCAGGAAATTTTGGATATCGCCTTCCATATAAACGACGCTCTTCCCGCTCTGCAATTGAATATTTTTTATCAGAAGATCCGTTTCTGTAAATTCTAAAGCGACATTTGTATTTTTAAAACGCACATTTCTAGGGATGTAATTTACGTCTCCATTTTCAATATTGACCAAGCCTGAAAACTTTGGCTTTGTAATTTCCAGATTGACGATATCGGCCCTGAATTTCAATTCGACTTTAGCATTTCCTCCTGAAAATTTCAGCAGATCTTCGGTAATGGCATTGTTCATTTTTTCTAATGGAAAATTAGCCTTAAAAACTCCGGAAGCTATCGGTTTTTCTAAATCATTGATTACGGCAGAGTCCATTACAAAAGGCATTTGCTGGTATTCTCCCTTAAAACCATAAAGCATAACGGCTGAATTTGGATCGGTAAATCCTTTGCCTTTTTTGTATTCGTTGGTGAAAATTCCGTTGAAATTGCAGTTGTCTACAATTCCGTCTGGCACATGAAGCCTGTTATTTTTGACTGTTGCTTTTACATAAATTAATGGATCGCCTTCAGCATTTAAATCGCCGATAACATCACAAGTTACAGCAATCGGCTTTTCTAAATCAAAACGATCAAGCTGAAAGCTAATGTTGTTTGAAAGCAAATCGCTGGCTTGTTTCCAAAGAATTTCATCCACTTTTATATTGATGGAAAATTCGGAATTTTTCTTTCCCACGTTAAACTTCGCACCTACATTGAAATCATTTTCGCCAATCTGCAAATTGTTTGGCAAAATGGTTATTGTTTCCTTTTCATTATTGAAATTGACTTCTAATTTTCCTTTCAAAGCTTTATCTTTCATAAAACTGCCATGCTTTGTATTAAAGGCAAAACTTTTAGCAAAAGCATCCAATTTCAAATCAGCATTCCATCCTTCGGAAACAAAATCAATTCTTCCTTTCAAATTATTAATCTGGAAATTGAAAAGTTTGTTTCGTCTTTTGTTGTCGGAAATAAAATTGACGTTTTCGAGTTCAAAAGCTTTGATTTCAGCAAAAGAACTGCTTCCTTCATTGGTTTCTTTCTGCTCTTTTTTAGTCTTGAAAATAGAAGTATTGCTGTAACCGGAAACGTCTTCATACAAATAAATGGAAGCGTCGCTGATTTGGATTTTCTTGATTTCAACCGTTCCTCTTAAAAAAGCAAAAGCATTTATTGAAATATTAAAGTCACTGGATTTAAGTAAAGTATGCTTGTGGTTTTTCCAAAGATCGTCTTTGACTTCTACATTATTTAATCGTAATGAAATATTTGGAAAACCTTTCAAGAAAGTTGGTTCCATGCTTTCTGCCGTAAATTTCCCGTTTAAGTTTTCATTTATTTCGGAAGTCACTTTTGCAAGAATTTCTTTTTTATTCGTATTGATATAAAATGCTAAGCCTAAATAAGCGACAATAATAAAAAGGATAATTCCAAGCACAATTTTGCTCGCAATCTTTATCCAACGAGGAAGATTGTGTCTTTTTTTGAGGAAATTTGAAATTGAAGTAGCTTTTTGCATAGGCGTTGCTGTCGGTGGTTGAGACAGTAATTAAATTTACGAGAGAAGAATTTGGAAATGCGTATAAATGTTGTTAAATTTTCTGGATACAGATTTTTGATCAATGTTTACTGTTTATTTTTTTGTTTACTAAAAAAGCTTCTAGTTTCCCAGAAGCTCTTTCTCAATAATCAATAAAACTAAACTGATAATTTTCCTTCAATTCCGTCATCAATCGGTTTCCCGATGATGGCTCCGACCGCTATTTTTAGTAATGAAACTACTTTGCCACTTTTTGTATCCCAATAATAAACATAGTCTGGCTGTACACGAATTACGGTTAAATTCGGATCATCTTTTCCTTCTGAAAACCACGCTTTTGCAATTGGGCTCCATTTGTCTTCGATTGTCGATTTGTCTTTATAGATGTATGCTTTTCCGAATACGTTCAAATATTCATTGCTAGAATTCTTAGAGAAAAGCAATTGCACGTTTTCATCTTGCTTGATTTCGAAGTTTTTATCACTGTCGGCACCGCTTAAAAACCAAATGTTCCCGAATTCGTCGACTTCCTGAATGCTCATTGGTCTTGTTGAAAACGGAACATGTGATAAATCGGTACAAAACATACAGACTCTGATATCTTCGGCAAGCTTTTTCAGTTTTGAAACGGCTTCTTCATTGTTTAAATTTTTATGATCTCCCATGGCAATTTTAATTTTTTAGTTGGTTTTTAATCTTCTACGTCAATTTTTTCTGAAGTCCAGTCGATGGCGCGTTCCAAATCATTTTTTTGGAAAACTTTGAATTCGCCGGGCATAATTTTGCTAAAAACTGCCGTGAATTTATCCACAGTTTCTGAATCAGAAATGATTGCGGCACGGTTCCATTTGGTGATATTTTTAATTCCCAGCAAGGCATCAGACATCCACGCGCCAACGGTAAATTCAGCGGGAGAATCTTCTAAATAAAGCAGGTAATTGAGTTTGTTGGTCTTTTCCACAAGTTTTGTAACCTTGGAATGCACAATTTCGAAATCGTCCTTGGTGACTTCGCCACTGGAACGAAAACCGACCATATTGTCAGGAAGGTTGTGAATTTGCTCGATCATAATTTTGAGAATTTAGTTGGTTTATCTCAAAGTTATGACTATTAAAAACGGATGTATGTTATTGACTTCTTAATGTTTATACAAAAAAACTATAAATAAAGTAATTTGGCTATATTTTTTTCTCCATAATAAAATCTTCCATCAAATAGCCGTTTCCGATATTGATATCTTCCTCGCCCACTTTTTCAAAACCCATTTTATTGTAAAAATAAACCGCTTCGTTGAAACGATTTACATTTAAGGAAAGAAATTTTTGACCGTTAGCCCTTGCTTTTTCAGCAATGTAATAAATTATTTTTTTACCGATGCCGCTTCCTTGCGTTTCTGGAAGAATGTAAATTTTATGGATTTTAGTTTTTGGTTCCTCATGATAATCAAACTCATACGAAGCAAATCCGAGGAAATTGCCGTCTTCTTCAGCAATTATAAAATGATGGTTTTTAGTTTCGGCTTGGTTTTTTAAAGCTTCCAAATCATACATCATTGAAAACATATATTGAATTTGTTCTGACGAAAGAATCGGACCATAAGTCACGGGCCACGTTTTGCCAGCAATATCCTGAATCGCTTTATAATTGTCTGTAGGTTGAATCTTAATCATGGTGCAAAATTAAGCTATTCTGAGTGTTTTTATCGCTTCAACCCACTCGGTTTTTTTGCAAATATCACAAGAAGCTGTTCCTGTTTTTAACTCTTGCGTGTTAGCGCAGAACGTGCAGGCGTAAATTCCATCCTTTGAAATCGTCTCGCTTTTTTGGGAGAAAAGCTGTGGCAAAAGTGGCAGTCCATATTTTACATCTTCATCTTTATAGAAAAAAACGCTGACTTCGCCCGAAGTTTCTAAATAGGCATTTTTCACTTGTCCCAAATGTTCTACGGAATAAACGCGTAATTCTGAGAAAAATTCATCTTGCGCCAAGCCTTCCCTTTTAAAGGTGGAGATGGAGAATTTTCCTTGTTCAATCAGGCATTCCGTTTGTCCTTCAACTAATTTTTCGAACCATTTGAATTTTCCGGTCAGCTTGGTTACAAAACGGTACATTACTATGATTACGAAAAATACAGTCACAGCCGGAATAATTCCAACATCTTCATAAAACATTGGATCTCCCGCTGCAGAACCAAGCGCAATTATGATTACGGTTTCAAAAATGGAAAGTTGCTTCACGCCTCTTTTTCCGGTGAATCTCAAGGTTATCAGCAAAACGACAAACATGATAACTGACCTGAAAATCACTTCAAAAAGAAACTCATAAGGATGGTCGTTGATCAGCACTCTTCCCCATTCAAAAATATCTAGCATAGTCTGTTTTCTATAGTTTTTAATTTTACTTGAAATTACTAAATATTAATGCTTGTTAACAAAGATTAAGACAATTTTAATATTGCTTTAATTTGACTTGGAAAACGTTATCGTAACTTTATATGTACCAACTTATTAATATAATAAAACAGAAAATTATGAGCAAGAAGATAGCCATCTTAGCAACCAACGGATTTGAAGAAAGCGAATTAAGATCACCAAAAGAATATTTAGAACAGCAAGGTTGGACAGCCGATATTGTCAGCTTGAAAAGTGGTAAAATTAAAAGTTGGGCCGACGGAAATTGGGGAAAAGAATATGAAGTAAATAAAACACTTGATCAAGTTTCCTCAAAAGATTATCACGCATTGGTTTTGCCAGGAGGCGTTATCAATCCTGATTTATTAAGAAGAGAAGAAAAAGCAGTCAATTTTGTAAAAGACTTTTTTGAAGAGAATAAGCCGGTTGCGGCCATTTGCCACGGACCACAAATTTTAGTTGATGCCGATGTTTTAGACGGTAGAAACGTGACGTCATTTTTCTCAGTAAAAAATGATTTGATCAATGCCGGAGCAATTTGGACCGATGAAGAAGTGGTTGTTGACAATGGACTTGTAACCAGCAGAAATCCTGATGACCTTCCCGCATTTAACAAAAAAATGGTGGAAGAAATTAAGGAAGGCAAACACGAATTGCAATCACGTTAATTTAGAGTTAGTTGTAATTCATGCGTAAGGCTTCAGCACTAAGGTGATGAGGCCTTACTTTTTTTATGTAAAATTCTCAGGGTTTTGTATTATTTTGCTTAAAAATTTATAGTTTTAGCATTTCAAACTAAGCCTCAACTTATGTCCCACCAAAAACTAAGAGTAGACAAAACCTGCTTAAACTGCAACTATGTAGTTGAAAACAAATACTGTCCAAATTGTGGTCAGGAAAATACAGAAACCCGACAGTCTTTTCATTATCTTTTTACTCATTTTGTAGAAGATTTGACACATTATGATGGAAGTTTCTGGAAAACTATTAAAGCTTTATTATTTCGACCAGGAAGACTTACAAAGGAATATTTAGAAGGAAAAAGAAAAAAATATGTGCCACCAGTTAAGCTTTATATTTTTATAAGTTTTGTAACTTTTTTAGTTCCCAATATACTTCCTGAATATTCTTTAGTTGATGAATCTAATCCTATAATAAAAACTAAAAATACAGAAATTGACGAAGACAAAATAATTACTGAAAACGTTGTTGTTAATAATGGACCACGTATTAGTAGTTTAAAACAACTAGATTCTATTCAAAATAGACTTCCAAAAGCAGAAAAAATTTCGTGGCTAGAATACAACGCTTATAAATTTATGATAAAAAATAAAGGAAAAGCAAGTAAGTCTGAATCTAGGCAACAAATAAAAGAAAACATAAAACACAATCTTCCGAAAGTACTGTTTCTATACATGCCAATTTTTGCATTTTTTTTATGGCTTTTTCATAATAAGAAAAAATGGTACTACTTTGACAGTGGTGTTTTTACTTTGCATTATTTTGGCTTTCTCCTGCTTCTTTTTACAATTAGCACCGTTTTCGATTGGCTTTTTGCATTGGTCTATAGCGGTGATGAAATTTCAAGCGTTATTGGTGTGGCTACATTGGCGTATGCTTTCTTTTATTTCTTTAGAGCTCACAGCCAATTTTTCGGTGAGAAAAAATATATTTCTCGAATTAAAAGTTTAATTTTATTTTTTATCAATGTCTTTTTAATTTGTATATTTTTTGTCGCTTTACTTGCATATTCAGTATACACAACACATTAATTTTATTACAATGAAAAAAACAATAATTACTGGCTTTCTGCTTACACTTGTTTTAACAAGCTGTTCAGCGCAGAAACCAACAAAATATATGGAAACAATTACTGCAGATGAGCTAAAAACACATTTGTATATTGTGGCTGGAGACGACATGGAAGGCCGAAACACTGGCGAACCTGGGCAAAAGAAAGCTGGAAAATATTTGATCTCTCAATATGAAAAAATGGGTATTTCTTTTCCAAAAGGTGCTACTGATTTTTACCAAAAAGTGCCGTCAGAATTTATGGCAAGAGCTTTTAGCCCTAAATTAAATGACTCAGAAAATATCTGGGCATTCATTGAAGGAACAGAAAAACCAGACGAAATTTTGGTAATTTCTGCACATTATGACCACGTTGGAATGAAAAATGGTGAAGTTTTTAATGGTGCCGATGATGATGGTTCTGGAACGGTTGCTTTGCTAGAATTGGCGCAAGCTTTCATGCAAGCTAAAAAGGACGGTCACGGACCAAAGCGCTCAATCTTATTTTTGCACGTGACAGGCGAAGAACATGGACTTCACGGCTCAAGATATTATTCTGAACACCCTTTATTTCCTTTAAAAAATACGATTGCTGATTTGAATATCGACATGATTGGCCGTCGTGATGACAAACACAAAGACAACGGAAATTATGTGTATTTGATTGGTTCTGACCGATTGAGTTCTGAATTGCATTCGATTTCAGAAAAGGCTAATAAAAATTATACGAAGCTGGAATTAGATTACAAATACAACGATAGAAACGATCCTGAGAAAATCTATTATCGTTCTGATCACTATAATTTTGCAAAAAATGGTGTTCCTTCCTTATTTTATTTCAATGGAGTCCATGCAGATTATCACAAAGAGACAGATACTGCTGATAAGATTGAGTATGATTTATTGCAAAAAAGAGCACAATTGGTTTTTGCAACAGCTTGGGAATTGGCCAATAGAAAAGAAAGAATTAAAGTCGATAGAGACGGTAAATAACAAAAAAAGCTCCGAGAAATTCGGAGCTTTTTTTATTTAGAAGCTAGTTGAATCTACATCAAGAACATTTATGAATTCAAATTTTCATCTTTTACAATTTGAATTTTCCCCAACTCTACAGAATCGTGTTGCACTAGCAAGATCCCAAAAATATTTATAGGAATATCAATTGTCTCACTTGAGTTTTTTATTTCCTCAAGAATACTTTGGTAATTCAACGGATTAAGAACTATCGAATCGCCTTTATTTATTTTATGATCAAAAATATAATCTCTTAAAGACTGGAAGGAAATCGGGTTTCCTATGAAAATTTGCTGTGACATGGTATTTGTTTTTCTTACTAATTTAATCAATATTGCCTTGGAAAGCATTTGATTTAAGTTTTAATTAGCATTAAAAAACAAAGCAAAAAAAAAGCTTCAGATTTCTCTGAAGCTTTGTAAAAATGGGTGGCTGACCGGGTTCGAACCGGCGACCCTCGGCACCACAAACCAATACTCTAACCAGCTGAGCTACAACCACCATTTGTTTAACGAGTGCAAATATACCGCAAAAATTGATTTCTGCAAATAAAAATTTCAAAAAATTACACCAAATCTCCTAAGCTATTGACTGCCAAATATCTTTCAACCGTGAATCCTTCTGCATATTCTGAATTTATGAGTCTTCCCAAGTCTTGAGCACGGTAAAGTATGCTATCTTGGAAGTTTTTTGTGGCAATTGGCGTCGTTGGCTCGTCAGAATTCGGATCAAAAAACTGCGATTTGTAAGCCATAAGTGAACTTACTTTCTTTTCCATAAATCCGGTAACGTCGACAACGAAATCTGGCTTCAAATCTTTCCATTGAATATAATGGTAAACTATTTTTGGACGCCAAGCTCCTTGAGCGATTCCTTCGATTTCAGTTTCAATTTTTATCAATCCTGAAAGAAAACAAGCATCAGAAACCAATTTGCTGCCTTTTCCATGATCAATATGACGATCATCAACAGCATTGCAAATCACAATTTCAGGACGGTATTTTCTGATCATTTTGATGACTTCTAATTGGTGTTTTTCGTCATTTACAAAAAAACCATCACGCATTGAAAGATTTTCTCTGGCAGAAACGCCTAAAATTTCCGCCGCATTTTTTGCTTCTTCATCGCGAATTTCGGCTGTTCCTCTTGTTCCTAATTCGCCTCTTGTCAAATCGATGATCCCCACTTTTTTGCCTAGCGAAACTTCTTTTGCAATGGTTGCGCCACAGCCCAATTCCACGTCGTCAGGATGCGCACCAAAAAATAATATATCTAATTTCATTCTGTTTTTGTTTGTTTATATAAAGGTAAGGAGAAAATCATGCGCTTAAGCCAGTATTTTCTTCATTGTTTTTGATTTGTTGACCGTTTCAAAGAATTCTTTTTCAGGATTGCTGTCTTTTGTGATGCCACAACCCATGAAGAGATTAGCGGTTTTACCCTCTAATTTCATGCATCTTAAATTGACAAACAAATCAGAATTATCGTCTTTATCTGCAGCAAAATCTTTATTCAATTCTCCTAAAAATCCTGCATAGTATTCCCGATTGTAGCCTTCATTTTTCAGAATAAAATCTTTAGCATTTTTCTTCGGAAGTCCGCAAACTGCAGGCGTTGGATGCAAAATATTTAAGACTTTTTTCAAATCTTTTTTATCTTTTAAAATTGCTGAAATGTCGGTTTTAATGTGAACAATATTTCCAGCTCTAAAAGTATAAGGTTGAGAATTACTTTGCTCAGAAACTAATTCGCTTAAATTTTCTATGATGAAATCAGTCACGAATTGCTGTTCTTCTTTTTCTTTATTTTCCCACGTAATTTCACCTTCCTTGAAAATTTGAGTTCCGGCCAAAGCAACCGTTTTTATTACATTAGAATTTACTTTCAGCAATTGTTCTGGCGTTGCGCCAAGCCACAGTCCTACTTTTGGATGGAAAAAGCAATATTTAAAAGCCGTTGGATAATTGGAAAGAAGTCTTTTGAATAAAAAAACCGCATCATTATTTTCTGTAGAAACTGCTTCCGTTCTTGACAAAACTACCTTTTGGAATTCATCTGAATTAATGGCGTCAATTCCTTTTTGGACTAAATTTTCGAAATTTTCTTTAGCAGAAAAATTGATTTCATCCGTTAATTCTGAAGTATTTGAATCAGAAATTTGTTCGTAATTTTCTACCAAGATTTCAGAACCATTTTCTGGAATCAAAACAAATTTTCCTCCATCAAAAGGCGCGAAAACAAAACCTTTTTCGGTAAAATCTTCTGTAAAATTTAAAGCAGTATCGTTTTGGAACAAGCCGACAATTTGCTTTTGATTTGGTTTAGAATAAATTACGAATGGCAATTTTTCCTTTAGAAAATCCTGCCCTTTTTGAAGTAAATCAGACATCTTATTTAGTTCGGTCAAGGACAATGTTCGTAATCTTGCAGAGCGAAATCAGCTGATCGTTTTCATCGGTAATTCGAACTTCCCAAAGATGTACCATTCTGCCTTTGTGGATGATTTTTGCCGTTCCAAAAACGGTTCCTGCACGTTTGCTTTTCACATGGTTTGCAGAAATTTCAATACCGCGAACTTCCTGTTTTTCCACATCGATAAACATTAGTGAAGCTGCACTTCCCACACTTTCAGCCAAAGCTACTGAAGCACCACCGTGCAATAATCCCATTGGTTGGTGAACTCTTGAATTTACTGGCATTTTGGCTTTTAAAAAACCTTCTCCAGCGTCAATAAATTCTATTTCTAAAGTCTGCATCAACGTATTTTCGCACCATTTTTTGCAGTTTTCAAGCATTGTGTTTTTATCGAAAGCCATTCTGTTTGTTTTATAGTTTTCAAAATTACGGAAAATTAACGGGCAACGGCTACTATCAATTTTAGAAAAAAGTTAAAACAAACATACTAATTTTAACATTTCAGAGTTTATTAGAAAGCCCTATTCCTTTTTAAAATTTAGGCGAATACAAAACAGATTTTTACTATTTTTACCAAAATTCAAAACCATGCGCAATTCTATTTTTTTCCTATTTATTGTATTTGTACTTTCATTGACTTCGTGTCGAAAAGATTTTGACTTTGAAAGAAGCTCTGGAGATCTGCAATTTTCAAAAGATACGGTCTATTTAGACACGGTTTTTACCAATATCGGATCAAGTACTTACACTTTAAAAGTATATAATAGAAGTAATAAGGATATCAGCATTCCAACAATTAAGCTTGGAAAAGGCACGAATTCAAAGTACAGAATGATGATTGACGGCATGCAAGGAAATGTTGGCGCAGAAGGAAAAATTTTCAGCAATGTTGAACTTTTGGCAAAAGACAGCCTTTATATTTTCATAGAAACGACAATTGATTACAGCGAATTTGCCAATCCAGAAGCAGAATATTTGTATACAGATCAGATTCAGTTTGACGCCGGAACGCATTTTCAAAAAGTGGAATTGGTGACTTTGGTGAAAGATGCAGTTTTTTTATATCCAACTCGAGATAATGAAGGAAATTATGAGCAGATACCTGTTGGCGTTGATGAAAATGGCGAAACTGTCACAGGGAGAGGCTTCTTTTTAGACGATACTGAACTAGATTGGACAGCGCAAAAACCTTATGTAATTTATGGCTATGCCGGAGTTCCATCAGGAGAAACTTTAAATATTGCTGCCGGAAGTCGAGTGCATTTTCACGCAGGTTCTGCATTAATCGCTTATGATGGAAGTTCGATCAAAATTAATGGAACTAAATCTGAAACTGAAGCTTTAGAAAATGAAGTGATTTTTGAAGGTGATAGATTAGAACCAAATTTTGCAGAAACACCAGGTCAATGGACTGCAATTTGGCTTACACAAGGAAGTACGGGACACGTTTTCAATAATTTAACCATAAAAAATGCAACAGTAGGAATTTTAGTTTCAGGAAATTCTGGAAGCGCGACGCCTGATTTGAAATTGAAAAACGTACAAATTTATAATTCAGGAAATGCTGGAATCCTAGCCCAAACTGGAAATATTGAAGGCGAAAATGTCGTGATAAATTTAGCAGGTTCAGCAGCTTTGTATTGCAATTATGGAGGCACTTATAATTTTACACAATCCACTTTTAACAATAATTGGTCTGGCACGCAGAAATATGGAGTGAGAATTGACAATTATTTTGAAGGAGCAGATCCACTTACACAGCCATTGAACGCAACTTTCACAAATTCAATAATTTATGGTTCAAATCAAAATGCCTTATTGATTGCAAAAGAAGATTCTGCAAATGCCTTTAATACTATATTTTCGAATTGTCTTGTAAAACTAAGTAATTCTTCGACTATTACGAACAATGCTTTGTACGCGCCAGTTTTATCAAATCCTAGTAACATAAATGAAAATCCTCGTTTTGTTGATGCCAATAAAAACAATTTGAGAATTGAATTTGGATCTGAAGCTGGAGGAAAAGGGACAGCAATTGGCGGAACAGATATTTTGGGACAGCCAAGAAATAGTCCATCTGACTTAGGAGCTTATAATATTTCTGCCGAATAAATAAATTTTTAATGCATTCTTTCTTGATTTTTAGATTTATTTTATAATTTTATCACAATTAATCAACAAAAACAAAATCATGAAAGCAAATTATTTTTATTTAGGAGCATTATTGCTCTGCTTAACTTCATGTAAAAAGGAAGTAAAAATCGAAGAAAAAACAGTTATTAAAGATTCCGTTGCTCCAGTAAAAGAAACAGAAACTTCAGCCCAACCAATGGATTCTGTCGCAATGATGAAAGCCTGGGAAGAATACGCAACTCCAACTGAGCCACACAAAAGAATGGCTTCTGAAGTGGGAACTTGGACCGAAGATATGACTTTTTGGATGAGTCCTGATGATAAAAATCCACAGAAATATACCGCTACAGTTGAAATAAAAATGATTTTAGGAGGCAGGTATCAGGAACAAAAACACAAAGGAAAGGTGATGGGAATGGATTTTGAAGGAATTTCCGTCCTTGCATACAATAATGTTTCCGGCGAATATACTTCAACTTGGATTGACAATATGGCAACTGGACTAATGGTTGGAACAGGAAAATTTGATGAAGCCACAAAATCAACAACTTTCCTTGGTGAAATGACTGATCCACTTACAAAGAAATCAAAGAAAACAAGACAAATTATCACAATAGTTGACGACAATACCCAAAAAATTGAATCGTATGATACGACTCCAGAAGGAAAGGAATTTAAGTCAATGGAGATTTTGATGAAGCGTAAAAAATAATCATTACTGCATAAAAGTTTTTCAGCTACGAATTACACAAATTTCCACAAATCATTAGTGAAAATTCGTATAATTCGTGGCTATTTTTTTTCGCAAACAAGCTTCCTTTTTTCACGCAAATTTATTTTCGACTTTCAATTTTTTGACTTTCGACTTTATGACCTGAAAACTTTTGACTTTAAACTTTTTGAACTAAATTTGCACCACAACAACAACTAAAATAGACACAATGATTCATTTCTTCGGAAACGAAAGCAACACCGTTTTTGCAGTCCAAACGAATCCCGAAGTTTCGGGAGAGCTTTCGGTAGAAAATATCTCAAAATTAAACTGGCTTTTTGGCAATACACATAAAATAGAAAAATCCGTGCTAGCGGATTTTTTTGTTGGTCCTCGTGCCGCAATGATTACTCCGTGGAGTACGAATGCTGTTGAGATTACACAAAATATGGCCATAGAAGGCATCATCAGAATTGAAGAATTTCAAAAAGTAACGGAGGCTTTTTCTGATTTTGATCCAATGCTTTCTCAGAAATATTCCGAACTAAATCAAGAAATTTATACCATAAATATTCAACCAGAACCAATCCTTGAAATTGAAGATATTGCATCTTTCAATGCAAAAGAAGGTTTGGCTTTGAGTAAAGAAGAAGTCGACTATTTAGATAATTTGGCTACAAAATTAGGCAGAAAACTGACCGATTCTGAGGTTTTTGGATTCTCTCAAGTAAATTCAGAACACTGCCGCCACAAGATTTTCAATGGAACTTTCGTGATTGATGGAGAAGAAAAACCATCTTCTTTATTCAAATTGATCAAGAAAACTTCAGCTGAAAACCCAAATGATATTGTTTCGGCTTATAAAGATAACGTCGCTTTTGTAAAAGGTCCGAGAGTGCAGCAATTTGCACCAAAATCAGCTGACAAACCTGATTTTTACGAAACTAAAGATTTTGATTCGGTTATTTCGCTTAAAGCTGAAACACACAATTTCCCAACAACGGTTGAACCTTTCAACGGTGCTGCAACTGGTTCTGGTGGAGAAATTCGTGACCGTTTGGCTGGAGGACAAGGTTCTTTGCCATTGGCGGGAACTGCAGTTTATATGACTTCGTATTCTCGTTTGGAAGAAAATCGTCCTTGGGAAGAAGCAATGAACGAAAGAAAATGGTTGTACCAAACTCCGATGGATATCCTAATCAAAGCTTCAAACGGAGCTTCTGATTTCGGAAATAAATTCGGACAGCCATTAATTACAGGTTCAATTTTGACCTTTGAACACGATGAAAATGATCGAAAAATTGGTTACGACAAAGTAATTATGCAAGCTGGAGGAATCGGTTATGGAAAACTAGATCAAGCCATTAAGAAAAAACCGCAACCTGGCGACAAAGTGGTTCTTTTAGGTGGAGAAAATTACAGAATTGGTATGGGCGGTGCTGCGGTTTCTTCTGCAGACACAGGTGCTTTCAGCTCTGGAATTGAATTGAATGCCATTCAGCGTTCGAATCCTGAAATGCAAAAACGTGCCGCAAACGCCATCCGTGGATTGGTTGAAAGTGATGAAAATCCGATTGTTTCGATTCACGATCATGGTGCTGGAGGCCATTTGAACTGTCTTTCAGAATTGGTGGAAGAAACAGGCGGTTTGATTGATTTGGATAAATTGCCAGTTGGCGACCCGACGCTTTCTGCAAAGGAAATCATCGGAAACGAATCGCAAGAAAGAATGGGATTGGTTATCGGTCAAAAAGATATAGAAACTTTACAGAAAATTGCAGACAGAGAGCGTTCTCCAATGTATCAAGTTGGTGACGTAACTGGAAACCACCGTTTTACTTTTGAATCAAAAACTACAGGTGCAAAACCAATGGATTTTGCTTTGGAAGATATGTTTGGAAGTTCTCCAAAAGTTGTGATGAACGATACCACAATTGATAGAAAATATACCGATTTAGAATATACTCAAGAAAATTTCAAAAATTATCTTGACCAAGTATTGCAATTGGAAGCTGTTGCTTGTAAAGACTGGCTGACAAACAAAGTCGATCGTTGCGTTGGCGGAAAAGTAGCCAAACAACAATGTGCAGGACCGTTGCAATTGCCGCTGAACAATGTCGGCGTTATGGCGTTAGATTATCTAGGAAAAGAAGGTGTTGCGACAACGGTTGGCCACTCGCCTATTGCTTCTTTAATTGATCCAGCAGCGGGAAGCCGAACTGCGATTGCAGAATCATTGTCAAACATTATTTGGGCTCCGATTAAAGACGGTTTGAAAGGCGTTTCGCTTTCGGCCAACTGGATGTGGGCTTGTAAAAATGAAGGTGAAGATGCTCGTTTATATGAGGCTGTTCAAAGTTGTTCAGACTTTGCTATTGAGTTGGGAATCAACATTCCGACAGGAAAAGATTCACTTTCAATGAAACAGAAATATCCTGACGGAGACGTAATTGCTCCTGGAACGGTAATTATTTCTGCAGGTGGAAATTGTACCGATATTAAAAAAGTAGTCGAGCCAGTTTTAAAGAAAAATGGTGGCAACATTTATTATATTAACCTTTCAGAAGACGATTTCAAATTAGGAGGTTCGTCTTTTGCTCAGGTTTTGAATAAAATTGGAAATGAAGTTCCTACGATAAAAAATGCGGCGAATTTCAAGACTGCTTTTAATGTAGTTCAAGATTTGATAAAAGCAGATAAAATCCAAGCAGGCCACGATATCGGAAGCGGTGGTCTGATCACGACTTTGTTAGAATTGTGTTTTGCTGATGTGAATTTGGCAGCTGCTTATGACTTGAGTAAATTACGCGAAAGCGATACCATAAAAGTATTGTTTTCTGAAAATATCGGAATTGTTTTCCAAGCGGATGCTTCGGTTGAAATAGTTTTGAATGAAAATAATGTGGCGTTTTTCAATATCGGAAAAGTAAAAGAAGGCGATACGGTTACGATTAAAAACGAGAACCAAAATCTTTCGATTAATGTAGCGGAAGCTAGAAATACTTGGTATAAAACTTCGTATTTATTAGACAGAAAACAATCAGGTGAATTAAAAGCTAAGGAACGTTTTGACAATTTCAAAAACCAACCTTTACAGTTTAATTTTCCAGCACATTTTACAGGAAAAAAACCTGTTGTTGATTTTTCTAAACCAAGACCAAAAGCAGCGATTATTCGTGAAAAAGGAAGTAATTCGGAACGAGAAATGGCAAATGCGATGTATCTGGCAGGTTTTGACGTAAAAGATGTCCACATGACCGACTTGATTTCAGGCCGTGAAACTTTGGAAGATATTCAGTTCATCGGAGCGGTTGGAGGTTTCTCTAACTCAGATGTTTTGGGCTCTGCAAAAGGTTGGGCTGGAGCCTTTTTATACAATGAAAAAGCAAAAACGGCTTTAGATAATTTCTTCAAAAGAGAAGACACTTTGTCCGTTGGAATTTGCAACGGAGCGCAATTGTTTATGGAATTAGAATTGATCAATCCAGAACATGAAGTGCACGGAAAATTGAAACATAACGATTCTCATAAACACGAAAGTGGCTTTACTTCGGTTTCTGTTTTAGAAAATAATTCAGTGATGCTAAGCACTTTGGCAGGAAGCACTTTGGGTGTTTGGATTTCACACGGAGAAGGAAAATTCGATTTGCCTTACACCGAAGATAAATACAATGTGGTTGGAAAATATGGTTACGAAAACTATCCGGCCAACCCAAATGGCTCTTTCTTCAATATTGCAATGATGTGTGATAAAACCGGAAGACACTTGGCGATGATGCCTCACATCGAGCGCTCGACTTTCCAATGGAACTGGGCGAATTATCCAGAAGGCAGAAAAGACGAAGTTTCGCCTTGGCACGAAGCTTTTGTGAATGCTAGAAAATGGATAGAAAATAAAAAATAGATTTTATAAAAAAGGCTTTCGATTGGAAAGCCTTTTTTTATTACTATATAATAGCAAGCTCAGCAGTTTAACCAAATCATTAATTTTATATTATTCAAAACCCAAAATAAACTTTCAATTAACAAAATTTTAGTATTTTAGAGTCAAATTTCCCCCGATATGAATTCTAAATTACAAAAATTGCAAAGCGTTTGGTTAGAGACGCAAAATAAAGGCGTTGAGATTACCCATCTTCCCGAGGTTACCTTTGATGATTTGACCAATTCAATCATCAGTACCGGTCCGTTTTATTATTATGTCATTGACTTTTTTGATATGTCGCTTTCTCATGTGAGTCCGGGAATCTATGACGTTCACGGATTTGATCCAAAAACTGTAACTTTCAATGATGTTCTAGAAGCCATCCATCCTGATGACATTGATTTTACCAGAAAGGCGGAAGCTTTTGCTGCTAATTATTTTTATGACAATGTGGAGCGCGAAAAGATTTTAAAATATAAGAAATGTTACAATCTGCGCGGAAAATTAAAAGATGGAAGCTATGGACTGATCAATCACCAAGCTCTGATGCTGACGCTTGACAGCAACGGCGGTTATGGAAAATGCTTAAATATCCATACGCAGATTGACCATTTGACAAATCACAATACTTATAAATTTTCTTTGATTGGGTTAGATAGCGAACCTTCCTATATGAATCTTGATGTCGACTGCGAGATTAAAAAAGAGATTCCGTTTTCAAGAAGAGAAATTGATATCATCAAATATATTGGCGACGGATTGAATAATAACCAAATTGGCGAAAAGCTCTTTATCAGCAGTTTGACCGTAAAAAAACACCGAAATAATATTTTAGCAAAGTCAAATTGCAAAAATACTGCGCAACTTATAAAGAACAGCGTAATTCAAGGATTGATTTAATTGGATAAATACTACTTTAGGCGTATTTGAAATTAAAAGCATAGTATTTAAATTTGTTATAATCATTTGACCAACAATGATATAAACTAAATTTACATACTATGAAAAAAGTATCTTCACGATTCAAAGCAACGGGTTTATTAATTCTATTGGCTATATTTTTTGGCTTTTCTTCAAAAACTGACCAAAATTCATCGGTAATGATCTACGGAATTGTTTATAATGACCATTGCAATTCTGAGGCTTTCGAACATTTTACTTCAAAATTGGTCAGTTCTGAAAATTACTATAAAGAACAGCAAAGTCTAGAAAGTTATTTAAAAAAAGAGTATCCAAATGCTAGAAAAATCAGAACTGGTTCTTCAAAATTTGATTACAGCACAGCCACAAATATGTGCGTTATCAAATGGCAGTCAGGTTCTTCAAAATGTGCTTATGACGTAGTGTCGGTTCTCTTTGGAAAAAAAGAATCTGAAGCGCTAAATAATGCCATAAATCACAAAAACAAATGGGCTGGCTCGAATGTGAATTATACGATAGTAAAACAAACTTATTGGCAATAAATAATGCAGATTTACAGCAAAAGGCTTTCGATTTGAAGGCCTTTTTTATTTCTTTACATTTATGAAAACCAGAATTCGCTATTTCTTTTTAATTTGTCTCATCATAATTTTGGGCTTGCTTTCCAGAAAATTGAATTTCATGCCGCTGTTTGTCGGCGACATTTTATATGCGGTGATGATTTATTTTATGGTTCGATTTGTATTTATAAATTCTTCCCGAATCAAAATTGCAACAATCGCTATTCTAATTTGCTATCTTATCGAAACTCTTCAATTATATCAGGCTTTTTGGATTATTGAAATCAGAAAAACTACATTCGGACATTTGATTTTGGGCCAGGGATTTTTGTGGAGTGACTTATTAGCTTACACTTTCGGAATCGGAATTGGTTATATTTTAGAAAAAATTATTTTTAACGCAAATAATTTCGAATAATTTATCACCTTAATTCAATCACTTTCTTAAATTAGCATTTTCCTCAAAATGCTTTTATGGAACACCATTACTGCTTAAATTGTAATTTCGATATTGACAATAAATTTTGTCCGAGTTGCGGGCAAAATACTGATACGCACAGAATTGTCATGAAACATTTTATTATGCACGATCTTCTTCATGGTGTTTGGCATCTTGAGAAAGGAATTTTATTCACGCTTAAAGAAACAATTATTCGCCCGGGTCAGGCTGCTTTGGATTATGTAAACGGCAAAAGGATTCGTTATTACAATGTATTTTATTTGGCACTCTTGGTCATCGGTTTGAACGTCATTTTGCTCCACTTAAAGGATACACATATTGAAGAAGCAGCAGAAACGGTTAAGAACAGCCAAAACAAGCTTAATGAATTTGTATTCAAATATTCAAAAATAATCTTATTCTGCATTGTGCCAATTTTTTCGCTCAACGCAAAACTGATCTTCAAGCGATTAAAATTAAATATTGCTGAACATTTTATCCTTGGCGGAATTACGCTTTTGGGATTATTGATTATCAGTGCTGTTGTATTTTTATTCAGCTTTTTAAATGTCGCTTTAGATTTAAATATCTTCGACTTCGCCAAAGTATTTATTGCTTTACTTCTCTTAATATTTCCTGCATGGTCTTATTTTAATGCAACAAAAAACCTGTATAAATTTTGGGGATTTTTATGGCGAATTATTTCTTTTTATCTGCTGACTTTATTTGAATTCTTATTGATAATAGCTTTTATTACTGTAGTAATTTTACAGAGCACATCTGCTCCTATAGAAATCAGCATTTAATTTTTTTATTGCGTTAATCAAATTCCTTTCCAATTTTCCGTAAACAGCGCTTAGACGTATTAAAATGTCATAAATTCGAATTGCTTAGTTGAAAATTATTCTTGTAGCAAACTCCAAATTATTTCAAATGTGCAAGCTCTGGATTATGGAAAACAGAATTAGCCTGATATTCTGCATGTTTATCAATATAAGCTTTGATATAAGGACAGTAAGGTTTTACTTTTAAATTATTTTCAATCGCATAATCTAAGATATATTTTGCCAGTGCAGAAGCGATTCCTTTTCCTTCCAATTCTTTTGGAACTTCAGTATGCAAGTACGAAATGCCTCCATTAAAAAGTTCATATTGCTCAAAAGCGACAAAACCATCTTCGTGAATTTCAAAGCGTTTGTCTTTTACATTATTAATAACTGCGTAGCTCATTTTTATATTTTTTTAGTTTGGTAAAATTATACAGGATTAAATTCTTAAGCATTGAACTAGATTAACAAAGTATTTAATTTTAAAAACTAATTTAGGGGATTTATTACTAGTAATTAGATGATTCATAAATAAATATAATCATCAAATGTGAAAACATTTATAAATCTCATTTCGGAAATGATAAAAAGATTGGTCATTTATTTATAATTCCCTATTTTGCAGGGAATTTAATTCTTTATATAATGGCTTCAATTACCAGATTGTTTGATTTTCCTTATCATCAGCAGGAAAAATATAATATTCCTAATTCGTTGGTTACAAAATATGACGGAAATTGGGTCGAGACCTCAACTGATGAGTATCTGGCGAAAGCAAATGCGGTTTCCCGCGCGCTTTTGAGATTAGGAATCCAAAAAGATGATAAAATTGCGGTCATTTCTTCCAATAACAGAACCGAATGGCATATTGTCGACATCGGGATTTTGCAAACCGGAGCTCAAAATGTTCCGATTTACCCAACGATTGCTGAAGAAGATTATGAATATATCTTAAATCATTCTGGAGTAATTTACTGCTTTGTATCAGATGAAGAAGTTTTGAAAAAAGTAAATTCGATAAAAGGAAATGTTCCGAATCTAAAGGAAATCTTCTGTTTTAATAAAATTTCAGGCTGTAAAAACTGGGAAGAATTACTAGAATCTGGCAAAGACGAAAGCAACCAAAGCGAAGTTGAAGCCAGAAAAGATGCAATTAGTACAGAAGATTTGGCGACAATAATCTACACTTCTGGAACTACAGGAAAACCAAAAGGCGTAATGCTTTCACATAAAAATATCGTTTCGAATGTTTTAGGAAGCGAGAAAAGAATTCCGTTTGTGGCAGGAAAAACAAAGGCCTTGAGCTTTCTTCCTATCTGCCATATTTTTGAAAGAATGGTAGTGTATCTGTATCAATATTATGGCGTTGGAATTTATTTTGCAGAATCAATTGACAAATTAAGCGACAATTTAAAGGAAACAAAACCACACGTAATTACGGCTGTACCAAGACTTTTAGAAAAAGTATATGATAAAATTTATGCCAAAGGCGCTGAATTGACTGGCGTTAAAAAGAAACTGTTCTTTTGGGCAATCGATTTGGGCTTGCGATTTGAACCTGACGGTAAAAACGGCTGGTGGTATGAATTTCAATTAGGCATTGCCAGAAAACTTATTTTCAGCAAATGGAAAGAAGGTTTGGGTGGCAACTTAGACTTGATGGTTTCTGGAAGTGCGGCTTTGCAACCAAGACTGGCTCGCGTTTTTGCAGCTGCAGAAATTCCAGTAATGGAAGGCTACGGTTTGACCGAAACTTCACCAGTAATTGCAGTAAACGACACTAGAAATAACGGATTCAAAATAGGAACTGTCGGAAAAGTAATTGACAATGTAGAAGTTAAGATTGCTGAAGACGGAGAAATTCTGTGCAAAGGTCCGAATGTGATGATGGGTTATTATAAAGATGAAGAAAAAACAGCTGAAGCGATAAAAGATGGCTATTTTCATACGGGAGACATTGGCGTTATCGACGAAGAAGGTTTCTTGAAAATAACCGACAGGAAGAAAGAAATGTTTAAGACTTCTGGTGGCAAATATATCGCGCCGCAGCTGATTGAAAATGCCATGAAACAGTCTCGTTTTATTGGTGAAATTATGGTAATTGGCGATGGCGAAAAAATGCCTGCTGCTTTTATTCAGCCTGATTTTGACTTTGTGAAAGCTTGGGCAAATAAAAAGGGAATCAAAGTTGGATCCAACGAAGAATTAGTAGAAAACGAAGATGTCAAAAAACGCTTCCAAGAAGAAATTGACGGAATCAACTCAAAATTCGGTCACTGGGAACAAATAAAACGTTTTGAATTGACACCTGATGTTTGGTCGATTGAAAGCGGACACCTTACTCCTACGATGAAATTGAAACGAAAAAATGTCAAGGAGATTTATCAGAAATTATACGACAAGATTTACAAACAAGCATAAATTTAAAACCACGAATTCAATTAAGAGTTCGTGGTTTTTTTATTTAAAAATCTAAGTTTCTCGGCTCGCCGTTTAATTCTCGGCCTTTTAAAATATTGTCGAAATGCCTTTTTCTTAAATCAGGATAAAAATCATCGCGCCTTTCTTTATTTGAACTTAGATTCATCTGTTTATTAAAAAGATACTGCTGATGCGCAATCGGAAGACATTCTGCGATTTTTCCAAAGAAATATTTATGGTATGCCAACTCAATAGCTTGCGTATAATCATAATGGCTTTCAATTGGAATAATTTCGCTTGACTTGCTCATTTCTCTAAGCATTTCTTCCAAATGTTCATTTTTACCGTCGTCCCATCTTTTAGAATATAATCGATAATTTTTCCATAAATTTCTATACTCACGATTTTCAAAAGTAGTATAAAACAGATTTAGAATATCATCTTCATAACATGACAGATACGGGCGTTTGTCAAAAACTGTTGGATTTTCGGCCTCCTTTTTTTCATATTCTTTTCGAGATTCCTCCCGAAATAAATCCAAATAAAATTCCTCTTTTTCACCGCGAATGTCGGGCAGCAGAAACAGCGAACCTTTGCCTGTTTTCAAGTTATGGTATTCATACCATTCTGGAATATTTGATTCGTCGGTGCCTGCAATATATTCTTCTTTGTAAGTAGTATAATTTTGCCATCCTCCGTCATTATAAAGCGACGCATGGCCACTCATTAAAAAATCAGAATAAAGCTTGATTTCTTCTTCTGTAATTTCGTCAAGAATGGTGCAATTGAAAATATCGTGTTCAAAAACGGTAAAATCAAAACAGATTTCAACGCCCTCCAAATCAATCTGTTCTGCCCTCCAAGCACATTGCAAATCAAATAATTTTTTTTGAAGGATAACCTCTAAATGCTTTTCGGCTTTATAAATCCATCGTGTTTCTTGTCTCTCCAATTCTGACGCATATAAATCGGCAAATTTGTAAGCAAGGTATTTCTGAAGTACATAACTTTTAGTAAAGCTGTCAACGGAAGAAGGATGGTACTGCTCGAAAAAAGTCTGTATGGATTCATTTTCCTTAATCTCTTTTGCCCACTTCGTCTTTAACTGCTTCTCTTCCTCTAAATCCGCAATACCTTTTTGGTATTTCTTTTTTGAAAAATCGTCTAACTGGTCGTCATTTTCTTCTTTCATGGCTTAAAATTTAGAATATAAATATAACAATTTAAAACAAAAAAACAATAAACCGCCAAAATTATATTTAATAAAACACAAAATAGGTATTTTAGAAACAATTCTAGTAGGCCACTATTGATTTTTTAAGCACCAATTTAAAATTTTAGCAATGTTTTTTGCATCGTCAACCCCTCGGTGATGGGTTCCTTCCAACGGAATTTGAAGAATATGCAAAGCACCGTTCATTCCCGTTGGTTTGGTCAATCCCTTGGCCTGCGTAAAGAGAACTTTGACATTGATATGGTCATTTCCCATCGGATAGGCAACGCCAAATTTCTCACATTGCTTTAGCAGCATATTTAAATCATAAGCGCCATAACTGGCCCAGGTATATAATTTCGGATTATATTCATTAGTAAGTTTTTCGATGGCCTCTTCAAATAAAATTCCTTCGTTGTTTAATAATTCTTGAGTTATCGTCGTCAATTCTGTACAAAACGGACTCACTTTTGAGAATTGTGGCTTTACCAAAATGCCCTGGTTTTTCGAAATCTCTCCCGAAATTGTATCAAGAACACTCAAACCAATTTCTATGATTTCATTGATTTCCCCAACAGGAACTTGACCTTGCCAGCAAGTCGCTTCTAAGTCGACAATGATAATTTTTTCTGTTATTTTCATTTGCAGCTAATTTGAAACTCGGAATTGAAATGTATGAAATATTTTTCATTCTGGGCAAATGCACTTTTGCATAAAAAAGATATTTTTGAAATTATACCTGCAACTGCTTAATTCATTCAACTTTGTGTTTTATTTAAGAGGAATTAAATGTAATTTTAGGCTTCTGATAAAATCCTTTTTCTGAACAAAATCAATACGAATGAGCGCATCGACAAAATATTTTTCAATACTATTTTGGATTCTTTTACTGCATTCTTCCGGAGCTGCCGCACAGCTTCTGCCCGCAACTGCCGCACCGCAAGAAGAAGTAAAAATTCCTGAGGATTCCCTCGGAAGAAGGACACCGCGTGGTTCTGTAAGCGGTTTTTTTAAAGCCGTTGCTGATCAGAACTACTTTCGTGCCAGCCAATACTTATATCTAAAAAGATCTTTTCGAAAAACAAAAGAAAGAGAGCGCATCGTCAAATTGATGCAGAATCTTTTAGACAACAGTGGCAATATCATCCCTTATTCGCTAATCAGCAACAAAGAAACAGGCCAGATTGACGACGAATTAGAACCCGAATTAGAACTTGTCGGAACCGTAAAAATCAATGAAAAGGATGTCGATCTCTACCTAGAAAATAATGAAAAGGCAGACGCGCCGCCACTTTGGCTTTTTTCTTCAGAAACTGTCGATGCCATTGCAGCAGTGAAAATGGAAGACAATCTCATGGTCAACAAATTACTTCCTGAAGCATTGAAAGAACGACTTTTAGCAGGTGTTCCGATTGGCCAATGGCTGGTTATCATTATCTTGATCGCTGTTTCTTACTTTTTGTCGTGGGGAATCATTGCTATAATTTCATTGCTGATTGCCAAAATTTGGAGAAAAGCAAAAACAGAACCTACCGCTGGTATAATCAACGCTTTATCACTCCCAATTCAGTTATATCTTGCACTTTGGTTTTTTGTAGATTTTTCACAGCGCGTAGGGATTTCCATCATCATCCGCCAGCGATTCAGCTACCTGACTGTGACCGTGGGAATTGTCGCCTTTTTGATGTTGCTTTGGAGAGTTACCGATTTTGTCAGCGAATTTAGTAAAAACAGAATGACCGTTCGCGGTCGTGTTTCTACCATTTCGGTGATCTTATTCTTAAGAAGAACTTTTAAAGTCGCCATATTTGTCTTTGGAGGAATTGCCATCCTTGGAGCTATCGGAATCGATGTCACAACCGGACTCGCAGCATTGGGAATTGGAGGTATCGCCTTAGCCTTGGGAGCGCAAAAAACAGTAGAAAACTTTGTCGGAAGCGTAACTTTAATCATCGACCAACCGATTCGTGTAGGCGATTTCTGCAAAATAAATGATATTAAAGGAAATGTCGAACAAATCGGAATGCGTTCCACAAAAGTCAGAACCGGAGAACGAACTGTGGTCACCATCCCAAATGGCTTATTAGCGGCAACAAATATTGAAAATTATGCTTTTAGAGACCGATTCTTATTCAATCCTGTTTTAGACTTAAGATGTGAAACTACGCCAGACCAAATTCGGTATTTGCTGGTTGAAATCCGCTCTGTTTTATATGCGCATCCGATGGTGAATACAGAAGATGCAAGAGTGCGATTTATTGGTTTTGGCGCTTCTTCCATTCGAATGGAAATCAATTGTTACATTACCGTCGTAAGCCTGGATACCGCACTAGAAATCAAGGAAGATCTGTTGTTGCGAATCATGGATATAGTTACAGAAAGCGGTTCTGGATTTGCTTTCCCTTCGCAAACACTTTATTTTGCTCAGGATGAAGGAATTTCTGAAGAAAAGACGAAAATGGCTTCAGAAAAAGTCAAGAACTGGAGAGAAAATGGTGAATTAAACGTACCGCGTTTTCATCCTGATAAGATTGCTGAGATTGAAGATTCAATTGTTTATCCTGCTGAAGGGGCTTCTATCAATAAGAAAAAGGAATAAAAAAACACCCCGCTCTGGGCTGTTTCTGTTTATGAATATAAGCTTTCTCTAATTTCGATTAACGTTTTTATTGTTTGAGATAAAATAAAAACATTTAATGTCAGTGTTAGAAGTTGGCATACTTATACCCAAGGATTTGCTTCTGAAAATTATTTTTGAATGAATTATCAGTAAGCAGTCATTTAAATATTATTTACAATAATATCTTCATACATACTTTTTATTTTTGGGAGAGAATTTTATAACTATCTAATCATCGTTATTTAAAGAATTTATATTATTCAAAATACTTACTTTTAAAACATGTTTAAATACTTAATATCCTCAAATAAATAACCTTAAAACTGACGACAAATTTATTAAAACAAAAAGGCTTTTCAATCTCAAATAATTCATTTTTAAACTCAAATTTCATGACGTGTTATGACGGTTAATGACGCGTTAGGAATGACTATCAAGTTTAATGACTTTCTCTGGAGAGTTGGTGCATTTTTGACCCCACTTTGTTCGAGGATTGTTCGAGGATTGTTCGGGTACGCTTTTTTAAAATCGACCTTTGTTCGAACATGCCTCGAACAAAGGTCGATCGAACTACCTGAAAACGGCAAAAAATTTTTACGTTTTAGGTTATTTTATTTTTTTTAAATTATAAAAAGCGCTTTGTAACTTTACAGCAAATTATTCAAAATGAAAAGAATTACTGTTTTCTGCGGTTCAAGTTTTGGCACAGAAAAGATATTTGAAGAACAGGCCCATGCTTTAGGAAAAACTTTGGCACAGAAAAATATTGGTGTAGTTTACGGCGGTGCAAAAGTAGGATTGATGGGTGCCTTGGCAAATGGCGCGCTCGAAAACAACGGTGAAGTAATCGGCGTACTGCCCAATTTTCTGCAGTCAAAAGAGATTGCCCACGAAGGCCTCACCGAATTATTTCTAGTAGAAACCATGCACGAACGCAAGACTAAAATGAATGAACTGTCAGACGGCGTCATCACGCTCCCAGGCGGTTTCGGCACGTTAGAAGAGTTTTTTGAGATGCTGACTTGGGCACAATTAGGACTTCATAAAAAACCAATCGCCTTGCTAAATTGCAGTGGTTTTTACGACGAACTGCTCCAACTGATAGAAACAATGGTTAAAAAAGGTTTTTTAAAGGAAGTCAATCAGCAGATGCTAATCTCAAGCAATCACATTGAAGACCTTATCCAAAAGATGCAAGACTACAAAGCCCCATCGGTTGGCAAATGGATAACAAAAGAAGAGCTGTAATAACAAAATAGCAAGCGCATTTCTCTCACTTTAAAGTTATAAGGCAAAGCCAAATAACTGCCTCCATATCAAATATATTGTTTAACTTACAGTGGAAGTCCGATTCTAGAAAATGGCTTCGCAAAATAGTACAAGCATGAAAAAAATAAAAGTCATAATCACAGGTTCCACAGGAATGGTGGGCGAAGGCGTTCTCTTAGAATGTTTAGCAAATCCAGAAGTCGAAGCTGTTTTAGCCGTAAATAGAAAATCAAACGGCATCAGCCATCCAAAATTAAAAGAAATACTGCACGAAGATTTCTTTAATCTCCAACCGATAGAGAATCTTTTGCAAGATTATGACGCTTGTTTTTTCTGCTTGGGAATTTCTTCTGTGGGTGTAAATAAAGACGATTACTTCAAGATGACTTATACATTGACAATGAATTTTGCCCAAACTTTAAGCAGGCTAAATCCGCAGATGATTTTCAATTATATTTCCGGAAGTGGCACAGATTCTTCAGAAAAAGGCTTTAGTTCTTGGGCAAGAGTGAAAGGAAAAACAGAAAATGACCTGATGAAACTTCCTTTTAAGAAAGCATATAATTTTCGTCCGGGATTTATAAAACCTACAGAAGGGCAAAAGTTTTCTCATAATTTCTACAAATATATCAATTGGTTTTTTCCAGTTGGCAGAAGCTTATTTCCAAACGGATTCTACACGATGAAAGAACTAGCACTTTCCATGATTCATGCCACAACGCTTGGTTATAAAAAACAAATTTTAGAAGGAAAAGATATAATTGCTTTGAGTAAAATGCAAAATACCTGATTATAAAATCATTATGAAATAGCCATATTTGGGTAATTTCTAAGCGTTCAAAAATAGAAATTTAAACAGAAATTATTATATTTGGAAAATGCTAGCACCCCAATGTCTATCCAAAAATATTTTCCTTGCAGATGACGATGAAGACGATCGTCTATTCTTTGAAGAAGCTTTAAAAGAAGTCTGTGATGATGCCGTTTTAACGGTTGCCGAAAATGGTGACGAACTCATGGAGATTTTGTACAGACCGCCTGTACCAATGCCTGACGTCATATTTTTAGATTTAAACATGCCAAAAAAAAATGGCTTCGAGTGTCTGGCTGAAATTAAAAGAAACGGAAATCTTAAAGATCTTCCAATTATTATTTTCACTACAAGCTTGCAAGAAGAAAGCGTGAAACAGGTCTATAGTCAAGGAGCAAATTATTATGTCAGAAAACCGACTGATTACCGACAATTGAAAGTAATTATGAAAAAATTGCTGGCAATCGATTGGTTAAAAGAAGCGTTGCAGACTGAAAAAGAGCGTTTTATATTTACCGCTTAACCACGCCAACATATAGATTTAATATGGACAGCAAGACTACCGAAATAAGTTTCAACGAAATAAAGGCTCAAAAGATTCTGTTCAAAACGAATCTGCATTCTTATTTATTTGATGCCAAAATCGATGAAAATGAATTCGTTTCAGAAGATTTTCTTGGAAATTGGATTCGCTTGTTTGGAACAAATTACCAACATATTTCTGAAATAAAGTCTTTAGAAAGCACTAATAATTCCATAAACAAAACAGCGCAAGAACTGATTTCCCTATATAAAAATGGGGAAATCGCAGCGTCCAGAAATGGAATACGTAATCTAGAACTGCAGATTGACAATCTTATTTTATTACTTCAGATAGTAGAATTGAAATTCCAAACGGAAGCTTCCATAGTTAAGAACAAACAAGAACATCCACACACGGAAAAAGAGTTTATTGAACTTTCTCAAACCTTACAAAACTTAGATTTTTTATACAAAGAACAAACCGAAGCGCTTTTTGAAAGCCGTGACAGTGCACAGAAAAAATTAGAAAATTATTTCAGTCAGGCACCTATCGGAATTTGTATTTTAAAAGAGGAAAACTTCGTAGTGGAACTTGCAAACGACCTGTATTTACAGCTGGTAGCAAAGGATAAAAATTTCATAGGAAAACCACTTTTTGAATCGCTTGCCGAATTAAAAGGCCAAGAAATTGAGCGTATCTTAATTGGAGTTTATACTTCTGGTATTCCTTATATTGGCTCTGAAGTAGGCGTTTATCTAGTCAGAAATGACAAAAAAGAACTGGCTTGCTTCAACTTTATCTATCAGCCGCTTCACGACGAAAACGGAAGCATTACCGGAATTATCGTGGTCTGCAATGAAGTCAGCGGTTTGGTTGTGGCCCAAAGCGAACTTTTAGAAAAACAGAAAGAGTTTAAAAATATAGTTTCGCAGTCGCCCATTGCCATTGCAATTTTAAAAGGAAATGATTTCATAATAGAGATTGGAAACCAGTCGATGCTGGAACTTTGGAGAAAAGAATTCAAAGAAGTTGTGGGCAGAAGCATTCTCGACGTTTTTCCAGAATTACGCGACCAATCATATGCCGGACTCTTAAAAAATGTCATGGAAACCGGAATTCCTTATCGAGATACAGAATCTCTAGCCCATGTTGATTCTCACGACGGCAGAAAAACATTCTATCTAGATTTTGAATATTCACCTCTTTTCAATACAAATAATGAAGTTTATGGCATCATGTGTACCGTCAACAATGTGACTGACAGAGTGAAAGCCCGAAAACTTAAAGATATTTCTCAAAAAAGACAAAGCCATTTAATTCAAACGCTTCCGGTGGCGATGTACACGATTAATAAAAAAGGCTACATCGATCTTTATAATAAAGCTGCTGAAACGCTTTGGGGCAGAAAACCTGAACTTGGAAAAGATCGCTGGTGTGGTGCCCATAAATTAGCTACACTTGACGGCATTGCGATTCCTCACGATCATTGCCCCATGGCAATGGCTTTCAAGGAAGGAAAATCGCTTCGAGAAGAAATTTATATGCTTCGAGAAGACGGTGAAAAGCGACATGTAATTGTGCATCCGCAACCTTTATTTAATGATAATGGTGAAATCATCGGTGCTTCAAAAGTAATGATTGATATCACTGACAGCAAAATTGCGGAAGAAGCGCTTCGAAAAAGTGAGGCGAAATTCAGATTATTGGCAAGCTCGATCCCGCAGTTCATCTGGACGAGCGATCCCGAAGGAAATGTGGATTATTTCAGCAATTCTTTTTATAAATATTCAGGAATGAAGCCCGAAGAGGCAACAAGCGGTGGCTGGCTCGATGTGATTCATCCTGACGAACGCGAGGAGAATATTACAAAGTGGTTTCGCTCTGTAAATACGGGCGAAGAATTCAAATTTGAGCACCGCTTTAAAAGGCATGATGGCGTGTATCACTGGCAGTTGACACGCGCAGTTCCTCAAAAAGATGAAAAAGGAAATATTCAACAATGGGTTGGCACAAGCACCGATATTGAAGACCACAAAACTTTTCAGAAAAAACTGGAAAATTTGGTAGAAGAACGCACAAAAGAACTTAAAAAAACTAATATCGAGCTTGAAAACACTAATAAGGAACTTTCTTCTTTTGCTTATATTTCAAGCCATGATTTGCAAGAACCACTGCGAAAAATCCAGACTTTTGGAAGCATAATTGAGCAGAACGATTTTGAAAACCTATCAGATAATGGAAAGCGAAACTTTGCCAGAATGCAGCTTGCCGCCAATCGAATGAAAACGCTGATCAATGATTTGCTGACGTATTCTCGCACCAATTCTTCTGAAAAAGTATACGAAAAAACAGACTTGAATTTGCTTTTGAGCGAAATGCATTCAGAATTTGCAGAAGCGCTAGAAGAAAAAAAGGGAAAGCTTGAAATCAGCAAAATGCCTGAAATCAGTGCTATTCCGTTTCAATTACGCCAACTTTTCTTGAATTTAATTTCGAATGCGCTGAAATTTACAAAACCAGAAGTGGCGCCACTAATTCGAATTACGTCTAAAGTAATAAAAGGAAATAAAATTGGAAACGAAAATATGTTCCAAGACCAGCAATACTTGCACATCACGGTTGCCGACAACGGAATTGGTTTCAGTCAAGAATACGCTTCAAAAATTTTCGAAGTCTTTCAAAGGCTTCACGGAAAAGGCGAATACGAAGGAACAGGAATCGGTTTGGCGATTTGCAGCAAGATTGCAGAAAACCACAACGCTATCATCAAAGCTTCTTCAGAAGTCAATGAAGGCGCGACTTTCCACCTTTATTTTCCGATGGTTCAGTAATTAATTGGCTTCTCTTTTCAACTTCGGAATATCTTTTAAGTAAATCTTTTTCCCCTTGATTTCAATCAAGCCGTTTTTGTTGAAATCAGACAATAATCGAATGCAGCTTTCAGTCGCAGTGCCAATCATGCTGGCCAATTCTTCACGGGATAATTGTGTTTTTAAACTCTGGTCGTCATTTGTCCCAAAAGTATCTTTCAAATACAGCAACGTTTCTGCAAGCCTTTCCTTCACGGTTTTTTGCGCCATAGTAACCATGTGATCATCGGCTTCCTTCAAATCGCCGCAAATGGCTTTCATCACATTCATCGAAAAATTATTGTTCTGGTTGAACAATCCCATGATTTCGCTTTTGGGAATAAAACACACTTCCATGTCTTCTAAAGCGATGGCGCTCAAGTTCACCGGCTCGTCGCTGATCATTGATCTTTGTCCTAAAAGTTCGCCTTTGGAAACCAATTTTATAATCTGGTCTTTGCCATTCGGACTCAATTTCGAGAGTTTGCAGACGCCGTCTTTTACACAGAAAATTCCGTTTACATTTTCGCCTTCCTCAAAAATTGGTTCGCTTTTTTTGATGGTATACGAAGATTTGCAGTTCGCAATTTTCAGCAGTTCGTCTTTGTTTAATGCTTTTAGTGAGCTAAATTCGCGTACGATACATTGTTCACACTTGCTCATTATTGGTGGTATTTAATTTTGCAAATATAGACAAAAGCATGACAAATATCATATTTTAAACTGCCCTGATTTCCAAACTTTGCATCAGGTAAATGAGCAAATTATGGACACACAAAACTGTTTCCATTGCGGGTTAGGTATTATAAAAAAGGAAGAAATTGTTTTTGACGAAAAATCATTTTGTTGCAACGGATGCAAAACCGTGTACGAAATTTTCAGCGAAAACGGACTGACCTTTTATTATGATTTCGAAAGGATGCCAGGTGCAACCCCGCAAGAAATTAATGGAAAATATGACTTTTTAGACAATGAAAAAATCGTTGCAAAATTATTGGATTTCGAAGAAGATAAAACGAGCATTGTTTCACTTTACATTCCTCACATTCACTGCAGTTCGTGCATTTGGATTCTGGAAAATTTACACAAGCTTCAAAACGCCATCAGCGCTTCGCAGGTAAATTTCCCTGAGAAAAAGGTGCGGATTATTTTCAATTCTGAGGCAACTACGCTAAAAGAAATCGTCTGGATGTTATGTTCCATTGGCTACGAACCTTACATTTCTCTGGAAAATTATGAAAGTGGCAAGGCCAAAATTGACAGAAGCTTGATGTATAAGGTTGGCGTTGCTTTCTTCTGTTTTGGAAACATCATGCTGCTTTCTTTTCCAGAATATTTTGAAGTGGAAGAGTTTTGGCTGAACCAATACAGAGGCTTTTTCAGATGGCTGATTTTTGCCCTTTCGCTTCCCTCCTTTTTGTATTCTGCCAGCGGTTATTATGTTTCCGCCTATAAAAGCATTCGTACTAAAATGTTCAATATCGATATTCCGATTGCATTGGGAATTATTGTCATGTTCATCAGAAGCGCAGTCGATATTATTTTTGGCTATAGCCAAGGTTTCTTCGACAGCTTGACAGCACTGGTTTTCTTTATGCTTTTGGGCAAAATGTTCCAGCAGAAAACCTATAATTTTCTTTCCTTTGAAAGGGATTTTAAATCGTATTTCCCGATTGCGGTCACTCAGATCAATGCTGCTAAAGAAGAAGTTTCTGTTCCGGTTTACGATATAAAAAAAGGCAACAGACTATTGATTCGCAATCAAGAATTGATTCCCGTGGACGGAATCTTAATCAGCGAAGAATGCCAAATCGACTACAGTTTTGTAACCGGAGAAGCGGTTCCGATTCCTAAAAAATCAGGTGATAAAATCTTCGCCGGAGGCAAACAATTGGGCAAAGTCATCGAGATGGAAGTCCTGAATTCGGTTTCCCAAAGTTACCTGACGCAATTGTGGAGCAACGACGTCTTTCAGAAAAAAATCGACATCAAGTACAAGACAATTACTGACGCGATCAGCCGCTACTTCACGCCAGCCTTGCTTTTGATTGCAGTTGTTTCCTTCGGATATTGGATTTTTATCGACACAAATACCGCTTTTAATGTCTTCACGGCAATTCTGATTGTCGCCTGCCCGTGTGCTTTGGCGTTGACCGCACCTTTTACGATGGGAAATATTTTAAGAATTATGGGGAACCAGAAATTCTATCTTAAAAATGCTGTGGTAATTGAGCAATTAGCCAAAGTAAACATGGTAGTTTTTGACAAAACGGGAACCATTACGACCAATAAAAAATCAGCTATTATTTTCAAAGGAACTGGTTTCAACACCAATGAATTGTCTTACGTAAAAAATCTGCTTCGCGGTTCAAATCATCCGTTGAGCAGAAGATTGTATGACTTCCTCCCTCCTTATGAGATTCAAAATATAGACCAATTTGAGGAAATTACAGGAAAAGGAATCCAAGGTTTTATTGATGGAAATTTTATCAAAATCGGTTCTTCTTCACATGTCAATTATGCCGATGAAAAAGCGCACCACCAGACTGCGGTTTATGTTTCTATTAATGGAAAATACATAGGAAAATATGTCTTTGAGAACCAATATAGAAAGGGTCTAGAGCAATTATTTAAAAGCTTAAGCAAGGATTACAACGTCAAAATTCTTTCAGGAGACAATGATGGCGAACGTGAAATGCTGGAGAAACTGCTTCCGAAGAATACCGAATTAGTTTTTAATCAAAGGCCCGAACAGAAACTGCATTTCATCAAAAACCTCCAAGAAAAAGGACACAATATCATGATGGTCGGCGATGGTTTGAACGATGCCGGAGCTTTGGCTCAAAGCAATGTCGGGATTTCAATTTCTGAAAATGTAAACGTCTTCTCGCCTGCCTGCGACGGAATTTTAGACGCAACAGAATTCTCAAAAATCAGCTATTTTATGCAGCTTTCCAAGAAAGCCATCTTGATTATCAAGCGCAGTTTTACGCTTTCACTGTTGTATAATGTTGTCGGTTTGGCCTTTGCCATCAGTGGTAAATTATCGCCCTTGGTTGCCGCTATCATTATGCCGTTAAGTACCGTGACTATTATCAGTTTCGTGACGCTTTCGAGCAATTATTATGCAAAGAATTTGAAATAAAGTAATGAAACCGATCTTTAAAATAGGCTTTTAACGATTGCATGCGCAAGATTTGCAAGCCAGCGGGGTCTTTTACTGGTCGGTCGCGGTTGTTTACTGATCTGTTGCGGTTGTTTACTGGTCTGACGGGGTTATCAGACCCCAAAATCTGGGTTGCAGACTGGTCGCGAGGGATTCTGAACTGGTACGCTGGGGTAAAAAAATAGTCGGATGCAGTTCTAGAACCGCAACCGACCATTATCAGACCACTCGCGTGGGTTATTTACTCCTCCGAAGCTGCAGGCTTGCCCCCTAAACTTGGTTTTACGAAGAATTGTTTCATTTCATTCATTTTAGTTTCATAACCCGCAGCACCCGTGCCTGCCATGAAACTTGTAAATCCATAATCTGTTAATGATGCTTGATAGTTATCATAATCGTGCAAAATCTTAGCATTCTTCAGCCTGGTAGTCAGACTTTCCAATCGGTTAATAATGTTTTCCATCGCCAGGCGACTGGTCTCATCTTTTTGAAATTCTACCCAGTCCACTTGCGTTGTGCGCAATTCTGGCTGATTTTTGTGATAGTCACTTGTTTTGTTCACAAAAAGCTTGTTCTGCTCGTTAATACTTCCATACTTCTGGCGGTCAGTCGGCGTCAGCGATACATTAATAGTCGATAGCGAATCTTCTAGCGCGGTTAAAGCATCTTTTGCAACAGTCACTTGTCCTTCAGACAGGTGTATGTTGTTTAGGTTTGTAATTGCCATTTTGTTAGTTTTTTAAATTAATACTGTAAAATACCAGCACATCCGATATTTTTTTCTAAAAGTAATAAAATTTAACACAAAAGCAACTAAGCGGTATTTTTTTTTATAAAAAATAGGCATTTTCAAAATAGTAGCGCTATAACAATCGGTTTATCACAGCAACAATCCTAATAGTGAACCGTCTTCAGGTTAATAAAACACCAATTATTTCGCCAAAAATACTTTCCTAAAACGGCAAAGCATGATAAATATCATATTATTTGAGGATGTGCCAGTCTAACTTTGTTACTATAAAATTAAGGACATGAGCGTCATCTATTTATTAATCTCCATCAGCATTATCGTGGCAGTTTGCTTTTTTATCGCCTTTATCAGAGCGGTGAAAAGTGGCCAATATGACGACGATTACACGCCGTCGGTCAGGATGCTTTTTGACGACGAATTGGTTAAGGAAAAATCAATTGGCAAAAGGGAAAAGCCAACAGGCAAAAGCCTAAAATCGAAACGCCGCTTCTTTAAATTTTTAAATCTTTAAATCCTATAATCTATTTTTTTATGGAAGTACAACAGTTTTATTATGACAACAAAATTGTAAAGAATTTTCTTTATGCCACCATATTTTGGGGTGCGGTCGGAATGCTGGTCGGGCTTTTAATTGCCTCGATGTATCTTTTCCCTAACCTGACCGACGGCATTTCATGGTTGAGTTATGGAAGATTGCGCCCGCTTCACACGAATGCCGTGATTTTTGCTTTCGTCGGGAATGCTATTTTTGCTGGAATCTATTATTCGTTGCAAAGACTGCTGAAAGCCAGAATGTTTAACGACACGTTGAGCAAGATCAACTTTTGGGCTTGGCAGTTTATTATAGTTGCGGCGGCGATTACCTTGCCTTTAGGATATACCTCTTCCAAAGAATATGCGGAACTGGAATGGCCGATTGACATTGCAATTGCAGTGGTTTGGGTCGTTTTCGGAATCAACATGATCGGAACAATTTTACGCAGAAGAGAACGCCACTTGTATGTTGCGATTTGGTTTTACTTAGCCACATTTATTACCGTTGCGGTGTTGCATATTTTCAATAGTTTGGCTTTGCCAGTCAATGCTTTAAAAAGTTATTCTGTGTATGCTGGAGTTCAAGATGCGCTGGTGCAATGGTGGTATGGACATAATGCGGTTGCGTTTTTCTTGACGACTCCTTTCCTCGGACTGATGTATTATTTCGTTCCAAAAGCGGCCAACCGACCTGTGTATTCTTACCGACTTTCCATCATCCACTTTTGGTCGTTGATCTTTATTTATATCTGGGCCGGGCCGCATCATTTATTGTATTCTGCTTTGCCTGAATGGGCCCAAAATCTGGGTGTCGCGTTTTCAATTATGCTGATTGCGCCGTCATGGGGCGGCATGATCAACGGACTTTTAACGCTGCGCGGCGTTTGGGACAAAGTGCGAACAGAACCGGTTTTGAAATTCTTTGTAGTGGCGATTACTGGTTATGGAATGGCGACTTTTGAAGGTCCGATGCTTTCTTTGAAAAACGTGAATGCCATTGCCCACTTTACCGATTGGATTGTTGCGCACGTGCATGTCGGCGCTTTGGCTTGGAACGGTTTTATGACTTTTGGTATGATTTATTGGCTGATTCCGCGCATGACAAAAACGTCTTTATATTCTACAAAACTGGCGAATTTCCACTTCTGGATTGGGACATTGGGAATCATTTTATACACGCTTCCTATGTATGTAGCGGGCTTTGCCCAAGCTTCTATGTGGAAACAATTCAATCCTGATGGGACTTTGGTCTATGGAAATTTCTTGGAAACCGTGACTTCCATCATGCCGATGTATTGGATGCGTGCGATTGGAGGTACCTTATACCTTATCGGATTGATGGTCTTGGTTTACAACATTATCAAAACCGTAAAACAAGGAAAAACGGTTGAAGACGAATTGGCGGAAGCTCCAGCCTTGCAAAAAATTACGAACAAAAGAATCAAGGGCGAAAAATTCCATCCTTGGTTGGAAAGAAGACCGATTCAGTTGACAATTTTGGCGACGGTTGCGGTGTTGATTGGAGGAATTATCCAGATTGTGCCGACGATTATGGTCAAGTCAAACATCCCGACAATTGCGGCGGTGAAACCTTACACGCCATTGGAATTAGAAGGAAGGGATTTGTATATCAGGGAAGGTTGCGTGGGTTGCCACTCGCAGATGATTCGACCATTTAGATCTGAGGTAGAACGTTATGGAGAATATTCAAAATCAGGAGAATATGTATACGACCATCCGTTTTTGTGGGGATCAAAAAGAACCGGTCCCGACTTGATGAGAGTCGGCGGAAAATACTCTGACAACTGGCATTTCAACCACATGTGGGATCCGAGAAGCACTTCGGCAGGTTCAATCATGCCTTCGTATAAATGGCTTTTTGACAATGAAAAGATGGATTATTCAGCCATTGAAACTAAAATGGAAGTCATGGCAAAACTAGGCGTTCCTTATACAAAAGAAGATATTGCAAACGCCCAGAAAGCTATTGAAAAGCAGGCGCTTTCTATAGAAAAAAATCTTTATACCGATCCTGATTTTAGAAAAAGCTATGAAGAAAGCCGAAAAGTGGCAGCGGTAAAAGGCGATCCGTTTATTCCAATGTATCAAAGAGAAATTATTCCGATGATTGCTTATTTACAGCGCATGGGAACTGATATCAAAGTCAAAGAAGCTCAACCAAAATAACAAATTGCGATGCTAAAATTTATCAAACACAATATGGATACCATCTCAGGAATTGAGATTTATCCCATCATTTCACTGCTCATTTTCTTTATTTTTTTCGTAGTGCTTTACACTTGGACGTACACTTACAAAAAAGAAAAAATCACTGAACTGAGCCACATCCCGTTCGAGAATGAAAACGAAATCGATACCCTTTAAGTAGAAATCATGAAAAAACTATTCCCTGTTTACCTCCGCGTTCCGGTAATTTTCTTTTCCGTTTTTATTGCTATGGAATATTTTGTAGACTCAGGCGACCGTCCAGCTTTCTTGAAATATCCAATGATTTCATTGTTTTTAGCCGTGTTTCTTTTCTTGCTGATTGCTATTGAAATTGTGGCAAGTGCGGTCGATAATGTGACGTATCATTTGCTTACGGACGAACAAAGAAAGCAGTTGGAAGAAGCTGAAAGTATTCCGATTACCGAAAGCAAATTGTATCTGAAAATCAAAAAATGGTTTGTAAAATCAAGGCCGATTGAAGACGAAGGTGCACTTTTATTGGAACACGATTATGATGGAATCAAAGAATTAGACAATGATTTGCCGCCTTGGTGGACAAAATTATTCTATGCCTGTATCATTTTCGCCTTTATTTATCTGGCAAAATATCACATTTTCGGCGACCAAAATCAGACTGAGGAATTTGAGACTGAAATGGCTGAAGCGAAAATTGCCGTGGAAGAATATAAAAAGACCGCTAAAGATTTAATCGATTTTGAAACCGTGACTTTGCTGACGGATGCGGGAGATATTGCTTCTGGCAAAAAAATATTTGAAGCGAACTGTATTCCATGTCACCGACCTGATGCTGGCGGTGCGATTGGGCCAAACCTGACGGACAATCATTGGATTTTAGGCGGTGGCATTAAAAATATCTTCCACACGATTACTGAAGGCGGACGCGATGGCAAAGGAATGGTAGCTTGGAAAGGAACTTTAAAACCATCAGAAATTCAGCAAGTAGCGAGTTATGTTTTGTCGCTTCAAGGTTCAAATCCAAAGGATGGAAAAGCTCCGGAAGGCGAGGTTTGGGTGGAGGAAACGGCTCCAAAAAAGGAAGAGACAAAAGTTGTAGTGCAGAATTAAGCGACGCAAATTAAAATGTTATGTCAAAAATGCCGGATGAATCCTTTCGCGACGCGATTGGAACTGTTGATGAAAAAGGAAAAAGAGCTTGGGTTTTCCCAAAAATACCGAAAGGGAAATTTTATGGCAGGCGAAAATTAGTCAGTTATTTTTTATTGCTGTTTCTATTTGGCGCGCCATTCTTAAAAATCAACGGCAACCAGTTCTTGCTTTTTAACGTGATGGAACGCAAATTCAACATCTTCGGATTTCCGTTTTGGCCACAGGATTTTTATTTATTTGTGGTTTCAATGCTGGTCGGAGTTGTGTTTGTAGCACTTTTTACCGTTGCCTTCGGACGCATTTTCTGTGGCTGGATTTGCCCTCAGACCATTTTCATGGAAATGGTTTTCCGCAGAATTGAATTTTGGATTGACGGCGACCGAGGTTCCCAAATGCGATTGGAAAAACAAAAATGGGATGCTGAAAAAATAAGAAAGCGCATTTTGAAATGGAGTATCTTCTTCATCATTTCCTTTTTAATTGCCAATATTTTTCTGGCGTATTTAATAGGAAGCGATGAATTAATACAACTTGTTGAAGAACCTCTAACTAAAAACATAAGCACGTTCATTGCCTTGCTGATTTTTACTGGCGTTTTCTATTTCATTTACGTCTGGTTTCGCGAGCAAGTCTGCATAATCGCTTGTCCGTACGGAAGATTGCAGGGCGTTTTGCTCGACGACAAATCCATCATTGTGGCCTATGACCATGTTCGTGGCGAGAAGGAAATCGGTCGGGCAAAATTCGATAAAAAAGAAAATCGCGCCCTGACCGGAAAAGGCGATTGCATCGACTGCAAACAATGCGTAAACGTCTGCCCGACTGGGATCGACATCAGAAACGGAACACAATTGGAATGCATAAACTGCACGGCTTGCATCGATGAATGCGACATGATCATGGAGAAAGTAAATCTTCCGAAAGGGCTGATTCGTTATGCTTCAGAGGATGAAATTACGAAGAAAGAAAAGTTTCAGTTTACGCCGAGAATGAAAGGATATGCTGCTGTAATGTTCATCTTGACTGGAATTTTCATTGGGTTATTGTTCTTGAGAAATGATGTGGAAGCTACGATTTTGCGATTGCCCGGACAATTATTTGAACATAAGGGCGAAAATATCAGCAATGTTTATACATATAAAATCGTGAATAAAACGGCAGAAGATTTTGACAATATCCAATTCAGACTGATCAAACCGAAAGGCGAAGTCAAGATGGTTGGCAAAAACACCATCAAGATTTCAAAAGAAGGAATGTCGCAGGGAACTTTATTTATAGAAATAAATCCGGCTTTTTTAAAAGGCGATAAAACGGAGATTGAGATTGGCGTTTTTGATGGAAATAAATTAATTGAGAGCAAGAAGTCGAACTTTTTAGGACCGCGAAGTTTTAATTAGCAAAGTTTCCTAACAAGTATTTCTTCTGTTAGTTTTAGTAGAATTTGATGAAATAAATACCCACGGGTTTTAAAAACCTGTTAGGATAAAAAATAAATATCATGAAAAAAATAAATTGGGGAACCGGAATTTTTATTGCTTTTGCCACGTTCATGGGCTTCATTTTGACTTTTGTTTTTTTGGTACAATCTGACAGCAAATATGACAATGAATTGGTTGTGGAAGATTATTACAAATATGAAACTGGCCTGCAAAAAGAGCTAAATAAGGAAGAAAATGCTCTGAAATTGGCTGATAAAATTCAATTTGAAGAGGACGATAACAATTTAAAAATACAATTTCCCAGCAACTTTGATTATAAAAAAATTACAGGAAAAGTGTCCCTTTACAGGCCGTCAAGCCAAAAATTAGACTTTGAGATTCCGATTTCACTGTCTTCTTCTGATTTGCTCATACCTAAAAGTGATTTGGCTGGCGGCCGATGGGACATTATTGTGGACTGGAAATATAATAGCGTCGGCTATCTTGACAAGAAACAGCTGACGATTGATATGAAATAAGATGCTAATTTCTGCTTTTTTATTCGGAATTGTTTCAAGTTTTCACTGCGTGGGAATGTGTGGTCCGATTGCGATGATGCTTCCTTTAGACCGAAGCAGTGAGGCGAAAAAAGTGCTTCAGATCTTGCTGTATCATTTTGGGAGACTAACGGCTTATGGAAGTCTGGGATTGGTTTTCGGACTTCTTGGCAAAGGTTTCTACTTAGCCGGAATGCAACAGCAGTTATCAATTTTCGTTGGGATTTTCATGATTTTGATCGTAGTAATTCCGGAGAAAATTTTTATAAAATATAATTTTTCTAAACCTGTTTACAGAATTATTTCAAAGGTAAAATCCGGCTTAGGAAAACAGTTTAAAAAGAAGAGCAATTCGGCTTTATTCATGATCGGGTTGCTTAACGGATTTTTGCCGTGCAGTTTGGTTTACGCGGCATTATTTGGCGCTCTTGCCATGCAAAATATGTCGCTAGGGGTTTTGTACATGGTTTTGTATGGCTTGGGAACCATTCCGATGTTGAGTGCTGCTGTTTGTGTGAGCGGTTTTTTGAGTGGTAATTTTCGGAATAAGCTTCAGAAAGTGATTCCTTTTGTGGCGGTATTTATTGGAGTTTTGTTTATCTTGAGGGGAATTGGATTGGGGAATTTTATTTCTCCTGGTAATATGAGTTTGTTTGTAAAGGCAATGCCGGACTGTTTTTGATTTATGATTTATGGAATTTGCGTGATAATTTTGAACACTGATTTCACAGATTAGCACAGATTAGCACAGATTTTTATTGAAATTGAAATTATTTTTTTAAACGCAGATTTTATGTCTAAAAAAAGTCAATTGCAAGGTTGTATTCTTGCAATTGGCTTCTCATTTTCAACCCTAAACCTCCTTAAACCGTCATCGAAAACAACTGCGTCTTCGGTGCATTTCTCTTTAATCTCAAGTCAAAAGCCATGCAGATATTTCTCAAGAATGGTTTTCCTGATTTGGTAACTTTCAGTTTGTTTTCTTCAATTTTTATGAGTCCGTCGGTTTCCATTTCTTTTAATTGTTCTAGGATTTCTGGAATTTGCGGTAGAAATTCTATATCATTTTCCCAAGACGTTTCAAAGTTGCACATCAAATTCAAAATGTGTTTTCGGATTATCAAATCTTCAGAGCTTAAAATATGACCTTTGAAAACTGGAATCTTCTCCCATTCTAATAATTGGTAATAATCGTCTAAATCCTTTACGTTTTGGGCAAATCCATACCAAGTGTCGCTGATGGAAGAAACGCCTAATCCAATCATCATCTGTGTTTTTGAATGGCTGTAGCCCATAAAATTTCGATGCAATTTTCCTTCTTTTGATGCTTTATAAAGCGAATCTGTGGCAATGGCAAAATGGTCCATGCCAATTTCATGATAGCCGTTTGAGTTGAGCAACGCCTTCCCTACTTCGTATAATTTTCGCTTTTCATCGTCTTTCGGAATGTCTTCGTCTTTGTAGCCTCGCTGGCCGTTTCCCTTTATCCATGGCGTATGCGCATAGCTGTAAAATGCCAAACGGTCTGGTTTTAATGATTTTGTTTTTTCTATCGTGTCCACAATATCTTCGATTCTTTGAAACGGCAATCCGAAAACCAAATCGTGTCCGACGGAAGTATAGCCGATTTCCTTTGCCCAAAAAGTTACTTTGGCTACATTTTGAAAAGACTGAATTCTGTGGATGGCTTTCTGTACGGTTTCTGAATAATCTTGCACGCCAAAACTAACTCTTCTGAAACCCAAATCATATAATTTCTGCAGATGTTCTTTAGTCGTATTATTAGGATGACCTTCAAAACTGAACTCAAAATCTTTGGCTTTCCTGCCTGTTTTTAGAATTCCATTTATTAGGTCTTCTAAATTTTTTACGGAGAAAAAAGTCGGAGTACCGCCGCCGAGATGAATTTCTTTGATGATTGGCCTCTCTTCCATTTCATTGCAATATAATTTCCATTCTTTTAAAATGGCTTGCAGATATGGCTGTTCGACGCTGTGATTTTTGGTAATCCTTTTAGAACAGCCACAGAAAGTACACAGGCTTTCACAAAAAGGCAGGTGGATATAAATGCTGATTCCTTCAGAAGCATTGCTTTCTTGAAACGATTTTTTGAAACTTTCAATCCACGAATCATAGTGAAAAGCTTCATTTTCCCAGTATGGAACAGTTGGGTAGCTTGTATATCTAGGTCCGGGAACATTATATTTTTGGATTAGTGACTCTTTCATGATCTATAATTTGATTTCAAAATTACGTTTCATGAAGAACTTAAAGAATGACAATTATCATATTTGCTACTTCACTTTAAACTCATAATTTTCAATAATTTAATTCTAAAAAATAAATTGAGAGACGCTTATTTTAAGAATAAAATAATAATGTAGATTTTTCCATAATTTCTTATTAAAAAAAGTTAAAGTTTATTATTTTAGCCATTAGTTTAAATTCTCAAACGATTGACTGAAATTCCCCAGCTTATTAGACAAAAAATTTGTCTGATTTTATTGTTTCTTTTTACTCTTCCTAGTTTTTCGCAAACAACTAAGGTGGATAAATTATTGCCACAGCTCAAAGAAACCCTGCACGATACCACACGCCTGCGAGTACTTCGCCAGCTGAGTGCTGCCTATTCTTCTGTGGACCAAGACAAAAAATTTTATTATGCAAAACGTTATAAACTACTTGCTGAAAAATTAAAAATCGATACGCTTGTTGTAGAAGCTTTAATTGATATGGGTGGTGCGCATGCGATTCAAAGCCACATGGATAGTGCTTTTTATTATTTCACAAAAGGAAAAGAAAAAGCGGAAGCTATAAAATATCAAGGCGGCATTGCGCGAAGTTTGGCTAGCATAGGCTATGTTTATGACAAGCTTGACAAAGAATCGCGAGGCATTGAAGTTTATAGCAAAGCACTGGTAATTTACCGAAAAATTAAAAATAAAAAGGGAATCAATCAGTGTCTGATCAATATCGGAGGTATTTATTTTGACCTCACAGAATATGAAATGTCTGAAAAATATTTTCAGCAGGCTTATGAAGGCAATCTCGAAATTGGCAATGAATCTGGAACGGCGAGCGCGCTTTTCTCACTTGGCGGTGCCAGCAAAAGATTGCATAAAAGAGATAAAGCTTATGATTATTATAAAGAAAGCCTTACTATTAGTGAAAAAATTGGTGATTTAAACAGAATTGCTTTGGCACGTTGGGGACTTGGAACTATTGATATTGAAAGAGGCCAATATAAAAAAGCGCTAAAAAATCTTGAAATTGCCCGTAAAAATAATCTTGAAATAAAGAATTATTATCAAGAATCATCAGTAGTGCTATCTATTGCGACTGCTTATCTGGGCTTAAACGAGATTGAAAAAGCATATAGTTTTACCAATGAAGCGTATTCTCAAAGCTTTGACATTGAATCTAAAAATTCCCGACTTGAAGCTTTAAAAGTTTTCATGAAGATTTCTGTAAAGGAAAAAAACTTTGAAAAAGCATTTGATTATCAAACGCATTATTATAAACTTTTAGATACTGTGAATGATGAAGCTGACTCAAAACATATCATACTTTCTGACTTTAAACGTGTTAGAACTGAAAATGAAGCACTTGCAAAAGACAATAAAGTTATTGCAAAAGAAAACACTGATTACCTGAATACAATTGTAATTACTTCAACACTTTTATTTTTATTCATGGTACTGCTGTTTTTATTTTATTACCGCTACAAAGAAAAACAGGCAACCAACAAATTACTTGAAAAACAAAAAGAAGAAATCGCAAATATAAATTCTGAATTAGAAGCTTTGAACGAAGAAGTAAATGTTCAGATGGAACTTGCCACTTCGCAAAATACTGAATTAGAGCAACTTAATAGAGTAAAAAATAAATTCTTTTCAATTGTTTCTCATGATTTAAGAAGTCCTTTGGCCAACTTAAAGATGCTTTTCAGCCTTTACAGAGAAGGGGAATTGTCAGAAGCCGAATTAGGTGCCATACTTTCAAAATTGGAAGATACCATTTACACAACTGCCGCTTTTCTAGACAATTTATTAGAATGGTCAAAAAGTCAATTGGATGGAATTCAAGTAAAACCAAGTCATTTTTCATTGGGAAAAACCGTTTTAGAAAACCTTCAAATGATGGATAACCCGATAAGGATAAAAGGATTGGTGGTTAAAAATAAAATTCCGAAGAATCTTCAAGTATATGCTGATCCAAACATGATTCACGTTGTGGTTCGCAATTTAATTTCGAATTGCATCAAGTTTTGCAAGAACGGTGATTCGATTAGCATTAAAGCGACAACGCAAGAAGATAAAATTATTTTATCCATAAAAGATACAGGGCCAGGAATGAATGAGACAAATCTTAAAAATCTCTTCAGCTTGGAATATACTGTAACAACTGGAACTTCTGGTGAAAAAGGCCATCAAATTGGGTTGATTTTGTGCAAAGATATGGTCGAACAAAACAATGGGAAAATTTGGGTGGAAAGCAAATCTGGTGAAGGCACGACTTTTTTCGTAGAACTTCCTTCCTTAAAAAGAGAGTAATTTATTTTTCGAATTTATCGCTTGCAAATTTTGAAATGTAAGTGTTTAATCCCATGCCTTCTTTGGCAAGTTTTTTCATGTTCACAATATGCTTTTCGCTCGCAGACTTATAAGTATATTCATAAATTTCATCTGAGTTTTTAAACTTAACTTTTATGGAATCAGGAGAAATTTCATAAGATTCTACTCCCGATTTTTTAGTTTTATCAGCATATTTTTTCATGTCAAAACAATTTTAGCTGATTTGAAATTACAGGTTTTGCTTTTGGAGGTTTTGCCTCTCCAAAAACTGTTCTGCCTCCATATTTGTAAGATTCTGCTCTTTCTTTTGCCACAAGCGCATCAAAATTGGTATTTGGCGTAAAATCTTTTTCTGCATTTCTGGCTATTTCTGATAACTTCTGAATTGCCTGAATTTTATCGCTGTTGCCAATTTTTGCTCTTTCAATCGCTTTTTGCAATGTAGAAATTGTTTCGTCATAAATAGTTACAGGCACCGGAAATGGATGTCCGTCTTTGCCACCATGTGCAAAAGAAAAACGAGCCGGATCTTCAAAACGAGCTGGCGTTCCATAAATAATTTCACTTACCAAAGCTAGTGACTGCAAGGCTCTCGGTCCCATTCCTTTTAACAGTAAAAGTTCTTCGAAATCTTCAGGTTTGTTGTCATGCGTGGCCCAAAGCATTGCTCCCAGCCTTTTCATATTCACGTCTTCCATTCGAACGTCATGATGGTCGGGCATTTTCAAATGTTGTGCTTCACGGATGATTTTATCAGGAGATTCAGTGCACAACTGCAAGATATTATTTCTCGCTTTTACCGCTTCACCCGAAGTCAGATTCAATATATTTCCTTGATTTTCTCCGTAAATAAAAGTGTGCGGTTCGTTAATAAAGGACTGCAAATTTTCTGAATGCCAGTGATAGCGCCGTGCCGTTTTCACATACGGATTCATTCCTTGTTGGATTACAGCCCATTGCCCTTTATTGTCAACTATAAAATTATGCTGGTATAATTGAAAGCCATCTTGAATAGCATTATTGTCCACTTTTGCTGTTAATTTACTAAAATTCGCAAGTTGCAATCCGTCTAAACCCGTTCGATCGCCAACTGATAAAAGTTCTTTTGGCGTTTGCATTGAATGCTTTCCTTTGCCACCGCAGATATAAATTCCGAGTTCTTTTGAATGCGGATTTACTGATTTTTTCAAAGCGCCAAGTACAGAAGTCGTGATTCCTGATGAATGCCAATCCATTCCCATCACAGCACCAAAACTTTGAAACCAAAACGGATTGCTGAGTTTGCTGATGACTTCTCCTGTAGAAAATTCCATGGCAATAGTTTCCACAATGGCCAGCCCAAGTTTTGACATTCGTTCGGCAAGCCATATCGGAACATGGCCATAATGCAATGGTAAGTCAGCAGAACCTGAGCGTTTCATAACTAGTTGAATGTAAGTTGGGATAATTGAGAATTACAAATTTAAGGAATCAAAATTAGCCATCGGCCAACTTCACCTTAAATTACAAAAATTTTATTAAAAAAACGTTGTTTAATTGCTGTGAAAAAGAAAAATCTAAGAAAAGACTTTCCTATCTTTGAACATACAAAAACCTTTTTTATTCAAATCATGCCTGAACATACAAGAAATCAGCCGCCAGCTTCTGCACAAGATTTTCCAATCGTGGGTGTCGGAGCTTCTGCCGGAGGTTTAGATGCTTTTAAAAAGTTTTTAGAAAATATTCCAGCTGATTCTGGAATGGCTTATGTTTTAGTACAGCACCTTGCTCCTTCGCATGAAAGTATTCTTCCAAAATTATTAGCAAAGGCTACATTGCTTCCTGTTTTTGAAATTACAGATGATATAAACTTAGCACCTAACCATGTTTATATTATTCCGGAGAACAAAATGCTGACTACATTTGACGGTGTTTTAAAATTGGCCCCAAGAGATTTGAAGAATAAAAAAAATATGCCTATTGATTTGTTTTTCAGTTCCTTGGCAGAAATCCATAAAAGCTTTGCCATCGGCGTAGTTTTATCTGGAACTGGATTTGACGGTTCAAAAGGTTTAAAATCAATCAAGGAAGAAGGCGGTATAACCTATGCCCAAAATCCGGATTCGGCAACTTTTGACGGAATGCCTCAAAGTGCGATTCAAGCCGGTGCGGTAGATTTTATATTAAATCCAGAAGCAATTCCAGATCATTTGGTGCGAATTGAAAAAGCATATGAAACCAATGACGCCCATTCTGAGGAACCGCAGGTTGATAAGGTTGAGGAAGATATATTTAAAAGTATCATTCGAATTTTGCGCCTCAGAACCGGAAACGATTTTACACATTATAAGGAAGCCACGATTCGCAGAAGAATTGCCCGACGAATGCTGCTGACTAAAAAAGAAGAACCAGGAGCTTATTTGAGTTTTTTAAGAAATGAAAAATCAGAACAAGATGCTTTGTTCAACGACATTTTGATTCCGGTAAGTTACTTTTTTAGGGATACAAAGATCTTTGAAGCGATGGCGGAGACTGTAATTCCCTTAATTTTAAAAAATAAAAATCCAAACGAAAGTATAAGAATCTGGACAGCAGGATGTTCTACCGGCGAAGAAGCTTATTCGTTAGCCATTAGCCTTCATGAATATCTTTCTGAAAAAGCACCTGGCATGAAAGTGCAACTTTTTGCCTCTGATATTTCTGAAAATGTAATTACAAAAGCCCGTGCGGCCATTTATACAAAGCAAGATCTTCAAAATGTGTCAGATAGCAGATTGCAAAACTATTTTGTGAAAAGCGATGGGAATTATCATATAAGCAAAACCATTCGTGAAATGTGTGTTTTTGCCGTTCATAATTTTCTAAAAGATCCGCCATTTGCAAAAATGGATTTGATTTCCTGCCGTAATGTATTGATCTATCTGAATCCTTTTTTGCAGAAAAAAGCAATGACGACTTTTCATTATGCCTTAAAAGAAAACGGAATTCTTTTTCTTGGAAAATCAGAATCTGCAAGTGCTCATGCAAATTTGTTTGAGCCAATTCTAAAAAATCAAAAAATATATACCCGAAAATCAGTTCCTGGAAGATATGTTCCTTCGGCATTTGAGCCAACAGAAGTTATGTCGCCAGATCGCAATAGCATGCCGCGCAAAAAAATCACATTAGAAGACGATTTTCAAAAAAGTGCGCACAATATTCTGTTTAATAAATATACGCCTCCTGCTGTAATCATTGATGAACACAAAGAAATTGTTCATTTTCATGGCGATACAAGTCCGTTTTTAATTCCTTCGCCAGGAAAACCAAATTTTAATATTTTGAGAATGGCGCGTGAAGGACTTGCTTTTGAAATGCGAAATGCACTATTGAAAACAAAAGACACGCGGGGAATAATCATAAAAGAAGATATTCCATTAAAAGACCAGAATTATAAGGTAACAATTGAAGTTGTGACACTTAATAGTGAAGAGACACATTCTTTGATTTTGTTCCATAAAAAAGAAATTCCAAAAGAAGACACTAAAAAAGCTTCTGAGAAAAAAAATATAGACAAGCTTAGAATCAAGCAGCTTGAAGATGAAATTCAGCAGATTCGCGAAGATATAAAGCGCGTGACTGAAGACCAAGAAGCGGCAAACGAAGAATTGCAAAGTGCTAATGAAGAGCTTTTGAGCAACAGCGAAGAACTGCAGACTTTAAATGAAGAATTAGAAACTTCAGCAGAAGAATTGCAATCTAATAATGAGGAATTAATTAGCGTAAACGATGAACTGATGGACCGTCAAGATCAATTGATGGCATCAAGAATGTATGCTGAAGCCATTGTGGAAACAATTCGAGAACCACTTTTAATCTTAGACAATAAGATGCGCATCAAAAGTGCAAACGTAGCTTTTTATGATTTTTTCAGTACCTCAGAATCAGAAATTGAAGGCAAGTCATTTTATGAAATTAATAATTCACAATGGAATTTTAATGATTTTAGAGCACAATTGGAAGATGTTCTGCCACATCGAACAGTTATCAAAGATTTTGAGATAAATATAAAAGTTACCGGTAAGAAAGAATGCAAGTTACTGATCAACGCTAAGCAGGTTGTGAATGACAAACATTCTGATCAATTGATTTTGCTAGCTTTTGAAGATATTACAGAACAAAAAGGCATCATGTTGCTTGAAGAAAGTGAAGAACGCTTTAGAGTTCTGGCAGATTCAGCACCTGTTTTAATGTGGCTTTCAGGAATTGACAAAAACCATTATTTTTTCAATAAAGGCTGGCTAGATTTTACCGGAAGAACTTTAGAAGAAGAATTTGGAAGTGGCTGGTCAGAAAACGTTCATCCAGATGATTTGACGCGATGCCTGTCAATTTACAATAAGAATTTTGATGCCAAAACTGAGTTTTATACGGAATACCGCCTGAAGCATTTTAGTGGAGAATACCGCTGGATTTCTGATAAAGGTGTGCCTCGTTTTACCAACAATGGAACTTTCCTAGGTTATGTTGGAGCGTGCATGGACATTGATGAAAATAAAAATTTCTCTAAAAATCTTGAAGAGCAAGTGACACTTCGAACAGAAGAATTGAAACAATCTCGTTCTTTCTTAGAGTCGATTTTAAATACAATTCAAGGAGTCGTCTATGTCTATGATTTCATAAAAACTAAAACTATTTTTATCAATGAAAATATTTTTGAAGCAACAGGAATAAGTTCTGACGAAATTGAAAATTCTGAAGATGATTTGTACTTAAACTTAGTTCATCCCGAAGATTTAGATCATTTTTTAAGCCATCGGGAATCTATTAAAAACCAAGAAAGCATTATTTCGCAAGTGGAATATCGCATTAAAAATAAAAAAGGTACTTGGACTTCACTCCTGTCTCGCGATTTGGTTTTCAAAAGAGACATTCATGGAAAAGCCATACAATATATTGCTGCAACAACCGATATTTCTGAAATCAAAAGTGCCAATGATAAGCTAGTTTACAAAAATCAAGAGCTTGAATTCAAAAATAATGAGCTGGCTTCTTTTACTTCAGTTGCAAGCCACGACTTGAAAGAACCCTTGCGAAAAATCAGTATTTTCAGTAAATTGATTCAAGAACGTGAAAGCAAAAATCTTTCTGATACTACAAAATATAATTTGGAGCGAATTATTGTTTCTACAGATAGAATGCAACAATTGATCGACGATCTTTTAGACTATTCTCAGATTAACATTAACAAGATTGTCTTCACAAAGGCAGATTTGAATTTACTTGTCAAAAAAGTGATGAGCGATTTAAAAGAAGTAATTGAAGAAAATGAGGCAGTAATTGAAGTTCCAAAATTACCGAGCTTGCCTATAATTTCTTCGCAAATGCAGCAAGTTTTCAATAACCTGCTGACCAATGCCATGAAATATCGAAAAACGGAAAATCCTATGATTCAAATTTTTTCTGAAACAGTTTCGGGGTATGAAATTGAAAAATTAGGGGCAGATACAGATATTGACTACTCAAAAATTACAGTAAAAGACAACGGAATTGGTTTTCCAGAAGCGTTTACAGAAAAAGTTTTTGAGCCTTTCAAGCGCTTGCACGGAAAAGATGAATTCTCAGGATCTGGCATCGGACTAGCTATTTGCAAAAAGATAATGGTCAATCACAAAGGATTTATAACGGCTAAAAGTGAAGTTGACAAGGGTTCAGAATTTACTCTCTATCTTCCTTTGAAATAATTTTTCAAAGATTAGCTATAAAAAAAGGTACAATCTAAATTAGAATGTACCTTTTTTCGTGAGTATAGATTGGTTGGTTGATTTGCTTTTATTTTTTATCTTTTTTTGCATTCGCATTCCAGCCGGTGCTTCCGTTTCCATCGCCACCACTACCGCTTGTGCCACTTCCACCGCCAGTGCCACTACTTCCATAAGTACGTTTGCTGTCGCTGTTACTTTTATCATTTGGATTAATGATACTTACATTTTCGTCACTTTCTTCTTCAGTTTTATCTGAAGTATTTGAAGTTGCTTTGGTTGTTTTTGATGTTGATTTGGTTGATGAACTACTTGCCATTTGCGTTTCTGAACTTGAACTGTTCTGATTTTCTATAGTAGCAGTAGAATCTGAATTGGTCGCAGCTGTAGCATTTCCTTTTTCCTCAGCACATTTCTGGCAACTGTCTTTATCATCTTTGCAGGAAATAAAAAGAGTTGTTCCGACGGCGATGCTTAAAAACAATATAGATTGGCTTATCTTTCTGGTTAGCGTTTTCATAATATTTCCTTTAGAATTAATATATCATAAAATTATATTCTTTGCGTAAGAAAATAATTATATAATTTAAAGGAAAGATTGTAAATATCCAATTATGATTTATTAACGATACTCCAGATTGGAATTTTTGGATTAGAACCTTCCTCTAAAACAAAATGATATTTGTTTTGGGTATCAGCAACTTCTCTACTGCTTGGATCGGTAATGGTATATTCAAGATGGGCTTTTTCCTTAAAATATTTTTTCCATGCTGGAAAAACGTCAAGATATTTTCCTCTGATCGTATGGAATTTTAAGCCTGTTTTTTCTGCTACATTTTGCAATTTAAAATCTACATAAAAACATTTTTCCCAATCTTCTGTGCTTTCTAAATCAGCATCTGAAATACTAACCGGAGCATAAATAATGGTGTAAGTAGAATCAGAAGATTTTTCTACTGCTTTATAAAATCTATAAGAAAGCGTGGTCAGCGACACAATTTTGTCAGAAGCCATTCTTGCTTTATCTTTATCTGTTTTTGAAATCGAGTTGATAAAACTCACATCCTGCGCAATGGCGATGGAGCAAAAACAGAACAGCGCAGTTGACAGGAATATTTTCATTTTATAACAATTTTATATTACAAATATATTCGAAATTTTAGATAAAAGTTTACATAAATCCACTATTTAATAACAGAATTAGCATTTAAACAAATTAGCTTTTTTACCGATAATCTGTTTGCTAAAAGCGTAAAAAAATAATTAATCTGATCTTTTGTTACCTAAAATCAACATATAAACATCATTCTGGATTAATAGCGAAAGATAATCGCCATTGACATTCCAGGTTCTATGAATTTTTGATTCATTTTTAGAAATTGATTGGTGCAAATCTTCAAAAGTGTGTGATTGTTTAATCTCTGGGTGAAAGTGAGAAGCATCAATTAAAGGTTGGCTAAACTCAAGTTCGTTTTCAGCCAGTAATTTTTCAGCTTCAGAAAAAGCCATCATAAAACCATTCAGGCTAAGTTCAAAACTTTTTATAAATATACTATTTTCCTTTGGATGATTGTACCACTTATAATAATCCATGTCTCTTTCATCCTTTGGCATTGGATGTAATGCAATTTCCACACTACCAAAGCTTTGACAAAAGACATAATTAGAAAACAGTAGGAATAAAAGAGTAAATTTCATAAGTAATTATCGTTTTATTCATCTCAAAAATAAAAGATATATCTTAAAATATTATTACATAATTTTTAGGTATACAAAATTTAATTTACATGGGAATTCTGTAACTATTTTAGAAAATCTTGTAATATTCAATTTTATTAAAAAAATATTTTTACCGAAAATTAAATTTTAGAATATGAAAACTGTGACGGTCATTACGCTATTTATCGGAATAGGTTTTATCTATTCTTGTACTTCTAAAACCAAAAAAAATAATGCTGTTGAAACTGCAGACACATTAGAACAATCCCAACCTGCAAACAAGCAAAAGCAATCGTATGACAGCATCAAAAAACTGAACTATACCTCCTCTAAAAATAGTAAAAAGGAAAAGCTTAAGTATCCTGAAGTTTATTAAAAATAATGTTATGTAATTTATCGTGTAACTTTTTCCAAAAATTTTGTAAGATGTAAACCATTGTAAAACAAGAACTTTGAAATACTAACCAATAAAAAGATTTAGTATGAAAATTTCAAATTTCTTCAGAAAATCATTATTGACTGCGACAGCCGTTATGATGACTACAGCATTTTACTCGTGTAAAGACAAAGAAACAGAAAAAATGGAAACAGATGTTGACGCAGTGGAAACGACTGAACCAGTTCAAACTACACCAGCTGATACCGCTACAATGCCAGCTGATACAGCAACTACAACTGCTCCAGCACCATAATTAAGCGTGGCAAATTAAAAATATAAAAGAATGAAAAAGAATAATCACAATAAAGACAGTATAAGCTACACTGGTAATGCTGGGGATTTTTCAGCTAGAATTGACAAAATTCCAAATCCTATCCCCACTTGGATGGAAGTTTTTTTCAAAACTTATGCTACATTTTTTCCAGCAGATATCAACGAAGGCATAATTGAAGGCTATCCAGTTGATGATGACTTTTAAATTCTGAATTCTTAAATTAAGTTCTTTCTTAATTATTTATTTCGAGGATTATTATTCAAATCCCTGCTCTTAAAAAAGTAGGGATTTTATTTTTGACAACTTTATTTCTATTACAAATTTTAGGATCATGAAACTTATCAATTCAAAAATGCATGGAATACTTGACTATGTATTGGTTTTTATGCTATCAATCGCACCTTATATGTTTAATTTAGATGAAGAATCTATTCACTGCAGGGTTTTGATGGTTACAGGCCTTTTACTTTTATTAGTATCGCTATTAACTGATTTTGAATTTTTCTTAATCAAAGTTTTTACGCTTAAAACTCATCTGATAATAGATATATTGCTAGGAATTTTTCTGGTAACTTCTCCTTTTACTTTTGATCTTTCTGGCCGTTCAATTGTACCGCATATTGTTTTAGGTATTGCGATTATCAGTGTTAGTCTCTTTACAAAAACTACGAAAGAATCAGTTGAAGTTTCAGAAATTCAAGAAGATTTGCAGAATGACATGATCACTCAAGACTAAATTTCGCATAATCCATGAAAACACCAAACTCGTTTCCAGACCAAAAACAATCACAGCCAGGCAAAGAGCATAAAATGGTTCCTGAACCTGAAATTATAAAAAAAAGTTACAAAGGAAGTGAAAAATTGAAAGGCAAAGTTGCTCTCATTACTGGTGGCGACAGCGGTATTGGCAGAAGTGTCGCCGTTCATTTTGCTACAGAAGGTGCTGACGTGGCAATTGTTTATTTAGAAGAACACAAAGATGCCGAAGACACGCGAAAAATGGTTATTGAAAAAGGCGTTGGCTGTCTGCTGATAAAAGGCGATATCAAAAAAGAAATTTTCTGCAAAAAAATGGTAGATAAAACCGTAAAGGAATTTGGAAGCCTAAATATATTAGTCAACAATGCTGCCATGCAATTCCCAAAGAAAAAGCCGGAAGAAGTAGACGGGAAGCAAGTTCGATTGACTTTTGAAACCAATATATTTCCCTTTTTTTATGCTACTCAAGAAGCTTTAAAACATCTTAAAAAAGGGGATTCAATCATAAACACTACTTCAGTAACTGCTTATCGTGGCAGCAATCATCTGCTTGATTATTCAAGTACAAAAGGGGCTATTGTTTCTTTTACGCGTTCTCTTTCGAATATGCTAGCTGCGAAAGAAATTAGGGTAAATGGTGTCGCTCCAGGACCAATTTGGACTCCTTTAATTCCGTCAACATTTGAAGGAGAAGATGTTACACAATTTGGACAAGACACGCCCATGAAAAGAGCAGGCCAACCCAGTGAAGTTGGTCCGGCTTATGTTTTTTTAGCCAGCGAAGATGCGACTTACATTACAGGTCAAATCATCCATGTAAATGGTGGAGAAATTGTGGGCGGGTAAATCTTCTTATAAATCAACTCAGACATTAAAAAAAAATGACTTATTGCTATGATAATAAGCCATTTATTTTAGTGTTTAAATATGCGAAATCTAATGTTAGCTTACTGCAATTCTCTTTTTTCTCTTTATAAATTTATTTTTAGAAAGATTGGTATACAAATAATTAAGCCTTCTTCTTTCTTGCAAAATCAAGGGAACATTAATGAGCATTCCAACAATGCAAATTGACATTAAAATAAATAATAATGTCATATAAATTAGATAATTGAGCTCTGATGAAATTCTAAAATCGCTGATGAAACAAAATATTGAAACACCAAAAACTGCGATTGACAAGATTAGAGAAAGTACTTTCATGACATAAAAACTTTAGTGTTTGACAATTATTAAAAGTCAAAATTATTTTGGTAAATATTTATAATTTTTCATATGGTAAAGTTATGATTCTCTTAACACCAATTTTTACACAACTTTAAGAATTAATTATAAAATCAACATTTCACAAATTTTAAAATTGTAAAAATAGTATGGATTTAATTCAACTTTTAGGACTAGGTGCCGCAGTCTTCACAACGGGAGCAAACTTTCCACAAACCTATAAAGTCATTAAGACAAGATCTACAAAAAGCTTATCATTAGTAAGCTTTGCAATGCTTTTTTGTGGCAGTGTCATTTGGGTAATTTATGGTTTTTACAGAGATGATCTTCCCGTAATTCTGGCCAATGGAATTGCTGGATGTCTGCACGGGACTATACTTTTCATGAAAATAACATCAAAGAAAAAATAGCCCGAATTATATAAATATATATGGCAACTATATAAACATTTAAATATTTTTTAAAAGAAATTTATCCAATAAAATTTCAGCTTCATTTGGTATTTTTCAAAATAACAAATAGGCTGATACACAAAAAATTAGTGGGAAAAATTGCTATGATTTTTGCTAATTGACTTATAAAATAATCAAAAATATGGAGCGTATTCTGAATAATGCTCCATATTTTTTAAAAATAGAATATTAATTAGGCCAAATACCAACTATATAATTATTTTTAATTAAATTTATCCTCCCAACTGATTTCAAAATATGAGACTTTACATTAAATATGACATTAATCAAGCTTGCCGTGTTATTCTCCAAGAGCAGCTTGAAAAACTGAATATCAACTACCAACTTTTAGACTTAGGAGAAATTGAGTTCAAGGAAAATATATCTCAAGAAAATTATGATAGTCTTCAAACTGCCCTTTCAAGATATGGAATTGAGCTTTTGGACAATCAAAAAAGTCAATTAATTCAACGAATAAAAGACACTATTGTGGAGATGGTTTATGAAAAAGACAAACTTCCAACATCCACAATATCAAGCTATTTGGCCGACAAATTAAATTTAAGCTACGGCTACATTTCAAATATTTTCTCAGAAAGTACTTTTACTTCGATAGAGAATTACATCATCATGCAAAAAATTGAACGTGCAAAAAAACTGATTATTGAAGATGGTTTGACACTAACTGAAGTTTCCTATAAATTGAATTACAGTAGCGTAGCACATCTTTCTGGACAGTTTAAAAAAACGACAGGATTAACACCTTCAATGTTTAAGAGAATTGTTGATAAAAGACGCGGTATAACTAGCGAAAAATAGAATAATTGATTTATATTTGAGCGTTAAAAATTAAATTAAAACGCAATAAAATCTATGAGCAAAGATCAGTCTCCCTTAAATATAATGCTTGCTGATGATGATGAAGATGATCGCAATTTCTTTAATGATGCGATGAAGGAACTGAAAATTAAAAACAATTTAACTGTTTTTAAAGATGGTAAAGACCTCATGGACTATTTGAATGCGACAGATACTGACTTGCCACACATTCTTTTTCTAGATTTGAATATGCCTTGCAAAACTGGAAATGAATGCTTAAAAGAAATTAGGGCTAATTCAAAATTCAAAGACATTTCAATAGCCATTTATTCTACATCTTCTTCTGAAAAAGATATCGAAAATACCTTTATTGACGGTGCAAATATTTACATCAAAAAGCCAAATGATTTTTCAAAACTAAAAAAAGTATTGAAAGAAGTTATAAATTTAAATTGGCAGTTCCATACTTCTGGATTAAATAAAGATACTTTCTTTTTTAGTATCTGATCCAAACTAACATTTTTGGAAGCTTATGAAATTAAAAGATTTTTTGACCCCTACTCTTGTTTACAGAACAGCACTAGGGGTTTCATTTGTCTTGGTCATAAGCGTAGCACTTGTTTTTCACATTCAAATGAGCAGCTTGAATACTTCTGTGGGACTAATTTCTGATTCTAATAAAAGGCAATTTGAGCTTGAAAAACTGATTTCTTCCATAACTTTAAAAGAAAACAGTCTCAGAAATTATATCATTACCAAAGACACCAGCTATTTAGAAAATGATAATATCGCCAAAAAAAACATCTACAATTCGTTTTCGAAAATTAAAAACTTAGCAAAAAAGACATCCGATACAAAAGATATCGAAAGCTTGGAAAGCTTAGTAAACGACCGTTTTAAACTTTTTGAAGAAACTTTTAAAATTGTAAATTCTGAAAGTACAGATATGAATTTGCTGAAGAAAAAACTGCTTGAAAGCGCTCAAATCACGACAGCAATTCGAAATAAGATTTACAATATTCGAGACAAGGAAGTTTCTGCATTGAAAATTCACAATATCAATCATCGATATGATGTGGAAACTTCAACAATTACTGCGTTTTCCCTGACTATTCTTGTGCTAGTCGTGCTGTTATTTTCTTTGAATAAAGTAAATTATGATTTCAGAAAATTAAAACAGCTGAATAAAGAACTGAATTTTGCCAAGCAAATTTCTGACAATGCTGAAAAAGTAGCAGGAATAAGCCATTGGAAAATTAACATGGTTACCGGAAAATATTTTTATTCTGACAATTTCTATAGGCTCCTTGGCTTAAAACCGCGCGTCTTCGAACAAAAAGTCGAAAATTTCATCAGATTCATTCATCCAGAAGATGTTGAACAATGCCTTAAAGAACATGAAGAATCTTTAAAAAATATTACGCCGACATCGCTGGTTTACAGAATTGTAAGGTCTGACGGAGAAATAAGATATATTAATTCTATCGGAGATTTTACAAAAAACACTAGTGGCGAATTGGTTAAGATTGGTGTCAGTTACGACATTACTGAACAGCATAATAGCAAGTATATATTAGAAGAGAAAAATAAAAATTTGATTGCTATAAATGCTGAACTTGAGTCATTTAACCAAATTGTAAGCCATGATTTGCAAGAGCCGTTACGCAAAATTCAAATGTTCATATCAAGGCTGGAAGGCGGAGAAATCAATAATGTTTCTGAAACTGGAAAAGATTATTTTACCAAAATTAAGATATCGGCCAATAGAATGCAGAATTTAATGATGGATTTGGTCGATTATTCACGAACAATTAAAGAAAACAAAGTCTTTGACGAAGTTGAACTAAATACTATGTTAGATGACATTATTCAAGAATTAGCCATCAACATTGAAGAGAAGAAAGCACAAATTATAGTGGGAACTTTACCGAAAGTAAATGTAATTCCTTTTCAGATTCGACAGCTTTTTGTAAATCTGCTTACTAATTCTTTAAAATATACTAAAGAAGATGTGGCGCCTATTATCAAGATTTCTGCTCGAAAAATTACCACTGAAGAAACAATAAACGACACTGTTTTAACCGACAGCAAGTATCATAAAATTGTAGTTTCTGATAACGGAATTGGTTTTAAACAAGAGTTTTCAGAGAAAATCTTTGCACTGTTCAAACGTTTAGAAACCGAAGCTTCTTATACCGGAACAGGTTTAGGATTAGCAATTTGTAAAAAAGTAGTAGAAAACCACAGCGGTTTTATCAAGGCAAAAGGCGTTTCTAATAAAGGTGCAACTTTTACGATTTACCTTCCCAAATAAATTATTTTTCTAGCGGCAATCCTGATTCTGTCCAAGAATCTGTTCCACCTTGCAATTCAATTATACTTTCAAAACCGTGATTTTGCATGATTTCTACAGCTTCTGAGCTTCTTCCACCAGCTTTGCAATACACATAGACTGGTTGTTTTTTGTCTAGCTTCTCAATTCTTTGGGCAAAATCTTGATCATACAAATGGATGTTTTGCGCATTTTTCAAATGTCCTTGCTGGAATTCTTTTGGCGTTCTCACATCTATAATTTGTTCTTTAACGCCTTCCACTTTTTGAGAAAATTCTTTTGCAGGAACCAATTGAACTCCTTTTTTTTCTTGTGCTTGGCAAGAACTCAAAACCAAAACTACTGCTAAAATTGATAATATCTTTTTCATAATTGTAAATTTTATAAAACAAAAACGCAGATTTTTCATTCTATAAAGAACTTAAAATCTGCGTTTTATGTTGCTAATTATTTCGTTTCAACTGGTCCATTCCACGCTCCCATTCCTCCTAAAAGGTTGTACGTATTTTCAATTCCCAATTGATTCATGATGTTGCAAGCTTTGGCACTTCGCATTCCAGCTTGGCAATACACATAATAATTCTTTGACTTGTCAAGTTCTTCAACTTCATAAACAAATCCTTGTCCTTTATATATATCAATATTTTTGGCTCCAGGAATTTGCCCTCTGTTTACTTCATCTTCTGTTCTAACATCCAGAATTACAGCATTTTCGTCTTCTTGAGCTTGTGCCCACCATTGTTCTTGTGATAAATCCATTTTTTTCTGTAAAAGTATTATGCTTTAATGGAACATCCAATAGCTTTCGTTTCTTTAACCGAAACTTCTTTGTTTTTCAATAAAGCATCCACTGCATTTTCAGCATATTTTGTCTTTACCGCTTTTTCATCGCCATAATTATCGTCAATTGCTCCAATATATTTTACTACATTTCCTTTAGAAGTTTTTTGTAAAATATAAACGTGAGGCGTTTTTGTAGCGCCATATTGCGGATAAATTTTCTGTCCTTCGTCAAACAAATAAGGGAAAGTAAATCCTTTTTCTTTCGCCTTTACCTTCATCAATTCAAAGCTATCATCTTTCTGTTTTTCAGGATTATTCGGATTTATAGCAATAACTGGATAACCCAATTTCTTGTATTTTTTATCCAAAGCCACGATTCTGTCTTCATAAGCTTGCGCATACGGACAATGGTTGCAAGTAAAAATCACGATATAACCTTTAGCATCTTTGAAATCTTTCAGAGAAACTTTTTTATTATCGATGTTTTTCAGACTGAAATCTGTTGCAATATCGCCAACTTTATAGCCAGCGGCAACGGTAGTTTTATACGTAAAAGCGCTTGCCAAACCAGCTAGCAAAACGAATGCAAAAATTTTAATTGTTGTTTTCATATTAGATATTTAGATTATTAGATATTTAGACTTCTTAGAATTAGAACTTAGTGCCTCATTAAAACTTTTTCACTTCCGTTTCCAATTCTTCGAAAGTAAAGCTTTTTTCATAAAAATTGCGTTTGTCTTTTTTGTAAATAACAGTAGCAGGAATCGCGCCACTCCATGTAGAATCGACTTTATTGATCCAAGAATTTGCATCGGGATCATTTAAATGGATTATTTCAGATTTTAAATTATGCTCTTTTATAAACGGCAAAAGTTTACTTTCAGCCATCTTTGGAAAATCAATGCTTACCAAAATCACTTTTACTTTTTTGTCTTTGTAAGTAGCGTTCAACTTCTCAAAATTAGGCAATTCTTCCACACAAGGAACACACCAAGTCGCCCAAAAGTTGACAACATAAGTGGTATCATTTTGTTTTTTTAATAAATTTTCTAATCCTGAAAAGTCATACGAATTAACAGAAATACCATCTTTTGAATAGGTTTGCAAAGGTTTTGAAGTAATTTCAGCTTCTTTTTTGTCTTCTGACTTGCACGAAACAATCAAAACCAAGGCTAGTAAGGATACAATTTTCTTCATTTATAAAAATATTTATGCTTTTAAAGCCAATAAAATTAAGCTTTAAAGAAGTTGCAATTACGTATTAACAAAATTTTAATATACATTTGTATATACAATTAAAAATAGTATTACATTTGTACATACAAATTTTGTAATTACAACAATGAAAATAGAAGAAATCATCAAGACGACCTCTCCTATAGCAATCGCAAAAAAAACGATGCTGAACATTCTGTATACTCAAAATGTAATTTCCGAAAAATTCAATGAGGTTTTAAAAGGCTATGATTTATCGCCTGAGCAATTTAATGTACTAAGAATTTTAAAAGGACAAAATGGAAAATCCACAAATATGTGCGTGATCCAAGAAAGAATGATTGCTAAAACCAGCAACACAACACGTTTGGTAGATAAATTATTGCTAAAAGAATTAGTGACTCGGGAAATTTGTCCAGGTAATAGACGAAAAATGGAGATTGCAATTACGCAGAAAGGAATGGATTTATTAACTGAGGTCAACCCAAAAGTGGACAAACACGAATCACTTTTAGTGCAAAATCTAACTACAGAAGAGTTAGAACAACTAAATATATTACTAGAAAAACTTCGAACAATTTAATATAATAATAATGAGTGAAATCTTAAATAGCCTGAACTGGCGCTATGCGACTAAAAAATATGACGCATCAAAAAAAGTATCTGCCGAAGACTTGAATACCTTAAAAGAAGCAACAAAATTGAGCGTTTCTGCTTATGGTTTGCAACCTTACAAAGTTCTGATTATTGAAACCCCAGAATTGCGTGAGAAATTAAAAGGTGCAGCTTATGGACAAACCCCAATTACAGACGCTTCAAAACTTTTTGTTTTTGCCATTGAGAAAAATGTTGGTGATCAGCAAATTGCAAAATACATGCAAAATATCAGCGAAACAAGAGGAATTCCAGTAGAAGGACTTGAAGGTTTTAGCGGTATGATCAAAGGTTTTTTTGGTGGTTTAGACGAAAACGGAAAAGACAATTGGGCAAAAAAACAAGCCTATTTAGCTTTGTCAACACTAATAAACACTGCTTCTTTCTTAAAAATTGACGCAACTCCGATGGAAGGTTTCAGTCCAGAACAATTTGACGAAATTCTTGGTTTAGATAAACTTGGATTAACTACTGCAGTAATCGCAGTTGTGGGTTACCGTCATGAAGAAGATGCAGCACAGCACTATAAAAAAGTAAGAAAATCAAACGAAGAATTATTTATCAATCTATAATAACCCTTAATTAAATTCAAAACATGAAAAATTTCAAAACAATTGTAGTCGCTCTTTTAGTAGTAGCAGGATCATTTTCAGCAACAGCTCAAGAGAAAAAAGTTGACGTAGCTAAAAGTAAAATTAGCTGGGTAGGTAAAAAAGTAACAGGACAACACGAAGGAACAATTAACCTTTCTGAAGGATCTTTATCTTTCAAAAAAGACGTTTTGGTAAACGGTAACTTCACTGTTGACATGACTTCAATCACAGTAACTGACTTAAAAGCTGGTGAAGGAAAAGAGAAATTAGAAGGTCACTTAAAAGCTGACGATTTCTTTGGAACTGACAAATTTCCAACTGCGAAATTGGTTTTCAAAACTATCGGAAAAAAATCTGCTGGTGTATACGCTGTAACTGCTGATTTGACTATCAAAGGAATTACAAACCCAGTGAAATTCAATATCACTGTTGGTAAAAATTCAGCAACTGCTGCTTTAAAAGTTGACAGAACGAAATTTGATATAAAATATGGTTCAGGTAGCGTTTTCGAAGGTCTTGGTGACAAAGCAATCAACGACGAATTCGAATTGGCTGTAGATTTGAAATTCTAATTTCCCCAAAATCTGTACGCGAAAAACCCTGCACAAGCAATTGGCAGGGTTTTTCATTTGTATTAATTTCTATGTTTTCTGGGTTTAAAACAATCCTTCTATTGATAAATAACGTTCTCCAGTATCATAATTAAAGGTCAAAACCGTAGCTCCTTCTGGCAATTCTGCAAGCTTTTTATTCACTGCCGCTAGCGATCCGCCAGTTGAAATTCCGGCTAAAATTCCTTCTTCTTTTGCTAAGTTTCTAGCAAATTCAAACGCGTCATCTTTGCTTACTTGAATCACTCCATCAATCAAATCACTATTATAAATTGACGGTATAAAACCCGCTCCAATCCCCTGAATCGGGTGTGGCGCTGGACTTCCACCGCTTAAAACTGGAGACAATTCTGGTTCTACCGCAAAGACTTTCAGATTCGGAAATTTCTCTTTTAAAACCGATGCAATTCCAGTAATATGACCTCCAGTTCCAACGCCTGTAATGATATAATCCAATCCGTCTGGGAAGTCTTCAATGATTTCTTGAGCCGTAGTTTTCTTGTGAATTTCGACATTTACCGGGTTGTCAAATTGCTTCGGCGACCATGAATTTGGAGTTGATTCTGCCAATTCAGCTGCTTTTTCAATCGCTCCTTTCATGCCTTTTTCGCGTGGCGTCAATTCAAATTCGGCACCATAAATCGACATCAATTTACGTCTTTCTATACTCATTGATTCCGGCATGACAAGGATTAATTTATATCCTTTTACCGCTGCAACAAGTGCCAAACCGATACCTGTATTTCCCGAAGTAGGCTCAATTATCACGCTTTCTTTTGTAAGCAATCCTTTACTTTCTGCGTCTTCAATCATAGCCAAAGCAATACGATCTTTGATACTATTTCCCGGATTATTTCTCTCTAATTTGATAAAAACATTGTGCTTGCTTCCAAAAAGTTTATTGATTTTGACCACCGGCGTCTTCCCGATTGTGTCTAAAATTGTATTTGCTTTCATATATATTGGACTTAATTAAATTACAAAATTCAAAGGTTCTGGAAACGGATTTTTACTTTTTATGGTCACTTCACTCTTGTGATAAACTAAAGAATTCTCCGGAATCGAGTTCGTAATCCAGACATTTCCACCAATAATTGATCCGTTTCCAATCAAAGTTTGGCCTCCCAAAATGGTCGCATTGGCATAAATCGTGACCTGATTTCCGATCGTCGGATGCCTTTTTACAGACGCTTCTTCCTTCCTTACAATCAATGCGCCGAGTGTTACGCCTTGATAAATTTTCACATCGTCGCCGATAATTGCCGTTTCTCCCACGACAATTCCGGTGCCGTGATCGATAAAAAATCGCTCTCCGATTGTTGCTCCAGGATGAATATCGATGCCTGTTTTGCCATGAACATACTCACTAAAAAGCCGTGGCAAAACTGGAACTTCACTTTTCCAGAGGAAATTTGCAAGACGGTAAACCGCAATCGCAAAGAATCCAGGATAGGAAATCAAGACCTCATTTCTAGATTTTGCAGCCGGATCAAACTCAAAAATAGCTTTTAAATCATCTTCAAGTTTATCATGAAGTAAAACCACATTAGTTTTAAGATTATCAATAACTTGGTTACTTTTAATTTCATCTAAATTAGAATGCAAAAGCAATTCTGAAAATCGATCCCAAAGCAGTTTTTCCTTTTCCAAGAAATAGTCATAATCTGCATATTCTTGACCGATACAAAACAGCCACTGGAAAGCTTCTTCAATCCATCGTTCTGCTTTTGCCTTGTCAGGAAGTGCCTGCCATTTTAAATAATTGGCGGTATAAATCGGATGTTTCATTTCTTTATTAAATTATAAATAAAAAAAAGCTCCTCAAATTTAGAGGAGCTTAGCTGTTATATTTCAAGGTTTTAACCAAATCATACCATAGCAAAAGCATCCCCAGAAACAGGACAGCACATACATAGCATACAAATTTGATTTAGACCTAACATTGTTATTTTTTAAGTATTCCAAATTTAAAAGAAAAAAGAATAGGATAATAAAAACACCATAAAAATTTTGAAACTATTAACGCTAGATCAAAAATAAAGAGCAAAAATCAACTTTCAAACTCAATGAAAATAGTAATTCTAAAGAGTTGACTCGAATTTAGTATAGAAAATAATAAACTAAACAATAAGTTTAAACAAATAAACATAAATGTTTGAATAGTAAACTAATAAATATTTATTATAGATTTACTCTATGACGATTTTCGATAACGTTTTCTGTTAATATAATGTTAAACAAAAACTAAACAATCGTTTAATTTAAACAAGTGTTTAACTTTGTGCTCGAATTAAAAAACAAGGAAAAACACGATGACCGAATTTAATGAAAAGCAAACCCAGATTCTTCACGTCGCTGAAGAGCTATTTGCAGAGAAAGGATTCGACGGAACTTCCATAAGAGAGATTGCGAAAAAAGCAAATATCAATATTGCGATGGTCTCCTATTATTTTGGTTCCAAAGAAAAACTACTAGAGTCACTTATCCTCTACCGAACTTCTGATTTGAAAATGCAGCTTGAAAATCTTTTCACCGAAAATTTATCTCCGTTGGAAAAAGTGGACAAGCTCATCGAACTTTACATCTCTCGTCTGAATAAAAATAAATGCATGTACCAGATTCTCCATTTTGAATTTTCTTCAAAAAAGAGAATTATGGATTTCAAAGTATTTACAGATATGAAAAAAGACAATTTAAGGTCATTGGCCAAGATAATTTCTGAAGGTCAAGACCAAGGTGTTTTTGCAAAAGACATCAATGTGCAACTTTTGCCTCCGACGATCATGGGCACTTTTTTTCACTTCCAAATGAACCGACCTTACTACGAAGAAATTTTTGGTTTCAAGAACGATGAAGATTTTGACAATTACATAAAAACAGATTTAACAAAGCACATTAAAAAAACAATTAAAGCCCTTTTAGTTTATGAAAACTAGTTCCCTATTGTTAGGCCTATTTTTGATTTTGGGTTTCGCCGAAAGCCGCGCCCAAGAAAAAAAAGCGCTGACATTAAACGAAGCCATTTCGCTGGCCACAACACAAAGTAATCAAGCCACTTTGGCCGATACTAAAATTGCCACTTCTGGATTTGAATTGGCAACAGTAAAAAACAACCGCTACCCTAGCCTGAAAATTTCTGGACAGTACCAACGTCTTGCCGATGCAAACGTGAAATCAAATCTGGGAAGTTCAGAACCTGCAGAAGACGGAACCACAACTTCATCACCAAAAGTGAGTCAGTTAATGTTAGGACAAGCAAGTTTATCAGTTCCGATTTTTTCTGGATTCAAATTAAAGAATTCGGTTCGCGCTTCTGAAAGCAAATACCAGGCAGAAGTTTTCAACGCAAAAAGCACAAAAGAACAGTTGGCGATGAACACGGTAATTCTTTATGTAAATCTTTACAAAGCACAGCAGTCAGTTTCCTTGATTCAAGAGAATTTGAAATCGTCTGAACAGCGCGTGAAAGATTTTACGGCAATGGAAGAAAACGGACTGATTGCCAGAAATGATTTATTGAAATCACAACTGCAGTCGTCAAACATCGAACTTTCCCTGGAAGACGCTAAAAAGAAAGTTTCTACGATCAATTATCAATTGGTAAACTTGCTGAAATTGGAAGAAGGAACACAAATTATTCCAGAAGAATCAGTCTTCACAAATTCGTCTTCAGAGCGCGCTTCTTTTAACCAAAATGATGCTCTTGCCAGCCGAAGCGATTTAGAGTCGCTTAAATGGATGCAAAAAGCGTCAGAATCAAATATCAAGGTTGCCGAAGCAAATTATTACCCAACCGTGAGCTTGAGCGGCGGTTATGTTGCGTTTAACTTGAAAAATGTTTTAGAAGTGAACAATGCGATGAATGTCGGCGTTGGCGTTTCTTATGATTTGTCTTCTATTTTTAAAAATGGAAAAGACGTGAAACTGGCAAAAAGCATCGCTTCAGAAACAAAACAGTCTGCAGATATCTTGACCGACCAAATTAAAGTCGAAGTTCAGGAAGCGCAAGAAAATTACAATCTTTCTCTAAAGCAATTTAAAGTTTATCAAGAAGCAGTACAGCAAGCCGATGAAAACTTCAGAATTGTAAAAGACAAATATGACAACGGACTTTCAGACACAAATGATTTGCTAGAAGCCGATGTTCAAGATTTGCAAGCAAAATTAAACGAGGCTTTCTCAAAAGCTGACATCGCGCAAAGCTATTATGAATTGCTAAACGCATCCGGAAAATTAACTGACTCATTCAATCTTACACCTAAAAACTAATTTCTTTCACAATGGAAAATACAGAAAAGAAAGCAACAAACAATAAATTCAAGTACATTCTTGGAGCCCTTGTAATCATCGGGATCATTTACGGAGTTTACAAATACGTACACTCTTTGGCCCACGAAACTACGGATGACGCGCAAGTAGAAAAAAACATGAACCCAATTATTCCAAGAGTTACGGGTTATGTAACCAAAGTTTTTGTAAAAGATAACGACTTCGTAAAAAAAGGCGACACGCTTTTCACAATCGATGACAAAGATTATCAAGTTCGCGTAGAAGAAGCAAACGCAGCTTTGGTTTCGGCACAAGGAAGCCTTGAGGTTTCAAAAGCTGACATCAGCGGCGCACAAGCAAACATCTCTGTTTCTGAAGCCAATTTCTCTTCTGCGGGAGGAAATATTGAAAGCGCAAAAATCAGAGCCAACAGAGCCAACAATGACTTTGTGCGTTACCAAAATTTATACAAAAACAAGTCGATTACCAAACAGCAATTCGAGCAAGCCGAAGCCGCAAAACTGGAAGCTGACAACGAAGTAAAAATCTTGCAACAACAACAAAAAGCAAGCAATTATCAAAAAGGCATCGCCGCTTCTCGTTCAAATGTTTCAAGCAAACAGACTGAAGTTGCCGCTGCAAATATCAAAAGAGCGCAAGCTGTTTTAGATGCTGCGAAATTGAATTTAAGCTATACAGTTGTAACAGCTTCAATCGACGGACAAGTTTCAAAAATCAACATCCAGCCAGGACAATTGGTGGCGCCAGGACAATCAATGTTCTACATCATCAACAACACCGAAGCTTGGGTAATCGCAAACTTCAAAGAAACACAACTAAGCAAAATGGTAATAGGCCAAAAAGTAGGAATCCACGTGGATGCTTACCCAGATTATGAATTCCAAGGAACAATCACCTCGTTTTCTCCAGCAACCGGAGCAAGATTCTCACTGCTTCCTCCTGACAACGCAACCGGAAACTTCGTGAAAACAATCCAAAGACTTCCTGTAAAAATCAGCTTGAACAAAGAAAATGATCCAAAGAAAGTAGAAAACCTTCGCCCAGGAATGAACGTCGATGTCGATGTACATTTGAAATAGGCAAAATTGATTAGCCAAGAGGCAAAAGCTAGTTTCTTTGGGGTTACTGCTTTTCGTTAATCCGAACAACTTTTTCCTCTTGCCTAATAGCTAATTTCTATTACCCACAATCAATATAAACTTTTGCCTCTCGCCTAATGGCTTTTGGCTAAAATAAAAACAAATGGAAGCAACTTCAGGAGAAGACAGTTTAGTTGAATACGGCTTCAGAAGGGTGATTATCACGATTACGGCGGTACTTTGTGCCTTGCTGGAAATCGTCGATACCACCATCGTGAACGTCGCTTTGACTGACATGCGAGGAAGCCTCGGCGCAACATTAACCGATGTCGCTTGGGTAATCACCGCTTATGCTATTGCCAACGTGATCGTGATTCCGATGACGAGCTGGCTGTCGCAACAATTCGGCAGAAAAAATTATTTCGCCGTGTCCATCATCATATTTACCGTTTCCTCTTTCTTATGCGGAAACGCTTCAAACATTTGGGAACTCGTCGCTTTCCGTTTTGTCCAAGGTCTTGGCGGTGGAGCGCTTTTAGTGACCGCGCAAACCATTATTACAGAAAGTTATCCGGTTGCAAAACGTGGAATGGCGCAGGCAATTTATGGATTGGGAGTTATCGTTGGCCCAACTTTAGGACCGCCTTTGGGAGGTTATTTGGTCGAAAACTACTCTTGGCCTTACATCTTTTACATAAATATCCCTTTGGGAATCATCGCTACATTTTTGACAATTACTTATGTAAAAAGTCCTAAATACGGAGAAAAACTGAAAGCCAGCCAAGTCGACTGGTGGGGAATTATTCTGCTTGCGGCGTTTATCGGTTCATTGCAATTCGTTTTAGAACACGGCCAGCAAGACGACTGGTTCGATGACGGTTTAATTGTAACATTATCAATCGTCAGCCTTTTCGGATTGGTCTTATTTATTTGGAGGGAATTAACGTATAAACATCCAATCGTAAACCTAAGTGTTTTAAAAGACGGAAACCTCAGAATCGGAACCGTAATGTGTTTCATACTAGGTTTCGGATTATATGGATCGACATTAATTCTGCCAATTTACACGCAATCTGTTTTAGGATGGACCGCTTTAGACGCCGGATTATTGCTAATTCCAGGTTCAATCACAACCGCTTTCATGATGCCGATCATCGGAAACTTATTGCAAAAAGGCGTACCGCAAGGTTATTTAGTAGGATTAGGATTTTTCGTCTTCTTCATATTTACCTTCTGGATGCACAACGTCATCACGCCAGATACTGGAACGGAACACATGTTTTGGCCGTTGATTTTAAGAGGGATTGGTTTGGGATTGTTATTCGTACCAATTACAACTTTAGCTTTGTCAACCTTAAAAGGAAAACACATCGGAGAAGGTGCCGCCTTTACCGGAATGATGCGCCAATTGGGAGGTTCTTTCGGAATCGCCATCATCACGACTTTCATCACCCGTTTCAGCCAAGAACACCGAGTAAATCTAGTCTCCAACTTAAGCATGGATAAATTGGAAGTTCAAAACAGAGTCCACCAATTACAGCAAGGATTTATGTCTAAGGGATTTTCAACAAGTGAAGCCTTGGGCAAAGCCTACCAAGTTTTAGATATTTCTGTGATGAAACAAGCAACGGTCTTATCTTACATGGATATATTCATGTATTTAGGAATCATGTTCCTCTGCTGCATACCGATTATTTTCTTTATCAAACGAGGAAAGAATAAAATCAATCCAGCGGATGCGATGCACTAATAATTAAAATTCTTTGCCAAAACTAAAATCCATTTAGAGTAGTACAAAATGCAATCAGAGTAGTACAAAACCCATTCAGAGTAATACAAAATGCAATCAGAGTAGTGAAAAATGCATCCAGAGTAGTACAAAACCCGCTCAGAGTAGTACAAAATGCATCCAGAGTAATTAAATCGATAAAAAAGTATGGAAAAGAACCACAATAAATACAGAATCACCTTAGAACACCTGCATTCTCCCAAGGATTTAGGCTTAAATGAAACCATAGATTTCGAATTTGAAAACCACGACGAAGTTTTTTCCATCATTGAAAGAATAAGTGAAAACAATCCTTTCGATAAAGAAAGCCAAGCTACAGAATTTGCCCTTGGCCTAAAATTATTCAGCGAAGTCATGCTGAAAAACAGAGAAAATCCATTGTTTGAAGATTTTCTTCCCGCATTCGGAGCGTTTATGAAAAAATTAAAAGCAACAATAAAAGAAGGAAATTCTTAAAAAAGTTGTCACAGATTAAATGATTTCTAAAGATTATTCTTCCGCCAAGAAAATCCTTTAAATCAATTTACTCTGTGGTAGAAAATAAAAAGGAAATTCCTAACGTAAGTTTCTTGCGTTAGCCTTTATATATTTAGTGAAGAAAAGTCTGGCATGATCTGCCGGACTTTTTTATTCCTGATTAATATGGAAAACCTTGCTCCCAAACAAAAATCATAAATCTAAAAAAACTTATCTTTGCGCAAAATTGAAACTTATGAACGCACTGCAAACAATTATAGAGCAAGCTTGGGAAAACCGCGCTTTGCTTCAAGAAGAAAAAACTACAACTGCCATCCGTGAGGTAATTGACCTGCTTGACGCTGGAAAACTGCGCGTTGCCGAACCTGTAACTGACGGCTGGCAAGTAAACGAATGGGTAAAAAAAGCAGTAGTAATGTACTTCCCTATTCAAAAAATGGAAACTCTAGAAGCAGGAATCTTCGAATACCACGATAAAATTCCGTTGAAAAGAGGCTACGCAGCAAAAGGAATCAGAGTAGTTCCAAATGCTGTAGCAAGACACGGCGCTTACATTTCAAGAGGCGTAATTTTAATGCCAAGTTACGTAAACATAGGAGCTTACGTTGACGAAGGAACAATGGTTGACACTTGGGCAACAGTGGGAAGCTGTGCGCAAATCGGTAAAAACGTACACTTAAGCGGTGGCGTTGGAATCGGTGGCGTTTTAGAACCATTGCAAGCCGCGCCGGTAATCATCGAAGACGGAGCTTTCATCGGTTCAAGATGTATTGTCGTAGAAGGTGTCCGCGTAGAAAAAGAAGCTGTTTTAGGAGCAAATGTTTGCTTGACTGCATCCACAAAAATCATCGACGTGACTGGTGAAACTCCAGTAGAAATGAAAGGAATTGTTCCGGCTCGTTCGGTTGTAATTCCTGGAAGCTATACTAAAAAATTCGCTGCAGGTGAATTCCAAGTGCCTTGCGCCCTGATCATCGGAAAAAGAAAACCTTCGACAGATTTGAAGACTTCTTTGAACAACGCACTGCGCGAATATGACGTAGCAGTTTAGATTTTTGATTTAAGATTTAAGATTTAAGAATCCTAGACTTTCAAACTTTAGACTTTCAAACTTTAGACTTTGCAACTTTGTGACTTTACAACTTTGTGACTTTGCAACTTTAGACTTTTTGACTTTCAAACTTCAAACTTTAAACTAATGAAAATACTTGTAATTCAGCAGAAAATGATTGGCGACGTTTTGGTCAGTTCAATGATTTGCAACAACCTGAAAAGTGAGTATCCGAATGCTCAAATTGACTATCTTATTTATCCGTTCACAAAACCTGTGGTGGAAAATAACCCGAATATTGACAACGTAATTCTTTTTACGGAGGAAATAAAAAACAGCAAGATTCAATTTGTAAAGTTTCTTTTAAAGATTCGAAAAGCAAAATATGATATCATAATTGATGCTTATGGAAAACTGGAAAGCGCGCTGATAACGCACTTTTCTGGTGCTCCAAAACGAATCGGTTACCAACAGAAAGAAAAACTGGGCGCTTATAATTTTCCTGCCGAACACCACGATTTCCCAAAAACTTCAGACGGATTGGCCATTGAAAGAAGAGAAAATCTTTTCAAGGATTTGATGACAAAACCCATTGACAACCTTCCAAAACTTTTTGTCACAGAAAAAGAAAAACAGGAAGCATTGGCCGTTTTTAAATCCCACGGAATCAATCCCGAGCAAGAAAACGTAATCATGCTGAGCATTTTAGGAAGCGATATCGAAAAAACATATCCTGAAAAATATTTGGCAGAACTCATCAATCAGATTGCCAAACAGCAAAATATAAAACTGCTTTTTAATTACATGCCAAAGCAATTTTCAGAAGCAAAAGCCATTTACGACCAATGTTCTGAAGAAGCAAAATCAAAAATCAACCTAGAAATCATCGGCGAAAGCCTTCGCTCTTTCATGGGAATCATGAGCCACTGCAAAATGCTGATCGGCAATGACGGCGGTGCGGTAAACATGGCAAAAGCGTTGCAGAAACCCACATTTACCATCTTTTCGCCGTGGATTCAAAAAGAAAGCTGGAGCATCTTTGAAGACGGAATTTTCCACAAAGCTGTGCACCTGAATGATTTTTCTCCCGAACTTTTCAAAAACAAAAGCCGAAAAGAGCTCAAGAAAAATTATGCCCAATATTATGAACTTTTTCAGCCATCGCTTATCTTTGATAGCTTAACCGCATTTTTAAATTCTCATTTACCAAAACATGTATAAATTTCTGATTTACATTTCGCATCCTTATAGTATTCCGATTGGAAAACCGCTTCAGGCCGAGATCGAACGTCGGGGTTATGAAGTATTTTGGTTTTCTGAACTAGAATATACGAAGAATTACTTTCCTAAAAATGAGAAGCTTTTAAATACCGTTCAAGAAGTTTTAGACTATAAACCGCACATCGTTTTGACAGCAACAGACAGCGTTGCCGATTTTTTTACAGGTATAAAAGTCCAGATTTTCCACGGATTTTCTGCAAACAAGCGTCCGTTGATGAGCGACCATTTTAAAATCAGAGGATTTTTTGATTTATATACTACGCAAGGACCGTCAACTACAGAAATTTTCCAACAGCAGGCAAAGAAATACGGCTTTTTTGAAGTGGTAGAAACCGGCTGGTCAAAAGTAGATCCGCTTTTTCCAATCGAAGAAAAATCGGCTACAGAAAAACCCGTTATTTTAATTTCTTCTACGTTTACGACCAAATTAAGCTTGGCAAAAATCGACGAAGTCTACGACGAGATAAAACGTCTGTCGTTGACAGGAAAGTATGATTTTTTGTGCGTGCTCCATCCAAAATTAGACGACGAAACAAAGGCCAAGTTCCAAGCTTTGGAAGGCGAATTCTTCCACTATTTTGACACTACCGATTTGGTGCCTTTATATAAAAAAGCAGACTTGATGTTTTCAGACACGACTTCTGCGATCATTGAATTTTTATTGCAGGAAAAACCTGTGGTGACTTTCAGAAACAACAAGCCAGACCAGCATCTAATTGACGTGACCCAAGTTTCTGAAATTGAAAACGCTATTGAATTGGCTTTGACAAAACCAGAAAACACGATGAGCGCCATTCGTGATTATGTTCAGTGGACGCATCCTTATTATGATGGAAAATCCAGCGGAAGAGTGATTGACGCCACGATTGCCTTTTTGAACAAAGACAAATTGCACTTGAAATCAAAACCATGGAATCTGGTCAGAAAATGGAAGATGCGAAAGCTTTTGAACCACTTTACATTCAAATCTTACAACAAGGCAATTACGGTAAATTTAAAGGAGAAATAACTACAGCTGTTCGATTCCGTTTTCAATTTTGATGACGTTGTGCTTTTGGTTGTAGCTTCTTATGGCATTGTTATTTGCCCAATTTTCAGCTGTTGCATAACCGCGCGCATGGTCTAAATGAATGCAGATGGCGCTGTAACGCACTTGTTTTGAAAGCAATCCCAAATTAAATAATCTTTCGCCCAATTCACGATCCAAACCGCCATATTTCATGTCGTGGTTGAAGCCGTTTATCGCTAGAAGATCTTTTTTGAAACCTGAAGAGTTGTGCCCATTCCAAGAACGTTTCGTTGGCGTTACCCAATTCATGAACATGGCAAAAATCTTGTTGTGAGTCAGTTTCGTGATCTTGAAATCAAGTTTCAGTCCGTGTGATTTCAACCAAGAAAAGTGAAAGCATTTTTGGGAAATGATATCTTCGTCAGAAATCAATTCAGAAATGTTCATCGGAAGCTTGAAATAACCTCCGGAAAGAAAGTAGCCTTCCTCCTTCTCTTTCAAATGTAGCTCGATAAAATCTTTTCTTGGAATGCAGTCGCCATCGGTGAAAAGCAGGTAATCTGAATTGCTTTCAAGAATCGCCTTATTTAAGATTTTTGACTTTTGGAAACCATCATCTTCATGCCAAACATGCACAATCGGATGTCTGAATTTGCCTTCAAAAGTATCCAGCAATTCTTTGGTTTTGGGAGTGGAACCGTCATCCGCAACTACAATTTCAAAGTCGGTTTCAGATTGAACGCTGAAGCCCACGAGGACTTTTCGCAGCCATTCTTCGGCGTTGTATGTAGTAATAATTACGGAAACTTTCATTTAAGTCATTAAGATTGGAAAAATACTATTTTTTCAGAAATATTACTTCCAAAACTTTAATTTCTTTTTAATTCTTTTTTTTCGGGCAAATCCTTTTTGGAATTCGGAAGTTTCGTGCCACATCTTTTCAAAAATCACGCTTTCTGGCTGATTGTAAAATTTTGCATATTCATTGCTCATTATGGCAATCATATCTTCTTTTGGCGTCAGTCTTCGCAGGTTTTTCATGCGAGAATCAAAATCCATAGCATCGTGAAATTTCATACGGTTCAAATCTACCAGATAAAAATCATATTCGGTTTCATTGCGCTTTTTAATCAGTGTATTTCCTGGCGAATGGTCTAAAAACTCGATTCCTTTTTCATGGAGTTCAAAAGAAAATTTGGTAAACTGGCGCAGGATATTTTCGTGATCTGCAAAGTCTGGAATCAAAACCAATTCTCTGAAAGTCAATTCAGCCTGCAGATGTTCGCTGGCGTAATAACTGTCTTTCAAGCCAATAAAATCATAGTTTTCATAAAAAGCAATCGGCTGAGGCGTTCCTATTCCGTTAGCAATAAGGCGATTTGCATATTCGAAAGAACGGCTTGCTTTTGATTTTCTGAAATATTTGTAGGCAATTTTATTAACTAGATTCGGAATTCTAAACGATTTTATGTTCACCGTTTTTCCTTGAAATTCAAAAAGCTTGATTGCGTTTCGCTTTCCTACTATAAAATTCTCACCGGTTTGCCAGAAGTTCTCAACCATTGATTTTATGGCTGTTTTGTGGGAAAGAAACGATTCGCTTACTTGAAATTTCATCTAGAATAATTTGAACAAAAATAGGCAATGTATTTAATTATCCCAATTAAAATATTATTTTTACTTTTAAATAAAACCCGATGAAAACTAGTGTTTTTTTAGAATCCCACAACCTTAAGAATCGCGCCGGCGGCCTTGGAACTTTCAATTATGAGGTGATAAAAGCCATTTCTGAAAAGCAGATTGCCGATCTTTCGATTACTCTAAATATAAAAGACACGCAAAAGTTAAAAGCGGAATTTGGCGATACTTTCAACTACCAAAAATACACGAGCCTGCACAGGCACTCGATTTTCAGGCCTAGAAAGAAATATGACATTTGGCATAGCTTGAACCAAAATACAAAAGTGGAGCCGTTTTATAAGCCAAAAAAAGCCTACATTCTCACGATTCATGACGTTAATTTTGCCGAAGAACAGGCAACAGATCCAAATCACAAGGCGAATCAGATTTTCAGAAAAAAATTAGAGCGCGCTGATGCGATTACTTACATTTCAGAATTTGCAAAAAAACAGACACACCAGTATTTTGAAGTTCCGAAAGTTTCTGAGACTGTGATTTATAACGGGAATCCGATTCGGGAAATAATTTTGGATAATGATTTTGTTTCGAATCTTCGGGTTGACAAACCCTTCTTCTTTTCTTTAGGCGATTTTATTGAGCGTAAAAACTTTATTTCCATTATAAAAATGATGAAAGAAATAAAAGATTTCAACTTAATTATTGCCGGAAACAATGACAAAGCTTATGGCGACGAAGTGAGAAAATTCATTGCAGAAAATCAGTTGCAAGATCGCGTTTTCTTGACCGGAAAAATCGATGAAAAGGCAAAGCAATTCTATTTGAAAAACTGCACTGCATTTCTGTTTCCGTCGATTCGAGAAGGTTTTGGCCTTCCTCCCATTGAAGCAATGCGTTTTGAAAAGCCAGTTTTTTTATCGGATAAAACTTCGCTTCCTGAAATTGGCGGCGACGCAGCTTTTTATTGGAAAGATTTTGATCCGAATTATATGAAAGAAGTCCTTTTCGAAAAACTGGATTATTTTGAAAACAACAAAGCGCTCCACCAGCAAAAGCTTTTGGAACGCTCCATATTTTTTGATTGGAATAAAGCTGCCGATGAATATTTAGCGCTTTACCGAAGTTTTATTTGAAAAGAAATTTAAACCACTGCCCAAAATTTTTCTTCCAGATGTAAAAATTGGAAGGCACAACTTCAGAATAGATTAAATTTTTCTCGATTTCTTTTGGACTGTTTCCGTCAACAAAACCAAGTTTTTTCCACTTTTCAGGTTCTATGTAGAAGAAATTTTCATAATTTTTATAATTCGACTTGTTGACTTTTCTCCATTTTTCTAGGAAATCATCTTTCCGAACTTCATTTTTGTGTCCCCAATTGTCAAATTTCATGACGATATCTTTTTCCTCACGCGCCACGCATTCGTGAAGCAAAATATTATCAGTATAAATGATTCTTTCTTTGGTTTTTCTGGCGGTTTTATAGTTTGGATAATTCGTCGCAATCAAGGCTTTTGTAGGCTCAGTCACAAACAAAACACCTCCATCAGAATATTTGTACATATTTAAAGAATACACCGAAATCTGGATTTTATTCTTCTCTGGATTTTCAAGATAGCTGTCGTATTTTCTCAAATCTTCAATAAACTTCTTGAAGTTCATGAAATATTCGTCACTGTCAATTTGAATCAGCCAATTGCCAATTCCCATTTGTTCAGAAAGCATTTTGCGCTCTCTGTTGTCATTTTCTATCGGAGAAATTGTTGGGTCATAAAAATCATCTTCATAAAGTGTGATTTTGTTTTTTACGTCAAATTCTTTCAACCAAACGAAAAACTCATCGTCAACATTGAAATTATTTCCCGACCAAGTTCTTCGTTCGTGATCTAAGGCAATAAAAATCTCGTCGGCTTCATCATAAATCTGAGGCACTGAATATCTAAGTTTGTCATAATCATATGACATTAAGAAACCAACTTGTATTTTTTTCATTTTTCAATTTTTTGCAAAACTAATATTATAATTATAATAACCTTTAACAATATACTAAAACTTTGGGAGAGTTATGTGTCCTTTATAATTTTTTTATAGTGTAATATTTGATAATTTTGCAGAAAAAAATATGAAGGTATGCTTAATCAGTTTTGATTATTGGGAATATGATAGACAAATTGTCAAAACCTTGGAAACGCAGGGAATTCAAGCTACTCATATTAATTTAAGCCAGTTCAAATACCGCTATCCGAGTTTTTTTCATCGGCTAACTAATTTCTTCCAAAAGACTTTTTTAGGAAAAAATACCAAGAAAATAAAAAGGCAACAGCATATTTTAGAGACATTAAAAAACATTGGCTTTCAAGATAAAATCTTGGTGATTAATCCAGAAATAATTGATCTGGAAAACCACTTAAAAATTAAGAAATTTTCCCATAACTATATCGCTTATCTTTATGACAGTGTAGAACGCCATCCAGCGTCACACCTTTTTGAAAATGTTTTTGACAAGATTTATTCTTTTGACAAAAGCGACGTTGAAAAATATAACTTAAGTTTCATCACCAATTACATTTACTTGCCCAAAAAAGAAATTCAAGAAAATGCCGAAAATAAAGTTTTTGTAATTTCTTCAATAGATGAAAGACTGCCTTTGCTGAATAAATTGGCTGCTAATTTTGAGAAAAATAATATTAGCTTTAAATTTATTCTTTCTGGAAAACACAAGCCTTCTGGAATTAATGACAAAATAATTTATACACCTGAAAAACTGAATCTTCAAGAAATTGACGATGAACTAGGAAAAACAGAAATAATCTTAGATTTGGTCAGAAAGAATCAAAACGGACTGAGTTTCAGGGTTTTTGAATCTTTGGCGCATCAAAAGAAATTAATTACCACGAATCAGTCTATTAAGGAATATGATTTTTATAATCCGAACAATATTTTGGTTATAAATCCAGAAAACCTTGTTATTGACAAAGAATTCTTTGATTTTGAGTATAAGCCACTGGATGAAGAAATTTATAAAAAATATACCTTGGAAAATTGGACAAAAACGGTGTTCGAATTAGACCAAAAAAATTTAATTAAAGCCTAAAAATGAAAAAGAAAATACTGTTTTTATGTCCTAAGCATTTTGACTTATATAAGATATTTCAAAAAGGATTTGAGGAATACTCAGGCTGTGAAGTTACTACGGTTGTCTATAAAAAATACAAGTATAAAAGTTATAAAGACCGAATAAAAAATATATTCTCAAAAGTATTTCTTGGTAAAAACCTAAAGAAAATTTGGGCGAGCCAAGCAAATTTTGAAGGTATTCCTGATACAGAAAAATTTGATTATGCAGTGACAATCTGTCCAGAACTTTTGCATCCTTTTAGCTTAAATTATTTAAAAAAAATCGCTGACAAATCTATTGTTTATTATTGGGATGGTTTTGACCATTTTCCGGCTTTTCGCGACACTATAAAATATTTTGACAAATGTTTTAGTTTTGATCCTGTAGATTCAAAAACATATGACTTAAATTTCATAACTAATTTTTATTTTGCAGAAGACCGAAACACCAATACGTCAACAGATTTTTTCTTTCTAAGTTCTTATGATAGCCGTTATCCGGTAATTGAAAAAATTGTTTCACTCTTGCAAAAGCAAGGAAAGAAAATCAAAGTGCTTCAATATTCAAAAAATAAAAAAGTAGTTTTGCCTACTCCATTAGATTCTATAAAATTTATAGAACATCCGATTTCTTTTGAAGAAACCACAAAACTAATGAAAGATACGCGAATCATTTTAGACATTCAAAAAGACATTCAGCGTGGTTTGACCTTTAGAGTTTTTGAAGCAATGGGTTTGGGTAAAAAATTGATTACGACAAATCCAGATATTGCCAACTATGACTTTTATAATCCAAACAATATTTTTGTATGGAAAGAAGATACAGAAGCTATTCCTGAAAGTTTTTTAAATACACCTTACGAAGAGCTTCCTGAAGAAATTTATAAAAAATATAGTCAGGAAAGCTGGGTAAAAAAAATATTAGATTTATAATATCATGAACGAAGAAATACACAACGCTTACGAAATAATTAAAGAAGGCGGCATTATACTTTACCCAACAGACACGGTTTGGGGAATTGGCTGTGATGCATCAAATGCTGAAGCTGTGGCAAAGATTTATGCTTTAAAACAGCGTGAAGAAACCAAGTCGATGATTGTGCTGATGAATGCAGAAAAAATGATGTACAGCGTTTTTAAAGACATTCCCGAAGTGGCTTGGCAGATTTTAGATTTGTCTGAAAAACCGACGACTTTGATTTTAGACAATCCACGAAATGTGGCGCCGAATTTAATTGCTCTAGACAAAACTTTGGGTGTTAGGATTATTAAAGAGCCATTCTGCTTCAAATTATTAGAGCGTATGAAAAGACCTTTAGTTTCAACTTCTGCTAATATTTCTGGAAAACCAACACCAAATACTTTCAAAGAAATTAGCCAGGAGATTATAAAAGGTGTCGACTATGTCGTAAATTTGCCCAACGAAAAAATGACCGGAAAACCATCGGCGATTATCAAATTGACTAATGACAGTCAGGTGAAGATAATTCGAAAATAGTTCTTAGCCACGAATTCACGAATTTTTAAAAGCAACGAAAAGCAATAAAATATGAGCCTGATATTAAAAGAAGAAAGTTATTTAATTACTGGAATTCTATTTGAAGTATACAATAACCTTGGTGGAGGATTTTCAGAAATCGTTTATAAAGACGCAATTGAATATGAATTTAAAAAACAGAATGTTCCATTTGAAAGAGAAAAAGAATATGCCGTAAATTATAAAGGCATTATTCTAAAACATAAATTTTATGCAGATTTTGTTGTATTCGACAAAATTATACTTGAAATAAAATCTTGTGATTATATACATGACAATCATATTGCACAATGCATTAATTACTTGAAAGTTTCTAAAAATAATTTATCAATCATAGCAAATTTTCATAAAAAATCCTTAGAGTATAAACGAATTGTATTTTAAAAATTCGTGAATTCGTGGCAAAAAATATGAACTACAAAGAAGCCCTTACAAATAAAATTTTTCAAGTAATCTCTGAAGCTTCCACAGCACTTAACGTAGAAAGTTATGTTATTGGTGGCTTTGTGCGGGATTTGCTTTTGAAAAGAGATTTCAAAAAAGATATTGATGTTGTTGCTGTTGGAAGCGGTATTGAACTGGCTTTGAAAGTTTCAGAAATGCTTCCAAAAAAGCCAAAAGTTCAAGTTTTTAAAACCTATGGAACAGCGATGTTGCGTTTTGAAGATACTGAAATTGAATTTGTTGGCGCTCGAAAGGAATCCTATAATTTTGAAAGCAGAAATCCGGTTGTAGAAAACGGAACGCTTGAAGACGACCAAAATCGCCGTGATTTCACAATCAATGCTTTAGCGCTTTCCTTAAACGAAAAGAATTTCGGAGACTTGATTGATCCTTTTAACGGATTAGAAGCTTTGGAAAATAAAACCATCAAAACACCTTTAGATCCAGACATTACTTTTTCAGATGATCCGCTTCGCATGATGCGCGGAATTCGTTTTGCGGCACAATTGGGTTTTGAAATTGAAGAGAAATCTTTGCAAGCTATCGAAAGAAATAAAGAGCGAATCAAGATTATTTCTGGAGAAAGAATTGTCGATGAATTGAATAAAATTCTCATGACAGAAAAGCCTTCCGTCGGATTTTTACTTTTGCATAAAACCGGACTTTTACACCTAATTCTTCCAGAATTGACTGACCTCCAAGGCGTCGATGAATCGGAAGGACAAACGCACAAAGACAATTTTTATCACACATTGGAAGTTGTAGATAACATTGCTCCAAATACGGAAGATGTTTGGTTGCGATGGTCAGCATTGCTTCACGATATTGGAAAAGCACCTACAAAACGCCATCATAAAAAAAACGGCTGGTCTTTCCACGGACATGAGTTTGTGGGTGGAAAAATGGTCAAGAAATTGTTCGAAAGATTGCACATGCCACTGAACCACAAGATGAAGTATGTTTCAAAAATGGTGATGATGAGTTCACGTCCGATCGTTTTATCGCAAGATACGGTTACAGATTCGGCAGTTCGAAGATTGGTTTTTGACGCGGGCGAAGACATCGAAGATTTGATGACTTTGTGCGAAGCTGATATCACCACAAAAAACCCAAATAAGTTTAAGAAATACCATAATAACTTCAAGATTGTGCGCCAAAAAATCGTGGAAGTCGAAGAACGCGATCACGTTAGGCAATTTCAACCGCCGATTTCGGGAGAAGAAATCATGGAAGTTTTCAATCTAAAACCTGGACGCGAAATTGGAGTTTTGAAAGAAGCAATAAAGGAAGCAATTCTGGAAGGAGAAATCCCGAATGAATACGACGCTGCTTATGAATTTATGCTGAAAAGAGCGGAGAAGTTAGGTCTAAAAAAAGTTTAACTCGCGTTTGTAATTCCTTGAATCAAAAATTCTTAATTTTATAAAAATTTCGATTATGAATACTTCTGAACTAAAATTGGATTTGATCAAAGCAATATCAGAAACTGACGATGTTGATTTTTTAAATGAAGTAAAAAAATTGCTTAATTATAAGCGAGATGAAAATTCGGTTCGCGTTTTTAATGATTGGGAACAAGCACGAATTGATAAATCTATGGAAGATTATAAAAATGGCAATGTCATTTCTGATGAAGAAGCACAAACTGAAATTGAAAAATGGTTCGACGAACAAGAAAAATAGTCTGGACTGCTTTTGCCAAAGAATCCAGACTGGCTATTTTTTCCTATTGGAACAATCGAAATAAATCAATTAATTATAGCAGAAAACTAAATCTTCTTTTTCAAGAAGCTTTAAAACAAGTTGTCCAACTTCCAGAAAGTTCAAAAAAAACAAACAACCAAAATATCAGACTGAAAATTGCGAGTCATTTTGAATTGATTTATCATATTTCTGATGATTCGATTACCGTTTTAGACATTTGGGACACAAGACAAAATCCTGAGAACAATTTTTACAAAACCTAACAAATATCATTTCTTGCAAGCAAATTTTACTTCAAATTTGCAACTTGAAAATAAAAAACAATGAAAAAATACTTTCCCTCAATTACAAAAACTGCTTTAATTTTAGTTTACCTAGTTATCGTTGCTGGTGCTGTCGTAAGAATGTCTGGCTCAGGAATGGGTTGTCCTGACTGGCCAAAATGCTTTGGATATTATATTCCGCCGACTGATATTTCTGAATTGACTTGGACTCCGAATCGTGCATTTGAGAAAGGACAGGTAATTATTCGTGGCGAAAAACTTTTGGTCGCCCAAGAAGATTTTAAGTCAGGAGAAACTTTTGAAGACAATCATTGGCAAACCTACACAAAACACGACTATGCAACTTTTAATCCGACACATACTTGGGTCGAATATATCAACCGTTTATGCGGTGCAGTTGCTGGGTTAGCTTGTTTGGCAATGGCAATTTTTTCTTTCTCTTATTGGAAGGAAAACAAAAAAATCACTTTGCTTTCCTGGCTTGTGGTTTTCTTGATGGGATTTCAGGCTTGGCTTGGCGCGACTGTCGTTTATTCGGTTTTAAATCCGGTTAAAATCACGGTTCACATGGTTGTGGCGCTTTTGATTGTTGGGGTAATTTTATACATTTTACATCTTGCAAATCCGAAAAAAGCAACTCAGAAGTTCGATAAAGTTTTTGACAGCGTCATGATTATCTCATTAATTTTGACTTTGACACAGATTATTTTAGGAACTCAAGTCCGACAATATGTGGATGAACAAGTCAAAATCGTTGGTTATGACGGAATGAATAAAATTCTCGAAGATCCAATTATTGGGTTCTATTTCCACAGAACATTTTCGTTTGTGGTTCTTGCCATCAATGTGATTCTAATTACGAGAAATCGAAAATTGCAATTGGGTTTCAAAAAGATAAATTGGGTTTTATGGCTTCTGGCAATTGAAATCTTATCCGGAATCTCGATGTATTGGTATGACTTCCCTTTTGGATCTCAGACGCTTCATTTGGTGATTGCTTCGCTTTTATTTGGAACTCAATTTTACTTGATTTTAGAGAGCAAAAGAGCTGAAAAACAAATCATATAACTAATTTCAGAAATGCTGTAACAAGCCAAACTTATGATTAATGTAATTTTACAATACTATTAATTACAAAATATAATTGTTATGCCAAATTCAAAAGAAATTAAAGGAAACTGGAATGAGTTTAAAGGAAAATTAAAGCAGAAATATGCTGAATTAACTGATGACGATTTGCTTTATGAAGAAGGAAAAGAAGACGAAATGTGGGGAAAATTGCAACAAAAACTAGGAAAAACTGAAAAGGAAATTAAATCACTTTTCGACTAAATAAATATTGAATCCATCTTTTTTGACCCTTTCAGCCGACACTAATTTTTTTATAATTAATTCCTGCTGAAAAATGAAACTAAAATGCATTCACTTTAGAACTGTTTCATAAGTAAAATCAAGTTTTTGATTCACTTTTGAAACAGTTTTTTTTATGCAATCCAGTTTTTAAAATCGTTGACCTTCTCTCGGCTTACAATAACCTCATCTTCTTTGTAAGTAGGCAAAATCACTTTCAAACGTGAATTGCTGTAAACCAAAATATCTTTTATATTTTTCATCGGGATGATGAATTTTCTGCTCACGCGAAAGAAATCCTTTGGATCTAAGTCTGATTCCAATTGTTCCAAAGTTCCTTCCAAAAGATAATCGCGATTGTCTAAAGTGTGAAGATAAGTTCCTTTATTTTCACTGTAAAAACATTCCACTTCTTCAATATTTATCATCTTTAAATGCTGTCCGGTTTTGATGGTGAATCGCTTTTTATACGTTTTCTCATCTGGGTTTGCCAGCATTCTTTTTATGGTTTCAAAATCTAAAGTCATCGGTTCTGCTTTTGGTTGTCGCGCTTTGAATTTATTTACAGCAACTTCCAAATCGTCTTCATCAATAGGTTTTAAAAGATAATCAATGCTGTTTAATTTAAAAGCTCTCAAAGCATATTCATCATAAGCCGTTGTAAAAATTATGGCACTTTTTATATCTACAGCATCAAAAATCTCGAAAGAAAGTCCGTCAGACAATTGAATGTCTAAAAATATCAAATCAGGATGCTGATTGTTCTGAAACCAATAAATTGATTCTTCAACAGAATGCAAAAGCGTGGTGATTTGCAAGCCTAATTTTTCTATTTTTCGCTGTAATAATCTTGCAGAAGGTTTTTCGTCTTCGATGATGATGATGTTCATTTTGTTTTAGGTTCTAAGTTACAAAGTCTGAAAAGTGGCAAAGTCAAAATACTTAGTGAAAGTTAAATTCTGCTGATTCAAAGATCAAAAATCTTAAATCCTATTTATTCCCACTTCGAAGTTTTTTCCTTTTCCATAATTTCTCTAATCTTCTTTTCTTCCCAGTCATTTCCAAGGAAAATATTTTTCCCAAAAACGCCTGCTGCATGAAATGCCAAACCAATTCCCCAAAAGAAAGCTGTTGAAAAAGTAGAAAATACAAAGAAATTTTCGCCTGCCTCAAGAGTAGTTGCATTGAGTATAAAAAGAAATAAATTCACTAAAATATAAGCGGCCAGATGTTTATAAAATCCCGAAATTGCTTGAACGCGCTTTTTTGCTTTTTCAAATTTTTGTCTTTCCAATGCTGTCAAATTTTCCATAATAAAATGCTTTAAAAATGATTTTGTTTGTGCTGTTTTTGTCTTTCTTCTTCTATAAATTGTCTTAGTTTTTTCTCTTCCCAGTTTTTTCCTAAAATCGGATTGAAATTAAAAACTTCCATTGCATGGGCTAAAACGCCTGTTCCCCATCCTAACATTGAAAACCAAAACCACTGGAATTCTGGTGAATATGTCAAGTTTACAAAAACCAATATTGGAATTACAATGCAGTAAGCCATCAAGTTAAAGTAAAAACCTCTCAGGTTCTTTGCCTTTTTTTTAGCTCTTTCATAGCTAAATTGCTTTTGATCAAAATTGTCCATTGCGCTAGTATTTATTGCCATTTATCAGATTTATCTTTTTGCATCAGCTCATTGATTTTCTTTTCTTCCCAGTCTCTTCCAAAAAATGGTATGAAATTGAAAACGGCTATTGCATGAATTATTACGCCGATTCCCCAACCTGCCATTGGATAAAAAAACCATAAAAATTTTGGATAAGTAACTAAGTTTAAAATCGCTAAACCTGTAATTATTAAAACATACATGGTTAAATTTCCATAAAATCCTTTGATATCTTCGACTCTTTTTTGAGCTTTCAGATAAATATTCTGTTCGTTATTATAATCTGTTTCCATGATTGAAATCTGTTTGGTCAGCATTGGAATTTCTACCCTGAAATAGGCTTCCGTTTGCTCTATTTTTACTTTTCTATTTGTAATAATTGAATAGCGGCTAATTATATTTTGAAGTCCGACTCCTTTCCGATCTTGCAGAACTTCCTTCTTTTGATAATCATTTTCAATAACCAGATAATCTGCTTTTTCATAAATTCTGATGTTTAAAGGCTTATTCTCACTGGCAATATTATGCTTTACCGTATTTTCTAAAAGCAATTGCAAGGATAACGGAACCACTTTTGCTTCCGGATTTGAAATCATCTCAGGAACTTCATAAGAAACACTATTTTCAAACCGCATTTTCAGCAAGTTCATATAGGTTTTTGCAAATGACAATTCCTCTTCCACACTCACTAATTCCTTGTCTTTTTGTTCTAAAACATACCGATAAACCTTGGATAATGAAGATGTAAATCGCTGCGCATTATCTGGATTTTCCTCAATCAAAGACGAAAGAACATTCAAGCTGTTGAACAAAAAATGCGGATCAATTTGATTCTTCAGGCTTTCAAACTTAGCAGAAGCCGTTCCCGCAATGATTTTCTGTTCTTTGACCTTATTCTCTTGTGACTTTTTATAGAAATGCAACGTATGAAAAAACAACGCAACAATCATCGTGATAATCACAGTAACAGCATAATGTTCATATTTTTGCGACCAAAAAAACACGATAAAACGTTCTCCTTCAAGAATGACATGCGTGAATAATCGCAAGAAGAAAATTCCAATTATTGTCAAGATTACACTGCCTGCCGTGCCGATAAGTATTCTGAATTTCCCAAACCTGTCCCAAACAACTTTGTGATTCAAATAATCAAAGAATAATCCATTTATGAAGGTCAAAACGATTCCATACAAGCAATAAAACCCGATTTCCCTGATAAAATCTGCATTAAATTTTAGGTCTCTTCCATAAATTATTTCCAAAAAAATAGTGAAACAAGCAATGACCAAGCTGATGACAATGCCACGAACAAAAGCTTTGAAAATATACTGGATAATCTTTTGCATTTTTTATTTTTTATTAAATTGCCTGCCGCAAATTGCTTATTTCTTACATTCTTTCTGTGCTTCCAAAGCTCTGTCTAATCCCCATTTTGGATGAAAAGGAGTTTCCGGTTTAAAAGTACCAAAAAGTACAATTGCTTTGTCAATTTGGGCACACATTGGTTTTGTATCGCTACCGAAATATTTTGCCCCGCCGATTTCAAATTCTGCTTTTCCAAAAACTGCTCTAGGATTGTTCGGATCAATAGCAATCGCCTTGTTATAAATTTCAACCGTTTTTGCTGAAAGTTTCATTCCGTTTGTCATAGGATCTGCCACAATCCACGCTGTATTTATCAAGGCTTGCACCACCAGCAATTCTGCATTATTTGGATTTTTGTCTAATTCTTTATCCAACGATTCTTGTGCTTTTGCCAGCAAAGCTGCAATCTGGGTTTTGTCTTTTACAGTAAAAGATGTCGTCGAATTCACCAAAGCCACATAATAGTTTGGCAACCAATTGTCTTTTTCTGCTGAAGCGATTCTTTCAAATAACGCCGAAGCTTCTGTGTTTTTTCCTTCGCCCCAAAGTGCAAATGCCTTTTGCATTCCTGTTTCATATTGGCTTTGAGCCGAAACTAAACTTCCCACAAATAATAAAAATGCTGTAATTACTTTTGTCATGATTTCTAATTTTAAAGTTTGGTTGATTTTATTTTAAATGTTTTATTCTTATTAATTTCTTCAACAAAGTTGCTTCAAATTTTCCTGTTATAAAAAACTGTTGTGCCGAACTGTCGAATTTCAAGGATGAATTGTTTTTTTAAAGTGCTAAAGCTTTAAGCGCCTAAACTCAAACCTTAGTACCTTATAACCTTTACACCTCAGCCCCTTTTTACAAATTCTTCAGCTGATTATCCTCTTTATTATCGCTGATCGTCCAAAAGAATCCTACGAAGAAAAAGCGATCTGCAGCTTGTCTTACTGGTTGTCTTGGAAATTGACCACTTCCATCAGGATTGTTTGCGTATTCATAACCAAAGATATTATCTGTGCCTAAGATATTCGAAACCGAGAAATACAAAATCTTTTGCTGTGAAATCAAATAAGCCCAATTAAAACTCAAATTATTATATGATTTTGTCTTTCCATTCATGAAATTTATTTCATTCGGGTTGTTATAAGGCCTTCCTGAATTAAAACTGTGCGTGAAACCAACTTGCGATCTCCAGTCATTGATCCAATATTTTGTGACCACTGACAGCGAATGATCTGCTACAAAACTTGGCGTCACTTGTTTTGGATAATTCTTGTAATTTCGTTCTGTATCTATGTAAGAATAGGAAATCCAATATTCTAAATTCTTGATTGAATTATTGTCCCTCCAAAAGAAATCCAAGCCTTTCGCATATCCGTTTCCAGTGTTATTAAACTGAGAATCAAACTGAGAAACCTGCGTATCATATTTTACCAAATCTCGGTAATCTTTAAAATAAGCTTCAGCTCTAAAGGTTTTTCCTGTTTTGTTATATTGGTAATTTAAAATATAATGCGACGTTTTCTCACTTTCAAATTGGCTTGAATATTTCAAATATTCTTGTCTTGGCGATTGAATAAAATCGCCGTAGGCAAAAGAAAACTGACCATTTTTTGAAATCTTATAAGCCAAAGAAAGCCTTGGGGAAACATGAAATTCTTCTAGCAAATCTGAATTTGAAGCCCGAATTCCTGCTTTTAACGCTAAGTTTTTAGAAAAGAAAATATCAGTTTCAGCATACGCGCTAGCAATATTATTTTCATATCCAGAAGTCAAAGTAGTAGAAAGATACTGCGTATATTCTTCATCAAATTTGGTTATAAAATAATCAGAACCAGCGCTTAATTGCACCTTATCTGAAAGTTTCTTGCTTACTTTTAATTTCAGATGCAGCGCATTTTCCGCATTTTTCAAACGATCATCGTCAAGTCCCATTTTATTTTGAGAATAGCCATAACTTACTCCTGTGGTCAACTGATAATTGCTTCCAAAATACCCTTTATAAGAAGAATTCAGATAAAAATTATTGTTTTTCATATCCACTCTCACCTTTTCTGGCTCATTGATATTTTCTTGGTTCAAGTCGAAATTGGCAGCATCAAAAGCCAAATATGTTTTTAAAGTACCGCTGTTGAATTTATAACGATAGACCAATTCTCCTGATAAAGATTCATAAGCCTTGTTCCAGTCCACAGCCTGCGGAACTGCCACTTGATAAGGCGCTAAATTGATATAAGAAGTATTAACGCTCAACGAACTTTTATTCCATTTCTGCGTATTGCTGAGGCCTAAACCAACAGTCATTAGCGAAATATCTGTACGGTTTTGATCAGGTTCTTCAATGGTATTCAAAAGCAGAATGCTCGACAAAGCTTCGCCATATTCTGCAGAATAACCTCCTGTTGAAAAAGCAATGCCGCTGAAAAGAAACGGAGAAAAGCGTCCTCGTGTCGGCAAATTATTTGTTGTTGCGCCATAAGGCTGTGCCACGCGAAGCCCGTCAACATAAGTCTGCGCTTCGTCAGCCTCGCCACCGCGCACAAAAAGTCGTCCGTCTTCACCCACAGTTTGAGTTCCAGGAAGAGTCAACAAAGCACTCACGATATCTCCAGAAGCGCCGGCAGTTGTCACAATATCCAGCGGTTTTAAAACAGAAACTCTAGCTTTATCGCCTGATTCCATCATTCCTGCCGTAATTATCACCGCATCAAGTGTGTTAACTGATTCTTTAAGCTTCAGCGTTTTTTCTTTAAAATCTTCAGTCGTGATAACTTGGTTTAAGGTTTCATAAGTCAGAAAACTGACAACCAGTGTTTGCTGTCCTTTTGCAGCAGTTTCAAATTTAAAATTTCCTTGATCGTCTGAAGAATCGCCGTCATAAGTTCCTTCAATGAAAACATTGGCACCTGAAATCGGCTTGCCTTTTGCATCAGTGACTTTTCCAGAAATGGTGTTTTGTGAAAAAGCAAATTGCAAAATGAATAGCAGTAAAAAAGTAAGAATTGGTTTCATGGTTTGGTATTTTTGATGAGGCAAATTTGCATTCAAAAAATCACTTGTCATAAATTAGGTTGCCGAACTGTAAGATTTAAAGGATGAATTGTTCTCAAAGCTAAAAATTTTAAGCTTCAAATGATAAAGTAATCTCAAAATGATTCTAAAAATTTTCTCCTCCTTTCATTTTGCCTAACTTTGCAACTACCACACTTTTCTCAACAATTCAGCATGAATACTACAGCTTCCATCAAAAAAAATTACAGCCTGATTAAATGGCAAAAACTGACAATAGTTTCCGTCTTAATCGGGTTTCTCGCAGCACTTTTAGCCATTTCTTTAAAACACATCACTGAACATTACGAAGAAATCTTCTTTGCAAAAAGCCAATCCAATTGGATTTACCTTCTCATCTTCCCTATTTTTGGACTCTCCGTAATTTATTTCTTAAGACAATATCTTTTTAAAAAGAAGGAGAATAAAGGCATCAAAGAAGTTTTTGAAAGCACTTCTTCTAATAAAAATTTGCCTTTGTACAAAATTCCGTCACACTTCATCAACGGATTGTTGACCGTAAGTTTTGGAGGTTCCACCGGAATTGAAGTTTCCACAGTCGTTGCCACTGCCACAATCGGATCGGTCGCACACACCAAAGAAAACTTCTTCAAGAAATACAAAACCGAATTAATCTGCGCCGGAGTTGCCGCAGGAATCACAGCTTTATTCTCAAGCCCAATCGCCGGATTATTTTTTGCCTACGAAGTGATTTCAAAGAAAGTCTCAAAAGTCTTTTTGGTCACCAACTTAATTGCCATCACCATCGCAGCAGCTTTCTTATTTGTCTTAGAAGAAAAACCGCTTTTTGAAGTGAATATTATCACTTGGCACTGGCAGGCAATTCCTTATTTTATCTTGCTGGGTATTATCGCCGGATTGAATTCTGTTTATTTGACAAAGTGCGTTTTATTCTTCAAGAAACAGTTTTCAAATATTCAAACGCACTATTACAAAATCATTTTAGGAGCCGCAATCTTAACCATTTCGCTTTTGGTCTTGCCACAACTTTATGGCGACGGTTACCACGCAATAAAACACAGCATTCTTTCAGCAAACACAGACGTGCTGACCATTTCATTAGCCATTACGCTTTTGTCCATCATCATCATGAAACCAATCGTGACTTCCATAACACTATCTTCAGGTGGCGATGGAGGTGTTTTTGCACCCAGCCTTTTCATCGGCGCTTTCTTAGGATTATTGACAGCCATTTGCCTGAATACTTTTTTCAATGCCAACGTCATTCCGTTGAACTTTATGATTCTTGGCATGGCCGCCATGTTGAGTGCCAGCATTCATGCTCCATTCACCGCCTTATTTTTAGTTTGCGGCGTGGTGAATGATTACACTTTGTTTTTCCCAATTCTTTTGGTATGCTTAGTTTCAAAATACACAGCTCAAAAAATCTACCCTTTTACAGTTTATAGCTACAAAGCAAATTTATAGGCAATAGGCAAAAATAACTATACTAAAAAAAATCCGCGTTATCCGCAAAAATCTGCATCCAAAAGAAACACAACCCAAATTCTTAAACCATAAATCTAAAATCATAAATATTTTTCTCTTACCTTTAATTAACTTTAAAAAACAGTAAGATGAAAATTCCACCACAATATCTTCCCGTTATGCCTTATTTGATCTTAAACAAATCAGGCGATTTTTTAGATTTTTCAAAGGCCGTTTTCAATGCAAAAGAGCAATTAATCGTACCCAGAGAAGACAAATCCATCATGCACGGTGAAATAAAAATAGGCGATGCCGTCATCATGATTGCGCAATCAACCGAACACTGGCACCAAAAAAATGCAGGAATGTTCCTCTATGTAGAAAACGTAGACAACGTCTATAATCTAGCCATTCAAAAAGGTTCAAAAAGCCTGCAAGAACCAATACAGCAAGACTACGGCTACACAGCCGGTTTCGAAGACCCCTTCGGAAACCAATGGTGGATCAACCAAGCTTTAGGATTATAATTTAAAAATAAATAATCCTAAGACTCAGGATACTAAAAACTTACAACCGCAGGGCATCGCTTAAGTTATCCATATAGAATTTCAAACTACTAAATACTGCAAACAACAGCATCAATTGCAATTGGCTCAGTCAATTGGCAAAAAACAACAAAACATCCAAAAAAAACAATAGCATCCCCCATTCTCACTCATTTGTTGGCTAGTTTCTGCTATTGTAACCCTATCTTCTGCTAGTATAACACTATCTTCTATTAATGTAATAAAGTTCTCTTTTCTTATAACACTAGTATATACTCATATAATACTATTATCTTTTATTATAATAAGGTATCCTGTTAAAATAACAAAATACACTGCTATTATAATACAGTTTACTATTTAAATAACAATTTCTTCTACAATGATAATAATATGCTTATATTTGATAAAACTTAAAACAAATAAGCCATGTTATCATTCAATTTACCCCGCATATTAAAAATAAAAGGAATCGACAAACCTTTCTCGCACTTCATGAATCTCGGGTATTCACGTGGCACAGCTTCAAAAATGTCACAGAACACGCTCAACACTTTCACGCCCGCCAAACTTGAGCGCTACTGCATTGAATTCAACTGCACGCCAAATGATTTATACGAATACAAGCCGAGCACAAAAAATCCGTTGCACAAAGACCATCCGTTGATGGCACTGGTTAGGGAAGAAAAAACCGCCGAGATAAATGCCCTGCTGCACGACCTTCCAATGGAAAAAATTAGAGAGCTGGCCCATTTAATCAAAGAAGAAAAAAGCAACAAATAAAAAAAAACACAAACCAAGCCCCTAAACCCTGAACCAAAAACCCTAAACCCTAAACCCTCTCCCATGCTCAACATCAATAAAATCCACCACATTGCCATAATCTGCTCTGACTATGAAGTGTCAAAACATTTCTACACCAAAATTCTAGGCTTTGAAATCGTGGCAGAAACCTACAGAGAAGAGCGGGAATCTTATAAATTAGACCTAGCCGTAAACGGAATCTATGCCATCGAATTATTTTCGTTCCCAAATCCGCCCCACCGAACTTCCCGACCAGAAGCTTCCGGTTTGCGACATCTGGCCTTCGAAGTCAATGACATCATCGCAACGCAGCAATATCTGAAACAAAACAACCTGAATCCTGAACCGATTAGAACAGATGAATTCACAGGAAAAAAATTCACCTTCATCGCTGATCCCGATGATTTGCCTATTGAATTTTACGAAGCTTAATAAAACAATCCTTGAAACTATTGCCCTGATTTCCTCGTAATTTAGGGTATGAGGAAATTACAAATCACATCCCACCTACTATTCTTGCTCTTTACCAGCCTTTCTTTTGCCCAAAAGATTGACAACACCGCTTCGTTTCGAGATGTCAAAAGCGATAATTATTTCCGCTTTCATTATGACAATGATTACTTCACGGCAACTGATCGGTTTTATACCCAAGGCTATACTTTTGAGCTGACTTCTCCCCGATTGCAGAAAAATCCAGTCAACTATATATTTCCAAAAGCCAACAATAGTTCCAATACATACGGACTTTCCATAGAGCACATCGGCTTCACTCCCACCACGATCAAATCAAACGAAATTCTTTATGGCGACCGACCTTTCGCCGCCGCAATCTTTTTGAAAAGTTTTAAAATTACTGCAGATACCATCAATAAGACACGAATTGAATCTTCATTAAGTATCGGAATCATTGGCCCAGGCGCCTTTGGATATGAAATGCAAAAAGGAATCCACGAATGGATCGGCGACGAAATACCGATGGGCTGGCAACACCAGATCAAGAACGATTTGGTTTTAAATTACAATCTCACGCACGAAAAACAGCTCCTTCGCTTCAAAGATTATTTTGCCTTAAATTCTCACCTCACCGCCAGAATCGGAACCTTAAACACCAATGCTTCGCTAGGTTTTACAGCAACTTTAGGATTGATAAATAATCCGTTTACAGCAAATTTCAATAAAAATAAATTCCAATTATACCTTTATTCACAGCCCTTGGCAAATATCATCGGCTATGACGCTTCCCTTCAAGGCGGTTTATTTAACAAAACGAGTCCGTACACCATTCCAGACAGCGACATCGAAAGGATCACCGTCCAAAACAACTTCGGAATCATCATTCAATGGCGAAGTTTATATCTCGAATATTCAAGAGTCTTGCTTACCCGAGAATTTTCCACAAGCAAATCCCACAAATGGGGCGGTTTCAGAATAGGTTTCAAGCTTTAAAATCACCGCTGATTCGCAGATAAAAAGTCATTTTAAAAAAATGGGATCCATTCGAAGAAAAAAAATCTGCAAATCAGCGGTCATTTTTCCACCCTATATAAAATTCCGAGAAAGCAAAATCTGAAAATCAAAATTTATATTTTACCTTTGACCTTTCAAAAAAATACAAAGAGATGATTTATAAATTCAGGGCAATTCTTGATGCCGAGGATGATGTTTTCAGAGATATCGCCATAGATGAAAATGATACTTTAGAAGATTTGCATAACGCAATTGTCAATGCTTTTGGCTTCGACGGCCTTGAAGTTGCTTCGTTTTACACCAGCGACGACACCTGGAACCAAGAAGAAGAAATCCCAATGTTTGACACCGGAGACATTCCCGGAGAGCAGAAAACAATGGATGATTATGTCTTGAATTCTATTTTAGACGAAGAAAACACAAAGATTATCTACGTTTATGATTTCATCAACATGTGGACTTTCTTAGTAGAATTGGCTGCCATTGAAGAACACGAACCTGGACAAATTTATCCACAAGTTTTATTTTCTATCGGAGAACTTCCAGCAGAAGCACCAGACAAAGATTTCAGCGACACCGCCGGAAACGACTTTGATTTCGACGAAGATGATTATGATGAAGACGATCTTGACATGCTTGACGGAGGCGACAATTTTGAAGACTACGGCTTCGAAGAAAACTGGAATTAAAACTTATTAACATTAAATTTTTGAACCAAGAAAGAAGCCTATTTTTGTTTTCTTTCTTGGTTCTTTTTATCTCATAAAACTAATAAATCTATGATCAATCTTTTCAACACACACATCGAAACTCTTAGCGTACACAGAGTTGGGAATAAAAGCCGCAACGAGGCCTTCTTTTTGTCAGATTCAAAATACAACTTGAATGACGAAATCATGCCCCTTTTAAAAGAATTTTTCTTTAAGTCTTTTCGTGAAAAAGAAGAAAATTATTATCAATTTGCCCACGATGTAGATTTAGATTATAATGAAATGTACAAGTTTGCTTCAGAAGTTTTTGAAAATCCTGATAAAGCACACGAAATCTCAAAAAACATTACAAAGCACTTATTTGAGCAGTCAAACCATCCGCACATTAAAAACGGAGAAGTTTATGTAACTTATTTGACAAACCTGAGCATTGACAACAATGTAGTCGACGCAATCGGAGTTTTCAAAAGCGAATTGCAGTCTGATTTCTTGCAATTTGAAGAAAAAGACAGCAATCTTGAAATGATTCTGCAACAAGGAATCAATTTGAACAAATTAGATAAAGGATGCCTAATTTTCAATTATAAAAAAGAAGAAGGTTACAAGATTTTGACTGTTGACAGCAACCGTTATGACGCAAGATATTGGTTAGAGCATTTTCTTTCTGTAGATGCTTTTCAAGACGAAAACTTCATCACTAAAAAATACTTGAAATTCTGTCAAGACTTTGCAAAAGACGTAGTTCTTCCTGCTGAAGACAAAAAAGAAGAAGTAATGTTCATGAACCGTTCAGTAAATTATTTCGCAAAAAACGATGATTTTGAAGAACAGAATTTCTTAAACGAAGTACTTGACAATCCAGATTTGATGTCAGAATTCAAAAACTACAAAGTAGATAAAGGAGAAAAATACAGCATTGAAGACGTAACAAGCTTCCCAATTGCAAATGCTGCCGTTTCTGATGCTAGAAAGAAAATCAAAAACGTAATCAATTTAGATACTAATATCCAAATCAAATTAGATTTCATCAATCCAGAAAGTGCTGAAAAGTATGTAGAAAAAGGCTGGGACGAAGAAAAACAAATGTATTATTACTTGGTTTACTTCAATAAGGAACAAAAATCTTAAACTATATTTATTTAAAAGAAATCCTCAGCGCATCAGTTGGGGATTTTTTTATATTTGCAAGAAAATTAAAACAATGGACGTCGAAAGCATCAAGAAAAATTACAGAAATTTTGAAGATTATCAAATCATAGATTTAGCCAATTCAGATGCCCGATCTTTACGCCCAGAAATAATTCCTGTCTTGGTGGAAGAAATCAAAAGAAGAAATCTTCCTGAAAACTTACTAAACGGAATTCAAGCGCAGTTGAAGGTGCCAACACCTGAAGAAATCGACGAATATTGTTCGATTATAAGAAATCAGGCCTGCACAGACTGCCAATCAAAAACCCACAAATTAAATGCAATTGTGGTAAAGGCTGTAACAAGCATGATCTTTTTAACACAATCGACAGCAAAGATAAAGATTGTCTGCCCAGATTGTCTTGAAAAGCACAAGTCAAATGCAAACAGCAAATCTATGTTGCTCGGCTGGTGGGCATTTCCTTGGGGACCAATAAAAACAGTACAAGCGCTGATTTCCAATTCAAAAATGACAAAGCATATCAGGTTAAATCATCCAAATATAATCCTGCAATCTTTTGTATATGAAAACATCGGTTTTTTAGAAACCAACCGAGAAAACCCAAGTGCCATAAAACAATTGCTTGTTCGAACTAATAATCCTGCATAAATTAAAATCCTCAACGTAATGTTGGGGATTTTTTTTTAAAACTTTTCTGGCGATTGCAATATTATAAAACCGAATTGAATAAATTTGGAAAACGTTTTGTAAAAACCAAGAGATCTATGCTTTTTAATTCTTTCAGCTTTGCCATTTTTCTCCTGATAGTTTTTGTATTCTATTGGTTGCTGAATAAAAAAAGCTTGCAGTTTCAAAACATTCTTTTACTTGTTGCCAGTTATTTTTTCTATGCATGCTGGGATTATCGTTTTTTATTTCTACTTATATTTTCTACCGCTTTAGATTATTTTTCAGGCCTTAAAATTTATGAAGCCAAGAGTTTAAATGCAAAAAAGATTTGGCTTTGGATCAGTATTGCAATCAATCTAGGCTTTTTAGGCATCTTTAAATACTACAACTTCTTTGCAGAAAATTTTGCAACAATGCTTTCTAATTTTGGAATAAATGCAAACTTTTATACGTTAAAAATCATCTTGCCAATCGGTATTTCCTTTTATACCTTTCACGGATTATCCTATGTCATAGACGTTTATAAAAACCGAATCACGCCAGAAAGAAATCCTGTCGATTATTCTTTATTTGTCAGTTTCTTTCCGCTTTTAGTCGCTGGACCAATAGAACGCGCCACGCATTTATTGCCACAGATAAAAATGCAAAGAATTTTTGACAATAAAAAAGCTGTTGACGGACTGAGACAAATACTTTGGGGACTTTTTAAAAAAGTAGTCATTGCTGACAACTGTGCTGCGTTTGCAAACCAAATCTTTAATAATTCTGCAGAAATGTCTGGAAGCAGTCTTATTTTGGGAGCCTTATTTTTTACGTTTCAAATCTATGGTGATTTCTCAGGTTATTCTGATATTGCTCTCGGTACCGCACGTCTCTTTGGTTTTGATCTTTTAAGAAACTTTGCATTTCCTTACTTTTCAAGAGACATTGCTGAATTTTGGCGTCGCTGGCACATTTCTTTATCGTCTTGGTTTAGAGATTATGTCTATATTCCGCTTGGCGGCAGTCGTGGCGGTACTTGGATAAAGATTAGAAATACATTTATTATTTTCATCATCAGCGGTTTCTGGCACGGCGCCAACTGGACATTTATCGCTTGGGGACTGCTTCATGCTGTTTATTTTTTACCGCTCTTGATTTCAAATAAAAACCGAAATCATATTGAAATTGTGGCCAAAGGAAAATATTTGCCAAGTTTAAAAGAGTTTTTTGCTATAGCATTCACATTTTCGCTAACAGTTTTCGCCTGGATTTTCTTTAGGGCTGATTCCCTTTCTCATGCCTTTCAGTACATTTCTGATATGTTTTCGAGTTCTGCTTTTTCAATTCCAAATTTAGACAAAAAAGGAACGGCGGTTGTGACACTTCTCCTTATCATTATTTTCATGGCGGTTGAATGGTTGGGTCGAGAAGAACAATTTGCTATCGCTAATTTGGAACTTAAATTTAAAAAGCCTGTGCGATGGGTGATTTATTACACTTTGTTTGCAATACTACTTTATTTTGCAGGAAAACAGCAAGAATTTATCTATTTCCAATTTTAAGCTATGAAAAACTTTATTAAAAATCTTGCCTTCTTTTTCATTCCAATAATCATTTTGGCTTTTCCATTGGATCATTATATGTCAAAAAAAATAGCCGAATCAAATTCATTCGCTTACGGCCATGGCTATATTTGGAAAGATATTTATGACGGCAATTTGAACGCTGACATCTTAATTTATGGTTCATCAAGAGCTTCAACACAAATAGATCCGCAACTTTTTGGAGATAACTTAGGCCAAAGCTGTTATAATTTGGGACTTGAAGGTCACAACTTTTGGCTTTCAGAATTCAGGCATCAAGAAATTTTAAAATACAATAAAAAGCCAAAACACATTATACTTTCACTCGATACATTTTCGTTGGAAAAAAGGCCAGACTTGTTTAATTATGAGCAGTTTTTACCTTATATGCTTTTTAACGCATCTATTTTAAAAGCAACTTCTGGTTATGAAAGTTTTTCAGATTATGACTTTTATATTCCTTTACTCAGGTATGTTGGTGAAAGAGAAGCATGGAAAGAAACTTTTGTTCCTAAAAAAACACCATTTCATTTTAGAGAAAAAGGCTTTAATCCGATTGATGCAACATGGAATGACGATTTTGAAAACGCTAAAAAAAACCAGAAGATTTATGAAATAAAAAAAAATGCAGCAACTATAAAAAAGCTGTACCATTTTATAAAAGATTGTAGAGCTAAAAATATCGATTTAATTTTCATTTATACTCCAGAATACATGGACGGTCAAAATTTTGTAAAAGACAGAAAAGAGCTTTTAGATTTTTATAAAAAAACAGCAACTGAGAACGGCATTGTATTTCTAGACTATTCTGAGAATTCTATTTCTATGGATAAAAAATACTTTGTAAATAGCCAGCATCTTAATAGAACTGGAGCAACTTTATTTACAAAAAAGCTAGCAACAGATTTAAAAGAACATATCTTAAAAAATTAAGAAATTTCAGTAACAAAAATTGATTTGATTCGTCCTACTTATAAACCAATAAATCAACCATTTTGGAAACAATTCTTACCATTGAAAATCTCTATAAAAATTACGGCAAAGTCCAAGCCGTAAAAAATGTTTCGCTAAGCATTCAAAAAGGAAATGTCTACGGAATATTAGGTCCCAACGGAAGCGGAAAATCTACCACTCTTGGCATTGTCTTAAATGTGGTCAACAAGACTTCTGGAAAATACAGCTGGTTTGGAGGAAAGATGGAAACGCACGAAGCTTTGAAAAAAGTGGGAGCCATCATTGAACGCCCAAACTTTTATCCTTACATGACCGCACAGCAAAACCTACAGTTGGTCTGCAAAATCAAAGGAATTAATTATTCAAAAATTAATGAAAAGCTGGAAGTCGTGGGCCTTTTGGAAAGAAAAGACAGCAAATTCAGAACCTTTTCTTTAGGAATGAAACAGAGGCTTGCCATTGCTTCTGCCCTTTTGAATGATCCAGAAATATTGATTTTAGACGAACCAACAAATGGTTTGGATCCGCAGGGAATTCGCCAGATTCGTGACATCATTAGAGTAATCGCATCACAAGGAACCACAATTTTGCTGGCTTCACACCTGTTAGACGAAGTTGAAAAAGTCTGTTCTCACGTATTGGTTTTACAAAAAGGAGAAATTTTGTATTCAGGAACTGTCAACGGAATGAATGCTTCCGAAGATTTTTTTGAACTGCAGTCAGAAAATATTTTCGAATTGAGAAATGCACTGAATCTCTTTCCGTCAGTTAAAAAAATTGAAGAATATGAAGGAAAATTATTTGTTTATTGTGATGCAAGTCCAGCTGAAATAAACAAATATTTGGCTGAAAAGAACATTTTTCTAAACCATTTATTGAGAAGAAAAAATAGCCTTGAAGAGCAATTCTTGCAATTAACTGACAACAAATAACTCCAAAACATCAATCATGAAAAGATTACTTTCAATAGAATTGCAAAAAATCTGGCAAAACCGTGCTAGCAGAATCCTGACTCTTACTTATTTTATATTACTTTCTTCTGTCGCATTAATTGCTTCGATAAATTTTAATTTCGTAGGGCTTGATTTCCGCATGGCGGATATGGGAATCTTCAACTTTCCATTTATATGGCATTTTAATACTTATATGGCTTCTATATTAAAATTCTTTTTGGCCGTAATTATCGTTTCCATGATGGCAAACGAATACAGCTACGGAACTTTAAAACAAAATCTCATCGACGGTTTGAGTAAAAAAGAATTTATTCTTTCTAAATTTCTAACCGTATTTCTTTTTGCCATATTATCTTGCATTTATGTCTTCATCATGACATTAATTTTGGGCTATAGCTTTTCTTCCTATACAGAAACTGCTATCGTTTTTTCAGATTTAGAATATCTTTTAGCTTATTTTATCAAATTAGTTGCTTTTTTCTCTTTCTGTTTATTTTTAGGAATACTTATCAAACGTTCTGCTTTTGCTATTGGATTTCTATTTATTTGGTATGTGATTGAAGGAATTATTGGTGTTGTTTTGCGAGTTACATTATTTTCAAGTTCAGAACAAGTGGATAAAATCAAAGCGTTTTTTCCGTTAGAATCAATGGCAAATTTGATTAAAGAACCAATTACACGTTTTCAAGCTTACAAAGCGATAGAAAATCAAATTTCTGGAGCAACGGCACCAAAAGATTACAGCGTTCATCTTACAGAAATTGTAATTGTACTGGTTTGGACGGTTATTTTTATGTTAATGTCGTATAAAATTCTAAAAAAACGAGATTTGTAGTATCTTTGCGGACGCTATGAAAATAATGAAAAACCACCTTTTTATTCTATTAGTACTCTGCTTTTCCCCACAATTAAAAGCGCAGTATATTCAAGTTGATGACAGTTACACTGCACAGCAATTAGTTGAAGACGTTTTAATTGACAGTGATTGTGCTTCGGTTACAAATTTTTCTGTCATTGGTGGCGATTTTGGTGGTCGTGAAAACAGCTATGCTTACTTTAATGCAGGAACTAGCAGTTTTCCTTTTGCAGAAGGAATTGTGTTAAGCACCGGAAGCGCTCGAAAAACGCCAGGTCCAAACACAAGCCTTTCTGACGATGGAAATAGAATGAATTGGCCCGGCGACCAAGATTTAGAACAAGCCTTGGAAATTGGGCGCACAACTGATGCTACCATTCTAGAATTTGATTTCACGCCTTTGAGCAACAAGATCAGCTTTGACTACATGCTTTCTTCTGAAGAATATCATGATAATGCACCATGCAATTATGCCGATGGTTTTGCATTTCTACTGAAGCAAGTTGGCAGCATGACACCTTATCAAAATTTGGCCTTGATTCCTGGAAAGACCGATGCTGTAAGCACGATGAATATTCGTCCTGAAATTGGCGGACCAGGAGGCTGTCGAGCTGAAAACGAGGAATATTTTGGCGGTTTCAATGGCACTGAACATCCCACAAATTTTAACGGGCAAACTATTGTCATGAAAGCACAAGCAGATGTAATTGCCGGTGTAACTTATCATATAAAGCTAGTCATTGCAGACGAAGGCAATTATCGATATGATTCGGCAATCTTTCTTGGAGGCGGGAGTTTTAAAATAGAAACTGATTTAGGAGATGATAAATCTATTAATGACGGAACTGCTCTTTGTCAAAACGAAAGCTTGATATTAGTGGCGACAAATGCCAATGCAGTTAGTTATGAATGGTTTAAAAACGGAATTCCTCAGTCATCAGGTCCGAATCCAGATCAATTTGAAATTACACTTAATGAATCTGCAACTTATTCTGTGCGCGTTGGACTTGGCGGTACTTGCTTTTCTACAGGAGAAATAAAAATTGAATATGCACCCTTAATTGTACTCTCAAATGCAACGTTGGTGCAATGTGATGAAGATAATGACGGATTGGCGCTTTTTAATTTAAATCAAGCTGCACCACAAATTATAGGTGGCGATCCTGATTTGGCAAATCCTGTTTATTTCAGAAATTTTTCAGATGCTTCAGGAGATACAGATCCGATTTTAAATCCAACTGCTTTCCAAAACACTCAAAATATAGTATATGCAAGAGTTGAGAATCAATATGGATGCTTTGCTATTTCAGAAGTTACCTTAGCCGTTTCAAACAATACTATTACTGATCCGCCACTTTTAGAGGAATGTGATGTAGTTTTAAATCCATCTGATGGCATAACTGCTTTTAACCTTACAGACAGAGAGAGTTTTATTTTGGTAAATCTTCCAGGTGTAAATGTCAATTATTATACTTCGCATGAAGATGCCTTATCAGGATTAAATGCAATTCCTGATCCTACAAATTTTGAAAATACTATTCCGTTTGGGCAGACGATTTATGCAAAATTAAGCAGCGGCATCGATTGTTATGGAATTGCTACCTTCCAAATTGTAGTTAATTCCTTTGGAAATAGTCTTGATGATGAAAATGCAATAGTTTGTGCGGGAAGCAATGTCAAAACTCCTTTAAATGCTGGAAGTGGTTTTTCAAGTTACACTTGGGATACAAATCCACAGCAATTCACGCAAATCATCAGGGTTGATACTCCAGGAACTTATATTGTGACCGTTACAAATGCTAAGGGTTGCACCGGAACCAAGACGTTTTATGTCAAAGCTTCCAGCAGAGCAGAAATAACGTCAATAGACATTAATGATTTCAACGGAGGCAATAATTCAGTGACGATTAATCTAACTTCCAACAGCATCGGCGACTATGAATATTCAATTGACGGCATAACTTTTCAAGACAGTCCCACTTTTTCTACTATTAAATCTGGTGAATATACGGCATATGTGATTGATAAAAATTCATGCGGACCACCAGCTCTTTATGATTTTTTTGTAATGGATTATCCAAAATTCTTCTCGCCAAATGGTGATGGAATAAATGAAATCTGGAGAATTCCTTACTTGAATTCACAGCCAAATGCAACCGTTTCTATTTTTGACAGATATGGAAAACTGATTTATTTCTTCAAAGGAAATCAGCAAGGCTGGAACGGAATGCATGATGGCAGAACATTGCCAGCAACCGATTATTGGTTCAAAATCACATTGCAAACCGGAAGAGAGGTCAGAGGACATTTTTCGCTTGTGCGTTAATTGCATATCTTTGGGACTTATTTGAGTCGCAATGAAAATAAAATTCCTCCTTTTTACACTTCTAATCTGTATGAAATCCTTTTCACAAGGAGAAGCTTCTAATTGGTTTTTTGGAAACAAGGCTGGTATTAAATTCAATAGTGATAACTCAATTACGGTTTTATCTACAAGTCCAAATCCTATAAGCATTAATACCTCGGAAGGATGCAGTTCTTATTCTGATGATTTGGGAAATTTGATGATGTATACGGACGGACGGACGGTTTGGGATAAAAACCATTCTATCATGCCAAACGGAGATTACAACAATAATACCGGACTTTTCGGCGATCCATCCAGCACACAATCAGGAATCATAATTCCAAAGCCAAACAATCCAAATATATATTACATTTTCACTGTAGATGAACCACATCACACAAATACAACTTCGTATCCAAATCGTTATTCTGGAATATATACTGAAGGACTGGGAAACATACAAACCATTCCTGATGCAGACGACGGGTACAACAACGGCTTAAATTATTCAATAGTTGACATGTCGATTATCAGCTCAAATGGCAGTATTGGAGATGTGACTGTCAGAAATAGCCATTTGGTTACTTATGACCCAAATCCTTTGGGAGAGGAAATAAAATACAAGTGTTCAGAAAAAATTACTGCCGTAAAATCTAGAGATGGGCAGGGATATTGGGTAATTACTCATTTTACAGATAAATTTTATGCTTTTAAAATTGATCAGAATGGCGTCAATCCTACTCCAGTTATTTCGCAAACTACACCTGTAATTCCTGTTGATGGTTATAGAAGAAATGCGATTGGACAATTAAAAGCTTCTCCCAATGGAAAGAAATTGGCGATTGCACACAACCAAATCGGAAATTTTCCTGGCTCAGCAGTTGGCAATGGAGTTGTTTATTTATATGATTTTGATAACCAAACAGGCAGAATAACCAATCCAATTCAGGTTGTAGGAAATGTTAATCCTTATGGTGTGGAATTTTCGCCAAAAACAAAAAAACTTTATGTCACTGTAAGCAATGCGTTGCTTCAATTTGATTTAGAAAGCAATCCAATTAGTGCTTCGCAATTCCTACTAGCATCTCGTGGTAACACTTCACTACAACTTGGGCCAGACAAAAAAATATATAAAGCAAATTTAGGTACAGCTACTTTAGATGTAATAAACTTTCCAGAATTAGATGGCAATTCCTGCGAATTTCAACAAAATGCTGTAGCATTAAATAATGGAGAATCAATTTTTGGACTTCCTCCTTTCATTACTTCTGTATTTAGCTCAGATATTCTAGTGTCTAATTTTTGCGAAAATACTCCTACCTCCTTTTCGTTAGACGTAGATGGAAACGTAGATTCTGTAGTTTGGGATTTTGGCGACGGAAGCACAACTTCTTTCGAAAATTCTCCAATGCACACTTATATTAATTCTGGCACTTATACTGTCAAAGCAAATATTGTGATTGAAGGAATTTCAGTTGTCAACAGAAAAATAATACAAATAAACCCCTTGCCTATAGCGGTTTCTACTACTCTAAACCAATGCAGTATAGATGGCACAGAAATAAATATCTTGTTTGATTTGAACAAAGCAAATGAAGATCTTACTGCTGAAACAAACGATAGAACGACTTCCTTTTTCTTAGTAAGAAGTGATGCTGAAAATAATCTCAACCCACAAAATGCAAATTACAGGAACCTATCAAATCCTCAGATTCTATTTGCAAAAGTCACTGATTCAAAAACTGGTTGCTATAGTATTGCAGAATTGAAACTTATAGTCAGTGTTGGCGCAACCTATACTTATGCTATCGAACATTGCGATGATGACGGCATCGAAGATGGTTTTTATAATTTTGATTTAAATGAGGCTCGTATAGCCTTTGATTTTGTTCCGATGACAACGATTTCTTATTACAAAAATAACAATGATGCCCTGTTGGAACAAAATGAAATAAGTACACAATTTACAAACACAGATATCGGCACACAAACAATTTATGCCAAAGCAAAGGGTTCAGGTATATGTCTTGGAATTTTTCCTGTTCATCTTACAGTACTTTCCATGCCAAAAATAGAACTGCAGGCAAGCGATTATATTTGTACAAATTTACCAGATGAATATGCAACGCTGACAGCGGGATTATTGCCTGGAAATCTTCCAAATCTTGAATTTGACTGGTCAACCGGAGAAAAAACTGCAACAATAAATGTAAATCAAGCAGGAATTTATACTGTCAAAGTCACAAATAGCTTAGGTTGTGAAAAAACACGTACAATCACAGTGCATGCTTCTAATAATGCGACGATCAAAACTATCGATATCATTGACAATAGCGAAAACAATACGGCTACAGTTTACTTAACAGATTCTAGCATAGGAAGCTATTTTTATAGTATTGACGCACCAAACGGACCTTTTCAAGAATCAAATTATTTTGAAGACATCAAGCCCGGATTTCATACGATTTATGTGTATGATGATAAAGGATGCGGTACCATTTCAAAGGAAATTTCTATTTTAAGAATCCCTAAATTCTTTACACCAAATGGAGACAGCTATAATGATACTTGGGATATTATTGGCATCAGTCCGAAGTTTTATACCAATGCAAAGATTTATATTTTTGATCGATTTGGAAAACTTCTAGCCGATATAAACCCATTAAGCAACGGATGGAGCGGAATTTACAATGGCCAGCCACTTCCTTCCACAGATTATTGGTATGTGGTGAAACTAGACAACGGCAGAACTATCAAAGGACATTTCAGTTTGGTGCGATAGATGTAAATATTTTGCTACATTTGGAACTAATCTTATTTTTGAATGTATAAAAAATTCCTCATAGCATTTTTATTATTTACGACAAACTGTTTTTCGCAAAATGATTGCATTGATGCTATCATTGCTTGTGGCAATAGCGATTATAGTGGCTTGACGGCAAGTGGATATGGCAGGCAAGAAATAGATTCAACCAGTTCCTGCGGCAGCAGAGAAAGCAATAGTATTTGGCTTAAACTTTCAATCAAAAATTCAGGAACGCTTGCTTTTGTCATTACGCCAGAAAGCAACAGCATTTTAGAAGATTTTGACTTTTTCCTCTTCGGACCAAATTTTAGTTGTGGAACTATAGAAGCGCCAATACGCTGTTCTACTACAAATCCTTATGCCATAAATGCCAGCAATAACTTGACCGGAATGAACGACACTGAGACTGACGAACATGAAGGTCCTGCTTACGATGGAAATAGTTATGTAAAATCACTAGACGTCAACGCGGGCGAAATTTATTATCTAGCGGTAGACCGGCCAGTTGGAGACAGCAATTTCTCAATAACCTGGACAGGAACCGCAACTTTTAATGACACACCCGTTTCTCAGGCTGTTAGTACCGCTTCCTTAAATCTTACAAATTGCCTGAATGAATTTAATTTAGATCAGAATACTCCACTCATCTTAGGAAATCAGACAAATGTAGCTGTCACTTATCATACAAACCAAAATGATGCCTTGACAGGAAGTAATCCTATTTTAAACAGCTCAAATTTTCCCAGCACACAGAATCCGCAACTTATATTTGCTAAATTGACCAATACATTTACTGGCTGTGCAAGCAATATAAACTTTACTATTGCTGTAGAATCAATTGCTATTCCTTATGATAGTTTTTCAAAATGTGATGATCTTAGTGACGGTGATGATGAAAATGGATACACCACTTTTGACATGAATGAAGTTACTGCTTCCATCATGCAAGGACAAGATTTGACTGGAAAAACAGTGGCCTATTTTAATTCCCGCGCCAATGCATTGAGTAATTTTTCACCTTTTACTTTAAGCTATACAAATAGCATTGCTGGTCAAGAAAATATTTTTATAAAAGTCACCGCTCTCAACGGCTGTTTTGAAATAAAGGAAATAACGTTGACCGTTTTGCCAGTTCCTGCAAAAGTAAATGCAGTTTTGACCCAATGCGATTCTGGCGTAAATCCTGATGGACTAACGCTTTTTGACTTAATGGAAGCATTGCCTTTATTGACAAATAATGATCCAAATCTATCTGCTGAATTTTTAGTGAATGGCAATATAATTCCGTTAGAATATTCAAATATCATTAATCCGCAGGTGATTTCAGTCAAGATAACTGATGCTACGACGCAATGTTCCAGCTTCAGCACTCTGACCTTGAATGTAAATACGCTTCCTGGTCAAATAATCTCGATTGATGCCCAGTGCGATATTTTAAATATTGAAAATGGTTTTAGGGAATTTAATTTAAATAATTCTTCGCTCGTTTTGGGCATTGGTGAAACTGCTTCATTTTACAAAACGCTCAATGACGCACTGCTTAAAACAAACGAAATCACAAACATTGCCAATTATACAAACGAAACTACTTATGAACAAACGATTTTTGTTCGTGTTGGAAATGCAACCAGTTGCGCTGGAATATCTGAATTGTTTTTAAAAGTACATCCTTTGCCAAAATTGGGTCCTGATTATTCAGATTATATCTGCACAAATTTGCCACAAGATTATATCACGCTTTCGCCGGGATTGCTAAGCGGAAATTCAAATGATTTTGATTACGAATGGTCAACCGGACAAATTTCACAAACAATAAGAACAAACTTAGCAGGAATTTATTCTGTCAAAGTTACTTCAAAAGATGGCTGTGAGACAACTAGAATCATCACCGTTCTTCCTTCAAATGATGCAACAATTAAAAACATTGATATTATTGACAACTCAGAAAATAATACTGTGACAATCCATATTGAAGCTTCGAGTTTAGGAGAATATTTATATAGTATTGACGCGCCAAGCGGACCTTTTCAAGCATCAAATCATTTTGAAAATATCTCACCAGGATTTCATAAGATTTATGTTTATGACACCAAAGGCTGTGGCACTGTTTCTGAAGAAATATCTATTTTAAGATTGCCGAAATTCTTTACGCCAAATGGCGATAATTACAATGATACTTGGGATATTGTAGGCATGAGTCCAAAGTTTTATGCCAATGCAAAAATTCATGTTTTTGATAGATTTGGAAAACTTGTAGCCGATATAAATCCCTTAAGCAATGGCTGGAATGGAATTCACAATGGACAGCCGCTTCCTTCGTCAGATTATTGGTATGTCCTAAAATTAGATAACGGAAGAACGATAAAAGGTCATTTTAGCTTGGTTCGATAAAGCTATATTTTCAGCAGAATTCTAGCTCTGAAAACAAAAAAGTGAAAATACTTTCAAATAAAAAAGCCACTCTTTTCAGAATGGCTTTAATTTTATATAGAAAAATGTCTTAGAATTTAAAACGTTTTCTGTCAGTTTCAGTTAAGTAAATCTTTCTCAAACGGATAGATTTTGGTGTAACTTCAACATATTCATCTTTTTGAATGTACTCTAAAGCTTCTTCAAGAGAGAAAATGATTGGAGGAATGATTCTTGCTTTTTCATCATTTCCAGAAGAACGAACGTTAGATTGTTTTTTCTCTTTTGTTACGTTTACACACATATCATCACCACGAGAGTTTTCTCCAATTACCTGACCTTCATAGATTTCAGCATTTGGTTCAACAAAAAACTTACCACGATCTTGCAATTTATCGATAGAATAAGGAATAGCTTTTCCTTTTTCCATAGAAATCAACGAACCTTTGTTACGTCCAGAAATTTCTCCTTTGTAAGGCTCATATCCTATAAAACGGTGCGCCATAATAGCTTCACCAGCAGTTGCAGTCAAAAGTTGATTTCTCAAACCAATGATTCCACGAGATGGAATATTAAATTTGATGATCATACGCTCCCCTTTAGTTTCCATGCTCAACATTTCTCCTTTACGGAAAGAAACAAACTCCACCGCTCTTCCAGAAAGATTTTCTGGCAAGTCGATTGTTAATTCCTCAATTGGCTCACATTTTTGACCATCAATTTCTTTGATAATAACTTGTGGCTGACCAATTTGCAATTCATATCCTTCTCTTCTCATTGTTTCAATAAGAACTGATAAGTGAAGTACACCACGGCCAAAAACCATAAATTTATCAGCAGAATCAGTTTCACCTAACTTCATCGCTAAGTTTTTCTCTAATTCTTTATTAAGTCTTTCTCTAATGTGACGTGAAGTTACAAATTTACCTTCTTTACCAAAGAAAGGTGAATCGTTGATTGTAAACAACATACTCATTGTTGGCTCATCGATTGCGATTGTTTGCAAACCTTCTGGGTTTTCAAAATCAGCAATTGTATCTCCAATTTCAAAACCTTCAACACCAATAATTGCACAAATATCTCCTGCAATTACTTGTGCTACTTTTTTACGACCAAGTCCTTCAAAAGTGTGTAATTCTTTGATACGTGATTTTACGATTGTACCGTCTCTTTTTACAAGAGAGATTGGCATTCCTTCGTTAAGCACTCCTCTTTCAAGACGACCAATTGCGATACGACCTGTAAAAGCAGAGAAATCTAAAGATGTAATCAACATTTGTGGTGTTCCTTCGCCAACATTTGGTGGTGGAACATTTTTGATTACCATATCTAATAATGGCTCGATATTGTCAGTTTGATTTCTGAAATCGTCTGACATCCAGTTGTTTTTTGCAGAACCGTAAACAGTTGGGAAATCCAATTGCTCTTCAGTTGCTCCAAGTTCAAACATCAAGTCAAAAACTTTTTCGTGAACCTCTTCTGGCGTACAGTTTTCTTTATCTACTTTATTGATTACAACACAAGGCTTCAACCCTAAGTCGATCGCTTTTTGCAAAACGAAACGAGTTTGTGGCATTGGTCCTTCAAAAGCATCTACCAAAAGGCAAACACCATCGGCCATATTCAATACACGTTCTACTTCTCCACCGAAATCCGCGTGACCAGGAGTATCGATAATGTTGATTTTTGTTCCTTTATATTGAACTGATACGTTTTTTGAAGTAATTGTAATACCTCTTTCACGCTCTAAATCGTTGTTGTCAAGAATTAAGTCTCCCGTGTTTTCGTTGTCACGGAAAAGTTGACAATGGTACATAATTTTATCAACCAAAGTAGTTTTACCGTGATCGACGTGGGCAATAATTGCAATGTTTCTGATAGATTCCATTCGATTTTTTTAGAAGCTGCAAATGTACACTTTATTTTGATATAAAAAATGTTTTTTCTGAAGGACTTAACTTATTCATAATAAGGAAGTAACTTATGAATTTTTAAATACCTTATAAACCTACAAAAATTGTTTTTTTAGAATTTTAAAAAAAGGCAATTTATTCCTAAAATTTTGACTAAAACAAAATATTAAGTATGAAAAATTTTATTAACTGCATCAAAATACTTTTCATATATTTGTTTTACCCAAATCTATGTAAACTATCGACTACACCGCATTTCAATCTTTGAGAAACAAAATGTGGTATCTTAATGAAATAATATTTGCAAGTCGCAGTAAATTTAATTCACAGCTTCTTTTATGTTACTTCCTTTTTTGTGTAAAAAGAGCAATTCCTTTAAAACACAATCGATTACGTAGAATTTGGATTTCTAATGTTCAATCGATTAAACATGATTAAATGAATTTTCAGAAAAAAGAAATTAATTTTCTGATAATCGAAAGCGATCCGAGTGATTTAGCAAACCTTGAGAAGCACTTAAAAAACGAATTTCCTGATTCTGTTTTTCAGGTGGCGCATTCTTGTGCTGAGGCAAAATCCATTTTAGACGCAAAGATTGAATTAGACATTATTTTATTAAGTACAGCAACAGCCAAAAATAATAAAGAAACAGTCGCAGAATTCTCAAAATTTGACATTCCGATAATTTTCTTATGCAATTCAGCTGAGGAACCACTTCTTAAAGAATCTCTTCCCGCCGGAATTTCTGATTATCTCCTTAAATCTGACATCAATTCAAATCTAATTTTCAAGACTATAAAATTTGCCATTCAAGAACACAAACTCGATAACAAATTAAAAGAATCTGAAAATAAATATAAAAATCTTTTCCACCACAGTCCGTTGCCAAAGTTTATTTATGACATTGAAAACGTTATGGTTTTAGATGTAAATGAAGCGGCAGTTGAGAAATTTGGCTATACAAAAGAGGAACTGATAACTATGCAAATTATTCAGCTGATTCCTCCAGAAAATCTTCAAAACGCATTATCGGTCATCCAAAAAAACAGGAATGCCTCTGAATTTTCAGAAACTTATCTAAAAGGGATAACCAAAAGAGGCGAAGTGATTGATGTGATCACGCAAAGCAATGAAATTGAATTTGAAAATAAAAAGGCAAGAATCGTACTTATCACAGATGTAACTGAAAAGCTGAAAACTGAAAAAGACAGCCAACTAACCGAAGAGCGTTTCAAAGCTTTGGTTCAAGACGGTTCTGAATTGATATCGATTTTAGATAGCAAGGGAAATTTTACATATATAAGTCCGAATGTTGAAAGAAACTACGGAATCAATCCAAAGGATTATATTGGAATAAATGCTTTTAGTTGGCTTCATCCTGAGGACGCTTCTTTTTTTGTTTCGGAATTTTCTAAGCTAAAAGAAAAAAAGCGTATTGCCACAAAGCCGTTCCGATATATTTATTTTGACGGAAAATGGCGCTGGCTCGAAGCAAACGTTATCGACATGACTGATAATATGGCCGTAAACGGAATTGTTTTAAATGCGCGCGATGTTACAGATCGAATCGAAAACGAAATGCGAATCAAGGAAAGCAATCTTAGATATGAAGCTGTAGCTGAAGCCACAAGCGATGCCATTTATGAATTTGATGCAATTACAAAGAAAATACATATTACCGGTTCTAATTATAATAAAATCTTCGGATTCAACACTAAAGACCAATCTTTAGACATGTCTTTCTGGGTTTCACGACTTCATCCAGATGAAAAAAAATGGGTTTCAGAAAAAATTGCTTCTGTAAAACCTGGATCTCCTGACTCCCATTACGAAATCGAATACCGCTTCAGAAAGCAAGACAATACTTATGCGCACGTCTTAGATCGTTTTTCAATTATTTGGGAAAATGACTTACAAATTAAAAAAATTGGTGCGCTTCAAGATATTACGACTAGAAAATTTCAAGAGACCATACTTGCATTTGAAAAAGATATTTACAAATTAAATTCTTCACAGCATTCGACTTTAAAGACAGTTTTGAGCAAGGTCATTGAATTTTTAGAAGAAATGATTCCAGAATCTCTATGCAGCATCGTTGAACTGCGAAAAAACAAAATGGTATATGTCGCAGGAGAAAGTTTACCAATATCGTATATAAAATCACTAAAATTAGCCGGAATTGAAGATGATTTAAATGCCTTTCCTGATGAGAATCACTTTGTTTATAATTTAGAGAATGATCTTGCTTGGCAAAAATATGCTACTATTTCAACCAGACATGGAATGAAATCTTATTGGTCGATTCCGATTCGAAAAACTGACGGAATTATGATTGCCGCTTTCGTAGTTCATTATAAAGAAATCAAAGAACCCAACCAGAATGAGATTTATCTTTTTGAAAGAGCAGCGAGTTTAGTTGGAGTTTTGATGGAAAACAGAAGATCTGGCGAAGAACTAAAAGAAGCGATTAATCGATATGAAATCGTAGCAAAAGCTACAAGTGACACAATTTGGGACTGGAAAATTCAAGAAGATAATTTTAGCTGGAATAAAGGAATCACCGAAATGTTTGGCTACAAGGAAGAAGAAGTGGAAAATGTTTCGAAATGGTGGTTTGACAGAATACATCCTGAAGACAGCATTCGAGTTTCAGTCAAGCTGTATAATTTCCTGGAGAAAAGAGTAAAAAAATGGCAAGACGAATACCGTTTCAGATGTGCAGACGGAAGCTATAAATTTATTTTTGACCGTGCTTTTTTGATTAAAGATGAAAGCGGAAAATCGAGCCGCATGATTGGTTCGATGCAAGATGTGACCAAAACTAAAGAAGAAGAACAGCGATTACGATTAATGGAAACCGTCATTACGCATGCAAAAGATGCTGTGATGATTACTAATGATGATATTTCTGAAAGCGCAATTCCAAAAATTGTTTTTGTCAACCAAGCTTTCTCAGAAATGACAGGCTATTCTGCTGAAGATGTACTTGGAAAATCTCCCCTGATTTTCAATGGACCAAACAGTGATAAAAAAGAATTGACAAAGTTAGCTTCTGCTATTAAAAATAAGCGAGAAACGCACATTGAGACCATTAGTTACAGAAAAAATAATGAACAATATTGGGTAAGTTTTTCAATGATTCCCATTAGCACAAAAGAAGGAGAAATTTCACATTGGATTTCTATCCAAAGAGATATTACCGACCAGAAAAAACAAGAGAAGGAAAAAGAACAGCTGATTCGAGAATTGACGCAAAACAATAAAGATTTAAAGCAGTTTTCTTATATAACTTCTCACAATTTAAGAGCGCCACTATCCAATTTAACAGGCTTATTGAATCTTATAGAAGATATTCCGATTGAAAATAGTGATTTGAAACTGATTTTAAACGGTTTTTCAAAATCCACACACCTGCTTAACGAAACCATCAACGACTTAGTAAAAGTGGTTATCATCAAAGATAATCCTTCGATCAACAAAGAAGATGTGACTTTCAGCGAAGTCTTTGAAAGCGTTTTTGTGCAATTGAATTACTTAATAGATTTGCACAAGCCAACAATTAAAATTAAATTGGGAAAAGATTCAATACCAAATATCAACAAGGCTTATTTAGAAAGCATTTTGCTGAACTTACTCACAAATGCTATCAAATATCGAAATCCTTCGACTAAGCTTACTATTATAATTAAGACAAAAATTAAACAAGGCAAGATATTACTGACTTTTGAAGATAACGGAATTGGCATTGACATGGAAAGAAACAAAGATAAGATCTTCGGATTATATCAAAGATTTCACAACTATCCAGACAGCAAAGGTCTTGGATTATATCTTGTAAAGTCTCAGGTAGAAACTATGGATGGTACAATTGACGTTCAAAGCGAGGTCAACAAAGGAACCAAATTTACTTTAACTTTCAATAATTACTAAAAATGATAGAAAAAATATTATGCGTCGATGATGACCCAATAACACTGATGCTATATAAAATGGTAATTGCAAAGGCGACACTAGCAGAAACTGTAATCGTAGCAAAAAATGGGCAGGAAGCTTTGGAATATTATGATAATCTAAAATCAGAAAATAACAACGATTTTCCTGAATTGATTTTTTTAGACTTGAATATGCCGGTTATGGGAGGCTGGGAATTCTTGGATAATTTTATTGAGTCAAAATATAGTCCTTTTAATGAAAAGACAAAAATTATTGTACTTTCGTCAACAATCGATCCGCAAGATATTGAGAAGGTAAAAAATTACCCGATTATCATTGACTTTATTTCAAAGCCGGTAACTAAAGAAATGCTTGAAAAATTAAAAGAACGCCTTTAACTTCAAAGTTAAAGGCATAAAAAAAGCTTCACCAATTAGTGAAGCTTTTTTTATGTAAGATGTTTTTGTTCTTAGCTAAGAGCAGAAACGTGCTTAGTCAATTTAGATTTTAAATTAGAAGCTTTATTATTGTGAATAATATTCTTTTTAGCTAATTTGTCAATCATAGAGATAACACCAGATAATTTAGCACTAGCATCAGATTTCTCAGTAGCAAGACGCAAAGCTTTGATAGCGTTACGAGTTGTTTTGTGTTGGTATCTGTTTAATACTCTTCTCTTTTCGTTACTTCTGATTCTTTTAAGGGCTGATTTATGATTTGCCATTTTGTTTTTTAATTTTAGATGTAATTATTATAAATACTAGTTAAAAAAGAAAAACCTCCCACAACTTAAAATGTCACTTTGGTTTTAACTAATAAAATAAAGACCGAGACACCAGTCTTTATTTTATAAAACTAATTTACAACTAATTTAGTAGCCCGTAGCGGAATCGAACCGCTCTTACATGGATGAAAACCATGCGTCCTAACCGATAGACGAACGGGCCATTTTCCTTTTTATAGTTAAGGAGAATTATGCATTTTAAAAAAGTAGTAGCCCGTAGCGGAATCGAACCGCTCTTACATGGATGAAAACCATGCGTCCTAACCGATAGACGAACGGGCCTTGCTTCTCTATTGCGGTTGCAAAAATACAACTATTTTTTATTTGTGCAATAGCTACCTTAAAAAAATTTAATTTTTTTATATTTTTTTTAATATGCTTTAGCAAAAAGCACTCTTCCAGTCGATGGATTCCCAGTGAATATGCAGGTTCCCGCTTCTTCTACTCGATCTAAAGCTATACATCTAATTGTTGCTTTTGTCAAATCTTTGATCTTCTCTTCGGTTACCGCAGTCCCATCCCAATGTGCTGAAATAAAGCCTCCTTTGTTCTCTAAAACATCTTTAAATTCTTCAAAATCATTGACTTCCGTGATATGAGTATCTCTATAATTTAGCGCTTTATTAAATAAATCTTCTTGAATTTTTTCTAATAAATCACTTACATAATTTACGATTCCATCCTTCAAAACGACTTCTTTTGTCAAAGTATCTCTTCTGGCAACCTCAAAAGTTCCGTTTTCTAAATCTTTTGGACCGACAGCAATTCTTACCGGAACTCCTTTTAATTCCCATTCAGCAAACTTAAAACCTGGCTTTTGAGTCGTTCTATCGTCAAATTTAACCGAGATTCTTAGTTTTTTGAATTGCGTAACTAAAGTGTGAGCCACTTCTGAAATCGCAGCAAATTCTTCATCTGTTTTATAAATTGGCACAATCACGATTTGAATCGGAGCTAAATTTGGAGGCAAAACCAATCCGTTGTCATCAGAATGCGTCATGACCAAAGCACCCATCAAACGCGTTGAAACTCCCCAAGAAGTTCCCCAAACGTATTCTTGCTTGCCTTCTGCGTTAGCAAATTTCACATCAAAAGCTTTTGCAAAGTTTTGCCCCAAGAAGTGTGAAGTTCCTGCCTGAAGTGCTTTTCCGTCTTGCATCAAAGCTTCGATACAATAGGTTTCATCTGCTCCAGCAAAACGCTCGGTTTCTGTTTTCAAACCTTTTATAACCGGGATAGCCATAAAATTTTGAGCAAAATCAGCATACACATTCATCATTTGTTCTGATTCCGCAATGGCTTCTGCTTTTGTTGCGTGAGCCGTATGTCCTTCCTGCCATAAAAATTCTGCAGTTCTCAAGAATAAACGCGTTCTCATTTCCCAACGAACCACGTTTGCCCATTGGTTGATTAGTAAAGGTAAATCTCTGTAAGATTGCACCCATCCTTTATAAGTAGACCAGATAATTGCCTCACTTGTTGGACGAACTATTAATTCTTCCTCTAATTTGGCATTTGGATCCACCATTAATTTTCCAGGTTTATCTGGATCATTTTTTAGTCTATAATGTGTTACGATAGCGCATTCTTTTGCAAAACCTTCGGCATTTTTCTCTTCAGCTTCAAACATGCTTTTGGGCACGAACAAAGGAAAATAGGCGTTTTGATGTCCGGTTTCTTTGAACATTCGGTCTAGTTCTGCCTGCATTTTTTCCCAGATCGCATAGCCGTATGGTTTGATCACCATACAACCGCGCACTCCTGAATTTTCGGCTAAATCTGCTTTAACGACCAATTCATTATACCATTTGGAATAATCTTCTGATCTTTTGGTAAGGTTCTTACTCATATCTAATAGTTTGGCACAAATATTGTTTAACTTAAATTAACTAAATAATTCAGCAAAACTAACTATTTTTGTATTGTCCAACAATAAAATTGCTATAGATATGAAAACTTATTATCTCTCATCAAAATCAGCCTCCATTTATTCATTGCTTGGACTGCTGACAATTTTGGTAACTTCCTGTGGTTCTTACCAAAATACTTCTTATGACAATGATGGAGTATATGGTGATTCTCAACGAAGAACTGCGAATACTTCAAACAACCAATCTAACGAATACAAAGAATATTTTTCTGGACTTCAAGAAGATCCAGAAATTTTCACTGATCCAAACGCATATACTTCACCAGTTTATAATAGAGAAGCAAATGATACTATTGCAGAAACCGAAAATGGGTATGCTGCATGGGGAAGTGATTCAGAAAACGTAACTATAAATGTTTATGACAACAGCTGGGGTTACAACGGATTTTATGGTGGCGGACTTGGCTGGGGATTAGGTTGGAATAGCTGGTATGGTGGCTGGGGTTACGGCGGTTGGGGCTGGAATAACTGGTACGGCCCAGGTTGGGGATATGGCTGGAATAGCCCTTATTATGGTGGTTATTATGGCGGATGGAACAATTGGTATGGAAACGGTTATTATGGAAACAATTATTACAGAAGAAGTAATTATGCTAACACGTCAAGAAGCAATTATGCAAATGGACGTAGCGGTAATTACGGAAGAAGCGCGGTAGCCGGAAGACGAGTTGACAACAATTATAACGCAGGAAGAAGAAGTTCAAGCACCTCATACTCAACTAGAAATGTAAGAAACGCTAATTCATTTACAACTAGAAATAGCAGTACAAGAGGCAATTATTCTGGAACAAGAAATAATGCAACTACTAGAAATGTACAATACAATACTACTAGAAATAGCAACTCAAATTACAATACGAGAAGCAATAACAGTTACACACCAAGCTCAAATTCAACACCAAGAAGCCAAAGTGTAGCTCCATCAAGATCTTACAGCGCTCCTCCATCAGGCGGTGGCGGTGGCGGAAGATCATCCGGAGGTTCTGGCGGTGGCGGTGGAAGATCAGGTGGTGGCGGAAGAAGATAATCACCAATAATAGTATACTGAAATGCCTATGTTTTTTGATCAAAAGTCACGAACATGGGTATTTTTTTGAAATAAGCTTAAAAACTACATACAATGAAAAAATATCTTTTATTAGCAATAACTGGGTTTGCCTTCAACTCCATTCAAGCTCAGGATGTTTCAGAAGCATTAAGATATGCACAAACTGATTTAGGCGGAACCGCAAGATTCAAAGCAATGAGTGGTGCATTTGGTGCACTTGGAGGTGATTTTTCTTCACTAAATGTGAATCCTGCTGGTGGTGCCATTTTTACAACAAGTCAAATTGCGCTGACTTTGAGCAATCGAAGCTTGAGCAATAAATCAAATTATTTTGGAACTGCAACTAAAGAAAATGACAATAGTTTTGACATGAATCAATTAGGCGCAATCTGGGTTCTAGAAAACGACAATCCAGATAGTGGCTGGAGAAGATTAACTATAGGAGCTAACTATGAAAATTTGGCTGACCTTGACAATCGAATTTATTCTCAGGGTTACAATCCTAATAATTCTATTTCTAGCTATTTCTTAAACTACGCCAACAGTCCAGAAATCGGAAATTTTTCAGGAAATTTTCCTTTGACTCTTGAACAGCAACAGGCAAATTTAGGCTATCAGGGTTTTGTTATAAATCCTGCTGGAAATAGTCCACAAGGAAATGCCATCTATACTTCAAATGCACCAGCAGGAGGAAATTATTATCAAGAAAACTTCACAAGTTCAACGGGTTATAATGGAAAACTTTCTTTTAATATTGCAACACAATACAAAGACAAGTTTTATTTCGGACTGAACTTAAATTCTCATTTCACAGATTATACTCGAAAAACAAGTTTCTATGAAGATTATCTTGAAACACCGGGAACACAAACTAATCTTGAATATACCAGATTAAACAACGAACTTTATCGTTATGGAAATGGTTTTTCTTTCCAACTTGGAGCCATTGCCAAAGTGACCAACAGCCTTCGTGCTGGTTTGGCTTATGAATCACCAACTTGGTATAATTTTACTGAAGATTTGCGTCAAGTAGTTTACACAAATATCGCAACATACGACACCGGAATCATTCCTTATCCAGATTACAGATTGCAGACACCCGGAAAATATACAGGAAGTTTAGCTTATGTTTTTGGAAAACTAGGATTAATCAGCGTTGATTATGCAATGAAAGATTACAGTAATACAAGATTTAGATCAGATGACAGTTATTTTGATCCAATAAACAGCCAGATGAATGATATTTTAGATGTAACTTCTGAAGTAAGAATCGGAGCCGAAGCAAGAGTAAAACAATGGAGTTTCCGTGGCGGTTACCGTTTTGAGCAAAGTCCTTATAAAAACGGAAAAACTGTCGGTGACTTAAACAGCGTTTCTGGAGGTTTGGGTTACAATTTCGGACCTGTAAGAGCTGATGCTTCTTACGCTTATGCAAAAAGAGATTCGCAAATGTCATTCTTTTCAACCGGACTCACAAATCCGGCAAATATAAAATCTGTAAGCAACACCGTTTCATTGACATTACTTTTTGAAATGTAAAAAATACAGGCATAACTTAAAAACCATCCACATCCGGATGGTTTTTTTATGCAATAAAGTCTGAAAATTTGGGATTTTTTTATAATTTATACTTGGTATATTTGCACCACAAGTTCTTAAATTATTTCTCTCAAGAAAAGGTCGCTGTTAATTCAGAGATAATAGGGAATCGTGTAAAATCACGAACTGTCGCGCAACTGTAAGCAGCCCCAAAAGTTTTTATCAATAAATCCACTGAGAAAAAATTCTTGGGAAGGAAGATAAAAATGCTGCAAGTCAGGAAACCTGCCTTTTTCAAATTGACAATGCTTTCGCGATTTAGGGCTTTTGGTTATATTTTCTACGGAAGAGTTCTGCTTTTCTCAAAAAACTATTCCGATTTTTCTTCGTAAGTATGAAATAAAGCAAGCGCTTTTACAGAAACTTGGCTATTCTATAGCCTGTCCAATACTTTACCATATTAATGAACACTAAGACAAACGCAACAATTACAGCCATTGGAGGCTATGTACCTGATACAATTTTAGACAATAAAACCCTAGAAAAAATGGTCGATACTTCCGACCAATGGATCACTTCCCGAACTGGAATCAAAGAAAGAAGAATCCTTTCAGACAAATCTTTAGCCACTTCTGACATGGCCACTTTTGCCATAAAAAACTTGTTAGAAAATTCAGATATCACAGCGGGAGAAATAGATTGCCTGATTTTAGCAACCTCAACACCCGATCACATTTTAGCACCAACAGCGAGCATAGTTTGCGAAAAAGCAGGCTTGAAAAATGCTTGGGGATTTGACTTAAACGCCGCGTGTTCTGGTTTTTTATATGCACTTTCTGTTGGAGCCAGTTTAATTGAAAGCAACAGATATCAAAAAGTTTTGGTTATCGGAGCGGATCAAATGAGTGCCATCGTGGATTATGAAGACAGAAATACATGCGTGCTTTTTGGAGACGGCGCTGGTGCAGTTTTACTTGAACCAACTTCGGGCGATTTAGGCGTAATCGATAATATTTTCAAAACTGACGGAAACGGAACCCAATTTCTTTCAGTTCCTGCTGGAGGTTCACTTTTTCCAGCTTCAGAAGAAACAGTTGCAAACAAACAACATTTCGTGCATCAAGACGGAAGAACAGTTTTTAAAAATGCCATCAACGGAATGAGTTCGGCCTGCAAAGAAATTATGGAAAGAAATGATTTGGCTTCAGAAAAAGTAGATTGGATTATTCCGCATCAGGCAAATTTGAGAATTATTCAGGCCGTGAGCGATGCTTTAAATTTTCCGATTGAGAAAGTGAAAATCAATATTGAAAAGTATGGAAATACTACTGCTGCAACGATTCCGCTTTGCCTTTGGGATTTTAAGGAAGATTTTAAAGCGGGACAAAATCTGTTAATTACAGCTTTTGGCGCCGGATTTACTTGGGGAAGCACGTATTTAAAATGGGGAAATTTAAGACCTAAACAACAACTAGCATAATGACTTTAGAAGAAAAAATAAACGCTGCAGAAACCCATATTTTCAAGGCAGTTTTCCCTAACACAACGAATCATTACGACACTTTATTTGGTGGAACAGCAATGCAACTGATGGACGAAGTGGCTTTTATTACTGCAACGCGTTTCAGCCGCCAGAGAGTTGTAACCGTAAGCAGTGACCGAATCGACTTCAAAAAACCAATTCCAGCTGGAACTTTTGCAGAACTAATCGGTAAAGTAACACACATCGGAAACACGAGCATGCAAGTTCACGTGGAGATTTTTGTTGAAAAAATGTATTCTTTGGAAAGAGAAAAAGCGATTACTGGAAATTTTACTTTTGTTGCAGTTAATGAGAATAAAGAGCCGGTTTCTATTATAAAATAAAAAATATTACCGCAGATTCGCAGATTTCTTTTTTTTTAATCTGTGAATCTGCGGTAATGAAAAGTCACCAATAGGTGGCTTTTCATTATTCCTACTCTTTCAAATAAGATTCTTTTTCTTTTAAAAATTCAAGCTTATTCCCTCTAGTTCTGAATTTGCTTTTAATCGAAATTCTTCCTTTTTCGATGTCTGGCACAAAAGTAAAAAAGTGCAAATGGGGTCCGGATGACCAGCCGATGTTACCACTTAAAGCTATTTTGTCACCAGTTTTTATTACGTCTCCTTTTTTTACCAGAGCTGTATTTGTGTCGATGTGGGTGTATTCTGCGAAAGTACCGTCTTCGTGGTAAATTACTATGAAGTTGTTGAACTCGGCGCAGGCTTTATTGGTGCAAGTCTCTGTATTTTTATCTTGAACATCGACTACGATTCCGTTGCGTGACGCTAGGATTTCAGTTCCGATTGGCATTGTGAAATCTAGGGCGAATTCGTTGTGGTGGGAGATTTTTCCATTGTAGCCCTGCCCTATTATGTATTCTTCGCCTTGTTTGTATGGCAATTCGTAAGGATAATTGATGTCGTATTTTTTCAGATCGATGTCTCCTAAGTAGAATGAGTTTTGATATTTAAAGTTGAATTTCTTCTTTAAATTGATCACGGAAATTTCTGTTATCACAAATCTTTTTGTTTGTGCTGGAACCAAAACATAAATTCCTTTTAAGCTGCTTTTCATGTTTTCTAATTCCGTTCGCATGACTACAGAAACTGGGCAGAATTCATTGTTATCGGCAAAAACAACGGTTTTTCCTTCGATGAATTCTCTGTAAACTCTGACGTCTCTTTGCTGAGAAAAGAGAAACGTAGGCAAGAGTAGAAGAAATAGAAAGATTTTCATTTTGTAAACGTAAAACATTGCTAATAAATATCAAAAAGTATCTGGGTAATTTAAGACGGATTTAATGCTACCTATTGAATATTTCAATTCTTGCAAAATCTATTTCTGACTTTGTAAGTTTAAAAACATACCTACAAGGTCAGAAAAAGACCTTGCAGGAGCTGATTGCAATTTAGTATTTCCTCAATGGGAATGGGTTTTAACCCATTAATCAAAAACGAAAAAACGATTCGGTTTTAGCCAAATTTCACCACGAACTCTAGCTCAAGGTTTATAAATGCACTGAAGATTTTCGCTAGCCCTCCCGAAGTTTCGGGAGCAGCAGTAGCCTTTTCTTCAATTTTTCATTGGAGAAAAGCTACTGCAGAAAGCGGGACTGGTGTCTCTAAAACTACTGAAGTTTCGCTTCTAAAAAAATAAATTGCTCCATAGTTTTTTAGAAGGATTACAAATAGCCTTAGAAACGGGTTTATTTTAAATAAAAAAGCTTAATTTTGCACCCTCCTTAAAAATAAGGAGATTTACAATTCTATGAGAACCAAGACGTTAAAGAAAAACAAAATCAATGTAATCACTTTAGGGTGTTCTAAAAATGTTTATGACAGCGAAGTGCTGATGGGGCAATTGCGCGCCAGTGGCAAAGATGTGGAGCATGAGGCACCTGCAGACAGAGAGGGAAACATTATTGTGATCAATACTTGCGGTTTTATTGACAATGCAAAGGAAGAATCTGTAAATATGATTTTGAATTATGTTGACAAAAAAGAGCAAGGCATCGTTGATAAGGTTTTTGTAACCGGATGTTTATCGGAACGTTACAAGCCAGATTTGATGAAGGAAATTCCGAATGTGGATCAGTATTTTGGAACTACGGAATTGCCTGGATTATTGAAAGCACTTGGTGCGGATTACCGCCATGAGTTGCTTGGAGAACGTTTGACTACGACTCCGAAGAATTATGCTTACTTGAAGATTGCCGAAGGTTGCGATAGACCTTGCAGTTTTTGTGCGATTCCTTTGATGCGTGGAAAACATGTTTCACAATCGATTGAAAAGTTGGTTAATGAGGCGAAAGGTTTGGCAAAAAACGGCGTGAAAGAGTTGATTTTGATCGCGCAAGACTTGACTTATTATGGTCTTGACTTATATAAAAAGAGAAATCTTGCTGAATTATTAGAGAATTTGGCGGCAGTAGAAGGTATTGAGTGGATTCGTCTGCATTATGCTTTCCCTACCGGTTTTCCTATGGATGTTTTGGATTTAATGAAGCGTGAACCTAAGATTTGTAATTATCTTGATATTCCGTTGCAACATATTTCTGACAAGATTTTGAAGTCTATGCGAAGAGGAACTACTCAGGAGAAGACTACAAAATTGATTAAAGAATTCAGAGAGAAAGTGCCTGGAATGACTATCAGAACTACTTTGATCGTTGGTTATCCTGGTGAGACTGAGGAAGACTTTCAGATTTTGAAAAACTGGGTTGAGGAAATGCGTTTTGAGCGTTTGGGCTGTTTTGCTTATTCTCACGAAGAAAATACGCATGCTTATTTGCTGGAAGATGATGTTCCTGCTGAAGTGAAACAACAGCGCGCTAATGAAATTATGGAAATTCAATCGCAGATTTCTTGGGATTTGAATCAAGAGAAGATTGGTCAAGTTTTCCGTTGTATTATTGACAGAAAAGAAGGCGCTCACTTTGTGGGAAGAACTGAATTTGACAGTCCGGATGTGGATAATGAGGTTTTGATTGACGCTACTAAGGCGTATTTGAAGACTGGCGAGTTTGTGAATGTTCGCATTACTGATGCTGCTGAATTTGATTTGTATGGAGAAGCGGTTTTAGACGAAGTTTAATCTTTTATTATACTATATAAAAAATCCTCTAGGTTTGCTTAGAGGATTTTTTTTGTTTTTATATGTCCTTATTATGCCTTTAATGGTTTGTATTTTTACCATATAAGGCATATAAGGAACATATAAGCTGTATGTTTTTAGTTACTTTTATAATGGGATGTTTCCGTGTTTTCTTTTTGGGAGGACGCTTACTTTGTTTTCCAGCATGCTGAAGGCTTTTATTAATTTTCTTCTGGTGTCTTTTGGCAGGATTACCTCATCTATGAAACCTCTTTGTGCGGCGCGGTAAGGCGTTGCGAATTTTTCTGCGTATTCTGCTTCTTTTTCTAGGAGCTTTGCCGTTGGGTCTTGGGCTTCTGAAATTTCTTTTTTGAAGATGATCTCGCTGGCTCCCTTTGCTCCCATTACTGCGATTTCAGCTGATGGCCATGCGAAATTCATGTCGGCGCCGATGTGTTTTGAGTTCATTACGTCATAGGCACCACCATAAGCTTTTCTTGTGATTACGGTTACTCTCGGCACTGTGGCTTCGCTTAACGCGTATAACAGTTTTGCTCCGTGGGTTATGATTCCGTTCCACTCTTGGTCGGTTCCTGGGAGGAAGCCTGGGACGTCAACGAGAACTAATAACGGTATATTGAAACAGTCACAGAACCTTGTGAAACGTGCGGCTTTGATGGAACTGTTTACATCTAAAACTCCGGCTAAGAACATGGGCTGGTTGGCAACGATTCCGATACTTCTTCCTCCTATTCTTGCGAAACCTACCAAAATGTTCTCTGCGAAGTTTTTGTGGACTTCATAAAACGAATCTTCATCGATGATTCCTTTGATGACTTCGTGCATGTCATAAGGCTTGTTGGCATTTTCTGGAATTATATTGGAAAGCTGTTCCCGGACTTCGTCGCCTAATTCATACGGTACTTTTGGCGTGGTTTCATTGTTACTTTGCGGTAGATAGCTTAGCAGTTTTTTGATGTCTTCTAGACATTCTACGTCGTTGGCAGAAGTAATATGCGCTACTCCTGACTTTGTGGAATGCGTGCTTGCTCCTCCTAATTCTTCGGAAGTTACTGTTTCGTTGGTTACTGTTTTTACTACGTTTGGCCCTGTCACAAACATATAGCTTGTGTTTTCTACCATCATCGTGAAGTCGGTCATGGCTGGAGAATAGACTGCTCCGCCGGCACAGGGTCCCATTATTGCGGAGATTTGCGGGATTACTCCGGATGCTTGTACGTTTCTGAAGAAAATATCTGCATAGCCTCCCAAGGAACGAACCCCTTCTTGGATTCTTGCTCCTCCTGAGTCGTTTAAGCCTATCATTGGCGTTCCGGTTTTGAGGGCCATGTCCATTACCTTGCAGATTTTTTCGGCGTGGGTTTCTGATAATGCGCCTCCGAAGACTGTAAAATCTTGGGCGAAAACGTAAACCATTCTGTTGTTGATTGTTCCGTAGCCTGTGATTACCCCGTCGCCGTAATAGAGTTCATTTTCCATTCCGAAGTCGGTGGTTCTGTGGGTTACCAGCATTCCTATTTCTTCGAAAGAACCTTCATCAAGCAGGTATTCTACTCTTTCTCTAGCGGTGAGTTTCTTTTTCTCGTGCTGTTTTGCTATTCTGTTTTTACCTCCGCTCAAATGTGCCAAGGCTATCTTCTCTTCTAATGCTTTTATCTTGTCTATCATGATTACTGTATTGGTAAACGCAGGGTGTTTTGGTCTTTTAAATATTGTTTCAGGGCAATCAATGCAGCAACTTCGGCTTCTTTTTCTTGCTGTGCTTTTAAGTGCTCGCTGTCGTAGTAGTTTTTTACGAAGTGCGTGTCAAACTTCCCGGAACGGAAGGCTTCGTGTTCCATGACAAACTTTCCGAAGGGCAAAGTCGTGCTTACGCCTTCTACTTGGTAACTTTCTATCGCCTTGATCATTAATTGTATGGATTCTTCCCTTGTTTTTCCGTAGGTTATCAGCTTTGCTAACATTGGGTCGTAATAAATCGGGACATCCATGCCTTGCTCGAAGCCGTTGTCTACTCTTATTCCTTCGCCTTCTGGCAAGGTGTAGACTTCTAAATTTCCTACGCTTGGTAGGAAATCATTTAGCGGATCTTCGGCATAGACTCTCAGTTCCATCGCGTGGCCTTTTATCTGGAGGTCTTCTTGTTTTACCGTTAAGGCTTCTCCTCTGGCCACCCTGATTTGCATTTCTACCAAATCTAGGCCTGTAATCATTTCGGTTACTGGGTGTTCTACTTGCAAACGGGTGTTCATTTCCAGGAAGTAGAAGTTTAGGTTTTCATCTAAAAGGAATTCTACGGTTCCAGCACCTAAGTAATCGCAGGCTTTGGCCACTTTGACGGCGGCTTCGCCCATTTGCTTTCTTAATTCAGGGGTTAATACTGATGAAGGTGCTTCTTCTACTACTTTTTGGTGGCGTCTTTGGATACTGCATTCTCTTTCAAATAAGTAGAGTATGTTTCCGTGGGAGTCGGCCATGACTTGTATTTCGATGTGTCTTGGTGAGGCTACGTATTTTTCTATGAATACCGAACCGTCTCCGAATGCGGAAGTTGCTTCACTGATGGCGCGGGTCATCTGCGACTCTAAATCTTCTTCTTTTTCTACTACGCGCATTCCCTTTCCTCCTCCTCCGGCTGAGGCTTTGATTAATATCGGGAAGCCTATTTCTTTTGAGATTTTCTTTGCTTTTTCTACGTCGGTTATGGCTTCGTCTATGCCGGGAACCATTGGAATGTCGTAAGCCTTTACCGCTTCTTTGGCGGCGAGTTTGCTCCCCATCATGTGGATGGCTTTTGATTCAGGACCTATGAAGGTGATTCCGTTGGCGATGGCTTCTTCCGCGAAGGCGGCGTTTTCACTGAGGAATCCGTAGCCTGGGTGGATCGCGTCTACACCTAACTGCTTGGCGACTTCGATGATTTTGCTTCCTAATAAGTACGACTGGTTGGACGGGGACTCTCCAATCCAGACGGCTTCGTCTGCAAATTTTACGTGGGGTGCATTTCTGTCGACGGTGGAATATACTGCGACGGTTTTGATGCCCATTTTTTGGGCGGTCTTCATTACTCTTATTGCGATTTCGCCTCTGTTGGCGACTAATATCTTCTTCATATACTATTCAAATTCAATTAACAACTGTCCTTTTTCTACTGCGTCGCCCTTGCTGGCTGAAATGGATTTGATGGTTCCTGCTCTTGGGGAAAGAAAGCTGTTTTCCATTTTCATGGCTTCTAGGATTAGAAGGCAGTCATTTTCTTTTACTTCTTGACCTACGCTTACGCTAATTTCTAAGATTAATCCGGGCATCGGTGCTTTGATGGCGTTGATTTGTTTTGATGCTCCTACTGTGAAACCCATGTCTTTTATGAGGCGGTCTAATGGGCTGGCGATGGAAACGGTGTAATTGTTTCCGTTTACCTTAACGGTGTAGGTTTTTGCTAGAAAATCTTTGTGGACGATTTCAGCGGTGTAGCGCTGGCTGTCTTTTAAGATGTGGAAGTGGGACGTTTTGGTTTCAACGGCATCGAGATTTGCTATTTCAGATGCGGTGCTGTTGAAAACGTTTTCGCTGTTTACGGTGAGCTTATAGTTTTTATCCATTTTGTTTGTTTGCTTGTAGTAAAAGTAGGGATTTTTTTTATTGGTTCAGGGTATTGGGTATTGGATTTAAGGGGTTTGTGGATTTGGATTGTAGGTCTTTTATTTTGCTTGGGATTTAGAGGTTGAATTGTATTTTTTTCTTGTTTTAGTTTTGTTTTATGGCACAGGGAAGTGTATTTTTATTTTTGCCATAAAAAAAATGCCTCTTTGGGAGGCATTTTTTGTTTTGGAGGGATCTGTTGTGATTGAAGTAGCTTTTTGTTTTTGTTGCTGTTCTTCTCCTTTTATTTTTTTTGTTTTGTTTTTTTGATTTGCAACTGGGTGTTTCTTTTTTGCTGCTTCTTATTTCTTTTTTGCAACTTGCTGTTTCTTTCTTGCTGCCTTGCTTTTTAATTTTGCAGCTACCTTTTTCACTTTTGCAGCCTGTTGTTTTTTTTGTGCTGCTTTAATTTTCTTTTGTGCAGCCTGATTTTTCTTTTGTGCTGCTTCTCGTTTATTTTTTGCAGCCTTGTGTTTTACAATTGCAACTTGCCGTTTTCTATTTTCTTAGTGGTTATTCTATTTCTACTAAGTTTTTAAATAGGAGTTTGCTTATTGATTTATATTCTGGCGTGTTTGTTTTGTAGATTGACTTTATATAGTTTTTTACGCTGTTAGCAATTGCTACCAGTCCTGTTTCTGGTGCATATAATTTTCTGTTTCTTGCATTCATTGCGTTGCTATATGGGCCGTATACTTCTTTTACTTTTTCATTTATCGCGTCTAAATCATTGTAATATGTTCTCAGTCCTTCAATTGTTAGATGGGGTTCGTTTGGGCTGTATTTTTCTTCTACGTTTAAAAGCTCAATCATTTTATCAAGGTGTTCGATTCTCATGTCGAAACTTTGCTGTGATACTGAGTGTCTGTTTTTTGGAGTACCGTCTTCGTTTAATTCTATTTTTGTGCCAGGCGCTCTTCTGCCTTGCATTTTTCTGTTTATGGTTTTGGCATCCGTAATTACTGTCTCTGGTGCTCCACAGCTTTTTAAGGCTCCCATGATTTGTGTGGACAATGTTTTGTACCCACCGAAAAGCACTTGCCTCTTACCTTCAAAGTCATCGTGTACCGATTTTGTTTTGCTTACCTTGTTTACATTCGCTTTTGAATCGATGTGATGTAACTTTAAATTGGCTAATGTCAAAGTGCTATTTGATGGATTGTAAGTCACACCAAAGCTTGTGCAGTTGGAGATCATTGTTTGAAAGTTTGCTACATTTTTTGCATGCCCTGTTTCGGAATTTGTTGCCATTTTTTTTGGATTTTAAGATTTATTGGGTCAAATCTATTTTAAAATTTAAATACACAAATTATGTTTCTGTAACTTTTTTAATATTTTATGTATATTATCGATGAATGGTTAATTTCATCGACGAACTACGTAGTTATTACTTATTTTTTAAGTAAAATTTGCTGATATTTACATTTATTAAGAATTGTTTAAGGGAAGATTATTTTGTGGATTGTGGTTTCCCGTAAGGATTTGGATTTTTGATAGATTATGTTTGTAGGCATAAACAATTTCCTCAGTTCTAAAAAGTCAAAAACATGTATTTCAACAAAATTTACACAGCTAAAAAATCAGCTATTATGAAGAAAAAATTACTCTTTTTAATTTTCTTTTTTGGAGTGATAAATGTAAATGGGCAATCATGCGAAGAAATGATGACATTTGTTAAGTCAAAAAGTTATGGCTCTACTTATACAAGTTATGATAGTGATGCAATCTCTAAAGTTACTTTCTATGATGTAATGATTGATTATAAAACTTATTATTTTGCTATAGTCTGCTTTAAAAAACAATACTCATATAATTGTAGTGAATATATCTATCAAGTAGGTTCAAATACTAAATTTAATTATTCTATGGATTATTATGACAGTGCTGGTAAAGCGTTTTGGAAACATATTCAGCCTTATAATGAAACTTTAGGATGTGCTCCAAATTTTGAATAGCAATGTTAAAATTAAATTTTATTAACCAAATTATTTTAAACATCTAAACTTTAAATTATGACACCTGAAGAATATAATAAATTAATTTCCAATCAAGTAATTTTAGATGGTAAGTTAAATAATATAATTAATGAGTTAGATCACATTAAGGGCGAATTGATAACAATAATAAATAATGAATTGCAACTTGAGCAATATGAAATAGAGATTGTCAATCGGCTAAAGCGTATAGAAATAATATCAAATAAAACATTATAATAACTACATGTAAAATTTATATATAGTTATAGATAAGTATTTGTTTTATAATTATTTTTCACAAAAAGATTATTGTGATTTCTGTTAATTTGAGTTTAAATTCTGTGTCAAATAGTGTAATAATTTAATTACATACCAGATTAAAATATCTTCTGAAATAAGAATGATAGCAAGAATTAGTTTAAATAATTAATAAAAATTATATGTCAATAAATGGTGTAAGAGTATTAGAGAAGTTAAACTATTCAATTTTTTACATTGATAATTTTTCTGATGAATTTAAACAGATAATTAGAGAACAACTACAAGGGATTTGGAGTGGCTTTTCAAAAGCAGATAGTTTGCCAGAATACTATTCATATAAAAACACTTTAAATTCATTTCTAGAACGATATAATCCGAAATCACCTGAAACAAAAAAAGGTATGATTGGTGAATTACTTTCACATATTCTTTTAAATTATCAAGATAATAATTTAACATCACTGTCAATCTTAAAAAACAAAGAAGAAAAAAGTATTAAAAAAGGTTTTGATATTATCTATTGTCATACTATAGAAAGTAAGCTTTGGTATAGTGAAGTGAAATCAGGAAAAAGTGAAACTGGCTCTGATAATTCTACACAATATAATAAAGTACTTTTAAAAAGAGCTAAAGATGGAATCTACAATATGGTAAATGAAAAAAGAGAATCACTTTGGGAAAGTGCTTTAATAGATGTCGATTTAGTAATTAAAGAAAGTGAAGGAAAACTAGATTTAGCAATATTGCTTTCAAATGATTCTCCCTGCATGAATATCGACCAAAAAAAGAATGTTATTCTTATTTCAGTTTTATATCACAATCCAACAGATGAAATTAATGAACTAAGCGTTTCCGAATTTTTAACTACTACAAATACAGAAGACATTTTTGAAGATACAATAGTCATTTCTATACAAAAAAACACATTTGAAACTGTTGCTAATTTTTTAAGTGATGAAATTACAACACCTTAATTATGGAAATAAAACAAATCACTTTAAAAGAATTTAGAAAACAATCATCTTCTTCGTTTTTTGAGAATTCTTATAAAAAACTTCAGCTGGATAGTCAATTAAATAATACAGAAATTTATCATCTATTAAAGAATGCCATTATTTTTTCAAATTTTGGTGATATTAATTTACAAAAATTAGGATACAAAATCATAGTTTTATATTCAAATAAATATAATGATTATAAACCTCTTTACGATTTTGCAATAAATAAAGGATATATTCCAATATCTAAATTAGTAGAATCAAAATATTCAAGCAAAGATTTAAATGACCATTTTTTTAATTTATTTTTTTCTTCCTTTCTAGAAAATTTTAGAGAAAAGAATTATTATATTTCCAATGGTCAAAAAAAATTAATTGAATTTTCATCTAGTAATAATTCAAATTTTGTTTTAGTAGCTCCAACTTCATATGGAAAATCAGAAATTATTGTTGATAAAGTTCTTGCAAATATTGATAAAAAAGTTTGTGTGGTAGTACCTAGTAAAGCTCTTTTATCTCAAACAAAAAAAAGATTACTTAATAGTATCAATAATAATATTCAAAGAATCATTACACATCCGGAAATGTACAAAGGAACTGAAACGGCTTTTGTTTCAGTTTTAACTCAAGAAAGACTTTTAAGGTTATTACAAAAAAATACTAATTTAAAATTAGATATTATATTAATTGATGAGGCTCATAATTTATTTGGAGATAAGGAAGATGATAGTCGTTCAATTTTATTAGCACAAGTAATAATAATCTTAAAAAAAAGAAATGAAAATGTCATTCTAAATTTCTTTTCTCCATTTATTTCAGATCCAAATAATTTAAAAGTAAAACAATCTAAATATGAAATCACATCACAGAATACTGAAGAATTTATAAAAACAGAAAAATATCTTATTTGTGATTTATATGAAGAAGACGGAGAGTTAGAAATATATGATCAATTTTCAAACAATTTTATTAGTACTGGAAAAAAATACAAAAATGTATTTGACCTTTTAAAATTTCAAAAATCTAATAAAAATATTATTTATTTAAATCGTCCAATACATATTGAAGAATTTTCAATTGATTTAGCTGAAAGAAGTAATGTAGATTTACAAATAGATGAAATTGAAAAAACAATATCAGATTATATTCATCCCGATTACAATTTAATTAAATGCATTAAGAAAGGAATAGTATATCATCATGGCGGAATGCCAGAAATCATTAGATTATTTGTTGAAGATATTTTTTCAAAAAGAAATGATTTAGAATTTGTTATAACCAGTTCTACTCTACTTGAAGGTGTCAATATACCTGCTGAGAAAATATTTTTATTTTCAACAAAAAAAGGTAGAAACACTAATTTAACAACTTCTCAATTTAAAAATTTAATTGGAAGAGTAAATAGATTCAGTGAAATTTTTAATTCAGAAAATGGCAGTTTAAAATTACTCGAACCAAATATTTATATAATTAAAAATAAATATGAAAGCAAAAGTGCAAATATTAAAAAGTTCATTTCTGACAGAGCAAAAACAGAGTCAATTATAAAGGATAAAGTAAACAACTTGCTTTTAAAGAATGAAGATGAATTAAATGAAATACAAAAAAGAAAGTTGAAAGATTCACTTGAGTATTTGGAAAATATTGAACCAAATTCTACAAATTTAGAAAATACATATTATGTCCAATCTGAAATAGCTCAATTATGTTTTAAAAATAATGTTTATGACTTTGATATAAAACAATCAGAAAAAAGATTGATACGAAATCTTGCTAAATATAAAAATACTTTATTTCCAATAATAGCAGAAAGTAATCAGCTGATCGAAGCAATTAATTTAATTTTCTTCAATGAAATTGCAATCATTGATAATAATATAATTCGGCTTCAAAACAATTCGGCAAGAAAATTTTATGCTATGATTTTACAATGGAGAAGTTCAAGTGCATCATACAACGAAATGATAGGTAGTTTCTTACGTTATTGGAAAAGACTAAATGGAGAAGATTTAATAATATTTGTAGGATCAAAATGGGGAAAAGATAAAAGAAATATAACAGACCATCAACCAATGTATATTGATTTGAGAGCAAGAAATGAAGCAGAAAGAGTTAATGTAGCCATTTTAAGAATTAAAGAAGAGCAAGATTTTGTAGAGTTTAATTTACTAAAATATGTAGAAATAATTGCAGAATTAGGTCTGATTGAAAACAATTTCTATGAACAAATAAAATATGGTAGTTCAGATAAAAATATAATTACACTTTTAAAAAATGGATTTTCGATTGAATTAGCAAAATGCATTACAAAAGACAATTATAGTAGTTTTATAACAATTAATTATCAGATTGATCAAATATCAATTAGTGAAGATATAATTACTGAAATGACAATTAACGATGAAAATAAAATTTTAATTTTTGAAATTAAATATCATATAAATCAGCAATAATTCATCTACTTTTTTAATAGCATAATTGTCCAATTTATGCTAATGTATAGCTTTAATAGAAGATCGAGACACTTGGAATATTAATTTTTATATATCTTCGAAACTTTTGGTATTGTTGTTTTTTATTCTAGTTTATTTTGTTGTACTTCATTATTTGCTTTATTCGAAATTTGATGGTGAATCTCCTAGATGTAGCATGCCTCTTTTAGGGATGTATATTTTTTTCTGGGTAATTGGTAGCGGTCTTACAATTATTACGCATTGGGCTTATTTGTTTTGAATAAGTTGCTGGCTCGTGGTTAGTTGCTTTTAATTTTGCTTTTGAAATTTACTTTATTTTTAAATTAGTAAGGTGGAGTTTGATTCTGTGATTGCTTCGTTCCTCGCAATGACTTATGTTTGCTGAGTTTGGATTGATTTTGATTGTGGGCACGGATTGTAAATCCGCGCTAACAGGTTTTACAGAATTAAATAAATTATTCAATTAGGCCAGCCACTAACAGCGGTTTTGCGCAACTGCTATTTCAGTTGTAAAAGTTCGTTTGTTTTTTCATAACTTCGTTTCGTCCAGCCGAGTGTACTCAGTTCCAATTTCCGCAGCTGTTGCAAAGCCACAGGACGTTATAACCAATGCTTTTCGAAAAACGACGTAAAAAACAATTATGGGAACTTGGGGAACAGGAATTAAATCAAATGATACTTCGGGAGAAATTTATGATGACTTTTTCAAGTTGTATAATGAAGGAAAATCAGTCAAAGAAATCTCTGAAAAATTAATTACAGAAAATAGAGAATTAATTGAAGACAAATACGATTCAAATAATTTTTGGTTTGCATTAGCTTTATGTCAATGGGAATGTAAGCAGTTGGAAACTTCACTATTTGAAAAAGTAAAAGAAATAATAGAATCTAAAATCGACCTTGTAATTTGGAAAGAGTTAGACGCAACTGATGCTGCTATTAAAGAACGTGAAATTGAATTAAATAAATTTCAAACAAAACTACAAACAGAAAGAAAAGTTGCGAAAAAAATAGTTAAAACAAAATATTATAATTCGATATTTATAAAAGGTGATTGTTTCATTTTCAAAATGATTGACGGAAATTATGGAGGTGCATTTGTATTAACTGACGAACAAAATACGGAAATTGGCGCAAATTTTATTGCATTAACAGATATAAGCAAAATCGAAAAACCAACAATAGAGGATTTTAAAGAAGCAAAAGTTTATGTAAGAAGAGAAAAAGACGTAAATCATTTGTTTGCTAAATTTGGGAAAATAAAAATTGAAGTTAATGATATTCCTCAAATTGGAATGGTTAATGCGATAGATTTAAAAAAAGACAAAATAGAGTTTGAAACAATTGGTAATCTTAAATTATATAGACAATACAAAATTGGAAATAGTTATAGCGGAATTCCTTGGAATCAACTTTTACAAATATTACCAAATAAAGAAAATGATGAAAAGCTATACGGAAAACCGAAAACTAAAATAAAATTAAGCAAATGGACAAAATGGCACTGGCTATAACAGGCGTTTGGCAAGATTGCTAATTTTTGTAGTAAATGCAAGTTTATTTCTCGCAAGAAATTTCATCTTTAACAGAAAATAATCGGTTTCGAAGTTCGCAACCTCGCCAAGCGCTGGAACGTTAACTGCAAGCTTCACCAAAAATCGTAGAAAAAAATGCTAAAGAAAGATTTCGACTTATTTAAACAGAAATATATACAGAATTGCAAAACTGAAAGTTCTAATTCTGCAATTCTTGAGTTATATTCATTTATACTAAAAAACGAAGTTGTTGATAGTGACGTTTGGACAGTTGGCGGAGGAAATGACGATGTAATAAGAATATTAGAATATAATTTTTCTGAAAAAGATTGGAAAGAATTGGAATCTGAAATAGAAAGTTGGACAACTAATCAATTGGAGATTTTTACAGAAAGTATTCTAGAAGGAAGCGGACAAGATGAAAATGATGAATTGAATTCAACTGTTGGAAAGAGATTTAGATTGCTAAAAAAACTTCTAATTATTGCAAAAAAAAGAGATATATTAAGAAATGATATTCTTTTAAGTCTAATAAATAATATTGAGTTTTTAAATAAGTGTAAATTAATAAAATTAGAAGACGCAATGGAAATTGCTAATTATTTTAACTATTTTGAACGTATCAAGACAGAAATTGATAAAGACGATTTAGTAATGATAACTTTAAAAACAATGATGGAAAAAGCCAGCAGTTAACAGCGGATAAGCGAGATTGCTGGTTTTCGGTAATCGGAAATGTTGTTTTCACGAAGAAAGTTTTATCTTGGCAGAGAAAACTCAGCTCACTTGAATCGCAACCTCGCTTAAGCCGCGAAACGTTATAGCCAATGCTTTCGAAAAACGACGTAAAAAACAATTATAGGAACTTGGGGAACAGGAATTAAATCAAATGACACTTCGGGAGAAATTTATGATGACTTTTTCAAGTTGTATAATGATGGGAAATCAGTATTGTTACTTTCATTTAATAAAGTGTTTCCAAAAAACAATTTGAATAGTTTGGCATCTTTTCTAACTGCATTAGGAGTTATTGCTCACATAGGCCTTTGCACCATTGACTTTATAATGTGGAGTTTTGGAAATGACGATATTGCCAAAATGGAATTAAGTGAGCACATTAGCAATACTCCGTCGATTCTGTATCCTTTTATAATTATTGGGCCATCGTTACTCTTTGTTGGATTGGCAGTTCATGCAGCAAACTTTATTAAAACCCACACTTTAAAAGCCTTAATAGTTATACTTGGTGCGACAGCAGTAGGTTTTTCATTTTTTATAATGAAAGATGGGATTTATATGGTACTAAGTTGCTTACTTTTTTCTTTAGGACTAGTTTTGCTTCTTTATAGAAAAGAAAAGTACAACCAGAAAATAGTATAAGCCAGTTGGTAACATCGATTTTGCGCAATTGCCCAATTTGTGCAAGATTCGGATTTTTGTTTTGCAAGAAATTATGTGATTGCCTCTTGCCTCGCAATGACTTGTGTTTGCTGCGGTTGAATTGATTTTGATTGTGGGTACAAGCAAGATGCTCGCACTAGCGTTTGTGTGAGTTTCGCGTGATTTTGTTTTGTCGATTTTGATTGTGTGATTGCTTCGTGCCTCGCAATGACTTTGGTTTGCTGAGCTTGGTTTGATTTTGATTGTGGGTATAAGCAAGATTCTCGCAATATTGCGTTGGAATTTCCTTATTATAGAAAGTTTATAATTCCTAATTTAAAGATATTAATGACTGTAGACAAAATTTTAGAAATTGGTATTGACGAAAAAGAGCGACTTTTTATTAAGCCGGAAAAAGAACGCTTTACATTGATTTATAGAACAGCGACAGAAGTTCATTGGGACAACAACGGACTTTTTATATATTCACCAAAACCAAATGAATGGTCGTATTTTGACTGGTTCAAAAAAATAACAGGCGTAGCAGAAACACAATGCAACTGCAAACTTATCTTGACTAATCAAACGTCATGGATAAACATTTCAGACGAATTAAAACGAGAAATAATTGAGTATTGGAAATTTTAATACAAAATGGTCATTACATAGATTTTGAACTATATTTTTGTTGTTATGGGAACTGCCTTTTTCCATAACTTTATTTAGTCTCCGAGATAAGTAAGTTTCATTTTCCTAAACTATTACAAAGTCGAAACGTAGCTCCAAAAATTATTATTATGAGAATATCATCCTTCCAACAAATGGTTTCCGTTTACACAAAGGTAAAACTTGGGTTGGATGCCTCTGATTTAGAGTTGCGAAATAGGCTTCTGAAAACTCACAACTATTCTTTTATTATTGAGGGTGGAGATCTTGAGATTCAAAACTTACTAAAATGGATTGATTTGAATTTAGGGTTGGTGTTGGAGGATCTATTTTATGGTAAAATAGATTATGATTTTCATTTTGCTGAATTTTTCTTGAATAGCGAAATTGATTTAAAATCAATACTTGAAGTTGTTCCTACTATTTACACCACTTATCCGAGTAAGCAAATTTTAAAAAGTGACGGAGTTGCCATTATTATTAATTATTCAGAATCTGATTTGAAAGCAATTATATTTTGACATTTAAATAAAGATTACTAAAAGCCGTTTCAAGAAATTATCTAGTTTTTAGTTGCTTGACGTTTGGTTTCACTAATAAATTCTATTTTTTTAGAAACTGCAAAAATACAAATCTACAAATGTTGAAATCAAAATTTAAATTTCGGGCTTTACTAATTCCTGTTCTACTTATAGCTATAACATCAATTTCTGCTTACATTGTAACAGAAAATTGGCCGATAAAGATTGAAGAATTAAGATGGATTGAAATTTATATGGCTGTTTTGTTTCTTTTCACTTGGATTTGGCTTGTGTTTGGAGAATTAAGGACTAAAGTTATCAAAGTCACAATAGAAAATAATCACATCAAAAAGAAAAATTATTTAGGACTAAATCAAAAATATAATTTCAAAGATTTTAGTGGTTTTCAAACATCAATTTTGACATCAAAAGGAGAAAGTTTCGAATATCTATATTTAGTAAAAGACAACCGGAAAATTATAAAAATATCTGAGGCTTACCATAAAAATTATGGCGAATTGAAAAATAGAATCGAAGCAAATTTAAAAGACTTAGGTGAAATTAAGTTTAGTTATATCGATGAGTTTAAAGATATATTTAAATAAAAACTATCGCCAACAGCGGTTTTGCACAATTGCCCAATTTGTGCAAGATTCAGCTTTTTGTTTTGCAAAAAATTTTATCTTAGTGGAAATTATGGTATTACGAACCTCACAACCCCCAGAAACGTTAGCGATAATTAAACAGAAACATAACGCATCAGACAAAATGAAAATTAAATACAAATTCATCTTATTCTTGCTAGCTTTTGGACAAATAGCTTTTGGACAGACCGACCTTGAAAAAAAGATAAAGGAATTAAGCAAGCAGCATCAGTTCATTAAAATGGACAGTTTAAATAATAAAGTAAAGGGAAAGGACTATTACTTTTATAAGGGCTTATTTGCGAATGTTTGTAATAATCCCAAACTATCAAACGAGTATTTAGACAGCTTAAAAAACAACCTAATTATCAATAGTTATGAATTCATTAGGCTTAAAAATGATAATTATGTGAAAACATTCAATTATGAATTAGCCTATTTAACATCTAAAACATTAACAACAAAATTTAAAAAACAATTTACCAAAGACGAATTAAATGAAGAAATAAACGCTCAGCGGATATGGGAATCACTTAAAGGAAAAAACGGGCAGTCTATAGTTGATTTTTCATCTATAACTTTACCTACAAAAAGAGACAAAGCTGGATTAATTACTACAAGTGTAAGCGCAAATGGAACTACATCTGATTTTGTTTTTGATACTGGTGCTGGGATAAGTTGTGTAACAGAAAGTGCAGCAAAAAAAATGGGAATCACTGTGCTTCCAGACAATGCTATTTTCGTTGAAAGTTTTACTGGTCAAAAGAATAAAGTTCTAATTGGTATAGCACCAGAAATTAAATTGGGCGAATTGATAATTCACAACACACTGTTTCTAGTATATCCTGATGTTGCATTTACATTTGCTGACGGTGCTTATGTAATTAATGGAATAATTGGATTTCCAATAGCAAAAGAATTAGGCACAATTACGATTGAAAAAGATAAACTTAGTTTCACAAAGAATGAAAAAACTGATCAAAATGAAAAGAACTTCTTTGTAGACCAACTAAGGGCTATAGTGATGTTAACTTACAAAGGCAATACATTTCCATGCAATTTTGACAGTGGGGCAAAAACTAGTGAATTCAACAAATCTTTTTACGAGGCATTTAAATCTTATATCGATAAAGTTGGAAACTTAGAGAAATCAAAATCATCTGGTGCAGGCGGGCAAGAAGTTACTTCAGAAGTTTTAGTATTAAAAGACGAAGAACTACTTATTGACAAAACGATAATTAAGATGCAAAAGATAGAAGTTAACCCACACAGTTTTGGTGTCTATGGCAAAGTTAATTATGGAAATATAGGGCAAGACGTGATCGGACAATTTAAAAAAGTAACTCTAAGTTTTGACCAAAACTATTTAAAACTGGAGAATTAACTACCGATAACATCGGTTTTGCTAATGGCGGTTGCGTTGCTGCGTTTGGATTGATTTGGATTGTGGATGGAATGCAAATCTGTGTTGAGAGGAAGCTCTTTTTTTATAATTTTGTTTTGGAGAATGCTTTTTCAGAATTTCTTGCAAGATTTTTACTAAAGTAATTCATACCTAAAACATTAGTAATAATGGGATTTTACGACCTCAATAAAGACCAAAGATTTCAACTTGTTGCCAAAATCAGCGAGGAGATTCTTGCTGTTATTCAAAAAGAAAAGACTGACGGCATAGCAAACTATTTTTCAGACGAGGATACTTACATCAGAAAGACAGCGTATCTGGCAATTGGAAAAATATATAGAGCAAACGCTGATCTGCAATCTAAAATCTTAAAATTGCTTGAGACACTTTTTAAATCAGGCAATGAAAAAGTCAGACAAACTGCCATTAATGCAGCGGGTGAAATTGGGATTAAAGAGTTTGAGTGCGTTGCACCTTTTTTTAATGATGGTCTTTTTGACGAGCACCACATCGTGAGAAATGCGGTTATTGGTTCTATTAAAAAAATGGGCGAGAAAAACCCTAAACCTATTTTGGAATTGGCTAAAAAATACCTGCATCACGAAGATAAAGAAATTCGCCGAGAAATTTGTCATGGCATTGAGCTTCGGGGACGGACGCATCCAGAGGATATTCTACCTTTACTCAAAGAGCTTCAATTTGACAAGACGGCAAGGGTTAAAAATACTTTGGTTCATGTTTTAGGACAGATTGCCTATAAAAAAGGCTGTCTTGCGACTGTTGTAGAAGAGCTTAAATCGTGGGATAATAAGGAACTTGTTTTATTGGCTTTAGACGAAATTGTTGATGTTCATAATCGTTATAAGGATTTTGCTATATTGACTCAAGAACAAGCGATTGCTTATATTGATAAGCATTATAGACGGGGTAACTGATGGAGTTTGTCTCTATTGCTAGCTTTTTTTAATCATGCAGATGTTTCCTTTTAAAAAAGCCTTTATCTTAGTAGGAATATTAAAATCCAAAGTTTTATTCTAAAATCAGATAAAATGTTATTAAAAGACTTTGAAATATTTAAACAGAAGTATGTTGACTACTGTAAAACGAAAAGTGATGTATTTACATTTGGTTTAGCTCCATTTAAATTGGAAAATGGAAAAACAGGATTTATTGATAAAGACGGAAAAAAATATTATGACTAAAAACTCCAAAATCTAACGTTATTTACAATACTTCAAAAAAATGAAAATTAGAAAATCAATTTTGACAATTATTTTAGTTTTATCTTTTGTAAATATATATGCTAATAAAGATCGAATTGAAAAGCCCTAATCTTTTAAATTTATTTTCAACACTAAGGAAGTTGTGACTTTAAATGCAACAGATTCAAAATTAGAATCGCTGTGTCATGAGATAGTTAACGGAAAAAGAAAATTAATTGAAGCACAATTGACTTATAAAACTGGAGAAATTATCACTGCAAAATATGATGGAAAAAATTGGACATCTTTAAAAATATCTTACAAAGGCACAGCCATCAATGTTCCAGGAAAAACTTTGAAAAAAATTACCGAAATTCATTTTCAAACTTTAGATTTAGTGTGGTCTTCAGCTAATGAAGTGGCTTTTAATTCCTCTTATTTCTTTATTAAATTTGAAATGGGAACCGCAAAACATTTCAATACATTACCTACTTTGAATATAAATTTTAAACATAGGAAATTTTCAAATTGCGTGATTTGGAAAGCTGTGGAAGAGAACAGTACTCAATGGTCGGATTTTTAGAGGCGATTTTGTATTAGTATTTACTAATAATTTTGCTTTTTGTTGTTTCAATGCCCTATTGTTATAGACTTCTAAAAGTTTCACATAGATAAAACATCTGTTTAATGTTTTCAATGCAATTAATTCTTATTTTAGTAAAAAATATTACAGCTAATTACTAAATATCAAAACATTAGCGTATATTTTAAAGAAAATTCTGAATATCATAAAATTAAACAAATTTAAAGTATGGGATTTAACGTATCAGGGCTAGCAATAAATAAAAACTATGAAAACGAGTTTGACAAACTACAGAAAGAATTAGGCTGGAATTTAAGCAAACAATCAGAAATTGACTTTGAAACTGCTTCTTCCAACTGGAAAGAGGAAGGAATTTGCGATGTTTATTTTTCTGAAAATGGAACTTTGATTTTTATGAGTATTGATATGTGCACTGAGTCTTGGCCTTTAGAAAATGACAACTCTCTTGCTTTTGCGCTTTCAGAAACGTCAATGGTCTTTAACTTAAATTATTGTGAAAATGGTGTTGAAAAACGCTCGATAATGGAAGTAAATGACGAGAGAATTCAGGATGCTGGTGAAAAGCTTGAAGTTGAAAAAGATTCGGAAGATATGTCGGAAATAATTTGGAACCAAATTGGAGTTTTGATAGGCAAAAGGTTTTGGGATATTGAGCTTGAAGAAAAAGCGGTCAGGTATGTTTTTAATACTGCTACTGAACCAATTATCGAAGACAAATACGAGGAAAAAACACCTACCGAACCAAAAACAGAAATTCCTAAAACTATAATTGAATCTAAAAATTGGTGGGAATTTTGGAAATAGAATTATTGTTTTGGAATAGAAAATAAAATTAATCAACTATAAAAATGAAATCAATTAAAAAAATGCTTTTAACAATTGTAGTTATTGGCGCAACTTCGCTTACGTCTTGCTCTTTCTTCGAAGGCAGTGCCAAACATCGTGAGATGGGAACTCCAATTGCCTCAACTAAGGCTGCAGTCGAAAAAATCATGGCAGACACCGAGGGTAATGAGGATAAACGTTTTTCCATTACCGGTTATTTGGGTTTTTCTGCAACGATGAGCGTTTATACCAATAGGCCTCAGATGGTTTATGTTTATTCAGAACCTGGGGAAGAATCTATAGCGACAATAGAGATGCATTGGTCAGAAAACGGGACCAACAGTGTTTTTGTACCGCAAGATGGCGGTGGCGATGAAAGCAAAACCATTTTTTATGACAACGATGGCAAGCCATTGTCTATGAACGACAAGGTAACTGTTTCTTTTAGCGTAAGCGACCAAAGTACTGATCTTGTAGAAACCCGTATTGACAGAGTACAATAACATAAACTTTACTTGTTATGGGATTATTCGATACTATAAAAAGCTTTTTTGTTCCGTCGGAAGCGGAGATAAAAGTTGCTAAGGACAAAATGTGGGCGTTCATGAAACAGGCAACCAAAAGGGATGACCTCAGTGGCTTTGAAATCGTGTATGGAAAATTAGCCGAGACAAAAGACTCACTTTTGACAAGAAAAACCGAATACCATAATTATGCTATTGCTTTCAACAGGTCAACGGGTGAGCTAATCATACTTCCTATTGATCCTAAATTGGCAAGTTGTGGATGGCCTGTTTTTATTACTAGCGAAACTTTAAAATCGGCATCAAAAATATTGTTTGGGACTGCTTATGAATTTGACCTAAAAGATGGCGACACCATCATCTTTGACACGCCAGCTCAGAATTACAAAATAGGAAAAACATTAGGAGCAATGGAACTTCCGATTATGCAGGAAAAGGAAACCAAGGCTTTTAAAGAATTTTTTGAAAAGAAGTTTGGTTAAATTTAAAGCGTGTTATAGACCAGTCAGTGGCATAGAAAATAATATGTGATTTTTTGAAATAGTAATATAGTAGTTTTACATGAAGAAGAAATTATTTCTAATTTTAAGTGTTGTTGCACTGTTTGTTATCATTCGTTTGTTTTGTGGAATTTATATACACGATGAATTTGGAGAAAAAAATCTGTTTGTAAAGCATCGTCCGACATGGAAATGGAGATTTTATTCCCCAATTGGAATGTCAGATGTGAAAATAGAAGAATTGAGCGAAGAAAAGAAAATAGAACAAGAATATTTTGATGAGTTTATTACTAATCAACACCTTAGCAAGTAATTCTATATTCGATTGCTTTTTTAATTGTCTCAGGATAGTTTGTTTTTCATAAGATTTTATGAATTTTGATTATGTTATTGCTTCGTGATGCGTAATGACCTGTGGCTTCAAACTAAAGTTGCTTTCGAATTGTGTGGCTGGATTGCAAATTTGTGCTAATTGGTTTTTGTACTATTAAAAAATGATTCACTTTATATAGCAAAATTTGGATATTTGTCTTGAGAAATTGATGTAAAAGCAAAGTTGTGACTAATAACCTTGATCTTAATAAATTATGATAAAACTATTAATTAACGACAGTTCTAAAAATAATATAGTTGATGAAACCAGTTTTGGCGGTCTTCCTGTGAAAGGAATTGGCGAAACTATTGAATGGCCAAAATGCAAAACTTGTGATGCCGCACTGCAGTATCTGGGGAAAGTAAAAACGGACATTGGTTTAGAACTTATTTTTATGTGTGGCAATGATCCGGGAATGTGTGACGAATGGGATGCTGATGCTGGCGGCAATAAAGTGATTGTTGTTGACTCAGAAAATCTTGAATTTTTTAAACCAATTGATGCTGGATTATCCTTGAGAGAAACAGAATATGGAGCAAAAGTTATTGAAAGCCCAGAAGCTGATTATGACACTGCTCGAGAAAATTGGTCAGAAAAAGGAAGAGAAGTCTTGGGACAATTGTATGGCAAACCCAGCTGGATTCAAGGAGACGAAACCCCAGAATGTAACTGCTGTAACAAGGCTATGCGATTTGTTGCGCAATTGGAAGAAGGTCCAGACTATAAAACAGCAATGAATTTTGGTGGCGGTGGCGTTGCTTATTTATTTGATTGCAAAGAAGGAGGAACTGGGAAATTTTTGTGGCAGTGTTAGTGTGATTCATAGCAAATTTCAGATAATTGCTAATCTTAAAACAATAAAAAATAATGTTTTGGAATAAATTTAAATCAAAAGAAATAAAATATAGATGCACAAGTTGTGGACAAATACATCAGAATTTGCCTGCAATAGGCTTTAGTGCTCCATTTCATTATACTTCTTTAAGTGAATCTCAAAGGAAAGAAATTGCAACACTAACTTCTGATTTCTGCATAATTTCTTATGGTGACCAGACCGATCGATTTATTAGAACAGTTTTGACAATTCCTATTACTGATTATTGTGAAGACTTAGATTATGGTCTTTGGGTTTCTGTGAGTGAAAAGACTTTTGATACTTACAAAGCTTCTTATCTCGAAGATTGCAAAGAAAATGTTTATTTTGGGATGGTGTGTAATGAAATTTCCGACTATAAAGTAAGTACGCTAAATCTTCACGTTAATGTAAATACTCGAAATGGCAATATCAGACCAGAAATAATTCCGCATGTTTGTGAGCATGATTTAGGAAAAGATTTTGAGAATGGCATTTCTTATGAAACTGCTTTAAAGCGAATTGATAAAGCTTTTAATAATTAATCTCGACATAGATTCCAACTCTCCCAACCTGTTTGTTCTTCACAACACCAGTGAATTGATTGCGGTTAGTTATCTTTGACACCTTAACAAATAAACATTATGACAGAAGCTTACAACCTATTTGAAAAAGAAAACCACTTGAAACCTGATTTTGACAAGTCTGAATTTGATTCTTTAAACTCATGGGATTTTGGATGGGCCATTTTAGAGCCTATAAACATTGCTGCGGATAAAGAAAGTGAAATTGCCTTGTCAAAAAGATTTTCTCCTGGGCAAAAGGCTATTTATTTCTTTTGGTATCTTGATGGCGAAGTTGCAAATGGCGGTTTTATACAGTTTTATTGGAACGAGAACCGCAACTATTTGCCTGCAATTTTACAGGGATTGAAATTAATTGGCGATACTGAAATGATTGCGCTTGTTGAAAAGGCAGATAAGATTTATGTCAAAAATAAAGCAAAATTCGAAGTGGAAGATTCTCAAGAAAACTTTGAAAGACTTTATAATGAAGTGACCGATTTTGAAGATCTTGACTTGAAATATTTTGATATTCATGATAACACTATGGACTTGATTGAGAAATATGTAAGGGCAAATTCTGGGGATTTTTTGAATTTAAAATAGAGATCTGCTTTCGGCATTCTTAAAAATAACAGAAAGTATTACTACTCAGGAATGTTTTTTAGGCTATCAATAGAATAACAGATGAAATTTTCACCAAAAATATTAAATGTGGCTTTAGATTTATCCATGGAATTTGGAGAAAACTGGCTTCGTTCTATTGAGGAAAGACTTTCTAAATTTTATCCTGAATTGAGTTTTGAAGAGCTGGCGCAATGCGATAAAATCTGCAAGGAAGTGAATCGAACTGGAAATAAATTTGTTTATGATAATCCGGTTCGTGATGGTGATGAGGTTTCGTTTGTGGCTTTTAGTTTGTTTGAAAAATCCATGCTTTTGAGATATGATTGGATTACTGATAAGAATTTAAAAAAGCTGTATAGCCAGAGTTGCTATTATGCTATGAAATAAATTTTAGCTTTTTTATATTATCTAAAAAGAATCTTCAAGATAAAATAGTTTACTGTATATTAAACAGTTATACTTACAAAGTTAAAATTCGTTTTAATAATAGGTACAGATTTTGTGTTATCGAAAACGGAATAATAGCTTTATAGTATATGAAAAAATCACTACTTATTTTTGTATTGTTTTCGATAGTTTCTGTTTCAAACGGACAGGAAAAATACAGCCTGAATTTTAAAAAATTGGAGTCTGGCGGCATAATTTACAAACAGGAAGAAATTAATATTATAGACAAAGTAAATAAAATTGATGCCAATGAAGTTTTTCTTTGTAAGATTAAAACAAAAGGCGATGACATTTATTTAGCCATAAAAGAAAAAAATTATTGGCTGCCTTTTTACCTCAACTTGGATTATGAAAACATATCTGGTCCAATCTTAGTTTCTGAAAACAAGAGGTATTTATTTATAAATACAGAAGTCGACCAAATTGCTGGACAAACTGAAATCATAAATAAAGTTTTAGAAATAATTGATTTAAAAAATCATGCTTCCCTTCAGCTGGATTATTTTAATGCTACTCATTTTTGGAAAAATCAAGAAAATGCAGCATTTACTACCAGCAAAAAAGAATTGGCCTATTCCAACTTAATTCTTGACAACAATTTTTTGACCCTTATAAACAATTGTATTGCTGATGGCAGCTATATAAATTGTGATAACAACGGCGGTGTGTATGAATTTCAAGAAAATGCATTGAAAAAAATCAAGCATTATGATAAGGAAACAATGCTGTTGAAACCAATAAAATATATTGGACCTATTGCCATTGGAATGACACTCGAAGATTTGAGGTCAGTGTATCCAAACATCAATTTTGCAGAAAAACCAAATCCTTATCTGACTTGTGCTGCAGGAGATTCGTCTGGTTTTGAAGTTTGGAATGGAACTGAATTATTGGGTTTTGTGACAAATAGTTTGTCATTTGAAAAAGTGAACGGATTTGTTGCTATTTCGCCTAAATTCAGTTTTGGAAAAATCAATACAAATACAACTGCAGAGGAAGTTTTAAAATTATATCCAAAATGCAATGTCAGGCTTGATTTAGTAACAGAATGGGAACATATTTACATTCAAGAATTAGGCATTGAATTGGTATTTAAAACGGATGAAAATAATCGAATGGGTGTTTATGAAAATGAAGATTTTGTGAAGATTAAAAATAAAAAAGCTCAAGCAGATTTTATTGTTGTGAAGTGATAAAACAATACAATTAAGTAAACTACGTATTAATTTATAAATAACAGCTTATGAACAGATACCTTAAGATTTATATTGAAGATGGTTATTTTCTCAGAATTAAAAATTTAGTCATGACTGATTTTTATATTGACAACAAGAAATCTTTGCATTTGGCGCTGGAACATCTTGATGCGTATGACCATGAATCTTCTTTTTTTGAAAATTTTGATTTTAAGACACATGCTTTTGTTTTAAAAATCAATAATGATAGTTTAGACCAGCAACATTATATTGTCAAAGCTTTTGAGCAATATCAATCAGAATTTTCACATCCTACTATTTTATTCAATAAAAAGTCATTTTTTGAAATAATTGAAAATAATGGTGAATATGACGAAGGATGGACTAGCTCGTTTTCAGAATTTAATTATGAATCTTTTGAAATTTATACTGATTATGGCAGCTCTAATTTTCCTTACATAAAAAACAACCTTCATTTTCACAAATGCCGTGATTTGCTGATTTCGCTTAAGGAAAAAAGTATTGACCTTACGAGTGATAAAATGTTGTTGCGATTAAATTTTGAACGCTTAATCAAGCTGTTATCTTTATGTGTTGAAGAAAGCGTTCTTCAAACTGCAACATTCTTAAATGGCTATTACTTAGAAAGACCAGATATTGAATCTATGCGAATTAGGCATGGCGAAGAATTTGAAGACTATTTAGCTATTTGCCGAACTATTATTTTAGAATTAAAGAAAATCAATCCTGAAATTTAATACGCTGTTTTGAGCCAACGCTCCTGTCCTGTTTTTCATTTTATTATTTTAAAACACAGCAGATCATTTCTTAAGAAATTTATGGCACTTTCTAACGGAAAAAATTGTATCTTTTTAAAACCAAAAATCCAAATCTAAAATGAAAAGATATATACTGTTTACCTTTTTATGTTTTCTATTTGCTTGTTGCAAAGGACAAGAAAATCCGAAGCATATCGGCAAGGCTTATGGCGAATTTGATATGGATAAAATCACCTTCGACGAAAATCTGGATTCCTTGTTTTTAAAGACAGATTTTTTTATAATTGTTAAAAAGGATTCTTATTTTGACACCATAAAAAACAAGCAGATCTGGACTGATACTTTAGATTATACTTATAGAATTCCGCATGAAAAAGCCACCGGCCTCTATACTTTTAAAAATATAAAAATTAAAGATGAGGTTGTTTCTTTTTATTCTGACAGAAATAAAAAATTCAGAAAAGCAGATTTTTCAGTATATATTTCTACTAAGGAATACAAACAGCTTTTAGCGGAAACAAAAGATTACAAAGACATTACAACGCCACAAGTCAAAAAATTCAACGGCGATAAATATATCATCCTTCAGAAAAAAGACAGTCGCAAACAAACCAATTTATATTGTTCTAAAAATGATGACGGTGAGGGCGATTATTTCGTACGCGTAAGAATAAATGACTTGCGAATTAAAGGTGATAAATTTGACATAAGATATAATTCTGAATTCGGACCTTAATAGTGAGGTGTTATAGGTTTTTGTCTTAATCCATTTTCGACTACAACAATAGTAGATTCGGCTACAGCCACTTCTTGTTTACGGCAGAACTTTGCAACTATAAAACAATAAAAATATGAAAATTATAGTTACAGGTTCTTTAGGAAACATCAGCAAGCCGTTAACTGAAGCTTTAGTTCAGAACGGAAATGACGTAATCGTTATCAGCAGCGATCCTCAAAAACAGGAAACCATCAAATCTTTAGGCGCCACGCCAGCCATCGGCTCTTTAAATGATGTGGACTTTCTTACAGCCATTTTTACTGGTGCAGATGCCGTTTATTCAATGGTTCCGCCAAATTTCTACTTCGATCAAAGCTTAGATTTATTAGAATATTATCAAAGCCTGGGAAGCAATTATGCGCAAGCCATAAAGCAATCTGGCGTAAAACGCTTGGTGAATCTGAGCAGTATTGGAGCAAATTTAGATAAAGGCAACGGAATCTTAATCGGCGCCAACAATGTAGAGAAAATCTTAAATGAATTGCCGTCAGCGGTTAGCATCACGCACATTCGCCCAACTTCATTTTATTACAATTTATTTGGATATTTGCCAATGATCAAATCAAAAGGCTACATCGCTGCAAATTATGGAGAAGATGATGTAATTCCTTGGGTTTCCCCAAAAGATATTGCAATGGCAATTGCTGAAGAATTAGGCACGCCTTTTGTAGGTAGAAAATTCAGATACGTTGCAAGCGAGGAAGTTACAGGTTCTGAAACAGCACGAATTTTAGGTGAAGCAATTGGAATTCCAGATTTAAAATGGAATATAATTTCTGACGAAGAAGCACTAAATGATTTGACACAAGCAGGAATGAATCCAAAAATCGCTGCAGGTTTGATTGAAATGTATGGCGCGTTGCACAGTGGCCTATTGGCTGAAGATTATTATAAAAACAAACCCGCAGTTATGGGAAAAGTCAAGCTTACCGAATTTGCAAAAGAATTTGCTGTTGTCTTTAATCAAAAATAAATACTTGTCTTATGGCAAATGTAAAACCTTACCGAATCAAAACCATCAGTGAATTTCATCAATTTAGGAATTTGCAAAAACCCGAACATCCATTAATCAGCGTTTATAATTTTGAAGATCTCAAGCAATTGCATGAAGACGAGCCTAAAAGTTTAGTGCTTGATTTTTATTCAATTGCGCTGAAAAGAAATGTAAACGCAAAGATGAAATATGGCCAACAGGAATATGATTTTGATGAAGGCGTGATGATTTTTATTTCGCCCGGACAGGTTTTTTCCATTCATGCCAATGCTCAATTACAACATTCAGGATGGTCGTTGCTTGTCCATCCTGATTTTTTGTGGAATACGCCTTTGGCAAAAACCATCAAAAAATATGAATATTTTGATTATGCAGTTCATGAAGCATTGCTCCTTTCTGATAAGGAAGAGACTATCGTTACTGGAATTGCAAAAAATATTGGCCAAGAATACCAATCAAATATTGATCATTTTAGCCAAGATATTATCATTGCCCAATTGGAAGTTTTGCTAAATTATTGCGAAAGATTTTACCATCGGCAGTTCTTGACTCGAAAAATCACGAATCACAAAATCCTTGAACGCCTGGAAGTTATTCTAACCAACTATTTCAACAGTGATGATTTATCCCAAAAAGGATTACCGACAGTTCAATATATAGCCGAAAGCCTAAATGTTTCGCCAAATTATTTAAGTAATTTATTGAAAGTATTGACCGGACAAAGCACGCAACAACACATTCACGATAAATTAATCGAAAAAGCAAAGGAAAAATTATCTACAACCAATTTATCTGTAAGTGAAATTGCCTATGAATTGGGTTTTGAGCATTCGCAATCGTTCAGCAAATTATTCAAGACCAAAATCAATATTTCTCCATTAGAGTTTCGTCAATCTTTTAATTAACTATAAAAATTGCAATTATGTCTAAACAAGGAGAATACAGATTAAGCTTTGCAAACTATAAAGTCGATGGCAGGTTGGCATATAAATGTACTTGCTGGCGTGGCGATACCACATCTTTTAATATTGCAGAAGTGCTTTCAGCATTATCAAATGATGCTCATGAGTTATTAAAAGAAATTGAAAATTCCTTAACAGGAAAATATTTTGAAGAATATTATCGCTTTGACGTCCATATAATCCGTTTTCAAATAACAGCAACGCATTGTGTCATAAACGATGAAACTGAAATTCCAATACAAGAATTCAAAATGATTTTAGAAGAATGGATAGCCTTTTGCAATAAACCTTTCCATTAAATTTATTTGATTTCTTTTACAAATCTTTTGTGCAAGAAAGCCACTTGATTTGTTGCTGTTTTGATGTGGAGCCAATCTTTATTTTCTCCTAATAAAACGACTTGATCGTCGGTCTGCAACTCTCCTACTTTGGCATAAGTTGTCGCCGGACCTTTTCTTAATATTGCTGTATTTTTTATTCTTAGAAAAGTCGTTTTGAAATTTTTCGGAAACTGCTTGCTTGCCAATTCTGGAGTTTTATAAACAAAAGGCTTCGGATCAATTGCACCGCCATAACCTTGATAAATTCCAAAATGAAGATGTGGTGGCGTAAACTTTGCATTTCCAGTATTGCCAACAAAACCCAGCGTGTCACCCACTTTGACTTTATCTCCAGAATTCACAGCAATGCTATCTAAATGGGCATAATACAAAGAATTTCCAAATAATCCTGAACGAAGCCAGACTTGTTTTCCGCCAAGACCACGATTGCCCGTATCGCTGATGCTGCCTTCAGTTACAGCAACGACAGGCGTTCCTTTTGGTGCAAAAATATCGATGCCTTCGTGATTTCTTTTGCCGCCGTCTCGCTCATTTCCCCAAAAACTTTGAATGGCATCATTTCCTTTTCCTGCAACTGGAAATCCGTAAAGCGGTTTTTCGTTTAAAGCGATAAAAAACTTGGTATTGGAAGCTATTTCTGGTTGAATAATTATCTTATAAATTCCAGATTCTTTGGGTGTAAATTCTAAACCTGATTCGTCAATTTTACTACTTTGGACAACTTCAAATTTGCCTGATTTCCATTCTAAAATATCCATAAAAACTCTGTGGTTTATAGAATCTTTAGTGACTTCCGCAGTAAAAATTTTCCCTTTTTCAAGCGTCATTATATAATTGTAAGATGTGTTTTCATTGGCCACAAATTGCCCTTTTTCGCCATAAGGCAATTTTACTTCCAGACTGTCATTGAATGCATTTTCATAGTAAAATTGCCATTGGCTAAAAATTTCTTCTTTATTTTTAAACTCTCTTCTATAAATTTCTCGCGCACTCGGATTTGAAATCACATCTGCAACCGTTCGGATTTCTGAACATCCAAAGACGCAAATGATTGCTAAAAAAGCAAACAACGGATATGTAATAAATTTCTTTTTCACGATTGGTTTTAGACAGAAATCATGCCAATACCTTCATATAAAACTAACTTTCAATAGTTTAACAAACATTTCACTAAAACGTTTTCAATATATTCCATAATTTTTTTTGCAATACTTTTTTATTATGGCTTAAAAATTGAGTAAGTTTGGAACATAAATTTTTCTCATGAAAACCAGACTTTTATTTTTCGCAATATTATTTTTTACGTTTTGTTCTAATAACGCTTTCAGCCAATACAATGGCAGTAATATAAATGGCGTCGACCGCTCTATTGGGTCGGGCGTGAGAGGAAACAGGCCTTCAAAAAGCACCCCAGAAAAAATGGATTATGCAGAAACTGCGGCGCAATACTTAAAAAAGGAGCTGAATTTAGACGGACTCCAAGAAGCTGCGGTGAAATCAATCATGAATGACAATAAAGGAAGCCTTGAGGAAATCTCAAAAATGAACATTTCTTACGAAGAAAAAAGAGACAAAATGCAACTTGTCAATGATAAAATCAATCGAGATATTATAAAAATTTTGTCGAAAGAGCAGGCAGAAAAATATAATAAAATGAAAGAAGAGCGCGAGAAAAAAGCACTCACAAACTAATTACAAAACTAACAATCCTGATTCTTTAAGGGTTTTTATAGGCTTGCTGAACCAAAATAATTCAAAATCTTCCAAATCTGATTTTTCATAATCTGATTTTACTTCTTGGTAAGTATATATTTTTGAATTGTTTACAGAAATTTTTGAAAGCAATTCTTGCAACCAAATTCCGTGTTCTTTACTTGTCTGAATATCAAAGCTGTCTTTTTTGCTGTGAAAAGTAAGCGAAGCCATTTCCCAAGAATTTCCTTTTTTTGATTTCGTAAAGAAATTTACAGTCGGATTATTTCCTGTCCAAACTACTTTCGCAGATGGTTTTACAGCAAGTCCATCTTCTTCGTGAATCGCATTGTAGATAAAATCACTTGGAATCTTTGTTCTTGGAATTTTAAAATCAAACCAATCTTGCAACTGGAAATCAAAACAGATTCCGTGCATGAAATTGAACAATGATTTCTTTAATCCGAAGCTGAATTTATCGTGATCGGTTCCGGTTTTATCGATGTGGATGATATCGTTGTTGGCGAAAGTTCCGATGGTTTCCGTTTCTTTTAAAACGCCAAATTTCTCCGGATACATTCCAACCGGACTGTGTGCTGTCATGGCAAATTGGTGCCAAAAGCCAGATTGCAGGATTCCGATTTCGAATAACTGGCGTACCATTTCTAGCGAATCGATTGTTTCTTGAGCCGTTTGCGTCGGGAAGCCATACATCAAATAAGCGTGAACCATGATTCCGGCTTCGGTAAGATTTCTGGTTACTTTTGCTACTTGTGCGACCGTTACTCCTTTGTCAATTAATTGCAATAATCGATCAGAAGCCACTTCCAAACCACCTGAAATGGCAATACATCCCGAAGCTTTCAAAAGCAAGCATAAATCTCTGGTAAAACTTTTTTCAAAACGGATGTTTGTCCACCAAGTCACCGTTAATTTTCTACGCAAAATCTCTAAAGCTAAAGCACGCATCAAAGCTGGTGGCGCCGCTTCATCCACAAAATGGAATCCGTTTTGGCCGGTTTGCTCGATGAGTTCTTCCATTCGATCACACAATAATTTGGCGGCGACAGGTTCGTAGACTTTTATATAATCTAAAGAAATATCGCAGAAAGTACATTTTCCCCAATAGCATCCGTGAGCCATGGTGAGTTTGTTCCAGCGTCCGTCGCTCCACATTCTGTGCATTGGATTTACAATTTCTATGACTGAAATGTATTTATCCAAAAGCAAATCTGAATAGTCTGGCGTTCCGACTTCGGATTGTTTGTAATCTCTTAAAGTGGAATCATTTTTATACGTAATTCTTCCGTTTTCTAAAACGAAAGTTCTTTTATAGGAATTATGTTCTGGGTTTTGGATGTTGTTTATCAATTCTTCCAAAGGCGCTTCTCCGTCGTCAAGGGTTATGAAATCAAAGAATTCCATGACACGAATATCTGCCAGCGAACGCAATTCTGTATTTGGGAAACCACCTCCCATTGCAATTTTTGCTTTTGGAAAATGTTTCTTGATAAACTGTGCGCTTCTGAAAGCACTGTATAAATTTCCTGGAAAGGGAACTGAAAAACAAACCAAATCAGGCTGTAATTCATTCATCTTTTCGTTTAGATTCTCCAATAAAATTTTATCGATGTAGGTAAAATCTTTGTGGAGCATGGCATACAAATCATCAAAAGAATTTGCTGAGCGTCCCATTCTTTCGGCATAACGGCTGAAGCCAAAGTTTTCGTCGACGCATTCTATGATCAAATCAGAGATGTCTTCGAGGTATAATGTCGCTAAATGTTTTGCTTTGTCTTGGGTTCCCATGGTTCCGAAAGCCCAGTCTAGTTCTTCTAATTGAGAAAAACGGGAAGCTTCTGGAAGGAAATCTTCTTGGCAGATTAAATGTGAAAGCGTTGGGTTTTTTCCCTGGAGAAATAAAATCACTGAATCAATTACCTTGATGTATTCTTCCTTTAAGGCAATGATTCTTTGTGCATTTTCAGATTTTAGTGCTGGATTATTTTCCGCTTCAGCGAATAAATTTAGCAGTCCTTGCTTTGAAAAAAGTTTCAGAATCACTTCAATACCGAGGTCTGCCTGAAAAGACGAAACGTTTTTGGTATTCAGAAAACCTTTTATGTAAGCTGTGGCCGGATAAGGCGTGTTGAGCTGTGTAAAAGGTGGCGTGATGAGAAGTGCTTTTGTCATTGCTTGAAAATCGTGGATGCAAAATTAGTCCATATTTTTGAGGATGGCGTGGATTTGCTCAATTTTATCGGCGGGAAGGCTGAAAATCTTTCCTGCGATTTCATCAGAAATGTCTTTTTGGGTAAGGGTGTGCAGGGCATGATCTGCGGGAAGCGAATCATTTTTATTGGGACGAAAGTCAAGAATGTCGTTTGGGGTGCAGTTAAAATCACGGCAGAACTTCTCTAATCGGTCGAGGTTTATTTCATTGACGCGGTTGTTGGCGAGCTTTGAGGCGTAGTTATCAGAATATCCAATGGTTCTCAGGTGCGAAAACGGCTTGGTGATTCCTTTTAATTTGAAGAGCCTCTGGAAGTTGAAGTAGATCATGATTGTTTGGATTAGATTATTTGTGACAATGATACAATCTTTTGCTTAAAGTTTTACAGACATGCGTATATTTTGACAGAATACCGTTTGTTCGGAATTTGAACCTGCTTTATCTGAATAAAAAGTCGTTTATTCGGAATAATAAATCGTTGCCTTGAAAAAAGAATCTTCTTTATCGGAATTTGACACTTCTTTATCGGAATAAAAAATCTTTACATCGGAATTTGACACTTCTTTATTGGAATAAGAAGTCGTTACCTCTAAAAAAAACACTTTTTTAACGGAATTTGACAGAGCTTCCTTCGAAAAATTTATTGTTTGGTTTAGATGAGAATCATTTACTTGTAAATAAGAAATATTCAGATTGGAATTTTTACATCGTTGACGCTATTTTAATTAGTGCAATTTATGGCTTGGAAAATTCAATTTATAATTCTAAAATTTATGTTAATGGATTTGTAGTAATTTATAATACATTTGCTACAAATTTTTAATTTAAGGAAAAGTATTCTTTATCTAATGCTTTTAACTTACTTATACCTTTACTTAAAATGCTATATTATATTAGACAAAATAGCAATAAATTTCATTTGCTATTTTTATTTTTTGCTTTCTTTTCGGTTGACGCTCAAGATTATCGATGGGGAAGACAATTTGGGAATGGCCAAAGAGAGAGTATTAACGCTATAGCGATAGATGATAATGGCAATAGCTATGTTTTGGGTGAAAGCACGTCTTATTCTTATGATATGGATCCCGGCCCTGGAAGGGTTATTATTGAAAACAATGCTGCTAATATAAGCGGCACTATCTGTTTTTTAACGAAACTTGATGCTGATGGGAATTATGTTTGGGGTAAAATATTCAGTAGGAACAGGAGTACCAGTGATCGAGTTATAGATTTAAAAATTGGAAGTGATGGTAATTTATATGCAGGAATGGTATTGTCAAAAGAATACAATGGAAATGTGACGATTACAAATCCGAATTTTATGCTTGTAAAACTGGATTTAGACGGCAATGAATTAATGGCAAAAAGCATTAGAAACCATAATGCTGCATTTTATAACGCTCCCAATATTGCTAATTTTGATTTGGATGCGGAAAATAACGTTTATTTTACAGGTTATTTCGTTGACAATGTTTCCTTAGATCCTGCCAATACTGCTTTTAACCTTTCGGCGAATTTCTGGGGGAATTTTGTTTTGAAAATGAACAGCAGTGGCAATTTTCTTTGGAAAGATGTTTATGATTATCAATCTTGTAATTTTAATGACATAAAGATTGGTCCAGATGGGAAGGTAAATCTTCTTATAGAGACCTATACCGCTGAAAATCATACAGTTGTTGAACTTAAAAAATTAGATCCATTATCGGGAAATTTAATTAATGAAAAAAAATTTACTTATCTTACCCCACATGCTTTTCATGTTTCTCAAAATGGAAATATAATTATATCAGGTGGCAGAGGTGATGTATCCCATCCTCCTACAGATGTGGATCCTTCATTAAATACCGTTTTCACAGTTGCTAATAATTTTTTATTGTGGTATACACCTGCAGGAGATTTTATAGAATTAAAAGAATTTTCTACATCTTCATTGAATCTTCGATTAAATGTTATTGAGAGTGATGAACATAACAATTATTATTTTGCAGGATATTTTTATGGAACTCTTGATGCTGACCCTTCGGCAAATATTTTTAATTTAATTAGCAGTAATTTTGGTAGTGAAGGTCTTACGGTTAAATTTAACAGCAATTTTAATTTTGAAAGTGCTTTCAGACTTGGACAAGCAGATGTATTACCTACTCCTTATGACTTGATTTACCATCTTCATTTTTTAGATTTAGCAATAAAAAATGAAAATATCTATTATGCCGGCCTATTTGCTGGCTATGGTGATTTAGATCCTTCTACAAATGTTGACGGATTTGAAGCAGTACATAGTGGTACATTAAGTGATGACGGTTTTATCATAAAGCTTGGACCCTGTGACTTAGCGGCTCCTATTGGCAATACTGACCAATATTTTTGCATTTTAGAAAATACCACAGTGCAAAATTTAGCACCTCAATCGGGTTCTATACATTGGTATGATTCTTTAACTGGCGGGAATCTGCTGGCTAATTCTACTCATCTTGTTGATGGAACAGTGTATTATGCTTCAAGAACAATTCCAAGCTGTTCTGGAACACCTCTTAGACTTGCAGTGACTGCACATATTTCGCCAAGCCCTTTAGATCCCGTTGTTACAAATCAAGTGTTTTGCGGGAGTGATAATGCAACGCTATCAAGTTTAAGTGTAAGTGGCATGAATCTCAAGTGGTATAGCAACTTGACAGATCTAACTCCTTTAAGTACGAATACACTTTTAACTAATGGCACGACCTACTATGTTTCACAATCTGTGGGTACATGTGAGAGCAATCGCATTCCTGTAACTGCTTCTGTTATTACGACTGCGCTTCCAATAACGGATTCAACTCCTTTCTTCTGCCAAAACATTACGCTGTTTTTAAACCAGTTTATAAATTTAGGCGATATCACTATCACAGGCCAGAATATCAAATGGTATGATGCGCTGACTGGAGGAAATCTTTTGCCACTTACGACAATTTTATACAACGGGACGATTTATTATGCTTCGCAAACGGTTAGCGGCTGTGAAAGTGCGAGGGTTGCCGTATCGCCAGTAATTCAGGAAACGCTTTCTCCAACCGGTTTTGCGGTGCAGCAATTTTGCGATACGCAAACCTTGACCTTGAGAGATTTTGTGCTTACAGGAACCGATGTCGTTTTTTATGACCAGCGTGTCGGCGGGAGTATATTACCCTATTCGACAACGTTGATGGACGGCACTGTATATTGGGCTTCGCAAACCGTTAACGGCTGTGAGAGCTATGTGAGACTGCCTGTAATTCCTGATATTCTAAACGGAATTCCGGCCCATGATTTTCAAACTTCGCTTTGCGACGACCTAAATGACGGAAGGGAGACTGTTGACCTTTCCATTTACAATGCTGACTTGATTCTAAATCCGTCAGCTTATACCTTTTCTTATTACTCTTCTTTTAATGGCGCTACTACTGAAAATGCTTCAGACAAGATAACCGACTTTCAAAATCACCGCTTGAATGCGGGCGAAAATATTGTTTATGCGAGAGTCGCTTTTAACGGATCTTGCTTTAAAATTGTGGAACTGAAATTGAATGTCATCGCTTCGCCGATTTTAAGCATGAGAGATAAATTCAGCCTTTGTGAAAACAGTTCTGTTACCATTTTTCCAGATTCTGGTTTTCAATATGAATGGTCGACTGGTTCGCATGCTACGTCATTGACACTTGGCCAAGCAGGAAATTATTGGGTAAAAGTCACTAAAAATCATGGCAGTTTTTCTTGTTCTACTACAAAAAACTTTGAAGTGGTGCTTTCCAATAAAGCTACGATTACTAAGATTGACATTAAAGACTGGACCTCAAATAACAATATGATTACGGTGCTTGTTTCTGGATTAGGAGATTATGAATATTCTATCGACTGCATTAATTTTCAAGACAGCAATCAGTTTTTCGGACTTGCAAGCGGTGAATATACGGTTTACGTGAATGACAAAAATGGATGCCTTCCAGCTTCAGAAACGATTTATCTTTTAACTTATCCAAAGTTCTTTACTCCAAATAATGACGGAAGCAATGATTTCTGGAAAATAAAATTCTCTACGCTTGAGCCAGGACTTTCTGTAAAAATATTTGACCGCTATGGAAAATTCATTAAAGAATTATCACATAATACTGCTGGCTGGGACGGAATTTTAAATGGAAAACCGCTTCCTTCAACCGATTATTGGTTTGTAGTAACCAGAGCAAATGGAAAAGAACACAGAGGTCATTTTTCGTTGAAACGATAACCTAAAAACCTATAATTAGAAACAAAAAACCGCCCAATCTGGAGCGGTTTTTGCTTTTAACACATTCTTCAAAAATATTGCACAATCAAAAACTTTATGCTACTTTTAAACGGTAGCTAACAAATACTTCAAACGCCATGGTGGAAATCGATATTGAACAAGAAAACAAAGCAATTGCCAGAGAATACAAAGAACTTTTACGCATCAGTTACCAAACGCTTACCGAAGAAGACAAGAAATTAATTCGTAAGGCTTTTGACGTGGCAGTTGATGCCCACAAAGACCAGCGCAGAAAATCGGGCGAAGCTTATATCTTCCATCCCATTGCTGTGGCAAAAATTGTGGCTTCAGAAATTGGTTTGGGTGCGACCTCTATTGCGGCAGCTTTGATGCACGATGTTGTGGAAGATACTGATATTACGGTAGAAGATATCGAAAGAATGTTCAATCCGAAGATTGCTAAAATCGTTGAAGGATTGACCAAAATTGCACAAGTTAAAACTGATAATGAGATTTCAATGCAGGCGGAAAATTTCCGTAAAATGCTGCTGACTTTGAATGACGACGTTCGCGTAATCTTGATCAAAATTGCTGACCGTTTGCACAATATGCAGACGATGGAATCTATGGTGGATTACAAACAGGCCAAAATTGCTTCAGAAACTTTATATATCTATGCGCCTCTTGCCCATCGTTTGGGATTATACAACATCAAAAACGAGCTGGAAGATTTAGGTTTAAAATATACAGAACCAAATGTTTACAACGATATTGTCAGCAAAATAAAGGAAACAAAAGAACAGCAGGATGAATATATCAAATCGATTTCTGATGTTTTGAAAGATTCTTTAGATGCTGAAGGCGTTCAATATACAATCAAAGGAAGGCCAAAATCTATCTTTTCAATCCGTAAAAAAATGCTGGCGCAAGGCGTAACTTTTGATGAAGTTTATGACAAATTTGCCTTAAGAATTATTTATAAAGCAGAACCTAGCGAGGAAAAATTCTTTGCTTGGAAGATATATTCTATCGTGACGGACCATTATCGTCCGAGTCCGAGTCGTTTGCGTGACTGGATTTCCTCTCCGAAATCGACAGGTTATGAAGCACTTCATATTACGGTTATGGGACCAAAAGGACGTTGGGTAGAAATCCAAGTTCGAAGTGAGCGAATGGATGAAATTGCGGAAAAAGGATATGCCGCACATTACAAATACAAGCAAGGTGGCAACGAAGAACATGGTTTGGACACTTGGCTGAATCTTTTAAAGGAAGCTTTGGAAAATGCTTCGACGAATGCTGTGGATTTTGTGGAAGACTTTAAATTGAATTTGTATTCTAAGGAAATTTATGTCTTTACGCCGAAAGGAGAAATCAAATCATTGCCGAAAGGCGCGACTTCGCTGGATTTCGCATTCAGCATTCACTCTGAAATCGGAATTAAAACCAGAGGAACTAGAGTTAACGGGAAATTGGTTCCGTTGAATCATGTTTTGAATAGCGGCGACCAGATTGAAATTATTACGTCTCCGAATCAAAAACCGACTTCACATTGGTTGGATTATGTGACAACTTCCAGAGCCAAAACCAAGATTAAAAACGTCTTAAACGAAAATACGAAGAAAACTGCCGAAGACGGAAAAGAGCTTTTGACCAGAAAATTGCGTCATTTAAAAATTACTTTGAATGAAACTTCTGTCAATGAATTGGTGAATTTCTTTAAGCTGAAAACGAGCTTGGATTTGTTTTACCGCGTTGGAATCGGCGCGATTGACAACCAGCAATTAAAAGATTACGCAGCGCAGAAAAGCAATACGTTCATGAATTTTTTCAAGAACAAGATGAAGCGCACGCCAAGCAATAATCCAGAAATGATTAACAAGCCGGAAATCAGCAACAATTATGACATGTTGGTTTTTGGAAAGGAACAGGATAAGTTGGATTATAAATTGGCGACTTGCTGCAACCCGATTCCTGGTGATGATGTTTTTGGATTTGTGACGATTAACGAAGGAATTAAAGTGCATAAAAAAGATTGTCCGAATGCGATCAGTTTGCAGTCAAATTATGCTTACCGAATTATTCAGGCAAAATGGATTGACTCGACACAGCAGGAATTTAAGGCGACTTTAAATATTACCGGAATGGATACGCTTGGTTTGACAAATGAACTTACTAAAGTGATTTCCAACAACATGCACGTAAACATTCAAAGTATTTCGTTGAGTGGCGATGCTGGAATTTTCAATGGGCAAGTTGTGGTTGTGGTTCAGAATAATACTATTTTGAAGAAATTGATTGAGAATATCAAAAAGATTGACGGGATTGATAAAGTGACTAGGATTAATAAGAATTAGAATCAAATCTAAAAAATTGCCATGTTACCAAAAATTGGTAACTTCATAAAAAATTTGATTATGGGAAGGAATACGTCAATATCTTTGGGGAAACATTTTGAAGATTTTATAGAGTCAAGTGTTTCAAAAGGAAGATTTAATAATGCAAGTGAAGTCGTTAGAGCTGGTCTTCGACTTTTAGAAGAGGAAGAAAATCGAATTATTGTTTTAAGAAATGCAATAAAAGAGGGATTAGAAAGCGGAATTGCGACTGATTTTAATCCGCAGCAACATTTGGAGTCATTAAAGTCTAGAAAAAAGAATGTCTAAATTTTTATTTTCTAGAAAAGCTGTAAACGATTTAGATGAAATTTGGGATTACACAGTAAAAATTTGGTCAGAGAATCAGGCTGAAACTTATTATCTACTACTTATTGAATCTTGCAATGAGCTTGCAAAAAATCCTGCGAAAGGTAAAAATTATGATATTGTTGAGAAAGACATTTTGGGTTGTAAAACTGGCCAGCATATTATTTTTTACAGAAAAATTTCAGAAAATGAAATTGAAATTATAAGAATTCTTCATGGGATGATGGATTTGAAAAGTAAGTTTTAATCAGCGAAATCTACATCTACAAGTTCGCTCACTAGCCTCTGATAGCGCGAGCATCTTGCTCGTGCCGACAAAAAAACGCTTTTACAGATAATAATAATCAAATTTAATTTAGATTTGATGAAGCAAGATTGTGGGCACGAGCGGAACGCTCGCGCTAGCGGGGGTCAGTTTACGCGACTTTCCATAAAAAGAACTAATAATTAGAAACTAAAAATCATTTATGGAGTTAAAAGAAAATATTGAAAACTTAAGTTTTCCTGATAGATATCAAGATGTAATTGATAAGATAGACTTAATTAAAGCAAACGATTTTGTCAAAGCAATGTTGAATACAATAATCCGAAAGTATGGAATTCAAAATGTAAGCAATGAAATTCGTCTTGATAATTCCAATTCGAAAGTCAGCACTCATTTAACTCATATAATTGAAGTTGGCGGATTAAAAATCATCTCGGATAATAAACTAAATATCAACGACAGAGACAATTTTCAAAACATAATTGTTGCTGTTGCCTTCGTCTTAAATTGTAGCTTAGCAATCGAACTCAAAAATTTAAAAATATATGATGGCGATACTTCAAATTATTATGGCAACGATGCGATACTTGTAATTATTCAAAGATTGGCAAAACATACAATAAGCGGAATGAGTTACTCAAACGGCTTTGAGCATTATTCAAGTCTTATGCTTTTAGATAATTTAGTAAATCAATTGACAAATTAAAATCACGATAGACGAGAATGGGTTTTACAATTATACCAATATGTCAAAAATGTGCATACAAAACAACGGCAATTTCTGTTGGTGGCGGAAAACAAAATCATCTTACTCAATGTAGCGCTCCTGCTTGGAATACAGAATCCAATGAAATTGAAGAAATAAATCTTTACGATTACAAAACCACAATAATTGTTAAACGTAAATTTCTACTTTTCTTTTACCGTAATGTTACGGTTGAAAAAACAAATAATAAGTATATTCCATATTATGAACCTAGAATGTTTGTTGATGATAAGGAAATTGGAAACCACAGCTGGAGTAATAAGTATTATAAAAAAAGTAGAAACTTCTGCCCAAAGTGCAAATCCTTTAATTTAGATTTTGCGGATGGAGGAATTTGGTTTGATTAATTAGAAAAACCGAATGATTAAGGCGGTTTTGCCCCTGCTAGCGCGAGCATCTTGCTCGTGCCGACAAAGCAGTACAAGAAAGTTATTTTTAAATATATTTCAATTGTTCACTACCAAGATGCTTGCGATAGCAAAAGAAATCCTCTACGAAATGATGGATTTGAAAAGTAAGTTTTAATCAACGAAATCTACATCCACAAGTTCGCTCACTAGCCCCGATTGTAGCGGAAAGCCCACAGGCGAGAAAGCTATTTTTTCTTGCCAAAAAACAGCGACCAGCGGAAGCTCGTTTTGTGGCTTAGAAAAAAAGCTTTCTCGACGAGGACTTGCAGCGGAAAGCGGGAATAGCTTCTAAAAAAAATAACATTGTTTGTTTAAAATTCAATAAACGAGAAACTTGGTACTTGAATAAAATAAATTATCTTTGCAGGATATGACACTAATTTCCGTAGATAACAATAAGAATCAAGAGATTGTAAAAAATGTTTTTACAAAATATCTTGAGAACAAAGGACATCGTAAAACTCCTGAACGCTATGCTATACTTCAGGAAATTTATGATAATGAGGAGCATTTTGACATAGAATCTCTTTATATCAAGATGAAAAATAAGAATTATCGCGTTAGTAGAGCCACGCTTTATAACACGATCGAATTGCTATTGGATTGCGCTTTGGTGCGAAAACACCAGTTTGGGCAAAACCAGGCACATTATGAAAAATCGTATTTTGATAAACAGCACGACCACATTATCATGACTGATTCTGGGGAAGTTATCGAATTTTGCGATCCACGAATCCAAAGCATCAAAAAGACGATTGAAGAGATTTTTGATATCGAAATTCACAACCATTCGCTTTACCTTTACGGAAACAAAAAGACTACACCTAAAGAATAAATAAACAACAAACAACTAAAATAATGACCGTAGATTTACTACTCGGATTGCAGTGGGGCGACGAAGGCAAAGGAAAAATTGTTGACGTTCTCACTTCAAAGTACGATATTATTGCTCGTTTTCAAGGCGGACCAAATGCTGGACACACGCTAGAATTTGACGGAATCAAACACGTTTTGAGAACGATTCCTTCTGGGATTTTTCACAAGAAATCAATTAATATTATTGGAAACGGTGTCGTGATTGACCCAGTGGTTTTCCAAAAAGAATTAGAAGGTTTAGCAAAATTTGATATCGACATCCAGTCAAGATTGATCATTTCTAGAAAAGCGCACCTTATTTTGCCAACACACCGACTTTTAGATGCGGCTTCTGAAGCTTCAAAAGGTAAGGCAAAAATTGGTTCTACTTTAAAAGGAATCGGGCCAACTTATATGGACAAAACGGGAAGAAACGGTCTTCGTGTGGGTGATATTGAATTGGAAGATTTCAAAGATAGATACAGAGCTTTGGCAGATAAGCACGAAGCGATGATTGCGTTTTACAACGTTGATTTGGAATATGATTTGCAAGAATTGGAACAAGAGTTTTTTGAATCTATCGAAGTTTTAAAAACGTTGCAATTTATTGACAGCGAAGAATATTTGAACAAAGCGATGAAAGAAGGAAAATCAATTTTGGCTGAAGGAGCGCAAGGTTCTTTGCTTGATATTGATTTTGGAACCTATCCTTTCGTGACTTCTTCAAACACAACTGCTGCGGGAGCTTGTACTGGTTTGGGAATTGCTCCAAATAAAGTAAAAGAAGTTTTTGGAATTTTCAAAGCGTATACAACAAGAGTTGGTAGTGGACCATTCCCTACTGAACTTTTTGACAAAGACGGCGAAACAATGGCAAGAGTCGGTAACGAATTCGGTTCTGTTACTGGTCGTGCAAGACGTTGCGGTTGGTTGGATTTGGTTGCGTTGAAATATGCGATTCAAGTAAACGGAGTTACGGCTTTGTATATGATGAAAGGCGATGTTCTTTCTGGTTTCGAGACTTTGAAAGTTTGTACAGAATACAATTACAAAGGAGAAAAAATCGACCATTTGCCATATAATATCGAGCCTGAAAATGTTTCTCCGATTTATGTAGAGAAAAAAGGCTGGAAAGCAGATTTGACTGGAATGACTTCGTATGACGAGCTTCCTTCAGAATTGAAAGAATATGTTGAATTTATCGAAAAGTTTGTTGAAGTTCCGATCAAGGTAATTTCAGTTGGTCCAGATAGGACTCAGACTATTAATAAATAATTGAAAACGCCTTGATTTTGTCAGGGCGTTTTTTTTAAACACAGATTTCGCAGATTTTAACGGATTTTTTTCTTTTACCGCAGATTAAAAAGATTAACAGGATTTACTTACCGTAATAAATCTGTGAGAATTTGTGAAATCTGTGTTGATATTTTCAATCCTTTTTAATCTGCGAATCTGCGGTAATTAAGTTCTGAAATTGTTTGCACAAATAATTCATAATTAAAAATCAGATTTAGAGATTTTACTTAAATTTGACCCAAAATATTTTCCTTTGAAGAAGCACTTTTTATTTCTTGCCGGCCTTTTTATCATATTGATTTCCAACACGCTTTTAGCTCAGGCGCCGCCTAAAAAAATCGTGGTGGAGAATTCTGATTTTGTTGATGTGCAACAAACTGATGTTCCGGGCGCAATTCGCTATCGCGGAAATGTGAGAATTATTCATGAAGGCGTTCGAATGAACTGTAACACGGCTTATTTCTTCCAAGAAGCAAATATTATCAGAGCTTTTGGAGACGTGAAAATGAACCAAGGCGATACGGTTTTTATGGATAGCAAATATGCTGAATATAAAGGAAATACGAAGTTTGCCTACGCTACTGGAAATGTCATTATGCGTGACCCAAAGATGACTTTGACGACCGACACAGTCAACTTTGACAGAAGAATTCAGCAAGCTTATTACAATACTTACGGAACAATTAAAGATCAAGAAAATACGCTTCGAAGCAAATCAGGAAGGTATTTTTTAAATGATAAAAAGTTTCAGTTTTTGACGGCAGTTACTATTACGAATCCGAAATATGTGATTAAATCAAATCATTTAGATTATTATTCAAATTCAGGTCACTCCTATTTATTTGGACCTTCGACGATTACGAGTAAAGAAAATTTTATTTATACGGAGAAAGGATTTTATGACACCAAGAAGAATTTTGCGCATTTTGTAAAAAATTCTTATATAAAATACAACAACAGATTGATTGAAGGCGACAGCTTATATTATGACCGAAATCGAGAATTTGCTTCTGCCACAAATAATGTAAAAGTGACTGATTCAATTAATAAGGGAATTGCGCGCGGTCATTATGGAGAAATTTACAGAAATCAAGATTCTTTGGTAATGACAAAACATGCCGTTGCCGCAACTTTAGTTGAAAATGATACTTTATATGTCCATGGTAAAAAATTAATGATTACCGGAAAGCCTGAAAATAGAGTAATTCGTGCTTTTAACAATGTACGCTTTTATAAAATTGACATGTCTGGAAAATGTGATTCTTTACATTCTAGTGAGAAAAACGGACTGACGCAATTAATCGGAAAGCCTGTTGTTTGGAACGGTGAAAATCAATTAACAGGAAAGCTTATTCATCTCATTTCGAATACGCAAACTGAAAAATTAGACTCACTTAAGGTTTTAACAGATGCTTTTATCGCTTCAAAAGATACGCTCGGAAAAGGCTTTAATCAAGTCAAAGGCGTCAATTTATATGGCAAGTTTCGGGACAATAAATTATACGAAGTCGATCTGGTCAAGAATACCGAAAAGATTTATTTTGCTTATGATAAAGGCCAGCTGACAGCAATTGACAAAGGAATCAGCAGTTCGATTCATCTTGAATTGGAAGATAATAAAATCACGACTGTCACCGCTTTTAAAAATACCGAAAGCGAAAGTTATCCTGAAAAAGATCTGCCCGAAAATGCACGGAAACTCCGAGGATTTATTTGGCGCGGCGATGAAATTATAAAGACAAAAGACGACATTTTTCCACAGGACGAAAAAGACTTGCACGAAAAGATTTTGAAACGAAGCCGTACTGAAAAAGCAAAAGAAGCGGTTCCGATGGAAGTTCGAAAAGAAACTTTGGATTATGATAAAAACAATCCTGAGAAGAAACCGAAAGGACAATAAGAATTTAAGATTGATGATTTTAGGATTTGAGATTTCTTGACAATTGCCATCAATTAAACATTTTACCGATTACATATTAAATGATTAAAGATTTCCATAAATACCAAGCACAAACTTCCCCTTATCCACTCGGAATGGAAGTTTCTCACGCTATCGGTTCTTACATTTACGACACAAATAACAAAAAATATCTTGACTTTGTAGCCGGGGTTTCTGCCTGTACTTTGGGACACCAAAATAAAAGAGTCAACGATGCGATAAAAAATCAGCTGGACAAATATTCTCACGTAATGGTTTACGGCGAATATGCGCAAAGTCCGGCGGTTGAATTTTGCAAATTATTAGCTTCATTATTGCCAGCACCTTTAGATAAAACCTACCTGGTAAATTCAGGTACAGAAGCCACGGAAGGTGCGTTAAAATTAGCAAGAAGAGTTACCGGAAGAAGCCAACTGATTTCGTGCAACAACGCTTACCACGGAAACACGATGGGTTCGATGAGCGTGATGGGTTTTGAAGAAAGAAAGCAAATTTTTCGTCCGCTAATACCAGATGTAGATTTTATTACGTTTAATAACGAGGAGGATTTACAGAAAATCACGACCAAAACAGCCGGAATTATTTTAGAAAGCATTCAAGGTGGCGCAGGATTTATCCAGCCAGAAAATGGCTTCCTTAAAAAAGTTAGAGAAAGATGTACGGAAGTTGGCGCTTTGATGATTGTCGACGAAATTCAGCCAGGCTTTGGAAGAACCGGAAAATTATTCGGTTTTGAAAACTATGATGCCGTTCCTGACGTAATTATATTAGGAAAAGGAATGGGCGGAGGAATGCCTGTTGGCGCTTTCACAGCTTCGTCAACAATGATGGATTTGTTAAGCGATAATCCAAAATTAGGACACATCACGACTTTTGGCGGACATCCTGTCATAGCGGCCGCATGTTTGGCAACTTTGCAGGAAATCACTGAAACCGACTTGATACCGCAGACTTTGGAAAAAGAAAAACTTTTCCGTTCGCTTTTGGTACATCCTTTGATACAAGAAGTGCGAGGACGAGGATTGATGCTTGCCGCAATGACTGAAAATGCCGAAATTACGAACCAAGTAATTTTAAAATGCCAAGATAAAGGATTGATCTTATTCTGGCTATTATTCGAAGGAAAAGCGATAAGAATAACGCCCCCGCTGAACATTTCTGAAGAAGAAATTAGAGAAGGTTGCGCCATCATTTTAGAAGTTATGGACGAAGTAAAAGCTTCACTAAATAAATAGGATTTTTCACTATAATTTACTAACTTAATACAAACGAAAACTGTTAATTAAATTGTTCACAACAATTTTAACCTTTCCTCCCAAAAACAATTACGTTCCCTAATTTTATTAAGGATAATTTTAAAACACAGCCTATGCATTTGAGTCACGATGAAGAAGATTACAATTTATCCTTGTCCAAGTTCGAATCTATGTTGAAAACCAATAAAGTTCTCTTCTTTGATTCGGAAGAATTTGAAGAAATTATTCTTCATTACCTGGATATGGGTAAGGCGTCACTGGCGAAGAAAGCCTTAAAATTAGCGCTTGAGCAACACCCTCGTTCTACAGGCTTAAAATTAGTACAAGTAGAAATGTTGGTCTATGATGACAAGCTAGAAATAGCCGAAAAGCTATTGAATGAACTTTATGCTATCGAACCACAAAACGAAGAAATTTTTATCCAAAAAGCCAATATTTATTCCAAAAGAGACGATCACGAAAAGGCTGTCGAATTATTGAAAGAAGCTTTAGAGCTTACTGACGATTATGCCGATGTCTATAATTTAATCGGGATGGAATATCTTTTCATGGACAGTTTAGAATTGGCAAAAGAGAATTTTATAAAATGTCTTGAAGAAGACGTTGAAGATCAGGCCGCACTTTATAATGTGGTGTATTGTTTCGAATTTTTAGACCAAAATAAAGAAGCGATTCTTTTCTTGGAGAAATATATTGACAAAAATCCATACAGCGAAATTGCTTGGCACCAAACCGGAAGATTGTATTATGGATTAGAAGATTATGAAAATGCGCTTCGTGCTTTTGATTATGCTTCGATGATTGATGACGAATTTATGGGTGCTTTCATGGAAAAAGCCAAGTCGTTAGAGAAATTGAAACGCTATGAAGAAGCGATTGAAAGTTATAATCAGACAATTGAATTAGACGATCCGACTTCGTATGCCTTGCTTCGCATTGGAAAATGTTATGAGAAATTAGGAAATAAGCCACAAGCTTTGAAATTTTTTCATAAAACGGTTCACGAAGATCCTTTGCTGGACAAAGGCTGGATTGCGATTACTGATTTCTACGTAAGACAGAAAAATTACCAAAAAGCCTTGTTTTATGTAAACAAAGCAATTGGAATTGACAATGAAAACAGATTGTACTGGAAACGTTATGCAACAATCAACAAAGAATTAAGCTTTTTTGAAGAAGCAGAAATCGGATATAGAAAAGCGGTTGAATTTGGTGATTACGAACTAAATACTTGGTTATTTTGGATCGATACTTTGCAGTTTTTAGGAGAATTTGAAGGCGCGATTCACAATTTGCTTCGTGCTACAGAATATTTTCCGGAAGAATTTCAAATCGAATATAGAATGGCAGGTTTGTATTTGATGCTTGACGATATTGAAAAAGGAAAATTCCATTTGAATAACGGATTGCGTTTGAGCTTTGAAAATCACATTCTGATTGAAAGTTTGTTCCCAGCCGTTTGGGAAGACCAATTGGTGCAGGACGAAATTGAAAAGTATAAAAAATAAATAATTTATAAATTTTATAAGCCTGATGGAATCAAAACTGTCAGGCTTTTTTGTTTTTAATGATTGAAAAAGTTTAGCTTTACATTTATAACAATTCTTTTTATGAGAAAATCATTGATTTTAATTATAGTTTTCATTTCGAATTTTTCCTTTTCCCAAAAAACTAACAAGAATCAAATCGCACCTCCAAATTTAGTTCAAGAAGTTAGACTCATCGACGAATGTCCTATAAAGGAAGAAGTTGAACTAGTAATTACGGAAAATACAATAGTACCTAATGGACACAAAAAATTAAATTACAAACCCATACCTAAAGACGGATTAGAATTGTATATAGGTTATTTAAAAAATGAATATAAAACTCCAGAAAACCAATCAGCAGAAAACGGTTATGTAAGAACCATAATTGCACAATTTGTAATTGAAAAAGATGGAAGTTTGAACGACATCAAAGTAATCAGAGGAAATACTGAACAAGCAAAAGAATTTATTCGTGTATTAAAAAAAGCACCTCGTTGGAATCCAGGGTTAATTGATAACAAACCAGTGAGAGTACTTTTTACTATCCCTTTTAGAAATTAATAAAAATGCCAACAATAAATAACCTCTTCGGACTTCTAGGAAAAAGCATCGGATATTCTTTTTCCGTAGGCTATTTTGCTGAAAAATTCAAGTCTTTGCATTTGGAAGATTACGATTATGTAAACTTTGATATTCCGTCGATTGAAGAATTTCCTGCTATAATAAAGGACAATCCAAATTTAAAAGGAATGAATGTAACGATTCCTTACAAAGAAGCCGTGATTCCGTTTTTGGATAAATTATCCAAAAAAGCAGAACGGATTGGCGCTGTAAATACGATTAAATTTACGAAGAAAGGAAAACTGAAAGGATACAATACCGATTATTACGGATTGAAAAAATCATTGCAACCTTTATTAGAACCGCATCACAAAAAAGCTTTGATTTTAGGAACAGGCGGTGCTTCAAAGGGAATTGCTTTTGCTTTAGAAGAACTCGGAATTCTGTACACTTTTGTTTCTCGAGAACCAACGGAATTTAGCATTGGCTATGATTTGGTAAATGCGACGACTTTTGACAACCACCAGATTATCATTAACTCCACGCCATTGGGAACTTCGCCGAATGTGCAGGCCTTTCCTCCTATTCCTTATGAGTTTTTTACTTCAAAGCACATTGCTTATGATTTGATTTATAATCCAGAGGAAACTGTTTTTTTGAAGAAAGCTGGAAAACGCGGGGCTAAGATTAAAAATGGATATGAAATGTTGGTTTTTCAGGCGGAAAAGGCTTGGAAGATTTGGAATAAGTAATTAGTAACGCAAAAATTCCCAAAGGGTTTCAAAGAGATTTACAAAGAATTAGAAAATTGTAATTATTCAAAATATTGTACATATATTTGTACAAATTATTCAATTATGGTTGTTACAAATATTTCAGATTTCAGAAAAGATATCAAATCTTATTTTGATAGAGTTTCAAAAAATTTCGAAACTTTAATCATAAATAGAGGAAAAGATTCAGGAATTGTTGTGATGTCGCTTGAGGAATATAATTCCTTGATGACAACAAATTATGAACTCTCAAACAAGACAAACGAAAATCGATTGGATTCAGCGATTGAGAAACTTAAAAAAGGAAACTCGTTTTCAAAAGACTTAATCGAAGAATAGATGAGATATGTATTTGTAGATGAATCTTGGGAAGACTATTTGTATTGGCAGAAAATCGACAAGAAAAAGGTTAAAAAAATAAACGATTTGCTGAAGGATATTTCTAGAACTCCGTTTGAAGGTTTAGGAAAACCTGAACCTTTAAAACATAAATATGCAGGATTTTGGTCTCGAAGAATTGATGACGAACATCGATTAATCTACCGATTTGTAGAGGATGAGATTCAAATTTTAAAATGCAGGCATCATTACGATTAACTTTTCTTCAAAGTAACTTGACAATCTTGGAGAAAATGAATGCCTGTCTATCCCGAAGTTTCGGGACTGATTGAAGAGAAAATCCTTTTGTGGTGTCCCGAGGCTCGGATTCTTCACTACAAAAGATTGGAACGGAAAGCAGGAACTACATTTCCAGAAAAAGAAACGACTATTCGCTTCTAAAAAATACCATTATCTTAGAAAATTGACTTTAAATGTTGCTTTTTCTTTGAATTTTCATTCGCCTTTACTATCTTTCCAATCGAAAGAATTACGAACCTTAAACATTTTATGATGTTAGAAGAAAAGAATGATAGCCTGCAAGAAGCAGATGGAAATCTAGAGAATGAATCTCAAACTGCTTCTCAAAACGAAACGCAAGAAGTCGCGCCTGTCAGTGAAAACACTGTAGAACCAGCGCCTGTCGTGGAAGCTAAAATTGCTTCAGAAGAAATTCCTGCAACAAAGATTTCGCCCGAAGAACTTGAGGAGACAGCGACTGTGAGCGAAAACCAAAATGCGCTCGATGCAATTTCTGAATCAAATGCTGAAGAAAGCGAAGACGAAACTTTAAAGGAAAGACATGAAATTCCGAAACTCGATTATGAGACTTTGGACATGGATGCTTTGGTTGCTGAGCTTGAAAAATTGGTTTCAGTTGAGAAAGTAATGTCGGTTAAAGATCATGTTGAGGAAGTAAAAACTGCTTTTTTATCTAAATATAATCATTTTATTGAGGAGAAAAAAGACGAATTCCACGCTGAGAATCCAGATACGACAGAAGAATTCCATTATCATTTGCCTTTAAAATCAAAATTTGATACTTTATATAATCAATTCAGAGACAAGAGAAATGTACATTTCAAGAGCCTTCAGAACAATCTGAAATCAAATCTTGACGTTCGTTTGGCGATTGTTGAAGAGTTGAAAGAACTAATAAATCCGCAGGAGAACATAAAAGACACGCTGAAACATTTTAACGAATTGCGTGAAAGATGGAAAAATGCGGGACCAATTCCGAGAGATAAATACAACCACGTTTGGAATAATTATCATTTCCACGTAGAAAATTTCTATGATTACCTGCATTTAGACAGGGAAGCTAGAGATTTAGATTTCAAGCATAATTTAGACTTGAAATTGAAAATTATCGCGCGCGTTGAAGAATTGGCAGAAGATACTGACGTAAACAAAGCGTTCAGAGAATTGCAAGATTTGCACAAAATCTGGAAAGAAGATATCGGACCGGTTTCAAGAGAACACCGTGAGGAAATCTGGAACAATTTCAGCGCTTTGACTAAAAAAATCCACGACAAAAGAGAGTTGCTATTTGAAAAACAAAGAGGAACTGAGACGGAGAACTTAGCTAGAAAGCAAGAAATTATTTCTAAAATTCAAGCTTTAGCTACTGAAAAAGTGGAAGCGCATTCTTTTTGGCAAGGCCAAATTGAAAAAGTGGAAGCTTTGAGAAATGAATTTTTCGCAACAGGAAAAGTTCCGTCTGATGTTAATGAAGAAACTTGGTCTGCTTTTAAAGCTGCAGTTCGTGATTTTAATTCTTTGAAAAATTCATTTTATAAAGACATTAAAAAAGACCAACAAGACAATTTAAACAAAAAGTTGGCTTTGGTAGAAAGAGCAAAAACATTGAAAGACAGCGAAGATTTTGCAACTACAACTCCAGTCATGAAACAGATTCAGGAGGAATGGAAACAAGTTGGGCACGTGCCAAGAAAATATTCTGACAGCATTTGGAAGGATTTCAAAGAAGCTTGCAATCACTATTTTGATAAACTTCATGCACAAAGAAATGAAGTGAATTCTGAAGAATTAGAAGCTTTTGAGAAAAAGAAAGAGTATTTGGAATCATTGAAAGATTTTGCATTGACTGGCGAACACAAAGCTGATTTAGATGCAATAAAAGCACACATTGAAAACTGGAAAGGTTTTGGAAAAGTGCCACATGCAAGACGCCACATTGAAGGAAAATTCAATAAAGTTTTGGATGCTTTGTTTGACAAATTGAGCTTGAGCAAAAAAGATTCTGAAATGGCGAGATTCAATAGCAGAATCGACCAGCTTTCAGGTTCAGATGATACTAGAAAACTAGAAAATGAAAAGATCTTCTTGATTCGTAAAATTGAAGAAGTACAGCAAGAAATTTTCCAATTAGAGAATAATATCCAGTTTTTTGCAAATGCGAAAAAAGACAATCCGATGGTTTTGGAAGTGAAGAAAAACATTGAAAAACATAAGGAAAGCCTTCAAGTTTGGAAAGACAAATTAAAACAGATTCGTAATTTGAAAAGCGAATAAGTTTTTAAAATTATTTTGAAAGCCTCACAATCGTGGGGCTTTCTTATTTTAAACAGCTTTTATTTGAGTTTGAATTTTTTAAAACCTTTTATAAAAGCTATATTTGCAAAAATGAAATGGATTAAAGACATAGCGCTGTTTTCGGTTTTGATGACCGTTTTTTTAGTCTTCGGAAAAGAGGATAAGAAAACGATCACGATTGATTATGCTACGAAAAAATCCATTGAGCGAATTGATTTCTTAAAAGCTTCGGCTTTTGTAAATCCAGAAATTACTCAAAATACTTTCGCTAGTTCAAGAGCAGATTTGCCGATTTATGCCAAATGGTTTGAATCTTTTTACAACATAAGCTTTTCAGATTTCAGTTTCTTTAAAGCCACTTCGATTTTTGCGAGACAAGACATTAACCGATGCCTGAACGTCTCGATCTTACTTTTCCCGTTTCATATTTTTTGGTGATTTTATAAATTTTTGAAACCGTTCAGGCTGTTATTTTATAGCAGTCGCAATCAATTATTTATAAAATTTAAAAATTCAAAATGGATAACGCATCTCTAATTATAGGGCTTGTGCTGACATTAATTTGTGCCTTGCCTATTATCTACATCGCTAGCAATCAAGCGAAAAACAGAAAAAAAATCAAAGAAATATTCAATAGTTTCAGCCAAGGAAAATACAATTTTTCAGAACGCGAAACGCATTATAAAAAGATTTATGCTTTGGATAAAACCAACAAAGGCTTTCTTTTTATAGACTTAAATAAAGAAAGCGACAGAGCTTCATTTATAGATTTAAGTGATGTCAGCTCTTGTAAATACGAAGAAGTTATTGCTGGAAATGATGATTCGAAAATCACATTACAATTTAAATATACATCGGGAAAGCCAAATTCTGAAGTAGTGCTTTATGATTTGAAAACCGACAAGTTAGGAAAAGCCTATTGGCAAGAAAATGAGCAATTTGCCAAAAAATGGCAAGCTACCATTCAAGATAGTATCTAAATTATTATCTGTTATTTTATTAATTCATTTAAAGAGGCTCGTTTGAGCCTCTTTTTATTTATAGTTTTTTAGCTTCGTTCCAGAAAACATCCATTTCTGTTAGTGTCATATCTGACAATTGTTTTCCTAATTCCCCAGCTTTGCTTTCCAAATACTGGAATCTTTTGATAAACTTTTTATTGGTTCTTTCTAAGGCATCTTCCGGATTTACATTTACGAATCTGGCGTAATTGATCATTGAAAACAAAACATCGCCAAATTCGGCTTCAATTTTATCTTGATCGCCGTTTTTAATCTCGTCCTTGAATTCTTGAATTTCTTCCTCTACTTTATCCCAGACTTGGTGTGGCTCTTCCCAATCAAATCCCACGCCTTTCACTTTATCCTGAATACGAGAAGCTTTTACCAATGCTGGAAGACTTTTTGGAACACCTTCTAAAACCGATTTCTTTCCTTCTTTCAGCTTCAGTTTTTCCCAATTCTGCTTTACTTCCTCTTCATTTTCAACTACAACATCTCCGTAAATATGTGGGTGGCGATGAATCAACTTTTGACAAATTTCATTACAAACATCAGCAATATCAAAGTCATTCGTCTCGCTTCCAATTTTAGAATAGAAAACAATATGAAGCAAAACATCGCCTAATTCCTTCTTGATTTCCTGCAAGTCATTGTCCAAAATTGCATCACCTAATTCATAGGTTTCTTCAATCGTCAAATGGCGCAAAGTCTGCAAAGTCTGCTTTCTATCCCAAGGACATTTTTCGCGCAAATCATCCATGATATCTAATAATCTGCCAAATGCATCGAGTTTTTGCTGTCTTGAATTCATAAGTTTGGTTTTATGTAAAAATAAAAAATCCTGCGTTGCCACAGGATTTTATTTTCTTAAATCGAAATTTAATTATTTTGTTTCTTCTTCAGCAACTTCTTCTTTTGCTGGCGCTGTAGGAACTTCTTTAGAAACTAATCCTCTAGCTTGAAGCATATTATACCAGTTTAAAACCTTTTTTATATCAGAAGCATAAACTCTTTCTTGATCATAATCAGGCAAAATTTCAGCAAAATAAGCAACTAATTTTGCATTGTCCTCTTTGTGAGAAATTGCTGGTCCGTTGTCTTCTTTTTCAGCGATCGCACGCATAACTTCAACTAAAGGCTTTTCTTTTTCGTTTGTATAAATCGAAATTTCAGACAAAAGACTCACGTTGCTTCTTAATCCAACAGTGATTTTTTTACCGTCTAACAAAGATTCTGCAACAAAACCTGAACGAGTTTGGATTTTCAAAGCGTATAAACCTGGTTTGCCCGAAATGGCTAATATTTTTTCTAAATTCATTTTAATGCTATTTTATAATTTGAAATTAATTTATTTTTTTGACTATCTGCCTTTTTTTGGCGCAATAAACTTCATTTTATAATCCGGACGGGTTTTTCCTTCCATGATATTTTGAAGTTTTTTCTTTATTAACTGTTTTTTTAGTGAAGATATTTTATCCGTAAATAAGATTCCTTCGATATGGTCATATTCGTGCTGTATTACTCTGGCAATCAAACCATCAAATACTTCAGTTTTTTTATTAAAATCTTCATCTAAATATTCAATCGTGATTTTTTCGTTTCTATAAACATCTTCACGAACTTCAGGAATACTCAAACAGCCTTCATTAAATCCCCATTCTTCGCCTTCTTCTTTCAACATTTTTGGGTTAATGAACGTTCTTTTGAAATTTTTCAAAAGTTCCTGTTCTTCTTTTTCCAAATCGTCATCTTCTCCAAACGGTGAAGTATCAATCACAAAAAGACGAATGCTCAATCCAACTTGTGGTGCCGCTAAACCAACGCCATAAGCATTATACATCGTGTCATACATGTTGGCAACAGTTTCTTTGAGGTTCGGATAATCTTGTGGAATTTCCTCGCCTACTTTTCTCAAAACCGGATCACCATATCCTATAATCGGTAAAATCATTTTCTTCGTATTGAATTATACTGAATTAGCAACACTTTCACTAAATTCAGAGGGCAAAAATAGTGAAAAAACATAAACTATTACAACTTTTTAATAACATAGCAAGCGTTAAATCTTTATTTTTTTAATTCCGAAAATGTTTGCCAATTGTTATCTTTGCTAGGAACCGTAAACCAATGATCCAAAAAGTCCGCAATTTTACCGACACAACCAATTTTTCCAATGCGCTGCGAGTGACTTTAGCTGCAGTAATTCCGGTTCTTGCTTTTTCTTATACCGGAAATTTTCAGATCGGATTTAATATCGCCATTGGTGCCTTTTTAACCTATCCGAGTGATATTCCGAGTAATTTGAAACATAAAATCAACGGGCTTTTAGTGGCATCTTTGATTGTTGCCGGTTGTAATTTGATCGTAAATCTGCTTCATCCGCTTCCTTGGATTTTGTATCCTTTTTTATCGGTCATGATTTTCTTCTTTTCGATGATTTCGGTTTATGGACAGCGCGCGACTCAGGTTTCGTTTTCTGCTTTACTTTCGATTTGCCTTTCTTTTGGACATATTCACGAAGGTTGGGAAATGCTTCAATATTCAGGTTTAATGCTTGTCGGAGGATTATTTTACCTTCTGATTTCCTTAATTTTTAATTATTTGCGACCTTATCGCTATGCGGAATTGCAGATTGCAGAATGCATCCGGGTGACTGCGAAATACATGAAACTTCGTGGTGATTTGTGGAATGTGGATTCTCCGAGAGAAAAAATTATTGAAAAACAATTGTATTTGCAAGTAGAATTAAATACGATTCATGAAAATTTACGGGAAATTTTAATTAGAAATAGGACAAATTCCAGTGGCACTTCTGATCAAACTCGAAAATTGACATTGGTTTTTATTTCACTTTTAGAAATTTTAGAACTCGCTTTGGCAACTTCATTTGACCATAATAAATTGCATCAAAAGTTTGAAAAACATCCTAAAGTTTTAAAAACCTACCAGAATCTGGCTTATAATTTGGCTTCTTCCTTAAAAGCTATTTTTAAAAGTATAGAAACCCATAAGAAATATATTCCAAAGCATTCTTTACTGAAAGATTTAGAAACTTTGGAAAATGTAATCACTGAATATGAAGCAGAATTGGGCAAAGAGGAAGCTTCAGAAGGCGTTTGGATGTTGTCAAACATGCTTCATTATGCCGAAAAACAGATTGAAAAAATCAAGATTGTAGAACGTGCTTACATGCCAAATTTCAACAGCCATGATTATAAATTGCGCGATCGAAGTTTAGATAAATTACTGACTTCACAATATTATCCTTGGAGTACTTTGAAGGAAAATTTGAGCTTTTCTTCCACTATTTTCAGGCATTCATTGCGATTGACAGCCACAATTATGATTGCTTTTTTGATCGGAAATTTATTGCCTTTTCAAAACGTATATTGGATTTTATTGACAATTGTTGTAATCATGCGACCTGGATATGGCTTGACAAAAGAGCGTTCTTTTCATAGAATTATCGGAACCGTTGCTGGCGGATTAATTGCTTTTGCCATTTTATTATTTGTCCAAAATCATATTATAATTGGCGCTTTGGCAATCACTTGTATGGTTTTAGGATTCACATTTACGTCTATAAATTACAAAGTCGGAGCTACTTTTGTGACGATTTATGTAGTTTTTGTCTATGGAATTGTGACGCCAAATATCAACGATGTCATTCAATATCGAATTTTAGACACAGTTGTTGGCGCTGGATTGGCTTTCCTTGCAAATTATTTTTTCTGGCCTTCTTGGGAATTTATGAGTCAGCCGATTTATATTAAAAAATCTATTGAAGCGAACCGAGATTACTTGAACGAAATTTCAATTTTTTATAATAATAAAGGAGAAACAACTTCTTCATATAGATTAGCGAGAAAAAATGCTTTCATTGAAATCGGGAATCTAATGGCTTCTTTTCAAAGGATGACGCAAGAACCAAAATCTAAGCAAAAACAAGTTCAACAGGTTTATAAATTAGCTGTTTTGAATCATACATTACTATCATCATTAGCTTCACTGGGAACTTACGTGCAAACGCACAAAACTTACAAAGCTTCAGAAGCATTTAATGTCGTAGTTCAAACTGTAATGAAAAACTTAAATTTTGCCATTACTTTTGCTAATCTGGAAGTTTCTGAACAAATGGCAAATGCTGAAAATAATGAAGATCTGGCAATGCGTTTTACGGAATTAAAAAACATGCGCGCCAAAGAATTAAAGGAAGCGCATTTAACCGATGATGAAGAATTTCAGCTGAAAATGCAGGAAGCGCAATTGGTTATTGAACAATTAGTTTGGCTTACAAATTTATCAGAAAGCATTGTAAAAGCTTCAAAACAGTTGAGTCAGACGAAATAATTACCATCAAATTTTATACAAAAAAGCCCAAAATCCTTTTAAGAATTTTGGGCTTTTTGTTGAATAAATATTTGTTTATTGTTTCATTATTTTAAATGCTCCCGTACTTCCTTCCGCGAAAGCGACTCTAACAATGTAGGTTCCTTTGGCAAAAGCTGCTGTATTTATTTTTGCTTCGTTGAAAGTGTTTTTCTGTTCGAAAACCAATCTTCCGTCGATGCTGTAAATCTGAACTTTTTCTACTTCTGTTTTAGAATTTAAAATCAATTCATCTTTCACAGGATTTGGGTAGTATGAAAACCCAGCTTTTGCAAAATTATTTATTCCTAAAGAAATACAGTTAATTGTTGCATTCCATCCCGCTTCATTAACCGCTCCATCTGAATAAAATCTGAAAGTCAATTCTCCTGTTGGGTTTGTAGCTTCAAATGTTAGGTTTGTATATGATCCTGTTAAGCTGCCAAACATCGGTGAACTTGTTGTTGGACCGTTGTAAACATATAAATAATCATAATCGATTTCTAGGTTAAGAGTATTAAATACAACTTTTGCTGTTGAACCTGCTGGAGGTGTAAAAGTTCTTGTCCATTCTTCATTATCATTATAATTAGATGCTACTAATCCTGTATCAGTAAATGATATTCCTGAACAAAACGATGATACTTTTGTAGCTTCGAATTTAAATTTTCCATCAGCAACCAGTGGCGCATTGCAGATTGGTCTTACCATAAATTTGTAATAAGTACCTGGTTGCAAAGTAGTAAAAATGTAAGAAGGCGAATTTACAGTAGTCCAAACTGCAGAAGTATATGGATAAGAAGCTGCCGCAACTTGCCAACTTCCAGCACTTGCATTAGCATCAGTCCAAGTTACTGTTGCTCCAGTTTCTGTTAAATTTTGAACCAAAATGCTTGAAACAGTACTAATACAAGTATTAATACAATCTGTGCTTAAACAAGTTGCAGCATTTACTTTTCCTAAAATTCTAGCTGCAGGCTGAGGACCAAATCCGTTTGCGAAATTAATTCCCACATTCGAAAGTAAATGGCAATAACTCATTATCGTACCTCGCACAGAAGATGCTGGAACAGGACCAGTCGGACAATTACCTTCTGCATAAATCGGATTGTAAGTCGGCGCACATCCATCAATCGAAGTATTGTTGCCGTTCCATGCGCAGGCATGCGTATGTTGTGAACCCATTTGATGTCCTAATTCGTGTGAAATCACTTCAACAGTCCAAGAATATTGTGGTACAGTTGCGAAGGTGCTTTGAATGTCAGAATAACCATGTTTGCTTGAGCCGCATAATCCGTTTAGGTAAGCTAATCCTCCATAACCACCACCTTCATAGCTGACTAGCTGTGCAATATCTCCATTAAAAACTGGACGATAGCTTACAAATTCATTAAGATAATCTGTAGAATTTTGTCCTCCAAAATAAGGATCGATGCTTGTCCATACGAAAACAGATTTTATTGCTGTTGTAATTCCATCGTTCGCATATAATGTTTGAACGTTATTAAAAATTGAATTAAACCAATTTAAAGTAGTGTTAAGATTGCTACCGTGTTGGGTGTACGCTTTATAATCTAATTCAAAATAAATAGCAACACAATTAGTCGATTGTGTGCCTAAAATCACATTTTCATCTGTTTGAGAATTCGCAGCAGAAGTATCTTTAACATCACAGATAAAGCTGAATGGTTTTTTCAAGTTTAAATCTGAATAAATGATATAATCGTTTGTATTTCCTGCAACTGTAAGTTTTCCTATATTTAAATTGTTGAATTCACTTCCAGAAATAATTCCGTTTACATCACCTTTAAAAAAGTTAAAAGAAACAATTGAATTTATATTTCCATTTACAATTCCTCGGTAATGAACGCCTTTTTCAACGGCAATATTTTGCCCTTTGTCAGTATCAACTCTAAAATCAGCAGCCTGAATTTGAACTTTATAAAGAACAATATCTATTGATTCATTATTATAAGGTACTGAAAATTGAAGATAATCAGGCTTTTGAGAAACTACAGTATTCAATGCGTTTTGATCAAGTGTCGCAACTGTTGCTTCATTAACTTCACTGTCAAATTTTTTATGATCATAATTTTGATTGACAGCAAACAAAGAAATTTCAGTAAACTTCTTATTTTGTGACTGAAGCGATAAAATCTGCTTCGGCACTTGTTTCAGTTCTTGTGCAAACATAGCACTTGTAAAAAGAAGCAATAGTAATATTTTTTTCATACAGATAAAATTTATGTATCAAATATAATGGTTTTTTATCCAAAAATAAAAAGCCTCTAAGAATGAGGCTTTTATTTGAATATTAGGATGTAATTACTACTGTTATAACGTCTGCAACTTTAAAATTTTCGCAGAATGCGTTCTAACGTCTGTAAGTAAAGCCTCGTTATCATTCAAAGAAATGCCATAAGAAGGAATCATTTCCTTTAATTTCGCTTGCCATTCTGGAGTTTTTTCTTCCTCTTTGAAACATCTTTGAAGCAAATCTAACATGATTGAAACTGCTGTTGAAGCGCCAGGAGAAGCTCCTAATAAAACAGCTAAAGATCCGTCACCGGCAGTAACAACTTCTGTTCCAAACTCTAAGACACCGCCTCCATTTTCACCTTTTTTGATTACTTGAACTCTTTGTCCTGCAGTTTCTAAAACCCAGTCTTCCATTTTTGCATCTGGAAGATATTCTTTCAAAGCTTGCAATCTGTCTTCTGGAGATTGGCGTACTTGGTCAATTAAATATTTTGTCAAAGGCAAATTGTGAAATCCAGCAGAAAGCATCGGAATCACATTATTTGCTTTTATTGAAAGAGGCAGATCTAAATAAGAACCATTTTTCAAAAACTTTGTAGAAAAACCAGCATAAGGTCCAAATAATAAGGCTTTTTTGCCATCAATCATTCTTGAATCAATATGCGGGACAGACATTGGCGGTGCGCCAACAGAAGCTTTTCCATATACTTTTGCATTGTGCTTTTCAATAATTTCCTCGTTTACACATTTCAACCATTGACCGCTTACTGGAAAACCGCCAAAACCTTTTCCTTCAGGAATCCCAGCTTTTTCAAGCAATGGCAATGAACCTCCACCTGCTCCAATGAACACAAAATTGGTAGAAACTTTTGTCTTATCGCCAGTTGCAAAATCTTTTATTTTCAATTTCCAGCTTCCGTCGTCTTGTTTTTTCAAGCTTCTCACTTCGTGGTGGAAATGCATGTTTATGCCTTCCAAAGTTTTTAAGTAATCGAAAATATCGCGGGTCAATTCTCCAAAATTCACATCTGTTCCGATTTTCATAGAAGTGGCAGCAATCAATGATTTCGGGTTTCTTCCTTCCATCACCAAAGGCATCCAAGACTTGATTTCTTCTTTATCTTTAGAATATTGCATTCCTTTAAAAAGACCATATTGTTGCAAAGCGTCATATCTCTTTTTCAAGAAATCAACATTTTCTTCACCCCAAACAAAACTCATGTGCGGAATGCTCTTGATAAATTTCTCTGGATTTGAAATCAGGTTCTTCTCGACTAAATATGCCCAGAATTGTTTTGAAACTTCAAAAGATTCAGCAATTTTAACTGCTTTTTGAGTTTCAATTTCCCCATTTGAAAGTTGAGGCGTATAATTTAATTCACAAAAAGCTGAATGTCCTGTTCCTGCATTGTTCCAAGCATCAGAGCTTTCTGCAGCAGCGACATCAAGTCTTTCGTATATTTCAATTTTAATATTTGGATTAAGTTCTTTAAGTAGTAAGCCTAAAGTTGCGCTCATAATTCCAGCGCCGATTAAAACCACATCGGTTTCAGTTCGTAAAGTCGTAGTTGCCATCACAAAATTTTTGTGGTGCAAAGATACTTTGAAAGATGCAAAAAATAGTTTATTTATATCAATTTTAAATTACTTTTCACATTTTTGAAGAAATATAAATAAAACCTAATATTTTTTTCTAGATAAATAATCTTGTAGCATTATTGTTGCCGAAATTTCATCAATAAGTGCTTTATTTTGTCTTTGTTTCTTTTTCAACCCACTATCGATCATAGTTTGGAAAGCCATTTTTGAAGTAAATCGCTCATCAACCCTCTCCATTGGAAGGTCAGGGAAAGATTTTTTGAATTTTTCTACAAAAGCTTCGATGATTTGTGTACTCTCTGAAGGCGTATAATCCATTTGTTTTGGTTCACCGATTAAGACTCGTTCAACGTTTTCCTTTGAAAAATAATCTTTTAAAAAAGCAATTGCCGTTTCTGATGGAATCGTTGTCAAACCTGAAGCAATGATTTGCATTTCATCGGTAATGGCAATTCCTGTGCGTTTTTGTCCGTAATCTATGGCTAGAATTCTTGGCATTATTTATTTTTTTCCAAAGTTAAGGTATTTTGAATTTAGAACATTGTCAAGTTTAAACGATTATGAAATTAAGAAACCTAAGTGATTTACTTTTTTATACTTTTAATTTTCCCAATCTCAAAAGCATCGGAAAAGTCACCTCTTTTTCGCTAGTTTCCCAAGCTGTTTTTAAATCTTCTCTAATTAAATCTATCGGATTCTGGTTGTTGTGTGCTTTATAATGTTCCACCGCAGACCAAGTTTCAAGATAACCGATCAATTGTTCATACGACCAAGTAAATTTATTATCAAATTTTAAAGTTTCAATTTCTTCAAAGGGAAAAGGAATCGTTTGGTAATTTTCATCTAAATAGTTGCGCTCTTCATCCCAAAACGGACCTACAATATTATAGTAGAAATTTTCTAGAATTTTACCGGCATTTGGATTTGTATTAAAAAGTCCATAACCAATTATGGCAAAGATTCCGTTTGGCTTCAGAATTCTATAAATTTCAGCATAGAATTTATCAAAATCAAACCAATGAACTGCTTGTGCAACCGTAATCAAATCAAATTGTTTGTCTTCAAAATCAGTAACTTCAGCAGGTAATTTTCTATAAATCACATTCAGAATTTGTTTGGCATGAAGCAATTGATTTTCACTAATATCAGTTGCATAAACCGTTTGAAAATATTCAGAAAGCTTTTGAGCCACTTGCCCATTTCCAGTCGCAACATCCAAAGCTTCTTCCCTACTTTCGGCAAAAGAAACGATGTGTTCAATCAATTCTGGCGGATAATTTGGGCGAAATTTCGAATATTCTGAAGCTTGATTTGAGAAGTTGTCTTTCATAATTTTTGAGGTGTTGTTTCACAAATTTAGGGAATTCTCAATTTGGTCAGATTTTTGTTTTGGATGTTTTAACATAAGGACATTAAACCTTTTGAATTATCTTTAGTCTTACTTAAAAATAAAAAATTGCTAGACGAAAAGGCTTTCATACAAAAGTTACTAGATCTAAAAACGCAGAATAAAGCGTTTCAAGAACTCTTGTCAAGTTATCAAAAGCCGATTTACAACCACATTCGAAATATCGTTTTAAACCACGACGATGCCGATGATGTCTTGCAAAATACATTTATCAAAGTTTTTCAGAATCTAAAAAATTTCAAAGGCGAAAGCAAGCTTTTTTCTTGGGTTTATCGAATTGCAACCAACGAAGCCATTACATTTTTAAACGCCAAATCAAAGCGAAACGGAATGACAAGCGAAGAATTTCAACAGAAGCAGATTGAAAATTTAAGAGCAGATTCTTATTTTGAAGGCGATGAAATTCAATTGAAATTGCAAAAAGCAATCGCACTTTTGCCAGAAAAACAGCAGTTAGTTTTTAAGATGCGCTATTTTGAAGAAATAAAATACGAAGACCTTTCTGAGATTTCAGGCACTTCAGTCGGCGCACTAAAAGCATCATATCATCATGCCGTGAAAAAAATTGAAGATTACATGCTTACCAATTAAACTATTTAAAAAAATTAATGTCAAATAAATATGAAACCTTTTAATTTAGAAAATCATCCGAAAATAAAAACTGGATTTACCACGCCAGAAGGGTATTTTGAGCAATTTTCTGAAAAGTTATTGTCAACTGTTTCACAGGAAGAAAAACCAGTGATTTCAATTTTTGCCAGAAATAAAAAATGGTTCATGGCTGTTGCTGCAGTTTTAATTTTAGCAATTATGATTCCGTTTTTAAACAAAGCGGGCAATGATAGTCAATCTTTAGACAATGCTTCGCTCGAAAATTACTTGGCTTATCAAACGACAATTACGCCAGAAGAATTGGTTTCGTCAATGAACAGTGAAGATTTTGACGCCATTGAAACCGATTTAAATCTTGATGATGCCACTTTAGAGAATACGCTTTCACAAACAAACTATTTAGAAAATTACATAACCGAATAATGATGAAGATGAGAAATTTACTAACTGTACTTTTATTAGTTGTTTCGTTCACTTTTTATGGACAAAATGACGAGAAACGCGAGAAAATCAAAGCTTTAAAAACAGCTTTTATCACAACTGAATTATCTTTAAGTTCAGAAGAATCTGCTAAATTCTGGCCAATCTACAACGCTTTTGATGACAAGCAATTTGAACTTCGTCATAACAAGATGCGATCTTTGGCTAACAAACTGAAAAGTTCTATTGACACAATGAGCGACAAAGAAGCGCTGGCCATTTTGGACCAGATGGAAGATTATGACCAAGAATTATTTGACTCCCGAAAAAAATTGGTAAGCAACTTAAAACCAGTCCTCAGCCCAATTAAAATTTTGAAACTTAAGAAAGCAGAAGACGATTTCAACCGAACTTTGCTAAAACAATACAAAGGAAAAGGCCCAAAAGGCTAATCATTTTTTGAAAAGGACTTTCACAATTTTGTTTTTTCCTGCGGCAATTGCTGTAGAATTATTTAAAAAACGAATGGTGTGAAGGTCCTTGTCATTTAACAATTGTTTCCAGGTCATGCCGTTGTCTGACGAATAATTCAATCCTGAATATCCTAGTGTCACCAATTGTTTTCCACCAGATTCTGGCACAAACTGCACACACGAAGAATACCCAAAACCGCTATTTTCTGAAACCAGCGACCAAGTTTTTCCGCCGTTAATCGTCAGGGCTTTGTTTCCTGAATTTTGTTCTGGTTTTTCATAATTTCCTCCAGTCAAGAAACCAATATTTTCATCATAAAAATGTGCTGAAAAAATTCCGGTCATTTCTTTTCCTTGAACAATTGGCGATTTATAAACTTCCCAAGAATTTCCCTTATCTGCAGAGAAAAATACTCTTGCGTTTTTTCCTCCAGAAACCATCCATGTGAAATTTCCATTGACAATAAGACTTGTATTGCTTGCTGCAAATGCCGCTTCGCCTTCTTCATTTTTTGGAAGATTTACACAAGAAATTTTTTGCCAGGTTTCACCACTATCTTTAGTCACAATTACTGAAAGACAGCCATCTGTTGGATCTCCCATGGCAATTCCTTCTTTTTGATTCCAAAATTGCATCGAATCATAAAATGCTTTCTTGTGATTTTCTTGGTATACTAATTTTATTTTAGAACCATCTTTTGCAACTTTATATAAAAGCGCCGGACTTCCGACAGATAGCAAAAAAATAGAATTTCCGTTTTGTGAAATGGATCTGAATTCAGGAAGCGCCGAATCGTTTTTTACTATGTTTTGATATTTTTCTTTTGTATAAAGATCATAATATCCGTATTTGCCTTTGTCTGCGGCATACCAAATTTTATTTTTGTCAATTGTGATGGCTCTTACACTAAAATCATCTTGGATTATTGTCTCAACTTCTGCTTCTGTAAAATAAGTATTTTTTTGAAGGTTGGCCTTTTTACAAGAAATTATGACTAAAAGTAAAAGTGCAAAAGATATATTTTTTTTCATGGATTTGATTTATAGCGACAAATAAACAAAAGAAGTTGAGATTTTTAAAATTTTTTACAGAATAATCTTTCAAATATAAATAAGTCCGATGAAATGCATCTTTTCAAAAGTAGACTTCCTATAAATAACAAAATACATTTTTTTCATATTTTAAAAAGATAGCACTACATAAATATCAAAAATTAAGTATAAAAAAATTTATAGCGCAATATAAATCACTTTTTTAAACATTATAAATAAATCTTAAAATCTATTTATAATTATTCTAAATAATTCTTGTGAAATCATTTTACCAAACTTACTTTTGCTGCCAATTCTAACTTAAACTTATTCAAGATGAATAAAAGCATACTAACATTGGTTTTAAGCATTTTCTGGAGCTTATTTTCCTTTGCGCAAGAAAATGGAAGCGTAAACGGAATCATCACTTCTTCAGATAATACTCCCCTAGAAAATGTAATCGTAACTGTAAAAGGTACAAAATTTGGAACTCAAACAGACTCACAAGGAAAATTTGAAATAAAAAATTTAAAAGCAGACAATTATGTCTTGAAAATCAATTCTGTTGGTTTTAAATCAAAAGACATCAATTTTTCTGTTCAAGGAAACCAAGCAACAGTTTTGCCTGCCGTTTCTTTAAATACTACAAGTGAACAACTTACAGAAGTTTTTGTTACTGGAAACGCTAATAAATACACTAAGTCTGAAAGTGAATATGTATCAAGAATGCCTATCAAAAATCTTGAAAATTCACAAGTTTACAGCGTTGTGACAAAAGAATTAATGAAAGACCAATTGGTGACAAGCCAAGACGAAGCTTTGAAAAACGTTCCTGGACTTTACCAAGTTTGGGCTGCTACAGGAAGAACTGGTGACGGAGGTTCGCTTTTTGCATCTCGTGGCTTCATAACGCAAAGTTTATTGAGAAATGGTATCGCTGGAAAAATCACAAACAATGTTGATGCTTCAAACCTAGAAAGATTAGAAAGCATTAAAGGACCATCAGCAACCTTATTTGGAAGCCTTTTGACTTCTTACGGAGGTTTGATCAACCGTGTTACTAAAAAACCTACTGAAAACTTTGGTGGCGAAATCTCTTATCAAACAGGAAGTTATGGTTTAAACCGTATAACTGCTGACGTAAACACAGCATTAAACGACGATCACACGGCTTTATTAAGAGTAAACGGAGCTTACAATAACACAAATACTTTTCAAGATTACGGACGCACGAGAAGCTTTTTCTTTGCACCATCTTTTACCTATAAAGTAAACGAAAAACTGACGCTTTCAATCGATGCAGAATTGTCAAATGTTGACGCTTCATCAATTCCATTGATGTATTTGCACTGGGGACAAACACCAAACACCATTGGAATCAACAGTGCTTCAGACATTAATATAAACTGGAAAAGATCTTTTACAGGAGGCGAGTTTATGATGAACACAAAAACAGCCAATGTTTTTGCAAAAGCTGACTACCAAATGTCTGAAAACTGGAAATCACAAACAGTTTTAAGTACAAGTTCTAACCAATCACTTGGACCACAAACTTGGTTCTACCTTCTTCCAAACAACCAAATGGAAAGAAATGTTTGGAATATTGACGGAAGAGACAACATTCTTGAATTTCAACAAAACTTTAATGGTGAGTTCAATGTTTTAGGAATGAAACACAGATTTTTGCTTGGCGGTGATATTTACAGATTAGAAACTAAAAGTGGCGTCGGGTATTTGCCAACATTCTGGACTTTCGACACAATCGATTATACAAACGGAATCGCAACTTACAATAATTTCAACCCAACTACTGTTGATGGACTTTTAGCACAAGGTACTTCTGCAATAACACACAGTGCCTTAACAACTTATAGTGCATACATTGCAGATGCAATTAATGTAACTGACCGTTTGATACTTTCTGCAGCTTTGCGTTTTGACCATTTTGACAACCAAGGAATTTTTGATCCTGCTGCTAATACAACAACAGGTAATTTTTCTCAAAATGCATTATCTCCTAAATTTGGTGCAGTTTACCAAATCATAAAAGACCAAGTTTCTCTTTTTGGAAATTACCAAAACAGCTTTAAAAATGTACTAAATACAAATCCGGGTGCTACAGAATCTTTTGATCCTGAAAAAGCAAACCAATTTGAAGCGGGAGTTAAAATTAATGGTTTCCAAAATCGTTTAAGCGCAACTTTGAGTTACTACAACATTGAAGTTAAAGACATCGTAAGAGCTGGTGCAGGCGGTCCTGGAATAAATATTCAAGATGGAAACCAAACAAGCAAAGGTTTTGAAGCTGAAATCACTTCAAACCCAATTCCAGGATTGAATTTTATTATTGGATATGCTTTAAACAATAGCAAATTAAATAAAGTAGCAGATGCAGGATACAACGGCTTGCGACCTGAAACTGCAGGACCTGAAAACATGATCAACTACTGGATCAGCTATAGCCTGCAAACTACAAACTTGAAAGGTTTAGGTATTGGATTTGGAGGAAATTATGGCGATGAAAATTATGTTTACAACAAAAATACAGGATCACAAGTTGAAACCTATTCACTTCCTTCTTACTCTGTAGTTAATGCTGGAATTTACTATGACCAGCCAAAATACAGATTTTCATTAAAAGTAAATAACTTGACTGACGAATTATATTTCAATGGTGGCTACACAACTACAAATGTTCAAGCTCCAAGAACTTTCATGGGAAGTGTTTCATATAAATTCTAAATGAGTTTCAAAAAGAAAATAAGATTTTTACACAAATGGCTCGGACTCACCTCCGGGCTTATTGTGTTTATAGTGAGCATCTCTGGCTGTATTTTCTGCTTCCACGACGAGATTAAAGACTTGACGAGAGACTATCGAAAAGTGGAAACCGAAGACAAATCTTATATTTTGCCTTCAAAATTACAGCAAAATGCCAAACAGCTTTTTCCTGATGCGACGGCTGACATGGTTGTTTTTTATGGAAAAGACCGTCCGGCGATTGTGTATTCTGTCATTAAAGAGAAGGCTTACAATCTTTATTTCAATCCTTATTCTGGGAAATTTTTAAAGCAGGAAAGCATCGAAGACGACTTTTTTGTTGTCATTGAAGACCTGCACATGCACTTGTGGCTTCCAGAAGAAATCGGGAAACAAGTCGTGGGAATTGCTACAATAATTTTTATCCTGATACTTTTTTCTGGAATCATTTTATGGTGGCCAAAAAAACGCAAGGATTTAAAAAACAGAATCAAAATCAAGTGGAATGCCAAGTGGCGACGTGTCAATTATGACTGGCACAACGTCACCGGGTTTTATATTTCACTTTTAGTTTTGATCATTGCCTTGACTGGCTTAACATTTTCTTATGAATGGATGTTTAAAACGATGAATTTCGTTGGAAATCTCGGCAAAGACTATCCAGAATATGTCAGTCCAAAAATTGATACCACGTTGACTGCGAAGTCAAAAGCAAATCCGATGGATATTTCACTTTCGCAAGCTTTTAAAATTAAGCCCAAAGATGAAATGTTTTTTGTTTGGTATCAAGGCGAAAAATCTCCGATTATCACTGGTTCTTATCCTGATGCGATGGATTTTGACCACCAATCTAACTTGCATTTTCATCCAAAAACGGGCGACTTATTAAGTGCCAGTTTATACGAAGATAAAAATCCCGGAATGCAATTGCAGGAAATGAATTATGGCCTGCACACCGGACAATTTTTTGGCTTGACCGGAAAAATAATTGCCTTTACCTTAAGCCTTTTAGCGGCAGCTTTGCCAGTAACTGGGTTTATAATTTTCTGGGGAAGAAGAAATAAAAAGGCTAAAAAATAAGCTCTTGTCAAAGAAAAAAACGAAATACAATTTCAAGTATTGGGTCGGGAAATTGCATCTCTGGCTTGGCATGGCATCAGGTTTAGTCGTGTTGATACTTGCGGTTACGGGCTGCATTTATGTTTTTAGCGTAGAAATAAATGAAGCGTTGCGAAAAGATGCAATGTATGTTTCTGAAATAAAACCAGCAACAATTCCGGTTTCAAAACTTTGGGAAGACACTCAAAATAAGATCGGCGACAAGATCAAAATTAGCAGTATAAAAATTTCGAATGATCCAAAAAAGAGCTGGATTTTTGGCTGTTATAAAGGAAACGAAGGCGCTTTCACTTATTTCGGATCCATCGATTATTACCAATCCATTTATGTAAATCCTTATTCTGGCGAAATCTTGGCAACTTATGATGAAGAAATGGATTTTTTCAATATCGTAAAATTCATCCACTGGAGCTTGCTCATTGCCACTGACGTCGGACAGCAAATTGTGGGCTGGTCAACGTTTATCTTCGTAATAATGCTCATTACCGGAATCATTTTATGGTGGCCGAAAAACAAAGCGGCACGAAAACAGCGTTTTAAATTTCAATGGAAAAGCACCACCCAATGGAAGAGAAAAAACTATGACATTCACAATATCTTCGGATTTTATATCGCTTCCATCGCTTTGATCATCGCCTTTACCGGAATGGTTTGGGCCTTCACTTGGTTTCAGTCCACGGTTTATTTTCTAGGATCTGGAACGGCAACTCCGCCAGAAATTGTGAACAAAAAAGCAGATACAAATTTGCCAGAAGTGAGCAATGCCATGGAAGTTGCGCTTGAAAAGACAAGAATCGCTTACCCAACCGCCGATGCCTTGAGCATGGCAAAACCTGCCGACTCTATCGCCACGGTTGATGTTTATGTGCAGCAAAAAGAGAATGCTTACTATGTAGCACACCAAATGCGTTTTGACCAAAAAACTGGAGAAATTCTCCTGAACAGAAACCATTCAGATAAGAATTTTGGCGAACAGTTGATTACCGCAAACTATGACATCCACGTGGGTGCCATCCTTGGGATTCCTGGAAAAATCTTGGCATTTATTGCTAGTTTTATCTGCGGGATGCTTCCGGTGACTGGATTTTTAATTTGGTATGGACGTACATTCAAGAAGTCGAAAGTTAAAAAGTAAATCTGTATTTATACGTTTTAAAGGCGCTCTTATGAAAATGATAAGAGCGCCTTTTTAATTTTGGCCCCTACCTAAATAAAACCAAGGCGAGCCTAAACAAAACAGAGGCGACACCTACCTATGTAGCATGGCGAGCTTACCTTTTTAGCATGGCATGCCTACCTTTTTGCATGGTACGCCTACCTAAATAGCATGGCGAGCCTACCCTTTTAGCATGGCAAGCCTATCTTTCGGCATGGTACGCCTACCTAAATAACATGGCGAGCCTACCCTTTTAGCATGGCACGCCTACCTTTTGGCATGGCATACCTACCTATGTAGCTGGCTATGCCTACCTATATTGCATGGCGAACTATGGTAAAACATGAAACAGCAAGATTTGTAGTATCAGGACATTTTTTATTTGTAAATTTATCAAATGGAAATGATCAGCATCTTAGACATAAAGCAATTTGAGCTTAATAAAAGCCAGAAGGATTTTTTCGTAAACGAAATTCCGACGCATATTTTTGAGAACCAAAGCAAGATTACCAAACCGCACAAGCATAATTCTTACTTGGCAATTCTCTTTACCAAAGGGTCTGGACGCCATGAAATCGATTTTAATTCTTATGAAATAAAACCAGGAACCATTTTTCTTCTCGCTCCAGGCCAAACCCACCATTGGGAATTATCTGAAGACATTGACGGCTATATTTTTTCGCATACGGCCAATTTCTATGATTTGCATTATTCACACAATCGGGTTCATGAGTTTCCTTTTTTTTATTCGATTCAAAATACGCCCTGCTTGACTTTAGAAAAAAAGAAGCAAACAGAAATTGAATTGCTCTTCAAGAAATTATTTGAAGAATATTTAAGCAACGAAGCGCTGCAACAGCAAATGATTTTGAGTTACATTGACATTATTTATGTAGAACTGTCGCGATTGTATCTGGCTGCCAATTCTCAGAAAATCATCAAGGCAAATTCTTATTCAGAGAAATTTCAGCAGTTTGAATCGCTTCTGGAAAAGAATTACATTCAAGAAAAATCGCCTTCGCAATATGCTGATTGGATGAATATTAGTCCGAAACATCTGAATAGAATTACCAAAACAATCATCGACAAAACGGCTTCAGAAGTCATTACAGACCGTATTATATTAGAAGCAAAAAGACGGGTTTTACATACAAAAAATAATTTTTCAGAAATAGCGGTTTCTTTAGGCTATGTAGATTATGCGTACTTCTCAAAATTATTTAAGAAGGCTTCAGGGCTTACTCCTACTGGGTTTTTAAAGATTTATAAATAGGTTTTAAAATCTTGGCACAGATATTGGTTATTCTAAAAACAAGAAACAAATCAAAAAACTCAGGAACACTTTAATACGTAGAAATCATGAAAACCAAAATTACACTATTCGCACTTTTCGCTTCTTTATTTGCAACCCAAATTCAAGCGCAAGATATCACCACTGTGAGAGCGAATAACACTGACATCAGTGACAATTTAGATTTGAAAGCAGTAGCTTCCATTTTTGGAGAGTCAGAAGATTTGGCCGACTTTGAAAGAAGGCTGAACGATCCAAAATTACAGATTTCGAATCTTGACTTGAACGGTGACAGCCAAGTAGATTATTTGAGAGTTATTGAAACTGTAGAAAATAACACGCACTTGATCATCATTCAATCTGTTTTAGAAAAAGATGTTTTTCAAGATATTGCAACTGTTGAAGTAGAAAGAGATAGCAATAACAATGTTCAGGTTCAAGTAGTTGGAGACACTTATATGTATGGTACAAATTATATTTATGAGCCAGTTTATGTAAGCCGTCCGGTAATTTACACTACGTTTTGGACGAATTATTACAGACCTTACTATTCTCCTTATTATTATAGCTATTACCCATCTTATTTTGTGGCTTGGAATCCTTACCCAGTTTACAGATATAGAAGAAATATAAATGTTCATATTAATGTAAATAACAATTACAACTATGTGAACACGAGAAGAAGCACAAGAGCAGAATCAATGTATAGATCTCAACGTGCCGATGGTTATGCAAAACAATATCCAAACCGTTCGTTTGCACAAAGAAATAACAATGCAACTAACAGACAAGAATTAGTTCAAACAAGAAGTCAAAATGCAAAAGCTGTTAGAAATAACAACAGCGCAACGACTAGAAATTCTGGAGTAAACAGCTTGAGAGCAAATACTGGAGCTACAACGTCAAGAACGACTTCTTCAGCAACAAGAAGCACTTCAAATAATACGACAAGAGCGACAAATAATGCTACAAGAGCGACAACACAAAGCGCAACGACTAGAAATACCAGTACTGCAGTGAGACCAGCAACAAACAACGTTGCTACACAAAGAGCACAAAGTACAACAACTAGAACTGCAACATCAAGTGCTCAAGCAACGCCAAGAGCAACAACTTCAGCGCCGCAACAAAGAGCAGCAGCACAGCAAGTGCAAAGAAGCCAAGCTCCTGCAACAAGCAGAGCAACTGCAGCGCCACAAACGCAAAGAGCGAGCGGTGGAGAATCAAGAGGAAATGCTGGTGGAAACGCAAGCGGAAGATCAAGATAATTCTCAATAAATTATAGAAAATTAAAGACGTTTCGAAATGAAACGTCTTTTTTTGTTTAAAACCTTAATAAAAGCATAGCAAACACATTGGCAAACAACCAAAAAAATATAATACCTTTGCACCTCAATTACATAAAATGAGATTACACAGAAATTTAGTTTACACAACCATTGATTCATTGAACGCAATTTTCAATGATAAGGAATATGCAGATAAGGTTGTGGCAAGAGCTTTGAAAAAAGACAAACGTTGGGGAAGCAGTGATAGAAAATTTGTTGCAGAAACCATCTATGATATTGTTCGCTGGAAGCGTTTATATATGGAAATTGCTGAAGTTAAAGAACCGTTGAACAGAGATAATATTTGGCGTGTTTTTTCAGTTTGGGCCGTTTTGAGAGGGTACCCAATTCCGGATTGGAGACAATTGGAAGGAACACCAGAGCGTAAAATAAAAGGCCGTTTCGACGAACTTTCAAAAATCAGAAAATATAGAGAATCTATTCCAGACTGGATGGATGAAGTGGGAATTCAAGAACTTGGTGAAGAACTTTGGTCAAAAGAAATTGCGGCACAAAATCAACCTGCCAAAGTAATTTTGAGAGTCAACACTTTAAAAACTACGAAAGAAAAACTACGTGCCATTTTAATGGATTTGAACATTGAAACTGACTTTTTGAAAGACCAGCCAGATGCGTTGGTTTTGAGAGAAAGAGCGAATGTTTTCTTGACAGACGCTTTTAGAGAAGGATTTTTTGAAGTTCAAGACGCCAGTTCACAATTGGTTGCTGCATTTTTAGATGTACAACCCGGAATGAGAGTGGTTGATACTTGTGCTGGTGCTGGCGGAAAAACATTGCACATGGCTTCTTTGATGGAAAACAAAGGCCAATTGATTGCAATGGATTTATACGAAAGTAAATTAAAGCAGTTAAAATTAAGAGCAAAAAGAAATGGTGCTTTTAATATTGAATATAGAATTATCGACACTACAAAAGTGATCAAGAAACTGCACGAAAAAGCAGACAGAGTGTTGATTGATGCGCCTTGTAGCGGCTTGGGAGTTTTAAAAAGAAATCCGGATGCAAAGTGGAAACTGCAACCAGAATTTATTGACAATATTAGAAAAGTACAAGCCGAAGTTTTAGAAAATTATTCTAAAATCGTAAAACCAGGCGGGAAATTGGTTTATGCTACTTGCTCTATCTTACCTTCTGAAAATCAGGAACAAGTGAAGAAATTTCTAGCTACTGAAATTGGGAAGAGCTTTACTTTTGTCAAAGAAACGAAGATCTTGGCTTCAGAGTCGGGATTTGATGGATTTTATATGGCTTTATTAGAAAGAAAAGAAGGAAATTAATAACAATGATGATGAAGAAATTTTACGCAATGACTATGCTTTTTGTTGCTGCAATTGGTTTTGCACAAAACACAACAACAAGCACACAAGTAATTCCTACAGGATATTACAATAATGCAACAGGAACAGGTTATACTTTAAAAACCCAATTATTTAATATTATACACACGCATACAGCTGTGAGCTATACGCCAGGCTTGTGGAACTTATATCCAACAAGTGACAAAAGAGCTGACGGAAAAGTTTGGGATATTTATTCTAACTGCAATTTTACTTTTGGAAGTGTTGCCAGCGGTGGTAATCAAGATAATGGGACTGGTGGTAATACGGAATGCCAACTTTATAACAGAGAACACACTTTTCCAAAAAGCTGGTTCAATGATGCTACTCCGATGTACAGCGATGCTTTTCACGTAATGCCAACTGATAAAAAAGTAAATGGTCTTAGAGGAAATTTAGCCTATGGGATAGTTGGAACTGCTACTTACACTTCAACAAACGGATCAAAAGTTGGAAACAATGTTGCTTCAGGAGGTCCAAATTTTACAGTTTTTGAACCTGCAGATGAATATAAAGGAGACATTGCTAGAAATTATTTTTATATGGCAACTTGCTACCAAGATTTAATTGCAGGATGGAAAAATAACAACTCAAATGGCGCCTTATTTCTTGATGGTACAAACACAAAAGTTTATGAGCAGTGGGCATTAAACATGTTGTATGCTTGGCACGTTGCTGACCCAGTAAGTGATAAAGAAATTGCAAGAAATGACGCAATTTATGCGGTACAAAGAAACAGAAATCCGTTTATTGATCATCCAGAATATGTTTTATCAGTTTGGGGAGCTGCGCTTTCAACTTCTGAATTCAACACTTTGGCTTCAGTTTCAGTTTATCCAAATCCGTCAAATAATCACAGAATCAATATCGAAACTGAAGAAGTTTTAAACGAAATTCAGTTGATTAACGTGAACGGACAATTGATGCAGGAAATCAAAAATCCAAATGCTCAAAACAACACTTACACTTTAGAAAACCTTGCTTCTGGATTTTATTTCTTGAAATTATCTTCAGATAGCCAGTCAATTACAAAGAAAGTGATTGTAAACTAAGCTACTACTTTATAAAAATCTATGCTCGACAAATTGTCGGGCATTTTTTTTATAACATTTTTATCGATTTAAGTTTTTAATACCTAGAAACTCTTTACTTTTACGCCCTAAATTTTTTATTAAATGAAAAAACTTTACCTATTCCTTTTGCTATCAGTTTCTGCAATCGGTTTTTCTCAAGCTCCTGCAACTTATTACAATAACGCCACAGGAACAGGTTATGCTTTAAAAACGCAATTGAAGATTATCATTACTTCTGGTCATAGCGACAGAGGCTACGCAGGTTTGTGGACAACTTATGCAACTTCTGACAGAGATATGGGAATTGGTTATGAAAACGACAACACGATTGTTGATATTTATTCTGAAAATCCAACAGGCACTGACCCTTATAACTTCACTTTTGATAACGATCAGTGCGGTACTTATTCCAATGAAGGTGATTGTTATAACAGGGAGCACTTGGTTCCGCAGTCTTATTTTGAAGATGTTACAACAAGCTTTACAAGAACTGACGCGCACCATATTGTCCCTACAGATGGAAAAGTGAATAATTATAGAAATAACTATAGTTTTGGAAAAGTTAATAACGCCACTTATACTTCACAAAATGGTTCAAAACTAGGGCCATTATTGAATTCAGGATATTCTGCAGGAGCAGGAACCCCGGTAGTTTTTGAACCAATTGATGAATTTAAAGGTGATGTGGCAAGATGCTTTTTATACTTTGCAACAAGATATGAAGACCAGATGGATGATTTTTATGCTTCAAAGACATTAGCCCAAGTTCCTGCAAAAGCAATGTTTGATGGTTCAATCAATAAAGTTTTTTCGCCAACCTTCTTAAATATCTTATTAACTTGGAACCAACAAGATCCAGTTAGCGCTAAAGAAATTAAAAGAAATAATGCGGTTTATGCACGCCAAGGAAACAGAAATCCGTTCATTGACAATAATGCTTATGTAACTTCAATTTGGGGAACTCCTTTAGCCGTTTCTGCGTTTGATGCTTTAGCAGAGGTTTCTGTATATCCAAATCCGTCAAACAATCACAGAATAAATATCGAAACTGAAAAAGTTTTAGACCAAATTCAATTGATCAACATTAACGGACAATTGATGCAGAAAATCAAAAATCCTAGCGTTCAAAACAATACTTACACTTTAGAAAATCTTCCCTCAGGATTTTATTTCTTGAAATTGACTTCTGGAAATCAATCTACAACTAAGAAAGTTATTGTAAATTAAGAACAACTTGCCTTGAATACTTTTAAAAGCCTGATAAAATTTATCGGGCTTTTTTGTTTTGCTATACTCCCGCAAAAGTTAAAGTTTTAATTCCTATAAATAATCCCATTACATTTGCCGTCCAAAATTTATCTTAAATGAAAAAAATTTACCTATTACTTTTATCTTTTTCTGCGTCAATGGGGATTGCGCAACAAAATGAACCTGCTGCTTATTACAATGGTTTCAATTTTAACCAAAGTGCGACTGCTGTAAAAAGCGATTTGACTACAAAAATCACTTCAACGCACACGAGAAATTTAAGTTACCAGCAAGCTGAAGACGCTTTGAGAATCGTGGATTTAGATCCGAATGATGCGACAAACACCAATGTTTTATTGCTTTATGGATTTAGCAACAGCATTTGTCCAGCTTCAACGGCCGACGATAATGATCACAGAAGAAGAAACAAAAACAACGACGGCGGTGGTGCAACTTGCGAATGGAACCGTGAACACACGTATGCAAAATCTTTAGGAACAGGAAATTTAGGAACTTCTGGACCTGGCGCTGATGCGCACCATTTGAGAGCTTCTGACGTTCAAAGAAATGGACAAAGAGGAAGCTTAAAATTCATCGACGGAACTGGAAATTCTAGAAAAATCGGAGCTGGCTGGTTTCCTGGTGACGAATGGAAAGGTGATGTGGCGAGAATGATTATGTACATGTATGTAAGATATGGCTCTCGTTGTCTTCCAAAAAATGTAACGATTGGAACAACTTCAGCAACAGATGCAAACATGATCAATTTGCTTTTAGAATGGAATGCAGCTGATCCAGTTTCTGCTTATGAAGACCAAAGAAATACGTATTTAGGGAATGCTAGCAACACTTATGGTCAAGGAAATAGAAATCCGTTTATCGATAATCCTTATCTGGCGACTGTAATCTGGGGTGGATCTCCAGCTGAAAACCGTTGGCCAAATGTATTCCTGTCGACTCCAAACTATGCTTTTGCACATATTTCTGTATATCCAAATCCGTCAAACAATCACAAAATCAATATCGAAACAGAGCAAGTTTTAGATGAAATTCAATTGATTAACGTGAATGGGCAATTGATGCAGGAAATTAAAAAGCCGAATGCTCAGAACAATACTTACACTTTAGAAAATCTTCCATCTGGATTTTATTTCTTGAAATTGACTTCTGAAAATCACTCTACGACTAAGAAAGTTATTGTAAACTAATTTTCAATTTCTCATAAATAAAAAATGCCTTTCTGATTTAGAAAGGCATTTTTTTATATAATTAAATCGCTTTTGATTAGTCATTCATAGAAATCAAAAACTCCTCATTATTTCTAGTTTTCTTGAATCGATCATTGATAAAATCCATTGCTTCCACCGGATTCATGTCAGACAAATATTTACGCATAATCCACATTCTCTGGATTGTAGCTTCATCTAAAAGCAAATCATCACGTCTTGTACTTGAAGAAGTCAAGTCAATCGCTGGGAAAATACGTCTGTTTGCGATTTTTCTATCCAACTGCAATTCCATGTTACCAGTTCCTTTAAATTCTTCGAAGATAACTTCGTCCATTTTAGAACCTGTTTCTGTCAAAGCCGTAGCGATGATACTTAAAGAACCGCCATTTTCGATATTTCTTGCCGCTCCAAAGAAACGTTTTGGTTTTTGCAATGCATTGGCATCCACACCACCACTCAATACTTTACCAGAAGCCGGTTGTACTGTATTATAAGCCCTAGCCAAACGCGTAATTGAATCTAGTAAAATCACCACATCGTGACCACATTCTACTAATCTTTTTGCTTTTTCAAGAACGATATTCGCCACTTTCACGTGTCTGTCTGCTGGTTCGTCAAAAGTTGAAGCAATTACTTCTCCCCTAACGCTTCTTTGCATGTCAGTCACTTCTTCTGGACGTTCGTCAATCAACAAAACGATCAAATAAACTTCTGGATGATTTGCAGCGATTGTGTTTGCAATATCTTTCAAAAGCATTGTCTTACCTGTTTTTGGCTGGGCAACGATCATTCCTCTTTGCCCTTTTCCGATTGGAGAAAACAAGTCAATAATTCTTGTAGAAATAGAACTTTGTTTTCCTGCCAAATTAAATTTTTCATCAGGAAAAAGAGGTGTCAAGTGCTCAAAAGAAACACGGTCGCGAACCACTTGCGGATCATGTCCGTTGATTTTTAAAACTCTTACTAATGGAAAATATTTCTCGCCTTCTTTTGGAGGACGAACTACTCCTTTTACAGTATCTCCCGTTTTCAAACCAAACAATCTGATTTGTGAAGTTGAAAGATAAATATCATCAGGTGAAGCTAAATAATTGTAATCAGAAGAACGCAAAAATCCATATCCGTCAGGCATCATTTCAAGAACGCCTTCGCTTTCGATAATTCCGTCAAATTCAAAATCTGCATCTCTGAAATTCGGCTTTTTATTCGCTTTGAAATTCGGATTTACATTGCCATTCGCCTCATTCCTATTTTGATTCGGATTCGGATTGCTTTGATTAGGGTTATTTTGGTTTGGATTATTATTCTGATTCGGATTTTGCTTCTGATTCGGATTTTGCTTTTGGTTTGGATTAGGACGAATCGGTTTTTTCTCCACCGGCGCGCTTTGTTCCTTAGCAAGAACTGGCTCGCTTGAAGTTGCGTCAGCCGTTTTTTCAGAAACTTCTTTTTGAGGAGCTTGAGCCTTTTCAAAAAGTGGTTTCTTAAATTTTATAAGTTTTCTTTCTTTTTCTTCAGGAGCATTTTGAACTGGTTCCGAAGCAATTTCTGCTGTATCAGCTACTGGAATTGCCTCTTCTTTTGATGCTGCAGTGGCTTTTGCTTGTGCCGCATCTGACTCAGAAAAAGGATTTGTATTTGATTCTTTGGTAATTTTCGGTTTTTTCTCAGGAACAATTCTCGCTCTTTTCGACTTTGATTCTGCAGATTCCGCTGGCGCTACCGGAGCGATAACTTCAGGATTCGCAGCCTGATAATCCAGAATCTGATAAATCAGCGTTTCCTTTTTTACACCGTTAATTTTAATTTTTTTTGTTGCTTTCGCAATGTCTTGAAGCTCAGAAAGCTTCATTTCTTTTAATACATCAATATCAAACATAAATGTTATTTGAATAAATTGTGGAAACTCTTGTAAAGTTGTAGAGTGTGTGAATTTTTTTTGAACTGGATAATCCGCTAAATGAAGTGCTTACGGATTTGTTATGCAATAATACGAATAAATTTTTATCATACAATAGCATTTTATAAAAAGAAAATATATTTTTGTGGAACAAAACAACACTAATGATCCAGAGAATACAAACCGTTTATTTGCTACTAGCCTTTGTCTTCATGGGAATTCTTCCTTTTGTTTTTCCTTTGGAAACATCAAAAGCAGGTGAAGTTTTTGCAAAAGACCACATCGTTGACCTTGCCTTATTTTTAGGAAGCGCAGTACTTTCACTGGTAACCATTTTTTTATTCAACAACAGAAAACTTCAGTTTGTTCTTGGCAGGCTGAACCTCATATTAAATTTAATTTTATTAGGATTATTTGTATATCATTCGCTAAGTATATCCGGAGAAGGGGCGCCTTCTGAGAAGGGTATTGGGATGTTTCTACCTATTTTTTCTATCGTTTTTCTTGTGCTTGCTAATAAAGCCATAAAAAAGGACGAAGATCTCGTAAAATCTGTGGACCGATTGAGATAAACCTATAAACTTAGTTTATTTAGTGCTGAAAAAGCGTCGCGAAAGTGGCGCTTTTTTTTAATTTTAAAAGCTTTCCGAAAAATTTAAATGCAGGAAAATTAAACGCAAAGGCGCTAAGATTTCGCAAAGTTTCACAGAGCTTAGTTTAGGTTTATTCTTTTAAATCTTTGCGAAACCTTTAAAAACTTTGCGTTAAAACTTCTAAACGCAAACCACCTTCAAAATTCAACCTTAATAAAGCTTAATCCCTTAATGATCCAAAAATACTATCCTTTTTTCCCAATTTCAATAACCTCCAAATCCTTAATTTTATCTCCATCAATCACAAACCGCAACATCGTTCGAACCTGATGAAAACCATGAATTCCACAAGCTCCCGGATTCATGTGCAAAAAATTATATTTCTTATCCATCATCACTTTCAAAATATGCGAATGCCCAGAAATAAATAATTTCGGCGGATTCGAAGCAATTTCCTTCACAATATTAGGATTATACTTCCCAGGATAACCGCCGATATGCGTAATCCAAACATCCACACCTTCACAAAAAAAGCGATTGTGCAGCGGAAATTCCATTCGTGCTTTGTCATCATCGATATTTCCAAAAACAGCACGCAAAGGTTTCAACTTTTTAATAGTATCCGTCACCAACAAATCACCAATATCACCCGCATGCCAAACTTCATCCGCTTGGTTTACATATTTTAAAATGGTATCATCAATATGACTGTGCGTGTCGGAAAGTAGCAGGATTTTTTTCATTGGAAGGAGTTTCAAGTGCCAAAGTTACTTTTTAAGTAGTAAAGTAGCAAAGTTTCAAAGTAGCAAAGTGGATTGAATATAAACCTCGCGACTTTGAAACTTTGAAACTTTGAGACTTTGCAACTCTGAAACTTCCAAAAAAACTCTTTAAGAAAACTTTGCCACTTTCTATCTCTGAAACTTTGTAACTTTGCCGCTCTGAAACTTTACACTTGAGATATTTCATCGAATTCGCCTACAACGGAAAAAATTATCACGGCTGGCAGTCACAGCCAAATGCTTCCTCAGTTCAAGAAACTTTAGGGAAAGCTTTGTCTGTTATTCTCAGAACCGAAATTGAATTAATGGGTGCTGGCCGAACAGACACAGGTGTTCACGCCAAACAAATGTTTGCACATTTTGACTTTGGAGAAACTTTAGAAAATGATTTTCTGGTAAATAAATTAAACGCTTATCTTCCAAAAGACATTGTGATTTATAAAATAATTCCGGTTGCTGAAGAAGCGCATGCCCGATTTGACGCCACAAAAAGAACTTACGAATATCATATTCATACGTATAAAAATGCCTTCGAAAATGAATCAAGTTGGTATCATCATCAGCATTTAGACCTTGAAAAAATGAACGAAGCTTCTAAAATTCTTTTTGAACATCAAGACTTCCAATGTTTTTCAAAGTCGAATACAGACGTAAAAACATACAATTGCAAAATCGTCGAGGCCCATTGGCAAAGAAATAACGAAAAGATAATTTTCACTATTTCTGCTGATCGATTTCTAAGAAATATGGTACGGGCTATTGTCGGAACTATGGTAGAAATCGGTTCGGGCAAAAAAAATATAGACGATTTCAAAAAAATCTTAGAAAGCAAGGACAGAAATCAAGCCGGACCCTCTGCTCCTGCACATGGCTTGTATCTAACCCAAGTAAAATATCCTTACCTTTGCACCAATGAGTAATAGCCAAAAAATAGCATCGAAAACCTCGAATGCTTCTGATACTTCGGTATTTAAAAGAATAATGGAATATACAAAACCGTACAAAGCCCGCTATTATTGGGTAATTGTATTTGCGGTTTTATTGTCGGTTTTTGCGGCGCTTCGCCCTTATTTGCTGAAGCAGACTGTCGACGGGTATATTGAAACAAAAGATTCCATCGGACTTTTGTACTACATTTTATTAATGGGCGGTGTCCTGATTATGGAGGTCGTTTCGCAATTTTATTTTGTATATCTGGCTAACTATTTAGGCCAAGACATCATCCGTGATATCAGAATCAAGCTTTTCAGCCACTTCATGAGTTTCAAGATGAAATATTTTGACAATGAACCTGTCGGAAAGCTAGTGACGCGCTCTGTTTTTGACATTGAATCCATTTCAAAAATATTCAGTCAGGGACTTTTCATGATCATCAGTGACTTGCTGAAAATGATCGTCGTTTTGATGTTTATGTTTTATATGAACTGGAAATTGACTTTGATTGTAATGTGCGCGATGCCAATATTAGTCATTGCTACAAGAGTTTTCCAGAAGAAAATGAAAGTCGCTTTTGAGGAAGTGAGAACGCAGATTTCAAACCTAAATACTTTCGTCCAAGAAAGAGTAACGGGCATGAAAATCGTACAGCTTTTTTCAAGAGAAGACATCGAATATGACAAGTTCAAGGTCATCAATGACAAGCACAAAAAAGCGTGGATCAAAAACGTTTGGTACAACTCAATTTTCTTTCCAATTGCCGATATTGTCTCTTCTGTTTCGCTTGGATTAGTCGTTTGGTATGGCGGAATGAATATCATTGCCCAAAATGGCTCGACTACTTTTGGAGATTTATTTTCTTACACAATGTTCATCGGAATGCTTTACAATCCATTGCGCCAAATTGCAGATAAATTCAATGAGATGCAGATGGGAATGATTGCCGCCAACCGTGTTTTTGAAGTTTTGGATACCCAAGACCACATTCAAGATAAAGGAAAAGCGATTGCCCACGATTTCCAAGGAAACATAGAATTTAAAAACGTGCATTTCAGCTATACGGATAAAGAAGAAGTTTTAAAAGGAATTAATATCGATGTAAAAGAAGGCCAGACCATCGCCATTGTCGGCGCAACAGGAGCCGGAAAATCGACAATCATCAACCTTTTGAATCGATTCTATGAAATCAATTCGGGAGAAATTTTGATTGATAATACGAATATTAAAGATTTTACTTTAGATAGTTTGCGAAATCAAATTGCCGTGGTTTTGCAAGATGTTTTTCTTTTTGCTGACACGATTCACAATAATATTACGCTAGAAAATCCGAATATTTCAAGAGAAGATGTAATCAAGGCCGCTAAAGAAATTGGCGTGCACGATTTCATCATGACGTTGCCGAATGGTTATGATTATAACGTGAAAGAACGCGGCGTGATGCTGTCTTCTGGGCAACGCCAATTGATTGCTTTCTTAAGAGCTTTTGTCAGCAACCCAAGTATTTTGATTTTAGATGAAGCCACTTCTTCAATCGATTCTTATTCTGAAGATTTGATCCAAAGAGCTACAGAAACAATTACAAAAGGAAGAACTTCTATTGTAATTGCGCACCGTCTTGCCACAATCATCAACGCAGACAAGATCATCGTGATGGAAAAAGGAAACGTTGTCGAACAAGGCTCACATTACCAATTAATCAATAAGGAAGAAGGATTTTATAAGAATTTATACTACTCCCAATTTGTGGTGGAAAGCTAAATTCCTTTTTATTTTCAACATAAAAAACCCCTTCGTGAAATTCATGAAGGGGTTTTCTTTTTATAGGCAATTGCTTTACTATTTATTAAATCCATAAGCATAAACAATCTTAAAACTAGATTTTTCTCTACGGATGAGAGTCAGGACTCTACGGATGAGAGTAAGACCTCTACGGATGAGAGTAAGACCTCTACAGATGAGAGTCCGACCTCTACAGAAAAGAGCTAGACCTCTACAGAAAGGAGCTCTTACTCTACAGATGAGAGTCCGAACTCTACGGATGAGAGCCAAGTCTCTACAGATGAGAGTTAGCACCTATTATAGGCCAAATACCATTCTCAAAATAAACTGCAAAAAAAATGACCGCCATTGCTGGCAGTCATTTCCTAACTTAACTCAAATATAAGAACGTTATTCTTTTGCTTTTTCGTTTTCGTCAGCTTTAGCACCGATTCTTTCCCATTTAAATTTAGGAGCAAATTTCAATTTGATAGCTGCAATTTTTCTGTTGTTTTCTCCAGTCAAACCTTCTTTCTCAACAGTGTTTTTGTGTGCATCTAAAGCTTCGTACATCGCTTTGATTTCGTCAAAATCTTCTCTTGAATAAGAATCTTTGTTTTTATCAAAAGTGTCATAGAAACTTTGGTAAACGCTAACAATGTTATCTTTGTTTACCCAAGCAAAGCTCATGTCTTCACCAATTTTTCCAGCTCCAAAATAAGCATCTCTCAACACCTGTTTGTTACTTGGAGTTGCAGTTGCTGCTGGCGCTGGTGCCGCAGCTGCTGCTTCAGCATCTAATTTTGCTTTCAACTCAGCATATTTAGCTTTTGACTTGTCTAGTCTTTCTTGCGCCGCTGCTTGGTCTTTCATGTTTGCCAAAGCCGCTTCAGCTTCTGCAGTTTTTGCGTTATAATCTGCCTCAATAGCCTGCCAGTTAGTTTTTGCTTCGTCAACTGTTACATTGCTTACAGAATCTACATATTTTTCATAGCTGTCAAATGACTTTTCTGCCACTTTTTCATTTTCATCCTTACAAGAAGAAAACCCTAGTGCGATAACCGCCGCACCTGCGAATAAACTGAACTTTTTCATAATAATAGTTGGTTTTAATTAAAATTGTTGATTAAAATTAATCCAAAAAAAATAATTCTTAAAATTTAACTTAATACTTTATGAATACTTTAATATGAAATTGAAATATTCCTAATTTTATCTTAAATCCTTAATTACCTAGTTTTACAAAAATTCATTACTTTTAGGGCTCAAATTAAAACTATGTCATTAATCAACATTACCAACATAAAAAGAGACTTTATACTAGGAAACGAAATCATCAACGTTTTAAAAGGAATCGATCTCAATATCAATAAAGGAGAATATGTTGCACTGATGGGGCCTTCAGGTTCTGGAAAATCAACATTGATGAACCTTTTGGGCTGTTTGGACACGCCAACTTCAGGAACCTATATATTAAACGGAAACGATGTCAGCCAAATGACCGACGACAGTTTGGCCGAAATCCGCAACAAAGAAATCGGTTTTGTTTTTCAGACTTTTAATCTTTTGCCCAGAACAACCGCTTTGGATAATGTGGCACTTCCAATGATTTACGCAGGATTTTCAAAGTCAGAAAGAACCGCAAGAGCCACCGAAGTCTTAAAACAAGTCGGACTCGGAGACCGAATGGATCACGAGCCAAACCAGCTTTCTGGAGGGCAGCGCCAGCGTGTTGCCGTGGCCAGAGCTTTAGTAAACAGGCCTTCCATCATTCTTGCAGATGAGCCAACAGGAAACTTGGACAGCAAGACTTCCGTAGAAATCATGAACCTTTTCAACGAAATTCACGCTAACGGAAACACGGTAATTTTGGTAACCCACGAAGAAGACATCGCCGCTTATGCCCACAGAATCATCCGCTTGCGAGACGGTTTGGTAGAAAGCGACAACGCAAATATGGAGATAACTCTACATAAATAAATTTTGATTTATGATTTATGATTTATGATTGAAGATTTGAAATCCAGCTTAATGAAAACTTAATCCCTTAATGGCTTAAATCTTTATAGTTTTCAGAAGCCAAACACAAGGCATCCTTTAAATGAAATTCCCGCTTTCTGCAGTAGTTTTGCTGCTGAACCCCAGCAGAAAAAGCTACTGCAGCCAATCGGGGCTAGAAAAAAAACACTAAAGGCATTCTTTTAACTTCTGGACCAATATTGTCGAAAACCTTACGCATAAAACCCTTAAACCTTTCACCCAAAACCTTACACCTCTCCAAATGAAAGTATACACAAAAACCGGCGACAAAGGAACCACAGCACTTTTCGGTGGCGACCGAGTTCCAAAACACCACATAAGAATAGAAAGCTACGGAACCGTCGACGAACTAAATTCCCACATCGGATTGATTCGTGACCAAGAAATAAACACGCATTACAAAGAAATTTTGATCCAAATTCAAGACAGGCTTTTCACAGTCGGTGCCATTTTGGCTACACCACCCGAAAAAGAAACCTTAAAAAACGGAAAACCAAGATTGAATATTCCAAAAATAATCGAAGGCGACATTCAATTACTTGAAAATGAAATTGATGAAATGGAAAACCAATTGCCTCAGATGACACATTTCGTACTTCCGGGAGGTCACACAACTGTGTCATATTGTCACATAGCTCGTTGTGTTTGCCGTCGTGCAGAGCGTCTTTCGGTACATTTAAACGAACTAGAACCCACAGATGCCTTCGTCATCAAGTACTTGAACCGACTTTCTGACTACCTTTTTGTACTGGCACGAAAGTTGTCCTACGACTTGAAGGCTGACGAGGTGAAATGGATACCTGAAAAAGGATAATTTAAGATTTATGATCTTAGATTTAAGATTTAAACAACGGCGCTCAGATTGGATAACTAATAGCTAAAAAGCCTTCAGACAATGCAAAAAATCTGAAATCTTAAATCTTAAATCAACAATCTAAAAAGACGTTCTTACATTTTTTTTTAAAATAAATACAATTTTACTTGACTATTTCAGTAAAAAAATTATTTTTGCATAAATTATAAAATCGATATCAGATGTATTGGACATTAGAATTAGCATCCTATTTAAGCGATGCGCCGTGGCCTGCTACCAAAGACGAGCTTATCGACTACGCTATTAGAGCTGGAGCACCATTAGAAGTGGTGGAAAATCTTCAATCTATAGAAGACGAAGGTGAAATCTACGAATCAATGGAAGAAATTTGGCCAGATTATCCAACTGACGAAGATTATCTTTGGAACGAGGATGAATATTAAAAAATAATATCAAAAGGAAAAGTCTCTCGCGAGGCTTTTTTTTTGTTTAAATTTGCAACATTTATAAATAGAAATATATAATTAATCATGAGTTTGATCAACAGCATATTAAAAGCTTTTGTAGGTGACAAATCGGAGAAGGACGTAAAAGCCATCATGCCGATTATCAACAAGATAAAAGCATACGAAGCTACATTGGCAGCGCTTTCTCACGACGAGCTAAGAGCTAAAACAATTGTCTTCAAAGAAAGAATCAAAGAAGCAAGAGCAGATAAAGATGCCAAAATCGCTTCTTATAAATTGGAAGTTGAAAAAATTCAAGACATCGACGCAAGAGAAGACATCTATGCTTCTATCGATGCTTTGGAAAAAGAAGCTTACGATATTTCAGAAAAAACATTGTTGGAAATCCTTCCTGAGGCTTTTGCAGTAGTAAAAGAAACAGCAAAAAGATTTAAAGACAATACTGAAATTACGGTAAAAGCGACTCCAAAAGACTTGGAACTTTCTGCTACAAAACCTTATATCCAAATTCAAGGCGATAACTCTGTTTGGGCGAATACTTGGAATGCGGCAGGAAAACAAATTACTTGGGACATGATTCATTATGATGTCCAGCTGATTGGTGGTGTTGTTTTGCACCAAGGAAAAATTTCTGAGATGCAAACGGGTGAAGGTAAAACATTGGTAGCAACGCTTCCTTTGTACCTAAATGCTTTGACAGGAAACGGCGTACATCTTGTAACCGTGAATGACTACTTGGCAAAACGTGATAGCACGTGGAAAGCGCCACTTTTTGAATTCCACGGATTGACTGTTGAATGTATCGACAATTACCAGCCAAATACAGAAGGAAGAAGAAAAGCATACAACGCTGACATTACTTATGGAACAAATAACGAATTTGGTTTCGATTATTTGAGAGATAACATGGCGCACACGCCGGAAGAATTGGTTCAGAGAAAACACAATTATGCGATTGTCGATGAGGTCGATTCTGTATTAGTTGATGATGCAAGAACACCGTTGATCATTTCTGGTCCGGTTCCTCAAGGTGACCGTCACGAATTTAATGAATTGAAGCCAAAAGTGGACCACTTAGTAAACTTGCAACGTCAATTAGCAAACGGATTCTTAGCAGAATCTAAAAAACAAATTAAAGAAGGAAATACTAAAGAAGCTGGATTCTTATTGTTGAGAGCTTACAGAAGTTTACCTAAAAATAAAGCATTGATCAAGTTTTTAAGTGAGGAAGGCGTTAAGCAATTGCTTCAAAAAACGGAAAATCACTACATGCAAGACAACAATCGCGAAATGCACAAGATCGATGAGGCTTTGTATTTTGTGATTGAAGAAAAAAACAATCAAGTTGAATTGACAGACAACGGAATCAAATTCCTTTCTGGAGATACTGACAGCGATTTCTTCGTATTGCCAGACATCGGGACAGAAATTGCAAGAATCGAGAAATTGAAACTTGACAAAGATGCTGAAGCCGAAGAAAAAGAAAAATTATTCCAAGATTTTAGCATTAAAAGCGAGCGTATCCACACATTGACGCAGTTGTTGAAAGCTTATACTTTGTTTGAAAAGGACACTGAATATGTAATCATGGACAACAAAGTCATGATTGTTGACGAACAAACGGGTCGTATCATGGACGGACGTCGTTATTCTGACGGTTTGCACCAAGCGATTGAAGCTAAAGAAAACGTAAAAATCGAAGCGGCTACTCAAACTTTTGCAACAGTTACACTTCAGAATTATTTCAGAATGTACAGCAAATTGGGTGGTATGACAGGAACTGCGGTTACTGAAGCTGGCGAATTATGGGAAATCTATAAATTGGATGTTGTTGAAATTCCAACAAACAGACCAATGGCTAGAAAAGACAAAGAAGATTTGATCTACAGAAGTACGCGTGAAAAATTCAACGCCGTTATTGAAGACGTAACGAAATTGGCTGAAGAAGGAAGACCAGTTTTGATCGGAACAACTTCAGTAGATATTTCTGAATTATTGAGCCGTATGCTTAAGATGAGAAATATTCCACACAACGTTTTGAATGCAAAAATGCACAAGCAGGAAGCGCAAATCGTTGAAGAAGCTGGAAAACCTGGCGTTGTGACAATTGCAACAAACATGGCCGGTCGTGGAACTGATATCAAGCTTTCTCCAGAAGTTAAAGCTGCGGGAGGTTTGGCAATTATCGGTACAGAACGTCACGATTCACGTCGTGTTGACCGTCAGTTGCGAGGTCGTGCCGGTCGTCAAGGTGACGTTGGTAGTTCTCAATTTTATGTTTCTTTGGAAGATAACTTGATGCGTTTGTTCGGTTCTGAAAGAGTGGCAAAAGTAATGGACAGATTAGGTCTGAAAGAAGGTGAAGTAATTCAGCATTCAATGATGACAAAATCTATCGAGCGTGCTCAAAAGAAAGTAGAAGAAAATAACTTTGGTGTTCGTAAACGTTTATTAGAATATGATGACGTCATGAATGCGCAACGTGAAGTAGTTTACAAACGCCGTCGCCATGCCTTGCACGGTGAGCGTTTGAAAGTGGATATCGCAAACATGATGTATGACACTTGCGAAGTTATCGTGGAAGAAAATAAAGGAACTAATGATTTCAAAAACTTTGAATTCGAATTGATCCGTTATTTCTCAATCACTTCTCCGGTAACTCAAGAAGATTTTTCAAGACTTTCTGCACAAGAATTGACTGGAAAAGTATACAAAGCAACGTTGGATTTCTATACAGAAAAAACGGCAAGAAGCGCCAGAGAAGCTTTCCCGATCATCAGCAATGTTTATGAAAATGAAAACAACCAATTCGAAAGAATCGTAGTTCCGTTTACAGATGGAATCAAGACTTTGAATGTGGTGACTGACTTGAAAAAAGCATACGAAACACAAGGAACGCAATTGATTGGTGATTTTGAAAAAAACATCACATTGGCAATCGTTGATGAAGCTTGGAAAAAACACTTGCGCAAAATGGACGAATTGAAACAATCAGTTCAATTGGCCGTTCACGAACAAAAAGATCCATTGCTTATCTACAAATTTGAAGCTTTCAATTTGTTCAGAACGATGCTTGACAATGTGAATAAAGAAGTAATTTCTTTCTTGTTTAAAGGTGATTTGCCACAACAAAACACAGCAAATATCCAAGAAGCGAAAGAAGTGGTTCGTCCAAAAGAAAAATTGACAATTTCAAAAGATGAAATTCCAAATTCTGACGAAGCGGCATCAATTAATCGCGAAGCAGGTCAAACACAAAGACCTCAAGTTACTGAAACTATTGTTCGCGATCAGCCGAAAATTAACCGTAACGATAATGTTATAGTGAAACACGTTTTAAGTGGCAAAACAGAAACAATGAAGTTCAAAAAAGCGGAAAGTTTATTGGCTTCTGGCGAATATGTTTTGAGCAATGAATAAATAAGAAGTGAGAATTGAGATTCTTCAGATTATAAATAAAATCCCCAATTGCAATTTTGTGATTGGGGATTTTTTATATTTGATAAACCCTAAAATCATTCAAATGAAAGCAAAATCATTACGTCCATTCATAGGAGCAAAAAACTTCGAAATATCCAGAAATTTCTACAAAGATTTAGGTTTCGAGGAAATTGTCCTATTTCCAAATATGTCACTTTTCAAAAAAGAAGAATTCGGATTCTATTTACAAGACGCTTATGTCAAAGATTGGATTGACAACACGATGCTTTTTTTAGAAGTTGAAGATGTAAACGAATGCTATAATGAACTTTTAGCACTAAATCTTTCTACAAAATATGAAGGTGCAAGACTAATGCCTATTCAGCGTAATGATTGGGGAAGCGAATGCTTTGTGCATGATCCGTGTGGCATATTATGGCATTTTGGAGAATTTACAAATAAATAAACCATGAAAAAAATTGCTTCTGCCCTATACTTTCTTCTCTTGTTCATCAACTCAATTTATGCACAAGATTTCAAGATTTTCAACGCTTCAGATAGAAACGAAAAAGTAGTTTTCGTATCACTTTCTGATATTTATCCATCTAGCGAGAAACCGGATTTACCAGTAATTCCAGAAGATAAAAGAAATTTTGAACACGTTTTATTAGATTCTAAATTCAGGAAACAATTTTTATCGGTGACGAAAATTTCTGAAACTGATAATGTCTTTTTATACGATTATGCAAAAAATAAACTTGCTTCCTTTACTGTAAAAAACCTAAATGCTGTTGCAAATTTAAGTCAATACGAAGCCGGAAGCGAACCGCCACATTCGCATTATGATTATCAAATTGGTTTTGAAATAGACAAAAAATTGCTGAAAGATTTCGAGGATTTTTCAAATCAGATTTTAGTATATGTCGGAAAAGAAAATCCGTTTGCTGAAAAACAGCTGACAGCAATTGCTTGGAAGAAAATCAGCTCGAAAGAATTTCCTTCGAAAAAAATAAAAGATGAATTTGGAGCACTTAATCAAAAATATACTGTTGGAGATTCTTACAGTTTTAAATATGAAAATCTAGAATATTTCATCCAAGATTTTTTGCGTGACACATCCATTTTTGCAAGAAGAGTATTAGTTGTGAATTCGAAAACAAAAACTATAATTTATGAAGAAATTTTTAGCGAAGGCGAAAGCGATTCACTTACGCCATTAAATTTTGTGAATAAAGATGAAGGCGACAATATAAATCAATGGACTGGAAAATTATTTAAAAATAAAGAGCCTGTGATTTTCGGGTTTGAATACCACTCTTTTGGATGTGATTACATCACGGTTTTAAGCAAAAAACCAACCCAAGTTGACATTTATTGTGACAACAGACATTAAAAAAATATAATCCTCGAACATCCCAATTCGGGGATTTTTTTTAGCTATTTTTGCCGTCCTAAAATGCCCAAAATGAACCTTACCAAAGAGCAAAAAGCCATAATCAATTCTTCTGGAGACATTAAAATAAACGCCGTCGCAGGTTCTGGAAAAACAACTACCATTCTTGAATATGCTAAAGCACGACCAAAAAGCAACCGAATTTTATATTTAGCTTTCAATAAGTCGGTTCGATTGGAAGCTTCTGAGAAATTTTCAAAAAACAAACTTGATAATGTGACTGTCGAAACGGCGCATTCTTTGGCATATAAACATATTGTTTTCAACTATAATTATCGGGTTCGAAACCAAGACTACAAAACCAATGAAATTGTTGATCTTTTAAAATTACAGGGGAATGCCGAGAAGCATTTTGAGTATGTAATTGCCAATCACATCTTGAAATTCGTAGCTTATTTTTGCAATAGCGATAAACGTAAAGTTCAAGAATTAAACTATTTGGATATTGTTTTCGATGAAAATGCTAAGAAAGTCGCCAAATCTTTTTATGCTCAAATCGAAATGCACACCCGCCTTTTTTTGGCCAAAATGAACAAAGGGGAAATTGAAATCACGCACGATTTTTATTTAAAAAAGTTTCAGCTGGCAGATCCCGTTTTGGCTTTTGACTATATTTTATTTGACGAGGCACAAGATGCTTCACCGGCAATGCTGGATGTTTTCTTGAATCAAAAAGCGACAAAAGTGATTGTTGGCGATACGCACCAACAGATTTATGGCTGGCGACATGCCGTAAATTCCTTAGAAAAAGCAAAATTTAAGACTTTCAATCTTTCCACAAGCTTTAGATTTAATCAGGATATTGCCAATCTGGCGATGGGTGTTTTAGATTATAAAACCCATTTTGACAATCCCGAAACGATTTCAATTTCTGGAAACGGAACTAATAAAGAATCGAAAACCAAGGCGATTATTGCAAGAACAAATTTAGGTTTGCTTTTGAAAGCCATTGAATATGTGACCGAAAAGAAAAATATTGACGCCATTTATTTTGAAGGAAATATCAATTCTTATACGTATGCCGATGAAGGCGCTTCTTTATATGACGTTTTGAATTTACAGAATAAAAATCGGGATATGATTCGTGACAAGCTAATTCGGGAGATGAAAACGATGAAGGAATTGGAAACTTATATTGAAAGTACTGACGATTCGCAGTTGGGAATGATGGTGGAAATTGTGAAAGAATATGGCAATAAGATTCCAGGGATTTTAAAATCAATTAAAGAAAAACATGTTTCAAACGAAGACAAGCACAAGGCCAGAATAATCTTTTCAACCGTTCATCGTTGCAAAGGAATGGAATATGATGCAGTTCAAATTGTAAATGATTTCATGACTGAAGATCGACTCATCAAACTGAAACATGCTGAAGAAGAAATCAATGTTGCCCGAATGAATGAGGAAATTAACCTGCTTTATGTTGCCGTAACTCGAACAAAAAATAGCATTAGAATTCCGGAAAAGTTAGTCCCGAAAGGTTTTCCGGTTTGTGAAAATATTCATTTGATTCGGGAGCTTCCGGAAAAGGCAGATCCAAAGAAATATTCTTTTCCGAAAAGAGAAAATTTAGATCAAAAAGAAACTCCGAATTACGTAGAAAAATCTCGTGAAAGCAATAAAGATGCTTATCGACCTTGGACAAGTGAATTAGATGAAGAATTGACTGTTTTGTGGATGGAAGGCGTGAATCCGAAAGATCTGGCGTTGCATTTTGGAAGAACGAAAGGGGCAATTAGTTCTAGGATGAAGAAATTGGAATTGTTTGATTGATTTATGGTCTTCAATTACAATTTACCGATAAGGATTTTTTACATTTGAAGAAATAGAAATAATAAAAAAATGGACAAAATAAAAGAACTAATAAACCTACTTCTAGCCGATTTCGAATTAGAAGAAGAGGAACAACAAGAAATACTAATTAATCTCGGAGGTTTTTTAAATGACCAGAAAGCTTATTTGGTTGAAAATGATGCCGAGTGGATTTTAGAAGTAGCTTCAGAAAGTACGCTTCAATTTGCAATTGCCAATGAAATCAGCGATTTTTTAATAGTCGGCGACAAAATTGACGAAATTCATGAATTGATTGTGGAAGAATTTGAAGATGATTTTCCTGAATTTCCTTATGAGAGAAAATTCAATGCAGCAGATTATATCGAGTGGGTTTCAAAAGAACTTAGTGAAAATTATCCTGAATTAGAATTGATTGAATTTGGAGATAGTTTTGGAGATAATATTCAGCTTATGTTTGTTTTAGGGAAAGATGTGAAGCGTATTAAAGAATTGTGCGATGAATTAAATATTCGTTGCAATAGCGCTGCTGAAATCTTGAAATTGTAAATGATTTATAATTTCTATAACCAACAAAACAACGGTCGAATCTCAAATAATCCTAAAATATTTATAATAAAAATCCCTAATCGTGAAAACGGTTGGGGATTTTTTATATTTGGCACTCAATAATTTAAACAATGAAAAAGTTCCTCCTATTTTTATTTATAATTTCCTCAACTGCGTCTTTTTCCCAAGATATTACTGGCGAATGGAATGGACTGATTAAGATTCCGGGAAAGCAATTAACGGTAATTTTTAAGATCAGTAAATTAGGCGAAGGTTACAGCGCAACATTGGACAGTCCGGACCAAAAAGTAACAGGCATTCAAGTTACGACCACAACATTTGTGAGTCCGGTTTTGAAACTTTCGATTGCCGGAGCAGGAATTGAATATGAAGGAATTTTAGGAGAAGATAAAATTATCAGAGGAAATTTCAAGCAAATGGGAAACACTTTTCCTATGGATTTATCTAAGGAAAAGGTGGAAAAAGTACTTCCAAAAAGACCACAAGAACCTTTAAAACCTTATGCTTACAATTCTGAAGATATTACTTTTGAAAATAATAAAGAAGCCGTAACGCTTGCTGGAACATTTACGTTTCCAAAGAAAAAAGGAATATTTCCTGGCGTAGTTTTAATCTCTGGAAGCGGCCCTCAAAATCGAGACGAAGAATTATTAGGACATAAACCTTTCTTGGTTTTGGCTGATTATTTAACCAAAAACGGAATCGCGGTTTTACGTTTCGACGACCGAGGAACTGCGCAGTCAAAAGGAAATTTCAGCTTGGCAACAACTGAAAATTTCGCAACCGATGTGGAAGCGGCAATCAATTATTTAAAGAACAGAAAAGAAGTCAATAAATCAAAAATTGGATTAATTGGCCACAGCGAAGGCGGTATCATTGCACCAATGATCGCTTCAAAATCAAAAGACTTGAATTTCATTGTTTTGCTTGCAGGATCAGGAATGCGTGGCGCTGAATTGCTTTTATTACAGCAACAATTGGTCAAAAAAGCTTCTGGAATCAATGACGAAGATTTGGCAGAATCACAGGCTTTTTACAAAGGTCTTTTTGAAATTATCACCGATGTAAAAAATGAAACTGAAATGCGAACTGCTTTTGACAATTACCTAAAGCTTGCCACCCAAAAAATGCCAGAATCTGAAAAAGGAGGCATGTCAAACACTGATTTTATCAGGATGATGGACAAGCAATTGCTTTCGCCGTGGATGCAATATTTTTTAAAATATGACCCTGTTCCTGCTTTAGAAAAAGTGACAATTCCGGTATTGGCTTTGATTGGTGAAAACGATTTGCAAGTTCCTCCCAAGGAAAATATTGAAGGCATCAAAAATGCTTTGGAAAAAGGCGGCAACAAAAAGGGGACGGTAAAAGAACTTGCCAACTTAAATCATTTATTTCAAGAATCAAGCACAGGTTCTCCGTCAGAATATGCTGAAATTGAGGAAACTTTTTCGCCAAAAGCTTTGGAAGAAATTAAAAACTGGATCAATTTGCAGGTGAAAGGAAAATAATTTTATTGGAATTAATTTGAAATTAAAATATTTTTATTGATTTCTAAAATATATTCATACATTTAATAAAAAATTACTAATATCTAATTCATAAAGCCATGGCAAAGAGTCAAGACGCAAAAAAAACCGTAAAAAAAGAACCTCTTAAGACGGCAAAAGAGAAAAAAGAGGAAAAACGCGACAAGAAAAATACTCCAAAAAGAGACTAATTTTAATCCCCAATGCAAGTATTGGGGATTTTTTTTGCCAAATTTTTACAAAAATAACGCTACAAACCTTCATCTTGGTTCTCATTTTTTATATTTGTAAAAAGCCAAAATTATTTTTATCTATGGAGTTATACTACTCGTTTTCTGTCCTCATTGTTTTAGCCTCGTTTTTTGCATACTTGAACATTCGCTTCCTGAAATTGCCTTCCACAATCGGCATCATGATTATTGCGATGATAAGTTCAATGTTACTGGTTATTACCGGAAATATCTTTCCAAAAACGTTCCTTAATTTTTCAAAATTGATCGCTGAATTTGACTTTACCGAAGTCTTAATGGGCGCGATGCTGAATTTCTTGCTTTTTGCTGGAGCCGTTCATATTAACTTAAAAGATTTGCGTGAACAGCGAGGACCAATCATGGTTTTCTCGACCGTCAGCGTCATTATTTCTACACTCGCCATTGGCGTAATTTTAGATTTCGTAACTGATTTGGCACATCTAGACGTTCCATTTATTTATTGTTTGTTATTCGGAGCCTTGATTTCTCCAACTGACCCGATTGCGGTTTTAAGTATCTTGAAAGATGCCAAAGTTCCCAAGTCATTGGAAACAAAAATCGCTGGAGAATCCTTATTTAATGATGGTGTTGCAGTAGTGATTTTTGCCGTAATTCTGCAACTGGCGCAAGATCCGGCTAGTGATTTCTCGATGACTCACGTTTCTTGGCTTTTGATAAAAGAAGCTTTGGGAGGATTTATTTTGGGAACTATTTTAGGAGTTCAAGCCAGTAAAGCCATGCGAAAAGTAGACGATTACAAAGTATCAGTTTTGATTACTTTGTCTGTTGTCATGGGCGGTTATCTAATTGCACATGCGGCACATATTTCTGGTCCGTTGACAATGGTTGCGGCGGGAATTATTATCGGAAATTATGGAAAGAAAACGGCTATGTCACCGACGACTAAAGATTATCTGAATAAATTTTGGGAGCTGATTGATGAAATCTTAAATGCAATACTTTTCCTTTTTATCGGATTTGAATTATTGCTTATTCCAGATATTTTGAGCTATTGGCCAATCGGAATTGCTTGCATCGGAATCGTTTTATTCTCTAGATTTATTTCTATCTGGATTCCGACAAAAATTATTCCTTTCAAGAAAAAATTTGAGCCTTCGACAATAAAAATTTTAGTTTGGGGCGGACTTCGAGGCGGTGTTTCCATTGCCTTGGCACTTTCAATTGCTGAAGGTCCGAATAAGCAGATTATTCTTGCTATAACTTATTTCGTAGTAGTATTTTCAATTATCGTACAAGGATTGACAATTGGTAAATTGGCTAATAAAATTTTACCAAAAGCTAGAACTGTTACATTATAAAAACAAACACAGATTTCACGGATTCACACAGATTCTTTATGTAAAAATCTGTGGAAATTTGTGAAATCTATGTTTTATATCTTTACAAAGAATCTGGTAAAACTTTCCCTGGATTCATAATGTTTTTTGGGTCAAAAACGGTTTTTATTCCTTTCATCAATAGCAATTGCGTTTGGCTGAAAGCAATGTCCATGTAGTTTTTCTGAACATAACCAATGCCATGTTCGCCTGATAAAGTTCCTTTTAAAGAAACTGTCAATTCAAAGATTTCTCGAATTCCTTTTGGGATTTCGGTGTTCCAATCTTCATCTGACATTTCTCCTTTTACAATATTTACATGCAGATTTCCATCGCCTGCGTGACCATAGCAAACTGATTTGAACCCATATTTATTTCCTATAGATTTGATTCCTTCCAATAATTTTGGTAGTTCATATCTTGGCACAACCGTATCTTCTTCCTTATAAATTGAATTAGATTTGACGGCCTCACCTACTGCTCTTCTTAATTTCCAAAGTGCATTTTTTTGGTCTTCAGAATCGGCAAAAAGAATTTCATCAATATCAAATTGTTCTAAAACTTCTGTAATTTTCTCTGCTTCAGAAAACAAAACATCTGGATAATTTCCGTCCACTTCAATCAGCAAATGTGCTTTTACTTCGTCTTTTATATTCAAGCTAACTCCGTCTACAAAACGCAACGTCCAATCAATCGCATCACGTTCCATAAATTCCAAAGCACTTGGCGTAATTCCTGCTTTAAAAATCTTTGCAACAGCTTCACAAGCTTGGCTGGAATTAAAAAAAGGAACCAGCATTAAAATATTATGCATGTTTTTCGGAAGCAATTTCATTACGCTTTTTGTAATAATTCCGAGCGTTCCTTCACTCCCGACCATCAATTGCGTGAGATTATATCCAGTGGAATTTTTCAGCGTATTTGCTCCTGTCCAAATAATTTCTCCGTTAGGCAAAACCACTTCCAGATTTAAGACATAATCTTTAGTTACGCCATATTTCACTGCTCTAGCACCACCAGCATTTTCGGCAACATTTCCTCCAATAAAACAACTGCCGCGACTGCTTGGATCTGGTGGATAAAAAAGGCTTTTTTCAAGAACAGCTTCCTGTAAAGTTTGCGTTACAACGCCTGGTTCAACGGTTACCTGAAGATTTTGCTCATCGATATGTAGAATTTTATTGAAACGATCCATTGAAAGACCTATTCCTCCAAAAATTGATAATGCGCCACCGCTCAAACCAGTTCTGCCGCCAATTGGTGTCACCGGAATTTCATACTGATAAGCCAATTTCATTATTTCAGAAATTTCTTCAGAAGTTCCCGGCTTTAGGACTACGCTTGGCGGAAAAACATAATCTTCGGTTTCATCGTGACCGTAATTTCTTCGGGTTTCTTCATCTAAAAAAAGAAATGACTGGCCAACAATCGCTTGAAGCTGGCCAATCATTTCTGGAGATAAAATAGCAGTTTTCATAGTAGTAATTTCAAATCGATAAACGATTTTCAAAAATACTATTTATTTGGAGATAAAATTTAATAGTTTGTCGGCTTTGTTTTCTTGTAAATAAAATGGTCAATCGAATATTTTCCGCTTCCTGTGACAAATAAAACTAAGTAAATTAAAAGATATAAAGCCGCTAATTCACGTTCTTGGAAACCTTGTTCTCCATGCACTACAAAAACAGCCAAAACCATAGTCACAATCAACGGAATTACCACCAAACGTGTAGCAAAACCTACGAAAAGCAATCCTGAACAGACAACTTCAGCAAAAACAGCCAAGCTTAAAGAAGCCGAATGACCGACACCAAGCGGGTCAGGAAACTGGCTGGTATTAGCGCCTGAAAGGAGCATTTGCCATTTTCCGATTCCGTGAACAAGCATGAAGCTGCTCACTGTCGCTCTGAGGATAAACAGCATAATATTGGTAAAACCTTTGTTTTGTGCCGTACTGAAAATTTTCATCATGATTTCTGTGGTTTTTAGGTTGTATTCTAGAACCCTAAATTTACAGAAATTAACAAGATAAAAAGGAGAGTTGACGTTAAATTTTCTTTTTCAAATTAGGAAGAAAGAGCGCTATAATTCCGATTAGCGGTAAAAAGGCACAGATTTGGTAGACTTTTTCGATTCCGACATGATCGGCTGTGTAGCCTAATAATGCAGAACCTAGTCCGCCCATTCCGAAGGCAAATCCGTAGAAAAGTCCTGAAACCATTCCGAGTTTTTTGGGAAGCAATTCTTGAGCATAAACCAAAATTGCAGGAAAAGCGGAAGAAATGATTAGTCCGATGACTACAGACAAAATACCCGTCCAAAATAAATCAGCATACGGCAATAATAAAGCAAAAGGTGCGGCTCCTAAAACTGAAAACCAGATGACATATTTTCTTCCGAATTTGTCTCCCATCGGTCCGCCCATCAAAGTTCCGACAGCGCAGGAAGCTAGAAATAAAAACAAATGAAACTGCGCATCTTGCACTGACAAATTAAATTTTTCTATCAAATAAAAGGTGAAATAGCTTGACATACTTGCCATATAAAAAAACTTCGAAAAGATCAAAACAAGCAAGATTATTACAGAAATCACAATCTGATTTTGGGTCAAATCAGGAAGAATGATTTCAACTTTTTTCTTAGATCGTAAAGCTAAATGACTGTCATACCAAACCGCAATATGTCGTAAAACAAACAAAGCAATTGTAGCCACAATCACAAAAATAAGAATATACCTTTGATCATTTGGAACCACTAAAAGTGCTACCAACAAAGGGCCGATTGCTGTTCCGGCATTTCCTCCTAATTGAAAAACTGACTGTGCCAAGCCACGTTTTCCACCGGAAGCTAAGAACGAAATTCGGGAAGCTTCGGGATGAAAGATCGAAGAACCTATTCCGACTAAAATTACTGAGATGATTATAACATAAAAATGATGTGCAAAAGACAGCAGAATAATGCCACAAAGCGTGAAAAGCATTCCGTAAATCTGAGAATAGGGTTGCGGTTTTTTATCTGTATAAAGTCCGACGAAGGGCTGTAAAATTGAAGCTGCCATTTGATAAGCAAACGTAATCAGTCCGATTTGTGTAAAGGATAATTGATAACTTTCTTTCAAAATTGGATATACCGACGGAATTACCGCCTGAAGCATATCGTTTAGCAAATGTGCAAAAGCGATTGAAAATAAAATTGGGTAAACCGTTTTTTGTACGTTATCAGTGATGACTGGGGAATCAACGTTCAGATTTTCTTTCATAAGATTTGAATTCTGGTGCAAAAGTACAGTTCAAAACGCAAATTAAGTTATAAAAAATGATAATTTGTGTGAAGAAATTTCTACAAGACACTCAAGATATAATACCAAAAAGCAAGAGTAATAAACGAAATCGGAATTCCAAAACCAATCATCATGCTGCTTAATTTTGGTTTCAAGCCATAACTGGAAGCTAAAATTGCAGCGGTAATCATTGGCGCCATTGCGGCTTCTAAAATAGAAACATTGACTTCGATTCCGTTACCTTTTAGAATAAATTTATAGAGAATTACAAAAAACAATGGCATAATCATCAATTTAAAAAACAATCCCAAAGCTAGGAAATTCCAGTGTCGGCTTTGCTTGTCAATCTTTAATTGCAATCCGACAGCAACTAACGCAATTGGCGTAACTGTATTTCCCAAACGCTGAAAAACAGACTGCAAATCTTGCATAAAATCAACATGCAAAATGTTCATCATCACGGCCAAGAAAAAAGCTATAAATGGCGGAAAAAATAATATTTTAGAAGCAATCGCTTTTGGATTCGGAGTTCCTTTGGAATAAATTGATGCTATGATAATTCCCAAAGTTGCCATTACTACAAAAGTTCCTGGTTGGTCGACGATGATTGCGGTTTCTAATCCTTTCTTACCGTAAAGCGCTTCAATTACTGGAAATCCTACAAAAGAAGTATTTCCTAAACCACCAGTTAATACTAAACATCCGGTGAGTTTTTTAGACCAACCGAAGAATTTTCCGAGTAAGTTAAAAAATAAAAAAGCTAGTAAAAATCCGATCCAAGCAATTCCGAGCGGAAATAAAAGTTTTGTGCTGATTTCAATTTTTGGAATGTAGAATAAAGCTAGAGCTGGAAGTGAAATATAGATAACAAATTGGTTTAAAACCTGATGTGAATTCGCTGGAAACGCTTTGACTCTTTGCAAGGCGATTCCTAAAATCATACATAGAAATAGTAAGATTATGCTATCCATTTTTTATTTTTTTTGCCACTAATTGCAAGTCTTTGCAACTTTGAAACTTTTTTAAGCAATTTCCATCTTCCATTTTTTAATCTTGGAATTCAAAAGCAAGATAATCAAAAAGCAAATCGTGCCGCAGAAAAACATTCCGAAAACCATGGGAAAAGTTGTTTCATTGTGAAGAAGACTTACCAAAGCAGAAATTCCTGCGCCCGTAATCATTTGGATAAATCCGATTAATGCTGAAGCACTTCCTGCATTGTAAGTGAATGGTGCTAAAGCCAAAGCGGTACAATTTGGAACAAGCAATCCGAGTGAAAATAAAAACGTAAAAATCATTCCTATCAAAAGTGCCGGCGATAACAAATCTAATCCGAATAAAACGAACATTAAGACTGAAATACTAACCAAAACTACGCTTGACATGGTAATTACTTGAAGTGATGTGAATTTATTCAAAAGCACACGATTTATTTGGCTTCCGATAATGAAACCCATAGCATTTCCACCAAAAACCCAGCCGTATTGTTGTTCAGTAAATCCGTGAAATTTCATAAAAACAAATGGCGAGCCGCTGATATAAGCAAACATTCCCGCCATGGCAATACTGCTCGCTAAAGCATAAAACAGAAACGTTTTTTCTTTTAAAACATCTACATAATCGTTAAGTACATCTTTGGCTTTCAGCGATTTTGCACGATTTGGATTCTTGCTTTCTGGTAAATAAAGAAAAACTGAAACAATCAAAATAAAACTAAAAGCAGTCAGGAAATAAAAAATAGTTCTCCAAGAAGAAACGGTCAAAACCCAACCGCCTATTGTTGGCGCTAAAATCGGTGCAACTCCAACAATCAGCATTAAAATCGAGAATATTTTTGCGATTTCAGTAACCGGAAATAAGTCGCGAACTACCGCCCTACTTACTACCATTCCGACACAACCGCCTAAAGCTAAAACTACTCGCATGGCAATCAGCCAATTTATGGAAGGCGATAAGGCACAACCAATTGAAGCTAAAAGAAATAATGATAGTCCGAAAATCAACGGTTTTTTTCTTCCAAATTTATCTGTAATTGGTCCGTAAAATAATTGCCCGATACTGATTCCGACAAAGTAGCTTGTTAAGGAAAGTGCGACTTGGGAAATATCAGTATTCAAAGATTTTGCTATTGAAGGAAATGCGGGAAGATACATATCAATGCTGAATGGCGCTAAGGCAGACAAGCCTCCAAGTATAAAAAGTATGGAGTATTTTTGTTTTGTGGTCATAAAAATTGTGGGAATAATTTGTGGCGCAAAATTAAGGTTTGGGATTTTGTTTGAGTAGCTTTATATCTTAAATAATTCTTAATAAAAAACCTTCATTACAAATAAACTAACTACATTTGTAATATAATTTATTACAGTATGATCTCAGGCAAGTTCGCCATAACGCTTCACATTCTTACTTTGCTGTCAAAATTTCCAGACGAATATTTGTCTTCAGATTTTATTGCAGGAAGTATGAATATGCATCCTGTTTTGGTTCGAAAAGAGATTGCAAACCTGAAGAAAAATCATATTGTGGAAAGCAAAGAAGGAAAAAACGGCGGTACAAAATTGCTAAAACCTGCTTCTGAAATCAATCTTGATGCCATTTTTAAGATGACTTTTGAAACCGTTTCTTTGGGTTATTCCAAAAAAACACCAAATCCGAAATGTGCTGTGGGAAAACAAATCAATGAAAAACTGGATGAATTATATACTGACATCAATCAAAAAATCAGCACGCAATTAAGTGGCATTTCCTTGACGGAATTCTCAGATAAATTTTAAAAACCTTTTTTTTATTTTAAACTGTAACATTTTTTATTACTTATAAATATATACTTATGAAAATCGCACTTATTGGAGCCACTGGCTTCCTTGGCACTAGCCTTACAAACGAATTGGCAAACCGCAAACATGAAGTTACTGCTATTTCAAGAACCGCAAAAGATTCTGACAAAGACAACTTAAACTATGTTGCCGCTGATGTTTACAATGTTCAAGAATTGGCCGAAGTTTTAGAAGGACATGATGCCGTTATCAGCGCCTTTAATCCGGGTTGGACGAATCCTAATATTTATGCTGACTTTTTAAAAGGCGCTAAAGCCATTCAAGAAGCTGTAAAACTTTCTGGCGTGAAAAGATTAATCACAGTTGGTGGTGCTGGAAGTTTGTATATCGACGGAAAACAATTGGTTGACGGTCCAGATTTTCCTGCTGATATCAAACCTGGAGCAACTGCGGCTCGTGAATATCTAGATATTATTAAGGAAGAAAAAGAATTGGATTGGGCATTTTTCAGTCCAGCGATTGAAATGCATCCTGGAATCACGACTGGAAGAACTGGAAAATACCGTCTAGGTTCAGACAGTCCTGTTTTTAATGAAGAAGGACGAAGCATTCTTTCTGGTGAAGATGTGGCGGTGGTTTTGGCTGATGAAGTTGAAAATCCTAAGCACCACCAAGTTCGTTTTACGGCAGCTTATTAAGTTGCAAAGTTTCAAAGTCGCTAAGTTTCAAAGTGAGCAACAAAATGGCTAAGACGAAAGTCACAAAGCTTTTGAATATCAAACTTTGACATTTAGCGGCTTTTGAACTTTAAGTTAATTACCTTTTTACATTATTACTTTGAAACTTTGCGACTTTGAAACTTACCTCCTTTTCCCTACTTTTACTTTTCTAAATCTAGAAAGTGTCGAAACCAACTCCACATAAATCAGCTTTGCAAGAAAAAGACGGAATCGCCCAGCCTGAAAGTATCGGCAAGGAATCTGTTGCGCACATTATCCAATCTCGAAAGCGCCAGCCTTCTGCTGAAGAATTGATTTCTGGAATTTTAAAAGGTAATAAAACGGCTTTGTCTCGTGCCATTACTTTGGTGGAAAGCACGAATCCGAAGCATTTGGAGAAAGCGAATCAGGTCATTCAGGCTTGCTTGCCTTATGCTAATAATTCGGTACGACTCGGAATTACTGGTGTTCCTGGCGTTGGAAAAAGTACTTTCATTGAGGCTTTTGGGAAATTCTTGACTTCAAATGGAAAGAAAGTAGCCGTTTTGGCGGTTGATCCAAGTAGTACAATTTCTCATGGAAGTATTCTTGGTGACAAAACCCGCATGGAGGAATTGGTGAAAGACGAAAATGCTTATATCCGGCCTTCTGCTTCTGGCGAAACTTTGGGTGGCGTGGCAAGAAAAACTCGCGAAACTATTATTTTATGCGAAGCTTGCGGCTTTGATACGATTGTTATTGAAACGGTTGGCGTTGGGCAAAGCGAAACTGCCGTTCACAGCATGGTGGATTTCTTTTTGCTGTTGAAAATTTCTGGTGCTGGCGATGAATTGCAAGGGATTAAGCGTGGGATTATGGAAATGGCGGATGCGATTGTCATCAACAAAGCCGACGGCGATAATATTAAAAAAGCGAATCTTGCCAAAACTGAATTTAATCGGGCGTTGCATTTGTTTCCTGCAAAAAGTTCTGGCTGGCAACCGAAAGTCATGACTTGCAGTGCGATTACTCATGATGGTATTGCAGCGGTTTGGGAAATGATTTCTGAGTATTTAGAACTGGCAAAGGGGAATACTTATTTTCAGGAAAGAAGGCAGGAACAAAACCAGCATTGGCTTTTAGAAACTATCAATGAGCAGTTGAAAACGAATTTCTTTAATCATCCGGAGATTAAGAATTTATTGGAAGAGCATAAAAAAGCGGTTCGGGATAATGAAATTTCACCGTTTGCGGCGGCAGCGGTTTTGCTTGAGAAGTATTTTAAGGTTTGATTTGATTTGCCACGAATTGCTCTAGTTTTGTTGTTTTTTTATTAAGAATTTTAAAAGTAATTCAACACAGATTTCACGGATTTTTTTGTTTTGATTTTTACTAATTACTTTAATTTGCACTGATCTTTTCTTACTGTTGTACTTCTAGTAGTGCTATTACAATTGCTTTTTCTTTGCCGAATTCTTTTTCATAGGCTTCTAGCACAGCAGCTCTTTTGTCGGTGACTTTTATGGGGATTTTCTTTTCTTTGAGGTCTTTGGCTTGTACGTCTCTTACTATGCCACTGAATTTTTTTTGTAGTATGCCTGTTCCGTCGATTTCTATTTCTCCTATATAATATACTTTGTTGTTTTCTGGAATTGCTAGTTGCGCATAGCCGTCTGGGAGATTTGCCGAACCGTAAGGCGTGTAGATTAGCTTTACATAATGATTTCCTTTTGGCAGTTTCATGATGATTAGCCCGTCTCCTTGGAGGCGGTAAGTCAGGATGCCTTTTTCGTTTTCATCAAAATAAATTCTTGAGTTTTTGGTGATGTCTTTGCCGGCGTTGGTGATTTTAATTTTGCCGACTATGACGGTTTCTGCTTCTGAAACGGTTTCTGTTTTTGAAAGTTTTCCTGATTGGCAGGAGATGAAAGCCAGCGCAAGGAACAACAGGGCGATTTGCTTTTTCATAATTTCTCTGATTTGAAATTGCTAATTTACGCCTTTTTAAAATGGCAAGAAACCATCCGCAATAGAAATAGCCAAGCTGTGTTTTTCACATTTATATTTGACTATTGAAAAACCATTCGTTAATAATAATACAATTAGATAACGCAGATGATAAATTTTTTACATTTGGCAATCATCAACAAATTCCCCCTTACTTATGAACTTAAAAATTACATTGCCGCTCCTTGCCTTTATCGGAATCTTCTCTAGCCAAAACCTCCAAGCCCAAGAAGCGGAAGAGCTCTTTCATGAAAAGTATTCAAAGTTGAGCCTTATCCTCCAACCTTCGATTCTAAAAGGTTATAATTACACTAGAACTGATCCCGGAATCACTTTCAACAACACCAACTCCTTTCAATTTGGTTTTGCTTACAATTTCGCGCAGTCAAAGAATTTTAATTTTAGGGCGGGCGTCGTGGCCAAAGTCTTTCGTCCCACTTTTGACATCAACATGACTGATGAACAGATTGGTGCTGGTCCGGGGAATGCTTCTTATCTTACTGACTTTGAAATGTCGAACCAGTTTGTGATTTCAGAGACTTTCAAGACCGAATATTTTTACCCGATTACTAAAAAAATTAATCTGGTTGCCGGCATTGGCGTCAGCCTTGACCTTAGAACCGGCGGTGATGATGAAATACTTAGCGTGGATGTTACAAACACAGCAACTGGCGAATCAAATACCGTCTTTGCCTCTACTGCTACTGAAGAACAAATCACTGCTTCTGTGGATTTTTCTATCGGGGCGAATTATAAGACCAATTTTGGGCTTTTCCAACTTGAAATTTTCAGCAATAACCAGCTTCTCTCTTCTCCTAAAGAGGGTAATTTTAAATTACACCCTGCCAACGGTGAATCGGTGCAAGGCAGTTACACCATTCATGGAAATTATACAGGCTTGAGCCTGACCTTCTCTCCTAAAAAAAGCTGGCTTAAGAAGAAAGCAAAAAATTAATTTATAAAAAAAGAGACAGCGCAAACTGTCTCTTTTTTTATGTTTAAATGAATTAGTGCCTAACTGAGTGCTAGCAGAAAAGTACTTCTATTTAGCGGCAAAGTTTGGTACTGCCAGTTGATATTGATTACGTGTTTTAAGATCCTAACCAAATTTTTGAAGTCGTTTGGCTTGGTTATGAAAATATTGGCTCCTGCTTTTAGAGTCGCTTCCATGTCTTGGTTTCGCTTTGAGGTGGTGTAAATGGCTATTGATATTTTTTTCAGCCTCGCCTCTGCCCTCATTATTTTCAAGCATTCGATTCCGGTCATTTCGGGCATGTTCAGGTCTAGGAACAAGAGATCAGGTAAGGGATTTTCTACTACTGCCAGATGCTCTAAAAGTTCTGTGGCGGTTTTGAATATCAAAAGAGAATAATTAGTGTGGAATTCTTGGAGTGCTGCTTCAAAGATGGCTACATCGTCTAAATCATCATCTGCCAAAAAAATAAGTACGTTTTCATTGTTTGCTTTCATAATTAATCTTTTTTGGTTAAAAACCAGAGATTAATTATTGTAAGTAAATAATGACTGTATGCAAATGTAGTCTATTAAAGCACTAAAAATCATAAACATTGTATATTTAAAAAAGAGGCTTAGCACCTCTTTGTTTGCATTGCTGTTTGCCAGATGTGGTATTAAAATCTTGCCATACCGCCAAACATTTTGTTAAGCTCAGTACCTACCTTTTGATTTTCAGTTTTCAAGATCAGAACCGAGAACACCATTCTCAAAAATTCTCGCTGGCCTGAGGTGCGCACTTTGCCGTCTTGCATGATGTAATGCGACTTGTCAGTGAAAACGAGCTCGATGTGGGTGTGCATCTTACCGCTGTCTTTGATATCAAGTTTTCCGTAGTATACTTTTTTATATCTTTCTAGAATGTCTTGCACGTCAGTGCTGTCTAGTTTGAAGATGGTGTCGTTGCTTATTTCTTCGCTTTTGGCAATCCTGCTGCTGTTAGCATAGACAAAATATTTTTCTTTTAAATTGACCACAAGATCTTTGTGCGGTCCTTCGTCTATGGCAACTTCAATGGTCAGCAGTTCAGGTACTTTGTCTTGCACCAATACTTCTTTTTCTTTTTTGCAGGAAGCCAGGCAAGCTAACGCTATTACTAAGATTATTTTTTTCATGCTTTTGTTTTTAGTAGTCACCCCTCAGTCTTTTGATTTCTGCTTTTACTTGGTCGGTTACTGGCTTTTTTAGTATAATATCAAAAGTGGTTTCTATTACTTTTCCGATTCCGTTTGCTTGATGTCCGGGGATTATGGTCAGGATGCTGTCTCCTGAAACGACAAGCAATTCTGTATCTGTCCCATCAGGTCCGAAGATGTATTCATCGTTGGTTTTTACGATTTTATTGTAAGCATCCAGCAATTGCTGTGTTTCTTCTGTCGTTAGTTGCAGCATTATTGAGGGGCTTGCATCCTCAGGATGAAATGCCGTGTCTTTGTTTGTTGTTTCGTTTTGGTACAGCAGGTAGTGCTCTTTTATATTGATCAGTATGTTTTTGCCGAACCAGAAGCTGGGCATGATCTTTACCTCAACGATGGATATATTTTTTTCATTGTGCACTATTGCAGTTGGTGTTTCTTTTTTGTTGCAGGCAACCGCAATTGATGCAAGCATCAGCGCTAGCACTAGTTTTTTCATGTGAAAACTATTATTTAAAGCAAATATATTACTTGTTGTATTAAAATAAAATAGGGACATCAAAGAGAGACAGGTCAAAGGCGTAAAAAAGTATTTTTTAGTCCTCCCAGCCACAAAGTCCCTTGCCTCTTTCTTTGGCTTCTTTCACAGAGACTTTTATGATCTCGTGCTTGCAGTTGTTCAGGCCTCGGCAGTTTTCAGTATAGTGGTATTTTGTAGCGCCCTTGCTGTTGCAGAGGAACACGCTGCTTTCAACGAATGAGGTGCAGGCGACCAAAAGAGTAATTAAAATGTATTTCATAAGTTTGGGGGAATTACAGGATAAATGTAAGAACTTCTTTTGATTAATTGGCTTATTATTTGAACATCAGGTAAAATTACGGGTATTTTTGTAAGGTAAATTTAAAAACCGCTCTTTTGGGGAGCGGTCTGGGAGGTTTGAATTGTTTTAATATTATTACAAGTATCCTTCTCCTTTTGATAGAAATAGTAACTCATGCGGTATAAAATTCCAATATATTCTTTTTCATTAATTGTAAACTGCAGGATATTTAAATATAGAATTATTAATATCTTGATTAGCAAATGGATCGTGATTAAACTTTTGAATATCTATAACGCCCCTTAATATTTTGAGCTAAATATTCTCCATGTGAGCTTGCTTTCATAATACCATTATATTCTCTTTCAGGGACATCAAAATATTGATAAATTCCACCATTTAAGAATTCTACTTCTAAAGTTAATGATTCGCTATCGTATCCTATTGATGCAATATTTGACGATGTAACTGTTTTTCTGTTCATAATTTCACTATTTAATTATTTTATTAATTTTTGGGTTTTGAGCTCTCCATGTTTCTATAAATTCTTTATAATTTGGGTTTTCTTCCATCTTATTCCCCCAACCTCCAGGAAATAAAGATTCGCTTGTATCAGATTGATCAAAAACTATTGGATCTTGACTATCAGGTCTTCTATCTTTAGAAGGTGGACGAATAATTGTCCGCATTGGTAACTTTACAGATTCTCCTAAAATAATTGCTTCACCCGTTTTTAATATTGGTAACATGCTAGTTAAGCCTTCTAAATTATCTGAAACTGCACTTGTAATATGAGATCTATCCGTTGAATTTGCTAATCTTAAAGCAAAAAAAGTTCCACACTGTGAAAGTATTGTTGAATCTATCTCAGATGGTCTTTGACTAACTATCATAGTACCAACTCCATATTTCCTACCCTCTTTAACAATTTTTTGGACAATTGATAAAGCTATTCCATCAGAATTTAGGTAATTGTGAGCTTCCTCCATTACTAACAGCAAGGGTCTTTCTTTTCCTCCTTGTGAAAGATTTCTAGCCCAAAATAATCCATCATATAATATCCTTAGAAGTACACCAATTATCGTATTAAGAATTGAAACAGGAATGCCTGACAAATCTAAAATTGTTATAGGCTTATCACTTCCAATCCAATTCATTATCAGTTCATCTAAGTCCTTTTCTGTATGACCATCTTCTTTTGGTGTCCAAGCACCTGGTTTAAAGATAAAGTCAAATCTAGGAATTCTTAATTTAGAGCCAAGTGAGTGCAATTGCTGACTATTATTTAATGGAGAGTCATTTGCATGTTGGACACGATCGCCATTGGTTCTGTTTGTATTTATTTTTTTAAAAATTGGAGGAGTAGCAGTAATTGGATTCCCTATAATTTCTTTCCCATTTTGATCCGTTTCATAAGCTAAAGGAGTATTTTCTCTATCAGGATAAAATTTACTTAGAGTTTCTGTATATAGTTGATGCCAAAGATGATTAAGACTAAAAGGAATTGGGGAATCGATGTTTAATGTATCCTTTTCTAATCCATCCTTTGGATAATTGATTATACTTTGCAACTTTGCATCCAAAACTCTTTCTAGTATAACGTTTAAATCTTTTTCATTTGAAAATTTTCCGAAACTAACTTCTACTAACTCTTCAAAGTTTAATGCCCAAAATGGTATATATAATTCTTTTTCATTACTATTACCTTTTTTATCTGCATTTACTTTAAAAATGTTTGCTCTTGATTTTAATGCTTGCCCATACTCTCCATGTATATCAAAAATCAATATTCTAGAAGATGGATATTTTTCAATGTCTGATAAAGAATTCATTAAACTTGCAACAGTTGTCGATTTTCCCGAACCAGTAGTTCCAACTACTGCGGAGTGTCTTGTTATAAGTTTATTGACATCAACTAGTGCAGGTATAGATTCTGCTCCTGCTATATGACCAACATTAACAAAATACGGTTTATCTGGCTGACCATAAATCTGCTTCAAATCTAACTCAGAAACTAAATGCACTTCATCATTTATAGTTGGATACTGAGAAATTCCTCTTTGAAATTCACCCGTTTTTTGCCCCTCCCCTACAAGTTGAATTGTCATCCATCTATTTCCATAAGGTTGAATAGGAACTTGATTTTCTGGAACTGCACTTGCGCCAACTTGAGTTATAATACCAAATAAATAATTATAACCTATAGGGATTTTTACAAAAGTGCCTATCTGACCTATTTTATAGCCTTCCCCATCTACATATGTAGAGCCTGATAAAGACTCATTTATCATTGTAATCCTAATAGTTGTACCACTGACATCTTGGACTGTTCCCAAATATGTAGAATTATTTTTCATCTGCTTTAGTTTGATTATACTCAATTAATGATTGTAGAAAGTCCCCTAGTTTAGAAAAATTTCCTAACGTCAAATAATCCATGACATTTTCTTCAATTTTCTTTTTAACTATACATTCAGCTAAGTTGTCCGTTTCATCATAATTATCAACATTAATTTTCCACTTCCCTCTAGTTGTTCCTATAATTGCTTCATCAAATCCCCAAATTGCTAAATTACTTCTGTCTTTGGCAATCGACATAGCATGTGGATATCTTTCAACCATATGTTCTCCTTCTTTCAAGACTAATGTATCATACATTAAAGCAATAACCATGGTATTTGGATTTGATTTAATTGCACTTACAATTGTGTCGTTTAAATGTTGATCATTAAAAGAGTATCCCGAAATAACAAGAAGAGAATTTGATTGTCTTAAAAAGCGATTTAATTGATCAATTAAAGCTAAGTATGGCATTTTTCTACTTTCTTCATATTTTAAATGCGATGGATAAATAAGATGCGATGCATTTGTTTCATCTGTTCTACTCGATCTAAAAACTTGTTTACTTTCTTTTTGAAACCAATTTATTGAACCATGTATTTTCCATAACCTAGTCCAGTGTTTTGGTATTAAATTATCTTCAACTGCTCTCAAATCAAAAAAAGACTGTCGCGATCCAACAAAACCATCAAAATATGGAATACCTAAATCTTCAAATGCCTGTTCTATTAATAAATCATAATTTGTAGTGAATACTTCTACTGGCTTTTCTCTATCTATAGATATCCATTTTGCCAACTTATGGTAAGGAGTTTCTTTGTTAGGAAGATCAACATTCAATTTCCCAACTATTTTAAGACAGATATCTTGTTCAATTTTGACTAATTCTTCCCTAGTAAATCCTCTAACGGAATTACCTACAGCAACTTCTTTTAATCCTCGTATAAAACTTAAAATATCTTCAACATTCTCAATGTTCTTTTTTGACAATTCAACTTCAATAAGTAATCTATCAAAACAATTTTTATCTTCGCCTTTTGAGCAAAGCTCATCTCTCAAATACTTAGTAAGTCCTCTAACATCTGCTATTAGTGGCCATTTCCCTTCCTCCATCTCAACAGCTAATGGACAACCTGCAGAAATAAAAAAACCTAATGGCTTTTTATCTTGAGATAATGATTGTCTTAAAAATTTAATATGCTTTATAGGATCATGAAAATTTGCCATTTTTTTCTTAGTATTTAATATTAATATTTACAAACCTATACCCTTAAAAAATCATTTCATTACGGTTTTCCGCATTTGATAAAAATTATCCAAAAAATTGAATTAATGAAAAAATTAGTAATCGATGAAAGCTAAAAAAAGAAAAAGTTTAACCGGTCAAACATATCGATTATAACAACACACAATCAAAATATCTGCGTTACAAACTGAAAAACAGGTAATTATACCTGCTTTCTATTATTTACTTTATCCAAATTAAAACGCTTTATAAAACAAAAAAACCACACTCCTAAAAGCGTGGCTTATTTAAAAATGCTATTGATTTGTTTATTCTGCTTCTTTCTCTAAAACAACATTAAAGTTATTGATCTGCCCCTGTTTAATTAAAAAGTTAGCTTCCGGAACTTGCTTGAAACCTAAAGCTGTTACTTTTAAAGGATAGCTTCCCAAGCGCATGTTGTTGATTTGGTATTTTCCCAATGCATCTGAAGTTACGGTAAAGTTGTCAATTGCAACGGTTACTCCCTGTACTCCTTTTTTAGTGATGCTGTCGGTTATTTTTCCTTTCAATTGAGTTTGCCCTTTTGCGGGGTCGATTATTACCCTGTTTGCGGTGTAAGTGCTGACAAAATCAGGATTTGTCTTTTTAATGATGAGGATACTTTTATCCATCTGGTTCTTTAAGATGCCATTGGTTTCTTTCATCAGTGACTTGATGTTTTCCCGAACAGTTTTTTTACTTGCGGCGGCGTTTCGAGGGTTCGGCACTTTAAGCATGTAGGCCGTACTCATCTGTGAAAGCGTTTCTAAGATTTCGGCAGTAAGACCATAGTCTGCCAAACTTGACAGATTTGCTACTCCAACATCATAGATATTCTTGATGCGTGGCACTAAAGCATCGTCTTTTGTTTGCAATAACTTTGAATAAGAAAAGCTAACTTCTTTTTTAAGCTGGCTGTTCTTAGTACGTTCTGCAAAAGCAAAGATGGGACCCGCCACATCGGTTGCAAATCCACAGAGTTCCTTTTTTGCCTGCCCTTTGCTAATCGTAATTCCCTTGGTGACTAAATCTTCTTTTTGAATGGCAACAACAAGCTCTGCTACATAAGATTTAAAAAGAACAAATGAGGTTTGAAAAGCGGGCAAGATGGCGATGATTGGCAAGTTAAGATCAATGTGGCTTTCTACTGCTCTGAACATGCTAAATTGTGATTCTTGACTGGCATTCATAATGTGTGTTTTTAATGGGTTAAATTTTTATCTGGTTCAAACATAGTATTTAACACAATAAGTTGTTAGAAATTTGCAAGAAAAAACGTCGGACTACACAATTTTAATGTAGTGGTGTAGGAATTTTTGAGGTGAATTTGTGGAAATTGAAACATTTCTTACTTTTTTGAGTTGGAAATTGCGATTGTTTAAATGTTAGCCATTTGTTGCTTTTTTGAAGTTTTCATTTATACACTTGAAGAAGCAATTTACAGGGTGTGAAATTTCATTTATTGACTTGAAATGTTCATTTGTCGACTTGAAATGTTCATTTATTGAGTTGAAATATTCATTTATAAGGTCTGAAATTTCATTTATAGAGTCGAAATGTTCATTTATTGACTTGAAATGTTCATTTATAGAGGTGAAATGTTCATTTATCGACTTGAAATGTTCATTTATAAGAGGTGAAATTTCATTTATCGGGTAATTCAATTGCGTATTTATCTGAATTACAAAAACTTAACAATTTTACTTCTACTGATGCGATCGCTACTGATGCGGATTTTAAGAATGCTGTGTGGATTTTACCTACTTGTCTTACATTTTAAAAACAAAAAAGCCCGATCAATTAAGACCGAGCCTTTTCTTCTCAAAACCCACTCTACCTAATTTTTAGTCGGTGTGCCAGTTCCAGTTCCTGTTGGATTTGTTCCAGTTCCTGTTGGCGTGGTTGTACCTGTAGCTTTTCTTTTTGTACCGTTTGGATTTGTCGTACTGCTTTTACCATTCGGATTTATCGTTCCGTTTGGATTTGTCGTTGTTGGACTAGTAGTAGTTGAACCTGATGGCGTTGTTAGGTTTGGATCTACTGTCGAACTTTCTGACTTTGTTGGTGTAGTCGAAGTGTTTGTTGTGCTTGTTGCACTTGCTTTTTTCTTACCCTTTTTGGTTTGAGGATTTTGCTGTTTTGTTGTCTGCGTAGAAGTTGTAGTACTGCTACTGTTTTTTGTGGTCGTGTCTGTTTGAGCAGATGCGATGCCGAATGCAAAAAATGCACCTAGCAAGAATAGATTCTTTTTCATAATATATAGTTTTTAATTACAATTTTTAGCCACTTTTTATCTGGTGGTCTAACAAATTTATAACCAGAACAAGGATTTATTTTTACAAAATAATTTTTCAAATTTGTATAATCTCTTGATTTGCAATTACTATTTACAAAAAAGAATCTTTCTCAAAGAAGTGGTGCTTAAGTAGGACGTTGCCTGCTAATATACCAGTGCTGCCTTGTGCTTTTCAATAAAATCAGGCCATCTTGTTGGCTGTTTTCCTGTAATTTCTGGAAAGTTGTCAAAGGTATCGTCAGCACCAGGAATGGTTCTGGCGGCATAACGTTTCCAGTGGTCGTATACACAGCCCATGTAAGCCATTTCTGCTCCTGCGTCGATCATGGATTGCAGGAATATTTCGGGTGAAAGGGGTTCGTATTTAAACGGTTGCTTGATAATGCCGGTCATGAGCGTGGCTAGTTCGTCGAAAGTCTTGGCGTCATAACCGAGCCTGTAGGTTTTGCCTGCATGCTTTTCGGGGTGGGCTAATGTGAGGGCGGCTACTTGGGCCACATCTTCTACATCTACCCAGCTGAGGCGTGCATCTTCTACATAAGCATGGATTATTCCGTTTTCAATGGCGCGCTTGCCTCCATAACTCAACACGTTTTGCATGAAGGTTTCTGGACGCAGGTGGGTAAAGGAGAAACCTGACCACTCGATGTATCTTTCTACCAGCTGGTGCCAAGCCCAGTGGGCCACAGTGGTGGTGTCACGACCGCAAGCACCAAGGTGCACGATGTGCTGTACTCCTGCTTTTTTGGCATTGTCAATCAAGGCCTTGCTTTGGCGCAACATGTCGACTGTGTAACCCGTAAGGATAAATAGCCTGTCAATGCCTTCTAGTGCTGGCAGGTGCGTGCTTTCGTCGTCAAAGTCGAAAAGGACGGTTTTGATGCCTTTTTCTGTAAATGGGATGGCTTTTTCTGGCGTGCGGACGGCGGCTATGATTTCTATTTCTTGGTTTTCGGATAGAAAGTGTATTGTTTTTGAGCCTACTTGTCCGGTGGCTCCTGTTATTAGGATTTTTGGGAGTTTATTTGACATTGGTTTTTTTTATTTGGTGCAAAGGTAGTTGTTTGGTTTTTTTTTGTGGTTGGTTTTGTGATTGGTTTGTGAATGGTCTTGGGGTTAGTTTGGGATTGGTTTGTGGTTGAGACGCGGATTTTTCGGATTTTTTTACGCGGATTTTCTTTTGCCTCTTGCCTAATTCCCTTTTGCCTAACTTCCTCTTCCCTCTCCTACAATCTTTGCTGTTCCTCCGTTTGTGATTCTTTTCTTTTGTTTTCTAGAGTTTGGTTTCCGAAGTTGTAGCGGAAGCCTAGTCGGAAGCTCTGGGTGTCGCCGTAAGAGGTGAAGTAATTGTATTGGTTGGCGTAGTCGGTTTTTACGGTTTCTTTTTCGCCTTTGTAGATGTCTGAGAAAAGGGCGTAGACTTCGCCTTTGGTTTTTAGTACTTTCTTGCGCAAATAGACAGATAGGTTTGAGGTTTCGGTGAAGACAAACGTGCCTTGGACTGAGGCCGAATTGTAATTGAAATTCAGTTCGGCGTTTAGGTCTTTCTTTTTGTTCAGGGCGAAACGGTTGTTTATGCTGGCGTTGTAAGTGGGTTTTCCGTTTTTGTAAATTGCGCCGTCGATGCCTTGAAAGCGGTCTTCGACATAACTTAAGCCTCCTTGCAGGCCTGCTTCCCAGAAGTCATAGAAGGTTAGGTTTGTGTTGAACTCTAGTCCGAATGCGAAATCTTTCTTGATGTTTGTGAAATGGTAGACCAGCATGTTGGTTTCATAATCTTGATAGGATATTTCCATAGACGGATTTTTCTCTAGGCGGTAAAAAAGGTCGAAATTGTATTTGCTTTTTAAGGTATATAAGAAATTAATGTTGTGCGTGATTGTGGGCAAGAGCTTTGGGTCTCCCGTAAAGTAAGAATAGGAATTGTAATAAGAACGAAACGGATTCAAGCGGCTGTATTGCGGGCGACTGATGCGTTTTCCGTAAGAGAATCCGATTTCATGTCCTTCCGAAGCTTTGTAAAGCGCGTAGAATGTTGGGAAAACCTTGAAATACTGCTGTTTGTTGATTTCAGAAGTGGTTACTGAATTTCCGGTCAGGTCAGTATATTCTCCACGGAGTCCAGTTTTCAAGCTCCATTTTCCGAATTCCTTTCCATAGCTTGCATACCCTGCCAAGATGGCTTCATCATATAAAAACTGGCTGGTTCTGTTTGGATTGTTGATGAGATCGCCGTTGATTTCATCTTTAAAATCTAGGTTGCTGTCGGCTTTTACGTTTCCGTATTTTAGGCCAGCTTCCCAGTTTCCGTTGTTTTCGTTTGAATAATCTACCTGAGCCGAAAACAGCTGGATGTCTTGCGCATTGTCGCTGACAAACCTTGTCTGCCTGTATGGATTTTCGTCTGGCAAAGAGAAGGTGGAGTAAATATCTTGCTTTTCATTGGCACTGTATTCCGTATAATCGCCTGCAAAAGACAGTTTTTCTTTTTCAGAAAAGAGGTGTTCGAATGCGGCATTGTAAGCCGTGTTGCGCACTGGATTTTTTCGGTTGTTTCTGGTGGTGTATAGCGAATCTAAAATGCCGTCTCCTCCATAGATATAGGTTGGGACTGTAAATTCACCGCCTTGCTTTGGTGCTATGAATCCTGTTCCTCCTACTGAAATGGTATTTAAAGAATCAATTTCATACGAAGCCGTCACGCGGTAAGAATGCTGTGCTAAAGATTTGCTTTTGCGCCTCATGATGCTTTCCCATGTTGATTTTGGGGATCCGTCCTCGTTTTGGTATTTGGCCACGTCGGTTCCTTCATTGACATATTCTCCTGCTCCAAAAGAATAACGGGCGGCCAGCGAGAGTTTTTTTCCTTTGTAAAAATGACTCATGGAAGTCACGCCCTTGGGATACATGGACTGGACGTAAGCGGCACTGAACGAGCCTTTGTATCCCATGACTACATTCTTTTTCAGCTTTATGTTTAAGACGGCACTGCCCTGGGCTTCATATTTTGCTGGCGGATTTGTGATTACCTCCACTGATTTCACATCTTCGCCATTGGTGTTTTCTAAAAACTGCTTTAGTTCTTCGCCACTTAAATATATTTTCTTGTCATTTATGGTCACTAAAATGCTTTGGCTCCCTCGGATGCTTAGCGCTCCTGTTGCCGAGGCATTCACGCCGGGCGTCTTGCTTAAGATTTCCCAGGCATTGCTTGAAGAAAGTGATGAGTTTTCTACCGAGAATTCTAAACGGTCGATCAACCGCTTCACGATGGGACGTTTTGCTGTGACGGTCACGCTGTCGAGGTGGTTTGTAATTTCAGTAAGTTGGATAGCAGATAGTTTTTGGTCGCTTTCTATCGTAATTTCCTGCTGTTTGTCGGCATAACCTATGGCGCTTATCTTTAAGAAGTAATTGCCAGTTGCTACATTGGAAAAAAGAAAGTTTCCGGTTTCGTCTGTTCGTGCGCTTTGGTAAGGAAGCGAGTCTTGGGGTTTCAAAAGCTGTGCCTCTGCAAAGGGCAACCCCTTGCTTTCGGCATCTAAAACGGATCCCGAAAGCTGGTGCTGTGCCTGGCTCCCGAAAGGAAGCAAAAGTAAAAAAAGAAGTAACTGTTTCATGATTTGATGGATGATTGGTTGGTGCAAATCTCTGCAAAGTGCTGGCACTATTGGGTTAATGAAGGGTTAACGAAGGGTTAAACACTAAAGCGGCACGGCGGTGTGTAAAAGAAATGCGCTCTGAGTTTTGTGAAATGCCAATGATGCTTCGTGCTGGATGATTTTGTGCCTTATGTCTTTGGTTAAAGAAGGGTTAACGCTTTATTTTTTAAATTAGGCCATCGTAAAATGGAGTAGATTTGCCTCAACAAACGAATGCAATTCTCATGAAAAGAAAAATAATGCTTTTGATCGGCGCGTGTATTTTTACCGTTGTGGCTTTGGCGGCTATTCAAGGGTATTTTATATACAATACGTATCAGCTGATTGAAAAAGAGGTCAATGCCAGCATCAAAAAGCAGGTCACCGAACTGGAAGATACTGAAGAATGGTATACCCTCTGTGAAGTCTGGATGAAAAACACGCAGTATTTCATTGATGATTATAACGCAGGAAAAGCAAAGGACTCAGACTTGAAACGGTATCTGAACCGCAACAGCGATTCGCTTACCCAGGCAGTGCAAAAGTTTATGAAAAAACGAAGCAAGCCAAGCGATTATGAGATTGACTATTCGATTTATCTGACTTCGATCACGATCACAAAAAATAATGTGCCTGACAGTATCTTTAAAGGAAAAATTTTAGTGCTGGCGAATGATACCTTACTAAAAAACCTCATCAGATCTTCTGACAGCCGTTGGGAAAATGCCGAGGAACATAATGCTGAAAAGTCTACTATCATTGTGAAAAGCGAGCGGTATTATGGCTTTGATGATTGGCAAAGTACTATTATCAGAAAAATGGGCGGCCTGCTTGTTTTCTCAGTATTGCTGATGGCTTTTGTGGTGTATTTGTATTATTTGTCGCTTAAAAACCTAATCACGCAGAAGCGGATTGCTGATATCAAGACTGATTTTGTGAACAATATTACGCATGAGTTTCAAACGCCTCTGGCCACGATGGATATAGCCGTAAAAACGCTAAAGCGGAAGGAAGAACAGATGTCGCCCGAACATTATCAGCACACAATTTCCATGATTGAACGCCAGAATGAACGCCTCCAAAAATTATTCAGGCAAGTCACGGAAGCTTCTGTAACGCCGATTGCAAACCATGATTCGATTTCAATTACTTGCAAAGAGATCAAAGAAATGATCAATGATTTCAAACTTTCAAAACCGCATGTAAGCATTACTTGCCATCAAGAACAGGAAACGTTGAGCGTGGCGATGGATCCTTTTCACTTGAACACGATTATTGTCAATCTTTTGGATAATGCGGTGAAATATGGCGGAAACAACATCAGTATTGACTTAAAACTAGAAGGCGGGAATTTTATCCTTTCGGTAAAAGACAATGGAAAAGGGATTCCGATTCAGGAGCAAGATTCGATTTTTGACAAGTTTTATAGGGCGGAAAAAGGAAATATCCACAACACAAAAGGGTTGGGTTTAGGATTGTTTTACATCAAGCAGTTGGTGGAAGTTTATAAAGGAAAAATAAAAGTGGAGAGTGAAGAAGGCAAAGGTGCCTTGTTTTTAATAACAATTCCGGTATGAAACAGCATATTTTATTAGCAGAAGATGATTTTGATTATGCTTCCATCTTAAAGCAATATCTTGAATTTTCAGGTTTTAAAGTGACTTGGGCGAAGGATGGCAAGGAAGCTTTGAAGATTTTTGACGCCACCAATCCAGATATCTGCGTCTTGGATGTGATGATGCCCCACATGGACGGCTTTACTTTGGCTGAAAACGTTATTGAAAACCATCCGGAAACGCCTTTTATCTTCTTGACCGCAAAAAGCTTGAAGGAAGACAAGATCAAAGGCTTGCGATTGGGCGCAGATGATTATGTGGTAAAGCCTTTTGAAGTCGAAGAATTGATTTTAAGAATTCAGAATATCTTAAAACGGACTCAAAAAACTGCGGTGCAAAGTGTTTCTGAAGCGAATGTCTTTGCGATTGGCGCTTATCTTTTTAATGGCGAAAATTATACGCTTGCGCATGAGAAAATTACGCATAGAATTACGGAAAAAGAAGCGCACTTAATTCGATTTTTATATGCCAATAGAAACAAATTGGTCAAGAGAGAAGATATTTTAAAGGAAATCTGGGGCAATGACGATTTCTTTTCTGGACGCAGCATGGACGTTTTTATCAGCCGACTGCGCAAATATTTTAATGAAGACTCGAACATTTCGATTCCGAGTGTGCGCGGGCTTGGTTTTGAATTCAATCTTAAAGAATAACAACGAATATTAATTTAAAATTTATACTTATGAAATTTATCCTCTTTTTAGCAGTATTGGCTTTGAGTACATTTGCTCAAGCTCAAACAGCAGTTGCCACTTCAGGAAATGCGACCGCAACGGCAACGGTAAAAAACTCGTCAGCACAGACAAAGAGTACAAAAACATCGGTTTCAGTTTCAATTTCTGATACTTCTTATTCGCTTCATGCGGGTTATGATTCTTGGAAAAGAGTGAAACTTCAGAAATTGCTTCAGGAAAATTTAGACAAAAGCCTGCTTTCTACTGATGACGACAAAATGATCTGGAAAAAGGAAAACAAGGGCGAAACAGCTTATATTTTCACTTTGACTGATGAAAAATTAAAAGTGAGCTTGGACAGGGAATTGGTTTCCACCAGCACTTTTGAAAAATTTAAAGCTTTGGGCGAGAAGATTTCTGATCTTTTGAACAACAACAATTAGTTTTACAATAGTTTGAGTTAGTGCAAAACAAACGGCTTGGTAAAATTGCCAAGCCGTTTTATTTTTAAGATGTTATGCCTTATTCTATTTTTTCCCATTCGCAGATAGTGAATCCTTTTTTTTCCGCTTCTTCTTTAGTAACTGGCACTATTTCATGCTTGCAATTGTTGAGTCCGTAACAAGTTTGGGAATAATGATATTTTTCGGCATATTCGCTTTGGCATATAAAAACCTGATTTTCTTTGACTGTCGCGCAGGAAAATAAAAGGAATATTGGCAGAGCGCTCAATAATGTTTTTACTTGTTTTATTATTTTTACATTCATAGTAATTGCTGTGTTTGGGGTTCACAGCAAGAATATGGCGGATTTCTTGTTTCTCTTTACGGGTTTCCGCAGATGGTGTTATTTTCAGTACATTTTAGACATAAAAAAAACGGCTTGGTAAAATTACCAAGCCGTTTCCTTAAAATAACAAACCCTAAAATTAAGTTACTGCATTTGCAGCTTTGTCATTTAAATCTGAAGCAGTATCGATTGCTTTTCCTGCTATATTTTTACCTTCATTGACAGCATTTTCTGCATGTGACAATGCTTGGTCTTTGATTTTTCCTAAAGAGTCTTTTACATTACCGGCAATGTCGCCCGCTTTGTCAAGGATAGATCCAAAGTTAATGTATCCTTTTTTGTTGCAAATAATTCCAACTACTGCCAAGGCTGCAACTCCTGCTGCAATTCCTAAAATTAAATTTTTGTTTTTCATAGCGCTATATTTATTGATTAGATTCGTTTATATAAATAGAGGAAAACCATATTCCTCTTCGTGACTGTCAAGTTCACGATCTTCGTCTTCCTCATCAAAAATTTCCATTTTGTTGATGATTGTTTTTATTAAGACTGATACCCCAAGGCTGATGATTCCGATTAGCAAAAGGCTTTTTGTGTTCATTTTGTATGTGGTTTTTTGATGTTTGATTATTAATTCGATATGAAATTACAACTTAAAAATTATCAATGGAAAGCCTTTAATATAACTTTAATAGTATTTGTAATGAGACGGGAATATGTTGTAATGAGATTTTTTTAGGCAAGAGAAATTAGGCAAAAGGCAGGAGTTTGCTTCGTTTAAGGGAATAAAATTTATTGAAATATTTTACTGTTTTCTTTTGCCTTTTGGCTATTGCTTAAAAAAAACAATAATAAATCTTGCATTATTGGTAAATTAGAGTACTTTTGCACCCGAGAGACCTGGAAACAGGGTTACGCTCTCACCGCTTAAGCCGATCGCTCCAGATCGGCTTTTGCACTTTTTAGGGGTTATGGTTTTTAGGTTCTAGGATCTGGGTTTAAAGCCTAAGGAGGAAACTTAAATCGAAATCTTACTCAATTCCCTCCCACCATTTTTTTGTATTTTCCAAATTATCTAAGTCTAGAAGTTCTCCGATCATTGGATGTGCTATAGGTACGTTTTCGATGCTTGCCGCTTTTTCAGCTCTGATTATAGGTTCATCCCAATCGTGCAAAGCCAGCGGGAATTTCGCCCAATGCACTGGCATCAACACTTTGGCATTTAAATCTTTCGTTGCTTGAACCGTTTGTTCTGGCATCATGTGGATGTATTTCCAGTTTTTGTTGTATTGACCGCATTCTAAAATTGCCAAGTCAAACGGCCCGAATAATTCTCCTGTTGTTTTAAAAAAAGTATCATAGCCAGAATCTCCTCCTATATATAGTGTCTTTTTTGGCGTATTTAAAACTAAGGAAATCCAAATGGATTGGTTTCTCTTTAAGCCTCTTCCTGAGAAATGCCTTGCGGGAACTGCATTGAACTTAAAGCCATCGCCAAAATCTAATTCGTCGTGCCAGTTCATTTCAGAAATTTTATTTAAATCGAAATTCCAGCGTTCAAAATGTTCTCCTACTCCCAAAGCCGTGATTATTTTCTTGACTTTTGGTTTTAATTTTGAGACGGTGTCATAATCTAAGTGGTCCCAATGGTCATGTGTTATTATAAGGTAGTCAATTTCAGGAAGTTCATCTGCTTTGTAAACATTGCTTCCTTTAAATGCATTTACGGTATAGGACAACGGCGAAGCGTGATTACTAAAAACCGGATCAACCAAAAATGTCTTTCCGCTTAACTGCATAAAATAAGACGAATGCCCAAACCAGACTAAAATATCTTTTTGCGGGTCTAAGTTTTTTAAATCCGTTTTCACGGAAGCAATTACATCTCTAGGATTGTTCCTTTTGCTTTTTCCGAAGAAAAATTCTTTTAAGACGGTGTAATAATTTGCGCCATCGGTTAAATCGGGTGTGAAAGAAATGTTTCTGAATTCGCCATTTTTATAATTTGGAGTCGTTTTTATTTTTTCTAGCCTTGCTCCTTTTGGTCTTCTTCCAAATTTTGGCAACCTGAAAAATATATAAATTGAAAGCGATAAAATAAATAGGATAATTAGTGCGGGAATCATTGAAAGTAATTTTCACAAAGCTATTGATAAATCAAATTCAAGTTCAAAAAGTAATCTTAAATATATTGGCAACAGTTCTTTGACATTTTTCTAACAACCTTTAAAATTTAAAATCGTATTTTAGTAAGTACAAACGCAAAAACAAACCACCATGAACGATAATTTCAAAAATATAACCGACTCTTTGATTAAGAACGGCTTTATTGAATCGGAAGCAAACGTAAAAGATTTGGGCAAGAAATTAGATTTTAAAATCACGCAATATTCTTTGAATACTGATTTGAGTTTTAAGTTTTTGAACAGCGAAGACTTCGTTAATTTCTTAAACTATTCGAGTTCAGAGGAAATTACTAAAGAGAAAATCGGACTGATTACTGCGGCGATTATCGAACAAGGCTTAAATCCGGATGACTTTTTTTATGTAAATTTTTATAAGAAGGAAGTCAATGAGCTTTAAAGCGGTTCAGGAATTTGGATTCTAGGTTCAGGGAAAAATTATAAATATCAAAACTTTTGTTTCAAGAACTTACCTTTGCTCAAAGTGAATCCTTAAACCCTTTACCCAAAACGTTATACCTTATACCTTTAAAAAATGAAACTTGTCTTCGCTTCCAACAACAAAAATAAGATCAAAGAAATTCAAAGTCTTTTGCCAGATGATATTCAAATTTTAAGTTTGGAAGCTATCGGATGCTTTGAAGATATTGCTGAAACTGCTGACACCATTGAAGGAAATGCAATTTTGAAAGCAGATTATGTTACCAAAAATTATGGCTATGACTGTTTTGCAGATGACTCAGGATTGGAAGTCAATGCTTTGGATGGCGCGCCAGGCGTAATTTCTGCAAGATATGCTGGTGAACAGAAAAATGACCAAGATAATATGAATAAATTGCTTTCAGAATTAGAATCTCATTCTGACAGGAAAGCGAATTTCAAAACCGTTATCGCACTCAACCTTAACGGAAAGCAAGAATTATTTACAGGAAAAATATACGGAGAAATAACTTTTGAGAAGAAAGGAACGAATGGTTTTGGCTATGATCCTATCTTTCAAGCGGATGGATTTTCTGACACTTTTGCACAACTTTCTTTCGAGCAGAAAGGCAAGATCAGCCATCGAGCGAAAGCTGTTGAACAACTGATCACTTACCTAAAAAAGTAACTTTCTGATTTTCAATTATTCATAAAAAAATAAACTTCAATTTTGCATTAGTTTTAATGATTTATTAAACGTACATTTGCAGCCTATTTTAAATACATATATGAATAAATTTGAACAATTAGGATTGAATGAATCGTTACTGAAGGCGATTTTAGATCTAGGATTTGAAAATCCGTCGGAGGTACAGGAAAAGGCGATTCCCCTATTATTGGAAAAAGACACAGATATGGTTGCGTTGGCTCAGACAGGGACAGGGAAAACGGCAGCTTTCGGTTTTCCACTTATCCAAAAAATTGATGCTGACAACAGAAATACACAAGCATTAGTTTTATCGCCAACACGCGAGTTATGTTTACAGATTACTAACGAACTTAAAAACTACTCAAAATACGAAAAAGGTATTAACATAGTAGCAGTTTACGGTGGAGCTAGTATTACAGAGCAAGCAAGAGACATCAAAAGAGGCGCACAAATCATTGTGGCAACTCCAGGAAGAATGCAAGATATGATCAACAGAGGCTTGGTTAACATTAAAAATATAGATTACTGTATTCTTGATGAGGCTGACGAAATGTTAAACATGGGATTCTATGAAGACATTGTTTCTATATTATCTGATACTCCAGACGAAAAAAGTACTTGGTTATTCTCGGCTACAATGCCTGCAGAAGTTGCTAGAATTGCAAAACAATTCATGAGCGACCCGGTAGAAATCACTGTTGGGACTAAAAATTCAGGTTCTGCTACTGTTTCTCACGAATTTTACTTGGTAAATGCTCGTGATCGTTATGAGGCTTTGAAAAGATTGGCGGATGCAAATCCAGATATCTTCTCTGTAGTTTTCTGTCGTACAAAAAGAGACACGCAAGCAGTTGCTGAAAAATTGATTGAAGATGGTTATAGTGCAGCAGCTTTGCACGGAGATTTATCTCAAGCACAAAGAGACGGCGTTATGAAATCTTTTAGAGGAAGACAAATCCAAATGCTTGTTGCGACTGACGTTGCAGCGCGTGGAATTGACGTTGACAATATTACACACGTTGTAAATTACCAACTTCCTGACGAAATTGAAACTTACAATCACCGTTCTGGAAGAACTGGTCGTGCTGGAAAATTAGGAACTTCTATCGTAATCGTGACTAAAAGCGAATTGCGCAAGATTTCTTCAATCGAAAGAATCATCAAGCAAAAATTTGAAGAGAAAACAATTCCATCTGGAATCGAAATCTGCGAAATCCAATTATTGCACTTAGCAACTAAGATTAAAGATACTGAAGTTGATCACGAAATTGACAACTACTTACCAGCAATCAATAACGTTCTTGAAGATTTGACGAAAGAAGAATTAATCAAGAAAATGGTTTCTGTAGAATTCAACAGATTCATCAACTATTACAAGAAAAATAGAGATATTTCTTCTCAATCTTCTGGAAACGAAAGACGCGACAGCGACAGCGCTCCAAGAGAAAACAATAGTGGTGCGACTCGTTATTTCGTAAACATTGGTTCTCGTGATAATTTCGATTGGATGTCTTTGAAAGATTTCTTGAAAGAAACATTAGACCTTGGTCGTGATGACGTTTTCAAAGTTGACGTAAAAGAAGGATTCTCATTCTTCAACACTGATCCTGAGCATACTGACAAAGTTATGGACATCCTTAACGGAATCGAATTGGAAGGAAGAAAAATCAACGTTGAAATTTCTAAAAACGACGGTGGCGGCAGAAGCAACTCAAGAAGAGACCACAACGGAAGAAGTGGTGGCGGATTTGGCGGCGGAAGATCTGGTGGCGAAAGAAGCGGTGGTTTCAGAAGCGACAGAGGTGCAGCTCCAAGAAGAGAAGGCGGATTCAGAAGCGATCGCGGAAGCGCAGCTCCATCTGACAGACCTGCAAGAAGAGAAGGTGGTTTTTCATCTGATCGTCCAAAAAGAGAAGGTGGATTTTCTGAAAGAGCGCCAAGACGTTCTGATGCTCCAAGATCATCTGAAGCTCCAAGAGCTAGAAGACCAAGAAAAGACTAATTCTTTTAGTTAATTTTCTTATAATTATACTGAGACTGCAAAATATCTTAAAGAGTTTTATTACTTTTAACGCTTCTAACAAGGCTATGAGATATTTTGCAGTTTTCTTTTTCCTCCTCTTTTCCAGCGTAACATTTGCGCAGGAATTAAAAATTTCAGCGACCGTAATTAACGATCTTACTTTGTTGCCCATGGCTGAAGTAAGTATCATTAATATAAATAAGGTAAAAGGCACAATCAGTAACCAAAGTGGTTATTTTGAACTTGTCGCTGAGGTCAATGACACTCTACACATTTCAAGTCTAGGTTACAAATCAATCAAAGTCAGAGTGACTAATGACTGGTTTAAGACAAAAAGCACTAAAATCAGGATGACTGAAAAGGCTTATGCTCTTGAAGAAGTTGTTATCAATCAATATAATTTGACTGGTTATTTAGAAATTGACTACAAAATTATTCCAATAAAGGAAAATTACCGCTACAGTATCAATGGACTTTCGTCAGGATATGAAGCGGGTGAATATTCCCCAAATGCTTTCTCAAGAGTTATGGGTTCTATTTTCAATCCGGCGGACATGCTTTATAATTTCTTTGGAAAAAAACCTACGGAATTAAAGCGTTTGAAGGAGATGAAAAAGGATGATGCCGTGAAAAATCTATTGGCTTCAAAATTTGACAGAGAAACTTTAGGTGCACTTTTAGGCGTAACTTCGTCTGAAATTTCTGAGATTTTAGAACGTTGCAACTATTCTGAATCCTTTATTAAAAGTGCCAATGACCTTCAGATCATGGATGCGATTAATGAATGCTACGAAGAATATAAAATATTGAAAGGAAAGAAATAATTTATTTCAATAATCCATCGTGCCAGCACATATATAGTAACCAGTTATTTACTGTTTTAATTCCACTTTCATCTATCCATTTATAATTGGAAGCAAGATAATCTTTCGATATTTTTAAAATTTCTTCAGAAGATAATTGTAAATCAGGTTTGGTAATTTCCCATAGTTTATCATAAATCTGATTTCGCATAGCTTCAAATTCAGCAATAAGAAGCTCTGGATTGGCTATTTCTTTTTCGATGCAATAGTCAATAAACCCATCTGTATCAAGTCCGAAGTTCTTAGAAAATTTCTCCAGCAATAAATTTTTATCAATCATCACACTAAATTATTGATTTCTTTATAACGCTGTTCAATTCGCTTAATATCTTTTATGGAGTTTTTTGTCCAATCTAATCTCCTCAAAATCATTTCCTCTTCAGAAAGTTTCCAGTCAAAATCGGTCTTTCTCAAACGATTCATAATATTTTGAATTATAATTGCCGCAGAAACTGAAATATTCAGGCTTTCGGTAAAACCAGCCATCGGAATTTTTAAAAATCCGTCAGCTTCAGCCATTATTTCTTCAGACAATCCGTTTCTTTCTGTTCCAAAAAATATTGCAGACGGTTTTGAAATATCAAAATCATCCAATAAACAATCATTATCATGTGGCGTTGTGGCAATAATCTGGTAACCTTTTTCTTTCAAAGCTCTAACACATTCTAAATTAGAATTATACCGTGTTACATCTACCCATTTTTGGGCGCCCATCGCAATTTCCTTGTCAATAGTTTTTCCATACTTTTCTTCCACGACATGCAGATTTTGAATTCCAAAAACTTCACAGCTCCGCATTACGGCGCTTGTATTGTGCAATTGAAAAATGTCTTCAATGGCAATTGTAAAATGATTTGTTCTTTGATTGAGAACTTTTAAGAATTTTTCTTTCCTATTTTCAGTAATAAAATCCTCTAAATAAGCCAAATATTCTCTTTCTGCGATATTTTCTTTCATATTATTATTGATATTGTAAATAGAATTCTTAAATTGGCTTTGCTAAAAAACAATCATGACACAAGAAGAATTGCTACCACAAATTTACAAAAAAGACGACAGGGCTTTTACCCTTTTATACGATATGTATTCAAAAAGTCTTTATTCTGTCATTCACAATTTAATTCGCGATACTGAAGAAGCCGAAGACGTGCTTCAAGAAACCTTTGTGAAAATCTGGAAAAACATCGATAGTTACAATGAGAGCAAGGGAAGATTCTATACCTGGATCTTAAATATTGCCCGAAATACTTCTATCGATAAGCTTCGTTCAAAAGGATATAACAACAGTCAAAAAAACCTTTCGTCTGATAATTTCGTACATCTACTTGACGACAGCAACAAGTTGACAAACCGAATCGACACTATTGGAATTCGCGAATTTGTCAAGAAATTGAAACCAAAATGCATACAGATTATTGATCTGCTTTTCTTTAAAGGATACACTCAGCAGGAAGCTTCAGATGAATTGGGAATTCCGCTTGGAACTGTCAAAACCCAGAACAGAAATTGTATTAACGATTTAAGAAACTTTTTACAAGTATAATGGATAAGCAAGAATATATAGACTCAGGAATTTTAGAACTTTATGTTTTCGGGCGTTTAGACGAAGCCGAATTCAATGAAGTGACCAAAATGGCCGAAGAAGATGAAGACATCAAAAACGAAATTATCTCGATAGAAAAGGCGGTTATCAACTTTTCTGAAAGTGTTTCACCATTTCTTTCAGCTGACAATTATGACAAGATAAGACAAGCTTTGATGCTGAAACACGGTGTTGTGGACATCAAGCCAAAGTCAAATATTTTCCTTTATTTGGGTTGGGCAGCTTCGATTTTATTATTGATCGGAATTGGCTACCAATACAAACAATTGGACGATAAAGAAACACAAATTGTAAACGTAGAAACTGAAAAAAGCAAATTGCAAGACTCAGTAGTTGACTTACAATTAAAAAATAATGAAAGCGAAACTGCTCTTGCCGTTGTTCGAGATAATAATAATGCAGTGATTGCTTTGGCGGGACAAGAAGTTTCACCAGAATCTTTTGCAAAAGCTTATTGGAACAAAAACACAAAAGCGGTCCACATTGATGCTTCTGGCTTGCCAGAACCTCCTGAAGGAATGGTTTATCAAGTTTGGGCATTGAAATTGAATCCGTTGACACCAACTAGCATTGGTCTTTTGGATAATTTCAAAGGAAATTCTAAGAAAATCTTCGCTGTTGAAAATGCTAATGAAGCTGAAGCATTCGGAATTACTTTAGAACCTGCTGGAGGAAGCGCATCGCCTACTTTAGAACAACTTTACACTTTAGGAAAAGCGTAAATACTAAATATTATTTTTTAACTTATATGTCTTATATGGTAAATCAACACCATGTAAGACATTTAAGTTTATAGAAAAAACCAAAATGAATTTATAAAATGAAAAAGAAACTAGTTGTGTTGTCAGGAGCCGGAATCAGTGCAGAAAGTGGTATTAAAACTTTCAGAGATTCTGACGGACTTTGGGAAGGCCACGACGTCATGGAAGTCGCTTCACCCGAAGGCTGGCATAAAAATCAAGAATTAGTTTTAGATTTTTACAATAAAAGAAGACAGCAACTTAAGGATGTAAAACCAAATCGTGCACACGAAATTTTAGCAGAATTAGAAGCTGATTTTGATGTTCATATCGTAACCCAAAATGTAGACGATTTGCACGAACGCGCAGGAAGCAAAAAAGTCCTGCATCTTCATGGGGAATTATTAAAAGTTAGAAGTACCAAAAACGAAAACTATATTTTAGATTGGACGGATGATTTGAATCTAGGGCATTTTGACGAAAAGGGAAACCAGCTTCGACCGCATATTGTTTGGTTTGGCGAAGCGGTTCCAGCTTTAGAAGAAGCGGCTGCCATCACAATGCAAGCTGATTATTTAGTCGTAATCGGAACTTCTCTGCAAGTTTATCCTGCTGCAGGATTGATTGATTTCGCAAAACCGGAAGCTAAATTATTTTATATCGACTTGAATCCGGCGAAAATAGCAAACCTTCGAAATCTGTTGGAAATTATTCCAGAAACGGCTTCCGAAGGCATGAAAATATTGAGAGAAAAATTACTTTCTATTTAATGAGAAGTTTTTTCCAAGTTGGATAATAATAAATGATAACCAAAAGGTTGATTGCCAATGGAATTCCAGTTTCAACCAATTCATGCGGACGATTATCTAGTTTGAAATGAAGCATAAAAATGTTAGAAATAATTGGCAGTAAAACCAAAACACCAATCAATCTCGTTCTTGGAATGATTAATAAAATTCCTGCTAAAACTTCAAAGAATCCGACGAATTTATTAAATCCCGAATTGCAGAAAGCAGTGATTACATTTTGATATTCTAACGGAACTGTATCTTCTGGACCGTAAACTTTGCAAGGCGACAAAAAGTGTTTGTTGATTCCTTTATACACAAAAAAAGCGCCCAATGCTACGCTCAAAACTAAGATGGCAATAGAGTAAAATTTCTTCATAAGGTTTGTTATTTAAAATTATTCTAAATTAAGACAATATTAGAAAAAATATTTCAATTCCATGTAAAATCTAGGGCAAATTATAGCATCCAATTCGCAATTATCTTTTATACTTCGTTCATATAAAGTATATTTGCGCTTACTTGAACAACAACACAAAATGACAACTTTAACTGAACTAAACGCTATATCGCCAATCGACGGAAGATATAGAAGCAAGACACAATCACTTTCAAATTATTTTTCTGAAGAAGCACTGATCAAATACCGTGTTTTGGTGGAAATTGAATATTTCATCTCATTGTGCGAAATTCCGTTGCCACAATTGAAAAATGTGGATGCTTCATTATTTGATAGCTTGAGAAATATCTATAAAAATTTCTCAACTGAAAACGCGCAAGCCATCAAAGACATTGAAAAAACTACAAACCACGACGTAAAAGCGGTGGAATATTTCATCAAAACCGCTTTTGATAATTTGGGTTTATCAGAATATAAAGAGTTCATCCACTTCGGATTAACTTCTCAGGACATCAATAACACAGCGATTCCTTTATCGACAAAAGAAGCTTTTCAGGAAGTTTACTTGAAATCATTAATTGAACTTACTTCAAAATTAAAAGAATTAAGTGTGGAATGGAAAGACATTCCGATGTTAGCAAGAACCCACGGACAGCCAGCCTCTCCTACTCGTTTAGGAAAAGAAATTGCCGTTTTTGTGGAACGTTTGGAAGAGCAAATGCGTTTGCTTTTCAATATTCCTTTTGCGGCTAAATTTGGTGGTGCAACAGGAAATTTCAATGCGCATCACGTAGCATATAAAAATATCGACTGGAAAGAATTCGGGAAGAATTTTGTGGAAGGAAATTTAGGTTTGCAACATTCTTTTCCAACGACTCAAATCGAACATTACGATCATTTCGCAGCGTTTTTTGATGCGCTAAAAAGAATAAATACAATTATAATTGACTTGGACAGAGATATTTGGACGTATGTTTCAATGGATTATTTCAAGCAAAAAATTAAAGAAGGAGAAGTTGGTTCTTCCGCAATGCCACACAAAGTAAACCCGATTGATTTTGAAAATTCTGAAGGGAATTTGGGAATTGCAAATGCTATTTTTGAACATCTTTCGGCGAAATTGCCTCTGTCAAGATTACAAAGAGATTTGACAGATTCTACGGTTTTGAGAAACGTTGGCGTTCCAATCGGACACACGATCATTGGTTTTGAAGCTACTTTGAAAGGTTTGAATAAATTGCTTTTGAACGCTCCAAAATTTGCTGAAGATTTAGAGAAAAACTGGGCTGTCGTGGCGGAAGCAATTCAAACAATTTTAAGAAGAGAAGGTTATCCAAATCCTTATGAAGCTTTGAAAGGTTTGACAAGAACGAACTCGGTAATGAACAAAGAATCTATTCATGAATTTATCGGAACTTTAGCCGTTTCAGATGAAATTAAAAATGAATTGTTGGTAATTACGCCAAGCAATTATTTGGGAGTTTAAGATCTCAAAATAAAATATCAAGATCCCGAGATTGGAATGTTTCATTTCAGCTCGGGATTTTTTATTTGAAAATGTTACTTTTTTTTCGGATATTTAACTACCGTGTTGCCACAACGTTTATCGGCAAAGTGAGTCACTAGCCTGGATTACAGTGGAAAGCCCGGAGTTTAAAATCTATTTTTTGCTGACTCAAAACAGCGACCGAAGGTCCCGAAGCGTCGGGACGTTTTGTGGCTTGCAAAAAAAGATTTTAAAATGAGGACTTGGAACGGAAAGCGGGAATAGCTTCTAAAAAATAAAAAATGTCAAACAAAATTCTGATCTTATTTGCGCATCCATTATATGAAAAGTCATCGGCTAACAAAGCTTTGGTGGAACATATTCCTGATTCAGAGAATATTACGTTTCATGATTTGTATGAAACTTATCCTGAATTTGATATCGATGTGAAGAAAGAGCAAGAATTATTGAACTTGCATGATATTGTGATTTGGCATCATCCGATGTATTGGTACAGTTGTCCGCCGTTGTTGAAGCAGTGGATTGATATGGTTTTGGAATATGGCTGGGCTTATGGAAAACACGGTTTGGCGTTGCAAGATAAATTGATTTTTCAGGCAATTACGACAGGTGGAAATCAGGAAAATTATTGCGAAACTGGTCGGGAAACCCATACAATTATTGAGCTTTTGGAACCTTTTAAGCTGACCGCAAAAGTTTGCCGCATGGAATATTTGCCTCCGTTTGTAGTTCATGGAACGCATAATATGGATGATAAAACGTATGAAAAAAAAGGAATTGAGTATGGAAAACTCTTGAACTATTTGGAAAATAATGAATTGAATATCAATAAAATTCGTGAGTTTAACTACTTAAACGACTGGATGAAAAACTTAGAAAGTAATGGAAAATAACTTTTTTCTTCAAGCGATAATTTATTTGGCAGCAGCCGTGGTTTGCGTTCCGATTGCGAAGAAAATTGGCTTGAGTTCTATTTTGGGCTATTTATTTTCTGGGATAATTATTGGTCCGTTTGTGTTGGGTTTTATTGGTTCAGAAGGTCAAGATTTGATGCATTTTGCTGAATTTGGCGTTGTAATGATGCTTTTTTTGATTGGCTTGGAATTAGATCCTTATAAATTTTGGAAAATGCGACGGTTCATTTTAGGAATGGGTTCGCTTCAAGTGGTGATTACTTCGCTGGTTATTTTTATTTGCTGTTCTATAATTTTTGACTGGAATTGGCAGACGGCTTTGACAATTTCACTGGCTTTGGCGCTTTCCTCGACGGCAATTGTTTTACAGACTTTAAAGGAAAAAGGATTGTCGCAGACTTCTGTCGGGCGTTCTTCTTTTGCGGTTTTATTGTTTCAGGATATTGCTGTGATTCCGATTTTGGCGATTATTCCTTTGCTAGTTTCTGGTTCTAATGTAATTCCAGATGATGATTTGCACCATTCTCTGATTTCGAATTTTGACGGCTGGTTGCAGACTTTGATTGTGATTGGGACGATTGTTGCGATTTATGTCGGCGGAAGATTTTTAATTGTTCCGTTGCTTCATGTCGTAGCGAAAACTAGATTGCAGGAATTGTTTACAGCTTCGGCTTTACTATTAGTTTTATCGGTTTCTTATTTGATGCAATTGGTAGGATTGAGTCCGGCTTTGGGTGCTTTTATGGCGGGCGTCGTTCTGGCGAATTCTGAATTCAGGCATGAATTGGAAGGTGATATTGCTCCATTTAAAGGATTGCTTTTAGGCTTGTTTTTCATTGGCGTTGGCGCTTCGATAAACTTTCAATTAATCATTGACAATCCCGCTTTTATATTGGTTTTCGGATTTATTCTGACGATGATCAAGTTTTTTGTTTTCCTTGGAATTGGGAAATTATACAAGAAACGAATCGACCAGAATTTTCTTTTTGCCATTGGATTAAGCCAAGCCGGAGAATTTGGTTTTGTGATCATGAGTTTTTCTATGGAGTTGAATATTATTCCGAATATGCTCGCAAATCAGATTATGGCGATTATTGCGATAAGTATGATTTCTACACCGTTTTTTCTATTAATAAATGAAAGATTGATTGATCCGTATTTTGGCGTAAAAGAAAAACAATCAGACAATTATGATGAAATAAACGAGCACAATGATATAATAATCGCTGGTTTTGGAAACTTCGGAAGCACAATCGGACGACTTTTAAAAAACAACGGAATTCCTGCGACAATTCTTGACATGGATTCTGATCGCGTGGATTTATTGCGAAAAATGGGCTTCAAAGTGTATTATGGAGACGCAACTCGTTTGGAATTATTGAAAGCTGCAGGTTGTGAAAACGCAAAATTATTCATTGCTGCTATTGATAATCCGACGGCGAATTTAATCGTAATTGAGTTATTGAAAAAGCATTTTCCGCATTTGAAAATTTTAGCGAGAGCGAGAAATAGAAACGATGCTTTTGAATTGGTCGATATGGGATTGGAAAGTATTTACCGAGAGAATTTGTACAGTGCCGTTCATCTTGGTGTTGATGCTTTGGTTTTTATGGGACATCGCCGTTATTCTGCAACACGACAAGGACAGCATTTTATCAAACATGACGAGGAAGCAATTTTCAGATTGGCAAAAAAACGCCATGATAAAAAAGCATTCATGATTTCTGCAATGGAGGAAATTGAAATGCAGGAACAATTGTTCAAAACCGATTTGTTTAATCCGATTGGGCCTGGCGATCATGCTTGGGAAAGTGATAATTTGAGAAAAGATAATTTGGAATAAAAAAAGCCGAAATCTAATTTTAGACTTCGGCTTTTTATATAAATTGAAAAATATTATCTCGAATAATTTGGAGCTTCTTTTGTAATCGTCACATTATGAGGATGACTTTCACCAATTCCGCTTGCGGTAATTCTCACAAAACGTCCTGTTTCTTGCAAAGTTTCGATATTTTTTGAACCACAATAACCCATTCCGGCTCTTAAACCTCCGATGAATTGGAGCATGCTTTCGAAAAGTTCTCCTTTATATGGAACTCTTCCCACGATTCCTTCTGGAACTAATTTCTTGATATCATCTTCCACATCTTGAAAATAACGGTCTTTTGAACCTTCTTGCATCGCTTCAACAGAACCCATTCCTCTATAAGATTTGAATTTTCTTCCTTCAAAAATAATTGTTTCACCTGGAGACTCTTTTGTTCCTGCCAAAAGCGAACCTAACATTACGCAGTCAGCTCCAGCGGCAATCGCCTTTGGAATATCTCCTGTGTAACGAATTCCACCATCAGCAATAACTGGAACTCCTGATCCTTTAATTGCTGCTGCAACTTCAAGAACAGCTGAAAACTGAGGAAAACCAACGCCTGCTACTACTCTCGTTGTACAAATTGAACCTGGTCCGATTCCAACTTTTACACCGTCTGCACCATTTTCAACCAAATATTTAGCAGCTTCTGGAGTGGCAATATTTCCAACGATTACATCTAATTCTGGAAAACTTTTCTTTACTAATTTTAAAACATCAACCACGCCTTTTGTATGTCCGTGAGCGGTGTCAATAATTACAGCGTCAACTCCTGCAGCAACCAAAGCGGCAGCGCGATCAACAGCATCAGCAGTAACTCCCAAAGCAGCGGCAACGCGAAGACGACCAAATCTGTCTTTGTTTGCAATTGGTTTTTGGGTCAATTTTGTAATATCTCTGAAAGTAATCAAACCGACCAATTTATAGTCAGCGTTTACCACAGGCAATTTTTCGATTTTATTTTTTTGCAGAATTCCTTCGGCTACTTCAAGCGTTGTTCCTTCTCCGGCAGTTACCAGATTTTCAGTCGTCATGACTTCTAAAATAGAACGGGTATTATTTTTTTCGAAACGTAAATCACGGTTTGTAACGATTCCTTTTAAAGTTTGGTTTTCATCCACAACCGGAATTCCTCCAATACTGAATTCTCTCATCACTTGTTTTGCATCGCCAACCGTTGCTGTCAAAGGCAAAGTTACTGGATCGATGATCATTCCAGATTCTGCTCTTTTTACCTTTCTGACTTCTGCAGCTTGCTGTTCGATAGTCATGTTTTTATGCAAAACGCCGATTCCTCCTTCTTGCGCCATAGCAATTGCCATCGCACTTTCGGTAACTGTATCCATCGCAGCGGAAACAATTGGAACGTTTAAGGTAATATTTCGAGAAAATTTAGATTGAATGCTTACTTCGCGCGGTAAAATTTCAGAATAGTTGGGGATTAGCAGAACGTCATCGTAAGTAAGACCTTCACCGATAACTTTAGTTGTATGTGCTTTCATGTTGCAATTTGTAGTTAAATTGCGTGCAAATATAGTCAATTTTAAAGAGAAAAGAAAATGTTAGGATTTATTTAGCTTTCTGAAAAGAAACTATGAATTCTGTCCCGCCTTCTGGATGATTTAAAATTTGCAATTTACCTTTATTTTCAAAAACAAATTGTTTTACCAAAAGCAGTCCCAGCCCAGTTCCTTCTTCTAAACCTGTCCCTTTTTCAGAGCTTATTCGTTTATCAAAATTTAAAATTTGATCCATTTTTTCTTTTGAAATTTCTGAACCCGAATTGGTTATATGAAGATTACAAAATAGTGTTTCCTCTGAATATTTAATTTCAATTACACCTAATTTTGGCGTGAATTTTACTGCATTTGATAATAAATTATTCAAAATAACTCGCACGTGGCCTATATCTGCACGAATTGCATGTTCTTTTTCAGGATGAATATGATCAATTTTAATCTCTTTGTTATCAATCATCAAAATCATTGCTCCAATAGAATCCTTCAAAATTTCATCTAAAAAGAAATTCTCACGGTTAATTTTTGCGCCATCAAGTTGGGTAATCGACCAATGCAAAAGATTATTTAAAAGACGAGAAGTGCTTTCCACCTGCATAATCAAATGCTCTGAAATTATTTTCATTTCTTCGTCAGAAATATTTCCAAATTTTAATAATTCTAAAACTTGCTGAATTGAAGCAATTGGTGATTTTAAGTCGTGTGAAAGAATTGAAAACAACCTGTTTTTTGTTTGATTCAAGTCGCTCAAGGTTTTATTTTGAGCTATTATTAAAGCTTTTCTATTTTTAATATCTAGGTTTTTTGCCTCTAGTTCTTTGTAAAGCTTCTCTTTTAGCTTGCTGTTTTTTTTGTACTGATATAAAATAATTAAGAGAAATGCAAGAAGCAAAATCATGGAAGCAATAAAAATTCGGCCATATTCCAGCTTCTGATGCGCTATTTGATTTAAAGCAGCCAATTTCTCATTTTTGACATCTTTGCTTTTCAGCTCAAGCAAATTAATCTGTTTTAGTTTGGAATCGTTGAAAAGTGAATCGCTGTATATTTTACTTATTTCTAAATATTTATAAGCTTCCTCAAAATTCTTATCTTCTTTGTAAGCATTTGACAGAATCTCTGAAGCTCTAACAATATCCCATTTTGCCTGAACTTTTTGTGCAGATTGATATCCTTTTAATCCATATTCTTCAGCAAGTTTATAGTTTTTGTTTTTCAAATAAGCTTCTGAAAGTCCTGTAAATGCAAAAGATTTCTCCCAAAGATTGATATTATTTACACTTAAAATATTTTTTTTATAATAATAAATAGCCGAATCAATGTCATTTCTCAAAAAATGAATACTCCCCAATTTATTGACTACAATATTTGTATCATCTTGATTCTTACTCTTAATAGAAAGTTTCAGCGCACGGTGAAAATTTAGGTAAGCTTCATCATGAAGCTTAAGCTCAACTTGCGATAAGCCAATATTAATAAAATTTCTGCTTGCGAATTTATTATCTCCAATTTCGACACAAAGCTTTACGGCACTTTCAAATAACTTTATGGCTTCTTTATTTCGGCTCATCGCCTGCTGAATCAATCCTTGTCCCATCAAGCATTTAGCTATTCCAAGTTTATTGTCATGATTTTCATATATAGATAAAGCTTCTATAAATTTTTGCAGTGAAATATCATAAGAGCCAATAATATAGTAACTGGCACCAAAATTATGGGCAACGTCAGCAATAAGAATGGAATCTTTAGATTTTTTAGCCGCTACATCAGCCTTTTTTAAATAAAATTCTGCTTTTGTAAAATCATCGTAGACATGTTTTTTAGATTCAGACAGATAATATGCTACAGAATCTTTTGGTGCATAAAAAGAATAGCCTTCTGTTTTAGAAAAAACAAAGAGGGCAAGAAGCAGTAATAAGCGAATATTAAATTGAAACAAACTAAATTGTGGTTGAAAAATTAGTCAATAAAAATTGTGCAACTAATTTGGGAAATGCTAAAGTAAGCAATTAATGATATAAAGTAAAAATTTTTGTAGCCTCATTATAAGCACTTTCAAAACTCATCGGACTCGTTTGAGTGGAAGCCTTTTGGGTCGTAAAATAAGAAAGCATTTTCTCTGTAGGCATATTTCCTGTCAAATCATCTTTTGCCATCGGACAGCCTCCAAAACCTTGAATGGCACCGTCAAATCTGCGACAACCCGACTTGTAAGCGGCGTCAACTTTTTCATGCCATTTGTCTGGAGTCGTGTGAAGATGTGCTCCAAATTCAATGTGTTTGTAGTTCGGAATCAGATTTGAAAACAAATAGTTAATAACTTCTGGCGTCGAAGAACCAACAGTATCAGAAAGCGACAAAATTTTCACTCCCATATTTGAAAGTTTTTCTGTCCATTCACCAACAATTTCCACATTCCAAGGATCACCATAAGGATTTCCAAAACCCATAGAAAGATAAGCAACTACTTCTTTATCAGTAGCATTTGCAATATCTAAGATTTCTTGCAAAGTCACTAAAGATTCTGCAATTGTCTTGTGCGTATTTCGCATCTGAAAGTTTTCAGAAATTGAAAATGGATAGCCCAAATATTGAATTTCCTTATGTTTTGAAGCTAATTCTGCGCCTTGAGTATTTGCTATAATCGCTAAAAGTTTGCTTCTAGTTTTCGATAAATCTAATTTTGAAAGCACTTCGGCCGTATCAACCATTTGAGGAATCGCCTTTGGAGAAACAAAACTACCGAAATCAATGGTATCAAAACCCACGCGCAACAATGACTGGATGTAATCCACCTTTTTTTGCGTCGGGATAAATGCCTTGATTCCTTGCATTGCATCCCTTGGACATTCGATAATTTTTACGTCTTCCATAGAAAATCAAAGATATGGAAAGTAATATGTTTTACGAAATTGATTTTTTATTTTGGCAAATTATTTTTTATCCAAAATTTTTCGGTTGATTTGTTTGATTAATTTAGGACCTTCATAAATAAATCCGGTATATAATTGAATCAGACTTGCACCAGCTTCTAACTTTTCAATGGCATCTTCAGGTGTGTGAATTCCTCCTACTCCAACAATTGGAAACGATTTATTGCTTTTTTCAGATAAAAATCGGATGACTTCTGTAGAACGTTTAGTCAAAGGTTTTCCAGATAATCCACCCATTTCTGCTTTATTTTCAGATTGCAAACCTTCTCTTGAAATTGTGGTATTTGTAGCAATTACACCTGCAATTTTGGTTTCATTAACAATATCGATAATATCCAAGAGCTGATCATCAGTCAAATCTGGAGCAATTTTTAGTAAGATTGGCTTCTGTTTTGGTTTCGCTAAATTCTTGTTTTGCAAAGTCTGCAATAATTGCGTCAATGGCTCTTTATCCTGCAACGCACGAAGATTTGGCGTGTTTGGCGAACTCACATTTACCACAAAATAATCAACATGGTCATATAAAGCATCAAAGCAAATTTCATAATCAGAAGTCGCTTCTTCATTGGAAGTCAGCTTATTTTTTCCAATATTTCCTCCAATTAAAACACCGTTATTTTTTTTCAGTCTTTCTACAGCTTCCAAAACACCACCGTTATTGAAACCCATTCTGTTGATGATTGCAGCATCTTCTTTTAATCTAAAAAGCCTTTTTTTCGGATTTCCTTCTTGACCTTTTGGCGTAAGTGTTCCGATTTCAATAAAGCCAAAACCGAGATTTGAAAGTTCTTTGTATAATTTTGCATCTTTATCAAAACCTGCAGCCAAACCAACTGGATTTTTAAATTTCAACCCAAAAACTTCACGTTCTAATCTAACATCTTTTACTTCATAAAGTGACTTGAAAAGCGATGGAAAACCTGGAATTTTATTCAGAATTCGAAGTGTTGAAAAGGTAAAATAATGAATTTCTTCTGGATCAAACTTAAAAAGAATCGGACGGATTATTGATTTATACATTGTAGTTAGTTGTGTTTTGCAAAAATAGCCATTTGGTTTGATAATCTCAAAGAATAATTAAAATGGAATTATGGAAAAGTTATTTCCAAAAAAAATCCCTAATTGCTTAAGGATTTTTTGTTTCATTTTCTGGAGCACTTTCACTCTCAATAGGATTATACTTTTGTTTTTTCCAATCTGGCGAAAGTAATTCTATGTAGTAATAATGAACTAAATCATTTTTATCGAAAGCCCCATTTTTGTTGATATCTTCAATCGTTCTGTAATACAATCTGTTTTGTGCTTCCACAATATTCCAGTCAATTAATTCTTGGAAATCTTCTGAAATCTTAGTGAATTTTGCACCGCTGAATTCGCTTATGTACAATGATTTTATGTCATTTGCATCCAATTTTCCGTCTTTGTTGGTATCCATATCAACAAGCGTGTAGACCAAAATCTGCTTCTTATATTTATCTGAAATCGTATTCAAGAAAGTAGCAGTTTGAATCTGAACTTTTTTATCTGTCAAAGGTCTCAAAGCCGTTGAGTCAATATGCTGGAATTTCAGATTTTCAAAATATCCAGTCAGTTCAAAACGATTGTAATTTGAAATGGCATAGCTTACAGAATTCGTTTTTGTAGTGCCGTAAGTTTTTGAGGTTCCTTCATAAATTCTGACATCGCCAATGGCATGAATCAGGTATTTTGTGCCTTCCATGTGAATGGGAAGATCCGCAATTTTAATTTGTGAAGAATCTGATTTAACAGGCGATTTTGCTGTTTTCGCATCTTCATAAATTACCTTTGGCGTTTCGGCTTTTTCTTTGCAGGATGCTAAAAAAGCCAGTGCAATCAATATGGAATATTTTGAAAAATTTTTCATTTTTTACTCTTAAATAGTATTTCAAATATAAAGATAAAATTGCTTAAATCCACATTTATAATCTTGCAGTCAATCTTACATTGAAAGTACGTGTTGTCATATAATTCGGAATTCCGTATTGCGCTTTTGAATAAACATCACGAACCCAAGTATTTGTAATCGCATTTTGATTGTTGAAAAGGTTGAAAATTTCAAATCCTAAAGAAAGATCTTTGAACTTTTTTAGCCAATGTCCGTCAGGTCTTTCTGCATTTTGTTCGGTAAATACATATGAAAATCCAACATCTGCACGACGGTAATCGCGAAGTCTGTTTTGATAAAGATAAGGATCTGAATATGAAGGAGAACCTCCCGGAAGTCCAGTATTATAGACCAAATTCAAATATAATTTCAAGTTAGGAATTTTTTCAATATAATCTTGAAACAGCACTCCAAATTTTAATCTTTGATCTGTCGGCCTTGGAATATAACCGCGATTGTTGCTATTTTCTTCAGTTTTCATAAACCCAAAACTGAACCAAGATTCTGTTCCTGGCACGAATTCTCCATTCAAACGCGCATCGAAACCAGTTGCATACGCTTTGGCATCATTGTTTGCGCTATAACGAATTCTCACATTGTCTAAAGTATAAGTATTGACGTCAGACATTGATTTAAAATAAGCTTCGCTCACCAATTTGAATGGTCTTTCCCACATTTTAAAACTATAATCATTGCTTAAAACCACATGAATTGACTGCTGTGCTTTTACATCAGGCTGTACTGTTCCTGAAAAATCACGCAGTTCTCTGTAAAATGGCGGTTGGTGATACAAACCTCCTGAAAGCCTAAAAACCATATCTTTATCCCAGTCTGGCTTGATTGCGAATTGCGCTCTCGGACTAAAAGTAGTTTGACTTTTTCCTGTATAATCATCGCCAGAAACTTGCCAATTGTGAGCACGAACACCTGCGTTATACCAAACTTCGCTTGAACCAATCATACTTTTTTTGCTCCATTGCACATAACCAGAAAGCCTGTCAATTGTTGTGTAATTCATCGCTCGCACATTTTGAAACGGCGTCAAAGGCCCGGTGTAAGGATTATATGGCTGGTCGCGTGGCGGAACAATCGGTGGATTTATAGAAAATCCGGCTGAATCAATTACTTCCCATTCCACAATTCTATCGCGAATATCTTCTCTCGTATATTTAAAACCCCATTCGATTTTGTTCTCTTTTATGTCGTGAAAACCTTTAACTTCGGCATTAACTATAAAAGCGTCAAGGTCGTTTCTTGCGTGGCTTAATTGCGTTCCGATTTCTTCAGAATAAACAATTTCACCTAAATTTCCTGAACCGATATCGCCATTGACTTCACCAAAACTATAGTTTGCCAAAACATCAAAATGCTCTTCTTCAACCGTGTGATAGGCAGAAGCGATAACTTTTAATGTAAATTGTTCACTGAATTTATAGGTAGATTTTAAAGCTCCAAAATAAGTATCATATTTGTCTTTTTCCTGTCCTTGATATAAAACCAAAAGCGCTTTCGGCTCATCAATCGTACCAAAATTTGTCTGACGACTCAAAGGCTCATAATTGTATTTATTTTGAGAAATATTTCCAAGAAAACTTAATTCCCATTTGCTTGTTGGATTGTAAGTTACATACGTTTGTATATCAGCAAAAGTTGGTTTGAAGTTGGTTTCTGTTTCTTGACTGTTCACCAAAAGGCTGTTATCGCGGTAACGAGCACCAACAATTGCTGCCCATTTTTGATTTTTCGAAGCGGTTTCTACTGTAAGGCTTCCACCTAAAAGACTCGCATCTAAAGCGGCCGCAAAAGCTTTTGGCCTCCTATAAGTTATATCTAAAACTGAAGATAATTTGTCACCATATTTCGCTTGAAATCCTCCTGCTGAAAAGTCAATATTTTGAACCATTTCCGTATTTGTAAAGCTCAAACCTTCTTGCTGGCCGGAACGAATCAAAAACGGACGGTAAATTTCAATTTCATTTACATACACTAAATTCTCGTCATAATTTCCACCACGAACAGAATATTGCGTACTCAAATCACTGTTTGAATTGACTCCGGCGAGCGTTTTCAAAACATTTTCAATACCCGCATTTGCACCCGGAATTCTTTGCACCGTCGCTGGCTCAAGATTTACGACGCCTTCTACTCTTTTTCGATTGTCAACAATAACAACTGTCCCGATCATTTGCACCTTTTGATTCAAAACTGGATAAAACTCATAGTCTTCATTTGGTTTCAATTCAATGTCTAAAGTTGCTCCTTTGCTAGCCAAATGTGCAAAAATAACCGTCACTTTTTTATTCGCAGGAATAGTCAAAATATAAAATCCTGTCTTATCAGAAGTTGTAGAAACATTGCCAACGCTGACATCTACATCTTCGAGAGGCTTATTGTTTTCATCTAAAATTACACCTTTAATTCTTGCGGTTTGCGCTGCAGCCGAAAGTCCTAAAAACAGAAAAAATAGTGCTAAGAAAGTATGTTTTGTTTTCAAATGTGTTTGATTTATTGTTGCTTACTTCTAAAAAAATGCGACTCAAAGGTAGTGGAATTTCCTATATTATCTGAAACAACTATTTTTAAATCGTTTCGACCTTCATCGGCAAGATTATCTTCAAAATCGTAAGTTAGTTTTTTAGTTTTATAATCATATTCCATTAAAATCCATTTGCCATTCAAATAAGCGTCATACGTATTAATTCCAGAAAGATTGTCTGAGATTTCCACTTCAAGATAACGCTGTTTGCTGAGCCATTTTCCTTGAACAAAATTCGGATTTGTAATTTTTGGCGATGCCGTATCTTTTGCTAATTTGAATTCGCCTAAATCTTTGGTATAAATCGTATAAGCCTTTCCTTTTTTATAGGTTTTATTATAGCGAAGTCGCGTTCCGTTTACTGAAGCGATGAACGTTTTTTGCGCATCAGCTTCTGACAAATTTACATTATCAAAAGTAATTGTCATGTTTGTATGTACCGGAACTGACTCATTATGAAGATAAAGCATGCTATCTTTTACATCAAAATCTATATAAAAATCATCATAAAAAGTACCTGCCGGAATGAAAACTGAAACGTCATTTTTAGCATAACTGTGGTCTTTTCTAGCTTTCAAGAAAAAGTCAGATTTTTTAACTTCTACAGGAGGCGCAGGTTCAGGAGAATATTGAATCGGAATATTAATAACGCTCTTATTATTATGAAAATCAGAAACTTCAATACGGAAATTTTCAGTAAGATTTGGCGGTACTTCCACCATTCCATAAGTGTTATTTGAAGTAATTATGCTGAAAAGATAAGGTTCTGTCATGAAAAGTCGCTGTACACGCTGGCCAGTTCTTTTAAACCTTCGATAATCGATCAGTGCGTTTACATAACGTCCTTCGTCAAAACCAAAAGTATTGAAAGTATAGCCAAAGAAAGGCTTTCCGTTGCAGAAAGCTTCCACTTTGAAAACACCATTTTTATTATAGCTATTGTCAAAAAGATCATAGGTATTTACGCCAAAAGCAACTTTTCCTCTTGCCGTAATTTTTCCTGTGATATAACTTCCATCTTTTTGCTGTGAAAGGCTTACTTCTAAGGGCAATTTGCTTTGATTTACGCTTGAACTGTCACCAATTGGATAAACCACAACATTGTTGATAATTGGCGAACGTGTGTCTTTTATTTGAATATCAAAACCAAAAAACATCGGGTTGATAATTTTTTCAGTTTTAGAATCACGGAATTCAAAATGAAGATGCGGACCTCCTGAACCACCTGTGTTTCCTGACAATGCAATCACATCGCCTTTTTTTACAACCAATTCATTTTCAGTTGGCATCATTTCAACTTCGTATGATTTTTGGGCATATTGCGCTTTCTTGATATAAGCTTCAATTGCAGGAGATGCTTTTTGGAGATGTCCATAAACAGTTGTAAATCCGTTTGGATGCGTGATATAAATGGCTTTTCCATATCCCCATGTTGAAATTTTAATTCGGGAAATATAGCCATCAGCGGCGGCGTAAACATTAAGTCCTTCTTTTTGTTGGGTTTTAAAATCCAAGCCGGTATGGAAATGGTTTCCTCTTAATTCACCGAAAGTTCCGGAAAGATATAAGGGAATGTCGAGTGGCGATCTGAAATAATCTTTTGGATAATCAGTTTGAGCAATTGTGGCAAGGGAAAACAGCAGGAAAAAAAGGCGCATTATCATCGTTTAGGTTTTTTTGCTAATATAAAAAAAACATAGATTTAATTACATTTCAAACGCAATTAAATCTATGTTATTGGAAAATATTTTATAAAAACTATTTATTGGGATTTTTTAATTCATACCAAACTTCTTCTGCTCCATCATATTTGAAAGAATTAACATATTTCATGCCTACTTTTTCGAGAACTTTTCTCGAAGCTAGATTATCAAAATCTGCCCAAGCATTGATTACAGGAAGATGAAGTTCATTAAAACCAAAATCAACAAAGGCTTTTGCAGTTTCAAATGCATAACCTTTTCCCCAATGTTTCTGGATAAATCGATAACCCAAATCATAGAAAGTTTCATGATTGTTGACATTTTTTTCTAATTTCAAGCCAGACCAACCGATGAATTCACCAGTTTCTTTTAAGATTACAGCCCAGCGACCGATTCCATTTTCAAGATATTGCTGGCGAATATTGGCAATTGCTTCACGACTTTCTTCAATAGATTTCACAGGATTATTCCCTAAATAAGTATGCACTTCAGGATTCGAATCAAGCTCAAACATTCCGACATCATCATTCAGAAGCAGTTCTCTTAGCAACAATCTTTCTGTTTCTATTGAGGTTTTCATCGTTGTATTTTTATTGAATGCTCACTTTAAAATCGGTAATAATAGGATCTGCTTTTCCATATTTTGATTCATCAATAAACAATTCTACTGCCAATTTTGATGCAGAACCCAAAACAATATTCGACTGATTGTTATTTTTCATAATCACGTCAATTCCGGCTTCTTCTAATTTTGTTCTCAATCCCGTTGCCAAAATCTCGCTTCCAGAAAACACTTTCATTAATCCCATTGTAATTTTTATTTTAGTTTAATATATTTTTTAATTGTTCTTGATATTCCAAATTGTCATTTATCTTGTTATGAATCTGATTTTTCAAAATATAAAGATGGTCGGTTGGTTTGCATAATTTGCTTAATCGAATCGAATTTTCAAATGGAATCAAAGCATCAGAATCTCCGTGGAAAATATAAATTGGTGCTTTTACTCTTGTGATAAAAACATTTGTTGCAAAACTATAACGCTTTATAAACTTAGGAATAAAAGGAATTTTTGAACTCGATAATTCACTAAAATTATAATAGGGCGATTGTAAAATAAGTCGCTTTGGATTATTTTTAGAAGCTAAAATTGTTGCTGGCCCACTTCCGATGGAATAGCCTATAATCGTAATATTTTCTTCCTTATATTTTGCTTTCAGAGAATCATAAACTGCGTCAATATCTTTATTGAATTGTTCTTCATTCTTAATTTTCCCTTCACTTTTTCCATAACCTCGATAATCTAAAACAAAGAAATCATATCCAAGATTATTGTAAATTGCCGCATTTTTACCCCAAGAATCTAATGCTCCAGCATTTCCATGGAGATAAAAAACCAAACCTTTTGAGTTTTCTGTTTTGAACAATAATCCGCTTAAATTTGTCTTGTCAAAAGAAGGAATATTTAGCTCTTCAAAATCAGAATTAAATCTAAATTTATAATCTTTAGCAAGAATTGAAGGTCTGAAAATTAGGCTTTCTTGATTGAAATATAAATAAATCATTGCAAACAAATAAATGATTACAGTAAATGCAATCAATCTAAAAAGTATGAATTTCAATAATTTCATTTAGTTTTCTTCGCCTTCTTCTTCCTCGTCATCAGAATCATCTTCTTCATCCATTTCAAAGAAAACGGGTTCAATCATAATTCTATCAGCAAAAGTGTCAATTCTTTCTGTGATATTCTCTGAGAATAAAATACGCTGTGTTTTTCCCATGGCTTCTGACATTCTGGCCAATTTTGTATCAAAACGAAGGCGCAAAAGTTCATCAGCATCTTCAATAATATACATTTTCAATTGGTTCACGTCAAAACCAGCCGAAGCAAACATTTCGCTTATTCGATTCGGAGTTCCGATCAAAACGTCAATTCCCAAGGAAATATGGTTTTTATCAAAATCGAAATCGCCTTTGTCATGTACGCCGTAAACTCTTAAATCTGTGTAATTTCCAAGTTCTTCAAAGAGAATTTTCATCTCAATCAGTTTCTCTTTATTCGGAACTATAATCAACGCTCTCGGCGATTCTTCAAATTCTTTTTCCAATCTTTGGATGACGTTCATCACCAAAGTTGTTGTTTTTCCTGATTTTGCAGGAGCGATAATTACGCAATCTTGACCGCTTTTGATAGTTGAAAAAGTGTCGCGTTGCATTTCATTGGCTTCAGTAAAACCTTTGTCAATTAATGCTTTTTGAAGATTTTCGTTTATTTTTTTTAATTTCATTTGTATAGTTAATTAGGCAAAAGCCAATGGCCAATAGTTTCTCACTATTGCCTTTTGGCTAATTTCTATTGGCTTAATTTATTTACTTGCAAAAAGTTTTACATCCAACTCAGATATTTCGCTTCCGCCGAGGATTATCAGTCTTTCGATTACGTTTCTTAATTCACGGATATTTCCCGTCCAGTCATATTCTTTCAATAAGGAAATGGCTTCATCAGAAAATTTCTTTTGCGAGTTACCTTGTTCCAAAGCGATTTTTTCAGTGAAATGATTGATCAATAATGGAATGTCATCGCGTCTGTCATTCAAGGCTGGGACTTTGATTAAAATTACCGCCAATCTGTGGTATAAATCTTCTCGAAAACGTCCTTCTTCGATTTCTTTTTTCAAGTCTTTGTTGGTTGCCGCAACAACTCGAACATTCACTTTTATGTCTTTATCAGCGCCAACTCTGGTAATCATGCTTTCTTGCAAAGCGCGCAAAACCTTGGCTTGAGCAGATAAACTCATGTCTCCGATTTCATCTAAGAAAATAGTACCGCCATCTGCAGCTTCAAATTTTCCGGCTCTGTCTTTTACTGCCGAAGTAAAGGCTCCTTTTACATGGCCAAACAATTCGCTTTCAATTAATTCTGACGGAATTGCAGCGCAGTTTACTTCAATTAAAGGCGCATTAGAACGTTCGCTTTTTTCGTGTAATTGATGCGCAACTAACTCTTTTCCGGTTCCATTTGGACCTGTGATTAAAACTCTGGCGTCAGTTTGGGCAACTTTTTCGATGATTTCTTTGATGTGATTTATAGCATCACTTTGGCCAATCATTTCGTAATTTTTGCTGACTTTTTTCTTCAGAATTTTATTTTCTACGACCAATTGTTTTTTGTCCAACGCATTTCTGACCGTATTTAAAAGTCGGTTCAAATCTGGCGGTTTTGAGATGTAATCAAAAGCTCCGAGACGCATCGTGTTGATGGCAGTTTCTAAATCTCCATGACCCGAAATCATCACCATCGGGATTTCTGGTTTTATTTTTTTGACAGCTTCGAGTACTTCTACTCCGTCCATTTTTGGCATTTTAATGTCGCAGAGAACCAAGTCATAATCGTCGTTCTTGATTTTCTCAAGTCCTTGCTGGCCGTCTTCGGCTTCTTCCACTTTATAGGTATCATTTTCTTCAGAAAGGATTTTTGTCAAAACTCTTCTGATGGCTGCTTCGTCTTCTATGATTAATATTTTGGGCATTCTTTTTTGGTTTAAGGTTTTGGTTTCCAGTTTTAAGCTTCTCTTTATCTCAAAGTTACTTAAAATCCTTCAAAAGTTTCCAATCCTGCAAGGTCTCTTTTTGACCTTGTAGGTATAAAATTTAATACCTACAAGGTTTTGGAAACCTTGCAGGGTTTTTCGGCATCTTCTTTTCTTATTGACAACGTGAATCGACAAAGATTGGTCCAGAAGTTTACAAAAATTCAAATGGTTTCTCAACTAGCCCCGATTGGCGGCAGTAGCTTTTTCTTCCGTTTACGGAGAAAAACTACTGCAGAAAGCGGGAATTGCCTTTCCTGAAAATTACTGGCGATTCGCTGCTGAAAAAACTTAATATTTAAGCCATTTGTATAATTCTTTCCACGTTGGTTTTTTGCCGTACATCAAAATTCCGATTCGGTAAATTTTTGAAGCAAACCAGACTACTAAAAAGAAAGTTCCGAACAAAATCACCAATGAAATCAGTATCTGCCACCACGGCACGCCAAACGGAATTCGCATCAGCATCACAATTGGCGATGTTAATGGAATCATTGAAAATGTGGTTGCAACAGTTCCGTGTGGATCGTTTAAAACACTGAAAAATCCAACATAAACGCCTAACATTAATGGTAAAATGATTGGCAATAAAAATTGTTGTGAGTCGGTTTCATTGTCGACTGCGGCACCGATAGCAGCATAAATCGAGCTGTATAAAAAGTAGCCACCGATGAAATAAATTAGAAATGAAATAATCAATGTGGCTAATGGAAGGTTGAAAAATTCATTAGCATAAAGCTGTAAATTTCCTGTTGAGCCTTCGGCCATTGTAGTTGCAACACCAGCTGCGGGAGGAGTAATATTGATTCCCAATAATAAAGATGCTACGAAAAATAAGGTCCCGCCAAGGATTGCCCAAATGACGAATTGCAAAACGCCGGCCAGTGAAGTTCCGATGATTTTTCCCATCATTAATTGGAATGGTTTTACCGATGAAATGATGATTTCGATAATTCGGTTGGTTTTTTCTTCAATGACGCTTCGCATGACCATGTTTCCATAAATGATAATAAACATCATGATTAAGTAACCAAAACCAGCACCAATAAAGACTTTCATATAATTTAATCCTTTGACATTTTCTTCACCAGAAGCTTTTGAAAGCGAAATGCTGACTTTTGCTTCGGCGTTTTTAATTGCTAAAGTATCTAGTTTTGCATTCTCCAGATTTGACTTAGTCAAACGTTTTGCTATCGTTGATTCTAATTCGTTTACAAAATCTGGATCTGGACTTTCATTTGAAATATATTGAATGCCATTTGCAAGTTTCTTATTGTCGAGATCTTTTGGGATAACAAGCAACGCTTCAAATTTCTCGGTGTTGATGCTATCTTTTAAGGATGCCAAACTTTCTTTGCTTCTGTCGACATAATTGTAATCTTCAGAATTTTTGAAATCATTGCAAAAAAGACCCGATTCATCATGAATAGCAATTTCTTTTACGTCGGATTTCATCGTGCTCAAATATCCGACGAAAGCGGCCAAACCTACCATCAATAACGGACTCAAAAAAGTCATGACGATGAAAGATTTATTGCGGACTTTGGCAATGAATTCTCTTTTTATGATTAGTGTTACTATGCTCATTTTGAGATTTTTGAATTATGATTTTAGATTTATGAATTTGTTTTGAGAACAAACCATATTCCTATATTATTTACTTACCGTTTGGATAAAAATGTCGTTTACGCTTGGGATTTTTTCTACGAAATGCGTCACTTGTCCGTTTTGTGTCAAGATGTTAAGCAGTTCGTTTGGCGTGGAATTCCCAATTTGAATTTCCAATTTTAAATCGTCGTTCAGCGTTTTGAAATTGGTTTGCCCAACTGTAAATTTTTGTGTCAATTGATACATCAAACCTTCGACATTTGAAGACATTATTCCTACTTCAAAACTGTTTGAGCGGTATTCTTTTTTGACGTCGATTAATTTTCCTTCGATTAATTTGTTTGATTTGTGAATCAAAGCGATATCGTCGCAAAGTTCTTCGACGCTTTCCATTCGGTGCGTTGAGAAAATAATTGTGGAACCTTGTTTTTTCAATTCCAAGATTTCATCTTTAATCAAATTTGCATTTACTGGATCAAATCCGCTAAAAGGTTCGTCAAAAATCAGCAATTTCGGCTTGTGTAAAACTGTAACTACAAATTGAATTTTCTGAGCCATTCCTTTTGAAAGTTCTTGGATTTTTTTATTCCACCAGCCTTGGATTTCCAAGCGGTCAAACCAATAATCCAATTGCTTTTTGGCTTCTGCTTTTGAAAGTCCTTTTAATTGGGCAAGATAAAGTGCTTGCTCGCCGACTTTCATCGATTTATATAAACCACGCTCTTCTGGCATGTAACCGATATCTTTTACGTGAGCTAAATTCAAAGGTTCACCATCAAGCAAAACTTCGCCTTTGTCTGGCATCGTGATTTGGTTGATGATTCTGATTAATGAGGTTTTTCCGGCTCCATTTGGACCTAGAAGTCCGTAGATACTTCCTTTTGGAACCTGTAGTGAAACATTGTTTAAAGCAGTATAATCGCCATATTGCTTGACTACATTTTTAACTTCAAGTATGTTATTCATTATGCTTTTTTATTTGTGTAAAAGTAAGGAATTGAAGATGAATTTTAGTTGAAATTCAAAAAAAACCCACCCTTATTTGCACAAGGATGGGAAAAATTGCTATGAAAAAGAAAATTACTAGCTAACTAGTAATTTCCAAATATATAAAAAATTTAAATCACTATGAAAACATATCCTTAACTTTTTCAAAAAAAGATTTTTCACTCTTTTCTGGATTTGGGATAAAATTTTCTTCTGTAAGTGATTTCTCAAAAAATTGTTTTTGCTCTTTATTCAGCGTTTTTGGTGTCCAAACATTGATGTGAACAAGCAAATCTCCGCTTCCATAACCATTTATGCTCGGAATCCCTTTGCCTTTCAAACGAAGAATTTTCCCAGATTGGATTCCTTCTTCTAATTTGATTCTCACTTTTCCACTTACCGCTTCAATGTCTTTTGAAACACCCAAAACCGCTTCAGGATAACTGATATACAAATCCAAATGTAAGTTTTCACCTTCTCTTTTCAAAAATTCATGCTCAATTTCTTCAATGGCAACGATCAAATCACCCGGAATACTGTTGTTTCCTGGCGCATCGTTTCCTTTATTCGAAACTTTCAACTGCATTCCGTCAGTTACACCAGCAGGAATTTTAATTGAAACCGTTTCGTCTTCCAAGATCATTCCGTGCGCATCAGCATCTTTTGGTTTTGCATCTAAAATTTGGCCTGAACCGCCACAAGTTGGGCAAGTTGAAGCTGATTGCATTCTACCCAAAATTGTATTGGTAACGCGCATTACTTGGCCTTGACCATTACAAGTCGAACACGTTTTATAAGAAACGCCTTTCGCTTGAATCTTTCTCTTAACTTTTACTTTTTTCTCAACGCCATTTGCAATTTCTTCCAAAGTCAATTTTACTTTGATGCGAAGATTGCTTCCTTTCACTCTGCGAGGTCCAGAATTGCCACCACCGCCGAAACCGCCACCAAAACCGCCAAAAATATCACCGAACTGGCTGAAAATATCATCCATGTTCATGCCGCCACCGTGGAAACCGCCACCTCCAGCACCGCCGTCAAAAGCTTGGTGACCAAATTGATCATACTTTGCTTTCTTTTGTGGATCGCTTAAGATTTCATAAGCTTCAGCTGCTTTTTTGAAATTCTCTTCCGCTTCTTTATTTCCTGGATTTTTGTCAGGATGAAATTCAATCGCTTTTTTTCTGTACGCTTTTTTAATTTCAGAAGCATCGGCAGCTTTTGTAATGCCTAATATTTCGTAAAAATCTTTTTTCATTTTTATAATTTATTACGGAATTATTGTCCGATAACAACTTTTGGGAAACGAATAATTTTGTCTCCTAACTTGTATCCTTTTTCTAAAACGTCAACGATTTTTCCTTTCATCTTGTCAGATGGTGCTGGAATTTGCGTAATTGCTTCAGCAAAATCAGCGTTGAAAGTATCGCCTGCTTTTACCTCAACTTCTTCAAGACCTTTTGATGTCAGCGTGTTTTTTAATTTTTCATGAATTAATGTCACTCCTTTCAAAAGATTTTCGTCTTCTGTTTTAGAAATTTCGATCAAAGCTCTGTCAAAATCGTCTAAAACTGGCAAAATTGCCTGTAAAACTTCTTGGTTTGCCGTTTTGAAAAGCTCCATACGTTCTTTTGAAGTTCTTCTTTTATAGTTTTCGAATTCTGCAAAAAGACGAAGGTGTTTGTCTTTTTCGGATGCCAAATCTTGAGTCAATTGTTCTTCAACGCTTAATTCTTCTACTACAATTTGTTCTGCATCTGCATTTGCTTCAATTGTTGCGTCATCGATTTCTTGCTCTTTTTCTGGGTTTTCAGCATTCATAGTGTTCTTATTTTTAAAAATATTCTTAAATTTCATTTTCTGCTTTCCGAGGGATAGCAAAAGTACTGCCATTTGTATGGAAATGTCAAATTGTCACCTAATTTTTAAACGGAAGTAACTTATGCGCAATTTTGGTCACGGGTTTTAAAAAAAGGAAATGGCGTTTTCAACTAGCCCTCCCGAAATTTCGGGAGTGGCAGTAGCCTTTTTTATTCGATTTTTTATCGGTAAAAAAGCTACTGCCGAAAGCGGGACTAAATTAAAAAAATGCCAAAAGTTTGTGCTTCAAATCTTTTTAATAAAATTTTGTGAAGCAAATTGATTTGGTTTTGATATGTTTGCGGGGATTATAAATCGAAAATTTATTTTTTTCGTATTCTCTAAAGCTTGATTTGAAAGTTCAGCAGAGATTATAAGTAAAAACGGACAGAAGGTTAGCGAAACGCTACGAAATAATTGTTAATTCACCCCCAAAAAGAGCTCCATTTGAAGAAAACGGAGCTCTTTTTATTTTTAGCTCAAAAGGTTTTGGAGCGCTTTTTCTAAAGTCCTGTATTTGAAGACAAACCCATTGTCTTGCGCTTTTTGAGAACTCACATTTTGGCTTGCAACCAGCAAAATGTACATTTCGCCAAGTGCTAATTTCAATAAGAATTCTGGAATATTTGGCATAAAAAAAGGCTTGTCTAAAGTTTTGGCAATCTTTTTTGTCAGTTCTTCATTGTCAACCGGATTTGGCGCTGTGGCATTGTAAACTCCTTCCCAGCTATTTTGGATCGCGAAGTAATAAAGATGCGTTAAATCGTCGATGTGAATCCAAGATTGCCACTGTTTTCCAGAACCGTAAGGCGAACCTGCGCCGAGTTTTATAGGTTTTAAAAGTTCTTTCATCATGCCACCTTTTCTTGACAGAACCAAGCCAGTCCTGATTTTACAGACTTTAATATCTAGTCTTTTGAACTGATCTGCAGCTTGTTCCCATTTGACAACAACTTGACCGAGGAAAGAATTATCAACGGTTTTATTATCTTCAGTGTAAAGTTTTTCAAGGCTATCCGGATAAATGCCGATGGCGGATGCTGAGACAAATTGCTTAACCTGATTGGGATGCGATTTTAAAGTTCTATATAAAAGATTGGTAGAAAGTATGCGGCTCTCAATGATTTCTTGCTTGTTTTTATTGGTCCAGCGCATGGAAATTGGCGCGCCGGCAAGATGCACGATTGTATCGATTCCTAAGAGGCAGTTTTCGTCGATTTTTCCTTGTTCGGGATTCCAGAGAAAGCCTTTGTAGTTTGGCTCGTCTTTGATTTCTTTTTTACTTCTGGCGAGATAATGAATTGAAATTCCGTTTTGTAAGAGCAGTGAGACTAGCTCTGCTCCTATCAAACCTGTTGCTCCTGTAATTAAAACTTTCATGGCTTATTTTCTTTTTCTCTCAAATTTACAGTACAAACATTGAAATTAAATGTTAATTAACCGTAAGTTAAGAGGTGTTTTAGAGCACAAATTACTTCACTCTAATACTCCATTCAAAATCCATTTCAGAGACTTGCTCGCCTTTTTCATTGACTCCGAGAGATTTCATCCAAAAGGTCTGGCCTTCACCTGTGGCAATGGTTTTCTTAATCGCGTCTTCTATTAAATGACCGTCAACACAAGTGAATTTGATTCTTCCGGTGGCTTTTTTGGTGAAATTACCTTTATTATTAGCGACAAGCATGGAGATTTTGCGTCCGCTTTTTTTTATATGATACATAATCAATGCGCCAGTTGTTAATTCTGCAGCCATGGCCTGCACGGCAAAATACATGGAATTAAACGGATTTTGGTTGATCCATCGGTGTTTTACAGAAACCACGCATTTGACAGCATCAATTTCTTTGACACGAACGCCACTTATATATGCTGATGGAAGCTTGAATAATAAAAACGAATTGAGTTTTCCTGCCGTAAATTCCATGTTGTCTATTTTCTCCGAAATATAAGGAAAAAATGATTTAAAGATTGAAAATTAGAATATTTTAAAATTCTAGATTTATATAAATTTCATATATTTATACCGTAAACACTAGAACCTAAGATCTTTATATATTTATCCAATGAAATACACTTGTTAATTTTTTGTTAAATATTAGTACTATGTAAAACAAGATACTGTCTTTTAGCCATATATTTGCATAGGATATTATTATATACTTTAATCATGGAAACAGCAAACGAAAAAAACACCGGAGCATTATTACACTTAAGTGCAATGTCACAGTACTTTATTCCTCTTGGAAATTTTATATTTCCTGTAATTATTTGGGGTGTGGCAAAAAAAGATTCAGCTTTTGTGGATCACCAAGGCAGACAGGCGATAAATTTTCAATTGAGCATTTTTTTATATTCTCTGCTCCTATTATTTATCTCTGTACCGATTTTTATTTTTACGATTTTCAAAAACATTCCTGCAAATGCAATCATCGACAATGACAATTTTGTCTTTAACGGTCATGATTTAAATGTAGAAAACTTTTCAGGAATCGTAGTAGTAGCATTGACAGCGATATTTCTTTTTATCGTAATGAAAACAGCAGAATTCTTCTTAATCATTTATGCAACTATCAAGACGGCAAACGGAGAATTTTACAGATATCCGCTGACAATCAATTTTATCAAAGCAGAAAAAAAGAACCTTACAACTGAAGAGCCAATAGAAAACCAAGAACCATCGCAAGCATAATTAAGGAGTTTCAATCATCATCAAAAATCAATCAGTTTAAAAACAAACAGGATTCATCACCCTGAAATCATCATCAATCATCAATCATCAATCAAAAATCGAACATTATGACAAAAATTATTATCACCACAGTAATGACAATGCTTGCCTTTGTAAGCAACGCCCAAGTTTCAGAACACAGAGAAACAGGAAAATTTTCAAAAATTGAAGTACAATCTGGCATCGAGCTAGTTTATACGCAAGGCGAAGAATTTTCAATTAAGCCAGAAGCGACAAATTTGGCCGATTTAAAAAATATAATCACAGAAGTAAATGGAAAAACATTAAAAATTTATTATCCAAAAAAAGAAGAAAATCCTAAGGAGGAAAAAGTATTGAAAGTGTATGTAAGCGGTAATAACGTCAACGTTTTCAAAGCAATTTCAAAAGCAAAGATTGTTTTCAAGAATAATGTAAATGCAGAAGAAATAGCAATTAATGTAGCTTCAGGAGCAAGTTTTAACGGAATCTTAAGCAAAAACAAAAAGATGACACTAAAAGCAAGTTCAGGCGCCACATTAATAGTGACAGTTGATACTGACTATTTAAAAGGAAATTTTAAAGGCGGTGCGGCAGTTAGCTTGGCAGGAAATGCTGAACAAGTTTATCTGAATACTTCTTCTGGTGCATTTTGTACTGCCAAAAACTTAAAATCAGAAGCAGTTTCTGTAAACGCAACAACCCTTTCTTCGATTTTAATTCACGTCGATGGCAAGTTCAAAGCTATCTCTGATGCTAATTCTTCCATCACTTATTTTGGAAATCCGACAGAAGTTACATTAGCAGAGAATACTTTTTTAGTAACTAATAAAAAAACAACAAATCCTGTAGCAATTGCAATGGATTAATAATAAATGAATCATCAGAAAAAAACATAGAGTATAAAAAATTTAAACGCACATTATGAACATTGAAAACACGAAAGCCCAGATGCGCAAAGGAGTGTTGGAGTTCTGCATCTTATCAGTCTTAAAAGAAAAAGATGCTTACACTTCTGAAATACTAGATACCTTAAAAAACGCAAAATTATTAGTGGTGGAGGGAACAGTTTATCCGCTACTCACCCGATTGAAAAACGACGGATTGCTAGGCTACCGTTGGGAAGAATCAACCTCAGGACCACCTAGAAAATATTATGGTCTCACAGAATTAGGAAAACAATTTTTAAAAGAATTAAATGGCACATGGACCGAACTCTCTGATGCCGTAAACATAATAACCAGCCAAAAATAAACGTCATGAACAAAACAGTAAATATCAACTTAGGAGGAATGTTCTTTCACATCGATGAAGATGCGTTCCAAAAATTAAACCGCTATTTTGAAGCTGTAAAGCGCTCTCTTTCAAATTCAACCGGAAAGGATGAAATCATGAAAGACATCGAAATGCGTATCGCCGAATTGCTTACAGAAAAAAACAAAGGCGAAAAACAAGTAGTCGGAATCAGAGATGTCGAAGAAATCATTACCGTGATGGGACAGCCAGAAGATTACCGAATTGACGATGAAGCAGCAGAAGGAAATTATGCCTCAAGTTCTACTGCAAAAATTAAGAAAAAACTTTACAGAGATAAAGAAAAAGGAATGTTGGGCGGTGTTGCCGCTGGTTTCGGACATTATTTTGGAATCAATCCACTTTGGATCAGAATTCTTTTTATCATCTCTCCATTTGTGACGGTTGGAACCAGCATCCTTATCTATATTTTGCTTTGGATTTTAATGCCACCAGCAGAAACTACGACTGAAAAATTGGAAATGACTGGCGAACCAGTAACCATTTCAAATATTGAAAGAAAAGTACGCGAAGAATTTGAAACGTTTTCTGATAAATTTAAAAGCGTTGATTATGACAAATTCGGAAAACAGGCCAAAACCGGAGCCGAAAGATTTGGGAACAATGTGAGCGAAGCCTTTTTGAGAATTTTTTCGATTCTCGGCAAAGTAATAGGCGCATGCCTTATTGTCTTTGCATCTTCAACGCTGATTTCGCTGGTTTTGTTTGTCATCACGACGGGGTCAATTTCATTCACTGATTTCCCTTGGCAAAATTATGTTGAAAATTATATCGAATTTCCGCTTTGGGCTGTTGGGTTATTGACGCTTGGCGCTGTTGGGATTCCGTTTTTCTTCTTATTGATTTTAGGATTGAAATTGCTGATTGCCAATATGAAATCAATCGGAAACATGGCAAAATATACCTTGCTTGCCCTTTGGGTAGTTTCTGTTGGAGCCTTGATTGCCCTTGGATTGAAACAAGCGACACAAATTGCTTTTGACGCAAAAACAGTTCAGAAACAAAAAATTGAATTGGCGGCAAACGATACGCTTTACATCAAGTTCAAATTCAATGATTATTATTCAAAAGATATTGAAGACAACCATCCGTTTTTGATTGCGCAAGATTCCACAGGAAAAGAAATTATCTATTCGAATAATATCCGTTTTCAAGTCGTGCGAACTGACGAAAAAACGCCTCATATCCAAATTGAGAAAGAAGCACAAGGAAGATCTTTTCAAGAAGCAAAACTTCGTGCCGAGCAAATCAAATATGGCTTTAAGATTGAAGGAAACCAATTGATTTTAGACAATTACCTGACAACAGAAGTGAAAAATAAATTCCGTGAGCAAGAAGTTGAAATCTTCTTATACCTTCCGGATGGTGTTTTCTTCAAGCCCGATACAAAAACCGTGAGAAATTATGACAACACTGATAATTCTTTCTTTGATCTATGGTATGATTCTGACAATCATGTTTATAAAATGGAAAAATCTCAAGTAAAATGTTTAAATTGCCCTCCGAGACCAGAAGATGAAAACGGCGATGAATACGGCTACAATCCTGAAGATGATGGTAAATCACAAACAATTATTACGACTGATAGCACAACAACCACAATCACGGTTGATGAAAAAGGCGTGAAAATTAAAAATGAAACTCCAACAAAAGAATCAAACCAAAAGCCAAAAGGGCTTCACAGAGATATAAACGGTGTAATCATTAAAAACAACTAGTCATGATAAAATTTATAATCTACTTAATGAAATTCTTAATCGCAATTCTTGTTTCGCTTTTCTTTGCTTCTTGCCACTTTAATGGCGATTTTAACGGAATCAAAGGCAGTGGCAACGTGATCACTGAAAACAGAACTATCAATGAAAGTTTCAGTAAAATAGAAGTAAATTCAGGAATCAAACTGGTTGTAGAACAATCTGAAAACAAATCGGTGACCATTGAAGCTGACGACAATATCGTTTCGCACATCACCACAAAAGTTGAAAACGGAACACTGATTATCGAAACCGATTCAGGATACAACACAGACCAAAATCCAAAAGTTGTAGTGAAACTGCCAGTAGTTTCAGGCCTGAAAGCCACAAGCGGTTCAAGCATTTCCACAAGCAACAGGCTGGTTACAGAAAATATCACAGTGAGCCTAAACAGTGGCAGCTCAGGAGAAATTGAAGTAGAAGCTGATTACATCAAGGTCGAATCTGAAAGTGGCAGCTCAGTTGACATTTCAGGAATTGCCTTAAAAGCAGAAGCTATTTCATCCAGTGGCAGCGAAATTGATGCTGACGGCCTTAATGCAAATGAAGTTTTTGCAGACGCAAACGATGGCAGCTCGATTGCTGTTGACCCCATTGTAAAACTAAATGCTCATGCTTCAAGCGGCGCTTCAGTAACTTACAAAACCACACCAAAAACATTGACCAAAAAAGAAGACTCTGGAGGCAGCGTCTCAAGCAAACATTAAAAAAATACAAATCCCGATAAGCAATTGTCGGGATTTTTTTTTAACTTATAGACAATGCCTAGCATCAGCTATCATTCCGTTTTTTGTTTATATTTGTCAGACAATACAAACAGATATGAAAAAAATTATACTATTTGCCGTTATATTATGCACTGCAGCTGTCTTTGCCCAAAGCAAGGAAAAAATCAAAGGCACAAAAACGGTAACCATCGCACCCAGAGAAGTACAGGCTTTTGAAAACCTGGAAGTCGAAGACAACATCGAAATCTTTCTAGTAAAAGGCGACATAAACGCGCTGGAAATTGAAGCCGATGAAAACCTGCACGAAATCATAGCTTCTGACTTAAACGGAGGAACGCTTCGATTGACAACTACCAAAAATGCCACAAGCTTCAAGAAATTAAGCGTAAAAGTGACTTACACTGACGCCCTGAAAATGGTGACTGCCAAGCATGAAAGCACCATCAACGCGCTTTCAGACATCGAATTAGACAACATCACTTTCAAGACTTCAGATTATACCAAATTATTCTTGAACGTAAAATCAAGGCTCTTCACGATTTTTGCCAATGACAAATCCAAGCTGGAATTGAACGTAAAATCAGAAACCGCAGCCGTGGAATTAAGCAAAAATGCTACCATGAAAGCCCTGATCTCTTCAGAATACTTGAAGTTTGACATGTACCAAAAAGCTATTGCCGTAATCGAAGGCGACATCGTAGACCTGAAATTAAGACTAGACAACAACTCAAATTTCACCGGAAAAAACCTAGCCTCAAAAAATGCTGAGATCATCACAGAAGCTTACGCTGTAGGGAACATCCAAGTGACGACGAACGCTACCATCAGCGCTTCTGGAAAATCAGAACTGCAGCTTTTTGGCGAACAGGCGAAAATAGAAATCATTAAGTTTTCTGACAGTGCCGTGCTGATGAAAAAGCCTACGAAGTAATACTTTTAGACATAAAAAAAAACTCCCGAGATCATCGGGAGTTTTTTTTACAATCATACATTTAACATTTTTCATAAGTCCTTCACCAAAACTATATCGTAATATTGCAATATAAAAATAAACGATATGGGAGCTACTAAAACTGATCACTTCACAGATCATCAAAATCAAATAGCTGTTATGGCAAAAGCCATGGGACATCCGGCCAGAGTTGCCATCATTGAATATCTCTTAAAAGTAAATTCTTGCATCTGCGGTGATATCGTCAACGAGCTTCCCTTAGCCCAACCCACAATTTCACAACATTTAAAGGAGCTGAAAAATGCTGGCCTGATAAAAGGAAATGTGGAAGGAAACGCTATCTGCTACTGCATTGACGAAATAGGATTCGAAAAGATAAAATCATTTTTTGACCATATTACATTAAACATAGAAAAAAGAAAAGAGGAGTGCTGCTAACTAATAAATCTACAAATCATGAAACTCTCAGAAATTAAAAACATCTTGGAAACCATTGAAAGCGTAAACTTTCAATTGCCTGACGGAAAATTTGTTCCAGAATATTTCCATGTTACAGAAGTCGGTCTCATTACTAAAAATTTTATTGATTGTGGCGGAAAAGTACGCAAGGAAACGGTAATAAATTTTCAGCTTTGGGATGCAAACGATTATGAACATCGCTTAAAGCCAAAGAAATTAATACACATCATTGAACTTTCTGAAAAGATTTTGGGTATCGAAGATTTTGAAATTGAGGTAGAATATCAAAACACTACTATTGGCAAATATGACTTAGGTTTTGACGGAACTAATTTTCAATTGGCAAATAAGCAAACCGCTTGCTTAGCACCTGAATTGTGCTGTACGCCACAAGAAAAAATAAAACAAGATCTTTCAGAAATACTATCTCAAGATAACGCTTGCAAGCCAGGTGCTGGCTGTTGCTAATAGCATAAATCAAATATGACGACTAAAAAAACTATACTATTTCCTGAAATAGAACAGAAAATTAAAACTTTAAGATTTGAAAATATAGCTTCTGAGAGGAAGACAATATTACAGCCTCTCATAAATTTCATACAAGCAAAAATAGCTAAAGACGAGCCTGTTCGGTTAAATTTAATATGCACGCACAATTCTAGAAGAAGTCATCTGGCACAAGTTTGGGCACAGACAGCTTCCTTTTATTATGGGCTCAAAAATGTTTTTTGCTATTCAGGAGGTACTGAAGCAACAGCATTATTTTCTATGGTGGCAATCACTTTAGAAAATTCAGGATTTCAAATCAAGAAACTCTCAGAAGGAAATAATCCCATTTACAGCATCAAATTTTCAGAAAATGAAGCTCCCATAATTGGCTTTTCCAAGACATATGATGACACTTTTAATCCTCAAAGTAGTTTTGCCGCGATCATGACCTGTTCGCAAGCTGACGGCGACTGTCCATTCATTGCTGGCGCTGAAAAAAGAATCGCTATTCCATTTGAAGATCCAAAAGAATTCGATACTATGGTACAACAATCAGAAAAATATGAAGAAAGAAGCCTGCAGATTGCTTCTGAAATGTTTTATGTTTTCTCGCAAATAAATAAAAATGTCGGTTAACAATTGTACTCCTGCGGTTTCAAGAAAAAAATTAGGATTTCTAGACCGGTTTTTGACCTTTTGGATTTTCATTGCCATGGCAATAGGCATTTCTATAGGCTATTTCATTCCGTCAAGCAGTGATTTTATTACCACTTTTTCAAGCGGAGCAACTAACATTCCCTTAGCTATCGGGCTTATCTTGATGATGTATCCGCCACTGGCCAAAGTCGACTATGGAAAGATGGGCGAAGTCTTTAAAAACACCAAAATCTTAGGTGCCTCTTTATTCTTAAATTGGATTGTAGGTCCGATTTTAATGTTCTCCCTCTCTTTGCTATTCCTCCATGATTATCCTGAATATATGGTAGGCCTTATTTTGATTGGTTTGGCAAGATGCATTGCCATGGTAGTGGTCTGGAATGATTTAGCGGCCGGAAACCGAGAATATGCGGCCGGATTAATTGCCCTCAACAGCCTCTTTCAAGTCTTCCTTTATAGTGTCTATGCTTATGTTTTCATAACTGTATTGCCACCTTATTTTGGCTATTCAAGTTTTGCTGTAAATAGTAGCATTTGGCAAATTGCTCAAAGCGTGGGAATCTACTTAGGAATCCCTTTTGCTATGGGCTTTCTCACCCGTTATATCTTGATTAAAAGCAAGGGTCGAGAGTGGTTTCAGGCGAAATTCATACCAATAATTTCTCCCATCACATTGATTGCCTTGCTCTTTACCATTATAATTATGTTCAGCCTCAAGGGCGAGCTTATTGTTCAAATTCCTATGGATGTCATTAGAATAGCAATACCGTTGCTACTGTATTTTATCATTATGTTCATCATCAGTTTTTTTGCAGGTAAGTTCTTTGGAGCTGATTATTCAAAAGCTACCGCCATTGCTTTTACCGCCACTGGAAATAATTTTGAATTGGCTATTGCTGTTGCCATCGGAGTTTTTGGAATTAATAGCGGACAGGCGCTTACTGGTGTAATTGGACCGCTTGTGGAAGTTCCCGCACTAATTGCTTTAGTAAATGTCGCCTTTTGGTTTAAAAAGAAGTTTTACACCTCTTCAAATTAAAAACAAAAAAAACTCCCGAGATCATCGGGAGTTTTTGTTTTATTGAAATTTGTTTTAAAGCGTAGGTTCTGCAGGTGTGCCGCCTTTTTCTCCTTCATAAAGAACATAGTCGTTATATTTTGCTACATCTGACGCTTCCCAGATTGACTTTCCTGTTCCTGTATAGGCCACTAATTTTTTGTAAATAGCATTTCCTTCTTCCACACGGTCTTCTTGAAGATTATCTCTCAATCCGATTTTGATTTTTTGATCAACCATCAAATCATCTAGTTCTTCCCTTGCAGTCAACAACGAAGACAACATTGCTGCTGTGACTCCATGCTGTGCAAAAACTGCCAAACCTTCAGTTCCTAATCGGTAGACCCTTTTTGCTGTAATCATCAACTCTGAATCTGTTTGGCGGGAAAGTGATGCAGTTCCAAATAATTCATATTCAGTACTATTACTTTCATGCTCTAAGACTACTCGATCCATCACAGCTCTGATCCCTTCTCTTACTGCTTCTGCTTTTCCATCCTTTGCTTCTGTTGACAAAATCTGCTTGCCTAGCAGTTCTACGTCAGTGACGTTGTCTGTAAAAGTTTCAATAGCGGCTTCGAGGCTGTCAATTGCTGTACCCTCGATTCCATAAGTTGCAAACTCGGTAGCGTCTCTTCGCATGAATGCAATCTTTGCTTTTCCCTCTGTAATCAATTCCCCATCTTGAAAATGATACTCTCTGATAACCTCCTGTTTCTTCATGGCATTTCTATTTTTAATTGTTTATAATATTCTAAATAAGTGAATTGAGGCATCCCCCGCAACTAAAGCTTGATATAATCGATAACATGCTTAAATCATCGACAAACGGCAGTTTCTTGAAAAAAAAGTTATCTTTTTATAGTACAATTTGATTTATTAAGGATGTAAAGCTTTCCTGAAGGTGTACAAAGCATCAAAGAAGCCATGCGAAGAATGGGTGATAGACTGCGATAACCAAAAGAAGCACTGCGATAACTCAATGAAGAAGTGCAAAGACAAAATGAAAGCATGCGAAGCGTCTTTGAAGGAGTGCGATGGGTCTTTGAAGGGCTCGCTGGTACTTCGCAAGTCTTGTGAATGCTAAAAAAATTGTTTTTACGGTCTTTGTAAGATGATTTTGAGCGTTTTAAGTTTTATGAGTTTATTTTGTAGGGAGAAAAATGAGTATGTTTGTAAAGAAAGGATGTTTTCATATATCCTTTAATATTTTATACCGTTGCATAGATCCATTTTTTAAAACGAGACAGGGAAGAAGCTATTCCAGAAAAACTTGATGTAAGATCAGACTGGATTACGATTAAATAAATAGAACATGATAAAGCCTACCAAATTCGCACTACTTCTTTCTCTGCTAATTCTGACATTACTTTACAGTTGCAAACAAGAAGCAATTAGCAAAACAAAAGCAATTTCTGAGAATGTTCCAGTCAAAAATGATTCCGTCAAAAAACGAATCAATCTCGACAGCCTAGACAAAGCGAATAGCGATGAAATGACGACAGAGGAAGAATATTGGAACAAGATTGAAATCAGAAGTCGCGACAGCCTGCTATTTTTAAACTCCCAAATGCGATTAGACCACCGAGTTTTTGGGTATAAAAAACCGAATACAAAATCAGAGCGCCTTATTTTTTTATCTGTATTCACGACTGATGTGGAAGGAAATCCGTTTCGCTGCAAATATGGTTCGCATTATTCCACGACTTTGGGTGATGGACGAGAATTAAAATATGTTTCTACTGAAAATAATTTTGTAAAGACGGTACTTTTAGACCACAAAAATGTAATTGACACGCTTTACTTTGAAAAGAAATGGATAGAATTTGAACAAGAAAATTAAAATATTATGGCAAAGCAGAAACTCACAAACGAAGAACAAGTTACCGAATATATCGAGAAACTAGAAAAACCACTTGCAGAAACCATCACTTTCTTGCGGCAAATCTTCTTAGCAACCGATAAAGAAATTGCAGAACATATCAAATGGAATTCACCCAGTTTTTATTATTCCGGAGAAATGGAACCCTTTGATCCAAAGGAATACAAGCGTGATTTGCTGGTTTTGAATATCCATAGAAAAGAAAATGTGCTGGTTGTTTTCCCCACGGGAGACAAGATTGAAGATACCTCAGGTTTATTGGAAGGAAATTATACTGACGGAAGAAGGCTTGCCAAAATAAAAGATTTGGAAGATGCTAAAACCAAAGAGCAAGATTTGCAGCATGTGATTAAAGACTGGCTTTCTAAGATTGAAAAATAAGCTTGCGTCATTTCGGCTACTTTTAAGCTCACTCTGGCGAACTGCAGAAAGGCATATCTGAAGACCTTTGCTTTGTAATCTTAAACAAAGTAAAAATGAAAACAATCTTCATCACAGGCGCATCAACAGGACTAGGAAAAGCTACTGCAAAATTATTTCAATCAAAAGGTTGGAACGTCATCGCAACAATGCGAAATCCTGAAAACGACACCGAATTAAGCTATTTGCCCAATGTAACGTTGCTTCCTTTTGACGTAACCAATTTGGAACAAATCAACGAAACGATTAAAACTATTACGTCAAAACAAAACATTGATGTGGTTTTCAACAACGCGGGTTATGGTTTGGTTGGTGCTTTAGAATCGTATTCTGATGATCAGATCACGAAACAAATCGACACTAATTTAACTGGAGTTTTGCGCGTTATCAAAGCCTTTATTCCTTATTTCAAAGAAAAAAGAAACGGATTGTTTATTACTACGACCTCTGTCTGTGGGTTTTCTTCTAATCCTCTTTCGCCAGTTTACAATGCTACAAAATGGGCTTTGGAAGGATTCAGCGAAAGCATTTCTTATGACTTGGCTTTGTTTAATATCGGAATTAAAACTGTAGCTCCGGGTGGTATCAAAAGTGATTTCATGAAAGGAATGACCGCGACAGTGGACCGAGGTTATGACATTTTAAACGAGAGATTGGGACAACTTTTCTCAGACGGAACCTTGATTGAATTTACTGAATCAGAGAAAATTGCCGCAGTGGTTTTCGAAGCTGCAACAGATGACAAAGACCAGCTTCGTTATCTGGCCGGAAATGACGCTATCAAAATCAGCAAAGAACGCGACGCAAAAGGCAGGGAAAATTTCAGAAGAGATTTGACAGCGCTTTTCAATTTAGAATCGCCTTATAAAAACAAGCTTTAATTGCGCATCAATTCGTAAATTCGTAAGATGAATAAGATGGAAAAACTACCGCAGAAATTTACTTCAATATCCGATTTGCAACGCGCTTTAGGGTTGCCAAAACCGATGCATCCTTTGGTAAGCCTGGTAAATTATGCCGATATAAAAACTCCTGAAGAAGATTTGCCAAAGGCCATGATGTTAGATTTTTATAAGATTTCTTATAAGTTCAATTTGCAGGGAAAAATAAAATATGGCCAGCACCATTATGATTTTGACGAAGGCGGGATTTCTTTTATCGCACCGAATCAAATCATTGCTTCCAAAGAAGAGGAAAGAGATTATTCAGGCTATACCTTGCTTTTCCACGCTGATTTTCTTCATGGTTCTTGCATGGCAAAAAACATAAAAAAGTATGGTTTTTTCTCTTATTCAGCTAACGAAGCTTTGTATTTGTCGGCGAAAGAGAGACAGACGATTTCAGAAGTTTTTGAGCATATCACACAAGAATTAAACGGAACGATTGATGATTTCAGCCAAGATGTAATTCTGTCGCACATTGAAGTTTTGCTGAATTATAGCAATAGATTTTACAAAAGACAGTTTATTACTAGGAAAGTAATGAATCACGATATTTTAGAGAAGCTTGAAGAATTGCTTGAAAATTATTTCAATGATGAAAATGCTTTGTTGCAAGGTTTGCCTACTGTGAATTATTTGGCAGAAAAACTGCATCTTTCGTCGAGATATTTGAGTGATTTGTTGCGTTCGCTTACGGGACAAAATACGCAACAGCATATTCATGAAAAGGTGATTGAAAAAGCTAAAGAATATCTTTCTTCAGATAATTTGAATGTTGCCGAAGTTGCTTATCAATTGGGCTTTGAGCATCCGCAATCCTTTACGAAGATTTTCAAAAAGAAAACAAAACTGACTCCGATTGAGTTTAAACAAAACTTTCATAAAAACTAACTATGTCATACTGCAACGCGATTGAAAATATGCAACCTGGAGAACGAAAGGATTTGCATAAAAACTACCACAACAATCATTATGGTTTTCCGATTCACGATGACAATGAATTGTTTGGAAGATTAATTATGGAAATAAATCAGGCGGGTTTGAGCTGGGAAACTATTTTGAAAAAGGAAGTTTCGTTTAGAAAAGCTTATGACAATTTCGATATAAAGAAAGTAGCTAGTTATTCTGAAAAAGATAGGGAACGCCTTTTAAACGATGCCGGAATTATCAGGAACAAATTAAAAGTAAACGCGGCAATCGAGAATGCAAAAACCATCATTGAACTCCAGAAAGAATTTGGCTCTTTTGAAAAATGGCTAGAACACCATCACCCAAAAACCAAAGATGAATGGGTGAAGCTTTTCAAAAAGACTTTCAAATTCACTGGAGGTGAAATTGTAAATGAGTTTTTGATGAGCATTGGTTATTTGAATGGAGCACATTCTCAAAATTGTTCAATTCAAGAAAAAATATTAAAACAAAAGCCGATGTGGCTTATTAAAAAATAAGGTATGGACTTTAAAGAAATTGAAGAACGCTCGCTAAAAATCAGGGCAAAATATCACGAATTAGAAAAGCAATACCACGGAAGCGAATGGACTGTCGAAGAAGATGCTTTGGCATTTTTGACCGATGCAGGCTTGGTTGGAAGATACACAATGTCACAACAAGGACGCTGGCCAAAAGCAGATGAAAACAATGAGGAATTGAAACATAAATTAGGCGAAAGCATTTGGTGGCTGACAGTTTTGGCAAACAGAATGGATATTGATATTGAAGATGCCTTGGATGGATTTTTGACTAAAACTGAAACTTTGCTTGGAAAATAAAGTCTGCTCTGATAGTATCAAATGATAGCATCAAAATATTAAAAAAAACAAAAAAGCTCCCGATTTTCATCGGGAGCTTTTTTTATAAAAAGAGGAAATCAATTATGCGTTTCCTGCTGCTGCAATTAAGTTCAATGCTGAACCTGCAACGAACCAGCCAATTTGCCCTTCGTTATAAGTATGGTTTGCCAGAATGATATCTTTAGTTCCATCTGCGTGAACGAATTCTAAAGTCAATGGCTTCCCTACTGCAAATTCTGTCAAATCTGTGAAGTTGATCGTGTCATCTTCTTGGATCAAATCATAATCAGCTTCGTTAGCGAAAGTCAAACCAAGCAATCCTTGTTTTTTCAAATTTGTTTCGTGGATACGAGCGAAAGATTTTACCAAAACCGCTTTTACACCTAAGTGACGCGGCTCCATTGCTGCGTGCTCACGAGAAGAACCTTCTCCATAATTATGGTCACCCACAACCACAGTTGGAACTCCTGCTGCTTTGTATTCTCTCTGAACCGCCGGAACTGCATCATATTTGCCCGTCAATTGGTTTTTCACAGAGTTTGCTTTTTGGTTGAATGCATTGATCGCACCAATTAGCATATTGTTTGAAATATTATCTAAATGTCCACGGAAACGCAACCATGGTCCAGCCATAGAAATGTGATCTGTTGTACATTTTCCGAAAGCTTTGATCAATAATTTCGCACCAGTAATATTTTTTCCATCCCAAGGTTGAAACGGAGCCAATAATTGAAGTCTTTCTGATGTTTCGCTTACCACAACCTGAACTCCTGAACCGTCAGCAGATGGTGCTTGAAAACCTGGGTCTTCAGCATCAAATCCTTTTGGAGGCAATTCATTTCCTGTTGGTTCGTCTAACATTACTTCTTCTCCATCTTCGTTGATTAATTTATCAGTCAAAGGATTGAAGCTCAAATCTCCAGCGATTGCCAAAGCAGTCACTAATTCAGGAGAACCTACGAAGGCCAAAGTATTTGGGTTACCGTCAGCACGTTTTGAGAAGTTTCTGTTGAACGAGTGAACGATCGTGTTTCTTTCTTCTTTTTCAGCACCTTCTCTGTCCCACATACCAATACATGGTCCGCAAGCATTTGCGAAAACTGTTGCCCCAATTTTATCAAAAGTATCGATAAAACCATCACGCTCAATTGTATAACGAACTACTTCAGAACCCGGAGTAATTGTAAACTGCGCTTTAGTTTTTAATTTTTTCTCAGTAACCTGTTTCGCTAACGAAGCTGCACGAGCGATATCTTCATAAGAAGAGTTCGTACAAGATCCGATCAAACCAACTTGAATTTGCAATGGCCAGTTATTTTTTGCTGCTTCTTCTTTCATTTTAGAAATTGGAGTAGCTAAATCTGGTGTAAAAGGACCATTCAAATGCGGCTCTAATTCAGAAAGATTGATTTCAATAACTTGGTCAAAATATTGTTCTGGATTTGCGTAAACTTCGTCATCTCCAGTTAAATATGCAGCTACTTGATCAGCTGCATCAGCAACATCAGCTCTATTTGTAGATTTTAAGTAGCGACGCATTGAATCATCATAACCAAAAGTTGAAGTTGTTGCTCCAATTTCAGCACCCATATTACAGATAGTTCCTTTTCCTGTACAAGACATTGAAGTTGCACCTTCTCCAAAATATTCAACGATTGCACCAGTTCCACCTTTTACAGTAAGAATTCCTGCTACTTTCAAGATAACGTCTTTTGGAGCAGTCCATCCTGATAATTTTCCTGTCAATTTGATTCCGATTAGCTTTGGAAATTTTAATTCCCAAGCCATACCAGACATTACGTCAACAGCATCAGCACCACCAACTCCGATTGCAAGCATACCTAAACCACCAGCGTTTACTGTGTGAGAGTCAGTACCAATCATCATTCCGCCAGGGAAAGCGTAGTTTTCAAGAACTACTTGGTGGATAATTCCAGCACCTGGTCCCCAGAAACCGATTCCGTATTTGTCAGAAACTGAAGAAAGGAAATCGAAAACTTCGTTGCTTTGTGTTTTTGCTCTAGCCAAATCGGTTGCAGCATCCACTTTTGCTTGAATCAAGTGATCACAGTGAACCGTTGTTGGCACTGCCACTTTTGGTTTTCCAGCGTGCATAAATTGCAACAATGCCATTTGAGCCGTTGCATCTTGGCAAGCAACTCTATCTGGAGCGAAATCAACATAATCCTTTCCTCTTGTGAAAGCTTGCGTTGGATTTCCCTCCCAAAGGTGAGCGTATAAAATCTTTTCAGAAAGTGTAAGCGGACGACCTACTAACTCACGTGCTTTGTCAACACGTTCTGCCATAGTACCGTATGCTTTTTTAATCATTTCAATATCAAAAGCCATAATCGTAAGTCTATTTGTTTATTATTTTAGTTTGTTTATTTTGCTTTGCAAATTTACGCAATTCCATTCGTACTTGAAATATTTTTAATAAAAGCCTTCTTTCAAAAGATTATTATTCCCAAAATCTTAATTTTAATGATTATTATTAAATTATAATCGAAAAGGAATTAAATTTTTCCGTTATTGTTAATTTAGAAAAGTTTTTTTGCCAAATTCGGAATTAGAAAGTGTTAAAATTCTTTTCAAAGAATTAAGAATGCTTCTAAATTGCGGTAAAACTGAAGCTTGTTGGAAAAAACGATTGCGCTTAAGTTATTTTTCTGTCAATTTCACGTAAATTCATTAGCGGTCGCTCATAGAAAAAATACAAAAGCGAACTCCAAAGCAAAGTCAGCGTCAGATAAATCACGGTATATATGTGAAGTTGGAAATTTGAGAAATTTTCTGTCGGAATAAAATGTTTCATCAACTGAAGAATTACGCTATAATGCAAAAGATAAATGGCGTAAGAAATCTGGCTTATAAAAACAATCGGCTTTTGAATGCTATAATTTGTAGTTTTCCATTCAGATAAAAAAGGAAGCAGAAAAGCAACCGAAATTGAAATCAGAGGCAGATAAAAAACATTCCAAAATAGATTTATATAATTTTCTGACAGATGCATTTTTGCAATTCCTAAATTGAAAAACAACACCCCGAAAGAACCTATTATGAAAAATATAATTTTGTATTTTCTCCATAATAAGATATGATTGCAATAAATCCAGCTTGCGACAACGCCATATAAAATTGAATCTAAGCGATAAATTACAACAGGTTTCAAATCCTCATTCCATTGCAACAACGTCGTATTTTCTGTATTTATATGGTAAATTATTTTCGTGATTTGAAAAATGACAATTAAAAAAATTACAGTTATTAAAAACAAAACTGACTTATTTCTTTTGAAAATAATTCCGGCAATAAAAAGACAAAAAGGCAAAACCAAATACGTCCATTCTTCAACTGAAAGACTCCAAGATTCTGGAAAAAAAGCGGGCAGTGTTTCAGAGAAATTATGAATAAAAAAGAAATATTTCCAAAGACTTTCAATTTTATATCCGATGATTCCGGCAATTATAATATTGATTAGAAGTATTAAAAAGTAATTTGGAAACGTTCGAAACCACCTTCTTTTTAGGAAATATTTGATTTCAGTAAAAGAAAATTTTGGCTTTAGGAACAATTCATATAAAATCCTTCCGATCAAAAAGCCACTTAAAACGAAAAATATTTCGACACCCAGAAACCCAAAAAGTTTGAAAACCTGAGAAACTGCAGTATTGCTTTCGGGATAAATCCAAAGACAATGCGAGCACAAAACCATGATTATGGCTGTGGCTCGCATCAAGTCAAGTCCGAAAATTCTTTTGGAATTGTTATTTATTTCAGTCAAGGAATTTGTATTTAGAATTCAAATATAAATACAAATTGCCAATTGCTAGAGTAATTTTTGGATAATCATTTCTTCGGTGATTCCTTCGGCGTCAGCTTTGTAATTTTTAATAATTCTGTGACGAAGAATTCCGGTTGCCACAGCTTTCACATCTTCAATATCTGGAGAAAATTTTCCTTTGAAAGCGGCGTGTGCTTTTGAAGCCAAAATTAAATTTTGAGAAGCTCTTGGTCCTGCTCCCCAATCTAAATAATTCTTGATAAAATCATTAGACAAAGCATTGTCTGGACGCGTTTTGCTTACCAAAGTCACTGCATATTCAATCACATTGTCAGCCACAGGAATTCTGCGGATCAAATGCTGAAAATCGATAATTTCTTGTGCTGTAAACAACGGAACAATCTTATCAGTGAAATCAGAAGTCGTGCTTTTAACCACTTGAACTTCTTCAGCAAATGAAGGATAATCTAATTTTATAGCAAACATAAAACGGTCTAATTGCGCTTCTGGCAAAGGATAAGTTCCCTCCTGCTCAATTGGGTTTTGCGTTGCCAGAACAAAATAGGGCAATGATAATTTATAATGCTGGCCGGCAATTGTCACAGCTCTTTCCTGCATGGCTTCTAAAAGTGCAGCCTGCGTTTTTGGTGGCGTTCTGTTGATTTCGTCTGCTAGAATTATATTGGAAAAAATAGGCCCTTTTATAAATTTAAACTGACGATTTTCATCTAAAATTTCACTTCCCAAAATATCCGAAGGCATCAAATCTGGCGTAAACTGAATTCTTTTAAAATCCAAACCAAGCGCTTGTGCAATCGTATTTACCATCAGCGTTTTCGCCAAACCTGGAACTCCGACCAAAAGCGCGTGTCCGCCAGAAAAAATACTTAATAAAATTTGATCGACAACCAATTCCTGACCTACGATAATTTTTGCTATTTCTTTTTTCAGTTCTAGTCTTCTCTGAACCAAGTTTTGTATTGCTGCAACGTCTGACATTCGATGAAATTTATTTATTCAATAATGGACTTTTGTTCTTCACGATCCGATTAACGGCTTTCGATTATTTTTTAAGCCAGTTGTTTGTGAAAACGCAGTCTTTATATTCACCGTTGATTTTCACGTAAGTATCTTTGATTTTTTCATTTGTCCAGTCACCGATAGTCTTGATTTGTTTTTCAGTTTCTGCTAATTTTTTAATCTTCAAATAATCTTGTGCGTAATCTGCAGTGTGTGCATCATAACGTTTTGTAACCGTAAGAATTTTATAAGTTTTTCTACCTAAACGATCTTCATCTACAATTGGTTGTGAAACCTGACCTTCTTGTAAATCAGAAACATTTACATATAAATTCGGATCCATTTTTGTCAATTCAAAACGAGTATCTAATGTTTTTGGGTTCATCAAAGTTCCTCCGTTTGCACGTGTTTCTTTTTCATCTGAAGAACTTCTCGCTGCATCAGCAAAAGTAATATCGCCATTGATGACTTTATTTCTGATTCCTACGATTTCATCTTTTGCTTCTTTAAGCGAAGCATCTGAGATTTTTGGAATCAAAAGAATGTGTCTCAAATCTACATCTTGTCCACGAATTTTTTCTACTTGAATAATATGATAACCATATTCAGTTTCAAAAGGCTCTGAAATTTGTCCTTCTTCAAGACTGAAAGCTGTGTCTTTAAATTCCTTTACCAAAGGTGATTTTCTGTTAACACGCATGAAACCTCCGTTAGATTTTGTTCCTTCATCTTTTGAATACAATACCGCTTTACTGAAAAAACTTCCGTTTCCGGCAAGAACATCTGTCCTAAATTCATTTAGTCGATCGATGACTTTCTGCTTTTCTTCTTTAGTGATTTCTGGATTTACAACAATCTGTGCCACTTCAATTTCAGCTCCAAACTGAGGCAATTCTTCTTTTGGAAATTTTCTGAAAAAAGTTCTAACTTCTTCTGGAGTTACCTCTACTTCATCAACAATTTTATTACGCATTTCTGTCGTAAGCTTGTTCATTTTAAGGATGTCAAACAAGTACGTTTTGAATTCTTCTTCAGAAGGCTTGTTGTAATATTTAATCAATTTTTCTACTGAACCAATTTGTTCCACCATCGCGTCAATTCTTTCTTGCATCATGCTATTAATTTCAGCATCTGTAACAACAATACTATCTTGAATCGCTTGGTGAGCAAACAATTTATCTTCCATCAACTTGCCTAAAAGCTGACATCTCGTGATATCTTTTACAGAATTTCCTTGGCTCGCTAATTCGATCATAGAAATATCAATATCAGAATCTAAAACCACATAATCACCAACAACTGCAATTACTCCATCAATTTTTAATTTCTGGGTAATTGGTTTTTGAACAACCGTCTTCACAGTATCTTGGATAACCTGCTGTGCGTTTGCAGTAGTAAAAGCGGCAAGTCCAAGAATAAGGAAGGCGTTTTTAATTATAGATTTCATATTTCTTACTTTTAATAGCATCATCTGTAATGTCTTTTTCAATTTTTTTGATTAACTCTAATTTTCTTTTGTTTAAAATAACCTGCTTTAAAGTAGGTTTTATATATTGAAACGGTCCGACTTGCTTATTATCTAAAACATTTGTCACTTTCACTAAATAAACGTCTGTCGAATCATTCTTTTCAATCGATTTCCCTGAAGAAATATATTCTGTTCTATTTTCTGGATTTATAAACGGCAATTTCCTGTAAATCTGATTCATTTCTACCCAAACGGAATCATTTAAAACAAAACTCTTAAACTGCATGCTATACGTATCCCAAAACTTTTTATCCGATTTTCTGTAATCAAAAAATTTGCTTCGAATGGTTTGAAACTTCGGATGATCTTTCGGCAAATGGATATAGCGCAATTTCACTAAAGTACCATTTGTTCTAAAATTATCTTTATTCTCTTTATAATAAGCTGTCAATTCTTCTTCAGAAACTACAGTATCTACAGTAGTTTTTACAATTTCTTCGACATAACCTTTTGTGTATAAATCGATTTTATATTGCTTAATCAGCTCATCATATTCAGCTTGCTTTTCGGCACTCAAATTTATTTCTGCTGCGTTTGTCATCAGTTTCTGAGATGCCCAGCGGTCAATATAATTTCTGATAATAACCAAACTGTCTTCTTTTGAAGTTCCCGGAGGTATAAGATTTTTGACATCTTCCTGAAAAAGATACGAGTCATTTACTCTAGCAATGGCTTGCGGTTTAGCTTCTGGCGTGAAAAAATTACAAGAAGTAAAAAGCAAACCCAAAAATAATATGACTGCACTTTTGGTCATTATGCCTTAATCTGCTTTTTAACTTTTTCAAAAACAAGCTGATTTACATTTACCTTGAATTCTTTTTTCAAGTCGCTAACCCATTTCTCTTCTAGATATTGCTGATAGTCATTAATCACTTTTCCTTTGGCTTCTTCTAATGTTTTTGGAGAAGTTTCAAGTCTTTTGTTGATTTTCATGACATAATAATAATCGCCTTCTTTGATAATGTCAGAAATTCCGTTTTCTTTTTTAGCTTTTGGCAAGGCGTCGCTGTTTTCGTCAAAAACGCCTTCATTTGCAATAATATCTACGGCTCCTTTTTTATTCAATTCGCCTTTAATATATTCTGCAGATTTTCCTTTTTTCAAGAATTTCTGAGCTTTTTTAGCAATATCTTGCTTTGTAGAAGAAAATACTTGGGCGTCTACTCTATTTTCCCATTTATAATTGCTTTTATGCGCTTCATAAAAATTCTGAAGTCCGATTGTATCTGTTTTGGCTTTTTCCCAAATTTCTTTTTCCATAAGATCAAAAAGCAAAAGTCCATCACGATATTCTTCCATTACGGCTGCAAATTCTGGAAATTCAGTTTCTAAATTGTCATTGTAATATTCGTTCAATTTTGAATCTGTAAATTCTTGATATTTGGCATCCACAAGCTTTTTGATCGGCTTGATTACATTTTCAGCTTTTTGCTGTGTATTCAAGAAACTCAAAAATTCTGTTCCAGAAATTGTTTTATTTCCGTTGATTGTTAGTAAAGCTCCGTCAAATGCTTTTGTGTCTTTCGGCAAAGCCCAATCGCCTGTGTAAAATTTATCTGTTACAACTTTTGCAGTTGCAGCATATAATTTTTCATTTCTTTTTACAGTATATTTTTTCTTAAGTTTTTCAGTAACTGAATTTGTGATCAGTCTAGAACGCTCATCGCGGCTCACTTTGCTTTCCAATTCAGGTTGCATTTCTTCCAATGTTTTCACTGGATGCTTTTCGATTAATTTGATAATGTGCCACCCAAAATTACTTTCTACTGGCGCAGAATAGTCATTTGATTTTTTTAAGGCGAAGGCAGCTTCTTCAAATTCTTCAGAACTCAATTGGCCTGCGCCAAATCTGTTCATCACACCACCTTTTTGGGCAGATGACTTGTCTTGAGAAAATTGCTTTGCAAGGCTTTCAAAATTTTCTCCTTGTTGCAATTTTGTATAAATATCTTGAATTGTGCTTTTGCCTTTTTCAGTTTCTTCAGCAGTTTGATTTTGTGGTTTCAAAATCATGATGTGGGCAACGGTAAGTTCACCGCGATTTGCTCTTACATCTTCTACTTTAATAATGTGATATCCAAAACGTGTTCTTGTAATTTTAGAAATTTGGCCTTTTGGTGTAGAAAAAGCAGCACTTTCAAAAGGATAAACCATTCTGAATGCAGAAAAATAACCCAGTTCACCTTTATTTTCTTTAGCAGATGGATCTTCAGAGTATTTTACAGCAAGATCTGCAAAATTTTCTCCACTTATTGCTTTATTTCTTACTTCTTCTGCTTTTTTATATGCTTTTAAAGTATCAGCTGGAGCAGCATTTTCGTCTACTAAAATCAAAACGTGCGATGCCTTAATTTCTTTCAAAGATCTTTGGTATCCTTCTTCAATCAGTTCTTTTGTTACTTTAGAATCAGTAAGGTAATTTTTTGCTAGCTGATTTCTGTAAGACTTCAGTTCAGCTTGGTAATTTCTTCCTTCTTGTAAGCCTAATTTGTTAGCCTTGCTGATTTTTAACTTATAGCCAACAAACAAATCAAGATATTGGTTTAAATCCTTTTGAGATTCGTCTTTTACAAGATCAATATTTTTATTATAAACCCTTGTAAATTCATCAGTATAATAGGGTTTGTCATCAATGGTAAATAAAACTTCCTTAGTTGCATTTTGTGCCATCCCGGCAAAATTCATAGAAAGCAGTATTCCGAAGAACAATTGTTTTAATTTCATTATTTAAAAAAATATAAAGTGAAAAAATTATAGCGTAAAAAATGCAATGAACAAAAATAACAATTCAAATGCATTATACAACTATACGTCTTACTATTAACAAAAATTTATTTAAAAAGAAAACGGCCCCAAGAGACGGGGCCGTTATATTAAAATGCTCGAAGCATTTTAAGCTTGGGAGGATATTCATTATTTAAAAGTATTTCCCCAAATCTAAAAACTATGAAGTTTTCTCCTCCCAAAAAAAATGAAGTGCCTAGCATTTATCTACCACCAATACAATGCATTTAAAACAGAACAAGCGTTCCTCTATTTATTTTCAGCAACTTCAATATTTTTTTGCCTATTGGCATGAATTTCTTTTTTTGCAATTTGTCCGCCATGCTTTGTATGGCTTAATCTTTAAATTTATGTCAGAATGTTGCTATCGGCTTTTAATTAATTTATTTGGCTTTTAAATCTGGCATGGCGATCTCATTGCGTTAATCATCTCAAGTTTGGCAACTATCTCAAAAACCGTTCTTGAAATTTTAATATCTTAATGATATAATATTCTATCTAGGCAGTTAAATTTGTGCATATACAATTCTTAAGTGCTTATACTTTTTACGCTTTTCGATAAGGCTTTAATTCTATTTATTTGGCTTAAAAAAACTGTTAATTTATCTGCTTTTCAATTCGGCTATTAATTAGGTATTTTATTTGGCTTTTAATTAGTGCTTCTATTTTGTTTTATTCTGCTTGTAATTTCTTTTACAATATTAGCCGATTCAAACATTACATGCACTATCAGGCACTACACAAAAAACCCAATGCCACTACATTAATTTTGATGTAGTGGCATTGGGTTAAATTTTTGCTTTTTCAGTGTTCTAAATAAAGCCTATATTTCAAAAAAAATTATTTTTTTTCAAACAATCCAAGGTTCATTGCCTTGAGTATCAGATCTTGAGTTCTATTAACTTCCATTTTACTCAATAGTCTTTTTGTGTAATAATAGATGGTATTTACACTTAAATCTAAGTCATGTGCAATCTCTTTTGCTGTTTTTGCTTCACAAATAAATTTCAAAAGTTCTTTTTCACGAGGCGAAAGTTGTATCCCATTGTACTTATCTGTCTTGTCAAACAATAAAATATCAGTTGCATTTTTACTTATATAAGGCTTCCCATTATTTAAATACATGTGTGGAAAAGCAGCCGTCAATTCACTTGAAAAATCTTCTTTTGTCAAATAAGCATCAACGCCATTACTTATTGCCGTAGTAATAATCTCTGGATCTAGCGATGATGAAAGCATGATGATTTTGAGTTTATCAGATTTATATTTTTTTCTGCACTTTTTCAAGACCTCAATTCCGTCGATTCCTGGCATGAAAACATCAAGCAACAATACGTGGGCCTTATTCTTCTTTATATGGTCAAAAAAAAGATCCGCCTCAGAAAAAATCTCGGTTGAGCGGATAAAAGAAAATTTCTTCAAAACATGTTTCAGCATTTCTGCTATCATTTTATGATCGTCAAGTATTACCAAATCAAGGCTTAAATCTTGCATTATATTTTTTTCTTCAGTCATAATATTACAAAACAGCATTGCCGTAGTAGCAATTTGTGGATGCTTAAAAGTATAAAAAATACTCATATAAAAATTTTATTTCAACAATTTCATAGATAAGTTATTTTCTTTAAAATTATGACGCTTTTCTACCTTAATATATATACTTCGTTTTTTTTAACAGCAACCTACTTGCAAATACTATTACAAACTAAATGCTAACGTTTTTATATCCCTAAATTAGCTCGAAATTATATTACCATTTCTTCTTAATAAAATGTAATTTTGCCGTCTGAATATAAAAACATGAGTTTTAAAAAAGAAATAGAGAGAAGAAGAACCTTTGGGATCATTTCTCACCCCGATGCGGGAAAGACAACACTGACTGAAAAACTGCTTCTTTTTGGAGGTGCAATTCAGGAAGCCGGTGCCGTTAAAAATAATAAAATCAAAAAAGGAGCAACTTCTGATTTTATGGAGATTGAACGCCAAAGAGGAATCTCGGTTTCAACATCGGTTTTGGCTTTTAATTACAAAGACAAAAAAATCAACATTCTCGATACGCCAGGTCACAAGGATTTTGCGGAAGACACTTACCGAACGTTGACAGCGGTTGACAGCGTAATTGTGGTAATTGACGTGGCAAAAGGTGTCGAGGAACAAACCGAAAAATTGGTGGCCGTTTGTCGAATGAGGAATATTCCGATGATTGTTTTCATTAATAAATTAGATAGAGAAGGAAAAGACGCCTTTGATTTGATGGATGAAGTGGAGCAAAAACTCGGACTTACTGTTACACCATTGAGTTTTCCTATCGGGATGGGTTATGACTTTCAAGGAATTTATAATCTTTGGGAGAAAAACATCAACCTTTTCAGCGGAGACAGCCGTAAAAATATCGAAGAAACAATTGCTTTTTCTGATGTTCAAAGTCCTGAATTGGAGAAGATCGTAGGCCAAAAACCCGCAGACAGACTTCGTGAGGAGCTAGAATTGATTGACGAAGTATATCCAAAGTTTGACAGAGAACAATATTTGGAAGGAAATCTGCAACCAGTATTTTTTGGTTCTGCTTTAAATAATTTTGGTGTTCGCGAGCTTTTGGATTGTTTCGTAGATATTGCGCCTTCGCCTCGACCAAAAGAATCTGAAACAAGATTAGTTGATCCTTACGAAGAAAAACTTTCTGGCTTTGTGTTTAAAATCCACGCCAATATGGACCCAAAACACCGTGATAGATTGGCTTTCGTAAAAATTGTTTCTGGAACTTTCGAAAGAAACAAACCTTACATGCACGTTCGACACAAGAAAAATTTAAAATTTTCTAGTCCAAATGCTTTCTTTGCCGAGAAGAAAGAAATCGTTGATATTTCTTATCCTGGCGACATTGTCGGACTTCATGATACTGGAAATTTCAAAATCGGAGACACATTGACCGAAGGAGAAATGATGAGCTTTAAAGGAATTCCAAGCTTTTCTCCAGAACATTTCCGTTATATCAATAATGCTGATCCTTTAAAAGCGAAACAGCTTGACAAAGGAATCGATCAGTTGATGGATGAAGGTGTGGCACAGCTTTTCGTGCTTGAAATGAACAATAGAAAAGTCATTGGAACTGTTGGAGCGCTTCAATATGAAGTAATTCAATACCGCTTAGAGCATGAATATGGAGCAAAATGTTCTTATGAAAATTTCCCTGTCCACAAGGCTTGCTGGGTAAAACCAAACGATCCGAAAAGTGATGAATTCAAAGAATTTAAAAGAATCAAGCAGAAATTTTTGGCTCATGACAAATACGGGCAGTTGGTATTTTTAGCCGATTCTGACTTTACGATTCAAATGACTCAGACAAAATATCCAAATGTGAAATTGTTTTTCACTTCTGAATTTGAGTAAACATAAATTATTTCAATAAAAAACCCGACAAGAAATTGTCGGGTTTTATTTTTTTTAAAACCATTAAGGTTTTAAATTATTAAGATCTTTTTTATGCAATTACTCCTGAACCGATAAGTTCTTCACCTTGGTGCCAAGAAACGAATTGTCCTTCTGTGATTGCAGATTGCGGTTCTTCAAAAGCGACATACATTCCATTTTCAAATTGGTGCAATTTTGCTTTTTGTAAAGGCTGGCGGTAACGAATTCTTGCCATGACATCCAGTGTTTCTCCAGTTTTTAATTTTAAATCTGGGCGAATCCAATGTACTTCTGATTTTTCAATAAACAATGCTTTTTTGAATAATCCTGGATGTTGGTCACCTTGACCCGTATAAATTATATTGCTTTCAACATCAGTTTCGATAATGTAAAGCGGTTCTAAAGTTCCTCCAACATTCAATCCTTTTCGTTGTCCTTTTGTAAAATAATGAGCACCTTGATGTTTGCCGACCACTTTCCCCATTTCTGGAATGTAAGGAATTGGCGCAGCTTTAAAAGCTAATTCTTCTTCTAACGAATCAAATTCTCTTTCTTCTTTATTGTAAATGTCAGTTTTAGAATCAATTTCAAAAATCAATCCTGCTTTTGGTTGTAATTTTTGCTGTAGAAATTCTGGAAGACGCACTTTTCCAATGAAGCATAATCCTTGTGAATCTTTCTTTTCAGCTGTAACTAATTCCATTTGAGCAGCGATTTCACGAACTTCTGGTTTTGTCAATTCACCAATTGGAAACAGCGATTTTGACAATTGGTCTTGTGATAATTGGCACAGAAAATAAGACTGGTCTTTGTTTCCATCAACACCAGCCAACAATTGATACACAGGTTTTCCATCAACATCAATTTCTCCTTTTCTGCAGTAATGTCCAGTTGCGACGTAATCTGCTCCAAGACTTAAGGCAATTTTCATGAAAACGTCAAACTTAATTTCGCGATTGCACAAAACATCCGGATTTGGCGTTCTTCCTTTTTCATATTCGCGAAACATGTAATCCACTATTTTTTCTTGGTATTGTTCGCTTAAATCTACAGTCTGAAATGGAATTCCGAGTTTTTCTGCCACTAAAAGTGCATCGTTGCTATCTTCTAGCCACGGACATTCATTGGAAATCGTAACCGAATCATCGTGCCAGTTTTTCATAAAAAGACCGATGACTTCATAGCCCTGCTCCTTTAAAAGATAAGCAGCAACACTTGAATCAACACCTCCGGAAAGTCCAACAACGACACGTTTCATTTTATTTATTTTGCGATTCTGGGAATCAGTTTAACGGTGCAAAAGTACGCCAAATTAAAAGATAATTTAAAACGGATTGCATTTGATTAATTGATGTGCGTATTTAAGAAGCTTATGAAGTGGCAAAATTTAGCCTTTTGGTGCATTTTCAGGAAGCTTTCTCGCGCCTTTATTTTTGCTTTCAATGGCAACTTTAGTCTTTTTTGCTTTGTTTGGATCTTCTTCTTTTACAAATTTTCCGTTTTCATAATATTTCCACATGCCTGACTTTTTGCCGTTTTTATATTGCCCTGAAGAAACGATTTGCCCTAGTCCGTTTTTGTAAGTGGCTTGGCCTTCGAGCTGGTCATTTTTGTAAGTTGCTTCCTCTAGCACATCTCCTTTTTCAGAATATCTTTTATACAGACCATTTTTAATTCCGGCTGCATAAGTTGTTTCTTCTGCAATTTTTCCGTTTTTGTAGAACACTTTTCTGGCTCCGTTTAATTTTCCTTTGCTATAGGTTTCTGTGGACATAATCTCCTTAGAGGCTAAATGATAGTATTTCCAATCGCCTTCATAAAGCTTATTTACTTCTTTTCCTTCACTGACTTTGTTGCCTTTTTGATCAAAGAAAGTTGTGTAAGCAGCACCGTCTTTTGCAGAAAAATCTCTTGTTGCAATTACTTTTAATTCTTTGGTATCATCAAAAAATTTGAACGTTCCAGTTTCTTTTCCATGATCGAAAGTTCCTTCGTAGCGTGGTCTTTTTGATTCTTCGTATGTTCCTTTCCAGAGTCCGTGGCGTTGGCCTTTTTCGTCAAGCTTGTTTGTTTCTTGAGCGAAAGATTGGAAGGATAAAAATGTGAGTAATGTGAATAAGATTGCTTTCATATTTTTTATTGTGTAATAATTGTATTGAAGTTTACCGCAGATTAAATGATTTTTCCTTTTCTAGTTTTTGCCAATGATTAAAATAATTTAAATGGATTTTACTTTTGGCTAGATTTTTTGCCACGAATTCACTAATTATTCTTGCCTCTAATAACTAAAAATATTGCGTTTTATTGCGGTTTTGTTCTGAAGTTTCAAATACAAAAATGGTTTCTCAAATAGCCCCGATGGTGCCTCTGTCTGAACTCTTGTGCCAGCCATAAAAGCTGGCACAAAGTGAGTGGCTCCAGCGGGAATTGCCTTTCCTGAAAATACCCGGCCATGCGCTTCAAGAAAAAAAGTTTCTGAAATAAATTCAGATTAAAAAAAGCACCCGTTTTACTGAGTGCTTTTGGTATTTATCTTTTTCTGCTTGATTTCTTTTCTTCAAGAGTTGCCTTTTTCTCTTTTTGCTGTTCTTGCGCCTGTTCCATCATCTGTTGCATTTTTTGCTGGAATTTGCTTTTTGGCTTGTCTTTGGTTTTATTTTCTTGAATTCTTGCATGAATCTTTTCGTCGTTGATGATGTAATTTTTAATTACCAACATAATTCCGATGGTGATTGCGTTTGAAATAAAGTAATACAAACTTAATCCTGATGCGTTATTATTGAAGAAAATCATCATCATTAATGGCGAAATGTAGATCATCATTTTCATGATTTTGCTCATATCCGGCATTCCTTCTTGCTGTGGCGCCGACATTTGCTGGTCACCTGTTGTCATTTTCATGTAGAAGAAAATGGCGATTGCCGCCAAGATTGGGAACAAACTCACGTGATTTCCATAGAAAGATGAGATTACCGGAATGTGCTGTTTCCAAGAAAGTACCGCATCAAATGATGACAAATCTTCTGCCCAAAGGAAATTTTTCTGTCTTAAGTCAATTGCAGATGGAAAGAATTGAAACAAGGCATAAAATACTGGAATTTGCATCACCGCCGGAAGACATCCTGCCATTGGATTTACGCCAGCTTTGTTGTAAAGCTTCATTGTTTCTTGTTGTTTTTTCATCGGATCTTTCTTGAATTTTTCATTCAATTCATTGATTTCCGGACGAAGGACTTTCATTTTTGCCTGAGACAAATAAGATTTGTAAGTCACTGGCGACATTGCCAAACGAACTAAAATCGTGAAGACAATAATGGCGATTCCGTGTGCCATGAATTGGCTTAAGAATCCATAAACCGGAATAAAAATCCAACGATTAATCCATCCGAAAATTCCCCAACCTAATGGAATAACTTCGTCAAGATTTTTTTCGTATTTGTCTAAGATTTTATAATCTGCAGGACCATAATACCAGTTCATGTTGTAATTTACTTCGCCTCCTTTAAACGCCAATGGCAAGATTGCTTTGTACGCTTTTGTGAAAACTGTGTCTTTTTCAACATCATGAACCAAATTATCAGATTTTAAAGTAGCCGTTTTAAAAGGCGTATCAGTCAATAAGATTGATGTAAAAAAGTGCTGCTTAAAAGCAACATAAGTCACTTCTTTCGCTTCTTCTGTTTTTGAAGATTGTCCTAAATCGTCATCTTTTCCACCTTCATATTCATAAACCAAATCAGAATAACGGTTTTCATAAGAAACACTTTTTTCGTTTCTGTACGTTTTCATGTTCCACTCTAAAGGAAGTGGATTTGAAGTCTGCAAAACCTTGCTCAATCCTTGTGTTCTTACAGAAAAATCAAGCATGTATTCATTTGGTTTCAAGACATAACGGTATTCCAAAAATTGTTCTGGACCTGCTTTCAGACGCATTGTTACAATCTGATTTTCTCCTTCTTTTGTAACGGTTGGCTCAAAATATAAATCTTTTGTATTCAACACAAGATTTCCTTGTGTTTTCAACTCGATATTTAAGTTGGCATTGTTTTCCTTAATTATTTTTACCAATTGACCTGAACCTTTTTTGAATGCTTCGAAATTTTTCATTTCAGCATCAATTATATAACCTCCTTTATTTGAAAAAGTAAGTTTTACAAGGTCATTTTCAATAGTATTTGTAACTGCTTTTGAAGATGGAAGCGTTGCAGCATAAGCAAAACTACCCAAAGTTGCTTTCAGTTTTTCAGTCTGAAGCGAATCGTTTGCGATAGTGTCAGTAATTGCAGGTTTTTCTGCAACTGCATTTTGGTTTACCTGTTTTTCAGATTGTGCTTTTTTGTCTTTGCCTTGAATTTCTCCAGCTGGCTTGTTGACGTACATTATGCCCAGCAAGATTAAAAAAATCAAAACAAAGCCAATAATCGAATTACGGTCAAACTTTTTTTCTTCCATTTTATTCTAAAATAATTAATTTAATTACGCAATGATTGCGTTATGCTCGTTCTTGAAGAACTTCTTCAAATACTATTTATTTTTATAATCCACAGTAGCTTTCACGAAATTCACGAAAAGCGGATGCGGGTTTGCAACTGTACTTTTATATTCTGGATGGTACTGAACACCAATGAAAAACGGATGCTTTTCGATTTCGATGATTTCTACCAATTTCGTATCCGGATTTACTCCTGATGCTGTCAATCCAGCTTTTTCCAAAGCTTCTAAATATTCGCCATTGAATTCATATCTGTGACGGTGGCGCTCTTCAATTTGGCTTTTGCCATAAATTTTCGAAGCCAATGATTTGTCTTTAATATCACATTTCCAAGCTCCTAAACGCATTGTACCTCCTTTGTCAGTAATGGTTTTCTGTTCTTCCATCAAGTTGATCACCGGATGAGCCGTTCCAGAATTCATTTCTGTTGAGTTGGCATCTTTATGTCCCAAAACATTTCTTGAATATTCAATAACTGCCATTTGCATTCCAAGACAAATTCCGAAAAACGGAATATTTTTCTCTCTTGCATAACGAACCGTTTCGATTTTTCCTTCAATTCCTCTTTCTCCAAAACCTGGCGCTACCAAAATTCCGTCTAAATCTCTTAATTTTTCTTCAGCATTTTTCTCATCTAAATATTCTGAGTGAATGCTTACCACATTGACTTTAGTTTCATTTGCCGCACCTGCGTGGATAAATGCTTCTAAAATTGATTTATATGAATCTTGCAATTCTACATATTTTCCAACCAAACCAATGTTTACGATATGTTTTGGATTTTTTAATTTTTGCAAGAACGTATTCCATTGTTTCAAATCTGGAGTTGCTTTTTCTGGCAAGTCTAATTTTTTCAAGGCTACTTTATCAAGCCCTTCTTCTAACATCAGATTCGGAACGTCATAAATCGTCGAAGCATCGATAGATTCAATAACTGCTTCTCTTTTTACATTGCAAAACAATGCTAATTTTTGACGTAATTCATCTGAAAGATGGTGTTCAGTTCTGCAAACTAAAATATCAGCTTTAATGCCGCTTTCCATTAAAGTTTTCACAGAATGCTGTGTCGGCTTTGTTTTCAATTCTCCAGCAGCTGCCAAAAATGGAACTAATGTCAAATGGATTACAATTCCGTTATTTTCTCCTAATTCCCAAACTAATTGGCGAACAGATTCTATATAAGGAAGCGACTCGATATCACCAACCGTTCCTCCGATTTCAGTAATCACGATGTCAAAATCACCAGATTTTCCTAGCAATTGCATTCTTTCTTTAATCTCATTTGTGATATGAGGAACGACTTGCACGGTTTTTCCTAAAAATTCTCCTCTTCTTTCCTTTTCAATAACTGAAAGATAAACTCTTCCTGTAGTTACATTATTGGCTTGCGAAGTTGGAACATTTAAGAAACGTTCGTAGTGACCTAAATCTAGATCGGTTTCAGCTCCATCATCAGTCACATAACATTCTCCGTGTTCATAAGGATTCAATGTTCCCGGATCTACGTTGATGTAAGGATCAAATTTTTGGATGGTCGTTCGATATCCTCTGGCTTGCAATAATTTTGCTAGAGATGCCGCAATAATTCCTTTCCCTAAAGAAGAAGTCACACCGCCTGTAACAAAAATATATTTTGTCTGATTCATTTTGTTGTTGTTTGTAGTTGTGTAGTTACTGTTTTTGCAATCTTAAAAAATTGAACGTATAAATACGCCTTGACAAAAACGTGGCAAAAGTACGAATTTAATTAGATAATTTGTCAATTAGATAATTAGATAATTGGCGAATTACATAATTGGCAAATTACGCGAATGGATAATTCTTGCAATTCGAGAACTCTATGCACGAAATTGGCATTCTAATTATAAATTCGCTTAAATAGGTTTTGGATATTGTTTCTTGATATTTTTAATCAATTCTTCCAATCCGTTTAGTTTCAATTCATAGACCAATTGCAGTTGCTTGCCTAATTCTCCTTTTGGGAAGCCTTTATTGCTGTACCAAACGACGTAATATTCTGGCAGATCAATCAAATACCAGCCTTCATATTTTCCGAAAGGCATTTTAGTGTAAGCAAGTTTGATAAGAAATTTTTTCTGGTCGTCCATTTATTTTGTAAAGTAAAATATCTTGACGAAAGTCCATAAAATAAGAGAAACGACTCCGATAAATAGAATTCTTCCGCCATTTCTTCTATCCGATTGCGAATAGTTAAAAACACGATTACCATTTGGCAGTATTTTTCTGTGCGTTTTTAAATACCAGCCGATGAATATTCCTAAAAAACCTCCCAGAAAAGCTAGAAAATATCCAATAAAAATCCAAGTTCCCTGATGTTCTTCTGGTTTTGACAACTCTTCAATTCTTTGTTTTCTATGAATTTCAATTTGTTCTGAATTTATTTCTTCGCCTCTTTCTTTCAGAATTCTTTGCGCCAACAAATAATCGAAATGGCTCCATTCCTCCTTTTTTACAATGATTTCCTTAAGTTCTTCATTTGTAAAAGCAAATAAATAATGGCTTGAATCAGCAGTTTCAATTAGTTTTGAAGACAATTGCAACAAAAGTTCATCTGCTTTTTCAAAATCTTCTTGCTGTATTTTTATCAAATATTCTTTTGCATCAGGATTACCGAAACTTGCCCCAAGACTTGGTGGCATATTTTCAATTCGGTATTCAATTTCTTTTTCTTTTAAAAAAGAAGTCAATTCTATTGCATCTTCAATAAAATCAAATCTTTGAAAAGTTATAAATTTAGAATCTTCCAAAATTTATTTCCAATTAAAAGTTATATCCTTTTCAATATCAGGATTTAGACTCAACAAAACTGGGCAGTTCATGGCAACTCTTTCTAAAATTGTCTTGTTTTTTTCATCTGCCGAAATTGACATATTCATTACAATTTCAATCTTAGTAATTTTGCGAGGTTCAGATTGCATAATTTTAGTCACATCAATTGTAGAACCCGTCAAATCTAAGTCTAAATCTTTTGATTTAATAGCCATTATTGAAATCATGCAACTTCCTAAAGCATTAGCCAATAGATCTGTTGGAGAAAAAGCTTCGCCCTTTCCATGATTGTCTTTTGGCGCGTCAGAAAGTATTTCTGTTCCTGATTGAAGATGAACTGAAGACGTTCTTAAATTGCCTAAATAGGTTACTTTTGATGTCATTATTGTGCCACTTTTACGCTTAAGTCTTCATCATAATAAAGAATGTAAACTCCTTTATTTGTGTAACCTCCAGCTGGATTTTTATTGTAATTGAATTTATTTTCTACACCTTCTGTCGCATCGTCATAAATCGTTTCTTCAAAACTTTTCTCTTGCGACAAACGCAATAATGCATCAAAAGTCACGTCAAAACCTCTTGTAGCGTATTGATTTGGAAAAATATTGTTTTTCTTCTTATATACTTTTGCAAAAATTGCCGCTTCTGGAGTTTCATTTTCACGAGTCACCGAAGCATAAAGCATGTTCAATTTTGCCAAACTGCTGATCAAAATTTCATCAGAATTTAATTTTTCATTTGGTTCTAAAATCACCAACTGGATTTGATAATCTGCTTTCGCCGCTAACAAAGCCGTGATTGTGCTTTTAATCATCCAAGTGTTAGCCGTTTCCATAATCACGTAGTTCATCTGTGTTTTTGAAAGCAAATTTTTCAAGCTTTCTACATTTAAACCGCCAGTTTCAGTAAATCCAGCGAATCTTACTTTTGGATGATTTTCAGAAATATATTTTTTTGTAGTTCCTTTTTTCGGATCTACGACTGCCACAATATTGGCTGTTTTTTGTTCTAAATAATCAAACATTGCCGTTTTCAAATAATCAGCCGTTGGCATAGATTGATACAAATTAGTGTAAAGCGAACTTGCATCTTTTGACAAAGGAGAAATTACAGGAATATTATTTTTGCCTAACAATTCAGCTGTTTTTTCAGCGTGCGTTTGATAAAACGGACCAACAACTACGTCAGCTTTTGTCAAATTTGCTTGTGCAAAAGTACTTGAAACACTTGTAGAAGTCTTGTTTTCTTGAGAATCAAAAATCTTTACGTCAATGTTCAATCCCAAGGTTTTTGCAGAATCAATTGCAATCAAAGCACCTGAATAAAAATCTAGTGTCATGTTTAAGAAACCGTCTTTTTTCAATCGAGATTGTACAGTTCCCGTCGTGTCGCTTGCCACTTTTGAAACATTGAAAGGCAACAACAGCACTAATTCTTTTCTATCTTTTTTAGAAATTGATTTTGTCAGATCTTTGAAATTTTTAGGCAAAACTCCCGCTTGTTCTACGACTACTGGAACTTTTAAAACCATTCCTTCACGAACGCCTTTTTCTAATTCTGGATTCAATTCTACCAAAGCATTTTGACTCAAGCCAAATTGTCTTGACAAGCTATAAAGCGTTTCTTTTGGTTTTACCTGATACGAAGTATAATCGCCTTTTGGAGTTTCTTGTTTTGGAGTTTCCTGAACTGTTTCCGTTTTTACGACTGTTGCTACTTTTTCTGGATTTGCTTTGATAAAAAGCTTTTGCCCAATTTTTAAGCTGTCTTTTTTAATCGCAGGATTTGTCTTTTCAAGTTCTTCAACTGTAATTCCGTATCGTCTTGAAATCGAATATTTAGTATCTTTTGGAACTACTTCATAGACAACGTTTCCGTCAGCTTTGCTTTCACTTTTAACCTCTTTCTTCGCTTCTTTTTCCGCTTTTTTCTCTTCTCGCTTTTCTTCTTTTTCCGCTTTTCTTTCTTCTTTCTTTGTAAGTATTGCAGGAGCTACTTTTTGGCCAGTTTTAGAACCAGGAATCGTTAAAGTTTGTCCGATTTGCAATCCGTTTTTAATGTCTGGATTCGCATTTTCCAAATCAGCAAGCGTGATTCCGTATTGTTTTGCCAAACCATAAGGCGTTTCTTTCGCAACAACCACGTGCGTTGTAGCCGATTTCGGGGTTGGTTTTTCAGCTTTTGCAGTTTGTTTCGCTGGCACTTTTACTTCGCCTTTTCCAGGAATCAATAAAATTGTATTTTCCTTCACGCCATTTCTAGCATCTGGGTTTAAAGTATAAATATCTAAAGGAGTTACATTATATTTTTGCGCGATTTGAGTTACGGTTTCGCCTTTCCCGACTGTATGTTTTATAGTTTTTACTTGGGCGGAAGCCGAAATTGAAAGTAAAATTATCGATACAAATGTTATAAAAAACTGCTTCATCTTGTTTGCTTTTTTATTTTAGGCTGTTAGTATTTTAAGCTATTAAGTCGTTGCTAATTTACAAAAAGCAACGACTTAATTATTGATTTATTTCTAAAGAATTTATTCCCACTCAATAGTTGCAGGCGGTTTTGAGCTGATATCATAAACGACTCTGTTCACGCCTTTTACTTTGTTGATAATCTCGTTTGAAATCGCCATCAAAAATTCATACGGAAGGTGAACCCAGTCCGCCGTCATTCCATCTGTAGATTCCACAGCTCTCAAAGCAACCACTTTTTCATAAGTTCTTTCATCACCCATAACGCCAACGCTGTTTACCGGAAGCAAAATCGCTCCTGCTTGCCAAACTTTGTCATATAATCCGTGTGATTTCAAGCCTTCGATGAAAATATAATCCACTTCTTGAAGAATTCTTACTTTCTCTGGAGTAATATCGCCTAAAATTCGGATTGACAATCCTGGTCCTGGAAAGGGATGCCTTCCTAGCAATGCGGCAGAAATTCCCAAAGTCGCCCCTACTCTTCTTACCTCGTCTTTGAAAAGCATTCGCAAAGGCTCTACAATTTTCAATTTCATAAAATCAGGCAGTCCGCCCACATTATGGTGCGATTTGATTGTCGCAGAAGGCCCTTTTACCGAAACAGATTCAATTACGTCAGGATAAATTGTGCCTTGCGCCAAGAATTTTACGCCTTCTAAAAGATGCGATTCAGCGTCAAAAACTTCAATGAAAACGCGTCCGATTGTTTTTCTTTTAGTCTCTGGATCATCGATTCCGGCAAGCTCGCTTAAAAAACGGTCTGCAGCGTCAACGCCTTTTACGTTCAAGCCCATTCCTTTATATTGTTCTAGAACACTTTCGAATTCATTCTTACGAAGCAATCCGTTGTTTACGAAAATACAGTATAAATTTTCCCCGATAGCTTTATGAAGCAAAACCGCCGCAACTGTAGAATCTACACCGCCAGAAAGTCCAAGAACCACTTTGTCATCCCCAATTTTTTCTTGCATTTCTGCTACGATTTCTTCCACAAAAGCATTTGGAGTAAAGTTTTGAGGAACTTGAGCAATTTTTACCAAGAAGTTCTCCAAAATCTGTTTTCCATCTGTTGAATGATAAACTTCTGGATGGAATTGGATGGCGTAAGTTGACTCACCATCGATTCTGTAAGCCGCATTTTCTACATCTTTTGTGCTCGCCAATCTAACACCATTTGAAGGCATAGTTTTGATCGTGTCACTGTGGCTCATCCAAACTTGGCTGTTCAAATGCACGTCTTCAAAAAACGCTTCGTCTTCCTTGATAAAAGAAAGATTCGCTCTTCCATATTCACGGATATTTGACGGAGCGACTTCTCCACCAGAAAAATGTGCCAAATATTGAGCGCCGTAACAAACGGCTAACATTGGCAGTTTTCCTCTAATTTGAGATAAATCAGGATGTGGCGCATCTTCAGCGCGAACTGAAAAAGGGCTACCAGATAAAATTACAGCTTTATAGCTTGATAAATCACTCGGAAAATGATTGTAAGGGAAAATTTCGCAGAAGATATTTAGTTCGCGAACCCTTCTCGCAATTAGTTGTGTGTATTGCGATCCGAAATCTAAAATAAGTACGTTGTGTTGCATGCGCAAAAATAGTCATATTATTTAGAAATGAAAATGGGTTTTTTAGAAATTTTACTTAAATATTTTTAAGCTTTTTCAAACACGCTTTTGTGAAATTACACCTATAATATATGTGCGATTTTCAGTAAGTTTGTTTTATCAAATTAATTAAAATGTTTAAATCTATAGTTTTAGTAGGTTTGGGAGGTGGCATCGGAAGCATTTTCAGATACTTGACTTCTTTTTATATTGTAAAATATTTTCCTTCAAAATTTCCGCTGGCAACATTTACTGCTAACATTCTAGGCTGTTTCATCATCGGATTGCTTTTTGGTTATTTCGAAAAAAACAATCTTGTAGATTCTGACATGAAACTATTATTTGCCACAGGATTTTGCGGTGGCTATACTACTTTTTCTACATTTGGATACGAAAACATCAGTCTTTTGCAAAACAATAATTCACTTTTAGCTTTCGCATACATCGGCGCAAGTTTATTTTTTGGGCTTTTGGCAGTTTGGTTCGGTCTATTTCTTGCTAAATAATTTATGTTTAAGCCTAAAAAAATGTAATTTCGCAGTCTATGAAAGAAGAAGAAATAAAAGGAATACTGGAATTGTTGGCAACTCCAAAGAAGATTGTAATTATTCCACACAGAAGTCCGGATGGTGATGCAATGGGCTCAACATTAGGATTATATCATTTTTTAAAGAAATTAAATCACGAAGCAATTGTTGTTGCTCCAAATGAATTTCCAGAATTTTTGGCTTGGCTTCCGGGTTCTGAAAACGTCTTGATTTTTGAAAAAGACAAAGAAAATGTAGCCAAAGTTCTTCAAGATGCCGAATTAATTTTTACGCTAGATTTCAATGCTTTGCATAGAACGGGCGAAATGGAAAACGTCTTGAACAAATTAAAAGCGCCTTTTATCATGATTGATCATCATCAAAAACCCGATGATTATGCGACTTTTATGTATTCAAATACGAAGTTTGGTTCAACTTGCGAGATGATTTATAATTTCATATCCTTTTTAGGAAAAAAAGAATTCCTTGACGAAACGATTGCGAGTTGTTTGTATACCGGAATCGTTACCGATTCAGGTTCTTTCCGTTTTCCAACAACCACAAGCGAAACCCACAGAGTTGCAGCAGCTTTATTAGATTTAGGCGCTAGAAATGGAGAAATCCACAACTCGCTTTTTGACAATAATTCCTATCACAGATTGCAATTATTAGGAAGAGCATTGCAAAATCTTAAAGTTTATCCTGAATATAAAACGTCTTACATTCGATTGACACAGCAAGAATTAGACGAATTCAAATATGTAAAAGGTGACACAGAAGGAATTGTAAATTACGGACTTACGATTAAAGGCATCGTTTTTGCAGCCATCTTTATTGAAAACAAAGAAGAAGGAATCGTGAAAATATCATTTCGCTCTCAAGGAAATTTTGATGTCAACCAATTTGCACGTCAATATTTCAACGGCGGTGGCCATATTAATGCCGCTGGAGGAAAATCTACCAAATCATTAGACGAAACTATCAAAGATTTCGAATCTATTTTATCACAACAAAATTTTAATGTGTAAGCTATGAAAGTAACCAAATTATTGGCCTGTATTTTTGCCGGAGCACTTTTGCTTTCAAGTTGCAATAAGCAACAGGCTAGAAAACCACTTTCCTACTCTTCAGGAAGTTTCATGAAGGAATCTGTGGCTAGAAACAAGAAATTGATTGCTGGCGAAGAATCTAAAATTGAGGCAATTATGAAAAGTGATACGGCTTCAAAATATATCGCTTCACCAAAAGGATATTGGTACAAATATGAAATAAAAAGTACTTCAAATGATTCAATTAAACCTAAAAAAGGTGACGTTGCTTATTTTGATTATGAAGTAAAAGACTTGAGTGGCAACGTGATTTATACAGAATTTGAACTTCGTCCTCAGATTTATTTAGTTGACAAGCAAAACATCATGATGGGAATGCGCGACGGAATCAAATTGATGAAAAAAGGCGAAAAAGTAACTTTTCTTTTCCCTTCGCACATGGGTTATGGCTATCACGGAGACAATAGAAGAATTGGCCACAATGAGCCTTTGATCACTACGATTTTCTTAAGAGACATCAAGCCTGAAACTGAAGCCCGCACCACTGAAACGCCAAAACCGGCCACACAAACACCGTTGGTAACTCCAGAAATTAAAGAATAACAATCAATTTATATAATGAAAAAAATAAGCTTACTCTTCTGTGCAATCGCACTTTTCTTTTCTTGTAACGATGAACACGGCAATTTGGCTGACGGAATTTATGCAGAAATAAAAACCAATAAAGGAACTATTTTAGTTGAATTAGAATACAAAAAAGCACCAATCACGGTTGCCAATTTTGTTTCTCTTGCCGAAGGAAAAAACACAATGGTGAGCGAAAAATATAAAGGGAAACCATTTTATGACGGATTAACTTTTCACAGAGTCTTGCCAAATTTCATGATTCAAGGAGGAGATCCGGATGGAAATGGAATGGGTGGTCCTGGTTATAGATTTAAGGATGAGATTGATGCAAGTTTAAAACACGACAAAGGTGGCGTAATGTCAATGGCAAATGGTGGAAAAGCTACCAACGGAAGCCAATTTTTTATCACGCACGTTGAAACACCTTGGCTGGACGGAATCCACACTATTTTTGGTCACGTGATTGAAAACGGAATGGATGTCGTAAATAAAATTGAACAAGGCGATAAAATTGAAAAAGTTACCATAATATACAAAGGAGAAGAAGCTAAGAAATTCGACGCTGCAAAAATCTTCAAAGATAATTTTGCAAATGAAGACGAATTGCAAGCACAGCAAAAAGCCGAACATGATAAATTGAGAGCGCAATATGCTGAAGTTATCAAAGAAAAAGCCGCTTATTTCGCTAAAGCAAAAACAGAAGCTACAAAAACACAATCTGGCCTTCAGTACAAAATAGTACAAAAAGGAAATGGAAAAAAACCTGTTGCCGGAACTGAAGTTTACATCAACTATGGCGGCTTTTTTGAAAACGGAGACTTGTTTGATTCTAATATTGAAAGTGTTGCCACTGCTTTTGGACAATTAAATGCACAAAGAGCTGCTGCAAAAGCCTATACAGCAATTCCTTTTGCTGTGGGAACAAAAGAAGGCATGATCCCTGGATTTATTGAAGGTATCGAGCTATTATCAGTGGGTGACAAAGCTGTGGTTTTTATTCCGTCTTACTTGGCTTATGGAGAAAGAGGTGCTGGAGATGTGATTCCGCCAAATACTAATATTGTTTTTGAAATTGAACTTTTAGATAAAATGCCTGCTGACAAATAGGCTTAAATTAATTCCAACTTTAAACCATTTACAAAATGAAATCAAAATTAATATGCCTGCTATTTCTGGCAATGACCGTAGGAATGTATGGTCAGACAAAAAAAACTACGACCACAAAGAAAGCTACAACTACGAAGAAAACCACAAAAAAAGCTCCTGTAAAAGCGCAAGCTCCTGATGGAATTTTTGCCACTTTTGAAACTACAAAAGGTAGAATCGTAGTACAATTAGAATACAAAAAAACACCCCTTACTGTTGCCAACTTTATCTCTTTGGCAGAAGGAACAAATACTGCAGTGAATGCAAAATATGCTGGAAAACCTTTTTACAATGGATTAAAATTCCACAGAGTTATTCCTGATTTCATGATTCAAGGTGGAGATCCGCTTGGAAATGGTTCAGGAGATCCTGGTTTTAGATTCAAGGATGAATTTGACCCGAGCTTGAAACATTCAACTGGAGGAATCTTATCAATGGCAAATTCTGGTCCGGCAACAAACGGAAGCCAATTCTTCATTACGCACAAAGAAACATCTTGGTTAGATGGAAAACATACTGTTTTTGGACATGTAACTAGCGGTATGGACGTTGTCAACGCGATTGTTCAAGACGACGTGATCCTAGAATTAAAAATTACAAGAAGAGGCGAAGAAGCTAAAAAATTCAATGCCGCTAAAGTTTTCACTAATTATTATGCTAACAAAGCTGATGACGACAAAAAAGTTGCTGCAGTAGAAGCTGAAAGAAAGCAAAAATTAATTGATGAGCAAGCAGCGGTTAAAAAAGCATATACTGAAAAGTATGGTGCGTTGATGGCCCAAAAAGTAGCAGAATTTTCTAAAACTAAAGCAGAATCTACCAAAACAGAATCAGGTCTTCAGTATAAATTAATTAAAGGAAACGGCGCAAAACCAGTTGACGGAACAACAGTTTATGTTCATTATGCAGGATATCTTGAAGACGGAAGCCTTTTTGACAGCAGCTATGAAAGCGTAAACAAAGCATCCGGAAAATTTGATGAAATGAGAGCTTCACAAAACGGATACCAGCCTTTTCCATTCCAAATTGGAAACAAAGGCGGTTTGATTCCTGGATTTTTGGAAGGAATCAATTTGATGTCTTTTGGAGATAAAATTACGTTATTCATTCCTTCAAATTTGGCTTATGGCGAAAGAGGAGCTGGAAACGTAATTCCGCCAAATTCTAACATTATCTTTGAAGTGGAACTATTAGAAAAACCACAATAATTCAAAACAAGCATATAAAAAAAGGGATCTTCAATTGAAGATCCCTTTTTTTATTTCTTGAATTTCCATTCAAATTCATCTTTTGCATTGATGATCGCACCAACTTCCACTTTGACTACATCATCAAATTCGGTCTGCAGAATCATCCAGTTTGGCTCGTTGAAATAATTTTCTAGCGTGTCAAATTCTTCCTTTTCCCACTTTGCAAAATCCTTGCTAGTCAATTCTTTTTGGACTTCAGTAACTGGTCGCCCAATAACTTTTTTATCCAAAAGCGTTAAATCTTGGCCTGAACCCACGATGTATCCCAATTTAAAATTTTCGTCTTTGTAAAAAGTCAGACGCAACTTTTGCTCGTTGTATTGATAAATTGTATTCTCGTCTTCATCCTTAAAACTCTTATTTGGCTTGCCATAAAGCGCTTCCACATCTTTTTGCAACATCCCAAAGATTAACTTGTCTATTCCATTTTTTGGATTGATTTTCATACTATTTCTTATTATTTATTTTATTGATCAATTCTTGCTTTATGCTTTCCTCCCATTCTTCCTTGAGAATACTCAAAATAACACTGTCGCGTCGGTAACCTGAAGGGCTCAGGCTTTCTTTTCGCAAAATGCCTTCCACGGTACAGCCGATACTTTTCATGGCGGCAATGCTTTTTTGATTCTTGTTGTCGGCACGAAATTCAACGCGCACTATTCCCATCTTTTCAAATGCAAAAGTAAGCAACAAAAGCTTGCAATTTTTATTAATTCCGGTTCCTTGAAAATCTTTTCCATACCAGGTGTAACCCAGATGCAGTGACTCATTGGCAAAGTCAATCTGGTGAAAGCGGGTGCTTCCGGCATATTTTTTTTGAATTTTATCATATACAATAAAAGGATAGTCGGTTTTATTCTTCCTTCCTTCTAAAGCTAATTTTATATAGCGTTTCAAGCTGTCTTCTCCGGCAGCATGGATAAAAGAGTACGTCCAGATTTCTGGCTCGTTCAAAGAAAAATCCAAAAGATGCTTAAAATCAGAAGTTTCTAACGGACGCAACAAAACAGCATCGTTTTCAAGAATAATGTCTTTTGTAAAATCGAATTGTTCGATCATAAAATGTCGGAATAAGTTTTTAGTGCAATGAAGATAAAGCTTTTTGCTATTTAATGCAATGCCTTTCATCGCGATTATTTGAATCAGAATAGCATTTTTTTGCGTGTTAAAAAGCACTACAAATCTAAAAAAATCTAGAGATAAGAGTTACCGTTCTAGAGAATACATCTAGGTGTATAGAGAATGAAACTAAGTGCATAGAGAATGGAGATGAGGCTCTAGAGAAAAGACATTTTGATAGTTGAACTGTCAGAAGAAATGCCACCAGAAAATAATTTAAACGATTTGTTCTTCTAAATTTAAACGGAAGTAATTACCTTTGAAAAAAGAAACAGTTCTTAAATTACAACACTTTAAATATCAGATTATGAAAAAGATAACTACTTTACTATTCAGTTTTATTGTACTGATTTTATCTTGTTCCAAGGATGATTCGCCACAAGCAGATAATTCTGGTGTTCTATTGCAAAAAATTGTGACACACAACGACGAAGGCAGTTATGAAACGATTTTTAAATATGAGGGCAAAAAATTATTAGAAGCCCGAAGCGAAAAAGAGAATAAGAAATTCGATTATTCTGATGATAAGATTGCCAAAATTAGCTGGTATGCAAATCCTGATACCGATAACAATCTCTATCAGACTGTTGATTTTGAATACCTTGCAGACGGACGATTGAAAGGTTTCAAGAAAAATTCAGATTATCCTTTGAATGTAGAATTCACTTATGCTGGTGGAGATACTGTTAACTTCAAGGCAGTTGCCGTAAGAACTTCTTATAATTTTAATGGCTATTTCAGAGTAAAAAACAACGAGATTTCTCAGTATGTGTATTTGGCCGGAGCGACACCTCGCCCATCGGTAGATTACCATTATGACAATAAAAACCATCCGCTGAAAAACGTAACCGGATATGACAAGCTGTTTTTGTACCATTATTTCTATAATTCTTTCCATCTAGATGGTTTTACGACCAATATTGGAAGCAGTAGAAATTGCACGAGCAATAGCTTGATTGAAGATCCGAGCGTCATTCAAATTACAGAAACTTATGAATATGACGGCAACGGATTCCCAAAAACAATCATACGAAGCAATGATGGGCCAAAAGATGATTTGTTTTATTAATTTATAATTTAACAAGTCAGTTAATTTGAGATCTATGCGAATAATTCACTAATTTAGAAGCAACTAATCGTATTCAAATGACAGCCAGCTTCTTTAAAAAATCATGCATTCTTTTCATAATTGCACTCTTAACAGCCTGTCAAAATGAAAAAGGGGAAGATAAACATCCCGAAATGCCGCAGTTTCCCAAGACGACAAATTCTGAAATCAAGATAAAAATACTCCAAGAAAGGTTTTCTGAGCTTTTTTATAGTAACCAATCGCTATTTACTGCCACATCCGACAGCATTACTTTTTATGATCTGAACGCGCAAAAGAAGAAATTGGTCAAAGGCTATTTTGACTGCTATCAAAAAAATGCGATTGTTTACCACAATTCAGACGATAATTATTTTTCAATAAGGTAACTATATACCAGTTTAGACTAGGTTTTTAATTTGTTTTCTTTGTAGATATGCAGTTTTCAAGCTTAGTCTTTAAAAAAGCAATCTCATTGTCTTGTTTATTAGTTTCTTTAGATTCGGTTAAGATGCCTGTAAGAGTACCTAAACCGAATGAAACCACTACTATACCAGTGAGTAAGAGTATCACGTATTCTGTCTTCATTGTATAGAGAAAATTAAATTTTGGCTTTTCAGTGACACCTAGATTTTTAATGGTTTCTATACAATTTTCTAAAAAAGAAGCAACCTTTTGGTCTTTTTCTTCAGTACTTGTTGGAGGAATTCCTATGCTGGGATACACAATCCACCAATTTCGGAAATCACCAAAACGGTCAAATTCTGTAGAGTCTTCTCCAAAAATTTCTATAATATAGCGTTTTGTTTGACTACTCCAATTAGAACGGTCAATGTTGCCATTCTTTAAACTATCAATCTGTTGCTGTAATATTTTTATAGCGTCTAGTTTTCTCATAAGATACAATTTCAACAAATATAATATAAACACAAAAGCCACTTCAATTTAGAGTGGCTTTTTTAATTCTTAATATTATGGATCTATCAAAAGTTAAATACAAAGCTACACTTATAGCAATGTATGAATTTACATATATGGATTTACAAAGTAATGGGAATGAATGTCCCAAGTTAGAAGAGGTGTTAGAGGAAATTCTGAAAGCCCTTAGATTATCTGACTTATATAAGCGTAATCCTTATGACCTTTCAACAATTGTTGAAATTCACTATGTTTTTCGTTAAGTATATTATAAAAATTCTTAGCAAGTAAGGTGAAGTACATATCATCTTCTAAATAGTCAGTAGACAATAGTTTTATCGCTTTATCTACTTCTACACGAAACTTGTAAGTGACGCTGTAATATGCTTTGATAACTTTATAAGTATCGTTTTCTGAGTTATCAGTGTTGAGCGAAATTGAATTTAAAGATGATGAAAATTCTGCAACTAAAGTTTCAGCCAATGCGCTTAGTTGAGTTCTATACAAACTTATGTTTTTTATTAATTCGTCATTCATATCAAAAATTTTAAGGTTATAAATATAGGAAATTTAATTATTCGTTCAATTGAGATAACTGTAGATAAACATAACGTTTAGTATAAATATCTCCAACTTTAGTATCATAGAATATAACCCACTTGGCTTTTCTGTCTATCTGTATTAGAGTATTGTTTTGCTCGTCTAAAAGTTGATGAAAGTTATCGTCTGCATGGTTGTACTTCCACGTAAAGTATTTCCAAGCATTATTTTTCTGCCTGTAATAATATAATTCTCCTTTTATAGCATCGAGAAAAATTTTAGAGGTTGAATTATCAGAAGATGTAAACTCAAACTGCTTTGTACTAAAATTCCAAGTTTCTTCAATGACATTATTAGTTTTGAACTTGCCCGCAATAGAAGCCATTTCTTTTAAAATTGACATTCGAAGGTTAGCGATTACATTTTCTTTTTTGGCAATTTTTATTTCTTCATCTACAATTGAAGTCAACCCATTGTTAAGCCAATTAATTACATCTGTAGTTAAAGAATTGTTTGAAAAGTCATATTTCTTTGCATACATAGGCTCTAAATAATTAGTATTGAATTTTGTTTTTATTGAAGCTATGCTTTGCGAATCCAGATTTGAACTTTGTAAGACAGAACGCATATCGTCTATAAGGGTGGAAACTCTTTTGTAGTTCGTATTATAAGAGGCTTGTCTTGTAGCCAAAACTTGCTGAACTAAAGGAAGATTTATTGAAGTTGAAACAGTCCCATAAGTAGGTTGAATATAACCCGCCTTTCCTGTATAAGGGTTGACATTACCTACAGTTGAATAATTATTGTATTGGGTATTGTCGGGCGGGGTTCTATAGTGAGACTGTACGTAATTACCATCTCCAGTAATATAGCCATTCACAAATACATCTTGACCAATACAGAATGTAGCAACACTTAAAAACGCACAAACAAATAATTTTCTCATAATTTTAAGTTTTCTTCTAAGCAAATATTATAGATAATTCAGTTATTTTTTCTTATATTTGCAGTTATAAACTATTACTAAAAGTTATAATTTATGAACACAGTAGAGGAGAAAATCAGGAATTTGAGGGAGTTGAAGAACTTAACCCAAGAATATATGGCTGAACAATTGGGAATAACCCAAGCGGGTTACAGTAAAATTGAGAGTGGCAACACAAAACTCACCTATAACAAGATTGAAGAAATATCCAAAGTTCTAGGAGTACAGACAGAAGAGCTTCTAGCGTTTGATTCTCAAAAGTATTTCAACAGTTTTAACAACGTAAAAGGTAGCAACAATGGAAGCGTTACCATAAAAGTTGAAGACGGAGATATTAAATCTCTCTATGAAGACAAGATAAGGCTTTTAGAGAAACTGCTGTTCAATACCGAACGTGAACTTCAATCTTATAAAGACAGATACGGAGAGTATTAATAGAAAATTTACCCTTTTGCAAGTAACTTTTAAAATGCCTAAATTTGTGTAAATCACATTCTTAGCCATTTATCAGATACAGTTTTTTAAAACCACATAAAAATTCCAAAGCCATGTTCGATACTAATATAAAATCGATGTTTGACTTAATGAGAACTTTCCCAACTGAGCAGTCCTGTATCGACTACTTGGAAAATCTTATATGGGCTGGAACTCCCGTATCGCCTTATGATGCGGAAAGCAAAGTTTACAAGTGTGCAAATAATCAATACAAATGCAAGAACACAAAGAAACTTTTCAATGTCAAGACTGGAAGCTTTTTAGACAATACCAAACTGCCTCTACAGAAGTGGATGCTGGCTATATGGCTTATCACTTCGCATAAAAAAGGAATCAGTTCCTTACAATTAAGCCGTGACTTGAACATTACGCAGAAATCAGCGTGGTTTATGAACCAAAGAATCAGAGCCGTGTTTGCTGTAGAAAATTTCAATGAACTTGGCGGAGAGAATGAAGTTGTAGAGATGGACGAGACTTTTGTGGGCGGGAAAAATAAAAATCGCCACAAGGATAGGAAAGTAGCACAATCACAAGGGCGTTCTTTCAAAGACAAAACTCCCGTGTTTGGAATGCTACAAAGAAATGGAAAGCTTACTGCAATCGTAGTACCTGATACAAAGGGAACGACTTTAAAACCCCTAATCAAAAAATACGTAACAGGCGGTACAAGGATAGTAACAGACGAATGGCACGCTTACAGAGGTCTTAACTCAAATTATGACCACCAATGCGTTGACCACGGAAAGAAAATTTACGTAAATTTGGACGACGCTTCAATACACTCAAACTCTATAGAGAATTCTTGGAAGCAGTTTAAGACGAGCTACAACGGAATCTATAACTGGATGTCAAGAAAGCATATGCAATTCTACGTTAACGAATTCGTTTACAGATTTAATATGAGAAAGCACCCTGATTCTGACAAGTTCAATTGGATGCTTGCAAATGGCGGGGTAAGAACAAAATACAAAGACTTAATACAATGAAAATAACAAAAGAAGCCCTAGACGGCAAACATATCGGAAATACAATAAGAGACGGTACTAAATACTACCACATCGAAGATATTCGAAAGCATTTTCCCTATACCAAATATCCCGCTGATAAATTATTGCACATAGAAGAAACGGCAGTGATTAGACTCGAGGATATACAGGAAATGACTGAATTCGATAAAAATATCTACAATCTTATGAAAAACAAAAAAGCCCCTTGATTGGGGCTTGCTTATTTAATGATATGAAGTTTAACCGTTTAGAGGTATTTCGCTATTTATTCTAAAGGAATTCTTTTTAAGCAGTCGCATTTGATATTCAAGACTGTCTTTATAATCTTCTTTCACTAGAATAAAAAGCTCTTCTACAATGATATTATCTTCATCATTGACCTTTTTAAGAACTGCATAAAAAACGTCAGTAAAAACAAAATCTTTTGTTATGTAGTCCACTTCGAATTTAAGAGTCTTACCTATAGATTTTTTTAAATATTTCAAATCAACAGTCATAATGATAAAAATTACAGATTATTCAAATCAAACTTACGAAGAAATTGAAAAAGAGACACCTTGCGGACTTATTTTTTTCTATAGCGAAAAAGATATAGTTTCAATTATTAATACCCATTTTGCAGAAAATATTAAAGAATCAATTGAATACTTAACCCACTGTTTGAACTATGACTTTACTAAAAAAAGTATCTTTGAGTTTAAAAAAGATTCTAAAACAATTTACATTATTAAAAACCTAGTCTAAACTGGTATATAGTTACCTTCAATAAATACCGATGACCTTAGTGAAAAGAAGTTTGAAGCATTTGAAGAAAATGAAAAATACAATGCGATTTTAGATAGCATAAAAACTAAACTGCCTGCAAATACTGATATTGAAACAAAAATTGCCGATTCTATTTATATCAAGTATTTCTATAATAAATACAAAATCGACATCAAATTTCTTCCCTATACGGTGTATCTAGGCGATAAATATTACATCGAAACCAACACTAAAGAATTTATTTTAAAAAATCCGCAACTTTGCCTCAAAGAATTATTTAATAATGAGGAAAAACCTGTTATAAAATTAAAAACAAAAAAATCCACTTTTAGAAGATACAATAGCACTTCCGCGGAAGACAGCAAAATCTTCAAAAGTTATGATTATTCGATGATTGACAAATCTTGGGGAAGTTCTGGCGGAGGCAACCATTACATCCCGGCGATTCCCTCTTATTCTGAATCTGGTTTTTATTATTATGAGTTCAAATTAGGAACTAAACAAGGAAAATTCAAACTCCACACCTCAAAATCAGGCAAGATTTCAGATATCTCTTCAGTAAAAAATTCGGTCATTTTTGTGGCTAATAATCAGTTATTTGAGGTTTTATATTGACAGAATTTCTTCTGATAAAAAGAAGAATAAGCGGAAAGTGATAGAGAATAGGCGCTAAATTACCAATAAAAAAAACGCTCGAGAAATATATCCTCGAGCGTTTTTTTATTATTTCTATAGCTAAATCCTAATATTCAAAAGTTCCGAATTCGCTATTGATCGTTAGTTTTTTACCTTCAGAGGCTTCTACTCTACCCACAATTTGCGCATCTACATTGAAAAATTTTGAAATGGCGATAATATCTTCTGCCAACTCTTGGGGTACATAAATTTCCATTCTGTGACCGCAATTAAAAACTTGGTACATTTCTTTCCAATCTGTTTTTGACTGCTCTTGAATCAATTTGAAAAGTGGCGGTACTGGAAATAAGTTATCTTTAATCACGTGAACATCTTCAACAAAGTGCAACACTTTTGTTTGTGCGCCACCGCTGCAATGCACCATTCCGTGGATTTCTTTTGGAGAATAGTTGTCTAAAATTTTCTTGATAATTGGAGCGTAAGTTCTCGTTGGAGAAAGCACTAGTTTTCCAGCGTCGATTGGCGAATTTTCAACGGCATCTGTCAATTTTACCTTTCCAGAATATACCAAATCAGCAGGAACCGAAGCGTCAAAACTTTCCGGATATTTTTGAGCTAGATAATTATCGAAAACATCATGTCGCGCCGAAGTCAATCCGTTGCTTCCCATGCCTCCGTTATATGATTTTTCGTAAGAAGCTTGCCCAAAAGAAGCCAAACCTACGATTACATCGCCCGCTTTTATATTTGCATTATCAACAACTTTATCTCTTTTAATTCTTGCTGTAACAGTAGAATCTACGATGATTGTACGAACCAAATCGCCAACATCAGCCGTTTCACCGCCAGTAGAATGAATAGTCACGCCAAAAGATTTCAGTTCTTCGATCAATTCCTCAGTTCCGTTGATAATTGCAGAAATAACTTCAGCAGGAATCAGGTTTTTATTTCTACCGATTGTTGAGGAAAGCAAGATATTGTCGGTTGCTCCAACACACAACAAATCATCAATATTCATGATCAAAGCATCTTGAGAAATACCTTTCCATACTGATAAATCGCCCGTTTCTTTCCAATATAAATAGGCCAAAGACGATTTTGTTCCTGCGCCGTCAGCGTGCATGATCAAGCAATATTCTTCATCATTTGTCAAATAATCTGGCACAATTTTGCAGAAAGCTTGCGGAAACAAACCTTTGTCAATGTTTTTAATAGCGTTGTGGACGTCTTCTTTTGAAGCAGAAACTCCGCGAAGATTGTAGCGTTTGCTAGTATCAGAACTCATAAAAATTGGGTTGTGTTGTTGTGGCGCAAAGATAATCAGATTTTTGGGATTTTTGGATTTTTAGACTTCTTAGATTTTTGGATTTTCAGACTTTTCGAATATTTTGATTATCCGACAAAGTTCCCTCGACTGCGCGGGATGACAAGAAGTTTACGTATAACAGTAGAAACTTTGAAACTTTGAAACTAAAAAAACTAATTTTCCACAATCTCAATTTCCACTCTTCTATTCGATGCTCTTTCTTCTTCAGATTTTTCAGGGATTGTGTGAATCGGTTGCGTTACTCCGAATCCTTTAAAGGTTACTCGCTCGTCTTCGATTCCGTTTACTTCTAGAAATTTTGTAATTGCCTTGGCGCGTTTCGTAGAAAGATCTTGCTTGTCGTTTGTCATACAGCAAATATGTCCCTGGATTTGGATTTTCATCTGTGGATTTTTACGCATGATTTCCAAAAGTTCGTATAATTTTGGTCGAGATTCATTTGTAATAGCAAAAGTATTCAGCTGGAAATTCAGGTTTTCCAAAACAATTTTATCACCTGCTTTTGCTTCAGAAACTCTTTCCATGAAAGCAACGTCTAGAACCAATTCTGACTTTGTTCCATTCGGATTTGAAAGCGTGATTTTATCTGTAAAAACGGGCTTTACTTTAGGTTTCTTTACTGGAATTTCCTTTTTTATTCCTAAGATTTCATCTTCTCGCGCCAAGTCTTGTGCCTCGATATAATAAATGACAACTTTTCTGTTTTCAGCTTTATTTTTAGAATGGATGTGCTTTTCGCCAAAACTTCTGGTTTTAAAATCTTCACGAATTTTGAGTTTTGACTTTACTATATTATGAACAAAATTGACACGTCTTTGGGCTAGAGAATCATTAAAACCTGTTGTTCCGTCTTCATCAGTATAACCGTTTATTGCTACGATTTTTACGTCTTTGTGAGAAGTTATAAAACTTTCCAAGCGATCTGACTGCACTTTTTTCAGGTCATTCTTATTGCTTTCGAAATATACTGAAAAGGCTTCCTGCGAATGCATTTTATTGGAAAAAGCGAAAATTACGATAAGAAGAAAAATATTTTTCATGGCAAAGCTTTGATTAAAAAACGAAGTAACGCCTTTTTTATTACATAAAAAAGCCTGTCGGTAATTGGCAGGATTTGAATAGTTTAATTTTCTAAGATAAGGATTTCCACACGACGATTTTGGTCTTTTTCCCATTCACTTTTCTCAGGAATTGGGTATAAAGGAAGACTGCTTCCGAAACTTTCATGTTTTAGTCTGCTTTTATCAATGTCATTTTCAACTAAAAAATCATAAACGGCTTTCGAACGAAGCATTGCAATATTTTCTAAATCTGTTCCAACCTGACAGCAAATATGGCCTTGAATTTCGATTTTCAATTTTGGATTGTCCTGTAAAATCTTTACTAATTCTTCCACAATCGGAATGGAACTTTTAACCATTCTGCCAGATCGGTTGTAAAAATTCAGATTTTTTAAGCGCAACTTATCTCCTACTTTTGTAGTTTTAATAGCTGCAGTTAACGTTTCTTGCTTTTTTTCTATTGGAATTATCTTCTCTGGAATTGTATAAAAAACAACTGCTTTTCTATTTTCTGCATCAATTTTAGATTTATCAAATCGTTCGCCAAAACCTTTGATTTCAATATTCTCTTTTATAAAAATTGAATTCTTTTTTAAAATTTCCAATGTATGATTGGCACGTTTCAAAGAAAGCGTGTCGTTATATTCTAATGAACCGACAGCATCACAATAGCCATAAATTTTAGAAACTTCAGCAGTGGGATTTTGTTTTATCCAATCGTTGAGTTTTGTAAAAGAAGTTTGATCGGCTTCTGAAATATCGAAATCAAAAAAGACCTGAAATTGTTTTTCTTGAGAATAAATTATAAAAGGAAAAAGCAGAAAAATGAAAAATGTAATTTTTTTAGTCATTAGAAAGATTTTAAAAATAACGGTTTAAAATTGTTTTTAGTACATAAAAAAAAGCCTCAATTTCTTGAGGCTGTTTCCGTTGTGTAGGTAGTTTAGTAGATTTATTATTTAGTAAACAATAATTCTCGGTATTTAGTCAATGTCCAGATTTCGTCGTCAACCAAAAGCTCTAGCTTGTCACAGTGCTCTCTGATTACTTCAAAATAAGGTTTCACATTGTCGCAATAAGCAGCGGCCATTTCTTCTGAATTTGAAAGGTTGTTTGCTTTTTTGCGCTCTTCAGTCATTTCTTCCACTTTAGCAGTAATGCCTTCAATGTGTCCAGAAATTTCTCTGATTAAAGAAACTTGTTCTTTTGCAATCGTTTCATATTCATTTCCGAAGATGTCTTTCAAGCCTTTTACATTTTCGATCAAAAGGTTTTGGTAACGAATCGCTGTTGGAACAACGTGGTTTCTTGCAATATCACCAAGAACTCTTCCTTCAATTTGGATTTTCTTAGTATATTCTTCCAATTCAATTTCATAACGAGCTTCCACTTCCACGTGGTTCATAACTCCTAATTCTTTGAAAAGTGCAATTGCTTTTTCAGAAACTTTTGCTTTCAAAGCTGTTGGAGTTGTTTTGTGATTGCTCAAACCTCTTTTTCCAGCTTCAATTTCCCAAGCTTCGCTATATCCGTCTCCTTCAAAAAGGATATTTTTTGTTCCTTTAATATATTCTCTCAAAACATTGAAGATTGCATCGTCTTTCTTCATGTCTTTTTCTTCGATCAAAGCATCAACTTCTTTCTTGAAATCAATCAATTGTTTTGCAACGATTGAATTTAAAGTAGTCATTGCGTTAGCACAGTTTGCAGAAGAACCAACAGCTCTGAACTCAAATTTGTTTCCTGTGAAAGCAAATGGCGAAGTTCTGTTTCTGTCTGTATTATCCAATAAAACGTCTGGAATTTTTCCAACAACGTTTAATTTAAGATCTGTTTTTTCTTCAGGAGATAATTTTCCAGCAGAAACGCCTTCCAATTCAGCTAAAACTTTAGTCAATTGTTGTCCGATGAAAACAGAAATAATTGCCGGTGGTGCTTCATTTGCTCCAAGACGGTGGTCATTACTTGCTGTTGCAATTGCCGCTCTCAATAATTCTTCATACGTATCAACCGCTTTGATAGTGTTGATGAAGAAAGTCAAAAATTGCAAGTTGCTCATTGGCGTTTTACCAGGTCCTAATAAGTTTACGCCAGTATCAGTTGCCAAAGACCAGTTGTTATGTTTTCCAGAACCGTTAACTCCTTTGAATGGTTTTTCGTGGAATAATACTTTGAAATCGTGACGTTCAGCCACTTTTTGCATCACATCCATCAATAATGAATTGTGATCCACCGCTAAGTTTGTCTCTTCAAAAATCGGAGCCAACTCAAATTGATTTGGTGCTACTTCATTGTGACGTGTCTTTACAGGAATTCCTAAAAGCATACACTCATATTCCAATTCTCTCATATAAGTAAGAACTCTTGTTGGAATTGAACCAAAGTAATGGTCATCCAATTGTTGTCCTTTTGCAGAAGTATGTCCTAATAATGTTCTTCCTGTCATCAAAATGTCTGGTCTTGAATTAGCCAAAGCTGTATCAATCAAGAAATATTCTTGTTCCCATCCTAAAGTTGCTGTAACTTTCTTTACGTTTTTATCAAAATAACGACACACAGAAGCAGCAGCATCGTCAATAGCAGAAAGTGCTCTTAACAAAGGTGTTTTGTAATCCAAAGCTTCACCAGTATAAGAGATAAAAACCGTCGGAATACATAAAGTTGTCCCGAAGATAAATGCTGGAGATGTTGGATCCCAAGCCGTGTAACCTCTAGCTTCAAAAGTGTTTCTAATTCCACCATTTGGGAAAGAAGAAGCATCTGGCTCTTGCTGCACCAATTGACCACCACCAAATTTTTCAACAGGATCGCTTCCGTCATAAGACGTTTCAAAAAATGCATCGTGCTTCTCAGCTGTCGTTCCTGTCAAAGGCTGAAACCAGTGTGTATAATGTGTAACTCCTTTAGATAATGCCCACTCTTTCATTCCAAGAGCAATATAATCGGCCAATTTTCTATCAATTTTTTTACCGTGCTGGATAGCATCCTTTACACCTTGATAAGCATCTTGAGTCAAAAACTGACGCATTGCTTTGTCATTAAATACATTGCTGCCAAAAATTGCAGATTTTCTCTCCAATTCTTCAAATTTTACAGGTTTTCTACCTGCAGTTTGTGCTAACGCTTGAAAACGAAATGTTGACATATGAAAGATTTTAGAATAATTCAGATTAATTTGATGCAAAGATATAGTTTTTATTATTTCTAAAACACAACACCCTATATTTTTTAGGGGTATATTTTAATAATAATTCATTTTGACGTTTTAAACCCTTGCAAATTTAAATGAATTCTCATTTTGAGACAATTTTAAAGGTGGCATTGATCAAATATTTATAAAAAAATTAATCTTATAAATAAATATTCAAATTGTATAATGCGCATGTATTAAAGGATAAGTACTTTTAAAATTATTAAAAAACCAACGATTTGTTAATAGTGTTAAACATTATATAAGACAAAAATACTATCGTTGCTTTATGCGTAATTTTAGATAAATAAAAATATAACCATCAAATTAAATCATTATGAGTAATAAAAAATTAATATTAGGAGTTGCTGCAGGAGTTGCAGCTTTAGCAGTTGTCGGAATTTTAGTAGCAAAGAAAAAATCTAAGAAAAACCAGCTTTCTTCAAAAGCAGCAGAAGCGAAAGACAATTTCAGAAGCAAATTGCAAGAGCTAAAGAAAAAAGCAACAAAGGAATTCAACAGTACTTTACAAGACAGTGAAAACCTTGCCAATAAAGCAAAAGACAGAGCCAACGAATGGGTGTCTAAAGCTGCCAACTAATATATAAGTAAGGATTCAAGGCCAAAGCGAATAATATGTTGAAAGATTGCCAATAATAAAATTGAAACCCAATGAAAACGAAACCACTACAACCGAACACAAAAACTGAACAAAACAATTCAGCGAGTATTTTGCCTTCAAGAATTAATTTTTCTGATGATGACCAATTGCCAGAAGTTTTATTTATAACTTCTTTTCCGCCAAGAGAATGTGGCATCGCCACTTATTCTCAAGACTTGATGAAAGCTTTGAACAATCAATATGTAAGTTCGTTTTCATTGACAGTATGCGCTTTAGAAAATGATAATGAAAGACATCTTTATCAAGATGAGGAAGTAAAATATACTTTAAATACCTCTGACTCAAAATCGTATGATGCATTGCTGAAGTCAATTAATGCTGACGACAACATTAAAGTTGTGGTTTTGCAGCATGAGTTTGGCCTTTTTGCGGATGACGTTCCGAGTTTCAATAAATTTATTACCGATCTTCAAAAACCTTTGTGTGTAGTTTTCCACACGGTTTTACCTCGACCTGATGAAGTTTTCAAGAAAAATGTTCAGCATATTTTAGACCGTGCCGATTCAATCATCGTCATGACTAAAAATTCTTCTGACATGCTGATTGAAGATTACCGCGTGGATGAAACTGCAAAAATCAGCGTGATTCCTCATGGAACGCACTTGGTTCCTCACAAAGATAAAAATGCACTTAAAATAAAATACGGCGTTAAAGGAAGAAAAGTTCTTTCTACTTTTGGACTATTGAGTTCAGGAAAAAGTATCGAGACAACTCTTGAAGCCTTGCCGACCATCGTTGATAAAAACCCAGATGTCTTATTCTTAATTATAGGAAAAACACATCCGAGTGTTGTGATTCACGAAGGGGAAATATACAGAGATTCTTTGGTTGCAAAAATCAAAGAGCTTAAACTTGAAAATAACGTTCAATTCGTAAATAAATACCTTCCTCTTGAAGAATTACTAGATTATTTGCAGTTGACAGACATTTATCTTTTCACTTCAAAAGATCCAAATCAAGCCGTAAGCGGTACTTTTTCTTATGCCATGAGCTGTGGCTGTGCAATTGTTTCCACACCAATTCCCCATGCAAAAGAAATGCTGGCCGACGGTTCTGGACTTACTTTTGATTTTGGAAATTCAAAACAATTGTCTGATGCCGTGAATTTATTGATTGACGATATTGGCCTTCGCAAAAGCATTGTAATGAATGGCTTGCACAAAATTATCCATACGGCTTGGGAAAATTCTGCTGTGGCTCATGCGGTCTTGTTCCAAAAAGTTTCTGACAATGCGATTGAATTGCATTACAGAAATCCGGCTTTGAATTTAGACCATACTAAAAAGATGACGACCGATTTCGGAATCTTGCAGTTTTCTAAATTGAACCGTCCTGATCCAAATTCAGGATACACAATTGATGACAATGCCAGAGCTATGATTGCCATGTGCCAAGACTATAAGTTGACGCGCGACATTGAAGACTTGAAATACATCAAGATTTATTTAGATTTCATCGCTTTCTGTTTGCAAGATGATGGAAAATTCTTAAATTATGTTGACATAAAACAACGATTTACAGCACAAAACAATGCTGTAAATTTAGAAGACAGTTCGGGTAGAGCCATCTGGGCGTTAGGCTATTTAATTTCCTTAGCTCCAATTCTTCCTTCAAATTTTTCTAAAAAAGCAGAAGATGTTCTTAGAAAAGCGCTAGTTCCTGCTGCTGATTTCCATTCGCCTCGCGCCATGGCTTTCATCATCAAAGGCTTGTACTATTTCAACAGAGAAGTGAAAGATCTTGAAAACGAAAAACAAATCAAAGTATATGCTGATCGTTTAATGCACATGTATCATCATGAAGCTTCTGACATCTGGAAATGGTATGAAAGTTATTTGACTTATGCCAATAGCGTCTTGCCTGAAGCCATGCTTTGCGCCTACGCAGTTACTCATGAGGAAGAGTATAAAGAAATTGCCAAAGAATCGTTCGATTTCTTGCTTGACAACACTTTTACAGAAAACAGCATTAAGGTAATTTCAAACCGTTCATGGCATGTGAAAGGGCAAGAAAAAAGTCTTTATGGAGAACAGCCGATTGATGTGGCCTACACGGTTTTGGCCTTAAGAAAATTTCATGATATTTTTAAAGAAGAGAAATATTTGAATAAAATGGAGATTGCTTTCAACTGGTTTTTAGGCAATAACCATTTACAACAAATTATTTATAATCCTTGTACTGGCGGTTGTTTTGACGGATTAGAAGAAACTCATGTCAACTTAAACCAAGGATCAGAATCTACAGTAAGTTACTTGATGGCGCGCTTGACAATTGCAAAATACTTCGGAAATCCAAATACGATTTATTTCAGAAACAAGCTTAAAGCAGCAAAGTTATTATTATTGAAAGCATAATTATTAATTCATTTTCAGAGAAGAAAGCTTCGCTAAATTAGCGGAGCTTTTTTTTGATTACTAGGCACAAAAAAAGAGACCCGAAAGTCTCTTTAATATTTAAATCTATCTGAAATTATCTATTTCCAATAGTTTTAATGTTGCTGTCATTTAAACCATAAGCTTTTATAACTGCTTTGTAATCTGACAAATCTATTGATGAAGAAGCACTTGTTCCTTTGTTTGAAAGATATCCAGGAATAATTACGACTCTGAAGACTTGGTTTGCAGAAAATGCTGGCTCTTGTTCCGCTGGAAAATTACTATCAATATAAATATTGATATTATTTACACTAAAATCGAAAGTATATTGCAGGTAGTCGCCATTAGAAAAATTATAAGTTTGTGGAAGTGGTTCCCAAACATCATCGTTTCCATCAGCTCCAGAAAGTCTGTAAATCAAAATCATATCAGAACTAAAAATTTCAGGATTTAATGTATAGCTGATAGTATAACCGTTTCCTGCAGTAAAGGTTGTATTTGAATTAATTTCAAACACCTCTGCAATAGTGTCATTGTCAGTTAAAACGACATCATCGTCGCTGCTGCAAGATTGAAATGCCGTCACGCCGACAATCGCTAAAAGTAAAAATATTCTTTTCATAATTTATAATTTTTTATTGTATATAAAGATATTCCAAAAATAAAGCCAAAAATTTTTTTTAAGAGAAATTTCGTAAATTTAATTCAAATTACCCGTATATATATGACAGATCAAAACCTCAAACTTCACATGATAATGCTGGGCGCGACGCCATCCGGAAGGATTACTGAACAGCACGATATTTTTTTTGGAATCGGCAGTTCTTTAACAGAATTACTTCCTGATATGATTGCTTTTTGGCCTGAAGCTTTGGGTAAAATCCACATTGATTGTTGGCGTGAAGTTACTTCCGTAGACGGATATGCAATTGAAATTGTTCCAAAGGAAATGCCGCTGGAATCTCCTGAAAAATTATTTTTCTTAAACCTCGGTGGCTACAAAGAGAATGAATTTGAAGAATATCATTATAAAATGCTGGCCGTTTCTGAGACGCTTTCCTTAGCCACAAAGTCCTCGAAGCAGACTGCTTTTTACAAACATTACAGTTTTAAGAATGAGACTTCAAAAGGCGCAACGTCTCACATTGATGAAAAATATGGCGTGGATGTGGACGATGCTTACAATGTGCAGGATATTTTATCGCCGGCATACAAAGAAAAATACCAATTAAAAATTACGCCTGCTGCAGAAATTACAGAAGACGTGCTTCACATTGGCTATGTAAAAATCAGCAGCTTAAAATAATTTTTATTGACGGAAGTATAATTGCCGCAGGCGGAAGAGTACTTTTCTTTGGCGGAAGAGTATTTTCCACCAACGGAAGTTTCTTTGCCGCAGGCGGAAGAATAATTGCGATCGACGGAAGTTAATTTGCCGGAGACGGAATACCAATTGCGGCCCACGGAAGACCATTTTCCGGAGACGGAAGACCAGCTGCGGGTATCGAATATTCTGCGAAGTATTGATTTTGCTGTACTTCTTATAGAAGTGACATTTTTACCCCAAACAAGGCTGCTTTTCAAAATCCAGCTTCTTTATAAGAGGAAATTATTTTGTCAACTGGCCTGAAATACGATTTAAATAAGTGCCAAGAAAAGGCGAAAGATCAATTTTATGCAACTTCGGACGGTGGTTTAAAAACGGCCATTGTGTAAATTCTTCGTTAGTAAGATAAAATTCTAAATTACTCTTGTGAGCAATTCCTTCAATTTGTCGAAAAGGCAACTTGAGTTTTATTTTTCGCTTGTTTCCTGAAAAGAAATCATTGTTTTTAAAATCATATAAAAGGTAAACGAAAGGCATCTGGATTTTGCTGTAGCCGCTCAAAACAACAATCTTTTGGTCTTCTAAATAAGTCGCTCCGGTAATCAATCCGTTGACATCAAAAGTTGTTTTCAGTTGGGCAATATGCTTTCCAGGTACTTTTGGAAGACTATAAACACTCGTTTTTTTCGCTGCCCACTGCTTGGTAAAAATAAAAATACTGTCTCTTGAAACGATAAAAGCCTCGCCATCAAAATTAGTCTTGTTGCTTTTCATGATCCCGAAATCAGATTGATTTGAATAAGAGAAATAAATGGTATCAATAACCGATTTTTCCAAGAGCAACGACTGTTTTTCAATTCTCAAGAGATGCAGGTCTTTGCTGTTTCCGTTGACATTATTTCCAAAATCACCAACATAGAGGAAAGCGCTGTCTTGAGAAATTTCCTCCCAATCGCGATTTGTTGTTTTATTTAAACTATATGATTTTACAATTTTCGCAGTAGTCGTGTCAAGCGAATGCAGATGGGTATCAGTATCGTCGTTGACGGTCCAAAACCTATTATTCCAATAAAGCAACCCCGATGTTTCTTGAATTTTGGTTTCTAAAACTTTAGAAAAAAGAGGTTTTATTTTTTTATTCTTATAGTTACAGCTTCCGTCAGAAAGGGTAGCTTGTGGATTATAATTTTTAGAAAGCGGATCAGTACAGCCCAAAACTTGAGCAGTCATCTTAGCAGAAAGCAAGAGGAGAAAAATAATACGGAAACTCATTTAGCGGTCTTTCTTACAAATTTAGTAAAAATGACAGAAATGACTGTCTTTCAAGAAATTTAAACCAAACTTTATAGTTCCTTTAACATCCCTTAACAGTGTAAAAATGAATGGTTATGCTTAATTTAGATACTGAGAAAAATTACTGAGAATACAAAAATAACTTTTATGAATAAACTGGGCCCAATTATAATTATCGAAGATGATAAGGACGACCAGGAAATTTTAGCTGAAATTTTCAAAAAACTAAATTATGATAACAAAATACTTTTTTTTCAAGATGGATTCAACGCCTTAGATTATCTTTTAAACGCTACAGAACAGCCTTTTTTAATACTTTCTGACATCAATATGCCTTTGATTTCAGGATTTGAATTGCGTGAAAAAGTATATGAAAATAAAGACTTGAGGCTAAAATGCATTCCTTATCTCTTTTTTACGACAGCCACTTCCCAAAAAGCATTACTGGAAGCTTATTCTATGTCAATTCAAGGTTTTTTTGTCAAGCCAACCAACTTTCTGGAACTTGAAAAAACCATGCGGAAAATTATTGAATATTGGCAAGAATGCGTTTCTCCGGATGCTGTTTATTGATTTAGAGAAAATGATTTATATAAAAAATCCATCCTTTTATATTAAAAAGAATGGATTTTATTTTAAACTGATTCGAATTATTTTCTGATCACCTTCATAACTTGACGGCTGCTTCCTGAAAGAACTTCTACCATATAAGCACCAGAAGAAAGAATTTCTAAATTCAATTGGGCTTCGTTTGAGTTAAAATTTTGAGTCAATACTTTTTGTCCCAATAAGTTCAAAACAGAAATTTGATTAATCGTTTCCTTTCCAGAAACTGTCATAACATTACTTACCGGATTTGGGTAAATAAGCACTTTTTTGGCATCAAATTCACTTACTGACAAAGGTGCTTGTGCTACTGTAAAGTTAAAAACAGTGTCAAAAAAATACCAATAATCATCCCAAACAAAATGATAAGTCTGGCCAGCAACAGGCGTAAAAGTAACTACAGAAGTGTAATTATCATTATCAAAATCAATGTCATCACTGAAACCAATGCAAGATAGAGCACCGCAAGCACCTGAATAAACATGAAGTCTAGTATCAATATATTCCGCAACATTTTCTGGAAGATCTGCAGAAATTGTGACTGGAGATGCAGAAGTTGCTGTGTAAGAATACCAATCTGCCGCGAAAGGCGAATCTTCTTCGCCTGAACAATCTGGTGTTGGCATCTGTGTGCCTGAAACTCCACTATTTGTGTAAGTCCCTACTGTAACAGAGACTGCAGTTGCACAAGTACCTTGCGCAAAATTCAATAATGGTAGCATTAAAAATAAGAAAGTAGTAATTTTTTTCATAAGCTAGATTTATAATTAAGTATCGAATTTAAATAATTTGAACGAATAATAACACATTTACATGCATTTATATCTTTTTCTCAATTTACGAAAAGCAAAAAAATTAATACCTCAAAAAACATTTACTATCTTTATCAAAAAACAAAATAAATGGATTTTAAACAAAAGATGCTTCGCGATGATGCCTTAAAAGGTAAAGTAATTGTGGTAACTGGCGGCGGAAGCGGCCTTGGAAAAGCAATGACAAAATATTTTCTAGAACTGGGTGCAAAAGTTGCGATCACTTCTAGAGATTTAGAAAAACTTAGAAATACTGCCGAAGAACTTGAAAAAGAGACTGGCGGTGAATGTCTGCCTGTTTCTTGCGATGTTCGTTTTTATGAACAAGTAGAAATCATGCTTGAAGAAGTACTGAAAAAATTCGGAAAAGTAGATGTTTTGCTGAATAACGCAGCCGGAAACTTTATTTCTCCAACAGAAAGATTGTCAGCAAATGCTTTTGACACGATCATTGACATTGTTTTAAAAGGATCAAAAAACTGCACGCTTGCTTTTGGAAAACATTGGATTGACACAAAACAAGAAAGTGCTTCAATTTTAAATATCGTAACCACTTATGCATGGACAGGTTCTGCGTATGTTGTTCCTTCTGCGACTGCAAAAGCTGGAGTTTTGGCAATGACAAGAAGCCTTGCTGTGGAATGGGCAAAATACGGAATTCGTTCGAATGCGATTGCCCCTGGACCTTTTCCTACAAAAGGCGCTTGGGACAGGTTGTTGCCGGGCGATCTTGCTGAGAAATTTGACATGGCAAAGAAAGTGCCTTTGAAAAGAGTTGGCGATCATCAAGAATTAGCCAATTTAGCAGCTTATCTGGTTTCAGATTTTTCAGCTTATGTCAATGGTGAAGTTATCACGATTGATGGTGGCGAATGGTTGAAAGGTGCAGGCCAGTTTAATCTTTTGGAAGCAATTCCGGAAGAAATGTGGGATCAATTAGAGGCCATGATCAAGGCAAAAAAGAATAAATAAGCAGAATTTTTCTACAGATTTATCTCCGTAACTTATTATATCAAAAAGGATTATGCGCTGATAACTATTTATTAACGTATAATCCTCTCCATTTTTATTTAGACTTATTATAAATTGACTTATATTTGCAGCCAATTAATAACAATTCTAAACACAACGGATATGAAAAAAATTCTACTTTCTGCAGGTTTATTCTGCATTTCTTTAATGGCAAATGCACAGTGTACAGCTGTTGCAACGCTAAATGAAAATTTTGAAACATTTACAAACAATGCGCCATTACCACAAAATTGTTGGACAGCTAGTGAGGCAGGACCAAGAATCCTTTCTGTCACAGCAAATGCAAATACGGCATTGCAACTTTATGTTTTCACAAATCCAACTGTTCCATTTTATGTGGTAAGTCCAGAACTTTCAACAATTGACGGACAGCACAAACTTTCTTATTCTATTGGAGCACCCTCAGCAGCAGGAGTTCTTAGAATTCAAGTAGGAACTTTAAGTTCACCAACAGATTTTACAGGCTTTACAGCTGTGGGAAGTCCAGTGGTAGTTAACGCGGCATCTACTCAAAGTGATATCGTAATTCCTGCTACGACTAATAGATATATTGCTTTTAGAATTGTTTCTGTTGGAGCGCCACATATTGCAACTTCACTTGACAATGTTGTTTGGGAACCAACATTGGGTGTTGCAACTTCAAAATTATCTTCTTTTAGCGTATATCCAAATCCATCTTCAGATAAAAACATCACGATTTCTTATGATGCAAATACTTCTGAAAAAAGCAACATCGCTGTTTACAATCTTACAGGAGCAAAAGTTTTTGAAACTGAAATGACAAATGATTCTGTATCGAATACAAAAAATATAAACCTTTCAGAATTAGCTTCAGGAATTTATATCTTAAAATTACAATCAGGAAAAGAAACTGCAACAAAAAAATTGATCTTGAAATAATTTGAGATTTATGGCAAAGCCAAACCAATTGCAATCAAAGCCGGAAGAAATCTTCCGGCTTTTTTATTATCCCTCCTATTTCATATTGTTAACAAAATAGATTTTCAAAACCCATAAATAATTGTATTTTTACGGTTCAAAATTTTAGAAATTAAATGGGCAAAATCATTGCTATTGCAAATCAAAAAGGCGGAGTTGGAAAAACAACAACGTCAGTAAATCTAGCGGCTTCTTTGGGAGTTTTAGAAAAAAAAGTTTTATTGATAGATGCTGACCCACAGGCAAATGCGAGTTCTGGATTGGGTATCGATATAGAAAATATAGAAATTGGAACTTACCAAATTGTTGAGCACAGCCATACGCCAATTGAAGCAATTGTGAAATGCTCAGCTCCGAATGTTGATGTAATTCCTGCTCATATTGACTTGGTGGCCATTGAAATTGAATTAGTAGATAAGGAAAACCGCGAGTACATGCTGAAACAGGCATTAGAAAGCGTGAAAGACCAATATGATTATATTTTAATTGACTGTGCACCTTCATTGGGTCTTTTGACTTTAAATGCATTGACTGCTGCCGATTCAGTAATTATCCCAATTCAGTGTGAATATTTTGCTTTGGAAGGTTTGGGTAAATTACTTAATACTATTAAAAGCGTACAAAAAATCCACAATCCAGATTTAGATATTGAAGGATTATTATTGACGATGTTTGATTCTCGCCTTCGCCTTTCAAACCAAGTGGTTGAGGAAGTTCAGAAGCATTTTCATGATATGGTTTTTGAAACCATCATACAAAGAAATGTAAAATTGAGCGAGGCGCCGAGTTTTGGCGAAAGCATCATTAATTATGACGCAACAAGCAAAGGTGCAACCAATTACATTCATCTTGCAGAAGAAATCATTAAGAAAAATACGAAATAGATTATAATGACAAAAGCGATTAAAAAACAAGCATTGGGAAGAGGCTTATCTGCCTTATTGAAAGATCCTGAAAACGACATTAAGTCGGTTGAGGACAAAAATGCAGATAAGGTTGTAGGCAATATTATAGAGCTTGAGCTTGATGCTATTGAGATAAATCCGTTTCAGCCAAGAACCAATTTTAACGAAGAATCACTTCAAGAATTGGCTACTTCGATTAAAGAGTTGGGTGTAATTCAGCCAATTACTGTTAGAAAATTAGAATTTAATAAGTTCCAATTAATTTCGGGTGAACGAAGACTTCGCGCTTCAAAATTGGCAGGATTAACTTCGGTTCCGGCTTATATTAGAATTGCGAATGACAATGAATCACTGGTTATGGCTTTGGTGGAAAATATCCAGCGCCATGATTTAGATCCAATTGAGATTGCTTTGTCATACCAACGATTGATGGACGAAATTCAGCTGACACAAGAGCAAATGAGCGATCGCGTTGGTAAAAAACGTTCTACGATTGCCAATTATTTACGTCTATTAAAACTAGATCCAATCATCCAAACCGGAATTCGTGATGGATTTATCAGCATGGGCCACGGTCGCGCAATAATCACGATTGAAGATCTTGATGTTCAAACTGATATTTATCAAAAAATCGTAAGCCAAAATCTTTCGGTCAGAGATACTGAAACTTTGGTGAAAAATTATCAAGAAAGCTTAAAACCTGCTCCACCAAAACCGGCAAAAGGAACAGCATTCAATATTGATGAAACTGAAAAAAAAGCCATAGGATCTTACTTTGGCACTAAAGTGGATGTAAAAGTTGCTGGAAATGGAAAAGGAAAAATTACAATTCCGTTTCATTCAGAAGAAGATTTCAACCGAATTATCAAATTAATCAAAGGTTAGTGAAGAAGCTTTTAATATTATTTTCTTTGTTCTTTTTTCTGGGAAATCATACAGCATTTGCCCAAGACGAACTGAATATTGTTGTGCAAGACAGTATTTTAGGCGAAGAAATCAATCCGATTGCTCCTGCAAAAGCTGCGTTTTATTCTGCCATACTTCCAGGATTAGGTCAAGCCTACAACAAAAAATATTGGAAAATTCCAATCGTTTACGCCGCTTTGGGAACTGGAATTGGTATTTATGCTTACAATAATAAAAATTATCACAATTACCGAGATGAATATAAAAGAAGACTTGCTGGCGGCTTAACTGATGGAACTGGCAAATATGATTATTTATCAGAAGCACAACTTATTTCTGCGCAAAAGCAATTTCAAAAAAACAGAGATTTATCCCTAATGATTACTGTGGGACTTTATATTTTAAATATTGTTGAAGCCAACGTCGATGCGCACTTAATGCAATTTAACGTAAACGAAAATCTTTCGCTAAGACCTGATATTTATCAGAATGATTTGAACTACAAGCAAAATCTAGGACTTACATTAAACTTCAATTTTTAAGAATTTAAGATGAAAATAGCGCTTTTAGGATATGGCAAAATGGGCAAAGTGATTGAAAGAATCGCTCTCGAAAGAGGCCATGAAATTGTCATGAGAAAATCTGGAAAAGATACTTTTGAAGGATTAGAAAATGCAGATGTAGCCATTGATTTTAGTATTCCTGATGCTGCAGTTGCAAATATTTCGACTTGCCTGAATTCAAATATGCCCGTAATTTCTGGCACAACCGGATGGCTTGAAAGCTATGACAAAATGGTTTCGCTGTGTGAAGATAAAAAAGGCGCCTTTATTTATGGCTCAAATTTTAGCCTCGGCGTCAACATTTTCTTTGAACTGAATGACCATTTGGCAAAAATCATGGCAAAATTCAACCAATATAAAGTGGCGATGGAAGAAGTGCATCACACTCAAAAATTAGACGCTCCAAGTGGTACTGCTATAACTTTGGCAAAAGGAATTATTGACAATTCTGACTACTCAAGCTGGGCTTTAGAAAATGCAAAAGAGGATGAAATTTTGATTGATGCCAAAAGAATTGAAAACGTTCCTGGCACGCATACTGTGGTTTACAATTCAGAAGTTGATGCCATTGAAATCAAGCACACTGCCCACAATCGTGAAGGTTTCGCATTAGGTGCCGTGATTGCTGCAGAATGGATTAAAGATAAAAAAGGTGTTTTCACCATGAAAGATGTTCTTGATTTAAAGTAACAAATTTCGAAAAACGAGACATATACATTATAAAAAAATAAAAAGATGACAATTATAGAATGGTTTATATTTTTCCTGATCATGCAAATCGTGCATTTTGCAGGTACTTGGAAATTGTATCAAAAAGCAGGAAGAAAAGCTTGGGAAGCCGCTATTCCTATTTACAATGCTATCGTTTTGATGCAAATTATCAACCGTCCAAAATGGTGGGTGATTTTACTTTTCATTCCGATTGTAAATTTGATTATGTTTCCTGTCGTTTGGGTGGAAACATTGAGAAGCTTTGGCAAAAACTCTACGGTTGATACCATTTTAGGAATTGCAACACTCGGACTTTATATCTATTTTGTAAATTATACGCAAGATGTAAAATATATAGAAAACAGAAGCTTGCACCCAACAAACAAAGGTGCTGATACGGTAAGTTCTTTATTATTTGCAATTGTTGTGGCGACTTTGGTACACACTTATGTAATGCAGCCTTTTACGATTCCGACCGGATCTTTAGAAAAAACCTTATTAGTAGGCGATTTCTTATTTGTAAGTAAAAATCATTTTGGAGCAAGAACTCCTATGACAACTGTCGCAATGCCAATGGTTCACGACACAATTCCGTTAATCAATAAAAAATCTTACTTAAACAAACCGCAACTTCCTTACTTTAGATTTCCTGCTTTTGAGAAAGTAGAAAAAAATGATATTGTGGTTTTCAACTGGCCAGTTGATACAGTTTACAAATTTTTTGACCGATCAGAGAGAAAAGCGCATAAGCCAATTGATAAAAAATCAAACTATGTAAAACGTTGTGTTGGAATTCCAGGTGATGTTCTTACTATCAAAGATGGGTTTGTTTTTATTGATGGAAAAGAATTAATATTATCAGATAGAGCAAAACCTCAATACCAGCATACAGTTTATGCGAGCAATGGTATATCTGGCGGACTTTTAAATACTACGGGATCTACAGATTTCACGAGATCATTTAATGTAAAATTTAGCAACCAACAACAGATTGATGCCATTACTCCATATGCAATGGGGTCTTCAGCAAATCCAGACGGATCATATAATATCATTACGAGATATAACGGAATTCCGCAAAGCGTAATACAAAATACCGGGCTCTATGCCGAAGAAATCAGTCAGAAAAAAGCTGACATCAACTTAACTTTGGCAGGTGCTCAGCTGCTAAGAGACAATAAATCCATAGATTCCGTGGTTAGGTATATTGACAAAATTCCGACAGGAACAAGCGTATTCCCTCAGGACACAAGATGGACTGGAGATAATTTTGGTCCAATCACAATTCCAAAAGCAGGTGCAACAGTAGAATTAAACAAACAAACATTACCACTTTACAAGAGAATTATTGATACTTATGAAGCAAATGATCTAAAAGTAAATGGTGATGAAATTCGTATAAACGGAGAAATTACAAACAAATATACCTTTAAACAAGATTACTACTGGATGATGGGAGATAACAGACATCGTTCGGAGGACAGCCGTTATTGGGGATTTGTACCTGAAGACCATATCGTAGGAAAACCAGTATTTATCTGGATGAGCTTAGATCCAAATGTTCCGTGGTCAAAAGCATTCGACAAAATCAGATGGGAAAGATTGTTCACGACTGTTGGTGGCGATGGAGAACCGGTTTCTTACTTCTTGATCTTTGTAATTCTCTTGGGAGGCTACATTATTGCTGATTTTGTGATAAAAAGAAAGAAGAAAAAAGCTTCAAAATATTAATAGAAAGCAATGAACATTCTCATTCATCCAACTTATTTTCCATCGGTAAGCCATTTTGCTGCAATGGTTCAGGCCGATTCGATTACGTTTGAAATGGAAGACAATTTCCAGAAACAGACGAATAGAAACAGAATGTATATTTATAGTCCGAATGGTTTGCAATTGCTGAATATTCCTGTAAAACATTCATTAGTTGGCAGTCATCAAAAGACTAAAGATGTGAGAATTGAAGATGCTTTTGACTGGCAAAAACAGCATTTCAAATCATTGGAAGCTGCTTATAGAACTTCTCCGTTTTTTGAATATTTTGAAGACGACCTCGCTCCTATTTTCCAAAAGAAACACAAATTTTTAATGGATTTGAATTTAGAGGCGATGGAAATAATTTCTTCTTGCCTAGGATATAATTTCCAATATAAAAAAACTGAAGAATATTTTCATGAAGCCGCTGACTTTTCAGATTTCAGACCTTTGGCTAATGGAAAAAAAGATACTTATCAATTCGATCCTTACACTCAAGTTTTTGAAGAGAAGCACGGTTATTTGAATAATTTGAGTATTCTTGATTTACTTTTCAATGAAGGCCGTTATGCGATGGAATATTTGAAGAATCAGGCGCTATAATTACTTACAAAGCTTAAAAAATCTTTATAATATTTGCAAAAACCAATCGTCGGGCTCATAACCCGAAGGTTGAATATAATCTTATAAATAATTATTTTTCAATTGCCAAGCGCGTCAAAATCGGAAAATGATCTGAATTTACAAAGTCAGGAAAGTTTTCGAAGTTTTTGACTTTCATCTTTTTGTCGGCAAAAATATAGTCAATTCTTGCAGGATAATAATTGAAGTTGTATGACTTTCCAAAGCCAGTTCCAGCCTCTTCAAAAGTATCATTCAAATTACCTCGAATGCTTCGATAGACAAAAGAAAAAGCACTATTGTTCATGTCCCCACAAATAATTTCTGGCAATGTGCTGTTTTTTTTATGATTCATAATAATCTCTGCCTGTTCCTGCTGTTCTTTAAAAGCTTCGCTCATGCGCTTGATTATTTTCTTTGATTTCTGCTCGCTGATACCGTTGATATCTTCATTTAATTCATGGACATCAGGCGTAATTTTGATGGACTGAAGGTGAATATTATATACTCGAATCGTATCCGTTCCTCTTTTAATATCTGCATAAATTGCATTATTATTTGAACCCGGAAAAACGATATCTCCTTTGCCAACAATTGGAAATTTAGAAAAAATTGCCTGTCCGGTTAACGTCTTCTCACCTTTCATCAAGACGTATTTGTGTTTGTAAGCACGAAGATTTATCTTACCTTCAGAATATTCTTGAATGCATAAAATATCTGGATTCTTATCATTGATAAATTCTGCAATTGCTTCAGGAACATCTTCACGCGGAATCCATTTGTATAAATTCAAAAGCCTCACATTGTAGCTCATCACCGTAAAATCTTTGTCAGTTGCAGGAAGATTGGTTTGAGAAAATTTATAGAATTTATTGACAAACGTAATTCCCATCAACAAAACTAACGAGGAAAGCAACACTTGACGCTTCATTTGAATTGACCAATAAATAAAAAAGAGCAGATTAAAAATCAGCATAAGCGGTAAAACTAAAGTCAATACTGATAAAAAAGGAAATAATTTTGGAGCCAAAAATGGTAAAATATAAGCAAGGAAAGTCAATACAGTCAAAACTATATTGAAAAAAAACATTGCTTTATTGAACCATGAAAGGTTTTTCATTTTTTGATATTATAAAACTTCAGGTGTTTTGTAAACTTACAAATTTATTTTCCCGCTTTAAAAAGAAATTCTTTTTCTTCTTTCGTAAGGCTGTCATAACCCGATTTGCTGATCTTGTCTAAAATTTCATCAATCTGCTGTTGGGCTTTGTCTTTCGTCACAATTTTACTTACGTTTTTTTGTTGTGGCTTGATTGGATTTCTATGTACTTTTTTAAAAGAAGTTTTCTTACCAGGCTTAAAAATATTTGTAAAAAAGTCCATAACTTTTGTTACAATCAAGCTCAAATCAGTACCGTTTTGCAATAATTTGATGTATAAAAATCCAAAGAAAGCACCACCTAAATGCGCAATATGACCGCCCATGTTGTCTTTTGGCAATTGAATCAAATCTAAAATCAAAAAGACTGCTGCAATGTGCCAAAGTTTTACATTTCCTATCAACAAGAGTCGCAATTGATATAAAGGAGCATAAGTTGCTGAAGCAATCATAATGGCCATAATTGCTGCAGAAGCTCCGATCAAAGGCGCGACAATTCCGAGAAGAAAAAAGGAAATTACAAAAATAAGACCTGCAAAAACTGCTGATAATATATACAATCCAAAGAATTGTTTCTGCGTAAAAAAAGTCAAGAATAATCGTGAAGCAAAGTTTAAAATCAAAAGATTAAAAACCAAATGCCAAAAATCAGCATGCAGAAAAGCATAAGTAATCAGTGTCCAAGGCTTGTAAATCAAGTCAGATGGCAGTGAAGAAAGCTGCAACCAATATAAAATAGTTGCAAATAATTCTGGAGCAAAAGCACGAAGCAAGAAAAGCACAACAGCAATTCCAATATTCCAAAAGATAAGCTGCATGGCAATTCCACCACTTTTATATTGCAATTTTAAGTCATCAATAATTCCCATAAATCAATAAATTAATTCCAGCGATTGCCGTGTGTTTGGTTTTTCTTCCAGTACCACATCATAAAAAATCCGATGATTGCACCACCAACATGGGCAAAATGCGCAATATTTCCACCACCAAAAAGAGAAATTCCTGTAACGCCAGAAAATAAATCAAGAAGCAAAACAGCCGGAACGAAATATTTCGCTTTTATTGGAATCGGAATAAAAAGCATCATTAATTCTGCATTTGGAAACATGAAAGCAAAAGCAACTAATAAACCATAAATTGCTCCTGAAGCTCCAACTGCAGAAGAATTATAAGCTTCAAGGATTGATTGCAAATCTGCTTTTTGAATTAGCGCTGGATTATAACTTAAAGTTCCAGAATTTAAGAAGGTATAAATTTCAGATTTGCTCAATCCTGCATTTATTAAAATATCATAGGAATGTTTGTACTCAAAATAATTCACACCGCTATGCAAAAGTGCCGCACCTAATCCGCATGAAATATAAAAGAATAAAAATTTCTTTCCGCCCCAAAAATGTTCCAAAGCTGATCCAAAAGAATACAAAGCAAACATATTAAAGAAAATATGCATGATATTTCCATGCATAAACATATGTGTAATTGGTTGCCAAAACTCAAATTTTGAATTTTCAAAAAAGTAAAGTGCCAAATAACGATAAGCTTCCTCATTAGGAATCAACTGCGAACCAATAAAAAATATAACATTAATAATCAGCAACTGCTTGACTACGGGGGTGATGTTCATCATACTGCAAATTTTTTGTCAAGATCTTCAACGCGCATCGTGATGAAGGTCGGTTTATGAAAAGGTGAAACGTTGGGTTCTTTGCAGGCAAAAAGTCCGTTTAGAAGATTTTCCTGTTCCTTTTCGGTTAAATAAGTTCCGGTTTTCACGGCAAGGCTTTTGCACATCGATTTTGCAATCGAATCGTTTTGGCTGAAACTGCTCTCTGGAATTCCGTCTTGAAGATCACTCAACAATTGTTCCAATAAAATTGAAACCTCGCTTTCTGACACATTGACGGGAAGTCCTGATATCACAACGCTATCTTCATTTATTTCTTCGAAAACAAAACCTGTATTGACTAACGAAAGCTGTAATTCGGTAATCAGATTTATTTCTGAAGAAGAAAAATACAGATTTAATGGAAATAACAACTGCTGGCTTGAAGCTTGGTAAACCGTCATGTTTGTCAAAAATTGCTCATACAAAACACGCTGGTGCGCACGTTGCTGGTCAATAATTACCATTCCAGATTTTATTGGGCTGACGATATATTTTTTGTGAATTTGATAGGTTCTATGAATTGTTTCCTCAATTTCTTTATCATTGAAAAGCGAACCCGTCACTTCTTCAGATTCAAATTCGATGTCTTCGATTGGCGTAATGCTTTCAACATCTTGTTTTAATCCTACGTATAATCCTTCCCAACTCGAAGTTTCTGGTTTTTTACTATAATTATAGCTAGAAGCATTCGACCCAAAACTTGAATTGCCTCTGCCATAAGATTTTGCAGGCGCAGGATTCCCAAACGGATTAAAATTCGCATCCACTTGAATCAACGGCATCGAAGCTTCTTTTCCTTCATATCCATATGGCGTATCAAGATTAGAATCTCGGTCGAAATCTAAAACTGGAGCCACATTAAATTGTCCCAAACTATGCTTAATTGATGACCTTAAAATTGCATACAAAGCATGCTCATCATCAAATTTTATTTCCGTTTTTGTTGGATGGATATTGATATCTATTGTATTTGGCGGCACATTCAAGTAAATAAAATAACTTGGTTGCGAGCCGTCTTTCAGCAAACCTTCATAAGCAGCCATGATGGCATGATGCAGATAACCACTTTTTATAAAACGATCATTTACGAAGAAAAACTGCTCTCCCCTATTTTTTTTGGCGAATTCAGGCTTGCTTACAAACCCTTGGATGCCAACAATTTCTGTACTTTCTTGAATCGGGACTAATTTCTCATTCGTTTTTCCAGAAAAAACATTTACGATTCTCTGGCGAAAATTCGACGGCGGAAGATTGAACATTTCACTTCCATTGTGATACATGGTGAAATGAATATTTGGGTGCGCCAAGGCTACACGCTGAAATTCATCTACTATGTGGCGACTTTCAACAGTATCTGACTTCAAGAAATTTCTTCGTGCCGGAATATTGAAAAATAAATTTTTTACAGAAAAGGAAGTTCCTTTTGGCAAAACAGCGACTTCTTGTGAAACAAACTTGCTTCCTTCGATAATCAGATGCGTTCCCAGTTCATCTTGGTCTTGCCTCGTTTTCATTTCCACATGAGCAATTGCTGCAATAGAAGCCAACGCTTCACCACGAAAACCTTTGGTATGAAGAGAAAATAAATCTTCTGCCAATCGAATCTTTGAAGTTGCATGACGCTCAAAGCACAAACGCGAATCGGTAACGCTCATTCCAAGTCCGTTATCGATGACTTGAACCAGCGATTTTCCGGCGTCTTTTATGATTAATTTTATATCTGTAGCTTTGGCATCGACCGCGTTTTCAAGGAGTTCTTTTACTACAGAAGCGGGTCGCTGAACGACTTCTCCTGCGGCAATTTGATTGGCTACGTGATCAGGAAGCAATTGAATTATACTGGACATTCTATGAATTTGATTGACTTTCAAAGTTAAGCAATAAATGCTAAAATCAGAAAGTTTGGTTTTATGAAAATCAGAAAGTTTTGCACATAAAAAAACCTATTTCTTGTAACGGAAATAGGTTTTAAAATATTTTGGGAAATTTATTTTTTTTTATAAAGAAGACTGCTGTCTCAAGTAACCCATTTTTATTGCTGCAATTGCCGCTTCGGTTCCCTTATTTCCGTGGATGCCACCACTTCTGTCGATAGATTGCTGTTCATTATTATCTGTCAATACGCAGAAAATTACCGGAACATCAGTTTGAACATTCAAGTCTTTAATTCCTTGTGTCACGCCTTCACATACGAAATCGAAATGTTTGGTTTCGCCTTGAATCACACAGCCGATGACAATAACAACGTCTACTTTTTGAGTATCGATCATTCTTTTTGCGCCATAAACCAATTCAAAACTTCCTGGAACATTCCATCTCACGATATTTTCTGGAAGTGCGTCACAATCCAAAAGTGCTTTTTCTGCTCCAGAAAAAAGTCCTTCTGTAACTTTCTCATTCCATTCAGAAACAACAATCCCAAACCGAAAATCTTTCGCGCTTGGGATTGTGTTTTTATCGTATTCTGATAAATTTTTATTTGCTGTAGCCATAATTATTGTGCCAAACCAATCAACGCATCGATGTTTTGAGACTCAGGTGCCGTTTCATATTTCTCTTTAATTTCAGTGAAATATTTTAAAGCATCTTCTTTTTGTTTCAGAACCAAAGCAGTTTGACCCGCTTTTAATAAGAAACGTGGCGTTGTTACTTCATTTTTATTAAGTTCAGCAGCTTTAACATAAAAGTCTAAAGCTTCTTTTGGTTGATTCAATTGAGAGTAAGCATCACCGATTGCTCCTTTTGCAATTGCAGCAATAATTGCATCATCAGATTTAAACTTCTCTAAATATTCAATTGCTTCTTTGTATTTTTTAGTATTCAATAAAGCAATACCAGCGTTGTAATTTGCAATGTTTCCAGCATCCGTTCCTGAATAATCTTCAGCAATCTTGATGAAACCAAGTTTTCCTTCTGCACCTTTTAAAGATAATGCATAAAGTGAATCACTTACTTTTGCATCTGTTGCATCAGTTGCCTGCTGAAAATGCTGTTGCGCTTGAAACATGTCTTCGGCAGCAGTATCTTCTTTTGGTTCTGCAACAAATTTGTTATATCCTAAATATCCAAGTGCTGCGATTGCAATAACTCCGATAAAGATGAAAATTCCTTTTTGGTTTTTAGCAACCCATTCTTCGGTTCTTGAAGCACCTTCATCCAAAGAATTGAAAACTCCAGCGGTTGTACTGTCTTTTTCTGAGATAGCATCAATTGGGTCTTGTTCGAATTCGTTTTCTTCTTCTGGTTTTGGAGCTTTATATCCTCTTTTATTATACGTTGCCATTAATTTTTAATTTAGTGAGGTGCAAAAATAAAATTTTTATTCAAATGTAAAAGATGTTTTTGTCGTTATTTTTCAATAATTTGCACACTCTTAAAAAAAGTTGCCCAAAAAATTCAAAGTTCTCACTATCAGCTGGCATTTGCAGATGTATTTAAAAAAAATTTCCTTATTCAATTATAAAAACTTTTCGGAAGCCAATTTCGAATTTGACAGCAAAATCAATTGTTTTGTTGGCAAAAATGGCATTGGAAAAACCAATGTACTTGATGCTATCTATCATTTATCTTACGGAAAAAGCTATTTTAATCCATTAGCGGTTCAAAATATAAAGCACAATGAAGAATTTTTTGTAATCGATGGAGAGTTTGAAAAAGACGATCGAAATGAGCAAATTGTCTGCAGCTTAAAAAGAGGGCAAAAGAAAATCTTGAAGAGAAACGGAAAACAGTATGAAAAGTTTTCAGATCATATTGGTTTTATTCCTTTAGTTATAATTTCGCCAGCCGACAGAGATTTGATTGTCGAAGGAAGCGAAACGCGTCGCAAGTTTATTGATACCGTAATTTCACAATTGGATTCAAATTATCTTCAGAAATTGATTCAATATCAAAAAATCATCAGTCAACGAAATGCGCTCTTGAAATATTTTGCCATCAATCATGTTTTTGAAAAAGATACCTTAATTATATACAATGAACAGCTTCATGAATTAGGACAGCTGATTTTTGAAAAAAGAAAGCAATTTTTAGAAGACTTTCTTCCTATTTTTAATAAGCATCACCAAGCAATTACTGGCAATGCCGAGACTGTACAAGTTGTTTACGAAAGCCAATTACAGGACAAAAAATTGCTGATTTTGTTAGATGAGAATCTGGCAAAAGATCGCATTTTGCAATATACAAGTGCCGGAATTCATAAAGATGATTTGTCGTTTGAAATTGACCATTATCCGATTAAAAAATTTGGTTCTCAAGGACAACAGAAATCCTTCCTAATCGCCTTAAAATTAGCGCAATTCGAATTTGTAAAACAGCAAAGCAAGCAAAATCCAATCTTGCTATTTGATGATATCTTTGATAAATTAGACGAAACACGCGTCGGCAAAATTATTGAAATGGTAAATGACGATAATTTCGGACAAATGTTTATTTCAGATACCCATCCTGATAGAACAGAGGCAATTATAAAATCCACTCATCAAAGTTATAAGATTTTCAATTTGTAATTTTGTGTTGTTTTTACAACAAAAATAATCATTTTTAAGTCGCGAAGTGCGATTTGTTAAATTCTCAAGTTTTCATTGCGGTTTATTCTTTTTTCTTACATTTGGACCAAGGTTTTAAAAATCTACCACAAAACTACCACCTACTAGAAGAATGCAATGTTCATGATTACGTTTTAACCAGATACTATTTTTTGGTTAACAACGCATTTAATTTAAAACTTGACTAAATGCTTGCATCTTTAAAATATCGAAAACTAATTCATTTATTGCTGTTCCTTCTTGTTGTGGCATTTCAGGTTGTAATTTTTACCATTTGGTACAATCAAAATAACAATGAAAATGAACTTATTGAATCTTTTGAAAAAACCAGCAATCAAAATCTGATATTCAAATATTCTAACGAAGTCACCAAAAATTATTTTGATGCCGAAAATTCGTTTATGGAATACCTGCATGACTACACTCCGAATTCATTGGTAGATTACCGAAATTCACTATTGAAAATGAGCATGTATTTAGACAGCTTAAATAGCTTGGTTAGCATCGACAAAGAATTTTCTAAAAATATTTCTATTAAAAAAAGCAAGGAAAAAGAAATCATCAAGCTTAGAAAAGAGTTAGATTCCTTAATAAAAGATAGGATTTATCCGCTTTCAGAAAAAGGTCCAGATGTATTTAAGCTCCGCAATTATGACTATAAAAGCGTCTTGAATTCTATCGAATATGACACGATCCAGTCAACAGATTCTTTGGCCAAGAAAGGTTTTTTTACAAGAATTGGAAATGCGATGTCTGGTAAAATTGACGTTCAAAAAGAAAAGCTTCAGGTCAATATGAAAATGTCTTATGGCAATACTGAAAAAACGGGAACTCCTGAAGAACAGATGCTTAACATTTTTAAAAGTACAACAAATTATTACAAAAAAGAATTTGCATCCTTAAGACATACTTATTCAAGCTTGCGTGAGATCGACCGAGAATTAATGATCATCAACAAAAAAATATTGAGAAACAGCCAAGATGTAATTTTACTCTACAATGAATCGGTCCAAAGTTCAAATCGAGAACAATTTGAGGGTGCACTGGTAAATTTAAAAAGCAAAAGAAACCTGATTATCATTCTGCTTTCTTCAATGGGAATTTGCACGCTGTTACTTTTGGCATACTCCATCTATTCTTATACACATGAGAAAGATTTGGCTTTATCAAAAGAAGAAGCAGAGAAAAACCTAGAATTCAAAAACAGGATTATCGGAATGCTGAGCCATGAAATGCGTTCGCCATTAAATATTATTTCAAATATTACACACCGATTAAAAAACACAAAGCAAGAAATAGCAGAAAATGAAGAAGTAAACCTCTTGCATTTTACTTCAAATTCGCTTCAGATCACGGTCAACCAGATTTTAGATTTCTTCAAAAATGAAAACGGAAAACTCATTCCATATAACTCAAAAGTCAATTTAAAAGAGGAGATTGAGTCAATTTTAGGTGCTTTAAAATCTTTAGCTGACGTCAAAAAAATTGATTTGATTTCAAATATGGACAATTCTTTGGATGCCGAAGTTTGGACCGACAAAGGAAAAGTGCACCAGCTTTTCTATAACATTATCGGAAATGCATTAAAATTTACCTCTAAAGGAAATATTACTGTAAACACGAATTTTACTGAAATAGAAGATAAAATCAGATTCGCTGTAAAAATTAAAGATACAGGAGTTGGAATTCCGAAAGAAGACCTTGAAAAAGTACTTGACAAATATTACCAAAGCAAGCATTCTAAAGAACAAATTAGTTTTGGCGCTGGTCTCGGACTTAATTTATGCAAAGAAATCGTGGAACTTTATGGAGGAGAAATTTCCGTTTCAAGCGAAATAAATGAAGGAACTGAAATCAATTTCTATCTAATTTTAGACAAAGCTGATGCGACACAAAAATCTTCAAAAGAAAAATTGAGTACTTTTTTCAAGGATAGAAAGATAAAAATTGCTGTTGTCGATGATGACTTGATGATAACTGCCATCGCCAAAAAAATGCTTTCTGACGCAAATTGCAATGTTGTAACTTTCAACACTGATATCGCCATAAAAAATCATCTTGAAAAAGAAATTGTGGATATAATATTGACCGACATGCAAATTGCAAATATTTCTGGAATTGACCTTATCAAAGAAATAAAAACCATAGAAAACACAAATTCATCAGTTCCAATCATTGCAATTACAGGTGATGCTTCTATAAATGAAACTGATTTAGAAGCTATTCAAGCGCAAGAAATTATAATTAAACCAATTAACAAGGAAGAATTGTATGCCAAAATTTTAAAAGTGTTACAGGCAAAATAAAATAAATTTGCTACCTTGTTCAAGGTAAAAAGCGCTTTTATAATTTACAATTTTACAATTCATGGTTTCAAAAAAAATACTGCAGTTTCTTGACGATTTAAAGAAAAACAACAACCGTGAATGGTTTCACGACAACAAAGATTTATACGAAAATTATAAAAAAGACTACACTAAATTAATTGAAGAATTTTTAGAAGAAATGATTCCGATGGATGAGTCGCTTCGCCATTTAGAACCTAAAAATTGCGCCTTCAGAATTGCACGCGACATTCGATTTTCAAAAGACAAAACGCCTTACAAAACCCACATGGGAATCTGGCTTTGTGGCGGTACAAAAAACACAAATCTTCCTGGATATTACATTCACATCGAAGAAGGAAAAAGTTTCATCGGTGGTGGTGTTTGGTGGCCAGAAGCTGTAGATTTAAAGAAAATCAGAAAGGAAATCGCCTATTTTTATGAAGATTTACAGGAAATTTTAGATGATAAAAACTTCAAAAAAGAATTTGGCAGTTTTGAAAGAAACGACTCGAATTCATTGAAAAATGCACCAAAAGACTATGAAAAAGATCATGAAGCCATTGAATATTTAAAATTAAAAAGCTTTACTGCTGTCCAAAATCTAGACGATAGCCTTTTAAAAGATAAAGATTTTGTGAAAAAAGTTTCTAAAAAATTAATTGCCCTTAAGCCATTAAACGATTTTTTAGAACGCGCGCTTACAACTGAAGAATAATTATGATTTGCCAAAGCTTTGAATTACTTTTACTGCTTTAAACACTTAGTCTAATTTATGGAAATTCAGTCAAATTTTTCTTTAAAAAAATACAATACTTTTGGAATTGAAGCAAAAGCAAAACACTTTGTTTCTGTGAATTCCATTGAAGAATTAAAAACAGTTTTAGAAGAAAATCCAGATAAGAAAAAATTTATTCTTGGTGGCGGAAGCAATATGCTTTTGACGCAAGATGTTGACGCGCTGGTGATTCACGTTGACTTAAAAGGAAAATTTATTTTAGAACAGACCGAAGATTTTGTCTTCGTTCAAGCCAATGCTGGCGAAAACTGGCATGAGTTTGTGCTTTGGGCAATAGGTCAAGATTTTGGAGGCATTGAAAACATGTCGCTGATTCCTGGGAATGTCGGCACCACTCCGATTCAAAATATTGGCGCTTATGGAACAGAAATAAAAGACACTTTTTTTTCGTGCCAAGCAATCAATATCAAAACTTTAGAAACAAGACATTTTACTAAAGAAGAATGCAAATTTGGCTATCGCGAAAGCATTTTCAAAAACGAAGTGAAAGACCAATATATTATTACTTCTGTAGTTTTTCAGCTGACAAAACACAGCCATAAAATCAACATTTCTTATGGAGATATTGCTGCAGAACTTACGAAAAAAGATATAGTTGTTCCGACTTTGATTGATGTGAGCAATGCGATTATTGCTATTCGTCAGAGCAAACTTCCAGACCCTAAAGAATTGGGAAACAGCGGTAGTTTTTTCAAAAATCCTATCATTCCGAAAGATGATTTTGAAAGAATTCACCTTTTGCATCCTGAAATGCCAAGTTATAGCGTTTCAGAAACTCAAGTAAAAGTTCCGGCTGGCTGGCTGATTGAAAAAGCTGGTTTTAAAGGAAAACGTTTTGGTGATGCGGGAATTCATAAAAATCAAGCCTTAGTTTTGGTAAATTATGGCGACGCAACCGGTCAAGATATTTTAAATGTTTCAAAAGAAATCCAGCAAACTGTGAAAGCAATGTTCGGAATTGACATTGAAGCGGAAGTGAATGTGATTTAGTTCTTTAAGCTTTGAAAAATCGAATATATCAAATGGACTATCAAGAAAATAAAAGCGAAATTGATCAAAAAGGTTTTTCAATAATCAATTCAGTTTATACATCCGAAGAAATTGATGCTATCGGAAAATTTATCGTCGCACAGAATTCTTCAAATCCAACATTTAGGAAGTCAGAAGATCTTTTTGCGATTAGGCAATTTTTAAAAGAATTGCCAGATATAAAATCTTTAGTTTTTAATGAAAAGCTGAAATCTGTTATCAAATCAATTGCTGGAGAAGATTATTTTATTGTAAAATCGATCTATTTTGACAAGCCTGAAAAGTCAAATTGGTTTGTGGCTTACCATCAAGATTTGACAATTTCTGTAGACAAAAAAGAAAATATCGAAGGATTTGGCTCGTGGACCTCAAAACACAATCAATTTGCAGTACAGCCAACGCTTGATATTCTTCAAAATATTTTTACAATTAGAATCCATTTAGATGAAACTGATGAAAATAACGGGGCGCTGAAAGTTGTTGAAGAATCGCATTCAAAAAATATTTTTAGACCCGAAACTATTGATTGGAAAATCGAAAAGGAAAGTTTTTGCAACTTGGAAGCTGGCGGAATTATGATCATGAAACCGCTACTTCTTCATGGTTCAAATCGAACTTCAAACAATAAAAGACGAAGAGTAATTCACATTGAATTTTCAAATAAAACATTACCAAACAAAATAAATTGGTCTGAATTTTCAGAAATTTGGAACTAATAAAAACTAAAAATCTTTATTTTAATTCCCTTTAAAATTTAATTGCCAATCCACTTTTCAATCGTACCTTTGCACACATTTTTAAAAAAGGATAAGCTTATATGTTGACCATTATTTTCTATGCATTTATTGCAGTTGTAGCCGTTCAGCTATTTTATTATCTTATTGTTTTTGGAAAGTTTTCTTTTGCAAAACCACAAACCAGCACTCCGAAAAGAATTCCTATTTCGGTGATTGTCTGTGCCAAAAATGAACAGGAAAATGTGGCAAAATTCATTCCGCTTTTGGCAGCACAAAATTATCCAGACTATGAAATTATCTTGATTGACGATGCTTCAAGCGACAATACTTTAGACATTTTTGAAGAGTTTGAAAAGCAATATTCAAACATTCGATTAGTGAAAGTTCAAAATAATGAAGCCTTTTGGGGAAACAAAAAATTTGCACTCACACTGGGAATAAAAGCAGCAAAAAACGAATATCTTTTGTTCACAGATGCTGACTGCTACCCGACCTCTAAAGATTGGATTAAAGAAATGAGTTCGCCATTTACAATGAGCAAGACGATCGTTTTGGGTTATGGCGCTTATGAAAAAGTAGCTAAATCTTTCTTGAACAAAATCATCCGTTTTGAAACCATGCTTACCGCTGTTCAATATTTTTCTTGGGCAAAAATGGGCAGGCCTTACATGGGCGTTGGAAGAAATTTAGCGTATAAAAAAGAAGAATTTTTCAACGTAAATGGTTTTATCGACCACATGAAAATTCGTTCTGGAGACGATGATCTTTTTGTAAACCAAGCTTCTCACGCAAAAAATACTACGATTTGCTTTACGCCAGAAAGCTTTACTTTTTCTGAACCTAAAAAAACGTTTAAGGCTTGGTTTGACCAAAAAAGACGCCACATTTCAACAGCCACTTTTTACAAGTCTTTTGACAGAATGCAATTGGCCGTTTTCTACTTATCACAATTCTTATTCTTATTTTTTGCCATAATTCTGCTTGCTTTTCAATTTAATTGGATGATTATCGTACCGATTGTTGTGGGAAGATATCTCTTCACTTGGATTTCTTTAGGCTATGCTTCAAACAAATTGAAGGAAAAAGACGTTATGTATTGGTATCCCGTGATAGAAATCGTGCTTATCTTCACGCAAATGAATATCTTTATAACGAATAGCTTCTCAAAACCTGTCCATTGGAAATAAAACTTCAGATAGAAAAAGCAAAAAATGGTGACCAAGTTGCCTTCACTTCTCTTTTGGATTATTATTGGAATGAAGTGTATGGATTCATGCTGAAACGAACTGAAAATGAAACCGATGCAGAAGATATTACGATAGAAACTTTTGCAAAGGCATTTGATAAAATTGCTACTTACAATCCTGAATTCCAATTCAATACTTGGCTTATTTCTATTGCAAAAAACGTGCATATTGACATGCTTCGCAAGAAGAAATCTACACTTTTCATAGACATTACTGACGAAGAAGACAACCAAGCTTACAATGTGGCCGACAGCTCTCCTTCTGCGGAAGATCAACTGATTACACAACAAAATCTTTCGCAATTGCTTCGATTCATTAAAGAATTAAAGCCACATTATCAAGAAGTTATCCAGCTTCGTTATTTCCAAGAGCTTAGTTATCAGGAAATTTCAGAACAGCTGGAAGAACCTTTGAGCAATGTGAAAGTAAAACTGCTTCGCGCCAAAAAACTATTGGCAGAAATCATCAAGAATAAAAGATAGATTTTAACGTCGCTTTAACTTCCTTGTTTTCAGAAATTTGTAACTTATTTTATAATTACCTAACCTATCAAATTACAAATCATGATCAAAAAATTACTACTTATTGTAGTGACATTTGCTTGCTTTAAAGCAAATGCACAATACACTTCGCCGAATACTGGCGTGACTTTGCGACTCAATGACATTGTCACAAATGCTCCGACAACATTATCTTTTAGCAACGGAATTTATACGCTGTCGCAAAATCTGACAATTGCCCAAAACGACACGTTTATTATTGATTCTAATGCTGAAATTCACGTAAATGCTGATATTGCCATTTCCATTGCCGGAAATTTTAATGCAGATGCGCCAGAAATTATTATTACGGCGACGAATCAAACCACTCCTTATAATACGATTACTTTTCAGGAAACTTCGACTGCTTTTTTAAGAAATGTGACGATTAATTACGGCAAAGGAATCCGTGCATCTTCAGGGAATTTTGAAATGCAATCTTGTTCCATGTCTTATCACAAACAAGGAAGCACGGCCTCTTCTGCCATTGCATTTTCTCAAGGAAGTCCGGTGGTTAATAATTCACAATTTACTTTGAATGATTATCCAGCATTGGGTTCAGGAGCAAATCAATTTGTTTCTGCAGTTATCACAAACAATTATATTGAAGGAAATAATGTTTCTAACGGAAACCGACCTCAGATAAATATGGGACCAACCGGAGCTGATACGCTTAGAATTGTTGGGAATACTATCAAGGGGAATCGTATCTTAACCAGAACCGGAGGAATTTCTGCTGCGAGTTTGTTAGGCGGAGAAAATAGAGTGATTATTGACAACAATATTATCACTGACAACCGTTATGGAATTAACGTTCAAGGCGCAACTTCTTCAGGATACATCAGAGGAAATGTGATTGAAAATAACAATACTGAAAACAATCCAAATTTAGGCGGAAGCGGGATTTCTTTAAGCGCTGCAGGTACAGCTTCGATTATGAATATTATTGCAACTAGAAACCAGATTCGTGGCAATTTGTGGGGAATTACTGTAATTGACAAGGCAAGAATAAATCTAGGAAATACAGATCCTGCAAATTTTAATGCAGGCCAAAACGTTTTTGCAAATAATGGAAATGGCGGTGCCACTTATGCTTTGTATAACAATACGGCGTTTCCAATTTCGGCAATGAACAACTGCTGGATTGAAGGCAATACTGACGCAACACCGCAAGAAGTAGAAAATGTTATCGGCCATCAAGTGGATACTTCAACTTTGGGATTGGTGAATTTTACGCCTTACGGATGTGAGTTTTTAGGAGTTCCAGATAATGCAATTTCGAAACTGACAGTTTATCCAAATCCAACTTCTGGACGATTTACTATTACTTTGGAAGAAAGCGGTAAAGCCACGATTTACAATTTAAACGGACAGCTTTTGGCCACTAAAGACTTACGCGAAGGCGAAAACACGATTGACATCGACCTGCCTTCAGGGCTGTATATCATGCGTACTAAAACTGACCGTCAAAACTTTACAAATAAGATCATCAAGCAATAAGTTTCTCTACATAAGAATTGAAAGCAGCATCTAAAAATGCTGCTTTTTTATTTTCAGAAAACAGCTACAGATAAAGAATTATTTACTAAATTTAATCATACATTAAAAATGTAATAAAAAAATTACCTTTTAAACAATATTACTATTTGTATTTACGTTAATTTATAAAATAATCAACAGCCAATGGAATGATTTCTACTTTAACTTTAACACTATGCAACCATGTCAAAACTAAGTATCTATGAAAACAGCTGGCTAGACCTTGTTTTCGAAGGCAGAAACAAAGAGTACGGAGCGTATCAATTGCGTCAGCAAAACCCAAAAACGACGCTGAAAGCATTATTTTTCGGCACAGTAATTTGTGCTTCGCTTATCAGCATTCCAGTGATTTCGGGATTGATGAATGATGACATAATTCCGGTTGTGTCTGACAATACAAAACCGTTAGACGGATTCACAATTATTCCAGTGAAATTACTTCCTGAAAAGCCTATTATCACTCCTGAAGCTGAAAAAGCTGCACCTGAAAAATCTTCGGCTGTGCAGGTAAAAAATGTAATCCCTACAATTACAAATAAAATTGATACGCCTAATGAAGCTCCTGTTTTAGATTTTGAAAAACCAATTAAAACTGGCAATGTTGATAATGCGGGAGATGACGAAGGAAATGTGGCTGTTGGTTCAAATATTTCAACTACAGGAACTGGAACCCAACCTTCAGAGCCTGCTGTAAACCCAGGAACTGGCAATGAAATTTTGGCAAATGCAGGATTAGATAAAAGTCCGGAATTTCCTGGAGGAATTAAAAATTTCTTATCCATCGTAGGAAATAAATTCCGTGCACCAGAAATGGAAGCTGGCGGCACAATGAAAGTTTTTGTCTACTTTGTTGTTGAGAAAGACGGAAGCTTGAGCAATATCCAAGTTTTGAGAGATCCTGGTTATGGTTTAGGAAATGAAGCTATCAGGGTTTTAAAATCTATTAAAACAAAATGGCAAGCCGGAATGCAAAACGGAAAAAATGTGCGTGTAGCATACAATCTTCCGATTAGCGTGAAGATGAATTAAGGAGTTTATTTGAGTAGTTATATTTTTAAAAATCCTGTGAGTTTCTTGCAGGATTTTTTTTGTCCCAAAGTTTTTTATATCAAAATCAGCAATTATTGAGCATCTAACTTGTCTGTAGAATCCTTTATCTCATCTGTAGAAGCTTATTTACCATCAGTAGGGGCTTTGTTTTTATCTGTAGAAAAGGTATTGCCATCTGTAGAAGCTTTTTTATTTTCTATAGGACAATAGTTCTCATTTGTAGAACTTTTATTTCCATCTCTATAACCTAATTTCTCATCTCTAGAATTTAGTTACGTTGAACTAATAATTTTAAAAAGAATTTATACTAATTGTGGATTAGGATTATTTCTTCGGCTAAAGCTTTATTTTTTAATGCGACAAAGATTGTCCTTCACAATATGGGTTCAGAAGTTTCCAATCCCGAAGCTTCGGGACAAATGGTTTCTCAACTAGCCTTGATGTTCGTAAATATCCTTTTGTTCTCGTCCCGACACTTCGGGACAGACAAAAGATATTGCGAGAAAGCAGGAATTTCTTATGCTGAGACTTACTTACCTTTCGCTTCAAAAATGCACAAAATTCTGTAAAAACGAATGATTTTCGCTAACACGACATTAACGTATTAAATAAAAACATTCGTTATCTTTGTGCTTTGAAAATGAAACTATGGAAACTGTTTTAGACACACCAGTTTTACCTACGGGAAAGCCGAAATGGCTGAAGGTAAAATTGCCGATTGGACAAAAATACACTGAACTTCGCGGTTTGGTCGACAAATATAAATTGAACACAATTTGCACGTCAGGAAGTTGCCCAAACATGGGTGAATGCTGGGGTGAAGGAACGGCGACGTTCATGATTTTAGGGAATGTTTGTACGCGTTCTTGCGGTTTTTGCGGTGTAAAAACGGGACGCCCTGAAACAGTGGATTGGGATGAGCCAGAAAAAGTGGCGCGTTCGATCAAAATCATGAATATCAAGCATGCTGTGGTGACTAGCGTTGACAGAGACGACTTGAAAGACGGCGGTTCGATTATTTGGATTGAGACTGTGAAAGCGATCAGAAGGATGAATCCGAACACGACTTTAGAAACTTTGATTCCTGATTTTCAAGGAATTGAAAGAAACATTGATAGAATTGTGGAAGCGAATCCTGAAGTGGTTTCTCATAATATGGAAACGGTTCGCAGATTGACTCGCGAGGTTAGAATTCAAGCGAAATATGACCGAAGCCTTGCTGTTTTAAAATATTTAAAAGAAAAAGGCATCAACAGAACTAAATCTGGAATCATGCTTGGATTGGGCGAAACTGAGGAAGAAGTGATTCAGACTTTGCACGATTTGCGCGATGCGAATGTGGATGTCGTGACGATTGGTCAGTATTTGCAGCCTAGTAAAAAACACCTTCCTGTGAAGGAATTTATTACGCCAGAACAGTTTGCTAAATATGAGAAAATTGGCTTAGAATTAGGTTTCCGTCACGTAGAAAGCGGTGCTTTGGTAAGATCTTCTTATAAAGCTCAGAAACATATACTTTAATTTTAGATTGCAGATTTTAGATTTCAGAATTTAAAATCTGCCTCAAAATAAATGACAAAAACTAGAATTGCCATAAATGGTTTTGGAAGAATCGGAAGAAACTTATTCCGTCTTTTATTAAACCATCCTACCATTGAAGTTGTTGCTATCAATGATATTGCTGACAACAGAACGATGTCGCATCTGATTAAATATGACAGCATTCATGGGGTTTTGCCTTTTGAATGTTCGTATGATGGGGACGGAATTATTGTTGACAACAAACATTATCTTTTCTTTCACGAAAGAAGCATTTCGAATTTAGATTGGAAATCGCTCGACATTGATATTGTCATTGAAGCTACCGGAAAGTACAAGACTTTTGAAGATATTAATATGCATATTTTAGCAGGAGCGAAAAAGGTAATTCTTTCAGCTCCATCTGAAACGGAGAAGATTAAAACAGTCGTTCTTGGCGTTAATGAAAACATTCTTCACGGCACTGAAAAAATAATTTCGAATGCAAGCTGCACAACAAATAATGCGGCGCCGATGATTAAGGTAATTAATGATTTGTGCGGTATTGAGCAGGCATATATAACTACAGTTCACTCTTACACAACCGACCAAAGTCTTCACGATCAACCGCATAAAGACTTAAGAAGATCTCGAGGCGCAGCACAATCTATTGTTCCGACAACGACTGGAGCGGCGAAAGCTTTGACAAAAATATTTCCTGAATTGGATGGGAAAATTGGTGGCAGCGGGATTCGAGTTCCTGTTCCGGATGGTTCCTTGACTGATATTACTTGCTATGTAAAACGCGAGGTTTCGATTGAAGAAATCAATAAAGCTTTTAAGGAAGCCTGTGAAAATCACTTCAAAGGAATTATGGCCTATACAGAAGATCCGATTGTTTCTGTCGATATTATCGGCAATAGAAACTCTTGCCTTTTCGACTCAGATTTGACTTCTGTGATTGATAAAATGGTGAAAGTTGTGGGCTGGTATGACAATGAAATAGGCTATTCTTCAAGATTGATCGACTTGGTCAATTTGATATCAAAAAAATAGCCAGATTAATTTCTGGCTATTAGTTCTTTTATAAGATTTCTCACTTTCGGTTCTGCTTTTTGCGCTGCTTCTAAAACTTCTTGGTGGGAAATGGTATCGATGCTGTGTTCGTCGCCGATATCCGTAATTACTGAAATTCCAAAGCATTCTACATTCATATGTCTTGCAACGATAACTTCTGGAACGGTAGACATTCCAACGCAATCGGCTCCGACAATTTTCACCATTCTATATTCAGAAAGTGTTTCAAAAGTTGGCCCTTGAAGTCCATAATAAATGCCGTCTTTTACTTCTATATTTAAATCGATGGCAATATTTTTTGCTTTATTGATCAATTCTCTAGAATAAGGCTCGCTCATATTTACAAATCTTGGTCCGAATCTTTCGTCATTTTTTCCACGTAAAGGATGTTCGGGCATCATATTAATGTGGTCGTAAATAATCACGATGTCGCCCACTTTATAAAACGGATTCACACCTCCAGAAGCATTTGAAACCACTAATTTTTCTACCCCTAAAAATTTCATTACACGAACCGGAAAAGTCACTTCCTTCATGTCATAACCTTCATAATAATGAAAACGGCCTTGCATGGCTACTACTTTTTTATTTCCGATTGTTCCGAAAACCAAAGCGCCTTTGTGGCCTTCGACAGTAGAAACTGGAAAATTCGGAATCTCATTATAAGGTAACGTATATTCTATATTGATATCTTCAGTAAAACCTCCTAAACCTGAACCAAGAATGACTCCAAATTCTGGAGAAAAATTAGTTTTTGATTTTATATAATTAACCGTTTCTTGTACTTTTTCCCACATTATGTTTTTGATTTTGTATGATTAACGCACCGAAATAATCTTTGCAAAACTGAACGGCGCAACCTTGTAAAAATAGGAAAATTGAAGCATATAAAATTCAAATAATACAAATAAAAAAAGCTGTCAATTATGACAACTTTTTAAATCCATCTAAAACTAAAGTAAAAAAATTTAAACTACCTACTATTTGAGTCTTAGCTCATTCTCGACTCATCATTCTGACTGAATTGCCTTTGAAATTCTAGTTTGCCAAGTTTATTATCATAAAGTAATCTGACTCAAAGGTTGGCAAAAATATCATAGAAAATGTAGGTGAAATTACCTGTTTTTCAACTATTTTCTTTTACATAATCCACTATCAATTCATCAAAAAGTGCAGCATTTCCAAGGAAGTTACTCTTTATAGCAAGGTAAAAAAGTTGCGTTTCAGGTAGATTTCCTTTTAAGCGAACAAAGTCTTTTTCGGTCGTGATGATTATTTTGCCTTGCGCTTTATTTTTAATATCTAGAATATCTTTTTCTGAAAAATGATGATGATCTGGATACGTCAGAATAGTATCCTTTTCATTTTTCAGATAGTCAAAAAATGGCTCAGGCTTTGCAATTCCTGCTAAAAGAACTTTATCCAAATCTTTGATTTCAGAAACTGAAATTTGTTTTTCTTCAGAGAAAATGAATTCGTCGTAAGCTATTGAAGTGAAAAATAATTTCTGTTTAGACTCCAATTGCAATTTTTTTTCTATCTTATTTTTATCTTTTTCTGAAAGATTCGAAGGGCATTTTGTAACGACTATACTATTCGCCCTTTCTGCTCCACTCCTGCTTTCGCGAAGATTTCCGGTTGGCAAAATAAAATCATCCGCATACAAATCATTATAAGCTGTGAGCAAAATATAAAATCCTGCTTTGACTTTTCTATGCTGAAAAGCGTCATCTAATAATACAATATCTGGTTTCGAAATTTTGATTAATTGCTCAATTCCGTTTTTTCGATTTGCATCAACTGCAACTAAAATTTTTGGAAATTTTTGATAGAATTGAAAAGGCTCATCACCCAGGATTTCTGCATTTGCACTAGAATCCGCCAAAATAAAACCTTCAGATTTCCTTTTGTAACCGCGGCTTAAAGTTGCAATTTTATTGGTTGGTGAAAGCAATCGAATTAAATATTCTATCTGAGGTGTTTTTCCTGTTCCGCCAACACTCAAATTTCCGACAGCAATTATTGGCAAATCAAAAGAATAGGATTTCAAAATGCCTTTATCAAAAAGAAAATTACGAAAAGCGGTTATAAAACCATATAAAATGGCAAAAGGGAAAAGTATTTTTCGGAGAATATTCATAGTACGAAAATATAATATTTTATCTTTGAAACATAATTAGAACACAGATTTCACAAATTTTCACAGATTAAATTATTTGTGAAAACCGTTAAAAATCTGTGTCAATCAGTGAAATCTGTATTTATGAAAATTAAAGAAATAATTTCCGTTCTAGAAGAAATGGCTCCGTTAGCCTATGCCGAGGATTTTGACAACGTCGGATTACTAGTCGGAAATCAAAATGATGAATGCACGGGAGTTTTGGTTTGCCACGACGCTTTAGAAAACGTAATTGACGAAGCAATTTCAAAAAACTGCAACTTTATTGTTTGCTTTCATCCAATATTATTTTCGGGATTAAAGAAAATTACAGGCAAAAATTATGTCGAACGTGCCGTTTTGAAAGCTATAAAAAATGATATTTCGATATATGCGGTTCACACAGCTTTGGACAATCACCAAAATGGCGTGAACAAGATTTTCTGTGATGCTTTGGGATTAAAAAACACGAAAGTTTTGATTCCGAAGGAAAGTTTCATTCAAAAATTAGTGACTTACACCGTCCCAGAAAATCATACAAAATTGCGAAATGCTTTGTTTGATGCTGGCGCTGGAAATATCGGAAACTATGAAAATTGCAGTTTCAATTCGCAAGGAATCGGGACGTATCAAGGAAACGAAAACAGCAATCCGGAAATTGGAGAAATCGGTGAATTTGTAGAAAATACAGAAATTAAAATCGAAGTTACTTTTGAAAAACACTTGCAGGGAAAAATTTTAAAAGCTTTGTTTTCAAATCATATTTATGAAGAAGTGGCTTATGAAATTTACAATTTAGAGAATTCCCATCAAAATATCGGCCTCGGAATGATTGGCGAATTTGAAACGGAAATGCAAGAAAAAGAGTTCCTTTTATTTGTAAAAGAAAAGATGAAAGCAGACGGAATTCGTTATTCTCAATTCCTCGGAAGACCTATAAAAAAGGTTGCCGTTCTTGGAGGTTCGGGAAGTTTTGCCATAAAAAAGGCAATTCAGGCTGGCGCAGATGCTTTTTTGACCGCAGATTTGAAATACCATCAGTTTTATGAAGCTGAAAATCAGTTACTTTTGGCTGATATCGGACATTATGAAAGTGAACGCTATACAAAAAATTATATAGTTGAGTATCTTACGAAAAAAATCCCTAATTTTGCAATCATTTTATCAGAAGAAAATACAAATCCAGTTAAGTACTTATAGAATATGGCGACTACAAAAGAATTGAGTGTTGAAGACAAGTTAAGAGCGATTTATGATTTACAATTAATCGACTCAAGAATTGACGAAATCAGAAATGTTAGAGGTGAATTGCCTTTAGAAGTAGAAGATTTGGAAGATGAAGTAGCTGGTTTAAGCACACGTCTTGACAAATTAAAAAGTGATTTGGAATCTATCGAAGAGCAAATTAAAACTAAAAAAGGTGCTATCGAAGAACACAAAGAAAGCATTAAAAAATACACAAAACAACAAGAAACTGTTCGTAACAATAGAGAATTCAACTCTTTAACTAAAGAAGTTGAGTTTCAAGAACTTGAAATTCAATTATCTGAAAAACAGATCAAAGAAATGAAAGCTTCTATCGAACACAAAAAACAAGTGATTTCAGATTCTAAAGAAAGATTAGAAGCAAAATCAAATCACTTGAAGCATAAAAAATCAGAATTAGACGCTATTATGTCTGAAACGGAGAAAGAAGAAACATTTTTATCTGAAAAATCTGCTGAATATGAAGCATTGATCGAAGAAAGATTGTTGCAAGCTTACAAAAGAATCAGAGGAAGCGTTCGTAACGGATTAGCTGTAGTTTCTATCGAAAGAGGAGCTTCTGCAGGCTCATTCTTCACGATTCCACCACAGACTCAAATGGAAATTGCTTCTCGCAAGAAAGTAATTACAGATGAGCATTCAGGAAGAATTTTAGTAGATTCTGCCCTCGCAGATGAAGAAAAAGAGAAAATGGAACAGTTGTTTTCAAAATTCTAAATATATTTAAGCCTCGATAATTATCGAGGCTTTTTTTTATGAAAAAATTTCTAAACTTTTTGCTCGCAAAATCCATCGGATTGTATATCAATCTGCTGAGCTATGTTTTTCCAAGGAAAGCATCGCAATTGGCATACGGATATTTTAGCGAGCCAAGAACCGGAAAACTTTTTTCAGACAAATTACCCGAAGTTTTAAAGTCGGCTAAAACCGAAATTTTAGAAAAAGGCGAACACCAATTTCCTGTTTACATTTGGGAAGGGAACGAAACAATTGTGTTGTTAATTCACGGCTGGGAAAGCAATGCTTCGCGCTGGGAAAACTTCCTTCCGTATCTTCAAAAATCAGGAAGCACAATCATTGCCCTTGACGCTCCAGGCCACGGATTGGCTTCCGGAAAAGAATTTAGCGTTCCAAGATATGCCGAATTCCTAAATGTTGTAGTTAAAAAATTCAAGCCAAATTTCTTAATCGGGCATTCAATGGGCGGCGTTACTTCATTGTATTACCAGCATTTGTACCAAAATGATACCGTTGAAAAATTGGTTTTAATCGGAGCGCCTTCTGATTTGCAAACTTTGATTTTTAATTATGCCAAAATGTTAAGCCTGAATATCAAAGCCGTGAACATGATTGAAAATCATTTTCTAGAACATTTTAAAATCAAAACTGAAGAATTTTCTGGAAGAGTTTTTGGTTCTAAAATAAAAATAAAAGGCCTAATTGCGCACGACATTGATGACGATGTGGTTTCTTTTGAAGAAGCTAAAAAAATTGCAAGTAATTGGAAAGACGCCACTTTTATTGAAACAAGAGGTCTCGGACACAGCATGCACGACGATGTTTTGTATCAAAAAATATACAGTTTCTTGTTTGAGAAAAAAACGCTTGACGACGCAAAAAGAGCTTCTTAAATTCTCAAATTAAGGCTACCTTTGCACAATGGAAGAAAATGGCAAACGACTCAATAAATTCATAGGAGAAACCGGATATTGCTCGCGTAGAGAAGCAGACAAGCTGATCGAAGAAGGGCGTGTGACTTTAAATGGCGTTGTTCCAGAAATGGGAACGAAAGTTTTTCCTACGGATGAAATTCGCATTGATGGAAAATTGATTGTGGAACAGCGTGAAAAACCAGTCTATCTTGCTTTCAACAAACCTGTTGGAATTGAATGCACGACCAATTTAGAAGTCAGAAACAATATCGTCGATTATATCAATTATCCAAAGCGAATTTTCCCGATTGGAAGATTGGACAAAGCTTCAGAAGGATTGATTTTTATGACCAATGACGGTGATATTGTCAACAAAATTCTTCGCGCCAGAAACAATCACGAAAAAGAATATATCGTTACTGTAAATCGACCAATTACAGACAGATTCATTGAAAGAATGGGAAATGGCGTTCCGATTTTGGACACAATTACCCGTAAATGTAAAGTGGAACAAGTCAGCAAATATATCTTCAAAATTATCTTGACGCAAGGTTTGAACCGACAGATTCGTCGAATGTGCGAATATTTGGGTTATGATGTTACGGCTTTAAAAAGAACCAGAATCATCAACATTTCTTTAGACGTTCAAGTCGGAAGATACCGTGATTTAACCGATGCTGAGATTTTAGAATTAAACACATTAATCGAACCTTCAAGCAAAACGGAAGAAGCAAGTTTCCCAAAAACTGAAACGCAACGACCGACACAAAGGGTTATTCGTAGAATTCCACCTCGAAATAAATAAGATTACCGCAGTTCGCAGATTTAATAATTATACGTAAAAATATTAAATCTGCGAATCTGCAGTTTACTTTAAAACCATTTTCTTTTCATAAATAAAAATACTCCGAGAGAAGAAAATAATATTGAAACTGCTATTATTATCGGCAATCCAAAAGGATTTTCTTGTAGCGAATTTGGAACGTTCATTCCATAAAAACTTGCAATTACCGTTGGAATCATCAAAATAATTGAAATTGAAGTCATTTTTTTCATAATGTCGTTCATATTATTTGAAATCACAGAAGCATACGCGTCCATAGTTCCGGTCAAGATATCGCTGTAAATATTGGTCATTTCTTGAGCTTGGCGCAATTCAATATCTACATCTTCTAACAATTCTGCATCGAGATTTAGCTCTTTCCTATTTTTGATTCTATGCAAAACGATGCTGTTTCCTTTCAAGGATGTCATAAAAAACACCAATGATTTTTCGATCTGCAACAATGCCTGAAGTTCTTCATTTTTGATAGATTTCTCCAAATTATCTTCCGCAAGCTTAATCTTTTGGTTGACTTGTTTTAGATATTTCAAGTACCAAACGCTTGATGAAAGTAGTAATTTCAATGTCAAATCAAAATTATCTTTCACATCGCTTTTCTTTCTTTGGGTATAATTTACGAAATCAGAAAGCACCTCATTTTTATGAAAACTTATCGTCACGCAAATTTCATCCTTAAATACAATCCCAACGGGAATCGTGTAAAATGGAATCTTCACATCTTCACTAACCACAGGAATTCTGAAAATAATCAGATGCCAATCGTTCTCGATTTCAATACGTGGTCTTTCGTCAATATCGTTGATGTCGTTGAAAAATGCCTGCGGAATTTGAAGTTCATCGAAAAGGTATTTTTTCTCGTCTTCAGTAGGATTTTCTATGTTGATCCAGCAGTTTGGTTGCCAGTCTTTGATGGAAATTAATCCGTTGTTATTTTTGTAAAATGCTTTCATACAAATCTCTAAACTATTATGAATAGAGGATTTCTAGAAGTTGCCTCTATTCCAAATTAAACTTATCCGAATAATAATCGTCCATTGTGAATTTTTAAATCGGGGCAAAAGTAAGCTTTAAATGCTAAACTGGGTTTTCTTTAAGTTTAATTTAATTGTTTAAGTAAAGTGTCTGAAATCTTGCAAGGTCTTTTTCTGACCTTATAGGTATTATTAAAAAAAAGACCTACAAGGTTTTGAAAACCTTGCAGGTCTTTAAATGAAAAAGCCTCCGATTTTCATCGAAGGCTTCTGTATAAATTATCTGTTTTTTTCTCTTTTTTGTTCTCTTGCCAAAAGCGTATTTTTCAGCAACATCGCAATTGTCATCGGACCAACTCCACCAGGAACTGGCGTAATGAAAGAGGTTTTTTTGCTTACTAAATCAAAATCAACATCGCCTGTAATTCTGTATCCTTTTTCGCTGTCGTCAGCCACACGAGTGATACCAACGTCAATTACGACTGCTCCATCTTTTACCATTTCAGCTTTTAAGTAATTTGGAACTCCAAGAGCTGTAATGATAATATCCGCTTGCGTTGTGATTTGAGCGATATTTTTGGTGTAACTGTGTGTCAAAGTAACTGTTGAATTTCCAGGAAAACCTTTTCTTCCCATCAAAATACTCATCGGACGTCCAACGATGTGGCTTCTTCCAATTACAACCGTATGTTTTCCTTGTGTTTCAACGCCGTATCTTTCTAACAATTCTAAAATTCCGAAAGGCGTTGCTGGAATAAAAGTCGTCATATCCAAAGCCATTCTTCCGAAATTCTCTGGATGAAAACCGTCAACGTCTTTGCTTGGATCAACAGCCATCAATACTTTTTGAGTATCAATTTGTTCTGGCAAAGGCAATTGCACGATAAAACCGTCGATATCATCATTCTGGTTTAATTCCTTTATTTTTTTAAGCAATTCTGTTTCTGAAGTTGTACTTGGCATTTTTACCAGCGTCGATTCAAAACCTACTTTTTCACAAGCTTTCACTTTGCTTCCAACATAAGTCAAACTTGCTCCATCGTTACCCACAATAATTGCGGCAAGATGTGGCACTTTTTCATTGTTGTCTTTCATCTTCTGCACTTCTGCAGTGATCTCGTTTTTAATGTCTTCAGAAATCTTTTTCCCGTCTAGTAATTGCATTGTTTGTTGTTTAATGTTTAAAGTTTGAGGTTGTGAATCAAACTTAATTTAGTTGTAATGTAGTTAGTTATTTTAAAAAATTTAAGGTTTAAAGTTCCTAAACCCAGAACCTCAAACCCTAAACCTTTTTATTTCATTCCTTTCATGCCGCCCATCATTCGCATCAGATTTTTGCCTCCGCCACCTTGCATCATCTTCATCATTTTGCTCATTTGGTCAAACTGTTTCATCAGTTGGTTTACTTGCTGCACGTCAGTTCCAGAACCTTTTGCAATTCTGTTTTTTCTTTTTACGTCAATGATTGCAGGCTTGCTTCTTTCCGTTGGCGTCATTGAGTGGATGATTGCTTCGATATGTTTGAAAGCATCGTCTTCAATTTCCACATCTTTCAATGCTTTTCCGGCACCAGGAATCATTCCGACAAGGTCTTTCATGTTACCCATCTTTTTTACCTGCTGGATTTGCGTCAAGAAATCATCAAAACCGAATTCGTTTTTAGCAATCTTCTTTTGTAATTTTCTAGCTTCTTCTTCGTCAAATTGCTCTTGAGCTCTTTCTACCAAAGATACAACGTCTCCCATACCAAGAATACGCTCTGCCATACGAACCGGATAGAAAACGTCAATCGCTTCCATTTTTTCTCCTGTTCCAATGAATTTGATTGGCTTGTTTACTACAGATTTGATTGAAATTGCAGCACCACCTCGAGTATCACCATCTAATTTGGTAAGGATAACTCCGTCGAAGTTTAATCTGTCATTGAAGGCTTTTGCAGTATTCACAGCATCTTGACCAGTCATAGAATCCACTACAAAAAGTGTTTCTTGCGGTTGGATTGCAGCGTGAACATTTGCGATTTCGTTCATCATTTCTTCGTCCACGGCCAAACGACCAGCGGTATCGACAATGACTACGTTGAAACCATTTGCTTTTGCGTGTTTGATTGCATTTTGTGCAATTTCCACCGGATTTTTATTTTCTGGCTCAGAGTAAACTTCTACTCCGATTTGATCTCCTACAATATGAAGCTGATTGATTGCCGCCGGACGGTAAATGTCGCAGGCAACCAATAATGGTTTTTTGTTCTTTTTCGTTTTAAGGTAGTTGGCCAATTTTCCAGAGAAAGTTGTTTTTCCAGAACCCTGAAGACCAGACATCAAGATAATCGACGGATTTCCAGAAAGGTTGATTCCGGCAGCGTCACCACCCATCAATTCTGTCAATTCATCTTTTACCAATTTTACTAAAAGTTGTCCTGGCTGTAACGTTGTCAAAACGTCTTGACCAATGGCTTTCTCTTTTACTTTTGTGGTAAAATCTTTAGCAATCTTAAAGTTGACATCGGCATCAAGCAATGCACGGCGAACTTCTTTTAAAGTATCGGCAACATTGACCTCGGTGATTTTTCCGTGCCCTTTTAGTATGTGGAATGCTTTGTCTAACTTATCGCTTAAATTATCGAACATAGTATCTTTCTTTATTAGAAATGCAAATATAAGTTTTAAAGTCGAAAGTTGAAAGTCATAAAGTTGCAAAGTCGAGAAGTTTAAGGGTTGCAAAGTTTTGAAAAGTTATTGAGTGCCGAGATGGAAAGATTAAATATCTTATTTTTTTGTAAGTGCTGATTAATTTTTATGAAATACTCATTAAAAACTAGGTTGGGCTTATTTAGAATAAGGTTGAGCTAGCCAAAAGCAAAGTTGAGCTACCAAAAAGGTAGGTTGACCTAGCAAAAAGCTAGGCTGAGTTACCTAAAAGGTAAGTCGACCTACCAAAAAGCTAGGTTGACTTAGTAAAAAGGTAGGTGGAGTTACCTAAAAGGTAGTCGACCTTTCAAATAAGTAGGTAGGGAAAAGCCAGAAATAATTTCAAAAAAAAACCAGCCTAATGAAAGACTGGTTTTTTTTATTTATTTTAAAAATTAATTCAGGCAAGTGTTGCTATCCCCAGGCGTTGTATATAAAATATTAATTTCTTCGGCTGAAAGCATTCTTCTGTAGACTCTCAAGTCATCAAGATAGCCTTTGAAATTTCTACCAATTAAGTAATCAGGATATTGAGAGTTTCCAAATAAAGCTGATTCCTGTGTTTGATTCACCAAAACTCCATCTCTGTAAAGTTTAATTAAAGTTAATTCGGCATTTACAGCCTCTATCGTCACAGCAAGGTGGTGCCAATTTGTGGTATCATTAGGCAAATTATTTGGATCTAATTCCCATGTATAATCCCAAAGTTCAAAATTGACCGCGTTGTAATGATAAAACTTCGGCTTGTTTAAATCGTGAAGCGCCAATCCGTACATAGAATTATTGGGGAAATCCCAAATATTTTCTTTCTCAAAAAGAAATTCTAAATCTGCTTGATCTGTATTCTGTGCTTTGAACCATAAGCTTATCGTGACAGAATTTCCAGGTTCGATTAGGTTTGTCTGCGCAGAAGCTAATCTTAAAAATTCTTGCTCGCCTCCATTGAAGGAAACTGCGCTGTTTGCATTTCCGCTTCTGTCAGTTATAAAAGCTGGCGTTCCGATGGCAAGGTCACCACTAATCAAATCTCTTGCTTCGTTGCCAAAAGGCACATAAATAATCAACCCGTTTGTAATAATATGTGGATTTGTACATCCATTTGGATTACAGGTTTGAATGGCAGTTTGAATAGCTCCCATCAGTTCGATGTTATTGCGAATGGTAAGAACTTGCTGGTTTGACAAAGTAACTGTTATTGGATAATTGATTGCATAATACTCGCTTGCATTTAAATTAAGAAGCAATAAAAACAAAGAGGCATCATTGGTAATTGTATAAGTATTCGCCAATTGAAAATTGCTGTCATAGCCATATATGGTAACAGGATAATTAATGCTTATGCAGGGAATTGCTCCTTCATTAGGATTTGGTTGTTGGCATTCTCGTTTCAAATCTGCATATTGATAATGATTGATTAGCACCATTTCACTATAATCTGGATACACAACTGTGATTGGAAAAACAAATTCAGCATGATCATGATCAGTAGAGGAAGCATTAAAAATATCAGTGATTCTTTGATAATCTTCTTCAGAGTTAATGTCTATCCCTTGATTGTTAACTTTCAAAGCAATTGGCAATTTCACTTTAAAGCAACTTGTGCTGTCAATAATATTGTCAACCGAAGTGTCGTTTGTTACCACTCTTTTTAAAAGGTCAGTCAAAGGTGACGCCTTTGTCAGCGTTTCTGTACTTTCAGTAGTTGTTCGATTTTCTTCATCTTGGCAGGAAACAAAAAAGAGACTGAAGCTCGCCAAAAGAAATACTGATTTTAAAATGTTTTTCATAATTCAAATGTATTGGTTTTGAGAATAAAACAATCTTAACAGAAAAAACCCTACCTGCATCCCAACTTTTATCTTAAGTTTATATCGCAATTCTATTTTTAAAAATAATTGAAAATAAAAGTAGGGTTTTTATTTCTTCAAATGTTATATCACTAAATATTTGAAGCTAACTGACACCAATGGAGAAAATAGTGCATGGCGTTTGCGAGGAAATGATTTTTTCGCAATTCTTTAAATCGAATGTAAAGACATTGCGAAATTATCTGCTGTACAAATTTGGGAACGAAGAACAAGCCAATGATATTTCACAGGAAGCTTTTATAAAACTGTGGCAAAACTGCGACCAAGTTCCGTTAGAAAAAGCGAAAGGGTTTATTTATAAAGTAGCTAACAATGCGACTTTAAACCAAATTGCGCATCAAAAAATCGTTCTTGAATATGCAAAAAATGAAAATCTAGCAAAACATACAAATGAAAATCCTGAATTTATTTTAGAAGAAACCCAATTCAAAATAAAACTTGACAATGCCATTCAAAACTTGACAGAATCACAGCGAGTGGCATTTCTTTTAAACAGAATTGACGGAAAAAAATATAGTGAGATTGCAACAATGCTAGAAATTAGCGTCAAAGCTGTGGAGAAAAGAATCAGCGGCGCTTTAGTTTCGTTGCGAAAAGAAATTGAAAATATAAAGTAGGGTTTTTAAAAACATGCTTGTTATAAAAGAAAAGAATTATGGAAAATAATCCTGATTTGGCAAAATGGCTGGCTGGCGAAATGACGAAAGACGAATTAAAAGCTTTTGAAAAATCACCAGAATTCAGCATTTACAATAAAATAAAAAACTATTCTGGCGCAATGAAAACTGCTGATTTCAATGCTGAAGAAATGTATCAGAATATTATTTCGGTAAAAAAAGAGAAACGCGTTATCAAGCTTCGCAATAATTGGATTTTGAAAATCGCAGCGGTTTTGGTGGTTGGATTGTGTATTTCTTTCTTCTTTAACAAGAGCTTTTCAACTACTGAAATTGCTTTAAATGGCGAAAAAACTACTTTTCTGCTTCCAGATAATTCTGAAGTGGTGCTGAATTGTGGTTCTGAAATTAAATACAAAAAAGGAAATTGGAACAACAACCGAAAGCTAACTTTAAAAGGAGAAGCTTTTTTTAAAGTTGCCAAAGGAGAAAAGTTTGAAGTGCAGACTGACTTGGGGAAAGTAACCGTTGTGGGGACGCAGTTTAATGTAAAGGCAAGAGAAACTTTCTTTGAAGTAGAATGTTATGAAGGAAAAGTAAAAGTTGATTTTGATAAAAGATCAATGTTGCTCAAAAAGGGAGATGCAATTTCAATTAAAAACGGAAAACTATTAATTGCCAATGGTTTAAATTTTGAAAAACCAAACTGGATGGTGAACGAAATTAAATTCAACAGCAGTTCACTAGAAGAAATTATTTCAGAAGTAGAACGTCAATACAGCATTTCAATTGTTCATACTAAAATTAAAACCAAAAAACTTTTTACGGGTACGCTACCGCAAAATAATTTGAATACTGCCATGGAAATCGTGAGCAAAACCTTTGATTTAAAGATGATAAAAACTGCTGATAAAAAGTTTATTCTTACTTCAGATGACACAAATTAGCAGGAAATTCTTGTTGTTCTTATTGGTGTTTTCATTTTCTCTTTCGGCTTTATCGCAAGAGAAAATGAAAATTCTGACGTTAAAAGAAGTTTTGAATACGATTTCAAAACAGCACAAGATCGGCTTTAATTATATTGAAGATTTGGTTGAAAACGGTCAGATTGCCGCACCAAATTCAAGTTTAAGTTTAGAACAAAAATTAGAATATTTGAAAGAACAGACCGGTTTGGATTTTGAGATTGTCTCAGGAATCTATATCGTTGTTTCTGCCAAAAAAGAAAAATTTCAAGTATTAGATAGCATTTCCTTTAGATTGGATGAAATTGCGATTGAACGCTATTTGGCAAAAGGAATTTCAAAAACTCTGGAAGGAAGTTTTATAGTCAAACCCAAAGAATTTGGGATTTTGCCAGGCTTGGTAGAACCCGATATTCTGCAAACAATGCAACAGATTCCCGGAATTTACAGTGCCGATGAAACCATTTCAAACATCAATGTCAGAAGTGGTACGCACGACCAAAATTTATTTCTCTGGAACGGAATCAGAATGTTTCAAACCGGACATTTCTTTGGAATGATTTCGGCATTTGATCCTTCCTTGGGACAAAAAATTACGCTTTCAAAAAATGGAACTTCGGCTTTTTATGGCGAAAGTGTTTCGAGTTTGGTTGCCATTTCTACGATTTCTAAGGATATTGAGAATTCCAATTCAAGCATTTCTTCCAATTTGATTAGTGCTTCTTTTAATACCAAAGTAAAAACGGCCGCTAATTCTAGCTTCCAAATTTCCGGAAGACGTTCTTTTACTGATTTGGCTACGTCTCCGACCTATCAAAATTATTATGATCGGGTTTTTCAAAATACCGTGATTACTGATTTACGAAGCAATGAAACTGTAAAATATCATTCTGATGAAAAGTTTTATTTCTATGATTTCACGGGACAATATCAGCATAAAATTGGTTCAAAAACCGAGCTGATTGCAGATTTTATCGGAATCAATAATTCTTTAGACTTAAATCAGAATTCGTTCTCTGAAACTGCATCAGTATCAAAAAACAGCAATTTAAAACAAGAGAACTTTGGAGGAAATATTACATTAAAAACGATTTGGAACGATAAGAATTCAAGTCAAATTAATGGGTATACTTCTTATTATAATCTAAATTCTAAAAATGAAGTTATTGAAAACGACCAAGTTTTAGAACAGCAAAATTCTGTTTTTGATACAGGTCTTAGAATTGAAAACAAACATATTTTAACCTCAAATTTGATCTTAAACGCAGGCTATCAATACAATGAAATTGGGATTCGAAATAAAGACAATATTAATAATCCTGTCTTTTCTAGAAATATCAAAGAAGTTTTAAGAAGCCATGCTTTGGTTTTGGAAAATGAATTTCGCTCTGAAAACAGAAAGGTTTTTTTGAAAACTGGACTAAGATCAAGTTACATTGAGGAATTTAACCAGCTTATCCTAGAGCCAAGATTACAATTCAATTATGCCTTTTCTGACCATCTGACTATTGAAATTTTAGGTGAAAAGAAAAGTCAGACAACTTCACAAGTAATTGATTTGCAACAGGATTTTTTAGGTGTAGAAAAAAGACGCTGGGTTTTGGCTGATGACAGTACGATTCCGATTCAAAAGAGCAACCAGATTTCTGTCGGGTTTACTTTGAAGAATAAAAACTGGTTGCTGACTTTAGACAATTATTACAAAAAAGTAAGCGGTATTTCAAGTACAAGTCAAGCTTTTCAAAATCAATTAGAATTACAAAAAATCAATGGAGATTACACGGCAATCGGTTCTGAAATTTTAGTACAGCGCAATTTTAACCGATTTTATTCTTGGTTGACTTATAGTTTTTCGAACAGCGAATACATTTTTGACAACTTTGATCCTTCCCAATTCCCTAATAATTTTCAGATTGTGCACAGCATTTCTTGGGCAGGAATTTATGAATGGAAAGACTTAAAAATGGCACTTGGTTCAAAATGGAATTCAGGTCGACCAGAAACTACGCCTCTGAGTAATGGCATAAATTTGAGCAATCCTGCAAATCCAACAGTGAATTACAATACGCCAAATAATAAAACTTTGGAAGATTATTTTCAGGTAAATTTTTCAGCTTCGTATGCTTTGAAAGTAAGTGAAAAATCAAATCTTCAATTGGGAATTTCGGTTCTGAATATCTTTGACAATAAAAATATAATCAATCGTTATTATAGAACAAATTCCACAAATACAGGTATTGAAAGCGTAAATACTTACTCTTTAAAACGTACTTTTAATGCCAGCGTAAAATTGAATTTATAAATATCTCAACTTAAAACTGAAAGTAAATAAACGGTTGCGGACCAGCAGTTGCCGTTGCATAAACAATCCAATACACGAAACCTAAAACAATAGCTTTTCCTATCAAAGGCGTTTTGTCAAAAGCCAATTTCATGTTTCTCGTGATTACATTTGGAAGGAAATGCCAGATATAACCCGCTAACATTAATAAGAAGACATTTTTATAACCTGAAATAATGATCTGCCATTGTTTTGGATCAAAGGTTAATTGCCCGATATTGTTGATGATTTGCAATGCCGTATCAAAGTCTTTTGCACGGAAAAACAACCAGCAGAAAACTACGAAGTGAAAAGTTAGCAGAACTGAGAAAAATCTCCAGATGTAATCAAAAGCATTCTTTTCTCTGTCTTTTGTCGGGAAAATTTCAAGGAAGATTTTGTGAACTGCCAAAGCCAATCCGTGTAATGCACCCCAAATGATGAAACGAAGGCTGGCTCCATGCCATAATCCTCCTAAAAGCATTGTGGTCATTAAGTTTACGTTGGTGAACATTGTTCTTTCGCGATCCTTCGAGAAGATAAAACTGCAGCTAAAAACGACCAAAGATGAGACGGCAATGATTAATGGAATGTGGCTTACCGACGAATAAGTGATTCCCCAAACGATTAATCCGAAGAAGAAAAGTGCTGGGAATAAAAATCCTGCGAAGGTGCCTTTTCGGTTTCCTCCGATAGAAATATACAAGAAATCTTTCAACCAAGTGGATAATGAAATGTGCCATCTTCTCCAGAATTCAGTTATCGAAGCCGATTTGTAAGGTGTTCTGAAGTTGGTCGGCAATTTAAACCCTAATAACAAAGCAACACCAATTGCCATATCAGAATATCCTGAGAAATCGCAATAAATTTGGATGGCATAACCATACGAAGCCATCAGGTTTTCAAACGCCGTATAACTCATCGGCGCATCAAAAATTCGATCTACAAAGTTGATAGAAATGTAATCTGAAATGACTGTTTTTTTCAACAAACCACCAATAATCAAGAACAATGCACTGTTCACATCATCTCTAGTCAGGTTTAGTTTTTGGTAAATCTGTGGCAGAAAATCTTTGGCACGAACAATCGGACCAGCGACCAATTGCGGGAAAAAAGATACGAAGAACAAATATTCGACATAGTTATTTGTTGGAACAATTTCTTTTCTGTAAATCTCTATAATATAACTAATTGACTGGAAAGTATAGAAAGAAATCCCGACAGGAAGCAAGATTTTATGCAGTTCAAAATTACCTTGAAATAAGTCATTGTACGTTCCAATCATGAAATTGGTGTACTTGAAATAACCTAACAATCCGAGGTTTAAAATGACGCTGATAATGATATAAAACTTGCGCCAGCCTTCTCTACTCTCGCGATAAATGACACCGCTCAAGTTGTAATCGACGACCGAAGAAAGTATTAAGAGCAAGAAATAAATGCCGCTAGATTTGTAATAAAAGAAAAGCGAAAACAGAATGACATACGTCAAACGCAGGTAAAATGTCTTGCGTAAAAAGGCATAGACTAGATAAAAAATCAGAAACATCCCAAGGAAAAGTCCTGTGTTAAACAACAGTGGTTCTTTTGGATTATAAATAAACCAATTTTGCACCTGTTCTGGAGTGATTGTGCCGAAAGCTTGCGTAAACCAATCTTGTATGCTGTTCATTGTCATTAATTCTCGTTGCCCGATTTAAAATTGCTGTATGCTTTTAAGACTGCTTCTGATAATAATTTTCCTTGTTTTTCGTAACCCGCTTTTGAATAATGCACTTTATCGCTGGCCATCAAACCTCGCGCTGCATTTCTATTCACACCATATAATCCGCCAAATTGCGAGTATAAATCCCATACGGCGAAGCCTTTTTCTTCAGAATTTCCAATTATATTTTCTGAATAATCGGCTGCAAATGTATTTGGAAATTTTCGTTTAAACAAGGACGGCGGCGGCGTGGAAACAATTATTGGAACTGTAATTCCTTGTGCTTTCATATTGTCAATAAACAACTGCAATTGCACCATATATTCTGACGAAACCATCTTGTCAAAAGTTTCGTTTGTACCTAAAGATAACACAATCATGTCAGGTTCCAAAGCTTTCAGCTGCTCAAAAAACAAAGGATATTTGTTGAAATCAGAGAATTTTGCCCCGTTGACACCGATACTGCTGTAGGTAATCCCAGGGTTGTTATTTTCTAAAATTAGTCCGTTTAAGGCAAATTCTGAAACGCCTTCATTCGGAATAAGGTAAATTTTATCCAAAGGAGTTTCTGATGTATAATAATGAGTCAAAGCATCAAATTTCATTTCCAAAGGAATGAATTCAGAACGAGAAACTGATCGCGACTGCATTTCTCCGGTCGGAATTTTCAAAGTTTTTCCGGCTTGGATATTATTGGAACGTAAGTTATTGGCTTTCTTCAACTGTGCAACCGACACATTGTATTTGTCTGCAATAATTGAAATCGCCTCGCCTCTTTTAATCTTGTGCGTAATTTTTTTCGGAACAGTAGCTTCCATCACAATCGTTCTTGACGAAGTTGCAAAATCGAAAAGATTTTGATTTTTTGGCGTAATGACTTTTATCCTATTGAAATCATACGAACTGTCTTTGACGTTGATTTCCACAGCAAAATCTTTGCTCTTTGTCCACAAGCCAATACCGCTTAAACCCACAGGATTTCCTTTATCAGGATAAATGTTGCGGTAGCTTTCCCAGCTTCTGTTAGAGGAAAATCTTTCGTTGTAAGAACCATTTGTCCTAGCCAAACTATAGGGAAAAATAAAACCGCGCCCGGCATTTCCAAATTCTTCTTGTAATTTTTTACGAATCGGATTTGTCATTAAATCGGCTTGAATGTGCGAATCTCCGATGTGAACGATATTGATTTTTCCAGATTTTGTGGTTTGCAATTTATCCAACTTATTAAAAAATGGTTTCAATATCTTGGCGTTATACAAATGATTCTCAGGAATTACCTCATCAGTTGTGTCAACACTTACAGAATCGACTTCAAGCGACAATGAATCAGGCGTCTGACCTTGGCAATTGAGACAAAAAAGTGCGAATATGAGTAAGAAAAAAAAATTATTCTGCATTTACGCTGTCGTTTTTTGTGGCCGTTGAATCTGCATTTTTAGGAGCTGCAGGTTTCCTTTTTTGTCTTAAAACTTTATATTTTTCGTATCCTTTATTCAATTGTTCGTATAACATTTCGGCTATTTTTTTAGCGCCGCGATGATTGAAATGCGTGTAATCTTTGTTGGCTTTTGCAGGATCTTCTTCCACCCATTTTACCATTGAACCGTCGCCTCCCATTAAAGTATAAAGGTTTACGAAACCAGATTCTGTCTTCAATGCATAACGTTTTTGGGCAATTGTCAGAGGAACTACCGCTGAATCGGTTTTCATTTCTAAGTCATATTTCGTGGATTTATCAGCCGTTGAAATAATCAAGATGGAAACGCCAGGAAAACATTCTTTTAAATGGTTGATCGTTTTAGTCATGCTTCTGTCATACCACGTATAATCTTTCGTTCCGTAGTTCAATACATTTGTTCCGTAATGTAAAATGATTAAATTATAACCCAATTTTGCATTAAAAGATTGCATCACTGACGGATTGAAAGTGGAAATCGGCAAGCCAGAATTTCCTCTTTGCGAGAAATTATCCACATGAACGCCTTTTCCATCATCGAAATTAAATCCGAAAATCGGAATAGAATCAGCTTGAACAAAATCAGCTTTGAACGCTTTTAAGTTTGTTGGAGAAACATTCAAAGTATTTACCAAACTTGTCGGTGAAAGCTTTTTGTGAATCGTATCTTTTCCAATAATAATATTGACTTTCCCTGACATATTTCCTGATCTTCCATAGAAAAGCGTTGGATTATTTAAGGAATTTGCGAATCTTACATTGTTTGCTTTGAATCTAATCCACTCAACATGAGCGGTATCATTGGCGAAAAATACGTGGCCATTTACACCAAACGGACTCCTTGGTCGTTTTACATTTAAGTAAGACTGCGTTTTCCAGTTTCCTGAATATTGGTGCGTGATAGAACTTCTTGAAGCAGCAGATTCTGAAGTAATGGAAACAAAACCTACTCCGTTTCCACCATATTTTTCTTGGAAGTCAGAACGCAAATCTTTTACAATCATATCGCCGTCAGTCATCGAATCTCCGAAATAAGCAATTCTTACCTTTTTCTCTGGATTATTTTCCAGTTGATAAAGACTTTCATAAAAAGGAATCAAATATTGGTATCCTTTATAATCATCAAAATTTTCAGAAGGAAAAGTGATTCCTTGCGTCGGATCAAAAACAATCTTCTGATTTACCAAAGTATCCTTTGAAATCGCCGAACTGTCAGTTGCCACAGCTTCTAAAAGCAGACTGTCAATCAGCACATTTTTTGAATCCGGACCACTTTCAGAAAAAATCTTCTTTGGAAGAAATTGCTTGAAACCAATAAAAGCTGCCGTTGCCAAAAGCACGATTGCAAAAGATTGGAAAAAATAAGATTTTGTGTTCACTTTGATAGTTATGAGTTAAGAATTACATACGTTCAGGAACATCAATTCCTAAAAGTTTAAATGAAGAAGCAATAACATCAGCTACTTTCTTTGACAACTGTACTCTAAAAATCTTTTCCTCTAAATTATCAGAACCTAAAATTGGCACTGCTTGATAGAACGAATTGTATTTTCTGACCAATTCATAAATATAATTTGCAAGCAAAGCCGGACTAAAATTCTTTGCCGCATCTTGAATTACTTCTGGAAACAATTCAAGTTCTTTCAGCAATTCCTTTTCTTTTTCATGCAATGCAATTTCGATATTCTTTGAAAAATCAAAATCTGCTTTTCTTATAATTGATTGAATTCTAGCGTAAGTATATTGAATAAACGGACCCGTATTTCCTGCAAAATCTACTGATTCTTCAGGATTAAACAAGATACGTTTTTTCGGATCTACCTTTAATATGTAATATTTTAAAGCGCCAAGACCAATTGTTTTGTATAATTTAGCTTTTTCTTCGTCTGAAAAATAATCTAATTTGCCTAATTCTTCAGAAATATCTCTAGCTGTTTGAGACATTTCTGCCATCAAATCATCAGCGTCTACAACTGTTCCTTCACGGCTTTTCATTTTTCCAGAAGGCAAATCTACCATTCCATAAGAAAGGTGGAAAAGATTTTGCGCCCAGTCAAATCCTAATTTTTTCAAGATCAAGAACAATACTTTAAAGTGATAATCTTGCTCATTTCCAACGGTGTAAACCATTCCTCCAACGTCTGGAAAATCTTTTACACGCTGAATTGCTGTTCCGATATCTTGCGTCATGTAAACAGAAGTTCCGTCAGAACGAAGCACTAGTTTTTCATCTAAGCCGTCTTCGGTCAAATCAATCCAAACAGAACCGTCTTCTTTTTTATAGAAAACACCGCTTGCAATTCCTTGCTCCACAACATCTTTTCCTAGTAAATAAGTGTTGCTTTCATAATAATAAGCATCAAAATCAACGCCTAATTTTTTATATGTTTCAGCAAAACCGGCATAAACCCATTCGTTCATTTTGCTCCAAAGCGTTTTTACTTCTTTGTCGCCAGCTTCCCATTTTAATAGCATTTCTTGGGCTTCCAAAATAATTGGCGCTTGTTTTTTTGCTTCTTCTTCTGATTTTCCTGTAGCAATTAATTCGTTTATTTGGATTTTATATGCTTTGTCAAACTCTACATAATATTTTCCAACCAATTTATCTCCTTTTAAACCTGAAGATTCTGGCGTTTCATTGTTTCCGAATTTCTCCCAAGCCAGCATCGATTTGCAAATGTGGATGCCGCGGTCATTGATAATTTGGGTCTTGTAAACTTTCTTTCCGGAAGCTTTGATGATTTCAGCGACAGAATAGCCTAATAAATTATTTCTGACGTGGCCTAAATGCAAAGGCTTATTTGTGTTTGGAGAAGAATATTCCACCAAAATTGCTTTTTCATTTTCTTTTGGAGCCACAAAACCGAAGTTTTTTTGGTCTTTTATTTCATTAAAAAAATCAAGATAGTATTTGTCAGAAATTACGATGTTTAAGAACCCCGAAACAACATTGAACTTGTCAACAGCATCCACATTTTCTACTAAATAATTTCCTATTTTATTTCCTAATTCTACTGGATTGCTTTTGACAAGTTTTAATAGCGGGAAAATAACCATGGTAATATCACCTTCGAATTCCTTACGAGTTGCCTGAAATTCTATCTTGTCAATAGTAATTCCAAACAAAAATTGAGTTGCTTTTTCAATCTGAAGTGTGAGAATTTGCGTAAGTGTCATGGTATAATTTTTTTTTTAGGCGTGCAAAGATAATCATTCTGCCTGAATTCAATAATACAAAAAAATAAAAGAGAGAGGTAGTTTTCTTAAAATGTCTTCTCAATTTTTAAAATTGTGTAATCTATTCCTGAAATGTTATAATCTTTTGTTCTTGTTAAATTTGCCCTTATCGCTTTTAAATCCGATCTTTACATTGGAATCTCTACTAACAGACCCCAAATCTCTTAGAACGAATTTCATAAGATTATACATTATTATCCCCACTAATAATTTAAACATGAGAAAGTTACCACTTTTCTTTATGTTACTTATGGCTTCTATGACCTATTCTCAGGCTATTCAAGTTGATGTAACCACTTATTCGGTTCCCGAACTTGTCAATAACGTTTTGATTAATTCGCCGTGTACCAACGTTTCTTCAATTAATTGGAGAACTGGAACAAATTTTGGATCAGAAAATGGCATTGGCTATTTTTCAAACACGAATCCGAGCTTTCCCATGCAAAACGGAATCATACTAACAACAGGAAATGCTTTAAATGCGCCAGGACCAAACAACAATGAACTCAGCGACGGAAACGAATCATGGACAGGAGATACAGATCTAGAAAATGTTTTGCTTCAAGCGGGAATAGAAATGAATTCATCTAATGCGACAGTTTTAGAATTTGATTTTACACCAATTTCACCAAATTTCAGCTTTGACTTTCTCTTCGCTTCTGAAGAATATGGAAATTTCCAATGCTTATTTTCAGATTCTTTTGCATTTTTACTCACTAATCAAAATACTGGAGTTACTACAAACTTAGCAGTCGTTCCAGGCACAAATACACCGATTTCTGTTTTGACGATTCGTGATTTTTTGTATAATTCAATTTGTGAATCTGTTAATGAAGAATATTTTGGAAGATTTAACGGCGGTGCGGCGGCGTCAACTTCAGCGATTAATTTCAACGGTCAGACTGTAGTTTTAAAAGCATCCTCAGTTTTAACGCCTAACACGCCTTATCATATGAAATTGGTAATTGCTGACAGAACTGACCACCGTTATGATTCTGCTATATTCATTTCTTCGAGTAGTTTAAATATAGGACAAGATGTTTTAGGTGAAGATTTGACAATTGCCAACAATACTGCAATCTGTTTTAATCAAGAATATACAATTAGAAGTGGATTAAACCCTGCTGAATATTCATTTTCATGGACTCGAAACGGAGTTCCACTAACTGATGAAGGAGGAAATGCTGAAGATGGCCCGGATCTAGTTATTGACGAATCAGGAACTTATGCAATCACTTATAGAAGTCTTGTGCTTCCTTGTGATGATCCAATTACAGATTCAATAGTGGTAGAATATTATCCCGAATTGGCAACTCCCACTCCGAGTAATTTATACAGATGTAATACTGGCGCGGCAACTTATGATTTTAATTTAGCTTACAATACGCAAATTCTTTCTACAGGAATGCCAGCAGATACGCAAATTTCTTATCATGCAACTTTAGATGAAGCTAATGCAGATCAAAATCCGTTGCCTGATACTATTTCACGTGTTGGAAATGAAACAATTTTTGTAAGAATTGAGAATAACATCGGCTGTTTTACAGTTAAATCTTTTCAATTATTGTTAATTACGCCTCCAGTTGCAGGAACACCGCCAAATCTTACCGAGTGTTCCGTTTCATTTAATAGTCCAAATGCTAGCTTTAACCTTTTGCAACAAAATACCTCGGTATTAAATGGTCTACCTGAAAACGTTTACAACATCAGTTATTATACTTCATTAGAAAATGCACAAAACGGAATTGATCGTGTTGCAGCTAATGGTTATTTAGGAACTGACGCCCAAACTATTTACGTAAGATTAGAAAACAAAACCGACATAAATTGTTATGACACAGCTAGTTTTCAAATCTTTGTAAAAAACTTACCTCCCGTTGACATTCTTCCTGATGTGACACGATGTGATAATTATACTTTAGAACCTTTAACAAATGGGAACTACTTTACAGAATTAGGAGGAACAAGAACACCGCTTTTTGCAGGAGATGTTCTTGATGAATCACAGACAATTTATATTTATAACGAAACTGGCGGTGTACCAAATTGTTCCAACCAAAGCAGTTTTAAATTGACCATAATCGATCCTGATGAAATTACGCCAAATGATGGGGAATATTGTGGCAGCTATACTTTGCCAAGTATTCCTTACGGTAATTTTTATTCTATGCCAGGTGGAAATGGAACAATGTTTCCTGCTGGAACTGTAATTGACGAAACACAAGTCGTATATGTTTATTATCAATTTCCTGAATCGCCATTTTGTATTGTAGACACGAATTTCAGTGTTAGAATAATTCCTTTCGAAAATTTGCCAGATTTTCCAACAGTTTTTGACTGTGATTCATATACGCTTCCACCTCTAGCTTTTGGAAATTATTTTGACCAAGCGGGAAATCAGTTGCAAGCGGGAGATCCAATTACATCTTCACAAACGATTACTGTTTTTGCAGAAAATGAAAAATGCAACGACACTAAAACTTTCAATGTTTTTATTGGACTAGTTCCTCCACCAGATGCTACAGGCTGTTCAAGTTTTACTTTACCATCACTTCCTGTTGGAAATTATTATACGCTTCCGGCTGGCGCTGGGCAACAGCTTGCTCCTGGAACAGTTATAACACAATCAAGCACCATTTATATTTATGTAAATACAACAGAAGTACCTAATTGTACAGACAATGTGTTTTTCAATGTAGCTATTACCGATCCTTTTGATACGATTCCAGATGATGTTTCCTCTTGCGATGCATATATATTGCCACCGCTAACTGTCGGGAATTATTACACGCTTCCAAATGGAGGTGGCGATCAGCTTGCAGCGGGAACACCTGTTACTGAATCAAGAAAAATTTATATTTACAAAGCGCCTTTGCCTGGTCAAAATTGTACAAATGAAATTAATTTTGATGTTACAATTTACAAAAGTCCTACAATTGATGCGCGCGGCGACATTGGTCCGATTTGCAAAAACGTTGGGTATGAACTTACGGAATTAACGGTTGGGGATTATTTTTTAAGTCCTAACGGAGTTGATCCTATTCCTGCTGGAACCAGAATTACACAAACAACAAGAATTTACATTTATGCAACTACAGCCACTGAACCAGCTTGTCCATCACAAAGTAGTTTTTTAATTGAAGTTGTAGGCATTGAAGTTGATGAACCAGCGCCAGTAACAACTTGTGATATTTACATATTGCCAAACTTAACTATTGGTCAATATTACACAGAACCAAATGGCCCAAATGGAACCGGCGCTGTTTTGCCACCCGGAACCCCAATTACTGAGAATACGACACTTTATATTTATGCTGAAATTGTAACACGTGGTTTGGTTTGCCCAGACGAATATGTTTTCAATATTACAATTGCGAGAACGCCAGTCATTGCTCCAATTTCAAATGCTGACAGGATTATTTGCGACAATGATTCAGTGAATGACGGTTTTACAGATATTGATATTGCAAGGCTTTCTGCCGCTGCTTTAGGAAGTCAATCTCCTTTAGATTATACGGTTGCCTTTTATACGTCAGAAGCCAATGCGATTTCTCAAATAAATCCAGTGACGACAACAGGAACTCGAACACTTTGGATTAGGGTTTCTAGCGTAATTTCAAGCAGTTGTTATGATATTGAATCGGTTGCAATTCAGGTTTTAAAAGTACCAGAACCAACTCCGGAAGACGGAATAGTTTGTATAAACAGCCAAACTTTAGCCTTACTAAAATCATACACGATTCAATCCGGATTGTCAGCCGCAACGCATACATTTCAATGGTTTAACGAATCGGGCCCAATTGCTGGTGCGAGACAGCCGAATTATGTAGCTACTGTTCCAGGATTATATACGATTATTGCAACAAGCAGAACCACGGGATGTTCTTCAAATCCAAAAACGGTGGAAGTAAAACAATCTGAACCAGCAAGAGTCAGCTTAGAAATCAGCGATGCATTTGATAACAATCAAACGATAACTGTTACTGCAACTGGTGTAGGTGGCGATTATATTTACCAACTAGATGATGGTACATTTCAAGAAAGCAATATTTTTTACAATGTTTCTTCTGGAAATCACACGATCACGATTCGAGATAGAAATGGCTGTGAAGATACCTTGATTGATGCTTTTGTGGTCAATTACCCAAAATTCTTTACGCCAAACGGTGACGGAATCAATGACACTTGGAATATTAAAGATTTAGCTTTTCAAAAAGAAGCCATAATTGATATTTTTGACCGCTATGGAAAATTCATAAAACAAATCAAGCCTTCCGGACAAGGATGGGACGGAACTTACAACGACCAGCCTCATTTTTCAACCGATTATTGGTTTGTCGTTACGTATGTTGAAAGAAATGTCACAAAAACTTTTAAAGCCCATTTTGCTTTAAAAAGGTAAATAACTAACTGATTTCCAAAAGGCTTCCAAAATTAATGGAAGCCTTTTTTGTTTGGAATCATTTTAAATACAAATTTTATTGTAACATATTTTGAAAAAAACAGTCTATTAGTAAAACCAAATCATCCAATAAAAAAACGATCAATGAAATTAAGATTATTATTCTTGAGTTTTATTATGCCTTTGCTTTCGCTTCAAGCGCAAAATAATTTAACTATTACTGGAAAAGTAACTGACAAATCAAGCGCACCAATTTCTTATGCGACAGTAACAATTAAAGAAGGAACGACAGTAGTTACTGGTAGTATAACCGACGACAACGGAAATTTTGAAGTCAAAGGGTTAGCGCCAAAAAATTACAATGTAGAAATTCAATTCATTGGCTATAAGCCATATTTAGGCAAAGCAGATTTGACTTCTGGAAAAGGAATTGCCTTAAACAAAATCACTCTAGCTGACGAAGCTACTCAGTTAGAAGGCGTTGAAGTGGTTCAAGAACGCTCGACAATTGAGCAAAAAATCGATAGAAAAGTAATTAATGTCGGTCGTGATTTGACCACTGCAGGAGCAACAGCTTCTGAAATCATGAACAATATTCCGTCTGTGAATGTCGATCAAGATGGAAAAATATCTTTGAGAGGAAATCAAAATGTGAGGGTTTTAATTGACGGAAGACCAACAAATATTGATCCAGCGCAATTATTAAAACAAATTCCTTCGACATCAATCAAAAAAATTGAGCTGATTACAAATCCAAGTGCGAAATACAATCCGGAAGGAATGTCAGGAATCATCAACATCGTTTTGCATAAAAATTCAAATGACGGTTTCAACGGAAGCTTAAATGCAGGAATTACTTTTGCAAGAGAACCAAAATTCAACAACTCGCTTGACATGAATTACAGAACTGGGAAAGTAAATTTCTTTGGAAACGTAGGAAGCAACTTCGGCAAATATTTAAACGAAGGTGAAATCAACCGTTTTGACAATAATTCTCGTCAAGATTTAGATATTGTAAATGACAATGATTCTTACCTATACAAAATCGGTATGGATTATTATATTGACGACAACAATACGCTTTCATTTTATACAAATCAAAATTCAAGCGACGGAAAAGGAAATGTAAATACTGACATTAATTATTTAAGTTTTACGCAACCAAGAGTTTTGCAATTCGCAAATTATCTTACTGATAATAAAACCGGAGCTTACAACTTGGCTTACAAGCATAAATTCAAAAAAGAAGGGCATACTTTAGATTTTGAAGGAAATTATAATGATTATGACCAAACGCAAGATGCAAATTTCAATACAACAGAATTTAAGACGCCTGATGAAATCGTAATTTATGCAGACAAAATCAAAGACAGCAGACAATTGTCAACTTTCAATGTGGATTATATCAATCCGTTATCTGAAAAATCTACTTTAGAACTTGGTGCAGAAGCCAGACTTACCAGAACAGAAAATGATTATCTAACTGGAAATCCTGCAATTGAAGATGTTGCTGCACGAACTTCAAATTATACGTATGATATCGACATTTATTCTGCGTATGCAACTTTCGGACAGAAATTTGAAAAATTTAGCTACCAATTAGGCGCTCGTTTTGAAAGTTATAAAGCAAAAGCAAACTTAAACAAAGGAGCCGTTGTTTTTGAAGATGATTATATCACGCTTTATCCTTCTGCTTATCTGACTTATAATTTGAATGAAAAAAACATGTTTCAATTGAGCTACAGCCGTCGTGTTGACAGACCAAGTTTGGAACAGACAAAACCAATCAGAGAGTTTTCTACGCCTCTAGTTACCAGTTTAGGAAATCAAGAATTAGAGCCACAATTCACAAATTCTGTTGAATTGAATTATACAAAAACAATTGAAAAAGGTTCTATCACCGGTGGTGTTTATTATCGATTGATCAACAATGAAATCAGCCGTGTTTTATATCCAAATGATGCAACTGAAAACCAAGATGACTTGATCATGAGTTTTGCCAATTATGACAACAATACAGCTTTTGGATTTGAATTATCAGCAAATTATAAGATTACAAAATGGTGGGACGTACAACCGTCGATTGATTTCTCAAGCATTACACAAAAAGGTCTGGTTTCTGTATTGAGAGCCGGTACTGAAAATGATTTTGATTTTATCGAAAAAGAAATCGATGCCAATGCTTTCAATGCAAGAATCAACAGTAATTTCAAGGCAACAAAAAACTTAAGCTTCTTGTTATTCGGATTTTATAGAGGTGGCGTTGACGGTGTTCAAAGCAACAGCCGTGAAATGTATAAAATGGATATGGGCGGAAGATATTCAATGCTAAACAACAAACTATCGTTCAGCGTTCGTTTCAATGATGTGTTCAACACCATGAAATTTGCCTTTGACGGAACAAATCCTTACCCAAACCATGGCCAATTCACATGGGAAAGCCAAAGCCTTTATTTCGGAATCAACTACATGTTTGGTGGAGGAAAAAATAGAGCAATGCAAAGAAAATACCGTGAAGACAACACTAAGCAAGGTGGTGGCGGTATGTTCTAAAACTGAATTTTTAAGTTTTTTAGAATTATATATTTGAGTTAGAATGAAAAACTCGGAGAGTGATGCCTCCGAGTTTTTTTTTGTAGCACCGTCATTGCGAGGAACGAAGCAATCACATAATCTGAGTCGACAAACTGAATCGATATGCATTATGTGATTGCTTCGTTCCTCGCAATGACAGCACCTTATTGTTTTATTTCAATTTTTGTCCCAATTTTTACTACCTCATACAACTCATCAACTTCCTCATTTGTCAAAGCAATACAGCCAGCTGTCCAATCTTTCCATCTTTGAAATTTAGAAATAAAACCGCTTCCGTTTCTGATGCCGTGGATTTTTATATGACCTCCGGGAGATTTTCCTAAACTTTTTGCGTGGGCAATATCTTTTTCATTCGGATAAGAAACACCCAAATTCTTGTGGTAACCGCTATTCGGATTCTTGGCATTAATTTCATAAATTCCTTCCGGAGTTTTGAAATCGCCTTCGAATTCTTTATGTCCGATTGGGTTTCTTCCTAAAGCTATTTTATAGGTTTTCAAAAGCTTTCCTTCTGAATAAACCAGCATCTTTCTTTTGGATTTATAGACTTCAATTTTATCTATAATTTTTCCTTTTGGAAGTTTTGCTTCTGGATAAAAATAGTAAACTGTAATTACCAGAAAGATTGTAAGTAAAATGTAAATCATTTTTTTCATAGAAATTATTTAGAAAATAAAATGCCTTATATGGAAAATGAATTCAACCATATAAGGCATTTAAAAACCTGTAAGAATTAGCGTGACTACTTGATGTTGATGTAGATTATGTGATTGCTCGTTCCTCGGAATGACGGAACTTTGAAACTCAGCAACTTTGCTCTACCATTTAATCACCGCGCTTCCCCAAGTAAATCCACTTCCGAAAGCTGCTAAAACTACAGTGTCTCCAGATTTGATTTTGCCTTGTTCCCAAGCTTCTGTCAAAGCTATTGGAATCGATGCCGCAGTCGTGTTTCCATATTTCTGGATATTATTATAAACTTGGTCATCCGTCAATTTAAATTTCTGCTGGATGAACTGTGATATTCTCAAATTCGCTTGGTGCGGAATCAGCATATCAATATCTGAAACCTCTAAATTGCTTGCTTTTAAGCCTTCCATGATCACTTCGCTGAAACGAACCACTGCATTTTTAAATACAAATTGTCCGTTCATATAAGGAAAATAACTTTCGTCATTTGGGTCATTGTCAGCTATGATATCAGTCACCCAACGGCCTCCCATTCCTGGTGCTTTCACTATTAATTCCTCTGCGTGCTGTCCTTCAGAATGCAAGTGCGTAGACAAAATTCCTTTTGTTGCATCTTCTTCTCTCGACAAAACTGCCGCTCCTGCTCCATCGCCAAAAATTACGGATACACCGCGCCCGCGAGTCGTCATGTCTAGTCCTGTGGAATGCACTTCTGAACCGATGATCAGGATGTTTTTATACATTCCGGTTTTGATATATTGGTCGGCAATTGACAAGGCATAAATAAATCCTGAACATTGATTTCTAACATCTAACGCTCCAACAGTTCGCAATCCCAAGTCTCTCTGAACCAAAACTCCAGGTCCAGGAAAATAATAATCAGGACTCAAGGTGGCAAAAACTACGAAGTCAATATCTTCTTTGGCAACGCCAGAACGTTCTATGGCAATTTCTGCTGCCTTCACGCCCATTGAGGTTGTTGTATTTCCGTCGCCTTTAGTGATGTGGCGTCTTTCTTGAATGCCGGTTCTTTCTTGGATCCACTCGTCATTAGTGTCGATGATTTTTGACAAATCATCATTGGTAACTATATTTTCAGGAACATAATATCCTAAACCTGCAATTTTTGAATGATACATATTTTATTATTTCGTTAAAAATCTGGATGCAAATTTAAGCATCTGTAGATTATCTACTGCACAAGTTAGCAAATATTTAGAAGTCTGCAAGATTTTCAAAAATCAATTGCAGTTTTCTTAGCAAGTTTTTTTTCTATTAATAGTTCTTACAGAAAAGATTTTGAAAGTATGGAATAGCAAGTATATTTCAATAAAAACAACTCCTTTTAATTCTTTTTTATATCGTAATTCCTTATTCTCATTCACAAGAGGTCGATTTTCTGATAAGCATTGCCTAACTCTTAATAAGCATATCCCAAACCTTGATAAGCATTGACTAACTCTTGATAAGCATATCCCAAACCTTGATAAGCATTGCCTAACTCTTGACAAGCACATCCTAAACCTTGATAAGCATTGCCTAACTCTTGATAAGCACATCCGAAACCTTGATAAGCATTGCCTAACCCTTGATAAGCATATCCGAAGTACTACTAAACATTTTCTACCCTTCATTAAGGTAATTTAAACCTCTCTTTCAGCAACAAAGGTTTCCACTTTAACAAAAAAATGTAGCACATGTAACAACCTTCCCTTCTTTTTTTGCAAGCCAAAAAACGAGCTTCCTCCGGTCGCTGTTTTTCGGCAGCAAAAAAATAGATTTTGAAACTCCGGGCTTTCCGTTGCAATCACGGCTAATGAAGATAGAAATCTATAATATAGACATTAAAATACATAAAGCCTGCTTAAGCCTAAACTTAGCTACTGTATTTTCAATAATTTAATTTATGGTCTTTATCCTGCAAGGTCTTTTTTTGACCTTGTAGGTATAGAATGTTAAGTGATACCTACAAGGTCAAAAAAAGACCTTGCAGGATTTCTAGATGTAAAATAAAATATCTTATTAATCAAGTGCAGCTTTTTTTGTGCAAAAAATGTAGCACATGTAACAACCTTCCCTTATTTTAGACCAATAATTCATCAACCCTAAATAGACACTTATGAAATTAAAATTTTCATTGCTATTCTTGCTTGTCGGCTTGGCCGGATTTGCGCAGGAAGAGCTTACTTATCAAAAGCCTTCCAAAGAAATTCTGGACTTGGCTGACTACGAAAGAGCGCCATCCGTTTCCATGGATACCAAGAAAGAATATATGTTGCTTTCTTACCGAAATACTTACAAAACACTTGACGAATTAAACCAAGAGGAGTTGCGTTTGGGCGGTTTGAGAATCAACCCGATTACAAATATTTCAAGCACAGTAACTTACATCAACAATATCAAGGTTCGAAAGATCAAAGACAAGAATGAAATTCAAGTAACTGGATTGCCTGAAAACCCAAAAATCAGCAATATTGCTTGGTCACCAGACGAAAAAAAGATTGCTTTTACACACACGACTGCCACTGGAGTAGCTCTTTATGTGTTGGATATTGCTTCCGCGAAAGCGACGAATTTGACTGAAGCAAACTTAAATGCTAACATGGGAAGTCCGTTCAGCTGGTACCGCGACAACCAAAGTTTGCTGGTAAAAATGCTTCCTAAAAACCGTGCGGCATTAATTGATGCAAAAAAAGATTTGCCAAAAGGACCAACTGTTTCTTCAAGCGACGGAAAGAAATCTTCTAACAGAACTTACCAAGATTTATTGAAGAACAAAACAGACGAGACCAACTTCGAAACACTGGTATTGTCTGAATTATACAAATTAGACCTCAACGGAAAAGCTACCTTATACAAAGGGGCAGATTTGTATGCCGGAGAAGGTTTTTCTCCTGATGGAAATTACCTCTTGATTACTACAATCAAAAAACCATTTTCTTATATCGTGCCTTTGAGCCGTTTTCCGATGACTGCCGTTGTGTATGACTTATCCGGAAAAGAAATTAAAGTGGTCAATGAAGTGGCTCTTTCAGAAGTGATGCCAAAAGGCTTCATGGCCACACGAACCGGAAAAAGATCCATGAGCTGGAGAAGTGATTTGCCTGCAACTTTATCTTATGTAGAAGCTTTAGACGGTGGTGATCCTGCAACTAAAGTAGATTTCAGAGACGAAATTTTCTTGTGGAATGCTCCTTTTACGGCTAATCCAGTTTCTTTGGCTAAAACAGCACAGCGTTATGCGGGTGTGGTTTGGGGAAATAATACAACTGCCATTTTATATGACCAATGGTATGATACTCGAAATGAGAAGACTTATTTAATCAATCCGTCAAATCCTGCACAAGCACCAAAAGTGATTTTTGACAGAAATTCTCAAGATATTTATTCTGATCCGGGAAGCTTTGAAACCATAAAAAACCAATATGGAAGACAGGTTTTGGCTTTAGAAAATGAAAACGCTTTTCTTATCGGAGAAGGACATACAAAAGAAGGACAGTTTCCTTTCATTGACGAATTTAACATGAAGACTTTGAAGCCGAAACGCTTGTATCAATCGACTTATAAAGACAAAAAAGAAAGCATTTTCTCTATCGAAGATTTCAAGAAAGGCGATGTTTTAGTGCAGTTGCAATCAAAAAGTGATTACCCAAATTATTACTTCAGAAACATCAAGAAAAAGAACCAGCTGACGCAGATTACAGACTTTAAGAATCCTTTTGAAAGCATCAAGAATGTGCACAAAGAAGTGATCAAATACAAAAGAAAAGATGGCGTTGAACTTTCTGGAACGTTATATCTTCCAGCGGGTTATGACATGAAAAAGAAAGAAAAATTGCCTCTATTAATTTGGGCTTACCCAGAAGAATATAAAGATAAAAACAGTGCTGGGCAAAGTGCTCAAAATCCAAATGATTTCACGTTTCCTTACTATGGATCGTTCGTGTATTGGGTAAATAAAGGTTATGTTGTTTTGGATGATGCTTCTTTCCCAATCATCGGCGAAGGAACTACTGAACCGAATGATAATTTTATTTCACAATTGGTAGATAATGCTGCAGCGGCGATTGATGCTGTGGATAAATTAGGGTATATTAACCGCAAGAAAGTGGCTGTTGGAGGACATTCTTATGGCGCTTTCATGACGGCAAACTTGTTGACGCATTCTGATTTATTTGCTTGCGGCATTGCCAGAAGCGGTGCTTACAATCGAACGTTGACTCCTTTTGGTTTTCAAAGCGAGCAGAGAAATTACTGGGAAGCAACTGAGGTTTACAACACGATGTCACCGTTCATGAATGCAGAAAAAATGAAGACGCCGATGTTGTTAGTTCACGGTGATGCTGACAATAATCCAGGAACTTTTACTTTGCAGACAGAACGATATTTTCAAGCTTTGAAAGGATTGGGTGCTCCGGTTCGTATGGTTTTATTGCCAAAAGAAAGTCATGGCTATGCGGCTAAAGAGAATATTTTGCACTTGCTTTGGGAACAAGATCAGTTTTTGGAGAAGTATTTGAAGAACTAGTTTTTAGGCAAAAGTGAATAGCCAAGAGGCAAAAGTTAATCCCCGAAGTCAGATGATTTCGGGGATTTTGTCATTGCGAGGAACAAAGAAATCTTATCTCGCATGTCAACTCAGATTATGTGATTGCTTCGTTACTCGCAATGACTTATAATACTTTATTATTTACTTCTAAATAAACTAATGCTTCATTTTCTAGTGACGTATTGTGCTCGAAGAAGATCACTTGTTTTTCTAGAACGCCTTTTATCAAATATCTATTTCCTTTGAAGAACGACTGCTTCACCAAAACCTGAATAAATCCAGAAGAATTTACTTTTAACTGGTGCGGATAAAGTAGCAGATTTGTGGTTTCTCCGTTTTCATCATCGACTGCAATTTCGTTAACTTCGCCAAAAAGAGAAGCTACATATTTGTTTATTGGATTGAAATATAATTCTTTTGATGGTGCTTTTTCTATGAGTTCTCCTTTTTGCATTACGATGGTTTCGTCTGCAAAAGAAAGGGCGTCGGCGCTATCGTGTGTGGCAACGATTACGGTGATTCCTTTTCTTTTTAAGTACGCAAAAAGATTTCTTCGCAAGGCATTTTTTCTGAAATTATCGATGTGACTGAAAGGCTCGTCTAGTAATAAAACTTGCGGCTCTACGGCTAAAACTCTTGCCAAGGCGACTCTTTGCATTTGCCCGCCGCTTAAATATTTTGCTTTTACATCGGCATATTCAGACATTTCTACCATTGCCAATAAATCTGCAACGCGCTGGTTTTTGTCTTCCTTATACATATTTGAAAGATACTTTCCTACGTTTTCAGCGACTGTTATATAAGGCATCAAGTCAAAATCTTGGGCTAAATATTTGATGTACTCTTCTCCGGGAACTAAATTAAATTTCGGACCAAGGATTTGATTTCCATCGAAGAAAATTTCGCCTTCATTTAAATCATATAAGCCATAAATCAGTTTTAAAAGCGTGCTTTTACCACAACCGCTTTCACCGATTACGGCTATGTTTTGTCCTTTTTCAACGTTGAAACTTATATTTTGGATAACTTTTTTTTCTGAATATCCGAAAGAAATATTTTGAACTGATAGCATTTTAATTTTTAATTGAGGAGGACAAAGTTACAAAGTTTAGGTGCAAAGAAAACTTTAAAATACTCACAAAAAGAAGAATAAAAAATGCCTTCCCTAAAAAGTTAGAAAAGGCATTTAATCAAAGTAAGTAGTAACTAATAAATTATCTTCTTGGCGATTTTTGCGCCTTTGTCATTTTGAACTTGAACAATAAAAACTTGATCTGAAACTGGCAGATTGTTGATTGTCGCTTCTGTGTTATTTACGTTTTTATCTTCATAAATCACTCTTCCTTGGAGGTCGATAACCCTGATCTGCTCGATAGTTACATTTCCTGTGTTTACAAAAATCGCTTTGTTTTTCTTATAAATCACTACTGAATTAGTATTCCATGTTGGATTTTCAACACCTAAAGTTCCTGATTTGTAAACGATTTCAAACCTGTCATCAAATCTTCCGACAGCTGTTGCAAAAGTATAAGCATCGATTTTTAAATCATGTACTATATTTAAAAGATTGTCTTTTAGATAAATATTTTGATTTTGGAAAACACCATCAAACTGATCTAAACTGATTGACATATTTCCAGCAATGACCGCATTATAACCCAATGGCACTAAATCTTCTTGTGTAAAAGGAAGAGATCGGCCTTGAATTGCCAGCTTTTCATCTGCCACGACAGTATAAATCGCTGTTGCAGTTGAAGCTAAGATTTTACCATCGAAATCTCTATCATAATCATTAGTTGCATCTTTTAAATATCCAACCAATACTTGATTAAATGCACCATTTTCTCTTTGTAAGTTCAACCAAAAACGGTGTTTTTCTTCAGTTTGTGCAGTGGCATTATTTCTAAAAAACTGATTATTTGCATTAACACGCATGTAATTTTTGAAGACTGCAGTTGTTGCTCCCACTCCTGCCGGTCCTTCAATAAAAAAGGATTGTCCCGAAGCAATTGCACCTGTCGGCATCTGTGAACTTGCAGCAGTTGCTTTTACGCCACCAGTTTTGTTCCATTTTGCATAATCTCCGTCAGAATATTGTCCTGTAGCGTTTGGCAAAGTTGCATGTGTCCACAAATAAACGGTTCCTCCAACTGATGTTTTGTTAGCAGGCTCATTCAAGAATAATAAGGCGTCTAGACCAGAAGGATATGGGTTTCCGATTAAATTTAATTTTGTTGTTCCTTTTACTATAGGAGTTGCTATTGTTCCTGAATTTGGCACTCCAAAAATTGTGGCAGTATAAATTGACGGAGCTGTAAGCGAGTAAGTTTGCGGCGCTCTGATAATATATCCTTTTCCAATAACCATTGTTTCTGAACTTGGTACTGTTACCCAACTGCTGGCAGTTGCATCATATTTATAATATTTGTCAAACAATGTAAGAGGTGACAAATTACCAAGTGTTAGAGAAGTTACTGGTGATGACCAATATGTATAGTCATAACGTCTGATAGGTTGTGTTTTTCTTATAATTGAAATTGTACCACTATTTATAGCTCCTTCATTTATCTGAACAAGACTTGCATCATTATTAAGGGTAAAATTACCACCAGAAATAACTTTTAGCTCATTTTGAATAGTTAAAGCATGATCAGAAAGTATTGTCACACCAACACCGCTGTTAACTGTACAACTGCAACCTGTTAAATTTCCTGAAGAAGTATAACTGCCACTGAAAACTATATTTTTTGCTTCAGATGGAGTACCACCGATCCATATAGAACCATTCCATTCTGAAGTACCGGCACCAGCTGTTAAAGTAGCGGGCATTGAAACTGCTGATCCGTGAATATTGCTCACAACTACTGAATATGAAGCAATATCTGCAGTAGTTGGATTTGTAATTGTATAAGTAGCAGCTGTTGCTCCAGAAATGTTGATGTTATTTTTTTTCCATTGGTAAGTAAGATCAGGACCTGATGCTGAAATGCTAAATGTAATTGCCGATCCACTTCCAGTACAAATTATTTTAGAAACTGGATTAACAACTATTTCAGGAACACTGATTAAGAAAGAACTTGCATTATAGGCAATGAATGCAGGATCACTATTACCGCCTGGCATCAATTTGAATTTATCTATTGAAGCATAATTTGCCTCTGTAACTCCAAATTCTGAAAATTTAAAAGCGATTAATCGTATTTCTCGAGTGGTGTTTGAATCTGCGTTGCCACTTGGCACTGCATTTTCATAAGGTATATTATTTGCTAACGTAAAAAGATCTAATTTATAAGTTCCCAGGTGTGGAATCGCACTCAAGTTTGCACTGATCGGATTCCCAATAATATTCCCATTGACATCAACAAAAGAATAAACGTCAGTAACAGAAGTTGGTGCTGCAATCTGCGTAATTAATACATCTGGCTCATTATCATCGATTGCCGTTCGAACAATGTTGCTCACTTTGTAGGCCATGACCATACTGCTGGTAACGTTTGTAACACCAGTTCCAATATCAAGACCGTTAATTCCATCGATCAATACATCTCTTACAGTTAAACCAGCCACCGAACTCGAAAGATAATTTGCTGCTGCTGCGTTTCCGTCCACTTGTGAACCTAATGCAATAAAATTTGATGCAGAAATTGCTGTGTTTCCAGTAATTCCATCTGTCGAAAAAGCTTTAAAAACTCTTGCCGTAAAAGTATCAGAATGTGAAGTCAATACTGCATCATTTACACCTGTTGAATAAAGATTTCCGTTATAACCAAAAGCGGTTAAATTGTGTCGATTGTCAGGAAGTATGCTGTTTCTAACCGTTGAAGTTGATGACCAATAGCCACTATAATCTGTAACAACTCTTGTCACTGCGGCAGTGGTGGCCGTAGTTGAAGGATTTATATAGGTTATTGTGCCAGTTGCTGTTGTTACTACAGCCCCATTTGTTACCGTTACACTTCCGGTAGCTCCTGTAACAACTACAACTTTAAGTCGCGTTGATGACCATTCGCTTGGCGTAATTGTTGTTCCTCCAAATTTCACTATTGAGGAAGAAGTAAAGCCTGAACCTGTTATAATTACTTGAGTTCCTTTTGTAACAACTGTGGGGTAAAAAGAAGAAATTGATTGTCCAAAAGATAGGTTTGAAAACACTATAGCAATACAAAAAAATAAAAATTTCATTGTACTTTTGAACTTCAATGGGGAGTTTGAAAGTTTCATGTGGTATAATTATTTGGTGGAAAATACTTATTAAATTCCTGTAAAATAATAGTAAATATTCCACAATGTTTACAACACCCCTCATATAATCGATGAAATGCAGATTTTACCGACGAACTACATCTTTTTAAAATTATTGACTGCGAATTCTTCTAAAAACATCTGATAATTGAAGATGAAAATCAACAATCAACAGCTAAATTTTAAAATCATTGTTTAATTTATAATAAAAAGCCTCTTCTAAATCTTGAAGAGGCTTTTTATTATTGCTTACTTATGAATCAATAAAGGAGTTTTTTTGAAACTTTATTTCCATTTTCTGTACTAACTTGAATAATTAAAACTTGCTGGGTATCGGGTAATTTTTTGATAATTGCTTCTGCATTGTTTACTTTATCAGCATGATACAATAATCGTCCTTGGATATCAAAGACTTTTAATTCATTGATTTTTTCAGATCCAGCATTTACATGTACGGTCTTGTCATTTTTATAGATTACAATGCTGTTTGGATTAAAAATTGGATTTTCAACTCCGAGGTTTTCTGATTGATATACAATTTCAAATCTATCTTCAAAAGTTCCGATTGCTGAAACAAAACTATAAGGAGCATTTTTTATATCATGGTAAATATTTAGCAACTTATCTTTAATATAAATATTTTGTGTTGTAAATAAGTTATCGAAATGGTCTAATGTAAATTTGTGATTCCCTGCAATTGTTGCTTTATATCCTATTTTTATAATATCATTAATTTCGAATGGAAGACCTTTTCCTTGTATAGTAAGATTTTTTTCAGGAATTATCGAGTAAAAGTTCACTGCATTTCCAAGTACTTCACCATCAAAACCTCTGTCATAATTGGTAGTCGCTCCTTCAATATATCCAACAAGAATTTGGTGGAAACTGCCTTGCGTGTTTTCAAGATTTATCCAAAAACGATTCTTTTCTAAATCTGAAGTGGTAGCATTTTTAAAAAACTGGTTGTTTCCTTCACCTTTTCTCATCGTATTATTGAAGGTTGCAGTACCGCTTCCTGCAGAAATTCCTTTTACAAAAAATGCTTGTCCGGCAGCGATTAAACCTCCTGGCGCAGTTACTGTTCCTGGTGCAGTAGCGGTTCCTCCAGATAAATTATACGTTGCATAATCGGAAGGCGTGTAAGGATAAAAACCTTGTGGATTTGGAACTGAGCTTACTCCTGCAAAATTTGTCCACAGATAAATTGTTCCTTCTAGTCCAGGATTTATCGTATTTGCCAAAAATAAATCGGCGTTTAAAGCTGAAGGATATGGATTTCCTAATAAGTTCCATTTATTTGCTGTTGTGCTTCCTTCAGTTGGAATTGTTATTAGTCCATTGTTTGGCACTCCGTTGAAAATTGCATTATAAGAAGCTGCGGTTCCTGAAATTGGGAAAGTCTGCGGCGCTCTTACAATATACCCTTTTGCTTTTTGCATTACGACGTTTCCATAATCATGCAGAAGCCAGCTTTGGCTTGCAGTATTCCAACTGAAATATTTGTCATGCAACGTTGATGGCGATAAGGCTACCAAGGTTTCTGTTGATGCAAATACTGGCGAAGACCAATAGGTATAACTGTATCGCAGCATATTTGATGTATTTCTCTTGTAAACAATATCTCCTGAATTAATACTAGGATTTTCATTTACTTGAACTAGACTTGCGTTATTTTCAAATGTCAGCTTGCCCGTTGATTTTATATCTATCGCATCATTTATTGTAAGCGTATTATTTGAATTTACCAATAATTCTCCCAATGGCCTGATCGAAATGTTTTTACCGCTTGCAGCACTTGAAACTATAGGCTTCACAGTCGTATTTGGAATTATTATACAAGCTGTATTATTTGGAATTCCTGATGGCGACCAGTTGCTAGGATTATTCCAATCAGCACTTGCGCTTCCTGTCCAAACTTTTGATTTATTGGTAACATTTATAGTTTTTGTAATGGTACATCCGTTTGTAACTGTCGTAGAAACATTTATATTAAAACTCGCATTTCCAAGAGTGCTGATATCTGGAATTGCGTATACTGTTGATGCCGGCGTTCCCGCTGTGTAAGGAAGTGTCATCGCTACATCTGTAAATACATTAAGTCCTGCACCTGACCAAGTAAATGAAGGCACTAATGCCTTATCTCCATAAAGTTGAATATCATCAACAGCTAATCCATGAGTCCATCTTTGAGTCTTATATCTTATTCTAAACTTAAGATTTGCCTGATTGATGTAAGCATTCAAGTTCAAGGTGATATTGGCCATATTTCCTGGATTACCAATATCTGTCACATATTTAACTACTGGAGTCGCAAGCCAAGTGGAGCCACCATTTGTTGAGATTTCTATGTTTACAAATTCATCATTTCCTGTTTCGACTAGATTATCAAAATAGAATCTAGAAAAATACATCCTAAATTTTAAAGTAAGATTTATAAATCCGTTTGTATTATAAGCACTTGTGGGTTGCAGCGAATTATCCAAAGAAAAACCTACCCCGATATCTGATGTTGCAGTTGCAAATGAATTAGTTCCAAAACCTGAAGAAATTACTGGCAACCATGTACCTGAACCTTCGCTTGGCTTAAATGGCCCTGTTTTTAATCTCCATTTTGCAATTGCATTTGCAGTTCCATTTTCAACACTGCTCATGTTTCCAAAGCCATTTTCAAAATTTTCACTGATAAGATATACTGTTTCTGTACCAGCAGTTGCTGTCAAAACAATTGGATCTGTATCTCCACATGCCTCTGATGAAGAAGGAAGTGTGATATCAGCTAATTCTTTAACTCTTGCGACTACTTCTTTTCTAATTTGAGTTTCGCAAGTACCGTTAAATGCCGTTACATAAAAACTTGTTGTGTTTGTCACATTTGGCGTATAACTACCCGACGCTGTTGTTGCCAAGAGGCTTCCACCTACTCGAGCAGTATACCATTTAAACTGCACACCTGCATTTCCTGTAGCTGCAAGACTTATATTTCCTGGTCCACATCTCTCGGCGTCTGTAACAGTAAGAATCTCTGCAACACATCTGCCAATAACTGTAAAAATATAATCTTCTGTATCGCTGTTGTTTGCTGCGGTACAGCTATCAGCGGTACTGCTCCCTCGAGTTCTGATTCTGATTCTATAATCTCCTGGAGATACATTTGGAACCACAAATCCAAAAGTGGCAGAAGATAAAAGGGCATTTGCTAAATCTGAATCAAATACAGTTTCTCCAGAATCTGTAAAAACACCATTTCTATTCCAATCTACCCAAGCTCTTAAGGTTGAATTAATATTAATTTGAACACTTACATTAATAGGCTCACCTTGAATCTGGCTAGAATGCGTTGCTAAACCTGTAAAATTTTCATATCCTGCTGAAGTTGAGGAATTGGTCGAGTTATTTGAAGTATCATTTAAGGTTCCTAGAAAACTTACGTTGGTTATAAAATTGGTAGCAACAGTTGCAGCAGAAGAGGAAGGAACGCAATACACTATTGGAGGTTCAGTAACACAAATACCAAAAGTTCCATTATTATCATTTGCATATTCAAAAACCCTTACAAATAGTGTAGCTCCTGATGTCAAGCCGGCTAGGCTTATCATTGACATTGCCCCATTATTGCTATCGTCATCGTCACATTCTATTAAAGTCAAAGTGCCAGAACAAGTATTATCAGAAGAAGAGTAAATCGCCATTCCACTATCAAGTATCACTCCCGTTTGTGTATCAATTTTAAGTGCTCCTGTTGAAGGCACTATTACTTTAAACCAGACATCTCCTCCTGAATAACTAGCACATCCTGGCGTAGGCACTCCTGTTGTTGCAGTTGCTCCAGCATTAGTATATGTAGCATAAGTACAAGTTGCGCCAATTGTCAAAGAAATTGCACTGCAAAGATCATCATTAAGTGGCGGCATGATTAAAGTTGTAAAAGTTCCAGAAGCACTCCAAGCACTTTTTTCAGAACCACAGCTTTTTGTTCTCACCCAAACATAATAGAGAGTCGATGGCGTCAGCAAAGTCAATCCAGCATTTACAATACTAGCGAATGTACTGCCAGAAGGTGTTGTACCAACTGTAGGAGCCGTTGAACTTGTTGAATAATAATATTCATATCCTTTTATTGTACCAGAAGCTGGGGCTGTCCAATTTATTGTAGCTGTTGTTGTTGTAATCAAACTTGTTGCAGCCACAACTGGCGCATTTATTTGAACTGTTGCATCTCCCAAATCTAAAAATAAATTTGCTGTCTGGTTATTTCCTCCAATACCAAGTTTATTTCTAAAATATAAGTCAATACCTCTTACAGTTATGCCAGATGGAATACAGAAATAGTCAGCAAATTTTATTGTTGCCTTATATAAATTTGGATTTGTACTCTGTCTAACAAATTCTACCAGCGAAGCTGTGTTGTTTACATCTTGGGAAGTTGTGGGTATGTAATCAAATGTATTCGTTGGCGTATTTACACCAGCATACATCCAAATACTAGCTGGAGAAGTATAATCTGTATAGAAATTATTTATGGCATCAAAATCTTTGAAATAAACATCTATAGTATTGTTTACTGTATTATTTGGAGTTATAGCCGTTGTATACAAATCATAATCCGGAATCGCAATAACCGTAAATTTATAATCTTCAGTTTCTGCATTATTTCCTACTGATGTTACGCAAGCATCAGGAGATGAAGAAGAATAATCTGATTTAATACGTAATCTGTAATCTCCTATTGCTGTTCCAGAAGGAACGGTTATCGTCCCTGAATAAGTTCCTGACGGTACGCTTCCAGAAGTATTAAAAACTTTTTCAGATGTCTCGAAAATCAAATTATTATTCCAATCAACCCAAATTGCCACTGAAGCATTAAGTGTAGAAGTTGCTAGCGTAAATGCATAATTAATAGTTCCTGTTGCATATTTTGAAACAGCCATTGTAGCATAATTATCCTGATAAGCACCAGTTGTAAATCCTGATGTATTATTGATATTTAGCGTACCTGCAGCAGTAGAAAAATTAGTTAAATAAGCAGCAGTTCCTGTGGTTGCTGTCGGGGTACAATATCCTGTAAAAACGGTCTGCGTTCCGCTATTTACACTTGTACAAGCCGTTGCATTTGTAGCTCTAACTCTGTAATAATAAGTTGTATTTGCACTTAAGCCTGTTACTATTTGTGAAATGGTACTTCCTCCAGCTACTACTAGCCCGTTATATCCTGATAAAAAGCTAGAAAAAGTATTGTTTGTAGAAACATCCAGCAAATAACCTGTTGCTCCAGAAACAGTTGCCCAATTTGCGGTAAACCCACTGTTTGTTACTGCAGTTCCCGCACTTGAAGTAGGTGCTGTGAGACAAGTTGTTCCATTGCCTATTAGAGCTCCACCAGTTTTATAAATTGGTCCTCCACTACAACTAGTATTATTATATGCATATATATAATAGTAATATTGCGTATTGCTAGTTAATCCACTACTTGGTATTGTTGTTGAATTACTATTCTGTATAAATGTCAAGCCAGTTCCTAAACCACTTAAACTTGCCGTTGTCGAATAAGTAGTACCGTTAACAGGTTGACTCGGTGGTGTTGAAGAATTAGAACGAATTATCAAATAACCACTTGCAGCTGGAACTGAAGCTGTAAAAGTTGCCGGAACTGATGAGGCTGTAATTGTACCTAAAACAAATGCAGTAGCTTGATTTGGAGCTATACATGGTAAAATGGAATCTGTAATTTGTGATCCTGCCAATGCGGTACCTAATTTTCCTTCACTTAAAGGAAAAACTCTCCAATAGTAAGTCGTTCCAGTTGTCAAACCAGCAGCCACATAAGTATTCGTGCCTAAAAGTACTGAAGTAACATATGTAAAATTAACATTATCTATTGAGTTGTAAATTGCATATTTCAAAACCCCAGTTGTGGGTGAGGAAGCAGCCCAGTTTAAAGTCATTCCAGTAGTAGATACTGATGTAAATGTGAGTGATGTTGGTGAACTTATTGAACTTGTTACCAAATGTGAAGAATTACCAGGAGGAATAAAAGTGTAAAATCTTCTTGCTGTCGCAACAGTAGAATTTAAATTTGGAATAGCACCTGAACCTGCAACATACGTATTTGTATTAAATGCTGCACCTGTAGTAAAAGTATTCGCGCTTGAAATCATAGAAATTGTATTTCCATTTGCAGTTCCTACTGACAAACCAATCGAAACTGTAGAAGCTGACGCACTTGTTCCTGAATTTCTTGACATTGCGCCATACATTAACTCAACTATTCCTGATGTTTCATATAATCTAACTTGAAATGTCCCATCGTTTGATCCGGTAGCTCCAACATATAAAAGTGACATATTTAAAAACTCAATTACTAAACACCTGTTTGGTACTGTTCCTACAAGTTTATAATGTACTTTTCCACTTGTACCAGTTTGTAAATCAGCACAAAAAGCTGAAATCCTCGGCGTTGTTGTAGTTCCTCCTGAAGCAGTATATAAGCTTGGACTTATAGCAGTAGCTCCCAGACCAATCAATCCATTATCACTGGCTGAAAATTGAGTATAGCGATTTCCATATAAGAAAAAATCAAAACCAATATTTGACACTAGTCCTGCACCGTTATTATCATCAACATTGGGAGCAACTATTTGTGTTGTTCCAGTACTCATGTTAACGGTATTACCATTTCTGTCTGCTGTAAATGATCCAGAAGTTCCTGTAAAAACAGAATAGTTAGCTGTAGTTTGTGCATTGGTATTTGCAAAAATCATTAACATTCCAACAATAATCAAAAATGATGATTTTTTTATATTGCTTATATAAGAAAAACGATCCTGAAACACTTTCTCCCTTAAGTAATTTTTAAGCATACTGTTAAATTTATATTAAAAATCAAATATAAATTTTAAACAATACGGCCGTTTTGATTTCTAAATTTTGTCTAATTTAAAAAATTTTCTTCGTAAAATTAATGTTGAAACTACAGAAAACTATATTCCATTATTATAAAAAAGCGAGCAATTATAATACTTTAAAGAATTTATATCGGAATTTTTTATGTAGAGAAAAATTTATCAACAACAAGGATTTACATTTAAAATTTCTGAAATCCACCTAGAATTTCGTTCATTTTTATAAGAATGAGACTACACAAAAATTTTAGTTTTGCCTTCGAAAAAATTAAAATCATGAATTGGATGTAAAATTGTTATGATTTTTTATTTATAGCATATTTTAGGCTTAAAGCAACAAAAAAGCGATTTATTTCTACTATTTAATTATTCAGAATCAGCAACTTAGAAATACAAGATTATTATAAATGAAAAGCTCTAGCAAAATGCCAGAGCTTTCCCCCAATAATAAAAATTACAATAAAACCAACTTATCTCAAAAAACAATTTTTTTGGATGTTTGCATACCACTTTCAGTATAGACCTGAATAATTAAAACTTGATTTGTATCAGGCAAATTTTTGATTATAAATTCTGTATTATTGACTTTTTCTATGCTGTAAATAATTCTTCCTTGCATGTCGACAACTTTTAATTTATCAATAAGCTGATTTCCTGCATTTACAACGATGGTTTCCTGCTTCTTAAAAACCGATACACTATTAGGATCATAAACAGGATTATCTATTCCTAAATTTGGTGAACCATATATTATTTCTAAACGTTCGTGAAATGTGCCACTAGCTGTCGCAAAAGAATAAGGAGACTCTTTAATATTATGAATTACATTTAATAATTTGTCTCTTACAAAAATTTCTTGTCCTTCAAAAACGCCTTCATCCACATGATCCATCGAAATAAATACTGTTTTTGGTGTGTCACTTTGATAACCTAGTGCTACAATATCGCTGTCATTGAAAGGATAAGATCTGGCCTGTATTGTCAGTCTCTTAGCAGCTTCTACAGAATAAAAAGAAAGATTTGCATGTCTGAAGAGTTCTCCGTCATAGCCTCTATCTAATTGGTTTGTAGCGCCTTGAACATACCCAACCATTATTTGACTGAAAGCACCTTCATGGTCACTCATGTTCAGCCAAAATCGTTCTCTTGCAATTACTGGCTGCAGCGTGTCGTTTTGGGTTGTATTTGAAGACCTAAAAAATTGATTATTTAAGCCTTTCACTCGCATTGCATTAGTGAATTGGGCAGATCCGTTACCTATTCCTCGAACAAAAAATGCTTGTCCTGACGCAATATAACCAGTTGGCTGTGTACTATTAAAATTATCGCTCGGTGTTGGATCATTTGGATCATCGCTCGCCGAAACGCCCACGCCACCCGATAAATTGTAAGTTGCATAATCATAAGGCGAATAATTGTAAACACCATTTCCGGGAATCAACCTACTTGGTTTTGTATTGTGTGTCCACAAATAAATTGTTCCGTCAATAATTCCAGAATTACTTGCATTTGACAGAAATAAATTTGCATTTATTGCCGAAGGGTATGGATTTCCGATAAGATTCCATTGGTAATTTGCGACCACAGGACTTGGATTTCCAAGCACACTGATAGGAATATTTCCGTTATGTGGCACACCATTGAACTCTGCATTATATACATTTGGCGTGTCAATTGGATAAGTCTGTGGCGCTCTGACAATATATCCTTTAGCCGTAGCCATTGAAACATTTCCTGAAACATGCATTAACCAAGATTGCGTTGCTGGATTCCAGCTGTAAAACTTGTCAAAAAGTGTCAGCGGAGAAACATCAAAAAGCAATTGCGTTGAAATTGGCGATGACCAATAAGTGTAATCATATCTTTTTACTGGTTTTGTATTCACTTTCACCTTTATATTTCCAGTATTTGTACTGTTATTTATTTGTACTAGCGAAGCTGTATTTTCTAGAGTAAAAGCACCTCCCGAATTAACATTAACTACTTCTGTAATTGTCAAAGTATTACTTGGATTTACCGTAAGCAAACCTGTTGATTTTATATTTAAATTTCTTCCGTAAGCTTCAAAATTAGTACCTGAAATTATAGTGTTGTCAACAACAATAATGCAACTACTAGCTGTGGGAACTAGTGCTGGTTTCCAATTTGCGGCCGTACTCCAATTTGTGGAAGCGCCAGACCAAATCCTTGTATTGTTATTCACAACCACATTTTTTGTAGCCGTGCAACCGCTGGAAAGAATTGCACTCACTGTGATAGTGAAGTTTGCATTTTCAAGTTGTGCCAGCGTAGGTTTTATATAAACTATAGTTGCAGTAGTTGCAGAATTATAAGGAATTGTCGTTGCTGGATCGGTGTAAACAGCCACTGGAGTGCCACTTGTAAATTGAAATGCAGTATTTAAAGGTTTATTTCCATATAATCTGATATTGTCGACAGCAACACCATCTCTGAAAACTCCATAATATCTTATGCGCATTCGCAAATTTGCTATGTTTTTATAAGTGCTTAAGTCGACAGACATATCCTGAAATTTTGTTCCTACGCCTATATCTGCAGTATATTTAATAACTTCTGTCCAATTTGTTCCTCCATCATTCGAAACCTCTAGCACCACATAATCGTTTGCAGTATCGGTATTATCAGTAAGATAATGTGAATAATACATTTTAAATGTAAGTGTTAAATCAAAATATCCAGTGCTATTCACTGATGGTGAAACCAAGGCATTATTAATGGTTAAATTTCCAACATCAGAAGTTGACATGACAAACTTATTACTCCCAAAACCTGAAGATACAGCCGGAAACCAAACCTGTCCTCCTGGCTTGTAAGTGCTAGTTCTTGACTGCCAAGAAGTTGCAGCATCGGCAGAAGTACTATTTAAAACCTGATTCGTGAACACACCAAGACCACTTTCAAAATTTTCATTTATCAAATTAACTTCATCAATATCGCCAGCAACTGCCAAAGAAATAATATTGTTTTCACCGCAAACAACTGGAGCTGCGGGTGTAAAAACCACATCTGGAATAGGACTTCTAACTGCCGTTATTGGCGTTCTTACTAAAGATTCACATCCATTAAAAGCTGTAACATAATAAATTGTCGTCACTGAAATGGACGGTGTAGTCCAAGATCCTGTAGTGGTTGTTGCCAATAGAGAACCACCAGTTGAATTGGCATACCATCTATACTCAGTAATTCCTGGAGAACCTGTCACTGATAATGCAACAGTACCATCACCACAGGTTTCTCCATTATTTATCGTTGTTATTAAAGCAGAACAGCTGGCAACAACTGTAAAAGCGTAATCTTCAGCTTCACCATATCGGTTTGAAACAATTACACCAATAAAAGCTTCACAAGAATTAAAATCAAGATCATAATTATCACCAGTCAAAATAACATTTTCTCTATAGTTTCTGACTCTCAACCTATATTCTCCTGGTGAAGCCGTTGCTGGAATTATATATCCAAAAGTGGTAGAAGTTATTCCTATTCCTGAATTATAGACTGTTTCACCAAAGTCATCAAAATCTCCGTCCTTGTTCCAGTCAACCCAAGCTTTTATTTTTGAAAGCGAATTGCTTTCCACATAAACATTCATCCCTTCGCCCTGAGCCTGAATACTTTTAGTGAGCCCAGTAAAATTTTGATAGCCACTGGCTCCATTAGATGTATTTAAATTGCTGGTATCATTAAGAGTCCCTAAAAACTTAATATTATTTATAAACACAGTGCTGGGTGTTGTACTCGTGCTCGGCGTGCAATAAGTAATAGCTGGAGATGTTAAACAAATAGTAAAAGTACCCTGCCCTTCACCTTGTGAAAAACTATGAACCCTTACATAATAAGTTGTTCCGTTTACAAGATTTGTAAATCCACCAGTTTCTGCAACAGCACCAGTTGTCCCATTCACGCAACCCATGGAAACTAGACCTGCACAAGTACCGCTATAGGCCTGAACAACCACATCTGTCATAGTCGTAGGTGTAACAGTAATTGTCTGAGAAGCTTGAGTCGCAACAAAACTATACCAAACGTCATCATCAGCATTTCCTGCACATCCAGTTGCTCCGGCAGTTGCTCCACTGCTTGTTCCATTTGTGGTAACAGTACAAGTCGTACTTGAATTTACAGTCAAGGCTATTGCTCCTGAACAATTGTCGTTCGCAGGTGTTGCAAATGCAGAATGAACCAAAGAAATATTGTCAACGGCTATTGGCGGTGCAGTTCCTCCAGTAAAATTATTAGTCCATTCAAAAATCAATCTTACTGTTGAACCTGCATAACCTTCAGGAATTGATACTGTGGAGGTTGTCCAAGTTGCTTGTGCGCTATAATTTGTGTTTCCAACTTGTCTAGTTCCTCCTGGTAAGGCAGTTGTATTTGCTGTGATTCCTGTTCCATAAACGGGAGTAACGGATGTTGGCGCAATAAATATTCGCATTCTGTCATTAGCCGCTTCTCCAACTCCCATCCAACTAAAGCTTAAAACAATATTATTTTGTCCAGCAGGAATTGTAATATTTCTATAAATATGTGTTACTCTCGTTGCCGTTAAAGTATATGCATGAGGCGGTGGAGTTCCCGCAGTATTATTTGTAATATAAGCTGCACGTGTTCCTGAAAAACCTGCAGTCGCACCTGTCCCTGCAACCCATTGATTTTGAGTAGCTGTTCCAGTGGTAGCAGTCCATCCATTTAAAGCAAAGGTCGCACCAGTTTCAAAACCACCGTCGCCGGTTGGTGAAATAACAACAGTTTGAGAATAAGAATTTGTAGTGAATAATAAGAAAGTCGTTAGATAAAAAAGTACTTTAAAAGATTTTATTGTACTAAATAATCTAGCATTTTCAATACATTCAACAAGTAATTTTCTTTTACCTCTCAGCAAATTTTTATTACTATTTGATAAAAATTTTGGGTAATTTATCATGATACAGTATTTATGTTCGCATAAAATTAATTATTTAAACACAAATAATCTCATAATGAGATTATAAAATACAAACACTATCTACATTTAACTTTTGTTCAACAACCTAAATCCTTATTTTCAGATAGTTATAAAAAAAAGACTGACTCTCAATTTGAGAGTTAGTCTTTCAACGTAACCAACCAATTACTAACCAATAAATTATTATTATTTCATATAAATTCTGTAATTTTCTGTATCAATTCTAGCTTTTAAATCATGCAAAAGGCTATACAGGCCAAAGAAAGTTCTGTTGATATACAAGAAATGTTTTGATCCCCTATTTCCATTCATTTTTCGCAATTGCGAATCTTTACTGAAGTCTTCGCTTAGTTTTGCCATTTCCCCAAAAAATGCTTCATCCGAGAAATCGAAGAAATCTGTTTGGAATGGTTTTGTAAATAATTTTAAAACCTGAAGAAACAATTCTGAAAAATATTCAATCTCAGTGGCATTGTCATCAAGTCTCAAGATTTCTAATTCGTATAATTTCTCTTTAAAAAGAACAGGATTATCAATGATTTCAGGACGAGCCAATTCAAAATAAGGAACATAAAAGTCTTCAGGAACATGTTTTATGCAACCAAAATCAATCGCAATCAAATTCCCTTCCTTGTCAATTAAAAAATTCCCAGGATGCGGATCAGCATGAACTTGTTTCAACTGATGCATTTGAAACATATAAAAATCCCAAAGCGCCTGCCCGATTTTATCACCTAAAACTCGATCTTGATTGTAAGCCGTAAACTCAGATAAATGCTCGCCTTCCATCCAATCCATCGCAATAATTTTCTTTGAAGAAAGTTCAGGATAATACTTTGGAAACCTTAAGTTTTTAATTTCTCCACAAGCTTTTGCAATCGAAACACCTTGGGATAATTCTAATTCATAATCAGTTTCTTCCATCAATTTATTTTCCACTTCCTTAAAATAGCGCTCAGAATCTTTGCCTTGAAGATTGAACATTTTCGTCGCAAATGGTTTCACGATAGCCAAATCTGAACCGATGCTTTCTGCAACACCAGGATATTGAATTTTCACAGCCAAATTTTTTCCATCTTTTGAAGCTTTGTGAACTTGGCCAATACTCGCCGCATGCACAGAATCTGCCGTGAAAGTATCAAACATTTCCTCTGGAAACATGCCAAGATATTTCTTAAAAGTTTTTCTGACCAAAGGCGCTGACAACGGTGGCACAGAAAATTGCGCCAGTGAAAATTTTTCTACATAAGCTCTCGGCATGATATTTTTATCCATGCTCAGCATTTGCGCAACTTTCAAGGCACTTCCTTTCAGGTTTTTCAGCCCGTCATAAATATCTTCGGCATTATTTTCATTCAATTTTTCTTTTGTCAACGACGGATTTACCATTTTTTCGCCATAATAAGCGATGTAGTTTCCTCCAACCTTGAATCCAGTTTTTACTAGCTGTCCGGCACGTTCAATTTTATTTACAGGTATTTTATCTAAAGTTTTCATAGAATAATTTTAGGTTTTTAAGACACCATTTCATTCCAAAATAGTGTTTTATTTTTCGCTATTCTTTTATGCGGGAACGATTAAGCTCTTTCTTTCCAAATGAATTTGCCTAAATCGAATAAGCTTTCCAAAGGCGTCGTGTCTAAAATATCAAACGTAGCTTTTACTGCTTTTTCGATCATGATATCTGTCTTTTCAAAACCTTTTGAAGTATCATCAAGCCAAAATTTCAGGATAAACAAAAACTGCAACCATGCGCCTTCTGAAAAAACTGGACGCGTAATTTTCGAAATTTTTGCTGCTTTTTCTGGCTCTGAAGCTTTGATTAAATTTGAAATATAATCTTTGAACTGATTTCTCAATTCTTTTAATTGGTGCAAATTTCGAAGTCCTTCTTTATTATCTTTCAATGCATAATAAACGTAAGTTCTGTTCAGCGTCAAAATTTCGAAAAACGTAAAATATAGCGATAGCAACTTATTTCTGTTTTCATAGCCGGCATAATTTATATCAGCATGAAGCGTATTAATTGTATTTTCAAAAAACTTTACCCAAATCGCTTCTTTAACAGCATCAAGTGAGCTAAAAAAAGAATAAAAATCGGCTTCTTCAAAATTGTTATCTTTACAAAAAAGATACACATTTTTTGGAGCTTCATTTTTTTCTAAAACGGCATTCATATACGAACTAATTATTTGATCATCATCAAGTAATTGCTTTTTAAAAGTTGGATTTTTGGGAGTTGCCATGATTTGAATATTTAAAAATTCTTATGGTAAAGGTACATTTCAATTATTTCTGAAACATATAAATAGCTGTTAAATATCTTTCAAAAAAAAATGAATAAAGATTTAGAAATTAAAAGTTTACAAAATAGCAAAACAAAAAAAGACCGCCTTTTCAGACGGTCTCTTCACTCAAAGAATTATGCTTTGATTATTTTTTCGCTTCTTTTTCTGCGTCTTGAACCATTTTCTCATTTGCAGTAATTGCAAATTCCACACGACGGTTTTGAGCTCTTCCTTCTACTGTTTCATTTGAAGCAATCGGATCAGCAACGCCCATACCTGTAGTTTTAAATCTTCCAGAAGAAAGTCCTTTGCTTGATAAATACGTTTTCACAGCGTTTGCTCTTTGGCCTGACAAAGTCAAGTTATAATCTGCAGCACCAGTACTGTCAGTATATCCATAAATTTGAATATCAGTGTCAGGATATTGGTTAAAAACTGTTACCAATTTATCAAGATTAGCTTTTGCAGCGGCAGTCAAAGTTGATTTGTTTGTATCAAAACGCACTGCATTTTCATTCAAAGTCAATTTGATTCCTTCTCCAACTCTTTCCACTTCAGCACCCGGAAGCGCATTGTCGATCTCACGAGCTTGTTTGTCCATTTTGTTTCCAATAACGCCACCGGCAACACCACCAACAACACCACCAATGATAGCGCCAAGTGCTGTATTTCCGCCTTTACCGATATTGTTCCCAAGAATTCCTCCAATTACAGCTCCAGAAGCAGCGCCAATTCCAGCTCCTTTTTGTGTATTATTTGTATTTTTTACTGCTTCACAACTTGTGAAAAGCGTGCCAATGGCAAACATTGCCGCTATTGAATATATTCCTAATTTTTTCATCTTGATTATCGTTTTTGGTTAGTTTACTTTAGTGAATTGATACACAACATCAGTCATTTTTCCGCCTACGTCGATTTTATCAACTAATTGGAAAGAAGTTTCTGATTGGTTTGCAACATTTAAAATATAGCCATCTCTGACTTTTTTAGCTTTTTCTCCGGCATTTAAAACTTTCAATACAAATTGACCGTCTTTGTTCACGAACCATGTAATTGATGAGCTAAATGCAGGACATCCTGATTTTGTCAAGGCCATTTCGCCTTTATTATTATTAGACACAAATTTCCAAGTACTTCCTACGAAACATTGTGAATCTGCTAATTGAAAAGCATTCACTTTGATATATTCTGAACCCGGATAATCGACTGAACTGATCACCCAATTTCCTTTAATTACACGCTCAGTTTTATTGTCAAGCTTTGTGTTTGTTACCGATGTAGACTTGCAGGAATAAAACAGTACCGCAAAGACACTTAATAAGATTAATTTTTTCATAGTTGGTATTTTTTTAATGTTTATGCTACACAAATATACAACGTCAATGTTTTTTATGTTAAAATCACAGGTTTTATTATCTTAAAATTAACAATTCAGCCAATTTGTCATTTCGGATTTCTTTGGTATTCTATTTGAAATATAGAATCTCGAAAATAATTAACATTAATATTATCAATAGATTATGACAACAGGAAAAATCAATGTTTCAGTAGAAAACATATTCCCGCTTATCAAGAAATTTTTATACAGCGACCACGAGATTTTCTTGCGTGAATTAGTTTCAAATGCAACTGATGCTACATTGAAATTAAAGCACTTAACAAATATCGGTGAGGCAAAAGTGGAATATGGAAATCCGATTATCGAGGTGAAAATCGATAAAGAAGGAAAGAAATTGCACATCATCGACCAAGGTTTAGGTATGACAGCTGAAGAAGTTGAAAAATACATCAACCAAGTAGCTTTTTCTGGAGCTGAGGAATTTCTTGAAAAATATAAAGATTCTGCCAAAGATTCAGGAATTATCGGCCATTTTGGTCTAGGTTTCTATTCAGCATTTATGGTGGCAGAAAAAGTGGAAATCATCACAAAATCGTTTAAAGACGAACCTGCAGCGCATTGGACTTGCGATGGAAGCCCAGAATTTACGTTAGAACCATCTGACAAAACTTCTCGCGGAACTGAAATCGTTCTTCATATTGCTGAAGATTCTTTAGATTTTTTAGAAGAAGGAAAAATTTCTGGATTGCTTCAGAAATACAATAAATTTATGCCAGTGCCGATTAAATTCGGAACTAGAACTGAAAAAATCGAGCAGAAAAAAGGTGAATTCGTTGATTCAGAAGATAAAGACGAAACTTTTAAATCAGTGGAAGTTGACAATATCATCAACAATCCAAATCCAGCTTGGACGAAACAGCCGACTGAATTATCTGAGGAAAATTACAAAGATTTTTACAGAGAATTGTATCCGATGCAATTTGAAGAACCGCTTTTCAATATCCATTTGAATGTAGATTATCCTTTTAACTTGACAGGAATTTTATATTTCCCAAAAATGACGGGCGATTTACAAATCCAGAAAGATAAGATTCAACTGTATCAAAATCAGGTATATGTAACTGACAATGTAGAAGGAATTGTTCCTGAATTTTTGACAATGCTGAAAGGTGTTATCGATTCTCCAGATATTCCTTTAAACGTTTCGCGTTCTTATTTGCAAGCTGACGGTGCGGTGAAAAAAATCTCGAATTACATCACTCGTAAAGTCGCTGACAAACTAAAAGCTTTGTTCACTGAAAACCGTGAAGATTTCGAGAAAAAATGGAACGACATCAAAATTGTTTTAGAATATGGAATGCTTTCTGAGCCAAAATTTTATGAAAAAGCGGGCGCATTTACTTTATATCCAACGGTTGACGATCACTATTTTACGCTTGACGAACTGAAAGAAAAAATTAAAGAAAACCAAACTGACAAAGATGGAAAGTTGGTCGTTTTATATGCCTCAAACAAAGATGCGCAACATGGATATATTGCTGAAGCGCAAACAAAAGGTTATGAAGTATTGATTTTAGATTCGCCAATTATCTCGCATTTGATCCAAAAATTAGAAGCTGATAACGAGAATTTGACTTTTACTCGCGTCGATTCTGACCACATCAACAACTTGATCAAAAAAGACGAAGAAACAATTTCAAAACTTTCTGACGAAGAAAAAGAGAAGTTAAAAACAGAACTAGAAGCAGTGATTTCTGATAAAAAATATTCAGTTCAACTGGAAGCTTTAGACAGCCAATCTGCACCATTTTCAATCACACAGCCAGAATTTTTGCGCCGTATGAAAGAAATGAGCCAAAGCGGCGGTGGTGGAATGTTTGGGATTGGAAATATGCCAGAAATGTATAATCTTGTTGTAAACACCAACCACGAATTGGCTTCAAATATTTTAAATTCATCTGATAAATCACATCAAGAAGCTTTGGTAAAACAAGCTTTAGACTTGGCAAAATTATCTCAGAATTTATTGAAAGGTGAAGAATTGACAGCATTTGTAAAGAGAAGCTTTGAATTAATTAAATAGATTTCTTAGACTTCTTATAAATTTGTACCAACCTGTGAGTTTAACTTGCAGGTTTTTTTATGCCTAAAAAATTTGCATATCAAATCCGTTTGTCGAAATTTGGATAAAAATCATTCGAAATGACTTTAAATTTAGAAACTCCGGCATTATTATTTTCAGCAACTTCGTTGATTTTATTGGCTTACACGAATAGATTCTTGACCATTGCCACGATAATTCGAGGTTTGAAAACTTCGTATGATCAAGGCGAGAAAAGCTATATTTTAGACCAAATTAAAAACCTCAACTTGCGATTGACATTGATTCGGTATATGCAACTTTTTGGTGTTTTAAGCTTGTTTCTCTCTGTTTTTGCAATGCTTTTATTGTTTTTAGAACACCAGCTTTTTAGCATTTATTTATTTGGATTAAGCCTGTTTTCTCTATTAATTTCACTGGGAATTTCTTTTTGGGAAATTAGTATTTCTGTTCAAGCGCTTAGAATGCATCTGGAAGATCTAATCGATAAAAAATAGAGAATTTGACATAAAAAAAGCCTCTTCAATTGAAGAGGCTTTTTCATTGGTGGCAATCTGAATGCTAAGCTATTTCAGATTTTTTCAACTTGCGTATTGCTAAGAAAGATCCGGCAATTAGTCCTGCATAAATATAATTATCTACAGGAACGTCTGGTTCATCATTTACATCTGGATCTGCATCATCAACTTGCGCCGAAGCGAATGAAGTTGACAACACAAGAAAAAGGGCAGACAAGAACAATTTTCTTCTTAGGTTATGGGAAATACTTTTCATTGATTCTTATTATTTTACAATTAATTTTTTAGTGGCTGTGTTACTTCCGTTTGAAATAGTTACTAGGTAAATTCCAGATTGAAGTGCTGTTTCTGGTTGGATTTTTGCAATTCCGTCAGCAGTGTTTAATTTTTTAGAATATACTTCTTGTCCTAAAAGATTAACTAATTTCACGCGCAGCGATTCGCCTTCTTGTGCTGGCAATTTTATGAAAAATTGGTTTTCAGTAATTGGATTTGGATAAACGCTCACTGCATTTGAAAAAGCAGTTTCTTCATTTGAAAGTGTTGTTCCAAAAACTACATCAAAACGATCTGTTGCAATGCTCGCTGCTTCTGTCAAATCAACTGAAAAAGTAACGCTCGTTTCACCTCCATTTTGAAGCGGTGTTCTTGTGTTGTCATATTTGTCAAACAAGTAAGCAGATATATTTTCTAAACCTTGTACTTTAACTTTATATGTATAATTTGTATTTCTATATTGAGTATGAGACAATGGAATCACATCAGATTCTGTTGGAAGATTTCTGCTTTGGATACTTAACAATTTTCCAGCATTCAGCATACCTGCGTTTTCATCAAGATTGCTAATTTTTACCGCATCATTTTCATCTACATCATTGCTAAAAGATTCGTCAAAAACAATTGCAAAACCGTCAGCTGAAGTTGCTGTTTGTGCCAAAGCTGTATTTTCATATAAATTGAAACTCATTTTAGCCAAAGTTTGTCCCGTTCTGTAAAGATTCTTTGTTTGGTTATTTAAGTTTTTATTAGATTCTGCAAAACTCAAAGTTTGCGTTGTTGCATTTGTCTGCAAGAAAAATGCTTGTCCTGGCTGTGCAAATTTATCTACAACTGAAGCGCTATTTGATTTTGCATCAGATGAAATTTGATAAGTTACATAAGCACCTCTAATGTTGATTGTTGGATCCCAGATTTGGTAGAAATCTTTATTGAAACCAACAGAAGCATTTAAAACAGCCTGCATGTCAATTGGTGCTTGGTAAGGATTTCCTACAAAAACATAACGATTTGGATTAGTTGTCAAGTTTGAATATACAACGTTTCCTGTTTTAACCGTTCCAAAAGCTCTCAACGTTGTCGCTGATGACGGTGCTGAGTTTAAAGCTTGGTTTACATTTCTATCACCTCTAATCATTAATCTGTAAGGAACACCAGCCACTAAATTTGTAGTTGCCGTATTTGTTACTGCAGTCCAGCTGTTTGTCGTTCCTGTATTTGCATTGAAATAAGTAAACAAAGAAGGATTGTTACTTCCCGAAACATCAAAACCATTTGTAGCGCCGCCAGCACCCGTAATATCAGTTCCCCAGCCTTCTTGGTCAACGCCATTTTCTTGCCAGTTGGCACGAATTGAGCCACCATCAACAGTTGAAGTCACATATCTGAAAGCTCTCTTTGAAGGAATATAACGCTCGATAGTCATTTGTCCAGAAATGCTTCCTGATACTTGAGAAATAATGGCAGTTGTTACTGCATTGCTTTTTAAAGTAAGCTGATTGCCTGTCGTGAAAGTTCCCGCGATTGGTGCAAGAATTCCGGTAAGGCTTAATTCTCCTGCTAATGTAACTCCTGAAGTATTCTCAACAGTAAGGTTTTTGATGTAATTTCCATTGAACGTATTTGCGGGAATAGTTTGCGCTCCAGTTGTACCTACGAAGGAAACAGTTCCGTCAACGGCAATAAAAATTCCTGATTTGTTGATAGCTCCTGCAATTCTCAAATTTCCTGCACCGCTCACAGTTACAAAACCACCGTTTGAAATGTTTAAATTATTTGTTGTTCCTAAAGCTGATACTACTGGATAATTTGCCAATCCAGCTGGAATGTTTGCGGAAACAGTCGCACTTGGAATAATATTACAAGACCAGTTTGCTGCTGTATTCCAGTCTGTACTTTGGCTACCATTCCAAGTAGTTGAATTTGAACCAGAAGTTGTAAGATAAACTGTATTACTTTTTAAAGAACCTCCCATATTTGAAACTGTGACTGCGTATGCGCCAGCATCAGAAGCTGTAGGAGATGGAATTGTATAAGAAGACGCATTTGCTCCTGCGATATTCACGCCATTTTTTGTCCATTGGTAAGTAAGATCCATTCCGGTTGCTCCAACAGAAAACGAATTAGTACCAGAACATTGGCTGATAGAAACTGGCTGCACCGTGATTACTGGAGAAGGAATTACAAATGTATTTGCATTATAAGCAATAAAAGCTGGGTCACTTGAACCTGAAGGCAAAATTTTAAAACCTGCAATCGTGTTAGCAACGGCTGCAGTTGTGATTCCAAAATCAGAAATTTTGAAAGCAACCATTCTGATATCTTTTACATCATTGAATGTATTTACACCATTTGGAACTGCAGTTGCATAAGAAGTATTTGTCAATTTAAAAAGATCGACTCTATTGGTTCCAATTGCACTAATACCATTAAAACTTACTTGCACAGGATTTCCTACAATGTTTCCATTAGCATCAATGAAAGAAAAAATATCATTATCGTCTGCGCTACCTGGTTGTGCAATTTGAGTTACAACAACATCCGGTTCAGAATCATTAATTCTGCTTTCTGCAACACTTGTAATTGGAAAAACCAAAGCTACGTCGGCAGCGATGTTTGTAACACCAGTTCCAATATCAAGTCCTTTTATTCCATCCACTAAAACGTCTCTAATCTTTAATCCGGCAACTGCTAGTGATGTAATATCACCTCCGTCTGTCTTGCCATCAATCAAACTTCCCAATGAAAGGAAAGTACTAGAACCACTAGTAACGGTGTTTCCAACAATTTCATTTAAAGGCAAAGCTCTGAAATCCCCAGGTACAAAACCTACACCTGTTTCAAGATTTGCTGTCAAGGCCGCATCTGCAACACCTGTTGAATAAATTTGAGAGTTATAACGAAATGCTGTCACATTATGACGCGTATCAGTCATATTTGCTACAGAACTTGTTGCCGCAGTCGTACTTTTATAACCGTGATAATCAGTGATCAGCCTGTCAATTTTTGCATTTGCAGGAGTTGCAGCTGGAATCATTTTGGTTAGTGTTCCAGAGGAAACCGTACTTGACCCAAAATAAATATTCAAAGTCCCATTTGGAGTATTATTTCCTGGAATAATTTGAATTTGCGTGCTACTGATATATGTGTAAGATGCAAGTACTGCAGAAGCTGAACTAGTGCCCAGCTTCACTGTACCTGTAGAGGTAAAGCCGGTCCCCACCAGGCTCACCCTTGTTCTGTTTGTAATCGTTGATGGCGAAACGGAAGTAACCGTCTGACCAAAAACATTCACCGTAAGCAATAGAAAAAATGCCAAAACGCTACGCGCTGACATAAAAGACTGCTTTTTTTGTAATGAAAGTAAATTTGTAGTCATATAGTAAATATTCAAGTTTATATTCAGGTTTATTTTAAAATGGTTTATTTCACCCAATTCTAAAAGCTAAGAAAAGCATTACATAAATACTGATCTGTTACCTTGCAAATAAAAATATTATTCTAAAAACAACCTAGAATTTACAAGTATTCCCGATGAAATGCAGATTTAATCGATGAAATACACTTTTCATTATTTTTGCTTTTATTTTTCATCGACGAAATACATATTTCATCGATGAAATGCATTACCTAAAAATATTCCTACAAGAAATTTACACTAAAAACAGCAGAAAATTGTACGAAAAAGCGAGCTTTGACTATTTTTTAAAAAAAAAGACAAAAAAAAGCCCCTTCAAAACGAAGAGGCTTTTTACAGATTTATATAAATTATTAGTACTGCGGTTTCTTAATTTTTTTAATTCCTAATATTGATCCTGCTACCAAACCTGCAATAATAAATCCATCAATTGGTACTCCAGGCGGATTTTGGTCATCAACATTATCATCAAATGGATCTTGCGCGCTTGCCTGGAATGTTGAAAATACCAGGAAAAGTGATGCGAACATAATTTTTTTCTTCAGGCTTTTTGAAATACTTCTCATGCTTCTTATTTTACAATTAATTTTTTAGTTGTTGTCGCTTTTCCGTTTGAGATGCTTACAATGTAAATACCGCTTTGCAATGTCATTGCAGGCTCAATTTTTACTGTATTTCCAGTTGCTTCAAGAGAAGAAGTATACACTTCCTGACCCAAAAGATTTGTCAATCTCACCGTTACGCTTCCTTCAGAATCTGTTGGCAATTGCACAAAAAACTGATTACCCACAACTGGATTTGGATACACTTTTACTGATTTTGCAAAAGCACTTTCTTCATTTCCTAAAGTTGTTCCAAAAACTACATCAAAGCGATTTTCAGCACTGCTTGCTGGAATAGTTGAGTCTACAGCAAAAGAAATGCTTGTCTCGGTTCCATTAACCAGCTCAGTTCTTGTATTAGTATATTTATCAAGAAGATAAGCATTCACGCCAGCGATTCCGTCAACTTCTACTTTATAAGTATAATTGGTATTTCTGTATTGTGTATGCGAAATCGGCAAAACATCAGCAACCGTAGGAAGGTTTCTGCTTTCAAAGCTGTAAATTTTTCCTGCATTCATCAATCCAATATTTTCGTCTTGGTTTACTGGCTTTAAAGCATCGCTTCCATTAATTGCATTGCTGTAATCTTCATTGAATCGTACAACAAAACCATCTGTTGATGCTCCATTTTGAGCCAAAGCTCCATCTTCATATAATGTAAATCTCATCTGTGCAGTTGCCACATTTGAATTTCTCCAAATTGCCTGTGTTGCTGTTGTCAAAACCTGTTTTTGAAGTTCCCTGAAAGTTAAGGTAGGAGTTGCTCCTGCTGTTAGAACATAAAAAGCTTGTCCTGGTGGTACAAGTCGGTTAGCAGTAGAACCAACAACATTATTTAAATTCGAAATAACATCTACAGTAACATAAGCTCCTCTCGTATTCCTTGTTGGATCCCAAACATAATAATACTGTGCATTTAGACCAGTCGAGCTACCCGCTAAAGCATCAAACATATTTAATCGAGCTTGGTATGGATTTCCTAATAAAGTATAACCTCCAATAGCAGTATTCAAATTAGCAACAGGAATATCTCCTGATAAAATAGTACCTTTTGCTCTCAAGACTGTCACATTTGGTGTCGCATTATTATTTGTCTGGTCAATAGTTCTGTCGCCGCGAACTAATATTCTATAAGGAACTCCAGCAGTTAAAACACCAGTTGTAGTGCTTGTTACAGCATTCCAAGTTCCAGACAAGGAATTATTGTGAGCATGCGTGAATAAGGAAGGATTATTGCTTCCAGAAGGATCAAAACCATTTGTAGCGCCACCAACACCGGTAATATCTGTTCCAAAACCTGAAGTATTTGCTCCGTTTTCTTGCCAGTTGGTGTAAATTGAACCTGTAGAAGTTACTGATGAAGTCACAAATCTAAAAGCTCTGCGCGCAGAAATATAGCGTTCTACTGTAATTTCTCCAGAAACTACACCTGATACCACATCAATCATTGCCGTTGTCGAAGCATTGCATTTTAACGTAAGAAAACCACCTGTCGTAAAAGTTCCAGCAGTTGGAGCAAGAACTCCGGTCAGGCTTAAATCACCAACCAAAGTCACGCCATTAGTATTATTGATGACAAGATTTTTGATGGTATTAGAAACAAATGTATTTGCTGGAATTGTTTGCGCAGCAGTACCATACATTCTCACAGAACCATCAATTGCATTAAGAGTTCCTCTTTTATTGATATTGCCATAGATTTCTACAGCTCCAGTTCCTGTAATTGTTACTGTTGCGCCAGCACCAATATTCAAGCTTCTGCAAGGTCTGATAACTGTGTTTAAGATCGGATACCTTGGTGCACCAGTTGGAATATTTGCACTTGTTGTTGAAAACGGAGTTATACCGCAAGACCAATTTAGGCCATCTCCCCAAGTTGTAGAAAGATTACCATTCCAGAAATTGCCTAAAAAAGCATAATCGCTGACAGTTGTACCAGATGCATTAGTCACTGCAACGGTATAAGTTCCCAAATTGACAGAAACAACCGCTGGAATGTTATAAGAAGGTGAAGTAGCTCCTACGATAGCCACACCATCTTTTCTCCATTGGTAAGAAGTTGCACCAGTTGCCGTAACCGTAAATGTTACGTTAGGAGAAATCACAATCGGTTCACAAACACTAACTGACGTTGGCTGTACCGTTATAACCGGAACCTGCGCATTGGCATTAAAAGAGATTGTCAAAAAAAGAATCAAGCAAAGTCTGAGACTGAAAGACCTACTTCGCAAAGAGAGTACATTTGTTACCATATAAATTAAATTCACGTTACTATTAATGTTTATTTTCAAATAATCTTATAATGCGAATATTTACCAAAACTACCGAACCCCTAAACACAAGCATTAATATACTGCAAATTAATAACTTATTAAAATATTACACAATAGCAATAATCAAAAACATTTACAAAATGCGTATTTTAACTATTCTTCTGTATAAAAATACGGTACATATTGCGATTAATAATGACAAAACGCGACTTTAACACAACATTTAAATTTGTCCAACTCAGAAATTAGCTTTTCACCTCCATATTTTGTATTTTTAAACAAGCTTTAAACCTTTTAGAGCTTTAACAGTCATAGTTTTAAATATTTTTTTTTAGATGGACAACGCAACACTTTGGTCATTACGATTAGGATTTTCTGCAAAACAGTCGACTTTGATTAAGGAAGATTTTAAAAGTTTTATAAAAAAATCTTTTTCATCAGAAGTTACTACTGCTTTACCAGAAGCGCTTGCCGACAGCCCAAAAACTGCCGAAGAACTAAAATCCAAAAGAGAATTCTTAAAAAATGCAGACCAAATAGAGAAGAAAAAAAATATCATATTTGAAAACAACACAAACACAAACCTGAAAGTTTGGTGGCTAGAAAAAATGCAAAGCGAAGAGTTTCCTTTAAGGGAAAAAATGACTTGTTTTTGGCACAATCATTATGTATCAACTTTTCAGAAAGTCAAAGTAAATTATTGGATTTATCAGCACAACCAGTTGCTTCGAGAAAATGCTTTTGGAAACTTTAGAGAATTGACAAAAAAAGTCCTTAAAACCAATGCGATGATTCGTTATCTCGACAATACAGATAATAAAAAAGGCAAAATCAATGAAAACCTCAGCCGAGAATTGCTAGAACTTTTCACATTGGGAGTTGGAAATTATACCGAAGAAGATATTAAAAATGGCGCAAAAGCATTAGCCGGATTAGGTTATGGCGAAGATCAAGCCGTTTACCGAACTAAATTTGAAGACAATGAAACGATCACTTATCTAGGAAAAACTGGCAATTTCAAAGCTGACGATTTGGTAGATATTATTTTCGAGCAGAAAAATATTCCTTATCTGATTACAAAGAAAATCTTGAAATGGTTTCTTTATGACAATCCTGCACCAGAATTGGTGGTTTATTATGGCGATTATTTAAAGAAAAAAGATTTTGAAATTGAACCGCTTCTGATCAAAATTTTTACAGAAGAATTCAAGAAGGAAAATGTCGGGCAAAAAATAAAAGAACCTCTGGTTTATATCTTTCAGCTTTTCGACGAATTGAATATTAAAGACGCAAATATGAAAATGGTGGCTTTTTTCTTGAAAGAACAAGGCATGGATTTATTTAATCAGCCCAATGTAAAAGGTTGGGACGGCGGCAATAATTGGCTGACTTCGCAAATATTTTTACAGCGAAATAATGCTTCTGACTTGCTTTGTTCTGGAAGAATTATAAATAAAAGAGGCATCGATCCAGAGAATTTTAAGCAACATCCAGAACTCGAAAAAATCAACATAAAGCTCAACTGGAACAAATCTGGAAACAACAAAGATATTATAGCAGAACTCAAAAACAGGCTCCTTTTTTCTACAGAGGAAAGCTTACAAAAAAATTTTGAAAACATCTTAAAATATGATTTTAATCCGAATGATCCTGGAGCTGACAATGCTGTCTTGAGGCTTTTCAATGCCATGACAAAAGCTCCTGAATTTCAACTTATTTAATCAATCTTCCATAAAAAAACAGAACTGATGAACAGAAGAAACTTTTTATCGCTCACAGGAACTTTTACCGGAGGAATGCTCTTGTTGCCAGATTTTTTGCATGCTTTTGGAACAACTCCAAATCTAATTATCGGCGAACAGTGCGTAGTTTTCATACAATTAAATGGTGGAAATGATGGACTGAATACTTTCATTCCGTTTGAAAATCCGCTTTATTATGAATTCAGAAAAAATATTGCCTTGAGCAAAGACGATATTATTGGCAAAAATCAAGGAATGGCTTTTCATCCAGCGTTGAAAAATTTCGCAGACATCCAGCAAAATGGAGACTTGTCTGTAATTCAGAATGTGGGTTATCCTGAACCTGATCGCTCGCATTTCAGAAGCCAAGAAATTTGGCAGACGGCTTCTGATGCGCAGGAATATAAAGCCCAAGGCTGGCTAGGCCGTTATCTTGATTTGCAATGCAACGACCATGAACCGACGGCCGGAATCAACATCGATTCGATTGACAATTTAGCTTTGAAAGGATTAGAACCCAATTCAATTACAGTAAAAGATCCCAATCGCTTCAAGGTAAAAAACAATCGAGAAGCAGTAAAATTATCTGAAAATCCGCAATTGGATTTTGTTAGAAAAATTGCCAATTCAGCTTCAGAAGGCGCTACAGAAATACAAAAAGCTTTGGCAAAATCGGCTACAGCAAATGCCTATCCAAAGACAGAATTATCAAAAAATCTAGAATGGATTTCACGCCTGATAAAAGGAAACCTCAATTCAAAAGTGTATTATACTTCACTTGGCGGTTTTGACACGCACGACAATCAACTGTCAATCCACAAAAATAAATTGACTGATTTGAATGATGCAGTTTATGCTTTTTATACAGATTTGAAAGAAGCGGCTTTGCTTCAGAATGTAACTTTAGTCGTTTTTTCAGAATTTGGAAGAAGAGTAAAAGATAACGGTCGAGGAACTGATCATGGAACTGCCGCGCCAATGTTTGTAATCGGCGGTCAAAATAAAGGAAAAATCATTGGAAACAATCCAAATCTGGCTGACTTAGACAAAGGCGATTTAAAACATGAAATACATTTCAGAAGTGTTTATGCTAGTTTATTGCAAGAAAAATTAAACTTCGATTATGCCAAAATCGGAATCCAAAACAAACCTTTATCAGGATTGTTCTAAGTCTATTTATTCCACAATCCAAAGTAAGACCGGCTTTTTAGTTTCTTGTAATTTTGCATCTAAAACCTTCATAAATTCGTCAGAAACAGCAGGACAACCCCAACTCAACGGCGAATATCTTGGGTAAATTTCTTTGTTTGAAACAGCGCTCCAAGAATGCAATACCACTACTCTATCGGCAGCATTGCTGTTTGTGTCTTCCAAGCCTTTCAGCCAATATTTCACTTTTATTCCCCACGTGCTGGAGTCCCGTTTTCCGATTTTATATTTTCCTTTTGAAGAGCAGTGACTATTATCGCTGTTGCTGAATTTTGCCTTTTCCCACTTGCTATCATTGACTGTCGAAACATCACAGCTTCCGTGTGTGACTAAGTTTTCGGCAATGATTTTATTGGTCTTTAAATCATAAACAAAAAAGCGGTTTTTGCCAGAATGAATACTCAAGTCAATCAAAAAATAATAGTCTTCGTTGAATTTTTCTGCCTTGCAAAACGCTTTGGCTTCCTTGTGGAAAGAGCTGTAATCGGTTTTCTCAACCACAATTTCCTTCTCCTTTTTACAGCTTATTAAATTTAAAAAAGCAAACAACAAAATTTTCGGGAACATGGGCGAGGGATTTTAGCAAGTTTGATTTCTGTTATAACTAAAATCCGAATTAAAAAGTATCTGGTTCTTAAATAATTTTTTGTCCTTGAATCACCGGAAGCAATATCGTGAAAATAGCGCTTTCTCCTTTAACTCCAGATGCTTGAATAGTTCCATGGTGGCGTTGTACAATTTTCTTGCACAAAGCCAATCCGAGTCCGGTTCCTTCATATTCATCTTTGGCATTCAATCTCGAAAACACGTCAAAAATCTTGTGCACATAATCCGGATCAAGGCCAATTCCATTGTCAGTAATCACAATTTTCGCCATTCTTTTTTCATTTGCACCAATGACTGCCGATTCAATGGTAATCAACGGCTTCACATCAGCCTTAGAAAACTTAAGCGCATTGTTAATCAAGTTATAAAACAATTGATAAATCAAAACCGATGCACCTTCAATCACCGGAAGCTTGTCTTTATGCAAAACAGCATCCTTTTTCTGGATCAGTATTTCTAAGTCAGATTCTATGTTTTCCATCACAGTATTCAGGTCAATTTCATCAATTGGCCTTTCGGAAGAAGTGATTGCAGAATAAGCCAAAACACCTTCAATCATAGAGAACATTCTATCTGTAGAATTTTGGATTTTTCCCAAGTAAGCCTGACCTCTTTCTGGAAGCAGTTTCCCAAAATCATTCTCCAGCATATTGCTAAAAATTTTGATTTTTCTCACTGGTTCTTTCAAGTCATGACTGGCAACATGCGCAAACTGAAGTAAATCATCATTAGATCGCTGCAATTCTAAAGTTCGCTCTCGCACTTGTTTTGTAAGTTCCTCAGCAAATTTTTTCTGTTCTGTAATATCCTGAATAACACCAATAAGTGAAACCGGTATCCCTTCTTCTGAATAAATCATTTTTCCTTTCACACGAACCCAGCGTTCAGCATTATCTTTGCTAACCAATCTCGCTTCATAGTGAAGATTCCCAGTTATGATGGATTCTTCATGTGCTTCTTTTCTAATAGTTAAATCATCAGGATGGATAAAAGCCAGCAGCTCTGATCGGGTTACTGCTTTGTATTTTTCAATACCCCAGATTTCGTTGAAGCGCTCTGTGGTTTTCATCTCATCTGTCAAAAGATTAGTTTCATACGGACCTAAATCTGCAGACTCAATCGCCAATCTTGCTTTTTCTTCTGCTTCTTCAATTTTTCTTCTTGCCAAAACTTGCTGTGTGACGTCAGTTGCCACAGACAAAATCCCTGAAATAGTTCCATCAGTTTCTCTAAAAGCTTCATAGACATAATCTACATAAATCGTTTCCATCACGTTGTTTCGAAACAACACCACGGCAACATCATGATCTTTAAACGCTATTCCTGTTGCGTAAACCTCATCTAAAAGTTCTTCAAAACCTTTCCCTTTTATTTCCGGAAGTCCTTCTATGAAAGGTTTTCCTATAGTTTGTTCTTTGGTTTTTCCCCAAATTTCAATCATCTTTTCATTGGCAATTTCCACAACATGTGCTGGTCCTTTGAAGATACACATCGCCACTGGCGCCTGAATAATCGTGTTTCTTAAATTCTTCTCGCTTTCTTCAATCCGTTGCAATGCCAATACATTTTCGGTAACATCTATTGCAATATCTAAAATAGCATATACTTCGCCATTAGAATCAAATATCGGAGTGTAAGTAAAGTCATAATAGTTGTAAGTCAGCACTCCATTCTGAACAATTTTCACCTGCGTGCCAAACGTCTGGAACATTTCACCCTTGGTAAAAACATCATCCAATATCTGTAAAAATGGCTGGCCTTCGGTGATTAATTCTGGCATGGCTTCTCTCAAAGTCCAGCCAGTTACATCGCCTTTTCCAACGATGTCATTAAAAGTTTGGTTTGGTGTTTCAATCACCAAATCACGTCCTACAAAAAGACCAATCGCCACTGGCGCTGCAGCAATCAGGCTTCTGAAACGGCTTTCGCTTTCTTCTAGTTTTTTTCTGTTTCGCACTTTTTCAGTTACGTCAACGGCACTGTCCATGATGCCATAAATGTTGCCATCAGCGTCAAAAAGCGGTTTATACGTAAAATCAAAATAATAAGTATCTAAAACGCCATCCACCTTTAAAACAGCTGGTTCATCAATAGCAACATAAGGTATTCCAGTTTTCCAAACTTCCACTAAAAGATCAAAAAATGGTTGTCCTCTTAATTCCGGAACCGCTTCCAGCAATGGTTTTCCAATCACAGACTGCTTGTCTTTGCCCCACATTTTGATCATGTTTTCGTTGGCAATTTCCACGACCATGTCATTCCCCGTAAATAAGCAAGTACAGATAGAAGATTCTTCAATCAAGCTTCTGAAACGCAATTCACTGTCTTCAATTATTTTTTGAGACTGCACTTTATCTGTCACATCAACCGCTGTTGCTAAAATTCCATAGACTTTATTATCTGGATCAAGCAAGGGCTTGTACCAGATATCAAAATACAGATACTTCAGCTTGTCATCAATTTTATACCAAACTTTTGCTTGCTTTTCTACATAAGGAATTCCTGTTTCATAAACCTCCTTTAATATCTTCAAGTAAGCCTGCCCTTTTAACTCCGGAATCGCCTCTTCAATGCCTTTGCCTAAAACGCTTCTGTCTTTGCCCCAGCTTTTCAGCATCCTTTCATTGGCCAGTTCAATGACCAAATCAGGCCCCGAAAGAAAAGTAACGCGCATCGGCGACTCGTCAATCAGCAATTTAAGGCGCTGTTCGTTTAATTTTATTTTTGTTTCGGCTTCAATCTGCTCGTGCACATCAATCACTGTTCCAATGAAACCTTCATATTCTCCAGCAGCGCTGTATTTTGGACTCCCACTGTCAATTGCCCAGCGGTAATTTCCCTTAGCATCGCGCAAACGATAAAGAATGCTTACTGGTTCTTCCTTTTTATAACCTGCTTCAAAAATCTTTACAGCTTTATCAAAATCATCGGGATGAACGGCATTAAGCCACCCAAAACCTTCCGCTTCTGAGCTGGTTTGGCCTGTGTAATCATACCAGCTTTTATTCAGATAAGTGCAATATCCATTGACGTCAGTAATCCAAACGATGGACGGCAACGTGTCAGTAAGTTTTCTGAAATAGGTCTCGCTTTCTTGCAGTTTATTTTGTGCGATTGCCTGTTCAGTTACATCTTGCAAGATTCCGTTTAATCGCAACGCTTTTTGGTTTTCATCAAATGTTGCTTTACCTTTTGCTCTTACAATCCGTTCTGTTCGGGTACGCGGATGAATGATGGTATATTCTATATCATAAGTACCGCCAGAGTTGTATTCCATTGCTCTTGAAATAGCCTGCACCACATTAATCCTGTCTTTTTCAGCAATAACGCTGGTAGCATTTTCAAGATCAATTTCTTCATCTGCGGTTAAACCAAACCACTCCTTAAGTCTATCATTGCCCGTAAACTTATTTGTTACAGGATTCAAATCCCATGTACCAAGTTCTGCTGCTTCAATGGCAAAGCGCAACATTTCCTGGTTCTCTTCCAGCTTTTTGAGTCGTAAAATTTCTGATGATTCCATTTAAATATTTGAGGGAAGAAATTTAATAATTTTTTACTATAAATGAATTATATTATTCGGATAAAGTTTTATTTGAGATGCTACGGTTTTAAGACGCTAAGTTGTTAAGGTAATTAAGTGGTATCTAGTACTCATCATACTTACGCTATAGCTTCAAAAAAATAAACCAAGGAAGCAATTGCTGTCAATACAATAACTATCCAATCTTTTATTACTCCCACAAAAGTATCTGGTTTAAAAAATAGGGGATTGTCTTTTCGCCCTTTCTTCCACCATTTGTGCAATCTATACCACAGAAAAGAAAATGTAGCAAAACCCAAGCTGATTAAAAGCGATCTATAATTCATTTTGATATATAGTTTGTTTTTTAGAGACTAAGATAATAGGTATTGAGGCATTAATATTCCCATTTATTGCCTTAAAAACACAACAACTTATCCCTTTTCATATCAACAACTTAGCACCTCTTAACCTCAACACCTCAGCATTTTTAAAACTTATTGCCTCAACTCCTCCAGCGCTTTCTCCATTGCCTCATCTCCTTTTGAAAGACTTGATGATAGAAAAAGATAAAAGAAATCACCTTTTGGATATTCGACTGCTGTGGTCGGTGGGATGCCTATATTTTCAAAATTCTTGCCTTCAAAATTGCCATACACTTGATTAGACAGGCTGAATTCCCAACCATTTGGAAGTTTTTTGTTTAGCACATCTGAAAAAATCCCTTCTGTGTTTGAACCAATTCTGCGTACGTTTTTCATTGCCATCGAACTGATTGAAAGAATCTCTGCAGCGCTGGCCGTGTTTGGGCTTGTCAAGATAATTAATGGCTGTGCAAGCCTTTCTTCGGGTGGACTCGGCAAAAGATATAGTTCTTGTTTTTTCGTAAAGCTTCCGTTTGGCAGTATTGCCTTTTTAGTAAAAGCCAGCGTTTTTTCAGTTACAAAATGGCGCAGCAGTTCAAGCGAAATAGCATCATACCCGCCTCCGTTGAGCCTTACATCTAAAATAACTCCTTTTACATTTTTAAAATCGGCCACCACTTGCGCCATTATTTTTCTGAAAGCCGCCAATTCTTTTTCTTGAGGCGATGGTATGGCTTCAGACTCTTCAAAATATTTTGCTACAAATTCATCTGTCGTAGCTGTTTCGGGAATACCAAAGTCAGCGTAGAAAATCATCCAGTTTACTTGAAGATAGCCTATATTTTCCTTTGTAATTGCCCAGTTTACCAAACCGTTTCCATAGATATCGCGTCCAGCGCTTTTAAAATCAGGAGCAATTTTTTTTAGGATCGCTTCGCGTAAGTCTTTCCGGTCGACTTTCGTTGCAGTTGTTTCGTCAGCTGTTGTATTTGCATCACTTTCTGGCGCAATTTCTAGACCATTGAAAGTCGTATGCCCATCGTTGAGCTTTGCAATTATACCTTTAATATAACTGGCAAGTTCAATATCTGTTGTTGTATTGCTGATTTTTGACTGGCTATCGCTATAGATTTTATCCCAGTCGATGTTTCGCTCTTTAAAGAAGGCATAATTTTCTTTGAAAGTCTGCCAGAACACCTCAAAGTTATAAATAGGATTCTTATCCCTGATTCTATCTTGGCTGGCGCACAAATCAGGAAGCAACTGCAATCTTAAAAGCTGGTATTCAGTGATGCTATTTTTTAGCAACAGCGAATCTTGCGTCACTTTTTTTACTTCACCCAATTTGCTCAGTTCGCTAAACGGAATAGACTTAACAGGAAGACAGCTTTTTTGGGTAATATCATAATAAGCGATTGCAGTATCAGAAATGACCAACAGTTGTCCGTATCCCTGCATTCTCCAAATTCCTTTTAAGGAAGGTTTTATGCTTGAAACCGTTGCTTTATTTACTTGGCAGGACGTAATCGTCAACATGATGGAAAATAATAAGAAGTAGATTTTTCGCATAAAGAGAAAGAGGATTTATAGTCGCAAATCTATCTATAAAAAAATTTCAATGATTGCTAATTGGGTTTATTTTAGGAAGTAAGATTGTTTTTTGACTACTTTTTTTGGCCAAAATACCTTTCATCGTATATATCTGCATTTCATCGATTTTATTTGTACACATTATTTTATCTGCTTATTTTGCTTGCTCTAAGACGTTAAAAATTATTTATATGCCATTCAAAATCACTTCTGCCGTGTGGACTCCTGTATCTTCTTCCTTATTTATTAAAACCTTTATTGGTATTCCTTTTTATTATATGCTTCAAGCAGTTGCTGTCTTTGGAGTATTTCTTTCTTACTTTCTAAATACTATAAATCTAGTTCTAGACTGTCTTTCTTACCAAGAAACTACAACCCGTGTTCAAGAAACAAATACTCGCACCAGCGAAACGCATTCTCTCGTTAGCGAAATAACATCTGTTGATGACGAGATGGCGTTTCAACCTGACGAGATGGCATTTCACCGTTGCGAAATGAACCTTGGTGTTCAAGAAATGGAACCTCGTGTTAGCGAAACAGTCTCTCCTGTTTGCGAAATGACCTCTCGTGTTTCCGAAATGACTATTCCTGATTATTTATTAGCTTAATTCTATAAAAATGCAAAAAAAACAAATTGACCAGTATGACATGCTTTTGTCTCAAGAAAATCACTTTGACGACAATGAAGCTTTGTGGATTTCAAACGCCCCAATCGCGGTAACAAAAACACTAATCTCTTCAAAAATTGCTTTAATCGCTAAAGAAGTTGCGATTCAGCTTTCAAATCCAACGGGAATTACTGCTACAAAATCAAACGTGAGGACAGATTTAGAAGAGCGAGGCTTTCAAATAAGTGCGGCGTTATGCGCTTTTGGAGCAACCGAAGAAAAAAAGGATTTATTCAATCGGTCAAAATTCGTAAGGTCAGAATTTTATAAGTTTAGGGAAGCCGAACTTCTGGGCGTGATTTCAAATCTTCACCGTGACGCCACGACGGAATTGGCAAATCTGGCATCTTATGGAGTCACGGAACAAGCATTAGATGAGTTATTGACTTCAAACCATGCTTTCGGATTGATTATGAAAAACCCGCAAGCGGCGATTGCAAAAAGAAAGGCTGCAACAGACAAGATCGCAGTGATGCTTCCTGAAATCATAACCCTTTTAGAAACAAGAATGGATAATTTAATGGTTGGGCTTCGTGCCACACAGCCCCAGTTTGTGGAAATATACACCAACCTTCGTGCGCTGAGAAGTACGCAAGTGACTCATTTGAGCTTGACGGTGACGACTGTGGAAGCCGAGACCAATAAACCGATTGCCAAAGTGAATTTGGAAATTGTGGGTGAGAAAATTTCAAGAGTCTCTAGCGAAAGAGGTTACAACACAATTCAAAACCTGACTGCGGGATCGCATCAGATTGTGGCAATGCATCCAAATTACGTAAGCAAGACCACGAACTTCACAATCGTCAGCGGTGAAACAACGGAGTTGCTCTTAATTTTGGAAAGAGCGTAAGTTATTCTTTTTTTAAAGCGAGAAGCCTGCTTGGTGCAGGCTTCTTTATGGAGATTGGGGTTGGCAAAATTTCCTTTGAAGTGATTTATCTCTTTGCTAAGTCTTTTGCTTTATTTAAGAAAATTATTATATTTGAAAACACACCCTTTCCCCTATCTAAAATTTCAATCATGAAGAAAACAAACTACTTTAAAAGCACTTTCCTTCCTTTATCGGTGGGCTTATCTACTGGATTATTTGTGTATGGACTATTAACTACAGAATTTACAGGCAACTCGGTTTTGACTACCTTATTAAAAAGCATAACTGTGGGCGTGGTAACAGGATTGGTATTGGGACTGCTGAATATCTATTTTAAGCTTTCACTGTCTAAGAAAAAAGAATAATCATGAAACTATTAAAAACTACCCTCTTTTTGCTAGTTATCATTTTAACCGGATGCAAGGAAGAAAAGAAATCACTCACACCTAAAGAAGTCAGTACAAAAGTCTTCAACCTCTTGCAAAATTTTGACAAGAAGACTTTAAAAGATTATGAAGAGGAGATCATTTCTTTTAAAGCATTGAAAGAATTAGCTGAAGACGAGACAATTCCTCTTGACGAAATGGTTAGAAATGACTTTAAGGCAACAGGAACTAAAGACTATGAAGACGCGATGGCCAGAGATTTTGGAGGTATTACTGCCGATGGCTCTCAATATAAGATCGAATGGAGCAAAATTAAATTCGTGGAATTCAAAGAACAGATTCAAGAAATGGGAATTGGCAAGGCATTGCTCTGCGAAATCTATTTCACAAGCCAAGATAACAGAAAGTTTTTCATCAAAGCAGTCGGCATCTTTGATGGTAAAGGATATCGCTTGATTAAAATTGGAGATTTAAGACAAACTTATCAATAGCTTAAAAATTATATGCTTAACTTCATGTGACCAATCAAAACATAAAGTAACTATGAGTACAGCAGAATTTTTAAAAAGTCAAGAGGCCCAATTGAGCGAGGCTACAATTGGAGGCATAAAATGCAATGTGGGTTATATCAAGAAATTTAAATGGAGTTGGCTTGCTACACAGCTGAATACCTTTGTTATCATTGGTGAAACAGATTCACTGATTGACAAAAACGCCATTGAAACTTTCTCTAAAAACTGTTTTGACTATGCTTTAAAAAATAGTCAAGGCTGGCCAAGAGGAATTCAGTCAGGCATTGGAAGTGTTGCCATCTTAAAAGGAAGTAACGTTGACCCAAGTGCAGCTCATTTTTGCCAAACCTTTTCTAAAAAGCATTTTTCAGCATTTGAAGTTCCTGTGGTTTATGATACGCAGCAAAAAAGAACGTTTCGCTATTCGTCAACACCGCTTTGGGGTAAAATTTATTTCCCTTTCTTTACCAAAATCATTGATTCTGTTGCAAACACACTAAATTAAAGAACATGCACGCCATTGAAAGTTATTCTTTTTTGACAAGCAAGGGCGTGTTAAAGCTAAACCTTATAGAGGACGTCGAACCAAACAATGGAAGAATGCTCTATAAGGTTTCCCTTTTTCTTGACAATAAGAATGTTACCACTTCTTACTTTGGAGATTGGGACCACATTAACTATTATCTTGATCATTATCAATTAATTTCTGCTGACAAAAGGTGGATTTACATTCCTAAGGAAAATAACCACTTCTTGATTGACTCAGAAACACTGGAGAAGATAGATCTTCTTCCGGTTCACTTGTCGGCTGCCGTCTTCATCGGAAATATTTTTTATGAGCATTCGCTATTCGTTGTCATACACAATGAAATTATTTCAAAAAACCTGCAAACTGGGAAATCCAAGCGATTGAAAAGACTTGAAAAAGGAATTTATTATTATGAAATAGTCAGTAATGATTCAAAAAACATTGTAATCAGGCGAAGTGACGGCATATTTGACCGTATTATTATGGAATCGCTTCACGTCTGATAAAGATGGAAGCCTTATAAAAACCTAAATGATTTCTCTATCTTTGACAATTAAAAAATTAAAGCAAGAAAGTTAGTTTAGACATACGTTAATTTCTCCTAAACTTAATTTGCTAAGAACAGAAATTTGTTAAATTTGATTTCCATAATTAAAAGAATACCACGTGCAAAAAGCAAAAGATAAACAACCAGAAAGTAGATTTACATTTCCTAAAACACCAACTGGAGTAGAAGGACTGGATGAAATAACAGAAGGCGGTTTCCCAAAAGGACGCCCAACATTGATCTGTGGCGGTGCCGGATGTGGCAAGACACTGCTGTCAATGCAATTTTTAATTAAAGGAATCACTGAATTTGACGAACCAGGCGTTTTTATGTCGTTTGAAGAGCCTTCTCATGACTTGTCATTGAATGTAAGATCATTAGGTTTTGACCTTGAAAAACTAAAGGCAGATAAGAAATTAGTAGTAGACCATGTTCGTGTGGAAAGATCAGAAATTGAAGAAGCTGGCGAATATGATCTTGATGGATTATTTGTGCGATTAGGCTATGCAATTGATACTGTAAAAGCAAAACGTGTGGTTCTTGATACCTTAGAATCTCTTTTCTCTGGATTAGACAATCAAGCTATTCTTCGTGCAGAGCTGCGACGTTTATTTCACTGGTTGAAAGAACGCGGCGTGACGGCTGTAATTACTGGAGAACGTGGTGAAGACGGAAATCTAACGCGACAAGGCCTTGAAGAATATGTATCTGATTGCGTAATCATGCTTGACCATCGCGTGATTGAACAAGTTTCTACCAGAAGACTTCGTGTGATTAAATATAGAGGTTCTACACATGGGACAAATGAATATCCGTTTTTGATTGATGAAGATGGAATTTCAGTATTGCCGATTACTTCTTTAAAATTAGACAATGAAGTTTCCTCAGATATTGTTTCTACAGGAGTTCCGGGATTAAATGACATGTTTGACAAAGGTGGCGTTTATCGCGGCAGCAACATCTTGATTTCAGGAACAGCAGGAACAGCAAAAACTACGATTGCGGCTTATTTTGCCAATGAACAATGCTTGAAAAAAGAAAAGACTGTTTATTTTGCCTTTGAAGAATCGCCACAACAACTGGTTCGAAACATGCAATCAATTGGTATTGACTTAGAAAAACATATAAAAAATGGTTATTTAGAGATTCATTCTTCGCGTCCTTCCTTAAACGGACTGGAATTGCACTTGCTTACGCTTAGAAAAATGATCAAAGAATTTAAACCGACAACAGTTATCATCGACCCGATCAGTAATCTTATCAGTGTGGGAAGCATGCATGAAGTGCGATCAATGCTGGTTCGATTGATTGACATGCTGAAGCTGAATAATATCACGGCACTTTTTACATCTTTAAATAAGCAAAACGAAGACATGCGTCCAGATTTAGCGGAAGAATCTGTTTCATCGTTGGTGGACACTTGGGTTACCGTTCGCGACATGGAAGGAATTGGGGAAAGAAATCGTGGTATTTTTATCATCAAGTCAAGGGGTATGGGCCATTCAAATCAAGTGCGAGAGTTTGTAATTACGAAGCAAGGCATCAAGCTTTTAGATGTAGAACTTGGTCCGAATGGAATATTGACAGGTGCGGCGAGAAAATCGCATGAATTGAACAGAACTGTTTCTAAATTGAAGCTTCAAGATGAACTTGACAGGAAAGATCGTGAAATTGCCCGCAAAAGAAGAGTGCTTGAGGCAAATATTGATGCGCTGAAAAATGAATTTGAATCGGCTGTAGAAGAATTGAACATTCTAAAGATCAATGAGGAACTTGAGGCAAAAGCTTCATCGAACAAAAATACAGACAAAGCGAAAAAGAAATGAAAAAGCAACCCGCCGAGTGGCAACTTTTATTATACATAGCCGGGCAAACACCAAAATCAATCAAGGCTTTAAGCAATATAAAAAAATATGCAGAAGAACATCTAGCAGGAAAGTATTCTATTGAAATAATTGACTTGCTTGTAAATCCGCAGTTAGCAGAGGGCGACCAAATTTTGGCCGTGCCGACATTGGTCAGAAAATTTCCAGAACCGATTCGAAAAATTATTGGCGATCTTTCTAACGAAGAAAGAGTACTTGTCGGACTAAACATCAAACCCCTAAAATAACCCAAAGTGGAAAACAGCCAAAATAGCGCCTCTGAGACAGAGAATTATAAATTCATTCTGTTTATTTCTGGCATGTCCACAAAGTCTAGCCATGCAATAGAAAACCTGCGGAAGATCAGCGAGAAATACCTTCCAAAATTTGAACTGCAGATCATTGACATACGCACCGAACAGCAAAAAGCAGTAGAATACCAAATATTAGCCGTCCCGACCTTGATAAAAACGATGCCAAATCCCACAAGAATTATTTTAGGAGATTTATCAGATACTGAAAAAGTTTTAAAGATTTTAGATATTACCGAATAAGATTTGAAAGAAAAAGAGAAAAATAGCGAAGCGTTGCTGTCAGAAATTGAAGAACTAAAAAGCCAACTTTTTGAAGCTAACAGCATTATCGACGCCATCAGGGAAGGTGCCGTGGATGCGCTTGTCTTAAATATTGATGGAAAAGCAGAAGTATATTCGATGGAAAGCGCCGATTATACATACAGAATTCTGATTGAAAAATTTGGCGAAGGCGCGCTGAGTATTTCTGAAGATGGACTGATTTTATATTGCAATGAATATTTTGCAAAAATGATTGACCTGCCTCCTACTTTAATTATTGGCACTTATTTTGAAAATTATTTTGAGTCTCCTGAAGAATATAAAGCTGTTCAGGAAGCGCTTAAAAATGGACCCAGTAAGAAAGAACTGGTGTTAATCCATGAAGACAAGAAAATTTCTGTGTATGTTTCTTTGACTGATTTGAATCCCACAGTGGCAGCGATTGGTGTGGTTGTGACTGACCTTACGGAAAAGAAAAAACATGAGGAAGCACTAGTTTCTTACCAAAAAGATTTAGAAACAAAAGTGCATGAATTGCACCAAACCAATACAAATTTAGAACAGTTCATCCATGTCATCTCTCATGATTTGAAAGAACCGCTCCGCAAGATTTTGACGTACACTTCACACTTGAATGCCAACAAGATAGACCTTTTTGCCGAAGACGAATTAAAAAGCTTGAATGTAATCAATTCTTCTGCTTTGCGACTGAATTCTTTGGTAGATGATTTGGTTAAATATGCTTTCAGTGCTGCAAAAGATGAGGAAATTGAAGTTGATTTGAATAAAGTTTTAGAAGAAGTTTTAGATGATTTAGAGTTGAGCATCAAAGAAAATGCGGCCTTGATTACTATTGAAAAATTGCCAGAGATTTCAGGTTCAAAAATCCAGATGCGACAGCTTTTTTCAAATCTTATTTCAAATGCGATAAAATACAGCAAGCATGATGTAAAGCCAGAAATAACGATTACTTCTAAAATTGTCGACGGTTCTGAAATACAGGCGACTGGAAAAAATTACTACAAAATTTGCATCCTCGATAATGGAATTGGAATGGATTCTATGCATCTAAGCAAAATATTCACTATCTTTCAACGCTTGCACATGCGCGAAGAATATTCTGGAAACGGAATAGGGCTGGCCATCTGCAGAAAGATAATGGATAACCACCAAGGGAAAATTAATGCGGAAAGCCAGCTAGATAACGGCAGCATTTTCAATCTGTATTTTCCTATAAAATAAAAAATGAAGCTAAACGAACTGCATATTCTCATCGCGGAAGATGACATGGATGACGGTGAAATCATCGAGGCAAGTTTTGCCAGACATCCCTCATTCTTAAATGTTGACATCGTAAAAAACGGAAAAGAACTGCTTGAATTTTTAAAAGACAAGAAGCAGATTCCTGATATTATATTGACAGATATCAACATGCCGATTTTGAACGGAATCGAAGCTTTGGCTGAAATTCATGAGGATTCGACTTTAAGAAACATTCCCGCATTTGTATATTCAACGACAATAAATCCGTCGTATGAAGCGCGATGTAAGGAACTTGGAACTAAAGGATTTTTAATCAAGCCTTTTCGATTAGAAGAATTTTATGAAATCCCAAATCGCATTCTATATCTTTTAGGATTAGAGCTCTAACTCATTTTTACTTTTAAATAACGTCATTGCGTTAGAATTTCAACTTTCAAATGGTATCTTTGTCGGCTTTTTAAATTTTAAAAAATGACAAAAAATAACGTATTGAAAGGAGTTTTCTTGGTTGGATTAGGAGCAACAAGTTATGGAATGCTCGCTACTTTTGTAAAAATGGCTTATGGCGAAGGCTACACAACAGCCGAAGTGACCTCTTCTCAATTTATTTTTGGAATTATAGGAATTCTGATTATCAATGCCTTCCAAAGAAAAAGAAACAATAATACCGCTGTCAAAGCCTCTAAAAAAAATAGAACGCAGCTAATGGTTGCTGGAACTTCCACCGGTTTGACCAGTATTTTTTATTATCTAGCTGTCAAATTTGACATTCCAGTTTCGATTGCCATCGTGCTTTTGATGCAAACCGTTTGGATGGGCGTTTTATTAGAAATGTTTCTAGAAAAAAAACTACCTTCAACCCTTAAAATCATCGCCGTAATTATCGTTTTGATCGGAACAGCGTTGGCGACAAATCTTATCAATTCTAGCGTAACATTAAATCCGATGGGAATCTTTTTTGGAATATTAGCCGCAGCATCATTTACCACTACAATGTTTACGGCAAATAGCATTGCCACTGACATTTCTTCTGCACAGCGAAGTCTTTATATGTTGTTAGGCGGCGGAATTATGGTCATGCTTTTTGCTTTGATTACGCAAATAATTCCCAATCAATCTGAAGCTGCAAATGAGGCTTTAGGCGTTTTTTCGACAGCAAAAGATTTCAATTTCAATATATTCTTGAAATGGGGAATCGTTCTTTCTTTATTTGGAACAATTATTCCTCCGATGCTTTTAAATGCTGGTTTTCCACATACAGGAATTGGATTAGGAAGCATCGTTTCTTCCTTAGAATTGCCAGTTTCAGTTTTGATGGCTTATTTCCTTTTGCACGAAGAAGTACTTCTTGTCCAATGGGTTGGTATTATTTTAATCATTATGGCAATTGTTATTATGAATGTAAATTTTAAAAAGAAAGCCATTTGATAGCGTTAATTCCTTAAATTAGTAAAAAATAATTATGGAATTACCTTGGCATTTGTACTTGATGGCGGGCATTTATATTCTTGCCGGATTGAATCATTTTAGAAATCCTCGAATGTATCTCAAGATAATTCCAGAGTATCTTCCTTCACCAAAACTGTTGAATATTTTGAGCGGTTTGGCTGAAAGTATTGGTGGAATTCTTCTTTTTATTCCGGCATATTCTTCAATTGGCGCTTGGATAATCATTGCAACTTTAGTGGCTGTTTTTCCAGCAAATCTTTATATGGTCACTAATAAAAAAGCAAGTTTTGGGCTTCCAAAATGGATTTTATGGTTACGACTTCCTTTGCAAATTTTACTGATTCTTTGGGCTTATATTTACTCATAAATTGGTTAGCTGTAGTATTTCGCATTAAAATATTGCCGTAATTTGTATCTAGATTCTTTCTAGGGAGAAATTGAAAGAATGCCTTTACCACAACTGATTTCAATGAAAAAAATTACCTTAAAAAACAAGATCGACTTCGCATTTTTTGTGATCTTGGTCATCTTTACTTTCCTTGCTTATTTTACGTATAACAGGGCGCAATCTGTTAAGCAAAATCGAATAATTGTAAATCATACTAGCAATGTAAATGGCGTTCTAGAAAAAGTACTTTCCAGCACAATTGATATGGAAACTGGAACCAGAGGTTATACCATAACTGGAAATGAAAATTATTTAGAAGTCTATAATGAAGGCCATCGCAATCTAAAAATATGGCTTGATTCTTTAAATTCAATGAACGAAAGCAACGAAATCCAAGTGATAAATTTGGATACTTTGCAACGTCTGATCGAATCTAAAAAGAAAATTAGCGCCGAAACAATTCTTGCAAGAAGAGAAGAAGGAATGGAAAGGGCCGTAGAAATTGTCTCAAAAGGACGCGGCAAAGAAATCATGGATTCCATTAGAAATTCAATTCATGACTATCAAGATCAATCAGTAAAATTGCTTTCTGAAAATCTGGAAGAAACGGAAAAGAATGTGAAAGCAAGAAATTTGAATTTTCTTCTTTTTACTATTATCACTTTTATAATCGTATTTTTTGCTTATTATAAAATCAGACAAAACACAAAATACTTGCTTTTAGACAAGATGATTCAAGCAAATCTTTTGAATGAATTGGCGGTTCAAAACACACAATTAAATGATTTTGCTAACATCACTTCACACAATTTAAGATCACCTGCAGGAAATATCACAGCACTTATTTCGACCATTGACGATGACAGTACAATTGATGAATATAAAACAGTTTTTGATATGCTTAAAAAAGTAGCACAAAACCTGAATGACTCTCTAAATCAATTAATTGAAGTACTTCACATCAAAAAAAACAAAATTATTGAAAAAGAATTCTTAAATTTTCAGGAAATTTATTCGAAGACAATTGAGTCGCTTCAAGGGGAAATTTTAAATACTAAAGCCGTGATTTCTGCTAATTTTGAAAACGCTGCTTCCATTTTATATTCAAGAATTTATTTGGAAAGCATTTTTCATAATTTAATCAGCAATGCCCTTAAATACAAAGACGAAACACGAATTCCAGAAATTAAAATTCACACAGAAATTAAAAATAACAAGTTGCTTTTTTACGTTAAAGATAACGGACTCGGGATTGATTTAGCTAGGCACGGCGACAAGATATTTGGAATGCATCAAGTTTTTCACAAGCATCCAAATGCCAAGGGAATTGGTCTTTTCATGACAAAAACACAAATTGAAAGCATGAACGGGAAAATATCTGTAACCAGCACGGTAGATGTGGGAACAACCTTTGTCGTAGAGTTTTCGCTTGAAAAGTAAAAATTATGAATTATGAATGATATTGTTTCATATTTTTCAACTATTCCATCTTTACACCGAAGCCTAATTTTGGCCGGTGGAATTACTGTTTTTTGGCTTCTTGAAAATGCTTTTCCGCTGTTTCGTCTTGACTATAAAAAGTGGAATCATGCTGCAATTAATTTCTTTTTTACGCTCACAACTATAGTTGTCAACTTTGTTTTGGCGTTTCTTTTACTTCAGACTTCAGATTGGACAGTCAAAAATAATTTCGGAATTTTAGAATGGCTTCCTAAATTGCCTCTTTGGCTTCATGCCTTAATCGGATTGCTTTTATTGGATTTAATCGGTGCTTATTTGGCACATTTGGTTCAACATAAGACCAAGTGGATGTGGCGCTTTCACTTAATTCATCATACTGATACTTGGATTGACACGACAACTGCAAATCGCCATCATCCGGGAGAAAGTGTGATTCGTTTTATTTTTACAGTCGCTGCAGTTGTAGTTTCTGGTTCACCGATGTGGCTGGTTTTTCTATATCAATCGCTTTCTGTCGTTTTTTCGCAGTTTAACCACGCCAATATTTCTCTTCCAAAAAAACTAGATTATTTTATCAGCTATTTTATTGTTTCTCCAAATATGCATAAAGTGCACCATCATTATGTTTTGCCTTACACAGATTCTAATTATGGAAATATATTTTCAATTTGGGACCGCCTTTTTGGAACATTTACAATTCTTAAAAAGGAAGAAATTATTTATGGAGTTGACACGCACATGCAACCTTTTGAGCACAACAAGCTGTCAAATCTGATCCAAATTCCGTTTCAAAAAGCTAAAAATCAGCAGGACAAAAAAAATTAGTAGTAGTTGAGAAAGTGATTATTTTTTTTCTTAATATTGAGTAACTATTAAACTAAAAAAAAACAATTTATCCTGAATTAATTTTCAAGTAATGAAAAGAGGCAAAAATACTGAGTTGGACAGGGAACAAAGCGAAAAGTTGATTACCCTTGCTTTGGAAGAAAAAAATCCTTTCGAGATTATCAAAAAAGAACTTGGCTTGGCCGAAAAAGAGGTAATCGAGATTATGAAAAAAAAGCTTACTGCAGATAAATTTGAACTGTGGAAGAAAAAAGCTATGGCAAGCAAACCAAAGCCGAAACCACCAAGAATTGATGAGTTCGATGATGATTTAGACGGTAAATATTACATCAAAAATAAATTTGATTAAATATACAACTCCTTTTGTAGGAGTTTTTTTATGTCTTGTTTTTTAAATATTTGAAATAAAATATAAACATTATTTAGTTTTATATTAATTTTATTTATATTTGTATCAAATAAAATTAATTATGATTCCAAAACTTCCAATTCACTGTCCGAGTTGTTCAAGCTCACTTTCTGTATCGCAACTCAGTTGTAGCGAATGCAAAACTGTTGTTTCTGGAAATTATACTCTCCCTACTTTATTACAACTTTCTCAGGAAGAACAAGACTTCATCCTTCAATTTTTTATGACTAGCGGTAGCTTGAAAGAAATGGCAGCGCAAATGGGCAATAGCTATCCGACAGTTAGAAATAAACTGGATGACATTATCAAGAAAATCAACCAACTTAAATCTAAATAATAATGAAGAAAAAACTACTTATCAATCCGTTTGAATCTGTTTCTGAGACAAAATTGCTGGTTTTTGGAATTATCACTACACTTTTAGCTTCTTACCTTGCCTTTCTTTTAAACGGAAGATTTGACGGTGTAATTGACTTACACTTCACAGAAAATGTTGAAACGTTGCAACCTTTAATTGACAATATTATAAATTTTGCATCCCTATTTATTTTCCTTTTTATTGCTGGAAAAATTATTAATTCAAAAACCAGAGCTGTTGATATTGCTACGCCAATTTTAATAGCGAAAATTCCTTACTATATTTTACTCTTGTTTAATATCAATGACTTTATTTATAGTGAAACTTCTTTATTACTTCAAAAAGTAAATCCAGAGAATCCATCTAAAATACCAAATATTGATCCAAAAGCTTTAGCAGTAATTATGCCTTTTGCTTTATTATCAATTGTCTTTTTGATTTGGTTTATCGTTTTGCTTTATTACGGATTTAAGACGGCAACAAACAGCAAAACACCAGCGCACAAAATGTATTTTCTTGGTGCAATTATTTTAGCTGAAGTACTTTCTTCACTATTAATTATGACTATTAATTACTAAAAATTAAACATGACAAGATTCATTATTTACATCACCCTGTTTTTTGCAACTACTGTTTTTGGGCAAAACAATAAATTTACAACCGAAGAAGTTTCAGTAAATCCATTATTGAATGGAACGCTTTACAAACCTGAAAACCTTTCAAAAAAAACAAAGTTAGTCATCATTATTGCGGGTTCAGGAATTCCTGATCGAGATGGAAACATGCCTGGGATGGCAACCAATTCTTATAAATATCTAGCGGAAAGCTTGGCAAAAAATGGCAATGCAGTTTATGCTTATGACAAAAGATCAATCGCAGAACTCAAGGCTGGAAATACTGAAGAGAAATCTAATTTTGATGATTTTATAACTGATGCAAAAGACATAGTTGCTTATTTCAAAACAAAAAAACAATACTCAAAAATCATAATTTCTGGTCATAGCGAAGGTTCTTTGGTAGGAATGATTGCAGCAAAAGGAAATGCTGATGCCTATATTTCGTTGGCCGGAATGGGACGCCCTTTTGATGAAATAATTGTAGAGCAGATTGGAAAACAGGCACCATTTTTAAAAGAAGAAACCAAAAATAATTTTGAATCGCTTAAAAAAGGAGAAACTTTTGAATTGAAAACAGTGGCTTTATCTCCTATTTTTCGAAAAAGTGTACAGCCTTATTTGATTTCTATAATAAAATACGATCCGAAGATTGAAATTAAGAAATTAGAGATTCCAGTTTTGATTATTAATGGCACAAAAGATATTCAGATTCCAGAGTCTGATGCAAAATTATTGCACGAAGCTAATCCAAAATCAGAATTGGTTATAATCGAAAACATGAATCATATTTTTAAAGAAATCAAGAGTGATGTAACTGAAAATACAGAAAGCTATAATAAACCTGACCTGCCAATTATGTTAGAACTTTCTCAAAAGATGAATTCTTTCATAGCAAAATTATAAAACTTAATTTCAAGCTCAATATTCACAAAAATTTATATCTTTAGTTTGTAACAAATGGTCGACTCTTAACACCAATAGGCCTAAACAAAATAGATAATGAAGAAAATATTGTATTCGATGGCTTTGGTAGCTTTTCTTTGGAGCTGTAAACCATCGCAAAATGCAACGGTAACTTCTAAAGAAGAAGTAAAAGTAAGCATTGATTTAAACGCGGTAAAAGACGATAAAGTAATGGTGACATTGACACCGCCAGCTGTAAAATCTGAAAAAATCATATACCATATTCCGAAAATCATCCCTGGAACTTATTCTGAAGACGATTATGGAAAATATATTGAAAACGTAAAAGCTTTTGATGCCAAAGGAAATGCACTTACGGTTGCTAAAATCGATGACAATTCTTGGACAATCAACGATGCAAAAAAGTTGGTAAAACTGACCTATTGGGTGAATGACACTTATGATGTTGAAGGAACGCACGATATTTTTTCACCTGCTGGAACAAACATTGACGCAGGAAAAAATTTCATGCTGAACACGCACGGTTTTGTAGGTTATTTTTCTGAATTCAGTGAAATTCCTTATCAGGTAAATATTTCACATCCGGCAACGCTTTGGGGTGCAACTTCAATGACTGATACTGATGCAAGCGATTCAAATGATACTTTTACGGTTTCTAGATATTCTGAATTGGTCGAAAATCCGATCATGTATTCAAAACCAGACTATACTACTTTTAATGTAAATGGAATGGATATTCTGATTGCAGTATATTCGCCAAACGGAAAATTTACGGCAGAAAGCATCACGCCAGAAATGAAAACGATGATGACGGCGCAGAAAAATTTCTTAGGAAAATTCAATGCTACAAAGAAATATTCAGTACTCATTTATCTTTCTGACGTAGGAAAAAAAGACGCAGAAGGTTTTGGAGCACTAGAACATCCAACAGCAACTACAGTTGTAATGCCTGAAATGATGCCGAAAGACCAACTGGCAGAACAATTGAAGGATATTGTTTCACACGAATTTTTCCACATTGTGACACCTTTGACAATTCATTCAAAAGAGATTCAATATTTTGATTACAATAAGCCTAAAATGTCTGAACATTTGTGGATGTATGAAGGCGTGACAGAATATTTCGCCAATTTATTCCAAGTAAATCAAGACTTGATTACTGAAGAAGATTTTTATAAAAGAATGGCAGGAAAAATTACAAATGCTTCCACAATGGACGACACGATGCCGTTTACTAAGATGAGTGCTGAAGTTTTGAGAAAACCTTACAAAGACCAATACCTCAACGTTTATGAAAAAGGCGCGCTAATCGCAATGTGTCTTGACATTCAAATTCGCGAAGAAAGCAACGGACAACGAGGAATCCTTGACCTGATGCAGAAATTATCAAACGAATATGGAACTAAAAAGGCCTTTGACGACAAAGAGCTTTTTGACAAAATCACTGAATTGACTTCACCTGAAGTTAGAAAATTCTTAGATACTTATGTGTCTGGACCAACTCCGATTCCGTATGAAACGTATTTTGCAAAAATGGGCGTTGTGAAAGCAAAAATGAAAGTTACTTCAAATCCGTTTATAAACGGCGAAATGCCGAACATCAATGTGGACCCAGCTACAAAAGAAATTTTTATTCTTCCAGGTCATGAAGAAGATGATTTTTATAAAACTTTAAAAGCAAAAAGCGGTGATATCATTCAAGAAGTAAATGGAACAAAATATACGCTTGACAATATTTATGACCTTATCATGGTAAGTGAAGGCTGGAAAGACAATGATCCAATTACAATAAAAGTAAAACGAAGCGGCAAAGAAGTTGTTTTAAAAGGAACAGTAAAATTGCCTTCGGCGGACGCTGAAGGTTGGAAAGCAAGCGATACCAGCAAAGCAAAATTAAGAGAAGCTTGGCTGAAAGGATAATTTTCAATTAAAAAAGCTTTAAATCCTTTAGAATTAATCCCCAATTTAAAATTTAGATTGGGGATTTTTTTATTATTTTGCCACAAATTAAAAATGATGAAAAAAATAATACTTGCTGTTGCCGCATTGGCAATAATCTCTTGTGCAGATGAAAAGAAAGCGGAAGGAAATGTTCATATTACAGGAAATGTAAAAGGCTTGAAACAAGGGAAGCTTTATATCCAAAAAATTGAAGACACGGCTTTGGTTGTCATTGATTCTATAATTATTGATAAAGATTCAAATTTCAAAAGCAATATTCAGCTTGATTCTCCTGAAATGCTTTATTTATATCTTGACCGTGGCGAAACCAACAGCATTGATAATAATTTAATGTTTTTTGCCGAGCCTGGAAACATCAACATTAATACGACACTTGACAAATTCTTTGCAAATTCAAAAATCACAGGTTCAAAAAACCAGAAAGCATTTGAAGATTACAGAAAAATCATGTCGCGTTTTTCAAATAGCCAGCTTGCCTTGACTGAAGAAAAATTAAGAGCGATGCAGTTTAACAGAAATGCGAGCATAGATGTGGAAGCTGAAAACGACAAGCTTTTAAAGCGAAAGTATCTTTTTGCAATTAATTTCGCAATGAACAACAAAGACAAAGAAATTGCGCCTTATATCGCCTTATCTGAAGTATATGATGCCAACATAAAATATCTGGACACCATCAACAATGCACTGACGCCAAAAGTGGCCAAATCAAAATATGGCAAGATGCTTTCAGAATACATCCAAAAGAGAAAGAAGCTAGAGAATAAATAAAAACAAAAAACCGCTTGAAATTTCAAGCGGTTTTTTTATGACCAACAACCAAAGTTTATAAAACCAAAAAACCACCACATTGCTGTGATGGTTTCTTTTTAAATGAGCCGATAGAGGGACTCGAACCCACGACCTGCTGATTACAAATCAGCTGCTCTAGCCAACTGAGCTACACCGGCGTCTCATTCATTACGGGTGCAAATATAAGTCTGATTTTTAATTTTCCAAAAAAAATCTGCACTTTTTTTTATCTTTTTTTGACTACAAAGAATTGATTTTAGCAACCAATTGAGTAGCAGCTTGTTCTAATTCTGAATGAATTTGTTTAAAGTGAGATTTTTTGTTCTCAACATTCTTAGCGTTCACTTTTGCGATCAAAGAATCGAAAGTAACGATAGCTTCGTCGATTAAAGCTTCAGAAGCTTCAGTTGGTTTTCCTGCAGTTGACATTTCCCAAATGTATACAGCTTCAATGATATCTCCTAAAACGTAGTTGATGTCTTTCTTTAAATTCTTAACGTTTGCCATTTTATTTTAAATTTTAATTTGCGATTGCAAAATTAAGCATAATCTTTCTATTTGAGGCTATTAAATATGAATTTCTAAAAGAACGCCTTCGCCATTCAGATTATAACTTTTCAAAGCTGCAGGAATAAGAACAGTATCTCCTTTTTTATACGACCATTTTTCTTGATTGTATTCCAATTCCACATTTCCTTCCATACACATATAAACAGTGAAAGAATCGTGAGCATTTTCAATTTTTGCTTCTCCTTTAATCGGCAAATAACTGGTGATGAAATAAGGACAATTTACCATCTCATTGCTCACATTTGGCGTTTGAGAATATTCTTTTTTGGTTTCAGTTGTATTGTAATTTATGGCGTCAAGCGCCAATTCAATGTGCAATTCTCTCGATTTTCCTGCTGCGTCTACTCTATCCCAGTCATAAACTCGGTAAGTAATATCAGAAGTCTGCTGAATTTCTGCGATTACAATTCCGGCTCCGATGGCGTGGATTGTTCCAGTTTCCAAGAAAAAAACGTCTCCTTTTTTTACAGGAACTTCCTTTAAAATGGATAGCAACGATTTTTCTTCTAGCTTTTCAATATATTCTTCCTTGCTAGATTTTTCTTTGAAACCTACAATGATTCTAGCATTTTCATCCGCTTGCATGACATACCACATTTCAGTCTTACCAAAAGAATTGTGACGTTTTTTTGCCAATTCATCATTTGGATGTACTTGAATTGACAAATCATCTTTGGCATCTAAAAACTTAAAAAGAAGCGGAAATTCAGTTCCATATTTTTCATAAGCTTCTTTGCCTAAAATTTCTTCTGGAAAAGATTTAATCAATTCTGTAAGCGATTTTCCTTTGTATTCTCCATTCGAAATTACGCTGACATCGCCTTGAACTGTAGATAATTCCCAGCTTTCTCCTGTAATATCAGAAACAATTGGCTTATTGAATTCTGTTTTTAATTTTTCTCCTCCCCAAATTCTTTCTTTTAATATTGGATCAAATTGTAACGGGTATGATTTTGCTTGCATGTTTTCTTTTTTTAAACAAATTTGAGAATTTAGTTTTCCAAACTTGTACTATTATTTAATCGAAAGTTTATAAATTTTCAATCTGCCAAAAATTATTCTCCTTTATAACTTACAAAATTTCGCGGTGTTTCATAAAGGATAATTTCTAAATCCATTTCAGGATCAATTCTTTTTCTGATTTTATTCCAAATCACAACAGCGATATTTTCTGCCGTAGGATTTAAATCGGAGAATTCTGGAACATCGAGATTTAGGTTTTTATGGTCGAAAGGCTTCTCAACTTCTTCTAAAATTATATCGGCTAAATCTTTAATATCAATCACATAACCAGTTTCCTGATTAATTTTTCCAGTAACGCTTACGGTCAATTCATAATTATGTCCGTGGAAATTTGGATTGTTGCATTTCCCAAAAACGGAATTGTTCTTTTCCTCCGACCAATCTTTTCGATAAAGGCGATGCGCGGCGTTAAAATGTGCTTTTCTGCTGATGGTAACTTTCATTTGGGTTCAGGGTTTTAGGTTTTGGATTCAAGCTCTCACTGCTATCTGCTAACTCTTGCCTATTGGCTATTTTCTCTTGCCTAATTCTTATGTTCTTCTAAAAAATGATAAAATTCATCAAAGATAATTTTGAACCAAACCGTATAAATTTCGGGGTTTTGCTGCATGTCATCTTTAATCGCATCAATATCCATCCATTTCCAGCTTTCCACTTCTTCTTTATTTATTAGTGGTTCTTTGTCAAAATAGCCAATCATGACGTGGTCTAATTCATGTTCGGTCAATCCGTTGTCAAATGGCGCTTTGTAAATAAAATGGAAAAGTTCTTTTAATTCTGTCGAAAAACCCATTTCTTCTTGCAATCTGCGGTTTCCGGCTTGAATATTTGTTTCTCCTTCGCGCTGATGGCTGCAACAAGTATTCGTCCACAACAATGGCGAATGGTATTTTTCAGAAGCGCGCTGTTGCAACATCACTTCGTTTTTTGAATTTAAGATAAATATTGAAAAAGCCCTGTGGAGTTGCGCTTTTTCATGAGCTTCCAGTTTTGGCATCAATCCAATCTGCTCGTCGTTTTCGTTAACCAATATTACTTTTTCTTCTGTCATATCTTTTTATAGCTTGTCAAAAATACGAAAAAATTTGGGAAGCTTGAAAATTTGAACCAATACAAAAAATCTTAACTATAACACTGAAAATCTTTAAATTACAACTATTTATTTTGGAAATATAAAATTTCGGCTACATTTGAAATCTCATCAAATCAAAAATCATCATGCTTAAAAAAACACTATTTCTCTTTCTGATTTTGCCTTTTATTTCCTTTGGACAAGATTGTTCTTGCCAAGAAAACTTCAAATGGGTAAAGAAAACTTTTGAAGAAAATGACGCTGGCTTTCAATATGCAATTGACCAAAAAGGCAAGGAAGCTTATGCAGTTCATACTGAAAAATACCTTGAAAAGACAAAATCCATCACTGATTTAAATGAATGCGCAAATGCCATGAATGATTGGCTGCGATTTTTCAGAAATGGACATTTTGGAGTTAACGTAAAAAATAACACGCCCAGTACAAGTGCTCCGACAAACGCAAATGTTGCAAAAGAAAATAACAGTTGGGAGAAATTTGATATTTCAGACAGCAAATTTCAAAGTTATGTTTCAAAGATAAAACAGCCAGACTTTGATGGAATCTGGACTTCTCCACCTTATACAATTGGGGTCGTAAAAAAAGACAAAGACTATATCGGATTTATTATTGACGCACCAGGAACTGGTTGGAAAAAAGGTCAGGTAAAATTCAAAATCAAGAAAGATCCTGCTGGAACTGGATATACTTCAGATTTTTACATGCGTGATTTCTCCGAGCAAAAATTAAAAACAGTTGAAAAAACAGGAAATAACTTCCTGCGTTTGGGGAATATTTCTTTGACCAGATTAAGTCCGAAATTTGAAGACAGTCCCGAAATTAAATTATATCAAGAGCTTTCTAGTGCGGCGCTTCCTTTTATTAGGGAAATTTCAAAAAACACTTTAATAGTAAGAATTCCGTCTTTTAACGGCGATGCAAAAAAATATATCGATAGCATTTTTAAGGCAAATCATGCTAAAATAACTTCTACAGAAAATCTTATCATTGACATGAGAAATAATGGTGGCGGCAATGACAGCAGTTATTCTGAGATATTACCTTATGCTTACACAAATCCCTTTCGTTCGATTGGCGTTGAATTTTTGTCTACGCCTTTAAACAACAAAAGGATGGAAGATTTTTTAAATACACCGGGCGTCAGCGAAAAAAATAAAGAACGAATCAGGGAATATTTAAAAAAATTGAATGGCGACAATCTTGGCAAGTTCGTAAAGCTAAATGAAAATGATGTAGATGTTCAAACACTGGATACTATTTATGAATATCCAAAAAATATTGCTGTGATCATCAACCACAATAACGGAAGCACGGCCGAACAATTTCTTTTAGACATGAAGCAAAGCAAGAAAGTAAAACTGTTTGGAACCACAACAATGGGCGTTTTAGACATTTCAAACATGTATTTTGTAGATTCGCCTTGCAACAATTTTAATTTAGGTTACAGCCTTTCCAAAAGCTTGAGAATTCCAAATATGACGATTGACGGCAAAGGAATTCAGCCCGATTATTATATCGACAGCGCGATTCCTGATTTGAAATGGGTTGATTATGTGCAAAGTATTTTGAATAGTAAATAGTTTTGAATGGTTTTGGTTAAAATGAGTAGACCTACCTTTTTGATAGGCACACCTACCTATTAGGTAAGTCGACCTAGCTTTTTCATAAGTACACCTACCTAATAGATAAGTCAACCTACCTTTTTCATAACTACACCTACCTAATAGGCAAGTCAACCTACCTTTTTCATAACTACACCTACCTAATAGGCAAGTCAACCTACCTTTTTCATAGGTCAACCTACCTTTTTCATAAGTACGCCTACCTATTTACGAAGCGAGCCTACCTTATAGGGTAGGCTCGCTTTATATTTAACAAGGTTTGCGGTTGTATTTCAGATTGGCTGTTTATAAAGAAATACCCAGACTTTCTCCAATTTTCAATGCGCATTTTTCACCGTCGATCGCTGCCGAAATAATTCCACCAGCATAACCTGCACCTTCGCCACAAGGATATAATCCTTTTATTTGAACATGTTCTAAAGAAAAATTATCTCTCGGAATTCTCACTGGCGAAGAAGTTCTAGATTCAGGCGCGTGAAGAATGGCTTCATTGGTCAGGTAACCACGCATTGATTTTCCGAATTCATTGAAACCTTCACGTAAAATCTGCGTAAGAAAACCTGGAAAAACCTTGCCTAATTCTACTGAAGTTGTTCCCGGAACATATGACGTTTTTGGAATATCCGCAGAAACTTGGCTTTTCGTAAAATCAATCATTCTTTGTGCCGGAACTTTTTGCGTTTCTCCTGCCAAATGCCACGCTTTTTGCTCGATGCTTTTTTGGAATTCCATTCCGGCTAAGGCTCCGAATTTAGCGTAAGGTTTGAAATCTTCTAGTTTTAATTCGATTACGATTCCTGAATTTGCCGTTTCCTGATCGCGTTTTGACGGCGACCAACCGTTGGTCACAACCTCACCCGGACTTGTAGCACAAGGTGCAATCACGCCACCCGGACACATGCAAAACGAATACATTCCTCGTCCATTAACCTGTTTTACAATTGAATAAGGCGCCGGTGGCAAATGCTCGCCACGGAAATCACAACTATATTGAATGCTGTCAATCAATGTCTGCGGATGTTCAGCGCGAACGCCTAAAGCAAAAGGTTTTGCTTCTATAAATATTTTTTTTCTGTCTAATAATTCGAAGATATCACGAGCCGAATGACCAGTTGCCAAGATGATTTTCTGCGCATCGATTACCTCTCCTTTTTGAGTTTGAACACCTTGTACTTCATTATTTTTTACGATAATATCGGTAACTCTAGTTTCAAATAAAACCTGTCCGCCAAATTCGATGATTTTCTCACGGATGGATTTGATGATTTTCGGAAGCTTGTTGGTTCCGATATGTGGATGCGCTTCCACAAGAATTTCGTCAGAAGCACCGAAGGCTACGAAAAGCTCTAGAATTCTGTCGACATCGCCACGTTTTTTTGAACGGGTGTATAATTTTCCGTCAGAATAAGTTCCTGCACCGCCTTCACCATAACAGTAATTTGAATCTTCATCTACGATATGGTCGCGGTTGATCGCTTTTAAATCGCGTCGTCTTTCTTGCACGTCTTTCCCTCTTTCAATCACGATTGGCTTTAAGCCGAGTTCGATCAATTGCAGTGCTGCAAATAATCCGGCTGGACCGGCGCCGATTATGATTACTTCCTGCTTGGTTGAAACATCGTTGTAATTTGGCAATTCTAGCTTTGTTTCTTGAAAAGTTTCTTTGTAATAAACAGCAAGTTTCAGGTTAATCTTGACAGATTTTTGGCGGGCATCGATGGAACGTTTCAGAATCTCAATGTGATTGATTTCTGAAGGGTTGACTTGCAGCAATTTTGAAACCTGATCTTTTAATAATTGCGGATTTGCAGCGACTTCAGGTGCAGACTGTATTTGGAGTTCTCTTGGCATGGTGCAAAGGTAGAAAAATTTAGAATGTTTTTTATTTTGATTTTTGTGGGGGATTTATAATTTAAATTCTTTTGTCTTTTGAGTCATTAAGAGATTAAGTAAATTCAAGATAGTTTGGAATTGTTATTGTCAAAATCCAAAAATCTCAGCTACCAAAATTGCGACAGGGATTGCAGCGGAAAACCCGGAGCCACGAGAAACAAATTTTCTTGGTGCAAAATAGCGACCAGCGGAAACTCATTTTGCGCCTTAGAAAATTGTTTCTCGTGGTGAGGATTTGTAGTGGAAAGCCCGGCTGTTCGCCATAAAAAATTTGTAAATTTGCACTTAATCTTTTATAAATAAAATGTCTAGAAAAATAAAATTGATTTGGGATTTCAGAGGACCGGCTTCAGCAAAAACGGCTGAACACCACGAAATACACTTGAAAGAATTTATTCAAATGGAAAAATTGCCACTGAATATTACCGGTTTTGAAGCTGTCAATGAAATGTTCGCCATTGCTTTTATGGTAGTGACTGATGAAAATATGATTGCTGTTCGAGATGCTTTGAAACCGCACCGTGGAGAAGTTTATGAGGAGTAATTTTTGATTTAAGATTTCAGCAGTCAGAAGTCTTAAATCTTAAATCAAAAATATTAGTTAGCTACCTCGCTGATGAATTTGATTCGCATGAACCTTAATTCTTCGATGTCATAATCGCCGTCGAATTCTTTAAGCGCGTCCTTAATATTATCAGATTCAGATTCCATGAAATATTCTTGGATTTCTTCTTGCTGGTCTTCGTCGAGAATATCGTCAACCCAGTATTTGATATTCAGCTTAGTTCCTGAATACACGATTTGTTCCATTTCTTTCAAAAGTGCTTCCATGTCTAAACCTTTTGCTTTTGCAATATCGTTTAGGGAAAGTTTTCGGTCTACGTTTTGAATGATATATAATTTCAAGGCAGAATTTGCTCCTGTTGACTTTACAACCAAATCATCTGGACGGATAATGTCGTTTTCATCAACATATTTGGCAATAAATTCTACAAAGTCTTTACCATATTTCTTGGCTTTTCCTTCACCAACGCCGTGGATATTTCCTAATTCAGTAATCGAAATCGGATATTTCAAAGCCATATCTTCCAAAGAAGGATCTTGGAAAACTACGAAAGGTGGTACGTTCAATTTTTTGGCAACTTTTTTACGAAGGTCGCGCAGCATTCCCATCAAAACTTCGTCAGCAGTTCCAGTTGATTTTGCTGCGGTTACAATGGCCGTATCTTCGGTTTCATTGTATTCATGATCTTCAGACATCACAAAAGAATGCGGTGTTTGAATAAAATCAGCTCCTTTATTTGTAAGTTTTAAAATTCCGTAAGTTTCGATATCTTTTGACAAATAACCATCTACCAAAACCTGGCGGATTAAAGCCATCCAGTATTTTTCTTCAAAATCAGATCCTGTTCCAAAGAATTTCTGGGCATCTGTTTTGTGTGCTTTTATCGTTGCATTTATCTTTCCTGTCAAGGTAAAAATAATTTCTTTTGATTTGTATAAATGCTTGGTATCGCGAACCACTTTCAGCAATTTGACAACTTGGTCTTTCGCTTCCACTTTTTTCTTCGGATTGCGAACATTGTCATCCATGTCAGCACCGTCTCCTGTTTCACTGCTGAATTCTTCTCCGAAATAATGCAACAGAAATTTCCTTCTAGACATAGAAGTTTCAGCATAAGCCACGACTTCCTGTAAAAGTGCAAAACCAATTTCTTGTTCTGCAACTGGTTTTCCTGACATAAATTTCTCTAGCTTTTCTACATCTTTATACGAATAATAAGCAAGGCAATGTCCTTCGCCTCCGTCTCTTCCTGCCCTACCAGTTTCTTGATAATAGCTTTCTAAAGATTTCGGGATATCATGGTGAATCACAAAACGAACGTCTGGCTTGTCAATTCCCATACCAAAAGCGATGGTTGCCACAACAACGTCAACGTCTTCCATCAAAAACATATCTTGATGTCTAGCGCGAGTTTTTGCATCTAAACCAGCATGATAAGGAACTGCGCTGATTCCGTTTACTTGCAAAACATTGGCGATTTCCTCTACTTTTTTACGGCTTAGGCAATAAATAATTCCTGATTTTCCTTTGTGCTGTTTTATAAATCGGATAATATCCGACTCAATATTTTTAGTTTTTGTACGTACTTCGTAATATAAATTCGGACGGTTAAATGACGCTTTGAAAGTATTTGCCGTCACCATATCCAAGTTTTTTAAGATATCTTCCTGCACTTTTGGAGTAGCCGTTGCCGTTAATCCAATCACTGGAATATCGCCCAATTGCTTGATAATCGACCTTAAATTTCTATATTCAGGACGAAAATCATGTCCCCATTCTGAAATACAATGCGCTTCATCAATCGCCACAAATGACAAAGGAACGCTCTTCAAAAAAGAAGTATATTCTTCTTTAGTAAGCGATTCTGGAGCAACATATAACAATTTGGTAATACCTGAAACGATGTCTTTTTTAACCTGAGCAATTTCTGTTTTAGTAAGGGATGAATTCAAAACGTGGGCAATTCCATTCTCTGAAGAAACGCTTCTGATCGCATCAACTTGATTTTTCATCAGCGCAATCAGTGGGGAAACTACGATTGCAGTTCCGTCTTTGATTAAGGCAGGCAATTGATAACAAAGTGATTTTCCGCCACCAGTTGGCATAATCACAAATGTATTATTTCCTGTTATGATACTCTTGACAACTTGCTCTTGCAAACCTTTAAATTGGCCAAAGCCAAAATATTTTTTTAATTCTTTATGGATGTCAATTTCGTTTGAATTCATTCTTTTTTAATGGGGATTTTACATAAATTTGCACAACATAAAGATACAACTTTCTTTTATACCCGCAAATTTTATAAAAAATCTGTTTTGATTAAAAAAGAAACCATATTGGCAACTGCCAAAAATACGATATTATCTGAAAGTAAAGCAATTGCAAATCTTTCAGCACTTTTAACCGATGATTTTGCAAAAGCTGTAGAAATCATTTTCAATTCAAAAGGCCGACTTGTGGTTACAGGCATTGGAAAAAGCGCCATCATCGCCCAAAAAATCGTTGCCACAATGAATTCTACAGGAACTCCTTCGATGTTTTTGCACGCTTCTGAAGCCATTCATGGTGATTTGGGAATGTTGCAAGACGGAGACGTAACTATCTGTATTTCAAAAAGCGGCAACAGTCCGGAAATCAAAGCTTTGGTTCCGTTATTAAAACGTTTTGGAAATATCTTGATTGGAATTACAGGAAATCTGACTTCTTTTTTAGGAAAAGAATCCGATTATGTTTTGAATGCGTATGTTGAATCAGAGTGCGATCCTATAAATCTTGCTCCAACGAATAGCACGACTGCGCAATTGGTTTTGGGCGACGCGCTTGCTGTTTGTTTGATGGAATTGCGTAACTTTCAACCAGAAGACTTTGCGAAATACCATCCAGGCGGTGCTTTGGGCAAGAAACTTTTGCTTCGCGTAAAAGATATGCTTGACCAAAATCGCAAGCCGCAGGTTTCGCCAGATTCTAGCATCAAAAACGTAATTGTTGAAATTTCAGAAAAGCGTCTTGGCGTGACAGCTGTAGTTGAGAATAACAAAGTTGTCGGCATTGTAACGGATGGAGATATCCGAAGAATGCTGAACGACCGCGACACTTTCAACGACCTGACTGCCAAAGATATTATGACCAAAAACCCGAAGATGATAAAATCTTCAGATATGGTTGTGGATGCGCTGAATATTTTAGAAGATTTTTCTATAACACAGCTTATCGTGGCTGATGAAGGCCAATATTTAGGCGTAATTCATCTTCATGATATTTTAAAAGAAGGAATTGTATAATGGCTAAAAAAAAGAATACCAACGAAATGTCGTTTTTAGACCACCTCGAAGAACTGAGATGGTTATTGATTAGAAGTACTTTGGCAATCATGATCCTTGCTGGAGTCGCTTTTTTCTTCAGTGATTTTATTTTTGACACCATTATTTTTGGTCCGAAAGATCCAAATTTTATCACCTATCAATGGTTTTGTGAAGCGAGTAAATTCTTCGGTTCTGACGGAGATGGTTTTTGCGACCTCAAAATAAAGTTTGATGTGCAAAGCCGTGTCATGTCCGGTCAATTCAATGCGCATTTGTGGACTTCAATTACCGCTGGATTTATTCTTGCTTTTCCTGTTATTTTATGGGAATTGTGGAAATTTATCAGTCCGGCTTTATATGACAAGGAGAAAAAAAATGCCAAATGGTTTTTAGCGATTTCTTCCTTTTTATTCTTTCTAGGCGTTTTATTTGGCTATTTTATTATTACACCAATGTCAATCAATTTCTTGGCTGGATACCAAGTCAGCACGCAGATTCACAATGATATCGACTTAGATTCTTATATTTCATTAGTTAGAAGCACGACTTTATCATGCGGACTGGTTTTTGAATTGCCAATCGTAATGTTTTTCCTTTCAAAATTAGGTTTGGTTACCCCTACTTTCTTGAGAAAATATAGAAAATATGCCATCGTAATCATCTTGATTATTGCGGCAATCGTAACTCCTCCAGATGTTGTCAGCCAAATCGTTGTCAGCATTCCGTTATTAATATTATATGAAATCAGCATTTTTATTTCAGGCTGGGTTTTAAAATCTAAATTAAAAAATGAGCAATCTAGTTAAAGAATTCAACGATTATCGTCAAGTGATGAACGATAAATTGTTAAGCGACAACAATAAAGTGATCAAGAGAATTTTCAATCTTGACACCAACGCTTACATGGAAGGCGCTTTGGATGTAAAAACAAAAGAACTTCTAGGTCTTGTAGCTTCAGCGGTTTTGCGTTGCGACGACTGCGTAAAATACCACTTGGAAACTAGCTACAAAGAAGGAATTACCAAAGAAGAAATGATGGAAGCGATGTCAATTGCAACTTTGGTTGGAGGAACAATCGTAATTCCGCATTTGAGAAGAGCTTATGAATTCTGGGAAGCTTTAGAAGAAAATAAATAATTGTTAATTGCCCGATTTGTTTAATCGATTATTTGTTTATTTGTCCAATCGATTAAGCAACACACTGATTAAACGATTAAACAACTGAGAAAAATGGTTTTAAGAGCTGATAATTTAGTCAAGACATACAAAGGAAGAAGCGTCGTAAAAGGCATTTCTGTGGAAGTAAACCAAGGAGAAATCGTGGGACTTTTGGGTCCGAATGGTGCGGGAAAAACTACTTCTTTTTATATGATTGTGGGCTTGGTAAAGCCAAATAGCGGAAAAATTTTCTTAGACGATCAAGAAATTACAGATTTTCCTATGTATAAAAGAGCCCAAAACGGAATCGGTTATTTGGCTCAGGAAGCTTCAGTTTTCAGAAAATTAAGCATCGAGGATAACATTTTGAGCGTACTGCAATTGACGAATCTTTCAAAAGCAGAACAAGAAGCCAAAATGGAAAGTTTGATCGATGAATTCAGCTTGGGACACATTCGCACCAACCGCGGCGATTTGCTTTCTGGTGGTGAAAGACGTCGTACAGAAATTGCCCGCGCTTTGGCAACTGACCCAAAATTCATTCTTTTGGATGAGCCTTTTGCAGGAGTTGACCCTGTTGCAGTGGAAGATATCCAGAGAATTGTAGCACAATTAAAGAATAAAAATATCGGGATTTTAATTACCGACCACAACGTTCAAGAAACTTTGGCAATCACAGACAAAACCTATCTGATGTTTGAAGGAGGAATTCTTAAAGCTGGAGTTCCGGAAGAATTGGTTGAAGATGAAATGGTTAGAAGAGTTTATCTTGGACAGAATTTTGAACTTCGCAAGAAGAAACTAGACTTTTAGATTAGAAGTGAGATTTTAGAAGTTATGATTGAGACTTAAATATAGAAAACCCCGAAAGCTGATTCAATTTTCGGGGTTTTTTATGCGAAATACTCTGAACCTTTTACCCAAAACCCTACACCTAATTTATAACGAAATATCCTAATTGCTTCGGTGTTCCGTTATAAACATTGATGTCGACGGTTCCTTTTATGCCTGGGACTGCGGCTTTTTCTGTGAATTGCCAGAATGTCCATTCGTCTTTTATGTTTTCTACGAAGAAATTGTAATTGGCGATCCAGAAAGTGTATTCGCTGAATTCGTCTTCTAGAAAATCACTGTAATAACTTTCTCCAGAATAAATTATCGGTTTTACTTTGTAATGCCTTTCTACTCGATTTAACCAGCGTCGCAAGCCTACTTTCAAGCTGTCGATGGATTGTTCTTTTGGCAGTTTTTCAATATCTAAAACCGGTGGCAAATCGCCTGGACGAAGTTTTACCGTCTTGATGAAATTTTCTGCCTGTTCGATCGAATTTTCATTTGGTCTATAATAATGGTAAGCACCGCGGATGAATTTGTGCTTTTTCGCCGCCTGCCAATTTTCCTTGTATTTTGTATCGATTTTGTTTTTTCCGGCTGTTGCGCGAATAAATACGAATCCTAGCGGGAAGGTTTCGTCGATGGAATTTGCTTTTTTCCAATCGATTTTTCCTTGGTATTCTGAGACGTCGAAACCGTAAACTTTGTTTTCGTGTTTGCTTAAAACTTGGTAAATTCTGAGGTCGGCGATTCTCTTTTCGTCTTCGGAAATTTTTTTATCGGTTTTGAAACTAAAATAATAGGCTAAAGCTTCTCGATAATGGTAAGCTGTTCCCAGAATTAAAAGGATGAAAAAAGCGCCAATGGAAAACGACAGGACTTTTCCGGAGAAGAAAGATTTTTTCTTTTTGGAACTTCGTCTTGTTGGTTTTCTTTTTGGTATCGTTTTTTTCATTTAGTAAAAATAGATTTTTTTTGGATGTGATTTTTAGAGCCGCACTTTTTGGACGCGGATTTATGCGGATTGCACTGATTTCGCGGATTTTTTGTTTATGAAACGTAATGTTTATTCATGAGATTGTCGACAAAGATTGTCCCTGGCGTTTACAAAAATGCGGAAAGTTTCTCAAATAGCCCCGATGATGCCATTGTTTGAGCTCTTGTGCCTGCCTTGAAAGCAGGCACAAAGCGAGTGGCTTCAGCGGGAATTGCCTTTACTGATAATTTACTGTTGATTCGCTTCAAAAATCAGCCACGAATTGTTCGAATTATCACGAATTTTTCTTGTTTGTGATGACTGATAATATGATGTAAAATAAGATTAACATTGGAATTCCGAGGATTTTGAAGAAAATCAGGAGTAAAAGCGAGACTGCCAAGAAAAAGATTTGCAGTTTGTTTTTTGCTAAGCTGGCGCTTTTTATTTTTAAGGCAAAAAGCGGTATTTCTGCGTTTAAAATGTAGGCGCTTAAAAGTGTGATTGCCAATAAAACGTATTCGTTGCTTAAGGCGTTTGTGATGAATTCGTATTGGTTGTCGAATAAAATCAGTGGTAAACTTAAGATGAAAAGTGCGTTTGCAGGAGTTGGCAAACCTATGAAAGAGTCGGTTTGGCGCGTATCTACATTGAAATTTGCCAAACGATAGCAAGATCCGAGCGTAATGATAAATCCTAAAAACGGAAACATTAATGTCGGCCAGCCGAAAGAGGGAAAATTTAAAGCGTGATTCATCAATTGATACATCACAACTCCAGGAACGACGCCACTTGTCACCATGTCTGCCAAAGAATCCAACTGCAAACCTAACGGACTTGAAACTTTAAACAAACGCGCAAAAAAGCCATCAAAAAAGTCTAAAAAGATGCCAAGGCTGACGAATAAAAAAGCGAATTTAAAGTCTTGGTGGAATGCAAAAATCAGGGCGAAACAGCCTGAAAGCAAGTTCAATAAGGTAATCAGGTTTGGAATTTGAGCTTTAATCTGCATATCTTTGGTTTTTGGTTGCAAGTCTGCAAATTTAGCACAATAAGTTTATAGTGCGGTGCGTTTCCTATTACAGATTTTGCGCGCTTTTTATTTTGGCAATTTTATTGTTTGAAATGGCGAAGCTGGCTCGATAAAAATTTATATTTTTGGACAATAATACGAATACAGATTTCGGTTTGTAAAAACAAATTTGCTTTGAAAAAACCCTTTTTAGTTGCTTTTCTTTTTGCTAGTTATTTCGCTCAAAGCCAGTCGGCGAGGAAATATTCCAATGAATTTATGAATATCGGTGTCGATGCGGCCGCTTTGGGAATGTCAAATGCGGTGGTGGCGAGCACGAACGATGTGAATTCTGGCTATTGGAATCCGGCGGGATTGGTGAATGTGGAAGACAAGCAGGTTTCATTGATGCACGCGAGTTATTTTGCGAATATTGCGCAATATGATTATGCGGGTTTTGCCATGCCGATTGATGATGAAAGCGCTTGGGGCTTGTCTGTGATTCGTTTTGGGGTTGACGACATTTTAAATACTACAGAACTTATTGACAGTGAAGGAAATATAGATTACAACAGAATCAGTTTGTTTTCTACGGCAGATTATGGCGTTACTTTTTCGTATGCGAGAAAACTGAAAATTCCTGGGTTTCAATATGGTGTGAATGCTAAAGTTATTCGAAGAATTATTGGAGATTTTGCCAATTCTTGGGGTTTTGGTTTTGATGTCGGGATTCAGTTTGAGCGCAACGATTGGAAATTTGGCTTGATGGTTCGCGATGTGACGACTACATATAATATTTGGAACATTGACGAAGACGAATATAATAAAATCAAGGATGCGATTCCGGGTGAGAACCAAGAAATTCCGGAAGATTCTGAGATTACAATGCCGACTGCACAGCTGGGAATGGCGAAAAAATTCATCATCAGATATGATTACAGCATCATGGCAGCGGCGAATTTGAATATGCGTTTTTCTCGAACTAATGATATTATTTCAACGGAAGCTGTGAGTATTGATCCTGCTTTGGGATTAGAATTTGGCTATACTGATTTGGTTTTCTTGAGAGCTGGTGTTGGAAATTTCCAAAATGTAACGCAATTGGATGGCGGTGAAAAAGTTGGATTTCAGCCTAATATCGGTGTTGGGTTTAAATATAAAGGAATCCAAGTGGATTATGCTTTGACTGATATTGGAGACCAGAGCGCGGCTTTGTATTCTAATATTTTCTCTGTGAAGGTGGATTTGGGAATTTTCAGGAGATAAAAATCTTACCATATAAGTCATTTAAGTTTATTTAAGTTTTTTTTGTCATTTAATAGTTTACTAAACTTTTGCTTCCTGCATCAGAAACTCAAATCTTTTGAAGATATTTGTGCTTTAATTCTTAAGAAATGTCAAGAATCAGATTCCTCCTATTTTTATTTTTTTTTGTAAATCCGATTTTCAAAAGTTTTGGACAAGGCGGTATTTTGTCGGAAGATTCCAAAATCAGCGTGCTGACTATTGGAACTGCGAATGAATCACATACGCTTTATGGACATACCGGAATTCGAATTTCAGATCAAAAACGAGGCATTGACATTGTCTATAATTTTGGTTATTTTGACTTTGAGACGCCTTATTTTTTGGCAAAATTTGTAAAAGGCGACCTTCAGTATTTTGTCGCTACAAATCAATATGCTGATTTTGAATACAGTTATAGAATGGAAAATCGTTCTATTTATGAACAGACTTTGAATCTTTCTTTGGCTCAAAAACAGAAGCTTTCGGATAATCTCCACCAGAATCTTTTTTCTGAAAACCGAAATTATACTTATAAATTTATTGATAAAAATTGCACCACCATGGTTATTGACAAAGTCAACGACGTTTTGGGAAGCAAATTGATTACTACAAAAAAGCCTGTAGAAATTACTTATCGAGAACTTTTGAATACTTATTTGGGAAATACTTTTTTCCAGAAATTAGGCATTAATATCATCTTTGGAGCAAAGACCGACAAGAAAGCTGAAGTTTTGTTTCTTCCATTGGAATTAATGGAAGTTTTGAAGACTTTGGAATTTGAAGGAAAACCTTTGGTTAGTGAAACTAAGACTGTTTTTGAGGCTGATACTTCAAAAAGGACTGTTTCGCTTTGGGACAATTATTATGTTTTTTCTGCTGTAATTTTATTGGTTCTGGTTTTTAGAAAAAATAGGATTTACTGCTTTTACTTTGCAATTCTTGGATTAATCGGTACATTTCTTTCGCTTGTAGGTTTTTATTCTTTTCATGAAGAAGTGAGCGGGAATTATAATATTCTGCTATTTAATCCGACGCTTTTGGTTTGGCTTTACTTCTATCAGAAAAATAATGCGAAGTGGCTTTATTATCTTTCGCTATTTAATCTTGCTTGTATTTTGATTTTCATCGGAATTGTAATCAACAAAGCGCAGTTGCTTTTATTACTTCCAATTACGATTACTTCAACAGTAATTTTGGTAAAATTTGTTAGAAATTATAAAAAGAAAATCTTGAAATAATTATTGGCCACGATAGAAAAGAATCGTGCTGATGGTTTTGATCGTAATATTGATATCCAGCGAAATACTTCTGTGCTTGATATAATACAAATCATACTGCAACTTAATCAAGCTGTCTTTGATCGAATCTCCGTAAGAATAATTCACCTGTGCCCAACCAGTAAGTCCTGGTTTTATTACGTGTCTTGTTTGATAAAAAGGCATTTCTTGGGCAATTTGATCTACGAAGAAAGGTCTTTCTGGCCTTGGTCCGATTACGGCCATGTCGCCTTTCAAGATATTTATAAACTGCGGAAATTCGTCTAGTCTTGATTTTCTTAAGAATTTACCGAAACTTGTAATTCGCACATCATTTTGGGTAGCAAAAACAGCCATTCCTGATTCTGCATTTTTAACCATTGTTCTGAATTTCAATATTTTGAAAGGAATTCCGTGTCTTCCAACTCTTTCTTGGGTATAAAATAAAGGTCCTCTGTTTCCGAGCAAATTTCCTAGCAATATAAACGGAAGAAAACACAAACCAACTGCAATTCCAAACAGTGAAATTGAGATTTCAATCACTCTTGCCAAAAGCAAATACAATTTATTGTGATTGCTTCGGCTAAAAGGAAAATAACGATAAAAATCTTTATCTACATATTGCACCGGAATTCGCTGCGTAATAGCTTCATAAACCTGAGTATATTCTCGAATTATAAATCCGTTTTCTAATAACTTTAAAAGCGTGTTGTAAACCTCAACAGTAATTCCATCTTTCTTTTTAGAAGCAATTACCACTTCTGAAATTCCATTTTTTATTACATAATCTTCAAGTTCTGAAGGCTTTACATGGACTACATCTTTTACAGGATGATCTAATTTGCATTTTGAATCAGAATTTACGTAGGCTAAAATCTTATAATGAGGATCTGCTTTTTCAAGCGTTTTTGATAATTCTTTTAAATGGCTTCTGTCACAAATCATGATTGCCTTTTTGACAAAACGCTGTGAAGCTAAGAAAGACTGATAAAACAAGCGCCAAGCAAAAAGAGAAATAGTTATTGCTAGAAAAAAGTAAACAATTTGAAGCCTGTTTGTAGGCAAAATTGGCGTCAAAATTGGCGTCAAAAGGAAGAAAAGTACCGTTGTTGATGAAGTCAGCAGAATACTTTTTATAATTTGATATTGATGACTGGCGATCTGAAGATTATACATCTCAAACACAGTTCCCAAAATATTAATGTAAGAAGCTAGAACAAGTGTCCAAATAAAATTTGCTCTTGAAATATGGAAATAGTTGAAATTGAAAATTAATCCAATAAAATAAAGCGCAAAAATTACTGTAAGGACATCAAAAATCCTCAAAAGAATTTTTCTTTCTGAAACTTCAAAATGGATTTTTTTAGACGATAACATCTTCTTGGTGAGTTTTAAAAGCGGTGCAATTTAACTTTTTTTTATCTCAAATTGCGGTATTTAATTCAAAATTTTCATCCAAGATTGCTTTATGGCTTCCCAATTGAATTTTTCTGCTAACTCTCTGGAATTCCGAGACAAAGACTTCGCAAAATGAGAGTTTTCAACCAATAACTCAATACTTTTTGTCATCATTTTTACATCACCGTCAGTAACCAAAATTGCCGTATTTTTATCTTCTAATAAGAAAGGAATTCCTCCCACATTTGTAGTAATAATTGGCAAACCTAAAGCCATAGCTTCTATGATACTTACTGGCGTATTGTCGAAGTGGGTGGTATTCAAGAATATATCATAATTTTCTGATAACTCTATCCATTCTGCTTTTGATAATCTGCCCGTAAAATTTACTTCAAGTTTAAATTTTTCTGCGTACTTTTTTGTTTCTTCCAAGCATCCATCTTTTTCTGGACCAACCATGCACAAGGTTGCTTCAGGATACGTAGCATTAATAGCGTGAAAAACATCGATAGCCATTTTTGGATTATAAATAGATGCGAATGAGCGTACCCATAATAATTTTGGTTGCAAGTTTGCGCGAACTTTAAATGGATAATTTTTAATTTCTATTGTATTTGGAATATAAATTAGATTTTTGATATTATCCTCTTGAAAATAATGCATCAGATATTTTGACGGAGCCACATTTTTATAAGCATTGTCAAAAATCATTTTACAAAGTCTCGGATTCTTTTTTAACCTTTTTGGCAACTCTCCTCCGTGCAAAATCGGGATATATTTCAAGCCTAAAATTCTGCACAATTGGCTTACCGCAAAAGCATACCAAAAATTTGAAGTGCTGTAAGTATCGATAATCACATAATCAACTTTATTTTGAAGTTGAAATGTTTTAAAAAGCATATCTAAAAATCGAAAAGCTTTATTTTTCTTTGACGAGGCATAAAAAAGTTTGTAACCTTCGTTTTCAAAAAAGGTCCCTAGGGTTTCAATAGTTGTCTGCGTATAACCGTGGACAGAAAGTTTATTTCCTATGTACAGTAGCCTTTTCAAGTGATTCAATTTTTAAAAGTGAGAGTGCATAAACAAAAGCAGGCGCCGCTAGACGCATGGCAGCGTGATTGATCGTCAGCAGCCAAAATAAGACAAATGGAAACAAATACAGATGCTGTCTGTTATTAAAAGCGAGCAGAGTTGGCGTTAATAATAAAATCAATAATGCAAAAATCCCCAAAGTACCGTGCTCAGCAAGCATTCTTGAAATTTCATTGTGAGATGCGGCAGTTATTCCTGTTAATTCTTCTCGATATTCTTTATTTTTTCCAACGCCTATTCCTAAAATTGGATTTTCTAAAAACATCTGAAGTTCGGTTTCAATAAGCGTTTCGCGTCCAGAAAGCTTACTTTCTTTTTCTCTACCCCTTGGATCTTGATTAGCATATCTTTTGTCAATCATACCTCCTGTTTGGTAAGAACTATAACTCCAAACACCAATTAAAGCTACAATCGCAAGACTTAGAATTACTAACAACTTTGCTCTTCCTTTAGAATTACTGATCATTGCCAGCTTACCAATTAGTAACAAAATCATAATTCCGCCTGTCATGATACCTCCTCGAGAAAAGGTTACAATTCCTCTAAAAGTTACAAAGCAAAGTAATAAGCCATTTAAAATTAGAAGAAATTTATTTCGAGAGTAAAATATTGTTCTTACGAAAAACAAAAAGATTCCAAGTCCTAAAATTGTGGAAACCTGGTTGGGTCCATAGCCTCCTGAAGTTGCAAAATTTGATTTAGTTCCGGTCACTACAGCACGAACACTTGGAGTATATAAAAACATATAAATCAGCGTAGTAACGATTGGCATTCCCATCGCAAGCAGAATGTCATCCATTTGCTTATGAGTGAGCATTCGTTGATAGCAATAAATAGAACATACCGCAAGACAAACCGGACCGATAATATTAAAAATAATTGCCTTTCTTAAATTTGTTTCTAAACTTATAGTAAAAGTTGAAATAATTACTCCTGGAACTAATAATAACAAATAGAACCAAATTGGGATGGCATTTTTTGAAAATCCCTTGTAAAACATTCCGATAAGCATGAAACCCATTACAGCATATTTTACAAACTCGTTCAGAATATTACCATCAGTCATTCTCAAAACAACTTCAGCACTGACTAGATAGGCACTGGCAATAATCGCTTCGTTATTTCTATTTTTGTTTTTTATTAAAAAATAGAAGCCAACGGCAACAATAGAAATGTTATAAATTTTGGACAGAAATGGTACTGCAAAAATGGCCAATCCAATAAAAATATGGATTAGGATGATATTAAAATATTTTACATCTTTATTATTCATTTTTATTTGCCAGTAACTTAAGATAGGCGCTTATAACGGCATCGTCTATATAATTTTGCAGTACTGTATTGTTTAGATTTTGTGCAAAAGTACCTATAATATTCTCACTATTTTCAATCATCATAGTCAGCTTGCCTTTAATTTGCTCATTATCTTCTGGAGAAAAAAGAAATCCATTTTTTCCATCTTCAACTATTTCTGGACAAAATCCGACATTTGTACTTAAAACTGCCAATTTTGATAGCCCATATTCTAATAAAGTAACTGGAAATCCTTCATAAGTTGAACATAAAACGCCAATTGTAGCTTGATTTAAAATTGCAAAAGTATCAATGCGACTTCCATATAAAAACACATTATTTCCAAGCTGGTTTTGTGAAATAAATTTTTTAATCCTAGCTGAATACTCATCTTCATAATCTTTTCCAATCAAATGAAGCGACCAATTATTTGAAACGGCTTCTGATTCATAAAATGCTTTTAAAAACTGAAGATGATTTTTTGGATTTTTTAAATTGGCTAAAAATACGATGCGCTTATTGGATTCGCCTTTTAATTTTGTTAGGCATAAACTATCATTTTGCTTTGCTATAAAATTTGGAAAATAATTGATTTTTGATGTGTACAAAAAAGCTTCTAACCATTTCTTATTTTCAAAATTTATGGTCAAAACTTGATTAAAAAATAACGATGCTATTTTTAAAGATAAATTTTTATTTTTTGGTTGCAAATATCTCGCTCCAAAATGATCGTGCCAGACAATTTTGATTTTCGGATAGATTAATTTCAATAAAATAGCCGTAAAATAAGAACTGCTGTGGGCATGAATAAATTCAATTTGTTTTTTTTTCACGAAAGAACGCAATCTAAAAAGTGCTTTAAAATCTAAAGTTTTCTTTTTTTCTAAGAAAAGATATTCCACACCAGGAGATAATAATTCTTTTAATTGCCCTTCATTTCTTGTGGTGCACAAAGCAGAAAAGGAAATTTCTTTTTGCAAAGCATTGGCATAATTGACAGCCATTCTTTCTGCACCGCCTGCATCTAATGAATCGATGAGTTGTACTATTCTCATGATAGCAAAAGTTTTTCAATTTCAGCTTCAAAAGTATCGAGAGTGTAATTTCTTGACCATTTTTCAGCATTAAATGCCTTTTCAGAATAAACCTCATCATTACGTAGCAACTCATAAATTGACGCAACATCTTTCTCCAATTCCATAGTAAGAAGAATGCCACGATTTCCAGAATCCAGCATATTTGAGACGCAAGAAACAGCAGAAGAAATTGGAACGCAACCCCAAAACATGGCTTCAGCAACTACTTTTGGCCAACCTTCGCTTTGAGATGGAAGCACTAAAAAATGAGCCTTTTGGTAAGCGTTTCGCACTGTAAATTCATTTTGATTGCCATGTAAAGTTATAATTTGGGAAAGTCCATTGGCTGAAATATAAGTTTCCAGATTCTTTCTTTCTACGCCTTCTCCGTATAAATCAAAATGCAAATCACATCCTTTTTTATATAAACTTTCTATTAGTTTTAAAGCATACATTGGTCTTTTACCCAACGAAAGCGTTCCTGCAAAAACAAATCTTATTTTTTCATGCAAATTTCTTTTTACAACTGGTGTCTTATCTGATTCGCGGTAAGTAGCAGTAAAAAAAGGTTTTATATTTTTGCTTTGATTCGCCCATTCGCCATAGACCAAAACCTGCATGTTTTTTGTCAAAAATGTATTTGAAAGTATTTTTTTCTGAAGTCGGTAAGTAAAAGGCTGTTTGCTTTTTGAATCCCAGTTCCCGGCATATTTGGCAGTTTTTGTCTTATTCGGAAAAAAAATCTGAGCAATGCATCCCAGTAAAGCTATATTTCCGGGACAGCGCAAATGAATATGATTTGCCGATTTCATGGCTTTAATCAGAATAAAAATATTTACAATTGAATTATAAATAGCCTTTAATAGGTTCTTTTTTGACTTGATATTAAAATCCGCCAGCTTAAAAAATCGATCAATTTCAAAGGGGATTTCAGAAACTAAAAGTCCATTTGCCTCTTTCCATTCTACGCAAGCAAAAGAAATTGTTGCATATTTTTGCCAAATTGCCATCTCATTCACATAAGGAGAATAAGCATAAACTTTGTTCTCACGAAAAATAAAGGGAGCTGAAGAAACGACTAATAATTTCATTTTATATATATCCAATTGAACCTTTGTCAGAAATAATTTTGGCCGGAACACCGCCAGCAATTGAAAAATCAGGAAGACTTTTATTCACGAGCGAACAAGCTCCGATAAGCACATTATTTCCGATCGTAATTTTGCCTGCAAGAACTGAATTCACGCCAATGTAAACATTATCGCCAATAATTGGAACGCCCCTATTTTCATCAATTCCAGAAACGCCAATCGTGACGCCCTGGGATATATTGCAATTATCGCCAATTATTGTTTTTGCATTCAATAGTATGCCTCCAAAATGCCCGATATAAAAAGATTCGCCAATTTGAGCTCCTGCCGGAATTGAAATTCCAGTAAGAATTTCAATCGTCTTTTGCCAAGGCAAGAAAAACAACTGCATCAAAATTTTAAAAGGCTGTATTTTAATTTTTTTATAAAAATAAGAAGCAATTCTATATTGAAAAATAGCCCAAAAGCCTTGCGTAAAAAATACGATTATAAAGAAATTACCTCCGTATTTTCTGTATTTCTTGTAGTCAGATTTTATGTAACCAAATAATGTCATAGTTTTATTGTAAGCTTTTGTAAAATTCAAGATTTCTATCAAGACTGTCTTCAATATTAAATCTACTCAAAGCACTTTTTCTAGCTTCAGTTGCAATTTTACTCGAAGCTTCTGGATTGTCAAAAACCCATAAAATTTTAGAAGCAATATCTTTTGGATCTAAAGGATTGCATAATAATCCTGTTTTCAAATCCTCAATAATTTCAGGTCCAGGACCCAAAGCTGTAAATATAACCGTTTTTCCCATAGCCATTGCTTCTGGGGCTACTAAACCTTGCGTTTCCATGTGAGATGGAAAAACGCAAACTGCCGCTTTTTCATAAGCTTCGGGAAGCAAATCATGACCAATGGCGCCGTGAAAAGTTATTTTTTTTAAAATAGTCTCTTGAGTTTGATTTTTCAGAAATTCAATATAGGAACTCTTATCTGGAAACAACCAATCTCTTCCATAGATATTCAAATGTGCATCAGGAAATTTTTCAAGCACCAGAGGCAAAGCCTGAACCAATTGGCGAATTCCTTTTTTTTCGCAAACTGTTCCTGCAAAAACTATAGAATAGGGAATCTGCTTACTTTTATCTGAAGCATAAAATTTTGACAATGCAATCGGATTGCTAATGATAGCAATAGGTTTTCCGTGATAGCTCAAATACTTTTCAGTATGTTGTTTTACATAATTTGAAACACCAATAAATGCATCTGCTTTTGAAAAGGATCTTTTTTCTTGAAAACCTTTCCATTTATTGATGTCTCTATTTTCGGCTTCAGCAAAAAAATGATGACCACCATGAAGTCTTATTATATATTTTATTCCTTTTAATTTATTTGAAAAGGCCAGTCCTAATTCAGCTGTTTCTATAATATGGATAGAATTTCTTTTATGAATTTCTCTTACTTTTTTATTTACTTTTTGAGCATTTAAAAACCAAGTCAGTCCTTTAATTTTAGAAGGTTTTATTCTATAAATCGCAACGCCTCCATCAGTTTCTGTTTCATCTTGAGCAGTATAATTTATACCAATGACTGATACTTTATGTCCTTTTTCGACTAGGCTTTTGCCAAAAGTTTGCACAAATGTTCCTACACCGCCATGCGGAAAGCCGACTTTTGGATATTCGTTGGTTATGAAGCAGATGTGCATTATTCAGAAATATGTTTAACTATAAATTCTTCCGCTGAAAGTTCGAAATCATTTATATTTTGCTTTATTTTATTTTCACTCCAATTCCACCAGGCAATTTCATTCATTTGAGACTGTAATTGTTCTGGAAATTTAAATTTCAAAATTTCTGCTGGAATGCCACCTGCAATACAATAATCAGGTAGTGACTTTGAAACAATAGAACCTGCTAATATAGTAACGCCATTTCCAATTTCAACATCTGGCAAAATTGTTACTCCCATGCCAATCCATACATCACTGCCAATTTTGATAGACTTTTTTAATGGGCTAAATTCTTTGTCAAAAGAAACTCGATCATAGTTCTTTTTACCATAGGTAAATTGTTCCTTTTTATCAAATAAATTTTGAAAAAGCGGGTATGACGTTATTTTGAAGACATCATGATAACCAGCGTCTAAGATAAAATTTACATCGTTTGCAATACTGCAGTAGTTTCCTATTGACAATGCCGAGTTTGAATTCCAACGCCAAACTCTAGCGCCATTTTCATACGTTTTTACACCAATTTTTACAAAATCAGCATCTGACAAATATAATCCTTTTTGATTTTTTAGAAAAGTTTGATGCCCTTTACCTAAAAGTGTCCAAAGAAAATTTCGAATAAATAATTTCATAATTATAATAGTTGTTTCGCAATTATCTTGCTGCTTTGGTCTAGTGGATGCAAAATTATTTTTTGACGCCACAGTTCCTTGTCAACAGCTATTTCTTTAGAATCTAAAATTATACTATTAATTTTCTGTAGCCATTCTTCAACATTATTTACAAAACAGACAGCCTCTAATCCAAACATGCTTCTAAAATGCTGAAATTTATATACCTTTTTAACTGACCAATTTTGGCTGTCTTTCTGGTCATAATTAATATAAAAACAAGGCTTACCAAATGTAGAAAAATCATGAGCTATTGTAGATCCCACATTTACTGCTGCCACGCAATGATAAGCTAAATCAACTAACAGATTCACGTCATCTAACTTAGGAAAGAAAGCGCCCCAATTGGCTCCTTGGGCGTGCCAAAGTGGATTTATGGAAACAATTATATTTGAAAATTCATTTAAAATACTATCATAACGATCAGAATTATCAGCAGGACTTCTTCTGAAAATTAACTGTGGACGAATATTTTCATCAATTTTGGCAATTGCTTCAGCCACATCTCTCAGATAATCTGGATCATTTGGCGATGTAATTTTGTCATCACCGCTAAAACAAATCCATCTTTTATTTTTGTCTAAGTCATATTTTGAGGCAAATTCACTTTTATTAAAAATTCTTTTGTCATCTACGTAAAATTCAAACTGAGGCGTTCCGGTTACAATTACATTTTCTGATTTTACCTCAGGATAATAATCCTGCATCTCTTTTTTCATATAATCAGACCACACAAAATAATTATCTGCCAAAACAGCCATTCTTGCTTTTGGAAGGTTATCCCAAGAATATATGACAGTATTTACTTTTATACCTAATTCTTTTGCAGCAATACAAATGGGCATTAGAGAGGCAACTCGCTGGTGCGTGATGAAAACTGAGGTCGGTTGCAGGTCTTGCAAACTGTTTTTGGTTTCATCTATGATCTTTCTAGACCAAAAGGAACGACTTTTTGCTTCTAATTTTAAAATTCTATTATAATCTTTAGAAGCCCATTTTCCAATTTTTTCAGATAGCGTATAAAGAATTCGTAGTTTTAATCCTTTCCCCTTTTTATTCCAATTGGTTAAAATTGTATCATTATCTTGATTTTCGGCATTGAGCAGCAATCTTGCATATGTCGATGCCTCGCGATATAATCGGGTAAATAGATTTTCTTTTTGAAGTTTGATGTTTTTATATTCAACTGGAATGGCATGCAATTTAAATGTTTCAGCAAATGCTTCTTCTGGCAATGTTGACCAAAAAACAATTGTGGCTTCATCTTTTAAATTTGTAATAACATCCGAATAAAGATAATTGCGAATACCTACACCATCCGGAATTATGAATAATATTTTCTTTCTTTTCATAATCCTACAATTCAACTATTTGAACCAACATATCTGGAAATTTAAATAATGAGGCAAATATAGAAATTTGAATAAGAATTGAATAATATAGTCATTTTTATTATAAAGAAATTTCTTAAGATTCTGAGCCTGATAAATTAATTCAGCATGTTTCTAACCTTCTCTACATCCTTAATTCCCATATAATGACAAAATTCCTCAATCGAAATTACGTGATGTTTTTCTTTGCCATAGTAAACCCTGATTTTTTTAAAAAGAAGCTGGCAAGTTCTCACACATTTTCCAAGCAGGAGGGCGGCTTCTGACGCCTCGATAGTAATTCTTTTGATTGGCATATAGTTAAAATAAATATTAATAAACGCGCTAAAATTATATTTATATAATTATTTAGCAATAATAAAAAATATTTTAACACAATCACTTCTAAATAGCATTTATTTTTTAAAGACCTGATAATCCTATATACATTGAGTCCGATATGCGTCCGCCATACTCCCGATAAGGCTACGGAATGCCATGGATTGAATACTCAGAAAATCCAGCCCTGCGACAAAAAAACGAAAATTTTGAACAAAAGGGAATAAAGCAGAAATTAAAGAAAATGGAGAAAAGAAGAGACTTTTCAGAAATAAAATAAGAATACAGAAGCCTAGTTTACAAACAATTACATATTAATTTACATTTGATTCAATTAATTAAAACAGAAAGAAAATGGCCAAACAATCAGGAATTTTCCCTATAGAGGGAACAATGGAAAATGTGACTTTTTACAAAACAGCCGACGGTTTCATGGTACGAAAAAAAGGTGGCGTATCAAAAGAAAGAATTGCGAGCGATCCTGCCTATGCAAGAACTAGAGAAAACAATAGCCAATTTGGACTCAATGCAAAATCTGGAAAATTGCTGAGGGCGTCAATCGCATCAATGCTAAAAAAAGGGAAAGACAGTCGCGTCAGTAGCAGGCTTACGAAAATTATGGGAGAAGTAGCAAAACACGACCATGTATCTGTAAGAGGGCAGAAAAAAGCAGCGGTTGGACTTGAAAACATGGAAGCGGTTGCGTTACTAAAAGGATTTAATTTTAACAACAGGGCAGTAATGGAAACAGTATTATCAGCAGTATATACTGCCGATATGGCATCAGGAATTGTGACAATTAGCAGCATGATACCAGAAGAACAGATTAATGCCCCGCAAGGTGCAACACATGTAGGCTTTCGTTCTGGATTTGTATCAGTAAATTTCATTACCGGAGAAAGTCAGACAGAATACAGCGAACAAATACAGCTACCTCTGAATTTGACCCCGGCAACAGTAACACTTGATCCTGGTGCGATACCAAATGCTGGTGCAGAGGCTAAAACGATGGTAGTACTGCTTCTAGAATTTTACCAAGATTTAGACGGTATTAAATATCCTTTGTTAAACGGAGCACACAATGCGCTTAGCATTATAGATATAGAATAAGTTTTTTTTTAGAAAAGTCTCGCCTTTATTGCGAGACTTTTTTTATATATCCTTAAATTGTTTCTGATGGTTGATTTTCCAAACGCTTTCATTTTGCAAAAACTCAAGGAATAAGGAAGCACTGTTACCATCTCCAAAATCTTGTTCTGTTTGGCTTATTTGATGGCTATCAATTATTTTTAAGGCTTTGCTTATGCTTTGCATTTTATAATCAACATTCACAATATCGGCATGGACAGCTCGATTTTGCTGACGAGTTCCAATATTTATAATCGGAATTCCATAATAAGGTGCTTCTCTAATTCCCGCGCTGCTGTTGCCGATTATAAATTGTGCATTTTTAAGCAATGCCAAAAAATATTCAAATCGCAACGATGGAAAAATTCTAAATCTTGGATTATTTTCTAGTTTTTTATACGCCTCGAGAATGAATTTACTTCCCAAGTCATTGTTCGGATAAATTACCACATAATTGTGCTCATCCTGAAGCAAAGCTTTTACAAAATCATTTGCATAGTGCTCCATATATTTTGATTCTGTCGTCACCGGATGAAACATGGCAATCCCAAAATCAGAGAATTCTAAGTCATAATGTTTTTTTGCTTCGTCTAAAGTGGGCAATTCTTCAGAAAACATAATATCGACATCTGGCGAACCAAGTGTAAAAACAGATTCGTTCATTTCGCCCATTTGCAAAAGCCTTTTCCCCGCTTCTTCATTCGAAACAAAATGGATGTGGCTCAATTTACTTACGCTGTGGCGAATCAGTTCATCGACAGTTCCTGAGACTTCACCTCCTTCAATGTGCGCCACAAGAATATTATTTAAAGAACCGACAATTGCGCCAGCCAAAGTTTCCACGCGATCGCCATGAACGATGATCATATCAGGCTCAACGGTTTTGATGAAAGAAGACAAACCTTCGATGGTTTTTGCCAGCGTAAGATCCATCGTAGTTTCGTGAGTGTGATTTGAGAACGTATGAATATTTTTAAAACCGCAGCGTTCAATTTCGATTAAAGTGTAACCATATTCCTTTTGCAAATGCATTCCGGTGACGGCAATAAAAACGGAAAATTCAGATGATTTTTCTAAAATTTGAATCAATGATTTTATCTTTCCAAAATCAGCTCGCGTTCCCGTTAAAAATACTATTTTTTTCATAATTGCTTGTTATGACCAAAAGTCATTTGCATTTCTTATGGTAACAATTTTATCATTTTCTATATTTTGGAAAACCAAAACATTGCCACCAATCACCACATTATTTCCAATCACAAGTTCTCCGATAATCGAAGAATTTGAATACATCGTAACGTTATCTCCAATTTTATTTCCATCGCCTTGACCATTTTTCTTATGTCCGATTGTACAGCCTTGGTGAATTTTGAAACCTTTTCCAATTTTATTTCGGCTTCCGATTACGGTTCCTTCGCCGTGGACAACGCAAAAACCTGTGCCAATTTCATTATTGAAATAAATTTCACAAGCACACAATTCTTTCAAAAGCCAATGAATTTGAAATTTAAAATCATCTAATTTATTAAAATGCAATTCATTGCCAAGTCGAAATAAGAAAACAGCAAGTTCATTATTATTGGTTTCGATTCTTATTTTAACCTCTGAAACAGTAATCTCCGGAAAATGAAATTGCACATCTTCCACCGTTTTCTGAAAGGCATTTTCAATGAGCACATCAGAAATCGGCTTACTTTTATAAACTTTGGTTAATAAGAATGTAACGAAATCTTTCATTTATTGATGTCTTCCCAAGTTAATTGTTCATCATTTTCAATATCGTGCATAGCTGTTTTTCCTAGAATAGAATTGAAATCTTCAGCTAATATTTGACCAGTTCCAGGACGTTTCACCCAGATATTTTCTTTGGTAAAAACTTCTCCTTTTTTGATGGATTTAATTGTACAAACTGTTGCAAAAGCGAAATCAATAGTTACTTGCTCTTCTTTTGCTGGCTCTTTTATACCGCCACGCATTTGCCAGATTTCATTGCTTGAAATTATTAATTCTTTGCAAGCTTTTTCATCCATGCTACAGACAATATCTGGACCGGTGCGGTTCATGTGATCAGTAAAGTGGCGTTCTAGAATCGAAGCGCCCAAAGCTACAGCTCCAAGACAAGCATTGTTATTCAAAGTATGGTCGCTTAATCCAAAAACTTTGTCTGGAAAAGCTTCGTGCAATTGTGTCATCGCTCCAAAACGCACCAGATGAATTGGCGTTGGATATAAATTTGTCGTGTGCAATAAAGCAACCGGAACATTATATTTATCAAAAACCGCAACCGCTTTGCGAACGCTTTCAATCGTATTCATTCCAGTACTCATGATCACAGGTTTTCCGAACGAAGCAATATGTTCCAAAAGCGGATAATTGTTGCATTCTCCTGAACCAATTTTATAGCCTGAAATATCAAACTTTTTCAATCTTTCAGCCGCAGCACGAGAAAACGGCGTAGAAATAAAAATCATGCCTTTGCTTTCCACATAATTTTTAAGTTCTAACTCTTCGTCTTCATTTAAGGCACAGCGTTCCATGATATCATAAATTGAAACATCGGCGTTTCCTGGAATCACTTTTTTGGCAGCACCGCTCATTTCGTCTTCCACAATATGCGTTTGGTGTTTGACCATTTCAGCTCCGGCTCTTTGCGCTGCGTCAACCATTTCTTTGGCAACCTGAAGCGAACCTTCATGATTAATCCCGATTTCTGCAATGACTAAAGGCGGAAAATCTGGCCCAATTTTTCTGCCAGCGATTTCGATATATGGATCCATTATATTTATGATTTTTGAATTATGATTTGAGTTTTTTGCCTACTGCCTATTCACTTTTGCCTGTTACCTACTAAAAAAGAGGCGTATTCAAAATCTTCTTTAGTATCAATATCAACGTTTGCAAAAGGATGATCAACTATAAGTGGAAAGGCTTTTTCTCCTAAAATTTGATTTTGTAAAATTAAACTGCTTTTTGAAATATACAACAGCCCATTTTCAAAATATAGCGGTTCTAAATCTTGGCTTCGCTGTCCGATTTCATAATTGAATGGAATAAATTTCTGGTCAATTATTTTTCCGAATTTTTGATGATTTCTGGTAACTGTAAATAGGCTATCGCTATTTTCTTTTTCGTAAATCTCGAAAGCTTCTTTCAATAAATTCTCAGGACGCAATGGATTTGTTGCCTGCAATAAAATTACATTTTCAACCGATTCTATATTTTCCAAAACATGCTTCAAGGCTGAAACCGTAGGTTCTAAATCACCACATAAATATTCAGGCCGATCAATTATTTTAGCCCCAAATTCGATTGCAATTTCCTTGATTTGAGCATCATCTGTGGAAACATAGATTTCGCCTATAATTTCAGAATTAGCTTTCGCATATAAAATACTATGGCCAAGCAAAGGAATACCTTCCAAAAGCATAGTATTTTTACCTGGCAATCTTTTTGAACCGCCTCTTGCTGGAATTATTGCTATAGTTTTCATCTTTTAATATTTAGCAGCTTCATCTTTATTCAATCCTTTATATTTTATATAAAAAAGCCAAATACTCTTTTGAAAAATAAATTTTGAAAAGAATTTAATAATGAATTTATTCCAAATGCTGGAATAAACTTTTTGACTTAGTTCGATTCCATTAAAATTTGAATTATTTTCAATAATTTTATCTAATTCCTCTATCATCCAATCTTCTTTTGTATTTCCCATATGATAGGCAAAATTCTGCTGTGTTGATAATCGCCAAAGGCCTAGTTCATTAGCGGGCCTATCTAATAATTTTTGCTCACTATCTCCTCCTAAGCTAAAATTTGAAAAACGATGTTGTAAATTATCAAAGCATATTCCTTTATAAGTAGCCACAAAATGCCCTGCACCAATTAATGCAGTTACATTTTTATCAGATATTGTTAAATTTTTATCTAAATGCACCTTTTGAAACAAACTTGGATTGCCTATGCTTTTTGCAAAAGCTAGCATTGCTTCACTGTTCTCTACCTTAGTAAAATTACAGCCTTTACTAAATAAATTATTCCAAATTACGGGTGCTGTATAATACCTCAATAACTTTGAATTTGGAACTGGGGAAACTACTCCTGTTTTTGGAAAAGCTTCAAAAACATTATACGTACTTTTTTGCCAATCACTTAAAAACAATACATCTGCATCGGTAATTGTTATTAGTGGAAATTGCTGACCAGTTAATCCTTTAAGTATAGCATTTAGTTTCCCAATTGATGTGGTATGAATTATTTCTTGTATTTTACCATCTTTATGTAATTGGTTCAAATAATTTACGACTTCATCCCCACTACCGTTATTAACAATGGTAAAATATGTTTTAGAATGAGATGTTTTAAAGAGTGATTCTAAACAATAAATAAGTATTTGAAAACTATCTTTAAAGTAACCTTGCTGATCAGGAATATAAACTGGTACAATGACTTGATGCCAAAAGTCAGATTTCAGAAGCTCTTTATCTTTATTAGGGTTAAATCCTGTTCTCATCAATCTTTTTCAATTTGTTGATATATAGCTATAATCTTTTGCTGATTTAATTCATAATCTAAATAGTTTCTAGCAATTTCTTGATTCTTCACAAATGCATTTTCTCGCATCGTTAAATTTGCAATCGATTTAAGAATTAATGTTTTTATTTCTTCTATATTTTCTGGATTTTCAATTAAAAATCCATTTTCACCGTTGTTTATAATTTCAGCTGTTGCACCGCCTGGGTTAGATTGAATTGGAAATGCCCCCATTAACATTGCTTCGAGAAGTGTATTTGGAATTCCATCAGAGATATTATTGCCGATGTACAATACTGAATTACCCATTATTTTTAGCACTTCATTCTGCGATAAGCCATGCCTGTCATAAACTTTAAAAGGAAGGTTGTTATTTTTCACATAGTCCTCCACAATTTTGTGCGCTCCAAAAACTACAACTTCAAAATTGTGTGATTCAGCTATTTTACTTAAAGCTTTTATTATATTTAAACCTCTTCCAAAAAGGTGATGATACCCCTTTACTATTATGTATTTTCTATCAGATATCATCTCTTTATAAGATTCAAAGAATGATAAATCATAACCACCTCCACCTGGCAAACTAGCTAAAAATTTACCATTAAAACCATTTTTTCTTGCTAAACCTCTATCACGAAAATTATCAGCAATCATAAAATCTGCTCTTTCCAAAACTTGATTTATTTTCTTTTTGTGCTGAGAAAATTTTTCATAGTAAAATATATCACTACCCCAGCAATTATACAGCCATTTAACCTTAGGATAATTTATCATAGCTTCATAAATAGCATAAGAACAAGTCTGCATTTCAAAGCTTTGAACTAAATCTGGCTTTATATCCTTTAAAGCTCTTTCAAAAGCTTCACTTTCTGTTACCTCTAAGAATGGTCGGATAAAATTATATGCAGCTGGAAATTGTTTTTTCAACCAATGTTCTCCTTTAATATATGGAAGCTTCCGCTTTTTCCAAGCTGTCATTTGATTTAATCTGCTGAATGTTTTAATTTCACCTTGCCCTGTAACATCAAACCAATACAATTGATGGTTTGTATGTTGAAGATTTTCAATCCAACGAATTGCATGAATCGAATGCATGGATACAAAAAGGATTTTCATCAGTTATTTATATTATTTAATATCGCTGTCAATTTATCAAAATATTTTTTTGGAGAATATTTTTCTATTTTAAATAAGTTTGCTTCCCCTTCAGACTTTCTTATATCAGGATTTACTACAAGTTCCACTATCTTATCCGCCAATACGTCTTTATCATTTGGTATCAAAAAAGTTGAATTTTCTAAAAGTCCTATGCATCCTTTATGATTTGTTGCAATCACCGGTAGTCCATACAGCATATATTCCATAACCACATTAGGCGTACCTTCAATTTCCGACATCAGTACTCCAATATCTATTACATTTAAAACTTCATGCACATCAATACCCGAAAGAATAGTAACTTTTTCTCTCATTTTTAAACTTTCGACCATTTGATCTAAATATTCATACTTCTGTAAACTACTGCCATTATTATCCTTATTGCCTAGCAAAATTAAATGTATAGGTCTGTCTGATGCGATTTCTGAAAATGCTTCAATAAGCAATTCTTGGAATTTTTCTTTTCTGTAATGTGCAATCATACCAATAATTAGAGCATCAGGTGGCAGAGAAAATTTTTCTTTTAATTCAATTTTATTTAATCTCTTTCTTTTAATTGCTGCATATTGAGGTAAAACAGAAAGTTTTCTTGATTGAACCTGATAGTGAGTTTTAATTATATCTAATCCATTTTCAGAATTTGCAATTATGAAAGGAACTTTTTTAATTGCAACCTGTTCTAGCCAGTCATAAAAATAAACTTCTAATCCTAATTGATGCCAAAATGTTGTTTTTGCTCCAGTAAAATTGTAAATCAGTGATGCTATTTTGGAAGGGCCATTCATGAAAGGCACCAAAATATCAGGTTTCAATTTTCTTATTCCTATTGTTATTCTTATTAAATACCGCAAGGCTCTAAAAGCTTTTTGTAGATTTTTTATAGAAATTTCCCTTTTTATCGACAAAGATGGTTCTCCAAAATAATGCATTTTTTGGATTTCAATTTCGTCCATAAAATCTGTAAACTCTTGCGACTCTTTGATTGAATAAATGACTACTACTGATACCTTACAATTAAAATTATCTTTAATATATTTTGCAAATCCTAGTGCCTGCCTTTCTGCACCACCCAGAATTGCATCTTTGATAAGAATCACGACATTTTTATTATGAAAATCAAAATTCTCCATCAATTATTTATATATGAATTTAATAAATCTGTAAATGCCTAAACCTTTAATATGGGCAAAAGGAAGTAATATTAGATCTACAAAATAAAATTCAAAAACCTCTCCAGTAGCAAGATACTCTCTAGATCTTAACTGTTTCAATAAAGAAATGTTATACTTTTTAAATATTTTACTGTTTTCTAAAATGTAAAAGTGAAATACTTTTTTGTATGAAGCAACCAAATGATTTTTAATATCTTTATTTTTAAATCTTTGTTCTGGATTATTAGCTATTAATTTTGACAAACTTTCAATAAAAATTTGAAAGTTTTCTAGCATTTTGGTTTTTACCTCTAAACTATTATATTTTTCTTTATAATTAATATCATTGCGATAAAAACAATCTATATTTTCAAATATTAAAAAACAGTTTGCAAAAACAATAGAATATATTGCAACTTCTAAGTCTTCAAAAACTTTTAATCTCTCATTAAAACCAATTTTATTTTTAAAAAAACTCGTTCGATAAATTGGCGAAGTTATTGGCCATTGACCATGAAGACTTATAAATGATGCTAAAATAGTATTTTTATTGTCTTCAAATTTTTTTACCTTTTTCAAATAATCAGGTTGTATTTCAAAACGTTCCATTTGAAATACTAAAAAATCGCAATTCGGATTTTCAAGAAATTTAGCTACTCGTCTTTCAATACAAGAAGGTGCAAGTAAATCATCTGAATCAAGAAAAATAAGATATTTTCCATTGGCCTTTGTTACTCCATAATTTCTGCACGATGAAGGTCCTTTAGGCTTATCTTCAGGTCTTAAATAATGTATGAACCGACTATCGATATTACTATAACTTTTGACTATCTGAACAGTTGAGTCATTTGACAAGTCATCCACTACGATACATTCCCAATTTGAGTAAGATTGCAACAGAACACTCTCGAGTGTTTCTTTAATAATACTTTCTCGATTATAGGATGGTATAATTATGGAAACTAGTGGTGTTTTCATAAATTAAATATGCTTATTAAAAATCGTCTTGTAAATTTTATTGTAGATAACGGCCTAAAATGTAGCAGGTAGTATTTATATAAAAAGAGCCATTCTTTTAATTTTAATTTTCTTTTACTTTTAATAAAAACCTCAAACTTCATCAATATAGCCAAACGTTGATGGCTTTTAAATAATTCAAACTTTCCGGTTATAATATCTCTTAAAAACTGTAAAGTTGCTATATTTTTTAAATCTTCATTATCTTGTCTACCAGAAATATTGATTTCAGAAAATCTGATATAAACAGTACTTTCATTTATTGTATACACAAACTTAGAGTCAGAAAATTCGATCCAAGCCATATCATCGCTGTGCCAGGCTAAAGGATAATGTACAAATTTATATTTTTCATAAATTTCCTTTTTAAAAATATATTCAGATAGAGAACTCCTCGTCTCATTTTTTATTTTCCTGTAAAATGAATCTGAATAAAGTTCAATTTTTGGATGGAAAAATTTATGCGACATTTCATTACCGAAGGCATCTACAAGCATAGAAGAATATCTGATTAGGTTACAATCATTATATTCAATTTCATTTAGCTGGTGGTAAAATTCGGCTACACAATTATTTTCTAGCAAATCATCGTCACCTAAAATCATTATCCATTTTTCGCCATTCAAAAGTTCTATACAACGTTGCCATTGTTCTACGAGAGAAGCGCCTCCTAAATTTCCATCGAAACGATGATATACAAATTCAAAATTTTCTTTAAATTTTTCTAATGTAGCTAAACAACTATTAGGACTGGCATCATCACCGATATATACTTTAAAACGCTTATCTGTTTGATCTGATAATGATTGTAAAGTAGCTTCAAAAAAATCATTTTTAAAATATGGAATAACAATAGCTAACATTTATTATTTTATTTTTAATTTTTTTGCACATTTTAAATAAAACTTCTTAACCTTTTTTAAAAATTTGAAAAACAAGTGATCAGAAACAAAAGCCTCACTATATTCTTTTCTGATAAGATTTTCAAAATAAATTAAGCCATTTAAATGGCGCTCCAAAATAATTTTATTAATATTCTCATCTTTAAAATAAGATAGCAGAAACGTAAATAAATTTAAATTGCTTTTAGCCATGCTTAGCTTCGAACTGCTGGAAAAAATTCCCACTCCATAGCGATAAACGCACATATTTTCTTCAAAATATTTTAACTTGCCATGTTGCGCAAGCATCATATAGAGAAAAAAATCTCCTATTGGTGAAAAGGTTAACTCAAAAGGCAATTTTTTAATTATATTTCTATATACAACTGAGGGTGTATGAATATAGTTTCCTAAACGAGCTAGCGTTTCAATATTTTCATAATTTTCGGGAACTTGAGTTAGATAATCTTCAACTAATTGTCCATCTGGTTTTAAAATATTTACTTTGTGAAAACATAAAACATATTCTGGCTCAGACTCTAAAAATTCAACCTGTTTTTGTAGTTTATGAGAATCGGTCCAAAAGTCATCTCCTTCACAATGCGCAATATACTTACCCTGACATCGCTCAAAAGCATTGATAAAGTTAAGTTGCCCACCGATATTTTTTTTCCTAGTAATGTAATTAATCCAACTTCCATTTGGATGATTATTAATAATATCCTGCACTATTAAATCAGTATTGTCAGGAGAACAGTCATTTGCAATAATCAGCTCGATATCGAAACTACATTGTTGCATTAATACACCTTCAATAGCTTGTTTTAAAAATTTCTCATGATTATAAGTAATCATAATAACACTAACACAAATATTTTTTAATGGACTAATTTGCATTTTTGTCTAAATTTAAATTCATTAGCCAAGATTCTCCCATATCTTTCTCAATTTGGAAACCATTTTTTTTATATAACGTTATTGCTTTAGAATTTGTCTTTGAAACCTCGAGTCTATAATTTTTAAAACCCCTATTGATCAAATCAGATATTGAACTTCTTAAAATTAATTCTCCTATACCTTCACCTCTAAATGATTTGTCAATGACAATAATTGTTAAATAGGCATTCCAGTCTGTAAAGTCATTGGAGTAATAGGCTATAAATCCTTTTAATTTTGAGCAATTATAATATGGTATTATTGTAGCAAATTCCCAAAGCTTCGCGATATATTCATCTACATCATAATTTATCAAAAACTCATCGTTCTGATCTTTTTGTGATAGAATTATTTTTTTTAAATCTTCTTTCATATCAGATTATATTTGTCCAATAGCAAATTAACTTCATCAACACTATTAAACATTAAAACATCAATTATCGACATATTGGGAACAAATTGTTGGCCGAATTGTTTATATGAAATGTCCAGAGTTTGTACAAATTTTAAATCAATTGCGTTATCCTTGAAATCTGTTTTAGAGTATAAATTGATTCCTCCAATAGCGTTAATATAGGTTTCTGATTTTTTAAGCCTGCATATTTCTAATATTCTTATTACTTTTTTCTCCCAATTTGAAAGTTTTAGATTTGGAAATAATTCTTCATTTGGATTATCATAGAGAAGCTTAGCTTCTAAATCATTGAAATTTGAAACGTCTGTAATAATTTTAGTATCAATTTTCAAATAGTCACAAATACTTTTTATGCTTTCACAATTAAGTATAGCTAATTTATTAGTTGGAAAATTAATAACATGCTCAAGTATGGGATAGATATTGTCAAAATATTTGGCTCTCTTATAATTCATATAAAAATCCTTCAACATTTTCTTACGCCAAATATTATTTTCTATCAATTCAACATCCGCTATCTTTTTAAAAGAACTCTTTTCTTTAATTGGAACATTAAAAAAACAGATGTGTCCAGCGTTTGTTAAATATTTATTTCTGTACATCGAAACTCCTTTTCCAAAATTAAGATTGTCGTACAAGATATATTCATCCACTGCTTTAATAGCTTGAAAATATCCTATGTAAGGAAAAAAATATGGCTGCATTATTGCTAATTTCATTTCAAAAATTTATTTATGCAGAGAACTATTCTTTCAAGATCTTCATCCTTTAAACCAACATATAATGGCAAACAAAGTATTCTAGACGCAATACTTTCGGAAATCGGCATGCTTCCACCTTGAACATATTCTATAGTATTTAACGACGGAAAAAAATAACGTCGCGGAAAAATATTATTTTTATTTAACTCGCTTTGTACTTTTAAAAGACTTTCTTCATCGAAAAAAATTATTGGAAAATAACTATAGTTCCATTCTGTATTTTCACGTATAATGATTGTAGATAATTTTGAAAAAGATAATTTTTCTTTATAAAAATCAACGACTTTCTTTCGCTCCTCTAATATATTTTTCATGTACGGTAAAACGGCTAAACCCATTGCGCTTTGCAATTCAGAGATTTTTCCATTAATGCCTAAACCATAAAAATCTAAAGCTCCTTTATGTCCAAAATTGTGAGAATAAAAAATTTTTTCTCTTAAATCTTGATCATTTGCAAAAACAGCTCCGCCCTCGCCTGTATGAAATAATTTCGTAGCGTGGAAACTACAAGTACTAACATCTCCGAAATCAAAAATGGATTTTCCATTATATTTGACTCCAAAGCAATGTGCAGCATCATAAATTACCTTTAGATTATTTTTTTTAGCTATAGATTGTATTACTTCAATATTGCAAGGATTACCAAAAACATGTGTTGCTAAAATTGCCTTCGTATTAGGCGTAATAGCATCTTGAATTTTTGTTTCGTCAATAGTTAAATACTCTGGATGAATATCTACAAAAACGGGTATACAATCTTCCCAAATAATGGCAGATGTTGTTGCAATATAGCTAAATGGTGTGGTTATAATTTCACCACCTTTACCCAGCAATTTTAATGCTATCTGCAGTGGGAGAGTCCCATTATTAGTAATTAATATATTTGAAACTGAAAGAAAATCTTTTAATTTATTTTCTAACTCTTTTACTAATTCACCCCTATTTGTGAGCCACTCATTATCCCAAGCACGTTTAACCTGTAAAGTATATTCTTCAATTGGAGGAAGAAATGTCTTTGTTACATTTATAATTTTATTCAAAATTCCATTCAAATTGAGGCTTGATGTAGCCAGGTTCTCTGCCCATATAAACTCCCATATCTCTTCCTCCATCTACTATAGTAAATGAAATAATATCATTTTCAACGAAAACTGCACTACGCTTATCTTCAACAATATAAAGAGACAAAAAGTATTGACCAGACTGAAAAAAAGACGCAGGGAATTTACAAGTTAGTTGATTTATTCCATCATTAAGCATCAAATTTTCATTTACATGTGAGAATGCAAACATAGCTTCCCCCATTTCGTTATATAAATGATAAGTAATATGGTATTTTTCTGGTTGCTTATTATTTATACTAATAAATGTCTTTAATTCTATTGGTTCATTTTCTGACAAAGGTTCATTTACTGTTTTATCTTTACAAAGAATTGAGATTTCATGCAACGTAAATACCTCGTTAGCATATTCTGCTCCAAACTTCTTTTGATTCATTACACCTGAATCACCACTTAAATAATAGCTTACAGCAGACTCAACGTCTGAAATTAATTTAATTCTACCATTTTCTATTACAATACATTTAGTACACAGACTTTTTACTGCAGCCATATTATGACTTACAAACAAAACAGTCCTACCGCCACCTCTAGAAATATCCTGCATTTTTCCTATTGCCTTTTTCTGAAATTCAGCATCTCCAACAGCCAGAACTTCATCAACAACCAATATTTCAGGTTCTAAAAATGCGGCAACGGCAAAAGCAAGTCGCACCGTCATTCCAGAACTATAGCGTTTAACTGGCGTATCGATGTAACGCTGGCAACCGCTAAATTCTATGATTTCGTCAATTTTTGACTTGATTTCTTTTTTAGTCATGCCTAAAATGGCACCATTAAGATAGATATTTTCGCGACCTGTCATCTCAGGATGAAACCCAGTACCGACTTCTAAAAGTGAGGCTATTCGTCCTTTAGTTTTTATAACTCCGGTAGTTGGCGAAGTTACACGAGAAAGAATTTTAAGAAGTGTTGACTTTCCAGCACCATTTTTACCAATGATCCCTAAGACATCACCTTGCTTAACTTCAAAACTCACATCTTGAAGTGCCCACACATAATCTGAACTTCCCTTTACACTGCGATCATTGGTTTCGCCAATCTTCAAATAAGGATCTTCTTTGCCTCTGATTCCGGCCCACCAACGATTCAAATCGTGGCTTATTGTGCCGGTACCAACCTTTCCTAGCCTGTATTGCTTGGAAATTCCTTCAGCTTTTAAAATAACATTTTTATTCATTTTATGCAATTATTAAGCTTTGCTTAAGGCTCAAAGATACTGTTTTTTTAGAACGTCACAAATATTGGCAGTCTCATTCATTATAATATTTTTAACAAAATTTAAAGTAAATAATAGCTTGTCAATTTCACAACAAATATCTAAAAAACCGTAATTTAGCATTACTAAAACTTAAACAAATTGTTCTCCTTTTTTACACCAAAAAAAATCCTCAAGGACTTAATTCCTGATAACTTCGTTGATATCCATTCTCACCTCCTTCCAGGAATTGACGATGGCTCAAAATCTTTTGATAATACGCTTTCCTTGGTTAGTTCACTCAAGGAAATCGGATTCTCACAATTTACGGCAACACCGCACGTCATTAAACATGTTTGGGAAAACACAAGAGAAAGCATTGAAAGTGCAAAAGAAGCCGTCATTTCAGGGTTCAAGGAAATAAATAAGCCCATAGCGTTGCATGCGGCGGCAGAATACATGATGGAAGACTCTTTCGTAAAATTGTTTCAATCAGAAAAACTGCTTACGCTGAAAGACAATTACATCTTAGTAGAAATGTCATATCTAAATGCGCCAATTCAGCTTTATGATATTATTTTTGAATTGCAAGTTGCAGGATACAAGCCAGTTTTAGCACATCCGGAACGTTATGTATTTTACCATCACAATTTTCAAGAATACAAAAAGCTTAAAAAATCAGGATGCCTCTTTCAATTGAATCTTCTTTCTTCTGTGGGTTATTACGGAAAAAATGAAACTGAAACGGCACAAAAACTTTTAGATGAAGGAATGATTGACTTCGTAGGGTCTGATGTACACCATCACAAGCATATTGATAGCTTTGAAAAGAAACTATTACTAAAAAACCCATTACCTTTAATAGAAGCTATTAGAAATAATGAGTTTTTTAGAAAATAATTAGTTCTTATTTTTTAATGATATTTTTATACCAAGGTTTCTTTTTTTCTACCTCTACTCCGTAGCCATAACCGTAGCCGTAACCATAGCCATAACTATAATTTCTTGTAGTCAAAGTATCATTGAGCAGAATCGCCATGTTAGGCAGTTTCTTTTCATCATAAAGTGCCTGCGGTATAGCTAGCATTCGCTTATCCAAATAGTTGGCACGAGCCACATAAATAAAAGTATCTGCATTTTTTGCAATAAGTAGCGTATCGGTTACCAAACTCACTGGAGCAGTATCTACTACAATATAATCATACTCTTTTTTAATTTCTTCGAATAAAGCATCGACTTTTTTGCTCATTAATAATTCTGCAGGATTTGGCGGAATTAAACCAGCTGGCAAGACATAAAAATCTTCATATCCAGGTTGTTTGACAATCAAGTCTTTTAAATTTTCATTTCCTGCTAAATAAGTAGTGACACCTTTGGAAGGAAGTGTCAAATATTCTTCAAATTTAGGATTACGGATGTCCATACCAATAAGCAGTACTTTTTTACCCGATAATGCAAACGTTCCCGCTAGATTGACGGCAATAAAAGTTTTTCCTTCTTTTGGAAAAGTGGAAGTAACAAAGACAGTTTTTGCTACGCCATCCGCAACTTGTCCCAACATAAATTCTAAGTTGGTTCTTACAATTCGCAAAGCTTCTGCAGAACTGGAACGACTATTGGCTTGAATTAATTCAGAATGAGATTCAGATCTCGGAACATCGCCAATGAAAGGAATAGTAACTCCTTCTTCAATATCTTTTCTGCTTTTTAATTTGTTGTCAAGGAAATCTTTTACAAAAATAACACCTATAGGAATTATCAGTCCTATCACAAAAGAAATTAGTAAAACAATATTTCTTTGAGGTGCCACTGGAGTATCAGAAGCCAATGCAGAATCAATAACCTTTGCATTTTCAACAGTCGCCGCTAAAGAAAGGGCAGTTTCTTCTCTTTTCTGCAAAAGATATAAATATAGCGCTTCTTTAACTTTTTGCTGACGGTCAATAATTCTGAATTTTCTTTCCAATTCAGGAACCTGTGATTTTTTGCCACTGATTACGTTTCCTTGTCTATCTAAATCTCTCTTTTTGATAGCAAGAGAGGATTTATATCTTGAAAGGCTTTGTCCAACATTTTCTTTTAAGGCTTGAATCTTATTGTCCAGGTTTATCAATACCGGATTACTTGCCGTCGCGCCGGGAGAAATTCGCCTGCGCTCAATTACTAAAGAATTATATTCATCAATTGCTGATGTTGCACCTGATTCGCCTGAAAGAATATTAGCTGGCAGCGTTTCGCCTACTTCGCTTTTTTTAAGATAATCAACCAGCGAGTTCACTACATTTTGTTGTGTTTCAATTTCAATGATGCTTCTCTCAAAATCAGTAGCACTTTGCATATAACTTTCAGTCTCTGCAGGAATATCGGTTAGATTGTTCTGACGTTTAAACCCTTCGACATTCTTTTCTACGTCCGTAAGTTCTTCTGTAATATATTCTAATCTTTGTGAAATAAATTCAGACGTCTTTTCTGATACTAAATTTTTATCATCGACAGCATCTTTATTATATATTGCAACAATTTCATCTAAAAAATCTTCCGCTCTTTGAGGAATTGCATCCACAAGTGAAAGTTCGATCATGCTGGTATTTTTGCCCAAAGCCGCAATTCCAAGCTTAGCTCTGTAGCCATGCGAAACAGCTTGAACAGGATAGATGAAACAATCTATAGAAAACGGATTGGTAGCAGAAAAATCAAAAAAAGCATTTTTACTGATAGCTATTAATCCTGATTGTGTTTTTACAGTTTTGCCATATCCAAAAACACCTAATTCTTTTTCACCATCAAATAGTTTATAAGTTGTTGATGAAGCAGATTCTACTTTAAAAAAGTGATTTTTATTTTTTTCTTCTTCAGTACTCCCTGAAAACAAAACAGAAATCGGAGAGTCTTTATACATTTCGACATCTTTTACACGCCCTTGATTGATGTAAATAATGTTTAATCTTAACTGAGAAACCGTTTTTTCAACCAATGTTCTTGATCTTAAAACTTCAATTTCGTTGTCAATATTATTTTTAGCATTTCCAAAAAGTCCTTTATCAGAAAAAGCTGCAAATTCAGAAGAACCGCCTCCTTTTTTGTCATCTTTAATGAGAATGCTAATATTTGCTTTATATTGAGGTGTGGAATACCTTAAATATAAAAATGCCATGACCAAAGCAATGATTACTGTGAAGACGATCCATTTCCAATGAACTAGATATTTTGCAATCTGTTCTTGAATATTAATTTCTTTTTCTTTCTTTTCGGTATGGTTCTCCATGTCTAGTTGGTGATAAGTACAATAATAGTGATTAACAATGAAATTGAGGAAAAAATAAGTCCGATATTAGGATCCGTTTTCGATGCATTCATTTTCACTTTATTTGGTTCAACATATATAAGGTCATTCTGAGCCAAATAATAATAAGGTGAATTTATAAAATCAGCTTTTGTTATATCAACACGTTCAACTACTTTTTTTCCATTAGATTCTCTCACAATCATAATATTATCTCTCCTACCAAAGATAGTAAGATCACCAGAACTACTCAATGCTTCTGGCAGTGTCAGGCGCTCTGACGCCACACTTACAATTCCTGGCTTTCCAACTTCACCTTGAACAGTAACTTTAAAATTCATAAGCGTTACAGTCACAGTAGGCTTCGTAACATATTCACGCAAAACAGAATTTAACTCTGTCTCCGCTTGCGTTTTAGAAAGCCCTCCAAGTTTTATTTTACCAATAATAGGAAATAAAATATAGCCATTTCCGTCAATCAAGTAATTATCAGAATCTTGTCCTGTGGCATTAATTTGTTTATCACCAACAGTTACTGATTTATTAAAAGGTGCCACTATTTCTGGATTTTCACCCATGACAACTATGCGAATCATATCATCAGGTTGCAAAGTCAATTCAAAATTGCTGGAAGTGTTTGCCTGGACTGCAGCATCAACATTCTGATAGTAAGCCATTTGTTTTCTAGAAGCACAAGAAAAGACTAGAATTGACAATAAAATTAACGGTAATAGTCTTGAAAAAGAGAATTGTTTCATAATTGTATTTGAGTGGTGTAAATATACTATTTAAGATTTACAAGTAAGCACTATTCAACTGGGCTTATATTTTTTTTGTCTAAAGTTTCAAAAATTGAATTTAAGCTCTTAAATTCTGGAACTATAATTTTCATTTTTGTGACAATTTCATTATTTGTAGTAAGTTCTGAAATATCAATTAAATCATGAATTGCGATTCCTACATTTTCAAAATCATCAAAGTAGTCTTCGGCAATCATTATTTTTTCATGGTGAGTTGGCAATGTTTTAGCAGAGTCATTCAATAATTCTTCATATAATTTTTCTCCTGGTCGCAATCCCACTATCTTTATTTTAATATCACCATCAGGAATAAATCCAGCCAGCTTGATCATTTTTCTGGCCAAATCAATAATTTTCACGGGTTTGCCCATATCAAAGATAAAAATCTCGCCTCCATTTCCCATTGCGCCAGCCTCAAGAACAAGTTGGCAAGCTTCTGGAATTGTCATGAAATAACGAATAATATCTGGATGTGTAATGGTAATCGGCCCGCCTTCTTCGATTTGCTTTTTAAACAGTGGCACCACAGATCCGTTGGAACCTAATACATTTCCAAAACGCGTGGTGATAAACTTAGTACTGCCAAAATCATCACGGTATTTATAATGCAACGATTGCACATATTTTTCTGCAATTCTCTTGCTAGCACCCATAACATTGCTTGGGTTCACAGCTTTGTCTGTAGAAACCATTACAAATCGCTCAACACCATATTTTTGAGATAGATCTGCTAAATTTTTAGTCCCTAGAATATTGGTAAAAACGGCCTGAGAAGGATTTTCTTCCATCAAAGGCACATGCTTGTAAGCCGCAGCATGATAAACAACTTGAGGTCTATAAAGCTTAAAAACCTGCTTTAATACATGCTTGCTTCTGACATCTGCCAAAATATTTTTTATTTCTATATTGGAATTAAATCCCGCAATTTCTAAAGAAAGTGAATGCAACGGAGTTTCAGCCTGATCAAGAATGATAATTGTTTTTGGATTAAAATTAATTATCTGACGCACAATTTCACTGCCAATAGAACCTGCAGCTCCAGTAACCAAGATTGTTTTTCCAAATAATTTTGAGGAAATGGATTTCATATCAAGCACAATTGGCTTTCTCTCTAACAAATCTTGAATCTCAAAACTTTTAATATTTTTTGAAATTTCCTCTTGATTTTCCCAGTCAGTAATTAGAGGAATGGTATAAACTTTATAGTTATATTCCAAACAATCTTCAACAATTGCAGATCTTTCGTCTTTTGTAAGGCTTTTATCAGCGATAATCAGGGCTTCAACACCCAAAGAACGCATTATTACCGGAAGGCGTTTTTTTAGCTGAAGAATCGGCAGATCAAGAATTCTTTTTGAAGTATTGTGATTAAACTTGTCAATAAAACCAACAAGCTTAAATCGGCCTGGGTTCTCAGCTCGCAAAGCATTTGCTACCGCAATGGCATTATTATCAAACCCATAAATAAGAGCTTTTACCCTTCCTTGATCTTTTGAAATGTTTAAATATTTCTCAAAAGTTTGCTTCACTACAATTCTATAAAAGAATAATAATGTAAACGAAAGCACCACATTAATAAAAATTCCTGTGCTTAAAAAAATCTTGAAATCGTGATCAAGCAGAAATACAAAATTGACAGTAATCAACGTAATCAATGTACATACTTGAGCAAAGAATAGCTTTACTGCATCAATAAATGAAGAGTGTCGAATAATTCCTGAATATGTGCGGAAAATCCAAAAGAAAAAAACATTTATTATAAAATATAATAAAACACCATACCAAAGATAATCTGGCGGAATATAAGTGAGCTTGATGCCTTTCAGCAAAAAATAAGTTATAACGCCAGAGAATAATACAATCCCCAGATCCATTAAGAGCACTAGCCATCTAGGAAGAAATCCCAAATTATTAAAGCTAAATCTTACTTTAAGTCCTGACAAAAACTGATACATGTCAACCTTAAAATTTTTTTGATCAAATTTTTTCAACTTTTTAAAATTTTATCGGGGAAATCAAATTAACTGCTATTTTAAGCGCAAAGTTATACAAAAAAACCTTTGCGTTAATAAAATATTAATTTTTTGTAAATAATATTGGTTTTTTAGTAAAACAAATAAACATCCCGTCAAAAAAAAGACCTTCGCCCTACCTAAAGCACAATAAATAACGAATTACCCCTTGAAAAACATATCTAATACTGAAATTATTCGCGTCTTATCATCACTGCTTAAATTTGAACCAGAAGGTAAACACAATCCATCATTGAAAATTGTCTCTGAAACATTACTTCCATAATATTCAAAATATTCAAAAACTGGCTGTAAATGCATTGGCTTCCAGATAGGTCGGCTTTCAATATTTTCAGATTCTAAAGCTAGTCGAAGGTCTTCTCTAGATTTTCCTACTATTTTAGCATCTATTAAAATTGCCGTAAGCCAGTGATTTGAAAAAAAGTCTTCATTAGGCTCAGAAAAAACTGTCACGCCTTCAATATATTTAAAATAATCTTGATATAATTGGTGGATTTGTCTTCTTTGAACAATTCTTTCCTCTAGCACTTCCATCTGCCCGCGACCAATTCCTGCTGCAATATTGCTCATCCTATAATTATACCCAATTTCATTATGCTGGTAATGTGGCGCAACTTCTCTTGCTTGTGTAGAAAGAAAAATTGTTTTTTCCTTAGCTTCTTTTGTTTTTGTGACGATTGCGCCACCTCCAGAAGTTGTTATAATTTTATTTCCATTAAAAGAAAGAATACTGATATCGCCCAGCGTACCACACTTTTTATTTTTGTAAGTACTTCCTAAAGCTTCAGCGCTATCTTCTAAAATCAGTATTTCATATTTATCAGCAATAGCACGAATTTCATCAGCCTTGTATGGCATTCCATAAAGTTCAACAGCAATAATCACTTTTGGTTTTTTTCCTTTTTTTATACGATCTTGAATAGCTTCTTCTAAAATTTTCGGGCAGATATTCCACGTATCAACCTCACTGTCAATAAAAATGGGCGTAGCACCCAGATAAATCACCGGATTTACTGAAGCAATATGCGTATGCGATTGTACTAAAACCTCATCATCCTTTTGAACTCCCAACAAAAGCAAGCCCAAATGCAAGGCTGCACTTCCTGAATTCAGCACTGCAACATGAGCATCGTCTAGATAATTTTCTAAATCTTTTTCAAATACAGCAATATTGTTGCCCACCGGCGCAATCCAGTTGGTTTCAAAGGCTTCGTTAATATAAAGCAGTTCATTGCCACCCATATGTGGTGATGAAAGCCATATTTTTGGTTTATCCATTTTGCTTCTGCTAGAATTAGCTATCTAAAAATTGTCTTTATAATAATTTTAATATCACCAAAGAAGGTATGGTTGTAATAATAGTCCAGATTCATTTTTACCTTGTCAGGAAATAAAACCGCATCATTATGCTCTAACGGAATTTCTTGTTTAGACAAAATTTCCTCTTCATTTTTATATTTAATGGAAGCCAAACTGGTAATTCCGGGTTTTAATTCCAAAATTTTCCTGTTTTCTCCCTGCAATTTATCATAATATCCCGAAATGTCTGGCCTTGGTCCTACAAAACTCATATCTCCAATTAGAACATTCCATAACTGGGGCAATTCGTCAATTTTATATTTCCTGAACATTCGTCCTAAAATTGATATCTTTCTTGTTTTGGGATGAATTGTTTTTAATTTATAAATCGTAAACAAATTTCCAAACTGTCCGATTCTTTTTTGAAAAAATATTCCGTTAGAAGCTGTGTCGATAGTTGCAAGAACAAATCCTATAAAGATAAATATTCCAAATAATAGCAATAGTAAAATTGAAAAGATGATATCAAAAATTCTCTTTGCCATGACTATTATTGAATCGATTCTGTAATCCAACTTTCTGACGGAATGGAAATCGCTTTTGAAAGCACGCAATTTGCACTTACAAAGGAATTTGTTCCTAAATTTATACCACAACAAATTCGAACGCCAGGCATCAAAACACAATTATTTTCAATGACTGCATCGTGATTAATTGTTACGCCGAGATTCAGGAAACAAAAATCTCCAATAGAAACATCAGTTGTGATAATGCACCCTTCTGTAATAAAAGTTCCTTTTCCGATGGAAATTCTAGAAGGATTATGGAAGGAAACATTAGGATGAATTATTACTGGATAATTAAAATTTTTACCCGAAAGTTTTTCAATAATTTCCTTTCTTATCTTTGGATTTCCCAAGGCAATAATCACGTTGGCATTTTCTAATTTTAATAAATAATCTAAACCGCCCGCGACTTGAATTCCATTGATTAAAGTATTCGCTTGAAGTCCGTCGTCAATAAAACCCGCAACATCAAAATCATTTTTCAAAGAAGTATACTGCAACACAGCCGCTATTTCACGACCGACTCCGCCAGCTCCAAGTATGAAAACTTTTTGTTTCATTATCCAATTTTCTTCTTCACATTATTTCTTATCACAAAATAAATTAGTGTAAGCACTAGCAATATCACGGCAGTTCCAAGCCATGAAAGCTGGTAATTATCTATCAAATAGATAGCACCAACATTGATTAAAATCTGAACAAAGGCATATAAAAAAGAAACTTTTAAATGTGACCAGCGCATTTCATTGGCCAAATATTGATATAAATGGCTTCGATGTGGCTGAAAAATATTCTCTTTATTCTTTAATCGATACAAAATCGTGATCGCAGCATCAATTCCATACACCGAAAATAATAAAATATACGCAATATTATCAAGTCCAAAAATAGCTTTTAGCATCATATATCCTAAAAAAACTGCCATTGCCACGCTGCCGACATCGCCTGCAAAAGTCTTGGCCTTTTTTCTGATATTGAAAAAACCAAAAACGATGCATGCTAATCCCATTAAAAGTAGCAATTCAAAGACAGCATCATTTTGAAATATATAAAGGAAGGCCAAAATGGAAACAAAAGCATATAAAACCGTAATGCCATTAATGCCATCCATAAAATTAAAAGCATTGATCCAGCCAATCATTCCGATGAAGATCAAGGGCAAAAACCATAAATTTCCTTCAAAAAGTCCGAGTTCATAAGAAACTAAAACCGTAGCCAAAATATGCGCACCAAATCTTGGAATTGTTGGCAGTGGACGAATATCATCTACAAAACTGACCATTCCCACGACTAAAACTGAGATTGTAAATAGAACAGATGCATCTCCCAAAACGCATGCAATTAGCATCGCGACTGGAAAAATGATACCGCCACCACGCAAAGTAATATCTGTGTGTGACGACCTATGATTTGGCTTGTCAATAATATTAAAATGGTCTGCAATCTTAAAGTAGACCAGCTCTAAAATAAAGAGAAGCAATAAAATTATGAAATAATGCATTGTGTTTTATTTACGAAACGATTCAAATGTTTTCAATAATCCGTCTCTTGACGAAACGGGAAAAGGCTTGCCAATAGCTTTCACTATTTTTGTATTGCTCACCACATAGTTTTCTGTCAGCTTTTGCAAGCGTTCAGAATTCAATGGCAATTTTAATTTATCACCCGCTTTAGCTGCAGTATTAATCAAAGATTTAGATACTTTCCACATTTTTGCTTTTTTACCTAAGCTTTTTCCGGCAAGTTCAATTACTTCATTTGTAGACAAAGCTTCATCGTCTGCAAGTTGATAAACGCCAGAAGCGACTTCATTTTTTATAAGTTCTTCAACCGCAAAGCATAAATTTTCCACACTCAAAAAAGAGCGCTTATTTTCATAAGAAGCTAAAGGATAAGGCAATCCTTTTTTGGCAAAACCATATAGTAGATTCAAATTTCCTTTATTTCCAGGACCGTGAATCATACAAGGTCTTATGATAAAAATTCTTTTTCCTTCGGGTAATTTCTTTGACAAAATATATTCTTCTGCTTTCAGCTTTGAAATTCCGTAAGGTGTTTTTGGATTTGGAACAACATTTTCGTCTAAAACAGTAGCGACTTCATCAGCTGCCGCTTTGACACTGCTGAAATAAATAAAATCTTTGATTTCGCTTTGCAAGAAAAGGTCAAACAATTCTTTTGTCAAATCGGTATTGATTTTAAAATAATCAGAAGCTTCGCTAGTGTTTTTTGTATCGTGCGCTTTTCCTGCCAAATGAATCAAGGCATCAGATTTTAAGTCGACTAAATGCTTCCAATCGCTTTTTCGCAATGAAAGTGATGTCGTTTCAAAATCATGATCTTGAAGATAATTTAAAAGATTTTGGCCAACAAAACCTGTGGCTCCTGTAATTTGAACTTTCATCTTAATATTTTAAATTATCTGAAATAAGATTCCAGATTTTTGATTCTTCAAAATTGGCGCGCACAAATTTTCTTCCATTTTCGCCATGTTCTTTTGCAATTTGGTCGTTATTCAAGTAAAATAAGATTTTTTCTGCAATGTCTTTTGGGTCGTGTGTTATGAAAACGCCTGTTTTATTTTCTTGAATTGATTCTGTGCAACCTGTCGCTCTTGTAATAATCACTGGAATTTCCATAGAAGAAGCTTCCAAAGAAACCGTTGGAAAACCTTCGCGATAAGTTGGCAGTATAAATATATCCATTAAACCGAAATAAGGCGCAGAATCTAATACAAAATCAGTAAAAAGAATAGATTCATCTGAAGAAATTATATTTTTAGCTTCCTCAGAAATAGAATCTTTTTCTTCAATTGGACCGACAAGCAAAAGTTTTACATGCGGAAATTGGGGTTTTACTATCTTCCAAGCTTCAATCAATTCTTCGATGCCTTTGTCCTTTACAATTCTTCCGACATACCCTAAAATTTTATCTCCAGAATTAATTTTTAGATTTTGCTTAATTGCTTCAACTCTCTCAAAATCTGATTTTTCTGGATTAAACTTACTTTCAGTATCGATTCCGTTGCATGTTCCTAAGCCAAGAATTATATTTTTTTTAGGATCATTCAGCTTGTCGCTTTCACTTCTTTCCTTCACTGATTTGCTTACACAGACTACAACTGTTGCAAATCCTCCGGTAATTGCATCAATATTTTTCAATAGAAATCTTTTAAAACCTTGGCTTGTCTCATAAATAATTCCGTGTCGAAAATACACTCTTTCAGAAACATTTGCTAAAAAAGAAGCAATCATGGCCACCATTCCACCTTTTGGCGTATGCCCAACAACCTTGTCGATCTTATTGGCTTTTATGTATTTATAAATCTTAAAAATTGCTTTCAGATCTTTCAACGGACTGATATTTCGAGTGATTTCTACCTCAAAAGGAATGTATCCTAATTTACTAGAAAGTGCTAAAAATTCTTTTGACGAAGTGCAGCCTAAGTGGTATTCATTTCCTGTTTTGGCGTTTAAATATAAAAACTGCTTGCCAAAAAAGTGATTTATGACAAAGGAGACAGTGATTATATGTAGTACTTTTTCTTTTTTCATTATTTCTTAAGGATCGAATTGTACAACTGAATATGCTTGTCGACCATTTTTACGATATCATATTCTTCTGATCTTTCCAAGCATTTTTGAACTGTAGTTTCGTAATATGTTGGGTTTTCTAAAAGTGCTAAAATTTCTTTGCTCAATGCTTTTTCATCTCCTTGCGGAAATAAAATTCCAGCGTTTTGAACAACTTCATGAAGTCCGGGAACATCAGAAGCTATAAAAGGTTTTCCGGAAGCCATACCTTCCATGCTTGATAACGAAAGTCCTTCATATTTTGAAGATAAAACTACAATATCTGCTGTTTTTAATAAACTTAAAACGTCCATTCGCAGGCCTAAAAAGAAAATCCTATTTTCTAATTGAAGTTCTTTTACTAGATTTTCGCAATCGTTTCGCAAAGCCCCATCACCCACTAAAATCAACTTTACCTTTTCTGGAAGATGTTTCAAAGACTTAATTAGAGTAACTTGATCTTTCTGTTCACGAAAAGCAGAAACTTGAATCAATAATTTGTCGTCTTCGGTTATTACTGGAAGAATTGCTGTTTTTTCATACGAAACTGCATCCTTTATATTTTTTAAATTGACTCCGTTTTCAATAATTGGAAATTTATCACCTGATTTTCCTAAATGATTTTCAAGAATCCTTTTTACTTCAGAAGTGATGCAGACCACTTTTTTATAGCCCGAATAAATAATCTTGTCACAAATTTTGAAAACAGGATTGCTCATTCTTCGGTTGTGCGTATTGTGTTCTGTAAAAATCAATTTTGCTTTCGAAAAAGAAATCCATTTTGCCAAAACTGCCCAATATTGAGCCGGAAATAAATGAACGTGGACAATTTCATATTTTTTCAAATATGGAATTATCTTGAAAATATGCAATGGATTGTAAACAGAACCATTTCCTAAAGAAAAAACGGCACACGAATTTGTCAATTTTAATTCCTTCATAAATGGATAATCATTTCCATTTAAGACTAAAATATCCATTTTGATTCCTTTTTTATTGTAAAGCGGAATCGTTTCCAAAAGTAACTTTTCGGCACCGCCAGCATCAAGGCTATTTATTATCTGCAGTACTTTCATCGGTTGTCTCTTTTATCTTTAAGATACATTGCGTATCCGATTGGAAGTCCAAAAAACGAAAACAAAGTCGAAACCTGTGCCAGTTTTTTTGAAAATGAATAGTCGCTATTAAATGAAAATCTCCAGAAATTTATATTTGCTTTCACCTTTTGAATCAAGGGAATTTCCTGCCTTTCTAATTCTGCATAAGTAGACATGGAAGCAATTGGTGAAGTCATTCTGATTTTCACGATTTTTGCTGTCAGTCCATCAGGTAAATATTGGGTTGTATAGATTCCTTTATTAAAAAATAAAAGATCATATTTTTCTGAAATCCTATTCCAAAGCAATGCTTCTGGACAAAATTTTTCGCCTTCAATTTCTGGAAAAGGAAATTCTTTCAAGACTTGTGTTTTAAAAACTTCCACTAAATCTCCAGTTACATTATATTTATATCTAATGTCAATTGAATTTGTTTTTAGTACCGTAAAATTGCTTGTTCCAACAATTTTTCCATCATCGTAATTTCTTCTTCCTGCAACTCCTGCAATTTTTGGATCGTTTTTAATTTCTTGGAAATAAAAATCTATTATTTCTAAAGAGTCATTCGGAAGCCTATCATCGCTATCCAAAATCAAGAATAATTCTCCTTTTGCTTCTGAAACTCCTCGGTTAATAGCAAAATGTTTTCCTCTATTAACTTGTTTTACATAAGAAATTTTTATTTTTCCTTCTTGAATGAAAGTATTAACTGTGTTTTCTGTGTCATCAGTGCTTCCGTCATCCACGATGATCCATTCAAAATCAGAAAAATTTTGAATGCAAAGGCTTTTATAAACATCTGACAGAAGGTAGCTTCTGTTGTAAGTGGGCGTAAAAATTGTTATCATATTATTATTTAGTTCTGTATTCCATCCAATCAAAGTTTCCGTGCCTGTCAAAATCTTGAAAAAATGCTTTATAAGGCATGAAATCACCTCCGTCCAATAAAAAAACCAATCTCAAATAAAGCAATCCGAAATATAAAAAGGTTAGATTCTTGAACATTTTCTTTTGTTTTTTATCTTCTATGTAAGTATAAATATGTGTCATTCCGACTATTACAAAAATAAAGAAATACCAGCCAAACCTAACAAAAGTAGCATTTGTTAAAGCTAAAGCTGAAATTAAAATATAAGCAAACATACCATTAAAAATAAAAGTGCCTTGCTGCGTAAGATAAAACTGAGTTCTAAATTTAAGCATCAAAATTATTATTAATAGTATTTCAAGAAAGTAGAAAAAATTTATGGCCACAGCCCCACCATTTGTTGCTTCCAAATAGATATTAACTTTATCGTTATCTGCTGATTCAGCTAACGAACTAAATAAGAATAAACTTAGAGGAGTGAGCGCAATGAACAAAGTACCAATCAATACAAAAAGCATTTTCAAGGTGCTTATCTTTGTCTTATAAATAAAATAAATTGGAAAGAAGAGAATGGATGACTTGTGAAAACTAAATGCAATAAAAAGAAATATGCAATAGTAAAATAATTTTCTTTTGATGACGAATTTAATTGAATACCAAATGAAACACATCGCAATAATCTGTCTTAAATAGACGAAATTCATCAATGTGAATTTACAGAAATAGATAAACAAAGCAAAAAACACTACCTTAGAATGTGTTTTTAAAATTTGAAAATGTATAACGATAACTATAAAAGCTGTTGTAAAAAACATAAAATAGCGATTCTCACTAAAAATTCTCAAAACCATGTAATAATAGCGAAAGCCTATTTCAAAAGCTTCATAATTTAACAGCCTTTCTGTTGTGGTTTCATACATTTCACCATAAATATACACGTCAAAGCCACCAATCATATCTCTAAACCCAATAAAAGAAGCTAGAAGAATTATGAAAAGCACATACGGCATGCTGGTGTTTTTGGCATTATCTGGAATGCTGTAAAACAAAAAAGAAGCCAGTAAAAAAATTAAAATGTATGGAATCATTTACTATTAAGTTTTCATCTGGTTTTTTAAATCTGAAACAATCTGTTCAACCGTAAATTTCTCTCTCAAGTTTTTAATATTTTCCATAAAAACTTTATAGTCAGCAACAACGTCTATATCTTTGCTAATGATTTTTTCTATAACTTTTTCAAATTCAGACATATCTGAGCAAATGTAACCTATCGGTCCAGCTTGAGCAAACAGATTGTAAAAAAATGGATGATTTAAAACGACTATTGGTGTTTCAAAAGCAATGGCATCAATGACGGCACCACTTGCCCTGAAGACGTATTGGTTTTGTGGATAAAAAAACAATGAAAAATCGAGCTGGTCAACATTTTGTTCATATTCGGCTCTTGACAAATAATCTGGCTTGTCAGGCCTTGTATTCCCTACTACTTCCTGTACCCATTCATTTTTGTAAGGAAGCATGACTGGCGTTATCAAACCTATAGTTTTAAAAACTGCTTTTTTATCAATTATTTGCAGTTTAAATTTTTCGGCAATCTGATAGAAAAAGTGTGAATTCTTATGCTCAATTTCCATACTTCCAATATGGCCGAAAGTAATTGGCAAGTCTGTTTGCTTTTCAAATTTTTTCTCAGAAGGCTGTTGCAATGCACTAAACGGATGGTTAATTTCTAAAACTTCTGAATCTTTCAGATAACCATCTTTTACCAATATTTTTTTGGCTATTTTATTCAACACCAAATACTTAAAATTCGGAGCTTGAATTTTAAAAATCTTTTTGTGGGTAATTCCGTCTACCTTTTCAAGCAAATTTGAATATTGGTAGATAAAATCCATCTCGCCATGCAAAGTTGCTATGGTATTAGTCTGGAAATTTCTTTTCAATCTCTTAAAAAAGTAGAAAGAAATGAATGTGGTGATTGACAGGAAAACCAAATCGTCTTTGCCTGTATCCATAAACATTTTCTTAAACATTGAAAATCGGAGTCGCTCTTTTTTTACAAAGTTTAAAATCTTAAAAAATTTGGCTTCGCTTTTTGCTTTTGAATATACAATTGGTCGCAATTCAATTCTGCTAAATTCTTCACTGCTGAGAAGTGATTTCACACTTTGCTGGCTTGATCCAACTCCATAATAAACTAAACGCTGTTCTGGATAAAGTGCCAAAAGCGTTCGAATAATACTTGAATTAAAGACCATGTGATGGTCTTTTTCAGAAGTCTGGTCTATAAAGTATAGCATGTTTCGTTATCTTTTATTTTATTTTTAATGGCTTAAACAATATTGCGTAAATATTTTTGATCCTATTTTATTTAGGTGAATTACGTCCACATACAAGCTGTCATCCCAATCCTTTAAATCGTTTGCATTGACAAATTTATGATCATATTTGTGAACAATTTCACTTACCTTGTTGTAATGATCTGATAAAATTTTATTTTGCGCAGCATTTAATGTTTTAGCATAAGACGAACGCAATGGTGTTTGAAAAAACGAAAATTTGATTTTATTTTTAGCACAAAAAGAGTTGATACTGTCAAAATATTTATACTGTTCATCTTGTATAGCATATCTTATATAATCTTCATTCCATCTTCCAGGCTTAATATTAAACCCTTCACTTTCAAAATTAACGCCTCCATTTTCATCAAAGTTAAGATATTGATAGTCTTTGTTGCAAGACCTTACTTCTCTTGCATATTTAAAATTGGTGAAAAAATATTTTAAATTAAAATAATCATAACCGAGATAATATTTAGAAGCATTTTCAGACTTAATATAATTTACTACTTCTTGGTAGTTTATTTTTTTCTCTTCTTGCTGAAAATCTATATTATTGCTTGCCATCATTATCATTTGAGGATGATAAATTTCTTTGAGTGCTTTTAAAAAAAGATAATTGTCTTTTATTGAAAATCCCCAGGACGCTGTATTTAAGTATTTTTTTTTGTCAAAGTGGTTTACTATTGTTTTTGTATCTAAATTATTCAAACTCATTGAAGATCCAATTCCTAAAATTTCGGGATTGATTTTTGATTTGTGCACAAAAAGCATTTTTTCATTGAAAGAATAGCTGTTCGAGAGATTTGGCGCTGGAATGTCATCCATAGAAATCTTAAATATTTTGACATATGCAACGGTCATCAGTATGAAAAACAAACTAAAAAAAAGAAAATACCTTAAGCTATTTAAAAGAAATTTTTTCATAACATCTAGAACTGAAAATAAATAAATTGTTGTTCTTCTGATCCAAAGAAATAAAGCACAATGAATAGTAAAATACTATAAAAGGACCAGCGTAAATATTTTGGGTAAGTTGTCCATAATCTTTCCAGTGCGTATTTTCCTTCTCTTCCAAACCACTCTATCAATACAAAAATCCCAACATATAATAAATTCAAATATGCTTTATTAATTGTATTTATTTCAGGCAATGAAAATAAATCTGATGTAAAAATACCTCTTATATATCTAAATGCATGGCTGATATTGTCTGCTCTAAAAAATATCCAGGCGATATTTGTCAAGGCAAAAGTGAGTAAGATATTTATAAAATCTTTTGCTGTAGGCAAAAATCTGTTTTTTGCTACTATTTCAATATTGTTTCTATTTGTATTAAAAATTATAGATGGCATTATAAATAAAGCGTTTAGAAATCCCCATGCTATGAACGTCCAATTTGCCCCATGCCAAAAACCGCTGACTAGAAATATTATAAACGTATTTCGTACTTTCATCCAAGTGCCACCTTTGCTACCTCCTAATGGAATATAAAGATAATCTTTGAACCATGAAGATAACGAAATATGCCAGCGTCTCCAAAATTCTGCAATATCTCTAGAAAAATATGGATAGGAGAAGTTTTGAAGCAATTCAATTCCAAAGAGTCTTGCGACACCTAAAGCGATATCAGAATAGCCCGAAAAATCTCCATAAATCTGGAAAGTGAACATGATTGCTCCTAAAACCAAGGTACTTCCAGAATAATTGTCAGAATCATTAAAAATTTGGTTTGCAATTGTAGCACATTGGTCGGCTATCACAACTTTTTTAAATAAACCCCAAAGAATTTGGCGCATCCCATCCACAGCTTGCTGATAGTTGAAAAATCTTTTTACTTTAATTTGTGGCAATAAGTGCGTTGCCCTTTCAATCGGACCAGCTACCAGCAAAGGAAAAAAACTTACAAACAATGAATAGTCGACAAAATCTTTTTCTGCTTTTATTCTCGATTTATAAATATCGATCACATAAGAAAGTCCGTGGAAAGTATAAAATGAAATCCCGACCGGCAGGATAATATTCAGTGTCCAAGGATTTATTTTCAAACCGAAACCTGAGATCAAATCTGCGAAAGATTCTGCGAAAAAATTGTAATATTTAAATATACCTAAAAAACCGAGATTTATAATTATGCTCAGCCAAAACCAAAATTTCCTACTGGAACTTGAAGTTGACTGCTCTATTTTTATTCCAGTAACATAATCTAAAAGTGTGGAAAAAATTAGCAAAAACATAAACCGCCAATCCCAGCAGGCGTAAAAAAAATAGCTTGAAACTAGCAACAAAATGTTTTGAAGTTTCAATTTCTTGTTAAGAATAAACCAATAGAGTATAAAGACTAAAAGTAAGAAACCAGCAAAGTTTAAAGAGTTAAATAGCATATTAGTCGATTACAATGTCAGTAAATTTCACATTATGAAGGTAAGAAGCATATCTTGGATAAGCACTTGGATACATAAAATCTTTTCTTATCAACAATATTTCCTTGCTTTCGGCAATGGCAAAAAAGTCAAGAAAAGATTTTGCATGCTCTTCCAAAGTGAAGACATGACCTACATTTTCAGGATGCAAAGGTTTTCCTTCTAAAATAATGAAATCAGTATTTTCTTTCATATAATTTAGATAAATGATGCTATCTGAAAATATGTAAACATTTTTTACTGCCAATTTTGCAGCAACTTCTTTTATTTTTTTCTCTAAATCTTTAAATAGTTGTACCTGTTCTTCTTTTGGAATAACTTTTACATCAACATCTATAAAATCTCCTAAAATAGAAGTAAATCGAGAGTGAATTGCAACTCGATTTTCTACAAGATGCAACTCTTCAATTTTTTCATTTAAAAAAGTTGACTTCTTAAATAAAAAATTAAATGTTTCTGACCATCTTTCTTTCAGTTGCTCTTTGTTCAACTCTGGAAGAATTTTTTCTAGGTAGTCAATTTCATTATAAACAAATATCTTGCTCTTGTTAGTTTTTGAAAAATATTTTACCGGATTAAATTTAAAATCCAGCATGATGTATAGAAACCGCGTCTTAAAAGGATTCCATTTCATATCTTCTTCTGAGGCTATCCAATTGTATTGATTTGGCTCTAAAAGTTCTTCTAGCATAAAAGGAAATTTATGGTAGATTTTAAATTCATAACCTGTCAATTTAGCCGTTTCATAAAAAGAAACAATTGCTTTCAAACGATCGACCAAACCGCCATGTTTGCTAAATCCGTCAAAACAAATAATGATTTGTTTCTTGTCAGCTTCTGGCTTGAAAGAAATATTCTTTTTGTGGTGAAGGTGCAATAAAACAGTTCGAATCGGATTTCTTAAAATGCTTTTTAATTTTACGAAAAGACTCATTAGAAATTTTCTTTTCTAACTAAATTCAAATCACATTCCATCATTTCTTTTACCAATGCTGGCAAATCATATTTTGGCATCCAGTCTAACTGCGTATTTGCTTTTGTTGGGTTTCCGATCAACAATTCAACTTCTGTTGGTCGGTAATATTGTGGGTCAACACGAATAACAGTTTGTCCAATTTCTAATTGATAATCAGCATTTGAGCATGATTTCACTTTACCAATTTCATTTTCATTTTCGCCTGAAAATTCTAATTCAATACCGCATTCGTTAAAAGCCATTCTTACAAAATCTCTAACATAAGTTGTTTTTCCGGTAGCGATTACAAAATCTTCTGGTTTGTCTTGTTGCAACATTGCCCACATTGCCACTACATAATCTTTTGCATGTCCCCAATCTCTTTGTGCGTCAAGGTTTCCTAAATAAAGACAGTCTTGTTTTCCAACAGCGATTCTGGCAGTTGCCATTGTAATTTTTCTTGTTACGAAGGTTTCCCCTCTTCTTGGTGATTCGTGGTTGAACAAAATTCCGTTGCAAGCATACATGTCATAAGCTTCGCGGTAGTTTTTTGTGATCCAGAAGCCATAAATTTTAGCAACTCCATAAGGAGAACGAGGGTAAAAAGGCGTTGTTTCTGATTGTGGAACTTCCTGAACCAAACCATACAATTCCGAAGTTGAAGCTTGATAAATTCTAGTTTTTTTAACCATACCTAGAATTCTGATAGCTTCTAAAATTCTTAAAGTTCCGATTCCGTCAACGTTTGCAACATATTCTGGAGAATCAAAACTCACTTTTACATGGCTCATTGCTCCTAAGTTGTAAATCTCGTCTGGCTGTACTTCTTGGATGATTCTGATGATATTGGTTGAGTCAGTCAAATCTCCATAGTGAAGCTTGAATTTCACATTATTCTCATGCAAGTCAACATAAAGGTGGTCAATTCTTTTAGTGTTAAAAGAAGAGGCTCTTCTCTTTATTCCATGGACTTCATATCCTTTTTCTAATAATAATTCTGCTAGATATGAACCATCTTGCCCTGTAATTCCTGTAATTAATGCTACTTTGCCCATCTTCCTTTTAAATATTTTGTTAGTGTTTTAGTTATCTTGGTTTGTAAATTTTTGTTCGTAAACTTTCTTTATTCCGTCTTCAAGTTCAATTTTATATTTCCATCCGAGGTTGGTAAGCTTGTCAACATCCATCAATTTTCTTGGTGTTCCGTCTGGTTTTGAAGTATCCCATACGATATTGCCTTCAAAATTAGTAATATCTTTAATTTTTTCAGCTAATTCTTTAATTGTCAAGTCTTTTCCTGTACCAATATTTATCAATCCTGGCTCATTATAGTTTTCCATCAAGAAAACGCAAGCATCTCCCATATCTGTAGAATTTAAAAATTCTCTCATTGGCGCGCCTGTTCCCCAAAGTGTAACTTCTGGAATTCCGTTGACTTTCGCCTCATGAAATTTTCTAAGCATCGCTGGCAAAACGTGAGAATTATTTAAATCATAATTATCGTTTTCCCCATATAAATTTGTTGGCATCACAGATATAAAATTACTGCCATATTGGCTTCTGTAAGCGTCGCACATCTTTATCCCAGCGATTTTTGCAATAGCATAAGGCTCATTCGTTGGTTCTAATTCACCTGTTAAAAGATAATCTTCTTTCAGCGGTTGCGGTGCCAGTTTTGGATAAATACAACTTGAACCTAAAAACATTAATTTTTTCACGCCACTAAGATGCGATTGATGAATAACGTTGTTTTGGATCATTAAATTTTCGTATAGAAACTCTGCACGATAAGTATTATTGGCTACAATTCCGCCCACTTTTGCCGCTGCAAGAAATACGTATTCTGGTTTTTCTTGTTCAAAAAATTCCTTTACTTTGACGGTGTCGCGAAGATCTAATTCGCTTGAATTCTTTAAGACAAAATTTGTAAAGCCTTTACCTTTCAAATTTTTCAAGATGGCACTTCCAACCATTCCATTGTGGCCAGCTATATATATTTTTGATGTTGGATTCATTTAATCGTTTATTGTTTATTTAATTCTTTTTCTAAAATGTATTGATCGAGTCAATAAGACTTAAAATTTTCTCTCAAAAATTTAAAATTTTCTGAGACAGTATAATTTCTATTCAAAAGCCTAAAAAAGCAAAAACTGCCATCAAATAATATGTAAAAGAAATAATTTTTAGAATCATTCTTTTTCAAGTACAAATTTCTGCTTTTTTGAATCATCATCCGCCTTCCATTCGTCAATTTTTTGCTATTTGTACTTCCGCCTTCTAAATGAATGATTTTTGTGCCTGTAAATATGTAAGCAGATAGCTTATTTTTCAAGATTCTTTTTTGCAAATCAGCTTCTTCAAAATACATAAAATAGTCTTCATCAAAGCCTTTCATTTCTTGAAAAATACTATTTCTAATCATCAGATCTGCACCAATTACATAGTCAACTTTCACATAAGGTGTAGTAAAATCATATTTTTCAGATTCTTTTAACTTTATGAATTTTCTAAATATGCTTTTTATAGTTCCATTAATTACGCCTCTCACATTAGAAAATTTAAAGGCAGAGGCATTTTCGCCATAATTTTCATCAATGAGCAAACAGCCTAACGTTCCTATTTTCAATTTGCTTTCATTTTTTTTAAAAAAATCATAAAGCATTGTTATTGAATCTTCAACAAGTATTGTATCTGAATTCAACAAAAATAAAAATTCCCCGGTTGCGTGCGTGGCACCCAAATTATTTCCTCTTCCGAAACCTAAATTTTCTGGCGACAAAATTAATTTAATTCCATTAATTTTTGCCAGTTCCTCTTGGGAACCATCTGAAGAAGCATTATCTACAACTATTATTTCATAGGTAATACTCTGGCTTGTTTGGCTTTTAATTGAATTGATACACTCACTCGTGAGCTTTTTGGTGTTGAAATTTACTAGTAATATAGATACATCCATATAATTTAGATTAGGTCAATAATGTCATGTTTTTTCTTTCATTCCTTGCATCTAGTATATAATTTGGGGTTATATTTAAATTTTTTTTATTAATTTCTCATTCTTAAAACAAACAAAAAGAGGCTTTCCATATTAAAAAAATAGCGACTTTTGTTTTGGAAAGAAGTTTTTAAACTTCCTTTAATAGGATATAAATCACATTTTTTAAGCTTTTTGATACACTTTAATTTGAATTTATAACTAATTTCCTGTGGGTGAACTATAAAGCGCCAAAGCAAATTCCATATTATGCTATTATAATTTTTCTCAATCGCATGCTTTACATCTTCTGAATTTTGTTGCAATATATATTTTTTAATTTCATTTGCAACTAAAATACTATCAAGCAGATATTTTTCTATTCTTTCTTCTGACAAAGTTGTTGTCATACTGTCTGACCGCCTAAAATAATTATAGCCGATTTTATCAGTAAACAAAACGCTATTTGCGTTAAGCAAGATTCGCAATGTAAACTCTACATCTTCTTGCATAATTCCTTTGTAAAACTCTAAATTATTATCAATTATGAAAGAAGTTTTATATAAAAATAAACAAGCTGATGATGGATGATACCCTTGAACAACTGCTTCTTTTCCTGTAATTTTTTTTTCGTAAACCAAGGGATGTTTATCTGAAACACCTATAATTTCTCCATTTTGATTTACAAATTGAAGTTTAAATCCAACAAGTTCTAAATCTTTTCTTACTGCAATTTGATGTATTTTTAGTATGTTTTCCCATTCAAGCCAATCATCAGAATCTAAAAGAATAAAATAGTCACCTTTTGCTTGCCTGATACCAACATTTCTAGCAACTGACAAGCCTTGATTTTCTTGGTTTATAACATTGACAAAATCATATTTTTCTTCAAAATTTTTTAAAATTTCCAAACTGCCGTCTGTTGAGCCGTCATTTACAAATATGACCTCAATATCTTTAACGATATTTCTGACCATTGGCTCAATGCACCTGTATAGATATTCTTTGGTGTTATACACCGGGATTATAACTGAAAGGGTCATAGTTTAATTAACTTTTTTATACTTACAAAAATAGAAACTAATTGCTTATCAATATTCTAGTCTTCAATGTTGTAATTTATGCTTAATTCTCATTAAAATATCCAAGCATTCTTTTAGAAACTATTTCCCAATCAAATTCTTGTACATTATGAAATGCTAGCGAAATTTTGTTTTCAATTGTTTCACTGGGCATATTTATCAATTCTATAACCTTATCTTTAATGGCAGTCGCATCGTGGGAAGGAATCATCCATGCATTTAAATCACTTGCAGGTAAGTACCCCGTTGTAATAACAGGAATTTTGCATGCCATTGCTTCAATTACCGGATAATGAACTGCTTCTAATTCAATCAATCCTGCACAGATATAAATATCTAGACTATTATAATATTCTGCAAGATAATTATCACCTTTAAAGTTAATCATTTTTATACCTTCGCCTTGCATTGATTCATCACCGAAAGCAATATGAAGCTCGACCTTATCACCTAATTCTTGTCTTAAAATTTTGAAAGCTTCTAAAATATAACTGGTTCCCTTATGCTTTTCTTTTCTTCCAATTGTACCGAGAATTATCTTGTCTTTTTTACCATAAACCTTATTACCGTGTGGTCTGAAATTTTTTAAATCTAATCCTGGATATGCTAATTTATCAGACTTAATTTCTTTAAAATTAAAAAACATTGGGCTGTTTACAATTATATTCAGCCCTAATTCATAGGATCGTGTACTAATATATTTCAACAGCGAATTAAGCAGGCTTTTTTCAGAGAAAAAAAGTGGCTCATAAGCTTGAACATAATAAAATTTCTTTGCTTTAATCTTCGAATTCTTTATGGGTGATGCGGTAAAACTGTGTGTCGCTAAAACAATATCAGATTCTAAAGAATTCAATGCCTTTTTAAGTGCTTTTCTCATACCAAAAAATCTTCCAAAAGGTTTTTTATGTGATGGCAGACCCTCTAAATGTATTCTGCCTTCATTATCATAAAAAATAATTTTTGCCGTAGTAGGAAAATAAGGGTCTTTATTCACAATATAGGAAAGAAAAACGACTTCATGCCCTTCCATCTGCCAATGATTTGACAGTTGCGATAAGACTCTCCAGCCACCTTCTTTGCTAAATGTTCCCAATAAAGGAATTATTATCTTCATAAAAACTTATTTATTTTTTCCTTTGATGATTATCTTTATTCTCCTGTTATTATTTATTTCGACAGTAAGATTGAACATAAAATTCTGATTCTCTAATTAATAATTCACGACAATGTTTGCGTAATTATATATTGTTTTTCATCTTCTGACAAAAAATTATTTTTCTTTAGTTGCAAAACGCATTCTGCTACAATTGTACTATATTCTTCTTTTTCTGTAGCTAGAAGTTCCATTTTTTTTAATAAATCAGTTTCTGAAATACAAAAATTAAAGGGCAATATTTCATTTTGGTAATTTTCATCAACATTAAAAAGCAACGTTTTTAAGCCTAAACTAATGCATTCCATCGTTGAATATCCAAAAAAACTTCCTACGGAATAATGCAAGTAAAAATCGTCCAATTTATCTATGGAATATTCGGCTAGAGGTATAGATTTCTCTGTAAGACTAACGTATGGTTCAAGGGTAAGCTTTTTGATTTCTAGTATTATTTTAGAATACAGCGTTTTACTTTGTATGCCACCAACGAAAACTAGCTTCAGAAAGATTCCTTTTTCTTGAAGTTGTTTAACTTTTTGAACTAGAGGTATAAAACAATTTTTATCCTCAGCAATTCTGGAAATAAAATGTATAGTTATCATGAATCCATAAATAATTTAGAATAATGAATTTCACAATGCAATTCACCAAATTCTTGTTCCAGTTCTGTCTTTTGATACTTGTTTATCAACCATAATTTGATATTTTTACGCTGAAACCAAGTTTTAGGCACTCCAATCTTTCCGTCAAGATATTGAACAGCATTGCCTATATGCCAAATATTAACTTTAGCACTAGATCCAATAAGTTTTGAAAATGTGTAATAGTTGATAACATTTACAACGACATATGCTGAGTAAGGATTTGGCATCAGCCGAAATTTAAAAAATAGCTTTAAAAAATTCGGGTTTAGAAATGATCGCCTGCCTAGGTAATTAATTCTAATAACTTTAGCTCCAATTTTCAATAATTCATTATCATAAAACTCTTCTTCAATACCCGTTGATATCATCACGTCAACATCAAACCCTTGTTCAATAAATAACTTTGCCAATCCAACGGTGTGTTTTTCTCCACCTCCAATAGATAGTGTGTGATTGAATAAGAGTATTTTTGATTTTTGCATATCTGTATATTGTATTTTCTCAGAATATTTGTAAGCTTTGAAACGGTGATCATTATATTTTTTTACAATAGAATTATCAAATCTTAAATCTGATGCTGAAAATTATTTTCGTTTGCCGATTTTTGATTTTATTAGTTCTTTTATCCCTAAACGCTTATCCATTTCAATTATTGAATTCCAAATTGAAAGTGCAATAAGTACACTACCAATAAAGTAAGACCAAGGTGAAACAATGTATCTTACAGTAAAAAAACACAACAGCCCCAAAGCAAGTTGAACACCAAAAACTTTATAAAAACTATTATTAAATTTGAAATGATATCTTTTCCTTGAAATAAAAAAAAGCTGTATTAAACAAGTAATATATGTCAACATAAATGATATTCCCAATCCATCTAATCCAAAATATTTATAGCCTAAAATGCTAAATATTAATATAAATGAATTACTCAAAAGTTCACTCCACAAAAACAATTTCGAATCACCTTTTGCTAATATAATAAATCCAATTGACCAACTTGCGGCCTTAAAATACATTCCTAATGCTGCCCAATGTATCATTTCGCTTACGGCTAAAAATTCACTTGAGTATAACAATACTACAACCCAATTTATAAATACCAAGAAAACACATAAAATTGGTGACAAGATCAAAAGAGCGATTTCAGCTTGGTGGTTAACTACTTCAGAAATTTTTTGGTTATCATGAGCAACTCCTGTCAATCTTGGATAATAATCAGTTGCCATAGCTGTAAAAACCAGGCCTACATAAGTTCCAATTATTGCGAAGCCTGCATTATAAAGACCTACATCGACAAGACCTCCTGTGTTACTTATATAAATTCTAACAATATAAGAAACTCCCATTGTAATTAAGCCACTGATGCTTAACATAATTCCCATTCGAAGCATCGGTTTTCCTTCTACAATACTTTGCTTCAAAGAAATTGGTGCAGTGCGTATTTTAATGCTTCTTGCAAAATACCAAGTAATTGCTAAAGTGACGATAGAACTCAATACAATTGCAGGAATTATTCCTTTTATTCCATAAGCATAATATAACGGAAATGAAGTCATCAAACCAAAAAAAGCGCCATACATATTTGCTTTTGCTAATTGGTTGAGTTTTCGCATTCCTTGCAATAAAACATCTTGTCCACTGATAAGCTGTGTGAATAACAAAGTACAGGACAATATAATAAAGCCGATTGTATAATCTTTATTTCCAAAAGTAATTTCACTCAAATATGGTGAGAATAAAATTGTAGTTGCCATTCCCAGGAAACCGGTAATCCAAACTAATTTTCTGAAAACACTAATTACCCTTTCAATTTTTTCAGGATTATTTGTTTCATTTGCGACTGCTATGTCACGTATGGCACTTGTTCCTAAACCAAAATTTGTCAGACTGCTTACCAAACCTGTTGTAGCCAGCAAAAGACCAGATATACCCATTCCTGCAGGGCCAAGCAATGTTGCTACAATTTTTGACCTAATTATAGAAATTATAATATTAAATACTTGTACACCTCCAAAAACTGATGTAGCCTTAAAAATTTGACGATATGATGATTGATGATTACTCATTAAAATTCCAGTTTCTTTATAATGCGACCAGGAACGCCACCAATGACAACATTGTCTGGAAATTTACCTTTTACAACTGCTCCAGCTGCAACAATTGAATTTTTTCCTATGTGAGTATCTTTTAAAATAATAACATTATTCCCAAACCAAACATTCGCGCCAATAATTATTTCGCCGATCTCACCAATTTCTCTTCTTTTATTTGGATGAATTCCATGAGCTTCAAAATCCATAAATGTTACATTCTGACCTATCAATACATCGTCACCAATTTCTATTCTATTTGCAGCACAAATAAATATGTTGTTATTGGTCGCTACATTATTCCCAATTTTTATGATAGCATTTTCATAACGAGGTTGCAATTCAATACATCCGTTTCTATGAAATCCTCCAAGCTTATATCCAAAAACACAGTTGTTTCCAATTTCAATTTTTCCTTCCCCTGTTAATATAGTCTTTTGTAAATAAACAGCTGCTGGCATTTTAAATAAATATTTAGAAAAGAAATTGGGTACTATAAAATTAAACAGCCTTAATTTAAAAGCGTCAATCCTATAGTAAATCCCATAATAAATTCTTTTAAACATAATTATTTACAATTTCAATTACCTTTGAAACCTCATCATCAGTCATCACCGGACTAATTGGCAAGCTTAAAACCTCGTCGTGAATTTTTTCTGTAATTGGAAAATGCAGTGAATTCATTTCCTTATATGCTTCCTGCTTGTGTGGTGGAATTGGATAATGAATCAATGACTGCACTTCATTTTCACTTAAATAATTCTGAAGCTTTTCTCTTTCTTCAGTTCTAATAATGAATAAATGCCAGACATGCAATGATTCTTCCACAGGAATAAGTGGCAATATAATTTTATTATTTTTTATTTCATTTGAATAACGATTGGCGATTTCTCTTCTTCTGATATTTTCTGCATCGATATACTTAAGTTTTACATCTAAAACTGCAGCCTGAATCTCATCAAGACGGCTATTCAAACCTTGATATATATTTATATATTTTTGACTTGAGCCATAATTTGCAAGCACTCTAATTGTTTTTGCAAGAACAGCATCTTTACACGTCACAGCTCCCGCATCGCCAAGAGCCCCTAAATTTTTTCCTGGATAAAAACTGAATCCTGCAGCATCGCCTAAATGTCCAGATTTTATACCATTCCAAGATGCACCTATTGCTTGCGCATTGTCTTCCACAATTTTTAAATTATGTTTTTGGGCAATGGCTTCTAATTCTTTTGAAAAGACAATTTGCCCATATAAATGGACAATCATTATCGCTTTTGTTCTTGAAGTGATTTTTTCTTCAATTTTTGAAATGTCGATATTATAGGTATCTAAATCTGGTTCTATTAAAACAGGAACTAGTCCATTGTCCGTAATTGCTAAAATTGACGCAATATAAGTATTGGCGGGAACTATAACTTCATCTCCTTTTTCCATAATGCCCAATTCAATATAGGCCCTAAAAATCAATCGAAGAGCATCTAAACCATTGGCGACACCAATACTGTTTTCGGTTCCGATGTAAGTGTTAAAATTGTCTTCAAAATTTTTAACTTCATTCCCTAAAAGGTACCAGCCACTTCTGAAAGTTGAAAGCATTCTTTGTTCAATTTCTTCTTGATAAGCAAGATTAATCTTTTGTAGGTCTAAAAATTTTATCATTTTATGGCTTTATAATGTTTTTACTATATTTTTTTGTAATGAAATAGAATAGAAGTCTAAGGTTATTCCTCTTCCCCCCATCATTTCTTTTTGCTGTATCAATCCTGTTTTTAATTTTTTGCCTTGTGATTCTGTTGAAGCTCCAAAACTAAAATATTCTTTTTCTTGAAATTGATTAGTTATCAATTCATCATTAATAAAATCTAAAGCACCAATTTTTCTGCCTTTTTGCGAATTTGCCATGTACTGCGTATGGGCAACATTCTCATAGTCATAGATTACTATTCCAGCTAATAATTCCCCTTCTTTTCTCGCTTCATAAAGCTTTATTTTATCAGGAAATATTTTTTTAAGCCTGACTATTTCTTCTAAAGAATGAACTGGTTTTGCATTATATTTTAGCAACACTTCGGATAAAAGACCCCAATATTCAATAAAACAGTTGTTTTCAATGACTTCTATGCCTTCTTTCTTGCATTTTGCTACAGACTGTCTTTTCGTTTCTGAAAACCGCAAACGATTGTCAATTTTCAAAACTGAAGAAATATCTCTTCTAAATAGCTTAGCATCGTTCAAAAAAAGTGCATATAAATCTTCGTCTGAAGGATATTTTTGAAAAATTGAAGGAATAGGTTTATATATTATCCTACTAAATCCCAAATTAGAATAATATGCAATAATCAACTTAAATATTTGAATAACCTCAACTGCTCTCAAGTTTTTACTCATGATTAATGAGCCAAATGTAAGACCTCCATGAGAAACAATTTCTTGCCTGTCTTCATTTGCAGGAAAAATTGCTACTATCTTATCCCGTTTACAAATTACAAGCGAATGATCTATAAATCGGTCTTCATGATATTCTAAATAATCTCTGTAAAAAAGAAAAACTCCATTTTTACTGTTGCTGATAAAATTATCCCATTTCAGTTTTTTATCTTTTGTATATCTAGATAATTCTATCATAAAGAATTAATAGTTTTTTTCATTATAATATTTTTACTATCAGTGCCTATTTCTTTAAATTCAAATTTTTTATAAAGATTTATTGCTATCAGATTTCCTTTTAAAACTTTAAGATAAATCTCCTTTAATTTGAATTCAGTTTTAGCAATCTCAATTATTTGCTTCAATATTAATTTCCCGATTCCTTTTCCCCAATATTCTTTTTCACCTATGAAACCCCAATATTCTCCAAATCCTTCATCAAAATCTATATTTTTTATTCCAAAAATGCCTATTGGTTTACCTTCATCACTTAAGCCCCAAATTTTATAATTTTCTTTTTTTTGAATGTCATTATACCATTTTTCTTGGTCTGCTCTTGAGAAATCAGGTGTGTTTGTTAAAAATTTAATTTCCGGATCATTAAGCCAATCCCAAGATTTCTCTAAGTATATTCTGCTATATTTCTCCAATTCTGCCATTAAATTGTTTTTAAAACCAAATCATCATTTTTATATGCATATTCATTCCCGTCATTATCTTTTAAATCTAAATTCAAAAGTAGGCCTTCCTTTGTAATATATCCTTTATGTAAAGCCGGATTACCATAATAGACAGTAAATGGCAAAATACTTTTTGTCAAAACGCTTCCTGCGCCAACTAACGCATACTCACCTACTGTATTTCCGGCAATAATAGTAGAATTTGCGCCTATTGATGCTCCTTTCCTAATTATTGTTCCTGCATATGTTTCTGGATATTGTTTTGATCTTGGTACAAGATCATTAGTGAAAGTAACATTTGGACCGATAAAAACATTATCTTCCAAAATGACTCCATCCCAAATTTGAACTCCAGGCTTAATAGTAACGTTATCACCAATAATTGCCTTTCCTTCTATTAATACATTGCAATTGATATTACAATTACTTCCAATAACAGCACCGTCTAAAACAACACAAAATTGCCAAATCGCTGTATCGTTTCCAATATTTTTAGACTGTACATCAGCTAAATGATGAATCTTCGCCATTATTTCAAATTTAAAAATTCTTCATAATTTCTCACATAATCCTGCTCATTGTAAACATGAGATGCCAAGACAAGACAGATCGCGCCAGATGAAAAATTAATTTCCGAAGCCCAGATTCCAGGTGGAATATGAAGTCCAATGTTTGGTCGGTTTAAAAAAACCTGTCTTTTATACTGTCCATCGTCAAGCTGCACTTCAAAACTGCCACTTGCTGCGATTAAAAACTGGTGGCATTCTTTATGCGAATGTGCACCGCGACTTTCACCGCCAGCAATATCATACAAATAAAATATTCGTTTTACTGCAAATGGAAAATTGCTGTTTTCTACGACAGTTAAATTACCTTCTTCAAAATCAATTTTACCCAAATCAATCACTGAGCAATCAAATACAGATAGCTTATTTTTCATCCTTCAGTTTTTTAAATTCTTCGAAATCTCTAACATAATCATTTTCATCATACGCTTTGTCTGATACAATAAGAGCTAAGGAATTTGTTGAAAAATTTTCCAACCTTCTCCAATATTTATTCGGAATATAAAGTCCGTGATACGATCTGTTAAGTGAAAATTTTACTTCATTTTCCCCATCGTGCAGCACAATATCAAAACTTCCTGACAAGGCAATTATAAATTCTTGCTGTTCTTTAAAAGCATGACTACCTCTGATTCCCCCACCTGGAACATCATAAATCCAATAAGTCCTTTGAATTTCAAAAGGAAGCTGGTTTGGATGCTCAAAAAAAGAAAGATTTCCTCTTTTGTCCAAGATTTTTGGCAGGTTAATTAATTTTGGCATATTTTCATTCATGCGCATTTCTATTTTTTTAACTATTAAAGTTTTCCGTCCACATTTTCCTTCAAGACGCCTTTCACATCATACAAGATACTGTTTTCATTTCGTAAAACATCAATTTCGAGATCTAAAAATTCTTTGTGAGCAACTCCCAGTACCAAAACGTCAAATTTTCGTGAAGGTAATGTTTTTACCGTCAAAAGATTATATTCATGTAAAACTTCTTCTGGATTTGCCCACGGATCAAAAACTGTAATTGAAATTCCGTATTCTTTCAAAGCCGCAATAACATCTACAATTTTTGTATTTCTAACATCGGGGCAATTTTCCTTAAAAGTGATTCCCATCATTAATAATTCGGCATCATGAATCGCAATTTCTTTTTTGATCATCAGCTTTACGATCTGTGAAGCGACATATTCTCCCATGCTATCATTTAAGCGTCTTCCAGCCAAAATTATTTCCGGATGGTATCCGAATTTTTGAGCTCTTTGTGCCAAATAATAAGGATCAACGCCAATGCAATGTCCACCCACTAACCCTGGTTTAAATGGAAGAAAATTCCATTTTGTTCCTGCCGCTTCTAAAACGTCATGGGTATCTATATCCATGCAATTGAAAATTTTTGCTAACTCATTTACAAAAGCAATATTGATATCGCGCTGTGAATTCTCAATGACTTTTGCAGCTTCCGCTACTTTGATTGTTGGCGCCAGATGTGTTCCTGCAACGATTACAGATTTGTACAAATCATTTACTTTTTGTCCAATTTCTGGCGTAGATCCAGCTGTAACTTTTAATATTTTCTCTACCGTATGCTCTTTATCACCTGGATTTATCCTTTCGGGAGAATAACCTGCAAAAAAATCTTCATTGAATTTTAGTCCGCTGATTTTTTCTAAAACGGGCACACATTCTTCTTCAGTTGCACCTGGATAAACTGTAGATTCATAAATCACTATATCGCCTTTTTTCAAAACTTTCCCTACTGTTTCGCTAGCTTTGTAAAGCGGTGTCAAATCAGGATTATTATTTTTGTCTACTGGCGTTGGAACGGTAACTATGTAATAATTACATTCTTTTATATCTTCTAAATTAGATGAACAGTAAAGTCCTTTATCCATTGGTGTTGTTTCAGATAAAACAGCCTGAAGAATATCATCTTCCACTTCAAGTGTACTGTCAGTTCCAGAACGCAATCCTTCGATTCTGCTTTTATTGATATCAAAACCTATTACAGGATATTTTGTAGCAAATAGTCTAGCCAAAGGCAATCCGACATAGCCTAATCCTATTACAGCAATTTTTAAGTTCATTTTTTAGTATAAATCTAATTATATTGTTTTTCGTAATATTTGCTGTATTCTCCTGAAGTCACGTTTTTAAGCCATTCTTCATTTGTCAAATACCAATTTACAGTTTTCTCAAGACCCTGCTCAAAAGTTACAGAAGGCTTCCAACCTAATTCTGTATTGATTTTTGAAGCATCAATTGCATAACGCAAATCGTGTCCTGGACGGTCTTTGACGTAAGTAATTAGTTTTTCAGAAGTCCCTGCTTCTCTGCCTAATTTTTCATCCATTATTTGGCAAAGCAATTTCACCAAGTCAATATTTTTCCATTCGTTGAAACCTCCGATATTATAAGTATCGTGATTTTTTCCTTCGTGGAAAACCAAGTCAATGGCCACAGCATGATCTTCTACAAAAAGCCAATCGCGTGTATAATTTCCATCGCCATAAACTGGCAAGGCTTTATTCGTAATAATATTATTGATGAAAAGCGGAATTAATTTCTCAGGAAAATGGTTAGGTCCATAATTATTAGAGCAATTTGTCAAAACATAAGGCATTCCATAAGTTTCTCCATAAGCTCTTACAAAATGGTCAGAACTTGCTTTTGAAGCTGAATAAGGAGAATTTGGGTCATAGGCCGTAGTTTCAGTAAAAAGACCTGTTTCGCCTAAACTTCCATAAACTTCGTCAGTACTGATATGGTAAAAACGTTTCCCTTCAAAATTACCTTTCCAAGTTTCTTTGAAAGCATTTAAAAGATTCATGGTTCCAATTACATTTGTTTTCACAAAAGCCAACGGATCTGTAATGGAACGGTCAACATGCGATTCTGCTGCTAAATGCAAAACGCCATCGAACTGGTGTTCTTTGAAAAGTGCATCAATAAAATCAGCATCAACAATATCTCCTTTTATAAAAGTGTAATTCGATTCTTTTTCAATATCAGAAATATTTTCAAGATTTCCGGCATAAGTCAAAGCATCCAAATTAAAAATTTGATAGTGCGGATAATTTTTCACAAATCTTCTGACAACGTGAGAACCAATAAATCCGGCTCCTCCTGTAATTAATATTTTTTCCATATTCTATTTTTAAGATCCAATTGCTTGGTAAACAAATCCGATTTCTTTTAATTTTTTTCCGTCAAGCAGATTTCTTCCGTCAAATACAAAAGCTGGCTTCTGCATGCTGTCGTAAATTTTCTGCCAGTCATAAGTCTTAAATTCATCCCATTCAGTCAAAACTGCAATAGCGTGAGCATTCAAGCAAGCTTCGTAAGGATCATTTGTTGCTATAACATTTTCTCTATTCGCTTCTGGATTTCTTGTTTCCAAATAATTCAAATCAGAAAGAATTTGTCCTTCTGAAACCTTTGGATCAAAAATTACCAGTGAAGCCTGTTCATTTATCAAGTCGTCAGCCACATAAATTGCTGCTGATTCTCGAGTATCATTTGTATCTTTTTTAAATGCCCAGCCAAGAAACGCAATTTTTTTACCAGAAACCGTGTTATACAAAGTGCTGACAATTTTATTTGCAAATCTTCTTTTTTGGTGGTCGTTCATGATAATAACTTGTTCCCAATAATCTGCAACTTCAGTTAATCCATACGCTTTTGCAATATAAACCAAATTTAAGATATCTTTTTGAAAACAAGAACCTCCAAAACCAACGGAAGCTTTTAAAAATTTCGATCCAATTCTGCTGTCCATTCCAATAGCTTTTGCTACTTCATTGACATCAGCTCCTGTTTTTTCACAAAGTTCAGAAATTGCATTTACTGAAGAAACACGTTGCGCCAAAAATGCATTTGCTGTTAACTTTGAAAGTTCTGAAGACCATAGATTTGTAGTCAGGATTCTATCTTTACTTACCCATTGTCCATAAATATCACTTAAAGCCTGAACTGCTTTTTGTCCTGCTTCTGTTGGATCGCCTCCGATTAAAACCCTATCAGGATTCATTAAGTCTTGAACTGCAGTTCCTTCTGCCAAAAATTCTGGATTGGAAAGAATTTGAAATTGCACTCCGTTTCCAGTATTTTCTAAAATATTTTTTATCGCTTCGGCTGTTCTAACCGGAAGCGTTGATTTTTCAACTACAATTTTATCTGATTTTGAAACTTTTGCAATTTGTCTTGCGCAAAGCTCAATATATTTTAAATCTGCCGCCATTCCTTTTCCAGAACCATAGGTTTTTGTCGGCGTATTCACAGAAATAAAAATCATCTCTGCTTCTTCAATTGCTTTTTCAACTTCAGTTGAGAAAAATAAATTTCTTCCTCTAGCTTCAGCTACAACAGCCGAAAGTCCAGGTTCATAAATGGGAATATTATTAGTATCTTCACTATTCCATGCAGCAATTCGTGCTTCGTTTAAGTCAACAACTGTAACTTTTATATGTGGGCATTTTTGAGCAATTACTGCCATTGTTGGTCCGCCAACATAACCTGCTCCGATGCAACATATTTTTGTAATATTTGTATTCATTCTGGGGAATATTATTCTTTAATTATTTTAAATTTTGCCAATACCATTTTACGGCTTCCTCTAATCCTTTTTCAATAGAAAATTGCGGGTCATAATTTAGCAACTGCTTAGCTTTATCAATACTTGCCAGCGAATGCGGAATATCACCTGCGCGATTTGGACCATAAATTATTGGCACTTCGGCTATTTTTTGATCAAATTCTGATAAATACTTTTTTAAATATCCAACTAAGTCATTTAGCGTATTTCTATCGCCAAAAGCAGTGTTGTAAACTGTATTTATAGCTTCTGGATTTTTAGTTTTCATCGCCAAATCATTCATCTGAATTACATTGTCAATATACGTAAAATCTCTAGAAAAATTTCCGTCGCCATTGATTACGGGACTTTCATGTTTCATGAGTTGCATGACAAATTTTGGAATTACAGCTGCATAAGCTCCATTCGGATCTTGCTTTCTGCCAAAGACGTTGAAATAGCGAAGTCCGATGGTTTCTAATCCATAAGTACTGCTAAAAATTGTAGCATATAATTCATTGACATATTTTGTAATTGCATAAGGAGAAAGCGGTTTTCCAATTACTTCTTCCACTTTTGGAAGCGCCTCAGAATCTCCATAAGTTGAAGAACTGGCCGCATAAATAAAACGCTTTACGCCAGCATCTCTTGAAGCTACAAGCATGTTTAAAAATCCTGAAACGTTTACGTCGTTTGTTGTCACTGGATCATTTATAGACCGTGGCACAGAACCAAGCGCTGCTTCATGAAGCACAAAATCACAACCTTCAACTGCTTTTTGGCAGTCAGCCTGATTGCGAATATCTCCTTCAATAAGTGTAAAGTTTTTATTATCTGAAAAAGCATTGAGATTATGACGATGTCCTGTGGCAAAATTATCCAAGCAAATAACTTGGTGATTTTGAGAAAGAAAATATTCACAAAGGTTCGACCCAATGAATCCTGCTCCTCCCGTTATCAAAATTTTACTTGCGTGCATCGTGAATTGTCTTGTTAATTATTTGGCAAAAATAAGCTTTTAAATTTTAACACCACTACACCAATTTTAATGTAGTGCAAAGAGTAAAAATTAAATATTCTGCAGCCGTTTAGACTGTGTCAATAAAGCTTTTTTCTGTTTTATTAAAAATTATCAATCCAAAAAGAAATATGAAAATAGAAAATCCGCAAGAGTAAATTAATCCGAAAGTCGTGAACTCTCCACTTCCTAAATAAGAATATTTGAAAAATTCAAAAACGCTGGTTAAGGGATTTAAATAAATAAGATTTTCATAGCCATAAGGCTTTAATTTTTCAATTACCAAAGAGGCTGGATAAACAACTGGTGTCAGGTACATGTAAAGCTGAATTCCGAAGCCTACTAAAAATGACAAATCTCTATATTTATTGGTCATTGAAGAAATAATCATTCCAAGTCCTAAGGAGGTCAGCGCCATGACAAGAAGAAGAATTGGCGTAAAAATAATTTCCCAGCGCGGCATAACTGCTTTTCCTTGCCACATAAAATACACAAGAAGGGCTATGAAAAATATAAACTGAATTCCGAATTTAAGCAGATTTGAAATCGTCACAGAAATCGGCATGATTACTCTTGGAAAATAAACTTTCCCAAAAATATTTTGATTGGTCTTGAACGTTTCTGAAGTGGATTTAAAACAATCTGAAAAATAAAACCAAAGCGTATTTCCTGCGAATGCAAATAGAAAATAATTAGCACCGTCAGATTGAATTTGAGCAATTTTATTAAAAATTACGAATTGAATGACAGACGTCAACAGTGGCTGGATTAAAAACCAAAGCGGCCCTAAGACAGTCTGCTTGTAATAAGTCACAATATCCCTTTTTACAAACATCAGCAACAAATCACGGTAGCGCCAAATTTCAGCAAAATTGAAGGAAAACAATTTCCCTTTTGGGGCAATTTCATACAGCCACGGCTTGTTTTCTAAACTTGATAAATTTTCAGACATTATTTTCTGCTCCATTTTTTTACAATCTTTTTGAAACGATTTTCTGATTCCTCATCTTCATGGTAACCATTGCTATAACTACCATAGCCATAGGTATATCCATATTTTGCTTTATTTTCAAAACTGTTTACAATAATGCTGATATTAGTTAATTCTCCAGCTTTGTGCTTGGCATTTACTAAATTAAGCATTGATTTTTTGGTCATATTTTGACGCACTACATACAAAATTGCATCACAATATTCTGCTAATTCTAACGCATCAGAAACAAGTCCGATTGGAGGCGTGTCTAAAATAATGTAGTCATATTTTGTTTTCAAATCCTCTAGCAACTCACCCATTGATTCGCTAATAATCAATTCAGCAGGATTGGGAGGAATTGGTCCTGAAGTTATTACATCTAAAAACGGTATTTCAGTTTTTTGAATAATTTCATCCACATTTTTTTGTCCGATTAAGTAATTGACAACGCCAAAATCATTATTAAGATTAAAATCTCCAAAAAGTTTTGGCTTTCTCAAGTCAAGTCCCACAATTACGGTCTTTTTCTCACTTAAGGCAAAAACAGTCGCAATATTTATAGAGCAGAAAGTTTTTCCTTCCCCGCTAATTGAGGACGTGAGCATCAATGTTTTGGCCCCAGAAATATTTTGTTTTTTATATAAAAATTGCAACGAAGATCGAATTGCCCTAAAAGCTTCAGCAAGTGCCGATTTTGGCTTTTCATAAACAGCCAAATTGTTCAATCCTTTACTTTTTCCGACAGCGCCAAGCAAAGGTATTTGTGTAAGGTGCGAAACATCTTCAATTGTATGGATCGTATTATCTGCCAAGGTGATTATAAAAACAATAATCATAGGCAATAAAAGCCCCAAAAATAACGCAAGCACATAGTTGACGCTGGTTTTCGGACCAATAAGTCCGCCACCAGTATCTTTTGCAGGATCAATAAAATGAATATCTGAAAGATTGGCCGCTTTCACAATATTTGCTTCATTTCTTTTCTCCAGGAAAGTATTTAATATATTTCCCGTAAGCTGGTATTTCCGATTTATTTTTGCTAAATCTTGCTGGTTTTCTGGCAATTGCTTGATGCTTCCTTCTGATTGCGAAATTTTTCCATTTAATACAGCAAGATCACTTTGAATTACGGCTTTGGCAGATATAATATTTTCAAGAAGTACCTTTTTAACCGCTTCCATTTCATTATCAAAATCCTTAAAGAACTTTGTGTTTTTCACGGCATAAGCTCTTTCTGAACGTTCTATAGACAGCGCAATCAGTCTAGACACATTTCCTACAATATTCGGATCTTCAATTCCGGCAACCGCTGGTGCTGGAAGTTTTGAATAGTCAACACTCTTGTTCAAATAACTTCGAAGCGTGTTATAATAAGAAATTTTTCTGTTGATTGCATCACGCTGCAAGTCAAGTTCAGCAAGCTGTTCAGAAATTTTTTCTCCTCCAGATTCTAGTTCATATACGTTTTTGTCTTTTCTGAATTCACGCAAATCGCTTTCGGCGCTTTCCATTTCTTTGCCCATTGACACAATTGTACTGTCGATAAAAGCAATTGTGTTAATGGCAAATTGATTTTTACTATCAAGCTGATTCTTTTTTAAAACGTCGACTGTCATATTTAAATAATCAACCATTCGCGCCTTATTTGTGCCTTGCATCGTCAGCTTTAAGATCGAACCGCCTTTAGCATCGCTTTCAATGTTTAAATTTCGATACTGGTCAACAACATTATTAAAAGAATTAAATCGTATAAAATATTCGCTTCCTTTATAAGAAGAAGCATCTTGTTTAAGTTCTAGCTTTCCATGCAAAAACGGAAGCGAAATCTGCTGGCCGACTTTGTATCTTTTTTTAATTTCTTCTTTTCCAACTGAAATCTGGCTCGTACTTTCGTCAGAATAATTCAGCAATGTTGCCGATTCGGTTTCAAAACGAACGGAAAGCTCAAATTCAGATTCTGTGATGAATTTAATTTTTATAGGAATTCCGGAAAGCTGTCCTTTTGATTTGTCAATTTTCATCTTGAAGGGAGCTTCACCATAAGCATCAATCAAATTGTATTTTCCTTCCTTTAAATAATCAATATAAAATTCAAGTCTTGCCACAGCAATTTCATTGTGCGACCTTGATCTTAAAGTAGTTATAATTGTCTGGACTTTATCAGAAGTACCGCCCCAGTTGAAAACCAAGCTGGTATTTGAAGTAAAAAACGGATTGCTTTCCTCACGAACTGCGATCAAGCTTTCCATTCCATAAATTTTTTCTTTGCGAATATTTACCTGATAAGCGATAAACATGCAGATGATCAAGCATCCAAGAAACCATTTCCAATAGCTTAGAATCTTGATTATGAAACCCTTGAAGTCAAAAGTATTTTGGTTTTCAAAAAAGGAAAAATCTTTTGTATCGAGCATAATTATCGGTTTAAAAGAACTATTGTGGTGGTTACAAGCGAAATTAAAGTCACAAGCGTACTAATAGACTGAATTCCTGTTGTTCCCGTTCCCCAAGATTTTTGTTTTAATGGCTTGATGTAAATATAATCGTTTGGCTGGATATAATAATAAGGAGAATTTATCACATTTATATCTGTCAAATCTAACGAATGCATTTCAGTTCCATGCGGATATTGGCGGATGATTGTCACGTCTTTTCTATTTCCAACCATTGTAATATCGCCTGAATTTGCAATGGCTTCCAGAACATTTACTTTTTCTTGATAAAGCGTTTTTGTTCCCGGACTTCCAATTTCACCGTTTACAGTATAACGCAATCCTGCCAATTTCACGATAGCAAAAATATTAGCCTCTTTGTTAAAATATTCTTCAAGGAGCTGTTTCTCAATTTTTATCCTGATTTCTTCAATCGTATAACCAATTACGTTCACTTCTCCCAAAACCGGAATTCTGATATTTCCATGATCATCAACGCTATAACCTTCAAAATATAATGCCTGCTCATTTTGTCCGGCCGCCATGTCATCAGAAGTAGAAAACATTTCAACCAATTTTTTATCAAGTGCTTTTATTTTTATACTTAAGACATCATTCGTCTGCACTCGGTAAGGCTTTGCCGTTACTGGATTAACCATTGGATCTGAAGTAGCATTCTCCTTTTTTTGCAAATAAATAAGATCTTTGCTTGGCACGCATGAAGTCAGACAGAACCCAGCAATTAATATAAAAAGTACAAAAGGCTTATTCATTGATAATTTTTTAGTGGACAAATATAGTTTTTCCATCAGAATATGTTAAACAAATCTAATTATTTTTAAATGAATTCTCAAAAGGAACGCGATGCAGGATGCTTCGACCGAGCGTTACTTCATCTGCAAATTCAAGTTCATCGCCAACAGAAATTCCTCTTGCAATTGTGGACGTGATGATGTTAATATCTTTAATTTGTCTATAAATGTAAAAATTGGTCGTATCGCCTTCCATTGTTGAACTCAGCGCAAAAATCAATTCTTTTATAGTTCCTGATTTTACTTTAGCGACTAAAGTTGGAATATTCAGCTGACTCGGACCAATGCCATCAATCGGAGAAATCTTGCCTCCCAAAACATGGTAAATCCCTCTAAATTGTCCTGTATTTTCAATAGCCATTACATCGCGAATATCTTCAACGACGCAAATTATCTGGTGATTTCGATTTGTATTCGAACAGATTTCACAAACTTCAACATCAGAAATATTATGGCAGCTTTGGCAGAATTTGATTTCCTCACGCATATTCAAAAGTGCCTGCGATAAAAAACCAGTTTGTTCTTTCGGCTGTTTCAGCAAATGCAAAACCAGTCGCAATGCCGTTCGCTTGCCAATTCCTGGCAATTGCGACATTTCGTAGACTGCTTTTTCTAAAAGTTTTGATGAAAATTCCATAAGCTGCAAAAGTAATCATTTAGAAAATCTGAAAATTAGAAAATTACATTTTTTTTGCACCTCTTTAATTAAGCTTGCCCATTCAAAATTTATCAGTTTTTTTTTCTATTTTGGCTACGCCTAAAAATATACAAATGCAACCGTTAACGATACTTTTGATTATTATAATTTATTTCGGAATCCTCATCTTGATTTCGAATATTGTCAGCAAAAAAGACTCTGGAAATGATGCTTTTTTCAAGGCCAATAAAAACTCAAAATGGTATCTGGTCGCTTTTGGGATGATTGGCACGGCACTTTCTGGCGTCACTTTTATCTCTGTTCCTGGACAAGTCGGTTCACCAGACGTTCAGTTTAAGTATTTTCAATTTGTTTTGGGTAATGCAATCGGGTTTATTTTGATAGCCAAAGTTTTGCTTCCTTTATATTATCGAATGAATTTGACTTCGATTTATGGTTATATTGAACAGCGACTTGGTTATGTTTCTTATAAAACTGCTGCGTCGATTTTCTTAATAAGCCGTACGATCGGTTCTGCAGCAAGATTATATTTAGTGGTAATTGTTTTGCAACGTTACGTTTTCGACGCATTTGGGGTTCCGTTTTGGGTTACCGTTTTGGGATCTTTGGCGCTAATTTTTGCTTATACTTATCGCGGTGGCTTGAAAACCATCATTATTACTGATACTTTACAGACTTTATTTTTAGTTTCATCGGTAATTTTTACGATTTATTTTATTTGCGACAGTTTGGATTATAATGTTCCGCAGGCTTTTGAAGCGGTAAAAAATAGCAATTATTCTAAAATATTTTTCTTTGAAGATTGGCTTAAAAGCAATTATTTCTGGAAACAGATTCTTGGGGGAATTTTTGTAACAATTGCAATGGTTGGCCTTGACCAAGATTTGATGCAGAAAAACTTAAGCTGCAAAAACATAGGCGAAGCTCAAAAAAATATGTTCACTTTCACAGGAATCTTCGTCATCATCAATATTTTCTTCATGAGCGTCGGAGCCTTGCTTTACATTTATGCAGAAAAAAACGGAATCAGCGTGCCTTTAGATGCCGTGACCGGAAAACCTCGAACTGATTTGCTTTTCCCAGAAATTGCCTTTAATTACCTGACTTTAATTCCGTCGATTGTCTTTTTATTGGGATTGACTGCGGCGACTTTTGCGACTACCGATTCTGCTTTGACAGCTTTGACAACTTCTTTCTGCGTAGATTTTCTTGGAATGGATAAAGCCGAAAATGCCTTAAAACCAAACATGGTTCGCACGCGTCATTTCGTCCATATCGGATTTTCGCTGTTGATGTTTCTGGTAATTTTAGTGATTTACTTATTGAACAGCGATTCTGTGGTGAGCTTGATTTTCAAGATTGCCGCTTATACTTATGGGCCGCTTTTGGGACTTTATAGCTTTGGATTGTTTATGAAAACCAAAACGGTGAAAGATAAATTTGTTCCTATAATTTGCTTTTTGGCTCCGGCGATAACTTTTGTAATCAGTTCATATTCAGCAGAACTATTTGGAAATTACCAATTTGCAGAAGAACTTATTATTTTAAATGGAGGCCTGACTTTCTTCGGATTATTGTTAATCAGCAAAAAAGCGACAGAACAGACGAGATTTTAATTGCTAGAAATTCTTCCAATAAAAAAGCCTTCCAGAAATTCCAGAAGGCTTTTTGATTTTCTTATAAATAAGACTTTAATATTGTTTCGTTGAAAGCATCACCAATGTGCAGGCTACTTCCACTTTGATATTATTCAATTTTAAAAGCTGGTAAAATTCAGGATTTTCAGTTCCCGGATTAAAAATCACTCTTTTTGGAGCAAGCGAAACCACATAATTGTAATAATCGCGCTGGCGTTGCGGATTCAAATATAACGTCACCGTGTCAACATTTGTAAACGGAATTTGCTTTGTTTGGATTTTTACACCTTCCACTTCCTCCTCTTTCAAGCCAATGGCCACAACAGAATGTTCTTTATTTGTAAGGCTTTTGATTGCCATATAGGAATAACGTGCAGGATTTGATGAAGCGCCGAGGACTAATGTTTTTTTATTTCTCATAACAGATTTATATGCAGTAAAATTAGCGAAATTTAACGGAATCGCTTTTTGATTTATAAAAATAATAACAATTTAATACTTGCCCTTTATCGTCTGGTAATAATCTGACGGAAGCATGTCGCCAACTTTCAGCTTGCCTAAATAACCACCAAACATCACGACATAAACTGGCGAGAAGTTTCCGTTTTCATCAACGATAAATTCTTTTTCATGAAAGTCAGCTACAGATTGATCTTTCTTATTATAAAGGATATTAAAATTTACCTTTTTATCTTCATAACCCATTATTTCTGGAACTATCGGCTTTGAATAATCTATTTTTCCTGTTAACGGTTTATAAATGGGCGATTTCACAGTCGGGACTTTTATAAGATTCACTTTTTTCACGCCAAGTGTATCTTTTACTTGAAAATAAAGCTTTGGATCTACTTGAAATTTATCGACATAAAGTCCGAATTTTTCCTTTTCCCAACTTTCATTTGCAATAGCCAGCATAAGGTGTGACGCTGAACCGAGGTAAATTTCCTTACGTTCTTTATCTTTTGTAGATTTTGAAATATCACTATAAAAAGCTGTTCCTGAAAAACTGCTTTGGCGAACAAAATCAAGCGAAAGACTTGTTTTTCTGAACTGTACATCGAAATCCACGAGTTCGAAAAAAATCTCATAACCTAGATATGTATTTTTTATTTTCAATGGCACCCGTGATTTTGCCGTAAAAGTATTCTTGACTTCGTCGTAGAAAAAATTCAAAACGTCTTCATTTTCAATCTTGCAAGAACGTCCGGCATGTGAAGTTCCTAGAAAATTCTCACGAAAAGCTTTCAGCATGCTTTTTCTTGTAAAAACGCTTTTCCCAATGAAAACTTCTTCCATAGAAACATTTTCCAGTTCAAGATAAGTCTTGATCTTTTTATATTGAAACGGATTTCCGATTCGTGCAGTCACATAACCCACATAGCTGACTACCAAAGTACTTTTGCTTCCGGCGCCATTTATTTTGAAATAACCTTCTTCATTTGTAATGGTGGAAATCGTGGTTCCGTCAAGATAAACGGTCGCCGATTGAAGTGGCTGTTTTGTATCTTTTTCAAGAATATAGCCTTCTAGAATTTGAGAATAAGACGAAGCGGAAACAATTAGGAATAAAAAAAATAATAGGCTTTTAAATTTCATGTTGTTTTTTGATTGATTTTTACAAATATATACAATTCCGTTATTTATTTAAGATTTGAAAAAATGGAAGCAAACAGCCATTAGATAATGATTATTTATTCTTAATTTTACTACAAGCAATGCTCCTCAATTTAATTTTACACCAAAAACTATGGAGATTTTCATTTATGTTTTCGCAGCACTTTTCTCGGTAATCAATCCACTGGGAGCAGTTCCGATTTTCGTTGGATTGACTCAAGATGACAGCAAAGAAGAACGTTCGCGAATTTCACTTTGGACCGCGATCAATGTTTTCATTATTCTGATAATTTCTTTCTTCATAGGCCAATATGTCTTAAATTTCTTCGGAATTAGCATTGATGCGCTTAGAATTGCTGGAGGTTTGATCATCTTAAATTCAGGGTTTTCACTGCTTTCTGGAAGATTCAATAAAACCCGAGGCGTGAACAAGCAAGTGGAAAATGATGCGCAAAAAAGAAATGATATTGCTTTGACGCCGCTTGCAATTCCAATGCTTGCCGGACCAGGTTCTATTTCTCTTCTGATTGCTTTATACCAAGATTATCAAACATTGAACGAACAAATTTTAGTTTGTATTTCTATCGTAGCAGTTGCCATCGTTATTTTTTTGGTAATGCGAAGCGCACATTATTTATCGAGAATTTTAGGAGCTTCAGGAATCGTCGCCATTTCCAGAATTATCGGTTTTATTGTTATTGCGATTGGAGTTCAATATATCAGCAGTTCGGTTGTCAATATTTTAAAAACTACTTTTCCGATTACAACATAAAAACAAAAAAGGCTTTCGAATTGAAAGCCTTTTTATATGAAATTTCTTAGTTTATTCTTTTCTTATCCCTTTGGTAGAAAAATTTCTGCCATCATGCATCTTGCGCTTCCGCCTCCACAGGCTTCAATCGTGTCAAGGCTTGATGTTAGAATTTCGCAGTGGTATTCTAATTTTTCAATCTGTGCAGGTTTTAAACTTTTATAAGCCGCATCGCTCATGATTAAAAAACGCTTGTCGTCTTTCCCTCTTAATTCTAGCATATTTCCAGCGAAATTATTCACTTGATCTTCTGTAATCAGAATGATTTCTTTTCCGTCTGCTTTCAAGTTATCTAAAACCATCTTGCGCTCTTTTTTGTCGTCGATACAATCGGAGCAAATTACAGCAAAAGTTTCACCAAGGCACATCATTACATTGGTGTGGTAAATCAATTTTCTTTCGCCGCTTACCGTTTGGAACGCTTCAAAAATGACTGGTGCCAAATCAAAATCTTCACAGAATTCGATAAAAAGTTCTTCGTCAGCTCTTGGTGATAAAGCACAATAGGCCTTTCCATTTGCTCTGTCGATTAACAAACTTCCTGTTCCTTCTAAGAAAAATCCATCTTCTTCTGCTGAAGTATAATCTACGATGTTTTCAATTTTGAAACCGTCTTCTTCCAATAAATCCAAAATATCTTCACGGCGTTCTTCACGTCTGTTTTCAGCAAACATCGGGTACAAAGCCACGTCCCCATTTTCATGGAAAGAAATCCAGTTGTTCGGAAAAATAGAATCTGGCGTGTCCGGCGATTTTGTGTCTTCCACAACCGTAACATTGATTCCGACAGCGCGCAATTTTATTACGAATTCATCAAATTCCAACTGTGCTTTTGCATTCACTGTTGCAGGAAGCAATCCGTCCAAAACCTTTTGGTAATAATTATTTACAGCCGTCTGCTCGTTCATTCTAAACGCCACCGGGCGAATCATTAAAATAGAATTTGTTGTCTGTTTCATCTTATTTGGTTTAAGGTTTTGGGTTTTAGGTTCAGGCTTTTGCCTCTTGGCTATTTACTTTTGGCTAAATTAATCTCTGATCAATGGCAATGTCGAGCATCGCAATAATCCTTCTTGTTTTGCAATTTCTGCGTATGGAATTTCTTCTACTGTAAAACCTTGGCTTCGCAACCAATTGTTTAATCTTGTAAAATTTCTTTCGGAAACTACGACATCTTCGGCAATTGAAAATACGTTGGAATTCATATTATACATTTCTTCTCTATCAATATGAAAGAGATTTTCCTTGCCAAAAAGATTGACCAGGAACAAATAATCTGATTCTTGACGGAAACCACTTTTGTAAATAATTCCTTTGTTTTTTCCGACTGGTTGAAAACAGCAATCCAAATGCAAAGCATTATCTCTAGCTTCTAATTTAGATTTCACCAAGTCGAATTCCTTTACAATTTTATTTGGAAATAATTCTTTTATATAATTTACGCCTTCGATATTTGTTCGGGCTGTGATGTAATCTTTATAATCAGAACCTTTGTAAGTTCCTATAAAAATATAGTCATTCCAAAGCATTACATCGCCACCTTCAATATGAACTTCTTCTGGCGGACGAACAATTTTTGCCGGATTTATTTGATCCAAAACAAATTGAATTGCATCTAATTCTCTTTCACGATCCGGAAGAATATTGGCTTTTACAAAAATGTCGTCGATTACAAATCCAATATCTCTGGTAAAAATCTGGTTGTAATTCTCAATCATTTCCGGACGAAAAACTTTCACTTCATATTTTTCAAAAACCTTATTAAAAGCTTCCATTTCATTGACCATATCTTTTTCAACCGGATAAGTTCCAGCTAAAATATGCTCTAGTGATTTTGGATCATAAGCTTCATCTGCTGTTGGAGTTGGTCCGTTATTCACGGCTGAACCAAGCACAACGGCTCTTAATCTTGAGGTTTCATTTTTTACATTTAACTGCAACATAGAATTCTGGCTTTTGGCAAATATAGAAAATCGGGCATATATTTTTGAGTTTTTCTTATTTATTTACGGTCAAAAAACGATTAATTAACAGATTTTGGAATAAAAAAAGCTCCATCGTGAAATGGAGCTTTTAAATATATTTAAGAAAATTATCTTTTCTCAAAAGGAACGAAATCTCTCAATGGCGCTCCGATGTAAATTTGTCTTGGACGACCGATTGGCTCTTTGTTTACACGCATTTCTTTCCATTGTGCGATCCATCCTGGAAGACGGCCGATTGCGAAAAGAACGGTAAACATATCCGTAGGAATTCCTAAAGCTCTGTAAATAATTCCAGAATAGAAATCTACGTTTGGATATAATTTTTTAGATACGAAATACTCGTCAACTAGAGCTGATTCTTCTAATTTTTTAGCGATGCTCAAGATTGGATCATTTACACCTAAAGTTGCTAAAACCTCATCAGCCGCTTTTTTGATGATTTTTGCTCTTGGATCAAAGTTTTTATAAACTCTGTGACCGAAGCCCATCAAACGGAAAGGATCATTTTTGTCTTTTGCTTTTGCCAAATATTTGTCAGCGTCACCGCCATTTTTCTGGATTTCTTCAAGCATTTCTAAAACCGCTTGGTTTGCTCCACCGTGAAGTGGTCCCCAAAGCGCAGAAACTCCTGCAGAAATTGAAGCGAACAAACCTGCGTGAGAAGAACCAACCATTCTCACAGTTGAAGTTGAACAGTTTTGTTCGTGATCAGCGTGAAGGATGAATAATTTGTTCAAAGCCGCAACTATTGTTGGGTTCGCAGTATAAGGTCCGGTTGGAAGAGAAAACATCAATTGCATGAAATTTTCTACATAACCTTTCGTATTGTCATAATAATTTAATGGATAACCCATGCTTTTTCTATACGTCCAAGTTGCAATTACAAGGAATTTCCCCATAGTTTTGCAAATTGCTTCGTATAAATCTTTCTCATTTTCAACATTAACCGATTTTGGATTAAAAGCAGTCAAGGCACTTGTCAAGCAAGACAAAACACCCATTGGATGTGCATTTTTTGGAAAACCGTCGATGATATTTTTCATCTCTTCGTTTACCAAAGTATATTTTCTGATATCGGTTTCAAACTGCTCAAGTTGTTTTGCAGTTGGCAATTCTCCGAAAATCAAAAGGTAAGAAACTTCTAAAAAGTCAGCTTTTTCAGCCAAATCTTCGATTGAATAACCTCTGTAGCGCAAGATTCCTTCTTCACCATCAAGGAAAGTAATTTCACTTTTGCATGATCCTGAATTTTTATAACCTGGATCCATAGTTATTGCGCCAGTAGCGCCACGTAGTTTATCGATATCGATAGCAACTTCATTTTCTGTTCCAACGATTAATGGAAATTCGTATTTGTTGCCGTCAATTTCTAATATTGCTGTTTTTGACATAATATTATTGGGAATTATTTAAAATTGAGTAAATATAATTTAACAAAAATAGGTAATTCAATAGTAACTAAAAAGTAATACGGTAACGATTTCGTTAATATTTCTTTAAATTTTGCAAAATTAATATACATAAATATAACAAAAAGCCTGCAGAAAGATTCCTACAGGCCTTTTTCACTTAACTACCAACTAAGTTATTTTTTAATAACCTTCTCAACTTTAGAACCTTCATCAGTTTTAATTTTCAGGTAGTAAATTCCTGATGAATGTCTTGATAAATCAAGAGTTACTGAAGTTTCACTGTTAAGACTTGTCATTAAAATTCTTCCTTGCACATCATAAATTTCTATAGAATTAATGACGCTAGATGCTTTTATGCTTACAAAATCGTAGGCTGGATTTGGATATATTTTCACAGAATTGTCTAAATTTTTGTCGCCGATGCTCAAGGCTTGAAAAACGGTATTTGCATAATTTGTATTTACCGGAAAATTATAATCAAAGTAAATTCCGACACCGTTTGAAACTGTGCTTCCCGAACCTAAACTTGAGTGTGATTTTAATTTGATCAGGATATTTCCGTGGCCGCCCGAATCTAAATGTATATTTCTAAATACGAATTCGGCAATATTTCCTTTTACATCTGCATTTACAGGATGCGAACTGTTTAAAATCTGCAGAGACGAAATATCATATTTTGAAGGATCTATGATGTCTTTCACGACAACATTTTCTGCAGAAAAATTTCCTGTATTTTCAAAACGGATCATGTAATGCAGGTATTTTCCGATTTCTGAAGGAGGCACAACATCGCCTTCGAGACACGTAATATCGTTGGGATCATAAGAACCCACGACCGTCTGGGTGTGAGTAAAGAAGATTTCATTGCCTGCCAACGGATCTGTCACTGCGTTAAAAATCAATTCATCACCGATATTTACAGCTGGGGTTTCTGTAGGACTATTTACATTTAAAGTCACCAAAATACTTCTGGATTCAAAAGGTCTCAGGTTTGAAAAAGCATAAATCAGCAATCCATTTGATTGTGATGGAGTTGCGCTTGAAGCCACATAATCTAAAAGTGCTTCATTATAATAGAAATAAACATTTCCGGAAAGCATCTGGTTTCCTCTATTCTTGTAAACAATTTTATAAACAGCATCAAATCCTGGTCGGGCTGGCGTTACTGGCGCGATTACAATTTCTGCGTCAGGATGGTTTCCGTTTGCGGTGATGCAGAAATTATTGGTCGAAACTGAATTATTTACTAATGGAAAATTTACCGTCGCAACTACTGGATTGATATTGAAAAACGTCGGATTTTCGACTTCTGGCGTTACCGTAAAATTTCCAGCATGGGTAAAAAAAGAATAATCTCCTGTCGTATTTGTAAAAGTTGCACCTTGATTTGTACCGTCGTTTATTTTTACTTTTAAGAAAGGCTGAGCGGTATCTAAAAAATCACATCCGTTATTATTGGAATCAAAAATTGTCTTGCCAGTGATGGTATTGTAATTGCCACCAGGCGTGAAAGAGCAGTAAGAATTTACATTTACATTGGTCAGTCCCATAACAGGCAATTGGGAAAGCAGTACTTCTAATTCTGCTTCATCTGCACATATATATCTCAAATTTGGGTTATTTCTAAACTCAGTTTCACCAGAGAATTCATTACTACCGTTTTTAATAAACAACTCCGTCAATTGGTTATTAGCGAGATATAAACTGTAAAGCACTGGCAGGTTTGTGGCGTCAAAAGTCGTTAGATTGTTATTATCCAAATAGATATATTCAAGTCTTGAAAGGTTAGACACATCAATATTTGTAAATTGATTTGCACTGGCAGACAATGTTCTAAGCAATACCAAATTTGACAAATCTAATGCTGTTAACTGATTCTGCCAGCATTGAAGAGAAGTCAGATTAACGCATCCCAAAAGATTCAAACTTGTCAGTTGATTGTTATTACAAGATAAGCTTGTAAGTTGAAGATGGTTTGAGAGATCCAATACGGTCAGCAAATTATTACCGCAGAAAAGCACACTCAGATTAGAAAGCGAAGCCAAATTTATTGTTGTCAGTCGATTATTATAACAGTTTAACGATGTAAGATTGTTCAACCCGGAAAGATTCAAACTTGTCAGTTGATTGCTTTGACAATCAAATTTTGTAAGATTAGCAAAACTCTGCAAACCAGTTGCGTCAACTATTGATGATCTGTAAACCTCAAGCTGATAGACGCTAAGAGCTTCGGACAATTGAATCTGACCATCATTATTTATATCAATCTTAATATTATTTCCTGCAGCATCTTTTGCAATAGTATTCAAAGTATTTGATTGCAAAAGCTTCGCTTTAAAATTTGCATCTGGAATATTCACAACCTGCGCTTCCGCAATTCCTGAAATCAATAGTAATAATAGTAGAATTTTTTTCATAAAATGGATTTTATTTTTTGCTAAATTAAGACTTGACATTTCTTCATAAGAAGCAAATGAGCATAGCCTAGTTTTCAATTAGAATTCGCTAGATCGTTTTTAAAAGTTCTTGCAATCGTTCCTTTTTTCTTTGCGAAATCGGCAGATTGCTATTGTCTGCCATCACCACATAACCGCCGTCTTTTTTAATATATGATTTCAAATAAGAAAGATTAATCAAATGCGACTGGTGGATTCGCTCAAAACCATGCTCAGTCAATAATTCTTCATATTCTTTTAAAGTCTTTGAAATCAAAATCGGTTTATTGTTCTTGATATAAAACTTTGTATAATTATCCTCACTTTCGCATCTGATAATGTCGCTGATTTCAAAAAGATGGATTCCATCAGAAGTTGAAAGCGCAATTCTCTTAAAATTGTCGACTTTTCTTCGGATATTTTCCAGCAATAAATCGATGTGGGCATAACTGTCATTTTTCTCCAAAACACCTTTTATCTTTGAAATCACTTTCTGCAATTCTTCGGGATCAACTGGTTTCAAAAGAAAATCTAAGGCGCTGAATCGAAAAGCTTTGATGGCATATTGTTCGTGAGCGGTAATAAAAACAATGTGTGACGAAGATTTTCCCTGGTTTTTGGCTACTTGTTCTAAAATGTCAAAACCGGTTCCTTCATTCAATTGAATATCTAGAAAAACTACTTCTGGCTTTAAATTTTGAATGGCTTCAACGCCTGTTTCTATAGAATCAGCTTCTCCCAAAATTTTAATTTCTGGTGCATATCTTGCCAGAAGGCTTTTCATTCCGTTTCTTAAATTGGCATCATCATCGATTAGTAATGCTGTAATCATATTTTTTATTTTTTGAGTCGAAAGTCTTAAAGTCTTAAAGTCGAAAGTCATAAAGCCAAGCTGACTTTTAAACATTTGATATTACAACTTTGGACTATTATATTGAACAGGCAAATTCAGAATCACTTTTGTTCCAATAGTTTTTCCGTTATCGTCTGTAATTTCTTTAATTTCTACTTTAGATGTTTTCTGCGTTACGCTTTCCATCATTTCCAATCGCTTTTTTGTAATATCTAAAGCCATCGATTTGTGAATGGAAACCGAGTATTCTTTCAGTTCTTTTGACTTGTCAAAACCAATTCCGTTGTCGGTAATCGTGCAGACCAGACTTTGGTCGTTTAGTGCAAAATCAATATCGATTTGTCCCAATTCTTTCTTCGGAATCAATCCGTGGATAATTGCGTTTTCCACAAAAGGCTGCAATAAAAGCGGAGGCAAAGCCATATCGTCTTCAATTTCTGAACCCTTCGTAATAGAAAAATTAAAAACTTGGTTGAATCGCAATTGTTCTAATTCTAAATAATTTTGCAAGCTTTCAATTTCCTTGTCAATCGGAATCAGTGATTCTTTAGAATATTCTAAAGTCAGACGCATCAGTTTAGAAAATTTTGAAAGGTATTTTATTGCAGAATCGGTTCCGTTTTGAACTATGAAACTCGAAATTGACCCCAGACAATTGAAAACAAAATGCGGATTCATTTGCAAATGCAAGGCTTTCTGTTCATATTCTGCCAATTCTTTTTGAAGTGTCAATGATTTTTTCAGTTGCTTTCTATTGTAAATTAAAAACCCGATTCCGAATAACAGCAGCATAAACAAAGCGCTGAAAACAGTAATTAAAGTATTTCGTTTTACTTTCTCTGAAAACAATAATTCTTTTTGTTCGTGTTCCTTTTTTTGCAAGGCTTCGCGTTTTTCAAAATCAAAATTCATTTCAGCCTGAACACTTTGGCGAATATTTTCGTGATTGGTCAAGCTGTCTTTGGCATTGCTGAAAAGCTGAAAATGCGCCAAAGCTTCTGTCGGATTATTTTGCTTTTGGTAAATTTCACTTAGTAATTTCTCGCACGACATTACTTGTTCTAAAATCTCCAATTCTTTGGCAAGAGCTAAAGATTTATTCGTGTTGGCAAGCGCTTCTGGATAATTTCCTTTGGAAAAATAAAAATTTCCGAGATTAAAATATGTATCTGAAATTCCGAATTTATCATTTATAGCCTTAAATTCTGAAATTGCTTTTTGCCAGTTCTGCAAGGCTTCTGCTGATTTTCCAGTTTCTTGGTAGCAAGTTCCAAGATTATTATAAAGTTCACCTAAACCTCGAGCATCAGGATTTTTAGCAAAAAGAGCTTTTGCGGTGGCATAATATTCAAAAGCTTTTGTGTAGTTTTTTTGCTTCAGGTAAATATTGCCAATGTTTGTAATTGTGATTGCAACAGTCTTGTCACCAACTTTTTCTTGAATTTTCTGTGCTTTTATAAAATATTCTAAGGCTTTAAATTCTTGATTTTGCGCTTTATATACAACTCCGATATTATTGAAAATGACTGCAATTCTTGTTTCATCACCAATTTCTTCGTAGATTTTTACTGCTTTGAGATGATATTGCAAGGCTTTTGCATAATTACTTTGTTCAGAAAGCACGATGGCAATGCTTCCATAAACTCCAGCGAGATTTTTCTTTATAGCATGTTCCTTATCTAGATCAGAATTTATTTCCTCTTCAAAAACAGTTTGCGCTTTTGAGAAATTTTCAAGTGCCAAAGGATAATTTCCTAGTATGATATTTGCATTTCCTAAATTAAAATAAGCCTTTCCTTCTTCAATTGTATGGTTTATTTTTTGAGATAAATCCAATGCTTTATTTGCATAAACCATCATCAGCTTTGGATCAATTGACACATATTCAGCAGCAATTTTATTGAGAAGAACTGTTTTATCAATATCATTTTTAGATTTCCCAAGTAAATTCACGAGGCTGTCTGCCGCTTTGTGCTGCGACAAAACCGGAAGCGAAACGAGAAGAACTAAAAAGAGCAAGCATAATTTTCTTTTCATAAGAAAATGGTATTCGTTTTCAAAAGCAATTTCTTTTAAAAACATTGATTGAAGCAAAAGTAACATTTCCTTTTAATTGAAAAGTACCAAATGAGAATTTGAGGGTTTTGAATGAGAATTTGAATAAAAAAAAAGCCGATACGTTTGTATCGGCTTCATATTTAGTCTTAGTGACCATTTGTTATTCATAAAAATACTGTACTGTCAAAGTTTCAACATCATCTGCCTCATCAAACAAGGCCGCTTCAGAAACTACTCTTGTTGGATAATCATTTGAATTGTATACGTATGTATTCACTGTGTAGTCAAAACTATCCGTTTCATTTCTGATTAAGGCGATATTGTGATTTCTACCTTCTAATTCAAAATCACCTGCAAAAGCATAAGCAATTTTTGCATACCCAGTTACATTCTTAAAAGGACTGTTTTTTGTATCGTAAGAATATTTATAAGTTTTACCGCCTACTCCGTTTTGAACGATTTTTGAAATCTCATCATTTTCAACAGTTATAGTACGAGTTTGAGGAGTAGTTCCCACATAAAAAGTTTCTGTAATGGTATTATTTGCATTGTAAGCAAACAAAAAATTCTCTTCAGAGTCATCCACTAAATCTTCAAATTTATATTCTGCCAATCTTCCGTTTGAATCATAAGCAAAAACTTCTTGATATTCTAATTCACTGTCAACGAAGTACTCAATTTTTGTAATCAAATCTCCAGTATAATAATATTTTTCCTTTGTTCCGTCTAAATAATTTCCTTCAAGTAGTTTATTTCCATCATAAGTATAAGTGATGATATCATTAAAACCATCAGGATCTTCTTGTGAGCGGATAATTCTTTTTACCAAAACGTCAGATGTAGTTCCTGAATCTGTTGTTACATCATCATCACCTGTACAAGACACTAGAGAAAATAAGGCAAAGGCAAAGATTGAAAAGATTGTTTTTTTCATAAAAATTTGATTGTTTAAATGGGTTGGTTATAAAAAATAATTAATTTCTTACAATAGTAAGGAATTAATTATGGCTTTGGGGCATTTATTAAAACTTATTATAACAAAAAAAAGCAACCCAATAAAGGATTGCTTTTCAAGAATATTTATATAGAATATTAGTTTTTCTGTTCTGGAGACGCAACATGACCGTGGCCGCCTTGTTCTCCTGTATTTTGATCGATAACTTCAAGATTTGAATCTATGAAATAAGCACTACCGAAACCATTTACATAAGCGCCTCTTTGAGGTTTTAGTTCAATAAGAACAAAATCTGTCATTTCAGCAAGCACATCAACCACTTTTCCGTGACGTTCTTTCAAACCATCAATCGCTTGTGCAAAAAGAGGATTTTCTTTCTCGATCAAATTTGCTTCGCTATTCATTGTCAAACGCGTTCTTGCATAAATCTGTTTTCCTGCAACTTCATCTTCAATAAACATAACAGAAGCTTTTTTTCTGTCTTGAAGATTCTTAGTATGTTTTGCCATATAAGAAACATAAATATAGAAGCTTCCATCAATTAAAACAAAAGGCGCATAACTTGAAACCGGATTTCCTTCTGCATCAACGGTTGCCAAGATCAATGACTGCGTGCTTTCCACTAATTCTTTAACCTTTGGCGCTTTTGGCTTTACTTGTGACTGATCAGTATGTGTAGTACTCATAAATTGGGACTTTAAATTTTATAATTTTTGATTGGCGAAAGTTACGACACGAAGTTGTAAAAATCTATGATAAAAGGCAGTATTTGCTTGCAAATAAATTTCTATTTGATTTCGTAACGAAATCCGTCAGAAATTATACGATAACTAAAGATCTTGATTTCCTCACCTTCCTTAACCATCGAGAAAATTTCTTGAGCATCAAAATTGCTATATTTTACATCATAAACTAAAAGATATTCTGTTTTTGCATTTGTGCCTTTTACTCGAAGTGTTTTCCAATCCGCAAGCTTGTAGGTTTCAAATTTTCCAAGTGCGATGGCAGTTTTTTCGAAAAGAGCGATTGTTTCCTTTTTGTTTGTAAATTTAAAAAAATCGTCACTGAATAATGGCAGCGCGCTCGCATAATCTGATCGGCTCACTGCCATAAAATATTGTGCAGCCACGGTTTCAGCATTTGCTTTTTCCTGCTCTTCATCAGAAAAACTGACATTGCCACTGAAATTACAACTCGCAAAAAAGATAATAAAAATGAAACCGCTAATAATTTTTCTCATAAATTGAAGATTAATTTGTCGGAAATTTACATTTATTTTTCAAACAAAAAAAGCCGGTACAATTTGCACCGGCCTTATTTCTACAAAGAAAAATTTATTTAATCTTAAAAGCGTTCTCTCCAGGAAAGTAAGCTGTTGTTCCCAATTCTTCTTCAATACGAAGCAATTGGTTGTATTTTGCCATACGGTCAGAACGTGAAGCAGAACCCGTTTTAATTTGTCCGCAGTTCAATGCTACAGCCAAGTCAGCGATGGTGTTGTCTTCAGTTTCTCCTGAACGGTGCGACATTACAGAAGTGTAACCAGCATTGTGTGCCATATTTACTGCCGCTATAGTTTCAGTCAAAGTTCCGATTTGGTTTACTTTTACCAAGATTGAGTTGGCAATTCCTAAATCAATTCCTTTTTTAAGACGCTCAACGTTTGTTACGAATAAATCATCTCCAACTAATTGTACTTTATCTCCAACTAGTTCCGTAAGGTATTTCCAACCGTCCCAGTCGTTTTCTTGCATACCGTCTTCGATTGAGATAATTGGGTATTTTGAAGCCAATTCAGCCAAATATTCAGCTTGTTCTTTTGAAGAACGGATTTTTCCGGTTTCTCCTTCGAATTTTGTGTAATCGTATTTTCCGTCTACGAAAAACTCAGAAGCTGCACAATCCAAAGCTACTTTCACGTCATCGCCAAAAGTATAACCAGCGTTTTCAACTGCCAATTTGATAGAATCTAAAGCATCTTCAGTGCCGCCAGCCAAGTTTGGAGCAAAACCACCTTCATCACCTACAGCCGTACTCAAACCTCTGTCGTGCAACACTTTTTTCAAGTTGTGGAAAATCTCAGTTCCCATTTGCATCGCGTGTGAGAACGTTTTTGCTTTTACTGGCATGATCATGAATTCTTGAAACGCAATCGGCGCATCAGAGTGCGAACCACCGTTGATGATATTCATCATTGGCACCGGAAGCGTGTTTCCAGAAACACCGCCAACGTAACGGTACAATGGCATATTTAATTCGTTCGCCGCCGCTTTAGCTACTGCCAAAGAAACACCAAGAATTGCGTTCGCTCCAAGGTTAGATTTGTTTGGAGTTCCGTCTAATTCAATCATTTTTTGGTCGATCAAGTTTTGTTCAAAAACTGATGTTCCCAATAATTCTTCGGCAATCTTGATATTTACATTTTCAACCGCTTTCAAGACTCCTTTACCCATGAATGCTTTTCCACCGTCTCTTAATTCAACAGCTTCGTGTTCTCCAGTTGAAGCTCCAGAAGGCACCGCCGCTCTTCCAAGAACGCCGTGTTCTGTAACTACATCAACTTCAATTGTTGGGTTTCCTCTTGAATCAAGAATCTGTCTTGCGTGAACTTTAATAATTATGCTCATTTTGTTTTGTTTATTTAATACTATTTGTTTGCTTTTTTTGAACGAAAAACAAATTTAAGGATTTTAAAAAGCAGATGGGTAATTTTTTTAAAAACTTATAAACGCAAACGTTTTAGGAAATTATTTTATTGGAAATGAATTTGGTATATGGTAAGTTTGTAATAATGCATCAAGATTATTTTATTTAAATAATTCACTTATAGGTATTTTTAATGGCAAAGTATCAACATCGCCATGCCCCTTTATTATAATGGAGTTTTTTTCAATACAAATAGATTTATAGGCTACAAAGAAAAACTCATTACCCGTTTTCCATCTATCCATTTGCTTTTCAAACACAATTTGATTTGCTTTTTCTAAAGTAAATTTCGAATACATTTCATCCTCTTTAAAGTTTGCCCAAACAGCAGCCTTATAGTTTTCATCGAGAATAATGAGATCTTCTTCAACCATGCGGTAATCAGGATTAAAACCAAGTAAAAGCCCCTGTTTGTAAGCAAGTTCCACCGCTTTCAAAAATTTATCGTTTTTAATATAAACTGCGGACTTCACAAGATATTCATAAGACCTGTCCCAAACATACCTTAGCTGTTCTTGGTCACTCAATTGCTTGAAATCTTCAATCTCCCAAACGCCATAAAAAGTTAAATCGCTTCCTAAATGAGGCTGTCCTTTTGGAAGAACTGGATAACGCTCATATCTATCATTAGTATAAAAGTGAATATTAATAAACTTGATTTTTTTTCCGTCATAATTCTGCTTTAGCAATCTAGTTAAGAGCCTAGCGAGTCCAAAGAATTTGTTATTCCATTCATCAAACCTTTGGTCCGCATCACCAAACCAAAATAATAATCTATCTATTTTCATATTTTTTAGAATATTCTTTATCATTATTAACTCCCCTGCTAGCACAAGCTTCTAGCTAGTGCCCACAACTTCATTAATCAAATTAAAATTAATTACGAAGTCTTGTCCTGAAATAGGTTTACACAACAGCGTAAAAATATGGAAAGATATTCAAAAACATCATTTTTAAAATGGCAGTCTAAGTATAGCGAAGAATTTTCCCCGCTAGCGCGAGCTTCTAGCTCGTGCCCATAAAGCTAATTCGACTATAATTAATCTGACTTTATTATCGGCACGAGCTAGAAGCTCGCGCTAGCGTTGACGGCACAGATACTTTTACTCCTAATTTAATTCAAATCTATTTCCAAAACAGTCCTGTCATCATTCCCATAATTTCTTGCATTGCTATATTTCCAATCAATCGGATCAGTAACAAAACCACTTTCAACAGGATTCTGATGAATATAATATTAGCTCTCAACCCAACTTTATATCACTTAAATCGAAGTTATTTACTGTTTAACCTTATTTAATTAGTCCGAAAGTATAATAAGTTAGTCCGGAAGCTAATTTAATTAGTCCCAATGATAATTTATTTAGTCCAGAAGCTAATTTAATTCGTCCGGATGGTAATTAAATTAGTCCCGATGATAATAAAGTTAGTCCAAACGTATATTAAATTAGTCCCGATAGCAATTTAATCAGTCTAAACATATATTAAATCAGTCCAGAAGTGAATTTAATAAGTATTAAAGGTAATTCACTTGCAAAAACGACCCTCTCAGCAAAGTAAAATCGGACTTTAAAACAAAGTCAACCGATTCAAGTCGCCCTAAATTTGTCTAACACAAAAAAATTAAAATTATGTTAGACCACGTTATTCTCACAGTAAGCGATTTCGAACGTTCGGTAGATTTTTACAATAAAGCCATGGCCCCACTTGGCATTTCAATGGCAATGGATTATAAAGGCCCAGAAAACCATCCCGATTTAAAAGGTTTTGGCTACGGAAACACTATCATTTTTTGGATGAAGGAAGGAAAGGCCAATTCTAACGGAACGCATATCGGCTTCGTAGCAAAAGACCACGCTCAGGTGGATGCATTTCATAAAGCGGCAGTTGCAGCCGGAGCCCAAGTTCTTGAATCTCCGAGAGTTTTCCCTGAATATTATCCTGGGTATTATGCCACATGGGTACTTGATCCTGACGGTTATGAAATTGAGCTTGTGCACAAAAGCTAGGGGCAATTAATTCTCAATCCGAAATAATATAGAGAGGTGTTTGTATTTGCGCCTCTCTTTTAATTTGTAAATTTGTGATTATGGGACAGCAACAAAGCGAATATGCAGAAATTCTATTATCATGTATTGAAGAAAAATACTTCAAGGATGAAATTGCTTTAGAGCATCATTCGTTTGCACGGATAATTTCGGGCGAGATGAAAGTGATACAGGCGGATAAGACTTATATTTTTGGCCCTGGAGAAACATTGCTTTTCCCCCGAAACCAATTGTCTACATTGATTAAAAACCCAAAACATGGACTCCCATATAAAGCTGTGGTAATCTTTTTTATGCCAAAAAGATTAAAAGATTTTTATACCAAAAATCCTATTCAGCTGATAAAGCCACATCTGCATAAAATCAAGACCTTTGAAAGCCATCCGCTTTTGGAAAGCTTTTTTGCTTCATTGGTTCCTTATTTTGATTTGGAAAGTGATTTGCCTGAAAAAATTGTTTCCATAAAAATAGAAGAAGCATTGACCATACTTCGAAGCATCGATGACACGGTAGATAACTTCTTAGCCGATTTTTCACAACCTGATAAAATCAATCTGGCCCAATTCATGGAGAAGAATTATATGTTTAACTTGACAATCGAAAGGTTCAGCTACCTGACAGGAAGAAGCTTAACTACTTTTAAACGTGATTTCAAAAAAGAATTCAACAATACGCCTCAAAAGTGGATTATCCAAAAAAGATTAGAACTTGCCCATTATCAAATTTCTGAAAAAAGACAAAAACCGATTGATGTGTATCTCGAAACTGGTTTTGAAAATCTCTCGCATTTTTCTTTTGCGTTTAAAAAGCATTTTGGCTATTCGCCTACTGAACTTATAAATTAATACAGACATCACGTTCTGCAGGATAATAAACAATTCAAATTTTCCTTAAATTGCATAAAGATTAAACCACAATGCAAACCGAAAACCTACTAAAACAAGTCGCCTTCATCAAAGAAATCGACAAGCTGAAATACATCCAGCGTAAGACCAAGCTCTTCAACAGCGACCGCCATGAAAACGACGCAGAACACAGCTGGCATTTGGCCATGATGACCATCGTTTTAGCCGAACATTCAGACAAACCCATAGATGTGCTGAAAGTCGTAAAAATGGTTTTGATCCATGACATTGTGGAAATTGATGCCGGCGACACCTTTATTTATGACACGGTAAAAAACCACACCAATACTGACGAAGAACTGCTTGCCGCACAAAGAATCTTCGGTCTGTTACCAAAAGAACAAGCCAAAGAATTCATAGCCATCTGGCAAGAATTTGAAGACGGAATAACCGATGAAGCGAAGTTTGCCAAAACAATGGATCGATTCGAACCCTTATTGCAAAACACCTCAAACAACGGCGGTACTTGGGCAGAATTTAATGTTCCATACCAAAAAGTGTATGACAAGAAAGTAGTGATAAAAGACGGTTCCTCCACCATCTGGAAGTATGCCGAAAATTTAATTAACGAAAGCGTGAAAAAAGGAATTTTGAAGAAGTAGTTCGCACAACTAGAAGGCCTGGAACCTTACACCCAAAACCCTACACCTTCTTACTACTGTAGGTTACCATCTTCTTCAATAGTCCGTTTTCAAAAACATACAAATCACAATAATACATTTCAGAAATTTCGCCTTTGGCATTTTTCATCTTTACGATTCCGTTGCATCCTGCTTTGTCTCCATCCAGGATTTTCAGGTCTTTAGTGCACGAAATCATTTTTGAGCCTTCCATTTTTTCAAACATCTGACGTATTTGTTCTTTTCCTTTTATGGTTTGCTCGCCCACCATATCCCATTCAAAATCATCAGCCATTAAATTTAGAAGTCCGTCTGAATCATTGTTGTCAAAAGTGACTAGGATTTTTTCAAAAAGTTCTTGATTTTCCATAGTAATTCATTTTATATCAATAGCATAAAGGTATCAAAAAACTCATAAAGCTCTTGTAATCAGCTAACAAAACTTTACGAAATTTCGCTATAAAACCTTAAACTTTTCGTACTTTTAAGAAAGCCAATCTAAGACCATGCAAGCATTCATCCAGCAGATAAAGTTCAGAAAGAAAATAGCAACCTATTTTATTATCGGTGTGGTGCTGCTCATTTCGGCAGGCTTCTTTTACATTACCGCCAGCGAAACCTTGGCAATGGGAATAGAACTACTCGGTGAAGAACGATACACTGCCCGAATGAACGACAGTTATTTATTCGCAGCACTCCTTTTATTGATGGCAATACCGATGCACTTTTCCTTAAATCCGTTCTTTAAAAGATATATTGAAGTCGTAAAAACACTCTCAAATTCAGAAATAGAACGGTTGCACAAACAAAACGAAACCGCCCCACTTTTCAACAGCTACTTGCCCGGATACATCGCCAAAGACAAATCAGTCATATTCTTTAAACTCTTCAGAACCACAGAAATTAGATATGCAGACATCACAAAAATAAGCCTGTCCAGTGCCAGACGCGGTTATTTCCTGCACATAAAAACCAAGCAGTCTTTCTTTATAGGAATGATGGCAGAAAGTTTTGTGAACTTGTCTAAGTTGATAGCGCTTTGCAAAGAAGTAAATCCTGGGATTGTTGTTTCTTTGCCTTAATGTGTAGATATTAACAAAGAATACTCCGTCCGCTTAGATCCTCAATTTCGCTTACTGACAAAATATTGAAAGCATTTTAAACAACCAAAACCATTCACAAAACAAATATGGAAAATATGATTCAAGACAAGGTAGTTGTTATTACAGGAGCCAGCAGCGGAATTGGAGAAGCAATAGCCCTTGCATTAGCAAAGGCAGGCGCAAAAGTTGTGCTTGGAGCAAGAAGGGAAACGCGTTTGGAAAGTTTGGCCGAACAGATCAGAGAAGCCAAAGGCAAAGTTGAATACGCTGTTACTGATGTTAGAAAACGCGACGACCTAAATAATCTTGTAGGACTTGCATTGACCAAATTTGGAAAATTAGATGCACTAATTAACAACGCAGGAGTAAGCCAACTTTCCCGAATTGACGAACTAGATGTTGAAAGTTGGGAAGATATGATTGATGTTAATATCAAAGGTGTTTTGTATGGAATCGCTGCAGCTATGCCTACTTTCAAACAACAAGGTTATGGCCATATTATCAACATAATTTCTACCTCTGGAATAAAAATCGTACCGCTACAAGGAATTTACGCAGGAACTAAAAATGCAATCAGAACAATTAGCGAAGCATTACGACAAGAGTCAAACGGAAAATACCGAGTGACAGGCATTTCACCAGGTTTTGTGAAAACTGAATTCATCAGCAACCTAAAAAACCAATCGATGCGTGAAGCTGGACAACAAAGAATGGACGAAATTGGAATTTCTCCAAATGCCATTGCAAATGCTGTAATTTACGCAATGTCGCAACCAGACAACGTAGACATTGGAGATATTGTTATACGCCCAACTGTGCAGGATTAATAAAAATTCGGTTACCGTGATAAAATGGATTGCAAAAAGAAAGTTTATCTTCGGCAGAGGCTATACCCCAAAAACATATTACTTCATGACAATTTCTTTACGGTGCTTTATCCCCCATTCAGTAAGATTATTGATAATGGTCTTCAACGACAGGCCATGTTCGGTGAGTTCGTAGCGAACAGTGATAGGTTGCGTATCTAAAACAGTTCGTTTAATCAGTTTATTGATTTCCAAATCCTTTAATTCTTTGCTTAGCATCTTATTAGAAATACCGACAACGTCATTTAAAATATCCGAAAACCGTCTCTTGTTATAATAGCAGATAGACGAAATAATAGCAATCTTCCATTTGCCACTGAGCACATCCATTGAATCCTGGATGGCCATCATTTCTGTCTTGTGATTCAGCCTTTCACATATATTTGTTTCCATAAGGTTATTTGGTTACTCAAAGGTTACAGTTACTTTTTGTTACAAAGTTACCAAAATAAATTTCCTTGAAGTAGCTTTGTACCATAATAATTTAAAACAATTGTAAAATGGATTTCACAAATAAGAATGTAATCATCACAGGTGGCAGTACAGGAATAGGATTTGCAACCGCAAAAGCGTTCATCGAAAAAGGCGCAAACGTCATTATCACAAGCAGAAGTGCTGAAAACTTGCAAAAGGCATCAGATAAAATCAACAGTGCAAACTTAAAAACGGTAGTTTCAGATACTTCTAATCTAGAAGGCATTTCTCAATTAGAAAAAGCAGTTTCAGAAAGTGGCACTAAAGTAGATGTGCTTTTTTTAAACGCAGGAATAGCAGTATTTGCGCCAATTGAAGAAGCAACAGAAGCAGATTTTGATGCACAATTCAATACTAATATCAAAGGAGTTTTCTTCACATTGCAAAAATTGCTTCCTCATTTAAACGATGGTGCATCGGTAGTGTTTACATCATCTACTGTGGCAACGGCTGCAAACTTAGGGTCAAGTATTTATGCCGCAACTAAAGGTGCATTAAATAAAATTGCCCAGATTGCAGCGAATGAATTAGCGGGAAGAAAAATAAGAGTAAACATTGTCAGCCCTGGACCTATCAAAACAGAAGGTCTTGAAAAAGCAGTTCCTTCAGCCGAGACAAAAGATTATTTAGCTTCAGTAACAGCTTTGCAAAGATTGGGCAGTCCAGATGAAGTTGCAAAAACAGTATTGTTTTTAGCCTCTGACGACGCAAGTTTTATTACGGGAACAGAGCTATTGGTTGATGGAGGTTACACCACTTACGCAAGAAAATAAGTTTACAGCTTCTTTTCAAAACAAAAAAACCATTTAGAAATTCTAAATGGTTTTTCAATTTATAGCAAAAGCTAATTATGCTTTCACTGCCTTATTTATATTCTCAATAAAAATATCAAACAAATAAGAAGAGTCATGCGGACCAGGACTAGCTTCTGGATGATATTGGACAGAGAAACAGTTTTTGTTTTTCATTCGCATTCCGGCAACCGTTCCGTCATTGATATGCAAGTGTGTGATCTCAAAATCAGGATGGTTTTCTAATTCTTCACGGTTCACTGCAAATCCGTGGTTTTGAGAAGTGATTTCTCCCTTACCAGTGATTTCGTTTTTCACCGGATGATTGATTCCTCTATGTCCGTTGAACATTTTGTAAGTAGAAATTCCGTTTGCCAAAGCTAATACTTGATGACCTAGACAGATTCCGAAAACAGGCTCGTCATTTTCCAAAATTTTCTTAGCAATTTCAATCGCCCCAAAAAGCGGATCTGGATCACCAGGACCATTCGAAAGGAAAAACCCATCTGGATTAAATGCTTTCATTTCTTCGTAAGTCGTATCAAAAGGGAAAACTTTGATGTAACAGTCTCTTTTGGCAAGGTTTCTCAAGATATTTTTCTTGATTCCTAAATCCAAAGCAGCGATTTTATATTTTGCAGATTCTTCCCCGATGAAGTAAGGCTCTTTTGTAGAAACTTTTGAAGCCAATTCCAAACCTTTCATATCTGGAACTTCTGCAAGCAAAGCTTTTAATTCTTCAATTGATTTTCCATCTGTAGAAATTACGGCATTCATCGCTCCATTATCACGGATGTAGCTTACCAAAGCTCTGGTATCTACATCAGAAATGCAGATTAGGTTTTGCTTTTTAAAGTAGTCTTCTAAATTTTCAGAAGAATTGACGCGCGAATGATTGAAAGAAAAGTTTTTGCAAACCAATCCAGAAATCATAATTTCATCAGCTTCGATATCTTCTTCGTTTACTCCGTAATTTCCGATGTGTGCGTTTGTTGCCACCATGATCTGGCCGAAGTAAGATGGATCTGTGAAGATTTCTTGGTAGCCTGTCATTCCGGTATTAAAACATACTTCTCCAAAGGTAGTTCCTTCAATTCCCATTGATTTTCCGTGGAAAATGGTTCCGTCACTTAATAGTAGGATTGCTTTTTGTCGTGTTGTGTATTTCATTCGTAGTAGTTGTTGTGTAGTTGCGGGTGCAAATTTAATTCAATTTCTGGGTATTTGAAAATTTTTTTGTTTGGATGGGGTTTAACTTGAGATTTATTTCTTTGAACCATTAAGGTATTAAGTGGAATTAAGTTTCTGTGCTTTCTGTTGCTTGTTTTTAAATGCGGATTTTGGCGGATGGCGTTGATTAACGTGGATTTTTCAAAAATTGTGCCAGTTGATTATAGACAAAGTTTATCTGCAACGTTTGGGACTGGCGTTTATAAAAATGCGAATAGTTTCTCTCATAGCCCCGATGGTGCCTTTGTTTGAGCTCTTTCTTCTGCTAACAGGCAGAAGAAAAGCGAGTGGCTCCAGCGGGAAATGCCTTTGCTGAAAATGCATGAAGTGTCGCTTCAAAAACTAATATTATATGATGGCGCCCGTTCCTCGCAATGACGGTTGGGCAAAAAAAAAGGATAAACTATAATAGCTTATCCTTGATTTTTTTATGAAATGAATTTCTTCATTATTCTGCAGCGTCTGTAGTAGTTTCTTCAGTAGATTTTGCTGGTGCTTCAGCTTTTGGAGCTTCTTCAACAACTGTTTCTTCTTTTTTAGCTTTTCCACCACGACGGCTTTTCGCTTTTTTAACTTCTTTCTTACCACCATTGTAAAGTTCGTTGAAATCTACTAGTTCGATCATCGCCATGTCAGCGTTGTCTCCTAGACGATTTCCAAGCTTGATGATACGTGTGTATCCACCTGGACGATCTCCAACTTTAGCAGCTACGTCTCTGAACAAGTCAGTTACCGCATATTTGCTTCTTAGGTAAGCGAAAACAATACGTCTGTTGTGAGTTGTATCATCCTTTGATTTTGTGATCAATGGCTCAACGAATTGTTTAAGCGCTTTTGCTTTAGCGACAGTTGTGTTAATACGTTTGTGCTCGATAAGAGAACAAGCCATATTAGCTAACATTGCCTTTCTGTGCGATGTTTGTCTGCTTAAGTGATTGAATTTTTTTCCGTGTCTCATGACATTTGTTTTTAAACTTCATCTTGCTTCAATCCTCTTTGGAGAGCAAAATATGAAGTAATTTATTCTTTATCTAATTTGTATTTTGCTAAGTCCATACCGAAATGTAGGTTTTTCACAGCCACAAGCTCATCAAGCTCAGTCAATGATTTTTTACCGAAGTTACGGAATTTCATTAAGTCGTTTTTGTTGAAAGATACTAGATCTCCGAGTGTATCCACTTCAGCCGCTTTTAAGCAATTTAATGCTCTCACTGACAGATCCATATCAACAAGCTTAGTTTTAAGCAATTGTCTCATGTGCAATGACTCTTCGTCATAAGATTCTGTCTGAGCGATTTCATCAGCTTCTAGTGTTATTCTTTCATCAGAGAACAGCATGAAATGGTGAATCAAAACTTTTGCAGCTTCTGTAAGGGCATCTTTTGGATTAATTGATCCGTCAGTTTTAATTTCAAAAACTAATTTCTCGTAATCTGTTTTTTGCTCTACACGGAAGTTTTCGATTGCATATTTTACGTTCTTTACCGGAGTAAAGATTGAATCTGTAAAAATAGTACCGATTGCAGCATTTTGTTTTTTGTTCTCTTCTGCAGGAACGTATCCTCTACCTTTTTCAATAGTCAACTCCATGTTCAAGTTAACTTTGCTATCTAAATTACAGATAACCAATTCTGGGTTCAATACTTGAAATCCAGAAATGAATTTTTGAAAATCTCCAGCAGTAATCTGGTCTTTACCAGAAATTGAGATGGATACAGATTCGTTATCAATATCTTCAATCTGACGTTTGAAACGTACTTGTTTTAGATTAAGGATAATTTCTGTAACGTCTTCAACTACTCCTGAAATTGTAGAAAACTCGTGATCTACACCTTCGATACGAACAGATGTAATTGCATATCCTTCTAAAGCGGAAAGCAAGACTCTTCTAAGTGCATTACCAACAGTCAATCCATAGCCAGGTTCTAAAGGTCTGAATTCAAACTTACCTTCAAAATCGGTTGAATCGATCATGATAACTTTATCGGGCTTCTGAAAATTAAATATTGCCATATGTTCGACTAGTGTCTATTATTTGTTATACAACTCTACGATTAGCTGCTCTTTAATATTTTCTGGAATTTGAAGTCTTGCTGGAACTGAAACAAAAACACCTTCTTTAAGGTCATTGTTCCAAGTGATCCATTCGTAAACATGACTTGAATTTGATAATGAACGATCGATCGCTTCTAAAGATTTAGATTTTTCACGAACTGCTACTTTATCTCCAGGTTTTAGGTGATAAGAAGGAATATTTACAAGTTCACCGTTAACAGTGATGTGTCTGTGAGAAACGATTTGACGCGCAGCTCTTCTTGAAGGAGCGATGCCCATTCTGAATACTACGTTGTCTAATCTTGCTTCACATAATTGTAAAAGAACTTCACCTGTTACACCTTTAGTTGCAGATGCTTTTTCGAATAAGTTTCTGAATTGTTTTTCTAAGATACCGTAAGAGTATTTAGCTTTTTGCTTTTCCATCAACTGGACAGCATATTCAGATTTTTTACCTCTTTTTTTAGCCTGCCCGTGTTGTCCGGGTGGATAATTTCTTCTTTCGAAAGATTTGTCATCTCCGAAGATTGCTTCGCCAAATTTACGAGCAATTCTAGTTTTTGGACCAGTATATCTTGCCATTTCTAAAAATTAAATTAAGGTAGAGATTATGAATTCAGGTCATATCCTCCGATAATCTATGATCTACCTAGTTATACTTAAATATAATTAAACTCTACGTCTTTTTGGAGGACGACATCCGTTGTGAGGCATTGGAGTAACGTCAATGATTTCAGTTACTTCGATTCCACCGTTATGTAATGAACGAATAGCAGACTCACGTCCGTTTCCTGGTCCTTTAACATAAACTTTCACTTTCTTAAGTCCAGCCTCTAACGCTACTTTACTACAATCTTCTGCTGCCATTTGAGCCGCATATGGAGTGTTCTTTTTAGAACCTCTAAAGCCCATTTTACCAGCTGAAGACCAAGAGATAACTTCACCTTTTTTGTTAGTCAAAGAAATGATGATGTTATTAAAGGTAGCAGAAATATGAGCTTCTCCCGTTGATTCAACGATAACTTTACGTTTTTTTGCAGTTGCTTTAGCCATATTACTTATTATTTAGTTGCTTTTTTCTTGTTAGCAACAGTTTTTCTTTTACCTTTTCTTGTTCTTGAGTTATTCTTAGTTCTTTGTCCTCTTAATGGAAGACCAGATCTATGACGAATTCCTCTGTAGCATCCGATATCCATTAAACGTTTGATGTTTAATGAAATTTCAGAACGTAACTCACCTTCGATTTTGAAAAATGAAACAGCTTCACGAATTGCTCCGATCTCGTCATCATTCCAATCTTGAACTTTAGTATCTTGGCTAACTTGAGCTTTTTCTAAAATCTCGATAGCTCTGCTTGATCCTATTCCGAAGATATAAGTCAAAGCGATAACTCCTCTTTTGTTTTTTGGGATATCTACCCCTGCTATTCTTGCCATAACTATCCTTGTCTTTGTTTAAATCTAGGATTCTTTTTGTTAATCACGTATAATCTGCCTTTTCTTCGCACAATCTTGCACTCGGCACTTCTCTTTTTTACTGAAGCTCTAACTTTCATATCCTTAATATCTATAAGTAATTCTTGCTTTTGACAAATCGTAAGGGCTCATTTCTAGTTTCACTTTATCGCCAGGCAATAATTTGATGTAGTGCATACGCATTTTACCAGAGATGTGAGCGATCACAATATGTCCATTTTCTAACTCTACACGGAACATCGCATTTGATAATGCTTCAATGATTGAACCGTCTTGTTCTATTGCTGATTGTTTTGCCATAAATTAAGCTACTGCTTTTCTGTTTTTACCGCTCTTCATCAGACCGTCGTAATGCTTGTTCAACAAATATGAATTAATTTGTTGGATCGTATCACTTGCAACTCCCACCATAATCAATAAAGATGTACCACCGTAAAACAAAGCCCAAGATGGTTGAACATCTAAAACACTTACAACAATTGCTGGGAACACAGCTATTAAAGCAAGAAATAATGAGCCTGGAAATGTTACTAATGACATGATTCTATCTAAGAATTCAGAAGTTTCAGCACCAGGTCTAATTCCTGGAATAAAACCACCACTTCTTTTCAAGTCATCCGCCATCTTATTTGTAGGTACTGTAATTGCGGTGTAAAAGTAAGTAAAAACTACGATTAACAATGCAAAAACTAAATTATACTGCCATCCAAAGATGTTTTGAAATGCAGTACTAACAGAAGTCGCTGTTTCTGAACTAGATAGCCCAGCCAATGCTGCAGGAATAAACATGATTGCTTGCGCAAAAATGATAGGCATAACTCCAGAAGCATTGAGCTTCAAAGGAATCCATTGTCTATTTCCGGCTTGTTCGAATTCTCCAGAAGCAGTACGACGAGCGTATTGTACTGGAATTTTTCTCACGGCCATCACTAATAAGATACAAGCTACAATTACCAAAAGCCAAATTATTACTTCGAAAACTAATAACATTGGTCCACCATTATTGTTTGTTACCCTAGTTGAAAACTCTTGAATGAATGCTTGTGGCATTCTAGAGATAATTCCAACCATAATCAATAATGAGATTCCGTTTCCAATTCCTTTATCAGTAATTTTTTCACCCAACCACATTGCGAAGATAGTACCTGAAACAAGTATTACCACAGATAAAAACTGGAACGCAAAAGGTGAGATCAATCCTGGATTAACATTAGAAAGGAAAGCTTCTCCTGGCAAAGTTCTGTATAGATTGAAAATATAACCCGGAGCCTGAACTAAAGTAATAACAATAGTCAACCAACGAGTGATTTGATTCATTTTCTTTCTGCCACTTTCTCCATCTTTTTGAAGTTTTTGAAGGTAAGGCACAGCGATACCCATCAATTGCACAACAATAGATGCAGAAATATATGGCATAATACCCAATGCAAATACAGATGCTTGCGAAAACGCACCACCTGTAAATACATCGATTAGCCATCCAATCCCTTCTTTAGTTTGATCAGTAAGTCCATTTAACTTAGTCGCATCAATACCTGGAAGTGTTACTTGTGCACCAAAACGGTATACCAATAACAGACCAAGAGTCACTAAAATTCTATTTTTTAGTTCTTCAATTTTCCAAGCATTGCTTAACGATTCTATAAATTTCTTCATCTTAACTATAAGAATTATAAAGTTACAGCTTCTCCACCAGCAGCTTCAATAGCAGCTTTTGCAGTAGCAGTAAATTTATGAGCGGTTACCTTTAATTTAGTTGTTAATTCACCTCTACCCAAAATCTTAACGATTTCGTTTTTAGTTGCTAAACGGTTTGTTACAAAAACTGTCATATCAACAGTTCCATCAGTAATAATTCCGTTGTCAACTAAAGCTTGAAGCGTGTCAAGGTTTACACCTTCGTATTCTTTACGATTGATGTTTGTAAAACCAAACTTAGGCACACGTCTTTGAAGTGGCATTTGACCTCCTTCAAAACCAATCTTTTTAGAATAACCAGAACGAGATTTTGCTCCTTTGTGACCTCTTGCAGAAGTACCACCTTTACCAGAACCTTCTCCTCTACCTAATCTTTTATTTTGATTGTGTGTAGAACCTTCAGCAGGTTGTAAGTTACTTAAATTCATAACTATAATTTGTTATTTAGCTTCTTCAACAGAAACTAAGTGTTTTACTTTGTTTATCATCCCAAGGATAGCAGGGTTTGAATCATGCTCCACAACTTGTCCCATTTTACGAAGACCTAAAGCCTCAAGACCTCTTTTTTGAGTAAGAGGGCAATTGATTTTGCTTCTAACTTGTTTTACTAATAATTTTGCCATAATTTCCTTGAATTAACCTTTAAAAACTTTCTCTAAAGAAACACCTCTTTGTTTTGCAACAGTGTGAGCGCTTCTCATTTGCAATAAAGCATCAAAAGTTGCTTTAACTACGTTATGAGGATTAGAAGAACCTTGAGATTTTGATAATACGTCGTGAATACCTACTGATTCAAGAACTGAACGAACAGCTCCACCAGCGATAACTCCTGTACCATGAGAGGCAGGAATTAAGAATACACGCGCTCCACCAAATTTACCTTTTTGCTCGTGAGGAACAGATTGACCATTCAAAGGAATTTTTACTAAATTTTTCTTAGCATCTTCTACTGCTTTCGCAATTGCTTCAGAAACGTCTTTAGATTTTCCTAATCCATGACCAACTACTCCGTTTTCATCACCTACCACTACAATTGCAGAAAAACCGAAAGCTCTACCACCTTTTGTAACTTTAGTAACACGATTAACACTTACCAAACGATCTTTCAATTCAAGACCACTAGGTTTTACTAACTCTACATTTTTGTATTTACTATTAGACATACTATATTAGAATTTAAGTCCAGCTGCTCTCGCACCTTCCGCTAATGATTGAATACGTCCGTGGTATAAATAACCTCCTCTATCGAAAGTCACTGTATCAATACCAGCTTTTAAAGCTTTTTCACCAACCAGTTTTCCAACTGCTGCAGCTACTTCAACGTTTGTACCTTTACTTACTTCTTTTTCTCTTGAAGATGCAGCTAATAAAGTTACTCCGTTCACATCATCAATTAGTTGTGCGTAGATTTCTTTATTACTTCTAAATACAGATAATCTTGGTTTAGCAGCAGTACCGCTTACAATTTTTCTGATTCTGAATTTAATTCTCTGTCTTCTTTCAGATTTTGTTAATGACATAATCTTTCTATTTTTAAGCTGATTTACCTGCTTTTCTTCTTAATACTTCACCAACAAACTTAACTCCTTTTCCTTTGTAAGGTTCTGGTTTACGGAAAGCTCTAATCTTAGCCGCTACCTGCCCTACAAGTTGTTTATCAAAAGATGTTAATTTCACGATTGGGTTCTTACCTTTTTCAGAGATCGTTTCCAAAGTTACTTCTGGAGCGATGTCTAAAACGATATTGTGTGAGAATCCTAGAGCTAAATCTAATTTATTTCCTTGATTTGAAGCTCTATAACCAACTCCAACCAATTCTAATGATTTAGTAAAACCTTCAGACACACCAATAATCATATTGTTTACAAGTGATCTGTATAATCCGTGCTTTGCTCTTTGGTCTTTATGATCAGATGATCTTTCAACTAGAACTTGACCATCTTCAACTTTTACAGTTACATCAGAAAATTCCTGAGTAAGTTGACCTAATTTTCCTTTTACTGTAATCACACCTTCAGCAACTTCAACAGTTACTCCAGCAGGGATTACAACGGGATTTTTTCCTATTCTTGACATCGTTTAGCTTTTTATTAGTATACGTAACAAATTACTTCACCACCAACATTAAGTTGTTTGGCTTGTTTTCCTGTCATCAAACCTTTTGATGTAGAAACAATTGCGATTCCTAATCCATTAAGGATACGTGGAATATCGCTAGAACCTGCATACTTACGTAAACCTGGTTTACTAATTCTCTGTAAGTCTCTGATCACTGACTCTTTAGTATCTTTATCATACTTCAAAGCAATTTTGATCGAACCCTGTACAGCGTTGTCTTCAAATTTGTAACTTAAGATATAACCCTGATCAAACAAGATCTTTGTTATTTCTTTTTTTAGATTAGATGCAGGAATCTCAACGACTTTGTGGTTTGCAGCCACAGCGTTTCTTACCCTTGTCAAATAATCCGCAATAGGATCTGTATACATATGTATAAAATTGCGGTTTTGGTATTCTTTCCGGACCATCCGGTAGAACCTGAAACCATTAAAACTCTAATTAATATAATTAACAGATAGCTGTCAGCTTACCGTTAAAAACGTGCAAACTTACAACTATCTGTTGAAATATCAAAATTGCAAATAATATTTTTACCAGCTTGCTTTTTTAACACCTGGAATTAGTCCATTATTAGCCATCTCACGGAAAGTTACACGTGAAATTCCGAATTGACGCATATACCCTCTAGGTCTTCCTGTCAATTTGCAACGGTTGTGCAAACGAACTGGAGAAGCATTTTTCGGTAATTTTTGCAAACCTTCGAAATCTCCAGCTTCTTTCAAAGCTTTTCTTTTCTCAGCATATTTTGCTACCGTTTTTTCTCTTTTCACCTCACGGGCTTTCATTGATTCTTTAGCCATGTCTTAATTCTTTTTAAAAGGTAAACCTAATTCTGCCAATAATGATTTTGCTTCTTTATCTGTTTTTGCAGATGTAACGAAGGTAATATCCATTCCTGAGATTTTGTTAACTTTATCAATATCAATTTCTGGGAAAATGATTTGTTCCAAAACTCCAAGGTTGTAATTTCCTCTTCCGTCAAAACCAGTAGCCTTAATTCCGCTAAAATCTCTTACACGTGGTAAAGAAGAAGTGATAAGTCTATCTAAAAACTCATACATTCTTTCTCCACGCAAAGTTACTTTTGCACCAATTGGCATTCCTTTTCTCAATTTGAATGACGCAACGTCTTTCTTAGAGATAGTAGATACTGCTTTTTGACCTGTAATTTTTGTCAACTCATCAACCGCATAGTCGATAAGTTTTTTATCAGATACAGCAGCACCAACTCCTTTACTTAAAACGATTTTCTCAAGTTTTGGAACTTGCATTACGTTTTTGTAACCGAATTCTTCTTTAAGAGCAGAGATAACTCTGTCTTTATATTCCTGTTTTAGTCTAGGTGTATACTCCATTACTATAGTACTTGATTAGATTTTTTTGCAAATCTTACTTTCTTATCTCCTTCAACTCTAGTTCCAGTCTTTGTAGCTTCCTTAGTTTTAGGATCTATAAGAGATAGGTTAGAAATGTGAATTGGAGCTTCTTTCTTAACGATTCCACCTTGAGGGCTTTTTGCACTTGGTTTCGTGTGTTTTGAAACCATGTTAGCACCTTCAACGATCGCTTTATTTTTCTCACGGTCTACGCGCAAAACTTTACCTTCAGTACCTTTGTGGTCTCCAGCAATTACTCTTACGATATCTCCTGATTTGATTTTTAGCTTTATCATCTCGTAAATAATTAAAGCACTTCTGGTGCTAATGATACAATTTTCATGAATTGTTTTTCACGAAGTTCTCTTGCTACCGGACCAAAAACACGAGTTCCTCTCATTTCTCCTGCAGCGTTCAAAAGAACACATGCATTGTCATCGAAACGGATATAAGAACCATCGGCTCTTCTCACTTCTTTTTTGGTACGTACAACAACTGCAGTTGAAACAGCTCCTTTTTTAACGCTTCCGTTAGGAGATGTATCTTTGATAGAAACTACAATCTTGTCACCAACAGAGGCATACCTTCTTTTGGTACCTCCTAAAACACGGATAGTTAAAACTTCTTTAGCTCCTGTGTTATCTGCTACTTTTAGTCTTGATTCTTGTTGTACCATAATTATTTAGCTCTTTCAATGATTTCAACTAATCTCCAACATTTCAATTTACTTAAAGGACGCGTTTCGCTAATTCTTACAGTATCTCCAATGTTACAGTCGTTTGTTTCGTCGTGTGCAACGTATTTTTTTGTTTTCAACACGAACTTACCGTATAGTGGGTGTTTTACTTTTCTTGTTTCAGAAACAACAATAGATTTCTCCATTTTGTTGCTAGTAACAACCCCAACTCTTTCTTTTCTTAAATTTCTTTTATCTTCCATCTTTGAGCAGAATACAATTATTGTAAATCTCTTTTGCTTATCTCAGTAGCTACTCTAGCAACCGATCTTCTTACGCTTCTTAATTGAAGTGGATTTTCGATTGGAGAGATAGTATGAGCGGTTTTTAAGTCGGCATATGTCTTCTTAAGCTGAGAAAGTTTCTCTTGTAATTCAGCAATAGACAGATCTTTAATTTCTGATTGTTTCATAATAAATATTAATTATGCTTCGAAATCTCTAGCAACGACGAATTTAGTTTTTACTGGAAGCTTTTGAGCCGCAAGACGTAACGCCTCTTTTGCAACTGACAAAGGAACTCCTCCAACTTCAAACATAATTCTTCCTGGTTTAACAACAGCTGCCCAATATTCTACGGCACCTTTACCTTTACCCATACGTACCTCTAGAGGTTTCTTTGTGATTGGTTTGTCTGGAAATATTTTGATCCATAATTGTCCTTCTCTTTTCATGAAACGAGTTGCAGCGATACGAGCTGCTTCAATTTGACGAGAAGTTAAGAACATTCCATCTTCATGTACAGATTTAATACCAAACATTCCATTAGAAAGTTCGTGCCCTCTTTGAGAGTTCCCTTTCATTTTACCCTTCTGTACCTTACGGTATTTTGTTCTTTTAGGCTGTAACATTTTTCTTTAATTTAAAAATTACTTTCTTTTACGATCTGCACCTGGTTTTCTGTCTTTGTTGAAAGGCTTGCGATCTCCTCTTGGAGAATCTCCACCTTTTCCACCAGCACCGGCTTGTTTCTTATCCATTCCAACAAGTGGAGATAGATCTCTTTTACCGTAAACTTCACCTTTCATGATCCACACTTTGATTCCCATTCTACCATAAGTAGTATGCGCTTCAGCCAAAGCGTAATCGATGTCAGCTCTGAAAGTTGATAAAGGAACACGTCCTTCTTTGAAACCTTCTGAACGCGCCATTTCAGCACCATTCAAACGACCTGAAATTAAAACTTTGATACCTTCTGCGTTCATACGCATTGCAGCAGCAATAGCCATTTTAATTGCTCTTCTGTATGAAATACGACTTTCAATTTGACGAGCGATACTAGTTCCTACTAAGTAAGCATCTAGTTCTGGTCTTTTAATTTCAAAGATGTTGATTTGAACCTCTTTGTCAGTAACTTTCTTAAGTTCTTCTTTCAACTTGTCTACCTCTTGGCCACCTTTTCCGATAATGATACCAGGTCTAGCAGTAGTGATAGTAACGGTTACAAGTTTCAAAGTTCTCTCGATGATTACTTTTGATACACTAGCTTTTGATAAACGAGCGTGGATATACTTTCTGATTTTGTAGTCTTCGGCAAGTTTATCACCGTAGTCATTTCCACCATACCAGTTAGAGTCCCATCCTCTGATGATACCAAGTCTATTTCCAATTGGATTTGTCTTTTGTCCCATCTTAATTATTTGCTTGTGTGTTATCTAATTGTCCTAATACGATTGTTACGTGGTTAGAACGTTTTCTAATTCTGTGTGCGCGACCTTGTGGAGCTGGACGAAGTCTTTTCAACATCATTCCACCATCTACTCTGATCTCTTTAACGATTAAGCCTGCTTCAGCTACGTTACCTTCTGCATTTTTCTGCTCCCAATTGTTGATTGCAGATAACAAAAGTTTTTCTAACTTTCTTGAAGCTTCTTTAGAACTGAATCTTAATATATTCAAAGCTCTTTCCACTTTCTGACCTCTTACTAGATCTGCTACTAAACGCATTTTTCTAGGTGAAGTAGGGCAGTTATTCAATTTTGCGAAGGCGATCTGCTTGTTAGCTTCTTTGATGCCTTCAGCTCTTTCTCTTTTACGAACTCCCATTGCTTCTTATTTTTTACCTTTGTTTTTTGCTCCAGCGTGACCTCTAAAAGATCTTGTTGGTGAAAATTCTCCTAATTTGTGACCTACCATGTTTTCTGTTACATAAACTGGTACAAACTGACGACCGTTGTGAACTGCGATAGTTTGTCCAACAAAATCTGGAGTAATCATAGAAGCTCTAGACCAAGTCTTTACTACACTATTTTTACCACTTTCTACGTTTGCTTGAACTTTTTTATCTAACTTGTAGTGAACAAAAGGTCCTTTTTTTAATGAACGTGCCATATCTTATTATTTCTTTCTACGTTCTACGATATACTTGTTACTCGGGTTTTTCTTAGAACGGGTTCTATAACCTTTAGCAGGTATTCCGTTTCTAGAACGTGGGTGTCCTCCAGAAGAACGTCCTTCACCACCACCCATTGGGTGATCGACAGGGTTCATTGCTACTGGTCTTGTTCTTGGTCTTCTACCTAACCATCTAGATCTACCTGCTTTTCCAGATACAACTAATTGATGATCAGAATTAGATACTGCTCCAATTGTAGCTGAACAAGTAAGCAAGATTAATCTTGTTTCACCTGAAGGCATTTTGATTGTAGCATATTTTCCATCTCTTGCCATTAATTGAGCGAAAGTTCCAGCAGAACGAGCAATTACAGCTCCTTGACCTGGACGCAACTCAATACAAGAGATAACAGTTCCCAAAGGAATTTTACTCAAAGGCAAAGTATTACCGATTTCTGGAGCCGCTTCTGATCCAGAAACTACTTTCTGACCAACTTGCAATCCGTTTTGTGCGATAATATAAGTTTTCTCTCCATCAGCATAAGCTAACAAAGCGATAAACGCAGTACGATTCGGGTCATATTCAATAGATTTTACTGAAGCTGGAATTCCATCTTTAGTTCTTTTGAAATCGATGATACGATATCTCTGCTTGTGACCACCACCCGTATAACGCATGGTCATCTTTCCTTGACTATTTCTACCGCCTGAGTTTTTTATCGGTGCGATCAATGAACGCTCCGGCTTATCAGTTGTAATGGCGTCAAAACCATTAACAACTCTAAAACGCTGACCCGGGGTAATAGGTTTTAATTTTCTAACTGACATGTTTCTGCCTTATTTTAGATATTATTATAAAAATCGATGGTTTCTCCTTCTTGTACTTGAACGATTGCTTTTTTGTAAGCATTTGTCTTTCCATTAATGATACCACTCTTAGTGTACTTCGTTGATCTATCAGCTCTGTAGTTCATTGTATTTACTTCAACAACTGAAATTCCATAAGCAGCCTCTACAGCATTCTTAATTTGAATTTTGTTTGCTTTTTTATCTACAATAAATCCAAAACGATTGAAAACCTCACCATCTTTGGTGATTTTTTCTGTGATAATTGGTTTAATTATAATACTCATAGCTTATTATTTGCTTAAATTTTCTTCAATTCCTTCTAAAGATCCTTCTAAAAGCACTAAATTATTTGCATTTAAAATAGCATAAGTACTTAATTCTGAACTACTTACGACGCTAGATGTCTTCAAATTACGTGATGACAAATATACATTTTTATTTGACTCTCCCAACACGAATAAAGATTTTTTATTCTCTAACCCTAAAGCTTTCAAAACGTTAATGAAATTTTTAGTATTTGGAGTATCAAAAGTAAAGTCTTCAAGAACTGTAATATTTGATTCTTTTGCTTTGATTGAGAAAGCAGATTTTCTAGCCAATCTTTTCAAGCTTTTATTCAATTTGAATGAATAACTTCTTGGTCTTGGACCGAAAACTGTACCTCCACCTTTAAACAAAGGGTTTTTTGCACTACCAGCACGAGCTGTACCAGTTCCTTTTTGCTTTTTAATCTTACGAGTAGATCCCGCAACTTCAGCTCTTTCTTTAGCTTTGTGCGTTCCTTGTCTTTGATTAGCAAGATATTGCTTCACATCAAGGTATACTGCGTGATTATTTGGCTCAATTGCGAATACTGAATCAGAAAGAGTGATCGTTCTGCCAGTTTCTTTTCCGTTGAAATTTAAAACTTTTACTTCCATTACTTCTGAATGATTACATAAGAGTTAGTGTGTCCTGGAACACATCCTTTAACTAAAAGTAGGTTCTTGTCAGCAACAACTTTCAAAACTCTTAAGTTTTGAACTGTTACATTATCAGTACCCATTCTTCCCGCCATACGCATTCCTTTGAATACTCTAGAAGGATAAGAAGAAGCTCCTACAGATCCTGGCGCTCTTAAACGGTTGTGTTGACCGTGAGTTGCTTGTCCAACACCACCAAAACCGTGACGTTTAACAACTCCTTGAAAACCTTTACCTTTTGATACACCTTGAACATCTACAAATTCACCTTCTGTAAAAACATCTACTGTTAATACATCACCTAAATTGTACTCGTTTTCAAACTTGAATTCAACGACTTTTTTCTTCGCAACAGTTCCAGCTTTTTTAAAGTGACCTACAGCCGCTTTAGTGGAATGCTTCTCGTTTTTGTCATCGAAACCAAGTTGTAACGCTTCATACCCGTCAACACCTTTGGTTCTGACTTGGGTAACAACGCATGGTCCAGCTTCGATTACTGTACAAGGAATGTTTTTCCCGTTTTCGTCGAAAATGCTAGTCATGCCGATTTTTCTACCAATTAACCCAGACATAAATATTAATTATTGATTACTAAAATTCCCTTCAATTTAAAAACCACATATGTTTCCAAACAGGGAGTGCAAAAGTAGCTATTAAAATTGGATATACCAAACAGTTACAAAAATTAAATATCTAATTATCACTATTCAAGAAAAAAACGGAAACTAGAAAAATTGTATTTTATTAAATTTTACTAATATCTTACAATCAAAATATTTGGTAAAAAGCCAAAAAAGCCTCACTTATAAAGACACCAGCATTTTTATTTATCTGAAAAAATACATAATGAAACATTAAGAAATAAAAAAAGCGAAACATTTCTGTCTCGCTTTTTTTTATAAAAATATAATAAAATTATACTTTGATCTCTACTTCAACTCCACTTGGCAATTCAAGTTTCATTAAAGCATCGATAGTTTTTGATGAAGATGAATAAATATCAATCAATCTCTTGTATGACATTACTTCAAATTGCTCTCTCGCTTTTTTGTTAACGTGCGGAGAACGCAACACTGTGAAAAGTTTTTTGTGAGTTGGCAATGGAATTGGACCCGTTACAACCGCACCCGTACTTTTTACGGTTTTTACAATCTTCTCAGCAGACTTGTCTACCAACATGTGATCGTAAGATTTTAATTTTATTCTGATTTTTTGACTCATTTTCTTTAGAATTAAGCGTTACCTTTTGCTTTTTTGATTACCGCTTCAGATATATTAGAAGGTGTTTCAGCATAGTGAGAAAACTCCATTGTTGAAGTAGCTCTACCTGATGACAATGTTCTTAATGTAGTAACATATCCAAACATTTCAGACAAAGGCACATCAGCTTTGATCGTTTTAGCGCCATTTCTGTCACCCATATCATTCACTTGACCTCTACGACGGTTGATATCACCAACGATATCTCCCATGTTTTCTTCTGGTGTAATCACTTCCATTTTCATGATTGGCTCAAGAATTACAGCTCCGGCAGCTTTAGCCACTTCTCTATAACCCATTCTTGCCGCTAATTCAAAAGAAAGCGCATCAGAATCCACCGGGTGGAAAGATCCATCCAACAAAGTTACTTTCAAGCTATCTACTTGGTATCCTGCTAAAGGACCAGTTTTCATAGCCTCTCTGAAACCTTTTTCTACAGATGGGATATATTCTTTAGGAACGTTACCACCTTTAACCGCATTGATAAACTGCAATCCTACAGGAACTTTACCGTCAACTTCTTCAGCTGGCTCAAGTTTAAATACGATATCACCGAATTTACCACGACCACCTGATTGTTTTTTGTAAGTTTCTCTATGTTGAGCAGATTTTGTAAACGCTTCTTTATATTCAACTTGAGGCTCACCTTGGTTTACTTCAACTTTAAATTCACGTTTCATACGATCTACAAGGATATCCAAGTGAAGCTCACCCATACCAGAGATAATTGTTTGACCAGAAGCCTCATCAGTTCTAACTGTAAATGTTGGATCTTCTTCAGCTAATTTAGCTAAAGCCATACCCATTTTATCTACGTCAGCTTTTGTTTTAGGCTCAATAGCAATACCAATTACCGGTGCAGGGAATTTCATTGACTCAAGAATGATTGGGTGTTTTTCATCACACAATGTATCTCCAGTTTTGATATCTTTAAATCCAACAGCAGCTCCAATATCTCCAGCTTCGATATAATCGATTGGATTTTGTTTGTTAGCATGCATTTGATAGATACGAGAAATTCTTTCTTTGTTTCCAGAACGAGTATTCAACACATAAGATCCAGCATCAAGTCTTCCTGAATAAGCACGGAAGAAAGCCAAACGACCTACGAATGGGTCAGTTGCAATCTTAAATGCCAAAGCAGCGAAAGGCTCTTTTACATCTGGCTTACGCAAGATTTTAGTTTGATCTTCCTCTAACAATTCAGCATCATCAGGATGAATTCCTTCGATACCTTCTTTATCCATTGGAGATGGCAAATACTTACATACAGCATCTAGCATGAATTGAACTCCTTTGTTTTTGAAAGAAGAACCAGCAATCATCGGAATGATAGCCATATCCATAGTAGCAGCTCTTAAAGCATTATTGATTTCATCTTCAGTGATAGAATCTGGATTTTCCATGTATTTATCAAGAAGATTCTCATCATAATCAGCTACTGCCTCAATAAGAATATCTCTGTATTCTTTAACTTCAGCAACCATGTCAGCTGGAATTTCGATAATATCGAAAGTAGCACCTTGAGTTGCATCATGCCAAACAATAGCTTGGTTTTTTACTAAATCCACAACACCTTTAAAATCATTTTCTTCACCGATTGGCAAAGTGATTGCAACTGCGTTAGATTTTAGCATATCTCTTACTTGTTGACAAACTGCCAAGAAGTTAGAACCTTGACGGTCCATTTTATTTACGAATCCCATACGTGGAACTCTGTATTGATCAGCAAGTCTCCAGTTAGTCTCAGATTGAGGCTCAACACCATCAACCGCACTAAACAAGAAAACCAATCCATCCAATACTCTCAAAGAACGGTTTACCTCTACGGTAAAATCAACGTGTCCAGGAGTATCAATGATGTTAAAGTGATAAGGTAATGTTTCAGGAAGCACTTTTCCTTGCTCAGTTGGAAAGTTCCATTCGCAAGTTGTAGCAGCAGAAGTAATTGTAATACCTCTTTCTTGCTCTTGTGCCATCCAGTCCATTGTTGCAGCACCATCGTGCACCTCACCAATTTTGTGTGATTTTCCAGTATAAAAAAGGATACGCTCTGTTGTTGTTGTTTTACCAGCATCAATGTGAGCAGCAATCCCAATATTTCTTGTGTATTTTAAATCTCTAGCCATTTCTTAATGATTAAAATCTAAAGTGTGAGAATGCTTTGTTTGCTTCAGCCATTTTGTGAGTATCCATTCTCTTTTTAACAGCAGCACCTTCTTCTTTAGCAGCAGCTAAAACTTCAGAAGCTAGTTTTTGAGCCATAGATTTCTCATTTCTTCTACGCGCATAAAGTATCATCCACTTCATTGCCATAGAGATTTTTCTATCTGGTCTGATTTGCATTGGGATTTGGAATGTAGCTCCACCAACTCTACGGCTACGCACTTCTACGTGAGGCATAACGTTAGTCAAGGCATCCTTCCAGATTTCCAATGAAGATTTTTCTGCGTCTTGTTTCTTGTTTTCTACGATTTCTAATGCATCGTAGAATACTTTGAAAGCAGTTGATTTTTTACCATCCCACATCAAGTTGTTCACGAAACGTGTTACTAACTGATCGTTAAATTTTGGATCTGGCAAAAGAGGTCTTTTTTTGGCCTGTCTTTTTCTCATTTCTTCGTTTTTTTGTTATTGTTATTTGTTCTTCGTCTGAAACGTGCAACTTTTAACGAATAACTAGTTTAAGATTACTTTTTTGCTTCTTTTGGGCGTTTAGCACCATACTTAGATCTTCTTTGCGTTCTTCCTGCAACACCTGATGTATCAAGTGCTCCACGAACGATGTGGTATCTAACTCCTGGTAAATCTTTTACCCTTCCACCCCTAACTAATACTATCGAGTGCTCTTGTAGATTGTGTCCTTCTCCAGGGATGTAAGCATTTACTTCATTACCATTTGTCAAACGTACACGCGCAACTTTACGCATTGCAGAGTTTGGTTTTTTTGGTGTAGTAGTGTAAACACGCGTACAAACCCCTCTTCTTTGAGGACAAGAATCTAAAGCAACCGATTTACTCTTCTTAGTCATCTGAGTTCTTCCAGTTCTTACTAATTGTTGAATTGTTGGCATAATTAATACTAAAATATATTATGATTTAATTTTCCCGCTTTTTACGGGGTTGCAAATGTATGAATATTTTTTTTTTAAACAAACCTTAATTCATTAATTTTCAATCCTATTAGCCAATAATATTTTTTGAATATATTATTCCTTCATTTTTTGCGTTACTTTTACAAACCTAATCCGCTTGCTTTTAAATAATTTAATTCCCTTTTGAAAAAACTCATTCTCCTTATTATCTTCTTTTTCAGCCTTCAAAGTTTTGGACAGAATTTATATTTAAAAATTTCTGGAGAAACTGAAATGGCAACCAAAATTATTGATTCTGTCGGATATTTAAAAAAACATTCCAACGCAAAATCCATTTTAGACGAATCGAATTCTTTTTCAGAAAAAATGAAACGTTTCGGTTTTTTAGAAAACGAAATTTTAGATAGTAAAAAAGAAAACGACAGCACTTTTCTCACACATTTAAAACTTGGCGGAAAAACAAATTTCATACATATATATATAGGTAGAAATTCTGAATTGCAAAAACTCGGAATTACTGAAGACAAAGACACAATTAGCCTGCCTTTATCAGAGACAGAAACCTTCATGAATACCACGCTGAACAAATTAGAACAAAAAGGATATTCACTAGCCAAACTTCAATTGACAAATTTAAAAAGAGAAAAAGATTTCTTGAAAGCAGATTTGTTTTTTGAAAACGAAAAACTTCGCGAAGTAAACGACATCGTTATTAATGGTTATGACAAATTTCCGGAAGGCCACAAAAAAGAAATCAAACGCCGTTATAAAAAGAAAATTTTCAATCAAGAAACTCTAAAAAAAATTCATGATGATTTTGAAAAATTTCAATTTGTAAACCAAACAAAATATCCAGAAATATTATTTACCAAAGACACTACAAAAGTATATGTCTACGTAGAAAAATCAAAACCTAATCGTTTCGACGGATTTATTGGTTTTGGAAACAATGATAATGGTGATTTGAAAATAAACGGCTATCTTGATTTGCTTTTGGTAAATTCCCTAAATGTTGGCGAGCGATTTAATCTGTATTGGAAAAGCGACGGAAACAAACAAACGACATTCAACGCCTCCTTAGAACTTCCTTATATTTTTAAAAGCCCATTGGGAATAAAAGGACAATTACAGATCTTCAAACAAGACAGCACATTTCAAAATACACAAACAGCAATTGATCTTGGCTATTATTTCAATTTCACCACTAGAGCCTATATCGGCTATCAGTCAACAGAATCAAGCGACATTCAAAACTCTACGGGTTCGACAATTACAGATTTTGATAATTCATTTATCACAGGGAATTTTGAATTTACGCAATTTAAAAATGAGGATTATTTCTTTCCAGAGAAAACAATCATTAACATCAAAGCGGGAACCGGAAAAAGAAACTCTGAAGCATCAGTAAACAATCAGTTTTTCATTAGCGGTGATTTGCGGTATAATTTATATCTAAATGAAAAGAATATTATAAATATAAAAAGCCAGAATTATTATTTACAAAGCGAAAGCTATATAACAAATGAGCTATTTAGATTTGGCGGCATCAATTCCATCCGCGGTTTTAATGAAAATAGCTTACAAGCCAATCTCTTTTCTTCAATCTTGACAGAATACCGATATGTGCTTGCCCCAACCATATATGTACACTCAATTATTGATTTTGGCTATTTCCAAGACAAAACTACCGATAACGAAGGACAAATATTAGGTTTAGGCTTTGGTTTTGGCCTTCTTACTAAAAACGGCCTCTTTAATTTAATTTATGCAAACGGAAGTACGGGCAATCAAGAAATTAAACTTTCCAACTCAATTGTACATATAAGTTTCAAAGCAAAATTTTAACAAGAAATAATGAAAAAGCCATAATCTACAAAAAAAATATTAAAAAAAACTATTGCTTTGTTAATCTTTTATTAAGAAATTTGACTTAACTAATTCAAACCTTATTATAATGAAAACAAAAATTAATTGGTACTTAACGCTTTTGATGGCGTTGATTGTGCAGATTACATTTGCGCAACAAAGGACAGTAAGCGGTACTGTCACTGATGCAAGCGGATTACCCTTGCCTGGCGTAAATGTTTTAAAAAAAGGAACAACTGAAGACGCTCAAACTGACCTTGACGGAAAGTTCCAACTTCAAGCAGCGCCGTCTGACGTATTAGTATTTTCGTTCATTGGAATGAAAACCAAAGAAGTAACTGCAGTTTCTTCAAACATTAATGTAAAGATGGCAGATGATGCCGTTCAGCTAGAAGGTGTTGTTATTACAGGAGCAATGGGTATCAAAAGAAAAAAAGACGAAGTAACTTCATCTACCCAATTGGTTAGCAATAGGGAAATCACTCAAGCTGCCAATCCAAATGTATTGCGAAGCTTAGCAGGTAAAGTTTCCGGTTTACAAGTCAACAACTCTAGTAATGGTGTCAATTCAAAGACACGTATTGTATTGAGAGGAACAAGATCTCTAACTGGCAATAATGAAGCTTTAGTTGTTATTGATAATGCCATTTCAACTGCATCAGCTTTACAACAACTTCCTCCAGAAATTGTAGAAAGCATGAACATTATTAAAGGAGCTCAAGGAGCTGCTCTTTATGGAGATCAAGGTGTAAATGGAGTAATTATTGTCACCACAAAAAGAGGTACTAAAAATGAAAAATTAACAGTTAGTGTGAATTCTTCGGCTGACTTTGAAGAAATTTCATTTTTACCTAAAAGGCAGTTGAAATATGGACAAGGATGGGATGGCGAGCAATTACCAGATGAAAATGGAGGTTGGGGAGCTCCATTTAATGGAGAACTTGTTGAAACTGGTTTAGCACAAGCAAATGGACAGCCATTATTATTACCTTACGTTGGAATAAAAGACAGTTTTAAGCCATTTTTCAAAACTGGATTTACCACTCAAAATGGAGTGACTCTGAATGCTGGTGGAGAAAATGGATATGTATTGTTTACCGCAAATAATACAAAAACAGATTTTGTTGTTGAAGGAGATGAAATTGAAAGAAATAGCTTTATTTTAAAGGCAGGAAGAACAATTGGAAAATTTAAAATTGACGGTAACATTAACTATAATTATTCTAAATCGAGTCAAACAAGTGCTGAAAACAATAGAGATGGTATTCTAAGTTCATTGTTACAAGGAGCATCGAATATTCCTGTTCAAGCATTTGAAAATTCAGGTCCAGGATCAGGATGGACAGCTTATTACAAAAATCCTTATTGGGTAAGAGACAACAATAGAATTAACGCTAATCAAACATTTTTAAATGGAATTGTGACGTTAGGTTATGAAATAAATAAAAACATTGACGCAACTTACACAGCTAACGTTCAATTCACTAATAGAGAAAGTCAAAGTTATATAAATGGTTACAGCGACCCTAATGATCATGATTCATTAAGCCAAACTTCAGAGTTTTACTCAACTCAATCAGCTCAAAGAAATTTCTATGGCGATTTATTGATTAATTTTAAATATCAATTAACAGATGCGTTGAGCCTAAAGTTTAATATTGGTAACAATATTCAAGATAGATCATATAGAGTAACCTCTAATGGAGGAACAAATTTAGACATACCGGGATGGTATAATATTAAAAATGTACTAAATCCAGCTAGCCCATTAAGATTAAATAATGCATACACTCAATCTAGAAGATATGCTTTTTTTGGGAATTTTGATTTGGGTTACAAAGAATTCTTATTCCTAAATGTTACAGGAAGATATGATGGCGTCTCTACTTTGTCAAAAGATAATCAAACTTATTTTTATCCAAGTGCAGGTCTATCATTTATTCCTCTAAAAGCTTTTAATGCTGAAAATGAATCTATTAGCTACGCTAAAGTTTCTGCAAGTGTTGTTAGAGTTGGAAATACAGGTCCAGTTAGCCCGTACGATATTAATGACGTTAGTGTGGTCGCAACAGGTTTTCCATTTGGAAGCACAGGTTCTTATGTAGGAAATAGAGCACCTACGGATCCAAACATTAAACCAGAGTTTGTTACAACTAAAGAACTTGATTTAAGTTTAGGTTTTTTTAAAGACAGAATTACCTTTGATGGTGCAATTTATCGAGCAGATGTAAAAGATTTAATTACCGAAGGATCAACTTCTTCAGCATCAGGCTTTACAGCTTTCACTTCTAATGTTGGGTCTTTAAAAACTACAGGGATTGAGCTAGATTTAGGTATAACTCCAATTAAAACTGAAAACTTCTCTTGGAATCTAAGAGCAAGCTATAGTTCAAATAAAACAATTGTTAAGTCATTAAGAGAAGGTACTGACCAAATTAATATGTTTACCGCAAATTCAACTGGTGGCTATAATGGATTTACAGTAAGTAATATTGGAGCTGGTATTTTTGCTGAAGTGGGTCAAGAATTTCCATTAATTAAAGGAACCTCACTAGTAAGAGACGAAAACGGTAATGTTATTATTGATGCAAATGGTATGCCGACAGTAGATCCTAACTTTAAAACTCTAGGAAAAGTAACACCAGATTACATATTAGGCTTTACAAACACCTTAGAATATAAAGGTTTTAGACTTGTAACTGTATTTGACTATAGAACTGGTCATAAAGTAATTTCCGAAACAAAATACAACTTGACATGGAATGGACATCTTGAGGAATCTGCTAATTTTGACAGAGATTTAGGATTTATCTATCCTGGATCTGTAATGGAGTCTGCTCCAGGATCAGGGGTTTACGTACCAAATACTACCCCGTCAGCAGCAGGCTACGGAGGAAATGGCGTTATTAACTATTATGGTTTATTGGCAAATACTGGAGAGAATAATGTGATTGATGCAAGCGCTTTTAGATGTAGAGAAATTGCACTTAGCTATTCATTTCCAGATAAGTATTTAGACAGAACAGGATTAACTAGTTTGCGTATTGGTGTTAATGCAAGAAATCCATTTATTATACTTCCATCAGGAAATAAAAATTATACAGATCCAGAAGCTGATAATACTTATAATGCAGGAGTAACGAACTCAGCCGTCAGAGCAGTAGGTAACACTTCACTGAATGGTCAAGGTTATTCGGGAACTGGTCAATATCCTTCAACCAGAACATTTGGTTGCAGTATTAATTTAACCTTTTAATAAAAACAACATGAAAAAAATATTTTATTCTTTTACAATACTAGCATTAACGCTAGCATCATGTTCAGATTACGTCGATGTAAATACCACTACTAATAATCCACTATCAGAAGAGGTACCTCCTCGTTTGATTCTTTCTGGCACACAATTATTAGCTTTTAATACTCAAGCAGGCGGAACTAGAATGAACCAATTAGGTAGCGTATTAACCAATAGTTGGTCTGGAAACGTAAATAGAGTTACTGGTGGTTATTCGAGAGAATTCACTCAAAATATTGATAATACTTTTTACAATGGAATTTGGGATGGAATTTATCTAAATGTTAATAATTTTCAAAAAATAATTGACACAGAACGCCCTAACCAAGAAAACTATATTGCAATTGCTAAAATTTTAAAAGCATATTACATGCAGTACATAGTCGATCTATATGGCAATGCACCTTACAGCCAAGCTTTCAGAGGAAGAGAGAATTTAACACCGGTTTATGACGATGACAGAGCCATTTATAGAGCTTTAGTAGAAGAATTAGAAGAAGCAAGAGATCTTATTGCTAATTCTGCAGGCGCTGAAGAAGCAGTATCAGATATAATGTTGGGTGGAGACATGGACAAATGGACATCGTTTGCAAATACGATCGAACTTAGAATTATCTTAAGACAATCAAATCTTACAGATTCTGAAACTGTAAGTTACAGAAATGAAAAATTGGCAGAATTAGCTACATTAAATGACTTTATTACTCAAGATGTTACAATTAATCCTGGATTTTCAGAGGCAAATGATGATCAACAAAATACGTTTTTCAATGATTTTGTTGCAGATGCAGCAGGTACTGCTCCACAAAATCGCAATTTTGTTGTTGCTTCTGGACATATCGCATCTTTTCTAAATGGTGCACAAACGGTTCCTTATAATACAGTTGGTCTTATTGATCCTAGAAGGTTTAGAATGTTTACTAATCCCGCTCCAGGTGGCGTGCCTAGCAACAATGTTGGAGGTGTAATACAAGGAGATGTTACTATAGTGGCTGGCGGTAATGCCCCTACTGACACAAACCTTTCAAGACTAGGGATTGGAATAACTGGCCTAGTAAATGGTTCTGCTAACGGTGGAAATACATCTTTACAAAATGGCTCAAGAAGAAATGGTTTTGTGATGCTTGCATCAGAAAGTTATTTTCTTCAATCCGAAGCAGCAGTAAGATATCCAGCAATTTTTGCGCAAAATGCAAAAGCATTATTTGAACAAGGAATTACTGCATCATTTGCTTTTTATTCTCCTAGTTATGTTGGAGTGACACTTCCTGCTTTAGACGCAGCCGCTTATATTTCAGCATCTGACTCATATGCAGGCATTGGATGGACAGCAACCAGTGACAAAATCCAAGCAATCATGACACAAAAATGGCTTGCACTTACAGGAATTCACGGAATTGAACCTTATATCGATTACGTTAGAACAGGATATCCTATAACACCGCTGCCATTGACTGCTAATGGGCCAACAAAACCAAAACGTTTGTTTTACCCACTCTCTGAATATGTTGCTAATTCATCAAATGTGCCACAGTTAACACTTCCACAGATTTTCATAGAAGGTGCATTTTGGACATCAAATTAATTAGTAAAATTAAATTACTAAAAACCATCCGCTAAAACGGATGGTTTTTTTTATATCTTTGCGCCATGGAAAAAGAACACCAAATCTTCGGGATCAGAGCAATAATTGAAGCTATTCAAGCAGGAAAAGAAGTTGACAAAGTCTTCATTCAAAAAGACGCATCTAGCGAATTGATGAAAGACCTAATGAAAGTAATGAAACGCGCTGGTGTAAATTTCTCTTATGTTCCTGTTGAAAAACTGAACAGATTGACGCCAAACAACCATCAAGGTGCTGTGGCAACAATCGCTCCCATTTCGTTTCAAGATTTGGAAACCTTAATAGAATCAGTCATCGAAAGTGGCAAGATTCCCCTATTTTTAATCTTAGATCAAATCTCAGATGCCAGAAATTTCGGCGCCATCATCAGAACTGCTGAATGCACCGGCGTTAACGGAATCATAGTTCAAAAAGCTGGCTCAGCTCCTGTCAATGGTGATACTGTAAAAACTTCTGCAGGTGCTGTTTTCAATGTGCCAATTTGCAAAGTTGAACACATTAAAGACGCTATTTTCCAACTACAAGGTTCAGGAATCAAAACTGTGGCTGCAACTGAAAAAACAGATCAAAATATTTATGACATAGCCTTAAACGAACCCGTTGCAATAATCATGGGATCAGAAGATCGAGGTGTAAACCCATCGGTATTAAAAATTGTTGACGAAAAAGCAAAACTTCCAATGTTTGGAACAATTGCTTCCCTTAATGTTTCTGTAGCTTGCGGTGCATTTCTTTATGAAGCGGTTCGTCAAAGAAGCTAAATTCAATATTTATTTTTTTGAAGAATTTCCAAAAGCGAATCAAATAATTTATTAGTAAAAGTAATTCCTTTGCAGGAAATGCTATTTGGTCCCAGCATCAAGAGCTCAATCAATTCCAGTCAGAAGACTATTTGAGAAACTACTTGTATTTTTGTTATCTCCCAAAGTTTCGGGAAGGATCAATTTATAAACAAACTATAATCAAATAAAAAACCGCAACTTAAAGATTTTAAAAAATCAGCAAAGTTGCGGTTTTTTATATTTTAACACTATGAGTCTACCCCTCTTTGCTAATCTCCGGATTTTCTTCATGAATATCTGGGGAAAAATCCGGAACAATTGTATAAACCACGCTATAGTTAGAACGAAAATACACCGCATCATCAACTTCAACTTCTTCTGATTTTGGCAAATTTTGGAAATTCCCATTTTCATCAAAATGCTTCATGAACTGATCCTCTTCTGAATTGTAATCTGGCTTTTCCCATTCATAAAAAACAGGTTTTTGATATTCTGGAGTTTTTATAGCAATTGAAAAAACATAACCTGTAATCAATCCAGCCAAATGTCCTTCCCAAGAAATTCCTTCTTTTACACCTGGAAAAATATACCAAATCATCCCTCCGTATAAAAGAATAATTGTGAATGACAAAGCCACCAAACGATAATATTTGGTTTGAATTCCTTTGAAAAACATAAAACTGACCAATACATAAATTAAGCCACTGGCGCCAATGTGATAAGATTCTCGCCCGATAACCCAAGTCAAGAAACCAGAAAGTAAAATTCCATAACCGATAACTTTTAAAGCTTGATTTCTGTAAAAAAAGCGCAAAGCCATGACTAAAAGAAACAGCGGAATCGAGTTGTTATAAAGATGTTCAATATCGCCATGCAAAAACGGACTGAACAGAATTCCACGCATTCCTTCAAAAGTTCTTGGGTAAATTCCGAATTCAGTTAAGTTTAATTTGAACCGGATTTCAGCCCAAAAAACTAGCCAGAGAAGCACGACAGAAAATAATGGCCAGGCCAAAACTGAGGGTGAGAATTTTAAATTTTTGTCTTCCATTATTTCTTGAAGCTAGTTTGTTTGCTAAAAATTAGTCAAAAATTTATCCAAAAATATTTTAGTGCTATTTTGTCAGCGTTGTGAATTTCGACAAACTGAGCGCTACCGTTTCCGAATAGCCCCGATTGTAGCAGAAATCCTTTTGCCTCGATTCTTTTCGAGGCAAAAGATTGGAGCGGAAAGCGGGACTGAAGTTTTCGAAATTTCACAAAGTTTATGCTTCAAAATATAAAAAAAACATCTTCAAAATCCGTAATTTTACAAAATGGAAGCACCTTTAGCAGAAAGAATCAGACCGCAATCGCTTGAAGATTATTTGGGACAGCCACAGTTGGTGGGACCTGCGGGATCATTGACACAGCAAATCACGAAAGGATTAATTCCGTCGCTGATTTTGTGGGGACCGCCAGGAACGGGAAAAACGACGTTAGCACAAATCATCGCACAAGAATCAAAACGACCATTTTATATCTTGAGCGCCATCAATTCTGGCGTAAAAGATGTCCGCGACGTGATTGAAAAAGCCAAGCAAAGTGGAGGGCTTTTCACCGCAAAAAATCCAATTTTATTCATCGATGAGATTCACCGCTTTAGCAAATCGCAACAGGATTCTTTGTTGGCGGCGGTTGAAAAAGGTTGGGTTACGTTGATTGGAGCGACTACTGAAAATCCAAGTTTTGAGGTAATTCCCGCTTTACTGTCGCGTTGTCAGGTTTATATTTTGAATGCTTTTTCAAAATCGGACTTGGAATCGCTTCTTGAAAGAGCAATGAAAACGGATATTTTCTTGAAACAAAAAAACATTGAACTGAAAGAAACCGAGGCTTTGCTAAGGCTTTCAGGTGGTGATGGGAGAAAATTGCTGAATATTTTTGATCTTGTGGTCAATGCTTCAAACGATGAAAATATTGTAATTACCAATGATTCAGTTTTGAAATTGGTACAGCAGAATACAGTTTTATATGACAAAACTGGTGAACAGCATTATGATATTGTTTCGGCTTTTATAAAATCTATCCGCGGAAGTGATCCGAATGGAGCTGTTTATTGGTTGGCGAGAATGATTGAAGGCGGTGAAGATGTAAAATTTATTGCCCGAAGAATGCTGATTTTGTCAAGTGAAGATATTGGAAATGCTAATCCGACTGCTTTTATTATGGCAAATAATACTTTTCAAGCAGTTTCAACTATCGGTTATCCTGAAAGCAGGATTATTTTGAGCCAATGTGCGGTTTATTTGGCTACTTCCCCAAAAAGCAATGCTTCTTATATGGCCATTGGAAAAGCGCAACAAGTTGTAAAACAGACTGGAGATTTGCCTGTTCCTATACATTTGAGAAATGCGCCGACAAAATTAATGAAGGAATTGGGTTATGGTGAAGATTATAAATATGCCCATGACTACCAAAATAATTTCGCCGAGCAAGAGTTTTTACCCGACGAAATTAAGAATACTCCGTTTTATGTTCCTGGAAATAATTCAAGAGAAGCTTCTACAAGAGAATTCTTGAAAAACCGCTGGAAAGACAAGTACGGCTATTAAAATTTGATTAAAAGCTTTTCAGAAACCGGCTTGTCATCTTTGTAATATTCAAGAATCCATTCGCCGTCTTTTTTAATTACAGCTCCGTTTATCGTTTCTGATTGTGCTGTGAAGTAATCTGGCTGTGAAGTTTTGTAGATTTTTAAAACCACTTTCGGTGTTTTATCTACTAATTGATAGCCGTTTGAAATCGGCTGTGCAAAAAGATAATCCTTTGTTTCATCGATTTCAGCTGATGATTTTGGCGTTTCTGCTTTTTTCGAAACTGCTGCTGTTTCAAGATTTTTTGAACTTACAACGGTTCCGTTATATTGATAGCCATAATTTTGGAGATTTGCAAACGCATCATTTAAAGCTTCTGGATAAGAAACTGCAAACTCCTTGCTCTTGCTTTTTCCAGCTTCTGTTTTGAATACAATTTTATTATCACAGTCTTTAAAAACGATGAATATTTTGGTAATCAAAAAACTTCCTTCTTCCTCTAAATTCACATATAATCTGCTACATCTGTCACTGGCAGCTTCTGGCGGCAAATTTTCATTGTCATAAAATGCTTTAAAACCTAATTTGGTCAAGTTAAATTTAGTAATAGTATTCAACCTATATCTATTTTCAATTTTAAAAAAATCAAACTTTACAGGAACAATTACAAACTGATAATCATTCAAAGATTTTTGCGCAGAAGCGACAATGGAAACGAGCAGAAAAAAGCCCAAAAAATATTTTTTCATTTTTATTTTATTTGTGTTTAAAGATATTGCTTTATGTCTAATAAATGATTGACTTGCTTTATATTTTCAGCAATCTCAATTTGATGCTCATTGAACATTATGGCGTCAATTCCAACATTCAAAGCACCTTGAATATCAGCTTCAAAATTATCACCAATCATGACACTGGTTTCTTTTTTAGATTTTGCTAAGTCTAGAGCATAATGAAAAATATGCGGATTAGGTTTCTTAAATCCAGCATTTTCAGAATTGGTAACCGTTTCAAAATAATGGGCAATGTTTGAATTCTTCAGCTTATTAAATTGAATTTGATTAAATCCATTCGTAATAATGTGAAGCTTATATTTTGGCTTTAGATATTCCAAAAGCTCGATTGTTCCTTCAAAAAGATGATTGTATTGTGGCAAATAATGAATATATTCTTCTGACAACAACTGAATTACATCATCTCCAATTTCATGACTTACAGCATCAAAAACATCTTTTAATCTTCCATAACGAAGTTGTTCTTGTGTGACTTCATCATCTTGATATAACTTCCAATATTTAGCATTTATTGGAACATAAAGCGCCACAAATTCTTCAATATTGACCTTGATATCATGCTTTTTCAAAATAGTATCAAACGCCATCGCTGAATTTTTCTCAAAATCCCAAAGTGTATGATCCAAATCAAAAAATATGTCTGAAATTTTTGCTTCCAAATTACTTTCCTTTTACGATTACAGCATCTTCAATGTGGTAAATCCAATCTTCGATGTCATTTTCATTAATTCTAAAATTTCCTTCCAAAGTAACATATTGGTCGGTTTTTAATTTCGGCGTTCCTCCTTTAAATTTGATTCCCATGATGGTTTCTGGTCCAGCTTGACCGCAGAAAAAACAAGATGCGAAAACATTTTTGCTCAACGCATAAGTCGTATTGTCAATCGGGACAATAAATCCAGACATCACAATTTTCTTCTTGCTTTTTGCTTTCAACGTAGAATTTACCAATGGAAACATTACGCCTTCCGGATAATCTTTATGTTGCTTTTTTACAAATTTAATAGCTCCCAATTGTTTCCAACTCAAAGTATCTATTACAACAAAAGCATCATTTCTAAAATCAGGCATAGTTTCCATTGAAGGCAAAAAACTAGCTTTCTGGATTTGCTTTTTTGAAATTTCACCTTTTACAAAAGCTTTTTGATTTGGGACAAAAGTCATATCCAAATAAAAGAAAAGGATGAAAAAGCCAATAAAAAAATAATATATTTTACGCATTTGCTAATGTTTTTGAAATATTTAATCGGTATGCTTTCACAGCAGGAATCAACGCCGCCAGTATGCCCACAAAGATAGTAACTATAAATAAAATTCCCTCCTTCTCCCACACAAAAGCAAATGGATCAAAAGTCATTTTGTATTGTTCATCGGTTGTAGAAGAAATCATTATCAACGCAATTCTTCCAACAATGGCGCCAAGAATAAAGCCTGTAACGCAAAGCAAAATGCTTTCAAAAAGCACTAAACTTAAAAGTTGCAAACGGCTTGCGCCAGAAACTCTAAGCAAAGCAAATTCATATTTTCTTTCTTTTAAAGTATTATATAAGGCGATAAAAATACTGATTCCTGATATTAGCATTATTCCGTAAGCCAGATATTGCAACGCTTCCAAGCCAATTCCGAATAAAGAAAATAATCTGTTAATTTCAACAGCTGGCGATGCAGCTTGCATTTTTGTATTTTGCGCAACCAATCTTGGCCAAGTCACAAAACCCATTTTATTTCTGAACTTTATTAAAACTGCCGTGATTTCCTTTCCGTTTTCTGAAACTGGAGTTGTATTTTCGTGATGAATTTCGTGATCATGGTGTTCGTGTTCGTCGCCTTCAAAATGTATATGGCCTTCTTCGCCGTGATCTGGATTTTCTTCAGCTTCAGAATGTTCGTGATTTTCATGCATCAGCCAAACGCTTTGAATATTTGACAAAATTAAATTGTCAACCACTTTTCCGGTCGGGCTTGCAATTCCCGAAACTATATATTCAAATTCTTCGTGAACTTCGCCTTCCAAAGCGTCGCCGTGGGAACCAAAAAACTTATCTCCAACTTTAATATTCAGCTTTTTGGCAATTTCACTTCCAACGACAACTTCCAAATTTCTATCGAAAATTTTTCCAGAAATCACTTTTCCTCCAAATTTTTCTAAATATTCAGGAGTCGTTCCAACAATTTTAAAACCGCGGTAATTATCGCCAAAAGCCAAAGGAATTGCGGATTTCACAAACGGATGCTTCATCCAAATTTTCGCATCGTCATAACTGATATTTCCAGTCGGCGCATCAACTTGATAAACAGAAGAAAGTATCAATTGCAACGGACTTCCTTGCGCTCCTAAAACCACATCAACGCCATCAATATTGCTAGAAAACTGTTTTTCAAATTGTTCTTGCAATAAAATCAAAAGTGAAATTATCGCCACGCTTGCCGTCAATAATATCATGCTCAAAACGGTATTCAAAGGCTTAAACCAAATGTTTTTCCAAGCTAATTTTGTAATCATTATAAAGAAATTTGGTTAAAAAATCGGTCTTTCAATCTTTGGTCGTGCGTCACGATTATCAAGGAAGCTTTGTATTCTTTAGATAAATTTGACAATAAATCGGCTACTTTAAATGCATTTTCATCATCCAAACTTGAAGTCGGTTCGTCTGCCAAAAGCAATTTCGGTTCATTGATCAAAGCTCTCGCAATTGAAACTCTTTGCTGTTGTCCAATACTTAATTCTGAAGTCAATTTGTGCATTTGGTCTTCCAAATCCAATTGCTTCAAAAGTGATTTTGCTTTTTCCTCGGATTTTTTTCCAGTCGCAAGCCAAGAAGCCATTGAAATATTTTCTAAAACAGAAAAAGCTTCTACAAAATGAGATTGCTGCAAAACCAATCCGATATTTTTTCCTCTAAATTGGTCTAATTTTTTATCTGAAAGTGTAGCGATTGGAGTTTCGTCAATTAAAATAGAACCATTTTTTGGTCGCAATAATCCTCCCAATAAATGCAATAAAGTAGTTTTTCCTTTTCCGGAACCGCCTGTTATCAAAAGCGTTTCGCCATTTTCAATCTGTATATCTGGAAAATTAAAATTCACCTTTCCTTGGTATGAAAAAGCGAGATCTTTAGTTTTTATCATGCCGATTTCTTGCTGTAATTTATAACCCGCAATTTAATCAAAGATTTAGTGAAACAACTTAAAGATTACTTAAAAATGCGCTTGTCAAAGGGAAAGTCTTCTTGATGAATAATTTTTATTCTTGAAAAATCTTTGTGATATGGATTTATAAGATAATTAAATTCGCCTTTGACCACAGCGGAAGGTACTTTTATAAGACAGAATTTATTTTCTCTAATAATCCTATCTCCTATTTTTTGGGTTTCAATATTTTCAGGAAAAGTATTCCAGGCTTTTGAAAGTTCCTTATTATTCAAAGTATAAATTTCTAAATCTTCTGGAATTTCAATCGTGATCATTGCAAAACCTTTCGGCATTGTAGCCAAAGTCAGGTGAACTGTGACTTCCGCCATTGCCAGCGCACGATTTTGTGCGGTGTAAATCACTTCAGTTCCTTTAGAATTCCAACGTGCGCCAATCATCGCCGCGCCGATTCCTGATAATTCTACAGGATATTTTTTATTTTGGAGCCTGAAAACTTCCATTACACAAAAATTCCTTGGTCAATTTTATGAAGCTCGCTCATCACCATTTCTTTGCCATAAGAATCTTTCATCAACTCAAAAGGTTTCAGATTTCCGAGTGCAAAATTTGGCGTATTTAACCAAAGGTAAAATTGTTCTTCAGAATCAAAAACATCTCTTCCAAGTGAAGTAACTTCAGCCAATTCTAAAATTTTTTCTGACGGAATAGATTCAAAAACATAATTATCCTTAGTCTTATTTCGAAGCAAAGTTCTAGTGGAAACACCCAGAAATTCTGCCCAATCTTCTTGCTTGAAAGGCGTTCTCTCTTTGATCATTTCATATAAATCATACGGAATTCCTCTTCGAATGGAATGCACGATAAGCAATTTGCTAGACAAGAATTTTTTATAAGTGAGATCTTTGTCGACCACAGAAAGATTGGATTCTTTCTCAACTTTGGTAACAAAAGAACGAACGGCTTTGTCTATTTGGATATCTGAATTTGCAACTAACTTTGACATAATAATGACATTTGTCTTCAAATTTACGACATTTGACACATGAAAGCAAATTTCCGCTAGAGAATATTATGGTCAGCAAAACTGTAATAGCCTTTTTCTGTGACAATTATATGGTCCAAAACTTTAATATCAAGATTATCTCCAGCCAATTTCAGCTGCCTTGTTACTTGTTTGTCGGCATCACTCGGAATCAAAACTCCAGACGGATGATTGTGAGCAAGAAAAATTCCAGTAGCATTTTGTTCCAAAGCGACTTTGAAAACCAACCGAATATCCACAACAGTTCCCGTAATGCCGCCTTTGCTCAATTGCCATTTATAAATCACTTTATTGGAATTATTTAGATATAAAATCCAAAATTCTTCATGTGCCAATTCACCAATAATCGGTTGCATGATTTCAAAAGCAATTCTGCTGGAAGTAATTTTTGTAAGTTCGACAGTTTCTTCAGATCGTCGCCTTCTTCCCAATTCCATTGCTGCGATAATTGAGATGGCTTTGGCTTCACCGATTCCTTTGAAAGTTGTCAATTGCTGCAGTGACATTTTGCCCAAAGCGTTTAAGTTCTCAACGCTGGCAAGGATTCTTTTGCTTAAATCGACTGCGCTTTCGTTTCTATTTCCTGAGCCAATTAAGATGGCAATCAGTTCGGCATCACTCAAAGCAGACTTTCCTTTGAGCATTAATTTCTCGCGTGGTTTGTCATCTTCTGCCCAATATTTTATTGAAAAAGGAGTGTTTTCTTCCATCTGGCAATTATTTTTTTTTGAATGGTTTATAATTTTCTTACAATACTATCCGTTTGAATAGCAAAGCCTAAGATATGAAATCAATTTACATCCTGTTATTTTTTGTTGGAATTTCTTCCTTTACTGTTGAAAAAACATTTTATGAGAAACTTTCAGACGCCGCAATTACTTTAACTAAAGACAAAGTGGAATATGACCCAAAATATTTCTCCATAAAATATCCAAACGGCGACGTACCAAAAGACAAAGGCGTTTGCACGGATGTTGTGATTCGAGCCTACAGAAAACTCGGAATTGATCTACAAAAAGAAGTCCATGAAGACATGAAAAACAACTTTTCAAAATATCCAAAAACGTGGGGATTAAAAAAACCAGACACCAATATTGACCATCGGAGAGTTCCGAATTTACAAGTCTATTTTACTCGTTTCGGAGAAAGTTTAGCCGTTTCAGAAAAAGCTTCTGATTATAAAACAGGAGATTTGGTTACGTGGAAAATCAACGGAAAATTGCCACACATCGGCATTATAACCAATAAAAAAACAGCTGACGGAAAAAGAAATTTAATAGTTCACAACGTCGGTGCCGGACAGGTTTTAGAAGACTGCCTTTTTAAATATGACGTGACTGGACATTACCGATTTAAGAAATAAGCGAATTTAAAATTAGCGAATTAGCGTTTCAGAATCGCTAATTCGCCTATTAAACTATTTCGCTAATTGAATAACGTTTTTACTTCATCAAAATTCAATCCGCCATAATTGCCCGAACTCATTAAAAGCAAGGCAATTTTTTCAGTATCAAATTTCAAGTGGTATAAATATTCTTTAAAAGCCGCCGGATTGGTGTAAATAATCAGATCTTCACGGTTAAATGCTTTTGCAATTTGCTCATAGCTCACTTCTTCCAACTGCTTAATTTTGACAGCATCTGGAGAATAAAATACCACGGCAACATCGGCTGCGTCGAGCGCTCCCTCATATTCTTTCAAAAATTCAGCGTTTAAACTGCTATACGTGTGCAATTCTAAACAAGCAATTAATTGGCGGTCTGGATATTGTTCTTTTACCGCTTTTGTAGTCGCTGCAACTTTGCTGGGCGAATGTGCAAAATCTTTATAAGCTACATTATTTTTGTTTTCTGCAATTTTTTCAAGACGTTTTGAAGCACCTTTGAAACTAGCAATTGCTTCATAAAAATCAGCTTCGTCTACGCCCATATTTTGGCAAATCCATTTTGCTCCTGCCAAATTATTTAAATTGTGCGCTCCAAAAACTTCGATTGGCATAGCTCCTTCTGGAGTTTCCAATAAAGTCACGCCGTTTTCTACTGAATATTTGGGAGTCGAATATGGAATTCTTCTGATCGGATTTGTGGAAGCTTCGGCTACTCTTTTCACTTCAGAATCGTCTTCGTTGTAAACCAAAATCCCTCCATTTGTAATTTTCTGTATAAAGATTTCAAATTGCTCCACATAATTTTCATACGTTGGAAAAACATTGATATGATCCCAAGCGATTCCTGAAATCAAGGCAATATTCGGCTGGTACAAATGAAATTTTGGACGAAGATCCGTTGGCGAAGACAAATATTCATCACCTTCCAAAACAATAAAATCATTTTCTTCAGTCAAGTGAACCATCGTGTCAAAACCTTCCAATTGCGCGCCAACCATATAATCTACATTGATATTATGGTAATGCATCACGTGCAAAATCATCGAAGTAATCGTCGTTTTTCCGTGAGAACCACCAATGACAACACGGGTTTTATTTTTCGATTGCTCGTATAAAAATTCAGGATATGAATAAATTTTCAGTCCTAATTCTTGCGCTTTCAGCAATTCAGGATTATCCGCTTTGGAGTGCATTCCAAGAATTACTGATTCGATATCTGAAGTGATTTTCTCAGGAAACCAGCCTAATTCTTCAGGCAACAATCCTTTTTTCTCCAAGCGCGTTTTTGATGGTTCGAAGATTGCGTCGTCGCTTCCTGTAACTTGGTATCCTTTATTGTGTAATGCTAGCGCCAAATTGTGCATCGCGCTCCCGCCAATGGCAATGAAATGTGTTCTCATTTTTATATTTTTGATTTGTGATCTCTGATTTTTGATTCTTGTATGATTCAAATCTTATCAAAAATGCACTCAATTATGTTTTGCTTTTTTCAGTAAATTCTTCCAGCGTAGCCTTTGCTTTTTCTGGCTGTTTCATTTTATTTTTATACAAATCAGCCAGTTTTTGGTAGGTTATTTTTGAACCTCCGACTTCCACCGCTTTTTTATAATTTTTTTCTGCTTCAGGATATCTTTTGAAATATTCTGCAATATGTCCTTTTGAAAGGTAGCCGTCGACAGCAGAAATTTTGAACAATTCTGACGAATATTTCTGTGCTTTTTTTTCGCTTCCACCAATAATCGCTGGCAATTGCAAATATAATTCTACCAAAGCCCAACGTGCTCCAATGTGTTTTGCGTCTAATTTTATTGCTTTTACAAATGATTCTTCCACTTCATCAATCATTCCCAAAGCCTTGAATTTATTAGCTTCTGAAGCTTTCATTCCTAATGCGCCACCGTATTTGTAAATATAATCAGCCTGCAAAGGATATTGATTTTTCAGCTTTTCATAATATTCTAGAGCATTGTCCCAGCGTTTTGAATGGCTTTCAATATCACCCAAATATTCTCCAACTTTTGGATCAGAAGGCTTCTTTTTATACAATTCTAAAAAGATTTCTTTTGCGTCAGCGTACTTTCCTTTTTGGAAAAACTGTTCGGCTTTTTTAAAGTCGGATTGGGCTGAAAGAGAAATTGAAAAGAAAAAGATAAGAACTCGGAAAAATTTCATCTAAATAGTTTTCTTGTTTTAGTCTCTGCCAAAAGTAGTAAATTCAGTGAAAAGTAATTGCCCGTATTTAAAATGATTGCCAAAAAAAATGAGCCATATATTAAAAAAGAAATATGAAAAATTTTCAAGATGTATTTATTAACTTATAATTTTTACATTTACTGAACTCAAAATTCAAAAAAATGATTTAGCACAATTTTTAGCAGAGATTTTTTTAAGCTATAATGATTACTATCCTTTCGGGATGCAGATCACCGAGAGAACTGGGAGCAGTTATGACTATCGTTATGGGTTCCAGGGTCAGGAGAAGGATGATGAGATTAAGGGGGAAGGAAATTCTTTGAATTATACTTTCAGGATGCATGATCCGAGGATTGGTAGGTTTTTTGCCGTGGATCCGCTTAGTAGAGAATATGCACATTTGTCACCTTATCAATTTAGTAGTAATTCACCAATAGCATTGATTGAGATAGAAGGTTGCGAGGGTAGCTATAACGATATGACATTTAGAGATTTAGGTATAGCTCCAGATCAAATATGGAACAATGCTGTAGATGGATTTGGTACAATTTTATCGACTATAGGTGAATATGAAGTATCTGATGAAATTGAAGGTAAAGTTATTTATCGAATTTTAATGACATCTAACATCTATAGAGATATAGTTGTACCTGATGAAGTTTCATTTGAAGATTTAGGAAGTAGTTTTAAAATAAGGAAAGAAAATAGAAACTGGGTAGTACTTCCAGAAGAAGGTGTTCTGGCAGATTTAAAAGATTTAGCTATTTCAGGATTAGATGTGGCAGGTGTTTTCCTAGCAAGGGTGGTGGTGTGTACATGGCTATAAAAACTGGATTTGTTGTAAACAGTTCTCTTAGTACAATTTTAAAATCACTTAAAGTTAGTGCAAGAAGTAAACAAATTGTTGAAGAATTTAAAGACATTGGCGGAGCCGGTGTTTTTAGAAAAATTGAGGGTGAGGGTATGGCTATTTTTGAAGAAACTTTTAATACAACCGTTAGAGCAATTAAAAATTCTGATAATAAAGCAGGTGATTTTATTGTAACCGAAGGAAAATTTTCTGGTAAGTCTGTAGATTTAGTGAGCGCAGTTAACGAAAAAGGATTTAATATTAACAAATTCATCAAATCAATAGATAAGCATTATGTTAAAGATGGTGTTGATTATGTAAATATTGATATTCGTTCATTAGGAAAAGAAGCTAAAGAAACAGTCAGAAAGCATATTAATGGACAAAGTAAGGCGAATCAAGCTAGAACTATAATAACTGAATAATGTCAAATAGTATAATTAATTACAAGAATAAATACTTTAATCCGAATGATAGTATTTTAATATTATCATTATATCAATTGCGAAGATTTACTAATGAAGAAAATATTCCAAATTGGTTTCATCAATACTTAACTAATGTAGTTGATGAAATAATTGAGTCTCTACCTATAGGTTGGTGTGATTTAGAACTTGATGAATATTTTGAATCTAAATACAAGAACATATTTTTTATTGATTTAATAAAAAGATGTATTACTAATTTAAATATTAAAAATATTAATTTTATCAATAATGATGAAATTAATAAATTATTTAAATTAGAAGGTATAGAAAAATGGGATGAGAAAAGGTATATTTTAATTAGCGACATAGTTGAATGTTTAAAAGACTTAATACTTCTTTTGGACGAAGAAGTTACACATGAAAATCAAAGGTTAAAATTCTATAAATTATAAATGTCTCGGCTGGTGCGAGCGTCTTGCTCGTGCCTTTATTCATAAAATATAAAAATCTATTTTTACATAAATTTTTATATGAAAGCACAAAAAAAAATTCTCCCACTTTTCAAACAATTCATCAAAGAAACCGAAACTGGCAAACGCCTAAAAAAAAATGGAGAAAGAATAAAACCGCAGTCTATTGAAAACTATAAATATGTTTTGAATAATTTGGTTCAATTTTCAAGTGATACCCAATTTGAACTGCGTATTTGTGATGCTTCAAAATTGACAAAAAGAGAACTGCTGACTGAGAAAAACTATTGGAAAAAGTTTTATCAAAAATTTACAGAATACTTATACAAAAAAGGATGCCATGATAATTATGTTGGCGCTAACATAAAAACCATACGCGTCTTTTTTAATTACCTTAAAAATGATAAAGATTTTCACACAGGTGATTTTCAAAGGTTATTTTATATACGAAAAGAAGAGATTGAAATATTTGTACTTTCACCTGAACAGCTTCGTTTTTTAATTCACAACAAAGAATTTGAAAATAGCTTAACACCAACACAAAAATGGATCAAAGATGTTTTTGTATTTGGCTGTATCACAGGTTTGCGTTTTTCAGATATTTTTTTGCTGACCAATAAAAATTTTGAAAAGACAGAAAATGATTTTTACTTAAAAATAAAGTCTCAAAAGACGAAAACTTTCACAAGCATAAAACTGCCTTCTTATGCCATTGAAATTTACCAAAAATACCAAGCCAAAGATAGCAAGTCAACTGTCTTTGGAAAAATCAGTTTATTCAACTTTAATAAATCACTGAAGAAAATTGGCGAAATTGCCAACTTTACAGATGCTATTGAAGTGTCAAGAGAAAAGCAAGGTAAGACTCAAAAAATCACTAGAAAAACAGACAAAACGAAAAACAGATTTTGCGATAAAATGAGTTCACATATGATGCGAAGAACTGCTATAACCACTTTGCTAATTCTTGGAATGCCAGAGCATTTGGTAAGAAAAATAAGTGGACATAGCAGTGCTAGCAATTCATTTAATCGATATGTTCATCATGCCCAATCTTATATGGATAGGGAGATTGAGAAAGTGCATGGGAAGTTAGAATATTAAATTCACTTAATTGTTTGTTCAAAATGAAATGCAAGAATCATTAGGTATTAGTGATTTTAATTTTAATTCGAGTTTCTAAAGTATCCTTAGAATTTTTTAAAATTGAGGGGGTCCACTTGGTTTCTTTGACTTTTTCTAGAATAAAATTATCTATTACAGTTGAATATTTTTTATAAACTTCAACACACTTTACATTTCCTTTTTTATCTATTACAACCCATAAAGAAACCGAACTGAACTTAGCATCTTTTTTCAATATATCATTACTAATACTCTTATTAAATAAATAAAAACTACTTGGATAAATCATAGTAGGATATTCTGTATTTAATATTGATGATAAATATCCGTCATAAAAAAATTCATTATACTGACGATCAACAAATTTTTTATCATTTTCAATTAGTATTAAATATGCATTATATTTTTTTTTCTCTAGTTCAGACAAACTATCAATGTCACTTTTAATATTATTAATAAATATTTTTTTTTGTTTTATAGAAGTATTCATCATATTAATAAAACTAGTATCAATTGAATATTTGTATAATTCTAAATAGTCAATTAATCCATACTTTTTATAAATAAAATATTCAATTGCTTCTGAGTAATTTTTTTTATGATAAAAGAAAATGTTATCTTTTGATATCTCTTCCTTAGCAATTTTTTTTATTTTCAAATTTGATTCTTCTTCAGTATTATTACAATTTAAAAACAATAAAACACTTAACAAAACAGCTAATATTAATAAAACGTATCTTATCATTTTTTACTTTTTTTAGATTTTGTTTTTACCTCTATAATAACTTCTGGTTGTTTATTTGTTAAATCTTGTCCATATAATTTTTCAGCATATTCCAAATCATATTGCGCATAAAAATCATTATAGTTGTAATCATAAGCACGAGCTACATTTTGTGCTAATTTTTGTATTGCATTTCCTAAACGATCTTTTTCCTGAATACTAAGCATTTTCTTTTCGCGTAATTTTTTAAAAATTTCCCCCGGCTGGCGCGAGCGTCCCGCTCGTGCCAATTAGGAATGGTTTTCACAAAAACAAATTTATTAGGAAATACACTCTACCTAGCAATCTTCTTACTGTCTATATTTCAGCAGGCATAATGAATCTCCATCAATTAGAAAAACTAAAGCATCCTTATCAAATCCTTCTTCAATTTCATAAGTAGCTCCTATCGGTATATTCTTAAAATCCCATGACTCATTACTCCGCTTACAAGAGATAAGTAAAAAATAAACAAGAATGAATATAAAATAATTTACCTACAGTCGTAAATGTAAAAAAATCTTTACGAATTATTCTAATTACTGAAATTTAAATCAAATATATTCACAAAGAATTCCTACACAGTTCCACTGAAGCACCAAAGAAACCTATTTATACCTGAGGAAAAAAATTTGCACTAATAGTAAACCAATTTATGCTCATAAGAAATTAATTTATGCTCGTAGGAAACTCTTCTTCCCCCCTAGGAAACTCTTTTCAACACTACGGAAACTTATTTTTGCCAATAGGAAACTCTTTTGCGCTACTAGGAAACTCTTTTGTGTTCATAGGAAACTCTTTTATGCTCATAGGAAATTCATTTGCGTTCATAGGAAATTCATTTGCGCTCATAGCAAACTCTTTTCAGCCCTACGGAAACTTATTTGTGTTCATAGGAAACTCTTTTGCATTCATAGGAAACTAATTTGCACTCGCGGAAGACGCATTCACCCTACGAAAACCCAAAAAAAATTCCACAAAAAAATCCGTTTTGATTTCTCAAAACGGATTTTCTATGAATTTGAAACTAGTATAAAACTATTTTACAATCGTCATTTCATCAACGATGTGTTTCGCACCAGCATATTTATCAATGATAAACAATACATAACGAATATCAACATTGATGGTTCTCTGCAATTTTGGGTCAAAGATTACGTCACCAGCCATCGCCTCGATGTTTCCATCAAAAGCCACCCCGATTAATTCTCCTTTTCCGTTCAATACCGGCGAACCTGAGTTACCACCTGTAATATCGTTGTCAGTCAAGAAATTTACTGGCATATAACCCGCTTTGTCAGCATATTGACCAAAATCTTTTTTCTCGTTCAATTCAGCCAATCTTTTTGGCAAGTCAAATTCTTGATCATTTGGCTTGTATTTTTTGATGGTTCCTTGAAGCGTAGTATAGTTGTTAATTTTCGCATCATTTCTTTTGTCAGCAGGCAAAGAACGCACTTTTCCATAAGTCAAACGCAAAGTAGAATTCGCATCTGGATATTGAATTTTATTCAATTTTGACGCTCTCAAACCTTCCACTAACAAACGGAAAGCTTTTTGGTAATCATTATCCAATTGTGCTTGCTCAGGAGATTTTGCTCTGTATTTTGTCAGCAAATCAGCAGAAAGAAGATATAATTTATCATTTTTCAAAACTTCTGGCTGAGGGTTTTTCAAATACGCTTCTAATTTTTCTTTAGACGTAAAGATGCTCGTTTCAAAAGCGTCGTTTACAAACTTCGTAAAGTCACCGTTGTTTGTTTTAGCAAGTTCTGCAACATAAGGAGCGATTTCATATCCTTTAGATTTTGAAGCATACAAAGCCAATTGCGCTGCCAAAACATCTTTTTCAACCGGAATATATATTTCTTTGAAAGACTCTTCAATTTGAGCTTGCAATTCTGGCAAAACTTCTGCTTTTTTAGCCTCATTTTGTTGTCCATAATATTCAAATCCTTTTCCTAATGAATAAGGAAGCGCCGCAAAAGCACTTGTTCTCAACATTCCAACCAAGTAGTTGTCGTGACGAGATTTCTCATTAGTTTTAGTGTAGAAATTATTCAAAGTAGCAATTACGTTACCATATTTTGCTTTGTTCTCTGCTTTGTTAGCCCAAGTATTAAACTCAGCTTCTGATTTTGCTTTGGTATCTGAAGTTTTGAATTTCGTCAAAGCATCAATCATTCCTTGACGGTTTTTCCAGTAATTTGCAACCGATGCATATTTTGAAGCATATTGCAAATTCACTTTCTCGTCTTTATTCATATGAACTTTCATTTTGTCCATACCCACTTTTGAAGACTCAACCCAAGCAGGATAAGCAAACTTTACGTTTTGCTCAATACCACCAGCTGGCATCCAACGGTTTGTTCTACCTGGATAACCCAAAATCATTGCGAAATCATTTTCTTTCACACCTTTCAAGCTTACAGTAAGGTGTTTCTTAGGTTTCATCGGAATATTATCTTCTGAAAACGCTGCAGGATTACCGCTCTTGTCTGTATAAACTCTGAACATTGAGAAATCTCCAGTGTGACGTGGCCATTCCCAGTTGTCAGTGTCTCCACCAAATTTTCCAATGCTTTCTGGAGGAGTTCCCACCAAACGAACATCTGTAAAATCTTGGTAAACAAAATAGTAATATTCATTTCCTTGGAAGAAAGAACGCACAGAAACAGTATATTTTCCGCCTTCGTTATTCTCTTTCTCGATCAATGCAATTTCTTGATTTACGGCTTTTTCTCTTTCTGCTTCAGTCATCTTATCGTTTAATTTTGACAAGATTCTTTTTGAGACATCGTCCATTCTCACGAAGAAACGCACCGACATATTACTCGGACGCAATTCTGCTTTTTTGTCTTTTGCCCAAAATCCGTTTTTCAAATAATTCGCTTCTGGAGTCGAAACTTCCGCAATTCCGTCATAACCGCAGTGGTGGTTTGTCAAAACCAAACCTTGGTCAGAAATAATTTCAGCAGTACAGCCTCCATTAAATTGAACAATTGCGTCTTTAATGCTTGAATGATTAATGCTGTAGATTTCTTCAGAAGTCAACTGCAATCCCATTTTCTGCATATCTCTGTGGTTCAAACGCTCGATGAACATCAAAAACCACATTCCCTCGTCAGCTTTTACACTTGTTGGAACAAGCATGATCGCCAAGATCAAGGATAAAATAACTTTTTTCATACAAATAATTTAAAGTAGTTAATTAATACGCCTAATTAGACATCCAAATTGCAGAATTGTTACAATAAGTATGTTTTTTTCGTATTTTATTTAGCGAGGCGAAGATAATCCATTCGGATTTTCTATCCTATAATTTTAAACTAAATCAGACAGCTGATTTGAAGCAATGAAATTGCAATTTTAAAGAAGCACTATTTATATAACATAAATCGCAATTTGTCAATCATAAAAGCGCTAATTGAATATTGTATCGCAAAATAATTGATAATAAATATAAATAAAACATTTTATTAGTTTTATATAAATAAAAATATACTTTTGCTCAAAATTTAAAAACCATACAATGAAAAAAGTATTTGTAGTTGCAGCTTTGGCATTCTTTGGAATGGCTAGCGCTCAGAAAAACACGCTTCTTTTAGGCGGAAATGTAGGATTCAGCTCTGAAAAAACAGAATTTACTGGCGGAATAGAATCAAAAACAAGCAGTTTTGAATTTGCTCCAACAGTAGGTTATCAATTCACAGACCACTGGACGGCAGGTTTGAATTCTAAAATCGGAACTGGAAAAGTAGAAACTCCAACTGTTGCAGAAATCAAAACCAATGAATTTAAAATCGGACCTTTCGTTCGTTATGCACAGCCTTTAGGTGGCGCTTTCGCAGTTTATGGAGATCTTGGTGCTGGCTACCAAAAATTGAAAACTGAATCAGGAAGCCTTACAACTTCTGACGCAAATGGATTTTACATCGGTTTCACTCCTGCCCTTTTTATCAATTTTAAAAACAGCTTTGGATTGAATTTTTCTATCGGAGGAGTTGGCTACAGCACTTTGAAAGACAGCGATGCAGACATCAAACAAAACAATTTCGATTTCAACTTTGGAAAAACAGTAAACATCGGGATTTCTAAAAACTTTAATTTATAGAAATTAATTGCTTTTTAAAAACAAAAACCACCAGTTTTAGCTGGTGGTTTTTTTATTCTTGGTAAATACTATAATTATGACAGTTGATTTTCTTCTGAATTCAGCATTTCCCAAAGCTTGTCTTTTAATTCGACCAAACCTTGATTTGCAATGGAAGAAATAAAGTGATATTTCAATCCTTTAAATTCGCTATCCAACTGTATTTTCATTTCTTTCTGCAATTCTTCGTCTAACATATCCGACTTAGAAATCACGATAAAACGTTCCTTATCTAAAATCTCCGGATTGTAACGGCGTAATTCATCCAGCAAAATTTCATATTCTTTCTTGATATCATCCGCATCCGCAGGAATTAAGAACAATAAAACCGAATTTCTTTCAATATGTCTCAAGAAATAATGCCCTAACCCTTTTCCTTCCGCTGCACCTTCAATAATCCCCGGAATATCAGCCATCACAAAAGATTGGAAATCTCTGTAAGCCACGATTCCAAGATTTGGTTTCAATGTCGTAAACGGATAATCAGCAATTTTTGGCTTTGCCGAAGTCAAAACAGAAAGCAAAGTTGATTTTCCAGCATTCGGAAAACCTACCAAACCAACATCAGCTAAAACTTTAAGTTCCAGAATTACGTCAATTTCATTTGCCGGCATTCCAGGCTGTGAATATCTTGGTGTTTGGTTTGTGGAACTTCTAAAGTGCCAGTTTCCTAAACCACCTTTTCCTCCTTTTGCTACGATTCTTTTTTCGCCTTCTTCTGTGATTTCGAACAAAATTTCGTTTGTTTCTTTATCACGAACTACAGTTCCCAATGGAACTTCAATGTATTTGTCTTCTCCGTCAGCACCTGTGCTTCTTGCACTTCCACCGTCGCCACCGTGACCAGCTTTGACGTGTTTAGCAAATTTTAAGTGAAATAAAGTCCAAAGTCCTTTGTTTCCAACCAAATAAACGTGTCCGCCACGTCCGCCATCGCCACCATCTGGACCACCTTTTTCAATAAATTTCTCTCTATGTAAATGCGTCGAGCCTTTTCCTCCTTTTCCGGAAGAAACATAAATCTTAACGTAGTCTACAAAATTTCCTTCTGTCATTTTCTCTAAGTTTCTTTCAAAATGTAAGGTTTAAAACTACTTTTTACAGCAACTTTAAACCTTACTTTTTGAAATATTATTTTAAATTATTCTTTTAGCGAACGCACCATAACCTTGTCGATTTTGACGCCGTCCATATCTATAACTTCTAGTTCAAATAAATTCCAAATCAGCTTTTCGCCTTGCTTTGGAATATATGATAATTCAGTCATAATCAGACCACTTACAGTTGTAACTTCATAATCATTGATCAATTCATCCAAGTCGAAATACGTCAAGAAATCATGCAATGAATAATGTCCATCAACTAACCAAGTTCCGTCTTCTCTGGCTACCAATTGAAATTCTTCGTGATAAAAATCTGAAGCATCTCCAACCAAGGCTTCCAAGATATCATTTAAGGTAATCATCCCTTGCGTGATACCATATTCATCAGTAACGATAGCGTAATGTACCTTTGTTTTCTTGAATATATCCAATGCCTTGTAAGCAGAAGTATGTTCAATTAAATAAACAGGTTCTTTAATTATATCTCTTAAATTAAAGTTTCCGGTTTCAAATTTTGCAAACAAATCTTTCAGCAAAACCACACCGACAACTTCATCCAAACTCTCTTCACAAACCGGATAAACCGAGTGAATTTCGTCTAAAACTTTTTGTTTCAAAGTAGCAAAATCATCTTCTAATGAAAGATAATCTACTGACTTTCTGTGCGTCATCAGTGAATTTACTTTTCGGTCACCAATATGAAAAACACGTTCCACGATGTCTTGCTCAATTTCTTGAACTTCTCCGACTTCAGTTCCTTCTTTAATGATTGCTTTAATTTCCTCTTCCGTAACTTTTCCGTCTGCCGTTGGGCGAATTCTGAAAAGTTTCAGCATTGATTCTGTAGAAATAGTAAGCAACCAAATAAATGGCGCGGTGATAATTGAAATCACTTTCATTGGAAATGCTACGGCTTTCGCAATAGCTTCCGGATAATTTAATCCGATTCTTTTTGGAAGCAATTCTCCTAAAACTAAAGAGAAAAATGTCAAGATTACAACTACAATTCCTACAGATAAATTAGCAGAATAAGGCTGTAAAGTCGCATATTGATCCAAAAACAACCTAACATCGTCAGTAACTTTATCACCTGAATAAATACCCGTTAAGATTCCGATTAATGTGATTCCGATTTGAACAGTAGATAGAAATTTGTTTGGGGAGTTTGCCAAATCCAAGGCTGTTTTCGCACTAGGATTACCTTTCTTAGCGGAAGTCTCCAAACGGCTTTTTCGCGCAGAAATCAATGCAATTTCCGACATCGAAAAAACACCATTCAAAAGGATTAAAAAGAAAATTATAGCTATTTCCAAGGTTTGTTAATTTAGTTAAAGGCTATCGATTACTGAACTTAATCGATGTGTAATTTCTTCAATAGAACCAATTCCGTCTACTGCAAAAAATTTATCTTGCGCTTTGTAATATTCCATCAAAGGCGCTGTTTTTTCATTGTATTCTTGATAACGATTCCTGATTTTTTCTTCATCTTGGTCGTCAGGTCTTCCAGAAGTTTTTCCTCTTTCTAAAAGCCTTTTTACCAAAATTTCATCATCAGCTTCTAAAGCAACTGTTGCCGTGATTTTATCGTTTTTACTTTCTAAAAAAGCATCCAAAGCTTCTGCTTGAGACAAAGTTCTTGGAAATCCGTCGAAAAGAAAACCTTTAGATTCTGGATTTTTATCCACTTCGCTTTGCAACATTTGAATGGTAACTTCATCTGGAACTAAATCTCCTTTGTCCATATAAGTCTTCGCCAATTTCCCTAATTCCGTTTCATTTTTAATATTGAATCTAAAAATATCTCCCGTTGAAAGGTGTGTCAAATTGTATTTTTCTTTCAAGAATTCAGCCTGTGTTCCTTTTCCAGCTCCTGGCTTTCCAAATAATACGATGTTAATCATTCTGTGTTGTAATATAGTTGTGTGTTTATTTTTTAATCAGCCAATTGGTAAATTTCTGGAATATTTCTTCCTAATCCGTCATAATCCAATCCAAATCCAACGATGAATTTGTTCGGAATTTCAATACCAATATAATCAATTTTTATGTCTTTTTTGTATGCTTCCGGTTTTAAAAATAACGTCGCTATTTTCAATTCTTTTACATTTTGGGCTTCGAACATTGCTTTCAGTTCGACCAAAGTATTTCCGGTGTCAACAATATCTTCTATGATGACAACAGTTCTTCCCGTTAAATCTTGGTTGATTCCAATGAGTTTTTTCACTTCATTGGTGGTAGTTGTACCTTCGTATGAGGCCATTTTCACGAAACTTACCTCGCAGTTTTTTGGATAATGTTTCATAAAATCTGAAACAACCATAAAGGCGCCGTTCAAAACGCCCACAAACAGGGGTATCTCTTCGTCAAGGTCTTCTGCAACGTCTTGCGCCATTTTGGCAATTGCAGAATCAATTTCCTTTGCAGTGATGAAAGGAACAAATTTTTTGTCGTGAAGCTGTATCACAATATAAATGTTAAAGTATAAGTTGCAAATATAGTAAAATAGAATGCACCTATTTTATAAATTAATTGAGTTTTATTATAATTTTATTAATGTTAAATAATATTTAATATTCTGCGGTTTAAAAGGATAAAATTTTTAAAATCAGTAAATTCAAGCTGCGAAAAATTAACCACCAAAATTGAACTAGTTATGAATACTCGAACTTTATCCTTATTATTAATAGGTACGTTTTCACTATTTTCTTGCAACGGACAAGTCACGAAAGAAGAGAAAAAAGTGGCTTCTCAAAAAGGAAGCACAACTGTGAAAACTGCTGTAGGCGACTTGACGCTTCCCGCTCCGTATTCCTCAAAATCGGTTACCAAAAGAAGCGGCATGAAAGATTGGCCAGAAGGAACGACTCCAAAAGCGCCAGCTGGTTTCACAGTAACCAAATTCGCAGGTAACTTAAAAAATCCGCGTTGGACATATATTGCGCCAAACAATGATATTTTCGTAGTGGAAAGCAACACGTTCATGAGTGCCAACAGAATCACGGTTTTCAGGGATAAAGATAAAGACGGAAAATTTGAAACAAGGGAAGTTTTTAAGGAAGGATTAAATATGCCTTTCGGGATGCTGATCTTGAAAAATTATTTCTACATAGCAAATACAGACGGATTGTACCGTTTTCCATATAAAGAAGGTGATTTGAAATTGACCGGAAACGGCGAAAAAATCTTAGAACTTCCGGCGGGAGGTTATAACAATCACTGGACAAGAAATCTTTTGGCGAATGCTGACGGTTCAAAAATCTATGTTTCTGTAGGTTCAGGAAGTAATAATGGTGAAAACGGAATGGAAAATGAAGCGAGAAGAGCTAATATTTTAGAAATTAATCCGGATGGAAGTGGCGAAAAAATCTACGCTAGCGGACTAAGAAATCCTGTTGGAATGGATTGGAATCCTGCAAACAATGAACTTTGGACAGCCGTGAACGAGCGCGACGAATTAGGTGACGGATTAGTTCCTGATTATATTACAAGTGTAAAAAGAGATGGATTTTATGGCTGGCCGTATTCTTATTTCGGACAAATTGAAGATCCGAGAATGAAAGGTCAAGCAAAAAATTTGGTTGCCAAAGCAATTATTCCAGATGTTCCGGTGGAAGCGCATACTGCTTCTTTAGGATTGGCTTTTTATGATAAAGATGCTTTTCCTGCGGCATATAAAAACGGTGCTTTCGTAGGACAACACGGTTCATGGAATCGCTCGCAATTAAGCGGTTACAAAGTACTTTTCGTTCCTTTCAAAAACGGAAAACCTTCTGGAAAACCTCAAGATTTCTTAACCGGATTTATCGCTGATGAGAAAAAAGCAGAAGTTTATGGACGTCCCGTTGCAGTAACTGTGATGAATGACGGATCGCTTTTGGTCAATGACGATAGTGGCAACACGATTTGGCAAGTCACAGCTAACAAATAAAAAAAAGAACACAGATTTCACAGATTTTCACAGATTTTTACGCAATTCAATCTGTGAAAATCTGTGAAATCTGTGTTTAAAAATCCTCGTCATCCGTTTTAAATCCGCGTCTAATTTATCGAAATGAAAAAAATCTACTTATTATTTATAATCCTATCCGCCTTAAAAGTTACCGCACAAACTGATTCCATCCAAAAAACAAAAAACCTAGAAGAAGTCTTAATCAGTTCTTTCCATATAAATGACAGCCTGCAAAACGCACCAGCTTCCATCGGAATTTTATCCAAAAAAGACCTTCAAGCCAACAATTCCACAGATATTTCCACAGCCATGAACCGAATTGCGGGCGTTTACATGCAATCGGCAAACATCACCACAAACCGAATTTCCATCAGAGGAATCGGTGCCAGAACACCTTACGGAACCAATAAAATCCGTGCCTTTTACGGAAGCATTCCCTTGACTTCGGGAAATAGCGAAACTACAATCGAAGACATTGATTTAGAAAACATCAATCAAGTTGAAATCATCAAAGGCCCACTTTCGAGCATTTATGGCGCGGGACTTGGCGGCGCGATTCTAATTTCGCCAAAAACTTCTGGAAATTCCGCTTTCATAAGCACGACTCACGGTTCTTATGGGTTGATGAAAAACACGATTTCTTATGGCTTAGACACCAAAAACGGAAGCCTGAATTTAAGTTACCACAAACTAGAAACAGATGGATGGCGCGAAAATGCTGCTTATAATAGAGAAGGAATCACTCTGGCTGGAGAATTATTTAGAAAGAAAAACAGTAAACTGACTTATTTCAGCAATTACACTTATCTGAAAGCTTACATCCCGAGTTCAATTAATAAAACCACTTTTGAAAATAATCCGCAGGCTGGCGCTCCAACTTGGGTGGCTTCTAAAGGATTTAAGGAATACAAATCGGTTTTGGGAGGTTTGGCTTACGACTTTAAAATTTCAGACAATATCTCAAATTCCACTTCAATTTTTGTCAATTATAAAGACAATAATGAACCGCGACCGTTTGATATTTTGCGCCAATATACTTTTGCTTCCGGTGCAAGAACACAATTTTCAGGAAATTTCTCTATCGGAAAAACGAAAACGTTATGGAATGCTGGATTGGAGTATTTCAGAGATGATTTCGTCGGAAGAACCCTCGAAAATTTATACGAAGAAAATAACGGCAATGGAAGTCTAGAAGGAAACAAACTCACAGAAACCAACCAAGACCGTGATTTTTACAATGCCTTTGCCCAACTCAGAATTTTACTTTCAAAAAAATTGGAGTTCCAAGCAGGTTTGAATTTTAATAAAACGCAATTTCAATTAGACAATATTTTTCCGAGTGAAAATGCTTCTTCAGAAAGTTACAGCTATGACGCCATCTGGTCGCCACAAGTTTCTTTTTTGTTCAAGCCTGATAATTTAAAGACGATTTACATTTCCGCAAGCCGAGGTTTTTCACTTCCGAGCATTGAAGAAACTTTGACAGAAAACGGAACGATCAATTCAAATATCAAACCTGAAAGCGGTTACAACTTTGAAATCGGAGGGAAATTTTATTTCTTCAACCGAAATCTCTACACCGAAATTGCAGCTTACCGAATGCAAATTAATGATTTGTTAGTTGCCCAAAGAGTTGGCGATGATCAATATGTTGGCATTAACGCGGGCGAAACGTTGCATCAAGGGATCGAACTTTCCGCAAATTATAATTTGATTTTAAACAAAACTTTTTCCTTAAATCCGTTTGCGACAGCTTCCATCGGAAAATATGAGTTCAAGGAATTTGTTGACAGAGAAAATGATTTTTCAGGAAATAAATTAACGGGAGTTCCCGCTAATAAAGTGAATGCAGGAATTTCTCTAAATACAGACTTCGGGTTTTATTTTTCAGCAGATTATCAATTCGTAGACAAGATTCCGTTGAATGATGCAAATTCAGTTTATTCAGATGCTTACAAATTACTGAATTTAAAAACTGGCTACCGTTTCAAAATCTTCGATAATTTCACTTCACACATTGCTGCAGGAATTAATAATGTGACTGATGAAAATTATGCTTCGATGGTTTTGGTCAATGCAACCAGCGTTGGAACTGCGACGCCAAGATATTATTATCCAGGGCTTCCGGTGAATTATTATGGAAATCTGTCTTTCAATTATTCGTTTTAAAGTTCACCGCAGATTCGCAGATTCTTTTTGTGACAGATTAGATTCAAAATATTTTTTTCTACGCTAGTTTGGAAAATCATTCTAATCCTTTTAATCTGGCGAAAGAAAAAAATCTGCGAATCTGCGGTAAAAAAACATTAAATTGTGCACCTAAAATGTACCACTTTGGAAACTTCTGAAAAAAAATCCCTCAACAATTCTATTTTTCTTAAAATCGTTACCAATCTTACTTTCTGGGTTTTGATTGCCATCATTTCAGGGGTTCTCCTTGGAAATTATTATCCAGAAACAGGCGTGAAAATGAAGATTGTTGGTGATTCTTTTATCCAATTGGTCAAGATTTTCATCGGTCCGATTATTTTTCTGACCATCGTTTTAGGTATCAGCGGCATGGGCGATTTAAAAAAAGTAGGAAGAATCGGAATCAAAGCTTTGATTTATTTTGAAATCGTAACCACTTTCGCCTTGGCGATCGGAGTCATCGCCGCCTATATCATCCAACCCGGGAAAATCGACAAATCAGGACTGCAGATTGAAGACGCAAGCAAATATACTTCTGGCAAAGCCGCCGAATTCAGCTGGATCGATTTCTTCTTAAGCAATTTCACGCTCCAAGTCCTGCTAGTCGCCATTATTGCTGGAATCCTACTGAATTATTACAGCAAAAGAGAAGCCGTTGTAGCCACATTATACAAAGCTTCAAAGATAGTCTTCAAAGCCTTGAAATTTGTCATGTATTTAGCACCACTCGGAGCTTTTGGAGGAATGGCTTACACCGTTGGGAAATTTGGATTGCACACTTTAATTCCCCTTGGAAAGCTGATGGTTACTGTTTACGTAACGATGGCCATCTTCATCTTTTTGATATTGGGAAGCATCCTGCGCTACTATAAAATCAGCATCTGGAAATTCATAAAATACATGAAAGCCGAACTTTTAATCGTGTTGGGAACCTCATCATCTGAACCAGCCCTGCCTAATTTAATGGACAAATTAGAACGCATGGGTTGCAGTAAATCTGTCGTGGGTTTGGTGGTGCCGACTGGTTATTCGTTCAATCTCGACGGCACGGCGATTTACCTTTCAATGGCGATAATTTTCTTGGCGCAACTGTATGACGTGCATCTTACTTTTGGAGAAATCCTGACTGTCATCGGCTTATTGATGATCACGTCAAAAGGCGCGGCGGGCGTTACCGGAAGCGGTTTCATCGTCTTGGCTTCCACATTGACAGCCATCCACAAAATTCCTTTGGAAGGATTGGCTTTTCTTTTAGGCGTCGATAAATTCATGAGCGAAGCCCGTGCCATCACCAATTTCATAGGAAACGGAGTCGCCACGATCGTTATTTCTAAGAATGAAAACGAATTTATAGACGTTGAAAACCCTATGGAGCTTGATTAATAGCTTCTACCAGCATTTGCAAGGGTTTATAACAGGCAAGTAGGCCTTCAAAGAGTCTTCGTAACCCTTCAAAGAGTCTTCGTAATGCTTCAAAGAGTCTTCGTAACGCTTCAAAAGGTCATCGTAATAGTACATTAGACCATCGAAATGCAACAACAGCTTATTGAAATACTTCAAGGAGTCATTGCAATGATTCTCTTGGTCTTTTAAATGCTTCAAAGCTGTTTTTAACTATTTCAAGACAGTTTGATAAAACAAATAACTCCGGTAATTGCCGGAGTTATTTGTGTCTAATAATATTCAGGACAGCCCAAACATTTTACATCCAGATCAAACTGATAGGTAATTGAAAATTCATGAACCCCTCCTGTTCTTCCGATTTTAGAAGTATTGAAATCATACGAATAACCAAACTTGAAATGTTCATAATACAAGCCTCCATACGGATTTACCGAAGTCAATAAATGGCTGTTCGGACTATTTCCCACAGGATCTGTCGCCGCAGTAGCGCCTAGGAAGAATTTCTTAAAAATAAGTCCGGCACCAATATCTAAGCGGTTGTATTCGGCCTGTTTCATATAATTTGCCGTCAGCAAAAGCTTGGTTTCAAACGGAAAAATCACCGTGTTCATATAATCCTTCAGCTCCAATTCAATTCCCGCATTGGCAGAAAAAAACATTTCCAAAGGAAGATTTCCTTGCTGCGTAAATGTAATATTTGGCTTGTTCAAGTGCTTCATCGAAAGCCCAAACCAAGTATTTTCATTATTAAAAAGAAATCCTGCAGAGAAGTCGAAGAAATTCACTTTTTCCTTCAAAACTGTTGGGTCTATTGTGTTTGGGTTGATTGTTCCGTTGCCGATATTGATCTGGTCTTCTAAAATTAAATTCTGAAAACCATAGGACTTATTTCCAAAGCCGATTTCAATCGCGGGACGAAAATACCATTCATCCGTAAGTTCCACTCGGTAGGCATAATTCACGTTCACTTGCGTAAAGTTGTAATTCGTAAATTTCTCTCGATGGCTCAAAACGCTCACGCCCACACCGCTATTCATGTTTTCTACCCAAGTATTGATGAAACCAAAATCGGTATCGATCTTAAAATCCAAATCTGTCCACTGCGAACGGTGGATGATTCCGGCATTGGTGGTTTCCAGAAAACCTGTGAATCCCGGATTCAAAGTTTCTGGCACCATAAAATATTGCGTAAATATCGGGTCTTGTGCTTTCGCATTCCACGAAAAGCAAACTAGCATTAATAGGGAGATATATTTTTTCATCTGGCTTATTTTATAAGAGTGAATGGTCCGTTTTCAGTAACTGTGGTTCCGTAAAAAGTGGTTCCGGTGACTTTGAAATAATAGTTTCCGTTTTCAGCGGGTTTATTTTTCAGGTTTCCGTCCCAGCCTTTCAGCGAGCTTCCTTTTTCTGAATAAATCATGGCGCCCCAAGTGTCATAAATGGAGAGCTCGACATTTTCTAATCCAGAGAACAGCGGTGCAAAATGGTCGTTGATGCCATCGCCATTCGGCGTAAATCCGGTCGGTGGAATCAATCGGTAGCCTTTCGTAATTTCCAAAGTCATTTTATGCACGATCGTACATCCAAAAGGATACACAATCGTCTGGGTCACCACATAAGTGCCCGGCCTTGTATAAGTATGAATCGGGTTTTCTTCCGTGGAAACGGCACCGTCACCAAAATTCCAAGTGATGCTGGTGTAATTTCCTGTAGAATTACTGGTAAACAAAATCGGATCTTGAATGGAGAAAGCTCCGTAAACCGTGAACTGTTCTGATTCGACATCAAATTCTGGCGATTCAAATTGTGGCACATCAACATTGAAAGAATATTGATCGGTACAACCTGCGCTGTCGGTTACGCGCAGAATCACGGTTCCGTTTTGGCTGGTTTCCATGAATTGGTTATTGGCGCCGCTGACTGTGCCGCTTGACCAAACCAAAGTGTATGGAGGCAAACCACCGCTGATTCTAGCTTCAAATCTTTGCTTCACCAATTGCGCATCGCAGTCGGCAAACGTATCTGTGATTACATTGATATTCAAAACTTGCGGTCTGATAACAGAAAACATCCTGCCCTGAATACAACCTCGCGCATCAGTAACTGTCACTGAATAATTTCCTGGCGGAATATTGGTCAGGTTTTGTGTCGTGCTTCCGTTTGACCACGAATATCTGTAAGGCGCAGTTCCTCCAATGACCACCAAGCTGATACTGCCACTATTGACCGCACCGCAGGCCAAAGCATCAGTCGTGCTTCCGGTTACAGTTAATTGCTGCGGTTCTAAAATGGTAAAACTTCTGCTGATCTGGCAACCTTGCGCATCAGTAATCAATACATTATAAACTCCTGGAGCCAAATCTGTTCGCACCGAACCTGCTGTAGCGTTATCATCCCAAACTACTGTAACTGGCGCCACGCCTCCAACAAAGTTCAAGTTGATGGTTCCGTTAGTAGAACCAAAACAGGAAACATCTGTCTTTACTGGGTTTACAGTAAATATCGGAGGTTGCGAAATGGTCACCATTATATTTTTAGAACAATTATTGGCATCGGTCACAGTCGCGCGATAAGCGCCTGGTGCTAAATTTTGAATTGTCGCATTTGTTGAAGCATTGCTCCACAAAATTTGATACGGACCTGTACCGCCAGCAATGCTGATGCTGATCGAACCGTTATTCGCATTGTAACAGCTGATTTGCATGGTCACGTAAGTAACCAAAAGTTCTGGAGCTTGCGTTAGCGTAACCGAAAATGGTTTTGTACATCCTAAATTATCAATCACAACTAAGTTGTAAGTTCCCACCGGAACGTTCGCTAGATTTTGGTTGGTGCTTCTGAAAGCATTGGGTCCTGTCCATGCGAAAGTGTAGTTTGGAGTACCGCCTAGAACGCCCACATTGATAGCGCCTGTGGAAGTTCCAAAGCAAAGAATATTGGTCTGATTTATAAGATTCACTTCTAGCAATGTCGGTTCTGTGATGGTAAAAGTTCTAGTTTTCGGACCGCAATTATTGGTATCAAAAACACTCACCGTATACGATCCCGGACTTAAATTAGAAATATCTTCGGAGTTAGAAAACGGAACATTATCCTTCGTCCAAGAAAAACGATAAGGCGCTGTTCCTCCGGTAACGGTAATAGAAATTTCGCCATTGGCAATGCCAAAACAGCTCACATCTTTTTCATTATCTGTAGCAATTGTAAAATCTAAAGGCTCTAAAACCGTATAGCTTTGTATGAAAGGACAGCCTCCTGATTCTGTAACTGACAGCGTATAATTTCCGGGAGCTAGGTTGGAAATAGTTGCTGCAGCAGACGTGAATCCGTTTGGTCCCGTCCAAGAAATCTGATAAGGAGCGCCTGTTGTAAAAGGCACACCGCCCGTGATATTCGTTTGGATGGCGCCTGTATTTCCTCCAAAACAAGTACTGTGTGTTATCGTTACATTTGGATTTATAGCTTGGTTTACGGTTACGGTTACGGTAAAAGCTGTTCCGATGCAGCCACCTGAAACTGGTGTCACTGTATAAATCACCGTTCCCGGAGCTGTAGTATTATTTGTCAACGTCTGGCTTAAAAAGGCTTGCGGAACGATTTGTGCAAAACCGCCTGTCACGCTTCCTGCCGGACTCACGATTGGGTTGGTCCAAGTGTATAAAGTTCCTGTCGGCACTAAATCTCCTGATGAATTGTCTGGCAATACGGTAAAGGTCGAACCGCTGCAAATCAGACGAGTTTTGTTGCTGATTACTGGTTTTGGATTTACTTGAACTGTTGCCACAGCCGAAGCCAAATTAGCACAGCTTGCCGACGTAAAACTGATCACGGCGTAATAATAAAATGTTCCTGCGGCATTCGTCGGAGGCGTGTAAGAGCTATTTATAGCTCCAGAAATAGGATTACCACCCGTATTTGAATTGGTCGTGTTAACAAACCATTGATAGGATGGAATTCCTGCTCCGTTGGCATAACTTACGAATAAAACATTGGCAGCCTGATCTTGACAAACTGCACTCGACAACGGATTGGCAGTCATTACCGGCACCGGATTCACGATGACACGAGCCGTATTGCTGACCGTGCCACATCCTGAACCAGTTTGTGTGATTACGCAGTAGTAATAAACAGTGCCGATAGAATTTGTCGGAGACGTAAACGTGCTATTTATTGCGCCTGTTATCGCCGTTCCGGAAACGGTATTATCGACTGTATTGCTGTACCATTGGTAAGAATAAGTTCCAACGCCACCGCTAACCGTTACAGACAAAGCAGTCGGCGCCATGCCTTCGCATAAATTTTGCGAAACCAAGGGCTGGCTCGTCACAATCGGATCATTCACAACAATGATTTCCGCAGTATTGCTGACCGCAGGATCACAGCCATTGCCTGAAAGGGAAACGGTTACATAATAATAGTAAGTTCCGGCAGCGGTAAAAACAGGGGGCATGTAATTTGAATTTGTCGCTCCCGTAATTGCTGTACCGCCTGTGCTTGAATTTGTGGTATTGCTGTACCATTGATAGGAAGCTGTTCCTGTTCCTGCTGTAAATGAAACCGTCAAAGGCGTAGTTACGCTTCCTCCAACACAGAAAGTCTGCACCGGAATCGGCTGTACTGAAATTACAGCTTCTGGCGCAATGATTACCGTGGCAATATCAGAAGTTAAGTTTGAACATCCTGTATTTGAAGGAAAAGTGATTGTCGCAAAATAATATACTGTTCCTGCCGTTGCCGATGGTGGCGCAAAAGCATTGTTGCTTGCACCAGTTATTGGCGTGGCTCCAGTAGTACTGTTTGTAGTATTTGAAAACCATTGGTACAACGGAATCCCTACACCGTTTACAAAACCTACAGATAATAAAGTCGGAGTACCGCCTTGGCAAACCGTACTGGATTGTGGCTGTGTTGTCAATACTGGAATGCTGTTTACGGTAACTTGAACCGTTGTGCTTGTCGTGCTGCATCCTGCGCCAGTTTGATTGACAATTACGTAATAATATATAGTTCCTAAGGAAGACGTAGGCGGTGTAAAAGTGCTATTCGTTGCTCCAGAAACTGGAATTCCAGAAGCATTGTTATTTGACGTGTTGCTGTACCATTGATAAGAATAAGTTCCCACGCCGCCAGTTGCCGTCACTGACAAATCTGCTGGAATCGCATTTTGACAAAGGGTTTGCGAAGCAGGTTGCAAGACAAGAACTGGATCGCTCACTACGATAATTGTCGCTGTATCGCTCACCACCAAATTACAGCCATTGCCTGAAAGGGAAATTGTTACATAATAATAGTAGGTCCCTGCAGTATTGAAAACCGACGGCATGTAAGTCGAATTCGTAGCGCCTGAAATCAAAGTTCCGCCTGTTGTTGAATTTGTAGTATTGCTGTACCATTGATACGTTGCCGTTCCTGTTCCTCCTGTAAAAGCAACAGAAAGCGGTGCAGAAACATTTCCTCCCACGCAGAAAGTTTGGGTTGGCATTGGCTGCGTGTTTACTGCAAGAGCTGGATGTATAATAACCTCAGCAATATCCGAAGTCAAATTCCCACAACCTCCCGTTGGAAAAGTGATGACTGCAAAATAATAAAATGTTCCCGCTGTGGAAGACGGCGGTGCAAAAGTACTGCCAGTCGCCCCAGAAATTAACGTCGCTCCAACAGTTGAATTGGTTGTATTTACAAACCACTGATAGGTTGGAGTTCCCACGCCATTTGCAAAACCTGCAGTTAATAATGTTGGGTTTCCGCCAACGCAAACCGTACTTCCGACTGGCTGTGTGGTCATTGTCGGAGCTAAATTTATGATGACTTGGGCCGTGATGCTTGTTGCTCCACATCCTGCTCCTGTTTGGCTGATTATAGCATAATAATAAAGCGTTCCGATGGTGTTTGTCAGTGGTGTATAATTGCTGTTTGTTGCGCCAGCTATTAATGTTCCGGTTGTAGTGTTGTTCGCTGTATTGCTATACCATTGGTAAGAATAAGTGCCAACGCCTCCGCTTACCGTTACTGATAAATCCGTGGGAACTGCATTCTGGCAAACTGTCTGTGTCGGCATCGGCTGCACATCTACGACCGGGTCGCTGACCACGATAATTGCCGCTGGATCACTTACCGCTGGATCACATCCATTGCCTGAAAGGGAAACAGTTGCATAATAATAATAACTTCCTGCCGTGACAAATGCTGGCGGCATGTAGGTAGAATTTGTAGCACCGGTAATCAAGATTCCTCCTGTAGTTGAATTTGCCGTGTTGCTATACCATTGATAAGTTGCCGATCCTGTTCCGCCAATATATGAAACACTTAACGGAGCAACAACGCTTCCGCCAACGCAGAATGTCTGTGATGGAATCGGCTGTACAGAGATGGTAGTTTCAGGTTCAATGACAACCTCAGCAATATCCGAAGTCAAATTCCCACAACCTCCCGTTGGAAAAGTGATTGTTGCAAAATAATAAAATGTTCCCGATATGGAAGATGGCGGTGCAAAAGTACTAGCCGTCGCACCTGAAACCTGCGTTGCACCAACAGTAGAATTGGTTGTATTTACAAACCATTGATACATTGGAGTTCCCACGCCATTTGCAAAACCTGCTGTTAATAATGTTGGGGTTCCGCCTACGCAAACCGTACTTCCGACTGGCTGTGTGGTCATTGTCGGAGCTAAATTTATGATGACTTGGGCCGTGCTGCTTGCTGCTCCACATCCCGATCCGGTTTGGGCGATGACTGCGTAATAATAAAGCGTGCCTGTGTTGTTTGTCGGCGGCGTGTAACTGCTGTTTGTTGCGCCTGTGATTAATGTTCCGGTTGTAGTATTGTTTGTTGTATTGCTGTACCATTGATAGGAATAAGTTCCAACGCCTCCGCTTACCGTTACTGATAAATCCGTAGGAACTGCATTCTGGCAAACTGTCTGTGTCGGCATCGGTTGCACATCTACGACCGGATCGCTGACCACGATAATTGCCGCAACCGAACTCACCGCAGGATCACAGCCATTGCCCGAAAGGGAAACCGTTACATAATAATAGTAACTTCCGGCAGTGTTAAAAACTGGTGGCGTATAAGTTGAGTTTGTAGCACCTGTAATCAAGATTCCTCCCGCAGTTGAATTTGCCGTGTTGCTATACCACTGATAAGTTGCCGATCCTGTTCCGCCAGTATATGAAACACTTAACGGAGCAGCAACGCTTCCGCCAACGCAGAATGTCTGTGATGGAATCGGCTGTACTGAAATAGAAGTCTGCGGTTCAACAATTACCGTGGCACTATTTGAAGTCAAAACGGAACAGCCTCCTGTTGGAAAAGTAATCGTAACAAAATAATATAATGTCCCTGCAGTTACAGATGGCGGTGTGAAAGTGTTATTGTTAGCTCCTGAAATTGGAGTCGCTCCTACCGTACTATTCGAAGTATTAGAATACCATTGATAAGAAGGAATTCCTGCACCATTGCTATAACTTACAGAAAGCTGTGCTGGATTTCCTCCCACACAAACCGTACTTCCAACTGGCTGTGATGTAATAACCGGACCAGTATTTACTTGCACTTCGGCAGTATTGCTGACTACTCGACAGCCTGCACCAGTTTGGGTAATTATGACATAATAATAGCGCGTTCCAACAGTAGTTGTCGGCGGCGTAAAAGTGCTGTTCGTGGCACTTGCAATTAAAGTTCCTCCTGTGTTATTGTTCGTTGTATTGCTATACCATTGATACGAATAAGCTCCAACACCTCCGCTTACTGTTACTGATAAATTCGCAGGAACTGCATTCTGGCAAACCGTTTGTGTCACCAAAGGCTGCACGTCAACCACAGGATCATTTACTACGATAATTTCCGCAACCGCACTTACCGCAGGATCACATCCATTGCCTGAAAGGGAAACCGTTGCATAATAATAGTAGCTTCCTGAAATAGTAAACGCTGGCGGTGTATAAGTCGAATTCGTAGCTCCTGCAATCGCATTACCGCCAGTTGTTGAATTTGTTGTGTTGCTATACCATTGATAGCTTGCCGTTCCTGTTCCTCCTGTGTAAGAAACACTTAACGGAGCAGCAACGCTTCCGCCAACGCAGAATGTTTGGGTTGGAATTGGCTGTACGGTAATTGCCGTTTGAGGCGCAATAATTACTCTGGCAATATTTGAAGTCAAGTCAGCACAACCTCCCGAAGGAAAAGAGACGATCACAAAATAATAGAATGTTCCCGCAATAGAAGACGGAGGATCAAAAGTACTGTTGTTAGCACCCGGAATTGCAGTGGCGCCAACTGTTGTATTTGCAGTATTTGAATACCATTGATAACTTGGAGTGCCGACACCGTTGCTGAAACCTACAGTTAGTTGCGTCGGATTTCCGTTTTGGCAAACCGTGCTTCCTTGTGGTTGTGTGGTTAATGTCGGGGCCGTATTGATTATTACTTGGGCTGTGTTGCTGACAACGCGACAACCTGCACCGGTTTGGGTAATTACGACATAATAATAACGAGTTCCGATGGTATTTGTTGGTGGCGTATACGTTGAATTGGTTGCGCCTGCAATTAAAGTTCCTCCCGTATTTATATTCGTCGTATTTCTATACCATTGGTAAGAATAAGTCCCAACACCGCCACTAACCGTCACTGATAAAATCGTTGGCACTGCATTTTGGCAAAGGCTTTGCGATACCAAAGGCTGGACATCAACCACAGGATCTGGAACTACATTAATTGCAGCCACGTCACTGATAAGATTTCCACAACCGCTTCCGGTCAAGGTAATGGTTGCATAGTAATAATAAGTTCCGACTGTTGTAAAAACGGGCGGCAGATAACTATTTGAATTGGCTCCGGAAATAAGGATTCCTCCAGAATTAGAGTTGGTCGTATTTGAATACCATTGGTAAGTTGCTGTTCCAAAGCCGCCAGAATAACCTACGGTCAAAGCCGAAGGAATCGCACCTCCAACACAAAGATTCTGCGAAGGCGTCGGCTGTTGTGTCATCGTTGGAATTGCGAAAACACGTACTCTAACTATATTTGTTGTAAGATTCGGACAATCGCCAGAAGTAAATGTAACGATGGCATAATAATAGAATGTTCCGACTGTAGCAGTTGAAGGCGTGTAAGTTGTATTGTTTGCTCCGGGAATCAATGTTCCTCCAGTTGTAGCATTTATTGTATTTGAATACCATTGGTAAGTTGGAGCGCCTGCCGTAGTATTTAAAACAAATTCTAAAGGAGATGCCGTTGCATTCTGGCAACTGTCAAATCCTGAAGGCTGGGTTGTAAAAAATGGCGCAGGATTAACAGTCACCACATAATTTACTGGCGGACTTGAACATCCGTTAAGGGAAGTTGTGATAGCATAAGTTACTGTTCCCGCAACTGTTCCTGTTGTTCTTATCGTTTGAACCGGAATCGTATTTCCGTTTCCGGAAGCCTGGAATCCTGTAACTCCCGCTGAAGCTGTTGCCGTCCAGGAAAAAGTTACTCCAGAAAAATTTCCGGTAAGATTTACCAACGAAGTCTGCGAGCCTGAACAGATTACTTGTGACAAAGGTGTCGTGGTCAAGGCTGGCACATTTTTTACGGTAAAAGTTCGTGTCGCCGTTGTTGAAGAACCGCATTCATTGGTTACCACTAAAGATACGGTGTAAGTTCCTGCAGTCGTATACGAAACTGAACCCGGATTGGCAGTGGTTGAAGATGCTGGCGTTCCTCCTGGAAAACTCCAAGCATAACTTAGTGTACTCGAAGCTGGAGCACAGCTATTGATCGTCGCCCTTGGTGCAATCGTTACAGGTCCGCAAGAATCGGCAATTGCATTTATAGTAGCACGAGGTGGCTGTTTAACTACAATGGTTCGCGTAAGATTTTGTCCTGGTCCACAAGAATTTGACATTATAAGAGAAACTGTATACGTTCCCGGAGTCGTGAATCGAAAAGATGGACTCGGCGAGGAAGCATTTGTGCCATTTGTATAAGCCCAAACCGGCGTGCCAGAACCGCAATTTCCGGCAGCATAATTTACTGTCCAAGCATAAGTTGGCGTGGAACACAGCCCCACAAGATTTGTAGTATTGTTTGTTGTCACATTTACCGGAGTACAGCCTGCGACATTATTAAAAGTAACCTGTGGCGCAATTGGCTCTTCAATGCAAATTGTTTTTATGATCGCATCCTGACCGCAAAATCCTATAGCTGTTAAAGTTACTTGGTAAGTTCCTGGTGCGGCATAATTGTGGGTAATATTTTGAGGAAGCTGTAACGGCGTGCTAACAATCGGAGAACCGTCGCCGAAATCCCAAGTAAAAAGAAGTTCTTGCGTACAGTTCTGGTTATAGCCGCCATTGGTCGTATTTTGAAAAAGTATATTGGTATTGGCACAAGAAATTGCCGGCGCATTAAAATTGGCAATCGGTTTTTTCAAGATCGTAATGTTTGCAATAGATCCCGTTGTGACATCACAGCTATTTCGAATTGTCAAAACCGCCCTCAAACTATTTCCAGGACAACTCGTTTGTGTATAAGAATGCGGTACCGGGAAATTCTGTGATGCCGCTGGATTGGCAGCATTATAATACGGCGAAGCCATTAATTGCTCTTGTGTCAATGTAATTATTGTGCCATCGCCATAATCTAATTCATACGTAGTTCCAGGAGAATTGACACCCCATCCTGAAATTGCAAATTGCAAAGCAGCCGTCGGAGCACAAAGATTTTGAGTGGTTCCCGGACTAATAATTCCTCCCGAAGGATTGGATACGTTTTTAACAATATAGGTTTTGGTAGCCGTACAGCCGTTGCTTCCTATTCCATAGACAACCATAAAGTAAGAACCGAGTGCGGTATAAGTATGCGTTGCCGGAAAAGTAGCATTAGTTTGCAATGGCGAACCGTCTCCCCAACTTATGGAATAGCTAGAAATGCACGGCGATGAAGAAATATTTCCTACATTGACAGTATAGCTTGGTGCGGAAGCGGAAGCATTTCTACAGTTATCAAAAGGCGTGAAAGAATTGTCAAGATCTCTAAAATCAATGATTGGGGCTTGCTTGACAGTAATTGGTTTTGTAATTATTGCCGTGGCTCCTGTACTGTCTTGAATTGTCAGCGTCACACTAAAAACCTGTGTACCACAACCTGTTGCCACAAAGGAGTGAGAAGGATTGTCTATTGCCGAAGTCGGAGTACCATCGCCAAAATTCCATGTGTATGTAAACGGTGCATTGCCTGTAACCTGAGACGTGAAATTTACCTGTGAGTTAGAACAAGTATTGGCACCAGCATCTGATGTAAAATTAGCAGTGGCAAATACAGCCTTATTTTCCTTAAAAAAAGAAGACGCCAAAACATCATGACCTGGGAAGGCAGTTGTTGGCGTCGGCGTATTGCTAAGTAAATTGCTACTGAAACGGTTTTTAAATTTGGGCGGTGGCAAGTCATCGTTGCGCTTGGCCGCATTGTCAAATTTTGGATAAAAACCAGAGTTGGTACTTGCGGTAATAATGGTGCTCATTAGGCATAGGTAGCCTAGGAAAACAACCTTGTAAAGTTTTTTCATGATTTGGGGCAATTACATTTACAATCTGCAATAGCTATCGCTACGACAGGATTTAACAAGGAAGTAAGAATTTTCAAGCAGTCCCGCCGTAGGTAAGCAAAAAAGCAAGTGTAGGTATTATCTGAATCCCCTCATTGCAGCTAATATATTATTTAAAACAGAAAAGCCATTATGAAAAATCATAAAATTTATAAGATTTTTTTTAAGAAAAGAAACATGCAAATCAAAATAAAAGCTATTGACATATAGCACTTTACACAAATAAAAGTAGATGAAAAAGGTGTTGGTAACACAAATATAATAAAAGAAACTCCCCACTGAATACGAAACAGCAGAGAGTTCTTGCCTCAAAATGATAAGATATGCCAGCCTGATCCCAAATTTTCAGGCTATGCAAAATCATTTCTATACCTATAACTTTAAATTATTTTAGCCAATGTCATGAAGGTTTTCTACAGGGGAGAAAAAAACCTCCAAGCGACATTGATTTATAAAAATTACCTGTTGCAAACATAGAACATCTTAAACAAAAAAAAACACGTAATTATACGTGTTTTTCAAAGTCTTTATCAATTATTTATTTTTTCCCGTCTTCTGAATTGTGCTTGAAATTGGAAACTGTTTTCACAAAATCATCTTTGCTGCTGTCAGAATGTGCCTTGTCGTTAATGTTGTATTTTTCAACCAGTTCCTTGCTTCCTTTTCCTTCATTTTCAGGAGGAGAATCAGGAAAAACCTGCTCTTGGTTGCCGTGTTCCTTAACGTCTAGATAATCTCGGTCGGGTTTTGGTAGGTCTTTGTTATCCATGATTTCTAAATTTTAGTTTTACTAAGAAATTGAAATATAAATTTATTGATAACTAAAACATAAAGCCTTACAACATTCCACCTATTGTTTCTAAAACTATCCTATTCCACCGCGTAAATCGGATCTTCCATAATATTTACATGAATAATCGCCTCGGCATTTTTCAAAAGTGAAATACAGGACGGACTCAGATGCTTGAGATGTACTTTTTTCCCGAGTTTATCATACTTTCCGGTCAAGACGTTTAAAGCTTCAATAGCAGACATGTCAGCCACACGGCTTTCCTTAAAATCAATAATCACGATTTCTGGATCAGCCGTAATTTCGAATTTCTCATTAAATGCTGCAACTGAACCAAAAAACAGCGGCCCATAAATTTCATAATGCTTCACTCCTGCTGCATCAATATATTTTTTGGCACGAATGCGCTTGGCATTGTCCCAGGCAAAAATCAGGGCCGATAAAATTACGCCAGCCAAAACGGCCAACGCAAGATTGTGCATGAAAACGGTAATCGCCATCACAATAAGCATCACGATGACATCTGATTTCGGCATGCGGTTGAAAGTCTTCAGGCTCGCCCATTCAAAAGTGCCGATCGCCACCATAATCATAACTCCCGTCAATGCTGCCAAAGGAAGTTTCTCAATAACCGGCGCACCAACTAGAATAATTACTAATATCGTAAGCGAAGCTACAATTCCCGAAAGTCGGGCACGCGAACCCGCAGAAAGATTAACCAAAGTCTGTGCAATCATTGGGCAACCTCCCATTCCGAAGAAAAAACCGTTGGCAATATTTGCAGTTCCTTGCGCAATACATTCGCGGTTGCTGTTGCCTTTCGTAGCCGTAATTTCGTCTACAAGATTTAATGTCAGCAGTCCTTCCGTAAGGCCAACCGCTGCCATAATTAATGCATAAGGAAAAATGATTTGCAAGTTTTCTAACGTAAGCGCAATATTCGGTATATGAAACGGAGGCAAGCCACCACTGATGGAAGCAATGTCTGAAACCTGTTTGGTATCAATCCCAAAGCCGATTACAATTCCGAATACGATCAAAATCGCCGCCAAAGAAGCCGGAATCGCTTTCGTGATTTTCGGCAGTACCAAAACCAGACCGATAGTCAAGACAACCAATCCTGACATAATAAGGAATGGTGTTCCCGTAAGCCAAGTTGTTTTTCCATCCGCGACCGTTTTGAATTGTTCAAACTGCGACAAGAAAATGACAATCGCCAGTCCGTTTACAAAACCAAACATCACGGGTTGCGGTACCAGTCTTATAAATTTTCCCAATTTGAAAAGCCCGACGGCAATCTGAAATACGCCCGCCAAGGCAATTGCTCCAAATACATAATCCAGTCCGTGTGATTTCATCAGCGCAATTAAAACGATGACCGTTGCGCCGGCTCCACCAGAAATCAATCCGGGTCTGCCTCCTAATATAGAAGTTACAAAACCCATGATAAAAGCACCATAAAGGCCTACCAATGGAGGAAATCCAGCCAAGATGGCAAAAGAAAGTGATTCAGGAATCATGGTCATCGCCACGGTCAGCCCCGCCAAAATCTCAGTTTTGTAATTTACCTTTTGGGAAAAATTAAATAAGGAAAATGTATTTTTCATAGTCTGGAAGAAAAGTGGCAACCGTTAATTTCCGAAGAATTATTTTAAAGTAGGCAAAAGTAGGCTATTTGCAAACAGAAAAAAAGCAGTGTTTTGCAATCACAAAGACTGTAAAGTAAACCTTTCAAGAATAAAGTTTTTTTCTTAAATTAGTAATCAATTCAAATTCCCACCAATGGATATTGTCACCCAACTCGCCTGGCTTTTTATTCTTGCCATTCCCATCGCTTGCATTGCTTGGACAGTCACGCATGAAGAAGTATTTCGCGAACCTCGTGAATGCTGTGTAAAACTAAGCCAAGAAGGCGGCACCATCTGGAAACGCAAGTTTTTTTATCTCTTTACCTGCGAATATTGCTTCAGTCATTACGTCACCGTCTTTTTTATAGTTCTTACTGACTTTCACCTCCTGCTTTTGGATTGGCGCGGTTATATCATCGGCGGTTTTGCACTGGTTTTTATCGCCAACGGATACATGAGCGTGTTTGGATTGCTTCGCCAGTCTATCAAAAAAGAAAAAACCGAAATCTCTGTATTAGAAAAGAAAGTAGAAAAGCACAATCCAGAATAGCTTCTTAATTGTAACTTAAATCAAGAAGCCATCTAAATATTTATGCAGACTTTTGCACCGCCATCCAGACAAAGCATTATTTTATGAGACCACCCAGAAATACGATCAACTTCCAAAAAATAACCCTGCGAGAACGCCTTGCCGCTTTCTCTAACTTGCCTGCTTTTTTCAAGCTCGTCTGGCAAAGCAGTCCGAAAAAGACTGTGCTCAGTTTTCTTTTCAGAATCATTCGCTCTGCCATGCCGGTGGCGCTTTTATACGTAGGGAAATTGATTGTCGACCAAGTCATCTTGATGCACAACAATCCCGGAAGCATCGATACCACACACCTTTGGTGGCTCATCGGATTAGAATTTGGTCTTGCCGTTTTCACCGATGCGCTTAACCGAATCATCAATTTATTAGACAGCCTTTTGGGCGACCGTTTTTCGAATTTCACTTCCATCAAAATCATGGAACATGCTGCCAAGCTTGACTTAGACCAGCTTGAAGATTCTGAGTTTTATGACAAACTGGAGCGCGCAAGACAGCAGACTGTGGGCAGAACCATGTTGCTTTCGCAGATTATGGGCCAGATGCAAGATTTGATTTCTATGGCATTTTTGATTACCGGACTTATTGCTTTCAATCCGTGGCTGATCTTGCTTTTGATTGTTGCCATATTGCCTTCCTTTTTGGGAGAATCGCACTTTAACAGCCAGAATTATTCGCTTTCCAGAAGCCAAACTCCCGAACGACGTGAACTCGATTATCTGAGATTTTTAGGCGCAAGCGATGAAACGGCAAAGGAAGTCAAGATGTTTAATCTCGGAAACTTTATTGTCGGAAGGTTCAAAACGCTATCTGATAAATTTTATAAAGACAACAGCCAATTGGCCGTGCGCCGTTCTGCTTGGGGAACTTTTTTCTCTATTTTAGGGACAACGGGTTATTATGGTGCTTATGTTTTTATTATCATGAAAACCGTCAGTGGCAACCTTTCTGTCGGCGACCTGACTTTTCTTGCGGGTTCGTTCAGACAGCTCCGCACTTTGAGTGAAGGCATTTTGTCACGATTTACTTCTATTGCGCAGGGTGCTATCTACCTCAACGATTTCTTAGATTTTTTCGCTATTGATCCAATCATAAAAACTTCTGAAAAAGCCGTGCCGTTTCCCAATCCGATTCAATCTGGATTTACTTTTGAAAATGTAGGATTCAAATACCGCAACAGCGATACTTGGGCCAACCGCTATCTGAATTTCACCCTTCATCCGGGAGAAACTTTAGCTTTGGTAGGAGAAAACGGTGCCGGGAAAACTACTTTGGTGAAACTGCTCGCAAGATTATACGAACCAACAGAAGGCCGAATTTTATTAGATGGAATTGATTTAAGGGAATACAATCCGGAAGACTTGAGGCTGAACATAGGCGTGATTTTCCAAGATTATCTGCGCTACCAGATGACGCTTTCAAATAATATTGCCGTGGGAAACATCAGCCAGCAAGACAACGAAGAATTAATCAGAAACGCTGCTAAAGGAAGCATGGCTGATCTTTTGGCCGACAAGTTGCCGCAGAAATTTGAACAGGCTTTGGGAAAAAGATTCAACAATGGCGTGGAATTATCTGGTGGTGAATGGCAGAAAGTAGCGCTGGCCCGAATTTACATGAAAGAATCACAACTCTTAATTCTTGACGAACCAACCGCCGCCTTAGATGCCAGGGCAGAATATGAAGTTTTTCAGCGTTTTGCACAAATGACCGAAGGAAAAGCTGCCGTTTTGATTTCACACCGTTTTTCCACAGCACGTTTAGCCGACAGAATAATAGTGCTAGAAAAAGGCCAGATCTTAGAAATCGGGACCCATGTGGAATTATTAGAATTGAAAGGAAGATATAATGAACTTTTTCAACTTCAGGCTATGGGTTACAAGTAAATTCTTAGATATTTGCTGTTTCTAATTACTTATTAATTAAACCTTTCACCCTAAACCCTAGACCTTTTCCCCAAAAACTTCCAGCCACACAAAACCCCACTAAAAACCTGCAAGAACAAAAAAACAAAACGATAAACGCCACTGAGCAGATTTGCTTTTTTATAGATGAATGGTATAAAATGATCGGAATCGGTGTAAATATATAAGTAGTAAATCATGTAGGAGCGCAAAGCCGTCAAGAGAAGCACAAGTATTCCCACGGTCATAAAATTCCTCCAGTGTGAAACCAGCAGCATCATTAGAAACAGTGCAAAACCTGTGCATGCCGCAAAATCTATGATGTAAAATAAAACATGCGATGCATCATAAGTGGCATGGATTCCTTTTGGCGGTGAATGCAGAAGCGCTGCAAAATCAACGCTTTCCATCAGCATTAGCAATGCATAAAGTCCGTAAGATATAACACAAAAACGTAGGAATCCATTGCCGTTCGATACCGTAGTTGTTTTTAGTGTTTCAATTTTAGCTGTATCTTCCATATCACTGTATAAATATTGATTACTTAAAGTTATAATTTTAGAAGGAATTATAAGTTAGGATTTTTATAATTTTGATCATTCTCCATAAAAAAAGCTACCATTAGGCAGCTTTATATTTTTTAGAAATACGTTTTAAACCGCACTTCCCGGACTTGTAGGTTCTGGACCTCCAGCTGAATCCACATCGCCCCAGTCTTCGTTTTCTTCAACTTCTTCCTCTTCTTCACGGTCCTCTTTATCGTCATCGCGGTCAGAAGCATGCATTTTGTAATGGTCGGTAAGATCAGTGTATTCGTTCACCGCATCTTCATTATTGTAATTTTTCATAGCATTTTTTTTTAGCTTGAGATTGCTCCCTTAGTATTTGATTAAAGTTACAGCTGTCGCTAAAAAATCACTTTATGTAATTTAAATAAAAAGTTGCGGGATTTGCAAAATAAACTAATTACGAACTTAAATTAATCCCATGTCTTTAGTAATACTGACCAAATGCGCGAGATTTTTAGCCTTGAAAACTATTTTCAACTTGTTGATTCTTTTTTCAACACTGCTTAAACTTGCTGAAGATTTTCGGAGTTCCTGCAATGTCTTGGCGATTTCTTCCTGGCTTAATCCTTTTGACAAATATTGCAACACTTCCACATCACTTTCCTCGATCTCGAGAGCTGAAGAATCTGTAAGCAAGTGGCTGAGGTGTGGCGAAATATATCTTTTATCTGAATTGTATATCGTTGTGATCGCATTGGCAAGTTGCACAGAACCTTCGCGACCTTTTGAAACAAAGGCATCAACGTCAAGAGTATCAAACAAGGACTTGATTCTGAAATTGCGCTCGTCAACTGAATAAGCGATGACTTTTATTTCTGGCTGTTCTTTTCTCGCTGCGGCAATCAATTCTTCACCACCAGCCAGTTTCACTTCGCGATGGTCTTGCTTGAAGGAAAGATCACTGATTAACAATTCATAAGGCACACCATCTTTCAGGGCTTTTTTTATTTTCAGAATGGCATCGTCGCAATACCTAACGTGGTCTATTTCAACGGAAACACCTTTTTCAAGCAAGGATTTTATTCCAAGGTTGATGCTGTCGATATCATCTGCAATCAATATTTTTTTAAACATAGCATTTTGTTTTTTTAGGCTGGAAAAATAATAGTAATCTTGACTCCCTTTTCTGGGTTGGGGTCAAATGTAAGACTTCCGCTAATCCCCTGAATACGGTTTTCCGCATTTGCTAGTCCATTCTTGAAAATTATTTTATCATTGCCCATTCCCAAACCGTCATCAGAATAATAAACCTCAATATTTTTCCCGACACTTTTAAAATTTACTAGGCAGAGGGTTGCCTGACTATGCTTTGCCATGTTGACCATGAGTTCTTGCAAAACCCTGTAAACCGTAATTTTCTTAATCTCCTCTATTTTGTCCCAAGCCGTTTCCTTAATTCCAGAACGCAACACATTGACGGTCTCATTTTGGTATTCTGACAGCATTCCCATAAGTTGTAGCGGAAAATTATCTCCAGTTTCAATAGACGCATTTTCTTTAGAGATGTCGCGCGTTCTTTTATAGACGTTGTCTAAATCGCCCAGCAATCTTTCCTTTTTTTCATCCGAAGAAAAGTCTTGCATATTAGTAAACATCATGGCATTGTAAATATCGTTGGCCAGTTCGTCGTGTACTTTTCTGGAAATTCTTGTTTCTGCAGCATAGGACGCTTTTAGCTTATCGATGGTGTTTTTCTTCTTCATGAAACGAGACCAAAAAATGATGCTTGTAATTAGCACAGCTACTAAAACCAGTAGCATTATATTTCTATTTTGGGTTTGTTCTGCCTGAAGTCTGCTTTCCGCACTTTCTGCTTTTGCCAGTAAAGCTAGTTTTTCGGCTTCACTGGAATCGTATCTTATTTTGGCAAATTGGTTTTTTGCAGTTTGGCGTGCCGTTTTAATACTATCATTCAAGGCTATATATTCCGTAAATAATCTATCTGCTTCATGTTTGCTGTCAGTTGCTTTTGTCATAAGTTGTAAAGCACGAAGCTTATCATCGCCATTGTGCAATTGATTGGATAATTCGTAAGCTTTAAAAGCATAATTTTTTGAAATGGATTTATTCCGTTCTTGATAAGCTTCTGATAATTTGAGATAGTTGTTAAGTCTTCCGAAAGAGTCTGCTATTGAATCCTGTATTGTTTCCGCTTGTTTTAGATAAGAAATACCATTTCCCTTTTTTGAAAGAAAAAAAGCATAACCCAAATTGGATAATACTTTAGCTTTCATCACTGGATCTAGAGTTAACGATGGAGAAGCATTTAGTGAATCAAGTATTTGAATGGATTTTCGATAGTCCTTTTTGTCAGTATAGACCAAAGCAATATTATTTTTAATTACATTCTTCTGCTGAATTTCGGTTGTAATGTCTAGGGTCTTGTGATAATACTGAAGTGCTTTTTCATAGTCTCCCTGACTGTGATATAATAGTCCAAAAGAATTATAAATGGAATTGTGGTAATTCTTATATGTTTTAAGATTGCGATAAGCTTCAGTTAGAATATTTTCGGCATTGGCATAATCAGAGGCAGTTCTTGAAATTTCAGCCATCATAAAAAGACTATAACCAGCATATTCAAATTGCTTGACAGATAAGTATTTCCTTTGGGACTTGTCATAATTGACATAACTGCTGTCTATATTTTTGTCCATAAAGTAATAGCCCTTGAGATAATAATATCCTCCTTTATAGGACTCTCTTGTAGAAATTTTCTTTAGGTTTTCAAAATAATAGTGAATACTGTCGTTTTTCTGGAAGATAAGGTCAGTTTGAATCTTATTATATAAAGCATTATACAAAAGGGAGTCCTTTTTTAATCGCATTGCTTGTAAATAAGCCGTATTGCTATATTTCAGACGGTCTGAATTAGTTGTACTATTTTGGGATTTTTTAATATTCTGATTGATACTGTCTTCAAGTAAATCTTGCGCATTAAAATCAATCTTCTCGCGATTGCAGGAGATTAGCAACAGCATAAAAAAAAGTACAATCGGGGAAAATTGCTTCATATAATGAATATTTCCCCGAAAGTACTAAAAATTAATAGATTAATAAAAATCAACCGCCTGTACTAGGATCTTTTGGTGGCGGTGGCGGTGGCGGCGTCGGAATTATAACACCACCTCCACCTCCAGGCCCGCCAGTATCGGCAGCATTTCCAGTTGACAATCCACTATCGATGCTATCGGCATCGCAAGAAACAAATGCGCAGGACATAGCGACTAATGCCACTGCAAAAAGTATTTTTTTCATTTTATTCAGAATTAAATTTTGGTCATGGCGATGCCCTTTCGAGATAATTCTCGATGTTGTAAGGCAAGGCTGCTGTTTGGACCCTCGTCCGATTTTTTTGGGAAGTCCGGCCGACCGTCAGAAATGAAGCAGTATGCTTCCCGAATAATCATCACTCCTGAAAATCACGCTGTTATTGAAATCAGTTTTGTACATTTGCTCTTGATGCATTCAAGATCCGGTAACTGATTTCTGAGGCAAAGTAACAGCAGGTTTCCCCCGCCATTGTTAGTGATTTCGGATGTTTCTGATTTTTCGGCCCCATTACGGAGATTACTGATAATTCTGATTTTTACAGCTATGAACAAAAACTTTGAAGACTACATAAAGGCAATTCTGGAACACTATGAAATAGTGAAAAATGGAAAAGATGCCGACCTTTTAGAAAAACCTACGCCTGGCAATTTGAAGAAATTGTGTGTCCGGCTTTTAGAAAAAGGCTTGAGCAATTCGGACGAACAGACATTTATGAATTTCTTTTTTCCTACAGGACAACAAACGCTTCTTGGACTAATACGAACCATGAATGCCGATAGCCGATTGCGAACGCCTAGCGATTTTTTAAAAACAAAGCAAGGTTTGACTAATAACCGTTCACATGCTAATCTAGTGGCAGTAATGGTCGGGTTTGAGCCTAGACCTTTTACAACATACCAAAACACAGTACATACTGAAGAAGATAAAAAAGCTGTTGAAGAAAAAACAAATATCCTTGCAAGTAAAGAAGTACCTAAAGAAGAACGAAAAGAGGAAAATACTGCGCCAGACGGCAAAGAAGAAGAAAAAGCACTAGCTGCAGAAACACCACTACAGCCAGAAAAGCAAAACATGGTTCAGACTATAATCAAGTTCAAATCAAATGTTAGCCGTCCAAGAAAAATAGCATTGGCATCACTTGCCGTTATTTTGTTTGGAGGAATGTCAGGATTCATAATCCACAAAACAACAGAAAAGCAATGCATGGTTTGGAAGGACGACCATTTTGAAAGAATTGATTGTGAACAGTCTACGATTTCGAGCCTAATGGGTATTGACAAAATCCACCCCTATAATGAAGAGCTGTTTGAGCAGCAAAAAATAATACCCACAGACACCACTACTTTTTTTAAGAATGGCGAATCTGCCGTCTATTATCTTCAAACGGACAATAAATTGGAGTTTTTTAAGCAACCGGGATTTCATCCTGTATATAATGACAGGAAATTGCGCCGTATTACAAAAACGATTATAAAAAACTGGAAGGCTGGTAAAAATAGAGAGAACTAACCATAGTATTAATTCCTGTTAAGGAAACGATTGCCTCACTTAATCTGAAACTTTATCCTGTGGTTGATTGTGTTCAAGACAATTGGTACGGTGTTGCAGATGGTTGTGGCGTTGGTGGTGATTCTCTTTGTTGGGATTAAATGGATTTGGAAAAGGTTTTAAAAAATAACAGGTACGATCACACTGGCCTTGCCTTGGCATCATAAATGCCGTAGACTGCTCGCCAAGATACTGCAATAGCACACAGTCAACACCCGTGTCCCGGAACCTGTCAAAAAGCTCCTTGACATTCCCCAATATCCGCTCACCCAAAACGGCTGACGGAACTGACGCCACGCGGAAAGCTGTAATCGTCATAATAGCTTATGCCGAGAAGTGTAATTTCACAAGGAAAGGCAGCGGTATGGTGATGATAATGCTTGGTGCCGTCCGCGATTAATTTCAAATTTTGCAAATTCAATTTCTTGTCCGCTATTGTCATAAAGAAATACAGTATAAATAACTTCCCTAATTCTCTCATGATTGGTTCTATTTAAATTTTGTAAAATCCTAGCTTTTAAATCTTCGTCGTTTAATTGGTTTCGCTCGTCATCTGTTTTTGAGGCTAATTTTTAAATTTGGCACGCTTTTTTGTTAGTACCGCTTTTTCACTTGCCATGTAAATATCCTTTTTCAAAGGTCAAAGTATGCGCTTCTCCATTCATTGTAAATGATTCTGGGGCAATTTCAGAATCCATATTCTTGAAATGCTTATCTTCCACCTGTTTCTTATCTTTCTTACTTCTAATATCAAACTTACCAAGCAGTTAGCCTCCTTTCTCTTTCACAAAATGCCAGAATTTAGTAATTCCCATCGGTAATTCTTTGGCGTATTTTCCTGATCACGCCAAGTACTTTATCAGTTAAGCACGGGAACGTCTTTGCCTAACGTATTTTCGATTGCCTTGGCTACAGCACCAACTTTTCCGCTGGCAAATGCGGCTACGCTATCTATAAAGGCGTTTACCAGTTCCATAATTTGTGCGGCACGCTGGATGAAGAATTTCACTACATCTATATTGGCCATAACGGCTTTTACAAAGGCTCCGACAGGCGACAGCAATCCTAGGATCCATTTGATACCGGCTTGGATGACTTGGTTTTGGATGATGTCCATGATGGCATCCATGACGGTTTCTTTCAAATCGGCAAACTGCTCTTTGAGGTATTCCCAGAGAGTAAAAATATTATGCATAAAAAAAGTGAAACTTCTTGGTAGAAACTTCACTTTTTAATAAATTATGATATTATGTTTTACGAATTTAACGCTTTTTCTAAGCCTCACATCTTTCTTTAAAGTAGGTTACATCCACATCTGGAAATAATTTAGGAAAACGGTTAACAATATTTTTCATTCTATACAAAACACCTTCTGATGAATAGGTAAATGTGCCGTCTTTAAATTTATTGTTAGAAGAATCAGGACCATGATAATAATAAGCATCTGCTTCTATATAACGAGGCTTATAATTAAGCAGTTTTTTAACAATTTCTTGTGTATCAATGTAAAAGTATTGCCTATAGTAAACTGCTTTACATACAATCATGGTGTCATAATATTATTCTAAGTTCATATCCATTTTAAACCAAATACCTGAATCGAAAAAATAAATAGGACACGAATAAACTCCTTCTTCCCGCAATATACAGCCAAAAGTACTATTATATATTCCTTGGTACTTTGCAACAAATTACGTCAATTTTGTCTTGTTAAAATCACATTTGCTAAAACAAATAATCTGATATATTATTGTTAGCAGCAATTTTATTTATGTGGGCTTGAGGGTTCAATAGCATTATATTATTGCAAAATTGCAATAAATTACTAGCGCCATTAACTCGTGGATTATTTTGTAAAGCTATAAGTGATTGATATACTTTAAATACATGATTTCTAATCAAATGCTAAATATTTAAAAGTCACTTATGACCAAGTAGCTCTGTTTCTCCTGTCCCTAAAAATAAGTAAACAATTATTAATTATTTTATTTTTACCCAATGAGAATTTGTTATTTCTTCTTTATTAAATAAATAAAATAAATCGCTGTTTTTTTTAATAAATAACATTTCTTGCTTAGTTTCATAATTAATTAGCTTTAAAGTGTCATTTTCAATTTTCCATATTCCGTAAGTCTTTAAAAATCTGCTAGGAATATTTTTTCTTGCGAACTTTTTTGATATATATTTTTGTTCTATCAAATTATACTCCTTGTTTTCCTTTAATATTAATATATTAATATTATAAGAGTATCCAACGCTATCATATGAATCGAATGCAATTCGATAAATCAAATCACGAGGATCAGCAAAAAAGAGGACTACTGGTAAAATAATTAGCAAAAACGACTTTCCCATAATATTAATTTTTAGGTTTAACAAATAAATTATTAGCAGTAGTACCGTTTACCATGGACTTTACTGCTTTTCGTTGTTCGCCTTGACTTCCATATTGCAGTGTTCTACCAAAGAAGATAATACCATTTCCATAATGTAATCTTTCTGGAAGATTTCTTTCTCTAGCAAATAAATTGGTTGCTTCAACGACCTTACCCATAGTATATTCATTTCCATCTCCGAACCCACCAATCATAAATTTTTGATGCCCCCCTAAATATTCATGCTCAAAAACACGTGCTAAATTAAAAGCTCTTGGATCAAGTGTAGAGCTGTAATTCATATTTTTGAACTTACCTTGCGAATCAAAATCTGCTAAATCTATCTGCGTCACTCCTTTATTATATAAGCCTCCAGTTCTGTTCCATTGACCACCATCAACATCGCCTCCTTTCACTCCTCTCATATTATATCCAAATAATAGTGTTCCATGTTTATCATCATTTTTCCCAGTATTAGTGTCTTTGAGCGCATCTACAAGTCCGTTGGTAGCGCTCTCTGATTGAGATAATTCAGAGTCATGCTCTCCTGCATAATATAGCATATTTGTTTTTGCATTATAGCCAACTTTTATACCGAATTCATTATTAAACATCTTTTGAATAGCACTGGGTATCGATTTTAATGCCTTACCATCTTGATCATAAAATTTAGTCTTTATACTATCACCGGCCATATCCCTAAAAGCAACGGGATTATTTGCTGAATAATGGTAAGGAGATGCATCAACATATTTTTCAGCAAATCTATCAATTTTATTAAATCGCCCGATAGCTGGGTCATATTGTCTCCAACCATAGTCGTACAGGTTAAGCCCCAGCTCGTCCTGGAACTCCTTTCCGTTGTATTTATAGTCATAATTAAAAACGATCCTAGGAGCAGTTACAGGAGCACCTCTTAACACAACTTCTCTCTCCTTTTCTTGGTAAGTCCGCCTGTCGACATTGTAGTTGGCATGCTTCAGTCCGAAAGGATAGAAGTTGTTTTCTTCCATGATCTTGAGAGCATTTGTCTGGGGATCCACGCCGTAGCTCAATCGTATATTTCCCAAATGGTCAGTATAGTTATATACATAGTGGAACTGTCCTGACGTATGGTTCACGTAGCCTTCAGCTGTCGGAAAGAACAGCAGTGTTTTTCCGTCGTATTGGAAGCCACTTAAGTAGTCCATAATCCTTATTCCCATGCCGCCCTGCAACTGCGGAGCGTCATAGGTGATGGTTTTCCTTAGCTTGTTTCCTGCACCGTCATAAAGGTATGAAATATTGTCGATTCCGTTAGCGAAAGTTATCTTTATAGGCAGGTTCAGGTGGTTGTAGTCGATAGAGATGATTCCCTTGTTCAGGTCGCTGGTCATGTTGCCGTAGTCATCGTAGCCATAGTCATCACCGGTGTTCGTTCCGTCCTTGAAGCCGTTCGGGTCTTCTGAACCGTCGGTCACCCGCATCAGCCTGTTCAGATGCTGCTGGCTGTAGGCATAGGTAAGATTGTCGATTTCCAGCCCGACTGCCCCATCATTATTTCCTTTGCGTCTCAGGCGGGTAATGTTCCCGTTACTGTCATATTCCAAGGCCTCGTTGTAAGCATCCGTGGACTGATAGTTCTGGTCGTATTTCAGGTAGGCTGCCTCTTTCAGCCTGTTCAGTGCATCATAGGAGTAGTTGTATTTTCTCTTGATCATGTCAGAGGCGCTCATCCACCGGGTTTCCGAAATGTTGCCATTGTAGAGTGGCTGTGCCGTTGAAGGGCTGTTGTACCCAAGCTCGAAGACAAACAGGTCGTCCGGGTCGGTAGGATCCTGGAGCCCGGTATTGATGCCGGTAAGCCAGCCTCTGATATTGTAAGCGTAGCCCGCTTTCTGCAGTGCCGTATTTCCTGTGATATCAATACCGCCAATGCTTTTTTTGACAAGCTGTCCGAGCTGGTCATAGTCATTTTTCGCCAGAAGCTGCACGGGATTAGAAGCTGGACTGGTAATCTGGTGGGTATGTGTAAGCAGTCGGTCCTGGCCGGTATAGCTGAAATCTTCCCTGAAAACTATGGGCGTATCGCCATTTAACCTTTTGTGCTCAGTCAGTATAGATAGCGTCTTTCCAGAAAAATCGATGCTGTTGTCCGTCAAGGTATAGCCGCCGAGCCAATTTTTAAGGTAGGTCCTTACAGGCCTTGCCTTGGCATCATAAAATACGGTGGCAATTTCAGCAAAATTTTCAGATGGTAACGTAAGCACCCTTGTCCATGATCCTGTTAGAAGTCCTTTCTTTGAGCCTGCTGCAATTGGAGGTATTGGGGCTGCATCTGGGAAACCGTAGTCGTCATAATAGCTGGCACTCAGCAGGATAACTGGATCTGTCGGAAACACTCCGTTTGTATAGCCAATATTGATGCTGTCAACGGTGCCGGATGCCACTCTGGATTCTGACAGTAAGGTAGCGCCGTTGAACTGAGCCTGCATGCCGGCACGTCCTTCTGAAGTTGCCGCAGTTCCGCTGTACCACGCCGAATAGGCGGGCCTGCTGAAAATATCATATTTGGTAATGAGCCATCCCTTTGTACCCCCTCCATAGGGGTTGAGCCCAGGACCTGTAGCCGCTACCCTGTCGAGCTTGTCGTAGGCGATATATTCCCAGTCCTTCCCGGGAAGTTTTTTTTCCACAAGCCTGTTGCGGCCGTCGTAGCGGTACTGGTAGCAGAGCCCAGCGAGATCTGGCTCTGAGCCGCTGTGGTCAGACAGCGGAGGCAGGACATAGGAAAGGTTGCCATACATGTCGTATACATAGTAGGTGTCGAGCGCAATCACAGTTGTGACTGGGCGCTCTTCTTGAGGCCCGCTGGCTGGAACTTCATTGAACGTACGCTTGAGCACTGTCTGCCCCTCCTTGTTTATGAATTCTTCAGTTGTATGAAGTGTTCCAGAAGTCCAGTTCTCATCCTTTGCCACGCTCTTATAGAGCTGCCCGGCCAGATAGCTAGACGCCTGTGAAAGAGTGACTGAATAGTAGCCGTTTACAATTGGGCCTGTTGTAGCTATATAGCGCCTTACTGCATCAGAATCAGAGTTGGCAAGGTAGTCCTCCCTGATTTCGTGCCCCGCACCCATGATCCAGTCGTTTCCGGGAGACGCCTGCTTAAGCACCCGGCTCAGCGGCGAGGCTTCGAAGAGCTTCTCGCTGTAGGGGTTGGCATCGCCGTAGGCGGACTGGTAATGCGTGAGCGTTGCCTGCATCGCGGTCTGGGAATCTGTGAATTCCAGCGCCGCGTTTGTGGACGGATAGGGGAGGTATTCCCTTGCCTGCCTTCCCAACGCATCATATTCGATATGGGTAACAATATCCTTTCCTTCGGGAGACTGCTGTCCTGCAACCTGCTGGATGGGACGGCCAAGTCCGTCAAAGTAGGTAACAGTCTGCGACATGGATGCAGCAGGTACGTTCTGCGTGCTTTGGAAAGGATCCTTAAAATGCGTAACCTTTACGTAATTTTCATCTAATGCCTGTGCCATAGATATGCCAGGGAAAAGCAATGAAAATAAGATGTAGTTTTTCATATCAGTTGGCTTTGTAGTTGTAGTTGTACGATTGGATAATATTTCCTGCAGCATCTTTCGTATTTGACAGCCTTCCATAGGAGTCATAATTGTAGAAGGTCGAGTAGCCCTTAGGATCGGTCATGCTCATTATCCCGTCTATACCAGGCTTGTACGTATAGGTTGTGACCTGATGACTAGCATAATAAGCCCTTACTTCTTGTAAAAAATTTAAGATCTGGGTATGAGAAGAGGACCATCCAGAAGCGGACGCATTCAATAAGGACTCTACCGCTACAGCTTTCATTTCCGCATATCCTTTGGGAACCTGCGGACCTTCAATTTTTATGATCGGATACCTTTTTTTATACCCATATATCATTATCGTGTATATTCCGTCTTTCACATGGTATTCAGAAACATTTCCATTGCTGTCGTAGGAGTCTATTATAATTTTTTCCTCAGGAACATTGGTCCCCTTGGATGCTAGTGACTTCTTAGGAAGCGGCCAGTTGGCATTTGTCACAGGTGCAAAATAGCCGTATTCGATCTGGCTCTTGTCAATTATCTCTCCATTCTTTCTATTTTCTGTTACCAGAGGCCCAAATATTCTTTTGCTTACGAGTTCTGTGTTTATTGCAGAAGAAATGTTGAACGGATAGTACACGAAGACTTCTTTTCTTTCATTGCCTGTCTCGTTGCTCTGTAAATATACCTGTTTCGTTGTGGACCGAAGAAAATTGTCTCCATGAGACACTGCATCGCTTGGATAATAGCCATAACTGAACTGCGAGGTTGTCTTTAGCTGCTGGTTCCCAAGAAAAGATATTTTTTCTTCATAGACCAGGCTGTTGTCAAAATAATATATTTTATAGGCATTTCCGCGGTTGAAGCCATAGCCCATGCCGCCTGATACTGTTGCGCAGGAAATTCCCGTTATGTTAGATCCTTTTACAAATTTTGTAGCTCCGTTATTGGCGGAATAGCTACTGCTTGTCCTTTCTACAGGTAAATTGCTGCTGTTATAGACAGACTTTTCGATAAGCTTGCCCCGCAGCAGGCTCCTGTCATTACTGGCTTCGTAAGGGCTTGGTGAAACGTTGAAGGTCGCCGCAAATGTTTCATCCCTGTACTGCGGATCCTCGTTGCTTGTGAATTTGTAAAGTGTATAGCTTCCGTCGGCGAGTACCTCAGCAACCTCGCTATAGCCGATTGCCGATCCAAAATAATTTCCTAATGGAATAATTGGATTGGTTGAAAAGACATTTTCTGACAGCTCGCCTGGGTCGCCACCGGGAGCTGATTTTGTTCTCCAGTTCGTCCAATAATATTTTGGGAGATTGCTCAATATGCCGCTGCTTGCAGTTCCGTTAGGATTGGAAGCATAATTTTTTATATACTTGTAATTTTTGATTTCGATATTTCCTTTTCCATCATCATTTTTGATCTGCTCGATCCGCAATCCTCCAATAGTTGATTCTGAAACAGACTGCAGGGATGTCTTGTCGTCAGAAACATATCTCGAGTATCTGTGCGGCCCATATACAAATTCTGTAGACCCTTTTGTAGGATAGATTATTTTTTTTAAGGAGCCTATTTTTACAAGATCGAAATGCGTGCTTCGCTGGCTGTAGTGGGATGCAAAGCCGGCGGCATTGTTAGCAATTGCATATTGAGTTCCGTTATAGTAGCCAAGATGGTCTACCGCTCTGGAAATAGGCTCTGGCAACTGGTCAAACCGATCATATTCTAATTTGTAAGAGCGCCCATTTACTGCTACCTCAAGCAAATTAAGCCTCTGCGTATGCGGCGTGGGATAGCTGGGGCCATTTGTTGTAAAGGTGATGTTGGTTGCTCCTGTAATTGAATATAATTTTTGCCACTTCAGCTTGTTTATTATGTCTTCAAAAGTTCGGTATTCCCTAAGATGGTAGAAATAATATAAAAGAACACTGATATCGCTGTTATTGATGACGCCCTCCCCGTAAAGCCTGTCATAAATGGCTTGGTTGAGCGCTCCTGTGGGGTTATATACCCTGTTGGAACTCTCCAGCCGGTTGAAATTCAGTTCCTGTCCTGACAATGGGGTTATTTTTCTCAGATATACGGGAGAGATAAGGGTTCCCTGCACAGCTGTTCTTCCATAAGAGAAATAGCATCCTGAAATCCATCCTTGAAATATGCCATTTACATATCCTGCATTAAAGACATTATGATGGGTGTGGTTGTAAAATTCCCCGATATACGGCCCTCTTTCATAGTCCAGCGTATACAAAATTTTACCGTAATGTGTGCGCACTTTAGTGAGGTACCACGAATTTGCTTGCCAATAGTTCGGCCGCTGTCCAAAAAAATCGACAGAATATTCTATTGCAGAAGGACTGCTCCCAAAAGTATAGATTATTCCAGCATCGTCGATCACCTCTATTTTGCCTATTAATTTAGTCTGCTTGTATGATGTGTTGGAAATAGTCTGTGATCCAAAGGGATAGGTAAAGTCTGCTTCATTTATTATGATTTTTAGATTGCTCTCGCTGGCTACCTTCCACTGCCCATCTTCTCCCATAAAAAATTTGCCGGTATGCCCCATAAAGTTGAATGTAAAAATGTCCGGTTCGGAATCTTTGACATTGGTATTGTTATCAAAACTTAGATTCGATTGGTTGAGCCAATTCAAAAAATTAAGATCATTCCAGTTGCCGACATTGAGCCTTTGGTGGGATATTGGATAAAAGTATCCAAATCCTTCAAGAGTATTGCCGAGCGGGACATAAAACTCATCTTGAAACCCCCTGGGCGATCTTGTGATAACGCCTCCAGCATTTAATGACCAGTTCTGCCCGACCCAGCTGGGCAATGACGAGACTCTTACTCCTGAGGCGTCATAATCCAAAGAGACTTCTAATTTTACGCCAAGTTCCTGCATTGTATGCAGGGGTATATTTACATTCGGCGTCCCGCTATAAAAACTGACAGGCAGGTCCCCATATTTGCCAAGGTTTGCTGCATTGGGAGACTGAATGTTGGCTGGAAGCGGCAGGCTTTGGCTGTTGGCGATAAGGCTTGCAAAAAGCAGTAGCTTGAAGATATTTTTAATCTTTAATTTCATGATCCTAATTCTTAGTTAATGTTTTCATCACCTTCACGCTATCCTCCTGAACCTCCGTCTTGACCTTAACCAGATAAATCCCCTCAGGATACCCACCCAGGTCCACCGGAACGGTGCGATCCTTCACGGCAAACACCTGAAGCTGCCTTCCCGAAAGGTCATACACGTAGCAAGTCCCGCCCGTAAAGTCATACCCGATGACCACATTGGTAAACTGCGAGGCGGGATTCGGGAACGCCTCGATATATTTCTTGGGCTCCTTTTTCTTTTCCTTGTCCCTGAGCTTCACCACCCAGAAGTCGTTGCCGCCCTTCCCGGACTTCCTGTCCCTGGAAGGAGCGCCCTTCGAGGTACCCGCAAGCAGGTAGCTCCCGTCTCTGGTTTCCACCGCCTTGCGAAGTATGTCCTCGCCATTGCTTCCCGCCGAGGCAGTCCACAGCTGTTCACCCTTCTCATTTATCTTGATGGCCACGTAGTCGTTGATGCCCTCTTCCTCTTTCTTTGCATTTAACGTCATTCCCCCTTTGGAAGACTGGGGAGCCGGCTGGCTGTAGCCTCCGAGCAGAAAAGTATGGTCGCCGTTCTCCACCAATGAAGTCAGCAGGTCGGTCTGCCCGATGTCGAAGGTCTCCTGCCACAGTATCTCTCCCCTTAGATCAATCTTCAGCACCCAGAAATCGGTCCCTTTCCCGTTCGAAGCATTCTTGTTCCCGCTGGTTCCCGAATTGGAATTTCCCGCAAGGATATAATTTCCGTCATAAGCCTGGTGCACGACATAAAGCTGGTCGTCTTCGCTTCCTCCGTAGGATTTCTGCCATTCCGTTTCTCCGTCCCTGTCCAGCTTCACTACGAAATAGTCGCCCGTACCGTAGCATTTCTCTGTCTTGTTGCCGGATTCCGGAGAATTCGAGTAGCCGCCCAGAAGGTAGCCGCCGTCAGCAGTCTGGATGACGCTTCGGAGCTGGTCGGCATATTCGCCGCCGATGGTGCGCTGCCATTCCATATTTCCTTTTTTGTCTAATTTAACCGCCCAGTAGTCTAGATTCCCGAAGCCGTCCTCCCATTTCCCGAAAGGGTCCTTCGCGTCTTTCACGAGCGCGCTCTTTTCCGAAGACGAAGAGCCGCCGAGGATCCACCCGCCGTCCGAAGCAGGGAAGGCGGCACTGAGCTGTTCCTGCCCGCTGCCCCCGATAGTCCGCTGCCACTGCTCGGCGCCGCGGGCATCGAGCTTGACGATCCAGAGGTCGTCCTGGCCGCGGCAGCTGTCCTTTTTCTGGATTCCTGCCTGCGAATCCGAAATCCCGGCAAGCAGGAAGCCCCCGTCCTTGGCAAGGCGCACGGCCTGCAGCAGGTCCGATCCCGGTCCACCGAACCCCTGCTGCCAGTCCAGCTCGCCGTGCTCGTCCATCTTCCAGACCCAGTAGTCCAGCCCGCCCTGCGCCTCGGCCGTCTTGTTGCCCGTCTTCTTGGAAAGCGAGCTTCCCGCAAGGAGGAACCCGTAGTCGGGCGTGGCGATGGCGTCGAAAAGGTAGTCGGCATGCTTGCCCCCGTAGGACTTCTCCCAGAGGATGTCCTGGGAATGCAAGAGTGGCGAGAACAGCAGCAGTGCTGTAACAAAGGATAGTCTTAAGCGTATGGTTTTCATAAATATAGGAGATAAACGTTTCTTAAAATTTTCTTAAAAAGCGAAAGTAATAAAATTTTGACGAAATCGTTGTCGGACAGCCAATTAATTTTTCTCCCACCCAAAAACCAAGCAAAACTACCTGTTCCAATTCCCCACCCTTAACCCTTCACCCTTCACCCTTCACCCTTCACCCTTCACCCTTCACCCTTCACCCTTCACCCTTCACCCTTCACCCTTCACCCTTCACCCTTCACCCTTTAACTCTTGCCTCTTCCCTATTGCCTATTGCCTCTTCCCCATTGCCTATTACTCCCCCTAAACCCAAAAAAGCCCAGGCTTCCACCCAGGCTTTTTTAAAAACTACCGCTCCTTCCTCCGCACCTTAACAACCGACTTCAAAAGCAGGGTAACACAAAAACTAACCACCGCCCCAACGATCGCCAAGATAACGGTACGCAAGATATCCTCCGACAGCAGGTTGGGCAGCGTGCTGAGAATCGTCCCGCACGCCGTCCCGTTCCTTAAAGAAACACCCGCTGCCATCAGTCAGGCAATGCTATAGATTTCTTGCCTGCTTTTTTGGAAGGAGCTGATGCTACATCTTCTACCGTAATCTGGCTCACCGCCGAAATAACGCCTCCGGCTACCGCAAGATAACCTGCTGCAGACACGATTGCCGCCGGCAGTGCCACAGGTGCCGCCGCAATGCTGGCGCTGATGCCCAGCAGGCCTAGTCCCACACTGCGCAATACCCTGAAAAATTTTGGTGTGGGCGCTTTCGCCCTTTTTGCTATATTCATAATTTCTATTTTTTAAGATTGTATAAGTAATTGTGCTTCCTCGCCTTTCGCTGAGGCGTCCCGCACCAAAGCCAAAACTTTAAGGAAGGCTTTTTTAGATTCGTTCCCGCTCCACATTCCCGTGGGGTAGCTGACCGGCGCGATGCACCCCAGCAGTTCTTTTGACGCATCGTTGGCCGGATGAATCAGTATCAGGCTTCTGCCTTCCACATTTGCCAATTCGAGATGCTGGCCAAACTTGGCACTGTTCCGTTGCCGCAAGGCATATTTTCCTTCAGGAACACAGGACACCCTCGGCCTGTTATCAAGCCACGGCAACTCAATCGTAAAGCAGACAATGCTGCCTTCATGCTCGATCGTGCCCAGCGTCCCTTGCAGAAAATAAGTCCTTTTCAATAGCAAGATCATCTTATACCCCGCTGACTTTTACCAGCGACAGCGCATTGAAGGCGCCATTTTTCAAAGGATACATTTGCTGGTTGATCTGCTGGTAAAATTCGATGCCCAGCGCCAAGAACAGAACCTTAGTGCTGTTGGCCGGTACGGTGTTAGCAAGTTCCAGCACCGCAGTCGGCGTGCTGTCCCAAGGCAGTATCGCCGTCTCAGAAGAGGTAGTCTCAAAAGTCTCCGCCTCAAAATCTACAGCACTGCCCGCAGCATGGATTTTAAAATGGGTCGTCCCGCCCGGAGCGCTGATCATGTTCGAAGCAATAAAGGACTCGAAGCTGACAGTTGCCGTACCCACACCGCGGTCAAGTACTGCCGTATAAGGAGCATAAAGCGTGGTGCCTAGAGCCCCGCCGATATTAAACTCAAAGCCGGTCAGCATTTCAGCCTCACCGTCGATCACGTTGCGCAGTCCCCTGTCGCTGACAAGGTCGGCTTGCAGCACTTTGACCATTTCCTTAGTCAGCCTGCCCACCATCCTGCTGTCTGAAGAATTGAGCAGCAACCCTCTGATCGCAGTTCTAAGTACGCGCCCCGCTTTTCCGGCACGGCCAAATTCAGCCCCATTCTCTCGGGTGCGCTGAAAAGCCGGATCCGTAGCAATGCGCTTCGCATCCACCCCGCCTTTCTCTCTGGCGATATACCCGTCTTTCGTTTTGTAAAAAGTAATATCCCCGATAGTACCCTTCAATTTGATAATTCCTTTCTGCCTAGCCATAATTTCTAAATTTAAAAATGAATAAATATTTGTGAGTCATTCTTATTTCGTTGCAACTATCTATGAATGAGACCACAAATATGCAAAACCCTGAACCACAATTCCTAACCCCCAGGTCGCAGACACCCAGTAACGACCGCTTATGTACCATAATGCACTACTGTTCAATAGGTAGATTGTTCGATAATTAGATAGTTGGATTATTAGATGGTTAGATTATTAGATGGTTAGATAATTCGATTATTGGATAATTAGATTATTGGATAATTAGATTGTTAGATAATTCGATTATTGGATAATTGGATAATTAGACCCCTAATCATTCGATCCCTATAAGTGTTAAGTCGCTAGAATATAGATTACCAAATTCCGTTCAAACAAAAATTATCCAATTTCTCCCTCCGCAACAGAATCATCAAATGATCTGTTGCCTTTTGCCCATTGCCTTTTGCCCATTGCCTCATTACCCTTTCCCTAATCCCTCTTCTCTAAAAAAATCCCCCCCTTCGGTTCACCTTCTGAAAAACCCAACTCTCCATCCCTCATCTTTGCCAAACAAACACTAAAAGAAAACACCATGAAATCAAATTATGCCAGAGCCTGCATCTACCCAAAAGACATCCAAAACATCACCGGCAAATCCTACAAGCAGTCCAGGCTGTACCTCCACAAGATCAAAATCCACTTCAGCAAGCGTCCCGAACAGCTAGTCTCCCTCGAAGAATTCTGCGAATACACAGGCCTCCAGCCCGAACACGTCACCCGCTTCCTAAAATAATGCACATAAAAAAAGCTCCCACCAAAGGAGCTTTTTTATGCCATGCCATCTCTCACAATCCCAAACCCCCACAACGCCTCAGCACCTCAACCTTTCACCCAAAACCTTCCATCTATTACCTAATATCCCTCTTCAAACTATCTAATAATCTAATTTCCACTCCAAACTCTTGCCCATTGCCTTATTGCCTATTGCCTTATTACCTTATTGCCCAAAACCCTTACCCATCCAAATCATCCATCCGCCGCAACAGCCTTTCCTTCAAAGAATTCAAAAACTTAGTTCGCTCATTCTTGCGCAGCCGCATCTCGGTATACACACGGTGGTACTGCCCAAGATCGATATGGAAGATTTTCTCAAAAAACTGAGCGATCTCTTTGAGCCCCGCCGTCCCTTGGTTAAAGACACCCTCGCAATACAGCGCATAGATCAGTTCCACCAGTGCAATCTTTGACGACGTCCAGTGCAGCAAGTGTAAATCGGTTTTTTCCTCACGCATCAGTTTTCCATTCAGACGTTGCAGTTCCGTTTCCAGATACTGCTGCAAGCGGTCATTCGCCATGATTTTAGCAGTCTTGTAGTCGTGGGGCGTGCTGAACCGCTGGTCCGCATGAAAGTAGGCACTGTCCAGTGTAAAGCTGATATCAGGCTCGTTGCGGACAAAATAAACATAGTCCAGGTAGCAACTCCCCATCCTGTAATATTTATAGAAAGATTGGTTATCCACATAAAACTGTTGGAGCTTGCCCAGTTCGTGGTTTAAGAATTTGCGCATAGCTTTTTCGCCACCCTGCGGTTTGCCCATCTCAATATTGTACACCTCGTTATAATAAATGAGCTGGCACACAAATTTTGGCTTGATATGCTTGAAGAAGGCAATTTCCTCCTCTTGCGATGGAAAGGAATGTGACAGAAAAAAGTTCTTGAGCTGGTCAAGCGAAGGAAACAGCACTTTCAGCGCCTGCTCTGCATAAACGATTGGGGTGCTGGTTGCAGCGTGGATGGCATCGAGCTTCGTGCCGACAGCCAGAAGCAGTTGTTCTGAATAGGTTTTCATGGCATTTGAATTTAAGCCCAGAGCCGTCTTGCGGAGGGACTAGGGCTGGCTTATACAATAAAGGTTGGTGCTTTTGCTAGTAGTTTTCCTGAAGCAACGCGATAGTGCGTCAATGCTACAATAGCGGACAGACCTTTGCCCAAATCGAAGGCAATGGCAACAGCCCTACAGAGATCCCAGTCAGGGCCATAGGACTTATACTTGGTATACGTCGAGATAAACTTAAAGGCATTGCTGTTGACGAAGTAGCCGTCCAGGGCAGCATAGAAAGAAAGGTTACCAATGTAGGCTTCTCCTCGCTACTAATTCTTTTTACGATTGTTTTGCCTAATGCTACGTTAGAAATAATGAGGTCTTCTTGCTGGGCCGTAATTGAATCAGGTGTTATCACAGCTTTAAATCTTGTACACGCCGTTTTCAACATTGGGATTTGATCTTCAAAACCGCAATCTACAACGTGAAATATACCGAGGTGTGTTTCTTGAATGGCGTTCATAAGTAGTAAATATTTAGATTTTATAATTCAAATATAAATATTTTTAACAAATAAACAGATAGTAACAGAAAAATTTTTGTTAATAACGCACTTTTACCATTTTAAAGCTGTATTTGTTCTCTCTATTCGTAATTGGGAGTTGGATCTAGTCTGTATAATTTTTTCCTCCTCGAAATTAATTTTGATATATTGAAAGTGGATTCTTGTATCGTTGAAGTCTACTTTACAAGCTTTGAAGTAGGTTTTTATGACGGTTGAACTAGATTTCACACTCTTCATGCTGGTGCGAGGATTTGAATCTAGGAATTTCTAAATACCGCAGCTACCTCGAGTATCTTAATAGTGCCAAAAATAATCGCAGATTAACCAATTAAATTTGAAGAACCAATACGGAGAATAAACAGTACAACAAATAGCAATCAAGTGAGGTCAGCACTAGCGCTCTCAAAATTTCAGTACAAAACAAAACTCTAAAAACAACATCCAAAAGCAAACATCAAATATTTTGCATATTTATACTAAATTATAACAGACTGAGAATGCATTTTTATGGAATAGCTACTCCATAAAGCACCTGCCTTCTAAGCAGGCGGTCGAAGAAAATTATATTGAGGTTACTGGTTTGAATCCAGTCGAGGTCTAAGCAACAGTCATTGCGAGGCACGAAGCAATCACATAATCCCAACACTTTCCAAAAGTTCGTCCCAAATCATATCTGCAATTTCCTTAGCCTCCATTACTTTCTTATCAGAGCTACCGCCAAAAAGCGAAGATTCGCTCCAAAAGAGATGATAGTCGTCAGCAGAAAGTACGAAAAGTTTTCCTTGTGATGACCTGTTGCTGGTGGTTCCAATTGAATAGTTGATTTGCTGTTCATTTACGTGCATGTTAAAACCTCCTTGCTGTGGTTGCGTAGAGATTCTTAGTGTAGATTCTGTATTGATTTTATTACGGTTTACAATCAGAACTTCAACATGGGTATCGCTTTCCGAAACCAGCCTGCATCCAATGTTGTCCAGCAGCTTAGTCTCTTCTAAAAATCGTTTGGTATAATCCTTAACGGACTTAAAGGTTTCTTCTGCAAAATCAATTTTCTGGATCGAATCAAAATCCTTTTTTATTTTATAATTCCTTGAAGATGGCAACACAGCTGGCTGGCTTCTCCCAAATTCTGGAACGGTAATTTCATTAGCTATTAACTTTCGAAGCTGTTGTGCAACATCAAGAAATGCCATATTTCTGTTGTCCCACGAACTGATTGCCTTGCCATCTTTGGGCAATGCCTTGAGTTTTCTGAAAGGCGTGTTATGCCAGTCGCAAGGCTCGAGGATAATCGGCACTATAAGCAGCTTTCCATCTTCCTGCATTTGCACAGCAGTCTTAAATTCCTTTTCATAGCAGTAATTTGAAGCCAAATAATCTGGACTCAGCAACGCTAAAAAAAGTGAAGCGCTTTCCAGAGAACTACTTATCGAGTTGTCAAGGGAATTTCCTGCCAAGATTTGCTCGTCAGTCCAAGTTTCCAGCAGTCCATCACGTTTTAACTGTGCCAGATGTTTGTGTAAGGATTCCAGCATAAAGCTGTCGTTGTGGCTATAGGAGATAAATGCTTTCATAAAAGATGTCTTAAGATTACTTTCAAAGTTAGTGCAAATTAATTAAAAAGACTTTTTTAATTTCGCTTAATAGCTAGATGTAAAACGCTTAGATAAAAAATAGAGAACTAAATTTTTCGTTATTTTTAAGCAATCGAAATTTACCTCCTACAAAAGCAAATAACCGCTTTCGTGATTTTTGATTATAAATTTCAAATCTAGCTTGTAAACTTAATTTTAGCTGTACAGTTAGATCCATTATGTCTAAGTTTTCCGCAGTTATCACAATACTTTTCATCAGTGGTATAAGTCTGCGCAAGTTTCTGTCTGGAGATATGTCCTACTTGAACGGAGCCACCACACTTTCTACAATAGTAACAATTAAGCTTATCGTATCTATGACATTCTGTACAATTAAATTTTGCCATTTATTTTTAATATTTAAATAGTTATATTATAATGCTTTTGCAGATAGTAAATCATTTTATCTCTATGAATATCTATCTCTTCTTTACCCCATTCGTTGTCATAGCTCTCAAAAATATAAAATGACTTTAAAGAATCATATCCATTTTTATTTCTAAACTCTTCCCTTTTTACGTTTACATCCTTACTGCTATATTCTGAATTTTGGCTTACACTTAACAAAACTAAATTACCAAAGTTATGTAAATGCCCATCTTCTAATTTAAATTTAAATTCTGGATTCTGTGGAAAAATATGTTCAACTGAATTCTTAGAAGTAATCCTAAAACTTTTAAACTTCGGATCATTTCTGTCTACCCAATTTTTCCAAAGTAAATATTCTAACTTTTGAAACCAATAGTGCTGGTAAGAAGTACCTTTGTTTTCTTTAAGATATGACTCTATATTAAAGTCAGTTGTCAAATTAGAAGTCATCAGTAAGAAAGATGCATCTTTGTCATTCATTGAACGGCACTGTGACATTTGATTATCAACCTCCTCCAAAAATGACAAAACAAAATCTCCGGTTGCATCAAAATCCTTATTAATCATCACAAAGTTTAAAAATGGTGTTAACCAAAACTGTCTTAAATAATCACCTGTAAAATACAATATGCTTTGAAGCATAAGCATATTAGACTTGGAGTATTCAGATCGGGTATAATATGCTTCAGCATTCCTATTGATGTTAACTAACTCTAGATGCTCTGTTTTACTATCTAAATCAGTAATCCACTTGATTACATACTTATCAAAAGCAAAGCGAATATCCCACAGCAAATAAAAAAAGCGTTTAATTTCAGCACTATTACTTCGCTTTTCCATTGTCTTAAAAATTTCAATAAGTCTATTTACGTGAAATGTTCCTTCGAAATCTGGTAAGTTTTCTTTTTTTAAATGAATTCTGTAGGTATGTAACAGCAACTGTCCGAAATTTATAATGGATCTACAATATATTTCTTCTGATTCTCTTACAGACTCATCTATTGAAGAATTATTATTTCCTTCATAAATATTAAAATTATCGTTTAGAATAGAACTAATTGTAGAATAATTTTCTTTGCCTATAGCTACTTTATCTGTTTTATATTTGAATTTTGAGGCATCAAACGGTATATAGTTGCTTAAATCCAAATCATGCCAATTAGTTTCGACAAATACAGCCCTAGCATTTCTCTCAAAAAAGTTGTTCATATTTTCGCAAACTTCCCAGATTTTTCCAAAAATAACTTTATCAGTTCCTAAATGTTTAAGCAAGTTCGATTTCACAATATCAGACTGTTCTAATTGCAAACCTGCACTATTAATAGTCGAAAACAGCTTATTTAAATCAGTATGTTCGGGAGCATTGTTTTTAACCATAAGAACATTTGTATAAATATAGTTTCCAAAAGCAACTATATCAATTTTATCTCTTAACTGATTAATTATGCCTCGTATTGTTACTAATCCTGAAGCTATGTTATGCAGATATGGCAATTCCTTTATTTGGGCATCTGAAATCCGTATTGTATTGTTTTTATTTGCTTTACCCAATAATTGATTAAGATATATTTGGACTTCTTTACGTATTTCAAAATTTATTCGCAATTCATTATCGACTTCCAAAAAGTGTATCAACTGTGTAGGAATATTTAGGTTTTTAAATACAAAAGCAATAAGCCATAAAGTTGTAAAGCGTTGTTGTCCGTCAATTAAATCTTCACAACCTTTAGATTGTTTAGTTATTATAGTACCAATATAATAGTGTCCATTGTTATCCGATTGAAAGCTTCTGGACAAATCAGATAATAATTTTTCTACCTGTTCATTTCCCCATACATAAGGCCTTTGATAGGTTGGAATACTAAACTTGCACTGTTTTAAAGACTCTAAGCTAATAACAGCGGTCGCAAATATATTTACTGGCCTAATTGTCATAACTGGCTATTTTTTCAGTAATTGATTTAATTAATACTTTATCAAAGACCTTATTTTTTGACATTTGAGATGCTGTGGTAAAATTTCCAAAATAATGCTTTAGAGAAGCAATATGCTTCCCTTTTGATTGATTATTACTAATATTATTATTGTCGAAATTATAATCAAATTTCTTTAGCCAATTTAACAATCCATCAATTGTATAACTTTGTAATATTTTATCAATTATTTTTTTATCATTTACAAATTTAAAAATACTGTCCTCTCTAACATTTCGATTAAATGAAACACGAAGTGAATATATGTATCTATAGAGCCAAAGTGAAACTTCATATAGCCTTAAAAAGCCAAATCTACTAACATAAGTAATTAATGTTATTTGAAACAACTCCTTTAAATAAATAGTGCCATCTCTGCCATGTAGCATTTTATTTCTAAAATCATAAAACTCCAATGCTACTTTATAATCATCATCTTTATCAAATAAAATTTGAAATAAATTTACATATTCATGGATATAATCTAAAAAATTATCGCCGTTATACAGTGGTTGTCGAATTTGTCTGTAATTACTCTCAAAGTGTTGATAAACCTTTCCATTCTCTTTTTTTAAGGTCATGAAATAATGTGATGTGTCATTATCTTCCTTACTAGTCTTTTCTGAAAACTCTTCAATTATTGTGTCCTTTAAACCTTTTTCATTTCGATAAAAAGGAAAAAGTCTCCAATTGTTATTATTCCAATATCGAATTTTACAAAGTTGCTCGACTACATATTCAATTTTACTACTTGAAAATGATTCCCATTTAGTAGCTTGATAGGAAATCCTTCTTTTCGTCTTTAATGCCCGTAAATGGTGAGATTTGATAATATCAGAGCCACTTAAACGCACTCCTCCTGTATTTTGTGTTTCGAAAAATGTATAGGCTAAATCTTCAGAATTTGTGATTATAAGTGTTACATTTATTTTTTCTAAATCTAGTATTTCATTAATATTTATATTTTGAAATTTATGAAACTCACCTAAAAACAACTTTTTCAAATAACTATGATTTCTTTTTATGTTTCTAACTGATAAAGGAGAATTATAGCTAATATTAGATATTATCGGGTCTTCTAAAAACGAATTAAGTATTAAAATAGTCGTTAACCTTTGCTGTCCATCAATAATATTTAAATTGCTACCTTCTCTGTGAATAATAATACTACCTAAATAATATAAAGATTTTTCTTTCTTTCCGTTAAAGTATTCAAGCAAATCATCTAATAAACAATCAATTTGCTTTTCTTTCCATACATAAGGACGCTGATACTCTGGAATACAGATTTGCCCAGAAATATTTATATTAGATTGTTTATTTATCTTACTACTCAATAGATCCTTAACAGAGCAACTTAAAACTTGTAATCCATCTTTTAAGGGTTCCTTGTTGTCTAATAAACCTACTAAAATTCCTGATTCCATAAGTTATAATATTAGACTACTTAACCTGATTAAACTGCTCATAAACCTTCTTCAACATATACCCCTTAACCAATCCCCCAAATTCTTTATCATCCATCATCTTAGAAAAGATATCCTGATTCTGTTCCATCCTACCAATAAGTTTATCAAGGAAAATATCCTCAAAACCAAACTTAAAATTCTCCATTGAATTTGTTTTAGCCTGTTCAGCAAGACTTTCATCTCTTAAAAGTTCTGCTTCAATCTGGTCAAAAAACAATCTATCAGCATCATTAAACTCGGTATGAAACTTCTTGTTTAATAAATTAATAATTTCTGAAAGCGCAGCTTCTTCTTCTTTATCTTCTTTTCTAATTCCTGATTCATTTCCTCCATCCAAACCATATTCTCCTTGTGGCTCCATTACAATATTATTCTCAGCAATTTTCTGAAGTCTATAGTATTCTAAAGTGATTTCATCGCCTAATTTGAACCTATCATTTTCATTTTTTCGTGGAAGCTTTTTCAATAGAAACCTTCCATATGTAAATAACTTTTCCAATTCAACATCTGTAAAAGGCATGATCTGTGTCAAGAAGGAATACAATCGTGTAAAAGATTGCAAAGCGTGTTTGAAGTTTTCCTGCGTAATAGAATTCCCTATTGTATCTTTTTTAGAATTTTCTTCAGGCAATTGCTTGAAACGTTCAACTGCTGGGTCGATATAGGCATTCAAATTTCCTTGTTCTTTTATGGACAATTCCTTTACTGATTTAAAAAACACATTACAGAAATTATCAACTTCTGTTTGCCAAATAACTTTCCCTTTTTCTATTTCATTCTGCAAATCGTAAAGGTGGTTTGGATCAGTTGAGGATTCAACTGTAGTCAATTCGTAATAAGGTTGAAATGAGTTTAAAATATCTTGTGTTTCGTTAGCAAAATCTAATATAAAAGTATCTTCTTTTCCTGTATGCATTCTGTTCAATCTCGAAAGTGTTTGAACACATTTCACACCTGAAAGCCTTTTATCTACATACATAGTATGTAACAAAGGCTGGTCAAATCCAGTTTGATATTTATCTGCTACTAAAAGTAATTGGTATTCATCTGAACCAAACTTACCTGGCAATTCTTTTTCTTTAAAGCCATTTAGTTCCGACTCAGTTACACCATCAGGATAAACATCATAAATAACTTTTCCAGAGAATGCAACAATAGTTTTTATGTCATTATATCCTTTCTCTTGGATGTATTTATCAAACTCTTCTTTGTAACGAACAGCGTGTAATCTTGAACTCGTCACTACCATTGCTTTTGCTTTTCCACCAATCTTTTTGGAAACTATTTGTCTGAAATGCTCTACCATCACTTCTGTCTTTTGCGAAAGATTGTGTGGGTGAAACGACAGAAAACGTCCAATAGCTCTAGAAGCTTTTTTCTTGTTTACTTTCGGGTCGTCTTCAATTTCTTTAGACAATCTAAAATAGGTTTTGTAAGTAGTATAGTTTTTTAAAACATCCAAAATAAAGTTTTCCTCTATTGCTTGTCGCATAGAATATAAATGGAATGGCTTTGGTTTCCCGTCTATATCTGTTGTTCCAAAAACCTGTAATGTCTTTGGCTTAGGTGTGGCTGTAAATCCGAAGAAACTAAGATTTTGTTGTCTCCCCCTTGCTTCCATTGATTTTCTGATTTCATCTTCTGCATCTTCGTCCAATCCCGAAAACACTTCTTCTTTTTCTGCATCTGCCAATGTTTTTGCAGAAAGCACTTCTTTCATTTTCTTGGTGGCTTCGCCACCCTGAGAAGAATGTGCTTCATCTATAATTACAGCATAATTTTTTGATTTCAATTCTCCTATCTTGTCAAGAACAAATGGGAACTTTTGAAGCGTTGTAATTATTATATTAGAACCCGCTGTAATGGCATCTGCCAATTGTTGTGAATCTTTATCTATTTTTTGTACGACACCTTGCTTGTGTTCAAACTGATAAATGGTGTCTTGTAATTGGCTGTCTAAAACTGTACGGTCGGTGATAACTAAAACCGAATCAAATATTCTTTCATTCTTTTCGTTGTGCAGACTTGAAAGTCTATACGATAGCCAAGCAATAGAATTTGATTTACCAGAACCTGCCGAATGCTGAATCAAGTAATTCTGTCCTGCTCCTTTTTCTTTCGCATCTTTAGTAATCTTTCGCACGACTTCCATCTGGTGGAAACGTGGAAATATAATCGTCTCCTTTTTCTTTTTGATACCGTTCAATTCAAATTCCTGCACATTCAAGTGGAGGAACTTGCCAATGATGTCCATAAAACTATCCTTTGCCCAAACATATTCCCACAAGTAAGAAGTTTTATAGCCATCCTTGTTTACGGGATTTCCGGCACCATTATTACAACCTAAATTAAAAGGCAAATAGCGTGTATTTTTACCCGCCAAATGTGTGGTCATATAACATTCGTCGGTATCAACGGCAAAGTGAACCAAGGAACGTTTCTTGAATTGAAATATAGGTTCAGTGGCTTCACGGTCATAGACATATTGTTTCTTGGCATTGTCAACCGATTGGCCTGAAAATTGATTTTTAAGTTCTATAGTAGCAACTGGCAAACCATTCAACGACAAAACCATATCAATAGAATTAGTGCCTTTGCGTTCATAATACAATTGGCGTGTAACCGACAAATGATTTTTTTGATACGCAATTTCTGCTTCAGGATTCAACGAACTTTCAGGACGAAAATAACCCATTTCAAATTTGACACCATAATCTTTAAAACCATTTCTAACGACATCAAGCGTTCCTCTGGATTCCAATTCACTCAACAAACGATTGATGACTTTTTGATCGACATCAGATTTGTGAATATTTGAAATCTTCTCCCATGCTTTGGGCTGTGATTGACTCAAAAAATCAATTACATAACTAGGAAAAATCCCCGTTTGTGCATCAAAGTCTTTTGAAGAGCCTTTTACATAACCACCATTTTCAAGTAATGATGCTTCTATTGATGCTTCAAAGGTTAATTCTGTATGTATGCCGTGTGCCATATTAATTTCTTTTATCTAATTCAACAAGTATAGATTCACATTTCTCGTCTAGTTCTTTAAGATCTGGAACTGCTTCCATAGCAATCTCTTCAACAAGCCACTTTTGAGGATTGCTCCAAAATCTGCTTTTACTATCAAGTCGCCAAGCCAATTCTTTATCAATTGAAATCATTGCTGTAAAGGCATCATTCCACATATTTGACAGATTTGCATTAGGAGTGTACATATGATTTGTTTCTATCAAATGTGCTTCAGTATTATTTATAGCTTTACGCATTAAACTTACTGCCAATATCTTTTTTTCTATTTTAGTTCCTCGCTTGGAAAGTACTTTGTCTAAAACAGAATTAGTTAAACTTAAACCTGAAATAATAGTACTTAATGACATATGATATTTGTTAAATTAAACAATTACTTCATCCCTAACATCAATCTTACCCGTAACCACTTCACTTATTAAAGCCGTTTTATATTCTTTCATTAACGCGATTTCTTTTTCTGTTTTTAAAATAATTGTATCTATTTCTAAAATTTTATTCTCAATATATTTTGATATTATAACTTGTTCTTCCTTAGGTGGTAATATAAGTTTTAATTTTTTTAATTGATTTAATCCTATTCTTAATCTTGTAGAACCTGAACTATTCATTTCCGCTTGCTTTCTAAAATAATTTGAATTTATTGCATATAGAATAAATTTATTATCATAATTTACTTCATTAACAGATAATCTAATCCCGTCAGAGGCCATTAAAAATCTTGACGAACTATTTGGCATAATGCATGCTCTTGCAACCGGATCAGCCATTTTTGCTATAATAATATCATTTGGATAAATATTACAGCTTCGTAATTCATCAGCCTTTTCAATACTAGTATAAATTTTATACTTATCGTTAAAGTTCCCGTCCCCAATATTTTGTAGCTGAATTATTCTAACTCCAGATTCAGTATAATCACTGAATTTTAAGTCTGAGCCAAATGGACCTCCTGTAAAAGAATATTTGTCATCTTTAGCAACAGTTTGAAAATTTCTTACTTCCCAGTGTATTGGAACTGTTTCAACAAATTCAAACCCACTTTCCTTGACTTTTACATTAGAATTTAAACCTCTTGTGACTAAATGATTAACCAGAGTAATTTTTTCTTCTTTTAAAAGTCTAATTAATTGTTGCTTCTTTTCTATAAGTAGCTCTATTTTGGAAGTTCTATCATTAATATAGTTTATAATTTTAGCTTGCTCTTCTATAGAAGGTAAAACAATCGGCATTGAAACGATAGTTTCTTTATTCAAATGACTTAAAATTGCACCTCTGGATTGTAATTTAAAATATTCTTGATAGTTAGAAACTCCCATGAGAGTTAAACATAAAAACTGTGGTGAGATTTTTTTATCATCACATGTTAATTTTGCCAAACGCTGATTTATTATACCTTTACCATCAATTGAAGTATTGAAAACTTTCGCCAATCCTAATGTACCAACAATAGGAAGGACAACATCATTGTCATTTACTATAAACTGATTCATTTCATTAATTCTTTCATTTGGCAAATACCACTCTTCTAAAATGTTTTTCTCAGCAACGTGTTCAGGAGTAAATACTTTGTAATCTCCAAAATCTAAAAGATCACCAGTAATCAAAGAGCTTCCAAATGGACCTGCTTTATAACCCTTTTTTGCAATAACGAATTTAATCTTATATTGTATCCAATGTTCAGGAATCTTACCAATCCATTCAATACTTGAATCTTTATAGGCTATATATTTTTTCATTATACCACCACATTTTTAATCAAGCTATCTGTTTCTGCTTCCAAAGCAAAAATATCGGCACGAATCTGTTCCAAACTTCTCAATGGTTTGTATTCATAAAAATACTTGGTAAAGTTTATTTCATATCCAACATTGGTTTTGCTTTCATCAATCCAAGCATCAGGAACGTGTGCCAAAACTTCTCGTTTCATATACTTTTTGATATCTTCTTTTAAGGGTATGTTTTCAGTATCACGCAAAGAAGAATCTGCTTTTGGATTGCCGTTTTTATCGGTTACAATGGCTCCTTTTTCATTTCGCAACGGTCGTTCTACTGTTACTTTCGAATAGCCAAAATCGGTATTGTCAAATATTTTGCTTATCGGTGTTGGTTCAAAATCGCCATACGCTTTTGTAATTTCGGCTATTTGCTTCTTGGCAATCTCATTACGTTTGTTCCCCAATGATTTGCTCATTTTTTTATAGAAGTCAACTGCATTGATCAATTGCACTTTTCCTTTACGAAGTTTTGACTTTCTATTGTTCAACACCCAGATATACGTACTGATTCCAGTATTGTAAAACAATTGGTTCGGTAAGGCAACAATAGCTTCTAACATATCATTTTCAATTACCCATTGACGAATACTGCTTTCGTTTTTAGTTCCACTTGGAGAACCTGAAAACAATGGCGAACCATTAAAAACAATTGCCAAGCGAGAACCTTGGTCGTCTTGTTTCATTTTAGAAATCAGGTGCATCAGAAACAGGAAAGAACCATCACTTTTAGACGGCAATCCTGCACCAAAACGACCTCCGTGACCTTTGGTTTTATGCTCGTCTAAAACAGGCTTTGCAAATTTTTCCCATTTTACTCCAAAGGGCGGATTCGTAATCAGGTAATCAAACTTTTCAGTGGGCAATTTATCTTCAGAAATAGAATTTCCTTTTTTGATATTCGAAGAATTCTGCCCTTTAATCATCATATCCGATTTGCAGATAGCATACGATTCAGGGTTTAGTTCCTGACCAAACATTTCCAATCTCGCGTGCGGATTCAGTTCGTGCAAATATTCATCGGCTACAGAAAGCATTCCACCTGTTCCTGCACAACAGTCATAGATGGTTTTTACAACTCCTTTTTTGGTCAATATTTCTCGGTCGTTCAAGAAAAGGATGTTCACCATCAGCTTGATTACTTCACGAGGCGTAAAATGCTCTCCCGCAGTTTCATTGGAAATCTCTGCAAATTTTCGGATGAGTTCTTCAAACATATAACCCATTTCCATACTGGAAATAACTTCAGGATGCAGGTCAACTTCCTGAAAACGCTTGATAATCATAAAAAGCAAATTGTTATCGTCAAGCTTTGTAATTTGATTGTCAAATTCAAACTGCTCTATAACTTCCCTAGCATCTTCAGAAAAGCCGTTGATATAGTTTCTTAAGTTGCTTGCAATGTTATTTGGGTCGGCAACTAATCTATTAAAATCAAACTGGCTATGGTTGTGAAAGTTATATCCCGCCGATTTATTTAATATTGGGTCAAGGTTTTGGATGTTTAGTGATTTGCTTTGCTCATATTTCTTCAAGACCTCTGCCTTGGAATTTTCTAAAACACAATCTAATCTTCGCAGAACGGTCAAAGGTAATATGACTTTACCATAGTCACTTTGCTTGTAATCGCCTCGTAATAAGTCGGCTATTGACCATATAAAATTAGCAGATTCTTTTATGTTTTTCATTATATTTTATTCTTGTATTGTTTATTTTAATGGTCTAAAAATAGAATAAAAATATGGTTTATTTGATATTTTACTTGCTACAATAGTCATCGATTTTTGTTTCATACTGTAGTTTTACTTTAATTTATTGAACTCATAAAGCATAAACTCATATAAGTTTGTAACAGCCCGAAAGATGAAAAACAAAAAATTGAGAAGATAATTAATTAGAAGAATTCTATATATTATAACTATTGGTACTAATATAGAAGATGATACGTCAACATTTTCCAATTTCAACTTGAGACTGTATTGACTTAAATCTAAAGTTATAAGCATTGGAAAAAAAGAATTTAGAATAACAAAAGATATCGAGATTAGCGCAACTAATATTGAATATGACAATGAATACATAAAAAGTTTTAAGTAATTTTTTACCTGCTTTCTTTTAGTTTCATCTTGTTTCGATTCATTTTCCTTTGGTTCTAAATCTTTAAACTTATCTGGAATTTTAATTAGCACACCAAACATCAATCCTGAAAAAAGCGACAATAACATTACTATCACTTTTGGATCATCCATCAATTTATCTTTGTTTACATAAACAATAGCACAACTTATTATTGGAATAATTATTCTGACGAATATGTAGGCAAAACTCCATTTATGCTCATCACCGTTAATATCAGTAAACAACGATTTTTTGGCATTTTCTCTTATGCTTTTTACATTTAAAAACATAGCTAGACTTCTTTCACTTTTGGTTCCTCGTCAATTAAAGCTTGCAGTAACTTATCACAATATATTTTTAATTCGGGAAAATCAGGAACTCCAAAAGAACTTATTCCAATTTTATTTTTTAAATAAATTCTTGGCATTATGTCTCCAGTTCCATCCATTTCGAAAGTTGCGGTTTTCTTGTCGGGACTTTTTAAAACGACACTTTTTTTATCAAAGTTCTTTAATCCTAAGTTATTAAAGGTTTTACCTAAAAAAGGTTTAACAACATCATCAAGTAACGACATCTGTACCGCACTCCGCACGGGTGTAATTTTTATTTCTATTTTATAGCTTTCATTTATAGACATAAAACTTGCAGATTTATCGATTTCAGTAGATAATAGTGTTTCAGTAAATTTTAGTTCTTTCACTTTCGCAGAACTTTTAAAATCATCCTTAATTTTCTGAGGAAGAAAAGGATCATGATTAGGCATATTGTAGTCGTTTTCATAATTAAACATTTCTTTAAAGATGAAGTTTATGAATTCTGCCCTAATGTTGTCCTGTTGATAAATCTGAAACATAATATATCCATTGCTATCATTAAGTGGAGTATATATATAAAAGAAGTATTTATCATTTATGACATTGCCGTCTAGAGGAGCTACATTTTTTTTATTTCTTAATTTTCGGCTAGTTTTACCCTCACCCATTTGACCGCCTTCTAGTACTCCGTAAATAGTGTTTTTTGGAGCACTAAAACTAGTTTGATTATTTTCATTTATTAAGGTGAATGCTTTATTTTTTACAACTTGATAATCAGTATCTAAAGTTTTAATAAAAAAATTAAAAAAATTAGTAAATAGAGCTGAACTTTCAACTTTGTCGGAACTACCTGTTCGTTTTATGTATAAATCTCTAAAGGTATTTGTTCCCTTATAACTCAATCTTGGACTTAAATTAAACTTGAATACTTCTAATCTCACGGTTTCTGGTTTGTTCATAATTTTGCTTGTTTTTTATAACAATAATTTTTATTGCAAATTAAATGATAGGTTATTATTTGAACTTGCAAATATTATATTTACTTTCTGAAACTTCTTACGGGTTTCCTTATACCCGTAACATTTTTAAAGATTACGTGTATCTAAACTCGAATTCTAATAAATTAGCAACTTATAGAAATTCAAAAATCAGACAAAATCCACACCATCATTCAAATGCCATAAATCTACCACTTCATAAAGCACTCTTTATACGTATAATTACCTGTTTAAACAAAGCCCCGCCAAAACGAGAAGCAAAAAATCAAATCTAAAAAAACAATATCCAATTCATTCTCCATGACAATATTAAGTTCCAACGCTATAAAATAACAAAAAAACCTTAACCACTCACCTCCCATCCTCCACCTTTTAACCTCCGCCCAAAATATAAAAAAAGCTTAAAGTTGTACAGAAAGCTTTCACTATCCCTTACCTTTAAGAATAAAACATTCAGACAATAAATTTAAAATTGCATTTATGAAAACATTATTATTTTTAATATTGGCGTGTACCGCCTCTTTCGCACAAGAATTTAAAGCAATACCTACAGGATTGGTTTCTGAAAAGGATCCGGCTATCAATTATGTCGTGGCCAATTTCGACAATATTCCTGCCGACACCTTATATGCAAATGCCAAAAGATACATATTGTCAAGATACACAGGCATTAAAAATCCTATTGTTTTGGATGAAAAAGCAAGCTTGCTGCGTTTTGAGACGGTTGATGAGGTCATGGCCGCTGTGGACAAGAAAAACCAGAAGGTAAAATATTTGGGTACCGCAACAGCAACGCTAGAATTCAAGGATGGAAAAGTAAAGATTTCATACAGCGGCGTAGCAGTCAGTTCGCTTACGGGAGAAACAAGAAAGGAATTGCCACTGGATTCTTTTTGGAATGCCAAGCGCAAGCTGGTGGACAGTGAGGCTAAAAACAGTACGGAGACCCATTTCAATGCTTCTACCCGATTGCTGATCGATGCGATGGGCAAGTCTAATGTTAAAACAGCTTCTTCAGAATGGTAAGCACTTTGGCTTTGACAAAATATAAAAAAGAGAACCCGCATCAGGTTCTCTTTTTTTATGCTTTATAATAGCTGGAGTGCTGTTATTTGTTACTCAGTCCATGTAAATAGACCCCTTGATAAACACGTTGGCTTTAGACCAATTCCCGTCTTTGTTTCCCCAGTCAAGCCCAACGCTGATTAACGAAGGTACTTCCAAGTTAGAAAAGCTCATGGGTACTGTCTTTTTGGAATTCTCTTCCCTTTTCAGCTTCAGTATGCTGAGCGTGCCGCCTGCAATATAAGAAGGCTTTGAGACAGAGGTAGCTGAAACCACACCGTAAGGGGTAATCATTAAGTATTTTGCCAGGCCGAAGAACCAGTTACTGTTTGCAAATTCATATTCTCCGAAATAGAGTGGCATGGAAAAAGCAGACCTGAATTTGTCAATATCTTTTTTCAAGATGCCATACTTTCCGTCAAAATCTTTAAAAGCGATGATGCTCCCGTCATTTTGCAATATGCTTCCGTCTAGGGACTTGAAGTTAGCGAGCTCGTCATCGTTCCATGTTTTCAGTAAGCTCAGATTGGCATGAAGAAGAAAAAACCTTTCTTTTTTGACAGTAAACGGAAACCAGGTGCCATTGACTTCGCCTCCATAGGTGGCTGGCTTTTGGGTAGCAATCTGCTCGTTTTCTGGATTGTAATGCGTGAAATTATCTGTGGAATAGACGGCATAAAAACCAAAGGAATAAGTAGGCCCCTCATAGCCTTCAATCATTGAGACATTCCTCTGGTAACCAAGCTTGAACTTAAAGCCGGGTTTGAGATTCTTGACATCAGTCATATTGACCACATTGTCAAGGTTCGTCACCCCAACCTGCATTATGAGACCCTTAGTTTTTTTGACGTTATCTTCAGTACCTATTTTGTAGAGGATTGTTCCAGGCACTGCAAAAGTGGCACTGAAATCTTCGGGCGACAGGTCAAGGCGGAATCTTTCGATATCATAGTAATTGAAAGTGCCATTCCCCTTGCTGTCGGTTATTACAGATTGGGCAGTACACATCAGGCTGGCAAGCAAAAGTATTGCGGTGGCTAAGTTTGTTTTCATGATAGGTGTCATTTGGATGTTGTGCCTACTCTTTTCCGTTTTCGGCTTCGCGGTTGGGTAGTAATAAGCAGTAGTTTATCGGTTCAGGCTTGCTATGCTGGCACTGGCTCCAAGGCTGGTAAGCTGTACCGACTTGCTGTTCCAAAAAAGTACCGATTCAAGAGCTGTGCCGTCAACTTTAAAAAGCAATGGCTTGATCGGAATTTCCATCGTACCGAGGCTGTAGGAACCTTTAGTCCTGCCCAAAAGCAGCAGTTCCTGTTCTGGGGCAAGCTTGATAAGGTCTAGTAACTTGGCCGCCGCCGCACCGCCTGTTGCTAGTCCTATAATAGTGCTGATCGGGCACTGCACTGCAAACTGAGGATCAAGCAACAGGCTGTGTAGCGGGCTAGGTTCTAGCTTAGCTTCGTATGGCATAGCATCGGGCTTGATACTGATCAGTAAGGTATTGCCTTGCGTTTTGGCATTGATAGAAACGTTATAAGTGGATTCAGGTAAGAAAACAGTAGCATTGCTGGTGGTCTTTTTGCCATAATTGGCATAGCAGAAAAAGAAATGCCCGAAGTCTGCAGGGCGCAGTTCTAGATCGGAATGCAGTTGGGCCTCCACGTTTCCGGAAAGTTGCAGCGTGAGGACAGAAAGGTCGTCATTGAAAGAGGCCGTAGTCAAGCGCACTGCCGCACTTCCGTTGCCGGAAACTGTTCCCTTGAAGCTCCCTAGGGACAAGGTGCCGGTGGCCTCGCGCCAAATATTGCAAGCTCCTACCTTTGTTTCGTTTTCTACCTGATTAGCTATTCGAGCTGTTTCTCTGGCAGCGTCGTGTGCCAGCTTTCGTACTTCTTCTCTGGCATTGCAGAGCGCTTCCCCTGCCTTGCAGGGCGCATTCCACCATGGGCAACCGTGGTTGCATCTGTTTCTGTTAAAATTCGGATAGCTGAATTTGGTTCTCACAGCCTGGCAGTCAACATCGCTTTTCTTCACTTCCAGCTTTTCGCTGAAGCTGGTCGATGGCAGGGAAAATTGCTGTTGCAGTCCTATGGGCGAAGCAAGCGCTTCATTGAGAATAGTGGCAATCGCCACCTTGCTGATATGGGCAGTCAGCACTGTACCGGGCTTGATAGGATCAAAAGCGGTAAGCCAGCGGTTTTGAAATTTTTCATCATAGGTCTTGAAAAGCCTTTCCGTTTCAGAGGCAGTATGCCTTTCTGGATTTGGCAGTCCTGGAGCGGAAAAAATAGGTTTCGTAGTGGCCAGCTCCAGCAATACCGTTATCCCGTTTGGCGCAATCCTTACGGCAGCTTTTTTCAAGTGGCGCGTTACGCTCCTCGGTGCCGCAGTCACTTGCATAGTGGGATCCTTAAAAAGCGATGCGGCCTGCAGTTCATAAGTGGTACCCCAGCCAGCAGAGACAGCTGTCGGCTTTTTCAGAAACTGGCCGTTGAGGTTGTCCAGATACTGACGGAGCAGACTGCTGATTGCCTTAGCTAGTACCTTTCTTCCGATTTTGGTCTTTTTTGAGAACGTAATGCTTTTGATCTTGGCAGACTCGATGGAATTTCTGAGGTACAGCGAATCCGATTCGGCAGCTACGCCTGTAGTTCCAGACAGCGTGCCTTCGATCGAGACATTGTATTTTGGGAGCTCCAGCTGGAAAACGGCAGTGGTAAGCAGTATTTGTTTTCCTAAGGAAAGCTTTGGAGTGATGCTCTTGATTGTAAGATTTTCATCTTCCATGGCAAGTGCTTCGCGGGTAATGGCTTGCGGCAGGTACTGCAACAGCAGGCTCTTGTCAATATAAACGCCGGCATGGGGCTGGAGGGTGTCAATGCCGGCGAGGTTGCGCTCGATCGAGGCATATTGCTGGTCGTTGGCCGAAAGTGGCGGAAATTCCCTGTTGACCAGGGTTTTCAGCGGAGTGCAGCTGGCTAGTGCGAGCACAGGCAATAAGAGTGCCAGAAAGCGGCAGGTGGCGGGGGGAAGATTTTTTTTCATCTTTTGGAGGATTTGGTTACTAATTAAGTTTGCTGAGTTTTCCTGAAGCCAAAATTTAGCATCAGGAAATAATTTAGATGGTGCGGCTGCATCTTGTAGCCAGCAGGCATCGGATCAAAGCTAGCTTGTCCTGTTTCTTGCGCCAATAGGGAAAACCCTATCTCATAAAGGTTTTTTCCATAACACGCTGAATTCCTTTAACATGGCTCGTTTTATTAAGAAATAATTGATATTTTAGCAGTGGTGTCGGGCTGGGTGGAAAACCTGTGAGCCATATAGGGTTTCCCCTAGTGCCTGCTCCTGTAAAATGGCAACCTTTGTATGAATTAATAGTAATCCCCTAATACTTTAAATCATGAAAAAAATTATTTACCTGGCCGTGCTCACTTTAATAGCAGCATGTGCAGACAGCAAGAAAGAAGTTCCTGTAGCAGCTGAGCCTAAACAAAACGACTGCGAAAACAACCCTACCATGAAACTGCTGGCCGGGATGGGCTATAGTGATCGTGCAGTATGGTTAAGCCAGCACGGAAAAATAATCTGTGATGAGAAATTATATTCTTGTATTGAAGAAGACCACAGTGTCTGCAAGAAAGAATTTGATTCTTTGGCACAAAGGCATCCAACAAACCAGTCTGGGAATATCAAGACGTATCCGAAAAAATGGGAAGAATTAAAAAAATACATAGACGGCACGGGCATCGGATGTTATGAAAAATACATAGGGTTCAAAATCAAAAATGGTGATGTGGAGTTTAGCACGCTCCCGTTCACTAAAAAGGAAACTTGTTTTTCTGTACCGCTGTTTAGAGGTATTGCAGAAGCGCATCCAGATGCTGATGAGTTGTCTTTTACGCAGGCCATGATAGAAATCAGAGATAAAAATGGCATAGAAGAGGAAATGGAAAAAGTCATATTTATGGTGGGCGAAAAAGGAAAGGTGTACTACTATGACATAAGCGACAATCCGAAAAAGAAGAAAAAGAGCCTGCCTTCCCATTCCGATTTATAATTTTCAGGTATGGGAGCTAGTTTCATAAATCCTGTAAAGCTGATGGTGCTGCTGACTTTTGCAGTGGCACTTCTCTTTTTGGGAAACAGCAGGAAAAAACTGCATCGGCTGCTTTTAGCGGTATTGGCCCTTGGCGCTGCCAATGAACTGCTGTCGCTGCTCTTCAGAAAATGGGAAATACCGATAAGGCTGAGCACCAACATCTATATTATTTTAAATGCTTTGCTGTGGTTTTTTATATTGCATGAGGTAGTCAACCAGAAAAAAATAGTGCTTCTCGCACTCTCTCTTTTTATGGGATTTGCGCTGTTTAATTTTTTCTTGCTCGATGGCGTAGATGCTTTCAACGCTTATACTTTTGTTTTGGGTTCGCTGCTGTATGTAGTCCTTTTTATAGTAGCAAGCTTTTCAGAACTTGGAAAAGAAAACCTGCAGTTTTTTCTGTCGCCTGCCTACATGCTCATTTTTGCACCCGTGCTTTTTTTTATAGGCTACAGCCTGATTTTTGGTTTCAGAAACAGGGAAATAGACGGCGTATCCATATTGGGCGGTCTCGAATTTTTTGAGTTTATCAGCTATTTCGTAAACATAATTTTCTATGCAATGCTGAATGCCTACCTATGGCGCGAAAAAAAGAAAACAGTATGATAAGAGATGTGGCATTTGGTATTATAATCGGATTGCTCTTCCTTAGTTTGGTTGTGCTTTTCTGCGTGCTTGTCGTCAAGCTTTACATTCGAAAGACGGGAAATTATGCAGCTGCGCTTTACCAGAAAGACATCGATTCGCAGAAAGCACTAAATACGGCTATATTAGAAACCCAGGAACAGGTACTGGCAGGAATTGCCCAAGAACTCCACGACGATGCAGGCCAGCAGGTGGCTTATATTAATTTTCAAGTGGAAAACCTGAAACTCGATTCGCCAGAAATGAAAGAAAAACTGTCATCATTGTCAGAATCTGTGGAAGCGCTTTCGCAGTCTGTCAGGAGCATCAGCCACGCACTGAACAGCCAGACTTTGGTGCGGCAGGATCTCTTCAAGGCAATCGAGACCGAGGTGTTGCGCCTAAAGAAAAGCTGTCCTATAAGCATAAAGATTTCTGGAAAATTTCCTGCTAGGGAATTCAGCGCGGAAGAAAAGATCATGGTGTACCGGATTTTTCAGGAAATGGTGGCCAACTGCTGCAAGCACGCCGCGGCTTCAAAGATAATGGTCAGCTTGGCACGCACTGCTGCTTTTGAACTCGTGGTCAGCGATGACGGCAAGGGATTCGACCCGGAACTCGCAAGCAAAAAAACCACGATGGGACTGCAGAATATGCAAATGCGGGCTGCAGTAATCGGCTTTGCATTAGAAATACAGACCGTTCCCGGCAAAGGTACGCGGTTGAGGCTTTATGAAAAAAATACAGCTTGATATGGAAAAGACAACGGTGGCAATTATAGATGACCACAAGATAGTAAGGCAGGGCCTCAAGGAACTTCTCGAGAAGGTAGGGCCGTATGAAGTAGTCTGTGAATTTGGAAGCGGTTTGGAATTTCTGGAAGCGCTTCCTTTGGAGAAGAATCCTGATATTTTTATACTAGACTATTCCATGCCTGGAATGGATGGAATCGGCGTACTGCAGGCGCTGGAAGAGAAAGAAGCCGAATTTAAAGTCCTGCTTTTGACCCAGCATTTTGACGAGCGTTTAATCGATGAGGCTTACCACCATGGCGCGCGCGGTTTCCTGAACAAGAACTGCACCGCTCAAGAATTGAAAGACGCCATCGAAGCTATCGTAAGAGTAGGATATAACGACATTACCGGAATATTGAAACGGTTGCGGACTTACAGCAGCACACCCAAGAGCGTAGAGCAGAAAATAGAACTTTCCCCAAGGGAAATGGAATTCTTGAACTTGGTCTGCGACGGACGGGAACTCACCTACGAGCAGATGGCTGCCGAGATGGGACTTTCGGTCAAGTCTGTAGAATCTTACCGAAGCGCGCTGTTCGAAAGGTTCGACATCAAATCTAAAGTCGGCTTGGTGCTTTTTTCTTACCGCCACCGCATTACGCCTCCTTTCCTCTGAATTAGAAATCAGGTTCGGCATGCAGCACCTATTGTTACCCTATGGAAAAGGTACGGTTACTGTATGCTGGATGTATGAAATTAGATTGTATAGATTAAAGTTTGCACTTGCTATTCAAGTTCTTCCGGTGCTTCTGAATCATAATCCAGTTCTAATGCTCGTACAGTCTGCACCGCATTTCCAGCAATTCCCCTGATGGAACCATACATTCCGATGGTGTTGCTGATGACTTTGTCAATCTGTTTTTCACGCTGCGTCCAGATCTTTTTCATGGCATTTTTCTCCTTCAAGAGATCAGCCTGCATCTGCGAGAATCCTTCCACGATGCCCTCGATCTGCAGGCGGAATTCAGTGCTGGTTAAAAAATCATAGAGCATCGTCATTTTGTCGCCCTTGTTTTCCTGAGATTGCACGGCTTGGCTCACTTGGATAAGCGATTGGCGCAAGACGGCACTCAGCCCTTTGAATTCTTCATAAGTACAGATCCAGATGCCGTCTTTCATGCCCATTCTTTGCATGTCGCTCGGCAGTACTTCTGTCACCAAAACACCCAGGCTTGCTTTTTTATCTCGTATGTCATTCTTGAATTTCTCAATCCACAAAGGCTGGAAAGTCTTCGTGCGCTTGCTTTCGTAATAGATCGTACCGCAATTCTGCACTTCAAAAGTATTGATCGTCTGCAGGCAGTCCGCTCCGTTGGCGCCTTTTTTAACCTCATCGATGGTATCCAAAGGGAAATTTGTAGCCAGCCATTCTTCCATAGCCAGTTCCAATACTTCGCCTTGCAGTTGCATCGATCCTTGCTCCTGCTTGCGTTTCATCTCTTCAATCAGCTTGCGCTGGTCTTCGGCCTGTTTCTGGTATTCTTTTATTTTCAATTCGTTTTTCTCCTCTTCTTGGCGGCGGATCTTTTCTTTTTCCAATGCAAGCATTTCGTTCAATTGTTGCTGTGCCTGTGCCTCAATCGCGTCTTTCATCTCCAGTTTCTCGCGTTGCAGTTTGGAAATCTCACCTTCCATCTTGTGCAGTTCCCGCAACTTCTCAGACTTTTCTGAAAGTTCCTTTTCCATCAATAAGATTCGGTCCCTGTTCTCTTCCTCCATCTTCAGCTTGAGGCTGGCAGTAAATTGCTTTTCAGCTTCTTTTTTCTCCAATTCTAAACGTTCTTGAAATTGCGTCTTATCTCTTTTGGCCTTAGCATCATATTCTTCCTTGGCTTTTTCCAATCGCTCTTGGAACAGCTCGTTTTCGTTTTTCTTTTTGGCTTCAAAATCTTCGCGCGCTTTCTCCAAGGCTTCGCTTTTAGCCTTCCATTCATTATTTTGTTCGGTCTGCTTTTGCTGAAATTCCTTGCGTAAGGCATCCTCGATCTGGTGCTTGAGAATATCATTCACGTCGATTGAAGTCCCGCAGCTCGGGCATTGTATAGAAGATTGCTGTGCCATGTCTGTATAGTTTTATCAGTTGGAAAGATACGCCATTCGAAACAATTCCCAAAACCCTTGAAACATCTAATAGTAATTACCAATGGATTGATATCTACTTCGTATTGCTAAGCAGTCAGCGCCAATCTCCTAAACAAAAAAGCCTCACAAATAAATGCGAGGCCTTTCTTCATAATCTAACTCAACTAACTTATTGTTTGATAATTTTAATCGTGCTGTTTTCATTTCCCGAATTCACTTTAATATAATAATGGCCTGAAGGAAGTGCAGAAAGATCAGCGATTGCAGTATTTGAATCGGATGTTCCAGACAATACAGCTTGTCCAATCAGGTTATAAACCTTAAATGAGGTAATAGCATCTGTATAAGAAATCGTAACCAGTCCAGTAGAAGGATTCGGGTAGCATTTAAGCTTTGCTTTTTCAAAAGTGGAAGTGCCGAGCAAGCTGGTTCTGCCTTGAACCAGATTTGAATTGACAGAAGTGCTGCTGTCATTTACCGCTCGAACCCTGAAAAAATAAGGCGTATCGGCAACAAGGCCTGACACCAGCTGGGAAGTTCCGGCCACGGTAAGATTTTGGTAGCCTGGCAGGTAGGTTAAAAATTCGGTAGTCGGGCTCACATCAAGTCGGTAGCTGGTCGCACCGGTCACGGCGGTCCAATTGGCAACAAAACTGGTAGTGGTGATGTCAGTAGCTTCTATTGCTGAGGGTGCTGCCAGCGTAGCCCCGACAGTCGTCGTGACTAATATATTGTCTATAAAGGCTCTCTTCGTGCTGCTTTCAATGATGATTCTCGAATTAGCAACTCCTCCTGTAAAATTAAGGGTAACTCTTTCAAAAGGCTGGTCGATAGTGGCGGTGTAAGTAACCAACTGCTCTTGCATTCCAGTAACGATTACTTTCACCTGGTTTTCAACGGTAGTCCATCCTTTTACATCAAAAGAAATGGTGAAATTGCCTCCGTTTTGGCTGAGGTTCATGTTTGTGGTAGTGACATAGCCAAGATTGGCGCTGGCATTTCCATTCCCAAGGCGCAAGGCTCCTCCCGCTTGGAAGGTTCTCCAGGCTTCTGCAAAATTGCTGTTTCTGGTCCACGCGGTTTCAGATCCGGTAAGCGTGGTGTGGTTTCCTGTAGTAATAGAACTGAAATCTTCAGAAAAGATCACAGTCTGGGCATGGCTGGCTAAAGCGAATAGTGATAATGACAAAGCATAAAGACAGCAGGCCATTTTTTTTTGTAAAGTAGTTTTTTGTTTCATAATCAAAGTAATTAAAGTTTAAGTAAATAAAAAGGTTGGAAATAGTTCCGAATGAAAATTGGAATGGCTTCTTTCCTTCGGGTAACAAATGTTATGAAATAATGATAAGTTGGCTAATTATTAACACGAAATGCAGGGACATAGGGCAAGAAAAATGGGGACATTGAAGAAAAAGCCAACATTTACGTTAAAAAACCAAAATCTATAGCTTGCGATTGCAACCAATGAGAAGATATCTGAAATAGAAAATATATAGTTTCAAGAAAATTCGTAATTTATTGAATCATAAATTGGTTTCCTTCTAAAAAAGAATCATAAATCTAATTTTTGGATAATTTTATTAGCGTTGTGCCATTTACAGTTAAAAATAATATAAATTTATCCCCATGAATATTTCTGACTGTATAAAGATTCTGTTGTTTTCTGTCTTTCTGGCCAGTTTTGATTGCGCCTTTGCGAAAAGCCAGAATCCTACAGCCCTGCAGGATTGCCAGAACCTTATCAACAAAGGTGATCAGGCAAAAGAAGTCGGAAATTACACAAAAGCCCTGGAATTCTACTCTCAGGCAGAGATTTTAGCAGAAAATGGCCAATGGCAGCAAGAACTTTTTGATATCAAGAACAACATCGGCGTGATGTATGCCAACCTTTCCAATTATGGCGAAGCGATGGGCTACTACCAGCAGGCGCTGGAGATCGCAAGGCGCGACCCGAAGGACAATCTCGTCATAGTCTTGAATAACATTGCCAATTCTTACAGCTATAGAAAAGACTACCAGAACGCCCTGAAATATTTCAAGACGGCTTATGCCAATTTAAAAGGAGAGAAATTATTTGACCACATCAAGACCTTTCTGGCCATAAATATTGGCGACACTTACAATAAATTAGGATCTTACAAGGAAGCTAGAAAATACTTGTTGGAAGTAGAAAAACTGCCGATGTCAAAGAAAGTCGAGCAGGTCTGGCGTGTCAATTATGCAGAAACCTTCGTAATTGAAGGAAAGCTGGACAAGGCAGAAGAAATGATGCTCAAGCTTTTAGAAGAAGTTGGCAATGACAAAGACAATGACAGCTACGTATTTATAGTAGAATTACTGTCAAAGATTTATATCAAGAAAAATAATCCAGGAAAGGCGATCATATATGCCAAAATGGGATTGAACCATACTTACAAACTAAAAGGAAGGATTGACCTTTATGACCAGCTTTCAAAGTTATATTACCAAAACGGGCAGTTTCAAATGGCAGCACAATTCAAGGATTCTGTCATTGCGACTAAAGATTCTGTTTCGGCCTTGATCAGCAAAGAACTTTTTGAGACCAACAAGATCAAGCTGAAAATACAGAAATACCAAAACGAAATCAAGATCAGCAAGGAAAAACAAAGTGCCGAGCGCAACATTTTCATCGTCATCATTGGTTTCAGCCTGTTATTGTTTTTCTTTATTTATAGGATATTGAAAAACAGGATCTTCAAGCAGAAACAGGAAAAAATCATCTCAGAGAACCAGCAGAAAATTGTAGCCCTTGAATTAGAAGGCCTTAAAAACAATATCGCTGAGAAGAACAGAAAACTGAGTGCCAAGGCATTATACCTTTCCGGAAGAAATGAACTGATTGAAGAAGTCATCAATTCGCTATCAGAAATAAGAGAAGTTTCTCAGAATAAGGAAGTTTCCAATTATATGAAATCCCTTAGAAATTATCTCAAAACCGATGCCGAATGGGACGATTTCATTGCTTATTTTGAAAAAGTAAATCCTGCATTTCTGGCAACGCTCAAAACCAAACACCCACAATTGAATCCCGCGGATATTCGTTTTATCTGCTACATTTATATGAATCTTGACCTCAAGGAAATCAGCTCCATCTTCAGCATTACCTTAGAAGCTGGCAAGAAAAGAAAACAGCGAATCGCCAAGAAAATTGAAATCGAAGCTGACGATCTGCATGCTTACATTTTAAAACTTACCTAAAAGTCCAGGCTTCCACAACCTGCATCTGCAAGTTCAGAAACTCATCCATCTATTCATTATCCTTCTTAAAAAACTGGAAATATATCTTTGTCCAGCTTAATTGTTTGTATCCAAATTTCATACAATTTCGAGTAAGACTTGTTTCTAAACAAATCGAAAGCCATTCCAAATTATTTTTTAGGAAGGAAATCTGGCGCGTCAACTCCAAAACACCAACAATTCCTTAAAACCTTGAAAATAAAGGAAAGTCCCCATTTTTCTGATGGAATGTCCCCGTATTTCCAGCTCTTTTGCATTAGATATTCGCTTATTTCACAATATTTGTTAACGAAATGTAAACAAGATGTTTCCTTGCTTTTACCGCAGCATTATGTTCACATTTTCTCCCGCGCCGAAATATCCAAACTAACTATAAATTAATTTAAATGAGAAAACTGCTACTTTACAAAGTAATAATCTTGCTGTTGCTTTTGGTTACTCCGGCACTTCAGGCGCAATTTCAGAGCGGTCTCTGGACTGAAAAACAGGCGAATTTTTGGTACATGGGAAAAGCACGTGGCTTAGATTTCACCACTTCTCCACCGCAAGTCTTAAATGACGGACAATCTTATGCCACAAAAGGTGGCGGCACCATGTCAACTCCTTCCGGAAGCCTTCTTTTTTATTCGGATGGATTGCAAGCTTGGAACCGAAACCATGTACAAATGCCAAACGGAAGCGGACTTTCTGTCGGTGGTGGCCAAGCTACACAAAACGGATTGACGATTCCTGTACCAGGAAATCCTGATTTATACTATGTAATTTCTGTAGCAAAAAGCAACTCAAACGGCGGTATTTTTTATTCAGAAGTTGACATGAGACTCGACGGAGGTTTAGGCAACGTGACTTCCCGTAAAAGAGTTCGCCTTCATCCTGCTGGTGTTGCAGAGAAATTAGCGGCCGTTTATCATACAGATGAAAAAAAGGTTTGGGTTGTGGGCCACCGTTCTAATCATTTAGATTTGGCGCACAGCAATGAATTTGTCTCGTTTTTGATTTCTGAAACCGGAACAATTAACACCACTCCGGTAGTCAGCGCAACAGGTTTGCCTTTCCACCAGTTCAAAGATGGCCAGATGAAGATTTCTCCGGATGGTAAAAAACTGATAGTAGTTCACAGCCAAGGAAGCGTTGGCCCGAATGTGTTGGAATTATTCAATTTCGACGCAACAACCGGAATTGTTTCCGCACCAATTCTAACAATCGACGACAGATTTACTGCTTTTGGAAGCTTATTCGGAGTAGAATTTTCACCAGACAGCAAATTCATTTACGCAGCCGAATCTCAAGGACCAAGCCGAATCTATCAATATAATATTACTTCAAACGATGCTACCACAATTAGAAATACCGAAGTAATCATAGCCGAAATACCAGGTTTTACAGAAACTTTTTTCGGAATGCAAGCTGGAATTGACGGAAAAATTTATGTAGCCAATGGTAATAAAGATTACCACAGCGTAATCAATTATCCAAACAATGCCGGACTTGCCTGTGGTTTTCAATACCAAGTTACAGGATCAACTACTGCAACTTCAGATGATTCCTTTCCCGGATTCATTCAGTCTTATTTTGAATCGGGAATTTTATACGACAAAACCTGCCATGGCGACGTGACAGCATTTTCACTGATCCGCATTCCGGGAATTACTTCAGTTTCTTGGAATTTTGGCGACTCGGCAAGCACTTCAAATACTTCCGCAGCTCTTGAACCGACGCACAATTTTACTGCTCCAGGTGTTTATACGGTTACGGCAACAATCACCAGCAATAGTGCTATTCAAGTTACAGCTACTCAAGTGACAATCAATGCGCTTCCGGTGGCAAACAAGCCAAATGCTATTAAAAATTGCGATGTCGACGATGCAGGAAATTTAGATTTCAATTTAGCAGCACAAGATAGTGCCATTTTAAGCGGACAAACGGCAACTGATTTTTTAATAACCTACCACAATAATAGTGGCGATGCGCAATCAGGAAACAATGCAATTTCTGGAGATTTAACTTTGTATAATTCTGCGGGAGAAACAATTTATGCAAGAATCGAAAACAAACTGACTGGCTGTTTCGCTGTCACTGATTTTCAACTTATTGTTGTTCCTCCTATAAATCCATCTGGCTTAGAAGTCAAAGGATGTTCTCCTTTAGATCTAAATTCGGTTATTCCAAATTTAGGCGTTCCTGCAAATCAAGTCACCGTTTCTTTTCATAATTCGGAAAGTGATGCAGAAACTGGCAACAGTCCAATTCCCCACCCAGAAGCTTATACTTTCACGAGTGGTTCAGGTACTTTATACCTAAGAATTGTAGACATTGATTCAGGTTGTATCAATGCAGTTCCTTTGGCAATTGTTCAAGGCGATTGCAGATTACCACAAGGATTTTCACCTAACGGAGACGGCGTAAACGACAGCTTTGACCTTACTTATTTGGCAGCTCAAAACGGCATCAGTTCACTAGAAGTTTTCAACAGAAACGGAAGGCAGGTTTACAAACAGCAAAATTACACCAGCCAATGGCTCGGCGAAGACAATAATGGAAACAAGCTTCCAACGGGGACTTACTTTTATGTAGCGAAATTAAATACGCCACACCCAGAACACGGAAAAGTAATTACCAAATGGGTTTACCTGCAAGCGAACAACTAAAACTTACTAACTACAATTTTTCCATTATGAAAAAACAGCATCTTGCCTTTTTGATCCTTTTGATGGCCAGCTTCTTTCAAGTTTCGGCGCAACAGGACCCGCAATATACACAATACATGTACAATATGAATGTCATGAATCCGGCTTATGCGGGTTCAAGAGAAGCGCTTTCTGTCGGTGCTTTATATAGAACGCAGTGGAACAGCCTCGATGGTGCTCCAGAAACTTTCACGTTTGCCGCACACAGTCCGATAAGCGAAAAGATCGGTTTGGGAATTTCGGCTATTTCTGATGAAATCGGACCTGTAAAAGAGCAGAATTTATATGCCGATATTTCTTATACTTTACAATTAGGTGGCGATCACAAGCTGGCTTTTGGTATCAAAGGAGGTTTTACTTTTCAAAAAATCGGTCTTTTGGATATCGATGTAGTACAAACTGGAGATGAAGCTTTTTCTTCGAATGTTAGTAATACTTATGGCAATGCCGGTGCTGGAATTTATTATTATACGAACAACTATTTCTTGGCTTTTTCAGTTCCGAATATGCTGAATTCAAAACATCTTGACGTGGACGGAAGAGAATATGGTTCAGAAGTCAGCCATTATTTCTTGACGGGAGGTTATGTTTTTGACCTTTCTCCAAATACCAAATTCAAGCCTTCGTTTATGCTGAAATCTGCTTTTGAAGCACCGACTTCTGTAGACGTGAACGCCAACTTTTTGTTCTTCGATCGTTTTGAAATCGGAGCTTCTTACCGACTTGACGATTCTTTCAGCGGTTTGGTAAATTTTGCCATCACGCCCGGACTTCGAGTTGGTTATGCTTATGATCATGTAATTTCTGATATCGGCGACATAGCTCCGTCTTCGCACGAAGTTTTCCTGCAGTTTGATATTCCTTTTGGCAAAAAAGCGTACCGTTCGCCTCGTTATTTCTAATCTAAAAAGTTCAAGAACATCATGAAGAAAATAATTATCACAATAACAATGGCTTGGATGAGCATCACGCTTTCCGCACAAAATAAAGACACCAAAAAAGCTGACAAACTCTACAACCGCTTAGAATATATCGATGCGATTGAAGGTTACCTGAAATTGGTAGAAAACAAAAAGGAAGATGCTTATGTCCAAAAACAATTGGCAGAAGCTTACCGACGCACTTCAAATACGGCAGAAGCCGAAAAATGGTATGCAAAAGTAGTTCAATCTGGCAATGCAGAAGATTATTTTTGGTATGCAGAAATACTCAAAGCCAACGGAAAAAATAACGAATCAAAAACGTGGATGCAAAAATTTGCAACAGCAAATCCGCAAGATTCCAGAGCAGTTGCTTTTAAGAAAGATCCAGAATATCTAGAAAAGATTGTATCTCAAAAAGAAAAATTCAAGGCAGAAAAAACAGATTTGAATACCGAGTTTTCTGATTTTGGAGGTTATGTCAATAACGGAAAAGTTTATTTTGCTTCCGCTAGAAATACGTCGAACAGAACTTATGGCTGGAACAAGCAACCGACTTTAGATTTATATGCAGCAGATTTTGATAACGGAAATCTGAGCAATATCAAACCTTTGGAAGGCGACATCAATTCTAAATATAATGAAGGTTCAGTCGCGATAACTTCCGATGGAAAGAAAATGTACTTCACGCGCACGAATTACCTTGCCGGAAATTATGAAAAAGACAGCGAAGGCATCAGCAACCTGAAAATATTTTCTGCAGAAAAAGTAGGCGAAAAATGGACAAATATCAAAGATCTTCCTTTTAACAATGATGCTTATTCAACTGGACATCCAGCTTTGAGTTTGGACGGAAAAACACTTTATTTCGCAAGCACAATGCCAAATGGTTATGGAAAAACAGATTTGTATAAAGTAGCAATTACTGGCGAAAACACCTTTGGAACTCCAGAAAATTTAGGTACGAAAATTAATACGCCGGGCGACGAGCAATTCCCTTTTATTGGAACTGACGGCACTTTGTATTTTTCTTCTAATGGACATTTGGGTCTGGGTGGTTTGGATATTTTTTATGCAAAGCAAACTAATGGCAATTTCGGTGAAGTTCAAAACATTGGAAAACCAGTGAACAGTTCTCAAGATGATTTTGCTTTCTATTTTGATGATGCTACCCAAAAAGGTTTCGTTTCTTCTTCGAGAAAAGGCGGTTCCGGAAGCGATGATATTTATAGTATTTCAAAAATTATTCCTGCAGTTGAAAAAATTATTGAAGTTGTAAAAGAAGAACCGATTGTCAAAACTCCTGTGAAAGAAACAGCCGTTGCGACACTTAAATTTGAACCGATTCACTTTGATTTTGACAGCAGTGCCATTACGCCAGAAAGCGCTTTGGCATTGGATAAAATTGTTGAAACTATGAAGAAAAATCAGGGGCTTGAAATCTTGGTAACTTCACATAGCGACAATGTTGGAGGTTTGAACTACAATGAAAAACTTTCTGAAAAAAGAGCTTCAAAAACGGTTCAATATATTGTTTCAAAAGGAATTTCAAAAACTAGAATTTCTGGAAAAGGTGCAGGAAGTTCTAATCCAAAAGTAGTCTGTAGCGAGTGTACGGAAGAACAAAATATGCAAAACAGAAGATCTGAATTTTTGATTGTCAAGCAATAAGCTTTAAAATAGAATGGCCCGAACTGATGAAAAATCAGTTCGGGTTTTGTGTTTAAAATTCAATTACGAAAAATATGATTTCCAAAATGTATAAAAGTAAAACGGTTTTGATAAGATGTTGCTGCTTGCTGTTGCTATTAATTTCTAGCAAGGCAATGGCACAGAAAGAAGCGGCAAACTGGTATTTTGGAAACAAAGCCGGAATGAGTTTTAACACAACGACGCCAACTGCACTTTTGGACGGACAATTGGTGACCAACGAAGGTTGCGCAGCAATTTCCAACGGCGATGGCGACCTGCAATTTTACACAGACGGAACAACGGTTTACAACCGAAATCATGCAGTTATGCAAAATGGTTCGGGTCTTTTAGGAAATTTTTCAAGTACGCAATCCGCGATTATCATTCCTGTTCCTGGAAATTTAACCAAGTATTATATTTTTACTGTAGACGCTGAAGCGGGTCCGAATGGATTGAATTATTCTGAAGTTGACATGACTTTGGCTGGCGGTTTGGGTGGTATTACGGCCAATAAAAACATGCGATTAGATGCGCCAAATTTAGTTTCAGAAAAAGTAACTGCCGTAAGGCATGCTGACGGCGAACAGATTTGGGTTATCAGCCACAGACTTGACAGTAACAAATTTATCGCTTTTTTGATTTCCGCTTCTGGAATAAATACAACACCAATTGTTAGCACCACAGGAAGATTCACAGGAACTGGTGGCGCCAGCACAATCGGCTATCTAAAAGTTTCACCTGACGGAAAAAAACTGGCTTCTGCTAAAGAAAGAATAACGCCTGATGTCGAACTTTTTGATTTTGACGCTGCAACGGGAATTGTTTCTAATCCAATGATTTTAGATCGAATTGGCGGTTACGGATTAGAGTTTTCTCCTGATAGCAAACGTTTGTATTATTCTTTATTCTCTGGAAATATTTACCAATTTGACGTCACTTTTCCAACCGAAGCAGCAATTATAAGTTCCCGAACGCTCATTGCTACAGGAAATTTTGCGGCGTTGCAGATGGCTTTGGATGGAAAAATTTACGCGATTAAGCACAGTACTTCAGAAAACACAAGACTTGCTGTGATCAACTCTCCGAATAATTTGGGAACAGCCTGCAATTTTGATCCGATGGGACCAAGTTTGGGCGGAAGAACTTCCATCATAGGATTGCCACCTTTCATCCAGTCTTTTTTTAAGCAGGAAATCAAAGCAGAGCAATTTTGTGCTGAAAATCCAACCCTGTTTTCGGTTTCCATAAATGCAAACATAACCAGCGCGACTTGGAATTTTGGCGATGGAAATACTGGGACAGGAGTTAATCCTTCACACACTTATGCCTCGCCAGGAACTTATGAAGTGACCGTGGAATTTTATATTGATGCCAACCGGGAAGTCATCCGCCTTAAAAAAGAAATTGTGATTCTTGATTCGCCAAAGGCTACAAAACCTGCCGATATGGAAGAATGCACTTTATTGGCAACACCAACAACTTTTACTCTTACATTACAAAATAATGCGATCTTAAACGGACAAAGTACTTCAAATTTTCAGGTTTCGTATTATGCTTCTGCAGCTGACTTGGCTTCCGGAAATTCGATTACGTCGATTACACATGCTGCAAATTCAGTTACAATAATTGCCAAAGTAACCAGCAATACGGGAACCTGTTTTGCCTTGACCGATTTTGAAGTAAGAAGAATTATCAAGCCTGAAATCAAAGGGAAAAAGAATTTAGAAGCTTGCGGTGCTGGCGGCAATTCTGGTGTTTTTAATTTACTAGAAAATAAAACATTGTTATTGGGAAGTCAAAGTGCGACAGTTTTTGACGTATATTTTTACACGAGTTCTTCTTTGGCAAATGCAGGCGTTGCAGGCACAGAAATTATCGGAGCAAATAATTATACTTCCGGAAATACTACTATTTATGCCCGAATTTTTAATATAAACCATCCAGATTGTTTTGATGTCACATCTTTTACGCTTGCCGTTTTCCAAAGTCCGCTATTAAATATCCCGATTGAATTAAAATTTTGTGAGCCAAACAGCAACGGTTTTCATGAATTTATATTGAGCGATTATTACGACCAGATCGTAGCCGATCATAATGGCGCAGCTTATACTTTCAAATTTTATTTTGACCAAACGGCTTTGAATGCGGGAATTGAATTGCCAAATAGGTATAAAAATGTAATTCCGTCAAGCCAAACGATTATAGTCGTCGTAAAAAATAGTGCTGGCTGTACTTCTCAAAGTGCTGTAAAACTTTTGGTAGAACCGCAACCAATTGCCAATGCGGTGACGACAATTTTTAGAAAATGTGACGATTTAGGAAACAATGACGGCATCGCTTCTTTCGATATTTCACAAGCCGGAATTGAAGTTTTAGGGAGCCAAAATGCTACGGATCATACAATAAGTTATCATCGAACTCTACCGGAAGCGCAAGCAAACAGCAATCCGATAAATCCAGCAGATTACCAAAATGGAATTCCATATTCAGACAGTGTTTGGGTAAGAATTGTCAATACGATTGTTAGCGGTTGTCCGTCGTTCACGAGTTTTCCGATTACTGTTGACGGCCGTCCCATTCCAAATTTACAGGAAGGAACGATTTGCCAAGATTTCAAAACTGGGATGATTTTGCGCACTTACACTTTAGATTCTGGACTCGACAACACACATCATTTTGTTTGGTATCATGACAATCAGATTATTATTGGTGCTAGTAATTCTTCGTATGAAGCCTCACTTCCCGGACTTTACAATGTCATTGCGACAAGCAATCTTGGTTGTGTTTCCGATACTTTTGCTCCAGTGAAAGTTTCTTTGAGCGGTCCGGCAGTGGCAATTGGAGCAGGTTTTACGGTAACAAATGCTTTCAGCGAAAACCAAATGATTGTTATTAATATTGAAGGACACGGCGAATATATGTACCAATTAGATCAAAATGGATGGCAATCAAGCAACGTTTTCAATAATGTCAGTTCGGGCACGCATGTCGTTCAGGTCAAAGATATTTCGACCAGCGATCCTTGTGACGGGCCAGGTTTTGACATTCAAATTGATGATATAAAAGTGCTAACTTATCCCAAATATTTTACGCCAAATGCCGACGGATATCATGATACTTGGAATATTTTTGCCTTATCAGGAGAACAGCCTGACGCACAGATTTTTATTTTCGACCGATTAGGAAAATTCCTCAAGCAAATTAGTCCGCGCAGTGCCGGATGGGACGGAACTTATAACGGAAAACCCTTGCCTTCCACAGATTATTGGTTCAAATTAATTTATAAGGAAATTGAAAATGGTACTTTAGCAACCAAAGAATTCAAAGCACATTTTTCTTTAAAGCGATAAATTAATGTGATTTCGCAGGACCTGCTTCCTTGTCATAATCGACGAATAAGTTGATCCAGATATTTCTTGAAACCCGCATGATTATTGGCATGAAAACTACCAATGCACCAATTATTGCTCCAAAAGCTACTTTTAAGTTTGCCTCAAAAACAAAACGGCTGATGATAAATGCGACAACGCCAACGGCAATTCCCACGCCATAACTTACATACATTGCTCCGAAGAAAAATGAAGGCTCTATTTTATACTTGAATCCGCAATTTCTGCAGTGATCGTGCATTGTAAAAACGTCGCCAAGATTGTATGGATTTGGATTCACATACATTTTGTCATTCTGGCATTTTGGGCAACTTCCCGTAACGATACTGTTGATTTTTGTTCCTTTTTTCATGATAAGTAAGAATTAAAATTTAAGAGGAAAGACTCCTGACTTTAAATTTCTTCAGAAAAAATCCTCTTTTAAAGCAAATAACTTAACTTGCTTTAATAAGACAAAGATACAAACACAAAAACCTATTAACTATGGCAAATTAACGCTTCCTCATGTACAATTGAGACATTATAGAGTTTTGCTTATTGCCTATTGCCTATTGCCTGTCAATACTTATCTTTGCAAAACACAACACACAAAACATGAACTACTTCTCTTCCGATTTCAAGCTCGGTATTCTAGGCGGAGGCCAATTGGGCAAAATGCTTCTGGCTGACACCCGCAAATTTGACATTCAAACTTATGTATTAGATCCGAGCGAAGAAGCACCGAGCCGAATTGCCTGCAATAAATTCTTTCAAGGAAGTTTAATGGATTTTGACACGGTTTATAATTTCGGAAAAAACGTAGATGTGCTGACTTTCGAAATTGAATTGGTTAACATCGAAGCTTTGGAAAAGTTAGAAAGTGAAGGCGTAAAAGTGTATCCGTCGCCAGCGACTTTACGAGGAATTCAAAACAAAGGAAAACAGAAAGATTTCTACGTAGAAAATAATATCCCGACAGCACCACACAAGAGATTTAAAGATTTAAAAGATTTAAAGATTGAAGTAGAAAATGCAGTCGTTTCCGTTCCCTTTGTATGGAAAAGCGCTGAATTTGGTTATGACGGAAACGGCGTAAAAGTCGTTCGTTCCCTTTCTGATTTGGAAAATCTTCCTGATGTGGAATGTATTGCTGAAGAAATGATTCCGTTTAAGAATGAATTGGCGGTAATTGTAGTCAGAAATCCGAAAGGTGAAATCAAAACCTATCCAGTCGTGGAAATGGAATTTCATCCGGAAGCGAACCAAGTGGAATATGTAATTTGTCCTGCAAGAATTGACGAAAAAGTAGCTGAAAAAGCACGAGCAATTACCTTAAATGTTTCTGAAAAATTCAATCATGTCGGACTTTTAGCTGTGGAAATGTTTCAAACAGAAGACGATGAAATTCTGGTAAATGAAGTCGCTCCAAGACCGCACAATTCTGGGCATTATTCTATTGAAGCAAGTTATACTTCGCAATTTGAAAACCATTTGAGAGCAATTTTAGATTTGCCTTTAGGAAATACAGACAGCAAAGTTGCCGGAATAATGGTCAATCTAGTTGGCGAAGAAGGATATTCTGGGCAAGTAGTTTACGAAAAAATTGAAGAGATTCTAGCAATTGACGGAGTTACGCCACATATATATGGAAAAAGAGAAACGCGTCCGTTTAGAAAAATGGGACACGTGACGATTGTCAATGAAGATATTGCTGAGGCTAGGAAAATAGCTGAAAAAGTAAAAAAATTGATTCGGGTAATTAGCAAATAATACAACACAGATTTCACAGATTACCACAGATTTTTTTGTGGTGATTTGCTTCAAATAAAACAAAAAATGAGCAAAGTAGCAATAATAATGGGTTCCATTTCAGACATGCCGGTCATGCAGGAAGCCATCGACATTTTAAAAGAATTCAATATCGAAACCGAAGTGGATATCGTTTCGGCACACAGAACGCCAGAAAAATTATTTGATTTCAGCAAAAATGCGCACACGAGAGGAATTTCTGTGATCATTGCAGGAGCTGGCGGTGCGGCGCATTTACCAGGAATGGTGGCTTCCATGTCACCGCTTCCTATAATTGGAGTTCCGGTGAAATCTAGCAATTCAATTGACGGCTGGGATAGCGTTTTGTCAATTTTGCAAATGCCGGGCGGTGTTCCCGTGGCAACTGTTGCCTTGAATGGAGCAAAAAATGCTGGAATTTTAGCAGCTCAGATTATCGGAAGTTCTGATGCTTCTGTTTTAGATAAAATTATTGCTTACAAAGGAAGTTTGAAACAAGCTGTTATTAAGGCTTCGGAAGGTTTGAAGTAATTTTCATTACACAAAGATTCGCAAAGGGTTTTCACAGAGATTCACAAAGTTTTTAAATCCTTTGCGTGACTTTGTGAAAACCCTTTGCGAATCTTTATGTTATAATTCTACCTAATTATTCCGCTTCAATTTCCTCAAAAACAGCTTCATATTCAGAAGCCACGATATCTTCCCTGCTGATCCAATATTCAGAAGTTGTCAATTTAAAATTCACATTATCATTACTTTCCATATACCACAAAATCGAAGCTGCTTCCGGAAAAGGAAGTGTTTGAGTCATCTGAGCATCAAAAAGTCTCTTGATTAAATTGCTTCCTGAAAGGCCTTCATTTAATAAAATCAAAGCCATTTCCTCAGTCAATTTTGTTTCTTCTTTAGCGTCGATTGCTTCAAATGAACAATCAATTATCGAAGCTTTTGCGTTTGGAAAAGTTCCGTTGTAGGCTTTAAACAATAATTGATTGATGTGAAATAATTTAGCATGAAGCCCTATTTCTGGATATTCTTCGCAGACTTTATCCAAAAGCATGTCATTCGAAATCTGATGCAATTGCCCTTCATTCAAATCTTCTGATAATTTATATTCTAATAAAATCAAAGCTGCGTCTTTTCCTTCAAAATCAGAAATTGCCATGAATAATAATTCCTTAAGACTTTCTTTTTCGGCACTTGCTGCATCCGGATAATCAAATTTTTCGAGTAGTTTTATATAATCCTCATTCGTCCAATAATTTTCTATTTCGTCTACAATTTCGATGTTTTTGATCTCTACTTTATACTTCATGATTTTCTTTTTTTACAAGTTAGGGGAAATAAAAGCGGGAAGCGATTAAATAACATTTCTATAACAAGGAGTTTTGTACCACAGAGATTTGCAGAGAATTTTCACAGAGATTCGCGAAGTTTTTTAATCCTTTGTGTGACTTCGTGAAAACCCTTTGTGAATCTTCGTGAAATAACCGACGCTAACCTTTTCACAACACTCTTTCAAATTCCCACCCAATTTCATACTTTTGAATCCAACCTTAATGAAACTTATCCCGAAGCTTCGGGACTTAATGGTTCAAAAACTAATCAGTAAAATTCATATGTCAATACTAACACAAAAATTCACGACACAACACGATACCGCGCCTTTTTCGCACATCAAAAACGAAGATTTTCTTCCCGCTTTTAAAGAGGCAATTGCAACTGCAAAACAAGAAATCGACGAAATTATAGCCAATCCAGAAGCACCGACTTTTGAAAATACCATCGAAGCGATGGATTTCAGCGGTTCGACTTTAGACCGAATTTCAAGCATCTTTTTCAATCTGCATTCTGCGGAAACTAACGACGAAATCCAAAAAATTGCGCAAGAAGTTTCACCTTTGTTATCAGAATTTGGGAATGATATTCGCTTAAATTCTGATTTATTTCAAAGAGTAAAAACGGTTTATGAAAATAAGTCCAACCTCAACCTTAATGCAGAACAGACAACTTTATTAGACAAAAAATACAAAAGCTTTTCAAGAAACGGAGCTAATTTATCTGAAGAAAAGAAAAATCAGCTTCGTGAAATTGACAAGGAATTATCGAAAATAAGCTTGGAATTTGGCGAGAATGTCTTGTCTGAAACACAAAATTTCCAATTGCATATCACGGATGAAAAAGAGTTGTCAGGTTTGCCAGAAGGAACAATTGAAGCGGCTAAAGAATTAGCGGCAAGCCAAGAAAAAGAAGGCTGGATTTTCACTTTAGATTATCCAAGTTATGTTCCGTTTTTGACTTATGCTGACAATCGTGAACTGCGTAAAAAGATGGCGATCGCTTTTGGTTCCAAAGGTTTCCAGAAAAATGAATTCGACAATGAAGAAATTGTCTTGAAGATTGCAAGATTGCGTTTTGAAAGAGCAAAACTTTTGGGCTATGCTTCTCATGCCCATTTTGTTTTGGAAGAAAGAATGGCTGAAAGTCCGGAGAAAGTGACTACTTTTTTAAATGAACTTTTGGAGAAAGCAAAACCCGCAGCGAAAAAAGAATTTGAGCAATTGAAAAAATTTGCCAAAGATTTAGACGGAATTGAAGAATTAGAAAAATGGGACGGCGCTTATTATTCTGAAAAACTGAAACAGCAATTATTCAATTTAGATGATGAAAAGCTGAAACCTTATTTTAAATTAGAAAATGTTCTAGATGGCGCTTTTACTGTTGCAGGCAGATTATACGGATTGACTTTCATTGAAGTAAATTCGATTGAAACATACCATCAAGATGTAAAAACTTACGAAGTAAAAAATATTTCAGGCGAATTGGTTTCTATATTTTACGCCGATTTCTTCCCAAGGAAAGGAAAACGAAATGGCGCTTGGATGACTTCATTCAAATCGCAATATGTTTTGGGTGGCATTAATGAAAGACCGCACATTTCGATTGTTTGCAACTTTACAAAACCTACAGAAACGAAGCCTTCTTTATTGACTTTTAATGAAGTAACCACTTTATTTCACGAATTTGGGCACGCTTTACACGGCATGTTGGCAGACACGGTTTACCCAAGTCTATCAGGAACAAGCGTTTTTTGGGACTTCGTAGAATTGCCAAGCCAGATTTTTGAAAACTGGTGTTATGAGCCGGAAGCTTTGGCTTTGTTCGCACATCATTATCAAACGGGAGAATTGATTCCGACAGAATATATCCAAAAAATCAAAGAAAGTGCGAGCTTTCAAGAAGGATTGGCGACGATGCGACAATTGAGTTTCGGATTGCTAGACATGGGTTGGCACGGGCAGGATCCTACGGAGATCAAATCGGTCAAGGATTTTGAAACGGCGCAGTTTGAATCTACAAAATTATATCCGGATGTGAAGGAAAATGCCATGAGCACTTCCTTTTCGCATATTTTTCAAGGCGGGTATTCGTCAGGATATTACAGCTATAAATGGGCAGAAGTTTTGGATGCCGACGCTTTTGAATTCTTTCAAGAAAAAGGAATTTTTGATCCGGAAGTGGCCAAAAGATTCCAAGAAAATGTGCTTTCAAAAGGCGGCACCGAACATCCGATGATTTTGTACAAAAGATTTAGAGGAAGTGAACCTAAACCGGATGCTTTGCTGAAAAGAGCGGGACTTCTGGGGACTTCTTAGAGCTCTTAGATTTTTAGATTTCTTAGCGATTTAACTTGTTATACTATAAAAATGGGTTGTCAGATTATTTCTGGCAATCCATTTCTTGTTTTATAGCTGAATCGCCTGCCATTGCTAGCTTTTCTCCTCATTTCGAAGCTAAAATAATGCCCGCAGCTGGTCTTCCGTCTCCGGAAAATGGTCTTCCGTGTCCCGCAGCCAGTCTTCCGTGTCCCGCAACTGATCTTCCGTCGGCGGCAAATGGTCTTCAGATGGTGGCAGATGGTTTTCCGCCTGCGGCAAAGAAGCTTCCGTCGACTGCATTGGGACTTCCGTCAGGCGAAAACAATCTTCCATCGACTCTTGCTGGCCTATCGGTAAAAAGCTACATTTAAAACATTGATTTTAAGAAAGTTTTAAGATTATTTACAGATTTTACTTATATTTGGAACTCGACAAAAACCCCCTTATGAGAAAGATTCAGAAGAATTTACTTTGCACCGCGCTTTTCCTTTTCATGGCAATCAGCACCTATGGCCAATTGCCCAATTTCACTTTAAATGTAACGCTGACCCATGAAACCTGTACCGCAAACGGAACTTTGAATTTCAACGTCACTGGCACAAATCCTGCGGCGAATATCACTTATACGATTTATATTTTACCAAATACGACTTCCCCTTACCGAACAGTCTCGACCAATACGCTTTCAGGATTAAACGCTGGAAATTATCGAGTTGTGGCCACGCAAAGTCTGGGAGCGCTCAATAATACGCAGCAGCGCGACGTAACTATTTTAAACCAAGTTGCCCCTTTAGAATTCCACTTGGCGGCGAGCGATGCCAGCACCTGCGGACCTAACGGAATTATTACGGTAACGGTAACTTCTGGAAACCCGGTGAGTTATGAAATTATCTCTGGCCCCATTATCAGGCCGATTCAGACGAGCAACGTTTTTTCAAATCTTGTATCAGGAAGCTACCTTGTGCGGGTTCATGACAACTGCGGGAATGCGACCAGCAGGTCGCACACGCTTGTTGTTCCTGATTATATTCCCAGCGGTATCAGCATTTTGACTGCAGAATTTCCTGATCCTGTGCTTCCCGCTTGCGGCCAGATCAAGGTGGGGCACTTTATTCAGATACTGCCACAATATTATGTTGCTTATCCGCTGACTTTCAAGTATACTGTTTATCCAGCTGGAGGCGGTACTCCGATAGTAGTAACCAGTGTTATCAATGGAATTTCTGGAAGACATCCTGGCGGAAGAATTCCTGCGAACGTACCGTTCACGGCAACTATTCCTTATAATGTGACTTCTTACACCTATGACGTGGTGGTTACAGACGGTTGCGACAGGACGTATACCAAAACCGGAAATGTTGTCAACAGACAGATGACGGCTTCGTTAGGCTATGCAAATGCAACCTGTGGCAGAAAATTTTTAAAGGTGGGCGCCTCGAATTTTACCTTTCCGATAAGGGTAGATTTTCTCACATTTCCTGCCGGATTCAATCCGAGTGCTTTTAATAACGGGCATCCTAATTTTACAGCCCTGCCCGAATATGGATCAGCAACAAATCCTGTTCCTGACGGCAGTTATTCCATTAGAATTACTGACGGTTGCGGGCGCACTTCAACGGCAGGCACGACGGTCATCAACCAATCTGATGCAGCAGTTACAGCAACGAATGACTGTAGCACCGGTCCTGCAATTATAGCAATAGTTCCTGGCAGCAGAATTATTTCTGCTATTATAACTGTTGCCCCTCGAGAATTTACACTTCCGCTAGAATATAACGCCAACGCTTACATTCAACCCGATGGCACCGTGCTGATCACCGGAATATTGGTTGCAGGAGATTATGTCTTGAAACTAAAAGACGAATGCCTGATAGAATATGTCAAACCCGTGACAGTGCCCTTAGTTCTGCCGCCTACAGTGAGCCTGAGTTATGCAGGAAGCTGCCAGCTTGGATTTGGCTCGATTTATATTGGAAGGAATCCGTCGACGGCTAACCTGCGTTCTGTGATTTTTACGGTTGTGCCGCCAAGTTATCCGGCAAGCATGCCTCGTGATATTTCAAGTTATATTCGAGGAAGCTTTTTGATGATAGACGGGCTTCCGACGGGAACTTACCAGGTGGAAGTTAAGGACATGTGTAATTTTACTATAAATGCGAGCATTACCGTAAGAGAATATATAGGAAACACGACTGTTACATTGACAGAAAGGTGTTCTTCTTTTGATTTATATCTGTCGCATTCTAACAGCAATAGTGTAACGAACTTGGGCTATTGGTTGCAAAAATACAATCCGATATCTGGAAGCTGGGGACATCCTTTAACGGGAATTCCTTATACTGAAAATACACTCCCTACGATTTCTAATTCTCTTACCTTGACCAATGCTGCTTTGAACAACAACTTGGGAACAGGCGGAAGATATAGGGTCATAACAGCTTCTTCGCTATTCACACCTCCTGGAAGTACTTCTTACTGCATCAGAACGTTGCGTGAATTTTCAACGGGTGCTGTTCCTGTAATCAATCAAGTGCTGAGCTTTTCATGTACCGGAAACTTATCAGATGTTTTTGTGGATGTGACTGCAACAGGGCCGCTAACTTATAAAATATTAGAGAAAAATGGCCAGTCATTTACAGTAGAAAATCTCAGCAATCCATTATTTACAGGCCTTCAAGTTGGTGTTTACTTATTTCAAATAGAAGACCAGTGTGGCAACAGATCGACGATTCGCCATGATGTTTCTGCTCCATTTGTTTTTACTGTTTCTCCTCAGCTTTGCAATGGCACGAACAGCTCACTTTCTGTTCCTGATTTTTCTTACTTAAGATATGAATGGTACAAGCAAGGACAAGAATCAGTCATTTTGAGCAGAACTGCCATCTTAAATTTTATTCCTTTAAATCTGACTGCCCAAGCGGGAATATATCATGTGAAAATTATATATCCGTCAAATACAAATTCTTGCTTGAATCAGGTTTTGAATTATATAATTAATGCCGGAAGTACTCCAAATGCTGGGAATGACAATTTAGTAAGCTTGTGTACCATTCCAACTTCCATCAACTTATTTAATCATCTGATAGGAAATTATGACTCAAACGGAACTTGGCAACAAATCACTCCTGGAGGAATGCTTTCAGGAAATGCGTGGGATTTAACCGGAGTTACAAACGGATTTTACCAGTTTAAATATATCGTAAATGGTTTTTGCGGCGTAAAAGACGAAGCTACAATTAGTTTTCAATTGGGCGCTACGATTGCTGCACCGCTACTTAATCCTATCAGTTCAGTGTGCGTGGGCGAACCTGTATCTATTTCTATTTCAAATGTAAATCTGCTGTATACTTATTCTTGGACTGGCCCAAATGGATTTACTTCAAATGTCTACAATCCTGTATTTCCTAATGCAACCTTAAACATGGCTGGCGATTATACTGTCACGGCATATCTGGGTGCTGGCGGTTGTGCGTCACCAATTGCCACAATAAATTTGGCTGTAAAACCTTTGCCAGAGTTTCATTTTGAAAATAGTGCGCCTGCAATTTGCGAACTTCAAAACATTAAACTTTCTATTAAAGGAGATAATTTTGATGAAAATTTGGCTTCTCATGTTTGGTATTATGAAGGAAATGAAATACTTGGCGTCAGCATTTCAGAAATTGAAGTCAATCAGCCAGGTTTATATAAAGTAATCGTCACTTCAAATGGATGCTCAAATGAAAAGGAAATTCGGGTTGAAATCAGCGTAGCATCATTTTCAGTAGACACAAAAGTAGGCTGTGAAAATGATTTGTATATTCTTTCGGCTTTCGCCATAAATAATTCTTTTAATGAGTCGACAGCGACATATCAATGGTCTGGTCCCAATAATTTCAGTTCTACCGCGCAATCTGTTGACGTCACCGGATTAGATTCTGGCGATTATAAAGTGGTTGTGACCAATGACAGCGGTTGTAAATCAGAAGACACGATTTATGTCCAAAAAGCCTATTGTAAAATCCCGAAAGGAGTTTCACCAAATGGAGACGGCGCAAACGACACCTGGTATCTAGCTGGAATGGATATTGAAAAAGTTAAGATTTTCAACCGATATGGAACTGAAGTTTATGAACAGCATGATTATATTGATAATTGGCATGGCCAGGCAAAAAACGGAAATCTTTTGCCAAGCGCCACTTATTATTATTACATAAAATTCAGAAGCGGTCATGAAAAAACAGGCTGGGTTTATTTAAATAGAGAAAATTAGAGTAACTTTAATAATTCCCAAATCAATAAAACACACAAAACGGATGAATGTCATTTTTAGTGAATACCAAAAAAATGCTCTGAATAAAATCTGGATTCTGATCTTGATTATAGCCGCCTTTGACATGAGCAACTACTTTGTTGCCACTTATGGTCCGCAAACTGAAACTTATGATTATATATGGGATGTTCAAAACTGGATTCTTCACAGCATCATTTTTGCTTGGTATTTTTATAAAAACAATCAAATTAAAAAAGGAGTCATCGTGCAATTGCTCTTTATTCCTTATTATATTTTCAGAAATGAATGGAGCATAACCGCTGATTATTATCTTGATTTTGACAACAGCATCTACATTTATAATGCGATTCGTTTTTTTACTTTTATAATTCCCATTGCTTATTTTTCGATTTCTTATTTCAAAAGTGAACTGCATACGGTTCCTTTTTCAAAGAAAAAAGCTTTTTTGATACAGCTCGCTTTGACCGTTGTGCTGTCTTATTCGATTGATTCTGATCCAGATGAACTTTACAAATATGTTTCTTTTGCATCTGATGTTGCTTATACGCAAGACATAATCGTTTCGATTATATTATTGCTTTTTTCTACCAAAACAATTCTTGTATTAACCGGATTCTTTTATATCTCTAACCGAATTTATTCTAGAAAGAAACTTGTAAATCCGTTAGACAAACAGCCCATTTCTAGTGCTTTTTTCAAGTGGGGATTTATCGCCAGCTATACTATTTTTCTAATTTCGATAACTGATTTGGGAAGCAGTGCTTTCCGACTTTCATTCTTTCCTTCAGACTTAAAAGTCTCAGGAATTCTTTATCTGCTTTCGAGCTTTTTCATAGTTTTTGTTAGTGGCCGATTCTTAGGAAATTTAATCCAATACCGTAATTATTCGCTTAAAAAATATTTTGGCCTTATAAACTCAATTTCTTTGATTCCGATATTAAATCTGTTACCCTTTTTTACCTTGTTGTTTGTAAAGAAAAGTCAGGAAACTATAGAAATTTACACTTCAAAATTAAAAACAAAGCGAAATATTCATTTGATTATTTACAGCGTTTTGGCGGTGCTTATTATTTGCTACAACTATTTTTCAGTAGAAGCCGATTACAGAGACAGCACGGAATTCTATAAAATACCAATGCTAATTGGCGCTGTTGTTTTTCTCGCAAGATACCGTGTGACGACTAAAGTTGTTCCTTTTGTAATCGTGCTGATCAGCTATTTTGAAGACATCAAATTTTTATTTGACTTTACTCAAGGCTTCTTATTTTTCATAGAAGACAAGATATTATCGTTCCTTTGGCTAGGCACCATTTCGGTATTTTTGTTATACTATTTGTTTTATTATATTATTCACAAATCGTTTTATACCGAATATTTTGAAGACCAAAATGAAGAAGAATTTGAACAAAATATCCAACAATTTCAATAAAAAAGGCTGTCGAATCTGACAGCCTTTTTTTATTTTTTACCTTTAATGACAATCGAAATATTGTCTCTGAAAAAGTCCTCTCCAGTATAATAAAACTTAAAATCAAAATCATATTTCCCGTTTTCGGGAACTACGAATGACTTGTTTTCAATTTCAAATTCATATGAAGAACTAGAAGCTTCATCAGAAAAAAGTCCCGAAAGGAATTTTTTATCGCGCTCCACTTTTGAGTTTATGGTATGATTTCCTTCCATAACACTGGTGCTGTCGAAAGAAACGATTTTATTGTTCAAGGCAATGCTATATTTTATATTATAATTTAAAGAGTTTGGATCTTGGCCAGTTTGCACTTTTGACCAAAACACGATTTCCTCGCCTTTTTTTAAATCTAAACCCTTGATTGATGTAATTCCATCTGGAGAAACTGCGGTCTCAGCCAAATCTTCCCCAACCGGATTGCAAGAAACAAGCGCCAGAAGTACAATTGCAAATATATTTTTTTTCATGATTTACTTTTTTTCAGGAACGTTTAAAGAATAATTGTTAGCAAAATAATTAAAGATTTTGACATATAAATTGACCTCCTTTTCATTCAATTGCTTCACATTTTTCAGTACAAAAAACTTTTTCTGATAATTAATTACGCAGAAAACGGCAAATCTTTTATCAGAGAATTTATTATCATTATCAAATCTTGAAATTTCTATAACCGTAGAATTTCCTTTTGTAATCAAATTGTATTTGGTGTTTGAACTTGCTTCTAACGTACTATAAAACAATTCTTCCTGCCATTTTTTTTCTCCATCAGAATAATCACTTCTGTTATTCAAGCCATTTATATATTCATACAATGCGGTTTCTTGATTGGGTTTTAGTCGGTACAATTCAAAAAATGAATATTCATCATATTTTGGAGATGTTGATTTTCCTTCGTCTAAAAAAACCTTCATCTCTTTCTCCATATTTCCGAATAGATTTCGCATCAAGTTGATTTCAATTTTCGGACTATTTTCAACATAATCCTTCCAACTGAATTCTTGCTTTGTAAAATTTTCGCTCAAGAGATTCTTAGCATTTCTCAAGAAATAAAAAGCCAAATCTAGTTTTTCATCTAATGGAAATTCTTTTGTCCAGCTTATATTTCCGTAATAAATCAGATAGCTTTTGGTCTTTTGATCATACTGAAAATGAACTGTCGTATACGTTTTGTCATCGCTATAAACCGCGCTGTTTTCATCTTCAAAAAGCAACTTTTCATTAGTAAATTCCTCTTTCAGATCCTCAATTTTCAAAAGATTTGGATTGTCGTCTTTGATAATATTAACATGTTCCGTGTATAATTCGTTATCAAGAAACAGCGCATTTTTCAACTCGACAATGCTGTAACTGTCTTTTTTTGACAAATCAATTTCACCAAAGTTTATGTCTGGATCAAAGTCTTCTGAATCTATAACAGCCGTTTGATAATAATAATTTTCAGGAACGCTCAAGTAAATTCCATCAGAAACCAGTACACTTTCAAGATTAGCTTTTGAATTGAAAATCTTTTGGATTTCTTGTTCAGAAATTGCTTTCGAATCACCAATCGCTTCACTAAATTCTGAAGTCTTTTCAATACGCTCACAAGCTGTCAATAATCCAAACATGCTTAAAATTCCAAGAAAAAGAGTGCGGTATTTGTGTGGTTTAAAACTAAAATTATTTTTCATAGAGCATTTGTTGTTTACACAAATATATAACTATTAGAACTTTAACAAGCAATTTATTATAGAAAGAAATAAAGTTTCAATTATTTTTGAAAGTTTAAAAATAAAGTTATACATTTGATCTATGGAATTCAAAGAAGCAAAAAATAAATTCATTCAAACTTGGGGCGCGTTAGGCTCACAATGGGGAATTAACAAGACGATGGCGCAGATTCATGCCTTATTGATGGTTTCTCCTGAACCGCTTTCGATGGAAGATGTTATGGAAGAGCTTTTGATTTCCAGAGGAAACGCCAGCATGAATTTGCGTGCTTTGATGGATTGGGGAATTGTTTACAAAGAATATAAATCAGGCGAGCGAAAAGAGTTTTTTACTGCTGAAAAAGATTTGGATGAATTGGCAGTAAAAATTGCAAAAGAAAGAAGCAAAAGAGAAATCAAACCTGCCTTGCGCGTTTTGAAAGACGTTTCATTAATCGATCCTAATCAATCTTCGGAAACCAAACATTTTGTGGACCAGACTTCAAAATTGTATGATTTTGTCTTGAAAGCGGATAATATGATTGATAAAGTAACCGAGTTTAAGGACAATTGGATTGGCCGTTTGGTTATGAAAATTATGAAATAGATTAAAAAAATTTGATTAAAAGTTTCATTTTTTTCTGAAAGTTTAAAAGATTTCATCTCTAATAATTTTAATAAAATATAATTATGAACCTCAACATTTTAGGATATATTATTTTTCTAACCATAACTATCTATGTCATAATTGTAGTCGGAAAAATATGTTATCGCAATGGAAATGTTTTTGTCTTAAACTTAATTCCTGACCACGAAGAACTTTGCCAGCAAATCAATAAAATTCTTTTAATTGGTTATTATCTTCTAAATATCGGCTATTGCGCAATGACTTTGATAAGCTGGTCTGAAATTTTAAACACGATACAATTGGCAGAAATCATTGCTTCAAAAACGGCAATCATCATTGGAATTTTAGCCTTGCTACACTATCTAAATATTTTTATTTTAACAAATTACATTCAAAAATTAATCAAATAAATTAAACATCATGGAAACTACAAGAATTTTAATCGGTTACGCAATTTATTTACCTATCGCTTTATTTTTAACGTATTTTGTTTCTAAAACCTTGTTTAAAAACGGTAAGATTTTTATGCTCGATATTTTTAAAGGAAGAGAAGAAATTGCCGACGCAACAAACACGCTTTTTGAAACTGGTTTTTATCTTTTAAATATTGGATTTGCCTTAATGATCTTAAAAATAGATTTGTATCAAAATAATTATCAAGGCCTAATTGAGGCACTAAGCTATAAAATTGGTGGATTTTCAATTTATCTTGGCATAATGCTATTTTTCAACTTGTATTTTTTCTTCAGAGGAAAAAGAAAGCCAGAGAAGTACAAACTACTGAAAGAATCGTTTTTAAAGCTTAAATTATGAGTATTCAGATTCCAAACTGGCTGATTGTCCTCAGCGGCATCGGCCAGATTTTCACAGCCTTAATCTATCCTTATATTAGACACCAAGTTTTTGATTGGTACAATGACGTCAAAAAACTGAAACCTTTAAATCAAGAAATTGCAAAAACCTACGGACGATATATTCAAGGTTTAAATTTTAGCTTCGGATTAATTGCAATAGCCTTCACTAATGAGCTGCAAGAACAATCAGCATTGGCAGTTGCTTTGACTGGATTGATTGCATTGTATTGGGTTGGAAAAGTAGCTACACAAATTGCTTATTATCCAATGTATCAAATTCCACAGAAGCTAATTTTCAAAATCGGAAGCTATTGTATGAACACGCTTTTTGTATTATTTGCTACTGTAAATACGTGGCTGTTAATTCACAATCTAATCGGTTATTACAATCTATAAAAACAAAAAAAATGAATTGGAATTATCTATTCAGACATTGGTTTTCAACATTGCTATTTGTTCCAATAATTTTTCAATTTTTAGAGAATTGGGATTTAAATCAACTTACAGCGATAGGTTTTTTAGAATTATTTCCTGCTTTTTTAACCTTAGGATTATTTTTCTCAATACCAACTTACATTCTTTACAGCATTTTATATTATTATTTGGCGCAACTAAATTTTAAGTTCTCGAAACTAATTCTAATTTTATTTTCTATAGTAGGAATAGTCATAACCGCTTCAATAATAGGTGGAACAATGATGCCAAATGTTTCGTTAGCTTATTGCCTTTCTTCAATTATCACAGGATTATTCTTTAAATTAAATTTTGAAAAACCAGAAAACAATTATGACCAAAATAAAACTCCAAACTAAAATAAAAGCGCCAATCGAAACCGTTTTTAATTTATCAAGAAACATCGATATTCACTTGCTTTCAACGAGTCAAACCAATGAAAAAGCTGTCGCCGGAAAAACTTCTGGATTAATTGAATTGAATGAAACGGTAACTTGGAAAGGAAAGCATTTCGGAATTTATTTACATCATAAAAGCGTGATTTCTTCAATGAATTTTCCGAGTTATTTTGTGGATGAAATGCAAGAAGGTGCTTTTAAATCTTTTAAACACGAACATCATTTTAGCTTTGAAAATGGTTTTACAATAATGGATGATGAAATTTATTATGAAACGCCTTTTGGTATTTTTGGAAAATTATTTGATAACATTCTACTCAAAAAACATTTGACAGTTTTAATTCAAAAGCGAAATCTGATAATTAAAGAAATTGCGGAAAGATAAAGAATTACACACAGTGGAATCCTGCAAGGTTTTCAAAACCTTGTAGGTTTTTGCTTTCTGAACAATTTTAACACCTACAAGGTTTTGAAAACCTTGCAGGAAAAAGGCGAAAATCAAACCAAATAAACCATCGCCAGCCAAAACATCGGAATGCTTTCGACCCAAAAAGAAGTGTAATATTTCGAACGGCTTTCATTAGCAAAAATCATAAATAGCGAAGTGGTTACTATCAAAATCGCATTTACAAAAAGCTGATTTACATCAATTTCACTTTTCAAAAACTCCAAGAAATAAAGTGGAATCAGTAACAGTATTCCCAAAATTTTTGTCTTCTTCACTCCCATTCTTTGCGGAACGGTTTTCAAAGCCGGATCATCCGTTCTTAAATCGATAATTTCGAAAATCAAAATCAGGCTGATTACCAATAAAAATCGCTGGCAACATTTTAAAATTACGTCTGAGAAAACTTCAGTTCCCGCATTTATCAACGGAAGCAAAGTTGTGACGCCAGACCAGCAAATCGCGACGATATAAATTTTGACACCGCTCCAATTTCTAATGTTTTTCTTCTTTGAAAAAACCGGAACCGTGTATAAAAAAGTCAATCCGAAGAAAATAATAGCGACGATTTGCGTAATTCTTTCCAAACAAAAAAAGAAATAGGCCGAAGCCAAAAAAGAAATTACGCTTAAAACCAAAATCGCTTTCAGTTCCAATCGAAGTGGTTTTTTATTCCGAAAAAAAGCTTCGTATTTGATGAAGTTGTAACCAAAAATAGTTCCGAAAAAAGCAAAACCCGCCATCGCCAAATCAAACGGATTTTGAAACATATGATTGGTCATCAAAACCAGCGACAAAACCGCAACGGCAACGTGAATACTTCCGTTTATGTAAAAATTAAATAGTCGTCTGATAGCGTGCATACTGCAAAAATAGCTAAACTGTTAACAACATAGCATTTTCGTTGAAAAATTCCTAAAAAAACCGTGTTAAAAAACGATTAAATTTTGAGATTAATAAGTACTTTTGTGCCACAAAAAAAACAACCCACTACACATTATTATGAAAACAGATGCTTTTGCTTTAAGACATATCGGTCCAAGAGAAAACGACCTACAACATATGTTCAAAACTATTGGTGTTGAGTCGATTGACCAATTGATTTATGAAACGCTTCCGGATGATATTCGTTTGAAAGCGCCATTAAACTTGGAACCAGCAATGACTGAATATGAATATTTGAACCACATTCAGAAATTAGGAAATAAAAATAAAGTATTCAAATCATATATCGGTTTGGGTTATCATCCGGCGATTGTGCCTGCGGTTGTTCAAAGAAATGTTTTTGAAAACCCAGGATGGTACACGGCTTACACGCCTTACCAAGCAGAAATTGCACAAGGTCGTTTGGAAGCGTTGTTGAATTACCAAACTACTGTTATTGAATTGACAGGAATGGAAATCGCAAATGCATCATTATTGGACGAAGGAACGTCTGCTGCAGAAGCAATGGCGTTGCTTTTTGACGTAAGAACTCGTGACCAAAAGAAAAATAACGTAAACAAATTCTTCGTTTCTGAAGAAATTTTGCCTCAAACTTTATCGGTTTTAGAAACACGTTCGACTCCAATTGGCGTTGAATTAGTTATCGGAAACCACGAAGAATTTACTTTCGGAAATGATTTCTTCGGAGCAATGTTGCAATATCCAGGGAAATTTGGACAAGTTCACGATTATGCTCAATTTATTTCTAAGGCAAAATCAAGCGATATAAAAGTGGCTGTTGCTGCCGATATTTTAAGCTTGGTAAAACTAACTTCTCCAGGAGAAATGGGCGCTGACGTGGTTGTTGGAACGACACAACGTTTCGGAATTCCGATGGGTTATGGCGGACCACACGCAGCTTATTTTGCTACGAAAGAAGAATATAAAAGAAGTATGCCAGGAAGAATCATCGGTGTAACTGTTGATACCAACGGAAACCGTGCGCTTCGTATGGCTTTGCAAACGCGTGAGCAACATATCAAACGTGAAAAAGCGACTTCAAATATTTGTACGGCTCAAGTACTTTTGGCTGTTATGGCTGGAATGTATGCCGTTTATCACGGTCCAAAAGGATTGGAATATATTGCTGATAAAGTACACGCTTCGGCAGTAACTACGGCAGAAGCTTTGAATAAAATCGGAATTTACCAAACGAATACTTCTTTCTTCGACACGATTGTTGTGAAAGCAGATGCTCAAAAAGTAAAAGCGATTGCCGAGAAAAACGAATTCAACTTCTATTATATTGACAACGAAACAGTTTCAATTTCTTTCAATGAAACGACAAGTTTGGCAGACATCAACACAATTGTATCGATTTTTGCGGAAGCTGTTGGAAAAGAAACTATTGCAGTTAGAGAATTAGCGAATGTGTCAATGATTTTGGAAAGCTTGAACAGAACTTCAACTTTCTTAACGCACGACGTTTTCAATAAACATCATTCTGAAACTGCTCTGATGCGTTACATCAAAATGTTGGAAAGAAAAGATTTGGCGTTGAATCACTCGATGATTTCGTTAGGATCTTGTACGATGAAATTGAACGCCGCAGCGGAAATGTTGCCTTTGAGTATGGCAAATTGGAACAACATTCACCCATTTGCTCCAATTGAACAAGCTGAAGGTTACCAAATTATGCTTAAAAAACTAGAAGAGCAATTGAACGTTGTAACTGGTTTTGCAGGAACAACTTTACAGCCAAATTCTGGTGCTCAAGGGGAATATGCAGGTTTGATGGTTATTCGTGCGTACCACCAATCGAGAGGAGATTCTCATAGAAATATTGCTTTGATTCCGGCTTCGGCACACGGAACAAATCCGGCAACGGCAACAATGGCTGGAATGCAAGTTGTTGTTACAAAAACTTCTGAAAACGGAAATATCGACGTTGAAGATTTAAGAGCAAAAGCAATTCAATATAAAGATAACTTGGCGTGTTTGATGGTGACTTATCCATCGACTCATGGAGTTTATGAAGCTTCAATTATCGAAGTAACAAAAATTATCCACGAAAATGGAGGTCAAGTTTATATGGACGGTGCCAATATGAACGCACAAGTTGGATTAACAAATCCGGCGACAATCGGTGCTGACGTTTGCCACTTGAACTTACACAAAACATTCGCGATTCCTCACGGTGGTGGCGGACCTGGTGTTGGACCAATTTGTGTTGCACAACACTTGGTTGAATTCTTACCAACAAATCCAGTAATTCCAACAGGTGGCGATAACGCAATCACGGCAATTTCTGCAGCACCTTGGGGTTCTGCTTTGGTTTGCTTGATTTCTTACGGATACATCACGATGCTTGGCGCTGACGGTTTGACAAGTTCAACACACCACGCAATTTTGAATGCAAATTACATTAAAGAAAGATTGAACGGTCACTTCGACACCTTATATACAGGAGAAATGGGACGCGCGGCACACGAAATGATTATCGAATGTCGTCCGTTTAAAGAAAAAGGAATTGAAGTTACAGATATCGCAAAACGTTTGATGGATTATGGTTTCCACGCGCCAACAGTTTCTTTCCCAGTGGCTGGAACGTTGATGATTGAACCTACGGAAAGTGAAAACTTGGAAGAATTAGACCGTTTTTGTGATGCGATGATTTCGATTAGAAAAGAAATTGAAAGAGCTTCTGCAGACGATAAAAATAACGTTTTGAAAAATTCGCCGCACACTTTGGCAATGCTGACTGCTGATACTTGGGATTTCCCATACACTAGAGAAGACGCTGCTTTCCCATTAGAATATATTGCTGAAAATAAATTCTGGCCATCAGTTCGAAGAGTTGATGATGCTTATGGAGATAGAAACTTAGTTTGTTCTTGTGCTCCGATTGAAGCGTATATGGAAAGCTAAGAATTTCTGAACAAATTATAACTTAACCCTTTCACATCGAGAGGGTTATTTTTTTTAGCTATCAAAATCTTAAAAATAATATTATATTTACAGTATAATTTAAATAATCATTGATGAAAATTATATTTGCTATTTCTGCATGCCTTTTTTCCACATTTTGTCATTCTCAAAAAGATACCGTATATACCGATTTAGAAGGAAAAAAAATAAGCCAAAAAGAATTTTACAAGCTAGATGACACAAATATTAGTATTAAAATTCATGATTTCACAACTCCAATAGTAAAGTCCGCCTATTCAGTACGAAGAGTTCGCCAATTAGATTCTACTCAATTGTTCCAAATCAATATGTATCTTGAAAAAGTTATTGGTTCTAAATATAACAAAACCAAAATTAACGTAATTCACCATTTTAGAAGTAGCGGTAATGAAATCAAGGAAGCTTGTAATGACAAAGATTATTGGCTTCGCTTAAAGACAGTATTAAAGCAAAAGTACAGCTCATACATTTTCGGCGAAAAGAATTCGGGAGTCATAAAAAATAGTAAAAAACATATTTACATTGATGAATACAATCTAATAGAAAATATATTTTTTAAAAAATCTGACTACAATATAAATCATATAGTTCTTAAACCGTCTGGAGAAGTTAGCGTATTTTATGGCACTTCTGACCTTTTATATGTCTTAGACAGTTCTTCTTTTTGATAAAAATTAAATAAATGCAAGACATTGAAACAAAACAAGATTTAGAATCTCTCTTATCAAAATTTTACTCAAAATTACTTTCTGACAAATCTATCAGTTACATTTTTACAGATGTTGCCAAAATAAATATAGAAACACATTTGCCAAAAATCATTGATTTCTGGAATTTAAGTTTATTCGGAAAAGGCGATTATTCAAACAATGTGATGAAAATTCATTTAGATTTAAATACTGAAGAAAAACTGAACGAAAAACATTTCAAAATTTGGCTAAATCACTTTTATGATACTGTTGACGAGAATTTTTCTGGTAAAAACACAGAAATAATAAAAACCAAAGCCTTGTCAATTGCTACAGTTATGCAAATTAAAATGCATAAACCAAACTAATCATCTCTTTATCAGCAACAAAATTAAAAATTATTGAATATTTCATAATTATATGCATGCATAGCATTTTATTGTGTAGGACTATTTATTTTTAATACATTAGCATAATATAAAATTTTCCAAAATGAATATTAAAATAATTGGTTCTGGCAGTTATATTCCAGAAATCAAAGTCACAAATCAAGACTTCTACAAGCACATTTTTTTAAATGAGGACGGAACACCTCTTGTCCACTCGACTGATATTATCATTGGAAAATTTAAAAGTATTACCGGAATCGAGGAACGACGTTATGCAGATCCAAATCTAATGACTTCTGACATGGCATTTATTGCTGCAGAGAATGCAATAATCGATGCTGGGATTGACCGTGAAACTATTGATTATATTATTCTTGCTCACAACTTTGGAGATGTAAAACATGGCCAGATTCAATCTGATGCAGTACCGAGTTTGGCGACAAGAGTAAAAAATAAGCTCCGCATAAAAAATCCAAAATGTGTCGCTTACGATATTCTTTTCGGCTGTCCGGGTTGGATTGAGGGAACTTTGCAAGCCAATGCTTTCATCAAGTCTGGCATGGCAAAACGCTGTTTGGTTATCGGTGCTGAAACACTTTCTAGAGTTATCGATCCTCACGACCGTGATTCCATGATTTATGCTGATGGAGCTGGAGCAACAATTGTAGAAGGAACCGAAGATAATACAGGACTTTTGTCTTATGAAAGTGCCACTTTTGCGTATGACGAAGCTGATTTTCTTTTCTACGGAAGTTCTTACAATAAAGACTTAGATCCAGATGTTCGCTACATAAAAATGTATGGCAGAAAGATTTATGAATTTGCTTTGAACCAAGTTCCTTGTGCGATGAAAAGCTGTCTTGAAAAAAGCGGAATAGCCATTTCAGATGTCAAAAAAATATTGATTCACCAAGCCAATGAAAAAATGGATGAAGCGATCATAAATCGTTTTTATAAACTTTTTGATCGTGAGGTTCCAAAAGATATCATGCCAATGAGCATCCACGAACATGGAAACAGCAGTGTTGCCACAGTTCCTACATTATATGACTTGCTGATGAAAGGAAAAATCAAAAATCAAGAACTTCATAAAGGAGATGTTATTATCTTTGCATCCGTTGGCGCTGGAATGAACATCAACGCCTTCACTTATAGATTATAAAAGTTTTGATGTTTAAAGTTTAATGTTCTGACTTTAAAACATTGAACTTTAAACATGAACCAAAATGTACGAAAAAACTTTTCCAAATAAACGATTCGGGCACACGCTAGAATTTTTAAAAAAACATATTACGCCTTCTGAAACCATCTTGGATTTGGGAGTAGAAAATCCATTTTCAAAAATCATGAAACAGGAAGGATTTTCTGTTTCAAATACCAAAGGAGAAGATTTAGATTTGGACCAAAGCACATTGCAAAACGAAAATCATTCGGTGACAACAGCTTTTGAAATTTTTGAGCATTTGCTGAATCCTTTCACTGTTTTAGAAAATATAAAATCTGATAAATTATTTATTTCAATCCCAATGCGTTTGTGGTTTTCACCGGCTTATCGCAGTAAAACCGATATGTGGGACAGACATTACCACGAATTTGAAGATTGGCAGTTAGATTGGCTTTTGGAGAAAACGGGTTGGAAAATCATTGATAGAAATAAGTGGACAAATCCGGTGAAAAAGTTTGGAATTCGTCCGTTATTACGAAGATTTACAAATAGATATTATATAGTTTACGCAGAAAAAATTCATAATTCAAATTCGTAATTATGACTTATTACATAGTAATTCCAGCTCACAACGAGGAAGCTTTTATCGCTTTGACTTTGCAATCTTTGGCGAAACAAACCTTGCTCCCTTCAAAAGTTGTGGTTGTGGATGACAATTCTACGGATAGAACTTCAGAAATCGTTACTGAATTTGCAACAAAATTTCCTTTTATTTCTTTAGTAAGAAAAACTTCTGAAGCGATTCATCTTCCAGGAAGCAAAGTGATTCAGGCATTTCACAAAGGCTTTGAAACTTTAGACGGAAATTACGATGTGATTGTAAAATTGGATGCAGATTTGATTCTTCCTGCAAATTATTTTGAAACTATAATCGACACTTTTAAATCAGATTCAAAAATCGGAATGGCCGGCGGTTTTGCTTACATTGAAAAAAATGACGATTGGATTTTAGAAAATCTTACAGATAAAGATCACATTCGTGGCGCTTTCAAAGCTTACAGAAAAGAATGTTTTTTGCAAATCGGAAATTTAAAACCCGCAATGGGTTGGGATACTGTTGACGAATTGCTTTGTAAATTTTATGGATGGAAAGTAGTGACAAATCAATCCTTAAAAGTAAAACATTTAAAACCAACTGGCGCAAATTACAATAAAACAGCACGTTACAAACAAGGTGAAGCGTTTTACACTTTAGGTTATGGATTTTTAATCACTTCAATAGCTTCTGCAAAATTAGCAATGCTGAAGAAAAAACCATTGTTGTTTTTTGACTATATAAGAGGTTTCCTAAAAGCAAAATCCGCAAAAAAACCATTTTTGGTCACAGAAGAACAAGCAAAATTTATCAGAAATTATCGTCTTAAAAAAATGAAGGAAAAGTTAATTTAATAGCTTGTTCCCACTTTACTCATTATCTTTATTTGATTGGCGTCCTTAGTTTGTGCCATTTCAAAAAAACTGATAATTCATAACTTATAACTCATAACTAATTTCGTATTTTAGCCAATATTTAGAAACGTATAAATGATTCGATATTTAACCCAGATAGGCCGCTATTTTCTTATGTTGAAAGAAATTTTCAACAAACCAACAAAGTGGTCGTACATGAAACAGCTAATTTTAAAAGAAATAGACGATTTGATCATCGGCTCTTTGGGAATTGTTGCTTTCATTTCATTTTTCATCGGAGGAGTTGTTGCAATCCAAACAGCTTTAAACCTAACTAATCCTTTGATCCCAAGAACTTTAATAGCTTTTGCGACCAGACAATCTATCATTCTTGAATTTGCTCCTACATTTATTTCCATCATTATGGCGGGAAAAGTAGGTTCATTTATTACTTCAAGTATTGGAACGATGCGGGTAACAGAACAAATTGATGCGTTGGAAGTAATGGGAGTCAATTCCTTAAATTACTTGGTCTTTCCAAAAATCATTGCTTTATCACTTTATCCTTTTGTGATTGCATTGAGTATGTTTTTAGGAATTTTAGGCGGATGGATGGCCGGAGTTTATGGCGGATTAATTTCAAGTGATGAATTTATCACAGGACTTCAGACCGATTTTATTCCGTTTCATATTGCTTATGCATTTATCAAAACCCTGATTTTTGCCTTTCTTTTGGCTACAATTCCATCATTTCATGGATATTATATGAAAGGTGGCGCCTTGGAAGTTGGAAAAGCAAGTACCGTTTCCTTCGTATGGACGAGTGTCATGGTCATTTTAATGAACTTTATTTTAACACAATTACTTTTAAGCTCATGATTGAAGTAAAAGATATAAAAAAATCGTTTGGTGAATCTGAAATTTTAAAAGGAATTACTACGACTTTTGAAACAGGAAAAACCAATCTGATTATCGGGCGAAGCGGTTCTGGTAAAACAGTTATGCTTAAAACTTTATTAGGAATTCATACGCCAGACGAAGGAACAATTTCTTTTGACGGAAGAATTTATGATGAAATGAACGGTGATGAAAAGCGTGAATTGCGTACTGAAATCGGCATGGTTTTTCAAGGAAGTGCCCTTTTTGATTCTATGACTGTAGAAGAAAATGTAGCTTTTCCTTTAAAAATGTTCTCTAACAAAAGAAGAGCCGAAATTAAAGAAAGAGTAAATCAAGTACTGGAAAGAGTAAATTTGGTAGACGCAAATAAAAAATTTCCGTCAGAGATTTCTGGAGGAATGCAAAAACGTGTGGCGATTGCGAGAGCGATTGTAAATAATCCAAAGTATTTGTTTTGTGATGAGCCAAATTCAGGATTAGATCCAGAAACTTCGATTCTGATTGACGTTTTGATTCAAGAAATTACAAAAGAATATGGAATGACGACTGTGATTAACACGCACGATATGAACTCTGTATTGCAAATTGGTGAAAAAATTGTCTTCTTAAAAAACGGTTTAAAAGAATGGGAAGGCGACAACGAAGAGATTTTGGAAACTAAAAACAAATCAATTGTAGAATTTGTTTACTCATCAGATTTATTCAAAAAAGTAAGAGAAAATCTTTTAGCAGAAGAAGAAGAAAATCATAAAAAATAGGCTTTAGCCAAAATAAAAAAACCTGCAATTAATTTGCAGGTTTTTTTTATATCCTAATTTAAAAGAATTAAAGAGCATCAATATCGCCTTGAACTTTTTCCCATTCTTCTAAAAGATTGTCTAAATCTTTTTTCTTTTTATTGTAAGCCATAAAAAACGAAGCATCTTCAATGTGCTTGTCATAATTGGAAGTCAAAAGCTTATCGTCTTTTTGTATATCAATTTCCAATTGCTTGACCTGGCTTTCAATTTTACTCAACTTATTCTGAAGTGATTTTCCTTTTTTCTGATCTTCATAAGACTGTGATTTGTCTTTTGGAGCTTCTTTTTTGGCCAAATCTTTCTTTTCTACTTCACGCATATTTTCAAGATTGCGCTGTTCTAAGAAGAAATTAATATCACCCAAATATTCTTTAATCTTTTGATCTTTAAATTCATATATGATATTTGACATTCCTTGCAAGAAATCTCTATCGTGAGAAACCAAAAGCAACGTTCCTTCATATTGTCTTAAAGCTTCTTTCAAGACATTTTTAGATTTTATGTCTAGGTGATTCGTCGGCTCATCCATCACAAGCACGTTGATTGGCTGCAAAAGCAATTTACAAAGCGCCAGACGGTTTCTTTCACCACCAGAAAGCACTTTCACCTTCTTTTCCACATCGTCGCCTCTGAACAAGAAAGAACCAAGCATATCACGCACTTTTGCACGATTGGTGTCGGTTGCCGCATCTTGCATAGTTTGCAAAAGCGTTATTTCTCCATCCAAATATTCGGCTTGGTTTTGAGCAAAATAACCCAATTGAACATTATGTCCTAGTTTTATTGTTCCATCAAATTCAAACTCATTGACAATTGCTTTGATAAAAGTCGATTTTCCTTGACCATTTTGACCCACGAAAGCAATTTTACTTCCACGTTCCACAAGCAGCGAAATATCTTTTAAGATTGTTTTATCGCCGTAACTTTTTGTCACATTTTCAGCTTCCACCACCACTCTACCTGGCGTTACAGAAACCGGAAACGAAATATTCATTACAGAATTGTCGTCTTCATCTACTTCAATTCTTTCAACTTTATCTAGTTTTTTGATAAGCGATTGTGCCATCGAAGCTTTCGAAGCTTTGGCTCTAAATTTCTCAATCAGCTTTTCAGTTTCTTCAATTTTCTTCGCCTGATTTTTTTGAGTAGCCAATTGCTTCTCGCGAATTTCACTGCGCAGTTCTAAATATTGAGAATAGGGTTTATTGAAATCATAAGCTTTTCCAAGTGAAATCTCAATAGTTCTGTTCGTCACATTGTCCAAAAACATTTTATCGTGAGAAACAATCACGACAACTCCAGGATAATTACGAAGAAAACTTTCCAACCAGATAATAGATTCGATATCCAAGTGATTGGTAGGTTCATCCAGAAGCAAAATATCGTTGGCCTGCAAAAGCAATTTCGCTAATTCGATACGCATTCTCCAACCTCCAGAAAAAGTTTCGGTTTGATTATTAAAAACTTCTCTTTTGAAACCAAGTCCCAAAAGGATTTTTTCAGTATCTCCAACATAATTATAACCGCCTAATAAATCAAAACGGTGCGTGTAATCAGATAAATCTTCAATAATCTGACTGTATTCTTCACTTTCATAATCAGTTCTTGTAACCAATTGATGATTGATTTCTTCCAGCTTTTTTTCTACAATTTTAATATCTGTAAAAGCTTCATAAGCTTCTTCAAGAACCGTTCTTCCTTGCTCGAAATCAATATCTTGACGTAGAAAGCCAATTCTTACTTCTTTTTCTGTAGCAATGCTTCCAGAATCAGGGGCAAAATCTTTGGCTAAAATCTTCAACATCGTGGATTTTCCTGCACCATTTTTTCCGACAAGTCCAACTCGATCACCGGCTCCCATTCTAAAGGTTACTTCTTCAAAAAGAAAGGTTCCTCCAAAGGAAACTGACAAATTATGTATATTAAGCATTGTAGTGTTTTTGTAAAATTGTATTCGTAATTTAGCTGGCAATTATAAACCAACAGAAAATTTTTGCAAATGTTAAAAAAAGGATCCAAATTATATAGCATTTTAACAGGAACTTGTCCTAAATGCCAGAATGAGAGTATGTATTTGGTCCAAAACCCTTATAATCTTTCCAGAATTTTTGAAATGCATGAAAGATGTAGCCATTGTGGCACAAAATATAAAATCGAACCTTCGTTTTTCTTTGGTGCAATGTATGTGAGTTATGGTGTTGGAATTGCTTTTGGCGTTGCCGCTTTTATCATTTCCTATTTCTTTTTTGGAAGCAATTTAAAGACTTCATTTATTGCAATTATTACCGCCTTAGTGATTTTTATGCCTTACATCATGAGAGTCTCTAGAAACATTTGGATTAATATGTTTGTACATTATGATAAAAATATAGTTCTGAAAAAATAATTACCACTGCACTTTCCTAAATCTTTTTATGTCTATCGTATTATCAAGCGGTTTTTGAAACTCTATATTTTCAAATAGTGCTTTTGCCATTGCTGGAGCAAGCATAACGCCACGGGTTCCAAGTCCGTTTAAGAGATGAATTTTGTTGTAATTTGGATGTGTTCCAATCATTGGTCTTCTATCTTTTACCGTTGGGCGAATGCCCGCTAAATGTTCGATAATTTCAAAATCACAATTCAAAATTTCTTTTAAATTTTCTAAAAGCTCATTTTTACCTTCTTCTGTCGGAAGATTTGTTTTGTCTTTCCAATTGTAAGTAGCTCCTACTTTATACAAATCATTTCCTAACGGAAGAATAAAAACGGATGTCTTAATGACAACGTCAAGATTTAAATTTTGTGATTTAATAATAAGCAACTCGCCTTTTGTCCCATCCAAAGGCAACTTTGAAAAATAAGGATTTGCCATCATTCCAAAACCTTCAGCAAAAACAATATTTTTTGCTTCAATATTTTTATACTTTATAAAATCATCATTAATTTCTAATAGAGAATAATCAAATTCTTCTTGCAGCAAAAAATTTTGTGTTATTAAATAAGCATGATAATGATTTAATAATTTTTCTGTATCAACATAGCCTGTTTGCAAAACTTCTCCGAAATTAAATGGAGAATCTATTCCATTATATTTTTTCGAAATTAATTTAGAAGAAAGAAATGGCGCCAGTCCGATTTTATCTGTAGCAATAAACCAATTGTTTTGTTCTTCTACAGAAAATAATTTACGGTAAATAGGAATTTTGAAATCAAACTTTGCATTTAATTTCTGCTCTAATTTACCATAAAACGAATCAAGAAGTATAATTTGTGCTTGTGCATCCCAAACCTCACTGAATCTTTTCAAGATAACGGGATTGTATAATCCACCTGCAACTTTAGAGCTTTGCTGTGAGTTATTATCAAAAACTACAATTGATTTATTATGCATCAAAGCAGTTTCTGCAAAGGCAATTCCTGCTAAACCTGAGCCAATAATTATATAATCTATCATAGGACAAAAATAAAAAACTCTTGCCAATTAAGGCAAGAGTTTAGTTTGTATTGAAGAAAATTAAATTAATAATTCCACATATCTTGTTCAAAGTTACGGATCTTATCTTTAACTCTTTCTGATTCTAATAACTGCATTTGAGCATTATCTTTCATGTATTGATCGATTTGTCTATCTCCCATTACATTTTCTTCTTTATAAATTACGGCATTAAAACGACGTGAATTTAACAAATGGTCAAAGGTAATTGGCATGGCAGAGTTTTTATCATTGAAAGCTGTGCTCTCGTGCAAGACATCACGAATTGCAGGAAAATAAATCCAAAACAATTCAATAACATCAGCATTATCATTTCCTATATCTCTAGCTTCTGGAGAAACTGGACAAATTGCAAGCATTCTATATTTTAATTCTCCTTGACGTTTATCAAAATACCAAAGTCCTTTAATTTTAAAGCCTGAAATATCTTGAGCTGTCAATTCTCTTTTATCAATATACTGAGGATCTAAAACTTTTTTACCTGACATGTAATCGTCATAGTAAGTATTAATTTCATCACGACCCGCTTGAATAGTATCGATATAGGCAAATGAAGATCCCATATCTTTTAAGCTTTTTTTAGTGTTGAAATAATCATCACCATAAACTTCCGTTATTTTTCCATCTTTAATACCTTTCAATAAAACATTAAATAAAGAACGTCTGTCTTTACCAATATTCGCAGTATCAACTGGAAAGTAAAGCGGAAAATTAATCCTTTCATCCAAATCGATAATTTCCCAAACCGTTTTACCCATCAAGACATCACGATCGTGAACATAACCATAAGGCAAAGGCTTATCATTATCAGCTTTTAATTCTGCCTCTGTTTTTATACCGATCTGGTCAGGCGTTTTTGCATTCAGCAAATTTGACTGAGCGAAAGAAGCATAGCTTCCTGCCACTGCAAAAACAACTAATAAAAATTTTCTCAATTTCATGTTATTATTTATAAGGTATTTAAGTAGAATAACGTTCGACTTAAATTGTTATTGTATTTCGTAAACTACAGGAGCTGTTTTTCCAGGAATAACTTGAGCACTAACACCTATAATTCTAGTTTTAATGTCAGAAATAATGATCTGATCACCTCTACCAGCTTTAGCTAGAGCTGCTTTACATTGTGCATTAACTCTATCTCCATTTACGATAACAACTGGTTGACCAGGTACTTTAAATGCAAATTGAGTAACTTGAAAGCTTAAGTCATATAAGAAATCTGGCAATAATGCAGAAACCTGAGATACTTCTAAACGAGACTTAGCTCCTTTAGTACTTCCAGTTGTTCCACCAATTGCACCAACTGGAGCAGGAATATTTTTAATTCTGAAAGTTTTCTTGTCAGTTACAGACTTACCATCAGCCATTTTACCAGTTACACTTACAGTTACTTCATTACCTGAACCAGGAACTAAATTGTACTTTCCATTTGCACCAGCTTTTGACAAACCTGCAGCAGAAGCATTAACATTGTTATCACCAATTCCAGCAAAAGAAATTGTCATTGGATTTGGTAATCCTCTATAGACAACGTTCATTTTGTCAGCAGAAATATTTGCAGAATTCGGACGAGGAACTACTACATATTTACCAACGAATGGCAAAGGAATAGTTTCTCCATCTTGTACGAAAGTAAATTTACCATTAATAGTCTGCTCTCCAACTGCACCAGCAGTCATAGAGATTACAGCTTGACCATTTTCGATTTTACCAGGACCTTGGAAAGATGTTGGTTTTGTGTTGGCATCATATTTACCTAATACAACTTTTCCTGTAACCTGCTCTCCTTGAAAATAAGCACTTTTATCTAATACTACTAAAGCAGTAAAGTTTTTCATAGAAGAAGCTTCAACAGCCGCTTTCCCTAATAAAATACTAAATACATCTGCTTCTGCTTTTTTAACGTCATTTTGAAAAGAAGTTAATTTAGCTAAAGATGCGATTGAAGGAAAACCTTGAAAATGATAATCTAAATATTTAACAGGAATACCTTCGCTGTTTTTAACATCATCCGTTTTAAATTTAGCTGTGATTTCAGACAAGACACCAGTTAATTTAGAGTTCCCTCCAATTACGGCTTTCATGTCAGCAACGTATTTATTAAATTTAGTAACAAACTCAGTTCCTTTAGCAGTATATCCATCACCGTTGAAAAACATTTCATCAATAACATCAGCTTTATCCATCTCTTCGTATGGCAATTTACCTGTTTCTTTATTGACTTCAACATCTTTAGTAATATTAGCTTTCACAGATCCTACATAAGCGTAAAAATCTTTAGTGATTGCTGCCACTTTCTTTGCTTCAGACGCTGCCTGTACAAAGTGAGCATCTTCACCTGCTTTTTTATCTAACGATTGTAACATACTTTCGTTTGTTGATACAGCTGAATTATTAGCTGCGTCAAATTTTTCATTCATTAAGCCAAAAGCGGAAAGCACTTCTTTTGACATATTCATTGCCAACATCGCGATGAAAACCAAGTACATTAGGTTAATCATCTTCTGTCTAGGGGTTAATTTTCCTCCTGCCATTTTTTCTAATTAGTTTAGTTTTATTTTGTTAATGAAAATATAGTGTTAAACTAATTATCCTTTGTTACTCATTGCAGAAAGCATACCACCATAAACATTGTTTAATGAAGCAATGTTTGCAGTCATAGATTGCATTTGTTCTTTCAATTTAGTAGCGTTGTCAGCGATTTCTTTGTTAGCCTCAGCATTTCTAGAAGCGCTTTCTAATTGTACTTTGTATAAGCTGTTCAATGTTTCAAGTGAAGTTGCAGCACTTGTCATTTCGTCAGCATATTTTCTTTGAGAAGCGATAGCATCAACAGTTGGTGCCATGTTTTTAGCAGCTCCTTCAAAGTTTTTGATAGAATTTCCTAAGCTTGCCATTAATTCTCCGTCAATTTTAGCATCTTTTAATAAGTTGTCTAATTTTTGAGATAATAAACCTTGAGCTTCAGTTGGATTTTCTTTTTTAATTTCTTTCTTTTTTGCTTCTCCTCCAGCTAATTCTGGGTAAACAAGTGTCCAGTCGATTTCATTGTCAACAGGTTCGAAAGCAGATAATGCAAAGATTAATGCTTCAGTAACCAAACCAATAGATAGCATTAGCGTTCCTGTTAATGGTCCGATTTCGAAGTGAGTAATTTTGAATAATGCTCCAATGATTACAACTGCTGCTCCCATACCGTAAGCGAAATTCATTGCTTTTTTGCTTAAAATTGCCATAATAATAAATAGTTTTTAGATAGTTAAGTAATAGTAATATAAAATAATATAAAGTTGGTTAATTTTTATTTAGGAGTATTTCCTGTGTTCTGAACTCCCATGTAATCTTGAACTGTTCTGAAACCGATAAAGCTTCTTGCAGAATCTGCATATTCAAAATCTCTTGTACCTACTTGCAAGAAGTAAGAAACATCTTTCCAAGAACCTCCACGGATTACCTTACGCTCATTTTTAGCATCTGGAACATTTGGATTCATTGTAGAAACAAATTCGTAAGAACCTGGATCGTAAGAAGAGTTTGTCCATTCAGCAACGTTTCCAGACATGTTATACAAGTTATAATCATTTGGATCATAAGATTTTGCTTCAACAGTATACAAAGCACCATCAGCTGCATAATCTCCTCTGTTTGGTTTAAAGTTTGCCAAGAAACATCCTCTGTCATTTTTAGCATAAGGACCACCCCAAGGGAAAGTTCCTGATTCTAGACCACCTCTTGCAGCATACTCCCATTCAGCTTCTGTTGGAAGACGGAAAGAGTTGATTTGGTTTCTACCTTTTTTCTTTTTAAGGAAAGCATTTTTGTAAAGTGTTCTCCAAGCACAAAATGCTTTAGCTTGTTTCCAAGTAACACCTACAACTGGATAATCATCATAAGCTTGATGCCAGAAATAATCATTATGCATTGGCTCATTGTAAGAATAAGCGAAATCTTTAATCCAAGTTGTTGTATCTGGATAGATTGAGATAGGCTCAGTTTTCTTGTAAAAATCTTTTCTTCCTTTTGTCTTAACAGCTTCATTCAAGTTAGCCTCAGAGTAACGGAATTTCAATTTTGAAACATCAATAGTTCTCAAGCCATTGTAAGATTCAGCAGCAGGAAGATACATTGAATCCATTACCTCAACATAATATTCATCAGGATATTTTTGAGGATCAGTGATCAATTTCACTTTCTTATTTAATTTTCTACCAGCATAAGGATCATCATCTGTTCCAATGCTATAGTAGTTTTCATACATATATTTGTCATAAGGAGACATAGTTGCTGGATCTGTATCATCGAATGCAAATTCACCGATACCGCCAGTTCCTTTAGCCTGACCAACGTCTTCTGCCAAGATAGCAAGACGCATTCTGATAGTTGAATCCTTAACCCAATTTACAAACTGCTTGTATTCGCTGTTTGTAATTTCCGTTTCATCCATATAAAAAGAACGAACGGTAACTGTTTTAGTCGGAGCATCTTGAACATTAGCCAAATCATCATCTGATTTACCCATGATAAAAGCACCACCCGGAACCAAAGCCATACCGTATGGTTTCTCTGGATGCCATTTCTTGCCTTTAACACCTACTAATTCCCCTTTGTCGCTCGAACCGCAGCTAGATAAAACTGATACTAATGCTGCAAATGCAATGAACTTCTTCATATAAATTTGGGTTATGATATATTCTTATTTTTTGAGGGCGTAAACCTATTTATTATTTTTTGAAAAAACAATTTTTTTATTAAAAAAACCTAAAACAAATATAATCTTTCTTTAAGATTTTGTTAATAAAATTATTTACTGTAATCTATAATACATTTTTTCTTTGTGCTTTCCACCATCTTTCTGGTATTTCATTGGCACTCGCACCTAAGTAATCTTCATAAGTACATGGTAATAACGTATTTCTTTTTAATTTATTATTAACATTTAAAATAAATGGTATTTCTATCCACCAGCGGTCTGTTTTGTGGCTTTTATAGAAAACCAGCTCTTCATCTTCTAAAGGAACTATGTATTTTATATAGCTTTCTCGGCTTCCAAATGGATATTCATTCGATCTGTAATGAAATCCTTCTATAAAATACCAAATGATTTGGGCAATTAAAACGGCTTCTTGCTTTGAATTATTATGATTAAAAATGCCAAATATTGAAACTTTATCGCTAATTCCCGCATATCTTGACAAAGAACATATCTCTTTACCGTTAAATCCGTTGGGCGTAAAAGTAATAAAATTACCCGAATCACAAGATTTTACAGATGTTAAATCTATACTTACAATATCTGCATCTCTAAAAACAGGCTCCGCAATCGATATATTATTGGATACTTCACCAAGGCGATAAGCATCAAAAAATAATTTTTCGATCAAATCTATCTCTTCTTGTGAATTATAATAGGTCTGATAACCCAAATTACTATAGTTAAAAAGATTATTTGGCTCTTCAACAATCATTTTTGTGAGGTAAGAATTTGCAGAAAGTGGCTTGCTTGCATCTCCAAAATCAAATTTATTATCAATCGAAACCAAATTCACCATTTGCTCCAATTCATCATAAGCGCGATACAAAGGATAAGTTAAATCTTGAGAACCACCAATCACAATCGGAATGATTTTCATTTTCAACAAAGAAGCTACTACCTTGCGCAAAGCAAAATAAGTATCCTCAATATCATTCCCTGCTAAAATATTCCCTAAATCAGCTATAGAAGCTTCCCAGTTGCCTGGAAATAATCCATACAATTCCTTACGGATATTTGTCAGTTTTGTATTTTCAACTTCAATATGCGCACCACGGTTTTCCTTTACACCAATAATGGCAAGTTTGATTTTATTTAAATCCGGAAAATCTTCATTTGTATGCAAAACAACCTTACTCCCTAAATTTTGAGAAGTAAGGTCGTTTATAAATTCTAAGATTTCATCATCTAAGGGCGACAGGAAATCAAACTCCATATATTATTTCTTTTTGGCAACTGCTTTTTTTGCAGCTGGTTTTTTAGTTGCTGTAGTTTTTTTCGCGGCTGTTTTCTTAGCAGGCGATTTCTTTTCAATCATATCTTGAACTTCTGCCAAAGTCAATTTCGTTGCATCAACATCTTTGCTCAGTTCAATTTTGATTTTCCCTTTGGTAATAACCGAACGTCCCCAACGTGCTTTTTCCACCTTGATTCCTTCGTCTTCCCAATGGTGAAGCACTTTGTCAATTTCTTTCTGGATTTTATCTTCAATCAATTCAACGATATCTGATTGCGAAAGATTATCAAAATTATATTTCTTGCTTACATTGATAAAAATTCCATTCCATTTTAAGAAAGGTCCAAAACGACCCACACCTTTTTGAACAGGTTCGCTTTTGTAAGTTGCAATCGGAGCATCAGCTTCCTCTTTTTCAGCAATCAATTCTTTGGCTCTTTCAAAAGTCACATCTAACGGATCTTCTCCTTTTGGAAGCGAGATAAACATTTTTCCAAAACGAACATACGGACCAAAACGGCCATTGTTCACTTCTACTTCTTCATCTTTATGTATTCCAAGATTTTTCGGAAGCAAGAACAATTTCAAAGCTTCTTCTAAAGTAATATTCCCAATATTCTGATCGTTCATCAAACTGGCAAATTGCTTTTCTTCATCTTCCGCATCTCCAATCTGAGCCATCGGACCGAATTTCCCTAAACGAACACTAACCGGTTTTCCAGTCTTTGGATCTTTCCCAAGAATTCTTTCTCCAGACTCTCTTTCCGCGTTTGCTTCCACGTCTTTCACATTCGGATGAAACTGATCGTAGAATTCCTGCATCATTTTTGCCCAATTCACATTTCCTTCAGCAATTTCATCAAAATCCTGTTCCACTTTTGCAGTGAAATTATAGTCCAAGATTCTTTCGAAATTCTTTACCAAGAAATCAGTAACAATTGTCCCAATATCTGTCGGAACCAATTTTCCTTTATCAGAACCCGTATTTTCTTTCAGCAATTTTTCTCCAAGCTTTCCAGATTGCAAAGTCAACTGCGTATAATTCCTTTCGTTTCCTTCTAAATTTCCTTTCTCAACATAATTTCTGTTGATGATCGTAGAAATCGTCGGAGCATAAGTCGACGGACGGCCAATTCCAAGTTCTTCTAACTTCTTAACCAAAGAAGCTTCCGTATATCTTGCAGGAGGTCTTGAATATCTTTCTGTTGCCGTGATATAATTATTTTGCAATTTTTCATTGACTTTCATCGCAGGCAACATTCCTTCTTGTTCTTCATCATCGTCATCATTTCCTTCAAGATAGACTTTCAAGAAACCTTCAAAAAGCAAAACTTCTCCAGTCGCTGCAAATAATTCGCTATGATTATTCGCTTCAATTTTCACATTTGTTCTTTCCAATTGCGCATCACTCATTTGAGAAGCCAGCGTTCTTTTCCAAATCAAATCATACAAACGCGCTTGGTCTCTGTCGATATTTACAGTGTGCCGCGACATATCAGTCGGACGAATCGCCTCATGCGCTTCTTGAGCACCTTTACTTTTCGTGGTGAAATTTCTAGGTTTTGAAAATTCCTTACCATACGATTTGATAATTTCAGCTTCCGCCGCAGTCATCGCATCATTTGAAAGATTCACACTATCCGTTCTCATGTACGTAATCAGTCCCGCTTCATATAAACGCTGCGCCAATTGCATCGTGATTCCAACCGGAAGATACAATTTACGAGCCGCTTCTTGTTGCAAAGTTGAAGTTGTAAATGGTGCTGCAGGAGATTTTTTGGTAGGTTTTGTTTCCAAATCTGCTACCTTATATATAGACCCAATATTTTTATTTAAAAAATCTTCGGCCTCTTTTTTCGTAGTAAAATTCTTTGGCAATTTCGCCTTGAATGTTTTTCCCGCTTCGTTAGCAAATTCAGCCACAACCGAATAACTTGCAACGGCATTAAAATTCTGGATTTCTCTTTCTCTCTCCACAATCAATCGCACCGAAACAGATTGCACTCTTCCCGCCGATAAACCGCCTTTTATTTTTCTCCAAAGTACCGGAGAAAGTTCATAACCCACCAATCTATCCAAAACTCTTCTCGCCTGCTGCGCGTTTACCAAGTCATAATTAATTCCTCTCGGATTATCAATCGCTTTCAAGATTGCCGTTTTGGTAATTTCGTGAAAAACGATTCTTTTTGTCTTTTCTGGTACCAAATTTAATTCTTCCGCCAAGTGCCAAGAAATAGCCTCTCCCTCGCGGTCCTCATCACTCGCCAACCAAACCATTTCGGCTTTTTTTGCTAGTCCTTTTAGTTTCGTAACCAAAGCTTTTTTATCAGGGGAAACTTCATATTTTGGTTTGAAACCATTCAATACATCCACCCCAATTTCCTTAGAAGGAAGATCCGCAATGTGCCCATAACTGGACTCTACTTGGTAATCGCTTCCTAAAAATTTTTCTATGGTTTTTGCCTTCGCAGGCGACTCAACTATCACTAAATTCTTTGCCATAATGCTTTTATTTGTGTCGCAAAAGTATATGAATTTTTTAAATATTGCGTTTTAAGATTTTTTTTAATTCAAAATAACTGATTTCCAACACTTAAAATCTCTCTTTTTAGAAGCGAAATATAAGGCATTTGCAGCAGTCCTTTTTCCCGCTGTCCTTCCAAAGCTTTTTGTTCGCTAATCCCGAGGCTTCGGGAGCGAACAAAAAGGCTTTTCCCTCACATCGGGGCTAGTTGAAAATCCATTTGAATACTTGTAATCTTCTGGACCAATATTGTCGATAATTGGAGCGTAAAAAAATTAAAAGATAATACATAATAAGTATAAATAGTTTTCATACCTATTTTTCAATTTAAAATCATAATCCAAAAACTTAGTAACTTAGTAGCTCAGCAACCTCAAAACTCTTAAAATATTCCTGCCAACTTGTCATATTCCTAGAATTTATCCTATCTTTGCCCACTGAATAAATTCCGCTGAAGGAAGACGTATGGAAAAGATTATTGAAGAGAACAAACAAGGCGAAAGCTTGGTTTTAGAACATAAAACGGGAAATACCAAAAAACTTTTTATCGAGAGTTACGGCTGTGCGATGAATTTTTCAGACAGCGAAGTCGTGGCTTCCATCCTATCTGAAAACGGTTTCAACACTACACAAATCTTAGAAGAAGCCGATTTGGTTTTAGTAAATACTTGTTCCATCAGAGACAAGGCCGAACAGACGATCAGAAAACGTCTGGAAAAATACAATGCCGTAAAACGAATTAATCCAAAGATGAAAGTCGGGGTTTTGGGTTGTATGGCAGAACGTTTGAAAAGCCAATTTCTCGAAGAAGAAAAAATCGTAGACTTGGTTGTTGGCCCAGATGCTTACAAAGATTTGCCAAATCTTCTTGCTGAAGTTGAATCTGGAAATGACGCCATCAACGTAATTTTATCAAAAGATGAAACGTATGGCGATATTTCTCCTGTTCGTTTAAACAGCAACGGAATCACAGCGCTGGTTTCCATCACAAGAGGTTGCGACAATATGTGTACTTTTTGCGTCGTTCCTTTTACGCGTGGTCGTGAGAGAAGTCGTGAACCGCAAAGTATCATGACCGAAATTACCAATTTATGGAACAGCGGTTATAAAGAAATTACGCTTTTAGGCCAAAATGTTGACAGTTACTTATGGTATGGCGGTGGTTTGAAAAAAGATTTCGAGAAAGCGTCTGATATGCAGAAAGCAACAGCCGTTAATTTTGACAATTTATTGGAAATGGTGGCGACCACTTTTCCGAAAATGCGTATTCGTTTTTCGACGTCAAATCCGCAAGATATGCACGAAAGTGTTTTGCACGTCATTGCAAAATATCCAAATATCTGCAAGCACATTCACCTTCCGGTTCAATCAGGAAGCGACAGAATTCTAAAAGAAATGAATCGTTTGCATACGCGAGCAGAATATTTCGACTTGATTACAAAAATCAGAACTATAATTCCAGAATGCAGTATTTCGCAAGATATGATTGCCGGTTTCCCTACAGAAACTGAACTAGATCATCAAGATACATTAACCTTAATGGAATTTGTAAAATATAATTTCGGATACATGTATTCTTATTCTGAACGCCCAGGAACCTTGGCAGGAAGAAAAATGGAAGATGATGTCCTTGAAGAAACAAAAGCCAGAAGATTACAAGAAATTGTGGATTTACAGCAAAAACATAGTTGGTACAGAAGCGAGGAATTCATCGAAAAAACGGTTGAAGTTTTAATCGAAAAAACATCCAAAAAATCAATCGAACAATTTTCAGGAAGAAACTCACAAAGCATTACGGTGGTTTTCCCAAGAGAAAATTATAAAATTGGGGAATTTGTAAATGTGAAAATCAACAGTTGCACCAGCGGGACTTTGATTGGAGAAGTTGTGGGTTATAGTGAAATGAATTAAAAAATATTTGCCACGAATTACACAAATTTGCACGAATTTTATTTTTGAGTCCAAATTCAAGATTTGCCTTTTCATTCGTGAAAATTTGTGCAATTTGTGGCAAGGTAAAAGCCTAAAAAAATAATTAAACGCCAAAATATGGAATTATATAAAAAAGAAGAATATTATAAAGTAGTAGGACTTTGCATGGAGGTTTATCGCCATTTAGGAGGAGGACTTTCTGAAATTGTCTACAAAGATGCCTTAGAACTGGAATTCAAAAATAATTTTATTCCGTTTGAAAGAGAAAAGCAATATAGTATAGAATATAAAGGAGTTATTTTACCTCATAAGTTTTACGCAGATTTTGTAATATATGAAGAAATAATTTTCGAAGTAAAAGCAGTAAGAGATATTATTGATGAGCATATTGCCCAAACATTAAACTATGTTAGGCTTGCCGATTGTAATTTAGGAATTATTGTAAATTTCAATCGCCAATCATTACAACACAAAAGAATTATTATTTAAAAATAATTGAACCACGATAAAAAATTTCCGAAAAAAATTCGTGAAAATTTGTGTAATTAGTGGCAAATAAAAACAAATTATGGAATCAGTTCAAGCCATAAAACAGCGATTTGAAATCATCGGAAATGATCCGAAATTAAATCGCGCGATTGAAAAAGCAATTCAAGTTGCACCAACGGATATTTCGGTTTTGGTTGTGGGAGAAAGTGGTGTCGGAAAAGAAAGTATTCCGAAAATCATTCATTCTCTTTCGCACCGAAAACATGGGAAATATATTGCCGTAAACTGTGGCGCGATTCCAGAAGGAACGATTGACAGCGAACTTTTCGGTCACGAAAAAGGCGCTTTTACAGGAGCTACTTCCACGCGTGAAGGGTATTTTGAAGTAGCTGATGGTGGCACAATTTTCTTAGATGAAGTTGGAGAATTGCCTTTGACGACACAAGTTCGTTTGCTTCGTGTTTTAGAAAATGGAGAATTTATCAAAGTAGGTTCTTCCCAAGTTCAAAAAACAGATGTTCGAATTGTAGCGGCAACAAATGTAAATATGTTTGATGCCATTGAAAAAGGAAAATTTCGTGAAGATTTGTATTATCGTTTGAGCACGGTTGACATTCCGTTGCCTCCGTTAAGAGATAGAAAAGACGATATTCATTTGCTTTTCAGAAAATTTGCTTCTGATTTTGCCCATAAATATAAAATGCCTCCGATTAAATTGGACGATAATGCGGTTCAATTTTTATTGAAATTTCGTTGGAGCGGTAACATTCGTCAGTTGCGAAATGTGGCAGAACAGATTTCAGTTTTAGAAACTAACCGAGATATTTCAGCGTTGACATTGCAATCTTATTTACCTGCAGAAGGAAGTAATTTGCCTTCTGTAATTAAGGATAAGAAAAACGAGAGCGATTTCAGTACCGAAAGAGAAATTTTATACAAAGTGCTTTTTGATATGAAAAGCGACTTGAACGATTTGAAAAAACTGACCATGGAATTAATGCAAAATGGAAGTTCAAAAGTTCAAGAAACAAATAAGAATTTGATTCAAAAAATATACGGAAACAATCCTCCAGATAGTGAAATTGATTTTGAAGAACAGCCTCGCGTTTCATATATTTCAAATCAGAAAAAAGAGGAAGATGATTTCGAAGAAAATGATGATAATTTTACTTTTGCAGAAACTGTGGAAGAAGAAGAAATTCTAAAATTAGAAGAAAAAGAAATCGAGCTGATCAAAAAATCCTTAGAAAAAAATAAAGGAAAAAGAAAAGCTGCTGCAGATGAATTAGGGATTTCTGAAAGAACTTTATATCGAAAAATCAAGCAGTTTGACTTGTAATAAATTATACATTAATATGAATATTTTAAAAAAAATAGCTTTTGCATTTTTAGTAATCACAACTTTTAATAGCTGTTCAGTTTATAATTTTACAGGAACTGGAAAAATTGATGCAAAAACATTTCAGGTTAATTATTTTCAGAATAGCGCTGAACTTATTGAACCAGGAATCGAGCGAACATTTACGCAATCACTGCAGAATTTAATTCAGAATCAGACAAACTTGAGCTTGACAAACTCTGGTGGCGATTTGATTTATGAAGGAGAAATTACAGATTATAGAATTGCTCCAATGGCTGCAACCGCCGACCAAAGAGCTGGACAAAACAGATTGACAATTTCTGTGATGGTGCGCTTTACGAACACGCAAAAAGAAGATGACAATTTAGAGAAAAGATATTCTTTTTTCTTTGATTACCCAGGAACACAACAGCTTGTTGGAGCACCTTTAAACACGGCAATCCAGACAATTTATGATAGAATTACGCAAGATATTTTCAATGATACTTTGGCAAAATGGTAATCTTTAACTAGATTTCTAATCTAAAAACTTTAAAAATTTGAACGCAGGTTTATTTACATCCTTGATTAATCGCCCTGACGCTGTCAGTGAAAGGCATACGCTTACTTTGGAAAAAATTGTGGAAGAATTTCCTTATTTTCAAAGTGCGCGCGCTTTGCATTTAAAAGGATTGTACAATCAAGATAGCTTTAAATACAATGGTGAACTAAAGATCACTGCGGCGCATACGACTGACAGAACGGTTTTATTTGAATTCATCACGTCTCAAAATTTTATGGCAATCCAGAAAGCTTTTTTTGATGAAAAGGAAGCTGCCATCCATAACATTAAAGTTCATGGGATGGAAATTGTGCGTTCAGAAGTAGAAATTATTGAAGACTTGCCAAAAGTGAATCCGTTAGAACAGTCAATTTTAACTTCAATAAAAGAAGCCACTTTATCTGAAGAAAAGATTACAACAGAAAAAGAAGAAACAGCTTCAGAAACGGCAACCCAAAAATTAGAAATAGGAAAACCGCTTGATTTTTCTTCAGAGGAGAAACATTCGTTCCAAGAATGGTTGCAATTGGCAAGTTTTAAACCAATTGCAAGAGAAAAAAATACGGTTGAAGAAATAAAAAGTGAGGAAATTTCAGAAAATGATCTAGAGAAAAAGAAAAAAATTGAGATCATTAATAAATTTATCGAAGCCAATCCAAAAATTCCTCCCGTTAAAAACACCCCAATTTCAGTGATTCCAGAGCGAAATTCTTCTGACACATCTTACTTGATGACAGAAACTTTGGCAAAAGTTTACTTAGAACAAAAAAAATATCAGAAGGCAATTCAAGCATATGAAATATTAATTTTGAAATATCCAGAAAAAAGTCATTTCTTTGCAGACCGAATTTTGGATATTAAGATATTACAACAAAGTAACAATAATTAAACAATGAGCACATTTACAATTTTTTTAGTTTTGATCACGATAGTTTGTTTTCTATTGGTGGTAGTTATTATGGTACAAAACCCTAAGGGAGGCGGTTTGTCATCAACACTTGGTGGTGGCGGTCAAATGGGCGGTGTTCAAAAAACTACAGACTTTCTTGATAAAAGTACTTGGACATTGGCTACATTATTAATCGTTTTGATTTTATTGTCTAGCTTAAGCTTCACAGGAACTTTTGGTGATAGCTCATCAAAAATCATTGATCGTACAGCTGCTGCACCTGCTGCAAAAACAGAAACTGCTGCACCTGCAAAAACGGCTACAGAAGCTGCGGCTCCAACAACAGCTACAGATACTACAAAATAATAATTACAACATATTTTACAAAAATGCCAACACGTCAGATGTTGGCATTTTTTTTTGACCAAAATGTCATAAATTTTGATTGGCATAATTTCTGACTAATTGAAACCACAAATAAAAATACAATATAACCTAAATTTATAATTATGGCTTTAAACATTAAACCTCTTTCAGACCGCGTTTTGGTTGAACCAGCTGCTGCAGAAACAAAAACAGCATCTGGAATTTTTATTCCCGATACTGCTAAAGAAAAACCTCAAAAAGGAACCGTTGTAGCTGTAGGAAACGGAACAAAAGACCACGACATGACCGTTAAAGTTGGTGATTCGGTACTTTATGGTAAATATGCTGGAACAGAATTAAAATTAGAAGGCAAAGATTATTTGATCATGAGAGAAGACGATATTCTTGCGATTATCTAAAAAAGCTTCCTTTTAAATTCGTTAAAAGTCTTAAACAAACAATAATGCAGAATGGAAAAGCCTAAGCTTAACCTTCTGCCTAAAGCAAATATAAAATGGCAAAAGAAATAAAATTCGATATTGAAGCACGCGACGGTTTAAAACGCGGTGTTGACGCATTGGCAAATGCAGTAAAAGTAACTTTAGGACCAAAAGGTCGTAACGTAATTATTGGAAAATCTTTCGGTGGACCAACAGTTACAAAAGATGGTGTTTCTGTTGCAAAAGAAATTGAGCTTCAAGATACGCTTGAAAATATGGGTGCTCAGATGGTAAAAGAAGTAGCTTCAAAAACCAACGATTTAGCTGGTGACGGAACTACAACTGCTACAGTTTTAGCACAGGCAATCGTAAAAGAAGGTTTGAAAAACGTTGCTGCTGGAGCAAATCCGATGGACTTGAAAAGAGGTATCGATAAAGCTGTAGAAGCTATCGTTGCTGACTTGGCAAGACAAGCGACTGAAGTTGGAACAAACATTGACAAAATCAAACAAGTTGCTTCTATTTCAGCAAACAATGATGACGTTATTGGTGAATTAATCGCTACAGCTTTCGGAAAAGTTGGAAAAGAAGGCGTAATCACTGTAGAAGAAGCAAAAGGAACTGACACTTACGTTGATGTTGTGGAAGGAATGCAATTTGACAGAGGTTATCTTTCTCCTTATTTTGTTACCAATTCAGAGAAAATGGAAGCAGAATTAGAAAGTCCTTACATTTTATTGTATGACAAAAAAGTTTCTTCATTGAAAGAATTGCTTCCAATTTTGGAACCAGTTGCACAATCAGGAAAACCTTTATTGATCATCGCTGAAGACGTTGACGGAGAAGCTTTGTCAACTTTGGTTGTAAACAAATTAAGAGGAGCTTTAAAAATTGCTGCTGTAAAAGCACCAGGTTTTGGAGATAGAAGAAAAGCTTTGTTAGAGGATATCGCCATCTTGACTGGCGGAACTGTTATCGCTGAAGAGCAAGGATATACTCTAGAAAATGCAACCCTTGAAATGCTTGGAACTGCAAAAAGAGTAACTATAAACAAAGACAATACAACATTGGTTAGTGGCGCTGGCGAAATCGATTTGATCAAAAATCGTGTGAACCAAATCAAAGGCCAAATGGAAACTACGACTTCTGATTATGACAGAGAAAAATTGCAAGAGCGTTTGGCTAAATTAGCTGGAGGTGTTGCCGTTCTTTATGTAGGCGCTGCTTCTGAAGTAGAAATGAAAGAGAAAAAAGACAGAGTTGACGATGCTTTACACGCAACTCGTGCTGCTGTTGAAGAAGGAATCGTTGCTGGTGGTGGTGTTGCTTTATTAAGAGCTAAAAACGCCTTAAAAGACATCAAACCTGACAACGCTGATGAAGCTACAGGAATTCAAATTGTGGCTCGCGCCGTAGAATCTCCATTGAGAACTATCGTTGAAAATGCTGGTCTTGAAGGTTCTGTTGTTGTTGCAAAAGTAGCTGAAGGTTCTGGCGATTTTGGTTACAATGCTAAAACTGACGAGTATGTTGACATGCTAAAAGCTGGAATTATCGATCCTAAAAAAGTAACTCGTGTAGCGCTTGAAAATGCTGCTTCTGTTGCAGGAATGATCTTGACTACTGAATGTGCTTTGGTTGAAATTAAAGAAGAAAATGGCGGTGGCAACCCAATGGGTGGAGGTATGCCAGGAATGATGTAATATCATTTCACTATATCTATTTTAAAGGACGTCAAATTGGCGTCCTTTTTTATTTATTATTTTTTACATTGTCTTACAAAAATTATCATAAAATATGTTTATATTTCACCAAAATTCATAAACTCCATACAATTATGAAAAAAGACAATTCTAAATTTCATCTAGCATTTTTTACAATCCTTATAAGTCTTTATTCTTTCTCCCAAAACCAATCAGATCTCAAGGAAAAAATTTCTAAATCTGCAGCTGATTATTTCTCCTTAGAAAGAGAAAACATTCATGTCCAGTTTAATAAAAACACTTATCTGTCTAACGAAAATGTTTGGTTTAAAGGATATGTTTACAACCGAAAAGACAAAGTTCCTTTCTTTTACACGACGAATGTTTATGCTATTTTATATGATGAAAGTGGCAATAAATTAAGCAACAAACTACTTTATTCAAATTCAGGTTGCTTTTCTGGAAAGCTAAAATTAGACAGTTCTTATAAAACAGGAAAATATTACCTGCACTTTTATACCAACTGGATCAACAATTTCAAGGAAGATGAATCTGCCGTTTTTGAATTCAATGTAATTAATAAAACAGACAAAACATATGCGTCAGCAATTCTTCCAGATTATTCTACAGTAAATATCGATTTTTCCCCTGAAGGCGGCGCTGTGATTGAAGGTGTTATAAATACTATTGGAATAAAAATTAGCGACTGCAATAAAAATCCGATTTCTGTGAGCGAGATTGACATCTTGAATTCTCAAGGAACATTGCTTCAAAAAGTACCAGTGAACAAATTTGGTTTTGGAAAATTCCAGCTTTTGCCAGAGGGAATGGTTTACAAAGCCTCATTTTCTGCTAATGGACAAAAATTTGAAGGTATAATTCCGAGTGCTTTGCCAACCGGAATTTCCCTTGAAATAAACAGCTATATTTTTAAAGAGAAAACTATTGCCATTGTCAGAACAAATCAAAAAGGAATTGAAAAATACAAGAACAAGTCTTTATTTTTGGTAGTGCAACAAGACAATAAAGTTTCTGTTTTAGATGTAAATTTTGACAATAATAATCCCGAGCAAAAACTTTTCTTTTCAAATGACAATTTATTTGAAGGCGTGAATACCATTCGAATTATCGATGCAGATTTAAAGCAACTCGCAGAAAGATCTGTATTTAAATATCCGGAAAGCAAGCTAGTCTTAAATTTAGAAACTCCGAAGAAAGTCAAAGATTCTTATGATTTTAAAGGAAAATTTAATCTCCAATTTGTTAGCGCAAGCATCTCTGTTTTGCCAGAGGAAGCCATAAATAGTGATTTTGAGCAAGATCTTTATGGCTCGATTTTAATCAATCCTTACTTTGAAAAAAGCAAAATCGATGCGAGTTATTATTTTACAGACATCTCCAGATTGAAGCATTATGATCTTGACCTTTTGCTGTTGAATCAAAAAGCAAGCAAATACAAATGGGAGAACATCACAGGAACATCGCCAAAAATCGTCTATGATTTTGATATAGGGTTAACCATAAAAGGAACGCTGAACCAACAAATTAGCGATCGGAAAAACTATAAAGTGCAACTCTATTCACTAAGATCTCAGTTAGATGAAGCTACTGAAATTACTGAAAAGAATGAGTTTTATTTCAAAAATATGGTCATTCCTGATTCTACTTGGGTAAATTTCACTTTGATGAATAAGGAAAAGACGACTCCTTTAAAAGTGTATCCGCAGTTATTAAACTTGAACCGAACTTTCAACAAATCTTTTAAAGTCGAACCGCAAACTTGTGCGCCAATAGTCAAAAATATTTCTTTTGAACTGCCTGAACTAAACAACGGAGCCGTTATGCTTGATGACGTTGAAATTGAAGTCGACAAAAAGAAGCTGAAATACAAAAGCGACTTGGGAAACGGAAATCTAAGAGGTTATAAAATAACTGATGACGATCCCAGTATAAATATGGATCTTGTCACTTACATCAGACTGAACGGTTTTGATGTAGAAACACAGATGGGTGAAGTATTTATTTACAGCAGAACCACGGCTTCCCTCAGCGGTGCCAGAAATTCTCCCGCAATTTATGTTGCCGGAAACTTGCAAATGAATTTTGACTATATCCGATCGATGCGAATGAGAGATATTGACGAAATTTATATCAATGCGCATGCCGTGCGCGCTGGAATGGTTAACACCATCGGAATCATTAAAATTTATCCGAGAACTGGCTTTGCCGCTTTAAACAAAAAATCTTCTTCCATAGAATTTGAAATTAAAAATGCCTTCTCAAAAATCGATGTTTTTAAGAATAATGATTACGCATCAACAGCAAACAAAGGCTTTCAAAACTTTGGTGTAGTAAGCTGGATTCCTTCAATTATCACACAAGAAAACGGCGAATTTAAATTTTCAATTCCTAATATGGATCAGAAAAAAGTCAAGCTTTTAATAGAAGGATTTTCTGCCGACGGCAAATTAATCTCCGAAATCAGAACAATAGACCTTCCTTAAAACAGAAAAATCCGGAGCCTCACACTCCGGATTTTTCAATCATCAACCAATTAAAAAACCAAAAAAATCTAATTGAAGGAAACCTGATACTGTGCAACTATCGCACCTTTGTGATCAGTTAAGTCTCCTGCAGTATTGTATATTGGGCGGTTTTGGTAAGAAACCGTCAATTTTGAAGTTTGTCCGGCTAACAGCCAGTTGACACCCACGTCATAGAAATTCATGTCTTCTTTCAATCTTTCATAATGCGCGTGCTGTATTGCTGCATAGGGCATTAGCGTAGTTTTGCCTATCAAGTTTTCTTTGAATTTGTATCCCACTTGGGCATACAAAACATTCCCCGTTCCATAAGCTGGATACCCGTTTCCGCCTCCATTTAAAACCGTTGTGTCATTATTTCCATTCGCAGGATTCATCGGTGCTGTGTTTCTGATATAATTATGTCCGAAATCATAGTGCGTGAAATTTCCATAAAAGCTTACCGCCTCGCCTTTTGTTCCGATTGGTGCGTCATAGAAAACATCTGCCGCCAGGTGAAGCATGTCTGAAGTAATCGTGTCATTCGCTACATTGGTATGCCACATCGCATCTTGCTGGTAGATAATTCCAGCACCTACATTGAATACTGTCTTTTTTCCTAAGTAAGTTCCATTTGCATAAGGTGTCAGATTTGACTCTTGATCCTTAAATTGGTATTGAAAATAACCGTTATATTGTGCTTCAGGAGGTCTTGTTGAAAAGCTAGAATTGCTTCCTACGGCTAAAGTTGCTGTACTTTTTTGAATGGCCATGGGTTGCGCAACAGCAATACGGTAGTCGAATTTCCCTAATTTACCTTTAGCATAAACCGATAATTTTCTAACAAATTGATCTGAAACATCATTCGTAGTTTCTAAAAACAGTGGCCCGTCAATTCCCATCAATGATCCTACGCTCGAAGATGAAAAGCGTGACAATCCTGTCCAACCTGAAAGTCCAGCTCCAAGCGATAATTTTTCTTTGTCTAAAGCATATTCCCCAGTCGCATCGTGGATGAAAAATCCTTGTTTTCTGTCGGAAATATTATTGTAATTGTTCTCCCCGATTTGGCTATAAATAAAAACTTTGTCCGTCAACTGCCCATACATCTGGATTCTAAATCTTCGGATCCCAATATCAGTGCCACTGCTTTTTGGCGTATCAAAAATTGTCGTTCCCGGATTGTATTCTTGGTTTCTTACCCAAACTTGCGACAGCATTGTGAACTTTAAATAGTTTGAACCGTCTTCGTTTAAATACACTTTTCTGTCTTTCCAAAACTCATGTTTTGCAGGTGTTTGTTCTGCTGGTTTTGCTGTCAAGTCTGTTGCTGGTTTTTCTTGTGCTATAGTATTTTGAGGCACAAGGAACAATCCTAGCCCAAAAAAGGCTACTGTAAATTTTAATAATTTCATTGTTATTTTTGTATTTGTTCGTGAGTATCAGAAACTGCTTTCCTTTTCCACGATAGTATTATGTATTACTTTTAGGCGAAATCCTATTAATCTAGTCTTAGAAGTCTATTCGCACACGTGATTATTCATTTCGCACTAAGAAACTGCATCTGTTGTTTAAGAAATGGCTCCTCGTGTTCACGAAATGACATCTCACGTTAAAGAAATGAAGTCTGGCGTTAAAGAAATGGCGTCTCATGTTAAAGAAACGGCATCTCCATATGAAGAAATGGCAGTTCAACATGAAGAGATGACAGTTCATCGTTAAGAAACATACTCTCTTTTTAAAGAAATGGCTTCTCAACCACAATAATGGTTCATCAATTGAAATTAATAATCTGCCTGCTTTCCTTAGAAATAAATTATCAAAGAAAGAAGTCGGGTTTTTCAAGGTTATTGTCCAACCCGACCTTCTAAAAATGGCTTCTCTTTTAAATTATCTATGCTCCCTGAACTGATTTTCTACCTGCGAATTCATGTCCAGAAAGTGGTTTGTGATTTTCAAGTCCGATGATTTTCACGGTTCCGTTGTCTACGTTTTCATAATCATGTTGAAAGTGATGTAAGCTTTCCATAACCGAGTGATCGACTAATTTGGTATTCTTTAAGTCGATTGTAATGTGAAATCCAGATGGAATTTCCTCTAGCTTTCTCTTAATCCCAAGGAAATTGGTGAAGATGGCAGCCTTATTAATTTCTACCAAATATTGATCGCCTTCAAAAGAAACTACGGTCGGTGCTTTAAAGAAAGAACTGATTGGTGTACCATTAATTAAGTGGATGATCATTTTCAAGACGATTCCGGCTGCGATTCCTACCAATAAATCTTCATACATAGTAAAGAAAATAGTAACTACGAAAATGGCTAACTGCTCTTTTCCGATTTTGAAAGTGTGGATGAATTCTCTTGGATGTGCCAATTTAACACCTACAGAAATCAACATCGCCGCCAATGCCGCATTAGGAATCAATTCGATCAAATGAGAAGCTAATAATACAAATCCTAAGATGAAAACACCGTGAAAAAAGTTTGCCCAACGTGTTTTGGCACCGTTATTTACGTTTGAAGAACTACGTGCTACTTCAGAAATCATTGGCAAACCGCCTAAAACTGCAGAAATTGTATTACCAATTCCAACTGCGATTAAATCTTTATTCGTATTCGATTTTCTTTTGAAAGGATCAAGTAAATCAATCGCTTTTACGGTCAATAAAGACTCTAAAGTTCCGACTAAAGCGAACATTACTACATATTTAATGAAAGTTCCTGTTTGCGCCATACCGTCAAAACTTACATTTACTTTAATATTTTCCATCAAATTACCGATGTGAACTAAAGCATAAGCTGGTTCAGTAGTTTGGAAATTCATGAACAATTCCGCAGGAACTGCAATCAATAAAACGACCAACGCTGCAGGAATTTTTTTGATGTATTTATTCGTAATGTAAGGCCATCCTAACATAATTGCCAAACTCACAACACCAATGGCAGTAGCTCTTGGATCAAGATTAGCTATAAATGTTGGGATATGACCCAGCAAAGCGATCGGCCCTAAACCTTTTGCCAACGCAGGATCAACATCCAATAAAACAGGGATTTGTTTTGCGATAATAATCAAGCCAATCGCTGCCAACATGCCGTGAATGGCAGAAAGAGGGAAGAAATCGGCAAGCTTACCCATCTTTAAAACTCCAAATAAAATTTGTACCAAACCGGCAACGACCATTGCGCCAAGTGCCAAGTGCCAGCCTTGTTCCCCACCGCCGAAATCAGCAACCGATCCAGCAACAATAACGATCAAACCTGCCGCAGGTCCTTTAATTGTCAAGCGAGAACCCATCATGAAACTCACTACGATTCCTCCGATAATTGCGGCAACTAATCCCATCAATGGTGGAAAGTCAGAGGCTTTTGCAATTCCTAAGCTCAGTGGCAGTGCCAATAAAAACACGATAAATCCAGATACTGCATCTGAAGAAAAATTTTCTTTTAAACCTGCAAAGCCATCCTTTGGCAAAGGCAATTTATTAGTTTCTTTCATTGTTATTCTATTTAAGTTTTTAGTTTTTGTTTTTAAGTTTTATAATTTGTCTAAAACAGATTCTAAATCTGTACTTTTTTTTAAGCTGATTTATAAGGTATTTCGTGATAGGATTTCATGTGCGGTCCAAGGAAAAGTCTTGCGTACATTCGCACCACAGAAAGTCCCGAAAAGATGAAACTTGAAGCCGTGAAATAAGCCAAGATAAACTGGTCATGGTGAATGTGGCTGAAGATCAAATCCTCACCAATGAAGGTCGTCGTGATTGGAAATCCCATCAATGCCAAGCTTACTAATAAGAAAAGCAAAGCCTGTTTTGGGTGTTCATACGACAATCCATAGAAGCGATTTAAGCTGATATTTTTCTCATATCTCCTGAGTTTTTCCAAACAAAAGACGCCAATTATTCCAGCAACGGAAACGCCACTTAAATAGAAAATGGCTTCCTGAAAAGAGAAATGCTCGTTGAAAGAAATTGCCAAGGCTACGCAAAAATGATTCGCAATCAATAACATCCAGCTCAACAGCGGACTTTTTCTTTCAGAGAAGGATTTCAAAACCAGTATGAATCCGATAATAGAGAACAATCCCGGAAGATATTGCGTCACCGATGGCGCTTGGTTTTTTACCACAAAAAGAAAATACAGCCCAATTAAATAGGTCGGGATAAACAAAATGTACAATCTTTTCACGGTCAAAAAGCTTAGTCTGCCTCCAATAAATTTCGAAGGTCTTCGGATTAAATTATCCATAAACAGTTCTAAATTCCATTCTTTCAAGCTCAATAAATAGATAGAATATTCAATCTTTTTAGGAAAAGAATCTTCAATCGTGTGGTGCTTTGGAACAAAACTGTAAAGCTGTTCACGGATTTTATAGCTCACTACTGAAGGCGAAACCAAAAGTTGATACGTTCTCAAGAAAGCATTTCCTGCGAAGTGAATTAAAGCTAAATCTTCCCAACCTAAAGCGACTTCAATAAAGATAATCCCGATTTGTGCAATCGAAGAATAGGCAATTTGGCTTTTGATGGAAGACTGAACTCTGGCGATTAACGAAGCAATTATGCTTGTGGTCAAGCCTAAAATTCCGATCAAGATTCTAACTGAAATCTGGTGTTCCCAAAACGGAAAAGTTCGCAATAAAAGGAAAACGCCCAAATGCACCGACAGCGAACCATAGAAAATGGCACTTGATGGCGTCGGACCTTCCATCGCTCTTGGCAACCAAGAAGAAAATGGAAGCTGTGCCGATTTTGCAGCCGCCGCAACAAGAATCATTATAGAAATAAAAAACCCGATTACGCTGTGTTCTAGAAGGTGTTCATGGACCAATTCGAAATTGTTCAGCTTCATGAAAGAAATGTTTTCGTGCCACAAATGATGACTCGCCCACATGGCTAAAATCAATCCGATATCACCGATTCTGTAAACTGAAAATACTTTCAAAGCATTTTTTACAGGAAGATATCGGTCTCTATAAAAAGCAATTAAAAGGAAAGATGAGATTCCTAAAATTTCCCAGCCCATGAATAAAGTTTCGAAATTTCCTGAAAGAACGGCGATATTGTAGCCTATGTAAAAGAACAGAATCGTGTTGAAAAAACGTTTGTATCCTGATTCTCTGTGTAAATAATAACGGCTGTAAATGGTAACCAAAAAGGTCAAAAATGCTCCGACCAAAAGATAAACCGCAGTGATCTTGTCAAAATAAAAATCGATATAAAACTCATAACCAATGGTTTTGATAATCGGAATTTCTTTCAAATTTAAATGCGGATGACCGTTAATCAGCCAAAAAACTAAGAAAGCAACAAGTCCCAACATGTGGATTCCTACCGTAAAAAAGGCCGTCCAAGAAATGACAGTTTCCTTTTTTGAAGGAATAAACAAGCTTATAACAAACCCAATCAAGGGAATAATTATAAAAAATTGAAGTATAAAATCCATGAGTTAGTCTTGTGTTATTAAGTGAACGTCGATATTTCCTAGGGTTTTCTCGATAATCGGACTGATATCAGAAATCGTCGGAACTTTTGTCAACGGATTGTATCTTTCAAATGCGCCATTTTTCATGACAAAAATCTCTTGGGTTTCAGGATTGACGACTGCCAATCTTACCCATTCGTTTTCAAACCATTCAAAAGTCGCCGGATTTTTTTTCACCGCTTCTAAAACCACTTCTGGAAAATGCTCGACGATTCCCATCAAGCGAATTGGATCATGAACTTCAATCATCTGGCTTGGAAGTCCGGGCCTTAAATCACCGTCGATTCCATTGGCCACGCCAAAAAGTCCCATGACATTGTGGGCTAATTTTGTTCCGGCTCCTAATTTTTGATTGTCAACTCTTGAAAAGAAATATTCAAGATTTATACCGCCACAAACTCCTGCAACTGCGGCTAAAATACCCACAAGGTATTTTCCGTCAGCGTCAACTTTATAATCGTAAGAATTTAAAAAAGCTCTTCTATCAAGATACAAATCCTTTGAAAGATTTCTCCTTCCTACGAAACAAAGCGTTGTCGTTGCGTGGTTTAACTCAGGACGAGGTTCAAATAATGAAACCGACCTTGTCTTGATTTTCTCATGGATTTTCTTAGCGCTTAAAGTCGTATCAATCGATTCAAATCGTCTTGAGCGTTCTTTTGCGTTTAAATCTAAAGCCGTTTCGAATGTGATTTTGTTCTTTTCATGCGCTAAAGCGTTAGCCGTATTCAGCAGCTTTTCATCATAGAAAGTGATGTCATCCCGAGTCGTATCATGCAAAGCGCCGAAGAATTGCGTTCCTTCCGGAATATGGATTCCGTTGGTTGCTAAAATTTCTCTAACTTTTGGATGATTTGCCATATAGGCCAAAACTCTAGCATTCACAGAACCTGGTCTTCCAGAACAAGCACCGCAATCATAACCTGCATAATGCGTGTTGTTTACGCTCGTTGCTCCGTGCCCGACTATGTAAACGATTGGCGCAAAATTGTCCACAAGACCAATGCTTCTCAAAAGATTTTCTGCTCTTAAAGCCATTTCTGAAACTGTAAACCCAATCTGCAATCCGTTTTCAATGTCTTGTGGATTTTTATTTTCAATCGTTAAATTTGAAAACTGATCCATGTGGCGGAAAGACGAAGCGGTCGTGGAACTCATCGTCGGCTTGAAAATATTCATCGCCAAACGAAGTCCGGAAAAGAAACCGACAGTTTGCGACATCGCATAACCAGTAACTGGCGTGTGCGTATGTTTTGTAAAATGGATGTTGGATTCTTGTTTTGCAGAACTTCCGATTTCTTTGATCAAATGCTTTGGAAAAACAGGTGCTGGACAAACTTTTGTGTAGGTTTTTCCGTGTTCTGGTTGGTAGTAAAACTCTACACCAAAGAATCCTGCAGTTCCATAAGTTTCACTTTTTGGATCTGTTTTTTCTACGTATCTACGAATAGAACATTCTCTGTCATCGATGCAAAACATCGCTTGGAAACTTTTTTCAGAAATAGTATTTTCTACTTTTCCGATGCTGTTAACTCCTGATAAAACCTGATCATAAAAAGTCCATTCGTAAGCATCTTGCCAAATCATCATGATTTCGTTTTGCTCAGTTTTTTTAATTTCGGCAAAAATATTAGACGGACGATTTTTTAAATTGATAGCCAATGGCGCCCAAGTTTCACCAAATCTTTGGTCTAAAGCGTCGATTTCAAGAAGCAATTCGAAAATAATCAGTTCTTGCAAAGTGATATTTCTGTGTTCCAAAAGCGTTCCTGGGTTGTCTTCTACTGAAGAAACAATGCCCGACCAGCCTTGGTGCGAGAATTGCTGATCGTATAAATATTGCTTGTAAAGCGTTTCGTCGCCCACAATTATTTTTAGTAAATCGGCAATGTGGATGTCTTGCTTCAGCAATAATTTTTTAGCTCTTTTTGACTTAAAAAAGCTCGTAAAAGTGTTGCGTTCCATTTCTCTCATTGAAGAAAGAAAGCCTTTATTTTCTATCGGAAAACTCCAAATTGAGATGCCTTGGTCTAAATAACTGCAAAGAATTCTGAAGAGAATTGGGTGTACGTCAAGATCTAAATCAATGTGGAATTGCTTTCTCCAATTTTCTCTTAAAAGTCCAATTCTTGGCAAGATTGAAGAATTATATTTCCCATCTATTGCTTTTGATTTCCATTCTAGAATAGCCAAATCACCTTTTCTTTCTGCGATAACGCGTTCTAAAATTGGTTCACTTATTTTTCCTGAAGCATAGAGATTTCTATATTCTTCTAAAGAAAGAGAAACTTTGTAGCCGAAAATCTTTGATGCTTTTTGAATCGCATCATAGAATTTCATATTCTGGAAAGCATGCAAAGTATTGTGATGCACAAAGTCTTTTAAAGGTGCTTGTGCTGGAAGAAAGTGCTTGATTTCGTGAAGCACTTCGTGTTCATCAAATGAAAGATGATTTGTTTTCATTTCGATTTCGTGTCTGTTGAAATCTGAAATTTTGTTCGAAAACCGATGCTTGCCCCCGATGGCAGTGGAAAGCCTTTTCATTTTAAGAACATTTTTTCTTGTGCTGACACAGCGACCAGAGGAAGCTCGTGGCAGGACTTAGAAAAAAGTTTTTAAAATGAAAAGCTTGGAACGGACAGCGGGATTAGGCCCAAATAATTAGGAACAAAAAGCCAGATGTGTTAATAATCGTTGTTGGTCTGCAGTCAAAAAAACTGCAAATTGCTGATTATTAAATTACAGAAGATGGAATTTCCAATTACAAAACAAATCGTAAAGAGGTAATTTTGATACAGCTTGAAAGGTTTCGAAGCTGAAAAAGTCATGATTTTGAAAAAGTGCAACACAATTTTTAAATGAAAAATAATCATTTAAAATGGCCTCTGCATCATCAAGATCGTTCTCTCCTTTTTTGTATTGTGCTGGTAGATCTTGCGAATCGTCATCATCAGATTGCGTAAATTCCGTAGTAGATTTCGCAATAGATTTTTTGTAAGTGACTTCGCTTTTTGTGCCTAAAGAAAGATTTATGACACTTGTTCTGAAAAGTCCGGCGTATAAAAAGAAAAATAAAAGCGTCACGGAAACGATGCCGCGATTTGCTTGAATTATACTTTTTATGGTTTTCATTTGCCGAAAAATTTTGAACAAAACTAAACCATTTTTTCAATTGATTGGAATTTTATTATATTATTTTTAACAAAAAAAATGCCTCAAATTTTGGTTTGAGGCACTATTACGTTTTAGTTACGTTCGTAAGAACAGCAGGAATGAAGATTTTTGTAAGCCTCATCTGTGGCCTTAACTTCTTTTGTGTCATGGCCTACTTTTGCGACAGCTTTTTGAACCTCTAAATCAGACGTTTTTTCCTCATTTACAATCAGATGCAAGACTTTTTCATCAGGATTCCATGTTGCAGATTTTACGCCAGGAACTGAGAAAGCGGCTTTCTCGATTCGCTTTTTGCAGAGTTCGCAATTGCCGTTTACTTCGATATTATGCTTGGCATTTTTGCTCTTTTTTTCTTGTGCGTTTGAAGAGAAACATACAAGTGAGATAAAGAATATTAAGATTATTTTTTTCATTTTTTATATTTTAGATTGAATTTATTTTATTTTAAATCGTAATCCGGCGTAATACATTTGACCAAAAATTGGTGCGTAAATCATAGAACTATCAAAATTTGGCCCAAATGGATTATCGGCGCCGACAATTGCTTTTTCTTGTTTGTAATTTCCGATGTTTTCACCGCCTACATAAACTTCAAATGTAGAAGAAAATGTTCTTGTAATTTGCGCGTTCATCAAAGAAAATGATGGAGAATATTCAGGAAGTCTGTCTTCTGGTGGGTTTGAAGTTGTGTTTGGCAACTGTTGTTTTCCCAACCAATTGTATGTAAAATCGAATTTCCATTGTTGTCCTTTTTCTGCAATATGTGTTTCATAAGCCAGATTTCCGAACAAACGGTGTTTTGCTTGCAAGGGTCTTTGCTCACTTCCGCTTAAATAACCTGTCTGAATTTCATAGAATTTATAAGCTGTTCTCAAGTTGAAATGTTTCATAATTTCGTAGTTGAAATCGACTTGAAGGCTGTTTGCAAATGATTTCCCATCTAGGTTATAAAACAAAGCTTGCTGTGGAGAAGCGTATAAATCAACAACCGCTTGGTTTTGGAAATCAGTTCTGTAAAAATCTACGCTGACATCTGCTGCATGATTGAAAAGATTGAAACCTTGCATAAAACTCAGACCATAATTCCAAGCGATTTCTGCGTCTAATCCGTAGATTTTTCCTCCTGTATTTAAAATATCGAAAGCTCTTGAACTTGCAAAAAGCTGTTGATTTTCGGCAAAAATATTAGCAGAACGTTTTCCTCTTCCGACAGAAGCTCGCAAAACGCCTTTCTCCCACGGATTATATCTGACGTGCAATCTTGGCGTGATGAAAGTCCCTAATCGGTTGTGATTGTCGATTCTTCCACCGGCAACCAAGCTAAAATTTGTGGTATTGTCATACGTATATTCAAAAAATGCTCCGACGGAATTATCGATTCTGTCGAAATTTTTATAGATGTTTGGAACGCCTACAAATTCATCATATTTATCATACGTAAAATTCAAACCCGTCGCGAATTTATTCAGCGTATTATTGATTATCGAGTTGAAAATCAAGTTAGAATAAAAACTTTTTTGGTTGATATCATATTGATTTAGAGCAAAGTAAGATTCTTGATTGTGTCCATTGAAAGCAGTTTGCAAACCAATACTTTGATAAGGCATCTCTGGAAAAACATAGCCTAATTTAGCTGAAATATCATAACGCTCGGTTTTGATTTCTGAACCCCAATAATTTGTAGTCATCTTGTCGCGATCTTTGTCAAAATCGATTTCACCGGTTTGCTTTGCGTCATTCATGTATCTGAAATTCAAGAAACTGACCCAGCCATTTTCCAAATCTGTATATTGCCAGCGGTTCAAAACGTTGATTTGTTTCGCTAAAGGATTGTCTAAAAATCCGTCGTCATTCATGTCGTTTTTCGCCACGCGTGTATTTCCGTGAAGGAATAAACTTGTACTCCATTTGTCAGAAACTTTCTTGTTGAAATGCGTGTTCAATTCAAAACGGCTATCGGTTGATCCGTAAAAATTCAAGAAAAAAGGAATATCATTTACGGGCTTGATCAGTTCGGTATTTATCTGTCCGGAAATACTTTCAAAACCGTTTACGACAGAACCTGCACCCTTTGTAATTTGGATACTTTCGACCCAAGTTCCTGGCGTGAAAGACAATCCATAAGCTTGCGAAGCGCCACGAACAGATGGAATATTTTCCTCCGTAATCATCAAATACGGACTTGTCAAACCAAGCATTTTAATCTGTTTTGTTCCGGTCAAGGCATCTGAAAAATTGACGTCGATGGACGGATTTGTCTCAAAACTTTCTGCCAAATTACAACAAGCTGCCTTCAGCAATTCTTTGCTTGACATTGTCGAAACATTTGCAGTTTTTACGTAAGATTTCTGGAGACTTTTCCTTTCAGAATCAATTTTTACGACTTCCAGATTATTGTTTTGGGAAAGTGAATGATTGATGAAATTAGGGGAATTCACGGTAATTGTATCCGTAGAAAAACCTACATAACTTATAACCAGTTTTGTGTATTCTGGCTTATATAAAATTGAAAATTCACCGTTTTCATTGGTTGTAGTGCCAATTTGGGTATCGAGCCATTGAATATTAGCTCCGATTATGGGCTGACTTGCATTGGAAGTTTCCGTTATTTTTCCTTTTAATTCTTGCGAAAAAGAAGTTGCAGAAACTAGAAATAATACAAGCAGCAATAGTTGCTTTTGCATAAAAAAAGATTTAGTAGATCATGAAAAATTTGGCCATAAAAAATGGCATCCATTCAATGAAATATTAAATCAGGCGTAAAAAATATATTGAGAATAGAGTTTGAAGAGCGGTGGCGCATTGGCATCACAGCAATATTCGATTGTATTTTGTTTTGCAACGATTGGTTGGTTTTCGAAAATTATCGGACTCCAATTATTGATTACAAAAGCAAGTTCAGCATTAAAAGAAAAAGTTTTTACAACAACTTGCTCTGATTTTTTCTTGAGTTCTACTTTTTTATCAGAACAACATTTCTTGTTTTCTTTGGCTTTTTCGGCGCAACATTTCTTTGTTGGAGTTGCTTTTTTCGGCATTGCGCACGATTCGTCAACTTTATAATTTATAGAAATTGAAGAAATATTACCCCTACAGAAATGCACGTTGAAAGCCATTCCCATATTAGAAACCAATAGGAAAAATGCTAAAATCAAACTTGTGCTTTTTCTAAAACTCATTGAATGTGAAAGTTATTCTTTGCAAAAATATTAAAAAAAGTAGGCAATCACTCTTTAAGATTTGTTATTTTTTTTAGAAATCTGGTTCTGATAATAAAATGCCGGAACAAAAAGCAGGACAAAAAGTGGCTGGATCAAAAAACGCCTTACATAAAAAAGAAGAAAATTATTATTTTGATCTAAAAAAATTAAGATTGCGAAAAAAGTAATTATCAGCACTACAAAAAAGAAAGCATACAGAATTGAAGCAAACTTTGTCAGCATTAAATCTTTGAATAAAATAAGAATAATTCCGAGTGAGAGGAATGAATTCAACGCATATCTCAAGAAAAGACTCAGGAATAATTTGAGCGGTTCATATTTTGGAAATGGTTTTTGCATATAATCTCCTTTGAAATATTCTAAAAAAGGATCATAAAATTGCGATTCAAATGCCCTAACCATAGCCAACAAAAATACTAGAAAAATGGAGAATGCGATCTCTCTTTTATGTTTAAGAATCTTTTCCATAAATCGAAAATTTTTGAACCCAAATTACCCATAAGGCAAAAACGACTCCGTAAATAAATAAGGGAAAAACCACGCCATGCAAAAGATGCTCATATTCTGGATAATGATACAAAGCGCTGGCAAGAAGAGCAATTCTGATTACATTCAATAAGTGAATAATTGCGATTCCCGCTAAAATGAATAAAAATGTATGCTTGATTTTACCTTTAAAAGCTATAACAAAAGCCATAAAAAGAATCATTACGCTCATTGCATTACAGCCTTCGACAATTCTGGCAACATATTCTCCATTAAATGTCAGTTTCATAGAGGGCTCTCGTTCGTGTGGCCTTACAAAAGAATTTTCGTTAAAAAGTTGCAATAAGCCTTCTGTCTGATGTGCAACAAATTTTGTAAACCCATCTGGTTCAAAGGAGAGAATATTAAAAGTGCTTAAATAATACTGATAACAAATCGTCAAAAGTCCATAGACTAAGAAAAATTTCAGTAAGAAAATAAAAAAGGCTCGATATTGCAGGAAATAATTTTTCAAGAAAATAATTTTTAACAAAAATATACAATTTCGGCTTTGCACAAATAAATACTTTTGTATAAAAATAATATCATGACTTTTGAAGAATTAAAACCTAAGGTTGAAGACATATTACAACATAAAAATACGCTGAGAGAAGACAAATTATTACAGCTTTGCCATCTTTTAAAAGACAATATTGATTATTATGACTGGGTTGGATTTTATTTCCGTAATGGTGAAAAAGAAGAATTGCTTCTTGGACCTTATGCTGGAGAACCGACTGACCACACTATAATTCCGTTTGGAAAAGGAATCTGCGGGCAAGTTGCGGTTTCAAACCAAAATTTTGTGGTTCCAGATGTAAAAGCGCAGGACAATTATATTGCTTGTAGTTTTACAGTAAAATCTGAAATCGTAATTCCTCTTTTTGTGGATGGAAAAAATATCGGACAGATAGATATTGATTCAAATGTTTTAGATCCATTTACTGAACTGGATGAAAGATTTTTAGAATTTGTAAATGCTGAAGTTGCGAAATTATTCTAGAAATTAAACGATTGAAAAATCTAAAGATTTAAAATTTCTATTGAAAACTGAATCTTTTTTAAATTTTTCAATCTTTAAATTTTTCAATCACAAAATAAAAGCTACCTTTGCACTCGAATAAGAAAACCTTATTCATACATAATAATCATTAAATAATATTGGCATGTACTTAACTAATGAAGTTAAAGCGGAACTTTTCGCTAAACACGGAGGAAAAGCAGAAAATACTGGTTCTGCAGAAGGTCAAATTGCGTTGTTCACATTCAGAATCAGCCACTTGACAGAGCATTTGAAAAAAAATCGTCACGATTACAACACTGAGCGTTCACTTGTACTTTTAGTAGGTAAAAGAAGAAGCTTACTTGATTATCTTAAAAAGAAAGATATCAACAGATATCGTGAGATTATCAAAGAATTGAATATTAGAAAATAATTCAATAAAAAAGAGGTGCTCACGCGCCTCTTTTTGTTTTTACACATATCGGCATAAAAAGTTTGGTTTTTCATTGGGTTTTAGAACAATAACTACACACAACAACTACAACACAACTAAAACCCATTGTTTAATCAATTAGAGAATTAATTTATGATTCCACAATTATTTGTAGAAAGTATCGATTTAGGTGATGGCAGAAGCATCACAATCGAGACAGGTCGTTTGGCAAAACAAGCTGACGGTTCTGTAGTAGTAAGAATTGGAAAAACTGTAATTTTAGGTACAGTTGTTTCCTCAAGAAAAGCAAGTCCAGGTATCGATTTTTTACCATTGACGGTAGATTATCGTGAAAAATTTGCAGCAGCAGGTCGTTTTCCTGGAGGTTTCTTCAAAAGAGAAGCACGTCCAAGTGACAACGAAGTATTAACAATGAGATTAGTTGACCGTGTTTTACGTCCGCTTTTCCCAAGTGATTATCACGCAGAAGTTCAAGTTATGATTCAGTTGATGTCTCATGACGAAGACGTTATGCCAGATGCATTGGCAGGTTTAGCAGCTTCGGCAGCACTTGCATTGTCTGACATTCCTTTTGAAACTTTGATTTCTGAAGCAAGAGTTGGAAGAATTGATGGAAAATTCATCATCAACCCATCTCGTGCACAATTAGAATTGTCAGATATTGACATGATGATTGGAGCTTCAACAGATTCTATCGCAATGGTGGAAGGTGAAATGAAAGAAATTTCAGAAGCTGAAATGTTGGAAGCCATTAAATTTGCGCACGAACATATCAAAAACCAAATTGCTGCGCAAGAACGTTTGCAAGCTGCTTTTGGAAAAAAAGAAGTTCGTACGTATGAAAAAGAAAAATCGGATGACGCTATTTATGCTAAAGTAAAAGAAGCGGCTTATGATAAAATTTACGCAATCGCAAGCAAAGGTTCTGCAAAACACGAACGTTCTGCTGCTTTTGACGCTGTAAAAGAAGAAGTAAAAGCATTATTTACTGACGAAGAATTGTTGGAAAACGGAGATTTAGTTTCTAAATATTTCTACAAAACTAACAAAGAAGCAGTTCGTAATGTAACTTTAGATTTAGGAACACGTCTTGACGGAAGAAAAACTACAGAAATCAGACCAATCTGGTGTGAAGTAGATTATTTGCCATCAGTTCACGGTTCTGCATTGTTCACACGTGGAGAAACTCAAGCTTTGGCAACAGCAACTTTAGGAACATCTAGAGAAGCAAACCAAATCGATTCGCCATCTGAGCAAGGAGAAGAAAAATTCTATTTGCACTATAATTTCCCACCATTTTCAACAGGAGAAGCTCGTCCATTGAGAGGAACTTCAAGAAGAGAAGTTGGTCACGGAAACTTGGCGCAAAGAGCATTAAAAAATATGATTCCTGCTGAAAACCCATATACAATTAGAATCGTTTCTGAAGTATTAGAATCTAACGGTTCGTCTTCAATGGCAACAGTTTGTGCTGGAACATTAGCTTTGATGGATGCTGGTATTCAAATGGTTCGTCCAGTTTCTGGAATTGCGATGGGATTGATTACTGACGGAGATCGTTTTGCTGTTTTATCTGACATTTTAGGTGATGAAGATCACTTGGGAGATATGGATTTCAAGGTAACTGGAACTTCTGAAGGAATTACAGCTTGTCAAATGGACATCAAAATTGACGGATTGAAATATGAAATCATGGAGCAAGCTTTGGCTCAAGCTCGTGATGGACGTTTGCATATCTTAGGAAAATTGATCGAAACTCTTGCTAAACCAAATGATGACGTTAAAGTTCACGCTCCAAAAATCATCATGAGAACAATTCCTGGAAACTTTATCGGTGCCTTAATCGGACCTGGTGGAAAAGTGATTCAAGAATTACAAAAAGCAACTGGAACTACTATCGTTATCAACGAAGTTGACGAGCAAGGTGTTGTTGAAATCCTTGGAACTGATCCTGATGGAATCGCTGCTGTTTTGGCAAAAATCGATTCTATCATTTTCAAACCACAAATGGGAGAAGCTTATGAAGTGAAAGTAATCAAAATGCTTGACTTTGGTGCAGTTGTAGAATATACAGACGCTCCAGGAAATGAGGTTTTATTACACGTATCTGAATTGGCATGGGAAAGAACTGAAAACGTAACTGATGTTGTAAATATGGGTGATGTGTTCCAAGTGAAATACTTAGGACTTGATCCAAAAACAAGAAAAGAGAAAGTTTCAAGAAAAGCTTTACTTCCAAGACCTCCAAGAGATGAAAATGCTCCAAGAGAAGAAAGAGCGCCTCGTCCAGAAAGACGTGACGACAGAAAATAATAATTATTCTTTTATAAGGTTAATTCAATTAAAACCCCATTTCATTTATGAGATGGGGTTTTTAAGTTATTGCCTATAAATAATTCCAAACATCAAACTCTGCGAACCAAAATCCTTCACGACATTTTCATTAAATAATCCATAAGGTGAAAATTGATAATGGCATTGGAGTCCGATATTTTTATAATTGACTTTAATTCCTTGTGAGAAATAAATCGTGGTCAAAACTTCGCCTGAATGTTCGCCTTTTTTAAATTCTAATTCCTTTGGAGCACTATAAAAATTGAGTGCCAGCCCAATTCCCGAATTCCATTCTACATTAAAATTGGAAGATTTTTGAGATAACGGAATGATTTTCGAAAATCGAGTCCCTATGTTTATCGCAAAATATTTCGATTTATAATTCACAATCGAGTCTCTATATCTAAAATTCGGCGTTGTCGGATTTTTAGGTATAAAAAAATTGAAGCCAAAATCAACATAATCCTCAGCATTTAATTTATTTCTAAACCAAAAACCAAAAGAAGGCGACATGTCAAATTTTTGAGAAAGCTTTCCGATGGGCCGTACAAAACCTGCTTCTACATAAATTCTTTCATAATCATCATCTGTAGAAAAATCAAGAATATGCTGTGCTTTTGCTATGCTACAGAAAAGACACATTCCTAGAAAAATTAGCTTTTTCATGATTTACCAATTTAAAAAAGGCAAAGACCTTTTGTTATTTACATTCCAAATTCCGAGTTGAAAACCTTTTGAAAATGATTTGTTGTAAACGCCAATCTGAAGTCCGCCATTTCTTTTGGCACGATTAACAACGCCCAAATGCAATCCTTTTAAGTCTTGTGATTGATTATAAATTCCAAAAGTTGCTCCTGAAAGACTGTTGTTTCCATTAATAATTCCAATTGACAATCCATTTTGTTTTCCTGCTAAAGTTCCGAGTGGCGCAAGAGAAATTCCGTTGAAATTATTGAATTTATTACCAAGCGAAATATTCAAGCCTGTCATGTCAGTCGAGGTAAAGAAACAACCCGTGCTCAGATTAACTCCGTTCAATTTCAAATGTGGCGTGGTTGTCCAATCCTTGATTTTCATAAATCTTTCATCCTCAACAGCAATGCTTTTGTCTCTTTTGTGCGCTTTAATAAACTCTGGAGCATGCATAATCATCATAAATCCGACTAAAGCTCCGGCTATTGGCGCAGGATTTGCCTCAATATTTAATCCGTTAATTGTCTGCGAAACGATTCGTTTATTATCAATATGGCCGATTCCAAAAACCAGTCCGTTGACATTATCCACTTTTCCAGAAATCGGAGAAAGACTGAACAATTGTGATCTCAATTCTGAAACTTGCAAACTGTCTTGTGAAAATCCTTTTATTGAAAAAAAGAGTAGTACTGCTAAAATTTTAGTTTTCATAATTATTATTTTAAAGTTTTATTAATAGCAAATCGATTATAAGAATTGTGACTTGTACCCGCTGCCATTAACAGAAACATGCCACTACTTTCATAAAATCTTTGGGTAAAAAGCGTAGAATCTTTTGCAACTGCAATACGAAGTCTGTCAATTTTTGTCTTGCAATAAACCGGCGGAAAAAACACATTTTTCTTTTCGAAATAAATCTCAAAGTATTTCTTTTTGAATTTTCCTTTGAAAACTTTTTGCTGTGGCTTTTTAAAATCTGAATTATTGTACACAATTCTCAAATCCCCAGAATCATCAAAACTAAGCTTGACATCGGTTGCTTTGTGACTAATTCCGAACAATTCTAGAAAATCAACTCCATCGATATTTTTGGGTTGATTTTGAATTTCTACATTCATTTTTTGATTAATCTCTAGCAGATCTTTTTTTCTGAAGTCACTTGAAGCACAAGAAAAAAAGACAAAACACAATAAAATTGAAACTGTTTTCATATTGATTTTGTTTAAAATTATTATTCAAACTTATTGCGAATTACACATATCAAATTGTTCAAAACAATAATTTTAAATCTTACATTTGTGATAATCGCAAAAATTATGGATAACCAAACGATTTTACTAGGAAATATCAGGAAGCATTTACCTCAGAATTCTTCCTTAATTGAAGAAATTGCTTCTGTTTTACAGATAAGTTATGACGCTTCGCACCGAAGAGTTTCCTCAAAAAGCAAATTTTCAATTGAAGAAACGGTGAAACTTTGCCAGCATTTTTCTATTTCTATGGATAAAATGTTTGGCGGAAAAGAAAATCAAGTCATTGCAGAAAAGACAAAAGAGATTCATTCTTTGGAAGATTTGGCTACTTATTTCAAGCAATCTGCTTCGAATTTAAAACCTTATGGCACCAATTCGAAAATGTATTATTCCGCTAAAGACATTCCGTTATTTTATACGATTGGAGGCACTTTGCTATCTAAATTCAAATTATATGTATGGCTGAATCTTTTGATTGGAAGTGAAAATCAGGAAAGTTTCGAGAAATTTACTTTAGACCAATCCCTTTTGGAATACAGTTCTCAATTGCAAAGCGTTTACGACAATTCTGAAGTGCATGAAATTTGGAACGACACGACTATAAATAGCACTTTACAGCAGATTTTATATTTCTTTGAATCGGGATTGTTGTCGCATCAAAATGCAACTTTGCTTTATGAAGACTTGCGAAAATTATTGCTTAAAGCGGAAGAAAAATCGAGCAAGAATTCTTCCAATTATCATTTATATTACAACGAGCTTCTGATTTTGAATAACAATGTGCTGTTATCAAATAGCGAAAGAAAATCATTATTTATACCTTATACAATGCTTGGCTATTTTATTACTGAGGACATTTCTACTTGTGACAATGCTTCGGAATATTTTATACATCAAATCAAGAATTCGAAGTCTTTAAACTTGTCAGGAACCAGAGATCGAAAATTATTTTTCAATAAAGCGCATCAAAAAATAGATTTTTATACTCAGAAAATCAACAAGTTAGACTTTGAATTATAAATAATTTGAAACAAAACACATGTTTTATTGAAACTTTTGTAACTTTTTGTCCACTCATTACGTATAACAACCTGAATACTTAAAATTTAAGGAAAACCTAGATGAGACAACTCAAAATTACCAAGCAGGTAACGAATCGTGAAACTGCTTCTTTAGACAAATACCTACAAGAAATTGGAAAAGTTGACTTAATTACCGCTGATGAAGAGGTAGAATTAGCACAAAAGATTAAGGCTGGAGACCAGAAAGCGTTGGAGAAATTGACAAAAGCCAATCTTCGTTTTGTGGTTTCAGTTGCAAAACAATATCAAAATCAAGGACTTACACTTCCCGATTTAATTAACGAAGGAAATTTAGGTCTTATAAAAGCTGCACAACGTTTTGATGAAACGCGTGGTTTTAAATTTATCTCTTATGCAGTTTGGTGGATTCGTCAATCAATCCTGCAAGCTTTGGCTGAACAATCTCGTATTGTTCGTTTGCCATTGAACAAAATTGGTTCTATCAACAAAATCAACAAGATGTATGCTTTGCTTGAGCAATCAAACGAGCGTCCACCATCTGCTGAAGAAATTGCAAAAGAACTAGACATGACGGTTAATGATGTGAAAGAATCTATGAAAAATTCTGGACGTCACCTTTCAATGGATGCGCCTCTTGTGGAAGGAGAAGATTCAAATCTTTATGACGTTTTGCGTTCAGGTGAATCTCCAAATCCAGATAGAGAATTGATTCATGAATCTTTGCGTACTGAAATTGAGCGTTCTTTAGAAACATTGACACCAAGAGAAGCTGACGTTGTTCGTTTGTATTTCGGTTTGGGAGACCAGCATCCAATGACTTTGGAAGAAATTGGGGAGACTTTTGACCTGACTCGTGAGCGTGTTCGTCAGATTAAAGAAAAAGCAATCCGCAGATTGAAACATACTTCAAGAAGCAAAATACTTAAAACTTATTTAGGTTAATCAATTTACAATGTTTTCTAAAATCAATTTTGATTCTAGAAATTTATTTGTATTTTGGCTTCTGAAACTAAACACATACACAATATTTAACGCAACAACAGTGTAAACTGTTCGTTTTTTGATTGATGATTGAAACTCCGGCTGATTACCGGAGTTTTGTTTTTTGTGAAAATTTGTAACTCAAAAAATTCCAAGTTGAATATTCGACATTTAAATATTTCAACATTTAGAAGAAATTTAGAATTTGTACCTTTGCAAAAATTTTGAATATTCAACTTGGAATTTTGAATTTTCAACACAACAAACAACATAACTACAAATGAAAAACACACTAATTGCACCTTCAGTTCTTGCAGCTGATTTTGGAAATTTACAACGCGACCTTGAAATGATTAACAATAGTGAAGCAGATTGGTTTCATATTGACATCATGGACGGTGTTTTTGTTCCGAATATTTCTTATGGAATGCCTGTTTTGGAAACCATACAAAAACATGCCAAAAAGACGATTGACGTACATTTGATGATTATTGATCCTGATCGCTATATCAAGACTTTCGCATCTCTTGGAGCAAATGTTTTAAGCGTACACTATGAAGCTTGCAATCACCTCCACAGAACGCTTCAAGCGATAAAAGCTGAAGGAATGAAAGCTGGAGTGGCCATTAATCCGCATACTAGCGTGAGTCTTTTAGAAGATTTAATCAATGATATTGACGTGGTTTGCGTAATGAGTGTAAATCCTGGTTTTGGAGGACAGTCTTTTATTGAGTCAACTTATAAAAAAGTAAAACAATTAAAAGAAATAATTACAAGAAATAACGCAAGTACTTTAATTGAAGTTGACGGTGGCGTTACAAATAAAAATGCAAAAGAATTAGCTGAAGCTGGAGCTGATGTTTTAGTTGCGGGAAGCTATGTTTTTAAAGCCGACAATCAGATTGAAACGATTGCTGATTTAAAAAAGCTAACTTCTTTTTAAAAATAAAAGCCCTCATTAAGTGAATAATGAGGGCTTTTATTTTATTATTTTATTGTTTAGAAATCTTCTTAATGGCAACACCTGAGTCAGATTCGAATTTCAGCAAATAATTTCCAGTAGACAAATCGCTCATGCCAATTTCCAAATTGCTATTTGCATTAGAAATTGGAATTGTTTTAATATTTCTTCCTGTGAAATCATAAATCTTAATCGACCTAAGTTCAGAAATTTTTGGAGAAGAGATTTTTACAATGTCTTTAACTGGGTTTGGATATATAGAGAATGAATCTGCAAATTCCTGATTTTTAACTGACAATGATGGAGAAGCTTTCACATTCATAGCAAAATTATTGATTGCACCCGTAAATGCACGAGTACAGCCATTATTAGCAGCAACGGTACTTCCGCATCTTACTACTACGCTTGTCGCTGTTTCTCCTGTTGGAGTCGAACCAACCACTACAGTCTCATTCAAAATCCAAAACACATCAGAACGACTAGCATTTAACATGACAACGATGCTATTGTCTGTTTCAGATGACAAATCTATATTCAACAAAGAATAAGAAAATGTTGCTGCAAAAATACTACCTACAGCTACACCAGGCGTAATAGGTATCGTCAAGGTAGAATTCGGAATTAAGGTTCCTACACCAGAACCGCAACCTGTAGCTCCGTTGGGACAATCGGTATATAAGCTCATTGTAAGATTAAAATTAGCGTTGCTTACTAGATTAAACAAATCAACAGTTATTTCATCCAAAACCCTTGCCGTTCCTGCCAGAACAATTGCATCTCCCATTTTTGTAGCACTTCCATTTGCCGTTGCATTAATTTCAGCTCCATTTAGAGCTACATGGGTTGTATTATAAATGGATACGGATTGAGCTAGCACCGAATTAGACACCATAAAAACACAAAAAGCAATAAGATTTAAAAAAAGGTATTTTTTTCTCATAATTCATGATTTTAAAATAGTTAAACACAATCAAAGATATTAAAATAACAAATATATTATACCAAAAATGACAATTTATTTAATATAAATCAATTATTTTTCAATTTTAATCAGAATAATAAATCCGAAACAAGCAAGAATTTTTAAATTAAAAAACAAATAAATTGCAGTTTTTTTTATTTAAACAAATCTCCTTGTTTCGGTTGCTTTGTAGGGACTTTCAAATCTAATTTAAGTTTGTCATTCAATCTTTCAATAAAATAAGTAGCCAGTAAAGGTGATTCCAGTTCTATATTTTGATGAACAAAAAAGTATAATTTCTCTAATCCTTCCTTCTTCCAGATTTTAATTCTTTCAATCCATTCATCAAGTCTTTCCACATCAGAAGGATGATTGGCACCAACATATCTAATAAATGCAACCGAATTTGTAAGTCGCATGTGCAACATATCACGTCTTCCTGCGGTATCGACAATTATATTTCCCACACCATTTTTTTCTAATAATTGGCAAAATTCTTCTTGCACTTTTGGATCACTGAACCATTCGCTATTTCTGACTTCTACGCCAAGAGGCACGCCTTTTGGAAAATCTTCAATGACCTTTCTTAATCTTTCAAAATCTTTTGGCTTGAAATTATCATGAAGCTGCAAGAATGCCATTCCAAGTTTTTCTTCAAAATTGCTGACTGAATTGCAAAAATCATTGACTACTTCCTTTACATCAATCAATCTTTTAAAATGACTGATTGTGTTAGTCAATTTTGGAAAAAACTTAAAATTTTCAGGAGTTTTCTCCTTCCAAATTTCGACTTGTTGCCAAGAAGGCATTTTGTAAAAAGTTGCATTCAACTCAATAGAATTGAACTGCGTGGAGTAATAAGCAAGTTCATCTTTAGTTCCGCGCGGATAAAATCCCTTAAGTTCTGTGCGGTTCCATTTTGCACAGCCGACGAATGCTTCAAAATTATTACCTTTTGTTCTATTTAGAACTTTTTTAGTTTCTGGCGCATCTTTCGGCAATTTAAAATCGACGGAACCAGGATCAGTTACTTTTCCAAAATCCATATTTTTTTATAAGAAAGGTACGAAGTTTTGACATAAAAAAGAAGGTTTTTCATACCCTAATTATTTGTTTTTAAAACCATTATAACTAAAAAAAACACAAATACTTTAATAAGCATTTGTGTTTTTAAAAGTGACCCCGGAGGGGTTCGAACCCCCAACCCTCAGAGCCGAAATCTGATATTCTATCCAGTTGAACTACGGAGTCATTTGTATATTTTCAAATATACAATAATATGTAAAATTTGTCGCTTAATTTATGACAATAACTTTTTTACGATTGTAGAAATTGTTTTTCCATCTGCTTTTCCAGCTAATGTTGCTGAAGCTTCTCCCATCACTTTTCCCATGGAAGCCATTCCTGAAGCTCCTGAATCAGCGATGATTTTTGCAACTATCGCTTCTACTTCTTCTTCAGATAATTGTGCTGGAAGGAATTTTTCGATAACAGCCGCCTGCAACAATTCTGGTTCTGCTAAATCAGGCCTTCCTTGCTCTACGTAGATATTTGCACTGTCTTTTCTTTGTTTTACCAATCTTTGCAAAAGTTTGATTTCTTCTTCCTCAGAAATTTCTTCTTTTGATCCGGTTTCGGTTTGAGCTAGCAATAATGCCGATTTTACAGCTCTTAGAGATTCAAGACTTAGAGTATCTTTGGCTCTCATTGCCGTTTTTATTTCTTCGTTGATTTGGATTTGTAAGCTCATGTTATTCGTTTCTGTTTACGTTATTGTTCTGTTGTTTAAAGAATGTCAAATAGTTTCTCTAATAGCCCCGATTGCAGGGGAAATCCTTTTCATTTTTTCTTTAAAAATGAAAAGATTGTACCGGAAAGCGGGAATTGCCATCACTGAAAATGCCCGAAGATTTGCTTCAAAAAACCACTATTATGTGATTGCCTGACTCCTCGCAATGACTGTAATGCCGATGCGAAGATAAAAAAAATAACCCGAAAACTCAATGAATTTTCGGGTTATCGGATTATGGTTTGAGTTAGTTAATCTACATTGTCATGCAGGAAAGAATTGTTTGAACGCAACTGTAAGTCGTCGTTGCTGTCTGTTCCTAAAGACATTCTAGATTTGCTATTGTCAGCTTGGGTGTTCGAAATATCGATTCCCATTCTTTTGTATGCTGGTTCTTTTTCAAATTCATCAACACGAGAAGGATTATTGTGGAATTTATAGTTAAATTCTTTCATTTTCATTCTTCTCTCATCGGCTCTTTTCTTCAAAGACTGCTCGATTGTCATTTCTAAAGGAGAAATTTCTTCGTAAGACGGATTGTTGAATTTTGGCTTTTCGATTTCCTTAACTTTAAGGTCAAGTTCTCTGTCGATCGGCTCCTCAATTTTTGCAACAGGTTTTGACTGAAGCAACTCGTTTTCAACTTCCATGTATTCTTCAAGCGAATATCTCACGATTCCTTTGTCATTCAACTCAGTCATCGGAACAACTTGCACCGGCTGATTTACTTTGATTTCTTTAGTTTCGTTTGACAATTCAAAAAGAATTCTGTCTTGTTTTGGAGCTTCTCTTGGCGTTTCAACTTCTTGTTTCACAGGAAGATCAAATGAAAAAGTGATTTGTTCTTCTTCTTTATAAGCTACGAATTCTGGTTGAAAAACTTCCATTTCTCTAACTTCAGGAGTAGTGATGTAAAATTCATGCTCGCTGATTGGCGAAACAATTTGGAATTCCACATCAATATTCTTGATGAATTCTGTAGTTCTTACCAAGTCAGAAACTGGCTCTGCAGGAACAATTGGCGCAACTGGAGCTACGAATTGAACTTCCTGAATCGGCTCTTCCACTACTTTTACTGGCTCTTCAATCTTTGCATCAAAAACATCATAGTCTTCTAAAGAGAAAATTACTTTATCATTATTCTCTGTCGTTTTTTTTTCTTCTGGTGTAGAAAAATCAAACGATGAAACTACTGGTTTTGGAGACAAATCATGACCCATTCTTTGGTTTTCTTCAAGAGAATGAATGATTTTTTTCGGCTCTGTATTTACGATATCATTTTGCTGTTCTACATTGAAACCTGTAGCGATAATTGTCACTGCGATTGAATCTCCAAGTGTTTCGTCTTCACCAACACCCATAATAATATTTGCGTTGAAACCTGCTTCCACTTGAATGTGGTCGTTGATTTCACCGATTTCGTCAATCGTGATTTCGTTAGTTCCAGAAACGATAAGCAACAATACGTTTTTGGCACCTGTAATTTTATTGTCATTCAACAATGGAGAATCCAATGCAGAAACGATTGCTTCTTTCGCACGGTTTTCACCAATTGCCGTTGCAGAACCCATTATTGCAGTTCCGCTATTTGACAACACAGTTTTAGCGTCTTTTAAATCGATATTTTGAGTGTAGTGGTGCGTGATTACTTCAGCAATTCCTCTTGAGGCTGTTGCCAAAACTTCGTCCGCTTTAGAGAAACCAGCTTTAAAGCCAAGGTTTCCGTAAACTTCTCTCAATTTATTATTATTGATTACAATCAAGGAATCAACTTGTTTTCTTAATCTCTCAACACCCAATAAGGCCTGGTCTTGACGTACTTTTCCTTCGAATTGAAAAGGAATAGTTACGATTCCGACAGTCAAGATATCTCTATCTTTTGCCAATTGAGCGATTACCGGCGCAGCACCAGTTCCAGTTCCGCCACCCATTCCTGCGGTGATGAAAACCATTTTTGTGTTGCTGTCCAGCATTTTTTCGATGTCCGCGATGCTTTCAATTGCAGATTGCTGTCCCACTTCTGGATTAGCACCAGCACCAAGGCCTTCAGTAAGATGAACTCCCAACTGAATTTTATTTGGTACTGTACTGTTTTGCAAAGCCTGAGAATCAGTGTTGCAGACAATAAAATCTACACCTTTAATTCCCTGCTGAAACATGTGGTTAATTGCGTTGCTTCCGCCCCCGCCTACTCCAATAACTTTAATCACATTTGATTGGTTTTTAGGTAAATCAAATGAAATACTTCCAAAATCTGAGTTGCTTGTCATAATATTTGGTTTTAATTTCTTTTCTTCTTTTTCTTTTTTATTTTTTTCCGGCGAATAGTTTATCTGCCTTTTATTCTGCGTTGTCTAAAAATTCTTTGATCTTGTCGATATACTTGTCAAAAAATGATTTTTTCATTCGTCCTTCGGTAGAAACTGATTTTTCAGATTCAATCTTTCTTGGCACTTCTTGAACAATTTCTTCTTCGTAATGGTTTTCAACGACCACTTCTCGCTGCACTTGAATTGGAGCTGGAGCCGCCACTTTTTCAACTTCTACTTGATTGAAAGGAATAGCGCTTTGCGTATTATTGCGAATGCTGTTCATCACTAATCCAACCGCCGTTGCATATAACGGACTAGAAATTTCTTCATCAGAATTTCCAGCCAAATGCTCGTTTGGATAACCGATTCTCGTGTCCATTCCAGTGATGTATTCCACCAGCTGTTTGATATGCTGTAATTGTGCGCCACCACCAGTAAGAACGATTCCTGCAATCAATTTCTTGCGTGGATCTTCGTGTCCGTATTGTTTGATTTCTGTAAAAACCTGCTCGATAATTTCCACAACACGTGCGTGGATAATTTTTGACAAGTTTTTCAATGAAATTTCTTTTGGCTCTCTTCCTCTCAAACCTGGAATTGAAACAATTTCGTTGTCTTTATTTTCTCCTGGCCAAGCAGATCCGAATTTTACTTTCAATAATTCCGCCTGTTTTTCAATAATCGAACACCCTTCTTTAATATCTTCTGTAATCACATTTCCTCCGAAAGGAATTACAGCCGTGTGACGAATAATTCCGTCTTTAAAAATTGCCAAATCTGTTGTTCCGCCACCGATATCAATCAATGCCACACCAGCTTCTTTTTCTTCTTGGCTTAAAACTGCATCGGCTGATGCCAAAGGCTCTAAAGTCAATCCTGACAAATCCAATCCTGAACTTTTGATGCATCTTCCCACATTTCTGATAGAAGAAGCTTGGCCAACGACTACGTGAAAACTAGATTCTAGTCTTCCGCCATACATTCCGATTGGCTCTTTAATTTCGGCTTGACCGTCAATTTTAAATTCTTGTGGCAAAACATGGATAATTTCTTCTCCAGGAAGCATCGCCAGCTTATGTACTTGATTGACTAACAAGTCAATATCATTTTCACTAATTACTTCTTCAGGATTATTTCTGCTGATATAATCGCTGTGCTGAATACTGCGAATGTGCTGACCAGCAATACCAACCACCACATCTTTAATTACATACCCAGAATTCACTTCTGCTTCATGAACAGCCTGCTGAATCGATTGAATGGTTTGCGTGATATTATTTACAACACCTCTGGCAACACCCAAGCTTTTGGACTTTCCTACACCGAGAATTTCCAATTTTCCATATTCATTTTTCTTGCCAATCATAGCGACAATCTTGGTTGTCCCAATGTCTAAACCTACTGCAATGCTCTCTTTTTCCATATCCTAATTTTTGGTGCACACTACCTGTTGCGTAAACTTCAGATTTACTGTCTTGTATTTATTTATCAAACTATCCTGAACTGCCTTTTGAAAAAACGCTTTATAATTCTTGAATTTCTTCTCAACATTTATAGTTTTTCCGAAATCAATCACATAATTGAAATTTCTATTCCTCATTTTTACGCCACCACTGGGCATAATTTCTATTCCAATGATATTTTTTCTCAAAAAATCATCATCATGGATGTAGCAAAATAACTTCGTCAAATCCTTGTTATTTTTGGCATTAATTTCCCCCGAAACAATCGGAACTCTTGCTGTATAATTGCTCGACAATGGCATTTCATGTCCCTCATAATCAATATAAAAAGAACTTTCACTACCAAATACGCGTGCAACGGGCGTTTTCTGTTTTACAACAGCTTTTAAGACACCATCAACACTCACGAATACCTCACACTTTTGTATCATATTGTGCGTATCGAGAGTTTTTTCCAATTTATTCAAATCTAACTTATCTTTTCGAATGCTGCTAGGTGCTGCATTATTTTCTATTAACAATTTATTAACCGCTTCTTCTGTAATAAAAGGACTACTTTCATCAACAAATTCAACCATAGTTTTCTTCAATTTTCGTTCTTCATTTCGTTTTGAAGTGAAGGAAAAAAGAAAGATTACCAAGGCAAACATCCCTATCAATTTTACATTTATCCAGTTAAACTTTTTCATGCAAGGCTTGTTTAATTGGTTTTACTAATTCCCCGATATCTCCTGCTCCAATCGTCACAATTATTTTTGCGTCACTATTTAAAATTACGGAAATTAATTCGGATTTTGCAACTAATTTCTTGTTATTATTTGTTATTTTTTCCAAAAGCCATTGAGAATTTACGCCTTCAATTGGCAATTCCCTAGCTGGATAAATATCCAATAAAATCACTTCATCAAATTTGGACAAACTTTCAGCAAATCCGTCGATAAAATCTCTCGTTCTGCTAAAAAGATGCGGCTGAAAAATGGCCAAAACTTTTTCATTCGGATACAATTCCTTAACTGCCTGACTTACTGCATTTATTTCTGTCGGATGATGTGCATAATCGTCGATATAAACTAAATTTTCTTCTTTAATTTGGTAGGAAAATCTGCGTTTTACACCTTTGAAAGAAAATAAAGCTTTTGCAATTTTATCAGTTTCTACTCCGTAGGTATTCGCCATGGCAAAAGCAATCAGCGCATTAGTCAGATTGTGCTTTCCTGGCAGGTTAAATCTCAAATCCTTTACGATTCCGGTTGGCGTTTCTACGTCAAAAACATAAGCGCTTTTTTCAATTCTCACATTGAACGCTTTATAATTTGCGTCTTCATTTACGGCAACCGAAATTCCTTTCAAAGGCAAATCTTTTACAATAAACAAATTGCTTTTGTCTTCTACTTTATCAGCAAATTCAATGAACGAAGCTTCAATTGAAGCCGTGTCGCCATAAATATCCAAATGATCAGCATCCATTGACGTGATGCAGGCGATATTTGGGTGCAGATGCAAGAACGATCTGTCGAATTCGTCAGCCTCAACAACAGTTACGGTTTTGCCACTTCCGATTAAATTTGAATTGTAATTTTCTACAATGCCACCTAAAAAAGCTGTAACATCAACACCGCTTTCGTATAAAACATGCCCAAGAATACTGGAAGTTGTCGTTTTTCCGTGTGTTCCGGCAACTGCAAAACAGAAAGTGTCTTTGGTAATAATTCCAAGAACTTCTGCCCTTTTTTTAATCTGGTACTCTCTTTCCAAAAAATAATTCCATTCAGAATGTGTTTTTGGAACCGCTGGCGTAATAATCACCAATGTATTTTCTACGAAATAATCTTCCGGAATTAATGAAATGCTATCTTCAAAATGAATATCAATTCCGATGAAAGCCAATTCTTGCGTCAACTCCGTTTCAGTCTTGTCATATCCAGATACATTTTTCCCGATGGCCTTGAAATAACGTGCCAAAGCACTCATTCCGATGCCTCCGATTCCGATAAAATAAACGTTACGTATCTGATTTAAATTCATTTTTATTTTAGTCTTAATGTCTAACGTCACAAGTCATAAAGTCGTTTGACCTTACGACTTTTGACTTTCAACTAATTTAATTATCTCGTCAACAATAGCTGTAGTCGCATTTGGCGTAGCCAGTTTTTTTATGTTTTGGCTTAAGCTATTTTGCAACTCTTGGTCGCTCAAAAGATTATTGAAAGTTTCGGTGAATTTTGTATCCAATTCACTTTCTTTGATCATTAAAGCGCCGTTTTTATCCACAATTGCTTTTGCATTTTTGGTCTGATGGTCTTCAGCTACATTTGGCGACGGAATGAAAATTACTGGTTTTCCAACCAAACATAATTCTGAAACCGATGACGCGCCAGCTCTTGAAATAATGAAATCTGCCGAAGCATAAACCAAATCCATTCGGTCAATAAATGAAACGACTTGAACATTTTCTTTCTCGTTGAAATGCTGGTATTCGTCAATGTAGAATTTTCCGCATTGCCAAATAATCTGTACATTTTGAGAAGTGAAATTCACCAATTCTTTTGCAATTAATTGGTTGATTCTTCTTGAACCTAAACTTCCGCCAAGAATCAACAATACTTTTTTATCGGCGTCTAATTTGAAATAGTCTCTTGCTTCAGCATTTTTTCCATGGATGTCAATTAAATCTTGACGCACCGGATTTCCCGTCATTACGATTTTATTCTTTGGAAAAAACCGTTCCAAATTTTCATACGCAACGCAAATTTTGCTTGCTTTGGCGCTCAACCATTTATTCGTAATTCCAGGATAGGAATTCTGTTCTTGAATTAAGGTTGGAATTCCGGCAAAACCCGCAATTCTTAATAATGGTCCGCTGGCAAAACCTCCGGTTCCGATAACTACATTTGGCTTGAAATATTTGATAATCGTTCTTGATTTCAACAAACTGTCAAAAAGTTTGAACGGAAAAAGGGAGTTATCAAAAGTCAATCTTCTTTGTATTCCTGAAATCCAAAGCCCTTTAATTTGGTAACCAGCTTGCGGTACTTTTTGCATTTCCATTTTGTCTTTTGCTCCCACGAACAAAATTTCGCAATCTGGAAAACGTTCTTTTAATTCATTTGCAATAGCGATTGCCGGGTAGATATGTCCACCAGTACCGCCGCCGCTTAATATGAATTTTAATTTTTGCATTTTTATTTTAAACTTTTTACCACAGATTTGCAGATTTTTTAGAAACTTTCCCTCGACTGCGCTCGGGATGACAACGCGCAGAAATCAAAAATCTTAAATCTTAAATCATTTCCCCATCACCGCTTTCATTGGATTATCGCTTAAATCCTCGATGGCGTATCTTTGTTCTACTTTTTCGTTTGTGTATTCGCTTTCTTCCTCTTCATTTTTTTCTTCTTCATCGTCTATTTCGCCATTCATCTCTCTTTCTATTAATCTTTGAAGTGCTTCTTCTTTTTTAGCTTTTTCTAAAATTTCTTGCGCGATTTCTTCGTCCTTTTTGGTTACGCTTAAAATGATTCCGAGCGAAACGCAGGTCATCCAGATCGAACTTCCACCGCTACTTATCAATGGCAAGGTTTGTCCGGTTACTGGCAATAATTCTACAGCGACAGCCATATTTATCAAAGCTTGGAAAACGATTGGAAACCCTAATCCGACGACTAATAATTTTCCGAATAGTGTATTTGCTTTGTGTGAAGCGATCAAAAATCGGATGAAAAGCATAATGTATAAAAACATGATTACGACCGCTCCAATCAATCCGTTTTCTTCTACGATAATGGCGTAAATAAAATCGGAAGACGATTGTGGCAAGAAGTTTTTCTGAACGCTTTTCCCAGGTCCAAGTCCGCGTAATCCGCCTGTTGCAATGGCAATTTTTGCTTTTTCGATTTGGTAATTATCTTCGTCTGGTTTGTCACTCGTGAAATTTTCAATACGGCTTACCCAAGTATCCACACGGTTTGGAAATGCATCTGGAAAAGCTTTCGCAACCAATATGAAAAATGTTAACGCAATAATTCCTGCTCCAATAATAATTCCTAAATATTTCAACGGATATTTTCCAACGAAAACCAACATCGAAACCATAGCAAAAATTAATGCCGCAGTTGAAAAGTTAGCCGGAAGAATCAGCATCAAGATCAAGAAAACCGGAAGCCATAATTCTAACGCTGACTTTTGGAATGAATCTTCAATTTCTCTTTTCTTAGCCAAATACCTTGCCACATAAATCATCAAAACCATTGATGCTAACGTGGAGGTTTGAAAACCAATTCCGATAAATGGAATCTGAATCCAACGGCTGGCGTTTGCACCACCGATTGTTTTTCCTTGAAATAAAGTGTAAATCAACAGCAATCCTACGACAGGCATTGCTATCATTGAAATTGCCTTGAAATAATGATATGGAATTTTGTGCACTAGATAAACAATCAAAAATCCGATGCCGACGTGGGCGAAATGCTTTATCAAAAAGCTCACGGTATTTCCAGAACCATTTGCACTGTAGGCCAAATTACTACTCGCGCTGTAAACAGGCATAAAGGAAATCAGCGCCAAAAGGGCGATAAATGCCCAAATGACCTTGTCTCCTTTAAGATTGTTTATAAACTCTTTCATAGTAATTTTAGATTTTAGAGTTCAGATTTTAGATTGCTTATCGTTACTTATTGTTAATTCGATTATTTACTGTTTTTAGAGAATTACAAAAATTGCTGTCAACTCATTTCCTTCTCTCCAAATTTTCTCAATTTCATCTACCGCCACCCGATTTTTCTCTTTTATAATTTCTAACCAAAATAGAGTTTCATCAGCTTCTTCTAAAACAATATTCATTTTAGAAACAAATTCCCTGTCGCTTCTGGCTCGACAAACTGCTCTGTAATTTGCACCTACCGAACTTCCGCTTCTTACAATTTGATTTGCAATAACCCTAACTGTATTTGAGTTTGGTAGCTTTTCTACCATATTTATTACTTCAATTGAAAATCTTTTTGTTCTTAATTTTAGTTCTTCTGTTGTCCTATATCCCTTTGTAATCTAAAATCTGAACTCTAAAATCTAAAATTACAAGTTCTGAACCGCTTGCTTAAATTGCCTTCCTCTGTCTTCGTAATTTTCGAATAAATCAAAACTTGCGCATGCTGGAGAAAGCAAAACTGTATCGCCTTTTTCAGACATTCTCTGTGCCAATTTCACGGCGTCAACCATGTTATTTGCTTCAATCATTTCATCTACAACATCACCAAAAGCATCGATGATTTTTTTATTATCAATTCCAAGACAGATAATTGCTTTCACTTTTTCGCGAACCAAAGGCATTAATTCTGCATAATCGTTTCCTTTATCAACACCACCAACAATCCAGACTGTTGGCGTATTCATACTGTCTAAAGCATAAAATGCTGCATTCACATTTGTTGCTTTTGAATCGTTCACATACTGAACGTTTTGAATTTTAAGCACTTTTTCCAAACGATGTTCCACACCTTGAAAATCAGAAAGACTCTCACGAATTGTAGATTTTCTGATTCTTAGCAATTGCGCAACTGTTGAAGCCGCCATTGCATTTTTCACGTTGTGTTTTCCTTCTAGGGCTAGTTTGTCTTGTGGCATAACAAATTCTTCGTTATTGATGTTTATATTGATATTTTCTCCTGTTGCAAAGGCGCCGTTTTCAAAGGTTTTTGTCATTGAAAAAGGCAATAATTGCGCTTTTGTTTTATTCATTTTCAGCCAGTTTGTGATGGCTTCGTCGTCAGCATCATAAATCAGGAAATCTTCTTCCGTTTGGTTTTCCGTGATTCTAAATTTTGCTGCGATGTATTTTCCGTAATCATAATCATATCGGTCTAAATGATCTGGACTGATGTTAGTGATTATGGCAATATGCGGTTTGTAATCTATGATTCCGTCCAACTGGAAACTGCTCAATTCCAAAACATAAACATCGTGTTTATCGTCAGCGACCTGCCAAGCGAAACTTTTTCCGATGTTTCCAGCTAAACCTACGTTGACACCGCCTTGTTTTAGCAAATGATACGTTAGCATTGTTGTTGTCGTTTTTCCGTTGCTTCCGGTGATTCCGACGGTAATTGCTTTGGTGTATTGAATCGCAAATTCTATTTCAGAAATTACTTTGATTCCTTTCTTCAAAAGCTTTTTTACAATTGGCGACTTATCCGGAATTCCGGGGCTTTTCATCACCACATCTGCATTTAGAATCAAATCTTCTGTATGCTTTTCCTCTTCCCATTTGATGCCGTGAAGACCAAGAACTTCTTTGTAATTATTTTTAATTTTTCCGAAATCAGAAACGAACACATCATATCCTTTTTTCTTCCCGAGAATAGCAGTTCCAACACCACTTTCTCCTCCGCCTAAAATGACTAACCTTTGTTCCATTTATCTTAGTTTTAAGGTTACGATTGACAGAATTGCCAGTAAAATTCCCACGATCCAGAAGCGGGTCACGATTTTACTTTCGTGATAACCCTTCTTCTGGTAATGGTGATGCAATGGCGACATCAAAAATATTCTTCGGCCTTCGCCGAAACGTTTCTTTGTATATTTAAAGTAGGAAACCTGCAAAACGACTGAGAAATTCTCTGCTAAGAAAATCCCGCATAATACCGGAATCATCATTTCTTTTCTAACTGCGATTGCCAAAACGGCGATAATTCCACCGATGGTCAAACTTCCTGTATCACCCATGAAAACTGAGGCCGGATAAGTATTGTACCAGAGAAATCCGACGAGTGCTCCAACAAAGGCGGCGATATAGACCGTCATTTCACCCGCATTGGGTATGTACATTATGTTCAAATAATTCGAGAAAATAATATTTCCTGAAACGAAGGTGAAAATTCCTAAAGCGACTACCGAAATAGCAGAAGTTCCTGCAGCCAAACCGTCAATTCCATCCGTAAGATTGGCTCCATTTGAAACTGCCGTGATGATAAAAATTACAACTGGAATAAAAATCAGCCATGCAAAATCTTTGTAGTCATCTCCCATAAAAGAAAGCACTTCTGCGTAATCAAATTCATTGTCTTTAAAGAAAGGAATCGTTGTTGCCGTTGATTTTTCTTCCAAAGGCGCTGCAGAAACCGTTGTTTGGTTGGTTGCAAAAATATTCGTGTTTCCGGTATCAGTTCGTACTGTAACCTGTGGATGGAAATACAAAACTGTTCCTACGATCAATCCCAAACCAACTTGTCCGATAACTTTAAACTTTCCTTTTAAACCTTCTTTATCTTTTTTGAAAATTTTGATATAATCATCTAGAAACCCGATACTTCCCATCCAAAGCGTGGTCACTATTAGTAAAACGATATAGATATTATCCAATTTAGCCAATAATAAAACCGGAATCAAAGTTGCAATGATGATAATTAAACCTCCCATTGTCGGTGTTCCTGCTTTTTCATTTTGTCCAGCTAATCCAAGTTCACGAACGGTTTCCCCAACTTGCTGTTTTCTCAAAAAGTTGATGATTTTCTTTCCAAAAACGGTCGAAATCAATAGCGAAAGTATGATTGCCAAACCAGAACGGAACGTGATGTATTGAAACACTCCTGAGCCAGGAACGTCCATTCGGTGTAAATAATCAAATAGATAGTATAGCATAGTTTCTCTATTTATTCAGTTGTTCTAAAAGTTCTTTTACAATTTTCATATCGTCAAAATCATGGCGAACACCGTTGATTTCTTGGTATGTTTCGTGTCCTTTTCCTGCAATTAGGATAATATCATTTGGCTGTGCCAATTGACAAGCCGTTTTTATAGCTTGTTTTCTGTCTAAAATTGCAAGCGTTTTTTTATAATTCTGAGGCTCCACGCCTTTTTCCATATCTTCGATAATCGTCTCAGGATTTTCGGTTCTTGGATTATCCGAAGTCAAAATCGCCTTGTCACTTAATGTCGAAGCGATGTTTGCCATAATCGGGCGCTTCGTTTTATCTCTGTCGCCACCGCAACCTACAACCGTAATCAATTGCTCGTTTTTGGTACGGATATCTTCGATGGTTTTCAAGACATTTTCCAAAGCATCTGGCGTATGCGCATAATCCACAACCGCCGTGATATTGTCTTTCGAAACTATGAATTGAAATCTTCCGGAAACACTTTCTAATTCTGAAAGCAGTCTTAAAACTTCTAAATTATCCAAGCCTAATTCGATTGCAGTTCCATAAATCGCCAACAAATTATACGCATTGAAAGTTCCGATCAATCGAACCCAAACTTCTTGCTCGTTTACTTTCAAAAGCAATCCTGACAATTGGTTTTCTAAAATTTGCGCTCTGTAATCTGCGTACGATTTTAAAGCGTAAGTCAGTTTTTTGGCTCCCGTATTTTGCAACATTACTTGACCATTTTTATCGTCAGAATTCACTAAAGCGAAAGCTGATTTTGGCAATTGGTCGAAAAATATTTTTTTCACATCACGGTACTCCGCGAATGTTTTGTGATAATCTAAATGGTCGTGCGAAAGGTTGGTGAAAACGCCTCCTGCAAACTGCAAACCTTCGGTTCTTTTTTGGGCGATTCCGTGTGAACTTACTTCCATAAAACAATATTCTACGCCGGCATCGTTCATTTGTTTCAAAAACTTGTTAATCGTAATTGAATCAGAAGTAGTAAGCATTGACTTGTATTCCACATCGTCAACTACGTTTTTAACCGTAGAAAGCAATCCGACCTTATACCCAGCTTTTTTGAACAATTGGAACAATAATGACGCGATTGTCGTTTTTCCATTTGTTCCTGTGATTCCAACCAATTTCAAGTTTGACGACGGATTTCCGTAGAAATTGGAAGCCATAAAAGCCAAAGCTCTGTTCGTATCTTTTACTTGAACGTAAGTTACTCCAGTCACAATATTTTCTGGAAAAGTATCGCAGATAATTGCCGTTGCGCCTTTGTTAATCGCAGTTTCAATAAATTCGTGACCGTCAGCAACAGTTCCGCGGATTGCGATAAAAACGTCATTTTCTTCAATCTTTCTGGAGTCGAAGTCGATGTTGTTCACAGCAATTTCAGTTGAACCTTTGACCGCTTCAATCGCCACTTTATATAATATATCTTTTAGAATACTCACGACAATTCTAATGTTATGGTGTTGTTTTTAATAATTGGCTGTCCTGCTTGAATCGATTGTTTTTTCACTTTCCCAACTCCGATTACTTTCACTTTCATCTTTAAGTTTTCGAATAAGGCAACCGCATCCATTCCTGGCATTCCGTGAACATTGGGAACTTTTTCTGAAGAAACTAAATTGGAATATTTTCCAAAATTCGCCTCTTGCATTTTGCTCTTCCTGTCTAAATTTTTAATTTCATTCGTAGAAGGGACATCTGTAAAAATCTTCTGTGCGATTCTTTTGAAAACCGGTCCAGAAACGTCTCCTCCATAAAAACCTTTGCTCTTGCTTGGCTTGTGAATAATCACGATGCAAGAATATTTCGGATTATCTGCTGGAAAATAGCCTGCAAATGAAGACGCATAATACATTGCGTCTGAATGTTTTCCTTTGGCATAATCCACTTGCGCCGTTCCTGTTTTTCCTGCCATTGAAAAATCTTTGGAATACAATTTAGAACCCGTTCCTTTTTTTACTGTATTTTCTAAAATCTTTCTAACTTTTTTCAAAGTTTCATCCGAGCAAATCTTTGGATTGATAACTTCCTTATCGAATTTCTTAATCGTTTTGTTCCACTCTTTAATTTCTTTTACGAAGATTGGTTTTACCATTTCTCCATTATTTGCAACCGCATTGTAAACCGTTAACATTTGCAATGGAGTTACCGAAACATTGTAACCAAAAGCCATCCAAGGCAAAGTCGTTCCATACCAGTTTTTATCTCCAGGCTGAGGCACAATCGGCCTTCCTTCTCCTTTAAATGGCAAACCTAAAGGCTTGTTCAAACCCATTCCATTGATTCTGTCAATGAACTGCTTTGGATTATTTTTATAATTTTCATAAACCGCTTGGACCATAATCGTGTTGGAAGACAATTCGAAACCTCTTGCTAACGAAACTTTCCCGTAACCGCCTTTTTTTGAATCAGTTACGTGACGATTATGAATTACAACATCTCCTCCGTGGCTATCATATACTTTGCTTGTATCAACTTTGTTATCATCAATCAAAGCAATCAAATCGATTAACTTGAACGTCGATCCTGGCTCGTGAGACTCCGCAACAGCATAATTTATTGTTTCGTAATAATTACCGTCAGTACCAATTCCAAGATTTGAAATCGCTTTCACTTCTCCGGTTTTTGCTTCCATTACAACAACGCAACCGTGCTCTGCTTCGTAATATTCCAACTGTTTCAACAAAGCGTGGTGCGCAATATCTTGAATGTAAACGTCAATAGTCGAAATCACGTCATAACCGTCTTGTGGCTCGACTTGGTTGTTATCGCTGATTGGCTTCCATTGTCCTTTTGCGATTTTTTGCTTCAGTATCTTACCGTCTTTTCCATTTAGATATTCTTCAAACGCACCTTCGATTCCGATTCTCGTTGGGTTTCCATTTTCATCAAATCTTTCATAACCGATTGTTCTTTCGGCGATTTTTCCAATCGGATGCTCGCGAACCGTTTTTTGATCCGAAATCAATCCTCCTTTATTTGTTCCTAAATTGAACAATGGAAAAGATTTCATGCGCATAAATTCAGTGTAGCTCAAACCTCTCGCAAGCAATAAATACCTGTTTTTGTTCGCTCTGGCTTTTCTGAATTCATTATAATAATGCGTACTTGGCTTGTCTAATAAAATCGCTAGCGAATCTGCCAAAGCTTTTATGTTCTTGTCAAAATCTTCTTTTTTTGGAGCCACAGCATCGAAACGAACCGTGTAATTTGGGATTGACGTCGCCAATAAACTTCCATCTGCAGAATAAACATTTCCTTTATTTGCTGGAATTACGAAGTTTTTTACTGTTCTGTCTTGTGCTAATTTTCTGTAATAGTCACCTTCAACCCACTGAATATTCGTCAATTTTACTAAAATACCGACAGCCATTATCAAGACCGCAAATGCGACCAGATAAATTCGATAAGAAATATTTTTTTCTTCTACTGCCATAATTTTTCAAAAAATCCTTTTTCCTTTTCTTTTAAAACCTTAATTTTCTTTGGAGGAACTGACGATGGAAAAATCATTTTTTCTTCCATTTTTGCCGAAATCGTCGATTCCATTTTCAACTTCATTAATTCTGAACGTCTGTCGACAAATTCTGAACGAAGCTCTTTTACTTCTTTATCTAATTCTGTAATTCTGTATGTTTTCTGCTCGTAATTATGTGAATTCGCAATCATTACCAAAGCCAAAACAATCAAGAAAATGATGAACTGCCAGTTTTTTGCAGCGTCATCATTGATCAGAAACTTTGCTTTTAATATGCTGTAAACTCCACCTTTCATATTTCAGATTTATGATATTTGATTTAAGATTTCCGAAGTCTTCCGACTGAAATCCGCAATCTGAATACTAAACTTTTTCTGCGATTCTTAATTTTGCGCTTCTCGCTCTGTTGTTGATTCTGATTTCAGCATCATTTGGAACAATTAATTTTCCGATGGTTTTGAACGGAACTGAGAAATTTCCGAAGAAATCACGTTCTGGTTCGCCTTCAAACATTCCGTTTTTAATGTATCTTTTCACCAATCTGTCTTCTAAAGAATGATAGGAAATCACGCTTAATCTGCCACCTGGCTTCAAAATTTCTAGAGATTGTTCCAAAAATTCTTTCAAAACATCCATTTCTTGATTCACTTCAATTCGGATCGCTTGATACATTTGAGCTAGAATTTTATGGCTTTTATGCGCTGGAAGAAATCTTCCCAAAACCATTTTTAATTGCTCTGTATTTTTGATTACTTCGATTTCTCTGGCTTCCAAAATTACTCTTGCAATTGCCGGTGCGTTTTTCAATTCACCGTAATCATAAAATACACGACGCAAATTCGCTTCATCGTATTCATTTACTACTTTAAAAGCGCTCAAGTCATTTTTCTGGCTCATTCTCATATCCAATTCCGCATCAAAACGAGTTGAAAAACCTCTTTCTGCCACATCAAATTGGTGCGATGAAACGCCCAAATCAGCCAAAATTCCATCGACGCTTTTCACGTTATGAAATCTCAAAAATCTTTTGATGAATCTAAAATTTTCATTAATTAATGTAAATCTTTCGTCCTCTAAAGCATTTGCCAGAGCGTCTTCGTCTTGGTCAAAACCAAACAATCTGCCGTTTGGACCCAATCTTTTTAAAATTTCTTTTGAATGACCGCCACCGCCGAAAGTCACATCCACATAAACTCCGTCTGGCTTGATATCCAAACCATCCACAGTTTCCATTAACAAAACAGGATTATGATACTCCATTGTCGTCGTCATTTATATTTCCCATTACGTCTTCCGCCAAATCTGCAAAATCCATATCATCTCCAGAAATTGATTTTTCATACAAATCTTTATCCCAGATTTCAACGATATTTACTGCCGAAGACAACACTAAATCTTTTGAAATGTTCCCGAAAGCCACTAAATCCTTCGGAATCAAAAGTCGCCCCAAATTGTCAATTTCTACCACTTTTACACCAGCCGTAAATCTTCTGATGAAATCGTTATTTTTCTTTACAAATCGGTTTAACTTATTGATTTTCTGCATCATTAAATTCCATTCAGACATTGGATACAACTCCAAGCAAGGCTGAAAAACCGAACGTTTCAACACGAAACCATCATTCAATGAATCGGTCAATTGCTTCTTCAAAGGAGCTGGCAAAAGCACTCTCCCTTTAGCGTCGACCTTACATTCATATGTTCCAATGATGGTATTCAATTAGTTACGTTTTTTAATGATTAATAGCAAATGTAGAAAAATATTTACCACAATTTACCACAATCTACCACTTTGTTGATAAGTTTTACCACTTTAGAACAAAAACAGATAATTCGTAGTTTATCAGAACGTTATGTCATATTATGGATATTTTAAGAAAATTTAACTTTCGCCTAAAATTCAGCAATAGATTTAGGAAATTTGATAGTAATTTTAAATATTATTGAAAATCAAAGTTTTTAATTTTACTAGAACGAATTGATTTATAGCATCTTACAAGTGTCCTAAACAACAAATCATTTTTTTGATGAATTTACTTACAGCCAATAAAATTTCGACCAAAAATTAAAAGTAAATTATCAGTACAAAAATTCATTTTTATTGATAAAATCATATATTTGTGTTCCCCTACACTTTGGGGATTGAAATGCCTAAAATAACCAATGGAAGATTTAATAAAAGAAGGAAAATACAAATATTTTGAGGCCGGAGAAGGCACGCCAATCATTATCCTTCACGGATTAATGGGAGGTCTAAGTAATTTTGGAGGTGTTGCCGAATATTTTCCGAAAAACGGATACAAAGTTGTCATTCCTGAATTGCCAATTTACACACAGAATATCTTGAAAACTAACGTAAAAGCATTTGCAAAATACGTTAAGGATTTCATCACTTATAAAGGTTTTGACCGCGTAATTTTATTAGGAAATTCACTTGGAGGACACATTGCTTTGTATCATACAAAAATGTATCCTGAAAAAATGCTTGGACTAATAATCACAGGAAGTTCAGGACTTTACGAAAGTGCTATGGGCGATAGTTACCCAAGACGTGGCGATTATGACTACATTCAGAAAAAAGCAGAAGATGTTTTTTATGATCCGAAAATTGCAACTAAAGAAATCGTTGACGAAGTTTATGCCATGGCAAATGACAGAATCAAATTGATTAAAACTTTGACAATTGCCAAGAGCGCCATTCGACACAACATGGCCAAAGATTTGCCAAAAATGCATGTTCCGACTTGTATTATTTGGGGGAAAAACGATAAAGTTACACCGCCAGAAGTTGCTGAAGAATTTGATCAATTGTTACCAAATTCTTCTTTATATTGGATTGACAAATGTGGCCACGCTGCCATGATGGAACATCCGGATGAATTTAATAAAGTAATGCACGAATGGCTTGAGAAGACTCATTTATAGGCTTAAACAAAAATAATTCTAACCGCTGACTTAAGATTAATTTCTAAAAGCAGCGGTTATTTTTTTTGACTACCTTTGCAGAAATCGAATATCCGTTATGAAAATCAATACCGCCGAATTTATCATCAGTAATTCAGAAGTTGCCAAATGCCCGACTGAACGTTTGCCAGAATATGCTTTTATTGGAAGATCAAATGTTGGAAAGTCCTCTTTGATTAATATGCTGACCAATCACAAGAGTTTGGCAAAAACTTCGGGAAGACCTGGAAAGACACAACTTATCAATCACTTTAAGATCAATAATAACTGGTTTTTGGTCGATTTGCCAGGATATGGTTATGCAAGAGTTTCAAAGAAAACTAAAGAAGTTTTTCAGAAATTCATCACTGATTATTTCGAAAAAAGAGAGCAATTGGTTTGTGCTTTTGTCTTGATTGACATTCGTTTGGAAGCTCAAGCAATTGACTTGGAATTCATTACTTATTTAGGAGAATATGAAGTTCCGTTTTGCATCATTTTTACAAAAGCAGATAAGATCAGCAAAACTAAAATTGATTCTCATGTTGCGGCTTACAAGAAAAAAATGCTTGCCAATAACTGGGAAGAAATGCCACCTTACTTTGTAACTTCATCCACTGAAGGAACCGGAAAAGATTCTGTTTTAGGCTATATTGATGAAATAAATGAAGAAGTTTTTAAAGATTTGAATAGCTTTTAGTTTTAAATAAAAAAATCCCGAACTCAATTGAATTCGGGATTTTTTTATTTTATTTGAGGAATTATTCTCCTTTTTTCAGCTCCATTTTTTCGGCAAAATAATCGCAGAAATCTTTCATTGTGTCTGCCATTTTTTCATCATCTGTAGCTCTTTGAAAGGTATCAGCCATCGCAACTAAACTTTGGTGGAAGAATTTTTTCATCTCGTCGACTGGCATGTCTTTTGTCCAAAGGTCGATTCTCATTGTCTCTTGAACGTTGCTATCCCAAAAAGAAAGCATCATCGCTTTTGATTCTTCTTGTGCGAGTCCGCCGTCTTGTGCTGACCAAAATAATTTTTCAGGAACACGGTTATCATCCAATTCAACAGTTATTTTTATCTCGGAAGTTATTTTTTTTGACATTACTTTTTAGGTTTGTATTTACTATTATCGAAAATTTCTTTTGCATCCGCTTGCAATAATTGCTGCAAAGATACATCATTGTTTTTCATATACGAACGAACAATTTGCCATCCGATCCACATTCCGATTTTGCCTGGCGACTCGTTGTCAATTTCCAAATAAAATTTTGAAAATGGCGCAGGATTGATAAACCTTCCTGGCAATTTTGGATCAGAGTCGTACAACAAGTTTTCATCTATAAAATACCTCCAAACATAACCTTCATTTTCTTGGCTCCAAGCGATTTGCTCTGGCGTATATCCAATTTTAGCCGCATCAGAAACCTGCGGAAGCAACATATCTTTAAGGTATAATTCTTTTCCGAAATAAATCATTTGCGACAAAAGCGTTCTGTCTTTTGGAGGCGTAATCTTTCTCAAGGAAAAATCTGAAACTACATCCGGAAGCAATTGTGATTTTTCAAAACTTGATCGCTGATAATCTGGAAAACCTTCATAAAAACGGTGGTCTTTTCCTAAATAAACATCTAGAGAAACCAGCAAAAGACTGTCTGCATAAATCACTTTACTATCTGTGTCTACTTCAGAAATCAAGGTAATAACTTTCGGAATTTTTGTCTGTGGAAAATAAAATTTAATATGTCTGAAAAGTTCTTCCAATTCGGCTTTTTCAGGCTCAAAATTTCCAAATTGTTTTTGAACTTCGGCATGCAATTCCTTCAACAAAGGATTTTTCATCTTGTTTGTCCAAACCGTATCTTCATTTCCCGCTGGGAAAAGGTAAGGATATTGCTTTTTTATAGTTGCCAATTCTGAAGGAGGCGTTTCATAAAATATTTTATCGAAACGTTCTATTTGAAGTTCTACAGGAATTTCTTCGATTGCAGCCTCATTCTTGCCTTTTTTATCACAAGAGATCAAAAAAAATATAGAAATCAGCAGAAATGAAATTTTTTTCATATTTGGTTATTGGATATTTTGTGTTAAATCGTAACTTTATATCACGAAATGTTTTTTAACTTTATGGTAAAATCAAAAGTGCAAATATACACTTCAAGTTAGTATAATTATAAAATCTTATGCAAAATAACGACACTTTTCAGAGTGAAAAAATTACAAATCATATTACAAATTGGTTAAAAAACTACGCTAATAACGCTAAAGTTCATGGTTTTGTTGTGGGAATTTCGGGTGGCGTTGATTCTGCAGTCACCTCTACATTGTGCGCTATTACTGGACTTCCAACAATTTGTGTGGAAATGCCAATCCATCAAGCCGAAAGTCACGTATCTAGAGGAAGAGAACATATCGAACAATTGAAGAAAAGATTTGCAAATGTGACCAATATTGAAACCAACCTGACTTCTGTTTTTGAAATGTTTAAAAGCTTGGTTCCATCTGGAGATGATGATGCAAAATACCATCTTTCTTTGGCAAATACGAGAGCAAGACTTCGAATGACAACTCTATATTACCATGCTGGAATCAATAATAGCATCGTTGCCGGAACAGGAAATAAGGTAGAAGATTTTGGTGTTGGTTTTTACACTAAATATGGAGATGGCGGTGTTGATGTGAGTCCGATTGCTGATTTGATGAAATCAGAGGTTTATAAATTAGCCGAATTTCTTGGAGTTCCAAATTCGATTTTAAAAGCATCTCCGACTGATGGCTTATTTGGCGATGACAGAACCGACGAAGAGCAGCTTGGTGCCAGTTATGATGAATTAGAATGGGCAATGAGAGCCAGCGAAGAAAATACAGGAAAAGAAAATTTATCAGCAAGAGAAGGCATTGTATTTGATATATATCAAAGACTAAATAAAAATAACAAACATAAAATGGATCCGATTCCAGTTTGTGAAGTCCCAAACGACTTTAAATAAATTTTATTACAAAAAAAATACATTATTTCAAAAATTTAACTAAATTTACTACAGATTCGTCAGTTTTAAATTAAAAATCAAAGCTATGATAAAAGTTTGCTTAGCCGATAACCATCCAATAGTACATTATGGAATCAAAGCTTATCTAAAAGATAATCCCGAAATAAGTATTGTTGGTCAGGCAGAAAATTATAATGATTTAGAAGAAATTCTATCTAAAAAAACAGTGGATGTCATTATCCTAGACCTAGATTTAGAAGGTCTTTCTAGTATAAATATTGTGAAAAATATTGTGAAGGAATATGCTTCCTCAAAAATTGTTGTTTTCACCAATCTTTCAGAACAAATTTATGCTCCGAATGCTTTAAAAGCTGGAGTTTCAGCGTATGTTCACAAAACTGCTAAACTTGAAACTTTGGCTTCAGCCATTACAAAAGTTCATGGTGGCGCTATTGTTTTCAGTGATATTGTAAAAAGAAATTTGGCCTTAATCGGCAAAAGAAATAAATCAGAAAGACTTTATAGAAAACTTTCAACGCGTGAAATTGAAGTGCTTCGCTATTTGAGCGACGGTAAGAAAAATAAGGAAATTGCGCTAATTCTTGACTTAAATGAGAAAACGGTAAGTACTTACAAATTGAGATTGCTTACAAAATTAAACGTGACCAACTTGGTTGATTTGGTGAACAAAGCGAAAACTTTAGACATTGTTTAATTGCTGTAACGCGACATTACTCTTCCCAATTTTGAAGAAAAAGAATTGATTAATTTATAATAATCCATTGCCATTGACAATGTTTCAGTGTTGTCGGCATTTGGTTCAGCCGAAAGATCTCCTTTCAATTCTTCAATAATTCTATCGACTAAAAACCATCTTAAAGTCAATATCGTTTCTGAAACATATTGACTTATGGTTTGGTCTTTTTGTTTTACGATAATATTTTGTCCTTCCCAATTGTGAAGTAATTCTCGCTCTTCCTGCATTAAAATATCAGTTACTTCTTGCGCTAATTCTGGAGCAAGATGCATCAGATAATGTTCTGCATTGAAGACTTCATTTTGATGAAAATAATTCACCAAATCATTATAAATATCTCTAAATAAAGGATTTGCAAGTTCTACCTCATCTTCCTGAAGACTCAAATAAATGCGTTGGTAAACTTTATATTCTTTCTTTTCTGAAACTTCGTGGATTTCGCCTTCTTCATTGGTTTTCAAAAGTACATCTTCAAATTCATCTTCCTTATTTCCATATAAAAGAAGAATTTCAATGATTTTTCTTTCTAACTCATATAAAATATCAACCTTTTGTCCTTCAACTGGGTTTTCATTTTTTACAACTTCAAAAGCTTTTTGCTCTTGTTTTATCTTTTTTCCGGTATCGGTAATGTCTTTTTGAACCAGCTGCGCCAAAGTATTGACCAAAACTTGTTCTGAAATATCCATGATTCGAGCAGTTTCCTGAATATAGATTTCTCTTTGAATTCTATCCGGAATTTTAGAAATGCTAGTTACCATGTCGCGAATCAATCCGGCTTTTTTTACAGGATCGTTTTTGGCTTCATCCATCAAAAGAGATGCTTTGAATTGGATAAAATCTTTAGAATTATTTTCTAAATATTTAACCAAATCATCATGAGAATTTTTTCTGGCAAAGCTATCCGGATCTTCTCCATCGGGGAAAGTGCAGACTTTCACATTCATTCCTTCTTCAAGAATCAAATCAATTCCACGAATGGAAGCACGTAATCCTGCAGCGTCACCGTCAAAAAGTACTGTGATATTTTTGGTCAGCCTGTTTACCAAACGAATTTGATCGGGCGTCAAAGCTGTTCCTGAGGAAGAAACCGTATTTTCAATTCCAGATTGGTGAAATTGAATTACATCTGTATAACCTTCTACCAAATAACAAATATCTTGTTTGGCAATGGCTTGTTTGGCATGAAAAATTCCGTAAAGGACTTTACTTTTATGGTAAATATCACTTTCTGGAGAATTTAAATATTTAGCAGCTTTTTTATCATTGGTCAAAATTCTGCCACCAAATCCTAAAGTTCTGCCCGACATACTTTGTATCGGAAACATTACACGACCTTTAAATCTGTCGAATTGCTTGTCTTCCTTGACAATTGAAAGTCCGGTTTTATCTAAATATTCTAGTTTGTAACCTTTACCTAAAGCTTCTTTTGTAAAAGCATCCCAAGCTTCTGGAGAATAACCAAGCTCAAACTTTTTGATTGTATCGTTTGTAAAACCGCGTTCTTTGAAATAAGAATGACCAATTGCTCGGCCTTCTTCATTGTTTAAAAGAATGTCATGGAAGTATTTTTTCGCAAATTCAGAAACCAAATACATGCTTTCTTTTTCATTTGCTTCGGCTTTTTCTTCATCAGAACGCTCAGTTTCTTCAATTTCTATATTGTATTTCTTGGCCAAATAGCGAATCGCTTCTGGATATGTAAAATGTTCATGTTCCATCAAAAAAGCAACAGAATTACCGCCTTTTCCTGAACTGAAATCTTTCCAAATTTGTTTTACCGGAGAAACCATAAACGACGGAGAGCGCTCATCTGAAAAAGGACTCAAGCCTTTAAAATTACTTCCTGCGCGTTTTAATTGCACAAAATCACCGATAACCTCCTCTACTCTGGCAGTTTCGAAAACAGTATCTATGGTAGCTTTTGAGATCAATTTTTTAAGATTCTTAGGTTAAGTTTGCTCTTGGCAAGAGGGCAAATATACGAAGATTTTTGAGGGGAAAGTTTTAGAAATTTTGTTTTAATTGAGAAATTAAATCTGAAATTATATACTTAAAAGTACAATTAGTACATGAACTCTTTGTATTTATTTGCGTTAAATTTCAACGCAAAGTTTGGAAGATTTAAGCAAAGTTTCGCAAAGATTGGATTCTTTAGTTTTCAAATATTTACAAATAAAAAATGCCCGTTTAATTTACTCAAACGGACATTTTAACGTATTTAACTAACTCTAACTCACAAATTATAAATCAAAACGCAACCCTAAAGAAATGTTATTTTGATCAATCGCATTATCTTTAAAAAGAGGATTCAAATCATATTTCAAATACAAACTAGTTGATTTATATCCTACATAAGTGCTGACTCCATAAACAAAATCGTTTACATTAAAACCTCCTTTTGTAACTTCTCTCCTTTTGTGATCATCAATACCATATTTCAGAATCTGTTTTGATTTCACATTTACTCCGGCATAACCTCCCATTCCTAGTTTAAAACTTTCCTGCCTTTTTTTACCGAAATCTAACTCAAAGTGAACCGGAACAACCAAGTTTACATTTCTGAATCTAGAATCCTTCATGTGAACCGGATTTGTTTCTAGATTTGTTTGGTTTCCATTATCAACAAAAGCACGATTATCAGTAGCTTTAAGATCATTATACATTAATGAAAGTCCGTATTGTACATGTAAAAGATTGCTGTTTTTACTCAACTTTGTATTAAAAGCAATACCCCATTCATAGAAACGAGAGCCAGCATATTTGAAATCTGAATGCGCTACAGCTCCGTCAGTTACTAAATTATTGGCGCCAATTGCAAAAACCAAATAAGAATAGGTTTGACGATTTAATCTTTCTTTTGTCCCAACAGTATCTTTTTTTCTGTGTCCATTTGAATTAAATTCAAAAATTCTACCGATCCTGATATTATTTTCATAACCGTCTTTATCATATATTGCTAAGGATTCATAGTTTTTATTTCTCTCCAAAAGTGAAATCTGGCTATTTGCAATCGAAGTCTTGTCTTCAATATTCAAAGCTCTTTTTTGAGCTGCTGCTTCTTTCAGTTTTTGAGCTTCTTCTTTTGTAATCTCGTTTTTGTCTAACCTCTTTTCGATTTTCAGGATATCGTCTTGAAGCCCTTTCTTCTCAGCCTCTTCAATTCCATTTTTGTATTCTGTCAAAGACTTAATTTCGGCTTGATAGTCAAATGTTTGTGCTGCTAAATTTTGGGCACAAAAAGTCATTATCACTAGTGTGATGTAAAAAATAATTCTGTTCATGATGTTGATTTTTAAGTGATGATTTTAATTGTTTCTTTCGGCAACAAAAGTTTTAGTTTCTTTGTAGCCATCTTTAAGCAAGTCAAAAACTTTCTGCTTAAAGGAATTGTCTAGCCCTTTTTCTGCGTCCAGAAGAAGTGCGGTGGCATCGACTTTTTGGGTTGCTTTGTTGATCATACGCTGTGCGGCGATGTCTTTTTTAGCCTTGTTGAGCAAGTCGTTGATTTCTTGGTCGGTCACTTGTTTGCCAGATTGGCTGAGTTCCATGATCTGTTGGGCAACTTCTTGCGCTTTCATGTCTTGGATAACCACTTCTTGCTTTAAGTTCTCTTGAAGAATTTGATTTTTAACTGGCTCGTTTTTGATTGATGATTGTTGATGATTTTTATTTGCAATTACTTCTTGCGGTTTGGTTTCAAATGGCTTTTCAATAGTTTTTTCTGGCGTAATTTCTTTTTCTGTATTTTTATTTTCTTCCAAAGTTATTGTTTGATTTGTTTTCTCAATTTCAACTTCTGACGGATTAAAAAATATAGTTCCTACGAGAAGAAATCCTAAAAAACTTGCAGCGATATGCATCCAAGTTCTGTTTGGTTTTTTCTTTTCCGTTACCGAAAGCATTGCATCCAATCTGTCCCATGCTTTTTCAGAAGGCTGCATCTCTCTTTGGTTCAGCTTATTTCTAAAATCGTTTTCTAATTTATTCGGTTCCATTCTCAAAATTCTTTAACTTGTTAATTTGTGCCTGCAACATTTTGCGGGCGTGTGACAATTGCGATTTCGACGTTCCCTCATTTATTCCCAGCATTTTCGCAATTTCCTGGTGTTTGTAGCCTTCGATAGCATATAAATTGAAAACCATTTTATAACCATCTGGCAGACTGTCAATTAAAAACTGAATATCTTCTACATTAAATTGGCTGTCAGTATTGTTGTGCGTTTCTTCGAAAAAGTTTTCGTCTTCTATATATTTCACGCTTTTTTGAACCCTGATAAAAGAAATGCATTCGTTTACCATAATTCTTCTGATCCAGCCTTCAAAACTTCCTTTGTGCTCAAAATTTTTCAGATTTGTAAAAACTTTCATGAAAGCCGTAATCATGATATCTTCTGCTTGATGCAAATCTTTGATATACTGACGGCAAACGCTCAACATTTTTGGCGCATGACTTGAGTAGATCTTTTGCTGCGCATGTCGGTTGTTTTCGACAGCGAGTGCGATGATATCTTTTTCGTCTTGATGTAAGTTTATTACTTTCACAATGGATTTTTGATTTCAGATTTTTGATTTTCGATTCTCTTGAACATTTCAATCAGTCTTCTATTAGCATAGACGACAATGGATTAAAAAAGGTTGCATGAAGTGGGAAAAAATAGATAATCTTTTTAATTAGATAATAAGACAATTAAAAAATATAAATTCAAATATTTAAAAATCAGAATCTTAACACATAAATTACCTAATTATTTTTTTCTTTCAATAACATAATTTACCATCAAGGTAAGCGCATCTTTATAAGGAGAATCTGGAAAATCTTGAATTAAGGTCAAAGCTTCTTGTTGGAATTCGACCATTTTTTCTTCTGCGTAAATTAATCCTCTGTTGTTTTTCACAAAAGCGATTACTTCTTTGACGCGTTTTTTATCCTTATTATGGTTTTTTATAGAATTGATAAGCCAAGATTTTTCTTTTGGCGTGCAGTGATTCAGGACATAAATCAACGGAAGCGTCATTTTTTGTTCCTTAATATCAATTCCGGTTGGTTTGCCGATGGCATCGTCTGTGTAATCGAAAAGGTCGTCTTTTATTTGGAAAGCCATTCCGATCAATTCGCCAAACTTTCGCATTTTTTCTACGACTACAATATCTTCCGGATTTACAGAACAAGCACCAAGCGCACAACAAGCTGCAATTAATGTTGCCGTTTTCTGGCGGATGATTTCGTAGTAAACAGCTTCTGTAATATCTAATCTTCGGGCTTTTTCAATCTGCAATAATTCCCCTTCGCTCATTTCTCTTACGGCTACGGAAATAATTTTCAGCAAATCAAAATCGCCATTGTCAATCGAAAGCAAAAGTCCTTTTGACAGTAAATAATCGCCGACAAGAACTGCAATTTTATTTTTCCATAAAGCATTTATTGAGAAAAAACCGCGGCGTCTGTTGCTGTCGTCCACCACATCGTCATGAACTAAAGTTGCCGTGTGAATCAGCTCGATTACTGAAGCGCCACGATAAGTTCTTTCGTTTACACTTCCGTCAGAAACCATTTTAGCGGTAAGAAACACGAACATTGGTCGCATTTGCTTGCCTTTTCGGTTAACGATATAATAAGTGATTCTGTTGAGCAAAGCCACTTTTGAAGACATTGCTTCGTGAAACTTTTTCTCGAAAAGTTCCATCTCGGCAAGAATGGGCTGTTTTATTTGCTCGGTTATTTTCATTGGAAGCAAATTTAAGAAAAATTACATGGAGATTCACAGAGAAGTCACTGAGATTCACGAAGATTTTTAAAATAAAAAACCTGACAAAGTTTAAAGTTTATCAGGTTTTGAAATTTATATTTATTTTTTAAGCTTCTTTATTGGCAAGTTGTCCACAAGCGGCGTCGATGTCTTTTCCTCGACTTCTTCTCACTTTCACTACAATTCCTGAAGCTTCGAGCGCTTTGATGTAAGCATTTATCGATTCATCAGAAGCCTGTTGAAATTCGCCATCATCAATCGGATTGTATTCAATAAGATTCACTTTGCAAGGAACATATTTGCAGAATTTTACCAAAGCATCAATCGAAGCCTTATTGTCATTGATATCTTTCCAAACCACATATTCATAAGAGACTTTGCTTTTTGTTTTTCTATACCAATATTCTAAAGCTTCACGCAAATCTGCCAACGGAAAATTCTTGCTGAAAGGCATGATTCTCGAACGAATTTCGTCAATCGCAGAATGCAACGAAACGGCAAGTTTGAATTTCACTTCGTCGTCAGCTAATTTCTTAATCATTTTTGGAACTCCAGATGTGGAAACCATTATTCGTTTTGGCGACATTCCCAAACCTTCTGGTGAAGTTATCATTTCAATGGCTTTCAAAACGTTGTTGTAGTTCATAAGCGGTTCGCCCATTCCCATGAAAACGATGTTTGACAAGGGACGATTGTGGTATAATTTACTCTCGTTGTCAATGGCAACAACTTGGTCATAAATCTCATCCGGACCAAGATTTCGCATTCTTTTCAACCTAGCGGTAGCACAAAAATTGCAATCTAAACTGCAACCCACTTGGCTTGAAACACAAGCTGTTGTTCTCGTATCCGTAGGAATTAAAACCGATTCCACAACTAAACCATCGTGCAAACGAACGGCATTCTTCACGGTTCCGTCTTCACTGCGTTGCATTTGATCCACCTTGATATGATTGATCACAAAATTCTCCTCTAACATTTGGCGCGTCGGTTTTGCAACATTGGTCATGTCGTCAAATTTATGCGCCCCTTTACTCCAAAGCCATTCATAAACCTGGTTGCCGCGAAAAGCTTTGTCTCCATTGGAAACAAAAAAATCGCGCAATTGGTCTTTTGTCAAGGCTCGGATGTCTTTTTTCTCGATTTGCATGCTGCAAAGTTAATAACTATTTATGAAATTGGTAACTCTTGCTTATTTTAAAGTATTGGCAAAAAAAAATCGCTATCCTTTTTATGGGATAGCGATTCATTTAATAGAAAATTATAACTTACTCAATTACGAGCTTTCTTTGTACAGATTCTGATCCATTAGTTAATGTTACAAAATAAATACCTTTTGGCAAATTGCTCAAGTCTACATTTTTTTGATTTTTTAATCCATGAGACTCATACACATTTCTTCCCATTTGACTAAAAATCACAATAGAAATATTTGTATTCTCTGTGTTTGCAATATCAATCGTGAATTGACCATTGCTTGGATTTGGATAAATCTTAACTTGTTTCAATGCAAAAGGATCAATTGGCACTTCAGGTCCAATGATGATAATTCTTCTTGAAACTGCAACATCAGCTTTAGCCTGAGAAATATTTCTATAGCAATCTGTCAATTGATATAAGAAGGTATAATTCCCTGCCGTAACTCCCGCAGGAATTGTTATAACTCCAGCTTGATCGATTGTTGCACCAGGAATAGGACTAAACGCTAAAGAAACAAAAACTCCAGCATAATAGGTGTCATTTGTTAAAACGCTAGGAGTTTGCCCGCCCACAACACTACTTATTGGTGTTGATAAAAAATTATCATTTACAGCCAATATGGTAGTGGAATTTATACCAATAAAAACATCTGCGGTATCACAATTCAAACCTCCACCAATACAAACGCTATAAGTAAGTACGTAAGAACCCGGAGGAGTTCCTGGAGGGATATTGATTTGACCGTCTGAATCTATAGTAGCTCCAGGAATTGAAAGTGGCAACACAAGTGATGCTGTTACTGTAGATGACAAAAATGAAGCTCCATTTATCAAATCATTTGAAAACACAGACGGAGTAATTCCACCTGCACAGCCGTCTAAAGGCCTTCTTCTAAAATCATCATCAAAAGCTTCGATTCGATCTAAAGGAATACGCACTCTTACTGAAGCAGTAGAAGTATTGTTAGAAGAATCTGGATCTCCTTGGTTTCCAGAAATTGTAGCTGTATTCGAGTAATTTCCTGCCGAAGTTACTGTTGTAACCAAAGTCAGCGTTTCAGAAGCTCCTACTGCCAAATTATTTATTGTCCATGTTGGGGCGCTCCAAAAACCAACCGAAGTAGTTGCGCTTACAAAAGCAAATCCTGTTGGAAGTGCATCAGTTACAGTAACTCCTGTTGCTGGACTTGATCCATTGTTAGTAGCTGTAATCGTAAAAACAACAGTTGATCCCACAGAAGCAGTCGAAACATTTGACACTTTTGTAATTTGCAAATCAGCTGCACAACGAACGATAGTAACAACTATTGGCGTAGTCGGACCATAACAATTTCCATTCGGATCATAATATGACGCATAAAAAGTTCCTCCACCAACTGCTCCTGGAAGAAAAACTTGATTAGCCGCTGTTGCTGGTGTTCCTGTATGCCAAGTTAACTGTGTGCCAAATGGCTGATTCCCTGGAAACAAAGAATTTAAATTTGCTCTTGTAGATGGGCATACGTTAGACAGAGTTCGAGTTCTAAAAATAGGCGCAACATTGCTTGATAAGCATGGAAACTCAAAATTGCATGGCTCACCACCAACAAAACCACTATTACCACCTGTATTAACAAGTGTAATGGAAGTAAATGGAAGTGTTGAAGAAACTGTTACAGCGATATCTCCATATTCTGCAGCACCGAAATTGCAAGTGACAACATTTCCAGATACATTTATTCCACACGGATTTGACAACGTCATCACACCGCCGCCATTGACACTCATAGTACCTATATCTACAACTCCGTTGACAGCAGAATAGGAAACCCTCACGCTACTGACAGGCTGGCTGAAATTATAAGTAACAAAACCGGTCGTGCCACCTCCTGTCCATGGCGAATCACCTGTTGCAAATGCTGCAGAAGGTGTACAACTAACTGGTGTTGTAGGAGCACTGTAAGTTGGATAATTTGGAACTGTTCCTGTTGTTGAAATAGCGACACCGTTTACTGTACAGTTCCTGTTTTGGAGTCCGCTATTGCCTTTAATTGGTACGGATCGCGATTCGGGCAAACCTGTTGGCGTGTTGAAAATTTGCTCTCCGTTTTTAGATCTTTCTTGGGAATTATTTTCACTGTTTTGGGCAGACAGTAAAAACCCATAGCATAAAACAAAAATTGTAATTAATTTTTTCATAATTTGTAGGTTTAAAATTATACTACAATATAGTACTTTATTATTACAATTTATCTGATAATCAAATGATAACAAAAAAATAGCCAATTTATTTAACTAATATTCATAAGAAAAATCATTGAATACTAGCATTTACAAGCAATCTAAAAATGTTAATTATTTTAATAAAAATTAAAAAATACTTTCAAAAAAAGATTTTTTAAGAAGAATATTCTTAAAATTAGTTTACAGAAATATCAAAATTTTATCGAAAAAAGCATTCCTTTTAATTATTTTTTGTTCTGACTATGTATTTTTTATTGCTTAATTTTGAAATAATTAATTCAATTTCGAAAAAATATAATAATGCATTTCATATCTCCTGAATTAGAACTTTATGTAGAAAAACATTCTCAAGAGGAACCCGCACTTTTAGCGGCCTTACAAAGAGAAACTTTTCAGAAAATCATGCAACCCCGAATGTTGAGCGGTCATTTCCAAGGTCGTGTTTTAAGCATGCTTGCGAAATTGATTCGTCCTCTAAATATTTTAGAAATTGGTACTTATACTGGCTATGCGACTTTATGCTTAGCGGAAGGAATGCTAGAAAATGGTTCGATCGACACTATTGACATCAACGAAGAATTGTTTGATATCCAAAAAAAATATTTTGATTTATCTCCTTGGAAAAGCCAGATTACGCAACATTTAGGCGATGCTTTGGAAATAATTCCAAGTCTAAACAAAAAATATGACTTGGTTTTTATTGATGCAGATAAAGACAATTACTTGAATTACTTTGAAATTATTGTTCCGATTATGAATAAAGGTGGCATTATTCTTTCAGACAATGTTTTGTGGAGTGGCAAAGTTTTAGAAACACCAAATCCAAAAGACTTGAGCACAAATGTATTGATAGAATACAACAGAAAAGTAAATACAGATCCAAGAGTGGAAACGGTTTTGCTTCCAATCAGAGATGGCCTGACTGTTTCGAGAGTTTTATAAAATAAAAAAGCTGTCTTGCGACAGCTTTTAAAGTCTAATTTTTAAAACCATAAAAAACTACAGAAGATTGACTTCTCTCCAAGCAGTACCGTTGTGGAAATATAATTTTCCATCTGTGTTTACATATAAATCTCCAAGTGCGCCGTCAGCTGGTGCCGCAGATAACGGTTCTAATCTAATTGCATCTTTTACTTGAAGTTTTCTAACTAATGCTGTGCTTCCTGTTCCAATTCCCATATTTCCTGACTTGTCAACTTTAATTACAGTCGTTACATTATTGTCAAGATTTAATATATCATAGGTTTTGGTTCCATTTGTAACTCTTAATGCAGCTTTTGATGGCGTTGGATACGTCACGCCAAACAAAGTCGCTGGCGCATAACCGATTCCAACTTCTCCTGTTGGCATGAAAGCCATTCTAGTTTCTTTTATGCTTCCAAAAGGACCGTCAATAAATTGCTGAATTGAAAAACTTCTTGTTTGCGGACCATATCCTACAAAAGGTTCATTTGTCAATTGTCCTGTCAATGGGTTGGTAAGTGTTGGCATTAAAGCAAAACCATTCCAAGAATCAAATTTATTTGGATTAGCTGATTGCCAATGTGTTTCAATTCCAACCATTGCTCTTCTGGCATCAGTTTCTGCTTTATTTGCTGAAGCATGGAATTTTGCATCATTTACTGTAGTTCCAATGCTCATCAAACGTGCTGAAGAATAAATACTATCTGATGTCGCAGTTGCTGCTAAATCTGTTGTTCCATCAAACCAAGGTCCTGAAACGCTTTTTGCATCTTCAACCCATTGTATTCCATCATAATACCAGAATGTTTTTGTTGTTGTATCATACACTTTCATTCCGGCTGAAGTTGCATCCGTTGTTGGAAATATGGCTGTTCGCTGCGCTGTCGTCATTCTTGGCATTAGTAGCCCTTTATCTGTTGAAACAACATCTAGCGCTGCTTTTTCATTTGGCGTTGTGGTACCGATTCCAACTTGTGCAAAAAATGGCGCTGACACAAAAAATGCCCCTAAAAGAAGTGATTTTTTCATTTGTATGTATGGATTATTGATTAATCTGAATGGTTTTTAAATGCAGGCATTTACTTCATATTCAGGCTTATAAATTCATTTGAACAGAATAATTCTAGTTCAATGGCGAATGTAAAGCAAAGAATTGAAAGAATAAAAAAAAATCGTCGAATGGTCGATAAATCCGATTAAGTGTAGGTTTTTGTTAGAAAAAGACGTTTTTTAAGAAAAAAAATAACTTTCTAAATAAGAATAAAGAGTATAGATTAATCTGTAAGCGGTTCGCTATTTGTTGGATTGTCAACATTTTCCTTTTGCTTTGGAAAATATTTATCTCTCAAATAAACATATAGTTTTAGCATAATCAAAGCCATTAAAATCCCCCAAAGATAACCGCATAAAATATCTCCAGGATAATGCAATCCCAAGTAAATTCTGCTGTAAGCGAAGATGAGTGGCCAAAGAAAAATAAAGCCCATATATTTAAGATAAGGCTTTAATACTTTATAAAGAAAAAAAGCAGCTGCCATTGAATTAGAAGCGTGACCTGAGATAAAACTGAACGATTTTCTGGTTTGGACGGCTCTGATAAGTGTAGCCAAATCTGGATTGCTTCCTGGTCTTAAACGCTGAAAGCCATTTTTAATCAGGTTGGTAGTTTGATCTGTTACTAAAATAAGTAAAGAAATAAGAACAATGATCAAAACTGCATGTCTCCAACCAAGATGCTTGAAAACCAAATACATAATAATTGCAAAAATCGGAATCCAGTTAATCTGTTTTGTGATGAAAAGCCAAAAACCGTCGAAAGTTTCTGAACCAAAGCTGTTCAAATAAATAAATAGATCTCTGTCTAATTCCAATAATGTTTCAATCATTTATTTTTGTCTTTTGATGGGTCCTTCTAATGATTCTATATCTTCTTTAACTTGTGTAATTTCTGTGTTGATATCAGCGGTAATCTTGTCTAGACCAAAGCTAGTATCATTTGAGTTTTCCATGATTTTTGCAAAATTTTCTTTCACTTTATTCACTTCTTCAGAAAGTCCTCCGGTTAAAGCATTTGGGTCAAATCCATTATCTGCTGCAGTTTTATGAATTTCAGATTTGATATCATCCGTTGCACTTTTCAGCTGTTGCATTCCTTTTGCAAGACCTCTGGCAACTTCAGGAATTTTATCTGCTCCAAAAAGCATGATTGCGATGAATAATATAAATACGAATTCTGAGCCTCCTATTCCAAACATAATATGCAATTTTATACAAAGATACGGTAAAAAAATAGTCGCAGTTTTACCTTAACCTTTTTGGCTTCTATTTTAATATGATTTTAACTAACCTCCAAATTGGTCGAATTTTGATTTTGTTTTTACTTTTGGCCAAGAATTATTACTCAAATCAATATCTGCAGTTTCTGCTTTTGGATCAAGTGTAATCTTTAAAACCTTCTTGTCTGTTGCAAAAGTTCTGAAAGCTACTTGATTTTCCTTTCTCCAAATCTGAACCGGAAAGTTGTAATTTTCTGTCGTTCCATCTTCAAAAGTCAGCTCTATCAAAATTGGCATCAGCATTTCTCCTGGCTTGTCAAAGGTGACTTCATAGAAATATTTTGGCGTTTTTAATTTCGCTCTTTCTTCTGAAGTATATTTTTCTTGGATAAAATCGTTGAGCACTTTTACTTCAGATGCATTCAAAGATTTCTTCAATTTTGAATCTAAATCTTTAGAATCTTCTGGCAAAAGATACACAAACGGACCATCTTCTTCATTAAAACGTCCTTTTCGCAATGAAAGATCTTTGGTGTCTTTTGGCGCATCTTGAGAAACATAATATTGCTTCACCTCTTTAATTCCAATATCTACATAATTTGTCGAATAAAACCAGCCTCTCCAAAACCAATCTAAGTCAACGGCAGAAGCATCTTCCATCGTTCTGAAAAAATCTTCTGGCGTAGGATGTTTAAATTTCCAGCGATTTGCATATGTTTTAAAAGCAAAATCAAAAAGTTCTTGGCCCATGATTGTTTCTCTCAAAATATTCAGTCCTGTTGAAGGTTTTGCATAAGCATTGGCTCCAAATTGATGAATTCCTTCTGAGTTGGACATGATTGGTTCTAAAAAATTCTGCGGTCCGTTCATGTAAGGTACAATTTTCGAAGCCGGACCTCTTTGCGATGGATAATTAGAACTCAATTCTTGTTCAGCCAAATATTGTAAAAATGTATTCAAGCCTTCATCCATCCAAGTCCATTGGCGTTCGTCAGAATTCACAATCATTGGAAAAAAATTATGTCCAACTTCATGAATAATAACACTTTGCATTCCATACAGAATTCTCTCGCTCACAAAACCTTTTTCATCTGGACGACCATAATTCCAGCAAATCATTGGATATTCCATGCCTTGATCTTCAGCAGAAATTGAAATTGCTTTTGGATAAGGATAATCAAAAGTGTGCGAAGAATAGCTTTTCAACGTATGTGCGACCGTTTTTGTAGAATATTCTCCCCAAAGCGGATTAGATTCTGGCGGATAAAGCGAAATGGCCATCACCGATTTTTCAGAAAGTTTCACCGCCATCGCGTCATAAATAAATTTTCTAGAGGTAGAAATTCCAAAATCACGCACGTTAGTCGCCTTAAATTTCCAAGTTTTCTTTTTATCTGAAAAACCTTTTGACGCCGCTTCTGCCTCTGCTTGAGTCACCACCACGACTGGCTTGTCATAAGTTTTTTCTGCCAATTCATATCTTTTTAATTGCTCGGCTGTAAAAACCTCTTTTCTGTTCAATAAATCTCCGGTTGCTTCTAAAATATGATCTGCAGGAACGGTAATATTTACTTCGAAATTTCCAAATGGCAAAGCAAATTCTCCAGCGCCCCAAAACTGCATATTTTGCCAGCCTTCCACATCGTTGTAAACCGCCATTCTTGGGTAAAACTGAGCAATTACATACAGATTATTTCCGTCTTTTTCAAAATGTTCATAACCAGAACGACCTCCATCGACGCGATAATTATTAATATTGTACCACCATTTTATTGAAATTGAAATCTTTTCTTTTGACCTCAAAGGTGTTGGCAAATCGATGCGCATCATGGTTTGGTTGATGACATATTTCATTGGTTTTCCGGTAACATCATTTACAAATTCAATATTGAAACCGCCGTCAAAATCTTGTTCCATGAAATTTTTAGTAAAACCTGCCGTAGTCATTTTTTGGCTGATTTTCTGGCTTTCAATCAATGGCGATTTTGAGTTTCTCGCATTTTGATTTTGATCTAATTGAATCCAAAGATAATCTAAGTTTTCAGGAGAATTATTGTGGTAAGTTATAGTTTCTTTCCCATAAACTTTGGTGTTTTTATCATCCAATTCAATGTCCATTTTGTAATCGGCTTGTTGCTGATAATACGCCGGACCTGGAGCTCCAGAAGCTGTTCTGAACATATTTGGAGTTGCCAAAAGATCATACATCTGGCTGAACTTATTGGTATCATAACGTCCTGACTCGCGCTTTGTTTCTGTTTTAATTTCCTGAGCGAAAATTGCCATTGGAAACAATATAATAAGTAGAATTTTTTTCATGGAAGGAGGAATTGTAATTCTTTTAATGCTGAAAAATAGTCAATTTGCAGGAAATCAAAAAAGATTGCTAATACTTTAACAATCCTTGGGTTTCACCCGAAGTCAAAAGGATGCTTTTTTTAATGCCCAAAATTGAAGTGTGAAAAATATGCTGCTGTTCGTAAAGTTCCATTAAAATTTTGTTTTTTATTTCTAAGGAAGTTACTTTTTCTACATCTTTAACCGTCAAATAACAAATTAAAACGTTGTCTTCTACTTCTTTTCCAAGGAAAATTATTTCCTTTTGTTGTCCGTTAACTTTGATTGTAAATTTCTCTTTTAGGTATTTTTTTAGGAAATCAACACTTGCTGAAGTTTCCTTCGAAGAGCCAAGATGCTGTTTTTTTCCGTATTTTTTTTCCAATGCCAAATCAAGGTCATCGATAAAAATTCGGGAAGTAATTTCGAGCGCTTTTTTCTTAGGAACAAAATCAATTTGGTTTACAGAAACATAAAATTTGTGCAAGTCCACAGAAGTCATTGTCGTGAAAATCGCTAGAAGTAAAATAATATTGATCCATTTTTTCATCTTCCAAAGATACTTATTTCTCAAAAAGTTCAGGCTGTTGAAGCAAATTGTACTGAATCGCCAAATCATTGATCCAAAAAGTTGCCAAGGTTTTGTTTTTGCTTCGAACAGCTTTCATGAATCTCTCATCTTCCACACAATAATATTGAAAAGCCTTTACTTTTTCAGGATCAATTTTCAATACTTCGGTAAAATAACTCGGTTCAAAATAATCATCGGCAAATTTGTCAATAATGATTTCTTTTGCTTCAATTTCAATTCCTTTTTTCAAGCTCGCCGTTGTGCCGTTAATTCGATTTATTAAACCTGTAATCATTCCGGATTGCGCGGAAGCTAACCTTCTTGATGCTGGAGAACGCTCTTTTACATGTTTTTTTATTATTCCCAAATCGACTGCATTTACCTTTACATATTTTTGGATTACAACTTCTTCAAGCTGATTTGGCTTTGGTTCTAAATTAACAACTAAAATAGAAGAAAGCATGTCGTTTGCAACAATAATTCGTCTTTTATAATGAAAAGTCATAGCCGAAAAAATCAATAAATCTTCAGGTTTTGCAAGAATATGAAACTCGCCTTTTGCATCAGTTATTGTTGATTTTTCATTGACTAAATTTACTACATTTATGCCACTCACATCATTTCCCATGCCAAAAATAACGCCGTGCATCATCTTTTCTTGGGAAAATAGAACCTGAGAAATCAACAACAGAAAGAGAAAGTTTTTATTTTGCATCTTGCAGTAATTCAAGATATTGTGGCGCAATTTCTGCTAATAAAAAATCAGTCAGCACTTTATTTTTAGCATTCAAAGCACTTCTTAACTTATCATTTTCAACAGCATAATATTGAAATCCGTTGACAAAATCTGTGGGGATTTTTAGCTTTTCAATAAAATATTCATCTTCATAAATCATAGAAAGTTTTTCTCTGGCAAGTTCTCTCTGCTCGACTTGAAGTTCTTTTTTAAGCATCGCAGTTCTTCCTGAAATAGAATTTATGATGGCATCTAAACTCACTGAATTGTAAGTCCCGACCGTTAAATCATACGAAGAAGCTGCTTTTAATCTTCTTTCCGCTGGCGTATATTCTTTGGCTGGTTTTGATAAAATTCCTAAATCTGTAGCGTTTATATTTCTGTATTTTGTAATCACGACTTCTTCCAACTGTCCTGGTTTTGGCGTCATTTCAATTGTGACTTCTTTCGCTTTTAAATCGCTTTCTCCAATTATTTTTCTTTTGTATTCATATCTTTCTGAAGACAATACAAGTAAATCTTCTGCTTTTGCCAAGATTTGAAAGTTGCCATTAACATCTGACTTTGCAGACTTTTCATTGACAAGATTTGTGATATCAATTCCTGCGACGGCGCTTCCGTTTGCCATGATTTTTCCCTGAATCATTTTTTCCTGAGAAAAAGCGATTGTGGAAACTAATAGAAAAAGTAAAAGGAATTTAATCCGAGTCATTTGAAATTAATTTTACAAAATTTTCTCCCAATCTAATTACGTGCATTTCAAGAGAAGCTACATTTTTACTCTCAAGCAACGTTGCAAAATCTTCATCTTCGTTCAAATAATACTTGAAACCTAGAATATATTCTTTCGGAATTTTAATTTTTTCTGTATAAAATTCTTCGTTATACAACACATTAATTTCTTCCAATCTCAATTCCTTCTGCTCTAACTCAATTTCTTTTTTGAGTCGTTTCGTCTTCCCATTTATGGCATTCAAAATCGGATCAACTTCTAAATGTCCCGCCAATAATCCCAAAAGATGAATCGGCTTAAAATCTCCCGCAGTAAAAAGTTTTCTCTCTGCCGGAGTAAAATGTTTTCGCGCCGGAGCGATTCCAACATCTTCCAATTTTATATCTCTGTATTTTACAATGACAACTTCTTCAAGCTGTGCGGTTTTTGGAATCATGGAAACAGTAATTATTCCAGCTTGCACATCTTCTGCTTCAATAAGTCTTCTTTTTGGTTCAAATTTATTTGAAGAAAAAACCAATAAATCATCGGTTTTTACCAAAATATCAAACTGTCCGTTTGCATCGCTGACCGCTGATTTTTCATTGACCAAATTCACAATATCGATGCCGGAAACATCGCCTCCGTCTGCAATAATTTTCACGTGAATCAGTTTTTCTTTTGATTGTGAAACCGCAAATTGAGCAATTGAAAGAAAGAAAAATAAGAAGTATTTATTTTTCATTGGCTAAAAGCTGTTTGTATTCTTGCGCTAATTCTAAAATCGTAGCATCCATTGCCACCTTATTTCTAGTATCTAAGGTTTTGATAAATGCGGCATCTTCCACGATAAAAAACTTGAAACCGTTAACATAATCTTTCTCAATTCCAAGGTTTTCAGTGTAATATTCATCTGGATAAGAATTGTCAATATCCTCTAAATAAGATTCTTTTTTCTCAACTGCCAGTTCTTTTCTAAGTCTTTTAGATTTTCCAGAAATTGCATTAACGATAGCATCGTTGCTTATTTCCAGACCTTGATTTAATCGCGTTGGTTTTGCACCAGCTCGCAATCTTCTTTCTGCTGGGGTATATTCTTTTGCATTGTCCCAAAGTTCTGATTTTACTAATTTATCCTCTTTGCTGACTTCAACTTCTTCCAATTGCGTAACTTTTGGAATCATAGAAATAGCTAGTTTTCCTGCATTAAATTCTTCTAAAGTGATGGTTTTCTTACCGTCTTCAAAATTTCGGCTTGAGTAAACCAAAACATCTCTTGAGCTGGCATACATTGTGAATTGTCCAGAAGCGTTTGATTTTGCTATTTTCTGTGTTCTCATATTAATGACTTCAACACCTTCTGGCACTGCTTGAACAGCATTAAATTTTCCGGTTATTAATTTTTCTTTTGCCTGCGAGAAAGCAAATTGAGAAATAAAAAGCAGTATTAAAAGTAGTTTATTTTTCATCATTTATGGTTTTTAGGTATTTTTCAGCTAATTGAACCAGTAAAAATCGGTTCATGGTTTTATCTTTTGCACTCAATGATTTCACGAAGTGCTCATTTTCTACAATATAGTACAAAAATCCTTTCACATATGCTGCAGGAATCTTAAGCTTTTCGGTTAAATACTCTTCGTCATACAAATCTTCAAGTTTATCCATCCAATTTTCCTTCTTTTCCACTTCAAGTTCTTTCTTGAGCATCGCCGTTCTGCCAGAAAACAAATTTAGCAAAGGATCGACACCAAAAGACGAATTTAATCCAATTTTTGGATCAACACCCGTTGCTGTAAAAAGTTTTCGTTCGGCAGGAGTATATGATTTTGCTTTTGTCGTAAGAATTCCGAGTGAATAAGCGTTGATATTTTTGTATTGCATCACCATTACTTCATCGAGCTGATTGATCATGGTTTCCAATTTTATCATAAACATTTCTTGACCAAAATGTGTGGAATCCACAGCGGTAGTTTTTCCTTTAAATTCAATGGAAGCAAACATTAAAGAATCGCCAGGCTTGGCCATTATCGTGAAATAACCGCCTTCTTTGGTGACTGATTCTTTTTCAGCTGTTTTGTTGATGACATAAATTCCTTCGAGATTTGAAGTATGGGCGTTGACTTTTCCTTTCAGAATTTTTCTTTCGGGCGTTTGTGCTTGTGCGGCAGTGACCGCGAAGACTAGAATAAGAATGGGCAATAATTTCTGCATTTTAACTGGGGGAGTTTGCTGGAGGTAAAAATATTCGATGGTCTTCCAAATTAATTGCCAATGCCGTACTAAAGTTGTGTTAATTGTAAAATATTGTTTTATAAAGAATAAAATTAGAAACTTCGTAACTTTACAATCCGAAAATTTAAGAAATGAAAAATCTAATTATTGCAAGCACTTCTACGCTTCATGACGGTGCTTATCTAGAATATCTTTTGCCTGAGCTTTCTGTTCATTTTAAAGAAGCAAATACCATACTTTTTATTCCGTATGCAAGGCCAAGCGGGATTTCACACGAAGATTATACCAAAAAAGTAAGCGAAGCTTTCGCCAAAATCAATATCGAAGTAAAAGGAATTCATGAATTTGAAAACCCTGAAGAAGCGATTAATAATGCTGAAGGAATTTTTACAGGAGGCGGAAACACCTTCCTTTTAGTATTTCAATTGTATAAAAATAAAGTGATGCAGGTTTTGGCTGACGCCGTAAAAAAGGGAATTCCTTATTTGGGAACCAGCGCCGGAAGCAACATTACAGGTTTGACAATGCAAACTACGAATGACATGCCGATTATCTATCCGCCGAGTTTTCAGACATTGGGATTGATCCCGTTTAATTTGAATCCGCATTATTTAGATCCAGATTTAAATTCAAAACACATGGGCGAAACGCGCGAAACTCGAATTAAAGAATTTCACTCGTTTAATAGCTTGCCCGTTTTGGGACTTCGCGAAGGTAGCTGGCTGGATGTAAAAGGCGATAAAATTATTTTGAAAGGAGATTTGTCAGCAAGACTTTTCAAGCAAAATCAAACTCCAGAAGAATTACAAACCGGAAGCGATTTGAGTAATTTGAAATAAAAATAATTCAAGCCTTGTCTATTTCTAAAATAGATAAGGCTTTTTTCAGTAACAAAAACTGATATAAAACAAAAAACCTCAGCTTTTCAACTGAGGTTTTTAATTTAAGAGCAGAAGACGAGGCTCGAACTCGCGACAACCAGCTTGGAAGGCTGGAGCTCTACCAACTGAGCTACTTCTGCGTTTCAACGGTGCAAATATACGCTAAAACTTTTCTCAGTTGCAAGTTTTTTTCAAAAAAATTTGCAACTTTTTTTTGCCGACCTTTGTAAAATATGACAATTTTAGGCATAATCTTTTTATTATGAAATTGTTATCTAAAAAAATTAAAGAAGAAAAAAATTGAATTTTTATGCAATTGATTAAAGAAATTCCGGCTTTGGAGACATTTTCGGTTAGACAACCCGTTTTAAGACCCGGAAAAAATATTGAAACTTGCCATTTTGAAGGTGATAATTTAAGCACAACAAAACATTTTGGCTATTTTGAAAATGAAAATCTGGCTGGCATCGCTTCTTTATTTCAATCTAGTTCTGATTTATTTAAAGAAAAGCATCAATTTCAATTGCGAGGAATGGCAGTTTTATCAAATTTTCAGAAAAAAGGAATCGGAGAAAAGCTTGTAAATTATGCAGAAAACGATGCGAAAAATAGAAATGCCGAATTAATTTGGTTCAATGCTAGAGAAATTGCAATTCCGTTTTATGAAAAACTAGGCTATAAAATCATCGGACAACCTTTTGACATTGGCGATATTGGAAAACATTTCGTGATGTTCAAGAAATTTTAAAGTGCAAAAGTTCTCTAAAAGAGAATCATTTTTATAGAAATTTTATCTACCTTCATTCATGAATTCACGCCTTGACTATGAATAAACTTTACTCTTTTATTATTTTGGTTCTTTTAATTTCTGCTTGCGCGGAAAAAAAATCTATTGTCTCAAAAACCAACAAATCACTTTTAACACAAGAATTCAGGACCGAAACTACAACAGGTTCTATGGATTCTGTGGCTTTATTAAAAAACAAACCACTTTATTCTTTTTATAAGCTGAATAGTTTTTGCAGCGTCTGGAATACTCCAGAGAAAAGAAAAATCGCGGCAGAAGCAATTGCAAATAGCGCAAACGAAGGTTTGAATCCGGAAGATTACAATTTATCAAAAATCTTGTCAAACGAAAAAAGAATCGATTCGCTTTCTGAAAAAGAAATTACAGATTATGATTTACTGCTGACAACTTCCATTGAGAATTACATTACTGATTTATCTTTTGGAAAATTAAATCCGAAGAAATTATATGATGATTGGGACTTGAAAGTTGAAAAATCTGATAATCACAAAAAACTTTCTGATGCGTTGCAAAAAGATTCATTAGCCACAATTATTGAAAGAGCAAAGCCAAGTCATCTAATGTATAAAAAACTGGAAGACGCGTTGGTTTTAATCAATACTTTTCCGGAAGATACTTTGAAAGCAATTGAAATTTCTGTGAATTTAAAACCAAATGACTCTGACAAATCTCTGATTTTAATCAAGAAAAGATTAGGATATTGGAAGGATTTGCAACTGCCCGATTCCCTTACTCCATTATATGACGAAGCAACACAAAATGCGGTAAAAAAATTTCAGGCTCGTCATGGCTTGCAAGCGGACGGAATTATTGGAAAAGGAACTTTGGCAGCATTAAACATTTCAAAAGACATCCGAAAAAAACAAATTATTGCCAACATGGAGCGCTGGCGATGGTTTCCGAAAAATTTGGGCGAACATTATATCATCATAAATATTCCGGAATACAAACTGCATACGGTTTTTAAAAACGACACGACAAGAACGCATAATGTGATTGTGGGAACTGCTGCGAGAAAAACACCGATTCTTTCTTCGAAATTATCTTACGCCGTTTTTAATCCGACTTGGACGGTTCCTCCTACTATATTAAAGGAAGATATTATTCCGTCGATGTTGAAAAATCGAAATTATTTGAAAGGAAAAAACATTACGATTTACAACCAGCAAGGAAAAGAAGTGAATCCGTGGAGCTGGAATCCGGCGAATGCCAAAAAATACCGATATGTGCAAAGTCCGGGAACTTACAACTCATTGGGAATGGTGAAAATCATTTTTCCGAATAATTTCTCAGTTTATCTTCACGACACCAACCACAAAGAATATTTTGAAAAAACCGACCGTTCTTTAAGTTCAGGATGCGTCAGAGTTCAAGATCCGTTGGAGTTGACAGCTTATCTTTTAGACGATAAAAAGAATTGGAATATAGAAAAAATCACTGAAACCTTAAAAACTGAGAAAACAAAAAATGCCACCTTTAAGAGTGACATTTTTATTCATCAGTTATATTGGACCGCTTGGAGCGAAAAGGGTTTGCTTTATTTTACACCAGATATTTATGATCTGGATGTTTCACTTTATGCCAAATTAAGACAATAATTTAGTTTGCGTTTTATCCATTGAAGGGTGATAAATGAACAGGCAAGATTTGTCTTTAATCACGTTAATGATTTCTTTTGTAATCCCAACAGGAAGCGCTGGACAACCTTGGCTTCTGCCTAATCTTCCTTGGCTTTTGATGAACGATTCAGAAACATAATCAGCACCGTGAACCACAACTGCTCTGCTTCTTGCATTGTCATTCAAACCTTTTTCAAGTCCGTCAAGACGAAGCGAAAGACCGTGTTTTCCTTGGTAAACTTCACCAGTTGAATAAAACCCTAAGCTGCTTTTAAAAGAAGAACCTACATTTGAAAATGTATTAGCAAATTCTTCACCAGTATTTCTTCCGTGTGCAACTAAAGAATTGTAAAGTACTGTGTTTGTTGACATATCAATAATCCACAAACGTTTTGTGTTTGAAGAAAGGCTGAAGTCAACCAACGTTAAAATGTCTTTTTTGATAAGTCCTTTCTCTTTCAAATTATAAAAACCTTGAAGAGCTTTTGAAAAACTCTCCATTTTTGGAAGAGCTAGATTGTTCGAATGTAAGCTGCTGTAAATTTTTTCTACTTTCATCTCGAAAGAAGATTTAGAAGTTGCTGCTATTAATTTTTTTGGAGTTTCCGTTTTGCCAGTTGTATTTGTGGTAAATGTCGAGCAAAAAAACATCAATAGTGGTAAAATCTTGTATATCATTGAAAATGTTTGGGTTAAATTTTTCAGCTGGGGGAATGCCAAAAGTATTAAAAAATATTAACTATCAAAATTTCAGTGTCTTAAAATTCAGTTTTTTAACGAAAATCGTTTTCGTAAATTTTAATCCACTAGAATCTTATAACGGATATATTTCAAAAATATTGCCAAACAATTGTATATCTACATTTTATATTTATTTTTGTTCTCTAAAAATCTTACAGATGGATAAGTTCTATCCCTAGTTTCATTGCATTCACGCAATTTTTTCTTTTGGATTCTTACACACAAAAAAATAGTACTATTTTTTATAAATTGAAATCTTAAACAAGCAAATTGCTATTGTTTGATTCAAAATAACCAATATTTAACACTCCAAAACAAGGAAGCTTGACAGCAAATAGTATTTTTACAGAGATAAAAACATCTTCTAGAATTTTACTATTCTAAAAAACACAGTAAGATTAAGAAAAAATCTTTTGAATAACCTGACTATCTTCTTATTATTATATCAGGCATTTCATTGATTACAAATCGGTTAAAACATTTTTTTATATCATGAACAAAAAAGTTATCCTAATGATTTTGGACGGATGGGGAAAATCTCCAGATCCAAAAGTTTCTGCAATTGACAATGCAAACATCCCTTTTATCAATAGTTTATATACAAAATACGCAAATGCGTCGCTTCGAACAGATGGTTTAAACGTAGGACTTCCAGAAGGTCAAATGGGAAATTCTGAAGTTGGACACATGAATCTTGGTGCTGGAAGGATTATTTATCAAGATTTAGTTAAGATCAATTTAGCCGTAGAAAACAAAACTTTGAGCCACGAAAAAGCGCTTGCTGATGCTTTTGCTTACGCTAAAGAAAACAATAAAAGCGTACACTTTTTAGGATTGGTTTCTGACGGAGGTGTGCATTCTCATATCGAACATTTGAAAGGTTTGGTTGATGCTTCGCAGGAAGCTGGACTAGATAAAGTTTTTATTCACGCTTTCACTGACGGACGCGATGTGGATCCAAAATCTGGAGTTCGCTTTATTTCTGATTTAGAAAACCATTTGGAAAATACAAATGCAAAATTGGCTTCTGTTATAGGAAGATATTTTGCAATGGATCGTGACAAGCGTTGGGAAAGAGTAAAAAAAGCATACGATTTATTAGTAAACGGAACCGGAACGCATTCGCAAAATGCGGTAAGTTCAATGCAAGATTGCTATAAAAATAATGTAACGGATGAATTTATCGAGCCAATTGTGATGGTTGATGACAATGACAATCCGATTGCGACACTTCAAAATGATGACGTCGTTATTTTCTTCAATTTTAGAACTGACCGTGGAAGACAATTGACTGAAGTGCTTACTCAGAATGATTGCCACGAACAAAACATGCACAAATTGAACTTATATTATGTGACAATGACCAATTATGACGATAATTTTAATGGTCTTCACGTAATTTATGACAAAGACAATATTACTGAGACTTTAGGTGAAGTTTTAGAGAAAAACGGCAAAAAGCAAATCAGAATTGCTGAAACAGAGAAATATCCGCACGTGACATTTTTCTTTTCTGGTGGAAGAGAAGCTCCTTTTGTGGGCGAATCTAGAATCTTGAAAAATTCTCCAAAAGTAGCGACTTATGATTTACAGCCAGAAATGAGCGCATTTGAATTGGCTGATGCTTTGGTTCCTGAATTAGAAAAAGAGGAAGTTGATTTTGTGTGTTTAAATTTCGCAAACGGAGATATGGTTGGACATACAGGCGTAATGGAAGCAGCAATAAAAGCTTGTGAAGCCGTTGACAAATGTGCTGAAAAAGTAATTACGACAGCTTTGGCACACGGTTACACAACAATCGTAATTGCAGATCACGGAAATTGCGAAACGATGATCAATCCTGATGGAAGTCCGAATACCGCGCACACGACCAATCCTGTGCCGATTATTTTGGTTGATAAGGATTTGAAACATATTAATGATGGTGTTTTGGGTGATATTGCTCCAACGATTTTAGCTTTGCTTGGCGTTGAAAAACCAGCAGCGATGACTAGAAATTCGTTATTATAGTTTTTAATTTTTGATATATTTTGCCTGTTGGGATTTTTCTTGACAGGCATTTTTTTTTATTCGTAACAAAACGAGTTTAGAAATCAGGAAATAGCTTCAAAAAAAAATTATAAAAAATGTGTACTTTTGCATTTCAAATTTTGAAATATGATTATCCAAAAAACCAGAGAAGAAATTGAGCTGATGCGCGAAAGTGCGTTGATCGTTTCAAAAACTTTAGGAATGATTGCGGGCGAAATTAAGCCTGGCGTGACAACTTTACATTTAGACAAATTAGCGGAAGAATTCATCAGAGATCATGGCGCGGTTCCGAGTTTTTTGGGACTTTATGATTTCCCAAATTCGCTTTGCATGAGTCCGAATGCGCAGGTTGTACACGGAATTCCGAACAACAAACCTTTGGAAAGTGGCGACGTAATTTCTGTAGATTGCGGTGCTTTTAAAAATGGATATCATGGCGACCACGCTTATTCTTTTGAGATTGGCGAAGTAGCTCCAGAAGTGAAAAAACTATTGCAGGTTACAAAAGAATCTTTGTATGTTGGAATCCGTGAATTTAAAGCCGGAAACCGCGTGGAAGATGTTGGAAATGCAATTCAAAAATATACAGAAGCGCATGGATATGGCGTCGTTCGTGAGTTGGTTGGACATGGTTTAGGGCAAAAAATGCATGAAGATCCTGAAATGCCAAACTACGGAAAACGCGGTCGCGGAAAAATGTTTATCGAAGGAATGGTAGTGGCAATTGAGCCGATGATTAACATGGGAACTAGAAACATTAGACAATTGAAAGATGGCTGGACAATTTTGACGGCTGACGGAAAACCGAGTGCACATTTTGAGCATGACGTGGCGTTGATTGATGGAAAACCGGAGTTGCTTTCAACTTTTGCTTATGTTTATAAAGCTTTGGGGATTGTTAGTAATGAGGAAGATGAGTTTAGACGAGTGCCTTTGGTTTTGTAAGTTATTTCACAAAGATTCACAAAAGAAATCACAGAGATTCACGAAATTTCTCAAGAATTATTACAATTTTTATCCCATTGGGATTCAAAAAATTTATTTAAAAGCCATTTAAAATGTATCAAGAAAACACAGAATCTCGGAGAGAGCTGGATGCGATTTCCTATAAAATTATTGGACTTGCCATTGAAGTTCACAAAGAATTAGGTCCGGGATTATTGGAATCTGCTTATCAAGAATGCTTGTGGTATGAACTCAAAAATTCTGGTTTGTATGTTGAAAAGCAAAAAGCATTACCCATAATTTACAAAGACATAAAATTAGACCACGGATATAGAATCGATTTATTGATTGAAAACAAAGTGGTTTTAGAATTAAAGACTGTGGAAGCATTTTCTGATGTGCATTTTGCTCAGATAATTACTTATTTAAAATTAGGAAATTATCCATTAGGACTTCTTATCAACTTTGATTCAAAAATTTTAAAAAACAACATCAAACGATTTATAAACACTTAGTGAAGCTTCGTGCTTTCTTTGTGAAACTCTGCGAAATAGCAATGAAGAAACTTTTTAAATTCATCCTCAATACAATCCCTCGCCCAATATTAATCAGGTTGAGTTATGTCATTCGTCCAGTTTTGGCATTTGCCTTGAAGGGGAAAAAATATACTGATCCGATTGATGGGAGAAGTTTCAAGAATTTCTTGCCTTACGGATACGGAACGCAACGCAATAACGTTTTATCACCTAGTACTTTATCACTAGAAAGACACCGTTTACTTTGGTTATATTTAAACACCGAAACTGATTTTTTTACGGCTCCGAAGAAAGTTTTGCACTTTGCTCCTGAGCAGGCCTTTTATAAATTATTCAGAAACCAAAAGAATTTAGATTACACGACTACGGATTTATTTTCGCCGCTGGCGGATGTAAAAGCAGATATCTGCGATTTGCCTTTTGAAGATAATTCGTATGATGTGATTTTGTGCAACCACGTTTTAGAGCATATTCCGGATGATACAAAGGCGATGCAAGAATTATATCGCGTCTTGAAACCTGGCGGTATGGGAATTTTCCAGATTCCGCAGGATTTGAACAGAGAGAAAACTTTTGCTGATGACACGATTACAGATCAGAAAGAAAGAGCAAAAATATTTGGACAATATGACCACGTTCGCATTTATGGAAGGGATTACTTTGACAAATTGAGAAGTATTGGTTTTACTGTGATAGAAGAAGATTATACGAAGAAATTAGACTCTGAATTGGTAGAAAAATATTGTTTGGCAAAAGGTGAAATCATTCCTGTTTGCTATAAAAACTAAGTCCTTTTTTAAAATAAATAGAAGCCTGATTTTGATCGGGCTTTTTTATGCACTAAATTTAGCCATTTAAATATCCAACAAATAGTGTAAAACATGTTTTTGGCATAATTCTCGCACGATTAAAATACGTTATATTTGTTATACTAAAATTACTTCCATACCATGAATAAGAATTACCTATTTCTCTTTTTCAGTTTTTTTCTATATAATTTCAACTTCGCTCAAGCCTTGAAAGAAGTTGTGCCACCGTTCAATATCAAGACTATTACGTTTGTTCAAAACGGACAGAATTCGATTCCGATATTTAATTTAGGTGATTCTTTTCAGCTTCAATTTGATGATTTATATGGCACAGAAGCTAATTATTATTATGAAATAAGTCATTGCGATTACAACTGGAATCCGTCGCAATTGGTCAAGAGCGAATATATCCAAGGATTTGACAATCAAAGAATTCAGGACTATGAAAACTCATTTAATACCTTGCAATTATATTCTCATTACCGACTTTCATTTCCAAATCGTTTTACGCAATTCAGGGTCAGTGGCAATTATATGCTAAAAATTTTAAACGAAGACCGAGAAATTGTTTTTTCTAGAAAATTTATCCTTTTTGAAGACATGGTCAGTGTGCCACTTCAAATTAAAAGATCGCGTGATATCAAAGACATAAATTACAAGCATAATCTTGATTTTGCTGTTAAATCTAATGTTATTACGTTTCAAAATCCTTTGCAAAGTGTGAAAGTTGCATTGATGCAAAACGGACAAATGAATAATATGATTACTGATATTAAACCACAGTATACGCTTGGTAACGATTTGATTTACAGATATAATAAAGAAACGCAATTTTGGGGGGGAAACGAGTTTTTATACTTTGAAAATAAAGACATTAGAGGTAATGCGAGCAACGTAAATTACGTGGAATCTAAAGAATTATATCATTCGCATCTTTACATGAATCAGGCACGTGGCAATGAAGTTTATACTTACAATCCAGACATTAACGGAAATTTCTTCGTAAACAATTTGAATTCGCAAAACAACCAAGTGGAAGCAGATTATGCCTGGGTATTTTTTATTTTAGACGCGCCTTCTTACTTCGGGAAAAGTGACATTTACATCAACGGAATGTTCAACAATTATGCTTTAGGCGAAGAAAACAAAATGGAATTCAACAAGAAAACTGGCAAGTATGAAAAGGCTTTGGTGATCAAACAAGGATTCACGAATTACCAATATGTGATTTCTGACAAATCTGGAAAAATAGATTATGAAAATGCTATCGACGGAAATTTCTACCAGACCGTAAATGATTATCAAGTGATTGTATATTATCGAGGCATGAATGAAAGATATGACAGGGTTGTTGGTCGTGGAAGCGCAACTTCAGAAAATATTATAAACTAAGTCGTTACGCTAAAAAACTGTTTTTAAAACCTTTAAGTAAATTTTACAAAGAAAAAACACCTTCCGTTAGTAAAAATTTGTAATTTTGGAACATTATAAAAATTATGGTTACACAAATAACAAGAGGCATTAAGATTTCAGTTTTGACTAGTTTTGAAGGAACTTACTTCAAGAACTACAAGATTCACTTTGCCTTTAGTTATGAAATTACCATCGAGAATCACTCTAAAGATTCAGTGCAATTAATGTCACGCCACTGGGAAATTTTTGATTCTTTAAACGACAAAGAAATCGTTGACGGTGAAGGTGTTATTGGCAAAAAACCTGTTTTAAAACCAGGAGAATCACACACTTATAGTTCAGGCTGTTTGCTTTCTTCTCCATTCGGAGCTATGAAAGGCTATTTCAATATGATCAATTTTACCTCAACAAGAAGCTTTCGAGTGATTGTTCCGAATTTTAAATTGAGCGCGCCTTTTGCTTTGAATTAAAATTTCAATGGCAAAATTCAAAAAAATCAAAGCTTTGAAATTGATTTTTGAAATTGAAATTATCATTACCTTTTCCGAATCAATATAACTTCCTCTTTTGTTACCGCATAAATCACGTCATTTTCTTCAGGAATCATTATATATTTTCCTGTAAATTCTCCAAAAGCTGGCAGAATCATTTGGTTTTCTTTTTGAAAAAAACAAGGCAATTTCATGTGATGGCCGCCAAAACCTCGCAGTTCAACTCCGGGATGAATGTGTCCTGAAAAATTAAAAAAACTTTCTCTTTCTGTTGGATGATGCGTCAAGAGAAAACCGTCAATTTCTAATTCTTTGAAAACTTTCACGTCGATTTTATCGTAATTTTCTTTTGCGATAATATCGTGATTTCCTGCAATTAGGATGATTTCTGCCACACAGCAATCGGACCATTCTACGAATAAATTCCATTCGCTATTTTTTGAACTGTGGAATAAATCGCCAAGAAAAACTACACTTTCTGGATCAAAATAATCCACAACTTCCGTCAATCTAGTAAAATTTTTAGAAACCGCATCATTCGGAATCGCAACACCGTGTTTCCTAAAATGTGAAACTTTCCCTAGGTGAACATCTGAAATCAGAAGTGCTTTTCTGTCTTCCCAAAACAAAGCACCACTTGGGTGAAGAATAAATGTTTGGGATTTTATTTTTATAGTAATTGTCATATGTAAATCTAAGTTTTCTCAATCCTGCAAGGTTTTCAAAACCTTGTAGGTATTATATTTTCGCTTTTTGAAAAAGACCTACAAGGTTTTGAAAACCTTGTAGGTCAGAATCCTTTCATATACGAAGCTGTCATTTTTTTAATTCGTTCTGCCAAAGTCTCGCTCGATAATTTCTCACGAAGTCTATCCGTAATAATCGGAAAACTAAATGGCGTTGGCTTTTCACATTTTTTCCAAACTATTTCCTGATTTTCAATTCGTTCCAAAGCCAATAACAAACGACCTTCTTCCAACTGATGTTCAAATGTTTCCCGATAAGCTTGCTGAAACAACAAATTCTCCGGTTCATAATCTCGAAAAACTTCAAAAAGCAATTGAGAACCACTTTGCAAATGTTTGGTCTTGATCATTTTCCCTGGAAAACCTGTAAAAACCAAGCCTGCAATTACGGCAATATCACGGAATTTTCTTCGAGCCATTTCGGTTGCATTCAAACTTTTCATTAAATCAGAATGGACGTAATCGGTCGAAAAAAGATTGTTGTCTAAAACTTCCTGCATATTGATTTCTTGGTCAGAAAGCAGTTCAAAACCGTAATCATTATACGCCAACGAAAAACTTATTGGTGAAAGCAAACTGATTCTATACGCCAACAAACTCGCCAACGCTTCGTGCACAAAACGACCTTCAAATGGATAAAAAATCGCATGAAATCCTTCTCTAGTTTTAAAAGTTTCAATCAAAAATTCATCAGCGTTTGGAACTATTGATTCTTTTCTTTGACGCTTAAACATGGGTTGCAAAGCTTTTAATTCTGGTGATAAATCATCAGTATTCGCGCGATACAATTCTTGACGAAGCAATTCGCTCATTTGTGCCGAAAGCGCCATTCTTCCTCCCATCCAACTGACCAATCTTGATTTCTTCGTAGGATCGGCTTTTTTAACCAAAACCTGCATATTTTTTATTCGGTACAATTCTAATTTTTTTCCACCAAAAGTAAATGTATCGCCCGGATTCAATTTCGAAATAAACCATTCTTCAATAGTTCCTATAAAACCGCCACTCATAAATTTTACGTTCAACGTCGCATCGCTTACAATCGTTCCAATCTGCATTCGGTGATGCATGGCAATCATTCGGCTGTTGATTTTAAAACGCCCGTCTTCTTCAATTTCTACTTTTTTATATTCGTCGTAAGCTTGCAAACTTTGGCTTCCGTTGACAATAAAATTCAGAATCCAGTTCCAATTTTCTCGTGTCATTGCTTGATAGCAAAACGTTCCTTTTACTTCTTCGTAAATTTCATCAGGAAAAAATCCGTCGGAAACTGCCAAGGTATTCAGGTATTGCACCAAGACATCCCAACTGTTCAAATACGGAACGCGGTCTTCCACTACAGTATTTTCAACTGCCTTTTTCAACGCCGAAGCTTCAATTAATTCGATGGAATGGGTGGCCAAGAAATAAATAGTACTTTCCTTTCCGGGTTGATGTCCGCTTCGTCCCGCACGCTGTAAAAATCTTGCAACGCCTTTCGGACCGCCGATTTGAATAATAGTTTCCACCGGAGCAAAATCAACACCCAAATCCAAACTCGACGTACAAACCACAACTTTTAATTCTTCATCTCGAATAGCTTGTTCCACCCAAAGTCTGGTTTCGCGGTTGATGCTTCCGTGGTGCATTGCCATTTCTCCAGCAAATTCTGGATATTTCTCTAATAATCTTTGAAACCAGATTTCGCAAGCCGATCGGACATTTGTAAAAAGCAAAGTCGTTCGGCTGGCTTTGATAATTTTTGCCACTTCATCAATCAGGTGCAAACCCATGTGACCACGCCACGGATAGGTTTCCATTTTGTCTGGAATTATTGAGATGACGTTTATTTTTTTATTGATGACTGCTTTGATCAAAACTGAATTCCTGTAAGCTTCTGAATCAATTCCGAGTAACACTTCTTGTGCTTGTTGCAAGTTTCCGATGGTTGCCGAGATTCCCCAGATTCGCATATTCGGAGCGATTTTTTTTAATCTTGACAAGGCTAATTCGGTTTGAACACCACGTTTTGTCCCTAATAATTCGTGCCATTCATCAATTACAATGGCCGAACAATCTTTAAATGTTTTTTCATAGCCTTTTGAAGCCAAAAGCAATTGCAAGCTTTCGGGAGTTGTCACCAACAAATCAGGCATTTTCCCTTTTTGCTTGGCTCTTTCGCTTGCAGAAGTATCTCCCGAACGAATTCCGACGGTCATTTTTGTTCCTAAATCATTAACCACGCGTTCTGCAGATTGCTTTATTTCTACGGAAAGTGCTCGTAAAGGTGTTATCCAAATTGCTTTTAATCCGGGTTTGTGCTTTTCATTATAATCTGGATTTTTTTTTATGTAATCGAGAACAATCGGCAACCATAAGGCATAGGTTTTTCCACTTCCCGTTGGAGCATTCAATAGGCCATTTTTTCCTTGCAAGAAAGCTGTCCAAGTCTGTGTTTGGAATGGGAATGGCTTCCATCCTTGTTGGTGGAACCAGTCGCTTGCTAGGTTAAAAAGTTGTTCTCTATTCATTTTTAAAACATTCGTTTTGGTTTTGAACCATTAAGGGATTAAGGAAAATTAAGGTTATTGACTTCATGAACCTTAATTCCTTAATGGTTTGCTTTAATTAACCGCAAAGAAGCAAAGGTTTTACGCAAAGGTCGCAAAGCTGTTGCCTTTTGGCTAATTGCTCTTGCCTCACTCAAACAATCATACTTTTCAAATCTTCAATCGAATTCGCTTCTTCGATTTTCTTATCAATTCGCCATCGTAAGATTCTTGGAAAACGAGTTGCCACGCCACTTTTGTGCCTTTTGGAAAGAGCAATTCCTTCGAAGCCAATTTCAAAAACTAACTTTGGTGTAACACTTCTTACTGGACCAAAACGTTCGAGAGTATTTTTCTTTATAAAATCATCCACCATTCTGAATTCGGCATCGGTTAAACCGGAATACGCTTTGGCAAAAGTCACCAATTCACGTTCGCCGTTTTCATTATCTTGCCATAACGCAAAAGTGTAATCGGTGAACAAATTCGAGCGTCTTCCGTGACCTCGCATAGCATACGTCAGGACAGCATCAATCGTCAAAGGCTCAATTTTCCATTTCCACCAATCGCCTTTTTTTCTTCCAACCAAATAAGGCGAATCTTTTCTTTTCAGCATCAAACCTTCGCTTTTCATTTCCCTTGAACGGATTCTTTCTTCAGCAACTTCTTCCCAAGTAGAAAAAGAAACGCGTTCCGAAAGCTGCAATGGAATAGTTGCATCTTTTATGTCTTCGTATAATTTTTCCAATAAAATTCGTCTTTCCTCAAAAGGAAGATTCCGAATATCTTCGCCTTTCCATTCTAATAAATCGTAAGCGCGAATCACAACTGGAGAATTTTTCAAGATGGCTTGTGAAACTGTTTTTCTTCCAATTCTTGTTTGCAAATCGTTAAATGTTCCTATTTCTCCATTCAAAAAAGGAAGAATCTCTCCATCAATTACAGTTCCATCTGGAATTACTCCGATGAAAGATGCAAATTCTGGATATTTATCCGTAACCAATTCTTCTCCCCGACTCCATACATAAATTTCATTTTCTCGAATGATTGTTTGCGACCGGATGCCGTCCCATTTGTGTTCGGCACTCCAATCTTCGGGATTTCCTAAATTGGAAACTTCGCCTTCAATGGGATAAGCCAAATAAAACGGATACGGTTTTGACAAATAATCACTGCTTTTTTCATCCAAAATCAATTCTTGGAAAGTGATAGTATTCGGATTCCAATCGCCCATTAATTTGTAAGCCAAAGCATCTTCTTCGATATTTTCTGCTTTTGAAAGTGCTCTTGTCATCAGTTTTTGACTGACACCGATTCTAAAACTTCCGGTGATTAATTTAGTAAAAACAAAGCGTTCGTAATAATTTAAAGCCAGCCAATTTTCGTGTAAGTATGCTCTTTTTTCTTCGTCGGTTTTCTTTTTTAGGGCTATGATTTCTTGGAGGTATTCTGTCAGGCTTTTTTCGGAATGTTCTTTTGTGGTTGGAATTACGAGTGCAATTGTTTCAGCCAAATCGCCAACTATGTGATAACTTTCTTCGAACAACCATAATGGAATATTTGCCAATTCATTTGCCCACAATCTTAATAAAGTTGTATTCACAGGTCGTGGCGGACGACGATGTGAAAGAATTGCGATAGTCCACACTTTATCTTCGTCGCTGGCATTTTTGAAGTAATTGGTAAGCGCGTCCACTTTTACCGACGTTTTGTTGGAGCTATCTAGGGCTTTTATAAGTTCGGCGAAGTTTTTCATTTTTATCTTTTTGAACCATTAAGGGATTAAGAAAAATTAAGTTTTTTAAACGCAAAGAACACCAAGGTTTTCGCAAAGTTTTGAAAGTATTTTTAAGCTTTAGCCTTAATGAAACTTAATATCTTAATGGTTTAAATTTCACCTCTTTTAATGATTCTTTTTTCTTGATGCTATTCTCTTTCTACATTTTCTTCTTGATTTTTATCACTTTCTTCTTCCTCCATTTTAGCATTCATTTCTCCTGATTCGCCTTCGTATTGGGTGTTTGCGGTTCTTGCATCGTATCCTAATTCAATTAAATACTTCGAGAAAATATCAGAATAACCGTGTGTGCAAATTACTTTTTCGGCTCCTGTTGCTTTGATACTTTCTAGCAAACCTGTCCAATCACAATGGTCGCTTAACACGAAACCTCTATCGACGGCGCGTCTTCTTCTTGCTCCACGAAAGGCCATCCAGCCACTTGCTGAACCTGTCACATAAGGTGTCATTTTTCGAATCCAAGTACTTCCGTGGGCACTTGGTGGCGCGAGAACTATGCTTCCTAATAAATCTTCTTTTTTGGTTTCTCTTGTGATTCTTGTAGTTTCTGGAAAATCTACCATCGGTCTTAAAACTTCGGTCATATTTTCTATGGCTCCGTGGGTATATATTTTTCCGATATCTGTATCTAAATATTTCAAAAGGCGTTGTGCTTTTCCTAGGGAATATCCAAATAAGATGGAGGTTTTTCCATCTGCACGATTTTCAGCCCACCAATTGTTGATATCGGTCATTACTTCGGCTTGTGGCGTCCACTTGAAAGCGGGTAATCCGAAAGTACATTCTGTGATAAAAGCGTCGCATTTTACTACTTCGTATGGCGTTGAAATTCCGTCGTCTTCGGTTTTATAATCGCCTGTAAAAACCCAAACTTCGCCTTTGTATTCTACTCTTATTTGTGCTGAACCGATGATGTGGCCTGCGGGATGAAAGGAGAATTTCACGCCGTTGATTGTGAAGGTTTCGTTCCAATCTTTTCCAGTGACGTTTATTGGTCCGAGTCGGTGTCTTATTATGAGTACGTTTGTGTGGTGCGTGATGTAATTTTTGTGTCCCCAGCGGGAATGGTCGGCGTGGCCGTGCGTTATGATAGCGTTCGTGACAGGTCGCCACGGGTCTAGATAGACGTCGGCTTGCTGGCAATAAATTCCTTTGTCGTTGAATGCTAAGAGTGGTTCTTTCATTTTTATGGTCTTGTATATAAATTTAAGATTTGATTTTTTTGTTTGGAAGGGAATTGTGGGAAGTTTAACTTTTGTTTGCACTTTTTAAACGTAAAGATTTTTAAAGTTTTGAACCATTAAGTAATTAAGAGAATAAGGTTTGTTTTAACGCAAAGCGCGCTAAGATTTTCGCAAAGTTTTGGAAGATTTTTTGAAAGGAAAAGGTCTTGAAAGATTAAACCATTAAGGTATTAAGGTTTCATTAAGCCATCCCAACCTTAATTTTTCTTAATACCTTAATGGTTTAAAAAAATGACAATAAATATCGACAATCTTGGTCCCGAAGTTTAAAAACGGAAATGACCTTTGGAAATAGCCCCCGATTGGCCGCAGTAGCTTTTTTTGATTTTTCTTCAAAAAAACTACTGCAGAAAGCGGGACCCTGATTAAAAAATGTGCTTGCGTTTTTGCTTCGGGAAAAGAAAAATTCGAGGATTGTTATTGAAATGGTAAATCGTTTATTAATCTAATTGGTTTTGTATCTTTGTGGTGCAAAAATTTGATAATTTTTAAATTTAAAAAGTATGCCAAAAGGAATTTTTCACGTACCGAATGCGGTTAATGAGCCGGTAAAATCGTACGCACCAAATACTCCAGAAAGAAAAGCGGTTCTGGATGCTTATAAAACAATGTGGAATTCGAAAATTGATGTTCCGTTATACATTGGAACCGAGGAAATCAAGACTGGAAACACTAAAAATATGACGGCGCCTCATGACCACAAACACGTTGTGGGAACGTATCATTTGGCTGAAAAAGCGCACGTTGAAAAAGCGATTGCAAATGCTTTGGAAGCTAGAAAAGCGTGGTCTGTAACTCCTTGGGAACAAAGAGCGGCGATATTTTTAAAAGCAGCTGAATTGGTTGCCGGACCTTACCGTGCGAGAATTAATGCAGCGACAATGGTGGGGCAATCTAAAAACGTGCACCAAGCGGAAATTGACGCAGCCTGCGAATTTATTGATTTTTTGCGTTTTAATGTGGAATATATGACGCAGATTTATGACGATCAGCCAAATTCTGATTCATCGATGTGGAATCGCGTGGAATACCGTCCGTTGGAAGGTTTTGTGTATGCGATTACGCCGTTCAACTTTACTGCAATTGCTGGAAATCTTCCTGCGAGCGCGGCGATGATGGGGAATGTTGTGGTTTGGAAACCAAGCGACAGCCAAGTTTTTTCTGCAAAAATTATTATTGATATTTTCAAAGAAGCGGGTGTTCCGGATGGTGTTATCAACGTGGTTTTTGGTGATGCTCAAATGATTACGGATACTGTTTTAGAAAGCCGTGATTTTGCTGGAATTCACTTTACAGGTTCGACTCACGTATTTAAAGATATTTGGGGGAAAATCGGAACTAAAATTAGCCATTATAAAACGTATCCAAGAATTGTTGGAGAAACTGGCGGTAAAGATTTTATCATCGCGCATCCGAGCGCGAATGCTAAGCAGGTTTCTACAGGAATTGTTCGTGGCGCTTTTGAATTTCAAGGTCAGAAATGTTCTGCGGCTTCAAGAGCTTATATTCCGCAAAGCCTTTGGGGCGATGTGAAAGAACAAATTATCACAGATGTGAAATCTATGAAAATGGGTTCTCCTGAAGATTTAGGAAACTTTGTTACGGCTGTTATCCACGAAGGTTCTTTTGATAAATTGGCGAGCTATATCGACCAAGCGAAAAATGACGCTGACGCGGAAATTATCGTGGGTGGAAATTATGACAAATCTGTTGGATATTTCATCGAACCAACGGTTATTGTAACTACGAATCCGAAGTACAAAACAATGGAAACAGAATTGTTCGGACCTGTGATGACAATTTACGTTTATGAAGATGCCAAATGGGCTGAAACATTAAAATTGGTTGACGAAACTTCTGAATATGCGTTAACCGGAGCCATTTTCAGCAAAGACAGATATGCTGTTGCAGAAGCTACAAAAGCTTTGGAAAACAGTGCCGGAAATTTTTATATCAATGACAAGCCAACTGGCGCTGTTGTTGGAATGCAACCTTTTGGTGGCGCAAGAGCTTCGGGTACAAATGACAAAGCGGGTTCTGCATTGAACTTGTTGCGTTGGGTTTCTCCGAGAACTATTAAAGAAACTTTTATTACTCCGGTGGATTATAGATATCCTTTTCTTGGAGAGTAAATTTATGAATAATTGAGAATTGAAAAAGCCGAATCTAGATTTTAGATTCGGCTTTTTATTTGAACACAGATTCAAACCATTAAGAGATTAAGAAAAATTAAGTTCAGGTTGGTCTTAATGAAACTTAATATCTTAATGGTTTAAAAACTAGACTTTAAATTTCAATGGCAAATGCACCACCTTCTTCGTTTCAAAAAATTCATTATCAAAAAATTCAGCGATATTATATTCTGTAGCTTTTGGGAAATCTTTTAATTCTTCCGTCAAGTCGCCTCCTTTTAAGTATAAAATTCCGTTTTTTAGTTCGTGTTTGTTTTGTTTTTTGATTCTTGATTTTACCCAAGAAACGAAATCTGGCATATTTGTAACGGCACGACTTACGATGAAATCGAAATCTCCTTTTACATTTTCAGCTCTAATTTGTTCTGCTTTTACGTTTTTCAATTCCAGTGCTTCGGCAACGGCTTTTACCACATTTATCTTTTTCAAGATAACATCGATCAGATAAAATCTGGTTTCTGGGAACAAAATTGCCAACGGAATTCCAGGGAAACCACCGCCAGTTCCTACATCTAAGATATAAGTTCCGGGTTCAAACTCTTGAATTTTGGCAATTGCTAAAGAATGAAGCACGTGCTTTGTATATAATTCGTCAATATCTTTGCGTGAAATCACGTTGATTTTTGCATTCCAATCTTGGTATAATTCTTCTAATTTTTCAAACTGTTGCTTCTGAATATCAGTTAGATTAGGGAAATATTTTAGGATTTCTTCCATTTTAATAATTTTCACAAAAGTAATCAATTCCGATTGAAATTTTTTAGGTTTTTCAACGTTTACATACATAAGAATATTTACCTTTGAAACTTCTATTTTGAATAATTATAAATTATCTATGAATACCACCATTCCTACTTTTTCTAAACAGGACAGCCTAAAGTTTTTCAGAACGCTGAATTCTCGCGTGAACAATTACTTTAAGGAAAATAATATCAAAAAAACCGGAAACTGGAAACTGCACTTAAAAGCAGTGATCATGTTTGTGCTTTTCTTGACGCCTTACTTTTTAATTCTAACCTTAGAAATGCCTTTTTGGGTAATGCTTCTACTTTCGATTGTGATCGGAATCGGAATGGCAGGCGTTGGTATGAACGTCATGCACGATGGAAACCACGGTTCTTATTCCAATAAAACTTGGCTAAACAAGTTTATGGGCGGAAGCATTTATATTTTAGCCGGAAATGTTCACAACTGGCAAGTACAACACAATGTTTTGCACCACACTTACACTAATATTCACGGTCACGATGAAGATTTAGATGCGGGCAGAATTATTCGTTTCACGCAAGAAGCAGAATGGCATCGTTTTCATAAATTCCAACATTATTATTCTGTTTTTCTTTACGGATTATTGACTTTCAACTGGGCTTTGACTACGGATTTCAAGCAAATGAAAGCCTATCTAAAACGAAAATTGTCTTACGGAGAGCCACAAAGTCCAACTAAATTATGGACGGTTTTGGTTATTACAAAAATCATTTATGTTTCGGTTTGGTTGGTACTTCCGATGATTATTGGAATCACTTGGTGGAAAGTTTTGATCGGCTTTTTTGTAATGCATTACACTGCCGGTTTGATCTTGAGCATTGTTTTTCAATTGGCACACGTTGTAGATGAAACTACAAATCCGATTCCGAATGCGGAAGGAGAAATTGAAAACACTTGGGCGATCCACCAACTTTACACTACTGCGAATTTTGCTCCAAAGAACAGAATCGTAAACTGGTTTACAGGCGGATTAAACCACCAAATTGAGCACCACATTTTCCCACACATCAGCCATGTTCATTATGGCAAGATTGCTGAAATCGTGAAAGAAACGGCTAAAGAATGTAACCTTCCGTATCACGAATTTAAAACGATGCGAGGTGCCGTTATCGCTCACTTTAAACACTTGAGAGATTTAGGACAAAATCCTGCAATTGCATAATTAACTACAAAACCCATAAACAACAAACCCTTATTCAATGAACCATTTATCGGATAGAATTAACAGCTTATCAACTTCACAAACATTGGCAATGGCAGCATTGGCAAGAGAATTAAAAGCACAAGGAAAAGACATTATCAGCTTAAGTTTAGGCGAGCCAGATTTCAACACCCCAGACTTCATCAAGAAAGCAGCGAAGAAAGCCATCGACGAAAACTACAGCACTTATTCTCCTGTTGACGGATACGCTGAATTAAAAGATGCTATTTGCAGAAAATTTAAAAGAGACAATAATTTAGAGTACAAACCAGCAAACATCGTGGTTTCGACTGGTGCGAAACAATCTTTATACAATATTGCCCAAGTTATGCTAAACGACGGTGACGAAGTAATTCTTCCGGCACCTTACTGGGTTAGCTATTTTGAAATCGTAAAAATGTCAGGCGGCGTTCCTGTAGAAGTACCAACTTCTGTGGAAAGCGATTTTAAAATTACGCCAGAACAATTAGAAGCTGCAATTACGCCAAAGACAAAAATGATCTGGTACAGTTCTCCTTGCAATCCGAGTGGTTCTGTTTATAGTCGCGAAGAATTGACTGCTTTATCAAAAGTTTTGGAGAAATATCCAAATATTTTTGTGGTTGCTGATGAAATCTACGAACACATCAATTTTTCTGGAACTTTCTGCAGTATCGCTTCGATTCCGGAAATGTTTGACAGAACAATTACCGTAAACGGAGTGGCAAAAGCTTTCGCAATGACAGGTTGGAGAATCGGTTATATCGGAGCTCCAGAATTTATCGCAAAAGCGTGCACAAAAATGCAAGGACAAGTAACGAGCGGAGCAAATTCTATTGCACAAAGAGCTACGATTACTGCTGTTGACGCTGACCCAAGTGTTTTGAATGATATGGTTGCCGCTTTTAAAGGTCGTAGAGATTTGGTTGTTCGTTTGATTAACGATATTCCTGGATTAAAATTGAATGTTCCTGAAGGTGCATTTTATGTTTTTCCAGACGTTTCTTCTTACTTCGGAAAAACATTGCGTGGAACTGAAATCAAAAATGCGGATGATTTTTCTATGTATCTTTTGGCAGAAGCAAATGTTGCGACTGTAACGGGAGATGCTTTTGGAAATCCGAACTGCATCCGTTTTTCTTACGCGACAAGCGAAGAAATTTTAACGGAAGCGTTGAAAAGAATAAAACAAGCTTTAGCTTAAATATAAAGATGAGCCTCAAGGAAACTTGGGGCTTTTTTGATTTATAAATACAACTGACTATCAATTTTAGCAATGATAAATTTAGAAAAATTAAAACTAGAAGCTAAAAATTTTATAATTGGATTAACTATCATATTGTCTTTTATAGCATTCATAATTCTTTTAGTCATATTATTTCAACTTTTATTTGGAACAAATTCTAGCCAGTCTGAAGATATCGATTATTACGAAAATGCTAGATAATTTTACTATTAAGAAAACTAAAATGTCAAAAATACTATTACTCGGTTCCGGAGAATTAGGAAAAGAATTTGTAATTGCAGCACAGCGCATCGGGCAAACCGTGATTGCTGTTGACAGTTATGAAAATGCACCAGCAATGCAGGTTGCACATGGTTTTGAAGTCATTAATATGCTTGACGGAGAAGCTTTGGATAAAGTCGTCGAGAAACATAAACCAAATTTTATCGTTCCAGAAATTGAGGCGATTCGCACCGAGCGTTTTTATGATTATGAAAAACAAGGAATCACCGTAGTTCCTTCCGCGAAGGCGGCGAATTTCACGATGAACAGAAAAGCAATTCGTGATTTGGCTTCAAAGGAATTAGGACTAAAAACCGCAAATTACAGATACGCCACCTCATCCGAAGAATTACAAAATGCAGTTCGTGAAGTTGGAATTCCGTGTGTTGTAAAACCGCTGATGTCATCTTCTGGAAAAGGACAATCTACGATCAAAACGCCAGACGATATTGAAAAAGCTTGGAATTATGCCGTGGAAGGCTCTCGTGGCGATGTCGTGGAAGTGATCGTGGAAGCTTTTGTGAAATTTAATTCAGAAATCACGCTTTTGACGGTTACCCAAAATAATAATCCGACGTTGTTTTGTGCTCCAATTGGACATAGACAAGAACGTGGTGATTATCAGGAAAGCTGGCAACCGGCAAGAATTTCCGATAAAGATTTGTTCGAAGCGCAAGATATGGCTGAGAAAGTAACCGAAGCTTTAGGTGGCGCGGGACTTTTTGGTGTGGAATTTTTCTTGGCTGATGACGGTGTATATTTCTCAGAATTGTCTCCGAGACCGCACGATACCGGAATGGTGACTTTGGCAGGAACGCAAAATTTCAATGAATTTGAACTGCATCTTCGTGCGATTTTGAGCCTTCCGATCTTTGAAATTACATTGGAGAAATTCGGAGCTAGTGCTGTAGTTTTGGCATCTGAAAATTCTACAAATCCGAGTTATGATGGATTGGATAAAATTGCTGGATTGGCGAAGACTGATTTTAGAATTTTTGGAAAACCTACGACGAGACCTTATAGAAGAATGGCTGTTGCCTTGACTTCTGATACTTTGGAAACTAATATTGAAGAAATTGTGGAACGTGCAAAAGAAGCCGCTAAATTAATAACTGTAAACTATTAAATCATGAAAAAAATACTTGCAATTGCGTTTTTGTTTCTAGCTTTTGGAGCAAATGCACAAGATAAAAAAATCACAAAACCTGAAGTTGTGGAAGCTTCTTGCGGGCAGTGCAACTTCGGGATGAAAGGCAAAGGCTGTTCTTTGGCAGTAAAAATTGACGGAAAGCCCTACTTCGTAGATGGGACTAAAATCGACGACCACGGAGATTCTCACGGAGCAGATGGTTTTTGTTCTAAAGTGCGCCAGGCAGAAGTTACTGGCGAAGTGAAGAATGACCGATTTGTGGCTAGTTCTTTTAAATTATTGCCTGAAAAGAAAGCTAAGAAATAGTTTTTTGAATCAGTAAGGGATTAGAAAAATTAAGTTAAGCGTCTAGAAATAGGCGCTTTTTTTGTTGCGTTTCTTTGCGGGCTTTACCACAAAGAAGCGCAAAAGGCTTCGCAAAGAATTTGAACCATTAAGGTATTAAGAAAATTAAGCGTTACGTCTTAATGAAACTTAATACCTTAATGGTTCAAAATTCGTCACTATCGCAAACCACTTTTGCCTATTGCCTATTCCCTCTTGCCTATTCCCTTTTCTTCAAAATCTCCTGCACTTCATCAACTGACTTGCCATTCAGCCATTCTTGCACCGAAATTGTTTCCTCTTTTGGCTGTAGTTGCTTTACTTTATTAAGTTCATGATTTTCTGGGAGCGTCAATTCCCGCAATGCGAAAAGGTCATTCGGACTACAATTCAGGCTCGTGCACAGCAATGTCATTTGGTTGAAATTCAGCTGCACGATTTCGCCTTTCAGCATCTTATTGGCAGAACCTCTGCTTATGCCCAGTTTCAATAAATAAGCATTGGGATGCAGAATATTCCTTGCCTTGAAAACCGGGTGAAGGTTTAATACAATACTGCTTTTATTGATTTTAATATTTTTTCTTTTATGGAATGAAGTGTACATAGTATTGATTTTAAGCAACCAAAGTAGTGATAAAATCAATATAAATCTTATCTATAGAAGCTTTTATCTCGTCTCTAGGCTACTAATACTTATCTCTAGGAGCTTAGTTTTCATCTGTAGAAACTGATTTCTCGTCTGTAGCAGTTTTATTTCCATCTGTAAAACAGTAATACTCGTCTGTAGATCTATAGTTTCCATCTGTAGAACCTTACTTACCGTCTGTAGAATTAATTTGGAAAAACCTTCTTGAATTGACTTTCAGGGTTTCGAAACTCAATAAAAGGGCATGAAACCGCAAAAAGAAAGGAGGAAACTTGATATCGCTATCAAGAATCCTCCTTCTTATTAATTGAAATTGTTTTTAAGGTTTTAGAAAAACTATTTCTTCTTTCCGATATTGATATTGTCAAAGCTGGAAACGTCGATTACTTCTTCTAAATCTACATCAAACGAAATATTTATCGAGTCGCCTACCATCGTTACTGGCAATTCATTTGACAATTGCGAAGAACCTACGAAGATATTTGGGTAATCTTTTACAGTAAAATAATAAAAGCTGTTGCCGTTTTTCACGTCGTTTTCAATTCTTGTCACTACAGATTTAAAGCTCTTTTTACTAGAAACCGAAGCTGGATCGATGCCATTATCTGCCATATTATAAACGTTTTTATAAGCCATCAATGTTTCGCGCATCGTATTCCCAACACCCACAATCGTGTAATCATTGATCGAAACCATGGCAAACATTTTCACCAAACCTCCGTCGTCTTTTAAAGTCATTACATACGTCGGGATATTATTGATCAGATATGGAATCGGCAATGAAGCGTGGTATCCTTTTTCCTGCACTTTTCCTTGGGCTGAGCTTTGCGCGGCGAATTCTGTCGCACCACTTTGTCGGTAATAAGTCGCTTCCTTCGTTCTCGTATCGACCAACACAAAACCTACGGCAGATTCTTCTTTCCCTACGGATGACAATCCAGTATACCAATACGATTTGTGATTTTCTCCATAGACTAAAGTCAGGCCTTCGGTCGTCATTAATTTATTTTCGTTTGACCAGTTCCAGTAGCCGTGAACATATTCTCCCCAGTCATTTAACTGTTCTTCGATGAAAGAAATCGGCTGAATTCTGTCTACCCAAAGCGGCGTATTGGCGATGTCATATTCTTGGATGGCACCAGTTTCAGCATCGACAACCAGAACTCCTGTGGCATCATTTCCGGCAAAGCCGATGCGTTTTTTATACTTGGTCACAATCCAATATGGATGTCCGTTATTGTCAATCTCAAAATTAAAATCTTCTAAACCGACTGTTGCATATCCGTTAAAATAAACGTGGCGATCGATTCTTGACCCAAAGAAAGCTTCCGGCTGATACTTGATTCTCACTGGCTTTCCTTTGACATCTTGCACTAATTTAACATCTCTTTCATTGGTTGCAGAAACCATTACGTAGCCTGGCGTTCCTTCAGAATTGTTATACCATTTGAAAAAACCAGTGTGCAATAATGGTGCGACCCAGTATAATTCGTCATTTACTTTTTGGATGGTAAACTCGCCGATTTCGGTCTGGCTTCCCAAAGATGGCTGCGATCCGATGATTTTTTCGCCTAAAAGCATGGCCAGTTCTTCATCAACTACACGAATTTTATCCAAAGAAATGGGTGCGATGTGGTTCTTTAAATTTTGTCCGTCTTCTACTTTGCCGATTAATTTTTGGTAGGCATCGCTTCTGAACATTGGCAAACTTGTCAATAAGGGAACAATTATTACATAGGCCAAAACGGCAAATAGCGTATAAAAGAAAAGTTTAGGCGGTGCTGAAACCAGGCGCAATTTGTTGGCAGGCTTTAGTACTTCTAATTTTGTAAAAGTGATAATTGAAATCAGAATTAGAAAAAGCAACAGAACCGGAAGCCCGATAAATCCGTAATTAATGACAGGAAGCGTCATATAAAACAATAAAAATCCGAATAAGAGAAGTCCTAAAATTGGGATAATTTTTTTCATTTTGGTTTTGTGTTTTGGTTTTTAGATAAGTCTTCGTAAATTTAAAATGTTACAGCAATGGTAATAGTTTTGGAAATTTATAAAAATAAAGCAAGTTAATTCCATTATCTTGAGAAAGTATTTTACAACTTTAAGAATCTCTTAAAAGTCATTCTGAAATTGCTTCTTTTATAAGAAATTAAGAACTCAATACCTATTTTTGTTAATTGCACTAAAATCCTCCCCGCTTATGAAGCTGCTTGTTGTTGAAGACGAACCAAACTTGTTATCGATTATCAGAAAAGGACTTTCTGAGAACAATAATGAAGTGAGCGTGGCGATGGACGGAAGAACGGCTTTGGAAATGATTCAGAACCATACTTTTGACGTGATTATCTTAGACATCATGCTTCCGGATATCAACGGAATTGAGATTTGCAGAAGGCTTCGCGCAGCTAAAAACTTTGTGCCGATTTTGCTCTTGACCGCTTTGGGAACTACAGAAAACGTAGTCACGGGACTGAACGCTGGCGCGGATGATTATATGGCAAAGCCGTTTAAATTTTCAGAATTGCAAGCCAGAATCAGCGCTTTGGCAAGACGTTCCAATCAAGACCACAAACCAAATGACACGATTGTAATCGACGATCTAGAAATCGACGGACGTTCAAAATCTGTAAAACGCAACGGAGAATCGATTGTTTTGACTGCCAAAGAATTCAAGCTTTTGTATTATTTGGCTAAAAATGCCGGCAACATTTTATCTCGAGAACAGCTTCTTGAGAATGTGTGGGATATCAATTTTGACATGAATACGAACGTTGTTGACGTCTATATAAATTATGTCAGAAATAAAATTGACAAACCTTTTCAAAATAAATTAATCCACACCATGAAAGGTCTGGGTTATGTAATACGACCAATTTAATGCAGATTAGAAAGAAAATTACGTTTACCTACATTGCACTTTCTTGCTTCAGCACGTTGCTTTTGAGCATGGTGGTTTTCTTTTTGTTTAAGCAAAACAACCAATATCATTTTTTGAAAAGGCTTCAAGACCGGGCAAAAATTGCTTCTTCGATTTATTATCAGCACGATACTTTAAAAGCAAAATATTTTCAAGAATTCAAGAATGAAGGTTTGGAAGAATTGATTGATGAAAAAGATTTTGTCTTGAAAGTCAACGGAAGCGACAGTTTTGAATACAACACAAAATTAGATCTTCCTGCTTCTTTTTATTCCCGAGTGATGAAAACGGGAAGTGGCTGGATTGAAGATGACAACCGTTATTTTTATGGCCAGATCTTCTCTGAATCAGGACAAAAATATATGGTAATTGTAACTGCAAAAGACCGACGAGGAAGCGTGAGTGCTATTTATATTTTGCAGATTTTAGTTTTTGGAGGTATCGGTTTTGTGTTTTTGGCGTATTTCTTCGGAAGGTTTTTGGCACGAAGAGTTATTGATCCGATGGCTCGAATTACAAAAGAAGTTAAGCGAATCAGTGCTTCAAATTTGCACAACAGATTGCCTGATACTGAAGGGCAAGATGAGATTTCTGACTTGACAAAAACGTTTAACGACATGCTCGATCGACTGGAAACTTCGTTTGAGATTCAGGCCAATTTCATTAATAATGCTTCGCACGAATTAAAAACTCCGATCACGACGATTATTGCCGAAACTGAAATCATGCTCTTGAAAGAAAGAGAAACAGCAGAATATATTTTTTCTTTGGAGAACATCAACAAGCAAGCCTCAAAACTTGGAAACCTTACCGAAGGCCTTTTAAAGTTAACCCAAACAGGATATGACGGCAGAAAACAAGTACATGATATTGCCAGAATTGACGAGTTGCTTTTAGATGTGAAAGGCTCGATTGACAAGATTTATCCAAACAATCGCGTGAATATCAAACTCAATGATATTCCCGATGATGATTCTTTATTGACCATTCCTTGCAATCGCCCGTTATTGGAATTAGCCCTGAATAATATTATTTCCAATGGCGTAAAATATTCTGATAATGATGAAGTTTTTGTGTCGCTTTCGGCAGATAAGAATAAAATTAAAATTGCCATCACTGACATTGGCATTGGAATTCCGCCAGAAGACATTCCTTATTTGTATGAACCTTTCTTCCGTGGAAAGACGGCTTCGAAGTATAATGGGTATGGACTTGGACTTCCGTTGGCGATGAAAATCATACGAATGCACAACGGTGAACTCCAGATTAATTCTGAAACCGGAAAAGGAACGGTTGTGAATATTACTTTCGACAAAACCAACATTAGAAATTCTAATCTTAAATCTTAAGAAGTTCTAATCTTAATCTAAGAACGCTCTAATCTTGAACTTTTTATTTTGTATGTATAATAATCAAAGCAATTATACATATGAAAAATATATTAATTCCCACAACGCTCCAGCCTGACACAATTAATGCAGTCAAAACGGCCATCAAACAGTCAAAAGGAAAAAATTGCAATGTTATTTTACTTCAAGTTTGCGATGTTCCAGATACTGATTCGAGTGCTTTCTTTTTGAGAAGCCTTAAAAATGAATTGAGCGTTTCCCAGAAAAACATCTTAGAAGCCAGCCGAAATCTTGTTGCAGTTTCTCAAAGCTGCACTTTTAAATTGCAGCACCAATATGGCATTTCAGCTCCGTTGATGCGTAATTTGTTAGAACATCTTCATGTCGGTTTGATCATCATTACGCCTTCTTATAAAAATACAGAGAAAAAAATCCATCATCAATTTCTTCAGATCTTATCGAATAACAGATGCCCAATTCTTCACTTGAATTCAATTTTTGAAGAACACGAATTGAACAAGGCCCTGTATTTGGAACAAAGCAAATCAAGACTTCAAGCGGAAGATTTGCAACAATTGACACAAGGGCAATTTGATTTTAGAATTGTCAGCCATGCCAAGATTTTTGAAGACCAAAGCGTGGAAGAAATCAATCCAGAGTTGACGGAAGCGATTTCTAAGAATGAGATCAATCTGCTAATCCAGACAAGAAAACCTGAGAAAATTAAATTAAAAAAGAGCGAAAAATCTAAAGTAAACGAAAGCTTAGGATTGCCAGTTCTTTCTTTATATGAAGAAATTGTTTAATATTTTTTTGATTAAAACTAAGCCTTACTATTAAACTTTAAAGATAAAATATATGCTATTAAAGAAGAAAATACCGATGAAATATGTTCTCGGAAAAATTAAAATAGAATTAATATTGGTGGTTATTTATGTAGTTTCATTTGACTTGATTCACCGTTATTTTGAAGCAGTGGCAATGAATATTCCGATTGCAATTCCTACTATTATTGGTACGGTTATCTCGTTATTGCTAGCTTTTAAATCAAACCAGGCGTATGACCGCTGGTGGGAAGCAAGAATGATTTGGGGTGCGATTGTGAATGACTCGCGAACTTTGCTGCGTCAAGTGATTGGTTTTTATAAAGACCCAGATTTTTCTGTGGAAGCGAATGAATTCAAGGAAAATTTCGCGAAGAGACAAGCAGCGTGGTGTTATAGCTTGGGTCAGGCTTTGAGAGGAAAAGATCCGTTGAAACCAATTAAGAATTTGCTAACTGCGGAGGAATTTCGTTATGTTTCAAAACACAAGCACGTTCCGAATGCGATTTTGATTCTGCATTCGCGTGCCTTGAAAATAGCAAAAGATCAAGGAAAAATCAACAGCTATGAACAAGTGGAAATCGACAATACTTTGACGCGTTTGTGCGATTCAATGGGTAAATGCGAGCGTATTAAAAACACGGTTTTCCCGACGACATACAGCTTGTACATTCGATTCACGCTTTGTCTTTTTATAATGTTATTGCCTTTTGGATTGACAAATTTAGTGGGATGGTTGCAAATTCCGTTAGTTACGACGATTGCTGCTGCGTTCTTCTTGGTTGAAAAAATGGCCATTCACCTGCAAGATCCATTTGAAAACAGACCGACAGATACTCCGGTAACGGCAATTTCTAACACCATTGAAACTAATTTGATACAGATGGTAAATGAATTCAGGGATGAATTTGACGAAAGCATTGAAAAGCCAGAACCTTCTGTGCATCACATTCAACCTGTTAAAAATGCTTATTTTGTACTTTAAGGTTTGCATATTGAGATTTTTAAATCCGGCTCGTTCAAAGCCGGATTTATTTTTGGAAACATTTTAGGTTCCTGTCATTGTAGTCTCTTAAAAAATTTTACTTTTACATTAAAACTATAACATTTCCAATTATGAAGACAAATTTCAAAAACATTGCTGCTAAAGCATTTTTAATCTTAGGTTTCGTATCCTTTACTTTTTTTGCATCATGTTCAAACGACAATGATCCTGAAGCTGTTGCAGAAAAATTCTTAAATCACGTAAACAGAGGAGAATTTAAAGAAGCTAAAGAATATTGCGATGACCAAACTGCCTCTCTTATCGGAATGATGGAAGGAATGGCTGGTGATAAAACTAAAGAATTGAAAGATGCTGGCGTGAAAACTGAAATTATTTCTTCGGAAGTAAAAGACGATAAAGCGACTGTAAAATATAAATCAACTGGTGGAAAATCTGCAAATTCAGCTGAGCAAACATTAAACTTGGTAAAAGTTGACGGTAAATGGAAAGTGACAATTGACAAAGAAAATGCTAACAAAGAAGGTGCTGGAAAACCAGAAGCTGCTCCTGTTACTGCTGATTCTTTAGACGTTGAAACTGACACTGTTCAAGTTACTACAGATACTGTGAAAACAGTAAAATAATTATTTCAAATAATATTCTAAAAGCATTACTAATGAAGAAAATTCTCTTTTATTTAGTAATGCTTTTTCTTTTGGGCTTACTTGCCTACAAAGCTTTCTTTTATTTTGACCGAAAATCAGAACAGGCCGGAATTGTAAAAAACGAAGCCGTAACAAGACTTTCTGCTGCAGAAATCTCTCAAATTCAAGAAGGTGACTTTATCTTAAGAAGAGGTTTTGGTTTTTTCAGCGATTATATTTCGAAAGAATTAAATGACAGCGTTATAGATGTCACCCATGCGGGAATTATTACCAAAAGAAATGATTCTTTATTTGTAATTCATTCGCTTTCTTCAGATGTGACTGATGTTGACGGCTTGCAGATACAGCCTTTGCAAGAGTTTTTAAAGTATTCTTATCCTCATAAGATCATTGTTACAAGACTTAAAAACGCAGATACTGCTGTGGGATTAAAGATTTCATCTTTAGCAAAAGAGTATCTCGGCAAGCACATTCCGTTTGACCATAAAGGAAATTTTGACAATGATGATGCGCTTTTTTGCACAGAAATGATTTGGAAGATTCTGGAAAAAGATATGCATTGCGTGAAAATTCCAACGGAAGCTGTTGCCAGAAAGAAGTTTTTCTATTCGATGACGCCGATGTATGATACGATTTATTTTGATATCAAGGTAAATCAATATGATATAAAGAATAAATAGTATTTTTGCGACTACAAACAAAACGAATTTACATGAAAGCATACGTATTTCCCGGACAAGGCGCCCAATTCACAGGAATGGGGAAAGACCTTTATGAACAATCAGCATTAGCAAAAGAATTATTCGAAAAGGCCAATGAAATCTTGGGTTTTAGAATCACCGATATCATGTTTGAAGGAACGGCAGAAGAATTAAAAGAGACAAAAGTTACCCAGCCAGCGGTTTTCTTGCATTCTGTAATCTTGGCAAAAACTTTGGGTGACAGCTTCCAGCCAGAAATGGTTGCGGGTCACTCACTTGGAGAATTCTCAGCTTTGGTTGCCAATGGTGCTTTATCCTTTGAAGACGGATTGAAATTAGTTTCACAGAGAGCTATTGCCATGCAAAAAGCGTGTGAAATCAAGCCTTCGACAATGGCGGCCGTTTTAGGTCTAGAAGATAAAATTGTGGAAGATGTTTGCGCATCGATCGACGGAGTTGTCGTGGCGGCAAATTACAACTGCCCAGGACAATTGGTGATTTCCGGAGAAACTTCGGCTGTGGAACAAGCTTGTGAGGCGATGAAAGTTGCAGGTGCAAAACGTGCCTTGATTTTGCCTGTTGGCGGTGCTTTTCACTCGCCGATGATGGAACCTGCTAGAGAAGAATTGGCTGCCGCAATTGAAAGCACCACTTTTTCTGAACCCATTTGCCCGGTATACCAAAATGTACCTGCGACTGCGGTTTCAAGTGCTAACGAAATTAAGAAAAACTTGATCATACAGTTGACAGCTCCCGTAAAATGGACACAATCAGTGCAACAGATGATTACTGACGGCGCGACTTCGTTTACTGAAGTTGGTCCTGGAAAGGTATTGATCGGTTTGGTTGGTAAAATTGACAAAAGCGTGGAGACTTTTTCGGCTTAAGTTTTTTAAATTATATAGTGAAAATCCTCAAAGGCAAATGCTTTTGAGGATTTTTTTTGTGGTTGCAGAAAACTTTAGATGCATTGCAGAAAGAAAGAGCAAGAGTGCAGAAGATTAGAAGGTGATTGCAGAAGATCAGAAAGCGTTTGCAGAAAATAATGTCATGATTGCAGAAACAAGTTATGCTTTGCAGAAGAAAAGATGATGATTGCAGAAGGTTAGATAGCCTTTGCAGAAAGTCTGGCGGTCATTGCAGAAAGTTAGATGGTCATTGCAGAAAATAAGCATTTTGTTAATGATACTGGGAGTTCACAGCTTATTTTGGCAATATTTTAAACAAAAAAAACCTGAACAGGCGCTCAGGTTTTTTTTATATGTTTTATATTTTCGGAATGACTGTTTGTGATTCCTGTGATCAGGTATTTATTTTCTTTATTTTCAAAAAATACATACCAGACAGTTCTTGAATTTGCTTTGTAAAAAATGTATTTTGAGCCTAGATGCTTTAATTGTTTTGGAGCGGGTTGGTGTGGAAAAGTTTCAATATTTTCACAAATAAACTCCACTATCTTATCAATATAATTTTGCGCATTATCCTCAAAACTGAAATATTGCTGTTCAAAAAGAATAAAAAATAATTCATCAAAATATTCTAAAACCTCTTTCTTAAAAATTATTTTTTCCAAGGATAGGCTTTTACTCGTTTGTGCATTTCTTCTTTAAACTCTTCTGGCGTATATCCATTTTCAAATTCTTTGTCAAAATCAAAATTGGCTTCTTTTTCAGATTCTTCTTTTAGTTTGGCAATTTCATATAGGATAGTTGGTTCTTCCAATTTTGAAAGCCATTCCATCAGTTCATTTTTTTTGTATCGCGTGTCCATTAGCTTTTTATTATTTTACTAATTTACAAATAATTAGACAAATAAGATATTTTAATTCCACAGAGGTTCACTAAGCAAACACAGACAAACACTAAGTTTTGTGAATCTTTGTGGAAAATCCTTGCAAAACTTTGCGTTAAACAGCCTAGCCCCTGATCTTTTTCTCCCACTTCCAGGCAGAATCCATCGCTTCGTCTAAAGTTGATTCTGCTTTCCAACCTAAAACGGCATTTGCTTTTTCAGTATCTGCGAAAGCGGAAATCACGTCACCTTCTCTTCTGTCTACCAATTTGTAAGGCAGTTTTTGACCGCTTACTTTTTCAAAAGAATTGATGACTTCTAAAACGGTGCTTCCTGTTCCTGTTCCGATATTAAAAGTTTCTACTTTGGTTTGATTTTTCTTGTCGATCAATCTTTTTAAGGCCACAACGTGTGCTTTTGCCAAATCAACTACGTGAATGTAATCGCGAATGCAAGTTCCATCAGAAGTTGGATAATCAGAACCAAAAACAGACAGTTCTTTTCTTAAGCCGATTCCGGTTTGTGTGATAAACGGCACTAAATTTTGCGGAACACCGATTGGCAATTCCCCTATTTCTGCAGATGGATGTGCTCCAATTGGGTTAAAATATCTAAGCAAAATTGCATTGATATTCGAAACTTTTGCCACATCTTGGATAATTTCTTCTCCAATTTGCTTTGTATTTCCATAAGGAGAAATTGCAGGTTGCACAGATGCGCTTTCTGTAATTGGCATCTTTTCGGCTTGACCATAAACGGTGCAAGAAGAGCTGAAAATAAAACTAGAATTTTCTTTTTGCTGTAATTCTTGAAGAATATAAACCAAAGCATTAATGTTATTTTCATAGTAAAGCAACGGATTTTCAACGCTTTCGCCAACTGCTTTTGAAGCTGCGAAATGAATGACACCAGAAACATCTGAATGTTTTTTAAAGAAATCTTGAATTGCTTTTTTCTCTCTTAAATCTAGTTTTTCAAATTCGGGTTTTTTTCCTGAAATGGCTACGATTCCTTTTAAAACCTCTTCTGTTGAATTGGAAAGGTTATCAATTATTACTACTTCAAAACCTTGGCTTTGCAATTCAACTACGGTATGGGAACCGATAAAACCTAATCCTCCTGTAACTACTATTTTCATTTGCTTATATTTTTAAAAACCACGAACTCACGAATGTAAATTTTATTCGTGAATTCGTGGTCTTTTTTCTATATTATTTATATTATTTTAAAAATTCTAAAATAGAATCTGTAATAAATTTGATTTGCTCGTCGTCTAATTCAGTGTGCATTGGCAACGAAATTACTTCTTTCACCAATTGATTTGTGATTGGAAAATCTTCTTCTTTGTAACGAGAATCTAAGTAGGCTTTTTGGCTGTGTAAAGGAATCGGGTAATAAATTGCACACGGAATTCCTTTATCTAATAAATGTTGCATCAAACCATCACGGTCAGCGTCAACAATTCTCAACGTATATTGGTGGAAAACGTGAGAATCTCTTTCGCCAGCAATATAAGGTGTCACGATGTTTTTGTGGTTTGCTAAAGCTTGGCTGTATTTTTGAGCCGCCAATTGACGCGCCGCATTGTATTCGTCTAATTTTGGCAATTTTGCATTTAAAACTGCGGCTTGAATGCTGTCTAAACGAGAATTTACGCCCACAACATCATGATGGTAACGAACGTACATTCCGTGATTTACGATACCACGAAGTTGGTGCGCCAAGTCATCATCGTTTGTAAAGATTGCTCCTCCGTCACCGTAACAACCCAAATTTTTAGAAGGAAAAAAAGATGTCGAAGCTACGTGACCGATAACTCCAGCTTTCTTTTTCTTTCCGTCAAAATATTTGTAATCCGCTCCGATTGCCTGTGCGTTGTCTTCAATTACAAATAAATTGTGTTCAGACGCCAATTGCATGATCGCTTCCATATTTGCCGCTTGACCGAATAAGTGAACCGGAACAATTGCTTTGGTTTTTGGCGTAATTGCTTTTTTAATTGCTTCGATAGAAATATTAAAAGTATCTATTTCCACGTCAACTAAAACCGGAGTCAATTGCAATAACGCGATGACCTCAACAGTCGCCGCGAAGGTAAAATCAGCTGTAATCACTTCATCGCCAGGTTTTAAATCTAGTGCCATCATTGCGATTTGCAAAGCGTCAGTTCCATTTGCACAAGGAATCACGTGTTTTGCGCCAAGGTAATCTTCTAAACTTTTTTGGAATTTGTGAACTTCAGGTCCGTTGATGTAAGTGTTGGTGTCCAGAACTTCTTGAATCGAAACATTTACTGCTTCTTTTATATTTTCATATTGCCCTTTCAGGTCAACCATTTGAATTTTTTTCATCTAAATTTGAATTTAAAACACGCAAAATTACTAATTAAATGACGGACAACCAATGAAATTTCTAGAAACTAATGTATTTTAGCAATTCAAAAAATGACCTATGTTTTTTCTCTATAATTTGCTGGTAATCGTTACTGGATTTGCCTTGAAAATAGTTGCGCTTTTTAGTCCGAAGATGAAACTTTTCGTGAACGGAAGAAAAAACGTATTCAAGACTTTAGGCAATAAAATCCAACCGAAAGACAAGACGATTTGGTTTCATTCGGCTTCGCTTGGTGAGTTCGAACAAGGGCTTCCGGTAATGGAAAAGATTCGAATTTTATATCCAAATCATAAGATTGTTTTGACTTTCTTTTCACCTTCGGGATATGAAGTTCGAAAGAATTCGACTGCGGCTGATGTGATTGTTTATCTTCCTTTGGACACAAAAAATAACGCTGAGAAATTCTTAAAATTGGTGCATCCTGAAATGGTTTTCTTTATTAAATATGAATTTTGGCCTAACTATTTGAATGGATTAAAAGAAAGAAATATTCCTACATATTTGTTCTCAGGAATTTTTAGGGAAGATCAGGTTTTCTTTAAATGGTATGGCGGTTTTTACAGAAAAGCTTTGGCTACATTCAAAATGTTTTTTGTGCAAAATGAAAGCTCAAAATTACTCTTGCAACAAATTGGTTTCAATAATGTAAAAGTTAATGGTGACACCCGTTTTGATCGGGTTTCAAAAATTTTAGAAAGAGATAATACTTTAGATTTTGTAGAAAAATTCAAAGACAATAAACTGACAATTGTTGCCGGAAGCACTTGGCCAAAAGACGAAAATAATTTGGTTGATTTTATCAATTCGAATTCTTTTGGCGTAAAATTTATTTTGGCGCCGCACAATGTCAAACAAGACCAAATCGAGGATTTAAAGAAAAGTATTTCTAAAAAAGTGGTTTTATTTTCAGAAATGAAGAATAAAAACTTGGCAGAATATGACGTTTTTATCATCGATACGATCGGAATTTTGACAAAGATTTATAGTTATGCTGATATTGCTTATGTTGGTGGTGGTTTTGGAACTTCGGGATTGCATAATATTTTAGAACCAGCAACTTTTGGGATTCCAATTATTATTGGACCTAATTTTCAGAAGTTTTCGGAAGCGGTTGCTTTAGCAAATATGGGCGGTTGTGTTGCTGTAAAAAGCAAAAAGGAATTAGAAGAAACTTTAGATTTCTTGATTCAGAATGATGATGAACGATTTGAAAAAGGTCATATTTCTAGAACTTTTGTAGAAATGAATAAAAATGCGACGGAAGTTATTTTGAAAAATTTGTAGATTTTTTTGCCACGAATTTCAAACACAGATTTCTCAGATTTTCTCAGATTTTTTTTAAAACTGATTCGATTATTTAGATTTAAAAAACCGTATAAATCTGTGTCATCGCATAAATTCGCGTTAAGAAAAAAAATTAAAACTATGATTCAATTCAGACCTTTAAAAACTTCAGATATCGAGACAATCGTTCCGATGATGCAGGAATTTTATGCGATTGACAATTACCCAATTGACATTGCGATTTCAAAAGCTTTGTTTCTGGAATTTTTAGAAAATCCACATTTGGGAAGATGCTGGCTGATTTATTCAGATGTAGAAATTGTGGGTTACGTAATTCTGACTTTTGTTTTCAGTTTTGAATACAAGGGAACGATTGCATTTTTAGACGAATTGTATATTTCTTCGAAAGCAAGAGGAAAAGGAATCGGGAAATTGGCTTTGGATTTTATTCACCAAGAAGCAATTTCTCTCTCTTTAAAAATCATTTATCTAGAAGTTGAAGGTCATAATGAAATTGCTCAAAAACTATATTTAGCTAAAGATTTTGTGGTTCATAATCGCAATTTGATGAAGCTTACGATAAAATAAAAAGACCAGACTCTTTTCAGGATCTGGCCTTTTTTCAAAAACAAATATATAAAAACTCTAACTTAATCTTTGATAAACTGGTCTGCTCCTTCATCGGTTAACGGAATGTACAAACGCTCCCATTTGTCGCCTTTAACCAAGTCCCAAGAATGTCCAGGTCCTTTTGTATCTTCTGCAATCAAAATCGTTCCCGGCTCTATAATGAACGTGTCGCCGTTGCTAACTTTGAATTTTAATTTTCCTTTTAACGTTACTACATATTGCTTTCTTGGCGCAGCATGTGCTACTTTTTCATAATCATCAACATGGGTTTGCGCAAAAAATCCTTTTGACTCGATATTTGTTTTGTTTGGAATTTTGCCTACTTCAAACGTACATTTTCCATCTTCAGTATTGAACATTCTGATCGCTTTTATGTAGTGCTGTTCTTCCGCTTTTTCAGCTTTTTCCTTTTTAGGTTTTTCTTTTTTTCCGTCAGAATTAACAGATTTTGCATAAATTGAACCGAATCCTGTTAGTAAAGTCAAAGCCAGGATTAAAGATGCTTTTTTCATTGTAGTAAATTATTATAGTTATTAAAATTTTTAAAGTAAAACAGAATCGTGAACTTGCATTTTGTTCCAAAAAACACTGTATTTTTTCACGATTGCCAAGTGTTCTGGAAGTTTTCCATAAGCTTCTAAATCTTCCAAAGAATCAAAAGTCATCACTACATTATAGCTGAAACTGTTGTCCAAAACCGCTCTCGGCGAAGAATTTGCAGGCGTTCCATAATGAATGGATTTCAAATAAGGAAGCTTGCTCAGTTCTTTGAAAAAGTTCACAAAATCTTCCACTTGTTTTTGCGTAAGATCATCTTTCAGCCAGAAAAGCAAATAGTGATTGAAAAATTTCTGTTCTTTTTTCGTAGTAATTTCTCTGGCTAAAACATTGCTCAAAGTTCCGGTTGCGATTGCGGCAACTGCCGTATTGACGATAAATTTTCTTCTTTCCATGATATTATTTTTAGTTAAAGTCGATTCTATATTTCAGCAAATAAGTCATTCTGTGCGCTGTAACTTCTGGTGCTTGCGCTAAACTTTCTACAGCTCCAAAAACTGGACGGCGTTGTGCATCGAAAGTCAATTTTGAAGAATGTCCGTTAAAAAGCAAGCTCACGCCAGCATCATAAACCACAACTGGATCTGCTAGCCTATCAAATTCAGAATATTGAACCGAAGCCGCCGGCATCAATTGCATTCCCTTTTTCTCTTGGTCAAAATAAGGAAGCGTTCCTCCGATTTGTGCATAATATGTATTTCCTGTTCCCACAACTGGATATGCATTTCCTGATCCGTTGAATGAAGAAATATCTGCATTTACACCAGTTGCCGGATTATTTGTTCCAATATTTCTAGTGTAATTCGGACCATAATCGTTTTTTAAAGCGATAGCATAAGCACTAAAAGAAGTTCCTCTTTCGCGATTAATTGGCGTGTCATAAAACACATCGACTGCAAAATTTTTCATCGCATCGTGAACTACTTCACCAGAATTTGTCGTGTGCCAAAGCGCGTCGTTCATATATTCTGCACCAATACCGATGTTAAAAACTTTCTTTTTCCCTAAGTAAGTCCCGGCGCTGAAAGGCGTGTCGTTACTTTCTTTATCCAAGAATTGGTACTTGAAATAACCGCTGACCAATTGGTGCGCACCATCAGTATTAAAAACCGCCGTATTTAATTTCGCGGCCGCAGAACCGTCAGTATAAGGATCGGCTACAGTCATTCTATAATCTAATTTTCCGATTTGACCTTTCACATAAATTCCTAGTTTTCTAAGCGTAATATCAGTGTTTCCAGCATTTCCTGTAGCAAAAGCTGGCATATCGTATAATAAGGTAGCTTGCGGACCGGTTGAAAAACGAGACAAACCTGTCCAAGTTGAACGTCCACCTCCGACAGAAATATAATCTGAGAACTTGTATTCTGCGTAAGCGTCAAGCAAATCCATGTAAGTATTTGATTTCGAATTTACGTTGACATTTGAAGGTCCCATTTGCAAAACCACAGTCACTTTTTCTGTCGGACGCACCGTCATTTTCGCACGAATTCTTCGGATGGAGAAATCATAAACGCCACTTTCTGCTTGGTCATTTACCAAACTTCCTGGGTTTAATTCTGAATAACGCGCCCAGAATTCCATATAACCGCTAAATTGGATGAAGCGCGTTTTCTCTGGATTCAAGTAATATTTTAAGGAGGGATTTTTGAAATCTGTGGTTTGCGCATTTCCTTTAAAAACACACAACACACCGATAAGCATTAAAAGCTTAAAGTTTTTGAAAGTCATTTTAACTAATTTTTCTATTTGTAAGTCCTTGAAGTTTTTAAAACTTGATAAAACATCTAGCTTTAAAGACAGTACAAATTTCCGCCAAAAGCCTACTGGCAGGCATTAGAGACGTTATAGAAAAAAATTAGAATTTCATTAGAAAACGCTTGAAGTCAGAATTATTTTAAAAGTAGTTTCGTGGTTTACTTCTGATTTTACCGAAATAATTCCGTGATGAAGCGAAATGATTTTTTGGGTTAAGGAAAGACCAATTCCGTTACCATGAGCAACTTGCTGATTTTCTCCTCGAAAGAAAGGCTTGAAAATCGAGTCAATTTCTTGTGGATTAATTCCGACACCTTTATTGGTGAACGCCAAAATTATTTTAGAATCTTCAAAAGAAACATTGACCGTACATTTTTTATCAAAAGAATATTTGCAACCATTATTGAAGAGATTCGCAAAAGCGACTTTCAGGAGATATTCATTTCCGGAAACCGACATTTCTTGGTCGTTTTCAAAATCGCCGTCGAAGTGAATGTCAATTTTATGGGACGAATTTGCGGTCTGTTCCATTTGCCGTGCATCCAATAAAATCTCGTCAATTCTGATTTCTTTAAACGAAATTTCAGACGGATCATAACTTGCTTTGGCCAAATCTAAAAGGCTTGAAGATAATCTCACAAGGCGTTGCGCATCAAGCAACGTATTTTGAATTGCTTCACGATACGCTTCTTCTCCCCGATTTTTAGACAGTGAAATTTCCAATTCAGCAATGATCGCGGCGAGTGGCGTTCGCAATTCGTGGGAAATATTCGACACAAAACTTTTCTGAGTTTCAAAAGAATTTTCTAGCCGGTCGAGCATTTCATTAAACGTATTTGCCAAGGCAGAAAGTTCATCTTTGCTTCCGTTGACGTTTAATCTTACATCAAATTTGCTGGCTGTAATTTTATTGACCTTCCGAGTCATTTCCTTGACTGGTTCGAAGGCTTTCTTTGCAAAAAACAATCCTGAAAGGCAGATTACGACAATCGAAAATATGTAGGCATAAACCATGTGTTTGTACATATCATCAATTTTATTGTAGCCATAATGATCGTAAGCGATTGCCGTGATATAATAGTTTTTTCCATCAAAATTATATCTTTCACCAACCATTTGCCAATCGCCTACAGAAGATCGCAGTTCTCCTTTTTTTAAGATTTTTCGAAACATTTCGGGAGTTTCTTTCACCATGTCATTTTTCTGATTGTCGTGAAAAAGCAACTTGAAATTTTCGTCATAAATGGCAATTTCAGCTTCATTCATCACTTTCAAATTATTCATGTGAATATCCTGAAGCGTTTCTGCTGGCGCTTTTGCATCAAAAAACAATTCGCCTTTTACAAAAGCTTTGATTTTTATACGGTCATAAAATTCTTCTTCACGGTCGCTTTTTGCGTAACCATATATAATGAAGGCAAACAGAAATAAAATTCCGGCCGTGATGATCGTGAAAAGTATGGTGAGTTTTAAGGTAATTTTCATTCTTCAACTTTTAAGATGAAACCCATTCCTGATTTTGTATGGATGAGTTTTTTATCAAAATCTTTGTCAATTTTTTTTCGGAGGTAGTTGATGTAAACGTCGATAAAATTGGTTCCGGTGTCAAAGTAGGTTTCCCAGACTTTTTCTGAGATTTCATTTCTGGAAAGAACGCGTTCTGAATTTCGCATCATATATTCGAGAAGCTTGAATTCTTTTGGCGTCAGGTTTATTTCGATGTTGTTTCGTTTGACGATTTTCAAGTTCAAGTTCATTTCTAAATCGTGGAATTTTAAAATGAAACTGGAGTTGGCTGTGATTCCGTTGTAACGTTTGAGCAACACTCTGATTCTGGCTAAAAGTTCTCTGATTTCGAAAGGTTTTACCATATAATCATCAGCGCCGGCGTCGAAACCTTCGATTTTATCGTTGGTTGTTCCTAATGCGGTGAGCATGATTATTGGAATTTGCGGTTTTATGCTTCTAATTTCTCGGCTTAAATCAAGTCCGTCCATTTTTGGAAGGATGATATCGGTGATGATTAAGTCATAATCATTGTGGAGAATGAGTTTTAATCCTGATAATCCGTCGAAGGCGACTGTGGTTTCGAAACCTTCTTCGGTTAAGCCGCGGTTTATTAATTCGGCTACACGCTGGTCGTCTTCAATTATCAGAATTTGCATCGAGTGAGAATTTTGGGGGATTTGTTTGCAAAATTAAGGGTTCTGAATTTATTTGTGTATTTATGAAATGTTATAATCTTGGTTTGCCGTTTTTTTGAACGTGGATTTTTTGCGGATCAAACGGATTGGCGCGGATTTTCGAAGAGGCGTTTTTTCTTTATGTTTTCTTTAGCTTTTTTGATACCTAACAGGTTTTGGAAACCTGTTAGGATATCGTCAACGTTTATCGGCAAAGATTGGGACTGGCGTTTCCGAAAATTCAAATGGTTTCTCAAATAGCCCTGATGGTGCGATTGTTTGAGCTCTTTCACGGCTGATCAAGACGTGAAAAGCGAGTCGCTCCAGCGGGAAATTCGATTGTTGATGAATCCTTAAGTTTCGCTTCAAAAAAACTTTAAAATTAGAGATTCGTTAAATAATTGAGTGTTTTGGGCAAAAATTGTAACTTGCGGGCACTATAAACTTCAATACTATTATATGAAATTTTTGAGACTTCTGGTCCTTTTATTGGTTGTTCCTGCGTATGCTCAGCAAGGCGGGATGTGGATTCCTTCGCTTTTGAAAGGGATGAACGAGACCGAGATGAAAAATCTGGGGATGAAAATGAAAGCGTCTGACATTTATGACGTGAATAAATCAAGCTTGAAAGACGCGGTACCGCAATTTAACGGCGGTTGCACGTCAGAAGTGATTTCTGATCAAGGACTTTTATTGACGAATCACCACTGTGGTTTTGGGCAAATTCAGAGCCATTCTTCTGTGGAACACGATTATTTGACCGATGGTTTTTGGGCAAAATCGTTGGAAGAAGAATTGCCAAATGAAGACCTTGAAGTGACTTTTATCGTAAAAATCGAAGATGTGACAACGCAAGTTTTAAACGGAGTTGCCGGAATTTCTTCAGAAGCTGACAAGCAGAAAAAGATTCAGGAAAATATTTCTTCGTTGACAAAATCATTGCCGAAGGAAGCTTGGCAAGAAAATAGAATTCGTACTTTTTATGAAGGAAATCAATATATTTTATTCTTAATTGAAAGTTATAAAGACGTTCGTTTGGTTGGCGCACCGCCTTCTTCTATCGGAAAATTTGGTTCAGATACGGATAACTGGGTTTGGCCTCGTCACACTGGAGATTTTTCTTTGTTTAGAATTTATGCAGATAAAAATAACCGTCCGGCGGCGTATTCAAAAGACAATGTTCCTTACAAACCGAAGCACTTTTTGCCGGTTTCTATTAAAGGAGTGGAAGAAAATGACTTTACGTTGGTTTTTGGATATCCAGGAAGAACAACGGAATATTTGCCTTCTGTGGCTGTGGAGCAAATCGTGAACAGCTTAAATCCTGCAAAAATTGAAATTCGTGACAGAGCTTTGAAAGTGACTGACGGATTTATGCGTAAAGACAACGCGATCAAAATTCAATATGCTTCGAAATACGCCGGAATTGCAAATTATTGGAAGAAATGGATTGGCGAGACTAAAGGTTTGAAAAAATCAAATGCTGTTGAAATCAAGAAAAACTTTGAAAAAGATTTCTTGGCTAAAGTTTTAAAAGCTGGAAAACAGGCTGAATACGGAAATCTTTTTGTGGATTTTCAGAAGAATTATGATGAAATCGCTCCGTATGCTTTGAGCAGAGATTATTTTATGGAAGTGGTTTTGAGAAATACAGAATTGCTTGCAACAGGATATAAACTGTACCAATTAGAGCAGATTTATAATTTGAGAGGCGAGCAATCTTTCACCGACAGAAAGAACAATTTGGCTGCCGGAATGGGCGAATTCTACAAAGATTTCAATGCTTCTGTTGATGAAAAAGTATTTGAGCAATTGATTGAATTGTATGCCACAAAATCACCTCAACAATTTTTGCCAGCGAATTTGAAAAATGCTGATTTCAAGAAATTGACTTCTGAAATTTATAGCCAATCAAAATTGACGAGCTATGAAAAATTCAAAGAATTGCTTTCTGGAGATACCAAAACGGTTTTGGCTAAAATCAATGCGGACAAAGGTTTTCAATTGGTAAAATCAATGGCTGACGTTTATTTGAAAGAAGTGAATCCGAAATACGATGAAATCAATTTGAGAATCGCAGCGTTGCAACGAACTTATATGAAAGGAATCTTGGAATTGAGTCCGAAAGAAGCTCGAATTTTCCCAGACGCTAACAGCACCTTGAGGGTGACTTATGGAAAAGTAAAAGGATATAATCCAAATGATGCCGTGAGTTATGACCACACAACCTATTTGGAAGGCGTGATGGAAAAATACATTCCTGGTGATTATGAATTTGACGTTCCTGCAAAGTTGATTGAATTGTACAATAATAAGGATTACGGCCAATATGGAAAAGACGGTAAATTGCCTGTGAATTTCATTGGGACAAATCACACCACTGGAGGAAACTCTGGAAGTCCGGCGATTGATGCAAAAGGAAACTTGATCGGGTTGAATTTTGACCGTGTTTGGGAAGGAACGATGAGCGATATTTTCTATGATCCAGCGATTTGCAGAAATATCATGGTGGATATGCGCTACGTTTTATTTATCATTGACAAATATGCTGGTGCTAAACGTTTAATTGACGAAATGAAAATTGTTGGCGGAAAGAAATAATTGTGATTTTTTGCATTAAAATTTTTAGAATTAGTCAAATCAAGACGCCTTATTTTTAGAAATTAATAAAGCAGAGCGCTATTAGTGATTCTTGAAGGGTTTTCCAAAAGACAAAAACCCGCTAAAACACTCGATTTCATTAGGATGTGGACTCAAAAAAAAACTTTTAAAAAAAATTACTTTAAATATTTTAAGATATTAAAAAATTTATATCTTTGCTCCGAATTAATAATTAACCTTTATAATTTAGTAAGATGAAAAAAATCGTATTAAGCTTAGCTCTTGTTGCTACATTGGCTTTCGTTTCTTGTAAAGAAACTGCAAAAGAAGAAACTACTACTGAAACTACAACTACTGAAACTCCAGTTGAAGAAGTTGCTCCAGTTGAAGAAGTTGCTCCAGCTGCTGACACAGTTAAAACTGAAGAAGTTAAAACTGAAGAAGTTAAAACTGAAACTCCAGCTAAACAATAATTAGCAAAAGAGTAAAAAATCAACCTCGCTTTTAGCGGGGTTTTTTTTGCCTAAAAATAACGAGCTTATAAATCTGCAAAAATATCAGCTCCTGTAAAATCTAATGTTTCCGCTTTTGGAACATACAGCTTTACTTCTAAAATTCCTTTCTCTAAACGCAAGACTGTATTAAACTTCCTGCTTGTAGCATATACTTTGTCATTTATAATAAGCCTATAAAAAAACTTGCCACTTGAAGTTTTAAATTTCATACAAAATGCCGTCTCCGCATTTATTTTTATCAATTCAATATCTTCTTCAATATCCATTTTTAATTCATAAGACGAACTAGAAAAGACAATCTTGCCTTTTCTAGACGTATAAACGAACTTGTAATGATCTTCATCTTTTTTAGTGATAACGAATGCACCCATGGAAGTTTTGATTTGTTGAGGAACTAAGATAAATAAAAAAAGCTCGTAATTTTCATTACGAGCTTTTGTACTCAGAGCGGGACTTGAACCCGCACGAACATTGCTGTTCACTGGATTTTAAGTCCAGCGTGTCTACCAATTTCACCATCCGAGCATTATAGATGTTGAGCGAAAAACGGGGCTCGAACCCGCGACCTCGACCTTGGCAAGGTCGCGCTCTACCAACTGAGCTATTTTCGCATTCTGTATTTGTAAGAACTGCAACACTTGAACCGTATTGCGGATGCAAATTTAATACATTAATTCAATTATACAAGCACTTTCGAGAAAAAAATAGAATAAAAAATATAACTTTCTGATAACGTATTTATTAATAGATTATTTTCAAAATGTAAATCCGTTTTTCAATTAGCCAAATCACGAAAAAGTTATGGAAATTTTCTCTGCCTTTTCCATAGATTATACCTCAAATGGATAGAATTTAAAATTTTTAGACTCTTTTTTTATACTCTTGATCCATTTAATAGTTTTTAAATACGGTTCAAATTGCAAATTAAAATGCACTAAAGAAATACAAAAAATAGAATTAATAATTTGAAAATCAAACAATTAACATAAACTATATTGCTTCCAAATACTGTATTTAGAAGATGCAACCCTTAATTAATAGATTATTCCTATCTACATTTGCCCTGAAATCAAATACAAAAAAGTAGTACAGCAAGCAATGAAAAAACTCTTCTCTATCCAAATCCTTATTTTAACATTCTCTATTTTGGCGGGTGAAAAAAGCAGGGCTCAAACAGAAGATAATTTCTATGGCAATGAATCACTATATATTGCTCCTAATACTATTGTAACTTTTTTGTCAGCAAATATTAAAGCGAAGAGCCAAGATGTAGTGTATATTAAATCTAATACTAAATTGACAGCCATAGAGCAATTTACTAATGCTAAAATTGTCTATTCTAAAAGAATTGTAAAACATAGTAAAACACAAATTGCCAAAAAAGAAATTCCAGTGAATATTTCTAAGCATAAAAGCACTCCTTTTGTCTTCCCTTATATTCCAATTGATGAAAAAGGCATCATAGTTATTCTTTCTTCCGCGGCATTATCTTATTCGCCTCAAGATCAAAAACAGTCATTAGGGGCCATCAAAAACTATTACATTCCTTTTTATCGGGCAATTGCAAAAGACAATAAAATAGCAAAACGAAATTGCTTTTATCAAAGTACAAGATCATTACAGCTTATTTCTACGCAAGCACTATTTTCAAGGCCTCCCAATAATGCTTGAGCGCTAAAAATTACAGGTAAAATTTTATAAAAAACAATTTATTTAATCGCTAAGATTAAGTGAATAGAGGTTTTATTGCCTAAAACGAAATCTAAAAATCAATAATTATAATAATTCAAAATATATCCAGATGAAAAATATCTTCATTACAATCGCACTCATTATCGCATCCTTTTCAATGACAGCACAAGTAGGAATTGGCACAAATACGCCCGCTACTGATGCTATTTTAGACCTAACTGCTACAAATAAAGCATTTTTAATGACACGTGTTGCAAATACTGCAGCAATAGCAAATCCGGTTAATGGAATGCTGATTTACGACAATTCAACAAACAGTTTCAAATCATACCAAAACAATGCTTGGGCTTTATTTGGCACGCCAATTATTCCTGATGCCATTTCAGATGTCTTATCTACAAACCAAGCTACTTATACAGCTGCAGGAATTGATACTTGGATTCAAGTTACCGAAGCAGAATACAATGCGGTAGCTGCAATTGCTGGAGCAGCGAAATATGGCTTTTTAGATTCACAAATGTCAACTGCCGTTGGAGGACAAGGTGGCGGTTTATCTATAACAACCACGCCAACAGTTCCTACTTATGGATCTAATTTGCCAGGATCTAATTATATTATAGCAATGTCATTTGTGCCTTATAACAATTCAACATCTGCTAATGGCTTAAAATTGAAATATGCACCAAGCACAACGCCTACTTCTGGCCTTGTTGATTATCCAAATAATACTGTTTACACAAATCCATCAGCTACATATACAACAGGAACACGTGTATTTTATGTCTTGAAAAAACCATCGATGCTATTGCCTTCAGGAACTTTCATTCTTGGAGCTTACTACCAAAGCGGTCTTAATTTAGGTCTTAGAGGAGGAAATGGAAACAGATATAATGGTTCAGGTGGCGACACAAACACCGCAACAGGAGGAACAGACACAAATCCTTACTTAATGCAGGCCATCGGAACTACTACAAAAAGCTGGTAAGAAATTAATTGTTCAAATCACTTTGATCTAAAATATAAAACAATGAAAAAAATAATATATCTCTTTGCACTGCTTGTAAGTTTTGCAACAGCAGCCCAAGTGAAAATTGGGACAAATGTGACAAACCTTGGCGCCAGTTCTTCTTTAGAACTTGAGAGCACCAACAAAGCTTTTCTATTGCCACGAGTAGCAAATACAGCCGCAATAGCGAATCCTGTAAATGGGATGGTGATTTTTGATATCTCGTCACAATGCGTTCGAGGTTATGCTAATGGTTCGTGGACGGGTTGTAATTTGATTTCACTTGCTCCTTGTATAAAGCCTGTTGTTGGCACAATTAGCGGCACGGGCACTGCAAACATTGGCTCGACAGTATCTTTTAGTATTCCGACACCTTCACCCGCAACGGCTGCAGCATGGGTTATCACAAATAGTGCGGGAACTCAAATTGATGCTGGAACAGGTTACACTACAACATCACGTGTTTATAATACGGTAGACACTTTCACAGTCAAATTTACAGTTACCAATGCAGCAGCTAATTGCGGACAATCTTCTACAACTGTTTCTGGTACTTTAATTGTTGATTATCCTGCCTGTGCAACACCTGTTGCCGGCCCAGTAACGGCTTCGCCAACTAACGTTAATCCAGGCAATAGTGCTACTTTTACTGCAACGGCTACAGGAACTTACACTTCTGTTTCTTGGGAAGTGCGTGATGCCAGCAACAATGTGATTTATGCAGCAAATGATAATACTTTGACTACAGGTGCTAGGGTTTATAATACTTTAGGTACATATACTGCAACTTTTACTTTTACTAATGCAGGAGTGGCTTGTGGTACAAAAACAACAACCGTGAATGGCAGTTTGACTGTTGGTCCAGTTAATTGCGCTTTGCCAACAGGCACAGTAAGCGGCTCACCAAACAGTTATGTTTATGGCACTGCGGCAAGCTATAGTGTTAGCGGTTCTTTCACGTCAGCTTACTGGTATTTATATAAAAATGGAGCTCTTGTTTCACAGGCAGCTGGCGCCACTGTTTCTGTTCCAGCTAGTTATACTGCAGGAAACTATCAAATTTTGTTTGCCTTGACAAACAACCCAGGTAGCTGTGTTGCTTCAAGCACAAATGTAAATCACTATTTTACAATTACACCAAATGGCCCTATGCGTACAGTCGCTGGATGCGACATAAGTGATAATGGATCAGATCCGACCCATTTTGGGTTGGTACATTATGAGCCAGGCATTTATGCAATCTTGAATAGTAGATATGCGGCCCCAGGAACTATTACTTGGACTTTAAGAGGAACTGGTTATACCACAGTAAGGGTTAAGCTTAATGGTGGAGTGTGGCAGAATTATAACTCGAATGGAGGTTGTGAGTATGTAAGTTTTAGAACTTTACCAGGTCCAACCAGCCCAACAGGTACTTACATCATAGAAAACACTGACAATGGTGGCAATGTTACAACCTATTCAGGTACAATTGCTTCTTATACTATTCCTCCACTTTAATAAAATAAAATACCAAAACCATGAAACCGGAACTCGAAAGAGATTCCGGTTTTTTTTTACTTTTTCTCCAATTAAGCAATACTCTTTTCAGATACAGAAAGATTTTAAAACATATAAAAAATTTAGTTTTCTCCAGAAAAAATGCAGTTCATCGGTAAAAATTACACTTCATCGAGTTTTTATCGGATTTGGCTTTTGCATCAATTTCAACTATAATTTTACAGCTATAAGATTTTACTGATAAAATATTATTTTCCATAAAAATAGCCTTTGCTTAGGCATAACCACCATGATTTCGGGCAAATTATGTTTTCTTAAGGCTGATTTTTACATGTTAGTGTTATGAAGTTCAAATCTTGAAAAACCTAAGCGTTTATCTAAGAGCAAAATTTTGGGTTAGGAACTTAAAATCTTAAGTAATTCGAGTAAAATTTTACCTTCATAGAGGCAAAGTTTTGGATTTACACTGCGTTACCACTGGATTTGAGTTTTACAAATATTTATTAAATCAGGTTAAAAGCAAAAATCGTGAATAAAAAAATACTTATTGCCTTATTTTTTTTATGTTCTGTTTGCAGTAATGCACAACAGGATACGCTAGCAAAATATTCTGAGAAGCATTTAATTAAAAAATGCGTAGAATACAAGGGTTTTGCTTACCCAGTTGAATTGTTGAAAAGAAACACCACAGATTCGATTAAAGGACTTGCCCACGCTTCGATGGCAGAACTGTACATAAACATAAACAATTTAGATAAAGCAATTGTACATGAAGAAACTGCGCTTAGCTATCTTCATAAAGATAAATACGCTCCATTAAAAATGGAAGTTTTAAATGTATTGGCGTCTCACTATGTACTGCAGGGTAATTTTCGCAAAGCTTTAATGTGTATCAATCAAATAAAAAAAGAAAAAAACTCAACCTCAGATATTTCTATAATTTATTTTTTAATGGGTGATTTTAAAAAAAGTCAAGATCTTAATTTTTTAAAACTAGAGAGTAGCAATAAAGATATTGAAAACACAAGCTCTAAGGACGAAAGGGATACACAATTGTTTAGGCAAATGATAACAAATTATACAATTGCCTCTACATATAGTTATGAAAAAAAAATAGATTCTTCTTATTTTTATATAAAAGAAGCTGAAAAAATAGCTGAAAAAATTAATTTCGAATATTTTAATAATTGGTGGTATAAAACAACCTTCAATCTTATTATTGAAAAAAAATATGATAAAGCTTTGGAAAGAATGGAAGAATCAAAAAAATTCATTGAAAGCTCTACAGCAGAAATTTACCAAGCAAGTTATTACAAGGCACTATGTTGGCAAGCAAAAGGTGACTATAAAAAATCATTAGAATTCTCAGAACTTGGCTTAAAACATGTTTTTATAACTTTTTCTTTTCTCAATTTTGAGCTTGAACTATACAATATTGCTTCACAAAGCGCTCACAAACTTGGTCTTACAGAAAAAGAAATTTATTACACCAAAAAATATAATGAAGGAGCTAAAAAAATCAACTACCAAGCCAAAGCAGCATTTTTAGCGAAACTTTACAACACAGATGTGATTGCACCATTAAATCTTGAATTAGTAAAAAAAGAACAAAAAAATAATTATTTATGGTGGGGTTTGGCTACACTGGCAGGCCTTTCGGGAATTCTATTTTTTTACAGCCAACGCAGAGCAAAAAAAGAAAAAAAGCAATTTCAGATTATAATTGCAAAATTAGAAAAAAAGCACAATGAAAAAACAAACACTGAAATAGCAATAGAAACACCCGAAGAAATTGAAACAGAAGCAACGATAACATCTGAAAATCAGGCAGGAAAAATTACCATCTCTGCTGAAACGGAAAGAAAAATAGTAAAAAAGCTTGAAAATTTCGAACGAAAAATGCAGTTTTTATCTTCCGATATTTCTTTAGCAACTGTAGCTCAAGATTTCAAAACCAATATAAATTATATTGCTTACACAGTTAAAAAACATAAAAGCAATAATTTTAATGGGTATGTGAACAAATTAAGAATTGATTATATAACCCACAAATTAAAATTTCATTCTGAATATGCGAATTACAAAATTGAATACCTAGCACAAGAAAGCGGCTTTGCGTCTTACAGCACTTTCAAGAGAATTTTCACAAAAGAAACAGGAATTGATCCTTCAAAATTCATCGCTTATTTAAAGCAATACAATCAAGAAATGGAGTAATTGCCTTTCATCATTCTTTAACTTTGCCTCTAAAATTCTTTCTTTATTAGTGTTTTTTTGCCAATTTATAATCTTACAACAAGCCATCTAATACTTATAAAACATAGAAAATAAAAATATTTAAATTACTGATAAACAAATAAATAAACCATTAAAAACACCATTCATTTATCATAAATAGAAGTAACATCGCTTTTTTTGGCAGATAAACCAGCCTACATTTGCCTCAGAATCAATAACAGTATTGCATTCTATAACACATGAAAAAAGTAACGCATCAACTTCTTATTTTAATCGTGGCATTATTTGCCTCGATGGCTGTCATGGCAGATGGGGATGTTCGTGTGTTAAATACTTCAGAAATCTATATAGCTCCAAATACAATTACTTCAGGATTTTCAAATAGTGATCTTTCAACCACTTTATATGTTTCTAAAAATACAATTTTGTTTATTGCTAGTAACGAAATTTTTACTGGGGAAATAAAAACCATTCCTATTAATGTTTCTCACAAATCAAAACGGGCAACTCACAGCATAATACCTTTAAAAAGACAAACTACGCCGTTAACATCTTTAGAAAATGCCAAATTAACTTCTATACCTTTAAAAGCGTCAGAGATTCCTGAATTTGTTGCTAGCTGTTGCGCTACTTTTGCACCATCTATATCATCAAAATTTGCATCAGTCTTACAGCTTCTTCAATCATCAGGTTGTAAAATTATTTCCATAAAAGATAAGAAGAACCTGCGAAATTCTTATTTCAAAAGCGCTCGTATTAGGAACTCCTTTTTAACTAATGCCCTTTTTGCGCGTCCTCCCACCCCTCTCAATTTTATTTAGCGAATTTAATTGCACTAAATCTTAAATCTCATATAAAACAGATTTGTTTTTACATTTTTTAATGTGAACAGGCTCGCTGTTGCCTTCTGTGAAGTAAAAAATCAGCGATCTCAAAATTATTTTAATTATAAATCCATACAAATGAAAACGAAAATTTTAACAGCAATAGCTTTCATTATAGTTAGCTTTACATCAAACGCTCAAGTAGGAATTGGAACATCAACACCTCACAGCAGCGCAGCTTTAGATATTACTTCAACAAATAAAGCTTTATTAATAAGCAGAGTAGCAACTACTTCGTCTATCTTAAGTCCGGTAAACGGAATGATGATTTATGATATTTCTTCCAATTCTTTTAAATCTTACCAAGGAAATGCTTGGTCAAGTCTTGGCGTTCCTGCAACGACAAATGATCTTATTTATAGCGCTTTAACGAATGCCACTTCACAAGCAAATTACAACGCTGCAGGAATTAACACTTGGGTTCAGGTAATTGCTTCTGAATATCAATCGGTTGCAACTATTGCTGGAGCTGCTAAATATGGTTTTAATGATGCCATAATGAATACAGCTGGAGATTTTGACGGTGGAGATGTTACCATTTCTTCTAACCCGACAGTTCCTACTTATGGAGCAAATCTACCTTCTTCAAATTATGTAATAGGCCTGTCTTTTGTACCTAAGGATGCTTCTAAAACAAATAATGGCTTTAAATTTAAATACCATAGAAAAGCTACGCCAACTAGCGGTCTTGTCGATTATCCTAATAGTTCGACATTTACAAATCCAGGTGCGGTCTATGTTGCAGGTGTTAGAGTATATTATATACTAAAAAAACCTACTGTTACTACTCCAGCCACAGGACCATTTCTTTTAGCAGGTTACACGCAAGCAAATTTAATTTTAAATTCTGCTACGACAGATCAAGGAACTGGAAGCTATAGCTCAAGTGATGTTACTTCTTCTTCAGAAGTCCAAGGAGCTGCGCCATTTCGTATTCAAGTTATTGGCACAGCTACAAAAAGCTGGTAATCAACTTGGATTTTTTAAACCAAAAATAACTTTTCGTCAAATGGCTTCAGCCCGGCGAAAACAAAACATATATAGATGAAAAAAATAATATGCCTATTTGGGTTGCTTGCAAGTTTTGCAATATCAGCCCAAGTAAAAATAGGAACAAATGTTACAAATTTAGGCGCCAGTTCAATGTTAGAAATTGAAAGTAGCGATAAGGGATTGCTAATTCCCAGAGTAACCAGCCCATCCGTCATTGACAACCCAATAAACGGAATGCTGATTTTTGATACTACGCTTCAATGTGTCAGAGGCTTTGCAAACGGTGTTTGGACAGCCTGTGGTTTAGCAACAGCAACGCCTTGTAGTTCACCTGCATTAACTTCAATTACTGGTGCTTCCACAATTGCACCTGGCGGCAGTGCTACTTTTACAACGACAGGTTCTTTTTATACATCTGTTGTATGGAGTGTTACTAATTCAAGTAATGTGGCTATATATAGTGGAAATGGTCTCACTACCGGGTCTCTTAGTTTTCCTTCGGCAGGATCTTATACTATAAGTTTCACAGCAACAAATGCACCTGCGACTGGATGTTCTCCAACTTCAATTACTGTAAGTGCTGTTGAAACTGTAGTAATACCTTCTTGTACCGCGCCAACATTAACAGCTGTTTCTGGTACCGGAAGCATTACACCAGGAAGCAGTGCTACTTTCACCACCACTGGTTCAAACTATACTTCTTTGGTTTGGAATGTGACAAACTCAAGCAATGCAGTTGTATTTAGCGGCACAGGCTTAACAACAGGAGCACTTAATTTTACTACTGCTGATACTTATAAAGTCACTTTCACGGCAACAAACGCAACAGCTGGTTGTACTGCTACAAATGTGTCAGTAATTGGAACTGAAATTGTATCTTCTTGTACGCTTGTTGCCCCAATGTCTTCTATAGTACAACCAACTTGTGCCAATGGTAAAATAGGTTCAATTACTATAACTGCGCAAACCGGTGCACAATATTCTATTAATGGCGGCTCTTCTTATCAAACCAGCAATGTTTTCAGCAATCTAGCGCCTGGAAATTATACATTAAAAGTAAGAAATGCAAGCAACACGAGCTGTGTCAGTACAAACACCACACAAACACTTACTGATCCGGGAAGCTGCATCTGCCCTGCACCGTCAATCGCCGTAAGCGGGCCTGCCAGCATAACTTACAACACTACTGGCACTTTTTCGCTATCAGGAAGCAACTATACCTCAGTAACTTGGGAAATTACAAGCGGTGGTGTTGTTGTATCGAGTGGTTCCGGAGCAAGTACAGGCGCCATAAATGTAGGAACTGTAAGAGCTTACACAATCACGTTTACTGCCATAAATGCAAGCACAGGTTGTACAGTTTCAAGCAGCACAGCAACGATGAACTTTAATGTAACATCACCTTCAGGATGTTCTGGTCTTACTTCATGTTCAAGCGGTGGCGTAACTCGCAATGTTGGTATCACAGCAGCACAGTCATCAACACCTGGCTACAGTTTTGTGTGTTTAAGTGGGAAAGGATATGCTTCTGTGAGATATACATTAAACAATGGAGCCACCTGGCAGACTGTCAATGGCTTAGACCCAAATACTTGCTATGGATCAATATCACCAACAATAGTTTTACAAACCAATCAGGGAAGCTCCATCGGGCAATGGACTATGGAAGTACTCACCGGTTGTGGAACGACCGAAACTAGAAGCGGAACTTATAGTGTAACTGCATCGCCAAATTTTTAAATAATATTCTTTATAAATCAGAAAAACTGGAATCTTTAAGGTTCCAGTTTTTTTTTCTTATTTTATTAAATCATGGTGCAGCTAAAATTAAGACTCTCTTAAAGTAGTAGCATCCAAAACTTCGAAAATTTTAAGTTTTCTTCCTAAAAAATGTAATTCAACGGTTATAATTACACTTCATCGAGTTTTTCACTCATTTCTAATTTGAATTAATTTAAGATATAAATTTACACAAATCATATTCTGCCATAATAAGCTTAACGATGATCTTGAAAACAGGAAGCTATTTACCATATTATTTCAATTGATGTATTAATAGTCCCTATCCAGATGATAAAAACATATCAATAAATTTACCATGAAATATTTCTTGCCAATATTATTATTAATGTTGTTTCAGTCACATGCGCAAGACTCCCTTTCAAAATATAGCAATGAACAACTGCTGGAAAAGGCATACAATGTTGGAGACGCAATGCTTTATTGCGAAGAAATATTAAACAGAAATCCTGATGACTGCACGCAAGGTGTGGCATTAATTTATATAGCCCAATATTACACTAAAGTGAATGGTGACTATCCAAATGCAATAAAATATGCACATAAAAGCTTAGTTTTTTCAAAAAAAAAACGTTGCACAGAATCAATAATTTATGCCACAGCCTCCCTCAGCATTTTTTATGCATCCGTAAATAACAACCAGAAGGCACTCTTTTATCTTCACGAATTAAAAAAATACAGCCATGAAAAGAACTACGATGAGTATAGTTATGAAGGTAATATTTATGGCATGCTGGGAGATTATGAAAAAAGCACTTCAATTTTTAAAAGTGAGCTTCAAAAAATCGAAGCCTTGTTACAACAAAAAAACTTGGCACCACAAGAGCGCTCTAAGCTGATTGATAGAAAACAGAATTATTATGTAGACTTAGCTACATCTTATAATTATCAAAAAAAGTTGGATTCTGCATCTTTTTATATTGATAAAACAGTATCATATGATTATTGGTTTATTAAAGCATTTAATCTCATCCTGAGAAAGGATTATGACGACGCCCTTGCCCACATGGAGGACAGATATGAAAAACAAATAAAACCTTTCAAGCCAGAAGTATACCAATATCTTTATTACAAAGCCATCTGTTTTCATCAAAAGGGTGATTATCAAAAAGGACTTGACTATGCCGAGCAAGCCCTCAAAAACAAGACGGTGATCATCTCATTTCAAAATTTTGAATTAGAGTGCTATAAAATTGCTACAGATTGTGCTGAAAAATTAGGTCTGACAACAAAAGCATTAGAATATTCTCGAAAATATGCTAAAATTTCACAAATGACTAATTATGCCGAAAAAGCGGCCTTCATGTCAAAACTATATGAACAAAACGAAATAAATCCTTTACAGCGCGATTTAAATAAAAAGTCTGATAGAGCCAAAATCCTCGTTTACGCACTAATTATTGCCAGTCTAATAATAGGATATTTTGTATTTCGTACAATAAAATCACGAAAGCAAAAAAAACTGTTTTTAGACATAATTGCAAATCTAGAAAAAAACAAAGCAACTGTAAGCGAAACATCAGAAAGAGAATTATCAAATGCAACTGAACAAATTTTAATTGAAGAATCAGAAGAAGAAGAAACCACACCTAAGAAAAATATCTCTCCTGAAACAGAAAATAAAATTTTAAAAAAGCTGGAATCCTTTGAAAGAAAACAACAGTTTCTGAATCCGAGTATTTCATTGGGCACACTAGCGCTTGATTTTAAAACCAATGCTTCTTACATTACTTATGTAATTAAAACACATAAAAATGAAAACCTCACTAATTACATAAATAAATTGCGGATTGACTATATCATCCAAAAAATGGGAACCAATCCTCAATATGCAAATTACAAAGTTGAATACCTCGCTCAAGAAAGTGGTTTTGCTTCTTACAGTACTTTCAAAAGAATTTTTAATAAAAAAACAGGAATGGATCCTTCTAAATTTATTGGATTTCTAAAAAATGAAGCGAATTTCCAGCACTAATTTCATCCCTTATACTACCAATAAGAACTACCATAAAAAACAATAAACAAAACATTAATCAATTATAAAACAGACGCTTAAGATTGAAAATGCGACTTGTAAATATCATATTTACAACACACTTACTTTTTTTTACACAATAATCGAACTTACATTTGCCTCAGAAATAAACTATCACAATTTTATTTCACACTAACAAGATGAACAATTTATATGCTAGCCTTGCTCTACTTCTCTTCCTTGCCTTTTTTGGCAATGGAAAGGCTATAGCTCAAATTGAAAATAATCTAGCGGACGCTTCTATATATATTACTCCAGGAACCATCCTTTATGTAGCAAACGATAAAACGGCAGACAGCGAAGTTATATTTGTCTCAAAAAACACTTTGTCTTCTAGTCTTGATGCATTTACAAAATCTGTAATTGTATATGAAGAAACGAAGCCTGCAATCAGAACTAAAGCAATTCTTAAAAAGAAAGCTACGTTGCCAAAGCCTATCGCTTCAGTTTCGGCTGAAAAATTAAATGAAATTCCTTTTTCTGAAAGTAAATCTGAAACAAAAATAATCTCAGGCACAGCATCCGTTCCTGTTTCGCCAACAGCTTCGCCACAATCTATGCTTATAAAGCAGGGCGATAGTTTTATCTTTTTTGGAATTACCACATTTCAATCTTTCCAAAGAAAAGGCTTCCTCTTTTTGGAAATTAAACAGTTTTCGAATACTGATCTTTTCGCCCGCCCGCCCACATTTATTCTCGTGTAATTTAATAAAAATTAAAAAAAATAATGCTTTCACATTTCCTATAAAAATGTGGACAGGCTCGCTATTGCCTATTTCAAAAAATAGCACAAAAAAATCACTTTAATTACAAAATCCATACAATGAAAAAACAAATTTTAAAAGCACTGGTCTTCATCATGATCGGCTTTGCTGCAAACGCTCAAGTTGGTATCGGAACAACAACACCAAACAGCAATGCATTATTAGACCTTACCTCAACAAACAAAGCGCTTTTGATCAGCAGGGTTGCAAACACAGCCGCCATCGCAAGCCCAGTAAACGGAATGATCGTCTATGACCTTTCTTCAGAATCTTTCAAGTCCTACCAAAACAGTGCTTGGGGAAGCCTTGGCACTGCTACAACGCCAGCTGATCTTATCTACAATACGCTGTCAACATCTCAAGCAAGCTACAATACTGCCGAGGCAAACACATGGGTTCAGGTGACAGCTGCGGAATATGAGGCAGTTGCGACAATCGCAGGTGCTGCAAAATATGGATATCCTGACACGGCCATGAATGGAGTGCCGAGTGCAGGAGAGGCAGGAGGAAATACTGTTACGACAGTGCCGAACGCAGGAACGGTCTTGCCGGGTGCCAATTATGTAATCGCGATGTCATTTATCCCTTATGCAAGCAGCACGTCAAACAACGGTGTAAAGTTGAAATATGCACCAAGCGGCACGCCTACTACAGGTCTTGCGGATTATCCTGCTTATAACTCGTTTACTTATAATACAACAAATTACACGTCAGGAGTGCGCGCATTTTTCGTCTTGAAAAAACCGTCTAAAGTCTTGCCAGCCGGAAGTTTTATTTTAGGAATGTACTACCAAAACGGACTTTCACTAGGAATGGTATCAGCAACGGGACGCCGCCGCAACGGACCAGGTGGCGACGTCTACACTGGAATCACAGCAAGCGACACCAACGGCTACCCGATGCAGGTTATTGCTACTAGCACTAAAAACTGGTAATTCACTAAGTAGATCTTACAAAAAAATAATTGGCACAGGCTCGCCCTGACCATAACAATATAATCTTATGAAAAAAATAATCTGCCTATTGGTGCTCATCGCTGGTTTCGCCACGCAGGCTCAAGTAAAAATAGGAACAAATCCAACAACGCTTGGCGCAAGCTCGCTGCTGGAACTCGAAAGCACCAGCAAGGCACTTATCGTGCCCCGCGTGGCCAACACAGCGGCAATACCAAGCCCAACCAACGGAATGGTCATCTATGATATTTCCACTCAGTGCATGAGAGGTTATGCGAATAATGCTTGGACAGACTGCGGCTTTGCCCCGGTAAGTCCATGTTCATCACCAGCTCTTACTGCAGTGGCGGGGACAGGAACAATTACCCCTGGAAGTACTGCAACTTTTACGACCACAGCAAGCAATTACACTTCTGTGTCATGGACGGTGACCAATTCGGCAAGTGCTGTGATTTATAGCGGCACCGGGCTAACAACTGGATCATTGTCATTCCCGACTGCGGGAACATACACTGTCTCCTTTACCGCAACCAATGCGCCTGCAACCGGCTGCAGCCCCGCAAGCGTATCGGTAACGGCAACTGAAACAGTAGCTGCTTGCGCTATTACAACGCCAACAGCTTCGGTAACGCAGCCTACTTGCCCAAACAATTTGGGAGCGATAACTATTGCCGCACAAACAGGTGCTGAATATTCAGTAAATAATGGAGGTTCTTACCAAGCCAGCAATGTCTTTACAAGTCTTGCGCCCGGAAATTACTATCTGAAAGTAAGAATCGCAGGAAACACAAGCTGTGCAAGTGCTTCAGTAACGCAGGTATTGAACAATGCAAATTGTTGTACTGCGACAGCCGCAGTAATTACATCTATAACCCATTTGAATTGCAGCGGTGGCTTAGGGGCAATTACCATTGCGCCTCAAACCGGAGTTCAATATTCAATTGACAATGGAGGTAACTATCAAGCCAGCAATATCTTTAACAATTTAGGTGCAGGATACTATTATGCAAAAGTAAGAATGATCAGCAACCCAAGCTGTTCGCCAGCATATACGTTGGTTGAAGTAGCAAGTCCAGAATGCGTTCCAAATTGTACAGGGACTGTTCCAACAGGAGTAACTGCAACAGTAAGAGATACAGGTCTTGGATCAATTCCTGGTACAATTGTTTTTAGTGTTGCGGGTACAGGTGTTACTTCAGCTAACACTACATATACTGCCAACCCTTCTAGTTCGGCTACACCTGCATCTGGAACTGGTAATTCTGTTAGAATGTCATTTACAGACATAGGAACTTATACAACAACTTTTACTGCTTGTAATGGAACATTGCCTTCATGTACGCCAGTGTGTGCAGCTCCGGTAAGTGCTTCAGTTACTTATATAGTTAACGATGACAGATATGAAGCAACTTGTCCATGGTCAAGCTGGACATTTACTGGTTGTGGCGCTCGTAATAACACAGATTTTTGCACCTTGGATGTCGATTATGGAGATTCCTGTAGCGGTGGTTCTGCAAGTAAGACTTTCACTACGGTGGCAGGCAAAACATATAGGTTTGTATTTATTGATGATCAAGGTGGAACTAGATCATCTAGTATGAATTATAGAGTTGCAAGCACATCAGGAACAACATTACTAACAGGAAACTATAACGCCTCTAACACTTTTATAGGTAGCTTCACCGCTTCTACGACTAGTACGAGAATCACGTTTACACATTCAGGCAATACTACTGGAACGGATAGCCACATTTCTAAAGTGCAGGTTTATTCTCTAGATTAATATTGTTCCCGCCAACAAAAATTGGTTGATTGAAATTGAATAGAATTTTTGAGGTTGAGAAATCTCTTTCTGCCAAACTAAACTGGAATCGCAAGGTTCCAGTTTTTTTTGTTTTAAACTTTCGTCACAGCAAAAAAGTAGTTCCCGCAATTTCGAAAATGTATCAAAGAAATTCTATATTCCAACTAAAAAATGCAGTTCATCGATTAAAACTACACTTTATCGAGTTTTTTAAGTATTTGTATTTTGCATCGATTCCAAAATATAAATTTACAGTTATACGATTTTAACGACAAGCTAAAATTTACAAACCCTAAAGCAGTAGTGATTCACTATAAATACTAGGGTTTTGGAGAAAATTAAAGAGCATTTTGATAGCTAGAAACGTTTTAGCCTTCATGAGATTGAAACCTTGAAAAAACCTAAAAATTCACCCCTATGAGGGTAAAATTTTAGGCACTTCACTTAAACTTTTACCCCCTCAAGGGTAAACGTTTACCCGCAAAGGGGTAAAATTTTAGGTTTCAGACTTAAAAGTTTAAGCCAAGAGGGTAAACGTTTACGTCACTGGGGGTAAACGTTTAGGTTTAAGCCTTATGATTGCTGGGCTGGGGTATTTTCTAGATGGCAGCAATCGTAATGCTATTAGTACGACAAGAAAACTAAATAAGAATACTAACAATTTAAAATTAAAAGCAATGCCAATAGACAATTTAGGAAGGTTGCACCTGACTGCCACGCAAAAAACCAGTATCAGTACCGGACTGGAAATGATTGAAACCGCACTGATGGAAGTGACGCAAAATCTCTCTGCAGAAGAACGCTCAAGATATGGAAGCGTTAATGAAACTAACAAGCTCTTGGTCAACAAGGTCTTTGATTATTACAAAACTGACCCGCAACTGTCTAGCGTGGACGTGGACTGGACAGAATATGAGGCCGATCATCAAGACCGTGCTTTTGCTGACACCAATGAGAATAAAATGCTGAAGATTTTGAGAATGCTCACTGATTTTAAGATTGTTCATGATTATGACAATTATCAAGCAGCATTGGTTGACTACCGCTATAGCAGATACAAAGCAGAAACCAAAACTCCCGGTTTTACAGAAAAAGTGGCTGACATGAAGCATTTTTTTCCAAATACTGGCTCGATTTCCGAAGACTAAAAATTTTAAAAGAGCACAGCGGTTTTGCAACTGCTGTGCTTTTATTTTTATACTCAGCTTTTGCCCATCATGCTCTTAAAAAACCAATCCATTTTACCGCCACTATGAAAAACAGTCTCCTTATTTTTTTGTTATTTGCAGGATTTCAAGCGCACTCACAAGATACATTGGCGAAATACAACATTAAAGAACTGGTTATAAAATCCTTAGGATATGAGGAGTTCGCCTATCCAAATGAATTGTTGAGAAGAAACGTTAATGATTCGGTTAAGTCAGTGGCACATGTTACTTTAGGGGAATTGTATTTTAAAGAAAATGATCTGGACAAGGCAATAGCACACGAAGAAAAAGCACTTCAATATGTTTCTAACGGCAAATATCCTGCACTTCGATTTGACATCATAAATTACCTGGCAGGGCATTATGTTTTGAAAGGCAATTATCCTAAAGCATTGCAGTATATTGAAGAAATTAAAAAAGAAAATAATCCAAATTCTGATATCGCTGCTATTTATATGCTCATGGGCGATTTTAAAAAATCCATATCGCTCAACATTAAAAAAACAAAAGAAACAGCCTTTGCTATTGAAAAAGCGAGGTCTGACGAAGAGCGAAAAATGCTGTTTGAAAAATTAATGATTTCCAATTATGCCATTGCCTCAGCCTATAGCTATGAAAAAAAAATCGATTCTTCCTACAATTACATACAACAGGCGGAAAATTTTGGAAAAAAAATAAATGTTGATTATTTCAATAGCTGGTGGTACAAGACAACATTCAATCTTATCTTAGAAAAAAAGTATGATGAAGCCCTGCAGCGAATGGAAAAGTCTAAAAAAATTATCGAAAATTCAAAACTAGAAACCTTTCAGGCTAATTATTACAAAGCGCTATGCTGGCAGGCCAAAGGCGAGTATAAAAAATCTCTTAAATTTGCTGAAGATGGCTTGAAAAATATTTATTTGTTGTTTTCTTATTTAAATTATGAATTAGAACTTTACAACATTGCCTCACAAAGCGCGCACGAACTGGGGCTTACTGAAAAGGAACTTTATTATTCAAAAAAATATTATGACGGTGTCAAAAAAGTAAATTACCAAGCCAAAGTCGCCTTTTTAGCCAAGCTGTATGACAAAGATGTCATTGTGCCCTTAAATGTTGAATTAGCTAGAAAAGAAAAAAAATCCTATTATCTTTGGTCAGGCTTGGCGATTGCATTAATGTTATTTGGCAGTTATATTGGGTATAGCTTTTATAAATCTAAAAAAGAAAGAGCTAGTTTTAATGCCCTGATTGCAAAGCTGGAAAGAGAGAAAGAAGCCTATCAAAACAAGTTAGATACAGAAACAGTCTTGCCTGAGCTTCCAGAAGACATTCTTGATACAGAAACACTTCAAGAATTGCCCGAAAGTCAAGCTTCAAAAATCACGCTTTCTGAAGAAACCGAGAAAAAAATACTGCTGAAGTTGGAAAGCTTTGAACGCAGACAGCAGTTTTTGTCACCCGAAACTTCCCTGAGCAAAATTGCCAGAGATTTTAAAACCAATGCTTTTTATATTTCCTATGTGATTAAAAAACACAAGAACACCAACCTCAACAACTACATAAATAAGCTTCGTATTGATTACATCACCCACAAACTGAAATTCAATTCAGAATATTCTAATTACAAGATTGAATATCTGGCGCAGGAAAGCGGTTTTTCTACATACAGTACTTTCAAGAGAATTTTTACCAAAGAAACGGGCATGGATCCTTCTAAATTTATAAGTTATTTAAAGGATGCAACACAAAAAACCTGATTATTTCTTCGTCAGCATTCGCTTAATTTCATTCAGCTTCATCAAAGCTTCCACCGGCGTTAAAGTATTGATGTCTAAGCTTAAAATCTCCTCTTTGATTTCTTCCAAAAGCGGATCGTCAAGATTGAAAAAACTCATTTGCATATCATCTTTTTCCGATTTGATTCCGTTTAAAGCTTCGCCAGAATGATCTTTTTCTAATTTCTTCAGAAGTTTTTGCGCCTTTTGAATTACCGTTTGAGGCATTCCGGCCATTTTTGCAACGTGAATTCCGAAACTATGTGCGCTGCCGCCTTTTACCAATTTTCGGATAAACAAAACGTTGTCTTTTAATTCTTTTACCGAAACATTATAATTTTGGATTCTTTCCAAAATATCGCTCATTTCGTTCAGTTCATGATAATGCGTTGCGAACAACGTTTTCGGCCTTCCGGGATGTTCGTGCAGATATTCAGCAATGGCCCAAGCGATAGAAATTCCGTCATACGTACTTGTTCCACGACCAATTTCATCTAATAAAACCAAACTTCTATCAGATAAATTATTCAAGATGGAAGCCGTTTCATTCATTTCCACCATAAAAGTAGATTCGCCCATCGAAATATTATCTGAAGCGCCGACTCTGGTAAAAATCTTGTCTATGATTCCCATTCGCACGCTTTCCGCAGGAACAAAACTTCCCATCTGCGCCAATAAAACAATCAAAGCGGTTTGTCGCAAAATCGCCGATTTACCCGACATATTCGGACCCGTAATCATAATCAATTGCTGTGAATCTCGGTCTAAATAAACGTCATTTGCAATATAAGGAACTCCAACAGGCAACTGTTTTTCAATCACCGGATGGCGACCGTTTTTAATTTCTAATTCAAAAGTATCGTCTAAAATCGGGCAGACATAATTATTTTCATTCGCCAATTGCGTGAACGAAGTCAGGCAATCCAACTGCGCGACCAAATTTGCATTTAATTGAACCGGCTTGATATACGTAGAAATCCAAACAACCAATTGCTCAAAAAGCTGGCTTTCTAACTGGTGAATTTTCTCTTCAGCTCCTAAAATTTTTGATTCGTATTCTTTTAATTCTTCTGTAATATAACGTTCCGCGTTAACCAAAGTCTGCTTGCGAATCCATTCGGCAGGAACTTTATCTTTGTGCGTATTTCGAACTTCGATGTAATATCCAAAGACATTATTAAACGAAATTTTCAACGAAGAAATTCCGGTTTTCTCTGATTCGCGCTTTTCAATTCCTTCCAAATATTCTTTTCCGGTATTCGAAATATCACGCAATTCGTCTAATTCTGGATGAACTCCACGCGCAATCGCATTTCCTTTATTGATGGAAACCGGCGAATCTGGATTTAATGTCGTTTTGATTTTTTCTCGTAACAAATCACAACTATGCAAACTGTCTCCAATGATTTTCACCGCTTCATTTTTACTTTCTAAAGCCAACGATTTTATCGGAATTATGGCATCCAAAGAATCCTTCAAATAAACGACTTCTCGTGGCGAAACTTTTCCTGTGGCAATTTTAGAAATCAAACGTTCCAAATCAGAAATCTGCTTGATTTGGTACTGAATACTTTTCAAAACTTCTGGATTTTCTTTCAAGTAAGAAACTACGTTATGACGACCTTGAATTTTGTGAATATCTTTCAACGGCAATGCCAGCCAGCGTTTCAAAAGCCTTCCTCCCATCGGCGAAAGCGTTCTGTCAATCACATCCAAAAGCGTCACCGCATTTGGGTTATAACTGTGGTACAATTCTAAATTTCGAATCGTAAATCGGTCCATCCAAACGTAAGCGTCTTCCGCAATGCGCTGAATCGCCGTGATATGCTGTACTTTATTATGCTGGGTTTCGCCCAAATAATACAAAATCGCTCCCGAAGCAATGATTCCTTCTGGCAATTCTTCAATTCCAAAACCTTTTAAAGAGTTGGTTTGAAAGTGATTTGTCAGTGTTTCAAAAGCATAATCTTCCTTGTAAATCCAATCTTCCAAGTAAAAACTGTGGTAATCTTCACCAAAAGCTTCCTTGAAATCGCCCTTATTTTGCTTTGGAACCAAAACTTCACTCGGACTAAAATTTTGGAGCAATTTGTCAATATATTCTTCATTTCCTTGTGCGGTCAAAAATTCTCCGGTCGAAACATCCAAAAACGAAATTCCGATGATTCTTTTTCCAAAGTAAATCGACGCCAAGAAATTATTTGATTTGGATTGCAAAACCTCATCGTTCATCGAAACTCCTGGAGTTACCAATTCAGTAACGCCACGTTTCACGATGGTTTTGGTCATTTTCGGGTCTTCTAATTGGTCGCAAATCGCAACACGAAGTCCAGCTTTGACCAATTTTGGCAAATACGTATTGATAGAATGATGTGGAAAACCAGCCAAAGCGGTCTCCGTTTCAGAACCTGCACCTCTTTTTGTCAACGTAATTCCCAGGATTTTTGACGCACGAACAGCGTCCTCCCCAAAAGTTTCATAAAAATCGCCGACTCTAAACAACAGGCAAGCATCAGGATATTTCCTTTTGATTTCGTTGTATTGCTTCATTAAAGGCGTTTCTTTTGGAGTTTTATCTTTTGGGGCCAAGGGATTTCGGAATTTTAAATTATTTTTGCTAAAGTAAAAAAACTAAAATTATTGCATCCGCATTTATGAGAAAACTTGCCAACAGTGAACTTGAAAGAAAAACCGTCGAAGATTTTAAGCAAGCCGACAAAACGCCAATCATCATTATCTTGGACGATATCAGAAGTTTGCACAACATTGGTTCGGTTTTCAGAACGGCTGACGCTTTTTTAATCGAGAAGATTTATTTGTGTGGCATCACCGCTGTGCCGCCGAATAAGGAAATTCACAAAACAGCTTTGGGTGCGACAGAAACCGTTTCTTGGGAATATGCCAAAGATATTTTGGAAGTTATCCAGAATTTAAAACAGAAAAATGTTTCGGTTTTAGCCATTGAGCAAGTGGAAAATTCTATTTTTCTGCAAAATTTTTCTCCGGAAGAAAATCAAAAATACGCATTGGTTTTTGGCAACGAAGTCAAAGGTGTTTCTCAGGAAGCCGTTGCGATTTGCGATAGCGTGATTGAAATTCCGCAATTAGGAACAAAACATTCCTTAAATATTTCTGTCAGCGCCGGAATCGTGGTTTGGGATTTATTCCAAAAGCTTCGTTTTTAAGGAATTCGCATTGGAATTATTCATTTATTTAGATACTTTTAGCGAATGAATAATTTGCGTTTTCCTATCAAATTTTTGCTTTTTATTTTTCTTTTATTTTCGACTATCGTATTGAATGCAAATCCGATAGATCGAAATCCATTACCCTATACATTTGCTGAAAAATTTAATTCACTTTTTGCGACGGCTCCAATTCTTTCCGCTACTGGAAACCAAATGTTTTGCGCGGGAAGTGCAATAAATATCGTAACATCAATGTCAATTACGCATGATCCGACTGAAATTGGAACCAATGCAATTTACATCCAAATCTCTTCAGGGTATGTAAACGGTCAAGATTTACTAGCGTTGACAGGAACGCATCCCAATATTACTGCTTCATGGAATCAAAGTAATGGGAAACTTACGTTGCAAAATCCGACAGGCGGAATTGTTCCTTACGCCGATTTTGTAAGTGCAATTGAAGATGTCGTCTTTACAAATACTACCGCCTCTCCATCTGGATCTCGAACTTTTTCAATAACCGTCGGCCAAGCCAATTATCTTCCTTCCAACGGACATTATTATCAATTTATTCCGTCACAAGGGATTTTATGGCTCAGTGCAAAAACGCTGGCAGAAAGCAGTACTTATTATGGCTTGCAAGGTTATCTGGCTACAATCACTGCCATGGACGAAGCAATTTTAGCCGGAGAACAAGCTTCAGGAACGGGCTGGATTGCAGGAACCGATGAAGAAACAGAAGGTATTTGGAAATGGGCTTCTGGTCCTGAAAACGGACAAATTTTCTGGAACGGTGGTCCAAATGGAGCAACTCCAAATTTTGCTTTTTGGAACAACAGTGAACCAAACAACAGCAATAACAACGAAGATTATGCGCATATTACCGCACCAGGAATTGGAATCAGAGGTGCTTGGAATGATCTTCCTGTTGCAGGAAGCAATGGCGATTATGTTCCAAAAGGTTATGTCGTCGAATATGGCGGTATGCAGGGCGACCCAGTTTTGCAGATTTCAACGAGCACTACGATTTATATGCCGCAAATTACAAATACCACTTCGGCTTCAAGATGCGGCAATGGAACTTTGAATTTGACAGCAACAGCTTCCGGTGGCATTATCAATTGGTACGATGTGCCAAATGGTGGCGTTCCTTTGACAACTGGAAGTACTTTTACGACTCCAAATCTTACTGCGACGACTTTATATTATGTTGATGCTTACAACAATCAATGTCCAGCGGCAACTAGAACGATTGTCACCGCGACGATAAATGAAATTCCAACTGTTGTTTCTTCACTCGGCGGAACAGTTTGCGGTTCTGGAAGCGCAACTCTGGAAGCCATTTCCTCTATTGGAACGATTCAATGGTTTGCCAATGCAATTGGTGGAAATGCGCTTGGTTCTGGAAACACTTTTAATACGCCAACCTTAACTACAACTACGACTTTTTATGCAGAAGCTATAAATAATGGTTGCGTTTCATCAACGAGAATTCTGGTTAAAGCCGAAGTTTTCCCTGTTCCTATTGTAACTGACGAAACAATTCCTTTGTGTGAAAATGCTACAGTTCGTTTACACGCAGGAATTACTGGAGTTGGATATAGTTGGCCAGACGGAGAAATTACAGAATATTTAGATGTAACTGCTGGAGGAAATTATATAGTGACAATGACAACTGCCGATAATTGTTCTTTCAAAAAAACATTTACTGTCAATGAAACTGCGGTTCCTGAAATCAGTAGTATTTCTATCGATGGAAGAACAATTACAATAAATACGACTATTTCTGGAGATTTTACTTATTCCATTGACGGTACAAATTATCAAACTTCGAATGTTTTTACTGAAGTGGAAAGCGGTCTGCATATGGCTTACGCCAAAAATAATTGCGGGATTTCTCGAAAGCCTTTTATTGTAATTTTTGCGCCGAAATTCTTTTCGCCAAATAATGATTCTTACAATGATTTCTGGAATGTGGAAGGAATGCTGTTTTATCCGGAAGCAAGAGTTTCAATTTTTGACCGATATGGAAAACTAATCACGCAATTAAGCCGATCAAATCCAGTTTGGGACGGGACTTTAAAGGGGAAAAATTTGCCTGCAACCGATTATTGGTATGTTTTGAAAATTAACGAAATGCTTCCTGAAGTGAAAGGCCATTTTTCGTTAGTGCGCTAAAAAAGCATTGTTTTGAATTTCTTCCAAAATAAATAAATAATCTTCCTGATTTTTCACGAAATCTTTCTCAGAGACATCGATAATCAATACATTTAAATCTGTTTGAGATTTGATATAATCTAAATAACCGCGATTGATTTTATCCAAATATTCTGCCGGAATTTCTTGTTCATAAGATCGTCCTCTGCGTTTTATATTTTCTAAAAGGCGCTCAGTATTTTGATACAAATAAACATACAAATCTGGCTTTTTCATTTCCTTGTAAATTATATCAAAAAGCGTTTTATACAAGCGATATTCGTCTTCGCCAAGTGTTACTTTAGCAAAAATCAAAGACTTAAAAATATGATAATCGGCTACAATAAAATCTTTAAACAAGTCAAATTGTGCCAAATCATGCGACAATTGCTGATATCTGTCGGCCAAAAAAGACATCTCTAACGGAAAAGCATATCGCGCCTGATCTTTGTAAAATTTAGGCAAAAACGGATTATCAGCAAAACCTTCCAAAACAGTTTTGGCATTGAAATCTTCGGCAATTTTGTGCGTCAAAGTTGTTTTTCCAGCACCAATATTTCCTTCAATGGCGATATAATTGAATTTATCAAAAGTGTATTTTTCTGTAGGAGATTTCAAATCAGAAATAACTTTGCAATCTGAATTGTCGTTACAATCTCTAATCAATTCTGTCGTATTTTTATGCAAAACTGGATGCACAAAATCACTTTTCAAATCGTGCATCGGCAACAAAACGAATTTTCTATTTTGCATTTGCGGATGCGGAATTTTTAAATTTTCGGTTTCAAAAATCACTTCATCAAAAGAAATTAGGTCAATATCGATGATTCTGGCTTGATAACCTGCCGCTCCATTTCTGATTCTTCCAAGTTGTTTTTCGGCTTTTAAAATTTCCTCTAAAATTTCTTCGGCAGTTTTACAACTGTGAACCAAAACGGCGCAATTGTAAAAAACAGCGCTCTCAAATCCCCAAGACGGACTTTCATAAAGCTTAGAAACTTTAACGACAGTCGCAATTTCAGAATGAATCAAATTGATAGCTTGCTCAATGTTTGCTAGCTTTTCGCCTTGATTTGTTCCGATGGACAAGATGATTTGATGTTGGATTTTCATAGTTTGCAAATTAAAGAAAAGAATTTAAGATTTTTTCAACATTAAGGAGTTAAGATTTTCTCATTAAGATTAATTAAGGCTTTTTCGATCAAAACAACTGCCTAATTTTTGTAAATGGAATTTATTAACTCCTTAAATGTTGAGAAATTATTAATATTTAATTTTACACCAAATCTGTAACGTTTGCCTAATTTTGCGGACTTATAAAGAAAAACCACATTATGAATTTTTTAAAAAATATCCTGTCAACGATAATTGGCCTTTTTATTTTCCTGATTATTGTTTTCCTTGGATTTATATTTCTTGCCGCTATTTTTGGCGGAAATAATGACTCAAAATCAGTTACAGTAAAAAGCAATTCTGTCATTGAATTAGACTTAAACGAAGTCACTACTGATTATGGCGGAAAATTTCTCTATAAAGATTTCAGCTTCTTAAACGACGAAAAAACAAACGGACTTTCTGATATTATCAATGCCATCGACGCAGCAAAAACAGATGATAAAATCAAAGGAATTTCGATTTTGAACAATATGTCATTGATCGGAATGGCACAAAGCAAAGCACTTCGCGATAAATTAGAAGATTTCAAAACGTCAGGAAAATTTGTTGTGGCTTACGCTAATACTTTTACGCAGAAAGAATATTATCTGAATTCAGTGGCTGACACGATTTACTTAAATCCGGTTGGAGAAATGGATTTCAAAGGACTTTCTTCTGAAATTATGTTCTATAAAGATTTTCAAGAAAAAACGGGCGTGAAGATGGAAGTTATCCGCCATGGAAAATACAAAAGTGCCGTGGAACCTTATCTTGCCAATGAAATGAGCGAGGCAAATCGCGAGCAGACTATGGCTTTATTAAATTCAGTTTGGAATTCTGTGGCCAATGACATCTCAAAAAGCAGAAAAGTTTCTGTAGAAAGATTGAATGAAATCGCCAACAATTTGCTCGCAAGAACTCCAGAAATGGCAAAAGCAGAAAAATTGGTTGACAAAGTTGCCTACGAAGACGAATATCATAACGGAATTCGCAAAGCTTTAAAATTGAAAAAAGACGAAGAATATAACACAATTGACATCGTTGATTATGCTGCAAATGTGGCGACTTCCTCAAAACCTTCTGGCGACGGAACGATTGCAATTATTTATGCGCAAGGTATGATTTTAAGCGGTGAAGGTGATGTAAATATTATCGGTGAAGGTTCAATGCGACGTTCGCTTCAAGAAGCTAGAAAAGACAAAGACGTGAAAGCAATTGTTTTGAGAATCGATAGTCCGGGTGGAAGCGCGCTGACTTCAGATTTGATTTGGAGGGAAATTGAAATTACCAAAAAAGTGAAGCCGGTTGTGGTTTCAATGGGAAATCTTGCCGCTTCCGGAGGTTATTATATTGCTTGTAATGCCAACCAGATTTTTGCTGAAGAAACTACAATTACGGGTTCTATCGGAGTTTTTGGAACGCTTCCTAATATTACAAAACTTACAAATAACATCGGAATTCATACGGAACAAGTCAAAACACATCAAAATGCGGTAGGTTACAGCATTTTTACACCTTTAGATGAAAGTACAAAAACTACGATTCAAGAAAGCGTGGAAAACATCTACACCGTTTTTGTAAATCGTGTGGCGACAGGAAGAAAAATGAAATTTGAGCAAGTGGATGCAATTGCGCAAGGAAGAGTTTGGACTGGTGCTGATGCTGTAAAAATTGGCCTTGTAGATAAAATCGGAGGAATGGATGATGCGATAAAAGCTGCAGCCGGAATGGGGAAATTAAAAAAATACAAGACAAAAAATTATCCTGAATATGAAAAAGAATTTGCTTCCATTTTTGGCGGAATGCCTTTCATGCAATCAAAAGAATCTTTTATCAAGGAAGAAGTTGGCGAAGAAAATTACCAAATGATTGAGCAACTAAGAAGAATGAGTTCTCAAAAAGGAATGCAAGCGCTGATGCCTTTTGAGATAAATATCAAATAATTCTATTTAAAATATTTTAGAACCGAAGTCAAAAGCTTCGGTTTTTTTATGCAAAAGATTTTGTAAATTGAAATTCGTAAAGCATTTAAAAACTTTTATGGATAAAATTTCTTATTTATATCTTAATTAAATGTATTGGTGTAATTTTTGTTATAATTTCGCAAAATAAATAATATACAATCATGCTAAAGAAAATTTTAAAAGCCACAGGTATTTTTCTTCTCGTTTTAATCGTTGCCTTGTTTGCAGCGCCCTTCCTTTTTAAAGACAAAATCAAGCAATTGGTTGTCAAAACTATCAATGAAAATGTCGATGCAAAAGTCGCATTTGAAGATGTTGACTTGAGTCTTTTCAAAAGTTTTCCGCAGGCAAATGTGACTATTGACAAGTTGAGCATCATCAACAAAGCTCCATTTGAAGGCGATACTTTGCTATATTCTGGTGAAGTAAATCTGCAAATGTCGATCAAAGAATTATTTAAAGGCGAAGGAGAGCCAATGAATATTGAGTCATTTTCTTCTACAAATGCCGTTGTAAATATTCTTTTTGACAAGAATGGATTGGGCAATTTTGATATTGCCATCAAAGATGAAAAAGATAAAAAAAGTAATTCTGAAAGCAAGCCTTTTGCGATGAATATTCAGAATTATGAAATAAAAAACATGCGTTTTACCTATTTCGATGAGCGTTCAAAAGTCAAAATGGTAATTGACAGCTTAAATCATACCGGAAAGGGAAATTTTGCTCAGTCGAAATTAGATTTGGATACCAAAACTACTGCAAAAGTGTCGCTTGACATGGACAAGACTAATTATATGAAAAATATAAAATTAGATTTGACTGCAGTTTTGGGCATCGATTTGGATAAAAGCAAATATACTTTCTTGAAAAATGAAGCTTTGATCAATCAGCTTCCTTTGAAATTCAACGGATTTATTCAGATGGTGGAAGCCGGACAAGAATATGACCTGACTTTTGAAACGCCAACTTCTTCATTCAAGAACTTTTTGGGCGTGATTCCTGAAGCTTATGCTGGGAATTTGAATACGGTAAAAACTACTGGAGATTTCAGGGTTTCTGGATTTGCAAAAGGACTTTTGAGTGATACTACGATTCCGAAATTTAACTTGGAAATCGCTTCGAATAATGCTTCGTTCAAATATCCTGACTTGCCAAAATCAGTTGAAAATATTGTAATTGATACAAAAATCATCAACGAAACTGGAAACATGAATGATACTTATGTCAATTTAGACAAATTGTCTTTCAGAATTGACAAAGACGTTTTCAATGCTAAGGCGAATGTGAGAAACATTATGGATAATCCTTTAGTGGATGCAAAATTGAACGGAACTATCAATTTATCGAATGTTTCAAAAGCTTATCCTGTGAAATTAGACACGCCACTTTCTGGGATTTTGAAAGCAGATGTTGCTACAAAATTTGACATGAAATCTGTGGAAACCAACAATTACGACAAAATTCAAGCTTCTGGAAATGCTAGCATTACTGGTTTCAAGTATGTTGATACTGATAAAAAAGCTTACGCAATAAATACGGCCGTTGCCCAATTTTCTAACCAAAAAATTGATTTGAAACAATTGGATGTTACGACTGGAAAAACAGATTTGAAAGTGAACGGAACTTTGGAAAACTTCTTAGGTTATGCTTTCAAAAACCAAGAATTGCGAGGCAACTTTACAATGAAATCTAACCAGTTTTTGGTATCTGATTTTATGACAAAAACCGAAACTACGGTAAACAATAAAACGACTAGGACAGAAGCTGTAAAAATTCCGAAGTTGATAAATGTGACTTTGAATGCATCGGCAAATACTGTGGTTTACGATAATTTGAATTTGAAAGATGTTTCTGGAAAAATCATCGTGAAAGACGAAGCAGTGACTTTGCAAAATATCAAAACTTCGATTTTCAACGGACTGATTACGGCCAACGGAAATGTTTCTACGAAGACAGCAAAACCTACCTTCAAAATGGATTTAGGATTGGCTTCTGTGGATATCAACCAAACGTTTACACAATTGGATATGTTGAAAAAAATCGCTCCGATTGCTGATGCGATTAGCGGAAAATTGAATTCAAAAATCAATCTTTCTGGCACTTTGGACGCAAAAGAAATGACTCCAGATTTAAATACTTTGTCAGGAGATTTGTTTGGTCAATTGCTTTCAACTACGATTAATTCTAAAAATTCTGCAGTTTTGAGCAAGCTGGATGATAATGTGAAATTCATCGATCTTTCGAAATTGAATTTGAATGATCTGAAAGCGAATCTTACGTTTGAAAACGGAAAAGTGAACGTGAAACCTTTCGATATCAAATACCAAGATATTAAAGTGAATGTTGGCGGTCAGCACGGTTTTGACCAGACAATGAATTATAATATTAAATTTGATGTTCCTGCGAAATATTTGGGAACTGATGCTAATAAATTGATTGCAAAATTGACTCCGGCGGAAGCTAGCAAACTAGAAAATATTCCGATAACGGCGATTCTTACTGGTAATTTCAAAAATCCAAAAGTTTCTACAGATATGCAGCAAGCAGTTACAAAACTGGCAACGGAATTAGTTAAATCTCAAAAAGACAAATTAATTAACCAAGGAACCAGCGCTTTAGGAAATCTTTTAGGTGGAAATAAAGCGAAAGATACTACGAAAACTACCACTACAACTCCGAAAGAAGATGTGAAAAATAAAGTGACTGAAGGAATCAAAGGTTTATTTAATAAGAAGAAAAAGGAATAATTTATGCTATAAAGAAAAGCCTGCAATTTAAATTTGCAGGCTTTTTTATTTATATGATATTCATCCCAACGACATAACCTTCAAAGCTTCTCACGTTAAAAACAGTTCCGTCTTCAAAGATTAAATATTGGCCTTTTATGCCGATTAATTTTCCGGCGAAGTTTGGTGTTTTGTCTAAATTCAATCCTGTGACTTTTTTCGGATGTTGCAAAACTGGGTAATTCATCACAAAATGTTCATCTAAATCAGGATTAAAATATTGCTTGACTTCTTCGGGTAAAAAGTCGAAAACACGAGCTTTTTCATTTAACATATCCATATCTAAAACTTCATTCTGAAGCATTTTCCGCCAATTGGTTTTATCTACAAAATGATTTTTTAACGCGACTTCGGTAATTCCTGCCAAATAGCGGTTTGGAACTTCCACAATTGAAACTGCTTCGCACGCACCTTGGTCAATCCATCTTGTGGGAACTTGCGTTTTGCGCGTCACTCCTACTTTTACATCGCTTGACAACGCTAAATAAACAACATGTGGCGTCAATTGAACGCGCGTTTCATAATCCAAATCTCGGTCTGCAATTCCCAAATGTGCCGTGCTTAATTCTGGCCGCATAATCCAATCGCCCACCGCCGGACTGCTGTAAAAGCAATCGTAGCAAAAACCTTGACGGAAAATCTTTTTCTTCTTGGAACAATTTAAGCATTGATAGCCTTGAAAACTGATTTCGATATATTTGTTCAAAGCCTGATTTACGTTCAAAAAACTATTTTCAAAAGTCAGATAATATTGAATCGGAGACCCGAATTCAGTTTCCATTTTTGAGAGAACACCTTCGTATTGCATTTAATTTTAGATTTATGATTTTGGAATTATGATTTTATGGATTGTGTTGGGAGTCATTCAGAAATCACTCATAACTTATAACTCATAACTCCTAACTTTTTACATTTTTTTCCTATTTTTGGTAAAGTTAGAAATTCATAACTCAAAAAACATAACTCATACCTAAAAAATGGCGTTACCAATCATCAATTCGGTGGCAACGTGGTTCTTGAAAAAAAGAATTCACCAGATTGAATTGTTCCTCAAATATCCAAATGAGGTTCAAGAAGAATTGCTTTTGAACTTGATTCGAACGGCAGAACACACTGTCATTGGCAAACAATACGGCTATTCTTCTATTAAATCTTACCAAGAATTTATTGAAAGAGTTCCGGTTTCTACTTACGAAGACTTGGAACCCTTGATTGAAAGAACGCGAACTGGCGAGCAAAATGTTTTTTGGAACACGCCGATAAAATGGTTTGCGAAATCCAGCGGAACTACAAATTCTAAGAGCAAATTTATTCCGGTGAGTAATGAATCTTTGCAAAATTGCCATTATAACGCGAGCAAGGATTTACTGAGTTTGTACCTAAATAATAACGAAGAATCGCAATTGTTTACCGGAAAAAGCCTTCGCCTTGGCGGAAGCAAACAATTGTATGAAGATAACAATACTTTCTTTGGTGATTTGTCGGCGATTTTGATTGACAATATGCCGATTTGGGCCGAATTCAGCAGTACGCCAAGCAATAAAGTATCGTTGATGAGCGAATGGGAAACAAAGATTCCGGCGATTATTAATGAGACGATTCACGAAAACGTGACGAGTTTTGCGGGAGTTCCGTCGTGGATGTTGGTTTTGATGAATAAAACTTTGGAAGCCACAGGAAAGGGAAATCTTCTGGAAATCTGGCCAAATCTGGAAGTTTATTTCCACGGAGGCGTGAGTTTTGAACCATATCGCGACCAATATAAAAAGATACTTCCCGGTTCTGGCTTTCAATATTATGAAATTTATAACGCGTCCGAAGGATTTTTTGCCATTCAAGATCTCAACAATTCCAGCGATTTATTGCTAATGTTAGATTACGGAATTTTCTATGAATTTATTCCGATGGATACTTTTGGAACTCCAGAACAAAAAATCGTTCGTTTATCGGAAGTGGAATTGAACAAAAATTATGCGATTGTCATTACGACAAATGCTGGTCTGTGGCGCTATATGATTGGCGACACCGTGAGATTTACGTCTTTAAATCCGTATAGAATTCGCGTAAGCGGCAGAACGAAACATCACATCAATGTTTTTGGCGAAGAATTAATTGTCGAAAATACTGACAAAGCAATTGCCAAAGCTTGTAAAATGACAAATTCAGAAGTTATCGATTATACCGTTGCTCCTGTTTTTATGGAAGGAAAAGAAAAAGGCGCGCACGAATGGATGATTGAATTTAAAAATCCACCGGAAAATGTTGCTGATTTCAGACAGATTTTAGATGATACTTTGCAATCTTTAAACTCTGATTATGAAGCAAAACGCCATAATAATATGACTTTGAATCCGTTGGTTTTGAATGTAGCAAGAGCTAATTTATTTTATGATTGGTTGAAAGAACAGGATAAATTAGGCGGTCAGCATAAAATTCCGAGGCTTTCTAATCAGCGGAATTATTTGGAAGAATTATTGGAAATGAATTTGGAGATTTCTGGGGTTTAATAAAAAAAATTATAAAAAATGATAGCACAAGTATTTATTGATAAGGATGAAATAGGCTTTTGTGATTTTGAAATAATTGATATTTCTATGTGCGTGATTGCTGGAACATTTATACCCAACGAAGCCTATAAAAAATATGATACCCAGATTAGAGGAATGACAGTTAAAAACGGCAATGCTAATACATCAAATTATAACTTTAAAGTTTTTACCGCCTAACAGGAAATAACTCACGAAGGTGGAATTTCATTATCAGATTTTGACGACGAAACATATATTGATGTTGCCGGAATTGATTGTATAGAAAATTTTAAATAGCACACAATATCCCAAACCACATTTACGTTATACGCATAAATTTTTGAAAATGAGAAGACTATGCTGTACGATTCTTGTTTTGGGACTATTTTCGATGACTTCTTGTGGGCCTAAAAGGTTAGGTTGCGGACCGAGAGGATATTGCAAGACAGAAAAACCGATTCAAAAAATCGAACCAAGAGATAAACAAAATCCTGCTCAACAAGCAGGATTTTTCTTTTTAAAAAATTTCTTAAATTCTTTGTAACAAAATTTCACTTCAATAGTCTGATAGGTAATCATCAATCAAATCAATCAAATGAAATCATTATTAATCGCAGTTGCTTTCTGTTTGAGCAACTTTGCATTTGCCCAGCAATCGCCTACTTACCTTGAATTAAACAGTACTTTAAATGCCAATTCTTGTGAAAATGACTCCGCAGAAAGAGAAATTTCGTTAGAGAAAATCGAAGATGGCAAAAATACAAAAATTGGAAAGTACCAAAGCGTCGGCTGCAAATTCACGCTGACAAAAAATCTTGCTTTGGGAAAATATATTCTGACCGTTTCGGGACTTACGATAAAAGAAGCGAAAGTAGAATTTGAAATCACGCCTGAAAACAAATCGAAAATTGTCAAGTCAATCGCATTGTCAGACAAAACAAATGACTTGAACGAAGTAACTGTTTATGGAAATCAGCGCCAATACATGAAAGTCGAATCTGACAAAACGACAATCAGTATTAAAGAAAACGGTTTATTGAACAGCGGTACCACTTTTGAAGCTGTGAAAAAACTTCCAGGTGTGGTGACTTCTCCGGCTGGCGGACTTACGTTAAATGGAAAAGGTGTTGTGGTCTATATTGATGGCGCTCCGAGTAATTTGACCGGAACCGATCTTCAAAATTACCTGAATAGTCTTCCGGCAAATTCTATTGAAAAAATCGAACTTATTTATGATCCGGGTGCTTCTTATGATGCGAATGCCAGTGGTTCGATCATCAATATTATTACGAATGGCAAAAAAATGAAAGGTATAAATGCGAGTTTTAATATGAATTACAACTTCAATAAATACCAAAAACCGAGTCCGCAAATTCTTTTGAACGGAAAAGAGAATAATTTGAGCTGGCAGACAATGGTTGGCGTAAATTATATTGAAAGTGAAAATAAAAACAGAAATGGACAGGAATTCACCTTTTTTAATCCTCCTGTAAAACTGGAACAGGAAAGTTTTGACCATCAGACTTTCAGAAATATATACTGGAGAACAGGCTTGAATTATAAATTATCTGAGAAATCAAATATCCTTTTCAATTACAACATGAGTCTTTCTAGCGATAGAAATGACAACAAAAGTACTGCCTTGGGCAATGCAATTAATTTCGAAAACAAAGGAATTTCTAAATCAAAATCGAACAATCACGAATTGAGCTTGCAATTTAAAACCAAATTAGATACTTTGGGAAGAACGCTTGATATAACAGCTTACACGAATGTATTTGACAGAACGCCATTAAGCGAATCGACTTCTTTTGAAAACAATAATTATACTTTTAATAATTCAAATATTGATTTCGGATTGACAAATTATTACTTGAAATATGATTTTGCTATTCCTTTTGAAAAGCTTGGATTTTCGATTAATACTGGAGGAAAATACAATACGACGGATGTAAAAAACTTAGGAAAATATAATTTTGAAGCAGATAGCGATGCCATTTTCAATTCCAATATTTATGAATCTGAAATTGATTTTGATTATTCTGAACACAATTTGGCATTTTATGCAGAAGCTAGAAAAAAATATAAAAAGTTCAATTTTACCGCCGGAATTCGCTTTGAAAATTTTGATGTAAAACGTGATGCTAGTACGGTTGCTGACAAAATCGAATTTAATAATTCCCGATTTTATCCAAATGCGAGTATTTTATATCAAGCTACCGAACAAATCAATATCAGCACTTCTTATTCTAAAAAAGTTTCACAGCCAGGTTACTACAGAATTGACCCAAATAACAACTCAAATTTCAACAGATACAATACTTCTGTAGGAAATATTGCTTTGCAACCTATTTATTTTGACAATTATGCCTTTAAGATTTCTGCGTTTCAATATGTGAATTTAGGAGCAAATTACACGGTTGCAAAAGACGATACACAGTTTCTTTTTAGTGCCGAAGATAACGAATTGGTAAGCAATAGAACTTTTGCCTCGTTTGATAAAATCAAGACTTTTAGCGCGTATTTGTCTTTCCCAATTCCGTTGGATTATTTCTTTAAAAGCAAGGAAGAATTTGGAAAACGCATGAATGACATCGAGAAGATGAATTACATTTATGTAAATGTCAACTATGTAAAAACCGACATTGAAGGTTATGATTTTACATTTGAAAACAAAGGAATAGTCAATTTTGGCGCCCAATCTCAGATTCATCTTCCGTGGAGAATTATCAATAACATGAACTACTTTTTCTTGCCAAAAGGAAACTGGGAAATTTATAGAATTGAAAAGCCAATTCAGCAATTTGACATTTCTTTCAACAAAGATTTCATGGATAAGAAGCTAAAATTAGGCGTTCACTGTTTTGATGTTTTCAACTCAAATGAAGTAAATGCTTCGATTGAAGGCAAAAACCTGAGAACTTTATTTTATGAAAAACAAGATTCAAGATCTTTCAGAATTTCGTTGACTTATAACTTTGGAAATTTAAAACTGCAAACAGAGAACACTAATATCGATGTTGAAAAAGCAAAAGAAGGAGGCAAAGGACTTTAATTTTTCAATACAGATTTGGAAGTTTTAAAATTGTGACGTGTAAAAACAGGCCACTAATTACACAAATTTTCACGAATTAGTTATTAGAAAGTTTTGTAGTTTTTGGCTAAATTTTAAATAAAAAAATCCCGATGAAAATCGGGATTTTTTGTTTGTATATCTTTCAATTAAGATGCTGCTTTCAAACGTTGCAATAGATTTTTGTCTAAAGCATTTTTAGCATAATCTTCATCGATTGTCAATTCTTTGTGGTCTGAACTTGGCAAGTCATACATTGCGTCAGTTAAGATGGCTTCGCATAAAGAACGAAGACCGCGAGCGCCTAGTTTGTATTCCAAAGCTTTATCAACAACATAATCCAAAGCTTCATCAGAAATGGTAAAATCTACATCATCCATTGCAAAAAGTTTTTGGTATTGTTTGATCAAAGCATTTTTAGGTTCCGTCAAAATTGCTCTCAACGTTGCTCTATCCAAAGGATCCATATGTGTCAAAACCGGAAGACGACCGATAATTTCTGGAATCAATCCGAAATCTTTGATGTCTTTTGGAATTACATATTGCAACAAATTGTCTTTGTCGATATTGTCTACATTTTTAGAAGACGAATATCCGACAGCTTGACGGTTCAGACGTTTTGAAATAATTCTTTCAATTCCGTCAAAAGCACCACCAGCAATGAACAAGATGTTCTGCGTGTTTACTTCTACAAATTTTTGGTCTGGATGTTTTCTTCCACCTTTTGGCGGCACGTTTACCACAGTTCCTTCCAATAATTTCAACAAAGCTTGTTGTACACCTTCTCCAGAAACGTCTCTTGTAATGGATGGATTATCACTTTTTCTAGCAATTTTATCAATCTCATCAATAAAAACGATTCCTCTTTCGGCTTTTGCCACATCATAATCAGCAGCTTGTAGCAATCTTGTCAGAATGCTTTCCACATCTTCTCCAACGTAACCCGCTTCTGTCAAAACAGTTGCATCCACGATTGCCAAAGGAACGTCTAACATTTTTGCGATGGTTTTCGCCACCAATGTTTTTCCGGTTCCGGTTTGTCCAACCATGATAATGTTGCTTTTTTCAATTTCCACTTCATCGTCTAATTGCTGTTGCATCAAACGTTTGTAGTGATTGTAAACGGCAACTGACATTACCTTTTTGGTTTGGTCCTGCCCGATTACATACTTGTCAAGAAAAGCTCTGATTTCTTTTGGCTTTTGCAAAACCAAGTCAGAAGACAAGGCACCATTTTTTTTATTCTGCTTTAATTCTTCAATAACAATTCCGTGCGCCTGTTCAATGCATTTGTCGCAAATGTGCGCGTCAATTCCTGCAATCAACAGATTTGTTTCTGGCTTTTTCCTTCCACAAAAAGAACACTCTAATACTTCTTTAGCCATATTTATTTAGTTGCAAAGTTGCAAAGGTACTAAGTTACAAAGGTTCTGATCGTAATTTACTTTCAAATTTGACTTTGCAACTTAGCGACTTAGTAACTCTTTTTTTAACTTCTTCTCAATACTTCATCAATCATTCCGTATTCTTTTGCTTCGTCAGCTTTCATCCAGTAATCTCTTTCGCTGTCTTTATGAACTTTATCAAAAGTTTGTCCTGAATGGCTTGAGATGATTGCATATAATTCTTCTTTCAGCTTCAACATCTCGCGTAAGTTGATTTCCATATCAGTTGCAACACCTTGTGCGCCACCAGATGGCTGGTGAATCATTACTCTTGAATGTGGCAACGCTGAACGTTTTCCTTCAGCTCCAGCACAAAGCAAAACTGCTCCCATGGAAGCCGCCATTCCTGTACAGATAGTTGCTACGTCTGGTTTGATGTATTGCATTGTGTCATAAATTCCCAATCCTGCGTAAACGCTTCCGCCTGGAGAATTGATATAAATTTGGATGTCTTTCGAAGCATCCGCACTTTCTAAGAATAATAATTGTGCTTGAACGATATTTGCGATATGGTCATCAATTCCTGTTCCAAGAAAGATGATTCTGTCCATCATCAAACGGGAGAAAACATCTAACTGAGATACGTTCAACTGTCTTTCTTCGATGATATATGGTGTCATGCTGCTTACGATTTTATCATAATACATGCTGTTTACACCGTGGTGCTTTGTAGCAAATTTTTTAAATTCTTTACCGTAGTCCATATTTAGTTATAAATTATGAGTTATGAGATTATGAGTTTAAATGAAACTCAACTTGAATAAAGATAACAAAGTTCGTGCAAATTATGAAACAGATTACGATAATTGTTAAATCTGTCAATTCGTCAGTTTACAAGAATTAAATTTGAAATTATTTGAAATAAAAGAGCGCCAAAACTGATAATTTTGACGCCTTTATTCTAATAAATTTCAATACGAAATTATTCTCCGTACATTTCTTTGATGAACTCTTCGTAAGAAACCTCTTTTGTTTTTGCTTTGATTTTTTCTTTAAACAAGTTAAGCATTTTTTCGCTCATTACTTGATCAGAAAGTCTTTTTACTTCTTCTTGGTTTGAAAGCACTCTTGCCACAATTCCTTCTACATCAGCTTCTGTCGGATTCATTTGCCCAAACTGCGCCATTTGTTTTTTGATTACCTCAGAAGTGTATGATTTCAAGTCTTCAAAAGTAATTTGAAGTTTATTTTGGGCCAAAACTCTTCCTTCGATTAATTGATAACGAAGTCCGTTTTCTGAACGAGCATATTCTTCTTCCGCTTGTTCTGGAGTTAAAGGCGTTTCACCAACAGTTTGAATCCATTTTTTCAAGAATGAAGCTGGCAAGTCAAATTTAGTAGTTTCTAATAAAGAAGCCGTAACGTCATTCAAGAATTTTTGATCTGCTTGAGATTCAAATTGCTTTTCAGCATCTTCTTTGATTTTTTCTTTCACTTGCTCTACAGAAGTTACATTTCCTTCTCCAAACAATTTGTCGAACAATTCTTGATTTAATTCTGCCAATTCTGTATCGTTGATTTCTTCAATTGTAAAGTCAACATCAATATCCAAACCGTGAACATCATCATGATCTACCTTTAAATAATCCATCAATTTGTGATCGTCATCAAAAAGACCTTTTGTATTCAAAGTCACAACATCACCTACTTTTTTACCGATGAATTTTTTCGCCGTTTTTTTGTCTTTGAAAATATCAAGAGAAATATTTGCCGGACTGTCGATTCCTTTTTCTTCGTTTGTAAAAGTTCCTGTTAAATCAAAACCTTCTTCTACTGTATCTTTAGAAATTAATTTTCCGTATTGTTTTTGGATACGTTCAACTTGATCATTTAGCATTTTATCATCAGCTGTAATTTTGTAATAAACTACATCATTTTTAGCCTCTAAATCAACAGTAAATTCTGGAGCAATTCCTAATTCGAATTCAAAAGTAAAATCTTCCGCATCCCAATTGATTTCTTCTTTCACAACAGGAACTGGGTTTCCTAATAAATCTAATTTTTGTGAAGCGATATATTTTGTTAGGTTTTCTTGCAATACTTTATTTACTTCTTCTAGTAAAACCGCTTTTCCGTATTGTTTTTGGATAAGGCTCATTGGAATAGCACCTTTTCTGAATCCAGGAATACTTGCGTTTTTCAAGTGATTTTTTAAAACTTTATCAACTTGAGGAGCATAATCTGCTTTAGAGATTTCAATTGTTACAACTGCATTTAAAGCGTCAACATTATTTCTTGTAATATTCATTTTTTTACATACTAAAATTGGGTTGCAAAATTATAACTTTTTTGCAACCCAACCAAGTTTTACTTTAATGTATTAATATAGGATTAACAAAACAGATAAGTAATTGCTATCAAATTTGTTGAATTATTTATCGCCTCCAGTTAATGAGAAAACTACTGACTGTAAAATTGATAAAATCAAGCTGAACAAAAGTGCCGTCCAAAAGCTGGAAACTGCAAAACCGTCAACCAAATTGGCACATAACATAATAATAAGTGCATTAATAACTAATAGGAATAATCCAAAAGTAAAAAAAGTTACAGGAAGTGTAAGCAAAACCAAGATAGGTTTGACAAACAAATTCAATAATCCCAAGACAATTGCTACATATATAGCTGTCATAAAATTGCCCGACGAAACTCCATGTGTTCCTTGAAGCGCAACACCTGGCATGAAATGCGCAATAACCATCACTAAAACGGCAGTAAGTAAAATTCGAATAATTAGATTCATTATTATTTATTTAGTTCTTAAATATAAGAAATATATCTGAGATGTTAAATAATACAAAAAATAAAAATAGAAACTAAATATTATAAATCTTTTTTTATCTTTGGATTTCATTACTAAACTAAAAAAAATAATCATGAAAAAAACATTACTTCTTTCTGCAATGTTTGCCATTACTGGTATAGCAAATGCACAATGGACGAAACAGAACACAAATTTCATATTCGAGTCAGAGGGAGTTACTGATTTTCAAATCATTAACGCTACTACTGTATGGGCTCTTGGATATGATGGGTCTGCAAACGATGCTGTATATCAAGACTTTACAAGAACACTGAATGGAGGAACAACTTGGAACTCTGGAACTATTTCCCTTGGAGATCCTGATTTAAAACCAACAAATATTTCTGCAGTTAATGCAACTACTGCATGGGTTGGAGCCGTATCACCAACACCAGGAGTCGGTGGTGGTGGAGTTTGGAAAACTAGTGATGGTGGAAATGTTTGGACACAGCAAAATGCTACAGCCTATACTACTACCCCAGACTCTTTTTTTAATGTTGTTCATTTTTTTGATGCCAACACTGGTATTACACAAGGAGATCCAATAAATGGTGCTTTTGAAATGTACAGAACAACGAATGGAGGAACGACCTGGACTCCAATTACAGGTACACCTGCACCTGCAGCTGGAGAATATGGTTATAATGGTGGAAACGTAGCTGCAGGGACTTCTTTCTGGTTTGTTACTAATCAAGGAAAACTATACAGAACTACTGACCTAGGTGTTACTTGGACTAAACTGACTACTCGTATTTCTGATTTTGGCTCTACCGCCGCTTCAGGGAGATTACATTTTAGCGACAACAACAATGGAATCATAATAGGAACTACAGGTGGTGTAACAACATTATATAAAACATCTGATGGTGGTTCGAACTGGACTACTGGTACTGTTTATACAGTTCCTTACACAAATGTATCTTATGTACAAGGAACGTCAATATTAGTAGGAACTGGTCAAACAGGTACAGGAGCTACAGCTGTTTTTTATTCTGGATACAGTCTTGACAATGGAACAACTTGGACTCAAATAGAAACAACATCTGGAGCTACTGCGCAACAGAAAACAACTCCTGCTTTCTTTAACACAACTACAGGTTGGGCAGGTGGATTTGTTGGCGCTGATGGTACTGGCGGAATCTACAAATTTACTGGAAACTTATCTATCTCTGATGTAATTGCAAACAGCGTTAAATTAGTTGCTTATCCAAATCCAGCTAACAATGTCTTAAACCTTAAAGGAGCTTCAATCAACAAAGTAGTAGCTTATGACCTTCTTGGAAAAGAAGTATTGAGCCAAGATTTCTCTTCTCAAGATGAAGTTTCAATCAATGTTTCTGCTTTAAAAACTGGAATGTACATTTTGAACGTTTATAACGACAATGGTGCTGCACAAACTATGAAGTTTACAAAAGAATAATTTATATAAATTATTATATTTAAAAATCCCTTTCTTAACTGAAAGGGATTTTTTTTTATTTTAGAATTAAATATAAATTAGCTACAAAAAAAACCTGTCAATTAATTAACAGGTTTTTTTTATAGCTAATAAATTATTATTCCTTTAAATAGGAAATCGATTCCTTATAAAAATCTTTTGGGTTTTCAGCATGAAGCCAGTGCCCAGCATTTTCAATCATTTTTATTTCAGAATTGGGAAAATGTCTTTTTATCAAATCAAAATCTTCGTCTTTAATATAATTTGATTTTCCTCCTCTTAAAAACAAGGTTGGCTTTTGAAAAATCGCATCCTCAGGAAGCGCTTCTCCAATAGCATCAATCTTCTCATTAAAAACCTGAAGATTAAACCTAAAAGCTAATTGCCCAGGTTCTTTCCAGTAAAGGCTTTTCATCAAGAACTGTCTAGTTCCAAAATCAGAAACATGCTGGCTGATCAACTCATCCACTTCCGAACGCTCAGGTTTTTTAGAAAAATCTACAGCATTTAATCCCGCCATAATATCTTGATGATGTGGCTTGTAATATTTAGGACCAATATCTGCTATAATTAACTTATCAACCATTTCAGGATATTTTGTCGCAAAAAACATGGCAACCTTTCCTCCCATTGAATGACCTAAAATTGAAGTTTTTTCTAAATTATTTTCTTTGCAATATTCCAAAATATCTTGAACCATCGCATTATAGGTAAATTCATCAGAATGAAAACTTCTTCCGTGATTTCTTAAATCTAAAGCATGCGTTTGAAAACCTTCTGAAACAAATTGGCCAGCTAGGGTTTTCCAATTGTCTGACATTCCTAAATATCCGTGGAGAATTAAAAGCGGTTTTCCTTCGCCTTCTATTTTTGAATAAAGCATATTATTTTAATTTTTGCAAGTACATATTAACTACATTTTCCAACCCTAAATACAATGATTCTGAAATCAAGGCATGTCCAATCGAAACCTCTAATAAGCCTGGAACATTTTGCTGGAAGAACTGAACATTATCCAAACTCAAATCATGCCCAGCATTAATTCCTAAACCTAATTCATTCGCTAGTTTTGCAGCTTCAACATAAGAATCGATACCATTTTTATTTCCGAGACTATATTCATGAGCAAAAGCTTCAGTATACAATTCAATTCTCTCCGTCCCAGTTTTTTTAGCACCTTCAATCATTTCTAAAACTGGATCTACAAAAACAGAAGTCCTGATTCCGTTTTTTTGAAATTCTTGAATAATTTCTTTCAAATAATCTTGGTGTCTGATTGTATTCCAGCCTGCATTTGAGGTAATCGCATCGTCAGCGTCCGGAACCAAAGTCACTTGAGTTGGCTTTACTTCTAAAACCAAATCGATAAATTTTCTTTCAGGATTTCCTTCTATATTAAATTCTGTTGTAACAATAGATTTCAAATCACGCGCATCTTGATAACGAATGTGACGTTCGTCTGGCCTTGGATGAATCGTAATTCCTTGTCCGCCAAAACGCTCTATATCTTTCGCAACTTGCAATAAATCAGGAACATTTCCACCTCTTGCATTTCTTAATGTTGCAATTTTATTTATATTAACACTTAATTTTGTCATTGGAATGCTTTTTGAGAATAATTAATTACTACAAAAATACAAAGTAAAACACGGTGTTTTGTGCTATTTTTTGATTATTTTGCATCGATAATTGACTTTAAGCTATGACAGAAATTACAGATTATATCAACAACGATATCAAGGCAATTGCCATTGATGAGTCTATTGAGACGGTTCAGAATTTTTTTGCCGAGCTATCATTTTCGCATTTTCCTGTTCTTGAAGACGGAACTTATTTGGGATCTATTGCCTTAGACGACGTTGAAACTTTTGATGCAGATAAAAATGTATCCGATTACCGCTATACTTTAGAAGGTTTTTATGCCAGAACAAACATGATTTGGCTTGACGTTTTAGAAGTTTTTGCTAGAAATCACACCAGCGTTGTTCCCGTTTTAGATGACAATAATAAGTACATTGGCTATTATGACATTACTGATATTGTGAAATTTTTTCATGAAACTCCTTTTTTGAAGGAACTTGGCGGCATTATAATCGTAGAAAAAAACAGCAACGATTATTCGATGAGCCAGATCACACAGATTGTAGAAAGCAATAACGGAAAGCTTCTAGGCTTATTTATTTCCAATGTAGAAGGAGACACAATTCAGGTAACCGTAAAAATTACGCTTGGAGCCATGAACGAAATCATCCAGACTTTCAGACGCTACAATTACGAAATTATCTCTGAACATCAGGAAGATAATTATTTAAATGCGCTAAAAGAGCGCTCAGATTACTTAGACAGATACCTTAATATATAAATTAGAATTTGCGAATTGATCAATTAGACAACTATTAGCGACGAATTACTATATCCAAATTATCAACGAATTATCTGATTACCAAATTATCTAACCAGAAAGAATGAAAGTAGCCATTTACGGTCAATATTATCAAAATAGCACCGAGCCGATTATCAAAGATATTTTTATTTTCTTCAATAAAAACAATGTTGAATTGGTTATTCAGGATGATTTTCTGGCAATGCTTTATGAAAAAAAGATTATCACGAAAGAATATGTTACTTTTCATGATTTTAATGATTTACCAAATGATGTTGACATATTAGTCAGCATTGGTGGTGACGGAACTATTTTGCGTGCGGCAACTTTAGTAAGAAATTCTGGCATTCCAATTTTAGGTATCAATGCCGGAAGACTTGGTTTTTTAGCCACGGTTCAAAAGGAAAATATCGAAGAATTGATGCAATTTATTATTGACAAAAATTACACTTTATCTCCAAGAGCTTTGATCAGTTTAGAAAGTTCTCCAAATATTCCTGAAATCGAAAACTTGAATTTTGCAATGAACGAAATTACAGTCAGCAGAAAAGATACAACTTCGATGATTACGATTGAAACTTATCTTAATGACGAATACTTAAATTCTTATTGGGCTGACGGATTGATAATTTCAACACCAACTGGTTCTACTGGATATTCCTTAAGTTGTGGTGGCCCGATTTTAACTCCTGAAGTGGAAAGTTTTGTGATCACACCAATTGCGCCACACAATTTAAATGCAAGACCATTGGTTATTCCTGACAATGTGGAAATCAAATTAAAAGTTTCTGGCCGTGAAGAACAATATTTGGTCTCTTTAGATTCTAGAATTGCTTCCATTGACAATGACACCATTTTGACCATCAAAAAGACTCCATTTCAAATTAATATGGTGGAAATTCCTGGAAAAAGTTTCTTGAAAACATTACGAAGCAAGCTGCTTTGGGGAGAAGATAAAAGAAATTAATACTACCTTAATATACTATCACCGCTGAACTTCCGTTTATTTTAGACGAATTGAGACTGCATTTGCCTAAAATCAAGCATATTTAAGATTTTAAGGTACAAAAAAGTGCTCATAATTACTATATTTGCACCCTTATTTTTTCCAATAAATGAATCGGATAATAATTACTTTTTGCTGTTTTTTCTGTTTTGCCATTTCAAATGCACAAATCCATGAGATTGGTATCTTTGCTGGAGGCAATAATTATATCGGAGATATCGGACCAACAAATTATATAGCCCCAAAAAATGGTGCCTTTGGTTTATTGTATAAATGGAATAAAAGTCCGCGCCATTCTTGGAGAATTTCTTACACACAAGGAAAAATTACTTCAAAAGATGCCGATTCTGACATGCCAAGCCGAAAACAAAGGGACTTAAAGTTTGAAAATGATGTAAAAGAATTATCTTTAGGCCTTGAATTCAATTTTTTTGACTTTAATTTGCATGAATCAGGTTTTCTTTTGACTCCTTATGTTTATTCTGGGCTAAGCTATTTTGCTTATTCTGAGAATTATTTTTTAGGAAAAGATATAAAAGAGGATTATGATACGGGAACATTGGCAATTCCGATGACTGTTGGCGTAAAAACCAGAATTGCGGAAAAGCTGATTCTTGGATTTGAAGTTGGCGCAAGATATACATTTACAGATAATCTTGACGGAAGCAATCCAAAGAATGACAATTTTGAAGATTTGAGATTTGGAAATATAAATAGCAATGACTGGTATGTTTTCACCGGTTTTACTTTAACTTATACCTTTGGAAACAAACCCTGCTACTGTGCAGAATAAGATGAACTTACTAGAAACTATAGATAAAAATAACCTCCCAAAACACCTGGCCATTATCATGGACGGAAATGGTCGTTGGGCTAAACAAAAAGGTTTACTGAGAGCTTTTGGCCATGAAAACGGAACAAAGTCTGTTAGAGAAACCGTTGAAACTTGTGCTAGACTGGGTATTGAAAATCTTACTTTATACGCCTTTTCTACAGAAAACTGGAATCGACCAAAACTTGAAGTTGAAACGTTAATGAAATTACTTATTTCTTCTTTGAAAAATGAGTTTAAAACATTGATGGAGAACAACATAAAACTGAACACTATTGGCAATTTTGAAAAACTTCCAAAATCTGCACAAAAAGAACTTTCAGGCGTAATTTCCCAGACAAAAGACAATACTAGAATGACCTTGACTTTAGCGTTAAGCTACGGTTCACGGGAGGAAATCGTGTCTGCAATAAAGAATATTAGCACTAAAGTTAAAAATAATATAATTTCAATAGACGCTATTGACGAATCAATTATTAATCAGCATCTTTACACGCAAAATTTACCAGACGTAGATTTATTAATAAGAACCAGTGGCGAACACAGAATCAGTAATTTCCTGCTTTGGCAGATAGCTTATGCGGAATTATACTTCACCGATGTATTGTGGCCTGACTTTAGAGAAAAAGATTTATATGAGGCTATCATTAGTTATCAAAAAAGAGAACGAAGATTTGGAAAAACAAGTGAACAAATTAAATAAACTTTTAATGTTAGACAAAAGCATTAAACTATTCTTAACAGTATTAGTTTTAGGAAATATTTTTCAAGCAAAAGCCCAAGAAAGAGTACCATTCGATCAAGGAAGACAATATATTTTAGCCGATGTAAAAGTCATCGGAAAGATTAGCTATAACGAACAAACTGTTGTAACATTTGCCGGACTTCAAAAAGGCCAAAAAATTACGGTTCCGGGTGAGGAAATCAGTAGTGCGATTAAAAAACTATGGAAACTGGGTTTGTTCAACGAAATTGACACTTATATAAATAAAGTACAAGGCGATAGTATTTTCATCGACATGTATATCAGCGAACTTCCGAAATTAAGCGAAGTTAAAATTCAAGGTGTAAAAAAAGGTAAAATTGACGGCCTGATTAAAGACAACAGCTTGACTAAAGGTAAAATTGTCAACGAAAACTTAATCACGACGACTAAAAATTACATAGAAAATAAATATAAAAAAGACGGTTTTTACAATACTAAAGTTTCAATCAATACTATTCCTGACACCACAAATGGAAATGAAGTAAAAATGCTTGTCAACATTGACAAAGGAAGCAAGGTAAAAGTAAGCAGCATCAACTTTGAAGGAAACGAAAAATTCTCAGATGCCAAACTTCGTGGCTCTATGAAAAATACCAAAAAAAGATTTCCGCTTCGTTTTTGGAAAGGTTCAAAATACATCAAAGAAAAATACCAAGAAGATTTAACAGGAATCGTATCTAAATATAAAGAAAAAGGATACCGTGATGCAAGAATCGTTTCTGATTCTATCGGCTACAACAAAAAGAATAATACGATTGCAATAAATATTAAAGTAGAAGAAGGTAATAAATACTACTTTGGAAATATCAAATTCTTAGGAAATACAATTTATACCGATCAAGGTTTGCAAAGCATGCTTGGAATTAAAAAAGGTGATGTTTACAATGGCGTAATGCTAGAAAAGCGAATCGCTGACAAGACAAAACCTGATGGTGAAGACATTACAAATTTATACCAAAACAATGGTTATTTGTTCTCTCAAATAAATGCTGTTGAAACAAGAACTGCCAATGACACGATTGATTTTGAGATCAGAATCATGGAAGGACCGATGGTTTATTTCAATAAAATTTCTGTAGTTGGAAATGACAAGACAAATGACCGCGTAATTTATCGTGAGCTAAGAACAAAACCAGGTCAAAAATACAGCAAGGAACAAGTGGTTAGAACAGTTCGTGAGATCGGACAACTTGGATTTTTTGATCCAGAGGCGATCGAACCAAAATTCTTGAATCCAGATCCAGCTTCAGGAACTGTGGATATCGAATACCATTTAGCAGAAAAAGGATCAAGCCAAATTGAACTTCAAGGTGGTTATGGCGGCGGCGGTTTCATCGGAACTTTAGGTTTGTCTTTCAATAACTTCTCTATTAAAAATATTTTCAATAAAGATGCTTACAAACCGCTTCCGATGGGAGATGGACAAAAATTAGCATTGAGATTGCAAGGAAGTTCTTATTTCCAAACATATAGTTTATCCTTTACAGAGCCTTGGCTTGGAGGAAAAAAACCAATCCAATTCTCGACTTCGTTATCACATAGTAAGCAGTTTTTATATTCAGGAAACAATGATGTTGACAGAGATAAAAGCTTTAACATCACATCGTTGTCTGTTGGATATGCAAAACGTTTGAATGTTCCAGATGATTATTTCACATTATCTCAAGCAGTAAGTTTTCAATATTATGATTTGAACAATTATAATACAAATTTATTTACCTTTGGAGATGGAAGTTCACGAAACTTAGCTTACACTATTGGTATAACAAGAAATAACAAAGGTTTAAATCCAATTTTCCCAATGTATGGATCTGAATTCAGCCTTACAGGAAAATTCACATTACCTTACTCGCTTTTCAATGGAGTAGACTATGACAATTTGCAGAACAGAGCTGAATTCCAAGATGAAAATGGAGCTCCAGACGCTGCAAAAATTGACCAGGAAAGATTCAAATGGTTAGAATATTATAAAATTAAATTCAAGGCTGACAATTATAACAAAGTTTATGGTAAATTAGTCCTTCGTTCTATGGTTGAATTTGGTTTCTTAGGAGCTTATAATAATGAAAGAGGGCTGGTTCCTTTTGAGAGATTTTTCCTTGGAGGAGATGGATTGGCGAATTATTCATTGGATGGACGTGAAGTTATCCAGCTGCGAGGTTATCCAAACCAGTCATTATCATCACAAGATGGATCGACAGTTTACAATAAATTCTCTTTAGAATTAAGATATCCGATCACTTTGGCAAACACGGCTTCGATTTATGCCTTGACATTTTTAGAAGGCGGTGCTGCTTATGACAATTTTAAAGAATATAATCCGTTTCAATTGCAACGTTCTGCAGGATTTGGATTGAGAGTTTTCATGCCGGCATTTGGATTATTAGGAATCGACTTCGGTCATGGTTTCGATCCAGTTCCTGGTGGAATTGAGAAAAATGGCTGGGAAACGCATTTCATTATTGGACAGCAGTTCTAACAAAAAAATTGGCACGATATTTTCTAATACAACAAAAGATATGAGAAAACATTTTTTAATACTATTTTTACTAGCCGCACTTCCTGGAGCTTTACAAGCACAATCACGCGGTATTAGAATTGGCTACATTGATATGGAATATATCTTAGAGAAAGTTCCAGATTATGCAGAAGCAAAAAATCAGTTGGAAATTAAAGCCCAGAAATGGAAGCAAGAAATCGAGCTGAAGAGAAATGAAATTACAAAATTGAAAGAAAATCTGAAGACAGAAAGGGTTTTACTTACAAAAGAATTAATTGAGGAAAGAGAAGAAGAAATCACTTATCTTGAAACAATGCTTTTGGATTATCAGCAAAAAAGATTTGGCTCAACAGGAGATTTGATTACGCAAAAAGCAGTTTTGGTCAAGCCTATTCAAGATCAAGTTTTCACAGCCGTTCAAGATATTGCAACACAAGGAAAATATGATTTCATTTTTGACAAATCATCTGACCTGACAATGCTTTTTGGAGCACAAAAACACAATATCAGCGATAAAGTTGTTAGAGCCTTGACAAGATCAGAAAAACGCGAGCAATTAAGCAAAAAACAGCTTAAGGAAGAACTTTCAAAAGAAGCAAAAGAAGATATGGTTGATGACAATCCTGAACTTGCTGAAAGAGAAAAAGCTGCTGCTCTTAAAAAAGATGAAAGAGCAAAATTACTCGAAGACAGAAAAGCTGCCGCTGCAGAAAGAAAAGCTGCAAATGATGCAAAAAGAGCACAAGCTCTAGCAGACAGAGAGGCTAAAAAAAATGGAGCTAAAACTACAGCGCCGAAAGGTACTGAAACTGCGGATAAGGAAACTGATTCTGATGAGAAAACACCAGAAAAAACTTCAGAAACTAGCGATAAAACTACTACTCCTCCAGGCACATCTGCCGATGAAAAGAGAGAAGCTGCTGAAAATGCAAAAACAGAATTAGCTGCTGAAAGACAGAGAAAATTAGACGAACGCAAAGCAGCGCTTGAAGAAAAAAGAAAAAAAGTATTAGCAGACAGAGAGGCCGCTAAGAAAGAAAGAGAAGAGAAAAAGGCTGCACAGGAAACACCTAAGCCCGAATAACAATAAACAAGAACTAAAACTAAATTAATTATTAATACTTTACAATGATGAAACAATTGAAATCTCTATTAATCGCCGCATTGCTATTTATCGGTGGAAGCCAAACAATGAGTGCGCAAGCTAAAATGGCTCACGTGAATGTGATGGAAGTAATGTCAAAGATGCCAGCGATGATTGAAGGGCAAAAACAACTTGAGAAAAAACAGCAAAGCTATAACGCTGACTATAAAACAATGGTTGACGAGTATCAAGCAAAGATCAAAAAATATGATACTGAAGCTGAAACTGCTGGTGATAAAGTAAACCAAGAGCGTCAAGCTGAAGTTCAAGACATGCAAAAAAGACTTCGTGACTATGGAGAAAATGCTCAAAAAGAATTAGCAAAAACTGAAGAAGATTTGCTTAAGCCTATTCAAGAAAAAGTAAAAGCTTCAATCGCAAAAGTTGGTAAAGCAAAAGGATACCAATATGTTGTTGACGGTTCTTCTTTACTTTTAGCTGACGGTCCAGACTTAACTGCTGACGTTAAAAAAGATTTAGGTTTCTAAGAAAAAACTTAAGAATATTTTTGAAAAACTGCTCGAGCAATCTGAGCAGTTTTTTTTATATTTGTTTTTATGACAAACTCACAACCAATCGGCCTTTTTGATTCAGGAATAGGTGGCACTTCTATCTGGAAAGAGATACACCAACTATTGCCAAACGAAAACACTATTTACCTAGCTGATACTAAAAACGCACCTTACGGACAAAAATCTAAAGAGGAAATTATTGCTTTGAGCATAAAAAACACAGAACTTCTTTTAGAACAAAATTCAAAAATAATAGTCGTTGCCTGCAATACTGCCACTACAAATGCAATTAAAGAATTAAGAGCGAAATTTGACGTTCCTTTCATCGGAATTGAGCCTGCTATAAAACCTGCTGCAAACAATTCAAAAACCCAGACAATCGGAATCCTTGCTACAAAAGGAACTTTAAATAGTGAGCTTTTCAATAAAACCGCAGAAAAATTTCAAGATACCAAAATCATTGAGCAAGTTGGCTTTAATCTGGTAAAACTGATTGAAGAAGGACAAATGCATTCTGAAGAAATGACAAAATTACTGCATACTTATTTAGAACCGATGATTGCGGCCAATATTGACTATTTAGTTTTGGGTTGCAGCCATTATCCTTATTTAATTCCACAGATAAAAGAAATCTTGCCTCCTCACATCAAAATAATCGATTCTGGTGAAGCGGTTGCTAAACAAACACAAAAGTTGCTGGAAGAAAAAATTGGCTTAAATAACGGTAACGAAAGTACTGCTGTATTTTATACAAACACAAATTCTGATGTTTTAGAAGATATCTTAGAAAACAAATATCGCGTGATCAAAAAAGATTTCTAAATAATTTACTCTTTCAGCCAGCTTGAATACATTACATAATTATTAGAAATACGCTCGATTTCTCCAGCAAAATCTGATTTGTTGATGTCTTTTACTTTCTTAGCAGGAACCCCAGCATAAATAGATCCTGATTCTACAACTGTATTTTGTGTAATGACTGCGCCTGCTGCAATGATTGAATTGCTTTCTATTACGCAATTATCCATTACTATTGCTCCCATTCCAATAAGAACGTTGTCATGAACCGTACAACCGTGTACGATTGCATTGTGCCCAATTGACACGTTATTGCCAATTACTGTAGGATGTTTTTGGTAAGTACAATGAATTACCGCACCATCTTGGATATTTACCTTGTTTCCAATCGTAATAAAATTTACATCTCCACGAATCACGGCATTAAACCAGACACTGCAGGAAGAACCAAAAGTTACATCTCCAATAATAGTTGCATTTTCAGCCACATAACAATCTTCCGGAATTGATGGGCTTTTGCCATTTACAGATTTTATAAGCATAGGATAGAATTTAAAAAAAGAATCCCGATAAAATAAATTATCGGGACTGAATTAATATCAACTTTAAATTTAATTAACCGCAGGACAATTACAATCCCATTTTTCTCTTTTACAGAAAAGGTTTATTCCAAGAGTAATCTGATGGAAACCTCCGTTATCAAATTTCACGTCGCCAAACAAGTGAGAATAAGTATAGGCAAACATGAAGTTTTTATAATTTACACCCACAATTGGAGTCAAGTATTGTAATTTTTGATCAGAAACACTATTTCCGTCAACATATTGAGCACCGTCAAAACTTCTTCTGTAGGACAAACCACCCCAGATTTTTCCGAATTCTAAATCTTTATAGGCTTTTAAGTTTAAGTCAATAGTTTTCTCTTTTGTTTGGTCTACTAATTGAAACAAAAATGAAGGTTCTAATTGAATTCTGTCAGCATCTCCAAAAACATAACCTGCACTGAATAAGTATTTTCTCAAGTTATCTGTTTCAATTGAAGTATAGATTTCTCTTTTGCTCGCTACAGCATTTTTTACTGTAAAGTGTGCATAAAAATCTAAATAGTTATAAGAAGCACCAAAATCAACATTGAAGTAAGAATCTTTTTGAGTAACAGTTCCATCAATTGTTGGATCAAAATCACCTGATTCTAAAAATTCAGTTTCATCAAGGTTACTTTGCACCAATCCAGCGCTCATACCAAAAGACAATTGGTTCAAATCAGCTTCTCCTCTTGAAAAAAGAATGTGGTGAGCGTAAGTAACTTTTGCACCCGTTTGTGTGTGATAACCATTTCTGTCGTTAAAAAGAATAATTCCCATACCAGACTGCTCTCCTACTCTTCCATTGAAACTCAAAGTCTGCAAAGCTGGAGCATCATCTTGCCCAAACCACTGCTGACGAGCCGTCAATCTAACTTTCGCACAATTTGCAGCACCTGCCATTGAAGGATGAATCAAATAGTAATTATCAGATAAATAATCAGAATAGACAGCAATTCCTTCTTGTGCAAACGATATTTGTGATAACAACAATAATAATGCTAAATACCTCTTTTTAAAATTCATGGGGTTTATCTTTTTTATAAATGCATTCTAAATACCTTATTTATAATACGCTATCTTAAAAAATCAGCAATTGCATAAAGCAAATTACGTAGGTTATTTTCAGCAGCGGTCAAATATATAAATTTTTGTCATAGGTTGCGCGTGAAATATCATAAATTGCATCAGTTCTGACTGAAAAGTTTACAATAATAATTTTGACATTATCATAATGATATATTAAATCGAACTAAACCTACTGTTAATTTAATGTTTAAAAAATCAAATATAATATTTCGCTGAAAATTTCTTTGTTAAATTTGCAGAAAAATATAAGTACATGACTAATATCACCATAAGAGAAACTCAAAACCCTGCGATTTTGAAGTTCGAATTCCCAGAATTTATTACGCAGAATGAAAGCTTTGAGTATAAAAATATTGACGAAGCAAAAGATTCGCCACTTGCCCAACAGCTTTTCTATCTTCCATTTGTAAAATCAGTTTACATTTCAGGAAATTTTATCGCAATTCAGAGATATAATATCGTAGAATGGGATGATGTGAAAGATGCAGTTGCTGAACAAATTGAAAGTTTTGTAAACAAAGGCGGTACGATTATCACTATTTCTGAAAACAAAACTCAAAAACAGCCAATGTCAGTGTATGCAGAAAGTACGCCAAATCCAGCTGTTCAAAAATTTGTTGGAAGCAGAATGATGACCAAAACAGCAGTTGAATTTAAAAACATCGACGAAGCGGCTTCTTCGCCTTTGGCAATGGAATTGTTTAAATTTCCTTACGTAAAAGAAATTTTTATTGATGAAAATTATATTTCTATCACAAAGTACGCGGTTCAAGAATGGCAAGACATCACGTTAGAATTAAGAAGTTTCATTAAAGGATTTATTGAGAATGGCGGTACCGTTTTAGACGAAACTATTGCGGCAGCAAATCCAAAAATTGAAAAGCAGAAAATCGAAAACTTCGACAATCTTGACACGACGTCACAGCAAATCATAAATATCTTAGAAGAATATGTAAAACCGGCGGTGCAAGCTGATGGTGGCAATATTCTTTTTGATTCGTATGATGAAACTGAAAAACGAGTAAAAGTTGTTCTTCAAGGAGCTTGTAGCGGTTGTCCTTCATCAACTTTTACCTTAAAAAGCGGTATCGAAAACATGCTGAAAGACATGCTCAACGACGAAAATATAAAAGTGGAAGCGGTAAACGCATAACATTTCTTTTTTGATAAGTAAATTAAGCGTTCCGATTCAGGAGCGCTTTTATTTTTTAAAGCTATTTATAATTTCCAAAGCCCGAAATTCTAAAATTCAACAACATGAAATCACAAAACGAATTACATAAAGAAACTAGCCCTTATTTATTACAGCATGCTGAAAATCCAGTAAACTGGAAAGCCTGGAACCCAGAAGCTTTGGCTTTGGCAAAATCAGAAAACAAATTAATTATCGTCAGCGTTGGTTATTCTGCCTGCCATTGGTGCCACGTCATGGAACACGAAACTTTTGAAGATTCAGAAGCTGCTGTGGTAATGAACCAAAATTTTGTAAGCATAAAAGTGGACCGCGAAGAACGCCCAGACATTGACGCAGTTTACATGAAAGCCGTGCAAATCATGACAGGACGTGGCGGTTGGCCAATGAATGTAGTTTGCTTGCCTGACGGAAGACCCGTTTGGGGTGGCACTTATTTTAGAAAAAATGAATGGATGGAAACCTTGGAACAATTGCAACAATTATATCTTTCAAATTCAGAAAAGATGATCGATTATGCTGAAAAACTACACCAAGGAATTGAGGCCATCGGATTATTTCCAAAAACAGAAAGCCAAGAAAATTTTGATTTTGACTTGATTGAAGGTTTTCTTGAGAAATGGAAAAAAAGTTTTGACTGGGAATTCGGAGGTTACACTCGTGCTCCGAAATTTATGATGCCAAACAATTATGCCTTTCTCCTTAGATATGGATACCAAAAAAAGGATAAAGAATTATTAGATTTCGTAAATCTTACGTTGACAAAAATGGCTCACGGCGGGCTTTTTGATACTTTAGCTGGCGGATTTTCTAGATATTCTGTAGATATGAAATGGCACGTGCCACACTTTGAAAAAATGCTCTATGACAACGGCCAATTAATTTCTTTGTATGCTGAGGCTTATAAATTGACCCAAAATCCTTTATATAAAGAAGTCATTGAAAAGACTTTAGATTTCGTAGATAAGGAGCTTACAAATTCTGTAGGAGGATTTTATTCTGCTTATGATGCCGATAGTTTGAACGAAAAAAATCATTTGGAAGAAGGCGCTTTTTACGTTTGGAAAAAAGAAGAACTTCAAAAATTATTAAAAGATGATTTCGATCTGTTCAGTAAAATTTTCAACATCAATGATTTTGGTTTTTGGGAAGAAGGAAACTATGTCTTGATCCAAAATAAATCATTGGAAGAAATTGCAAAAGAAGAAAACAGCACACTTGCAGCTTTGACAGAAAAGAAAAAATCTTGGGAGCAATTACTTTATATTGAAAGAGAAAAAAGAAGCAAACCGCGACTTGATGACAAATGCCTGACTTCTTGGAATGCCTTGATGTTAAAAGGATTTATTGATGCATTCAAAGCTTTGGGTACTTCAAAATATCTTGAAATTGCTTTAAAAAATGCCGATTTTATTTTACAAAATCTTTGGAAATCTGAAGGCAATTTACTTCATAATTATAAGGATGGGAAAACTACAATAAATGGTTATTTAGAAGATTATTGTTTTGTAATTGAAGCTTTTATTTCGCTGTATGAAATTACGCTTGACGAAAAATGGCTTAATTATTCGAAACAATTGGCAGATTATTGCTTTGAAAATTTTTATGATGAAAAAAATCATTTTTTTGATTTTACATCTAACAAAGACGAACCTTTGATCACCAAGCATTATGAAATTGAGGACAATGTAATTTCAGCTTCTAACTCAGTTATGGCAGGAAATCTGTTCAAATTACATATTTATTTTGACAATTCTTATTATGAAGAAGTGGCTCAAAAAATGCTTTCACAGCTTTTGCCAAATATTGATTATCCGTCGGCATTTGCAAATTGGCTCAATGTGTTTTTGAATTTTTCAGATCAAAATCGAGAACTCGCAGTTTCCGGAAACAACGCTTTAGAAAACATTCTTGAGATACAAAAACAGTATTTGCCTAATATAATTATTGCTGGAAATACGAAAGAATCGACTTTGCCGTTTTTAAAAGGAAGATTTATTTCAGGCAAAGAATTGTTTTATATCTGTCAAAACAAAACATGCTATCTTCCTGAAAATAAAATATATAGCGCTTTAAAAAAATTAATAGTATAAAAAAAGCAATACAAAAAAAGAAAAAAAACAGTATCGCGTTTTTAGAATAATCAATTGCTTAAAAATTTAAAAATTATTAATTAATTATGAAAAATTCTATTCTAAAATTATTAGTTTTGGCGAATTCTGAAAAAAGAAATTTGATTTAAAATTATGACTGTTGACACTGACAAAATAACATTTTACACTGATCGAATTATCACTGGCATAGTCGATTATTCGCCAAAGTTGCTTTCAGCTTTCTTAATTCTTTTTATTGGATTGTGGCTAATCAGCTTGCTAAATCGCGTGGCGCAAAATATCATGGTCAAGAGAAATCTTGAACCAACCTTGACTACTTTTTTAGCGAATATTTTAATTTGGGTCTTGAGAGTTTTGCTTTTTGTAATTTTCATATCTCAATTGGGCGTTGAAACCTCTTCTTTCGTAGCCATTTTAGGAGCGGCAGGTTTGGCGGTTGGACTTTCATTACAAGGATCACTTTCTAATTTTGCTGGTGGCGTTTTGATTATTCTTTTCAAGCCTTTTAAAGTAGGAGACACTATTGAAGCACAAGGAGAAACCGCAAAAGTTTTAGAAATTCAGATTTTCACGACAAAATTATTGACGGCTTCTAACCAAACTGTTTATATTCCGAATGGAATTTTATCTAACAATAAAATAAAGAATTATTCTCAAAATAATACCAGAAGAGCTGACATTGTCGTGAAGATAAATTATGACACTGACATTAAAACAGTAAAAGATAAGCTGATGGAAATCATGAAAAATCACCCACAAGTGTTAAAAAATCCAGCTCCAGCAGTAATTATCAACGACTTAACAGATACTGGCATAAATTTGGTAGTAAGACCTTGGTCAAAAAATGAGAATTTTGGCAACATGAGTTCTGATATTTTAGAATTCACGCTTAGAGAATTAGATAAATTACAAGAAAAACCATTTGCGAAAGCAAATACTTAATCACTAACAAAAACTATAAACTAAAAAAATGAAAAAAATTTTCTTTTCCGCTTTAAGTGCTTTTACACTTTTTTCTGCCTCAGCGCAAAGCAATTTTGATATCGGAAGACAAACTACAGTGGACGCTTTTTCAAGAAGAAATGCTGAATTGTATAGAGAAGGCCGCTTGAATACTGAAAAATATGAAAAAGCAAACGGAAGCCCATACACAAATGAAAAATTTGCACCTGCAGTAATTTCAGGAGTTCCTGAAACTGTTTCTGTGCGATACAATGCTGAAGCTGACATTTTTGAAATTCAAAACAATGAAACAAATGCACCAGCTGATAAAAAGTTTTTTGCTTTGCCAAAACAAACGGAATATAGCAATATTGACTTTAAAAATGGAAGCTATAAATTCAGACTTTTGAATTATAAAGACACAGATGAAAAAGAAGTTAACGGTTATTTAATCGAGAAATTCAGCAAAAACGATGTTACTCTTTACAAAAGAGAAAAAATTAATTATGTAAAAGGAAGACCGGCTGAAAACAGCTATACAATGGATTCTCCAGCAAAATTAGTTAGAGTAAAAGATGAATTTTATATTCAGTTGAAAAGCAAGCAAATCGTAGAATTTCCGAAAAATAAGAAAAAACTGATTGCTCTTTTTGAAGATAAAAAAGAAAACATCAATACTTTCCTTAAAGATAATGACATTTCTTTCAGTGATGAAAATGACATGTCAAAAGTGGCTGAATTAATTTCGAATTTTTAATTATTTCGACATCATAAAATCTTTCAAATAAAAAGGTTCAAAATAAGCGACATCAACGGTGTCGCTTTTTTTGTGCTTTTCAAAGGAGGTTTTGCACATTTCTTTTGCTGAAGGATAATTGATTTCTGAATAAAAAATAAATTTATCATCCACAAGAATTTCTTTGAATTTCATAGCGCCATCACCAATCAAATGAATTTTTTGGTCAATTTCTGAATAAGAATTTTCATCTATGATTTCTGCTTTTGTTTCTCTTGTTTTTTCTCCATTTTGGTCAAAAACAGCACTGTAGACTTCCATTCTTCTAGCATCAATCATTGGAATAATTATGCCTTCTGAAATAGCTAGTTGCGACGCCAAAACTTCTAAAGTATCTACTGCAATCAACGGAAGATCTAATGCATAACACAAACCTTTTGCAGCTGAAACGCCAATTCGAAGACCTGTATAAGAACCTGGACCTTTGCTAACAGCGATTGCCGTTAAGTCTGAAAAATCTAGATTTAATTCCTGCAACGCTTCTTCAATGAATACATGTAATTTTTCAGCGTGCGAATAACCTTGCTCGGCACCTTCTTTGCAAATAAGCATTTCGCCATCTTTGGCAATGCTTATGGAACAATTTTTAGTCGCCGTTTCAATATTAAGAATATATGCCATTATTTTTTAGGCTTTGCAGTTTTAGGATTTTCTTCTGTTTTAGTAGAGACAACATCGCCCGAATTCAAATCTTTTGTGACAGTTGCATAAGGTCCTACAATCACAATGTCATTTGCCTTCAATCCAGAAATTGCTTCAATATTAGTATCGTCTTGGATTCCAGTTTTAATAACTCTGATTTTTGCCTTATCTCCTACTTTTACAAAAACACATTCGAATTTCTTATCAGATTTTGGCATTGCATTTCCTTCTCCTTCTACTGCAACAACAGGCTTTGCGGCCGCAGAAGTATCGGATTTAACTACAACTGCGCTAATTGGAACAGCCAAAACATTTTCTTTTCTCTTTGTAATTATATCAACTGTGGCCGTCATTCCTGGTCGAAAAGGTGAATAGCTTTCTGGTTTTCCTTCTAATAAATCAGCATAAGATTCCTTTAAGATTCTTACTTTTACTTTGAAATTTGTTACTTGATCCGCTGTCAAATCGGCACTTGCAGAGTTAGAAATACTAGTCACGATTCCCATAAACTCTTTTTTCAGATAAGCATCCACTTCCACTTTTGCAGAATCTCCAACGCTAATTTTCACAATATCATTTTCATTGACATCTACTTCCACTTCCATGTTGTTTAGGTTGGCAACACGAAGCAATTCTGTTCCCGTCATCTGTTGTGTTCCTAAAACTCGCTCGCCTAATTCTACGCCTAAAGAAGAAATTGTTCCATCAGCTGGAGCATAAATTGTCGTTCTTCCCAAGTTGTCTTGCGCTTCGTTCACTGTTGCTGAAGCACTTTGAACATTATAGTAAGCTGATTGCTTTGTAGCCTGTGCCACTTCATAAGTTGAAATCGCTTTATCCCAGTCAGATTTAGAAATAATTCCTTTTTCAAACAGAGTTTTGCTTCTTTGGTAATTTGATTTTGCTTCTTTCAATTGTGCATCCGCTTGGCTCAAACCAGCTTTTGTTCCTGAAAGACTTGCCACAGAACGGTTTAATCCTGAAGTATACAAATCTGGATTTATGCGTACTAAAAGATCGCCTTTTTTCACAACTTGTCCTTCTTTTATCGGAAGTTCAATAATTTCTCCAGAAACTTCCGAAGAAATCTTTACCTCAATTTCAGGTTGTATTTTCCCAGTCGCAGAAACGGTTTCTACAATTGTCATGCTGGCCACTTTTGCAATTTCTACTTCCTTGCCTTTATTTCTATCTCCAAAAACACCATTTTTTGCAAGCACCAAAAGGATAATAATCAAGGCAATAATGGCAACTAATATATAAATTGTTCTTTTTTTCATGTAATTTTATTTTTGGATAATTGGGATTCCGAAGTAAAACTCTAAAACTTTTACTCTAAAAATATAATCGAATTTTGTTCTTAAAACTTCAGACTGCGCATTTACAAAAAGTGTCTGCGCTTGGTTTAAATCAAAAGCATTCATCAAGCCAACATCAAATTTTTCTTTGGCATAATTGTAAGCTTCTGTTCTTGCTTCGACAGCCGCAAGTGCTGATTCATAGGATTTCAAAGCACCTTTTGCATCTGTAAAAGCGGTATAAACATTTCTTTCAAGATCTAATTCTTGTTGGCTGTAAGCAATTTTTGAACGATCTAAAGCAACTCTTGAACGTTCCACATTATTTCTAGCCGAAAATCCGTTTAATATCGGAATATTCAATTGTACACCAAAAGAATGCCCTTTGTTATCGCTAAATTGATCAAAAACTGGCGCTGGACCTCCCAAAAGCGGTGAATAGTTTGGCTGAACAACAACTTGATTTGTACCTTCCACAAAACCAATTGGCGTCGTCGGATTTGCAGCATTTGGAGCAACACCAATAACTCTATCAGAATAAGCAGCCCTACTGCTGAAGCTATAGAAGCCCTGCAGAGTTGGCTGATAAGCACCTCTTGCAATCGTTACATCTTTTTCTGCAATGTCAAGATTTGCTTTTGCCAGCTTTAATTCTACTCGAGTTTCTTTAGCTTTTTCAAATATTTGTGAAGGCGTTTGAAGCATCGTTTCGCTTTCTGTCACTTCATAATCGTCTTCAGCAATGTCAAAATTTTGAAAATCTTCGAATTGTAATAATTGTGCCAAGCTTAATTTTGAAATAAGCAAAGTGTTTTCTGCAATGATCACGGCTTGCTGACTGCTTGCCACTGTTGCTTTCATGTCTAGCAAATCACCTCTCGGAACAGAACCTGCATTTACCAATTCGCTTGTTCTTTCCATCTGCTTTTCATTATTCTGAAGCTGCTCTTTTTGAACTTTAAGATTTTCTTTATTAAAAAGTATCTGCAAAAAAGCGTTCGCTACATTTAATGAAACATCGTCTTTCATCTTTGTCAGCTGATATTGCGAAGCGATCATAGAAAGTCTTGCACGTTTTAATCGGTTGACATTTTGTAGTCCTTTATAAATATCGATTCCTGCATTTAAGCCGACTTGCGTAAATTGAACAGTCTGATTTTCAAGCAAACCAGTCGTGATATTTTGATTCAGACCGATATTCCAAGAATGGGAAGCGCTTCCATTTATAGAAGGCAAGAAGTTTCCAAAAGCATCTTTTTTATCAATTTCAGAAAGCTGATTGTCTAAATCTGTCTGTTTGATGGAAATGTTGTTTTGAAGTGCATATTCCACGCATTCTTGCAACGTCCACTTTTTTATTTGAGCGCTGGTGGCTAAGCTTACGAAGAAGGCCAAGACCAAAACCACTCTATTTAATGTTGTTTTTTTCATATATAATTACACACAAAATTGCAATCAATCGCATTACAAATTTAGTTTTTTTAGCGACTTAATAAAAGATTAGACGAACAAAACTGCAAATCGTTACACTAGATTTTTTTCTAAAGATATTAAAAATAAAATTACATTTACTTCGAAATTAAATCATCAAATCACATGAAGAAATCTTTAGTTTTCCTCTTTTCAATTTTCTTGCTTTTTTTAGCTGGATGTTCGACTACAAATCAGATTGCGGCATTAAAACCAGAGCCAGATGACGCTTCACCTTTGGTTTATGAAAACTCAACTTCTTTCATAAGTCTTCCGATAAAAATCAAGCTTCAAGATATTGAAACGCAGACCAATAAATTTTTGAACGGCGTAATTTACGAAGACAAAGATATTGAAGATGATGATATTCAGATGAAAGTCTGGAAATTGGCTCCGATTAAAATATCCGAAGAAAATGGAAAGATTAAGACCGTTCTTCCGTTGAAAATTACGGTAAATTATAGATATGGAATTAATAAATTAGGTATAAAATTATATGACACTCGTGAAATAAACATGAATGGCGTTTTGACTTTGTTAAGCAATGTCGGCCTTACGAATTGGAAAATGAAGACGGAAACTTCCATAAAATCATTAGAATGGAGTGAAAGTCCGACGATTAAAATTGCTGGAAAAGAAGTCATGATTACGTATTTAATCAATCCAGCGGTTCGTCTTTTTAGGTCTAAAATTGAAAATACGTTAGATGAATCTATAAAAAAATCAATGGATTTTAAGCCGAATGTTGTGGATGCTTTGGAGAAAATTTGCACGCCATTTCAAATGAGTGAAACGTATGATTCTTGGTTGCGAATTGTTCCGATAGAACTTTATTCGACAGAAGCAAAACTACAAAAAAACCAGATCAGCCTTGAAATGGGATTAAAATGCAACATGGAAACCGTAGTCGGACATCAGCCTCAAAACAAATTCGACAAGGATAAAATTGCATTAAAACCGGTCAGCAAAATGCCCGAGAAAGTGACCGCAAACATTGCCGCAGTTTCGACTTATCAAGACGCTTCAAAAATCATGACGAAGAATTTCCAAGGACAAGAATTTGGATCTGGAAGTAAAAAAGTAAAAGTTCAAAAAGTAGACATTTGGCAGAAAAACAACAAGATGATTATTGCTTTAGATTTGCTTGGAAGCCTTAATGGAACGATTTATCTTTCGGGATTTCCACAATATAATGAAGCGACAAAAGAAATTTATTTCGATCAACTAGACTATGTTTTAGATACCAAAAGCAGGTTGATGAAAACAGCAAACTGGCTTGCTTCCGGAATGGTTTTGAGAAAAATGCAGGAAGCTTGCCGTTATTCGATTCAGCCAAATTTAGACGAAGGAAAAAAGAATATGATGAGTTATTTAAAGAATTTTTCTCCGATGCCAGGCGTTTACGTTAATGGAAGTATTGATGACATTCAATTCAAGAAAATTCAATTGACTAACAAAGCGATTATAGCATTTATCGGTATCAACGGAAAAGTAGACGTCAGTATCGACGGACTGAAATAATTATTTCGCCTTCTTTTTCTTGAAATACATTCTATAAATCGCGAAGCCCAAAATTCCTACCAAAAGATAAGGAATTACCATCAGATAAAGGATTCCGTCGTTGACAGCTTCCCCTTTTACACCGCCTTCTTCAGTTTCCAAGGCGGCACGGCACATGGCGCATTGCGCATTCGAATTTAGTGAGAAGAAAAAAGAAAAAAGAAGAAAGAGGAAAGATGATTTCGTTAACCAACTATCCTTTTTCCCCAGCTTGCCTTTTGCCTCTTGTCTTTTGCCTGTTCTAATGTACATAATAAGGAGAAATCATTAAGTAAACAATTACGCCAGTTACGGCAACATAAAGCCACATTGGGTAAGTAATTCTGGCTAATTTTCTGTGCTTGTCAAAACGCTGCGCTAAAGCTCTGACATAAGTTATCAAAACAAAAGGAATGATGATAATCGAAAGCAAAATATGGGTAATAAGAATAAAGAAATAAACGTATTTGATTGCTCCTTCTCCACCAAAAGGCGTACTGTCAGCCGTCATGTGATAAGCAACATACATTACTAAAAAAGCAACCGAACAACCGATTGCACATTTCATAAGATTTTCGTGCAACTTCAACTTCCCGTTTTTTACAGCCCAAACCGCCGTCATTAAAAGAACAGCTGTGATTCCGTTTATTGCGGCATAAATTGGCGGAAGGAATGACAAAGGTTTTACATCATAGCCAAAATCTTTCAACTTGACTCCAAAAAGAATCGCCACAGCAACCGGAATTACTATCGACAAAACGATAATCCATTTTCTATATTTTAGCTCGACAGCGCTTAAATTATTCTCCATTATTCTTCTAATAAAATTGAAATATCTTCTTTGATTGCAAAAATTCCAGGTTTATATTTTCCTTGTAAATTATCATTAAATCCTTCTTTATCGTCATAATTCAGACCGGTGTAAAAGATAATTGGATTTCCTGATTTGTCTCTTCTACTTCTGATGTTGCCTTTTTTATCGACCAAGGCAAAATATCCTGAATGTTCAAAACCGGCATCGCCTTCTTTCATGCTTTCGCCAGCGTAGATATTAAAACCTTTGTTTGCAATATCATAAATATACTTTTGATCGCCGGTTAAAAAATGCCAGTTTGGTGAAGTTACCCCTAATTGCTCGGCGTGATTTTTCAAAACTTCAGAAGTATCATGCTCTGGATTTATTGTAAAAGAAGCAATTCCGAAGTTTTTATGCGTTCCAAATTCCTTTTCAATCAACAGCATGTTTTCGTTCATGATTGGACAAATTGACGGACAAGTAGAAAAGAAAAATTCTACAACATACACTTTTCCAAGGTAATCTTTATTGGTGATTGTCTTTCCATTTTGATCAGTCAGGCTAAATTTTGGTGCTTTTCCGATTGTCGTTAAGTTGACGTGCGGTTGTTTTTCTGAAGTGATTCCAGAATTCAATCGGTCTTGTTTCACGACATCGCCATCTTTTAAGCGGTCAATTATCTTTGGAATGGCATAGATTCCGAAGACTAGAATTATAAAAGAAATTCCGATGTAAGATTTATTTTTCATCTTATGTAGAATTAGATTTCTCTTTTGTATTTGTTATTCTTTTTCAAGGCTGCGCGATATTCATACAGAATAATTTTCACGTCGTCCCCCATGTCATTATGAAGATCAGCTGCAGAAATGGTGTTATATCCTTCTTTGTATTCGTTTTCTCCTTTTAAGTTTTTACCTTTTCTTCCACGCAGATTTAAGTCTTTGTCGATGATAAAAACATTTGGAGTTCCAAGATTTTTATCTAATTGACCCACAAGATTTAGCTTAGAATAATAATCAGTAATTTCTTCAGAAGGTGCAAAAACAAAAATCCATTTTTTCATGTCTTTGTCATCTGCCAAAGGTGTTAGCTTTTCAATCAATTGCTTGACTTGAGCTTCAGAACCTTTTGGAACTACCATTACAAATTGAAAATCTTTAAAATCTTTATTTTTATTGTAAATCTTCTGGTTGAGATTAAAATAATTTCCTTCGTTATAAATAATTTCAGTTCCGGTAAAACCAAGAATGGTAATCTTATTTTTAAGAGAAACCGTTTTTCCGTCTAAAGTTGTCCATTGTGAAATGTCTGGAATTTTTTTAGTAATCGTAGGAAGTTTAGCAAAACTATTAACGCCGGAAGCAAAGAAAAGATAAGCGACAATCGGCAAGATAAACAGCGAAAAGAGAACAAGATATTTTTTCATTTTGATGCGGAATTAATCCAGTGCAAAAATAAAAAAAGACGGTGTAATACCGTCTTTTTTTGTGATTTAATATGCTGTTAAAAATTCCATTTTATCTGAGAACTCTTAAACACATCAAAAATATAATTACCTTCAACTAGTAAGATGAACACTAAATAGATAATTAGAAAAACCAACGGAGCAACAATACTCCATCTAAGATTGCTTTTTTCGCCTTCAAGGTGCATAAACGCCCAAACGATATAATATGCTTTATAGATTGTCAAACCGATGAATAACCAGTTCAGCAAGTTCATCTGAAGAAATAATGTGTCGTGCATAAATGCCGGCTTGAAAATACCGAATGCAACTTCAACGACTGTTACCGCAGATAATAGTGCGAAAACAAACCAAATTCTTTTTGTATTAGAAACGTGCTCGTGTGCCATGATATATTAAATTTCTAAAAATTAAACTAAGTAGAAGAATGTAAATACAAATACCCAAACTAAATCGACAAAGTGCCAGTAAAGACCAACTTTCTCAACCATTTCATAACTTCTTCTTTTTTCGTAAGTTCCAAGAACTACGTTGAAGAAAATCAAGATATTGATAAGAACACCAGAAAATACGTGGAACCCGTGGAAACCTGTGATGAAGAAAAAGAAGTTGGCAAACAATTTTTGACCATATTCATTTCTTACCAAATTTGCACCTTCAACAACATAATGAGCATCGGCCATTCTCGCAAGAGAAGCTTCTCTTGTCAAAACAGTTTTGTGCTTATCTTTTGTATTTAATTCTTTATTTAATAAAGGATCGTTTTTTGTTTTTTCATTGTTGTGGAAAATCGTTTCCGTTCTTACCAAAAGTTCTGGATGCGCTTTAAAACCTTCCACAATTTGCTCAACAGAATAAGTTGGCAAAGAACTTTCACTCATAAACCAAGTTGCATCTCTTCTTTCCAATTGCTGTCTTTCAACAGGAATATTTGCAGCGAAATCAGCTAGTGCTACTCTTTCTCCTTTGGTGTTAACAAACTGAAGAATGCTTCCTCCTTTTGTTTCAACCGCACCATATTCACCTTTGATGAAATTTTTCCATTCCCAAGCTTGAGAACCCAAGAAAATTCCACCACCGATAATGGTAAGAAACATATAAACTGCAACTTTTTGTTTTTTCATGTGATGACCAGCATCTACCGCCAAAACCATTGTTACAGATGAAAAAATCAAGATAAATGTCATCAAGGCCACATAATACATTGGAGCTTCAACTCCGTGCATAAATGGAAAGTGGTTGAACACTTCATCAGCCAAAGGCCAAGTTTCAACAAATTTATATCTTGAAAAACCGTAAGCTGCTAGAAATCCTGAAAAGGTCAAGGCATCAGACATGATAAAAAACCACATCATCAATTTACCATAATTAGCACCCATCGGCTCATTGCCGCCTCCCCAAGTTTTAGCTTCACTATTTGCAGTAGTAACAGTCGCTCCCATAAAAGTTATTAGTTAAAAAGTTTTCAAATTTACGTTTTTTTCTTATTTAAAGAAATATAAAAACAAAAACAAATACAGCCAAAGAAAATCCAAAAAGTGCCAGTACATCGCACCAAGCTCTATTCCAAGGGTTTGACCAGAATTGTATTTTTGTTTAAAATGATTATAAATTATAATTAAAAGCGAAATCATACCGCCAGCAAGATGCGCAAGGTGCGCAAGCACTATAATATAAAGGAAAGAAATGGTAATTGAACCCGCTCCTCCGACAGGAAAAGCTCCACTTTCAGCAAGTGTATGAAATCCGTCTAATTGAAAATATACAAATCCAGCTCCAGCAACCAAAGTTGTCAAAAGCATTAAAGTTGTCGTATTTCTATCATCTTTTTTAATAGCTCTTTTAGCTAAAATAAAAGCCAAACTGCAGATCAAAATCAAAGCCGTGCTGATAAAAAAAGCTGTCGGCATTTGAAAATTTTCCATCCAGTCAGCTCTTGATTTACTTACCACATAAGCGCTTGTAAGTCCGGCAAACATCATTGTCATGCTGATCATTGCAAACCACAAAAGCAGTTTATATGATCTTGCACTTCTTTCTTTATGTTCTTGAATTGTCATTCCCATAATTATCTTAAAAATTTATCTGCGATGTAAATAATTTGAAGCAATGTAATATAAGAAACGCTGACTAACATCAATGTTCTCGCCGCTTTTGCTTCTTTTGACTTGAATAGCTTCATTGCATAAACCAGCATCCAAATTCCTAGTAAAAACACAGCAACTGCCGCATAAGGCGTTATGGATAATCTTCCTGTAAAACCTAAAGAAGGCAATAAAGATGCAACAATCAGCCAAATAGTATACAATATAATTTGTGTAGCGGTAGATTTATCTTTTTTCCCAGTAGGAAGCATGAAAAATCCAGCTTTTTTATAATCGTCGAATAAAAACCAGCCGATTGCCCAAAAATGCGGGAATTGCCAGAAAAATTGAATTAAAAACAAAGTTCCAGCTTCAATTCCGAATTCATTTGTTGCCGCAACCCAGCCAAGCATAAAAGGAATTGCTCCTGGAAACGCACCAACAAAAACCGATAAAGGCGTTTTCGTCTTTAAAGGCGTATAAATACTTGTGTATAAAAATATGGAAATTGCGCCGAACATGGCTGTTTTTGGATTGATATTGTAAAGTATCGTCAAGCCAATAATCGTAAGAAGACCAGCAATAACAAAAGCCGTATTTACTGACATTCTTCCTGCTGGAACTGGACGATTTTTGGTTCTGTCCATTAAAACGTCAAGATCTTTTTCAATAATTTGGTTGAAAGCGTTTGAAGCGCCAACCATGCAGTAACCGCCAATAAAAAGCATGACCAAAATTGACCAAGAAAATGGATTCTCATCACTAAAACCTAACAAATATCCGGCTACTGAAGAAAAAACAACGCTTATCGCTAGTCTTGCCTTTGTGATTTCTCTGAAATCTACGTAGATTGATTTTAAGGAAAAGTTGTTTGCTGTAGTGCTCAATGCTGCTTTCATTTGGATTTTGAAATCTTGCGCAAAGATACTCCTTACGTATTAAAATCACAAAAAACTACTCACAAAAAACCATCAAAAGCAAAAAATGACAAAATTTAGAACGATTATTTCCAAGTTCAAGTCTTTTCTTGCTTTTGATGGTTTTTTAATTGACTAATAATCGTAATACCAGTTTGAAATATCAGCTCTGATTCCGATAGAAAACCACGTTGTATTTTCTTTAAAATCAACAGAATTATTTTGTGTTGGATCAAAATCTCTATAAATCAGGCTTCCAAAAAGTTTTAAGTTCGTCGCAGGATTTATCAAATAACCGCCTTGCAAATCAGCAATCATTACTGTTGTCTTGTTTCCTTGCCCAACAGTTACGCCAGTGTTAAATGGCCTGTTGTCGTAATCTTTATAAATATTGCTTCCGTAATTGTTTTTAATATCGTCATTATCGAAATCCAAACCTCTTTTTCCATAAGTCAATTTAGCATCAGCAAACCATCTTCCTTTGAAATATCTTGCAATTGCAATAAATTCTTGGAAATTTCCACCCCACTGATGACCCATACTTTGATTGTTATGTCCATAATTCGTCAAAGGATCGCTGTGGGAATACACATAAGGTCGCACATGATTGTACTCCAACTGCAATAAAAGATTCTTGATTTTGAAAGCATCAAAATATTTTGCTCCGAGTTGGTATCCAAATTTATTCTTCCAACTTTTTTCTCCAGATTTCATATCTCCCAAAGAAAATTCATCCAATAAAAACTGTCCGTAAAACTGAACTTGGTTGCTCCATTTGTATTTTGAAGTAAGTCCCAAAAGTGCATTACCGCTTTTTGAAGAAGATCCAAATTCTACAGAACGGTAAAAAATAATCGGATTTACAAAACTTGCATCAAAACCTCTGTCATTAGAATTTGACCAAACTACAGATTCAAAAAAACCAATATTTAATCGATTTGTAACATTCCAACTCAAATAATGGTTTGCCATAAATTTCGTAGAATAAGTATTATCAAGTGTTGCATCTTGGCGAACATCTTTCAGCCACATGTATGTATTTGTATATTTTATTTTCCAGAAAGTCGTGTTGATTTTAAAATAAGGATAAGGACTTGCGCCATCGCCTTGAAGCAAAGAACGGTAGCCTTCTCCTAAGAAATTCTTACCATAACCCAATTGCAGATTGATAAAACGGCTCGGCGTATAAGTCAGATTTGCTTCTGCCATTGGAAAATCATAAGCATCGTCTTTAAATCTCTTCGCAATTCCAATACCAGGAACAATCGCTGGATTTCCACCAGAAGGCGCGATTGATTCTGCATAACGATTATAATAATCTGCAAAACGTCCTTGGCTTTCATAAATTGTAGTAGTAAAACTCAACTGTTCGCCAATGGCACCTTGAATTTGCAGACCTCTTGTATTTTGATATGTATAACTTGCTTCGCTTGGATCGCTTTTTCCAATTCGCAAATCAAATATCGGATTCATCGTGAACCAATAGCCTTCTCCTTGAATTTGAACCAGACTTTCATTCCATAATTTTCTTCCCCACCAGCCTTCTTTATTTTTCATAATACGGCGGTTGGCTTCGTTCAAATCATAATATTTGTTGACTTCTGCATAAGAGAAAGGTTTTGAAGCCGTATGATTGTTAGCTCCGACTTGATTCATCGCACGATCAAATTGCGCATAATAACTATGCGAAAGCGGAATGTTCAGCGTGCTTGTCAATTGCGGATTATCGAATTTTTTATAAACGATGCTGTCTAATTCTGTCAACTCTTTGCTTCTATCCCTATCCAAAGAATTTGTTTTTTCTACTTTTTTCTCCAGCGTAATTTCACCTGGCTTTTGCAACGGAATTGCAATTTTGATGGTATATTTTACATATGAAGGACTTCCGTTATATGTTGCCGGTTTTACTTTCGGAAGCATTCCAAAAACACGAATGGCCTCTTCTTTCAAACTGCCGTCAAAAGCATCAACATATTGTACTTTGAAATTACCTTCTTGATTTACTTCAAAAAGAACGATGATATTTCCTGCCGTATTATTCGTTTGAATTTCTTGAGGAACTTTGAAATTATTGTATACAAATTCCTGAAGCTGATTGTAAAAACAAGCTTCTAATTCTTTTGACTGTTTGCCTTCGCAATTTTGAAAAACAGGAAACTGCTCTCTTTCTTGAGCATTTTGTGCCTTTAAATAAGCGCTGCTCAAAAGCAACAGTAAAATCGTAAATCCTTTTTTCATGTATTCGTATCGAAATATTTTTAATAATTATCTTCTGATATTTTCCCGTCAGCAATTGTCTTTGCAGCAGAAGTTCCGATTCTTTTTACGCCAAGGCGAATCATTTCTTCGGCTTCTTCTAAAGTTCTTACACCACCAGCAGCTTTTACCGGAAGCGGTGATGCATTTTCAAGCATCATGATGATATTTTGAACCGTCGCTCCATTCGGGAGATTGTTTTCTGTTTTATAGAATCCGGTAGAAGATTTGACAAAAACAGCATGGAAATTATCTTCAGAAAAATTAGAAATCACCACGTTTTTTACCAAACACGAAAGTTGCATTATTTGCTGGTTGTTCAAAGCTGCTGCTTCAATAATCCATTTTACAGTTTTGTGATTTGTTAATCCGAGTTGGGTTCCTTTCAAAACTTCTTCTTTGACCAAATCTACTTCGCCATTTTTGAAAGCTTCATAATTGCATACGAAATCTAAATCATCAGCTCCGTCGGCAATAGCTTTTTTGGCTTCTTCTAATTTGCTTTCTAAAGAATAAGTTCCTTCCGGAAATCCAATTACGGTTCCGATCAGCACTTTGGAATTTGCTTTTGAAATCATTTCCTTAGCGATAGCAACCCTATCAGGACGAATCATAATGAGCTTGAAATTTTCGTCAATAGCTTCCTTTATAAAACTTCTGACAATTTTTTCACTTTCGGCATGACTGATTCCGGCCTGTTCTGGCGTCTTGAGATAAGTCGAATCTAAATATTGTTTGATATCCATGAGATAAAAATAGAAAAATCCCGCTGATGCGGGATAATTTTCCAATTATTTTTTAAATCTATTATTGTAAAGCTTCAGCATTGTCAAACCAAAAAGACTTCCTAATGTGTTTGCAATTGCGTCAATCGCATCAGCCTGCCTGCTATCTGTAAAAACTGACTGGCAGATTTCTATCATAATTCCGAAAGAAACGGCAAAAATAAAAATCTTTAAGTAAAGCCACTCTTGGGTTTTCAAAAAGGTTTTTAGATAAAGAAACCAAAGTATTGAAAAAACTGCATAAAAAGTAAAGTGCACTAATTTATCAGCATTCTCAACCCCAAGATCTACTTCTGGAACTTCAGAAATACTGACAAGGCAAGCTACTGTTACGCACGCTGTCCAAAACAACGCAAGTAATAGATATTTATTTGTTTTATTAAGCTCCAATCAAGTTTTTATATGCTTCGCTGTCTAGCAAATTTTCAAAATCAGATACGTCAGAAATTTTCACTTTAACCATCCAACCTTCTCCATAAGGATCAGAATTTACTTTTTCAGGTGAAGTTTCAAGAGATTCATTGAATTCAACGATTTCTCCGGCAAGAGGTAAAAATAAATCAGAAACCGTTTTTACAGCTTCTACTGTTCCAAAAACTTCATCTTTATCTAAAGTTTGGTCAAGTGTTTCTACTTCTACATAAACGATATCGCCTAGTTCTTTCTGCGCGAAATCAGTAATTCCCACCGTTGCAACATCGCCGTCAAGGCTAATCCATTCGTGGTCTTTTGTGTACTTTAAATTTGCTGGTATGTTCATTTGTTTAGTTGTTTTCGGCAAATGTATTATTAACTTAGATATTTATAAAATGTTTCTTTGATTAATTTCCAAAGTTATAGCGCAACGTGAATCCTGAACGGATATTTGTCAACGGGAAAGCTGTTGAAATCAATGCTTTTGAGAACGAATGGTCATAATAGAAAATGGCTGTCAAGTTTTTGCTGAAAGCATAATCTGCAGTCAATTTCACTGCCCAAATGCTTTGTCCGCCGGCAAGCTGGTTGTTGTCATAATCTAAATATCTTACAATCGTGCTTGAATCTCTCAAAGACAAATCAGCTTTGATATTGATATCACTTCGTATTGTATTTGTTGGATTATCAGCCAATCTTGACGTAATTACTACATCTTTGAAACGGTAGCCTAAACCTACGATATATTCCATTCCTTTAACTTCTGTCAGCAAGCTGTTGTCAAAGCTCATCGACAACGTTCTGTCTTTTTTAACTTCGGCTAAAACTTTGAATGAGTTTTTCATCTCAAAATCAACACGAACCAAAGGATTGAACTGCTCTACAAGATTGACATTTGAAATTAAAGTCTTGCTCAAGAAATTACCGCTGGCATCTTTTTGATCTGGATTTCTGTCGTACTCAAAATTTGAACGGAAAGAGTTTACAGTATACGAAGCTCTATAACCGTGCTGCAAAGAGAAACGCTTGAATCTATCCTTAAAGAATTTATAACGCATTAATCCGTTATATTTCACGGTCCAGTTTGGAATCGGAATATTTCTGAAAGCACCCAAAGAAACACCACCAGCATCACCGCCTGTGTAAGCCGCCAAGAAAGAAGGCAACAATACAGACTGGCTATTTTTTCCAAAACCAACAGGATAACCGTCAGCCGTTCTTGGGAAATCTGAGTTTCCATAGTAACTTTCTGCTAATCTATCTGCAACGACCAATCTATTTTGTCTAAAATCATCAAAAGCTGCAGAAGAAACTTCATCACTTTTTCCGAAAGCTGTACCGATCATTACTGTCGAAATAGAGAAATTACCATAGTTGTAAGGCGATCTTGAATTGTATTGTCCATTTGTCACGTCATACTGTTCAGAGAAATTCTCTGTGTAAGAACGATCTGCTGTCAAGTCAATTTTAAAATCAGGAAACAAATCGACGTTTGCCGTCATGTTCAATGTTTTTGTTGTCACCTGCGTAAAATTCTGGTTGAATTCTTCATAATTTGTCAACCATCCGTTTTTAGCGGCTTCATATCTTATATCAGACTGGCTTCCTAAAACGAATCCTAATGAAGGTTTTGTTGTTCCTAAGAAACCTACGCCTGGCGTGAAACCTGGCAAGATTGTCCCTTCATTTTGAGTGTAATTTATCTGAACATTTTTAACGCTCGTCAAAACTCCGATCAAACCATCTAAGAAAACATTTCCTTCTTTTGCCTGAGGCTTATTTTGCGCAGCAATTTTTTCTCCAGGTTTTGGAGGAGCTGTATTTGCTGGCTGTTTTGGTGCTTTTGGTTTTTTCGTCAGTCCAATATATTTATAAAAAAGATCCATGTTTAACGCTGTATTCAAACGATGTGAACCCGCATTTTGAATCGTATTTCCAAGGTTATAAATGCTTCCATCAACTTCAATTTCTGATAAAGCGTCAGTTGAACGTTGCCAGCTGTAATCACCGGTATAAGAATAAGTCGACTTCACAAATGACAAAGCCGGAATTTTATTCAACGGAAGATCATAGTTCAAAACCAATTGCTGGATGTGCTGGTTGGCTTCACCAATATTGAAATAATCATCCCAAATTGTAAAATCTTCCATCGGAACTCCGTTTTCATCTAAATAATTTCTTACGATATTATTAGTTGAAGCCGTGTAATTTATTTTCAGCGCACGTGTCAGATTATAGTTGAAACCATATTGATAATTAAACATATAATTTCTTCTGTACAAAGGTTGCAATCCAACTCCTTGAATATCTACATCTCTGTAAGACTGTCTGTTGTATTGTCTAATAATATTTGTATTGAATGAAATAGTTGTTGGCAGATAATTGAAATTGAAATCGCTCAACATTTTCCAATACTGGCTTTTTTTCATGAATTTCGTTTTCTTGAACGGCTCCACAGTTTTTGGCTGGAAAGAGAAATTATAATCCACAGAACTGCGTTGTTGCTGGTCTAGCAAACTTTCAATTTCATAATCATGATGCTGTGTTTCATTAAATGAATATGACAACGTCAGATTTTCTGGATCATAGACACGTGCTTTTTGCTCTGCGCCTCTTTCTTTTTTAACTCCAATGAAGTTGATGCTTTTCCGCTTCGTATAATCAATCGCTCTATTTTTAATATTGTCTTTTTCCGCTTGATCTTCTGTCACGTCGATCAGCTGGTCTAATTTAATATCTTGATTGAAAGGATCATATTCTGGCGTAATCGTTTCTTCGGCAATTCCATAATTGAAAGGAAGATTGATTCCCCATTTTTTAGGAAGCAATTTCCCTAAATTCATATTGGTCACGATATCATATTGCTGAATATCTTCACGACTTCTTTCTTGCGGGCCTTGCTCTAAAGAACCAAAACCTTGCGTGCTTATTCTTCCTGTGGCAGAAATTGTAGCAAAATCAGCCAATTGCGCATCAAGACTCGCCACTGCGGCCATACCGCCTTTGTTATCCATTTCAGCAAGACGAAGTTCGTTAAACCAAACTTCTCCACGAATTGGAACACCACTGCGGTTTTTCAATCCGACCATTAAAGTTCTGACCAAACCAAAATTCGGATTACCTTTAATTGCCAGACGTAACGGATTTGCTCTTCCTGCTAGGGAACCATCCAATTCAAAATCGTTTGCATATTTAATTCCAAGTGCATCTTCTTCAAGACCGCTTGCGGGATTCATAGCTAAAATTTTCAACTGTGTCAATAATGCTAACGAAAGGTCAATCTCATTCGCTTCTGGCCAAACTGCTTCTGCTGAATTTGATCCAAACGGAGTTACCTTTAAAGGAATTTCAACTTGATAAAAATTCTGCGTAAAGTCATTTCCAAAACGAATAAAAGCTACCATCTGGTCATCTGCAAGATAGTTACCTTCAGGAGTATTTGGATTGGTAGCAGAAGGCAAAGATTCAGCATGCAAGAACATTTTCAATCTTTTGTATTGACGCATATCAACACTAACGTTTTTGAAAACTCCTCTTGAATCGCCTATTTCCAATCCTCCAAGTTCTGCTGCAGCTGGATCTCTCTTTGTAATTTTTAAAGAAAGTGACTGCTCATTTTGGTTGATAATTGTATTGCTATTGTAAAGCTGCTCTCTTGTAACTCCGGGTGGCGTAACATAATTTATTGGCAACCTGTCACCATTTTCTTGAATATTTACAGCTAGAACATCTAATGCTGTGTCATCATCATCATTGCTATTTTGAGCTGGTTCAGCAGGATCTAGTGTATTTACATAACGTCTCCATTCGCCTCTAACTAAATCTAACGCTCCGAAACGCAAAGTAATATCTTCAGAGAATCCTGTCATGTACATTCTCATGAAACGCACAGATCTTAAATCTGAAATTCCACCAATGGTATTTGTTGGTGCTGAAACCGGAATCTTAAACTGAATCCATTTGTATCCTGACGTTCCTCCTCCAGGAAGTTCAGCTCCATTTTCAGCAATCCTAACATCTGTAATATAAGGATGCGATCCAACTACCATATTTGGTTCCATGTCAATGCTATATTCATAATAAGCATTGATTTCATTCATTGTATTATCTCTGTTGATATCTTCAGTATCTGGCAAAGTTGTAGAACCACGATTTGTATTGCTTACTTCCACAGGTGAATTACCTTGGAGTCCATTATAATTTTTATAACGTTCTACAACGCCTCCTGAAGCCGTTAAAAAGTATTGGTAATTGTCAGCAGCTGGATCGGGTTGAGATGCAAATTGCGTAAATTTAGCAGCTTCTTCAGCATCATTCAAACCATCAAAACCTACATCCTGTGAAGCTCTATTTGCCGTTTCAACATCAAAAGCATAAATCAAAGATTGTGAAATTGGAATTTTACCCCAAACGGTTTCAATAGTCTGCTGGTTTCCACCCGAACCTGGAAGTCCGTTTTCATATTGTTTTCTACCATCTTTCAAAACATCTTCAGAAATCTCACCTAAGTTGAAATAGATCTTACCTGTATTGCCCGGATTTACAAAACCATTTTGTCTGTCATAATATGGATCTAGCACCCAAAACTGGATGTATTCCACATTCGACTGCTCAAAATTGGTAGAGTTGATAGAACGCATGATTCCACCAAAATTGCCTTGTGCCTGAGCTGGAGTAAAACTATTTGAAGCTGCAGCCACAGGATTAAAATTGTAAGGACCTCTCTCTTGCGGAAAATAACTTAAGTCTAAAGTGTTGATAACTGTCTGCTGTCCAACAGCGATATCTGTTACCGGATAAAGCTCATCGTTGTAAATTCTTCTTGAATTATAAAGCGTCAAATCGTCATTTGAGATTCCGGTTGGTCTGTTTGCGTAAAAAGTCTGGTCAATTGAATACCAAGCTAATTTTGACCTTTTGAAACCATATTCAAGTCCGGTTGCCTCTCCTCCAAAGTTAGTATCACTAGTTGCAGGAACACTCGCAAGACTCCAAGAATAAGGAGAACGCATGTCAATCGTTGTTTGCGATCCTTCAAAATCATCTACATAAATTGTAGATTCACCTTCAAACTGATCGGCTTTTGGCGTATCAGGTTTTAAGTACGCAATCTCTCCTCTAAAGGAAATATTCGAAGGAACATCAGTGTCAATATTGGGAAGTTTATTCACCATGCGCGTCAAGAACGGAACTTCTGTAGCGAAGTTTGTATTCATTCCGAAGATAGCATTATTTACTGATTCTTGTCCGTAATTTGATTTCTGCGTAAAAGGTCTTTCCGTCATTTTCAAGAAAGTTGCTCCTATAAGAAATTTGTCGCTGAATTTGTGCTCTACATTTACACCAAAAAATCTTCTGGTTTGTTGTCCAAAAACGGCATTGTTTTCAAGAGAAATTTCTATTGGAGTTCCTGAAGCTTGAAGTGAAGCATCAAGAATTTGAACTCTTCCTAATTGATAATTTACAGTATAATCAACTCCTTCCTGCAAGACCCTTCCGCCAGAAGTAACCGTCACAGAACCTTGTGGTACGTTGAAAGCGCCAATTGCGATTCCGTCTCCTCCAGTAGATTTGAATTTTCCTTTTAATTGAAACTTATTTTTATCGCTATCTTGAAGTGCTGCAGCCTGTGTACTTTCATACATGCTTTTGAAAACATATTTTCTTTGATTGCCATTATAACTTGCATCAACATCATAATCTCCTGGTGCCGTTTGATCATTTAATTTTCTAAATAAATGTTCTCCAAAAGGTTCAACCGTTGTAAATATAATTCGACCATTTTGTTGGTCAACCGTTAATCCTGGAATGAAATCGAAAAATCCATCACCATTTACTTGCGGATCATTCGTATAATTCAATCTATCCACATTGAAAACTCGCAACAAAGGCGCCAATTCAACGTCTGCCGGAAGCGGATTTGAAGCCGCCGGAGATGCTGGAGTAATATAATTCAACGGAGAAGGATCAGTATACATGATATTCAACTTGAAATCTTCTTGTTCTAATTGCGTACCGCCAGGAATTGCATAGATGTTTTTCATCATCAAGTTCCAAACTGGCTTGTTCACATTTGTCAAGTTGCTTTTCAGCATTTTCAAAATCAAACTTTGTGTTGCTGGAATTCCAGTAGGATCTACCTCAGTCGCATCCACACCATCATTTCCAAATTCACCAACCTGATACACTTCGCCACCAATTGTATATTGATAAGCAACAGCCAAAACCTCATCATTAGAAAGTCTTTGAGAAAGGGAAACGTACCCTAATTGCGGATGAAAAGTATATTCACTTGAAGATAATTTTCGAGCATTTTCAAGTTTAGAATAATCAGTTCCTTCACTTACCACTGCGCCACCTAAATTTGAGAAACCTGCATTTGCAGTAACAATTTCACGAATAGCTGGATTTAAAAGATAACCTGCAGAACCAATTTTTGCAGGATCAAATCTGTTATTTGAGTTTTTTGGAGGCGTATTTGGCTGTGCAACAAAGAAATTTGCCGGAACCGGATTAAGCGAAACCAAATCCAAATCGGGCACATTAGTCAATCGGGCTTCCCCTAAATCTTGAAGCGCAATAATATTTCTCATATTATTATCTGTCGAGCTAACACGATTTTGACGATTTGTTACCCAAACTTCAATTCTTGTAATTTGCACACGGCTATTGATCAAAGGATAAGCCGCTAAGGATTCATCATATTGATCTCTAAAATATTGTGATAAGAAAAAGTGCCTATCAGCATCATAATCCAAGGCAAACAATTCATATTCTTGAACCGTTCCGCCACCTTCAGCAGTCACGGTTTTTGTTTGTGATTTTTGCTCAGAGAAAATTCCGGTAACTGTTGTTTTTCCAAATTGAAATTGTGCTTTTACACCAAAAAGGCTTTGCGCACCACGAATAAGTGAACTGTTCAGTGGCAAACTCACGTTTCCGACCTCAATTTTTTGGATGATATCGTCCTCTGTCGGAGTATATTCTAACTTGATAAGATTTTGGAAATCAAATGTAGATTCAGTATCATAATTAGCATTTACTTTTAACCTAGTTCCAACTTTTCCCATCAAACTCATGCTGATTCTTTGGTCAAAATCAAAAGTCGTAGTTGATCTGTTTTGTGGTGAAAGCGAAGGATTATCTTGTTTTGTATGCCTTACGCCTAAGTCCATTTCAACCGAACCTGTTGGTTTTACATCAATAGTATTTCCTCCAAAAATAGTTTCAAAAAAACTTGAATTTACATAATAACGAGGCAATAAATCTTTCTTATCAGCTTCGCTACCCGTTTTCTTACCTTCAATAGCATCTGATTTCTTCTTGAAATAGTCTCTCATCGACTCTCTCAAAATCAATTCATCATATTCTTCTCTTGTCAGAATAATTGGGTAATTGATATTGAAGCCTCCAACTGTATTTGTATAAATATAGCGGTCGGTAATTGGATCATAAGTGTATGCTTCAAGTATGCTAGGAGGATTGTTCATCTCAACTTTTCCAACAGAATAACCTTGTGGAATGCTGTCTTGAACTTCCTCGTCTTCTTGGGCTTGTAGTGTTACACTAAAAAATAACAAAATCAGCGAGAAGCTAATCTTAAAGTTATTTGCAATTTCTTTAGTATAGTTTGTTTTCAAGTATTTATAAGTTTTTTAAGGCTTGTTTGATAATAGTTTCAATGCTGGCATCTGGATTTTCTTTAACGATTTTTTCAACGGATTTTTCCGCCAATTTTCTGTTAAATCCAAGAACTTCCAAAGCAGATAACGCTTCGTCTTTATTTGTATTGTCTTGTAAAATGGAAACTTCGTCTAAATCATACACTTTTAACACTTTATCCTTCAAATCGAGGATAACGCGCTGTGCAGTTTTGCTTCCAATTCCTTTTATAGATTGAATTGTGACAACATCTCCAACTGCAATTGCTTGTATGATTTGTTTTGGCTCTAAAGAAGACAGCATCGTTCTCGCAATGCTGGCGCCAATTCCCGAAACGGAAATCAACATCTTGAAGATTTCCCTTTCGGATTTTTCGGCAAAGCCAAATAAAGTATGTGAATCTTCCTTAATCTGGAGATAAGTAAAAAGCTTGATGCTTTCCAGATCAGGAATTAAAGAATATGTATGTAGAGAAATATTGACTTGATATCCCACACCATTGCAGTCGATGACTACTTCGGTTGGGTTTTTTTCCACCAATTTTCCTTGTATATGTGCTATCATCAATCGTTAAATAATTCCCAAATGTAACGAAAAAGTTTTATTGAAAACCTACTAATTAGCCAACAGCAAGAAAATCAGTTAAAAATTAACTTTTATGGCCTTTTGTTTCTTCTCTTTTTCTTGTGCATCAACCACTGCAACAGCCGCCATATTCACCATTTCTTCCACGCTTGCGCCTAATTGAAAAATGTGAACCGGCTTGTCCATTCCCATCATGATTGGCCCTATAGATACAGATTTGTCCAATTCTTTAAGCATTTTATAATTGATATTCGCTGATTCTAAATTTGGAAAAATTAAAGTATTGACTTTTTTTCCAGCTAATTTTGAAAACGGAAATTTCTTTTGAAGCATTTCTGGATTCAAGGCAAAATCGGCTTGAATTTCTCCATCAACCACCAAATCAGGATAATATTTATGGAGATAAGCAACTGCTTCTGCCACTTTCTGTGCGCTTTTGTCTTGAGAAGAACCAAAGTTTGAAAAAGACAGCATTGCAATCACTGGTTCCATACCAAACATGCGAACCGTTTTTGCAGTCATTAAAGCAATTTTCGCCAAATCATCTGCTGTTGGGTTTGGATTAATCGCTGTATCAGACAAGAAAATCGGACCTCTTTTGGTCATCATCATGTTTGTTGTCGCAATTCTCGTCACGCCAGGCGCTCTGTCAATCAATTGCATCATCGGTTTTACCGTCGCCGGATAACTTCTTGAATAACCCGTTACCAAAGCATCTGCTTCGCCTTCATTGACCATCATCGCTGCAAAATAATTTCTTTCGCGCATCCATTTTTGGGCATCGAGCAAACTTGTTCCTTTTCGTCTTCTATCTTCCCAAAAAGAATTTGCATAACGCAACCTTCTTTCATCTTCATCTGAAGTTTTTGGGTCAATAATCAAAACATCAGCATCAAAACCGAGCTCTTCTTTTAATTCTTGGATGATTTCTTTATTTCCTAACAAAATAGGAATTCCGATTTTTTCTTCAGAGACAATTTGCGCCGCTTTTAATACGTCCAAATGATCAGCTTCTGCAAAAACCACACGTTTCGGTTCGCCTTTTGCTCTATTTGCCAAAAGCCTAACCATTTTATTATCAGAACCTAAACGCTCTAAAAGTTCTTCTTCGTATTTATCCCAATCGTGAATTGGATGAAGCGCCACTCCTGAATCCATTGCCGCTTTTGCAACTGCCGGAGCCACAACTGCAATCAATCTAGGATCAAAAGGTTTTGGAATAATATAATCTCTTCCGAAGATCAATTTTGTCTCTCCATAAGCAATATTTACCTGCTCAGGAACCGAAGCTTTTGCCAATGCAGCCAAAGCTCTCACCGCCGCCATTTTCATAGCTTCGTTAATTTTGGTAGCACGAACATCTAATGCGCCACGGAAAATATATGGAAAACCAAGCACGTTATTCACTTGGTTAGGATGGTCAGAACGGCCAGTCGCCATAATGATATCTTTTCTAGTCGCAATGGCAACATCGTAGTCAATTTCAGGGATTGGATTCGCCATGGCAAAAACAATCGGGTCGTTTGCCATTCCCAAAAGCATTTCAGAAGAAAGAATATTTCCTGCAGAAAGTCCGAGGAAGACGTCAGCGCCAGACAAAGCTTCGCCTAAAGTAATATCTTTAAATCCCTTAGAATATCTTCGCTGTACTTCTGACAAATCAGTTCTGTCGGCAGAAAGTACGCCGTCTTTATCAAACATGATTATATTGTCAGCTTTTACACCTAACAATACATATAAATTAGCACAAGCCAAAGCTGCGGAACCGGCTCCAGAAACCACGATTTTCACCTCTTCGATATTTTTTCCGGCCAATTCAAGTGCATTCAATAAAGCCGCTGAAGAAATAATCGCAGTTCCGTGTTGATCATCATGCATCACCGGAATATTCAGTTCTTCTACCAATCTTCTTTCGATTTCAAAAGATTCTGGTGCTTTGATATCTTCTAAATTAATTCCTCCAAAAGTTGGCGCGATATTTTTTACCGTTTCAATGAATTTATCAATGTCTTTGGTATCAACTTCAATGTCAAAAACGTCAATATCAGCAAAAATCTTAAACAGCAAAGCCTTTCCTTCCATTACTGGTTTTGAAGCTTCTGGACCAATGTCACCAAGACCCAAAACGGCTGTTCCATTTGAAATTACGGCTACAAGATTTCCTTTTGCCGTATATTTATAAACATTATTTACATCTTTTACAATTTCAAGGCAAGGCTCTGCAACTCCAGGAGAATAAGCCAAAGATAAATCTCTTTGTGTTGCGTAAGCCTTTGTAGGCACTACTTCGATTTTCCCCGGAGAAGGTTTTGCGTGGTATAAAAGTGCTTCCCTTCTTTTGCTGTATTTGTTCATTTTTGTAGATTTATTCCGATTTGCAAAGGTAAACGTATGAACCAAATACAGCAACTTTTAACAGTTTTATTCGGCAAACATTTCGTCAGGATCGGTCAAGACATTTAATTTTTCTCTAAAATCATCACTGAGCAAGCTTAATCCATATTGATAGGAAGCGTTCATCCAGCCAAAACCTTCTTCGGTGATGTAATCAAATTCAGTTCCTACATTTCCATATTCGGCGAAAATTTTGTGTGAGCTTATTTCCAGGTCAAACTTCTCAGGAATGGTTCCGTTGAAATCTACTGCATTTCTAGTAATCAGCCACAACCATCTGTAAATCAATTCTTGCATTTCAGATTCATAGCCATAATGCAATAATCCTTGCCAAAGCAGAATCTGGTGCGGTGCCCAACCAAACGGATAATCCCATTGTCTAACTGGCGCATTTTCAGGAACATTTTTAATTGTTTCTTTTGTGCTTCCAGCAATGCCACCTTTCATTATAAATTTCGGCAATGTTTCTTTTACCAATTTTTCAGCTTGCTCTTTTGAAGCAATTTTTGCCCAAAGCGGAAAAAATGTCGTCGCAGCTTCAAATTCATGCTGTTCTTTTTTCAAGAAATTATAATCGAAATAAACAGCATTTGGTTCATTCCAGCATAATTGATTGATTTTTTCTTTTCGAGAATTGGCTTGCTTTTCCCAATAATCAGCATGATGAATCGTATGCGAATTTACTTCGAAATTGCCGTTGAAATATTTTTTAATCAAAAAAGCAATATCGGTTTCATATTTATAAAGGAAGCAATTCACAGCAACCGTATTCAAATCGGCACAAACATTTACCAAGCGATTTGTGGTGTCGTGACCGCTTTCGCGCATGCTTCTGTCTTGGATAAAATAAGAATCAAGTGCTGCATCAACAATTTCTCTTTTCAAATATTTCTGTTCAAATTCACGCAACGGCATTTTGTGCTTTATTGCGTATTCTTCTAAAATATCATCAAAATGTCCGCTCTCCACTTCAAACGGAATTCCGATTCCTTCGGCTTTGTAGCGATTTAATCCAGAGGAAGTCAGGCGTTTTCCTTCTTCCATCCAAACGGTTTCATATTCTTTAATTGCCGTTTTCAAATGCCTTTCGATCCAATTTACATCTTGGTCTTTTTCGGCAATATCCATAATTAATGAGGTATAAAGCGGTGGCTGCGTTCTGGTCAGATAATAACTTCGATTCGCATTTAAGATTTTTCCGTAATGATCGATTTGGTATTTAAAATTTTCGGCAATGTCTTTCGCTTCCTGAATTTTCCCATCCGTAATTAATCCCAAAGCAATAAAATAACTATCCCAACCATACATTTCATTAAATCTTCCGCCTGGAACCACGAAGGGAACACCTTTGATTTCATCGCCGTCTTTTTGCAAAGCCAAAGCCAAAATTCCCGGGTTTTCATTCAAAGACAACACATATTCTGGCGTAATATTTTCATCCAAAATTCGTACCTCAAAATGATTGTTGTGTTTTTGAACTTCTGAAAAATAAGCAATCGCCATTGGATCCGTAGCTGGAACATACAAAATCGAGATATGATGGTTTGTTTTTTCGTCGCCCACAATTTGTTTCAGGCCTTTTTCGTCGATTGTGCGTTTCAGCCCGTTCCAATATAAATCTTTGATTTTTCGAGAAATTCTATCGACCGGATTTTCAACTATCGAATCTAACTTAATTATCGTAAATTCTGTATTTTCTTTTTTGGCCAAAGCCAATTCTTGAAGCAGATTTGAAAGATGATATGTGCCACCAATCGCTACTTTTTTACCATTGACATCTTCCAACTCAAAACTTTTTGGGCCTTTGTCGTCAATAGTTATTTTTTTGTCGCCGTCAGTATCTTCCTGGGCGAGCAATTTTTCTAAAGTATTTTTTATGTGTAAATTAAATTTCATTTTTCGCAGTTAATTTTTTTAATATAAAAAAGGAAATCAGGAGTAATGTCATCGGAATTAATGTGAAATAAAATGCGTTTTCTGGCCCTTTATTTTTGAATAAATACCCGATTGCTCGCGAACCCAAAGTTCCTCCTAAAGCGGAAAACACGACAATCAATCCCGTCATCGGACTGTGTAATTTCTTTGGCAAAGCGCTTAAAACGACTGAATTCAAAAGAGGATAAATTGGCGCAATAAATAATCCGACAAGTGGAAATGCGAAAGCAATTAAGGGAATATCGCTTAGCGAATTAATTTCTTTGACTTCTAATCCGACTGCTTTTGGAAGGAGAAAAACCACAATTAACATTGCGCTGGCGATGCATACGGTTAAAACCCAAATCCAATTTATTTTCTTCGTAATTATTCCGGCCGTAATTCTTCCAATTGCTAATGAAATTGCTAAAATGCTCGCCATCATGATGCTGATATTTTCTGGAAGATGGAGCACTTTTGTATTAAATGTTGGCAACCAGCTCATGATTCCCTGCTCGATCATTACGAATAAAAAAGCGCTGATTACAAAAATAATGATAAGCAATCTCCCCATCAATTTGACCATCTGAAGAAAATCATCTACAATATTTGCTCCCGGAATTTCCTCCTGTTTTTCAAATTTTGTAAACAATAAAAAAGCAAAAGAAAGCAGGGAAAGCAACGCTAAAAACCAATAGACATTTAGCCAAGAATCAGGATTGTTCTCATTATTAAAAGCTGGAAAAAGGAAATAAGCCAAAGCAATTCCGATCATAAATACGCCTTCAACGCTGCTCATCAAGGCATTGTGCTCTTTTTGGTTTTCAGTAACGGTTCCGATCAATGAATAAACTGAAACTTTTATCAAGGCAAAAGAAACCCCGACAGTTGCGAAAAGTAATTTAGCGGTGTCAAAAGAATTTCCGAAATACATGGCAATACAAGCAAAAGAAACTAAAGCTAAACCGGTCAGCATTGCTTTTTTATACCCTATTCTTGGCAGAAATGAAGCTATAAAAAAGGAAACGATGGCAATGGGCATGTCTTTAAAAGCTTCTAAAATACTGGCTTGAACTTCGTCGACTCCGTAATTTTTTTGCGATTTTAAAATCACGATCCCAACGCTATTTAACAGAATAGCGAAGACAAAGTAATTGATATAAATAGAAATTTTTATTCCGAGATTTTTCATGAAAGCTTTCTTATAAATATAATAAAAAACCAAATGCTGTCGAATAACAGCATTTGGCAATAACATAACCTAACTCAAAAAACCTAAAAGTTTATAGCTACTGAGAATCTGAAAGCGCGTCCTAAAATTGGCCTTGCCATAAAGATGTTGCTATCTGATGATATTGTTTGTCTTGGATTTCCTTCAGTCAACCCAATTGCATTGAACAAGTTAGAACCGTCAACTGCAAATCTGAACATATTTACTCTATAATTGATTCCTGCTCCTATTTCTTTAAAAGCTGGCAAAGTTTGCAAATTGTCTTGATTTGTATATTTTTTGTCAAAATAAGTCATCTGAGCATAAAATGAAACTTGTTTTGTAATATCAATTTCAGGTCTTACTGTACAGAAGAATTTCGGAATTCTTCTTGCTTCGTTGCCATTAAAATCAAATGTTGAACCGTCAGCATTTGTTCCTGTGAAATTGTCATATTCTGGTTTTTGCAATGTGAAATTGAAGCTTAATTTGAATATATTATAGTTTGCATTTGCTTCTAATTCTAATCCATAATTATTAATATCAGCAAACTTATTTTCAGAAGAACCATCGGCTAAAATATCTGTAAAAGCTACATTTTCAAGTCCCATGTGAAATAAATTGGCATTTACATTTAAGAACGAATTTGAATATTTATAACCCAATTCGATTTGGTTTACAAATGTATTTTTCAACTTGCTCAAATCTGCTGCATTGTCATAAAATGATTCTTCGATTGGCGATCTGAAACCGTGGCTATATCTTGCATAAGCAGCCATATTGCTGTTGATAACATAGTTTACAGCTTCCGTATAAGATACTTCTTCCACATCATAATTCCAATATAAATAAGGAGCACCTTTAACCGTTGCAACATTATCATCGGCAGTATTGTTTACCAAAACTCCTAAATTTTGTGTCGGATTTGACATATCTCTATATCCAGAATATTTGTTAGAATCATATCTTATACCTGTATTTAATGTCAATTTTTCTGTAATCTTATATTCAGCATCCGCATAAAAATCATTCAATTTCCCTTTAGTCATCGCATCTCTTTCCAACCAAGTGATCCTTTCGATACCGTTGTAAGTATGAGCAATTCCTGTAGCAGTATTTTCAACGTTCACTAGTCTTGGATTGTCAGTAACATCTACTAAATAATTACTCCAGTTCCAATATTGTTTTGATTCCCAATTTGAATGGTAATAGCCAAGTGTCAATTTCACAGGATCAAGATCAATATTTACAGAAAAATTATTGGCTAAATTTTTCATGTCTTTGTGGATATACCAGTGGTCAGCTCTCATAATCAATGAATTTTGATTTAAAGTTGCGCCGTTATCTACATAAGTATAATTCAAATTTGTTGCATCTGATAATCCTCTAACATCTGAAGCATAAGCATCTTGCGACCAAGGACCGCCACTGCTGTAAATCGCATTATAATTCAAGTCAATATCTGTATATTTTACAGCGTTTTTAACCGTAATTCTATTTGTAATTTTCTTACTGAATTCGCCTCCATAAGCATTAACTACTGGATGAACTCCATCCTCTAGATTTGCGTCAAATGTCCCGCCACCAACTTGCGGTACTGAAAGATGTGAGAAATTTGAAGAAGTCAATGTTCCATAATTAGCATCAAATCCGGGAATTCCTTCTACTTTACCATTTTTGTTTTGCAATGGAATTGGGAGATAGAAAATATTTCTGTCGTCTAATCTTTTATAGTTGATTCTTACATAATCATCTTCGTTATTTTTATTGAATTTGTAAGTAATATTTGCTTTTCCTTGACCACCTCTATTGGCTTTAAAACCCGGATCTCTTACGCCATCATCAACACGGTAAAAACCTCCTACGTTGAAAAACAATCTGTCTTTTACAATCGCACCGCTTAAATTCACATCTTGTCTGAACAAACCATAATCGCTTGTCGAGATTTTTGCTCGTCCTTGAAATTCATTTTGGCCCGTTTTAGAAATAAAGTTGATGATTCCTCCTGGTGCATTTGAAGCAAAAATTGATGCAGAACCTCCACGAACCGCTTCCATTTTTTTAACTGTTTCATCTAATCTGTAAAAAACATCGGCGTTCGCAAACTGCAAAGCTCCGTCTTCAAAAACTGGCAATCCGTCTTCTTGAATCTGAACATATTCATAAGCTCCAGCTGATGGAATTCCTCTAGCAAACAAGTTATTTCCAACTTCTCCGCCGGAAGATTCTACAACAAAACCTGGAATCGTTTGAAGAATTGCTGCCGTGCTTATTGGCGCTCTGTCTTCGATTGCTTTTGCACCTAAAGAAGTTATGGCAACACTCGTTTCTAACTTAGTTCTTGGCGCTGAAGTTCCTGTAATTACAACTTCGCTTAAGCTTTCTGATTCGCTTTCTAGAGAAAAATTCTCTTTATGATTTTCACCTTCTTTCAGTGTGATTTTCTTTTCTGTTTTTTTATAGCCAATGCTCGAAACCTGCACTGTATAATTTCCAGCAGGAAGATTTGAAAAGCGATATTCGCCATTGATGTCTGCACTTGTATTTTTGTTCAATCCTTTAATCGAGACATTTGCACCGCTAAGTCCTTGTCCTGCTTCATCCAAGACTGTTCCTGAAATTGAACTTTTTCCTTGAGCAAAAATTGCCGTCGGAATGAAAAATAAAAACAGCATTAAAAGCAGTTTTCTGCTATAAGCGTCTAGTTGTTTCATAATTATTTTTATTTGGTTAGTATTTATTTGTAATATTTATTGTAAACTTAACAACAAATTAACGCACGAATAAGAATTTCGCACCGAAAACGTTTTCGAAAAGACCGAAAACGTTTTCGAAAAAATTATTTTACAGTTTGAATCCTATTTTTAATTACTTTTAAGCATTATGAACGATACAAAATTAATAGACATCGCCGCCGCTCTTGGAATTTCTGTAACTACGGTTTCCAAAGCATTGAAAGGATATTCAGATATTAGCAAAACTACACGCTCAAAAGTTTTGGAAATGGCCGAAGAAATGAATTACAGGCCTAATTCAAATGCCGTAAATCTTCGAACAAACGAAACAAAAACCATTGGAGTCATAATTCCTGCAACAGTTCACCACTTTTTCTCCAGCGTTTTAAACGGCATTTTAGAAGAAGCCGAAAAACGCGGTTATTTGGTCATTATTCTGCAATCTAGTGAAAAATATGAATTGGAAAAAAAACAGATTGCTTTGCTTCTTCAAAAAAGAGTCGACGGAATTCTGATTTCGCTTTCCAATGAAACAGATGATTTTACACATATAAATGCTGCCATTAAAAAAAATACGCCTGTCGTTTTATTTGATAAGATTGCCAAAATGGTTGATTGTTCTAAAGTGATTATCAATGACAAAAAAGCGGCTTATGACGCCGTGACTTACTTGATTAAAAAAGGCTACAAAAAAATTGCGCATTTCAGAGGTTCGCTCGTTCCGCAAAATTCTATTGACCGTTTTTTAGGTTATAAAAAAGCTTTAGAAGACCACAATATTCCTTACGATTCTTCCTTGATATATATGTGCGACCACAATACTGATTTTGAAGACGGTTATGGCAATGCCAAATTGATGGTCGAACAGCACAATGATGTTGATGCAATTTTTGCCATCACTGATTTGGTTGCCATCGGAATTATCAAATATCTTAATGAAGCTCAGATTAAAATTCCAGAACAGATTGCTGTTTTTGGGTTTAGCAATTGGTTTATGTCGACCGTAATTTCTCCGAAGTTGACTACGATCGATCAGCCAGGATACGACATTGGGCAAAGAGCCGCTTCAATTTTGATAGACGAAATTACGCAGACGAAAGAACATCTTCCGGTGACGCATCAAATTATTGAATTGCCAACAACGATTATTGAAAGAGAATCCACAATCAGATAACTATGAAAAAAATCTATCCTAATTTGAAATTAATTTTTACACTTCTACTTTTTTCTTTTTCAATTTGTATGAAATCACAGCAGACTGCAAAACCCAAATTCTCTGCAGGAAATGGCGTAATTGGTTATAATCTGATTGAATTTACAGTAAAAATCGAGGATTATTTTGATGAAAATTCTAAAAAACTGGTGCTGATTGATTCAGTTACTGCGGTTACTGATACTGGCGAAAAACTGAAGAGAACGGAGCTCCCAAGATCAAAACAGAACAAACAATACAACAATTCTAACAAAAAAGCTGTTTGGTTTGAAGTTCCAAAAAAGAAATATGCAACAGTTAGTTTGAAAGGAACTATGAAATGTTTTGTACCAGATGAAGAGAATAATTCTTTATTGTACTTCGAGAACCTTTCTGCTATTGAAAAAAATAAAAATTACTTAGCTGACAATTCTAAATATGCAAAAGGACTGATTTTAGAGTTCTTAGATTTAAAATCTTTTATGAAATTAGGAGAATTTAAAGAAACGCCAAGTTGGACTGTGAATGAAGAAAAAGTAGGTTTCGATTCCTATAATTATGCAGTGCATTTGAAAGAATTGCCGGAAAATAAATTAACTTGGATATCAGATAATTGTGAGACTTTCAAGACGACACTGAAAGATAAAAGTACGATTGTTTTATATCGCATTTGCAATAAGAAAAACCCGCTTGAAGATACAGATGGAAATCTTTACATTGAAAACAAAAAGTCAGTTAAAACGATTCCTTTTAAATTAGAAAATATTTTGGTAGACCAACGTTAATTATTTCAAGAAATTAATATTTCGTTTTAATCCGTCATACTTTGTTCGCTTGACAGCAGAATTTTTAAATACGGCTCTAAAAGTATCTTCAGTGATTTCTTCCCAATCTTTTTTGGTCATGGAAAGCAATTCTGGATTTGGATTAAAAAGTGGCTCTCGATGCGGTTTTGAAAATCGGTTCCACGGACAAACATCTTGGCAGACATCACAACCAAAAGCCCAATCATCAAATTTTCCTTTCATTTCTGACGGAATATTTTCTTTTAATTCGATTGTAAAATACGAAATGCATTTGCTTCCGTCAACGACATAAGGAGCGACGATTGCTTCGGTCGGGCAAGCATCGATACATTTGGTACACGAACCGCAATGATCGGTCACGGCGTTGTCATATTCTAAATCTAAATCGACAATCAGTTCAGCAATAAAGAAAAAAGAACCGACTTGTTTGCTTAATAAATTGCTGTTTTTTCCAATCCAACCCAAACCACTTTTTGAAGCCCAAGCTTTGTCTAAAACCGGAGCAGAATCTACAAAAGCACGGCCCGAAACTTCACCAATATTCTCTTGAATAGAAAAAAGAAGTTCTTTCAATTTTTCTTTGATGACAAAATGATAATCTTGTCCGTAAGCATATTTTGAGATTTTATAAGTGTCTTCGCCTGCAATTTGCGTCTGAGTTTCCTCTGGATAATAATTTAAAAGCAAAGAAATCACGCTTTTTGAATCATCAACCAGCAAAGTAGGATCAAGTCTTTTGTCAAAATGGTTTTCCATATAAGCCATTTTTCCGTGCGCATTATTTTTCAGCCAAGCTTCTAAACGCGGTGCTTCCTGTTCTAAAAAACCAGCTTGAGATATGCCACAAGACAAAAATCCGAGGCGATTTGCTTCGGATTTGATGAATTGCGTGTATTTTGATTTATGATTTATGATATTAGATTTATGATTTCGGTGCGTTTATTCGAGACTTAATTGTTTTGATTGAACTGACAAAAATTGCTGTCAATTCATTGCCTTCTTTCCAAATTAAATTTAATTCAGAATAATCTACCCATTTCTTCACTTGGAGAATTTCTATCCAAAACAAAGTTTCATCTGCTTCTTCAATTACAATTGTCATTTTTGCAATAAATTCTCTATCGCTTCTTGCTCGACAAACTGCCCTGTAATTCGCTCCAACAGAAGTTCCACTTCTGACAATTTGATTTGAAATCGCTCTACTTGAAATTGTATTTGGCAATTTTTCAACCAAATCAATAATCATCAGCGAGAACTTTTTAGTTCTTATTTTTAATTCATCCGAAGTCATAATATATCTATTCTAAATGGCGTATCTATCCTTTTTTTAAATGTGTTGCGAATTTAACCGCAATACATTTCCACAATCAACTTCAGCATAAATCGAAAATCTTAAATCTTAAATTCTAAAAAAGCCCTCCCTGTATATTCGTCTTAACTTTTCCCAAATGCTTATAAGCTTTCTCAGTAACTTCCCTTCCTCTCGGAGTCCTCATGATAAAACCTTCTTGAATCAAAAACGGTTCATAAACTTCTTCAATCGTTTCGCTACTTTCAGAAACTGCAGTTGCCAAAGTAGATAATCCAACTGGGCCACCTTTAAATTTATCGATAATTGTGGTCAAAATTTTATTATCCATTTCATCTAAACCGTGCGCATCGACGTGCAACGCTTTTAATGAAAATCTTGCAATTTCAATATCAATTTTTCCATTGCCTTTTATCTGAGCAAAATCTCGAACTCTTCGTAATAAAGCATTCGCAATCCTTGGTGTTCCGCGGCTTCTTCCAGCAATTTCAATTGCGGCTTCCATCGTGATTGGCATTTTTAAAATCGCCGAACTTCTTTCAACAATGGATGTCAAAAGTTCTGTCGTATAATATTGCAAACGGCTTTGGATTCCGAAACGCGCTCGCATTGGAGCTGTTAATAATCCTGAACGAGTCGTAGCTCCAACCAATGTAAACGGATTTAAATTCAGCTGCACCGTTCTCGCATTCGGACCCGATTCAATCATAATGTCAATCTTGAAATCTTCCATGGCAGAATATAAATACTCTTCCACAATCGGACTCAAACGGTGAATTTCATCAATAAACAAGACATCGCGTTCTTCAAGATTGGTCAATAAACCCGCCAAATCTCCAGGCTTATCTAAAACCGGACCTGATGTAATTTTAATTCCAACACCCAATTCATTCGCTAAAATATTAGCAAGCGTCGTTTTTCCCAAACCCGGAGGTCCGTGAAAAAGCGTGTGATCCAAAGCTTCATTTCTTTGGTTTGCGGCTTGCACAAATACTTGCAGATTTTCCAAAACCTGATCCTGTCCAGTGAAATCATCAAAGGAAAGCGGCCTTAATTTTTTTTCTAAATCAAGCTCTTCCGGATTATAGCTTTGGTTTGTTGGGTCTAAATTTTCATTCATAGGGCAAAGATAGAGAAAACGCTTAAATCAAATACTTTAGATTTTAAACATTCAAACTTAATATGTTCATATGCCTTATATGGTAATAATTATTGAACATATAAGGCATATATGAACATATAAGTAAGCTGATAAACTAAATTAGTCTACATTATAACCTTTCGCCAAAAGCGTTTTCCATTCGGGATGTTTTCTCACATAAGCCGCTACAAATGGACAAAGCGGTGCCAAAGTATGTTCGTTTTCTTTGATATAATTCAAGACTTTTTCCACAATGCTACCTCCGATTCCTTTTCCTTCTAAAGCCGCAGGAACTTCAGTGTGCGTCAGAAACATCACGTTGTCTTTTGTCAAAATATATTCAATGTAAGCCGTATGATTTTCTACTTCCATTTCAAATCGCTTCTCATCTTGGTTTTTAACCAATTCTAGGTCAGGATATTTATCGCTCATTATTTACTTTTTATTAGAAATTTAAAGATACTCAAATTTCGAGTTGCATCAAAATTCAGTTTTTTTAATATCTTTAACAGAAATTATGCAGCTACCGCAATTATTATAAAATCTAACACCACTTATCATCAATTTGAATTTTTAATCGATGATAAAATAACCAAACCAACTTAACTACTATGGAAAATCACGAAGAAGAAGGTCATTTAAAACGCGAATTAGGATTATTAGACGGAACAATGCTGGTTGTTGGTTCAATGATCGGTTCTGGAATTTTCATCGTAAGCGCCGATATCGCAAGACAAGTCGGTTCTGCCGGATGGCTGACGTTAATTTGGATAATTTCTGGATTGATTACCGTAATTGCTGCGGTGAGTTATGGCGAATTAAGCGCAATGTTTCCAAAAGCAGGAGGTCAATATGTCTATTTAAAGGAAGCTTATAATAAATTGATTGCTTTTTTATACGGATGGAGCTTCTTCGCCGTTATCCAAACCGGAACTATTGCCGCAGTTGGAGTTGCCTTTTCAAAATTCGCCGCTTATTTATATGAACCTTTGAGCGATGAAAACATTCTTGTCGATTTAGGTTCTTTCAAATTAAATGCGGCGCAAATTGTTTCTATCATTACAATTATTCTTCTTACTTATATCAATAGCCGAGGCGTTAAAAACAGTAAGATGCTTCAAACTGTCATGACGATTATCAAAATCATGTCGCTTTTAGGATTGATTGTTTTCGGATTTATTTTAGGCGCAAAAGCAGAAATCTGGGATGCAAATTGGGCTGATGCTTGGAGTACGAAAAAATTTGATGTTGATTCTAGTACTTGGTTTCCAATCAGCGGAACAATTTTAATTAAGGGAATTGCAGCTGCGATGGTCGGATCTTTATTTTCAAGCGATGCTTGGAATGGAGTGACTTTCATCGCCGGAGAAATAAAAAATCCGAAGAGAAATGTAGGTTTGAGTCTGTTTCTAGGAACTTTTATCGTGACCGTAATTTATATTTTAGCGAATTTGATGTATCTAGCCGTAGTTCCTTTTGAGGAAATTGCTACCGCAAAATCAGACAGAGTTGCCGTTGTTGCAGCTAATTATATCTTCGGAAATATCGGAACTTTGATCATCGCCATCATGATTATGATCTCCACTTTTGCCTGCAATAACGGATTGATCATGGCTGGCGCAAGAGTTTATTACACGATGGCAAAAGACGGATTGTTTTTCAAAAAAGCTGCCGTTTTAAATTCGGCGAGCGTTCCAGCTTGGGCTTTGTGGGCACAATGTATTTGGGCTTCCGCTTTGTGTTTGACAGGAAAATATGGTGCTTTATTAGACTTTGTAATGATTATTGTTATCATATTTTATATCCTAACTATATACGGAATCTTCATCTTACGAAGAAAAATGCCAGACGTCGAAAGACCTTACAAAGCTTTTGGATATCCGTTTTTACCCCTGCTTTATATTTTAGCGGCTTCTGCATTGTGCGTTGCTTTATTGATTACGAGATTTGAAACTTGCGGTTGGGGTGTTGTGATTATGTTAGCCGGAATTCCAGTTTATTATTTGACAAAACCTAAAGCTTTAAAATCCTAATGATTCGTAAGATTTTAGAACAGCGCGAACACCGTCCCTGGGAAATTCCGAAAGATCGTTGGCGTTATTACCAAGAATGGAACGATGCTATTTTTCTCCATTGGGAAGTTGATTTAGAAGAACTGAAAAAACACGTCCCAAAGGAATTAGAAATTGATTTATATGAAGGGAAGCCTTGGGTTTCTGTAGTTGCTTTTGCCATGGAAGAAATCCGTCCTAGGTTTTTGCCTGCTTTTTCTCCCCTATCAAATTTCTTTGAAATAAATGTGCGCACTTACGTGAAAACGAAAAGCAAAACCGGCGTTTATTTCTTGAGCATGGAAGGCGGAAAAGATTTGTCGTGCAAAGTAGCCAAACTGATTTCTGAATTACCTTACCGATTTTCAAGTATCAAAAGAGAAATGGAATATTACCGTTCTTCCAATGCAGAATTTGGCGATAAATTAGACATCAAATTTAAAATCGGTGAAGCGGTTCAGAAAACAGAACTCGAACGTTGGTTGACCGAACGTTATGCTTTGTTTCAGGATACTAAAAACTACATCAACGAATATGAAATTCATCATCAAGAATGGCCGATTCGGGAAGCAATTGTTGAAAACCTAGAACTGCATTATCCAAGATTTGAAAAATTGGTGGGTAGAAAACCCGACTTAGTAAATTATTCTGAAGGTGTGAAAGTCGTTGCTTGGGGAAAGAAAAAAGTCAGAAAAGGCGATTGGGATAATCGCTAATACAAAACAAAATGAACACAGAAAAATTAGAAACGGAAAGACTGCTTCTCATTCCGTTTACCAAACAAATATGCCATCTGGTCAATGATAAAAATTTTATTGCCCTTAAAAATAAAGGCATGAATGCTGGAAAAGGATATCCTGATCAAGAAACTTTAGATACTATTCCTAAAATTGTGGCCAACATTGAATTGGCGAATGGCCCAACTGGTTTTGAATCTTGGATAATAATCAAGAAAGAAGGAATGAAAATCATAGGCGATGTGGGCTTCAAAGGAATTCCGAACCAAGCTGGCGAAATTGATTTGGGTTATGGAATCATTGAAAGCGAACGAAAAAATGGCTATGCATTTGAAGCTGCAAAAGCATTATCTAATTGGGCGTTTTTGCATCCTTATGTAAAGAAAATTACCGCTAAATGCCTCATTGAAAACAATGGTTCTGCAAAAATATTAGAGAAGTTAAATTTTAAAAATGTGGGTAAAGATGCCACTATGTTACATTGGGTTTTATCTTAAATTGATATGATTCAAACACAATTACACAACTCATATCTCTAATAATCAAATAATTAAGCGGTAATTTTTTCATGTTTCTCATTTTATATTTATATTTACGATGTGTAACATTAAAATATATATTATGAAAAAAGCTTTACTTTTATTCGCATTATTTTTGGCAAGCACATTTTCCTTTGGGCAGGTTGCCATTGGTTCAGGAACTTTGGTAGATAGCAATGCGGGATTGTCTACTCCAATCTCCATCTATTATTCCACTTCCTTATCACAATTCATTTACCTCGCTTCAGAAATTGGAACAGCAGGAACAATCACATCATTAGATTTTAAAGTTAATCAAACGGGCGCTTTGACTAATTCAAACGGAATGATTGACGTTTGGGTAGGCCACACCACTAGAGCTGCATACAATCCGGTGGTTAGTGCCACTGGAGCCGATTGGATCAGCGTCGCAACACACACCCAGGTAATGACAAGTGGTTCTTTCACGCAAACTGGCACCACGCTTACTTTTACATTCGACACGCCTTTTGTTTACAACGGAACTGACAATCTTGTAATTACCGTAGATGCCAACAAGCCTGAAGATGATGGAAGCGCAATATTATTTTTACAGACTGCAGCAACCACTAATAAAATGTCATTGATGATCAGAACAGACGATGCTGCCAGTAATGCCGACCCATTAAATCCGCCCTTGAATTACACAGGAAGTTTTCCAGCCACTTCGGTTCAAGCAAAAACCACTCGGCCACAAATAGTTTTAAACGGACTTAACTTGGGAGTTTCACAACACCATTTAGAAAGTGCAGTTTCTATTTATCCTAATCCGGTAAAAAGCAATTTATTTATAAAATCGCAAAACCACATCCTTTCGGCAGACGTCTATACTTTGACTGGCCAGTTGCTAAAATCTCCAAAAGTAGAAGAGAATAAAATCCTTACTGAAGAGCTTTCTTCTGGTGTTTATCTCATAAAATTAAGTTTTCAAAATGGTCTAGCTTCAACACAAAAATTTGTAAAAGAATAAAGACAGACAACCTTAACCAAGAACTACAGTTAAAAGCTGTAGTTCTTTTTTGCTATAATTACTTAAACCTTATAACTCTCTATCGCAATTCTATAAAGCTATTCCACTAATTAATGACGAAATTTATAATTAGTAATAACCTATTAAAAATTGCAAAATGGAAAATTCAAAAAACATCGATGCTTTAAACAAATTGATTGTAATCAATAATGACCGTATCGAAGGATATGAAACAGCGTCAAAAGAAGCAAAAGACACAGATTTAAAAAGTCTTTTCGGAGAATTGGCAGCTACAAGCCAAAAAAATGTATCAGAACTTCGCGCAGAAGTAAAACGCCTAGGTGGCGAACCAGAAGAAGGAACGAGAGTTACCGGAAAATTCTTCAGAGCTTGGATGGACGTTAAAGCGGCATTCACAGGAAACGACCGCCACACGATTTTAGATTCTTGCGAATTTGGAGAAGACAAAGCTTTAGAAACCTATGAATCTGTACTTGAAAAAGCAACTACAGACTTGACAGCAGAACAAACACAGCTGGTTTCGCAACAAAAAACCACACTGAGAGCCGACCACGACAGAGTGAAGGCATTGAGAGATGCTACAGCATAAGACAAAAAAAAGAGCTTCTTAAATCGGAAGCTCTTTTTTTTTGTAAATTACTATCAAAACAAAACATGAAAACCAGCGCCGGTATTTTAGTCTATAAAAAACAAAATGATGACATCTTATTCTTCATTGCACATCCCGGCGGCCCATTCTGGAAAAACAAAGACATCGGAGCTTGGTCAATCCCAAAGGGAGAATTTACTTCTGAAGAAAATGCATTTGATGCCGCAATAAGAGAATTTGAAGAAGAAACCGGCATCAAGCCAAAGGGCAATTTCATTGAACTGACTCCAGTAAAACTAAAATCAGGAAAGAAAATATTTGCCTGGGCTGTTGAAGATGATATCGATGCCGATACTATCACCAGCAACGAATTTCCGTTTGAATGGCCTCCAAAATCAGGAAAGTTTATTGACATTCCAGAGATTGACCGTTGCGGATGGTTTGGTAAAAAGGAAACTTTGGAGAAATTAAATGTTGCGCAAAATGCTTTCGTAATTGAAGTGTTGCATATAATTGAGAAGAATGGGCAGTAATCTTATCGCAGTGCTTTACATTAGTAAAAAAATGAAAATTAGAAAATAGCAGATGTTGATAACAGCGAGCAAAAAATCTTTAAAATAAAGTTATTTCTTACAATAACTCTGTAACTCAATAAGAATCAGCAAATTGTACTTCAACGGCCATTCATAGTGCTTCAAAGAGCATTCATACTGCTTCAAAGAGCATTCATACTGCTTCAAAGAGCATTCATACTGCTTCAACGTGTATTCATAGTACTTCAAAAGGCATTCATACTACTTCACCATATATTCATAGTGCTTCATAGGGCATTCATAAAACTTCAAAAGACATTGAAAGAAGTTCTCTTAATGATAAAAGAAGTTCACTGGGTATTATAAGAAGTAGGTGAGTTATTTATCTAATTTCTTTAAAAAAATCAATCTAGCTTAGTTATTATTTTTGAAGGACTTTGTTGATTTATTTTTTAGTGGGCAAGGATTACAAATCTGCGTTAACTATCAACTTTGCGCTAAATTTTCCTTCCACAACACACCTTAAACCCAACACCTATAATCTGAACCAAAAAAAAACCGCTTCTCTCGAAACGGTTTTTTTATATAAATCTTAATGATGAAGTTCTTCTTCGCCCTCTCTAAAAGGAACTGTTTGTGGAATAAAATCTTCTTCGAAGCCTGGCTTGCTATAATCATAAGGCCATCTGTGTACTTCTGGAAGTTCTCCTGGCCAGTTTCCGTGGATGTGTTCCACTGGAGCTGTCCATTCTAAAGTTGTAGATCTCCATGGATTCATTACTGATCTTGTTCCGTAGAAAATACTGTAGAAGAAGTTCCATAAGAATACAATTTGGAAAACACCACCAACCAAAGCGAAAACAGTGATCAAAACGTTTACGTTCTGCAAGTCATCAAATAATGGGAATGCTGTGTTTGTGTAATAACGTCTTGGAAGACCAGCCATACCAATAAAGTGCATCGGGAAGAAAACACCATAAGCACAGATTGAAGTTATCCAAAAGTGTACATATCCAAGGTTTTTGTTAAGCATTCTTCCGAACATTCTTGGGAACCAGTGATAGATTCCGGCAAACATACCGTAAAGAGCAGAAATACCCATTACTAAGTGGAAGTGCGCTACAACGAAATAAGTATCGTGAACGTTGATGTCAAGCGTACTGTCTCCAAGGATGATTCCTGTCAAACCTCCAGTGATGAAAGTCGAAACAAATCCGATAGAGAATAGCATGCCTGGATTTAATTGTAAGTTACCTTTCCATAGAGTAGTAATCCAGTTGAAGGCTTTTACTGCAGAAGGAATTGCGATCAATAATGTTGTGAAAGTAAACACAGATCCTAAGAATGGATTCATTCCCGAGATAAACATGTGGTGACCCCAAACGATTGTTGACAAAAATGCAATTGCAAGAATCGAAGCAATCATCGCTCTGTAACCAAAGATTGGCTTACGAGAGTTTGTTGCCATGATTTCAGATACAAGACCCATTGCTGGCAAGATTACGATGTAAACCTCAGGGTGACCTAAGAACCAGAATAAGTGCTCGAACAATACCGGAGAACCACCTTGATAGTGCAATACTTCTCCAGCAATATAAATATCAGAAAGGAAAAATGAAGTTCCGAAGCTTCTGTCCATGATCAACAACAAAGCTGCTGATAAAAGAACTGGGAAAGATACGATACCGATTACTGCCGTGATGAAGAAAGCCCAAATTGTAAGTGGCAATCTTGTCATTGACATTCCTTTTGTTCTTAAGTTTATTACTGTAACTACGTAGTTCAAAGATCCCATTAAAGAAGATGCGATGAAAATTGCCATAGCCACTAACCATAAAGTCATACCTGTTCCAGAACCTGGGATTGCTTGTGGCAATGCTGATAATGGCGGATAAATTGTCCATCCAGCAGATGCTGGTCCTGATTCTACGAAAAGCGAGCAGATCATTACTACACTTGAAAGGAAGAATAACCAGTAAGAAACCATATTCATGAAACCTGAAGCCATATCTCGGGCTCCAATTTGCAATGGAATCAAAAGGTTACTGAAAGTTCCACTTAATCCGGCAGTCAAAACAAAGAATACCATGATAGTTCCGTGAATGGTTACCAAAGCTAGATAAGCATCATTTTTCATAACTCCTCCTGGTGCGAATTTCTCGCCTAGGAAAAATTTAAATACTCCGAATGATTCTTCTGGCCAAGCCAACTGCATTCTGAAAAGCAATGACATTCCAACACCAATAATACCCATGATGATACCAGTAATAAGATACTGTTTTGCAATCATCTTGTGGTCAATACTAAAGATATACTTCGTGATGAAGGTATCTTTGTGGTGATGTTCGTGTTCGTGATCGTGTCCGTGATCGTTATCGTGACCTACTGCTGACATATATTTTAATTTAAATTTTATTTAAAAGATATACTTATTATTATTTAGAAGCTACAACTTTTGTCGTATCTGTTGCAACGCTAGCTTTTGTAGTATCTACTGGAGCTGTTGGACCAACAGTTTCTACTTTAGGTTCTTTTTCTGCTTTTACAGCTGAAACTAAAGTTGGCTTGTCGCTTAACCATTTTTTGTAATCTGCTTCGCTTTCTACAACAATTTTCATTTGCATGTTATAGTGTGAAGGTCCGCAAATTTTATTACAAAGCAAAAGGAAATCAAAAGTATAAGGATCAAGTGCTGTTTGACCACTTTTTGCCAATTCAATATTTTTCTTAGCACGCAACACATTGATGTTAGAAACTTTTTCAACCATCTCAGGAGTTTGGCGCATTTCTTCAGTAGTCTTATTTGGCGTAAAGGCAAATTGAGTTACCATACCAGGAACACAGTTCATCTGAGCTCTAAAGTGTGGCATGTAAGCAGAGTGCAAAACGTCTTGTGAACGCATTTTGAACAAAACTTTTTTACCTTTTGGCAAGTGCAATTCACTAACCACTTTATCATCCTGTGCGTTTGGATCAGAAACATCAACACCCAAAGTATTTACACCTTCGATATATCTTACGTTTGCTTTTCCAAGAACATTGTCTTCACCAGAATATCTAGCTTCCCAAGAGAATTGTTTAGCATATAATTCAACAACAATTACATCTTCGTCTTCGTCAACAAACATAATGTTTGTCCAAGCGTATAATCCGTAAAGGATCAAACCAGCTAAAACGATTACTGGAATAATTGTCCAGATAAATTCTAATTTGTCATTATCAGCAAAGTATAAAGCTTTTTGACCTTCTTTACCCCTGTATTTGTATGCAAAATAGTGCAAAAGGAATTGTGTGATAAATTGAACTACGAAAATTAAAATCATCGAAATCCACATCAGGTTATCCACATCTTGCCCATGCTCAGAAGCAGAGTTGCTCATCAAAGGCAAATCACCAAGCGAGAAAACACACCATACGATCGTGACATAGATGAATATCAAGAATCCCATGATCAAATAACCATTCACATTATTATCTCTGTCATTGGCAATCTGTGAATTATCACTGTGAGCGCCAACTTGAGTCAAATCGAAAATTTTAGTCAACTGCCAAATTGCGACAGCCAATAAAACTAAAACTATAATTACCAACAAACTTGTCATCTGTTTTTTCTTTAAATATTAATAATGAAAATGTTTACTTTCCTCAATAAATGGATTTCTTTTTGCCAATAATGGAGATTTAGTAAGAGCAGTGAAAACTACTAATATAAATAATCCTAGGAAGAAAAGTACCGCACCAATTTCTGCAAATCCAATGAACCAACGGTCACCAACTGTTGCTGGCATGATCATGTTATAGAAATCAATATAGTGTCCTGCTAAAATGATAACTCCAGCCATAACGATAATCCAAGTAAGACGTTTGAAATCAGTGTTGATCAAGATCAAGATTGGGAAAACAAAGTTCATAACCACCATTCCGAAGAAAGGCAAGTTATATTGCTCAATTCTTGTAATGAAATAAGTTATCTCCTCAGGAATGTTTGCATACCAAATCAACATGAATTGTGAGAACCATAAGTAAGTCCAGAAAACGCTGAATCCAAACATGAATTTAGCTAAATCGTGAATGTGGCTTGTATTCACATATTCTAAATATCCTCTTGATTTTAAGTATAAAGTAGTTAATGCAATAACTGTAACAGCGCTTACAAGGAAACTCATAAATACATACCATCCAAATAAAGTACTGAACCAGTGTGGGTCAACAGACATAATCCAGTCCCAAGACATGATTGATTCTGTAACGATAAAGAATACTAAGAATCCTGCAGAAATTTTAAAGTTCTTTTTATAGTAAGCATTGTCGCTTGCTTCATCTTGAGCTAAACAGTTTTTTCTTGAGAAATATCTGTAAAGGTTCCATCCGATAATAAAAATTGCTGCTCTGATTAACCAAAACCATTCGTTTAAGTAACCCGATTTATTGAAAATCAATTTGTCAAATTTAGGGCTTGCAGGATCAATCAAGTCTTTATCCATCCACACAAAAAGGTGGTGGAAGTGAAAAGCACCTAAAGCTAAAAGTATAAATACAATAACAGAACCTACAGGCAAATAAGCTGTAATTCCTTGCATAACTCTAAACAAAACTGGAGACCAGCCTGCCTGCGCTACTTGTTGGATTGCATAGAAAGCTAAAACTCCCAAAGAAATCAACATAAAGAATAGTGCCGCAACATAAACAGCTGCCCAAGGTTTGTTTGCCAATTGATGATAAACATGTTCAACATGTTTTGCATGCTCAGAGTGAGCGTCATGTCCACCTTCTGACTTGTCATGACCGTGAACTGCAACTGCAGCATGATCATCATGGTGTTCTTCAGAAGCAACTGCATGAGCTGTATCTTTTGAAGTTGAAAGAGAATCTATGTGAATAGAATCAGCTGGTTTTGCTTCAGCAACTGCTTCATGGCCTGCATGAGTTTCAGTAGCATGAGCTTCAACAGCAGGATGCGCTTCATGAGCATCATGTTCAGCAACAGCTGCATGATGACCACCGTGAGCACTTTTCTCATCCTTTAAAATTTTCTCTACCTCCTCAGTATTTTTTGGTGCAGTTAAAAAACCATATCCTATCCCAAGGATACCTACAACCATAAGGATAATAGAGACAGTTTTTAATTTGCTTGAAAATGTGTACATATCTATTAAGATCAGTTTGTTCTACAATTATAATTCACTTTTTAGCTTCATCACGTGAGCCGCAACCATCCAACGTTCTTCTTTTGTCAATTGATTTGCATGAGAACCCATTGCATTCAATCCAAAAGTTTCTACGTGAAATACGCTTCCTTCTGTGATAACTCTATCTGCATAACTTGGAACACCAAGGAATTTTTCTCTTTTAACTAAGTTTCCTTTTCCATCACCTTTTTCACCGTGGCAAATTGCACAGTAGATTCCGAAAAGCTGTGCGCCTTTATCAGAATTTTTAGCGATTGAATCTAAAGGAGATTTCAAATTAGCTTTTGCCAATTCATATCCAGCAGTTGAATTTTCATATTCATAAGGTTCAAAACCTCTAGGAATAGAACCTTTTGCAGGAAGCTGTCCTTCTTTGCCATTTGCAAAAGCACCAGACTCAGAGTAAGTTTCATAACCTACTGACTGATACATATTAGGCATATATTGATAATTTGGCTGTTTTTTGTTGTGACAAGAAACGGCTGTTATCGCAATACCTACCAAAAGTGTTATTTTATATAAACTTTTCATATCTCCTCTTAATGCTTTTCTATTACTTTAACTTCTACTGCTCCAGTATTTTGAAAAAATGATACTAATTCATTTTCATCACCATGAACTGCAACTTCCATTAAGAAATGGTCATCTGTAGTTCTTACATCTGGATTTTCTGCTTTTTTGAATGGCCACAATCTACTTCTCATATAAAAAGTGATTACCATTAAGTGGGCTGCAAAGAATACCGTCATCTCAAACATTACCGGCACGAAAGCTGGCATATTTTCAATATAGCTGAAACTTGGCTTACCTCCAATATCTTGAGGCCAGTCAGAAATCATTATATAATTCATCATTGTTGTAGCCACTGACAAACCTACTAATCCGTATAAGAAAGCACAGATTGCCAATCTTGTTGGAGCGATTCCCATCGCCTTGTCTAGTCCGTGAACTGGAAACGGCGTGAAAATTTCTTCAATATGGTGATGAGCAGCACGTGTTTGCTTAACGGCATCCATAAGCACATCATCATCATTATAAATAGCGTATATAACTTTATTACTCATGGTGTGAATGTTTATTTTCTTCTCTATGTTTTTTATAGTTGTCTCCAGACGTTTTCAAGATTGTCTTAACCTCTGCTTGAGCAATCACTGGGAAAGATCTAGCATATAATAAGAATAATACAAAGAAGAAACCGATTGTTCCGATAAATATTCCGATGTCAACAAAAGTTGGCGAGAACATTGTCCAAGAAGATGGAAGGTAATCTCTGTGAAGTGAAGTTACGATAATTACGAAACGCTCAAACCACATACCGATATTTACTACAATCGAGATAACAAAAGAGAACATGATACTTGTTCTTAATTTTTTGAACCACATGAACTGTGGAGAGAAAACGTTGCAAGTCATCATCGCCCAGTAAGCCCAAGCATAAGGACCAGTAGCTCTGTTTAAGAAAGCATACTGTTCGTATTCAACACCTGAATACCATGCAACAAATAATTCTGTAATATAAGCAACACCCACGATAGAACCTGTAATCATGATTACGATGTTCATCAATTCGATATGTTGCAATGTGATGTAAGCTTCAAGGTTAGAAACTTTTCTCATGATGATAAGCAAGGTATTTACCATTGCAAATCCTGAGAAAACTGCTCCAGCAACGAAGTATGGAGGGAAGATTGTGGTATGCCATCCTGGAATTACAGAAGTAGCAAAGTCAAAAGATACAATCGTGTGTACAGAAAGTACAAGTGGTGTTGCTAAACCTGCAAGAACCAAAGATACTTCTTCGAAACGTTGCCAGTCTTTTGCTCTACCGCTCCATCCGAAGCTCAAGATTGAATATACTCTTTTTGTAAAAGGTGTGATTGCTCTATCTCTAAGCATTGCAAAATCTGGAAGCAAACCTGTCCACCAGAAAACCAATGACACAGAAAGATACGTAGAAATTGCGAATACGTCCCAAAGCAACGGCGAGTTAAAGTTAACCCATAATGATCCGAATTGATTTGGAATTGGAAGTACCCAATACGCCAACCATGGACGACCCATGTGGATGATTGGGAACAAACCTGCTTGAACTACAGAGAAAATGGTCATTGCTTCTGCAGAACGGTTAATCGCCATTCTCCATTTTTGACGGAACAATAAAAGTACCGCTGAAATCAATGTTCCGGCGTGACCGATACCAACCCACCAAACGAAGTTCGTGATATCCCAAGCCCAGCCAACTGTTTTATTTAATCCCCATGTACCGATACCAGTAGACACAGTGTATATGATGCAGCCGAGTCCCCAAAGGAAAGCGACTAGTGCGATTGAAAATACAATCCACCATTGTTTGTTAGCTCTTCCTTCAACAGGCGCAGCAACATCTACTGTTACGTCGTGATAAGATTTATCACCTATAACTAAAGGTTTTCTAATGGGTGCTTCGTAGTGAGACGACATAATCCTTTATCTTATTTCTTGATTAATTATTTATTGACTTATGTATTTCTAACTTTTACGTGATAGAATACGTTAGGTTTTGTACCAACATGCTCTAATAAATGATACATTCTTTCGTCTTGCTCTAATTTAGCAATCGGACTTTCTTTTTCATTTACATCTCCAAATACCATAGATCCTGAAGTACAAGCCGCAGAACAAGCACAAGTATCATTGAATTCACCTTCTTTTACTGGTCTTCCTTCTCTTTTCGCTTTCAAAATGACAGCTTGAGTAGATTGAATACAGAAAGAACATTTTTCCATAACCCCTCTTGAACGAACAACAACATCTGGATTCAATACCATGCGACCTAAATCGTCATTCATGTGGTAATCAAATTCTGAGTTTTTGTTGTACAAGAACCAGTTGAAACGACGCACTTTATAAGGACAGTTATTTGCACAGTAACGAGTTCCAACACATCTGTTATATGCCATGTGGTTTTGACCTTGACGACCGTGTGATGTTGCAGCAACTGGACAAACAGTCTCACATGGAGCGTGATTACAGTGCTGACACATTACTGGCTGGAATGCCACTTGTGGGTTATCTGATGGATGCTCCAATTGTCTAAAGCCTCCCAAAGAACCTTTTGTATCTTCATTACCAGCAATAAATCCTGTTAAATCCAATCCTTCAAAATTCTCTTTTTTCTCGTCGTCTTTTGCGAAAGTTTCTTCAGAAGAATAATATCTATCAATACGCAACCAGTGCATATCACGGCTTCTTCTAACTTCTGCTTTTCCAACAACAGGAACGTTATTTTCAGCATGACAAGCAATAACGCAAGCGCCACAACCAGTACATGAATTTAAGTCAATTGATAATTTAAAATGGTGCCCAACTGTACGATCAAACGAGTCCCATAAATCAACAGTGTTGGCTTTTACAGGGTTGTGATCAATTGAAACCATCGGAGAAGGGTTCCAAACTTCAGCTTCTTCTTTATTGAATACATCTAAAGTCGTTTCCTTGATAATATCTCCTCTTCCCATCAAAGTTCTTTGCAACTGAACGCAAGCGAATTCGTGTTCTCCGCTAGCTTTAGTTACTTTAGCAACTTGATTAGAATTAGAATTTGCATATAAAGTATAAGCGTTTACACCTACTTGCATTTCTTCTTTCATAGATTCTTTACGGCCGTAACCTAAAGCAATCCCAATTGTTCCAACAGCTTGACCTGGCTGGATGATTACTGGAACATTTTCCAGTTTCACACCGCCAACTTCAATGTTAGCATAACTTCCATTTAATCCACCGTTAGCTACGTTATAGTTTTCAAGGTCTAATTTAGCAGCATCTGCTTTAGAAACAGTTACATAATTATCCCAAGAAACACGAGTGATTGGATCTGGAAACTCTTGCAACCAAGGGTTATTTGCTTGCTGACCATCTCCCATTCCTGTTTTAGTATACAATACTAATTCGAAATCTCCTTGTTTTTTAGCTTGCGCTAAAGTTGAAGCAGCACTTGCATAATCAGCAGCACCAGAAACCGTAGAAGTTACCGGCGTTGAATAAACTCCGTCGTGAACTAATTTGTTCCAAGTTGTTCCTGTTGCAATTGAAGAACCAACAGCTTTCAAGTAATCGTAGTATGAAGTCGAATTATCAGACCAAAGCAATAAAGCTTCCTGAAATTGTCTTGTATCAAATAAAGGACGAATCGTTGGTTGCGTGATACTGTAATTTCCTTTAGAAATTGTAACGTCACCCCAAGATTCTAAGTAATGTGGCGCTGGAGCAGCAATTGAAGAAAGAATTGCAGTTTCATCTTCTTTCAAAGAAAATGCAACAGACAATTTTACTTTTTTCAATCCTTCAGCGAAATCTTTTGAAGCTGCTAAAGTATAAACTGGATTAACACCGCTCATAATTAAGGTATGAACTGAACCAGCTTTCATATCAGCTACTAATTTAGCAACTGCTTTTGCATCACCTTTTCTTGTAAGCCTAGCTGAAGAAGGATTAAAAGATTGAGATTGCAATGCATTGTTGATAGCAAAAACTAACAATTGTGCATTTACATCATCCAAACCAGAAATCAACACTCCTTTTGAACCAGCTGCTTTTAATTGCTGCGCTGCTTTTACTACGTCATTCTCTTGAGAGATTTTTTGAGTAGGAACAGAAGCACCAGTAATTAAGTTATAAATTTTAACCAAAGCTTGCTTTTGGTCAGTAATTGTCAATGGAATACGCTTGTCAGCATTTGCACCAGACAAAGACATATTTGATTCTAACTGAATATGTTTAGACATTACTCCGTTTTTCGGAACACGTCCTTTTGCATAGCCACCATCAAATCCTCCACCTTGCCAGTCTCCTAAGAAATCAGCACCGACAGAAAGAATTAAGTTAGCTTTTGAGAAGTCATAATCAGCTAAAGCTCTTTCACCATATGCAATTTGGAAAGCATCCAAAGCATTTGATTCAGAAACTGCGTCATATACTATATGTTTTGCACTAGGATTTTTAGCAATAAATTCTGCAATTAATTTATCAGTAGAAGGGCTTGCCATTGTATTGGTAAGCAAAACCACTTGTTGACCAGAAGCTTTTGCTTGAGCAAGACTTGCTTTAACTTTTGCATCTACATCAGACCAAGAAGCTCCTTTTTTATCAACTTTTGGAGATTTTAAACGTGTACTGTCATATAAAGAAAGAACAGAAGCATGAACTCTTGCATTTGCGCTAAGCTTTACTCCGTCAAGTGTATTATTCTCTACTTTAATTGGACGACCTTCACGAGTTTTAATTAATATATTGGCAAAATCAAAACCGTCAGCAATAGTAGTTGCATAATAATCTGCAACACCAGGAATAATTTCTTCCGGCTGAACTACATAAGGAATCGATTTAATTACCGGACCTTCGCATGCAGCCAAAGAAGCAGCAGCAGTACTAAATCCTACATATTTTAAGAAATCACGACGTGAAGTTGATGATGCTGATAATGATTCTTTATCTCCTAAAAACTCTTCCACAGGGATCGGTTCTGCGAATTCGTTATTTCTGAGCGTCTCAACAATAGAACTATTATCGTTTAGTTCTTCAACACTTTTCCAGTATTTTTTGTTTGATGACATCGTATATTATATATAAATTATCTTAATAAATTTGATTAATAGTGGCATTTTCCACACTCAAGACCGCCCATTTCAGCAATCGTAAGTTTGTCTTTGCCATATTTCTTAGCTAATTCAGCATGGATCTTATCATAGTAAGCATTGCCTTCCATTTTAACATCCGTCTTGCGGTGACAGTCAACACACCATCCCATTGTCAATGGAGAAAATTGCTCCATGATTTCCAATGTCTCAACTGGTCCGTGACAAGTTTGACATTCAACACCAGCAACAATTACGTGTTGTGAGTGATTGAAGTAAACAAAATCAGGCAAGTTATGAATTCTAACCCATTTCACCGGCTTAGTAACTCCTGTATATTTTTGACCTGCTTTATCCCAACCAACAGCATCATATAATTTTTGGATTTCTCCATCATAGAATGCTTTACTGTGTTCTGGAGTTGCAGTTCCTTCAGCAACTTCTGAAATATTCTTGTGACAGTTCATACAAACATTCAACGAAGGAATACCTGCATTTTTACTAACTCTAGCGGAAGAGTGACAGTATTTACAATCAATACCGTTGTCACCTGCGTGAATTTTATGAGAATAGTGAATTGGCTGAATTGGCTGATAACCTTGATCAACACCCACTTGCATTAGGTATCCGTAAACGAAATAACCACTTGCAAGCAACAAGAAGATTGAAGTTACTAATACTAAAAATTGATTTCTTGCGAAAGCAACCCAAATCGGCACTGATGGCTCTTTGTGAGCAGCTTCAATTCCGTTAGCTTTTGCGATTTTCCCTAAAACATTGTTTACAAGGAAAAGCATTACAACCAACATTACCATCACCAATGCTAACGCAGCAAGAATAATATTGTTTGAAACTCCGCCCTCAACAGGAGCAGATGGATCAACAACACCACCACCAGCAACTTTAACTTCAGCTTTCGGCTCAGAAGTATATGCTAAAATATTATCAATATCCGCATCTGACAACTGAGGAAAAGCAGTCATGATTGACTTGTTGTTTTCTTCAAAAACTTTTACTGCCGCAGCATCGCCAGATTTTATCAATTTCTGACTATCCTTGATCCAAGCATGCAACCATTTAGTATCGTGTCTTTCTGTAACACCTCTTAATGCAGGACCTGTCATCTTTGCGTCTAATTTATGACACGCAGCACAGTTTGCATTGAACAAGGCTTTACCAGCAGCAGCGTCACCCGCTCCTGCAGCAGGAGCAACAGCCTCGGCAGCCGGAGCAGCCGCGTCTTGAGCATAAGATGTAGCGGAAAATGATAGCAGAAGCGCTAAACTAAACAGTAATATTCTTGAAATCGAATTATGGTTACCCACCTTTTTCATATTTAAAATGATTATCGACTAATTTGTGGTATGATTTTTTCTATCTTAGTTGAAAGAAAATTCAATACGTTGTTTTAAACTTTGCACAAAAATACGACTTAAGAACTATTCTCAAAACCCTAAAGAACTCTTACTAATCAATTTATATTAATTCTAAATAATTTTTTTAATTTCGATTCAAAAGTTAAATATTACATTTGCACAAAACTAACTTCATTATGAGAATTTTAAGTCCAAAATCAGTCCTTTTAAATGCCACATGTATAGCATTTTTAACAGTTTCCAGCTATTCCCAAGAGAAAGGAATTAACGTTTCACAAGACCCTAAATTTGAACAATTACTCAATGAGAAGCGTAAAATCAATGCTTCTTTAACAGTTAATGAGCGCTATAAAATTCAGATTTACTATGGCGACAGCGAAACTGCGAAGAAAACGCTGTCAGAATTCAGGAAAGAGTTCAAAAATCTAGACGGAACAATCGTTTTTAATACACCAACTTATAAAGTGTGGATTGGCAATTTCAAGACCAAAATTGAAGCTGAAAGAAACTTATCAGACCTTCGTAAAAAATATCCAAATGCGCTCTTAATAAAGCCTAACAAATAACAAAAAACGCCTCGAATATCGAGGCATTTTTATTTAGATTATGACCAAAAAAAATCCCGATTGCTCGGGATTTTTCTTTTATATAAATTGATTCTTATTTCAATTTTTTCTTCACTGCAACTTCTTGGAATGATTCGATAACATCATATTCTTGAATGTCATTATATCCTTTGATTTGCATACCACAGTCATATCCTTTTGAAACTTCTTTAACATCATCTTTGAATCGTTTCAAGGCAATCAATTCTCCTGTGTGAATTACAACACCCTCACGGATCAGGCGTATTCTTGAAGAACGGATAATTTTACCATCCATTACCATACAACCTGCAATTGAGCCTACTTTAGAAATTTTGAAAATCTCACGAATTTCAGCAGTTCCAGAAATTTCTTCCTTCATTTCTGGAGAAAGCATTCCTTCCATCGCATCTTTCAAGTCGTCAATCGCATCATAGATGATTGAGTAGTTACGGATATCGATTTCTTCTTTATCAGCCAATGCTCTCGCATTTCCTGCAGGACGAACATTAAATCCGATGATGATCGCATCAGAAGCAGACGCCAAGTTGACATCAGTTTCTGTAATCGCTCCAACACCTTTGTGGATAATCTTGATTTCAATTTCCTCGGTAGATAATTTAGAGAATGAATCTGCTAATGCTTCAACCGAACCATCCACGTCACCTTTGATGATGATGTTCAATTCTTTAAACTGTCCAAGAGCAATTCTACGTCCAAGTTCAGCAAGAGTCGTATGTTTCTTAGTTCTTGCAGATTGTTCACGAATCAACTGCGTACGTTTTGCAGCAATTTGTTTCGCTTCTCTTTCGTCTTCGAAAACATTGAATTTATCACCAGCAGTTGGCGCTCCGTCCAATCCAAGGATTGAAATTGGAGTTGAAGGTCCAGCTTCTTTTACCGCATTTCCTCTTTCGTCATACATGGCTTTAATTTTACCATGATTTTTTCCTGCTAACACATAATCTCCTAGTTTCAGAGTACCGGCTTGCACTAAAATTGTAGTTACATAACCTCTACCTTTATCTAATTGCGCTTCTACTACAGTTCCAACAGCTGGTTTTGCAGGATTCGCTTTTAAGTCAAGTAATTCAGCTTCTAATAAAACTTTTTCAAGAAGATCTTTCACACCTGTTCCTACTTTTGCAGAAATATCATGTGATTGGTATTTTCCACCCCAATCTTCAACAAGTAAGTTCATCCCTGCTAATTGTTCTTTAATTTTCTCAGGATTCGCAGCTGGCTTATCCACTTTGTTGATTGCAAAAATCATTGGAACATTCGCAGCTTGCGCATGACTGATCGCTTCTTTTGTTTGAGGCATGATATCATCATCCGCAGCAGCAACAATAATTGCGATATCAGTTACTTGAGCTCCACGTGCACGCATGGCAGTAAACGCCTCGTGACCTGGTGTATCTAAGAAGGTAATTTTTTGACCGTTATCCAAAGTCACCGCATAAGCTCCGATGTGCTGTGTGATTCCTCCAGATTCTCCAGCAATTACATTTTCTTTACGGATGTAATCCAAAAGTGATGTTTTACCGTGATCGACGTGACCCATTACAGTTACAATCGGTGCTCTTGACACTAGATCTTCTTCTCTGTCTTCGATGATTTCTTGATTTTCTTCAATATCTGTAGTAATAAATTCTACTTCATATCCAAATTCATCAGCAACGATTGACAACGTTTCTGCATCAAGACGTTGGTTCATGGTAACCATGATTCCAAGCGACATACACGTTCCAATTACTTTTGTAATCGGCACATCCATCATGGTTGCAACTTCACCAACAGTAACGAATTCTGTTACTTTGATAGTTTTGCTTCCTTCTTCGATAGCTCTTTGCTCATCATCAGATTTCTGACGGTGCGTGTCTCTTTTGTCTCTTCTATATTTAGCAGCTTTAGATTTGCTTCCTTTTCCTTGAAGTTTTTCTAAAGTCTCTCTAATTTGATTTTTAACTTCTTCTTCCGTAGGCTCAACTTTTGCAACAATCGCAGGTCTGTTTCCTTTTACGAAACCAGGTCTAGCACTTCTGTTTGCATTGTTTCCGGCAGGACCGTTATTGCCCGGACGAATAATATTTCCTGGAGTTGCAACACCGGTACTTTGACCTGGAGCGCCTGGTTTTCCTGGAATTCTTTTTCTCTTGTTCTTATTATTGTTATTGTTCGCATTTGCAGCACCTGGAGTACCCGGTTTGTTTGGAACAATTTTAGGCTCTTCTTTTTTCTTTTTAGGCTTATTGAATTGTGACAAGTCAATAGTCTGTCCAGTAAAAGTTGTACCTGACAATTTTTGATATTGTGTTGTAATTGCTTCTTCCGCTGGTTGTTCACCTTCTGGAGTCGCATTTGCAACTGGAGCTGGAGTTTCTTTTTTCTCCTCTTTGTTTTCTTCTTTTGTAGCAACCGGTGTAACAACAGGTTTTACTTCTTTCGGAGCTTCCACTTTCGGAGTTTCTGTTTTTGGCGCTTCTGGTTTTGCTACAGGAGCAACTTCTGGTTGTTTTGGCTCTTCCGCTTTTGGAGTTTCCACTTTTGCAACTGGAACTTCTTTTACAGGCTCAACAACTGGTTTCTCTGCAGGTTTTTCTGGAGCTGGAGTAGGTTCTGTAGCTTTTGGTGTAGGTGCAACCGCAGGAGATTTTGGCTCCAAATCGATTTTCCCAACTTGCTTTGGTCCAGCTATAACTGCCCTAGCTTTGATAACTTCCTGACGTTGACGTTCTTCATCTTGCTTGCGTTTTTCTTCTATCTCTTTCTCTCTTTCAACACGCAATGCTTCTTTCTCTTTTCTTTTCTCTTCCCCAACTTCTTTGGAAGCTTCTTTTTTACCCTTATCGCCAGCAAATTGACTTTGCAGAATATCAAATTCCTTTTCAGATATCTTCGCGTTTGGGTTTGACTCAATGGCAATCCCCTTATCTTTTAGATAATCAACGGCTCTATCTAACGAAATATTCAATTCCCTTAAAACCTTGTTTATTCTTATTACTCTCTCTTCAGACATATAACCTTTTTATTATTACCTTTTTTGTTGTGTTGTTGTGAGTTTAGTCCTCGAACTCGTCTCTAAGAATGCGAATCACATCAAGGATTGTTTCTTCTTCAAGATCTGTTCTTCTTACTAAATCGTTCACATCCTGTTTTAAGATGCTTCTTGCGGTATCCAAACCTATTTTTGCAAATTCTTCGATTACCCAAGCTTCTATTTCATCAGAAAATTCAGTCAACTCAACATCATCCTCTTCTTCTGCAATATTACCTTCACGGATAACATCTAATTCGTATCCTGTCAAAAGTCCTGCCAATTTGATATTGTGGCCACCTCTACCAATAGCTTTAGACACTTCTTCTAATTTCAAGAAAACATCAGCTCTTTTTGTCTCTTCATTGATTTTGATTGAAGAAACTTTTGCAGGGCTTAATGCTCTTGTAATAAACAACTGCGTGTTTGTCGTATAATTAATAACGTCGATATTTTCGTTTCCAAGCTCACGAACAATTCCGTGGATTCTTGAACCTTTCATACCCACACAAGCTCCAACTGGGTCAATTCTGTCATCATAAGAATCAACAGCCACTTTCGCTTTTTCTCCTGGAATTCTAACCACACCTTTAATAGTGATCAATCCGTCAAAAACCTCAGGAATTTCTTGTTCAAATAATTTTTCTAAAAACTTCTCAGAAGTTCTAGACATAATGATTTGAGGTTTGTTTCCTTTTAATTCCACATTTTCAATGATACCGCGAACGTTATCTCCTTTTCTGAAAAAGTCAGAAGGAATTTGTTTTTCTTTTGGAAGCACAATTTCATTTCCTTCATCATCCACCAAAATTACGGCTCTTGGACGCACGTGGTGCACTTCCGCAGTATAAATATCGCCAATTAAATCTTTAAATTGCTTGTAAAGATTTGTATTATCATGTTCATGAATTTTAGAAATCAAGTTCTGGCGTAATGCTAAGATAGCTCTTCTTCCTAAATCTATCAACTTTACTTCTTCAGAAACTTCTTCTCCAATTTCAAAATCTGGTTCGATTCTTCTTGCTTCTGTTAATGTAATTTCTTCATTTTCGAAATCTAAATCTTCATCTGCAACAATAACTCTTCTTCTCCAAATTTCCATATCACCTTTATCAGGATTGATAATGATATCGAAATTATCATCAGAACCATATTTCTTTTTCAATGCATTTCTAAACACATCTTCCAAAATCGCCATAAGCGTTACACGATCAATTAACTTGTCGTCTTTAAACTCTGAAAATGACTCGATTAATGCAATATTCTCCATGCCTATTCTTTAAATTAAAATGTTATTGTAACAATTGCTTCTTTTATATCGGCATAAGGAAGTTCCAATCTTTTTTCTACTGTCACTTTTCCTTTACCTATTTCTTTTGGTTCTCTCGCAGTCCAAGTTAATGTGATAAAATCATCATTTGCATCAACTAATTCTGCAATTATAATATCTGATGCAGTTTTTACTTGCAAAGTTCTGCCGATATTTTTTTTGTATTGTCTTACTAATTTCAACGGAGCAGAAACTCCTCCAGATGCTACTTCTAATGAAAAATCAACTTCTTCACGGTCAAGATTGTTTTCAATGGCACGGCTGATATCGATGCAGTCTTGCAAAGTTACGCCATTATCTCCATCTAAAGTAACAATAATTTTAAAAGCATCAGTAATCGTTAGATCAATCAAGAAAATCTCGGGCTTTTCTTCAAGGCCTGCATTTAATAACTCGCTAACTTTTTCTTTAAATGTCATATTTTTATAAAAAGAGGGGACAATTAGTCCCCTCATTATCTAGTTTTTAATAAATAACGGTGCAAATATAGTGATTTTTTTATATATCTAAAATCATTACTGTATATTGTGCGTTGTAAATTTAATTCTTATCTTTATTGTAAGAAAAACGAGCTTAAATTATTGTAAAAAAAACACCCCCTTAAACTTATTATTATGAAAAAAATACTAGTCCCTACAGATTTTTCAGAACATGCAGAATACGCCTTAAAAGTTGCCGCTCAGATTGCCCGTGAAAATGATGGAGAAATCATCTTGCTTCACATGCTTGAATTGCCTGGACAAGGAAGCGACGCTGTTGGCACCGGAAGCGATATTCCTGAAATTATGTTCTTTAAAAACAAAGCAATCGAAAAATTGGAAAGCTTGATGGATGTCAGCTATTTAGACGGAATTCCGGTTTCTGAAGTAATTCAATTTGAAAAAGCTTTTGAAGGAATCATAAATATCGGACACAAAAATAATGTAGATTTAATCGTAATGGGATCTCATGGAGCCAGCGGTTTCCAAGAAATGTTCATTGGTTCAAATACTGAAAAAGTGGTTCGCTCTTCTGACGTTCCTGTATTGGTTATTAAACAAGATGATTCGGCTTTTAGCGTTCAGAAATTTGTTTTTGCTTCTGACTTTACTGATGAGATTAAATCTTCATTTGCAAAAGTTGTTGATTTTGCTAATAAATTTAAGGCGCACTTAAATTTAGTCATGATTAATACTCCGAATAATTTCAAATCTACTGAAGTTGCTAAAAAAATCATGGCAGATTTCGTCGGTTCTTTCAATGTAAGCGACTACACAACCCACATTTATAACGATACAAACGTTGAAAAAGGGATTTTAAACTTCTCAAAAAGCATTAATGCAGATTTAATCGGAATGAGCACTCACGGTAGAAAAGGCCTTTCTCATTTCTTTAACGGAAGCATCAGTGAAGATTTAGTAAATCACGCCCAGCGTCCGGTTGTTACTTTTAAGATCTAAGAATCACTTAATTGCATAAAAAAAACCTCTCATTTCTGAGAGGTTTTTTGTTGGCCCACAAGGACTCGAACCTTGAATGACTGCACCAAAAACAGTAGTGTTACCATTACACCATAGGCCAATAGCGTTTGAATGCGGGTGCAAATTTAGTACAAAAAACATATTGTGCAAATTTTTTTTCAATTTTTCTTGAATTTTTTTTTTTTGGCTTTCCGTTAAATAAAAAAGGTTTTTCTTTGCAGGTATAAACATTATTAGTTTTCTATGACATCTTTCAGCTTCAAAAAATGGAATACAATTTTAGGATGGACGACTTTCGCAATTGCGTTAGTAACTTATTCCCTGACTGTTGAGCCCACTTTAAGTTTTTGGGATTGCGGTGAATACATCTCAACCGCAGCAAAATTAGAGGTCGGACACCCGCCCGGCGCACCGCTTTATCAAATGATGGGAGCCTTTTTTGCCATGTTTGCCACAGATGCTTCAAAAATCGCTTTGATGGTGAACATGATGTCTGTTTTTTCAAGTGCCTTTACAATCTTGTTTATGTTCTGGTCGCTGACCATGCTTTTGAAGAAGCTGGTTTCTCGATTTTCTGAAATTGACAATAGCAATTCGATCGCCATTTTAGGAAGTGCATTTGTAGCTTCTTTAGCTTACACATTTTCTGATAGTTTTTGGTTCAACGCCGTGGAAGCAGAAGTTTATGCCATGGCAAGTTTGCTGATCGCTGTTTTATTCTGGCTTGGACTTCGCTGGGAAGAAGACATGGATACGCCAAGAGGAAACCGATGGTTGCTGATTATTTCTTTAGTCATAGGACTTTCTTTTGGAGTTCACTTTATGGCCTTGTTGACCATTCCTTCTATCGGATTTTTATACTATTTCAAACACTACAAAACCGTTACAATCAAGAATTTTATCATTGCAAATATTGTAGTGGTTTCAATTCTTCTTTTCATATTCAAACTGCTTCTGCCCTTAACAATGGGATTCTTCGGAAAAACAGAAGTTTTCATGGTAAATTCAATCGGATTGCCATTTGATTCAGGAACTATTTTTGTCACAATTTTATTCGCAGCTCTTTTTTACTTCGGATTAAAATACACAAAAGACAAAGGCTACATTAAATACAACACCTTAATATTGTGCATCTTATTCATCTTGATTGGATTTTCAACTTGGATGATGTTGCCGATTCGCGCCAATGCAAATACGGTAATCAACGAGAACAAGCCTTCAGATGCAAGAGAGGTTTTGGCTTATTATAACAGAGAACAATATGGTGTGAATCCGTTGTTTTACGGACCGCAATTTTCAGATACTTATGCTGGTTTGGATAAAGAAAATCCTTATTTGGATAAAGCGCCCAATTATGAAAGAGATTATAAAACGGGCAAATATGTAATTGTAAATAATTACAAAAATGCTGAACAAAACACTGACGACAACCACAAAGCATTTCTTCCAAGAATGTGGAGTACCGATCATGCGGCAAATTACATGACATTTACCAAGGTTCTTGATTTTAAAATGGATCCGAATTATCCATACGAAGAAGAATTGCCTCGATATGGAATTAATCCACAAGATCTTTCAGAGGAAGAATTGGCGCATTATACAACCCAATTGAGAGGGGAAATGGAGAAAAATGTTGCTGAATTTAGAACAGCTTACAACAAAGGCGATATCGACACTGATGGCTATCATAAATTCTTAAAAACTTATGGAGAATATCTAATCATTGACAAGCCAACAACATCGAGCAACTTGCAATTCATGGTAGAATATCAATTTGGATACATGTACTGGAGGTATTTAATGTGGAATTTTACCGGAAGACAAAATGACATTCAAGGAAAATATGACAACCTTGACGGAAACTGGCTAAGCGGTGTAAATGTCATTGACGAAGCACGCTTGGGATCACAAGAAAATCTTCCTTCAGATGTGTTGAATAACAAAGGTAGAAATTTATACTTTTTCCTTCCTTTCTTATTGGGAATCATTGGTTTGGTTTATCATGCTAACAAAGATTTGAAAGGATTTTATGTCTTGTTAGTACTATTCTTATTTACTGGATTAGCCTTGAAAATATACCTGAACGAAAGGCCATTTGAACCTCGTGAAAGAGATTATGCTTTGGTTGGATCTTTCTATGTTTTTGCCATCTGGATTGGTTTTGGAGTATATGCAATTTTTGATTTTATAAAACAATGGCTTGCGCCAAAAATCGCCGGACCAGTTGTAATCGCAGTGACTTTGTTAGCGGCGCCAGTTTTAATGGCTTCACAAAACTGGGATGATCACGATCGTTCTGATAAATATACTGCCATTGCCATGGCAAAAGCTTATCTCGAATCTTGCGAGCCGAATGCGATTTTGTTTACCATTGGCGACAATGACACATTCCCGTTGTGGTATGCGCAAGAAATTGAGAAAGTAAGAACTGATGTTAGAATTGTAAACACCAGTCTTTTCATGACCGATTGGTATATTGATCAAATGAAAGCGGCAGCTTATGAATCAAAACCGCTTCCGATTCATTTTACGCACGATCAATATGTGGGTGACAAGCTAGATTATTCTATCCACAGGCCAAAAACTGATAAAAGATGGAACATTAAGGATTTCATTAATTTCCTTTCAAGCGATGATCCAAGGACTTTGTTTGAAATTCCAAACGGACAGAAAATTCATTTCTTCCCTACAAATAAAATCAGAATTCCTGTAGATAAAAATCAGATTATCAAAAACAAAGTGGTTTCTGAAACATCATACGATTCAATCGTTCCTTACATTGACGTCGATATTAAAGACGGTGCTTTGTACAAAAACAGATTGATGATGCTTGATATCGTGGCAAACAACAACTGGGAACGCCCGATTTATTTCACAGGCGGAAGTTTTGGAGACGACGATTATCTTTGGATGAAAGATTTCCTTCAATTGGATGGAATGGTTTACAAATTAGTTCCGGTAAGAACTTCTCTTGAAAAAGCACCAAGCCCGATGGATATGGGACAAATTGATTCTGATAAAATGTACAACATCGTGATGAAATGGGATTGGGGAAATAGCGGTAGCACAAAAATCTACCATGATCCTGAAACTAGAAAAAACAGCATCACTTACAGAACAAACTTGGCTCGCTTGATGGAACAGCTCATCAACGAAGGAAAACCGAAAAAAGCGAAAGACATTATTGACCTTGCCATGAAGCAAATGCCAATAGACCAATTTGGTTTTTATACTTTCGTAGAACCTTTTGCTGGCGGTTATTATGAAGTGGGAGAAAAAGAAAAAGCTAGAGAAATCTTGACGAAACTAAGCAAGAAATACCAAGAAAGCCTGACATATTTCAAGAACTTTAATGCAACCGAGCAAAATGATTTATATGTTGACATTGTAACTGATATTGAACGCTATAGAAGTTTGATTCAAACAATGAAAGACAGAGGCGATCTAGAATTCTATGAAAAAAATAGAAAAACTTTCAACGATTACAATACGATGTTCAAACGTTTTGGACGCGATAATGAATAAGTTTTAAAACTCAAATTTAAAAAATGTGCCAAGATCTCAAATTGGCACATTTTTCATTTATAAAAGATTCTTATGGATTTAATGTGGGTAAAAACGAATCCTTTCATCAAATGGATTTTTCACAAATATGTCTGGGATATTCCAAATAAGGAAAACAAAATCTATTTGACTTTTGACGACGGACCGATTCCTAATGTCACAGAATGGGTTTTGGACATCTTAAAAAAAGAAGAAATTAAAGCGACTTTCTTTTGCATTGGAGATAATATCAACAAGAATCCAGAAATTTTCAAGAGAATAATTTCAGAAGGGCACGCGGTTGGAAATCATACTTTCAATCATTTAAAAGGATGGAATTTAACAACTCAAGAATATCTTGAAAATACAATTCGCTGTGAAGAAACGATAAGTATGACTTCTGAAAGCAATCAAAAGTCAAAAATATTTCGTCCGCCTTATGGCAAAATAAAGCTGTCGCAATCAAGAAAAATTCGAAAGCTTGGCTATAAAATAATAATGTGGGATATTTTAAGCGTCGATTATGACAAGGAAGTTCCTGCCGCACAATGTCTTGAGAATATCAAAAAAAACACGGTTTCAGGAAGCATAATTGTTTGCCATGACAGTATCAAGGCTTTTAAAAACCTAGAATACGCGTTGCCAAAAGCAATTAGTTATTTAAAAAATAAGGGATTTGTGTTTGAGAAAATCGACTAGATCTGTTCTTGAACAAGCCCGATGATGGTGTTGGCGTCCATTTCTCCAGATTGTCTCCAGATCATTTGGCCTTCTTTATAAATCATTAGCGTTGGAAGTCCTTTTATGCGAAGCGCATCTGCCAATTCTTGATTTTTGTCCACATCAATCTTGATCACTTTTGCCTTGTCGCCCAATGCGGCAGCCACATCTCTGATTACAGGATGCATCGATACAGATTGTTCATTCCAATCAGTATAGAAATCAATTAATACGGGCACTGAGGCGTTTATAAGTTCTCCAAATTTTGACATAATTGAAAATTTACTTTGACTTGAATCCTAATTTACACAATTTTTCAATACAAATGTAGCATTTTTACCGAATTATGCTACTTTTTAGCTTTTTTTTAGTTCTATAACTGTAATCTCGGGCCAAATTCCAACTCTTCCAGGATAAGCATGGAAACCAAAACCGCGATTCACATAAATATAACGGCCTAAATTTTCATATAAACCAGCCCATTGTTTGTAAACATATTGCACAGGACTCCATTTAAAAATACCAGGAATTTCAATACCAAATTGCAGTCCGTGTGTGTGACCGCTTAATGTCAGATGGAATTTTGTCTGGTGATTTTTGATTTCATATTCCCAATGCGAAGGATCATGGCTCATCAAAATCTTGAAATCTTCCGGTTTTAAACCTTCTGATGCTTTTTTCAAATCACCAGCTTTCTTGAAATTATGTCCCCAATTCTCCACTCCTACCAATGCAATTTCATCGGTTCCATTATTGATTTTAATATTTTCGTTTAAAAGCAATTTGAAATCAATCTGACGGTGAAGATCTTTGATCGCTTCGAAGTTGGCATTTTTAGCGGTAGCCGATGGCCATTCTACATATTCACCATAATCATGGTTTCCTAAAACAGAATATTTCCCCAGTTTTGGATTGTGAATTTTTTTGAAAGTTTCAATCCACGGATGCATTTCTGTGGCATGCGTATTGACAATATCTCCGGTAAAAAGCACCAAATCAGAATTCTGCTGATTTATTAAATCTATGGCATATTGAATTTTCTCAGGATTATCAAAGCTTCCGGAGTGAACATCTGAAATTTGGGTAATCGTCATACCGTCAAAACTTTCAGGAAGATCAGGAAAACTTATGGTCTGTTTCAGCACTTTGAAATTGTATTTTCCTTTGGTCATTCCATATATTAAGGAAACAAACGGAACTGCGGCAATCCCAAGAGCGACTTGGCTGACAAATTTCCTCCTTTCAGGCAAAAAATCGCCTCCTGAATTATCTCCTAAAAAATGAGTTATAGCGCCAGAAAAAACTCTGTAAACGTCTTCACCAAGCATGAAAAAAGTTACTACAATTTTTGGTATAAAAACTAAAAGCAAAAGTCCGATTGTGATTAAAGACTGGCGGTTTTGGCCAACAGTTCGGTCAAATTGCGTGAAAGAATAGATCACAAAAACAATAATGGCAAGTGAAATTAACTGATATGGAACTAAAACCCATCGTGTTTTTGTGATGGTTTTGAAAGCTTGAAAAGCATAAAGTTCGACTAAGAGTACGAAAGCAATAAAAAATATCCAGCGAAGCATAAGTGATTTTTGAATTAAGGCAAAGTAAGTGAATTATGAAAGTCGCACTTTCTTATTTGGATAAATTTTAACTATTGCAAGATTGCTGTCATCATCATGTAAATTCTCTAACTCGAGAAACTAAGTCTTCAAAACTTTATCGTTAATATTTTTCATGCGAATTATTTATTGTTAATTATCTTACAATACTTATAAAGATCTATCCCAATTATAAAATTTATTGTAAAAATCATATTGTATTATTTTTATTTAATCTAAATAAATAATTTTGCTAGATAATTTACTTAAAATCTCAATGATGAAAAATTACTTAATATTGCTTCTGTTATTTGCAGTGAGCATTTCAAAAGCACAATGTGTTGACCCAGGAGTTGAGGAAGGAGCGACTGGATGTGTAACTTTTACTTACAAAGGAGTTTCAACAACTCACGCTACAGTTCGTGGTTCTGATGGAAATATTTGGCTGCAGCAAAATCTGGGAAGCCAAAACGTCGCTTCAACAAAAGAAGACGTTACTTCTTATGGCGATTTATTTCAATGGGGACGCTGGGATGACGGCCACCAAAGCAGAAATTCAACGACGGCGACAGCAACGACACCAAATAATCCGCTTGGCGTTGTAGGAAACACAAATTATATTGCAGGTTCGCCAGCTTGGTGGACGCCAAATGCATTAACTGACAAATGGGAAGCCAGCACTCCGGCCGACGTTACTGACGTGAATGGTTGCGATCCTTGCAAAGCTTTAGGAAATGGATGGAAACTTCCGTCAGAAACAGAGTGGGAAACTCTTGTGGATGCTGAAGGTTTTGCAAATCCTGCGACAGCTTTTGAAAGTAATTTGAAATTGCCAGCGGCAGGTTACAGAAGTTCTTCAAATGGAACTGCTTCTGCTGAAGGTTTAAGAGGTTATTATTGGAGCGCAACGCCAAGTTCAACAGGCGGAAAATATTTATATGTAGGAACAACGCTTGCAAATCCTTCTGCAGGAGCTCCGAGAGGACAAGCTTCTTCCATTAGATGCATGAAATATCCAGCCATTCAAATTGGGTATTGCGCAGTTTCAGTTGAATGGGATGTAGAACCAATTACGCTAGTAAATTTCTCGAATCTAAATAATGTTAGCTCGCCAGTGGTTAATGCAACGCCAGCTTATGAAGATTTTACGGCACAAACTGCAACGGTAAGTAAAGGCCAGACTTATACAATCACAGTAAAAGGAAATACGGTTGGACAATTCACGCACGATATTCGCGTGTTCATGGATTGGAACAAAGACGGAATTTTTGACATGGCAACTGAATATTATGCTTTATCATTAGAACCTTCAACTGGATCTGATACTGTAGAAGCTACACAAGAAATTACGATTCCTTCCACTGCAACTTTGGGAAGCACAAGAATGAGAATAATAAAAGACCAATGGAATGTATATGAAGAAGGCGAATTTGATGCTTGCTTAGATGCTTATTATGGACAAGTTGAGGATTATACCTTGATCATTGAAGATAATTTAAGCGTTGGTGAAGTTTCAAAAACTAATTATAAATTATATCCAAATCCAACTAGTGGCATTGTTACTATTCAAACTGATTGGGGAATTGAAAATATCAATATCTATAATCAATTAGGACAATTAATCGCCACTCAAAAAACAACAGAAATTGATTTGACAAACACTACAATGGGGATGTATGTGGTTCAAATCAAATTTGCAAACGGCCAAACAGCCATCCAAAAAATCATCAAAAAATAATTACTTAAAAAGACTGCCTCATACAAAGGCAGTCTTCATTTACTTTTATTACACTTAAATCAATTATGCAAACAAATTACCTTATTAACAGTCCGTTTAAACCAAAACTGGCTAATTTAAAAACCATGCTTTTTTTAGCATCGTTTTTATTGGTTTCCAATTTTTCTTTTGGCCAAGTCAGCTATTATGCTTTTTCGCAACGCAATGAAGCTTACGCAAATTTAGAGAATCCGACAGTTATTGCAACAACTGCTGCGATATCCAGTACTGGTTCAATTGATGACCAAGTTTATCCTTTGGCAATTCCTTTTCCTTTTACGTTTAACAATTCGATTTATAATAATTTAGCGATTTATGCCAATGGCTATATCACTTTTGGAACCGTTCAATCTAACACAAGTTCTCCAATTTCGTCTTCAAATGCTTACAATGGAGTAATTTCTGCTGCAAGTCAAGACTTAAATGCAGTTTACAGAATAGATGAAAATGTAATTGGAGACATCAGTTATGCGGTTGTCGGCCAAGCACCAAATCGCGAATTAGTAATTCAGTGGAAGCATTTCAGACCTTATCTTAACACTGTTACTGAAGCTTTTTGGGATTGGAATTTCCAAATTCGCTTACAGGAAAATAACGTGGTTGATATAGCTTACAACTTTAATGTGACTGGATCACCAACTAGCGGTACGCCACAAGTTGGCTTAAGAGGTGCAACAGCAAGCGATTATAACAACAGAATTTCTTCTGGAACTACTACAAGCAATTGGAATACAAGCACAGCGGGAACGTCAAATTCAAGTACAATGACAACAAATCCGTCTGGAATTATACCACAAGGATTGGTTTTCACTTGGACGCCACCTGCACCTTGCCAAGCGCCAACAACTCAACCGACAAATTTGGCTTTAACTGTAGCAGGAACAACCGTTAATGGAATTTTTACGGCTTCAAGCCCAACAGTCGATAGATATTTAGTGGTAAGAACTCCAGCAGGAACAACGCCAACAAATCCAGTAAACGGAACGATTTACACGACAGGAACTGGTTTAAACGGAAATATAATTTCTATCGGAAACACTACAACTTTTGTAAGTTCATCATTAACAGGAAACACCGAATATACTTACACCGTTTTTGCTTACAACAGCGTTTGTTCTGGTGGTCCTTTATACAATATCGTTGCACCTTTAACAGCAAATGCAACTTCTTGTCCAGCTCCTCCTACATTGTCAGTTTCGTCAAATGCAACAGTTAATTCGTTTGATTTAAGCTGGACAGCGCCTGTTGGAGGAACAGCTGCAGCATTTCACTATGAAGTAGAAATTGCAACAGACAATACCTTTACAACTCAAATTGCAGGCTCGCCGTTTACAGTTGTGGCAACTTCAACAACGTTTTCTGCTACAAATTTAAGCAACAGCACAAAATATTATTATAGGATAAAAGCGGTTTCAAATTGCAGCAGTGCTTATACTTCTGTCGGAAATATTTCTACATTATGTGTAGCCATAACTTCGCTTCCTTATACAGAAGGATTTGACGACGCTACACTTTCAACTTGCTGGACAACGGCAACAGTTACCGGAACAACAAATTGGGCTCCGGCAACTTCAAACGACGGCGTTCCGGCACCAAGAACAGGAACCCGTTTTGCTGGAAAAACATATACAAATTCAAGCGCGTTGTTGATCAGTCCGCAGTTTAACTTGTCACAATCAACAGCTTCTGGAGCAAGAGTAAGTGTTTGGATTTACAGAAATGCTACAAACGGTCATACTTCTGACGTCGTAAAATTCTTTGTAAACACTACAAATTCATTGACAAATGCAACACAATTAATTAGCGTTGGATTAAAAATAAACCAAGAACCAATAGTAGAAACTGCAGGATGGCACAATTACAAAATGGTAATTCCTGTAACTTATTTAAGCGCTCCTTTCCATGTAATTGCGCAAGGAATCACGGCTGGAGGAAATTCTTCTTACGGACTTGGTTTTGATGATTTCATGTTAGAAGAACTTACGTCAGAAAATATTCCGACTTCAGTTGAAATAGCAACTTTGAATAATGTTCCTGCAGCAATTACTGTAAACGAGGGAACACTTTCATTAAGCGCTTCAATTCTTCCGGCAACGGCAAGCCAAAATGTAACTTGGTCGCTGGCAAATGGAACAGGAACGGCAACAATTTCGCCAGCTGGAATTGTAAAAGCAGCAACAAACGGAACGGTTACGGCAAAAGCGGTTTCAAATGATAATCCGACTGTTTTTGACGAGCTTGAAATCACGATCAGCAATCAATTTGCAGTAGCAGAAGTAATTGTCAGCACTCAAAATAATGCCGCGACAACAATAACCACAAATGGAGGAACACTTCAATTGGCAGCTTCAATTTCACCTTTGCAAGCCAATCAAGCCGTGACTTGGACAATTGCAAACACGCCAGGTCAAGGAACAATTTCTGCTTCCGGATTAGTTACAGCAATAAACAACGGAACAGTTGTCGCAAAAGCAACTTCAGTTTCAAATCCAACTTTATTTGGCGAAATTACTATTACAATTTCCAACCAAATTCCGGTGTATTGCACGCCAAGTTTTCCAAGCGGAACAGAACCAATTACTTTGGTAGAATTTGCTGGAATTTCAAACACAACTGCTGCTTCAACATCAAGTCCTGCTTATGAAAACTTTACTTCCATGATTGGAAATGTTGAAAGAGGAAACACTTACCCAATTCGTTTGAAAGGAAATACAAACGGTAGTTATTCTGGATATTTTAAAGTATATGCAGATTGGAATAACAACGGCGTTTTTGAAGCAACAGAAGGTTATGAATTAGGTTATGTCAATTCTTCTACTGGTATTGATGATAAAGAATTAATAGGAAACATACTTGTTCCGGCAAATGCTTTTATTGGAAATATTCGAATGAGAGTAATGAAAAAATTTGCTTCACAACCAATTCCTGCTTGCAACAATGACAGTTATGGTCAAGCCGAAGATTATTCTTTGGCAGTTTCAGAAAACTTAGGAACAGACCATTTTGCAAAAAATAATTTCAAGGTCTATCCAAATCCAACAACTGGAATTTCAACCATTCAAAGTGATTTGGAAATTGAAAATGTAATTATTTACAACCAAGTTGGACAAGTAATTTCCAACCAAAAAAATACTCAAATTGATTTATCAAATGTTGTTTCAGGAATTTACATCATCCAAATCAGCTTTGAAAATGGCCAAAAAGCCACTAAAAAAATCATTAAAAATTAAAATAACAGCCAGATTATTTTCTTTTAGTTAGTTTTTTGTTTTTTTGAGAAACCGGTGCTATTTATTTAGCATCGGTTTTTCTTTTTTACTGCGTAAGTTTTGTATTTTTGAAAGCTATACAAATAAAAATTTATGTCACAAAAACGCCTTTTTCTTCTCGATGCTTATGCCCTAATTTTTCGCGGTTATTTTGCATTTATAAAAAATCCAAGAGTCAACTCAAAAGGAATGGATACCTCGGCAATCATGGGGTTTATGAATTCACTTTTAGACGTAATCAAGCGAGAAAAACCAGATCATTTGGCCGTTGCTTTTGACAAAGAAGGAAGCAAGGTCAGAACAGAAATGTATTCTGATTATAAAGCCAATCGTGATGCTACTCCAGATGCGATTCAAATTGCGATTCCTTACATTCACGATCTTTTGCGCGCCATGCACATTCCAATTATCGAAATTGCAGGTTGCGAAGCTGATGATTTGATTGGAACCGTGGCTAAACAAGCTGAAAAACAAGGCTACCAAGTTTTTATGGTAACGCCAGATAAGGATTTTGCACAGCTGGTTTCTGAAAATATTTTTATGTACAAGCCTGCAAGAATGGGCAACGGAATCGAAATTTGGGGAATTCCAGAAGTTTTGGAGAAATTCGAAATTGAAAGACCTGAACAAGTGATCGATTTCTTAGGAATGATGGGCGATGCCGTTGATAATATTCCAGGATTGCCGGGCGTTGGTGAAAAAACCGCAAAGAAATTCTTGAAAGAATATGGTTCTATGGAAAACCTTTTGGCCAACACACATGAGCTGAAAGGAAAGATGAAAGAAAACATCGAAGCAAATAAAGACAAAGGAATTCTTTCAAAGAAATTGGCGACAATTATCACCGATTGCAACGTGACTTTCCATGAAACTGATTATGAATTGACGCGACCTGACATTGAAAAAACCGAAGCTATTTTTCAGGAATTAGAATTCAGAAGAATGGCAGAACAATTTGACAATTTATTTAGAGTCGACCACAATGCTTCTGTTGCAAATAATCCAGCGGAAGCAAGATTGTATAAAAAACCACAGCCTAAAAACGACGACCAATTTGACCTTTTTGCACTTCCATCCGAAGGAGAAAATGGCGAAGAAGGACGAACAAGTTTCTATAAAACATTGGCAGATACAGAACATTTCTACCAAACTGTGGAAGGCGACATGGCAATAAAATTCTTGTTGCAAAATCTCTTGAAACAAAAAAGCGTGAGTTTTGATACGGAAACTACCGGAATCGATCCGTTGACGGCAGAATTAGTTGGACTCTCCTTTTCTTGGGAAAAAGGAAAAGGTTTTTACGTTCCAGTTTCAGAAAATCAAGCGGAAGCTCAGGCAACTGTAGATAAATTCCTTCCGTTTTTTCATGCAGAAGAAATTGAAAAAATCGGACAGAATTTAAAATACGATTTGAAAATTCTAGCCAATTATAATATTGAAGTCAAAGGAAAAATCTTTGACACGATGATTGCACATTATCTGATCAATCCGGATATGCGCCACAATATGGACATTTTATCGGAAACGTATTTGCAATATTCTCCAAAGCCAATTGAAGATTTAATTGGTAAAAAAGGCAAGAATCAAAAAACGATGCGCGACGTTTCTGTCGAAGAAGTAAAAGAATATGCGGTGGAAGATGCCGATGTGACGTTGCAACTGAAAGAATTTTTTGATCAAGAACTAGACGGAACAAATACGAAGAAATTATTTGAAGAAATTGAAGTGCCGTTAGTTCCCGTTTTAGCGGCGATGGAACGCGAAGGAATAAATCTTGACGTGCCGTTTTTGCAATCGCTTTCAGGAGAATTGGATGGCGATATTCAAAAATTAGAAAACCAGATTTATGAAAATGCGGGCGAGAAATTCAATTTGGCTTCGCCGAAACAACTAGGAGAAATTCTTTTTGACAAATTAAAAATCGGCGGTGCAAAACAGAAAAAAACAAAAACTGGACAATACGCGACTGGCGAGGAAGTCCTCTCCTATTTGGCTTTAACGAGTCCGTTTGTGCAAGATATTTTAGATTGGCGCCAATTGGTGAAATTGAAAAATACGTATGTTGATGCTTTGCCACTACAAGTTTGTGGAAAAACACAAAGAGTTCACACGGATTATATGCAAACCGTTGCCGCAACAGGACGTTTGAGCTCTAACAATCCGAACTTGCAGAATATTCCGATTCGTACAGAAAGAGGCCGTCAGATTCGAAAAGCATTCATCGCAAGAGATGAAAATTACACGTTGGTTTCTGCGGATTATTCTCAGATTGAGCTTCGAATTATTGCTGCTTTGAGCGGCGAAGAAAATATGATCAAGTCGTTCCAAAACGGAGAAGATATTCACGCTTCAACAGCAGCGCAAGTTTTCAATGTTGCTTTAGAAGAAGTGACTCGCGAACAAAGAAGTCATGCAAAAACGGTAAACTTCGGAATTGTTTATGGTGTTTCTGCCTTCGGATTAAGCAACCAGACTTCGCTTTCAAGAGCGGAATCTAAAGATTTGATTGATGCTTATTATGTGACTTATCCAAGACTGAGAGCTTACATTCAAGAGCAAGTGGAATTTGCAAGAGAAAATGGTTACGTCCAGACAATTTTAGGAAGAAGAAGATATTTGAAAGACATCAATTCACAAAATGCAATGGTTCGCGGTGGTGCTGAACGAAATGCAGTCAATGCTCCGATTCAAGGAAGTGCGGCTGATATTATCAAAATTGCGATGATCAACATCCATAAAAGATTAATTGCCGAAAATTGGAAAAGCAAAATGTTGCTTCAAGTACACGATGAACTTGTTTTTGACGTTCATAATAGTGAACTTGAACGAATTAAGCCAATGATTAAAGAGGAAATGGAAGGCGCATTTAAATTAGATGTTCCTTTAATTGTGGATTTGGGAGTTGGCCAAAATTGGCTGGAAGCGCATTAATTTGAGAACAAATCTGATTAAATAAATTCTATGAAAAAACTATTTTTATTTCTATTAATCGCTCTTTCCATAAATTCATTTGGGCAAAATAAAGCTTCCAAAACAATCACGATTCCGTTTGAATTATTAGGAAGCGGACATATTTTAATTACGGCAAAAGTCAACAATATAGAAGGGAAATTTATTTTTGACACTGGCGCCGGACTTAATCTATTGACTAAAAAATTTGCTGACAAGGTTACAAACTTAAAAAAAACGGATGGATTTTACACCGGACATCGTGCAACCGGAGAAGCAATTGATTGTGACCTTTGGGATTCTGAATCGCTTGAAATCGGCAATTTTACTTCAAAAGCGCAAAAATTTACCACGATTGACATGGATTTTCCTGTTGATGGTTTGATTTCGCTGTTGCCTTTTAGAGAGTTTCCGATTACGATTGATTATAAGAATAAGATTTTGGTTTTAGAAACTGATAAATCTTTGAAAGAATTGGCTAAAACGGGAACTTCATTTCCGATTCAGATTTCTGATGATGCCGAAAAAACTTTAGGAATTTCTACTTATATTAAAATCAATGACAAGCTTACTTTGCAAATGAATTTAGATAGTGGTGCAGGTTTTAACGTCTTTAGATTCAGTTCAAGATATATGGAAAAACTTGGCATTGATTCATCAAAAGTCGAGAAAAAATACAGAGCTAGTAGCGATTTTAAACCTACAGAAGGAAACAATTATTATTTTACAACATTAGATAAAATCAGCGTGAAATCAGCGGATAAAATTAAGGCTACAGATTTTAAAGCTACTTTTATCGAAGGACTTATTTATGAAGCCATTGGAAGTATTAATTGGCTTGGCGATAAAATTACGATTGACATTCAGAAAAAAAATATGATCATTAATAATTAGGTTTAGTTGTAATCCATTAGATATCTTATGAAAAAAATATTCTCATTTCTATTCTTCGCAATTTCTCTAAATTCTTTTGGACAAAGCGAAACTAAGTTTGGCAAAATTGACAGCCTTTTGAACTATTTGGCTTTAAATGACAAGTTCATGGGAAGCGTCGCAATTCAAGAAAATGACCAAATTGTTTTTGAAAAATCATATGGTTTTGCCGATTTAAAAGGCAAGAAAAAGGCAAATTCAAAAACAAAATATAAGATTGGCTCTGTCACAAAAACGTTCACTGCTGTAGTAATCATGCAATTAGTGGAAGAAAAAAAAATAACTCTGGAAACAAAACTCTCTGATTTTTATCCAGATATAAAAAATGCCAATAAAATTACGATCAATAATTTGCTTTCACATTCCAGCGGTATTTACAGTTTTACAAGTGATGCAGATTACAAAACCTATGCGTTGCAACCGCAGACAAAAAGTCAATTATTGGAAAAAATAAAAGCTGGAAAAGTACAATTTGAACCAAATTCAAAGGCCGAATATAGCAATTCAAACTACGTTTTATTAGGATGGATAATCGAAGATATTACCAAAAGCTCCTATCAATCGAATATTGAAAATAGAATCATCAAGAAAATCGGATTACAAAATACAGGATTTTCTCAAAGTATAAACAGCGCAAACAACGAAGCTTTTTCTTATCACATCACCGGAAAAAACTGGGAAGAAGCCAGCAAAGAAGACATGTCAATTCCGGGTGGTGCGGGTTCAATTATCGCTTCAGCATCAGATTTGACCCAATTTATCACCGCTTTGTTTTCAGGAAAATTATTGAAACAGCCGTCATTAGAATCGATGGCAACAATTGAAAACGGTTTTGGAAAAGGACTTTTTATGATGCCTTTTGGCGAAAGAAAGTTTTTTGGACATACCGGCGGCATTGAAAACTTTTCATCTACTTTAGGATTTTATCCGAAGGAAAAGCTGGCAATTGCCTTGCTAGACAACGGACAAGGCGGTTATGGAATGAACGATGTGATGATTGGAATCTTGAGCATTTATTATAAGATGCCGTATCGTTTTCCCAACGTAAAAACGGTTGATGTTGCGATTTCAACTCTAAAAAAATATGAAGGAATTTACGCAGCACCAAATTTTCCGATGAAGATTTCTATTAAGGAAGAATCTGGTGTTTTGATTTGCCAAGCGACAGGGCAAGAATCTTTTCCGCTGAATGCTTTGAGCGATACTGAATTTAGTTTTGACCCAGCTGGATTGAAATTGGTTTTTGTTCCAGATGCGATGACGATTTTACAAGGCGGACAGGAATTTAAACTTACGAAGGAGAAATAAAAAAACCGCAGATTCATAGATTAATTGATAATATGTGAATCTGCGGTTCTTTAGAATTATGGTTTTATAGCTTTCTTGTAGAATCTCTTTGGCGCAATTCAGTTTTGATAACTGTTGTCGTATATGTATATTCTTCTTCTTTACTTTCTAATTTTTCGATCAATAATTTTGCTGCAGCTTCACCAATTTCAACTCCGTGTTGGCTGATTGTGGAAAGGCTTGGCGTCATCCTTCTTGACCAAACGCCGTCAGCAAAACCGATTACTGATAATTCTTCGGGAATTTTTATACCTTTTTTGATTGCCAGCTTCATCGCCATTGTGGAAGTGTGTTCGTCCAAGGCAAAAATAGCGTCGATTTTATGTTTTTCTAAGAGTTCCTGCATTCTGAAATCAAACTCATCTGGATTGTCAGTTCTTATGATCAAGTCTTTATTGATTGGCATTCCGTTATCATTCAAGGCTTTGACATAACCTTGTGCACGAAGTTTTCCTACGCTTAAATTATCAATTGCAGATACCAAAGCAATATTTTTGCAGTCTAATTTGATTAAGTGATTCACTGCGCCAACTGAAGAATCAAAATCATCAACGATTACTTTATCGCAGTTGACTTCATCAGAAATTCTGTCAAACATTACGATTGGAATTCCTTCAGATATAATTTCCTTAAAATGCTTGAATTCTTGTTTTTTCTGAGTTTCTTCAGAAATTGACAAAATGAATCCGTCGATGGTTCCATTGCTCAGCATGTCCATTGTGTGAATTTCTTTATCTAAAGATTCGTTTGAAATACAAGTAATTACGTTATACCCTTTTTCATTTGCCAGCTTTTCAATACCGCTAAAAACTTTTGCAAAAAACGGATTCAAAATATTTGGAATGATAACTCCGATAGTTTTTGTGCTTCGGTTTTTCAGGTTTATGGCAACATTATTTGGCTTATAATTTTTCAATTTCGCAAATTCCTGAATCTTGATTTTTGTTGGTTCGCTGATTTCCGGACTGTTGCTCAATGCTTTAGAAACTGTTGACACAGAAACATTTAATTCTTTCGCTATTTGCTTTAAGGTCGCTTTTGGTTTCATCTTTAAATTTATAAGGAATTGTAAAGTAAGTAAAAAAAAGCAAAATATTTTCAAATTTTATTACAGATAAATCAATTTGTGTATTTATTTCAAGACTATTCATCAGAATCCCTTTAATAGTCACAATTCTCGAATTATCAACTTTAAAAAAATTACTCAATAAAATTATCAGATATGTAGCATTTCAGAAAATTTATTGTAAAAACAATGTTAAATATAGCGTTAATATTAAATTATTTCAATTTTCACCAAACCAACGATTCAATTTCATCGTAACTATTATATAATCAATTCCCAAACGAGGAAGCGAGCATAACCAGACCAATTAATTAGTAACCTATTAAATGTTTAATTATGAAAAACATAGTAACTGTAAAAGAACAGCTTACCTCGGGAACCAACCGAAGAAGTTTTTTAAAAATCAGCGGACTCACAATGGCAGCCACAGGATTAATCTTGACCGGATGTAGTGATGACGATGATAGTGGCATGACGCCAGTAGACCAAAAATTACCTGGCGTAAGAAACGGAAAATTTGATTTAGGCGGCGGTGATTTTGGCGTATTAACTTATGCCTATGCCTTAGAACAGCTTGAAGCTGATTTCTACACAAAAGTGGTTAACCTGAATAATTTTGGGTCGCTTTTCAACAGCACAGAACAGCAAGTGCTGACTGACCTTTATCGTCACGAGGTAATTCACAGAGAATTTTTCAAGACAGCATTGACTGTAGCACTGCCAAATCCAGAAACGCAATTGTTGCCAAATCTTGCTTTTGATTACAGCACAGTAAATTTTGCCAGCAGAGATTCTATATTAGGAACTGCTCAAGCTTTAGAAGACACTGGAGTTGGCGCTTACAATGGCGCTGGAAGATTGATCACAAGTGCTGATTATTTATTACTTGCTGGAAAAATTGTTTCTGTAGAAGCAAGACACGCTTCAGCAATCAGAAGTTTAATTGACCCGAATTCAGCTGATTTTGCAGGAGACGATATCGTTACAGCCAGCAATGGTTTAGATACTGCAAAAACTCCTGCACAAGTTCTTCCTGTTGCCGGCGGTTTTATTACTACTGATTTTACAGCAATCTACTTAACTTAATAATTAACCAGCAAAATTTAGAAATTATGAATATCTTAAAATTTATAGAGTCTTTCACGGATGACAATTTCATGAAAAACCAAGGCTCACGAAGAGATAGTTTTGGACAATTTGGACAAGTAGGAAAAAATATCGCGCTTGCCTCAATTCCTTTTGGATTAGCATCTTTAGCCAATAAAACATATGCTGCTGATATCACTGCAACACCAAATACGCCAGTTGGCGCCTTGCAATTAGCTTTGACATTAGAATATTTAGAAGACGAATTTTATCGTTTGGGTTTAGAATCTGGCGTAATTCCTCCTGGAGGAAGAGACGAAAAAGTATTTATGCAAATTGCAAAACATGAAAAAAGCCACGTTGAATTCTTAAAAGCCGGACTTGGATCAAATGTTGTTGCAAAACCTACATTTGACTTTACCGTTGGTGGCGCTTTCAGTCCTTTCACAGATTACCCAACATTTTTGGCTTTAGCCCAAGCATTTGAAGACACAGGCGTAAGAGCATATAAAGGACAAGCTGCCAATTTAATTTCAGCTCCAGATTTATTGACCGCTGCTTTGCAGATTCACTCTGTGGAAGCAAGACATGCCTCTGAAGTAAGAAGATTGCGCGGTTTAAAAGGATGGATTACAGGAAACCAAAGAGGAGCCGGAATGCCAGAAGCTACGCAAGGTGTTTATAACGGAGAAGAAAAAACAGACCAGGCAGGATACAACACTGCTGCTTTATTTGGAGCAGATGCAGGAACAGAAGCCTATGACGAGCCATTGACAACGCAACAATCTGTTGATATTGCCAATTTATTTATTGTTTAAAATTTCTTTATTGTTCAAAAACAAGTTGACTTACTCAAAAAAAAAAACCATCTTTAATCAGATGGTTTTTTCTTTTATAATAGAATTCGAAGACGAAAAAGCAAACTATCCTGAAATTATGCTTAAATTCGCTCACTGCTTTTCAAGAAAATCTTTCTGATAATCAACACTTAAAATAATCTTTTCTAGGTGTTTGCATTTAAAATAATTTATTGTACTTTTGCAACCCCTTTATTGGGGATGGAATGTTTAATTAAAATAATATTATGGACGCATTAAGCTACAAGACACAATCAGCAAGCAAAGCCACTGTAACGAAAGAGTGGATCGTTGTTGATGCTGAAGGTCACAACTTAGGTCGTCTTGCTTCAAAAGTCGCAATGATTTTGAGAGGTAAGTACAAACCAAGTTACACACCACACGTGGACTGCGGAGATAACGTAATTGTTATCAACTCAGAAAAAATCAACCTTACAGGTACTAAAATGGACGACAAAATTTACATGCGTCACACAGGTTACCCAGGAGGTCAAAGAACTTTGACTGCAAAAGTTTTACAGTCAAAAAACCCTGCTACTTTAGTAGAAAAAGCTGTAAAAGGTATGTTACCTAAAAACAAATTAGGAGCACAACTTTTCAGAAATTTAAATGTTGTTGTAGGTACTGAGCACAAGCAAGAAGCTCAAAAACCTAAAACTGTTAACCTTAACGATCTTAAGTAATGGCTACAATTCACAAAATCGGTAGAAGAAAAACTGCTGTTGCTCGTGTTTATGTTACAGAAGGAACTGGAAACATCACAGTAAACAAAAAAGAATTTACAACTTACTTCCCGACTGCTACTTTACAGTACAAAGTTTTACAACCTCTTACAATGACAGAGAATGTATCAAACTTTGACGTTAAAGTAAATGTTTATGGTGGTGGTTCAACTGGTCAAGCAGAAGCTGTTAGAATGGCATTAGCACGTGTAATGTGTGAAGTTGATTCAGAAAACAGAGCAATCTTGAAACCAGAAGGTTTATTAACAAGAGATCCAAGAATGGTTGAACGTAAAAAATTCGGTCAGAAGAAAGCTCGTAAGAGATTCCAATTCTCTAAACGTTAATATTACCGTCTTGTTCATTTGGAACAAGACATCGTTCATCTCATATTTAAAAACAAAGTTGTTGTTCCTGTCGAGGCAGGAAATTAGTTTAGCATCTAAATGCATATAGCCGAGAAATCGCCATCTATGCATTGCTAATTCAACAGAACGTAAACTATTACATTAAAATGGCAAACAAAGTAGAAGTTAAAGACTTACTAGAAGCAGGTGTTCACTTTGGACACATGACTAGAAAATGGGATCCAAACATGGCCCCTTACATCTATATGGAGCGTAATGGAATTCACATTATCAATCTATATAAAACTGCAGCGAAAATCGAAGAAGCTAGCGAAGCTATGAAAAAGATCGCAGCATCAGGTAGAAAAATTTTATTCGTTGCTACCAAAAAACAAGCAAAAGATATCGTAGCTGAAAAAGCAGCTGCAGCAAACATGCCTTACATCACTGAAAGATGGCCTGGTGGAATGTTGACTAACTTCGTAACTATCAGAAAAGCGGTTAAAAAAATGGCTTCTATTGACAGAATGAAGAAAGACGGTACTTTCATGACTTTATCTAAAAAAGAACGTTTACAAGTTGATCGTCTTCGTGCAAAATTAGAGAAGAACTTAGGTTCAATCGCTGATATGTCAAGACTTCCTGCTGCATTGTTCGTTGTAGATATTAAAGCAGAACACATCGCAATTAAAGAAGCTCAAAAATTAAACATTCCAGTTTTCGCAATGGTGGATACAAACTCTGACCCAAGAGAGGTTGATTATGTAATCCCTGCAAATGATGATGCTTCGAAATCAATCGATAAAATCTTGTCTTTAGTAACTGCTGCAGTTATCGAAGGTCTTTCTGATAGAAATTCTGCTGATAACAAAGATGCTGAACAACCAGCTGGTGAAGTTGCTGCAACTCCAAGTGAGACTGTAGAAACTGCAACTGAAGAATAAATAAATAAATTTAAAGATTGAGAGATTTAATGATTAGGTAATTATTGATTTTAGAATTAATACTACTTTTAATCCTTAAATTTTTCAATCTTTTCATCTTTAAATCAAAAAATATTATGGCAACAATTACTGCTGCAGACGTAAATAAATTAAGACAATCTACAGGTGCCGGAATGATGGACTGTAAAAAAGCTTTAGTTGAAGCTGATGGAGATTTCGATAAAGCTATACAAATCCTTAGAGAAAAAGGACAAAAAGTTGCTGCTAACCGTTCTGACCGTGAGTCTTCTGAAGGAGCTGCCGTTTCTTTTATTAATGCTGACAAAACTAAAGGAGCAATCATCACTTTAAACTGCGAAACTGACTTCGTAGGTAAAAATGAAGCTTTCGTTACTTTAGCTAAAGAATTAGTTGAAAAAGCAATCAACTTCTCTACTAAAGAAGAATTTTTAGCTTCAGATTTCAACGGACTTACTGTTGCTGAGAAATTAATCGAGCAAACAGGTGTTATCGGTGAGAAAATCGAAATCGGTGGTTTTGAAATTTTAGAAGGCGCTTTCGTTGGATCTTACGTTCACGTTAACAAAATTGCTGCTTTAACAGCTATTTCTGCTAAAGTTGACAATGCTGAAGCACTTACTAAAGATGTTTCTATGCAAGTTGCTTCTATGGGAGCTGATACATTATCTTACAAAGATTTTGATCCTGCTTTCGTTGCTTCTGAACTTGCTGCTCGTATTGCTGTAATCGAAAAAGATAATGAAGAAGCTGCACGTTTAGGAAAAACTTTAAAAAATGTTCCTAAATATATTTCTTACTCTCAATTAACTCCTGAAGTTTTAAAACAAGCAGAAGAAGATGCTAAGGCTGAATTGAAAGCAGAAGGTAAACCAGAACAAATTTGGGATAAAATCGTTCCAGGAAAAGTGCAACGTTTCATCTCTGACAATACAACTTTAGATCAAGAAAAAGCTTTGTTAGATCAAAACTTTATCAAAGATGATAGCAAAAAAGTTGGTGACTATGTTAAAGGTTACAATGTTGAAATCACAGGTTTCAAAAGAGTTGCTTTAGGATAATCCATCTTAAACTTATATAAAAAACCTCAATCTTTCAATAGATTGAGGTTTTTTCATTTTATATCCTATATTTGTTTTTCATCTGCAAAATTTTATATAAAATTGAAAAACAAGATTCTACTTCCGTTTTTATTTTTTACTGTAATGCTTTATTCTCAAAAAGAAAACACTTTGTTTTGGGAAATTTCAGGCAATGGACTTGCAAAAAAGTCTTATTTGTACGGAACGATGCACATGAGCGATAAGGTTTCTTATCATCTTTCAGATTCCTTTTTTAATAATCTTATGAGCGCTGACATGGTTGCCAATGAGAGCGATCCTGAAACATGGAGTGAATTAAAAAACCTCACCACACCGGCACAATATAATTATCCGCATAAATTTTACAGCAATTTTTATAAAATTCCTATCAAAAAAGAAGCTGTAAAAAAGATTTTCATCAATGACAATTCTTATTTCAATAATCTGCTATCGTTAGGAAACGAAAGTCAAGCCGATTACCAAGAAAACTCGGTTTTAGACATGTTCATTTACCATACCGGAAGAAAATACAATAAGAAAGTATTAGGATTGGAAATCGCAAAAGAATCCTTGATTCCGTTATTAAACTTGACGCCAGAAGATGCTATCGCAAAAGAAGAAAACAGGGCAATATTATTCAAATTTCTAAAAAATAGAAATCCTGAAGAAGTGATGAAACAATATTATCGAGAGAAAGATATTGTCATGCTGGATTCTTTATACAAGCTTATATTTTCTAAAAAAGCACAAAATGCCCTGATCATAAATCGAAATTATATCATCAGCAAAAGCATCGATTCTTTAGCCAAAAAAGGAAGTCTTTTTGCCGCAGTTGGAGCAGCTCATTTGGCTGGAAAAGAAGGAATTATTGAAATATTAATTAAAAAAGGATATCAAGTAAAACCAATTTTTGATGGATTTTCAGAAAGCGGACAAAAAAAGAAAAAGGCAATTGAAGAATATTTCCCAAATCCTAACTTTATAGTTTCAAAAACGAAAGACGGAATGATTCAAATGCCTCTTTTTAAAACTGTAATTGAAAAAGATTCTCATTTGGGTTCACCAGATTTTACAAATGGTGGTGTGATAAATATAACCAGATTGCCTCTAAATTATTTCCTGAAAAAAGAAAATACTACTTATAATCCAAAATCATTGGACAGTCTTTTTTTTGAAAATATTCCTGGAAATATTCTAGAGAAAAAATATTTTGAAGGAGAAAGTTATACTGGCTATGATATAAAAAGCAGTACAAAAATTGGCAACAGCCAGCATTATCGTTTTTATATCACGCCTCTAGAAATCGTTGCCATCTCAATGACAGGAAGCGGTAACTATGTGAGACAATATGAAAATGAAGTTTTTTCAACCATAAAAATCAAGAATTTTTCAAGCAATTGGGAAAAAGTACAGCCAGAAAATGGAGGATTTTCTGTTGAAGTTCCTGCTTTTAAAATCGGCGAAGGTTTAGGCCTTGAAGATGACGATGTAGCAATTCAAGCTTATGATACTGCTGAAAAAGGATATTATTTCTTGACTCAAAAGACATTGAATGACACCAGCGAGATCTTAAGTACAGAGGAAGAGCAAAAGCAGATTCACAATGAATTTTACTTGCAATATGACGCTGATTCATTAGACACAAATTACAATCCAGAAACAGCTTCCTTTGAATCTAACTCAAAAATTGGCGCTAAAAACGTAAAGCTAAAAAGTTTTATCCACGGTTCAAAATATTATTTATTAGGGACTGTGAATGCATCTGAAAAGAACACTTTGCGCTTTTTCAATTCCTTTAAAAAAGAGCCCTTATTTTATGATTCAAATTTAAAAACATTTGAAGATACGCTGGCAAAATTTAAAATTCAGATTCCAGAAAGGGGAAATGAAAAAACATTTTTAAATATTGAAAACAAAAAAGAATATTCAAAAAATACTTTTGTCTCCAAAAACAATTATTACAATTTCCGCACCTTATCTGGAAAAACGGTGGACTTGGAATATTATAAATATCCTAAATATTACAGCCAGACATCGCTAGATTCGATCAAGAAAAAGTTTGAAAAAGACCTCTTAAATGAATACACTTATGATGATGAAGACGATTATTCAGAAGAAGGTTCCTTTCAGAGCTATGATTTTATGGCTAAAAAAGGAATGACAGAATCAACTTGGACATCACTAACTGCGGATAAAAAAGATGCTTATGAATTTATCTCGAAGACAGAATCTTATGATAAAGAAAAAAATATTTACACGCTAGAAGCTGTAGTTTCAAAACCAAATTCGTCTCAAGCTATAAGAAACAAGATTGTTCACACCGGAAATTCTTATTATAAATTGACAGCTTTGACTGAAAAAAATGTGAAGAACGAAGATGAATTTATCCAAAACACCTTTGATTCCTTTACACTTTTAGACAATAAAACGATCTTAGCCGAAGACAAATTGGATGTATTTATTAACGATGCAAAAAGCGAAAAAGACACCATTCGATATTCTGCATTGACTTCTGCCAGACAACTTGATCTTACTAAAAAAGATTTTGAAAAAGTAACTGATTTCTTAACTGCTTTTCAATTTAAAGACACTGAAATTGTTACGGTTCAAGTGCTTTTAGAAAAAATAGGCGCTATTGGTGACGATCGAGTTATTCCTTTTTTAGAGAAATTCTATAAGAAAGAAAATACTAAAACAGAAACCCAAATAACGGTTTTGAAAGCTTTGACCAATCAAAAATCAAAGGCCAGTTACCGAAAAATAATAGAATTGCTAGAATATGACCTTCCTCTTTCTAATGATGAATACCAAATCAGTTCACTGTTTTCTTATTTTGAAAGAGATTTAGAAAACAGCAAGGAATTGTATCCAAAAATAGTTCAGTTTTATAGCATTAAAGAATACAATCAGCCAGTTATAGCGTTTTGCAATCAATTATTTGATCATGAGAAAGCACCGATTAAAAAGCTAAATTCTTATAAAAAAATCCTCATTACGAATGCCAAAATGGAATATAAAAGACTGCTGAGTTCAAAGCAAAGTTATACAAGTGAAGAAGAATTTAGCGAATTGACTTTTGACGATATTCCGACTTCAGGATTTATAAATTATTTAAACCTGCTTTCAAATTTCAAAGAAGACAAAGCAATCAATGAAATTTTTGAAAAGGCCAATAAACTTGAAATTCCAACAGTAAGCAATGAAATTCTAAGAATTAAAGTGGTCAATAATAAACTTACAGATGTGGAAGAAAAAGAAGCGTTAAACAATCCTGCAATGCGATTTTTAGCAGTCCAATTGCTTTTAAACAAAGATCCGAAGCAAGAATTTAAAACTATTTCTGATGAAGAAATGGCTTTGTCTGCATTGATGAACATAAGAAATTTAAGCGCAAAGGACAGTTTGCAGTTTATTAAAACTAGCGAATTCAAAAAAAGCAATAAAGATATATCTAGCTTTTTCTTCAAGTCAGAAACGATAGAAAAAGCAACACAACTAAAACAAAATGTGCTGTATGCAGTTTCTTTTGTAAAGGAAAACGGGAAACTAAATTTTCAGGCATACGACGTGACACAAAGAGAAATAACCGAAGAAACACCTTTGGAAAACCAAATTGATGCTTTAATTAATTCGATCGCCAAAGAATTAAATATTCGGGCCAGTTATGAAAAAGATAATAACGAAATTGATTCTTTATATGATTTTTCAGGATATTAAATAATGACAGATGGAAAAAATTAGATGCAAATGGTGTGTTGGCGACAGTCTTTATGAAAAATACCATGACGAAGAATGGGGAATTCCCGTTTATGAGGATCAAAAATTATTTGAATTCCTGATTTTAGAAACTTTTCAAGCGGGCTTAAGTTGGATTACAATTCTTCGTAAAAGGAAAAATTTCAGAAAAGCATTTGATGATTTTGACTATAAAAAAGTAGCTAATTATTCAGAAGATAAAATACTGGAATTATTGCAAGACACTGGAATTATTAGAAATCAATTAAAAATCAGGGCAGCAGTTTCTAATGCAAAACGGTTTTTGGAAATCCAGAAAGAATTCGGGAGCTTTTCTGAATATATTTGGAAATTTACTGAAGGAAAACCTGTTTTAAATTACAGAAAAATAGCATCCGAAATTCCTGCAACAACTCCTCTTTCCGATGAAATTAGTAAAGATTTAAAGAAAAGAGGATTTAAATTTGTAGGTTCCACAGTGATCTATGCCCACATGCAGGCTACAGGAATGGTCAATGATCATGTGGAAGATTGCTGGACCCAACAGTAAACTCGGTGAACTGCACTTTGATGAAAAAAAGCAGTATTTTTTGAACCTAACTCGTTTTGTTGCTGCGGAAGACCAAAATCTGGAGGCGGAAGACTGACTGCCATTGACGGAAAACCGATTGCCATTGACGGAAGCACCTTTGCCGCAGGCGGAAAACCATTTGCACCTGACGGAAGACTGTTTGCATTAGTCGGAAGACCAATTGCGGCCGACGGAAGACCAGCTGCGGGCATAATTACTTCTTTATATCTTCATAAACAATCTCTCCCTTGACAATATTCAGTCCTTTGCGCAAATCTTTATTTAATTCGCAAGCTTTTTCCCAACCAAGATTTGCGATTTTCAATACGTAAGGCAAAGTAACATTTGTCAGCGCCAAAGTGGAAGTGTAAGGAACCGCGCCCGGCATATTCGCCACGCAATAATGCACAACATCATCAATAATATAAGTCGGATCTTCGTGCGTCGTAGCTTTTGTAGTTTCAAAACAACCACCTTGATCCACGGCAACATCTACCAAAACTGTTCCGGGACGCATGTCTTTCAACATATCTCTCGTAATTAATTTAGGCGCTTTTGCACCGGGAATTAAAACACCACCAACAATCAAATCATGATTTTTAATATGTCTTCTAATCGTATATTCTGTAGATAATTCAGTAACAACGTGGCTTGGCATCACATCATTTACATAACGAAGGCGTTTCATATTGATATCTAAAATCGTCACGTGAGCTCCAAGTCCGGCTGCCATTTTTGCGGCTTGAATTCCAACGACTCCAGCGCCAAGAATCAAAACTTTCCCCGGAGGAACACCGGGAACACCTCCTAAAAGAATTCCTCTTCCCTTGATTGGTTTTTCGAGATATTTTGCACCTTGCTGGATTGCCATCCTTCCCGCCACTTCAGACATTGGTGTTAATAAAGGTAACGATCCGTCTTCGTCTTCAACGGTTTCATAAGCAATGCAGATTGACTTTGAAGCAATCATCGCATCCGTCAATTCTTTGCTGGAAGCGAAATGAAAATAGGTAAAAACAATCTGGTTTTCTTTAATTAGCGGATATTCTTCAGCGATCGGTTCTTTGACTTTCACAATCATATCGCTCAAGGCATAAACCTGATGCATGGTTTCTAAAACAATGGCTCCGGCATCTTTGTAATCTCGGTCAAAAAAACCGCTTCCTTCGCCCGCCATAGTTTGAACATAAACGGTATGTTTGTTTTTTACAAGTTCAAAAACACCTGCAGGAGTTAAGCCAACTCTGCTCTCATTATTTTTTATTTCCTTAGTAACCCCTATTTTCATAATGTATACTTTATATTTTTATTCAAATATACATTAATACCCCTAAAAAAATAATGGTTAAAATAAAATTATTTGGTTTGTTCCAAAATATTTATAAAATCGTCTCTAGTAATTTCTCTTGCCCCCAAACTTTCGAGGTGGTCATTATGAACCTGGCAATCTAGCAATTTATAGTTTTCATCTTTTAATTTATGTACCAAAAAACTAAAAGCGACTTTAGAAGCATTGGAAACTTTTGAAAACATGCTTTCGCCACAGAAAACGGTTCCTTTTCCTAAATCAATTCCGTATAAGCCACCGACCAAAACATCGTCTTGCCAAACTTCAACCGATTTTGCAAAACCTAATTCATGTAATTTGCAATAGGCATTAATCATTTCATCAGTTATCCAAGTTCCTCGCTGGCCGTTTCTTTTTATAGCGCTACAGTTTGAAATCACTTCCCTGAAATTTTGACTGAAAGTCACTTTGAAAATATTTCTGTTTAAAATATTCCGCATGCTTTTTGAAACCGTAAATTCTTGCGGAAAAACAACCATTCTATATTCTGGCGACCACCACAAAATTGGCTCATCATCTTCAAACCAAGGAAAAATACCGCTTCGATAAGCAAGCATCAATCTTTCGGGAGATAAATCACCACCGACAGCCAAAATCCCGTCGTCGTTGGCTTCTTCCACTGGCGGAAAAAATAATTCTTTTCTTATAAAATACATTTTAATAGCAATAACAATTTCAAAATTCAATTTTATTATTCCGCGGAGATTCACAAAGAAATCACAGAGATACACGAAATTTTTCAATCCAGCTTTGCGTCCCGAAGCGTCGGAATTGCGAAAAAACTTTGCTCTTCATTGCGTTAAACCCGCAAAACTTTTCACAAAAAAACCGCAAAAAATAATTCCTGCGGTTTTATAGTTTATTTTCTTCAAAAGACTAGAAAGGCAAATCGTCGTGCTCTTCTTCTTTGTAATTTGCAGCTGGTTCAAAAGCTTCTTTTGCTGGCATCGGAGGAATTTGTCCAGCTGGTGCTTCAGCTTGCAATTTCTCGATTCTCCAACCTTGAATACTGTTGAAATATTTAGTTTCTCCTTGTGGATTCACCCATTCCCTACCTCTTAAATTGATAGAAACTTTCACTGCTTCACCTTGTTTGTAATTGTTTAGCAAATCACATTTATCTTGAGTAAATTCAATCATGATATGTTGTGGATATTGCTCTTCAGTTGTAACAACCAATTCTCTTTTCTTAAACGCTGCACTCACTTGTTGCTCAGCATTTATCACTTTAACTTTTCCTGTAACTTCCATAATATCAATTGTTTTTATTTATTATATGGCTTATAATCTTAAAGCCTTCTCATTCATTTGTTTAAATTCTATACTTTAAATTCTTTGGGTCAACAACATTTTCCAAGCAGAAATCACATCATTGTTGTCAAGATATTCCTTTGCTTTCAAATGTACTTTTTCTTGATCATCAGAACTTAAAACTCCCTTGACCGCAAAATTTGCTTTTACAAATATATCAATTTCCTCGAAAGTAGGCAATGCTTCCACATTTCCTAATTTACCCAAATCATTCCCGTCGAAAACAGCACTCTGCTTTACAAAATCAGGAATATTATCAACGCCAATTCCCAATGTTGTCAATGGCTTTTCGACTTCAAAGAGTCCGGCGTTTGATCTTGAATACCAATTTCCACCTAATCTTGATACCAAATCAATTTTATGCTGGTCAATTCCTCCATTTTCATCTAAAATTCTTTCGTCGATATGCATTTTTATGACTTCGCAGATAATCAGATTTCCGGCGCCACCTTCAGTTCCGAGACTTATAATTTCTTGGATTTTGCATTCAAATTGAACCGGAGATTCTTTCACGCGAAATGGTTTTACCAAATCAGAAGGAATTGCCGTAAATCCTGCTTTTAAAAACTCATTTACGCCGTCGCCATATTCTGTACTTGAAAGCGATGTTTGTTGTACCATGTCAAAACTTACGACATTTATCACCACTTCACGAGTCGCTTCGGCATTGATTAACGTATGTTTTATCGTATTATCGCGAACACGTCTTGAAGGCGAAAAAACCAAAATCGGCGGATTAGCACTAAAAAGATTAAAAAAACTGAATGGCGAAAGGTTCGGATTTCCGTTTTTATCAACCGTACTGGCAAAAGCAATCGGCCTTGGACCAACGGAACCCTGAAGATAACCTTGCAATTTTGCCGTAGGAATTTCTTTTGGATCTATACTAATCATAAAATTTTACGTTTAAACAAAAGTAGCAAATTGAATCAAGATGAAAGAACGAAGCATTTAAGACTTATAAACAGTTTTCAGATTTTTGACTTCTATCTTTTTGCTATATTTATACCTCAAATTAAAATATATGCAGTTTTCAGAAAAAAGAAATGTCACGCGCTGGATTATCATCGTTATTTCCTTCATAATTATTACGCTCATCCTTTGGAATACCTATACTTTTTTCCAAATTTTCAAGAATGAGGAAAGATTGAAGATGGAAGTTTGGGCTTCTTCCTTAAATACTATAAACAAGGCCGACCTTGAAAATGACGACGTTTCACTTCCTTTAAAAATTGTAGATTTAAACAGAACAATCCCAATTGTACTTACTGATCAAAACGGTAAAATCATGGGAATGCGAAACATTTCTGATGAAATTGCAAACGATTCAATTAAATCAGAAGCTTTTTTCAAAAATTTTAAAAATGAGAATTCTCCTATTGCCATTGAATATTTACCCGGAGAACTGCAATATGTTTACTACGGAAATTCTTCTCTTTTAAACAATCTAAAATACTATCCAATTGCTTTATTCTTGATTTTATTTCTCTTCGGATTATTAATTTTCAATTTTTACAGAGCCAGCAGAATGGCGACCCAAAACAAACTTTGGGCAGGAATGGCAAAAGAAACCGCACACCAAATCGGGACACCGCTTTCTTCATTATTAGGCTGGATTGAGATCATGAAAGCTGATGATGTGGATGAAACCACGGTTACAGAAATCGAAAAAGACATCGTTCGATTGCAGACTATTGCCGATCGTTTTTCAAAAATCGGATCAGAACCTGTTTTGGAAGAAAAAGATCTTATCAGCGAAACCGAGCAATCGTATGAATATTTAAAATCTAGATTTTCAAAACAGATCGATTTCAGTTTCAAAGCGCCAGATTATCCGATTTTGGTTTCTATAAATCCGATTTTGCACAGCTGGACAATTGAAAACTTGATGAAAAATGCGATTGATGCGATGAAAGGCCGAGGAAAACTGGCCATTGAAATTACGGAAGATGCAAAATTTGTAAAAATAAAAGTAAAAGATTCTGGAAAAGGAATTCCGAAGAATCAGTTCAAGCGAATTTTTGAACCTGGATTTACCACTAAAAAACGCGGTTGGGGATTAGGACTTTCCCTTACCAAGAGAATTGTGGAAGAATATCATGATGGAAAAATCAAGGTTTTTTCTTCTGAAAACATGAAGGGAACTTGTATGTTGATTAGTTTGAGAAAGTGTAAAACACAGATTTACACAGATAAATACTTTTTAAAATTGTAGTCGGCGCCTAATGGATAACCTGATTTAAAACAAAAATTCCACAGATTTAAACAAAAAAAATCTGTGGAATCTGATGAAATATGTAGTGAATATTTTACAAGTTAGCTTTGATTTTCGCCGCTAATTCTTCAAATTCTTCTTTAGTCAATTTTACTTTATTTTGGAAACGAATTTCATCCATTTCATTTAAAGGAATCAAGTGAACGTGCGCATGTGGCACTTCCAAACCAATTACAGACATTCCGATTCTCTTGCAAGGAACTGTTTTTTCTAGCGCTTTTGAGACTTTTCTAGAAAATTTCATCAATCCTAAATACTCTTCTTCTTGCATGTCAAAAATCTTGTCAATCTCTTTCTTCGGAATACAAAGCGTGTGTCCTTTCGCATTTGGATTTACATCTAAAAATGCCAAGTAGTTTTCGTCTTCTGTAATTTTATACGCAGGAATTTCTCCGTTGATTATTTTTGTGAATAGGGAGCTCATCTTATTAATCTCTAGTAATTTCTAAAATTTCAAATTTCAAAACACCATTCGGAACTGTGATTTCAGCAACTTCACCAACAGATTTTCCAAGCAAACCTTTCCCGATAGGAGAAGTCACAGAAATTTTTCCTGTTTTTAAATCTGCTTCACTTTCTGCCACCAAAGTATACGTCATTTCCATACCGTTTGTTTGGTTTTTGATCTTTACATTTGACAAAACCAAAGCTTTTGACAAATCTAATTGTGACTCGTCAATCAGTCTTGCATTTGCATAAACTTCTTCTAATTTAGAAATTCTCATCTCTAATAATCCTTGTGCTTCTTTTGCAGCATCATATTCTGCATTTTCAGACAAATCGCCCTTATCTCTTGCATCTGCAATATCTTGTGAAGCCTTTGGTCGCTCGATACTTTTCAAGTGATCAAGCTCCTCTTTCAATTTTTTTAATCCTTCGGCGGTATAATAAGATACGTTACTCATAATTTTATCGTTTATATAAATAGAAAAAATCCCATGACCACGGGATTTCTTTCCACAAAGATAGTATTTTTTACTTCAGTTTAAATTTATACACTATTCGTATATTAAACCAAAGTTAATTAAATTAAATTTGCTAATCCAAATTACAATATGAAATTTTTAAAGATGAAAAAGTTAATTACCTTAATTATTGCTATAATCGCAGTTTCAGCATGTTCAAGTGACGATACAAGAAGAAATAACAATCCTTATATTCCCAGTTACTCGTTCAATTTTCAGATAAATTTGAACTTACCACTTTACAGCGATTTAAGGTATGTAAATGGCGTAAAACATATTAATTTAAGTGGCGCTGGATTAAATGGAGTTATTGTTTACAACAGAGACGGAAACAATTTCAGTGCTTATGAAGCGACTTGTCCAAATCAAATTCCATCAACTTGCTCGGTTTTAGAAATCGACGGTCTGTATGTAGTTTGTCCTTGCGACAATGTAAGTTACAGTCTTATTGACGGTTATGGCCCAGCAGAATGGCCTCTAGTTTCTTACAGAGTTGTGAAAAACGGAGATATTCTAACGATTTCCAACTAAGCCTAAATTACTTTTTAGGCTTATTATCCATATAAAAAGTCAAATTCCCACCGTTCATTAATTGTTCGTGGGTGATGAATTTTGAAATCTCTTTTCCGTTTAATTCTACCTTTTTGACGTAGAAATTTTTCGTATTTTGATTTTTGGCTGTAATTGTCATGGTCTTTCCGTTTTCAAAATTCATCGTTGCTTTTTTAATTAAAGGACTTCCCAAAGCATAATCTGGCGAACCCGGAGAAACTGGGTAAAATCCTAAACTTGTAAAAATATACCAAGCACTCATTTGACCAGTATCGTCATTTCCGCCCAAACCATCTGGACCAGAATGATACATCCTTTTGATAATCATTCTAACTTTTTCTTGCATTTTCCATGGTTGATTTGTCCAATTGTATAAATAAGCGACGTGGTGCGAAGGTTCGTTTCCGTGGACGTAATTTCCTATGATTCCGTCTCTTGTGATGTCTTCCATGTTTTCAAAATATTTATCAGGAAGATTCATAGAAAATAATTCATCCAGATGTTTTGAAAACTTTTCTTTTCCGCCATTTAATTCGATCAAACTTTCTGGATCATGAGGAACATACAAACTATAATTCCAAGCATTTCCTTCAATAAAACCTTGTCCGTGCGTATCCAACGGATCAAATTCTTTCTTGAAATTCCCATCACTCAACTTCGGACGCATAAATCCCACGGAAGAATCGAAGACATTTTTATAATTCTCTGCGCGTTTTGCATAGGTTTCATAAACATCATTTCTTCCTAATTTTTTTGCCATTTGGGCAATACACCAATCGTCGTAAGCATATTCTAAAGTCTTTGAAACCGAAGCTCCGTTTTTATCTTCAGGAACATATCCGAGTTTTTTATAATAGTCCAAACCATCATAATAATCTAAATTTGACGAGGAAATCATCGCTTCCAAAGCTTTATTTTTATCAAAATCATCATTTCCTTTTGCAACCGCATCAGCAATTAATGAAACCGAGTGATAACCAATCATACACCAATTTTCATTGGCATAATGCGACCAAACCGGTAACGCTTTATGGACGCTTTGGTCATAATGCGCCAACATTGATTTTATCATATCAGCATTTCGTTTTGGCTGAATCACGTTAAAAAGCGGATGAAGCGCACGATAAGTATCCCAAAGCGAAAACGTCGTATAATTCGTGAAACCATCAGCTTTGTGAACGTTTTGATCTAAACCTTTATAACTTCCATCCACGTCCATATAAACTGTCGGATTGATAAAAGCGTGGTACATTGACGTATAAAAATTGATTTTATCTTCTTCGGAAATGGTTTCAACTTCAATTTTCTGCAGTTCTTTTTCCCAAAGCATTTGCCCGTCATTCTTTGTCTTTTCAAAATCCCAATGCGGAATTTCAGTCTTCATATTTTCTAAAGCTCCAGAAGTGCTAACTGGCGAAAGTGCAAATTTGATCTTTACTTTTTCGTTTTCATCTGTATCAAAATCGAGAAACATTTTTAATTTTCTTCCCGCCGCTTCCGGAAAGTTTTTTGACTGGTCGAATTTTCTCCAAAAACCTCTGTAAATATTCTTGTCGTCATTATTCTGGAAGCCATAACTTTTGAAAGGTTTCGAAAATGCCATCGCAAAATAAACCGTTCTCGTTCTTCCCCAACCTTGTGTTTGTCGATATCCGGTAACTAAAGTATCGTTTTCAACACGCACAAATGTCCAAACATTCTTTTCATTGTGGTTGTAAATTCCAGCCATCAAATCTAAAATCACATTCGCATTCTCAGATTTCGGAAAAGTATATTGGTGAAATCCGACGCGCTGTGAAGTCGTTAATTCAGCCGTAATATTATAATCGTCGAGTTTTACTTTGTAATAATTGGCTTCGGCAATTTCATTTTTATGAGAATACGCAGAACGATAGCCTTTTGAATGATTTGTGGCAGTTCCCGGATTTAAAAATAATTCTCCGGTTGTTGGCATAATCAAAAAATCGCCCAAATCAGAATGGCCCGTGCCGCTGAAATGCGTGTGGCTAAAACCTGTAATCGTCTTGTCTTCATATTGATATCCGGCACAATATTCATATACTTTTCCATTGTATTTTCCATTTAATTCGTAGGAAATCGTGTCGGTATCAGGACTTAATTGTACCGACCCAAATGGAACTGTCGCCCCAGGGAAAGTGTGCCCCATTCTTTCCGTTCCAATCAAAGGCCGAATATATTTGAAGTTTTGTGTTTTTTGGGCATTTAAAATTAATGGCAACAAGAATATTGAAAATAGCAGGAGCTTCGATTTCATCTTCGGAAGTTTTGGGGTTGTGAAAAATTATTTCCTAAAGATATTACAATAAAATAGAAATAAAAAAAGCCTGACAGAATGCGGTTTCTGCCAAGCTTTTTCGGGGTATAAAAAAACTAATTCTAAAATTTCAAGGTTAATCCGGCTAAGAAATTAATTCCTGCCTGCGGATAATAACCTGCGCCTTCAATTGTACTAACCGTTCCTGGATTTGTATAATCGTCATCATAAGTATAAAAATAACCGTTTGACTCATATTTATAGTCAAAAATATTGTTGACCAAACCTGAAACGATTATCGATTTAAAGATTGATTTCATTTTGATTTCATAAGAAATATTAAAATCGCTAACTGAGTAACTTTCCAATTTAGAACCTTTTGAATCTATATTTCCCATGTATTGGTCACCAACGAATTTTGAAAGAAGCGAAACTTGCATGTTTTTTATTGGAAGAAAAGTGATTGCGTTACCCACAATTACATTTGGAGAAAAAGCAATATCTGTATTTCCTAAATTCTGTAAAACACCATCTCTTTGGAAGTAAAAATCTTCGTTTTTGTTTGAACTCACTGTCAAATTCGGACGAAAAATCCATCTTTCATTTACAAATAAAGTCGCATCGATTTCTAAACCTAATCGGTAACTATTTCCTGAATTTTGACGAATCGGCGCGCCAACATCGTTCAAAGCGCCAGTTAAAACCAGCTGATCTTTGTAACGCATGAAATATCCGTTGATGTTTAATTTAGTTTTTGGCGTGCTGTATCTCCAGCCTAATTCAAAGTCGTTCAGCTTTTCAGGTCTTGGACTTCCTGCTTCATAATCGCTTCGGTTTGGCTCGCGATTTGCTCTTGCATACGAGAAATAAATATCGCTGGCATCGTTCACAATATAAGTGATTCCCGCTTTTGGATTGAAGAAATCAAATTTATCATTTACATTTCCGGTATCGCTCCCATCTGTTTTGTAAGTAACATTTCTGAATTGCAAATCTCCAAAAAGACTCCAATGCTCGTTCAATTTTAAGTTGGCTTTTGCAAAGAAATTCGCATCGGTTTTAGTTGAAAAATCATTATAATATTCTAAATCATATTCTGGCAAAACAACGCTTCTTGTCCAAAGCACATTACCTCGATGGCTTCCTTCATATTTGTTTAAACCGCCGCCGAGAATAAAATCTAGGTTTTCATTTTTGTAATTTGCTGAAAAAGTAGTTCCGTAAAAATCATTATCGAGCCATTTTCTTCGGATCACATCACTTTCAGAGACTTCTACGCCATTGATAATTTGAGGCTCGATTCCGTAATCTGCTAAATCTTCTCCAGCTTTATAATTTTCATAATAACCGAGACCTTTTGTATAGTGAAAAGCTAAATTTGTGTTCCAATTGCTTCCCCATTTTTGGTTCCAATGCAATTGATAATGATCTTGGTTGTAATTATCGGTTTCATTATTGTAAAATCGCAAGTTTCCAGCATCATCAATATATTCTCCTGAAGTGTTGTAAGTCCTGTTATTTGCCAACTTTTCTGGATCTTCGAGCCCGTTCCAAGCTTGGTACGTTTTCTCTTTTCCGCCAAAAACCAAAGCTTTAATCAATGTGTTTTTCCCGACAAAAGTTCCTTGAAAAAAATAAGATTTCAAGTCAGATTCTGCTCGGTCGATATAACCGTCAGATTTGATATTTGAAACTCTTCCGGCCAATTCAAAATGGTCGTTCATCAAACCACTGCTGAATTTGACCGTGTGTTTTCTGGTATTGAAACTTCCGAAAGAATTAGAAATTTCACCGTTAGATTCTAAAGCATAGGAATCTGTAAGCAAATTTAAGCTGGCTCCAAAAGCTCCAGCTCCGTTTGTGGAAGTTCCGACACCGCGCTGTAACTGCATACTTTGAACTGAAGAAGTGAAATCGGGCATGTTTACCCAGAAAGTTCCTTGCGATTCAGAATCGTTATACGGAATTCCGTTTAAGGTAATATTCACGCGTCGCGAATCAGAACCTCTGACCGAAATTGCCGCATAACCAATACCATTTCCAGCATCAGAAGTCGTCACGACCGAAGGCAGATAATTCAGCAAAGCCGGAATATCCTGACCTAAATTTCTAGATTCTAAATCTTTTTTAGTAATGTTTGTAAAAGTCACCGGAGTTTGTGCTGTCACACGAACTGCAGCTACCAAAACCTCATCTAAAGCCGTGACTTTTGTGGTGTCCAATACTTTTTCTTCTTGGGCAAAAAGGGAAATTGAAGAAAATAATGTGATTGTAAAAAATGCTTTTGCGCTGAAAAATCCCGATCGTTCCGGGCTCTTCTGGCAAAGAGAGAATTGTTTGAATAAAGTTTTCATTCGTAAAAATTTTACGAAATAAAAGGGGTAATTATTCTGTTGTTAAAATTAAAATTGATGTTCTACGACAAATTTAAAGCGTGCACTCTAAAAAAGTTGTCGTTTTTTCCCTTGGCAGCATTACCCGCCCAGGTTCTTTGGGTATAATCTCAGCTCGTTATTTAGAGCACCCCTTTGAGACAGGGCAAAACTAATTATAAAATATGAATTACAAATTAAGAATCGTAAAAATTTTAAAAATCAGGCTTTCTTCGGTTTTGCTTTTTCTCTGAAAGATTTCTTTTGTTGTGAATTCTTTTTCTAATTACTGATTTTGGAACTTTTGTCGCTTTTCTTTCCTTCGGAACAATTAGATTTTGATTGATAATTTGCAAAAATCTTTTGATAACAATTTCCTTATTTTTTAATTGGCTTCGGTCTTCGTCGCAGTTTAAAATTAAGATTTTGTCGTTTGTTAATCTTGGTTCTAAATTTTGTTCCAAGAGTAATTTCTCTTCTTCTGACAACGCTTTTGAGTTCCATAAATCGAATGAAAGCACGACTTTTGATGAGACTTTATTGACGTTCTGTCCTCCGGCTCCACTGCTTCTTACGGCTTTGAAACTTAATTCTGATATTATTTTTTCTGGTTCCAAAATTATTGTGGCTGATGTGCGGGTTTTAATAAATCATTGACTGTTTTCACAGGATTAAACGTAATTAGGGGAACTTCCACAAAAAGCGTAATCCAAGAAGCCATCGCGCCGTTCCACAATCCTGGCAATTCATAAGCCTTTATATCTTTCCCGCTTTTGGTTTTTTCTGCAATAAAACCGCTGTTGTGGTCTATAAATTTTGTTAGGTCAAACTTATTATTTTTATAATCTTTTATTGCACAAACCAAATCCACAGGATTAAAATGCGTAGCCTGCGCCATGATTTTTGCCTGATTCTGATTTTGCAGATCCACTTGGGAAGATTCCACAATTTGAAGCGAAAGATTTCCTTTCAAGCCACGAACCCAAAACGGACCTCCGCCTGGTTCTCCTTCATTTTTAACCATGCCACAAACACGAATCGGACGGTTTAGAAGTTCTTGTAAGTATTCTATTTTGCTTTCCTTTGTATATTTTGAAAAGTCAGAAATCACAGGACAATGGATTTTATTTTTGGTAAAATCTACTATTTCGTCAATCAATTCTTTGTTGGCCCTTTCTGATTCCAATTCTTTTAAATAGAAAAATATTTTCTCTTGAATTTCAATTAAAATTCCTCCCAAGGCCTTTTTATACAACGAAATTTCAGAAATATGATTCTGGATTACATTGTCAATATTTTTGATAAAAATCAAATCTCCGTTCAAGTCATTTAAATTTTGGATAAGCGCGCCATGCCCTCCAGGACGAAAGAAAAGTGTGCCATCTGCCAAACGAAAAGGCTCTCCGTTTAAGTCAGCTGCAATCGTGTCAGTGCTTTTATGCTGGTAAGAATAATCGATATTGATTTTTGTCTTCGAACTTTCTTCTACCTTATCTTTTACATCTAAAATAATTTTCTCAAAAGCCTTTTGATGTTCTTCTGAAATAGTAAAATGCAGGTTTGAGACTCCTTTTGAAGCCGCATAAAACCCACTTTCATTCAAATGCTCTTCGATGGGCGTAGCGATGTAATCTGCATATTCATGAAAAGGCAAAATCCCCTTTGGTTTGGATGCAAAATCAAAGTGTGAAGACGATAAAAGTGTTTTTACTAAGTGATAAACTCGGGTATCTTTTGATTGCTTTTCAAAATCAGAATAGTGCATTTTAGCATAGTTCAAAAGCTCTTTGTGAAAAGGGAATTTTTCTAAACCAATAACAAATACTGGTAAAGAAGCGCATTTCTTTCTATTAATATAAGCATTTAACGTTTCCTCGTTTGCTTTGAATTCGTTTAAAAATTCAATCAAAAACTTAAACATTCGACTAGCAGCTCCAGATGCCGGAACAAATTTTTGAAGTTTCAGTGTTTCCTTTTTTTGATCAAAGAAATTAGCATAGTAAATGGCTTCTTCATCAGAAATCGGCATGATTCCGTTTTTGATTGTTGCTGGCTTGTCTAATATTGTTTTTGGGATTCCGTTTTTGAAAATATTTAAGTGTGCCTCGACCTCATCAATAGAAACCTGAAGGTTTTTGAGCTGTACAAAATCATACGAATCAAAACCTAAATTCTTTGCCTTTTCAAGTTCATCGATCGCTAAAATTGCTTTTTCAAGACGTTCTTCTTGATTTCCTGACAGTTTTAGGTATGGTTTTTTATTATCGATTAAAGCTTGCTCAAATTTTTGAATCAGCGTTTCTCTTTCATTTGGTTTATCACGCAAATCATCTTTTTCAAAAGGAACATCGATGTCTGTCAGAAAAAACAAATCATATTTGTGCTTTCGTGCGGCTTTGTCCAAATTGGCATCGCAGAAACCATAATAAATTTCTGAGAACACTTTGGTGCACATCAAATTTGTATCGCAAAAAAGATATTTATCTGCAACTTTTAAAGCTTCGTTTTCAAGTTTAACTTGGCCAATTGCAATTGGCAACAAATCTTCTGGAGTACAAATCGATTGTGATTCGTCCCATTTATTTTGCAGATAATTGCGCGCAAATTCTTCAATCCAAATGGTTTGGAAATGTTGCGCTAATTGTTTTGCCAGCGTTGTTTTTCCAGTAGATTCTGGGCCATACATCGCTATTTTAATTATATCTGTTTGTTGCTGTTTAAGATTTTCCTCCATTCAAAATAGGCTAATATTGCTAAAATTGTAAAAAACACATATTGCAGCGAAAGCATTCCCAATCCACGATCAGCATACAATGGAACGGCGATAATGTCACCGATAATCCAAAGTGTCCAGTTTTCGATTTTTTTCAGCGCCATGTACCACATTCCTGTGAAAAAAATACCTGTTAAGCCGATATCAATATAATTCCGTGGAAGAATTTCTTTCCCAAATAAATGATAAATGCAATATGTTACCACAATAGTAAGAAAAAATAGCAAGATTCCAATGATTTTCTGCTTATCATTCGTTCTAGAAATCTTAAAAACATGTTCATTTTCTTTTACACGCGACCAATTTATCCATCCGTAAATACTCATGATTGAAAAATAAATATTCAAAGTCATTTCTGCTAAAAACCCTGCTTTGAAAAGAATATAAACCGTGATTATTGTTGCAACTATTCCTGTTGGATACACTAAAATATTTTCTTTTTTAGCATAATAAACGCTAATTATTCCAAAGAAAAATACGATAGCTTCCATAACAATATCAAACGTCGTAGCATTTTTATAGGCATCTAAAAAAAAATCAATCATTTAGAAAAGGTTTGGATTTGTAAAGAAGTTTATGTCGTTTTCAAAAGCTGTTCCGATGACTACCAAATCAGCTCCGGCGATGTAAGCGTCTTGAATTTCTTGGATGGATTTTATGCCACCGCCGACAATGAGCGGAATTTTGATATTTTTTGAGACCAAGGAAATTGTTTCTAATGGCACTGGAAGTTTTGCACCGCTTCCAGCTTCTAGGTAAATTAATTTGCTTCCCAAAAATTCACCAGCCAAAGCCGTATCAACTGCGATTTCAGCATTGTGTCGTGGCAACGGAATGGTTTTGCTAACTGAAGCCACAGCTGTTGGATTGCCACTTTCTATCAAAATATATCCTGTGGAAATAACTTCTAGATTGGATTTTTTTAAAATTGGCGCGGCTTTCACTTGGTGCTCGATTAAAAAATCTGGGTTTCTTCCTGAGATTAAGGACAAGAACAAAATTCCGTCAGCGTGAATTGAAATTTGTGATGGATTTCCTGGAAAAAGCACTATTGGGAGTTTTACTTTTTCTCTTAATTTCTGGATTAACTCGTCTAGAATATTTGTGATAACGTGACTGCCACCGATGAAAATATGCGTAGCTGGAGATTCGTTTATTTTTTGAATTAGATTTTCTAGGTTTTGCAAATCTACTTTATCTTGATCGAGAAGAATTGCGAGCAATTTTTCTTTTCTTGATTTTGAATGGAGTATTTTATTGTAGATGTTTTGCATATTTGTTCCTCAGAGGTTCACAAAAGTTTTCACAAAGCTACGCAAACAAAATTTGTCAATCAGACAATTTTATTTTTCAAAAGCATAAACAAGTGTATAATTTTCGATTTCTTCAAAGCTGATATTGAATTCTATGCTCAAATTTTCGAAATTTAAAATTGCGTTTGCTTTTAAGTCTTTCATTTCAAATGGAGAAACTAAGATGTGGTCTTTAAAGCTGATTCCTTTTTCATTTCTGATTTTGAAGACGGCTTCTTTTATGCCCCAGATTACGGTTAATTTTGAAATATAATCCTGTAAATTTTCTTTGTCTAAAAATGCAAATTCACTATCATCTACGAATTTATCGGCAATTCTAATTATTTTTTCTCTTCGCTGTTCAATATCGATTCCTACGTTTTGATCGCTCAAAATTATAGCAGAAAAGTCGAAAGAATGGGTTATGGAAATATGATTTTCATTGTCAAGATGCGGTTTGCCGAATTCGTCATAATGAAGCTGGCTGTCGTTATGACCTGTTTCTTGCAATAATTTTCTAACGCTTAAAAAGGCTCTTTGGTGGGTTTCAGATTTCATGCCTTGAAGCCTTGTTAAAGTTTTTTCTTTTAGAATTACTTGAAGGAAAAGTTCGTCGAAGGTTTCTGTGATTTTCCAGATTAAGATTTTTGTTGTTGGATTGTATTGGATGGTTTTGTGGAGCATTCTTTCTTAAGGTTGAGTTTTTATTTTGGGTTTGGATTCAGGTTTAGATTGAGATTAATTTTAACGCAAAGGTTGGAAATTTCCGCAAAGTTCTCTAAGCTGTGCATTTCTTAGTTTATATTTTTGAATGTAAATTAAACACAGATTTCAACATGCTTTTCAATTCCTCTACAGACTTTTGCCTATTGGCAATTTACTATTGCCTCTTTTAACCTACAGATTATTTTAATAAAAAGTAATTCCGTAAATTTGCAGAAAATTGATAATACAAATATATACAAATAGATGAGTACAACGACATTACCTTTTGTAGCTTATAAAGTGAAAGATATTTCTCTTGCAGCTTGGGGAAGAAAAGAAATTGAATTAGCGGAAGCTGAAATGCCAGGTTTGATGGCACTTCGCAGAGAATACAAAGATGAGCAACCATTAAAAGGTGCTAGAATTGCAGGTTGTCTTCACATGACAATTCAAACTGCAGTTTTGATCGAGACTTTAATCGCTCTTGGAGCTGAAGTTACTTGGTCTTCTTGTAATATTTTCTCTACACAAGATCAGGCTGCTGCTGCAATTGCTGCTGCTGGAATTCAAGTGTATGCTTGGAAAGGTCTTGACGAAGAATCTTTTGACTGGTGTATCGAGCAAACTTTGTTCTTTGGCGAAGACAGAAAACCATTGAACATGATTCTTGATGACGGTGGTGATTTAACTAATATGGTTATCGATCGTTACCCAGAATTAGTTGCTGGAATCAAAGGTCTTTCTGAAGAAACAACTACTGGTGTTCACAGACTTTATGAAAGAGTGAAAGCTGGAACTTTGCCAATGCCTGCAATCAACGTAAATGATTCGGTTACTAAATCGAAATTTGACAACAAATATGGTTGTAAAGAATCTGCAGTTGATGCGGTTCGTCGTGCAACTGACTTGATGTTGGCTGGAAAAAGAGTAATCGTTTGTGGATATGGTGACGTTGGAAAAGGAACTGCTGCTTCTTTCAGAGGTGCTGGTTCTATCGTAACTGTGACTGAAATTGACCCAATTTGTGCGTTGCAAGCTGCAATGGACGGATTTGAAGTTAAAAAACTAGATACTGTTATTGCAACTGCCGACATCATTATCACAACAACTGGAAATAAAGATATCGTTCTTGGTTCTCACTTCGAGAAAATGAAAGATAAAACGGTTGTTTGTAACATCGGTCACTTTGACAATGAGATTGACATGGCTTGGTTGAACAAAAACCACGGTGCTTCAAAAATCGAAATCAAACCTCAGGTTGACAAATATACAATTGCTGGAAAAGATATCATCATCTTGGCTGAAGGTCGTTTGGTGAATCTTGGATGCGCAACTGGACACCCAAGTTTTGTGATGAGTAATTCATTTACAAACCAAACTTTGGCTCAAATCGAATTGTGGAAAAACAGCGCAGCTTACAAAAATGACGTTTATATGTTACCAAAACATTTAGATGAAAAAGTAGCTATGTTACACCTTGCAAAATTAGGAGTTGAATTGGAAACTTTAAGAGATGACCAAGCAGCTTACATCGGTGTTGAAGTTCAAGGTCCGTTTAAACCTGAATATTACAGATATTAGTATTGAGAAATCAATATTGAGAATTGAGAAAACCCTTGCTGTAAAGCGAGGGTTTTTTATTATAAACACTTTGTAAGTCAATCTTCGCTATGCAATTTATAGGCAGCCGCTTCTTGTTCGGCGGTATTTATAATTGGCTTCAGATTTGGAATCTTGTAATAATTATTCTCCTTTATGATTTTAATAATTTCAGGTTGGGATGAAGCGATATTATCAATTATTGCTACTTCATTGTTCCAAACTGTGGCATTCTCGTTCTTGAATTTTTCTGTAGCCGGACTTTCAATACTGGCAATGTATGCGATGATTTTTGCTTTATCAGATTTTGTAAATTTCTTCGAAGGATCTTCACCTTCATTAAAAACATCATCTACATCACCATCAAATAAAACTAAAGCATAATTTGCCAATGCATAAATAAATCTATTGTCAGAAGCAGTGGTATTTTGCTTTACAAAATCAAGCAATCCAATTCGGATATTTAAGTTTCGGTTGCAATCTTTTGCAAAGAAAAGTGCTCCTATTTTTTGCGTTTGCTTTGGCGTAGATTTTTCATAATCAGTATAAAAATCATTTAGTACCAGTCTGTTTATCTTTTCGTTTGAATCATATCCGTAAGCAAATACAAGCATTTTCAAGAAATCTTTGTCATTAGCCAAAAGCCATTCTAAATCGGCTTTGCTGTTATTAAAAAGGAATTTATTTCGGGCTAAAACCGCTTTTAAGTTATTTGTCCTTGATTGCGACAAATAAGGTTTTGCGTTCCATTTATAGATTTTGATTCCGTTTTTTTCTTCTGTCAAATTATTTTCAAAAGTTTCGCTTTCTGGAAACGTTTTTTGATACTCTAAAATCTCAGGAATAAAGAACAATTCCGAAAGAAAATTCCCGTCTTTGCTGACATAATTCACATAATCCAAATCGGAATTTTTCAAAAATTTCATTTCCTTTTCACAAGGCGAAGTGAAACTTATAAAAACCGATTTTTTATCAGAATTAAAGTTGAGCTTTCTCTTAAAAATGCTTTCAATTCTTTTTCCAAATTCCTCATTTAAAGGCGTTTTATAACCGTTTTGAACCAAATACTTTCTCAGAATTCCATTGGAAGCATTCAAGTCATTTTCTGCCAGATCATAATTTGGATAATCTGTTTCGTCTTTCTCAGCAGCATAGCCAGCTTCGATTTGCTTTTTCAATAACGGCTCGATTTCATTACTATAAAGAATTTCACCGTTAGTTTGTCCAATTTCCTCCCTGCTTTTTTCTTGGCAGGAAATAAATACGAATAATAAAAAAAGCGCGAGCCTTGTTAATTTCATTGAATTTTCGGTTTTTAAGCAATGCTGATTATGCAAAAAATTATTGTTTGTATCCAGCCGGACTTGGTGGCGGATTATCGCCTCCGCACGTTCCTTCATATTCGCATTCTTGCACATAAACCATGTCATATTCTGCTCTTTCCCACCATTCTTTAAATTTTGGCAGGTTGTAGAAATTATTTTGGCTGATTGTTTTCAAATCATTACCAAGCCAATAACGCAACCTTCCCATCATCTTATTTTGGCTTTTATAATTAGAATCGTATTTATATTGTTCTGCGAAATACACGATGTGTGCGGCGATTTTTGTTCTTTCAGATTGCGACAATCCGTCGATTTTATTTTCAAAATCGGCAAAATAATCGATATAATCCTGAATGTTATCCAGCAAAAGCGGTTGTATATTTTTATCAGGATTGTAAACCGAGTGAAGCGCTTTATAGATTTCAACCTGGTTTTTAATCGTTCCGTCGCATTGCTTTGTCCAAAATAATTTTCCGAATTCATCTAAGTTATTCTTGTCAAATTTTGCCCTTTTGGCAATCCATTCTAAAAGTTCAGCGTCATCAGAATAACCAAATGTCTTATACAAGCTTTCTAGAAAATTCTCATCATTTAAGACAAGCCATTTAAAATCGGCGCGACTTTCATTGAAAAGATATTTATTTTGAGCTAGCAACGACGCGGTATTTTGCTTGCGCTTCTTGCTCAAATTATCAGGATCGTCTTTCCACTGAGAAATAGCCACGTCAGTTTCCTCAACTTCGTCATGAACGATATTTTTATCCTTTTCATATTGTGAAAGCGAAGGATCCAGTTTCAGATAATCCAAAACCTCTGGAAGCGGGAAAAAATTAGAAATAAATCGTTGTTTTTTTACCACATAAATGTATTGCGCATCAACGGTATTTGGATAATATACCAGCTCTTTGTCGCATTTTTTTTCAGCATCAGTTTCGACTTTCAGATAAGGCGTTGCTGTAGAATAGTCAATCGTTCTGCCAAAAACAGCTTTGATTTTTGACGCAAAAACTTCCTCGGTTGGTGTTTTATAGCCGTTATTTCTCAGCAAAGTATCTTCCACCGTTACTAAAGCGTCTAAATCTTCTTTGCCATATTCTGAAAAACTGCCATAAACATCGTCGTTTCCGTCTTTTATCTGTTTGATTAGTACTGGCATTATGCTGCTATTGCTCATATTTTTATCGTTTAAGTTTGAGCTTTCTTTTTCCTGACAAGCAGAGAAGCTAAAAATTAATATTCCAAGAGTTATGAATTTTATCTTCATTTTATTAGTTTATATAAATTTAATCGTCTTTTTCGCCCGAAACTGTTTTAATCGAACTTAATCCAATTTTTTTATTGGCGTCATCAACTGCTTTATAATTATCAGCTTCTTTTAATTTGTCGTCCTCTTTAATCACATATCCTTTTGGCTTGAAAAAACCCATGAATTTTTTGTAAACGTTCTTTTTCTTGGTAGAACTGTAATGGCTGAAAAAGACTTCGCCGCTGCAGTCGTAAGATGAAACTTTGATCATTGAATTTTGGTTTCCTCCTAAAACGGCATACTTTTTTCCTGGCAATTTTCCATAGACAAATGTCACGTGGCCGCTTCCTGTTGCCGGCACAGCACCTTCTTTACTGCAGTCGGCAAAAGTGGCGATGGCGCCAAAAAACACTTCGCATTTCTCAAAATTCTTATGCCCGACAAACGATCTCGACGCCGCATTGTGCGTGGATGCAAACGGCGGTTTCGAGTTTTCAAGACACCAGCACGCAAAGGACGAACACCAAGCTTCAGTGACACCGTCATAAGAAGCGCCTTCTTTATGGTAAATGCTGACTCTGTCTTGGATTAATTTTTGTTTTCTTCCTCCATATCCTTTTGCCTCAGCGATTACTGTATTCATCCACGGCGCTCTTCCTTTTATTACTTCGGCCGGTTTTCCTTGGCATACATTTTTGTCATATTTAAACCAAGTTTTTAATTTTGCAAGCGAATTTTTCCTTCCTTCCCAGCCATGCGGATTGTCTTTCAAGGTATCTTTCGGACTATAACCGTTCAGCATTTTCGCCTGAAGCCAGAAATATTTTTCGTCTTCTTCAATCAGCGTGCCGAGTTCTGTGAGCGATTTTCCTAGACCTTTGCTGAAATGTTTTACCTTTTCTACTCTTAAATGCTCGTACTTTTTGGTGTTTTCAGATTTCCATTCTTTGCTCCACGTTGGCACTTCTTTAAATTCTGAAAATACCCATCCGCCAACATCGACAGCATAATGAAGGTTTTCTGCAATTATATCCGGATTCTTAACCATTTCGGTCGATTTGCCCACAAATTTTCCATACGTTTCATACGAATCAGGATTATTATAAAATCCTTTGCTGTCTTTCAAACCTGTAATTTGCAAGATACCGCGGCCTTTATAAACACTCTGGCTTGATTTTTTACTCGCGTTATATTCTTCAACACTCTGGCTGAAAAAACCAGTTTCTTGATAAAGATTCGCCAAAAAAGAAATCTTCTGCATGCAGCGGTTGATTTTGTATTTTTTGAACATGGCATTCAGTTCTAAGTTAAGACTTTTTATCGTCTTATCCTTAATCGGGCAACTCTCTTTGATTCCTTTCCAGATGTCTTCCTTGCCGGTCATCGTTTTTATAAGGTCTTTCAGTTCTGCCTCTGTAAAATCGCGATTGCAATAACATGTTTTATTTGCCGTTCCAGGTGAACTTCCCACCACGACAGCGCTTTTATTTTCAACCATTTTGACCGCGCTCGGCGAAAACAGCAGATTTACTGTCGCTTCCTTTTCTTCACCGTCAGCGTCATAAATGGTCTTTCCGTTTTTATCTTTGACTTGAATATAAGCAACGCGCAGTTTTTTCACCTTCGCAATTTTGCTCCATTTTATTTCGCATTTTAAGACTCCTGACTGGTCAACTTTGGCTTTTGCCTTATATTTCAAATCGTTATCAAACCCTGTAACTGCTTCCCAAACCTCAACTGTCAACTCTTCATTGGCAGGAATTCCTGTCGTATGCGCATAAAACCAGCTTACTTTGTCATAATCAACTGACATGTGTTTTTTTGAAGCGTTTTGCTCGCCTAACATGGCATCAAAAATTTTCCTTTCGCTGGTCAGCGTAAAACTTCCTGCTTTCGGAAATTTTGCTTCTTCATTTTTTACAATCAGTTCTGGCGCATCTATTTTTACATGAAACTTAGTATGGTTTCCTGCGGCAGTTTTTATTTTTCCGTCAAAGGCAATCGGAATCTGCGCGCCGTCAAAATTCTTAACCGCCGTTTCGTGAACTGCTTTTCCGCTGACGTCGTCGATAATCTGGACTTTGAAATTTTCTCCGTTGAGTTCTTTGTGCGAAATATAAATATTTCCCTTGTGTCCCCAACTTGCCTTGTTCGTTTTCACGCCATTTAAATCAGTGAAAACAGCATCTGTAATTTCGGCCTGCCTAACATCAATTGTCTGTTTTACGCCAGGCTGTCTGTTGATTCTGCAAACCACGGTTTGTTTTCCCGGAGTGGCAATTGTCACATCGATAGACTGTGCAACGACCTGTTTTCCAATTACATCCCAAACGACTTTTTCATCTTCATTTAGATTCATTATGAATTTATCGGCTTTCAGCGTAAATTTCTTGCCCACTTTTGGCTGTGCTGACTGCGTAAAACTTACCACGTCATTATTTTTTACAGAAAAACGCCAGTCGTCAGCTTCGTCTTTCGAACTCGGACCAAAAGCATTGGCTTTGCTCACAAAAGCTTCCACGACATAATCTCCGGGTTTTAAGAAATTAGATCCTGGCAAATTGAGTGATGAACCAGTTCCCACAAGCCTTCCATTCAGATTCCATTTTATCTGGCTTCCCTCGTGAGAGGTGATATTATTTGCGGTCTTGTATTGCGTGGCATCAACAGAAAATTTCATGGCTGTTTCAGGACGGATTACCTCAGCGATGCTGGTGATTCCAAGAACCGAAAGACTTTCTGTTTTTCCTGAAAAAGTCTGGCTTTGAGTGGCGCCGTCTTCATTGGTATAGTCGGCAACAACTGTGTAAGTTGAAGTAGTGTTAGTAGGCGTAAAAACATAGGAATTCCCTGTTTGTTTTCCGTCGGTCAATATGTTTCCGGCCTCATCTTTGGCATAAATTTTTACTCTTTGAAGTTCCTCTTCATTTGGAGGCAAGAGAAATTTGGCTTCAAAAACCGCTGGAAAATTTTGTCTTAAACGACTTGTTTTGCTTTTATCCATTCTAGTAAAAGTGCCGCCGTCTTTTGTTCCTAAAACGCTTCCTTCGAGCTTATTGACCACGACTTCCACATCGATGGAACAATCGGTATAATTTTTATCATGTTCGCCGTTATTGTAATCGGGACTTTTTGGCTTTCCATAACCTTCAACGCGATAAGTTCCCAGTGCTAAAAAGGCATTCTGAAACTGCGTCCCAGATTGTTCTCTGACAAAGGATTTTTTATCGCCTTCATAAATCACCCAAGAAGTAAGGTCTTTATTTCCTGACTTTAAGTTGGCATTGAAAATACATTCTTCGTTTTTTCGGATTCTGACTTTCTCAACTTCCTTACCTTTTAAAGAATTCAACTCTGTAAAGCCAGTTCGGCCCGTGATGCTTTTTAAAGCAATGCTGTTCACGACCGGAAATACCTGTTCAGCGACCGGTTTTTCCACAGCCGGATTGATAAGCATCTGCTCAACAGGATCGGTATTTTCGGCATGTTCTTTGACAACTGTATTTGTTTGGCCGTGTTTTTTGATAGAAATTACGCCACCAACCATACATTGCAAAGTGGAAATTTCTGTCAAAACTGTTTTTCCTGAAACTACTTTTTTCTCATAGGTTTTGTCCCATTTCGGACCAAAAGCTGGCGCGCATGGCATGTTTCCAGATGAGGAAGGTTTCAAAGTGCATTTCCCATAAGTTGCTGCCGGCGGATCCATGGTTTTGTCCTCTTCCGTCACGGCAAATTTTCCGTCGCTGTCATTTATAACTAATTTTTTGTGCGACGTGACTACGATTTTTGCCTCTTTTGTAGGATCTTCCGCTTTGTTGCAGACACAGGTTGCCCCGTGAACTACGTAATATTTATCGTCGTGCTCACTTTTTTCAGCTTGTTTCAGTCTATCTTCTTCGGCCTTCTTTTGTTGTTCCAGGTCGTATTTTCCTTGAACTTTTGCCTCATTGTCATCAATGGTTTCTGTCTCCATAATTCAATTTTTTTGAGTTATTCTAACATTGATTTCAAAATAATTGTCTCTTTGTAATCGAAATAGTTTTCTATTTCAACATTTACAGCTGTTATTGATCCTGTGAAAAAAAAGCTGTCATTTAGATAATTTATTTTGTGTTCCAAACTTGATTTGATTGCAACATCTGTATTGATTTCTTCTAACTTATTTTTAACTCGGTATTGGTTAAAGAAATTTTTCAAGCTATCATAATTGCTGTTTTCATAAGAATAGCTTTGGTTTTCTGCAACTCCATTTTCATTCTTTTTCCAAAATGTTTTTCCGATAATCGGCGTCATCCATTCAAAAGAAATGGTTTCTTCTGGCGAATAGCGCTGGAACGAAAGGTTGATGATTTTCACGATTCCGAGGGAAAGAATGAGCTGTTCTAATTTTTCAGGCGTATTGGTGCTTTCTATAAATTGGCCTCTGATGTATTGCAGTCCTTCACCTTGCATTTCGTCTTGCAACTGCTGATCTTTTTCATTGATTCGCAGCGTTATTTCTTCGTAATTTGCCACCTTCAACTCGTCTCCAATGCTGAATTTTATTGGAAAAATACACTTGAAGTAATGGTCAGAAACTTTTGAAAATTTGTTCTGAATTTCTTCTCCATTGACTTTAAATTTCAATCTGTCCACCAGCAAATCATAGTTTTCATTTGGCGTTTTTTTCATAAAAATATCATACGTAGAAAATGACCTGAAATCATTCTCGCCTATTTTCAAGCTGATTTCATTTCTTACCTCAAAATAATTCGAAGAAACCTGATCTTTAAAATATGCTGTCGTATTCATCGGTTTGTTTTTATTGTCACTACAATTTCATTGTACTTTTTAACCAAAATCTTAAAATATTCGTCAATTTCTGCCGGAAGTTTTATGTCTGGTTCAATTTCCCAAGTTGTCGTTTTTCCGTTTTTGAAATTGAAAATAAACTTATGGTCAACGCCATCCGTACAAACGCCACAGCCATATTTTCCATCTTTCTGGGTAATTATTTTAGGTACATTTTCCAACTTTACAAGTTCGCTGTCCCCAATAATTTTATCTTTTTGGCCTTTGACTTTTATCACGTTTTCGGTGACAGTATATATTTCGTCGATACCTTCAAGGCTGATCAAACTGTAAGTTATCGACGCTAATCCATTTTCTTTTTTGGCCTCTTGAGACTGACAAGAAACTACTAAAAAAAGCATTATGTATTTCATCGAAAGGGTCAGCATCGGCAACTAGATTATTTAATTTGATTAAATTCTTGATTCATCTTACTGTATATTTCATAGACCGGAAGCGCATCTTTTGCCAGCGTTTCCTTGATTCTGCTCATTTCCCAAATAACTTGTTTTCCGTTTTTCAAGTAGAACGTAATTCCGATCGCTCCTTCATCTGCCACATTTATTGTCCCGAATTTTTGGTCTTTTTGTAAATATTTCTTCGGAATTCCATCCACAATTTTTTTATTTTTATCCGTATTTGAAATTGTCTTCAGGGTATCTGCGCTTATCAATTCTTCACCTTTGTATTTTTCACTCACTTGGTATATTTTATTTTCTGTAAAAATTAAAACCGTTGTTTTAACAGGCATGGATTCGGTATTTTCAACATACATTTCTATCGGATAAAAAACGATTTTCTCGATTTCAAATTGGCTTGGCTCCGCGGCAGTTTTTTTATCTTTTCCTTGTGAATTGCAAGAAAAAAATACGAGGCTGAAAAATAGGATTGCTACTATTTTCACCGATGATAACTTACTATTTTTACAAAGCTGTCGTTTCATTTGTCTGTTTAAAAAATCAATAATTGGAAATCAAGCTTCGATCGCTGCGCATCATTTTCCACTGCCATTTATACAATCCGTGCATGTTTCCTCTGTGAACATTTGGCCCTGAACTTCCTGCGACCGCGACCCTTCGTCCGTTTCTGACAACGATACGCCGAGCGCCCATTTGCCATGTATAGTCCATATAATTATCAGTATATCCATGATAAAAAGTGTAAGGTCCAGCAAACGAGCCGCCTTGAAAAACATGTGGCAGCCCGAAGGAATGTGCCGCTTCGTGAATTATCGTATGCTTGTCTTTTAAAGCCGACTTATAAATTATGTAGCTGTTTCCCCAATTGTTATTTGCATCTAAAGAACAAGAACCAAGCACGTTTCCGGCTTCGAATTCTGTATAGAACAAATAGGTTCTCGTGGTGCCGGACCTTGCCGTATAATTAATCGATCCTGAATTGGTGTCTGGCTTGTGCGTTCCATATTTTTCATACAGCGTGACCAAGCCCGTTTTTAAATCTTCAGAGCTCATTGTCGGCGAATTATTTAAAAAGACTCTAGCATCAGCATGCTGCGCAGCTAAAGTAACGAGGTCAAATTCAGTATCAACGCGAACCTCAGCACGTATCAGTGCCTGATTGAACGATTGATTTTTAAATAAATACTGGTAGTCTTCCTTGATTTGAGGCTTTGCTGCAGAAGAAATAACATTTACAGCGACAATTTCTGCCTTCGGGATGCTGTTGTTTCGAGATACCATTAGCTTGCCAACTTCAGTTTTCTGCTGTCCCAGTTTTGCAAAGACCTTTATTTCTTCATTAGATGCCAAAGCGCCGCCTGAACATTTTATATTTATCTTTTTTCTGTTGTGATAATAATTTCTTACCCTGCTTCCGCCTAAATTTTTAGACTGCTTTGATCCGATCAACGCACTCAGATTCAGCTTTGAAGGCGTTATGGTTATCAATCTATTACTGCATTCAAACAAAATTTCTGTCGCATCGTTTGCAAGTGGCTCTATTTCTTCGATTTCAATGTCTAAGCTGACGCCGTCGCTGTGCATTCTTGAGCCGTGGGCAAATTGGGCTGTCGTGGTGTGCGGAAATATCGCAAGCCAAGCTGAAAAATATTCTTTGCCGTAAGGTGAAATTGGATTTTTTACATCTGTAATTCTATATTCAGCTTTCAGCGCTGAAGGATTTTTGCACAGCGCAGTCGGCCTGTTAATCGGCGTTCCGTCAGTATCGTGGGTAACCGTCATTATCGGGAAGATATATTCGTCGCGAAGCCAGTCAAAACCATATTTTCCGTCATAATCGCTCGGTCTTCTGAAATGCACTAAAAACTGTCTAAGAACCGCATTTTCAGTCTTGACATATTTTATCGGATCGCCAAAATTTACGCCTTTTTCAACTCCGGTTTCAGTAATGGTCGTAGCCGAACTGTACACGATGTTTTCTTTCGCATAAATATTGAAATCACCGCCCGTGGATTCCAGAATTTTTCCGCCGACTATGGTAGTTTTGCTCATATTGGTATTATTTTGCGAAACTGATTTCTGTTGTAAATTTTTTAGAATTACTAATTCGTTTTGTTACTATTTCTGCCACGCCATATTCTTGATAATAATCGGTCAGAATTTCGCTTGAAAAACCTCCCGGATCATCGCTATTATCAATAAAATAAGCTGTCTTGCTGTTATTATCGTAAAATGTCGAACTGAATTGGATTATTTTATCATCTGAAAAAACAGAGTCAATCTTTTTTGTATGAAATGCAAGCATTTCGTCTTTCATCGAAGCCTTGTCTTTTGAAATTGCTGCCACTAAAATGCTTTGGTAATAAAAAACTTTTCCTTCGTCTTCCCCACGGCTAAAAACACCCGTCCCAGAGTGATTTGTTAAAGTGACAAACATTTCTTGATTTTCGCATGACATCATTAAAAAGCTTATTATGATTAGTAATCTATTCATTGACAATTATATAAAGTGGAATTAAAATGTTCCTTCAAATTCTTTTTCAAATTTAATTTTTGTCACAAATGGCTTGTATCCTCTTAAATGCTGTAAGATAAACCAAGTGACAAATGTTTCGCCGACACTCGGAATTATGTTAAATACTTTTTCCATATCTGGCAAATCCAGCCCGAAATGATCCCAAAGAATCACTTCATATTTACATTTGTAATTGGTATTCGTGTTTTTCAATTCTTTAATGACGATTTGTGTTGCCCAAATATCATTCAGTGCAATGGTCAGACCTTCTGTTTTATTGACATTGTAAATTGGCCTTGAAAAGGTTTTATTTTTGTTTTTTCTATCGGTCTGCAACGCATTGAAATTCCCAAAATAAGGTTTCTTGTCTTCGATTTTATCTAAACTTGTGATATTCGCTTTTATGCTTTCTGAAAGATATTTCTCTACGTCTGCACAATATTTTTTGGTTACATCACTGTTTACAATTGCTTGATTTAAAACATCATCTTCATAAATTCCTCCTTGGTTTGATTTAAATTTTGCAATCATTCTTCTTAAATTTCCTTCTAACAATCCTGTTGCAAAATAAAGTGAAGCTGTTTGCTCAAAATCCCAAAACAGAGTTTCATCTGATAAAGTATCAAAAATTCGAACGTCCAATCCGGTTGAAATATTTAAGTCTAAATCAATAAAAGGAACCGTTGTCAGCGTGTATTTTGCATTGTAACACTCTTCCCTGCTGTATTTTGCCTTGTCATTTGAATTTGCATTGCTGGTATTATTCACAAATAGCGCATGTTCGGCATCCTGAAAACCTTTTTCTGTATATTGATCGACATAACTCGTGACATCGCCTGAATTATAAATAGGATTTGGACCTTTTACGCCAAAACCAAAACTCAAATCACTTGCAATATCTTTTCCTTCTTCATCTAATCCTGGCATTTTATATCGGTCGGCAACAATTTCGCTGACCTTTAGATAATCTTCCTTATTGGTCGGATATTGCGAATTTTCGTTGGAATAGCTGCATCTAAAATACAATTCTAAAACTTTGTCAACTTCACTTTCAAAAAAATTATCCAAACCTCCAAGTTCAATGGGAACCACGATCTTGTTATTATTTACCGGTCTGACTTTAGTTTCTCTTGTTGTGGCTTTATTTACAAGTGTGATTTTGTCATCTCTGTCTCCAGAAGCATCATCCTCTTCGGTTTCGGTATTATCTTCTTCATAAAGAGATAGGAAAACGTTGCCACCATTGGGAATATTCTTTGTTTCCAAGTGAAAATAAACAGTCATAAACGGAATCGCGCTCTTAATAATCTTGTTTCCTTCAATATCCAGCGACCACCATCCTTTTGTAAAATAATTTAGTCTTGCTGGCGGATTTTTAGGATCTCCATAATTTACGCCTTTTTCTACTCCAGTTTCAGTAATAGTCGCAGCCGAGCTGTATACGATGTTTTCTTTCGCATAAATATTGAAATCCCCGCCTGTGGTTTCCAAAATCCTTCCGCCGACTATTGTGGTTCTGCTCATATCAATGTGCCTGAGATTTTTCTGCGCTATTATTTTGGATTTCCTTTTGAGAATGCTTGTTAATATTGCCGTTGCTCAATGATTCATATCCTTTTTCAGAGTTTATCGTTCTTCCTTTTTCAGTATGTGAAATCAAATCTCCAAGAATTTTCTCAGTCATTTCACCGCCGACATTTACAAAATGGTTGCCGCCGATTGACGTAGAATTGTCAACTCCCACATTTGTATTTTGGTTTGCGCCAGCACTGAAATTTATATTATTTGTCGCTGAAATATTAATGTCGGTTGCACTGATATTGATTGTCTGCGGTGCCGAAATACTGATATTGCTTCCCACCGTATCTAAAATTATTTCATTGCCGCTTTTATCAGTAATCAAAATGCTTTCGTCTTCGGTAAATTTTATGATATGTCCGCTACGCGTATGGATAGCCTTGACAGAATTATCTGAAGCCGCATATCCGCTGGAAGCGCCACCGTTGTACATTGCGCCAAGCACGAAAGGTTTTTCAGCATTCCCGCCTTCAAAAGCGACCAGAACTTCCTCGCCAACTTCTGGGATAAAATAAAATCCTTTTCCGCCGCCAGAATGCGGGTTTGTCATTCTGAGCCATGGCGTGTTTGCACCAGCATCTTTTTGCCAGGCAAAAGCAACCTGAACTCGTCCCAAACCACTCGGATCATCATTTGAAATTACAGTTGCCGGCTGTGATTCTGCCGTAGGAAAACTGTGCACATTTCCATAAGGAGGCGAAACCACATTCTCTGGAACCGCATCAAATGAATTGTGATAATTTCCTGATTCATCACAAATGTGCATAATGTCTGTAATAATATAATTGCCAAAATTTTGCTCTTGAAGACCGTCTAAAAGATTTCCTGTTAAAGAAAATGCAGGTTCTTTTATTTCGATGATGTCACCAATTCTAAGTCCGGTTTCATCAGAATCTCCTTTTGCGGTGACCAAATCTGCCGAGCGCGATTGAAGCTGTGTCGTGACTCTGTCGATAAGGTGCGTTCTTGAATTCCCTTCTTCCAAAGCATGAGAATATAGCATTGTAGAATTATTTGGAAATAATTTTTTTGAAGCTTCAAAAATAGATTTCGAATACCCTTCGGGCTGATAATTTACTTCTGAAGAATTAGCTTTCTGCGTTTCTCCGTTGGAAGGATCATAGCCTAAATATTCAAAACCAAGTGATTTTGCACGCATTTCAATATTAAAAGAATGCAACGTTCTTCCATATTCTAAAACGAAATTTTTAGATTTAGGTTTCCCAAACTGAAGTTCTTCTCCATTGTAAAAAAACCACTGTCCTTTTTTCTGCGCTAATCTTGCCAAAAATCCAAAATCACTTTCACTATATTGCACCGTGTAAGGCAAAGTTGCGTCTTTCTCAACAGAAACTGCAGGTTTTAAATTAGCGCCAGAATAATTCTTAAGCACTTCATTAACAATATCTGACAATGATTTATCAGAATAAGAACGGATGTTTGGTGTACCTTCCATCAAAATTGTCGGACTGTAACCGTTGATAATAATTCCTCCCGAAGCGCCGGCAGTTCTGACCAGCTGTGCCTCAGTGATGATTCCGTTGAAGGTCAACGGCGACGTGGTTGTCATATTCGTCGGATTTACACTAATTTTTATAGTCTTGCCCACATAATGTTGCGCTTTATCAATGGCTTGGCTGACAAATTCCTTTGGCAACGGTTGCAAAAGTGAAAACCTGTGGTGTGCTTGCACTTTCTGTTCAATCACCAATTTTGAAAAGCGATTCAGTGCTTCTCCTTCAATTTCGATATTTACTTTGGTACTGATTGGCATGGCTTTCGGTTTTAAATTATATTAACTATTTCTTTTCAGAAGGTTTCTTTGTAATCGCATTCAATTTTTCTTGTGCTCTTGTGTAATCAGACTGTAACTGCAACGCTTTTTTGTAATCTGCAATTGCTTCTTTGTCTTTACTTAATTGCACATATAAATCACCTCTGTTTGTGAGAATCTGAGCGCTTTTTGGTTCTGAGATAATGGCTAGTTCATATGCTTTCAAAGCTTCATTCTGCTGGTTTAGTGCCGTTAAAAAAGAAGCTTTTAAATTATAGCCGATACTCCAATTTGGGAATAAGGAATTTAGCTTTTCAATCGTTTTTAGTGCTTCTTCAACTTGATTATTTTCTGCTAGAAGCGTTGCTTTATTTACATAAAACCATTTATTCTTATCATTTATTTTTAAGGCTTCGTCAAAACTTTTCAAGGCTGCTTTATAATCTAAGGCTTTGGCCTGCCGTTTGCCGATGAAATTTTTTATGTCAGCATTATCCGGATATTGCTTGTCCATTTCAAATGCCAATGCAAGTGCTTTTGCCTCATCATTATTTTTAATGGCTTGGCCGACTTGCTTGTTTAAATCTTGGATTTTTTGAGGGAAAGTTTTTATTCTGGCAGTAAGTGCGCTATTTTCAGCTTTGATTTCCTGCAAATAAGCATTGTCAAGATCTGATAATACAGGCTTGTTTTCTTGAGCAAAATTTTGAAATGTCAAGAGAAGAAAAAAGGCGATATAGAATTTCTTAATCATCATCGTTCGTACAATTTTTGGAACTGATAATTAATGGCAAATGCTACCAGCCCAGTTTTAAATTTTCAAGTTGCGTTTTATCGAGCGGTAAAAATCGGTAAGTTGCCTTGTAATAATCCGTAAAATATTTATCGTCAAGCTTGCCGTTTCCGTCGATGGTTTCTTTTACAAGGATGAGCTTGTCATTTTCAAGAAATCCATAATTATATGTAAATAAATTTCGAGGAATAGTAACACGCTGTATTACTATTTTGTTTCCTTCGACTTTATAATAGCTTTCAAAATGTGTTTTAAAATCAGGATCTTGTGTTGACTTGACATGATTTTTTATGCTTTCAATATAATCTTGTTCGGTCTTGATTTCATGGTCTAAGTCCACCGTAAGATTTGACTGTCCGGTTTTATAAAATGTATAGAAAATATGCTCATCTGCCTTTTTTTCAGAATCTTTTGTCCAAATGCTTTCCAAAATATAAACTCCGTCTGTGCGAAGATTTGAATTTGACGGCAATTGAAAATTTTCTTTATATAAAGTATAGTCATTTTTGACATATACTTTTTTAGAACAGGAAAAGAAAGCTACTGAGAAAAGCATGATCCCTATTTTTTTCATCAAAATCCTGTATTTATATTTGGTCCCGTTTGCACTTCCCAATAATTTGGACGTTGTGACGGAATCAAGTGAAAATTAATGCCTCTATGAATCAAATCTTGTGTGTACATATGGCTTCCGCCAACGCCGTTGACATTAAAACTTCCTTGCGGTGTTTTTCCGTGAAACGATGTTCTTCCTTGATTTAAGTCAAAAGAATGTGCATTTTCATTCCAAGGAATTCCTCCTCTTTTTTCGTTTAAAAAGTTTTGCCCCACTTCTGTGGCAGTTGTCGGGGTATAATCAAAAAATTTGTTGGCTGTCTTTTCAAAAAAGTTTCCGGTATTTGTTTTTTCAAATTCAAGAAGATTTCGCCTTGCATTTTCTGCATCGATTGTACTTTCTGAATCTGTGTCAGCTGTGAAAACATCACTTCCGATAATCATTTGGTAATCATTGGCATTGTTTCCCAAAATCACTTTTCCACCGCCAGTCCACCAGCGATCATGACCGTCGGCGATTCCAATTTTCTTGAAACCTCCAAAGTCATTATAAAACTGAAAACCGAAATCATTGGCTCTTATTTGTAAAAATCCAACTTGCTGGTTTCTGTTATTATTGTTCAAAATCATGCTGGTTCCAAGTGTGGCAGAATACTGAAAATTATCTTCCATTCCGGTACCACTGTCCATGTGAAGCGGATAAACTGACATTGGGTTTGCTCGGCCTGTTCCTGCAGTGACTTTTCCGGTCAAAACAGTATCAAAATTCATGGCATTGCTGTCTGAACGTGCTCCCATTCCTCCGTTATAAAAATTTAGTGCAAGATTTACTCCAGGCTCAATTGCACTAAATCTTTTGCTTACGCCTACTCCAGCTGTGCCACTCATGTATGATTTTCCGCCACCAAAATGCCAACTTAACCCTACAAAGAATTTAGTATCAAGTTCGTCCATAAAAATTTATTTTTAGAATTTCAATGGCCAGTTTCTGGCAAATTGAGAACCGTTCATGTTTATTTCCTTGGCAGAAATTACAATCTCAATTTTCATCGACATTGTATTGTAAGCCACGAAAAGTTCGTCATATCTGATGCAATAGGCTTCTTTGAATTGGAGTTCACGCATTTTTGAAATCGCATCTCTTCGATAAAAAGTGAGCTTTCCATTTTTTGTCTGCGAATTGCTGACCATCCAATCAAATAACATGGTGCTTTTTGTAGATTCTACAACAATGCGAATTTTTCCTCCTGCTGGATCAGCTGAAGGTTTTCCGCTTTTATCGGTATCTTGACCAAGAGTGCATTGAAATTCAAGTACATTCAAAACCTCTCCGTCAATTTCTAGTTTTGCTAAAAATGACATATTTGATGGATTTAATAATTAAAAAAACTGAAAATAATAAGATATAATGACAAAGGGAATGTAGCTACAAACCCTTTATCATTAGACTTTAAGTAATTCTAATTGAATTAAACCCACTCGTTAATGTGCTCTCCGCCACCACAAGAAATTTCTTTTGCAGAAATTGTGAAGGTTTCAGTCAAAGGAGCTCCATCAGTGGCGTCGAAAGATTCTCTGTATTTAATCAGATATCCTTCTTTGAAGTTCATTTCCTTTAATTTTGCGTCAGTATCACGCTTTACATACTGAATAGAACCGTCTTTTCTTTCGAAATTGTTTGTCATCCATTCAAAGAAGAATGAATCACCAGTTGATTCTACAGTTAAATTGATTGTACCCCCACGAGTTACAGATGATGGGCGACCACTAGCATCTACTTCTTGATGCAAATCATACGAAGCGTTTAAAATGTTTAATTCTTTGCCGCCAACTTTTAGTTTTGATTTGAATGACATAATAAAAAAATTTAAAGGTTAAAATTTATTAATTGTGATAGAAGTTGGGGGAAATTCTATTTCTTTTGTTCTAGCATTCTGATACTCTAAATTATTAAAAATTTATTTTATTTGCAATTATTTGATATTAAATAATTGCAAAATTTAAAGGCAATTATTTGAAATATAGTAAAATACAAATTTTACATTGCGATAATGCTCTTATTTTGATTCAGCATATTCAGTATCCCAATCGTTACCGTCGTCACCTTTTTGACCGTCCATTTTGATAAGGAAGTTTTTAGCTGGGAAATAAGGTTTTAATCTTATATCTAAAAAGATTCTGTCTTTTTGATTCGGATCTTGCTCAAATCTCTTGATTTCAAAATCTTCAATCAATTTATCTGGTCCGGCAACGTTATCTAAAAATTTCACGATTTGGTTTAAGATTTCTTTTCTGGTTTTTGCATTGAAATTTTCAAAAGCTCTTCTGTTCAAGAAATCCATTAAAACTTTGGTAACATAGTCAAATACACGCACTACAGAGTAGGTCTGTAATCCAAGATTGTCTCCGTTAAAAAGCGTTTTCCCTGAAAAAGCCATTACTTTTCCATATTCATTTACCATTGGAATTAATCCTAAGTTTTCAAGATTGGCAATTTCACTTTTCTTCAAGTCAAATTTTACACCGTCTACTTCGTTAATTCCTCCATATTTTTTACCAGCCGTAACTTGCGACATCAAAGTATTGTAAACTTTTCCTGCCAAAGCAGTTGATGGCGGAATATACAAGTGATCTAATTCGTCAATTTCGTCATGTTTTCCACGGCCAACAAGCCAGTTACAGGCCATCATTACATTGGAACGATAAGTATCTCCTCCTGTTAAATTGGCAGATTCAAACATTTCCATAACATCATCTGGCTCATCTAAATGTTGGAAATCGGTAATCAGCATTACTTTATTTTCATAAGCAATTTTCGCCCATTTCTCAATAACTTTATTTGAACCCAAATAACCCGGAATTACCAAAAGTGAGTAATTTTGACGCAAGTCTAAACGGTCAAAACCATTAACTAATTCTTCTTCAATATTATCAATGAAACGCGAATTGTCAAGATCTTTCAACTGATCTAACTCAGCATTCATGATGGAGATATTTTTTACTTTGCTTTCTTCTGTATTTTTGTAGAAAAGAGCCAGCGTTCTATAATTTTCTTCAAGTTCTCTAGATTCTTCTACTGCTGTCGCTAGATTTTTTTTCAAAGCTTTAGCGGCTTCTTCAGATTTTTTTGAACTTTCATTCACCAATTCCAGAAGATTATCTGTAGTTTTCAACGATTCTGCCCAAAGTTTTAAAACTGTTTTCAAAGCCTGGCGTTCTGCCTTCTTGTTGCTTTCGCTCAAAAAGATATTTTTACGCGCTTTTCTTTCAGGATTTAAATTCTGAACGCCTTCAATCGCTCCTTCCAAAAGATCAAATCCTCCATATTGTATAAACGATTCTACATTTTGCTCTAGCGTTCTGCCTGATTTTTCTTGGGTAGCAAAAGCGCCGTTTGTTGTTTTAGTGTTTTCTTGATTTGCCATGGCTTTTTTTATTTATCTGTTTGTTCGATTTCTTGAATTAATGTTTCTATAGTTTCAATAAGCGATTTTCTTGCTTCTGGATCTTGAAGTGCTAATTTTAAAACTTTGTTTGTTTTTAACTGCTTGATCATTTTTTGATACTGCTCATTTTTAGTCTTCAAGTCAGCCAAAAACGGACTCTGAGCTATTAATCCATTGATTGAAAAATCTCCAACGTTTTTAAATGCAAGCTCTTCTCTGGTAATTTTACCTTCATCGTCTTCAAAAGCCACATTGATTTTTGGATCAAAATGTTCGAAAACCTCATCCATATTTTTTAGTCCCGTCACGATTTCTGGTCGGACAGGCGTATTTGGAGTTAATTTTTGAGCGATTAAAGTCTTATTTTGCGGGATTTCCAGAATTGCTTCCTGACCTTCTTGTCTTACCTCATTTCCCCCAATTCCATAACTGTTTGAAAAATTATTTGCCATGCTGTTTTGTATTAATTATTAATTATATAGAAATAGAGCTTAAAAAATTGATTTATACCTGTAATTCAAATTGATAACTGTTACACAACCGTCTGCATCTCTTGTCAATTCTACTTTTTTGATATTTATATTTCGGTTTCTGATGTCTCCGTCTAGCGTTTTTAAAGTAATCGTTTTGCCTCCTCTAAGTTTTACTAATGGCAAATCATCATCACAGAAATATCTTTTTAAGTTCTCAAAAGAAAGCTCGTCTTTGCAAATTCCAAGCAAAACTCCTTTAAAAGTTTCCTCATTCAAATTCCCAAATTCGGCGCTTCTTTTTGGTGCAGAAGGCAGTTGGTTAAAATAATCTTTGATTACGTCGCCTCTTGCATCGCTTCTTCTAGCCAATCTTTCTGCAACAATATCTCGCTGTTCTGTCTTTGCTGGCAGAACTGTAATTTTTACATTTTGAACATATTTTATATCGCCGTTTACCACAAGCGATACTAATTTTTCACCCGGAATTCTATAAACATGTGTTGGATTTTGATCGATTGCGTCAATTTTCATTCCGTCACCAAAACGCCATTCCCATGATTTTGCATGTGCTGTAGAATCTTTAAATTGCACTGGTTCACCTTGATAAACAACTTTTGGAGCAGAGAATTTTGGCAATAAAGCTTTATTGATCACATCATTTTTTGGAACAATGGTAATTGTTTTTTCAATCGTACAATTATTGTCAACTAAGAGTTTAACAGTATATTTTCCAGGTTTTGAAAAAGAGTGCACTTCTTTTGAGCGGTATGAAATTTTACTTCCGTCCCCAAAATACCAGCGCCATTCGTATGAATTTGGTGATTTGTCAGAAAACGTGATCAATTCTCCAGCTTTAAAACTCGGAGCTTCGATATTAAATTCTTTTGTATTGCAAACTTTTTTGGTGTTGACTTTGAAAGCTAACAAGCCACATGAGACAATAAAAATTAAAGTGAAAAACACAATAATCTTTCCATCAAAGTGGGTCTTTATTTGATTACTCTTACTCATTTGTATTTATAATTGGTGGTGAAAATTATAAACTGCTGGGGGCGATAAATAAGTGAAGTTTGTCTTATTCCAAATTTATAAAAATTTCCTATCTATTTTCAACATAATTTGCCACAACATAAAATTTATTGTTTATAGACCAATGATTTAACATATAATTAATGTCTCAAAGCTTGATTTTCCTGCGATATTCTTCAATGATAATTTTTTGTTAAATTCGCTTTATGTCAATGTTAATAATATTTTTTATCTCAGAAAAGTATTAATTTAACATCATGAAAACGGATAATCCATCCTAATTGCATAAATTAGTTCCCAATATTTTTAGATTTAAATAATAGCTTTCCCCCTTTAAAAGCAAGATTATTTATATTATATTTAGTAAGAATATTGCGCCAAATCACCAATTACCTATGTTAAAAAAGATACTAATTCTATCTCTTTTGTCAGCCTATTTTGCTTCTTGCCATACAAGCAAAGAATTCATCGTGACCGATTCTTACCTTGCTTCAAAAACTGGAAATAAAAAAAATGCAGGCAAATCTTATACTTATAATACCACCTTAACTGAGGAGGACAAAAAGTATTTTGCAAAAAAACTCGGTGTTGATAAAGATGAAATTTTAAATGTAAAACTTTATAACTTTATTAAAAGCTGGGAAGGAACCAAATACATATACGGAGGCGAAACCAGAAATGGCATTGACTGTTCGGCTTTGATGCAACAACTTTATTCTTACGTTTACAACAGAGATTTACCAAGAACAGCTGTAGAAATGAGCCTTGACAGCCGATTTGATTTATTTCAGCCACAAGGAAAATTGCGCGAAGGCGATCTAGTTTTTTTTAGAATTACTGAAGAAAAAATAATTTCACACGTCGGAATTTATCTCAGAAACAATAAGTTCTTTTCAGCAAATCAGTATGGTGGTGTAGAAATTTCAAGCATAAAAAAACCTTACTGGAAGAAAAATTTCATGGCCGCCGGAAGGTATAAACAATAAATTATGATAAGCACTCGATTTTTCTCGGAAAACTATAGAAGACTCACGCCTTTTGATTTAAGGGCAGAGCTTTTATTTGAGGCGCTTTTGAAAAATAAAATTGACGATTTAGATATTATTTTTAAGCCAAATGGTGTCTTTTATAGAAAATACAGCAAAGACACGATGAATATTTCGACTGATGTCAACGATTCTGACATTCTAAATATTGACATCAGCCGTGACGGATTTTATGATATTTTGCCGGAAAGCATCACGCACAATTATCGAAATAAAGACCAGCGAAATGATGCTTCCCAAGAGTTCAAAATTAGGAAAAAGGAAGAAAAAGAAGCGCGTTATTTCTACAATCCGTTGGAGAATGAATTGTTTCGATTTCGCCACCAGATTGAGAAATATGAATCTGATTTCTTTTCAAAATTAAGCACGAATGGAATTGCCGATATCATCAGAATAATTTTGGGCGTGGAAGACAATATTCCTGATATTTTGACCGTAAAAATGTTTTATGCGCTGATGAAACAAAAAGGAAATGCAGGACAGAATATTTCAGATATCTCGGCAATTTTAGAGAAAATTCTAGGTGAAAAAGTATCTTTTACATCCAGAAATATCCAGCTTGAAAATGGCCACGATATTGAAGAAGATTCTGGCGAAATGATCATGGGAATTACCACAACTTTACAAAGCAGCCAGGAAATTTTCTTGAAAAAATATAATTTTAATATTGGTCCTTTGAAAAATCCTGACAACCTCACTAATTATTTTGACGAGCAGGTTTTGTATAATTTTTTGAATACGTTCTTTAATCTATTTCTTCCGTTTCAAGTACAATTTTCTTTTGAAATTAAACTGAACGCTGAAGATGAACTTTTTGCAATGGATGACACAATTTATAAATCTAGACTAGGAATATCAACAGTAATATGAGAAAATATTTAAACCAAATTGGTGGAGGGGAAACCTTGATTTACATTTTTTTAGCCATTGCAATCGCGATGATAATCAGCATGTTTGTAGGCATGAAAGTGCCAAAATTCAGACAAGACAAAAAAAGGTTTTTTATTTATATTTTATGTCAAGGCTTGTTGCTATTGATTTTTGGAGCAATTTTATACAATTTAAAAGACACTTCACTGAACACAAGATTTATTTCGATTCAAGTATATCTTTTAATTGCCGGCGCTGTTCATCTGACCTTTTTTCACTTGTATTTCAAACTATTTGATGCCCAAGAAATTTATAAAGAAATAATTATTGCCCTAGTTTCTGGAACCTTTTTAACCGCTTTTTTAATCATGCTTTTGGGTCATTTCCAAGAACTAGAATACATGTTATACTTTATAGGCGCCATGTTGTTTTTCTTGATTCCAACGCTCTGCTTTACATTATTTAAAACAGCTATTTCCATTCCAGCAAAGTTGCACAAACGTTGGTTTTATCCTGTAAATTCAAGATATCCAGCACCGCAGATTTCAGAAATGAGAAATATTATTATTGTAAATTTAGTATTCCAAAAGAAGGAAAATGATTCGCAAATCATTAATTTTAAGGTAAAAGCACCTCGAGGATTTGATTTTGGGAAGCTATTTTATTATTTCATAAACGATTATAACGAGAAGAATCCGAATAGCCAAGTTCATTATCTTGACGAGAAAAATCAGCCTTATGGATGGTATTTTTATACGAAGCCAAAATGGTTCAGCTCATCTGATTACATCGACCCAGAATTGGCAATCGACACCAATAATATCAAGGACGGAGAAACAATAATATGTCAACGAATATAATTTTTTAATTATGGCTGAAAATATAAAACACTTTCCAGTAAACTGGATTGATGGGATGAAAATCAACAAAAATCATTTTATCACCTTGCAGGATAATATTGAAGATTTGGTGCGCGATGCTAGAAATTTAGGCGTTAGCGAACTGAATTATGGACTGATGTCGACCAATTTGACACGCCCTTTTCAATATTCAATTTTCATCGATGCGCACAACGAATTGAGCGTGAGCATTAAACTCATGAAAGCGGTCACGCCTGGTGGCGGAAGAATTGAAATCACTGATTTTACGGGTGAGTTCAATGAAAAAATCGAGCTGAAAGACTTTGATTTCAAGGAAAATAATTATTTTCTTTTATTGAATGTCGATCCGTTTCAAAGAATTCCCACAGGAGAACAAAACATGGAGGAAATTCCACCACGTTTTCCAAATGCGATGTCGCGTTATTTTTTGACCAGCGTGATTGAAAGTGAAGTGAACCAGAATAATATCGGTGCGCTTCAGTTTCCTTTGGCAAAATTCAAGACTTCGGCTGACAGTTATGAAATCTTGACTGATTATATTCCGCCAAGTCTTACTGTCAATAGCCATCCGACGTTAATTACTTTGTTTGAAAATTATGAATCTTTCTTTAAACAACTGGAATTTAATGCTGTTCAGATTTCTCAAAAAATCAGATTCAGAAATAATACTGAAGATGAAAACTTAATTGCAAACATGGTTTTTGAAGCTTGCGAGAAGATTTTGAGTTATGTTGCCCAAAATATTACCAAGAACAAATGGGTGAATTTTAGTATGAAACCGATTGAAGTTCTAGAAAACGTGGTGAGTTTGGCACGAATTATAAAAAACACTTTCGACTCATTTTCTGGCGATGGAAAAGAAATGCTTTTCAACTATTTTTCAGAGTGGACAGAAATTTCAAGTGGTGATTATGAAAGGCTTTTTTCAGAAACAATTAATGCCAAATACAAAGCTTTTGACATTGAACCGACGGTAAGTCAAGTGAATAATTTTATAGTAAAAATCGATTATCTGTTCAACCTTTTAAACCAATTAGATTACATCGGCAAAAAACGCGATACCGGAATTTTTGTCAATGAGAATATTGTAAGAAATGAAAGAACGAGTTTCTTCGGAAATGACAATAAAGATAATGATTCGCCAAATTCTTCACCATCATTTTTAGCAGAATAACCAAATTAAAACCTACACCAAAACATGGATATTTTAAATAGAAAAGAGCGTACTTCTGCATTCCTGCTATTCCTGTTGATGTTTATCATCACGACTGGAGTTTTGTTTTTTGCTATCTTTTTCAATTACAGGCTTCCTTTAAAAGAAAATGAAGTGCTGAAAAATGAGAATGATAAAATCTTGGCAGAATTCAATTTCCAGAAAAAATTCTCTGAAAAAATCGAGCACATTAGCGTCTTGATCGATTCATTAGACAAATCACCGGAAAGTTTTCAGTTCATTGAGCAAAACATCAGCTTTGAATTGGTCGATTTAAAGGAAAAAATTCCTGCAGATTCTGACCAGAGTTTGAAACTTTATGACAACGTAATTTTGACAATTACTGATTTGGTCAATACCAAGAAATTATTGCTTCAGGTTAATGATTCTAAGAAGGAAATTGACGTACTGAATCAGCAATTAAAAGCGTATGAAGAAGACAATAAAGATTTGTTGCGCGACTTAAAACTGGCAACTCAATTGAGCAGAAGAGCTAACTAAATTTGAGGAATTATGGTTACAGAAGATATCTTGCAGGCAATTCACATTGCAAAACAGCACGCGAAAGACAATTTCAACCAAAAATATTCGCCGGCGCATTTAATGAAAGCGCTTTTGAGTCCGCAGTTCAATTTCATGAAAGAGCTGGATTCAAAAGGAATTGATGTGTTTTATCTCGACGAATGGGCTGACATCAGAATTAGTGAATATCCAAAAGCTTCAAAGCCAAATGATGATCCGGCGCCAGACAGCGCGGTAAATGTTGTTTTGGGCGAAGCAGAAGAAATTGCGAAAAAATCTGGCGATGAAGTTGGTTTTATTCCGATTTTAAAAGCGTTGGTAACTCCTGGCGTTGGATTTTCTCATGACCAGTTGAAGTCGCTTCCGTTGTCTGCTTCAGAATTATCTGAGCAATTTGATTCCGGAAATGCGGCAACTAATTCTGATAAACCAAAGGTGAATTTAGCCGGAAATTCTTCTACTCTAGATAAATATTGCACTGATAAAGTCAAACATTACAAGTCAAAAGAATCGATTCCGATGATTGGAAGAGATGACGAATTGAAAACAATTACTGAGATTTTAAACCGAAAATTGAAACCGCACGTTATTGTAATCGGGGAATCTGGCGTTGGAAAATCTACTTTAATTGAAGGTTTCTGCGGAAAAATTGCTGACAAATCTACTCTGACAGCTTTTAATAATGCCAATGTTTTTGAAATAAATATCGGTCCGCTATTCGCCGGGGCTTCTTATAAAGGCGAAGTGGAAGACCGACTTCAGAAGATTTTCAACGAAGTAAAAAACTATGAAAAACCGATTTTATTCATAGACGATATTCACGAATTATTCGATTCCAACCAAGGAAACGGCATCGGAAGTATTATAAAATCAGAACTATCAAAAGGAGATATTACTTTTATTGGAGCAACAACTACGGAGAAATTCAGAAAATCTTTAGGCAAAGATGACGCACTTTCGAGACGATTTGAAACTTTAGAAGTTACAGAACCAACGCAAGAATTGGCTTTGAGAATGATCAAAAACGTGATTTCTCACTACCAAACGCACCACGATTTCAGCATTGACGAAGAAGGTTTGAAAGAATCAATCCGACTTTCAAAACGCTATTTAAAGGAAAAATCGCTTCCAGATTCCGCTTTGGATTTGATCGACAGAACGATGTCTTCCTTAAAAGTGGCGAAAGAAAATATTAAAAAAGACCTTCCAGAGTTGAAAAAACAGCTGGAAGAAATCAAAGATATTATTGAAGAATTAGAAAAAGAAGAAAAAATTCACTGGCTTCATTCTGATATTCAAAACAAAACTGGAAAACTTTTCAGTGAAGACGATGACAAATTTGCTTCCATTGAAAAAGAACACAAAATTTCACATCTTCAGTCGCTTTTAGACAGTTTAGAAAAGCTGAATGACGAAGAAAATATTGTTTTAAACACGCATCTTTCCCACGTGGTTTCTGGCATTACAGGAATTCCTGCTGGAAAAGTGAAATCAGATGAACGCGAGCGCCTTTTAGACATCGAAAACACTTTAAAACAAAGAGTTATCGGTCAAGATCACGCCGTTAAAGTTGTGGCTGATGCTATTTTAGAATCTCGTTCTGGACTGACAAAACCCGGACAACCAATTGGTTCTTTTTTCTTCCTCGGACCAACAGGAACTGGAAAAACGGAACTCGCAAAATCATTGGCAGATTTCTTATTTGGAGACGAAAATGCGATCATTCGTTTAGATATGTCTGAATTTAAGGAAGAACATTCTGCTGCACTTTTATATGGAGCGCCTCCAGGATATGTGGGTTATGAAGAAGGTGGTTTATTGGTCAATAAAATCCGTCAGAAGCCTTATTCTATTGTGCTTTTTGATGAAATTGAGAAAGCGCATAAATCTGTTTTTGATGTATTTCTTCAGATTTTAGATGAGGGAAAACTGCATGACCGATTAGGAAAAGAAGGTGATTTTTCGAATGCCGTAATTTTATTTACGTCAAATATCGGATCTGATTTTATCGTAAAATCTTTTGAAAAAGAAGTAATTCCGAAATCAAATGACTTGATCCAATTGATGACTGGTTATTTCAGACCAGAATTTTTAGGTCGTTTGACAGAAATCATTCCGTTTGCGCCGATCAGCAAGAAAAGCGTTTCGCGAATCTTTGACATCCATTTGAAAAAAGAACTTTTACAGCTTTTGGAAAAATTAGACATCACTTTGCATATCGACGAAAAAGACAAAGAACAAATTGCTTTGATGGGTTTCACGCCAGAATATGGAGCGCGTCCAATTAAAGGAACGATCAGAAATCAGCTGAAAAGACCGCTTTCGAGAATGATTATTTCCAATGAAATTAAAAAAGGAGATTCGCTGAAAGTAACGTTGAATGAAGACGGAGAAATTAAATTTACGATAGAAAATGAAAGACCTATTTTACAAAATTCCAATTGATTTCAAACGGTTATCGAGTGGTGAAGATTTGAGAAAAGTCACTATCGAAGAATCTTTGGCGCAATATATTTCACTGATTATCACCACGATTTTCGGCGAGTACAAATATGATGATGAATTTGGAACCGTGATTTGGGAAACCGATTTTAATCTTTTGTCCAATGCAAACCAGCTGAAAGACATGATCAAGGAATCGGTTCATGAAAAAGTAAAAAGATATGAAAAACGCCTGATTGTGACCGATGTAACTTTGGGCGTTAGTGAAGATACCGTAAGTTATGAAGCGAATATTCGTGTGAAAAAACGTCTGGACATTGTGGTTTATGGCGTGATTAAAAAGACAAACCAACCTTATTATTACAAAAGCTCTTACTTTCTAGCGCCATTTTCATTTAAATAAAAATCGATGAATCAACTATCAAAAGACCAAATTAAAGACCGATTACTCAAGCGCGCTGCCAAACAATGGGGCTATTCTGACGTGGAACTGGAAAATGTCTTTGACCCAATTGTCAATTTGCTTTTTGATGTTTGTGCCAAAGAATTGGAAAAAATATCCAACGAAGTTTTCTCTAGCAGAAGAAGAATTACTGAACGATTGGTGGATATTTTAACACCGACGGCTTCTGCAAAAGCGACTCCTGCAAGAGCAATTTTGAGAGCTTATCCGGTGGAAAATGAAGTTACTTTAAACGATTACCACCAGTTTTATTTCCAGAAAAAAGAAGTAAATCCATATAATCCTACAGAAAATGTCCTAAAAAATTATTTTTTCGGACCTACAAAACCTGTAAAACTAAACCGAAATAAACTCAGTTATGTCATTCTTCCAAATGGTGTTCAAGAAATTGTAAAAGAACAATTTCGAGAAATTGTAAGTAGCAATAATTACATAAAACCCGCACCACACGGAACAATTTGGCTTGGCTTAAAACACCAAGGCGACGGAATCATCAAGGATTTAATGTTTTATTTCTATCTAAAAAACATTCACAACAGAAACACCTTTTTTCACTTTTTGCCAAGAGCGAAATGGTTTTTAAACGATCATCAATTGACAACTGTTCAAGGCTATAACAATGATGACAAGCATTCCAACGATTATGGAGAATTGATTCAAGAGGATTTTTACCATATCGAAAGAACGCAGGAACACACTAATGATTTTTACAAACAGAATTTTATTACGGTAAAAGATGTTATCAATATTGGCGACAGCGATTATTCGATTCCAGCGGAATTGAACACATTTATTCCTGCAGAAGATTTAAAAAAACTGTCAGAAGAAAAGTTGCTTTGGATTCGAATTGAGTTCCCGAATGTGATTGGCGCTACCATTTTATCGGAAGTTTTTTGTGCAAACAATTGCTTTCCGGTAATCAATAAAAAGCTGAATGAAGTGCAAGGCAACATTAAAAGCCTGCTGAATATCTATCCTTTAAATTTAAATGATGAGTTTTTCTTGGAATTGTTTTCTGTCGTGGATGACAAAAACAACGAATTCGACGTCATTAAAAATGATGATGAAAAAGCTGATAATGATTATGCCTATTTGAGATTTGGCGGTGTGGCGCGATTTGACGAAAGAAATGCTACTGAAGAAATAAATTATTTAATCGATTTGATTCGGGACGAAGCAGCTGCTTTTTCAAGACTTGGTCACGATTTTACAGATAATAATTTAAAAGAAATCAACCAGATTATCTCACGTTTCAGAAACAAAATGTCGCAAGTTGGGATGCAGAATATCAACAATCCCTATTTGATTTTAAATACGGCGGCAAACACGAACAGAGGCACTTTATTTGCAAAATACTGGACCACAAATGGTGAATCGGCCAATAAAATAAATACATTCTCAAGATTGGTTTCTCACAAAGGTTCTGATTTTGAAAGAGACAATATTATGTTTTTGTCAACAACACAAGGTGGAAAAGACGAACTTTCAAATTCAGAAAAAATTTACGCTTATCGCGAGAATCTAGTTTCAAATCAAAGAGTTGTGACGCGCCAAGATATTATTATTTTGTGCAAAAATCATTTCGGTGACGCCATTACAAAAGTCGAAGTTAAAAACGGAATCCAGACAAGTTTGGATAGCAATGTGGGTTATACGCCGACAATTGACATTTACTTAGAGCGAAGAGATAAAGAATATTACAACGAAGAAGAATGGTATTTCTTGAGTGAAGATTTAAAATTGTTGATTGAAAACCGAGCGATAAATATTGTTCCGTTTCGCATAATTTATTCTTAAAATTAGATTTAATTAGCTAGTTTTTTTGTTACATTTATAATAACAAAAACTCATTTCAATGAAAAAAGTAACCTTATCAATAGCCCTTTTCGGATTGCTTTTGGCAACATCTTGTAAAAAGGAAGAAACTGTAGTAACAACAGCTGAAGACGGCACAGTAACTACAACTGAAACAACTACAAAAAGCAATGTAGATTTAGAATTAAGTGAAAATGCAAAAGCCAAATTAGACAGCGCCGAAGTAAAACTTTCAGAAGCAAAAGCAAAAGGCGACAAAGAAGCTGAACGTTTGGCACAAATCACGGTTGACAAAGCAAAAAGTGCTTGGGAAGCTACAAAAACTGGCGTAAAAAATACTTCAGAAAAAATAAAAGAAGAAGCTCAAGAAGCTAATGCAAAAATGAAAGAGTCTTCTAAAAAAGCAAAAGAAGATCTGAAAGAAGGTTATAATAATACTTTAGAAAAAGCTAAAGTTGAATAATACCTAATCCTAATGTATAATCAATCCCGCTTAAACAGCGGGATTTTTTTTGCTCTAAATCAAAACATACCAACACTTTGCAACATAATTAAGCTTTTGGCGTTACCTTTGTAACATCATCAATCAAATCATTATTATGTTAAAACAATTCTTTCTTGTCTGCTCAGGCACTGACAAAAACATCATCGAAAGCTGTTCCAACGGCGAACAAAACAAGTATGCCGGAATCGGCGCCACCGTATTTTTTACTGCAATAATGGCTTTTATCGCTGGCAGTTATGCACTTTACACGGTTTTTGACAACATTTACACAGCCATTTTCTTCGGATTTATTTGGGGTTTATTAATCTTCAATCTGGATAGATTTATAGTTTCCACGATTCGAAAAAGAGACGGTTTCGGAAGCGAATTCATTCAGGCAACGCCAAGAATTGCTTTGGCTATTATCATTGCTATCGTAATTTCAAAACCGCTAGAAATCAAAATTTTCGAAAAGGAAATCAACACCGTTTTATTGAAAGAAAAAAATGCAATGGCCTTGACTAATAAAAAGGAAGTTGCCAATTATTTCAAGACCGATTTAGATAAAAACAAAGCCCAAATCGACAGCTTAAAGTCTGAAATTACCAAGAAAGAAAAAGAAGTCAATACGTTATATCAAACCTACATCACAGAAGCTGAAGGAACAGCAGGAACAAAAAAACTAGGAAAAGGTCCAGTTTTTAAAGAGAAAATCGCAAAACATGATTTGGCTAAATCTGAATTAGATGCTTTAAGAATAACTAATCTCGCAAAAATCGCCGAAGCTGAAAAACTATCCACAAAGTTGCAAGCTGATTTAGATAAAAAAGTAACCGAAACACAGCCAATCATCGATGGTTTTGACGGCTTGATGGCAAGAATCAATGCTTTGGATAAATTACCTTGGCTTCCTTCATTTTTCATTATGTTGCTATTTCTAGCCATTGAAACTTCGCCAATTATAGCCAAATTATTATCCCAAAAAGGAGAATATGATTTCAAGATTGAAGACCTAGAAACCGCGATGAAAGCAACTCTGGCACAAGACAAATACCAGCGTGATTTATTAGTAAAAACGAGCGCCTTGATGCACGACAAAGTTTATGAAGACATTGCTTCTGACAAAGATTTGTATAATTTACAAAGAAAAAAAGCAACCGAATTATTAGAATTGCAAGCACATAATTTCGTCGAAAAGCAGAAGAAAACTTTTTAGTGAGGCAATAGCCAATAGGCAATAGTAAAAAGTAAAAAGCGGAAGGTGAATCATCATCTTCCGCTTTTTTATTACATCTAGTTTTAGCTTTTGCCTATTGGCTATTGCCTATTGGCTTTTGCCTATAACTACATATGGCTCAAAATCTCCTTTTTCAAAGTATCATATTCCCCTTGCATGATCAGCCCATTATCCAATAACTTCTTGTAATTCTGCAATTTATCAAACAATTCATCTTGCGAAAGGTCTTTCAGCGATTTTTCTTTTGACTCTGGTTTTTCATCTGGAAATTGCTTTTCATCACGATAACCTGATTGTGAAACCGGAATAATCTCTGCATAATCAGTCACTTCTTCTGTTTCCACTTCTTCCACTTCTGGTTCTTCGATTGTTGCAAAAGTTTCTGGAATAACTTCCTCTTGTTCTTGAATAATTTCAACTTTTGGTTCTTCAAAAACAGGTTCTGGTTCTTGAGAAGCAACGCCGTTTTTCAAAATATCCAACTGTTCTTTGGCAAACGTATAAATCTTTCTAGCCTGCGTTTTCGGAATATAATCAATTGAAATCGTCAAGTCAGTTTTGGTCGTAAAAGAAAATTCTGAACCCAGAATATTTTCCTTTACAAAAGTGCCCAAAATATCATCCCAAGTATAATCTGTAAAATCCATTGAAAGTCCGAGATTCTTCGGCTTGCAGATAATTATCCTCTTATTTGTCAAAACAATACTATCTGGAAAAACCGTGATTGCTGGCTTTTTTTGAACGCCAATATACCCGATTTCTTCATTTTTCATTAGCAAATCCGTCAATTTTGAAGTGATTTTGTCCACTGCTTTCGGATCTTGCTCTTCGTTTAAAAAACTTTTGATGTGTTCGTTCATGTTGTAAAGTTGCTAAGTCACAAAGTAACTGAGTTGCTAATTTTTATACACAAATGTAATGCCTAATTGTCTAATTTTCAAATTAACTATTCGCCTAAATCAATTTCTGCCTGCAATTTTTTCGTAAGGCTTTTGAAAACCAAATCATAAGAATGGTCAATCAATTCCCGCAAAAATTTATCAGAAACATCGCCATTTATTTCAATCGTGTTCCAATGCACTTTGCTCATGTGAAAACCTGGCTTGATGTCGTTGTAGTTGGCACGAAGTTCTTCCGAGCGCTCTGGATCACATTTTAAATTGACTGCTGGCGTGCCTTTTTCCCAATTATTCAGAGATGAAAGCGCAAACATTTTACCTCCGACTTTAAAAACCAAAGTATCTTCATCAAACGGAAAATGCTCAGTAACGCCCTTTTTTGAAAGGCAGAATTCGAAAAATTGCTGGATGTTCATTTTTTAATTTAAAGATTTAAGTATTGAAAAATTTAAAGATTTCATCTCTTGAAATTGATTTTTGAAATTGAAATTGACTTTTGAATTTACAAAATTTTATACAAAATTGGTTTACTGGGCGAAGCGTCATTTTTGAAAGAAGCAATTTGCAGATTCAGCAGATAGTTTCCATCCAAAACTTCGTCTTTTACATAAATTAGTTCCGTGATTGTGGCGTCTAATCTTGCGTCTTCATTAAGGATATCCACATTTTTTACATTCCAAAAAGCTTTGTGCGCTACTAATTTTCCTTCATCTTTTTCTTTGTCGACGCTCGGCAAATCAATCAGCAAATGTTTGACGCCGCTTTCGCGTAAGTAAATCGCAGCATTTTCATCTAAATAAGGCGGATTCGTATTCGAATATTTCTTGGAAAGTTTTTCGTTTAAATTGGGCAAATTTCTGATTACAACAGCTTCCGGAGATTTTCCTTCCAAAGCTTTTTCAATCTGATTTTTGGTAATTACTAAATCTTCGCCTTGCAGTTCTGGCGTTACCGAAATCAATTCGGCAGTGAAGAAAAATGTTTTTAACGTATCATTTATACTGTAAAATTCTCTGGTAATATGTCCCAAACATTCCGTGTGGGTTCCGTGTCCATGCGGGTTGAAGAAGATATTATTGAAATTGGTAGAAGAACTTCCTTCCGAAACTTTCCCGATCCAGTCACCAAAACGAACGGGCTCAATTTCAGGTTTTTCAATATACCAAGCAATCGGATTTTCATCGGTATTGGTCAATGTCATAGAAATGTCGATTGGTTTTGAAAAATCAACTTCAAAGGTTTGGTTTTTGGAAGTAAGGGTTGCTTTCACGTAAAAAGTTTTTTATTTCAAAGCTAACAAAAAAAGCCTTGCGAGAAAAAGCTTTGCGGAACTTTGCGAAACCTTTATTTTTTTTCTTTGCGATAGAATTTAAACGCAAAGTGAGGAAAAAGGTTTCGCAAAGTTCCGCAAAGTTCTGTGTTGAGTCTTTGAACCTATTAAAACGAGCGTTGATGCACTTCGTTGAGTTTATGAACCTCTTAAATTAGGTGTTGAAGCTGTTAGAATAACCGCTGAAGCACTATGAATGGCCGTTGAAGTTCTTAGAATGCTCGTTGATGTACTTAGATGAGCCGTTGATCTACTTAGATGGCTCGTTGATCTACAATTTATTGATTAGTATCACGTTACAGAGCTTTTGTAAGTAAATACATCTTTTGGCAATAAAATATAGTCTTATATCTTATAAATGCCTGTTACTCTTCGCCTAGCATAAACAAATCACTCGCAATTCCATCGGCTAAAAACTTTCCTTTTCTTGTAGTTTTTAGAATATTAGCATCAATAGAAAGCAAATCATCAGCCATAAATTTAGCGGCTTGTCTCAAAAGATAATCTAAGAATTTTATTCCGAATTCAGCTTCAATTCTACTTAAAGAAACACCCCAGATGGTTCGCAATCCGGTCATAATATATTCATTATACCGATCTTCTTGCGATAAAATTTCCACTTCACTTGGAAGTTTTTCCTCTTGGATTTCCTTTAAATAAATGGAATTGTTTGCGATATTCCAGCTTCTGGAAACGCCGTCATAACTGTGTGCCGAAGGTCCGATTCCCAAGTATTTTTTTCCTAACCAATACGCAGAATTATTTTTTGAGAAGTAATTTTCCTTTCCAAAGTTGGACAATTCATAATGTATGAATCCATTTTCTTGCAACGTATCGACCAGAATCTGGAAATGTGCTGAAGCCACCTCATCTTTTGGTTCCGAAATTTTTCCGGTTTGGATGAGTTTTTTCAAAGCCGTTTTTGGTTCTACTGTCAAAGCATAACTTGAAATGTGAGGAATCCCAAAACTCAAAGCCGTTTCAATATTCTGCTTCCACATTTCATTCGTCAAACCCGGAATTCCGTAGATCAAATCAATCGAAATATTGTCGAAATATTTTGTAGCTTCTGCTAAAGATTTCTTTGCTTCTTCGGCATTGTGCGCGCGATTCATCAGCTTTAAATCTTCTTCAAAAAAAGATTGGATGCCAACGCTGAGGCGATTAATTGGACTGTTCGATAGTTCGATTATTCGATCATTTGATAAGTCGTCAGGGTTGGCTTCCAGCGTGATTTCAGGATTTTCTGCAACTTGAAAGTTTTCATAAACCGCATCAATCAAAAATCTTATTTCAGAAATCGTCAATACAGAAGGCGTTCCTCCTCCGAAATAAATCGTTTCTACTACATCCGTGATTTCACTTTTTCGCAGTTGCATTTCTTTGGCCAAAGCCAAAATCATTTCGTCTTTCTTTTTCATAGAAGTTGAAAAATGAAAGTCGCAATAATGGCATGCCTGCTTGCAAAACGGGATGTGGATGTAAATTCCTGACATGGTGCAAAGCTACAACCTTAAAAGGAATATTTTATACTCTGAAAATCGTTACTTTTTCAGCTCTTCGATAGAAAAATCAGCGAACAAAAGTTCTTCATCACGAAGCTGTTCTTTGCTCAAAAGGCTTCTGTAAATCCCCCATTTTGGTCGGATTCCTTCCGCTTTGTCGCGCCACATTCTCAGGTTTTGGTTTTTATAATCGATCAAGACTTTTCCGTCGTCGATTCTTTTTAAAGTGATACTGTATTTACCACTTTCACCATAGGTTATTGTTTCTGTAGCTTCCACCCAGCGACCTTTGAAAAGTGCTAAATCTGCCGATGCCATTTCTTTAGAATCTGTGCTGTCGGCGTGCATTACTTGCAGTTTTTCGTTTTTGCCGCCACGCGTAATTAAGGAAACTACGGGCATGCTTTCGTGCGGACCTCCGTAAGCTTTGATTTGGTGAATGTGCGTGAATTTATTTGATGGCTGGAAGCCTGCGTCTAGTTTGAATTTCCATTTGTAAACTACGGTTTCGCCTGCTGTTCCAATCAAATTATCTGGCGACTGGTTGTAGGTTTTGATTTCGTTTCTTTGGCGGTCGAATTTCTTGCAACGGTCATTGTCTGGGGAAACGTGGATGTTGAATTTAAAGACATATTTCTTCAAATCTGCATCAAAAACTTCCTCGATATGGCGCCCGAATTTGTCGTGGATGCAATCTGGAGTTTCTACTGCTTCATAGCCAGGTGCGAAAACGCTGTTGATTAATTCGTAAGTGTTTCCTGGACCGTCTGCTGCTAGCGTTGTGGCTTGTGCAAAGGATAATTGGGCAACAAACAGCAGTGCTATTTTTAATACTAATTTCATAAAGTAAGATTGTTTTTCACTCTTGTGCAAAAATGCTGCCATGAGAGCTAGATTTTGTGCTAATTATTTTGTTTTAATGATCTTTTCAGTAATTTCTTCTTCATCTTCATAATTGAAATTTAGGATATAGATTCCTTCTGGTAAAAAGGAAACGTCTACATTTTCAGGTTCTAAATTACTTTTTTGAAAGACAATCTTTCCTTGCAGGTTGGTGATTTTTAATTGCTCAACATTGTCTTTTCTTTGAAAGTTTAAGTTGTCAATTACCGGATTTGGATACAAAACGGATTTGTTTTCTGTAAATTTTTCTGTGGAAAGGGTATTTACCTGTTCAATATAAAAGTCTGCGAAAAGCACTTCTTCATCGCGAATTTGTTCCGGACTTAAAATGCTTCGGTAGATTCCCCATTTCGGGCGGATGCCGTCAGCATTGTCGCGCCACATTCTGATGTTGTTGTTGGTGTAGGTTAAAAGCGTCGCATTGGTAGCCACATTTTTTAAGGTGATTTGGTATTTGCCGTTTTCTTCGTAAGTAATTGTTTCGGTGGCTTCTACCCAAATTCCTTTAAAGAGCGAAAGATTTGCGGTGGCTTTTTGAACAGAAACCAAGCTGTCGGAATGCATGATTTCTAGTCTTGGCGTGCTGCCACCTCTGGCGATAATTGAAACTACGGGAATGTCTTCGTGAGGACCGCCGTACGCTTTTATTTGGTGGATGTGGGTAAATCTGTTGGAGCCTTGAAAGTTTGCATCAAGCTTGAATTTCCATTTGAAGACGAACTTTTCTCCGTAAGTGCCGATTAGATGTGCCGGCGATTGGTTGTAGGTTTTTATTTCGTTGCGCTGCCTATCAAAATTTAAGCAACGGTCATTGTCTTGGGTGGCGTGGATGTGGAACTTGAAGACGTATTTGTTTAATTGAGTGTCGAAAACTTCTTCGATGTGACGGCCGAAATTTGTATGAACGCAGTCTGGGACTTCGATGACGTTATACCCTGGAGCTAAAACACTATTAATTAATTCATAAGTGTTTCCTGGGCCGTCAGCGGTTAGCGTTGTTATTTGGGCGAACGTGGCTTGAGTAAGGAATAAGAGGGAAAGTTTAATTAATTTCATTGGTGATTTAAATTTTACTTTGGTCTTTTTTTACCGTGGATTCGCTTTTTTTGAACCATTAAGGGATTAAGGTTTGTTAAGGCAGGAGTTTTGTTATTTACTTTGGAAGTATTGTTATTTACGATATTAGAATTATTGTTTACCGTGGCAATATTATCTTTTACTATTGTAGAATTATCATTTACTGTGCTAATATTATTTTTTACAGTGGCAGTATTATCATTTACTGCGGTCGTATTATTATTTACTATAGCAGAATTATCAAATATGTCGGGTGTTTTTTCTTTTGGCTTATTGTTTTCTTATTTTATTTTCTATAAATTATTATAGTGGATTGGTTTTTCTTTGCGAAACTTTGCGAAACCTTATTTTGCTTTGCGTTTAATTTTAACGCAAAGTATCGCAAAGATTTTTCGCAAAGGTTCGCAAAGCTAAATGTTTAGTTTTGGTTTATTTCTTATATTTCTTAAAAGATTCTACAGCTTGTTTTGTAGTATTTTTTATGGCTTCGTAGTCGAAATTGCCTTCGTTATTTTTTACGAAGAGTTGTGATCCTAAGCCTACGCAGTGTGCTCCTGCGGAAAGCCATTCTTTTAGATTTTCATCGGTTGGCTGCACGCCGCCAGTTGGCATTATGTTTGACCACGGGCAGGGTGCTTTTACGGCTTTGATGAATTCTGAACCGCCAACTTGCTGGGCTGGAAATATTTTTACTATGTCTGCGCCTAGGCTTTCTGCGTAATTGATTTCAGTCAACGAACCGCAACCCGGCATCCACGGAATTTTTCTTCTGTTGCAAGTCGTTGCCATTTCTGGATTTATAATTGGCGCTACTATGAAATTTGCTCCTAATTGAATGTAAAGCGACGTGGTTCCTGCATCTACCACTGAACCGATTCCCAAGATTAATTCAGGAAGCGTTTCTTTGGCGTAGGCCACTAATTCGTCAAACACTTTGTGCGCGCCTTCTCCTCTATTGGTAAATTCAAAAATTCTTACACCGCCGTCATAAACAGCCTGCAAGATTTTTTTGCAGATTGCAGCATCTTCATGGTAGAAAACCGGAACGATTCCGATTTCATTGATTGTATTTAAAACCTGCAATTTTGAAAATCTTGCCATTGTATTATCGTATTAATCTTCCGGAAGTGTTGCCTTCCGCAATTTGGTTTATCTCATTAAAGTCAGCCAAGTTTGCATCGCCTTCGATCGTGTGTTTAATGGCACAAGCAGCGTTTGCAAAAGCTAAGGTGTCTTTTTCTGCGTAATTGTTTAGTTCTCCAAAAATGATTCCGGCGGCGAAAGCATCTCCTGTTCCAATTCTATCGACAATGTGCGTGATTTCGATTGGTTCACAAGTGAACATATTTTTTCCGTTCCACATTCTGGCTTCGATTTGGTGCCAAGACGCATTTTTGCCTGTTCTTGTCTTGTCGTAAATGTTCTTCAGTTTTGGAAATTCTTCCTTTAAAGCAATGCTTCCTTTTTTGAAATCATCATCCGAAAGAGAAAAATCTGTACCTAAAAGTTCGTTGAACTGCTCGGCTCCTCCGATAAAAACATCTGACAAAGCTACTAAACCTTTCAGTACATCGGCGGCGTTTCTGCCATATTTCCAAAGACCATTTCGATAGGCTGGATCGCAAGAAACAGTGACTCCCATTTCTTTGGCAACCATCAAGCCTTCTTTTAAAGCTAGGAAATTATTTTCAGAATGGCCTGGCGTAATTCCTGTCCAGTGAAACCAATCAGCATCTTTGAAGATGGCGGCCCAAGGGATGGAATTTGGTTCCATAGCACGGAAAGCCGAATGATTTCTGTTGTAAGAAATAACTCCCGAGCGCACTACAGCACCTGGTTCTACAAAATATAATCCTAATGGCTCTTCTCCTTTTTGAACAAAAGAAGTATCGACACCACTGCTTTTTAGGTTTGAAATAGCAGCGTTTCCTAAAAAATCATTAGAGACGCGGCTGACGTGAACGGACTGGCAACCCAAAAGGGAAAGAGAAACCGAAACATTTGTCTCGGTTCCTCCATAATAAATTTCAAGCTGGTTTGTCTGGGACATCTTTTTGAAACCCGGAGGCGTCAGCCTGGCTAGTATTTCACCATAAGTGACTACTTTCTTCATTTTTATTTTATTAACTGAAAGCTAAACCTCCGTTGATATCAATGTTATTTCCTGTCAAGAAAGACGATTCGTCAGAAGCTAAATAAGCTACTAGATCAGCTACTTCAGTTGCTTTTCCTTCTCTTCTCAACGGCGTTCCGTTTGCTACATTTGTGCGAACTTCAGGCTTAGTGAAAGTGTCGTGGAAAGCTGTTGCGATCATTCCTGGGCAAAGTGCGTTTACACGAATTCCTTGAGGACCGAATTCTTTAGCCAAACCTCTTGTGTACGTCATCACCGCACCTTTTGCAGAAGCATAAAGCGCCGCACCTGGACCACCACCATCACGACCAGCTTGAGAAGCGAAGTTGATGATTGAAGCACCTGATTTCATCAAAGGCTTGAATGCTTTTGTTACTAGAAAAACAGATTTGAAGTTTACATCGATCATGGTGTCGAAGAAATCTACGTCCATTTCTTCGATGGTTTTTCTTGCGATCAAACCACCAGCAACGTTTACTAAAACGTGTACTTCTTCACCGAAAGCTTTTTTAGATTCGCTTACCAAAGTATCGATATCTTCTTGTTTTGTCATATCGCCTTGCACGATGATTGCTTTTCCGCCTGCTTCTTCGATTAATTTCAAAGTCGTGTCACCGTCTTCTTGGCTTAGATAATAATTTACCACAACATTAGCTCCTTCTTTTGCCAATTTAATAGCAACTTCTCTTCCTATGTCTCTTGCTCCTCCTGTTACTACGGCTGTTTTTCCTTTTAATTTCATTTTAATTGTATTTAATATTTATTTAAATTCTACTTATTTAACTGGTTGTATTTTTTTGATCAATGTGAATACCGACAAGACACCAAGAGGCACAAAAATGGCGATGATGATGAATGCTGGCGTGTAAGATGTTTTGGTAATTACCGGAATCAGAAAGTTCATGACGATTACCGAAATAACTCCGATGGAACCTCCCAAACCGGCTAAAGTTCCTACTGATTTTTTGTCCATCAAATCACTTGGCAAAGTCTGGATGTTTCCGATAGCGAATTGGAATCCGAATAATACGAAAGAAACGATTACTACGAATTTTAAAGGCGTGTCTCCGAAGAAAATAGTAGCCATCAATCCTAAGAACATGATGACGCCGCCGATAGCAATTGCCAGTTTTCTTCCTTTGTCAACCGATTGCGATTTGGCGATAACCATTCCGGAATACCAGCCTCCGGCAAGACTTCCGAATGCGGCTCCAACGTAAGGAACCCAAGCGAAAAGACCGATTTGTTTTACATCAAAACCATACGTTTTTTGAAGATATAAAGGCATCCAGCCTACAAAAAGCCACCAAATTGGTTCCATAAAAAAGCGGGTTGCGATGACACCCCAGCTTTCTTTGAAAGATAAAATTTCTTTAATTGACATTCCTTTTTGTGCTTCTTCTTCAACCGTTGGCGCTGCTTTTCCATCTAAGATTAATCTTCTTTCTTCTTCGGTAATCCAAGGATGGTCTTTTGGTAATTTTTTATAGACGATCAACCAGGGAATAATCCAAACCAATCCCATTGCCCCGATGATAATGAAAGTCGTCTGCCAGCCATAACCTGCAAACATGTAGGCGATGAAAAGCGGTGCGATTACAGAACCAATTGAAGCTCCGGCGTTGAAAATTCCTTGAGCGATGGCTCTTTCTTTAAGGGGAAACCATTCAGAATTGCTTTTTACAGCTCCTGGCCAGTTTCCTGCTTCAGAAATTCCAAGTGTGATTCTTACGAAAGCTAGTGACATTACGCCTTTTACAGCAAAATGAAATAAGGATGACAGCGACCAGACACCAATGGCAATGACAAATCCCAGACGCGTTCCGATTTTGTCAAAAAGCTTTCCAGAGACTGATTGTCCGACGGCATAAGCGATCATGAAAAGGTTTAATATCAATGCATAATCTGCATCGCCCATTCCTAAATCTTTGCTCATTGCCGGCCACATGATTGATAATGCAGAACGGTCGATGTAATTGATGATCGTTGCAATACCAATTAAGGTAATGATCCACCATCTTAATCCTTTAATTTTCATAATTTATTGTAAAAGGCTTTTGCAAGCCAGATTATTATTTGACTACCTTGATAGTCTTCACATTATTTTCAGAAATCACATTCACGATGTAAGTTCCTTTTGCAAAAGACGCCATGTCAACAGTCGTTTCATTAGCGTTGATCGCTTTGTTTATTAATTGTTGTCCGGCTAAGTTGTAAATCGTTACTGAATCGATGTTTTCTACAGCTTTTAGATTTAAAATATCTTTTACCGGATTTGGGTAGAAAGCTACTTTGTTTGCGTTGAAATCATCTCTTCCTAATGGCAAATCATAAGTCAATGCGATATCATCAATAGCGCCCCAACCGATAGTTGCCGGATCACTTAAATTGTTTGACCTGAATGTTACGACGAAATACTGTGTCGTTCCTGGCACAATTGTCGAAGCTGGCACTTCTGCCGTAAGATTTGTATAAGCCGCATATCCTGTTGTGGAAGGAAACTTATCTGAAAATCGAACTGCCGCTGTTCCATTTGTCGGCACTTCATTCATCAGTGAAAAATAAATATAATCGTTTGGCCCAGTGACCGGATCGACTGCCACTACTTCTTGCTTGTATTTAAAGCTAACCTGCACGTTTACAGCGTCAGCCGGAATTACCACAGGACGATAGATATGAACGGTTCTGCTTCCTGCTGAAGTTCCAACTGTTGTTGCACTGCTTCCAATAAAAGCACCTCTGTTTCCGGTAAATCCAGCTTGTCCGGTCCCGATTTGCCATTTTCTTGAACCGTACGTATGATTTAAGAGCGTCCAGCCATTTCCTTCAAAAGTGTCGGCAGTTTCAAAACCTCCGTCTCCAGCAGGATTGATAAGTGTAACCGTTGATTGCGCATTGCTTTCGAATGCAAATGCAAGCACGAATGCTGCGAGTAAAGTAATTTTTTTCATAAGTTATAATTTTAAAAGGTTAATTGTTTTTCAATCTTTAGTAAATTAATTTTCAATCAATTACCTCTCGCAATGCATTGCATTGGCAAGGATAATTTTTTAAATAAAATCTTCGCGAATCGGACTAAAAACGTCGATTAGCATTCCCGCTTCTAAGCAAATGGCACCGTGAAGAATATTTGGCTCGATGTAAAAAGCATCACCTGTTTGAAGGATTTTCTTTTCTCCATCGATGGAAACCTCAAATTTTCCAGAAACTACGTAAGACGTCTGTGAGTGGTAATGCTGGTGAATCGGACCGATACCGCCTGTTTCGAAGGCAACTTTTACCATCATGATGCTTACATCATAACCTGTGATTTGTCTTTTTACGCCTTCGGCTACGGTTTCCCAAGGATTTTCGCTTTCTACATAAAATGCGGGTGTGTTGATTTTCATTGTATTCTAATTTGTAATTAATTTATAGTTGCCTTTCCACTCATATGTTTTTCCGTTTGCTGCCAACTTGTGTTTTGCATCAGCTTTGGATTTTTTATTGGCGAAAAGCAACGTGTAGGTTTTTTTATTTTTCATGCTTACTGAAACCGCCGTGTAGTTTTCGTCTTGTTTCAATATTTGGATGCTTTCTACTTTTGAATGCGGATCTTGAACCGATTCTAACTTTGGATCAAAACTTCCGTGTGGTTCAATGATGCTTACGAAAGTGTAGTCTTTTTTGTTCGTATTTCTGATTAAATATCCTGATTCATTTCTTAGATTGAAATTTGGGTCATTCGCTCCAAGCCTAGTAAAAAACAATTTGCTGTTTTCATCGGTAATTGTTGAAATCGTATAAAAGCGGCTGTCGTTCAGCCATGTGAATTTTGAGATTCCGTTGTTTCCTTTTGATTCGGCTAGATTCCATAAGTGCTGGTAACCGTTGTCTTTTCCTAATGGAGAAAGCGCGGTCAAAGAAGGCTCGTATTTAAAATCCGTTTCCATAATATGTCCGTTGAACATAAAATTCAAGTCATATTGATGGGTTTCTTTTGATTTCAACGTATAAACATCTAAAATGAAAGGCGTTTCTTCACCGATCAAAGCGACTGTTCTTTGCATTTCAATTCCAGCATAAGCATTTTTTTCAACTGCGCTAGAAATTTGGATCACTTCAGGATTTGAAATATCTCCGAAAATTGGTTCTGGAGCAGTTTTCTCTGCTATTTTCCATTCGCCATTGAAATTTGATTTTTCGTCAACAATTACCGTATTGTGCGCTATTGTTTGCTGCGCCCAAGATTTATTTTCGTCTAAATACCTGCCTCCGCTTTTTGATTCTACATTTAAAAAACGCGCCGCGCCGTAATCTTGCAGGATTTCGTTTCCGTTATTGTAAAGCAGAATTCCTAAACGGTCGAAATGTCCGTGGCCCATTCCTTGTGAAGCATATTTAAAAATAGCCGTCAACTGTTCGTCTTTTTTCTTCGTATGCATTCTGAAGATAGACAATCCGCCAGAAGAAGCTTCTGGTCCGTCAGCAATCAGCATCGGGTTTTTAACGAATTCTTGCTTTTTCATTCCTTGCAAAGCTGCCGCAGCTTTTAATCCAGCACCTGTTACCGACACTTCATTTTGTTGCAACACTACTGGAAGAATTGCCGTTTCATTGTAATTTTCAAAGACAATATTCGTAGCAAAAACCAATTCTTCGGTCATGAAATTCTTTTCTTTCAAAGCGTCATTGATCGGGAAGAAATAACCGTTTCCATCTGTCAATTGCAAAACTGTGTTTGTTGCTTTTTTCAAGACTTGATTTCTGTACTCAAAAATCTTGATTTCAGGCTGGTTTCTGTTGATTGCTTCTGCGAAAACCATGAATGGTTGCAATGCATATCTTTGGTAATACGGCCCTTCAGAATAATATCCGTCAGGAGAAAAAAGCAGGTCAATCTGCTTCATAAAACCTGTTTTCTTGTCTTTGGCAGAACCGTAAAGTGCGCGGTCTACCATGTCTTTATCACCCAAAACATAACCTGTCATTCCGACTGCGGCAACTGACCAAGTTCCGTGATTGTGGATTTTGTTGAACGTATCTTTGCCGCCTTCGCTTTCACTTAAAAAGGAAGCCATGCTTCTGAAAACGTCTTTTTCAATGATTTCACGATTTTTATCAGAAATGCTTTCTTTTACTAAATCATACGCTTGAATTCCGTGCACTAACCAAACGCAGTCGTTCAAGCCTTGCCAGAATAATTTACCAGAATTCTGCTCTGCTTTTCTCTTCGGATGCAAAGGCAAACCTGGATAAATCTTGGCGTAGCCTAAAAGCATATCTTCCACAAACTGCGCATATTTTTTCTCTCCCGTAATTTGGAAAGCCAAACCTGCGTAATACATTTCACGGTAGTTGTTCTTGTGTTTTTCGTGCGTGTAACCGCCACCATTATCCACAGGAACTGGCACTTCGATTGGTTTTTCCAAGGCTTTGTCAGCCCCTTTTTTTACTTTGGAATAGGACTTTTCTAAAATTTTATAATCACCTAAATGCTGGCTGATACCTTTTGCTTCTGACTTTGACAAAAGCAACAACGGCTCATAATTTTGGGCAAAAGCAGTATCTGACAGCACCATGAAAAGTGCTGTGAGACCTATTGCTTTTATTGTTTTAAATTTCATTCTATTGTTTTATTAATTAAATGTATTGGTCAAATCTACTGCACCAACGCCAGTTAAAACCTCATCAGTGATGATGAACCAATCTGCATTTACTTCCAAAGGAACGTTTGCCTGATTGTCTGTTAAATAATTCATTCTGAAGTAAGCGCCGCTCACAAATTCAGAAGCTGTAACCGTTGGAAACAAGTCTCTTAAACGAACTGCAACCAATTTCCATTCACCGCCTGTGTTGTAGCGTACCAATTTTTTGCTTACCGCAGAAGTTGCGTATAATCTCAATGTTGGTGTCGTGTTATTTGTATTCAACCAAAAGTGCAATACCGGATTGTTGTTAAAAGCACCCGCATCAAAAACTGTTTTCCAAGTTTGATTTGTTGAAAAAGAGAATCTCATGTAAGCGATGCTGCTTCCGTTTGCTGTTGGTGAAAGCATTTTTAAGTGGTGGTAATTTGAACCGCTTGGGAATGGCGCTTGAGACACTGTTCCATTGTATTGGTTTGCTGTAATTTGTGCTGCTTGACCTGCGGTAATTACTGTTCCAATTTCTTGCGATTCAAAATCAAAATAAGTCTGAACATCACGGCTGATGTAAGCAATTGGATCACTCACTACTTGCATTCCGTCTCCATAAATCAATGTGATTGTGTAAAAACCAGTTTGCAAAGTCGTTGGTGCGTCAAAAGTTACGCTTGTCGCAGTTCCTGTAAATGTTGCGATTGTTACGTCTCCGAATTTAATACCTGTCACTAAATTCATATCTGTTCCTCCAATGATTACTGGCGTTCCTTTAATCACTGCTTTTGGGAAACCTGTAACTTCTGGCGTCGGAATGTCAATGGTAAAGTTTTCAGAAAGCGTTTCAAAAACTTCGCCCGCCAAAGTGTTGTAGCCATATTTTACAACCAACGGACTTGGTCCTGTGTTTGGCGTTTTCACGATAATTGTTCTGTCGTCTTGTGATTCGATGATTCCGTCAACCGTTCCAAAAGTGATTCTTGTTACTACGCCAAGATTTGTACCGGTGATGGTGATGTTTTCATTTACTACTGTTCCTGCAGGAAATTCTGAAGCGATTGTTGGCACTGGATAAGTGATCGTCAAACTTTCCGTTGAAACTGCTACTTTGCCAGAATCTGTTGTTAATCTGATGACGCCGTTCACAGCATTTGTCGGCACTTTGATGATCATGATTCTTGAATTCTCACGAGACAAGATTTGTGCTTGAACGTCTCCAATGTACGCTTTTGTTACGAAGTTTAAATTTGTTCCGATGATGGTAACCGAGCCTTGAATTGGCGCAGAACCTGGAGAAATCGATTCAATTGTTGGCTGTGCGGCAAGAATCTGCTCAAAAGTTTGGTCAACTTCTGGATCAGCGTCACAAGCAAAAACAGTCACTGCCAAAACCAGGCAAAGAAATCTGTATAACTTTTTATGTATAATATTTTTCATGTTTTTTCTTTTAGTAAGATTATTTTATAGCTAAAATTCCGATGTCTTTTTTGTCTGTTCCTGCGTTTTTCAATGGCGATTTGTCTTTTGGAACAAATGTTTCCAAGCTTTGGAACGAAGGATTTTTATCGCTTATATTTTCAGAAACTACGCCTGAATCTGTTTTTAATTCTCCTGAATTGTAAACCACAACATTTTTAATTGAGTTGTTTTTTCCGGTCAAGCGAATTGGATTTTTTACTTTTGCATTGTCATAAAAAACCGTGTTTGTGATTTTCACGTTCACGATTCCTTTGTTTTGGAAGACGTAATCTTTCTCTTGTGTTCCGATTTTTGTGAAAACGCAGTGGTCGATTACTAGATTTCCGCCACGAGTCGATTCGTCGTTGCCACCTCTGTAATAATGCAAAACCCATTGGGCAAAATCTGAAAAAAGGGTATTTTCAAAGATTACATTTTCTGCATTGTATTTTCCGGTGTCGTCTTTTTCTGAAGAAAGATTCAGGCCGCGAAGGTTGTTTTTCAAGACAGAATTGCTGATTTTGATAGTGTCAGCGAAAGTTCCTTTTGCCGCTTTTAAAATACCGCCACCTTCTGCATTTGTGAAATCTGAGATTACTGATTTATTTATAAAAATGCTGTAAGATCCCGGCGTGTCTTCCTTTGGAGAAACAATGGCATATTTTAAAGCAGGCGTTGTTTTTGCAGAAAGAACTACGTTTTCTAAAGCTAATCTTGCTCCAGATTCCATTCTGATTAAATAATTTGACATTTTTTCTGCTTCTGGATTGAAGCTGATTACTGGTTTTGAAACTTCATTTTCTCCTGAAATCGTAATATTATCAGCAATAACCAATGATCGGTCTAAAATGTAATTTCCAGAAGACAATACTAATTTTGTCTTGCCTTTTGATTTTTTAAGCGCTTTTTCTAAAGTTCCAGTTCCTGGTTCCACTTTTATCGTTTCTTCTTGAACTGTTACTTTTTGCGTTTTTGGATTCCAAGAAACTCCTGTTTTGTTTGCAATTACTTTTTCAAAAACAGTGAAGTCAATTCCGAAGTTTCCTTTTGGAACGTTGATTTCTCCTTCTTTTTTCCAAGACAATTTTTTAGAAGTAAATCCGTCTAGTTTTTTAGAATTTTGAGAATCAATCGTGTTGTTTTTGAAAGCAATTCCTTTTAAATCATCGAAGGCAACTAACGCTTCTGAATTATTTTCTAAATAAATAATATTGCTTGATATTTCAGAAGTTATCGGCGCTAACGATCTTTCCTCATCTTTTCCAGCTCCCAATTGAAAGGCACTGCAATTGTAAAAAACGTTGTTCAACACTTTTGCATTTTTCACTTGGTTGTAACGATTCAACGGACTGTTTGGAACGCCATTCATGATTACCAAAGAACCGCGGAAATCTTGTCCGGTCAATCCTGAGAAATAATTATTTTTAACCGTGTGGCCTTCGTTGATGATTCTCACACCGCCAGTATAAGGCTGATTATTTCCAAGAAACACGTTGTTTTCAACCAAACAATCATTGCCGTGGCGAAAAACCATCGACCCTTGAGATTCTAGAAACAAATTATTTCTGAATGTATTTTTGCAAGACTTGTTTGAAATGATTTCTACTTCGCCGTTGCATTTTTCGAATTTGTTCCATTCCACAATTGTATTCGAATCAAACATTGAATTGTGGCTTGTTCCGATTCTTATTGTTTCGCCGCCGTTTGATCCCAAAGGTGGGCGTTCTCCGAAATAATTATGGTCTATCCTGTGGTTATTTTCGTGACTTTCTTCGCCTTTCAACCAAACTACCAACGTGCAACCGTCGTTATTTTTTCCGGCGACGTAATTATTGTCAAAACGATTATTTTTTCCCCACAATTCTACCCAATGATTGGATTCTGTTTTTGTAGCTGGATTGTAATCTGTAATCGCGCAATTCGTCACTCTTGAATTCGTGGCAACTTTGCTTTTATCGATGAAAGAAATTACGAATTTGCTATAACCGTCTTTGAACCAAAGTCCTTTTGCCACCAAATATTCTCCAGATAATTTCAAAGAAGAATTTCCTGAAAGGATAACTTTTCCTGGTGTTTCGGCTTCTAAGAAAATAGAATCTTTTGAAGCTCCGACTGCGTTGAAATTGATTTCGGTGTCTTTCCAGATTCCGTTTGACATGATGATTCTGTCGCCTGGTTTTACTGAGGCTACTGCCGATTTCAATTCTAAAGAATTCGTAACTTTTATGTCAGCCGCATTTGCATTTCCCGAAAGAATACAAATTACTAGTGCTACTGAATATTTTAAAATTTTCATACCTTATAAATTATTAATAGCCAGAATTTTGAGCTATGTTCGGATTAAGGTCAATTTCATATTGCGGAATCGGAAGCAGAATTTGGTAAGGCAAAAGCGGCCCTGTATTCAAAGAAGGATGCGCTGGATCATTATATTGAAATTCTGTTGCAAAATGCTGTGACATCACGGCTTCTGCTCTTTTTGTTCTTACCAAGTCAAACCATCGGTGGTTTTCGAAAGCAAATTCTAATCTTCTTTCTTTTTCTAATGCTAATTTGAAATCAAAATAAGTCGCAACTTGGCTGATATCTAAAGCTGCAGCGGTTCCTAATGAACGTGTTCTAACTTGGTTCAAATAACCCAAAGCCTCATTTGTAGGACCACTTTGCTCGTTGATTGTTTCTGCCAAAAGCAATAAAGCATCAGCATAACGAAGCACGATCCAGTCATTTCCACCGTCATCTACAGCATTGAAAGCCGAGTTGTATTTGGTGATGTGTCGGTCAGCTCTTACTGCATTATTGAACCCAATCCAAGTGTCAGCCATTGAAGGCGCTTTTCTTGGATCACCAACTGTGTAAGTTGTCGAAATATTTTCTGTAGGAACATTTAATCCGTCACCGTTTCCAAAAACTACGTAGTTATCACTTTGCAATGGTGCAAAAAAGTTTGGATGTGGCGAACCTAATCCAACGCTTCCTGATTGGTAACGAACTGCGAATAAAATTTCATTGTTGTATTCATTTGAAATACTAAAAATTGAAGCATAATTTGGCTGTAATCCAAACGGACCAGCAACTACTTCTTCTAAAACGGTTCTTGCTTCTGTCAAGTTATCGCTTCCACCAACTGTTAAAAGTGCTTTTCCAAGAAGTGTTTTTGCAGCATCTGCAGCCACTCTTCCAAGGGATGCGCCACCTTGCGATGAAGGCAACATTTCTGAAGCCATTCTCAAGTCGTTGATGATAAATTCATATACTTCAGACTGCGGACTTCTGTCCATAGTTTTTGCTTCAAGTCCAGAAACTGGCTCAGTCACGATGAAAACACCGCCCCAAAGTCTTACCAAATTAAAGTAAGCGTGTGCTCTCAAAAAACGAGCTTCACCTTCAAATTTATTGCGAAGCGCATCATCGCTAACCACACTAAGATTTTTCAAGACAATGTTTGAAAGGTTGATCGTTCTATAACAAGCTTGCCAATATTCTCTTAGGTAAACGTTTTGCGAAGTCTGCACGAAACGATCGATTTCCCTTACGGCTAAATCTTTAGTTTCTGTGGAGTTTGGATTCATGTTTGTGTTGTCAGAACGCAATTCAGTCAACATCCATTCTCTGTTTTGCATGCCGTGAAGACTGCTGTAAACACCAATTACGGCAAGATTTACTTCTTCAGCATTTTTATAAAATCCGTCTGCGCCAATTTCAGAAATTGGTTGCAGGTCGAGCGTCTCGTTACAACTTGCAAAAAACAAAGCTGTACTCAAGCATATAATTTTAATAAAAGGAGATTTATATAGTTTCATAACTTATGTTTTTTTTTTAGAAATTAATATCGATACCGAAAGAAAGCGTACGTTGCACTGGGAAAGCTCCTCTTTGGTAACCTGACATCAATGGTGATGCGTAAACACCGCTAGTTGTGATTCCTTCTGGATTTAATCCCCAGAAATCAGATGCTTTTATGTAAAGAAGATTTTCTCCTGAGAAATAAAATCTTGCTTTTTTAAGACCAATTTTTTTGATGTAATCTTCAGGAACTGTGTATCCCAAAGTCACTGTTCTTAATGACATATAAGAAGCATCTTGAACTAAATAATCTGTGTTTTGCCAAGCTCTACCGTTGTTTTCACGTGGTTTTGTTGCTGGAACTCCTTCGCTGAACCATCTTCCTTGTGTAAAATCTGTGTACAAATATCTCATCTCGTTGTAGTATCCGTCTCCGAAGAAAACTTCACCTCCAACAGAACCTTGAACTAAGAAATTAAAGTCGATGTTTTTGTATGTAAATCCGTTATAGAATCCCCAAGTAAAATCTGGAAACGGGCTTCCCAAAGTTGTTCTATCTGAAGCATTGATCACTCCGTCACCGTTGACATCAGCTACTCTGATTCCTCCAACAGCATCGTCAGCTGAGTGTGGATTGTTTGCTAATTCTTCAGCACTTTGCCAAACGCCGATCATTTTATATCCGTAGAATTGAATTGCTTCCTCACCTACTTTTGCGATATATTCTTCATTTCTTTCACCTTGGCTGATAAATTGCGCTTCTCCACCAAGAGAAACTAATCTGTTTTGGTTAGCCGAAATGTTGAAACTTGGTTTCCATGAGAAATTTTTAGCTCTCAAGTTTCCTGAGATTTCTAATTCAAAACCTCTGTTTTGGATTTTACCAATGTTGTTAAAAAACTGGTCGTGACCTGTGATGTAAGAAACGTTTTGCTGTAAAAGCAATTTGTCAGTAATGGAATAATAGTAATCAAATGTCAAGTTCAATTTGTTTCCGAAGAAACTCAAGTCGGCACCTGAATCATATTCTAAAGTTTGTTCCCAGCCGATTTCTGGATTTCCTAAGACGCTTCCGTTTTCAGCAAGGCCAGAATTCACACTTCCTGTTCCTGTTCCTAGAGAATAGTTTGAAGTGTAAAGCAAATTGGTGAACGAATAATTGGTGATGTCGTTGTTTCCGGTCACACCAAAGCTTGTTCTCAATTTAAATCTGTTGATGAATTCTACATTTTCTTTCCAGAAATTTTCTTCGCCGATATTCCATCCCACAGAAGCCGAAGGGAAAATTCCGTATTTGTTTTCAGGACCGAAAAGTGAAGATCCGTCAGCACGTGCTGCGACTGAGAATAAATATCTGTCTTTGTAAGCATAATTTACTCTTGCCAAATAAGAAACCAAACCGATGTTTTCTTTTCTTGTAAAGGTTTCGTCAGCGTCAATTACGTTTGCCGCATTGATGGTTTCGATGTAATCTGAAGGAAATTGTGTTCCGTAGATTCCAGTTCCTTTGATGTTTGTTTTTTGGTAAGTGAAACCTCCAAGAACATCTAAATTGTGATTGTCATTTTTATATTTATAAGTTAATGTATTCTCAGTCAATAAGTTTACATTTAAATTACTGTCATCTTCTCCAATAACTTGTGCCGTTTGATCTGCTTGAGAATTACGAAAACGCTCATAGTTTGAATAATCAACATTTGCACCACCAGAAGTTCTGAAAGTCAAGTTTTTTGTAATTTTCCAGTCTAAGGCAAAGTTGGTCAGCATTCTATAATCGTGAGTGAATCTTGTTTCATTATCCATTCTCGAAATCGGCGTATTGTTGTTGGTTCCCCAAAGTGAAGTTGTATAATTTTGAGGCACACCGTCAGCATCAGTATAATTGAAATTGATGTTGTTGAAATGTCTTCCTTGTGCATAAGAACCTTCAGGATAACCCGTCAGCGCTGCAGTGTAAGCATTGTGATAAACTGGCATGAAGCTCAACGAACGAGTCAAATCTGAATAAGCGATTGTAGATCTTCTTTTTTTGCTGTAAGAAGGTCGAACGTTCACGTCAAGCGTCAAGTTTGGACTTAATTTTGCACGAACTCTTGTTTGAAAATTTACACGTTTCAACCAGTTGTCGTTCATGATTCCTTCATCTTCGATATATTGGCCCGAAACATAATAATTAGAAGTTTTTCCACCACCCGAAACGTTCAATTGATAGTTTCTGATTGTTGCGAAATTGCGAGTTCCCTCTTCTTGCCAATCTGTGTTTCCACCGTTGTCAGCCACTTGGCGCATTCCTTTTTCACGAGCTGTGTAGGCAATTGTGTTTGGTGTTGCTCCAGACAATCCAGCTTTGTAATTTTCATCAAGCTGTCTTTCATTGCGAAGCAGATCAGTATATTCGTAAGTATCAAGAAGGTCGATTTTTTCGTAAATTGATTTTACGCCAAAATAAGACTTAAATTCATATAAAGTTTTGGTATCAGAACCCGATTTTGTAGTAATAAGGATAACTCCGTTGGCACCACGAGAACCATAAATGGCTGTAGAACTTGCATCTTTCAAGATCTCAACTGATTCGATCGTACTCGGGTTGATAAATTCTAAAGCATTTTGAACCGGAAAACCATCCACAACAACCAATGGATCACTGCTGGCACTGATTGAACCAAGACCACGAATTCTGATTTGTGGTGCTTCACCAACTTCTGTTGTTACGTTTTGAATTTGAAGACCCGCAATTCTTCCTTGCAAAGCCTTATCCACTCTGGAAACTGCAGTTTCGTCAAGATTTGTGTTCTCCAATTTTGAAACAGATCCAGTCACAGATGATTTTTTCTGCGTACCATAACCTACTACGACAACTTCATCAAGTTCTGTTTTTTCATCGCTTAATTCTACAGAAATTTCTCTTTGTCCGTTTAACAAAACGACTCTGTTTTGTTTTCCTATAAAAGAAATTTGAATAGAACTGTCACTATTTACCTTAATTGAAAATGCTCCATCAATATCAGTAATAACTGATCTTTTTGTTCCAAGAACAGTTACCGAAGCACCTGGAAGTGTAGCTCCATCTCCAGCCGAAACAACTTTTCCGGTTAAAGTGTAAGAATCTTGCGCGAAGATAAAACTCGTCAGCAGCAAAGCCGAGAGCAGAAAAAATGTTTTTAATTTCATAAAATTTATTGCTTACATTCTATAATTGTAAGGACAAAACATTTGGTGGTCGCCTGTTTTTACCTATAAATAAACCTGAATATTCAGATTTTCACTCTTGACACTAATGTTTAGTAATTAATCCACTTCCCCAAGCGATGCAACTTTACATAATGGTCATAACCGTCAATTTCCTCTCAAAAAGGTACAATTGCTTAAAAAGCATTTGTGTTTTTGCAGCGAACTGCTTATTGTTTTACAACTTTGTAATTTTCTGTTTTCCCGCCTGAATTTACTCTTACGATATACATTCCGGCTGGTTGGTTTTCAAGGCTCAAGGCGATTTTTCCTGAAACAACTTGGTGTGTTCCGTTTGAAATCAATTGGCCATGAATATTGTATACTTCTACATTTAACTCACTTTCAGAACTTGGAAGAGCCAATTCAAAATTTCCCTTCGTAGGATTTGGCGAAAGCACAATCGCTGGCACTTTTGAAGTTATCACCGAAAGTGGCGCACCTTCTGGCGATCCCGGGCCAACATCTGCAATTCCCACCGGAAAATAGGTAACTAACTCAGTACTGTAATGATCAGCTCCGGCATTGCTCAATGCTGGCCTAGTTTGGCCGTCGATATCTTCAGTTAATGTCAAAGCTGGAATTCCGTTTGCAATTACTGGCGATGTTGTTGTTGATTTCCAAATGGTGCCACTTAAAGCCAAATTCGGATTCTGAACTAAAACTTCGCTTGTCGTAAAAGCTGGGCCTCCTGTTACAATCTGTGCCGAACCTGTCGCATACATTATATTATTTGACCAAGTCACAGCGCCTTGTTGGTTGACATAAATCTTAACCAGATTATTTTGCGAACCGACAACGATGTTGTTTGCAATCTTGATGTCTGACAATTTTTTGTTGTAAGAACCGTCTGCTTTTGGATACCCAATTTCAATTCCGTAGGCATTATTTACCAAAGTATTATAGGCAATCGTGATTCTTTCACCTCTATAATGAAGGCTGGTATTTGTGCTTTGCCCGGTGATAACTTCGCCTTGCGTTAACGTTATCGGCGCGTCCCAAACTGTTCCTTGCAGACCTTCCATATAATTATTTACAATGACGTGGTCGGTTCCGTAGGCTCTGATTCCTCCGGTATAAATCGGCTGCGTGTCTAACATTCCGTTGGCTTTTCCGCCTCCGAAGAAATAATTTCCTTCTACTCTGCTTCTGTTTCCTTGGCGAAGCGTCAATGTTCCATGATTTCTGTTGAACGTATTGTGTCTGATCAAGTTGTCGTTTGATTTTACTGAAACGATTTCCGGATCGCCGTCGCACTCTTCAAATAAATTAAATTCTACAGTCGTGAAACCGCTTGAATTGCACAATTGGCTGTTTCCAATTCTAATTGATTCTTTTTCATTGACAGCTCTCGGTGAATTATTGTAAAAATAATTGTGGTCGATTCTGTCATATTGCGATTGATGTCCGATAGTTCTGTCTTGGCTATAAGTCCCGTCAATAGTGATAAAATTCCCTCCGGTTAACTTATTTTTAAAGGTATTGTGGTCGATTCTGTTGTGATGGCTTAGAAATTGAAACGTATAATCGTCAAAAGTTCCTACCACTACAATCCATTTTATGGCAACCGGCGTATCCAATTCAAACACATTTCTTGTGATTCTGATGTTGTTGCAGGCTTCTAATTTGATCAAAGTATTGCTACCTGTGCAATCAAAAACAAATCCTTCAAATTTTATATTTTCAGATTTTTTCATTGTAAATCTAGAATCTCCTGTCAAAGTCACGCCACCGACAGTTTCTGCTTTGATCGTAATTGGATTTGTAGCCGTTCCCAATTTTGTGGTAACACTTGCATAAAAATCAGTATACGTCCCGTTTCTAACAATAATTGTCGATCCAGGAACTGCAGCGTTTATTGCTGTCTGTAATGTCTGTCTCGTGTTGACATAAGTCTGCGCCTGCAAACTCATTCCAAAAAAAACCAATGCTACTATTCTAAAAAAGTATTTTACATTCATAAACTAACATTTAAAAGATTGCTCAAAATTTTAAAAATTTACACTTCCCCAAGCGATGCAACTTTACACAATGGTAATAACCGTCTGTTTTCCTCTTTAAAAGGACTAAAAAATACTCTCGTTTATATTGGCAAGAGTTTCTGTTTTGTTGCAGTATTCATACAATGTTTTGAAATGAAACTGCAATTCTCTTTTTGCTTTCTCTGGATTTTTCTCTTTTATGGCGTCAAAAATCTGCTGGTGTTCGATAAGATTGTCTCCTGTCATCGACTTTTTGCAGACATGGTATTTTTCAAAATTGGCAATGATTTCTGGCGTAATAATTAACATCAGCGTATTCAAAACCGGATTGCCACTGGCTTCAGATATTTTCAAATGAAACATCAAATCTTCTTCCACGGCATCTTCATTGTTTTCTACTTTCAAGCGATACGCTTCAAGTGCTTCGGCAATATTTTCTAAATGCGCTTCAGTTCTTCTTTCAGCCGCCAAAGCCACCACTTGCATTTCAAGCATGATTCTGCTTTCTACCAACGATTTAAAATCTGGTTTTTTCAATTGCAAAATATCGGTAATCATGCCACTCAATGCCGGAACGCCCATATTTGCGACAACAGTGCCGCTTTGAGGCAAGGTTTTTAGCAATCCATAAAACTCTAGTTTTTGGATCACTTCTCTTACGTTTCCACGACTTACTCCAAATTCTTCTGAAAGTTTTCTTTCAGACGGAAGCCTGTCGCCAGGTTTCAGCTTGTTTGAAGTAATCAAATCCCTTATTTTCTTGATGATTTCTTCTTCTTCTGAAGATTTAAATCCATTTAAACCAAACTCTTGCATTTTCTATTAAAATTGGTTGACCAAATATACGCTTTTTTTTATATCAACAAATAAATCGATATTTTTTTCATATAATTAAATTTTATGCTAAAATCATTAATTATTCTTTAAGTAATTAGCAATTTATTGTATTTGGTTTTTCAAAATACAATGTTTTAACAATTTAGCTATAACGTTTTCGCTTAAGCAATTTTATTTTTTACATACAAAAGCGCTACTTTAGAACCAGATTATTAACTCACTCTTCACACATTGTTACATTTAATTCCTTATTTTTGTTTTGAGGACGGATTTATCTACATTCTATAACGTAAAAAAGCTCAACCACTTCCCAAAAGCGATGCAACTTTGCATAATGGATGTAAAAAATAGGCCTTAAAAGGAGTTTTTCACAATGTGAGGACTCCTTTTTTTATACCTTTTCAGAAAATTTATTTATAAATCTTGAAGTGATTCTTACTACAACGTTTTCTGTTATTACATTTACCTATTATCGCAACTATATTTGCACATATAGCAATTATTTTTAGTTAAAATTATAAATATCTCAAAACTATTTTTGGTCAACCAATTTTATTTACATAGTTTAGCCCTACTTTTCAAATTCAAATTCCTATGAAAAAAATAATTCCAATACTTTTTCTACTGTTATCAAGCGTTTCTTTCGCTAAAGTGACACTTCCGAAGTTTTTCTCTGACCACATGGTTTTGCAACGTGATGCGACAATCACCATTTATGGCTGGAGTGAATCTGGAAAAACAGTTAAAGTTAATTTCAATGACTTAAATAAGGAAGCCAAAACGAATGCAAATGGTGAATGGAGCGTAGATTTTCCCGCAATGAAAGCCGGCGGACCTTATGAAATGAAAATTATTGAGGACAATACGATTACTTTTAAAGATGTTTATGTTGGCGATGTTTGGTTCTGCTCTGGCCAGTCAAACATGGGCTGGAAATTAGAAGACGCCAGAAACGGCAAAGAAGAATTAGCCAAAGCGAGCTACGAAAAAATCAAATTATTGCAAGTTTCAAGAACAATGGCCGGAACACCGCAAAAAGACATTGAAAAAGGAACATGGCTGACGTGTTCTCCTGAAAGTGGCGAAGGATTTTCAGCAGTTGCTTATTTCTTCGGAAGAGAATTATTCCAAAAATACAATGTGCCGATTGGTTTGATTAATTCATCTTGGGGAGGCACAAATATTGAAGCTTGGATGAGCGAAGACTTGATGGGAAACCATGCTTCTGCCAAGAAAGTTGTTGATGAAATGAAATCTATGGATTTTAATAGTCTGATGGATGTCTATAAAAAAGATTTCAAAGCTTGGGAGAAAAAAGCAGACGATCTTGACTTAGGAAATAAAGAAAAATGGTTTGAAAAAGACTATAATACTTCGTCTTGGAAACCAATCAATCTTCCTATTTATTGGAGCAAGGCAAAAGTGACTCCGAATGACGGCGTGATTTGGGTAACGAGATCATTCAATCTTACGCAAAAAGATTTAGCAAAAGACGAACTTTCTCTAGCAATTGGTCGCGTAGACAACGAAGATGTAACTTATATCAATGGAAATAAAGTTGGCGAAAGCGATCAAAAAGACTTAGATAGAGTTTATAAAGTAGACAAGAAAAACTTTGTAGTTGGAAAAAACACCATCACGATTCGTGTAAAAAACACAGGCGATATTGGCGGATTCAGAGGTGATGAAAACTCATTATACTTACAAACTGCTTCACAGAAATTGTCGCTTGCAGGAGAATGGAAATACGAAGCAGGAACAAAAGACATTGAAGAAGTGCCGGTTCGCCAGCATCCGACGAAATATCCGACTTCGCTTTATAACGGAATGGTGACGCCTTTCTTTGGCATAGAAATCAAAGGAATTATTTGGTATCAAGCTGAAGCAAATTCTAAAAACGCAAAAGAATATGCTGATTTATTTAAAGGAATGATTACAGATTGGAGAAAAAACTGGAAATCTGAAGTGCCATTTATTTTTGCACAGCTTCCTAATTATGACAACCAAAACAACCGCTGGATTACGCTTCGCGAGTCGCAAAACAAGGCTTTGGAATTGAAAAATACAGGAATGGCAGTTTTAATTGACGTTGGAGAAAATGACAACATTCACCCAATCCACAAACAGATTGTTGGAAAAAGAATGGCGACGATTGCGCAAAGCGTAGCATACGGAGAAAAAATTGCTTCTTCAGCGCCGGTTTATGAAAATATGAAAATTGAAGGAAATGCAATCACAATAAATTTCAAAGGAGGAACTTTCGCAAAAGAAACACAAAAATCAAATATCTCAGGATTCATGGTTGCGGGAAGCGATAAGAAATTTTATCCAGCACAGGGAACTTTACAAAGTGATATGAAAACAATAAAAGTGAGCAGTCCAGAAGTCACAAACCCAACAGCAGTACGCTATTTATGGGCAGACGCTCCAGGAGAAATAATGCTTTACAACCAAGACGGATTGGTAACACCGCCATTCAGAACCGATTCTTGGGACAAAAAATAGTTTGGTTTAGTTTATTTATTTTAGATTAGTTATTGCAAAAGGCCCGCAAGTTGCGGGCCTTTTATTTTTTAATTCTATCTTCATTCTGTTTCACAAAAGAGTCCCAACCGGAATAACTTTTAGTTCCCACAACTTTCCCCGAATTAAAGAAATGGCAAACTGCCGCGGCCAAACCATCGGTGCTGTCCAAATTCTTAGGAAGCGTTTTCAAACCTAGCAACTGCTGCAGCATTTTTGCCACTTGTTCTTTTGTCGCATTTCCGTTTCCAGTAATGGCCATTTTTATTTTCTTTGGTTCGTATTCTGTAATCGGAATCTGGCGAGAAAGTCCCGCCGCCATTGCAACGCCCTGAGCTCTTCCTAATTTAAGCATCGACTGCACATTTTTTCCAAAGAAAGGCGCTTCAATGGCAATTTCATCCGGATGGTGCGTGTCGATAAGTTCAATCGTTCGCTCAAAAATGACTTTCAGTTTCATATAATGATCGTCATATTTGTTCAAAATCAATTCATTTAGCTGCAGAAATTCCATCTTTTTATTGACGACTTTAATCAGTCCAAAACCCATGATCGTGGTTCCTGGGTCAATCCCTAAAATGATGCGCTCGTTTGACATAATCAGTATAATTTCAGCAAATATATCACATTAAAACGACTCCATCAGGCAGATCGTGAAATGCGTTTTGTCTGCTTCTGAAGCATAATTCAAATAACCGCCATGCGCCTCAATGATATTTTTGGAAAGCGTCAAACCAATTCCTGCTCCGTCTTTTCGAGTAGTAAAAAAGGGCAAGAAAATCTTGTCTTCAATTGCATCTTCAATCCCGTTTCCGGTATCAGAAATCGTAATAAAGATTCGTTTGTTTCTAACTTCAGAAGTGATTTCGATAGTTTTTTCAGCACTTCCTTCCAACGCATACATGCTATTTGTCAGCAGATTAATCAGCACTTGTTCCATCTGAGATTTGTCTACGGAAAGCCAACGATTAAAAGAAATCAAGTTTTTGACGGTAATATTTTGCTGCTTAAATAACGGATTCATAATTCGCAAAGCATTCTGCAAAAGTTCGTTAAGTTCAATTTTATCTTTATTCGGAGACGGAAGCATCGCCAACTTTCGATAACTTTCCACAAATTCTTTCAAGTGGTCGCTTCGATGAATAATTGCTGAAACGCTTTCGCGGATATCGATCACATCTTCTTTCGAAAGGCTTTCCTGTTGCATCATTTCGTTCAAATTCTGCGTCAGCGAACGAATCGGCGTAATCGAATTCATCAGCTCGTGCGAAATCACTTTCATCAGATTTACCCAAGCTTCCTTCTCTTTTTTCTCAATGACTTTTTGGATAGAATCCAGCAAAATAATATAATATTCATGGTCATAAGCCTTTGTTTTCGAGGCCTGCAACACAAAAGTTTGCGTGTCCTGCTTCTCGACTCTAATCTGCAATGACGTTTTTATTTCTTCAAAATTTCGTGCTTCAATAATCGAGCAAAGCGATAGCATGTGGCTTTTTAAATAATGCCATTTCGAAACTTTTGGCACTTGAAAATGTTTTGAAAAATAATCATTCAACAGAAAAATTCCCCAGTCATCACCTTCTTTTTGCAAAATCAAAACGCCCGTTTCGATGTTATTCAAAATCGAGCGGTAAATCAAATCTTTAGAAACTTCAGCATTTTGCTTGTCTTTTAAAGTATCATAAAGCCTAAAAAGGGACTTATAATTCTCAAAAGATGAATGCTTTGAAAAATCAGCGGTAAAATCATTATTCAATATCGCCATGATCGTCTTGTCATAAAAAAGGAAAATATTCTTGATATAAAAATAAATTTCCGCTAGCAAAAAAACCGTAATCAAGCCACAGAAAATGCAACTGTAAATCAAGTTTTTCTGCAACAAAAAGACACAGCAAGAAATCCCAATCAAGATGAAAAGGATTTTTATAAAGATTGTATTGTAATGTTTTTTAGTCATAGCATTGCTTAAAAAAATTTATTTCAAACACAGATTTTCACAGATTAAAAAATACAATCAACTTATAAATTCTCGTTAGGATATCTGTAAATCCTTTAGATTATCGAACACATAATCTAAAATAATCTGTGAAAATCTGTGAAATCTGTGTTGTATTTTATCCTTTCAAATCAAATTTCTCCATGCGTCGATACAAAGATGCCCGAGAAAGCCCCAATTCCTCAGCAGATTTGCTAACATTAAAATTATTTTTCAAAAGCACTTTTTCAATAGTAGATTTCTCAATTTCTGACAACGGCAAATCATCATTATTTTCCACATTTGAAATTATTTCCAAGTCTAAATCAGAGACGGCAATCAAATTATTCTCGCACAAAATCACCGCTCTTTCAATCCTATTCTCCATTTCCCGAATATTTCCGTTCCATGAATGGCGCTCGATTTGATTCAAAGCTTCCGGTTCAAAAACAATCTCATTTCGGTCATATTTCGACACAATTTTCTCCAATAAAAACTTCGCCAAAGGCACAATATCTTCCTTTCGATCTTTCAGCGAAGGCAAAATAATCTCCATCGTATTAATTCTATAATACAAATCTTCCCTGAAATTTCTCTTAATCACTTCTGATTTTAAATCAATATTCGTCGCCGTAATAATCCTCACATTCAACTGTCTAGGTTTCGCTTCACCTAATCTTGTTACCGATTTATTCTGAATTACCTGCAACAATTTCGACTGCAGATGCAAGGGAACATTTCCAATTTCATCCAGAAAAATCGTTCCGTTATTCGCCAGTTCAAAACGTCCTGCGGTATCATTCTTTGCATCGGTAAAAGCGCCTTTCGCATAACCAAATAACTCGCTTTCAAAAATATTATCATTCAAAGAACCCAAATCCACATGAACAAATGGTTGTTTATTTCGATTCGAATTTTGGTGGATGTAATTCGCCAAAACAAATTTTCCAGTTCCGTTTTCTCCTAAGACCAAAACATTTGCATCTGTTTTTGCAACTTTTTCTGCCAAAGAATAAGCGCGCTTGATGTTCGAAGAATTTCCTATAAAAACAGAATCCGCTTGAGGCAATTTCAATGCTTTTTTCTTCTCCCGACGGCTTTCATCCACAGCCGATTTTACCACAGAAAGCAATTTTTCATTGTCCCAAGGTTTTAAAATATAATCAAAAGCGCCAGATTTTAAACCTTCAACGGCCGTTTCAACTTTGCCAAAAGCAGTCATTAAAATAACGATGGTTTCTGGCGAAAAAGTCTTGATTTCCTTTAAAAGATAAATTCCTTCGCGACCGTCTTCAAAACCAATTCGGTAATTCATATCTAATAAAACCACGTCAATTTGGTTTTCTGAAAGCAGATTCAAGATGTTTTTTGGGTCATTTAAAGTATAAATCGTCTCAAAATGTTTCTTCAAGACCATCTTTGAGGCAAACAAAATGTCTTCCTGGTCATCAATCACTAAAATATTGGCTTGTGTTTTTTTCATTGACTGTTCATTATCGGACAAAAAGTGTTCATTATCGGACACTTATAGATTTTTAGAAAAAGATAAACGCACTGAAATCAAGGATTTGTAAGTTTTAAAATTGTGGCACAAAAATGCTATATAGTCTTACAAATAATTTAATATGGACACGTTAGTTCCTCGTAAAAATAAAAAAAATAAGTACCTATTAATCGGTTTGCCAGTAATTTTATTGCTCGGTTATTTTGTATTTACATCCGTTACTAAAAAAAGAAGTCTGGCGGTTAAGAAAAATGAAATTACGATTAAAACCGTAGAAAATAATTATTTCGAAGATTTCATTGTGTTTCAAGCCAAAGCAGAACCGTTAAATTCGATGCTTTTAAATGTAGTCGAAGGCGGTTCGATTCAAGAGATTTTTGTTGAAAACGGAGATTTCGTACAAAAAGGACAGCCGTTGGCGAGATTGTACAATCCAAATACCGAATTGGGTTACATGACGCAAGAAACCGCCATGATCGAGCAGATTAATAATTTGAACAAGGCAAAATTAGATTTGAGAACCCAAGAATTAAATTTGATGAAAGATTTGGTTGCCATCGACCACGATTTTTTAGATTCAAAAAGCTTGTATGACCTCAACCAAAAATTATACAAAGAAGAAATTCTGTCAAAAAACGAATGGGAAAAAACACAGGAAAATTTCAGATTTCAAAAAGAACGCAAGAATATAATTCAGCAAAGCATCCAGAAGGAAAAACAGGCAAACCAAATTCAGATTTCGCAAATCAACCAGTCACAGGTGATTATGCAGAAGAGTTTGGAAATTTTGAGAAGCAATAAAAAGAACTTTTTGGTGACTGCGCCATTGGCCGGAAGACTTTCTTCGTTTGAACCAATCCTCGGAAAGAATTATCTTGCAGGAGAAAGCATCGGAAAAATTGACGTCATGAAAGGCTACAAATTAATGGCCGATGTTGATGAATTTTATCTAGAAAAAGTTTCTGAAGGACAAAAAGGCGAAGTCGAATACAAGAATCAAAGCGTGAAAGTCGAAGTGACCAAGGTAATTCCAGAAGTAAAAAACGGCCGATTCCAAGTCGAGCTAAATTTTGTTGATGCCAAAGATTTAGATTTAAGACTCGGCTTGAGTTTTGGCGTAAGATTGATGCTTTCTGAGAAAACAAAAACCACGGTGCTTTCCAAAGGCTCATTCAATCAAGACACCGCTGGACAATGGATTTTTGTACTGGAAGGCGACAAAGCCATCCGAAGAAATATAAAATTAGGTCGTGAAAATCCGCTGTATTATGAAGTTTTAGAAGGCTTGAAATCAGGCGAAAAAGTAGTTACCTCAACTTATAAAGATTATAAAAACATAGAAATTTTAAATTTAGAATAAGCGTTTCAATCATCAACAATCAATATAATTCAAAATCAAAAATCATGATCAAAATTCAAAATTTATCCAAAGTTTTCAGAACAGAAGAAGTCGAAACCAAAGCTTTAAACGATATTTCTCTTGAGATACAACAAGGTGAATTTGTAACCATAATGGGCGCTTCAGGTTGCGGAAAATCAACTTTATTAAATATCGTCGGCCTTTTAGACGATGTTTCTTCAGGAAGCTATAAACTTTTGGGCCAAGAAATTAAAGGCTTGAACGAAAGCGAAAAGTCAAAAATCAGAAAGCAAAATATCGGTTTTGTATTCCAAAATTTCAACCTCATCGATGAACTTTCGGTGTATGACAATATTGAATTGCCCTTGATTTATAATAATGTAAATGCTTCAGACAGAAAGAAAAAGGTGGAAGCCATTGCAGAAAGATTGCAGATCTCACACCGATTAAAACATTTTCCGCAACAGCTTTCTGGTGGTCAACAGCAAAGAGTTGCCGTGGCAAGAGCCTTGATCAACGATCCAAAAATCATCCTTGCCGATGAGCCAACAGGAAATCTAGACAGTAAAAACGGAAACGAAGTAATGGAACTTTTAACTGACCTACACGCTAACGGAGCCACGATTTTAATGGTAACCCACTCTGATTATGACGCGTCATTTTCGCAAAAAACCATCTTCATGAAAGACGGAATGGTACTTTCTGAAAAAGCAAATAATAGAAACGTAGATGTTTTCCTATAATATTTCTTTGCTTTTATAATAAATTCATTGTTTCTTATAACAAAATTTATATTATTTATAATAGCATTAAATTCTTTTATAACATTTTCCAGTTTTTTTATAATAGCTTCAAGTGCTTTTATAATAGCTTCAAGTGTTTTTATAATAATTTCAATTTTTTTTATAATAGTTTCAAGTTTTCTTATAATAGTTTCAAGTGAACTCATACTAAATTCAATAAAACTCATACTTTTTTAGAAATTATTTCAATAACCAATAAAAATAATACTATGATACGCATCATTTCCCTTCTAGCATTTTTATTATTTTCAATCCTGTCATTTGCACAAGTGTCAGAAAGCAGAACAATCTCAGAATTTACAAAGCTTAAGGTTGGCACTGGCATAGAAGTTACCTTCACGCAAGGTCCAGCTGGCACAGCAACAGTTGAAGCTGATGACAATGAAAAATTACAAGACATCATCACAAAAGTGGTGGGAAACACTTTAGAAGTGTATGTAGATTCAAAGAGTTTCAGCAAGAAAGACAAGAGTGACAAAAAAAGATTCAATCACAAAGTCTTGAAAGTAGCTGTTTCAAGTCCGTCGACCAATGAATTCAAGGCAAGTTCATCTGGAAAAATCATACTTAAAAATGGCGTGAATGCAAAAACAGCATCGCTTGACGTTTCTTCAAGTGGCAGTATTGCTGGCAATGTAAAAGCAGACGAAATCACCATCGATTTATCCTCAAGTGGCTGGATCGAAAGCACCATTGCAACTACCAAATTAAAGGCATCACTAAGCAGTTCAAGCCAAGCAACCTTAACAGGATCTGCACAAGAGGCAACAATAAAAACAAGTAGTTCATCTGACTTAAACGGTAAAAAAGTAACCAGCAAAACCGCTGAAATTGAATCAAGTTCTTCGTCAAGCGTAAGCTTAACTGTGACAGAAAACTTAACCGCAAAAGCATCATCAAGCGCTTCAATTTCTTACTATGGAAATCCGGCAAAAGTAGAATCTCAAAAGAGTTCATCGGGTTCAGTTTCTAAAAAATAATAGCCTCATCAGCTGTAAATTTCATCAATCATCATCTGAAACGAAGCAAAATTATTTGTAGCGCAACAGAAAAAATCAAAAAACGGACATGTTAAAAAATTGGATCAAAATATACCTGCACCATTTAAAAAACCACAAGTTTTTTACAGCCCTGAACATCTCAGGATTGAGCATTGGCATCGCCGGACTTATCTTCGCCATTTTATATTGGAACGATGAGCAGTCTTACAACCAATGGAATCCTGAGAAAGAAAAGGTACACGAAGTCTTGACCAGAATCGCTGACGGCGTCATCTGGAACACTAGCGTTGCACCGCTCGAATACAAATTAAAAACCTTTGACGAACTTGAAAGCATCTGCTATTTCAAGAATTTCTACCAAAAAGACATCATTGAATACAAAGGAAAAAAAGAAATGGTCGACGGCATCATCAACGCCCAAAAAACCTTCTTTTCCTTCTTTCCGTTTGAATTTGTAAAAGGAAGCAGAGAAAATGCATTGCCCGATGATAGCTCCATTGCCATCTCAGAAAAAACTGCAAAACAGCTCTTTAACAATGAAGAGCCAATCGGAAAGCAAGTTCTTTATTTAGGAAAAATTTTAATAGTCAGAGGCGTTTACAAAATCAACGGCAAATCTTCTGTTGAACCTCAAGCCGTCGTGAATTTCATTGACAAAGACCTTTTTGGCAACAAAGACCAATGGGGAAATTTCAGTTATGGATTGCTTATAAAATTGAAGGACCCGAAAGATTCAACATCCGTTAGAAAAAAAATAGACGATGCTTTTTATCAAGAAGGAGTTGTAAAATGGGCGAAAGAAGAAGGCATTTCACCAGAAGAATTCATCAAGAAAAGAGGCGAAAACAAAACGATTTTAAGCCCATTAGCAACTGCCAGATTGCATTCGCCAAGCGCAGGATATCCAGAAGGCGCAGGAAATTATCAATTCTTGCTGATTATGATCGGTTTATCTACCTTGATTTTGATTCTTTCAATTGTTAATTATGTCAACTTAGCGACTGCAAACGCAATTAAAAGAGCCAAGGAAGTCGGCGTAAGAAAAATTCTTGGTGCTTCAAAAAGCAATATCATCATGCAATTTTTGTCTGAAACTATTGTCACAACTTGTTTTGCCATTCTATTATCGCTGGTAATCGTGGAATTATCGCTTCCTTATTACAACGAATTTTTAAAGAAAGAATTAATCCTTTACGGAAATCAATTCTACTTGCAACTGATCTTGATTTTTATCATAGTCATTGGCGCAGCAGGAATTTTCCCGGCAGTATATGTCTCCAATTTTGAAACTTTAAAAGTCTTAAAAGGAAATTTCGGAAGGAGTAAAAGCGGTGTCTGGCTCAGAAACGGAATGCTGATTCTGCAATTTGCAATCGCGTCATTTTTCATCATCGGTTCTTATATCGTTTATGAACAGGTAAAATACATGAGCACAAAAGAGCTTGGTTTTGTTGGCGCTCAAATCATTGATGTTTCTTATCGAAGAAGCGACAATGAAGAAGACACACGAGTTATTTTCAACAAATATCTTACTATAAAAGAAGAATTGAAGAAAATAAAAGGCGTAGAAAATGTAACGACCGGCGCTTTTTCTTTTGGAGGTTATTCAAGTTCTTCCTCAAATTTTACATATAAAACGATCAACGTTCAGAGCCAAAACATGGCGATTGATTTTGGCATGATGGAAATGATGAAGATTCAGATGGCACAAGGCCGAAATCTTTCTGCAAATTTATCTTCTGACACGATAAATTCAGTGATGCTTAATGAAACGGCGTTGCGAATGATCAACGAAAAAAATCCGATTGGAAAAGAAATCAGCTGGAACGAGAAGAAGTTTACGATCGTGGGAATTGTGAAAAACTTCCATCTTTTTGGCCCGCAATCGGAAATTCCGCCGATGACTTTCTTCCATTTTAAAACTGTGGGTTGGATGTCTTATAACTTAGATCGAATTCACATCAAAATTGCTCCAGAAAACATGGACGAGACTTTGGCTAATATTGAAAAATTCTGGACGACAAAAGTGGATACAAAATATCCGTTTGAGTATGGATTCGTAGATCAAAACTTCGCCCGAACTTATAAATCTTTTGTCAACCAAAGAAATTTGTTCTCGCTCTTAAACGGAATCGTAATCTTAATTGCCCTCTTCGGATTATTTGCCTTGGCATCGTATTCCATCCAAAGAAGAATGAAAGAAATCGCCATTAGAAAAACCTTAGGCGCAGAAACCAAAACATTGCTTAAAGAATTGTCAAAACAATACATCATTTTCTGCATCATCGGATTTTTGATTGCTTTGTTTCCCGCTTATTTTTTACTTAATAAATGGCTCGAAAATTTTGCTTTCAGAATCGAGATTTCAGCTTTGCCATTTCTCATAGGTTTTATAGTATTATTGTCTTTGACATTACTAGTTGTGCTTTCGCGAGCTTTTCAGGCTACAAGAATCAATGTTCTCAAGTATTTGAAATACGAATAATTTAAAAAAACAGAAGATGCTGAAAAACTGGCTGAAAATATATTTATATCAAATCAAGAACAACAAATTCTTTACAATCCTAAATGTTTTGGGATTGAGTATTGGAATTGCGGGTTTGATATTTTCCATCCTTTATTGGAATGACGAACACTCTTACAACAACTGGAATCCTGAAAAAGAAAGAATTTTTCAAGTTGTAAATGATCAGCCACGCTCTGGTTTTTTGGCATACAATGTAATCCCGTTAGGAGAGGCATTAAAACAAAATTCCATCGAAATTGAAGACTATTGTAATTTTCAGCCAGGTTATAACGGAGGTCTTATTGAATATAAAAACAAAAAAGAAGTTGTTGGAAAAATCTTAAAATCTGAAGGAAATTTTTTCTCATTTTTCCCTTTCCAATTTACCAATGGAAATATAAAAACGGCGCTGAAAGAAAAAAACAATGTGGCGATTTCTGAAGAAACGGCACAGCTTTTATTTGGTGATGAAAATCCGATGGGGGAATCAATAAAAATTGGGGAAACCAATTGTGTTGTTGGTGGCGTTTATAAAATTTCAGGAAAATCTTCTGTCGCTCCTTCAGTTGTGATGCGGGAAGAATTTGAAGAAAATGTCAAGCAAAATGCTGCTAATTGGCAAAGTCATACTTGTTTTTTAGTCATCAAATTAAAAAATCCAGATCAGAAAGAAGCGGTTGAAAAGCAGATTTGGAACATTTATGTAGAAAAACAAGCTAAAAAATTAGCGAAAGAAAAAGGAATTTCCACAGAAGATTACATCAAAAATTATGGTTTAGACAAACCTTATTTAGAATCTTTGGAAACCGCCAGATTGCATTCAAGAGTCGATAACGGTTATCCAGAAGGTAGCGGAAATTATCAATTTTTGCTGATTATGTTAGGCTTGTCAATTTTGATTTTGGCGCTTTCAATTGTAAATTATATTAATCTCGCCACGGCAAATGCTATAAAACGTGCCAAAGAAGTTGGTGTTCGCAAAATAATTGGTGCTACAAAATCTCAAATAATTTTGCAATTTATAACAGAAACTGTGATCACAACTTCCTTTGCTGTGCTCTTGTCTTTGGTAATTGTGGAGCTTTTCCTTCCGTATTATAATCAATTTTTATCGAAAGAATTGGTCATGAACAGCAGTCAATTTCACATCCAATTGCTTCTTGTATTCATAATCACAATTCTTTTTGCCGGAATTTTTCCAGCGATTTATATTTCGAATTTCGAGGTCTTAAATGTCTTGAAAGGAAATTTCAGCAGAAGTAAAAAAGGAATCTGGCTCAGAAATTCAATGCTGATTCTGCAATTTGCGATAGCGTCTTTTTTTATCACAGGTTCTTACATCGTCTTTCAGCAAGTCAATTACATGATCAACAAAGACCTCGGATTTAAAGGAAGCCAAGTCATGGACATCTCTTTTAACGAAGCAAAAAAACCGGAAGATTTTGAGATGATTCAAAACGAATTATTAAAAATAAAAGGTGTTGAAAGCGTTTCTGCCGGCAATTTCTCTTTTGGAAATGGCGGTTATTTTACCTCCGTTTTTGGGTACAAAGGAAAAGATGTCGAAGTCGAAAACATGTCGATGGAATTTGGCTTGTTAGACCAAATGAATATTAAAATTTCTGAAGGAAGAAATCTGTCTCCTAAATTGGCTTCTGACACCATAAATTCTGTGCTTATCAACCAAGCGACGGCGGAAATGATGGGTGAAAAAAATCCGATCGGAAAGGAATTTAACTTTAAAGATGACGGCGAAAATCCTGGAATCAGAAGATTGAAAATTGTGGGCGTTGTGGAAAATTTCAATATTTATGGACCGCAGAAAAAAATCCCTCCGATGCTTTTTTACCATTTGAAAACCATTTCTGAAAGTCGTTTTTTAAGCCGACTTTATGTAAAGATTAATCCAGAAAATAGTGAAGAGACGATTGCAGCAATAGAAAAATTTTGGACGACAAAAATCAACACGCGGTATCCATTTTCGTATGATTTTGTAGATAAAAATTTTGCAAGAACTTATAGCGATTATATCAGCCAACGAAATCTTTTTTCGCTGTTAAATATCGTCGTCATCTTAATCGCACTTTTCGGATTATTTGCGCTGGCTTCGTATTCCATCCAAAATCGAATGAAGGAAATTGCCATCAGAAAGACTTTGGGAGCCGAAACAAAAACATTGCTTGCGACGCTCTCCAAACAATATGTTTTGTATTGCATAATCGGTTTTTTGATTGCGCTTTTTCCGGTCTATTATTTATTAGAAAAATGGCTTGAAAACTTTGCTTATCGAATTGACATTTCATTGATTCCTTTTGCAATTGGCTTTTTTATATTGATGCTTCTCACTTTGATTGTCGTGATTTCAAGAGCTTATCGCGCCACCAAAATGAATGTTTTAAAATACTTGAAATACGAATAATCAACGACAATTTCTAAACTGAAAATCATGCTGAAAAACTGGCTGAAAATATATTTATATCAAATCAAGAACAACAAATTCTTCACTTTCCTGAATGTTTTGGGATTGAGCATTGGCATTGCGGGATTGGTTTTTTCCATCCTTTATTGGAACGACGAACACTCTTACAACGACTGGAATCCAGAAAAAGAGAACGTTTTTCTTTCGATAACTGATATCGGCGAAGGACAATTTTGGGCATCAAATGTTGCCGGATTTGAGTCTTACTTTAAAACTGATTTTCCTGAACTAGAAAGCTATTGCTATCTTGATAATTTTTATTCCGAAGAAATTATCCAATATAAAAACAAGAAGGAAATAATTACTAAGATTACAAATGCACAAAAAGATTTTTTCGCGTTTTTCCCTTTTGAATTTTTAAAAGGAAATCCTAAAACAGCACTGCTAGAAAACAGCAGCATTGTAATTTCTGACGCTACTGCCCAGAAAATCTTTGGAGATGAAAATCCAATGGGAAAGGAAGTGAAATTTGGCAAAACAAATCTGGTTGTAAGAGGCGTTTATAAAATTCAAGGAAAATCGTCATTGGCGCCAGAAGTTGTCATCAATTCAATGGAAACAAGGCTTGAAGGCGACAGACCTCAGTGGGGAAATTTTAATTTCGGATTAATGCTGAAGCTAAAAAATCCTGCAGACGCAGGAAAAGTAACCAAAAAATTAGAAAAATTACTTTTTGAAAACCGAGATTTAAAATGGGCAAAAGAAGAAGGAATTTCACTTGAACAATGGCGAAAAAAAGGCGGACGTTCAACAAAAATCATTTTAGAATCGCTTGAACAATCAAGATTGCATTCTATGGTTGAGGGTTTTGCAGAAGGCCAAGGAAACTATCAATTTTTGATGATTATGATGGGATTATCGGTTTTAATTCTGATTCTTTCAATTGTTAATTATGTAAATCTTGCCACGGCAAATGCCATAAAACGCGCCAAAGAAGTTGGTGTTCGCAAAGTTTTAGGCGCTTCAAAAAGCAATATTGTCAAGCAATTTATTTTTGAAACAATCATAACTTCAGTAGTCGCCATATTAATTTCACTAGTCATTGTAGAACTTTCGCTTCCTTATTACAATGAGTTTTTAGGCAAAGATTTGGTAATTCACAGCGGTCAATTTTATCTGCAGATTGTGTTTATTTTTTTAATCGTAATTGTATTTGGAGGTATTTTCCCTGCTTTTTATGTTTCCAATTTTGAAACTTTAAAAGTACTTCGAGGAAATTTTTCTAGAAGTAAAAGCGGTATTTGGGTTCGCAACGGAATGCTGGTTTTGCAATTTGCGATTGCATCCTTTTTCATTATCGGTTCTTACATCGTTTATGAACAAATTTCGTTCATGAATTCAAAAGATTTGGGTTTTAATGGCGACCAAGTTATTCAGATAAATTACAGAAATCCATACGATTATCATGAAGAAGGTTTTTTAAAAGAAGTCGTGCGACGTTATGAATCCATCAATCAGGAAATTTCTAAAATAAAAGGTGTAAAAGGAGTTGGAATTGGTTCATTTTCTTTCGGAAATTCTGTAAACACTTCATCTGGATTTAGTTATAAAGATAAAAGTGTACAAGGAAAAAATATTCTGATTGATTTTGGAATGCTGGACATGCTCAAATTAAATCTTATTTCTGGACGCGATATTTCACCTAAATTTTCGTCTGATTCTGCGACCGCAATTCTGCTAAATGAAACTGCTGTTCGATTAATGGGAGAAAAAAATCCAGTTGGAAAACAAGTCGAATGGAACAACAAAAAGCTTACGATCATTGGCATTGTCAAAGATTTTCACATCAATGGTCCGCAAGAAGAAATTCCGCCAATGACGATTTTTCATTATAAAACCATTGACTGGATGATTCAAAATGCGCACAGTATTTATGTGAAATTAGACGCTTCAACGATGGAAAAATCAATTGCTGCCATTGAGCAATTTTGGACCAAAAAAGTAGATACAGAATATCCGTTTAAATATGATTTTCTAGATAAAAGTTTCAAGCGATCTTATGAAAATTATGTCAACCAGAAGAACTTATTTTCACTATTGAATTTAATCGTAATCATGATTGCCCTTTTCGGATTATTTGCGCTCGCCTCCTATTCAATTCAACGACGAATGAAAGAAATCGCCATCAGAAAAACGTTGGGAGCCGAAACAAAAATACTGCTGAAGGAACTTTCAAAACAATATGTAATTTTCTGCATCATAGGATTTTTAATCGCACTTTTCCCAGTTTATTATTTGCTGGACAAATGGCTGGAAAATTTTGCTTATCGAATTGATATTTCGGTAATTCCGTTTATTATTGGATTTTTCGCCTTGATGATTTTGACTTTAATTGTCGTATTATCAAGAGCTTATCAAGCAACAAGAGTTAATGTTTTAAAATATTTAAAATATGAATAAGAGATTAATTTTGAGTCTGCTCTTAATTACTTCGAGCATTTTTGTGAAAGGCCAGGAAATTTCTTGGTCTTTGCAAAAGTGTGTTTCCATTGCATTGGAAAATAATATCGATATAAAAATCAAGCAATTGCAGGTTTTAAAAGCGCAGAAAACTTACACGCATCCTTTATTAGAATTATTTCCTTCTATTGGTTTTACAGGAAACCATACCTATAATTTTGGTTCTACAATTGACCCAAATACTAACAATCGTGTGAGTTCAGACATTCAATATGACAATTTGAATTTGAACGCCAACCTAAATCTTCTCGACTTTGGAAATTTGGCTACAGCCAAGAAAAATAAAATCGAAATTGAATTGGCAAAAGCCGATAAGGAAGTCATTGAATATGAATATAAACTGCAATTATTAGAGAAATATTTTGATGCTTTATTTTCACAGGAATTAGTTAAAATCCAGAATGAACAGTTGCAGAATTCGACTTTTAACCGTGACAGAATTTCAAAAGAAGTTGAAATTGGAAATAAACCTCAAAGTGATTTATATGACATTCAATTAAGTTTTTCGCAAGACGAAAAGCGTTTGATGGAAGCCGAACAATTGTTCCAAACCCAAAAACTACAGCTTTTTCAATTGATGAATTTCAAGCCAGAAAATTTGAAAGAAATTGTTTTAGAAGTTTATTTAGCATCAGAAGAAATTCAAAAAGAATCTATTTTTCAGAATCCAAAAATTGAATACGCAGCTTTGGCTTATAAAAGTTCAAGGAAAGATATTGCTATTTTGAGATCGGCGAATCTTCCTTCATTGATTGGTTTTTATGGATTTTCTACGTTTTATTCTACTCCGATAAATCAGTCGAATTTTGGAATTCCGAGTTTTCAAACGCAATTAAATGACAATAAAAATCATCAAACTGGCTTGCAATTAAACATCCCAGTCTTCAACGGATTTCGAAAAAACCGTCAGATTATTGCGTCAAAAATTGAATCTGAAAAAGTAAAATTGGTTTCAGAACAAGAAAAAATTAAAATCGAACAGCAAATTGAATTGGAAACAACTCTAAAAAATCAATATGTTCAATTGACAGAAAACTTGCAAAACACATTAAAATATGCCAGAGAATCTTTCAAAACAACCCAGTCAAAATTCACTAGTGGCAAAATTGATGCTGTGATTTATACTTCTGTAAAAAATCAATTATTATCTTCTGAATATGATTTTCTTAAGAATAATTTGCAATTGCAATATGCTTCTTTAAAAATTAATCTGATTCAGAAAAATACGTTTTGATGTGTAATTATTTCCTAATTTTTAAAAAATTAGGAAATAATTACAAAAAAGATTTGTCAAATTTTTCACCTTTCCAGTAATTGAAGGACTTTTTATTGATACTGATTTTTTTCAGATAATCTAAAGTAACTAAATCTTCAATATCAGTTCGTGCAGTTTGATTGGTAATGCTGAAAATATTTTGAATTTCTTTCACCGTAAAAAAACGATTTGGATTTTCTTCAATCCAAAATAATATCTGTGCTTGACGCTCATTCAAATTTGGAATTTTTAGATATTTAGAAAATTTATTCTCCTCTTTTTTCTTATTCGAAATATATTCTTTCAAATCTTCAAATGCCTGAATCAATACTTTTACCTGGTAGTGAATAAAATATGAAACGTCCATTTCATCCATTTCTGTGTACAAATAGGCTTTTTCATATTGCGTTTTTGATTTTAGGATCACTCTAGAAATTGAAAGATATTCTGTCAGCCAATAACCATTTTTCAATAAATGCCAATAAAATAAAGCTCTTGCAGTTCGACCATTTCCATCTACAAAAGGATGAATATAACCTATCAAAAAATGTAAAATTGAAGCTTTTACAATCGGGTGGATAAAATTTTCCTTTGGATTTTCATTGAAAAACAAACAAAATGAATCCATCAAACTTTCTAATTCAGAAAATGGTGGCGGATTATGCACAATTTCTCCAGTGATTTGATTCATCACTTTTACATCGTCAGAATTTCTAAAAACACCAACATTTTCAGACTCCAAAGTATTCTCTGTAACTAATTTATGAATTTCAAAAAGTCGTTCTTTGGTAATTTCTTCATTTTTATTTTCGCTGATATATTGAATGGTTTTGTAGTTATTCAATATCATCTGCTCAGATTTGTCAGCAGGTTTTTTCTCCTTTCGAAGCATTTCTTTTGCCTTAATTCTGGTTGTAGTTGCGCCTTCAATCATTGATGAAAAAATAGATTCTTCCATCAATGAATTAGTCAAATAACGGTGTTTGTCAATATCTGAAAGCAATTGCTCTTTTTGAATTCCTGCTCCAAAATTGAAATCTAAATAATGGAGCTTTTGTTGTAGAAAATCATTAATCCCATAATTCAAATTCAGTTTAAATTTTAAGCTTATATTCAATTTTTTAAAACCCAATTGACGAATCATTTTAATGCTCTTCCAAAGATTTGCACTTTCTGATTTATCTCCCAAATATTTTGCTTTATCCCAATATAAATATTCTGACTCAATTTTATTGAAGAAATAGCTTCCCTCCTCTGATTCTTTTAAAATCAAAAGTGGTGAATCTTGAATGTATTGCGGTGGCTTTTCCATTTTATTTGCTAATTTTAAAAAAATTTACAAAAACAAATATATGTAATTATTTCCTAATTTTTAAAAAATTTACAAATAATTACAAATCCAATTCCTCTATCAAACCATAAACTTTTTCAATCTATTAACTTTACATTACGAAGTTTTCATACTATCTTTGCAATTTAAAATCAGTCTAATTTAAAGACTTGAAAAAGAGAGTCATACAAAAATGAAAATAGATAGAAAAGAAGTTCTTAAAGCATTGGAAACTATTACCATTGCCGGAGAAGGAAAAAATATGGTTGAAAGTGGAGCAGTCCAAAACGTATTAACTTTCGGCGACGAGGTTGTTGTTGAAGTAACACTAGCAACACCAGCGCTTCACATTAAAAAACGTGCTGAAGCCGATATCATCAAAACAATTCAGGAAAAAATTTCGGCAGATGCCAAAGTAAAAGTCAACATCAAAGTTGAAGCTCCCGAAAAACCTGAAATCAAAGGAAAATCTATTCCTGGAATCAAAAATATTATTGCAGTTGCTTCTGGAAAAGGAGGCGTTGGAAAATCAACAACCACTGCAAATCTTGCCGTGACTCTAACAAAAATGGGTTTCAGCGTCGGAATTTTAGATGCTGACATTTACGGACCTTCAATGCCAATTATGTTTGACGTTGAATCTGAAAAACCTATTTCTGTTGTAATCGACGGAAAATCAAAAATGAAACCGATTGAAAGTTATGAAGTAAAAATTCTTTCTATCGGATTTTTCACAGCACCAAGTCAAGCCGTAATCTGGAGAGGTCCGATGGCTTCAAAAGCATTAAACCAAATGATTTTTGACGCAGATTGGGGTGAATTAGACTTTATGTTAATCGATTTGCCACCAGGAACCGGCGACATTCACTTGTCAATCGTTCAGTCATTGCCAATCACCGGAGCCGTTATCGTGAGTACGCCACAAGCTGTTGCCCTTGCTGATGCGAAAAAAGGTGTGGCGATGTTCCAATCTGACAGTATCAACGTTCCAGTTCTAGGAATTATCGAAAATATGGCTTATTTCACGCCAGAAGAATTACCAGAAAACAAATATTATATCTTCGGAAAAGAAGGCGCAAAAAATCTTGCAGAAGATTTAGAAGTTCCGTTTTTAGGGGAAATTCCAATCGTGCAATCTATTCGTGAAGCGGGAGATTATGGACGTCCGGCCGCATTGCAAACCGCATCTCCATTAGAAAAAGTTTTCGAAGAAATTGCAAGAAATGTAGTTCAAGAAACCGTAAACAGAAACGAGAACCTTCCAGCATCAGAAGCTGTGAAAATCACAACAATGGCGGGATGTTCGGCAGTTAAAAAATAAGATTGTTCGATAATTCGATATTCGACCACAGTCGAAAATCTAATAATCTAATAATCGAAAAATTGAAAGAAATTATGACAACAGAAGAAATTAAATCAAGCGTAGAAAGAGCATTGGATGAAATTCGTCCATTTCTTGAGTCTGACGGAGGCAACATTTCGCTTATCTCAATCGAAGATGACAGACACGTGAAAGTGCGTCTTGAGGGCGCTTGCGTTGGCTGCAGCGTGAACCAGATGACATTGAAAGCCGGCGTTGAAACTACCATAAAAAAATATGCCCCGCAAATCGAAACTGTAGTAAACGTAGCTTAAAATTACACGGAGTTTTTGGGCGTGACCCTGAAAAAAAGCCTGTCGGCATTTTTCCACGGTCGTGCTTTCCGCTCCCAATCTTTTGTTTTTTAAAGAAAAAAACAAAAGGATTTCCGCTGCAATCACTCACGCGGAAGAGCGAAAACCTCAGTTCATACAAAATATTTTTGGTAAGAACTGACAATTATCATAAAATAAACTTCACAGTTCACAGAACTTTGCAACTCAGAAACTTTGCATCTCTGCAACTTTGAAACTTTGAAACTTTTAAAAATGATTGAAACAGATATACTAATAATCGGCGCAGGTCCAACCGGACTTTTTACCGTTTTTGAAGCAGGACTTTTAAAATTAAAATGCCACATTATCGACGCTTTGCCACAGCCAGGCGGACAATTATCAGAACTTTATCCAAAGAAACCAATCTTTGATATTCCAGGATATCCATCTATTTTGGCAGGCGATTTAGTGGATAATTTGGTGGAACAAATCAAACAATTCCAACCTGGATTTACGTTAAACGAAAAAGCAGAAACCATTGAAAAATTGGAAGACGGAAGCTTTATCGTGACTACAGATAAAGGAACAAAACATGCTTGCAAAGCCGTGGCAATTGCTGGAGGTTTAGGGAGTTTTGAACCCAGAAAACCGTTGATTGAAGACATTGAATTCTACGAAGAAAAAGGCGTGGAATATTTTGTAAAAGATCCGGAATTGTTTCGTGACAAGAAAATTGTGATTGCTGGCGGTGGAGATTCTGCCTTAGATTGGAGTATTTTCCTTTCAAATGTGGCTTCTGAAGTGACTTTGATCCATAGAAGAAATGAATTCCGTGGTGCTTTAGATTCTGTTGAAAAAGTACAAGAATTAAAACACGCTGGAAAAATTCATATGGTAACTCCTGCAGAAGTTGTTGGCTTAAACGGTGCGGAACATTTAGAATCAATAGACATTGATGAAAACGGAGCACACAGAACCATCGAAACTGATTATTTTATTCCGCTTTTCGGATTGTCACCAAAATTAGGAGCAATCGCCAATTGGGGATTAGAAATTGAAAAAAATGCCATCAAAGTAAACAATGCCTTAGATTACCAGACAAACATCGAGGGAATCTATGCTATTGGCGACGTAAATACTTATCCAGGGAAATTAAAATTAATTCTTTGTGGTTTCCATGAAGCGACTTTAATGTGCCAAAGCATTTACAATAAATTGAATCCAGGTAAAAAATATGTCTTGAAATATACCACAGTTTCAGGCGTTGACGGATTTGACGGAACTAGAAAAGAAGCCGAAAAAGCAGTTGTAAAATCAATTGACTAATTTATGTCTCAAGACGTTACTATAAAAATTATCGACCGAGAAGGAGTTGCTCACGAAGTCCAAGCGCCCACTGACATGAACATGAATATTATGGAACTAGTTCGTGCTTATGAATTGGCTCCAGAAGGAACAATTGGTGTTTGCGGTGGCATGGCGATGTGTGCTTCTTGTCAATGTTATGTTATAAATGAAGTCGCTTTACCAGAAATGGGCGATGATGAAGAAGCCATGTTATCAGAAGCTTTCTTTGTAAAATCAAACAGCCGACTTGGTTGCCAGATTCAGATTACCGAAGATTTAGAAGGTCTTGAACTGGAATTAGCTCCAGAATATTAAAAAGGCGAGAATTAGTTCTCGCCTTTTTATTTTAATTCTTAATTTTTTGCTTCGCAAAAGGCAAAATTCTTTCCACAAAATTTTTATATGCCAATTCCGAAGGATGCAATCCGTCAGAAGCAACCAAAGTTGGGTCTTCGAGTCCGAGTCTTGTGATGTCAGTAATATTTACAAATTCTACTCCATTTTGCAGCGAATAGTTTTTAGCAAATTCATTGTAATTGTCAATTTCAGCAGAAATAATAGTTGGATTTGAATAATTTTGGCCGAAAGGCGTGTAAGCATAATCCGGAATCGAAACCACAATAACATGAGCTTTATTTCCTTTGGCGAGAGCAATTGCTTTACGCAAAAGTTCTGGAAATTCTTGTTGATACAAAGAAAAAGGCTTGTGCTGATATTGATTATTGACGCCGATCAGCAATGTCACCAAATCATATTCTGGATTTAGTTCTTCATCTTCAATTGCAGTTTTTAGATTTGAAGTCGTCCATCCGGTTTTGGCAATGATTTTTAAGCTAATTTCTTCTTCAAATTCTAATGCGAGCTTCTCTTGCAATTGCCTAGGAAACCTGCAACTTTCACATACACTTTCTCCAATTGTATAGCTGTCTCCTACTGCTAAGATTTTCAATTTTTTAGCTATACCATTTGGAAGAGTTTCCTGTTTTGTCGCGTCATCATTACTACAGCTCACTATTACAATCAGACCTAAAAAAAACCCTGCTATTTTTGATTTCAGATTCATTTCTTCTTTTTATCTATTTACGAAAAAAATCATCTTTGAGATTATAAAAAAAGCCTTCAGAAATTCTGAAGGCTTTTAACCAATTAATAAATAGTAAATCTTTAGTTTTTAATAAACTGAAGCGTTTTCGTTTGATCTTCTTTTTGAACTTTAATGAAATAAATTCCACTGCTGTAAGTTGAAGTATTGACACTTAAATCAGATTCAGAGACAATTTTCTTTTGTCCCATTATTTGCCCAAGGCTATTGTAAATTGTATAGCTTTCTGGCAATTTAGTTTTGTCAGCATCGATATTAATTATATCTTTTGTTGGATTTGGATATACTTTAATATCGCTCAAGAGATTAAAATTAGTAGTTGAAAGTGCTGTATCGATTGCAAAATTTTTAATTTCTTGCGTAGAAAACGATCCCCCTGTTGCAATTACAGTGTTGTCGCTAGTTTTCAATGTATAGTACCCATTTCCATAATCACAACATATTCCGTCACCAGCACCATCATTAATTGTGAATTTATAACAATTGTTGTTCACAACGGTTACTGTTTGAGTAAACAAAGCTGGAAGGCTAGAAGTATCTGAATAACCTGATCCAGAAGCTACTGTTGCCCCAGTTGTAACATTTACTAAGGACCAAGTAGTCTCAGATCCATAAATATCTCTTTGGATTTGGATAGTAACTTGAGTCGTATTAAATTTCCCTGCAATTGCAAAATTTTCTGCAACTAAATTATTCGCTGCAAATTGATCTGCATTTGAACCATTTATTGAAGTAACTGCACTATTGAAAACATGGCTTCCAGTTGCTGAAGTTACTGAAGGAAGTGTCACGGTTGCAGCAGCATCAGTTGCCAAAGAACCTGTCCAAGTGAAAGTTGAAGCAGTTCCGTTATCAATAGAATATGTAATTACTACTGAAGTCATTGTTACAGTTCCTTTGTTAGTCAAAGTCAATGTTGGCGCAAAAGAATTACTACAATTAAGAACATTTAAATTTGCAGTTTTCAATCTGGCGTTGTATTGGTAAACTTGTCCTGGAGTAAATACTTGTGAATTAACCAAAGTAGCTCTGCGGATTGAGTTTTGAAGAACTGCCTGCATTCTGCCTTTTTGGTCAAGTGTAAAAGTATTGAAACAGATGTCATTTGAATAATCCATATAATTCTCAGTCATGTCGTTCCCTGCAGCTGCTGTACAAGTATTATAAACCGCATCACAGTCATAATGTTCAGTATTTGCTGCCGGAGTATCAGGACAATAATCGTTGTAGCTGTCAATCGCATCGATAATACAAGATGAATTATCACCCCAAATGTGTCTCAAACCAAAACAGTGGCCAATTTCGTGAGTTGCAGTTCTACCTTTATCAATGTCAGCAAAATAAGTTCCTGGAGCAATTGTTGCACTTCCGAAAGCTCTCCACTCGATAATAACACCGTCTGTAGCTGCAGTGCCACCGTCAGCATTGATTCCATTTAAGCCTGAAGTACTTGGAAATTGCGCGTAGCCATAAACTCCGTTCAAATCTCCTCCAAATTGACAAACCCAAATATTGAAATACCTTGTTGGATCCCAAGAAGTTTGAGGTTTTAAAACAGTTTCAACATTATTTTCATTCCAAGTTGTAGTTCCTAAATTAACTCTGTCGATTCCTGTAACAGCTTCACCATCAGGACCAGTTTGTGCTAGAGCAAATTGAATTTCTACGTCAGCTCCGATTGCATTTGAGTTAAATCCTGGCGTTCCCACCATTCTTCTAAAATCTTGGTTCAAGACAGTAATTTGCGATTGAACTCTCAAATCAGAAATATTTCTTGTAGTTCCAACCGCTTGCCCACTGTGAATAACGTGAACAACAACCGGAATTGTCACAACTGCATTTATATTTCTTCCTGCTAAACGGTCAGCTTTAATTTTAGCCACTTTTGGAGCAATCCACGCTTCAAATGCTTTGCTATTCAACCTCTCAGCATTATTTTCTTGTAGAAAATCTTCATATTCTGTGGTGGCGCATCTGACAGTTCCATTCTTTGGATTTACACTTTTCACTGCTCTGCCAAAAACTTTTCTTGCTTCAGTTGTTTGCGCAAACGATGAAGAAGCAACAAAAAGCCCAAGAGATAACATTAATATTTTTAATGTAGTAATTTTTTTCATTCTTCTTTAGGTAATTAATTTTAGGTTCCAAATTTAGTTAAATTCCAATTTCAAAATACTCGAAATCAGAAATATTTCAATTTTTATCAAAATCATTATCAATATAATTAATAATGTTAAATTTAATAGATGATTCTGATTTTAAGTTTATAAATATATAAGAAGAAGGCAATTACAGAAAATAATTGAGGTAAACCAATTCAATGTGTCGGTGAAAAGCTAGCTATTTAATTTTTTAAGTATCTCATCCTTATAAGTATCGCCAACAGGAATAATAAAATCTTCAATTTGAATATTCTTATTCTGAATGAATTTTATCTTTTTTACAGGAATAATATACGATCTATGAACTCTGACGAATAGCGAATTAGGTAATTTTTCTAAGATATTTTTCATAGAAAGTCGAGCGACAATCTTAGTCTTATCCTTTAAATGAATTTGGATATAATCGTCAAGTCCTTCAATCAATAAAATGTCGTCGAAGTCAATTTTATTTAATTTATAATCAGCTCTGATCAGAAGTTGCGTTTGAACTGAAATACTTTGCCTGAAATTCTGCTCATTCTGTGCTTTTTGAACAGCAGTTTGAAATCGCTCAAAAGAAAATGGCTTCAGCAAATAATCAACGGCATTCACATTAAAACCTTCCACGGCATATTCGCTGTAAGCCGTCGTGAAAATGACCATCGTTTCCTGCTCTAGCATTTTATAGAAATCCAATCCGTTTTTGCTTGGCATTTGAATATCTAAAAACAAAAGGTCGACCGGAAATTTTTTCAAGTGTTTTATTGCTTCCGAAGGCTTTGTAAACGTTTTTTCAAGCTGTATAAAATCGATCTCATCACAAAAATGCGAAATGATTTTTAGTGCCAAAGGTTCGTCGTCTATTGCAATTGCCTTGATCATTTTAAGCTAATCGTTAGTTTTACCTGAAAAGTTTCGGGCGTATCAAAAATAAGGATTTTATGTTTCTTCGGATAAAGATAGCTCAGCCTTTTTTTAGTGTTTTCAGTTCCTTTTTCGGTTTTTTCTTCCAAAGGAATTTCCACATCTACGATATTATTAGTGGTTTCCATATAAAGTTCATCTTCCTTAATATCTATAAAAATAGAAATAGCCGAATTTTCCTCTGGATTTAATCCATATTTAAAAGCATTTTCAATAAACGGAATCAGAATCAGCGGCGAAATGGTCTTCCCTGCCGGATTTCCTTTAATTTCAAAAGAAAACTGCGTATTTTCATCCATACGAAGCAATTGCAAATCAATATAATCTTTGATATAACCAATTTCTTTTTCCATAGAAACAAAGTCCTGCGTGCTTTCTGTCACCACATAACGCATCATGTTTGATAATTTCAAAACGGCTTTTGGCGCTTCGTTAGATTTTTCAATTGTCAAGGCATAAAGGCTATTCAGCGTGTTAAAAAGAAAATGCGGATTGATCTGTGCTTTCAGATAAGAAACTTCAGCTTTCAGCTTTTCACTCTGAATATCTGTCAGCTGATTATTAATTTTTAACAAAAAAGACAAGGCAAAAATTAATAGAAATTGAATCACAGAATCTCCTTCAAAAGGTCTCATAAAATTGTGATGCAACATTCCATGCATCGGCATTTCAGGACGTGGTGGCGGCAACTGCGTAAAGTCAAAAGGAATCAACAACGCTGGAACATAAGCGATGAAGAGATAACAGCAGATAATGATGGTAAAAAAAACGATTTTTTTCTTCGTAAAGTAAAACCTCGGAATCAAATAGAGATAATTAAAATAGAAGAAAAGCAGCAAAAATATATAGCAAAGAAAATTTTGCTTGAACGGCGCAATCGAAAAAAGTTTAGACAGCGATCCAAAATCTGGGGAAAAGAAAATCGGAATGCTTAAAAAAATAATACATCCAATAGTATGTAAAACGAGCTGGCGGTACTGCTGTAACATAAAATGATATTTTCTCAAAGCTAATCAGAAATCGTTTGCGACTAAAATATTTGAGGTGAATTTCTATTTTAAAGCGGTAAACTTCAAAAAAAAATGGCCGAATCTTAAAATTCAGCCATTTCTATATTTATCTTTTCTTCAATCGCATCCCAAAGTCCGATTCGTTTTTCCAATGCTTGAATGGAAACATTTTCAGCTTCTTTCCACTTCGTTTCATCGTCGCCACAAAGCTCAAAAATCATCTGCATTGCCATTGGTCCGTGTTCGTCTGCGTCTAATTCGATATGTCTTTCAAAATAATAAATCAGCTTTCTCAAGTCAGTTTCCGGAAAATTTGCTTCAAAATTTCTCAAGATTTCGGTAAACATCGACGGAATCAAATCCTCTCTTCCGAAGGTAAAAGCTGCAGCAATTTCGTGCGGTTTTCCTTCGTCGATTACCCTGAAAGTAAAATCTAAAAAAGCCTTAATATTTGGATGCAGATCACTTTGCTTGATGGAAACAAAAATATTTTGAGTTTCAATTACGTGCTGCAAAAAATTTTCAATATCTGAAGTATCGGCGCCACAATCTTTCATCGCATCGATATACATTTCATAATGACTCAATCTTTTTCCTTCCAAAGTCAGATCGGTTTCTTCGGCCAAGACAATTTCATTGATCAAATATCTAATTTCCGGATTTCCGATTGGCAACCAAGGCGTTGTCGTGCAAGTTAATTTAGATTGCAACGCTTTCAAAAGTGACATAAAATCCCAAACGGCATAAACATGGCTTTCTAAAAATCGGTGCAAATCGTCAATGTGATTGACTTTTTTATATAAGGAATGGTTAAGTAAAATAGATCTTTGGGGCTGGATACTGGCGTTAATAGTTTCGATGTTCATAAGGAGGGATTTGTGCAAATGTAAAAAAGCTTCCCTTGATAGAGAAGCTTTTCTGTTATTTTAAGATATGTTTAATTATTTAAACGCTGCAATTCCGGTAATATCCAATCCTGTAATCAGCAAGTGAATGTCGTGAGTTCCTTCGTAAGTAATTACAGATTCTAAATTCATCATGTGTCTCATAATTGAATATTCGCCTGTAATTCCCATTCCTCCAAGGATTTGTCTTGCTTCTCTGGCGATATTAATTGCCATATCCACATTATTTCTTTTTGCCATAGAAATTTGAGCAGAAGTTGCTTTTCCTTCGTTTCTCAAAACACCTAATCTCCAAGTCAGCAATTGCGCTTTTGTGATTTCAGTGATCATTTCGGCTAATTTTTTTTGCTGTAATTGTGTTCCAGCAATTGGCTTGTCAAACTGAATTCTTTCTTTTGCATAACGCAAAGCTGTGTCATAACAATCCATTGCAGCACCGATGGCACCCCAAGCGATTCCATAACGAGCTGAATCTAAGCATCCAAGTGGCGCTCCCAGTCCAGATTTATTTGGCAATAAATTTTCCTTCGGAACTTTCACATTATCAAAAATCAATTCGCCTGTTGCCGAAGCACGAAGCGACCATTTATTGTGTGTTTCTGGAGTCGTGAAACCTTCCATTCCTCTTTCCACAACTAATCCGTGGATTCTTCCTGATTCGTCTTTTGCCCAAACCACCGCGATATCTGCGAAAGGAGCATTTGAAATCCACATTTTTGCTCCGTTTAATAAGTAATGATCACCTTTATCTTTGAAATTAGTAGTCATTCCACTTGGGTTTGAACCGTGATCTGGCTCAGTCAAACCAAAACATCCGATGAATTCACCAGAAGCCAGTTTTGGCAAATATTTCATTCTTTGTTCTTCGTTTCCGTATTTCCAAATCGGATACATTACCAAAGAAGACTGAACCGAAGCCGTCGAACGAACGCCAGAATCGCCTCTTTCAATTTCTTGCATAATTAATCCATAAGAAATTTGGTCTAATCCTGCACCGCCATATTCTTCAGGAATATAAGGTCCGAAAGCACCGATTTCTGCCAAACCATTAATGATTTGTTTTGGAAATTCTGCTTTTTGAGCATACTCTTCAATAATTGGAGATACCTCACGCTTCACCCACTCGCGGGCGGCGTCACGTACCATTTTATGTTCGTCTGATAATAATTCGTCTAAAAGGTAATAATCTGGAGCTTGAAAAAGGTCTGGTCTCATTGTTATGTTTTTAAATCTTCGCAAAAATAGATAAAGATTTCTAACAAATCAATAATTAAAAGACCAATTTTTATATGGAAAATGGAAATTATTTCTGATTCCCGTGTTTGTTGCGTTTAATCACATCTTCAAATAAAAATCCTTAGTCAAAGCAATATATTCCTCCGTATAAATATGCCTGGAAGTTTCAATTACCAATTCATCCAAATGAAAATTTTCTGGAAGATTTCTGCTGAAAGCTAAAAGACTTCTTTTGATTTCTGTCGTAGGAGTTCCTTTGACACGTGTAATTTTTATAGGAAACAAATCAAAATCTTTCGCCAAGGCAATAAATTTCTCTTCTTCTTTATAAGGAATGATTACAGAAAAAATTCCGTTTTCAGAAAGCAATAAATCAGCAGCCTCGACCAAATCTTCAAAAGGCATGGCGTCAGCAAAACGAGCCAAATCTCTTTGTTCATTTTCTGTTTTATAATCTTCAGTATAAAATGGAGGATTTGAAATAATCAAGTCATATTCGTCTTCTGGCTCTTCGATAAATTCGTCTAGACCAGCGTGAAAACAAAACAATCGGTCACTCCAAGGAGAATTTTCAAAATTTTCTACAGCTTGTTCATACGCTTCTTCGTCAATTTCCAAAGCATCAATCTGTTCAGCATTTGTTCTTTGGGCCAACATCAAAGCGATAACTCCGGTTCCAGCTCCAACATCCAAAATACTAAAGATATTCTCAGGAATCGGTGTCCAAGCGCCAAGCAAAACGCCATCAGTCCCAATTTTCATCGCGCAACGATCTTGTTCTACTGAAAATTGTTTGAATTGAAACATTGTGGTATTGAGAATTTAGTATTGAGAATTGAGAAAATAGAGGAACGATTAAATAAAAAAGAGCAACTAAAAAAGTCTAAGAAGTCTAAAAATCTAAAATACCTAAGCAGTCTTAAAGATACATTTCAATCAAACCTTCTGGCAAATCCATAACCACTTTTTTATTCTCCCGATCGATTTTTACAAGAAAGTGATCAATCATCGGAATCAAAATTTCCACTTCACCATTCAAAACCTCAAATAAAGGCTGTGCGGTCGAATCATTAACAGATTGGATTTTTCCAACAACGCCCAATCGCTTGTCTTCAATTTCAAAACCTATAACTTCATGGAAATAAAATTTGTTGCCTTCAAGTTGCGGCAACATATTTAAAGGAAGATAAACTGCATTGCCAATTACAGCATCTGCATCTTCTTCGGTATTCATATCTTCAAAACGAACTCTCAGAAAGTCATTTTTGTGGATAGAACTATTTTCAATAAAAAAAGGAACCAAGTGTTTGCCGCATTCGACAAACACTGATTCCAAGTTTTCGTATAACTCGGGTTCGTCAGTGTCAAGATAGACAAGGACTTCTCCCTTGAAACTAAATTTTTTCGCGATTTTACCTAAATAGAAACACTCTTCTTTACGCATTATCGCATCAAAATTAAGCTTGAGTTTCTTCGTTGTTTTCTTCTGCAGCAGGAGTTTCTTCAGTTGATTCAACTTCAGCAACTTCTTCTTCAACAGCAGGCTCAGCAGCTTTCGCAGCATCAGCTTCCGCTTGTTTAGCAGCAGCAATACGATCTTCGTTTACTTTTTTCTCAATAGCAAAAGCTTTCGCTTTTGCATCTGCTTTTGAAGTAGAAAGACCCTCTTTTTTAGCATCAACTTTTCCAGCTTTCTCATCTAACCATTTAGTTAGTTTTTCGTCAGCTTGTTCTTGAGTCAAAGCACCTTTACGAACTCCTCCATCAAGGTGGTGTTTCAATAAAGCTCCTTTGTAAGAAAGAATTGCTCTTGCAGTATCTGTTGGTTGTGCACCATTGTGAAGCCATTGTACAGCGCTTTCAAGGTTCAATTCAACAGTTGCAGGGTTTGTGTTTGGATTGTAAGTTCCGATTTTTTCAAGGAATTTACCATCTCTTTTTGAGCGTGCATCAGCAGCTACAACCCAGTAAAAAGGTTTTCCTTTTTTACCGTGTCTTTGTAATCTAATTTTTACAGACATAATCTAAGATTAAATTTTGAGGTTCTCGACCTCGATTAATTAAGGGTGCAAATATACAAAACTTTGCAATACAAACACTTTAAGGTTTTAAATTTTATTTTTTGGCGCTTCATTTATGTATTTAAAGTCTCAAACTGTTATTTTTTATATTTTTATTAGCATATATTCTATAAAAAACTATTTTTGTCAAGTATAATATTGATCACCCATCTTTACCTCAATTATGAAAAAAATTTTATCATTAATATTGATTGCCATTGCATTTTCATCCTGCGAAGATGAAGTGACGTTTAACGATCCCTCTGTTCAAGGAGAAAAAGACAATGTTTTTTGGAGAGCTTCAGATTACAGAGCAACAGTTTCAGGAGGATCACTAACTGTTTCAGCTTTCACTCCTTATGAAATCTTGACTTTAAAAACCATTTCAGCAGCACCAGGAACTTATGTTTTGGGAGAAGACGACATCAATGTAGCCACTTATTCAATTGAATTAGATGGGGCAACGTCTACTTACACTACAGGTACAGATATTGGCGATGGCGAAATCACAATTGATGCAGCTCAAGCAACAGGAACAATCTCAGGAAAATTTAAATTCAATGCACATATAACAACCGACCCATTAGCTGGCTTGGTCGTAAATTATCAATATGGCGTATTTTACAGAATTCCATTACAAACTACTCCATAATAAAACATACAGCAATATAAAATCCCGATGCTTTTTAAAGTATTCGGGATTTTTTTTGAATCAAACTCTAGCTGTTTTTTAAATCGAGATTGAAAACAAAAGGATAACCGCGACCATTAGACTATTTAAAAAACCAACGATACCAAGCCTTCAGGAAATTAAGAAAATTTTAGCTATAAATATCCTAATTAATAGTGCTTTAGAATTTAATTTGCGTTACATTTGTTGTAATTATAATAGTGTACATATGAATATTTTCGTTGGAAGCCTTCCATTCAGTATTGAGGAAGCAGATTTAAGAGAGTCTTTTGAGGCTTATGGAGCAGTTGATTCTGTAAAAATTATTACAGATAAATTTACTGGAAGAAGTAAAGGTTTCGGTTTCGTAGAGATGCCAAATGATGAAGAAGGTCAAAAAGCTATTGATGAGTTAAACGGTGCAACTGTTCAAGGACGTGCAATCGTAGTTAACAAATCTGAGCCAAAACCAGAAGGAGAAAGAAGAAGCTTTAATGGCGGTGGAAACCGTGGTGGTGGAGATTCACGTGGCGGAAGTAGCCGTGGTGGATACGGAAACGATCGCAATAGCGGTGGTGGATATGGAGGAAACAGCCGTGGTGGAGATAACCGTGGTGGTGGAAACAGAGGAGGTTACTAAACCAAAAATATATTGCATTAAAGCCACCAATTGGTGGCTTTTTTTATGCCCAAAAATCAACAAAAACTTTAAGACTTTGTTGATAACTTCGAGCCTTGAATTTGTGAAAAATAGTCTAATTTTGTGAATCACTCTTTTTGAATTTCCAAAAAACATAAAACCCTCATAACAAGCAATGTACTTAATATTCGATACAGAAACCACAGGATTGCCAAAACGCTGGGACGCTCCAATTACCGACACCGATAACTGGCCTCGTTGCATCCAGATTGCTTGGCAATTGCACGATGAAATGGGAAATCTTATCGAAAACCAAGATTATCTTGTTAAGCCCGAAGGTTTCAATATTCCGTATGACGCTGAAAGAATTCACGGAATTTCTACAGAATTAGCTATAGAAAAAGGAATTTCTTTGGCAGAAGTTTTAGAAAAATTCAACATTGCATTAAGCAAGACAAAATTTATTGTTGGCCAGAATTTAGGTTTTGACGTCAATATTATGGGTTCTGAATTTCATAGACTGGGAGTAGAATCTCAAATGAGTTCGATGCCAGTTTTAGATACTTGTACCGAAGTTACTGCTTCCTTATTGCAACTTCCTGGAGGTCGTGGTGGAAAATTTAAACTTCCTACATTAACAGAATTACACAGTTACCTTTTCAACAAACCTTTCTCAGAAGCGCACAACGCAACTGCCGACGTTGAAGCAACCACGCGTTGTTTCTTGGAATTGGTTAGAAGAGAAATTTTTACAAAAGAAGAACTTGATGTTCCTGCTGATTATTTTCAAGATTTCAAAAATAGAAATCCACAAGAATTTCAGTTAATTGGCTTAAAACATATTAATTTAAAAGCGGCTTCTGATAAAATCCGTGAGCAGTTAAAAGCTTTAGAATCGAACGATAGGCAAACTACGGTTTCTGAGTCTGACAAAAGAAGTTTTCAAGAAGCAATTTTTTCGCATTTACACAATCATACGCAATTTTCAGTTTTGCAATCCACAATCGGGATTGGAAATATTGTTTCAGCTACAGCCAAAAATAATATGACTGCCGTGGCAATGACCGATACGGCGAATATGATGGGCGCCTTTCACTTTGTAAGTGCTGTGATGAATCACAATAAAGCAGCTTCAACTAAAAACAAAGCATTAGTTGAAAATGGAGAACAAGCAACAGAAACCGAAATAAAACCAATCGTCGGATGTACTTTTAATGTCTGCGACAATCACTTAGATAAAACCAAAAAAGACAACGGAAATCAGGTTGTGCTATTGGCTAAAAATAAAAAAGGCTATCACAATTTGGCCAAAATGTCTTCCATAGCATTTACTGAAGGATTTTATTATGTGCCAAGGATAAACCGCGCAGTTGTTGAGCAATACAAGGAAGATATTATGGTTTTGTCTGGGAATTTATACGGAGAAATTCCGAGTAAAATTCTGAATGTCGGTGAAAACCAAGCCGAAGACGCTTTGATTTGGTGGAAAGAACAATTTGGAGATGATTTTTATCTCGAAATTATGCGCCACAATCAAGAAGATGAAAATCGCGTAAACAAAACCTTGATTGAATTTGCTCAAAAGCACAACGTCAAGTTAATTGCAACCAACAATAATTTCTACTTAAACAAAGAAGACGCCAACGCTCACGACATTTTATTATGTGTAAAAGATGGCGAAAAACAGGCAACGCCAATTGGTCGCGGTCGCGGTTATCGCTACGGATTGCCAAATCAGGAATATTATTTCAAGTCGCAAGACGAGATGAAAAAACTGTTTTCTGATTTGCCAGATGCGATTATCAATATTCAGGAAATTGTTGAAAAGGTTGAAATTTATTCGCTTTATCGTGATGTATTGCTTCCGAAGTTTGACATTCCCGAAGAGTTTTTTGTTGCAGAAGATGAAGCAGATGGCGGTGTTCGAGGAGAAAATAAATATTTGCGACACCTTACATTAGTTGGTGCGGAAAAAAGATATGGAGAAATCACTCCAGATATTCAAGAACGTCTGGATTTTGAATTACTTACAATTTCAAATTCTGGTTATCCAGGCTATTTCTTGATTGTTCAAGATTTCATTGCCGAAGCCAGAAAAATGGATGTTTCGGTTGGACCAGGTCGTGGATCTGCAGCAGGTTCTGCAGTAGCTTATTGCTTAGGAATTACAAATATTGACCCCATTAAATACGATCTGCTTTTTGAGCGTTTCTTGAATCCGGATCGTGTATCTATGCCCGATATTGATATCGATTTTGATGATGAAGGCCGTGGTCGTGTTATGGATTACGTAATCAACAAATACGGGAAAAATCAGGTGGCCCAAATTATCACTTATGGTAAAATGGCGACTAAATCTGCGATTCGTGATACCGCACGTGTATTGGATTTGCCATTATTTGAAGCCGATAGAATTGCCAAATTGATTCCGGGAATGATGCCTTCGAAGTGGAATTTGGCACGTTTTATTTCCGAAAAAGAAGAAGACGTAAAAAAAGCGCTTCGCTCAGATGAATTCGATGGAATTAAAGAATTAATCGCAATTGCGAACGGCGGAGATTTAGCTGGAGAAACCATTCAACAGGCAAAAATCCTGGAAGGTTCGATGCGAAATACCGGAATTCACGCATGTGGTGTAATCATCACGCCTTCTGATATTACCAATTTCGTTCCGGTTACAACCGCCAAAGATTCTGATTTATATGTGACCCAATTTGACAACTCGGTAGCGGAAAGTGCAGGATTGCTGAAGATGGACTTCTTGGGTTTGAAAACCCTTACGTTGATAAAAGATACAGTTAAACTTGTAAAATATAGAACTGGAATTGAATTGGATCCAGACACATTTCCGATTGATGACATAAAAACTTACGAGCTTTTCCAAAGAGGTGAAACGGTTGGGATTTTTCAATATGAATCTCCCGGAATGCAAAAATATATGAAAGATCTGAAGCCGACGGTTTTTGGAGATTTGATTGCCATGAATGCATTATATCGTCCTGGACCTTTGGAATATATTCCTTCTTTCGTTCGAAGAAAAAATGGCGAAGAAGAAATCAAATACGATTTAGATGCTTGTGAAGAATATTTGGGAGAAACCTACGGAATTACGGTCTATCAAGAACAAGTAATGCTTTTGTCGCAATCTTTGGCTGACTTTACAAAAGGTGAAGCCGACGTTTTGCGTAAAGCGATGGGTAAAAAACAGAAAGAAGTTTTGGATAAAATGAAACCAAAATTCGTCGAACAAGCTGCGAAAAAAGGCCACGATCCTGTTGTTTTAGAAAAAATTTGGAAAGACTGGGAAGCCTTTGCAAGTTACGCCTTCAACAAATCACACTCAACGTGTTATGCTTGGATTGCTTATCAAACGGCTTACTTAAAAGCACATTTTCCAGCGGAATATATGGCTGCGGTTTTGTCGAATAACATGAATGATATCAAGCAAGTATCGTTCTTTATGGAGGAATGCAAACGCATGGGATTGCAGGTTTTAGGTCCAGATGTGAACGAGTCTTATTATAAATTTACGGTAAACGAAAATTACGCAGTTCGTTTTGGAATGGGCGCAATTAAAGGCGTTGGTTCTGGCGCAGTTCAAACGATTGTGGAATGCAGAAAAGACGCGACTTACAAATCGATTTTTGATTTAGCGAAAAGGATCGACTTGCGCGCAGCAAATAAAAAAGCTTTCGAAAATTTGGCTTTAGCTGGAGGATTTGACTGCTTTATGGCACATCGTGCTCAATATTTCCATGATGAAGGCGACGGAATTACGTTTTTGGAAAAAGCCGTTCGTTATGGCTCAAAATTCCAAGAAAATGAAAATTCTTCGCAAGTAAGTTTGTTCGGCGAATCAAGCGACGTTCAGATTCCGGAGCCGGTCGTACCACCTTGTGACGATTGGAGCACGATGGAAAAACTGGCAAAAGAAAAAGAAGTCGTGGGAATTTATATTTCCGGACATCCATTGGATGACTTTAAATTTGAGATGAAATATTTCTGTAATGCCAAGTTGGAGTTTTTGAAAAATCTTGAACAGCACGTTGGAAAAAACCTTACCGTTGCTGGAATTATTACCAATGTTCAATATAGAACTGCCAAAAACGGTAAAGATTGGGCAATGTTCACCTTAGAAGGTTATGACGAAAGTTTCGAGTTCAGAATGTTTAATGAAGAATATTTAAAGTTCCGCCATTTCTTGGTAAACAATCAATTTATATTCTTTAAAATAAATGTAAAAGAAGGCTGGGTAAATCGTGATACCGGAAAAAAATCAGAAGCTAGAATGCAGTTTTTGGAAGCAAAACAACTACAAGATGTTTTAGGAAGTTTTGCGAAAAAATTAATCATCACTTTAAATATCAGAGAATTTCAATCAGAAATGATTACGAAATTAAGCCACATTTTTCAAGCCAATTCTGGAGACAACAATGTAACTTTTGAAGTTATGGAAGTTGAAAAAGTAACCAAAGAAATTCCCGCTGTTATTGCAGCACCAGTTGTTTCTGAAGAAACTTCAGACGAAGAAATCATCGAAGAAGAAATGGAATTAGCTGTTCCAACAGTTGTGGAAGAAATAAAAGTAATTACTTATCTTTCTATGCCAAGCCGCAAATTAAAAGTAAATATTTCTGGAGATTTACTTAGAGAATTAGAAAACTTAGACTTGAAATTCAAACTCAATTAATAAAAAAATCCCTGACAGATTTGTCAGGGATTTTTTTTTATTCCTCAGTTCTAAATAACTCCAGCTCCATTGCTTTCATATTTGACAAATCATCTGTATCGGTACGCTGGTGATTACCATAAGATCTTGAATTATAAGCATCTAAATTCACGCTTAGATCTAAAATTTCTACATAAAATTCATTCGTATTGCTTCCGCCAGTTACCAACAGAATATGCTTATCATTCTTGTAAGCCTTGATTACACCTTGATTTATGAATTCATGTGGCGCATCAATTTTGGTATATCCTTTTAGATTTTTAATCAATGCTTTTTCCAATTCATTTGGCTTGTAAAAATTTCTTCCGTCAAGTTCCACCTTATACCAAAAGCCTTTTATTTTATTGTCGCCATTAAGATTTTTCATGGCATAAAGACTCAAATAGGCATCTGGAGCAATCTTTTTCAAGAAAAAAACCGTCAAATCCTGTTCGTTGTCAGCTGGTAATTTTTTATTGTAAAGCTTTGGAGCAATTTCTGAAGAATTTATACCAAACATTAAATTCTCAGGATTATTTACATTGATATTCTTTAAAATAGTTGCTCTATTAAAGAAATCTGTTTTAATAGTTTCGAATTCTGATGCCTCTTTATTCAAATAATTAACCAGATCTGATGAAATTCCTTGGAATTTCGGCTTTACTACAAAATCTCCTTTTTTATTAATGATGCCAACAACGCTGTCATTTCCCTTTACAAAAGCTGTTTCACCATTAAAAGGATAAGCTGTTGCAAATTGATACTTGACAACGACATTGCCTTTTTTATCGATATACCCAAATTTTCCTTCAGATTTTACAGGTGCCAAATCATTTTCTCCAAATTTAAAAGCTTCGTCATATTTAAAGTCAATAATCATCCCGCCAACTCCATTGCACCAACCCCATTTGTCATTTAATTGCACTAAATAATTCTCATTATCAGCTAATATGGCTTGAAATCTTGGCTTAATAATGAAATTTCCTTTGGAATCAATTACGCCAAAATTTTCTTCAAATTGATCTTGAACTATTGCTTTTTCATTTGCAAAATCACCTGCACTTTTATACTTACTTTCAATTTGAAAAACGCCCTTTTTATCAATAAATCCCCAATTTTCGTCTTTATCTTTTACCGCACACAAACCATTGCTGAAATTTCCAGTGGCAAAAAACTGTGGCTTAATCACCGTTTCGCCCGAAGTATTTACAAATCCCCATTTTTCTCCAATGGAATCCAGAATACTATAAGCTGCCAAATTCTCTTTGAAAACCTTGACTTGCTCTGCTCCTTTTATTGAAAATTTTTCTTTTCCATCTTTATCAATCGCCGTCAAGTCTAAATTCTTTGGAGCTACCCAAGCCAGACCTTCGCTAAAAAAAGTGGCATTTCTATAAGTCTTATTAAAAACATTCTGCCCTCTTTCATCGATAAATGCATATTCTTTCTGGCTTCCCGTAAGTTTTACAATCGCAAAACCATCAGTAAAAACAGTTGCATAAGCATAATTATCAGGAATAATCTCTTTTCCTTGCCCGTCATAGTAACCATAATTGGTTCCGAATTTAAGTGGGAATTTATCTAAATCTGTATCTTCCTTTTGACAGGAAAAAATTAAAAGTGTAGAAAGCAAAAAGGTTAATTGGAGCGATAATTTCATTGTAAAATGGTGTAAAAGTTTTTATAAGTGATTTTTTTGACCTAAATTTATATATCTAATTTACAAACTTTAATTTTAATTCAGATAGTATTTGTTAATACATTTATAATCAAAAGTGATTTTCAATTAACAAAACTTTTAATATTAAATGACTAATTTTGTACTATAAAAATTAAACTAAAAGAATAAAAATATGGCACAAGCAATAACAGATGCAACTTTCGAGGAAGTAGTATTGAAATCAGATAAACCAGTATTAGTAGATTTTTGGGCAGCATGGTGCGGACCTTGTAGAATGGTTGGTCCAATCATCGACCAAATCAGCGAAGAATATAACGGAAAAGCTGTCGTAGGAAAAGTAGACGTTGATGCAAATCAAGAATTCGCTGCAAAATATGGTGTTAGAAACATTCCAACAGTTCTAGTTTTTCAAAACGGAGAAGTTGTGGGAAGACAAGTTGGTGTTGCTCCAAAGCAAAATTACACTGACGCAATCGACGCATTATTACAATAATTTTCAATAAATTATATCAAAAAAGGTTCAGCGAAAGTTGAGCCTTTTTTTTTGCAGCGAATCTACTGTAAAATCCAGCAATCCATATTCCTGCTGCTGTAACCGCTTTAAACCTGTTTGGTCACAGGTTTAAGAGCTCAAACAATTACACCATCAGGGCTAGTTGAGAAACCATTTGTCCCGAAGCTTCGGGATTGGAAACGCCGGTCCCAATCTTTGCCGACAATCTAAACGCATAAATAGCAACCGTTTATTTTTTAATCATTTAATCTTTCAATATATTTGGACTATGAAGATTGAAGGACAAATAGAAAAAATATCCAGTTTTCAGCATCTTGAATTGCTGGCTGGTCAAATCGTGGAAGGATTTATCTCAGGAATGCATAAAAGTCCGTTTCATGGATTTTCTGCAGAATTTGCCGAACACAAAGTTTACAATCCTGGCGAAAGCACAAAACACATCGATTGGAAGCTATTCGCAAAAACCGACAGATTGTATACAAAACGTTTTGAAGAAGAAACCAATCTTCGCTGTCACCTTATTATAGACAATTCTTCTTCGATGCATTATCCAAAGTTGCAAGACAAGCAACAATTCTATGAGAGCAAAATCGGATTTTCAGTCTTGGCCTCTGCCGTTTTGATGAACTTGCTTAAAAAACAAAGAGATGCCGTCGGATTAAGTATTTATTCTGATTCTTATGAATATTATGCCCCAGAAAAAGGAAGCGAACGCCACCACAGAATGCTTTTGAACAAGCTGGAAAATTTATTGACTGAACCAAAGCAATCAAAAAACACAGACACGGTTACGTTTTTGCACCAAATTGCAGAAAAAATGCACCGCCGTTCCATGATCGTTCTTTTCACTGACATGTTTCAACCTGGAAACGAAGAAACGCTATTAAATGCGTTGCAACACTTGAAACACAACAAACATAAAGTTGTACTTTTTCATGTTATTGACAATAAAACAGAGCTGAATTTTGATTTTGACAGCACGCCTCGCAAATTTATCGACCTTGAAAGTGGCGAAGAAGTCAATTTATTCTCTGAAAACATCAAGGCAGAATATGAAAAACGCACAGAAAGTTATTTCAAAAAGCTAGCCTTGACCTGTGCGCAGAACAAAATCAAGTATGTTCCAGTAGCTGCGGGAGAAAATTTCGAAAAAATATTGACAACATATTTAGTTGAAAAACAATTGTTTGGATAAAACTCCGAAAAAAAGTTTAATTTTTTTTTGAAAAACGCTTGCAGAACTCAAAAAGAGCCTTATATTTGCACTCGCAATTAAGCACTGGTTTGGTAGTTCAGTTGGTTAGAATACATGCCTGTCACGCATGGGGTCGCGGGTTCGAGTCCCGTCCAGACCGCTAAATTGGGAGAAGCCTTTCGAAAGAAAGGCTTTTTTGTCCCAAAAAGGTTTTTAAGATTAGTTGTGTTGTTTAGGTACGAAAGTACCAGGTTTAGTAGTTAGACCAATGAAAAGCTTTCCATTTACTTGGAGGGCTTTTTTGATTTTAATCCTTTTTCAATTTATTTCTCTACGATAATTTCTTCCTTTTTCAATCAGAATTCATCCTTTCAAATGCTCCGGTTTTTTTTGAAAACACAAAAATTGCAAAACTTATTCTTACAATATCCTATTTCTACAATAAATCTTTTTGATTTTAGAAAAATATTTATGATTTCTTAAAAAATTAAATACATTTGCAAACTAACATTAATGCACAGCTATTATGAAAAAAATTACATTCTTATTTGTATTTTTTATTCATTTATGTGGATATTCTCAATCTAATAGAGAGATAATTCAGCAATATTTGAATAAAAACACAAGTAAACTAGGCCTTACAAGCCAAGATATTACAGATTGGGTTATCGAAAGTGAAGCTAGCTCAACATCAACTAACATCAATAATTATTATGTTAAGCAAAGAGTTCAGGGAACTGAAATTTATGGAGCTGTGACTAATTTTTGGGTTAAAAATAAAGAGGTTATCAATGTAGGAGATCGATTTGTAAAAAATGCCTCTCAAAAAATCAATGCAGTTAACCCAACTCTTTCTGCAATTGAAGCTATTAATTCTTCAAAAAAGTTTTTAGAAATTAAGGAAGCTACATCGCATGAAATAATCGAGCAAACTAATACTAAAAAATTAAAAATTTCAAACGGAAATTTAGATCCTATCGCTGCAAATCTAGTTTATCACCAAACTCAAGATGACAAATTAGTATTGGCTTGGGACCTTACGATTGACGTTGCTGGACACCAACACCTTTGGAACGTAAGAATAGACGCTAAAAACGGACAGCTTCTAGACAAGCATGACATGGTAATTTCTTGTAATTTTGGAGGAAAACCACACACTCACACGTTAAGCGAAAATGAGCAATTAGTAAACTACTATAAATCATTTTACAAATCGAACACATCTCTTTTAGAGGCTCAGTCTGGATCTTATAGAGTTTATCCTTATAATATTGAAAGTCCAAGACACGGCCCAAGACAATTACTTACAACTCCTCATGATGCTATTGCTTCTCCTTATGGGTGGCATGACACAAATGGCGTAGCTGGCGCAGAATACACTATCACTAGAGGAAATAATGTTCATGCACAGGATGACAACGACAGTAATAACGGAACAGGCGTAAGTCCAAATGGAGGTGCAGCCCTATTATTTGATTTTCCATATGGAGGTGATTCGGCTCAACCCGCTTCATATTTAAGCGCTGCAACAACTAATTTATTTTACATGAACAACATGATGCATGATGTTTGGTATAAATATGGATTCAACGAATCAAGTGGTAATTTTCAACAGAATGGTTACGGCAAAGGAGGATCAACTTTAGGAGATGCAGTACAAGCAGATGCTCAAGATGGTTCAACAATTTCTCCACAAAATCTTAATAATGCAAATTTTAGCATTACAGCAGACGGAATACGACCTAGAATGCAAATGTACCTTTGGAGCAACCCAACAAGCATAGCACAACCTTTAACAATTAATTCTCCGGCAGATATTGCAGGTCCAAGAGATGGATTTGATAACAATTTTGTTCCAGGACATGTTGATATCCCCATCGCTCCCGCAATTATTCAATCTGATTTAGTTCTTTTTGACGACGGAACTCCAGAAATCGGAATGACTGATAATGCCGATGCTTGTTCTCCAGCAGTAAATGTCGCAGCAATCAGTGGAAAAATTGTAGTTATTAGAAGATCTGTTGCAGAAGCTTTAGGCGGAACTCCTTGTGCTTTTGTTGAAAAAGTAAAAAATGCTCAAAATGCTGGCGCAACAGGTGTCGTAATAGTTAACAATGTCGCTGGAAACATTTCAATGGCTGGTGCTGATGCTACAATCACTATTCCTGCTATTTCTATTTCTCAAGCAATTGGAGATGCACTTATTGCAAGAATCAAAACACAAACAGTAAATGCTAAACTTCAATTAGCAGAAGCTTTATACGTCAATGGTGATGGTGATTTTGACAATGGAATCATCGCTCACGAATACGGACATGGAATTTCCGGAAGATTAACTGGTGGTGCTGCAAACGCAGGATGTTTGCAAAATGCTGAACAAATGGGAGAAGGTTGGTCTGACTGGATTGCTCTAATGATGCTAATGAAAAGCACAGATACGGGCGCTATGCCAAAAACTATCGGTAGCTACTCTGCAAATCAACCAACTACAGGTTCTGGAATTAGACGTTATCCATATTCTACTGACATGAGTATTAATCCTTTGACATTTGTTAATTCAAATATTGCTGATTTACCGCATGATAGAGGTGAATTTATGGCAACTGTTTTATGGGATCTTACTTGGGCTTATGTTGCAAAATATGGCTATGACGCCAATCTTGCAACAGGAAATGCTGGTAACAACAAAGTGATGAGACTTGCAATTGATGCTTTCAAATTACAACCATGTGGTCCTTCTACAATCAATTACCGCGATGCACTTATTGCAGCAGACCAAGCTACAACTGGCGGTCAAGATTATTGCTTAATCACAAATGTATTTACAAGAAGAGGTATGGGATTAAACGCATCTTCAGGTTCAGCAGCAGTAGCTACTGACCAAGTGCAAGATTTCACTCCATTCCCTGCAGGACCAAACTGCGTACTTTCAGTTAACACGTATGATCAAGGAAAATCAATTAAAGTTTTCCCTAATCCATCAAAAGGAACTTTCAACTTAGAGATAAAAGATTTCTCTGGAAACGTTTCAATTTCTATTTATGATGTTAATGGAAGACAAGTTTACAACTTGAAAGACGCAAGTTTTGACAACCAAAAAACAATTCAAGCAGGAAATCTTCAATCAGGTTTATATATCTTGAAATTAACTGGAGAAAACTTGAATTACACGCAAAAAATTATGGTTGAGTAATTAATTCAATTCATATAAATTAAAAACGGAGCTATTGCTCCGTTTTTTTTGTTTAAAACCAAATTGCTCTAAACTCCCAGACCTTGTAAAGAAACAATCCAAAGAAAGCCATACAAACCACAAACTTCATAAAAGTTGAAGCCAAAAATCCAATGAAAGAACCAGTTGCCGCTTTCAAAGCTCTTTTGTGATCCTTTGAATCATAAATAATTTCTCCAATAAATGCTCCAACAAACGGCCCTATAATAAATCCAAATGGAATCGGTGCAATTAGTCCAACAACAAGGCCTATATTAGTTCCCCAGATTCCGTAGGAACTACCTCCAAAGCGTTTTGTCCCCTTCGCTGGAATCACATAATCCAAAATTCCTGCTATAATTGCGATTAGAAGTGTAATTCCGAGTAGCCAATATTCTGTTTCAATTCCGTCGCAAAAATACAGCAACAAAAGGCCAATCCATGAAAGTGGCGCATCTGGAAGCACTGGAAGAAAGCTTCCGAGAATACCGCAAATGACACAAATAAAACCTGCAATCAATAAAAAGTGTTCCATAAATTAATTTTAGTATTTTTGAAGTTCGTAATATTACAAATTGCCTGCCAAACATTATATGAAAAAACTTTCCATAATTCTTTTTCTAGGATTTCTTTTTAGCTCCTGCCAGAATCTCAAAAAGCCTGAGATTTCTGAAGAAGAACTGCTACAACAAGAATTAAAAAAAGTAAACTTCAGCCAAGTTGATGAATTTCCTTCTGTTGCCGCGTGCGATACCTTAAAAGATGTAGAAACTAGAAAATTATGTTTTTTTGACTATCTGACTGTTGCCATCCAAGAAAAGCTTTCCATCGACACACTTGCAATTCTTTATCCAGAAATTGATACTATTCAAGTTAAAGTTACGGTTTATCCTGATTCGAGATTAGAATTTGAACCGCAATTTCCTTCGGATAGCCTGACTTATGACAAAAATAAAATCGATAGCATCTTAAGAAACCGATTGAAAGATTTTCCAAAGATAAATCCGGCTTTGAAAAGAGGAATTCCTGTAAAAACGCAATTTATTCTGCCGGTGATATTGAATGTAGAATAATCCACCTAAAAACTCTTTACAGATTTTTTATTTTCCTTTTAAAATTTCATCTCAAAACAACACTAAAATCATTTTTATAGGTTTAAAAAAATAGATTTCTAATTATAATGTTAATTGTATAATTATGGTTTGCCAACTAGAAAAAACTTTATAAGTTTACATTAATAATATACAAGAAAGTGACTAAAATTGAGTCTATAACGTGCATGAAATATAATTGCTGCTCAAAATCTGAGGAGTTGTTGTCATTCGTGTTTTTATAGCAAAAGATAAAAGACATAAATAGAAACTCCTCAATGATTTGGGGAGTTTTTGTTTATTATAGTCGTTTTTAAAAACTAATTTTAAATGGATAATTCAATCCTAAAATCTTTATCTGAAATAGAAAATCTAGAAGAAAGCTTAAAATTTCTTTCGGATAATTTTTCAGAAAAAATTGTGTTCTCAACCAGCTTTGGAATTGAAGACCAAGTAATTTCGCATGTAATTTTTAACCAGCATTTAAAAAACATCGAAGTATTTACGCTTGATACCGGAAGGCTTTTTCCAGAAACTTATGCAGTTTGGGACAAAACCCTTTTGCAGTATGGAGCCAAAATAAAAAGCTATTATCCAAATGCAGCTTCTATTGAAAGTTTTGTAAACGAAAACGGCATTAATCCTTTTTATGCTTCAGTAGAACTTCGTAAGGAATGCTGTTCGCTTCGAAAAGTGGTTCCGTTAAAAAGAGGTTTGGAAGGCGCAAAAATCTGGATTACAGGCTTGCGAGCTGAACAATCTGACAACAGAAATTCCCTAGAAATTTTGCAGTGGGACGAGCAATATCAGCTTTATAAATACAATCCGCTTTTGCATTGGACAACAGACGATGTGATGAATTATATCAATAAAAATGCTGTTCCTTATAACGTTTTACACGACAAAGGATTTATCAGCATCGGTTGCGCGCCTTGCACGAGAGCGATTAAGGCAGGCGAAAATTTCAGAGCAGGAAGATGGTGGTGGGAAGACAATTCAAAAAAAGAATGCGGCCTGCATCAATAAAAATTTAAAACAAGAAAAAGATGAATGATTCAAATGAATATTTGGACCAATTAGAGAATGAAGCGATATATATTCTTCGTGAAACGGCAGCGCAATTTGAAAAACCGGCATTGCTTTTTTCAGGTGGAAAAGACTCGATCGTTTTGGTACATTTGGCGTTGAAAGCCTTTCGCCCAGGAAAATTCCCGTTTCCTTTGGTGCATATTGACACGGGTCATAATTTTCCAGAAGCTATTGCTTTTAGAGATTATTTGGCCAATAAAATCGGTGAAAAATTAATCGTCGGTTCTGTAGAAGACAGCATAAAAAAATACAATCTGAAAGAAACTGCGGGCCGTTTTCCGTCTAGAAATTCTTTGCAGACTTATACTTTATTAGATATAATTCAAGAAAATGATTTCGACGCCTGCATCGGTGGCGCACGTCGTGACGAGGAAAAAGCCAGAGCCAAAGAGCGAATTTTCTCGGTAAGAGATGATTTTGGGCAATGGGATCCAAAATTACAGCGACCAGAATTGTGGGATATCTTAAATGGAAAAACACAGAAAGGCCACAATGTTCGCGTGTTTCCAATCAGCAACTGGACCGAATTAGACGTTTGGAATTACATTCAAAAGTATGAAATCGAGCTTCCGAATTTATATTTTTCACATGAAAGAGAATGCATCGTTCACCATGATAAATTGGTGGCGACTTCGCAGTTTATCCAGCCTTTAGAAAATGATACGGTCGTGGTTGAAAAGGTACGCTACAGAACTGTTGGCGACATGACTTGCACAGCTGCAGTTCCTTCAGAAGCTGCTACAATTCAAGATATTATTGATGATATTATCCAAACGAGAGTCAGTGAAAGAGGCCAAACCAGACTCGACGACCAGCTTTCTGAAGCCGCTATGGAAGACCGCAAAAAGCAAGGCTATTTTTAATTTACAAAGTCAACGAACACATATATGAAAACATTACGATTTATAACTGCAGGAAATGTCGATGACGGAAAAAGTACGCTGATTGGCCGTCTTCTCTATGATTCTGACAGCATTCACACCGATCAATTAGGCGTTTTGCAACAGCAAACTAAACAAGAAGGCGTTGATATCGATCTTTCGTTAATCACTGACGGATTGCGTGCCGAACGCGAACAAGGCATCACGATTGACGTCGCTTATAAATATTTTTCTACCAAAAAAAGAAAATTTATCATCGCCGATGCGCCAGGCCACGAGCAATATACGCGAAACATGATTACCGGCGCTTCCAATTCTGACTTGATTATAATTCTAGTCGACGCTCGAAAAGGAATTACGGTTCAGACGAAAAGACACGCCAGTATCGGTTCTCTAATGGGAATTAAAAAAGCGGTTATTGCTATAAATAAGATTGATTTGGTCAATTATTCAGAAGAAATTTTCAATACTATCAAAAATGATTTCGCAAAAATTTCTTCTGAATTATTATTTGATGAGATTGTTTATATTCCCGTAAGTGCTTTAGTCGGCGATAATATCGTTACGAAATCTGAAAAAACACCTTGGTTTTCTGGGAAAGCGCTTTTGGAAACTTTGGAAGAAATCGAACCAAAAAGCAATATAAATTTAGCTTCTCGTTTTCAAGTGCAATGGGTGATTCGTCCAAAAGATGAGGAAAACCATGACTACAGAGGGTATGTCGGAGCAGTTTTAAGTGGGAAATATTCTGTTGGTGATATCGTAAAAATTCTTCCTGCCGGAATTGAAACTAAGATTATAAAAATTGAAAAACATCTAGAATTCGTTTCAGAAGCAAAAGCAGGGGAAAATATCGTACTGCATTTTCAAGATAATATTGACATCAGCCGTGGCGATACAGTGGTGAAAATTGATGAATTGCCGAAGGAATCAAACCAAATCAACACATGGATTTCTTGGTTGGACAATGCGCCTTTGCAATTAGGAAAAACTTATATTTTACAGCACCGTTTCAGAAATGTTCGCGTAAAAGTGCAAGCCATCAATCAAAAGTGGAATGTCAACGAATGGGAATTTTCTCCAGCAGAAGACATCAAACTAAATGACATCGCGCAAGTTTCCATCCGAACAAATCAGCCCTTGTTTTTTGATTCTTTTGTAGACAATGACAAGACTGGAAACGCGATTCTGATTGACGAAACCAGCTTCAACACAGTCGGCGCTTTGATGTTTTTAGAAAATTAATTTCGGAAAAAGGATGTCAGAAAACACCAAAAAAGAACTTCCGGAAGAGAAGAAAAACGAAACTTCAGAAAACAGAGGAAGACTTAAAATCAGCAACCTAAGAATTTGGATTTACAGTTGCAGCATTCCCGCATTGTTAGTGACTGGTTACATTGCTGGTCGCTTCATTTCCCCAGATGACATTGGGCAATTTGGCAATCACGTGATTGAAAATCTAGACGAAAACATTCTTTGGTTTATCCTTGCCGGATTTATTGCGCAGTTAATTGACGGCGCTTTGGGAATGGCTTATGGCGTAACCGCAACAAGTTTTCTTTTATCATTCGGGCTTTCCCCAGCGGTGTCAAGTGCCAGCGTTCACGCTTCAGAAGTTTTCACAAGCGGTGCTTCAGGATTGATGCATTTGAAATTTGGGAATGTGAATTCTAAATTGTTTAAAAACTTGCTGATTCCAGGGATTATCGGAGCTATCTTAGGCGCTTATATCCTGACAAGTTTAGAAGATTACAATCATTATATCACGCCAATCGTTTCCATCTATACACTAATTTTAGGAATTATAATCATCCGAAAAGCATTGCAGAAAAACAGAGGCCGCAAGAAAGTAAAACGCCTTTTCCCGTTGGCAATTGCGGGCGGATTCTTAGATTCTATCGGAGGTGGCGGTTGGGGGCCAATTGTTTCTTCTACTTTAATTGCCAATGGCAAAAATCCTCGTTACACAATTGGTTCTGTGAATCTTGCAGAATTTTTTGTAGCGCTTGCAAGTTCCTTTACATTCATTGCAACTATCGGATTTACACATTGGTCGATCATTTTCGGATTGATTATTGGCGGTGTTATCGCTGCTCCAATTGGTGCTTTTATGGCCAATAAAATCCCAACAAAAGCATTGATGATTATGGTTGGAATATTAATTATTATTACTTCTTTAAAGCGAATTTTATTCTAGTTAATTACGTTTTCCTAACATTATACTAACATATTTCACATAACAAAAACATTCCTTACTGAATCGTTAACAGTCAGTTTATATCGCGTCTTTAGTTTTGCCCCCAATTAAACAACACAACTACAGATGATGAAAAAACTACTATTATTGCTTTTCCTTATTGGAATGAGCGCCACTTCTTTTGCCCAAAAAAATGGCGTAATTACAGGAAAAATCACAGATCCGGATGGAAATATTTCTTTGCCGGGCGCTACAATCAAATTAAATTCGGGCAACCGATATACCATTTCAGACCAAATTGGTGACTTTGAATTCTTAAATGTTCCGGCTGGAACTTATCAAATTGAAGTGGTTTACATAGGTTACCAAAATCTTACGCAGGAAGTAACCGTTGAAGAAGGAAAAAACATCAAGGTAAATCTTTCTTTAAGTTCAGGTTCTCAAACTTTGAACGAAGTCGTAGTTTCTGGCGACCGTTTGAAAGGCCAAGCAAGAGCTTTGAACCAGCAAAAAAACAATCGAAATATTACAAACGTTATTTCTTCTGATCAAGTAGGTCGTTTTCCAGATGCAAATATTGGTGACGCCTTAAAACGTGTTCCGGGAATCACCATGCAAAATGATCAAGGCGAAGCGCGAAACATTATCATCCGCGGACTTGCTCCTTCTTTAAATTCAGTGACTTTAAACGGAGACAGAATCCCTTCCGCTGAAGGCGATAACAGAAATGTGCAGATGGATTTAATTCCGTCAGACATGATTGCGACCATTGAAGTGAACAAAACCTTGACGCCAGACATGGATGCTGATGCGATTGGTGGTTCGGTGAATTTGATTACCAGAGCAACGCCAAACGGAGAAAGAATTTCTGCAACTGTTGCAGGAGGCTTCGCTCCCATTCGTGAAAAAGGAATTTACACTGCCGGTTTGGTTTATGGAAATCGCTATTTAGACAATAAACTTGGCGTGGTGGTCAGCGGATCTTACAACAATAATGATTATGGTTCTGACAATATCGAAGCGGTTTGGGTGCAAGATGATTTTGGAAATGTTTACGTAGAAGAAGCCGATGTCAGAAAGTATGACGTACAGCGAATTCGCCGCAGCGCAGCCATTGCCGTAGATTACAAATTCAACGATAACAATACGATTTTCGCCAATGCAATTTACAACTGGAGAGACGACCGCGAAAACCGTTTCAGAACTACATATGATGACATCGAAGCGACTTATGACGGGCAAGCAATTACTGGTTTTACCGGAAGAGTAACTCGTGAAACTAAAGGTGGTATCGACAGCGACAGAAATAAAAGCAGACGTTTAGAAGACCAGAGAGTTCAAAATTATGCTTTGCGCGGCGAACACCTTTTAAGCTCTAAGCTAGATTTAGATTGGTCGATGAATTATGCTACCGCAAGAGAATTCCGTCCTAATGAAAGATATATTGAGTTTCAGCAGGAAGGTTTAGACTTGTTTCAAAATGGAAGCACAAACAGAAAACCATTGATTACTTCTCAAGGTGAAGATTTAGCGCTATTTGAGCAATCGGCTTTGACTGAAAACAGAGATAATACTGAAGAAAGCGAGTTTGGTGCCAAGGTAAATATCCGTTTTCCTTTCACGGTAATTGACGGACAGAAAGGTCGTTTGAGAACGGGTCTTCGTTTAAGATTAAAAGACAAATCAAGAAACAATATTTTTTATTCGTATGAGCCAGTTGATGGCGTAACGCTTGCTGACGTTGGCACGAGCTACTTTAACGGAAGCGGTTTTAACCCAGGAAGCCAATATGTGCCAGGAACTTTTGCTTCGGCAAATTACCTTGGAAACTTGCAATTGAACAACCCAGCTTTGTTCACGAGCGAATTAGATCCTTCAGAGTTTTTAGCTGTAAATTACAAGGCTAAAGAAAATATTTATGCGGGTTATGTGCGTTGGGACCAAGATTTCAATGACAAGCTTTCAATGATTTTAGGCTTTAGAATTGAAAGCACGCACATCGATTATACCGGAAACCGAGTTTTAGATGAAGAAGAACTAGAAGGCGAGATCAACACGACAAATTCATACACAAACGTGCTTCCGAGTGTTTCTTTCAAGTACAATGTGAATGAGGATTTTATTTTGAGAGCGGCATTCACGACTGCTTTGGCGCGTCCAGACTACTATGCTTTGGCTCCTTATGTAAATAATATTGCTGCTGATTCTGAAATTCAAGCTGGTAATCCTGATTTGGATGCGACTTATTCTTACAACTTTGACTTAATGGCCGAGAATTATTTCAAGTCGGTTGGATTGATTTCTGCAGGCGTATTTTATAAGAATTTAAATAACTTTATTTACACGTATAGCAACAACCAATACACTTCTGGAGACTTCGCCAATGATTTCCCAACACAAGACAATCCAGTTCCTGCGGGAGAAAATTGGACTTTCCTTCAATCCAGAAACGGAGACAATGTTGACGTTTATGGTTTTGAAGTAGCGTTTCAAAGACAGCTAGATTTCTTGCCAGGAAAGTTCTTGAAAGGTTTCGGAATTTACGCCAACTACACTTACACAGAATCAAAGGCCAAAGGAATTGCCGATGAAGACGGAAACGAAAGAAAGAACGTGAGCCTTCCGGGAACGGCACCTCACATGTTAAATGGTTCATTATTTTGGGAGAATTCTAAATTTTCTGCACGAGCTTCTGCTAACTTTGCTTCTGATTATTTAGATGAATTAGGTTCTGATAAATTTCAAGACAGCTATTATGACAAGCAGTTTTTCTTAGACTTAAATGCATCTTATAAAATCACGAAAAACATTAGAATCTTCGCCGAAGCAAACAACATTACCAACCAAGCTCTTCGTTATTACCAAGGAATTTCTTCAAGAACCAAACAATTAGAATACTACCAAGCCCGTTTTAACTTGGGATTGAAATTTGACTTTTAATATGAAAAAGATAACACTGCTTTCATTAGCAACGATAACCTTGCTTTCTTGCAAGTCGAGCCAGCTCGCGCCAATCAGGGAAGATGCCTTGAAACCAATTGCCATTACCCAGCCAACGCCTCACGATACTGATGATCCGGCGATTTGGATCAATCCAAAAGATGCTTCTAAAAGTATCATTATTGGAACTGATAAAGACACTGACGGCGGCCTTTATGCCTATGATTTAGATGGAAAAATCATCAAGAAATCCATTGCTTTAAAGCGACCAAATAATGTGGACATCGCTTATGGAATTCTAATCAACGGCAAAAAAACAGATATTGCGGTAACGACTGAAAGGGAAACGAACAAAATTAGAGTTTTCTCTCTCCCTGATTTAACGCCAATTGATAACGGTGGTATTGACGTTTTTACCGGAGAAGCTTTGCGTGATCCAATGGGCGTTTCTTTATATACTAGAAAAAAAGACAACGCTGTTTTTGCCATCGTAGGTAGAAAAACAGGTCCGGATGGTACTTATTTATGGCAATATTTACTTTCTGATAATGGAAACGGTGCTGTAAAAGCTGAAGTTGTTCGAAAGTTCGGAAGTTTCAGTGGCAAGAAAGAAATTGAAGCGATTGCTGTGGATAATGAGTTGGGATATATTTATTATTGCGATGAGCAATTTGGCGTAAAAAAATATCAGGCTGATCCAGAAGCGAAGGATGACAAAGAAATTGCACTCTTCGGGCAAAAAGATTTCAAGGCTGATAACGAAGGAATTGCTATTTACAAAACTACTGCCACTGCGGGTTACATCTTAATTTCAAACCAGCAGGCAAACACTTTCATGGTGTATGCGAGAGAAGGTTCTGACGGAAATGCTAACAACCATAAGCTATTGGCCGAGATTCCAACTTCCACGATTGAATGTGACGGAGCTGATGTGACGAATGTAAATCTAGGTCCGAAATATCCAAATGGATTGTTTGTGGCCATGAGCAACGGAATGACGTTTCATTATTATGACTGGAACCAAATCCAACAAGAAATTGACAAGCAGAAGAAATAGTTTTTATTATATATAACTACATTTAAAATGTTCGGGATGCCATTTGAGGCATCCCGAACTTGTTTTTATACGGTATGAATTGCTCTAGATAGGTCAGTAGAGGTATCGGAAGAGGTTCCGAAGTGCTTAAAATAGCTTACCGAACGTATTTCATCGCGTCTCAAAGTAGTTCAGATAGGTTATCAAACACATCCGGATAAGTGCAGAACCCCTCTGGATGATTCCCGAACGTATCGGGATGAGTACAGAACCGCTTCTGACAGGTTAATGAACCTATCAGAATGGGCTTAGAACCCCGTTTATGAGGTAAGACAACCTATAAAAACAATTATGGAACCGCTCTCAATACGTAAAATGAAGATAAAATTAGTTAAAGCGTCTTCCCTTCCATTCATATTTTCCAAATAAGGAATAAATGGCTACGGCAGTACTGAAAAAAGGATAGAAAAGATTGATCAACAAGAAGAATTTCACGGTTCTTGGCTTGAGGAATTTTCCGGTTTGGTATAAAATTGTGAAGTCGACAATAATTTTAATGGCAAACAAAAGATACCAATTCCAAAAGGAAAATACAGAAAAAAGAGTCAAGAAAAAAGACAGGACGATACTCAAATTTCCTGCAAAGACAGCAATTGCAAGTATTTTTCCAAAGCTATTTTCATAAGAAGAAGTCTTGGAAGCCCATCGCGCTCTTTGATTAAAAACAGCATTCCAATGTTGTAAAGGTTTCGTCAAGACCAATGTATCTTCTGACTTTAAATAATGCACTTTTTCAGTTCCTATAGTCTTCTCTGAAATGGCTTTCTGCAGTAAAAACACATCATCGCCACTGGCAATTTTATTGTTTCCGTCAAAGCCGTTGATCGTTTGGAAAAGCTTTTTTGTATAGGCAAAATTAGCACCGTTGCACATGAAAGGCTTGCCAATCCCAAAGCTTCCAATCGTGGCGCCTTGCAGACTCATCATGTCCATTTGCTGAAATTGCGACAAGAATGATTCTTCAGAAACAAAAGAAACTGCACCAACAATCATTTCTGGATTGTGAATTTGGATAAAATTATCTAACGTTTTCAGCCAATCTTGATTTACAAAACAATCAGCATCAGTTGTGAGAATCCATTCGTTTTGAATCAAATTTATTGCCGTGGAAATGGCATCTTTTTTCGGAGAATTTGAATGGCGAACGTTTTCAATTACTTTGAAATTAAAGCTCAAAGCCGGAAAATTTTTAATTATTTCTACAGAATTATCCTCAGAAGAATCATTTACAAATAAAATCTCAAATTGGTCTCTCGGGTAATTCAATTGCGAAAAAGAATATAGCAATTCAGGGAGATTTTCAGCTTCATTTCTAAAAGGAACAATGATCGAAAATTTTGTTTTTGGGTCTAAAGCTGTAGTTTCAAAATAAGGGATTTTTTTAAATCCGTAAGCTAAAGCTCCAATAAACAGCGCATAGATTACAATAATTCCGAAAAAGACGATAGTTATGATTTCCATTTTGGCTTGAATTTAAGTACATAAAAACTTCCCATCAAAACCGGAAGCACCACATTTAAAAACCACATCAATGTAGCAATAAAAACAACAATCCATTCGTTCACGCCTAAATTTCCGAAGAAAAAAACGGCCACGCTTCCTTTAACTGCAAAATCTAGAAACTGAAAAGTCGGCAGTGAAGAAGCTAGAAAATAGACACTTGCGATGGTCGCCATCAATGTCCAATATGGCAGATCAACGTCAAAAGCTAAGAATAAAAAGTAATATTGATGTGAAAATATCAGGTACCTGAAAATCGCCAGAAGTATGTTTTTTTGGTGGATTTCTTTTGGGATTTTATTTATTTTTTGGAACAACCGATCTAAGGAATAGCCTTTAATCGTAATCTTTTTCAAGAAAAAAGAAAAAAGAAAAAACACAAAAGCAATCAGGACAATTGCCGAAACCCATTTTCCGTAGCCTAAAATCATCAATCCGATCGTACCAAAAAAAACGGTCAGAACCATCTGGATTCCGTTGCAGATCAAGTTTAAGAAAACTACTTTTTTAGCTTCTTGTTTTTCAAAATACAAGGCTTTTGCGCCATATTCACCAATTCCGTTAGGTGTAAAAATGGAAGCTGTCAATGCAGCTAAAACTTGTTCTGTTGCTTCAGAAAGAGAAATTTTCCGGATTACCTGCGCAAGATTCTTCCATTTTAAAATCTCTAAAAAACGATTGAAAAAGCTAAAAGAAAGCAGGAATAAAATACCTAAAAATGATTTTTTCCGGTCTAATAATTCCAAGAATTTCTTCCAGTCTAACTTCTCATTGTTCGCCAGCTGGTCATATATAAAATAAAAAGCACCAACAACCACAACGATCTTGATGATTAAAATAAAGATATTCTTAGCTTTTTTGGAAATTGAAAACATGGATGTAAAAGTAAGCTAAACAACTAATAAAAGACGTTGCGTTTTAAAAAAGCGACTCCTTTTTTGTATTAAAATATTTCAATATTTGGCAAAAAGGTGCATTTCAAAGAGGATTTTTACCGTTTAACGATTAAATATAACATTTGAAAAATGGCGTGGCTTTTACTTCTAGTTTTGATTTTTATAAACACTTAAAAAAGATTATTATGAAAAGATTATTCGCCGAGTTTTTTGGAACTTTTTGGCTTGTTTTCGGAGGTTGCGGCAGCGCCTTATTTGCAGCAGGAATTCCAGAATTGGGAATTGGATTTGCAGGAGTCGCATTAGCATTTGGATTAACCGTTTTAACGATGGCTTATGCAGTCGGGCATGTTTCTGGCGGTCATTTTAATCCTGCAGTTTCCGTGGGATTGTGGGTTGGTGGCAAATTCAAGACCAAAGATTTGGCTCCTTATATAATTTCTCAATTGATTGGAGGAATTGCCGCAGCCGGAGCATTATACTTCATAGCTTCTGGAAAAGACGGATTTGCGATTGACGCAACACAAGCCGGTGCTTTCGCTGCAAATGGTTATGGCGTGTTGTCACCAAACGGCTATTCGATGGAAGCCGCTTTTGCAACAGAATTTCTTTTGACATTCTTCTTTTTGCTAATCATCCTTGGTGCTACAGATAAATTTGCAAACACTGAGTTTTGCGGCATTGTGATTGGTTTTGCTTTGACTTTGATTCACTTGATCAGCATTCCGATTACGAATACGTCAGTAAATCCTGCGAGATCTACTTCTCAGGCTATTTTTGCTGGTGGCGAATATATTCCACAACTTTGGTTATTTTGGTTGGCGCCAATTGCTGGAGCTGTCGTGGCAGGATTTGCCTATAAGTTTTTGCTAAAGAAAAATGAAGAATAAAAATTCTATTCATAGAAAAAGGCGAGATATTTTCTCGCCTTTTTTATTTTAATTCAGTCATCGGATCCCAAAAATGCTTTTCAAAATCTAAAATCTGATTGTCTTCTACTTCAATTCCTTCATTTTCTAAAAGCTGTTGCATTAAGTTTGTTCCTTCAAAATGATGCTTTCCTGATAATAGCCCTTTGCGATTTACAACCCTGTGTGCCGGAATATCATCGCTGTTGTGCGACGCATTCATCGCCCAGCCAACCATTCTTGCCGAACCAGTCGAACCTAAAAAACGAGCAATTGCGCCATAAGAAGTCACTTTCCCAAACGGAATCTGTCTTGCGACTTCATAAACTCTTTGGAAAAAATTTTCTTCTTTCATAAATGCAGATTTTAGAACACAGATTTCACAGATTACCACAGATTGTTTTGCGTCAAATCTTCATCTATTTTTTTTTATCTGTGAAAATCTGAGAAATCTGTGTTTAGTTTCGAAGTATCTTAATCAAGTTCACAACCGCAACCAAGCCAGTAACTGAACCTAAGAAATAATTCATGTTTCGCATCATCCAGTCGGTTTTGTGCTCGATTCTTTTAAAGAAAATGATATACAAGTAAAATATCGAAAACGAACCAAGTACGACTCCCATCACAAATAGGAAATTTGACAATGGCGCAAACTCAATATGACCATTATTCGCCAAAGTCACGCTTATAAATACAAAATAAGGAATCGGGAAAAAGTTCAAGGAAGAAAGAAGCATTCCGAGAAAAAACCGTCCGACTTTCGTTCTTACTTTGGTATCTTCCGCTTTTACTTTTGGCTTTTTTGCTAGGAATAGAAAATATATTGTCAACAAAGAAAATAGTACTAAACCGATTTCCTGCAACATATAAATCAAATCTGGTCGGCTGTTAATCAGTTTTGCAAAAGCTACAGCAATATACGTTTGGAAAAAAATAATCACCAAAGCTCCAGCAACAAAAATTAAAGCTCTCGACCTTCCATCGCGAACGCTGATTTTGGCAGCTGTCATGTTAATCAGCCCTGGAAGTGCAATTCCAATCGCCGACAAACAAAATCCCCACACGAGCGCCATTGCAATCGCCATATTATTTTATTTTAAATCTAATATAGGTAATTGCCTTGTTAATCTCCAAATATTGTTTCTCATAAAAAGTTTGAATCGTCGTCACTTCCTCCGGACTTCCTTCATTTTTATACACATTGTGATTTGCATATAAAACTTCGTGACCTTCGCCGTGAAGCAATCCAAGCGTGTAACCGTGCATAAATTCGCTGTCGGTTTTCAAGTTCATCACGCCATCTGGTTTCAAGATTTTTTTATACAATTGCAAGAATTCAGAATTCGTCATTCTGTGTTTCGTACGCTTGTATTTAATCTGCGGATCCGGAAAAGTAATCCAAATTTCATCCACTTCATTTTCTGCAAAAACATAGTTGATCAGCTCAATTTGGGTTCTCACAAACGCCACATTATGCAAGCCATCTTCCACGGCAGTCTTGGCGCCGCGCCAAAAACGCGCTCCTTTTATATCAATCCCAACAAAGTTTTTATCTGGATATTTCTCTGCCAAACCAACAGAATACTCCCCTTTTCCACAACCCAATTCTAAGATAATCGGATTGTCATTTTTGAAAAAGTCAGCATTCCATTTTCCTCTCAACGGAAATTCCCCGCCCACAACTTCTTCTCTAGTTGGTTGAAAAACGTTCTCAAACGTCGCGTTTTCCTTAAATCGCTTTAATTTATTTTTACTTCCCACGGCTAAATTTAAAATTTTGGTAAAATTAAGGAAATATATATGAACTGAATTACTTTTATCTTCGATGATGTTCTTTTATTTGAAACGAATCGCTCGGGCATTTTCAGTTTTCGCAATTCCCGCTGGATGACACTATCTTTTTTTCAGAAAAAGAAAAAAAGGATAGTCGCCACCATCGGGGTTATTTGAGAAAGTCCGTCGCATTTTTGAATCCCGAAGCTTCGGGACAGGACCAAGATTGTCGCTCCTCGTTGTCGATAATCACACAATTTAAACTATTTTTAAACCTTTAAAAGCATCACAAAAATTTGGAAACTCAAAAGAAAAACATTCTTGTAGCACCCTTAAATTGGGGATTAGGCCACGCAACACGCTGCATTCCGATTATTGAAGCTTTAGAAAACAACGGTTACAATCCGATCATTGCTTCTGACGGCGTTGCCTTGCAAATGCTTAAAAAAGAATTTCCGCACTTAAAATCTTTAGAACTTCCATCTTATCACATTGAATATGCCAAAAACGGCGCTTTCTTTAAATGGAAAATGCTTTTAAACGCACCAAAAATGCTAGATGCAATTTACGAAGAAAAGAAAATCATCAAAAAATGGATCAAAGAATTCGAATTATCTGGGATCATTTCTGACAACCGACTTGGTATTTATTCCAAGAAAATTCCATCCGTTTTTATCACACACCAATTAAATGTTTTAACTGGCAATACCACTTGGATTTCCAGTAAAATGCACCAACAAATCATCAAAAAATTCAATCAATGCTGGGTTCCAGATGTGGAAACAAAGCCAAATCTTACTGGAAAGCTCGGCCACATTGAGAATCCTGATGAAAATATAAAATACATCGGACCGTTAAGCCGACTGCAAAAAAGAAACGTTGAAAAGAAATTTGACTTGATGGTCATTCTTTCTGGTCCAGAACCGCAACGAACGATGCTTGAGGAAAAATTGCAAAACGAAATGCCTTTTTACGACGGCAACGTGATTTTCATCAAAGGAAAAATTGAGCCAGAACAAAAGATTGAAGAAATCGGGAATGTGAAATATTACAATTTCATGAATACTGAAGAATTGGAAAACACGTTCAATGAAAGCGAAATCGTGCTTTGCCGTTCAGGTTACACGACGATTATGGATTTGGCACAGTTAGGCAAAAAAGCATTTTTCATCCCAACGCCCGGACAATACGAGCAGGAATATTTAGCCAAAAAATTAAAGAAAGAAGGATTGGTTCCGTTTGCAAAGCAGGACGATTTCAGGATAGAAAACCTCAGCCAGATTGGCCTTTTTAAAGGATTGAAAAACTTTGGAACGGCAATAACTTGGAATAAATTATTTTGTCTTTTCGAGGGTAAATGAGAATTCTGAACCTTTCCCGACTTGGCTTTCTACATAAATTCTTTCATCGTGCGCTTCAATAATATGCTTTACGATGGAAAGACCAAGACCTGAACCGCCTTCAGTTCTGGCGCCGCTTTTATCAACACGGTAAAAACGCTCAAAAAGCCTTGGAATATGATGTTTTTCAATTCCGTCTCCGTTGTCCATGATTCTGACGATGACTTTATTGTTGACTAAATCTTCCACGCTGACTTCTGTCGTTCCGTCTTCCTTGCCATATTTTATTGAGTTTACGACAAGATTTGTGACCACTTGCTGAATTTTATCCTTATCGCCATACACAAAAATTGGCTTCACATATTTGGCATCAAACATCAGCAGAATATTTTTCTGCGAAGCCTTCATTTCGAGCAAATCAAATACGCTTTGGATTACTTCTAAAATATCGAATCTGGTATTCATCAAGTTCAATTCGCCTACTTCAAGTTTGGTAATCATGTCCAAATCTTGAACAATATAAATCAATCTTTCGACACCTTTTTCGGCTCTTTGCAAATATTTCTTGCGAATGGTTTTATCCTTCATGCCACCGTCAAGCAACGTTGAAAGGTAACCTTGAACGGTAAAAAGTGGCGTTTTTAATTCATGAGAAACATTTCCGATGAATTCTCTTCGGTATTCCTCACGAACTTTTAAGGTTTCAATTTCTAGTTTTTTATCGGTTGCAAATTTCTTGACTTGCTTGGTCAAAGTCGCCATGTCTGTAGTAATTGGCTGCGACCTGAAATTGGTAGATTCTAAGAGCGAAACATCGTCGTAAATTTTCTTGACTCTTTTATAAATAAATCGTTCTACGCGGTATTGCAATACGAAGAAAGAAAAAATGGCAATTGAAATAGCAAAAGCAAGTGTAAATTGCCAAGAAAACGTAAAGAAATAGGCTGTCAAAAGCGCTACTAATCCAGTTGCGAAAAAGGTTATATAAAGCGATGATTTTACCGCAAAACGATAGGTTTTCTTGAAACTTACAGACATTTTAAACTTCTAATTTATAGCCAACTCCTTTGATGGTTTTGAATAATTCTTCTCCGATTTTTTCTCTCAGTTTTCTGATATGAACATCGATTGTTCTTCCACCAACGATTACTTCGTTACCCCAAACTTTGTCTAGAATTTCTTCTCTTTTGAATACTTTTCCTGGTTTTGAAGCTAATAAGTAGAACAATTCAAATTCTTTTCTTGGCAACACGATTTCTTTTCCGTCTTGAACGATTTTGTATTCTTCGCGGTTGATTTCGATGCCTCCTACATTTAAAGTTTCTGAGTTTTGCTCTTCTTCTTTTAACCTTCTTAGCAATGCCTTAACTTTACTTACAAGTAACTTTGGCTTGATTGGTTTTGTAATATAATCATCAGCTCCGGCGTCAAAACCGGCAACTTGAGAATAATCTTCGCTTCTTGCGGTTAAAAAAGTAATGATGACATTGCTTAATTCTGGCAATTTTCTGATGTTTTCGCAAGCTTCCATTCCGTCCATTTCTGGCATCATGACATCCATAATAATCAAGTGTGGTAATTCTTTTTTTGCCTTCTGTATGGCCTCTTTGCCGTTACTGGCAGTAGAAATCTGATAGCCTTCTTGTGTCAAATTATAACCTACGATTTCCAGGATGTCTTGTTCGTCGTCAACCAATAAAATCTTAATGTCTTTCTTTTTCATAATTTGGGAAAAGTTATGCGTTTAGCGGTTGTAAATGTAAATATAAAACAAAAGGATTATATGTGTTAACGGTAATTTAATCTGGTAACAATTTAGTAAAGTTAATGAAACCTAATAGTAATGAGCAGGTAACTTCACCTTTACAAAGCGGGCGTTTCTTTGCGCAAAATTAAAGAACAACAACAATGAAAATTAAATTTTTATTCATTACCTTATTGCTTAGCACTCTTGGTTTTGCACAAAGCAAAGGTACGATTTCTGGAACTATTACAGATAAGGATTTGAATAACGAAACCCTTCCATTTGCGACAGTAACAGTTAAAGGAACAAACAATTCAAAACAGACCGACATTGATGGAAAATATTCTATCCAGGTCAATCCAGGATCTTATGTTTTAGTTTTTAGCTTTTTGGGTTATGAATCCCAAGAAGAAAAAATCACGATTGCTGCAGGAGAAAAAAAGACGCTTAACAAAGCACTGAGCTCAGGAAGCGTAACTTTAGAAGATGTTGTGATTGAATCAATCCAAAGTCGTGAAAAAGAAACAGCATTATTATTAGAACAACAAAAATCTGTAACAATCACACAAAATATCGGAGCGCAAGAATTGACTCGTAAAGGTGTAAGCGATGCGGCAGCAGCGGTAACTAAAGTAACTGGAATTTCAAAACAAGACGGAACCAGCGGTATTTTTGTACGTGGATTAGGTGACCGTTACAACAGCACAACTTTCAACGGACTTCCTTTGCCGTCAAATGATCCTTCGAATAAAAACGTGGCTTTAGATTTATTTTCTACAGATGTAATTCAGTCAGTTGGCGTAAGCAAAACTTATTATCCTGATTCTTATGGAGATGTTGGAGGTGCAAATATCAACATCGTGTCAAAAGAACACAACGGAAAAGGGAAATTAAATATTGAAATTGGAAGCGGCTTGAACAACAACGCTTTTGGTGGCGATTTTAAAGTGGCTGACGGAATTGAGAAATCAGGTTTTTACAATGTAAGTAAGCCTACGAACATCACGAATGTTTATCAATTTAAAAACAAATGGGTTCCCAAATCAGAAGGCAATCCAGTGGATACAAATATTGGAATTTCTGGAGGAAACAGCTTTGATGTTGGAGAAAATGGAAGATTAAGCCTTTTTGCAACTGCCTCTTTTGAAAATGGATACAACTTGAAAAAAGGTTCTCAAAGAAATATGGGAAATAGAAGCGACCTTGTAATAGAAGATTATTATGATGTTGACAAATATGAATATGTTACAAAGTCAACAGGAATGCTAAATCTTGCTTATAAGATAAATTCAAACCACTCGATTAAATGGAACAGTGTTTTTGTAAATTCATCAAAAAGCGACGTGAACGAATTTTATTTCATCAATGAAAACGGTTCAGAAAGTTTTACAAGACAGACTGTAGCTGAACAAAACAAATTATTTGTAAACCAACTTTTAGGAAAAAGCGAAATTTCTGAAAGACTTGCCTTAAACTGGGGCGGTTCTTATGGTATCGTAAATTCTGACATGCCAGACAGAATCACGAATACTTTAGTAGAAGGAAATAATGGCTATGTTTTTAACAGTAATACGCAGTCTTCAAACAACAGATATTTCCAAGAACTTGAAGAAAATGAAATCGCTGCAAAAGCCGTTTTTGATTTGAAAGTTTTCAAAGGAAGCGGTGAAGATTACAAAGGAAAATTCTCTTTTGGATACAACGGAAGAATCAAATCTAGAGATTTTGAAGCTACGCAATTCAACTTTAGAATTAACGGAACAGTTCCAACGACAGAAAACACAATCGACGACTTCTTGAATGCAGACAATCAGTCGAATTCTACAACAGTAAACAATACATTTAAAATTCTTACTTCTAGAAATGCTGGAAGCTTAAGACCGTTTACTTACAATGCTGACCTTTCAATTCATTCAGGATTAGCAAATTTTGAGTATTCTCCTTCAGAAAAATTTACTTATACAATTGGTGTTAGAGCCGAAAAAGTATTGCAAGAAATGGAATGGGATACGAATATTTCATTGCCAAACGTAAATTTTGACGATGCAAAAATTGACAAAACCTATATTCTTCCGGTGGCTACTTTAAAATATGCTTTGAATGACAAGCAGAACTTGAGAGTTGCAGCAAGCAAGACTTACACATTGCCTCAATTTATTGAAAAAGCACCTTTCCGTTTTGAAATTGTTGGAGAAAGCACGGTTGGAAATGCATTCTTGAATCCTTCTGACAATTATAATTTTGACTTGAAATGGGAATTTTTCCCAAGCAATGACGAATTAATTTCTGTTACTGGTTTTGGAAAATACATCATTGACCCAATCAGCAAGGTAAGATTAAATTCTGCCTTGAATGACAACACTTTTGTAAACGCTGGAGACAATGCCATCGTTGCCGGAGTGGAATTCGAAATCAGAAAAAACCTTTGGAATGTGGAAGACAGGTCAAATCTTTCTGCTGGATTCAACTTTACTTACATGTATTCTGAGCAAAAATTAGATTCTGATAAAGTTGCTTCAGAAACAAACAACACAATCAGCGTAAGTTTCAATGACTCAAAAGATGGACTGCAAGGTGCTTCTCCATTGTTAGTGAATGCAGATTTAACGTATAGAATTGAAGCAGGAACATTCAAGCCAACAATATCTTTAGTTGGGAATTATTTTCATGACCGCATTTACTCTTTAGGAAACATCCAAACTGGAGGAAATGTTATGGAAAAAGGAATTGCGACTTTGAATTTCATTTCAAGCGCTTCGATCGGAGACCGCTTAAATGTAAGTTTCAACGTGAAAAATTTATTAGATGCAAAAATCGAAAGATACAGAGAAAATACTGACGGAGATTCTACGATTTATTCTTATAAAACTGGCTTAGATTTCAGCTTAGGAATCAAATACAGCTTATTCTAAAATTCAGAAATACAGCAATTTAAGAGCAGTCTTCGGACTGCTTTTTTTGTTTGTAAATTCCTGAAAATGCAAAATAAATGAGTAACATTAAATTTACAATTAATCTATTTTATAGTAAAGATTAGATAATCATGACTTAACCTTCTTAAAGGAAACAGATGCCATCTTTGCAGTACTAAATATAAACAACAAAATTACTTTAGAAAATGAAAAAATTAGTATTTAGCCTAGCAATTTTAGGCGCAATGTTTACAGGTTGCTCAAGCGATGATAGCAATAACAACCAAGACGGACCATCAACAGGAGTTCTTGAAGGTGACATCACATCAGATTTGACATTAGACGCTGGAACAGTTTATACATTAAAAGGATCAACTTATGTTTTTCCAGGAGTAACATTAACAATTCCAGCTGGAACAAGAATTGAAGCTGACGCATCAGGTGATGAGGTTGCTTTTTTAGGAGTTCAAAAAGGTGGAAAAGTTATCGCTCAAGGAACTGCTGCTAAACCAATCGTCTTTACTTCAAACGCTACAAATCCTGCACCACAAGACTGGGGTGGACTTGTAATCTGTGGAAACGCAATCACAAACAGAGGAACTAACGTTACTGCTGAAGTAACAGGAATGACTTATGGCGGAACTAATCCTGCTGACAACTCTGGAGTTTATTCTCATATCATCGTTGAATATTCTGGAAACTTAATCACTGAAACTTCTGAATTTAACGGAGTAACTTTTTATGCTGTAGGTTCTGGAACAACAGTAAACAATATCTTAGTTTCTCAAGGTTCTGATGACGGTTTTGAGTGGTTTGGTGGTTCAGTTAACGGTACAAACTTAGTAGCTATTGGATGTCAAGATGATTCTTTTGACTGGACTGAAGGATGGAACGGTACAGTTTCTAACTTATATTCTGACCAATCTTCTGCAACAGGAGTATCTGCTGACAGCCGTGGAATTGAAGCTGACAACAGCGAAACTAACCCATTGTTGACTCCAATCTCAAACCCAACATTATCAAATGTGACGCTTATTGGAAGAAATACTGCAGCACCTGCAAAAGAAGCTGGAATGTGGTTAAGAAGAGGAACTCACGCTACAATCTCGAATGTTTACATCAGCGGATTTAAAAGCACAGTTTCTGGATCAGGATACGGAATTTATTTTGACGGAGTTGATTCTCAAGCTTTCTTTACTGCAAATCCTTTAACTAACATTACTGTTCTTAATTCAACTACATTGACAAATTTGACTGTAGGATATAACGCTACAACAAACGCGACTGGAGCTGGAAACGGAGCTGCTTTGCCAACATGGGCAGACTGGATGGGACTATAATCCAATTAAATAATATTACAAAAATGCCTTTCAATTGAAAGGCATTTTTTTTGGTATAATTATTGAATTATTTTTTTATATTTACATAGCCAAATCCATCTAACATGATAAAAAAATACACTTATATTATTTTATGTTGCCTTTTCCTTGTTTCCTTTGAGTCAAAAGCCCAAGAGAATAAAGGCAATACGACAATTGAAGGATTTAATTTTTACCCAAACCCGGTGAGCAATGGCAAGATTTATATTTCTTCAAAGTCAATGCAAAACAAAGATGTGGCTATTTATGATGTCTTAGGAAAAAAAGTGCAACAAAGCACCATGACCTCAAAAGAATTAAACGTTTCTTCACTTTCACCAGGCGTTTATATCATTAAAATTAGAGAAGGTGAAGCCACAGTTACTAGAAAACTAATTATCAAGTAGTTGTAATACCAAATTTTCAATCGACATTTAACCATAATTTTACACAATAATTTTTGCCTGCCATAAATTGTGCTTATCTTTGCGGTATATTTATAACAAAAAACATCTAACAAATGAAAAAACTTTACACTTTATCTTTATTAATGGTTGGCGCTTTGTCTTTCGGACAAACAAATTTAGTTCCTAATGGAGGATTTGAAGCTTGGACTGCTGGTGTTCCTGATTCATGGGTTGTAACACCTGCTACAAATGGAGGAACAGTTACTCAAGAAACAACAGATGTTCATGGTGGAACTAGCGCCGCTAAATTTACAGCTCCAGCTGGAACTGGAAATGTTAGAGCTGCTGTAACAGATTTCGCTGTTGTTGCTGGTCACTCTTACACTTTAACATACTGGTATAAAGATGCAACTGACAATGCTAGAGGAAGACACTGGGGCGCTTGGAGAACAGCTACTGGAGCAGTATCTCCTGCAGATACATCTTTACAACCTGATTACTATCCAAACTCAACAGGTGGAGCATGGCAACTAGTAACTGTAACTGCAACTGCACCTGCAACTGCAACAATATTAAGATTTGACTTTAGAGTATATCAAGATACAGGAAATTCAGGAGTTATTCTTTATGATGATGTTGTATTTGTTGACAATACTTTAGGTGTTAAAGACAACAACATCGCTGGTCTTAAAGTTTATCCAAACCCAGTAACTGGTGGAAAATTCTTTATCTCAACAGATTCTAACTCTGAAAAAACAGTTGTTATCTTTGACGTATTAGGAAAACAAGTTGTTAAAACTACAGCTACTGAATCAGTAAATGTTTCTAACTTAAAAGGTGGTGTTTACATCGTGAAAATCACTGAAGAAGGTAAAACTGCTACAAGAAAATTAGTTATCAAATAATTAAGTTTTAAAATATATCAAAAAGCATCAACTAAGTTGGTGCTTTTTTTTTGCAATTAAGTCAAGATTAAAATCACAAACTTGATGATTTAACAAAATAAAAATAGTTTTTTACTTACATCATATTTTATAAATTTGAGATAACCTTAAATATGAAAATATGAAATTTAAAAAAAAATTTAGTATAATATTCTTTCTTTCAGGAATGTTTTTTGCTCATTCTCAGAATGTTGCTTCAACAGCTAATTTAACTAGTGGTGGACTTAATGCTGGAAATAATATTTCAGCCTTTGGAGGAAATACATATTATGGTAATGAAGCGGGCTTTTTAGATTCAGGTAGTCGCAATACCTATATTGGTGCACATACCGGAACAAATGGAGGAAGCAACAATGTATATGTTGGATGGAAAGCAAGCGGAACAGGTAGCAATAATGTTCTAATCGGATGGAATAGCGGAAATGAAGAAAGAGCCCTTTTGGGCTCTGGGAATGTTTTTATTGGTAGCAATTCTGGCTTTACCGCTACAGAATCTAATAACACATTAATTATTGGTAATGAGGAAGACAAACAACTAATCTGGGGAGACTTTTCCCTCGACCAATTAAAGCTAAACGGAAAAGTAGGCATTGGCAACGGCTTTGCAAATTTCCCGACAACTGCAGGCTCAGTAAATGTTGCCAATTATAATCTTTTCGTAAAAGGAGGCATTCTGACTGAAGAAGTACGTGTTAACCTTCAATCTAATTGGGCTGATTATGTTTTTTCTCCTGATTATAAATTAAAAACACTTGAAGAAGTTGAAAATTATATCAATAAAAATGGCCATTTAGAGAATATTCCTTCCGCAAAAAAAGTAAAGGAAGAAGGAATTGAATTGGGCGAAATGATAAAAATTCAGCAGGAAAAAATTGAAGAACTGACCTTGTATATTATTCAACTCAACAAAGAACATCAAGTTGAAAAAGCAATGAACAAAGCAATGCTTTTTCAACTTGATGATTTAGAAGAAAAAGTAAATAGCCTTGTTAAAAAATAACCCCAAATTTAAAAACTTAACATTATGAAATTAAAACAATTAACTCTAGTATTATTGCTTTTCTCAAGTATCAACATAGTAAAGGCTCAAAATATCAGATCTGATGCAGAAATGACAAGTGGTGGTCTTGAAGCAGGATCAGGAACAATTTCAGGAACAGCAGGAAATATCAATGGAAATACTTTTTATGGTTACCGTGCTGGAAACATTCTATACAGAATAAGCACACAAAACACTTACATTGGTCATCAAAGTGGCGAAAACAATTTTAGAGGAAGTTCAAACACTTTTATAGGGTATAAATCAGGAAACTTAAGCTCTAATACATTTGAGAACACCTTTATAGGAATAAATTCAGGATTGAACAGTATGGGATCGAGGAACATTTTTATAGGATCTTCAGCCGGATCATCACAAACAACAGACAATGACAAACTATTTATTGAAAATTCTAGCAGTACAACACCACTAATCTGGGGAGATTTTGCACTTGATCAATTAAAACTAAATGGGAAAGTCGGCATTGGTAATGGCTTTGCTAATTTCCCAACTACAGCAGGCTCAGTAAATGTTTCAAATTATAATCTTTTCGTGAAGGGCGGTATTCTAACTGAAGAGGTTCGCGTTAACCTTCAATCGAATTGGGCAGATTATGTATTTTCAACAGATTATAAATTAAAAACTCTTGAAGAAGTTGAAAATTATATCAATAAAAATGGTCATTTAGAAAATGTTCCATCTGCTAAGAAAGTTAAGGAAGAAGGAATTGAACTGGGAGAAATGGTGAAAATTCAGCAGGAAAAAATTGAAGAATTGACACTTTATTTAATTCAGCAAAATAAGGAGATTAAAGAATTGAGAGAGAATTTAAAAAGCTTAAAAAATTAAATTATGAGAAAACTTATTTTATTTCTGCTACTTTCAAGCATAAATTTATTGCAAGCCCAAAAAGAAGATCAGCCTTTTCCAAATGAAAAAGACTTTAACTTAAGTCCGGATGGAATTTTTGAAAAGGTATTTGACCATTATGGCAACAGCTATAAACTTTCAGATATTGTAATAGATAAAAAAAAAGACTCAAAAGGTAATTTTTCGCGTTCAACAGATCCAACGCCTTTGACTTGTGGATATTATAATATTTATTTTGAGACAGGTTCTGGCATGGAGGATTCTTCAAATATTGTTCACATGCAAAGAAGAAATGTTTTGTGTCAGGTTTTAACAGATTTATCAAACTTTATAAATTCACCCTTGTCAACAAATGGATTGAACAACAAGGTAAATATATGGGTTAGAAATATTAATAATATTATAACTCCACCAAATACTCCAAACGGCGTTTTAGGCTTGGCAAGTTCATTTTATACAATGCCCTATAACACAACTTCTGGTTTTGGAGGCATAATTGACAATGAAATATGGAAAACAATACACCTTGGTAAAGATTCTTATACAAATGTTATTTCTCCTTTAACATCAAATGGCATAAATTCAGGACAATCAGGAGTTTTTTATCACGGGATGATGGCTTTTAATTTTTCTGATGTAGCAATTAGCTGGAATACGAACTTAACACTAGCTTCTTTTCCAAATAAATACGACCTATATTCTGTGATTTTACATGAAATGACACATGCTTTAGGAGTTGACAGCTTAATCGATTCAAATGGGATTTCAAAATTCGGTTTTGGCTATAATTATTTCAGCCGTTATGATACAAAATTAAAAAATAATGCATCAACGCAATTTTTAATTAATAAACAAACAAATGCTTGTGGAAACATGTATAATTATACCTTTAATAATTCGTTGAGCACAAGCATCTTGCAACCTACATCTAATGCCTGTGCGAATAAAATCAGATATGTAGGCCTTTCAGATGTTCCGGTACATACACCGACTATTTTTTCTCCTGCAAGCAGTTTATGTCATTTTGAAGGAGTTTGTGTCTCACCCAATCCCGGTTTCGTTATGGAAAGTGCTACTGAGATGAATACGCTAAAAAGATTTTTACAGCCCCAAGAAAGAAATGTCTTAGGTGATTTGGGCTACAGTGTAAATGATGTATATGGAATGATCTCAACTTATCAAGGAAAAATGACATATTTAGGAGCTATTTCTGGAATAACGGTTGCAGGAATGAATGATGGAATAACCGCAAATGGTAATTTTTCATATATTGGCGTAGCCACTAGCGCAAATCCTATCATAATTAATAGTTCTACAGATTCTTCAAAAAGAATATTATCAAATGATACTAATTCGTCGGCTTATTTTGAATGCTTAGAAGACTTAACTGATCCAAATGCAATTTTTTCTAATACTTCTGGAAATGGTGCTACCACCAATATTACCTTAAGTAGTCAACTGTCAGGATTACACTTATTAAGATATATACCAACAAATATTACGGGTACTCAAAAAGGAAATCTTACATATATTTATGTATATGTGATATCCAATAATAATTGTGGTACACCTACTCCATGCAATTTGGTTGTAAATGGTGGTTTTGAACAATACTCAATTGTCCCAGATAGATATACGCAAATAAATAGAGCTTGTGGATGGAATGGTGCAAACTTTGCATCTCCAGACTATTTTCATAAAGCATCAACTAATCCTCAGATATCAATTCCGTGTAATGCTTTTGGTTTTCAACAAGAAAAAGATAATTTAAATGCATACGTTGGAATCGCAACAGCACGAGGCTATTCTGAAATATATTCTGAAAACATCAGAACAAAATTAACTTCAAAGTTATTACCTAATAAGTCATATAGATTAAGTTTTGATTTATCTTTACCAGAAGCATATACTTCATTCTTATATAATTTCCAGGCTTATTTAAGTCCTGAACTCATTTCAATTGGTACCTATGGTTATCTTCCTATAGCTAATTCAGACATGTTGTTCAACATCCTTATTTTACCTAATGCAACAGATTGGAAAACTATTGTTATTGAATTCGCAACTAATAATATTGCTGGTGAAGAATACTTATATTTAGGGGCAATAAAAAATATATCAATACAAAGTGCAATTCCTGCAAGCCAAAATCAGAATTGTAATCCTCAAAGCTCATTGGACTGCTATTATTATTTAGACAATGTGAGCTTAACAGAAATCGGTGGAACATTAAATCTCCCAGAAACCATGTGTTTTAATGAATCTATAAGTGATTTATTAATATATCTAGAAGCCACAACTTTTAATGGAACATTTTCGGGCAATGGTGTTTCTGTAGATTCATTTAATGCCTCACAGGCAGGTGTAGGCGTTCATACAATTTCTTACACCTACACTAATTCCACCGGCTGTTCAGTTACAATATCTGATCAGATTGAGGTTTTAGCATCAAATGATGCAAATTGCACAAACAATTGTTCTGATAATTTGATTTTTTCGAGTGTAGAGAACGCTTCTCTTGTTACTTACAACGCATCAAACTTTATCGAAACTAATGGCAATTACATCACAAATTCATCTTCAGATGTCACTTTAAAAGCAGGCAATTATATTGTCTTGAAGCCTAACAGTCAAATAAACTCAGGCTCTCAATTTCTAGCGAGAATTGAAAACTGTGATGGGACGCAAACAGGCAAGTCAACAACTGCAAATTTTGAAACTCGAAAAAAATCAAGACCAAAAGCAAATAATAAAAATGAATTTGAATCAAAACAAAATTCTGAAATTGAAAAAAATCCAGATATTTCTGGCTTGTTAATTTATCCAAATCCTTCAAAAGGCCTAGTTAATATTACAACTTCTTTAAACGCTGAATTGCAAGTAAGTATTTTTGATATGTTAGGCAAAGAAGTTGTTTATTCAAGAACATCTAATAACGTATTAAATGTTTCTAATTTAACATCAGGAGTTTACATTATAAAAATTACCGAAGCAAATAAAATTGCAAATCGAAGATTAGTTATTCAATAATTTATTATAACAAAAGCTCCAATTCACATTGGAGCTTTTTTATTTTATACCTTTGTCAAAAATAATTCCCATTGATTTCACCAGCCGACATCTTCAGCATTTCAAGCAGTAAGCAATTTGAAAAGTTTGCCTTAAAAGTATTTCGATTCCAATATGGCAATAATGTCGTCTATCGTGAATTCTGCCAATACTTGAATGTAGAAAAGCAAAACGTGAAATCATTGCAACAGATTCCGTTTCTGCCAATACAGTTTTTCAAAAGCCATGAAGTTTTATCTTCCGGAGAAAAAATCCAAGAAACTTTTACCAGTTCCGGGACTACCGGAATGACAACTTCCAGACACTTGGTTACCGACATTACTTTATACGAAGAAAGCTACAGAAAAGCATTTTCTGAGTTCTACGGAAACATTGAAAATTATGCTGTTTTGGCTTTGCTTCCATCCTATTTAGACCGTGAAGGTTCATCGTTGATTTATATGGTCGATGACCTAATCAAATTATCAAACCATCCCGAAAGCGGTTTTTACCTAAACAATTATGATGAATTAATTCAGAAACTACTCGAATTAGATAACGCAGGAGAAAACATCATTTTAATCGGAGTTACGTATGCTTTATTAGATTTGATTGAAAAGCAAAACTTCCAATTAAAAAATGTGATTATCATGGAAACCGGCGGCATGAAAGGCCGAAGAAAAGAAATGATTCGCGAAGAACTCCACGATTTGCTCTGCAAAGGATTTGGAGTTGATGCCATACATTCTGAATACGGAATGACAGAATTGCTTTCCCAAGCCTATTCCCTAGGTCATGGCGTCTTTGAATGCCCAAATTGGATGCAAATCTTAATCCGTGACACAGAAGACGCATTATCTTACATCGAAAACGGAAAAACTGGAGGCATTAACGTTATCGACTTAGCAAATATAAATTCCTGTTCCTTTATCGCAACCCAAGATTTAGGCAAAAAAAAGCCCAACAATTCTTTCGAGGTATTGGGCCGTTTTGATAATTCTGATATCCGCGGATGTAATTTGATGGTTTTGTAAAAAATTTAAACTATTAAGAAATTAAGAAAAATTAAGCAGGACTTAATGAAACTTAATCCCTTAATGGTTCAAATTACAATGCTATTAAAAAACTTATTTAAACAATTCTCAAAACAAAATAGTTCTTCTTTCCACTTTGCAACAACACAAACTGATCATTGATTAAATCATTTGCCGTTAGCACAAAATCTTCTTTTATTTTTTCTCTGTTTACAGAAATTGAATTTGCAGTTAACGCGCGTCTCGCTTCTCCATTTGATTTAAAGAAACCCGTTTTTTCGTTTAAAACTGAAATAATATCTAATCCATTTTCTAAATCTGCTCTAGAAATTTCCGCTTGCGGCACGCCGTCAAAAACTTCCAAGAAAGTCGCTCCGTCCAATTGTTTCAAATCATCAGAAGTCGCATTTCCAAACAAAATATTTGAGGCCTGAATCGCTTTTTCCAACTCTTCTTTTGAATGCACAAAAGTCGTAATCTCATCAGCCAATCTGCGTTGCAAAACTCTCAAATGTGGCGCCGTTTTATGCTCTTCAATTAAAGCATCAATCGTTTCTTTATCCAAGAAAGTAAAGATTTTGATATATTTTTCAGCATCAACATCAGTCGTATTTACCCAAAACTGGTAAAATTTATAAACCGAAGTCTTATCAGCATCCAGCCAAATATTGCCGCCTTCCGACTTTCCAAATTTTGAACCGTCAGCTTTTGTGATTAATGGCGTTGTCAAAGCATACGCTTTAGCACTTTCGCCACCCATTCTACGCACTAATTCCGTTCCAGTCGTGATATTTCCCCATTGGTCAGAACCGCCCATTTGCAAAAGACAGTTGTGATTTTTATACAAATGATAAAAATCATAACCTTGAATCAATTGGTAGGTAAATTCGGTAAAAGACATTCCGTCGCCTTCACCGCTAAATCTTTTTTTCACAGAATCCTTCGCCATCATATAATTCACCGTGATGCGTTTTCCCACCTCACGAGCAAAATCAATAAACGAAAATTCCTTCATCCAGTCATAGTTATTCACCATCACCGGCGCATTTTTATCCGTAGAATTAAAGTCTAAAAAACGAGAAAGCACACTTTTTATACCTGCCACGTTTTTCGCCAAAGTTTCTTCGTTCAGCAAGTTTCTGTCCTCAGATTTCCCTGACGGATCACCAATCATTCCAGTCGCACCGCCAACCAAAGCAATCGGCTGATGACCAAAATTCTTCAAATGAACCAGCAAAATAATCTGAACCATACTACCAATATGCAACGAATCAGCCGTCGGGTCAAAACCAATATACGCCGTCGTCACTTCCTTCAGCAATTGCTCCTCCGTCCCTGGCATACTGTCAGCATACAGCCCGCGCCACTTTAATTCTTCAACTAAATTCCTCATTTCTTGTAAATAATTTGCGCAAAGATAACAATTCAAAAACCAATTTCAATTAACAAAAATCAATTTCAAGAGAAGAATTAGAAGCAAAACTTTCGGCATTTTCAGAAACCACAGTCCCGCTTTCTGCAGTAGCTTTTCTCCATCCCGAAGCTTCGGGATAGAAACCCCAGCCCAATCTTTGTCGGCAAACTTCCTCAATATCCTAACAGGTTTTCAAAACCTGTTAGGAAAAATCCGCGCCAATTAGCAAATTCCGTAAAAATCAGCGTCCACATTTTTGTGAAAATTATCCAATTATCTAATTACCCAATCATCTAATTACCCTATTTTTGTAACTATGATTCTAGTCACAGGCGCCACCGGATTAGTAGGTTCCCACTTACTTTTACAACTTCTCGAAAATGGAGAAGATGTCCGTGCTTTATACAGAAACCAAGAAAACATCCAAAAAACAAAAGCCTTTTTCAACTGGAAAAACAAATCCGATTTATTCGAAAAAATAAACTGGATTCAAGGCTGTATCACCGATGTTCCGTCCTTGGAAGAAGTGTTCAAAAACATAGATTATGTTTACCACTGCGCCGCTTTAATTTCCTTTGATCCAAATGACGAAGAAAAACTCCGAAAAATAAACATCGAAGGAACCGCCAATATTGTAAATTTCTCTTTAGCCAATAACGTAAAAAAACTCTGTTACGTCAGTTCTATCGCTGCATTAGGAGATTTGCAAGAACACGAATCAATAATCACAGAAGAAACCGACTGGAATCCCGAAAAACCCCACAGCGATTATGCCATCACAAAATATGGCGCCGAAATGGAAGTTTGGCGTGGCCAAGAAGAAGGTTTAAATGCCATCGTTGTAAATCCTGGCGTAATCTTAGGTCCAAATTTCTGGCAAAACGGAAGCAGCGAAATCTTCAGAAAAATCAAAAAAGGATTGCCCTATTACACAAAAGGTTCTTCTGGATTTATCAGCGCTGAAGATGTCGCAGCAATTATGCACTTTCTAATGAAAAGCGATATTAAAAAGGAACGTTTTACTTTGGTTGCAAAAAACTTAAGCTACCAAGAACTTTCAAATTCAATCGCAGATTCCTTACAAGTAAAAAAACCAAACATGCTAATAAAGCCTTGGATGACTAGCATCGCCTGGCGACTCGAGTGGATTTTTTCAATGCTGTTTTTTAGAAAGAGAAAATTATCAAGAGCAATGGCAAAAGCAATGCATACCAAAATTTTATTCGACAATTCTAAAATAAAAAAAGCCCGCAACATTGAATTTGCAGGCCTTGATGAGTATATTAAAAAAGTAAGCAGTACTTACTAAATTGATTATTTTTTTATAGAATCTGTCTTTTTCAAATTCTTTTCCGTTTTTTCTTTTTCTAATTTTAGTTTTGCTTCTGCTCTTTTAGCTAGCGTATCAGCTTTCACTTTATTTGCGGTCAGTCTTTCGTTTACGCGATTATACATTCTGTTATAAGCTGCAACATCTGAAGCATAATAACGGTTGCTGTTGGCAAATTGCGCACTGTCAATATTGTATTTTTTATAGATATAAGTTGCCGAATTTACACTTGAAGAATCCAATTTCCCTTGAAAACTGCCTCGCATTGCTTGTAGAATTGTCAAGTCATAGATAATATCATCCATCTTTTCTTTCTCAATCAAATTGTCTGGTTTTTCAATAGCATTGCTGCAAGAAACCAAAAAAGAAAAACTGATAAGCAATAAAAAATACTTTTTCATAAATCTTACAATTAACGATTGAACTGCAGTCTTTTTCCAACTTGGATATCTTTCACCTTGAAGTTGTTATAAACCAATTCGCCGTTTACAAAGGTATGAGTAATTCTTGATTTAAATGTAAAACCTTCAAACGGAGACCAGCCACATTTGTATAAAATATTCTCTTTTTTCACGCTCCAAGGCAATCCAGAATTCACGATAACCAAGTCAGCATAATAGCCTTCTTTGATAAAACCGCGTTTCTCGATCTTGAAAATCTTTGCTGGATTGTGCGCCATTTTTTCCACGATTTTCTCCACAGAAATTTTCCCTTGGTGAAAAGCTTCAAACATAGTCACAACCGCATGTTGCACTAACGGACCTCCAGATGGTGCCGAAGTGTAAACATTTTTCTTTTCTTCTAAAGTGTGAGGCGCGTGATCGGTTGCAATAACATCAATTCTGTCGTCAAGCAACGCTTCCCACAATTGATCTTTATCAGCCTGTGTTTTAATCGCCGGATTCCATTTGATCAAGCTTCCTTTTTTATCATAATCGGCGTCGGTGAACCAAAGATGGTGCACGCAAACTTCAGCCGTAATCTTTTTATCTTCTAACGGAATTTTATTGCTGAACAATTTCGTCTCTTTTCCAGTAGAAAGGTGAAAAACGTGCAATCTCGCTCCGGTTTTCTTAGCCAATTCGATCGCTTTTGAAGACGAAATAAAACAAGCTTCCTCACTTCTGATCAAAGGATGAAATTTCATCGGAATATCATCGCCGTATTCTTCTTTGTATTTTTCAAGATTTGCTTTAATCGTCGCTTCATCTTCACAATGAACGGCGATTAATAAAGGCGTGCTTGAAAATATTTTCTCTAAAACTTCTTCATTGTCAACCAACATATTTCCAGTTGAAGAACCTAAAAACAATTTCAATCCCGCAACAGTTTTCGGATCAACTTTTAGAATTTCTTCTAAATTGTCATTTGTACCGCCAAACATAAAAGAATAATTCGCTGCTGATTTCTCTGCAGCAATTGCAAATTTCTCTTCTAATAATTCGATAGTCGTTGCTTGCGGATTTGTATTTGGCATTTCAATAAACGACGTGATTCCGCCAGCAACAGCCGCTCTTGATTCAGAAGCGATGTCACCTTTGTGTGTCAAACCTGGTTCGCGAAAATGCACTTGATCATCAATCGCTCCAGGAATCAGATAGTTTCCTTCAGCGTTTATAATTTTTGTTGCAGAAGATTTTGCGCTGATAGTTTCGGCAATTTCTACAATAAATTCGTTTTCAATTAAAACGTCTCCTTCAAATATAGTTCCCTCATTAACTATCTTGGCATTCTTAATCAAAACACTTTTCATCTTCAATTTTTTGTATCGGTAGTAAATTTTCAACAGAATAATTTCTGTCTATAAAGTATTAAATATTTTTTTTATTCGTAAGGCTAAAACACCAAAAACCGCTTCCTTTATAATAGAATTGCTCATTTTTGATTGCCCTTTTGTTCGATCCGTAAAGATAATTGGCACTTCAATAATCTTATAATTTTTAGCAAAAGCCCTATATTTCATTTCAATTTGAAAGGCATAACCGATGAATTTTATTCGGTCAAGATTGATTCCTTCTAATACATTTCTTCTGTAACAGATAAATCCTGCGGTGGCATCTTGAATCTGCATTCCTGTAATCATTCTCACATATACCGAAGCAAAATAAGAAAGCAAAACCCTGCTTAACGGCCAGTTGACAACATTTACGCCAGTCACATATCTTGAACCTATTGCCACTTCATAATTCCCGAATTTGCAGGCATCATAAAGTTTCTCAAGGTCGTTTGGGTTATGCGAAAAATCGGCATCCATTTCAAAAATGTATTCATATTGGTGGTCAAGCGCCCATTTAAAACCATGTACGTAAGCTGTTCCCAATCCAGATTTTTTTTGGCGTTCTTCTAAAAAAAGCCTGTCCGGAAATTCCTGTTGCAACTCGATAACCTTTTGGGCAGTTTTATCTGGGGAATTATCGTCAATAATCAGAATATGAAACGGCTTTTGCAATGAAAATACAGTCCTGATAATGGTTTCGATGTTTTCAATTTCGTTATAAGTTGGAATTATAACAATGCCGTCGTTCATATTTTTACATAAAAATTTCAGCACAAAAGTAAACTTTTTATGGCGGATGATTCATAAATAAATTATAATAATGTTGATTGTTTTGATTTTTAGAATAATGCCAATTTTAGGATCTGAATTTCTAGCCCAAACAGTGCGAAATACCTTCTGCTATAAAAGCTTGGATTAGAGGACTGGATTAGCTTCTAAAAAAATAAAAAATAGGAAAAAATTTGATTATTTTTGCGCTATGCTAGATTTCGTTTTACAGCCGAGGGATATTGGAAGCAAGGATTGGGCAACTATTCTTTTTGTAATTAGTTTTGCACTGATCGCAGTCACAAGAAGCGTTTTTGAAAGTCGTTTTGTTGACTTTTCAAAACTAGCTTATAGCGATAAATATATTAAGGTTTATCGCGATGGTGGCAACTTGCTAAACTGGTTTACGATTGCGCTTTTTGTAGTGCAAGTCATCTCTTTTGCATTTTTTATTCAGTTATCTCTTAGTTTTTTTAAAATTGTTGAAAAAACTGATTGGATCGCTTACATTCAAATTGTAACGCTTTTGGGAATCTTCATACTATCTAAATACCTGATAGAGAAGATTATAGCAACATCATTTAATATTGAAGAATTTGCTGAACAGTTTAATCTGCAAAAAGTAAGCTACCGAACCTATCTTGGATTATGCATTTTACCACTGAATGTAATCCTATTTTATAACGAAACACCAATAGATTTCTTAATATATTTCACTATTGCTGTTATTCTGCTAATAAATAGCTACACTTATCTTGTTTCTTTGAAAATTTATCAAAATTTGATAATAAGCAAGTTGTTTTATTTTATTTTGTATCTTTGCGCACTTGAAATAGCACCCTATTATTTCATGTATTATTTGTTCACGAAAACGTAATAGAAAGAAAATATCAAATATGAAAGTGAAAACAATTTTGGTATCGCAACCAGAGCCTAAAGTAGAAAATTCTCCCTATTTCGAGTTGCAACAAAGACATAAGGTCAAGATTGATTTCAGGCCTTTTATTCATGTTGAAGGTGTAAGTGCAAAAGACGTGAGAGCGCAGAAAATTGACTTGAACAATTTTACAGCAATTATCTTAACGAGCAAAAACTCAATCGACCACTTTTTTAGAGTTGCTGAAGAAATGAGATATAAAATCCCAGAAGATTTAAAATATTTCTGCCAGTCAGAAGCCGTTGCTTTTTACTTGCAAAAATATGTGGTTTACAGAAAACGTAAGATTTATGTTGGCCAAAAAGATTTTGCTGATTTGTCTCCGCTTATTAAAAAATATAAAGACGAGAAGTTCCTTTTGCCTGCTTCAGACCAATTAAATGCTGATGCACCGCAAACGTTGAACAACTTGAAAGTAAATTGGACAGAAGGTACTTTTTACAAAACCGTAATGAGCGATTTGTCAGATTTGGCCGATGTTTATTATGATGTTTTAGCTTTCTTCAGCCCAACCGGAATTAAATCTTTGTTCATGAACTTTCCAGATTTTGAACAGAATAATACTAGGATTGCTGTTTTTGGAAGCACAACTCAAAAAGAAGCTTTAGAGCACGGATTGAGAGTTGACATCATGGCGCCTTCACCAGAAGCTCCATCGATGACAATGGCTTTAGAGAAATATATTGCAAAAGCAAATAAAGAAGTGAAGGAAAAATAGAACTTTACTTTTAGACATAAAAAAATCCGATCGCCAAAACGATCGGATTTTTTATTGAATATAATTGGTTTGGTTAGATAACTTGCGGACCTGCTTTTACAAGATTTTTCCCTTCTTCATTTGTAGCATATTGTTCAAAATTAGCCACAAATAGTTTCCCTAAATCTTTAGCTTTTTTCTGCCAATCTAATTCGTCAGCATAGGTTTTTCTTGGATCAAGAATATCAGAATCAACGCCTTCCAAACTTGTTGGAATTGCAAAATTGAAAATTGGCAACGTCGTAGTTTCCGCATTTTCTAAAGAACCGTCCAAGATTCTGTCGATAATTGCTCTTGTATTTTTGATAGAAATTCTTTTTCCAGTTCCGTTCCAGCCTGTGTTTACGATGTAAGCTGTTGCGTTATTCTGCTCCATTTTCTTTACCAATTCTTCTCCGTATTTTGTTGGATGCAATGATAAAAATGCTTTCCCGAAACACGCTGAAAATGTCGGCTGTGGTTCAGTAACTCCCCTTTCAGTTCCTGCTAATTTAGCCGTAAAACCAGAAAGAAAGTGATATTTAGTCTGCTCTGGAGTCAATTTCGCAACTGGCGGCATTACGCCAAAAGCATCCGCAGTCAAGAAAATTACCTTTGAAGCATGACCTGCTTTTGAAACTGGTTTCACGATATTGTCAATATGATAAATCGGGTAAGAAACTCTTGTATTTTGAGTTACAGAGCCGTCTTTGAAATCAATTTTTCCGTTTTCGTCAAGTGTCACATTTTCTAACAACGCATCTTTTCGAATCGCATTATAAATATCCGGCTCATTTTCTTTGCTCAAGTCGATGGTTTTTGCATAACAGCCTCCTTCGAAATTAAAAACGCCTTCATTGTCCCAGCCGTGTTCGTCGTCACCGATCAATTCACGTTTTGGGTCAGTCGATAAAGTTGTTTTTCCTGTTCCAGATAATCCGAAGAAAACAGCAACATCGCCATCTTTTCCTTTATTTGCCGAACAGTGCATCGAAGCGATTCCTTGCAATGGCAAATAATAATTCATCATCGAGAACAATCCTTTTTTCATTTCGCCGCCATACCAGGTTCCTCCGATAATCTGGATTTTCTCTGTAAGGTTGAAAGCGATATACACTTCAGAATTTAATCCGTGTGCTTTATAGTCTGTGAATTCTGTTTTTGAAGCGTTCATAACTACGAAATCAGGCTCGCCATAATTTTCTAATTCTTCTTCCGTCGGGCGGATGAACATATTTTTCACAAAATGCGCCTGCCAGGCCACCTCAACAATAAAACGCACTTTTAATCTCGTGTTTTCATTCGCACCGCAAAAAGTATCCACAACGAATAACTTTTTATTAGACAATTGCTTCACTGTAGTTTCCTTCAGCGCATTCCAAGTTTCTTTTGAAATCGGCTTGTTGTCATTTACCGCTTTTGGCGAAGTCCACCAAATCGTGTCTCTTGTCACATCATCCTCAACAATATATTTGTCTTTTGGCGAACGTCCGGTAAAATCTCCGGTCATTACATTTACGGCTCCAAGTTCTGACAATTGGCCTTTTTCAAAACCTTCCAAAGCCGAATTTAATTCCTCGTCATAAAGCAAATCATAAGAAGGATTATAGATCACTTCTTCTGCATTTTTGATTCCATATTTTTCTAACGCAATCGTTTTCGTAAATTGAGCGTAATTATCCATAGAATTATGATTAAGTTGTGTTTAATTATTCGGCAAAAGTAAAAAATAATTTTATAAAAAAATTAATTTGGCAAAAATTTATCCCTTCTTCTTAATAATATTCAAAAAAAGCACAGCCCAAGCACAAATCATTAGCAATCCTCCAATTGGTGTTACTATGCCAATTGCACGAATATCGACGCCAGTTATGCCTTTTGTAGCCAAAAAATAGATCGATCCTGAAAAAAGAACAACTCCTAATAAAACAAAATAATAAATGCTTTTTTTAGCCTTTTCAGATATGTAAGAAGTGCTTCCCACGAAGAGCAAAAAGAGGGCATGATACATTTGATAACGAACGCCGGTTTCAAAAGAAGCCAATTGATTTATATCTAAAACTTCCTTCAAAGCATGTGCTCCAAAAGCGCCTAAAATGATAGCGATAAATCCTAAAACAGCTCCCGTAGCAATTATTTTTTTGTCCATGATTGTAAATTTATAGTACAAATTTAGCGCTTCTGAAAAACTTTATGATAATCAAAGTCGATTAAATTTTTTTAAATATAACAAATACTTACTTTTGTTTTATATTCAACAAATTGCGGTTTTCATGAGACATATATTAATAATTGGCGCCGGAAGGTCTGCTTCTTCACTAATTCAATATCTTCTGAATAAATCAGAGGAAGAAAATCTTCATCTAACAATCGGCGACTTATCGTTAGAATTGGCACAGAAAAAAACCAAAAATCATAAAAACGCAACAGCAATTGCCTTTGACGTTTATGATCCTGAGCAACGAAAAGTTGAAATCCAAAAAGCGGACATCGTTATTTCAATGTTGCCCGCTTTTATGCACATTGAAGTAGCGAAAGATTGCATCGCCTATAAAAAACACATGGTTACCGCATCTTACATCAGCGACGCCATGCAAAGTTTAGACGAAGAAGCCAAAGCGAATAACCTAGTTTTCATGAACGAAATCGGGCTTGATCCAGGAATCGATCACATGAGCGCGATGAAAGTCATTGACGAAATTCGTGATAAAGGCGGGAAAATTATCCTCTTTGAATCCTTTTGCGGTGGCCTTGTAGCTCCTGAATCTGACAATAATTTATGGAATTATAAATTTACTTGGAATCCGAGAAATGTGGTTTTGGCCGGTCAAGGCGGCGCTGCGAAATTCATCCAAGAAGGTACTTATAAATACATTCCTTACCATAAATTATTCCGCAGAACTGAATTTATGGAAGTGGAAGGTTATGGCCGTTTTGAAGGTTATGCCAACCGAGATTCCTTAAAATACCGCTCTGTTTACGGTCTTGATGATGCACTTACTTTATATAGAGGTACGATTCGCCGTGTCGGTTTTTCAAAAGCTTGGAACATGTTCGTGACTTTGGGAATGACTGACGATTCTTACACAATGGAAGATTCTGAAAACATGACGTATCGCGAATTCACCAACTCTTTCTTGCCGTACCATCCGACGGATTCTGTCGAAATTAAATTACGCTTGAGCCTTAAAATTGATCAAGATGATATCAAATGGGACAAACTTTTGGATTTAGATTTGTTTAACCCGAAGAAGATTGTAGGCTTGAAAAACGCAACTCCGGCACAAATCTTAGAGAAAATTTTATCTGAAAGCTGGAGCTTGGACGAAAATGACAAAGACATGATCGTCATGTACCACAAGTTTGGTTATGAAATCAACGGCGTAGAAAAACAGATTGATTCAAAAATGGTCTGCATCGGCGACGACCAGACGTATACCGCAATGGCCAAAACCGTGGGACTTCCTGTGGCGATGGCAACTTTGCAGATTTTGAACGGAAATATCACGACTCCGGGCGTACAGCTTCCTATTAATAAGGAAGTTTATTTGCCGATTTTAAAAGAATTGGAGGAATATGGAGTGATTTTTAATGAAAAAGAAGTGCCTTACATGGGGTATAACCCGAAGAGTGTTTCTAGCTAATTCATTGCTAGGCAGAAAGCAATCACATAATATTGGCTTATTTTCGAAAGAGATAAGCCTTTTTTTATTTAAATTTTGCAGAGCTTCTTTATGTGATTGCTTCCTCCGTCGCAATGACTGGTTTATACAAAATCCTTATATTTGATTTACAATTAAAACCATTACTTCCTTTTTACTATAAAATCAAAACCCATGAAAATAAATTCCCTTCAAATAGAAATCGACGGAATCGACAAAGAAATCCTAAGAGACTTAATGGAAGACGCCAGAAAACCAATTTTGCAGATCGCCAACAAAATCGGAATCTCAGGCGCAGCGATTCACCAGCGATTGAGAAAATTAGAGCAGTCTGGCGTAATCTCAGGATCAAAATTTGTGGTCAACACAAAAGTTTTGGGTTACAGCACGATGGCTTTCGTCGGAATTTATTTGGATAAAGCCGCCCGAAATTCTGAAGCTGTCAGGGAACTGAAAAAAATTCCAGAAGTTTTGGAATGCCACTATACCACCGGAAACTGGTCCATCTTAATCAAGATCATCTGTAGAGACAATGAACATTTAATGTCTTTATTAAATACTAAAATCCAAGCAATCGAAGGGGTTTCACGAACAGAGACTTTTATTTCTTTAGATACCCAAATTGAAAGACAGATTCAGGTGTAAGGCTTAAAAACCCCGAATTCATTGTGCAATAACCAGAAGAACTACTGCGATGACCGCAGGAAGGAGTGCGATGGCTAATAATCATACTGCAAAGCAATATTGAAAGAGTACGACAACCTTTTGAAGAAGTGTGATGCCCTTTTGAAGGAGTGCGACGACCCTTTGAAGGCCTTCGATAACTCTTTGAAGTACTTTAAAGACCTTTTGAAGTACTTTAAAGACTCGTTGAAGGGCATTAAAGACTCTTTGAAGGCCTGTTCATACATTGCAAATCCTTTGGAAGGAACTATAAAAAAAGACTTGCCACTTAAAACGCCTACTTCACACCTTTTACATCTTACCTTTTGTCAAAAAACAAAAAAATCCGTGCTTTACAACACGGATTTTCTTTTTTATAAACTTAGCGACTTAGTTACTACATGCTCAGCGCCTCTTTTTAATTTCTTCTTCCTCCAAAAACCTGCATCGCCCAATAAAGCAAGGAAGCGACGGCACCCAAAGCGGCTACCAAATAAGTTCTTGCCGCCCATTTCAGCGAATCTTCAGCACCTGCATATTCTTGCTGGCTCAACATATTTTTGTTTTTCAGCCAAGCCAACGCCCTGTTGCTCGCGTCATATTCCACCGGAAGCGTAACGACGCTGAAAATTGTGGCTATGGTCATCAAGGCCAATCCAGCAACGGCTACATAAAATCCGGCTCCGATTCCTGCAGCGGCTCCTAAAACAAGGCCAATAATAATCAGCCATTGCGAAATCGGCGCAGCAACATTCACCATCGGAACCATTTTAGATCGCATCGTCAGCCATTGATAAGCCTGAGCATGTTGCACGGCGTGACCCACTTCGTGCGCGGCAACGGCTGCAGCTGCGGCATTTCTTTCGTTGTAAACCGCTTCGCTCAAGTTCACGGTTTTGTCTGACGGATTGTAATGGTCTGTCAAACGGCCAGATGTAGAAATTACGCGTACGCCTGAAATTCCGTGGTCAGCAAGCATTTTTTCTGCAATTTCTGCACCGCTCATTCCGTTGCGGAGATGTACTTTTGAGTAGTATTCAAATTTGCTTTGGAGTTTTGCACTGACTGCCCAACTAACTAAAGCGATAATTCCGAGTAAAATATAATATCCTATCATAGTTTTTGATTTAAAGATTTGATGATTGAAAAATTTAAAGATTCTGTGTTTGTAAAAAGCAAATATCTCGCCAATTTACAGCAGTTTAAGTGTTTCTGAAAGTTTGTCAGTGCTAAAATTTTCTTAATTCAATCTGTTCCAAAACCTTTATGCAAAGAAAAACCTCGCTGATGAGACGAGGTTTTTAGAGAGAACTGTACCGTTTTTTGATTGCTGTATTAAAGGATTGTCAGTTTTACATAAAATCTGTCGTGCCCATTTTCACGGAAAGAATTGTCGACAGAAGTGTAGTCAGATTTCCATTTGCTGCTGATTGCCGCGATATCATAGCCTACATTCAGGCGAAGTTTGGTCGATTTATTTTGCAAGAATCCAAAAGCAACTGACGGCCCAACATAAAACATATTGTTGTTCAATTGGATATTCCCCAACTGTGTCGTGGGATCAAGGTCGTTCAGGTCAATATGCTGGCTTCTGTTGTAAAAGCTGAATTTATTGGCACTGTAAGAAAGATCGCCGCCAATGGAAGCAAAGAATTTCGAAGTTCTGAACGGCACATAATGACCGCGGAGCCTGAATCCAGAGCTGAGCGCTTCAGAACGCAACGGGTTTCTGTCTTTTTTAAAATAGCTTCCAAAAGCTTCGATGTCTGCCGTCCACTGTTCGCCTGCCAAGTTCAAGCCGATGCTGAATTCAGGAACCGTGCTTTCGATTTCTGGCATTCCGGCTGCAGCCAATCGGTCGTTGATTTTAAAATCGCCGTTGATGAAAACACCTGCGCCGATATAAAAGTCGGTTTTCACTTTCGTTGCGACACTGTCTTTCACTGCTTCTTGTGCAAAGGTGCTATTTGCAAAACCCAAAGCCATTGCTAAAATGATAATTTTCTTCATAAGTTTGTTTTTATGGGGGTTGTTAATTGTATAATTATTTTCAAATAATGTGCCAAAATTCTTAATAATTATCTTAACGCATTGTTTTTAATTTTGGTATAAAAAGAAAGCCACGAATTCACTGATTTTTTACAATTCGTGAATTCGTGGCTATGTTTTTCCTTGCATTCCCTCGACTGCGCTCGGGATGACAAATAAATTGTGGCTATGAACCTTATTATTACTATTATCCTACCAAGTTGATGATTTTTCCAGGAACGATGATTACTTTTTTCGGAGTTGCTCCGTCTAATTGCTTGATGGTTCTTTCGTCAGCCATTACAATTTCTTCAATTTCTTTTACAGTCAAATCTAAAGGAAGATTCATCGTAAAACGCATTTTCCCATTAAAAGAAACTGGGTATTCTTTGTTGCTTTCCACTAAATATTCTGGATTGAATCTTGGGAAAGGAACTCTCGAAATACTTCCTTGGTGTCCTAATTTTTCCCACAATTCTTCAGCGATATGAGGCGCATACGGAGAAATCAAAATGGCCAAAGGTTCTAAAATCGAACGTTTGTGACAGTTTTGCGCGGTCAATTCATTTACAGCAATCATAAAAGAACTCACGGAAGTATTGAAAGAGAAACTCTCGATATCTTCTTGAACTTTTTTGATGGTTTTGTGTAATGTTTTCAAGGCTTCTGGCGTGGCTGGATTTGAGTTTACAATCAAACCTGATTCGTCAAAATACAATCTCCATAGTTTTTTCAAGAACCCGAAAACACCTGTGATTCCGGCTGTGTTCCAAGGTTTTGCCTGCTCTAACGGGCCTAGGAACATTTCGTATAAACGTAAGGTGTCGGCTCCGTATTCTTCGCAGATTTCATCAGGGCTAACAACATTTAACCAGCTTTTAGACATTTTTCCAATCTCGGTTGTTGCGAAAATCTTTTTGTCTGTTAATTTAATAGCAAAAGGAAACATAGATTCCTCTCTGACTTTTTCAATATTTATTTCTAAAGAATTTGGATCTATACTCCTGTATGGAATCCTCTTTGGAGTTGTATTATAAGATTGCTGTACAATTTCAATATCTATAGCATCATCTTGTATATTTTGAAAACCAAACTTAACTTTAAAAATTTCAAGAACTTGTTTTTTTACTTCTAATTCATCAATTGCAGGTAACGCTAAAAAGAGATTTGTGTCATCGCTAACTAAACTTGCATTTCTAACATTCTCACTTTCTAAAAACAGATTAGAGATTACTTTCCAACCGGTAATTTGAGCTTTGTTTATATCAAAATCTTTAATCTGATTGATTTTTAAAGAAATATCAATAGTAAAATCTAAATAAGGATAGTAAGCACTAGTCCCCAAAATCATTCCCTGATTAATCAATTTCTTGAACGGTTCTTCTTGATTGACAAAACCTCTGTCCTTCAAAAATTTGTTCCAGAAGCGAGAATATAACAAGTGGCCTGTGGCGTGCTCGCTTCCTCCTATATATAAATCGACATTTTGCCAATAGTTTTGTGCTTCGTCTGAAACAAATTCGTCGTTGTTGTGAGCGTCCATATAACGCAACCAATACCAAGAACTTCCAGCCCAGCCTGGCATGGTGTTTAGTTCTAGAGAAAAAACCGTCACATTATCAATCAACTCATTACTCACTACTTTATTCTCACTACTATCCCAAGCCCAATCGGTTGCGTTTCCTAAAGGCGGTTGTCCGTCTTCGGTTGGCAAATATTTTTCTACTTCTGGAAGGCGAATCGGCAGATGCTGTGTTTCAATCATCTGTGGTAATCCGTTTACATAATACACCGGGAAAGGCTCGCCCCAATATCTTTGGCGGGAGAAAACGGCATCACGCAAACGGTAATTTGTTTTTCCTTTTCCTTGGTTTAATTCTTCCAAAGCTTCGATGGCTTTTTTAGTGGCTTCCTTATAATTCAATCCGTTTAAGAAATCAGAATTGGCAATCACCACATTGTCTTTTGAACCGTAGGCTTCTTCCGAAATATCTACGTTGTCAAATATGTTTTTAATTTCAATATCAAAGTGTTTTGCGAAAGCATAATCACGTTCGTCACCACAAGGAACCGCCATCACGGCTCCGGTTCCGTAACCTGCCAAAACATAATCGCCAATCCAAACCGGAATAGCTTCTTTTGTAAAAGGATGTTCGGCATAAGCGCCTGTGAAAACGCCCGAAATGGTTTTTACATCGGCCATTCTTTCGCGTTCGCTGCGTTTTGCAGTTGCTTCTACATAAGCTTCCACAGCTTGTTTTTGTTCTGGAGTTGTGATTTTTGAAACCAAATCATGTTCTGGTGCCAACGTCATAAATGTTACTCCAAAAATCGTGTCAGGTCTTGTCGTGAAAACTTCAATAACGTGTTCATTCGTTTCGTCTCCGCTTAAAATATAATCGACGGCATTTCGTTCGAATTCAGAATCTTTTACTTTAAAAGTTACCGAAGCTCCGACTGATTTTCCAATCCAGTTTCTTTGACTTTCTTTTAGAGATTCTGTCCAATCGATGGTATCCAATCCAGTTAAAAGACGTTCAGCATAAGCAGAAATTCGCATGCTCCATTGCGTCATTTTCTTGCGGATTACAGGATGTCCTCCACGTTCAGAAACACCGTTTATGATTTCGTCATTTGCCAGAACAGTTCCCAATGCCGGACACCAGTTTACTTCGGTTTCAGCAAGGAACGTCAATCTGTATTTTAGTAAAATTCTTTCTTGTTCTTCTTTTGAGTAGGATTTCCAATCTTCTGCAGAGAAAGTCGGAATGTTATCGTCAGAAACGGCGTTTACTTTTGCGTTTCCATTTTCTTCGAAATCCATTATCAACGTTTTGATGTCACGGGCTTCATTTGCATCTTTATCGTACCAAGAATTGAACAATTGGATAAAAATCCACTGCGTCCATTTGTAATAATCGGCGTTTGAAGTACGAACTTCTCTGCTCCAATCGAATGAAAAACCGATTTTGTCTAGTTGTTCTCTGTATCGGGCGATATTTTCCTTCGTCGTTTTATCAGGATGCTGGCCGGTTTGAATGGCATATTGCTCAGCCGGAAGTCCGAAACTGTCGTAGCCTTGCGGATGCAAAACGTTGAAACCTTGATGGCGTTTGAATCGTGCATAAATATCAGAGGCGATGTAACCCAGCGGATGCCCAACGTGCAAACCGGCTCCGGATGGATAAGGAAACATGTCCAAAACATAGTATTTTGGCTTGTCTGAATTATTTTCTGCGGCAAAGGTTTGGTTTTCGGCCCAATATTGCTGCCAGTTTTTTTCTATCTCGTTAGGATTGTATTTCATTTTTGGATTTAAGGTTTTGGGTTCAGGGTTTTAGGGCTGAACGTTTATTTCGTTGTGCTTTATTCAGATTATATGATTGCTTCTCCCGAAGTTTCGGGATCGCAATGACTTTTCGGCAATGACTTCCATACAAAAAAAATCAATTCGAAGTCGCAAATTTACGTTTATTGTACGAAAGTCAAAACTTTGAGCGTTATAAACTGTGTTTAAAGAAATTCTTTATTATTTTTACGGCTTAAATTAAAATCTATGGCATCTTCTTTCGAAAAATTTCAAAAGCGACGACTTATTTCTTCCTATTTCTCTGTGGTATTGAGTGTTTTCTTGGTGCTTTTTTTATTGGGAATTTTGGGGTTATTTGTAATCAATTCTAAGAAATTATCGGATGATTTCAAGGAAGAAATCGCAATGTCTGTATATTTTAAAAACGAAGCGAATGATAGCCTTATCAATGCTTTTGACACTGAAATGAAGACTTCAAAGTTTGTGAAATCATATAATTTTGTAACCAAGGAACAAGCGGCGAAACAGCATACAGATATAATCGGTGAAGATTTTATGGCGTTTTTGGGAGAAAATCCTTTGGAGAATTCTTTTGATATTCACTTGAAAGCAGATTATATCGTGACGGACAGCATCAAGAAATTTGAAGCTAGAATTTTAGAATATCCTATGGTTTCTGATATTGTTTATGATAAAGTTTTGGTGAATTTAGTAAACGACAACATTCAAAAAATCAGTTTCTGGATTTTAATTGCCAGCGGATTTTTGGCTTTAGTGGCGGTTTTATTGATCAACAGCTCGATGCGTTTATCAATTTATTCCAACCGTTTTATTATCAAAACCATGCAAATGGTGGGCGCGACAAAATCATTTATCAGAAAGCCATTCATTTGGAGAAGTATAAAATTGGGCGTTATCGGTTCTGTTTTAGCGATTATCGCTTTGATGGGCGTTTTATATTATGTGGATACGAATTTCCCGAATCTCGGAATTTTGAAAGACCAATTTATGATATCCTTGGTTTTAGTTGGCGTTTTGGCAGTGGGAATTCTGATCACTTGGTTCAGTACTTTCTTTGCAACGCAACGTTTCTTGAATTTGAGAACAGACGACCTTTATTAATTTAAGATTTTTGATTCAGCATACAAACTATTGGCTTTTGCCTATTAACTTTTGCCTTAAAAATATGAATAAAGAAACAAATACAGACAATCACGAATTCCTTTTTGAGAAGGTAAATTACAAATTTTTATTAATCGGTATTGCGGTTATCACTCTTGGATTTATTTTAATGTCAGGCGGTGGAACTGATAATCCAGCGGTTTTTAGCGACAAAATTTTTGATTTTAGAAGAATTAAATTAGCTCCAACAACAGTTTTGATTGGTTTTGGGATTACGATTTATGCAATTTTAAAAAACCCGAAGAAAAATTAGCGAATTAGCGCATTTTCTAATTAGCTCATTCGCTAATCATAATTTTATTATATGGATTTAATTCAAGCTATTTTAATCGCCATTGTTGAAGGTTTAACAGAATATCTGCCAGTTTCTTCTACAGGACACATGATTTTCACGAGTTCTTTTTTTGGAATTCAGGAAGATGATTTCGTAAAATTATTTCAAGTTTCCATTCAATTCGGAGCCATTTTGGCTGTCGTTGCTTTGTATTGGAAGAAATTTTTTGACTTTTCAAAATTTAGTTTTTATATCAAATTGGCGTGTGCCGTTGTGCCTGCGCTTATTTTAGGATATATTTTTGACGATGCTATTGATGCCGTTTTGGGAGATCCGATTCCGATTGCGATTGTTTTAATTGTTGGAGGTTTTGTGTTGTTGTTTATTGACAATTATTTCAAAAACCCTACTGTTACTTCTGAAGAAGAAATTTCAATTAAAAAAGCGGTAACCATTGGTTTTTGGCAATGCCTGGCAATGATGCCGGGAACAAGCCGTTCTGCAGCTTCGATTATTGGAGGAATGCAACAAGGTTTAACGAGACAAACTGCAGCGGAATTCTCTTTCTTTTTGGCAGTTCCGACAATGTTGGCCGTGACTTGTTACTCGGTTTTTTTGAAAACTTATCATGTTTCAAATTTGAAAGGCTATGAATTATTGATGCAATCTGGCGATAATTTAAAATTGTTTTTGATTGGAAATGTGGTTGCTTTTATCGTTTCAATTATTGCCATCAAATTCTTTATCGGAGTCATTAAAAAATACGGATTCAAGCCTTGGGGTTACTACAGAATCATTGCTGGAACGCTATTTTTAGTTTACTTTATTTACGTTAAGAAATAATGAAATTAACAGCACAGGATTTTCAGGAAGGCCAAATTTTATTGATTGACAAGCCTTTAAAATGGACATCATTTCAAGCAGTTAATAAATTAAAATACACCTTAATTAACAAAGTCGGACTTCCAAAGAAATTCAAAATTGGACACGCCGGAACTTTAGATCCATTAGCTTCAGGATTACTTTTGGTTTGTATTGGAAAATTTACCAAAAGAATTACTGAATTACAAGGCCAAGCCAAAGAATATACAGGAACAATCACAGTTGGAGGTACAACGCCTTCGTATGATTTAGAAACTGAAATCAACAAAATTTTCCCGACAGCACATATTACTGACGAATTAATTCACGAAACCATAAAGCAGTTTGTGGGAGAAATTGACCAGCGTCCGCCGATATTTTCAGCTTTGAAAAAAGACGGAATTCGTTTGTATGAACACGCAAGAGCCGGCGAAGAAATTGAAATTCCGACCAGAAAAACGGTTATTCACGAGTTTGAAATCACACGAATTGCTTTGCCAGAAATCGACTTCAGAGTGGTTTGCAGCAAAGGAACTTATATTCGTTCGTTAGCTTTTGATTTCGGAAAAGCTTTGAATTCTGGAGCGCATCTTTCGGCTTTGAGAAGAACAAAAATTGGCGATTATAAAGTGGAAGATGGTTATGATTTAGAAGCTTTTGTGGATTCTATTTCTGAAAAAACAGAGTAGCCAAATTTTTCTTATCTTTACAATAAGAATGATGATTATGAAAACGAAGAAAGAAAATCCAGAAAATTTTGCCATTCCCGGAAAACCGATGTCTCAGAAGAAATTTGCTTCTTTGATTAAGGAAGCCGAAAAAGGGGAGTTTTATACGCTTGAGGAATCTAAGAAAAATTTTGAAGCGTGGAGGAAGAAACTCGAGAAGTAGTTACTTCAAAAATTTTTGATTTTATTGATTTGCCATCCATTCACGAGTATGGCACGGCTACTTTTGGAATTAAATTAGCAGATAGCTTTATCGAAGAAATTTATTCCCTTTTAGACGAATTAAAATCCAGCTTTTACTTTCATCCAGAATGTCGTTATTTGGAAACCAAATCCAAAAAATACAGAAACATCATTTTGGGTTCTTACTTAATAATTTACCGAATTAAATCTACAAGAATTGAAGTTTTACGTGCTTTTCACAGCAGTCATTCTCCTAAAATCTACAAAGATTTAAAAAAAATAAAACTATGATTTCGTCACTAAGACTTTTACCTTTTTTTCTATTATTTTCTTTTGTTTCTAACGCTCAAATAGATCCTTCTAATTTAAAAACGGGCGATTTTATCTTTCAAGATATGGACTGCGGTCCCTTATGTGATGCGATTGAAGCAGTTACAGAAGGTTACAAAGGAAATGATTTTAGCCACATGGGATTGGTTTACAAAAAAAAGGATACGATTTATATTATCGAAGCGGCGGGTTCTGCGGTTCGATTGAATACTTTGGAAAAATTTTCGAAAAACACAAAAAAACCAATGTACATCGGAAGAGTCAAAAAGAAATATGAAAAATTAATTCCAGAAGCGATTTCTTTTTCTTTAGAACAAATTGGCGTTCCGTATGACGATGATTATGTTTATGACAACGGAAAATATTATTGTTCCGAATTGATTTACGATGCTTTTAAAAAGGCAAATAAAGAAAAACCGTTCTTTCAATTATTTCCGATGACATATAAAGAGCCGGGAACGAATGACTTTTTTCCCGCTTGGATTGAATATTACAAAGCAATTGGAAGTGAAATTCCTGAAGGAAAACCGGGTTGTAATCCGGGTGGAATGTCAACTTCTGATAAAATTTTGATTTTGGGAACTTTGAAATAGAACACAGATTGCATAGATTTAAAAAAAATTATGTCTGTGGAAATCTGAGAAATCTGTGTTGAAATTTTTTCAAATTACTCTTTAATTTCAATCAAACGCATCATTTCCAAAAGTTCATTTTGAGCACTCAAACCTTTGTCGTGCAGATACCACATTTGCAACTCGGTTTTGATGGTTTCGTCTAAAACACCGTGTTTTTCTTTGTAGTTTTTAATTAATTCTCTGGCATCATTTGGTCTTGGTCCCCAATCTCCTAAAACTTCCAAAGTTTCAGAATCGAGGATAATTAATTTCGGAATTGATTTTCCGCCATTGGTTAAAAACTGATTCATCAACGTTTCGTTTTCATCTCGAAGCACTATTTTGAAATCAATATTATCAGAAAGAACTTCCATTTTATGCATAATCGGAAGCAATTGTGCTGCATCGCCACACCAACCTTCAGAAATTACCAACCAAAGATATTTCTTCTTTAAAAGTTTCAACCGTTCAACATTTTCTGGAGTAATGACGATGGTTTTCTCCAAACGATTCATTCGGGTTTCGTTCAAATTGCTGTAATGCAACAAAGCTGCAGACTGGATGTTTCCTGTTGATTTTCCTTTCGAAAGCAAATCGGAAACCACTTTTCTATATTCAAAATAAGTCAGGCTTTTCTGCAAACTATTCTTAATTATATCTTTCATAACTTTGATTTAATGACACAAAATTAAATCTAAAAAATGGAAATACTTTTTTTTAACCAACTTATTCCAAAAAAACAGATTATGACTATATTTGCACAACTTTTGGGATTTTCAAAAACGAACTTGCCGAAAGAAAAACTAAAACACAGCTATGAAATATAAAAGAATCCTTCTGAAATTAAGCGGAGAAGCCTTGATGGGCGACAGACAATATGGTATCGATCCAGCAAGATTGGCTGAATATGCAGAAGAAATTAAAGAAATCCACGACAAAGGCGTAGAAATTGCAATCGTGATTGGAGGAGGAAATATTTTTCGTGGCGTTGCCGGAGCCAGCAATGGAATGGATAGAGTTCAGGGTGATTATATGGGAATGCTAGCAACGGTTATCAACGGAATGGCACTTCAAGGCGCTCTTGAAGACAAAGGAATGCTGACGCGTTTGCAAACTGCGTTGAAAATTGAAGCAATTGCAGAACCTTATATAAAAAGAAGAGCGGTTCGCCATCTTGAAAAAGGAAGAATTGTTATTTTTGGAGCTGGAACCGGAAATCCTTATTTTACGACAGATACTGCAGCAGTTTTGAGAGGCGTAGAAGTTCACGCTGACGTAATTTTAAAAGGAACTCGCGTTGACGGAGTGTATACTTCTGATCCAGAGAAAAATCCGGATGCTGTAAAATTCGACACGATTTCTTTTGAAGACGTTTTGAAAAAAGGGTTGAACGTAATGGACACAACGGCATTCACTTTAAGCCAAGAAAACGAATTGCCAATCGTTGTTTTTGACATGAACAAAAGAGGAAACCTTCTAAAAATCTGCGAAGGAGAAAATATTGGAACCGTAGTTAATGTATAATTGTACGATTGTTGGATTCGATTTTTAGATATTTCGAAAAATCCAACAATCGAAAAATCTAAAAAAAATGACTGAAGAAATTGATTTTATATTAGACAGCACAAAAGAATCTATGGAAGGTTCTATTGCTCACCTTGAAAAAGAATTTTTAAATATCCGTGCTGGAAAAGCGAGTCCTGCGATGTTGGGAAGCGTTTTTGTGGATTATTATGGTTCACAAACAGCTTTGTCCCAAGTTTCAAAAGTAAGCGTTCCAGATGCGAGAACGATTACGATTCAGCCTTTTGAAAAAAACATGATTCAGCCGATTGAAAAAGCAATTCAAGTTGCAAATATCGGGTTTAACCCAATGAACAATGGCGACATGATTATAATCAGCGTACCGCCTTTGACAGAAGAACGTCGTCGTGATTTGGCAAAGCAAGCAAAAGCGGAAGCGGAAGATGCAAAAATCGGAGTTAGAAATGTTCGTAAAGATTCAAACTCAGATATTAAAAAATTAGAAAAAGAAGGGACTTCAGAAGATATTTGCAAAAGCGCAGAAGATGAAGTTCAGAATTTGACTAACGCTTATATTAAAAAAATTGATGAGCTTTTAGTGAATAAGGAAGCTGAAATTATGAAAGTTTAATCTTTCTTTGATTTATGAAATGAGCCGGATACTATTCCGGCTTTTTTTATACCTTTAAATGTTCTAAAAAACACTGCCACATGAAATTATTTCTAAAAATTGCTTTCCTGTTTTTGTTTGGAAGTTGCGCCTTTGCTCAAAATAAGCTTAATTTAAGTCAGGGTGAAACAACAGAGAAAGGTTATCTGACTACAATTCCATACAAAGAAATTAAAGAAAAAATAATTATTGACGGTGTGATTAATGGAAAAAGCTACAAGTTTATGCTTGATACTGGCGCTCCGATGATTATTTTCAAAAAACTTGCAGACGACTTAAATCTTTTGAAAGTAAATGATTTGTTGGTAAAAGACCAGAGCAATAAAAAAGATACGATGACTGCGGTTATGCTACCGAATATAAAAATTGGCGATGTTACTTTTAACAACATTCCGACTTTGATTTCTGAAAATTCTATCATTGAATGTTTTGGAATTGACGGAATCATCGGAAGCAATGTTTTACGAAATTCAATAATTCAATTTTCTTCAAAAAACAAAATCATAACTATTACAGATACTCCAAAACTTCTAAAACTAAAAGGCAAATCTTCAAAATTATTTTTAGATCCGCAAAGCAATCCTTTTATTTGGATTGAGCAAAGAAATGGCAAAGTTACAGCAAGAGAACAGCTTCTTTTTGATACCGGAATGGATGGATTTTATGACCTTTCCATGCCACTCTATAAAAAATATTTTGAAAAACTTCAGCTGTTTAATGAACTTTCGAAATCATTTGGCACTTATTCTATAGGAATTCATGGAAATGCTGATGCCACTGAAAACTACAAATTTTTGTTGCCGCAATTGACTATTAATGATGTAGCTTTTAAAAATGTAAATACCCAAACAACTTACGACAGGAATTCTAGAGTTGGCGCCACACTCTTAAAATATGGCGTTGTGACTGTGGATTTTAAAAACAAGAAGTTTTATTTTGAACCTTTTCAAGCTGAAAAATCATTTGACTTGGCTGAAAAGAGCTGGCCCTTTAATGCAATTTTAGATGGTGAAAAAATGAAAATTGGAATTATTTGGGATAAGGAATTAGACAAAAATATAAAAGCTGGCGATCAGATTCTGCAATTTGATGATCTGAATTTTGAAAATATGACGATTTGTGAAATGATTGTTTCCAATTTTAAAGATTTAAAACAAGAAAATGCCGTGATTACTTTGAAAGATGGCTCCACTGGTGAGATTAAGAAATTTGAAATTAAAAAAATATAGTTTATTTATTTCTATATAAAAGCATTTCCCAACGCAACCTTTGGCCTCTTTTTAATCTTATAATTGAACCAAAATTAAAAACCTGATGCATAAAAAAAGCTGTAATTTAAAGTCATGGATCTTTTCGTTTTTCCTGTGCCTTTTTTTTGCGATCAGCAGTTTTGCCAATAATTTGCAACATTGCGATTCCCTGATACAAAACGGAATCGATGCCATGTGGAAAAAAGACCACGTGAAATCACTAGAACTGCTAACCCAAGCCAGAAATTTAGCAGAGAAAAATCGATGGTACAAGCAATTATTTCTAGCTACAAATAATATCGGTGCCAATTATTACAACCTTTTGGATTATGGCGAAGCACTGAATTATTATTTAGAAAGTTATACGATTGCGGTAAAAAATTTAGAACCAAAATATGAAATGATCGTGTTGAACAACATTGCCATTTTATATTCAAAGGAGAAAAATTATGAAAAGGCAAATGAATATTTTCAAAAAGCCTATGACATTGCCGTAGAAAATAAAGATGTAGTCAAAACTGGATTGTATGCAATGAATCTAGGAAATGTGGCCAATGAAACCGGAAATCTAAAGCGAGCACGTGCTTATTTTAATGAAGCGTTGCCAAATCTCACCGTACAACCTCAGCTTTTAATTTTGAGCAAAATGGCAATTGCCGAAAATGATTTGCTTCAAGGCAACACAAAACAGGCACGACTTAGCGCCGAAGAACTTTTAAAAAACACCAAAGATTTAGAATACAATGACATTGGGATTTCACTTTTGATGATCTTGGCAAAAAGTCATTTTAAAGAAAATAATCTAGAACTTGCCAAAAATTATACTTCGAAAGTCTTTGAAAGAAAACCAAATTTAGAAACAAAAATTTCTGTTTTTGAATTGCTTTCTGAGATTTATTACGCTGAAAAATCATTTGATCTTGCTTTGAGAGCAAAAGATTCTATTATTGAAACGGAAGGAAAGCTGAACGAAATTAAAAATGGAAAAGTCTTTGAAAACAGCCGTGTAAAATTTGAAATTGAAAATTACAAGAAGGAAATCACATTAAAGGAATCTAAAATTGATGAAGAACGAAAGATTTTTTATGCGGTGATTGCAGTCATTTTCACCATTGTCTTTTTTATAATATTGACCTTGAGAAATCTTTCCATAAAGCATAAGCAACGCAAATTAATTGCCGAACGAAACGAACAGATCATTACTTTGGAACTTGAAAAAGAAAAAAGCGACAACCTGCTTCTAGAAAAAATGCTAAATGAAAAAGAAACTACTTCACTTTTAGAACAAGAAAGGTTGAAAAACGAAATTGAGCTAAAAAACAGAAAACTTTCTGCAAAGGCACTTTATCTTTCGGGCAGAAATGAATTGATTGAAGAAACGCTTCAAAATTTGTCAAAACTTCCTGAAATTTCAAAAGATCCAATATTAGTCGAGCACATCAAGAAGCTGAAAAATCACTTGAAAACAGAAGATGAGTGGGATAATTTTATCACGCATTTTGAAGAAGTGAACCAGCATTTTTTAAATAATCTGAAGACCAAACATCCAAAATTAAATTCAAACGACATTCGATTCATTTCTTATATTTATATGAACTTGAGTACGAAAGAAATTTCTTCGATGTTGAACATTACAGCTGACGCGTGCCGCAAAAGAAAGGAAAGAATTGCCTCTCGAATGGAATTACCGCACGATATTAATCTATACGACTATCTTTCAACACTTTAATGCATTTAAATCACAATTTGTCCGAAAGGATGTCACACTATGTCCGCCTATTTTTTTTGATTAGAACATTATTTTTTGGAAAATTTAGAACAACAAAAAAATTACTAATCATGAAAAAAATTACATTCTTCTTGTCTCTATTAGCAAGTTGCGCAATGCAATCTCAAGTCACTACTTATGAAGCGACGAAAGATTTCGGAAAACTTGAAGATCTGACGTATGACCTCACTGTTCAGAATAAAATTTATGCACTTACACAAGGAAATCATCTTGTTGTTTCTACTGACAACGGACTTACTTGGTCATTAAAATATTCTTTCCCAAATACTGGAGCTTGGCTTTCAGATTTAAAATTAAAAGCAAATACTTTAAGTTTTACGGTTAAAAGTTCAGATATAGCACTTGACGGAATTTATATTTTGAATGTTACAAATAATGCTGTCATTCGCCATATTCCGCTTCCAAATCCTGAAGAATATTCTACTATTGTTTCGTATGATTTATTTGACGCAACAGGAAATGATGTAATTATCCACACTAGCTATTCAGAAGGTTTTGAAACACGCACAAAAGTATTTTATTCAAAAGACGGCGGTACAAATTCGCAGTTAATTTATTTTAGCGTTGACAACAATAATGTTCATGCAAATAATGTGGCGATAAGTCCATTAGACGCCAATAAATTATTCATTGCAAGATCTTTAGGGCCTGATGGTGTTAATGGAGGTTTGTTGATCTCAACTAATGGTGGCACAACTTTTACAGAAAGCTTGCCGGGAATTCCTCTTGACCCAATTGCTTTCAATCCGACGAACGGAAATGATATCTTAATTGGATCAGGAATTAGTTTTGGCGCTAGTCCAGAAGGACTGTATCGTTCTTCAAATGGCGGTACAACTTGGACACTTGTTCCAATTACTTGGACTGAACAAACTTTAGACAATATCACTAAAATTGCTTTCAATCCAGCGGCTCCAAACAATATCATCTTGCTGGAAGAAAATGAAATCGTAAAATCAACAAATGGCGGTGTGACTTGGACAAATATCGTTTATCCTGTCGATTCAACTTCTTATTATTATGGATTGAACGCTTCGTATAATCCTTTTAATGTAAATCAAGTTGCGATTACAACCGATTTATTTCCACAAATGTCAATTGACGGCGGGACGACTTTGACGCAAATTCAAGCTCCGTTTTACAATATTAAAAGTATTGACCAGGCAAAAAACAGTACTTCAAAACATTTGTTTTATGGAACTAATGGCGGACGTTTGCACAAAAATTTGACAACAGGAATTACCTCTATTTATGATGCGCAGCCACCGACGATATTTAATCCAAGAACCAATTATATCGTTGCAGATAAAAATATTCCAGGAAGAACTTTCACTTATGCTTCGATGGGATTCTTTGGAGGAAATTTAGTTTTAAGCAATGATTATGGCGCAACGACTACGGTTTTGACCAACGCTTTCGCGGATGATATTCAAGAGCTTATCGTGGATCCAAATAATTCTAATATTATTTATGTAGCTTTCAGAAGCGGTGAAAACGGAACATTGCAAAAAATCAACTTCACAGCTCTTGACAATATCATCGTGGAAGACATCATAACTCCAGAAATCGATGAAATGGGTTCAGGAGCGATCACGGGAGTTGCCGTTACACTAGGAAATGCGAACGAAATTTTTATTTCAAAAAGTGCCAAATTCTTCAAATCTGTGGATGGAGGCGTTACTTGGGTAGAAAAAATGAACGGATTGACAATAAACCAAGCAACAGATTTGATTTGGGATATGCAAAGAAATCCGTTGGATGCAAATCATTTTACAGTAACTACAAACACTGGAATTTTCTCTACTTCAAATGCTGGTGAAAACTGGACAAGCATTTTAACTGGTGCTGATGTGAAAAGAATTACTTATTCACCAATAAATAACGGTGTGATGGTTGCTTCACTTTTTTCAACACAATATCAAGATACTTCGTTCACCTACACAATTAATGGTGGACAAACTTGGACACCAGTTACTCCTGCACAGTTGAATTTTGTAAATTCTTATGCAATGGCTTATGAATTTGATGGAAATACGATCAATGCTTATCTTGCCACTACAGATTTAGGCGTTATGAAAGTTGCAATTGAGAATATCGGCTTAGGCATAAATAATCCAAATGCGACTGAAAGCATGATTTCGGTTTATCCAAATCCAGCTTCAAGCCAAGTAACTATTTCTGTTTCTAACAATTCATTTGAAATTCAAAACACAGAAATTTATTCTATTACAGGACAAAAAGTTTTACAAAGCACTCAAAAAACTATCAACGTTTCGAGCTTGGCTCCAGGAATGTATATCGTCAACATAAAAGCTGACAATAACACAACTTACACGCAAAAATTAATCAAAAAATAGTTTTTGACCAGAGTTTAAAAAGCTGCATTCCTTCATTGGTTTGCAGCTTTTTTTATGGCAAAATTTTAAGATTTGACGCTTTACAATTTCATAATCCTTTATTAACTTTGTTTAGATCGACTTTAAATTAATATTTACAATTTCTAAATATTTCTACCATGCCACTGCAATTAACTGAAATTGAGCGTGTAAAAACCATCTCTAAAGAAGAATTTTATAAAAATTATGTAATAAAGCAAAAACCTGTAGTTGTTGAAAAACTTACAGAAGATTGGCCCGCTTATGAAAAGTGGAAGCTTGACTACATAAAAAATATTGCAGGCGAAAAGGTTGTTCCCTTGTATGATGATCGTCCGGTAACACACAAAGATGGTTTTAACGAAGCACATGCCAAGATGAAAATGGCTGATTATATTGATCTCTTGCAGTCAAAACCTACAAATTATCGAATATTTCTTTATAATCTGATGCAACAAGTACCTTCGTTGAAATTAGATTTTAAATGGCCTGATATTGGACTTCGATTGGTAAAACAGCTTCCGATGCTTTTCTTTGGAGGAGAAAATTCAAAGGTTTTCATCCATTATGATATTGACTATTCAAATATTCTGCATTTTCATTTTCATGGAAAAAAACAGTGCATCCTTTTTGCTCCAGACCAGACGCCTTATTTATACAAAGTTCCACATGCCTTAATTTCAAGGGAAGACATAGATTTTGATAATCCCGATCTTGAAAAATGGCCAGCGCTGAAACAAGCAAAAGGCTTAATTTGCAATTTAGAACACGGCGAAATGCTTTACATGCCAGAAGGTTATTGGCATTATATGAAATACCTGACACCCGGATTTTCGATGAGTCTTCGCGCCTTCCCTAGAAAAATTACAAATCTTGGAAAAGCAGCTTATAACATTTTTGTCATGCGTAATTTTGACAACTTGATGCGAAAATGGAAAGGCCAAGAATGGATCGACTATAAAAATGAGCAAGCGGTCGTGAGAACCCACAAAAACTTAAATATTGTTCCATAAAAAAATCCCAGCAAGTTGCTGGGATTTTTATTTTCAAAACCTTTGTGATTAGTTCACTATAATCTTCTTGCTTATTTCTATGCCGTTTTCAAGGTGAATTTTTACCACGAGCGCTTGCTGGTTGGCAACCACATCTTGAATGGTAAATTCGTTGCTGTTTACCTTTTTGTTTTCATAGACATTTCTGCCCAACAAATCATAAACGGTAATTCTTTGGATATTTTCTAAAGAAGATCTTACTGTAATTGTTTTTCCGTTAACGCCAACAGTCACATTATTTTTAATCAAATCAAAATCTGGATTGGCTAATGTTTCTGAAGTATATCGCAGAACAAATCGTGTGTTGAAAGTTCCAACAGCCGATGTGAATTCATAAGCACTTTGTTTCAAGTCATGAATTACATGCAGCATTTTGTCTTCAAGGTAAATATTTTGGACTGTGAAAAGTCCGTCAAAATTAGCCAGACTGATTTTGAAAGTTCCCGCAGTTGAGATTTTATATCCTAGATCTATACTATCACTTTCAAGAAATGGCAGAGCTCTACCTTGAATTGTAAGGTTTTTTTGAGAAACGATTGAATAAATAGTTGTTGCAGTGCCACCCATCAATTCACCGTCGAAATTGCGGTCAAGATCATTTGATGCACCATCTAAATATCCGATAAGTGTTTGCTTGAAAGCATTTCTTGAATCTGAGATGTTCAGCCAGATTCTGCTTTTTTCAGTTGCAGTTTCCGCTGTATTTCCGTTTCTTAAGAATTGGTCGTTGTGAATGGTCTCTCTCATATTGTTGTTGAAAGTAGCAGTTCCGTCAGCTATTCCTTTTACAAAAAATGCTTGACCTGCAGCAATATGTCCGTTATAAACTACAGCGCTTTGTTCTGTTGAAGTTCCTCCAACGGCATTGTAAACGGCATAATCATTATCTGCATACGAATAAAAACCCAGCTCATTTGGCGTTGGATCTAATGGCGTATTGTGCGTCCAAACATAAATTGTTCCTTCCAATTCTGGATTTATTGCATTATCTAAAAATCTGTCGGCATAAATTGCAGATGGATATGGATTCCCAAGCAGGTTTAATTTTTGTCCTGTAGCTCCTCCAACAACTGGCACTGCAACAATTCCATTGTTTGCAGTTCCTGTGAAAACTCCAGTAAATATTTCTCTCGGCGCTATTGGATTTGGCGAAAAAGTCTGTGGCGCTCTGATGATGTAACCATTACCTTTTGCCATGTTATCTGTTCTTAAAACATTTATCCAGTCTTGGAATTGGCTGTTCCATTTAAAATATTTATCAGCCAAAGTATTTGGAGACAAGGCGCCAAAAGTTTGGGGCGTTACTGGCGATGACCAATAAGTGTAATCATAACGATACATTGGCTTGGCATCTCTTTTCATGGTAATTTGACCGATGTTTGACGCTAAATCATCACGCTGTACCAAACTTCCTCTGTCTAATACTGTGATTATTCCTTGATTTTGAATATCACTTTGTATTTCCATGAAAGTATCAGCAATTACTGCCACTTCTCCTGCAGCGGTTATTTGGCATCTACAGCCGGAGAGATTTCCTGATAATGTTGTATAATAACCATTTATGATTGCTATTTCTGAAGACGTTGGCGCCGTGGAAATTACTTCATTATTGAGCCAATTAGAACCGTTCCATGTTTTAGAAGCTTTCTTCTTTCCTTTTAAAACTACGTTGTCTAAAGTCCAAAGCTCGTTGACAACATCTGAGATAAAAATAATTCTAACATGTAGAGTTGAAACTTTTGGAAGATTTGTAAGAACAACTGTGCTATATGCTGGTGTCGTCTCAGCTCCTCCAGTAGTAGGCTGAAAAATTTGGACAGTATTCGTTCCGGTATAAACTTTACTAGCTGTAGCTTGAGAGGAACCAAAAGACCATCTGGCATTGTCATAGCCATTAATTTGAATTTCTCTTGACCAATTTGTACCGTCTGTACTTACTTCTACTTTAACATTGTCGCCGATATCCATACCGTTTGATAACGTAAGTCTAGAAAACGCACCTAATCTAAAGCTTAAATTAGCATCCAAAATCTCAGAAGTATTTATAGCATCAAATTTCAGCGTGACTTCTTGTCCAAATACCTGAAAACTTTTTGAATTTATTGAAGTTGAGCTAGAACCGTTTGCCGTAGCATTGCCGCCTGTGATGTTATAAGTATTCACAGGAGGATTTACGAAACTCCAAACCGGAGTTGCAGGCATATCTTCAAAATTTTGTTGCGCGATTACTTCTTCTGTACCAAAAGCACATTCGATGAAATCAACTCCAAAACCTTGGATAGCAAAAGTATATGGATTTTCATTAAAGTCATTATTGCCAATAACAACAATTGCATTTTTTTCACCAGTTGTCGTTGGATCGAAAGAAACGGTAAAAGTAGTACTTCCTCCGATGCCAACAGAAGCTGCCGCATTTGCTGTAATTGTAAAATTTGAAGATCCTGAAATTACTGGATTGCTCAAGGTCAGAACATCAGTTCCTGTATTTAAAATGGTGAATGTTCTTGTTACTATTCCTCCTGTAATTTGTACTTTCCCAAAAGAAGTAGTGTTGGCTTCGCTGGCCACGCCACTGCCACTCGGAATTGAAACTCCATTTCCTTGAAGGTCAATTTCTGGTGATTTTCCTGTTCCTTGTACTACAAAAAGATAAGGATTTTCGTTAGCATCATTGTTAGCTATTCTCACCGTTGCTGTTCTCAACCCTGGCGCTGCAGGTGTGAAAACAATTTTAAAAGTTGCTAATCCTCCTTGGGCATTTACAGTAGCGGAAGGCTGCTCAACAACTGAAAACTCACTTGCATTTACCCCTAAGATTTCTACCGCAGGACTGCCAGAAAGATTTAACGGCGCCATACCAATACTGTGAATTACATATTCTTTTGCGGTACTTGGCGTAAGTAATTCTTGAATTCCGAACAAAGTATTATTAAGCGCTGCTGTGGTTGTGGCGCTACTTTGAATTACTATATTATTCCCTTTTATGGCAATTTCTGGTCCGGTTGGTCTCGTGATCGTGATCGTGTAATCTTCAACTTCTCCAAAAAGAAATGATTCGCAAGGCGTGGAAGTTCCAGAAATTCCTCTTGCACTAACTCTCATCCTTATATTTTTTTCTAGTGTCGCTTCTGTTGGAACAGTAATGTTTAAAGGCGATAAACTTGTTGTGCCGTTAGTTACATTTGTTGCACTTCCTGCTTCATATAGTTCACTTCCGTCAAAAGTACCATTTCTGTTCCAATCAATCCAAACACGTGTATCTACTGTATAGTTTCCTGCAGTATTTACTTTTACTGAAAGCGGATAAGTTTCGCCTAAAATAAGTGTTGTTGCAACTGTTGCTGTATAATTTGTATAAGCTCCACTCGATGTTGAAGTTTGGTTAATCGTATTAAAGTTTACTGCGGTAATACCTGTATTGTCATCTGTATTTCCAGAAGATTCACAGTAAACAAGTCCCGTCGTCGCGCAGGCTGAAACTCCTTCTGACCATTCAGTTCCTTTTCTAACAAAAACTTTATAGCAATAAGAAAGTCCTTCTGTCAATCCTGTTATGCTGGCACTATTGGTTGTATTTTTAAAAATCACTTGATTTCCTCCGGCATAAGCAGTATTTGGAATATAACTTGTTCCATCCCCAGAAGGCACAAAAGTTACCGGACCTTGGTTTGCCACGACTAAGTATTCATAACATCCAGTAGAATTTGCCACTACTGACCAAGAAATTGAAGAAGAGGTTTGCGCCACAGTCGCTGCCAAATTGGTTACATCTGGCGTGTTGATTGTGTAATATTGATTCCAACTTCCTGATGAATTTATTCCGCTTGCCCAGCCGGTTTGTGTTTCAGAACGGTAGGCAACTACTTTAAAAGTATATTGTGAAGCATTAACAAGTCCTGTGATAGTGGCAGAAGTAGCACTTCCTTTGTAAATTGCTTTTCCTAAAGTTCCATAAGAATTTGCTGTAGCATAATTTGCAATTGCAACATAACTGTTTGCATTTCCTGCAGCAGTAGCGGCCATTTGAGGAACTGTAGTACTTGGTTGTGCAAAAACGATATAACCAGTCGGAGCATTTCCTCCTGAGGAAGCATCCCAACTTAAAGTTGCTTCAGTTTCAGCAAGACATGATTTAAGATTAAGACCGTTATTTGGTACCGTATTATTTACCGTAAGAATTGCCACGTTTGATTCTGCAACACAGCTTCCATTGCTGATGGTAACTTTATATCGGTTTGCATTTTGCGTTAGCGTCAAACCTGTCAGTGATAAAGTAAGCGTATTACCTCCAACATTTGCCCAAGTTGATCCTCCATCTGTAGACTCTTGCCATTGCTTCACATAAGTTGAAAAGTTTGTACCAGCTACTGTAAAACTTGCCGTACCGCCCACGACACCAATAACGTCAATAAGCGAGGTCGAAACGACTGGCTGTGCATTGATTGTGATAGTTTGTGAAAATGCATCGCTCCAGCATAATGAACTATTTTGTGATCTTATGTAGCGAATGCCAGTAGTAGTTTGATTGATAACTGCTGTAGTTACTGGATTGGTAGTTGCTGTTCCAGTTGCTGTAGTCTGCCAGTAATATGTATTTCCATCAGTGCTTTCTCCTGTTGCAAAATTATAAGTCAAATTTGTACTGCTGCAAGAAGTTGCCGGAGTGATTGTGCCTTGAGGTGTTGCTGGTTTTTGACTCACTGTTCTTGCTCCTGAAATACTTGATTTCACAGGCGAACAGGGTGTTGCGCCAGAAATTATTACATAATAATAAGAAGTTCCAGCTACAGTATTTGGAGGTGTAAAGGAGTTTGAATTTGTACCCACAGTGCTATCGTCTGCTGTTGTATTATTGCTATTATCAGTAGATTTATACCATTGGTATGATAACGATGTTCCTGAAACTCCGACTGAAATTGCTGCAAAATCAGTACCGTTACAAGTGGACACAACAGTAGCATTTGGTTGTGTCGTGATTGTTACTGGAGTATTGATAACAATAGAATAACCAGCCGTTGCTGCTCCAGACCAGCTTCCTGATTTGTTTGCTCTGACATAATAAGTCCCAGTTGCTGTTGGCATAAATGGAGCTGTAACATTATTCGCTGTTGAAGTTCCTAAAGCTGTTGACTGCCAGTAATAGGTTTCATCTGCAGGAATTGTTCCTGTGTAAGTAAGTGTTGTTGCACTACATGCTGGCGTCGTTCCTGATAGTGTACCCGTTGGATTTGCAGGAATATCTGAAACGATTGCTTTTATAGCAAAATCATAAGTCGAAGCAACGTTAGTATCATTGCTACCGATAAGTAAGCTATTAGTAAAAGTACCTGCCGAAGCGCTGTTAAAACTTACCGAAAATGTGGTACTGCTTCCTGGCGTGATTGTACTCACAGAAGGCTGTGTAACCAAAAAAGGTGAAGATGCAGTTGCTAAAAGTACTGCTGGTGATGTCAAAACTAAATCAGCCGTACCCGTATTTTCAATTGTAAATGTTTTGGTAATGGTTGTATTTAGTGCTGTTGATCCAAAATCTGTTCCGTCAGCTGTTGAGGTTGTTGCAGTTCCTGAAGGAATTGTAACGCTATTTCCTTTGACATTCATCTTTGGCAATGGTGCCGTAACTGAGCCACTTAATGCTACCGATTTTGTTGCAGCATCAGTACTTGTAACCGAAAGCACATCAGCATTGTAACTTCCAACTGCCAGCCCCGATTTTAATTTTACAAAAATGGGCGTTGTAGTTACTGACCCAGTTGTTGGTGCCAATGAAATTGCCGAAGAAGAATAAGTTCCTGTGGCTGTTGTTGCAATTTGATAATTAGAACCCGAAGGTGTCACGACAAGATTTGCTGTCAGATTGCTTCCTGAAACATTGAAAGTCTGGTTTGCAGAAGGTCCGTTTCCAAGAGCATAGGTGAATCCGGAAAGGGTGGTTTGTGAAGAGATAAGAGTTGGGGTTGCAGGAGCCATTGATGAAACACTTCCTTCAAGTATAAAATCTTTGGTTCTTAGATTTCCAGTACTAGAAGCTGACCATCCATAAACTCTAAAAAGTACTTGGTTATCTGTTGTAAAATCAGTAAAATCCCAAACAAATGCGTAGTCTGCGGAAGCATTTGTTATATTATAATTTGGAGAATCAACCCAATTTGCACCACCATCAATAGAGTATGCCGCACCTACAATTGTGGGCCCTGCACCAGTTCTATAAGCAGTAAATTTGAATGAAGTGTATGTGGCTTGGTAAGTACTAGCTGGTTGTAGTGAAAAACCATGAAATTCATTTGCAGTTCTGGCCGCTACTCTTGTTGTATTATCCCAATTGCTACTAACGAAGTATCCAGTTGTAGTTGCTACACCAACTCCTGCACCTCTAGCCAAGGTTCCAAAAGTAATATTTGATGCGACCCCAGATGCTGTAATATTACCAGCAGAATATCTGCCTAGCTCTTGTCCAAAAGAATTCAAAACACTAAAAACCAATAAAAATAACAGTAAAATTCTCTTCATATATTTTATTTTAAAAGTTGTCCCCTGTGCTTTTTACAGCCACATTTTTAAAATTATTAGGCGCAAATGTAATACGCCGGCATTATCTTAATATTAAGTTAATAAAATCGTTTTGAAAGATACAGAATTCTTACAAATAGATGTAATCTGAACTTAAAAATTTTGTAGAAAAAACGTGTTAATTTTTTATGATTTAAGAAAAATCTTATATTTTGATTATTCCAATAGCCTAAAAATTAATTTTATTATTAGAAAATATTTACCCCATAATTTTAGAGGTATATTTATAAAATTCTGAATTATAAACACATATACCCTTCTTAAAATCAAAATTTTATCTACAAAATCTATTTAATTGGCAACCCCTACCTATTTCCTCCATTGTCTCAGCTTTTTGGAAGATCATCATTGCTTTTAGGTAGGTACCCCCACCTACATACCCCCCTACTCGAACCTAAATAGTTCTTCAATGCCTTATTTTTCTAGGGCGGTGGTAGTAACTAAGTAGGATATATTACCAAATTTCTGAGTTGATGTCTCTTTTTGCTCGGCTGTTGGAGGTAAGAGATAGGGTATACTAATTGCAATAACAGGAAGAAAATATAAGACGAATTTCTTCCTACAAAAATGTATCGAAATTTATCAGACATTTCCTAATATTAAAACATGGAAATCAGCACTTTAGATGGCCGATTTCTATGTTTTATTTTAAGTTAAGAAACAATTATTTTTTGGTTGGAATTTCCTCTTCTGGAATTACTTCTCCTTCAGAAGCTTGCTTAAAACGTTGTTGCAAATGATTGTACGCAGTATCAGCTCCTGGAACTCCGGCAACGGCTGCCGCAGCGAACAAACGATAAGCCACGAGTGACATTACAAAAGCTTCTGATCCTGCAAGCATCATGGTGTCTTCTAGTTTTTCAACGATGCGACGGGCAACAGACAGCAACTCATCCATTTGAGTATACAAAACGAGGTCATTTTTAAGTTTCACAACATCGACATAAGGAGGTAGAACACCTGGCGTATTCTGGATGTGCATTAAAGAATCTTCGACAAAAATTTTATTGGAAACATTGATTTTTGGAAGCGTCATGCGCTCTTGAGGCGTCAAGCCTGTTAAAAAAGGAAGCAAATCTTCAAAAGAGTGAAGTTCGTTTTTTGCTTCTTGAATCGATGCAGCAGTTAAGGTTGCATCGATTCTGTTAGAATTCAAATTCGGCATAAATATCTAATTTAAAATTAATTAAACGTCTGTTTGGGAAATACTCTTTGCAAACATACTATTTTATTTGAATTAAAATAATAATTGCTATTTATTTTCTGAAGCTTGCATTGAGGCCTAACTTAAAGCGCAGATAAAGTATAAATTCTGGCGTATGATCTTTTAAAAAAAGCTATTTTTGAAAAAATTGCTGTAGCCTTTATGTCAAAAGAATATCCCACTGTTCGCGAAGCCATCCAAAAACTGGAGCATTATTGTGCTTACCAAGACCGCTGTCATGATGAGGTGGTTGAAAAACTGCGAACGTTGAAGATGACTTCTGACCAAATTGACCAAATTGTGGTACATCTTATTACTGAAAACTTTTTGAACGAAGAGCGTTTTGCCCGTTCTTTTGCCCGTGGAAAACACCGAATCAAACATTGGGGAAAAACTAGAATTGTACGTGAATTACAGCTTCGCCATATTTCAAAATATAATATTGAGAGCGGTTTAAAAGAAATTGATCTCTCAGAATATCTTCAAAATTTTCATGCGCTTGCAGAAAAAACATGGGAAAATATTGCCGAAACAAATCTGCTTAAAAAGAAAAAGAAGTGGTGTGATTTTCTCTTCAGAAAAGGATTTGAAAGCAACTTGGTTTATGACAAACTGCAAGATCTGGCTAACCAAGATTCCTAAAATTGGGCTATAAATCTTAGAAATAGCAATTGGACGTCTTTTCTATAACTATACTGGCAATCAGGCAAACATGTGTTATATCAAAATAGTATTTGTTTGTCTAATTTAACGCATTTTTATTATTTTTCCTACAAATATTACGAAAACGTTTTCGTTAAAAGATGCAGTTCATCGATTAAATATGCAGTTCATCGAAAAGTCCGAAAATAGGGAAACCAAAAGAAGATTGATACGCGTATCTGAAATTACATTTGTCTCACCAAATTAAAAACAAATGTTTTTCCCCATGAAAAAAATTATCATACTTCTGCTATTATTACCAGTTTTTGGATTTTCTCAAACTGTCGATTTAGTTAAATGGACTGGACTAACTACTGCCGGATCATCACTTTCATCTACACCAACATTATCAAATACAAATATTAATGCTAGTATTACAGGATCAAATTTGGTTCTTAATTGGGATGGATTTGAAGGAACTGGCTGGACAACTGACACACAACCAAATGCTGACAAATATATTCAAATGTCGATTTCTCCTAAAACTGGATATACGATCAATTTGAGTCAAGTTAGATTTGCATACAATAAGGTTGACAATGCTAATGGATGTAAGAAATACTTAGTTCAATATTCAAAAGACTCAAGCTTCCCTAATACAGCTGCTACAGTAACTTTATTGCCTGCAACAACAACTTTAACTGGAAGCAATAATGTTTCATTAGATTTCCCTTCAAGTGTTACAATCACAGCTACTGAAACAGTTTATGTGCGTATTTTTGCTTACAGCAGAACGGTAAATGGTTGGTCTGGTGTACCATTCAGACTTCGTCATAAAGCGAATGATAATGCTAATGAGGCTTATTACTTTCCAACTTTCAGAGGAACAATTGCAACGAGTGTACCTGCATGTACTATAACAGGTGACCAAACTACTTTTGGTACTGATAAATGGATTGGCTATGTTTACAACAATGCTGGAAACACTACGAATCCTCCAACTGCTCCATTTGCATCAGCAAACTATAAAGGATATATAACTACAACTAGCGATACATTTGACACTGATTTAGGTACAAATAGCATCTCTGGACCAAATGTATGTGGTACTTATGCTGACTTCTTTGCAGTTAATTATAAAATGAGAAAGAATTTCCCAGCGGGTATGTATGTATTTACAGTAGGTGGTGATGACGGATATAGATTAAAAATTGGAAACACAACTCCGATAGACAACTTTACTTTACAATCTTATGTGACAAGAACAACTGCTCCTATTTACTTAAGTGGTAGCACAGATCTTATTTTAGAATATTATGAAGACCAAACAAATTCAAGAGTGTCTTTCAGTTATGCTTACACTCCATGTGGACCAGTAAATTCATTAACTGGAATTGCAAAATCTACCTCTCCAACTTGTACTTATGATGGAAGCGTTTTACTTACAGCACAAGGATCAATGGCAGCTGGTACTACTTTCCAATGGGGAAAAGGAACTATCGGAACTAACGTTATTGCAGGTGAAACTGGAGTATCAATTACAGTAAATCCAAATGCAACGACTGACTACTGGGTAAAAGCAATAAATAACTGCAACCAATATTCAACTGGGGTTTCAACAACAGTTGTTCCGCCTGCAAGAGATGCTTCAGGATCTGGACAATGGATTGGATATGTGTATTCTAACTATACTACTACAAGCACTACACCACCTGTAAATGATGCCATCTACAGAGGTTATGTAACTGAAGACGCTATTTTTGACAGAGATGTAGCAAGCGGATCGACTTTCAGAGGTAGAGAGACTTTTCTTTGCAATGCTCCAACAGAAAGATATTTTGTAAGATACAAGATGACATTAAACCTTCCTGCAGGAAGATACAACTTCACAGTGGGTGGAGATGACGGATACAGACTTTCAATCGATAATGTGGCAGTAGGTACGATCAACAATTGGGGTGAGCATGGCTACACAACAAGTTCAGCTACTCAAACTTATGCTACAACTACGACACATACTTTTATTTTAGAATATTTCAACGGTCCAAACTTAGGTCATGTTTCTTTCACCTATAATAAAATTGAAGGCGACCCAACAGAATTTGGAAACAATGTTTGGAATGTTTATGCTTACAATGAAGAAAACATCAACATCGATGCTGTATCAGCAAGTTATGCAGGATATTTTGTAGATCCATCTTTAGGAATCAATTCAGAAGACAGATGGAATAATTCATTATCTCCTTCAGTAGCTGTTGCAGTTCCAACAACAGGTGCTACAGGATGGGTTGGTGGTCCCGTAAGAAATGACAACTTTACAGTGATTCACAAAAGAAAAGGTTTTCCATGTGGATATTATGAATTGAAAATGGACAAATTAGATGATGAAGCTAAAGTTTATCTTGATGGGGTTCAAATTTACCAAAGATCTGCAGCAAGTACTACACTGAATGAAGTTATTGGAAATTACAAATTAAACGCTGACTCAAAAATTGAAGTGCGTTTGAGAGAAAATGGCGGTGCTGCTTATCTTAAACTGTCTATTACTGATAAGCCTACATTTTACACTGGATCATGGAGCGGTGCACCAGCAAACACAAACATAACAATCAACAGCAATCTTGTTCTTAACGAAAATTTAGAGGTTTGTTCTTGTACTGTAAAAGCAGGAAAAAAATTGACTATCAATCCAAACGCGACTCTAAATGTAGTAACAAATGTGGTAGTAGAAAACACAGGAAGCATCTTAGTTAAAAACACAGGTTCTCTTGTTCAAATAAAAGATGATGCAACATTCACAGGTGAGCTTAATTCTTTCACAATGGAAAGAAACACAACGCCAATGATCATTTATGATTTCGCATATTGGGGATCACCAGTAACATCACAAAACTTAAAAACATTTTCACCAAACACATTGGCTGATAAATATTATAGCTTCAACGGAACTTCTTGGGTAATCGAAAATCCAGTAACAGCTTCAATGACGCCAGGTAGAGGATATATCGTAAGATCTCCACAAGCATGGAACAACACAATCACAAATGGTGGTGTAAGCAGTTATAACACGACTCAACCTGATGGTACTTTCCCAGGTGGTGTTTTTCAAGGTGTTTTCACAGGAAAAGCAAATGCTGGAACAATCACAGTGCCGCTTATGGGGAATGCTGGAGCAAACAACCTTTTAGGAAATCCATATCCATCACCAATCAGCGTGGCAGATTTTACAGATGCAAATCCTGGAAAAATTGATGGTACTTTCTATTTCTGGACGCACAAAACACGTGTTTCATCAGTTCCAAATCAAAACGGAACATACGCTTACAACAACCAAGATTACGCTTCATATAACAAAACTGGTGGTGTTGCAACAAGCCCAATCGACAAAAAACCTGATGGAAACATCGCTTCAGGTCAAGGTTTCTTCGTAAGAACTTCTGGTACTGGAAATGTAGTTTTCAAAAACAGCATGCGTATTCAAGGTACTGGAAAAAATTCAGACTTTTACAGAACTGGAAACACTACAAATACTGAAAACAATAGATATTGGTTAAGTATGGCAAATGCCGACGGTCTTTATAGCGAATTTTTAGTTGGATATATTAATGGTGCTACAAACAATACAGATATTGATTTTGACGGTATCACTACATCATCAGGAAACGTAATGCTTTATACAGTTGTTAGCACTAACAAATTAGCGATTCAAGGACGTCAAGCTCCTTTTACTAACACTGATGCTGTTCCTGTTGGATATAAAGTTGCCGCTGCTGGTCAATACACAATCAGCATCAATAAAAAAGAAGGACTTTTTGAAGATGGTCAGACAATGTATCTTTATGACAGAACAACAAGTACATACCATGATTTATTAGCAGGTGATTTCACATTCACTTCTGCTGCAGGAACTTTTGATAGCCGTTTCGAAGTACGTTATGTAAACGAAACCTTAGGAGTTGACAACCCAGTTGTTTCTAATTCTGATGTAATCGTTTATAAAAACGGAAATCAAATTGCTGTAAAAGTAACTAATTTCACAATAGAAGATATTCAAGTTTATGACATCACAGGAAAACTTCTTTTCGACAAAAAAGGAATTGATGCTAACGAATTCAGTACTTCAACATTAAATGTTTCAAACCAAGTGGTCGTAGCAAAAGTAACTTTAGACGGAGGACAAACAATCTCTAAAAAAGTGATCATGAACTAAGAACATAATTCATAAAAGAAAATCCCATAAGCAAATTGTTTATGGGATTTTTTATTTATAAGACATTCGGTTTTAATTTATGTAGATACAAAAACCATTTGCGAAACTGTATCAATCTTTACTAATCAAAATACTGACCGCGTTTCCTCCAAAACCAACAGCATTGACCAAAACTTTTCGAATAGCTTTCCTTTCTTTCTCCACTTTCGCATACGGAATTCCTATAAATTTTTGATGTTGCATCATTAAGATGGCAAGTTCAATATTAAGCATTCCCGAAGCACCAAAAGTATGTCCGATTTTCCATTTGTTTGTTGTCAGCATTGGCAAATTCTCTCCAAAGATTTTCTGAATTGCTTTATATTCTGAAAGATCTCCTTTTATAGTTCCTGGAGCATGCATGACAATTGCATCCACTTCATTAACATCAATATTTTTCAAAGCCATTTTCATCGACTTCTGAAAGCAAATCGCTTCCGCGGAAATTGAAATGCTATGTTCTAAAATTTCAGTTGCAAAACCAATACCTTCTATATAAGCCAAAGCATTTGCAACGTCACCAATTTCTAAACAAGCCATCGAAGCACCTTCGCCCAAAACCATCGAATTCTGTGTTTTTTCTAAATCAAAAGCGCGGCAAGGAAACTCAGAATCATTTTTAGAATAAATCTTCAAAGCATTCATCTGCGCAATTGTAAAAGGTGTCAAGGGAGCTTCACTTCCACCGACCAAAAACTTCTCGGCCATTCCCGCACGAAGCCAAGCCACACCATTTAAAACAGCATGCAAAGCAGTCGAACACGTAATCGAATGTGAGATTTCTGGTCCTTGTGAATTCAAATCATGGGCAACCCAAGAAGAAATGTTTCCCAGTGTTGTAGCAGGAGAAGCCAAAGTATGTGCTTTTCCTGTTTCTAAAAATTCTTGGTGGTGCTTTTCAAAAAGCTGTGTTGCTCCTCGCGAAGAACCAATATTTATCCCAAAATCATCGCCTTTTTTCCAACCTGCATTTTCAACAGCTTGACGCGAAGCCAAAATTGCATATAAAACAGAATCATCCAAATGCTTATATCTTGGTTCAGAAACCTTCAATGCTTCAACTTTGTTTTTCAAGTCATCTGGCAAACTCGCCACTAAAGTTTTTGATTCACCAATCACTTTTTTAGTAATCAAAGTGGTATTGTCAAGGTATTTTTTCCATATATTTTCAGGAGAATTACCTAACGGAGAAATCGAAGAAATTGAAATTATGGAGACTTTTTGAGACAAAACTTAGTATGTATTTCACAGAGATTCACAAAGTTTAAAACAGAAATTCACAAAGTTTTTTTAATTGCTTCATAAATCTCTATAATTACTTTGCGAGACTTTGCGGTATTAATTTGTACAAATTTAAACTATTTTCAAAGCTTCTTCCACCACAGCATACACTTTTTCCAACTGCGAATCAGAGATAATATAAGGAGGCAAAATATAAACAATATTCCCAACCGGACGTAAAATCACACCCTTGTCAATAAAGAAATCATAAAGCTTATTCCTGAAATCGCCATAATAGCTTTCTGCGCCGTCACGTTGAATTTCTAAAGCAAAAATAACACCCAAAACTCGAGTAGTTGCAACTTTAGAATGACCTTTGATTTTCTCTTGAAATTTTAAATGCATTTGGTTTACCCTAGAAATATTGTCTTGCATTTCTTTACTTTGCAATAATTCTAAACTAGCTAAAGCAGCAGCACAACCTGTCGGATTTGCGGTAAAAGTATGTCCGTGGAATAATGCCTTATTTACATCGTCATCATAAAATCCATCAAATAATTCTTGCGTAAAAGTGGTAATCGCCATCGGAATCGTACCTCCGGTCAAAGCCTTTGAAATACACATCATGTCAGGTTGGAATTCTAAATAATCACAAGCAAAGTTTTTCCCGGTTTTTCCAAATCCTGTCATCACCTCATCTGCAATCGTAAAAACCTGATTTTCTTTACAGATGAGTAAGATTTTATCTAACGCAAAAGTTTCATACATTACCATTCCTGCAGCACCTTGAACCAATGGCTCAAAGATAAATCCGGCAAATTCATTTGTCTTTACCAAATTTTGCAACGCTTCAAAACAAGCTTCCTCCTGCCCTTTTACCGGAACTGGAATTCGAACGACTTCAATCAGCGAACCTCGAAAAGCTTCCGTGAAAAACGAAATGCCACTTGCTGCCATCGCTGCAAAAGTATCACCGTGGAAAGCATTTTCAAAAGCAATGATTTTGGTGCGTTTTTCTCCTTTATTATAAAAAAACTGAAGCGCCACTTTCAAGGCAATTTCCACCGCAGTTGAACCATTGTCAGAATAAAACAACTTTTTTTGATTATTAGGGAGAATCTCCATCAACTTCTCTGAAAGCAGAACGGCCGGCTCGTGTGTAAAACCGCCAAACAAAACGTGCTCTAAAGAAGTCAACTGTTTGTAAATCGCATCGGCAATAAATTTGTTGCTGTGCCCATAAGGATTTACCCACCAAGAAGCAATCGCATCGATGTATTCTTTACCATTTTCATCCCAAAGCAACGCTCCTTTTCCTTTGGAAATTGCAATGGCCGGCTTGGTCAATTTATGTTGTGTATAAGGATGCCAATTGTGTTTTTGATCTCTTTCTGAAAGGGTCATTTTTTATTTTTATTTAGAGGAAGAAAAAAAAGAAATCCATTCTTTAAATCTTGTTTCTGTCTTCTTGTTTCTATTTTCTTTTACAAATTCTTTAGCTGTTCACGAAACAAATCAGCATATTCTGAAATCACATTTTTATCGAAATAAGGCTCTTCCTCAATTCTTCCTATGAATTTCAGTCCTGTTTTATTTAAAATTATTTCTTCGGAAGATTTATTTTGATTGCCATTGAAAATTATTCCTGCGATATTTATTTTTCTGTTTTGCAACGCTTCAATTGTCAAAAGAGTATGATTTATGCTTCCTAAATAATGTCGGGAAATCACAATTACTTTATAATCCTCTTTGATTAAATCAACAATAGTTTCTGAATCATTTATAGGAACAAAAATACCGCCAGCACCTTCTATGACTAAGTTATTCTTTGTTTTTGGTTCAATTATATTTTTTTTATCAATTGTAATTCCATCCAAAGAAGCGGCCAAATGCGGACTCGCAGGTGTTTGAAGCAAATAACTGTTCGGATGAATTTTTGTCTTCAAATTAGAAATATAAGACTGAATTTTATGGCTGTCAGAATTGTCTAGATCACCAGCTTGAATCGGTTTCCAATAATCGGCCTCCAAACTTTCGGTAATAATGGCTGAAGCGATGGTTTTCCCAACGTCAGTTCCAATGCCGGTTACAAATACTTTCATGTCTTGGTTTTAAAATACAAAAGTACTGACTATGATTTTATTTCCTTTTTATTTTCTGGTAATAATACTTTCTAAATTGCTTTGTAAGATTTTAATATAATATTTAGAATTTAAGGAAGATTTTATTCCTAAATTTGAGATACAACCTCCAATTTAACAAAAACAAACGCATGACAACCACCAAATTACCTCCTTATGTAAAGGCTGTTTTTATTTCGCTTTTGATTATTATCATTATTTTTTTCATGATAATGGCCAAACAGATTCTCGTACCGCTTTTGGTTTCTGGTTATATTGCCATGCTGATGACTTCGTTTTGCAACCGATTAGAACGTTATAAAATCCCGAGATCTTTAAGTGCTTTTATTGCTTTGTTACTGATAATCACATTGATTACAGGAATACTATTTTTCATATTTATCCAACTAAAAGGATTCACAAATGACGTGGAAGCCAATATGGGCGAAAACCTCAACAATTTTGCGATTAAAATAAACGCTTGGATTAAAAACACGATAGGTTATGACGCCGGAATGGGTCATGGTTTTAAAATGGAGAAAATGGTCAAAATGATTGAATCTGGAAACACCAATATTTCTGAGATTTTGATGATGACGATCGGCACATTGTCTGATGTGATTCTGCTTCCGGTTTTTATCTTTTTTCTATTGATTTATCGCGATCACTTGGCCGTTTTTGTAACTAAAGTTTTTGAAAAACAGCGAAATAAAATTTTGATGGAACACATTGTTTCGATCCGAAGAATTGTGCATGCTTACATAGTTGGTGCCGGAAAAGTGATGCTTATTTTAGGAATTGTCAACACAGCCGTGCTTTTTGCATTGGGAATTAAACACGCTATTTTCTTTGGCATGATCGCCGGATTGCTGAACATTATTCCTTATGTTGGTCCGTTTATTGGCGCTCTGATGCCTTTCTTTTTTGCTTTATTGACCAAGGACAACTTGTTTTATCCTTTTGCCATTGTGGTTGCTTTCACACTGATTCAATTTGCAGAAAGCAGTTTTCTTACGCCAAAAATTACCGGAGCCAATGTTAGTCTAAATGCATTTATTACCTTTTTAGGATTGCTTATTGGAGGTGCGATTTGGGGAATCGTGGGCATGGTTTTGATAATCCCAACGATTGCCATCTTAAAGAAATTGTTTGAATTGAATCCGGATACCGAGCCTTACGCCTATCTTTTTGGTGAGGAAGATTCGCATTGGTTTAAGCGCAGAAAACCTAAAACAGAGAGTTAGAAAGCACTTCCAGAACTTGTGAAATTTCTTCTCTGGTTGTATAACTGTGGAGGCAAAATCGCAATCTTTCTTGACCTTCAGGAACTGTTGGAGATAAAATCGCTTTTACATCAAAGCCTTTTTCTTGCAGTTTTGCCGCAATGCTTTTCACCTTTTCATTACCAGGAATAATCGCTGACTGAATCGCTGATTTATTTCTTACAAATAATTGCTTCAAGCCTAAAAGTTGTTTTTCTTGATTGAAATGCGCAATATTCTCCCGAAGATTTTCAAGGGCAACTTTCTCTTTGGATAAAAACTGATACGCCATTAAAATTGAAGCAACCGAATGCGGTGACAAGCCAGTCGTATAAATAAAACTGCGAGAGAAATTGACCAAATATTCCTTTAATGGATGTGTTCCTAAAATTGCGGCGCCATGACAGCCCAAGCCTTTTCCGAAAGTCATTATCCTGGCAAAGATCTTCTCTTCCAAGTTTAAATGCTGGATTAATCCTTCGCCATTGTTGCCAAAAACACCCAAGGCATGCGCTTCGTCAACTACAAGATAAGCGTTGTTATTTGTAGCAATCAAAGCCATTTGTTCTAAATCAGGAGAATCTCCATCCATAGAAAAAACCGATTCGGTGACAATATAAATTAGGGAATCATTTGCATTGTATTTTTCCAAAAGCGCTTGCAAATCCTCTAAATCATTATGAATAAATTTATAAGATTTCGCATTCGACAACTGAATGCCGTCACGAATGGAAGCATGGCAATATTCATCATATAAAATAATATCGCCCCGTTGCGGAATGCTGCTGAAAAAACCGACATTGGCATCATAGCCAGAATTAAAAATCAAAGCTGTTTCTGACTTATGAAACGTGCTGATAAAATCTTCGGCTTCCTTATATAAAGTGTGGTTTCCGGTCAAGAGGCGTGAACCTGTCGCTCCGTTTTGAAGAATATTTCGATCGCGCAAAAATTGGTGTGTCGCTTCAAACAATTCTTTCGATTTAGAATATCCCAAGTAATCATTCGAAGAAAAATCAATGTTCTTTAAAGGAAAAGAAAGGATTCGCAAGGAAGCATTTTCTTTGCGCTTGTCTAATTTTTGCTGTAGCTTTTGTGGAAATTCAGGCATGCCCAAAGATAAAGCTTTTAGCCCAAAAAACTACTGGTGGTATTCCCCATGCTGTGAAAGGTCAAGTCCCATGTCTTCAGATTCTTCAGCAACACGAAGCGGAATAAGCCAATTCGTAAATTTAAAAAGAAAGTAAGCCCCAAAGAAAGTGAAAGCACAAACCAAAACCAAAGCCATCATGTGGTGTGCAAAAACAGACCAGCCACCGTGAAGCAAGCTAGCATTTTCGCCTTGTGCAAAAATAGCTGTCAAGATCATTCCTGTAATTCCTCCAACGCCGTGGCAGGCAAAAACGTCAAGCGTATCATCGATTTCTTTTAGTTTTTTCCAGTAAAGCATTCGGTTTGATATGATGGCGGCGGCAAAGCCAAAGAAAATACTTTTTGGGATGGACACAAATCCTGCGGCAGGCGTGATGGCTACTAAACCTACGACAGCACCGATGCAAGCGCCCAAGGCAGACACTTTTCTTCCGTTAATTCTGTCAAAGAAAACCCAAGTCAACATTGCCGAAGCAGAAGCCACAGTTGTTGTTGCAAAAGCCATTGCGGCAGTTCCATTCGCAGCTAAAGCCGAACCTGCATTAAAACCAAACCAGCCAAACCAAAGCATTCCCGTTCCTAACAATACAAAAGGAATATTCGCCGGAATATGCTCGCTGTTTTTTCTTTTTCCTAAAACCAATACGCCAGCAATAGCGGCAAAACCAGCTGACATGTGCACTACAGTTCCTCCTGCGAAATCTTTCACTCCGAAATAAGTCCCTAACAATCCCTCTGGATGCCACACCATGTGGCAAAGCGGTGTGTAAATAAAGAGGGTAAACAAACAAATAAACAAAAGAAATGATATAAAACGGATGCGTTCCGCAAGAGCTCCTGTAATAATAGCTGGGGTTATGACTGCGAATTTCATTTGAAAAAGCGCAAATAAGATGAATGGTATTGTTGGCGCCATTTTGCTGTGAGGCAATTCTCCGACAAGGTCAAAGAAGGCAAAACTGGTTGGGTCGCCTATGATTCCATAATGCTGGCCGTTAATTGTGATTCCTATTGAATCTCCGAAAGAAAGGCTGAAACCAACTACCACCCACAAAAGCCCAATAACGCCGAGGCAGATGAAACTTTTTAGCATCGTGGAAATTACGTTTTTCTTGCCCACCATTCCTCCATAAAAAAAAGAAAGACCTGGCGTCATAAGCAATACAAGGCAAGATGCCGTCAAAAGCCAAGCAGTATCTGCGGCGCTTATGGCGTCTGCTGTTCCAAATCCTGCTGCAACTTCAGGTGCTTTGGTTTCCCAAAACAGCCCTGCAATGGCAACTATTGAAATTATTACAAATGAACTGATCCAACGCTTTTCTATTTTCATGATTCAATAAAAATAAATAATATACCCTATTTTTTATAGGGCAAATGTAATACAAAAAGACTTTATATTATTTGCACCCCCATATATTTTACATTTAATAAATCATTTTTAAATATATTTAAACTCAAACCCTCTATTTTCGAGAGTGTCTTATGAAATTTAAAAAAAATATAGCCAATCAATGATAATCCTGCTAAATATTATCTTGTTGCAAAACAATTATTGAGTGTTCCGTGTTTATTTATTAGGGTAAAAGATAATTATTAGAATTTAAATTAATTTTTTGGAGGTAAAATACCTTTAGAAAGCGAAAAGCCTTTGTTCAAGAACCTTATCATTCTTTATTTATACATAAACATGCCCTCGCTGACTCATTTGAACTCGTCAAAGAGTCATTGAAACGCCTCAAAAGGTCATTGAAGGACTTCAAAGAGTCATTGAAAGGCTTCAAAGAGTCATTGAAACGCCTCAAAAGGTCATTGAAGGACTTCAAAGAGTCATTGAAAGGTGGCGAAAGCTTATTGAAATGCCTCTTCCCTACTTTTGAATACGTTGCTGAGTTTTTTAAATCCAGAGAAGGATCATTTAAGTCCGTTTAATTGACTTTGGAGGAAATCATCATTCTATTTCTTTCCTAAAAAAGAATTACTTTTAACTTTCAAAAGAAGCAGAAACGATGCGAAACCTATTCCTTTTACTTATAACATTTCTATCCTTGAAAACATTCAGTCAAAAACAAAAACAGCCGATGGACTGGCCCAACTTAAAGAAATACGCACAAGAAAATCAAGATTTGGCTAGCGTATCTAATAAAGGACGTATTGTGTTGATGGGCGATTCTATCACCGAACTTTGGCTGCAGGCTGACAGTGATTTTTTTCAAAACAAGGCTTATGTCAACCGTGGAATTGGCGGCCAAACGACTTCACAAATACTGCTTCGCTTTCGCCAAGACGTAATTGAGTTGCAACCTGAAATTGTAGTAATCTTAGCAGGAATTAATGATATTGCTGAAAATACAGGTCCAATTTCTTTAGAGAATATCTTGGGAAATATCATCTCGATGGTGGAGCTGGCCAAGGCGAATAAAATTAAAGTGGTGCTTTCATCAGTGCTTCCCGCGAATAAATTTCCGTGGCGGCCTGATTTACAACCTGCAGACAAAGTAATTGAACTGAATGTGATGTTGAAAAAATACAGCCAAGAGCATGATATACTTTATATAGATTATTACTCAAAAATGGCAGATGCCCAAAAAGGATTGGACGCAAAACTGACCAATGATGGCGTTCACCCAACTGTTAACGGCTATAAAATAATGGAACCATTGTTTGAAGAAGCTATTGCAAAAGCAAAGAAAAATTAATCACAGAAACCATAAGAGACTGCTCCTTTAGCGGCTTTTTTGTCAGTCTTGAAAACCGTGTGTTGCTGTACTTTTCTGTCGGCCAATACGTCTTTTAAAAATCCTAAAATAGAAGATGGATATTTTTCGAAAAGCGTTCCACTATATTCATGACCACCATTGCAAAAGGTATATAGCGAAGCCGCGCTATTCAATTGCAAAGCATGATTATAAATCGAATAAGAGCCAAAAAGCATCAACCAGTTACTTGAATTTGTCTTGCAAAGATGGTGCGCGGCGGTCGCATAAGGCACGGTCACGTCACCGCTTCCATGAAAAAGCAACATAGGGACGATATTTTTTTCAGTAATCAGATTTAAATCCATTAGGGCTCCGGCACCTGAAATTACTCCTGCATATTTGAAGTCTTTTGGAAGTTTGCTTTTATAAAGATTCATCGTGCCGTTATCCCAATAAGCCGCATGAAGCACGCTTTCTGCTCCAGCACTTGTACCAGCAATAAAGATTTTTGCAGGATCAATATTGTATTTCTTAGCATTTTCTAAAAAGAAGGAAGTTGCCAGCCACACGTCATTGGCACCGTACTGAAATGCTTTTATTTTATTGGTAAGCGCTCCGTCACAACCAAATTTCTTTCCTTTAACATATAAAGTATAGGTAATTGTGGCCGTCGCAAAATCATTTGACGCCATGTATTTGCAGAAATTATGACCTGATTCTCTCACGCCGCCAGAAAAGCCACCGCCGTGCACATAAATAATCAATGGCAATTTCTCCTTTGCTGCCTTTTCAGGAATAAAAAAATCTAGATCCAATTGCAACGTATCATTTTTAAAATAAGTAAGCGTTTGTAACTGCTGCGCAAAAGCAATCTGAATGGCAAAAAACAAAACGGTGCTAAGTAAAATCTTTTTCATTGGGGAAATTTTGGGGAATTTGATCTTCTAATTTAATTCTTTTTTGCAAAATGCCAAAATCTATAGCGGCTTTGTAATTGAATCTAAAATCATTTCGGCATGGACTCGAGAATTCTCAATAAACCATTTGTGCGTTTCCATGCCACCGCAAACCACGCCCGCCAAGTAAAGTCCTTTTACATTGGTTTCCATTGTTTCAGAATTGTATTGTGGCGATTTTAATTCATCTTCAGAAAGCGCAATGCCCATTTTTGAAAGGAATTCAAGATTTGGACGGTACCCTGTCAAGGCCAAAACAAAATCATTTTCTATGGTAATTTTGCCTTCTGGCGTACTAATATCAACTTCATTTTCACGAATTTCACAAAGCGTGGATTCATAATAAGCTTTGATGCTTCCTTCTGCGATTCGGTTTTCAATGTCGGGCTTTGCCCAATATTTTACGCGTTTGTTGATTTCGTTCTTGCGGATAACCATCGTCACTTCGGCTCCTTTTCGATAACATTCTAATGCCGCATCTACGGAAGAATTATTGGCTCCGACAACCAAAATCTTACGGAAAGCATATTCGTGCGCTTCCTTATAATAATGGCTGACTTTTGGCAATTCTTCACCAGGAATATCCATATATAAAGGAATATCGTAAAATCCGGTAGCGATAATTATGTTAGTGCTAGAATAAGTTTTCTTGTCAGTAACAACCTCAAAAGAACCATCCGTTTGTTTTAAAACGCTTTCTGCTTTTTCAAACAGATGAATGTTGAAATTAAAATAACGGTGAATGTTTCGATAATATTCCAGCGCTTCCTGACGGCCTGGTTTTGGCGCAATGCAATTGAACGGAATGTCGCCGATTTCCAATCTTTCTGCCGTAGAAAAAAAGGTCATATATAAAGGATAATTGAAAATACTGTTTACCAAAGCACCTTTTTCAAGAATCAAATACTTTAGATTTTTCTTCTGCGCTTCGATGGCACAGGCTAAACCAATCGGACCGCCACCGACAATTATTAGATCATATTCTGTATTCATAGTAAGAGAAATTACCACAGCTTCGGAGATTTATACTATTTAAAAATCTCGAGCTATGGTGTTTTATTTCCAGTTTTTATATGGATTGTTGCTTAAATAAGCGTTGTAATATCTTTCGTTATTGGTTACTTCTTGCCCTAGCCAATTTGGTTTTTCAAAGGTTTCATCTTCTGATTTCAATTCAATTTCTGCAACCACAAGACCTTCATTATCTCCAAAAAATTCATCAACTTCATAAGTGTGTTTTCCTATTTCTACTTCATAGCGAATTTTATCGATCACGCCGTTTTCACACAATTTGATTAAGTTTTTGGCATCAATTAAGGCAATTTCCGTTTCCCATTCAAAACGTGACATTCCGGTCTCATTTCCTTTCCCTTTAATGGTTACAAAACCTATTTCTCCTTTGATTCTCACTCGAACTGTTCGTTCTGGATTGCTATTTAAATAACCTTGGGCAATATGATTTTTATGTACAGCTTCTGTTTTAAATGCATCTGAATTCACTAGAAATTTTCTTTCAATCTCCACCATATTATGATTTTTTTAAGCAACGAATTTACGGATTAATGCGCTTCAATTCGTATTTTTACAGTTAAAGCTTAAGCTACTTCCCTCATGAAATTTAAAAAAACCAAGCCAAAACTTTCTGTCACTTCCTTTTTAAGCCACTATTTTGATGAAAGTCAGCTTTGGATTCAAGCGAATGATGAAATCGAATTATTAGTGCAACTTGTCGACATTATTCGTCCGGTAAAGCCTAAAACTACTGCAAATCTTGATATTAGCGAAATCCTATATTTCTTGCAAAAAAATGATTTTATACGGTTGCAACTTTCATATTACCTGAAGAAATTACTACTCAACAAAAAATTCAACAAGTTTCTTTCTGATGCGGGAATTCTTCAAGATGTAGATTTTATTTTTGAAGTAAGAAAAAGAATTTTTTCAAAACTACTTCCTTTTCAACCCAATAAAGATTCGCTTGAATATGTGCTGAATCAGGTTTTTTATAAAGATACTGATGCGATTTGGGTCAATAAAATTCCGTTTTCACAATTAGAAGAATTATACGACTTACTGCTTTTCAATTCCATTTATGAAACGGCAAAAGAAGATTCTATCTTATCAGAATTATTGCTTTCCATGAGCATTATCACGCAAAGAATTAGCGGACGCGCGATGGAAACCGACGTTATCAAGATGGTTCCTGAATATGACAATCTCGACAGTCCGTTTGTGGCATTTGAAAAAGAACTGCACCAGATTGATTACCGCATTCGAAACTCTGAGGAACATTATATCACGTCATCTGACTTGTTTTACAAACAGCTTTTGATCCTTCACAAACAGTGTATTGATTTTGTGGAAAAGGCTTTTACCAATACTTCAAAATATGGAATTTCATTGCGTGTCAACCAAAATTTGCTACGCATAAGACAACAATTGCACCGATTGAAAGTATTGATTCCGATTTTAATTGTCGACAGTGAAGAAAGCAAAAAGCGCAACGGAATTCATCTGGCTTTAAAACTTATAAAATACAATTGTTATAAAAATAATGTTCGTGATTTGATCAGCGAAAGCACGCAGCTTTTGTCTTATGAAGTGACGCAACATACAGCAAAAACTGGAGAAAAATACATTACAGAAAGCAGATCTGAATATTTTAAAATGTTCAAGGCGGCTTTGGGTGGCGGTTTGATCGTAGGAATTCTTTGCATCATCAAAGTACTTTTGGGAAAAGTGCATACCAGTGATTTTGGACATGCTTTTTTATACAGCATGAATTATTCCTTAGGATTTATTGCAATTTACCTTTGCGGTTTTACTTTGGCGACAAAACAACCTGCAATGACGGCGTCTGCTTTAATTCGCGCTTTAGAACAAGGGATGAAAAAACAAGGAAAACCCTCAGAAAAACATTATGCTTTTGCCGTTTTGTTTGCTAGAGTTTTCCGTTCTCAGTTCATTGCTTTTGTTGGAAATGTCATCATGGCTTTTCCGGTTTCTTTGCTTGGGATTTGGCTGATTGATTATGCTTTTGAATACAATATTGCTGCTTCAAAATGGACAAAATTATTGACCGATTTGAGTCCGGTGCATTCGCCAGCAATTTTTCACGCGGCAATCGCTGGAGTTTTTCTTTTCTTATCAGGAATTATCTCCGGAAGTATTGCCAACAGAGACAAACACGGTCAGGTTTATTATAGAATTCAAGAACATCCGCTGTTGAAGAAAAGTTTTGGAAGAGAAAGAACGAAGAAATTTGCGGCGCTTTATGAGAAAAAATGGGCGGGCGTGATTTCAAATTTCTGGTTCGGAGTTTTCATGGGTTCCACCATGTCCATCGGTTTGTTTTTTGGATTAGATTTAGATATTCGCCACATTACTTTTGCCAGCGGTAATTTGGCTTTGGGAATGTATGGCGCTGATTTCATGATGTCTATCAAATATGTGATTTGGGGAATAATTGGCATTGGCGTTATCGGATTGGTGAATTTTTTGGTGAGTTTTGCGCTTTCCTTAGGACTTGCTTTTCGTTCGAGAAACATTCCGTTACTGGAAATTCGCTATATTATTTCTTCCATCTGGCAACATTTTAAATTCAAGCCGATGAGTTTCTTTTTCCCCTCAGAAAGCAAGTACAAATCAGATATTGAGAAAATTTATCTTACATCAGAAGTCAAAAAATAACCAGAGCTAAAATTGTCATGAAGGCAGATTTAAGAGCACATATTGAAAAAATTGTTCCATTATCAGATGAAGAATTTGATTTTGTAATGACTCATTTTAGCAAGAAAGAATTTAAGAAAAATGAATTTTTGATTGAAAAAGGCAATGTGGTGAAAGACTCTTATTTTGTAATTTCTGGATTATTAAAACTTATTAATTTTGATGATTCTGGCAAAGAACACATCGTCTCTTTTGCCATGGAAGATTGGTGGGAAAGTGATTTTCTAGCTTTTCATACGCAGACCAAAGCCACGATGTCATTGCAATGTATTGAAAATACTTCTGTTTTTTGCCTTTCACTCGAGAACTATAAAAGTCTTTGTGAAAATCTTCAAAAAATGGAATATTTTTTCTTGACAAAAGCGAATTCTGGGCATGTCGCCTCACAACAACGAATTTTGTCTTTTTTATCTTCAAGTGCAAAAGAACGTTATGACCAGCTTCTGAAAAAATACCCATCCTTGCTTCAGAGAGTTCCAAAAACTTTGATTGCCTCTTATCTGGGAGTTTCTCGTGAAACGCTCAGTCGCCTTTACAATTCTTAAAAATGTGATGTTTGTCACGGTCAAAAATGACCTGCTATCTTGAACTTTGCAGTATAATTTTCAAAGTAAAACAAGATGGAAAAAAGAATTATCAATCCGTGGAAATGGCAAGACGAACTTAATTATGTTCAAGCCGTAGAAGTGAAAAATGTAGAAAGCACGCTTTATTGCGCTGGTCAAGCAGCAGTAAATTCAGACGGAAAATCAAGTGATGCCGATATGAAAACGCAAATAATTGAAGCATTGCAGAACTTGGAAACAGTAATAACAGAAGCTGGTTATGAATTAAAAAACATCGTAAAGCTAAATATTTTTACGACTTCTGAAGAAGAATTTTTTCAGAATTTCGATATTTTCCAAAATTGGATTTCAACAAACGGAATTCTGCAAACAACTACATTAATTAGCGTAAAAGCACTTTTTGAAACTTTAAAAGTAGAATTTGAAGCAATTGCTGTAAAATAATTTTGAGTTAGAAATTGAATGATTCAAGGCTTTGTATTTTTACAAAGCCTTATTTTTTTGAATTAGATTTAGATATTCATCAGCTTACTTTTGCTTGTGGAAATTTCAGCTTTGGAAATTATTAGACAGGAAATCAACTGGAGTTCACCTAGTAATTCTATAAATTTATTTAAAATTCTTATAATACAATTGCCAATTTAGCATCTAAATTTATCGTTTTAAACTACTTTTGGGATTAGAATTAGAACTACTTTTTCCAAAAGGATATGCAGGAGGAGATTAATCAAAATCGGAAAATAATTCACGTCGACATGGATGCTTTTTATGCTTCAGTAGAACAAATGGACAATCCTGAATTGAGAGGAAAACCCATTGCTGTTGGTGGCGGAGAAACACGAGGTGTTGTTGCTGCAGCAAGTTATGAGGCACGAAAATTTGGCGTAAGAAGTGCCATCAGTGGCTATTTAGCTAAAAAAAACTGTCCGGAATTGATTTTTGTTCGGCCACGATTTGAACGTTATAGAGAAATTTCGGGAAAGATTCAGAAGATATTTTATGATTATACCGATTTGGTCGAACCGCTTTCTCTAGACGAAGCTTATCTCGATGTAACTGAAAATAAAAAAGGAAATCCGAGTGCGACTTTGATTGCGCAAGAAATCAGGAAACGCATTTTTGAGGAAGTTGGATTGACTGCTTCTGCGGGAATTTCCATCAATAAATTTATTGCAAAAGTTGCGTCAGACATTAACAAGCCAAACGGACAAAAAACGGTAAATCCAGATGAAGTTTTGAGTTTTCTAGAGGAACTTCCGATTCGAAAATTTTATGGCGTTGGAAAAGTGACGACCGATAAAATGTATCATCTTGGGATTTTTACCGGAAAAGACTTGAAAGAAAAGAACTTGGAGTTTTTAGTTAAGCATTATGGAAAATCGGGTGCTTTTTATTATCACGTTGTTCGTGGCATTCACAACAGCTCGGTCAAGCCAGAAAGAATTGCGAAATCTGTTGGCGCTGAACATACTTTTGACGAAAATTTATCTTCGGAGATTTTCATGGTAGAACGTTTGGAAGAAATTGCAGCCACCTTAGACAGAAGATTAAAAAAACATGGAATTGCAGGAAAAAAGGTTACTTTAAAAATAAAATACAGCGATTTTACACAGCAAACTCGCAGTAAGACAATGCCTTATTTCATTGCTGACAAAAGCTTAATTCTGGAAGTTGCGAAAGAATTGCTTTATCAAGAAAAAATGAAAGACTCGGTTCGGTTGCTTGGCATTTCCTTAGGAAATCTGAATACCGAAATTAAAAAAATTGTGGTTGTGCAACTAAAGTTCGATTTCTAATCTTATATATTCGTTAAACTTGGTGCTATTTCTTTCTGCGCTCTGTGTATGGATTATATTTGCTAAAATTTATGCCAAATGACTAATCTTACCGACTATGACAATGCCTTTTCTCGTTATTCTAAAACATTGGAAAACAGACCGATGCCATTGCATTCTTGGGATTTATTCAACTCCTATTTTGACTTACTGAAAGCAAAAATTTTTGATGGCGGAAAATTAGAATTATTGGCCAAAAATAATAATTGGGCTAAAAGTTGGGATTTTACAGAGGAACTGCAAAATGAAAATGTAATCGTCGTTACTGACATCCAACTAAATATTGTTTTTGCATCCCAAAATATTATCAAGATGACCGGCTATTCTTCTGAAGAAATTTTGGGTAAAAATCCAAAGATATTCCAAGGAAAAGATACTTCAATTGAAGAACGAAACTTTATCCGAGAAGCGATAAATCTTCAAAAGCCTTTTGAAAAAACTGTTACCAATTATAAAAAAAATGGCGAAACTTATCTTTGCCAAATCAAGGGATTTCCTATATTCAATGCCAAAAATGAACTGGTGAATTTTTTGGCTTTTGAGAAAGCTGCATAAAAAAGCCCTCTATTTCTAGAAGGCCCCTTTTATAATTTTATTAGAATTAATTCTTGCTAGAAAGCTTTGAAAGCAATCTCAAGAATTCAATGTAAAGCCATACTAAAGTAATCATCAATCCCATTGCACCAAACCATTCCATGTATTTTGGAAGACGATTTTTTGCGCCTTTTTCGATCATATCAAAGTCTAAAAACAGGTTCAATGCAGCTATAATAATTACGACAATGCTAATTCCAACACTCATCAAAGAATTGTCATAATGAACTGCTCTAAAGCTTGTGAACATTGACAAAAGCCAAGAAACTAAGTAATAAGTTGCCACCGCTAAAGTCGCTGCAATCACAACAGATTTGAATTGCTCAGTCACTTTCACAATTTGGTATTTATACAGAGCGAAACAAACCAAAAACGTCACAAATGTTGCTCCAACGGCTTGAATCACGATTCCAGGATACATTGTTTCAAAAACTGCAGAAATTCCTCCGATAAATAAACCTTCGAATAACGCATAAGCTGGCGCTAAATAACCAGAAAGCTGTGGCTTAAAGGAAGAAACAACAACCAAAATCAAACCGATAACTGCACCACCGATTGCAAAAGGAAGCGGATTTTGTCCGTTGAATGCCATGTACCAAGTCAACGAAGCGGTTGCCAAAAGAAGCAAAAGCATCACGAAACTTTTGTTGATCGTTCCTGAAACTGTCATTTCTTGGTCATAAGTTATCAACGTCGAATCTTGGTAAGCATGCGCTGTTGGCTTGCTGAAAGACTTATTGCCTAAAAATGGATTGTTCGATTTAAAATTCATAGTTTATGTATTTTATAAGTTGCTCAAATATAATTTTTCTTTTGCTGTTATCCCAAAAATTGTTCCATAAAAAAATCCGTTAGCAGCACCAACGGATTTTTTAGTATTTGTATAATCAAGATTACTCGATTTCAGAAACTCTCAAAGTATTTACCATTCCTTTGTCAACTACTGGCATTGCAGCAAGATTGATCAAGAAATCACCTTTTTCAACATATCCTTTTTGTCTTGCAATTTCGTTCACGTCAGTCACAGTGTCATCAGTACTTACAAATTTATCATAGAAATAAGAATTAACTCCCCAAAGAAGGCTCAACTGCGTCAAGATTCTTTTGTTTGAAGTGAAAACCAAGATATGAGATTGCGGTCTCCAAGCTGAAATTTGAAATGCAGTATAACCGCTGTTTGTCAAAGTACAGATTGCTTTTGCCTTGATTACGTTTGCCATCAAAGCTGCGTGGTGACAGATTGATTTAGTGATAAATCTTTTTGTTCTCACTTGTGGCGTATTTTGAGGCACTTGAATTAGCGGAGAATCTTCCACTGCTTCAATGATTTGCGTCATTTTTTCGATAACTTGAACTGGATAATTTCCAACAGAAGTTTCCCCTGAAAGCATTACCGCATCAGCTCCGTCCATAACAGAATTCGCAACGTCATTTACTTCGGCACGTGTTGGCGTCAAGCTTGTGATCATTGTTTCCATCATTTGTGTAGCGATAATTACCGGAATTCTAGCCGTTTTTGCTCTTTGAACCAATTTTTTTTGGATCAACGGAACTTCTTGTGCTGGAATTTCCACACCAAGATCGCCACGAGCCACCATCAGACCGTCGCAGAAAGCTACGATTTTGTCGATGTTTTCAACACCTTCTGGTTTTTCGATTTTAGCGATAATTGGAATTTTATAGCTTGAATGTTTAGCGATCAAATCTTGCAATTCCATCAAATCTTCTGCATTTCTTACGAAAGAAAGCGCGATCCAATCCACTTCATTTTCAATTGCAAAAAGTGCATCTCTAATATCTTTTTCTGTCAAAGCAGGAAGTGAAACTTTTGTATTTGGCAAGTTTACTCCTTTTTTAGATTTCAAAGGTCCGCCTTGAATAACTTTACAAACAACTTCTGAAGTTCCGTTAGTTTCTAAAGCTTCAAACATCAGTTTTCCATCATCAAGAAGGATTTTTTCTCCTGGCTTTACATCTGCTGGAAACTGTTTGTAGTTCATGTAAACTCTCTCTGCAGTTCCTGGAATATCCTCAGCAGTTTGGAATGTAATGATGTCGCCTGGGCTCACCACAACATCTTCTTTCATCACGCCAACACGCAATTTTGGACCTTGCAAGTCAGCAAGAATTGCAGTATTGTAACCATTTTCATCATTCAATTCGCGAATCATGTCGATTCTTGCCTTCACATCGGTGTAATCTGCGTGAGAAAAGTTAATTCTAAATACATTAACTCCAGCTTCAATCATGTCTTTAAGAACAGGTTTGGTACTGCAAGCGGGTCCTAATGTAGCTACAATTTTCGTTTTTTTATTTGTCAACATCTATTAAAAAATTAAGTTGTTTTTCGATTTTATGGTGTCAGGAACCACTTCATAAACGGTTGCGATCCTGTCAATTTTATTTAATTTTTGAAGAATATCCTCTTTTCCAAATGTGCTGCAATTATTTTCAATTTTAAAAAAATAATCTACTTTTTTCAACTCAGGAAGAAGATATACTTTGGTTGAAATTTCCACGTCTTTATCTAGAAAAAGATTATTTCCCCGACTAGTTTTGTGAATCGTAATTTCATTTTTATTTTGAATCAAGCTCCAGCAGATGTCTTTTGAGTTATCATTAAAGCTAAATTTCGTAAACATAGCTTCTCCTTCTCGAGTCTTAATCCCGATTTCCTCCTTACTTCTACTCAATAAAATTGGTAATTGCTGGTTGATGAAGAAAGCAAGTCTAAAGTCTTCCAATGAAGTATGAATAGCGAAAAGTTCGTAATCTACTTCGTCAAATTCGTCAAGACTTAACTTATGGATGCCCATATTGAAATTAAATAAGTCGTAAATATAGCTATAAATATTGACGGATTAAGTAAAAAATATGTATCTTAACCTTAATTTATCAACGAAAACGATATAGTTTTAAGATATTTACATTTACTTATTATCAATTTTTTGCTGAAATGCAAAATAAGCTCTTTGAGATGCTTTTTCTTCGGCCTTCTTTTTTGAAGTTGCTCTTGCCTTTGCAATGACTTTATTGTCGATACTTAATTTTACTCCAAATAATCGTTCGCCGCCAATTCCGTTATCTTCAAAAACATCATAATGAAACGCGCGTTTCTCTTTTTGGCACCATTCAATCAAAAGGCTTTTGTAGCTGATTACTTTTCCTTCTAATTTAGCAATATCAACATAAGGTGCGATCACTCTTTTTTGGATAAATTTCTCGCAATAAGAATAACCTCTATCTAAATAAATTGCACCAACTAAAGCTTCAAAGATATTCCCATGAATATTTTCTCCAAAATGCTGCACCGGAACTTTGCTCTCGATAAATCGAATCAAATCTAAATCGCGACCCAATTCGTTCAAATGCTCGCGACTCACAATTTTAGAACGCATTTTTGTCAAATAACCTTCATCGCCAGACGGAACTTTATTAAAGAGATGCGCCGCAATTACAGAGCTCAACATCGCATCACCAAGGAATTCTAAGCGTTCATAATTCACGGCGTGACCGTTTGTGTCAAGCTTATTTGAAGAACGATGCGTGAATGCTCTTTGGTAACATTCTAAGTTTAAGGGCTTAAACCCTAGTATTTTTTGAACATCAGCAAAAAAAATCCCGTCTTCTGGAGAACGGGAATTTGAAAATATTTTTCTGATTATACTCATTTGAATATTAAAGGTCTAATTTTTTAACCAAAACACAAGCATTGTGTCCGCCAAAACCAAAAGTATTGCTCATCACCACGTTCATGTCTCTTTTTTGAGCCTTGTTAAAAGTGAAGTTTAATTTAGAGTCGATGTTTTCGTCGTCTGTAAAGTGGTTGATTGTTGGAGGAACAATTCCGTGTTTGATTGATAAAATACAAGAAATCGTTTCAATAGCTCCGGCAGCACCAAGCAAGTGACCTGTCATAGATTTCGTCGAATTCAAGTTCAATTTATAAGCGTGCTCGCCAAAAACATGTTGAATCGCTTTTGATTCTGCAATGTCTCCAAGAGGCGTTGAAGTTCCGTGCATATTCACACCGTCAACATCTTCCGGACTCAAACCTGCATCTCTCAAGCAATAATTCATTACGTTTTTTGCACCCAAACCTTCAGGATGTGGAGCCGTAATGTGATGCGCGTCAGCAGACATGCCGCCACCGCCAATTTCACAATAAATTGTGGCGCCACGAGCAATCGCGTGTTCGTATTCTTCAAGAACTAAAGCTCCAGCACCTTCGCCTAAAACAAAACCTTCACGGTCCTTATCCATTGGTCTTGAAGCTGTTTTTGGATCATCATTTCTTGTTGATAAAGCGTGCATTGCATTAAATCCGCCCATTCCGGCAATAGTTACTGCAGCTTCTGAACCACCAGTTACCATTACGTCAGCATGATTTAATCTGATATAATTGAAAGCGTCGATCATTGCATTTGTTGAAGACGCACACGCAGAAACTGTCGTGAAGTTTGGTCCTCTGAAGCCATATTTTATTGAAATATGTCCACCTGCGATGTCAGCAATCATTTTTGGAATAAAGAACGGATTGAATTTTGGAACACCATTTCCATTGGTAAAATCCATAACTTCTTGCTGAAAAGTTTCAAGGCCTCCGATTCCAGAACCCCAGATCACTCCAACTCTATCTTTATCTAATTTGTCAAAATTAAAATTTGCGTCTTTAACTGCCTCGTCAGATGAAACCATCGCATATTGTGCATAACGGTCCATTTTGCGGGCTTCTTTTCTATCTATAAAATCTGTTACATTGAAGTTTTTCAGCTCGCATGCAAATTTAGTTTTGAAATGAGTAGTATCAAAATAGGTTATCGGCGCAGCACCGCTAACACCATTGATCAGACCGTTCCAGTATTCTTGAACGTTATTTCCAATCGGCGTCAAAGCACCTAAACCTGTTACTACAACTCTCCTTAATTTCATACTTAAAATTTTATAGTTATAATTTATATAAAAAATACCCGTGCTTTCTTCTTAGTCATAAAAAAGAGACAGGGGTATTGCATAATTGTGTCTTAATGATTGATGGCAATCAAATTCTTTGGTTTAAAAAATAATAACTCCCGTGAACTCAAAAGAATGCACGGGATGTTATTGTTATTATTTTTTTGCTTCTTCTATGTAAGAAATTGCTTGACCTACAGTAGCAATGTTTTCAGCTTGGTCATCTGGAATTTGAATATCAAATTCTTTTTCGAATTCCATGATAAGCTCAACAGTGTCTAATGAATCAGCTCCTAAATCATTTGTGAAGCTAGCTTCTGTTACAACTTCGTTTTCGTCAACACCTAATTTGTCTACGATAATCGCTTTTACTCTTGATGCAATGTCTGACATAATCTTTTAATTTTTGAATTTAATTGTTGGCAAAAATAAAAAACTTTATTTTAAAACCACGTTTTAGTTGATAAATGTGAGTACTAATTTAAAAAAAATATTTCACAAAGGCTTCCAAAATTTATTTATTATCATTTATTATTCTTTTTTTTGTGGGGAATTAAAAGATTGCCTAATGAAAAAAATCATACTATTTGCTTCGGGTTCGGGTTCAAATGCTGAAAATATCATCAAGTTTTTTCAGGAGAAAAAGACAGCTGAAGTAGTGGCCGTTTTTTCAAATAATCCGAATGCAAAAGTGCTTGAAAAAGCATCAAATCTTCAAGTTTCGACCTATGTTTTTACAAAAGAAGAGCTAAATAGCGGAAAAGTCTTGCAGAAAACTAACGAATTTCGTCCTGACTTAATCGTTTTGGCAGGATTTTTATGGAAATTTCCGGAAGATATTGTCGCCGAATATCCAAATAAAATCGTCAATATTCATCCAGCACTTCTTCCAAAATATGGCGGAAAAGGAATGTATGGCATGAACGTTCACCGAACCGTTTTAGAAAATAAAGACTCCCATTCTGGAATCAGCATTCATTTTGTCAATGAAAATTATGACGAAGGCGCATTGATTTTTCAAGCAGAAGTTTTGGTAAATGAATGCAAAACTGCCGAAGAAATTGCTGTAAAAGTTCAAGAATTGGAACATATTCATTTTCCCGAAGTTATTGAAAAACTAATAAAATAGACTTCTTAGATGGTTAGATTTTTAGACAACTTAGAGTATCTATTTTTGCAAAAATCAAATTATAACATCAAGTCTTGCAGTCTAAAAATCTAAAAAAATGTCCCACCAAGTTCACATTTACACAGACGGCGCTGCCAAAGGAAATCCAGGCCCAGGAGGTTATGGCGTTGTCATGGAATTGGTCGGATCGCCTTATAAAAAAGAATTTTATGAAGGCTTTCGATTGACAACGAACAATAGAATGGAACTTCTAGCCGTAATCGTTGGACTCGAAAAGTTGAAAACGGCACAGACAACAGTTTTGGTAATTTCTGATTCAAAATATGTGGTAGATTCTGTTTCAAAAGGATGGGTTTTTGGCTGGGAAAAGAAAGGCTATAAAGACAAAAAAAATCCTGATTTGTGGAAACGTTTCCTTATAATTTACAGAAAACACAAAGTCGATTTTAAGTGGATAAAAGGCCATAACAATCATCCTCAAAATGAACGTTGCGACCAGTTGGCCGTTTTTGCTTGCACACAACCAAATTTATCTGTTGATGCTTTTTATGAAAGAGAAGTAGAAAAATTACTTTAATTTCACACTAAAAAGTATTGTATTTGCTACTTTATTCTGATTTTTAATAAATTTTATATTTCATAAGCATTTCATTGTGAGTAAGTTTAAATTCTTTTGTCTAAATTTACTTACCAAACCTATAAATGCTATGATATGAAAACTACACTACAACTTTTACTGCTTTTTGTATGCAACGCGGTTTTTTCACAAACTGTCGCCATACAATCTTTTGCTACTGGATTAACTTCTCCTGTGGAAATTGGCAACGCTGGTGATTCCCGACTTTTTGTTGTGGAAAAAGGCGGAAGAATAAAAATTATCAATCCGAATGGAACGGTAAATGCAACTCCTTTTTTAAACATTTCTTCATTAGTTCTTGACAGCGGTGAACGTGGCTTGCTTGGCCTTGCTTTTCATCCAAATTATACGACGAACGGATATTTGTATGTCTATTATATCAATCCTTCAAATAATTCTGTAATTGCGAGATATACTGTTTCTGGCGATGCAAATGTTGCCAATCCGGCAAGCGCACAGATTCTTATGACAATTGCGCAACCAGTGAATTCAAATCACAAAGGCGGCACGCTTCGTTTTGGTCCGGATGGTTATTTGTATATCGGAACTGGCGATGGCGGTGATGGTGGTGCAAGATCACAAAACATCAATGATTTATTAGGAAAAATGCTTAGAATTGATGTAAATTCTGGATCCCCATATGGCATTCCTCCGACAAATCCTTATGCTGGAGCCTTAAACGGAGCTGACGAAATTTGGGCAATAGGACTTAGAAATCCTTGGAAATTTTCTTTTGACCAAAACGGATTTTTATGGATTGCTGATGTAGGACAAGACCAGATTGAAGAAATCAACAAACAGCCTGCCACGACTGCGGGATTAAATTATGGCTGGAGATGCTATGAAGGAAACAGCGTTTACAACACTTCAGGATGTGGCGCAATGAACACAATGACTTTTCCTTTTGCACAATATACGCACACTGACGGACAGTCGATTACAGGCGGATATTTCTACAGAGGAACGACATATCCGAATTTCGCAAACACCTATTTCTTTGCCGATTATCTTAGAAATCGAATGGGTCGCGTGAATGCTTCTGGAGCAATTACATATTCTGCTAACTTTTCAGGAAATAACAACTTTACAACTTTTGGACAAGATACCAATGGCGAATTATATATTGCATCAAGCGGAGGAACAGTTTATAAAGTCATCGATTCTTCTTTAGGAACAAGTGAATTTGCAGTAAACGGTTTTAAAATGTATCCAAATCCAGCGAGTGATAAAGTGGAAATTTCAAGTTCAAACGGATTGCTTCTCTCCCAATTTTCAGTTGTCGATTTATCGGGAAAAGTGGTCTTGAAACAAACGCTTGAAAACACAAATCAGCACACAATTGACACAAGTTCGCTACAAAACGGACTCTACATAGTTACTCTGAAAGATATTTCAGGACAGGTTTTTACCTCAAAACTGGAAATCAAATAAGAAGAATTTTGCATTAAACATAAAAAAGGTTCAGAGCAAAATACTCTGAACCTTTTTTATTTATGCCTAAATTCCCTCAGCGCCTTAGCACCAAAAACCTTAGAAACTATTTTTTACAAATCATTCAACATTTTAGAAATCTCATCTAACTTCGGAGTCAAGATAATCTCGATTCTTCTGTTTTTTGCTTTTCCTTCTGCTGTTTCATTTCCTGTAAGCGGTGCATATTCTCCACGTCCGGCTGCTGTTAAATTCTTTTTGTCGATTGCTTTATTTTCTCCTAAGATATTTACAATTGCCGTGGCACGTTTTGTAGATAAATCCCAGTTGTCCACGATTTGACCAGTTCCTCCGTAAGGAACATTATCTGTATGGCCTTCGATCAAAACTGAAATATCTGGATTTACGCCTAAAACTTTCCCAACTTCCACAACGGCACGTTTTCCTTCAGTTCCAACAGCCCAAGATCCTGAACCGAAAAGCAGTTTATTTTCCATAGAAACATACACTTTCCCGTTTTTTTGTTCAACCGTAAGTCCTTTTCCTTCAAAACTATTTAATGCTTTTGAAAGTGTTTCTTTCAGTTTTTTCATGCTCGCTTCTTTCGCAGCAATCATTCCTTCTAGTTCGTCCACTCTTGAAGAACGCTCTTTCAATTCAGATTGCAGTTTGTTCAAACGCTCTTGTTCTGCTGCCAAAGCTTTTTCTTTTGCTTCTAATTGCGCCAACAATTCACGATTTTTCTTCATGTTTGTATCCAAAGCATCACCACTGTTTTTCTCTAAAGCAGCATAAGAAGATTTCAGCGTATTTAAGTTGGCGTTTGCAGCAGCATAATCAGCAGCAAGTTTATCTGTTTCTGCTTTCAATTTATCCAATTGCGATTTCAGCTCTTTGCTTTCAATATCTAATTGGTTTTTTGTTTTTGTCAAATCGCCATTTTCATCAGAAAGACTTCTGTTTTCCTTTTTTAAGTTGGCATATTTATTTTCTAAATCCTTGTAAACTTTTGACGACACGCAAGATGTTGTCAAGGCAAGGGCTAATAATCCGAGTGAAACTCTTTTAATCATGATTTTGAATTTGTTTTCTTTTGTTCCTAAATATATATGTTATCCCAAAGCCCTAGCCCCGATTGGAGCGGAAATCCTTTTTCTGGCTTCTTTAGCCAGGAAAAGATTGGAGCGGAAAGCGGGATAAAGCTTCAAAAAATGCTAATCAATTTCAACTAAAACCGGACAATGGTCTGAATGTTTTGCATCGGCCAAAATTACAGCTCTGGTCAATCGATTTTCAATGGGCTGACTTGCCAAAATATAGTCGATTCTCCAACCTTTATTGTTTCCTCTTGCGCCAGCGCGGTAACTCCACCAAGTGTAATTGTGCGGATCTTTATTAAAATGACGGAACGAATCGATGAATCCGTTTTTCATAAAAATGTCGAGCCAGCTTCTTTCTTGAGGCAAAAATCCGGAAACCTTTGCATTTCTGATCGGATCATGAATGTCGATCGCTTCGTGGCAAATGTTGTAATCCCCGCAAATCAGCAGATTCGGAATTTCCTTTTTAAGTTCGTGGACATAATTTTGAAAATCGTCCATGAACATAAATTTGTGATCCAATCGAGCAATATTAGTGCCTGACGGAAGATACAAACTCATGACAGAAAAATCATCATAATCTACACGAAGGTTTCTTCCTTCAAAATCCATGTGTTCGATTCCGGTTCCATAAACGACTTTATTCGGTTTAGTTTTGCATAAAACTGCCACGCCACTATATCCTTTTTTTTGAGCTGGAAACCAATAATTATAAGGATAACCCGCATTTGCAAATTCTTCTAGCGGAATTTGTTCTGGCGTAGCTTTTATTTCTTGAAGACAAATTATGTCAGGATTTGCCTGTTGCAACCATTCGAGGAAACCTTTTGTGATCGCGGCGCGTATTCCGTTGACATTGTAGGAGATAATTCTCATTTCGCTTATTATTTTGACTTTTTCAAAAGTAAGTAAAAAAAGATTAAAACCTAAAGCAAAATCTATGTGCGGGATTGACGAAAAAAATGACCGTGTTAATGCAATTTTGTTATCTTTGTTTCTTGCACAAAAACAAAAAAATAAATGGGTTTAGTCACCGCTAAAGAAGTTGCAAAGGCAATAAACACTGATAAATATGGAGTTTTAGGAACTTTTTCAGGCTGGCTGCTAATGAAGATTCTTAAAATTTCTACTTTAAATAAAATCTATGACAGGAACAAACATTTAAAAGATGTGGAATTTCTGAATGCGATATTGGATGAGTTTCAGATAAAATTTGAAATTCCAGAGGAAGATTTGAAGCGTTTGCCAAAAGACGGCGCTTATATCACGATTTCAAACCATCCGCTTGGCGGGATTGATGGCATTTTGCTATTGAAATTAATGCTTGAAAGAGAACCGAATTTTAAGATTATCGCCAATTTTCTTTTGCATAGAATTGATCCGATGAAACCTTATATCATGCCAGTGAATCCTTTTGAAACACACAAAGATGCTAAATCTAGCGTTGTGGGAATCAAGGAAACATTGCGTCATTTGAGCGACGGAAAACCACTTGGAATGTTTCCAGCTGGTGAAGTTTCTACTTATAAGGATGGTAAATTAGTTGTCGATAAACCTTGGGAAGAAGGTGCAATTAAGCTGATTAAAAAAGCGAAAGTTCCGGTTGTTCCAATCTATTTTCATGCTAAAAACAGCAGGCTTTTTTATTTTCTTTCAAAACTTGACGATACTTTAAGAACTGCAAAACTTCCGTCAGAATTATTGACGCAGAAAGACCGAGTGATTAAAGTAAGAATCGGAAAAGCGATTTCTGTCAATGAACAGAATGAGTATGAAAAAATTGAAGATTATTCTGAATTCTTAAGAAGAAAAACATACATGCTGGCGAATCCTTTTGAAAAGGAGACAAAGCTTTTAGATACTTCTAATTTAAAAATACAAAGGAGTCCGAAACAGATTGCTATGCCAGCAAATCATGATAAAATTGTCATGGAAGTCGATGCATTGCGAAATACTGACTGTCGTTTATTGCAAAGTAAAAATTATGAAGTTTTCTTTACAGAAGCTCATAAAATTCCGAATGTTTTGCATGAAATCGGAAGGCTTCGTGAAATTACTTTCCGTGAAGTTGGTGAAGGAACTAATGAATCTTTAGATTTAGACCGTTTTGACAAATATTACCACCACATGTTTTTGTGGGATGACGATACCAAGCAGATTGCTGGCGCTTATCGAATGGGATTGGGTTCTGAAATTTATCCAAAACATGGAATTGACGGATTTTACCTTCAGGAACTTTTCCGTTTTGAACCAGAATTGCATGACATGATGAGCAAGTCTATTGAAATGGGACGTGCTTTTATTACCAAAGATTTTCAGCAAAAGCCAATGCCGTTATTTTTACTTTGGAAAGGAATTATGCACACGACCTTGCGTTATCCGGAACATAAATTCTTGATCGGTGGCGTAAGTATCAGTAATCAATTTTCAGATTTTTCAAAATCGCTGATGATTGAATTCATGAAGTCGCACTATTATGATCCTTACATTGCGCAATATGTGCATCCGAAGAAAGAGTTCAAAGTAAAATTGAAAGACGCTGACAAAGATTTTATCTTCGATGAAGCGGAAGCCGATTTGAATAAATTTGACAAAATTATTGATGAATTAGAACCAGGAAGTTTACGCTTGCCCGTTTTAATCAAGAAATATATCAAGCAAAATGCGAGAGTTGTCGCTTTCAACGTTGATCCGCTTTTCAACAATGCCGTTGATGGATTAATGTACATTAGAATTGCTGATATTCCGGAAAGCACGATGAAACCTGTCATGGAAGAATTTCAGGCTGAACTTGAACGAAAGCTTACTGAAAAAGGCGAGAAGTTATAAGATAAAAAATCCCAAGAGAAACTTCTTGGGATTTTTTTATAGTTGAAAAGATTAAAACCAAGGTCTTCTTCCCACTTGATAAATATTGTAAAATTCAGCATCAGATTTTGTCAAATAAATAATTCCTTCAATAAAAGGTATAATTCCAGCTATACCACAAGTTACAATCGTAATTACGATCTGAATAATACCTTCTTTTGTATAGCCAAGAATAAATTTATGAATCCCTATTGATCCTAGCAACAAGGCCAAAACACCTGCTACAACTTTTTTATTATCTTGTCCTAATGCATCTTGAGCACCTTGTGAAAATTCTCTTGTAGTTTCTTTAAATTCATTCTCAAATTCTGACATATTTTTTGTTTTTGGTTGGTTCGTTTTTTTAGTGGTTTCTGCTCCACATGGTTGTTTGTATAATAAAATTAACAAAAAAACTTAGAATAGAACCATTTTAAATAAAAATTTTACAAAAAAACCTTATCAATAGGCTCCCACAATTCAATCTTATTCCCTTCCAAATCTAGTATATAAGCGAATTTACCATAATCATACGATTGCATTTCACCTATAACTTGAACATTTTCTAGTTTAAAAGATTCTAGCAATTTTTCCAGATTTTCTACTCTAAAATTTTGCATGAATTCTTTTTTTGAAGGTTCAAAGTAATCGGTATCGCTTTTAAACGGAGACCATTGCGTAGAACATTTTTCATTGTTTTCATTTTTCCACCAAAAAGTACTGCCATAGTCATTAGTATCAAAACCAAGATGTTTTTTATACCAATCTCTCAAAATTGCCGGATTTTCAGATTTGAAGAAAAAACCACCGATTCCAGTGACGCGTTTTTCTTCTGTTTCAGCCTGGATTTCGCCAAAATAAAGCGCTTTTATTTTATCGACAATTGTTTGGGCCAATTTTTTTTGGCTTTCAAATGTCCAGCCTGCAATATGTGGCGAAAGAATTACTTGATCTGATTCTAGCAAATATTGAAAAGCATCCGGAATTTTATCAGATTCAAAAAGAGTTTCAAAAGAGAGTTTTTCATATTCTAAAACATCTAAACCTGCTCCTAAAATTTTTCCAGATTTCAAGGCTGCTACTAAATCCGCAGTTACTACATTTTTTCCTCTAGAAGTATTAATCAGCCAAAATGATTTTGAAAACCCGTTGATATAATTGGCATCTACCAGTTTATTGGTTTCTGGAGTCCACGGAATATGAAGACTCAAAACATCTGATTTTTGCTGTAATTCTTCCAATGAAACTTGCTTGGCGTTTGAATCTCCAACATTTTCTTTGATGTCATAACATAAAACTTCTACCTCAAAACCTCGGAGTTTTTTGGCAAAAGATTTCCCCATATTTCCGTAGCCGATGATTCCGACGGTTTTTCCATCTAATTCGTGGCCACGGTTTTTTTCACGATTCCAATGTCCAGAACGGATTTCTTTGTCGGCTTGATTTAATTTGTTGAAAAGCGACAACAACATTCCGAGAGAATGTTCAGCGACAGCATTTCGGTTTCCTTCTGGCGCGGCGATTAAGGTGATATTCTTTGTTTCGGCATAATCTGTGTCGATGCTTTCCAGTCCAGCTCCAACTCTTGCGATGAATTTCAGATTGGTTGCTTTGTCTAAAAAAGTCTTGTCGATATCGAAACGGCTTCTGATTATGATTCCGTGATAATCTTGGATTTTGCCTTCGATTTCTTCTTTTGTGGATTTGAAATCTTCGTGGTTTGTAAATCCTGCTTCATGCAATTGCTCCATCATTATTGGATTATTGCTGTCAATGTGGAGGATTTTTATGTTTTTTGGTATCATTTCTTCGGATGATTTACTTTGTATCAAATTTAGCGAAAAGACCACAGATTCATAGATTTATTTTTATTCTTGAATCGTTTTTTTTAAGACATGGATGACACAGATTTTAAAAAGTTGCAGCGATTTCTTTTAAAATATAATTCAAAAAACTGGTTTCGACTATAACATCAAACATTATTCTGTGTCCAAATAAAGACGATTTTTTTTTTGCCAAATTTAAAGCGAGACCGCAGATTCGCAGATTTACTTTTTATGAATTGACTTTTTGGAACACAGATTTTAAAAATTTCTAAAATCCGTGTCATCTGTGTAAAAATAAAAATGTATTTAAAACCCTAAAATCAATTTTGCAATGGAGAAGTAAATCAAAATTCCGCAAATATCATTGCTTGTAGTAATAAATGGACCTGTCGCCAAAGCGGGATCAATGCCAAATCTATTCAATAATAAAGGGATAAATGTGCCAATCAAAGAAGCAATGATGATTACTGAAATCAAGGAAACCGTGACTGTGATTCCAAGATTTAAATCAACATTGAGAAGAAAATGGCTTCCGACGAAAAGTATTGTCGCCAAGATAACGCCGTTTAACAAACTTAAGGAAACTTCTTTAACCAAACGATTCCAAAGCGAACCGCTGATGGTATTATTTGCCAAACCTTGAACAATAATCGCAGAAGATTGTACGCCAACGTTTCCAGCCATTGCAGCAATTAGTGGCGTAAAAAAGAAAAGTTCGCCGTGTTTTTCCATCGCGCCTTCAAAAAGTCCGAGCATTTTTACGGAAATAAAGCCACCTAAAAGTGCCAAAACCAACCAAGGAAGTCGTGCTTTTGTCAGTTCTAAAATGCTATCATCAGCTTCAACATCCTGCGAGATACCGGCCGCTAATTGATAATCTTTATCTGCTTCATCTTTGATGACATCGACAATATCATCAATAGTAATTCTTCCAACCAAACGACCCAATTCATCAACAACCGGAATGGCTTCCAAGTCATATTTCTGCATGATTCGCGCCACTTCAACGTCTTCAGTATCCACACGAACGTAATCTACTTTTGGAATATAAACGTCGCTGATTGGTGTTTTTGTGGAAGTTGTCAACAAATCTTTCAATGACAATCTACCTTTTAAACGATTTTCATCATCTACAACATAAATAGAATGCACTCTGGAAATATTTTCTGCCTGGATTCGCATTTCTTTGACGCAGGTCAAAACATTCCAATTCTCATTGACTTTTACGAGTTCTTTTCCCATCAAACCGCCGGCAGTATCTTCGTCATAACGCAACAAATCAACAATGTCTTTTGCGTGTTCAACGTCGATCAATTCAGAGATTACTTCGTTTTTAATTTCCGTGGAAAGTTCACCGATAATGTCGGCCGCGTCATCAGTGTCCAATTCGTCGAGTTCTTCGGCAATCTCTTTTGGCGAAAGCCTGCTCAAGATATTTTCACGCAAATCATCTTCTAATTCAAGAAGAATTTCTGCGGTTTTTTCACTGTCTAAGACCTTGAAAATGTAAGTTGCCTCGTCAAAATCCAGTTCATCAAGGATTTCGGCAATATCAGCGTGGTGCATATCGTTCAGCAAAACTTCCAATTGCTTGTCGTTTTTGCTTTCGATTAATTCTTCAATTTCAAGAATAAGCTCCTTACTGATTTTAAACTGCATCGGCCTCAATTTTTTGTGTTAGTTCGATAAATTGCTGGAAATCCAACTGTTCTGGACGGAGGTCAAAGATAGTGTCTTCTCTTAAATTATCCGAGAGATTCATTGATTTTAAGCTATTTCTAAGCGTTTTTCTTCGTTGTTGGAAACCCGTTTTTACAACCGTAAAAAATAATTTCTCACTGCAAGGCAACGTAAAATTTTCTTTTCTTCGTAATCTTAAAACGCCCGATTTTACTTTTGGTGGCGGATTAAAAACGTGTTCGTGAACCGTAAACAAATATTCAGCTTCGTAAAATGCTTGTACTAAAACAGATAAGATTCCGTAAGCTTTTGTACCTTTCTTTTCACAAATTCTTTGAGCCACTTCTTTTTGGAACATTCCTGAAAATTCTGGAATTTGGTTTCTCAATTCTAAAGCCCTGAAAACAATTTGGGTAGAAATATTATAAGGGAAATTTCCGATGATGGCGAATTGCTTTCCTTCGAAAATTTCATTGATATTGTATTTCAAAAAATCTTTGGAAATAATATGATCGTGCAATTTTGGATAATTTGCATTCAAATAATCCACCGATTCATTATCAATTTCAATGACGTAAGTCGTAGTTGGTTTGTCTAATAAATACTTGGTCAAAACACCCATTCCTGGTCCGATTTCCAAAATATTTTCATAGCCTTCTAAACTTAAAGTATCTGCAATATCTTTTGCAATGCTTTCGTCGTTTAAGAAATGCTGTCCAAGATGTTTCTTGGCTTTTACCTTTTCCATTTTGATTTTGGATTTAAGATTTTTGATTTAAGATTTTGACAGCTATCTTGATTACAATATGTGAATTGTAGGTTTCGAAAGTCATTATCTAATTTTCTAATTAACTAATTCGCTAATTAAATTGCTTTATGCTCGCAGATAAATTCAAGCTCCGTTCTGAACGAAAGCATTTTATCCCCGAATAATTTGTGGCCTTCTTCGCGAAGTCTTGGTGCATCTTCTTGATAATATTTCTGTAAAGTATCGTGAGAATCAGTATGGAATTGTACAGAATAGGTCTTTCCTCCCATTTGTTCTTCTACTAAAACTTTTACCAAATGTGCTTTTGTGAATTTTCCGGTAGCCAAAACTTCTGGAATGTGCGTGTGCTGCATCCAGTGAATCCATTCATCGTGAACAGAATCGTCGATATTTGTAGTGACGTTATAAATTATCATATTTTTTAGATTTTTCGATTGTTGAATAATTCGATTTTACGAAATTATAATTGAGTTAAAGATTTGCATCGCCTCGCAATTGCCTGAATTTTTTTCTGGCATCCACAAAGTAAATACTGTCTTCGTGTTCAAAGAGTATTTTTTCATAAAGCGGTTTTGCCTTCTCGGGATCTTTTAGCTTTTCATTATAAATTTCTGCTGAAAAATACAAAGCTTCGTCCACATAAATTCCGTCTTTATGATGGTCGATGATACTTTGAAATTGTAATAACGCAGCCTGAAAATCGCCCATTTTTTGGTAAGTCTGTCCGATTCGCAATAACGTTTCGTCTTCGATTTCCTGACCTTTATAATCTTTTAAAATCGACTGAAATTGCGCCAGCGCTTCTGTATTTTTATTTTGGTACAAAAGATAGTCGCCACGGGCAAATTTCTTCAAGCCGACTTGCGTTGAATCGGCAACGGTATTGTCATTTATCAGCAAAAATAATTCCAAAGCATCGTTAGCAATCAATTGCGTTGAAGCTGATTTCAGTTCTTTAAATTGCTTCAAAGCCCATTCAAAATCAGTTTTGAAATAACTGGTTTTTGCTGCTTTCAAACTCGCTTCGTGACCTATTACGTCGTTTTTCAAATCTTCCTCAATTTGGGAATAATAAATCAAAGCTTGGTTGAATTTTTCTTCGTATAAAAGAATATCTGCCAATTCCATTTTGACATCCGCCGTTTGATATTTATTCAAAGGAAGCTCGAGCGAACGTTTTAAAATTGCTTTTCCACCTTCTGGATTTTTCATATTAAAAGTCTCAAAATGCGCCTGAAGAATCTGCAAAGACAAGCTATACGGACTAACTCCAAATTCCTTAATCAATTTCTCTAATTCAATTTTTAGCTGCGCCTGATTTTTTTCCTGCGCTTTCTGGATCTTGAAATCCATCAGATAATAATTGGATAAAATCCTTAAGTCAATATCCTGCGTATTTTCTAAAACAAAGGTAAAAATCTCTTGGGCTGTTTCTTCATCACTTTCGTCCAAAGCCATTTGACCCAGATTTACAATGCTTGACAGTGATTCTTGTTCTCTTCTGTAAATTGCTTTTTCTTGAATAAAGGCTTTTGAATATTCTTTCTGGGTTACATAAAACCAGCTTAAGAATTGATTCCAAAAAATATCTTGGTTTTTCTGTGCTCTGATCAAAAGCGATTTCCGGAGTGATTCACTGAAAGTTGTTTCTTTAGATTCTTCCGTCATAAATCGTGACAGCTGATTCTGAACCATAATCAGCGTGCTCGGATTTTCAAAAGCTTCGTCTAGAAAAGTGTCGATCATCAAATCGGTTTTTCCTTGCTGTCCATAAATCACGGCCAATTGAAAATTGAATTTCATTCTTGGTTCTAATTTTACAGCAATTTTATAAGCTTCAACGGCATAGTCTAGCAACACTTTTTTCTCAAAAGCATTGGCAACCAGATACACATAATTCGGAACTTCTTTTATTTTCTCAAGCGCTTCATCATAGTATTTTGTGGCTTTGGCTTGATTTTTTTGCAATTGGTAATTATAACCTAATTCTACATAGAGATTGGCCATCGGTGACCTTTTCATCTGTTCTTCAAGCAAGAGTTGTGCTTTGTCGAATTGCTTTAATTGCTGGTAAGATTCCACCAATTTTTGAAAATACAAGCTGTTTCCTGGCTGATTTTTTACAAGCGTTTCGAAACTGATAATTGCTTTTTCAAAATCTCCCTTGTCAAAATAATTCATCGCCAATTGCTCGTTTTGTGAAAAAACGGCAAGCGAGAAAAATAGATTGATAAAGAGAAATATTTTTTTCATTTTAGTTTAATGTCAAGGAGATAGCAATGTACTAATATAACAATTTTCGTGCTGAATTAGTACATTGCTACATTAAACTATTGGTTAATTGTTCCTTAATTTATAATATCAAATCCAGTATATTTTCTCAAAACTTCTGGAATCACAATTCCTTCTGGAGTTTGGTAATTTTCAAGAATTCCGGCTAAAACTCTAGGCAACGCCAATGAACTTCCGTTTAAAGTATGTGCCAATTGGTTTTTTCCGTCTTTGTCTTTGAAACGCAATTTCAAACGGTGTGCTTGAAAAGTTTCAAAATTTGAAACCGAACTGATTTCCAACCAACGATCTTGCGCTGTTGAAAATACTTCGAAATCATAAGTCATTGCTGATGCAAATCCCATATCGCCACCGCAAAGTCTCAAAATTCTGTAAGGCAATTTTAATTCGTTTAAGATTTCACGAACGTGTTCCACCATTCCTTCCAAAGCTTCATACGATTTATCTGGATGTTCGACACGCACGATTTCCACTTTGTCAAATTGGTGCAAACGATTCAAACCGCGAACGTGAGCACCATAAGAACCTGCTTCTCTACGGAAACAAGGCGTGTAAGCCGTTGCTAAAACTGGCAATTCACTTTCTTGCAAAAGCACGTCTCTGAATAAATTTGTCACCGGAACTTCCGCTGTCGGGATCAAGTACAAATCATCGGTTTTATCATGATACATTTGCCCTTCTTTGTCTGGCAATTGTCCCGTTCCATAAGCCGAAGCTTCGTTTACCAAGTGCGGCACTTGGTATTCTTGATAACCTGCGTCAGTGTTTTTATCTAAAAAATAAGTAATCAAGGCACGTTGCAATTTGGCTCCTTTTCCTTTGTAAACAGGGAAACCGGCACCCGTGATTTTATTTCCTAATTCGAAATCGATGATGTCATATTTTTTAACCAATTCCCAATGAGGAAGCGCTCCTTCGTGCAAAACAGGAATGTCTCCTTCTTGCAAAGTCGTCACATTGTCTTCTGGTGTTTTTCCTTCTGGAACTAAATCTGCCGGAAGGTTTGGCAAAAGATAAAGTTGTTCTGTCAATTCATTGGTGTAAACTTCTAATTTCTCAGACAAATCCTTGCTTTTTTCCTTTAGCAAAACATTTTTCTGCTTCAAGATTTCTGCTTTTGATTTCTCGCCAGACTTCATCAATTCGCCAATGTCTTTGGATAGCTTGTTTGATTCCGATAAAATACCGTCCATTTCAGCTTGTGTCGCTCTTCTTTTTTCGTCGAGTTGCACTGCTTGTTCAACAATAGATTTGGCATCCATGTTTCTTTTTGCCAAAGCTTTAAGGACTTTTTCCTGATTTTCTCTGATAAACGCTATCTGTAACATTATAGTTGGTTTTTATAAGGAAGCAAATTTAGTGAAAAAAGACTCAAAATCGCAAGGTTAAATCAAACTAAGTACTGCATTATAATTGTGATAAATCTTCATATAAATTAACATTTGTGATATTACTTTATTACTTACATTTGAAAAATTTTTCTCGATTATGAAAAAGCTATCCTTTATTATTGCATTATTCTCTTTAAGCTTCGGCTTTGCCCAAAGTCCTTCTGCCAAAAACAGTGCTATTGCTGCTTCAGAAGGAAAGGCTGCTTCAAAACTCATGCGTGTTGTTACCAATCCGAATACGGCAAATTATGATATTACCTATCACCGCTTAAAACTCACAGTAAATCCAGCTAACTACTTTATTTCAGGCGATGTAACTACTTATTATAAGGCAGAACAAAACATGAATACGGTTACTTTTGACATGGTCGACGAATTGATCGTGAGTTCTGTAAAACAGCGCAATACCAATTTGACATTTACTCAAAATGGAACAGACGAATTGGTAATTAATCTGCCTGCTACTCAAAATACAAATGTTTTAGACTCACTGACAATAGTTTACGCCGGAACGCCACCTGATGATAGTGACGGTTTCAATACGTATACACATAATGGAACTCCAGGACTTTATACTTTATCTGAACCTTTTGGCGCTAGAGATTGGTGGCCTTGCAAGCAAGATTTGAATGATAAAATAGATAATATAGACGTTTATATTACGGCGCCATCACAATATACAAGTGTTTCAAACGGATTGCAATTGAGCGCAATAACTAATACAAACGGAACAAAAACTACTCGTTTTCATCATGGATATCCGATTCCAGCTTATCTTATTGCAATTGCAGTCACTAATTACAATATTTTTACGCAACAAGCCGGAACTGCTCCAAATACTTTTCCGATAGTAAACTATTTATATCCTGAAAACCAGAGCGTCAATCAAGCGAACCTTGGCGTTACTGTTCCAATCATGAATTTATATGAACAGTTATTTGAAACTTATCCTTTTCACAATGAGAAATACGGCCATGCTCAATGTAATTTTGGAGGAGGAATGGAACACACAACAGTTTCTTTCATGGGTGGATTTGATAGAAATTTAATCGCACACGAGCTAGGACATCAATGGTTCGGAGACAAGATAACTTGTGGTTCATGGAATGATATTTGGCTTAATGAAGGTTTTGCAACTTATCTTTCGGGCTTGGTTATTGAACATTTAGACGGACAAGCGTCATTCAATGACTGGAAAGGAGATTTAATTACAAATATTACGTCTTCAAGTGGCGGTGCTGTTTATTTAACAGATACAGAAGCGCAAAATTCAAACCGAATTTTCAGCAATCGATTGACTTATAACAAAGGTGGCATGGTGGCCCACATGTTGCGTTTTAAATTGGGCGATGCTATTTTTTTCCAAGGAATTAAAAATTATTTAGCTGATCCAAATTTGGCCTATGGATATGCTACTACAGAAAATCTAAAAACGCATCTTGAAACTGTATCTGGAATTGATTTGGATGAATTTTTCAATGATTGGATTTACAACCAAGGATTTCCAACATATGCTATCACAGCACAAAATTGGGGAACTGGACAAGCTCGTTTTGCAATAAACCAAACTCGTTCTCATGCTTCTGTTTCGTTTTTTGAAATGCCGGTTCCTGTAAGAATCTATGGCGCTGGCGGTCAACAGGCTGATATTGTTTTACAAAACACATCAAACGGGCAGATTATTTTGCAAGCCGTTCCGTTTCAGTTGACTGGCATTGAATTTAATCCTAATAATGACATTATTTCTAGAAACAGCACTGCGACTTTAGGCAAGGAAGATTTTAGCTTATTGCAAGCTGTAAAATTGTACCCAAATCCTGTTTCGCAAACGCTAAACATAGAATTGCCTAGCAATGTGGTTATGGAAAAAGCTGTATTTTATAATACTTTAGGACAAATAATCAAAGAATCTGAAAATGCAACTTCTTTTGATGTTTCCTCATTGCCGAACGGCGTAAATTTTATTAAGATTTTTACAGATTCTGGTGCAAAACAAATGAAATTTATTAAATCATAAATCAATTTTATATTAAGGTTCCCAAATTATTCTAGTCATAAAGCTTACTCCTTTATCTTTAAATTCAGTGGGAATTCCAGTAACGAAACCAAGATAAAGTCCGTCAGATAGTTTTTGCTTAATTTGAGGCCTGAAGGTAACGGTTGATTCGTTTTTCATAAATTCCATGTTGGTTTCAAGACCGATAAAATTACCGCCGGCAAACGAATAATGAAAACTTGCATTGACTTGGCCGATTGTATTTATGTTATTCGTATCAAAATGCTGTTCAAAAACCGGACCTGCATATAATAAAGTATGCACATTTGGCGTCCATTTTTTAGCGACGATAAAAATCGGGTTGTATAAAGTTCCTTCTAAAAATTTTCCATGATGATCAATGGAAGAAAAAGAGGAAAATTCAAATTCTTGTATGTAACCAACCGCCATTGAAGTCTGGTATTTTTCAGAAACTAAAAAAGTGTATTGCGTGGCAATTTTTAAGCCTTCAATTCTATTTTGGGGAATTGCCGTAGTCTGAACACCACCAACATCCTGATAAAATTTAAAAGGAACTTCGACTTCGACGCCCAATCGATTTGCCACTGCAAATTCATATTCCACAAATCCTGAATAACTTATATATTCTTTGTAATCGTCGATTCCCATTCCTAAATTCAGTTCTTTTTCTCCTTTTCTTGCGCCTAAATCTCGAATCAAATCTAAATATAAAGGTTCAGCGTGATGGATTTTTAATGGTTTCCGTTTTTCTTTTGTAGTTTGTGTAATTGTATCTTTTAAAGTCTGTGCGCTTGAAGTTATTGATAAGGCAAACAAGGCAATTAGGATAAGTATGTTTTTCATTTTAAATCTATTTGAAGCAAACTTAAAATCGCAAATAGGAAACAATTGGGAATAATCGAATTCCATAAAAAAAAGGCTCTGAAATTAATCAAAGCCTTTTCTAATTTTAGTGTAAAACTTATTTTACCAATTCTAATTTATTCAATTCTGAAGTTATAAAATCAATTTCCGAAGGAGATAATTTCACGTCAACCGCTTTTGCATTTTGAATGGATTGTTCAGCATTTCTAGCTCCTGCCAAAGCAATCGTGATTCCTGGTTGCTCGATTGTCCAACGCAAAACTAATTGTGATAACGAAGCATTTTTTTCATCTGCCAAAGGTTTTATTTTATCTAAAAATGCAGCCGTTCTTTTCAAGTTTTCATCTTTATAGAAATATAAATTTGCACGGTGATCGCCTTCAGAAAATGTATAACCTGGTTTCATTTTTCCCGTAAGCAAACCTCTTTCTAGCGGACTGTAAGCAATAATTGATTTATTATTTTCCAAAGAAAACGGAACCACATTAGCTTCGATTTCCCTTTTTACCATGCTATAAGGAACTTGGTTTGAAACCAAATTTACATATTTATCAGCTTCTTTCATCTGGTCAACATTGTAATTGCAGACTCCGGCATGACGCACTTTTCCTTGTTTGATCAAATCAGCAACGGTTTCCATTGTTTCCTGAATTGGCGTTATTGATTCTGGCCAGTGAATTTGATACAAATCGATATAATCTGTTTTCAATCTTTTCAAGCTGTCTTCCACTTCCTTGATAATGCTTTCTTTTCCAGCATATTTGTAAACGTCGATATCTTTGCCATTGTTGTCCTTGCTTTTCATTGCAAAATCACCTTTGGCCAAATCCCAGCGCATCCCAAATTTGGTAATAATCTGAACTTTATCACGAGAAATTCCTTGCAATGCTTCGCCAACAATTTCTTCGCTGTCACCTTGACCGTAAATCGGCGCCGTATCTATCGAAGTCACACCTTCATCATACGAAGCCTGAATTGCTTTTATGGCGTCATTTCTATCCGTAGAACCCCACATCCAGCCTCCTGCAGCCCAAGCTCCGAAAGTAATTACTGACAATTCTAAATCTGTATTTCCTATTTTTCTGTATTCCATTTTTATATATTTTAGTTGTATTATCTTATTTTTTTCCAGTTATGCCATTTTCACCATAGATTTATTACGCTCGCAATGAAAAGAAATCTGCAAATCTGCGGTTATTTTTTATTCTATTGCTTTTATTCTGCTGACCATTATTGCAATCAAAACTCCAAAAACTCCTATGAAAGCAAACGAAAATTGCAATCCGAAAGCTTCTGCGATATAACCTATTATTGGGGGTCCCATTAAAAAACCAAGGAAACTTACGCTGGAAACTATTGTCAAAGCTTCTCCCGCAGAAACCGTCGTGTTTTTTCCGGCAACGCTGTAAACTGTCGGAACAATTGTAGAAACGCCCAAACCAACCAGCATGAATGCCAAAGTCGCAGGAATCAAATAAGGCAGGAAAACTGCCGTAAATAATCCGATAGAAATCATCATGCCACTGACTTGAAGCACTCTTTTCCTTCCGAATTTTAAGATAAATCTATCGCCCAAAAATCTTCCGGAAGCCATCATCACCATGAACGATGTGTAACCCAAAATCACTAACGGACCTGGCGCTTTCACGATGTCTTTAAAATAAACACCGCTCCAGTCAAACATCACGCCTTCACTTGCCATACAGCAAAATCCGATTACGCCTAGCCAAATCAAAGCGCTGTCTGGTTTGGTGAAAAATTTCTTTTTTTCTAATTGCTTTTTCTCTTTTGCTTTGATTAAAAATTTGAAATTCAAAAGCATCAGGATGATTACGATTCCAAAAGTAATAATGAAATGAATGTAAGGCGAAATATCAAAAGCCAGCATTGCCAAACCGATGAAAGCTCCAGTAAATCCTGCGGAACTCCATGCGCCGTGAAACGATGACATTATGGTTTTTTTGAAGAGATTTTCAGTATAAACTCCTTGCGTATTTACAGCAATATTGCTCAAGTTTCCGAAAACTCCGAAGATAAAAAGTACGGCCGATAATTGCCAAGGATTAGTTGCCAAGCCAATATTAGTCATAAAAAAAGCATACAAAGTAAGGCAGATCAGCAAAATTCTATGGCTTCCGAATCGAGTCACGATTTTTCCCGCAAAGGGCATTGCAAACAACTGCCCAAACGGAATGGCGAATAAAATCGTACCCAAATCTCCTTCGCTCAAATGAAGCGTAGTTTTCAAGTCTGGAATTCGGCTCGCCCAAGTTGCAGAACACAATCCCATGGCGAAATAAAATAGTGAAACTGCCCAACGAATTCTTTTTAAATAAGATTCTTTTGCGTGTTTGTAGCTTTTTAGTTTTGGTCGCGTATTGAACCTGTTGATAAATCTGAATTCCATAAAATATAGTATTGCTATTTTGCCACTAATTATACAAATTCACCTTTAGAATTGATTCGAAATTCAAGACAAAGCATTGGTGAAATTCGTGTCATTCGTGGCCAATCAAAACCTACTTCTTCAAAAAATCCAGTACTGGAGCAATGAATTTTTCGTAGGCTTCAATATGAGGCAAATGTCCGACATTTTCTATTTCTACCAACTGTGAATTCTTGATTTTTTTTGCTGTTTTTTTTCCTAATTCGGGATAATTGCCCAATGTTTTCTGAACCTCAGGTGTTGCTTTTCCCTTTCCCAAAGCTGTTCGGTCTCGTTGTCCTATGATTAATAATGTTGGTGCTTTTATGTTTTCGAATTCATAAACAACAGGTTGCGTAAAAATCATGTCGTACGTAATCGCCGAGTTTCTGGCAATCGCCGGATAATTTTTGTTTAATGTAAAACTTGCCAAGACATTCACCCATTTGTCATATTCTGGCTTCCATTTATTGTCATAATAAAACTTCAATTGGTAGTCTTTTATCTTTTGGTAATCTTGTTTTATTTCTGTGGCATACCAATCGTCAACATTTTGATAAGGAACTACGGTTTTCCAATCTTCCAAGCCAATCGGATTTTCAAGAATCAGTTTTTCTACCAATTCTGGATACATCAAAGTGAATCTTGTCGCTACCATTCCGCCCATCGAATGGCCAAGAACATTGACTTTTGAGATGTTTTCTTTGTCTAAAATTGCTTTTGTGTTTTGGGCAAGGAACTGAAAACTGTACTGAATATTTGTAGGTTTTGAAGATTTTCCGAAACCGATTTGGTCTGGCATAATGACGCGGTATCCGGATTTTGCCAAATCATTTGCAGTTTGTTCCCAATACATGGCCACGAAATTTTTTCCGTGCAAAAGCAAAACTGTTTTGCCGTTTGGCGATTTTGGAAGTAAATCCATGTAGGCCATTTTTAAATCTTGGTCTTGGATTTTTACTGTAATTTCCTTGACAGGAAAAGGATATTTGAGATTTTCTAGGCGCTCTCCATAATCTTGAACTTTCTCTTGGGCAAAATTTGAAATACTGAAAGTAAGCAAAATTAGAAGCGTGAAATGTTTTTTCATGGTGATGGAATTTAAAAATAATCAAACCTTAAATTTAAGACAAATCTGAATTTCAAGCGTCAGGCTTTTGTAAAGTTTAACCATTTTGAAATTATTCAATTTTGAAACTAAATGATTTTTTTGACAAAGATTGGCTTTGCGCAATGGTTCAGAACGATTACAAAAATGCGGAAAGTTTCTCAAATAGCCCTGATGGTGCGATTGTTTGAGCTCTTGCTTTTGCGCTAGAAAAAGCAAAGCGAGTCGCTCCAGCAGGAATTGCCCCCGAAGCTTCGGGGCTGAAAATGCCTGATGTTTCGCTTCAAAAAAATAAGCGCAAAAAAAATCCCAACCTTTCGATTGGGATTTTCTATTTATTTAGGATCGTTCATTTTGAAGCTTTCCATGAATTTTGTGGTGTAATCTCCAGCCACATAAGCCGGATCGTCCATCAATTGTCTGTGGAACGGAATCGTGGTTTTGACACCTTCGATTACGAATTCATCCAAAGCGCGCTTCATTTTGTTGATCGCTTCTTCACGAGTTTGCGCTGTTGTAATCAACTTTGCAATCATTGAATCATAGTTTGGCGGAATCGTGTAACCAGAGTAAACGTGCGTATCTAAACGAACTCCGTGACCTCCTGGAGTGTGCAAAGTCGTGATTTTTCCTGGTGACGGACGGAAATCGTTGTAAGGATCTTCGGCGTTGATTCTGCATTCGATAGCGTGCAATTGCGGCAAATAATTTTTACCAGAAATTGGCACACCTGCAGCTACTAAAATCTGCTCGCGAATCAAGTCATAATCAATAACTTGCTCTGTAATTGGGTGTTCCACTTGAATACGAGTATTCATTTCCATGAAGTAGAAATTTCTGTGTTTGTCAACCAAAAATTCTACAGTTCCAGCACCTTCATATTTGATAAATTCTGCAGCTTTCACGGCAGCTTCTCCCATTTTCAAACGTAAATCGTCTGTCATGAACGGAGAAGGCGTTTCTTCAGTTAATTTTTGGTGACGTCTTTGAACAGAACAGTCTCTTTCAGAAAGGTGACAGGCTTTTCCGTAAGCATCTCCAACCACTTGGATTTCGATGTGACGTGGCTCTTCAATCAATTTTTCTAAATACATTCCGTCGTTTCCGAAAGATGCAGCAGCTTCTTGACGAGCGCTTTCCCAAGCTTTTAAAAGCTCTTCTTCTTTCCAAACGGCTCTCATTCCTTTTCCACCACCACCAGCTGTTGCTTTAAGCATTACTGGATAGCCAAAATCTTTAGCTAATTTTTTAGTTTGCTCAAAAGATTCTAACAAACCTTCTGACCCTGGAATTGTTGGAACTCCTGCCGCTTTCATTGTAGCTTTTGCAGAAGCTTTATCGCCCATTCTGTCAATCATTTCTGGTGAAGCTCCGATGAACTTGATACCGTGTTCTTGACAGATTTTTGAAAATTTTGCATTTTCAGAAAGGAAGCCATATCCTGGGTGGATTGCGTCTGCATTTGTAATTTCTGCAGCTGCAATTATATTTGACATTTTCAAGTAAGACAAGTTACTTGGAGGCGGGCCGATGCAAACTGCTTCATCCGCGAAGCGAACGTGCAAGCTTTCAGCATCTGCAGTTGAATAAACAGCTACAGTTTTGATACCCATTTCTCTACAGGTTCTGATTACGCGAAGTGCGATTTCTCCTCTGTTTGCGATTAATATTTTTTTAAACATCTTATTTGAATTAGATAATTAGACAATTCGATAATTCGATAATTGGATTTTTAGACACTTTGAAAGTTCTAAAAATCTAACAATCTAACAATCTAAATTAAGATGGATCAACTAAGAATAAAGGTTGGTCAAATTCAATTGGTGAAGAATCGTCAACCAATACTTTTACGATTTTACCTGAAACTTCAGATTCGATTTCGTTGAAAAGTTTCATTGCTTCGATAACACAAACAACATCACCTTTTGAGATTACGCTTCCAACTTCTACGAAAGGCGCTTTGTCAGGAGATGGCTTTCTATACAATGTTCCGATAATCGGAGATTTGATCATAATGTATTTTGAATTGTCATCAGCTGCTTCAACTGGAGCTGCTGGTGCAGTCGGAGCTGTTGGCTGTGGCGCTGCAGCTTGTGGTAAAGCTTGGCTAACTGGCGCTTGTTGAATGTAAGTTGTAGTTTCAGAAGAACCACCATCAGTAGTTTTGATAGTGATTTTGATATCGCCCATCTCCAATTTTACTTCGGTAGCTCCTGATTTTGCTACAAATTTGATTAAATTTTGAATTTCTCTAATATCCATGATATCCGAATTTAGGTTTTAGTTTTATTGTTTGTCGTAAGCCCATTTCATATAAATAGATCCCCAAGTGAATCCACCTCCGAATGCGGCAAAAATTAAATTATCTCCTTTTTTGAATTGCTTCTCAAAGTCATTTAGAAGCAATGGCAATGTTGCTGAAGTGGTATTGCCATATTTTTGAATGTTTACGAGAACTTTGGATTCATCTAATCCCATTCTATTTGCTGTTGCATCAATGATTCTTTTGTTCGCTTGATGTGCAATCAACCAATTTACATCTTCTTTTGTCAAATTGTTGCGTTCCATGATTTTTTCGCTGACGTCAGCCATTCCTGAAACTGCATATTTGAAAACTGTTTTTCCGTCTTGGAAAACGTAGTGCTGTTTGTTGTCAACTGTTTCGTGAGAAGCCGGAAGCAACGAACCGCCCGCATCAATTTTCAAGAATTCTCTACCGATTCCATCACTGCGAAGGATTTCGTTTTGAAAACCCAAACCTTCATAATTTGGTTCAAATAAAACGGCTCCTGCTCCATCTCCAAAGATGATGCAAGTTGCTCTATCTGTGTAATCAATAATGGAAGACATTTTGTCTGCTCCAATCAATAAAATCTTTTTGTATCTGCCTGATTCGATGTAAGCTGAAGCGGTAGACATTCCATATAAAAAGCTGGAACATGCGGCTTGCAAATCATAGGCGAAAGCATTGACAGCGCCAATTTGTGAAGCAACATAAACTGCAGTTGCGGCAACGGGCATGTCTGGGGTGGTGGTACCGAGCAAAACTAAATCTATTTCTGCTGGGTTAATATTGTTTTTTGCAATTAAATCTTCTGCAGCTTTAATGGCGAGATAAGATGTTCCTTTTGAATCATCTTTTAAAATGCGTCTTTCTTTAATTCCTGTGCGAGAGGTAATCCATTCGTCATTGGTTTCAACCAAGGTTTCAAGCACTTCATTAGAAAGCACAAAATCAGGCACATAGGCTCCAACTGCTGTAATTGCGGCTGTGATTGTATTCATACTATTTTTAATAATTTCTTCTCGAAAATGTAAATTCGAAAAGAGGTGGAAATTACAAAAAAAATCTAAAACATACCTTTTTGCAAGTCGTTATTTACCAATAAATTATAAATAACAAAAAAACTCCCACAACGTGAGAGTTAAGTTTTTTTTCTACAAAATTGTATTAAGCAACAGCTTCTTGCTTGTCGATTACTACTTGACCTCTGTAGTACATTTTACCTTCATGCCAGTAAGCTCTGTGGTACAAATGTGCTTCACCAGTTATAGGACATGTAGCAATTTGAGCAACAGTCGCTTTATAATGTGTTCTTCTCTTATCTCTTCTTGTTTTCGAGATTTTTCTCTTAGGATGTGCCATTTTACTATATTATTTATCCGTTAATAGTTTTTTTAATTGATCCCATCGTGGATCTGTCGTTTCTTCTTCTTTTGAATCAGTTTTCTTTAATTCTTTTGAATTCACTTTCAATTCATTCAGTTTGTCAAGCGCTTCACTTTTTAAAGTTCCGTCTTTTATGCCTGGATGAATCTTTTTTAGAGGTATGGAAAGCGCAATCATTTCATAAATATATTGCTTTACATCTACTTGATGTTCCCCGAAAGGCAAAATGAGCAATTCCTCATTATCATCATTAAAATCTTCTCCAAACTGAACAATTACCTTAATTTTTCCTTTGATTGGAAAATCAAACATTTCACTTGTCAGGTCACAAGGCACGTGAATCGTTCCTTTGTGCTTAAAATGAAGCTCAAGCATGGTGCTTTTTTTCTCTAAAACTATATTGACTTTGATATCACAAGCTTCAAACTCGTCATAATCATAGTCCTCAAAGAACTCTTTATTTATTTGATATTCAAACTGATGTTTTCCTAACTTTAATCCTACAAAAGGAATTAAAAACTCATTGGTTACTTTCATCGTGACAACAATTTGCCCTTTTTCCAAATCCTTGGAACGGGAGTGCAAAGATATAAAATAATTACAATTCCAAAAGCGTTATAAACATTTTTTTGTTTATAACTGTTTTTCTTTAATTTTTAATGGATTCTGGCTAATAATCTGATACTCATTTCGGGAGTGATAAATGTCAATTGCCAAATAAACCGCTTCCTTAAATGAGTTGTGATCTGCTAGTCCTTTTCCTGCAATTTCATAAGCCGTTCCATGATCTGGAGACGTTCTGATTTTATTCAAACCCGCGGTATAATTGACTCCTTTACCAAAAGACAACGTTTTAAACGGAATTAATCCTTGATCGTGATAGGTCGCAATCACAGCATCATACTTCTCATATTGATTGCTTCCAAAAAATCCATCGGCAGGATAAGGCCCAAAAACCAAAGTCCCGCTTTCAAATAATTTTTTTATCGTCGGACGGATGATTTCATCGTCTTCTTTTCCAATCACACCTCCGTCACCAGCATGAGGGTTTAATCCTAAGACTGCAATTTTTGGTTTATTGATGCTAAAATCCTGAATCAGCGATTTTTTTACGGTCAAAATTTTACTTTTGATCAAAGCTTCTGTCAAATGTGAAGAAACTTCGTTTACCGGAATATGATCTGTAATCAAACCTACTCTCAAATTATCCTGAACCATTAACATCAAGGCATCGCCTTCCAATTCTTGGTCTAAATAATCTGTATGTCCCGGGAATTTAAAATCTTCCGCTTGGATATTATATTTATTGATTGGCGCCGTCACTAAAACATCCACCAAACCTTCTTTCAAAGCTTTCGTTGCCGCAACAAATGATTTGATTGCATATTTCCCTACGTTTTCATCATTTGCGCCATATTCGATGTTGACGCTTTCTTTCCAAACATTCAAGACATTGATTTTTCCAATCACGAGTTGGTCAAGACTGTCAATTCCGTGCAATTGCATTCCGGCATCAAGGCTTTTTTTAGCGAAAGAAAGAATTTTTACATTGGCAAAAATCACAGGAGTGCAAAATTCGAGCATTCTTGAATCTTCGAAAGTCTTTAAAACGACTTCGCTTCCAATACCGTTTAAATCTCCGATTGAAATTCCAACAATTATATTTTCTGCTTTTTTCATAATGCTGCTCCTTATTTATTGCTTAATTTTGAAGTGCAAATTTAGTAAAATAAAACCACAATGTTTACAGGAATCATCGAAACCCTCGGGACTATAAAAGACATAAGAAAAGAGGAAGAAAATCTGCATATTACCATTTCTTCTTCGATCACAAACGAATTAAAAATTGACCAAAGTGTTTCGCACAATGGCGTTTGCTTGACGGTTGTTGGCATTTCAGAAGACCAATTTACGGTCACAGCAATTAAAGAATCTATTGACAAGACAAATATCGGCGATTGGAAAACTGGCGATATTGTGAATCTAGAAAGAGCCATGAAACTGGGTGACAGACTCGACGGACACATTGTTCAAGGCCATGTCGACCAAACCGGAATTTGCAGAAGCGTTGAAGAAAATGGCGGCAGTTGGCAGTATACTTTTGAATATGACGCCGATTTAAACAACATCACCATTGAAAAAGGATCAATCACAGTCAACGGAGTCAGCTTGACGGTTGTAAATTCGAAGAAAAATGAATTTAGTGTGGCGATAATTCCTTACACGCACGAGCACACGAATTTCAAGGATTTTAAAATAGGTACAAAAATCAATTTAGAATTTGACGTTATCGGAAAATATGTAGCAAGACTGAACCAGCTTAGATAATTTCAAACGTTTTAGAAAACAAAAAACTCCGAATTGCTTCGGAGTTTTTTATTTTGTATATATTTTTTTTCTGAAAGAATAAAATGCGAAAACGAGTGCCATTGCAATCAATACAACCACGTATTGATCAACTGGTATATCTGGCGGAGGCGTTCCTTGTGGAGGAGACGGAGGTGTTGGCCCTGATGCAAAAACTGCTGATGACAGTAATAAACTGAACAACACTACTATATTCTTTAAAATAAATTTCATAGACTGATGATAAAACCTTTTTAAATAAAACGTTTCGTTAGCAAATAAATCAATTTTTTTTATATAATCCAAAAAAAGATTTGCTTTTATTACTTTAAAACTGAATAAGATCATGACTTACTTCAGTTTTAAGGTTGCAAATTTAGCATTTTTATTTAAATAACTGATTATTATACATTATATAATTGTAAATTATAACAAACCGATTTGATATTATTTAAAGCAGTCAAATGATAAATTTTTGTTTAAAAAAACCTCGTTTGAAAGGAAAATTTTAAATCTATTAAAAAAATCTTAATCCTATTTGACAGGAGAATTTGTTTCATAACTTTAATCTAAAACCAAAATTACAATGGCAGGAGAATCAAAATTGGCTATTTATGGCGCGCTAGGGGCAAATATTGGCATTGCTACTATCAAATTTGTTGCTGCCGGCGTTACTGGAAGTTCTGCCATGATTTCAGAAGGAATTCATAGTGCCGTTGATTCAGGAAATTCGCTCCTTCTATTGCTTGGAATCAGCCGAAGCAAACGACCTGCAGATGCCGGACATCCGTTTGGGCACGGAAAAGAAATTTATTTTTGGACGCTCATTGTTGCCGTGCTTGTTTTTTCACTTGGCGGTGGCATGTCTTTATATGAAGGAATCACGCATTTGCAACATCCTGTCGAGCTGAAAGATCCAAAGTGGAATTATGTTGTATTGCTAGTTTCAATGGCTTTTGAAGGCGCGTCCTTAATTTATGCTGTCAAAACTTTTAATAAAACAAAGGGCGAATTTAGTTTTTGGAAAGAAGTAAGATTAAGCAAAGATCCTGCACTTTTTGCGGTGATTTATGAAGAAAGCGCAGCTCTTTTAGGATTGCTTCTTGCACTTGCCGGCGTATTTTTATGCCATTATTTTGAAAATCCGGTTTTTGATGCGATTGCTTCTATGTTGATTGGCTTACTGCTGATTATTGTTGCTGTTGTGATGGTAATAGAAAGTAAAGGGTTGCTTGTTGGTGAAAGCGCGCATGTTGATATTGTAAAAGGCGTATATACTTTAATTAATAGCGAACCTGCCGTTTCAACACTCTATTATCCTTTAACGATGCATTTGGCACCTCAAGAAATCTTGCTTGCCATTGATGTGCAATTTAAGACTGAAATGACGATGGATGAGCTTTTTGAAAACATCAATCACTTGGAAGAAAAAATCAAGCAAGAGTATCCTTCGATCAAGAAAATTTACATCGAGGCAAAAAACTTGAAAGGCAGAAAAATTCCTATTTTATAATCGAACTTCTTAAAAACGGAGAATCCCGACACTCCTGCCAGGATCCTCCTACTATTCAAAAACAAATTAACTTACTTTTCAATAACTATAAAATCAGATCTCCTGTTTGCCAGGTGTTCTTCTTCTGTACACTTCACACCGTTTTTACATTTATTGGTTAAGAGACTTTCGCCATAACCAATTGCGCTTTCGATTCTTGAAGTGTCAATTCCTTTTGATAGTATATAAGTCTGCGTTGATTTTGCCCTTGCATCAGAAAGCTTCATGTTGTAAGCATCTTTCCCTCTGGAATCGGTATGCGACTCGATTTTGATTTTGATATTTGGAAAACGAGTCATCGCAAAAACAACCTTGTCTAATTCTGCCGCGGCTTGAGGCGTAATATCAGATTTGTCATACTCAAAGAATATCGGATTGATATCGATTTTTTCTGTATTTCCTTGCTTTACGATCAAATCATCATAGTTGCTCAATTCAAAGTTAATATCTTTGGTTTCAACTCCGTTTGTACCATTTGTTGCTACTTCTTTTTGGTCTGTACTGTGATTTGCTTTTGTTGCGATCACTTTCAATTTTCCGTTGCAAGGAGCGGTAAGCGTGTAAATTCCTAAAGCGTTTGTCGCCACAACTGAAATTTCATCACCGACTTGATTTAAAACACGAACGCTGGCATCAGCAATTGGCAATTTTGTTTTGGAATTGATTACTTTTCCAGAAATCAATTGGTTGCAAGACGCTTTTTCTTTGGTGAAATAATAAATATCGTCATCGCCTTTTCCCATAGATCTATTAGAAGAAAAATAGCCATAACTGTCGCTTGAATCTACTATATATGAAAAATCATCTTTGTTGCTATTGATTGGCGCGCCAAGATTTCTTGGTTCTGAAAATTTCATGTCACCATAAAATTTGCTTTCATAAATATCCAAACCGCCCCAGCCAAAATGTCCATCCGAAGAAAAATAAAGCATTCCGTTGGTGAACGATGGAAACATTTCATTTCCTACCGTATTAATTGTCGGGCCAAGATTTTTTGGAGTTCCAATCGTTCCGTCATCGGCAACTTGACTTACATATAAATCTGCTTCGCCATAACCGCCCGGCATGTCAGAAGCAAAGAAAAGCCATTTCCCATCCGGACTCAAAGCTGGATGTCCAACAGAATAATCTTTGCTGTTAAAAAACAACTTTTCTGGCTTGACTAATTTCCCGTCTTCAATTGTTCCTCTCGTGATTTGAAAGTTATTCGTTCCTTGCCAATCATTGACTAGTTTTCTCTTTCTTACAATGTTGGTAGAATAATAAACGGTCTTCCAATCTGGACTAAAAGTCATTGTTGCTTCGTGATATTTGCTATCCGCATTTGGCAAAAATGTAGTTTCGTTGAAAAGGCCACCGTTGATCGCATTTCTTTCTGCCGTGTATAATTTCAAAAAAGGCTGCTTGTTCCAGCTATATAATTTATTCTTGAAATCAGTAGTATCCTTGCTGGAAGAATAAACAACTTTATCGCCATAAAAAGCGGCACCAAAATCAGACTTATCAGAATTGATATCTAAGTTGTAAACCTTATACAAAGAACGTTGCAAAGCCATGCTGTCACGCTGTTTTTTCTGATAATTGTAACTGGCAATGATTTTTTCGTCGCCTTTTTTCATAAGGTATTCTTTGGTTGCAACATCAGCCTTGTCATAATCTCCGACGCCTTTCAGCGCTTCCGCATAGCGAAGAAAATGCGTGTCATCCATTGTGGAACCTTGAACATCATATAATTTTTGATACCATTTCAAAGCGTTTCGCATGTCATCAATGTGATAATAAGAATCGCCCGCATTTTTCAGCGTCTGGGTTCCTGGAGATTTTTCTTTTTCCAGATATTCATCATACGCTTTTGCAGCATCAACATAGTAAAAAGTCTTGAAAAGCTTATCGGCCTTTTTCAATTTGCTTTGAGCCACGACAGCTGAAAAACTGCACAATAGGCAAAGTAAAAGTATTTTTTTCATAAGCTTAGTGTTAGAAGAAACGAGGAGATTTGATTTGGTTAGACTTTGGTGATAACTGGAATCGCAGTAAAATTTCGTGCGAACCGTCATTGTATTTGTTCAAGTCAGTCGTAGTGTAGTCATACGAATAGCCTACGAAGAAATTTTTGTTAATTTGAAAACCTGCAAGCACGCTCACAGAATCATCCCAGCGATATCCCGCCCCGACTGTAAATGTTTCTTGAATCAAGAAATTAGCAGAAACATCTAGAGAAATCGGCGCGCCGTTGACACCTCTGGCCAACATTGCCGGTTTAAATTTCAAATTATCAGAAAGGTCAAATACATAACCTGCCATCAAGTAATAATGCAGTCTTTCGAGATCAACCGATTCTTGCACATCGTCATAATAGTCGCTTCTGATAAAACTTGGAACAGAAGCACCCACATACCATTTTTCTCCATATAAATAAGCTCCCGCACCAATGGAAGGCGTAAGCTTGTTGTCAATATTTGAATTTAAAAGAACATCTGAATCGTCATAATAGCGCCCTTTTGACCAATCAATATTTAGCATTCTTGCTCCTGCTTTTACACCTAAAGCTAATTTTGTACTGTAATTTAGCATTAATGTATAAGAGAAATTTGCATCTAGATAAAGTTCGTTTGAAGGCCCCAAATTGTCATTCACCGCAGAAAATCCGAGTCCGATTTTATCATTTCCCAACGGACTGTGAACGGTGAACGATTGCGTGGATGGTGCGCCATCAATCCCCACCCATTGCGAGCGGTGGATCAAGACGGCTTCCAAAGTTTCGGTCGAACCAGCATAAGCAGAGTTGACCGTGAGCGGATTATACATGTATTGCGTGTATCCCGGATCTTGTTGCGCACTTCCTTTTATTGAAACAAAAAGCAAAAGGAAGGCCAGACTGATTTTATATATTGTGATTTTCATATCTTACTGTTTTTAGTTGAAATTATCCTTTTGGAAATTAACGGGTGATATAAATCCATCCTGTTTTTGCTCCAGTTCCGTCTCCAAGATCAAGCGTGTAATAATATGTTCCGGTTGGAAGCTTATTGTCTTGATTTACTGGCGAGTTTACATTCGCAGTTCCGTCCCAATCATTCAGGTAGGCTCGTTTTCTGTAAACCTCAACACCATATCTGTTGTAAACATTCAAGGTATTGTTTGGATAATTTTCAATACAGTCAATGCGGAACAAATCATTGTTTCCATCATTATTCGGACTGAATTCATTATAAACCGTCAGACACAAAGGTTCTGCAGACATCGTTGAACTGTTGTTTGTGATGTCAGAATCAATTGGCGTTGAACTGTCTATATATGCCATGTTCATGTAATTTCCTGTACTCAATACTTTCACAGTCACGGTTAATGTTGCCACCTGACCCGGACTAAGCAATGGAATTGTCCACAACCAAGTTGAAGGTGAATAAGTTCCTACAGAAGTTGTCGAACTTATATATTGATAACCGCTTGGCAATTGCTCGCTAACCACAACACCTGTGAAAATGCTTGAACCGCTGTTTTCAACTTCAATAGTAAAAACAACCGTGTCATCAATCATTGGCGTTGGGTTGTTCACCGTTTTGAAGATCATGATGTCAGAACAAACATTTAAAGCAATTGTTCTGCTTGCTGAATTGTTTGTTGAACAGCCCGATGCGTTTGTAAAGGATACGTTCACATTTCCTGTTCCAATGTTGTTCCAAAGAACAGTTACAAAATTATCAGTCGATTGTCCACCACCAGTTATCAATCCAGAAGTCACCGTCCAAACATAGTTCGACATTCCTGTAACAGTTGTGTAAGTCACTGTTTCAGACAAACAAGCTTGGTTGCCACCACCAGTAATCTGTACCGGATTTGTATCAAAGAAAGTAACCGCAATGGCAAGTCTGATACTGCTTTCGCAAATTCCATTTGTGATTGCTACATAATAAGTTCCTGCAACTAGAGGCGTTGTCGGTGCAATTGGCGTTCCACCTGTCGCTGCGCTGTAGAAAACTAAATTTGCTTCGTTCACTTGAATATTAGCAACCGTCGGATTATTTGCTTGACAGAATTGTTGCGTAGCATCACCAGTCGTTGGCGTTGGAACATTTATTACAGTCACCGTTATCGCCAGTCTATTGATACTTTGGCAAGTTCCATTTTGAATAGATGCATAATAAACTCCGTTCACTAATGGAGTTGTTGGCGCAAGAGCCGTTCCTCCGTTAAGCGTTGTATAAAATACCACTCCAGTTTCATTTACCTGAAGATTAGCAACCGTTGGATTTTGCGCTTGGCAGAAATCTTGCGTTGTATCAGTTGTAGTCGGCGTAGAAGAATCTACGATTGTTACCGTAATGGCAAGCCTGTCATCACTTTCACACAATCCGTTTTGCAATGTCGCATAATAGACTCCGTTGCTTAATGGCGTGGTGCCAGGAAGCAGATTTCCTCCTGTCGGCGCGTCAAAAAACACGACCCCAGTTTCATTTACCTGGATATTTGCTACCGTAGCATTATTCGACAGACAGAAAGTTTGGGAATTATTGGTCGTTGTAGGATTTCCGACGGCTGTCGTCGTTACCGTAATGGCAAGGCGGATCACGCTCTCGCAATTCAGTGCATCGACTAAAGCTGCGTAGTAAATTCCGTTTGCCAAGGCGTCTGTCGGAAGGTAAGCCGTTCCGCCAGTTGCTGTCGGGTAGAAAACCACGTTTGTCTGGTTGACCTGGATGTCTGCAACCGTAGGATTTTCTGACTGGCAGAATTCCTGCGTATTGTCAAGCGTTGTCGGCGGTCCCGGATTGCTGATCGTTACCGTGATCGCCAGCCTTATGCTGCTTTGGCAAGTTCCATTTTGGAGTACTGCGTAATAAGTTCCGGCTGTAAGCGGCGTTGTGGAAGCAATCAGGTTTCCTCCTGTCAAGGCATCATAGAACAAGACTCCTACCTCATTCACTTGGATATTTGCAAAAGTCGGATTGTTGACTTGGCAGAAATTTTGGGTCGAATCATTCGTAGTTGGCGTAGCCGGATCAAATATTGTGACCGTAATGGCGAGCCTGTCATCACTTTCACACAATCCATTTTGCAATGTCGCGTAATAAATCCCGTTACTTAATGGCGTGGTGCCAGGAAGCAGGTTTCCTCCTGTCGGCGCGTCAAAGAACACGACTCCGGTCTCATTTACCTGAATATTTGCTACCGTAGCATTATTCGACAGACAGAAAGTTTGGGAATTATTAGTCGTTGTCGGATTTCCGACGGCCGTTGTCGTTACCGTAATGGCAAGGCGGATCACGCTCTCGCAATTAAAGGCATCGACTAAAGCCGCATAGTAAATTCCGTTTGCCAAGGCGTCTGTCGGAAGGTAAGCCGTTCCGCCAGTTGCTGTCGGGTAGAAAACCACGTTTGTCTGGTTGACCTGGATGTCTGCAACCGTAGGATTTTCTGACTGGCAGAATTCCTGCGTATTGTCAAGCGTTGTCGGCGGTCCCGGATTGCTGATCGTTACCGTGATCGCCAGCCTTATGCTGCTTTGGCAAGTTCCATTTTGGAGTACTGCGTAATAAGTTCCGGCTGTAAGCGGCGTTGTGGAAGCGATCAGATTTCCTCCTGTCAAGGCATCATAGAACAAGACTCCTGTCTCATTCACTTGGATATTTGCAAAAGTCGGATTGTTGACCTGGCAGAAATTTTGGGTCGAATTATTCGTAGTTGGCGTAGCTGGATCATTTACATTGATCGTGATAGCCAATCTAGTTTCGCTTTCACAAATACCACTCAAGATTGAAGCATAATAGATACCGCTCATCAGTGGCGCATTTGCCGCATAAGGATTTCCTCCCGTTGGTGCGTCATAGAAAATTATGTTTGCTTGATTCACAACAATATTAGCTACCGTTGGATTATTTGCTTGACAAAATTCTTGAGTTGTATTCACAGCTGTCGGCGGACCAACTGTTGTGATAGAAACTGTAATTGCTAAACGATTTATGCTTTCACAACCAGTTACGTCAATTAAGCTTACATAATAAATTCCTGCAGCCAAAGGCTCTGTCAATGCCAAAGGAGTTCCTCCTGTTGGGACATTATAGAAAACCAAGTTGCTTTCGTTTACATCTAAATCAGCAACTGTTGGATTGTTTGCTTGGCAAAAAGTTTGTGCCGCGCTGTCAGTTGTTGGTCCGGTTGGATTGCTGATTGTTATAACAATTGCCAGTCTGATATCGCTTTCGCAAGTTCCAGATTGAATTACCGCATAATAAGTTCCTGCAGTCAGCGGTGTTGTTGATGGAATTAAATTTCCTCCTACAATTTCATCATAAAACACAACCCCAGTCTCATTCACTTGGATATTTGCAAAAGTCGGATTGTTTATTTGGCAGAAATTTTGGGTCAAATTATTAGTTGTAGGCGTATTAGGATTTCCTAAAGTTATGGTAATTGCTAATCTTATATCGCTTTCACAATCGCCGTCTACTTGTGCCGCATAATAAATTCCGTTTTGCAAAAGTGTTGTTGGAGGCAAAACATTTCCGCCGACTGGCGCATCATAAAAAATAACGCCTGTTCCTGTTACTTGAATATTGGCAACCGTGGGATTCGTAGAAATACAGAAAACCTGAGTGTTGTCATCAGTTGTCGGAGGTCCTGGATTTCCTACAGTTACTGTCACGGCCAAAAGTGTTCCTGGCGCATTCAAGCAAGTTGTGTCACTTGTTACAGCAATAAAATAAGTATAAGGACTTCCGGCTTGCAACAAACCTGTGATTGATAAAGAACCGTTTGATGCAATTGTGTAAGTCGCACCATTAATTACGGCTCCATTTGCAATTGGCTGTGTGGTGTTATTAGTCAAATAATAGCTGAACACTGGATTTACCAAAGGACTTATCGGAGTAATTTGTGCCGTGCTTCCAAGACAAACGGTGTCGTTTGCTGCTTGAATATCTGAGCCTATCGAAGACGGATAAATTGTAAATGTTACTTGATCTCTATCTGCTGGAGCTGTTTGGCAAAATTCTGCAGCACTAACTCCTACATAATAAGTATAAGTTCCAGGAGTCAAGCCTGTCAAAGCTAAAGTAGCACCAGATTGTGACGGAATCAGTGTTTGTGTGGTTCCATCAAAGCTATACCAGTAAAAAACTGGCGTTGTAAGTACTGGCGTTGTATTTAATATAGCATTTAAGCTAACCGCTCCTGTTGGAGAACAGAATGTAGTGTCAGTGCCACCGTTAATTAATACACTCGTAATTGCCGCTACGGGAGCTGTTGCTCTTACAGTAACTTTTACAGTTCCTCTAGAAAGTGACTCGCATCCAAAACGAACTGGCTGAATATAATAGGTATAAATTCCTTGAGGCAAATTGGCTGGAATTGTATAAGAATTTCCAGTAGAAATCACATTTCCGCCAACTGCGGCATCATACCAAACAAAAGTGGTACAAGGAATTGAAGTGGCTTCTAAAGTAATTGTTTCGCCTTGACAAGCCGTGATTGCATTGTCATCGTCAGCACCGTCAATGTGCGTATTTGCAACTCTTTCAACATCGTGAATTCTTAAGAAATCAAGAGCATTTACTGCACCTCCAAAACGAATTCTGATTTTATCAAAAGACTGTGTCGGCACTAATGTTATGATTGCTTCAGAACCTCCGCCCAAAAGCTGCAGGTTTACCAAACTTGTATTTGAAAACTCAGGACCTGCAAGTGCGTCATTTAAAAGTGGCTGCACTGTCAAGCCAGAAAGAACATTCGCAGTCAGCAAAGTTCCCGGTCTTGAGATTCTTATTTTTAAGGAATCTCCGACAATTGAAGGTGTTCTAAAAACCACATTCAATTCTGAAGCCGCTAAAATGCCTACACCGGTAAACATCGTTGCAAAAGTTGTTGGAGAAACGTCAATCGCATTGAAAGGACTATCAACTCCAACAGTTGCGGTTAAAGCACCGATTCCTAAATCTATAGCGCCAAATAAAACATCTTCCGCATCATCGCCACAAGCAATCTGCGTGGCAGGAATGTCATAATAAGCTTCATAAACTTTGGCACTTTGCGCAACGCTGATCAATGAAGAAACTACGATTCTCACACCATCATAAGCTTGTGGACCAGTACCATTTGAAGGAACAAATGTATATTCAAAATTGTTTTGGCCTGGTAATAAATTTAGAAGCGAACCCGAAACTTGTTGCAAGTTTCCAACATCTACCGGAGTTCCGGAGCCGTTTCTTTTTGTTCCTACGACAGAATATCCTCCTGCCAAAGTCACACCGCTGTATTCAGAACCTAATTTTAAAGTAACTGGAGTTCCTGCGGCAATGGTTTGGTTCCATTCTAAAATCTGCCAAGTTGTACCGATTCCTAAAAGGCCGAGACCTGTGGTGATTGTAGAAAAAGTTTGAAGATTTCCGTCAATTGCATTTCCAGGATTGGTTACATTTCCAGTAATATTGCTTCCCCAACGTTGCGTGTCAGCAAAATTTCTTTCTGTCAAAGGAGGACAACCAGCAGGATCAAGCACTGTTACTGTAATACTTCCGCTTGCGGAACATGATCCAAGAACCGTGATTGCTGTAAAAGTATAAGTTCCTGGTGTTGCGAATGGTCCGGCGATATTTGATCCAAGAGCAGTTCCTGCAGCATTGTACCAAACAATTGGCGTTGCAGCAGTTGCATTTAATGTCACCGTATTTCCAATTTGGGTTACAATCGCAGAATTTGCAATGGTCAATGTCGGTTGCGTATTTACAGTTACCGCCACTGGAACCAGACTCGAGATACAATCAGAACCCGGATTCAAAGCTTGGATGAAATAATTACCGCTTGTTGTTATATTTGAAGCCGCAGCCTGAGAAATTGGAGCACTTGCGGCATTAAAAAAAGCATAAGTTATTGACGGATCAAAATTTGTAATTGCATTTCGAAGATTTACTGAACCACAACCTGCCAATGGAGAAGCAACTTGCACAGTCAATACATTGGAGTAATTAACCGTGACTTGCTTCAAATTAGTAGCCGTGTTTTCACAAAGGCCGTTGACTGTTATCGATACATAATAATTATAAGGAGAATTCGCAGCAGTCAATCCTGTAATTGTCAAAGCACCTGTTGTCGGATTTTTGACGTAAGTCACACCTGGATTTCCTGTGAAACCTGTAACGATTTCTTGCGTTTTATTTTGATCGGTATAATATCTCATTGAAGCCGCGCCAATTGTAGAAGTTGGGCTCAATGTAATATTTCCTTGGCAAGCCGTCAACACCGAAGGAATTGTAATATCAGCCGCCGTTGGCGTTGCAATAACTTGAACAGTCACTGGCACTCTCCGCGATTCTTGCGTACAACCTGTTCTAATTGTTGCCGCATAAAAAGTTGTTGATGCGTTTAAAGTAGTTGTAACATAAGGAGTTCCTGAGGAAAGTGTTTCCAAAGGTGTTCCCCCAGTTGCCGTGCTATACCATCTTACTTGATTTACGGCAGCTGTTGTAGCTGTCAAGGAAGCTGTTGTTCCTGAACAGATAATTGCATTTTGTGTTGCCGGACTTGAAATTGTCGGCGGCTTTGGAACACGTAAAATTTCATATAAACCCAAGCTTTGTGTTAACTGAACATTGAGCAAGGAAGAATAGCGTACAGTAATTCTATCCGCGGGTAAGATCGGGGCAAAAGGTATAGTCGCGGTTTGGTTTCCTTGCAACAATGTCAGCAAATCTAAATTGAGTAGGGAATTCATCGTTCTGGTTTCTACAACTGTAGTTCCGTTTGAAGCGATAATCTGAATGGTATTCCCAACTCCTAAAGCCAACAAGGAGGGATCGACTTTTAATCGTATATTAAATTCTTCGTTTGTTTCCGTAAGCCTGTTGAAATAAACGGTCTGCTGTATTGATGCTCCAACAGCTAAAACGCCCAAACTCAATTGAGAGAAATTATCTAAATTTCCGTCAATCGCATTTTGTGGATTTGTAACGCCAACATTACCAAGATTTAGCAAGTCAAGATTCGTTCCGTCACCACTGAAAGCAGTATAGGATGCCAAGCCACAATCGTCAAATCCAGTTACATAAAAAGATTCGAAAACCTGCAAAGTTCTCGTGTTGAAAAGTCCTAAAAGACTTCCAAGTCTGTTGCGAACTCTTATTCTATTATAAGGTTGCGCTGGCGTAATCGCAATATAAAAATCTCCGGTTTGGTCAGTCACAACTCGCAGTCTTTCGGTTGCAAATTCCCCTATCTGCTGACTTTCTCCTTGCAAAAGAACAGTATTTCCATCTTTTGCTTGGATAGTAAATTCTTGATTGCCAATTAAAACACCTCCAAGAACTGAAGAAAGCACGCCACCTAAACTGCCGCCGAGTAAGGTAGGCAAAAGGTTGTCTTGTGTCTGAATTTTGACATAAGAAGTGGTATTGGCCGGGAGCGTCGTGGGATATGAGAGTTCCACATATCCTGAATAGCCTCCAATGCCAGCGACCAGACCAGCACCAGCACTGACTGTCGCACTTGTTGCCAAATTTGCATCCACTGCGCTAGCAGAAGTCGTTGTGTAAGTGCTACTTACAACACTTGTCGCATAGACTTTTGTACTGACTTGCGCCTCAAGCGAACTGCTAAAAAAAAGCAATAAGAGGAGTGGTGCAAAGTACTTGAGTGAGTACTTTGCACAGAAAGTAAAATTAATTTTCATGAGCAAGTTAATTTAGTTAATGAATAGTTTAATCCCTGTAATGGCTAAAACGGTAGGTAATTCTTATTTTTATTGCGTTTTTTTTAGTAACTCTTTAATTAAGACTTATTTAAGAATTGTTTTATGCGATTTTTTTTTGTAAAAATTATATATTTGTTCGAAATTTGATCTAATTTTATACACCGATCTGATTTATTGGTTGTCCCAAGCTACCAAACCTAATTTATTTTTTCACACTTAGTTAAAAATGTGATAATCTGTTATTGTAATTGGAAACAAACAAGTTAACTTGTGAAATATATTTTGAAACAGCATCATTAGCTTTATTTCAAATCTATATAGCTACTTTTTAACGGAATCTTAATTAATTTTTATCGTCAAGATAAAGTTACAATACATTTTGCGAATATGCAAGAAAATAAATCACAAAACGCGATTAATATAATTGATCGTTTGAAAAGAGCACTGAAAATCAAGACTGACATTGAACTTTCTGAGTTCCTTAATATCAAACCAAACACAATTTCGACTTGGAAAAAGAGGAATAGTGTAGATTTTGACTCTATAATCTCAATTTGCGAATTGTATGAACTAGACTTAAACGAGATTTTTTTAAATAAAAAGAAGGTTTCAGGATATTCTGCAAACACACCATTAGTTTCCAGAGAAGTACAATTTCAATATGTTCGCGAAAATGATATCAATTCGTTTCTAGAAATTCTTCCAAAATATAGCTTCCCTTTTATAAACGCTGACGAAACACGTGCTTTTCAAGTAATTAGCAACAATATGTTTCCTTTTATTGAAGAGAACTCTTATGTAATGTGTGAAAAAGTAGAACTAAATGAAGTAGAGAACCTTTCAATGGTGGTGGCCGTAAGTAAAAAGAAAGGACTCTTTTTAAACAGAATTTCTCGTAGCGAGACTAATGAGAATACTTACATCCTAAGCAGTGAAAATGACTTTTTTAATGAGGTAATCATTCAAGCTTCCGAAATCAATGAGCTTTGGCTTATTCGAGGCGTACTAACTTATGATATCAACTGCGATAATAAATTCAAGTTCATAAACAGCGGTGTAAAAATCATAAATAAATTTTTAACCAAAGGAAAAACAATTTAATACGATGATCATCTACAGAAAAAGGGCTAAAGTTTAAATAACTTTAGCCCTTTTTTATTGCCATCCTAAGTAAGTTTACTTATTAAAATATAATAACTAATCTACAATCTCATTAGCACTCACATACACAAACTCTGTAGAAGTAGAATCTTGCAAAATTTCATATTTTAAATTAACAAGCTCTCCACCGCTATAGCCTTTTCCCTTAAATTCTTTAATCGGTTGGAGCGCGGCATCCCAATTTTTCACAAGCAATAAAGTTTGTGCTTCTAGATTCTCTCCTTCAATATTAATTCGAAGGTATTCTTTGCCGTCTTTTTCTTCGTAAGATTCAAAAAAATACGATAGTGTAGTTGGGTCAGCAGCCTTTAATTCTTTGACCAATTCATCTTTATAAGCTTTGGAATCAGGCAGTGATTTTTCTAAAACAGCATTTTGTTTTGCCGTTGTATTATTGCAAGACGCAATAAAAGAAACAGAAACTAAGAACAGAATTTTTGTAAGATATTTTTTCATAATGATTGATTTCTTTTTAACGAAACACTCTCATTAATATTGCTTTAAATCAAATATTTACTATTATTGACTGTCATCTTTGCAATTTACTGCTGTGTCTAAAAGTTGCCCGTTGCCCAATTTAAAAGCCACTGATCGATTTAATTTTATAGCATCTTTACCCGTTTCTGGATCGAATTCATTGTCATAAACTTCAATCTTGAGTACTTTAGCAGCTTTTAAAGCTTCATAAAACACATTATAGTTTTTATTTTTTGCTTTCAAAAATGGATTCTCGAAATCTTTGCCATCCAAATAAAAGATTGTTTTGGCGTGCTGATTTCCTTTGGAACTTATGAAATCGATACCACCCATTTCTTTATCGCCATAATTATTTGAAAATTCAATCAAATAACTGGGTTGTTGCGAAGTTTTCGAACATTTAGCAGACATCCAAAGCGTATACTCTTTATTGGAATAATTAACGATGTGGTTTTCTCCTTTATACTTTAAAAGAACCCATCCGTTTTTTGGAGCTGTATTGGCCAGATTTGCAAGTTGATCTTCTGACAGATTATCCGCATCAATAAAATTTTTGTCTTTTTGGTCTTGTGCAAAAGAAATACTGAAGCAGAAAACGCAAGCGATTAAGATATATTTTTTCATAAGTTGTTGTCCTGAAATTAAATTACACTCTAATATAAGGATTAAAACTGAAATACTATCCCTAATAACTTCTTCTATTTAGTTCCCTTTCGTTGCCGCATCAAATACTCGGCAAAAATTACCGCTACCAATCTTACCTATTTCTTCTTCGTTGAAACCTGTTTTTAATAAGGCTTCTACGACCGTATAATAAAACCCTGCTTTTTGATCAGGCCACGTTTCGTTGGTGCCACCTCCCATTTTCTTGCGATTTTTATCTCCGCCAGGATTACCTTTTCCTTTGTCTTCCCCGTGTTTTTCCTTATGATCAGCATTGCTTTCTGGAGATCTGTAAGCCGGAGTCAACTTGGTATCTGTGCCAATGCAAACATGGTCCACGCCAACGACGTCTACCATAGCCTTAATATTCTGTGCATATTCCAATGGTGAAGCAGCCAAATGCGTCCAAACGCCAATAACACCGCCTGTCGCCTCAACAAGTTTAGCCTGTTCTTTGCTGATCAGCCTTGGACGCATCATTTTGGCAAAATCAGCATTCTGTCCCAGTTGGGTATCGAGACCAGTGTGAGATATAAGTACTGGTTTAGTTGTTATTTTCAATGCGGCATTTACCATTTCATTCGTGCCGTGCGAAAGATCGACGAGAATACCAAGCCTGTTGCATTCTTTAACGACATCAGCTCCAAAAGCGGTCAGGCCGCCAAATTGTGGGGGATTTGTGAAAACGTCACCCAAAGGCACCGACGCATCATTATCATGAAGCAACGTCAAATGCCGCAAGCCACGGCTGTAGGCAACTTCCATTCGATCTAAATGACCTTCTAAAAAGTGAGCGCCTTCAACAGATTGAATCACTGTCGGCTTTTGTTTTTTATGCGCAACTTTAAGGTCTGCCAAATTCATGGCGCGTTTCATATTGTTGCTTTCCAGCACTTTGTCCATCGCCGTCAATCCGTTTAAAAAGCGGTCATACGCCTCGCCGGGATTTTTTAATTGCTGGTAGTCAACGGCAAATGTCATGCAGATTGCCGACAAGCCTGACTTCTTCATCTCGCCCATCAAATCTAGCTTTGGACCGGGCAATTCTGCTTTGTTTAATGGAACATCAATATGATTGTGAGTATCAATACCCATTGTTTTGGCTACAATTGCAACAATCTTTGGATCAATTTCATTAACTGCCCATGACAAATAGGGACTTACCATAATGGCAGCGCCAGCGCCTGTTACTCTAGTTATAAATTTTCTACGGGACCATTCTTGATCGAATATTGCCATGGTTTCTTTATGTAATAGCTATTTATTATAATTATTTTGTGAAGGTTAAAATAGTGTAATTACAACCATTTTTTCTCACTGCTCGTCGCATCTAAAACGTCAATATCAAGTGCTAATTTAAAATGATCAGCAACTTTAAAAGCATCTTCTTTGTTGTCTGTCTTATAGAAAGTGATGTATTTGCTTCCCTTATAAAATAGATTCAATAAAATTATATCATTTTTAAAAGTTCCTATCGCCGCACCATAAGCGCCAACCTGAGTACCTTCTTTTGTTTTAAAAACGGAAACATACTCAATTCTGGAAGCGGTTTCCAAGCTCCAAAGTTAAATCCTAAAATAGATTTAATTTTTCTATATTTTTTATTTTCTAGGTCAATTTGGGAACCGTCTCTTGCAATCATATTTATGCCGATGCTCAAAAGAAAGAAACCCATAAACATATTCTCTAAAAAAATTACCGGACCTGCAAGGATTAATAATACGGATAGTATCTTTTTTCATTAATAAAATATCTTGCAAATAAGTAATGTACTTAGGTTTTAGTTTTTAAGCTTACTGGTTTTTGGAATGTGGGGAATCAATTTGTCGCCTTGAAATAAGGAATGATGTCACCAACAACGAAGTGTCGATTTCATACCCACATAGACTTTACAATTGATGGCCGACAAGCATTCCTCAAATATATCCAAAATAAAAACACAACGACAAATTTTCTTACAAACCAAAATAAAGCCCCTTTTAATATGTTCAAGACGTATTTTAATACGTAGACAGCATATTAAAATACATGACAAACCTATTCTATTACCATTATTATCCTATTAAAATACGTTGCTAACATATTTTAATACATTGAAAACATATTAAAACCACAACCAAATGTATTAAATATAATATGCTACGTATTAAAATACATCGGAAACGTATAAAAATACGCTTTAAGCATAAAAAAAGCCAGTAAATACTGGCTTTTGCTAATTTTATAAAGATGCAAAACGGTTTATTCTTTAGTTTGGTTTCCTCCCTTTGGTCTTCCTGCAAAAAATTGCTTTATTTCAGCTACTTTGATCTCATAACCAGGTGTTGCGGTGCTGTTTTTATACTTTGAATAATTATAGTCTGTCAGTGCTGCCTTTAAATTATCCCAGTCATGCAGGGTTTTTGAGCTTTCTAGACTTCCCGTTACGGTGCTGAGGCGCATCAATATTCCTTGAATAAAAGAACGGCTTTCATAATCTCTTTCAAATTCATCCCAGTCTACGTCAGGACTAGAGAGCGATGCCTGTGATTTTCGAAAATCTTGCACCTTATTAATTATTAATTTATTTTTCTCATTTACACTTCCATAAGTGCTTTTTTCTTCAGGCGTCAATGTGCCCAGCATAGGGTTTAAAGCTGTTTCTAGAGAAACAAGCGCCTCTAAAATAGCTGCTTTTTGTACTGCCGTATAGTGTCTTTCATTCAAATTAAAAAAAGGCATATAGTTGTTTTTATTGTTACTATTAAATCTAATTCATGCAAATATAGTTTTATATAACAAAAAACCACCGAATACTAAAATATTTAGTGGTTTGCATTAATGAAGATTGTATTTACTTTTTTACGTCAAAGATTACGTCTGCTGGAATTTCAATGATTTTATTTTTATATTTTAATTTCACTTTAAGATGAAGCTCATTATCTTCTATAGATTTTGGCGTGAATTGATAATCAAAATCCGTCTTATTATTGCTTCCAATTTTTATTTCTTTATCCCCTTCAATTTTATAAATATCATAGGTTGGAATTTCTCTTTTATAAGTATGCAACATCATCGCAACACGATTCTTTTTGCCGACCGTCAATACGCAATCCTCAGAAATCCCTAGTAATATCTGGGAATACAAGAACTCTTCTTCATAATTTGATAACGAATCGCTTAAGGTTTTATTAGCGGCTTCAAGCTTTTCAATTTTATTTAATAAACTTTTTGTCTCAGCCGAGTTGTCAGCATTTTTACAGCTTAAAGTTGCCAATAAAAGTAGGCCGATTATAATCTTTGATTTCATATTTATAAGGATGAGTGTTTTCACAAATATAGCCAATCAACCGCGCATATCTTAACCAGGAACTTAATAAACCAAAAAACCACCGAATATCGAAATATCCGGTGGTTTTGAACAAAAACAAAATCAATCATAATCCCATTGCTGGAACTATTCTTTAGCGCCACCCGCCTCCAAGAGCACGGTATAATTCAATTACGGCGTTGTATTGTTGGTATTTATTGTCAATCAAATTCAATTCTGTATTCAAGGCATTGTCTTTGGCAGTCAATACTTCCAGATAATTTACCAAACCATACGTCAATAATTCATCTGAATAATCAGCTGCTTTTCTCAAAGCATCGACTTGTTTTTCACGAATCACAAGTTTTGCAGTTTCGTTGTTGTATTGTGCCAAAGCGTTTGAAACTTCGCTACCAGCGTTCAGCAATGATTGCTCAAACTGAAGGTAAGCTTGTTCTTGGTTTGCTTTTGCAATTTCAAAACGTGTTCTGATCTGTCTTCCGTTGAAAAGTGGCTGTGTCAATCCGGTTACCACATTGGCGAATAAAGAGTTGGCACTGAACCATTCTTTTAAGTCGATACTTTGCAGCCCGCCTGTTGCAGTTACTTTTAACGTAGGATAAAAATTGCTTCTTGCCACATTGGTCTGCTCAAAAAGAGAGATCAAATTGTATTCAGCCGCAATCACATCTGGACGGTTTCTAAGCAATGTTGCTGGAACGCCTAATGTAATTTCTGGTTGCATGGTCTGCGCTTCAAAAGTGCTTCTCTCGATTTTCCCAGGAGCCTGGCCTAAAAGAACACTCATGGTATTTTCAAGAACAATAACGCTGTTTTTCAAGTCGGCGATGATGATTTCAGTGGCATATTTCTGTGCTTCTGTTTGCTTCACGCCCACTTCATTTACGTTTCCTGCATCTTTTAAAGCTACAATTGTTTCGATGCTTTCGTTTCTGTTGATCAATGTTTCTTCAGCCAATTTGATTTGGGCATCCACAGAAAGCAATTGATAATAAGTCGAAGCGATGTTGGCAATCAATTCTGTTTTCACAGCTTGGTTTGCAGCAATTGTTTGCAAATAGGCGGCATTTGTTGCGCGCTTGTTGCTTCTGATTTTTCCCCAGATATCTGCTTCCCAACCTAGTGTTCCTGTCAATTGGTATTGGTCTACGTTGGTTTTTCCGCCACCGCTGCTGAACAAAGCGCCTAACTGGCTGTTCTTTGAAAGCTCTTGGTGCGTCCAGTCTGCTCCTGCAGAAAGTGTTGGAAAATAGCCTGCTTTTCCTTGTTTCATAGTAGCTTCTGCTGCCACGATATTTTGAATCGCAATTCTGATATCAAGGTTGTTTTGCAAACCAGTCTTGATATAACCTTGAAGCGTTGGATCTGTAAAAACTTTGTCCCAAGCCACGTCGGCTAACGAAGTGGTGTCTGTTGCCACCACTTCTGTTCTATATAAATTTTCAGTCTTTAATTCTGGCCTGTCGTATTTTTTTGCGACGAAACACGATTGCATTACCATTCCTAAAACGACAACCGCGGCAACTTTATATATCTTATTTTTCATATTCTTCGTCTAAAAGTATAACATCAGATTCTTTTTGTCCTTCTTCAAATGGTTTCCCAGAAATTCTTTCTTGCAAGCCTTGGAAGATGATGAATAAAATTGGAATAACGAATACTCCGAAAATTGTTCCGATCAACATTCCTCCTACAGCTCCCATACCAATCGATTTGTTACCCACGGCACCAACTCCTGAAGCAAATGCCAACGGCATCAAACCAAAGATGAAAGCCAATGAAGTCATCAAAATTGGACGAAGACGCGCTTTTGCACCTTCGATTGCGGCTTGGGCCAAATCCATTCCGTGGCGTCTCCTTTGTATGGCAAACTCCACAATCAGGATGGCATTTTTCGCTAAGAGTCCTATAAGCATGATCAGGGCAACCTGGAAATAAATATTGTTTTCTAATCCGGCCAATTTCACGAAACCAATGGCTCCGGCAATTCCGACAGGCAAGGAAAGGATAACTGACAACGGAACCAAGTAGCTTTCATATTGCGCACTTAACAAGAAGTACACGAAAATCAAACTCAACAAGAATACTCCTGCTGCTTGGCTTCCTGCTAAGATTTCCTCACGCGTCATCCCAGAGAATTCATAAGAATAAGTCTTTGGTAAATATTGCGCTGCAGTTTCTTGGATGGCTTTAATCGCGTCACCAGAACTGTATCCTGGGTTGGCTTTACCATTTACGTTTACAGCTTTTAACATGTTGAAACGAGCAACAGCTTCTGGTCCGTAGATTCTTTTGAAATCAATGAACTGGCTGATGGCAACTTGCTGGCCTTGTCCGTTTTTGATATAAATATTGTTGATAGATTCTGGCGTAGCTCTTTCTTCCGCTTTAGCTTGAATCATGACACGGTATTGCTTACCGAATTTGTTGAAATCCGTAGTATACAATCCACCATAATAACCTTGCATCGTGTTGAAGATATCAGAAACTGAAACTCCGGCATCTTTTGCTCTTTCCACGTTGATATCCATTTGATATTGCGGGAACGATGGATTAAAGTTAGTCTGCGCATATTGAATCTCTGGACGTTTCATCAACTCTCCTAAAAATTCATTTGAAACTTTACTTACAGTCGCCCAATCGTCATCACCAGTATCTTGGATTTTCATCTCAAAACCATCGGCTGTACCAAAACCTTGCACACTCGGAGGCGTGAAGAATAATGCTCTGGCATCTTTAAAGTGCGCCGTTCTTCCGAACAATTCACCGACAACAGCGTCTACTGATTGGTTGGCTTCTTTACGGTATTTCCAGTCTTTCAATTTGATTACGGTAAACGCATAAGAACCTCCATTTACAGAGTTCAGCAAACTGAAACCTACAACGCTCATTCGCGCTTCCACGATATCCATAGAACCTAAAATCGAGTCTAATTCATCTACCGCTTTTTGCGTTTTCTCTAAAGTTGTTCCCGGAGGAAGCGTCAAATCGGCCATGATGATACCTCTATCTTCATTCGGGATAAATCCGGATGGCGTAGTTTGAAACAATAAGAACGTGATACCACAGAAAGCCAATAAAGCTACAACTGTGATCCATTTTTTGCGTGCCAAGAATCCAAGAGACTTGACATATTTGTTGTTCATTCTGTCAAAACCAGTGTTGAAAGCCAAGAAGAATCGGTCTTTCAAGTTTTTCTTGTGGTGGTCAGAATCTTTATGAGGTTTCAAGAAAAGCGCACACAAAGCCGGACTCAATGTCAAGGCGTTTACGGCAGAAATCAAGATGGAAATTGCCAACGTAATTGCAAACTGCTGGTAGAAAACTCCCGAAGGACCGCTCAAGAACGATACCGGGATAAATACGGCAGACATTACCAAAGTAATAGAAATAATCGCTCCAGAGATTTCGCTCATCGCTGAAAGCGTTGCTTCTTTTCCAGATTTTGCACCTTCATCCAATTTGGCGTGCACCGCCTCGACGACGACGATCGCATCATCGACGACAATACCAATGGCCAAAATCATGGCGAACAAAGTCAACATATTGATTGAGAATCCGAACAATTGCAGGAAGAAAAACGTACCTATAATCGCCACAGGAACCGCAATCGCTGGAATCAACGTTGAACGGAAATCTTGCAAGAAGATAAATACTACTATAAATACCAAGATGAAAGCTTCCACCAAAGTAGAGATTACTTTGCTGATCGAAGCATCCAAGAATGTTTTTGTGTTGAAAGGAATTACGTAGTCAACACCTTTTGGAAAGCTTGGTTTTGTTTCTTCCAAGATAGACATTACTTCCGTAATAATATCTTGTGCATTCGAACCAGAAGTCTGGAAAACCCCAACGGCAACACCTTGTTTACCCATTGCGATATTCTTTGTTCCATAATTGAAACCGCCTAGTTCTACGGTTGCAACGTCTCTTAAGTGAAGAAAATTTCCATTGCCGGTAGATTTCACAACTATGTTTTCATAATCAGCAATTTCAGAAAGCCTTCCTTTATATTTGATTACGTATTCATAAACACCTTCTGCATTTTCACCAAATTTACCTGGCGCCGCTTCTACGTTTTGCTCTTGCAAAGCTGCTTGAATGTCTTTTGGTTCAACGCCATACGTAGCCATTTTTTCAGGGTCAATCCAGATTCTCATTGAGTAATCTTTAGCACCGAACACGTTTACTTGTCCAACACCTTTAACACGCTGTAACTTTGGTACCAAGTTGATTTTTGCGTAATTCTGAATATATGTTTCATCGAAATCTTTATTATTCGAATACAAAGCAAAGAACATCAAGGCACTCGTCTGGCTTTTTAATGTTGTAACCCCTGTTTGCACAACGGCTTGAGGCAATTTTGAAGTCGCACGAGATACACGGTTTTGCACGTTTACCGCTGCGATATCTGGGTCAACGCCCAATTCAAAATATACAGAAATCTTAGCAGAACCGTCATTTGCAGCAGAAGAAGTCATGTAAGTCATTCCTTCCACACCGTTGATTTCTTCTTCCAAAGGAATCACGACGCTGTTTAGTACAGTTTCAGCATTTGCCCCCGTATATGTAGCACTTACCTGAACCGTTGGAGGCGCGATTTCAGGATATTGTTCAATCGGTAATGACAGCAATCCTAAAACCCCAAGAATGGTGATTAAGATTGAGATTACGGTCGAGAGAACTGGTCTTTCTATAAAAGTTTTTAACATCTGAGGATTATTTTTTAGCTGTAGTAGTTGTTGTTTTCACTGTATCTTTTGCAACAGGCGCTTGAGCATTTGCTTCAGCTGGTGCTTTTTTAGCATCTTGAGGAACAATTTCCATATCATCTTTTAATTTAGATGCTCCTTCGATTACCACAACTTCGCCTTCTTTAAGACCATCAGTTACGATGAAATTCAATTCTGAAGTTCCGTTGGTAGTTACAATTCTTGATTTCACTTTATTGCCTTTTTCAACTACATAAAGTGTTTGTTTTCCTTGCACTTCGAAAATAGCATTTTGAGGAACAAGCATTACACCTTTTTGCTCGATTGGCAAACGAACGATTCCTGATGAACCGCTTCTTAAGATTCCTTCTGGGTTTTTAAATTCTGCTCTGAATTGTGTTGTTCCAGTTGTTGGGTTTACCAAACCGTTCATGGTTGCGATTTTTCCTTTTTGGTCATATTCTGAACCGTCAACCAATAAAAGTGAAACTTCTGGCGCCGCTTTTAATTTTGCCGCTGTGGTTTCTCCTTTGAAAGTTTTGTTGAAGAAAAGCAATTGTTTTTCATTCATAGAAAAATAAGCACGAACGATTTTTGTATCAGAAACCGTTGTCAAAGGCATTTCGTTAGTCGAACTAACCAAACTTCCTTCTCTGAATGGAAGGCTTCCGATGACACCATTAACTGGCGAAGTGATTGTTCCAAAGCCGATGTTTGCAGCAATTGCACCGTAAGCACTTTTCGCCTGAGCTAATTTTGCTTTTGCAGTTTCTAATTGTACTTCACTGATGATTTTTCTATCAACAAGCGGTTTCAATCGGTCAACTTCCACTTGCGCCGCTTTAACATTGGCTTGTGCTGCAGAAGCATCTTGGTTTTGAGTTTGCGTTTCTAATTTGAAAAGCAACTGTCCTTTTTTCACGACTTGGCCTTCGTCAACATATATTTTTTGGATGAATCCGTTTACTTTCGGACGAATTTCTACATTTTGTTGCCCTTCAAGGTTTGCTGTGTATTCTTGATACACCACAGCATCTTGCTTGGCTATGGTTTGCACTGGAAAAGGAGCTGGCCCTTGAGCTGGAGCTTGCTCTTCTTTTTTTCCACACGACGCTAAAATTACAATGGCAATTAAAACGCTAAAGATTGATTGTTTGTTCATTTTGAGATGTATATAATAGGGGTTGATTTACTTATTTTCTATTTTGTCTAATTTCTTGATCGTATTGTTTAAAAATCCTTCAAAATCTTCGACGTGTTCTTGATAGACTTTCAACATTTCAAGGTTTATAAATTCAGTATCTGTTTTTGCTATTTTATTTTTATAAGTCACCATTCGATCCACCATTTTCTTTTCGTCTAAGACTATTTGAAGATAAGTTCGCATTCTGCTGCCAAATGAAGCAGGACGGTAATATTTTTTTCTGTCTCCAGAAACGGTAAAATATTCCAGTTTTCCCATCTTTAGCAAAAGAGTGAGGTTTGTAGAAACCGAACTTTTGCTAGCTCCCAGTTTTAAAACTAAATCGTCAAAGGTTATCCCTGGCCTGCAATTCTCTACAATTAATAGTGATAGTATTCTTGCAGATAAAGGAGAAAACCTATGATGTGTTTCAAAATGAATTCCAAACATTTCAATCAATTCCTCTTTTTCTTTTTGGATGTTTGACATTATTATAAATTTTTCGCAAAGGTAAACTTGGTTCTGTTACCACCGAACTAAACGAACTTAAATTTGTGTTAAAAAATCAACATCAAATTATTCCACAAAAAAAGGCCAGCATTATTGCTGACCTTCTATTTTATTTCAAAATTTCTATGCGAACTCGCAATGCGCCGTGGTTGCTATTATCGGCGATTTCCATAAAAGCCTTTTTGGAGAGATCGATTTCTCGTCCAGGCGTCCACGGACCACGGTCATTTATTTCTACAACAACTGATTTTTTATTGGCTAAATTGGTCACTCTGACTTTAGTTCCAAAGGCAATTTTTCGATGCGCTGCGGTATATTTACTATTGCTAAATTTTTCACCGCTTGCCGTTTTTCTTCCGTTGAATTTATCAGCATAATAAGAAGCGTGCGCATTTTTCTTGTAGATTTTTCCGGAAGCGGAAGACTTGCTTGAAGAACAGCTTACCAGAATGCTTCCTAGAATGAACAGCATCAAAAATAACTTACTTCTCATAATTGTGTTTATTGAATGATTTCGATGGTCACATTTAAATGGCCACCATATCTGCCTGAAGCGATTTCCATAAAGGCTTTTTTGGTCAAGTCGATTTCTTTTCCTTTGGTGAACGGACCTCGGTCAGTCACTTCCACGATTACAGATTTGCCATTCGCTTCATTTGTGATGCGCAATTTTGTTCCAAAAGGAAACTTTCTATGCGCTGCAGTATATTTTTTGTTGTCGAAAATTTTGCCACTCGCCGTTTTTCTTCCTGTAAATCTGTCAGCGTAATACGAGGCGTGTGCGTTTTTCTTGTGCAGTTTGTATTTTTTTGCTTCTAAAATTTTTAAACTGTCTGCTACTGCTACTTTTTTTACCGAATCAAGGTAAGCTTGTGGTTTCACTACCGGATTTTTCTGAAACTCCTTGTCTTTAAACGAGAAAGCGCTCAAAAAAACCAATGCAATAAAAGCAGACAATAAAATTGTAGTCTTATGCTTCATAATTAATTTCTTTATGTTTGGCCACATCATCTTACAATTACTATACCCAAAATTAAAAAAAAGCTCTGTTTAGAGCTTTTTAGAGATTATCCGATCCAAGTTTGCCACGGAATTCTTGACAGTAGCAAGATTAAACCTAAAGCATAAAACACGGCTATTTTTTTGAATTTTTTACTTTCGTCAGCTCTTTTGTGACTGCTCCATCCGATGGTGATCAGCACGATTGCAATCAGATTTACAAAAGGATGTTCTACTGCTAAAAGTCTGTCATAGGCACTCATGCCACCCATTCCGACAGCTTTGATTTTTGCCAATCCGTTTGGAGAAACAAAGTATAATATAAGTCCGAAAACGAATTGAATGTGCGTTGCGATTAAAGCAAAAAGAGCAATTCTTCTATCTTTTGGTTTGAATTCATTCTTGGCAGAAATTCCGATTAAAGAATTAATTACAGCGATTAAAATGGTAAGCAATGCAACATATGCAATGCCTGAATGCGCCTCTAGAATAATTTTGTAAGTATCCATTGTCAAATTTGTTTTTACAAATATATCCAAAAAATGAATTTACCAAAGTTAAGGAATCTTGGAACTGGCAATTCATAATCAATCCAAATTACGAAAAAAAAATTTACAAATTAACATTTCTTTAATTCAATTGCGTTCACATTTAAAAACCAATATCCTAAATTTGCCGAAATGATGAAAAAATACGTACATATAATTATCATGTGCCTGTTCATTTTGCTTGGACTTCAATCTAATGCAAGTGAAAAGAAAACCTCATCATTGCCTTGTTTTGAAATCTCCCAAAACAGCAAATCTTTAAGCTGTTCAAGTTATTCAAACCAGAAAAAAAACTCCTACTTTTCTTCTCCTGAGAAACTGCTGAAGAAAAGAAAATTTTCAAAAACACAGCAAAACGCTATTACCAACTTTTCAAAATGCAAGGGTTTCACGGTAAGCGTTGGCACAATTTCAATTTCAAAATATTTGCTAAATGAGTATTCAGAACTAAGAAATAGTTTTTCTGGATATTCCTCTTACAAGTCCTTTTGCTATCGAAAACTCCTTTCAATTTTCTATTCTTTTCAAGCTTTTTGGTAATATTCTTTTGTTTTAAAACTTCTGTGGTGGCTTAATGCCCTCTGGAAATACTATTCAACAAAATACTATTACTATGAATGAACTTGAAAAAACGGCAGTGGAAGCCTCACATCAACTTTATCCCCTTATCAGCGATCTGGGCTTAATTTTGATGACCGCAGCTGTTGCCATATTACTTTTTAAAAAAATAAAACAGCCTTTAGTTTTAGGTTATTTGATTGCAGGATTCCTTGCAGGACCTCATTTTACATTTTTTCCATCGGTAAAAGATGTGCACAATGTGGAAGTTTGGGCAGAAATCGGCGTGATCATTTTACTTTTCAGCCTGGGTCTTGAATTCAGCTTTAAGAAATTAATGAAAGTTGGCGGTACTTCTTCAGTCACAGCTTTGGTGCAGATTGCCTCGATGGTCTTTCTCGGTTTTTGGGTCGGGCAAATGATCGGCTGGTCTTCGATGGACAGTCTTTTTCTGGGTGTAATTTTATCAATTTCTTCCACCACAATTATCCTTCGGGCGTTTGATGAATTGGGCGTCAAGGGACAAAAATTTGCGGGAATCGTTTTTGGCGCTTTAATCGTGGAAGACATCGTTGCCATTCTAATGATGGTCTTGCTTTCCACAATTGCGGTCAGCCAGCAATTCTCTGGCATGGAACTTTTCTATTCGGTTTTAAAACTCCTTTTCTTCCTTATATTATGGTTTGTCGGTGGTATCTTTTTTATCCCAACTTTATTGAAAAAAGCAAAGAATCTTTTGAGCGACGAAACCTTATTAATCGTATCCTTAGCTTTATGCTTGATGATGGTAATTTTAGCGACAATGGCCGGATTTTCACCAGCTTTAGGCGCTTTCATCATGGGATCAATTATCGCAGAAACCACAAAAGCCGAGCGAATCGAGCATTTGGTAAAACCTGTAAAAGACTTATTCGGAGCGGTTTTTTTCGTGTCGGTAGGAATGCTTATCAACCCAGATACTTTGGTAGAATATGCCTGGCCAGTTATCATCATCACACTTGTGACCGTCTTTGGAAAAACAATAAGTTCCACGATCGGGACGCTGCTTTCTGGGCAACCCTTGAAACAATCAGTGCAGACTGGAATGAGTTTGGCGCAGATTGGAGAATTCTCTTTCATCATTGCCACTTTGGGAATGACGCTTGGCGTGACCAGCAATTTCTTATACCCGATTGTAGTTGCGGTTTCAGCGATTTCTACGTTCACGACGCCTTTTATGATTAAAATGTCGATTCCGGTTTATAATAAGTTAGAGAAAATATTGCCTAAGAAATTCATCAAGGCGATTGAAAGCTACAGTTCGAGTTCGCAGACGATTAAAGCGACCAGCAACTGGGTTTTGTTTTTGAGGGCGAGCATCATCCAGATTATTATACATTCGGTTTTGATTATTGCCATCATTTTGCTTTCGTCAAGGGTTTTGCTTCCGATGGTCAACGGTTCTCAATGGGCAAATGTGGCGATTGCAACGGCCACTTTATTATGCATCGCTCCGTTTTTATATGCGCTATCGCTAAGGAAGGTCGCCGTGAAACCATACGAAGAATTAAAAGCTGAAAATAAATTCAGGGGTCCGATTCGCATCGTGAATTTCGTAAGGATTTTATTCGCCATCTTATATATAGGACTGCTTTTAAACAGCTTTTTCTCGAACATCATTGCCTTTGCCGCGCTTATACTCATCGTTGTGGCGTATGTTTTATTTCCTAAAAAACTGCAAGATTTCTATGATAAAATTGAAAACCGATTCCTGCAGAATTTAAACGACCGAGAGAATGCCGAAGCCACAAACAGCAAGCGCGAACTTTCGCCGTGGGATGCGCACATGACGACTTTTACTATTGATGCCGAGTCTAACGTGATTGGAAAACCACTGCATCTTTTGGCACTTCGGGAGAAAGTTGGGATTAATATTGCGGCGATCAAGCGCGGTAATTTCACTATAAATGTACCCAACAGAAACGAGCAGATTTATCCAAATGATGTGCTTTTTATCATTGGAACCGATAGGCAGATTGACAAATTCAGGGTGTTTATGAAAAACAGCAAAGTTTCGATTCCGGAGAATAATGCTGAGACTGTTTTGAAAAACTTTGAACTTAGAAATCCTGATTTTATAGGCAAGACGATTCGAGAATCACAGCTTCGGGAGAAGACAGACGGCCTGATTGTGGGCATTGAGCGCGAAGGACAGCGCATGATGAATCCTGAATCGCACGTGATTTTGCAAAAAAACGACATTATTTGGATTGTGGGCGACCGCAAAAAAATGAATTCTATTATTTTAAATGCTTCTTAATATTTACTAAACTCAATTTCAGATGGAAACTTTTGATTGGAAACAGCTCATTAACCCCGAATTCTACATAGCCATGGAAATCGGCGGCGTCAGCGTTGGACTGTATGTTGTGCTATTTATTGTTTTTGCAGAAACAGGCCTCTTCGCCGGATTCTTTCTTCCGGGGGACAGCCTTTTGTTCTTGGCCGGAATTTATAGTCGCGAATTGGTAGAAAATCTGGGCTATATCGACAGTGATTTTGGCAATGTCGCGCTTCTTTCGACTTTGGTTGCAATTGCGGGAATCATTGGCAACACGGTCGGCTATTGGTTTGGCGCCAAAAGTGGCTGGTACTTATATAAAAAAGAAGACAGCTTTTGGTGGAAGAAAAAATACCTGGAGCAGTCGAGAGTTTTCTTTGAAAAATATGGAGGCAAAGCCATCATCATTGCGCGTTTCATGCCGATCTTGAGAACCTTTGCGCCAATTATTGCAGGCATCGTGAAGATGGATAAAAAACGCTTTATGTTTTATAATGTCTTGAGTTCGTTTCTTTGGGCGTTTGGATTAATCATGGCTGGGCATTATTTATATGGCTTGTTTTTGACGAAATTTGATATTGACTTGAAGAAACACATTGAGATCATCATCATCATTATTGTCTTGGTTACGACGGTGCCATTGGTGCTGAAATTCTTGAAAGGCAACAAAGACGAAACTCCAAATGAAGAAGCTTAAGCCTGCTTTATCTTCTGGAAAAATTATACAAAAAAAGCCTGACGTCAATGTCAGGCTTTTCTATTTCATAGATAAATAAGGAGCTTAATTCACAGGAGCTTCCCCTTCTGGCTCACCGCTGACGGTGTTGTAAATCACATAATCGTTGTATTTTGCAACATCGCTGGTTTCCCACATTGCCAATCCGGTTGTGGTGTAGCCAATCAGTTTTTTATATAAAACATTGGCCGCTTCTACTCGGTCTTCCTGCAAAATATCGCGGTCGCCTATTAATAATTTAAGCTCTACCACAAGATTGTCAAACACATCTAGATTTTCTTGAACGGCTTGAATCATGGCTAACGTGAGTCCGTGTTCTCTTAAATCTTCAAACCACGCAGTAGCCACCCTCACGACCCTTTTGGCCACAAGCAGTAGTTCTACATCAGGTTGTTTTGACAAAGCTTCTGTTCCGAATTTTCTGTATTTTGGCGTATCGACACCATACTTTGTTGCGGCGCGCGTCATTACTTCTCTTATGGCCACGCGAAGTTCTTCGGCCTTTTGGTCTTTCACGGCAGTGGCGCCGGTTTGGTCTGATCGGGCTTCGACATCGGTGATGAAATCTGAGAAATTTTCGGCATCGTTTTCGAGTTCGCTGATGGCCGCTGTTGTGACGCCATAATTGGCAAAAGTTGTCGCGTCTCTTTTCATGAAAGCTGTTTTTTCTTTGACCGTTGCTGCCAAGCGCGCGTCTGAAAATTTAAAGTCTCTAACTGGTTCTGATTTTTTCATTATATATGGTTTATATTGTTATTGGGGCGTAATATAATATTGATTTTCAAATAAATATTTCTTTTTAGATGAACGGCAGATAAACTCGATGAACTGCACTTTGGCAAAAAAAAGTAGTGTTTTTTAAAAGTAACTGCTTTTTCATCGCCGGAAGCCCAAAATCGGGGGTCGGAAGAGCATCATCTGCTCACGGAAGACCGATTACCATTGACGGAAGCCTCTTTGCCGCAGGCGGAAAACCAATTGCGCCACACGGAAGATCAATTGCGAGAGACGGAAGACCAGCTGCGGGAGGCGGAAGACCATTTTCCGGAGACGGAAGACCAGCTGCGGGCATTCATTTCTTTGCGGATGCCTGATATTGCTGGTTCTATTGAAAAATTGCCTTTTTTGAGTGGGAAGCGTATTTTACAAATAAAAAAGAAAAATCTGCTGAATAATTCTGGGTTTCTTTTCTTGATAGAAATCATGCCAAGGTTTTATAAAATCAAAAAGCCTCTCGAAATCGAGAGGCTTTTTTTCTAAACTAACGCATTACTAACTAAAAATTGTATTTAACTGTAAAGTTCCATGTTCTTCCATATCCAAAATATACTTGGTTTCTAACGTCGATTCCGTCATAGATTCCTTTTGCTTGGTAGTCTTGGTAAGTTGCATATTGGCCAGCTCCAGTTCCTTTCAAGAAATTAGCAGGTGCCGTTGCGTTTCCAGTCGGATTGATTAATCCATTTCCAACATTACCATTAAATTCTGCTTCAGTTGCTGTGAACTGGTTTGTTCTTGATTCAGAAATAAACAATTCGTTTAAAACGTTATTGATGTTTAATCTGAAGTTTAATGATTGTGATTTGTCTGTTGTTAGAGGCAAGTTATAGCTTACACCTGCATCCATAAGACCATAGCTTGGCAATTCTAAAGAACCTTGATTTGTTTCACTTGCAAAGTTTCCTGGAGAAATTGCTGCATAAAGCTTGTCATTGTAACGGTATCCTGCATCAACATTAAATCCTTTGAAAACTTGGTAGTCAGCAGTAATAGAGGCTGTAGTTTGTGCACCGTCGCCCACTTTTACTCCGTCAAGATATAAGGTTGTGTTTGTTCCTCCGATTGTGTTGTTCGAAACATCATATCTGTTACTTGTACTGTTTCCGTCATATTGCCAGTCTCCCATTGAGAACATTCCTGTCAATTTAAAATTGTTAGTAATTATACTTGTCATTTCAAGTTCTACTCCTGAATGTATTTCTGTAATTCCTGCAAAGTCAAAGTAACCTCCTGGATTAGTAACGTCAGCATCTGTAGATCTTTGGTATCTGTCTTTCCAAGTTGTGCGGTAAACATTCACGTTTGCAGTAAAGAAAGAAGAACGGAAACCGTATCCTGCTTCAAAACCTGTAATTTTCTCGTTTGTTAAATTTCCATTTACTTTAGAAGCATTGTTTGGATAAACTGAGTTAAAGAAAGGCTGTTTTGAGTAGTATCCAGAGTTTGCATATACATTGTGCTGTTCGTTAAAGTTGTAGTTTATTCCACCTTTTACGTTTCCTCCAGTAATATCTTTATAGTCTGTTTCTGCCAAATCATCCGTTGAAAGATACTTAAAGTGATCGATTCTTTTGAATGATTGATTTGAAAGTGATCCTTGAACAAAGGCAGTTAATTTATCTGTAGCATATTCTAATTGTGTAAATCCACCAACCCAGTTTACTTTACCATCATTTGCATATCCTAATCTTTGTTGGTAAGAAGTACTTACAAAAGGATTACCACTTGGCTGTGCTGCATATTGGTAAGTCAAAACTCTGTTTGGTTCATTAACATTCGTATTATCAAGGAAACCATTTGCGCCTAAAAGGTCATTTACGTTTTGGTAGTGAATTCCTTTGTATGTTCTAACGTCAGCCCCAATATCAAATGTAAAGTTCTGACCAAATTTTTTGTTTAGGCTTGTTACAGCACCATACCAGTCATGAGAGTTTACAGACGCAATTTTAGAAATACCGCTTCCTGATCCTGAAGTAGAAGATGAATTTAAGTATTGTCCGTTTGTCAATGTTCTTGTTGCTGTTGCAGTGCCAAAATTTACTGTCTGGCCTGAATTATAAGCATAAATTTTATCAACATCGATTAATCCTGCAGCATTTCTTAAATAGTTGTTTGAAGAATATACGTTGTTTCCATTTATTGCTCCAACTGCAGAAGAACCTCCACCACGACCCCATGAGCCATATAAAACTGTAGTCAATTTTGTAGATTCATTGATTTCATAATCCCAGTTTAAGAAAGCTACCGGTTTATGGTAATAGTTAGTTTTGAAACTATACTCTTGTCCATTTAAATACCCGAAATCTCTGTTATATCTTTTATTTGGATTATCTGTACCATTCCCTGCATCAAGATATTGTCTGATTGTTGGAGAAGTCGATCTTTGGTTGTGTTCTTGAGGCGCACCTGTGAACGTGAACTGAATGTTATTTTTCGCATTGATTTCATAACCTAAAGCGATATAATAATTGTGTCCTTCAAATTTTGTTCCGTCAACATATCCGTCACCTGTAGTTCTGCTGAATAAAACAGAAGCCGAAAGTCCGTTTTTCATTTTTCCTGTAGAATACGTCGCTAAGAATTTTAAATATTGGTCATTTCCTATGCTGTTTGAAAGCGAACCACCTTCTCTTTTGGCAGAAGAACTAGTTGCAATGTTTACTGTTCCTCCCACTGAAGCGATTGCTAATTTTGATGAACCAAGACCTCTCTGTACTTGCAAAGAAGTAGTAACATCAGAAATTCCAGCCCAGTTGCTCCAATAAACAGCTCCATTTTCCATATCGTTAACAGGAGCTCCGTTTACCATCACGGCAATATTGTTTTGGTTAAAACCACGGATGCTGATTCTTGAATCTCCAAATCCTCCAGAACCTTTAGTCACATAAACCGAAGGTGTGTTGTTCAACATCTCTGGAAATTCTTGATTCCCTAATTTCTTTTGTATGTCTGCCGCTCTAACTGTTGATACAGCCACTGGCGTTTTTCTGTCTTTTGCCAAGTCAAGAATCCCGCTTCCGACAATGATTACTTCCTCTAATTGGCTAGCATCTTCTGCTAAAATAATTGTTCCTAAGTTTGTGTTTCCGTTAAAAGAAACTGTTTTTGAAATATATCCGATGAATGAGATTACAACTTCTCCAGATGTTTTTGAAGTTGTCAACGTGAAATTTCCGTCCATGTCTGCTGAAGCGCCGTCTGTTGTTCCTTTAACAGTTACATTTGCCGCCGGAAGCGAACCTTGCATGCCAGCGTCGACAATTTTACCAGTAATTTTTGTTTGTGAAAATGCCGTTGAAACTATTAGTAACAATAGTCCTGAAAATAGCCAATTTTTCATTGTTTTCATTTAAAAGTGTGTTTAGTAATTTTAAGCAAAATTGGAACTAATAATCATTTCTAATGTTAAGACAAGGTTAACAAAGACAAGGGTTTAGCTTCTTAAAAGCTTGGAAACAATTAGTTTACATAAAATGTTAAAACACCTTGTGACTTACTACTAAAGGAGGTATTTTTTTAATGTAAATATAAAATCAGACTTAATTTTGGTTAGAAAAAAATCATCAAAAAAGGCATTTTTAGAAGAATAACGCAAACGACCTCGTGTTTTCATACGAAAAATCCCAACTTTCAAAAGCGAAGGTTGCGATTTGAGAATATAATTATTTAAAAAGTCTTATTTGCTTTTCAAGAAGTGATTTAGCAATAAATTAGTAGAGCTGTCATGCGCTTTTACATTTCCAGAATTGATTTCTTCTAAGATGGAATTGGCCAATTGTTTTCCTAATTCCACTCCCCATTGGTCATAGCTGAAGATATTCCAGATTACACCTTGAACGAAGATTTTGTGTTCGTATAAAGAGATTAATGAACCCAAAGTTTCTGGCGTTAATTTCTGAATCAATAAAGTATTTGTCGGTTTATTTCCTTGGAAAATCTTGAACGGCGTCAAGAAATCTGCTTGTCCTGAAGAAAGATTTGTCTTTGTAAATTCAGTTCTAACTTGGTCTTCTGTTTTTCCGTTCAATAAAGCTTCTGTTTGTGCGAAGAAGTTAGACATCAATTTATCGTGATGGTCGTTGTCGCCGTATAAAGGTTTCACGAATCCGATGAAATCTGTAGGAATCAATTTTGTTCCTTGGTGGATTAGTTGGAAGAAAGCGTGCTGTGAATTGGTTCCAGGCTCGCCCCAAATGATTGTACCTGTTTGGTAATTTACCGGATTTCCGTCTCTTCCAACGCTTTTTCCGTTGCTTTCCATGATTCCTTGCTGTAAATAAGGAGCCAGTTTTTGCAAATATTGCGTGTAAGGAATCAAGGCTTCGCTTTCAGCGCCAAAGAAATTATTGTACCAAATGCTCAATAAAGCTAAGATTACTGGAATATTTTGGTCGAATTTTTCTGTTTTAAAATGTTCGTCCATTTGGTTGGCGCCTTTCAATAATTTATCGAAATTATCAAAACCAACAGCCAAACTGATTGATAAACCAACAGCGCTCCAAAGCGAGAATCTGCCGCCAACCCAGTCCCACATCGGGAAAACATTATCAGGATTGATTCCGAATTCTGTTACTTTCTGCAGATTTGTAGAAACTGCCACGAAGTGTTTTGCAACATCTTCTTGTTTAGCCGATTTCAAGAACCATTTTCTAACCGTTTCAGAATTGGAAAGCGTTTCTTGCGTCGTGAAGGTTTTTGAAACGATTACGAAAAGCGTTGTTTCTGGATCTAAATTTTTTATTTTTTCTTGAACGTGGTCGCCATCAACATTTGAAATGAAGTGGACGTTCAATTGATTTTTATAGAATTGCAAAGCTTCCACTGCCATCGCCGGACCTAAATCTGAACCACCGATTCCGATATTTACTACGTCTGTGAATGCTTTTCCTGTAAAACCTTTTCTTGTTCCTGAGATAATTTCTTCAGAAAAAGCCTTTATTTTTTGCTTTACTTCGTATACTTCTGGAATTACGTTTTCGCCGTCAACATTGATAACTGAATTTTCTGGAGCACGCAAAGCCGTGTGCAAAACCGCACGATTTTCAGTTTCGTTGATGATATCGCCTTCGAAATATTTTGCGATAGCTTCCTTTAAACCAACTTCTTCCGCTAGTGACAAAAGCAAATCGATGGTTTCTTGCGTGATGATATTTTTAGAATAATCTACTAAGAAATCATTCCATTGGAGATTAAATTTTGAAGCTCTCGAAGTATCTTCTGCAAACATTTCTTTCATGGAAACATATTGCATTTTTTCAAAATGTTCACGAAGTTTTTGCCAAGCGACTGTTCCTGACGGATTGGTTTTTCCTAAAGCCATGGTATTGTGTATTAGATTTTTTGAGTTTTTGAAGACCCAAATTTAGGTAAAATTATGATTTAACTTTTAAATTTTATTGCTGCGATACTGTCAAGTTCTTTTTTCAGTGGCGTCATTTCAGCAATAAATCTTGATTTGTATTTGGCTTCCATTGGGATGGAATTTGGCAGTTTTTGTTTTAAAGCGTCCACTTGCACGCCATTTTTCCAGAATCTGTAGCAAACGTGAGGACCTGTTGCCAAGCCTGTGCTTCCCACTTTTCCGATGACATCACCTTGGGAAACTCTTTGTCCTTGGCGCACCAAAATTTTTGACATGTGAAGGTATTGCGTGGAATAAGTTCGGTCGTGTTTTACTTTTACGAAGTTTCCATTTCCTGCCGTGTAGCCTGTTTTTTCTACTGTTCCGGAAGCTGTGGTTATAATCGGAGTTCCGTGTGGTGCGGCGTAATCTGTTCCGTTATGTGCTTTGAAAGTTTGCTGTACTGGGTGAAATCTACGGGTTGAAAACTTAGAAGAAATTCTGAATCCGAATTTTAAAGGCGCTTTCAAGAACATTGTCTTTAGCACTTTTCCTTCTTCGTCATAAAAATTTACTTTTCGTGAAGTCGTGTCTTGCTTGAATGGAAATGCGTAGATTTTTTTTCCTTTATATTCAAAAAAGGAAGCTTCCAAACTTTCAACACCAGCATAAATCGTGTCGTTGATGTATTTTTCATTGAAAGTAACTGCGAATTTATCTCCTTTTTGAATCTTGAAGAAATCGACAGAATAGGCATAAATATCAGCAAGATTTTGAGCTAAAGAAGCGTCAACACCAGCATTTGCCAAGGTTTCAGAAAGTGAACCTTCAATTGCTGTTGCAATCGTTCTCTTCTTTATAGTAATTGGTTTTTTCTTGTGATACGCAACGATTGAATCTCTTAAATCAATTACATTAAAATGAACATTGTCTTTTTGGTAAATAAAAGCCTGGACTGAATTTGGCGCTTTTTTAGATTTTAAAATCATGTAAGGCTTTCCCGCGCGAATATCTCTGAAGTCAAAAGAATCTTTTGCTTTTTCAGTAATATCATGAACTTTGTAGTTTCCCAGGTCGTGTTTTTCCATTAAAGTCCCGAAGGTATCGCCACTTTTTACCGTGTCGTTTACAACCAAATAATCATTTAGCGTAAACCCGAATTCCACAACAATTGGCACTTTTACTGGAACTTCTTTTTGGGTTTCTTTGGCCTCTTTTTCTTCTTTGTCCTTGCACGAAAACAAGACAAAAAGGAACAGCAGGCTTAAAATTTTGTATTTCAAATCGTATGCTTTAAATCAATTAGACGTTTTTTTCTTCACCCCAAGAGGCTAATTCTTCTGGAGTCCATAATTCTGGGAAAAAAATTCTTCTTTGGTATTTCGGATGCATGTATTTTTTCCAATCGCTTCCGCCTGTTGCTTCGCCATCGCCTTTTCCGCTTCCTTCAATATATTTTTTTGCCGTGTTCAAATGTTGCATCACCCACGTAATATTTACGGTGTGGTCATAATGACGCATGGCTTTTACTAATGCGGCGTTATTTTGGTCTTCTACAGGTAATTCTTTGAATTTTTGCCAGACATTTATGGTGTTATACTCTTCCATATAACTCAAAAACTGCGGCTTATATTTTCTTTCAAACTCTTTTAACAGATATGATTTTTCACCAGTGTGGTAATCTTTGCCAGCGGCTTGCCAATAAAGATGTTCTAAAGCGTGCTCGTATGGCGTGTTTCGGTCGATTGTTGCACGAAATCGGTAGTCAATTAAATTAATCAAATCGGTAGAACAAAATTCAATCAAACGGTATTGCGCGCTTTGAAATCCGCTAGCCGGCGTCAAGGTATTTCTGAATTTCATGTATTGCTCAATGTCCATTCCGTCGCCCATGATGTCGAAAGACGTGGTCAGCATGTCAAAATAACGGCTGATTCGCATTAATTTTTCGGTAAAATAAGATGTTTCCGGTTTTGCTGTATGGCAAAGCTGTTCCATTTCCCACAAAATCATCTTGAAAAGCAATTCATTAACCTGATGATACATGATAAAAACCATTTCATCTGGCAAAACTGTTCGTTGTGTTTGCAGGTTTAGCAAGGCATCCGTTTGGATATAGTCCCAATAAGTAATTGGTTTTGACCAAAGCAATCCTTCGAGATGCGTTTCTGTTTTTTGATTTATGGCCTGAAATTTTTCTTCAAGCTGTTCTAGTTGATTCTTAATGCTGGGGGTAATGTCCATTATTTAGCTGCTATTTTTTTAAAAGGATATTTTAATCCTTTATATCCTTCCAAATCTGCTTTGAGCGACCCAACGGCCAAACTAGCTTTGATTCTTAACGGAATTTTATTGTCATCGTCTGAAATCCAAACGGTTAAACTTTCTTCTTCTTTAAAAACACGACCTGCCTGAACGTAAGGCCTGAAGATCATTGAATTTATGTTTCCAAATTTAGTGGATAAAACTTCCCTACCCATAAATTTTAACTTAAACTTTGTCGTTTCATCATCAAAGAACATGTCAATGGAGATAGATTCTCCAACTTTAAGCTTATCAATACTTGGGTGGTTTCTCAAATAATAAAACGCAGAAACGATATCTTGAACATTCTCAGGAACAGAAATTGTTTTCTCAGTTTTATGTTTGTAATCTTTTACCAAAACTGTGTTTGAAGACTGATTGAAGAAACCTTCTTGGTTTTTTTTGTAGCCACCTTCGTCGATTTTACGCACATATTGATAAGGCTGTCCCGTTTTTTTGTCGAAATAACTCTGGTAATCGTCATTAACCTTGAAGAAAAACTTGGTCATTCCGGTTGTGTAGCCGTTCCCCACTACGTGGAAAACTTTTTTGTTACTTTTGGTCGCTTCTTTTACTTCTAAAGTGGCATATCCGGCGTTTACCAGTCCATAATGGATTCTGAATTTAAACCATTCGCCAACGTCAAATGCTTTTTCAGTCTGCGCCTGAAGGCTTACAGTTGCAAGTAATACTAGTATGATAATCTTTTTCATAAATTTATTTTAGTTCTTTGACAACTGAATATACAAAATTTATTCCAAATGTACCAAAACAAAAAAACCCAGTCAAAAAATGACTGAGTTTTTATGCTATTAACCAACCAAAAAACTATAAATTATGAAAATTTACATAAAAATTAAGGGAAACCACTCCCTCTCTTTTTGCGGGTGCAAAGGTATATAATAATTACATTATTGCAATGAAAAAATTTACTTTAACACTAAATTAGCAAAAAATAGTCTTCAAAAAGGGCTGATATTAAATTATTCTTATATTTTTATCAATTTTATAATGTTCCACGTTTTTCTTGTTCTCTTTCAATAGATTCAAAAAGCGCTTTAAAGTTTCCTGCTCCAAAACCTCTAGCTCCCATTCTTTGAATTACTTCAAAAAACAAAGTTGGACGGTCTTCAACTGGTTTTGTAAAGATTTGCAACAAATAACCTTCTTCATCGGCATCAATCATGATTCCTAATTTTTGAAGTTCATTGATATCTTCCTTGAATTTATCCATGTGATCTTTCAATCTTTCTGGAATTCCGTCATAATAGGTTTGCGGTGGCGTGCTTAAAAATTCCACACCGCGAGATTTCATATCAGCAACAGTTGTCAAGATATCGTCAGTTGCTACTGCGATATGCTGAATTCCGTCGCCTTCATAGAAATCTAAATATTCTTCAATTTGAGAACGTTTTTTTCCTTCAGCTGGTTCGTTGATTGGAAATTTGATACGGCCGTTTCCGTTTGACATTACTTTTGACATCAACGCAGAATATTCTGTATTGATTTGCTTGTCGTCAAAAGATAAGAAATTCACAAATCCCATAACGTCTTCATACCATTTTACCCACGTATTCATTTGGTTCCAACCCACATTTCCAACCATGTGATCGATATATTTCAATCCGACTGGTTCTGGTTTGTAGTCAGATTCCCAAGTTTTGTAGCCTGGTAAAAATGGACCCGTATAGTTTTTACGTTCTACAAACATGTGAACCGTTTCGCCATACGTATAAATTCCAGCACGAACTACTTCTCCAAATTCGTCTTTTTCAACCGTTGGTTCCATGAAAGGTTTTGCGCCACGTTTTACTGTTTCTTCAAAAGCAGAACGCGCATCTTCTACCCAAAGTGCTGCGATTTTTACACCGTCACCGTGTTTTTTTACATGTTCTCCAATCGGAGAATCGCTATTCAAAGCCGTCGTTAAAACCAAACGGATTTTGTCTTGTTTTAAAACATACGACGCACGATCACGAACTCCAGTTTCTAATCCTGAATAAGCAAGCGACTGAAATCCGAAAGCTGTTTTATAAAAATGTGCTGCTTGTTTTGCATTTCCAACGTAAAATTCCACGTAATCTGTTCCCAAAAGAGGCAAGAAATCTTGTGCTCCTTCAAATATTTTTTCTAATCCGTATTCTACTGATTTTAAATCTTTACTCATAATTTTAAATATTTTAGCGAATTATTCAATTAGCGAATTAGCGCTCAAATTGCTGTCGCAGATTCGTTAATTTAATAATTCGTCAATTTCTTTTAGTTGTACTTACTATTTTGTTTAATATTTTTAATATTCCACTTAATTTCAAAATTAAATGGTCAGGATTTTGGTAACTTTCCAAGCTTTTGCATAGAAACAACCAATATTCTGTTTCATCAGCTTCCTTTAAAGCAATTTTTAATTTGTGAACAAAATCTGCTTTACTTTCTGCATTTTGAGCTTCTTTTACGTTGGCTCCAATTGATGTTCCAGAACGAATAACCTGTCTTGCAATTGCATATTTTCGATTTGATTCTAAAAGCTCAGCGTATTGAACAATTAAAACTGCAAACTCGAAAGTTTCTCTCAAAATTGGATTATTTTGATACTTAATACTTGTGGTGAAATCCATAATTTGGCTTATAAAATTTATAAAAAAGGCTTATATCTGCGGATTTTTGTTTACTCCAATATTCACGCTAATTGGCTAATTTAACTCATTTTTTAATTGAATTACTCCACCCAAGATTTATAATATTGACCATCATCTAATCCCTTTGCTTCTTCAGTTACCATTAAAGGACGGAAAGTATCAACCATTACTGCTAATTCTTGCGTTTCAGTATGACCAATACTTCTTTCCATCGCGCCTGGTGCTGGACCGTGAGGAATTCCTTTTGGATGTAATGTGATATGTCCTTGTTCTATATTGTTTCTGCTCATGAAATCTCCGTCAACATAATACAAAACCTCATCGCTGTCGATGTTGCTGTGATTATATGGCGCCGGAATTGATTTTGGATGATAATCATAAAGTCTTGGACAGAAAGAACATACGACGAATGTCGAAGTCTCAAACGTTTGGTGAACCGGAGGCGGTTGGTGGACACGTCCTGTTATCGGTTCGAAATTATGAATTGAAAATCCGTACGGAAAATTGTATCCGTCCCAACCAATAACATCAAAAGGATGCGTGGCATAAACCACTTCGTGCAACATTCCTTCTTTTTTGATTTTTATCGTAAAATCACCTTTTTCGTCAAAAGTTTCTAATTCTGACGGTAATTTAAAATCACGCTCGCAAAACGGAGAATGTTCTAAATGCTGACCAGATTCGTTTTTATAACGCTTTGGAGTATAAAACGGAGCGAAAGATTCTACATAAAAAAGTCTGTTTTCTTCTGTATCAAAATCAATTTGATAAATAATTCCTCGTGGGATAATCAGGTAATCTCCATATTCAAAAGGAATGTTTCCCATCATCGTGCGAAGCGTTCCCGTTCCTTTGTGAATGAAAATCATTTCGTCGGCATCGGCATTTTTATAGAAATAATCACGCAATGATTTTTGAGGAGCTGCCAAACCGATAGTACAATCTTTGTTGACCAGCATTGCTTTTCTACTATCTAAAAAATCTGCTTCCGGTTTTAATTCAAAACCTTTTAGCAACAATGATTTGATATTTTTTCCGATGGCAATTTTTGGCTCTACAGAATAGGAAGCTTTAATTTCTTTAACCTGAGTTGGCCTGTGAACGTGATAAAGCAACGAAGAATGCCCGTGGAAACCTTCAGTTCCAAAGAGCTGTTCGTAGTACAAACCTCCGTCTGGTTTTTCAAACTGCGTATGTCGCTTTTGAGGAAATTTCCCCAATTTATGATATAGTGGCATTTTTTATGATTTTAGATTTATGATTTAAGACTCATTACTATAAATCAATTACAATCATTCTGGGTTTCTTTTAATGAGAAACTTTAAGTGCGATAATAAATCTTTCCAACTTGCATTCATAGTCACAAATATCGTAAAAATTAATTTTTTTGGTGGTATTATTATGAAATATTTATTTAAATGAAAAAGGCGCTAACAATTTAATTATTAGCGCCTTTTCAATATTTTATAAAAAACTATGCTTCTGTATTTAATTTAGATTTGTTTTTACCGTAAAGGAAATAAATAATTACTCCTAAAGCCATCCAAATGATAAGTCTGTACCAGCTTTCAGAAGGCAAAGAATACATCAGATAGAAACAAACGCCAACTCCTGCTATTGGCACAAATGGAACCAATGGTGTTCTGAAAGAGCGTTTTGCATCTGGCATTTTCTTACGCATGATCAAAATTCCGATACATACTAAAGAGAAAGCCAACAATGTTCCGATACTTACCATGTGACCCAAATCGCTCACTGGCACAAAACCTGCAAACAAGGAAACGAAAACCATGAAGAAAATATTTGTTTTCCAAGGTGTTCTGAATTTTGGGTGGATATCGCTGAAGAATTTTGGAAGCAATCCGTCATTACTCATTGAGTAAAAAACACGGCTTTGTCCCATTAACATTACTAAAATTACTGAAGTATAACCTGCTAAAATTGCAACGATCAAACCTGTTTGCAAGAAATCATATCCTGTTACTGCAAATGCTGTCGCCGCTGGTTTTGCATCTCCTGCAAATTTATAGTAAGGAACCAATCCTGTCATTACGTGTGCAAACAAAACATATAAAACGGTACAGATTGCCAACGATCCTAAAATTCCAATTGGCATTCCTTTTTGTGGATTCTTAGCTTCTTGCGCTGCAGTTGAAACGGCGTCAAAACCAATAAAGGCGAAGAAAACGGTTCCGGCTCCTGCTGCAATTCCTGACCAACCAAATTCCCCTTTAACTCCTGTATTTTCTGGAATATAAGGTGTGTAATTTTCTGGATTAATATATTGCCATCCTAAAACGATGAAGATAATTACGACTAAAACTTTTAAAACTACTAAGAAATTATTCATCGACGCTGATTCTTTTGTTCCTCTAATCAATAAAAGAGAAAGCATCAAAACGATGAAAATTGCTGGAAGATTTATGAGGCCTCCGTTTAAAACGGTACCGTCGCTCAAAGTAAGTTTTTCCCAAGGCGAACAGATGAATTCGGCAGGCAAATGGATTCCGAATTTGCTTAATAATTCTAATAAATATCTTGACCAGCTGACACCCACTGTTGCGGCGCCAAGGGCATATTCTAAAACTAAATCCCAACCGATAATCCAAGCCATGAATTCTCCCATGGTTGCATAAGAATAAGTGTAAGCACTACCTGCCACTGGAATCATAGATGCAAATTCTGCGTAGCATAAACCTGCAAAACCACAACCAACGGCTGCTAAAACAAATGATAAAGTAACGGCTGGACCAGCATGATCGGCAGCTGCGATTCCGGTTAATGAAAATAATCCTGCTCCAATGATAGCTCCAATTCCCAATGCTACTAAAGCTTTGGACGACAAGGTTCTTTTTAATCCTTTTTCATCTTCTGACGCTTCGTTCATTAAGATCGCTAACGATTTTCTTCTCCAAATTGACATAAATTGCTTCTTTAATTATTTTATGGTTCCAAATATAGTTTTTTTAAAGAATAATTAACAGAAAAATTTCATGTTTAATATTTTCAAAAAGTTTTAGAACCAAAAACCAATGCTGAACCAAGTGTAGTGATCACGTGTTTCTGGCGACCAGGAATGCTTTAATTCCACAGGTCCGATAATTGTTTCGAGTCCATAACCAAATGCATATCCAGAATAATCTGGACGTTCATACCAATCATCTGAATCAAATATTTTGGCTCCGATATTAGCAAAATTAGCTGCAAAATTGACATGGTTTTTCCTGAATATTTCATAGTCTAAAGTCGCCGTGCCTTTGATAAAACTGTTGCCAGAAAGACTTACGAAGTCATAACCATAAAATTGCTTGAAGTTGTTAATCATGTTAAATCCATAACCGCCCATGACAAAATCAAAGAACTTGATAGTTTGCTCGCCAATCGTAAATCCTGCTTCAGATTCGAGTTTTACCGTAAGTTTATTGAAGAACGTTTTAGCATAGCCAAGTTCTCCTTTTACGATTGAAAATCGCTCAAAAGTATTGGTATAATCAGAAGAATAAAGCAAATTTTGAACGTCGCCACAAAACAAAACTCCGTTCTTTGGGAAGTATTTTTTATCGTAAGAATCATATTTTAAATAAGCAAAAGTGCTCACATAATCACTATTTTCTAAAACCGGATTTGTGTTTTGCAACGTACTTGTCTTGATTTTCAAATGCTTTAATTCCACACCGCCACCAATCAAAAACTTCTGCGCAAAAATAGTCTGGAAATAAATCTGATTTGAGAAATCGGTATAGTCAATGTTGATCGAATTCAAGCCAAACAAGTTGAGCAAATCTCCGTCGCTGAAGTCAGTCAAGACATTTCTGTTAAAAGAATTGAATCTTGATTTGATGCCATAACTCCAATAAAATCCGTTGTCTACATAATAATCCAAGTAATACCTGAAGTTGTCGCCAAGCCCAATATCCGCAGAAATTATATCATTTTTGAAAAATAATTTCTTCTGCGTAGCATTCAACAAAACAGCACTTTTATACAATCCGTCATAGTGGATTCCGAATTTGACATATGTTTTCGTCGGATTTTCAGTCAGATTCATTTGAAGCACATCATCCTTTCCAGATTTTTCAAAAGAATAGCCAATATTGCTGAAATTTTGGGTGGCACTCAGCGTATTTATGCCTTTATCAAGATCAGAATAACTGATTTTTGTTCCCGCCCTGAATCCCAGTTTTCCTAAAACATAAGATCTTGTGTAATTTTCTAAAGCCGTAATTTTTATTTCGCTGATTTGAAGGCTGTCTTTCAAACAATTTACGCCCTCTCTGGTGTTCGACTTGTATTTGCTTCCAAATTTTTCTAATTTTTCTATGACCGTGCGCGCCGCAATTTCTCCTCTTTTGATAATCTCGTCGCCTTGATTAAAAGAAATTACGTTAAAGCCGTCAATATCTGGCTTGATGTAAATATCGGTCGCATTGATATTTCTTGGCATTTTTTGAATCATCTGCATATTTGTGATCTGAACCAAAATTTTAGTCGCATCACTTAAGCCTTTTCTGTCCTTGAAACCGTCTTGAACATCAACACCAATGATAATATCGGCACCTAGATTTTTAACTTCTTGAATTGGATAATTATTCACAACACCACCATCAATCAGCAATTTACCATCAATTTCGACAGGCATATACAATGAAGGAAATGCCGCGCTGGCAATGATTGCTTGAGGCAACGAACCTTTGTTCAGCAAAACTTGCTGGCCCGTTTCAATGTCAGTAGCAATACACAAAAAAGGAATGGGAAGTTTATTGAAGTCTTTGATATGCCTAACGTTATGCGTCAATTTGCTTATCAAATTAAAGTTGTAAAGTCCTTTAGAAAGCGCTCTCGGAATCCCGATTCTCATTTTGTCAAAAGGAAGCGCGAGCGCATAAAGCTCATCATTTCTTTTTTCGTAAAAATTCTTGGAAGATCTCGGAATATAATCTTGGATCAAAGCGTCATAATCAGTCGTCTTGAAGATGGAATCAATCTGGTAAGCATTATATCCGGTAGCATAAAGGCCGCCGATTATTGCACCCATGCTGGTTCCTCCGATATAAGAAATTTCGATTCCTTGCTCTTCTAAAACTTTCAAAACACCAATGTGCGCCAGCCCTTTTGCACCACCACCGCTCAAAACCAGTCCAATTTTAGGCTTTTTCTGCTCTTGTGCAAACGTCGCTGTTACTGAAAATAGCAACAACAATATAAGAGCAAATTTTTTCATAGGGATTAATTACTTGGTGGATTGTAAAAGTCGGTAATTTTTTTCGCTTTTGAAACACCAACGACCTCAGAAATTTCCTTTTCTGTTGCTTGGGACAATCTTTTAACAGATTTGAAATGTTTTATTAACGTAATCATCGTTTTCTCGCCAATTCCTGGAATGGTTTCAACCGAAGTTGTCAAGGCTGATTTGCTTCTTTTATCTCTGTGGTGCGTAATTCCAAAACGGTGCGCTTCATTTCGCAATTGCTGGATTACCTTTAATGTTTCTGATTTTTTATCTAAATATAACGGAATAGAATCTCCCGGATAAAATAATTCTTCCAATCGTTTTGCAATGCCAATGATGGCGATTTTTCCTCTCAAATTCAAATCATCCAAACTTTTCAAAGCCGAAGATAATTGCCCTTTTCCGCCATCAATAATGATTAATTGTGGCAAAGGCTGTTCTTCATCGAGCAATCTTTTATATCTTCTGTACACCACTTCTTCCATCGAAGCAAAGTCATTCGGACCTTCGACCGTTTTGATATTAAAATGTCGATAATCCTTTTTGCTAGGTTTTCCATCCTTAAAAACGACGCATGCCGCCACCGGATTTGTTCCTTGAATGTTCGAGTTATCAAAACATTCAATGTGTCTTGGCTCGACCGAAAGTCGCAAATCTTTTTGCATTTGTGCCATAATTCGATTCGTATGACGATCTGGATCCACGATTTGCAATTGCTTCAATTGATCCATTCTGAAAAATTTCGCATTTCTTACCGATAAATCAAGAAGCTGTTTTTTGTCGCCCAATTGCGGCACCGTAACTTTCACGCTTTCACCCAAATCAATCTCAAACGGAACAATAATTTCTCTTGACAATAGTTTAAAACGCTCACGCAATTCGACAACAGCTAATTCCAATAATTCTTCGTCAGGTTCGTCTAATTTCTTTTTGATTTCTAAGGTATGCGAACGAATAATTGCGCCATGAGAAATCTGTAAAAAATTGACAAACGCAGCACTTTCATCTGAAATAATCGAGAAAACATCCACATTTGAAATCCTCGGATTCACGATGGTAGAACGCGACTGATAATTTTCTAAAACATCAATTTTGTCCTTGATTTTTTGTGCCTGCTCAAATTTCATTTCTGACGCGAGATTTTTCATCAGCGTTTTGAAATCTTTTAAGCTCTCTTTAAAATTTCCTTTCAAAATTTCTCTGATAGCGTCTATGTTTTTTTGATAATCTTCTAAGGATTGATGGCCTTCACACGGACCTTTACAATTTCCGATATGATATTCTAAACAAACTTTATATTTTCCAGAATTGATATTTTCTCTGGTCAAATCATAGTTGCAAGTTCGCAATTGGTATAATTCTTTGATCAAATCCAAGAGTGTGTGAACCGTTTTGAAACTCGTGTAAGGCCCAAAATATTCTGAACCGTCTTTGACCATATTTCTAGTCGTAAAAATTCTCGAAAAAGGTTCTCTTTTGATACAAATCCACGGATAAGTTTTGTCATCTTTAAGCAAAACATTATAACGTGGCTGGAGTTTTTTGATCAAATTATTCTCTAAAAGCAACGCATCGGTTTCAGTTGGAACCACGATGTGGCGAATCGAAACAATCTTGCGAACCATCACATTTGTTCGCGCATTATCATGGGTTTTGCTGAAATAAGAAGCAACTCTTTTCTTGAGATTTTTGGCTTTTCCTACATACAAAATCTTTTCTTCTTTATCATAATATTGATAAACTCCCGGACTGTCGGGTAAAGTTTGGATTTGAAGGTCAAGTGGATTTTGCATGTAACAAAGTTAAGGTCAAAAATTGCGAATTGCAAACCCCAAATTTTGATTTTGGCTGCTTTTAGTAAATATTTGGCTTTCGCAAATTTGAATTTTATACTTTTATAAATTGAAATAAATCACCACAGATTCTCAGATTTTTTAAATAGAATTAAAAAGTCATTTGCAATATTTTGTTAGTGGCAAAAAATCTGCGAATCTGCGGTAGAACAGAAAATTATGGCGAAAAACTTAACAATTTTAGGCGAAACGATTCTGCCTGGCGAAAGTCGCACCTTGAACATGGAGATTGCAAAACTCCACACCATGACCAAATTGAAAATTCCTGTAATTATTGAACGTTCTGAAATTGACGGACCAACGGTTCTGTTTTCTGCAGGTTTGCACGGTGATGAAATTAACGGAGTGGAAATTGTAAGGCAATTGATCGTCCAAAAAATCAACAAGCCAAAAACCGGAACCATAATTTGTATTCCCACAATAAATGTCTTCGGATTCTTAAATCAAAAAAGAGAATTTCCTGACGGAAGAGATATGAATCGCATTTTCCCAGGAAGCAAAAATGGTTCTTTGGCAAGCCGTTTTGCCTATTATTTGCTGAAAGAAATTATTCCGAATGTCGATTATTGCATTGATTTTCACGCTGGTGGTGCTTGCCGATTTAATGCCCCGCAAATTCGTTTGGTTCCGAATAATCCAGAATTAAAAGCTTTGGCTGATGTTTTTCATTCTCCTTTTGCTTTGTATTCCAAAAATATTCCGGGTTCGTTTAGAAATTCATGTGATAAATTAGGTGTAAAATTGTTGCTTTTTGAAGGCGGGAAATCTTTAGATATAAATGACTCGATTACTAGGGAAGGCGTTGAAGGCACAAAGCGTTTTTTAGATTATTTCGGAATGCTGAATCCAAAAAAATCTGTTTCGCATCCTGAGAAAAAAACCATTTATATTGAGAAATCAAGTTGGGTTCGCGCCAAAAATTCTGGCATGTTCAAGGGATTTACAACTATTGGAAATTATGTACAAAAAGGAGAAATTTTGGCTACGATTTCAGATCCTTATGGAAAAGTGGAAATAAAAGTCAAAGCGCCAAATGCCGGTTTTGTGATTAATGTGAATGATGCGCCGATTGTGTACCAAGGTGATGCCGTTTTTCATATTTCTAGTGATTTGGAATATGGAGAAGCTTCGATTTTATAGAAATTTTACAAAGAAAAAGCGCAAAGATTTGCGAAAAAATAAAATTATAAAATGCACAAAAAAGAATTAAGAATAAAATATAAAGCATTAAGAGCGCAACTTTCTTCGGATGAAATTGAAGATAAAAGTCTTGCAATCGCCAATCAAGCTGTGAAATCTGATATTTGGGATAAATTATATTACCATATTTTTCTTCCAATAACAGAACATAAAGAAGTTGATACCGAATTTTTATTGCAAGTTTTGGCCGGAAAAGACAAGGAAATCTTAGTTTCTAAATCTGATTTTGAAACCCGAAAGATGATTCATTATTTGCTGACTGATAATACGAAGTTTAGAAAAAACGAATACAATATTCCAGAACCTGTGGACGGAATTGAAGTTCCATCAACTAAAATCGATGTGGTTTTTGTGCCACTTTTAGCTTTTGACAAAAAAGGAAATCGCGTGGGTTATGGAAAAGGATTCTATGATAATTTCTTGGCAGCATGCAAACCTGATGTGGTTAAAATCGGATTGTCTTTCTTTGAGGCGGAAGAAGAAATTAGTGCTGTTTTTGAAACCGATGTAAAATTGGATTTTTGCATTACTCCGGAAAAAGTGTATTCGTTTTAAGCTAAAAAATTAAAAAATATGCCATCAAAATAACATAAAAAGCCAAATGGATTTTGATTAAAAGGAAAAATCCTTTCGCAAGTTTATAACAAGAATTAATCCTTTCTTCCAACGATTTATTTTTCGTTTTTTTGTGGAACAATTTGAAAATTACGGAATCTAAATCACTTAAATTAAGATTTTTAGACGCAACTTCTTTCAATAATTTGGCATCAAACTGTAAATGCCAAGCTCTGAATCCAACAAACAATCCTGATAGTAGAAAAACAAAAGTAGCAATATTTTCTAGTAGAAATAAATGTTTTCCAACTATTAAAACTGAAGGAATAGTCAGAAATATAATTAGTCCAAAAATACTTAATCCGTTTAAGGCAACTGATGCTGCTTTGCAATCTGATTGTTCTTTTTCTGTCATTGTTTCAAGGTTTTAAAGTAGGTTTCTAAAACTTTCTGATGCTTTTCTGACAGATGGTAATAATATTCTTTACGTTCAAGTACAGCAATCGCATTTTGTGGATTTTCAGCTTTCTTTTTAAATAACAGCCAGGCCAAAACCACAATGGTGCTTCGGGACAAACCCAATGCACAATGAATGTAAATTGTGTGATTTTCTTCCACCATTTCATCCAATTTTTGAACTGCTAAACTCAATTCTTCCACTGTTGGCGAAGCCAAATCTATCAATGGAAAACTTTGATAAAACTTTGCATTTTTATTCGCGCGCTGGTATTCTGAACACAAATCAAAAACAGCAATGCAATCTGTTTTTTTGCTCATTGGAAAACCTCCGAGATAAATTTGATCGGTTACTTTTTGGTGCTTTCCATTCGTATTAAAGAACAATTTTCTAACAGAACGCATTCCGATTCTATATGGAAAATGCAATACTTTGGCTGAAAAAGTAAACGTCCCGTCGTCATTTTTTTGGAAAACAACAGCGCCTAATCTTAAATATCCAAAGCCGATTATTAATAAAGAAATTCCGATCCAGAGCAAAATCATTGACAGCCAAAAGTTGCTAAAAAACGATAAAATTACGAGCAGAATTCCTCCAAAAAAATATTTTAAAGCCAATGGATTCGACTTGACATCGTGCCATTTCCATTGATGCATTTTCTCCAAAGGAAATATGTAACAAATCAAAACGCCAACTAAAAATCCGGCTGGAATGTCAATGAAATGATGCTGAAAAGTAGTCAAAACAGAGATTCCGATTAAGAAACACCAGATGTTCCAAAGCAGTTTTCCGACTTTTTTAAATTGGGGCAAATAAATCTGCCAGATGATTACGAGCAACATAATATGCAATGACGGCGCTTGATTGTAAGGTTTGTCAAAACCCATTAAAGCATCGAAAAGCGTTTTCCAGATTCCGTGGCTTTCTGGTCTTGGTGTGGAAAAAGTCAGCGGAAAAAAGTAGAAAAACAGGATAGCAATTGGTGTTGCAACGAGCAATCTTAAAGCATGTTGTCGTTGTGCCAATTTGGTCATCGGAAGAAATAAAGACAAGCCATAAAGCAGGTCAATACTCCAATATGGAAAAATAGTCCAAGGCAAAAACGGGATGTGTTTTTCCCAATCATAAACAATTTCACCCACATTTTCTTGTGGCAAGTTTGAAGCGTAATTATTTGCCCATCCATATAAAATAAAAAACAGAGGCGCTAAAGTTGCCAGCCAGATAAACCCCGATTTCCAGTGTGTTTTAACTTCTGACATTAACGTGCTATTAAAAAGATTAGGACTATAATCACTGCGAAAAGGGTGAAGTTTATAAAAAGTTTATTCCAAGTAAAAGCTTTTAAGATAGCCAAAATAATCAAGTCTAAAACAGCTAAAACCAGAAGCAAAGGCAATCCTATAAAGGCAAAAACTAGAAGACTTGGATCGCCCAAACAAGATCTTCCATTTGAATCTATGAATAAAATACTATGCAAAATGAACAAGAATACAATTCCCAAAACGGTTAGGCTGCGGGTTGCAAAATGCGATTCATTATTTGTATATTTATTTATCATTTTATTTTTTTCTAGCTACTGAAACCGTGAAAATCCCCCATTCGTCTTGCAATTGCTCGATTTTTTCAAAACCTGCATTTTCAACCAACTGATCCATTTCGGCTTGGGTTCGTCTTCGCATTATCCAGCGGTCTTTTCCTTGGTGATTATTCAGCGTTCTGGCAATTAATTCCACTTGCGGATGCCACGGCTGGTTGGTGTAAATCAGATAGCCGCCGTCTTGAATTGCTTGATTCAAACCTTTTAATGACGCTTTCAAAAGTGAATTATCTGAGAACAATTCATAGACTCCAGAAACTACGGCAATTGTTGGTTTTGGCTGGACTTCTGCCAAACTTTTTTCATTGAAAGCATCGGCATTTTTAAATTCGGCAATATCAGAAAGATTTCTTTTTTCAATCATTTTTGAACCTGCATCTACGTTGATATCACTGTAATCTCGCAATAAAATAGAGTCAATTTTTGGGCGATGCGGTTCGATAGCGTCTAAAATATATCTTCCGTGACCTGAAGCAATATCCATCAATCTGACTTCTTTATTTGCACTATGTAACTTCTGAATATATTTCCCAATCAGTTCTTCCAGATTTTGCTTTCTGATTCTAATTCCTTGCCAACCGATGCTGTCTAAATAACCACGGTCGATGACTTTTCCTAGTCCGAGGCTTCCGAAAAAACCTAGACCTTTTGCTTTATTCAGATATACATAATCCAATGAACTTCCAGAATCAAAGCCAGTTTCTACGCCGATTTTCACTCCTTCAGAAGCTCTTTTTCCAATCAAATTCATTGACGAGCGTGTCATTGCATAATTGATTTCTTTCAAAAAAGACGATGCTTTTGGCTTCAATAATTCTTGATATTCGTTGAAAGTATAACCACTTTTGTCCGCTTCCAATAAACTATCCGTTGACGGATTTGCTTCAACTTTATAAATAAATTTCTTGATCAGATCAAATGCTTTTTCACGTTCTAATTCTCCCAAAGTATCGTGAAAGAAACCTTCGAGAACGTGAATTTCTTTTGTGGAAGAACTTAAATTGTCATAAAATTCTTTTTGATGTTTTGGGCGAACAACCGCATCTTTCCCAGAAACTAAAACCTGAGTCGGAATAATAATTGCTCCAGCATCTGCAATAATTCTGTCGGAAGTCGCATACAAATCAATCAAAACATTGGAAGCAATCGGCAAAGCCACTAAAGGATCTTCGTGGTATGATTTTGCTCTTTCTAAATCATGCGTCAGCTGTTTTCCTTTCACGTAAGATTTTACAAAGAATTCTCCGAAAAGTTTTTGGTACATTTTAATTCCTTGCAACGCTCCAGGAACAATCAAATCTACGCTGAAAGCTGGCGCTGCCAAAACCAAAGCTTTGATTTTTGGAGCATAATCGTGGACCCAAGTTGACGCAATCACGCCACCAACACTTTGGGCAATTACTATAGTTTCTTCTGTTTTTACGCCGTGATTTTGATTCAAATGATGGATGAAATTATCAAAATCGCGCACCCAAGTCATGAAGCTTGGCGCATAACCTCGCGGTCCTTCCGTTCGGCCGCAACCTCTGACATCCCATGCAAAAAACTCGGTGTCTGGCAAATTCATTTCATCGACAACGTGCTGGATTCTTCCGGAATGTTCGTGGCCACGATGCAATAATACGATTGTTCTTTTTGCTTTATTTTCTGATGTCGCTTTCCAATTTCTGTAGAAAATGACTTGATTGTCAAAACTTGTGAAGGTGTTTTCTGTGGCTTGTCTTTTTGTTTCCATTTGATTTAATTTTTAGTTTTTTGCAATGCTTTTTTTAATCGTATGATTGTGCTGATGCTTATCAAAAGAATCAACAAAGCGAAAATATAAGGCGAAAAGGTTAGATTGTAAATTCCGAAAAAAGCCAATAAACCGTATAATCCGATAACAAAAGCTCGGTCGCTTTTTCCCATTGGTCCGTCATAACGCCTTTCGCCAGAAACTACTTTTGCCAAAATTCCTGCGAATTCGTTCATGATGCTCAAGCAGATAAAAATTACGATTAAATACAACGCTCTTGGTTCAAATTTCAATAACGGCAGAAATAAGGCTACGTCAGAAATCACGTCGCCGAGTTCGTTTAATATTTCACCTAATTTGGATTGCTGGTTGTAAATCCTGGCCATCATTCCGTCTAAAGCATTCAATGCCATTCTGACGAAAAGACCAATTGGCAACGCTAAAAAGAAGAATGTGTTTTCATCGGCAAACCAAAATAAAACGGCAATCACGAAAGACCAGATTACTGAAAAAAGGGTAATCTGATTGGCAGTCACGCCTTTTTTATGAAGAAATTCCAAGACTGGTTTTAGCAATGCCTGAAATTTTGGCTTTAAATTATAAATGGATATCATCGGTTATAAATTTGGTTCGATGGAAAGGCGAAGTGCTTCGATTTCGGCTTTCATCTTGTTTAAAATCTCGTCCACATTTTCGCTTTCAATTTTTCTGGGAACACCATAAATTGCGGCGCTTTCGAATGGAACAATTAAGTTATCGCCTTTTGGCATCGCCTTCCCCATTCCTTTTAAATAGATCGGAATGTAAGGAACGTGCGGATTTTTCTTAAGCAAAATTGCAACTCCGGCTTTAAATTCTTTTACGCTATTTGGTTCGCCACGCGTTCCTTCCGGAAAAATTATAAGTGAAAATCCTTCCTTTAATGCTTTATCCATCTTGAAAATCGGATCGTTTTCTGGATTTTCCTTGTCCGTTTTTCTTTGGATTAATAACGTATTTATAAAATAATTGCTCATGTTTTCCTGAAGCTTTGTCTTGCCAAAATGGTCTTGCGCCGCAACAGGTCTTACTTTGTGAACTACTGATCTTGGCAACGAAGCCATGATGGACATCGCATCTAAGTGGCTGTTGTGATTGGCTATTAAAATGAATTGTTTTTCTTGTTTCAGGAATTTCGTATCGCAAAATTTTACGCCGACGAAAATCTTCAAGAAGTTTCTGACGAGATAAGAATAGGATAATATTAAGACGTATTTTTTCATTTTTTAGTAAACCCAATAATACATTAGATGGAAGAAAACTGGCGCCGTATAAGTCAAGGAATCGATTCTGTCTAAGATTCCTCCATGACCAGGAATGGCAGTTCCTGTGTCTTTTACGCCCAAATCTCTTTTGATTGCCGACATAACAATATCGCCAAAAAATCCGGAACACGCAATTAAAAAGCTAGCAAACAGCACATGTGGCGTATCAAGTGGCGTTAAGAAAGCTAGAAAATATCCAATGATTGTAGTGCTGATCACGCCTCCGATGAAACCTTCCCAAGTTTTATTCGGACTCACAATTGGGATGATTTTATGTTTTCCTAATAATTTACCCCAAATGAACTGCATTACGTCATTGATCTGAGTTATAAAAACTAGAAAAAGCAACAAACCTTGACCGCCATTTTCAAAATTTGGAAGTTCAGGAAGCGACAAGAAAAAGGCCAAATGGCTGATTCCAAAAACGGTCAGCATCAACGACCATTGAAGTGATGCCATTGATTTGATGATTCCTTTTGTCTCGCCAAGAAGCACTAATCTTACGGGAACGAAAAGAAACATTCCGACTGGAATTAAGATAATAAAAGCTTCATACCAACCGATATAAGCCAAATAATATTGAAATGGAATGGCAAGAATTGCCCAAAAAATAGCTCTTCTATCCACATCTCGAAATCCTAAGATGGAATATAATTCGCGAAAAGCCATAAACGAAAGCAATGCGATTGCTGGAAAAGTAACTGCTCTGTCAAGCAAAACGGCCAAGACGAAAAACACGACCATAATCCACCAAGAATTGGTTCGTTGCTTTAATTCTACAAGATTTTTTTCAGGCTTTACTTTTCCCCAAATGAAGAATATCGTGGAAGCAATAATAAGCATGATGAAGATCATTGCAACGACGTGCAGGATGTCTTCTTTTTCAAATAAGTCTAGTTTTGAAACAAAGGATTGTATCTTTTCTATCATTTGGAAAATTTGTTTTTACCAAAGATAGAAATGTTATCAAATTAAACCGTTAAATTTTTAAAGGATTACCTTGTTAAAACATAATTTTATTTATTTTTAAGTAAAAATAAAACGATATTTTAAGATTTTGAAATCTATTCTAAATTGTTTTTATTTTCAGCGTTGTGATTTGGTCCGAATGCTTTTTTATTGAAAACAATCAAGATTCCAACACCTGTGGAAATTGCCATGTCAGCGATGTTGAAAATTGCATTGAAGAAGGTGAAGTGTTTTCCACCTAACCAAGATGGCAAATCGCCTTCCCAGATTGGAAAATAAAGCATGTCTACTACTTTTCCGTGAAACCATCTTCCGTAAGGTTGCTCTGAAAACAATGTGGCTACTTGGCCATTGCTGTGGTCAAAAATCACTCCGTAGAAAACAGAATCGATGATATTTCCAAAAGCGCCTGCCAATATTAAAGAAACGGCTACGATTAAAAAATTTGAATGATTTTTGCGAACAGAATCCCAAAGCCACCAACCGATTCCAGAAACGGCAACTAATCTGAAAAGTGTCAGAATTAGCTTTCCATAAGCGCCAGGAATTTCTGTACCCCAGGCCATTCCTTCATTTTCGATTAATAAAATCTTGAACCAATTGGCTACGTCAACTTGTCCGGGTTCACCATAGATAAAATTGGTTTTGATGTAGATTTTTGAAATCTGATCAACGATTAATATGAGGATAACTAATAAATATGCTTTCTTAAGAGACATTTCAGGGATTTTGAGGGCAAAAATAGGAATTATTATTCATAAAAAACGCTCCGTTGGGAGCGTTTCTGTTTTTTTGGTCTAAGCTTTTGTTTATCGTTGCAAGTTTTTCGCTTCAATGCTCATTGTTGCGTGGGGAACAATTTTCAATCTTTCTTTTCCGATTAATTTGCCTGTAACTTTGCAAATTCCGTAAGTTTTGTTTTCTACACGGAAAAGTGCGTTTTTCAAATCGCGGATAAACTTCTCTTGACGGATTGCCAATTGAGAGTTAGCTTCTTTAGACATAGTTTCACTTCCTTCTTCGAAAGCCTTAAACGTTGGCGATGTGTCATCTGTACCATTGTTTAGGTCATTCATATAAGCACTTTTTATCAAATCTAAATCTGATTGTGCTTTTTGTATTTTGTTTAAAATAATTTCCTTGAACTCTGCCAAATCAGCATCTGAGTATCGTGCAACTTCATCTACCATATTTTTGTGTTTTATTTTGAAATTAATATATTGGTTTTTATCTCATCAAACTCAACTTCTGTACCGTTTTCTACTTTGTCAACGATTAATAGTTCTTCTGTCAGGGTTTCTGCTTTGATATACTCTGAATTTGCTTTTAAAGCTTCTTCTAAAATACCATCTCTCTGAACCTGAACTTTAATCTTATCTGTAACTTCAAAACCTGAATCTTTTCGGATGTTCTGAATACGGTTCACTAATTCTCTTGCAATTCCCTCTTTTCTCAATTCATCTGAGATGGTGATGTCTAAAGCAACGGTAATTCCGTTTGCGTTTGCGACCAGCCAACCTTCAATATCTTGAGATGAAATCTCTACGTCTTCAGAAGTTAAATTAATACTTTTCCCTGAAATAACAATATCTAGCGCGCCCGCCTTATCTAACTCATTAATCTGTTCTTGAGATAATCCTTGTATCTCTTTGGAAATCAATCCCATGTCCTTCCCAAAGCGTGGTCCTAACGCTTTAAAATTAGGCTTGATTTGCTTTACTAAAATACCAGAAGCATCGTCTAAAAGTTCTATTTCTTTAACATTTACCTCTGCTTTTATCAAGTCAGAAACAGCTTCAATTTCTGCTTTTTGTTTGTCGTCAAGTACTGGAATCATTACCTTTTGCAACGGTTGACGTACTTTAATCATTTCCTTCTTACGTAGCGACAAAACCAGTGAAGAAATCGTCTGTGCTTTCTGCATTCTGCTCTCTAGTGATTTATCAACAAAGTTATCAGCACTTTTTGGAAACTCGGCCAAATGTACACTGCTGAAATCTTCTGTGTGTGTCGCCTGTGTTAAATCTCTGTAAAGCTTGTCCATAAAGAACGGAGCCACCGGAGCGCTTAATTTTGCAACGGTCAAAAGACATGTATATAATGTTTGGTACGCCGCAATTTTGTCTTGCGCATAATCGCCTTTCCAGAAACGTCTTCTGCACAAACGCACATACCAGTTGCTCAAATTCTCTTGAACGAAGTCAGAAATGGCGCGAGTGGCTCTTGTTGGCTCATAATCAGCGTAAAAAGCATCCACGTCTTTTATCAAAGTGTTCAATTCGGATAAAATCCAGCGGTCAATTTCTGGTCTTTCTTCTAACGGAATTTCCGCTTCTGCGTAAGTGAATCCGTCGATGTTTGCATATAAACTGAAGAACGAATACGTATTATATAAGGTTCCGAAGAATTTTCTTTTTACCTCAGCAATTCCTTCGATGTCAAATTTCAAGTTGTCCCAAGGATTTGCATTCGAAATCATATACCAACGCGTAGCATCCGGACCGTGGCTTGCGATTGTTTCGAAAGGATCAGTTGCGTTTCCTAGACGTTTCGACATTTTTTGTCCGTTTTTGTCTAAAACCAAACCGTTTGAAACTACGTTTTTATAAGCCACTTTATCAAAAACCAAAGTTCCGATAGCGTGCAAAGTATAAAACCAACCACGTGTTTGATCGACACCTTCTGCGATGAAATCTGCTGGAAAATCTTTGTTTTCGTCAATCTTTTCTTTGTTTTCAAAAGGATAATGCCATTGTGCATAAGGCATCGCACCTGAATCAAACCAAACGTCAATCAGGTCGCTTTCGCGTTTCATTGGTTTTCCAGAAGCTGAAACTAAGGTGATTTCATCGACTACATTTTTATGTAAGTCAACTAAATCATAATTGGTTTCCGACATATTTCCGATTTCAAAACCTTTGAACGGATTTTCCTTTTGGAAACCAGCTTCGATTGATTTTTCAATGGCGTTGTATAATTCTTCGACAGAACCTATCAACACTTCTTCTTTTTTGTCTTCGGTTCTCCAGATTGGCAACGGGATTCCCCAATATCTTGAACGGGAAAGATTCCAGTCGTTGGCGTTTTTCAACCAGTTTCCGAAACGGCCTTCACCTGTAGATTTTGGTTTCCAGTTGATGGTTTCGTTCAAATCAAACATTCTGTCTTTTACGTCAGTCACTTTGATGAACCAAGAATCTAGCGGATAATATAAAAGCGGTTCGTCGGTTCTCCAGCTGTGTGGATAACTGTGGACGTATTTTTCTACCTTAAACGCTTTGTTTTCTTCTTTTAAACGGATGGCGATTTCAACATCTACTGATTTCTCTGGAGCTGTTCCGGCGTCATAATATTCGTTCTTCACATATTTGCCTGCGAAATCGCCCATGTGTGAAGTGAATTTCCCTTGCAAATCTACCAATGGAACTGGAGTTCCGTTTTCGTCTAGAACTAACATTGGCGGTACTTCTGGCGTAGCTTCTTTGGCTACTTTCGCATCATCAGCACCAAAAGTTGGAGCCGTGTGAACGATTCCTGTTCCGTCTTCTGTGGTTACGAAATCTCCTGAAATTACTCTAAAAGCATTTTCTGGATTTTGATACGGCAAAGTATAAGGCAACAATTGCTCGTATTTAATTCCAACTAAATCAGCACCTTTTCTTTCTGTCAATATTTTATAAGGAAGCTGTTTGTCTCCGTTTTTCACGTTGTCAAAATCAGCCTCTTCTTCGCTTGCAAAAAATCCTTTCCCAAATTGTTTTCCAACTAAATTTTTAGCCAAAACTACATTTATCGGTTCGAAAGTATATTGATTAAACGTCTTTACTAAAACATAATCGATTTTTGGACCAACTGTCAAAGCCGTGTTCGAAGGCAAAGTCCAAGGTGTTGTTGTCCAAGCCAAGAAATGTACATCTCCAAAACCTTGTAAAAATGAAGGCAATGTTTCTGGCAATGTCTTGAATTGTGCCACAATCGTAGTATCCGTCACATCGCGATAAGCTCCAGGTTGGTTTACTTCGTGAGAAGATAATCCCGTTCCTGCTTTTGGAGAATACGGTTGGATCGTGTAGCCTTTATACAACAAACCTTTATCGTAGATTTGTTTCAAAAGCCACCAAACCGACTCCATATATTTTGGTTTGTAAGTCACGTATGGATCTTCCATATCTACCCAGTAGCCCATTTTTTCAGTTAAATCATTCCAAACATCGGTGTAACGCATTACTGTTTTTTTACAGGCTTCGTTATATTCTTCGATGGAAATGGTTTTTCCGATATCTTCTTTTGTGATTCCGAGTTCTTTCTCAGTTCCCAATTCTACTGGCAAACCGTGAGTGTCCCAACCTGCTTTTCTTTTTACCTGAAAGCCTTTTTGGGTTTTATAACGACAAAAAATATCTTTAATCGCGCGTGCCATTACGTGGTGAATTCCAGGCAATCCGTTTGCTGAAGGCGGTCCTTCAAAAAACACGTAGGGTTGGTTTCCTTCGCGTGTGGTTATGCTTTTCTCGAAGATGTTTTCTTTTTTCCAGAAATCAAGTACTTCAGACGCTACCGTTGGCAGGTCAAGTCCTTTATATTCAGTAAATTTTGTGCTCATTATTGTCGTTTTCTAAAATCAATTTGCGAATGTAATAAATAGTTATGAGTTATGAGTTATGAGTTATGAGTTTTTGGGCTGTTTAGCGAATCTCATAGCATTACATTCTGTTATTAGAAGATAGTTCAAATTACCTATTTTTCCAATAATCAATCAAATCGCTTAAAACTTCTGAAAGCGCATCGAGAGAATTAGGCTTTTTAAAAAAACCGTTGATTGGTCGTTTAAAAGCTTCTTCTGAGGCAAATTCATTCCAAGCACCTGTGAAATATAGAAATGGCGTTTTCTTGGCGACGATTTGCGGTTCGTTCAACATGGCGTCGCGAAGTTCGAAGCCGTTCATTTTTGGCATGCTTATATCAGAGATAATCAAGAAAGGGTCGCAGTTTTCATCCAACAGATAATCGATGACTTTCGTACTGTCACCAAAAATCTTGATCTCATTAGGCACAAGACTAGACAACACTTCTTTAAAAAATTCTTGATCATCAGGATCGTCTTCAATCAACACTATTGGGCCATCTTTTTTCATAGCAAATTTTAAGTGTCGCAAAATTATCTAGGAATTACTTATTGCTCTTATATAATTTACGTTTAAAGTTGAAGAATCACAATGATTTTTAATACTGCAAAAGTCATTATAGATTTAATTTTTCTTTTAGGAAATCATTTTCTCTACCGAAAATCATTTGGTCACATCTAAAAAGAAACACTAAAAACATTCTGTTAACAAAAAATCAGGTAATTGTACTGTCTTTTAACACTTGCTTAGTGACGAAATTTGCTATTAACAAAAAACTACAAAAAATGAAAAATTTAGCCCCCCTACATTTGAAGAACTTCTGCTATGTTGTTCTCAGCTGTTTTTTATTGACTGCATGTAAAAAAGACGAAAAAGATGCAGACGAGAAAAAAAGTCCTGAATTAGCCTATAAGCAACAAATTACTGCTTGCGAATGCGAATCTGCATGGTTTCCGCATGCACAGACGCCTGCTCCTGAAGAAGGAAAAGGGAGTCCGTTTGATACTAATTCTACAACTAACTGCATGTTTCACCAATGGTCTTGGCAGAAATTCTTATGGCTTACCAAACCGCAGCCAAACAGCAATCCTTTGTTCTTAAACGAACTAACTCAAGTTTCTGATGCTTTGATTCCGGTTCAAGAACAAAAAGGCGCTACTATTATGCTTACTTATACGCAGCAAGCGGGTTCTAATGGCGTGCTGACTGCGAATCCCCATTATGGAGGAAATGATGAAATTGTAAAAGATGGTACGGTTTATTATTCAATTCACGCTAATGACATCTTGCTGAAAGCGGCAAAAAACTATAAAGATAGCATCGTTGCTAAAACGCTTCCTGAGAACAATTTAAAAACATTCCCCATAGGATCATTAGAACTTAAGGTATCTTGGATTGACGTTAACACGATAAGAGCTGACAAGCAGAAGGACTATTTTGTTACAACAGCGGCCGTTACTAAAGACGGAAAAACATTTACGCAGAAAAGAGTTGCTCTTTTAGGGATGCATGTCGTGGGTGTTGTGATCAACCATCCTGAATTTATCTGGGCTACTTTCCAGCATAAAGATTTGGCTCCTGTATATGATTGGAAAAAAAATCATGCCACTACTCTAGAAGAAAAATTGCTGTATGCAAAAGGCGAAACTAGTGGACTTAATGGTATTACATGGACAAATACTAGCCCTGCAACTCCCCTTAAACCTTATGATATGTTTCAATTTGGTGTTCCAAAAGTACCTGGCGGTGCGTTTATGAAAACGGCGCAACAGGAACCGATGAACTTTGACAATATAAAAACTATCAACGACTGTGTGGCTTCAAAACTTGATGATGTTTGGAAAAACTACTTTTATAATGGTTCTATTTGGATAGATACGGATGGAATGACGCCAAAAAAACAGGCTGAAACGATGATAACTTGGGGCGATACGCTTGACAGTGCCGAACCGGGTGCGATTGCAAGAGGTTCCTTAAACAATGCAAATATCACGATGGAAACTTTTACGCAAACTTTTGAAAGCGAGATGGACAGTATCAACGTTTCAAACTTGGCCAACTGCATTTCTTGCCACAATGCGGTGAGTTTTGCTAAAGGAAACCCAAAATCGCCACTGTATATTAGTCATGTCTTTAACGCTTATATTAAGAGTAGCCAAGGACAGACAAGAATTCAGATCGATCAGCTGAAAGATACTGATTTCAAAAAAGAATTACAAAAAAGAGCCGCGAGATAACTCTAACCCTAGCCTTCTTTCTTTAAAAAGCGCCTTGATTTTAGCAATAAAGTCGAGGTGTTTTGTTTGGATAGGTTTATTTAAAGTTCCGATATCTTATCGAGAATATGATTACATACTGTTTGGTCATGTTTTAAGGAATTGAATCTTTTATTAATGAGAATAAGAATTTAGGATTTATTTTTAGACGGAAAAGATGGCATCTGTTGGAGCAATTATTTGGCTTATTTTTTATTCAAAATTTGGCTTGAAACTTAAGGAAGTTTTAAAAGATTATCGAGATACCGGTTTTGATTTGTAACGATTGGAAGCTGAAATAGAATTCATTATCTTGCAGTAAATAATTATGAAGATGATATTAGAGGCAAAACTTCCGAAGAAAATACTTTTGAGACAGCATGAAATTACGGCTGCTTATTTAAAAGAACTTGACAAACACTTGCTTGACATTGTGGAAGAGCGCAGTTTTGAGATGTTTGAAATAAGAGATTTTGCTGGAATTTTGCACATCCATCCCACACATTTGAGCAATACGATAAAACTTACTACGGGTAAACATCCTTGTTATTTTTACGAGGAAAAAATATTGAACATTGCCAAAGGAATGCTGGAAACTAATGAAAAGTCAATCGGAGCCATTGCAACTTTGCTGACTTATGACCCGTCGAATTTTACCAAATTTTTCAAAGCTTTTACCGGAATGACGCCAAAGCAATACCGCCAGTCTTACTTTGAAAAGTCAATGCAAAATTCGGAAGCTGTCACCATTTAAACTGTAGCTGTCACCATTTTTTTTAAGCACAGTCGCAGTAATTTTACAGTATTAAATTTTAATAAAAAATAAGATGGCAAATAGCAAAATTGTCCTCGTGACTGGCGGAAGCCGTGGACTTGGAAAAAATATGGCGTTAGCGCTTGCAAAAAAAGGACTTGACGTAATTTTGACTTATAACAGTAAAAAAGACGAAGCTGACGCTGTGGTTTCTGAAATTGAATCTTTGGGACAAAAAGCGCTGGCGCTGCAGCTAAATGTGGGCGAATCAAAAACTTTTGATGCTTTTTTTGAAACTTTAAAAGCGGCGTCAAACACTACTTTTGGAACTGATAAAATCGATTATTTGGTAAATAATGCTGGTATCGGGATTTATAGTTCTTTTGAAGAAACAACCGAAGAACAGTTTGACACTTTGCTTAATATTCAATTCAAAGGAAGCTTTTTCTTGACTCAAAAAGCGCTTCCAATCTTGAATGACGGTGGCGGTATCGTGAATATTTCTACTGGCCTAGCACGTTTTGCCTTGCCCGGATATGCAGCTTATGCAGCCATGAAAGGCGCAATGGAAACTTTGACAAGATATCAGGCAAAAGAACTTGGCGCAAGAGGAATTCGTTCGAATTCTGTAGCACCAGGCGCCATTGAAACTGATTTTGGTGGCGGCGTTGTTCGTGACAATGCCGAAGTAAACAAACATATCGCTTCAACGACTGCGTTGGGACGCGTTGGGCTTCCTGATGATATTGGTGGCGTGGTTGCGTTTTTATGCAGCGATGATGCGAAATGGGTAAATGCGCAACGCATTGAGGTTTCAGGCGGTACGCTGATTTAAAACTTTTTTTTCTATATTTAAAAAAGCGCAACAGTTTAAAAACCTGTTGCGCTTTTTTTGTGATATTGTCGTGTTAATTTTGATTGGCTTTTTATAAATTCATACTTTTAAAATCTAACTACAACTAAAACCATAATGCCAAAAACTACCTTTAAAAGAACGGACTCGACTAATCCTGATTTTCAAAAACTAGTCGCCCTTTTAGACAATTACCTTACTGAAATCAACGGTGAAAACGATGCTTTCTTTTCACAATTTAATACAATTGACGCTTTGCACCATGTGCTCGTTGCTTACAGCGATGGCGTTGCCGTGGGTTGTGGCGCTTTTAAGCCCTATTCAGAAAATACGGTTGAAATCAAAAGAATGTTTGTGCTTCCAGAATTCAGGGAACAGGGAATTGCAAGGCAGATCTTGAAAAATTTAGAATATTGGGCGGAAGAATCGAACTTCGATTTTTGTATTTTAGAAACCAGCAAAAACATGGAAGATGCCGTTAAATTGTACCAAAAATCAGGCTATTCGACGATTCAAAATTATGGCCAATATAAAGATGTGGAAAGCAGCGTTTGCATGAAAAAATATATTTCAGAGATATAGGTTTTAAACTTTTTCCAAAAATTTATTATGAAAAAAACAATTCTTGCTTTTTTATTATTAGGAAGCCTTTCTGCTTTCTCACAAGTTCGTTATTCTGGATTTATTGACAAATATCCCATTGAATTTGTGTCAAATAGTACTTCAAATTCTGGAGATGGCGTTTATGCTTATAAAAAATTTGACATTCCAATTTATTTGAAAGCAAAGATGGAAAATGGAACGCTGGTTTTCACAGAAAAAGATAGTGACGAAAAGGAATCTGCAACTTTTACTTTTAAAAATGCAACTGTAAATCTGCCTCTGAATAAAGGAATCTGGAAAGATTTAAAAACAGGAAAAGAATTTGAGATCAAATTAACCAAAGAATTTGAATTCACGGATGGAAAGGATTCTGAATGGAAAAATCAAGAAATATTGCAGACGATTTCTACTAAAAATCACTATTTTAAATTGGTTGTTGAAAAGCAAAAGGAAAGTTATTACCCAACCGTAAGCGGTATTAAAATTTACACTAAAAAAACCGATGCGCTTTACCAAAAATTAGATTTTGAAGGAGAATTCAGAGGATTGAACAGCATTCGGAAAGGCGATTTTAATTTTGATGGTTTTGAAGATTTTTCGGTATTTGAAGCCAGTTATGCCGGACCAAATACTACAAGCGTTTATTATCTTTTTGATCCAAAAACCAGCACCTATTTTGAAAGTGAAATTGCCGGAGTTTCTTTAGAATTTGATGCAGCTACCAAAACAATTACTGAACACAATCAATGTTGTGCCGGAAGCCAGCATACCGTTGCAAAATATAAATTGAAGAATAATAAGATGGTTTTGGTTGAAGAACACTGCTATAAATGGGATGAAAAAAAGCAAGATTTAGTCGAACAAAAAATCGAAAACTGCAGATAATATTTCAAAAAAGTTAATAGTTTTAAAATTTTCTGCGCGAATTCAATTCTTTTTATACATTTGTATCAAATAAAAATCATGAACACAATTTTAAACAATACTTGGTGGTGGAACTTACGTCAAACGTCGTGAGCGATAACTGCTATAGTATTTTTAAACCAAAATATCAAAAGGCTTGTCAATCACGACAAGCCTTTTTTGTTTTTATAAATTATTGGAACTGTCACAAATGAAAAAATATAAATTACGCACTCACTTCAAGCAAATTCTGGCAGACACGATCACGCCGGTCAGCGTTTACTTGAAAATCAGGGATAAATTTCCAAACAGTCTTTTGCTGGAAAGCAGTGATTATCATGCGAACAATAATAGTTTTTCGTATGTGTGCTTTAATCCGATTGCTTCGATTAAAGTAGAAAATAAGACGATTGAAATTCAATATCCTGATCAGACTTCGGAAGTAAAATTGGTGGAAAAAGACACGAATATTCCGCAGGAAATTTATAATTTTTCAAAGAAATTTGAAGCAGACAACACTGATTTCAAATTTATCCACAACGGATTGTTCGGCTATATTTCTTATGATGCCGTACAGCATTTTGAAAAAATAACTATTGATTTTAAGTCGGAAGAAAATCAGATTCCTGAAATTTATTATGCGACTTACCAGAATATTATTGCCATAAATCACTTTAAAAATGAAGCTTATATTTTCTGCCACAGCATCGACGGAAAAAATAATATTGCTGAAATCGAACAGCTCTTGCAGTCGAAAAATTTCGCTTCATATTCTTTTTCAAAATCAGATGAAGGCTATTCAAATATGACTGACGAAGATTTCAAGCAGAATGTGGCATTGGCAAAAAAACATTGTCTTCGCGGCGACGTGTTTCAATTGGTTTTGTCAAGACGATTTTCACAGCCTTTCAAAGGCGATGAATTCAATGTTTACAGAGCTTTGCGAAGCATAAACCCGTCACCTTACCTTTTCTTTTTTGACTACGGAAATTTTAAAATATTTGGTTCTTCACCGGAAGCGCAATTGGTCATCAAAGGAAATAATGCCGAAATTCATCCAATTGCTGGCACTTTTAAACGTACCGGAAATGATGAGCAAGATGCAAATTTAGCAAAGCAATTAACAGAAGACGCAAAGGAAAATAGTGAACACGTGATGCTGGTTGACCTGGCAAGAAATGATTTAAGCCGAAGCTGCAACGAGGTAAAAGTTGAGAAATATAAGGAAGTCCAGTTCTTTTCGCACGTCATTCATTTGGTTTCAAAAGTGACCGGAAAGTTGAAAGAAAACAATAATTTTATGGATTTGGTGGCCAAAACTTTCCCTGCCGGAACATTAAGTGGCGCGCCAAAACACAAAGCAATGCAGTTGATAGAATCTATTGAAAAAACCAACCGCAGTTTTTATGGCGGCGCAATTGGTTTTATGGATTTTGACGGAAATTTTAACCATGCGATTATGATTCGTTCTTTTCTCAGCAAAAATCACGTTTTGCATTACCAAGCAGGTGCTGGAATCGTGGAAAGTTCTTCGGAAGAAAATGAAATGCAGGAAGTTTATAATAAGCTAGGAGCGTTGCAAAAAGCGCTGGATCTGGCAGAAACACTATAAAAATTTAGAAAAAACAGATGATGAAAATAATAGTCATAGATAATTACGACAGCTTCACTTATAATTTAGTTCACTATTTGGAGGATTTGGATGCGACAGTTACCGTATACAGAAACGATGAATTTGAGCTTTCAGAATTAGAAAAATTCGACAAAATTCTGCTTTCGCCAGGACCTGGAATTCCCGATGAGGCGGGATTATTGAAGCAAGTCATCCAAAAATATGCGCCGACAAAAAGCATTTTGGGAATCTGCCTAGGATTGCAAGCTATCGGAGAAGTTTTCGGCGGAAAATTAATCAACCTTGAAAAAGTCTATCATGGCGTTGCGACAAAGGTCAGCAAAGTTTCAGACGATTTTATTTTCAATGAAATTCCAGATGAAATGGAAGTGGGTCGCTATCATTCTTGGAGTGTCAGCACCGAAAATTTTCCAGAAGTTTTAGAGATTACTTCGGTTGATGAAAATGGCCAAGTCATGTCTTTGAAACATAAAACCTATGACGTTCGAGGCGTGCAATATCACCCGGAAAGCGTGCTCACGCCTTACGGCAAAAAGATTCTGGAAAACTGGCTAAAAGGTTAAGATTGCGCAAACACCTTAAACCCTTTACCCAAAACCTTACACCTAAAAAAGATGAAAACGATTTTAAACCGATTGATAAATCACGAAATACTTTCAAAGTCAGAAGCCAAAGAAGTGCTGGTCAATATTTCTGCGGGACACTACAATAACAGCCAAATCGCTTCCTTTCTGACCGTTTACATGATGCGAAATATCACCATCGACGAGCTTTCGGGATTTCGTGAAGCTTTGCTCGAATTGTGCATTCCTGTTGACTTTTCTGATTATGACACCATTGATTTATGCGGTACAGGCGGTGACGGAAAAGACACTTTTAACATCTCGACTTTAGCTTCTTTTATCGTGGCAGGTTCTGGATTTAAGGTTGCAAAACATGGCAATTATGGTGTTTCATCGATTTCCGGTTCGAGTAATGTGATGGAGAAATTGGGCGTAAAATTCAGCAACGAAGAAGCTTTTTTGAAAAAATGCATTGAAGAAGCGAATATTTCAATTTTGCATGCGCCTTTGTTTCATCCGGCGATGAAAAATGTGGGTCCGATTCGAAAGGAATTGGGCGTAAAAACGTTCTTCAATATTTTAGGCCCAATAGTAAATCCGTCGTTTCCAAAATATCAGATGGTTGGCGTTTTTAGTTTGGAATTGGCCCGAATGTATAGTTATTTATACCAAAATACGAATACGAATTTCTCGATTCTTCATGGTTTGGACGGTTTTGATGAAATTTCCCTGACGGATGACGTGAAGATTATTTCGAATACTTCTGAAGCCATTTTAAAGGTAGCAGATTTCAATCTAGAAAGAATCAACCTGTCTCAGATTCAAGGTGGAAAGACTACCGACGAAGCTGCCAGTACTTTCTATGATATTATTTGTGGAAAAGGTACGAAAGCACAAAATGATGTGGTGTGTGCGAATGCTTCTGTGGCAATTTCTACAATAAATAAATTGTCTTACATCGAAAATTTTGCTTTGGCAAAAGAAACATTAGAAAGCGGAAAAGCTTTAGAAAAATTAAAAAAATTACAGGAATTAAGCCGATAATCATGAACATTTTAGATCAAATAATCCAAGACAAAAAACGCGAAGTGGCGCTGAAAAAATCCATAATTCCGATGGAACAATTGGAAACTTCGGTTTTATTCAATTCGCGCACAAAATCCTTGAGCAAAATGTTGCAGAACAGCGCTTCGGGAATTATCGCCGAGCACAAACGTCGTTCACCCTCAAAACAAACTATTAATAACAATTTTTCTGTGGAAGAAGTTGTTTTGGGCTATCAAAATGCGGGTGTTTGTGGGATTTCTGTTCTAACGGATGGCAAATATTTTGGCGGTTCTTTAGACGATTTGCTTTTGGCGAAAGCCTCTGTTTCTGTGCCGCTTTTGCGTAAGGAATTTGTGATCGATGAATACCAAATCTTAGAAGCAAAGGCTTTTGGGGCCGATGCAATTCTTTTAATTGCAGCAGTTTTAGATCAAAATCAGATTAAAAAACTGTCGGAATTTGCGCAGTCGCTGGCATTGGAAGTGTTGCTGGAAGTGCACAATTTAGAAGAATTGGAAAAATCAATTTTACCGAGTTTGGATATGATTGGCGTGAACAACCGCAACTTGAAAACCTTTGAAGTGAGTCTGGAAAACAGCATCAATTTGGCATCGCACATTCCTGATAATTTTGTAAAAGTTTCTGAAAGCGGGATTAGCGATGTGAGTGCTATCAAGACTTTACAGAAATTTGGTTATAATGGATTTTTGATTGGCGAGAACTTTATGAAGACTGAAAATGCTGGAGAAAGCTGTCAAAAATTTATTTCAGAATTGTTGAAAATATAAAACACAGATTTCACAGATTAACACAAATCAATCTGTGTTGAATAAAAAAATTTATGTCAGTAAAACTCAAAATATGTGGGATGAAGTTTTCAGAGAATATTTTGGAAACGGCAAAATTGGAGCCTGATTTCATGGGATTTATTTTCTATGAAAAATCACCTCGGTTTTATTCGGAACAAGCGATTCCTGAAATAAATGCTACCAAAAAAGTTGGCGTTTTTGTGAATGCTTCTGAAGGAGAAATTATTGAAAAAATAATAAAATACGGTTTGGATTTGATACAATTGCACGGAAATGAAAGTCCTGAAATTTGCAAAAATTTAAAAGAGAAATTTTTAGAAAATAAATTAGAAGTTGAAATTATCAAAGCTTTTTCTGTTGATGAAAATTTTGATTTTGGATTATTAAAAACTTACGAAGAAAACACCGATTACTTTTTATTCGATACCAAAGGAAAATTATACGGAGGAAATGGAACTGTTTTCAACTGGCAAATTTTGAAAAATTATACTTTAAAAAAACCTTATTTTTTAAGCGGAGGCATTGGAATTCCCGAAGTAAATCAGCTTAAAACATTTTTAAAAACTCCAGAATCAAAATACTGCTTTGCCATTGATGGCAACAGCAAATTTGAAATTGAACCCGGATTAAAAGATACTAAAACACTTGAAGAATTTAAAAAAGCACTTTATGAAAGCGAAATATAATGTAGATGAAAAAGGATTTTATGGCCAATTTGGCGGTGCTTTTGTACCCGAAATGTTATTCCAAAATGTGGAAGAATTGCAGAATTCTTATTTAAAAATTACGCAGGAAGCTTCCTTTCAAGAAGAGTTCAAATCGTTATTGCAACAATATGTCGGACGACCGACGCCTTTATATTTTGCGAAGCGACTTTCAGAAAAGCACAACACCAAAATCTATTTAAAACGTGAAGATTTATGCCACACCGGAGCGCATAAAATCAACAATACCATCGGGCAGATTTTACTGGCGAAACGTCTTGGAAAGAATAGAATTATCGCTGAAACTGGTGCTGGCCAACATGGCGTTGCGACGGCGACGGTTTGCGCTTTGATGGGATTGGAATGCATCGTTTTCATGGGCGAAATCGATATGGAAAGACAAGCTCCAAATGTGGCGCGGATGAAAATGCTTGGCGCGGAAGTTCGTCCAGCGACTTCGGGCTCGAAGACTTTGAAAGATGCGACGAATGAGGCGATTCGGGATTGGATTAATAATCCGGAGGACACTTTTTATATCATCGGTTCGGTCGTCGGTCCGCATCCTTATCCGGATATGGTGGCGCGTTTTCAGAGTGTAATTTCTGAAGAAATCAAGAAACAGCTTTTGGTTCAGGAAGGTACAGAAAACCCAGATTATGTGATTGCTTGTGTTGGCGGTGGAAGCAATGCGGCAGGTGCTTTTTACCATTATTTGGAGGATGAAAACGTGAAATTGATTGCTGTGGAAGCGGCAGGAAAAGGTGTTGATTCTGGAGAAAGTGCGGCAACTTCTGTGCTTGGAGAAATCGGAATTATTCATGGAAGCAAAACGCTTTTGATGCAAACGGAAGATGGCCAAATTACCGAACCCTATTCGATTTCTGCAGGTTTGGATTATCCAGGCGTTGGTCCGATTCATGCGCATCTGCACGATGTAAAAAGAGCCGAATTTATTGCGATAACTGATGATGAAGCGATGCAAGCCGGATTGGAACTATCAAAAACCGAAGGCATTATTCCGGCGATTGAATCGGCACATGCTTTGAGTGTTTTGGACAAGAAAAAATTCCAGCCGAATGCTATTGTTGTGATCAATCTTTCGGGACGTGGTGATAAAGATTTGAATACTTATATTGACTATTTCAACCTATAAATATGAATAGAATTAATCAGAAATTAGCAGAAAACCAGAAGATTTTGTCGTTGTATTTTACGGCAGGTTATCCCGAATTGAATGACACGGTTTCGATTTTGCAGGAATTGGAAAAAAGCGGTGTGGATTTGGTTGAAATCGGACTTCCGTTCAGTGATCCTTTGGCCGATGGACCCACAATTCAGGAAAGCTCGACAAAAGCAATTGCCAACGGAATGACGACAAAGTTACTTTTTGAGCAGTTGAAAAATGCTCGGGAAACGGTAAAAATTCCTTTGATTATTATGGGGTATTTTAATCCGATGTTGCAATTTGGAATTGAAAATTTCTGCCAGAAATGTGCTGAAGTTGGCATTGACGGATTGATAATTCCTGATTTGCCTTTGGCTATTTATGAAGAAAACTACAAAGAATTATTTGAGAAATACAATCTGAAAAATATTTTTTTGATTACGCCACAAACTTCAGAAGAGAGAATTTTACATATCGATTCTGTTTCTGATAGTTTTATTTATATGGTCAGCAGCTCGAGCGTGACCGGAAGCCAATCTGGTTTTGGTGAAAAAGAACGTAATTATTTTAGTAAAATTTCTTCTTTGCAATTAAAAAATCCACAGATAATTGGTTTTGGAATTAAGGATAAAGAAACTTTTTCACAGGCGACAGAATTTCAAAAAGGAGCAATTATTGGTAGTGCTTTTGTAAAGTTTTTAGGAGGAAATCCTGTTAGGAAAATTGAAGAATTTGTTAAGGGAATTCGATAGAAATAATATCAAATCACTAAGAAAAAACCTCCTTTAAAACCTCCAAAGATTTTGGTTTTCTAAATCCTTGCAGGTGAAAAGTATAATAATCTAATAGGATTTTGAGCAGCATCTGTCTTTCTATTCCCGCGAATATTTTTTGATCGCTGTCAAATTTCAGCGCCATTAATCTTTTTAAAAGATGGGTTTCATGTTCGGTCAGAGAAGTCATTCCATGGAAAGGCGTAAAAATTCCTTCGGTCATTTCGAAGAATTTCAAATCCATATCAGAATTATCTGGATAGAAACCGAGATATTTGGTAGTTTCTAATAACAAAATCAAGTGAAAATTGGCCACATTATCGTGATGGTCAAGCCAAAGCAAAGCCGCTTCAAGAAAAGAAAATAAGTTTTGATTTTTCTCTTCTTCGTGGATGCTGTGGTGCAAAATTTCAGATAAGAAAATAACGATTGTGCTTTTGACAATGTCGGTGCTGATTGTGTTATACGCAACTGCTAATTTTATTTCCTTGAAATTTTCTAAAGTGCCTTTGTTCTTGTGTACGGCTTCGATTTCAAGAATTGTCAAGGGTTGGAAATAGGCAATTTTTTGATTGGATTTTCTATTCGAAAAAGCATCTCTGACGAAATAAGTTTTTAATCCGTCAGATTCTGTAAAGCATTTTACAATTAGGCTTTTCTCCTGATATTTCAGGGCGCTGATGACAATGGCTTTGGTTTTTACCAGCATTATCTGATAATCATTACTTTTTTGACTTTGGTTTCGATTCCGTCTTCCGAAGAAATAAAAATCATGTACACTCCAGAAGCTACGCGGTGTTTGCCAAAAGCTCTGGTATCCCATTCTAAAGTTCCTCCTTCAGAAGTTGCTTCATAAACCAGATTTCCTTCAATGTCAGTAATTTTGACATTGGCCTTGTTTATTAAATTGGCAATTTTTACGGTTCCATAAAATTCTGGACGAACCGGATTTGGATATACATAAACTTGTGACAAATCATCATTTCCTTTTGTTGCCGTTCCCTTGAAAGAAATCAAACCTGCATCTGTGGCGAAGAAAACTTCCCCTGTTGTGTTATTTATTTCGATGTCATTGATGATATTGCTCGGCAGTGGTGAATTTTCTCGAGTAAATCTGTAAATCGTTTCTTGACCGTTTGGTGATAGTAAAAATACACCAGCATCTCCTGTTCCAATCCATTTGTTATTGGCTCCATCGACAGCGATATCAGTGATAAATTGACCATAAAGCAATTCTTGCGCCAATCCATCCTCCATTATGATGATGGAATTTGTTTCAAGTTCTACATCTTCGCCTAAAAATCGATCCACACTTGACAGAACTCTCAAGCCTCCTAATGTCCCTACCCAAAGTTGGTTTCTATTGTCAATGGCAAGTGCGCTTGCGTTTTGGAGAAATGCATTTCCAGAATCATCAGAAGAAAAAGCTTTTTTGAATTTGGGAGTTATATTTTCATTGAATCCAATAAGTCCGTCTTGAGAAGAAACAAACCATTTTGTACCGTTTTTGTCAATCGCCAATCGTCCATAATCTTGCGTAGTGTTATTCACAAAATCATCTATCGAATAAGACTGCCAGCTTCCGTTTGCTTTTCTAACTTTTATGGCATTATCGACTCTTGAATTATTAAACCAAAGATTTCCTGTTTTATCAAAAGCGGCACCATTAATCCTTACAGATTTATAATTTGGATCAGGCGTATAAATTAAGGATTCAGGACCTTGTGGTGTTGTTTGATCATATCTTGCTATGGCAACATCATCTTGGAATTCTAAAATCCCTCTGTGAAAAGAACTGAAAAAGACATTATTTTCATTGGCAGGATTTAATGTAATTCGCACCAATGAATTTGATTCAAGCGTTTCTTCATAAGGAATGTTAAGCCATCCTGACTCACTAAATTTGCTTATTCCACGAGTGCTTACGTCAGGAGTATAAAAAACATCATAACCGCCATAAACTGCCCACAGCTTATTTGTTGGTGTACTTTGAATCGCAAAAATATTATTTCTAGAAGGTCCGTCAGGCTTGATAATTTGAAAAGACGTGGTATTGCTTAATGGCGTTGATACAATGCCATTCTCTTTAGTTCCTATGTATAAAATGTTATTGATAACTGTGGCACAATTGAAGAGAACTGGAGTCAGTATTTCTGTAATTTGGTTGACAGCAACATGTGCTATTTGAATTAAATTTTCATCATAAACATAAGCATGACTTCGTGTGGTAACAATCAATTTATTTTGGTAAGATCTTATGTCAATTGCAATTTCAGGAATTGCACCCACAATAGAATAAGCAGTGCCATTAAATTTATAAATATTACCATCTGCATTCACCGCAACTATCTGATTGTTATGTGAAACTGCTCCATACCACACAAATGGATTAAAAACCTGCCATTGGCTAAAATCATTCAAATTTGCATTGGTGAGATTGGCGCGCAGAATTCCGTTTTGTTCTGTTACTGCATAAATCCAATTGTCTAAAATTGTTGTTTGATAGATTTTTGCTTCTGCTCCAGCTGGTCCGATCAAATAAGTATCTCCAAAACCCAGCGTAATCAAGTTGTATTGAACCACTCCAAAATCACAAGAAATGTATAGCTTTCCTTCAAATTCATAAAAATGATTGATTCTCTTCTTTGTTGATGTTAATCCAGCTTGATCTCGAATTCCTGGAACTATTAATATTTTTCCATCACTTTCATTTAAAATCAAAATCAGTCCATTGGCATGGCCGATTATGGTTTTGTTATATTCTTGGCTATAATAAATTGCAGTAATATCTTGTCCGGAAAGACCGTCGATTGTGTTGACAGTTTTTAATTCATTTGTACTCAAATTTTTTGAAAACAAAGCCTTTTGGGTAGAAGCAGTAATTCTTGTAGGAGATTCTGTCAAGTCATTTACTTCATTATAAGAAAAGTAACCTTTCCACAACTCTTTGGTAGTTTGGGCGAAAGTCACAGAGGAAATCAAAAGAAAAAAGAAGAAAAGTTTTCTCATTATTGGATTTAAATAGGATACAAATATAATACAAAACGAATTTATTTCTTTTTTCATATAAGCCTTGTTTTGAAATCATGAAAATTTGGTTTTTGTCCAAAAAAAATGCCCTCGAAGTGAGAGCATTTTTAACGTATGTAAAAGCGTATTATACGATTCCTTGTGCCAACATTGCGTCAGCAACTTTCACGAAACCTGCGATATTTGCTCCTTTGACATAATCAACATAACCATCTTTGTCAGAACCATATTGTACGCAAGAAGCGTGGATGTCAAGCATAATTCTTTTTAGTCTTTCGTCAACTTCTTCAGAAGTCCAGCTTAAACGCAAAGAGTTTTGAGACATTTCCAATCCTGAGGTTGCAACACCACCAGCGTTTGAAGCTTTTCCTGGAGCAAATAAAATTTTTGCTTCTAAGAAAACGGTAACTGCTTCTGGAGTTGAAGGCATATTTGCACCTTCAGCCACACAAATACATCCGTTTGCAACCAATGTTTTTGCTTCTTCTTCGTTCAACTCGTTTTGAGTTGCACAAGGCAAAGCAACATCACATTTAACTTCCCAAGGACGTTTTCCTGCAACATATTTTGCGTTTGGATATTTGTTCAAGTAGTCGCTGATTCTTCCGTAGTTTACGTTTTTGATTTCCATTACGTAAGCTAATTTCTCAGCGTCGATTCCAGCTTCGTCATAAATATAACCTGCAGAATCAGAAAGTGTAACTACTTTTCCGCCCAATTGCGTTGCTTTTTCAGCTGCATATTGTGCCACGTTTCCAGAACCAGAAACGACTACAGTTTTTCCAGCAAAGCTTTCTCCTTTAGTTTCAAGCATGCTTTGTGCAAAATACACATCACCATAGCCTGTAGCTTCTGGACGGATTAGTGAACCTCCAAAAGAGATTCCTTTTCCTGTCAAAACTCCTGTAAATTCATTTCTTAATCTTTTGTATTGGCCAAACATGTAGCCAACTTCACGACCTCCAACACCAATATCTCCGGCTGGAACGTCAGTGTTTCCACCGATGTGTTTTGACAACTCCGTCATAAAAGCTTGACAGAATTTCATGATTTCATTGTCTGATTTTCCTTTTGGATCAAAATCCGCACCACCTTTTCCGCCGCCCATTGGCAAAGTAGTCAAGCTGTTTTTGAAAGTTTGCTCAAAAGCAAGGAATTTCAAGATGCTCAAGTTTACAGAAGGATGGAAACGAATTCCGCCTTTGTATGGTCCGATAGCTGAGTTCATTTGGATTCTGTAACCTCTGTTCACTTGCGTGTTTCCAGCGTCATCAACCCAAACTACTCTGAACATGATCACACGTTCAGCTTCAACCATTCTTTCCAAAAGCATTTTGTTTTGGTATTTTTTATTTTCTTCAATAAAAGGAATTACAGTTTCTGCAACTTCTTTTACAGCCTGCATGAATTCCGGCTCATTAGGATTTCTCTTCGCAACTGCTTCAACAAAAGAGTGAATACTTTCTGTCATGATTATTAAGTTATTAACGTTTAAGAAAACGTTTTCGTTTGATAGTACAAAGATACATTATATAGGAATATTCAGTATCGTTTTTTAAAATTCTCAAAATTTTTATCCAATTGTTAAGAAATCGTAATCAATACTAGAATTACCACACCCATTTTAAGCCTTTTATGATATATTTCGAAACAAAAAACTATTTTCTTTATTTTTTTTTTATAAGTGCTTTTTGTTTTTATATATTTGTCCCAAATTTCTTAAAAACAGATACATGCCCAGACTTTATCTTTTTATTTTGTTTATTACATTTGGCGGGCTAAACACCGCTTATTCCCAAGGATTTTCTCATGAAATAGGTGCAATTGTTGGTCCCGTAGCTTTCCAATCTGATTATGGCGAAAGAGGTGACGGAAGCACTTTAACAGGCAATACAGGTTTTGCAATTGGTCTTGTTCACTACATGAACTTTTCTTATAATGCTGAATGTAACTGTTATTCAAGACAAACTTTTTTCAATGACCATTTTAAAGTAAGAACAGAGCTTTCTTATATCAGTGCAAAATTGCAACATGAAGGAAAATGGGTTGACGAAAGCAAAACGTCTGTTACAGCGCAACAGTTGAGAAATATGAGAGGCGAAGCTTCGATTATCAACGTCGGCATGCAACTTGAATATTATCCTTTGAGCATTAGAGATTTTAGCAACACCATTGGAAGTTTTGCTCCTTATGTAAGTTTAGGGGCGCAATTCAGCTCTTATAGCCCTGAAGCAACGTCAACAACTGGTCCCTTGACAATTTTAAATACGCCTGTAAAATACAGAAACGGATTTACAAATGAAGACGGAACAACTTGGTCTGTAATCACAAGTGTTGGAACAAGATATAAATTAGGAGATTATTCAGATTTGCTAGTTGACTTGCGATTTCAATATTATTTCTCTGACTGGGTGGACGGTTTAAGACCTGATCCAAATGTTTATACTGAAAACAAGTCAAATGACTGGATGGTATGGCTTAACTTTGGCTATATCTACTATTTAAATTAATACGTTTGTTTATTATATAAAAAAATCCCGACGCAAATCGGGATTTTTTTATATAAGGAATTCGTGTTCTTATTTAAAAGCTTGTTCTAAATCGGCAAGCAAATCTTCAATATCTTCAATTCCTACGCTCAAGCGAACCAAGTCATCAGAAATTCCGATTTCTTTTCTCTTCTCTTCCGGAATCGAAGCGTGTGTCATCAAAGCAGGATGATTTGCCAAAGATTCAACACCTCCCAAAGATTCTGCCAAAGTAAATACTTTCAGATTCTCTAAAAATTTAATTGCATCTTCTTTTTTTCCTGATTCAAAAGTGAATGAAACCATTCCTCCAAAACCATTTTTCATCTGCTTCTTAGCAATTTCATGAAATGGATGAGATTTTAATCCAGGATAAAAAACTGTTTTTACTTTTGGATGATTGCTCAAGAATTCAGTAACTTTTTCTCCGTTTTCACAATGCCTTTGCACTCGCAAGCTCAATGTCTTTATTCCTCTTAAAACTAAGAAAGAATCTTGAGGGCCTAGAGTTGCACCCGTTGCAAATTGCTGGAAATGCAATTGCTCTGCTAATTTTTCATCTTTTACGATCAAAGCTCCGGCAATAACATCAGAATGCCCGCCAAGGTATTTTGTAGCCGAATGCATTACGATATCAGCTCCTAAATCCAAAGGCTTTTGGAGGTAAGGCGTTGCAAAAGTATTATCAACTGCAAAAAGTATTTTTTTCTCCTTCGTAATTTTAGCGATAGCTTCAATATCTGCTAATTTCATCAACGGATTTGTTGGCGTTTCCACCCAAACTAATTTTGTATTCTCATTGATTAAAGACTTGAATTTCTCCAAATCGTTCATGTCTACAAAGTGAAATTTTATTCCAGAATCTTTATAAATTCTTGTAAACATTCTATAAGTTCCGCCGTATAAATCATCCATTGCAATGATTTCATCACCAGCTTTGAAAGATCTCAAAACGCAGTCAGTTGCCGCCAATCCAGAAGAAAAGGCCAAACCTTTGGTTCCATTTTCGATGCTTGCAAGCGCATTTTCTAAAGCAGTTCTCGTTGGATTCGCCGCTCTGCTGTATTCATAATCACCAACTGGCACTCCAGGACTCGTTTGTACAAATGTAGATGTCTGATAAACCGGAGGCATCACAGCGCCCGTGCTTGGGTCATGATGCTGTCCTCCATGGATAACTTTCGTGTTAAATTTCATATAAATGATTATTTAAATATCAATATTTTGGACAAATTTACCTTTTAATTCCGAACCCAAAACGGTATCTTTATAAATAATTAACACCAAAGTCATGAAACGCATTCTATTATTTATCGCAATATCGCTCACTTTTGCTAGCTGCCAAAAGGATAAAAAAGAAGAAACCGAAACTGAAACTCTTGAGTTCCACACTAAAACTTATGAGAAGAAAACCACGCTTCCTTGCAATTCTGAACTTTGTGCTGAAGTAAAAATTTCTGTTCCTGAAGTGTCAAACATTCCAGTTGTGGCAGATAGCATCAACAAGAAAATTTTTAATACGGTTCGTGGAATTGTATATTTTGGCGAGAAACCTTACGACGGAAAAACTTACGAAGAAATCATGACTTCATTTATCGCTTCGTATGACAAGATTCGCACTGATTTTCCGGATGAAAAAGCGGGCTGGGAAGCAACAATTGATGCAAAAGTAGATTATACTTCAGATAAAATTTTGAATATAAAATTGAATAATTACACTTTCACAGGTGGCGCTCATGGGTATGAAGGAATCCGTTCATTGATTTTTGACAAGAAAACTGGAAAATCTTTAGAAAGAAATGACTTTTTGAAAGACACAGTTAATTTTAAAATCCTGGCGGAGAAAAAATTCCGTGATAAATTTAAAATTCCTGCAAATAAACCTATTAATGCCACTGGCTTGATGTTTATAAAAGATGTTTTTGAATTGCCTCAGACTTTCTTTTTTACCAATAAAGGGTTGCTTTTGTATTACAATACTTATGAAATCGCAGCTTATGTTGAAGGCCCGAAAGAACTTTTTATTCCGTATAATGAATTGGAGAAATATCTTGTAGTAAAATAATTATTTTATGATATAAAAATGCCTTTTGTATTGGAAGTTTCCAAGCAAAGGGCATTTCTATTTATACAAATTTTCGAATGCTCATTATCATTCCCAAATGCGTTGCTTCGTGATAATAATTATAAGCAATTGCATCTTCTACATTTCGAATTGTGAATCCGATATTATTTGTGAATTCATGGAAATTTTTAAAAATTCGGTGATTGAAATCTGTTTCTGTTTGGATAATTGTATCAAATAATAGTGCTTGGATTTCGTCTACTTCATTTTGGGTCAAATCTCTTCCGGCTTCGTTCCTTTTTGGTATTTTGAAATCATTTCGTTGGAAACCATCGTGGGAAGTCCCGATAATTTATAAACTAATAATTGCTGTACGACAATCGTGTGCGCAATATTCCAGATAATATTATTGCTGAAACCTTCAGGAATTCTGTTCAGCTGTTCTAAACTATAATTTTTCAACATTTCAGCCAACACTTTTCGGTTGGTTCTCGTAATATCAAAAGCTTGTTGCATCTTTTTTTGGATAAAAATACTCTTTTTTTAATATGAAATAGTACCAATAAATTTATTATTTTAAGATTGCTTTGAAGCAAATTTAAAGCCTACTTTTCCTTTCCCATTCTGTAAATTCATTAAAAATTCTCCAGTAATTATTCTGCAAGTTTTTTTATCTAAAACATATTCCCCTTTTGCGGTGTTTGATTTTAAAACACCCGGAATTTCTCCAATCTCAGAAACAATTGAGATAATTATTTCTTTTTCAGTGATATTTGTTACTTCATAAGTTGAAATCGTCTTCGCTTTTGTGATTGAATTTATTCTTTCTCCTTTCCAATCTGAACCAATTTTCACTGGCTCATCTGGAAAAGGAATATAAATATTTGCAATATCAATAATATCTTCCGATGGTTGATTTGTTTCTTTACTCTTGAAAGATTCTAGTGTTTTTCCTTTATTATTGATTGCAACCAAAAAAGATTTATCTAGTATATCCTGAAAACTCAAATGGATGCTTTTTTCACTTTCAGTCATTTGATCAATTTTTTTCTTAGAATCATAACTTTCTTTTTCTCCAAACGCATCTGATTCAGAACTAATTCTCAAAACCTTTACAGCAATAACGTTTTTATCGCCTATCACAGAATCTATAGTAAAATCCATTTCCATGACATTTTGATATTTTATTTCGCCTGTTGTAACAGTTGCCGCATAAATTCTATCCACATCTCCTACTTTATAATTAAGTTTCAAATCAATTGTTTCTTCATTGGTTTTTCCACATCCAATGAAAATTGATGCAATTGCTACTAGAAAAAAATAGAGATTTGAATTTGATTTCATCGTGTAAGTTGATTTTTTGATAAAAATACATTTTTTGATTTATAAATGGATTTTCTTTGCAACACATTTTAAATTTCTTCCAATGAACAAGATATACTACTTAGCTTCGTGCGACACCTGCCGAAAAATCATAAAATCGCTTCCAAATATGGACAAATTAAAATTTCATGACATTCGTGAAAATCCAATTACAGAAGAAGAATTAGAAGAAATGTACAAACTTTCAGGAAGCTATGAAAAACTCTTCAGCAAGAAAGCGCAACTTTACAAATCTTTAGGCTTGAAAGACAAAAACCTGCAGGAAGAAGATTTCAAAAAATATCTTTTAGAACATTATACTTTCTTAAGTCGCCCAGTTTTTATAATTGATGAAAAAATCTACATTGGAAACAGCCAGCAAAATGTTCATGCTGTTTCGTTAGTTTTGAAATAATAAGTCAGCCATGAATTCACGAATCTTTGTCATACTTTATAAATAAAAATTCGTGAATTCGTGGCCAAAAAATCTAATTAGTCGCTTCAACCACTTTTTACTACATTTGTAGCTCTTTAAATTTGAATATGATACAATCAATGACTGGTTTTGGTAAAGCATCTTTGCAATTACCAACCAAAAAAATTACCGTTGAAATAAAATCCCTAAACAGCAAAGGTTTGGATTTAAACGTAAGAACGCCTTATGTTTATCGTGAAATGGAGCTGGGACTTCGAAATCAAATTGCGCATAAATTAGAAAGAGGAAAAGTTGACTTTTCTTTATTTATAGAAATTACAGGCGAAGAAACTTCGTCAAAAATAAACGTTCCTATCGTTAGAGGTTACATCAATCAACTGAAACAAGTTGTTGACGGAGATGAAACCGAATTATTGAAAATGGCAGTGAGAATGCCAGATGCAATGAAAACCGAGCGCGAAGAAATCGACGAAAACGAATGGAAAGTCATTCAAGGAGTCATCGAGCAGGGATTAATCAACATTCAAGAATTTAGAGTTTCAGAAGGCGCTTCTTTAGAAAAAGAATTTCTTTTGAGAATCGCAAATATCTTGTCTCTGATGAATGAAACTGTAGCTTTAGACAGCGAGAGAATCGAAACCGTTAAAACCAGATTGAAAACGGCCATTGAAGAATTGAGCGTGAATGTAGACGAAAATCGTTTTGAGCAAGAATTGATTTTCTATCTAGAAAAATATGATATTACTGAAGAGAAAGTACGTTTAGAAAACCACCTCAACTACTTTATCGAAACCTTGGCCGGAACCGAAGCAAACGGCAGAAAACTAGGTTTCATCACACAAGAAATCGGGAGAGAAATCAACACCATGGGTTCAAAATCCAATCATGCGCAAATGCAGAAATTGGTCGTTCAGATGAAAGATGAATTAGAAAAAATTAAGGAGCAAGTTTTAAACGTTCTTTAAATTTTCAATCCTGCAAGGTTTTCAAAACCTTGTAAGTGTCTACTAATTAAATCTACAAGGTTTTGAAAACCTTGCAGGAAAGCAACTAAAAATATCCACTTAGCTTAAAGCATAAAGCTTAGAGCTTAAAGCATAAAAAAATGAATAACGGAAAATTATTGGTTTTTTCAGCGCCATCTGGTTCAGGAAAAACTACGATTGTAAGATACCTTTTAGAACAGAAAGAATTGCATTTAGACTTTTCTATCTCAGCCACTTCGCGCGAAAAACGAGGCGAGGAAATTGACGGAAGAGATTATTACTTTTTGACAATGGAAGAATTCCAGAAAAAAATTGAAGAAAATGCCTTTGTAGAATATGAAGAAGTATACAAAGACAATTTTTATGGAACGCTGAAAAGCGAGCTGGAAAGAATCTGGGCGGAAGGAAAACACGTTATTTTTGACATTGATGTAATCGGAGGATTAAAAATCAAAGAACAATTCCCGAAGGAAACTTTGGCGATTTTTGTGAGTCCGCCATCTGTGGAGGAACTGGAAAGAAGATTGCGTTACCGCCAAACAGAAACCGATGAAAAGATCGCAATGCGTTTAGCCAAAGCCGAAATTGAAATTGCAAAATCTTCTGAATTTGACGTAATCTTAAAAAATTACGACTTGGAAATTGCGAAGAACGACGCTTATAAATTGGTCTACGAATATCTAAAAATGATTTAGTAAAGTTACAAGGTCGCAAAGTTTCAGAGTTGAAAAGTCCGCAAAAGGATGAAAACTTTGAAACTTTGAGCCTCTGAAACTTTAAAACTCAATAAGAATGAAAATAGGATTATATTTCGGAACCTTCAACCCAATCCACGTCGGACATCTGATCATCGCCAATCACATGGCAGAATTTTCAGACCTAGAGCAAGTCTGGATGGTTGTGACGCCACACAATCCGTTGAAGAAAAAGAATACTTTGCTGGAAGATCATCACCGCCTTCAGATGGTTTTTTTGGCAACAGAAGAATATCCAAAATTGAAACCTTCTGATATTGAATTTAAATTACCGCAACCGAATTACACAGTAAATACACTGGCTTACTTGCAAGAAAAGTATCCTGAAAATGAGTTTTCATTGATCATGGGCGAAGACAATCTGAATTCATTTCACAAGTGGAAAAACTACGAAGTCATTCTTCAAAATCATGAAATTTATGTCTATCCGAGGATTTCTACAGACATTATAAGTCCGGAATTTGAAAACCATCCGAAGATTCATATTATTGATGCGCCGATTGTGGAAATTTCTTCTACAAAAATCCGTGAAAGCATTAAGTTAGGGAAAAATGTAAAGCCATTGCTTCCTGAAAATGTTTGGGATTATATTGATCATAATTTGTTTTATAAGAAGTAATTATGATTTTTGAAACTTCAATTTTCATACCTACGAAGAAACCTTACTTCGATTTATTACGTTCTGAAAAAATATCTTACGCCTCTTTGGGAATAATGATTTTCAGTCTCTTTTTTATCAAATTCGGGAATGCTTATTTTTCTAATGAGTTTAATTTAATTCTTATTTCCGGTTTACTATTTTTAGGTGTTGTGGGAATTGTTTTAGCTGGTATTTTACACTTTTGGGAATACGAAAAGCTTAATGGTTATTTCAAAGGTGAGATAAAAATTGATACTGAAACTATAACTATCAATCACGAAAGCTACCCACTTTCAGAAATCAGCAGTTTAACCGTAGATATTTTCAATTACAAAGGAGAAAGAACTCATGCAAGAGGCGCTTCGTTCTATCAAGGCATTTCAAATCATATTTCTTTTACCCATAATTCTAAAGAGCTTTCAGTAAATTTTCTTCTTATCTCAAAAAATCATATCGATAATTTATATCAAGTTTTAGTTTCAATAATAACGCAAGAGAACCTACAATACAGTCGGGATCTGATCAACTTAATTCCTGATAAATACAGGAAATCACAAGAATTTAAAAATTTTATTTTAAAGCTAATCGTTGAAAAAAGATTAGAATGCACCGAAGGACTTTTGATTCATGGCTATTCTTCTGATGAGGAGGCCAAACAACTTCGAGCAAAATATTGTTCTTAGTAAAATGTTACTTTTGTACTAAATAAATAAAAAATGAGCCAAATTTTAAGACAGCAAATCGAAAAAATCACACCGCTTTCTGACGAGGAATTTGACTATATCCTTACCCATTTTACGGCAAAGAAATTCAAGAAACATCAATTTCTAATTCAAGAAGGCAATGATGTTCCGAATGATTTTTTTGTATTGGATGGCTGTCTGAAGTCTTACCACACCAGCTCTGACGGCAAAGAACACATCTTGCAATTCGGACTCCAAGATTGGTGGATTTGTGATTTCAATGCTTATTTCAACCAAACAAAAGCAACCTTAAATGTAGATTGCGTTGAAGACACCGAAGTGCTTTGCCTCTCTTTGTACAACCGCGAAAAACTGTGTTCTGAAATGCACAAAATCGAGCATTTCTTCCGAAGAAAATCGAACGCTGGCTATGTCGCTTTGCAGCAAAGAATCTTGTCGATGTTGAACAATAATCCACAGGAACGCTATCAGCAATTGTTAGAATTGAACCCGATTTTGTTCCAAAAAGTACCTAAAAAACTTATTGCTTCTTACCTTGGCGTTTCCCGTGAAACCTTGAGCCGATTCGGTTCTTGATCAAAAAGTGATTTTCGTCACATCAAATTTGTGACTTCCCTCATCGCCAGCAAAGCAGTTGTTGCCGAACTTTGTGGTATCAAATTTTAATACAAAATCATTATGAAAAAACTACTTACCTCAGGTTTGATGGCGCTTACATTTTTCGCTGTCACACTACATTCTGAATCTGGAAATGCACAAACTAAAAAAGCTAAAAAGATGGAAAAGAAAATCTTATTCGTGGTTTCGAGCCATGACAAAAAAGGAAATACGGGCGAATCGACTGGATATTATTTAGGCGAAGTTTCCCATGCTTGGGAAGTTTTGAAAAACGATTATACGATTGATTTCGTAAGCCCAAAAGGCGGAAAACCACCTGTTGACGGCTTTGATTTAAGTGATGCTGTCAACAAAAAATTCTGGGAAGATGCCGTTTATCACAACAAAATCGATAATTCTATGAAACCTTCTGAAGTGAATCCAAATGATTACGTAGCGATTTATTATGCTGGCGGTCACGGAGCGATGTGGGATTTTGCAGACGATGCTGCAATTGCCAAAATTGCAACTGCCATTTATGAAAACAACGGCGTTGTGGGCGCTGTATGTCACGGCCCTGCTGGTTTGGTGAATATCAAATTGAGCAATGGAAAGTATTTGGTTGACGGCAAAAAAGTAAATGCTTTTACCAATGAAGAGGAAGTTGCAGTGAAGTTGGAAAAGGTAGTTCCGTTTTCTTTGGAGACAAAATTGATAGAGCGTGGTGCCAAATTTGAGAAATCAGGTTTGTGGCAAGAGCACGTGACTGTTGACGGAAGATTGATTACAGGTCAAAATCCACAGTCGGCTAAAGGTGTTGGCGAAGCGGTCTTGAAAGAACTAAAATCGTTGAAAAAATAAGTTGCCTTTTATATTGAAACAAAGCCCAGAGTAGTATCTGGGCTTTTTTATGGGCAAAAAACAGCATTCTCTTTAAGTTAGATTAAATAATAAGATAAAAGCAACATTCTTACTTATGAAGAAATAATTCTTAAATTAGAAGTAGTATATACTTTGACAGAAGTAATAATAATCTACTATTTATTCCTTCTGCCAGTATTCTTACTATTTCTATAAGCGTATTTATTACTTCTGTCTTATTATTTACTACTTCTGTTGTCGTATTTAGTACTTCATAAGGTTTTTATTTTGTTCCGATTGATGCATTGCTACGACTTTTAAAGGAATTATATCTCTAACAAGCGTGATTTAATGTCTGGAGCCGGCGTCACTACTTGGTTTAGCTGTTTTTGAAACAATTTATACTGCAAATTGTTATATATCAATTAAAAATCCTTAAAATTGATCCACTAAATATATACGCACATGAAAAAACTAGAAGCGAAGAGAGCTTACACCCTGCCCGACGCAGCATTGATTACAACTACCAAGGTAAAAGTGGCATTTATCAGGCGAGATCAAGCTGAATTTACTCCGTTTGGCATAACGCAAGCCAACATTGATGCGCTTGACCAAGAGGCTGAAGCTTTTTCAGACCTTCCGACGGATAATGAAATTGTGGTCGAGCAGATGCTGAGCACTGAATTGAAAAAAGAAAAAGCAGACGAAATCAAGGTGGCCGTTAGAAATATCATGGGGCGTGTCAGCCTTCGTTTTGGAAACGCGAGTATGATTTATAAAAAATTCGGAACCGAAAATATCGCCCACGCCAGTGATTCTGAATTGTATTTTTCAGGAAAATTAGTGGCGCATGTGGGGAAAGAATATTTGGCCGAGCTTGCAGAAAACGGCTTGACGCAAGAGCGGCTTGATGAGCTGGTGTCTTTGTGCAATGCCTATGAAACTTTGCTTATCGAGCAAAAAGTGAGCATCGCCAACCGATCGATTTTACAAGAAGAGCGCATTTTAGCCGGAAATAGAATTTATAAAATGCTGGTCTCCTATCTGAATATCGGCCTCACGATTTGGGAAACGAGCAGCTTTGCGAAATACAATGATTATTTGCTGGAGTAAGCAAATTAATTGTTTCGGACCTTGCTTTTTCTGAGTTCAGCAGGTTTAGAAAAATTTGATTATTCAATCTTAACACACCTTTACGACTTGTGAGGTGGTGTGTTTCGTAATTTTGCATTAAATTTTATTACTATGCTAAACTTCGAATTATACAATCCTACCAATCTAGTTTTTGGCAAAGGACAAATCGCAAAAATCTCCTCATTAATCCCAAAAGATGCTAAAGTTTTAATCACTTTTGGAGGTGGCAGTATTTTTAAAAATGGTGTTTATGACCAAGTTATCAAAGCGCTTCACGGTTTTGACGTGACTGAATTTGGTGGAATCGAGCCAAATCCGAGATATGAAACTTTGATGAAAGCGGTGGAAATTATCCGTGAAAAGAAACTGGATTTTATTCTTGCCGTGGGTGGCGGTTCTGTGATTGACGGAACTAAATTTATTTCGGCTGCCGTGAATTTTGACGGAAATCCGATGGATATTTTGCACAAGAGAATTCGTGTGGAAAAAGATGCAGTGCCTTTTGGAACGGTTTTGACTTTGCCAGCAACGGCAAGCGAGATGAATTCTGGCGGCGTGATTACGATCAATGAAACGCAAGAAAAATTATCGTTTGGAGGTCCGGCGGTTTTCCCGCAGTTTTCTATTTGTGACCCTCAGGTGGTTTCATCGTTGCCAAAAAGACAAATCCAGAACGGAATCGTGGATGCTTTCACGCACGTTTTTGAGCAATATCTGACGTATCCGCATGACGCTTTGTTGCAAGACAGAATTTCGGAAGGAATTTTGCAAACTTTGATTGAAGTTGGGCCGAAAGTGGTTGAAAATCCAACAGATTATAAACTGGCTTCGAATTTTATGTGGAGTTGCACGATGGCTTTGAATGGTTTGATTCAAAAAGGAGTTCCGAATGATTGGGCGACGCACATGATTGGCCATGAATTGACTGCTTTGTTTGAGATTGACCATGCGAGAACTTTGGCTATTATTGGTCCGAATTTATATCGCGTGATGTTTGAAACCAAGAAAGAAAAACTAGCACAATATGGCAAACGTGTTTGGAATGTTGCTGACGGAAGCGTTGAAGACATGGCAAATCAAGCGATTGAAAAAACCGTTGCCTTTTTCCACACGATGGGAATGCAGACGAAGCTTTCTGAATATACCCAAGACTTTGAAAACACGGCTGCTTTCGTGGTAAAACGTTTCGAGGAAAGAGGCTGGAAAGCTATGGGCGAAAAACAGAATATTACTTTGGAAAGAGTTAAGGAAATTGTGGAAATGAGCTATTAAAAATTACCGCAGATTTCTTATTTCATATTTGTTACTGCAGAAATATAAAAAATTCAATGAAAGATTAAAAATCTGCGAATCTGCGGTACTACATAAAATCAAAAGGCACTCCTGAATAAATTTCAAGAGTGCCTTTTTCAAAACACCAAAAACAAATTTTAACTAACTTGATAATACTATCTAACTTTATTATCAATGGGTAATTGTATAACGTAATCTAACCAACTCTTAGATATTAACGGCAGATATTATTTTGCATTGTATTGAAAATCATAATTTTAAGTTAAAAATAAAATATCATTTAAGCGCAAGTGAAAGATTCTTCATAAAATGCGCAGACAAAGGCCGAATCGCTTTCCTATTACGGCTATTTTGAGTATTTTTGGGCAAACAAAGAACAAAAACGAAATGAGTCACCAACCAAAATTTGCTGTGATTGGCGGAGGAAGCTGGGCAACAGCAATTGCAAAAATGCTTTGCGTCAACCTTACAGAAATTGCCTGGTATATGAGAAACGAAAGCGCAATCGCACATATTCAGGAGTTAAAACACAATCCGAATTATTTAAGTTCTGTCGAATTTGACACTAAGAAACTAAAATTAACCAGCGACATCAACGAAGCCGTTGCTTATGCTGACTATATAATTTTTGCGATTCCGTCTGCTTTTTTGAGTGCTGAATTAGAAAATCTTACCGAAAGCCTTGACGGAAAAATTATTTTTTCTGCGATAAAAGGTATTGTTCCAGAAACCAGCTTGATTGTGGGCGAACATTTTCATGAGAAATATGATATTCCGTATGATAATATTGGCGTGATTACGGGTCCGTGCCATGCGGAAGAAGTTGCGATGGAACGACTTTCATATTTGACGATTGCTTGTGGCGATGCGGATAAAGCGACGATTGTGGCTACTAATTTAAGTGGGAATTATATCAAAGCTAAAATTTCTGACGACATTATCGGGACGGAATATGCAGCGATGCTGAAAAACATTTATGCAATTGCTGCAGGAATGGCGCATGGTCTTGGCTATGGCGATAATTTTCAAGCTTTATTGATGAGTAATGCCATTCGTGAGATGAAAAAATTCATCAGAAAAGTGCATAAAATGAAGCGCAACATCAATGATTCTGCTTACTTAGGCGATTTATTGGTTACTGGATATTCTGTTTTTTCTAGAAATAGAATGTTCGGAAACATGATTGGAAAGGGCTATACTGTGAAATCTGCCATGATGGAAATGAGCATGGTTGCTGAAGGGTATTATGCTACAAACAGCGCACATAAATTAAACGAAGATTTAGGTGCAAAAACGCCAATCATTAATGCCGTCTACAGCATTTTATACGAAGGAAAAGAGCCGAAAAAAGTGTTTAAAAAATTGACTGAAAAACTGAATTAATTTATAGCTGATGCAAAATCTTCCTGCTGACCATTTGATCAATCATCCTGGAATTTTAACCGGATTTTCGATATTAATTATTATAATGTTGCTTTTAGACTTGGGCGTTTTCAACAAAAATAGCCACGTAGTTTCCAACAAAGAAGCGGCGATTTGGTCAATTGTTTGGATCTCTCTAGCAATGACTTTCAGTGGTGTGATTTATTACTTGATGGGCGTTGAGCAATTCACTCAGTTTCAGTCTGCTTATTGGATTGAAAAAGCGCTTTCTGTCGATAATTTATTCGTATTTATTTTAGTTTTCGGGTTTTTTAATGTTCCTAAACATTTGCATCACAAGGTTTTATTTTGGGGAATTATTGGCGCTTTGGTTTTCAGGGCCATCTTTATTTTCACCGGAGTGGAACTTATTAATATGACTTATTTGCCAGAAATGGAAGTTTTTGGACATTTGGTCAGAATCAATGTTATCTTATCAATCTTCGGTTTCTTCCTGATTTATGCAGGAATAAAATCGTGGTTTTCTTCAGATGACGACGACGAAAATAAAGATTTCACGAAAAGCGCTGGAGCAAGAATCGTTCATAAATTTTTCAAGGTCAGCGATAATTATGACGGCGATAAATTCTTTACAATTAAAAATGGCGTGAAAATGGCAACGCCTTTGTTGGTTGTTGTGGGCGTAATTGAAATGACCGATTTGATTTTTGCTGTGGATTCCATTCCGGCGATTTTTGCCATTGCGCCAAACGATCCTTTTATTCTTTATACATCAAATATTTTTGCAATTTTAGGTTTGAGAGCTTTGTATTTCTTGCTTGCCAATTTCATGTATATGTTCAGCCGATTGAAATTCGGATTGGCGATAATCTTAGCATTTATTGGTGTAAAAATGCTAATCAGTCCGTTTTACCACATTTCTTCACCAGCTTCTTTGACCGTTGTGGGAAGCATTTTGGTCTTATCTGTAATCGCTTCTTTGGCATTTCCTGTGAAAGAAGACAACAACTAAATTTATGAGCGAAAGATGGAAATATCAGCTTAAAGTCGGATTGCCTTGGGGAATTTTCATGTCAATTGTCATGGTTTTCTTTGGCGTAAGCGACAAACCGTTTATGGAACAAATACAATCCGGATTTTTTTATTTCCAAATGGCGTGCTTCTTAATCGTTGGCGTCTTTGTTTTGGGATATTCTAGCTGGAAATCTAAAATCAGAAGAGAAGGGAAAAAATAATTTCAGACAATTTTCCGCCTTAACAAAAAGCTAAATTCTCATTTGGTGTCGTTATTTTTTTGTAACTATGAATAACAAATTCATATACGACCAAAATGCTAGAACAGACTTTAAATTCCAATCAATTCGACCAGGCTTTAGAACTTTTAAAGGATGGCGAAAAACTACCGAAAACACTCGATGATTTCAAGAAAGATCAAATCTTTGAAAAATTAATTCGGGAAAAGCAATTTGAGATTTTATTGCATTTCATAAAAGACAAAACCATTGAAAGCGATATTTATGAACTAGATAATTTCGATAAAAGTATCTTCCAAAGCTTAATTCGTTATCTACCGAAGGATGAAAATTCTGCTAAATTCTTTCACGAATTCATTTCAAAATTTGACAACTTAAATGACGAGGTTGGCGCGAAAACTTTACTAAGTTATTTCTTTGAAAAAGGGGCTTCTCTTGAAAACATCAAAACTTTAGTGGAAGCTGGCTGTGATGTCCAATTTAAAAATAATGCGGAAGAAAATTTCCTGCAACAAGTCATCAAAACCAACTTGATGAAACCTGAACTTTCGCTTTCTTACCTAGAGTTTTTAATCAACGAAGGTTTAGATGTAAATCAGCCAAATATTGTCAAAAAAACACCTTTAATTACTGCAATTGATTTCAATAGAAAAGAATATACCGACTTGCTTTTGCAAAACGGAGCAAATCCGAATGACGCCGATAAAGACGGAAATACTGCTTTTTTCTATGCTGTTGCTCACAAATTAGATTTGGATTTATACCTGCAACTTCGCGAATTTGCCAGTCCGGATTTAAATCATTTGAATGGAAATACTGTTTCTGCATTTTTTGAATACATACGAATGATGAATGGAAAATCTGAAAGAGAAATCAAGCTTTTGACCCAAATGATCAAAGATGGCGGAGATTTGTATCACGCAAGTCAACATTATGGAAAAGATAAAACTCCGTTGAATCAAATTGCAGAAAAAGCATCAGAAATTCTGGAAGCTGTTTTAGAAACTGGAAAAGTAGAAATCAACCGCCAAGATGACAATGGAGATACACTTTTGCACAAAGTTTGTGCTTTCAACGTAAATTATGATACAGAACAAGCCAAAGAAACTTATCGAAAAGTAAAATTATTACTCGAAAACGGAGCCGATTCTTCAATTACAAACGATGAAGATAAAACCGCTCTAATGCTGGCTTCTGACGACAATTTGAAAATCAAAACGGTCGAATTGTTAATGAAACAAAAATCATAAAACCTGTAATATGTTAGAAGAAGCTGTAAGATCTCGTGATTACCCAAGTATTATCGAAGCAATAAATAAGGGCGAAAAACTTCCTTCCACACTTGATAAATATACTAGAAAATTGATTTTTGATATTTTGGTGGAAGAAAAAAAATTTGAAATCCTTCATCTTTTTGCAGTCCATAATATCATTGAAACTGATGTTTATGAATATGAAAAATTTGATTATAGCATTTTTGATAGTTTATTGAGTTTTAAATTGCCTGATGAACAAAATGAAGATTTCTTGGAGAGTTTTCTAGCGCATTTCACAAACCTAAATGATGAAATAAACGGAGAAACTTTGTTAAGCTTTGCCTTTACCAGAAATGCAAGTTTAAGAAATCTCAAGACTTTGATCAAATTTGGATGTGATGCCAATTTTAAAAACAATCAAGAGGAAAATATCATCCATCAAATAATCAAAGCTGATTTTGGCCAACCAAATTTAGCAAGAAATGAGTACCAAGAATTGCTCAATGAATATATCAAACTTTTAATCAGCAATGATGTTGAAGTAGATGCAGCCAACACAAAGAAGGAAACTCCATTGATCAGTGCGTTGCGATTTCGAAAAGATTATTTTCTGCCTGTTTTATTAGAAAATGGAGCTGATCCAAATCACACGGATAGCGAAGGAAATAATGCTTTTTATTATGCCATCGCTTGGGATAAAAGTATTGACGCTTACCGAAAACTTTGCGAATACCAATCGCCAGAATTGAATGAAACAAATAATTTGGGAGAAACGGTTTTGTTTAATTATCTAAAAGAAATCAACTTCGATAGCTTGGAAACAAATCAGGAAACGATAAAGCAGTTGCTAAATGATGGAGCTGATTTGTATATTCCTTGTAAATATTATGGCGAAAGCAAAACGCCATTAGATTATGCTGCTGAAAAATCTGCTGAAATTCTAAACACAATATTAGAAACCGGAGCCGTTGAATTGAACCGCCAAGACGACAATGGAAATACAATTTTGCATAAAGTTTGTGCTTACAACGTAAATGAAGACCATGACAAAGCAAAAGAAACTTATAGAAAGGTGAAGCTTTTACTAGAAAAAGGCGCTGATCTTAAAATTACAAATGACAAGGATCAAACCGCGTTAATGCTTGCCTCTGATGATAATTACAAAATAAAAACTGTTGAACTTTTAATGAAACAACCTTAATAGATAGAAAATATGTCGATGTCATTTATAATTGCCTGTGAAAGTGGAAAGCGAAAAATCGCGGAACTCTTATTAGAAAATAACGAAGCCGACGTCACTTACACTGACGAAAAAGGCAGAACTGCTTTGCATTATGCCGCACATCGAGGGTATCTTGATTTGGTAAAAATATTGATTGAAAAAGGAGCAAAATTAGATTATGAAGACCATGATGGCGAAACTCCGTTTTATTTTGCTTGCCTTCAAAAACAGAAACAGACCGCTTTATATTTGCTAGAAAAAGGAGCTAGAACCGATATAAATGACCTCCAAGGAAACAGCCTTTTGCATTTGGCCGCGCATACGGCACAGATTGAAATCTTAGAAAAATTATTGGAACAAGGACTGAATATAGATTCAGAAAATAATGAAGCGGAAACGCCTTTATTAATTGCTTCTAGTTGCAGAAACAAAGAAATCGTGCAAAAGCTTTTGGAAAACGGAGCCAATGTAAACACGACAAACAAACAAGGAAATACCCCACTTTTATTTGCCGTAAAATCGAAAAACGCACCGATGGTCGAATTGCTTTTGGAAAACGGAGCAAATATCAATCACGTAAATCATGCTGGAGAATCAGCACTTTTAATAGCATGCTATGAAACAAACCGAATGCTGACGAAATTGCTTGTCGAAAAAGGTGCCGATGTTTTTGCTTCTTCAAAAAATGGATTATCCCCTGTTTGGTATGCTTGTGCAAATAACCAAAAGGAAATTGTGAGTTTGTTCCTAGAAAATGGCGTAGATGTCAATTATTCAAAGCCAACTTCTGGCAATGAAGATTCGATGTATTCTTATTTGGATTGGGTGGAAACTGCAAACAATTTGGCTTCAGACAACAGCTTTAATCTGAGCAATAATTACAGTTGTGGTGGCGAAAGCATGCTTCATGTGGCTTCAAAAAATGGTTATTTGAGCATGGTGAAATTGCTGGCTGAAAATGGAGCAAATATCAACATTCAAGATGAAAGCGGCAATACGGCTTTGCATTATGCGGCAGCAAATGGAAAGAAAGACATTGTGAAATATTTATTAGAAAATCGAGCCGACGCTTCCATTGTAAATGCAAAAGAACAGAAAGCGATTGACTATTCAAACATAAAAGGTTTCAATGAAATCACGGAATTGCTCTTGAAATTTAGTCCAGAAAATACGGCAAAATTCGAGCAGAAAGAAAGTACTATTTCTTCGGAAATTCCTAAAAATGATATGGCTTCAAAAAAACACGCTTTGCTTGATTTAAAGGAATTATTAGACGCTGGAATTCTTTCTCAAGAGGAGTTTGAAGCAGAAAAAAGTAAGATTTTAAAAGGATAATCTTTAATTGGAGAAAAGAAGCAATCACATAATCTGAATCGACAAACTTTATGTGATTGCTTCGTTTTTCAAATGACTATCTTACAATCACTCCATCTTGGAAAATAATCGGCACTTCTTCCATATTATTTTCATTGATAGAATTTGCCTTGAAGATGTAATTTTTGTCGTAAAGCGTATTCCCTATAAAAAAAGTAATCATAAATTCATTGTTCAAAGTCAAAACATCGTCTTGAATCAATTCAATTTTGACAGTAGAAACTGGAGGGATTTCCACAAAAGCATGACGAAGCAAAGATGTCTTTTTCATTTCGCCGTCAATCATTCCGGAAGCTTTTGATACGACCATAACGCCGTCTAATTGAAAATCGCTGTCGTTTACCAAGTGCGCATACCAAGTTTTCTGCATAAAATCATCGTTCCATTCTTGAATTGCGGCAACGAAAATATTTTCTACTGTTGGGACTATAATGTCTTTTTTCATATGTAAGTCTTAAAGCTAGAAAGTCATAAAGTCGAAAGCCTTTAACTTTGAGACTTTCGACTTTACAACTTTTGACTAAATATTAAATACTAGATTTGAATTGTTCCAAGAAACGAATATCATTTTCATAAAACATTCTGATGTCGCCAATTTGGTGCAACAACATTGCGATTCTTTCCACTCCCATTCCAAAGGCAAAACCTGTGAATTCATCTGAATTGATACCGCAGTTTTTCAAAACATTTGGATCTACCATTCCACAACCACCGATTTCCAACCAGCCAGTTCCTTTGGTAATTCTGTAATCTGTTTCGGTTTTTAAACCCCAATAAATATCGATTTCTGCGCTTGGTTCCGTAAATGGAAAGTAAGACGGACGAAGACGGATTTTTGACTTCCCGAACATTTCCTTGGTAAAATATAAAAGCGTTTGCTTTAAGTCGGCAAACGAAACATCTTTGTCAATATATAAACCTTCCAATTGGTGGAAAATACAGTGAGAACGCGACGAAACAGCTTCATTTCTGAAAACTCTTCCTGGCGAAATCGTTCTAATCGGTGGTTTGTTTTCCTCCATATAACGCACTTGAACTGACGATGTGTGGGTTCTTAAAAGTACGTCTGGATTCGTTTGGATAAAAAAAGTATCCTGCATATCTCTCGCCGGATGGTATTCTGGAAGGTTCAATGCCGTGAAATTATGCCAGTCATCTTCAATTTCCGGACCTTCAGAAACATTAAATCCGATGTTTGAGAAAATGTCGATGATTTGGTTTTTTACTAAAGAAATTGGATGGCGCGAACCAATTTTCAAAGGCTCAGCCGGACGCGTCAAATCGCCATAGATTCCTACTGCTTCTTCTTTGCTTTCCAGTGATTCTTGAATCGATTTTACTTTTTCTTCCGCCGTGTTTTTCAACTCGTTGATTACCTGCCCGAATTCTTTTTTCTGCTCGTTCGGAACATTTTTAAATTCTGCGAAAAAGTCTTTTAAAAGTCCTTTGCTTCCTAGAAATTTGATTCTGAAAGCTTCAAGTTCTTCTTTTGATTGCGTTTGGAAGGCTTGCGCTTCGCCAATATATTCTTTAATCTTGTCTATCATCGTCTTTTTGTAAAGGTGCAAATTTAAGTTTTTTGTGTTTAATTTTAGGAGTTTTAACGCAAAGATTCGCAGAGAAATTTCGCAAAGTAACACAAAGCTATATCTAGAATTTCGTGAATCTCTGTGCTAACTTTGTATGTATTTATGGAATCTATTCAATCACATTTCTCTCCAAAAAATAATTTACAATCGCTTCTTTCATCAAAACCGATTGTTCACCGGCTTTCAACGGAGGCAGTTCTTCTTTCACTTTGTAATGAGGCCAGCCTTCACTGTCAAAATAGTCAAATTCATAGTATCCGTAAGGTTCTAACAATCGACAAATGGCAATGTGCATCAGGTTTACCTTTTCGTCTTTTTTGAATTTTTGGTGCACTTTTCCTAATTCCTGGATTCCGATAAGGTAAATAATGGCGTCCAAATCTAGATCTTCACCTTGCGAAAACTGATCTGAAAGTATGTTGACGAGCTTTTCCCAGCGCTCTTTTAATTGTATATCTCTAGACATTTTAATTTGTGATTGATGATTTAAGATTTATGAAATCGATCTTAAACATAAAATTTAGTTTACAAAGATACACTCTTGAATTTTGTTTTTCTATGAAAGGCTGTATCTTCGTCGCTTATTATTTTTTTGATGGGAATTTTAGATATTATTTTGGGCATTTTCTTGGCATACGGATTGATTCGTGGCATTTGGAACGGTTTTTTCGTAGAATTCGCTTCCTTAATTTCACTATTGCTCGGAATTTATGTAGCTATAAAATTTTCCTTTCTGACTGCAGAATTTCTTTCTAACTTATTCTCTTGGAATCCAAAAACGATTGCCATTTGGGCTTTTATCTTGACTTTTATTGGAGTAGTTTTGGGCGTTTCTTTATTAGCTAAATTCTTCACGACCGTTGCCAATTTTGCAAGTTTGGGTTTATTTAATAAAATCGCTGGAGGAATTTTCGGAATTTTGAAAATGTGCCTGATTTTGAGTTTTGCTTTGGCTTTGTTCCAAAAAATAAATTTCAGTAATACTTTTGCGGAGAAGAAAACTTTAGATAATTCTAAATTCTATAATCCAATTTTGAAGATTTCTGAGTATGTTTTTCCTGTTTTTGAGGAGTGGTTTGCGGAGCTGAAGAAATAGAATTTTGATTCCACAGAGATTCACAAAGAAAAAAACGCGAAGATTCACAAAGCTTTTTTAAATTTCTTTGTGAATCTCTGTGAAATCTTACTTCAATTCCTTAATCGCATCCTTAGAAATCCATCCAATTCTTTCATCCGCCAATTGAATTTTCTTCCAATTCTCTTTGTCTTCCAAAACGTGAACTTTTGTTCCTTCATGCAATGTAAAAACATCTTTTGCACTATTCCTCGGTTCTAATTTTACCGAAGTTATATCCGCAAAAACAATCGCTGGACGGTTTGCCTCCGTTAAATTTTTAGACTTAATCGAAAAAGAAACTGTTGCAATTAAAGCGATTAAAGCCAAGCACAATCCTACGAAGAAAATCCTTTTCAAAATTGTATTTTCCGAAAAATAATAGGCGATAAAAAACAGCAAGAATACAAATGAAATCCCGATTGAAATTTTTGCCCATTCATCAGCCGTATATTTTAAAGTAAAATCATTTACCGTCTTTCCAAAACCGACTTCAATAACTGGTTTTATCTCGTCAATGGTCATATTTTGGGCAAAACGAAGGTTGTTTTTAGAAGCCGCATCATTCGGATTTAGTAGTAAAGCTTTCTCATAATTGTAAATCGCCGGCGCTACTTTATTCAATTTATAATATGCATTTCCCAAATTATAATACAATTCTACCGATTCTTTTTTCGATTTCAGAATACTTTCGTAAGCATTTACAGCTTCTTCAAATTTCTCTTCTTGGTAGAATTTATTTCCTTCCTGAAAAGTATTTTGAGCCCAGAAAACCTGCGTGAAAAGTAAAAATATATAAAGTATGTTTTTCATTTTAGTATGTTTTAGAAAAATACCTAACAGTTTTGGAAACCTGTCAGGATAACTAAATTTGTTTTTCCAATTCAGAAATTACGGTTACTGCTTTTTCATAATCCTGTTTGATGGCAACGCTTGAAAATGGCGCATATCTTGCAAATTCACAGTTTTCGGTCAAGTTTATAAAATCTTTCACAGTTTCAGGCTTCGCTCCTCTTTCTAGCAAAATTTCAGTGATGATTTCTTTACTCATTTCTGAAGTTTCAATGTGCAGTTTCGCTTTCAAGAAATTATGCAAAGCTCTTTCCAAAGCAATGTAAAACGGCTCTTTATTATTGATTTGTTTCTTAGCTTGTGACAAATATTTCTTTGCCAAACGGTTTGACATTCTTCGTTTGTTTCCAGCAATATCACCATCTCGTGCTTCTTTTCTTCTTCGTATAAATATGATTATCGGAATCAGAATAAACGGCAACGCTAATAATCCATAATATAAATCCGTGCCGAAAAAAGCAACTTTTTTACTTGAAACCAAATTCGTTTTCAGCTTGATATTGGCAAATTCGACATTCTTTTGAGCGGTCTGTTTTCCAATTCCTTCTTCGGTTGAAGCCACAGGTTCTGGACCAGTCGGACCATCTAAAACCTTGATCATGATTTCTGGCGAAGTAATCGTTTTATAACGTCCGGCATTTGGATCAAAGTATGAAAAGGACAACCCTTTGATTGGATAATTCCCTTTGTATTGCGGAATCAGCGTGTATTTGTCAGCAATTTTTCCTTGCATTCCAGACAATGGGGTATTCACGTTTTCGCTGTGAACCGGATCATACATTTCTAAAGCGCTTGGCACAATCGGTTTTGGAAGCGTGAATAATTTCAAGTTTCCATTCCCTGAAACGCTGACTTCCAAATCTAAAGATTCGCCGTGTTTCAGTTCGATTTTTGTAGGTTTTGCCGTAAAAGTAAATTTTCCAACGGCGCCAGTGAAGTCATCCGGTTTTCCTGCTTCCGGCAAATCTCTTACTCTTATCGCACGGCTTCCAGCAGAAATCGTTTTGTTTGTCGCAACCAATTGCGGTCTTCCAAAAAAGTCTCTTCTTCCTGTCGGAACTTCCATTACAACATCCAAAGAAAGCGGTTCAATTGTCAGTTTTCCAGATTTTTGCGGATATAATACTGTCTTTTTCAAAACAACATATCGGTAATCTTCTCCCTTGTATTTTCCGTTTTCAACGACCAGATTTTTAATTTCAATATTTTGGCTCCAAAAATCATTGAACTTTGGAGAACTGGTTTCACGCCAGTTTCGAACGCTTACGGCATGACTCACATACAATTTGTAAACCACGGTAATCGGTTCATTCAAATAAGGATTTTCCTTTGAAATTTCAGCCACCAAATGCACGCCATCTGTTGAAGGAACGTAATTTGGACTGCTCGGATCTTGCTGTTCTGCGACGGCATTTCCAACCGTAATTTTTATTGGATCTGTCTTGTAGATTTCGCCTCTGATTTCAATCGTAGCCGACTTAATAGTTACAGTTCCCTTTTGCAACGGAAGTAAAAAATAGATATAAGATTTGTTAAAAGTCCCGCGTCCGTTGACCCAAGTCTGGCTTACTTGCTGGCTTGGTCCGCCAACAACGCGAAATCCCTCAAAAGACGGTGGCGTAAAATTATCGCCGTCGTCATTCATCGTGAAATCAATGCGCAATCGCTCATTTATGCCAATAGACTGCCTGCTGACTTTCGCCTCAAATTGAACTTGAGCCGAAAGTGAGTGAAAAAAAATCAAAAATAATACTGCTAAAAACTTTTTCATCGCAAATCTCCTACTTATTACCAGTCTTTTTCTGTTTGAACCGGCTTGCCTTTAACTTTTTTGGCATTTACTTTGTCCTGAATTTTCTTTTCTTCGTTATTTACAGCATCTAAAAGATTGTCAATTCTTTGTTTTGAAGGGTTTCCTTGCGGTTTTGGCTGTCCGTCTTTATCGTCGTCCTCGCCTTTTTTATCGCCTTCATTTTTCCCTTGGTCCTTTTTATCTTTGTTGTCGCCTTTGTCTTTGTTATCCTTTTTGTCTTCGCCGTCTTTCTTGTCCTCTTTTTTATCTTGATCCTTCTTGTCTTGGTCTTTATCTTTTTTATCTTCCTTCTTTTTATCGTCTTTTGGTGGCTCCGGATTGTTTTTCAGATATTCTTTCGCTAAAGCGTAATTGTAGCGCGTTTCCTCATCTGTAGGATTATTTCTCAAAGCATTTTTATACGCTTCCACCGCTTCAGAATACTTTTTTTCCTTCATAAAAATGTTTCCTAGATTATGAAAAGCTTTGTGTTTCTGAGGTTTTGTCTTGGCATTCTCAATAGTTTTCAAATACGCCAATTTTGCTTCGCTAGCTTGATTTTGCTTGTAAATTGTATTTCCTAGATTATACGAAGAAATAGCCTGAGTCGGTGATTTTGAAAGTGAAATTCTGTAATCAGCTTCGGCTTCGGCATATTTTTTCTCCTTAAATTCTTCGTTTCCTTTTGGCAGATTTTTGTCCTTTTTTTGCGCCATTACGGCAAAGGAAAAAAACAGCAGACTATATATAAATACGTTTTTCATTTTATTCCTTTTCATTAAACAAGTTCAGTTTTTTAACCCATTTTGTCTTTTTCTCCATCAAGAAAATATCCAAAAACAAAAATAGGAAAGCCGCGCCGATGAACCATTGGAACTGCGATTGGTAATTGGCAAATTGCGTCGCCTCAAACTCTGTTTTTTCAATATTATCCAAAGCATTTTTTACATAATCTAAAACTTGCTTCGTATTGCTTCCGTTGATATAACCGCCTTTTGTACCTTTTGCAATGGCTTTCAAAGTTGCTTCGTTCAATTTCGTCACTACAACCTCATCATTTCTATCGCGCTGGTAACCTTCAATTTTGCCATTTCTCTTCAGCGGAATCGTGCCTCCTTTTTCAGTCCCGACTCCGATTGTAATAATTTTCAAGCCATTTTTCTGCGCTTCTTCCACTACACTTTCCACGCCTTCAGAATGGTCTTCTCCGTCAGAAATCAGAATCACCAATTTGCTGGTTTTGCTTTTTTCGTCAAAATAAGACGCCGACATTTGAATCGCTTCGTCTAAAGAAGTTCCCTGTGAAGAAACCATTCCTGGATTCATGCTCTGCAAAAACATTTTCGCAACGCTGTAATCTGTCGTGATGGGCAAAACTGGGAAAGCACTTCCGGCGTAAGCTACAATTCCGATTCTGTCACTTCCTAATTGGTTGATAATTTGCGAAACCAATTGTTTTGTCTTGTCTAATCGGCTTGGCGCAATATCTTCGGCAAGCATTGATTTTGAAACATCAATGGCAAAAACGATGTCAATTCCTTCGCGTTTTACGGTTTCCATTCTGGTTCCGATTTTTGGATTTACCAAACCGACAATCAAGAAGCCCAAAGCCAAAAGAAAGATAGTAATTTTCAAGCTTGACTTAAAAATCGACCGTTCTGGCGTTAGTCTCTTGATCAGCTTGTAATCTCCAAATTCGCGCTGTTTTTTCTTTTTCCAATACAAATTGAATAAGAATAGCAATACCAAAATCGGGATGACTATAAGGATGTATAAATATTTTTTTTCGTCTAATTCGTACATAATTTTTTAGATAAAGCTTCTGAAAATGGTGTTTTTCAATAATACTTCAAGCAATAAAAGCAATCCGGCAACATAAATAAACGGACGGAAATGCTCGTCATAATTATAAAATTTCTGCTCTTCAATTTCAGAGGTTTCCAACTTGTTGATTTCTTCGTAAATTTCTCTAAGCTTCTGGTTGTTCGTTGCACGGAAATATTTTCCATCAGTATTTCTTGCAATTTCTTTCATCAGCTGCTCGTCGATTTCCACTTGCATCATTTGGTATAAAAATTCTCCGTTTGCGCCGATTGCATAAGGAGATTCAGCCATTCCTTTTGTTCCAAGTCCGATAGTGTAAACTTTTATTCCGTATTCTTTTGCAATATCAGAAGCCATTCTCGGGTCAATGAAACCTGAATTATTTACACCATCAGTTAATAAAATAATGACTTTGCTTTTTGCCTGGCTGTCTTTCAAACGGTTAACGGCCGTGGCCAATCCCATCCCGATTCCGGTTCCGTCTTGCAATAAATTGTCGTATTTCACGCCTTTCAAAGCTTCCAAAATAACAGCTTTATCACTTGTTACGGGTGTTTTCGTATAACTTTCTGCCGCATAAACTACTAAACCGATTCTGTCATTTGGTCTTCCTTCCACGAATTCTGAAGCGACTCTTTTCAAAGCTTCCAAACGGTTCGGCTTCAAATCTCGCGTCAGCATACTTCCAGAAACGTCGATGGAAAGTACGATATCAATTCCATTTGTAGTTTTCGTTTTATTGCTGATATCAACACTCTGAGGTCGCGCCAAAGCAACGATGATAAAACAAAGCGCTATAATTCTGAAGGCAAAAAGCAACGGATATAATTTTGGCAAGAACGAGCTTTTAACTTTAAATCCGTTAAGCGAACTCACTTTCAAGGAAGCTGAAATTTTATTTCTTTTCCAAATATGCCAAGCAATTGCTACTGGAATCAGCAAGAATAGCCAGAAAAAACCGGGATTTAAAAAGGTAACATTATTCATCATTAGTTTACTTTTTTAAGTTCAACGGATTCTAAAATTCTTTCTGCAATCTGGTTCGCATATTCATCGCCTTCCTTGTGGAAAATCATGATTTGCTGTAAACCGCCGTCTTGGCTGAAAAACAAAACTTCATAGTAAACTTTTATGCTTTTCTTATTTTCTGGATCAACTTGGTCGAAAGTTCCGTAGCCTTTTTTGCCCGAAATTCCTTCTCTCGTTTGATAATCTTCTTGTTTTACAATCATGTTTGCCGCACCATTTTTCTCTAGCAATTGCAAGCTTCCTTCCAATGCTTTTGACAAATCAATCTGCGTTTCCTGCTTGTATTTATTGGTGGAAACCATTACGTAGAAATTATCCCAAATTCCTCCATAAGAAAACATTTGCATTTCTTTGATCAGTGCCATAGTTTCTTTAGGCAGTTTGTCTTCTTTTTGGCGCATCAAAACTTTTGGCGTTTCGATTAAAATTCCAGGATTTCCGTATTCGCTTTTCACCCATTCGCCTTCTAACATTTGTTTGGAGGAATTGCCGAAAATAATTCCTTGGCTCACCAAATAATAGCCCAAACCTGCAAAGAACACAAAAGAAGCAACAAATGTAATAATGGTGTTGCGTTGCTGGCGTTTCTTTTTGGCTAGTTTTTCTCTTCTTTCTGCATCGAAATCAACTTCATCTTCGATTTCTTCCTCTTTTGGAATAGCTTTGTGCAATGTGAAAATTGTTCTTTCAATACGTTTTCTATCTTCTGCGATTTCAAAATCTAGTGGTTTTGATTTCGCAAATTTCACTAAATCCGCTTGGCGTAAAACCTTTTCTAAGTTTTCTACCGTTTCTTTCGAAAGCTTCATTTTCTTTCTGACCACCGCATTTCTCAAGCCAACGATTACTTCAGAAGTCGTGCTTTCCATCGCCGGAACTTGAATTTCTTCTTCAATATACGTTCGGGCAATATCGGTCAATTCAGAATAATAATTTTTGACTTCGCCTTTTTCTAGAAGTTCTTTCTTTTCTAGGTTTTTCAGCATGCTCGAAGCCTTTTCGATTGGCGTCGCATATACAATTTCTTCGTCTTTTTTGCGCTTGTATTTTTTAGCCAAGAAGAAAACCAAAACTCCGATTCCGGCTAAAAGCAAGATTCCCAAAACCCATTTCCACCAATTTCCCATTGGAGATTTTACTTCGGAAATGCCTTTGATGTCAAACATTTTCTGTTTTAAAGTATCGACTTTTACGGCCATAACCTCAACAGCAATCGAATCGGTCAAAAACGGTTTTTTATTGATCAAAACAGGAAGGCTCGGAATCAGGAATCGTCCCGAATCAAATTGCGTCAAGCCATATCTTTTGGTCAATAAATAACGGTCTTTTTCTTTAACCGTATCTATCGGATAAGATTCTAAAACTTCCAAAGCGCCGAAATTTTTACCATCCGGAAAAACTACGCTTGACAAAGTATCAACAGAAGTTTTTAAAGTAAGATTGAGCTGCGCGCCAATTTTTATTTTGGTAGAATCGACCGCGGTAGTTACTCGTTTTTGCTGCGCAAAACCTAACGTTCCAACAAGCAAAAATAGCAATATGTAAAAAGTGTTTTTTTTCATTTTTCTAGTCCTAATCTTATTCATAAAAGGGGGAATAAAGATTAACCTCTCGATTTAAAATAGCCTAATAATTTGGTTACATAACTTTCGTCAACTCTAGTATTTACAGTACCAGAACCACTTTTGCTAAAAGTTTCCTTGAAATATTTTATTTTATCCTGATAGTGTTTTTCATATTCCATGCGAACCGATTTTGAGCCTGTATCGACCAAAAGCGTTTCTCCCGTTTCTGCGTCCAGCATATTCACCATCCCGATGTTTGGCATTTTTTCTTCTCTCGTATCATATACCCGAATTCCGGTCAAGTCGTGCTTTTTTCCGGCAATTTTCAAGGTTTTTTCGTAGTCGTCATCCGTCATGAAATCAGAAATCATAAAAACGATTGCTTTCTTTTTAATAACTCCGGAGAAAAACCGTAGCGCTTGCGAAATATTCGTCTTATTGCTTTTCGGATGAAATTCAATCAATTCACGGATGATTCTCAAAACGTGCGACCTTCCTTTTTTTGGCGGAATAAACAATTCGATTTGATCCGAAAATAAAATTAATCCGATTTTATCGTTGTTCTGCGTAGCCGAAAAAGCCATTGTTGCAGCAATTTCTGTAACGACATCTTTTTTGAAAGCATTCTGTGTCCCAAAACTTTCTGATCCGCTGATATCAACCATCAGCATCATCGTGAGTTCTCTTTCTTCTTCAAAAACTTTGATGTAAGGTTCGTTATATCTTGCCGTTACATTCCAGTCGATGGCACGAATATCGTCACCAAATTGATATTGGCGCACTTCACTGAATGTCATTCCGCGTCCTTTGAAGGACGTATGATATTCTCCCGAAAAGATGTGATCGCTCAATCTTCGGGTCTTGATTTCTATTTTTCGTACTTTTTTGAGTAATTCCTTTGTATCCATCTTTTAGATTTTTGATTTGTGGTTTATGATTTATGATGTCAGAGCGTTTCTTACATCATAAATCTAAAATCAAAAATTATTAAGGTACTTCAACTTCGTTTACGATTTTATTGATGATGTCAACAGAAGTCACGTTTTCAGCTTCGGCTTCATACGTAATTCCGATTCTGTGGCGCAAAACGTCGTGAACAACAGCGCGAACATCTTCTGGAATAACATAACCTCTGCGTTTGATAAATGCATAACATTTTGCAGCAGTTGCCAAGTTGATACTTCCACGTGGAGACGAACCAAAACTTATCAAAGGTTTTAAACTTTCTAATTTATATTTCTCAGGATAGCGAGTCGCAAAAACAATATCTAAGATATATTTCTCGATTTTTTCATCCATATAAACCTCGCGAACTGCTTCTTGAGCTCTTAAAATCTGCTCGACAGAAACCACTTGGTTTACTTTTTCATAAGAACCTTTTAAGCTTTGACGAACCACCATTCGCTCTTCTTCCATTTTTGGATAATCGATTACCGTTTTTAACATAAAACGATCGACTTGCGCTTCTGGTAAAGGATAAGTTCCTTCTTGTTCTACTGGATTTTGCGTAGCTAGAACTAAAAAAGGTCTGTCTAATTTAAATGTCGTATCTCCAATAGTTACTTGTTTTTCCTGCATCGCTTCCAAAAGTGCCGATTGAACCTTTGCCGGAGCACGGTTGATCTCATCCGCTAAAACGAAATTTGCGAAAATCGGACCTTTTTTAATAGAGAACGCATTGTCTTTAATGTTGTAAATCATCGTTCCCACAACGTCAGCAGGAAGCAAATCTGGAGTAAACTGGATACGGCTGAAAGAACCGTGAATTGCTTGTGAAAGCGTGTTAATTGCTAAAGTTTTTGCCAATCCTGGAACACCTTCCAGTAAGATATGCCCTTGTCCTAAAAGTCCAATCAACAATCTTTCAATCATATGCTTCTGACCGACAATCACTTTGTTCATTTCCATCACCAAAAGGTCAATAAAGGCGCTTTCTCTTTCTATTTTTTCATTGATTGCTCTAATGTCTAATGCAGTAGCATTTTCTTCCATAATCTAATATTTAAAGCCGTGAAGTTAGTATTTTATTTAATGGGTGCAAATTGAAAATTTATTTACTGGCAAGACGTTAAGAATCTGTTAAAAATTATTTGAATCCCTTGGTTTTAAGGATGATTTATGATTTTCTTTTCATAAATTTAGAAACTCAAATTTAATAGCGTGAAAACAGCCTTATCTCCCATCATTGCGGGAACTATGAATTGGGGAGTTTGGGATAAAAATCTCAATACTTCTGAAATGGCAAACTTGATTCATGTTTGCTTCGAAAATAAAATCACAACCTTTGACCATGCCGATATTTATGGCGGTTATACTACCGAAGCTTCGTTTGGTAAAGCTTTGACGGAAAGCAAAATAGGTCGTGAAAAAATCCAGCTTATTTCTAAGTGTGGCATTCAGCATATTTCTGAAAATCGAGAGAATAAAGTCAAGCATTATGATTATTCGAAAAACTATATTATTTGGTCTGTAGAAAATTCGCTGAAAAATCTCCATTCTGATTATTTGGATGTGCTTTTATTGCACCGCCCGAGTCCGTTGATGAATGCGGATGAAATTGCGGAAGCGGTGGAAAAACTAAAAGCTGACGGAAAAATTTTAGATTTCGGCTTATCGAATTTTACGCCTTCGCAAACGGATTTAATTCGTTCGAAAACAGAAGTTTCTTATAACCAAGTTCAATTTTCTGCAACCGATTTTGAAGCGATGCTAAATGGAAGTTTGGATCACATGCAAGTGAACAACATTCGTCCGATGGCTTGGAATCCGCTTGGAACAGTTTTTAGAGAAAATACAGATCAGACGAAAAGATTGAAAACGCTTTTGGCCGATTTAGTTTCAAAATACCATGTGGGTTCTGACACGATTTTATTGTCTTGGATTTTACAGCATCCTGCGAAAATTATTCCGATTGCGGGAACTGTGAATGTTTCTAGATTGCAACAGCTTTTTAAAGCTACCAAGTTTAAATTGGAGGAAGAAGAATGGTTTGCAATTTGGACTGAGAGTATGGGGAATCAGGTTCCGTAATTAGTTCGCAATCCTGCAAGGTTTCAGAACCTTGTAGGTCTTAATTTTATACCTACAAGGTCAAAAAAAGACCTTGCAGGATCAACTAAAAAACCGTTGAAATATCTAATAAAATTTTCAACAAAGAAATAAAAAATGAAAACAGTCTTAATAACAGGTGCAACAAGTGGCATCGGAAGAGCGACGGCAATTGAATTAGCCAAAAATAATTTCAAACTAATTCTCTGCGGAAGACGCGAAGACCGTTTGGCAGAATTGCAGATTGAATTGGAGCATCGCACAAAAGTGCACACTTTAAATTTCGACGTAAGAAAGAAAAAGGCAGTTCAAGAAGCGATTGATTCTTTGCCTCCCGATTTTTCAAAAATCGATGTTTTGATTAATAATGCTGGAAACGCACACGGTTTAGATCCAATTCAAACTGGAGATTTAGACGATTGGGATTCTATGATTGATATAAATATAAAAGGTTTATTGTATGTTTCCCATGCCATAATTCCGAAAATGGTGGAACAACGAAGCGGTCATATCATCAACATCGGTTCGACGGCTGCAAAAGAAGTGTATCCAAATGGAAACGTCTATTGCGCTACAAAACACGCAGTTGACGCGATAAATCAAGGAATGCGAATGGATTTGAACCAATACGGAATCCGTGTGGGAGGAATTCATCCGGGAATGGTGGAAACTGAATTTTCGCAAGTTCGTTTTAAAGGCGATGCTGAAAGAGCTGCCAATGTTTACAAAGGATTTGAACCATTAAAACCAGAAGATATCGCCGACATTATAAAATTTGTAATCACAAGGCCTTATCACGTCAATATAGCTGATTTGGTCGTAATGTCAACCGCTCAAGCTTCGTCGACGATAGTGAATAGAATAATTTAAAAGAGGATTTTTTCGATATTTCGATTGTCCGAATTTCGAAATATCGAAAAGTCTAACAATCGAAATATCAGAATAAATGATCAACAAGCGCCTGCTCATAAAAAATCTTCTCGCTCACAATGACGAGAGCAGTTTTTATGACAAAAAGCGCCAGTTGAATTTGCATACACGCGAAGGAAAAGGGAAATTCTTAAAACATATTTGCGCATTATCCAATTCAAATCCTGCGAATAATTCTTATATCGTTGTGGGTGTTGAAGACCACGATAATGAAATTGTGGGCGATGATTTTTTTGACGACAGCAGAATCCAGAATCTGGTGAATGCTTTCTTGGAAAATCCTCCGAAGATTCAATATGAAAATGTTCCTTTTCCTAATTTATCAAAAGATAAAGTCGTTGGTTTGGTTACGATAAAGCCTAAAAAACGCGTTTCTTATTTCAAAAAAGGAATCCATACGATCCTTGCAAAACAGGCTTTTATTCGAAGAGGAAGCAACTCAATTCCTGTGGAAGAATCTGAAGTTGAGCGGAATTACCAGAATACAGAAACCGTTATCAGCATTGAAAATAATTCGAGAAACAGCATCGAATATACTTTGGAAGGCGTGATTGATTTTATGAATAACCGCCACAAAGATATGTTTCCGAAGTATAAAGTTTTTAAGGAACTATTTGTGGTTTGCTGGGCCGGACATTCTAAAAAAGTCAAGGACAAAACTTATTTATCCCGCGTGGATATTGAATTGGTAAATGAACAAGTCAAGCTTTTTTATTCAGCTTTGGATGAAGTTTCGATCGCATTTGACCACAATACTTTTTCGATTACCGAATATCTTGCTTTGGGTTTGAATGACAAAACGAGTTATTATCCGTTAGAAAAACAGACGATTTATTTTTATGACAATGGTTATTATAAAATTGAAACCGAATTCCTCTTTGAACCGCCAGAATACAATCGGAAAATGCTTTTTCATATTTATAATTCCAATCTTTCCTTGCTTTCCAAATTAGAAAAATCATTGCCTTTATCCGATAGAGAAAAAAATGATTTATTGAATCTTCCGTCCACATTCATGATTTGCTATTTGAATGGATTTGATGACGCAAAACAGAAATTGATTGATGCAAAATCATTGTTGAAAGCATTTGAAAATCCAACAGTTTATGTGAGTTTTAAAGAAGCTTTGCGGATTTTGCGAAAGATGAAATACGATAAAAGTACCGAGTAATTTGTGACAAAATTTTTAATACTTGATTATCACAAATGTTTTTAGGATATTTGAATTTATGAATAGAACTTTTGCAATCGGCGACATCCACGGCGGCCTTCGTGCGCTCCAACAGATTTTTGAAAGAGCAAATGTCACCAAAAACGATACCCTGATTTTCCTTGGAGATTATGTCGATGGTTGGAGCGAATCGCCTGAAGTCATTGACTTTTTGATACAAATTAAAGAAACCCACAACTGTATTTTCTTACGTGGAAATCATGATGATTTGCTTTTATCTTGGCTCGAACATAAAAAAGACAATCCGCAATGGTTCAATCACGGTGGCAGAATTACCATGGAAAAATACAGTCTTTTAAGTGATGAAGATAAAAAACCGCATATCGATTTCCTGAAACTTTTAGAGAATTATTACCTTGACGAAGAAAACAGATTGTTCATCCACGCTGGTTTTACAAATCTAAACGGCGTTGAATATGAGTATTTTCCAAAGATGTTTTATTGGGAACGAACGCTGTGGGAAAATGCACTTTCCTTAGATCCAAGAATTGAAAAAGACAGTCCTTATTATCCAAAAAGATTCAATCTTTACAAGGAAATTTTCATCGGACACACGCCCGTGACACGCATTAATGAAACCACGCCAATAAACAAAGCCAACATCTGGAACGTCGATACCGGCGCCGCTTTTAAAGGTCCACTGACAATTTTAGACATAAACACTAAGGAATATTGGCAAAGCGATCCGCTTCCGCAATTATATCCCGAAGAAAACGGCCGCAATTAAACACAATAACTTCACAAAAAATACTATATTTGCCAAAATTTTATACCATGAAGAAAATTATAACATTAGGATTGCTTTTGACAGCGTTTTTAGGAAATGCTCAAGCTTTTAACGGAAAAGGAGACAACAAGTTCCAAGTTGGAGCGAATTTCCAAGACAACGCCACAGGAATTATGGCCACTTATGACCACGGAATCGGCGAAAACATGTCGATCGGTTTGTACACGACTTATTTATTGAGCGTTGATGGCGACGGATCTGATTTTGCAGACGAATTCGACTTGAAAGTGCGTTTCAATGCAAACATCGGAAACGTAATTGGTTTGCCTGAAAACATTGACGTTTACCCAGGTTTAAACTTGGGATTGAGAAATTTTGGAGCACACCTTGGCGGCCGTTATTTCTTCACAAACGGCTTCGGAGTTTTCACTGAACTTGCCGTTCCAATTGCCAAATATGAAGGCAATGTCTATGGTTATGAACACTTAAACAACCAATTTACTTTCAGTTTGGGAGCTTCTTTCAACTTATAAAAAAAAAGTAAAAATTTCAATATAAAATCCGGTTCATTTGAATCGGATTTTTTTTTGTAGCAAAACTTCAGTAGTTTTAAAAAACACCAGTCCTGCTGCAGCCACTCGCTTTAAACCTGTTTGGTCACAGGTTTAAGAGCTCAAACAAAGGCAGCATCAGGGCTATTTACAAAGTTCAGATTCCTCAAAAACTCCAGCTCAAGTTTGCCGATAAACTTTACGCAAAAAATACTTTCCTACAACTGTTATAAATAGGTTAAAGTCAGCCTTTTTCAAAATACCTACCAAAGATTCTTCGTAAATTTATGTGACAACAAACAAACGAATGACGCTTTCAGAACAATACAATTCCGTCAGGAAACACACCGAAATAATCTGTCAACCCTTAAAAACAGAAGATTTTGTACCACAACCCGTGAACTTTGTGAGCCCGCCGAAATGGCATTTGGCGCATTCCACTTGGTTTTTCGAGCAATTTGTCTTGAAAGAACATTTGCCTGATTACAAAGTTTTCAATGAAGATTTTTCCTTCCTTTTCAACAGTTATTATAACACTGTCGGCAAACGAGTTTTTCGAGCTGACAGAGGAAACATTACACGTCCTGGAGTTCAAGAAGTTTTTGAATACCGCGCTTACGTTGATATGCACATGCAGATTTTATTGCAATTGAAATCCGAAGAATTAAAAGAATTGCTTGAACTTGGCTTAAATCACGAGCAGCAACACCAGGAATTATTGTTGACCGACATCAAATATATTTTGGGAAATAATCCGATTTTTCCAGTTTACAACGAAGATTTAGATTGGGAAAATGACACAAATTCCGAAACTGGTTTTACAAAAATCGAAGAAGGAATTTATGAAATTGGTCATGATTCTGACGAATTTTCCTTTGACAACGAACACGGAAAACATAAAGTCTATCTGCACGAATTTGAAATCTCAAAAGCTTTAGTCACCAACGCAGAATATTTAGAATTTATAAATGCTGGTGGCTACAAAAATTTCAAATATTGGCTCGATGAAGGCTGGTCTTGGGTAACCGAAAATAAAATCGAAGCACCACTGTATTGGCACAAAATCGACGGCCAATGGCATCATTATACCGTAAATGGATTACAGAAAGTAAACCCAGATGCGATTGTTACCCACGTCAGTTTTTATGAAGCTTCTGCATTTGCCGAATGGAGACAAATGCGATTGCCCACCGAATTTGAATGGGAAATCGCTTCCGAAAAATTCAACTGGGGAAAACGCTGGGAATGGACGAATTCGGCTTATTTGCCTTATCCAAATTTTAAAAAACCAGAAGGCGCAATTGGCGAATACAACGGAAAATTCATGGTAAACCAAATGGTTTTGCGCGGATCAAGTTGCGCGACATCGCCAAATCACAGCCGAAAAACGTATAGAAACTTTTTTCATGCAGACGAGCGCTGGCAATTCAACAGCATCCGTTTGGTAAAATAAATGATTATGAAAATGACAATTCCCACATACAATCAAGCCTTTGCGGAAGACGTTTTAAAAGGTTTAACCGATAGCAAAAAACATCTTTCGTCCCGTTATTTTTATGACGACGAAGGAAGCCATATTTTTCAGGAAATCATGAACATGCCTGAATATTATCCGACAAATTGCGAGTTTGAGATTTTGTCAGAACAGTCAGAACAGATTTTAGAAAAATTAAATTTCACAGGAAACTTTAATATCGTGGAATTTGGTTCAGGCGACGGCATAAAAACCAAACAATTATTAAAAACTTTCTTAGATAAAAATGCTGATTTTACATATGTTCCGATAGATATTTCTGAAGAAGCAATTTTAATTTTGGAAGAAAATATTAGAGCGTCGCTTCCAAAAATTAAGATGAATTCGAAGGTTGGAGATTACTTTGATATTTTAAAAGACATTTCTAAGGAAGAAACTCCGAATCTCTTTTTATTTTTAGGAGGAAACATCGGCAATTACAAAAAAGAAGACGCGATTGATCTGCTACAAAAATTTGCTTCCGGAATGAAAAAAGGCGACAAATTGCTAATGGGAATTGATTTGCAGAAAAGCCCGAGAACGATTCAAAAAGCTTACGATGATCCACACGGAATCACAAAAGCGTTCAATATGAATTTATTAAAAAGAATAAATCGGGAATTGGAAGCTGACATTGACTTGGACCAATTTGAATTTTATTGCCATTATAATCCAGAAAACGGCGAAGTGAATAGTTATTTGTTCAGCTTGATCAAGCAGCGATTTTACAGCCGAATTCTCAACAAATCATTTACTTTCCAGCAAGGTGAAACCATCTGGACAGAACTATCTAAGAAATATAATTTTGCTGAAATCGAAGAATTAGCAGAACGATTGGATTTTAAAGTGCTGGAAAATTTCTTGGATTCTAAAAATTATTTTACTGATAGTTTGTGGGAGAAATAGTTAATAAAATAATTTTGTGTAATCTCTAAACATATATAATTTTCCTCTTTTTGAGCCTGTAATCTCTTTGATTATATTTAATTTTTCTAGTTCTTCTAAAAGTTTATAAACAGTGGGCAAAGATAATCCTGTGATTTCTTTAGCTTTTTGTGCTTCAATCATAGGGTGATGAAAAAGATAATTTAATAATACATTTGCATTATTTGCACGACTTCCAAGTTTTTGAATTTTTGTTTCAACTTCCTTTTGAAGCTTTAAAATACTATCAAAAGTGGAAATACCTTTTTTTGCAGTTTCAATAATTCCAACTAAAAAGAATTTAAACCATTGATTTAAATCATTTTTTTCTCTAACCCGAGTCAGGTTATCATAGTACAAACTTCTGTTTCGTTCAAAAAAATCGGACAAGTATAGAATAGGCTTTTTTAAAATTCCCTTTTCAACTAAATATAAGGTAATCATTAACCTTCCAACTCTACCATTTCCATCAAGAAACGGATGTATTGTCTCAAACTGGTAATGAATTAATGCTATTTTTAAAAGATCAGGGAAAAAAACTTCATCATTGTGTGCAAAATTTTCTAAGTCGCTCATATAATCATTTATGGAAGATTGCACTGGAGGTATAAAAATCGCATCATTAATACTTGCACCTCCAATCCAATTTTGACTGGTTCTAAATTCTCCAGGTAATTTATGAGTTCCACGAACTCCTCTCAATAATATTCGGTGGGTTTCTTTTATAAGTCTAGAAGAAAACGGTAATTTTTCTAAACTTTCAATAGCTGAGTTTAGTGCTGAAATATAATTTTGAACTTCTTCCCAATCGTCCCTTTTTTCTTCAGTTATATCTTCTTTATCTAATAATGCTTCCTCAATATTTGTTTCTGTACCTTCAATTTTACTTGATTGGGTTGCTTCTTTCAAAACGTGCATACTATACTAATAAACAAATCAATATTTGGGATATATTCTGAATACATATCTAATCTTCCAAGTTGCCTATCCGCTTGGCTCAGAAGATTCAATAATTCCATACTATCAATTTTCCACTCTCTATTTATTTTTTCAGGTTGGAAGCTTTTATATGATCCTTGTTTTATAATTTTTCCAGAAATAAAATTTTTCATATCATAAATAGTTTAAACAAAACTACTTCTTATTTAAGAAATCCGCAAAATTTTTAATTAACAAATATCCTTATTTAAATTTTTCTTATTTTTGTTTAATAGCAAATGGTGTAAATAAAAAAAATCCCGCCAGTTTACACCAGCAGGATTTCTTAAAAAATTCTATTTAATCTTATAAATCAAACTTAATCCCTTGAGCCAAAGGTAAATTCGTTGTATAATTTATTGTATTAGTTTGTCTTCTCATATAGACTTTCCAAGCGTCAGAACCTGATTCTCTACCGCCGCCAGTTTCTTTTTCACCACCAAAAGCACCACCGATTTCAGCACCAGAAGTTCCGATGTTTACGTTGGCGATTCCACAATCAGAACCAGCAACAGAAAGGAATCTTTCTGCTTCACGCAAATTATTGGTCATAATTGCAGAAGACAATCCTTGTGCTACTCCGTTTTGGATTGCGATAGCGTTGTCAACATCTCCGTCATATTTCAAAAGATATAAAACCGGAGCAAAAGTTTCGTGCTGCACGATTTCATAATTACCTTTCGCTTCTGCGATTGCAGGTTTTACGTAGCATCCGCTTTCGTAACCTTCACCAGAAAGAACGCCACCTTCAACGATTATTTTTCCTCCTTCAGCCACAACTTTCGTTAAAGCTTTGTTGTACATTTCTACAGCATGCGTGTCGATTAGCGGTCCAACGTGGTTGTTTTGATCCAACGGATTTCCGATTTTCAATTGGCCATAAGCTGAAACGATTGCGTCTCTAACTTTGTCATAAATACTTTCGTGGATAATCAGACGACGCGTTGAAGTACAACGTTGTCCGGCAGTTCCAACAGCACCAAAAACAGCACCGATAACTGTCATTTTCACATCTGCATCTGGCGTAACGATGATGGCATTGTTTCCGCCTAATTCTAATAACGAACGGCCTAAGCGTCCCGCAACAGTTTGCGCTACGATTTTACCCATTCTTGTTGAACCTGTAGCTGAAACCAAAGGCACACGAACGTCAGAAGTCATCCATTCTCCTACTTTGTAATCTCCATTGATCAAACAAGAAATTCCTTCAGGAAGATTGTTTTCTTTTAAAACTTCTGCTATAATATTTTGACAAGCAACGCCACACAAAGGGGTTTTTTCTGATGGTTTCCAAACGCAAACGTCTCCGGCAATCCAAGCTAACGCTGTGTTCCAAGACCAAACTGCTACCGGAAAGTTGAATGCAGAAATAATTCCGACAATTCCAAGTGCGTGATATTGGTCGTACATTCTGTGTCCAGGACGTTCAGAGTGCATTGTGAAACCGTGCAATTGACGTGACAAACCAACGGCAAAATCGCAGATGTCAATCATTTCTTGCACTTCACCAAGACCTTCTTGCAATGATTTTCCCATTTCGTAAGAAACCAGTTTTCCAAGAGCGTCTTTTTTCTCGCGCAATTTTTGTCCGAATTGACGAACGATTTCTCCACGTTGCGGTGCCGGCATCATACGAAAAGTCTTGAAAGCTTCGGTTGCGCTTTGCATTACTTTTTCGTAATCTTCTTTTGTAGTCGTTTTTACTTTTCCGATTAATTGACCGTCAACTGGTGAATAGCTTTCAAGGATTTCTCCGCTTGAAAACCAAGAATTTCCTGTTGAAGTTCCTTCGTTAATTTCTTTGATGCCTAGTTGTTGCAAGGCTTCAGTCATTCCGAATTGATTTGCTGTTGTTGCCATTTATAACTTTTTGATTGTAAATTGTAATATTTTTTGCGAAGTTATGATTTATAGGTGGAATTTGCGAATTAAAATGAGATTTTGGCAATGTTATGGAATTGGTTCCACAAAGATTCACGGAGAGACTCTGAGATTCAAAGTTTTGAAACACAGATTTCACGGATTATTGATTGACTTTAAACGCGGATTTGGGCGGATGGCGCAGATTTTCGCGGATTTCTATTTTCGTTGTAATTAACTTTTTTGAAATAGATTATGTGATTGCTTCCTTCACAATGACTGTGGAGACAAACTGCGTCACTAGCCCTGATTGCAACGGAAACCCCGGAAACAAAAAAAGCCAGTGTTTTTATTTTAAAAAAGCGACCGGAGGAAGCTCTTTTTAAAATTTAAAAACACGGCTTTTTTGTTGAGGAGTTGGAGAGTAAAGCGGGAAATAGCTTCTTAAAAAATTTATCTGACTTGTGTGATTTTGATTATGTGATTGCTTCCTTCGTCGCAATGACGAGAGTTATCGTTTTAATGTATATCTTTTATCAGTGTCCATTATAGTGCCGCATTTGTTGCATTGTCTCAGGGCTTTTGAGTTGTAAAAATGCTGAAAGTGCGGTAGAAAATCTTTTTCGATATCGTTTAGTTCGAAATAAACATCATATAATTTGTGGTTGCAGTTGTCGCAAAACCATAGAAGTCCGTCAGTGTAGCCTTTCCCAGCGCGTTTTCTTTCGATAACTAATCCGATTGAACCTGCAGAACGAACTGGCGAATGTGGTGTTTTAGCGGGATGAAGGTACATGTCGCCTGCATTAAGTTCCATTTCTTTTTTTTCGCCGTCTTCTTGAATGATTACTTTTATGGAGCCTTCGAGCTGGTAAAAAAGTTCTTCGGTTTCATTGTAATGATAGTCTTTTCGGGCATTTGGGCCTGCGACGATCATCACGATATAATCTTCTGAATCTACATATATATTTTTGTTTCCGACAGGCGGTTTTAAAAGGTGTCGGTTTTCATCAATCCATTTGTTTAGATTGAAGGGTTTTGAAGTAGCCATAATTTTAAATTTCCTATAAAATTACTAAAAATAAAAAAGGCTAGCGAAAACTAGCCTTTAAAATTTATTTTACTTCTTTTATCAGATATAGATAAACTGGAAAGTGGTCACTGAAACCGACTTGCCCATTTGAATTTCTGAGCGGATATCCTTTGTATTGTCCTGTTGTCTGGGTAAGAAAAGGCTTGTTGTATACGCCTGCTTTCCAGAAACGATATGATGTATAGTCTTTTCTGATTAATGGTTCAGATAAAATCATTTGGTCGAACAGATCCCAAGCGTCGCGGTAAGCCAAAGTTCCTATGCCTTTGTTAGACATTTCTTCCATTGGATTATACATTCCGAATTGCTTTGTTTCTTCCTTTTTGCCTTTTGCTTGAAGTTCTACTTTGACACTATTATTTAAAGGTCCGTCGTTCAAATCACCCATTGTGATGATTTTTGCGTTTGGATTGATCTTATATAAGGAGTCAATAATTCTTCTGTTCAATCTTCCTGCTGCCTCACGATTTGGACTTGATTTTTTCTCTCCTCCTGAACGTGATGGCCAGTGATTTACGATAAAATGCATTTCTTCACCGTCTAACATTCCTGTAACTAACAATTGGTCACGTGTGTAGATTCGCTTTGTTTTATCACTTTGATCATAAATAATAAGTGGTACATTAATGTAGCTTGTTGGCTTGAAATGTTTCTTTTGGTATAAAAGCGCCACGTCAATTCCTCTTCTGTCAGGAGAATCAAAGTGCACAATTCCATAGTCTTTTCCTGCCAAAAGCGGTTGCTTGATTAGGTCTTCTAAAACACCGCGGTTTTCAATTTCAGAACCTCCAATTACAACTGGGCCTTCCTTTTGCTGATCACTAGTGCCTAATTCATTGATAACACGACTTAAATTTTGTAGTTTTTTCTTGTATTTTGGTAAAGTCCAATTTTGAGCTCCACTTGGCAAATATTCCTCATCAATTACATCAGCCTGGTTGATTGTGTCAAAAAGATTCTCAAAATTATAAAATGCAATTGTCTGCACCTTAAACTTCTTGTCCTGCGCTTTCGTTATATTTATTGTAGATAAAACAATGAAAAGGGCAATAAAATTTTTAATTCTCATAAATCGTATATTAATTTAACGTGAAGTTTAACTTAAACTTGGGAGCAAAAGTAAATAATTTAATTAAATAATATACCTTTGCGGGCTGTTAAGAAATAATTAACTTAACGGGAAGTGAATTAATCTAATTTTATTTATGAAAAAACTTGTACTTAGTATTTTATTTGTGATGCAAGTCGTTTTTGCTTTTGCACAGCAAGGCACTTTAGTTAAGGGTAAAGTTGTTGATGCAAAAAGCCAAAAATCACTGCAAAATGTTGTTGCAACACTGCAAAACACGACGCTAACGGCATTGAGTAATTCTGATGGTCTTTTTGTTTTTCCAGCGGTTCCTGCGGGAAGCCATCTTTTGGAAATTACAAGCACGGGATATACTCGTCAAATCTTGTCAATTGATGTTGTTGAAGGTCAGCCACTAGATGTTGGCTTAGTTGTTTTAGAAGAAGATCAAACTCAAGAACAACAGTTAAGCTTGATTACTATCACTGAAAATGATTTAGGTGATGATAATAGCGGTTCAGAAAATACTGCTGGATTACTTCAAGCTTCAAGAGATGCTTTTCAGCAATCTGCAGCATTCAACTGGGGTCAAGCGCGTTTCAGAATCAGAGGTTTAGACAATGAATATGCTACCACTATGATTAATGGTATCGTGATGAATAAAATATATGATGGAAGACCACAATGGAGCAACTGGGGTGGTTTAAATGATGCTACTAGAAATCAAGAATTCACAATGGGTTCTGCGCCTTCTGATTATACTTTTGGCGGAATCTTAGGGACTCAAGAAATCAATACAAGAGCTTCATACTATAGACCAGGAACAAGAGTTTCTTTTTCTGGAACAAATACAAACTACAGCTATAGAATGATGGGAACTCATGCTTCTGGAATGGATGCTAACGGAATTGCTTATGTGATTTCTGCTTCAAGAAGATTTGCTCGCGAAGGCTATTTTGAAGGAACTGACTATGGCGCAAACTCATTTTTTGCAAGTATTGAGAAAAAATTTAATGACAAGCACAGCTTGAACTTCACATCAATCTATGCTCAAAACAGCAGAGGAAAAAACTCTCCGAACACTGAAGAAGTAAACAATATTGCTGGTGAAAAATATAACTCTTACTGGGGATGGCAAGATGGAAAGAAAAGAAACTCTAGAGACAAAGACGTTGAAGAGCCAATTTTCATGTTGAGCCATTACTGGAAAATCACAGACAAAACGAATTTAAATACAAACGTTTCTTACCAATTTGGACACATTGGAAACAGCCGTATTGATTTTCAAGGAGCTAGAAATCCTGATCCTACTTATTACAGAAACCTTCCTAGTTATTATACTTCTATGTATGACGGAAATACTTTTGTTGGAAATACGCCTGCAAACATCCTTGAAGCTGGAAGAGCAAAATTCTTGACAAACAGACAGCTTGACTGGGATGAAATGTACCGCGCAAATGGAAGAACAAGTGATGGAAATAGTGTTTTTGCTTTGTATGAAGACAGAACTGATGACAAAACTTGGACAGCAAATACAATCTTAAATTCTCAATTGGCAGACAACATTATTCTTAATGCTGGTGCAACTTACAGAAAATTAAGTTCTCAAAACTTCCAACAAATGCTTGACCTTTTAGGAGGTGATTATTTCAAAGATTATGACAATTTCTATACAGGAAACTTTTCTCAATCTGATTTAAATAACCCAAACAGAACTGTTGGAGTGGGAGACAAATATGGTTACAACTATAAATTATATGCTGACAATGTGGATGCTTTCACGCAATTCAAATTCAGCTACACAAAAGTTGATTTCTATTTGGCTCAGTCTTATGCACGTTCTCAATACCAAAGAGAAGGTTTATACAGAAATGGACTTTACGCAAACAACTCTTTTGGAAAAAGTGACATGATTGTTTTTGACAATTTCGGTTTTAAAGGAGGGGCAACATTCAAAATTACAGGAAGACATTTATTTGACGTGAATGCAATTTACATGACTAAAGCGCCTTCATTAAGAAACACTTTTCCTAATGCTCGTTTGAACAACTACATTATCCCAGAACTTGATAATGAAAAAATCACTAGCGTTGATGCAAGTTATATCATCAGAATGCCAAAATTGAAAACTAGATTGACTGGTTTTTATTCTACAATCAAAAATGCTACAGAAACCTCTTTCTTCTTTGCTGAAGGAGTATTTGATGGTGAAGGTGCTGATGCCAATGCTTTCGTAGCTGAAACTGTAACAGGAATCAACAAGAAACAAATGGGTGTTGAACTTGGAATTGAATACCAAATTACTTCAACAATCAAAGCTACTGCAACTGGTTCTTATGGACAATATACATATGACAACAATCCAAATGTAAGTATCAATAATGACGCACTTGCTGTAATTACTGATGATGGAACTGGAAATTCAAATGTTGTTGGAAATCCAAGCACACAAGTTAATTTTGGAAAAGCAGCTTTAAAAGACTACAGACTTCCTGGTATGCCACAGCAAGCTTACTCTTTCGGACTTGAATACAGAGATCCTAGATTCTGGTGGATTGGAGCAAATGCAAACTACCTTGCAAGCAATTATTTAGATGTTTCAGCGTTATTGAGAACTAGCAATTTCTTCGAAAATTCTGAAGATCCTTATGGTTTAGGACTTCCTTTTTCAAATGTGGATAATGCTAGAGCAAAAGAATTGTTGAAACAAGAAAAATTTGATGATTTTTATTTAGTAAATTTAACAGGAGGAAAATCTTGGAGAATCGACGGGAAAACTTTTGGCTTCTTTGCAAGCATCAATAACGTTTTTGACGTGACTTACAAAACTGGAGGTTTCGAACAAGCAAGAAACGCAAACTACCAAGAGCTGAACAGAGACCAATCTAGCGGAACTCCAGCATTTGGAGCAAAATATTTCTACGGATATGGAAGAACTTATTTTGTTAACCTTTACATCAACTTCTAATTTATATCTCACATGAAAATAAATAAGCTAACAACATTATTATTCGCATCGCTTTCGATGGGAATCTTCTCAAGCTGCGTAAGTGATGACGATACTGCGCTTCCTGAATACAAAGCTTTGATCTTAGGTGAAAATTTCTCTGAAGGCGCTGATAACACACTCCTTGAAATTGAAGGATGGACAAATTATGCAGAAACAGGAACCGTGCGTTGGACAAACCAAACTTATAGTGGTAATGGTTATGCAGAATTCACTTCTTACCAATCAGGACAATCTTCAAATATCGGTTGGTTAATTTCTCCACCGATTGATTTAGATGCTCAAACTGGTGAAAAATTAGTTTTTCAAGCAGCTCAAGCTTATGTTGATACTGCTGGAAATACATTGGAAGCTTTAATCTCAACAGATTTTGACGGAGAAAACGTTACGGCAGCATCATGGCAGACATTAAACGCTACATTGCCAACAATCGCTTCTACACGTTTTGCATTTATAAACTCAGGAACAATTGACCTTTCTCGTTTTTCAGGAACAGCTCACATTGCTTTCAGAGTAAAAGGAAATGGTACAACATTAGACGGAACTTATCAAATCGATAACGTAAGGGTTTATAACTAATCCACTTAAAACAAAATTTATGAAATCTATATTATATAAATCTTTATTCTTCGCGCTTTTAACTGCTGGATTTGTTTCAAGCTGTGCGAATGATGATAATTACAGCGACCCTACAGGCGAATGTACACAGCCCGATTTGACAGCCACAAAAACAGTTCAGCAAGTTATTGCGACTGCCACTGGCGCTCCAAAACTTTATGAACAAGATGATATTATCGAAGGATATGTGACATCAAGCGATGAACAAGGAACTTTCTTCAAATCGATTTCTTTGCAAACGCTTCCAACTGACGGATCTGCTCCTGTAGGTTTCAGTGTTTCCGTAAATGTGAATTCAACATTCATGGACGGCTTTATACCTGGAACAAAAGTATATATCAAACTTAAAGGTCTTTATTATGCTAACGTTTACAACTCACTTGTAATTGGAGCATTCTATCAGCCAAATCCAACTGACACACCAGCTGTAGGAAGAATTTCTGAAAACTTGTACAAAAACTATATCATTCCTTCTTGTACAAAAGTTGATGAAACTACACTAGTAAGAACAGTAACTTTGGCACAAGCTTACACAAACGCAAACTTGAATACATTAATTGAGATTGACAATGTAAGATTCGCTGATGGTTCTATCGGAAGAACTTACTATGACGTTGATTCTGGAGGTGGCGCAACAAATCACTTTATTACTTCAACAAATGGTGGCGCTTCAAACATCATCAGATTCAGCAGTTATGCGCCTTTCTCTGGAAACAGAGTAAAAAGCGGTAGCGGAAAAATCAGAGGTGTAATGACAAAATACAACAGTGATTTTCAATTTATCGTAAGATATGAAAGCGATATTCAACTTGGAGGAACAAGAGATTTTACATATCCTTCAACGTTCACTGAAAATTTTGAAAGCTATGCCTTGAACGAAAGCAATTTCCCTAACTACTTTAACAATCCTATTATAGGAACAAAAGTTTGGGCAATTAAATCTGCAGCTTCAAAATATCTTGAAATGACTTCATTTGGCGGAACTGCTGAAAACAACAGAACTTTGTTTTTCATGCCTGTTAACATGACTGATGCTAGCTCAATGACATTTAAATACAAAGTGAATTTCCAAGTAACTGGACATACGCCATTGAAAGTGTATTATACAACAAACTACACTCCAGGCCAAAATATCAATACAGCGACTTTAGTTGATATTACTTCTGCTTTCACAATTGGAACAAGCACCAACTTTGTAAGCGCTGGAACTTATACTATTCCTACAGGAGTAACTGGAAACGGTTTCTTCGTATTCGAATATACAGGTTCAGGACTTTCAAATCCAAGGTTGACAACAAATTTTGGAATTGATGATGTTACAGTAAACTAGACTTACATCTTATAAAAAATAAAAAAGCGAGACAATTGTCTCGCTTTTTTTATCCTTAAAATTTAAAAATTATTTCAAGTGGCTATAAAAATAAGCCTCAACAGCTTTTAATTCCTCTTCAGAAAAAGTCTTAGTGATCGCAAAATTTGTCTTCATCACAGGATATTGCTTCACATCCACAATCGGCCCGCTTTTCTCTTGCAAGAATAATTTAATATCGCCATTTTTCTCTTTATAAATAGAAGCAATTTCTTTAATGCTTGGTCCAATTATTTTCTGTTCTGGTTTATGGCAAGAATAGCACATTCCTTTTCCATCAAAAATTTCTTGGCCTAATCGCAATTGTTTTTCTTCTGCAGAAATTCCCTTTTCAGGATATAGCGATTCCTTTTTTTCTTCTTCATTTTTACAAGAAACCAAAGACAGAATAGAAAATGTAAAAAGTATCTTTTTCATCTTATTTATCTATTCAAAATAATTGCAGCTTCCTTAGCAAAATAGGTGGAAATAATATCAGCTCCAGCTCTTTTGATACAATATAATTGCTCAATCATAATCTTGTCATGATCTAACCAGCCACGTTCTGCAGCAGCTTTTACCATCGCATATTCACCCGAAACTTGATACACTGAAATAGGAACATTTACAGCATTTTTTATCTCGCGAACAATATCTAAATACGCAATTCCTGGTTTTACCATCACAATATCAGCGCCTTCTTCCACATCGTGAAGTGCTTCACGGATTGCTTCAATTCTGTTGGCATAATCCATTTGGTAAGTTTTTTTATCTTTCGGAACGTCGTTCAAATCAACTGGCGCACTATCCAAAGCTTCCCTAAACGGACCATAAAATGAAGACGCATATTTAGCGCTGTAACTCATAATTCCCACATTGTGATGTCCGTTTTGTTCCAAAGCTTTTCGGATTGCGAGAACCCTTCCATCCATCATATCACTTGGCGCAACGAAATCGGCACCAGCTTCTGCGTGGGAAACCGCCATTTTCACAAGCGCATCGTTTGTCGCATCATTGATGATTTGTCCTTTTTCAATAATTCCGTCGTGACCATAAATTGAATACGGATCCAAAGCTACGTCTGGCATCACAATCATTCCAGGAACAGCGTCTTTGATGGCGCGAATAGCATCTTGCATCAAGCCGTTTTTATTCCAAGCTTCTTTTCCCGTGTTGTCCTTTAATTTGTCGTCAACTTTTACATAAATATTGACAGCCTTGATTCCCAAATCCCACAGTTCTTTCACTTCTTTCACCGTCAAATCTAAAGAACGACGATAGATTCCTGGCATGGATGGAATTTCAACCTGAAAGTTTTTCCCTTCTGCAATAAACATCGGAAACATAAAATCGTTTGGTGTCAAATGAGTTTCACGAACCAAGCTTCTGATCGATTCATTGGTTCTCAAACGGCGGTCTCTTTGTAATGGAAACATAATTATTTATGATTTTAGATTTTAGATTTCAGCCTAAGCGAAACTTAAAATCAGAATTTATTTAAATCCAATCAACAGGATTTTCTAATATTTTAATTAACTTTTCTTCTTCACTTCCAGCTTCTGGATGATGGTCATAAACCCACTGAACGTATGGTGGCAAACTCATCAAAATGCTTTCAATTCTTCCGTTGGTTTTTAATCCGAAGAGTGTTCCTTTATCGTGAACCAGATTAAATTCCACATATCTTCCACGACGAATTTCCTGCCAATTTCTGTTTCCTAGAGAATATTCTAAATCTTTTCTCTTTTCAACAATTGGAACATACGCTTCCAAGAAACTGTTCCCAACTTCAGCCACAAAATCATACCAGTTTTCCAAAGAAAAATCTTCGGAAGCCATGCAATGATCGAAGAACAAACCGCCAATTCCGCGCGCTTCTTCTCTGTGAGTGTTCCAAAAATATCCATCACATTGCTTTTTAAACTTTGGATAAAAGTCTGAATTGTGTTTGTCGCAAGCGGTTTTACAAGTCTGATGAAAGTGTTTTGCATCTTCTTCAAACAGATAATAAGGCGTCAAATCTTGGCCTCCGCCAAACCATTGATTGACAACATTTCCTTCTTTATCATACATTTCGAAATAGCGCCAATTCGCATGAACCGTTGGAACCATCGGATTCTTCGGATGCAAAACCAAGCTCAATCCGCAGGCAAAAAAATCTACATTACCTACATTAAAATAAGTTTGCATCGCTTTTGGCAAAGGGCCGTGAACACCTGAAATATTGACGCCGCCTTTTTCAAAAACTTGCCCGTTTTCAATGACGCGTGTTCTGCCACCACCGCCTTCTGGTCGTTCCCAAATATCTTCTTTGAATTTGGCTTGACCATCGACTTTTTCAAGTCCGGCAACGATTTGATTTTGTAGATTTTGTATGTATGCGTAAAATTTATCTTTCATATATGTTTACTCCTGCAAGGTTTTCAAAAACCTTGTAGGTTTATTAAATTTATTGCTCAAATATAAAACTCACTGTCGAAAAAATATTAAAATATCAAACCTACAAGGTTTTGAAAACCTTGCAGGAATCCAACTACTTTAACAAATTTATTTTATTAAAAATATCAAACGAAAATGTCTTGCTTTCTCTTTGCACATATTCATAAACCGCAATTGATTTTGATCGCAATTGTTCTTTTTCTTTTTCGTAGTTATTTGAAATCTGAACTAAAAAATCAGCAAATAATTCCGCATTGGCCCAATCAAAATGTAACTTTTCTAAATGCTGCATCATTTCTTCCGAAGAAAATTTCAAAACGTCATCCATTGTTAAAGCTAAATATTTCAACTGATTATCTAAATCATTCCAATTCCAATCTTCAGGAATATATGTTAATGAAATCAACTGTTTCAACACATTGTTGATTCTTTCGTTTTCTTCGTCGCGTAATCCTTTTGTGAGCATTTTTTATTTTTTTATATCTACAAGGTTTTAAAAACCTCGCAGGATATTTGAAACTAATTACTGACGATATTCTTTCACTGCATCAACAAATGCTTTTGCGTGATCCACAGGGATATTTGGCAAGATTCCGTGGCCTAAATTCGCGATAAATTTGTCTTTTCCAAATTCATTAATCATTTCGTTGACCATCTTTTTTATAGTTGGAATCGGCGAAAGCAATCTTGACGGATCAAAATTTCCTTGCAAAGTAATATCGCCTCCTGATAAATATCTCGCGTTTCTTGGCGAACAAGTCCAATCCACTCCCAAAGCCGAAGCCTTGCTTTTCCCCATTTCGCCCAAAGCAAACCAGCAGCCTTTTCCAAAAACAATAACTTTTGTTTCTTCAGCTAAAGCTTCCACGATTTGGTTGATATATTTCCAAGAGAATTCTTGATAATCGACCGGCGAAAGCATTCCGCCCCAAGAATCAAAAATCTGAACAGCGTTCACGCCGGCTTTTACTTTTTCTTTCAAATAAGCAATCGTCGTGTCGGTAATTTTTTGCAATAAAACGTGCGCGGCTTCTGGATGCGTGAAGCAAAATCCTTTGGCCATATCAAAACTTTTTGAGCCTTTTCCTTCCACAGCATAACAGAAAATCGTCCAAGGAGAACCTGCGAAACCAATCAACGGAACCTCATCGTTCAGCATTTCTTTGGTCAATTTAATCGCATCCATTACATAACCTAAAGTTTCGTGAATATTTGGAACTATCACTCTTTCAACATCTTGAACGGTTCTAATTGGATTTGGTAAAAATGGACCAACACTTTCTTTCATCAAAACCTCGATTCCCATGGCTTGCGGAACGACCAAAATATCCGAAAATAAAATCGCCGCATCTGGAGCAATTCTTCTTATCGGTTGTACCGTAATTTCGGCAGCCAATTCTGGCGTTTGGCAACGCGTGAAAAAATCATATTTGTCGCGCAAAGCGATGAATTCTGGAAGATATCTTCCGGCTTGACGCATCATCCAAACTGGCGGACGTTCAACGGTTTCTTTGTTTAATGCTCTTAAGAAAAGGTCGTTTTTTATCATTGTTTTTTTGTTTGTTTCACAAAGTTTCACAGAGATTTTTCGCGGAGATTCACAAAATTGTGCCTCTTTGTGTTTTCTTAGCGCAACTTTGTGTAATAGTTTATGGCTTGAATAATCACATTTTCAACAGTCTGCTGTTTAGCAATTATTATATTTTCTGTAATTTCTTTTAATGCTTCTGCAGTTGTCGTACCGATGCAAAAACATTTTTTATCTCCAATTTTATTCTCCTTCAAATAACTTTCCACACCAGACGGACTGAAAAACAGAATTCCGTTTACTTCAGCATTTATCTTTTTCGGAGCCAAAATTGTTTCATAAACTTCAATTTCTTCGAAGGAAATATTTGCTTTTTTAAAAGCTTCAGGCAACGTTTCTCTTCTTAGATTTCCGTTGAAAAATGTGAAAATTTCTGTGGAAAAATCATTGACAATTATTTCTGCCAATTCAGAAGCATATTCTTTTGAAGCAACAACTTTAAATCCGTTTTTTTCTAATAACGCTTTTGTTTTTAAGCCTACGCAGAAAATTTTATTGTCTTTAAAATCATTTGCTTTTTCATTTTCAAGGAAACTTTTTACGGCGTTTTGGCTTGTAAATAATAAGTTCGATGGATTTTGATTTATCTGAAATTCTTTGTTTTTTATTTCTATAAAATCAGCTTCGATGACGGCAAAATTAGCGTTCAGCAAAAACTGCTTTTGGTTTGGCAATAGCTTTTTGGTAGATAAAATTCGGATGGATTCCTGCATTTTGCCTAGTTTTTGAAATTATTTTTTCAAATCTCTTTTTATGATTTCCATCAATTCTCGTCCGCCATTTTCAAGGATTTCAATTGCTGCTTCTTGCCCGAAATTCTTGTAATGCGTGATTTCTAAAACCTTTTCAATCTCAATTTTTTCTTTTCCGTCTAATGAAAATAAAACACCTTGAAATCTGATATTTTCGTCGATTACTTCAGCAAAAGCTCCGATTGGCGCGGTACAACCGCCTTCCAAAGTTTTCAAAAACTGTCTTTCGACTGTCGTGCAGATTTCGCTTTCAAAATGATTCAATTTTGAAGTGGCTTCTTTGCAAAAATCGTCATTTTCCATTGCCACAATAACCATCGCACCTTGTGCTGGCGCAGGAATCATCCAATCTAAAACGATGTGGTTTTCGGGCAAAATTTCGATTCGCTCCAAACCTGCTTTGGCAAAAACAGCTCCGTTCCAATCGTTGTCTTTCAATTTCTGTAATCTTGTATTCACGTTTCCGCGTAAATCTTCGACTTTATGATTCGGAAAACGGTTTAGCCATTGGGCCTGACGACGCAAACTTCCGGTGGCAATCGTTCCATTGGAATGTAAAAAATCGAGATTTCCTTTGTGAACTAGAATATCTTGGTGATTGGCTCTTTTTAAAACTGCGGTTTGCACAATTCCTTTTGGCAAAGAAGTCGGTACGTCTTTTAAAGAGTGAACCGCAATATCCACTTCGCCTTTAATCATAGCGATATCGAGGGTTTTAGTAAAAATCCCGGTAATTCCAAATTCATATAACGGAATATCCAAAATCACATCGCCAGTGGATTTCACGGCAACAATTTCTGTCTTATAACCTAAATCGTTGAGTTTTTTTTCAACCGTATGCGCTTGCCAAAGAGCTAGTTGGCTGTCTCGGGTTCCTATTTTAATGACTTTGTTTACCACAATTTTATTTATTTCTTATGGCAATTTAAAAAATTTGAACCATTAAGATATTAAGGACATTAAGTTTTGAGCAAATTAAGCAAATAAAAAATCTGTGAATCTGCGGTCAAACTTTTTTATTTTGCTACTTTGCTTGCTTCGATTTGAAACACTTTTTCAATCCATTCAATGCTTTCATCTACCATTGTATCACTGTCTTTCAAGTGATTGGCAAAATGATTTGTGATTTTTTGGATGATTCTTTTGCTGATTAATTCGGCTTGTTCTTCATCAAAATTACTCAATTTTTTACGTTGGAAATTTAATTCTCCGTCTTTAATTGAGTTTAATTTTGCTTTCAAAGCGTGAATCGTTGGGGCAAATTTTCTTCCGTTTAACCACGTAGAAAATTCTTCCATAATTTCTTCGATGATAATCTCAGCTTGCGGAATGTGTTTCTTTCTATTCTCAAGAGTCACGTCGGTAATTTTCGACAAATCATCCAAGTGGACAACCGTCACGCCAGGAATATTTTTTACGTTGTCGTGCACATTTTTCGGCATTGACAAATCGAGAATCAAAAGCGGTTTGTTCAATTGCAAAATATCTTCATCAATTGTTGGAACTTGCGCTCCAGTTGCCACGACCAAAACATCAGCTTTTGGAATTTCCAAAGGCAAAACGTCATAATCTTTTACAATCAAATTAAATTTTCCAGCAACTTTTTCGGCTTTATCTTTAGTACGATTAATCAAAATAATGTGGTCATTTTTAGTATGTTTTACTAAATTTTCGCACGTATTTCTTCCTATTTTTCCAGTTCCAAAAAGTAAAATATTTTTGTTGCTGATATCCAGAACATTATTCATTATATATTGAACCGAAGCAAATGAAAACGAAGTCGCGCCTGAACTGATTTCTGTTTCGTTCTTAATTCTCTTGCTCGCTTGAATTACTGAATTCACCAATCTTTCCATAAAAGCATTGGCCAAATCATATTTTTTTGCTTCATTAAAGCTAGATTTTATTTGACCGATAATTTCAAAATCTCCTAAAATCTGACTGTCTAAACCGCAACCCACTCTAAAAATGTGCTTGATTGCTTCTTGATTTTTATGCACGAAACCAACCTTTTGGAATTCTTCAACACTTCCCAAACTGTTGTCGCAAAGTAATTTTATCAATTGAAATGGATGCTCCGCAAAACCATAAATTTCGGTTCGGTTGCATGTGGAAGTAACAATCAGACTGCCAATTCCTTCCGATTTTGCTTGTTGCAAAACGATAGATTTGGCTTCATTTCCTAAACTGAATTTCCCTCGAGTCTCCGCATCAGCCTTTTTGTAACTCAATCCAACGGCATAGAAGGTTTGATGCTTTGACAAGTTATTGTTGTTCATAGTCCTACTTTAAGTATCATTTGTTCGCAACTAAAATTCGTACAAAACAGAATTTCATTCGAACACCACAAAATTATACTTATCCATTTTATAAAAGTAACGCTCAAAGTACTATTTATGTCGCTTCAAGATATTTTGATAATTTTGGCTATTATAAATTAGAAAAGTCCTATTTTTGCAGTCATATCAGCATCTAGCACGTTTTTAGTTTAGAACCATTCTAAATAAAAAGATTTCAAATTTTGAAAATTTCAAGAAAAAAAATACCGCTATGAGTTCACCCGAAGAAATCAAAATTGAGGATGATTTTATCATTCTTCGATTTCAAAATGATAGTGATGAAACTTCGCATTTTGAGCGTGAAGTAAATGTAGACCTCATTCAGTTTCACTTTGGAATTAAAGGCCGAGCCAAGTTTATTTTCAACCAAGGAAGATATGCGCTGGACTTGAAGGAAGACCTTTCTTTGTTCTTGTATAATCCGCAAAAAGAGCTTCCGGTTCACTTGGAAATTGCGCCTCATTCTTGGGCGATTTCGGTATTAATTTCCATCAAAAAATTCCACGGATTATTTTCTTCCGAAGCCGATTATATTCCATTTTTGAGCGAAGAAAATAAAGACAAAAAATATTATAAAGACGAACCAATTAGTCCGTCAATGTCTATTGTATTGAACCAATTATTCAATTTCAACCTTCATCCGTCGATAAAAAATCTTTATTTTAAAGGGAAAGCTTATGAATTATTGAGCTTGTATTTTAATAGAAGTGAAGACACAAATATTGAACAATGTCCGTTTTTGGTCGATGAAGATAATGTCTTGAAAATCAAAAAAGCCAAGGAAATTGTGATCGCAAATATGGCCGAACCACCGGGATTGCAGGAATTGGCCGATCAAGTCGGAATCAATTTGAAGAAATTAAAAATGGGTTTCAAGCAGATTTATGGCGATAGTGTTTACAGTTTTTTGTTTGATTACAAGATGGAATTCGCCCGAAAACTGTTAGATAGCGGTTCTTATAATGTAAACGAAGTTGGCTTGAAGATTGGATACAGCACGGCGAGTCATTTTATTGCGGCGTTTAAGAAGAAATTTGGAACAACTCCGAAGAAATATTTGATGTCTATAACGGTGAATGCTTAATATAATTTAACCCTAACCCTGTGCTAGGGTTTGAAACCCTAGCAGGGTTATTAGAAATAAATACCTACAAGGTTTTAAAAACCTTGCAGGAAAATATAAAAAAAAAAACATAATGAAAGGCGTATTATTAGTAAATCTTGGTTCTCCAAAAAGTCCTGAACCTAAAGACGTTAAACCTTATTTGGACGAATTTTTAATGGATAAATATGTGATCGACGTTCCCTATTTGTTGCGAGCATTATTGGTTCGTGGTATTATCTTGAGAAAACGTCCCGAAGAATCGGCGCACGCTTATAAAAAAATCTGGTGGGAAGAAGGTTCGCCTTTAATCGTTCTTTCTGAAAGAATGCACAAAAAAGTGAAAGCGAAAACCGAAATTCCGGTTGCTTTGGCGATGCGTTATGGCGATATGACCATTGAAAAAGGGCTTCAAGAACTGCACGATCAAGGCGTGACTGAAGTTTTACTTTTTCCATTATATCCGCAATATGCGATGGCTTCCACGTTGACGATTTTGGTTTTGGCCGAAGAAATCAGAAAGAAGAAGTTTCCACATATGAAATTTACCGATGTTCCGGCGTTTTACAACAAGCCAGATTACATTAAAAACTTGGCAGATTTGATGCAAAAACATTTGGAAGGTTATGATTATGACCAATTGGTTTTTTCCTATCACGGAATTCCGGAACGTCATATTCGAAAGACAGACGTGACTAAATCACACTGTAAAATCGATGGTTCTTGCTGTTCGACACCTTCTGCCGCACACGCTTTTTGCTACCGTCATCAATGTTATGAAACTACGCGTTTGGTTGTGGAACAATTAGGAATTCCAAAAGACAAATATGTTCAAACTTTTCAATCGAGATTGGCCGGCGACAAGTGGCTCGATCCTTACACAGATATTGAAATCGACAAAATGCCGTCAAGAGGAATTAAAAAAATTGCTGTGGTGACGCCAGCTTTTGTAACTGATTGCTTGGAAACTTTGGAAGAAATTGCAATGCGTGCCAAAGAAGATTTTGAATCAAATGGAGGCGAAGAATTTTTGACAATTCCGTGCTTAAATGACGATGATGCTTGGATTCAAACCGTTACAAATTGGATTGAAGAATGGGCTTTCGCCGAAACTCTAGCATTATAAATGGCAGTTTCATCGGAAGAATTAGGAACAAAAGACATCAAAAAATTACTGATAAAACAAGCGATTCCGTCATCAATCGGAATTTTGTTTATGTCGGTAAATATTTTAATTGATACGATTTTTGTGGGACAATGGGTTGGTTCGCTAGCCATTGCTGCAGTTTCAGTAGTCATGCCGATTACATTTTTAATTTCCTCCTTAGGAATGGCAATTGGCGTTGGTGGCGGCTCTGTCCTCTCACGAGCACTGGGTTCTGGCGACAAGGAAAAAGCTGATATTATTTTTGCAAACCAAATTATGATGACTTTTGGACTAGCGTCGATTTTCGTCATTCTCGGTTTTTTCTTCAGCAATGAAATGCTTTTGATTTTTGGCGCTAACGGAAGTATCATGGCGCCAGCTAAAGAATTTTTCTTTCCAGTTTTGCTTGGTGTCCCGTTTTTAGCGCTTTGCATGATGGGAACTAATATAATCCGTGCTGAAGGAAAAGCTACTTTTGCCATGGTTTCTATGATAATTCCTGCATTCGTAAATGTCATTTTAGACGTTCTATTTATCAAGTTTTTAAATATGGGAATTTACGGCGCAGCAATCGCCACTTTAATTTCATATACAAGCTGTTTCCTCTTCATACTTTGGTTTTTTATTTATAGGACAGAATTAAAATTGCAATGGCATCATTTCAAATTCAATAAAAAAATTGTCAAAGAAATCACTTCATTGAGTTTTGTGACTTTTTCAAGACAAGGCGTAATCAGCATTTTGGCAATTATCTTGAATCATACTTTATATACTTATGGAGGCGAACATTCTGTAGCGGTTTATGGCATTATCAGCCGCATGCTGATGTTTGCTCTGTTTCCTGTTTTGGGAATCACACAGGCATTTTTGCCGATTGCTGGTTATAATTATGGTGCGGAAAATTACCATCGTGTGAAAGAATCGATTGCTGTTTCTATAAAATATTCTGCTGTTTTAGCGACATTGATTTTTGTCGTAATTTTATTCTTTGCCAAACCAATTGTAGCTGTTTTTACGACCGACCAACTGGTAATCGATGAAACCCCAAATGCGTTGCGATGGGTTTTTGCAGCCTCGCCGATTATCGCGATTCAGTTGATTGGCGCTGCTTATTTTCAAGCTGCCGGAAAAGCCAAAAAAGCCTTGTTATTGACTTTGACTAAACAAGGATTTTTCTTGATTCCGCTGGTTTTAATTTTGCCAAAATTCTTCGGAATCTTCGGAGTCTGGGTCGCTTTCCCGATTGCAGATGTTTTATCTACGATAATTACCGCTATTTATTTGAAAAAAGAAATGAACGAAAATCTAATTGAAAATACGGATGGAAAATTATTATGAATATTTAAAATCGCTCCATTTGATTTTCGTAATCACTTGGTTTGCAGGATTATTTTACATCGTAAGATTGTTTGTGTATCAAATTGAAGCGTCTCAAAAACCTTCTCCTGAAAAAGAAATTTTGCAAGCGCAATATAAAATAATGACCTACCGACTTTGGTATATCATCACTTGGCCGTCGGCAATTTTGGCGAGTATTTTTGCTTTTTGGATGCTTTTTTTTACTCCACAAGGCAATTTTTGGCTACAGCAATCTTGGATGCACGTCAAGCTTGGCTTCGTATTTGCCTTGTACTTGTATCATTTGAAATGCCACCAAATTTTTAAGCAATTGCAAAACGACGAAGTCAAACATACTTCAAATTTTATGCGTCTTTGGAACGAAGGTGCCACAATTATTCTTTTTGCTGTAGTTTTTTTGGTAATTTTGAAGAACGCCGTCAACTGGATTTTTGGAGTAATCGGAATCATTCTTTTCTCTGTAATTATCATGTTGGGCTTTAAATTTTATAAAAGAATTCGGGAAAGAAACCAGAATTAATGCTGCAACCAATAAAAATAAAACGACTTTCACTTCGCGTCAGAATCTTCCTTTCGATGATTTTTTTGACTTTGATATCCTCAATTTTGATGGCGTCGCTGTCAATTTATCAATTTAAAAGAGAAGCCAAAGAATATCACGAAGAACGCTTAGAACGCCGTGAAACTGCTGTAAAAGAGCATATAAATTACATTTTAAATACTACGACTTATCCGCTGACGACTGAAAATCTTCCTTTGATTTTTAAGGATGAAATTTACCGCTTGGCTGACATTCATAGTTTGGCGATCAACATTTATGGCTTGGATGGAAAACTGCTGAAATCCTCAAAAGCTTCATTCACTGTTGATACGATTTTGCCTCCGATTCCGAATTATATTTTGAAATTAGTGCAGTCATCTATGGACAAAAGATATGTCGATGTCAAGTCTGCTGACGGCATAAAATTTCGTTCTTCGTATGCGCAAATCAAGGATACGAAGTTCAAACCGCTGGGAATTTTAAATCTTCCTTACATTCCAGATGACGGATTTTATGAGAAAGAACTGCGGAATTTTTTGATTCGTTTGGGTCAGGTTTACTCGATAATGCTGATTGTGGCTTTTATCCTGGCTTACTTTCTATCGAGTTACATTACGCAGTTTTTGAAATCAATTACCGATAAAATTACCGAAACGCGCTTCAATCAAAAGAATGAGAAAATTGAATTGGAAGACAGCAGCAAAGAAATTGCCCTTCTGGTTCACGCTTATAATTCGATGGTGGAAGAATTGGAAGAAAGCGCCTCGAAATTAGCGCAAAGCGAACGAGAACAGGCTTGGCGCGAAATGGCGAAACAAGTGGCACATGAAATCAAAAATCCGCTCACGCCGATGCGTTTGACGGTGCAGAGTTTCCAGCGAAAATTTGATCCGAATGATCCTGAAGTGAAGCAAAAAATGACGGATTATTCCAATACTTTGATTCAGCAGATCGACACGATGAGTTCTGTGGCTTCGGCGTTTTCGAACTTTGCTTCGATGCCGGCTCAACAGAATGAAACTTTGAATGTTGTGGATGTCGTGCAGTTGACTTTGGATATTTTCAACGAAGATTATATCCAATTTAAAAGCGATTCGAAGGAAATTATCACGATTATGGATCGCACGCAATTGATTCGCGTGGTGACGAATTTGGTTAAAAATGCGATTCAGGCAATTCCAGAAAATCAAGTGGAAAAATCAATTATTGTTTCTGTCAAAGAGGAAAAAAACCAAGTGCAGATCAGCGTCCAGGACAACGGAACCGGAATTGAAGGCGACGACAGCAGCCGTATTTTTGAACCAAAATTCACTACGAAAAATTCAGGAATGGGATTAGGTTTGGGAATCATCAAGAATATTATTGAAAATTATAACGGAACGATTACTTTTGAAACAGCACCTGGAAAAGGGACGGTTTTTTGTGTTTTTCTTCCTATAATTAGGATGTAAACATTTTTTGTCATTCCGACGAAGGAGGAATCTTCACAAGAAACTAACGACATTGAGATTCCTCCTTCGTCGGAATGACAAGATTGAAAATAACAAACGAAATAAACATACAAATATGAACTACGAAAATATTTTAACGACTTCTGAAAACGGAATCGCAACGGTTACCATCAACAGGCCAACAAAGTTAAATGCTTTGAACAAAGCGACAATTCAAGAACTTCACGATTCTTTTGAAGCTTTAGAAAGGGATGAAAAAGTTAGAGTTATTATTTTGACCGGAAGCGAGAACAAAGCTTTTGTGGCTGGCGCAGATATTTCTGAATTTGCAAATTTTTCTGTTTCTGAAGGCGCTGAATTAGCTGCAAAAGGACAATCTTCGCTATTTGATTTTGTAGAAAATCTAAAAACTCCAGTTATTGCAGCCGTGAACGGTTTTGCTTTAGGCGGTGGCTTAGAATTAGCGATGGCTTGTCATTTCAGAATTGCTTCAGATAATGCAAAAATGGGCTTGCCAGAAGTTTCTCTTGGCGTGATTCCAGGTTATGGAGGAACGCAAAGATTGCCACAATTGGTTGGAAAAGGAAAAGCTATGGAATTAATCATGACTGCAGGAATGCTGACTGCCGAAGAGGCAAAAGTTTCTGGGTTGGTAAATCACGTGGTGCCGCAAGCTGAATTATTGGAACTGGCAAATAGCATCGCTCAAAAAATAATGAAGAATTCTCCTGTGGCAATTGGAAAGGCAATTGAAGCGATTAACGCAAATTTCAAAGATGGTGTTGACGGTTATGCGGTTGAGATTAAAAACTTTGGAGAAGCTTTTGGAACGGAAGATTTTAAAGAAGGAACTGGCGCTTTCTTAGAAAAAAGAAAGCCGGTTTTTACTGGAAAATAAATTGTTCAAAATCCCGTCAAAATGATGGGATTTTTTACTTATATTCGACGCAAAATCCTCTAAATATGAAACTAATTCTACGATTCATTTTCATTTCTACTTTTATAATTTCCGCGAAAGCGCAAGATATTCCTTTTAAAATTTTAAAAAGCGAGATTTTCAAAGATGAATTTAGAGAGTCGAATATAGTTTTTGCTGAAGAAGCAGAAAATGGCGGGATTTTGATTATCCGTTCCTATGAAAGTGGTGGATTGTCAGTGGGAAGAGGTTATTATATTGAAGAATATGACTCTAATTTAAAGTTGCTAAAGGAGTATGAACAGCCTTTAAAATACACCAATTTTGAAAAATATGGAACCGTTCTAGGTATTATAAAAAATGAAAAAAACATTCAGCTTGTCGACATGTTCTATAATATTAATGAAAAAACCTATGTGTGTTCAGCTTACATAATCGATTTTGATAACTCAAAAACATCTAAAAAAGAACTTTTCAGATTGTCGCGCGAAGAAATCAAGCAATATGGAAATTTCTTCTTAAATCAGACCTTTTATTCTCAAGATATCAAAGTTCATGTGGAACCTGGCAACGAATCAGGCGTTTCAATGATTGTTAATGAAGACCGAAATGCTTTTGCGATAACAATTGACATGAAAACAGAAAAGTCAGAAGCTTTAAAATTATATCTTTTTGACAAGGATTTGAATAAAAAATTTGAGCATATTTACGTAAGAGAAATTAAGGATAAAAAGTTCAGGTATGAAAATGTAGATGTTTCAAAAGACGGGAACGTGCTTTATCTCTTGGGCAAAGTTTATGCAGATGAAAAGAAAAAGAAAAAAGTAGGTGGCAAATACCAATATGAATTGACACGATTTTCTTCTGAAGGAGAAAAGACACAAGTTTTTGACACTGAAGAACATTTCTCAGGAACCTTGACCACAATTGCTTCGCCAGATAAAATTACCTGCATTGGATTTTACTCTGACCAAAGCGACAATCGATTTAAAGGAATAAGCTATTTTGAACTAGATCCTATTTCGCTAGATATTCGAAAATCGAAATTTAATCCGTTTAGCCAGCAATTTATGATTGACAAATATGGCGAAGAAAAAGACAAAGAACTAAAAAACCTGGTTTTCAAAAAAATCCACTTGACAAAAAGCAATGACATCATTTTCAATGCCGAAGAGTTTTATATTACCAGCAATAATGACCAAACTTATTATAATTATGATGATATCGTCAGTGCAAAAATCAATGCCGAAGGAGATTTAATTTGGGCAAGAAACATCAATAAAGACCAATATACAACAGACAATGATGCTTACATTTCATACACTTCAACAATTAAAAATGACGACACTTATTTTTTCATCAATGCCAGTGAAAAAATAAAAAAGTTAAGCAATGACCGAATTTTATTTAAGCATGTCAGAAAAAACAAGTCCAACTTAAATATCATTAGAATCAATAAAAATGGTGATTTTGACTTTCAAGAAGTTTTAAATAATGAAGATAACGAAGTTCCGTTTATGGTTTCAAAAGGAATTATAAACGAGGAATCTGTTTTCTTTTTAGGAAAAAAAGGAAAAGAAAAACAATTGTTAAAAATTAACTTATAAAATCTATTTCCTTGATTTATCGATTTGACAAATTATAATTTCCCTTCACATTCCGCAAAAAAATGCTCCAAGAATTTCTCCATATAATTGTGTCTTTCTTCAGCAATTTTCTTTCCTGATTTGGTATTCATTTTATCTTTCAGCAACAATAATTTTTCATAGAAATGATTGATTGTTGGCGAAACAGAATTTTTATATTCCTCTTTGTTCATATTTAAATTCGGAGCAATTTCTGGATTGTATAACGGCCTGTTTTTAAATCCGCCGTAATTGAAACATCTAGCAATTCCAATAGCTCCGATGGCATCCAAACGGTCTGCATCTTGAACAACATCTAATTCTATAGACGAAAATTTACGTTCAACATTTCCTCCTTTGAAAGAAATATTTTCGATAATATTGATTACATGAACTATAATTTCTTCGGAAACATTTTGGCTTTCTAGAAATTCATGGGCAACTTTTGGCCCGACGGTTTCGTCTCCGTTGTGAAATTTGCTATCAGCAATATCGTGTAATAAAGCGCCGAGTGCGACAATTGTTTCATCGCATTTTTCTTCTTTAGAAATATTTAAAGCGTTTTTATAAACTCTTTCGATGTGAAACCAATCATGACCTCCTTCGGCATTTTGAAGTTCTTGTTTTACGAAAGAAATTGTCTTTTCTATTAAAGTTGCATTCATAGTATTTTAGGAAGAAAAAAATCCTTTCGGTAAAGAAAGGATTTAAATTATTTATGATTTTAAAGTAGCTGGCTCGACCCATTTAAAAATATGAGATTCTGCCGGAATTACGATTCTATCAGAAATTCTAGCCATTCTTGAAGGCAATTTCATAAGATAGTCACGGGCTTTTTCAGCTTCGTCTGTCAAGCCACTGATTTTTGCGATTTCCCATTTGTCAATAAGTTTTTGCATAATGTCAACATAATCGTGTGCTGTATAAACTCCGATTCTTTGGGCTGAATCAGAAAATTGTTCGAATGCCGAACTTATTTTTTCTCCAGATTCTCTTAGAAATTGGGCAGGCATAACGATTTTCTGCTTCATCATATATTGAAAAGCAAGCATCATTTCACTTGGATCTACTTGAAAAATTCTATTTACAAATTCAGAATAAGCATGATGGTGGCGCATTTCGTCTCCAGCAATCAACTTGCACATTTTTGACAATTTGTTATCTCCAAATTTTTTGGCAATTTGAGAAACTCTGTTGTGTGAAATATAAGTCGCTAATTCTTGAAAACTTGTGTAAACGAAATTTTTATAAGGATCTCTTCCTGTTCCAATATCAAAACCGTCATTGATCAGATGCTGTGTCGTCATCTCAATTTCACGCATGTTGACACGTCCAGAAAGATAAAGGTATTTGTTCAAAAGATCACCGTGGCGGTTTTCTTCTCCTGTCCAATTTCTGATCCATTTTGACCATCCGTTTCCAATATTATCCACTTGATTCACGCCTTCCACATCCATTAACCAAGATTCATACGTTGGCAATGCTTCTTCTGTAATGGTATCTCCAACCAAAACTACCCAAAAATCATAAGGCAATTCTTTGGCAATTTCTCTCAATTCTTTTACGTCGTCGAAGAAGGTTTCATTTTGAGAATCAGGCAAAAGGTCAGTTGGCTGCCAAATTTTTTCCACCGGAATCAAATATTGGTCAACGAACGTGTCAATGTTTTTCTCTAGAAACTGCATTACTTCTAGACGCATGTTTTTTATAGACATAGTATTAATTTTTTATTCCTTCAACTATAGCTTTTTCGGTCTCTTTCATCAAATCGTCAAAAGGAACTTGAGCCACTGATATAGGCTTATGAACGGTAAAGGTAAGACGATTTCCTAAACCCGCAGGGAAAAAGCCATATTTAACAATTTTCCAAGAATTGTTGATACTCACCGGAATTACCATTGCCGATGGCGCATTTTTACACAAAATCTTCAATCCTGTTTGGGCAAATTCTTTTGGAACGCCATTTTTGCTTCTTGTTCCTTCCGGAAAAATTACGGCAGCGCGTTTATTTTTTTCTATATATTCTGCCAGACCTTTAATTGTAGGAACCGCTTGTTTTGGGTCTTTTCTATCAATTAAAACGGAACCGCCATGTCTTAAATTGTATGAAACACTTGGAATCCCGCTTCCTAATTCTTTTTTACTTACAAATTTTGGATTCGCTTTTCTGAAAAACCAAATCATCGCCACGATGTCATACATGCTCTGATGATTGGCCACAAAAATAACTGGAACTCCTTTTGGAATCAGCTCTCTTCCTTTTATATCATACGTAGTTCCAAGCAAATGTGTTGTTCTAAGCAAGAAAAAATTCAGGTAATCTACACTTTTTTTGTGAGCCTGATATCCAAAAAGGTTAAAACAGATCCATTGTATTGGATGAAAAACAACCAGAAACAATCCAAAAACCAGATAATATACCGCTGAAATCGGGTATGAAATAAGCTTTTCCATAATCATAAAATTCTCTGCAAAAGTAAGAATTATATTTTTGTTAATTTTAAATGTAAATCATGAAATTTTATCTCAAAAAATAGCTGTTGGTAGATGGAAAAAAAGAACTATTTTTACAAAAAATAAGTGCCAATTTATAATGAAAGAAAAAATGAGTTCAGAGAAAGACGCCAAGTTAAAAGCGTTGCAATTAACGCTTGACAAATTAGACAAAACCTACGGAAAAGGCACCGTAATGAAGCTGGGAGACAGAGCTGTAGAAGAAGTGGAATCAATTTCTTCAGGTTCTCTAGGATTAGATTTAGCTCTTGGAGTTAATGGTTATCCAAAGGGAAGAATCATCGAAATCTATGGTCCAGAATCTTCAGGTAAAACTACTCTTACATTACATGCTATTGCCGAAGCCCAAAAGGCTGGAGGAATCGCTGCTTTTATTGATGCAGAGCATGCTTTTGATAGAGGTTATGCAGAGAAATTAGGTGTAGATGTAGAAAATTTAATTATTTCACAACCAGATAATGGGGAACAAGCTTTAGAAATTGCAGAAAATTTGATTCGTTCAGGCGCAATTGACATTGTGGTCATTGACTCTGTTGCCGCTTTGACTCCAAAAAGTGAGATCGAAGGTGAAATGGGAGATTCAAAAATGGGTCTTCATGCAAGATTGATGTCACAAGCCTTGAGAAAATTAACAGGAACAATCAGCAAAACAAATTGTACTGTTTTCTTCATCAACCAGCTTCGTGAAAAAATTGGAGTGATGTTTGGAAATCCAGAAACAACAACTGGTGGTAACGCCTTGAAGTTTTATGCTTCAGTTCGTTTAGATATCAGAAGATCAACTCAAATTAAAGATGGTGACAACGTAATTGGTAACAGAACGAAAGTAAAAGTTGTCAAAAACAAAGTGGCACCACCTTTTAAAACTGCAGAATTCGACATCATGTATGGTGAAGGAGTTTCAAAAACAGGAGAAATCTTAGATTTGGCTGTAGAATTTGAAGTAGTAAAAAAATCAGGTTCATGGTTCAGCTATGGCGAAACCAAACTTGGACAGGGTCGTGATGCGGTGAAAACCTTAATCAAGGACAATCCAGAAATGGCCGACGAACTTGAACAAAAGATCAAAGCATTGATTAAAGAGCAAAACGCTTAAAACTTAAAACCCGAAATTAATTTCGGGTTTTTTTATAGCCAAACGCAACCTTTTTTATTTGTGAACATCTATTAAAAAAGCATAATATAATTTATTACAAAAAATGAAAAAGTTAGTTACCGTTTTAATGTTGGCCGTAGTTGCTGCGTTTACATTTTCATCCTGCAGCCTTGAAGATGATTCGCCAAATTACCATTTTGAATTTATGCCCGTCGACAGCGTTGCCGTTCCTGAGAGTTTTGTTATGGGACAAACTTATGTGATCAAAGCTTATTATAAAAGACCAACAACCTGTCATTTTGAGGAAGGTTTTTATTATGAAAGAGACTTAAATACTAGAACTTTTGCCTTGCAATCAAGAGTTTTGAACCAAGGTGACTGTATGCCAATTGTGGATGAACCTCTTTTAGAAGCTAAATTTAATTTCTTTGTAAACAGCAACGGTTCTTATCATTTTAAATTTTATACCGGAGAAAATGAAGCTGGAGAAAATACTTTTTTAGAATATGATATACCTGTTGTACCACAATAATTAAATCAATAGTAAACTTTGAGTCTAGAACAACTCATACATGATTGCAGAAATAATGATACAAAAGCTCAAGAACAATTATACAAGCTGTTTTCGCCAAAATTGTTCAGTGTATGCTTGAAGTATTCGCGGCATTATGCCGAAGCGGAAGACAATCTTCAAGATGGTTTTTTGATTATTTTTGCCAAAATCAGTCAGTTTACTTTTAAAGGTTCTTTTGAAGGTTGGGCAAAACGAATCATGGTCAACAATGTGCTTCAAAAATACAGAGGCACAACCGTTTTTGAAATCGTGAATGACAATATTGCCGAAGAGGAAGAAATTGAAATTGACGATGAAAATGTGACATTGGATTTTTTGCTCAAAATCATTCAAGAATTGCCTGACAGGTATCGATTGGTTTTCAATTTATATGTCATGGATGGCTATTCTCATAAAGAAATTGCAGAAATGCTAGCGATTACAACAGGAACAACAAAATCAAATTTAGCCAGGGCAAAAATGATTTTAAAAGAAAAGATAGAAGCTCAATCAGGAATAGGAAAATTTACCGTCGCAAAATGAGTGAGAAAAAAAACATAGACAGGCTTTTTCAAGAAAAATTCAAAGATTTTGAGGTTGTTCCCCAACCAAAAGTCTGGGATGCTATTGAAGCCGAGTTAAAGAAGAAAAAAAAGCGTCGCGTTATTCCGTTGTGGATGCGACTTTCTGGCGTGGCAGCAATTCTGATCATCGGATTTTTAGTCGGCGATGGAATGCTTAAAAATTCTACGGATGGAAATAGCGAAATTGTAAGTGAAGAGAATTCTTCCAATGGAGATAAAAACGGAAATCAAATTCTTCCTATAAATACTAAGGAAGCTGTAGTAAATTCAAATACTAAAAAATCTTCGGAAGAAAATAATCCGAATTCTAATGTGAATTCCTTACAAAAAAATAATTCTGAAAGTGATGTTCTTGCTTTGGAAGAAGGAAATTCCGAAAAAAATACTAATTCTGGAACCAAAAATAATTCTAAAAATACAATTGTTTCAAGTTCTAAAAATTCAGAAAAAAACGAAATTGCAAGCCATTCCACTCAAAATAAACCAAGAAAACAAAAGTCAAAGATTATAAAAAGTGCTTCGGAAATTATAATTCCAAACCAAAATATTGCATCAAATTACAGCCAAGAGAAACAAGCTGAAAATAAAGAAAATAAATTCGGAAATGAAGCAGTTTCTAATTCCATAAAAGAGACAAAAAATATAAATACTTCTCGAATTGCTTTTGACACAGAAGCTTTTGAGAAGCAAAAAAAGGATTCAGCGGTTGTTGCTGCCACTGAACCGAATGCGTTGGAAGAATTGCTAAAAGAAAAAGAAAAAAAACAGGTTACAGAAGCTAAATTAAATAGGTGGCAAATTACGTCAAACGTGGCTCCTATTTATTTTAGCTCTGCTTCCAACGGCTCTCCGATTGACGAGCAGTTTGCTGACAACAGCAAAAGTTATGAGAAGAATTTGAGTTATGGAATCGGAGTAAATTATGCCTTGAGCAAAAAATGGAGCGTGAAAGGTGGCGTAAACAAGCTGACTTTGGGTTATAACACAAATGATGTTGTTTATTATGCCAGCTTAAATCCAGCAGCAAGGGGAGAAAACAGCGTGGGTTACAGCGCAAAAGGTTCGCCAATTGTGGTGGAAGATTATTCGGCCACGAACACTTTGTCTTTAAATAATATCCAAGAAAAAACGCCTGGACATATTAATCAAACTATGGGATTTATTGAAGTTCCGGTGGAAGTTTCATATAAATTGTTAGATCGAAAATTTGGAATTGAAGTTGTCGGAGGAATGAGCACGATGTTTTTAAATGAAAACAATCTTTCGGTCGTTTCAAATGGATTGCAGGCGAGCATGGGAAAAGCTGATAATCTTAACGATGTCTCTTTTACCTCAAATATAGGATTGGGTTTTAAATATAAATTCTGGAAATCTTTTGAAGCCAATATAGAACCAAAATTTAAATATCAGCTCAACACATTTACCGAAAATGCTGGTGGTTTCAAGCCTTATTTCATCGGAATATATTCAGGAATTAATTTTAACTTTTAAAATATATAGTTGGTTTTATAGATTTTTACTTAGTTAAGTTGCGTCATTAGATACGTTAATGACAGGAAAAGCGCTTTGGTTAGGCGCTTTTTTCGTTTTGAAACTTTTGCAATTGGTTGAAAATTATCTCTTTTACTTGATCTCTGACTTCTCTGATTTCTTTTTTGTTGCCCGCATTTTTATCTTTGGTATCGACAAAATGATGGATTTTGGCGCGCATCAAACCCGGGCTTCCGCTTAAAAAAGTATAAGAAAAACGTTTTTTATTATCAGCAAAAGTTATCGGTACAATCGGAATTTGGTGCTCTAAAGCCAGTCTAAATGCGCCGTCTTTAAATTCATCCAACAAAACAGATTCATCATCTGGCACGCCACCTTCTGGAAAAATACAAATGCTTAATCCTTGGCTGAGTCTTTTTTGAGCGCGTTCAAAAACTTCCATTCTACTTTTAGAGCTATTTCTGTCTACTAAAATGCAGGTTCTTTTGTAGAAAAATCCGAATAATGGAATCTTCGAAAGTTCTTTTTTTCCGACAAAAACAAACGGATTTCTCACCAAAGCAAGCATCATCATTATATCGGTCATCGAAGTGTGATTGGAAACAAACATATAACTTTTTCCAGGGATCAGTTCTTCTTCACGCTCGACTTTGTAATAAAATCCCATTCCGAAGAGAATTACTTTAGCCCAAATTCTAGCCATTACGAAGAAATATGGATACCATTTTTCCTTGATTATAGAAACTAACAAAAACGGAAGCATGATGATAATTGGCAGTCCGAGCAAGACATAAAACCAAATCCGCCAGAGAACCCAAAAAATAATTTTTAAAATACGCATTTTGTTTTTATTACTTCCTTAATGAAAATTGTTTTCCAAATGTAAGAATTCAAAGCTTACTTTTTCTCAAAACATTTATCTTTGCCGTAATTAAAAGTAAAATGCAATACTTATTAAATATTTGCATCAAAAAAATTACAAAAAATGTCAAAAATCTTAACAGGAATTCAAAGCACTGGAACGCCACATCTAGGAAATCTTCTAGGCGCGATTTTCCCAGCAATCGAATTATCAAACAAGCCAGAAAACCAATCGTTTCTTTTCATCGCCGATTTGCATTCTATTACACAAATCAAAGACGGAGAAACTTTGCGTCAAAACACTTACAGCACTGCTGCAACGTGGCTTGCCTGTGGACTTGACACCAGCCGAGTAGTTTTTTACCGCCAGTCAGATGTTCCCCAAACGACTGAATTATCTTGGTATTTAAGCTGTTTCTTTCCGTTTCAGCGATTGACTTTGGCGCATTCATTTAAGGACAAATCAGATAGACTTTCTGATGTAAATGCTGGATTATTTACTTATCCGATGCTGATGGCTGCTGATATCCTTTTATATGATGCTGAATTTGTTCCGGTTGGAAAAGACCAATTGCAGCATATTGAAATCACGCGCGATGTCGCTTCAAGATTCAATAGCCAGATGGGAGAAACTTTTGTTTTGCCAGAATCATATACGCATGAAGACACAAAATATGTTCCTGGAACAAATGGTGGAAAAATGAGCAAATCAGCCAATAATATCATCAATATTTTCTTAGATGATAAGGCCTTGCGCAAACAAGTAATGTCGATTGAAACCGACAGCACGCCTTTGGAAGATCCAAAAGACACTCAGACTTGCAAGATTTTTGCCATCTATAAATTGCTTGCCACAGAAAGCCAATTGGCCGAAATGACTGAGAAATACAAAAATGTAAACCGTGATTTTGGTTGGGGACATGCAAAACAGGCTTTGTTTGAATTGATTACTGAAAAATTCAAAGTCGAAAGAGAAAAATATACTTATTACATGAACAACTTGGCCGAAGTCGACAAAGCTTTATTTGAAGGTTCAGAAAAAGCAAAAGTTGTGGCCAATGAAGTTTTACAAAGAGTAAGAGCGAAACTTGGATACTAAAATTAAATAAAAATCGTTATTCTTGAGTAAATTCTTACTTATGAAAACGATTTTTATTTTTATAGCCGTTTTATTTTTGAATATAAATGCATTTGGCCAACTGAAAGAAAACCAAATCAGAGTTGTTGGTTCTTACAAAGAAGTTTTAAAGGCAAAAATCTTTGAAGTCAATTTTTTTATAAAAGAAATCAGCACCATTACTGAAGGCCAATCTAAGGTAACCAAATCCTTTGAAGAAGCTAAAAAAGAGGTTCAAGAGCTACTAAAAACAGAACAACTTTCGAATTCTGAATTGATTTTCAAGTCTGCGCAAAGTCCGAATTTTGGAAGAAGAGGCGCAACTTACACTTTAACAATTACTGATTTTGAAAAGGTAAATAAAATACTACTGCATGAAAAAATTGGAAAGCTGGCCGATTTACACCTTAGATATATTTATGATTTCAGTGATAAATACCAAGAATTTTTATCTCAAAAAGCATTAGAAAAAGCAAAATCCAAAGCAGAATTTTTAGCTGCAGAAGCAGGAAAGAAAATCGGAAAATTGATTAGCATCGATGACAATACAATAAACAAGTCCTCTGTTTTTGGATCTTCAGTTAGTTACGCCCAAAAAATTGATAAAAATCCTGAATATGAAGTTCATTATGATTTGTATGTGACTTATGAATTACTTGAAAAATAAGCTAAATCGCTTCAAATAATTTACCAGGCAAGGGACGAATCACACCTTTCAATTCCATATTTAAAAGAATCGAAGAAATTCTATACACCGGAAATTCACAATCCAATGCAATAATATCGAGCAATTCTTTTCCTTGTTTTTGTAAATAATCATAAATTTTCTGCTCTTCAGGTTCCAGTTCCACGAAAAGTTGCTTTTGAATTGGTTTTGATTTTTCACTTTCCAAATCCCAGTTGAGCATATAAATTACATCAGCCGCCGAAGTTATCAAGTTTGCTTTTTGGCTTTTGATCAAATTATTGCAACCTTGGCTGTATTTGTCGGTCGCTCTTCCGGCAAAAGCAAAAACATCACGGTTGTAATCGCCCGCCATTGTTGCCGTAATCAAAGAACCGCCTTTATCCGCAGATTCAATAACAATCGTGGCTTCAGACATTCCAGCAACAATTCTGTTTCTTTTCACAAAATTCTCTTTGTCAGGATTTGAAGAACTCCAAAATTCGGTCATGAAACCGCCATTTTCCTCTATTTTGGCAACATACTTTTTGTGCACTTTTGGATAAATTTGGTTTAAGCCGTGGGCGACAATTCCAATGGTTTGCAGATTATTTTCCATCGCTGCTTGATGTGCCACAATATCAACGCCATAAGCAAAACCACTGACAATTATCGGATTCAGCGGAGACAAATCAGCAATCAATTTCTTGCAACATTCCATTCCGTAAGAAGTGATTTGGCGCGTTCCCACAATGCTGATAATCTTGCGATTTTTAAAATCAAAATTCCCCGAAGCAAAAAGCAAAACGGGTCCGTCAATACAATGTTTTAATTTCTCAGGATAATTTTCGTCTTTGAAATAAAGCGTATCGATGTGATTTTCTTTAATGAATTGAAGTTCTGTTTCTGCTTTCTGAAAAACGCTTTTGTCTTTCAGATTTCGAATCAAAATACTCCCGATTCCGTCGATGCTTTCGAGTTTTCCTGCTTTTGATTGAAAGACTTCTTTAGCAGAACCGTAGTGTGTGAGCAGTTTTTTCGCAACAATATCGCCCACCAATTCTACTTTTTGTAAGGCTAACAGATAAAATAATTCTTCTTCGTTCATGGCAAATAATTGAAAGTCAAATTAAAGGCTTTTTATTCAAATTGTTAATAAAATTTGTGAATAAAATTTTGTCCGCACTATTGAATAAGTAACTTTGTCAATATGAAGATTGAAAATTACATAGCCCAGCTTTTATACAGATACCAATGCGTTTCCGTTCCCGGATTCGGCGCTTTCCTGACTGAAATCCAGCCAGCGCAATTGCTTGAAGATGCATTTTATCCGCCAAAAAAGCAGGTTTCTTTTAATTTTCATTTGAAAAACAATGACGGTTTGCTGGCAAGCCACATCGCGCTTTCTGAGAAAATTTCTTATGAACAAGCCGTTCAAAAGATTGGAGAAAATGTTTCAGACTGGAGAACTTCACTGCAATTATTCCAACCAATCGTTTTGAAAAACATCGGTGAATTGTCTTTGAACACTGAAAACAATTTGGTTTTCAAACCAGTTGACGCTGTAAATTACTTGACAGATTCTTTCGGCCTGAGCAATTTTGTCTCTCCAAAAATCCAACGTGAGATTTACAAGCAAGAAGTAGAAGCTTTAGAAGAAAAAGCACCAATTATCTTCACGCCAGAAAGAAGAAGCAAGCAAGTTTACTTGAAATATGCTGCAGTTTTCGTTCTGGGTCTTGGCCTTGCCGGAGTTTTCGGAAACCAATATTACAACAATTACCAACAGCAAATTGCCACTGAAACCTTGATGGTTGAAAAATCAGTACAGCAAAAAGTGGAAAATAAAATCCAAGAAGCCACTTTCTTTATCGAAAGCCCGCTCCCAGCTGTAAAACTGAACATTAAAGAAGATAAATTTTCTTATCACATAGTTGCAGGCGCTTTCAGAAACGAAGCCAACGCGGATAAAGTTTATAAAAAACTAAGTGCAAAAGGTTTTAAAGCCAAACGCATTACAGCAACAAGACACGGTTTGCATCCCGTAATTTATGGAAGTTTCGCCACTTATGCCGAAGCCCAAAAAGAAATGATGAAAATCCAGAAAACTGAAAATCCAGAAGCTTGGCTTTTGATTCAAGATCTATAAATTTCAATCCCGATTTATTCGGGATTTTTTTTTGCCCATAAGTTATTTTGAGGAACGGGCGCCATCACATAATCAAATCACTCCAATTTTTCAAACTCAGATTTCCACAGATTCTTATTCAGTACAAATCGATTTTAAGTCATTTTTTTTGAAGCGAATCTTTAGGCAAATTACAAATCCATTTTCCTGCTGCGGCAACTCGCTTTAAACCTGTTTGGTCACAGGTTTAAGAGCTCAAACAATTGCCACATCAGGGCTATTTGAGAAACTAATTGATTTTTTGGAAAGGTCAGTCCCAATCTTTGCCGATAAACTTTGTCGACATTCTTTATCGACAAACTGCGTCACTAGCCCCGATTGAAACGGAAAGCCTTTTTCACGGAAAACTATTTTTTCTTTGGCTGGCAAAGCGACCGGAGGAAGCTCTTACCAGACAATTAGAAAAAAAGTTTTTCGGGGAAAAGCTTGGAGGGAAAAGCGGGAAATAGCTTCAAAAAAATAGATTAATTGTAAGGCTTATCTCTTACCTTTGCAAAAAAAAATATGCAACCAAAAACACCTTCTGAATCAGTAGCCGTTTTAACCGACTTGGTTTTGCCGGGAGAAACAAATCCGTTGAACAACCTTTTTGGGGGCGAATTATTGGCGAGAATGGACCGCGCGGCAAGTATCGCAGCAAGAAGACATTCACGCAGAATCACAGTAACGGCTTCGGTAAACCACGTGGCTTTCAACCGTGCGATTCCGTTGGGAAGTGTTGTAACCATTGAGGCGAAGGTTTCAAGATCGTTCAAATCTTCGATGGAAATTTACATCGACGTTTGGATCGAAGACCGCGAATCTGGAATAAAAAATAAGGCAAACGAAGCGATTTACACTTTTGTAGCCGTGGATGAAACAGGGCGTCCGGTGGAAGTTCCGGGAATTATCCCTGAAACCGAATTAGAGAAACAGCGTTTTGACGCCGCCTTGAGAAGAAAACAGTTGAGCCTGGTTTTGGCCGGAAAAATGAATCCGCATGATGCGACTGAGCTAAAAGCTTTGTTTATGGAATAAAAAAAAGGGAATCAAATTTGATTCCCTTTTTCTTTACATATTGGCCAACCATGACTGCGGATTGAGCGTCGTGGTATTTTGCATGATTATGAATTTCACGGCTGTTTTTCCGGCAGCATTTGTTGTAATTTTTCCTATGTTTTGCAATGCGGTTACTTTGTCACCTTTTGAAACGCTTACTGAACTTAAGTTTTGGTAAACGGTGTAGAAATCTCCGTGCTGTACAAAGACTACCATATTATTTGGCGATAAAAGCTGTACTCTGGTTACTTCTCCGGCATAAACAGAACGTACTGATGTTCCAGAATCGGTGCTGATTTCAACGCCACTGCTGTGGATTGTAAGCGATTTCTGCAACGGGTGTGGCTGGTCGCCATAACGCAAGGACACAAATCCTTTTGAAACCGGCCAAGGCAATCTTCCTTTATTGGCTTTAAAATTATTCGAAACGATTTTGCCTTCTGGCGTCAATACGATTTTCGTTGAATTTTCAATTGCTTTTGTTTCTGCAACCGTCGCTTTTGGATTTGCTTTTTTATTTGCAGCTGCGGCTTTTTTATTCGCTTCAGCAATCGCCTGCTTGATCAAAGCATTTATTTTTCTATCAATTTGCTTAGTCTCTTGCTGTTTTTTCTTGATATCGGCAGTTAATTTCTTGACGTCTTTTTTGATTGACAGCATTAATTTTTCCTGCTCTTGTCTCTCCTTTTGTAACTCAGCTCTTTCTTTTTCATTTTCAACAATGAGCTGCTGTTTTTCTTTTTTCTGAAAACCCAATTTTTCGTTGTAAGCAATTAATTCTGTTGATTTTACCGTAATTTCTTCCCCTTGGTTTTTACGATAATTCGAATACTGCTTCATGTATTGCGCTCTTTTATACGCTTGGAGAAAATTCTCTGAAGACAATAAAAACATCGCTCGACTTTGCTCAGAACGGCTTTTATAAGATTTGACAATCATTGCCGCATAATCTTTTTTCAATTCTTCCAATTCTCTTTTCAACGAATTGATTTTCAATTGATTCAAATAAATATCATCGCTTAAAAGTTTGGCCTGTTTTTCTGTGGTATTGATCAGTTTCTCGCGAAGCTTTATTTTTTCAGCTTGTTGCGCAATTTGAACTGTCACTGATTTTTGCTTCTGCTTCTCTGTTTTTAACGCATTTTCAGCTTCCCTGATTTCTTTCTGGAGTTGTTGTTTTCGTTCTTCGAGTTTTTGCTGTGCGTCAGTTTGCCCAAAAGAAAGGGAAAAAGTTAGCAAAAAGAGGAAACTGAAGATAAATTTTGGCATAAGGGGAAATTGTTTTTGCAAATCTAATCAATATTTATTCTTTCGTAGCCATCTGGCACGCTGTATGGGAAAGATAAATTCTCATTAAACGTCACAGAATTGTATTCGATGCTGATATTTGTCTTTTTTCCTTGCTGGATTGCTTCGATATTGACTTGCGTCGGAAGAATTGCTTCATTATATTCTTTGTGCGCCGGATAAGTCACCTGAAGCATTCTGTCTTGTTTTTCCTGAGCTATTTCTTGCTTTTTGATTAGGAAATTAGCCGCTTCAAAAAAGAATGATTTTGACGTAGTTTTATTTGAAGTGTCTTGCAATTTATACAAATCTTCTTCAATCGTAGTTTTGTATTTTCCTTTTTTCAAATCGTCCATTGCTTCACCGATCAGCATATTTTGCACTTTCTGAAAATCTAAATCAGTTCCGAGCCATTTGCTTAAAGAAGCGTAATTTCCTTCGAAGAATTTGCCTCCAATTTTTTCATAATATTTCACTTCAGATGGCGTAATTAGTGCTTTTGCCATTGTAATTCCGAGGAATCTGACGCTTACCAAAATCTGCTCGTCTTTTTTGATTCTGATTTCTGCAGAAACATTTTGAGACTGTTTGTCGTCTTTGTAACGCGTGCTTGATTTTATGTAAACCGTAGTGAAATCTCGCTTCAATTTATAATGGCTTTCAATAACTTTACTCGATGCAATCGCTTCGCTTGCGCCTGATTCAGACACAACCGCTTTTTTTGGACCGCAGGCGAAAAGTGTAATTCCCAACGCAATGATTAAAAACTTCTTCATTTATTTTTTCTGTTTTAAAAGCTGATTAGCCTTTGTAAAATACTGTTCTTTCTTTTTTGCATCGCCTAATCCACTGAAAGCTTCTCCTAATTGAATGTTGAAATTTATTTCTAAATCTCTGTTTTCTACCAAATAATCCATTCCCATTTCTAAGAAATCTTTCGCTTTTTTATAGTTTTTAAGCTGGTTGTTCGCCAATCCTGAATAATAATAAAACTCTGGCTGAATCGGAAAAAAGTCAATTAAAGTCGTCGCTTTCTTATTTAGAACGTCAAATTGCTTGTTTTCTGTATAAGCCTGCAACAGTAAAATATTTGGTTCAACATCTTGCGGATTATTTTTGGAATAAATTTCTAAATAATGAATGGCACGTTCCCAGTTTTTTTGTGCGTAGAAAATTTTTCCGACTTCTTTTGTTACCGAAACCTGATCTTCATTCGGAAGCAGGTTTAGCGACTTATCTAAAGCAACACTGTAGTTTGGATTTGTTTTTAAGAAAATCAAGAATTCTCTCAAGATTTTCACTTTCACTTTCGGATTTATTTCTTTGCTCTCAAAAACTTTATTCATGGACGCGACTGCTTTTTCTCCGTCATTATTATTCAGATGAAATTTAAAAAGTCCCATTTGTGCAAAGTCAGAATCTGGAATTTCCTTTTCTAATTTCTTAGCAATTTCAAAGGCTTTTTCTTCCTGATTGCTTTCAGAATACAAATAAATCAGCGAAATATATTTTGATTCGTCCTTCGGATTTTTCTTGATTGCATTTAAAAGCTGGTCTTTTTCAGCCAGCTGATATTTGGAATCTTTCATGATCTGCAACTTGTAAACTTCACGTTGCGGATTTTTTCCTACGGTTTCATCCAATTCATTTATCAACGCCAACGCTTTGTCAAATTGATCTGTATAAATGTAAAGCGACGTCAGATCTTCCTTATAATTTGCATCAAATTCAATCAGCTTTGTAACGATGACAACAGCGTGATTATAATCACGAGTTTGATAGCAAACATCATACATTCCGACATAATACCATTTATTCGTAGGATCAATTTTTGATGCTTTTTCGAAAGAATCGTATGCTTTTTTATAATCTTTTAACTGCAGATAATTTTTTCCTAATTCAGAATAAACAGCCGCATTTTCTGGCTGGGTTTTCAAGCATTTTTCAAGCGAAAGAATGGCTTTGTCATAATTCTCAATTCCTTTTTGCTTTAAAGATTCATAGAAATTATCTTGAAAAACATCCTCCGCCAAAGCAATATCGTCTGGTTCTTTTTGTGCAAAAGCCGGCATGGCAATGATGAACATTCCGATTGAAAGCGATAAGTAAAGATATTTTTTCATAATAATTTCAATTGCTTTACTGCAAAAGTTATTCCAAAACTGAGTAATCTCCGATGCTAATGCTTGTGAAATTTCCATCAAAAGAAGTGTGGCTTCCGATCATGGCATTGTCTAAGTTAGCATTTTTTATCTTAGAATGGTTTTGAACCAAGCTGTTTTTTATCGTTGTGTCTTGAACATGCGTTCCGTTTCCAAGCGATACATTCGGACCAACAGTCGAGTTTATTAAAATTACATCTTTACCAATAAAACAAGGTGGAATTATGGTAGAATTTTCTAATTTCACGTCATAATCCACTAAATGCTCTCCGTCATTGTGCAAAAATCCAAGCATTCTTGAATTGGTATCAACAGTTACATTTTTATTACCGCAATCCATCCATTCGTCCACTTTTCCAGGAACAAATTTCATTCCTTTTGCCATCATCTGCTTAATTCCGTCGTTGATTTGGTATTCCCCGCCATGGATAATGTTGTTGTCGATTACCAGTTGCAATTCATCTTTCAAAACTGAAATATCCTTGAAATAATAAATTCCGATCACGGCAAGATCTGAAACGAATTCTTTAGGTTTTTCTACCAATTCGATGATTTCGTTGTTTTCGTTTAAGTTGATTACGCCAAAAGCTTCCGGTTCGTCCACTTGTTTTACCCAAATCACGCTATCCGCAGTTTGGTCTAAATCAAAATCAGCGCGAATCAACGTATCCGCGTAAGCGATAACCGCCGAACCGCTCAAAGAATCTTTGGCGCACATGATTGCGTGACCTGTTCCTAAAGCTTCATTTTGATAATAAATGGTTCCTTTTGCGCCTAATTTATGGGCGATGGCAATCAATTCTTCTTCTACTTTTGCTCCAAAACTTTCATGGATAATAAAGGCTACTTCTTCAATTTCTTGATTTAAAACGCCTGCAATATCTTCGACCAAACGGTGAACGATTGGTTTACCAGCGATTGGAATTAATGGTTTTGGAACTGTCAAAGTATGTGGGCGAAGGCGTGAACCGCGTCCTGCCATTGGAACTATTATTTTCATTTTTTATTTATTTTTTAAACGCAAAGTCCACTAAGATTTCGCAGAGGTTGCAAAGTTTTTTAATTACTATTATTTTAAGGTTGAATGTTCAACTTGGAATTTTGAATGTTGAAATACCTAGTTTACGCTTATTTCACTCCAGTGCTTCCAAAACCGCCTTCTCCTCTACTCGTTTCTGTCAATTCATCTGCTTCAATCCAAACGGTTCTTTCGTGTTTTGCAATAATCAATTGCGCAATTCTTTCTCCGTTTTCAACTACAAAAGGCGCATTAGATAAATTTACCAAAATCACTCCGATTTCACCGCGGTAATCAGCATCGACTGTTCCTGGAGAATTCAAAACTGTGATTCCTTTTTTAGCTGCCAATCCGCTTCTTGGGCGAACTTGCGCTTCATATCCAATTGGTAATTCGATAAAAAGTCCGGTTTTTACAATCGCTCTTTCTAACGGATTTAATGTGATTGACTCTGATAAATTCGCACGCAAATCCATTCCGGCTGATGCCAAAGTTTCATAGTTTGGAAGTTGATGCTGTGATTTGTTTATGATTTTAATTTCCATTGCTGTAAAATATTTTCTTTAAAAGCTTAAGCTTTCCTTTTTAAAATTCTGGTTATTGTTTCTTTTTCGTTGTAATATATAAAATAGGTAAAAGCAAGTAGCATTGGAATTCCAACGAAATAATTCTCTCTGAATTGATAAAAATAAACTCCTGAAAAAACTATTGAAATTCCCAAATAGGCTCCGATTTTTTTCATGTCATACGGAATTGGATAATATTTATTTCCTAACGTATATGAAATCAGCATCATGCTTCCGTAAGCAGCAATTGTGGCAATCGCTGAACCATAATAACTCATCGTTGGAATCAAGAAATAATTCAAAACCAACGTAATTATCGCACCAATAATCGAAATATAAGCACCAATATGCGTTTGATTTGTAAGTTTATACCAAACGGAAAGATTTGTATAAATTCCTAAAAAGAAATTCGCTAAAATAATAAGCGGTACGACTCCCATGGCGCTCCAATAAGAAGAATCACGAATCATGACCAGTTTTAAAATATCTGCAAAAACAATAACTCCCAATGTCATCAGCGAACCAAAAATGACGAAATATTTGGTAATCGTTGCATAAGTCTGCTTTGCATTTTCATTGGACGCGTGACTGAAAAAGAACGGTTCGATTCCTAAAGTGTAAGCCGTTCTGAACAAAACCATGAAAAGTCCGAGCTTGTAACAGGCAGAATAAATTCCGACTTGCGCTTCGGCAGTATCAGGTGGTAAAAGATGCTGTAATAAAATTTTATCGAATTGATCGTTTATGGCAAAAGCGATTCCTGCAATCATTATTGGGAAACCATATTTTGTCATTCGTTTCCAAAGGCTGAAGTTGAAATGCCATTTGACATGTAAGTAATTCGGAAACAAAACCACGAGCGTTAAAAGGCTGGCAATAATATTTGAAATAAAAATATAGCCCACTTGAAAATCTTCGAAGTAAATGGAACTAATAAAACTATCTGGATTTTCGCTCGCTAATTTTGGCAAATAAATCAAAAAGAACAAGTTCAATCCTAAATTTATGGCTACGTTTCCAATTTTAACAGCGGCATAAAACAGCGGTTTTTGGTTTGCTCTTAATTTTGAAAAAGGAATAATGACCAAAGCATCAAAAGCTAAAATCCAAATCACATACGTAATATATTGGACGTCGATTTCTAAAAATTCTGCTACCGAAACCCTGAAAAGAAGCGCAACGGCCAAGAACAAAAGCGTTGTCCAAAAAATAGAAACCATTGACGTTTCTACAACCGTTTTTTTGTCGTCTTCGCTGTTGTAAAATCTGAAAAAAGACGTTTCCATTCCGTAAGCCAGAATTACATTAAAAAAAATCAGGTAGGCAAAAATCACGTTGACTCTTCCGTATTCTTCTTTTGGAAGCAATTCGGTATAAAGCGGCACCAAGAAAAAGCTGAACATCCTTGGAATCACTGTTGCAAGTCCGTAAATGGCGGTCTGCTTGAAAAGATTTTTATATAAACTCAAAATGTATTGTCAATTGTATTTAACAAAAATAACTATTTCTTTGGTTTTCGAATCAATTTAAAACCTTTATCAATCTATTTTTATTTGAATTTGTTTCAAACATAAAATGGCAAACTAATTATAGAATTAAAAAAGCAATATATTTGCCAAAACCATGAGATATTTCCGATGAAAAAAACCTTAATTTTTCTTTTATTTTTGTTGTCAAACTTTACCTATTCTCAGAAATATCCCGAAGCTAAAAAAATTCCTGTTGCCTTTTCAAAGCATAAATTTTCTTTTCAGGATGATTATTCTTGGATGGAAAAAATGAGTTCAGCCGAGACAAATTCTTGGGTTGAAGCTGAAAATCAAATGACTTACAGCCACCTTGAACTTATAAAGAAAAAATATTCTACTGCTTCAAAAATTAAAGAATATGACTTTTTGTCGACCAATAGTTTGCCCACCAAAAAAGGCGAGTATTTTTATTCTAGATATATGATTGACCAAAGCAAACCAAGCGTTTTGTTTTATAGGAAAAATCTAAACGATGAACCTATAGAATTGGTTGATCCTTACCGAATTTACAAAGACAATAATGTAAGATTGACAAGCTATTATCCATCAAAAAATTCAAGAATATTAGCTTACAAAATCAGTAAATCTGGTGGCGATCAAGAAGAAATTAGATTTGTTGACATTGAAAAAAAGAAAAATTTAGAAGATGTCTTGACCAAAATAAAATTTTCAGGCGTTTCTTGGAACCAGGAAAAAGGAGTTTTTTATAAGAAAAACAGCAATGTCAATACTTTTGAAAAAGATTCTACTTATCAGCTTTATTATCATAAAATTGGAGATTTGCAAACCAACGACAAACTCGTTTATGACACGACTGAATCTGAAGACGATTTTTCTTTTTTTACTGCAGATGACAAACTTATCATTATTGAGAAAAACAAAGAAGAAACTCAAAAGAAATATTTTTATGCCAGCCTTTTGGATGAAAATTATGTTTTTAAACCTTTTGCTTTAAATCACAAAAAAGATTTTGTTTTTCATAGTTTCAAAAACGGGAAGGTTTATTTTTCAAATTCAAATTATGACTGGGGAGAAGTCAGCGCATTTGATTTAGCAAACGAAACCAACGAGGTGAAAGTTGTGCCTCAAATTTATAACAATCTGCTTCTAGATGCCTTATTTTTAGAAAATTACATTATCTGCAAATACAAAGCTACAGCCAAAAATTATATGATGATTTATGATTATGAAGGCAAATTCGTAAGGAAATTTGAAGCTCCATATGGAATGGATTTCCATATCAATTTCTTAGACATAAAGAAAAACGAGTTGTTTGTTACCTTTTATTCCTACGTAATTTCTTATCTGAACTATAAATTAAACATTGACACCGGAAAATATGGTCCTTATTTTAATGATTTTGTAGAACCAAAACCTTCCTTATTCACGTTTGATCATTTTGAAACTAAAATAATTTCTTATAAAAGTCGCGATAATAAGGATATTCCAATAACAATTGTCCATAAAAAAGGGCTTCCGCTTGACGGAAATAATCCAACTTTGCTTGAAGCTTATGGCGGATTTGGATCTGTTTATGGGCCAAATTTCGACACAGGATTGCTTACGTTTTTAGAAAAAGGTGGCGTTTATGCTTACGCAGAAATTCGTGGCGGTGGTGAAAAAGGACAAAAATGGCATAACGAAGGAAGAGGTCTAAAAAAGATGAATACTTTTAATGATTTCATCGACGGAGCAGAATTTTTAATAAAGGAAAACTATACAAATCCGAAGAAATTGGCCATCACCGGAAGCTCGCAAGGCGGATTGCTCGTGGGAGTTGCAATGACAAAAAGACCAGAATTATTTAAAGTGGCGATCCCGAAGTTTGGTGTTTTTGATATGGCAAAATTCAACCAATTTACCGTTGGGAAGTTTCACAATGATGAATATGGAAATCCGGAAATTGAGAATGAGTTCAATTCGCTTTTAGAATATTCGCCTTACCATAATATTAAAGAAGGCGTTGATTATCCTATAACGCTGATTATTACTTCTGAAAATGATGACAGAGTACCGCCATTGCATTCTTATAAATTTGCTGCGAAACTGCAGAATAGAAGTGCTCAGAAGAATCCGATTTACTTGAAGACATTAAAGAATTCAGGGCATTATGGAAAAATTGCCAATTATAAAGATCACATTACTGAGGATGCTGAATTTTATAATTTCTTGCTCTATCACTTAAATAACTAAAACAAAAAAGGCGCTTATTTCTAAGCGCCTTTTTAATATTCTATAAATTCTTTATGCTTTCAAAGCTTCAGCTCCACCAACAATCTCAAGGATTTCATTGGTAATTGCTGCTTGACGCGCTTTGTTGTAAGTCAATTTCAGTTGGTTTCTCAATTCTGTTGCATTATCAGTTGCTTTGTGCATTGCCGTCATACGCGCTCCGTGTTCAGATGCGAATGAATCTCTGATGGCTTTGTACAGTTGCGTTTTCAAAGAAAGCGGAATCAATTCCTCGATGATTTGTTCTTTTGAAGGTTCAAAAATATAATCAACTTGGTTTTTGTTATCTGTTTTGATTGGAACGATTGGCAAGAATTGCTCAGTAATGATAATTTGCGTTGCCGCATTTTTAAACTGGTTGTAAACCAATTCAATTTTGTCATACTGTCCATCTACGAAAAGTTGCATCAATTCTTCCGCAATTGCAGCTACATTATGAAAAGTCAAATCGTCAAAAACAGTATTATTGTTGTTGATTACCGTATTTGCTTTTTTGATAATGTCATTTCCTTTTTTTCCAATGGTAACGAAATCAACCTGCTTTCCTGCGTAAAGTTGCACAAGATTTCTTGTTTGCTTTACAACGTTTGTATTGAAAGCGCCACTCAATCCTCTGTTTGAAGTAATCGCTACAACAAGAATTTTGTTTACTGGTCTTTGGTCAGAATATTTGCTACCGCTGTCTCCATCAAGAGAAGCGCTAACATTTTGCAATAATTCCGTTAGTTTTTCGGCATAAGGGCGCATTGCAGTGATTGCATCTTGTGCTTTCTTAAGCTTTGCAGCAGAAACCATTTTCATCGCTGATGTAATTTGCATCGTTGATGAAACGGAAGTAATTCTATTACGGATTTCCTTTAAATTTGCCATTTTTTCAATTAGAAAATTTGTCAATTAGCGAATTAGCGAATTATCAAATCCGCTAATTCGCTAATTTTCTATTAGTTATATTTCGCTGAAACTTCTTTCGCTACGTTTTCGATAACATCAGTGATTTTGTCATCTAATTTACCAGCTTTTAAAGCATCAAGAGTATCTCTGTGTTTTGCGTTCAAGAATTCTAAGAAATCTTTCTCAAATTCTCTTACTTTATTTACAGGAACATTTCTCAACAAGTTTTTTGAACCTGCATAGATAATTGCAACCTGATCTTCAACAGTATAAGGATCATTCAAACCTTGTTTCAAGATTTCAACGTTTCTTCTTCCTTTTTCAATTACGTTTAAAGTTACAGCATCCAAGTCAGAACCGAATTTTGCAAACGCTTCCAATTCACGGAATTGTGCTTGATCCAATTTCAAAGTACCTGCTACTTTTTTCATTGATTTAATCTGAGCATTACCTCCAACACGAGATACAGAAATACCAACGTTGATCGCTGGACGAACTCCAGAGTTAAACAAATCTCCATCAAGGAAAATCTGTCCGTCAGTAATCGAAATTACGTTTGTTGGGATATATGCAGAAACGTCACCCGCTTGAGTTTCGATAATTGGCAAAGCTGTTAACGAACCACCACCTTTAACGATTCCTTTGATAGAATCTGGCAAGTCATTCATGTTTTTAGCAATGTCATCATTAGCGATAACTTTACAAGCTCTTTCTAACAATCTTGAGTGAAGGTAGAAAACGTCTCCAGGATAAGCCTCACGACCCGGTGGTCTTCTCAACAAAAGAGAAACCTCACGATAAGCAACCGCTTGTTTAGATAAATCATCATAAACAATCAAAGCTGGACGACCTGAATCTCTAAAGTATTCACCAATTGCAGCACCTGCGAAAGGAGCATAAACTTGCATTGGAGCTGGATCAGAAGCATTTGCAGCAACAATAACCGTGTAAGCCATTGCTCCTTTTTCTTCCAAAGTTTTAGCGATTCCTGCTACAGTTGAAGCTTTTTGCCCAATTGCAACATATATACAGAATACAGGCTGACCTGCATCATAAAATTCTTTTTGGTTTAGGATAGTATCCAAACAAACTGTTGATTTACCAGTTTGACGGTCACCAATCACAAGCTCTCTTTGTCCACGACCAACTGGAATCATCGCATCAACAGCTTTTACACCTGTTTGCAATGGCTCGGTTACTGGCTGACGGAAGATAACTCCAGGAGCTTTTCTTTCTAATGGCATTTCGTATAAAGTTCCACCAATTGGACCTTTACCGTCGATTGGAAATCCAAGTGTATTAACTACACGTCCAACCATTTCTTCACCAACTTTAAGAGAAGCGATTCTTTGTGTTCTTTTTGCAGTTGAACCTTCTTTGATACCAGTTGATGGTCCTAAAAGTACCACACCCACGTTATCTTCTTCAAGGTTCAAAACGATAGCTTCAAGACCATTATCGAATTCTACTAACTCTCCATATTGAACATTTGACAACCCGTAAATACGAGCAATACCATCTCCAACATTCAATACTGTTCCAACTTCTTCCAGCGTTGCACCAGATTCAAAACCTGATAATTGCTTTTTTAATATTGCTGAAATTTCAGCAGGTTTAATTTCCGCCATTTTGTTTTATAATTTATACACTTTATCGTGTGGTAAAACTAATTACTAAACTCTCTTTTTAAAACTTGTAATCTGTTAGCGATGGAAGCATTGTATTGCTTGTCGCCAATTCTTATGATAAATCCTCCGATAATCGATGGATCTACAATATTTTTAATCGTAATCTTTTTGTTTGAAAACTCTCTGATCTTTTCAGAAACTTTTGCTTCCAAGTCTGCATCTAATGGAATAGCTGTAGTTACTGTAGCAACTTCAAAACCGTTCATTTCATCAGATTGCAAAACATACTGCAAAGTAATTCCTTCTAAAATCTCGAATCTTTTGTTTTCGAATAACAAGTGGAAAAGACCTTTTGTCAATCCATTTGTTGAAGCAAAAACTTCTGTCAAGGCGCTTTCTTTAACTTTTACAGAAATCGTTGGGTTTTGAATAAAAGTACTCAATTCCTCGTTTTCTTTAATCGTTGAAGAAATTAAAACCATATCATTATAGACTTCATTGACAACACCTTGAGAGATGGCCAAGTCTAAAATTGCTTTTGCATAACGAATTGCGGCTCTGGTTCCTGACATGATCTTAGTTTAATTTTACGTCACCCAACATTCTCTCAACCAATTTGGTTTGAGCTTCTTTGTTAGATAATTCTTCTTTCAATAATTTTTCAGCGATTTCAAGAGACAATGATGAAACTTGAGATTTCAATTCAGCCATAGCCGAATTTTTCTCAGCTTCGATAGCTGCTTTCGCTTGCTCAATCATTCTTTCTCCTTGAACTTGCGCTTCGTGTTTTGAATCAGCAATCATTTTATCTTTCATTTCACGCGCTTCTTTTAATAAAGCATCACGTTCCATTCTAGCTTCTTGCAAGATACGCTCGTTGTCTGCAGTTAAATTTTGCATTTCTCTACGAGCTGCTTCTGCTGATGCCAAAGCATTGTTGATCGATTCCTCACGGCTTTTTACAGCTCCCAAAATAGGTTTCCAAGCAAATTTTGCCAAAAGAATGAAGAAAACAACGAAGATAATTGTTGTCCAAAAAATTAAACTCTCTGGTGAAGTTAATTGCATACGATTATATATTTAAATTGTTTTGTCTTTTTAAAAAACTTCCTGGAGCCAACCGCTACAGGAAGTTTAGTCTTTAATTATTTTGCGATTAACGCAACAACAACTGCGAAAAGTGCAACACCTTCAATAAGTGCAGCAGCAATAATCATAGCAGTTTGGATTTTTCCAGCAGCTTCTGGTTGACGAGCAATTGCGTCCATTGCAGAACCACCAATTTTTCCAATACCTAATCCTGCACCAATTACAGCTAATCCAGCTCCGATTCCAGCTAAAATCATAATGTTTAATTTATATAGTTAATAATTAATAAAACTCAAATTAATGGTGGTCATGTTCAGCAACTGCCTGACCGATAAACAATGCAGATAACAGCGTGAAAACATAAGCTTGCAACGCAGCAACCAGCATTTCCAATACACTCATGAACAATACGAACGCTCCTGAAATTGGAGAAACCGCAACTGTTTCGAATATAAAGATTAATGAAACTAAACTCAAGATGATAATGTGGCCCGCAGTAATATTTGCGAACAAACGAATCATCAAGGCGAAAGGTTTTGTCAACATTCCGATAAGTTCAACCGGAATCATAATTGGCGCTAACCAAACCGGAACTCCTGGCGTATTAAAAATGTGACCCCAATAGTCTTTGTTTCCGCTAAAAGTTGTAACTATAAAAGTAATAAATGCCATTACGAATGTAAAGTAGATATTTCCTGTCAAGTTAGAACTGAATGGGAAGAACGGAATCAATCCGATAAGGTTGTTGATCCAGATAAAGAAGAAGATTGTCAAAAGATACGGCATGTATTTCGCGTATTTTTTCTCTCCGATATTTGGTCTGGCAATATCGTCTCTAACAAAAGTTACTAACGGTTCCAAGAAACCAGCGATTCCTTTTGGTGCTTTTGGATTTTTCTTGTAAGATCTTGCAACAGCTAAAAACAAGAAGAATAAAACGATTGCCGACAAAAACATTGAAAAAACATTCTTTGTTATTGAGAAATCTAAAGGTCTTGCATCAAAAGCAAAAGCTCCGTTATCTCTTTCGGCTGGAGTTAAAGCCTCGAATTTATCTTTGTAAAAAATTACTTCTTTGTAACGAACCAATTCTTGACCGTTTATAGCAGCAACGTGGTGACCTGTATTGTCATGGTGAAATTGTTCAGCAGAGAAAACTTCCAAGCCATTATTTGTCCATAAAATTACAGGAAGGTAAAAAGAAATAGGATGTCCGCCCCAATCAGCGATGTGAAATTCATGAGAATCACCAATGTGCGAATTAATTAATTCTGTAGCATTGAATTCTTTTTTTCCATGAGCCGCCTCGCCGTGGTGTTCAGCAACAGCTTCAGTAGCAACATGAACACTGTCTACAGCAGGATTTGCGAATCCAACGAACGGAATACATGCTACAAATGCAGCTAATAAGAACTGAAGTGGTTTATTTGAAATTACCATTATTAAATTGTGTATCTAATTTTACGTTTCAAAATTTTTTGCAAAGGTACATATTTAATTCACAATTGAAAATATATCAATTAATTTTTAGGAAATAAGCTCATATTAGAACAAATCCACAATAAAGCACGATTTTAAGCCTTATTTATTAAACGAACCGCAAAAATCGTTTCGAAAAGCAAAAACAAAAAGTACGGTATAAAAAACATTCCAACATCTGGAATGCGGTCAATTGTATCTGATTGAAGCAACGGAATTAAAAAAACTACAGATGCCATCATCTTAATCAAGCTGATTCCCATGAAAGCAAATCCTGTTTTATCAGGAAATGTCTTGTTCACAAAAAGCAAGAAAAGATAAGAAAGCATGGTTATGATTATATGAAAAGCATAGATGCTCCAAGTGGAATAGAAAAATGGAAAGTCTCCAAAAATAGTTGTGGTACTAAAATACTGCGCCACAAAAAGCACTAAAGAATAAGGAACGAGGTATTTTAAAAAATTTAAAAATGGAGACATTATTCTTTGTTTAAGTTCTTGACCTGCCTGATCACGTTGTAAAGCGCAATAAAAACAGACAAAAGCGATAATACTATTGTAAAAATTGACGTGCCAGTATATTTTTCATCCAGCCAGATTCCGAGATAAGTAAACACAAAAATGATAACTCCCATTTGAATAGGAATATTCATCATGGCGATCCATTTGCTAGGCGATTTTTTCTTCTGGTCGTTTTCCATCGTTTGGATTTAAATTTTTTACACTCGCTTTCATCACGCAACTTGCGCTGAATTCGGCACCTGGTTCCACAGATAATTTTCCGACGATCACTTCGCCTTTTATTTTGGCTTTAGCCTTTACGTTTAAAATCTCCAAAACCTCAATTCTTCCATCAAATTTTCCTTCAATATCCGCATTTTTGCAGACAATATCACCGATGACTTTTCCGGCCGGACCAATAACAATTTTTCCTTTAGAATGAAAATTTCCAATCAATTCTCCATCCAATCTAAAATCAGCTTGGGAAATGATATCGCCTTTAATAACCGTTCCTTCAACGATTCTATTGGTTTTTCCTAAAAGATCTGTATATGATTTCGGATTTTTCTCAAACATCTTTATGGTTTTTTTGCCGTCAGATAATCTGCCAGATTTTTCTTGATCTGAACTACTTTATAATTTTCATTCGAAATAATAATCGATGGATCCGCAATCTTATAGTCTTTATAATCCTTAAGAATTGCCGCAATATTTCGAGCGCTTTCTTCTGATTTTGGTCCGTGGATTACTAAGAAACTTTCTGTCATTGTGTAAGCATCAATTGAAGTGCTCATTTTCATAGACTGTGATTCTGCTATGTATTTCTTGATCTTATCTTGAAGCGTTTTCGTCTTTTTATCAGCTGGATCTGCACTGATTTTATACAAAACTTTCCAGCTTGCTGGCGTTTCTTTATCAAAAGCAATCGCTTCCAGTTGTGGAATATTTGTGGTCAGCAAAGATTCAGCTTCTTTTCCTTCTTTGCTGTTTGGATAATTCAAGGCTACATAATTCAACGCTCCTTTATATTCTTCCAAACCTTTTAATTTACCTTGCGTATTGGCTTTCAGCAATTCAATTTTTGGTATAATATCTTCTCCTGAATACAAATCAATCAAAACATCAGCTTCTGTCAAAACAGTTTGATATTGTCCCGCTTCATATTTTTTGAATAACTTGTTATAAGCCGCTTCAGGCGTGTCATTCGCTTTTGCCAAATCTTCAGGAGAACTTCTCAAGATTACTGCATATCGTGAATCTGGATATTCAGCAATGATTCTTGCTTTCATCGCCAGAGCCTTTTCCTTGTCTGTAATTTCATAAATCTTGTAAAGATTATACATCGATGGCAAGATCAATCTTTCTTCAGGACTGAAAGTCAAAAGCTTTTCTAATCTTCCAGAAGCCAATTCATATTTCTTAAATTTGTCCTTATATATAAGTCCTAATTGGTAATAAGCAAAATTTCTGTCTTTAGCAATGCTGTCCGTTTCCTTTTGCGTTGCCGGAAGCTGTTTCAAATAATAATCAACCGTGTAGCGCACGTCAATTTTTTTCACTTCCTCTTCAGGATTTTGTCCGTCAGTACTTGCTAAATCTTCTTCTTCTGGCTGATCGCCAAAACCGATTTTAGATTTTGCTTCAGATAATCTCCAATTACCTTTTGCGTTTCTAGTTCCCCATCTTTTTCTAAATTCATTTTTCCCATACGCTACTGTAGCTTGGTTATAGAAATAGAAATTAGAATTCCCTGAATTGGTATTTGTTGTCGCTGCTGTAGTTGCTGCCGGTTTTTTTGATGACGCATCTAAAACTTGCTGGCTAGCAGTAAAGCTGCTTTTTGCTGCCATTTTTGCATTCTGCTCTTCATCGCCATCTAAAACTTCAGGAGGGCCGCCTGGCTGTCCTTGACCTTGATTTAATTCTGCATCTCTTGCTGCTTTTGCTGCTTTTTTCTCGTCTTCTAATTTCAACTTAGCGATCAAATCTTCAAAAAACGAAATTTTGCCTTCTTCAGACATGGCAACAATTCGCAAGATGCTGTCATTGACTTGAGCAATTTGCTCATATTTAATAACGTCCACAAGATTTTCTCTTTTCTTTTTAATGGCTTTGTGCTCGCGAGTCTTGGCATCCATTTTCACCAACGTGCTATCATAATATTGACCAGCTGTCACATATTTTGCATCGTTAAAATTGATTTCTGCCAGATTTCTATAATTTGAAGCCGTCAAATAATTATCTTGAGAATTGGCTCTCAATGATTTGTTGTAGTATTTCTTAGCATTGTCTTTTAAACCCTGCTTGTCATAAAAAAGAGCAACTTGATGGTTTAAAATATCTAAAAAAGGTCTGTTTTCACGGTCTTTCAAAAGATCATTGTATTTTTCCATGAAAGCCAACGTGTCGCCGTTTTTATAATCAAAATACTGCGCTTGTTTTGCATGTGCTTGCATTACATAACGTCTTGGCGACTGCCTGTTCATGTCAATAACAGTCTGGTATTCAATATTCGCGCTGTCTTTGTCTTTTTTAATATCATATAACTGACCCAATATAAAATGATATCGCGCCTTTTCTTCGTTCTCTTTTGTAAATGCTGCAGCCAATTTCAATCTTGAAACAGCACTGTCTTTTTCTTCAATATTTAAAAATGCCTGCGCAAGAATTGCATTGGCGTCAGCAAAAATCTGGTTTTTAAATTTGATTTCTTTCAGCAGCTTGCTTAAGTTTTTAATGGCCAAAACATCATTTTCCATTCTGATGTTTGTTTTTTCACGCCACACTTTTGCTTCATAAATCTTATCACTATTTGGATATTTATAAAGAATGTAGTTGAAAGCCTCTAAAGCCGGCACAAAACGCTGGTCATAATACCTGGATTTTCCAAGAAGCAAGTGTGCTTCATCCATCTGCGGATTTTTCTCACCGCCTTCAATATACATCGAATGTTTTTGGATTGCCTTGTTTGCCTTAGTTTCCGCGCGTTCAAAATTTGGATTTTTCTTTTCACCCGGCATCATTGATTCGTCAGTGGGCTGCATTCTTTCTACCGGAAGAATTTCCCAAAAATTATCAACATATTGCGTTTTCAGCTCATCAACGCCCGCTTTTAATGCAATATCTCCGTTGTAAAGAATATTGTATTCTGTGCTGAGCGCGTGCATGTTTCTACTAACAAAAGTATCTTTCTTGGTAGAACAAGCAATCAAGAGAGCGAAGAGTCCGCAGAAAATGGCGTATTTTAGTGTATTGGTTTTCAATGTAAAACGGTTTTATTCTTTAACTTTCAAAAGTCTATTTTAGTATAATGACTGGTAAAAATACGCTTCTTTTTGATATGGAGAAAAAAAACGCTGCTTTTTTGATTATTTCATCCTATTCAGAATCTCTTTACGCTCTCAATTGGCAATTAGAACGGCTTATCTCCTTAAACAAAAATGACCCTTGCTTCTCACTTATCATTGATTTTGTTAGTGCTTGCGTGGAAAAAATTCGCAATGCATTATCTCCATAAAAAAAGCCCCAATGCAGGGGCTTGTCTATTAAATTATCGGATCAATTGGTGCTGGGGCGATGCCACTGGGCGTATCATAAAGTACATAATCATTATACTTGGCCTCATCGGTTTCATAAAAAATATCTTTGCCGATATTGGCATATTTCACCACCAGCCTATACAATAAGTTAAGCGTTTCCACTCGGTCTTCAGTAGCCAGGTCACGGTCAGAAATTCCTTTTGCCTGATCGTCGATTGCCACGTCAAAAGTGGTGCGCTGGGTGTTGAGCAGTGTGATTTTTGCAGCCGTCAAACCTTCAGGGGTCAGATTCACAAGATACTTTTGGGCGGTTGAAGCTGTGATTTTTGCCGTTCTGACAAGGTCAGAATCGGTTTGGCGGCTGATTTCAGCGTCTCCAAACTCGCGGTATTTTGCTGTGTTGAGGCCAAATGCATTTTCGGCCATGTTAAATACCGTGCGCATTGTTTTTTCAAGAACAGAACGCGAAGCGTCTTTTTGTGTGGTCAAATTCATTTTGACAGCATCGAGCTGTTCATCAGAAGCAAAATTTTCAACAGCATTTCGGGCATTTACCAACTCGGTCTTTTTGGCAGCATTATAACCCCTGTCTGCAAATTCAACCGTGTCGCGATCTAGCAGGTTGATAATTTCATCTGATTTTTGTTTCAGAACGCCGTCTGTAAATACAAATTCTCTAGATACAGGATTTTTTTTCATAAAAAAGGCTTTTAAATTGTTAATATTGAATGCCAATGTAATAAAAATAACATTACATAATATTTTCTGTTATAATATTTTCGATAAATTTTATTTTACAAATGATGTATTTACTTACAATACCTCTGTAACTATGTAATAATGAATAAATTGTACTTCAACGAGCCATCTAAGAGGTTCAACGGGCATTCTAAGAAGATCAAGGAGCATTCTAAGTACTTCAACAGGCATTCTAAGAACTTCAGCCATCCTTTTATACAGTTCTTTACCTCATCGAAGCTGTTATTCGGGTATTTTAAGAAGTTCAAAGATTATTTTAAGGGGTTTGAGGGAGTATCTTACTGAAATAAAATACTTTAAGGGTTTGTAGTCTATTTTTTAGTACTTTTAGAGAAAATTAAATGTTGCATTATAGCGCATATACATCTATAGGGAGGGAGATATGCGATATAATATAGCGGGTATATATAAGTTGTGCGTAATTTAAAAGAAAATCCCTGTAAAAATGGACGCTAAAATTGAAAAATATAAAGAAATAGCTTTAAAGATTTTATCACCAATTAAGTCAATCGATGAAAAAACAAAAGCTGAGAAAAACTTTTTATTTTCAGCAAAAAGATGTCCAACTACAAATAGACTTCCAGATTATTATTTAGTGTATTTTTTATTTGCAGATTTATTAAGATACAAAGATTTAGGTAAATTCGAAAAAATAGCTTGGTCTTTTCCAATTGAATACAATGGTAAAGCTTTTTTAATTGAATATAGAAAATTTGGAATTGGTATTTTTGTAAATAATATTGAACAAGACCAAGCCGAAGCAAATGAAATTGTAAACAAAATCAACAGAGCTGTTAAAGCAATTAAATTGTATTATAACTATGTAGCAGAAGAAGGTGTGAAAAAATCTGAAATCAATGTAAATAATTTTAATTTTGATTTATTTGAAAGATTTAATTATTTGAAAGATTTATACAAAACACAATATTCTAAGTACGAGAAAAATAAAGGGAAGACTAAAACTGAAAATTTACCAAATGGTGGAAAAGTAATAAGTAGATTGGATTACAAATTTTTAAAAAACTCTAACCATCTTGCTATATCGACAATCGAAGCATTTTTTAGTTGGACAGAACATCTTTTTATTCATATTGCTATTATTGCTCAAAATATTTCAGACGGAGAACAAATTTCAAAATTAATCGAAGCTGAATGGAAAACTAAATTCATTACTGCAATTCCTTTGTCAAATAAAGAAGAAAATAAGTTTTATAATGAACTTTTATTAGTAAGACAACAAATGAGGAACTTTGTAGCACACGGAGCTTTTGGCAAAAATGGAAATGCATTTCAATTTCATTCAAAAACTGGTGCAGTTCCAGTATTAATGAGACACGATAAGACAAAAAATAAATTTGATTTTCAAGGGAATCTAAACTTCAATGATGAAGAAGTTATCAAGTTAATCGAACATTTCATTGAATATTTATGGAAAAGTAAATATCAACCTGTAATGCTTTATACACAAGAATACTATTTACCAACTATTGTAACTCTATCAAAAAATGGAGTTTATAAAGAAGCTGTTGAAAGTATGGAAAATATGGAAGAATTTGCAACAAGACTTTCAAACAAACTTGATGATTCTGCGAATATGGATTGGTAGAATAAACTACGCACAACACACGCTATAAGCAATTTGGGGATTTGGCTTAATTTGATATTGTTTTGTATTTGGAACATTTGGCAAATCCGAAGAATGGACTTAATTAAGTCCCAAACTGCGTGTAGCGCGGGAACGTTAGCGGCAAGGCTATAGCGACCCCATAATAAACAACATATTCTTTTCAGCTACAACATTCTGACTTTTGACTACATCTGTTTTTTGAAGTCGATGTAATTTTGCATCAACAAATTAAAACAGTAAAATATGAACATCGTAGTAACAGGTTCTCTTGGGAACATCGGAAAACCACTCACACAAAAGTTGGTACAAAAAGGACATTCAGTAACCGTTATCAGTAGCAATGCTGAAAGACAAAAAGCCATTGAAATATTAGGTGCAAAAGCTGCAATCGGTTCAATATTTGACGCAGATTTTTTAACAACAACTTTCAAAGATGCAGACATCATTTACCTAATGGAAACAATGGAAGCAGCAGGCGATATGTTTGATAAATCGGTTGATTTTATTGAAACAATCAATAAAATTGGGAACAGCTACAAAACAGCAATTGAACAATCGGGAGTAAAGCAGGTGGTGCATTTGAGCAGTATTGGCGCACATACCGACAAAGGAACAGGCATTTTGATTTTTCATCACAATATTGAAAACATTTTAAGGCAAATCTCTGATGATGTTTCAATCAAATTTATTCGTCCAGTTGGTTTTTACATCAATATGTTTTCGTTTGTGCAAATAATAAAATATAAAGATGCAATCATTTCTAATTATGGTGGCGACACTAAAGAACCTTGGGTTTCGCCATTGGACATTGCTGACGTAATTTCCGAAGAAATGGATAAGCCATTTGGAGGAAGAGCCGTTCGATATGTAGCAAGTGACGTAGTTTCGCCAAACGAAATTGCAAAAGCTTTGGGTAATGAAATTGGAAAACCTGATTTGGAATGGCAAGTCATTTCTGATGAACAACTTTTGATTAATTGGTTAAATATTGGTTTCAACGAACAAGTTGCCAAAGGTTTTGTGGAATTACAAGCAAGTCAACGAACAGGTTTATTGTATGAAGATTATTATAAAAATGAACCAACATTAGGCAAAGTAAAATTGGCTGATTTTGCGAAAGAATTTGCAATAGTTTACATTACACAAGATTAATTAATAGATGGTTGTTACATAAAATCAAAAGCCTTTTGGAAATAAGTTGAATAAAATATTTTTTAAATTTGCATTATGGAACAACGACAAACCAAAAGAATAAAAACAATAAGCGAATTTCATCGCTTAAGAGGTTTGTCGCAACCCGAACATCCGCTTATTAGTGTGGTAGATTATAGTGCCGTTCAGCGTCCTGCCGATATTGGCGAAACAAATTGGGTGTTTGATTTTTATCAAATTTCTATAAAACGAGGCATAAATGCCAAAATGAAATATGGGCAACAGCAATATGATTTTGACAATGGAGTAATGTTTTTCATTTCGCCTAATCAGGTTTTCAGAATTGAACTTGAAACTAATTTGACTACAAAAAAATCAGGTTGGATGTTGCTCATTCATCCCGATTTTTTTTGGAATACACCGCTTGCAAATACGATTAAAAAATATGATTTTTTTGAATATTCAGTAAGTGAAGCCTTGTTTGTTTCAGAAAAAGAAGAAACAACTATCAACACTATTATAGCAAACATTCAACAAGAATACCAAGCAAACATTGATAAGTTTAGCAAACAAATTATTGTTTCGCAAGTTGAAAGTTTACTTAATTATACCGAACGTTTTTACAACCGTCAGTTTATTACAAGAGAAAAAAGCAACCATCAAATTTTGGAACGTTTGGAAAAAATATTGGCTAACTATTTTAATACTGATGATTTAATTTCAAAAGGTTTGCCCACAGTGAAATACATTGCCGATATTTTGAATGTTTCTCCAAAATATTTAAGCAACTTATTAAAAGTATTGACGGGGCAAAGCACACAGCAACATATACACGACAAACTTATTGACAAAGCCAAAGAAAAATTATCTACGACAAATTTATCTGTCAGCGAAATTGCTTTCGAATTAGGTTTTGAACATTCGCAATCATTCAGCAAACTTTTTAAGACAAAGACAAACATTTCACCTTTGGAGTTTAGACAAAATTTTAACTGAAATTGCCTTTTTTTTATTATTTTATTTAGGCAATGGACAAAACAAAACAGAAAAGCCCAGCCGCTAACAGGGGTTTGCCAAAATGGGGGCTGACGAACAAAGGCTCAAGTTCAGTTTTTCAATTTATCTTTAGTACAAGGGTTGGGCTGAAGTTCCCTGATTTCCCCCACTTCGGCAAGCCCAAAACCGTTGTGCGAAACCTTACCAGAAATAACGAGAAGATGGAATTTTTAGATTATTATGTTAGCGAAAATGTTGATAAGATAAACCCAATTAATTTTATCAAGCAAGGAATTGTACAGTTCAAAATTTCTGAAATTAAAGAAAAATTATTTACTGAAAATCCAATTTTAATGTTAGGTGTTGAAGATAGCTTTTACCAAGAAAAAGCCAATGAATTTTGGAAAAACTATTATACTCACTTATCAAATATTAAAATTTCCGAGAATTTTAAACGAATATTGAGTGATAATAATTTATCAAAACAAGAACAAGAAAAAGCTCTGAAAGGAGAAAGCATATCGCCAATTGAATTGCACTCGTTGTTTATTCAAGCCTATAATAATTTAAATTACTCTTATAGTCATTATCATTTTGACTTTGTAAACATTAAAAAAGAAAATTACAAACTACCTGATATTTTCAATTACAGCAATGATAAATTAACCAAAATTGGAGAAACTAATTTGACTGATTCCGAATTAAAACAAATGATTAATCAAAGAAATTCTGTAGTTGTTCATTTTTTGGATAATGGACAACATTGGCATTGTCTTTTTATGACTTACAGAAGTTTGAGTGGAAAAGAAACTTGGAATAATGAAAAATCTCATTATCATTATTTATCAGATAAATGGAATATAAAAAGAGACGATGCTATAAATCAATTTAATAGTAAAAATTATCCATCTACAAAAGTTCATATAATTTGCAACAGATAAAAGGCATCGCACAACAGCGGTTTTGCGAGATTCCGAATTTAGTGGTTAATTCACGTTTACGTTTCGCAAGAATTTTTATCTTTAACAGAAAATATAAAGTTCCGAACTTCGCAACTGACGAGAAGCGGCGGAACGTTATACGACATTTTTGAGAACTTATGGGTAAACGAGATGATATATTTATAGCACTGTCTGGAAAAGACGATTCATTCATAATTGACTATTCGAATAAGATATTTGATAATTTAAAAGAACTTAATAGTAAAGAAGAAAAGTATTTTATATACTGTGTGATAACTGCTTTCTTATATTACTTAATTCTCAATAAACTATCTATCGGACCAATAGACATTGGACCTATTACACTCAATGATGTTTCAGTAGTTGCAAAATTTTTGCCTGTAGTTTTTATTTATTTAGTATTTAATTTGAGAACTATTACAAGTCACAAAAAAGACGTACTTTTTACTATTAAGACTTTATCCGAAGTCACTTTAAATCAAGATATTTTAGACCCAAAACTCGAAGAATTTGGAAACAGTTTTGTGACCAGAACATATCTACCATACTCCTTTTCAAATGCTATTTCTAAAATTCTTCCAAATGGAAAAATAAATATTATAGAAGCTTTAATAGGTTTTCCATTATTGTTGCCAGTATTATTGATTGGAATACTTCCACATGTAGTCGTTTTAATAATGTTAATCGATTTATACAATAATCAAATGGAAGAAACTTTTGGAATAATTTCATTTTGGTTAACACTTTGGGGTTACTTATTAATGTTCTTTTTCATTGTAAAAGAAGTACTTGTTTCTAGATCTGAAAACGCCGTATAACAGCGGTTTCTCGCAATTGCGAGTTTTGCTTAAGCCGGTTGTTGATTTTTCGCCAAAAATCTTATCTTAGTGGAAAATATACGTTCCCGAACTTCGCAACTGACGAGAAGCCCCAAAACATTAGCAACTATTTCAGAAACATTATTTAAAATGACAAAATCAGCAACATGAAATATTTTAAAACAGTTGCATTTATTTCAGCTTTAATATTTTTACAAAGCTGTAAAACAGCTCAACCTTTAAATTTTCTCGACGGCAATAATTTCCTTGTTTCTGAACACTATTATGTTATTGATTATAACCTTCCTGACAAAAAAGAGTATACGGAAAGAGAGGTAAAACAAAAAGATAGCATTGCAAGCATAAAAAATGAGTTTCAAAAATTAATAAGCGAATTAAGAGAAGAAAATATTGATTCAGAAATTGATACAATTTCTGAATATAAATTAAAATTTATTTCTAACAATCATAAAAGCGAAAACATCGGAAGGCCTTCAACTGAAACTCATCTTTTAAAAAAATGTGATCAATATGTGAATTTAAAATATTTTATAAAAACATTAGAGTTCACTACGTCCTATTCAAAGAAATATTTAGTCGTTTCTTCCATCCCAACTATTGAGCATGGCAATACTTATGTTAGATCATCGGATAAGCAGTATTATTTTGAGAAAATTGAAGCAGAACGATAAAAACAGCGACTGACATGAACCCGTTAGTGGGAATTTTGCAATCAGTGCTAACAGTTGCATTCGAAACATTACTAGCAACTTTAACCAACGAAAATGAAGAGTCAAATTCAAGTAAGAGGAACTGAAGGATATGCAGAAGCAACTCAAAAATTCATTGATGCGACGATAGCACTAAACTTTTTTGATCTGCATCGAGTTTTATAAATTTAATCCCTGAAAATCCCTGCCGAATTTTAGATATTGGAGTAGGCATAGGAAGAGATTCTTGGGAATTTTCAAAAATGGGTCATTCTGTACTGGCTGTTGAACCTACTAAAGAATATCGTGAGGTTGGCAAGAAAATGTTTCCTTCAGAAAATATTGAGTGGCTTGATGATGCCTTGCCGAAATTAGAAAAGCTTGGAAAAAGAAGTCCTTTTGATTTTATCATTGCTTCGGCTGTATTCCATCATCTTGATACTGCCGCACAACATGATGCCGTTAAAAGAATTTCAGAACTATTAAATAACAACGGTATTTTTATAGTCTCTCTTCGAAACGGACCAGCGGGAGTAGGCACTCACGTATTTCCGACAAACAGCAGCAAAACTATTGAAAGTGCTGCATCGTGTGGCTTAAAAACACTATTGGCAATTGACAATCAACCCAGTTTAATGAAGGATAAAGAAAATGTAAATTGGTCGAGATTAGCTTTTCAAAAATAAGTGAGCTAATGGTAAATAAAAACTCCCGCAAATGCGGGAGTTTTTATTTGCTTTAAACGGCAAAGAACCTTTCCAGTTCTTCCAAAGTCTCTGCAGAAGTTTGAATGTCTTTAACCACTTCGCCTTTGTGAAGCGCCACGATTCTATCTGAAACTTCAACGGTGTGCTGTAAATCATGGCTTGAAACCAAAATCGTTACATTTGGATCAGCAGCCAAATCTTTAATGATTTTCTTTAAGCGAAATTGCGTCGTTGGGTCTAGATTTGCAAAAGGCTCGTCTAAAATGACCACTTCGGGATTGCCGATCAATGTAGCGATAATGCCCACTTTCTTCTGGTTTCCTTTTGAAAAATCACGGATGTATTTTTTACTGTTGAGAATTTCGCCATTGAAAAATTCGGTGTGCTTTAGCAATAAGGCATCGACGTCAGCTTTGTTTTGGCCGCGCAAATCTCCGATAAAATAAAAATATTCTTCTGGCGTAAGATATCCGATTAAAAAGCTTTCGTCTAAAAATGCTGCCGTTAGCGGTTTCCAGTTTTCATTTTCGTTTACTTGAAAACCGCTATTTTTTATATGTCCTGTCGTTGGCTGGATTAGGTCTAAAAGCAGGCTGAAAAAAGTTGTTTTCCCGGCGCCATTATTTCCGACCAAGCCAAAACTCTCGCCTTTTTTAATTTCTAAATTATTTATGTTTAAAACTTGGGTTCCGTTATATGATTTTGATAGTTGGTTTACTTGTATCATTGTTTCTGATTTTTGGATGATTAGATTGTTAGATTTATGCTTTTTGCTTGTAAGCGTTTAGGGTAGAATACTTTTCAGATTTGTAGATTTTTTCAATGATTGCAAAGACCTTGTTTCTGAAAGCGAATCCGATTAATCCTAATAATGCTACTAAAATCAAGCCTGCATTTGGACTGATAAGTTTGTATCCTGCGATGTAAATCAGCATCGGCAATAGTAATTTTGGCAGTGAAATCAGCATCGTTTTTATGTTGAACGCTTTTTTATCGCCAAAAGCGCCTTTGCTTGAGCTTAGATCAATCGGTGTTTTTGTAAAAGCACCGCCCAGCAAGACCAAGTGCGAGTTTACTCCGATATTATAAATCGCGCCGACTATAATAATTAAGTAGGTTTCCCATCCAAAATAAAGGTAAAACGAAGCCAGGATCGTGGAAACGCCAGTTGCAATAACAATCATCCACCATTTTGCGTTCAGATATCCTTTGTAAGGAATATTTTGGGTCATCATTAATGGATAATAAGCGCTGTCCCAACTCGGAACGAATTGTCCGAAAGTGAATAAAAAACCGCCTGAGACAAAGATTCCGGCAAACATTTTCATCATCGGATTATCATATTGCTCGATTCCTCCGGAGAAAAAAAGCAGTCCATAAAAGAGGAAGAGCACGCTCATGAAAATCGTAGTTTTTGAACGTTTGTTTCTTTTGATTAAGCGGATGTCGTTTTTAAGGAATGTTCCGATAGTTCCAAATTGATCGAGCCAGACAAATTGTTCTGTTTTGGCTATGTCGTGTTTTGACGAAAGTCCGGTATCGAGGTGAAGGTTTTTCTTGAAATAGTTGAAAGTAACTAAATACAAACCGATTACTAAAAATAACGGAATCAAAAACAGGTAACTTGTATCAAATAATCCTTGGAAAAAAACCACCGTGTAATCGCTGATATTGAAAACCTCATAATATTGCGAGATTCCCAAAGCGACAAAAATGACGATGAAAATAACGAACAGATAATCTTTGTTGTTCAGCAAAATATTCAAGAAATTATTCGAATAAAATAACGACATCATCGCAACATGCCAAAAGATAACCTGCAACGGATCGTATCCTTCAATCAATAAAACGATTGAAAAGGGCACAAAGAAAAACGAATGTACCAAGTTAAAAAACGAAAGCATGGTTTTGCCCAAAGAAAAATTGACAATTGTGGCTTTTTTTATCGGCAAAGTCAGCAACGGCCAAATATTCATGACTGGTATTTTCTGTAAAAATAACCGAATCATCAAATCAAAAATAAGATAATAAATTACATATTTATTGACTTCGTGAAAAGGATCGAGATTGGCTTTTTTCAATCCATAAAACGCGCCAACTCCTGCAAATAAGAATATAATGGCATAAATGAATGCTATGATTCCCATGATGATTTTGAGCGCCAGATTGGTTCCGAACGAAGCTGATCTGATAAAAGATTTCCATTCGAGATAGAGGAATTTTTTAAACATATGATTTTTGGTTTGGTTAGTTATTAGTAAGAAATTTTTGGAAAACGTTACATTATAAATTGAAATTAAATCATTTAAGTTTTTGCAAGAAAAATTTTGAGCATAAAACTACTGTTTTTTGTTTATCGTCAATATTGCAAATTTATTAAGCTCTACTATAGAATTTTTAAGGATTTCTTGTTTAAAAAAGTTCTTGGATTGCTTACTTTTGCATAAAATATAAAGCATGTCTACATTTTATAAACTATCAATAAAAGAAGTAAGACGCGAGACCAAAGATGCGGTTTCGGTTCTCTTCAATGTTCCCGAAGCATTACAGCCCAACTATAATTTCATCGCCGGACAATATATCAACTTGAAATTAACTTTGGACGGAAATGAAATTCGTCGCGCTTATTCGATCTGTTCTTCACCAGAAAGTGGAGAACTGAGAATTGCGATAAAGGCAGTATCAAATGGCGCTTTTTCGACTTTTTCAAACAAAAGCTTGAAAGCCGGAGACGTAATTGAAGTGGGAACTCCAGAAGGAAAATTCACGTTTGAGGCAAATCCGGAGAGAAGCAAAAATTATGCAGCATTTGTTGCAGGAAGCGGGATTACGCCAGTTATGGCCATCATCAAAACGGTTTTGGAAAAAGAACCGTTGAGCACTTTTGTCTTGGTTTATGGAAACAAATCTCCCGAAGACACGATTTTCTACCAAGAACTTCACGACTTGCAATTGAAATACACAGGTCGTTTGTTCGTGCATTTTGTATTCAGCCAGGCAAGAGCAGAAAATTCAATTTTTGGAAGAATCGAGAAATCAGCGGTTAATTTTGTCTTGAAAAACAAACATGCAACTCTTGATTTCGATAAGTTTTATTTGTGCGGTCCAGAAGACATGATCAACACAGTGAACGACGTTTTGAAAGAGAATAATATTAATGAAAAGCACATTAAGTTTGAGTTGTTTTCAACTTCTACTAAAGAAAATAAAATCGACCAATCTTTAGAAGGCCACACTAAAGTGACCGTGATGGTTGACGACGAAGAAACGACTTTTGATATGTCGCAAAAAATGACACTGCTTGACGCTGCTTTGAAACAAGGTGTCGACGCGCCTTATTCTTGCCAAGGCGGCATTTGCAGCAGCTGTATCGCAAGAATCGTTTCTGGAACTGCAGAGATGAAGAAAAATTCAATTTTGACAGATAGAGAAATCGCCGAAGGATTGACGCTGACTTGTCAAGCGCATCCAACTTCTGCTACAATTTATATTGATTTCGACGATGTTTAATTCGCCTTCTTGACTATTCTATAAATGAAAAAGCCTCGCGATTTCTTCAAAAACAAGCCCGCACTTTTGGATGAACCAGAAGTACTAGCGCTTTTGGAGTATTGTGAAAGTCTTGAAGAGGAATTGGTTGATTTGAAATTTGAGAAAAACGATAATAAAGAATTGGTTTTGCTCGATATGATCAAAGAAGTCGTGAAAGGTTGCAATGCGCTTGAAAAAGAACAATTGGAACATGAGCGTTTTGGTTTTGAATCGCCTGATTATCGGGAAACAGTTTCTAATTTAAAAAGTTATATTCAAGAGATTTGCAGGATTAATAAGATTTGGATTTAAAGATTTAACGTCTATTTAAACGCAAAGTGCGCAAAGGTTTCGCAAAGGAAAATAAGAAAAGCTCTTTCAAATCTTTGCGAAAAACTTGGTGCTCTTTGCGTTTAAAATTTTTATTTTTTATTTCTTAGACTTCCAAATAAATCCATCTAAAACATAATGTGTGAATTGTGGCACTGTCAAAAGCGGCACCAAAATCAATTGCCATTGTACCAAATATTCAAATCCTTTCGCGAAATTAAAATGCTCGTTCCAAACTAAAATTTCCCAAAGGTATTCTTCTGAAAAAGCAAAGAAAAGCAAGATTCCAACGTAAGCAAAGATTCCTATTAAGCTTGAGAGCTTCGGGATTTTAAAGGAATGGCTGTTTTCTTTTTGGTTAAAATAAATCAAAGCCATGTACGGAATTCCGTGGGAAACTACGTTCAATAAGGTGAAAATTAAATCGTTGTTGAAGTAAACAATTCCAAAATACCAGGAAAGAAATGTTCCAATAATTATGACGTTTTTCGGGATATTGAAATAGTTGTTTTTTATAAATACATAAGCTGTTCTGAAAATATAAAGCGCAATTACGGAATAATAAATCCAAGTCAAAACTTGTAATAATTCTGGGTTTTTATACGTAAGAAATTCATTTTCAACAAACCACGTAAATTTTCTAGGCGAACTCATAAACCAAAAAATCATCGGATAAACTGTAGCCGTATAAATAAAAAGATTCTCTAAAAAAATGCTCCATTTTGTCTTGATTTCCATTCGAGAATACAATCTCATAAAGCCATACTGCTGTCTGATAAAATGAAAAACAGCCACATAAGCCAAAACCGACCAGAAGATTTTTGCTCCAAATAAAAACAAGACAAATCCAATGGCGAAACAAATAATCGGAAGATAAATCAAGAGTTTTCGCTTTTTCTGAAGTTCCTCTTTTACAAAATAAGTCTTGAACAAAGTGGCATAAACATGTGCAACATCGATGAAAACGATCAGCAGAAGCCACGTAAAAAACGAATGGTTTTCTTCAGCTTCTTTTAAAAAATCTTGAGAGAAGAATACGATTGATAATACCAAAAATTGTGGCATCAGGATAAAAACCGAATCCGTTTTTGGATTATTTAGCCAAGGTTGTTTCATCTAAAATTTGATTTACAGCATTAATTCCTTGGTGGAAAGCTTCTTCAAAAATAGAAATTCCGGCCAAATCGCTGTGGGCAAAATAAATTTTATTTTCAATCGATTTTGACGCTTCTTTTCTAGCATTTCCAAATATAAATCCTGGAACTGGACTAATCATTCCGTGTCCAATTCTTTGGATATCAATTTCTTGTATTAATTCTTCAATATCTGGATGAGCAATTTTTAAATCATTTATAATCAAATCTTTCCAATAACTTTCTGGTTTTGTCAGCAACTTTCGGCGTTCTTTTTTGATGTCATCCGTAGAAAAACTGTAATAATAAGTGATTACTTTTTTCTCTTGAATCTGACCTAAATTTTGATGCTGGTTGTAAATATAACCCAAGCCTTTTGCACCATAAATCACATTGTCCCAACACAACGGAAAACTGTTATTGTCGCTCAAATCATCAACCGTCAAAGTTGCCAAAAGCCACGGAGCGTAATGAAATTTCTTTGCCATTTCTGTTCGTTCTGGCAATAAATAACCATTTATAAATTGTGGCGTTGCCAAAATTACCTTGTCAGAAATAATTTCAAAAGATTCTTTTTTTGTATCGTCATAAACTTTTACATTGACTTTATTTCCAATAATTTTCGTTTCATAAACCAAATGATTTGGCAACGTTTTATCTTTTGAAAAAGCTTTCAAATGTGTCGCCAATCTTGAATTTCCTTCAGGCCAAGTCAACACATTTTCAGCTGTGTCTTTTGTGGCATTGTGTTTTCTGGAAGCAAAATAATGGATGCCGGCCCAAGACGAAACGAACTCAATTCCCAATCCGAAGTCATCGCGACAGCAATAATTTACATATTCAAACAATTCTTCTGAAGAAAATTTATTGTCTAAAAGCCACTCCTTCATCGAAATTTTATCTAAGAAATTAAAGCTTTCATCTTTTGAAGAATTGCTTATCGGAATATCAAAAATGAATTTGCCATCGCTTCCTTTTTTGATCCTGAAATCAGTCATCATTTGAAAAAACCGATTAAATTCCTCTTCAGAAGCTTTTGAAATTCCAAACTTTGGAACTAAACTTTCTTGCCAAGTATTTTTGATGAACAAACGTTCTTGTGGCATAAATGTCAATTGTTCTTCATCAAAAACAGGAAAATCCTCCTTAAAACCAGTAATGATTTTTGATTCTTTGAGAAACTGAAGCAGCTCTTTATCATGAACATTTGGCAACGGAAGATAATGGGCGCCAAGGGGATATTTTGAATGCTTATTTTCTCCGTTTCGGGAATTTCCGCCAGTATTTTTCTCTAATTCCAAAACAAGAAAATCCTCAATACCGCGTTTTTTTAATTGTCTAGCCGCAGAAAGTCCTGAAATGCCGCCACCGATAATTAGATAAGGAATTTCGATTGTTCGGGAAATTTTCGGGAAATCTTTCGTTCGAAGTCGGTGCCCTAAAATGTGATTTGTTCCTGAAAGTCTGATCGCAAAAGTGATTGCTTTTTCTTTGCACGATTGCAGAAACGAGGGAATTGATGCCAGAATTATTCCGGCAGAAATTGATTTTAAAAATGTTCTTCTTGATTTCAAATTATAGTTTTCCCCATTCTTCATCGAAATATCGTACCAAAATTTGATTATCTAATCGATTGATTTCTAGATTTTTTGCCATCATATCCTTCGGAAAAAAATTCAATTTTTTATACTGATAATCGTAATATCTCAAGTTAGCAACTTTTCTGTTTATTTGGGAAAAATCATTCGAAATTTCATTGGAAGCAATTGTGTAACCCCATTCGCCGAACGACGGAACATAAACGTGATACGCATCCGCATTTGGGAAAACTTCTTTGACCGTATTGTTGATGCACCAAAAAGATTTCGGAGCAAAGTAAGGCGAAGTCGTCTGGATGACAATCACCGTTTCTGGATTTGTAATTTTCTGTAAAGATTTGTAGAAATTCAGTGAATACAACTTGCCCAAACTATAATTCGACGGATCTGGAAAATCGATGATTATGACATCAAATTTGTTCGTTTCTTCCTTTGTCCAAAGAAAAGCATCTCGGTTAAAAACCTTGACTTTTGGATCAGTGAGCGAACCTTGATTGAATTTTTTCAGGATCGTATTCGTTGCAAAAAGTGTGGTCATTCCTTCGTCTAAATCGACTAAAGTGATGTTTTTTACTTCTTTATATTTCAAGATTTCTCTGACGGCAAGTCCATCACCACCGCCTAAAACCAATACGTTTTCAACACTTTTTGCATTTGCCATTACCGGATGAACCAAAGCTTCGTGATAGCGATATTCGTCTGCAGAACTGAATTGCAAATTATTATTTAGGTATAATTTATAATCATTTTTGGTATGCGTCAAAACGATTCTTTGGTAAGGCGTCGCTTTGGTAAAAATGATATTTTCGCCGTATAATTTTTGTTCGGAATAAGAAAGAATCTGATCTGAAAAGAAGAACACGAAAAGCAAAATGGCAAAGGCAAAAATCGCCTTAAATTTTAAAAGTGCCGGCCGTTTCAAATCTTTAGACAGTAAAAAACAAAGCGCAATTGCTACGGAAACATTGATCATTCCGAAGAAAAGCGATGTTTTCATAACACCAAATTGCGGGACCAAAACCAAAGGAAATAAAACGGAAGCCAGCAAAGCTCCGATATAATCAAAAGTAAAAACGTTGGAAACCAAATCGCTAAATTTCACTTTCTCCTTTAAAATGTTCATCAAAAGCGGAATTTCTAGACCGACCAAACATCCTGTCAAGAAGACCAAAAGGTAAAGTATGAACTGAAAATAATCAACTTTTTCAAATAAAATGAATAAAATTACCGAACTCAATCCGCCAATCAAACCGACTAAAATTTCGATTTCCACGAATGTATTCAGTTGATTTTTCTTGATGAATTTGGCAAAAAATGAACCAATTCCCATTGAAAAAAGATACACGCCGATGATAAACGAAAACTGCTTTACCGAATCGCCGAGCAGATAACTGGCCAAAGTTCCCGCGACCAATTCATAAATCAAGCCGCAGGTGGCAATTATAAAAACAGCAAAAAGAAGCAGATATTCAAACTTCAGAAAGTTTTTAGCCATGAATTGCGGCGCTAATAATTATTGAAATTCCGATGATGAAGGCTCCAAAAACAATTGCCAAAGCCACATTTTTATTATTTACAATTTCCTTCCAAGTGTTTTCTGGAGTCATTTTTTCCAATAAAACATAGCTCAATAGCAAAACGATAATTCCGATTGCAGAAAAAACGATTGAATTGATGATTCCTTTTAATGCGATATATTCCATAATTTTCTAGATTTATTTGTGGTTAAAACGAGCTACTCCAAGGTGACCTCTGCTTGTATTTGAACTATATTTTTCGGTAGAAACGCAGTCACAGATTCGGTTTCCAGAGATTGTAAAAAATAAAAACATTCCAAACGCCACGATTCCAAACAAAAGTGGCCATTTATTATTTACTATAAAATCTTTGAAGTTAAAGCTCATAATTTTATTTTATAGGAGAGAGAAATCACTAGTTTCCCATCTTCGTTGTTCAAAATTTTTGTTGGCAAAAAATATAATAACCAATGCGATTCCCATGATTAAAATCGAAATGAAAAAATTCCACAATGACGGTTTTTGCCAAACTACGCTGACTGTCATAGTGTTATTTGTAAAATCTTCAGGCTGTCTTTGTGGCGTAATTACCAAATGATATTTTCCTTCTCCGACACCACAAATATTGAATTCTTCGCCTTGGCTTCCTTCACTCCAACTCTCGCCATCAGTATAACCTCTGTAATATTCTATGTCTTTATTGGCATATTCTTCCTCATTTGTGGTTTCGTTGATCAGTGCGATTTGCGCATTTGCCCAAGAATTATCCACATCAGAATGCACAGAAATTGTCATCGGCGCTGAACCTCCGTCCAATGTAAATGACTCTGAAACAAAATCTTTTTTGTCATTTTGTTCAAAAGAAAAAGACTTTGAAAGTACCTGGGTTTCTGTACGATTTTGATTTACAAAAAGTTGCGTAACCAAAATCAAAATAGCAACAACACAGAAAATGATTGCCATGTTTGAGAAATTTATTAAAAAAGGTTGAATTGCTCCAACGCCAGATTTTAAAGGAAGATCTGCTTTTCCAAATGCCTTTTTTACTTCGGCTTTAGAAATATGACTACCAAAATATGTCGTCTGCTTATTCTCAGCTATTTCAGTGGAAATAATATTTGGCGGACTGATATATTCCACAATTTGAATATTTCCATTTGGAACTGGATAATCAAAAAAACCTGCGGCGCCAACAATATGGCAATCGCTGTGTTCATATAAATTATAAGGAATATCGTTGTGCCTTATGATTTCAATTTTTCGCGAAGGATCGAATTTATCTTCAATTTCTTCCAGCAAAATCCAATGTCCGTCTGATTCTGAGAGGTATAAATAAGTATCTTTTTTTGATTTTAAAGTATATTCTCTCCAATAATAAGTACCGTGAAAATTTTTATAAAGCCGATTGATGATTTCATATTCAATTCCGTCAAAAGTTGCCTTTTTTCCAATTTCGAGAACAGGATTTGTCGGCTTGTAATCAAAACTTCTAGAAACCTTCAATTCTTCTCTAAAAGAAAAAAGAGTATTGCAATTTGGACATCCAAAAAATTTTACTTCAAGAGTATTTTCAATTGAAGTCGCAGTCCCGCATTTTTTACAATTTACATGCATCTTTTATCTGTTAACTTCAACTTCTTTTAAAATTTTTGCATTGAAAAAAGCAATATATTCTTGCGCTACATCACGCACTTTCTGGGTATTATCTTGAGAATAATTGCATAAATAAATGTCTAAAGCCAAATTTTTATTCTCTGGCCAAGTATGAATGCAAATGTGAGATTCCATTAAACAAAAGGCAACTGTATAACTTTGATTGTCAAAAACATAGGAAGTAAATCCGACTTTTTCTAAGTTATATTTCGCTAAAATTGTTTCTGTAAAATTTATAAATTGATTCATTTCAACCAACTTTTCATGATTGTCAACTTGAAGTGTAAGCAATTTATGTAATCCCAACGGATTTTCTTGAACAGTCATAAAACGAAGCGATTTTGCAGGAAGCCAAAATAGTTATATTTTTGATAGGAAAGAAAAAAACTAATAATTTTTTCATAAAGTTTTTAGGTGAAATTAATAAGTAAATTCCTTTTTTACATACATTTGATAGTAACAAAATCAACAACTTACGCTTATGAAATTGCAAAAAATATTTTACGCATTGCTTTTGTCAGCAGTTATCTTTTCCTGCAAGCAAGCTCCAAGGGAAGAAGAAATGTCAGAATCTGCAACAATCTCTTCTGAAGAGGCCAAAACGGTTTCGTCTTCGGCTGCAGTTGTTGATCCAAAGTCTGAGCGAAAATTTATCAGAACCGCTGACTTGAGATTTAAGGTAAAAAATGTGGCGCAATCCACTTATTCAATTGAAAACACTGTTGCCAAATTTGGCGGCTTTGTAACTTCTACAGAATTGAGAAGCAATGTTGTCAATACTTCTCAAGTCAAAAAAAGCAGTGATTCTATTGTCGAAACGACTCGATTTATCGTTGAAAATAATATGGTGATTCGTGTTCCGAATACTTTGTTAGACACAACTTTAAAGACTATTGCAAGGCAAATCGATTATTTAGATTATAGAATTATCAAGGCTGATGATGTTTCATTAAGGCTTTTATCAAATGATCTTTCGCAAAAAAGAAACCAACAAAATCAGGCTCGTGTTGAAGATGCGATTAAAAATAGAGGCAAAAAATTAGGAGAAACTGTCGACGCAGAGGATCGAGTTTATGACAGCCAAACGCAATCTGATGAAGCAAAAATTTCAAATCTGTCAATGAAAGATCAGGTAAATTTTAGCACATTGAGCCTGTCGCTTTACCAAAAAGAGGCTATAAAAAGAGAAACTATTGCCAATTCAGAAAGTGAAGAATTCAGGACTAGTATCAGTGTAAGATTAATGGACGGTTTAAAAACTGGCTGGCATATTTTGGAAGAAATCATCGTTTTCATTGTTCATCTTTGGGCGTTTATCTTGATTGGATTTGCAGGCTGGTTTATTTATAAAAAAACTAGAAAAAAATCTAATTTGTAAAAAATATTCTAAGATTTTTTTAAAAACCATTAAGCTGTTAAGAAAATTAAGCCCTTGTCTTAGTGAAACTTAATATCTTAATGGTTTAAATTATTTACTATTTTTTCCACAACACTTTCCACAGAAATACTTCGCATCGCGTCTTCATAACCTTCCACCTTTTTATTTCCGTAAACGGATGTGGGAAGCAACGGATATTTTTCTCGATCTGAAACCAAAGCATCGTCCAAAGTCTGATTAAAAGCCAAAAATCCTGCGTAAGGATGCGTCGCACCCCAAAGCGTTACAACTTTAATTCCCAACATCGCTGCAATGTGAGAATTCCCAGAATCCATTGAAAGCATGACATCTAAGTTGGAAATCAGTTTTAATTCTTCTTCGAATTTCAATTTTCCAGCAATTGTAATTACGTTTTCTTTTCCTGAAGCAAATTGATTCAGAATCTCAATTTCTTTATTTCCGCCACCAAAAAGGAAGATTTTGTTATTGTTATTTTCTCCTAATTTATCAATTACTTCTTGCATCAAATCTTGCGGATAAACTTTGGAATCATATTGTGCAAAAGGAGCAATTCCGATCCAATTTTGAGTTTTTTCTCCCGTAATTTTTAAAATTTCTGGAGTAAGATTTGCTTTTGACGGAAATTGAGGGTTATTTAAATTTATATCAAAACCTAATTCTTGAAAAACCTTCTTATGCCTTTCAAACATGGAAGTTAGAGGTTTGAAAATTTTGTTCTCTGCTCGTGTCAGTGCTTTCTTTTCAATCCTTCCTTTGTCAACAAATGCTGTCTTTTTGCCACTTAAAGCGAAAAGATTCCTGATGATTTTAGAACGCAAAACATTATGCAAATCAGCAACAGCGTCAATTTTCAACTGCTTTAAATCTTTATACAATCGAAGCAATCCGAAGAAACCTTTATGTCGTTCTTTTAAATCAATCGCAAAGAAATCCACATTCAGAATCCCATCAAAAAAGGGTTTGAAAAAGGGTCGGGAAACTACCGTGATTTTTACTTCAGGATTTTGCGAAACAAAAGCACGCAAAACAGGAACCGTCATGGCAACGTCGCCCATTGCCGAAAGTCTGAAAACTAATATGTGCTTGATTTTTGACATTTTTTTCCAAATAAAAAAGACTTCTGGAAACTTGCGCCTCAAAAGTCTTTTTTTTTTATTTATTCTGTTTCATGCCGCTCAAGCCTTTCCTGATAAAGAAAACGCCGAATAATGCCAGCACGATTACTTTTAAAGTTTGTGATTGGTGCTCACTTTCAAGGAAAAACAGTTCGTATAAAACGCACAAAAATCCGAGGAAAGTCAAGCCATAAACAATCTTGAAAAACAATGGCTCTGAACTGATAAAATTCTTTTCTGCCATTCAAAATTATTTTTTATTCTGATACAAAATCGGATTCAAATCGTCGTCATTGTACATTTTCATCTGTTTGTAGACTTTCATGTATTTGTCACCGTTTTGAATATCTGTAAGCAAATCATCGATTGCCGTTGTCAAGTCAGTTCTTTGTTCTAGCAAAACATTTAGCTTTACTTGACAATTGCTGATGTGTTCTTTTGAAGCGTCTTTTCGAGTTGCTTCTTCATTCATGTGGTAAATTTTTAAAGCCAAAATCGACAATCTGTCAAAAGCCCAAGCCGGACTTTCTGAGTTGATTTTTGCACCTGGCTTTACTTCTACTTCGCTATATTTTTTCAAGAAAAAGCTGTCGATAAATTCCACCATATCTGTTCTTTCTTGATTCGAAGCATCGATTCTTCTTTTCAATGTCAGCGCTGCAACTGGATCAATATTTGGATCACGAATGATATCTTCATAGTGCCATTGCACGGTGTCAATCCAATTTTTCAGGTATAACAAATGCTCAAAAGTGTCATTTGAATATGGATTTTCTATCGGTTGGTCAACACTATCAAACTTGTGATAATCGTTAATACTCTGTTCAAAAACGGAATACGCTAATTTTGAAAACATACTTTTACATTTAAAATACAAATATACTTTTTATACCTTTATGGCGGGGAAAAAGATTTCAGATTTCAGAACCTTGAACCCAAAACCCTTCACCTTAAACCCAAATTATGCAAATTCATTACTTATCCGAAGAAAATAGCATCCTGAACCACTTTTTAGGACAAATCAGAAACGTGAATGTTCAGAAGGACAGTATGCGTTTTCGCAGAAATATTGAGCGAATTGGCGAAGTGATGTCTTATGAATTAAGCAAAAATCTGCATTATAGAAATATTGAAATCCAAACGCCGCTTGGTGTAAAAAAGACTACAGAAATTGAAGATGATTTGGTTTTGTGTTCGATTTTAAGAGCTGGACTGCCTTTACATTTGGGTTTTCTGAATTATTTTGATGCTGCAGAAAATGGCTTTGTTTCTGCTTATCGTCATCATTACAACAATGACGAAGCTTTTGAAATTAAAGTAGAGTATCAAGCGGTTCCTAGTATTGAAAATAAAAATCTTCTTTTGATTGATCCGATGTTGGCGACGGGACAATCAATGGTTGCTGTTTTCAATAAATTGATGGAAAAAGGAACTCCGAAGGAAATTCACATTGCTGTGGTAATCGCGGTTCCCGAAGGAATTGCTTATCTTGAAGAAAATCTTCCTGATCATTGCCATCTTTGGGTTGCAACTTTGGACGAAAAGCTGAACGAGAAAAATTACATTGTCCCAGGACTTGGCGACGCTGGAGATTTGGCCTACGGCAATAAATTATAATTGCGAGAAAAACGTCAATAAACTACAGCCGAAAATCACATAAACGAAAGTTTCTTTCAGCCAATTTACCTGTGTTGCTTCAACGTGGTTTGTGGCCATGATTGCAACTGGCGCAAAAGTAAAAATCAAAAGACTGTTGCTTTTTTCGGCAGAAATCAAGAAAACTACGGCTCCGATTATAAATGAAACGATGATTTTCTTATAAGAGGATTGCATGTTCAATGGCTTATTTGGCAACGTCAAAGTTTGTGTCGCGAAGAAGAAAATCGCTGTCACTACATATAATGAAAGTGCAAAATTTTGATAGTTATTGGTAAAATAATTGAAATTGAAATCAATTGTTGCGCTGTCAATTACCGTGTTTATAAGACTTTTGTCAAAAATCAAAGCATACATCAGCGTGATAACTCCTACGGAGAAAAAAGCAATAAACGGCAAAATCCAGTTTCGATAATCTCTTGAAACGTGGAAAAGTATGGAAACGAAAACGATGGAAATAAAAAGTATGCTCCAAAAGTGAAAAATCGTAGCGACAAAAATCCACAGAGATGCATCAAATATTTTTTCTTTTGGCGTAAGCAACGATTGCAGCGAAATCAGCCTTCGCATGGCCAGAAGAATGAAAAAATTAGAAATGATCAGGTTAGAATTCCCTAAAGTTGTTGGAAATAATATTAAAAATGAAAAGAAAAACAGAAACAAATAACTGTTGTCTTTGCTTAATCCATTCTTCTTTGTGACAAAATTTGCGATGAACAATGAACCTGCTAAAACCAGCAATAGCCCAACTTTAGCGAGAATTTCTTCAACAGAATTCAGCCATTCAGGAAATTTCTGGAGGTATAAAAAATAACATACAACCAATAGTGTCGTAACCGAGATGTAATTTATTGGTCGAGATTTGCTAAAAACGCTTGTTATCATAAGGATATTTTATACTTTTGCAAGTGTAAAGATAATACTTGTCTGGAGAAGCAATTAAAATTCAGACAAATTAAATATAAAGAAGATATGAAATCATTTTTTGAAGGAATAGAATATTTATTCGTAAACGTTTTATTCGCGCCTCTTGATTTTTTAAGATCATTAGAACTTACAAATTGGTGGGGAGCAAACACGCTGAACTGGATTTTTATGATCATTTGTGCTTGCGCGATTGTTTATTGGATCAAGCAATTGAAATTACACAAAGAAAATAATGATGAATATCAAGATACAACTGCACATTCTTTCTTGAAATAATTTTCATCAAAATATATTAAATCCTAGAAACGATTCATTCATTTCTAGGATTTTTTATTGCTATAAGTCAAATCCGATGTCTTTTCTGAAATACATATTGTCAAATTTCAGTTTTTCGATGTTTTTGTAAGACTGCTGAATTGCTTCTTGAAAGTTATTTCCATACGAAGTTACTGCCAAAACTCGGCCTCCGTTTGAAACTACTTGTCCGTTTTCAGTTTTTGTCCCTGCGTGGAAAACTATTGAATCCGTTACAGTTTCAATTCCAGAAATTGCTTTTCCTTTTTCATAATCTTCAGGATAACCACCAGAAACAACCATGATTGTAGTCGCGCTTCTTTCGTCGATTTCTAAAGTTTTTTCGTCTAATTTCTGTGCGGCAACTGCTTGAAATAATTCTACCAAATCAGATTTAATTCTTGGAATCACAACTTCCGTTTCCGGATCGCCCATTCTCACGTTGTATTCAATCACGATCGGTTCGTTTTTGACGTTGATTAATCCGATGAAAACAAAACCTTTGTATTCGATTCCGTCTTTTTGCAAACCTTCAATTGTAGGTTTTACGATTCTAGTTTCAATTTTTTCCAATAAAACAGCATCTGCAAATGGAACCGGAGAAACAGCGCCCATACCGCCTGTATTCAAGCCAGTATCGCCTTCGCCAATTCTTTTGTAATCTTTTGCTGTTGGAAGAATTTTGTAGCTTTTGCCATCCGTTAAAACGAAACAGCTTAATTCAATTCCGTCTAAAAATTCTTCGATGACAACTTTTGAACTTGCCTGACCGAATTTTTCATCGACAAGCATATTTTTCAATTCTGTTTTTGCTTCTTCTAAATCTTGGATAATCAAAACGCCTTTTCCTGCTGCCAAACCGTCTGCTTTCAAAACATAAGGTGGACTCAAAGTTTCTAAGAATTGCTGTCCTTTTTCAAGCGTTTCTTTTGTAAAACTTCCATAAGCTGCTGTCGGGATATTATGTTTTACCAAAAATTCTTTAGCGAATTCCTTACTTCCTTCTAATTGCGCACCAACTTTTGACGGACCAATTACCGGAATCTGTTTCAAAGCCTCATCATTCTTGAAAAAATCAAAAATTCCAGCAACTAAAGGATCTTCTGGACCTACGACAACCATTTCTATTTTTTCTTCGATCACTAATTTTTTTACAGCTTCAAAATCAGTCGGGCTAATATTTCTATTTTCTGCAATCGATTCAGTTCCAGCATTTCCCGGAGCTACAAAAAGTTTTGAGCATTTGTCGCTTTGAAGCATTTTCCAAGCTAAAGCATGTTCTCTTCCGCCGGATCCAAGTAGTAAAATTGTCATATGTTGTGTAGTTATTGTTGTGTGGCAAAAATAGTTTGTTTTAGTATGAAATAATAATTTTTTGTGGATTAACTAACTTTTAAAGACGGTGAATTTCATTTATAAAAAAGAATAAATATATTTGTTAAGAATTATTTAACATTTTTTAAAATGAGCGAGATTTGTAAGAATTGCACTAACGAAATTGCTTTAAATTTTTGCCCGAATTGCGGACAGAAAAAAGCAAAACGTATTGACAGAAACTATCTTAAGGATGAAATCCAATATACTGTTTTACATATGAATAAAGGTTTCTTTTTCAGCGTAAGGCAGATTTTAAAAGCACCTGGAAAAACAGCTCGAGAATTTGTCGAAGGCAATCGTGTCAATCATTACAAACCAATTCTTCTAGTCTTTGTTGTAGCTGGAATCAGCGCTTTTCTGACCAATGCATTTATACATCCTTTGGAAGTTATGGAGCGATATTCTGAAGCACATCCCATGAAATCTGCTATCGATTTAAATGCATTTAGCAAAATATTATTTAAATATCAGTCATTTGTAATGCTTTTGACGGTTCCCTTTTTGGCATTTTTTACATGGATCGTCTTTAGAAAATGGGGATATAATTACTATGAAAATGTAGTAATAAATGCTTATTCATTGGTGTTTTTACTATTATTATCAATACTACTTGTTTTTCCGCTTCAGTTTTTTCTTAAAGGGAATTCAGACTTGTTCATGATCATTCCTACAATTGTTTCTTACATTCTTATGTTTGTCGTTTTTCCTTGGTTTTATATCAATTTATATGATAAAAAAAGTCCGGGCGATGTAATTTTAAAGTTACTTTTACTGGCAGGAATTTTAGTTGCATTTACAGTTATTCTTACTATAATTGGAGGCGTGATTTATGCGATTTCCTTGCGAACTAATTGATTAAAATAATGCTTAAAATATTTGATTTTTCTTTAAAATTAAACGGTTTTCCAATCGAAAAGGCCAAAAACGAATTCAAACAGATTCTTCAGATTCCGGAAGCAGATTATGAAAAATATATCTTTGGAAAAAGGAAAGAAATTGTTGATTTTCATTTAAAGAATAATTCTTTTTATCAAGAACTGACTTCAGAAATTGATACAAGCAACTGGAATAATCTTCCGGTTTTGACTAAGAAAAATTTGCAGAAACCTTTAACCGAAAGGATTTCTGAAGGTTTTGACCCAAAGAAAATATTCATCAACAAAACCTCTGGCTCAAGTGGCGATCCGTTTATTTTTGCGAAAGACAAATATTGCCACGCGCTGACTTGGGCATCGATAATTTATCGCTTTGGCTGGTTTGACATTGATTTTAATTCTTCTTATCAAGCCCGTTTTTATGGAATTCCGTTAGATTTTATTGGAAATAAAAAAGAACGGCTGAAAGATTTTTTAAGTCGCAGATATCGCTTTACAATTTTTGATTTATCGGATGAAATTTTGGAAGGATTTTTAAAAGATTTCCAAACTAAAAAATTTGATTATATCAACGGATACACGAGTTCTATAGTTTTATTTGCGAAATTTCTACATAAAAAAAATCTAGTTTTAAAAGATATTTGTCCGTCGATGAAAGTCTGCGTCGTAACTTCAGAAATGCTCTTTCCGGAAGATAAATTGCTGATGGAAAACCAATTCGGAGTTCCGGTTGTCAATGAATATGGCGCTTCTGAATTAGACTTGATTGCTTTTGAAAATACAGAAGGAGAATGGCAGGTCAATTCTGAAACACTTTTTGTAGAAATTTTAGATGAAGACAACCAGCCGGTTTCCAATGGAAAAGAAGGCAAAATCGTCATCACTTCTTTATACAACAAAGCACATCCTTTTATTCGATATGAAATTGGCGACATTGGAATTTTAGATGAAAAAAGCACTTTCAAAAAACCGATTTTAAAGAAATTAATTGGACGAACAAATGATGTAGCACAGCTTCCGAGTGGAAAAAAATCGCCCGGCTTGACCTTTTATTATGTCACAAAAAGCATTATTGAAGACGATGGAAATGTAAAGGAATTCATTATCAAGCAGACAAAAATTGATAGTTTTGAGATTGATTATGTCAGCGAAAATGAACTTTCGAAACATCAGATTGGTAAAATTGAAGAGGCAATTTCTTTATATCTTGAACCAAATCTCAAGTTTATTTTTAACAGAAAAGCTTCTTTGGAACGAACAAATAGAGGGAAACTGAAGCAGTTTAAATCGATGCTTTAATTTCTATATTTCAAAAATCCGCGGTACATCCAATGTGCCATGTAATAACAGGATTTGAAAACATTTAGATTTTCGACATTTCGATAAAATTGCCATTGGTATTTGAGCAAATCCGATTTTTTTCTGGAAAGCGAATTTTTACGAATCCTATAAATTGCTTTAGGCTCTTTTATTCCATAGGCAAAAGGAATTTCCTTTAAATATTTCAGCCACAATCCCATATCTTGTCTTTTAAAAACCTCAGGCATTGTTTTTTTTCCTAAAACTTCAATATCAATAAAAGCGGTCAAACAGCTGATGGAATTCGTTTTTAAAATGTCATGATAATTTGCCTTTTCTGGAACTATAAAATCAGAATAGATAAAATTTAAAGCTTCGTCAGAACGTCTATACGAAGAAAAAACAAAGTGGATTCCTTGCTGTTGAATTGTCTTTATACTGTTTTCAATAAAATCTGGAAACCAAATATCATCAGCGTCAAGAAACGTCATAAACTTGCCTGAAACCGCTTGGATTCCTTTATTTCGAGCAATTGCTGGACCTGAGTTTTTCTCAAGTCGTGCAAGCTTAATTCTTTTATCGGATTTTATTATTTCTTCAACAATTTCTACTGTCTTATCTTTTGAACAATCATCAACTATTATCATTTCCCAGTTTTGATAAGTCTGATTTTGAACAGAAGCAATTGTTTCAGCAATAAATTTTTCTGAATTATAGGAAGGAGTTATAATGGAAACTAAGTGGTTTTCCATGATTAATATGCTTTTTCTTCACCTTTTATGGCATTGTAGATCGTCAAGAAAATAATTTTGATATCTAAAAGCAATGACCAATTTTCAAGGTAAAAAATATCAAATTTGACCCTGTAAATAATGTCTTTGTCGGTTTCAACTTCCCCGCGGAAACCTTTTGTTTGGGCCAGTCCGGTAATTCCTGGCTTGATAAAATGACGCACCATGAATTTGTCGATTCTTCGGGCATACATTTCGGTATGGCTGACCATGTGAGGTCTGGGACCCACAACTGACATATCGCCTAAAAAGACGTTGAAAAATTGCGGCAACTCGTCAATGCTGGTTTTTCTGATAAATTTCCCAACTCTGGTAATTCGCGGATCATTTTTAGAAACCTGATACAAATCGGCAATTTCATTCAATTCCATCGAACGGAATTTGTAGCAGTAAAATTCTTTGTAGTTGAGTCCGTTTCTTCTTTGCTTGAAAAACACGCTTCCTTTTGATTCTAATTTTATCAAAATCGCTAAAATGGGAATCAGCCAAGAAAGCAATCCAACGATTACAAGTATTGAAAATATAATATCAAAAGACCTCTTAATAATCTTATTCGAAATTTGATCCAGCGGAATATTTCGAAGTGAAATTATTGGAATATAGTCATAATAGTCAAAAACTAAATTTCTAGCCAAGATTTCTTTATTGTCAGGCAAGAATTTTAATATTTTTAAATTATTATCTGTGAAGTCAATAAATTTGTTGACATCGGTGTTTGCAAGGTCTGCCAAAGAACAATAGACTTCATCAATTTTGTTTTCCATTACAAAATTGAAGCATTCATCAATTTTCTCTTTCTTATTAGTTGCAACGTTAAAAACTTTTTCAAGCTTGTATCCATAATCTGGATTTTCGTTGAAAAAATTCTCAAGTTGTTCTACACTTTTATTATTTCCAACGATAACAACTCTCCTGAAATTTCCGCCAAAAACAACCCTGAAACGTCTCAAGGCATAATAAACGAAGAATTTGGCCAACGCAATAAAAATTATTGATAGCGACACAAACTGAATCATTTTTGAAGGTTCAGAAAACTTGAGATAAAAACCTATGAAGGCAAAATTGACAATTAAAAACAGGAAATATTGCTTGAGCGTATTGCCCAAAATCTCAATAACTTTTGTATATCTGTAGACTTCATAAAAACCTATGTTCCAAGCGATTATTATCCATGAAACAGAGACAAAAATATGATATCCAATTTGGTTTAGACTTTCAGGCAATAGAAAATACGCCAGGATATTGATAATTATCAAATCCAGGATATAAGAAAATGGCCGAATATAGCCCGAATATCTTCCTGTCCTTCTGCGCATTAAAAAATGTATTTCGAAAAATCTTTATGTTCCTCCTTTAATAGTTCTTCAGTTGATAAAGATTTGAAATAATCATAAGTGATTTTCATTCCTTCTGCTCTAGAAACTTTTGCTTCCCAGCCCAGTAATTGTTTTGCCTTTGTAGTGTCAGGCTGGCGCTGTAACGGATCATTTACTGGCAATGGATGGTAAACCACTTTTTGGTTGGTTCCTGTTAGTTTTATAATTTCTTCGGCAAAATCTTTAATGGTAATTTCATCAGGATTTCCAATATTTACGGGAAGCGAATAATCAGAATGCAAAAGCCTGAATATTCCTTCAACCTGATCATCAACGTAGCAGAAAGAGCGCGTTTGCATTCCGTCGCCAAAGATTGTTAGATCCTCGCCACGCAAAGCCTGACCGATAAAAGCTGGAATTACGCGTCCGTCGTTAAGCCGCATTCTTGGACCATACGTATTAAAAATCCTTACGATTCTGGTTTCAACGCCATGAAAAGTGTTGTAAGCCATCGTGATTGATTCTTGAAAACGCTTTGCTTCATCATAAACACCTCTTGGCCCAATGGTGTTTACGTTTCCATAATATTCTTCTGTTTGAGGATGAACCAGCGGATCTCCATAAACTTCAGAAGTAGAAGCGATTAAAATTCTTGATTTTTTTACTCTTGCAAGGCCAAGTAGATTGTGCGTTCCTAAAGATCCTACTTTTAAGGTCTGGATGGGAATTTTCAAATAGTCAATTGGGCTTGCTGGAGATGCAAAGTGCAATATATAATCTAATTTACCTGGAATATGGACAAATTTCGTGATATCGTGATGATAAAATTCGAAATGTTCTAGTTTGAAAAGATGCTCAATGTTCTTCAAATCTCCAGTAATTAAGTTATCCATGCCTATGACATGATAACCTTCTTTAATGAAACGATCGCACAAGTGAGAACCTAAAAAGCCTGCTGCTCCCGTTATCAGAATTCTTTTCATAATGGCTAAGTATTGATGTTGTGGGCTTTAATTAAATTTTTTGAATTGAAGAGGCAATATAAAACCGTGAAAAACACGACGCCACGTTGTCTCCATAAAAATGATTCGGTCAAAAATAAACTTATCATTAGAATTGCGAAAGCAAAATGAACAAAATCTTTTGATTTAATTGCGTTTCTCAAATTAATTAACAGCATTGCTACCAATATTAGAAAACCGAAAATGCCAAGTTCTGCGAAATTCTGGACGTATTGGTTGTGGAAATTTTTAGAGTGATAGCCTTCAAATTCATTTGATTCATCACCCATATAGACATTGTAATGAATAGCTTTTTCTTTTATTTTGGGATAAGAAGCGTTAAGTCCAAAACCAGTAAAAAACACATTTTCTTCAGTAACTAATTCTTTGAAAATTCTGAATTGGTATACTCTAAATGCCGTTCCTGGGAAGAAATCATTCTGCTTAAATTTTTCATTTGTCCAAGCCTGTTTAATACTGACATTATATACTTTCTGATCGCCTTTACTGATAACATCATTTACGGTACTGTCAGACATATTTGATTCATATTCAATCATAAAACGTTCTCTGATTTTTCCTAAAAAAGCTACAGAAATCAAAAGAGCAACAAAAACCACAAGGTTTCTGACACGCATTCTTTTTGAAATTTTTATATAAAAAATGGAATAGATGACTAAAAGTATCGCAAATACAACAATGATATTCTTTGATGAAAGTAAAAATATTATTATTAAAAGCAATGGTAATGCAATATAATCAATCCATATTTTTTTCGTCTTTGTTAAGAAACAGAAGAAAGCAATAGAAACATATACTGAAACGTGAATGGCGTTAACATCTTTTGTTACCAGTTCATGATAAAAGAAAACGTCAGTGTTTTGTGTCAATGCAAAGCGAACGATTGCTTTGATATAATAAAATAACACGAATAGAAAAATCCCGTAACTATAAATTCTGATGATTTTTTGCTTTTGTTCTTGAGTAAAATTCTTAAAAAAAAGAAAAGCCAATGGAATAATCAATAATGCGACCTCTTTTGAAAGTGCTTTGAGGGTACTTTCCTTGTCAATAGACCACATAAAAGATAGGGCCATGAGAAGATAAAGTGTGATGGGATATATCAAATTTCTTTCTAGTAAAAAATGTTTCTTATCAAAAGAAATAATAATAGAAATAAATAAGATTCCAAGGGTAATGCTATTCACGATGTATGCCAACGGAATGGAAAGCAGTACTAAAATTATTGGAATAAAGGCAGAATTGCTGCTATTTTCTTTTTTCAGATATTGAAAAACATTCTTCAAAGAGTCGTAAATATTCCCCATTTATTTTTTCCCAATTAAATTCTTTGCTGATTGCTTTTAAGTTGTTTTGAATCAAATGCAAGTTATCAATTTTTTTAATTCGAAGTATCAAATCTTTGACTTCTTCTGAATTTGAGAAATAAAAAGCATTTTCTTTCAAAATCCCTTTGTTAAACTCGTTATTGTGAGCCAAAATTACCGCTTCTGAAGCCATCGCTTCTAAAAGTGAAGGGTTAGTGCCTCCAACTGTATGTCCGTGGAAATAAAGATTTGAAAAACAGCGAAGATTATTCAAGTGCTCTAAATTATAAAGAGCTCCAAGAAATTTTATATTAGGCTGATTCTTGAATTTTTCTTTCAAATATTCACCAAATTTCTTCTTGTGGTCGCCAATTACAAGCATAGTCGTTTTATCTTTACTTAAAACTACACCCTCAAGAATCATTTCAATGCTATTTTCAGGTTCTAGCCTGGCCAGAATCATATTAAAATTATACTTTTCTAGATTGTATAATTTTAAAATTTCTTCTTGTGGATTTTCAAAAATTGTGGCACCATAAGCAATATAAGTAGACTCTTTCTTGTATTTATTTTTTAAATAATTCTGAATCCCAATCGAATCTGAAACTAGAAAATCGCTACTTTTTACTGCCAGTTTCTCAGCATACATTAGCATCTGCTGGGTTTGTTTAGAATATTTTGTTCGCTTCCATTCCATTCCATCCATGTTTGTGATGATAATCGATTTTTTTGGAAGAAGAAAATACCAAACTGAATTGCTAGTATACCCCAGTTGCAGTATAATATCAAAATCTCTTTTTCGAGAATCATTTATACAATTCAAATCATATATAAATTGCCCAAATGTACCTATTTTGTGTTCAGGATCATTTTGGTGCAATATGTTTACGCCCTTGAAAGTCTTGCCTTGGTAAGGATGGTTGTGTGAATTATATACATAAACTTCATGTCCTTTCTCAGCAAGATAAACGGAAAAAAATTCTGCGAACTGTTCAAAACCTCCATAATGATTTGGAATACCCCGAGTTCCTAATATGGCTATTTTCATCAAATATTTTTTCTTTTTCGACGTCAAAAGTACGAATTTTAAGAATACTTTATGAAAAATTCTATCTTTTAACCTTTCGAGAAATTAATCAGGAGTTAACTAATAATCAATTCTTAATGGGACTGCTATATTAAATTTTGAAAAATTTCTTCTAATTTATCTGTATGGTTTTTCATTGAAAAAACCTCTTTAACTCTAGAATAACCACTTTCACCAAAAGATTTTCTTTTATTATCATCATTAATTAAAAGCTTTAAATGCTTCGCAAGGTCTGTGGCATTTCGTGGTTCGAATAAAAAACCAGTTTGATCATGTATGACAATTTCTTGCAATCCCCCGTGATTTGCCACAATTGTAGGCTTTTTTGCAGCCATAGCTTCTATTGCTACCATCCCAAATGGTTCTGGTTCTGTTGATGGCACCACGGCAATGTCTATGGAATCCCAAAATTTCCAAATATTTTGCTGAAACGGCACGATAATCACATATTCTTGAAAATTTAATTCTCCAATTTTAGTTTTTAAATCTTCAACGAAGAAGTCTTGATTTGGAGGAGCTGATCCTACAAAAACTAATTTAGTGTTTTTATAATTACTATCATTTCGCACTAATTTATAAGCGTCAAGTAATAATTGTTGTCCTTTCCATCCATTTATTCTTCCGATAAGGCCGATTACAATTTGATTATTCTCTGATTTAAAAAAGCTTTCTCTAATTTCTCTAATTTCTTCTTCTGAAGTATTGTATTTTTCATCTAAATTTAATCCATTCCATACAAAATCAGATTTATTTTGGAGAATCTCAGAATTTTTTGTCCAGAATTTCATTGTTTGTATAGAATCATAAATAGCTTTATGATTTGCTTTTAATGAAAGTAACTTTTTAAATGCTTTGTTTACAAACGCTGGTTTGTTTATAATTTCTTGCACATGCCACAAATGCTTGATTTTATTTTTCTTAGCAAAGAAAAAACCAATTAAAACAGCCAAGGTATGCGAATAAACTAGCTGAAAATTATGCTCTTCATGAAGTTTTTTCAAAATCTTCATACTAGCAAAATAGTCTTTGTAGAATGTGAAAATATTTTTTGGGTTAACTATATTTCGATATAATTTTAAAACTGGAGCAATTACAACCTGTATATTCTCTTTTTCAAATTCTCGTTTAAGTGGACCGTCTGAAGGAATGACAACTATTGGAAAATATTTTGTTTTATCTAACTCCTTGCAAAAAAATAAAATTGTTTTATCAGATCCATATAATTCTGACGACTGGTGTATAATGAGTATGCTTTTCATATTGTTATCTTCTGATTGCCTGTCTATATCCCAAGCACAATCCTATTAAAATTGATTTAGTTTCAGTAAGGTTATAGAAACCTAAAAATACCCAATTGGATATTACAAGAAAGATTCCGGTACCTAAAAATAGTAGATTTATATATTTTTCTCTTTCATCCACGTCTTTTTTGCCTCTAAAGAAATAAAAAATAGTAAACAAGTAAATAAATATGCCGAGCAATCCTGCTTTTAGCAAAACAATCATAAAACCGTTATGCAAAATAGAAATATATCTCAATTCTGTCCCGCCAAGATTAACTTTTTGCTGTAAATCTACTGTTGAACCAAGACCCTTTCCTAATATAACTCCTTTTGTTCCCTCATTGCCAATCTGGCTCAGCGTTCTGATATTTTCGTAAGAACGATAATTATCATTAAAATCTTTATAATCTTCCCTATCAATTTTTGTCTTAAATGGTTCTAAAGGTGCCACCTTGATTTTATAAAATAAGGCTTCAATTCCTTTTGAGTCTCGTCGCGGATTGCTATAAACTATAGCTGAATATCCAACGATACAAAATACCACTACTGAGGTAAAAATTGTAATCGATTTTCTGTTTAAAGAAAAATAACCTTTGACTGCTAAATATAATACGCCAAATTGTATAAAATTAGTTCTAGCTAAATACATGAATGCTGAAATACCAATAATAAGTATATAAACTCTAACTTTTTGCTTTGAAAATTCAATACCAAATTTTTTGTGAAACAATAAAATGATAAGCGCATAAACTTCAAAATCACTGAAATAACCTGCTTGCAATCTTAAATCATTGATAGTCATTACATGTTCAATTAAAAAAGCATAGCCTAGCAAAATTATATGATATATAGATACCGCCAATGCGGCATTAGAAACAAGCTCAAAAGGTTTTTTAATCCCACTTTTAAAAATCTGATAGCCTACTAGAAAACCTAAAACTGGCTTAATAAGGTAAGTAATATCCCGAATTATGAAATAAGGTTTATGATCTTTTCCAAAAGTAGAGATAAATGCAATAAGAATAATAAGAAGATATGGACTTATGAGCCTAACAATTTCAACAGAATAATTTTTTTTTATCGTAAATAAAAATGAAAAACTCCAAACCAAAAATGTAGCTTCATAATTATTAAAATATGTAACACCAATACAGAGAACAAATAGAAATTGATATGAAAAAGTATTAGGTATAGAAATCTTCATTTATTCAATAATTTTTAAAATTTTTGCAGGAACGCCTCCAATAATACTATTAGGAGGAAATTCACCTTTTACTACTGCCCCTGCAGCCACAACAGAATTATCGTTTATCACACACCCATCCAAGAAAGTAACCTTCGCTCCTACCCAAATATTATTGCCCAATTTAATTCCGACTGAGTTTACACCTTGTTCGCGAATCAATTTACTTGTATCCGCAAAATTGTGATTTTCTGAATGAAAAGATATGTAAGACCCCATTATGACATCATCACCGATTATAATTCCTCCAGGAGCTCCAAAATGAGTATAGTCACCAATTGCAGAATTATTTCCTATTTTTATTCCTTTGCCTAATTTTGACAAATGGCTTGTTGATAAAAGCTTTGAAAAAGACCCAATTTTAACATTATTGCCAATTATAATTTTTTCAGATGCGTATCCATCTAAAACCGTATTATTTTCAATCGTTACATTTTTACCCCATTGAAAATTTGAACTATTAAGAATGGAAACATTTCTTCCTAAAAATATTCTTTTTTGAAGTTTAAGCATGCCACGCAAAAGCATTATTGCTCGAATATAAAACGACCTAATTATTAAACGATCAGGAATTTTTTCATCGATTGTGTAGGTCTTCCCTGCCTTAATTAGTATTTTTTGTAAATATTTTTTAATCATTAGTTAAAGGAGACTTTCCTAATTGCATTTTTATGCAAATTAAATAAAATAAAATGACAATTATTTCTGTAATTATTAAAGAATAAACAACCCCTAAAAGCTGATAATTTATCATTAATCCAGCAATCATCAATAAACTTAGCAAAACCGTAAATATAGTGATTCTTATGTATTGTTTATGAAAATTAAACCCAAGTATTAATTGCTTTAATGCAATTGATATAGCTAAGGCAATTGGAATTAATAAGGCGATCTGTAGCAGTTTAGATAAAGTCTGTGTATCAGATGCATTAAAAAATGTAATGACAAGGTCTGCATTAAAATATAATAATGTCATTAAAAAAATAATGAATAGAATATTCATAAAATTGATCATAAACCAATTTTGTATTGCCTTTTTGGAATTTTCAATAATGTCGTAGCAGACTCTTGGATAAGTAAAATTAAAAAATAAAAAAATATAAGTCTTAAATGTGACTATTATTTGTTCTACAATTCTATATTGTCCTGCCATAAAATTATTCCCTAAGACACTGACGATTAGCACAGGACTATACAGTTGTAATGCTGTGAAAATTTGTGAAGAAAACATTTTAAAATCTTTAGACAGAAAATTTAAAATATCACTTGAATTAATTTTATGGAAGGAAAACTTATATTTTCTAAAAATCAAAAATGTAAAAAATCCATTGGAAATAATAGTTCCAGCAGCAAAATAAAGATTTACAAATTGATAATCGTTTTTAGTTTTTATAAAAATTAAGACGCCAGCAACATATATTAATTTAGAAAATATATTAGATAGTGAAATCCAATTCACATTTTCAACACCTTGTAAAAACCAAGATTGATTAAGATATTGCCCGATTAAAATTAAAACAGAAAAAGAAAATAATGTAAATTCTGATTTTAAAAATGGTATGAAATAAGCGAGGGAAAGCGTAATTAGAATGATTGAAGTTAATAAAAAAAATCTGGAGACTAGATTAACTAAAAAAATCTTTTGGAGAGCTTCTTTATTGTTTCTGTTTATTGATACATCTCTGACGCCCACTAATTCACTTCCATAATCTATAAAAACAATTAAAAAAAAACAAATCGAGAGGCATACTGATATTTTTCCAAAGTTTGCTTCCCCACAAGTTTTTACAATATAAGGAACAAGCAATAAGGGAGTTACTAAATTGAAAAACTGCCCGAAACCATAAATCGAGAATTTTTTTATAAAATTGCTTTTTAACTTCTCTTGAATACTTAATCTCAAATCATGGATGAATTTGTTACAGTCCAAATATAAAAAGATAAAGTTCAAAATAATCAATTATTTTGAACTTTATCTAGAATTTGTATGTTTTTGCTTTGTTAATTTGTCATTTTTGCAATTTCTGACACAAGCAGTGCATTTGGATTATAATAAGGAATAAAAGTGCTTTTGTTTTTTTTCAAAAAGGTAATTGTTCCACTTTCATTATCTACTTTTGTCGGAATTGAATCATTTCCTACAAAATATTTAAAAAAGTCTGCCCCTTTTACTTGTAACTCTTTATCAGCAAAAGTAATTTTAAATTTTTTCAAAACAACATCTTCCCTTTCTGCTTTATTACCAATATCAAATCTTAAATGGGTTGGCAATGCATCTTCAGGAAAATAAAAATTTAAAGTTTGTACATCCTTTGATGGTTTTACTTCATTCCAAATAACATGATTAGTATTAAAATAGCAGTGTTATCAGCTAAAAATATATCTATTGGGGAAAACAATTTTTTCAATACACTTTAAATCAATTCATCGATATCTCTATTAAAACATATGACATAATAATTGTCAGATTAGGTGAAAACGTTGATCCTGCAAAAGAAGAATTTCCAAATTATGAGGTGGCTCTTACTGATATGATTAATCACTTTAAAACACAAGGTTCAAAAGTAATAATTACAGGGAATGCATGGTATGCTCCAGAAAAAGATTTCATACAAGAAAAAGTTGCAATTGATAACGGATACATTTTTATACCGTTTGATGATTTTAGAAACCATTCAGAAAACTATGCGCTTGGACAATTTGAAAATGACGGAGTGAGTGCACATCCATCAGATACAGGAATGTTAAACATAGCGACTCTTCTTTTCAATTCTATTCTGCAAACTACGCTATAAATAATCATTAGTATACATAAAAAAGAGAGGGCAAAATATTTAATTTCGCCCTTTCTTTTTATAATAATCTACTAAGCTATTTTTGCAACTTTGCAAGTTCAGCGGCCATGTTTTCGTTTGGATTGAAATATGGAACATGTTTTGTATTTTTCTTCTTAAGAAAAGTAATTGTTCCATTTGCTTGATCTACAGAAGTAGGAATAGAATCGTTAGTCCAAAAATACTTGAAAAAATCAGATCCTTTTACATCTACAGATTTTCCAGCAAAATTAATTTTGAAACCTTTCATAATTACATCTTCTCTTTCAGGTTTGTTACCAATATCAAATCTTAATTGAGTTGGATAAGCATCTTCTGGAAAATCAAAATTTAAAGTTTGTACTTCTTTTGATGGCTTAACTTCATTCCAAATTACATGATCTGTATTGAAATTTGATGTGTTATCTTCAGTGTAATACACTGCATAAATCCCAGGGGTTTGCTGAATAACATCCATTTGAACATTCATTTTCTTTACACTTTCTACAACAGGCTTGTCAGCCTCAACCTTGTCAGAATCTTTTTTGCAAGAAATAGTAACCAAGCTTAGCGCAAGCGCCATAAAAAAACCGTATTTCATCTTTTTTTGTTTTTTAAATTTTTGGCTAAATTATATTTTTTTTGTTAATCTTTAATAATTATGGAAAAAATAATTATGTATTTTTTTTTGTATAAATTTACATTTAATATTCTAAAAATAAACGCATTATGTCACAAATCAATTCTGTGCCCAATATTTCTGTTTTAAGATCTTATACACCTCCAGGTTCTATACAACCCGAAAATGATGATTTTGTATATGTAGCTTCTCATACAACCTTCCTTGATGGTGGTGGGGGCTTTTTTTATTTTAATTCACTTGTAACTAAGCCTGATAATGATGGTACAATTGTTAAAAGTGATTATCCTCCTGTAGGCAGGTGGGTCAGAAAAATTGACAACCATGTTGATGTGCGATTTTTTGGCACATATGGCGCTAATCAAATTGACGATGGAGATAGAATACAAAAAGCAATTGATTATGCTTTCGAAAATTTAAACAATAATGCATATACCAAAGGTACAACGGTATTTATTCCTTGTGGAATTTACCTGATTAGAAATACTCTAATTTTAAAAAATGGTGTGTCCATTTTAGGCGAAAGCCTAGCATCAACAATTTTAACAGCAATCTATCGTGATCAACCACCAGCAACAAGTAATCCATCAGACCCAAATGCTACAAATGGAGGGCATATGATGATTATGGAAAACGGAATTATACAGGGTTGCAATATTTATAATATCACATTTAATGGTGGAATAAATTCAAAAGATATTAATCCTGAAATAACTGATACCTGGACAAAAGGTGCTATTTTATTTCAGGCTATTAAAAAATCTCCAGAAGGAACAGCGGGACTATGGAGTAGTACTTTTAAAAATTTACGCATTGTGCAATTCAATGGAACAGGAATTGAATTAAATGGTGGTGGTGGTGAAAATTATAATTATGACGAACCAAATCAATTGTTGGTATTTGAAAATGTTCATATTAATAGACAAAAACAAAATGTTAATTCCTTACATCTTTTAGGACAACAGGGTCAAGTTACTTTTATAAACTGTGGCTTTGGCGGAATTAAATATAACAGGAGACCAGACAATAGTTACAGCGTTGTAAAGGGTTTCAATGTAATGATTTCGAGTAAAGCTCATGTTAATTCAGCAGTTATTTCTTTTATAAATTCAACATTTGAAGAAGGAGAACACGGTGCAATAATAAAATTTGCCGAAAGTATTACTTTTGACACCTGTTGGTTTGAAACACTCGACGTAGGTGTACTAGTTGAATCCTCAGAAGGAAGATCTAGCAAAGGAATTAATATTTTGAATTCAAGATTTGCTAATGCGGCTAGTTTTGGTAGTCTCAAAGTTAATAATAGAAGTGAAAATTATTCTGGAAGTTGCATTGTTAGTAGAAATTCTGAAATAAATGTTCATAATAATTTTGTAACGATAACTGATATAAATGATGCTATAGGCTTAAATAGAAATTTCATTACTGCTATTGAACCTAATTTAGGCGTAAATACACATGGAAATTCTTATGCTAATAATCGTCTTGGGTATACTTTTGGAATTGTACAGACAATACCTATAGATTCTAACTTAGCTTTAGGAAAATACATAAACTTGAAAGATAACAGAACGGTATTAGTTGCCGGAACTGCATTATTATCTACCATTACTTATATAGAATGCTCAATAAATGCTGGTGAAATCATTGAAATTAAATCTTCCGGATTCCCTATTGCTATTGAAAGTTCAAAAAATATTTATTTATCAGGAAAAACGACTATAAATTTAGATATAGGTGACATTGCAACTTTTATAAAACTTGATATTCAAACATCTATATATCGAGAAACTTATCAATTAATATCAATATTAAAAAACACAACTATAATCTAGAATTATTTTTAAAACACTTTATAAGAAAGATGATTCAAGCGTGCGATGAATCATCTTTTTTCTATTTTAAAGCTTTTTAACATAACATTTCTATCCTGATTATTTTCTGAATAATCATTATCAAATTGAATTTGAAATTTAACTTTGCCAGAGGCTTGTTGTTCGAATTCAAAAATATTTTTTGGAGCAGAGTCTTTTTCACTCAAATAAAAATCAGCAACTTCTTGATTATTAATTTTTATTCTCAAATGTGCATTTTCATTTTTGAGAGGTTTGTTTGGCAAACTTTGTCCGTCTAATGCAATTTGAAATTTTCCTTTGTCTAATTGAATCAATTCTGATTCAACTATAGAATTTTCAAAAATCATCAAATTTCCATAATTATCAAAATTTGGTGTCTTGAAGTCATTTAGGGCAATTTCATTTTCGGGCATACTTTCTTTATAATCTATAGGAACATAATAATTTGCCCAGCAATCAAAGTATTCCATCTTTTCTTTTAAAACATAATTAGCATCTAAATAGGCTTGGCTTTCAGGAGTCAAACTATAAGGTCTTGAATGCCCATCTACATACCAGAAAGGCGTAGGTTTCATCTTGTCACTCTTTAAAAGCAACGCATATTCTTCTAGTGTATTTCCGTGTACTTTAATATGTGGTGTGTCTTCAAAAAAGTAAGGCAACAACCAGCTCCAATAAGCCACTACTTTTGTATTCCCCTTACTTCTCTCTTTTAAAGTTGTAGTTAACTCCCTAAATTGGGACTTTGTAATTTTATTATAATAATCTTTAACAATAAATATGTCAGTAAATGAAAAGATAATAAACAGACTTAAAATGGTCATTCTTGCTACTCCATTTTTAATATAATACAAACCAGCTGCAACTAAAATGATAATAGCAGGAAGTATATTGATAAAATATCTGCTAACTATCATAGGCAGGTTCACATAGGATGCAATTAATGGTATCAATAAGGTTATTGAAATCCATATTAATATTATAAAAAAAGTAAAGACCTGTTTTTCCTCGTCTGGATTAATGTAGCCATCCTTAAGATTATTACGATTTAATAATTTTAATAAAAAACAAATGATTGCTGCACTAACAATAAATAATAAAATTTCAGCAAATCCAAAAAATTCCTTAAACATATTTGTATACACCTCTAAACTGGGCATTTGAATCCAAATAGATTGCATTTCTGATGTTTTTATAAAAATCAGTAATGCTGGTATATAGAGTATAAGTGTTATAATTCCTGAACAAAAAGACAAAATTAGAAACTGCTTGTTTTTAATTTTGTAAGGTCTTAAAGTAAAATATAGAAGAATAATATATTGGGCAAAAAGAGTGAATAAAGTAAAAAACTGTGTGTAAATCATTAATGTTGCAAACAGAGAATATAAAATCATATTTCTTCTATTGGGCACTTTTATAAATCTTGACAAATACAAAAATGAGACAGTTGTTGCCAGAAACATTAATGAATACATTCTAGCTTCTTGAGAATAAATTAAATGAAAGTAGTTAATTGACGTAATTAGTGCAGCAATAAGCCCTACTTTTTTATTTAAAAACTCTTTTGCTAGATAATAAATAGCAAAAATTCCAGCAATTCCGCATGTCGCAGAAAAAAATCTAGCAACCCAAGTTGTATCTCCAAAAATCGTTAGAAAACCATGTAAAGAGAAATAGTATAATGGTGGATGAGGGTCAAATTCTCTTAAGTACTTGTACATACTACCAAAAGATTTTTCTGGACTAGATTGCAAAATTGAAAATATTTCATCAATCCATAAACTCTGATAATCCAGCTTATAAATTCTTAAAAAAGCACCAATGGCAACTATAAGTAACAATATTTTATGTTCCTTTAACCAATTTAGTATTTTCATCTTAATAATTTTTTGATAATAAAAATAATTCTCTAAAAATTTTAAATCCTGTTCTCCAACTAAGTTTTGACCCATCTACATCTTTCCATTTCATCAGAGGAATCTCTACTCCATAATGAAGCATTTTAATATTTTTCAGTCTAATAAAAACCTCAACATCAAAAAGCCATGAAGTGAAGAAAGGCTTTTCAAATGCTATTTTTGCCAATGAGGGTGAAAAAAATTTAGCTCCGCACTGAGTATCATAAATTCCAAGTTTAAATTTGAAATTTATTAGAGTTACAATTACCCGCCCAATGATATGCCTATACCACTTACGTTCGATTTTTGTGTTTAAAAGCAAAACTCTTGATCCAAATAAAAAAAAGTTTTCTTTGTCTTCAAGTCTGTCTATAAGTTTTAACATTTCCGAAACCGGAGTTGAAAAGTCAGCATCAAAATATCCTATAAAATCATATTCTTTTCTGTCTAAAACTTGATTAACTGATTTATAAATGGTATTTGATTTTCCTTGATTTTCTTTATAATCAATTACATATATACGAGATGGATTTTGCAAAGAAATTTTTTCAATTATATCCAATGTTTTGTCTTTACTTCCATCATTTGCTAAAAAAATAGTGGCAGAAGTATTTTGAATCAATTCTTTTATAGAAGATTCTTTTAAACGCTTTTCCTCATTGTAACAAGGAATGATGATTGCTATTTTTTGCATAAACAATAACAAGATAGTCCCGGAATCTGGATTCCGAGTTTTTTCAATAATAAGCTGGTCATAAAATCAACTTTCAAAAGCGTATTGATAAAGAATGTCTTTCCTTTGCCTCCTTCCCAATTATCTATAGAGGCATCTTTATCCTTTTTAAGAAACTTATCAAGTTTTCTGAAGAGCAACAATGAAGTAAAATAATAACCTTTATCCACAATCTTAAATTCGTTTTTAGCCAAAAGATTATATAATTGCGGCAAAGTATAGCGTCTATAATGTCCAAGCAAAACGTCATGGCTTGAAAAAACTGACTGAAATGCTGGAACAGCAAAGAAATAGGTGTTGTTTTCTTTAGCTTGGAGATCGTCTAAAATTACCCTTTCATCTTCCACGTGCTCTAAAACATCCATGCACAAAAATAACGTTGCCTCATCAGAAGAATATTTTTCTAAATATTCTTGGAGACTTTGGACATAAATAACTTCGCTGTTGTTGTTGTTTTCCTTAAGTTGCGCAATTACTTCTGGCGTATATGCAATATCAATAGCAAAGTATTTCTTGGCCATTTTTTTTTCAAGAAGCGTGTGAATAACATAAGCATCGCCACTTCCAATGTCAACAATTCTATCAACAGGAAATTTAATTTTTGCCTGCTTTAAAAAAGTGTGCAGTACATTTTTCCTAGAAGTTTCCCATGGATGTCTGTTATATTTACTCTTGTCTTCTAATCTTGAAAATTCTGATATATCCATATTTTTATTTTAAGCAATACTGTCTTCCCAATTATTTATTTCTAAACCAAAGTTCGTTTTAATTTTAGATTTGTCCAAAACGCTGTATTTTGGCCTTTCAGCTGGCGTTGGATAACCTGAAGTCGGAATTGGTTTTAAATCAATCTCAATTTTATTGATCTCAAATATCTTTTTTGCGAAATCAAACCAACTGCACTGTCCTTCATTGCTGAAGTGATACAATCCATAAAGCGATTTCAATTCATTTTTTTGTTCTCTAAGATTTTCCGCCTTTTTTATAATTTTAGCAATTGCTGTTGCCAAATCTACTGCATTTGTAGGCGTTCCAATCTGGTCACTGACAATACTCAAAGAATCTTTTTCCCGGCCTAATCGAATCATTGTTTTCATGAAATTATTCCCAAATTGCGAATAAAGCCAAGAGGTTCTTATAATAAAATGTGCTTCTAAAACTGCTTTAACCGCTTTTTCTCCGTCTAATTTTGTCTGCCCATAAACTCCCTTTGGATTTGCAACATCTTTTTCTGTATAAGGAGTTGTCTTGTTTCCGTCGAAGACAAAATCTGTTGAAATATGAATTAATGTTACATTGAAATCTTTGCAGGTTTCTGCTAAATTTTTAGCTCCTCCAACATTAATCAATGTTGCTTTTTCTGGTTCGCTTTCCGCTTTATCAACAGCCGTGTAAGCTGCGGCATTAACGCAAAAATCGGGTTTTAATTCTGAAAAAACCGTTTTGCAATTTTCCTTGTCCGAAATATTTAATTCAGATGAAGACAAAAATTGGAACTTGATTTCTGGGTACTTATCTGCAATAAATTGCAATGACTGTCCTAGTTGTCCCGAACCTCCAGCTATTAAAACTACCATGCTTTTTTAGAATTTTCAAGCGTTGGAAGTACTTGATCTTTTTCAGAAATAATAAATTCATTTTCCGAAAGCTTCCAATCAATGTTTAATGTTTGATCGTTGTAAAGCAAACCTCCTTCAGAATCTTTGTTATAAAAATTGTCACATTTATAGAAAAAAACAGCTGTTTCGCTGAGTACTACAAATCCGTGTGCAAAACCTCTAGGTACAAAAAACTGTTTCTGATTTTCTGCAGAAAGCAACACAGAAACGTGCTTACCATATGTTTTAGATTCTGGCCTGATATCAACAGCAACGTCTAAAACTTCGCCTTCAAGAACACGAACAAGTTTTGCCTGTGCATGATCTCCGGTTTGATAATGCAATCCTCTTAAAACGCCTTTTTTTGAAAATGATTGGTTATCTTGAACAAAATGCACTTTTTTTCTTGTATTTTCTTCAAAGGTCCTTTCATTGAAACTTTCCATGAAATAACCTCTTTCATCACCGATAATTTTTGGCTCAATGATAAAACAGTCTTCAAGTTCTGTAGGTATAAATTTCATGCTTATATAATGCTTAATAAGTGTTTTCCATAGCCACTTTTTAATAAAGGCTGTGCAATTTTTGATAATTGTGTGGCATCGATAAAGCCCATTTTATAAGCCGCTTCTTCAATTGCCCCGATTTTTAATCCTTGGCGCTCTTCAATAACCTGAACAAATTGTCCGGCTTGCATTAACGATTGAAAAGTTCCGGTATCAAGCCAAGCAGTTCCTCTGTCAAGGATACTTACTTTTAACTTGCCTCTAGTTAGATATTCTTTATTGATATCAGTAATTTCTAGCTCACCACGGTGACTCGGCTGAATGTTTTTAGCAATTTCCACCACATCATTGTCATAGAAATAAATTCCAGGAACAGCATAATTTGATTTTGGGCTAACTGGTTTTTCTTCAATTGACAGTACTTTTCCATCTGCATCAAAATCTACAACACCATAACGCTCAGGATCATGGACATGGTAAGCATAAATAATTCCTCCATCTGGATCATTATTTGCCAAAAGCAAATCGGAAAGTCCAGTTCCATAAAAAATATTATCACCAAGAACCAAGGCAACTTTATCGTCACCGATAAAATCTTTTCCAATAATAAAAGCCTCTGCCAATCCATTTGGATTTTCTTGAACTGCATATTCAAAACGACATCCAAGACTCGTACCATCGCCCAAAAGTTGACGGAAAAGTGGCAAATCATGAGGCGTAGAGATAATCAAAATTTCTCTAATTCCTGACCACATTAATGTCGATAGCGGATAATAAATCATCGGCTTGTCATAAATTGGCATTAATTGCTTGCTGACTGCTAGTGTCAATGGGTGGAGTCTTGTTCCTGATCCTCCGGCTAATATTATTCCTTTCATGGTGAATGTTTTAATTATTTGTTAAACTTAATCATTTGATGGCGATAAAAAGATCTTAGGAGACCGAAAGTAATGAAAATTAAAATTAAACCAAACGGCAAAATAAATTTGTATTTAGTAAATATACTGCCTGCTTTTTTTATGTTAATTACTTGGCCATTCTTTTTTACAACTTGATCTAAGTTCAATAACTCAAGATCAATATTTGCCTTATCTTTTATTAATTCGCTTTTTGTTTTAATTACTTCGTCAAGTTGCGAGTTTTCATTATAATATACCAGCTTGTCATTTTTTAAATCGGAAGAGGTATTCTTGTAAGCCAATCTTTTAAGAATTCCATCAATTTGAGAAATTATAGAGTCATCAGCAATTTTTCTCTCTATTAAATTTTTACCGTATTCAACTTTAATTTTTTCGAAGTGATCATTGTCGTTTAAAAAAGCCATTATTGGCTTAACAGTCTTTTCCTCATCAGTAATTCCTGTAGTTGAAAAAGTAATCTTATGAAAGGGATAATTTTTACTGGTAACTGGATCAATAATAATTTTATTAATATCGCCATCTTCCGCCATCAGCTTAAGCAACTCAAAATTTTCTGTTCTATTCTCAACCAATCTATATGGATCTAATATCGGTTTAATTTGAATTTCACCCATTTTTTTAGAATTCTTGATGCCAATTTTATTTAAAAAAACAGTATCTCTTTCTGTAATTTTTGAATCTAAAAGATTAATCTTTGCATACAGATAATCTACACTGCTAAAATTTGGAGAAACAATAATTTGATGGTCATAATGCTTAGTCTTATCAAGATAAAATCCTATTCCTGCTCCAATAATAAATAAAATTACAAGAATTATTAAATTTCTCTTGATAAATAAAAATCCTCTGAAAATCCAGGTTGAAAAATTTTCAAAAGCCTTTCCTATTTTTTTTGAAACTTGGGAAAGGTCAATTTCTTGATTGTCTGGATTGGTCTGCGGGGTTGCGCTCATAAATGGTTAGTTTTTAACGTTGAAAATTTGTTCTAATATTTTAATAGTAATTAAATAAGTTGGCTTAACACCAGTTGTTCCTAATCCTCCAGAAGCTAATGTACTTCCTGTTTCTAAAGGATTATCAGAAGCATAATAGGCATATCTTACTTTTACATCTGGATGGATGCTTTTTCTAATTTTTGAGGCCGACTGAATTGCTTTTTGATAATAAGCACCCTCCATTTCAAGACCGATAACGCCCCAAGTCGATTCATGGAAAAATTTCAATAAGTCTCTATTTTGAAGCGAAGTTCCCAAAACAGAAACCATAGGGCCTGCAAAAACCGGAATTCCATTGCCTTCAAACATTTCTAAAGTCAATTCATTTTCAAACGGATAATTATCTCCCGTTCCTTCATTAATGTGCGCTGACGGAATCATGATATCGCCTTTGCCACCTTCTAGAATTCCTGCTTTTCCCATGATGGAAACCGATTCTACGTTCAAGAAATATTTGTTTTTCCCGTCTTTGTAAGGTTTTAAAAGCTCATCGATAGTTTCATAAGCCTGTTCTCCAAAAGCATAATCCATCACGATTATCACTGGTTTGTGATCGCCGATCTGTGCTTTTGGGAAAGCTGATTTGCTCCAGTCAATCTTTGCTGTATCAAAAATCTGAACATCGATATTCGTTCCAGAATTCGCATCCGGGAGTGAAATCATGCCATATTTCAAGGCAAATTCTTCCACTTTATCTCTCACGTCATTTGCGCCTGGCTTGCTCAATTCTTCAAAAATAAAGAAATCAGACTTGTCTTTAAATTTAGTTTTTAAAGTATGCGTAGCAAAAATCGAATTCATCACGCTGTGCATGTTCGCACTTATAATGTGAATCGGACGGTCTAATAACTCGTTTTCTAATAAAACCTGCTTAATATTATTGGCCCAGATTTCTCCGTGAATGTGATGCCCAAGCCTTTCTCTTAAAATCGGGCTGAATGTGATCGTTCTTTTGTTGTTGAAAATCACTTCCTCAATCGCCAATTTCCCCAGCCAATAAATAACATGAAGAAAACGATCTGGCTTTTCTGCCGTTCCAAAAGCTTGATAGATGTCTAAGATTTCCTCAAAAGATCTTCCTAAAATAATGGAAGCGTGCGAAATAGCAATTTCCTTTTCAATTAAAGTCAGCTTCTTGTTTTGAACCACGATTTGCTCTAATTTCTCCCAATCACGCGTGAATTCTTTGGTATTTTCATCCAATAAAACTCGGTCCTTGATTTTGTGAGATTCGATGAAGATAAAAGTCAGATGCGTCAAAATATCATAAATATCTGAACGACCGCGCGTGATTTCCACGTTCATTTGTTCTGTATCGATTCTGTAGCAATTTCGCTTTCTCTTTGGAGGAACAATCGCCTTGAAATGAGATTTTGAATACCCTTCGTCAGAAGTCAAATTGATGAAACGACATTCCTCAATTCCCACCGGAAGCCTTTCAATTACATATAATAAACCGCTTAATTCTACTTTTTCGTCTGCAATCGTTCCATAAATTTCTGGACGCAATTGCAACAACGCTTCTCTTAATGTGTCACCCGAAACTCCCATTGGCTTATAGAATCCTCTATTAAACAAGTGGCGCATCGTGATGTATAATTTCTCAATTGCCGCCGAAGATTCTTGGGCTCTTGATCTAGATATATTTTTAATTTCTTTCATTTAATCTATTTTCTAACCCGCAAATGTAGGTTTTTTATCTTTTAGTTGGCTAAACTATGCTTTATTCGCAATTTCATTTGCATTTTCACATTAATAAATCTGCCATATTCTATTACTTAATTGCTAAGAATCAAAGTAACAGCAGGTTCATAAACCGTTGTGGTTGTGGCACTTTTCTGCAACTCTTCCTTCGTATGCTTGATCCACCTTCCTCCCGAAAAGCTAAACACAAAATCTCTTTCAACCGGATTGTAAAGTACCAACGGCGCATAAGTAATCACGGTTTTTGTGGTATTTGAATTGTAATCGGTTATTTTCTTTTCTATTTTATTTCTTTCAATAATCAGCCTCTCAAAAGCCACAAAGATTCCAGTTTCTGGCATTTCTAAATTCAAGTCAGAAAGGTCGATCTTGTTTTCATGGATTCCCTTTTCTAAAGAAATTATAAAATCCTTCGAAAGCAATTCTTTTCCCGGATAACCGTTTTCTCCCACTTGATATAAATGCAATTTGATTGTAGAATTATCGATTCTGCTGTCGGTTAAAATGGTCACTTTCTGAATCCATTTTGTCTTTTTATAAGCTTCCTGATAAGGAAAAAACTTGGCGTCTAATCTTGGTCCTTTGTCAAAAGCTTCGGCCAGTTTTTTTATTTTTCCAATTTCAAGTTGCCTGCTTTCCTTCTTGTTTGCAATAAAAACTTCATTCAATTCTAAAGAAGAAGGCGACATCAAAATCACCGAAGCTTCCACTGCTTTCACGACTTTCCTTTCATAGCCCAAAACTGAAAATATCAAATTTTTGTTTTGATTTGCATTAATTCTGAATTCGCCATTTTCTTCAGCCGTCGTCCCGATGTTTTCGTTTTCTACCCAAACACTCACATAAGGAATTGGGTTTCCGGTCAAGCTGTCTTTCACAACGCCTTTCGTTTGGGCAAAACTTGCAAATCCTATAAAATACAACAACACAAAAAGTTTTCTCTCTCTCATCTTATTTTTTCCTAAACTAATTTATCGGCAATATTTCGATCATTACTCAACCTCGGAATCTTATTTTGGCCGCCTAATTTTCCAATCGATTTCATATAGTCTTGGAATCCGTTCTTTGAAACTCTTGTAACCACCAGCTTTCGCAACACATTTCCTACGATCAAATCATCATAATATACATTTTGCTTACGCATGGAATCGTCAATCTTTAAGATAAATTCGTCCATGTTTTCTGGCTCGTTTTCAAATTCGATAAACCATTCATGATACGGCAATCCTTCTTTTGGCGTGATTTGTGGCGCGACCGTGAATTCGTTTACGCGCACATTTGAGTTTTCCATTGCGGTTTTCAGCGCTTCTTCCACTTCTTTGCCGATGACGTGTTCGCCAAATGCAGAAATATAATGTTTGATTCTGCCGGAAACAATGACGCGGTACGGTTTCAAGGACGTAAATTGCACCGTGTCGCCAATATTATAGCCCCAAAGTCCGGCATTTGTAGAAATGATCAAGACATAATTCACGCCCAATTGTACTTCTCCAATGGTATATCTTTTTGGTCCCGAACCGTCGGGATCTGTAAAAAAGTCTTCCGCTTTAATGAATTCATAGAAAATTCCGGCGTTTAAAAGCAACAGCATGCCTTTGTCTTTCTGTGTATCTTGGTAAGCGAAAAATCCTTCGGAAGCTGGAAAAAGTTCAATCGAATCTACTTTCCTTCCTATTAAATTCTCAAACTTCGTGCGATAAGGCTCAAAGTTTACGCCTCCATAAATAAAGAGATTGAAATTCTTGAAAATTTCTCCGACAGGCTTCCCTCCTTTTTGTTGCAGCTTTTCAAAATACATCTGAACCCACGACGGAATTCCGGAAATGATGGTCATGTCTTTGTCAAAAGTTTCTTCAACAATCGCATCGACTTTGGTTTCCCAGTCTTCAATGCAGTTGGTTTCCCAGCTTGGCATTCTGTTTTTCTGTAAATATTTCGGAACAAAATGCGCAACGATTCCAGACAATCTTCCAAATTGGATGCCGTTTTTTTCTTCCATGATCGGACTTCCTTGCAAGAAAATCATCTTTCCGGATACAAAATCGGCTTTACCCGTTTCGTGGATGTAATGCAGAATTGCGTTTCGGGCAGCTTCGACATGAAAAGGCATTGATTCCTTGGTTAGCGGAATATATTTGGCTCCAGAAGTTGTGCCAGAAGTTTTCGCAAAATACAGCGGCTTTCCTTTCCAGAGTATATTTTCTTTGCCTTTAACGACTTTATCAACATACGATTTCAAACCTTCATAATCCCGGACTGGAACATTTTTCGCAAAATCAGAAAACGATTTGATCTGGCTGAAATTATGGTCTTTTCCAAATTCAGTTTCCTGGGCATCTTGAATCAGGCTTTTGAAAACTTTTTCTTGAGTTTCAATCGGATTCTTAGCCCATTTTTGGGTCTTTTCATAGACTTTCTTGGCAAACTGTTTGGCAAAAAATGATTTTATTGACATTCTTAATTTTGATTTTTGATTTCAGATTTACGTATTCTGAAACTCGTATTTATTTTAGGTTCGCGAATTTTTTTCGCAAGGCTATTTCAGTGGTTAAAATTGGGATAAAAATTGACAAAATAACGATTCCGTTGATAATTCCTTCAGAAATATCCAGAAAACCAAGCAAGGAAACTGGCAGAAGAAATACCCCAATCTTCATCAATTCTTTTGAAGAAAACTTTTGGGAAAAGTCCCATCTTTCCTGTGATTTCATAGAACTCATTGTTCTATAGCCATACAAAATATTGACCTTCTTTGGAGGAAATTTATACATGACCGCACCTGCAATTATTAAAATTGCGCCGGTCATGATCGGTAGCTGGTTTAAGTTGTCAATCCATTCCATCATTCAAAATCTATAAAGTTAGTCGGGTCAATGGCAAAACCATCTTTCCACAATTCAAAATGCAAATGTACTCCTGTAGATTCTTCGCCTGTAGAACCTGCCAAAGCAATCACTTCGCCTGTTCTCACTACGTCGCCTTGATTTTTTGTCAGCGATGAAGCGTGTTTGTAAACGCTGATAATTCCGTCGCCGTGGCGAATAATCATTACATAACCAGTTGTTGGCGTCCAATCGGCAAAAATCACGGTTCCGTTGGCAGTTGACTTTATCGGCGTGTTTTTGGCCAAAGCCACGTCTACCGCAAAATGCTTGTTTTTCGGACTATATCCTTCTGTAATATGACCTTTCGCAGGCGGAAATAATACGATTTCTACTTTGGTCTGCGCTTTTTCAAAAACGTTGTATTTATCTTCACGCGCCACTTCTTCCCGCAATTTCTGGTCTTCCTTTGAGGGTGAAAAATCTACCTGTGAAGGATCAGTAAGTTCTGCAGCTTTAATAGAATCCTTGTTCAATTTTGCCACCTCAACATCGCCCGCCAATACTTTTTTTATAGATTCGATATAAGCATTGTTCATCTTGATTGCCTTTTCCAACGAATCAGATTTCAGCGCCAGTTCAGTGGCTTCGCGCTTTAACTTTGAAGATGCATATCCTGGAATATATTCTCGCAAAGGCGTAAAAGCAATAATGTAAGTGGTGATGGCAATCAGCAGAATGGCACCGCCAGTGAGCACCACAAAAACGTTCATCAGGTTTAATTTCAACGAAAAAATTTCTTCAAATGTTTCTTCGTTCAAAATAACCAATCGGTTTTTTGTCAAAAGTTTTTTCTTAATGACTTGCCGTTTTCGCCGTTTTTCTGACATTCCTTTAATGTATTGTACAAATATAATAATTTGAAGGTTTTAGCAAGGTCTTTATTTCGTTACTATTCTTTAAAAATTACGCCATCTTAAAACCAATCTAAAATTTTCTACGTAAATTGAAACACAAGATTAACGGACTTTAACTATAAATAATTGTTATTGTAAATCAAGCATACCGTTTTTCTTTTTACATTTGCAAAATATTATTTAATTGCGAAAGCAATAATTTTAAAAATTATGGGAAAATTAGGTCTAACAGAAATCCTTGTAATCGTAGCTATTATCTTATTGCTTTTTGGAGGTAAAAAAATTCCGGAATTAATGAAAGGATTGGGTTCTGGTATTAAAGAATTCAAAAATGCAGCTAAAGACGAACAACCGGCAGCAAGCAAAAAAGAAGAAGAAAAAATCTAATAAAGTTTTAAAACTTTATATTTCAAGCCTTACGGATGCCAATCTGTGAGGCTTTTTTTTGTGCAAATTCAAAGACAGATTTTTAATTTCCCACTCACTTCCCATTTTATAGCTAATTCATTTAGTATTTTATAAGCATAATTTTTTATCATTTTAAAATTTAAAAGCATAATTTTTTAAATTTGTAATAACAAATAACTTAAAACATACTAGAATATGAAAATAGTTAAAACAATTTTTGCTGTTCTTTTTGGGCTGATGTTCATCAACGCAGGCCTTGACAAATTCTTGCATTATATGCCAATGCCAGAAATGAAACCCGAAGAAATGAAAATTTATGAGGCTTTTGGAACTTTAATTTGGCTGATGCCACTTGTAGGTTTTATTGAACTTTTAGGCGGATTGCTTTTTATTTTTCCTAAAACACGGGCATTGGGTGCTATTGTTATCCTTCCGGTAACCGTTGGGATTCTCTTGCACAATGAGGTTTTCATGCCGGGAAGTGTAGGTTTGGCAATCGCAGGTGTGCTTTTGCTTATAAATTTGTGGATGATTGGCGATAATTGGGGAAAATATAAACCTATGTTTACTTAAATGAAAAAGCCTCGAATGAGGCTTTTATTTTCTAGCGAAATCAATTAATGGCAAAATATTTCCTTTGTCGCCTTCTCTAATTGCTTCTATGTATTTTTTGCGAGTTTCATCTGCTTTTACCATATTTGAGTGATTCCAAGAAAAAATTAACTCTTTAAAAATTGACTCGATAATTAAATCTGCCATAATGCGCGAGTGGCGTCCATTTCCATTTGGAAAACAGTGAATATTTACTAATCTGTGTTTGAATCTAATTGCAATTTCATCACAAGAATAAATCTTGTTTTTAATCCAATAATTTGTATCGTCTAACAAATATTTAAGATCAACTCCTATATTTACCCATTTAACACCAATATTTTTTTCAGACTTTCTAAATTGACCTGCCCATTTCCAGACTTTGTCAAACATTTTCTTGTGCAAATTTTTTATGAATTCTTCGGTTAATATTTTTTCTTTTTTTAATTTTCTTTTCATCAACCATTGGATTGCCTGTTCAATGTTTAATTGTTCGAATTCGTCTAATTCTTGATGCGTTGTAATTGTCTTGATAAGCAATCCTTCTTTTTCCTCTTCATCTAATGGGGTTTGACCATCTTCATAATTCAGTTCTAATCCCATATTGACTTGTTTATTTCTTGCTTTAATTCTTCTTTTAATTCTAATATAGCTTTAAAGATTTGTTCTTCAGAATTTCCCTGATTTTCTAATTTCATATTCTGATTAGTTCTCAAAACAATTTTTCTAGCAAGAGATTCTGCTTTTAATTCAACTAGGTTTTCAAGGGAGTTTTCTTTTGGAATAAAGGCATATACCAATTTCATATCAAAAGCTTTTGCAACTTGCTTTAACGTTTTTAAAGTAATTGAATCTGATGCTTCTCTTTCCTCAATTTTCTTAATCCCTTGTTTAGTTAAATTCAATTTACTCCCTAATTGTTCCATTGTCATATTTAAAGCTGTTCGAATAGCATTTATCCAACCTTTTTCAGGAATTATAATTTTTTCAGTTGCTTTGAATGGTCCTATTTTTCTATCTATCTGTTCTAAAAGTAATCGTTTTGAATTTCTCATACTATAAAATTTAACAGAACAAAAGTAAACATATATATCAACATAAAAAAACATTAATAAACATATCAGTTTACTAATTATTAAAATAGTATATTTATATGTTTACTTTACAATATCATTGTCAACTGCACACGCTTTCTGCTTTCATCCACCTCAACCACTTTCACCTGAACTTGCTGGTGCATTTTCACGACTTCATTTACATCAGAAACGAAGCCTTCTTTTAACTGCGAAATGTGAACCAAGCCGCTTTCTTTGATTCCGATATCTACAAAACAGCCGAAATTGGTGATGTTGTTTACAATTCCTGGCAAGACCATTCCGGTTCTCAAGTCGTTTATCGTTTTTACATTTGGATCAAATTCAAAAACTTTGGCCGCTTTTCTCGGATCTAATCCTGGTTTTTCTAATTCTTTTACGATGTCTTTCAAGCCAAGCAATCCGATATCTTCTGTCACATACTTTTCAACTGGAATCTTTGCTATTTTTTCTTTATTGGCAATCAATTCATTGACAGAAATCTTTAAATCTTTTGCCATTTTTTCTACAACTTTATACGCTTCAGGGTGAACTGCAGAATTATCCAGCGGATTTTTTCCGTTAGCAATTCTGATAAAAGCAGCGGCTTGCTGATAGGCTTTTTCTCCTAGTCTCGGCACTTTTTTCAACTGCTTTCTTTCTTCAAAAGCACCGTTTTCTGCACGATAAGCCACTATGTTTTCAGCCATCTTCTCCCCGATTCCAGACACATAACTCAGCAAAGATTTACTCGCCGTATTGATATTAATTCCGACAGAATTTACGCAACGAACAACTACTGAATCCAACTCATCCTTTAATTTTGTTTGATCGACATCGTGCTGGTATTGCCCAACTCCGATTGATTTTGCGTCAATTTTTACTAATTCTGCCAACGGATCAGAAAGTCTTCTTCCGATGGAAACCGCGCCACGAACCGTCACATCATACGTTGGAAATTCATCTCTGGCAATCTTTGAAGCTGAATAAATCGAAGCGCCAGCTTCACTGACCACAAATACTTGCAAGGGTTTATCGAAAGCTATTTTCTTTATAAAAAACTCAGTTTCGCGAGAAGCCGTTCCGTTTCCGATGGAAATTGCGTCAATTTTATAAGCATTCACCATCGACCGGATTTTTTTCATCGCAATCGTGGTTTCGTTTTGTGGCGCGTGTGGGAAAATGGTTTCGTTGTAAAGCAGGTTTCCGTTTTCGTCTAAACAAACGATTTTACAACCGCTTCTGAAACCTGGATCAATCGCCAGAATTCTTTTTTCTCCCAAAGGTGGCGCCAATAATAACTGACCCAAATTTCCTGCGAAAACTTGAATTGCCGTAGCATCTGCTTTCGCTTTTGCTTCCTGCAAAGTTTCGTTTGAAATCGCCGGAGCCAGCAGTCTTTTATAACTATCTTCAATGGCTTTTTTCAAATGAACAGCTGTTTCTTTTTCATTTTTTATAATCGATTCTTCCATCATTTCAATGGCTTCGTCGGTATCAATTTCTATTTTAAATTTTATAAAACCTTCATTTTCGGCACGAAGCATTGCCAATAATCTATGCGAAGGCGCGCGTTGCAGATTTTCTTCCCATTCAAAATATTGCTCGAATTTCTTGGCTTTCTCGTCGTCTTTTTTAGCTTTTACGACTTTGGTAGTAATCGATGCTTTTCTTTGGAAAGTTCGACGCAAATTTTTTCTGATATAGATATTTTCATTAATCCATTCGGCGATGATGTCTCTGGCTCCTTGCAGAGCTTCGTCTTCATTGGCGACATTTTTATTCAGATATTTTGAAGCTACAAAGTCAACATCGTCGTTATTTTGTGCCATAATTATTTTGGCCAAAGGTTCTAAACCATTTTCTCTGGCAACATCAGCTCTTGTTTTTTTCTTCTTTTTATAAGGAAGGTAAAAATCTTCCAATTCATTCAAATCATAGCTTTGCTGGATTTTTTTCTCCAATTCTGGCGTCAATGCATTTTGCTCTTGAATGGATTTTAAAATCGCTTCTTTTCGTTTTGTGATTGCATCAAATTCCTTGTCAAGTTTAGAAATTTGTTCAATGACAACCTCATCTAAATTGCCCGTTTTGTCTTTTCGATAGCGCGAAATAAACGGAATCGTGCAGTCTTCGTTTAAAAGTTGTAGTGTATTTTCGATGTTTTTTGTTGGCGTTGTGACTTGTTTTGAGATGTATTCGAGGTTGGTCATTTTTCTAAAATATTTCTGCTAAAATAATATCTTTGCCGTCAAATCTTCGCCAAATGGATATTTTATTATTGCTTTTTTTATTGGTAAATTTTATCGCTTTCACAATCATTGGCTATGATAAACGGCTTGCGGTGAAAAATAAAAGAAGAATTTCTGAGAAAGCATTGTTGTTTTGGGTTGCAATTGGTGGAACTATTGGTTCTTTGATTGGAATGTTGCTTTTTCGACATAAGATTTCTAAAAGAAGTTATCTTTTGAAGTTTTTTTTGATTGTGGGTTTGCAGGTGTTTTTGATTGTGGGTTTTAACGAAGATACGCGAAGTTTTTTCGCAAATTTTTAGACCTAACAGGTTTTTAAAACCTGTTAGGTCTCGACTCTATTAAGTAATAAAATCTAAATAATTACTTTTGTTGATAACTTCAAAAACTGCTTCTGGATATGCTTTTCCAAAGGCTGTTGGAATTTTTGCTTTGCGTTTTTCATTCCATTTGAATTCAAATCCTTTTAAATTTCCATTTTCTTCTTCCAGCCAATCTAATTCTTGCTGATCATAGGTTCTCCAAAAATAATTTGTGGTATTTTTCTGTGTGTAATTTTGGGATTTTATACGTTCTGAAGCCAGATAATTTTCCCATAAAGCGCCAACATCTGTCCTTGAATCTAGTCTTGTAAAATTGCCGATAATTCCGTTTCTGATTCCGTTATCATAAAAATACCAGCGGTTTGATTTAGTAATTTCTTTGCGTAAATTTCTACTAAATCCGGGTACTTTATAGATTACAAAAACTTTTGAAAGTAAATCTAAATAACTTTCCACGGTGTTCTTTGAAATGCCTAATTGATTCGCCAATTCTTGCAATGAAACCTCCTGCCCGACTTGAAAAGCGATTAATTTAAGTAAATCTAAAATCTTATTGGATTGCTTGATTCCTTCATAAACCAAGATATCTTTTAGCAAATATGCATTTATAATTTCTTTTATGTAGTTGATTTTATCGTTCCAATCCTCATATTGCTCTAATTCTGGATAACTACCAAAAAGCAATCTTTCCTCTAATTTGCCGACAGTTTCCTTATAATTTTCAATTTTAGAAAACTCCATTTGAGCAAAAGGAAATAAGTAAATCGTATTTTTTCTTCCAACTAAAGGTTCTCCTAATTTATTTGACAAATCAAAAACGGAGGAACCTGTTGCTATGATTTTTATATCTTCGATAGAATCTACGATTAGTTTCAAAATCAAGCCAATTTCTGGAATATTTTGTGCTTCATCAATAACCAGCAATTTTACATTTGCCAAAAGCCTTTTGTAATTGCTGACTGACCTTTCTTTCAATAAATTTGCATCTTCAATATCTTCTCCATTCAAGTGCAGATAATCACTTTTTGGAATTTGTGAAAGATAATTTTTTATAAAAGCTGTTTTTCCAACACGCCTTGCTCCTAATAAAATCAATACTTTATTAGGTAAAACTTTTTTTGAAAATTGTATATGTATTTCTCTTTCTAAAAAATCCATCTTCGGTTATTTAAGGCATTTCAATACAAATATATTAAAATAATGTAAATTCAGTCAGTTGGTTGACGGAATTAATGTAAATTCAGTCAGTTGGTTGACGGAATTAATGTTTTCATTGTGGGTTTTAACGCAAAGGTGCGCGAAGTTTTTTCGCGAAGTTTCACAAAGCTTTCGTGAATCTCTGTGACAGTTTTGTGAATCTCTGTGGAATAAAAAAACCGCAAACTTTACTAAATCTGCGGTTAAATTATATTTTTCAATTACCTATTGACAAGCAATCTTATCAACACGTCCTTGATGTCTTCCTCCTTCAAAATCAGTAGTTAAAAAAGTTTCTACCATTTCAACAGCTTGATTTATAGAAGTATATCTTGCCGGAATACTGATGATATTGGCATCATTATGTTGTCTTGCTAACGCAGCGATTTCTTTTGTCCAGCACAATGCGGCGCGAATTCCTTGGTGTTTATTAACAGTCATATTGATTCCGTTACCGCTTCCGCAGATTACGATTCCAAGTTGTGCTTTTCCAGTTTCAACATCAGTCGCTACAGGATGGCCAAAATCTGGATAATCAACGCTATCGCCTGAATCTGTTCCATAATTAGTAACTTCGTGGCCTTTTGCTTTTAGCATTTCAACGATTGCCTTTTTATATTCTGGTCCTGCGTGGTCGTTTCCAATGGAAATTTTCATAGTTGTAGTTATTAAGTTGTGTGTGTGCAAATTTACCGCAACCTTTATCATTTACCAAACTAAATAGGAGAGAAGTTGCACCTTTTGATTATCAAATAGTTGGATTTTTACCAATTCGTAAAATGCTGGTAATTAGTACCTAAATTGTAATTAAATTGTTAAATATTTACATTGTTAACAGCAATTTACAATCCGTTGACTTTGAGTTAATTGTAAATTAACATTGATTGTTGATAAGTTCGGATAGAATTTTAGAAGTATTTCTTGTTTGTTCGATTAAAAACAGTAATCCAAAACCTAGATTTAAAATGCAAGTTTAGTTAGGTGAATTTTTAGAAAAGTTATTAGCACCTAATTCAATTTTGTTAACAGTAATTAACAAGTGAAGTTATCTACAATTTAAAAACAAAAACGATTATCAACCATTGTTAACAAGGTTTAAAAATTACCTTAAAATGAGATACTTAATTCTTTCAAACTATGTTGATAACTCGGTATAACAATCCATAACTACAAATCCTCACAAAAAAATTTAAAGTTATATCGACTATTAACAAGCTATAATAACCATTAAAAATTAAATTTAAATTTCTTTTTCTTTTTGTTGTTTTTAATAAATGTTGACAACTTTGAAAACTTCAAACGATTTTCAAATTTTCGTTTCCATTGAATTCCGTCAAGATTTCTTTTGCCAATGCTTCATCTTCCGGATGGACTTTCAGTTTGATTCCACCCAAAGCCTGCGAATACATGGGAACGATGTTCATCATTGTTTCGTTTTCAAAAAAGAATTGGATTTCCTCTTGCTCCAGCCGATGTTTTAAAATTGTGATTTCGTGTGGATAATTGAAGATGGCGATGGTCACAAATTTTTCCATTGATGATTTGATTTTCATAAAGATACGTAAGAAATCAGATTCTCAAGAATAGTTCCAAAAAGTTATATTTAGATTAAAAATTTTAACATTTAGAAAGAATTTGAAATGTTATTCGTAATTTTCAGCATTATTAGAAAAGAATTATGAGTAAGAAACCTCGCAAGCCTGTAAATAAAGTAAAAGATTTTACAGCACAGATTTTAAAAATTTTATCACAAGATGCCAATAAAGCATTAAATTATAAGCAAATAGGAGCAAAGCTAGAACTTGACGATACAAAAAGCAGAAATGAAATCATCAGAGATTTAAAATTGCTGGCTTCACAAAAGAAGATTGTGGAGATTGAACCAGGAAAATATTTGGTCGTGGCCACAAGCCAAGATTATTATGAAGGAACCATCGATATGACGAGCAGAAAAACGGCTTATTTTGTATCCGATGATTTTGAAGATGACGTTTTTATCCCAACGAATAACTTGAACAAAGCATTAGACAAAGACAAAGTGAAAGTCTATGTTTACAACCGAAGAAGAGGCAAAAAACCGGAAGGTGAAGTGGTGGAAATCGTCGAAAGAAACAAGACTGATTTTGTTGGAGTTATTGACATTCAAAAGAATTTTGCCTTTGTTTCCACGGCAAATCCAAAAATGTACACCGATATTTTTATTCCAAAGGATAAAATTGGAGAGGCTGAAAACGGAGATGTGGTTTTAGTTCACATTGAAGATTGGCCAAAAAAAGCCGACAGTCCGTTTGGTGTTGTGACTAAAATTTTAGGAAAACCTGGAGAACACAATACTGAAATCCACGCGATTTTGGCAGAATATGGTCTTCCGTATGAATTTCCAATTGAAGTGGAAACTTTTGCACAAAAAATTGATACTTCGATTCAAGAAAGTGAAATTAAAAACCGTCGCGATATGCGTGATGTGTTGACTTTTACGATTGACCCAAAAGATGCTAAAGATTTTGATGATGCGCTTTCCTTCCAAAAATTAGAAAACGGAAACTATGAAATTGGCGTTCACATTGCCGATGTTTCGTATTATTTAGAAGAAGGAACAATCTTGGACAAAGAAGCGTATCAACGAGCCACTTCGGTGTATTTGGTTGACAGAGTAGTTCCTATGTTACCAGAAGTTTTGTCAAATTTCGCCTGTTCATTACGTCCGCACGAAGAAAAATATACATTTTCAGCGGTTTTTGAATTGACCGAAAATGCTCAGTTGGTAAATTCTTGGTTTGGAAGAACCGTGATTTATTCAGACCAAAGATTTTCTTACGAAGAAGCACAGCATATCATTGAAACCAAAGGAGACGTTATTCCGGCAGAAATTTCTTTGACTGGAAGAGAATATCAAGTTCCTGCAGAAATTCAAAATGCGACGCTTAAATTAGACGATTTGGCTAAGATTCTTCGCAATAGAAGAATGAAAGACGGAGCGATTTCGTTTGATAAAGTAGAAGTAAAATTCAATTTGAACGAACAAGCTGAACCGGTTGGTGTTTATTTCAAAGTTTCAAAGGATGCGAATCATCTGATTGAAGAATTTATGCTTTTGGCTAACAGAAAAGTAGCTGAATTTATAGGGAAACAAAAACCTAAAAAGACCTTTGTTTATAGAATCCACGACGAACCAGATGAAACAAAACTGTTTAATTTACAGACTGTTATTTCAAAATTCGGATATACTTTAAATCTTAGATCAAAAAAAGATGTTTCGCAATCGCTGAACCAATTATTGATAGATGTCAACGGAAAAAAGGAGCAAAATTTGGTTGACACATTGACAATAAGAACAATGAGCAAGGCCAAATATTCGACAGAAAACATCGGACATTATGGTTTGGCATTTGATTATTATTCTCATTTTACCTCGCCAATTCGCCGTTATCCAGACGTGATGGCACATCGTTTGCTTCAACATTATCTTGACGGAGGAAAAACTGCCGATGAAGAAACGTACGAAGAAATGTGCCAGCATTCTTCAAATATGGAAGTTTTAGCCACGAATGCAGAGCGCGATAGCATCAAATACATGCAGGTGAAATATATGCAAGACCACAAAGACGAAGAGTTTTTGGGCGTAATTTCAGGTGTAACAGAATGGGGAATTTACGTAGAAATTGTTTCCAATAAATGTGAAGGAATGTGTAGAATCCGCGAAATTCGTGATGATTATTACACTTTTGATGACAAGCAATATGCCTTGGTTGGAGAAGTTTCAAAGAATATTCTGCAATTAGGTGATGAAGTTTATGTAAAAGTAAAAAGCGCAGATTTGGTAAAAAAACAATTGGATTTTACTTATTTGCGTAAGAATGAATAATTAGTTAATCAAAAAATAAAATACAATGAAAAAGATAATGTTAGTAGCATTTTTAATGCTTTCTCAAGTGAATTTTGCACAAGATAAAACAGTAAGTTTAGGAGATTTTGACGAAGTAAAAGTCTTTGACAGAATTTCTGTTCAGTTGGTTCAAGGCAAAGAAAATAAAATTGAAATTACCGGAACTAGAAAAGATGATGTTGAAATTGTTAACAAAAACGGGGAGTTGAAAGTAAGAATGAAACTAGAAAAACTGCTGAAAGGAGATGATATTTCAGCGACAATTTACTTTACAAAAGAAATCCATGCAGTTGAAGCAAGCGAAGGTTCTTATGTTTCTAGTGAAGCTACTTTTAGTGCGATTGATTTTCTTGCCAGTGCGAAAGAAGGAGCCGAAATTAAGCTGAATCTTGACGTTAAAAAACTGAAAGTAAAATCTTATAGCGGTGGAATTGTAAATGTAAAAGGTAAAGCGACAAACCAAGATATTATCATCAATTCTGGTGGAATTGTGAAGGCAAAAGATTTAGCAACTTCTCAGACTTCAGTGGCTGTAAATGCCGGTGGTGAAGCTGATATAAATGCTTCTGATTTAGTAGATGCAAAAACTAGAGCTGGAGGAAATATCACAGTTTACGGAAATCCGAAGCAAGTCAACAAAAAGAACGTAATAGGTGGTAATATCACAATCAAGTAAATGATAAAAAAGGATTGTAAATTTTGCATTATCTTTGTGTAAAGCTTATTTATTCCACACAAATTGCTAATTTGGCATTAAATTGGAATTACACTAAAATTTACAATCCTTTTTAATGATTCAAGATATTCTTACAGGCATTCCACTCGGCATTTTTTTGTGTTTCATGATCGGGCCAGTTTTTTTTATTCTGCTCGAAACTGCTGCAGTAAAAGGTATTAGAGCTGCATTGGTTTTTGATATGGGAGTTGTCATTGCTGATATTCTGTTTATTTCAATTGCTTATTTCAGTAGCTACCGATTGATCAATAGCATTAAAGACGAACCAGCACTTTTTATTTTTGGAGGATTAATTATGGTAACTTATGGCATAATTTCTTTTATGAAACTTAAAAAAGTAAGCAAAGATATTCGTGAAGATGAAGAAGTTGAATTGATTAAAAAAAATTATGGAAGCCTTTTCATTAAAGGATTTCTTTTAAATTTTATCAATGTAGGCGTTTTAGGATTCTGGCTTTTGATTATCATCACATTCGGACCTCAATTAGATTTAAAAACTTCAAGATTATTAGTTTTCTTCGGATCAGTAATTGGAACCTATCTTATTGTTGACATCGCAAAAATGTTTCTAGCTAAAAGGTTGAAAAACAAAATGACTCCGAATAATATATTGAAAATCAAAAAGATAACAAGTATACTATTAGTTATTTTTGGATTGATAATAATGTCCCAAGGCTGGTTTCCAAGCGATCAAAAATTAGTAAAGGAAGTCATCGAAAAGATGGAACATAAAAATAAAAAAAATCCCAGTTAATTTTAACTGGGATTTTTTATCCTAAAAAAGTTATCTGATATTTTCTAGATTAGACTTCCCTTTAATCAATTTTTTCTAAAAATTAGACATAAAAAAACCTCCAAGTTTCCTTGAAGGTTTCTGATATTTTTCTGGATTCGAACTTCCCTTTGATCAATTTTTTCTAAAAATTAGACATAAAAAAAAACCTCCAAGTTTCCTTGAAGGTTTTCTGAGGCATCGTCCGGATTCGAACCGGAGTAGGAGCTTTTGCAGAGCCCAGCCTAGCCACTCGGCCACGACGCCATTATTGTAATGGTTGGCAAATTTACATAATATTTCATGCAACGCAAGAAAAAACTACGCAAATATTCATTATTAAGAGAATGTTAAGAAAATATTAAAGCATACATTTGGCCCACAAAAACAATCAATCTTGGTAATGAAGAAAACTTATTTCTTAAAACCGCTAGTTAATTTTATAGCTATAGGTTTATTAATCATGTCTTTAAGTAGAATATTGCTCTTTTTTATCTATCAAGATAGAATCGATGAAACAGAAAATTTTTGGTACATTTTCCCTATCGGAATTCGATTTGACTTAATTATTGTTTGTTATTTATCTTTCCTTCCTGCTTTCCTGATCTGTGTTTTACCTACTAAATTCCTTTTTAAAATTAGTAAATTCCTTCATATCTACTTTTTGTTTTTCTTATTTCTAATCTTACTGGTAGAATTAGCGACGCCTGATTTTGTTCGCCAATATGATACAAGGCCAAACAGATTATTTTTAGATTACTTAATTTATCCAAAGGAAGTTCTCGGTACTTTATTCAAAAGTTATTTGACTTCAGTGCTAATTACAACCACTTTATTGAGCGTTGCCATTTACTTTGGCTATAAAAAAGGAAAGAAATTATTTTACCCAACTAAAGAAAAATATGCTACAAAGCTTCTTTTGTTCCCTGTGGTTGCTTTTCTATTGGTTTTTGGAGCAAGATCAAGCCTGACTTCAAAACGTCCTATAAACTCAAGCAATGCCGTTTTTTCAATGGATCAACTTACAAACAATGTCGGATTGAACTCATTTTACACCGTTGCTTTTGCCGCATATTCTTTGAAAAATGAAGACAATGCTTCTGAGATGTATGGAAAAATGGATGAAAAGGAATCGTATGATCGTGTAAAAAAATACATGACAGCTTCTTCAGAAGATTTTACCGATGCGAATTTGCCAACGATGCACAAGCAGAAAGCGGATACTTTATTAGAAAAACCTCTGAATCTGGTTATCTTTTTGCAAGAAAGCCTTGGTGCAGAATATGTGGGAAGTCTCGGTGGAAAACCGCTGACTCCAAATTTTGATGACTTGACAAAAGAAGGCCTGCTTTTTACCAATTTATATTCTACCGGAACCCGAAGCGTTCGTGGAATTGAAGCCGTAGTTACCGGATTTCTGCCTTCGCCTTCAGAAAGCGTTGTGAAGATGAGTAATTCGCAAACTGGTTTTTTTACTTTGGCAGAATTACTGAAAAATGAAGGTTATGACACCAGTTTTATTTACGGAGGAAGCGCCAATTTTGACAATATGGGTTCGTTTTTCAATGGAAATGGTTTTGAAAACATCATCGACGAAGAAGAATTTGAAAATGACGGAAACAAATATGCTTTCAAAGGAACTTGGGGTTATTCAGATGAAGATTTGGTCGTAAAAGCCAATGACTATTTCAAATCACAAAAAGGAAAGCCTTTCTTTTCACTGATGTTTTCAACTTCAAATCACGAGCCTTTCGAATTTCCTGATGGAAGGATCAAGTTGCATGACAAGAAAAAAAATACGGTAAATAATGCCATGAAATATGCTGATTTTTCTATCGGTAAATTCTTTGAACTGGCTAAAAAGGAAGATTATTTTAAGAATACGATTTTCATCGTAATTGCCGATCACAATACAAGAACCTACGGAAAACATTTGGTTCCGATTAAAAAGTTCAGGATTCCGGCTTTGATTATTGGTCCGAATGTTCAAAAAGGAGCGAAGTTTGACAAATTAAGCAGTCAGATCGATATTCCGCCAACATTGCTTGGAATGATCGGAATGGACGTTGAAACGCCGATGGCCGGAAGAAATATCAAAGATATCAAGCCTGAAACTAAAGGAAGATCGATCATGCAATTTCACGATACAAATGCTTTTCGTGTGGAAGATCAAGTGGTTATCTTGCAGCCTCACAAAAAGCCTTTGCAGTTTAAAATTGAAAATGATACGGTTTTGACGCCAGTAAAATTAGATGAAGAATTGGCTCGTGACGCTTTGGCTCACGTTACCGCGGCATCGAATTTATACAAGCAGAAAAAATATACGAATAAGAAAAAATAGTTAATTTCTAAATTCTTCAATCTGGATGGTGACTGCTTCAACGTCACCTCCGATTGGCGGATTTAACTTTGAAACTGCCAGAGAAACTCTAGAAATTGAAGCAATTTCATCAAAAGTTCTCTTTATGATTCGGTGCGCCACATGTTCCAATAATTTTGAACGTATGGCCATTTCTTCCATGACAATTCTATTCAGATGGACATAATCTACAGTGTCTTCAAGTTCATCAGTTTCCATAGATTTTCGCATATCGGTCTTGATTTCTAAGTCTACAGAATAATCAGAACCAATTTTACTTTCTTCGACTAAGCAGCCGTGGTATGAAAAAGTTCTGATGTTTTTTAATTTTATGATTCCCATTTTTAAGGTTTATGATTTTAGTTTTTAATCAAAAGTGATTTCACAACTGAAAATATCAATACAAAAATACTAAATATTCAGGTTAGTCTCAATAACGTTTTTTTGAATTTGATGTAACACAGATTCCACAAATTTGCACAGAATCTGTGGTAATCTGAGAAATCTGTGTTGCTAATTTTAGATGACGTTAAGCAACATATATTTTTTGCAAATTATCTAATTATCTAATTTCTTAATTATCTAATTAAAATTACCTTTGCTAAAATTAGTAAATTATGGCATCAGAAGAAAAAGCACTGAATTTTATTGAGCAAATCATTGAAGAAGATATCAAAAATGGCTTGTCTCAACAGAAATTACGTTTTCGTTTTCCACCAGAACCAAACGGTTATTTGCACATTGGACACGCCAGTGCGATTGCATTAAATTTTGGTTTAGGGATTGATTATCAAGCTCCTGTAAATTTACGTTTTGACGATACCAATCCTGAGAAAGAAGAACAGGAATTTGTTGACGCAATCAAACGTGACGTGGAATGGCTTGGATATCAGTGGGAAAGCGAATGTTATGCTTCTGATTATTTCCAGCAATTGTATGATTGGGCGGTTGAATTTATCAAAAAAGGAAAAGCCTATGTTGACAGCCAATCTTCAGAAGCGATGGCCGAACAAAAAGGAACGCCGACAACGCTAGGAACAGATTCACCTTATAGAAATCGTTCTGTGGAAGAAAATCTTGATTTATTCGAAAGAATGAAAAACGGAGAATTCCCAGAAGGAACACATATTTTGCGTGCAAAAATTGATATGAAATCAACGAATATGTTGATGCGTGACCCAATTATGTACCGAATTTTGCACAAAGACCACCACAGAACCGGAAGCGATTGGAAGATTTATCCAATGTATGACTGGGCTCACGGTGAAAGCGATTATTTGGAAGGAATTTCACATTCATTCTGTACGTTGGAATTTTTGCCTCACAGAGAATTATACGATTGGTTTTTAGACCAAATTTATGATGACAACAAAATTCGTCCGAAGCAAAGGGAATTTGCAAGACGTAATCTTTCACACACGGTTGTCAGCAAGAGAAAATTACAGCAATTGGTTAAGGAAAAGCACGTTGAAAGTTGGGATGATCCAAGAATGTCGACGATTTCTGGATTGAGAAGACGTGGTTATACGGCTAATTCTTTGCGTAATTTTGCCAATACTATCGGAATTGCGAAGCGCGATAACTTGATCGATATTTCGGTTTTGGAATTTTGCATTCGCGAAGATTTGAACAAAACAGCGCCAAGAGTTATGGCAGTTTTAGATCCAGTGAAAGTGGTGATTACTAATTATCCGGATGGAAAAGAGGAATGGCTTGATGCTGAAAACAACCAAGAAGATGAAAATGCCGGTTTCAGAAAAGTGCCTTTTTCTAGAGAAATTTATATTGAAAGAGAAGACTTTTTAGAAGAAGCGACTGGCAAGTTTTTCCGATTGACTTTAGGGAAAGAAGTGCGCTTGAAAAATGCGTATATCATTAAAGGAGAAAGTGTTGTAAAAGATGCTGACGGAACTATTACCGAAATTCACGTAACATATGACACTGACAGTTTGAGCGGAAGCGGGACGGAAGCAAGCCAAAGAAAAGTGTCTGGAACCTTACACTGGGTTTCGATTTCACACGCGATTGAAGCTGAAATTCGTTTGTATGACCGACTTTTCAACGATGAATCTCCAGATACGCACAAAGGAAAAGATTTCTTGGAATTTGTGAATCCGAATTCATTGCAGGTTATTACCGGATATTTAGAACCAAGCTTGAAAGAGGCTAAAAATGAAGATAAATTCCAATTTCAAAGATTGGGTTATTTTACTGTAGATAAAGATTCTACGGAAGAAAAATTAGTTATCAACAGAACGGTTGCCTTAAAAGATACTTGGGAAGAAAAAGGGAAAAAAGAGGAAAATATCATCAACAATTCTTTGAAAGAAATCAATAAATTTTTCAAAGTTTCTACGGATGAAGAGCGAAATGCAGTTGAAAAATCCATAGGTGAGGAGCTTAAAAATGTTTCTAATTTTAGCTTGTTGCAAAACTCTTTGAAGAAGAATATCAATAATAATAAGAGTTCGTTGTTGTTTTCTAATTATCTTTTGAAATATTCTAATTTAAAAACTTCGGATATTGAAACAGAAACTTTGCATAAATTATATTCAATGTCTTTGAAAAGCGAATCTCCATTTGTGAGATTTGAAGTAATTCAGAATTTGAAGATGGATGAAGTTAGTTTTAGTGAATTTGGTTCTCAGATTTCTGATTTGAAAAATTCTGAGAAGAGTGAATTGGTTTTGGAAGTTTTGAAGAGTTTGTAGTTTTAAAGTTTTTTAAACGTAAAGTTGTAAAGATTTCGCAAAGTTCGCCAAGCTGGATTTTGAAAATTTTTTTTTTTTAAGTTCGCAAAGATTAAAAAGCAAACAATAGATTTTATATATGAAAAGCTTCCATTATTGGAAGCTTTTCATATTATTGTGAATTTCTATTGAAATAAAAATTCATATAGTTTTTGGTAATTAAAATTGGCTTTTATATTTTGATTTTAAGGTGAGTTCTGAATCTTTGAATGTTAGTTTATAGCTTAGACGCTTATGGTTTCTTAAATCGCTTTATTTGCGTTTTATGCTCGACAAAGTAGGTCGGCGCTTAAAAGAAGCCTTAAAGATTGAAATTCTAACCCTGATGCTTGAAATTATCCTTTTTTATTTTTAAAAAAGATAATTCATGCAGCAGGAACATGATTTAAAGTGTGCGTTAAGTTTGGTTCATGAAAAAATACTTTAACTGGTCATTAACACCTAAATGTTAAAAGAAAATGTAATTTTAAATTATTAACCAAAAAACAACATAGTTATGTCAAAAGGAAATGCACTTATCGGAATATTAGCTGGAGCAGCAATTGGAGCAGCAGTAGGAGTTTTATTCGCACCAGACAAAGGTGAAAAAACTAGAAAAAAAATCAAAGATGGTTTTGACACTCAAAAAGATGAATTGACAAATAAATTCAATTCTTTGTCAGAACAAGTGAAAAGCAAATTTTCAAAAGCAAAAGTTGACTTGGAAACAGGTTTTGATGATTTAGTTGCAAACGCACAAGATACTAAAGAAGATGTAATCGCAGCTTTAGAAAAAAAACTTACTGACTTGAAAGCTCAGGCTCAAGCTGCAACTGACAAAAAATAAAACCACTGCTTTATGGCTTTTGAAAAAATAAAAGAAAACACCGACGAATTGCAAGACAGAGCCAAAGAGTTTGTAGATGCAAATATTGCATATTATAAATTGTATGGTTTTAAGATTGCAATGAAATCAACAACATTGATGCTTAAGTTATTTTTATTGAGCATTATGCTGGTGATTGTAACCCTATTTTTTTCGATTGCTTTAGCGTTGGCGATTGGATATGGTCTTGACAACTTTGCGTATGGATTTTTAATTGTGGGAGGCATTTATTTGGTTCTTGCGATTTTGGTCTATTATGTTCAAGATAAGATTGTTGAAGGTCCGATTTTGAGAACTTTCTCTAACATGCTTTTCAAGAAATATTAAAAATACATTTATGGAAATCACAAAAACGTATTCTTCGTATGAAGAGATAAATAGAGAATTGCAGATTCTTAAAGTTGAAAAAGATTTGGCTTATGAGAAAATGAATTTGAGTTTCATGGAAACCAAAGATAGTTTTACTGCCAAAAACATTGTTGGAACGGTTCCTGGAATTGCCCTGAATATAATTGGAGCTTTATCCGGACCTTTAAAGAATGTTGGAATTGCATATCTGACGAAAAAGATTTTTCGTTTATAATAAAAAAGAGGCTTATTTGAGCCTCTTTTTTTATTTAAATATGTTTTGTTATTCCGTTGGTTTTGAAGCGTCGTCTAAGCCTAAATGTTCGTCTCTGTGAGGAGGAGTTTCTGCGGATTTAAAATTCTTTTTCTTTTCATCGCTTTTTCTTTGCCCTCGTTTCATTGATTCGCCAACTTGATTTGAAGCTGTGAAAGACGCTACCATGTTATTTAGCATGTCACTTCCGGCTTGCGGAGAATTCGGCAAAAGAATAAGGTTAGAATTCGCATCAGCGCCAATGGCTTGCAATGTATCATAATGCTGTGTCACAACAATCAAAGCCGAAGCTTCTTGAGAATTAATTCCCACTTTATTTAAGATATCAACACTTTCTACTAGACCTCTTGCAATTTCACGTCTTTGATCAGCAATACCTTGACCTTGCAATCTTTTGCTTTCGGCTTCAGCTTTTGCTTTAGCTACGATTCTGATTCGTCCAGCTTCTGCTTCATATTCTGCAGCCGATTTTTCTCTGTCGGCAGCGTTGATTCGGTTCATCGCATTTTTAACTTGAATATCTGGATCAATATCTGTAATCAAAGTATTGATGATATCGTATCCGTAAGTTGTCATCGCTTCGTTCAATTCGCGTTTTACAGCAATGGCAATATCATCTTTTCTTTCAAAAACATCGTCTAATTTCAGCTTTGGAACTTCGGCACGAACCACATCAAAAACATAAGAAGTGATTTGATCATGAGGATATTCTAATTTGTAAAAAGCTTCATAAACTTTGTCTTGGATAACTTTAAACTGAACAGAAACCTTCATTTTCACAAACACATTTTCTTTAGTTTTTGTTTCAATGATTACGTCAAGCTGTTGAATTTTCAAATTTATTTTTCCTGCGATTTTATCTACTATCGGAATTTTTAACTGCAATCCTGAATGACGAATGCTTTGAAATTTTCCAAAACGTTCCACGATAGCAGAAGTCTGTTGTTTTACCGTAAAAAACGACGATAAGAAGATAAATAAGGCGAAGAATAAAATTACATACAAAGGAATGTTGTCCATAATACAGTGTTTAAAAGTTAATTCGGTTAAGATAGCAAATATTTTTGTAAAAAAAAGCCTCTCATTTCTGAAAGGCTTTCTGATTTATTTTAAAGTTTCAATTGCTTTATTGATTCTGGAAATCGTTTCCTCTTTTCCAATGATGCTTATAATGTCAAATAGGTGAGGCCCTTTCAAAGACCCAACCAAACTCAATCGCAACGGTTGCATAATTTTCCCCATCCCGATTTCGTTTTCTGTCATCCAAATTTTAACGGTGTTTTCTACATTTTCGGTAGAAAAATCTAAAGTGTTTTTTAAAACTTCAATTAGTTTTTCCATCAATTCAGCAGTTTCGGGTTTCCAATTCTTTGTAGCTTTTTCTTCGTAAGAAGTCGGCGCTTCAAAAAAGAATTCAGATAAATCCCAAAGCTCAGATGCAAATGTCGCGCGTTCTTTTACCAAACGAACTATTTCTGTAACTGTTTCAATCGGTCTGTTGATTCCTTTTTCTAATAACGTATGCGATAGCTGTTGTGCCAAAACTTCGTTGTCTGCTCTTTGGAAATATTGGTGGTTGAACCATTTATTTTTTTCAGGATCAAATTTAGCTCCAGATCTACTAACACGTTTTAAATCAAATAAATTTACTAATTCATCCAATGTGAAGAGTTCTTGGTCAGTTCCAGAATTCCAACCTAATAGGACTAAAAAGTTTATAACTGCTTCTGGTAAAAAGCCATTCTCTCTATATCCTGAAGAAATGCTATCTCCACTTTTCCATTCCAAAGGAAATACCGGAAATCCCAATTTGTCTCCGTCTCTTTTTGATAATTTTCCGTTTCCAACAGGTTTTAAAATCAATGGAAGATGTGCGAATTCTGGAGCTTCCCAGTTGAATGCTCTGTATAATAAAACGTGCAACGGCATTGAAGGAAGCCATTCCTCACCACGAATCACGTGCGAAGTTTCCATCAAATGGTCGTCCACAATGTTGGCCAAATGATACGTCGGCATTCCGTCGCTTTTGAATAACACTTTATCATCTAAAAGATTGGTGTCGAATTTCACATCGCCACGAATCATATCTTTCAATTGCAATAGCTCGCCAACTGGAGTTTTAAAACGAATTACGTAGTCTTCTCCGTCCAAAATTCTTTTGGCAGTTGTTGCCACATCATTCGTCAAAGAATTATCTAATTGCTCGCGATTGCTGTGGTTGTAGATAAATGTTTTTCCGTTTTCTTCATCCGCTTTACGCAATTTATCCAAGTCTTCTGCCGTATCAAAAGCATAGTAAGCCCAACCCGAATTAATCAACTGGTCCGCATATTCTTTATACAACTCTTTTCTTTCGCTTTGACGGTAAGGACCAAACTTTTCATTTTTCCCAACGGTTTCATCAGGAGCAATTCCAAGCCATTCCAAAGCTTCTAAAATATATTCTTCAGCTCCGGGAACAAAACGGTTTTGGTCAGTGTCTTCCACGCGAAGATAGAAAACGCCACCGTGTTTTTTAGCAAATAAATAATTGAAAAGGGCAGTTCTCACGCCACCAATATGCAAAGGTCCAGTTGGACTTGGGGCAAAACGAACACGAATTGGTTTTGACATTTTGAATAAATTTTATTGCAAAGATACGATTTTAGGCAAAAGTCGTTAGGCAAAAGGCAAAAGTTCAGAACTTTGCACTGAAAAAACTCTTGCCTTTTGCCTATTTGCTATTGATTTATAAATCACTACTTTTATCGGTTATAAAGAAACCACACACAATTTTGGAAAATAAAGCATTGATATACGACAAATTAGAAGCTTTCATCAAGAAGTTTTACACCAATGAACTCCTCAAAGGATTAATTTTCTTCGTAGGTTTAGGACTGCTGTATTTGCTTTTAACGTTGTTCGTGGAATATTTTCTGTGGCTGAAACCTGTGGGAAGAACCATCTTGTTTTGGACATTTATCGCCGTGGAACTTTTTCTTTTGTTCCGATTTATCTTGTTTCCGATATTCAAATTGTTCAAGCTACAAAAAGGAATTAATTACGAGGAAGCTTCAAATATCATCGGAAATCATTTTTCTGAAGTCAATGACAAGCTAAAGAATTTCCTGCAATTGTCAAACGACACCAATCAATCGGAATTATTGCTGGCTTCCATTGACCAAAAAGCACAGACTTTAAACCCAATTCCTTTTGGCAACGCCATCAATTTTAAAGGAAACGTAAAATACCTTCCGTGGGCAATTATCCCGATTTTGTTTTTCGCCTTTTTTATGATTTCCGGAAACAGCGATGTGATTACGCAAAGTTTCAATCGGGTAGTGCGATACAACGAACGTTTTTCTCCGCCGGCACCGTTTGCTTTTGTGGTCACAAATCCGTCGTTGCAAACCGAACAAGGAAATGATTTTGTCTTGCAAGTGAAATCGCAGGGAAAAGTCGTTCCAGAAAATGCGATGATTTTTATCGATGGCGAAAGTTATTTTATGGAAAGCACTAAACCGGGAGTTTTCGAATACAAATTTTCGAAGCCGACTAAGAATATAAATTTCCACATCGAATCGAATGAAGTAACGACTAAAGATTTTGAATTGGCTGTTGTCGCAGTTCCAACAATTGCCAATTTTGAAATGGTTCTAAATTTTCCTTCGTATTTGAACAAGAAATCTGAAGTAATTCAAGGTTCTGGTAACGCGATTGTTCCGGAAGGCACAAAAGTGACTTGGAAAGTGGCAACTTTGGCCACTAAATCGGTGGAATGGTCTGATTTAAAAACAATTACGCCGTTTTCTTCCAATGAAAATACGTTTCAGATTACAAAAAGCATCAATCAGAACACAGAATACCAAATTTTGACGTCAAATGCTAAAGTGAAACATTACGAAAAACTGAATTATCAGATTTCAATCATCAAAGACCAGTTTCCAACGATTGCCGTGAATAACGCTCCAGATAGTTTGAAGTTGAATCAAAATGTGGTTGTAGGCCAAGTTTCTGATGACAACGGATTATCTAAATTGCAGATTGTTTTTTATCCAAAGAACAAAAATAACGAAGCTAAGAAAATGGATTTGCCTTTGAAAAAAGATGTCTTTGACCAATTTATATTTTCGTTTCCAGGAAATCTTCCAGTGGAAGAAGGTGTTTCATATGAATATTATTTCGAGGTTTTTGACAACGATGCTTTGCATAATTTTAAGTCTACGAAATCATCCGTTTTTGCAGACAGAATCGCTACGGTGGAAGAAAAAGAGGAACAGAATTTGCAACAGCAAAATGATAATATCAAAAGCTTAGAAAATTCCATAAAAAATAAAGACAAGCAATTAACCGAGATTGACAAGCTTCAAAAATTAGGAAAAGAAAAGACAAATCTGGAATTTAAGGACCAGCAAAAAGTCAATGATTTTATCCAACGCCAAAAGCAGCAAGAGCAAATGATGAAAGAGTTTTCTAAAAAAATGGAAGACAATTTGAATAAATTCAAAACTGATAAAAAAGACGAATTCAAGGAAGAACTGAAAGACCGTCTTGAAAAAGCAAACAAAGAAATCGAAAAAAATGAAAAGCTTTTGGACGAATTGAAAAAGCTTTCGGAGAAATTAAAAGAGGAAGAGCTTTTTGAAAAGATAGATAAGTTTAAGCAGAGTTCTAAAAACCAAACTAAAAATTTGGAGCAATTGGTAGAACTTACAAAAAAATATTACGTAGAAAAAAAGGCAGAACAATTAGCGGATAAGTTAGACAAGCTTTCTGAAAAGCAAGATAAATTGGCTAATGATGAAAAGCAAAATTCTACCGAAAAGCAGAACGAAATCAATAAAGAATTTGATAAGATTCAGGAAGAATTGGACCAATTGGAAAAAGACAATAAAGAGTTAAAAGCTCCGATGGATATTCCGAAAGACGAGCAAACCGAGAAAAGCATCGACGAAGATTTAAAGAAAGCTTCGGATGAATTACAAAAGGATAAAAAAGACAAGGCAAAGCCAAAACAAAAAAGCGCTTCTCAAAAAATGAAGAAAATGAGCGGTGCCATGATGGATGCAATGGCTGGTGGCGAAATGGAGCAATTGGAAGAAGATGTAAAAATGCTACGCCAAATCTTAGACAATCTTTTGGCATATTCTTTCTCGCAGGAAGACTTGATGAATAATTTCAAAGGCATGAAAAAGGCTTCGCTTTCATATAATAAAAACTTGAAATTTCAGCAAGATTTAAAACAGCAGTTCAAGCATGTTGACGATAGTTTGTTTGCCATGTCGTTGCGTAATCCAAAGTTGAATGAAAACATTACGACTGAAATTGGAAACGTTCATTACAATGTTGACAAAGCTTTGGAAGTTTTGGCAGAAGCGCAAATTCCAAAGGGAGTGTCACATCAGCAATATGCAGTTGCTGCTTCAAATAAGTTGGCCGATTTTTTGAGTGAAACTTTAAACGGAATGCAAATGCAGATGCAAATGCAAGGTGAAGGATCAGGAAAACCAAAACCCGGTCAAGGACAAGGAATGCAACTTCCAGATATTATCCAAAAGCAACAAGGTCTGGGTGAGAAGATGAAGGACGGAATGAAGAAAGGTGATAAACCTGGAGAAAAAGAAGGTGAAGGAAAAGATGGCAAGTCAGGAAAAGATGGAAAAGATGGCAAGGGTAAAGATGGAAAAAGCGGAGGAAATGAAGGAGAAGGTGGGCAAGACGGTGAAGGTGATGCTGGAAAAGTTTTAGAAATTTATAAAGAACAACAGCGCCTTCGCGAAGCATTGCAAAAAGCGTTAGAAAAAGAAGGAATGGGAGGCAATGGACAAAATGCGTTAAACCAAATGAAGCAGATCGAAAAGGATTTGCTTAACAAAGGTTTCAAAAATGAAACGCTTCAAAAGATGTTGAATTTAAAACATGAGCTTTTAAAATTAGACAACGCAATCCAACAGCAAGGTGAGGAAAACAAACGCCAATCACAAACCAATAAAAAGGATTTCAATAACCAGACAAATGCTGTTTCGCCTGCTTTAAAGCAATATTTAAACAGCATTGAAATATTAAACAGACAAACACTACCTTTGCGGCCAAATTACAACCAGAAGGTTCAAGAATATTTTAGAAAAGATGATTAGTTTTAATTACGAAACAGACTTTGAATTATCAGACGAAACCGCCATTTCAGATTGGCTTTCGCAAGTGATTTTGTCAGAGTCAAAAAAGGAAGGTGATATCAATTATGTTTTTTGTGATGATGAATATCTTCATAAAATCAATGTAGAATATCTTGACCACGATACACTGACAGATATAATTAGTTTTGATTATTCTGTAGGTAACGAGTTGCACGGTGATATTTTTGTTTCTGTGGAAAGGGTGGCTGACAATGCAAAGGATTATGAAGTAAGTTTTGACGAAGAACTTAAAAGGGTTCTTGTTCACGGCATTCTTCATTATGCAGGTTACAAAGATAAATCAGAAGAAGACGAACTTAAAATGCGTCAAAAGGAAGAGGAAAAAATCGCAATGTTCCACGTGAAACAATAGCTTAAAGATCTTCTTCGAAATTAGAATGTACAATTAACGTTCCACGTGGAACAAAACAAGATTTCTGCGAAAGCCGAAGTCGAAAGGAAAAGAAAAATGTTTCAAGACACATACGATGTAATTGTTGTTGGAGCCGGCCACGCTGGTTCAGAAGCCGCAGCGGCAGCGGCAAATTTGGGTTCGAAAACTTTATTGGTAACAATGAGTTTGCAGAACATCGCGCAGATGTCGTGCAATCCCGCAATGGGTGGAATTGCGAAAGGACAAATCGTGAGAGAGATTGATGCTTTGGGTGGATACTCCGGAATTGTTTCAGACAAGACCGCAATCCAATTCAAAATGCTGAACAAATCAAAAGGTCCGGCGATGTGGTCGCCGAGAGTTCAAAGCGATAGAATGCGTTTCGCAGAAGAATGGAGATTAATGTTGGAAGCGACTCCAAATCTTGATTTCTACCAAGAAATGGTCAAAGGATTGATTATCGAAAATGGAAAAATCGCCGGAATCAGAACTTCTCTTGGAGTTGAAATCAGATCGAAATCAGTTGTCCTGACTAATGGAACTTTCCTGAACGGATTGATTCATATCGGAGAAAAACAATTCGGTGGAGGCAGAGCAGGAGAAAGTGCGGCTTACGGAATTACTGAAGATTTAGTTCGTGCAGGATTCACTGCAGGAAGAATGAAGACCGGAACGCCACCACGTGTTGACGGTCGCTCATTAGATTATTCAAAAATGGAAGAACAACCTGGAGATGTAAATCCAGATAAGTTTTCATATTCAGATATTACTAAACCTTTGGCGGTTCAAAAGTCATGTCACATGACATACACGTCATTGCAAGTGCACGATTTGCTTCGTGAAGGTTTCGACCGTTCGCCAATGTTTAACGGAAGAATTCAATCGCTCGGACCAAGATATTGTCCGTCAATTGAAGATAAAATAAACCGTTTTGCGGACAAAGACAGACACCAATTGTTTGTGGAACCTGAAGGTTGGAATACGTGCGAGGTTTACGTAAACGGATTCTCAACGTCGCTTCCTGAAGAAGTTCAGTTTAAAGCATTGCGTTCTGTTGTTGGATTTGAAAAAGTGAAATTCTTCCGACCGGGTTATGCAATTGAATACGATTATTTCCCACCAACGCAGTTGAAACACACGCTTGAAACAAAGCTTGTGGAAGGTTTGTACTTCGCTGGACAAATAAACGGAACTACAGGTTATGAAGAAGCGGCTTCGCAAGGTTTGATGGCTGGAATCAACGCGCATTTGAAAGTTCACGAAAAAGCGCCATTAATTTTGAAAAGAGACGAAGCTTATATCGGAGTTTTAATAGACGATTTGATTACAAAAGGAACAGAAGAACCATACAGAATGTTTACTTCTCGTGCTGAATATAGAACGCTTTTAAGACAGGATAATGCTGATTTCAGGTTGACGCCAATGTCACACGAAATTGGTTTGGCATCTGAAGCACGTTTGAGACGAATGGAGAAGAAGTTAAAAGATTCTGAATCGTTAGTAACTTTCTTTAAAGAAACTAGTGTTACAATTGCAGAAACAAATCCGATTTTAGAAGAAAAAGGATCTGCTTTAATCAGCCAATCTGATAAAATGTTTAAAGTGTTTTCGCGTCCGCAAATCGAATTGAACGATATGTTGAAATTTGATAAAGTAGCAAAATACGTAGAAGAAAATAATTTTGACAGAGAAGTTTTAGAGCAAGCCGAAATTCAAGTGAAATACGCTGGCTACATTGAAAAGGAAAGAAATAACGCAGATAAACTGACTCGTTTGGAAGATGTAAAAATTCCAGATTCATTTGACTACGATAAAATAAAATCGTTGTCACATGAAGCTCGTGAGAAGTTCAAAAAGATTCGTCCGGTGACTTTATCTCAAGCTTCAAGAATTAGTGGCGTTTCTCCAAGTGATATTTCTGTTTTATTAATTCATATGGGAAGATAATATGTTTCACGTGGAACCAAATATAAAAAACCGCATTATTAAAGGGCTTGCAATGATTTGCATTCCCTTTTTTGTTTTTAGTTGCATTCCTGTGAAGACAAATCCTGTGATTTCAGATTACCATATTCTGAATCCAATTCCGAATAAATTAAATGAAAAGAGTAGGGACGGAGTTTTTATTTTCGAAAACAATAAGATGTCAGGTTCTTTTCAATCTTTTCTTGTTCAGAAGCTGAATCCTACGAATAAAAAAGAAAATAGAGATTTTAATGTTTCTCTAGAAGGAACTAAATTTATAATTTCTGTTTTGGATCAACGAGAAATGGAAACGTATATCGATTTAAGCGATTTTTTCATTAAAACTTCCAAAACAGGTGTGATAAAAAAAGGTGATGAAAAATCATATGTTGCAATAACAGTGAAAACTCCAAATGGAGAAGACTGTTTAAAAAATAATTCGCTTTACCAAAATATTGTTTTGAAATATCTTAAGAATTTAAAACAAGAATTTAAAGAATCATAATATGAAGTTTCACGTGGAACAAATTACCAAATCACCCGTCATCAAAAGGATTTCCTTCTTTTTAATGATTTTTTTAGTATTACAAAGTTGTATTGGCGTTAAAGCTGGTTATCAAATTGACGACTATTATGTTTCTGAAAATGGAAAAGAAAGCTTAGGAACAAGACCTCTAAATGCTTTCATATTTGAAAATAATTTAAAAAACCTTCCGTTTGAGCAATTTCTAGCAGTAAAATATAAATTAGATAATTATCTCGCGCGCGACTTTTGGATTACCATTGATAACAATAGATACAAGTTATTAATTTATGATTATGCAGAATTTGATAAATATTTCGGAACTGCGAATTTCGCAGCGGTTGATCAAGAAAATATTGCAAATATTGTAGGAGGCCAGCCAAAATTTATAGCCGTTTCAATGATTAATGAATCTAACGAAGATTGCCTTTCTGATAAATCTATCTTCAAAAATATGGCAGTAAACTATTTAAAAAAATTAAAAGACGAATATATCAGCATTAAATAATTCATGAACACAAAAAAACACTTTCTTACAGTTAAAGATAATTCTGTTTCAAAAGAAACTTTTGAATTATTATATGATAAAAATTTAGATATGCTGGTCACGTCGCCACAGCCTGATGAAAATAACTTGGGACGTTATTATGAAAGCGAAGATTATATTTCCCATACAGATGGAAAACGTTCGCTTTTTGAAAAAGCATATCATTTTATCAAAAATATTGCTTTAAAAAATAAGCTTTCTTTGATAAATGATTTAAATAAATCTAAAGGAAATCTTCTAGATATTGGTGCTGGAACGGGAGATTTTCTTTTAGTAGCAAAAGAAAACGGTTGGAAAGCTGTTGGAATTGAACCAAGCGAAAAAGCTAGAAACATTGCAGAAGTAAAAGGAGTAGCACTAAAATCAAATCTTTCTGATTTCGAGGATAATTCTTTTGATGTAATTACAATGTGGCATGTTTTAGAACATGTTCCTAATTTAGAAGAACAGATCAAAGAATTAAAACGATTAGTAAAACCAGAGGGAAGTATTTTAATTGCAGTTCCTAATTTCAAATCATATGATGCAAATCATTACAAAGAATTTTGGGCAGCTTATGATGTACCAAGACACCTTTGGCATTTTTCAAAAACAGCGATAAAAAAATTATTTGCAAAGACAGATTTAGAATTAGTAAAAATTCTACCAATGAAATTTGACTCCTTTTATGTCAGTTTACTTTCCGAAAAATACAAAACTGGTAAAATGAATTACAGTAAAGCATTTTCCGTCGGATTAAAGTCAAATTTAAAAGCAAAAAAGAATTTTGAGTTTTCTTCGCATATTTACATCTTAAAAAATGCTGCAAACTAATTTAAAAAACGCTTTTGAATTAATTTAGCTTAAAATGTCAGAATATATTACCTTTTTTAGAACGTTGCTTAAAACGCTTTATTTGAATCTGTTTTTTATAGTTTAAAATGATAGCTAATTGCAAAGCAATCAAAATATCTTATACTTCAAAAAACACTAAAGTTTTGTCAAATTTCGCTCTTTAGCCATTTATAAATTATTTTTCCTATTTTTGAACAAATTTAAAAATCAATAGAATCTAGAATGAAAAAATCAATAGTAGTTATCGCCATTGCAGCAATGCTTTTTTCTTGCAATAAATCTGAGTCAACAGCAACATCTGAAAAAACAGCTTACATCGATACCGTTAAATTAATGGAAGAATATACAGAATCGAAAGACTTGCAAGCTAAATTCAAAGAGAAATCTGAAGTTATGGGCAAAGAATTAGAAGCTGAAATCAAAAAGTTTCAAGACGAAGCTGCTAATTTTCAAAGAAATGCACAAGCAAACGGTCAACAATGGGCACAACAAAAAGGAGCTGAACTTCAGAAAAAAGAACAACAATTGCAATATGCTCAACAAGCAATGGGACAGCAATTACAACAAGAAGGTGGAGTTGAAAGAGATTCTCTAGTTCAAAAAGTAAGAAAGTACATAAAAGAATACGGTAAGAAAAACGGTTACTCTTATATCTATGGAACTGGCGATGCGGCAAGTGTTCTTTATGCAAAAGACGAATATGACATTACCGCCAAAGTAGTTAAAGAATTAAATGACAGCTACAAAGCACCTGCAAAAACAGAAGAAAAAGTAGAAGCTAAACCAGAAGCTGAAGCAAAAAAATAATTCAAATAAAGTGCCTTCCTAGTGAGGGCATTTTTTTTGAGAATCTATTTCCTGCTTTACACTACAAGTCCTCATTTTTAAATCTTTTTTTGCAAGCCACAAAACGTCCCGAAGCTTCGGGATCTCCGGTCGCTGTTATGAGCCAGCAAAAAATAGATTTAAAAACTCCGGGCTTTCCGCTACAATCAGGGCTAGTGACGCAGTTTGTCTACATAAAAATTGTGGAAAACTAAATAAACCTTAACTTCTTAATGGTTTAAAAATTTATAAATTGCAAAAAAAATAAAAGCCAAATGCAAGAAATTTCACAAGCAGCATCTTACACCTTAAAGTTCATCAACCAAACCCAACGCTCCATTTTCTTAACGGGAAAAGCAGGAACCGGAAAGACGACTCTGCTTCGTGAAATTATCCAATCCACACACAAAAATACCGTCGTTGTCGCGCCAACCGGAATCGCAGCTTTAAACGCCGGCGGTGTCACGATCCACTCGATGTTTCAGCTTCCTTTTGCCGGATTTATCCCAGAATTCAATACTCCAGAGCAATTTTCAGGCGGTGTAAATTTTGAAACAAAAAGCACTTTAGTCCGCCATTTTAGAATGAACGGCATCAAAAAAGCGGTAATCCAAAACATGGAATTGCTGATTATTGACGAAGTCAGCATGCTTCGCGCCGATCTTTTAGACGCTATTGATTTCACAATGAGAAGCATACGGAAGAAGAATGACCAGCCTTTTGGTGGCGTTCAGGTCTTGTTCATCGGTGATTTATTGCAATTGCCTCCCGTAATCCGCAATGAAGAATGGGAAACTTTGCGAAAATATTACAACGGCAAATTCTTTTTCCATTCCCATGTAATGCAGCAATATCCGCCACTTTATATCGAACTTTCCAAGATTTTCCGCCAGACGGATGACAAGTTTATCAATATCTTGAACAATCTCCGCAATAATAGAATCGATGCGGAAGATATCAAAAGCCTGAATGAATTTGTAAAGCCGAATTTTGACCTAAAAGAAAATAAAGGCTACATAACATTGACGACGCACAATCACAAAGCGGATTCAATGAACGGGCAATCTCTGCAAGATTTGGAAGGAAAATTAGTCACGTTTCAACCTGAAATTATTGGCGATTTTCCAGAAAAGATTTTCCCTGTGGAACAGTCATTGCAATTGAAAATAGGAGCACAGGTCATGTTTGTAAAAAATGATCTGTCCCAAGAAAAGAATTATTTCAACGGAAAAATGGGAGTTATCAAGTCACTTTCAGAACGCGAAATTTTGGTGCATTTTCCAGAAGAAAGGAAAACTATCGAAGTGGAACGCTATGAATGGAAGAACATTAGGTATTTTATAGACCCAAATACAAAAGAAGTTGACGAGGAAGTTTTGGGGACTTTTACGCATTATCCGCTGAAATTGGCTTGGGCAATTACAGTCCACAAAAGCCAAGGATTGACTTTCGACAAAGCGGCAATCGATGTTTCGCAGGTTTTTATGCCTGGACAGGCTTACGTTGCGCTTTCGAGACTTCGTTCTTTAGAGGGCCTTATTTTGCTTTCTCCGTTGCAAATGAATGGTATTTCGAACGATCAAGATGTGATGTCTTATTCAAACAATAAAGCTTCAGAAGACTTGCTCTCACAGTCTTTGCAGAAAGAAACGATGCGTTTTGTACATAACTATTTGAGAAACAGCTTTGACTGGAAAGAGTTGTCGCAAGAATGGTGCAACCATCAATACAGTTACAACGGCGACGCTGAAAAGTCGGAAAAATCAAAACACATGAACTGGGCAAAACGCCAAGCTCAAATTATTGATGAAATCGTAGAACCGGCGTCAAAATTCATGCGCCAGATTGATAAATTATTCCACGAGGAAACGGTAAATGTTCAGTTTATTTTGGAACGAATTAACGCAGCTTACGACTATTTTTTCAAGACCATGGATTCCTTAGAATTTGAAATTCTTTGGAAATTGGAAGAAGTAAAGCGCGTCAAAAAAGCCAAGCAGTTTTTTCAAGAATTATATGCTTTGGAAGAAATGCAGACCAAGGCGATTCTGCGTTTGATGAAAGCCAAATTGCTGATTGAAATCGTAGCAACAAACAAAGAAATCTGCAAGGAAAATTTAGATTCGCCAGAAATCAAGTCGTATAAATTCAAGAAGTTAGATTTTATAAAAGAAGAATTCAAGCGTACGCACGCAACTTTAGTGGAAGAAAACTACGAAACAGAAAAATATCTTCCGAAGAAAAAAGAGAAGAAAGAGCCGAAGAAATCTACAGTGGAAGAAACCTATGAACTTTGGATTCAAAAAAATACGATTAAAGAAATAGCCGGAATTCGAAAATTGACAAACCAAACCATTGCTAGCCATATTGCCAAACTTATAGAGGCAGAAAAAATCAGTATTTCAGATGTTTTGCCTGACGAAAGAATTCGGGAAATTGCTGTGATTTTCAAAGGCTACAAAGAAGAATCGTTGACGCCTTTAAAAGAAAAATATGGAGAAAAATTTACTTGGGACGAATTGAAATTTTACAAGGCAAGCATGGCTTTATTGCAATAAATAAACGCCCAAAATCGCGGGAACAAAATAAATTGCAATCGTTCTTGCGCCGTCATAATCTTTGGCAATCCTTTGTCCGAAGAGTAAAAAAATCAACGTGATGCAGGAGAAAACTGCTCCATAGAAACCATACATTCTTGTGTCATTCAAGAGCAGTTGAAAAATTCCTGCTACGCACAAAATTCCTGCGATTATTTCTAAAACTAAAATTACCATTAAAGAGTGTGGCACATGATTCTTGATGAACGTTTTTTCAAAATGACCTTTCAGCCAGCCGACATTTCCTTGCCAGTCGGTTACTTTGTCATATCCTGATTGTAAAAAAGTTACGGCCAAAAAAACTAGAATTAAAATAGAAGCTGCGTTGTTCATTTTATTATTTTTTATGGATTAATCTTGTCAATTTTATGGATAAATCAGTAAGGATGATTTTCGCGTTTCCGTTTCTTTCGATGTGGTAAACGGCGTCAGAAAGTTCCTTGAAAATGTCGTTGATATTGTTTCCGTTTACGAAGGGTGCGAAATTTTCTAGCTTGAATTTCTCGACTTTCGGTTCCATGTAAACTAGGCTAGACGATTGATAATTAAGCAACAACGCCTGACGGAACATTTCTATGCAAAAATGCAAAAATTTCTTTTGCGCTTCACGACCCAAACCTGCAATCTGTTCGCTCCAGGAAATTAAATCGTTTATGGCAGAAGCATTTCCTTTGGCACGAAAAGCGGCACGGACCCACAAGACAAACCACTGTTCAAACGGCTGTTCTTCGCTGTCTTCGTGTAATAAATGCAACGCTTTGCTGAAATTTCCTTGTGCTTGGTGCGCTATTTTCTTTGCTTCGCGAGGATCGATATTTTCACGGGAAACCAAAGTTTCAGCGATTATATTTTCAGGCACTCCGTTGAAATGCAAGACTTGGCAACGCGAACGGATGGTTTGGATGATTGATTCTTCGTCGTCAGAAATCAAGATGAAAAGCGTTCTTTCTGGCGGTTCTTCCAAGATTTTTAAGAGCTTGTTTGACGCTTCGATGTTCATCTTGTCGGCCATCCAAACGATCATTATTTTGTAGCCGCCTTCGTAAGATTTCAATGCCAACGATTTTAAAACTTCCTGAGCATCTTCTACGCGGATTAAGCCTTGCTTGTTCTGAACGCCAAGGTATTTATACCAATCGAACAAACCTCCGTAGGGATTTTCTAGTAAAAAAGTTCTCCAATCTGCAATGAAATCAAGGCTTTTAGGTTTTGTTTTTACGCCTTCGGTGGAAACTGTTGGGTAAATAAAGTGCAAATCTGGATGTGAGATGTTGTTGAATTTCACGTTGCAGGCTTCATTTTCTCCGTTGTTCTCGCCGTTGAAATTTTTGCATAAAACATATTGGGCATAAGCCAAGGCCATCGGCAGAGTTCCCGAACCTTCGGGACCGACAAACAATTGGGCGTGCGGAATTCTTCCGGCATCAGCGCTTTTTGTTAGGTGGCTTTTTATGTGGTCTTGTCCGAGGATTTCTGAGAATTGCATGAGGCAAATATAAAATGAAAATTTGAAGTTAGGCGATTTTTTGGATTACCGGAAGGATAAATATTTTTGATGGTCTGTTTGTAAACGATTTTTTGTTTCACAAATTCTTTGGGAAAGCCCTATTTCTGAGCATCTGTAAGATGTAAATTAATAACTGTAAGTAAGAATCTGGCAACTGTAAGCTTGAAAATAATAACTGTAAGCTAGATACTAGTTTCTGGAAGCGCGAAAGAAGATACTCCAGCTATGAAATCAATTTCTGTAAGCTGTAAAGGAATTTCTACAGGCACAAAATCAATAACTATAGACAGGAAATGAATTGCTGTAAGTGGGAAACCTATAGCTGAAGGACAGCGATGAATTTCTAGAAGTTCAATATATTTGCTTTCGAATAAAATTACACATCTCATAATTTTTGAGTTGTTTTGTAATGATTCTTGCATTAAACTTATATTAAATTTGCATTACTCAAACGTTTTCGTAGCTCCAAACACATGGATTTGCAAGTTTTGAGCGATTTAATTTAAACTAAAAAAACTATATTTGTCATCCTTACAAATTAATTTATTAAAAAATTATCACAAATGAAAACTTTGAACGACTTCAATTTCAATAATAAAAAAGCACTGATTAGAGTAGATTTTAATGTTCCGTTGGACGAAAATTTTAAGGTGACAGATGCGACTCGAATTGAAGCGGCAAAGCCTACAATTGATAAAATTCTTGCAGATGGCGGGAGCGTGATTTTGATGTCACACCTTGGAAGACCAAAAGGAAAAGAAGAAAAATATTCATTGAAACATATTCTTGACAAGACTTCTGAAGTTCTTGGAAAGGAAGTAAAATTTGCTGCAGATTGCGTTGGGGAAGTTGCTGAAGCGGCGGCAAAGGATTTGAAACCAGGAGAGATCTTGCTTTTAGAAAACCTTCGTTTTTATGCTGAAGAAGAAGCTGGCGATGTTGATTTTGCTAAAAAATTAGCTTCACTTGGCGATATTTATGTGAATGATGCTTTTGGAACGGCGCACAGAGCACATGCTTCGACTACGATTATTGCTCAGTTTTTTCCAAATGAGAAATGTTTTGGTACGCTTTTAGCTAAGGAGATCGAAAGCTTGAATAAAGTTTTGAAAGATTCTGAGAAACCAGTGACGGCAGTTTTGGGAGGTTCGAAAGTTTCTTCAAAAATCACGGTTATTGAAAATATTTTAGACAAAGTGGATCACTTGATTATCGGTGGCGGGATGACTTTTACGTTCATTAAAGCGCAAGGCGGTAAAATCGGTGAATCAATTTGTGAGGATGATAAATTAGACTTGGCACTAGAAATTCTAGAAAAAGCGAAAGCTAAAAATGTTCAAATTCATATTCCGGTTGACGTTGTTGCGGCGAATGATTTTTCAAACAATGCTGACACGCAAGTGGTTAATGTAAACGAAATTCCTGACGGATGGCAAGGTCTTGACGCTGGTCCAGAATCATTGGAGCGTTTCAAGAAAGTGATTTTAGAATCAAAAACGATTTTGTGGAATGGTCCGCTTGGTGTTTTTGAGATGGAAAAATTTGCTAAAGGAACGATTGCTTTGGGCGAATTTATTGCAGAAGCTACAGAAAAAGGCGCTTTTTCACTAGTTGGAGGAGGCGATTCTGTTGCAGCGGTAAAACAGTTCGGATTAGAAGATAAAATGAGCTATGTTTCTACTGGTGGCGGGGCGATGCTTGAAATGTTAGAAGGAAAATCTTTGCCAGGAATTGACGCTATATTACGTTAAAAAACACAATTTTTATACTAAACCTTTTTTAAATCAGTTATAAAAAGTTAAGTTTGCAATACGCATAATTATTTGAAATATAATAAGTTATTAATTTTCAGTTATGAATAAAACAAAAATTACCTTTCTTTTAGCACCTTTTTTTACCTTAAATATGCTTGCCCAAGATAGTCTTGTTCAAGCAGTCCAAACTCAAGAAGTTACTCCAAAATTATCGGTTTTAGACTCTATCAAAAACACTTTCGTGGATCATGATATTGCCTCTTGCGTAGACCAACAATGGATGAAGGAACTTTCGAATCAGGACTTATATAAGGAAATGGAATTTGACATCGCAAATGTCAATCCGGATGAAAAAGTGGACTATGATTTATCTACAGATTTATTGAAAGCAAGGTTGAAAGAAATGGACGCAAAGTCGCCTTTCAACATTGAATATAACGAAGGACTTGAAAACATTATCAAATCTTACTTGAAAAACAGAAAGCGATCTTATGAAAGATTGATGGCGATTTCAGAGTATTATTTCCCAATGTTTGAAGCGGCTCTTGCAAAATATGACGTTCCTTTAGAGATTAAATATTTGGCCGTTGTGGAATCAGCTTTGAATCCGCACGCGAAATCAAGAGTGGGAGCGACCGGACTTTGGCAGTTTATGTTTGCTACCGGAAAACAATATAAATTAGACGTTTCTTCTTATGTTGACGAAAGAAGCGATCCTTTGAAAGCGACTGAAGCGGCTTGCCAGTATTTGTCAAACATGTATAAGATTTTTGGCGACTGGGATTTGGTTTTGGCTTCGTATAATTCAGGACCAGGGAACGTTTCAAAAGCGATCAGACGTTCTGGAGGACAGCAAAATTACTGGAATATCAGAAAATTTCTTCCGAAAGAAACGGCTGGATATGTACCCGCTTTCTTAGCAACAATGTACATCTACGAATACCACAAAGAACACGGAATTGAACCAAAAAGAGCAGCGATCAGCTATGTAGCGACCGATACTGTAATGGTGAAAAGAGAAATGAGTTTCAAGCAGATTTCTGATTTATTAGATATTCCTGAATCGCAGATCAAGCTTTTAAATCCGGGTTATAAATTAGACGTAGTTCCGAATATCAAAGGTGAAAATCATTATTTGAGATTGCCGATGAATAAAGTGGCGGTTTATACTTCAAATGAAGACAAGATTTATGCTTATGCTCAAATTGAAGCAGATAAAAGAGAAAGACCTTATTTTTCTAGAAGATCAAATCCTGTAGTCAAACCGATTGAAACATCGATTGCTTCTGTAGAAAAAAGTCCATACGTTGATTATTCAGAAGAACCACAAGTTTTGGGTTCTAAAATGGTAACCAAAACAAAATTCCACAAAGTCAAGCGTGGCGATAATATTGGAGAAATTTCTCAAAAATATGGAGTTTCTGTAGCCAATTTGAAAAAATGGAACCGCTTGAAAGGAAACAACGTAATGTTGGGAAGTAATTTAAAAATCGTGACTTCAGAAAGAGTTGCGGTGGCTCCAAAAAAACTCCCAAAATCTACAATTAAAGTAAAAGATACAACAACTACAGCTATTGCTTCAGTTGAGAAAAAAACAAAAGAAATTGTTCTTGAAGATTCTAAAAAAGAAATCGCTGACGAATCAGAATTTTATGTGGTTCAAAAAGGAGACAATTTAAATTCTATTGCTAAGAAATATGGTGTGACTACAGCTCAAATAAGAGAGTGGAACAACATGGAAGACACGAATGTGCTTTTAGGAAGCAAGCTGAAATTGATCAAAGCTGAAAATGATGCGATTGAATCTAAGTCTGAGAAAACAGAACAGCAAATCGCTACTTCAGTTAAAGAACAGCAACAATATCTTGTGAAAAAGGGAGATTCTCTTTTCAGCATTGCTAAAAAATCTGGAGTTACTGTTGAAAATATCAAAGAATGGAATGGTATTGGCAACGAAGCTATCAAACCAGGCATGAGGCTTAAAATCCAAGGATAATTTCTTGGATTTTGGCACTGCCTTTAGCAGAATAAAAATGAAAAAGATATTGCTCGCAATATTGGCCATTACCCTATTTTCTTGTGCAGAAAAAGAAGAAGACGCCTCGCAAAAAAAGTCTATCGGAAAGATAAATTCACTTTCAGTTTTTATTGATGATAAGCTTTGGATTGGCGAAATTGGCGATTCTATTCGAAAAAAATTCGCAGCGCCCGTTGACGGATTGCCACAAGAAGAGCCACTTTTTACTATAAATCAATATCCGGTTCGTGCTTTTGACGGTTATCTTTTGAAAAACCGAAATGCAATCTTGGTTAAGAAAGAAACTAAAAATCTATTTACAATTACAGAAAATGAATTTGCCGTTCCTCAAAATGTGATTCGCATTTCTGGAAATTCTACAGCCATAATCTTGGGCCATATTGAAAGAAATGCGCCAACCATTATTTCCCTTTTTCAACAGACAGAAATTTCTGAAAGCCAAAAATTAATGGAGAAAAATCTTCGTGATGGCAAAAAGATGGAGAAGAATTTCAGGGTTTCAATGCAAATTCCGAAGGATTTCAAATGTGTTTTGAGAAAAGATAAATTTGTGTGGCTGAAGAAGGAAATTCAAAGCGGCAATTCGAGCATTTTGATTTATGAAATTCCCATAACTTCAATTGTCAATCAGAAAGATATCGTGAGCAATATTGTAAAAATGCGAGATTCAGTCGGCGGTCTTTACATCCACGGAACAATGGAAAATTCTAAAATGATTACCGAAGAATCGTATGCGCCTTATTTGATCAACAGCATTTTAGACGGAAAAAAAGTCTTTGAAACCAAAGGAACTTGGGAAATGAAGAATGATTTCATGGCCGGACCTTTCACCAATTATGCTATTTTAGACAAAGAAAACAATAGAATTTTGGTCATCGAAGGCTTTTGTTATGCGCCTTCGACGCCAAAGAGAGACTTGGTTCACGAGCTTGAATCAATCATCAGAACTGCAAAACTTACCAAATAAATAATCACATGTCATTACTTTTCAAAATTAAGCGATTTAACGAGCTTTCTGCTGTTGAAATATACCAAATATTGCAATTGCGAAGCGAAGTCTTTGTAGTTGAACAAAACTGCGTTTATCAAGACATCGACGGGAAAGATGAGAAAGCAATTCACGTTATAGGCGAATTTGAAGGGCAAATAGTCGCTTATTGCAGAATTTTTGACAAAGGGAATTATTTTGACCAAGCTTCGATTGGAAGAGTGATTGTAAAGGAAAATTTCCGTGATAGAAAATGGGGACATGACCTCATCAAGGAAGCGATTGGCGCAGTAGAAAAGCAGTATGGCGAAAGCCAGATTACAATTTCAGCACAATTGTATCTGAAGAAATTCTATGAAAGCCACGGTTTTATTCAAACAGGTGAAGAATATCTTGAAGACGGAATTCCGCATATTGAGATGAAAAAAGCTTAGATTTTTGTAATCAACAATTCTACTCTTCGGTCTAGATCTGGTCCTTTGCCTAAAGGTTGCGTGTTTCCATAACCTTTGAAAGTCATTCTTGTTTTTGGAACTTTTTTGAAAACTAAGTATTTGTAAACGGCTTCGGCACGATTTGTTGAAAGTTTTCGTTTTTTAGTTTCCTTGTCGATGGCTTCTTTGTAAAACGGCGGCGTACAGCAAACATGTCCTTGAATTTCAATTTGCAAATTGGTGTATTTCAAAAGCCTTCTGACGATGACATCAAGTTCGCTTTTTGATTTTGCAGTAAGCTTGCTGCTTCCTTTTGCGAATAAAAGTTTATCCAAATAAATTCTGTCGCCGACAATATGGGTCTTATGAATTTCACTGAAAACTCCAGGAATATTAAGCTTCTCAATCGGAATTTCCTTAAAATTCATCACCACATCGACACGGCGGTTTTTTGAACGTACTTCAGAAATATTGTCAATATCATCTTCGATCAAAACTCGTCCTCGACCTTCAATTGTGACGATGATTTTGTTTTTTACGCCAGTTTCAATCAGCTTGTCGCGAATGGCATTGGCGCGATTGGTTGATAATTTGAAATTGTATTCTTCTTTGCCACGGTCGTCGCAATAGCCATAAATGCTGATCGATTCAACACGCGCAGAATCTGATTCTTGAATGAATTTTACCAAATTTTCAACTCGATTATCATCCAAATTATATTTATTTAGATCAAAATAAACAGAGTGAACGACTTCTTCTTGGGCAGTTGCAAAGCCGAAAATAAACAGGGGAAATAATTTTAAAAACCGTAACATTATTTTAATAGAATTTTATTGTATTCTGTAGCATTAGCGAGCAATGAGGTCGCTTTTTTAATCTCTGAATTGTTTTTAGTGTAATATTGATACAAACCTTCTTTGTACTGATATCTTCTGATAATTTCGTCTACTATCAATTCTTTGATTTCTGCTTGATGTTTGTTCAATTGCGTATCGTCACTTTTTTGCAAAGCTGTCAATAATTGCTGGAATTCACCTTTGATTTCTTCGTCAATTTTTTCTTTTTTGGCAGCTTCCAGCGTTTTTTTCAAGGCAACTTCTGTTTCTGTATCAAAGACAAATTTTTCGTTTTTCAGGTATTTCTTGAAATCGGCAAAATCAGCATCTGAGAAAGCTGGAATCTTGTCGCCTAAATTTGGATTTTTATAGTAATAGTTGGTTACGTAGTTAAAGATTCCGTCGTTTTTAACAAGCGATTCTGTGATGGCGCTCATTTTTGCTTCGGCCAATTCTACGTCCGGCTGAATTCCTCCTCCGTCATAAACCGTTCTTCCTTTTCTAGTTTTGAAAGCGTTGTAATTTTTGGCATCGGTTCTTACTGCTTTTCCGTCTTTGTCTTTGTGCCAATAATCTAAGGCTTGAATACATCTTCCGGAAGGTGTGTAATATCTAGAAATCGTCACTTTTACTTGTGTTCCATAAGTCAGATCAATCGGTCTTTGGACCAAACCTTTTCCAAAACTTCTGGCTCCAACAACAACCGCTCTGTCTAAATCCTGCAAAGCTCCGGCCACAATTTCAGAAGCAGAAGCGCTTCTTCCGTCAACTAAAACTACTAGCGGAATTTCAGTATCAACAGGCGTTTTTGAAGTTTTATAAATATTGTTGTGTTTTTCAATATGCGATTTTGTAGTTACAATTGTTTCGCCACTTGGGACAAAAAGATTGCAGATATTCACAGCTTCGCCTAAAAGGCCACCTGGATTTCCCCTTAAATCTAAAATGATTCTTTCGGCTCCGTCTTTTTTTAGTTTTTCTAAAGCGTCTTTGGTTTCTGCCGAAGCTTTTGCATTAAACTGAGAAAGCACGATGTAACCCGTTTTGTCATCAACTTTTGAAAAGAACGGCACCGCTTTTACGTCCACTTCTTCTAAAATTAAATTCGTTGTATTTTCTTTCCCTTGGCGAAGGTATTTGATTGCAATCTTGGCATTTTTGCTTCCTTTTAAAAGCTGTGACGCATCATCTTTGAAATCAGAAAGACTTACGTCGCCAATCTGAATTATTTCGTCACCGGCCTTCAAACCAGCTTTGTCTGCAGGATAATTTTTATAAGGTTCTTTGATGATCAATTTGCCTTCTTTTCTGGTAATCATTGCGCCGATTCCTGTGTATTCTCCAGTGTTGTTGATTTTGAATTTTACGACATCCTGCTCATTGAAATACACCGTGTAAGGATCTAGTTCTTGAAGCATATTCTTAATCGCCTTGTCCATCAAATCACCAGGATTGGTTTCATCGACATAATTCATATTCACGGTTTTAAACATCATCGTGAAGATTTCAATCTGTTTTGCAATTTCAAAAAAATCGTTTCTGAAACTGGCTCCAACATATAAAAGTCCTCCAGCAACAACCGGAATCACATATTTCTTTTTTAAAAATGCATACATATTTTTAAAGTTTTTTTCTTTTGCTAATGTAACAAAAAACGTAATTCCAATTTGTTAAGGCTCTGGATTGGCCTGTATTAAAAACTTCTCAAAAACCTGAATCGTTTTCATGTTTATTTCTTCATAACTCAATCGGTCTTTTGATTGATATAAAAACATAAAAGCGTAAGGTTCTTGCAATCCCTCAGTCAAAAGATGTTTGTTTAAGCGATAAGTTTCTCGCAAAACCCTTTTGAAATAATTTCTGTCCACTGCTTTTTTGAAATATTTCTTGGAAACTGAAACACCCATTTTCAACAGTTGTCCTTCGTCCACATTTCCTTTGATAAAAACCAAGCGCAATGGATATTTTGAAACCGATTTGCCAGACTTAAACATCAGATCAATCGTGTTTCTGCTTTTTAGTCTCTCAGATTTTGGATACGTAGGCATTTATGGATAAATATTATAGACAATTTTTAAATCTGGATAATTGATGTAAAATTGAATACGATTTCCTTGTTTTTTTCTTGTAATTACTTCGATTACACAACGATTGCCGCTATTGTCGACACAATTAAATGTCACTGTCTTGTCAGTATCGTTTTCTATGGTTTCTCCATACACTTCGATATTATAAAGCTGTGTTTGCTGTGAATTCACCACAATTCTATTTTTGTCGCCATCAAGCGTAATGATAATATTTGTGTCTTTAAAATCTGACCATTTTCCCCAATTTCCTTTGGCGTCTTGTTCCATGACACTGAAGCTTGAGGTTTTAAATTTGTATTTTTGGGCAAAAGCTTGCTGTGTTCCCAAAATTATAAAAGCCAGCAAGGCTAAAGTTTTTAATGCTTTCATTTGAAATTTTATAAAAGTGTAAAGTTACAAATATATTTCAGCAGAAGTAACCAGCAGGCGAGTTTAGTATGTTTCTACAAAAATTTAAGGGAAGTTCCACAATAAAATCTACAGTTTCTACACTAATTGCCATTAATTACTTTTGCCATTTATTTAGGAAATTTTAATTATCCAGATTTAATAAATGTTGCTAAAGCCTTGATTTATATAGAGAAAACTCAAAAAACACTTTTTTATTTCATGCCACAAATAGAAAATAAATTTACTGGCACTGAACTTGCCTTAATTGAAACAATCATATTACAATTAATAAAAATATATAAAACATGAAAAATTTAATTTTAAGCGCAATGATGTTAACAGGAGTTGTAACATTTGCACAAGAAACACCAAAGAAAGCTACTGAAGCTACAAAAACTACAACGACAACAACTGTAGCACCGAACAAAACTAAAAAAGTAACTAAAACTACTGACGCTAAGCAAGATGCAAATGGTGACAAACAAGTAGAAACTACTACAACTACACAAACTGCAAAAGCAGAAACTGCGCCAACTGTTCAAGCAGCGACGCCAGCAACAACTACATCAAAAAAGCAATAGTTTTTTTGACCTAACTAAACCAAACCATTATAAAAAAACCTCTAATTTATTTTAGAGGTTTTTTTTGTGTCAAGAATTTTTAATCAATTTTTTGGCAATTTCGTTTAATTCTTTTCGGTTTTGGTCAATGTAAGCCAAGCCGGCTTGAATCAATTCGTATATGTTTTTCTCAGAAACATCATCCATTTCAGAAGAGGCATTTTTTAAGGATGGCATTAATCTGAAATAGTTTTTTGCGTTTCTGGCACCCAAAGTTTCATACATTTTTCGGATGTGATAATCAGTTGTTTCTACATTGGCAGAGAGTAAAATATCTATCAAAGGCTGAATCCATTTTACTTTTCCGGCATTTTCAAATTGACGGAAAGTGTAAGGTTTTAAGACTTCGCCAGTTCCTACAGAAACTATAATCATATCACTGATTGTGGGGAAATCAGGTTTCGACGGATTGTTCAATAATTTTGAGAACTCAATTTTTCTCGCTTCCGCGTAAGCGCATAATGCAGGATTGTTGGCATAAACACCTCCATCAATTAAAGTAAATTCTTGTCCGTAAAGCGATTTTATTTTCGCTGGTTCAAAGTAAGTCGGCGCCGCAGAAGTGGCTCGGCAGACATCTTTTACTAAGAAATTCTCTAAATCTGAATCGGCTTCGTGGCTCGTAAAAAACTTGGCTTTTCGATGAAAAATATCATAAGACGTAATCAGGCTTGGCTTGATAAACTTTTTGATTTCTAAATTCCCGAAAACTTCGTCCAATTGTTTTTCCAAAGCACGCTGTGAAATCTTCTCGCTGAAAAGTCCAAACGGATTGATAATGTGCTGCCAAAACGAAACGTTGAAAATGGTTTCGCCACGTTTGGCATACAAATCCAAAGCCGTTTCTACAGAATATTTTGCTTTGTTATCGTGGTCAGGAAAAAGCAAGATGGATGCAAGAATGCCACCAGTGCTCGTTCCAGCGATGAGGTCAAAATAATCGCCGATTTTTGCGGTGGGATTATCGATTTTTTGTAATTGTTCCTCGATATATTTCAGGATTACGCAGGTAATAATCCCTCGGATGCCACCGCCATCCAAACTCAAAATTCTAATTTTTTTTGACATGGCTATTAAGTTTTTGATCTGAATATTTATGGCTTAAGATTTGGGGTCTTATGTTTATTACTTTCAGATTTTATGATTTAAATACTTAAAATTACGGTTTGAACCACCGTTTTAAAGATACTGTTCTTGATATTGTTCAGTTTTATTTTTGATAAGCCCGCGCCTTGCAAGGCTTTTAAGATCACCAAATCTTGCTGGCTTTTCAACAGCCATGCAAATTCGTCTTCTGTAATGGATTTTTCAAGCAATAAAATCGACCAGCGTTGCAATTTTTCTTTAGAATTTTCTAAAAAAGCTTTCACGTCTTTTTGTATTTCAGGCTTGAATTCCTTGTATTTCTCGCCTAAAACCGTGATGAGGTTTTTGCGAAGTTCTTCTAATAGTTTTTCAATATCCATGATTTCTTATTTTTTAGAGCTAATTAAATCTAAGAGGCTGTCTTTTGATGTTTTGTCTTTTTTGATTTCATATTGAATCAGCAAATCCATTGCTTCAAGGACTTGTTTCTTAGATTCTTCCAAGAAAGTGGGTGATAAAGTTTCTTTTTCTTTCCATCTTTTGAAGAAACCGCCTAAAAGATTTTTTTCTTCATCTGTCAAGACATTCCACATGGCGAAAGTGATTTCGTTATCGGGTTTGTTCTTTTCATATTCGGCGAGCTTTTCTATGTTTAAGAATAAAGCGTCTACTTCAGGTTTGTTTTTGGAGTAGGGCGTTGTGGCTTTGTCCATCAATTTAGAAGTTTCGACTTTCAGTTCGGTTGTTCTTTGATAAGAATACTGATCAAAGACTGCTGTTCTTGTTGATTCACACGAAATTGTAGCGAAAGAAAGGAAAAGCACTACTAACAATTTACTTTTTAACTTTTTCATTTTCTGTAGGTTTTAAAATTACGTAGCCTTGGCTGTCTTTTTTAAGCTTAGAAAGTTTTTGCCAAGTTAAATTTCTCTTTTCAAAGTGGGGCATGTCTTTGAAAGTTTTCCAGTTGCCTCCCCATTCGTACCCGTGCTTGGCGAAAATTTTCACACATTCATACCAATCGGCTACTTTGTCATTGTCCCAGTCTTTTTTTGTGTCCCAGGAAGCGATTTTTTCGTCGATAATGAGGCAGATATCGACTGCAAAACCATAATTGTGGATGGATTGGCCACCTTTTGCATTGGTGACTTTCTTTCCTGGTTTTGTGCGACCTTGGGCATACAAATCATTTTGTTCTTCAATGGTTCTGAGGCCTTGCGTGATTCTGACTTTTGCATTTCCGGTTAAGGCTTCATCGCATTGTTGGATGATTTTTGTGACTTCCGATCTTATGGTGGGATGGAGGTCTTCGATTCTTTGTTTAGTAGGTCTGTCCATAGTATTAATTTTAATTACACTACAAATATATAAGAAAATAATCTTTTATACAAATAATAATAAGATTATTTTCTACTATATTGAGTTTTTTAGATAGGGTTTCTAGAAAACTTTGTTGGTGTCTTAAATGTACTACTTTTTGTGTTTTGTAATTTTTTTATTTTTAGTGTAATTAAAATTATAAAACAGCTCGTCATGGTCCTATTTCCGACCATCTGTAAGCTGTAAATGTTTAACTGTAGGCTGTAAAAGAACAACTTTAGGATAGAAAAAAGCTTCTGTATGCTGTAAATGTTTTACTGTAAAGTAGCTATGACCTACTGTAAGTGCAAAGGGAATTGCTGTAAGCCAGAAATCTATAGCTGTAAAAAAGAAAGGAGCGTCTGGAAGACTGGAATGAGCTTCTGTAAGCGCGAGTTGTTTGGCTTTACGATTAAAATGTCTTGCTATAAAATGGAAATGAATTTTTGGAAGATCTACTTTCTTTAGATTTTATAAAAAAGAAAAGTCCCAGTGGTGCTGGGACTTTGTATTGGTTTGAAAACCTTCTTTTTTCTTGTAAATTTTAATTGCTGTTGATGGCTTTTGTTATTTTATTGAAGCTGAAGAGATCTTGATGGACCGGGTTTCCTTTGTAAAACTTGCGGGCGAGCTTGCAGAAACTGATGATTTCGTCATAGATTTCATTGAAGGCGTCGACGGCTCCTTGGGTTAGTAATTTCTTTGATCCTTTGTGGAATTCTTGGACTGCATCAGATTCTTTGAGCGTGTCTGCGCTGGCTTCAATTTGGACCAAGGTGGCTTCTAGTGTTCCTTTCTCTATGATTTCGACTTTGATTTCAGGTGTAATGTTTGTTTTATATTCAAATAAAAGGTCGATTAAGGCTTCTTGGTCGCGGTAAGAATTTGCAGCGGTGAAATAAGTTGTGAATCCGAGGAGGTCTAAGAGTTCTGTTCTTCTGACAGGGACTTTTCTAAAGTCTTCGCTGATTTGAAGTTTTAATTGGGACAGGTTTGTCAGCGCACTTTCTTGAATGGAATTGACGATTCTGGTGGCTTGACGAAGTTCTTTTGCGCTGTCGAGGCCCAGGTAAGTTTGGGTCGTGTTGTCGATTTTTGCTTCTAATTGCTGGAAAAAATCGTCTGTCCAGTTGGTGCGTTTTGTTTGGAGGAAATCCTTTTTGAGGATTGCATTTTTAAGGATTACGCTTGCTGCGATGATCAGCTCCACGTCTTTGACGGTGTAACGACGTTTATTCATTTGCTTATATTTAAAATTTAACTTCTGCTTTTCGATACAATTAAAGTGGTGCCGATTGTATTTGATAAATGTAATTAAATTTTTGTTTTTGGCTTAAAAAAGTTAAATTTTTTTACTTTTCTAAGACCCATTCCATTTTTTGCCATTTGGCAAATTCTGTAAAAAGAACTTTTGCTACCTTTCACAAATGGAACAATTTATAGAATACATACTGCAGTTTGGGAATTTAAACCAGCAGCAACTGGATTTGATTTCAAGGAAAGCGACTGTGTTAGACCTTCGAAAAGAGGCTTATTTTTCAGAAGCAGGAAAGGTTTCGCAACAAGTTGGTTTTGTTGTGGATGGCATTGTGCGCGTGTGCTACTTCAATAACAAGGGCGAGGAAATCACGAAATATTTTATTGAGGAAAATAATCTGGTTGTGGATTTGGAGAGTTTTGACAATCAAATTCCGTCGACGGCTTATGTTCAAGCGATTACTGACTGCAAGTTGCTGGTTTTTTCTAAGAGAGACTGGCAGGAACTTCTAGATACTATAATTCCCTGGGAGGCGATTGTGCACAAGATTATTTCGAAGGCGCTGCGCCAGAAAGTGGAGCGCAGGAGTCCGCTGGTTTCTGAAGATGCGACTACGCGGTATTTGATGTTTTTGGAAACTTATCCGAATGTGGTGAATAGGATTCCGCTTTCTTATGTGGCTTCTTTTCTGGGGATTACGCAGTCTTCGTTGAGCAGGATTAGAAAAAACATCCGCTAAGTTGCTTTTTGCCAAATGGCAAATGATTCTGTTTTTAAAGGTTGGAACTTTGCCGTATCAAATTTAAAAAATAAAAATATGAAATCAGTATTAATTACGGGAGCGAACAGAAGCATTGGCTTTGAAATCACGAAACAGCTTTCAAAAAAGGGATTGTTTGTCTATCTGGGAGCCCGCGATCTTGCAAAAGGGGAGGCGGCTGTGAAGGAATTGAATGAAAATGGTTTTGAGAATATCAAGGCGATTGCGATTGATGTGACTGATCCTAATTCTATTTTGGAAGCGAAAAAATTGGTGGAAAAAGAGCAGGGAAAATTAGACATTTTGATTAACAATGCTGGAATTAGCGGGGCATTGCCTCAGCCGGCTTCGGACACTTCGATTGAGTCGATTCAGGGGGTTTTTGATACTAACTTCTTTGGGGTGATCAGCGTTACGCAGGTGTTTTTAGATTTGCTGCAGAAGTCTGACAGTCCGCGCATCAGCAATATTACTTCGGGGCTTGGGTCTTTGACTTTGCATAGTGATCCGAGTTGGAAATATTATGATTTTAAGGCGACGAGTTATGTTACTTCAAAGGCGGCTTTGAATGCTTACAGCATTGTACTGGCGCATGAATTGAAGGATTTGGCATTTAAGGTGAATGTGATTGATCCGGGTTATACGGCTACGGATTTTAACCACCATAGCGGTCCTGGAACTGTGGAAAGCGCGGCGGCTTTTATTATCAAGCATACGGTGACTGGTGCTGATGGACCGAGTGGGAAGTTTTTTAGTAATGATATTGAGGATGGGAGCGAGGTTAGTCCTTGGTGATTTTTTGGTGCATCTTATAAAAAACCGCTTATATAAGCGGTTTTTTTACTCACAGAAATTCCTATAGCGGAATAAATTTTTCTACTAAACGAAGTGAAATTCAGTGAGCCTTTTTAGAGAGATTAATTTATCTAAAGAACGAAAGACATCGTCTGTAGAGGTGACTGCTTTTTTGACAAAGCCTTTGATGATTTCAGCGCTTTTGGCAAATAGCCTTTCTATGTAAACGGTTCCTTTTAAACAAATTCATAGAGCCATTTTAAGCTTTTTACTAAGGAAGCTATTGATTTTTCAGCAACTTTAAACGGTAATTTTAGAGCTCCAATCAATAAATTTCCTAAAGCCTTAAAGGTTTCGCCCAGCTTTGCTATTATTGCTTCTATGCTGAGAACGCCTCCTGTAAAAATAATGCCGACTGCAATTTCAATTGCCAATTCGACTACAACGTCAATAAATATATTGGAAAACAAATAATTTATTTATTAATCAGGCTGTGTCTAAAAAGAAAAAAGCAATGATTATTATTTCATTGCTTTTTGACTAATATTGTTTTATTGCTTATCATAAGGAAATGAAGGGCTAATAAATTTTGTTTTTTTTGCTTTACCATTACTGTCATAAATAATTTCTAAATTTCCATGAGCAATTCTTATAGAAATTACATTCATTGTTGAGGCATCTACAATTGCTGTGAAATCTTGTGTTTCTCCAAAATCTGAATTATATTCCATAAAAAACGGAACATTATATGTGTTTCTAACAGTACCATCATATAAATCTTCATTTTCTTTATGATAAGCAAACATTGTTTTTAATTCTTCTTTACTCTTGTCATACTTAAATTTTAATTCGTCTAATGTTTTAAGTACAATTTGTAGTACTTCTCTTTGTTTTGATTTGTCTTCCATTTTTTATTATTTAATATCTTTATAATCTAGTTTAATTTCTCTTAAGTTTTCTATAGCGTCATTCAAAACTTTTTGAGCATGTTTTAACTCTTCGGCATTAAACAAATGTTGTTTTTCCATTATTTTATCAAAGACATATTTTTCTCTTTTGTAGGTTCTAGTATATCTATCTGATTTAAATCCATTGGCACCTTTTGTGTACGCCTCCTCTCCAATTAACTTAAATTCTTCGGCATGTTTGAGTTCATGAAATGCTTCATAAAAAGTAAATTTTTTTCTGAAAACTAATTCGCCAGTAAAGTGATTAAATCCAGCTCGGGCATTATTTGAATCTAAATACTTATCAGCCCCTGTAACTAATTTAATCCCTAATCCTTCAAACTTTTTCGCAATATATTTTTCTAAAGCTTTAATGTCCTTTTGTTTTAAATACTCCCTTGACAAAAAGCTTTTTCTTTTGCTGGCATTTTTTTCACTCCACCCTAAAGCATCTAATAGTTCGTCTTCTAATTGCTTATTTATGATTAAAGCTTTATCGCCTAAAGTTTTAAACTTCGTAAACACCTCATCCATCAGCTTAACAATCTCATCGGTTCCTTTTGAAAGAAATTCATAGAGCCATTTTAAGCTTTTTACTAATGAAGCTATTGATTTTTCAGCAACTTTAAACGGTAATTTTAGAGCTCCGATTAATAAACTGCCTAATGCTTTGAAGGTTTCGCCCAGCTTTGCTATTATTGCTTCTATGCTCAGGACGCCTCCTGTAAAAATAATGCCGACTGCAATTTCAATTGCCAATTCAACCACAAAACCAATGAACATTCCTGAAAAATAAGCAATTTCTACAATCGAGGTTTTCGAATCAGAAAATTTCTAAATTTAAAAAGTCGCCATTTCTGACGACTTTTGCTTACTTATTTTTCCATTCATTACCAATTATATACTTTCCATCTTTTTTGATGATTTGTAAATCAGGAGTTCTTCCTTCTGCGCCACCATCGTGGAACATAAATGGCTCCATAGTTTCATCTTTAAAATAAATTGAAAATGGACTTTGTCCTCCAAATTGCTCGTCGGGAACATCCACAAAAACTTTCCATACATCAAATTCAAATTCATACTCTAATTCTTCTAACTTTTGAGGCGAAAAAATTTTAAAAGTGTTTTCAAAAAACTCTCTTTTAAAGTCATTTAATATTTTTTTAGATTCTTCGACTAATTTTTTTTCTTTTTCCATTATTCTTTAAATTTTTAATAGTTCATTTTCTAAATTCCATTTTTTGAAATACTCCAAATCTACTTTTGGAAGATCATAAGGTTCTCTTAATTCTTTATTTATAAAATTTAAATCATTCAATAAATCAGCCTCGCTCCATTTGCCTGGGTTTTTCATAAATTCGGCCAATACATATTCTTCGTGGAAAAGTCTATTTCCAATAGATTTTGCATAAGTGTTTGCCAATTCAGGAAATTCCTTTGTCATCTTGTACCATAACTTCATATGAAACATCTCATGCTGTACCGTGTAAGCCGTTACACTTTTTCGTAAGTACATCACGCCTTCTTTTGCATTAAAAGAACCGGCAACCCTTCTTAATGTCCAATCTTTGAGTTTTGCTTTTAAGGCGGGATTATTATCAACAAATTCTAAAGGAACTTTAAAAACTTCGTCTAATAATCTTCGCAATTTTTTCAAGTCAGAAGTTGATAAAACTTCCTGCCCTGCTAAATTAAATTTCTTTTCAATCTTTCTGAAAAACTCCTCGGTTTTACCTTCTTTTGAAAAGATTTTCTTTACGTTTTCGGCAAATTCCTTTCCTTGTTTCATAAACTTCGCAAAAACCTCATCCATCAGCTTAATAATCTCATCAGTTCCTTTTGAAAGAAATTCATAGAGCCATTGTAAGCTTTTTACTAAGGAAGCTATTGATTTTTCAGCAACTTTAAACGGTAATTTTAGAGCTCCAATTAATAATCCACCTAAAGCTTTGAACGTTTCTCCCAGCTTTGCTAATATTGCTTCAATGCTCAGAACGCCTCCTGTAAAAAGAATTCCGACTGCAATTTCAATTGCCAATTCAATCACAAAGCCAATGAACATTCCTGAAAAATAAGCAATTTCTACAAGCGAAGTTGTCGAATCAGAGAGTGCCCATTTTTTTATATTTGTTGCTAATGTAGCAAAAATTTGGCCAAAATCAAGTTCTTGAAAAGCAAGTATGCAGTCGTCGATTTGCTCTAACAATTGCGGGCCTTTTTCTTTGAAATTTTCTAATAATTCTGCAATTTCACCAGCGCCTTGAAAAAGATATTGAACCAGTGAAAATATACCGCAGACGGCTTCTATAAAACCATTCCAAAGACCGCAAATAAAAGCGTTGACTGCATAAACAGATTCTTTTAAAATATCTGAAAAATCTGTTTTTTCAAGTTGATCTAAGGCGGCGTCAATTGTGATTCTTAATTTTTTATATTTCTCTAAAAGTAGCTGTGAAAAACTCGCTTTTCCCGGAATGAAAGACATCGGGTTTATTGCAAATGGAAAAATAACCTGAATAGGAACTTTCGAAATAAAATTTAAGGCATTTTGGATACTTTCATCATAAGCTTCTGTGTTTTGTCTTAAGTTTTTAACCGCATCTTTTATCAATGAATTTATTTCGGAATCATCAATGTTGTCTAAAACTGTTGTTATTCCTGGAAAAAGCAAAGGCTGGAATTTTACATTCTCTTCAGGCTTTGCCGGATTCCAGTTTTTTTCTTCAATGGTGCAGTTGTTTCTGATTCCCTCAATTGCCATTTCGATTCCTGAGGCTATTAACTTGATTAATTTTGAATCTGAAACGAAAAAGGAGGTTACTTCAAACATGCACGAGATTAGGTTTATGGCGTTGCTTTCAACTTTGTCTTTTCTCAATAATTCCTGCAAGTCTGATTTCGAAATATTGTATTGTGAATTTATATAGCTTGCAAATTCTGAATTTTTCGAAAATAACTTGTCAAAAAAACCTGAATTATTTACGTTATCACCTTTTTTAATATACATTGTAGTGCCACTCCAATCTCCTGAATTATCTTCTAGGAAAAATAAAATTTCGTTTTTATCAGGAATCGTTTTTGGATCATTGAATATATTTGTTAGTTGATTAGAATCTTTCGAAATAAATAATTTGACTTTAAAGGCTTTTTCTCCTTCGTCTAATTTTCTATTTCCACCTTTGGCTTCAACTACAAAAGTCTGTTCTATAATTTTTATTTTCTCCGAAGGATTTTGACCAGAACTAGAATCAACGATTATTTCGAAATTCCCATAAGTATAGTTTTTAGAACCAAGAAAAAAATTGTTCTTTATATCCTCTCCATTTTTTGATAAGGGAGAAAAGGCGAACGGATTTTGCTTTTCTGAAGCTGTATCGTTGGGAAGCAAATCAATTGAATCATTTCTTGGAAACAAACTTCCCAGCAACCCATCATCAGCCTCACTATCCCAAACTAATGGAAAATTATTTGTGCTCATAATTTTATTTTTTAAAAAACCTTGCTCTGCTTTATTGGCAGGAGCAAGGTTTTGGTTAATAGTTAGTTTATAATTTCTTCGGTATTTCCTTTTAAAGTCAGTCCTTTAATTATTTGGAACGGATTTGTAGAAATCTGTTTTCCTTCTGCATCGAGTTTTGGGTTTCCGTCGGAATCAAATTGCCTAAAATCTTTACAATCTTCATCACAAGGCAAGGCCGTTGCTACTTCCATGCCAATGCTTCCGGCTTGAATGATTGTCAGTGACGTCGGAACTCTGGTTTCCCAAGTTTCTTCTACTTCACCTTCAGTTTCTCTTAATTCATCAACGATGGAGATAAATAATTCGTCATCCATTGTTGGTACTTGGCCGCCGTTCCAGACTTGGCCTGTTGCCATGAACCAGTTTACCGCTTCTTCAAATCCTGGACGGATGGTTAAGATTACTCTGGCCATACCACTTTGAAGGAAGGCTCTGAAGATAGCGTCATCAGTTTCATCGACGTTGTACAATTGCAACCATTTTTCTTTGTAAGCCCAATAAAATGGATAGAAATTATAGCTCATCAAGTCCCATTCAAAGGCCTGTTCTAAGAATTTCACTTTTGCTGCGTATTCGTCTAAGGCAACATCGTCATATTTTACCTGCAGGGCATTTAGCTTGCTTCCGGTAACCAGGTCTTTTTCACCCAATTTTATATGGCTTACCAAATATTCGATACAGTTTTTACGCAAGACCATGTTTTCAATCTGACGATAGAATAGTGGATTTGTTCTTAGTTTTTCTACTTGAATTGCTTTTGACTCTTTTCTCTCGGCATTGTATTCTTCTAGTTTTGCTTCGTAGGCTTTTATGATGGCGTTGAAGGTTTCTATTTGCCATTGTTGTTTTGCTTCAGGAGTTAGTGTACATTTAATCTCAACATTAAGACTTCCTGAGTGATGGCCAAATACAGAATATGATACTGGAATACTGCCTGTGAATTTTTTAATTTCTAATTCACTAGTGTTTACCATTTTTATACCGCCAACAAGAACTCCCGATCCAAGACCAGGCTCAGCAGAATTATGCCAAGCGGCTTTAGTAGTCGCAGTTTGATAACCTTCAGGTATTTTAACTTCTTCATTTCCTGCGGCAATTTCAGCAGCATCATTTTGTAGACCTATACCAGCTGTATAAGAGAATGACTTGCCGATATAAATAGTTTCCAAAGGTTTTTCATCAATCTCAATATTGTATAATTCTAACCAATTTTTATATCTATTGTCAAAATTTAAATCCAATTTCAATGAAGTTGCTGAAGTGGCAATTCTAGGATCAATTGGCTTCTCAATAAATTCTTCTTCCAAATCACTATTCTCTGTAATAGCCATTTTGTGAAAAGCAGCAGGTTCAGGAATCATGAATTCGTACATCAAGCGCTTGCCGTAATTGATAATCTTGTTTTTGTAAATCTTATCCACCCAACGATACACTCCAGAAACATGCTGGTCATTTTTTCTGTTATCATAACCGTGCTTGTTGTTTTCTTCAAACTCTTCGATGACTTTTGAAATACGCTCTTCTTTTACTTTTTGGACCACTCTGTCTAGAACTCTTTCTGTAATTTCTTTAGCGTGCGTTACCGCTTGGCTGTTTGATTCTTCTGATGAGGTATTGTTTGCGAAATCGGCTCCAGCACTCAATTTAATTTTTGGATATTCTGCGTTCATGCTAGCATAGCCGCCAACATGTGAATCTTCAGCCAAAATAGAAGCTACTTCAGAATTCATTTCAAAACGGTCTGTGGAAGTTGAATCGGTTAGTTTTTCTGACTCTTTTTCTTTGGATGTTGTTGTCGTGTCTTCTGTTCTGCGTAATCTTCTTGTTGACCTTTCCTTATATTCGCTGGCCATCACGTTTTCGATGTGTGATACTTCGCCAGGGACATAACAGCAGACTTCTTGCTCTACTTTTCTATAATCGGCGATTCCCAAACGTCTGATTCCGAAACCTGAGGGTATGTATTCTACTGTTGTATTTCCTGTTTCTGGAGTTTCTGGCTTCGGAGTTTCTGGCTCTGTTACTGTTTTTTCGTCGTAGGTATAATTTCCGCTTCCTGTCAGAACATAAGATGGAAGATCTGTACCGGCAACGTCCACTTGCACTAATTCTGAAAAAGTCGTTTCTGCAATTGAATCAGAAATATTGCTGTTTTTTATATTTCTCCTAATTGAAACGCCTGCAGCTTCTACAAAGATGTCTTTTGCATTTTGCGTTATTAATGAAGCTTCCAGTCTGAAATTTCCACCAGTTTCAGCAATTGTTTCTGAAACAAAAAGTGTCACTTGGAGCTTTCCATTTACCCAGTTAGAAATTTTTGATGTTCCGTGATGATCATCTCCGTCTTCAAAACGCAAGGTATAATTTGCATACGAAATCGAAGTGCCACTTTCCATACCAGTAAATTCTACAACTAATTTTTTCTTGCCGCCCGCAACAGTTGAATGTAAAGAGACCGCATTGCTACTTCTTTCTTCAATATTTTCAACAATCGGAAAAAGTATGCCGTTGCTACTTTTGTATTTTTGCGACTTAGCAGTTCTTTCAAACAGCATTTGAGTTAGTATTTGCTCTTTTTCTTTTGCAAAGTCAATCATTTCAGCAAAAGTATCATAGCCAAGCGCTTTTTGGCAACTCTCGATAATCCACAAAAACGGAGCGTTCTTAGTATGAGTTTTTAAAAATTCAATCTCACTTTTCTCAGGAATAAAATCAAATTTCGGAAGTTTTAAATCCTTGTACTCAAAAACAATAGTTTCTTGTTTTGTTATGGGATCAATTACTGTCTTCTCAATTTTTTCTGTATTATCATAAGCTTTTTCAACTGCAATTTCATGCTGTTTTTGATATTCGGCTAAGTCTTTGCCGATTTCTTTAACATGCCTTTTTTCAATTCGTGAAATTTCCTCCTTTAAGTTTTTCAGCAGTAACAAATGATTGTTGATCAAAGTGATTTCCATCGTTTTGCTTGGTGCTAGTTCTGTTATAGTTTTAGCGGGTTCTTTTAAAGCTGGTGATGCGATGGAAACTTCCTCTGCGAAAATTTCTTTTGGCATGATGATTCTGGCTTGGGCTAATCTTTGTAAAGCTTTGATGTCTTGCGCAGCATCTGCCATTCCATTTAAGAATAAATCTGCAACAAGAATTGACAAAATTGCTTCTCTGATATAACTTGATTTTGAAGTAACAATTTGGTAAATCAAATTGTCCCAAAGAATGACTTTTTTTTCAAAGTCAATGCCTTGTAAAGGATTTGCTCTTCTAATGTCATTGTGAAAATTAATTTTTTTATCAAGTTCTTCGAGAGTAAATTTTGTTCGGTTTGCTGTTAGCCAGGTTGCAAATTCAAAAAAGTCATTTTCTGGCAAACTGCCATTGGTGTAGCTTTGCACATCTTCTCTGTTCTTAAATGTAGTGTTCAGAGTTTGAAGGTAAGCCGAAGCGTTTTTTAGGGTGACTTTTTTTGATATAGTAGGATAGTCATCAAAGTATTGGATATAAAAGCATTGTCCTAAATCTGGATGTCGCACAAATGTTCTCTTACCTTTTCTTTCATCAACTAGTTCAGGTGCTCTCATAGTAACAAACCTGAAGAGCGTGTTTTTAATTTCTGTACTCATAAAATAAATTTTTAATATGTTTGAATAATTGTTTGAAATAAATCTTATAAAATCTTGAAATTACTTTCATTTAGGAGTTCCGGATTACCTAAATTCAAGCTCGAATTGATTTATGACTTAACTTCGATGCAAATATAGAAGATAATAATCTTATAAAACAAATACAAATTAAGATTTTTTTCTTTTTTTTTTAATTCGCTTTGAATAAGTCAGTAAGCTCTATTTACTTGAATAAATGTTTGCATATTATTATATAGCTATAATTATGAAGTAGTTAATTGCAAATAAAATCATCTACTAAAAGCTTATTTTCTTCTATTGTGTGATATTTGCTAGGAATTTAAATTTTATAAAGATTTTTTTCCTATTTTTGTAGAAATTTTATAAGATAATCTTATGGTTTCAGAAAGAGTAGGCGAGTATATCACCAAAAAAGGCGTAAGTTATTATGCGTTTGAAAATAGCATTGGTGCCAGCAGAGGAAGTATTTCAAAAGCAGTAAAAGAAGGAAAAAGCATCGGATCTCAAGCTTTAGAAAATATTCTTTCTATTTATACTGATCTGAATCCGACTTGGCTTATGACCGGACAAGAAAATATGTTCGTTGGAAACGAATCTATTTCAAGAAATAACCAGATTGAAACTTTTAGATTAAAGACAGATTCTTCTTTGGAAAGCCAGCAGATTCCGTTGTACGACATTGAAGCTGTTGCGGGATTGGTACCGCTTTTTCAAGACAGCAAATCTCAAGAACCAATTGATCATATTTCGATTCCGCATTTGCCAAAATGTGATGGAGCAGTTTATGTGACGGGCGACAGCATGTATCCGTTGCTGAAAAGTGGCGACATCGTATTATACAAAGAAATCAACGATATCAGAAACGAGATTTTTTGGGGAGAAATGTATCTTTTGAGCATTGATATGAGCGGTGAAGAATATATTACAGTAAAATACATTCAAAAATCCGACAGGGAAGGCTTTGTAAAGCTCGTAAGCCAAAACAAACACCATCAGGACAAAGATGTCGAGATGTCAAAAATAAAAGCGTTAGCGCTAGTTAAAGCGAGTATCAGAATCAACGCAATGCATTAAACAAAAAAACGGACTCAATTGAGTCCGTTTTTTTTTCATATCATTTGCCACATTTTTAGATTTTTTAATCCCGTGAAACTGCGGTTTTTTTATTTTTTTGCTGGTGCTGGATAAACATTGTTTTCCTTTTTGATATCTGCCATTTGATTTTCTGGATCAATTTCAATTTTTGAAATCTGGCTTAATCCTTTGTTGATCGTGAATTTATAATTTGGATAAGCCCAATCAAAACCAGTTAAAACTGTTCTCTTCAAATTTGGATAAGGACTTGGCTTTTCACCGTGCATCATCTGAAGCGGTGCATAAAAATATTCTTTTGCGCCGTCAGCATAGGTTACCAAAATATCCAAAGGCATTGGCATTTTACCGATTCTTTGTACTGAAACTTCCGTTTTTCCTGAAACTTCTTTTGTTTCTTTTATGGTAAAATCAATCGTGTTTGTAGTTTGCGTCCAATCAATTAAATACCAGTCTAAATTCATTCCTGAAACTTTTTCAGCCGTTCTTTTGATGTCGTTTGGCGTTGGATGCTTGAATTTAAATTCCGCAAAATAGTTCTTCAATGTCTTGTCTAAATTTTCTTGACCGATGATATACGCCAGTTGCGTTAAGAATAATTCGCCTTTGCTGTAAGACGAAATGCTGTAAATCATATTTTCATCAAAGCGATCGCCGTGTGTAGTTTGTGGTTCTTCTCTTCCGGTTTCCACCATGTAAAAATAGTTGGAATAGGCACCTTCGAAAGGTTTTGCAGCATGTTTTCCGGGAACCAATTTTGCCATGGCCAAGTCAGAAATATACGAAGTAAATCCTTCATCCATCCAACCGTGTTTTGATTCATTCGTAGCTAAAATGTGCTGAAACCAAGAGTGCGCCATTTCGTGAGCTGTGACTCCAATCAAACTATTTGCAGTTCTGTCGCCAGTAATTAAAGTACACATTGCATATTCCATACCGCCATCGCCACCTTGAATTACAGAATATTGCTTGTAAGGATATTCGCCAACATTTTTATTGTAATACTCCATTAACTCGGCAGTTTTTGGTTGTAATTTTTTCCAGTTTTCAACAATTTTCGCGTCATTTTTATAAAGAAAATGCAACTCCACGCCATTCGGACCAGGATAAACATCGTGAACGAAATCTTTGTCAGCTGCCCAAGCAAAATCGTGAACCATCGGCGCTTTAAAATGCCAAGTCAAGGTTTTTGCTTTCTTCGAAATTGCAACTTGCGTTCCTTTGTCTTCATAGCCAAAACCGATTTCATTTTTATTCTGAAGATATCCTGTTCCGCCTAAAACGTAATTTTTATCGATCGTAATTTTTACATCAAAATCGCCCCAAACACCGTGAAATTCTCTTCCGATATAAGGATCTGCATGCCATCCTTCGAAATCATATTCGGCCATTTTTGGATACCATTGCGTCATGGAAAGTGCCACACCTTCTGAACTATTTCTTCCAGAACGGCGAATTTGTTCTGGAACTTGTCCGTCAAAATCTAATGTAAATGTTGTTTTTCCGCCAGGTAAAATTGGTTTTGCTAATTCTACTTCCAAGATTGTTCCAACAGAAGTTGCTTTCGCGGCAATTCCATCTTGCTTGAAATTATTAATTTTCAAATAACCGATTTGGTCTGGTTTTAAAGTACTGATTCTGCTTTCTTTTTTCTCAGTAGAACCTGATTTGAACGTTTTTACCATTCTCTTGTCAGGGTCGTTGATCGACTGCAATCTCGCATCCATTTCGCTTCCTGGTTGAAACGCATTGTTATATAAATGGAAAAATACTTTTTTCAAAGTATCAGGTGAATTATTGGTGTAGACCAGTTCTTGATTTCCTTTATATTGGTATGTTTTTACGTCAAGATTTACATCCATTTTGTAATCTACATGTTGTTGCCAGTAGGTTTTTTGCCCAAAGGCATTTCCAATAAAAAGCAAGAATAAAAGTGATAGAAATTGATTTTTCATATTGTATAAAATAAAAAATGGAAGGATTTCTCCTTCCATTCAAATAAAACTATAATATTATTTTTTTGCCATTTTTTCTGCCAAAATCAAGGCATTGTAAGCATTAACCATTCTTCCAGATTTTGAAGCTTTTGCGAATGGACGCTTGTTTGCTTTTTCTCCAGCCACAACCACTTCCACATTTGAAGGAATTCCTGATTCCATCAAAATTTGTTTTACTTGTGGCGCAGTTAATGTTGGGTAATACGAACGAATCAAAGCAGCAACTCCGGCAACATTTGGCGAAGCCATTGAAGTTCCTTGCAAATATTTGTATTGATTGTCAGGAATTGTAGCATAAATCTGAACTCCAGGAGCGAAAACGTCAACGTCTTGTGTTCCATAGTTAGAAAAGCTAGCCACCATATCTGTACCATAAGTTGTGTCTAAAGCACCAATTTTAATTACATTGTTAGTGATTTCTCCAGAAGCATTTCTGTCATTTGGATAACGCTCAGCCGTGTCTAAATCAGTTCCTTCATTTCCAGCGGCAAGAACCACCAAAACGTCTTTTTCTCCTGCATATTTCAACGCGTCATAAACCCATTCTTTGTGTGGAGAATAGCCTTTTCCAAAACTTCCATTGATTACTTTTGCACCGTTGTCAACCGCATAGCGAATTCCAAGAGCGATATCTTTGTCATATTCGTCTCCGTCTGGCACCGCTCTAACAGTCAAGATTTCAACGTTTTCAGCAACTCCGTCGCCACCGATTCCGTTGTTTCTTACTTGAGCAATAATTCCGGCAACGTGCGTTCCGTGAAGCGCGCCTTTTTTGTCTGGCCCGATTACGTTATTGTTTCCGTATTTTGTGTCTTTTATATCATCAATATTATCGCCTAAAACTTTTCTTCCGTTGAAATCTAAGTTTAAGTTGAAGTCCACTTGGTTGTCAAAATGTTCTTTCGCTTCTAAGATTTGCTCGTCGAATTCTGCCTTTGGAACGTTAGTCAAAATTTGGATAAATCTTGGCTTCACTTGGTTTACCAAAGCATTTGTTGAATTTAAAGTTTTTAAATCTTCAACAGTATAATTTTCTTTTTTTAATTCAGCTTTGATCGCTTTGTCAGCATTGTAGATGAAATCATATTGCTGTTTTGCCGCTTTTGCTTCCTTGAATTCTTTGTCAAATTCTGCTTTAGCTTTTTTGAAAGTTTCTGAACCGTCATCGCCTTTTTTTACGATTCTTGTCATTTCGAGATTTTCGCCACTGATGTCGCCAAGAAAGTTCCAACCGTGAACGTCGTCGATAAAACCGTTTTTGTCATCATCGATTCCGTTTCCTGGAATTTCTTTGGCATTTGTCCAAATTTTTCCTTGTAAATCAGGGTGTTCGATATCTACTCCAGAATCTACAACTCCCACGATTACTTTTGTTGATTTCTTGTTTTTTAGTAATTCTGCGTATGCTTTATCAACACTCATTCCCGGAATCGTGTCTTTCAAAATATCTAAATGACTCCATCTTTTCAAGTCATTTTCTTTAATCGGAGCATTTTTTAAAGCAATGTTGTCAATGTTTACAACACTCGTTGCAACAGTACTTTTTGTCGAACCACAACCCGCCAAAACCAACATCGATAAGAGCGAAAGGGAAGATAATTTAAGTATTTTCATCGTTAAATATTTAATTTCAATTTTAATAGGTCAAAAATAGTATGTCTTTGTTACAAACTTTGCAATAATTAACTTTATTTTTCAGTAAAGTTTAATTATGAAAGAATTTCCTCGCAGGTAAAAACTTCTTTCAATCGAACCCCTTTTTCTGTGTTTTCCACTGTAATAATTTGATTGTGTGCGTCGTGTTCTAAAAATAAATAGTAATTATTTTCAGCAGCTTCCGTCAAGAATTTTGCTTTTTCTGGCAAAGTTAAAAGTGGGCGAGTATCATATCCCATCACATATGGCAAAGGCAAATGTCCTGCAGTTGGTAATAAATCGGCCATGAAACAAATAGTTTTGTCTTGGTATTGAATCTTCGGAATCATCATTTTTTCGGTATGGCCATCTGCGAAGAAAATATCAAAACCCAATTCTGAATTTTTAAGCAAATCATTTTCAGGTCTTTTTATGAATTCCAATTGCCCGCTTTCTTGCATCGGAATAATATTTTCAGTCAAAAAGGAAGCTTTCTCTCTCGGATTTGGTTTTGTGGCCCAATTCCAATGATTATCGTTTGTCCAGAATTTTGCATTTTTAAAAGCGACTTCATATCCGGTTTTATCTTTATTCCATTGAACGCTTCCTCCACAATGATCGAAATGCAAATGTGTCATGAAAACATCGGTAATTTGATCTCTGTGAAAACCATATTTTGCTAGCGAATTATCAATAGAATGATTTCCCCAAAGCGAATAATAGCCAAAAAATTTCTCCGATTGTTTGTCGCCCATTCCGGTATCGATTAAAATCAGACGGTTTCCATCTTCGATTAAAAGACATCTTGCGGCAATATCGATGAGGTTGTTTTCGTCAGCCGGATTGGTTTTGTTCCAAATGGTTTTCGGAACTACGCCAAACATCGCGCCTCCGTCAAGTTTAAAATTTCCAGCTTCAATTGGATATAATTTCATTAGTTGAATTTTAAATTAATGTAAAGATAGAATTTTAGATAAAAAAACTGGGATAAATCTACCTTACGGTTAAGTTGAAATTCTTCTTTCTCATTGCTTCAAAACGAAGCACAAAATTAAGTTAATTAACGCTTTGTTAATCGCTGTAATTTATTTGAGTCGTAATTTTAAGTCATTAAAAATATAAATCATGAGTACTTTTAAAGGAAAAACAATACTAATTACAGGCGCTGCAATGGGTTTAGGACTTGCAGCAAGTAAAGTTGTAGCACAAAAAGGAGCAAATCTATCTATTGTAGATTACAACGAAGAAGCTTTAGAAAAAGCAAAAAAAGAAATTGAATCAATCGCTCCAGGCGTAAAAGTTCTGACAGTTGTTGCCGATGTTTCAGATGAAGAAGCAGTAAAAAATTACGTAGAAAAAACAGTCGCAACATTTGGAACAATCGACGGGTTTTATAACAACGCAGGAATCGAAGGAAAGCAAGCGCCATTGGTTGACTATGATTTAAATGTGTTTAAAAAAGTAATCGACATTAATTTGATGGGCGTTTATTACGGATTGAAACACGTGATTCCGGTGATGCAGAAAAATGGCGGTGGAAAAATTGTGAACGTGGCTTCCGTTGGAGGAATTCGTGGTGTTGTCAACCAGATGCCTTACGTAGCCAGTAAACACGCCGTTTCTGGAATGACAAAAAATGCTGCAATCGAATATGGAAAAGATGGAATTTATACAAATGCAATTGCACCGGGAGCGATTTTAACGCCAATGGTTGCGGAAGCTTTCAAGCAAGTAAATCCATCCGATCCAAAAGCTGCCGAAGCAGAATATGCACAAAGAAATCCTACGAGAAAATTAGGTGATCCAGAAAATGTGGGGAATTTGGTTGCCTTTTTATTAAGCGATGAATGCGAATATGTAAACGGACAAACGATTGCCATCGATGGCGGAGAATCTAATCTTTATGGAAATTCATAATTAAATATAACATGTTGGTTTGCAAACGGATGACAGTGAAAACTATCATCCGTTTTTTATTTAAAATAAGCTATAAGCAAATTCTATGGAGTTATCCGTTATAAAAATGTTAGCGATTATGTAAAAAACTAATTATGACGTATCTTTGCAAATTAATTAGACTAAATTTAAATACACTATGATAAAGGTATCTGATTCAGCAAGCAAAAAAATCGTCAATATGATGGAAGAAGACGGTTTTGATGCGACCAAAGATTACGTTCGAGTAGGCGTAAAAAGCGGTGGATGTTCTGGATTGTCTTATGAATTGAAATTTGACAAAGAACTTGGAGAAAATGACAAAGTTTTTGAAGATAATAATGTAAAAATTGCCGTTGAAAAAAAATCATTCTTGTATTTAGCAGGAACAATCCTAGAATTTTCAGGAGGTTTAAACGGAAAAGGATTTGTGTTCAATAATCCAAATGCAAGTAGAACTTGTGGATGTGGAGAATCGTTCTCTCTTTAGATTATTGAAAGATTGAAAAATTAAAATATTTAAAAATTCTAAGCCGCTCAAAAGTTCATCGCCATTCCAAAATCTTTAAATTATTCAATTTTTAAATCTTATAATACAAATATGACTAAATCTTTCGAGGAATTCGAAGTTCACAAGAAAGGAGTTTTACTAACAAAGAAAATATATCAATTAGTAAAAAAGCCAACTTTTGAAAAAGAATTCGATTTTAAAAGCCAAATAAAAAAGAGCCGTAATTTCGATTACAAATAATATTGCCGAAGGTTCAGAATAATAGCAACAAACAATTCATCCGATTTTTGAAAATGTCAAAAGGGAGTTGTGCGGAAGTTAGAAATATGTTGATTTTAGCAAGAGAATTAGAGTTTTGTACCAATGATGAGATTCAGGAAAGTATGATTTTGAGTTTAGAAATTTCTCAAAACATTTCAAATTTCATCAAGTATTTGAGATCTAAACTAGACACTAAATAAATGATTTGAAGGGTTAAAGAATTTTTCAATTCTTAAATTTTTCAATCTTTAAATTAAAAAAATGAGTAAATACACAGAAGACGATTTAAAAATCGAGCTCGAAAATAAAGAGTACGAATACGGATTTTACACTGATATTGAATCGGAAACGTTTCCTATTGGTTTAAACGAAGACATTGTTCGTGCGATTTCTTTGAAAAAAGAAGAACCACAATGGATGACCGACTGGAGAATCGAAGCTTTCCGTGCTTGGAAGGAAATGATTGAACCAGAATGGGCAAACGTTCATTATACAAAACCTGATTTTCAGGCGATTTCGTATTATTCAGCACCAAAACAAGTGGATCCAACAAAGACTTTGGACGATGTTGACCCTGAACTTTTGGCGATGTACAAAAAACTGGGAATTTCAATAGACGAACAGAAAATGATGAACAATGTCGCAATGGATATTGTGGTCGATTCCGTTTCTGTAGCAACGACTTTCAAGAAAACTTTGGCTGAAAAAGGAATTATTTTTTGTCCTATTTCAGAAGCGATCAAAGAACATCCAGAATTGGTGAAAAAATATTTGGGTTCAGTCGTTCCGCAGAAAGATAATTTCTATGCGGCTTTGAATGCAGCAGTTTTCTCGGATGGAAGTTTCTGTTATATTCCAAAAGGTGTTCGTTGTCCGATGGAACTTTCGACTTATTTCCGTATCAATCAAGCAGGAACAGGCCAATTCGAAAGAACGCTTGTCATTGCCGATGAAGGAAGTTACGTTTCGTATTTGGAAGGTTGTACAGCACCATCTCGTGATGAAAACCAATTGCACGCTGCAGTTGTAGAATTGATCGCGATGGACGATGCTGAAATCAAATATTCAACAGTTCAAAACTGGTATCCAGGAAATAAAGAAGGAAAAGGCGGGGTTTATAACTTTGTGACAAAGAGAGGTTTGTGTGAGAAAAATGCAAAAATTTCTTGGACACAGGTTGAAACTGGTTCTGCCGTAACTTGGAAATATCCTTCTTGTGTTTTGAAAGGAGATAATTCGGTTGGGGAATTTTATTCAATTGCCGTAACAAATAATTTCCAACAAGCGGATACAGGAACCAAAATGATTCACTTGGGAAAAAACACAAAATCAACGATTATATCAAAAGGAATTTCTGCAGGAAAATCGCAAAACAGCTACAGAGGACTGGTGCAAATCAGTTCAAGAGCCGATAATGCAAGGAACTTTTCACAGTGTGATTCGCTTTTGATGGGAAATAATTGTGGCGCACATACTTTTCCGTACATCGAATCAAAAAATCCTTCAGCAAAAATAGAACACGAAGCTACAACAAGTAAGATTGGCGAAGACCAGGTTTTCTATTGCAACCAAAGAGGAATTCCGACTGAAAAAGCGATTGCATTGATTGTAAACGGTTTCAGTAAAGAAGTTTTGAATAAGCTTCCAATGGAATTTGCGGTTGAAGCTCAAAAACTTTTGGAGATTTCTTTGGAAGGAAGTGTGGGATAATCAAGAATTAAAAATCTGAAATTATGGACATAGTTTTAAAAAACGTAAAGAAAAAAGATTTGCCGGTTTTAAAATCATTGGCCAAATCTTTAGGTTTTGAAATTGCTGAGAAGGTTGAGAAACCTTATAATCCTGAATTTGTGAAAGAGATTTTGGAGGCACAACAAAGTATAAAAGACGGGAAAGGTGTTAAAATAAAACTTGAAGATTTGTGGAAGTAATTTATTCAGAAAAAGCTCTTAAAGATCGAGAGTTTTGGAAGAAATCTGGAAATAAAGCAATTATGAGTAAAATTACTGCTTTGATTGCAGACATTCAATTACATCCGTTTGAAGGAATTGGGAAACCAGAACCTTTAAAGCATCAACTTTCAGGAAGTTGGTCAAGAAGAATTAATCAAGAGCATCGAATTATTTACAGAGTTACTGAAGAAAATACAATAGAAATTTTAAATATACTGTCTTTGAAAGGACATTACGAATAAACAAACTACAATGTTATCAATAAAAAATTTACACGCTGGAATTGAAGATAAAGATATCTTAAAAGGAATCAATCTTGAAGTGAAAGCTGGCGAAGTTCACGCAATTATGGGACCAAATGGTTCTGGAAAAAGTACACTTTCTGCTGTAATTGCAGGAAACGAACATTATGAAGTGACAGAAGGTTCTGTTGAATTGGACGGCGAAGATTTAGCCGATTTGGCTCCTGAAGAAAGAGCGCATAAAGGTGTTTTCCTTTCGTTCCAATATCCGGTTGAGATTCCTGGGGTTTCGGTAACGAACTTTATGAAAACCGCTATCAATGAATCTAGAAAAGCAAAAGGTCAGGAAGAAATGCCGGCCAACGAAATGCTGAAATTAATCCGTGAGAAATCTGAATTATTGGAAATTGACCGTAAATTCTTATCGCGTTCCTTAAACGAAGGTTTTTCTGGTGGAGAGAAAAAGAGAAATGAAATTTTTCAAATGGCGATGTTGGAACCGAAATTAGCTATCCTTGACGAAACCGATTCAGGTCTTGATATTGATGCTTTAAGAATCGTTGCAAACGGTGTAAATAAATTGAAAAGCGAAAACAACGCCATCATCGTAATCACGCACTACCAAAGACTTTTGGACTATATCGTTCCAGATTTTGTTCACGTTTTATATAACGGAAAAATCGTAAAATCAGGCGGAAAAGAATTGGCTTACGAACTGGAAGAAAAAGGTTACGACTGGATTAAAGCCGAAAATTAGTTAGCAGTTAACAGTTTGCAGTTTGCGAAAACTCATACTCATAACTTATAACTCATAACTAAATACAATGGAATTAAAAGAAAAATTAATATCGTCTTTTATGGCTTTTGAAGAACAAGTGGATGTCGATTCTGACTTGCATGATGTTCGTACAGAGGCATTTAAGAATTTTGAAGAAAAAGGCTTCCCGACAAAAAGGGATGAAGCTTGGAAATATACTTCCTTAAATTCAATCCTGAAAAATGACTTTAGCGTATTTCCAAAAAAAGAAAGCGCAATTGAATTTTCAGAAGTAAAAAAATATTTCATTCACGAAATCGATACGTACAAAGTTGTTTTCGTGGACGGCGTTTTCAGTTCATTCTTGTCGTCAACAACACACGACGGATTAGATGTTTGCTTGATGTCATCGGCATTGACGAAGCCAAAATATAAAATGGTGATTGATGAATATTTCAATAAAATTGCCAATAAAGACGAAAGTCTAACGTCATTAAATACAGCTTTTGCATTTGAAGGCGCTTACATCAATATTCCAAGAAGCAAAGTAGCTGACAAGCCAATTGAAATTATCAATTTTTCTACAGGATCAGAAGCGGCCCTTTTGGTACAGCCAAGAAACTTGATCATTGTTGGAGAAAATGCCCATGTTCAAATCATCGAAAGGCACCAGTCTCTGAATGAAAATCCGGTTTTGACGAACTCTGTGACGGAGATTTTTGCCCAAAAAAGAGCAATCGTCGATTATTATAAAATCCAAAATGACAATCTGGAAGCTTCGTTGATTGATAATACTTATATCGCCCAAAAAGAGCAAAGCCACGCTTCTGTGCATACTTTTTCTTTTGGAGGCAATTTGACTAGAAACAACTTGAATTTTTACCACCAAGGCGAATATATTGACTCTACGTTGAAAGGAATTACGATCATTGAAGGAAAACAGCATGTTGACCATTATACATTGGTGCAACACGCGACTCCAAATTGTGAAAGCCACCAGAATTATAAAACAATTTTGGATGAAAAGTCAACAGGTGTTTTCAACGGTAAGATTTACGTAGAAAAAGAGGCGCAAAAAACGAATGCTTTTCAGCAAAACAACAATATTTTGTTGAGCGACAAAGCTTCAGTGAATGCAAAACCACAATTGGAAATCTTTGCTGACGACGTAAAATGTTCTCACGGCTGTACCATCGGTCAATTAGACGAGAAAGCTATGTTTTATATGCAATCTCGCGGTATTCCTGAAAAGGAAGCGAAAGCTTTGCTGATGTATGCTTTTACAAATGAAGTCATCGAAAGCGTAAAAATTCCTGCTTTAAAAGCACGAATTACTAAAATTATTGCCATGAAACTCGGCGTAAATATTGGATTTGATTTATAAAAAAATTCCCAATTCAGTTGATGTTGAATTGGGAATTTTTATTTTATTTCAATTCGTAAGAAGTGAGTTCTCTTGTTTTTGTTGTGTTGTCTAAGCTATTGGTAATTGTTTCGCGAATAATTCCAATGTCTTTTGCATACCAATATTCTGAGGAAATAGTTACCATTTGAGAATTGATATTTTGAACGGCAACTAATTTTGATTTTATGACATTCATATGAACTGTACCTCTGATAGTTTCAGTAGCGTCACGAGCTAAAATTGTTCCTGTATAGCTTAAAGAAGCTGGAACAATCTGTGGAGCGCTTCCAGCATGCAATCTCACATTAAGTTTTAAATTTCCAGACCAAGTCTCTCCAGCTTGCAGGTCATCTTTCAACACTTTGAGCTCATAGCCCTCAATAAAAACCGTAATTCCATTATCTTCGTTCAGGAACATATCTTCTGTCTTATGAAAATACGAGGCTCCTGTTTTTCTCATCCAAATTGGATAATCAAGTTCAGTATCAGTATCTGTAAGTCGATGGTAATTAAAATCACCCATATTTAAGTTTAAACCCACATAAATTGCGCTTTCTTGAACTGATCCATCATAATTCCAGCTATTGCCTTCTGTTAGAGGAAAATAATCTCCCGTTGTTGTTCCATAGTCAATTTGCGGTTCACCATCATCATTGCTGCAAGAAGAAAGTAATACGGAAGTAATTAAAAATAAGGTTGCCAGAATTTGAAACTTTTTCATAAATGAAATTTTAATTTAATTTTCATCAAATTTATAATTATTAGCAAACCAATAAACAGTATTTTCATATAAATGCCGTTTATTCTAAATAAAAAACAGTTCACTCTTTTTTTATTTAGAATAAGTTCAAATAACTTGCATAACTCAAATCGACTTATTAGATTTGCAATTTAGAATTAATCTAAGTAAAAGAGTAATGCAAATTTATAATAAGGCCTTTATTTCCCTATCTCTTCTTTTAGTAACAAATGCTTTTTCTCAAGAGCAAGTTAAAGATACAACGGCAACGACAAAACTTGATGAAGTAGTTGTTACTGGTCAGTTAGAACCACAATCTATAAAAAAATCTGTTCACAATGTTAGGGTAATTTCAAGAGAAGATATTAAACGTCTTGCTGCAAATAATCTTGGAGACGTCTTGAATCAATACTTAAATATCTCAATTCGAACTAGCGGTAGCGATGGGCGTTCGTCTGTTTCAATGTTTGGATTAGATTCTCAATATTTTAAAATTCTTGTAGATAATATTCCTTTGGTGAGTGACACCGGACTTGGAAATAATATTGATTTGACACAAGTAAATCTTGATGATGTTGAGCAGATTGAAATCATAGAAGGTTCAATGGGTGTAACACACGGGGCAAACGCTGTTACAGGTGTTTTAAATATAATTACGAAGAAAAAATCACTTTACAAATGGGAAATCACAGCTTCTGCACAAGAAGAAACAGTTTCTGATGAGTTTGCTTTTTTTGATGAAGGAAGACACATTCAGTCATTAAAAATCTCTCACAATATCAATGATAATTGGTTTGCCTCAATTGGCGGTAACAGAAATGATTTTGCTGGATTTTTTGACGGTAATAAAGGAGAAGACTATACTCCGGGTGATGGGATAAGAGGTTACAGATGGCTTCCGAAAGAGCAAATAGTTGGCAATGGTTTGCTGGCTTACACTAAAAAGGATTTTAGAATTTTCTACAAATTTGATTATTATAGAGAAAATGTAGATTTTTACAATACAATCATCAATCCGATAGATAATTATCCTTTTCCTGAAACTTATTATGCGAATGATAGAAGATATGAAACTGAGCGATTTTACCATCATTTAAATTCTTCTGGTAAATTATTTTCTCAAATTGGATATAATATTTCTGTTTCTCACCAAAAGCAACAAAGAGATATTGAAAGATTCAGATACCAACTTGAAACCGATGCAGAATCCCAAAACAATAATCAAACCTATCAGTCAACAGAAGTAATTTATTCAACAGGAACGTTTAATAATTTCTTTAAAAATGGACCCGTTGACTTGCAAATTGGATATGAATTAGTAAATGAAGACGGATTTGCAAATGCTGCCTCTGGAACTTTTAGAGATGAAGATCAGCTTGGAAAAAATGTTAGAAAACGTGTAGAAAATTATGACATTTTTACGGTTGCAGAGATAAAATTTACAGACAGATTCTCAGTTCGTCCCGGAATGCGTTTTTCTTCGCAGTCAATGTTTCAAAATCAATATGCTTCTTCTTTGGGTCTTCGTTACTTGTTTGACAAAGGAATTGAAGTCAGAGGATCTTTAGGAAAATCATACAGAACCCCAAGTTTTGATGAGCTTTATTCTTATTTTGTAGATACAAACCACAATATCCAAGGAAATGAAAATCTAATTCCAGAAGCAAGTACTTCTTATGAAATTAGTGCTAAAAAAATCACCAACTTTTCTTCTGGAGCGCAACTGTCAAACAATCTTGCAGTAACTTATCTTGACGTAGACGATAGAATTAGTTTGGTTTTAGAATCAGTAGTTCCTTTTCAAGAATACCGCTACTTGAATATTGACAAATATAAAATGTGGAATATTTCTTCAACACACCAATTTGCTTACAAAAACTGGAATGCAAAATTAGGTATTGCTCTTGTTGGGATTTCTCAAAAAATTGACCTTGCGGCAGAAGACATAACTTCTGATGACAAGTTTTTATATACGTTGCAGATGAATGCAAATGTATCTTATAATGTTCCAAAATGGAATACCCTCTTCTCGCTGTTTTATAAGTATAATGGGAAACAACAACAATTTGTTACTTCTGTAGATTCTCAAGGAAATACAAACTTCTTCCTTTCTGAATTAGAGTCTTATGGATGGATGGATGCTTCCATCAGAAAATCATTTTTCAAAAATAAATTTGAAGTGACCGCTGGTGCAAGAAATCTTCTTGACATTACATCAGTGCAGCTTTCACAAGGAAACACAAATGCAGCTCACGCAACGGGATCTGACATGCTATTGGGCTATGGCCGTTCTTATTTTCTTAAACTTACGTATAACCTTAATTTTAATTAATATATATAATCATGAAAAAAAATCTAGTTTTTATTCTGTCTTTTGTCTTGATTGCACTTGCAGCCTGTAGTGAAGATGACAATAATACAACAAATCAAGTAGCAGTAGCTTTTTCAGTTCCATCACTTAATTTAGTTGAAGACACAACCCCAATACAAATATTATTCTCTTCGCCAACAGCTGAATCGGGGAACTTGACAATTACTTATGTAGCGAATAGCGTTGCTTATGGTACAGATTTTTCTACTTTGCCAGCAGCAGTTGAAAACACAATCGTTGTTCCTTTTAATGCAAACGCTTCTTCAGCAAGCTTTTCTTTCAATAAAATTGTAGATGCCATCGAAGGTCAAGTAAAAAATGTTGTTTTTACAATTTCAAATGTTTCATTAGGAAACGCTACCATCATCGGAAACAAAACAATTCAAGTAAATTTCAACGAAACTGCTTCTTTAGGTTCTTCTATTGCTGCAGAAGTTGGAGGCGCATCACAGCCAAACCAAGTTTATATTGACTTGAGCAGCGGAAACAAAACATCTGTTCCTAGAGTTTCTTGGGATTTTGGATTTTACGCTGGTGAAGACTTCAGAGTTGTTTTAAACAGCTCATTGAAAATGTCTGCAAAAGCACTTGAAACTACAAACATTGATGACGTACAAGCGCCAGATGAATCAATGATTATATCTCAAGGTTCTGGTATAGCTTCTCAAATTGACAATCCTACTGGAGTTCTTACGCCAACAGGAACTGTGAACCCGACTGCAATTGCAGCTATTTCTGAAGTTCCGGCTAACAACAAAGTATATCTTGTAAACATGGGTAGCAACCCAGGAACAACACCTCCTGCACTTGGATCTGAATCATCTGCTGCAGGTACTTTAAGAGGATGGAAAAAAATTAGAGTTACAAGAAGCGGCAACGACTATGTAATTGATTATGCTGATATAGCTTCAACAACGCACCAAACAGCTACAATTACAAAAAATTCAGCATTCAATTTCACATTCTTCAGCACTGCTAGCGGCGTAGTAAATGTGGAACCACAAAAAACACAATGGGATTTAAACTTTACAACATTTACAAATCTTTTTAACCCAACAACTCCTTATTACTACCCAGATTTTGTGGTAACAAATACAAAAGGTGGTGCTACTTCTTACCAAGTTTTAAATTCTGAAGGATTTACTTATGATACTTTCACGGCTGCAAATGTAGATCAATCAAAGTTTTCTACAGCTGATCAAAGAGGTATAGGTTCAAACTGGAGAGGAACAAACGTTATCGGACCTGATGGAAATCCGATGTCACAGTTTTCAGTGCAAATAAACCGTTTTTATGTAGTAAAAGATCCTGCTGGAAACATTTATAAATTAAAATTCGTTAGCGCTTTGAGTCCTTCTGGCGAAAGAGGCTACCCAACATTCCAATACACATTATTGCAATAATTTTAGATAGGTTTTATTTAGTTTGAAGAGCCGGGCAGCAATGTCCGGTTTTTTTTATGCCAAAAATTAGCCCTGTGCTGTTTTTTTAGAAGCGAATGGTGAGTAAATTCCAGCCATCCATTTTCCTGCTGTCCTGCACTATCTTTTGCCGGCTAAAGAAGCCAGCAAAAGGATAGACGCAAACATCAGGGCTAGGGGAGAAACCATTTGCCCTTTTGCAAGCACCTGAACGATGGCGTGAAGCGAACCTAAATAAAGTCTAGGCGAGCCTATCTTATAAGCATGGCGTGCCCATGAAAACCCGAGGCATGCCTACCCATATAGGTAGGCTCGCCATGCTTATAAGGTAGGCTCGCCTATCAAAAAGGTAAGTTCGCCTACCATAATAGGTAGGCTCGCCATGCTATAAAGGTAGGCATGCCATGCTATAAAGGTAGGCGAACCTAGCAATTACCTAAGCACACCTTCGAAAATACCCACATACAAAGTAAATCCGCGAAACCAGCGTAAATCCGAATGCAAACATTTGATAAAGAAATTGCCAAACCAAAAGCTTCATTATTCCTTACTTTAAGACCCTAGATTATGCTAATACCTAGCAACGACGGAGCAAATCCACAATCCCCCAGAACCTTATCCCCAAAACCTTACCCCCCAAACCTTGAACCCAAAAAAAAGCCTGCAGCATCATAACAACACTACAGACTTCTCAAAAAATATATCTAAAACTAACTAACTACAAACTCGCAACCAGCTCTTTCCATTCCTTCAATTCAGGAATACCTGGTTTTCTTTTTCCAAAGAATTGAACGATAATCTCGCCCATTTCATTGAAGACCTCGATGGCAGTAACTTCACCGTCTTCCGTTGGTTTTCTTACGATCCAAGTCTGCGCGATTTTTGACATATCAAGGTGCATGTTGAAATCTGGATCCATGATGTTGAACCAGTCGCCGTGCCACATTGTTTTTCTCACTCTTCCTGTGTGGATCTGGATGTTTCCTCTGTTTCCAACAAATACCATGACTGGCAATTTGCTTTCTGCAGCACCTTCCAGCATTTTCACGATTACGTCCTTATCCACTTTTTTAGCGAAGTTTTCATTCGGAGCCAAACGCAAAGCCTGCGTTCTTGTCACTCCAAATTTGCGAAGCATTCCGAAGAATTCGTGCGTATCTTTCAACGTTTCCCAAGCCGCCTGAAAACCAGCAACGTCAATATCAGCATCTGCTTTCTCGTCAATATTCAACGGCACTTCAACCGTAGTTTCGTCAATAGATTGGTCTTCTGATTTGTATTTTGCCACCAATTCGTCAAAAGCCGCATCGTTGCTGTCTTTTGTCAAATAGATTTTGTGGATCGCCAAACCGTCTTTTCCGAAGAATTGAAGACTTTTTCTATCTCCGTGTTCTGATTTCTCAGCAACTGCAAAAGCTTTCGCCCAGTGGCCTAAAAAGATACGCAGATCAATATCTTCACCCACAAACAATCCCGCGTGAGGCGAACTGAAATCCGGATTCAAGTAAACTCCTTTTCTTTCGTGAACGCACTCTTCATTGCGAGTCAAAGCCATTACTTTCTCTAATTTTTCAATTTCAGAAAGTAGTGCCGAAAACTCAGGACGAAGTCTCGTTACGGTTTCACCCACTTGTGTCGCTACCAATTCGGCTTCGCTAACGCCAAGTTTTTCTGCTGCATTACGGATTCTCAAATTTGGGCTTTCAGCTTTCAGCTTTTCCCACTGTGATTTCAGATTGTTTGTAATTGTATCCATGTGTATTTATATAAAAATATTATGTTCCAAAAATGATTAAAGGGTTTTGATTCACCGGATTAAGGCAAATCGTGCAAGGAAAATTATAGACCTTGCTGATGATTTCTTTCGTAAAAACTTTCTCTGGCTTGTCATGGCTCACGATTTTTCCTTTTTGCATAAGCAATACGGAGTCAGCAAATTGTGCCGCCAAATTCAAGTCGTGTAAAACCACAATCGCTGTGTTTCCTCGTTCTGTAAAGTTTTTTACCGTATGCAAGATTCTGTGCTGGTGCAAAACATCTAAGTTGTTTAAAGGCTCATCCATAAAAACAAGCTTGTGCGCCACGTCATTTTCCAGTTGGGTCAAGACTCTGGCCAAGTGAACGCGCTGTCTTTCTCCACCGGAAAGCGTGTTGTAATCTCTGTCTTTAAAAGCCACGACATCCGTTTCTGCCATAGATTTTAAAACTGCGTCGATGTCAGATTGATGCGGTATCGAATTGAAATAAGGATAACGTCCCATCATCACAACATCCATAACCGTCAACGGAATATCAGTGCTGTTTTGCTGTGAAAACTTGGCTTTGTGAAGCGGCAATTCCTTTTGGTCCCAAGCTTCAAAAGTCTTTTTCTTGAAAACAATGGGCTCGTCATTGTGCTTCATTTCATTGGCCAACATACTCAAAAGCGTAGATTTTCCGGCACCATTCGGACCAACAATTACAAGCAATTCGCCATAATTCACGGTCACGTCGATGTTTTCCAAGATGGAAACTTTTTTGTGGGCGTAAGAAATCTTGCAGGCTTCTAACATATTACATTGATTTTTTGCTTCTAATTAAAATGATAATAAAGATTGGCGCTCCCATAAAAGCAGTCAAAATCCCGATCGGAATTTCAGATGGAGCGGCAATCGTTCTGCTGATCGTGTCTGCTGAAAGCAATAAAATGCTTCCGAAAATTGCTGACATTGGCAGAATTATGTGATAATTCGATTTGAATAGCAGCCTTAAAATATAAGGAACAATCAAACCGACAAAGCCGATGGTTCCTGAAAAAGCAACGCAGGTTCCCACCATCAAAGCGGTCAATACCACGATTCTTTTTTTAATTTTCTCTACCGGAATTCCCAAATGCTGTGCATCTCTTTCGCCAAGCATCATCGCGTTCAAGGCTTTTCCTTTGGTAATTAATATTGAAAAGGCAAAGAGAATAATTATTGCTAAGATTCCGTTTTTTGTCCATGTGGCACCGCCGAGGCTTCCTAAATTCCAAAACGTCAAATCTCTAAGTTGTTCTTCCTTAGAAAGATAAATTAAAAATCCAGTCGTTGCGCCAGCCATTGCGGTAATTGCAACCCCCGAAAGCAACATCACGATTACGTTTGTTTTTCCGTTGGTAGTTGAAATTCTGTACACCATTGTCATTGTCAATAATGCGCCTAAAAAAGCGGCAATACTTATCATTGAAAAGTGAAAAACCTCTGGAATATAGGGCTTGATGTAGCTTCCCAAAACAATGGAAATGGCTGCAAAAAGAGAAGCTCCCATTGTGATTCCGATCAAGTCAGGCGAGGCGAGAGGATTCTTGAACATTCCTTGAAGGCACGTTCCGGAAACCGCCAAAGCACTTCCGACTAAAACCGCCATCACAATTCGTGGCAACCTTAAATTCATCAAAACAAATTTATCGCTCGCCGGAATGCTGTTATCGTCATTCCACAAAGCCATAAAAATTTCAAAGAAAGAATGTTTTTCAAATTCATAAACTCCCATGTATAAAGATGTTACGGCTAGTAAAATCAATAAAATCAAGCTTAAGAAAATGTATAACGGTAATTTATTTTGCATTTTATTTATTTCTCCTGCAAGGTTTCAAAACCTTATAGGTATTAAATGTAAGATTTCGAAAAGTCTTACAGCTATTTAAAATCAAACCTACAAGGTTTGAAAACCTTGCAGGATTTGTGACAACTTGTATTATTTTAAAGCTTTGATCAATTCTGCATTCAAAGCAGCGGCACCTTCGCCAACTCTTGGTCCGAAACCTGAAATTAAAGCGCCGTCTAAAGCGATAACTTTTTTGTTTTTTCCAGCATTTGTTTGAGAAACACCTTGAATTTTAAGCAATCCGTCAACACCGCCAAGGCTTTCCAATCCTGAAGTAAACAACAAGATTACATCTGGATTTCCTTTGATCAATGATTCTGGAGTTAATGGTTTGTAATCTTCAAATTCAGTGATTGCGTTTTGACCTCCAGCCAAAGCAATTGTTTTTTCGATTGGCGTTTTTGTTCCTGCAACCATCAATGTTCCTGCGCCACGAGCGTAGATGAACAATACTTTTGGTGCTTTTGCGATTGGCTGTACTTTAGCCAAATCAGCATCGATTTTATCAGTTAAAGCCTTGAAGTCGGCGTGTTTCAAAACACCTGCAACGTCAGCGATTAATTTTTTAGAACCTTCTGGAGTGAAATCTTGCTTGAAGATGTGCGCTTCGATTCCGGCGCCTTTGATTTTTTCAGCTAATTCTGGACTCATGTCTTTTTCTGTAGCCAAGATTACTGTTGGTTTCAAAGCAATAATTGATTCTATAGAAATAGTACGAACGTGACCTAAGTCTTTCGCTGTAGTTTTGATAGTTTCTGGGAAAGTTGAAGTCACATCCACACCGATGATTTCTTTTTCGTGACCTAAAGCGGCAACGATTTCTGTTACAGCTCCGTTTAAAGAAACGATTTTGTGAGCCTCAGTTTTTGTTTCAACAGTAGTTTCTTCTACTTTAGTTTCCTCTTTTTTGCAAGAAAACGTTGCTAATGAAACGATTGCAATTACTAAAATGCTTATTTTTTTCATTGGTTTATGTGTTTGTTATTTTAATTAAATCTAAATAATGGCAAAACTATGATTAATTTTGTAGTTACAAAAGTTAAAAATGGTAAATGTTTGAGAAGTTTAATTCTATCTTAATTCTTCTTCTATTAAAGAAACATACCGTAAATTTGCATCAATTTTCTATTACAAAATGTTAGATATTCAATCCATTCGTGCCGAGTTTCCGATACTTACGCAAAAGGTAAACGGCAAACCTTTGGTCTATTTCGATAATGCGGCGACTTCGCAGAAACCTAAAGTTGTTATTGCAGCAATTGCTTCTTATTATGAAGAAATCAATGCCAATATTCACCGTGGCGTTCACAAGTTGAGCCAATTAGCGACTGACGCTTATGAAGTTTCGCGAGTAAAAATTCAGAATCATATTAATGCCAAACATAGCTATGAAGTGCTTTTTACTTCAGGAACTACGCACGGAATCAATTTGGTTTCCAACGGATTTGCTTCCTTGTTGAAAGAAGGCGATGAGGTTATGGTTTCGGCTTTGGAACACCATTCGAATATTGTTCCGTGGCAAATGCTTTGTGAGAGAACTGGTGCAAAATTGACCGTGATTCCGATGGATGAAAACGGCGAATTGATTTTTTCGGAATTTGAGAAATTGCTTTCGGAGAAAACGAAAATTATTGCGGTAAATCATATTTCAAATGCTTTAGGAACTATAAATCCTATAAAGAAAATCATTGAAAAAGCGCATCAATTTGGAACAGCAGTTTTAATCGATGGCGCGCAAGCAACACCACACGTGAAGCCAGATGTTCAAGAATTGGACTGTGATTTCTACGTATTTTCGGGACATAAAATTTGCGGACCAACGGGAACCGGAATTTTATATGGAAAAGAAGAATGGCTGAACAAATTACCTCCTTATCAAGGTGGTGGTGAAATGATCAAGGAAGTGACTTTCGAGAAAACGACTTATGCCGAATTGCCTCATAAATTTGAAGCCGGAACGCCAAATATCGCTGGTGGAATTGTTTTAGGAACTGCCATTGATTATTTGAATGAAGTTGGTTTTGAGAATATTGCAGCTTACGAACACGAACTTTTAGAATATGGTACAAAACGTTTATTGGAAATTGAAGGCTTGAAAATCTACGGACCAAAATCTTTAGACAATAAAACTTCTGTGATTTCTTTCAACGTAGGAAATATCCATCCGTATGACATTGGAACGATTGTTGACAAGATGGGAATAGCGGTCAGAACGGGACACCATTGTGCACAACCGATCATGAATTTTTTCAATATTCCAGGAACGATTCGTGCTTCGTTTTCATTTTATAATACAAAAGAAGAAATAGATACTTTAGTGGAAGCTGTGAAAAAAGCGCAGACCATGTTGTCTTAATACGGATCAAATAAATAACTCAAACAAATCTAAAAACAAAAACATGAAAATTCTATCTGCATTTATATTGGTATTTTTCCTTGCAAAGGGATGTGGAAGTTCTGAAGTAAAAACGGAATTGCAAAAAGAAAGCGCAAATATTTCTTTTGAATATGAGGCAAATACGAGAGGAAGTTATAAAAAAGTTTTGGCGAAACAAGATACTGTTTATACGATTAAAACACGCAATGGCAAACCTGAAGAAAGAACACTTTCAAAAAAAGACTGGAATTCTTTGCTAGACTTGCTTTCAAAAGTGGATGCAACTAAAATTGCTGACTTGAAAGCACCTTCTGAAAAAAGATTTTATGATGGAGCGATGATTGCGGGATTAAAAGTTATTTATAAAGACAAGACCTATGAAAGTTCTAATTTTGACCACGGAAATCCGCCAGCGGAAATCAAAGATTTGGTCAATAAAATCATAGAAGTTTCTGATTTAGATAAAGAATAAGATGACAATTCAAGAAATACAAGAAGAAATCAAGGATGAGTTTGCGATGTTTGATGATGAAAATTGGGACGAGCGTTACCAATATGTAATCGATTTGGGCAAAACGCTTCCGTTGATTGATGAAAAATATAAGATAGAGGAAAATATCATCAAAGGATGCCAGTCAAAAGTGTGGCTTCACGGCGAAGAAAACGACGGAAAAATTGTTTTCACAGCTGATAGCGATGCAATTCTGACTAAAGGAATCATTGCCATTTTAATCAGGACTTTTTCAAATCAAAAAGCGTCAGATATTTTAGAATCGGATACTAAATTTATTGATGAAATTGGTTTGAAGGAGCATTTGTCTCCGACTCGTGCAAATGGATTGGTTTCTATGATTAAACAGATTAAGATGTATGCGTTGGCTTTTGGTTCGCGAGAATAAAATTATAAACCACTAAACCACTATTTATGTTCCAAAAATACTTTATTATCAGCCTTATTTTATTCGCCAATGCGATGAATGCCCAAAAAGCAAATGCTTCGAATTACTCTAAAATCAAATTCGTCTATGAGTCAAAACCGAATTTTACTTTTGGAAAAAAAGGGATTACTGGAAGTTTAGAATTATTAGAAAAAGAATTTCCATATATAAAACCGCAAGTTGTAACAGATAAAAATTCTTTGAACAGCGCATTTATTTCATATACTCAATTGACTGAACTAGATAAAACAAATCTAAAAGCATTCATGGTTCATCACGCAGAAAGAATTGTTGGTGAATATGACAAAGCCACAAATAGTACAAAAATTGATGTTTTTAGAAATGGAACAAAAGCACATGATGAGATTGCAAAATATTTAAAGATTTCGGTAAATGGTGTTGACTCACAAGGAAGTATAGATTATACTCAAAAAGTATTGACACATGGAAATCCGTATTATAACTACAGTAAAAAATTTGATGAAATGGCTTTTGATGTAACTTTTAGCTCTAAAATGTCAGGAAATTATTATTATAAAAACGTAGACAAAACGAAGTGCACGGCACAATTTAGTGAAGATTTACCAGTTTATGTAACTCCGAATATACTTTTTACAAATAGTACTGTTGGAGTAAAAGAGCTTTCAAATATATACTCGACTGTAAAATTAGTTTCAGTTGATTATGAATAAATAAATTAGAAAAAAATGGAACAAGAAATAGACACAAACCAACTAGGAGAAGACATCGTAAAAGTTTTAAAAACAATTTATGATCCAGAGATTCCGGTTGATATTTATGAACTAGGATTGATTTATGACGTGATGGTAAATACTGATTACGAAGTAAAAATCTTAATGACACTGACTTCGCCAAACTGTCCAGTTGCTGAAACATTGCCAAGAGAAGTAGAAGACAAGGTCAATAAACTTGAAAATGTAAAGGCTACAGAAGTAGAAATTACATTTGATCCGCCGTGGAGCAAAGACTTGATGAGTGAAGAGGCAAAATTAGAATTAGGAATGCTTTAAGTCGCAAAGTCTAAAATTATGGAAGAGGAAATTATAAATAAAGTCGCGAATAGCGTTCTTGAAATTTTCGACTTAGAGGATTATTATCCAAAAGGAAATCGTGTGGCGCTTGATATTTCGCAATGGCTTTTGGAAGGATTTTTATTGCGTGAGAAAGATTTTCGTGAGCATTTGAAAAACCATGACTGGACGCAATACCAAGATCAATATGTTGCTGTTTTTTGCAGTACAGATGCTATTGTTCCGGCTTGGGCTTCGATTTTGGTAACGATTCATTTGTCGCCTTTTGCCAAGAAAATTGTGAGCGGTACTTTAGATGATTTGGAAACTTCCTTATATGAAGAAATTCTTCCGGGTTTGGATTATTCTAAATTCGAAGGAAAGCCAGTCATTATAAAAGGATGTTCTAAAAAACCTGTCCCGATGAGTGCTTATGTTTTGGCAGCGCAGAAATTACAGCCTTTTGCCAGAAGCATAATGTATGGCGAAGCTTGTTCGGCAGTTCCATTGTATAAGAAGAGCAAATAATTACAAATAAAAAGAACCGCAGATTTGCAGATTTTCCAATTTAATCTGTAAATCTGCGGTTTTATTTTGTTCTTGATTCTAAAGTTTCTGCCGTGTTTTTACAAATAAAAAATTCGATTTGATTATATTTGTTAAAACAGTGAATATGAAAAAATTTACCACACTCTCGCTTTGTCTTTTCGGAATCTTTGCTTCAAATGCCCAAGAAGATTCCACCGCAACGGTTACAGACACTATAAAAAGATGGGAAACCAAAGGAAATGCTTCTTTGCTTTTCAACCAATCTACTTTTGACAATTGGCTTGCCGGAGGTGAAAACAATATTTCCGGAATTGTGGGCGTAAACTATGATTTCAATTATAAAAAAGACGACTGGACTTGGGACAATAAAGTAATCGCATCTTATGGTTTGGTGAAAACCCGAACAAGTTCTTTTGCAAAAAAAACAGATGATAGATTGGAGCTGAATTCTTTATTAGGAAAAAAAATAAGGGATAATAGCGAATGGTCTTACTCTGCATTTTTAAATTTCAAGACCCAATTTTCAAAAGGATATGTTTATTCAAAAAATGAAGATGGTGCTGAAATTCGTGATGAATACACCAACTTTCTTTCGCCAGCTTATCTCTATTTTGGACCTGGTATGCTTTGGAAGAAAAACAATAATTTAAAAGTAAACCTTTCTCCGGCAACTTCAAAACTGACTTTTGTAGACAAAAATTTTACGCTTCCAGATGAGGCTTATTTTGGTGTAAAAGAAGGAGAATCGATTCGATATGAACTTGGTTTTAATGCTTCAGTTTATTATAAATTAGATGTAATTGCCAATGTTACTTTTGAAAATATCTTGAATTTATATTCTAATTATCTTGAAGATCCACAGAATGTCGATATTGACTACCAGCTGAATATTGTGATGAAAATCAATAAATATCTTTCCACAAATTTATCTTTCCAAACTGTTTATGACGATAATGCATTTAAAGGATTTCAAGTTCGTCAAGTTTTTGGCGTAGCCGCGAATTATGGATTTTAGAAAGCAGCGCTATTTTCTTTGTTAGAAAACTTTTAGGTATAAAAAAACCTTCCTTATAATATATTAGGAAGGTTTTTTTTATAAAGTAAATTTATTCTTCAGAATTGTCTTTGTCTTCTGGTGCTTCGTGGTAATCTGGATATAAGAATTTATTGTAAGGAAAACGCGTGATGTGAATTTCTCTTACCGCTTCATAAACCTTTTCCCTGAATTCTTCGAAGTTTTCTTTGTTGACTGCAGAAATAAATAAGGCTTTATCTTCGCCCATTTTTGACATCCACGTTGATTTCCATTCATCAAGCGTATAATGTTTTGTGGTTTTTTCTGTAATCAGATCATCGTGGTCAATTGTCAAATGTTTGTAAGCATCAATTTTGTTGAAAACCATGATTGTTGGTTTGTCGCCGCTTTTGATATCGTCCAAAATTTGGTTTACCGAAGCAATGTGTTCTTCAAAATCAGCATGCGAAATATCCACAACATGCAAAAGCAAATCAGCTTCGCGAACTTCATCCAACGTACTTTTAAAGGAATCAACCAGTTGCGTTGGTAATTTTCTAATAAAACCAACCGTATCAGAAAGCAAGAAAGGAAGGTTTTTGATGACTACTTTTCTCACTGTGGTGTCCAAAGTTGCAAACAATTTATTCTCAACAAAAACTTCGCTTTTGCTGATAACGTTCATCAAAGTTGATTTTCCGACATTTGTATATCCGACCAAAGCAACTCTAACCATAGCGCCACGGTTTCCTCTTTGAACAGACATTTGCTTGTCGATTACTTTGATTTTGTCTTTCAGCAAGGCAATTCTGTCGCGAACAATACGTCTGTCAGTTTCAATTTCAGTTTCTCCAGGACCGCGCATTCCGATTCCCCCTTTTTGGCGTTCAAGGTGGGTCCACATTCCTGAAAGTCTTGGAAGCAGATAAATGCATTGTGCTAATTCTACCTGTGTTCTCGCATAAGAAGTTTCGGCTCTCTGTGCAAAAATATCAAGGATGAGGTTGGTTCTGTCTAAAACTTTGCATTCGACCAAAATCTTTGAAATATTTTTTTGTTGCGAAGGCGAAAGCTCATCGTCAAAAATAACCGTCGTGATATCGTTCTCTTTTACATAAATACTGATCTCATCCATTTTTCCGGTTCCTAAAAAAGTCTTCGGATTTGGACGTTCCATTTTTTGCGAAAATCTTTTTACCACTTCGCCACCTGCCGTAAAAGTCAGGAATTCAAGCTCGTCTAGATATTCTGTCAGCTTCTCTTCATTTTGGTTTTGCGTGACAATCCCCACAATAACCGTTTTTTCAAATTTTATAGTTTCTTTTTCTAGCATGATAAGATTTATAATACAAAGCTAACAATTTGTGAAGAATTATAGCAATAATTGAAGTAAAAGAAAGAGTAACACAAAATCATTTTAGTTAAAAGTGAAATTTATGTTATGATATTCTTAAAAATAATTAAATTTGAAGTTCTAAACTAACTTTAGAATATATTAAACAACCTAAAACTTTTCATTTTATGAAAAAAATTACACTATTATTTTTAACCCTTTTCATGTCCTTTGTCAGCTATTCGCAGCTGACGGAGAACTTTGATTCGAGTGCCGGATTGCCCACCGGGTGGCTGCCTTTTGCCAACTCGACGGGTACAGTAGGAGCCTCTTCGAGATGGACAATTACTTCGACAGCTGCGCAGGTAAATACTGCACCAAATGCAATTCGAAGTCTTTATTATCCAATAACTAGTGCAACAAATCCTGTTGCAAGGGGAGAAGAGTGGATTGTCTCACCGTCAATTAATGTGCCTACAGCTGCTCAATTGCAGTTTAATATTAAAAAACTGGTCGCTAATTTAGATCCTGGACAGTCCTTTCAAGTTCGTGTGTCTCCAGCGCCAGCAGATGGTAGTCTTACAAACCAGAACAATGTTGCGAATTATACGCTAATACAAGAATGGCTTGCAGACGAGATTAGTGATACGCCTACTCTTTATACTCAAAAGACAATTGACTTGAGCAGCTATGTGGCTGGTACAAGAATATTTGTTGCTTTTGTAAGAGTGACTGTTAGAACAGAGCATCCAGCAGTGGGTGTGCCAGGTGGATTGCTTATAGATGATTTTGAAATATCTACAAGATGTCAACCAGTAACAGGGCTTACAGTTGCCCCAAATATTGGACTTACTCAAGCTAGACTTTCTTGGAATACTCCTGGAGGAGCTACTAAATGGGATATTGTTATTGTTAGAGAAGATCAAACTTTTGAATCAGGAACAATTATGAGATTGCCAGTAACTCAAACGACAGTTAGTGCTGCAAATCCTTATGTTGCAACAGAAACTGCACCAGGTGTTCCGCTTGTGGCAGGTACTGATTATAAATATTATGTTCGTGCGGTGTGTTCAGAAACTAACAAAAGTATCTGGAGCTCGCCTTCTTATTTTACTACAGCAGGATTAGGAGAAACTTGTGCTGATCCTTTTGTGATACCAAGAATTCCTTATACTTTAACAGATAATACTTTTAACTCTGCAGACCGCTATGATGCTGGTCAAGGAACTACGCTGTGTGGTGTAACAGGAAATACAAACTACACGACTGGTAATGATATGTTTTATACATTCACAGCGCCTACAACTGGAAGTATCAGAATTGAGATGACTCCTAATACTGTGAATACAGGTATGTTTGTTTATGCAAGCTGTGCCACTTTAACTCAAGGAACATGTCTTGCGGGAGTTGCGAATGCAAATGCAACACCTAGGGTTATTGAACGTTTTCCAGTTACTGCGGGACAGACTTATACTATATTATTGTCTTCTGCTGCGCCAACAACTTCTTTTGGATATGACTTAGAACTTCAATATGTTTTCTGTGATCCGCCGGTTAGCTTAAATGCTGTACCGACTCGTACAGATGCAACACTTACTTGGGCAAACCCAACAACTTTTGTTGCCAATGGATGGGAAGTTGCTGTTCAGACAGCAGGTTCAGTAATTCCTCAGGGAGCTGGATTTCCTGTCGCAGGACCAATGGCAAACCCAACTGTTTCAGCGGCACTTGCTTTTGGAGGACCGCTTCAAGAAGGTACAAATTACCAATTTTGGGTAAGAGCTAATTGTGGCGACGGTACTTTCAGTCGCTGGGAAGGCCCATTTGTTTTCTTTACACCTTTCTGTGATGCACCAAATTTTTGTGCACATACCTTTGCATTAAGAGGTACTGCAGGATGGCAAGGTGCTATTATGCACGTGAGACAAAATGGAGTAATTGTGAAAATTTTAGGACCTGAGTTTATCACAGGAACTTCACAAACGGTTTCTGTAAATTTATGTACAGGAATTCCTTTTGATTTAGTATGGGTTTCACCAGGATTAGCACCTGCAACAGTTGCTATTACGGTGATTAACTCATTTGGACAAACGTTATTAGTTAAAAATGCAAATGCTGTAGATCTTCCAAGCACAACGCCAATCTTAACAGAAATGGTAGATTGTTTGCTTCCAAAATGTCTGCCGCCAACTGCACCATCTGCTTTGCTTGGTGCGCCAAACGCACCAACGGCAACTGGAGCAAAATTGACGTGGACTCCAGCGCCTGCAACAGATACATGGGAAGTAGATGTCAGATTAGCGGTGCTCGCTCCTCCTGCTAATACAGATGCTGTTGTACCAATAAGAATTACTCAGAATAGAACTGATTACCCAACACAAGATCAAAGTCTGGTATTATTGTCTGATACAGAATATAAGTTTTATGTAAGAACTATTTGTGGTACTAAAAAAAGTGACTGGGTACCTTCAACAATATTCAGAACTGCGGTTTCTTGCCCTGCACCAACTTTTGCTTCTCTGCGTCTGGTAAGTAGGGATCGTACTAGTGCTAATTTTAGTTGGACACAACCTTCTTTGTCTGGTGCAAATCCTCCTCCAGTTCCAACCGCTTGGGAAGTGATTGTTGTAACGGCAGGATCTCAAGTGCCACTTCCAACAACTCATGGAACGCGAACAGTGAATAACACTAATTCACCTTATTCAGGATTGAATTCTGGTACTGCTTATGAATATTATGTTAGAGCTGAATGTTCAAATATAGATTATAGTAAATGGGTTGGTCCATTTGCTTTTGTAACTGTATGTGATCCTATAAACGTGCCTTATACAGAAACTTTTAATACTAACTCTACAACTAAATTATGTTGGAATGTTGTAAATATTAGTCCAGGAGCAAATGTCTGGAAAATTAATGAGGATCCTGCAGGTGTAGCATCGGGATATGCTTCTATGGATCCAAATAAAGGAACAATCAATAACGACTGGTTAGTATCTGCTGATATCGTATTACCTCCTACAGCTTCTGGAGAATACAGAGTTAAATTTAAATATAGAGTATTAAATGCTAGTGGCGCTGATGCTCCAAATACAATTGAAGTGTTGCTTTCAACTACTGGATCAAATCCAACGGTTGCTGGAACCTTCAGCCAAACATTGATGCCGCGACAAACATGGAGCAATGTTCAATATTTAGAAAAAGTAATTAATCTTGACACTTATGCAGGCTCTACAGTAAATATTGCTTGGCATCTTCCACCAGGGGTTCAAAACCGAAATAAAATTTTTATCGATGATGTGGTTTTTGAGCGTATTCCTGCTTGTCCAGAACCAACTGATTTAAGTGTTGTAGCTGTTGCTCCAACAAGTGCTACATTAAAATGGTCTCCAGGATTTAGAGAAACGGAATGGCAAGTTTTCGTGCAATCTATTGGAGGTCCAGTGCCACCTTCAAATTATGCAGGTACAAGAGCAACAGATAATAATAATTACCTGGCATCGACTCTTTCAAATGGTGATCCATTAGAATCTGCTACAGATTATGAATTTTATGTAAGAGCTTATTGTTCTGCAACAGCACAAAGTCAGTGGGTTGGACCATTTAGATTCAAGACACTTTGTGGTACTTTTAACACTCCTTTCTTTGAAGGATTCAACAGCAGTTCTGCAAGACAGTATTGCTGGGAAGTCGTAAATGCAAATAATGATGCTGATTCTTGGGATATGGATTATACTACGAATCCTTACCAAGGAGATCATTCAGCAAGTTTAAACACTGATTTCAATAATGGTAACAATAATGACTGGTTAATTTCTCCAAAGGTTAATTTAACAGGTAATCAGAGATTACGATTCAGATATAGAGTCGCTACAACATCTCCAACAGATGCTAATAATTTTGAGGTATTGTTGTCTACTACAGGATCAGATATAGCAGGATTTACAAATACTGTTATTCCTTTAACGTTGTACAACAATGCAACTTATTTAGAAAGCATAACAAACCTTGTAGGATATACAGGTACTGTGAACATTGCGTGGCATGTACCGCAATCTACTGTAGATGGAAATAGAATTTATATTGATAATGTTTTCATCGAGGATATTCCAAACTGTCCTGCGCCAATTAACGTACAGGTTGACTGTATTGGTTCAGACAGAGCTAATTTTGAGTGGACAACTGGAGGTTCTGAAACAAGCTGGGAAGTCGGTATTGTTGAAGCGGGACAACCAATTCCAACTTCGGGAACTACGATTCTTTATCAAAATTTCTACTATGCTAATGGCTTAAACCCAGAAACACAGTATGAATTCTTTATTAGAGCAATATGTCCAGCTGCTGCAGGTGGCGGATATGGAGCATGGAATCCACTTCCTTTCAAAACAGTAACTAGATCGCTTGTAGATGCAGCACCATTTTGTGCAAGTGCAAATCCAAATGCGTCTATTGTATTTCAGAATACTAGTGATGCTGATAATATTCCGGATCTATCGACTAACCGCGTTGCCTGTTTGGGAACTACACCAAATCCAGTTTGGTATTATCTAGAGGTTGATACGCCAGGAAATCTATTTTTTGAAATATCTCAAAGAACAGGTCATGACAATAATGGTAACTTAACTGGCGCTACACTTGATGTGGATTATGCTGCTTGGGGTCCATTTACATCGCTTAACCAAGCTTGTGACCAGATTGCTATAGTTAACTGTCCTACGTGTCCAAACAATACTGCTGCTAATGGCGCTACATTCTATCCTTTTGGAAATATTGTAGATTGTAGTTATGATGCAAGGGCTACAGAGACTTTAACAATTGAAAATGTTCTAGCAGGTCAAGTTTATGCAATATTGATTACTAACTTTGATGGTGACCCAGGATTTATCAAGTTCTCTCAGTTGCCAACTAGTACGGGTAGTACAAATTGTAATATTCTTTATAGTGTTGATGCAGGATTAGATAAAAACCTTTGTGGTGTAAGTTCAACAACAATCACTGCAAATGCTGATATTCCAGCAACTAGTGCAAATCCAACTTTTACATGGTTTAGAGATACATTACCATTTACACCAACAATTTTATCATCAACTGGTCTTTCTCAAACTATTGAAGTTTCAGATTTAGGAAGACATGTTTATAAAGTTGAAATTACAGTTCCAGGCGGTTTAAATACTGTGCCTATTACTGATGAAACAGTAATAGTTTTAGGACCTACTATCACTGCTGTAATTCCGCCAGTATATAATATGTGTGATGATGTAACGAATGATGGTTTTGCAGAGTTTGATTTAACAACATTATATTCTCAAGCTCTTGGAAGCATGCTTCCGGCCGATTATACGGCTTCAGTTTATCTGTCAGAGATATTGGCTAACGTTGGAACAGCGTCAATTCCAATACCAGATAGATTTACAAATACAACTATAAATACTCAAACTGTATTTGTTAGAGTTCAGAGCAACCTTGTTCCTGATTGTTATCAAGTTGTTGCAGCTGTTTTAAGAGTTAATCCATCAATTGATCCTGAAGTTGATTTCACGCTTCCAGCTCAAGTTTGTATCACCGATCCAAACCCAACTGCGGCGCAAGCAACAGGATTTACACCAGGAGGAACATTTTCAACAAACAGTACTTCGCTTGTTATTGATCCTGTAACAGGTGAAATTAACTTAGGGGCGAGCTCGCCAGGAACTTATGAAGTAGTTTATACTATTGCTGCTGATCCTGCAACTTGTACGCCACTGACAGTAACTACGCCAGCAATCCAAATTATTGTAAATCCTGCGGGAGTTCCAGTAACTGATTTTAATTATGTAGCCTCAGTTTGTGTGGCTGATACTAATTTAGTTGTGCCAACACCAGTTGATGCAGCATTATTTACGCCAGGTGGAGTATATTCAGTTGATATAACATCACCAACACCGGCAAGTTCAATGGTTATTGATCCAGTAACTGGAGAAATCAATCTTGCATCTACAGCTCCTGGTATTTATATTATCAAATATGAAATTGCTGCCTCAGCATGTGGAACTGGTGGTTCAGATTTATCAACTATAGAAATTAGAGCACTTGCTGCACCAGTTACTGGTTTCAGCTATAACAATGCAATTGTTTGTGTCAATGGAACTATTGTCCCAACTTTACAACAATTCACAGGATTTACACAAAATGGTACATTCAGTGTTACTCCAACGTCTGGTCTAATTGTAGATCCAGTAACAGGAGCTGTTACTATTAATAGTGCTACTCTTACAGGTGATTATGATGTTATTTATACATTTGCCGGAGATCCTGCAAATTGTATAGACGCAGGGGATTCTTCTCTGACTCCGGTAAGAATTACGGTAAATAGCGGTATCAATCCAGATTCATTCTTTGAATATGAAACTTCTTACTGCAGAAATGCAGGAACTGTTTCTCCATTAGCAACTTCAACATTTGAGCCAGGTGGTACATTTACAGTATCTCCAATTACAGGATTGGTTATCAATCCAACAACTGGTGATATTGATGTAAATGCAAGTGATTCTGGAAGTTATATTGTTACTTACAAAATTGATGCGCAAGCTTCTACTTGTAGAGCCGAATCTGTAACAGTAAAAACTGTAGTGATCAGCGCAGAATTTGATGTAACAATTGATAATGATTGTGTGAATGCAGCCTATGTTTTAACAGCTACGCCAAATGATCCAAGCTATACTTATACTTGGAAAAATGCAGCAGGAGTTGAAGTAGGTACAAATTCTCCAACATTCAATGTAACACAATATGTTGGAACATCTAGTCCAGTTTATCCACTGCTTTTCACAGTAACTGTAAACAACAATGGATGTGATGTAACTGAACCATTCTCTGTTCCAAATATCGCTTGCAACATCCCCAAAGGGATTTCTCCGAACGGCGACGGTGACAACGACGAGTTCGACCTTACCGGCTTCAACGTGAGAAGGCTGGAGATCTTCAACCGCTACGGGAAGAAGGTGAACGGCTTCACGAACTACAGGAAAGAGTGGAGAGGCCAGTCGGACAACGGGAACGACCTTCCAGACGGGACGTACTACTACGTGATCGAGCGCGAGGGAGTGAAAACGGTATCCGGATGGGTACAGATCAA